>Ga0208493_10002_pt1 | contig 1735074 bp, 1658 predicted proteins | sample AntDryMetagUQ493_FD_188088 | JGI IMG/M metagenome (GOLD analysis project Ga0208493, IMG submission 188088) | Polar desert microbial communities from Antarctic Dry Valleys - UQ493 (SPAdes) | ecosystem: Environmental > Terrestrial > Soil > Desert | place: Antarctic Dry Valleys | collected... | reverse complement strand
GTACACCTACGGCGGGCATGCCGGTGCTGCTGCGGCGGCGATGGCGAACCTCGACATTCTCGAGCGTGAGAATCTGCTCGCGGAGTCGAAGCGTTTGGAGGCGTCGTTGCATACGCATCTGCAGCCGCTGGCGGAGCATCCGCGGGTGGCGGAGGTTCGTAGTGGGCTCGGTGCGGTCGCGGCAGTGCAGTTGGCTGATCCGGCGGAGGCGTTGCCGTTCGTGAAGACGCTTCGCGAGCACGGTATTTCGGGTCGCGCCGCGGGTCAGGGTGCGATGCAGATTTCGCCGACGTTTGTGATGACCGACGATCAGGTCGCCGAGATGGCCGCGGGGATCCTCGCAGCCCTCGGCTGAAGTCAGCTGCGGCGCCGAAAGAGTTTCTCGATTCGGCGCCGCACTGCGTTGGGCGCAGGTTCCAGTTCCAGAACCTCTTGCTCCGACTGCTTGGCGTACGCCTGGGTGTAGCGCTCGTGTAGCACCGAGCGAATCTCGTCCGGAGAGTAGGCCCGACGCTGGCGTTCGCCGCGCGCAACGAGAACCCCGGTGGCGGCAACGCCCATTGCACCGGCGAGGCCGACCAGTTTCCAAACGTGCGAGGCGCGCAGAGGAGTCGTGAGTTTCATCCCTCTACGCTAGAGGCATGGACCGACGATTGCTTTCGCAGGTGAGTCTCGACGAGGCCGCCGCGGCGACCCGCACGGGCGACATCTGGATCTTCCGCGGAGAGTCGACGGCGGACCGGGCCATCCAGACGCTGACCAACAGCCCGGTCAACCACGTCGGAATGTCGGTCGTGATCGACGACCTTCCGCCGCTGATGTGGCATGCGGAACTCGGTCACTCGCTGCAGGACATGTGGACCGGACGCTTCCAGCGTGGTGTCCAACTGCACGATCTGCGATCGGCCGTTCAGGTTTGGGGCGCCAAGTACGGGCAGCGTGGATGGTTGCGCCAGCTCGACCACGAGATCACCCGGGAGCAGGAAGACGCTCTACTCCAGACGATCGCGCGGCTGGACGGTACGCCTTTCCCGTCGACGGCCAAGCTTGCTTCGCGCTGGTTCGGCGGCCGAATCCCGAAGCTGCGCAAGAAGTCCGACGTATCGGCAGTAGCCGTCGAGAGCGCCTACTGCGCCGAAGTGGTTGCCAAGACCTATGAAGCGATGGGTCTGCTCGTCGGTAATCGTCGTGTCAACTGGTTCGACCCGGGCAAGTTCTGGAGTGGAGATCAGTTGCCCCTCGCTCCGGGAGTTGCGCTCGGTGACGAGATCTCGGTATCACTGAGTGCACGTGACCTCGAGGCCGGACGCAATCCCGCCGGGTACTCACAAGGTTCGTGACGGCTCGGCGACGACGCGGCCGCCGACTTCGAGCCAACCTTCCGGAGAGAAGGTCGTGTGAAGGACCGATCCGCGTCCCTGGGTGATGAGCAATGATTTCCTCAATCGGTCCGTGATGCGCAGCGCTGCAGATCCGGTCGCCTCGTCCTCGGCGATTCCCATCACCGGTGCGAACATGCGTGCGCGGATGGCAGCTTCGAGCTTGTCCTGCCATGCCCACAGATACGAATGATCCGCCTCGTAGTCGGACGGATCTGCGTCGATGACGTCGTCCACCGTGTCCATCGGATAGATCGCGAATTCCGGTGCCCATTCGGCACGCGCGCGTACCCACGTCAAAGCGCCGGATTGGCGGACGTCGACACTGCCGGCAGGAACGTCGAGGGCGCTCACGCGACGGCCCTGTTCGCCCAGCCACCACGTGGCACCGACGGTCGGGTGTCCGGCGAAGGGGAGTTCTGCTGCCGGAGTGAAGATCTGGACCCGCGCACGCGAGGCGCCGTCATCCGGAACGTCGATGAAGATGGTCTCGCTGTAGTCGAGTTCCTTCGCGACGGCTTGTCGATCCGATTCTGCAACCGTGGACGCGTCGACGATTCCCAGCGGATTCCCGTGCTTGCCGTTCTCGTCCGTGAAGACCCGGACCACACTCACCTCGATACCCATCGGTCCACCCTAGCGCGCGAAAAGCCCTCCCCACCTTCACGGTGGGGAGGGCTCGTCGAACTGCACTCAGGTCCGAGTGATCAGACCTGTGCGGCAGAGAGGATCTCGTTGGCTTCGACAGCCTGTGCGACACCCGCGACGATGGAACCGGCGCGGATCGCTTCGAAGATGACCTCGCGGTCGACACCTTCCTGGCGGAGGGTGTTCTCGTGAGCTTCGAGGCAGTGGTTGCAGCCGTTGATCGCGGACACTGCAAGCGACCACAATTCGAAGTCGGCCTTGTCGACGCCCGGGTTGCCGATGATGTTCATCCGCAGGCCGGCACGAAGGTCGTCGTACTTACCGTCGAGGTAGCCCTTGGTGCGGTAGAAGACGTTGTTCATGCCCATGATAGACGCTGCGCCGAGAGCGGCGTTGTATGCCTCTGCCGACAGGTTGTCGGCAGCCTCGGAAGCAATCTCCTTGAGCGTGGACGCAGACTTGGTGGCTGCGGCCGTTGCGAGGAGCGTTCCCCACAACTGCTGCTCGTTCAGGACCGTCGTGCGCGCAATGGAACTCAGGTTGAGCTTGAGGTCCTTCGCGTACTCGGGAAGCGAGTTCTTGAGGTTCTCGACGCTCATACTCAGACGCTCGCAGTCAGGAGCTCGCCGGCGTTGATGGTCGGGTCGCCCTTCTTCCAGTTGCATGCGCACAGCTCGTCGCTCTGGAGAGCGTCGAGGACGCGGAGAACCTCGTCGACGTTACGGCCGACGGAACCGGCTGTGACGGAGACGAACTGGATCTCGTTGTTGGGGTCGACGATGAACGTCGCGCGGTCTGCAACGCCGTCGGCGTTGAGGACGCCGGTGGCCTCGGCAAGCTCGCGCTTGAGGTCCGAGAGCATCGGGAAGGGGAGGGTCTTGAGCTCTTCGTGCTGTGCACGCCACTGGAAGTGCACGAACTCGTTGTCGACGGAAGCGCCGAGAACCTGAGCGTCACGGTCTGCGAACTCTTCGTTGAGCTTGCCGAATGCAGCAATCTCGGTGGGGCACACGAAGGTGAAGTCCTTGGGCCAGAAGAAGACGATGCGCCACTTGCCTGCGTAGTCGTCACTGGTGACGGTGGTGAAGTAGTCATCGGGCTGCTGGGCATCGACCTTGGACAGGTCGCCGCCGATGACAGCCGTGAGGTTGTAAGCGGGGAACTGGTCGCCGATTGTGAGCAGAGCCATGTGTCTCATTCTCCTACGTGTCTCGTGAACAGGAATTTCTTGCGCACACGATCCGGCTGTTCGGACTGTCACGGCCGAACGTGCTGGATCGAGAGGGTTTGTCACCGTCAGCGGGTCGGACGGTTTCGACTGGAGTATCGAGGTTGTGACCGGCGCTTTTTGGTATGAGTCCATTCTGCATCAAACCGTTCAAAAGGTAAAGGTGATGGGTGGCACTACACTGATAGGCATGTCTGATCAGACTTATCAACCTTCCTTGTCACAGCTGCGTGCCTTTGTGTCGGTGGCCGAGTACCGGCACTTCGGTACTGCCGCAGCGCGTTCCGGTGTGAGCCAACCCACACTGTCGCAGGCGCTGGCAGCTCTCGAGGCGGGACTAGGGGTCAAACTGATCGAACGTAGTACGCGGCGCGTGCTCGTGACCGCGGACGGACAGCGCTTGCTCGGTCAGGCCAAGCAAATCCTCGAAGCTGCCGACGGTTTCGTCGCGAGCGCGGCCGGCTCCGGCGACTCTCTGACCGGACCGCTACGCATCGGGTTGATCCCGACCGTTGCGCCCTACATTCTTCCGGGGTTGTTGCCGGAGCTGCGCGAGAAGCTGCCGTCGTTGGCGCCGCAAATAGTCGAGGATCAAACGGCGCGCCTACTCGATGCACTGCGATCGGGAGCGCTCGACGTCGCGGTGTTGGCGCTTCCTGCCGGAACACCTGGCCTGGTGGAAGTTCCTGTGTACGAAGAGGATTTTGTGATGGTCGTGCCGAACGATCATTCCTTGGCCGGACGTGTCGATCTCACGGCGGACGTGCTCGACGCGCTGCCGTTGCTCTTGCTCGACGACGGCCACTGCCTGCGCGACCAGACGTTGGATCTGTGCCGTTCGGTAGACGCCCATCCGCTTGCCGGCGACACGCGGGCTACCTCTCTCGCGACAGTCGTGCAATGTGTGGCCGGGGGACTCGGGGTGACTTTGGTCCCGGAATCGGCTGTTGCCGTGGAGGTTCGACGCGGGGACTTGTCGACGGCGCATTTCGCTTCGCCGGCTCCAGGTCGCACGATCGGCGTCGTGTTCCGCTCGTCGAGTGGCCGAGCAGAAGGATTCCGTCAGCTGGCCGAGCTGGTCCGTTCGGTCAGCCCGACGGTTCCTCGATGACGTAACTCGTTCGACGTCGACGTGAAAGCTAGTCGAGAGAGCCTTCTTTCACGGCAATGACCGCTCCGGGATTGAGAATTCCCAGCGGGTCGAGCGCATCCTTGACCTTGCGATTGAGGGCCATGACGTCTTCACCCAACTGTGACGGCAGCCAGTCGCGCTTGAGTCGACCCACCCCGTGTTCGCCGGTGATCGTGCCGCCGAGCGCGATGGCGAGATCCATCACCCGTCCGAATGCGATCTGTGCGCGTTCGGACATGTCCGGGTCTGCGGGGTCGAAGACGATGAGCGGGTGGGTGTTTCCGTCTCCGGCGTGCGCCACCGTGCAGATCAGGACGTCGAGGTCGTCTGCGATGGCTTCGACCCCGGTTACCAGCTGGGGGAGTGCGCGCATGGGAACGCCCACGTCTTCGAGAAGCAGACTTCCCATCGCGAGCACGGCCGGGAACACCGCTCGCCGTGCCGCCGCAAAAGCGTCACCTTCGGCCTGGTCATCGGTGGCGAATACTTCGGTGGCTCCGTTGTTTTCGCACGCCTGAACAATCGTCTCGATTTCCAGCACGCCTGCCGCGCCGGGTGCGTCGGACTGCGCGAGCAGTAGTGCGTGAGCCTTGCGGTTCAGACCCATGCGTACCGAATCCTCGACAGCATTGATACTGGCGTGATCCATGAACTCGAGCATCGCCGGACGCATGTTGCTGGTGATCGCCAAGACCGCGTCGGCAGCTTCTTGTACCGAGTCGAACGACGCGACGACGGTTGATGCGGGCGGCTGCGCGGGAATCAAACGCAACGTGATTTCCGTGATGATGCCGAGAGTGCCCTCGCTGCCCACGAACAGTTTGGTGAGTGAGAGTCCGGCGACGTCCTTGAGCAGGGGACCTCCGAGGCTGACAGCTGTACCGTCCGCCAGCACGACCCGGAGTCCGAGAACGTAGTCGGTGGTAACTCCGTACTTGACGCAGCAGAGTCCGCCGGCGTTGGTGGCTGCATTGCCGCCGATGGAACAGATCTCGAAGGACGACGGGTCAGGTGGGTACCAGAGTCCGTGCTCTGCGGCGGCTTTCTTGACCTCCGCATTCATCAAGCCGGGCTGAGTAACCGCCACACGGGCGACCGGGTCGATCGTGATCTGTCGCATTCGCTCGGTGCTGACCACGATGCAACCGTCGACGGCGCTGGATCCACCGGAAAGGCCCGAGCCGGCACCTCTGGGAACCACCGGAACGCGGTGGGCGGTTGCCCATCGCATCACGGTTTGGATGTCTTCGGTGCACGTAGCGCGAACCACGGCAGCTGGACGGCCGGCGGTCGGGTCGGCGGCCCAGTCCTGGCGGTAGCCCGCGGTCACGTCCGGATCCAGCAGGACGGCTCCCTCGGGGAGTGCCGCTACCAATTCGTCGAGGGCTGAAGAACTCGCGGGAGTCATACTCTCATCATGCTCGACGGAGTTCGACGATGCGCCAATTCGCGAGACCACAGCCCGAGTCTGTCGCGCCTGATCAGTTCAGCGTTGTCCGGCAGCGATCCTCCGAGTTGCCAGTTGAAGCCCTAGCGGCCCTTCTGCTTTCCGGAGAACCGGCCACCCGAACTCTTGGTCCCACCGGACTTCCCGCTGCCTGATTTGCCGCCCGCCTTGGCCTTACCGGAACCGGCGTTGCGTCCGGATATGTTCTTCGCGGTGCCGGCGCCCTTAGCTTTCTGCCCGTTCTTGGCAGCTTCTGCGCGACGCTCGCGGGCCGCGATCTTGGCCTTGACGGAGCCCTTGATCTTCTCGGCCGGCTCGCCGTTCCGTCCGCGGGAACTCTGTGCCGTTCGGCCCCGCACGATGCCGATCAGTTCCTCGACCAGATCTGTGGTCTTGGACTCCATCCATGCCAAAGCCACAGGAGCCTCGGGCGCACCGTCCACCGGACGGAAGGTCAGGTCCTTGCGATGGTGGAACCGCGCCAGCGAATGGGGAACCACGACAACTCCGACGCCGGCGGCCACCAACTCGATGGCGTCGGCGATGGTCGCTGGTCGCTCGGCGGCGGTCTTTCCGGGACGGGTCGGCCAGTCGAGTCTGTCGTCGAGAGGATCGAGCACTATCTCGTCGGCCAGATCGTCGACGGAAATCTGATCGACAGTAGTGAATACGTGATCTTTCGGTACCACCACCACCGGGGTTTCCGCGTACAGCGAGATGGCGCTGATGCCGGTCCGGTCGATCGGCAGTCGAACCAAACCTGCATCTGCTTCACCGGCGCGAAGTGCAGCTTCGAGTTCGAGAACCGGGAACTGAACAAGTTCCAGACGCACCTCGGGGAGCCGCTCGTGCCACACCCGGACCCACTTGGTGGGCGTCACCCCCGGGGCGTACGCGAGTCGAAAAATTGCCTGACTATCCGCGTCTGTCACCAGGCAAGGCTACCGCCTTGGTAAAAGCACCCGTATCGGCTGGTTACTCTTGTTGCATGACGTCGAACAAAACTCCCCAGACGATGAAGCCGACGACGGCTGCCAAGAAGCTGGGTGTGTACCTGGAAGCAACACCTGCGCAGTTCCAGGAAGGCGACGTGACTCGTGACGAGCTGACCGCTCTGCAGACCGATCCGCCGGAGTGGCTGCTGGAGCTGCGACGCACCGGACCGCACCCTCGCCCGGTCATCGCAGCCAAGCTGGGCGTATCGATCGCCGGCCTGGCCCGCGGCGGCGTCGAAGAAGCACTCACCACGGATCAGATCGCCGCACTCCTCGAAGAGAAGCCCGAATGGCTCGAAAAGGAACGCGCTGTTCAGGCCGAGGTGCGGGCCGAGAACGTTCGCATCAAGGAAAAGCGCGCTGCTCGCCGCAACCAGCCGCGGAAGGCTCGTAGGGGCTGACGCCCCCTGTGCGCCTTTTTGGTAGCGCCGACTACCAGAAAGGCGCACAGGCGCTAGCCTTCTACGACGCTCAGCTCGTCGAACACGATTTCACCCGCGGCATCCGATTCCGGGATGTCGACGACGGTAAGCAGTGCCCATCCGTGATCGCCCTCCGGATCCTCGAGCACCTGCCGCACCCGCCAGAACTCACCCTCTTCGGTGACCTGGAAGAGCGCCGGCCCGCGCGCCGATGGCCCGGTTCCGATTGTTGCGTACTCCTCGAAGTACGGGAGTAGTTGCTCCTCCCACTCGGCGGCGTCGATACCGTCCTCGAGGTTTTCCAGCTCATTCCACTGCCGACGCGACGCGAGGTCGATGCGTCGGAACATCGCATTGCGCACCATGACGCGGAATGCGCGCGGGTTCGCCGAGATGGGACGGGGAATGTCGGCGCCGAACGCAACCTCTTCCGTGTCTGCCTCGGCTCCGGGGTCGGTGAGTGACTCCCATTCGTCGAGCAGGCTCGAGTCGACCTGACGGATCAGCTCACCCAACCACTCGATGATGTCTTCGAGTTCCTCGGTGCGCGCTTCCGTCGGGACGGTCTGTCGCAGCGCGCGGTAGGCGTCGGCGAGGTAGCGCAGGACGAGGCCCTCGGACCGGGTGAGTCCGTAATGGCTGATCAACTCGGCAAACGTCATGGCGCGTTCGATCATGTCGCGCACCACGGACTTGGGGGAGAGGGCGAACTCGGTGATCCACGGGTGGCCACCCCGGTACATTTCGAAAGCCGGGAACAGCAAGTCCGACAACGGTTTCGGCCACGTAACCTCTTCGAGGAGTTCCATGCGCTCCTCGTACTCGATGCCGTCGGCCTTCATCTGCGCAACCGCTTCGCCACGAGCGAAGTGCTGCTGCGCCATCAGAACCTGACGCGGATCGTCGAGCGTCGACTCGATGATCGAGACGACATCGAGTGCGTAACTGTCGGATTCGACGTCGAGAAGTTCGAATGCCGCCAAGGCGAACGGTGAGAGTGGCTGGTTCAAGGCGAAGTCGCGTTGCAGGTCCATCGTCAACCGAGCCATGCGGCCGTACTCGTCGGGTTCGTCGAGGCGTTCCACGATGCCGGCGCTGAGCAATCCGCGATACAGCGAGATCGCTTTGAGGATGTGCTTGCGCTGCGCCGGACGCGATTCGTGGTTGTCCTCCAACAGGTGCCGCATCGCGTCGAAGCAGTTACCCGGGCGGGCAATGACATTGAGCAGCATCGAGTTGCTGACCGAGAATCGCGACACCAACGGCTCGGGCGATGCGGCGACCAAGCGATCGAACGTCGCTTCGCTCCAGGACACAAACCCCTCGGGAGCCTTCTTGCGTTGAATCTTTTTGATCTTCTTCGGATCGTCGCCGGCCTTGGCGACTGCCCGCAGATTCTCTACTTCGTGTTCCGGTGCCTGGACGACGACGGTGCCCATCGTGTCGTAGCCTGCACGACCCGCGCGACCGGCGATCTGATGGAACTCGCGGGCTTTCAGATGCCGAGTACGGACGCCGTCGTACTTGGCCAGACCCGTGAGCAGCACCGTGCGGATCGGGACGTTGATGCCGACGCCGAGGGTGTCGGTACCGCAAATCACCTTGAGAAGCCCGTCCTGTGCGAGAACTTCGATGAGCCGTCGGTACTTGGGCAGCATGCCCGCATGGTGTACGCCGATGCCGTGCCGGACCAGGCGGGAGAGTGTTTTTCCGAACCCGGTGGTGAAGCGGAAACCACCCAGCGCCTCGGCGATCGCTTCCTTCTCTTCTTTGGAACAGAAGTTGACGCTCGTCAGTGCCTGGGCGCGTTCGAGGGCGGCGGCCTGCGTGAAATGCACGATGTAGACGGGGGACTGGTTGGTGGTCACCAGATCTTCGATGGTTTCGCCGACCGGCGTGGTCGCGTACGAGAACATCAGCGGCACGGGGCGTTCTGTGCCGGAGACGACGGTGGTGGGTTTCCCGGTACGCCGCGTCAGATCTTCGGAGAAGAAGTCGACTTCACCGAGAGTTGCCGACATCAACAGGAACTGGGCGTGCGGCAACTCGATGAGCGGAACCTGCCACGCCCAACCTCGATCGGGTTCGGAGTAGAAGTGGAACTCGTCCATCACGACCTGGCCGATATCGGAGTTCGGGCCCTCGCGCAGTGCAAGATTCGCGACGATTTCGGCCGTCGCACAAATGATCGGCGCCGACGAGTTCACGGCGGCGTCGCCAGTCATCATGCCGACGTTCTCGGCACCGAAGACCTCACACAGTGCAAAGAACTTCTCGCTCACCAAGGCCTTGATCGGCGCTGTGTAGTACGTGCGCTTGCCGAGCGACATCGCATAGAAATGCGCGCCGATCGCCACCATCGATTTGCCTGACCCGGTCGGCGTCGCAAGGATCACGTTTGCACCCGAGACCAACTCCATGACGGCCTCTTCTTGGGCCGGGTAGAGCGTCAAACCTCGTTCGATGGTCCACGAAGAGAAGGCGTCGAAAACGGAATCAGGATCCGCGTTGTCGGGGAGAAGTTCCGTCAGCAGCACTCGTACAGGCTAGCCGCAACCGTGGATCAGGTTGCGCTTCGCTCGTCCGAGCCCATGGCGTCGAGCACCGCCATGCGGGTGGACGACGTTCCGGTGATGGTGTTCTCGCCGACCCCGGAGATCAGCATGTGGCGCCAGCGAGCCTCGTCGAAGACGAGTGGTGCGGTGCTGGAAAGAAAATCTTCGACGATCTGCAGGAAACGCATCGGATCGTCGCGGAACGGGAAGTGGCCCGAGCCGCGGAAGACTTCGAGGCGTGAGTTCGGCATCGCCGCGTGCGCGAGATGAGCGTGGGAGACGGGAATGACGGAGTCGTCGTCGCCCCAGATCAGTTGAACCGGCAGATTCTCGGTCAGATAACAGCGGTCGAGCATCGTGACGACCTGTCCGCGCCAGTCCACGACGGCCCGCAGCGTACGAAGGTAGGCCTCGTAGGCAGTGGGGTCGGGGAGATCAGCGAGCACGCGAATCAGGTCCGGTGTGTCGTGCAACATGGTGCCGGGACGCAGATTTGAACCGTGAACTACGCCGGCAAGGTTCCCGGCCATCCGGACGAGCGGCATCGCACCAGGTATCCGGAGCAGCTTTACCACCTCGTTGACCACCGGAACGGACATGAGGCGCAGCAGCGGATGGACGTCCTTGGTGACGCCACCGGCCGAGACCAGCACGAGGCGATCCACCATGTGTGGGAATTGGTAGGAGAACTGCATCGCTACGCCGCCGCCGAGCGAGTGCCCGATGACGGTGACGTGCTCGATTCCGAGCGTCGACAGAAGATCCCGCATGCCGTTGGCGTACGCGGCTACCGAGTAATCCGCGCGTGGCTTGTCGGAACGGCCGTGACCCAACAGGTCAGGTGCGATGACCGTGTACTTCTTGGCGAGGTGGGGAATGATCTCGGTCCACGTCGACGAGTTGTCGCCGATTCCGTGCAGGAGCAGTACCGCCGGACCCTCGCCGGCTATCCGAAATGCGCGTCGGTAGCCGTGAATCGTCCGGAACATCATCCGCGGTTCCTCGTCGGGGACCGGTCGGAGCTGACGGTTCCGTGGTCTGCTCATGTCGCCTCCTGGCTCGGCGTGTGACCACGTTGACTGTCTGCTCCAGTTGTTGAGCCGTCAACGAAAATCACACAGAGTTTGAGGCTATCCGACGGATGTGTCCTGAACAACAGCCCAGGTAACGGAGGGGTTGCGGAATGCGCACAATGTCGAATTATGCGCCCCGCCCGTCACATTTTCGTCAGTTGTCTCCTCGATCGAGGTCTCCAGCTGAGCCGAAGTCGTCATTTCCTGCCTGTTCGGCCAGGAACTTTTCGAACTCTGCGCCGATCTCGTCACCGCTGGGAAGGTCGGCCTCGCCGGCCAGAAGGGACGACTGTTGTTCCTGAGCGGCGACAAAAGTGTCGTATTGACGCTCCAAAGCGTGGACTACAGTCTGAACTTCTTCGTTCCCGGCTATGTGCTCGTTAACCTGTTCCCGAACGCGCGCCGCGGCCTCACCCAGCGCAACCAAGGGCAACTCCAGATCCGAAACCTCGGTAACGTTTTCGAGCAAAGTTTCTGCGGCGCCCGGGTAGTCCGTTTGCGCGAGGTAGTGGGGGACATGCACCGAAAAGCCCATCGCCTCGTGCCCGTGCTGAGACATACGAAGCTCGAGCAGTGATGATGCGCTGCCGGGAACCTGCAGTTCACCTGACCAACGCTGATGGTCCTGGATCAGGTCCTTGTTGGTCGAATGTGCTGTCACACCCAGCGGTCGGGTGTGCGGGATTGCCATCGGAATGGCGTTGAGCCCGATGGTTCGACGCACTCCCAACTGTTCGGACAACAGTCGAACGGCTGTGGTGAACCGCTCCCACTTGAGGTCCGGTTCCATCCCTGCGAGCAGCAGGAACGGCGTGCCGGCCGTATCGCGCAGTGCGTACAGATTGAGCGCCGGAGCGTCGTAATCGGAGAAATGATCGGCCTTGAACGTCATCGTCGGTCGACGCGAGCGGTAGTCGATCAGCTCGTCGACAGCAAACGACGCGACAAGCTCGGTCTCGAGGCTTTCGCGCAGATGTGTCGTCGCCAACTTCACGGCGTGACCGGCGTCGGAGTAACCCTCGAGTCCGTGAATCAGGATCGGTCCCTGGCCGTCGGCAGCCGCCAACTGGGGCGCCGGAAATTCCAGCTCGTACATCCTCGACTGTTCGTCCATCGCAGTCCCCTTCGCTCTTCGGTCTTGATCTCAAGTGTCCACTATCGGCGCACGCTCGACAGCATCGGAGTCAGGTGCCCGACAGCACTGGATCAGACGTTCATCGGTAAGAACACCGAGTCGGTGACCGATCATTCCCGATCCGACGAGACGGGCGTTCGCCGAGAGCGAAGCCGAGCGGTATCTTTCGACACTTGGCCTGGGCGTTCGCTAGATGTCGGGTGCGCGGCTTCGGACATGGCAGAGTGGAACACAAGGTCGGCACGGCTGATTTGTCCGAAATGGATTGGTCGATTGTCGGGATCGGTCGAGTGCGGAGGCTTACATGCGGGTGTGTCCACGATCGTCCAGGCGAGTGGCCGCATGCTCACTTGCTGCGGTGGCCGCCGTTGCACTACTCGCGGGCTGCTCCGGGTCGGTCCAAGGAGCACCCGTTCCGGACTCCGCGCCGGCGACTGCCGGTGCGACCGACAGCGGCACGGCGGCGCCGAGTACGACGGCTGCACCCAAATCCTCGACGCCGAAATCCACCTCTCCGAAAACGGCGGCACCGCTGTCCGAACTGCTGCTGACTCCCGAGGAATTCCCCGAGCCCTTCGGCGCTGTTGTGCTGCCCCCGCAGGCCGTTCCGATGGCAGCGCCGGATCTAGTCGGCGTCCCGCGCGGTGCCACCGTCGATCCGTCCGAATGTGAGCCACCGGAACAGGATTACGGTCCGAACGGGACCGTGATGGCGGTCGGGACCGACAACGCGACGAGGGCAACGATTTCGGTTGAACTCACGAAGGTCGATGCACCACTGGACGAGTTGGAAGCGCAAACTCGGCAGTGCCCGTCCATGACTGTCACTGCGAACGGCGTCACTACGGCAGTGACGACGGAAATTCTTCCGCCGTCGCCGATCGATGCCGACAAGACGATGTCACTTCGCCGCACTGTCGTGTCCCCCAAGGCCACAGCCGGTGATCAGACGATGCTGACCTTGATCGCGCAGGTCGGCGACGTACGGGTGGCGACAACACTGATGACGTTCGGTTCTGCGACGCCCTCGACGGCACCGCTGGATCAAGCGTTCACCGCAGCCGTGCAGAAGGTCAAAGCAGGCAAGTGATTTCACAGCACACAGGTCCGACAAGTAGCGGAGCTGCTCGGTGCGGCGCGGTACTTGGTCCCCAACAAATGCGGTAATCCACAGACGAGTTGGACGCAGCTGTTTTCCCTGCTCGAGCAGACGGTCGGGTCAGGGTGATCAGCGACGGTGTGTGCATGACGACATCACCTCTTCCGGGAGAATTCGAATTCTCCGACGACGACCTTGCCGCCCTTCTCGGATGCGTCGAACGCGTCTCCGATCCAGGCGAATTGATCGCGGCAATACCCGCACTCCTGGGCTTCCATCCGTCCAACTCTGTGGTTGCGCTGTCTCTGATGGGCGCCTCCGCCTCGACGCTCGGACCAGTGATGCGGCACGACTACTTTCCCAGTGTCAGGGGAAAGCCCGCGAGGCAGATGAGCGCGGCGCTGCGCCAGTTCGCCGCCGTCTGTGACGGGGAAGGCGCGCGTGCGGTCGTTCTCGTGGTGATCACCGATTGCTCGGCGGCTGAAACTCTGATCGATGAAACCATCGAGCTGGCCGAGGTATTCGAAGACATGCTCGGCGGAACCTGCGTCGAGCTGGCCGACGTATTGTGCACGGCCGCAATAGAATCTGGCCAGCCGTGGACGAGCGTCATGCGTTCGATTCACCGCGGCACCCTGCCAGACCCGGCATCTTCGTCGGTTGCAGCAGCACAGGTGTTGGGCGGGAGGGTCATTCGCCGTTCGCGTGAGGAACTGGTCCGGTGGGTACACGGCGCCGCTCGCAATCACGACACGATTGCCCGACTGATCGCGAGCCGACGAGAGTCGAGCGCGCACAGTGGAGGACCGAGCGGTGAAACCGCAGTTCAGCGCCGGATCGATCTGGTGTTGGAACATGTCCGCCGTGTCGAGGCAGGCGCTCACTGCCCTGACCCGCAGGAATGCGCCGATCTGGTGGTCGCTTTGACGGACGTACGCGTGCGCGACGTGGTGCTGGGATTGGCGATCACGTCGGTTGCGGCACATGCTGAGCAATTGTGGCTCGTGCTCACCCATGAAGTACCGTCGCCCGAACGAGCTTGGCCGGCAACACTTCTCGGCTTCTTTGCATACGTGCGTGGCGACGGCCCTCTGGCAGGTGTTGCGCTGTCGGCCGCACTGTCGGCCGATTCGGAACACACCTTGGCGGGATTGCTGGATCTATCGCTGCAATCCGGTATGCGCCCCGACGGAATCCGTGACCTCGCGGCCGTCGGATTGTCCATCGGGGAATCGCTCGGAATCACCGGCTTGCCGCCGGCACTGCCGAATGGAAGCTAGCGAGCAGCGTGTGAGCGGTCGCCCAGATCCTGGAGGAACTGCCATGCGTCGGCGACGATGACGTCGAGATCGGTACGCGTGGGCGTCCAACCCAACTCGGCAATCGCCTTGTCGCTCGATGCGATCAGTACCGCCGGATCACCCAGCCGCCGTGACGCGTCCTCGACGTTGATCGGCAGGCCGGTGACCCGCGCACAGGCGGCGATCACCTCGCGCACGCTGAAGCCGGCACCGCTTCCGAGGTTGTAGATGCGGTGCTCGCCGGGAACCGAAGATTCGAGCGCCAGTAGATGTGCTTCGGCGAGGTCCAGCACGTGGATGTAGTCGCGTACCGCGGTTCCGTCCGGCGTGGGCCAGTCGGTTCCGAAGACCGAGATCTTGTCCCGCTGTTCGAGCGCGACCTGCAGGACGAGTGGAATCAGGTGGGTTTCGATCACCCGGTTCTCGCCGGCGGACTTGTACGCACCTGCGACGTTGAAGTAGCGCAAGCTCGTCGCACCGAGGCCGTGAGCGATCGAGTACGAGGTGATCGCATGATCGATCGCGAGCTTGGTCGCGCCGTACGGATTGGTGGGGCGGGTCGGAGCGGTCTCCACGATCGGGGACTGCTCCGGTTCGCCGTACGTCGCGGCGGTGGACGAGAACACGAGGCGCGGAGTACCGGAGACACGGATCGCCTCGAGCAACTCGATGGTCGTGACGACGTTTCCGCGCCAGTACTTTTCGGGGTGCAGCACCGATTCGCCGACCAGCGACTGCGCCGCGAAGTGAAGCACACCGTCGAAAATCGGTGAACCCGCACTGCCGAGGACGTCGGCGGCAAGCGCTCCCACGTCCCCTTCGATGAACTCGGCACCGGCAGGCACCGCGTCGGCATTTCCGGTGGAGAGGTCGTCGATGACGACAACCTCGTGTCCACGCTCGAGCAACACAGTGCTGCACACACTGCCGACGTAACCGGCGCCGCCGGTGACCAGGAGTTTCATCTACTTCCTCAGACCTGCTTGACCTGAACGGCGTGAGCCATTTCCTCGGACAGGTCGAACCCGCTGTGACCCGGCACGATGATCGTCACCGAGCCCGGACGGGTTTCGACCGTCACCCTGGCGTCGGGAACGACGCCGGCGTCACGCAGCTGCGCGATCACCTCGGGATCGGACTGCACGTGCTCGGCCAGTCGCCGAACGACCACAGCTGTCTGTGCGCCGTGCGGAATATCGGTCAGGCGCACCAATGTTTCGGTGGTGGCAACCGGGCCGTCGAGTCCCAACTGGTCCAAGCCCGGAATCGGGTTGCCGTAGGGCGACGTCGTGGGGTTGTTCAGAACGACGACGAGCCGACGCTCGACCTCCTCGCTCATCACGTGCTCCCAACGGCATGCCTCGGCATGTACGTCTTCCCATTTGAGACCGATGACGTCCACCAGCAGGCGCTCTGCCAACCGGTGCTTACGCATGACAGAGATCGCGAGATCGCGACCCTTGTCGGTGAGTTCCAGATGTCGATCGCCGGCGACCATCAGCAAGCCGTCACGCTCCATACGCGCAACAGTCTGGCTGACGGTGGGTCCGCTCTGTTCGAGCCGTTCGGCGATCCGCGCCCGGAGTGGGACTACGCCCTCTTCTTCCAAGTCGTAGATCGTCCGGAGATACATCTCCGTGGTGTCGACTAGATCCTTCACACTCAACCCCTTCGTCAGTTGATCATTCTACCGTTCAGTTCGTGGTTCCGGTGCCGCCTCCACCGCGGCGAGTCCAGCGCGTGTCCGAATTGGATTCGTGTCACTCGATCTCGGTCTCCGAAGCGGGCCACGAGTGTGGTGTGCAGCACGAAACGAGAAGGAAGTAGCGTGATCCCATGACCGCGTCGATCAGATCTGACGGGGACCCCGCGGCGTCTCGAGCGAATCGAGTCGTGGTGTGGAGTCCGGAGTACCTGAGCTATCGGTGGAGCGCCGATCACCCGATGAACCCCACTCGCCTCGATCTCACGATGGCACTCTCGCGAAGCCTCGGACTTCTCGAGGGCGTCGAATTTCTCGAACCGAGTGCCGCGTCCGATGCCGACCTCCTCAGAATCCACACACCGGCATATCTTGCAGCGGTCAAAGACGCGGGTAACTCTGCGAACAACGGTGTGAGCGGCCAGGATGTTCCCCACGGGCTCGGTACCGAGGACAACCCGGTCTTCCCGCACATGCACGAAGCCAGTGCGATCCTCGCCGGCGGCTCGCTGGCCGCAGCGCAGGAAATCGCTTCGGGACGTACGAGGCGCGCGGTCAGCATCGGCGGCGGCATGCACCACGCGATGGCGGATTGGGCCTCTGGATTCTGCGTCTACAACGATGCGGCGGTTGCGATTTCGTGGCTGCTCGACAACGGCTACGACCGCATCGCCTACATCGACGTCGACGCTCACCACGGCGACGGAGTGCAACATGCGTTCCTCGGGGACCCGCGGGTGCTCACGGTCTCGCTGCATCAGCACCCGGCAACCTTGTGGCCGAACACCGGATGGTCGAGCGAGGTCGGCGACGGGGCCGCCGAAGGTACGGCGGTGAACATCCCGGTGCTGCCCGGAACCGTCGACGCGTTGTGGCTGCGTGCATTTCACGCCGTCGTCCCGGGAGCCATTGCAGCCTTCCGCCCGCAGATCATCATCAGCCAGTGCGGAGTCGACTCGCACCGCGAGGACCCGCTCGCGGATCTCGCCCTCACCGTCGACGGTCAGCGCGCCGCGTTTTTGGCGATGCGTGACCTCGCCGACCGCTACTCCGAGGGGCGGTGGCTGGCAGTCGGAGGCGGGGGATACGGACTGGTGCGCGTCGTGCCGAGGGCATGGACTCACTTGATCGCTGCAGCGCTCGATCGCGAGATCGACGTCGACACCGCTGTCCCGGAAGACTGGAAGGAATCGACGAAGCTGCGAGCGCCGAGCGTCGACCTCCCGCCGACCATGGGGGACGGCGGCGATGTCGCCTACACGCCGTGGGACGGCCCGGGTGGTACACCGGAGACAGGTGTCGCCTCGGTGGACCGTGCACTCACCCGTATCGACTCGGCGATCATCGCGACACGTCGCGCTTCGTTCCCGCTACTCGGACTCGACCCGGAGGATCCCCGTGACTGAACAGTCCGATACCGAAGCTGCAGGCGGCGAGGCGAGCGGCCAGGCGCCGAAGACCGACCCCGCTCACACCTATCCCCATTCCTGGGTAGTCGATGTTCTCGCCTCCGACGGCGGAGCGGTGGCGTTGCGACCCATCGTTCCCGAAGACGCGGACAAGCTCGTCGAATTCCACGGCAAACTCTCCGAGCGCACCCGGTATCTGCGCTACTTCGGCCCGTACCCCACGATGTCGGCGCGCGACGTCAAGAACTTCACGACGGTCGACCACCACAACCGCGTGGCGTTCGTGATGATGCTCGGCGACGAGATCATCGCGGTGGGTCGATACGAGCGACTGCTCGACGTCGGTGACGGAAAGTCTGCCGAGGTCGCCTTCGTCGTCGCCGACGCACACCAGGGGCGCGGCCTCGGCCCGATCCTGCTCGAGTACCTGGCAGCGGCAGCGGCCGAGAACGGTCTGACGATGTTCGTCGCCGAGGTCCTCTCCGAGAACCGCAACATGGTGACGGTGTTCCGTGAGGCGGGGTATCAGGTGAGCCGCTCTTTCGACGGTGGCGTGCTGAGACTCGAATTCGCGATCGACCCGACGGAAGCGCTTGTTTCAGTACGCAATTCGCGTGAGCGGGCAGCTGAGGCCCGCAGCATGGGAAACGTGCTCAGCCCGCGATCGGTGGCGGTGATCGGCGCATCAGCGGACCCGGCCAAAGTGGGTAACGCGGTGTTGACCAACCTGCTGCGCGGCGGATTCACCGGACCGGTCTATCCCGTCAACGCGGAGCATCGTTCGGTACACGGCGTTCGGGCATATCCGACGGTTCGTGACATCCCCGACGACGTCGATCTCGCCGTCGTGGCTGTACCTGCAGAATCGATCAATTCGGTACTCGACGACTGCCTCGACAAGGGCGTCAAAGCGCTGGTGGTCGTCTCGTCGGGCTTCAGTGAGAGTGGTCCGGACGGGCGCTCGTCCGAACGCAAACTGGTCCATGCAGCGCGCGCTCACGGTATGCGCCTCATCGGCCCGAATGCGCTGGGTGTCGCGAACAACGACCCGGCGATTTCGTTGAATGCGACGCTCGCGCCGGTCTTGCCGGTGGCAGGCAACGTCGGCTTCTTCTGTCAGTCCGGCGCGCTCGGTATCGCCATTCTCGACGAAGCCGCGCGCAGCCGAATCGGATTGTCCGCCTTCGTTTCCGCCGGTAACCGTGCGGACGTCTCGGGTAACGACCTTCTGCAGTACTGGGATTCCGACCAGTCCACCGAAGTGGTCCTTCTCTATCTGGAGAGCTTCGGCAACCCACGGAAGTTCTCTCGCATCGCGCGTCGAGTTGCGCGGAAGAAGCCGATCGTCGCAGTGAAGAGCGGTCGGCACGCGGTTCCGCCGGTGCTCGCCGCCACCGGAGTCGAGATCGACGATTCGATCGTCCGCGCCCTCTTCGAACAGGCGGGCGTCATTCAGGTCGGGTCCATTTCACAATTGTTCGACTGCGCCTTGCTCTTCGGATACCAACCGTTGCCCGCCGGCCCCCGGCTTGCGGTCATCGGCAACTCGACCGCGCTCGGTGTCCTTGCTGCGGACGCGGCCCGCAGTGAAGGTCTGCAGGTCAGCGACCCGGTCGACCTCGGCGCCCAGGCGAGTCCGGAACTGTTCGCCACTGCCGTGCGCGACGCTTTGGCGTCGTTCGACGTCGATGCCGTCATTGCCGTCTTCGTTCCTCCGGTCGCCATTCCGGTCGAGCCGTTCGCGAAAGCACTCAAGGACGCCGTCGCAGGCTCGGACAAGCCGATTCTCACCACGTTCCTCGCAGCTGAGGGTGTGCCGGACGTCCTGGCGGTTCGTGACGAAGTCGGTAACCCGACCCGCGGTTCGGTGCCGTCCTACCCGGGGCCGGAGCGTGCCGCCCTGGCGTTGGCGAGGGCTTGGCGATATGCGGAGTGGCGCAGCAAGCCTGCGTCGAAGGTGGTTCGCCCCGTGGGTATCGACTCCGAGCGAGCCCAGAAGATGGTGGCAGATTGGCTTGAAAACTCTCCTGGCCGTTGGCTTTCAGATGTGGAAGCGGCGGCGCTGCTCGAGTGTTACGGGGTCGCCGTCGTCGAATTCCGTTCGGTCCTGAGCGAAGACGAAGCAGTAGAGGCAGCGGATGCTGTCGGCTACCCGGTCGCGGTCAAGGCAACCGGCGAAATGTGGCGACACCGACCGGATCTGGGCGGCGTCAGGCTGGATCTGAGTGGACCGGAATCGGTGCGCCTCGCTTACCGAGATCTTGCGGCCGCGTCGGGTGAACCGCTGCTGCACGTGCAGAAAATGGCAACCAAGGGCATCGGATGTGTGGTTGGTGTCCAAGACGACCCGTCGTTCGGTTCGCTGATCTCGTTCGGGCTTGCCGGTGTGATCTCCGATCTCCTCGGTGACCGTGCCTATCGCGTACTGCCTCTCACCGAGGACGCTGCTACGGAATTGATCGACGCGCCCAAGGCCGCGCCGCTTCTCTCCGGATACCGCAACGCCGTTCCGGTCAACAAGGGTGCGTTGGTTGATCTGGTTCAGCGCATCTCGGCGCTGGCCGACGACATTCCCGAAGTCCGCGAACTGGCCTGTGAGCCGGTACTCGCTTCGGCTACCGGCGCGGAGATCACCGATTCACGTGTCCGAATCGGACCTGAGCCGAGCGCAATCGACCTGGGGCCCAGGCGGCTGCGGTAGACACAGTGAACAACACCGGCCACCGCACATTCCCGAGGGGGAGGGAAGTAGCGGTGGCCGGTGCTTTGTGCGGTGCGTCAGCGCGAGTGGTGTGGCGCGCTGACGCACGTGCTGTGTTGTTTGATCAGCTCGCGTAGGACCGCAATTTCTCGGCGCGATCGCCGACGCGGAGCTTGCCCATGACCTCACGCTCGATCTGACGAACCCGCTCACGCGAGAGGCCGAAGAGCTTACCGATCTGATCGAGGGTGCGGGGCTGGCCGTCGTCGAGACCGTAGCGAAGTCGGATGACCTGCTGCTCCCGCTCGTCGAGCGTCCCGAGCACGCTGCGCACATCGCTGTGCAGCAGACCGGCGATGACGGCGTTCTCGGCCGAGGTCGCCTCGGAATCTTCGATGAAATCGCCCAAGGGCGCTTCTTCGTCGTTGCCCACAGGCATGTCCAGGCTTACCGGGTCGCGGCTGTGGTCGAGCAGGTCGGCAATCTTGTGCGCCGGGATGCCCGACTCTTCGGCCAACTCGTCGTCCGTGGCTTCTCGCCCGAGCTGCTGGTGCAGTTCGCGCTTGATGCGGGCGAGCTTGTTGACCTGCTCCACGAGGTGGACTGGGAGCCGGATGGTGCGGCTCTGATCAGCCATTCCGCGGGTGATCGCCTGACGGATCCACCAGGTGGCGTACGTCGAGAACTTGAAGCCCTTGGCGTAGTCGAACTTCTCCATTGCACGGATGAGTCCGAGGTTGCCTTCTTGAATCAGATCGAGGAGCGGCATGCCGCGGCCGGTGTAGCGCTTGGCCAGCGACACGACGAGTCGCAGGTTCGCTTCCAGGAGGTGGCTACGTGCCGACTGTCCCTCGCGAACGATCGTTGCGAGATCCCTCTTCTTGGCGACTGTCAGGCGCTTTCCCGTGGCAAGGACGTGGCTGGCGTACAGCCCCGCTTCGATTCGCTTCGCCAGTTCGACCTCGTCTGCTGCTGTCAGCAGTGCGGTACGACCGATCCCGTTCAGGTAGACGCGGACCAGGTCTGCGGCCGGGCTCTGGGCGTCCAGATCTGCGGCGCTCGGACGAATGCGAGTAGTGGTGCTGGGGCTTGTCATGACTTGCCTCCCTATCGGCGGTCTCTCACACAGTTCAACGTGTGAGAGTTCCGGGAAAGTTCCCGTGCCGATTTCCGCTAAATCGCCGTGACCTGCAGTTATTTCCCAGTCGTCCTGAGAAGTTGCTGAGAACACAAAAATCTGCAACTCACCGGGAACTCAGTTCGTGACGGGAAGCACCAACCCGTGTCGAACCAGCGAGACCATCATTGTGACGACGGCCTCACGTAGCTGGTCCGGGTCTTCGCCGTTCGCCGCGGCAAGAAGTTCGATCAATTCGTCGACCACCAGTCCATCCGCTCGGAGTCCGGCCAACAGCGCAGCACCGAGCTCGTCGATCTCGTGCTGCCAGTGCGGTCCGTTGCCGCGGTGCACGCGCGTGACCACTTGTTGCCATCCCTCGTCACCGGGGAGGTAGACGCGTTCGAGAGCCGTGTCCGGATCGAGGACGAAGCGTTCCTCGAGGACGTCGTGTTCACGCAACCAGGCAAGACGGTCGAAGTATGCGAGCGCCTCGGCCCCGAGCGGGTCCGAGAAGCCGTGCATGAGGTCCTCGGCCATCAGGTCGGTGGGGGAGTCGGTGCGGCGAAGAAACACGAAACCGAAGCCGACGCCCTCGACATCGGCTTCTTCGAGGTGATCCAGCCAGGCGTTTGCTCTCGATGCCGTTTCCGGATCTCGAGGATCCTGCCCGCCGTCCTTGAGCCACGTGCCGACGTACAGAGCCGGATCCGCGACATCGCGCTGGACCACCCAGGCATCGACGCCGTGGGCCGGCAGCCACGACGCGATCCGCGACCGCCAGTCCGGCCCTTCGACGTGCACCCAGGACGCCAGCAGAGCTGCCGTGCCGCCGGGGTTCAGGTAGTCGATCGATTGCGAGATCATCAATTCGCTCGCACCGTCGAGATCGAGGCCGGAATCGCGGTACGTGTGATGGACGCGTGCCTCGCCGACGACAAACGGCGGATTGGCGACCACCTGGTCGAAGGTTCGACCCTCGACGGGTTCGAACCAGGACCCTTGAAGGAGTTCGACGTCCAGTCCGTTGAGGGCCATGGTTGCTGCCGTGAGGTCGACAGCGCGTTGATTGATGTCGGTTGCGGTGACCGAATCGGCGTACGTGTTCGCGTGCAGGGCTTGGATGCCGCATCCGGTACCGAGGTCGAGCACGCTGCCGACCCTCGCGGTGGGCGTGGCCTGCAGCAAGGACAGTGACGCATGCCCGACGCCCAGCACATGATCGGCCGTGGCCTTCTTGGGACGGATTCCGCCGTCGAGATCCGAGATCACCCAACGATCGCCGTCGCCGACGTCGATGGGGCGAAGATCCACCGCGGCCCGCACGAGCGGATTCTCACTGTCGAAGTTCTCACCTTCGAGCAGACCGGCGTCGACGCACTGCGCGATTGTCAGCGGAGCCAGCGCCGCGGCGACGTCGCCCGCCGGGCAGTCATCGGCGAGAAGGAACAGTCTGATGAGAACGCCCAGGTCCCCGAGTTCTCGGGTGGCGCGGCGCACGGGCACCGGCTCACTTCGACCGAGAGCAGCGTGAACTTCGGGACCCAACGCCTCGAGCATGGTTCCGGTGTCGAATCGATTGCGAAGCAGAGCCTCACGCAGCGCAGGGGTGATGGACAGGAGCGTTTCGCTTCTCACCCTGTCATTCTCGCAGGCGGAACTTGTCAGCCTTCGATGGTGTGGTGCGTCGCGGATTCGATCTCGCCTGCGGTCTTCTTTCGTCCGTCGTATCGACTCGGTTCGTCCTTGGTGCGCGGTGGTCGGTCGTTGGCGATCAGGACGGCGATCCAGGGAAGCGGAATGGATGCACCGATGATGAGCATCGAGATCCAGGCGTTGGCCCAGATGCCGTACGCGATCGCCGCGAGGATCAACGCCGGGAACCGGAAGGACATGATGATCATGTACTTGCGCACTCGGGCTTTGTGCTGTTCTTCGACGGACTGCTGCGCTTCGGTGATCAGTACGGGATTGTCGGGAGTCCCGGCCTCGTCGGACCTGCCGAACGCGCCATTTCGTGCCATGACTCCACTGTTCCACTCTCGGCCGACAATTGCACACGACCCGTGGGTCGCACCGCTGTGACGGAGACGGCATTATTGGAGGGGTGAGCACTCAAACCAAGGAACGTCCCGACGTCTCCACCGACGAAACGACCGACGACGACACCCCGAAGTTCTTCCACTACGTGAAGAAGAACAAGATCGCCGAGAGCGCCGTCATGGGAACCCATGTCGTAGCGCTGTGCGGTGAGGTGTTTCCCGTGACGAAGTCCGCCAAGCCGGGATCACCGGTGTGCCCGGACTGCAAGAAGATTTACGAAGGACTCCGTAAGGGCGACTGACCTCGGGTCAGGCGAGCGGGAGTACTTCCGGAGCTCGGCGGATCGACAGCCTCGACGCAGTCGGCCGCCGGGCTCTTCGCGTCTGCGTGCGGTTCATCGCAGGGATCTTGGTCGACGCACGAGTTCTGGCGCGACTCCGATTGTCTGCTCTCGGTTTGTCTGCTGCGGGGCCGCCCGTACGAGGGGACCGTGGCCGGGTCCGCTTTGTCGCCCGAGATGCGGATCGGGCTGGTGGCCAGGTGCCAGGTCAGGTTGGTGACCGGACCGGTCTTTTCGTCGGTGTTCTGAGCCGCAAGCCACTCTCGCATCTGCTCCATCCGAGTGGCACGAGCCGGCCAGAACTCCTGAACCGTCGCGTTGAACTCGGCGCCGAGCACGACGGCAAAACCGAGGAAGAACGTGAAGAGCAGAAACGCGATCGGCGTTGCCAGTGCGCCGTACGTGTAGCCGGTGCTGGTGACGAATCCCAGGTACCAGCGCAATCCGGTGCTGGCGGCCATGAAGAACACACCGGCGACCAGGGCGCCCGCGAGCAGCCGATGCCACGGCAGCGACTTCGGCAGAGCGACCTTGTAGAGCGTCGTGAGGCCGATGATCACCAGCAGACCGACAGCGGGGTAGTAGAACGTGTCGACCAGATTCGATCCGACCACGTACCAGGAGGCCGGCAGTGCTCGCCCGACGAGCGTCGGCCCCAGAGCTACCAGCGGCAGGATGAACACCGCCATCACCAGGAACATCACGTAGAGCAGCAGGGCGAAGATGCGCTGCCAGATGGGATTGCGGGCATCCTGCTGCCCGTGTGCTTCCACGATCGAGTCGACGAACGTACTGATCGCCGATGATCCCGCCCACAGGGACAGCAGGAAGCCCACGGAGATGATCTCCGGGCGTCCGCGCTGAAGGACGTCCGTCACCGTCGGGCGGATGATCTGGTCGACGACGCTTTCGCTGAAGATCGTTCCGCTGAACGTGACGATCTTGGATTCGATGATCTCGACGGTGTTGGGTCCGAACCACCCACCGATGTAGCCGATCATTCCCAGAAGGCCGAGCAGCAGGGGAGCAAGCGACAGCGTTTGCCAGAACGCGGCCGTAGCCGCCTTTCCGAAGATGGAATCGTCCCAGGCCTTGCTCAGGGTTCGACCGATCAACTGCCCGGTGCGGCGTAGCGGATGCCATCTGCGGTGGTGCAGATCACTTCCGCTCGACTTCTCGCCTCGCGCTTCACTCATGATGTCTCCAGCATCCCTGACGACACACCCGGTTGCCCAACCATGGCGCCGACGTGTCGCACATTTCTGAGACAATTCGCGTGCAGGTCGGCAGGATGCGAGAGAAGCGAAACCTCGCCGGCCGGAGTGAGAACGGCCATGAGTACGCGCTTCGAGTGCGGCTTTGGTCGGTGGCGGCGGCTAGGCTCGTCGCCGGACATTGATGAAAATTCGAGGAGCGCGAGACAACAGTGCGATTCCAGTGGAGGCGCGGCCTATGACGTCTGAGACCGTGGCAGCCGAGTTCGGCAAGTCGCCCGAACCCGCCGGAGCTCAATCCGCGGGAACCCAACCTGGCGCCCCTACCGGTTCCCTTCGTACATGGCAGCGCCGTGCACTGACCAAGTACCTTTCCAGCAGTCCGCGTGACTTTCTGGCGGTCGCAACGCCGGGAGCAGGTAAGACCACCTTCGCTCTGCGGGTAGCTTCGGAATTGCTCCGTGACCGGACGGTCGACCAGATAACCGTCGTGGCGCCGACCGAGCACCTCAAACACCAGTGGGCGGAGTCCGCACAGCGCTCCGGCCTCGCATTGGACTCGCGGTTCTCCAACTCGACCGGCCAGACCTCGAGTGACTATCACGGCGTCGTGCTGACCTACGCCCAGGTTGCCTCGCACCCGTCGAAGCATCGTGTGCGGACCGAGGGCCGCAAGACGCTGGTCATCCTCGACGAGATCCACCACGGCGGCGACGCCAAGAGCTGGGGCGACGCCATTCGTGAAGCGTTCGGCGACGCGACCAGGCGTCTCGCACTGACCGGAACCCCGTTCCGCAGTGACGACAGTGCCATTCCTTTTGTCGAGTACGAGCCGGACAAGGAAGGTCTGCTCCGCTCGAAAGCCGACCACTCCTACGGATATTCGGATGCCCTCAAGGACGGCGTGGTTCGCCCCGTCGTGTTTCTCGCCTACTCGGGCGAGGCACGGTGGCGAAACAACGCCGGCGAGGAATTCACCGCTCGACTCGGCGAGCCGCTGAGCGCCGAGCAGACGACTCGGGCATGGCGTACGGCCTTGGACCCTGCCGGCGACTGGATTCCTGCCGTGCTGCAAGCAGCAGACACCCGTTTGGCGCAGCTGCGCAGTACCGGTATGCCCGATGCCGGCGGACTCGTCATCGCGACGGACCAGACAGTGGCCCGCGAGTACGCGAAGGCCCTGACAGCGATCACCGGCGAACAGCCGGCCGTCGTGCTGTCCGACGACCCCACCGCGTCCAAGCGAATCGCCGAATTCGGTGCGAGCGACCAGAAATGGATGGTCGCGGTCCGCATGGTGTCCGAGGGCGTCGACGTTCCCCGTCTGGCGGTCGGTGTGTACGCGACCAGCGCGTCGACTCCGCTGTACTTCGCTCAGGCGATCGGGCGCTTCGTGCGCTCGCGTCGTAAGGGCGAAACTGCCAGCGTCTTCCTGCCTTCGGTGCCGGTGCTTCTCGACCTTGCCGCACAGCTCGAGGCCCAGCGTGATCACGTACTCGGCAAGCCGCATCGTGAGAAGGACGGCCTCGAAGACGACCTGCTCGCCGATGCGAACAAGCAGAAGGACGAGCTGGGCGAGGAGGAGAAGGCGTTCACGTCCCTGGGCGCCGATGCCGAACTCGACCAGGTGATCTACGACGGATCATCCTTCGGTACCGCGACATTCGCCGGAAGTGACGAGGAAGCCGACTACCTCGGTCTGCCAGGCCTACTCGACGCCGATCAGATGCGGGCATTGCTGCGTCAACGCCAGCAGACGCAGGTCGAGGCCAACTCGGCCAAGGCCGCCGCACCGCAACCCACGGCGGCAGTGGTATCCGATCGAGCGGCCACGGCAGATCAGCTCGGTGCGCTCCGCAAGGAGCTGAACGGGTTGGTGGCGATGAACGTCCACCGCACCGGTAAGCCGCACGGCATCATTCACGCGGAACTGCGCCGGGTGTGCGGCGGTCCGCCGACGGCCATCGCTACTGTCGATCAGCTGACCGAACGCATCGCGATTCTCCGCAGCTGGTAGCAGCCGATACCGGTCCCGCACGCTTCGCGTGCTTGCGGCCCCGGAACGGCAGAACGGGCGATCACAGTGACTGTGATCGCCCGTTCTGGCGTTCATGGCGCGCCTCGTGAAGAGGCCACCCCCGGCTGACAGGTCAGATTGCGGGTTCGCTTTCGGAGACGACGGCATTCATCTCGCGAAGTCGATCCGCGTGTTCGGTTGCGTGGTGTCCGCAGAAGAGAAGCTCGCCGCCGGTGGGAAGCACGGCGCGTACGCGTGCTCCGGCACCGCACCGGTCGCACCGGTCGGCAGCGGTCAACTGTGGGCTGGTCAGTGTTCCGGGCATGACTCCTCCGTACTGGCTTTGCGGCATTCGGGCCGCGTGCCTGGGGCCTGGTCCGCCGCGTCGGAATGGCGCGGTAGATCCACTCTTACAGACGTTTGGGGTTTACGGGTTGTTCCCGAAGGCGTTTCTTAGTGTTGTGTCTCACTGGAAATGCGCTGGGCAGGCATTCTCGGGTGAAGATTGTTCGCTGACAGCTGATTCGGATCGCCGACCTCAGCCCGATATTCTGGGCGGATGAACCCGGGACGCGAACCATTTGTCGACGAGAGCGTCGAGTTGCTCCACATGTGCACGCGCGAGGAGTGGGCGCGGGCACAACAGCTCGGTGAACGTATCCCCGACGGATTCGAGGCGGAGGGATTTGTCCACATGTCGACTCCGGCGCAAGTTCATCTCCCGGCCAATCGGATCTTTGCCGGCCGTGACGACATAGTCCTTCTGGCTATCGATCCGGCCTTGCTCGGCGGTCAGGTCAAGTACGAACCGGGTGTCCCCTCGGACCCGGAATCGATGCGATTCCCGCATCTGTACGCCCCGATTCCCGTCGCAGCCGTCACCGCTGTCGTCGAGTATTTTCCGGGCGAGAACGGCGTGTTTTCGCCGGTTCGGTAGGTCGCCGGTTCGCTCGCCGCGAAGTGCTCCCCGCGGATAACGGCCCTCCCGCGATGCAGGTCACCGATCGGCGCTACCGTTGGTATATGAACGTAGAAGTCACCCCACTACCGGGGATCGGGACACGCAAGGATTTTGTTCTGTCTTCCGGTCGTCGCGTGGGTGTCGTCACCCATCGGGACGGTCATACCGACCTCATCGTTTCCAAGGCAGACGACCCTGACGCGTGTGCTGCCTCGCTGCCTCTGACCACCGAGGAAGCGGCAGCGCTCAGCAATCTCCTGGGTGCCCCACAGCTCGTTGCTCAGCTCGAGGAAGAGCACCGTGACCTTCCGGGCATTCGAACCAAACAGCTCTACATCAAGGACGGTTCTCGCTACGACGGACAGACCCTCGGGGACACCGGCATGCGCACGCGCACCGGAGTGTCCATCGTCGCCGTCATGCGCGCAGGACAGGTGAGCCCGTCTCCGAACCCCGACTTCACGTTCACCGGGGGAGACCTTCTCGTGGCAGTCGGAACGCCGGACGGTTTGGCTGCAGCGGCAAAAATCTTGGCCAACGGCTGACTGGCGCGTGGACACAACCACCCTCGCACTGATCGAACTCGGCGCGGTCTTCTTCGCGCTCGGACTGCTCGGACGGCTCGCTGCTCGCGTCGGCATGTCGCCGATCCCGTTCTACCTGATCGGCGGCCTGTGCTTCGGACAGGGCGGTTTCATCCAGCTCGGCGACATCGGCGAGTTCTCCCATCTGGCAAGTGAGATCGGGATCGTCCTGCTCTTGCTGCTGTTGGGGCTCGAATACACTGCGGCCGAGCTCGTCACCGGTCTCAAACGCTCGCGGGTAGCCGGCATCGTCGACATCGTCCTCAACGCCACCCCTGGCGCGGTTGTCGGCTTGATGCTCGGCTGGGGCGTCGTGGGGGCGACGGTCATGGCCGGCGTCACCTACATTTCGTCTTCGGGAATCATCGCCAAGGTGCTCAGCGACCTGGGGCGCCTCGGTAACCGCGAGACACCGGTCGTGCTTTCGATTCTGGTGTTCGAAGACCTGGCGATGGCGCTGTACCTGCCGATTCTGACCGCGATGCTCGCGGGCGTGAGCTTCATGGGCGGGCTCGAAGCGGTCGGGATCTCGTTGTTGGTCATCACCGTGGTTCTTGTCGTGGCCCTCCGATACGGACGGTACGTCTCCGCCCTCCTCGACAGTCCCGACAGTGAGACGCTCCTGCTCAAGCTGCTCGGTGCCGCACTGTTGGTCGCCGGCATCAGTTCGGCGATGCAGGTGTCGGCGGCTGTGGGCGCATTCCTCCTCGGAATCGCGATCTCGGGGTCGACGGCGCACAATGCCAGTCGCGTGCTCGAGCCCCTTCGAGATCTGTTCGCCGCAATGTTCTTCGTGGTCTTCGGTCTCAACACCGATCCCAGTTCCATTCCGCCAGTCCTCGGATGGGCCGCGATCCTGGCAGTGGTCACGGCGATCACGAAGCTGGTAACCGGCGCTTGGGCGGCCAGACGTCAGGGTGTCGCGCGAATGGGTCAGGCGCGCGCCGGTGCCGCTCTGATCGCCCGCGGTGAGTTTTCCATCATCATCGCCGGCCTCGCGGTGTCCGCAGGCGCCGTCGACGCCGAACTTGCCGCATTGGCAACTGCTTACGTGCTCCTGATGGCGGTCATCGGCCCGGTGGCGGCAAGAGTTATCGAACCGGTCGCCTCGTTGTACATCAAGGTTCGTACGAAGTCCTGATTGCGGTCCTATTCTGTCCGGATGTCGAACAGAATCGCCCGTCCCGCCGCGACCGCTCTGTGTGCGCTGATCATCTCGTGTGCACCGGTCCCGGCGCTCGCCGGTGGAATTCCCGCTCTCGACCACGCCGGACCCACAGCTGCGCAGGTTGCCGCGGATCGATCGCTACACCTCGAGGGTGCGTCGAACGCGCGTGACATCGGTGGCTACGTCGCCGCGGACGGGCAGACCGTTCGGTGGGGGAAGGTATTTCGCTCGAATGCCCTCGACAAGCTGACACCGTCGGATCTCGCGTCGTTGAGCGAACGCGGAGTGGAATCGGTCGACGACTTCCGTACGGTCGTCGAACGAACGCTCTCGCAGGATCGCCTTCCGAACGGGGCGCGAAGCAACTGGTTCGACGTCATCGGAACCAACCCCGCCAACCTCCCGGCGCTGGTGGACATGCCGACGATGTACGCGTTGATGGTGACCGATCCGGGGGCGAGCCGCGCATTCCACGACGCGCTGGTGAACGTCGCGAACACCGACGGTGCAGTCCTCTACCACTGCTCGGCGGGCAAGGACCGTACCGGTTGGATGACCGCAGTTCTCCTGACCGTCCTCGGTGTGAGTCGCACCGACGTGAACGCCGATTACATGCTCAGCAATCAGTACCTCACCGGACCCCGCACGGGGAGCGCGTTCATCGACGGCGTCGAACAGTCTTGGCTGGACACGTCTGTCGCCACGGTGGATCGGGTGTACGGCAACTTCGACAACTACGTCCGGGACGGCCTTCAGTTGAGCGAGGACGATGTCGCACAACTCCGGGACACACTCTTGGTCTGAGGCGGCAAACGCACAAGAGCCGCTCTCCGGCGATCCGGAGAGCGGCTCTTGTGTGCATAGCTGGTGTGACTAGTCGAGGTAGTCGCGCAGAACCTGCGAACGCGACGGGTGGCGCAGCTTCGACATCGTCTTCGATTCGATCTGGCGGATACGCTCACGCGTGACGCCGTAGACCTGTCCGATTTCGTCTAAAGTCCTCGGCTGACCGTCGGTGAGACCGAAGCGGAGGCGAACCACGCCGGCTTCGCGCTCGGACAGCGTCTCGAGTACCGACTGCAGCTGATCCTGCAGCAAGGTGAACGAGACGGCATCGACTGCGACAACAGCTTCGGAGTCCTCGATGAAGTCACCGAGCTGGCTGTCGCCCTCGTCGCCGATGGTCTGGTCGAGAGAGATCGGCTCACGCGCGTACTGCTGGATTTCCAGCACCTTCTCCGGCGTGATGTCCATTTCCTTGGCGAGCTCTTCCGGCGTGGGCTCACGGCCCAGGTCCTGGAGCAGCTCACGCTGGATACGGCCGAGCTTGTTGATGACCTCGACCATGTGCACCGGGATACGGATGGTGCGAGCCTGGTCGGCCATTGCGCGGGTGATGGCCTGACGGATCCACCACGTGGCGTAGGTCGAGAACTTGTAACCCTTGGTGTAGTCGAACTTCTCGACTGCACGGATCAGACCGAGGTTGCCTTCCTGGATGAGGTCCAGGAACGCCATGCCGCGGCCCGTGTAGCGCTTGGCCAGCGAGACGACCAGGCGGAGGTTGGCCTCGAGGAGGTGGTTCTTGGCGCGGTTGCCGTCGCGGCAGATCCAGCTCATGTCGCGTCGCTGAGCCGCAGGCAACTTCTCGCCCTTGTCAGCGAGGTCCTGCATGATCTGCACGGCGTAGAGGCCGGCCTCGATGCGCTTGGCCAGTTCGACTTCCTCTTCGGCGTTGAGGAGTGCGACCTTGCCGATCTGCTTGAGGTAGGCGCGAACCGAGTCGGCGGACGCCGTCAGTTCGGCATCCTTGCGTGCCTGACGGAGAGCCTCGGACTCTTCCTCGTCCCAGACGAAGTCGCCGGAAGCCTTGTCCTTCTCGGACGGCTCTGCAGCGGTCTCTTCGTCTTCGCCGACTGCTACGACCTCGACGACATCGGACTCGACCTCGGCAAGGTCGCCGTCCGTGATGTCGATGTCTTCCAACTCGACATCGCCGTCTTCGGCGTCAGGATCGCCGGCCTTCTTGGGGCTGGCCTTCTTAGCTGCTGCCTTCTTGGCCGGAGCTTTCTTGGCCGGAGCCTTCTTTGCTGCTGCCTTCTTGGCGGGGGCCTTTTTCGCCGGAGCCTTCTTGGCTGCCGGAGCGGTGACGGTGGCCGCCTCCACGGCTGGAGATTGTGGCTCTGACTCTGATGGAGAATCAGCAGTCTGACGTGTATCGGTGGCTGCCACGTACGCCCTTTCGTGACGGTGTCGTGCGGCGTCACGCCAGAGTGGTGATCCGGCGGAGAGGTCAATGGTTGTTGGCCGGCGCGCAGCCGGACTTCACCATTGTAACGACTCTCAGGAAACTCTTACGTCACGGCGGGCCGTAACAGGTAGATTTTCCGCTTTTCACGTGCGGGTATTCTCATCCGGCGACGGAGGCCGGCCTGGTCAGTCCGACCGATGCGAGCGCAGCTCCGGCAATTCCGGCGGTGTTGAGAAGGGTGGCGGGGACGACCTTGGTGCGGTTGGTCAGATGCGGAATCCACTTCTCGTGCTTGCGGCTGATACCGCCTCCGGCGATGAAGAGATCTGGCCAGAGCAGGTTCTCGAAGGTGGTCAGAACTCGCGAGACCTCGACCGCCCACTCCTTGTAGCTCCAGTCCTTCTTCTCCTTCACCGACGACGCCGCCCGGTGCTCGGCTTCCTTGCCGTCGACCTCGAGGTGGCCGAACTCGGTGTTGGGCAACAGAACTCCGTTGTGCAGCACGGCAGATCCGATTCCGGTGCCGAAGGTCAACAAGATCACGACGCCGGAGGTGTCTTTGCCCGCTCCGAACGAGTCCTCGGCGATTCCGGCAGCGTCGGCGTCGTTGAGGACGGTGACCTCGCGCCCGCCCAGCGCCTTGCCGAACAGGGCGGCGGCGTCGGTGTCGATCCAGGACTTGTCGATGTTCGCGGCGCTTCGCGCGACGCCGCCGGTCACGACAGCGGGCAAGGTGATGCCGACCGGACCGGTCCACTTGGCCTGCTCGACGATCTCGGCGACAGTGCCCGCGATCGCATCGGGTGTGGACGGCTGCGGGGTCAGGATCTTGATGCGGTCACCGATCATTTCCCCGGTGCTCAGGTCGATCGTGCCGCCCTTGACGCCGCTACCGCCGACGTCGATCCCGAAACCTGTGGTTGTCATCGTCCTGCGCTCCTGAGTGTCGAATTCGAGGTCACGATCTACCGTTGCAAACACTAACCCGAACAAGGACCCGGGCGCGTCCTCTCGAACCGCCCGCCTCCAGACGTTCGAGTGGTGCCCCTCGGTAGAGATGTGTTGCGATGGTCCGGTGCGCCCTTCAGAAAGAACGTTGCCCGACTTTTCCGCCGATTCTCTGGACCCCGCACAGTTGCGGGAAGTAGCCGTAGCCGTCGCCGAACGCGCAGCCGAACACGTCCGCTTGCGTCGGCCCGAGGTATTCGGCCTGGTGGGTTCCGGTGCCGCCGAGGGTGGTTCGGTTGCGGCGAAGAGCACGCCCACCGATCCCGTCACGGTGGTCGATACCGAAACCGAACAAGTGATTCGCGACCTTCTGGCGCAATTGCGCCCTGCAGATTCGATCCTGGGTGAGGAAGGTGGCGGAGACACCGACGATTCCGCGGGAGTTCGATGGGTTGTCGATCCCATCGACGGCACGGTGAATTTTCTCTACGGAATCCCCGCGTTCGCCATCTCGGTGGCCGTACAGATCGACGGGTTCTCGGTAGCCGGGGCTGTCGTCGACGTGTCGTTGGAAACCACGTACGCCGCGCATCGGGGCGGCGGTGCAACCATGACCACGGCCGACGGCGTCGTCAGCGACCTGCAAGCCAATGAGGTGACCGAGCTGTCAATGGCGCTGTTGGCCACCGGCTTCGGTTACGGAGCGGATCGCCGGAAGGTGCAGGGCACGTTGATCGGGCAGATCCTGCCGCAGGTCCGCGACATCCGACGCATCGGTTCGGCTGCGTTGGATCTGTGCATGGTTGCCACCGGCCGGGTCGACGCTCACTTCGAACACGGACTGAGTCCGTGGGACTGGGCAGCCGGCTCCTTGATCGCTTCCGAAGCGGGCGCCGTCATCAACGTCCCGGCGCCCAATTCCACGTCGGCCGACGGCGATGTCGTTTACGCAGTCGCTCCGGCGATCGCCGAGCAGTTCGCGCACATGCTCAGTTCGATCGGCGCAGATCAGCCGATTCCGAGCTGAGGCCTGTCAGCATCGCGCCGTGCGCGCTGCTTTGAGCAGTGCGATGTCCATCGGAGCGACTTCGGCGTTTGCGGGCTGCTCGGCCAGAGCATGCAGGATCGCGGTGGCGTCGGTGTTGGGGGTCAGGGCGCCCTTGTTGTAGGTGCCGAGAGCCAGGTCGACGGTGTCGTCGCCGCGGCCGTCCTGGACCAGTTCGGCGCAGGGGGCGACCAGCCAGACGGAACTGGCGGCGGCGAGGCCGTTCGCTCCGAATCGGATCTGACCCTGGCACTCCATGTTCTGGTCGACGTAGACGGGGTCGTTTCCGACCTGGACGTCCGGCGCGCTGGAGAAGCCGAACTCGCTCAGTTGCGCTGCCACCTGGGCCGCCTGACCGTGTTCACCGTTGGCGTTGAACACACGAACCTTGGTGGCGGCGAGGGGAGCGGGATCCACGTCGAGCAGCTTCGAGCGGTCGACGACGGTTCCCAGCGGTAGTGGCGCCGCTGCCGAAGGATCGGACGAAGGTTGCGGCAGGTTGCAGGCGACGGTGTCACTGACTTCCGCCTCGGCGCTCAGGATGCGGACCCACAAGACACTGCCGATCAATGCGAGTACCGCGAACACGGCGATCACCGGCCACGCGCGCCGACGGCGGAACGGACGTCCCTGGTCATCGGTAGAGCTGCCTTCGGTGATCAGAGAAACCACGGTATCCCTCGACTTTCTTGACGAAACTTCTACTTCGCCATCGGGCCGAGCGGCGCCGGCATGACGTTCGGTGCCTACCTTAGAGGGCCTGTGTGACGAGACAGCCGAAGCGAGGCTCGACGCGTCGAGTCCTTGTCGATTGCGAAACGGCAGTTGGCCGATTACCGGCCTGTTTCTACCCGGATTCGGCCCGAAAACATCGTGGAAAGGTCACAGCTTGCTCTTGCCTTGGTGACAATTCGCAGTCATTTTTCGGAAATTTCCGATTCGGTTACTACTTTCGTGCTCACGTCGGCTACTGTCTGGCGGCCCAGGTCGTTCAACTGGGCATCGGCCGGACGCCGAAATGACAACCAAATGAGGCGCAGATCACGTTCTCGGAAGGAACTTCCGGGCACTAATTCCAGTCCTGCAGCGTTATGCAGCGACAGGGAATGATCTGGATGCCACGGCGGTTTCCATGCGCATCAAGGATCTACCGGATTCTCGGCGCACACGGGACCGGGATACACGAAGAGGATGGGGTAGACGAGATGGCAACTGACTACGACGCACCGAGGCGTACAGAGTCCGACGAGGTTTCGGAGGACTCGCTCGAGGAGCTGAAGGCGCGACGCAACGAAGCGCAGTCAGCCGTCGTCGACATCGACGAGACGGACACCGCGGAGTCCTTCGAGCTGCCGGGTGCCGACCTTTCCGGCGAGGAACTCTCGGTTCGAGTTGTTCCGAAGCAGGCAGACGAGTTCACGTGTTCGAGCTGCTTCCTGGTTCATCACCGCAGCCGCCTGGCCAGTGATGCCAACGGACAGCTCGTATGCATGGACTGCGCTGCCTGATCTCCCTTCCCGGTGGTCGACCCGTCAGCGCGAGGGTCGACCAAGGGTCGGGAAGTACTGCTTTGCTGTGACCGCGCTGGTCAGAGATCCAGCGCAGCCAGCAGATCAGCGGGACGACGTGTGCTCACCAACCAGTACGGCGTGGGATCCTCCGGGTCGTCGAGCACGATCAACACCATTGTCTTGACCCATGGGCGATGCTGGACGAACGCCGACGGATCGAGTTGGCGCCCCATCGCAGCACTCTTCGCGGACGCCGGCACTGCTGCCGCCCGTGAAATCAATTCGACCGGCAGGTGGGCTCTACCCACATGCAATTCCTTCACCCCTGCTGTCTCCACCACCTCGACGCGCATCCGGCTGAGCCAGAATGCCGCCCAGATCGGGATCGGGAGTAGTACGACGTACGCCAGGTACGAGAGAAGCCCCGGGCGGCCCATGTGGACCTCGGCCGCGAGGAGTCCGGCTACGGCCAGCCCGGCGATCCACCACCAGATCGGCACCCACAGGCGCTCGGAGTACAGCGTCGTGGACGGGGGCGTTGTGGTGGCGACGTCAGGTCGAGATGTTTCGGGCACCTGTCAAGGATAGTCCGTCGCTACGAGTAGTCTTGGCCCACGTGAGCGACCATCTCTCCATCGCCTTGAAGCGACTGGATCCAGACCTGCCCGTTCCACAGCGTGCGCATCCCGGAGATGCGGGTGTGGATCTGTGCTCCACCAGCGACGTCACCATCGAGCCCGGCCACCGAACACTGGTCGGAACGGGGATCGCGATCGCTTTGCCGGTGGGCACCGTCGGGTTGATCCATCCGCGTTCCGGACTCGCCGCCAAATCGGGACTGTCGATCGTGAATGCGCCCGGAACCGTGGACGCGGGATACCGGGGCGAACTCAAGGTCTGCTTGATCAATCTCGATCCGGCCACAGCCATCGACATCCGCCGCGGTGACCGAATCGCTCAGCTCGTGGTTCAACGAGTCGAACTTCCGGTTTTCGAGGAAGTCGAATCGCTGGACGACACGACCAGAGGAACCGGAGGCTACGGTTCCAGCGGCGGGCACGCGATACTCGATACCGATGCGCCTGGCGCGGTAGTCGGAGAGGGAGTCTGAATCATGTTCGGACGCAAGAAGAAGACAGACGTCGACGAGGAAACCACCAGCTTCTTCGGTGACGAGAACGACGAGTCGGTGGAGATCGACGAGGTCGAAGACGATCTCGAAGTCACCGGCGACGAGTTCGGTGACGAATCGGAAGGCCCTTACGACATCTCGGAGATCGATTCCGACGATCCGACGGCAGGCCGTGACGGTCAGCGTCTTGATCTCGGTTCCGTTCTGGTGCCGATGCCGACCGGCGGGCAGTTGCAGGTCGAGATGGCGCCCAACGGTTCGCCGCAGGCCGTGCACCTGGTCACCGAGCACGGCCGCATCACGGTTGCTGCCTACGCCGCCCCGAAATCGCCCGGTCAGTGGCGTGAGGTCGTTGCCGAGCTCGCGCAGTCGCTTCGCGACGACAATTCCGCGGTGAGCGTCGAGAACGGCCCGTGGGGCCGTGAACTGGCTGCTGTGACGGCCAACATGGACCTGCGGTTCATCGGCGTCGACGGTCCCCGGTGGATGGTGCGCTGCGTGGTCGCGGGTCCGAGTGGATCCACCGCCGCGAACGCTCCTCTGGTGGCAATCGCACGGGACATCTTGCGTGACACCGTCGTCAACCGAGGATCAGAGCCGCATCCGGTGCGGACACCGCTGCCCGTGGTGCTCCCGCAGGTGCTCGCCGAGCAGTTGGCGGCCGCACACGAGCAGCAGTTGGCGGCAGCGCAGCAGCAACAGGTCGCCGCCCAGCAGCAACAGCAGTCAGCACCGCCCGCTCCGCCGGCACCTCCAGCACGGCCGACCCCGCCGCCTCGTAGCGGCGAATCCGGTTCTGCCATGCAGCAATTGGGTCAGTAACAGAATTTTCTTCAGGCGCTCGCGGTGGTATCGGATTCGATCGCCGCGAGCGCTTTGATGCAGGTGGACCCGAGAACCGCGGGGTCGCGCCCGATCATGTCGAGCGTCGTCGTGGCGACTGCGCCGCGGGGGAGTGAAGCCGCCCAGGCCTGCGCCACTGACGCGGGATGAACCGGATCGTCCACCGCCGACGCAATGCCGACCGGAACGCCCACCGCCCGTAGCGCGCTCTCGCCGAGTGAGTGGTACGACGCCGCCTCGTCGAGCGCAGCCGGGAGATCGGGCCACTGAGAGCGCCAGGAGCGCTCGAGTTCGGCTCCGAGCCACGCCGGACTCGACGCGAGCATCGCAGCGATCACCGACTCCAAGCCTTCGGAGCGCAGTTGCCCGGCGGTGAACCGCGCGCTCGCTGCTGCGGGGGCGTCGTCGGCCGAGCCCGTCCAGGCCGGAAGCGCTGCCAACACACTCACCGTTCGATCGGGATTGTCGGCGGCCCACTGGAGTGCAACGGCCGCTCCGATCGAGACCCCTCCGACGATGATTCGGCCGTGCGTGTCCGCGGCTCTGTCCATCGCGTCCAGATAGCCGTCCACGACACGCCGAGGGTCCGGTTCAATTGCGATGATGCGCACACCCAGAGCCTCCAGCGGCGCCCGGAATGCGCGGTCCGCGAAGTGGGCGTCAGAGCCTGTACCTGGGAGAACGACGGCAACGGTCGCCGATTCAGAGTTCTGCATCTCTTGATCTTGCCCGGTGCCCCCGAGACGCGGACTGACCGGTGTGGTTACACGCTCGTAATGGGTCTACAGTGGCGATCACACAGCCCTTCACGTGACGCGAAACCCTTGCGTCACACATGTTCGCAGGAGCGCGCAATGGCACCCGCCGCCGCAGGATATTTTCGTCGACTGACCCAGCGTCTGACCGAGGACGTCGACCAGTTGGACGCCCAGGAGATGGTCGAGTCCAACAAGGCTTCCGGAGGTCAGAAGGCATGCGATTGTCGTCGCGGTGAAGAAGTCACGATGGTGGGCCGACTCCGCAGCGTCGACGCGTGTCCCAAGTCGGGAAATGCCAGTATCGAGGCCGAGTTCTTCGATGGCACCGAGGTGATCAATCTCGTCTGGATCGGGCGTCGCCGGATCCCGGGAATCGAGACCGGTAAGACCCTGCTGATCCGCGGTCGTGTGGGCGAGCGTGACGGTCGCAAGGCGATCTTCAACCCTTACTACGAACTGCGCGGCGAATAGGCGCGTTTCCCGCATTTACCGTGCAACTCGGTGACTGTGGCACCCTCGACAGGTGACTGAAACACAACAGCGATCGGTAATCGACCAACTCGGCGGGCTGAGTGGTCTGATCTATTCGTCGTTGCCGATTCTGATTTTTGTCCCGGTCAACAGCATCTGGAATCTCACCGCGGCAATCTGGGCCGCATTGGGCGTCGCTGTCGCTATCGCGGCCTGGCGCCTCTTCCGCAAGGATTCCCTCCAACCCGCTATTTCCGGTTTTCTCGGAGTCGGAGTTTCCGCATTCATCGCCTACCGCACCGGCGACGCCAAAGGATATTTCCTCTTCGGTATCTACACGAGCCTCGCCTACGGTGCGGTCTTCCTGATTTCGATCCTCGTACGCTGGCCCCTCGTCGGAATCATCTGGGGCTATCTCAACGGGCACGGCAATCTCTGGCGCAAGCACAGCTCCGCCGTCCGGCTCTACGACGTCGCGACGGCAGCGTGGGCGTTGGTCTTCGGTGCGCGGTATCTCGTTCAGTCACAGCTCTACGACACCGACCACACCGGATGGCTCGCAGTCGCGCGTATCGGCATGGGTTGGCCGTTGACCGGTTTGGTGCTGCTCGTGACGGTCTGGGCTGTGCGTAAGGCCGATCGCATCGTCGAGCCTGAACCGGTTGTGGAGCCCGAAAGCAGCGAGCCCACCGCCACGGACGCAGGGGCCGAAGAGGTGGGCTCGGTGAATCTGACGAAGCCGCGCGAAGACCGAGATCTCAGCTGATCAGGTCCTGGTACTCGGGGTGCTTGTCGAGGAACTTCACGACGTACGGGCACACCGGATGAACCTTGAGGCCGCGTGCTCGTAGGTCGTCCAGAGCCTGGCGGACGAGAATCCCGGCCAATCCGAAACCTTCGAAGGCGGGGTAGATCTCGGTGTGGTTGAACGAGACGACGTCACCGGAGGTGGTGTAGTCCTCGATCCCGGCGAGGTCGCCGTCGGCATGGATCTCGTACCGGCTCTGGGCCGGATTGTCGGTGACTACGGTGTTTTCGGGCGCTTGTGCCATGTGATTCCCTTTCGTCGTCAGTGTGTTCGTCGGTCAATTCTCCAGGCGGAGTGCAACGCGCAACTGATCCTCGGCGTCGACGGCCGCAACGAAGAGCAGTTCGTCCCCGCCTTCGATGGGATCGTCCATCTGCGGGACGATCACGCGTCCGCCACGCAGGATGGTGACCAGTGCGCAGTCTCGCGGAAGTTCGAGTTTCTTGACGGCTTTTCCGGCAAGAGGTGTGTTGTCGGGCAACGTGATCTCGACGAGGTTGGCCTGTCCCTGCCGCAATGTCATCAGTTTGACCAGGTCACCGACCGAGACGGCCTCTTCGACGAGCGAAGCGAGCATCCGCGGTGTCGAGACGGCGACGTCCACGCCCCAGGACTCGTCGAAGAGCCACTCGTTGCGGGGATCGTTGACGCGGGCGACAACTCGGCGAACACCGAACTCGGTTTTCGCGAGCAGACTGAGGACCAGGTTTGCCTTGTCGTCTCCGGTCGCGGCAATCACGACCTCGTACGACTCCATCGACGCGTCCTCGAGTCTGCTGAGTTCGCAGGCGTCCGCGTGCACCCACTTCGCCTCGGGCACCGACTCCGGTTCGATGTGATCGAGTTTGCGTTCGATCAGCATGACGTCATGTGAGCTTCGAATCAGCTCTCGCGCAATGGAACGGCCTACGGCGCCGGCTCCGGCGATGGCGACCTTCATCGAGAACTTCCAATCACGTTGTAGTGCAACACAGTCGCAGTCTTGTTGTGGGGGGCGGCGTACGGATCAGTCATCTGCGGCCTCCCTCAGTCGTCGCTCGGCGGCGGGTTGCCGGCCAGTGCGACAGCTTCGGCGACGGTTCCCGACACGGCGGCGATGTAGACCTGATCGTCGGCCTGGATGACAGTCTTGCGGTCGGGGAGAATGCCGGTCCCGAAGCGGATGATGAAGGCGACTCTCGAACTGGTCGCGCCCTCGAGGAGGGCGATCGGCTTGCCCGCCCAATCCTCGTGCAGGGCAAGTTCGGTGATGGCGACAGTGCCCGAGGGATCGCGCCACTTCGCAGTCTGACTTTCCTTGGTCAACGTGTGCAGGAAACGATCCGTCGACCACGGCACGGTGGCGACCGTGGGAATGCCGAGTCGCTCGTAAACGGCGGCACGCTTGGCGTCGTAAATACGTGCGACGACGCGTTCGACGCCGAAAGTCTCGCGTGCGACTCGCGCTGCGATGATGTTGGAATTGTCTCCCGAGGACACCGCGGCAAAGGCGTCGGCCCGCTCGATTCCCGCCCGGACCAGCACGTCACGGTCGAACCCCATTCCCAGAACCTTGGTTCCCGGGAAGTCGAGATCGAGACGCAGAAACGCACTCTGATCGCGGTCGATGACGGCGACCTCATGTCCGATCCTGGTCAGAGACGCGGCGAGGGAAGAACCCACTCGACCGCACCCCATGATGACGACATACACGCCCTACTCCGTTCATGGACCCTCATGGCGCGATTGCACGCCGAATCGAACGGTACAGCCCCTCACGGGAAGAGCAAGTACAACGGTCGCCCGCGTGCCGGTTGTCACGACAAAAGGTGAAGTTGGGGCTCTGATGACTCCGAATCGGGCGAGACGGCTTACGCTTTGCACGTGTCTAAGCTCTCGACCGCTACCAAGCGGCTCCTGCTCGGTCGGCCGTTCCGAAGCGACAAACTCGGGCACACGCTGCTACCCAAGCGAATTGCACTACCGGTCTTCGCGTCCGACGCGATGTCGTCCGTCGCGTATGCCCCCGAAGAAATCTTCCTGGTTCTCTCCGTCGCGGGTATTTCCGCGTATGCGTACACCCCCTGGATCGGATTGTCCGTCGCCATCGTCATGGCTGTGGTGGTGGCGAGCTACCGCCAGAACGTCCACGCATACCCCTCCGGTGGCGGCGACTACGAGGTCGCGACGGTCAACCTCGGCCCGACCGCCGGTCTGACCGTCGGTAGTGCGCTGATGGTCGACTACGTGCTGACGGTCGCCGTGTCGATCTCGTCGGCGGCGTCGAACATCGGCTCGGCTCTGCCGTTCGTCGCGCAGCACAAGGTGTTGTTCGCGGTTGCGGCGATCGTGTTGCTGACCGCGGTCAACCTTCGCGGTATCCGTGAATCGGGGACCGCGTTCGCAATTCCGACCTACGCATTCATCGTCGGCATGTTCCTGATGCTCGGGTGGGGATTCTTCCGGATCTACGTCCTCGGCGAGGATGTGCACGCGGAATCGTCGTCGTTCACGCTCAACGCCGAGGATTCGCATCTGTACGGAATTGCCTTCGCGTTTCTGATCGCCCGCGCATTCTCCTCGGGCTGTGCCGCACTGACCGGCGTCGAGGCCATCAGCAACGGCGTACCGGCGTTCCAGAAGCCGAAGTCGCGCAACGCTGCCACGACCTTGCTGCTGCTCGGGTCGATCGCCATCGTCCTGCTGATGGGCATCATCATCCTGGCTCAGAAGATCGGCATCGTCTACGCACACAATCCGCAGGAACAGCTGGTCGGTGCGCCGGAGGGTTACCACCAGAAGACCTTGATCGCGCAGATCGCCGAAGCCGTCTTCAGTGGTTTCCCGATCGGATTCTTCTTCATGGCGATCGTCACGGCACTGATCCTGGTTCTGGCCGCGAACACCGCGTTCAACGGATTCCCGGTACTCGGATCGATCCTGGCGCAGGATCGGTACCTACCGCGTCAGCTGCACACGCGCGGCGACCGACTGGCATTCAGCAACGGAATCCTCTTCCTCTCCGGTGCTGCGATCGCATTCGTCGTGGTGTTCGGCGCCGAGGTCACCAAGCTCATCCAGCTGTACATCGTCGGCGTCTTCGTCTCGTTCGTGCTCAGCCAGACGGGCATGATCAAGCACTGGACTCGGCATCTGAAGTCCGAGACCGACAAGGCGCAGCGGGCCCGTATGCAGCGCTCGCGAGTGATCAATTCGATCGGTCTGGCAATGACCGCCACCGTCTTGATCATCGTTCTGATCACCAAGTTCGCTGCCGGCGCATGGATCGCTATTGTCGCGATGGTCGCGATCTTCATCGTGATGAAGATGATCCGCAAGCACTACGACAGCGTCGCAGCCGAGCTCGAGGAGCAGGAGTGGGACGGCGTACTCCCCAGCCGCACGCACTCGATCGTGCTCGTCTCGAAGTTGCACATGCCGACCATGCGAGCTCTCGCCTACGCGCGAGCCACGCGACCGGACACCCTCGAAGCCATCACGGTCAACGTCGACGAGCCGGACACCCGCGCACTCGTGCGGGAGTGGGAGAAGAGTGACGTGACGGTTCCGCTCAAGGTGATCGAGTCGCCGTACCGCGAAATCACCAAGCCGGTTCTCGACTACGTCAAGCGTGTACGACGCGATGCTCCGCGTGATGTCGTCACCGTCTTCATTCCCGAGTACGTCGTCGGACACTGGTGGGAGCAGATCCTGCACAACCAGAGTGCGCTCCGCCTCAAGAGCCGCCTGCTCTTCCAGCCCGGCGTGATGGTGACGAGCGTTCCGTGGCAGCTGAGTTCGTCGGCAAAGGCGAAGCCGCTCGACATCGAGAAGACCGCAGGCGCCACGCGTCGTGGTTACGACACCGGCGAGAAATGATCACCGGCGAAAAATGATCGGCAACATCGAAATGGCAGGCGTAGTTCGTTGAGTGAGAATTGGACCGGACAGACCTTCGAGGTCGATCTGGGCAACCCCGGTCACGGCGGGTTCGTCGTCGCCCGGCACGAGGGGCGGGTCGTGTTCGTCCGTCACGGTTTGCCGGGGGAGCGGGCGCTGGTCCGGGTGACCGAGGACAAGGGCGGATCGTTCTGCCGCGCCGACGCGATCACCGTTCTCGACGCTTCTCCGCATCGGATCGATCCGACATGCCCGATCTCCGGCCCGGGCGGGGCGGGCTGCTGCGACTACTCGCATGCGGATCTGAGCGTCCAACGTGAGATGAAGACCTCGGTCGTGCGGGAGCAGCTTCTGCGACTCGCTCGTGTCGAATCGGACGTCGAGGTAGAGGAACTGCCCGGAACCGGAGGCGGAACGGGTTGGCGCACGCGAGTCCGGTTGGCGGTGGACGGGCACGGGGTCGCGGGATACCACGCGTACCGCAGCAACCGGATCGTCACAGACCTGCGGTGCACCCAGATCGATCAGAGCGCGTACGACGGTCTCGGCGGTGCGCAGTGGGCACCAGGTAGCGAGCTGCAGGTTGTTCTCGACGCTGCCGGCGAGCGGCACGTCGTGGAAATCGCGGCACCCGCGGTGTCCAAGACGGGACGGCGGACGCCCGGGCGACGCGGCGCGATGGCACGCCGAGCGGCAAGCGGCGGCCCGCGAAAGACCCGAGTTGCCATCGGATCGGACACAGTGATCGAGCGCGTCGGCAGTCGAGAATGGGCGCTGGCCGCGACCGGTTTCTGGCAGGCCCATCGCGGCGCTGCGGCCACTTACTCACAGGTGGTCGGGGAGTGGGCCGGAGCCGCTACCGCGGACACGGCCTGGGATCTCTACGGCGGTGTCGGCGTGTTCGCAGCTGTGCTCGCCGAGCTTGTCGGGCCGTCCGGCGTGGTGGAGTCCGTCGAATCTTCGGCGCGTGCAGTCGCGAACGGGCAGGCAGCGCTGTCCGATCTCGGTCAGGTGCGCTTCCACAGCGCCCGCGTCGAGAACATCATCGCGGATCTGGAGCGTTCGCCTGCTGTCGTCGTGCTCGACCCGCCACGTGCGGGGGCCGGCCGTCCGGTCGTGGAAGCTCTCGCCTCAACGGGCGCTGAGCGGATAGTCCACATCGGGTGCGACCCGGCGTCGTTCGGTCGCGATATCGGCCTCTACCTGGAGCAGGGCTTCAGAATCGGTGGCCTCCGGGCGTTCGACGCGTTCCCCCAGACTCACCACATGGAGTGCATCGCGCTCCTCGAACGCTGAGACGTCCCGAAATCTTTCCCTGAAACGGTGTGACGCTTCTCGCGTTCACAACAGTTGCTTGCATTACGCAACTAATCGTATAGTTTCGTTCTGCAAGTAGTTTTCCGTTTTCAAGTCACGGCTCGTTCGGGCCACTCGAATTCAGGGGTAGGCAATGTCGGTACAGCCGGAGACGGCCCAAGCGCTCGTCGACACGATCTTCATGTTCGGCAGATCGCTGCGAGCCGCGGTCACCACCGGTGCAGACAGCCTGCTGCCGCCTGCGCTGGTCAGTGTGTTGTTCATGCTGGCGGCGCGTGGGGAGTGCCGACAGAACGAATTGGCCGTCGATCTGTGTGTCAGTCAGTCGTCGCTCAGCCGACAAATGTCGGATCTGGTCGACGCTGGGTATGTCGAGAGAAATCCCGATCCGGCTGACAAGCGGGCGTTCCGCATCCGAGTATCGGAAGAGGGACACGACGTTTTACGGAGAACCACGCAGCGGCGTGCGGCGCGTTTGCGCAACATGCTCGAAGACTGGAGCCAGGAAGAGGCCATGGCCGCAGTGACATCGCTGCAACGTCTCAACGAGACGTTCGGCGCATCGAATCGGCAGGCCTCACCGGCAGTTCCGCACACGGGCGTAGAAAGTATTGGGAGATAAGGCACATGGCAGCAACAGTAGGAGAAACCCGGGCAAGTACCGGAGGTGACGGATCGGCTCGCGAAGCGGGCGCGATGACTCACCGCGAAATTCTCGAAGCACTCACCGGACTCATCGCAGCGCTGTTCACCGCGCTGCTCAGTAGCACCATCGTTTCCACAGCGCTTCCCACGATCATCGGTGAACTGCACGGAACTCAGACGCAGTACGCCTGGATCATCACGACAGCGTTGCTCGCCACCGCGGCGTCGACGCCGATCTGGGGCAAGCTTGCCGACCTCTACAACAAGAAGGTCCTGGTCCAGACCGCGATCGTCATCTTCGTGATCGGCTCGGTCATCGCCGGCGCGGCGCACAACGTTCCGTTGCTGCTCGGTGCGCGTGTCATCCAGGGCATCGGTATGGGCGGTCTGACCGCTCTCGTCGTAGCCATCATCGGCACGATCATCCCGCCGCGAGATCGCGGTCGCTACTCCGGATACATGGGTGCGGCCATGGCCGTCTCGATGTCCGGTGGACCGATCCTCGGCGGCGTCCTCGTGGACACTGCCGGCTGGCGCTGGTGCTTCTACGTATGTGTTCCGCTGGCAGTCATCGCATTGTTCCTGCTTCAGCGCACACTGCACGTCGAGACCGTGAAGAAGGACAACGTCTCCATCGACTGGATGGGCGCCACCTTGCTCACCGCCGGTGTCAGCGTCCTGCTGATCTGGGTTTCGTTTGCCGGTCAGGACGACTACTACGCCTGGTTCTCGAAGGAGTCGGCCTTCTTCGTCATCGGTGGTCTGGCCCTGCTCGGCCTGACGATGTTCGTCGAATCCAAGGTCAAGGATCCGATCCTGCCGATCAAGATCATCACCGAGCGCACAACGGCTCTCGCGATCATCGCCTCGATCGCAGTTGGTGTCGGCCTCTTCGGCGCGACGACGTTCCTGACGCAGTACTTCCAGACCGCACGCGGATTCGATCCCACCGAAGCCGGATTGCTCACCATTCCGATGGTCGCAGGCATGCTCGTCGCCTCGGTCGGCTCGGGCCAGCTGATCACCAAGTTCGGTCAGTGGAAGCCCTTCATCGTCGCCGGCGCAGTTCTGCTGCTGGTCGGTTTCGGGCTGCTGTCGACGATCGACCACGCAACCAGCCTGTGGACAATCGGAATCTTCATCGCCATCGTGGGTCTCGGTACCGGCATGCTGATGCAGAACATCGTTCTCGCCGTGCAGAACACGGTCAGCGTCGAGAACATCGGCGCGGCCAGCAGTATCGTGGCGTTCTTCCGCACCTTCGGCGGCGCGATCGGCGTGTCGGTGCTCGGTTCGATTCTTGCGACCCGCGTCAAGACACTGACAGTCGATTCGGTCTCCACCTTGCCGCCCGAGCAGCAGGCAGTAGCTGGAAAGAGCCTCCAGGACGGCCTCGACCTGAGCAATATGCCTGACTTCGTCTCGCAGATCGTTCGGTTCGCCTACGGCGACGCAACAGGACGGATCTTCCTGGTCGCAGCCGTCGTCGCCGTGGTCACGCTCGTGTCGGTCATCTTCATCCCGAACCGTCCGTTGCGCACCACCATCGACATGGCAACCCCCGACGCCGAGCAGAAGTTCGAAGAAGAACGCGAAGAGAAGAACGAGGAGAAGAACCTCACTCGCTGATCCGCAAGCCCGGCTGGTCTACTGCCGGCCGCGTCTTCTGAATTACTGTTGTCACGCCATAGCCCATCGAACGCGGACCGAGATCGATTCTTCGATCTCTCCGCGTTCGACGGCTATCGGGGCCGAATCCGCTTTCATCGCCGCGACACGTCCGCGCATCGGCACGATCTGGTCGAAGTCCTCGAGCACCTCGAGGACTTCGACCAGATCTTTGTCTGCCAGGTCTGCGAACTGTCTGGCCTTCGATTCGGCTGCCGTCCAGGCCAATTCGCGTGCTCTTGTCGCCAGATCGCTGCGGTCGTCGAGATCGAACTCCAGTCCGTCGAGCCGAATCGCGTCGCCACCCACCGATACACATGCCGCGATGACGGCAGCGGGGGAGTTCGCCGCTTCCGGCTCCAGCTCTCGCAGTACGACTCGGAAAGTTGTCGATGCCGTGAATCCTGTTGTCTCCTGGCGGCCTCCGTCGCTCCAGTGAGTCTGCGGATGGACGCTCAGCCCGGCGGTGGTGAGGTCCGCTCCGCGCACACCGCGCGCGTGCAGGGTCTCGGTCAGGGCAGTGGACAGACGCGCGACGGCGTCGAACGCGTCGGAAACGGCCGTCTGTGTCACCGATACTCCGATCGTCAATCGCACGATGTCGGGAACAGCTGTTGCAGTGGCGGTTCCGGTCACCGTGACAGTGGACGGCTCCGAGGTGAAGGCGGTGGTGGGCACGTGTGGTTCCTATCCGATTCGTCCGGCGGATATGACACTCCGCAACATCAGGTCCAATTGCTCGTAGGCGCCCGCCGCCAGTCGTTCGAGAAGCGCAAGTTTCAACTCGGGTGCCTGCGCGGTCAGTTCTGCATATCGCTCCGGAGTCAGGACGGCCACGGTGACCGTGGAATCGGCGCGGATGTCGTTGAGGAACGGAGTGTCGAGGAACATCGTCATCTCGCCGAACGTCATTCCGGCGGAGAGCGTCGTGATGCGGTGCTCGACCCCGTGCGCGTCGGTGAACATGGTGCTGACCTGGCCGCTGAGAATCAGATAGAACCCCGAGGCCGCTTCGCCTCGGCGGGCGATCTTCTCGCCGCGGGCATAGGTTCGCGTCTCCAGTTCTGCGGAGAATCCCTCGATCTGCGCCGCGGACAGAGCATCGAGAACTGGGTGGTCCTCGATCGAGATCGTCGACGCCTGCCGATCGGCCTCACAATGCACCGCAAGCAGCGTGTCTTCGCACCACTGCATGGCGGAATCGAGATCGGCAAAAACCCGACCACTTCGTCTGGCGGGGTCGATGCTCGAACTTCGTTGTCCCAGCAGTCCTTGCGGATCGACGACGGCCACAGCACAAGCCTGCTCGGCCAGTTGAACCTGCAGCGCGGTGATCATGCGTACTGCGACGTCGCTGGCGTCGTCGACGCGGCGGACGTCGATGACGACAACTTCGAGGCCCTCGTCCACCGAGCCGATTTCGCGGACCGCCGATTCGGCACCGGTGAAGAGGAGATCGCCGTGCAGTTCGTAGACCCGGCTGCGCTTGCCGACGTCGTCGAGCACGGCTTGTTCGGTCGGGGTGCGTCGTACTCGCGACGGTGCTTCGATGACGCTGTATCTGGCCCGGATCGACGAGCGTGACGCCCGCGTCACGTGGAGGAAGTGCAGTTCGAGTTCCTTCGACAGTGCCCGGGCAGACGCAACTCCGCGAACACTGTTGCCGTGAACGTCGAGCCTGGGGGAGTACACGGCGATCCCGATCTGGCCCGGCAGAACCGCCAGCACTCCGCCGCCGACACCGCTCTTGGCCGGCAATCCGACCTCTACCAGCCACTTGCCGGCGCCGTCGTACATCCCGCAGGTTGCCATGACACTGAGGACCTGTTCGACGCCTGCGGGTGCCAGCGCACGCTCGTGGGTGAGCGGATTGACGCCGTTGTTCGCCATCGTCGCAGCCATCAGACTCAGATCACGGCAGGTCACGTCGATCGAACACTGACGGAAGTACAGGTCGACGGCCTCGTCGGGATTGCCGGTGATGACGTCGAAGGATCGCAGCATGTGGCCGATCGCACGGTTGCGGTGACCGGTGCGGGCCTCGGAGGTGTAGACGGCTTCGTTGAAGGTCAGCTCGCGGCCTGCGTATCGCGAGTACGCCGAGCGGATGCGCTCGAAGCGGGCCTCGGGATTCGGTCCGGCAACCAGTGATGCAGCGGTGATCGCCCCGGCATTGATCATGGGGTTTCGTGGCCGTTCGGTGAGCGGGTCGAGGCTGATTTCGTTGAACGGCTCGCCGGATGGTTCGACGTCGATTTTCGCGGCAACCGCCTCGCTTCCTCGATCGGCGAGAGCCAAGGCGTAGGTGAAGGGCTTCGAGATCGACTGAATGGTGAACGGGATTCGCGAGTCACCGATCTCGTAGACGTAACCGTCTACGGTGGCGATGCAGATTCCGAACGAATCGGGGGCGACCGCCGCGAGTTCGGGGATGTAGTCGGCCAACTCGCCTTCGTCGAGTGATCGGACTTCGTCGAACACTCGCGTTATCAGGTCGTCGACCACAGTTCCCATACGTCGACCTTAAGCTGACATGGCGGTCGTTTTGTGGAAGAAGAGTTGCCGAGTCGATCGCGACGGATCCCATTTGTCTGTGATTGCGATCACGAGCGATCCGCGGGATTTCGCTGTTACGCGAAGTCACACCGGAATCGGGCCGAGTCCGCGTGTCGGTTCGCCGGAACGCTCCGTAGACTGGCAGCACTGTCGCGAAGACAGCCGCGGCGCGCACCGGTGCAGCTGTGAAGCACGGAGGGAGCGATCTCGTTGGGTGTTCTTGCCCGCATTCAGGGTCCTGACGATCTACGTCAGTTGAGCCACGCCGAGATGACGGAGTTGGCCGACGAGATTCGTGAGTTCCTCGTGCTGAAGGTCGCTGCGACCGGTGGTCACCTCGGGCCCAACTTGGGCGTCGTGGAGTTGACCCTCGCACTGCACCGAATTTTCGACTCGCCGCAGGACGCGATCATCTTCGACACGGGCCATCAGGCCTACGTACACAAGATCCTCACCGGTCGTCAGGATCAGTTCGACACTCTGCGTAAGCAGGGCGGACTGTCCGGGTATCCGTGCCGCGCCGAGAGCGAACACGACTGGGTCGAGTCCTCTCACGCTTCCGCCGCGCTGTCCTATGCCGACGGCCTCGCGAAGGCCTTCGCGCTGACGGGTCAGAATCGCCACGTAGTTGCCGTCGTCGGTGACGGTGCGCTGACCGGCGGAATGTGTTGGGAAGCTCTCAACAACATCGCGGCAGGCAAGAACCGTTCGGTGGTGATCGTCGTCAACGACAACGGCCGCTCCTACGCACCGACCATCGGCGGACTCGCCGACCATCTTTCGGCACTGCGAACCGCACCGAGTTACGAGCGCGCCCTCGACAGTGGCCGACGCATGGTCAAGAGACTGCCCTGGGTGGGGCGCACCGCGTACTCCGTCCTGCACGGAATGAAGGCGGGTCTCAAAGACGCGGTCAGCCCTCAGGTCATGTTCACCGATCTCGGTATCAAATACCTCGGACCGGTGGACGGACACGACGAAGCCGCCATGGAATCGGCATTGCGCCGGGCGAAGGCCTACGGCGGACCGGTCATCGTGCATGCCGTCACTCGAAAGGGCAACGGTTACGCACACGCCGAGAACGACGTGGCCGACCAGATGCATGCCACCGGTGTCATCGATCCCGTCACCGGTCGCGGCACCAAGTCGTCCGCGCCGGACTGGACGTCGGTCTTCTCGGCCGCGTTGATCGAGCAGGCTTCGCGTCGTGAGGACATCGTCGCCATCACCGCGGCGATGGCCGGGCCCACCGGCCTCGCGGCCTTCGGTGAGAAGTTCCCCGATCGGTTCTTCGACGTCGGTATCGCCGAGCAGCATGCGATGACCTCGGCCGCCGGTCTTGCTCTTGGCGGACTTCACCCCGTCGTTGCTATCTACTCGACCTTCCTCAATCGGGCTTTCGACCAGTTGTTGATGGACGTCGCTCTGCTCAAGCAACCGGTGACAGTCGTGCTCGACCGCGCCGGGGTCACCGGAGTCGACGGCGCCAGCCACAACGGCGTCTGGGATCTTTCGCTGCTCGGAATCATCCCGGGGATCCGCGTCGCGGCACCGCGTGACGCCGACACGCTGCGGGAAGAACTGGACGAGGCGCTTCTCGTCGACGACGGCCCAACCGTCGTTCGTTTCCCGAAGGGCGCTGTACCCGAAGCGATTCCGGCCGTGAAGCGACTCGACGGAATGGTCGACGTTCTCAAGTCCAGCGAGGGTGAGCGCGGCGACGTGCTCCTCGTCGCGGTGGGCCCGTTTGCATCCCTGGCACTCGAGATTGCCGAGCGGCTCGACAAGCAGGGCATCTCGGTTGCCGTCGTCGATCCGCGGTGGGTTCTGCCGGTCGCGGATTCCCTGGTGAAGATGGCGGACAAGTACGCCCTCGTGGTCACCATCGAAGACGGTGGTCTGCACGGCGGCATCGGTTCGACGGTCTCGGCGGCGATGCGGGCAGCCGGAGTGCACACGTCGTGCCGCGACATGGGCGTTCCCCAGCAGTTCCTCGATCACGCCAGCCGCGAGGCCATCCACAAGGAACTCGGACTCACGGCTCAGGACCTCTCCCGCAAGATCACCGGCTGGGTGGCGGGCATGGGCAGCGTCGGTGTCCACGTCCAGGAAGACGCGTCCTCGGCGTCGGCTCAGGGCGAAGTCGCGCAAGGCTGACGGCTCGTCTCACGATAATCTCGAAAAGCGGTGGCCCTCGGATCAATCCGAGGGCCACCGCTTTTCGGTGTGACACCGTGAGATCTCGTTACTGGACGGATTCGAGTGTGCTGCCTCGCGTTTCCTTCACGAATCGCAGGACGACGAACAGCGACAACACTGCCATGACGGCGTAGCCGGCGTAGGTGTACGACAGATTCCAATCGGCCAGTGCCGGGAACGTCCAGGAGACCAGGAAGTTCGCGACCCAGTTGGTGGCGGTCGCAATTCCTACTGCTGCAGCACGCACGCGGTTGGGGAACATCTCGGAGATCAACACCCAGACCACCGGGCCCCAGGACAGAGCGAAGAAGAATACGAATGCGTTCGCACCGATAAGTGCGATAGTCGCGTTCGCTCCGGTCAGCGTGGCCACAGATTCGCCGATCTCGTTCTTGGTCACTGTTGCCGAATGGAAACAGAACGCCGCGGTGCCCAGTGAGATGGCCATACCGGCGGAACCGACCAACAACAGCGGCTTTCGACCGACCCGGTCGATGACGGCGATGGCGACAAATGTACCGACGATGTTGACCAAGGCGCTCACGACGCTGATCAGCAGGGATCGGTCGGCGCCGAATCCGACCGCCTGCCAGAGGGTGCTCGAGTAGTAGAAGATCACGTTGATACCGACGAACTGCTGCAATGCGGCGAGTGCAATACCGACCCACACCAGATGGGAGACCCCGAGCCGCTTCGAGAAGAGTTGGCGGACTGTGGTCTTGGCTTGCTTCTCCGTCAGAGATTCGCGGATCTCGTTCATGCGTTCGGTGACGGCGTCGTGATCTCCACCTTCGAGATCGGAGATGATCTTGCGAGCACGATCGTCCTTGCCCTGCGCCACGAGGAACCGTGGAGATTCGGGAATCGTGGTTGTCATGATCAGGTACAGGACTGCGGGAACCGCCTCGAGCATCAGCATCCACTGCCAGGCTTCGAGGCCTGCGATCTGATTGCGATCACCACCGGCCGCGGCCTGGAGGGCGTAATTGACCAACTGCGACACGGCGATTCCGAGAACGATCGCCAGTTGGTACATAGAGCCGAGACGTCCGCGAATCGCGGCGGGGGAGATCTCCGCGATGTAGGCCGGGGCGATGACTGACGCGAAACCCACTGCCAGGCCGCCGACCACGCGCCAGAACGTGAGGTCGTAGACGCTGAACGGAATTGCGGAGCCTACGGCGCCGATGATGAACAACACCGCGGCTATCTGCATGACGCGGATGCGGCCGAGTCGGTCGGCGAGTGTGCCTGCGATCCAGGCGCCGAGTGCTGCGCCGAGCAGAGTCAGTGAGACCGTGAGCCCGGTGCCCGAGGCGCCGATGTCGTACTTGTCTCGGATCGCACCGACCGCCCCGTTGATGACGGCGGTGTCGTATCCGAACAGAAAACCGCCGAGCGCGGCGGCGCCGGCGAAGAGCACTGCATGTCCGACGTCGGCGCGAGTAGCGCCTGATCCTCCGCCGGAGGCGGTTCCGCTGAATGCCATTCCTGCCCCCTCAAAGGCCCTACGGTCGACACCCCGATGCGCCGATCCATCCGCGAGCACTCTGCACGCTACGCCCACCGGGGCAGATTTGGCGGGGACTCACGCGCCGTTACCCAGCTGAGTCCATTCCCGCAGCGAATCAGCTTGACACAGTAATGTCGTATTGATTGCAGTTAGTATGCAAACAATATGGTAAGTGCAGGTGAGGGCGCTTTACTCGCCCGAGCGGCGCTCGGCTTTTGCTGCAATGTCTTCGAGATCCTTCGCCATGAATTTCCGGTCACCCGCCTCTCCGGCGAGCCGTTCGATACGGATCACGCCGGAGAGGGTTGTCGGGAAAATCTCGTTTCTAGGCGGAGGCGCGCTTTGCGGCTTCGCTCAACGTCGGTGTGATCTGGCCGAGGACCCACGGCGTGCTCAGGACGTTGACGTTGCTCAGTCCGCCGATGACCCGGGTGTCGCTGAGGAATGCGGTGGATCCACGCTTGACCGCGCCGAGTCCACCGACTGCGGGTATGCCGGACGGATCACCGGAGCCGTCGGTGAAGCCGACGATCACATCGGCGTCGATGTCGGCGATGTTCTCGTAGGAGATCGTCTTGAAGAACGATCCACCTGCATTGTCCGCGGCTAGCTTCTCGACGCCCGGCGCGTTGACGAATCCGAGTTCGGTCAGCACCTGGACCCGCGGATCAGTGGGCAGATAGACGTTGATGTTGCTCGAATCGGTGTCGAAGTTGACCACTGCCAATGTCTTTCCGGCGAACTCCGGGTGGGCTGTGGCGGTATCGGCGAGAGTCGCGTCGAGGCCGTCGACGAGCTTGTCGGCCTCTTCGCTCTTGCCGACTGCCTTGCCGACGATGCGGGTCTGGTCCTGCCAGGATGTCTGCCAGGCCGCGCCGGGGTAGGCGGCCGTCGGTGCGATCTTGCTCAGTTGGTTGTAGACGGATTCCTCGAAGCCCTCGTACGGCGCGAGGATGACGTCGGGGGTCAACGACGCGATGGACTCGATCGGCGGTTCTCCGCTGGCCGGCATGTCGAAGAGCGTTGTCTTGTCCGCGTCGAAGTAGTCCTGCGCCCAGGGCATGACGCCGTTGTCGTCCGCGCCGTAGGTGTACTTGGGCTGTCCGACCGGAGTCAGATCGAGTGCGTACAGTATGTCCTGCGCGTTCCATCCGAGGGTGACGAGGCGCTCGGGCTTCGAGTCGATGGTCGTGGTGCCGAAGGTGTTCTCGATGCTGACGGGGAATCCGCCCGTACCTTGGGATGGCGTGGATGTGCCTGAATCCGAGGAGCACGAGACAAGCGCGGTGACCGCGATTGCAGCCGCACCGAGGGCAGTGAAGCCCCGAACAGAAGTTTTCATGAAGGGCAGCCTAACCTACTGAATTTCGGCAGCCAAACGAAACCGATTGTGCCGTTTATGCAGGTGGGGAGTCGGATCTGGACCGCGTTTCTCAGTGCACCGTTTCGGTGGGCAATACTTTCCTCGTGCGATCACAGCAGAAGATTCTCGGTGCCGCCCTCGGACTGATCGAAGGTGGCGGATTCGAGGCTGTGAACATTGCCGCAGTTGCCACCGCGGCCGGTGTCTCGCGCCAGACGGTGTACTCGATTTTCGGCACACGTGAGGAGGTCGTCTCCCAGGCGATGGGCGGTCTCGCTGTCGAGGTTCTCGGGGAGATCACGGCACAGGTGGAGTCGGTCGACACGGCGTGTGATTACGTCGTCGAATTCATCGTTGCCGCGCGAACTGCCGTGCGTGCTCACCCGGTGCTCGCGACTCTGCTCCTCGCCGAGCGGGGAAACCCTGTCTTCGATCTCGAAATGATGAGTCGAGCAATACCTTTCGCTGGTCAGATGCTCACCCCTATGGTCGAACGTGGCCTCGCCACCGAGGCGGAGTTGGATGAGATAGTGGAAATTGCCGTGCGACTGGGGCTTTCGGTTGTTGCATTCGACAGTGACCTCGTACATTCCGACGACTCCTTGCGGGCCTTTCTCTCGAGGTGGCTCGGGCCCGCAATCCGGTCGACCTCGTAGTTCCTTGCCTGCTCCGCCAAAACCTTGACACTCGAGCGTCAGAGTGTCTAGTTTTGGCGTGCCCGGAATTCTCTGGCGACATTCTTCGAGGGAGCACCAGTCATGTCCGGAGTGAAACGTAGATCGTTCTTGGCCGGTACGGCCGCCGTGGGAGTCGCGATGATGGCGCCACGCACTGCCAGGGCTGCAACAGGGATTCCGCTGACACGTGAAGTGCACCGTGTCGTGGTTATCGGATCGGGGTTCGGCGGCGGGGTGACGGCACTTCGCCTGGCCGAGGCGGGGGTTCCGGTCACTTTGCTGGAGAGAGGGATTCGGTGGCAGACCGGGCCGAATGCCGAAACTTTCCCGCACCCCGCCAGCCCGGACAAGCGCATCCTCTGGCATCAGTCCAACCCGACTCTGTTCGGCAGGCCGGCGATCTTCGAGCCATACGCGGGTTTGTTGGAGACGGTGACCGGTGAGAACATGACCGCGATCTGCGCAGCCGGTGTGGGCGGCGGATCGCTTGTGTACCAAGGGATGACGCTGCAACCGGAAGAAGCGGTCTTCAACACGCACTTTCCGGAGGAGCTCGATTACGCACGAATGGGCCGCGTCCATTACCCGCGGGTGGCGCGGATGCTGCAAGTGGAAACTGCACCAGACGAACTGATTTCCAGCCCGAACTACGAGGCGGCACGTGTATTCGCGCGTAACGCAACGCGTTCCGGTCTACCCGTGTCGAAGATTCCGATGCCGATCGACTGGAACTTCGCGTTGGCCGAACTGAGGGGTGAGATGAAGCCGTCTTACACCAACGGTGACGGCGCGCTCGGTGTCAACAACGGTGGCAAGCATTCGGTGGATGTCACCTACATTGCGGCTGCGGAAGCGACCGGATTGGTGAATGTGGAGACTCTGCACCAGGTCACCGATGTCGAGCGGGCTGCCGACGGACGGTGGCGCGTGTACGTGGACCGGACCGACATTTCCGGCAAGATTCTCGAGAACAAGATCTTGACGACGGATGCGCCCGTGATGGCTGCAGGCAGCATGAACACCACCAAACTCCTGGTCCGCGCCGCGGCGACGGGGCGGATCACGGATCTGCCGGACGAGCTCGGCGCAGGGTGGGGGACCAATGCCGATCGGATCTACATCTGGTCGGATCTCGCCGAGAATTTCGGCGCGACGCAGGGCGGGCCGGTCGTCTACGGCAGCCGGAACTGGGACGACCCGCATAACGCGTTCACCGTCATTCAGGCGTCGTTCCCGCCCGTTGCGTTCGACGCTCACAGCACGGTGATGGTCGGATTCGGTGTGAGCCGCGACCGAGGTCGGTTCGTGTACGACTCGGCGCGGGGTGAGGCGGTGCTCCGTTGGCCGAGTGATGGCGACTCTGCGATCCAGCAAGGCCACATCGGACCTGCGGCCCAGCAGATCGCGGCAGGAGGACTGCTCACCGATACGAACGCGATACTGCCGTCCACGTGGCATCCCCTCGGCGGTGCCTGCATGAACTCGGTGTGCGATCTTGATGGGCGGGTTCTGGGCCAGCGGGGGTTGTACGTGCTCGACGGCGCTCTGCTGCCGGGAAACTCCGCTGCGTGCAATCCGTCGATGACCATCGCCGCCGTCGCGGAGCGTGCGCTCGAGAACATCGTGAAAGACGATGTGGGAACACTATTCTGAACCTGCGCAAACGCCACGGACGGCGTACCCGAGGGCACGCCGTCCGTGACGGGTCGATCGACTGACTCAGACGCTGGCAACACCAGGCGCGAGGAAGCGCTTGCCGTTGACAGCCTCGGAGGTACCGGTGCGGTCCAGGTACGGCGTGATGCCGCCGTTCCAGAATCCGAATCCTCCGCCGAGCAGCAGGCAGAGGTCGATGTCCTCGGCTGCCGCTACGACGCCCTCGTCGAGCATGATCTGAATTTCCTCGGCAAATGCACGACGTGTGCGCTCGAGGACCTCTTCCGAGGTGGACACCTTGTCACCCTGCGGCCACAGTGCGGCGACCTCGGGGTCGACGGCCTGACCGTTCTCGCCCCAGGTCCACACGCCGGGCTTGCGGGCCTCGACGAGTGCTTCGAGTCCGGGTGAGCTCTTGAACCGGTCCGGGTACGACTCCTGCAGGGTCTCACCGGTGTGCAGTGCCACTGCGGGTCCGACGAGGGCCAGCAAGGTGAACGGCGACATGGGCATGCCGAGTTCGGCGATGGCATTGTCTGCGACGTCGAAGGGGGTGCCTTCGTCGACGGCGGACATGACCTCACCCAAGGTGCGGGTGACGAGGCGGTTGAAGACGAAGCCGGCCTTGTCGCCGCAGAGGACGGCGGACTTCTTCAGCGACTTCGCGGTGGCGAAAGCCGTTGCGAGAGTGGCATCATCGGTCTTGCTGCCCTTGATGATCTCGAGGAGGGGAAGAACGGCCACCGGGTTGAAGAAGTGGAAGCCGACCACACGCTCGGGATGCTCGAGGCCGGACGCCATTTCCGTGATGGAGAGCGAAGAGGTGTTGGTGGCGAGGATGGTTTCGGGAGCAATGAACTGCTCGAGTTCCGCGAAGACCTTCTTCTTGACGTCCATGTTCTCGAAGACGGCTTCGATGACGAAGTCGGTCTTGGCGAACGCGGCCTTGTCGAGGGAACCGGAGACGAGCGCCTTGAGGCGGTTCGCAGCGTCGGGGGACAGGCGCCCCTTGCCCTGGAGCTTCTCGATTTCGGTGTGGACGTAGCCGACACCCTTGTCGATGCGTTCCTGGTCGATGTCGGTCAGGATGACCGGCACCTTGAGCTGGCGGACGAAGAGCAGCGCGAGCTGGCTGGCCATGAGGCCGGCGCCGACGATGCCGACGCCGCTGACCTTACGGGCGAGCGAGCGGTCGGGTGCTCCGGCGGGACGCTTGGCGCGCTTGTTCACCAGATCGAAGGCGTACAGACCAGCCCGGAGCTCGTCCGTCAGGAGAAGATCGGCAAGAGCCTCGTCCTCGGCCGCGAAGCCCTTGTCGAGCGAGGCGGCATCGGTGATGTCGGTGCTGCGAGCCAGTTCGAGCAACTCGACGGCCTTGACGGCGCCGGGAGCGTTGCCCTTGGTCTTGCCGTCGACGATCGCCTTCGCACGAGCGATCGCGTCGTCCCAGCCCTGGCCACGATCGATCTCGGGGCGAGCGGGGGTCACTGTGCCGGCGAGGACCTGCGACGCCCAGGCGAGGGACTGCTCGATGAAGTCGGCGGAATCGAGAACGACGTCGACGACGCCGAGTTCGAGTGCCTTCTTGGGGGAGAGCACCTTGTTCTGGTTCAGCGAGTTCTCGATAACCACGGTGACGGCGTTCGACGGGCCGACGAGGTTGGGGAGCAACTGCGTTCCGCCCCAACCGGGGACCAGACCGAGGAATGCTTCCGGAAGACCCAGTGCGCCCGCATTGGCGGCAACCGTGCGGTAGTGGCTGTGCAGTCCGACCTCGAGGCCGCCGCCCAGAGCGACACCGTTGATGAAGGCGAACGTGGGAACGGACGACTCACGCAGGCGTCGGAACACCTTGTGGCCCAAGCGGCCCAGCTCGAGTCCCTGCTCACGAGAGGTGATCGCGGGAACACCCTTGAGGTCCGCGCCGGCGGCGAAGATGAACGGCTTGCCGGTGACGGCGATGGCAACAGGGTTGGCGGCAAAGGCTTCGTCGAGGGCGGCGTCGAATGCTGCGAGTCCGCCGGGACCGAAGGACGACGGCTTGGTGTGGTCGAAGCCGTTGTCGAGGGTGATCAGTGCAAACGGGCCCTCGATGCCGGGGACCGAGATGATCTTCGTGTAGGCGTTCGTCACGACCTCGTCGGCGAATGCTGTTGCAATATCAGACATTTAGTTGACTCCTGCCTGGTAGTCAGCGTGGTTCGGGTTCTCCCAGATGACGGTGCCGCCCATGCCGAGGCCGATGCACATGGTGGTCAAGCCGTAGCGCACGTCGGGGCGTGTCGCGAACTGGCGGGAGAGCTGCGTCATCAGGCGAACGCCCGAGGAAGCGAGGGGGTGGCCACACGCGATGGCGCCGCCCCACTGGTTGACGCGCGGGTCGTCGTCGGCGATTCCGTAGTGCTCGAGGAACGCGAGGACCTGAACGGCGAACGCCTCGTTGATCTCGAAGAGTCCGATGTCCTCGATCTTGAGGCCGGTGCGTGCCAGCAGCTTCTCGGTGGCGGGAACCGGGCCGATGCCCATGACGGCGGGGTCGACGCCCTGGTAGGCGAAGCCCACCATGCGCATGCCGACCGGCAGGCCGAGCTCGGCTGCGGTGTCCTCACCGGCGAGCAGTGCTGCGGTGGCACCGTCGTTGAGTCCGGCTGCGTTACCGGCGGTGATGCGTCCGGCCGGGCGGAACGGCGTCTTGAGCTTCGCGAGATCTTCGACGGTGGTTCCGGGGCGCGGCGGCTCGTCTTCGGTGGCCAGACCCCAGCCCGCGGAACTGCGGGTGGCGACGGGGACCAGGGTGTCGGCGATGAAGCCGGCCTTCTTGGCAGCGTCGTACTTGTTCTGGCTGTTGACGGCGTAGGCGTCCGTGCGGTCCTTGGTGATGGTCGGGAACCGGTCGTGCAGGTTCTCGGCGGTGTTACCCATCACGAGGGCGCTCGGGTCGACCAGGCGGTCGGCGAGGAAACGCGGGTTGGGGTCTGCGCCCTCACCCATCGGGTGGTGACCCATGTGCTCGACGCCACCGGCGATCACGACGTCGTACTGGCCGAAGCCGATGCCCGACGCGGTCGTGGTGACGGCGGTCATCGCGCCGGCACACATGCGGTCGATGGCGAATCCTGGAACGGTTTCGGGGAGACCGGCGAGGATCGCAGCGGTGCGGCCGATGGTCAGGCCCTGGTCACCGGTCTGCGTGGTGGCTGCGACAGCAACTTCGTCGATCCGTGCGGGATCGAGCTGCGGGTTACGGCGAAGCAGCTCACGAATCGCCTTGACGACGAGATCGTCTGCGCGCGTGTCGGCGTACATGCCTTTCGGGCCGGCCTTGCCGAACGGGGTGCGAATGCCGTCGACGAAGACGACGTTGCGTTGGTTGTTTGTGGATGGAGCCACGCGAATTCCTCCTGATGGAGCTGCCCACCGCACCGAAGGGCGGTGAGACGTTGGTTCGGCGATCACGGCCAGGCGTCCGGCCTCGTGTCGAGCGTACTACTGCCCATTACTGACCGGTAACTTAACGTGCCGAATTGCTCCAACCTCACACCGGGGTCAGGTCAGGATTCCGGCTCTTCCACTTCGGGCTCGGCCGGGACCACGGAGTTCAGTGCCTCGGCGAGGACGGGAACGGTCAAAGTGCGTTGCCAGCCACGTGCGCCACCGGAAGTGAGCTTGGTCTCGATCGCACTCTCGACTTCGGCGATGTCCGAGTCGGGTTCCAGTTTCCAGTCCCAGCACAGGCGCCTGACCAGGTCGGGTTGGAGCAAATTCTCCACGGGCACCGAAACCTCTTTGCTCAGGTCCGACAGTGCTGCGCGCGCCGCGGTCAACCGATCAGCCGCCGCTGGATCCTGGCGGGCCCAGCGACCGGCAGCGGGCGGCCCGACGATGGGCGGGGTTTTCGGCGGAAGCTCGCTGTCGGGGAGCCTGCGCGCGGCTTCCAGTGCATCCATCCAGATACGCGAATACCGGCGTTGACGTGGTCCGCCGAAGACGGGAAGCGAGCGGAGCGCATCCAGCGACCGAGGATCTTTGAGAGCGGCATCGATGATCGCGGAGTCAGGAAGAACCCGACTCGGAGACACGTCGCGCTTGCGTGCGAGATCCTCGCGCGCCTGCCACAGCGCCCGTACTGCCGCCAACTGACGGGTGGTCTTGAGTGAGGTGATGTGCGACGTACGACGCCAGCGGTCCGGTTTGGGCTTGGGCGGGCCGGCCAGACGGATGTACTCGAACTCTTCCTTCGCCCACTCGAGCTTGCCTTGGGATTCGAGTTCGGCTTCCATTGCGTCGCGCAGTTCGAGAAGCACTTCGACGTCGAGGGCAGCGTAGTTCAACCAGGCGTCCGGCAGCGGACGTGTCGACCAGTCCGCAGCCCCGTGACCCTTGCGAAGTTCCACTCGCAGGGTTCGTTCCACGATCGCGGCGAGTCCGACTCGCTCGAACCCGGCCAGTCGTCCGGCCAGTTCGGTGTCGAACAGCTCGGCCGGCGTCAGGCTCAGTTCGGCGAGGCCGGGGAGATCCTGATCGGCAGAGTGCAGCACCCATTGCAACGGGTTGATCACCTCGGCCAACGGCTGCAGGTCTTGCGCTGTCGGAATCGGGTCGAGCAGGAACGATCCTGCTCCTTCGCGTCGAAGCTGGATCAGGTACGCCCGTGCCGAATAGCGGAATCCGGATGCGCGCTCGGCGTCCACGGCGAGCGGGCCGTGGCCGGAGGCCAGCGCGGCCGCGGCGTCGGCGACACCGGCGGCAGTGGTGATGACGTCCGGAACTCCGTCACGCGGAACGAGCAGCGGAACTACGTCGGAGGTGGGCTCGGTTGCATCATCGGTGACTTCGGACATGGTCACTGACTCTACGTCGCAGTCGGGGCCGGGGTTGTCACCTCAGCGTCGAACAGTTCGTCGAGTGCGGCTCCGAAACCTTGCGCGAGCTGGTCCAATTCGGGTGCCAGATCGGAGCAACTGACGATGCCGACGTCGAGTTTTCCGTCGAGAGACATCACAGTCACGTTGAGACCTGCTCCGTGAAAGATCGGGCCGAGCGGGAACATTCCCTTGATCTGGGCACCGAGGAAGTAGAGCGGCACCGGCGGTCCAGGCACATTCGACACGACCAGGTTGGACACGACGGGGTGACGCTCGGCGAGTTTGAGCGACGAGTACACGCGCATGGCGGCGCCGAACACCGCCGGCGAAGCGAACTGCGACCAGTCCTGGAGCATGTTCGCGCCCAGAGCCTCGTTGTGGTTCTTCGAGGTGGCGTTGTAATCGCTGATTGCGTGCAGGCGTTCGACCGGATCGGCGATCTGGGTGCCGAGTTGCGTGAACATGCCCGAGATCTGGTTCGTGCCCGGACGATCGGATTTGCCGTGGACCGACACCGGCACCATGGCGACGAGGGAGTCCTCCGGCAGTTCGTCCCGGTCCTCCAGATACTTACGCAGTGCCCCGGCGCAGAGCGCGAGAACCACGTCGTTGACCTTGACGCCGTGACGGTCCTTGACGGCTTTGACCTTCGCGAGATCGAGTTGGCTGAACGCGACGTTGCGGTGACCGGTGATCGCGCCGTTGAACGAGGTCCGCGGCGCGGTGAACGGAGCAGGCATCGCTTCACCCTTTCGCGCACGCGTCACCCACTTCGGGAGCATGGCGATTCCGCCCGGGACCAGACGGGCAATTCTTGCGGGCCGGGCGATGACGGCCATGAGTCCGCCGATCGCGATGTCCAGCGTTCCCGCGTCGCCCGCACCCTGTGCTGTGGGATCCACGAGCGCCGGTGAATCCGGTTCGAGACTGCACAGCTGAGCCAGGATGTTCGCGCCGGTGACACCGTCGGCAGCGCTGTGATGGATCTTCGACATGACGGCGATCTGTCCGTCGGCAAGTCCCTCGATGACCCACATCTCCCACAGCGGTCGGGAACGATCCAGCGGTTGGCTCGCGATGTGTCCGGCGAGCTCTGCCAGTTCCGCGTGTGTGCCGGGAGCAGGTACCGCGGTCCGATGGCAGTGCCGCTCGATGTCGAAATCGTGATCGTCGACCCACACGGGGTAGTCGAGATTGAGACGGGAATCTTTGAGTTTGCGCCGGAAGGTCGGCATGGTGGCCATTCGCGAGTCCAACTCGCGAAGCAGCTTCCGGTAGTCGTAGCCGCCCGGGATGGTCGTGGGGTCGAGCAGGACAAGTCCACAAACGTGCAATAGCTGGGTCGGTGTTTCCAAGTAGAGGAAGGTCGCGTCGAGTCCGCTGAGACGTTGCATGACTCATTCTAGAACAGGTTCTAGTATTTTTCCGGGGGAATGCTCAAACGAGTGAAAGAGTCAGTCGTTCTGCCGCGACAGCGTGGTTATCCCGGCAGGCGGAAGCCCCGCCGCGTACGCGAGAACCTCGCAGAAAGCCTCGACGTGGTGAGCCAATTCGGACGAAGTTGCAGTCCAGGACGCTCGCAACTCCAGTTGATGGGCTCGCGGAGGCCCGGCGATGTCGCCGTACCGCACGGAAGTTGTAGCTGTGACCGTACCGCCCAGGGCCACAAAAGGTTCCGGTCCGGCCTCCAAAGCGTCCACCAGCCAACTCCAGGCTACTTCGGGAAGTAGTGGATCCGCGGCGACGGCTTCGTCGAGATCGGCCTGGATGTACGCCACCAACCGCATGGTGCCGTTCCACGCCTCGTCGCCGTCCGGATCGAACAACAGGATCAGGCGGCCGAAAGCGTCACCTTCGGACTGCTCGGCCACGACGTCGGAGTCCGGGTGGAGAACCTCGGCCCCCACCGCGTGGCTGTACGGAGCGAGGCGCTGCGGCGGGCGGATGGGACCGACCTCTATCTCGGGCCGAACCCGCGCAGCGGTCATCGCCTCCACGGCGGCACGGAACTCGGCCGGGTCGGCTGTCGATCCGGATGTCGTCACAGGTCAGGACGTTAGTCGGGGATGCGGGCGGGGAGGTGGAGGCGCGCCGACCGAGTGTGGCTCGGGTGTGTGGCCGCTCACGAACCGCTCGGGTGTCCGATCCCGAGTGTGGGACGTGGCAGCATTGAGTCGATCGAAGACACACGTTGGCGGAGAGCGCGAGGACTGATGAGCGGGTTGGACAACATGAATTCAGGCATTACCGGGTCGGCGGAATACAGCGCTCGGCGAGTCTTGCCCGACGCACCGTTGCTTGCCGCGGCGACCGGACGCACTCCGAGTCGACGGCCGGTGTGGTTCATGCGTCAGGCCGGGCGTTCGTTGCCGGAGTACCGCGAGATCCGCGCCGGGATCGGCATGTTGGAATCTTGTTTCGATCCGGCGCTGGTCTGTGAGATCACGATGCAGCCGGTGCGCCGTCACGACGTGGACGCGGCAATCCTGTTCTCGGACATCGTCGTTCCACTCAAAGCCGCGGGAATTGATCTCGACATCGTTGCCGGCGTCGGACCGGTGGTCGCCAATCCGATTCGCTCCATCGCCGACGTTGCAGCACTCCCGCGACTGGTTCCCGAAGAGGTAGGCGCAATCGCGCAGGCCGTTCGGCTTCTCACCACCGAGTTGGGCTCCACGCCGCTGATCGGCTTTGCCGGAGCGCCGTTCACTCTGGCGTCGTATCTGGTCGAAGGTGGTCCGAGCCGGAACCACGAGAAGACCAAAGCGCTCATGCACTCCGATCCGAAGACCTGGCACGCGTTGCTCGGAAGTTTGGCCGACACCACGATCTGCTTCCTGCAGGCGCAGCTCAAGGCGGGCGTCGACGCGGTCCAGCTGTTCGACTCGTGGGCCGGCGCGCTCTCGCTGGCCGATTATCGGGAATTTGTCCTGCCGCATTCCGAGCGAGTGTTCGCCGAGGTTGCCGCTGCCGGCGTCCCGCGTATCCACTTCGGTGTCGGCACCGGTGAACTTCTCGGCGCGATGGGGGAGGCAGGCGCCGACGTCGTGGGTGTCGACTGGCGGATTCCGCTCGACGTCGCGGCTGGTCGTGTCGGTCCGGGTAAGGCGCTGCAGGGCAATCTCGATCCCGCCGTACTGTTCGCGGGCCCCGAGGTGATCGATCGTGAGGTGCGCCGGATCGCCGCCGAAGGGGACCGCGCGATCGAGGCCGGTGCCATCGGCCACATCTTCAACCTCGGCCACGGAGTTCTTCCCGACACCGATCCCACGGCGATCACCTCGGCGGTGGAGCTGGTGCACTCGCTGTGACAACGACTCGGCCGTCGGTCGCGGTGATCGGAGGAGGAATCTCCGGTCTGGTTGCCGCGTACCGGCTTCGGCGCAGTCTGGGCTCCGAAGCCGACATCACGATCGTCGACGACTCACCGCGACTGGGCGGGAAGCTGCGAACGATTGATCTGGGCGGTGGCCCGATCGACATCGGTGCCGAGGCTTTCATCGCCCGTCGGCCGGAAGTTCCTGCGCTTCTCGCCGAGCTGGGACTGACCGATCAGATCGTCTACCCTGCGGGGCTGAGCCCGTTGATCTGGTCTCAGGGCTCACTGAACCGGTTGCCCACCGGAACCCTGATGGGAATCCCGGCTTCGGCGGAGTCGGTTCGAGATCTTGTCGACGAGCAGACCCTGGCGCGCATCGCCGCCGAGGCCGGCGTCCCGCTGGAGTGGACCCGCGGTTCCGATTGCAGTGTTGCCGAACTGGTTTCGCAGCGATTCGGTGATCAGGTGGTCAGCCGATCGGTGGATCCGCTTCTGGGCGGGGTGTACTCGGGGCTGGCGGAGACCATCGGCGTGCGTGCAGCTTTGCCGACACTCGCTGCGGCCCTCGATGCGGGCTCTCGGAGCCTCACGGATGCAGTCGCAGCCGCATTGCCGACGCCTGCACCGGGGCCGGTGTTCGGAGCGCTCAGAGACGGGTACGGCATCCTGCTCGATGCGCTGCAGCAGGCCGCCGACGCGACCTTCGTCCGCGGCGAGGCTTCTGGGTTGCGCAGCGACGGGGCTGGTTGGAACGTCGATCCGCTCGGAAGCGTCGACGCGGTGATTCTGGCCGTCCCGGCGCCGCGCGCAGCGGCGCTGTTGGCCGGAGTCGATGCGGATGTTGCGAGTACCGTCGCTCGGATCGAACTGGCGTCGTCCGCGGTGGTGGCGCTCCGGTTGTCCGGGCAGGTCGAACTTCCGCAGAATTCAGGGATCCTGGTAGCCACCGACGCCGACCTGACCGCCAAGGCGTTCACGCTGTCGAGCCGAAAGTGGACACACCTCGCTGATCGCGGTGAGCACCTCGTTCGGGTGTCGTTCGGTCGATTCGGTGCATCGGAGATCGTCGACCGGCCGGATGGTGAGTTGATCGACTTCGCGCGCGCCGATCTCGAGACCGTGACCGGAATCACCGAGGAGCCAGGCGCGACCTTCGTACAGCGGTGGCACGGAGGTCTTCCCCAATACGCCCCAGGTCACACGAAAATCGTGGCTGAAATCGAGTCCGGGATGACGCAGTTCGACGGCCTCGCCCTGGCCGGGTCGTGGCTGCACGGCGTCGGGGTTCCGGCGTGTGTCGCAGTCGGCACGACGGCGGCTACACGGATATTCGAGCGAGTGGCACGATAGACCCATGGCACGCCTTGATTTCGACAAACTGAACTCTGAAATCCGTTACCTCATGTTCTCCGTGTTCCAGGTGGAACCCGGTGTGCTGGGCGATGATCGGGAAGCTGCGGTCAAGGACGCCCGCTTGTTCTTCGAGGGTCTCGAAGACAAGGGCGTCGTGGTTCGCGGGATCTACGACGTCGCCGGCCTGCGCGCCGACGCGGACTTCATGATCTGGACCCACGCGGCCACCATCGAGGAACTGCAGGCCGCGTACGCGGATTTCCGTCGCACCACCGTCCTCGGACAGGCCAGTGCTCCCATCTGGAGCAACTCGGCGGTGCACCGCCCCGCGGAGTTCAACAAGAGCCACGTGCCCTCGTTCATCGCGGGTGAGGATCCGGGCGACTACATCTGCGTCTACCCGTTCGTCCGCTCGTACGAGTGGTACCTGCTCCCCGACGAGGAGCGTCGCAAGATGCTCGCCGATCACGGTATGGCTGCTCGTTCGTACAAGGACGTTCGCGCCAACACGGTCCCGGCCTTCGCCCTGGGGGACTACGAATGGATTCTCGCGTTCGAAGCACCCGAGCTCATTCGTATCGTCGATCTGATGCGCGATCTACGTGCCACCGAAGCTCGCTTGCACGTTCGCGAAGAGGTGCCGTTCTTCACCGGCCCGCGCGTGGACATCGAGAAGCTGGTCCTTTCCCTTCCCTGATCTGCTTCGAAAGTAGTTCCTGTGACAACTGCACCGAACCGGCGTCGTCAACACATGTCCCATTGGGGAATGTTCACCGCCGAATCGGTCGCCGGCGAGGTGACCGCCGTGCATCCGTACGAGGGTGATGCGAATCCTTCGCCGATGCTCGGGAACCTCGCCGGTTCGGTGCGCAGTCGGGCTCGTGTTTCGGGTCCGGCGGTGCGTCGGGGTTGGCTCGAGAACGGGCCGGGTCCCAGCGACCGACGTGGAGCCGACGAATTCGTCTCGGTCTCCTGGGACGAACTGACCGAACTCCTCTCGCGTGAACTGCGTCGCGTGGTCGACGCGCACGGAAACAACGCGATCTTCGGCGGCTCGTACGGCTGGGCCAGCGCCGGCCGATTCCATCACGCGCAGAGCCAAGTTCACCGATTTCTGAATCAGCTGGGTGGATACACCAAGTCAGTTCACAGCTACTCGCTCGGTGCCACCGGCGTCATCATGCCGCGTGTGGTCGGAACGCACTGGAAGTTGTTCGCGCGCTCCACGTCGTGGGACGTCATCGCGAAGCACTCCGATCTCCTCGTCTCGTTCGGGGGAGTGCCGATCAAGAACACCGGAGTCAATGCCGGTGGTACGAGTGATCATCCGACGCGCGGGGCGCTCGACGCGTTTCGTGCCCGCGGCGGAAAGATCGTCTCCTTCAGTCCGTTGCGTGACGACGTCGAGGGTGACTGCGAGTGGATCGCACCCGTTCCGGGAACCGACGTTGCAATCATGCTTGCCCTGGCGTTTGTCCTGGCGTCGGAGGACCTGCACGATCGCGATTTCCTGGGCCGTTTCTGCGTCGGTTACGAACGCTTCGAGGATTACCTGCTCGGACGTTCCGACGGTGTACCGAAGGATCCGCGCTGGGCGCAGAAGATCTCCGGTGTGTCGGCGGAGTTCATCACCGACCTGGCTCGGAGAATGGCGTCTGGCCGGACGCTGATGACCGTCACGTGGTCGTTGCAACGCATCAAACACGGTGAACAGGCGCCGTGGATGGGCGTGACACTCGCAGCGATGCTCGGCCAATTCGGGCTTCCGGGTGGAGGTTTCGGGCACGGCTACGGTTCGATGAACGAGCCGGGTCTGGCTCCGGTGCCGTATCCCTTGCCGACCTTCTCGCAAGGTGTGAATCCGGTGTCGGATTTCATTCCGGTAGCCGCGATTTCCGACCTGCTGCTTTCGCCCGGGGAGGAGTTCGATTACGACGGCCGACGCTTGACCTATCCCGACATCCGGTTGGTCTACTGGGCCGGTGGCAATCCGTTTCACCACCATCAGGATCTCCCGAGGCTGCGACGGGCATTTGCGCGTCCGGACACGATCGTCGTTCACGATCCGTACTGGACGCCGATGGCCCGCAACGCCGACATCGTTGTCCCGTCGACCACCTCGCTCGAACGAAATGACCTGAGCTGCACTCGAAACGACCCGCTTCTGGTCGCGATGCAGCAGGTCGTTCCACCTTTCGAGAACTCGCGTGACGACTACGACACGTTTGCCGCTCTCGCTTCTGCGCTCGGATTCGGGGAACAGTTCACCGAGGGGCGATCCTCACAGGAGTGGATCGAGCATCTCTACGGTCAATGGCGGCCGTTCGTCGATGCAGACGGCGGCAACACACCGACGTTCGAGGACTTCTGGGCAGAAGGGCACTACCGGATGCGAACCGAAGACAACCTCGTGCTCTTCGGTGACTTCCGTGAGAATCCCGAGAAACATCCGCTCTCGACTCCGAGTGGGAAGATCGAGATCTTCTCCGAGACCATCGAGTCCTTCGGCTACGACGACTGCGCCGGCCATCCGCGCTGGTACGAGCCCGACGAGTGGCTGGGTGGACCGCGAGCCTCGCAATTCCCGCTTCACTTGATCGCCAATCAGCCCAAGACGCGTCTGCACAGCCAACTCGATCACGGCGCTGCGAGCCAGGCGTCGAAGATTCAGGGACGCGAGCCGATTCGTATGCACCCCGATGCAGCGGCCGCGCGCGGCGTCTCGGCAGGAGACGTGGTGCGGGTGTTCAACGAACGCGGAGCGTGCCTTGCTGGTGTGATCGTCGACTCGGACTTGCGGAGCGACGTCGTCCAACTTTCCACCGGTGCCTGGTACGACCCGCTCGATCCTGCCGATCCCGACTCTCTGTGTGTGCACGGCAATCCCAACGTTCTGACACCGGACATCGGTACGTCGTCACTCTCGCACGGGTGCACCGGCCAGCACGTTCTGGTGCAGATCGAGAAATTCGACGGGGCCCTGCCGCCGGTCAAGGCGTTCGATCCGCCCGTGCTTCGTTCACGCTGACGGAACCGATCGGCCACCTCTCGCGTCGAACCTCGTGAGCGCCTGAATCAGGTGTCACGATCTATCGGAGGTGGGGGCCATCGTGAGTGCAGCGGATGTTGGTTCGATGCGGGGGCAAGTCGAAGTACTTCGGGCCCAGATCGATTCGATGCAGCACGTTCTGTTGGAGCGGACTCGATCGCTGGCGGACTTGCAGGAGAGGATCGCTCGAGCGACGGCGAGCGCGCGTTCGAGTGACGGCAGCGTGGAAATCGTCGTCGACGCCTCGGGGGCGGTGGTGGGAGTCGATCTCTCGGGGAGTTCTTACGCCAAGCATTCGCCGGCAGCGTTGGGGAATCTGATCCTGGCTACGGCCGCGTCTGCGGCAGAAGACATACACCGACAGGTTGCCGAGATGACGAAGCCGCTCACGGAGGCGGCCGGAATCGACTTGCCGGACCTGGTTCCGGGCGTGCTCGGATTGCGCGAGATTCTCGAACCTCGTCCGAGCTCCACACCGGCTTCCTGCGACGAGAACTGGAACCGCACCGTTCTGAGGAGCTCCGGCAATGTCTGAACTGGGCGTGAATGTGGCCGCGATGAAAAGTGCTGCACCAGCCTTCGCGGTGGTGGCTGCCGATCTGGACGAGGCGCGGAGCGCTCTCGACGCAGTGGTCGCCGCCGAAGAGGGTTGCTGGGGCGGCGACCAGTTCGGATCCGCATTCTCAGGCGCATATGTTCCCGGTGCTGAGTCAGCGGTCGGTGGGGTGACGCTGGTCGCGGGCGCGCTGCGCGAATTGACCGCCACGCTGATCGAGATCACCGATCGTTTCGAATCGATCGACACCTCGCTTGCCGACGACATGGCGGGTGGGCTCTGATGGGACTCGAGATTCCCGGCTGGTTACAGGCGGTTGCGTCGGTCGCGGTGGGCAGTGACTGGCCGCAAGGAGACGAAACGGCACTGTGGAGGTTGGGTGATGCCTGGTCAGGCGCGGCTGATCGGATCGAGGCTTCGGCCGCTGCCGGTGGTTACGGATTGCAGGCAGTACTGGCATCGATCGACGGTCGAGCCGGCGACTCGTTGTCTCGGTATTGGTCGGAGGCCGGGGGAGTTGCGGAGGTCTTCGAGCGGTTGTCCTCTGCCGCGGCCGAACTGGGTCAGTCATGCACCGATACCGGCACGGACATCGAGTACACCAAACTGTCGATCCTCGCGGCGCTGGGCGCACTGGCGCTCGAGATTGCCGCCATGGTGGCGGCTGCTGTCCCGACACTGGGTGTCAGTACCGCCGGGGTCGTGGCGGCTGAGGTAGCAACAACCCTCACTGTCCGAATGTTGTTGCAGCAATTGTTGATACGAGTGATCGAGGCTGCGGCAGTGGAAGCTGCCGCTGCCGTCTTCTCCGGCCTCGCCATTCAACTCGGGCAGATGACGATGGATCATCGCCAGTCGATCGACGGTGGCAAGGTCGTGACCGAGGGGCGCGACGGTTTCATCAAGGGACTTGCGAACGGAGGGTTGAAGACGACGCCGGATCGTGTCGGCCCTGACCCGAACCCGCTCCCGACCGGTTCGAGAGTGCAGGAGATCGCGCGGGGCGCCTTCGACGACGCGGTGTCGGGAGCGTCCGCTGCGATCGTGACGAAGGAAGTCACGGGCGGCGACGCCTCGTTGACTGACATCACTTCCGGCGCGATCGGTGGCGGGATCGGTTCCGTCAAAGACGGACTTGTCGCTCGCAACGAGGACCTGAATGCGGCTGGTCTGAGCCCGACTGCCCTGAACTGGGACTTCTGAATTGAAAGTCTCGGATCGTGGGCTACCAGTGACACGGGGTAGCCCACGACCTGGCTACCGAGCGGGCTTGAGAACCAGCGAGATCGAGTTGATGCAGTACCGCTGATCGGTCGGCGTCGGGTACCCCTCACCCTCGAAGACGTGACCGAGGTGGCTGTGGCACTTCTTGCAGATGACCTCGACGCGGCGCATCCCGAGTGAGCTGTCTTCCTTCAGGATCACGGCATCCGAATCCGCCGGATCGAAGAAGGACGGCCACCCGCAGTGCGATTCGAACTTCTCGGTGCTGCGGAACAGTTCGGCTCCGCAGGCCCGGCAGGAGTAGACACCTTCCGTGGTGGTGTCGGTGTACTCGCCGACGAAGGGGCGTTCGGTGCCGGCTTGGCGCAGGACGGCGAACTCCTCCGGCGTCAGTTTTTCGCGCCACTCGCTCTCGGTGTACGTGACCTCAGGTGTGCTGTCGATGCCATCGTGTGAAGAACTCATGCCTCCACGCTAATGCTTTGTCGCCGTTTCGGCTTCGTCGGCAGGTGAGACGGTATCGAGTGGGGGATCGAGGAGGTACGCGGGATCGATTCCCCGATCCAAGCGGCCCTCTCGACGCGCGACCAGATACCGGTATCCGAGGACACAGAAGATCACGATCAGCAGAAGGCTCCAGCCGAGGGTGCTCTTGGTGTATTCGGCCGCCCGGCCGAAGGTCGGCCAGCGGTTCGACCACCAGCTGTCGAACGTCATGAAGCCGTAGACCGCAAGCCACGCCGGCCAGTTCCGCATGACCGAGTTCTTGAGTACCACGGACATCAGGAGCGGGAGCAGCATCATCGAGTAGTACATCTGGCCGAGCGAGGGCAGCAGGAACGACGCGGTCATGATCACACCGGTCGCGGTGGTGAGGAAGAAGAGTTCGTCGTTGCGGTAGTAGCGGTACAGAAGCCACAGAGAGACGACGACCATGGCGGCCAACACGACGCGCAAGAGCAGGATCAACCATTCGGGCAGACCGAAGTAAGCGCCGTTTCCGACAATCGAACTGTTGAAGTAGTCACGAGATTCGAGCAGGTACGGCACGGTGCGGCGGACGAAGTCCATCGGATCCGACGCCAGCGGCCATGCCACGACCGTGAGAATGAACGGGATGCCCAGGGCGGTGACGAACACCTTCCACTGACCGCGAACGAGTGGCAGCAGGAGCAGCGGCGCGAGAGTGGGTTTCACTGCGATGGTGAGACCGATCGCGGCGCCGGCCCACAGATCCTTCTTGCGCATCAGCAACAGGAGGAAGGCAACTTCGCCGAGCAGGACGAGGCCGTTGATGTTGGTGAACACCAACGTGTTGGTGACAGTCTCCGACATGAACGCGCCGAGCACCAGAATCGGCGCCGCGATGGAACTGATCGTCAGGTCGAACAAGCGCAACAGCAGGTAGAGAGCCACGAGAATGGCGACGGCATTGACACCGATGAACAGCCACCGTGAGCGCTCGGGATCGAGGATCGCCAGGGGGGCCATCAACAAGGAACCCGATGGTGGGTACAGGTAATGGGGGTCTACGGAGTTGAAATCTGCGGTGTAGACGTCGCGCCCGTTCCAGAACGCCAGCGCGGCGTTGTAGACCGGTCGGAAGTCATCGGTGATGGCGCCGTTGACTGCTGTGACGATGACACGATTGAGCACTGTCATCACGGCGATCGGCCACAAAACGAAGTTGACGACTTGTTGGGTTGTCCGCCCGGTACGCGGCTCGAGCTGTCGAAGGAACACTTCGGCACGGTACACCGGAGCAGGGTGTGATCGGGGGATGCACCCCTTTTCGGTCGTGGTGGACGAGCGCCCGAGTCAGGCCGGGCACACGCTTCCGTTACTGGGCAGGGAGGCGTCGCTGAGGTAGAGGCGCATCGCCTGTTGAGCGCAGGTGGATTGTGCCGCGGGGTGACCCGCACCTTGCCAGTCCAGAGTTGCGAAGCGCGATCCTGCATTGGTCACGACGCCGGTGACGGTCGAGAGTCCGGAGTTCCCGACGGCCGGGTCACCCTGACCGCTCAGCACGAGGACTGGGGGCTTCAACTGATTCGGCAGGGGAGAGTTGGCGGTCGACGGCCAGCTGGCGCACGCCAGCAACCCGAGCGCGGCTTCTTGCCCGAACACCGGATAGTTGGTGCCCCACGTGTTCGCAAGCTCGCGCGCACGCCCGATGCCCGGCCATTGCATGCCGTCGGTGCATCGTCCGATGAACTGGCCGTCGCCGTCCACCTCGTTCTCCGCCCGGGCGGCGCGCTCTCGAATCGGTGAAGCGTTGCCGGTACCGAGCGCGGACAGAGCGTCGGACAGTGAGCGGGTCTCCTGCTCACGGTTGGTTCCGGCAGTCCACAGGCTCGCCGAAATCGCGTTCGACACCGCAGCGGCGGACAGCGGCTGGAATTCATCGGCTCGAGCGCGCTCCATCAAGTCCGTGACCGATTTCTTCGGATCAGGTCCGAGCGAGCACCCCAGCGCCACACATCGCTGAGCGAATGCCGCCAATGCCGCTTCCTCGCCCTGCACGCGGCTTTCGGCCTCGGTCGCAGCGTCGGTGGCCACCGGAGCGGGAGAATCGAGGATCAATCTCGCGAGGTTGTTCGGGTGGGCTGCCGCATAGCTCAGCGCGATGTCCGAGCCGGACCCTGCAGACCACAGAGCGATGGTCTCGACGCCCCACCGTGTACGTAGAGCGTCGATGTCCTCGGCTGCGGAGTCGGCGCCGAACTTCAGTTCTTGAGGGTCGAGGTAGTCCGTGCAGGCAATGGTGGCGTCGTGACCGAGAGCGGCGACCGCATCGGCGGCGTCACCGGTGGAATCCGCGTCGAACTGGCCCAGATCGTGAAGGCCACGCCGAATTTCCGGCGTCATGCAGTCGATTGCTGTGGACCTGTCGATTCCGCGTCGATCGAGGGCAACCACGGGATGTTCGGCGAGAACCGTGTTCAAGCCGGATGCGGCGAGCATGGCCAGAGAGTTTCCCGACGAACGATCGGTGCCCGATGTGAACACGATCGGATACGCGTCGGCAGGCGTCGACGAGGTCCGAGCGCGGGTCAAGCCGGCAGTGAAGTTGCCGTCGATGGCGCCGGTCACGTCGATGGGGGCATTGAATTCCGCGCATTCGAGAATGACGCCGGCGCTCGACGCCGCGAGAGCCTGGTCGGCGAGTGACGTGCCGGTGCAGTCTCGCCACGGTATGTCATCGGTCGGGACGCCAGGGTCGACCGGCGGCGCATCGGGCGACGGTCCCTCGCTCTGGGCAGGGCTGCCGTCGGTGCGGCCTTCGACCGCGACGGCGGGCCGAAGCGACGGACCGGCGCCGCACGCACAACACGTCGCGAGGACGACGGCCATCAAAGCAACTCTGCGCATGCCGACCAGAGTGCCAGGTTCACCGAAGTGGCTGCTGACGAACCCATCGAGTGAGGATCGTGCCGTCCGTATCACCGAGAATGTGCGCGGGACGCATGGCGGTGGGCATTGCGTTGGGGGAGAGTGAGATTCGGCCGACTTTGCTCCCCACCAGTTGAGGTGACGTGGTGATGCAGAGTTCGTCGACGGCATTGTCCTCGATCAACTGCCCGAAAAGTGACGGTCCGCCCTCGCACAGCACGCGACGGAGCTTGCGAGCCGACAAGGCCCTGTCGATGTCGCCGCTGGTGACGTTCGGTGAGTCCGTCACCTCCACCTGCGCTCCGGCAGATCTCAGCGCCGAAATTGCCGCGGAGTCCGCGTCGCGACCGACAACAAGGATCGGTGGAACTTCGGTATCGCGAAGGAGTCGGCTTTCGGGGTCGATCGACGCGTGCGCCGAGACGACGAGGATCGGTGGGACCGGAGCGAGGCCGCTCGCCTTTCGTCGCGCCCGGGCTTCGTCCGAGACCTGCACACCCCCGTAGTTCTCGGCTCGCGCTGTGCCTGCGCCGACGAGGACGACGTCACAGAGTTCGCGCAAGATCCCGAATACCGACTTGTCGGCCGGTGTGCCCAGTCCATGGCTCACTCCGTCGACGGAGACGCACCCGTCGATGCTGGAAACGAAGTTCACGCGCATCCAGGGTTGCGAGAGGTTCTCCGGATAGGCGTACAAGCCGCGAAGTTCGTCTTCGTGGCCTGGTGTGAAGTAGGTCGCAATATCCATACGGTGCACATGAGAGATCACATCACGTAGATACCCTTGACGGATGCATGAACGTCTTGTCGATCGCAGCCCGGTGGTACCCGCCGATCAACTGGTAGCTCAAATGGTGCCTCCCGCAATGTTCGACGAGGTGAGTTTTGCCTCCTACATTCCTGATCCGAAGGAACCGAGCCAGGCAGCTGCTGTCGCCAAGGCCGAGGAATTCTCCAAGCGCGTCACCAAGATCCGTAGTGGTGGACGCCGCGGACTGTTCGGCAAGAAGACCCAGGCGACCGGCGCCGGCCTGTACCTCGACGGCGGGTTCGGTGTCGGTAAGACTCACTTGCTGGCGTCGATCTTCCACAGCGTTCCGTCGCCGAAGGCTTTCGGAACCTTCGTCGAGCTGACACACGTCGTCGGCGCTCTCGGCTTCAACAAGGCGGTCGAAGCGCTCGCCGACCACAGCGTTCTCTGCATCGACGAGTTCGAGCTCGACGATCCGGGCGACACCATGCTCGTATCCCGCCTCCTTTCGGAGCTTTCCGCGCGCGGCGTGTCCATCGTCGCGACGTCGAACACGCTTCCGGGCCAGCTCGGGGAGGGTCGCTTCGCCGCCCAGGACTTCCTGCGCGAGATCAAGAAGCTCGGCTCGATCTTCGAGACGATTCGCGTCGACGGCCCCGACTACCGTCACCGCGATCTCCCGCCCGCACCCGAGCCCATCTCCTCGGAGGAGTTGGTTTCTCGGGCCGACGCCATCGACGGCGCCACGCTCGACAACTTCGACGAGCTGTGCAAGCACCTCAGCACCCTGCACCCGTCGCGGTACAACAAGCTGGTCGAGGGTGTGAAGGCCGTGTTCATCGACGGTGTCCACCCGGCAACGGATCAGTCCGTTGCACTGCGCATCGTGGTTCTCGCCGACCGCCTGTACGACGCGAGCATCCCGGTCACCGTTTCCGGCGCACGCCTCGACGAGATCTTCACCCCCGAGATGCTCGCCGGTGGGTACAAGAAGAAGTACTTGCGCGCGACCTCGCGCCTGCTCGCACTTTCTCGTTTCGAGGTCGCGGCCGGCTAGTCTGCACGCCTGTCAGCTGACGGGGCGCTCCATCACGAAATCGTGGTGGAGTTGTGCGCCCACGAGGAAAGTCTTCGTGCCGACCTGTGTGAAACCGTGCTTTGCGTAGAACTTCTGGGCGCGCAGGTTCTCCTGATTGACGCCCAGCCAGATCCCGGCACTTCCGCTGCGTCGTGCGTGGTCGACAACCGCGTCCATCAAGGATGCTGCCGCGCCGGTCCCGTGGTTACCCGGAAGCACGTACAACTTGCTCAGTTCCGTTGTCGGGCGAAGTGTCACAGCAGCTTTGACGTCCGGGTCGGAGGGCTCGTCGTCGACAAGCATCGCGTAGCCGACGATCGAACCGTCGCGAATGACCTTGAGAACGGTTCGCGTCGGATCGGTCAGGTACTCGGAGAACTTGTCGACGGAGAGAACGTTGTCGATGAAGGCACTGATGTCGTCGTCGGATGCGTCCGGCGGACACGCCAGTGGAAATGTCACCGCTGCCACGTCGGCTATTGCTTCGGAATCCCAGATCCCGGCCCGGTCAACGGTGATCGTCACGTCAGTTTCTGCCTCTCGTGCACACAATTCGGTCGATCAAGTACACCACTTTCCTCGGGCGCAATGCTCAAGCGGCGTTCTCGGCGACCGGAGTTGTGGCTCGTTTCGGTGCGAACGCGGGAGCAAGAACTATCAAGATCGCGCAGAACGCCAGCGGAATCAGGAACCCGATTCGAAGGTCACTGAAGGCGGCGACCGCGCCGACGATGCCGCCGCCGACGACTGTGCCGACGTAGTTGAAGAGGTTGATGCGTGCGATCACCGCATCGACCTGATCCGGGGGAGCCATCCTGCCGGCAGCGCTGAAGCAGATCGGAGCGATCACCGGTACCCCGAGCCCGACGATGAGGAACCCGGCGATGGCAACGGCGGGAGATTGCGCGAGGACGACAACTGTCATACCGACTACGCCGATGAGAGAGCCGATCCGCACGACGGTCGTCTCACCGAATTTCCCGACCCAGTAGTCCCCGGTCAGTCGTGCGACAAGTGCCGCGATCTGATACGCCGCCACGGAAAGGGCAGCGGTCCCGGCGTCGGCGAGCAGTTCGTCCTTGACGTACAGAGTCGACCAGTTTCCGACGCTGAAGTCGACCGCGTAGAACAATGCCATCGCGACGCCGAGGAGGACGAAGGCGCGGGTGGGTACCGCGAATTTCGCGGTGCTCGTGATGTTTGCCTCGGCAACCGGAGACTCGGACCGATCGAGTAGTTGCGGGCCGAAGGTCAGAAGCATCAGTCCGACAACAACTCCCGCGATCACCTGCGTGACGCGGATCGAAATGTCGAGGCCTGCGGTAGCAGAGATGAACAGGGCGCCGACAATCGCTCCGACGCTCCAGGAAGCATGGAACGAGGAGAGGATGAAGCGGCCCTTGGCGTGTTGGATCGAGACTGCCTGCATGTTGGCGGCCGCGTCGACCATGCCGAGTCCGATGCCGTAGATCGCCAGGAAGACGAAGAACATCGCTGCGTTGGGCGCAATTCCGGTTGCCCCGCCGAAGACTGCGATGACGGCGAGCCCAGTTCGCAGGGTCATCTTGCTCGACGTTCTCACGGCCAGCATCTCGGCGAGCACGCTGCCGAGCCCGGCGATGACGGACACGGTGACAACCGCAACCACAACCAGTGTCTCGCTCAGCTCGAACAAGTCCTTGTACTGCGGCAGCTGCGTCAGAATGGCGGCGAGCAGAAATCCTTGAAGTCCGAAGGCCACCGAAGTGGCGATCCGAGCCCTCGTCAGGGTGCGGGTGTTATCCGTCATCAAGCAGGGCCTTTGTCTCGTTCGTTCGGTTAGGCCGAACGGTACTGGATCTTGATACTGGTCGAGTGTCCAACAAAGCTGCGTGTTTTGCACGGTTCTTTGATTAACTGACCGACATGACTCGGCAGCCGACACCAGAATTTCCGACTTCCTTCGTCTGGGGAACCGCCACTGCGGCCTATCAAATCGAAGGAGCAGTGGCCGAAGACGGTCGCGGACCGTCGATCTGGGACGAGTTCTGTGACCGTCCCGGTGTTGTCGTCGGGGGCGACACCGGGACGGTCGCTGCCGATCATTATCACCGCTGGGAGTCGGACATCGAGCTGATGAATCAGCTCGGGCTCGACGCTTATCGGCTGTCTCTGTCGTGGTCGCGCATTCTGCCCACCGGATCGGGGGCAGTGAATACGAAGGGGCTCGACTTCTACGACCGCCTGATCGACCGACTGTGTTCGGCGGGAATTACTGCCGCTGTCACGCTCTTTCACTGGGATCTGCCCCTTGCCTTGCAGGAGCAGGGCGGCTGGATGAACCGCGACACCTCGTATCGGCTGGGGGAGTATGCGCAGTTCGTCGGCGAGCGGCTGTCGGATCGGGTCGGAATGTGGATGCCGCTCAACGAACCAGTTGTGCACACGCTTTACGGGCATGCCCTCGGAGTTCACGCCCCCGGACTGGCCTTGGGGTTCGAGGCTTTCCAAGCCGCACATTACCAGCTGCTCGGGCATGGCCTCGCTGTCGAAGCGCTTCGGGCAACCGGATGCACGAACATCGGAATCGCCTCGAACCATGCTCCGGTGCGTGCCGCTTCGGATTCGCCGGAAGACGTGATGGCTGCCGACATCTACGACCACGTCGTCAATTGGATGTTCGCCGACCCGGTTCTGGTCGGGAAGTACCCGGCCGACGAATTCGCTCAGCTGCTCAGCGGTCCTGTCGACGAGGACTTGAAAATCATCGGGGCGCCGCTCGACTGGTACGGGATCAACTACTACGAGCCGACGATGATTGCTGCTCCGGTGGAAGGCCAGGGGACCGAAGGTGTGCTCGAAGTCGACCTGCCCCCGGGCCTGCCCTTTGCCCCTGTCGCGATTACCGGTTATCCCACAACCGATTTCGGTTGGCCGATCGTTCCCGAGGGGCTGGGCGAGATCTTGCGGACGTTCCACGCCCGCTTCGGTGACGCACTGCCGCCGATCTACATCACCGAAAGCGGATGTTCATTCCACGACGCCCCGGATGCCGCAGGCGTCGTCGACGACGAAGCACGAATCGACTACCACGATGCGCACCTTCGCGCCCTCCGATCGGCAATGGACGACGGTGTCGACGTCCGCGGTTATTTTGTGTGGTCACTTCTCGACAACTTCGAATGGGCTGCGGGATACAAGGAGCGTTTCGGCCTGGTGCACGTCGATTTCGACACCCAGAAGCGCACTCCGAAGACCTCGTTCGAGTGGTATCGCGCCCTCATCGCCGAGCACAAAGCGGCTCAGGTCTGACCTGTGCGGAGGCGGTCTGGGTTGCATTCTCGAACCGGGCCGCCTAGCCTCGTCTCTCATGAAGCGAATTCTCGTAGTAAGCCGCCGTAGCGGGGTCTGAATCGGACCGACCCCTCGCTGCGGGTCGTCTTGCTACCAGTTGGTCCTCCACTTCATTCCAGGAAGACCACGATCATGACTTACAACTTCGCTTTCGCTTCTGATTCTTCTTCTGCTGCTGATCCCTTCGCGGCGCGTCACGGCAAATCTCTGCCCGCTGGCTTGCGCGCCGAATGCTCAGCGATGTCGTGGACCGAGTTCGAGTCCACGTATGCGGCTATGAGCGGCCCGATCCGTCTGGGTGCGTGGTCCTCCGAGAAGATTGCGCCGGGTCGTTGGGCCTTCGAAGCGACTCTCGGTCTGGGGGAGCGTATCCAGAAAGCGTCCGCCACCTCGACCGGCGCGATCTCGGCCATGACGTCGATGCTGCACGACGCGGGAATCTCGCTCGAGATCCTGTCTTTCCATCAGCACCAGATCGGCCACCGCACTGCGACGTTCATCTTCACCGAGTGCGACGGCCGTCGGAGCTGGGCGATGGGTATTGCGGAGTCGTCGACGGAGTCCTCGCTGCGCGCGATGACTTCGGCAGCGAACCGCTTCTCTCACTGAGCAGTTACAACAATCTGATCAGCTACATCAACCGCAGTACTGACGTGGATTCCCGAGGGGGCTTGCGTCAGTACTGCGGCCCGTGTGTTCGGCGCTCGAACGCAAAAAGCCGGAACCCTGAGGTTCCGGCTTCTTGCATTCTCAAATGGTGCGCGATACTGGGATTGAACCAGTGACCTCTTCCGTGTCAGGGAAGCGCTCTCCCGCTGAGCTAATCGCGCGGGTTCTGGAGAAAAATGGAGCGGACGACGGGATTCGAACCCGCGACCCCAACCTTGGCAAGGTTGTGCGCTACCAGCTGCGCCACGTCCGCATGAGCAATGAACTCCGTTACCGGAACTCAGTACTTTTCTAACTTATCAGACCTGCAAGCAGGTCTTGACCATCAGGCCCTAGGGCCTGACGTGGTGCGCGATACTGGGATTGAACCAGTGACCTCTTCCGTGTCAGGGAAGCGCTCTCCCGCTGAGCTAATCGCGCGAGGTGGAGACGGGAATCGAACCCGTGTGCACGGCTTTGCAGGCCGTTGCCTCACCACTCGGCCACTCCACCGTAAAAGGTTGAGTCACACCTCTCGAGCGGACGACGGGATTCGAACCCGCGACCCCAACCTTGGCAAGGTTGTGCGCTACCAGCTGCGCCACGTCCGCATCGCACCGTGTTGCTTGGGGAGCTGCTCGCTCTCCTCGGTGCGTTGGAAACATTAGCCGACCGTGTCGGATACACACAAATCACCAGCTCAGTGGCGTGTTCGGAGTCGAATCGGCCCGTTGCGCGCGTTGCAACTGTCCGTCTTGGCGATGAATACGGTCTGAAATCAGTTCGAATTCGTAGATTTCGGGGTCGCCTGGAGCAAAACGAATGCCAACCTGGTGATTCGTATTCATCGCGCAGCCGTGTTAATGTTCCAACTCGTTCGAGCGCATGCGTTCGGATGACTTACGGTCCCGTGGCTCAGTGGGAGAGCGTCCGCTTCACACGCGGAAGGTCGCTGGTTCGATCCCAGCCGGGACCACAGAAAAACACTGAAGGCGTTCCCGATCATCGGGGACGCCTTCAGTCGTTTGAGAGCACAGCTGGTCGAGGGCACAGCTGTTCGAGGGCACGGTTATTTCGGCATGCAGACCGTCGTCGCAGGTCGCCGGGCGACGATTTCGGTAGCCTGGTCGAAGAGACATTTCGCGACCGAAAAGGTGACTGCTTTGAGTACCGAAAAGGTCGATTCTTCCGTCGACGATTCAGACCTGTCCGTCTTCCAGGACGCAGAGTCCCGCTGGGAGCGGTGGCGCGCGGGAATCGCCGCGCGGCCCACCCTCAATCTTGCGTACCGCATCGGCGTCGGAGTCGTGGGCACGATCGTGTTCGCCGCCGGCATCGTGGCTATTCCGTACCCCGGGCCCGGTTGGCTCATCGTTTTCGCCGGCCTCGGCATCCTGGCGTCGGAGTTCGCGTGGGCACACCGACTCCTTCATTTCGCGAAGGCTCGATACGACCGGTTCATGGAATGGTTCGGCAAGCAGTCGCTGTTCGTCAAAGGGTTGGGCGTTCTGTTCACCACAGTGATCGTCTTGGCGACTTTGTGGGTGCTCGGCACTTTCGGCCTGATCGGGACATGGGTGGGCCTGGACTACTCGTGGCTCGAGTCGCCGCTGTGAGTTGAACGCGGCCCGGTTTCCTTCACTCGGTTGTCTCACCATGTCGGTAGGGCCGATAACATGATCGTGCGCGTGCTCGCAGTGGGTACGACGCCTGTCTAACTTGTCGCAATACCTTTAGGAGCACATCGCCGTGACCAGTCCCGCGCCAGAGCACTCAGCCGCCCCACTTCGGGTGCCCGCGGGGACGACCGCCGGGACTGCAGTGCGCGAAGCCGGATACCCCACGAAGGGGCCCGACGTGATCGTCGTTGTCCGCGATGGCGAGGGAACGCTCAAGGATCTGTCGTGGACACCTGAGGTCGATGTCGACGTCGAGCCGGTGGCAGCATCCACCGAGGACGGCCGCAGCGTCATCCGGCACTCCGCGGCCCACGTCCTCGCGCAGGCGGTTCAGAAAGAATTCCCCGACGCGAAGCTCGGCATCGGTCCGCCGATCAAGGACGGCTTCTACTACGACTTCGCGGTGGACCGCCCGTTCACTCCGGAAGATCTGGCCAAGCTCGAAAAGCGTATGAAGCAGATCATCAAGGGATCACAGCGCTTTTCGCGTCGAGTGGTCGATTCGATCGAGGACGCTCGGGTCGAGTTGGCCGACGAGCCGTTCAAGCTCGAATTGATCGACGACAAGTCCGGTATCGACGATCCCGAGATCATGGAGGTGGGCGGCAACGAGCTGACCATCTACGACAATCTCGATCCTCGTACCGGCGACAAGATCTGGTCCGATCTGTGCCGCGGCCCGCACATTCCGACCACCAAGCACATCCCGGCCTTCAAGTTGACCCGAAGCTCCGCCGCCTACTGGCGTGGCAACCAGGACAACGCCGATCTTCAGCGTGTCTACGGCACCGCGTGGGAGTCCACCGAGGCTCAGGACGAATACCTCGAACTGCTCGCCGAGGCCGAGCGTCGTGATCACCGCAAGCTCGGTACCGAACTGGACCTCTTCAGCTTCCCCGACGAGCTCGGTTCGGGTCTGCCGGTGTTCCATCCCAAGGGCGGCATCATCCGCACCGAGATGGAGAACTACTCGCGCAGCCGCCACATCGAGGCGGGCTACGAGTTCGTCAACACTCCGCACATCACCAAGGGGCATCTGTACGAGGTTTCCGGTCACCTCGACTGGTACCGCGACGGCATGTTCCCGGCGATGCACGTCGACGAGGAACTGAACGAGGACGGCACCGTGCGCAAGCCGGGCCAGGACTACTACCTCAAGCCGATGAACTGCCCGATGCACAACCTGATCTTCCGTGCTCGCGGACGCTCGTACCGTGAATTGCCGTTGCGGCTCTTCGAATTCGGCTCGGTCTACCGCTACGAGAAGTCCGGCGTCATCCACGGCCTGACCCGCGTGCGCGGCATGACCCAGGACGACGCTCACATCTACTGCACCCGTGAGCAGATGCGCGACGAGCTGACCACCACCCTGCAGTTCGTTCTGAACCTGCTCAAGGACTACGGCCTCGACGACTTCTACCTCGAACTGTCCACCAAAAACCCGGACAAGTTCGTCGGTAGCGACGACGTCTGGGAAGAGGCGACCGCAACGCTCGCCGAGGTCGGCGAAGCTTCCGGCCTGACTCTGGTGCCGGATCCGGGCGGAGCCGCGTTCTACGGTCCCAAGATCTCCGTTCAGGTCAAGGACGCACTCGGCCGCACCTGGCAGATGTCGACCATCCAGCTCGACTTCAACCTGCCCGAGCGGTTCGAGCTCGAATACACCGGCAACGACGGCGTCAAGACTCGTCCGGTCATGATCCACCGCGCGCTGTTCGGCTCGATCGAGCGGTTCTTCGGTGTCCTGACCGAGCACTACGCGGGCGCGTTCCCGGCGTGGCTGGCGCCGGTGCAGGTCGTCGGAATCCCGGTGGCCGAGGCGTTCGCCGATCACCTGTTCGACGTCACGAAGAAGCTCAAGGCAGCCGGTGTTCGCGCCGAGGTCGACTTCAGTGACGACCGTATGCAGAAGAAGATCCGTAACCACACCACGCAAAAGGTCCCGTTCATGCTCCTCGCGGGCGAGCGTGACGTGGAGGCCGGCGCGGTCAGCTTCCGTTTCCGTGACGGCACGCAGATCAACGGCATTCCCGTCGACGACGCCGTCCGGATCATCACCGAGTGGATCGGCCGCCGCGAGAACGCCTCGCCGACAGCCGAACTGGTGCAGCCAAGCGTGGCGCAGTGAGCGCCCCCGGTGACGACGGTCCGGGTTCGCTGATCGACCACGGCGTCGGTGACCCTGACCATTTGCAGCGCATTTGGTCGCCGCATCGGATGTCGTACATCACCGAGGCGCCCAACACCCCGGGCACGACAGGTGAACCGTTCATCGACATTCCGAAGATGTCGGACGAAGAAGGACTGATCGTTGCCCGCGGTGAGCATGTCTATGCGGTTCTGAACCTGTATCCGTACAACCCGGGGCACCTGATGGTGGTTCCGTACCGCAAGGTCGCGGCACTCGAAGACCTGACGCCGGAGGAGAGCGCCGAGTTGATGGCGTTCACCCAGCAGGCGTTGCGGGTGATCAAGAGCGTGTCGAATCCTCACGGATTCAACGTCGGCCTGAATCTCGGTGCCGCTGCGGGCGGTTCGCTGTCCGAGCACCTTCACCAACACGTAGTGCCACGTTGGGGCGGCGACGCCAACTTCATCACCGTGCTCGGTGGGGTCAAGGTGATGCCGCAATTGCTGCGGGAGACCAGGGGACTACTCGCCGGTGCCTGGCAACAATAGGTTGACGCATCCGGCTTCATGGCAGGATGCATTGCTGCAACGAGTTCCGAACCGGAACTCACGACGGGGAGGGTTCCTGCGGTGTTGAGCTTCTTCGGGCGCGCATCGGTGTCCAAGGTGACGGCACCTATGGGGAAGGCGCTGGTCAAGACCGGTCTGACGCCGGACTCGGTGACGGTGATCGGCACGGTGGCAAGCGTCGCCGGTGCGGTGACGCTGTTTCCGTCCGGACATCTGTTCTGGGGAACCATGTTCATCTGGTTCTTCGTCATGTTCGACATGCTCGACGGCGCAATGGCTCGTGCTCGCGGCGGCGGAACGCGGTACGGGGCGGTACTGGACGCGACCTGCGACCGCGTCGCCGACGGCGCGATTTTTGCCGGCCTGGCCTGGTGGGCGGTCTACCACGAGAACAGCAAGTGGCTGCTCGTCGCGACGCTCATCTGCCTCGTCACCTCGCAGGTCATCTCGTACGCGAAGGCGCGCGCGGAGGCGAGCGGGCTGACTGCGGACGGCGGGTGGATCGAGCGCCCGGACCGATTGATCATCGTGTTGGTCGGATCCGGCCTGACGGGTATGGGTCTTCCGTGGGCAATCCACATCGCGATGTGGGTACTTGCCGCCGGAAGCATCGTGACGGTCTTCCAGCGAGTGCTCGCGGTGCGCAATTCCCCTGGCGCTCGGGAACTTCTGCCGATCGCCCCGGCCGCATCGACGGTCGAAGGTGCGCCGGACACGGACGGCGAGGCAGAGAAATGAGCTTTGCCGAGCGTGCAACCGACCTGGGATACGCCGCGGGTTGGCGGCTGGTGAGAAGCCTGCCGGAATCGGTGGCGGTCAAGCTGTTCGACGCCGGAGCGGATTTCGCGGTACGCAAGGGCGGACCCGAACAACTCAGGAAGAACCTCGCGAGAGTTCTGGGCACGACGCCGGAGCAAGTTCCGGATCAGTTGATCAAGGATTCGATGCGCTCGTACGCCCGGTATTGGCGTGAGGCGTTTCGTCTTCCGTCGATGGACCTGGTCGCGACAGGTAAGGCGCTGCATGCGCTGGTCGAGGGCCAGGAGCATCTGGAAAAGGCAATGGCTGCAGGTCATGGCGCGGTATTGGCGCTGCCTCACAGCGGTAATTGGGACATGGCCGGCGTGTGGTGCGTTCAGCAGTGGGGCGGGTTGACCTCCGTTGCCGAGCGGCTCAAGCCCGAATCCCTGTACGAACGGTTCGTCGACTATCGCGAGAGTCTCGGCTTCGAGATCTTCCCGCTCAGCGGCGGGGAGCATCCACCGTTCGTCGAACTCTCCAAGCATCTGCGTGAGAACAAGATCGTGTGCCTGTTGGGGGAGCGCGATCTGGCGAAGAAGGGTGTGCCAGTCACCTTCTTCGGCGAACCTACTCGGATGCCCGCGGGCCCGGCGAAGCTCGCGATCGACACCGGCGCGCCGCTACTTCCGGTCCACTGCTGGTTCACACCCGACGGATGGGGTTTCAAGATCGACCCACCGATCGACGTATCCGGCGGAGTCGGCCCGGCCACGCAAGCACTTGCCGACCGTTTCGCGGTCAACATCGCAGCGCACCCCGCTGACTGGCACATGCTTCAACCGCTGTGGCGCTCGGACCTTTCCGAATCGCGGCTCGCCCGCATGGAGGGTGAATGAAAATCGGCATGATCTGCCCGTACTCCTTCGACGTCCCCGGCGGCGTCCAGGCGCACGTGGTGGATCTGGCCGAGGTGCTGATCGAACGTGGTCACAAAGTGAGTGTGCTTGCGCCGTCGTCCGATGACGACGAGTTGCCGGATTTTGTGGTTTCCGCAGGTAAAGCCGTCGCGATTCCCTACAACGGTTCTGTTGCGCGGTTGTCTTTCGGCCCGACGGCGAACAACCGCCTCCGCAAGTTCATCGCGGAAGGTGACTTCGACGTTCTACATATCCACGAACCCAATGCGCCGAGTCTGTCCATGCTCGCGTTGCGCATCGCGGAAGGCCCGATCGTCGCCACCTTCCACACGTCGACCACGAAGTCGTTGGTGCTGAGCACGTTTCAGGGTGTCTTGGCTCCGTATCTCGAGAAGATCAGCGGCCGGATCGCAGTCTCGGAGTTGGCGCGTCGTTGGCAGGTCGAGTCTCTCGGATCCGACGCGGTCGAGATCCCCAACGGCGTCGATGTCGCAGCGTTTGCCGAGGCCGACATGTTGCCCGGCTATCCGCGCGAGGGTGGAACCATTCTGTTCCTCGGGCGCTACGACGAACCGCGCAAGGGGATGGCCGTCCTCCTCGGTGCACTGCCGGAGTTGGTCGAGCGTCATCCTGATCTCGAGGTGATCGTGGTCGGACGCGGCGACGAGGAAAAACTCCGCAAAGAGGCGGGCAAGTACTTCAAGCATCTCCGACTGCTCGGGCAGGTCAGTGACGAGGAGAAAGCGTCGGCGCTTCGCAGTGTGGACGTCTACTGCGCGCCCAATCTCGGCGGTGAGAGCTTCGGGATCGTGCTGGTCGAGGCCATGGCGGCCGGTACCGCCGTCGTCGCGAGTGAGTTGGACGCCTTCCGTCGTGTTCTTCGCGACGGCCAGGCCGGCTTGCTGGTCCCCATCGGGAACTCCGATGCCCTGGCCGAGGCAATCGATTCCGTTCTCGGTGACCCGGATCGACGACGCGCGCTGGTCAACACCGCGACAAGTGTTGTCGCCGAATACGACTGGCCGGTGGTGGCCGAACAGATCCTGCGTGTCTACGAGACCGTCACGGTTGGCGGCACCGGCGTACGCGTGGTGGGGTCATGACCTTCTCCGCTCTGACGATCTTCATTCTCGGGCTCGTCGCTGCCGTCGTCCTGGTCGTCGGACTGTGGGCGTACGGGACGGCGAACCGACTCGATCGACTGCATGTGCGTTCGGATCAGTCGTGGTTGGCGCTCGATGCGGCTCTGTCCCGTCGTGCCGCGGTTGTCCGCGCGGCGGCTGTGGACATGAGAGCCGACGACGCCCGCAGATTCGTCACCTTGGCGGACGCCGCCGAACGTGCGGATCGTCAGGATCGCGAGCTTGCCGAGAACCGGCTGTCCAATGCTCTCGCTGCCTACGGCACGACGTCGCTGCGACCTCAACTGGTGGCCGAGTTGGCCGATGCCGAGGCGAGGGTCCTGATCGCTCGGCGGTTCCACAACGACGCGGTGCGCGACACTCTCGCGTTGCGTACGCGTCGACTTGTTCGCTGGCTGCACCTCGGGGGAACGGCACCGCTACCTCAGTACTTCGAGATATCGGAGCGCACGACCGCGGCGGCGGTGCCCGAGGGCATCACCGTGGATACGTCACGGACCTCTGCCCGCGTGGTGATGCTGGACGAGGAAGATCGGGTGCTGCTGTTGCGCGGGCACGATCCCAAGATCCCGAACACTTACTTCTGGTTCACCGTCGGCGGCGGGCTCGAACGCGGCGAACATCTGCGAGCGGCCGCGGTTCGTGAGATCGAGGAGGAAACGGGGTTCAAGGTAGCGCCGGAGAATCTGCGAGGTCCGCTTTGGCGTCGGGTGGCGATCTTCCCGTTCGACGGTGAGCTGATCCGTTCGGAAGAGCTGTTCTTTGCTACGCGCACTCACGGCTTCGAGCCGGTCTTCCAAGGCCACACGGAATTGGAACAGCGTGCCATCACCGGCCATCGCTGGTGCAGCGCCGAAGAGATCCGCCGACTGGCCAAGTCCGGTGAGCCCGTCTACCCGTTGGATCTGGCAAACCTCCTGGTGGAGGCCGCGACGATTGCGGACGGTTCCGAGGATCCGGAAGTGCGTTCCATCCGCTGATCGTTCGGTCGTTCAGTGCTCGCGGGCAGTTTAAGGCCAGCAATGGCAAATTGGATACGGAATCGAAGGCCGGTTCGTCCTAGAGTTCTGGCCAGAGGCCTCCGCGCGAATGAACTCGTGTGTTCGCCGTGCCTTGTTTCTTTCGTCACGCCACTACTGCAGGAGTTTGCTGTGAGCACCCCCGACTCTGCCCCCACCACCGCCATCGGCACCGCCCGCGTCAAGCGCGGCATGGCTGAAATGCTCAAGGGCGGTGTGATCATGGACGTGGTCACCGCTGAGCAGGCCAAGATCGCCGAAGACGCCGGCGCCGTCGCCGTCATGGCACTCGAGCGGGTCCCCGCAGACATTCGCGCACAGGGCGGCGTCTCGCGCATGAGTGACCCGGACATGATCGACAGCATCATCTCCACCGTCAGCATCCCCGTCATGGCGAAGGCACGCATCGGTCACTTCGTCGAAGCGCAGATCCTGCAGAGCCTCGGCGTCGACTACATCGACGAGTCCGAGGTCCTGACCCCGGCCGACTACGCCAACCACATCGACAAGTGGAAGTTCACCGCTCCCTTCGTCTGTGGCGCCACCAACCTCGGCGAAGCGCTCCGTCGCATCAACGAAGGCGCGGCCATGATCCGCTCGAAGGGTGAAGCAGGCACCGGAGACGTCTCCAACGCCACCACCCACATGCGCACCATCCGCGGCGAGATCCGCCGGTTGACCTCGCTGAGCGAAGACGAACTGTACGTAGCCGCCAAGGAACTGCAGGCCCCCTACGAACTGGTCGTCGAGGTCGCCAAGGCCGGCAAGCTGCCGGTCACCATGTTCACCGCCGGCGGCATCGCCACCCCGGCAGACGCTGCCATGATGATGCAGCTCGGCGCCGAGGGCGTCTTCGTCGGATCGGGCATCTTCAAGTCCGGCAATCCGAAGCAGCGCGCCGAGGCAATCGTCAAGGCCACCACGTTCTACGACGACCCGGACGTGCTCGCCAAGGTCTCGCGCGGACTCGGCGAGGCAATGGTCGGCATCAACGTCGACGACCTGCCTGTCGGACACCGCCTCGCAGAGCGCGGTTGGTGACAGCAGGTTCGACGACCGGGCCCAGTGCCTGAAAGTCCTCACAGACGAAGGGGCGGCGGTTGCGTTGGCAACCGCCGCCCCTTCGGGGTGTGGCAGACCGATCAGATGCTGTCCGATACCTCGAACACGAACTCGACCTCGACGGCACTGTTTCGGGGTAGTTCGGCGACGCCGATCGCTGAGCGGGCGTGTTGTCCAGCCGAACCGAAGATCTCGGCCAGCAGGTCGGACGCACCGTTGATCACCTGGGGTTGCTGCGAAAATCCCGATCCGGAAGCAACAAATCCAACGACCTTGACGACCCGAACGATGCGATCGAGCCCGACTAAGGCATCGACTGCCGCGAGTCCGTTGAGAGTGCACAACCGCGCCGCCTGGGCGGCGTCTTCGACGGAGACGCCCTCGCCCAACTTACCGATGCACGTCGTAGTGCCGTCGACGAGCGGCAATTGCCCCGACGTGTAGACGTATGACCCCGTCTGAACGGCGGGGAGGTATGAGCCTGCGGGGGTGGCAACAGGCGGGAGCGTCAGGTCGAGTGCGGCGAGTCGTGCGGTCCAGGTACTTGCGTCGTTCATCGGTTCCTCAATGGGTTCTTTTGTCCGGGAATGGTGTTCGAGTCTGTCATCGTCGGTGTCTGCAAGTCCAAGTCGTATTTGCGCCCACCCCATCACTTTTGGTGATATTGGCCGTGGATTTTCGGTCAATCGGGATTGTTCGGACTGATTCCTGGAAATCATGGATATCGAACGTACATTCGAATAATGTTGAGGAATGTTCGATGACGGAGTAGGAAGTTCGGGTACCGCAGCGCAGCTGTCCGGTGCTGAATCCGACTGCGCCCTCATCGATCTCATCGCCGATCTGCATGCGCGCGAATCGATGCTCGTGGAACGGAAACTGGCTGCCATTGCCGAGTTTTTCGAGCGTCGCAGCGCTGACCACACTGATAACGGTGCTTGGTCGTCTACCGCTCACGAACTGGCTGAGGCCGAGCTCGGCGCGGCATTGACCATGGGCCGTGCCGCAGCGGGAAAGTTGATCGGTCTCGGCTTTTCTCTCAAGACTCGCCTCCATCGCACGCGTGCCGCAATGGCGCGCGGAGAACTGGATCTGTATCGGGTCGGATTGATCGACTCCGCTACGGCCAACGTAGCCGACGATTTGATCGACGAGGTGGAACGGCAACTCCTCGAAAAGATCTCGGCGCCACCGATGCCTGGCGGTACCGGCTTGACGGGTCGCCGATTGACAGCGGCTATCGACCGGATCGTCGCCGTGGTGGATCCCGAGGGAATACGCGAACGTCGACGCCGCGCCCTGGCTGATCGGTTCGTGGGTGTGAGCGCTGCCGAGGACGGAATGGCGCGGATATTGGGGAGTATTCCGGCGGAGGAAGCACGGGCTTTCGACCGTCGGTTGCGGGAGTTGGCAATGTCGGTGTGTCGACACGATTCCCGTAAGTACGAGCAACGACGAGCTGACGCATTGGGAGCGTTGGTATCCGGGTCGACGATTCTGCCGTGCGATTGCGGCCGGGACGAGTGCCCACAAGATCGAAGCGGGATTGTGGTGGTGCGTCGGCCGTTGGTTCACGTGGTCATGCTGGAATCAACGCTTCAGGGCGGTGACGCACCAGGTGCAGACGAACCCGCTCACCTCGACGGTTATGGAGTGATCAGTGCAGAGCATGCGCGTGACATCGCCGCGGGTGCGCTGATTCGGAAGGTGAAGGTACCAGCCGATGCCGCGCTCGAGTCTTCCGGTGAGGGCGAGCCAGTACCTCCGCCCGTTGTTCCTTCGGCGTCGGTCTACCGCCCCGGCGCTGTCCTCGACACCTGGGTGCGGGTGATCGCAGGAAGCTGCCAGTGGTTGCACTGCGATGTCGCTGCATGGAATTCAGATCTTGATCACACTAAGCCCTTTGATCATCGCGATCCCACTTGTGGTGGAAAGACCGTGGCGTCGAATCTGAGTGCGTATTGTCGAAACCATCACCGCCTCAAGCATTCCGGTCAGTGGTTGCATATCTCGAACCCGGACCGGAGTGTCATGCTGACCTCGCCGACCGGACATTGCTACCGAACTAGGCCGTCAGGTCTGCTGGCGGGAATGCTCGAGCCTGTGCTGCCCGAGGGTGGTCGGCGTCGGCGCACACGTCTGGAGAACAAGGCCGCACGTGTGTGGGGGGAACGCCGGCGTCAGCGGATACGGATGCACCGGCGGATGAAGAAGGCACAGAGGAGGACCTTCGACGGCGGAGACGATCCACCGCCATTCTGAGTCGATGCGCCCCGTCGCTCAGTGTTTTCGGATGCCCACTTTGGTGGCCGGGGGTGCGTCAGGCATTGTGTGAAGGTCGGTAGACGTCGGTACACGGGAAGATGTGGAGCATCGATGGCGAGGATCGAAGAAATTCTGGAGTTGGAACGCCTCGAGCGGGACATCTTTCGAGGAATCATCGCGGAGACCACCCTGACCCGCACTTTCGGCGGCCAGGTCGCCGGACAGGCATTGGTGTCGGCGGTACGCACGGTCGATCCGGCCTACTCGGTTCATTCGTTGCACGGATATTTCCTGCGTCCGGGAAATCCGATGGAGCCGACGGTTTTTCTGGTTGATCGTGTTCGGGACGGTCGATCGTTCGCGACCCGCTTGGTCACCGGAATTCAAGACGGGCAAGCCATTTTCACGATGTCGGCGTCCTTCCACGTCCAAGACGAAGGCATCGAGCACCAGGACGAGATGCCACCCGTTCCTGACCCCGAGACCTTGGCCATCGCCCAGGATTCGGAGGATCCCGAGACTGCGTGGCTGGCGCGTGAGTGGTCCGATTGGGACCTTCGAATGGTGCCGAAGGCCGACATCGACAAACGTCCGGGCGCTGCCGCGCAGCAGCAAGTGTGGTTCCGTTCCCGCGAGGCACTCCCGGACGACCCGGTATTTCACGTGTGCACGCTTGCCTACATGAGCGACATGACGCTGCTCGGATCTTCTCGCGGCCCCCACATGGACGTGGCCATGCAAAGCGCTTCGCTCGATCACGCCATGTGGTTCCTGCGGCCGTTCCGCGCCGACGAGTGGCTGTTGTACGACCAGACGTCGCCGTCAGCGGGCTTCGGTCGCGCACTGACGCAGGGACGAATCTTCGACAGCCGAGGAAATATGGTTGCTGCAGTCGTCCAGGAGGGTCTGACCAGGTTGTATCGCCCGAAGTGAGGTCGGCCGACGTGAGATCAATCGCAGTGAGACCTTCACTGGCGAGACCGCACCGCAGGCCGGGCCGGATGGTCGTATCTGACCTCGAAATCGACCTCCTCGGACACTTCTGATCGGTGTTCGAGGAGTGCCTCGACGGTCCACAGATCTGCCTCCGGTGTGTGCCGCCGCATGGCAGGTTCGCTCATGTCCAGGCGGACGCTGACGTCGAACTCCAGCCCGCGCCCGAGCAACATCGGACCGGCGATCACGATGACCGCGCGCTCATGGACGGGGATACGGGTCGAACGAGCCGATCGATCGGTGGGTTCGTCCCAGAGTTTCGGCAAGAACGCCCGTTTGGTGCGGGCTGCGGTGATCACTTCACGATCGAGTGCCCGATAGTCGAACCAGATAGTGCGGTAACTCAGCGCATCCTCGTGGCCGAACTCGTATCGCAGCGAAGCCGGCCGTACGTAGTCGTGCAGTGACACAACAGCACTCGGCCTGTCGCGCGACTCGAGGGCGGTGCCAACCAGATCCGCGAGCCGAGACGGCTGTGCACAATCAGGTCCGTCGATCGCTACTACCGCCACCGACGGAAACGATCCGCTAAGCGTTGCAATCTGCTCGGCCAAGGCGAGGGGACTGGACGGGATGAATGTACTCACGCCCACCATGGTGCCGTGCCCGCTCGCCGAGGCGATATTGTGAACCGTCATCGCGCCCAGTGCGGCGGTCTATGTTTTCGGAGGACTCATGGTTGGTATCGAGGAGATCCTCGCGCTCGAACACCTGGAGAAGGACATCTTCCGTGGTGCGGTCCATCCCACCGCACTTCAACGGACGTTCGGCGGGCAGGTTGCCGGGCAGTCGTTGGTTTCTGCCGTGAGCACCGTTGACGAGAGCTACCACGTGCACTCGTTGCACGGATATTTCCTGCGCCCGGGCAATCCGAAGATTCCGACGGTCTACCTGGTGGACCGCATCCGCGACGGGCGCTCGTTCTGCACCCGCCGGGTGAATGCAGTTCAGGACGGCAAGACGATCTTCACGATGTCGGCCTCGTTCCACGTCGACGACGAAGGTATCGAGCACCAGGACCGGATGCCCTCCGTTCCGGCGCCGGAGGACTTGCCGGACGCGCAGACCGTTCCGAAGTTGGCTGAATCGCAGTTCTATCAGGAGTGGAAGAACTGGGACATCAGAATTGTGCCCGCTGAGCAGAGCGCGTCAGCGCCGGATCTCGCTGCGCAACAACGCGTGTGGATGCGCTACCGCGAGGCTCTGCCGGATCGTCCGCTGCTGCACATCTGCACCCTCGCGTACCTCAGTGACATGACCCTGCTCGGAACTTCCAAAGTCCCGCACCGCGGCGTGAAGACGCAGACTGCTTCGCTCGATCACGCGATGTGGTTCCTGCGTCCGTTCCGGGCCGACGAGTGGTTGCTCTACGACCAGACGTCGCCGTCGGCAGGTTTTGGTCGCGCGCTCACTCAGGGGCGTATCTACGATCGCGATGGCAACATGGTGGCAGCGGTGGTTCAGGAGGGTTTGACGCGTCTCGAACGCGAACCCGACAGCCATGAGAGCAAGAACAGCCGTGAGAACAAGACAGGAACTGTGTGATGACGCGTCCGTTGATCGGTGTACTCGCCCTCCAAGGTGATGTTCGCGAACACCTTGCCGCACTCGATGATTCGGGAGCGGATGCGGTGGGTATCCGGCGCCCGGAGGAACTCGACAAGGTCGACGGCATCGTGATCCCCGGTGGCGAATCCACCACGATGAGCCGGCTTCTGCAGGTATTCGAGCTGCTGGAACCGCTTCGTGAGCGACTCCGCGGCGGGCTGCCGGCCTACGGATCGTGTGCGGGCATGATTCTGCTGGCGAGCGAGGTACTAGACACCCGGCCGGACGCCGAGCATCTCGGCGCCATCGACATGACGGTGCGCCGCAACGCTTTCGGTCGGCAGGTCGATTCTTTCGAGTCCGACCTGGAGTTCGAGGGCATCATCGGTGATCCCATTCGCGCCGTCTTCATCCGCGCGCCGTGGGTGGAGCGAGTTGGGCCGGGCGTTGAGGTCCTTGCGCAGGTTCCCGCCGCCGCGGGGGAGGCCGCAGGCCGGATCGTCGCGGTTCGGCAGGGCTCGGTGATCGCCACTTCTTTCCATCCCGAGGTTACCGGGGACCGTCGAGTGCACGAGATGTTCGTCGATCTGGTTCGCGGATAACTGGAGTAGTCAGCCTCGGCCGAACCTACAGCTCCAGTTCGCGGGCAAGGATCGCCGCCTGGACGCGTGAGGTGAGGTGCAACTTCGACAGAACTCGCGACACGTGCGACTTCACCGTCGGAGCACCGACTCCGAGTTCACGCGACAGTTCGGCGTTGGACATACCCGTCCCCAACAGCGCGAGGACCTCGCGTTCACGGTCGGTGAGCTCGCTCAATCCCAGCGGTTCGGTGGGTTTGGGTGCGCGCTGCACGAACTCGCCGATCAGTGCACGCGCCGCACGAGGAGCGAGCACTGCATCTCCGGCTGCGACATTGCGGATAGCGCGGGTCAGTTCGTCCGCTGTCGCAGTCTTGAGCAGGAATCCCGACGCACCGGCGCGCAGGGCCGCGAAGACGTATTCGTCGAGGTCGAAGGTGGTCAACACCAGAACCCGGCTGCGGGTCGTCCCGATGATCTGACGCGTCGCCTCGATGCCGTCGGTGCCTGGCATCCGGATGTCCATCAGCACGACGTCGGGTTGATGCGTGCGGGTGACGGTGATCGCCGACGCTCCGTCACCGGCTTCTGCAACGACATCGATGTCGTCGTGCTGCCGCAGGATCATCGCCAGGCCGGAGCGGATCGCGGCGTGGTCGTCGACCAGGGCGACGGTGATCACCGATCCGTTCCGTTCGGCGCGGGGACCGGTATCTGTGCGCATACCGTCCATTCTCCGTCGACCGGAAGTGCGTCGAGTGAACCGCCCAGCAGTTCGGCGCGGTGACGCATGTTTGCAAGTCCGTGCGTTCCCGCCCGAAAACTGGATGTGTCGCGACCGACGGGGTTTCGGATCTCGATCTGTAATGCATTGTGCTGGAGAGAGATCGACATCGAGATCGGTGCACCAGGCGCATGCTTGAGCGCATTGGTCAACGCCTCCTGGGTGATCCGGTACGCCGTGTGATCGACCACGCTCGGCAGGTCGGCAGTATCGATGTCGATCGCAACGTGCACCGCGGCGCCGGCTGCCCGAACTGCATCCAGGACTACGGGTAACTCGGTCAGCCTCGGGGGAGAGGAACGCGGGTCCGGGGTCTCGTCGTCCCCGGCGTGGAGCAGTTCGATCATCGACCGCATCTCGGAAAGGCCCGCGAGACTACTTGATCTGATCGCCCCGATCATCTCCCGCAAACCGTCGTCGGGTTCACCCCGTTCAGCGGAGAGAGCTGAGGTGGACAGTGCCGCCTCCGAGTGGATGGCGATGGCGGAGAGGTGGCTTGCGATCACGTCGTGCAGATCGCGCGCCATGGTCGCGCGTTCGTGAGCGACCGCGGCCTCGCGGTCCAGAGCGGCGAGTGCTTCGTGGACTCTGGAACGCTCGCGTTCGGCCTCGGTCAGTTCGACTTGTCGACGGATGACCAGTGCCCACCACACCGGTGTACCGAAGAACAGTGCCGTCACGACGCCTGCCCCAGCCGCAGCGCGGACGTCCTGGGTGGACAGGTAGACGAGTGCGGTGAGCGCGGCAACCGTCACCGCGGTCAGAGAACACACCACTCGGCCCAGCCGCGCCGTCCCGTACAGAACTGCGGCGTAGGTGAGATCCGAGAGGACCAGCCACATCGGCAGAGTGGGTCCCAGGGCAGCGTCGACCGCGACGATGACGGCCCCCGCCGCCAAAGCTGTTGCCGGACGCACCCGCCGGAACGAGTCGATCGCACACAGCAGAGCCAGCATCCCGATCCGTACCCCGGCGGGAACGTCGGCGACACCTCCGACATCGGTCCACATTTGGTACAGGCCGACCAGGTAGAGGAGTACCCCGATCGCGAACAGGCCGAAGGCGATGAGCGGATCGTTCCACTTGCCGACACTCCGACTTCTGGTCACCACAGACTTATCAGAGCACATCGGGGCGTCTGACTTGTCATACCAAATGATGAGGTCGGCGTTGTTCCGATGGCTGATGTGCGGATTCGATAGAGAAGACAGGCTCGACGTATGAAAATTCGCTTCGAGTTGATGATCGGCATTCTCTTGGTCGTCGGTGGCGGCTGTCTGTGGCTGTTCGCGCGTGACGCCGAGTTCTTCTGGTTTCGCGGCGGACCACTCGGCGTGATCCTCGCGATCATCGGTGCCTTCGACATCGTGAATGCAGTCCGAACGAGGGAGACAGCGATACCCGAGCGCCGAAACGACTGAGGTGGAACTCGTCCTGCTCACCACGCTGGGCGGGCTCGCCCTGCTGGACAGTACGAGCATCGGAACATTGGTCGTCCCGGTCTGGATGTTGTTGATGCCGGGACGACCGCAGGTTCGCAGGCTGCTGACGTATCTGGTGGTCATCACGACGTTCTATTTTGTTGTCGGGGTGGCCGTCTGGACGACGGCACGGGTAGGCATGCCAGTCGTCGCCCCGCTACTCGACACCCCCGCCGCCCGCGTTGCGCAGTTGATTCTCGGTATCGCGTTGTTCGCGTGGGGCTTTCGATTCGATTCCGAGAAGAGACGCACATCCGGTCAGGCCGATCGAACCCATGTTTGGCGAGAGCGGGTGCTCGGCTCGGCCAGTTCCGCGAGAAGTGTTGTACTTCTGGCGATTGCTGCCGGAACCGCCGAATTGGTGACGATGCTGCCCTACTTGGCGGCGATCGCGATGATCACCGCTGCTGGGCTGTCCTCATTCACGTCTGCGTCGATACTTGCCGGATACTGCCTGATCATGGCCACTCCGGCAGTCCTTCTGTTGTGTGGGCGGATCGTGGCCGGCGACCGACTGGACAAGCCGCTGCGCCGAGTGGACTCGCTGATGTCTCGCTACGGCGACAGCGCAATGGGTTGGGTATTCGGCATTGCCGGTTTCTACCTCGCCGGCAATGCCGCTGCCGTGTTGTTCGTGAATTGACGTTGTTCGTGAATCAACCAGCCTGAACCAACGAATTGATCAGCTTCACACCGTCTTCCGGGTGATCGACGGTTACGGCGAACAGTCGTCCGCTCTCGAGAGTGACCACGATGGCCTCACCCGAGCGGAGAGTGACGGCTGTTCCGCGCGGTGTCATTCGGTAACCCCATCCGCCCCATTCGGCTGGACGTATCGCGTCGACCGATGCGGACTTCACCTTCGAGATGGGGATCTTCTTCCATCGAACGCCCCAGGAACTGATGCCGACACCGTGACGGTCGACGCGCACGGTGACCGACGCGAATGCTGTGACGGCGAGGGTGGACACACCCAGGATCACGGCAACCCACCAATCCGAGTACGCGGCAGTCGCGATCACGAGAACTACGAGGCCGGCGGTAACGATCCACGGCCAGACGCTGCGGACCTGCCCGACCCACACTGCACGTTCGGAGGCCGTCAGCGGAGTGTCGAGCGTCGGGGTCGGCAGTGGCGACTCCGGGCCGCTTCGTTGCGGGTCAGGCAGCGCGTATGCCAGAACTCCTACGAGTACCGCCGCGATCGGCGCAAGAATCCACCAGCCGATACGCGCGGCTTCCGGCGACCCGGCGTCGATCGTCAGGGCGACGCTCAGAATCCAGATCGTCGCCAGTGTCGCACTCGAGATCGAGGTTACGGCGAGAAACAAGGGCGCGTTGTCGCTCGAACGGGCCGCGACGACACAGGCGCAAACGACAGCCACCAGAGAAATCACCAGCGCGATGGCGAAAAACGTCGTCGTGGTGCTGAAGCCGTCCGGGGTCGATCCGGACCAATGGCTCGCGACGGTCTCGGGTAGGCGGTCACCCCACGCGAAGCGTGCGAGAACCAGGATCAGGGTCGGGATCAGAGTCAGCGAAGCTGCTGTCCAGAGTCGGATCTTGCTGGTCGTCATTGTGTGCTGGTCTCCTTGATGAGGTCGAGCATGTGCGCAGTGTCGAGTCCGAGATTTCGGGCCTGCCGTACGAACTCGCGCGCAGATTCGTTGAGAGCTGTTCTTCCCGAGTCGAATTCGGCGCGAATGACGGCGCCACGTCCGCGTCGGAGGTCGATCAGGCCTTCGTCGCGGAGTGTTGCGTACGCACGAAGAACCGTGTGGAGATTGACGTCGATCGACTCGGCGAGAGCGCGAGCGGACGGCAGGCGGTCACCTGGTCCGATCTCACCGCGGATGACCGAGCCACGAACCCCGGCTGCAATCTGCTCCGCGAGTGGAGTTGTGGAGGCGTGATCTATTCGGACCAACATGTTTGCATTCTATGCAAACAATGCGCGGTTTGACTAATTCGTGTCGGGGGATGCAGCGAGTTGTGACGTGGGACGGGTAACATCGGCAGAGCTGAAAGACGCGCATTCGGCGTGCGCAACGCAGCAGGAAAGGGGCTTGAATCGCATGAGCGGCCACTCAAAATGGGCCACCACCAAGCACAAGAAGGCTGTGATCGACGCACGTCGTGGCAAATCCTTCGCGAAGCTGATCAAGAACATCGAGGTGGCGGCACGAACCGGCGGTGGCGATCCCACGGGCAACCCCACCTTGTACGACGCCATCCAGAAGGCGAAGAAGACGTCTGTTCCCAATGACAACATCGAGCGTGCGCGCAAGCGCGGCGCCGGTGAAGAAGCGGGCGGCGCAGACTGGCAGACCATCATGTACGAGGGCTACGGACCCAACGGCGTCGCCGTTCTGATCGAGTGCCTCACCGACAACCGCAACCGCGCAGCCGGTGAAGTTCGCACCGCGATGACCCGTAACGGTGGCAACCTCGCTGACCCGGGTTCCGTCTCCTACCTGTTTGCTCGCAAGGGTGTCGTCACGCTCGAGAAGAACGGCCAGTCGGAGGACGACGTCCTGATGGCTGTGCTCGACGCCGGTGCCGAGGAAGTCACCGATCTCGGTGAAACCTTCGAAATCGTCAGTGAGCCACAGGATCTGGTTGCCGTACGGTCGGCACTTCAGGAAGCCGGCATCGACTACGACTCCGCTGAAGCCGATTTCCGCGCTTCCGTCGAGGTTCCCTTGGATGTCGACGGCGCACGCAAGATCTTCAAGCTCGTCGACGCGCTCGAAGATTCTGACGACGTGCAGAACGTCTACACCAACATCGATCTTTCCGACGAGGTTCTCGCGGCTCTCGAAGACTGATTGTTTTTCAACTCAACCCGGTCCTGACGTCCGCGTCCGGGCCGGGTTGCGTGTTGATGCGGGGTAGTAGTCCCGCGCACCGCTAAGCTATCGAACAGCTGTTCGGTATGGAGAGGTGTGACAAGTGCGCGTGCTCGGAGTGGACCCAGGCTTGACTCGCTGCGGGTTGGGAGTGGTCGACGGGAGCAACGGCAGGAAAGTGCGCCCCATTGCGGTCGACGTGGTGCGGACTCCGGCCGAGATGGACCTCGGTTCTCGGCTTCTGCGGATCTCCGATGCGGCTGAACTGTGGATCGAGCAGTACAAGCCGGAGGTGGTCGCGATCGAGCGCGTGTTCGCGCAGCACAACGTCAGTACCGCGATGGGGACGGCGCAAGCAGGCGGAGTTGTCGCGCTCGCTGCCGCCAGACGCGGCATTCCGGTGTGTTTCCACACGCCCAGCGAGGTGAAGGCCGCCGTCACCGGCAGCGGTAACGCCGACAAGGCGCAGGTCACTGCGATGGTGACGCGAATTCTGAATTTGAAGACGGCGCCGAAACCTGCTGACGCTGCCGACGCTCTGGCGCTGGCGATCTGTCACTGCTGGCGAGCACCGATGATCGAGCGGATGGCCCGCGCCGAGGCGATGGCCGCTGAACAAATGCGTAAGTATCAGGCAAAATTGGCCGAGACGAAGAAGGCAGGTTCACGATGATCGCGTCGGTACGCGGCGAGGTACTCGATATTGCGCTCGATCACGCGGTCATCGAAGCATCAGGTGTCGGCTATCGGGTCAATGCCACCCCGGTGACTCTCGGTGCGCTGCACCGGGGAAGCGAAGCGCGACTGTTCACGACGATGATCGTTCGCGAAGACTCGATGACGCTGTACGGTTTTTCCGATACCGAGTCGAAGGACCTGTTCAGCCTCCTGCAGACGGTTTCCGGAGTCGGACCGCGCCTGGCGATGGCAACTCTCGCAGTTCTCGAACCGGACGCGCTGCGGCGGGCGCTCTCGGAAGGCAACCTGACGGCGTTGACGAGGGTGCCCGGTATCGGAAAACGCGGCGCCGAGCGCATGGTTGTCGAACTGCGCGACAAGGTCGACGCCGTCGCGACGACGGCCGGCGCGGCGTCCGGTGTCGTCGTCGGCAGCTCGATCCGTGATCAGATCGTCGAGGCTCTCGAAGGTCTGGGCTTCCCGATCAAGCAGGCAGAGCAGGCCACGGATTCGGTTCTGGCGGAATCGCCCGAGGCCACCACGTCGGTCGCACTGCGTTCCGCTCTGTCGCTGCTCGGTAAGACTCGATGAACTTCGACCCGATCGACGATTTCGACGACGAGTCGCAGGTCTCTGCCGAATTGGTGGCGGGAGACGGTGATGTCGAAGCGAGTCTGCGCCCCAAGAGTCTCGACGACTTCATCGGTCAACCTCGTGTTCGCGAACAACTGCAGCTCGTGCTCACCGGAGCAAAACTTCGCGGCAGCACGCCTGATCACATCCTGATGTCCGGTCCCCCCGGGCTCGGCAAGACGTCGATGGCGATGATCATCGCGGGGGAGTTGGGCTCTTCTCTGCGGTTGACGTCCGGACCGGCGCTCGAACGCGCCGGAGACCTGGCTGCGATGCTGAGCAACCTCGTCGAGGGCGATGTGTTGTTCATCGACGAGATTCACCGAATCGCTCGTCCGGCCGAGGAGATGTTGTACCTGGCCATGGAAGACTTCCGTGTCGACGTCGTCGTCGGTAAGGGGCCGGGCGCCACGTCGATTCCTCTGGAGGTTGCACCGTTCACGCTGGTCGGTGCGACTACGCGGTCGGGTGCGCTGACCGGTCCGTTGCGCGACCGCTTCGGGTTCACCGCTCACATGGATTTCTACGAACCCGAAGAGCTGCAACAGATTCTGATGCGTTCGGCCGGAATTCTGGGCGTCGATCTCGAAGTCGATGCCGGTGCCGAAATCGCACGACGCTCGCGGGGGACACCGCGTATCGCGAACCGATTGCTGCGCCGGGTTCGCGACTTCGCCGAGGTGCGCGCCGACGGAATCGTCACCATGGACGTCGCTCAGGCGGCCTTGGCCGTCTACGACGTGGACCAGTTGGGCTTGGACCGTCTCGACCGTTCGGTACTGAGTGCTTTGGTGCGTTCGTTCGGCGGCGGGCCCGTCGGCGTGTCGACGCTTGCGGTGGCCGTCGGCGAGGAACCGTCGACGGTGGAAGAAGTGTGCGAGCCGTTCCTGGTCCGGGCCGGAATGATCGCCCGGACGCCGCGAGGACGTGTGGCTACCGCCGCTGCTTGGACTCAACTCGGAATGACACCGCCGCCGGATGCCGCAGCGGGCGGTATCGAGGTTCGTGTCAACGAACCGCAGGCCACGTTGTTCGATCCGAACGGCGAGTGAATTTCGACTGGAAAGGCCTACTTGAACGGCCGATCTGTCAGGAATCCTCAGCAACTAATGGCACACTGGTGTATTGCGTAGGTCCATCCGGGACCATCGCGGCGTAAAACGTGCAACACAACCGAGGTTGATCAACACATGTCGAGTTTGCTTTTCCCCCTCTTGATCCTCGCACTGCTGGTGCCCATGTTCCTGGGCATGCGCAAGCAGAAGAAGGCCTTGGCCGCGACTTCCGAGATGCAGGACTCGCTGCAGGTCGGCGATCGGGTGCAGACCACGGCCGGGCTCTACGCCACGATCGCTTCCCTGGACGACGACACCGTGGACCTCGAGATCGCGGACGGTGTCATCACCACCTGGTCGCGTCTGGTCATCCGTGAGCGCGTCGTCGAGACGACCGAGACCGACGAGTACGACGACGACTCGATTTCCGAGATCGAAGAGTCTGCTGCCGACACCGAAATCCGGCTCACCAAGGAGTCCTGACTTCGTCGAACTGGTACGTGTTCTAGAGTTGTGAACTCGGACACACGTCCAGATCGGTTTGTCCGCTCTTACACCAGCAGCTCAGTTCGCCCCGTTGATCAATCGTTGCAGTTCGAACGCCGCAGCTCGGGTGGTCGTCGACCACCCGAGCCGTGCACTTACTGAAGCTCTGCACCTACCGAGGAGACTTAAAGATCGTGGCACCTTCCACCGGAACGGTGCATCCGGTCCGCTACCTGGCCCTTTTCGGGGTCCTGGTAGTGGCACTGTATGCCCTGGTGTTCTTCACTGGAGACAAGTCGGCCACGCCGAAGCTCGGCATCGACCTGCAGGGTGGAACGCGCGTCACGTTGACCGCTCGTACCCCGGACGGCAGCGCTCCCAGTCAGGACAGTCTCAAGCAGGCTCAGGAAATCATCGAGACCCGCGTCAACGGTCTCGGCGTTTCCGGTTCCGAGGTCGTTGTCGACGGTGACAACCTCGTCATCACCGTTCCCGGCGACGACAGTGCGCAGGCTCGCTCGCTCGGCCAGACCGCTCGTCTGTACATCCGCCCGGTGACGGGTTCGATCGACGTCGCCACCCGTGACGCGAATCGGACAGCTACGCCTGAGGCGCCGGCGGCCGAAACTCCGGCCACTGATGCACCGGCCCCCGAAGCACCCGCTGACGGGACGCAGACGCCGCAGAACCGTCCGTTCCTGGCTCAGGACCCGACTACTCCCGAGGCAACGCCCGCGCCGCAGACAACGACTCCGGCCCCCACCGGGGACGCGCCGAGCGACGGCACCGACGAAGGCGACGCAGCAGCAGCGGAAATCGCCGCAGCGCGCGCCCTCCGGCAGAGCAGTGATCCGACAGTGCAGCAGCAAGCAGTGGCGAACCTCGACTGCTCCGTCGCGGATCCGCTCCGTGGAAACGACGACCCGACCCTGCCGCTGGTCGCGTGCTCGCAAGACGGACTGAACATCTATCTCCTCGGTCCTTCGATCATCGACGGCCAGGAGATTGCCGACGCGTCTTCGGTCTTCAACTCGCAGCAGTCGCGCCACGAGATCAGCCTCTCGTTCAAGACGACCGGCAGCAACACCTGGGCCGAGTTCACTTCAGCCAACATCGGCAAGCAGGCAGCGTTCACGCTCGACTCGAAGGTCGTCAGCGCTCCCACGATTCAAGGTGCAACGCCTGCGGGTAGCGCCACCTCGATCACGGGCAGTTTCACTGCCGAGAGTGCCAAAGAACTTGCCAACACACTGAAGTACGGTTCGCTTCCGCTCTCGTTCGCAGCCTCTGAGGCCGAGACGGTCTCGGCCACGCTCGGCCTGGCCTCACTGCAGGCGGCATTGATCGCCGGCGCGGTCGGTCTCGTTCTCGTTCTGCTGTACTGCCTCGTCTACTACCGCATGCTCGGCGTCCTGACGGCGTTGTCGCTGATTCTCTCCGGAGTCATGGTCTACGCGATCATGGTTCTGCTCGGCAGATACATCGGCTTCACGCTCGACTTGGCCGGCATGGCTGGTCTGATCATCGGTATCGGTATGACCGCCGACTCGTTCGTCGTGTTCTTCGAACGCATCAAGGACGAAATGCGTGAGGGCCGTAGCTTCCGCTCGGCGGTGCCACGCGGTTGGGCAAGAGCACGCCGAACAATTCTTTCCGGCAACGCGGTGAGCTTCATCGCCGCTGCAGTTCTGTACGTGCTGGCGGTCGGACAGGTGCGAGGCTTCGCCTTCACCTTGGGTCTGACGACCATTCTCGACGTGATTGTCGTGTTCCTCGTGACGTGGCCACTGGTCAGCATGGCGTCCCGTTCGGCGTTCTGGTCCAAGCCCAGCGTCAACGGTCTCGGCGCAGTGCAAGAGGTTGCCCGCGAACGTAAGGTTGCCGCCGCTGCGTCGGCTAAGGAGACACGAGCATGAGCGAGTCCAACAACTCCCCGGTGGGGTCCACCAACAGTTCCGCCGCCGAGTCCGCCGATGCGGCGGCCCGGTCGGAGATCACTGACTCAGGCGTCGATCAGGGCGCGATGCCCAAGCACAGCTGGCTCTCGCGGTTGTACACCGGAACGGGTGCGTTCGAGGTCGTCGGCAAGCGTCGCTTCTACTACGGACTGACCGGCGCTCTGGTCGCCATTGCGCTGCTGAGCATCATCCTGCGCGGCTTCACCTTCGGTATCGATTTCGAAGGCGGATCACGCATTCAGTTCCCGGCCGAGGGCGGAGTCGAGACGTCGGCGGTGGAAACCGTCTACTCCGACACACTCGGGTTCGAACCGGTCAGCGTGCAGACAGTCGGCTCGGGTGCCAGCGCAACCGTGCAGATCCGGTCGGAGACGTTGAACGCGACGCAGATCAACGATCTTCAGTCGGCTCTCTTCGACGAGTTCCAGCCCAAGGACAAGAACGGGAACCCGTCGGCGCAAGCCATCAGTTTTGCGGACGTGAGTGAAACCTGGGGCGGCCAGATCACCAAGAAGGCGCTGATCGCGCTGATTGTGTTCCTGGTGATCGTGAGTATCTACATCGCCATCCGCTTCGAGCGGGACATGGCGGTAGCTGCGATCGTTGCGTTGTTCTTCGACATCATCGTCACTGCCGGCGTCTACTCGCTCGTCGGTTTCGAGGTGACGCCCGCGACGGTGATCGGTTTGCTTACCATTCTCGGCTTCTCGCTGTACGACACCGTGGTGGTGTTCGACAAGGTCGAAGAGAACACCCGCGGTGTTCTGCATCTGACGCGCCGGACGTACGGCGAGCAGGCCAACCTCGCGGTGAATCAGACCTTGATGCGATCGATCAACACGACCGTCATCAGTGTGCTCCCGGTGATCGCTCTGATGGTCGTCGCGGTCTGGATGCTCGGCGTCGGCACACTCAAGGACCTTGCGCTCGTTCAGCTCGTCGGCATCATCGTGGGTGCGTACTCCTCGATCTTCTTCGCGACGCCGCTCCTGGTGTCGATGAAGGAACGCTGGGGACCCGTTGCCGCGCACACTCGTAAGGTGCTCTCGCGCCGGGCTACGCTGGCCGAGAAGGGTACGCAGACGGTTGCCGTCGGCGCACCAGTTGCACGCCGTGCGCCGGTTGCTCCGCAGCCGGGTGCGCGGCCGACCGGAAAGCGAAACAAGAAGGGGCACTGAACATGCTCCCAAGAACACGCACACTGGTTCGATCGATGACGTTCGTTGCGGCCACCGCTGTGGCTGCGGGTTCGTTGGCGGCCTGCTCGGAAAGCGCCGAGCAGGTTCCGTCCATCGGATATGCCATCGACAACTCCATCTCCACGTACAACGCCAACACGACAGCTGGATCGGTGTCCGGGGCGATGGCCGCGTTCGGCCGGGTGCTTCCCGGCTTCACGTTCACCGGCCCGGCCGGAGCACCTGTCTCCGACACCGACATCGGAACGGCGTCTGAGTTGCCCGGTGACGTGCTCACGGTCTCGTACAAGCTCAATCCGGCGTCCGTGTACTCCGACGGGATTCCGATGTCCTGTGACGATCTCGTCCTCACCTGGGCGGCGTCGAGTGGCAAGTTCACCGAAGACGTCGATGGTGCCGTGAAGCCCATGTTCGACACGGCGAACAATCTCGGATACGCGGACATCGACCGGATCGACTGCCAGAGCGGGGCGAAGGACGCGACGGTGTTCTTCAAACCCGGGCGATCGTTCACCGATTGGCGGTCGTTGTTCGGTGCGACTGCGTTGATGCCTTCACACGTCGTGACGCAGCGCACGGGTGTCAGCGACGTGGTGAGCGCGGTGAATGCCGGTGACACCGAAGCGTTGTCGAAGATCGCGGACTTCTGGAACACCGGGTGGAACCTGACTCCAGGTCAGGTGGACACCTCCGTACTGCCCTCCGCTGGTCCGTATCGAATCGACTCGTACAGTACCGACGACGGCCTGGTGCTGGTCGCGAACGAGCGGTGGTGGGGCAACAAGCCGGCGACCGATCGCATCGTCGTCTGGCCACGTGGTGTGAATCTGACCGAGGATCTCGACAAGAACTCGATCGAGGTAGTCGACGTCGCTTCCGGCTCGGCTGGCGAACTCGGTACTCCGTCCGGGTTCGACGTCCAACAGATTCCGTCGCGGTCGATCGAGCAGTTCGTTCTCGCGACCTCTGGTTCGCTGGGCGACGAAGCCGCCCGTCGAGCGTTCGCGCATTGTGTTCCGCGTACGACTCTGTTCGAGAAGTTCGGGCAGACGGAGAATGCGCCGCAGGCGGGTTTGGGTTCCGGCGTGGTCGATTCGCGACTGATGGCGCCGGATTCACTCGTTTACAGCGACGCCGCTGCGGTCGACGGTGATCGGTACGCCAATGCCGACATCGAGGCTGCGAAGACGTCGTTGTCGGAAGCCGACCTCGACCAGTTGACCGTCCGGGTCGGGTACCTCGCACCGGACCCGGTGCGGGCGCAGATCGTCTCCGAAGCGAAAGCCGCGTGTGCTCCGGCGGGAATCACGGTCGAGGACGCAAGTAGCGACAGCTTCGATCCTGCGAGTCTGCAGACTGGGGGAGTCGACGCCGTGCTTTCCGGTATGGCAGGCAAAGTCGGCGCAGGCGGAACAGCGAGCATGATCGACGCGCGTGGAGCGCTGCGATCGGGCAACGGCGCAAACCTCGGTACGTACGGAAATGCCAGGATCGATCAGATCATCGATCAGTTGAACGTGGATGCGAGCACGAGTGCGCAATTGGGACTCTCGGTGGAGGCGGAGAACATCCTGTGGACCCAGGTGCCTACGATTCCACTGTTCAATCAACTACGAACTGTCGCTGTAGCTCCAGGCATGTCGGCAGTGTTGGTCAATCCGACTCGGGCCGCTACCGGCTGGAACATGGACAGATGGGTACTACGCAGATGAGCGTCTCGAATGGTGTTGCCTTGCACACGACTGAAGAATTGATCGCAATCCACCGGGCTGCCGGGGACGCCGTTGTTCGGCTGACCCGCTGGGCGGACAACTTTCCCGGTCCCGGTGTTCGGTTCGCCGATCTGACTCCGGTGTTCGCCGACGCCGAGGGGTTCGGGGCCGTGCTCGATGCCCTTGTCTCCTGTGCTCCGGACGCCGACACGATCGCCGCCGTCGATGCTCGTGGATTCCTGCTCGGTGCCGGTGCGGCCGCGAAGATGGGTGCGGGAGTCGTTGCCGTGCGGAAGGTCGGCAAACTGCCGCCGCCGGTGCTCTCTCGTTCGTACAGCCTCGAGTACGGATCCTCGACTCTCGAGATTCCCGCAAACGGCTTCGATCTCACCGGGCGGAATGTTCTGGTGATCGACGACGTTCTGGCTACCGGAGGGACACTCGAGGCGGCTGTACAGTTGGTCGAGTTGGGTGGAGCGAACGTCGTCGGCGTCGCAGTGGTGCTCGAGATCGAGGAACTGCGCGGTCGAGATCGCTTCTTGAAGTACCCACTGACATCACTGGTGAAGGTCTGAGTATTAAAGTTGTCTCCTGGGGGTCGAGTTAGACCTCCAGGGCAATTACCCGATGCAGGGCGGTTGCCTCAACCAACTCGGTGGTAGGAGGTGGCGACATGACGTCGAATCTTGATCGATCACAGAACTCGGGTGCAGTGTCGCAGGAGACGGGTGCAGTTCCGGCTCCGGAGACGACACCATCGAAGTCCGCGGTGCCCGACGATTCGGGATCTGCGCAAACTACCGGCAATCGGGGTGGGCAGAATCTGGCCGTGCCCGCTTCCGCCTCCCGTAGGGTGCGCGCTCGGCTTGCTCGACGCATCACCGGTCAGCGCAACGCCACCATCCGCCCGGTGCTCGAGCCGTTGGTCAGCCTCCACCGTGAGCTGTATCCGAAGGCCGACCTCGCGCTGCTCCAGCGTGCGTACGACGTCGCCGAGGACAGACATTCGAGCCAGCGGCGCAAGTCCGGCGATCCGTACATCACGCATCCGTTGGCCGTCGCAAGCATTCTGGCCGAGTTGGGTATGGACACCACCACCCTCGTCGCAGCCCTTCTGCACGACACCGTCGAGGACACCGGTTACTCACTCGAAGAGTTGACCAAGGACTTCGGTGACGAGGTCGCTCATCTCGTCGACGGAGTCACCAAACTCGACAAGGTCGTTCTGGGCACCGCAGCCGAGGGCGAAACCATCCGCAAGATGATCATCGCGATGGCGCGGGACCCGCGCGTGCTCGTGATCAAGGTTGCGGATCGTCTGCACAACATGCGCACGATGCGATTCCTGCCGCCCGAAAAGCAGGCACGTAAGGCGCGTGAGACTCTCGAAGTCATTGCACCACTTGCGCATCGGCTCGGAATGGCGACCGTCAAGTGGGAACTCGAGGACCTTTCGTTCGCGATCCTGCACCCGAAGAAGTACGACGAGATCGTTCGACTGGTCGCCGATCGCGCGCCCTCTCGAGACACTTATCTGGCCAAGGTTCGCGCCGAGATCAACTCGACTCTGTCCGCCTCGCGGATCAATGCCATCGTCGAGGGCCGGCCCAAGCACTACTGGTCGATCTACCAGAAGATGATCGTCAAGGGCCGCGATTTCGACGACATCCACGATCTGGTCGGCGTGCGCATTCTGTGCGAAGAGGTGCGTGACTGTTACGCCGCGGTCGGTGTTGTCCACTCGCTGTGGCAGCCGATGGCCGGACGCTTCAAGGACTACATCGCACAGCCGCGCTACGGCGTCTACCAGTCGCTGCACACCACCGTCGTGGGACCGGAAGGCAAGCCCCTGGAGGTCCAGATCCGGACCCAGGACATGCACCGGACCGCGGAGTTCGGTATCGCCGCGCACTGGCGGTACAAGGAGACCAAGGGCAAGCACGCGGGCGACATCGCCGAGGTCGACGACATGGCGTGGATGCGTCAGCTACTCGACTGGCAACGTGAAGCGGCCGATCCGGGGGAGTTCCTCGAATCGTTGCGTTACGACCTCGCGGTCAAGGAGATCTTCGTCTTCACGCCGAAGGGCGACGTCATCACGTTGCCTGCCGGATCGACCCCCGTCGATTTCGCGTATGCGGTGCACACCGAGGTCGGGCACCGATGCATCGGTGCCAGGGTCAACGGCCGACTGGTCGCGCTGGAACGAACTCTCGAAAACGGCGAAGTGGTGGAGGTCTTCACGTCGAAGGCTGCCACCGCCGGGCCGAGCCGTGATTGGCAGACGTTTGTCGTCTCGCCGCGTGCCAAGGCGAAGATCCGTCAGTGGTTCGCGAAGGAACGCCGCGAGGAGGCGCTCGAGTCCGGCAAGGATCAGATCGCGAAGGAGGTCCGCCGTGTGGGACTTCCGTTGCAGCGGTTGATGAATGCCGAATCGATGAGCACGATCGCGCACGAACTTCGCTATCCCGACGTCTCGGCGTTGTACACGGCCGTAGGCGAGAGTCAGGTGTCGGCGCACCACGTCGTGCAGCGACTGGTTGCTCATCTGGGCGGCGTCGGCGCCGTCGAGGAGGAACTGGCCGAGCGTTCGACGCCGTCGACCATGCCGGTGCGCACCCGCAGTACGGGTGACTCCGGAATTCTGGTTCCCGGAGCACCGGGCACGGTGGCAAAACTCGCGAAGTGTTGCACGCCGGTACCGGGCGATTCGATTCTGGGCTTCGTCACGCGTGGCGGCGCGGTCAGCGTGCACCGTACCGACTGCACCAACGCCAACTCGCTCCACGATCAATCGGAGCGAATCATCGACGTCGAATGGGCACCGTCAGCGACATCGGTGTTCCTGGTCGCGATCCAGATAGAGGCGCTCGATCGTCATCGGTTGCTTTCCGACGTCACCAAGGCGTTGGCAGACGAGAAGGTGAACATCCTGTCGGCCTCGGTCACCACGTCCGGCGACCGGGTGGCGATCAGCAAGTTCACCTTCGAGATGGGCGACCCGAAGCACTTGGGTCATGTTCTCAACGTGGTTCGTAACGTGGAAGGCGTCTACGACGTCTACCGCGTGACCTCTGCCTCGTAAACTGCTGTGCGCCTTTATTAACCGCGGGCGGTTAATAAAGGCGCACAGGGGGTCAGGCGACTACTGCAGTCTCGATGGTGATCGGGGTGTTGGGTGCACCGCCGCCGGTTGCTCCCATGCCACCGTCGTCGCCGTCGGCCGCGATCTTCTCGATCGTCGCCAGGCCGGCGTCGTCGATCTTTCCGAAGACCGTGTAGTTGGGCGGCAAGACCGAATCCTCGTAGACGAGGAAGAACTGACTGCCGTTGCTGCCCGGTTTACCCGAGTTGGCCATTGCCAGCGTGCCGCGGGGGTAGACGGCAGGCAAGGAGAGTGCCGGATCGTTAGCCGGGTAGGCAGTGGTCGGGTACTCGTTGTCGAAGCCGTAGCCCGGTCCGCCCGTGCCCTTGCCCGAGGGATCGCCGCACTGCAGGATCTGTAGACCGGGTGTGGTGACGAGTCGATGGCACGGGGTGTCGTCGAAGTACTTCTGCTCGGTCAAGCTCACGATGCTGTTGACCGTGCAGGGGGCTTCCGCCCGGTTCAGTTCCATCCCGATCGGGCCGGCCGTAGTCGTGAGCGCGACGTTGACGGTTCCCTCGGTGGACACACCCGTGGAGTTCGGCGGATTGACGGTTTTTGCTGCACCCGCCGCGCTCGGGTACGAGCAGTCGACGGTCGCCGAGGCCGGAGTCGGGACAGGCGGGAGTGCGTCGAACTGTGACATGTCGAGCGGCGGCATGGCAGCCGTTGTCGTCTTCGCCTTGGAGGTGCTGGACGGCGAGTCCGAGCTACCGGAATCACTGGAACAACCAGCCAGAAGCAGCGCCGCGGCGCTTGCGGCGGCAATAACTACAGGAAAGCGCATCACAGGATTACGTCGCATCAGTCGAGCCTTACTGTCTTGATGTCGGTGGTCAGATTCGGCTTGCCGTCACCCTCTGGCGTCGATCCGCCGGCCGCGACCTTGTCCAAAGTGGCGAGCCCGGTTTCGTCGATCGTGCCGAAAACCGTGTACTGCGGGGGGAGTTGTGAGTCGCCGTAGACGAGGAAGAACTGGCTGCCGTTGCTACCGGGTGCCCCGGTGTTGGCCATCGCAACCGTGCCGCGCGCGTAGGTGACGGGCTCCTGCGCTGCCGGGTCGGTGGTGGAATACGCCGTGGTGGGGAATTCGTTGTCGAATCCGTAGCCCGGTCCGCCGGTGCCGGTGCCCGACGGGTCACCGCACTGCAGCACCTGGAGCGAGGGGCTCGTCGTCATGCGGTGGCAGGTGGTGTCGTTGAAGTAGTCCTGCTGCGCCAAGCTCACGAAGCTGTTGACCGTGCACGGAGACTTCGTTCCGTCGAGTGTGAGCCCGATGTTTCCCTGCGAGGTCTCGACGCTGATGCTCGGCGTCGCGTCCGGCGCGGTGGTGGGAATCCCGTCGGTACGAGGAGGGTTGTTGGCCTTGGACGCGGTAGCGCCGTCGGCTGGATACGAGCAGGAGACCGTGTCGGCCAGTGGCGTCGACAGACCGGCCGGCATTGCACCCGCGGTCTGTGGCGTGAGGCTCGAGTCGTCGGCAGCAGTGTTGGTGGTGTTCGCGTCGTCGTCACTGCGATTGCTCAGCCAGATGAGTCCACCGACGACGCCGACTACGACGACCACGCCGAGCGCAGTTCCGGCTATCGTCATCTGCTTGCGCTTGCGGGCACGTTCTGCGCGACGTTCGAGCTGACGCTCGAGCTTGCGTTTCGCCGCCTCGCGGCGTTGCTCGTTACTCGGCACTGCTGTAGTCCTCCGTATCGCGGGTGGATCGTGGTCGGCCGGCCGAGCGACACCCTGGGGGTCGGCTTCGGCAAGCGGCTCTACTCGTCGTCAGAGTCTCCCATTGCAACCTGAGAACTTACTGGCGGGGCAGCAGCTTAGGCTGTAACCGACAGCGTGTTGTTCGTTTCCACCCTTCGAAGAGGAGTTGCCCCCGTGCTCGTCACTGGTTTTCCGGCCGGGATGTTCCAAACCAACTGCTACATACTCGCTCAGAACGACGCGTGCGAGTGCGTAGTCGTAGATCCGGGTCAGGATGCAGCTGAGCCGCTCTTCGAATATCTGGACTCCAAGGACATGTCGGTCACGGCAGTCCTCCTGACGCACGGTCATCTCGATCACGTGTGGTCGGCCCGCGAGGTCTGTGAGCGGTATTCCGTACCCGCGTACATCCATCCCGAGGATCGCTACATGCTCAGCGATCCGGCACGGGGGATCGGCCCGACGATGAAGGAATTCATTCAAGGCATGACGTTCGTGGAGCCGGACGAGGTGATCGAACTGGCCGACGGAGACAAGATCACCGAGGCCGGAATGACGTTCGTCGTGGACCACACACCCGGGCACACGCAGGGATCGGTGGTGTTCCGCACCCAGGCGAACACCGAGAGCGGGCCCGTGGATTTGGCGTTCACCGGTGACACCCTGTTCCAGGGTTCCATCGGGCGCAGCGACCTGCCCGGCGGAAATCACGAGCAGTTGCTCGCTTCGATCGCCCGCAAGCTATTGGTACTCGGTGACGAGACAGTGGTCCTGCCCGGGCACGGCGGCAACAGTTCGATCGGCGCCGAGCGAAGCTCGAATCCGTTTCTCGTTGGACTCAGCGCACAAGAATAAGGAAAAGTACCTCTCGTGAGTAAAGCCAGCACCTTCTCTGCACCCAAGGGCATTCCGGACTACGTTCCGCCGCAGTCAGCCGAATTCGTCGCCGTTCGTGACGGTTTGACGCGCGCCGCGAGGTTGGCCGGATACGGCCACATCGAATTGCCGATCTTCGAGGACACCGGCCTGTTCGCTCGCGGTGTCGGTGAGTCGACCGACGTCGTCAGCAAAGAGATGTACACATTCGCCGACCGCGGTGACCGTTCGGTGACGTTGCGTCCCGAGGGAACCGCCGGAGTCATGCGTGCGGTCATCGAGCACAGCCTCGATCGTGGACAGTTGCCGGTCAAGGTCAGTTACGCGGGCCCGTTCTTCCGCTACGAGCGCCCGCAGGCCGGTCGCTACCGCCAGTTGCAGCAGGTCGGCGTAGAAGCCATCGGGATCGACGACCCCGCGCTCGACGCGGAGGTCATCGCGATCGCCGACGCCGGATTCCGGTCGTTGGGGCTCGACGGCTTCCGCCTCGAAATCACCTCTCTCGGTGACGACACCTGCCGGCCGCAGTACCGCGAACTGCTGCAGGAGTTTCTCTTTGCACTCCCGCTCGACGAAGACACGCGTCGACGCGCCGAGATCAACCCGCTCCGCGTGCTCGACGACAAGCGCCCGGATGTACGCGAGATGACTGCGGGCGCACCGCTCATGCTCGATCACCTGTCCGAGAGCTGCAAGGCGCACTTCGACGAGGTGCTCGCGCACCTGGACGCATTGGGCGTTCCGTACGTCGTCAACCCGCGCATGGTCCGCGGCCTCGACTACTACACCAAGACAACCTTCGAATTCGTGCACGACGGACTGGGTGCGCAGTCCGGAATCGGTGGTGGTGGTCGTTACGACGGTCTGATGGAACAGCTGGGTGGACAGCCGCTCTCGGGCATCGGGTTCGGAATCGGCGTCGACCGCACGGTTCTCGCGCTCGAGGCCGAGGGCAAGTCCGTTGCGCCACCGGCGCGTGTCGACGTCTTCTGTGTACCGATGGGTGCCGAGGCGAAGGCTGCACTGGTGAAGATCGCACATCAGTTGCGTGCCAATGGGATTCGCGTCGACCTGGCGTACGGAAACCGTGGCGTGAAGGGCTCGATGAAGGCAGCTGATCGTTCGGGTGCCGCGATCGCTTTGGTTCTCGGCGAGCGTGAACTCGAAGAGGGCGTTGTCGTTGTCAAACAGTTGGCAACAGGTGAGCAGGAGACAGTGGCGCTCGACCAGGTTGTCGACAAGCTCGGGGAACTCGTTGAGCACTGAGGCCGAACCGGTTTCGCTCGATCTGGTTCCCGTGGCGTTGATCGCGCCGCGGCTGAAGAAGTTCGCCGTTGTTGTCGTGGTGTTCGGCGTGGTCGTCGGGTTGATCGTCAGTGTGTTCTCGACGGCGACCGTTGGAGTGATCGTCGGCGCCGTCATCGCGGTGCCGACGTCACTGGCGATCCTGATGACGCTGCGCCGGCACATCACGTTGTACGGCAACAGAGTTCGTGCGCAAGCTGGTTTTCGAACCAACGTCGTCGACGTGGCCGAGGTACTCACGGCGGCATTGACGGTGAGATCCGGCCGGATCAGCGAAGTCAGCTTGACGCTCGGCGACGGACGGTCCACCGTGCGGATCCCGCTCGCGCTGTATACCGCGGGGGGTGGGCGCGAGTTGGAGATCCTTGCACTCCGCAAGCTCGCGGACGCGCTGGCGGCCAGCGAGTTGGTACCGGCTGCCGCGTTGTCCTCGGTGCTGATCGAACAGTTGCGTGCCGAAGCCCGCGGCGCCGGACTCGCCGAGCGTCCGCTCTACCGCGCCGTCGAACTCGTGACGGCGGAGGGACGAGTGCCGAGAACCACACTGACAGACCACGAAGTGGCCGGTTTACTCGACTAGCGTGGAAACCGTTCTTACAGCGTTGTAGAACGGACAGTCGTGAAAACGGCAGGTGAGGAGTCGGCAATGAGTATTGCGCCCGTAACCGTCACGGTAACCGGAGCGTCGGGTCAGATCGCATACGGAATGCTTTTCCGCATAGCTGCGGGGGAGATGCTCGGTGCTGACGTCCCGATCAAACTTCGACTGCTCGAGATTCCTGCCGCCGTGTCCGCTGCCGAAGGCGTTGCGATGGAACTCGAAGACGGCGCATTTCCGTTGCTGAGCTCCATCGACATCACCGACGATCCCGATGTCGCCTTCTCCGGCGCGAACGTCGGGATGCTGGTCGGCGCACGTCCGCGGAGCAAGGGGATGGAGCGTGCCGACTTGCTGAGTGCGAACGGCGCGATATTCACAGCCCACGGGAAGGCGATCAACAACAACGCAGCCTCGGACGTCAAGGTGCTGGTCGTGGGAAATCCGGCCAACACCAACGCGCTCATCGCGATGAACAATGCACCGGATGTGCCCGATACTCGGTTCAGTGCACTGACGCGTCTCGACCACAACCGAGCGATCGCGCAGGTGGTGAAGAAGACCGGGGTTCGTGCGTCGTCGGTGCGCAAGGTGTCCGTCTGGGGAAACCATTCGGCGACGCAGTACCCGGACCTGTCCCACGCGACTGTCGCAGGTGAGCCTGCACTCGCGGTGATCGACGACCGCGACTGGGTGGAGAACGATTTCATCCCGACTGTGCAGGTGCGAGGCACCGCCATCATCGCTGCGCGTGGATCGTCCTCTGCGGCGAGTGCGGCCAGCGCGTCGATCGACCACGTCCGCGACTGGGTGATCGGTACCGCCGAGGAGGACTGGGTATCCATGGCCGTCTGTTCGGACGGTTCCTACGGGGTGCCCGAAGGATTGATCTCGTCCTTCCCTGTGACCTGTGCCGATGGCGAGTTCGCTATCGTGCCCGACCTCGCGATCGACGACTTCTCACGCGAACGGGTCGACCTGTCCGTCAGCGAACTGGAGCAGGAGCGTGCGGCGGTGCGGGAGTTGGGCTTCGTCTGAGGTTTGTCTTGATCAGAGATCTCGGAACAGGTACTGATCGGGATCGTCAGCCCCGAGCACGGGCGGCGACACCATCGGCAGATCGTCGACCATCGAATTCTCGTCGCCGGCAGTGACGAGATACCTCGGGGTAGTGCGTGACGACTCGTCGTCCCGAGATCCGCGGGGTCCACCGCCCAGCATGCCGCCCGGCGACATGCCGCTACTGCCGACTGCCGACGATGGTGCACCCAGGCCGGGCGTTGTTACCGGAACCGGTTGAACTGCAGCAACTCCCGCTGCACCCCTCACCATTCCGCCGGTAGTGCCACCGCTTCCGCTCACCCATGCTCCGCCAGAGCTTGCCGTCGCACTGGGTGACGGCGACGCGCCGGCTGCGAGTGACGTCGACGGATTGCCTGCGCCCCACAGCTTGTCGACGCCGGTCGGAAGCCCGGCGCCGGCCCGTGCAGCCGAAGTTCGAACAGCCTCTGTGCCTGGCTGAGTGGAGTCCGGGTGGGTGGAGTACGGCGCATCACCGGCATCGGTTGAGGCAGACAGAGGTTGGGCGATCTGACGGGCGGCGTTGTTGATTGCCTCCGCAGTGACCAGGTTGGAGAGTGCCTCACTGGTCGGTGGGGTCGGCACGGGGATCGGTCCGGCAAGGGCGTTCATGGCTGCGGTGTGCCCGAGCATCTCCCCACGCGTCCGAGTCACCGCCGCGACGGCTGCCTGCATGTGTTCAGCTGCCGAGGCAAGCAACATCGCCTGTCCTGGTGGTGTCCACGCGATGGGCGCGGCAGCTGCAACCGTGGTGGCGAAGGACTGCGCGATTGCCGCGAGATTCGCGTTGCCTCGCTGCACCGATTCCGCGGCGGCAGCAGCAGTTTTCGATATCGCGGTTCCGCGTTCGCTCAATTCTGCGCCGCTGTTCTGGGCGGATCGCGACAGTTCGGTCGCGGCGTCACTGCCGGTGCTGTTCCAGGTCTGGCTTACCTCGGCGACCGCGCTTCGGGACAGTCCCATGGCGTGGTCGATGAGAGTGGACGCCTGATCGAAGATGCCGACGGGATCGATGCCCGCAAAAGTGCCTGTGCCGAGACTCTTCCCGAGTTCGATCAAGGGCGCGAACAGATCTTCGATTCCGGGGAGTGCCGGTACCGGTATGCCGGCGAGCATCGATTCGACCACATTGTTCGGCAGTACCGGGGCAGGAGCGCCACCGTGAGGGAATTCGATGACGGTCGTCGAGTCGTCTTCGGTGCTCACGCGGTCGCGCCCGTCGATCCGGCCGCAGCGGTCAGATCTGTTGCGATTGCATGATCTGTGGTGTCGTAGGCCTGCGCGGCTGCACCGGCCGTCGCGGCGTTGCCGGCGTAGAACGTGGCGAGTGCTGCAACATCTTTGGTGTGTGTGGCCTGAGCGCGCGCGAATGCTTCGAGAAATTCGATCCCGACGGGGCCCACGGCCGGTGCGACTGCTGCGATGTTTGCACCCAGATCGACGGCGGCGGCCTGCGCGATGCGTCCTGCCGCTTCGGTCGACGTCGAGCCGTACTTTCGGATGCCGTCAGTGGCGACAGTCAATTCGCTCATCATTACCCCCCAGTTGGTAAGCGTCGTGAGAAACTTTAGCGGACCACTGTGGGCCCTTGCAGGGAGACGACGGCCTACTCAGCGGTTCCGGACAACCTGGACGAAGTGGCAGAGATTACATTCGGCTCCGGTGTTGGTATTGCGAGTGCGATCGATTTGGCACACTCGAACCATGCGAACCGCTTCGGACGTCATCCTCCGACTCACGTCCGATCCAGCTCGCTGTGGACTGGTGATGGATTTCGACGGCGTGCTTGCACCCATCGTCGACGATCCGTCGGCGAGTGCGCTACTGCCCGGCGCCGAAGACGTGCTTGCGACCCTGGCCGAGCATCTCGGTGTAGTCGGCTTGCTCTCGGGACGGCCTGTGTCGTTCTTGCGAGAGCGGCTCAGCTTGAATTCCGTTGTGCTCATGGGTTCCTACGGCGTCGAGACCTGGACGGACGACGGAATCCACGTGCTTCCGGCCGTCGCGGCGTTCAGTGATGCTGTCGCCGAAGCAGAAGCCGAATTGCGACGCTTGTTCGACTCTCCGGCAGTTCCTGGCATCCATGTCGAGAGCAAAGGCCTTGCGGTGGCCGTGCATTGGCGTCGGGCCGCGGATCGTGCGGTCGCGCAGCGCCTGGTGGAAGCAGCGACAACGGAAATCGCGAGCCGGACCGGATTGCGGCGTGAGCCCGGGAAGTTGGTCGAGGAATTGCGTCCACCCGTTGAGGAGGACAAGGGGACAGGCCTCCTTCGCGCGATCGCGGCCGCAGGCGTCGACGTCGTCGCGTACGCGGGCGACGACCGGGGTGACCTACCGGCCTTTGCCGCTGCCCTTGCCTCGGGTGGAGAAGCGTTGGTGGTCAAGGGCGACGACATCGCACCGGAAGTGGCTGCTGTCGACGGCGTCCAGTTCGACGGCCCGCAGGCATTCCTCGATTGGATGAAAGAGCTTGCCGCGCAACTGGAACGCTGACGCGTAAGGTCAGTCTGCCAGGAACTCGACCAGGTCTTATTTCGAGGTGCCTCGTCCGCGGGGCAGAGTGACGCGAACCCGCGCGTGCCTTGTTCCTTGGCGTGATCGACAAGCGCTGCGGGTTCTGTCAACGCGAAACTGGCCGCACCGGAAGGGCTCCGGTGCGGCCAGTTTTGGTCTTGGTCGGTTTGCGACTCGGTCAGGCGTCGCGCTTGTTGACGACGGCGATGCTGATTCCGAATATCACCAGCACAAACGCTGCGAAGAAGAACAAGCTTCCCCAAGGGCCCCAATGGAAATTGGTGCTCGAACCCGAAGAGAGGAAGTGGTCGGCGTTGGCGAACGGGAGGAACGGTGTGACGTTTCTGCCGAAGGATCCGAACATGCCGAACAGGCTCTCGATGAGCAGTGGCCACAGCAGCAGTAGTGCAATGGCGCCGGCGGACTGACGAAGGAGTGCTCCGACGGCGATGGCAAGGGCAACGCAGAGGAACGCGAAGATCGGTACGCCGTAAACGGCGCGCCAGGCGTCGGCGTTGTCCAGTGCCAGATTGGTGGAGCCTTCAGAGCCTGCCGCAGCTTTGGTGATGAATACCGCGCCGAGCATGAGAACGAAGGACAGCACCGCGCCGAAAGCCCCGATCAGGCCGGCTTTGGCGATCAGAACCGAAGCCCGACTCGGGATGGCCTGGAAGGTGGTACGGATGATGCCGAAGCGGTACTCGCTGGTGATCGCGAGCGCCGCCATGATCATCAGGACCATGACGCCGAATCCGGATACTCCTAGCCCCGCGTCGTTGAACGTGGGGAGGAATTTCTCGAAATCAGGAGTTCCTGATGCGGCTTCGTCGTTGTACGCCTGAATGCTCGAACTCGACGAACGCCCGATCATCCAGGCGACGCCCAACCCTAGGACGATGATTGTGATCGTGCACCACAGCGGCGACTTGGTCGTGGTGATCTTGATACGTTCAGCACTGAGAACAGCCATTACAGTGCACCTCCCATAGCGTGCTGTGTGTTTGCGTGGTGGGCTCCGGCGCCCGGATCGATACCGGATGCGTGGTACTGGACATCGTCTCCGGTCAACTTCATGAACGCATCCTCGAGCGATCCCTGCACAGAAGCCAACTCGTGCAACACGATTCCCTGCGAACCAGCCAACCCACCGATCACATCGGTGGTCGAATCCACGACCACCAACACCGGCTCCGATCCTGAATGTTCCTCGCGGACAGTCAGTCCCTGGGCAGTCAATGCGGCATGGAGAGCGTCCAATTGTGGGCTGCGCACGCGCACCGTCGACTCCGACGAACGATCCACGAACTCCGCGACCGTCGAATCCGAAATCAACCGACCCCGACCGATCACCACCAGCTGCTCCGCCGTGAGCGCCATCTCCGACAGAAGGTGACTCGACACCAGCACCGTGCGGCCCTCGGCCGCCAACCGCTGCATGAACTTACGAATCCAGACGATGCCCTCCGGATCGAGACCGTTGACCGGCTCGTCGAACAACAACACCTTCGGATCCCCCAACAACGCACCCGCCAACCCCAGACGCTGCGACATACCCAGCGAGAACCCGCCGGCCTTCTTGCCCGCCACCTCGGACAACCCGACCAACCCGAGCACCTCGTCGACGCGGGACTTCGGGATCCCGTTCGAAGCAGCCATCCACTGCAGATGCGCCCGCGCACTGCGATTGGGGTGCACCCACTTCGCATCCAGCAACGCACCCACCGTCCGCAACGGCGTCTTGAGCTCCCGGTACGGCTTGCCCTCGATCAACGCCGCACCCGACGTCGGCTGATCCAAACCCAGGATCATCCGCATCGTCGTCGACTTACCTGCACCGTTCGGGCCCAGGAAGCCCGTCACGATGCCCGGCTTGACCGTGAACGACAAATCGTCCACCGCTTTCGTCGGTCCGTAAACCTTGGTCAATCCCCTCAGCTCGATCATGAGGACCAGTCAACCACGAAAACCGAACTGTCGGAACTTTCAGACGCCAACGGAGAAAGGCGTTGCGTCCGTTCGCTGTCGAGGCTAGTATCGAATGTATGTTCGACACTACCGGGGGGTGAAAGTGACGACGCAAGTATCTGGACAGGCGATATCCAAACAGGCGATATCCGAAGAGACCATCGGACAATTCCGGGCATCACTCGCCAGCATGGATCGATCCATCGACAACGCAGCACGCGTGGATCTTCTGCGCGCATTGGAAGAGTTGAAGGCCAGTTGCGCTGGTGCCCAGGCATTGCTGGCTGCCGATCTCGACGCGTTCACCCGCAACGACCGCGGCGAACGGGGAGTGCCGCGCGCATACCAAGGCCGTGGAATCAACGCGCAGATTGCCCTCGCACGGCGAGAGTCGGCTTGGTTCGGAACTCAGCATCTGAACCTGGCCCGCGCACTGAACGACGAGATGCCTCACACACTTCGACTACTCGTCGACGGCTCCATCAGTGAGCATCAAGCGACGATCCTCATGCGCGAGACTTCATGTCTCACCGCCCAGGATCGCGCTACATTGGATCGCGAGTTCTGCTGCGACGCTGCAATCTTGGACGGATGCGGCAACCATCAACTGACACAAAGAATCCGCGCACGCACTGCCGAAATAGACTCCGATAGTATTGCCAGACGAGCACGCAAAGCCGTGGGAGACAGACGAGTGACGTCACGGCCTGCGCCCGACACGATGTGCTGGCTCAATGTGTTCCTTCCCGTGGCCGAAGGTATCGCCGTGCACGCCACGCTCAGGCGCGACGCAGATTCCGTACTTGCCGGCGGGGACAAGCGCACCCGAGCGCAAATCATGGCTGATCTCCTGGTCGAGCGAGTTACCGGAATCGGCCGCGCCACACCGACACCCGTCACCGTGAATCTGGTTGTCTCCGACCAGTCATTGTTGGGCGAAAATTCCGACCCGGCGTACGTCCACGGGTACGGACCTGTACCAGCCGCTATTGCACGCGAATGGATCACCAAGGCCAGCGAAGACTCCGAAACGGTGGCAACGCTCCGAAAGCTCTACGCACGCCCCGATACGGGCGCGCTGACCGCAATGGAATCCACGGCGAGAACCTTCCCGAAGGGGTTGGCGCGATTGATCGAACTCCGTGATCGAAGCTGCCGTACTCCGTGGTGCGACGCGCCGGTTCGCCACCGCGACCACATTCGCGATCACTCGAGGGGTGGCCTCACCAGCGCAGCCAACGGTGCCGGGTTGTGTGCGGCATGCAATTACGCGAAACAGGGCTCGGACTGGACTGCCGAACCTGTACCAGGTAACCGGCACACCTTCACCACAACGACACCTACCGGGCACCGGTATTCGTCTGAGGCTCCGCCACTTCCGGCACCCTGGACCAGTCCGGATGCGGCCTAAGTTCCTCGGTGAGCCAATGCGTTCACGAACACCTCGGAAATCTCCGAGGGGTCACGAGCGATGTACGTCGAACCGCCCGTCACGCGGGAGATATCGGCGAGCGCCGCCGCATCTGCGTCATCGGTGATGCCGATGGTGACGATGATGACCGGACGCGCCGGATCCTGCTCGCGTGCAAGAACATCGAGCAACTGTTCACGGCTGATGCTGTCAGGATCTTCGTTTGCGCCGTCGGTCAAGATGATGACACTGTTGACTGCTCGCGGATCGTACGATTCCTGAACCTTACGGAATGCGGCCAGCGTCGTGTCGTACAAACCTGTGGCGCCACGTTTGAGTTCGGTGAGCCGGTTCGCCTGATCTGCCATCAACTTTCGTTGAGTCACACCGTCGACGATCGTGTCGTAGCGCCTGATCGGCACTAATTCCTGGAAGTCCTGGGTTCCGTTCATACCTTGGGAAAACGCCCAGAGACCGGCAGCGACGCTGTCTGGGAAGACCTGATTGCCGGCCAGAGCAGCAGCAGTGGTCAACTGCATGCGCGTCTTGCCGCCTGCCGCCGGGTAGTCCATCGACGCAGACACGTCGATCGCAACGAGTGTCCGGATCGGCTTGGCCATCAGAGCCCAAGCGCCCAGTGTCTGATCGGCCACCGACTGTTCGGACACGGTCAGTGCCGTGACGTCACCGACTCCACCTTCGACGGCTCCACCGCCGGAAGTACGGAACCCGCTGCGCGTCAGCACTTCCTGAGCAGATTCACTGTGCAACAGCTCGGCGATGGCGTCACTCTTCTTGGCTGCGGCGTAGTGCCGGTCCGGTGCCGAAGCACTGACCACCAGGGGGTAATCCATGATCATGGTTCCCGTCGCCGGTACTGTCGCGGAAATCTTCGACTCGGCCTTCGTGAACTCGACGACCTGTTGCTCGGTCGAAACACCGACCTTTCCGGAGCTGACCAATTCGGTGAGCATCTTCTGTCCTACCGGCTGATCTTCGGTACGAACACTCTCCGCTTGCGCATGGGGTACGAGTGCCGCTCGAACGGATTCGGAGGTGGCCCCGGTCTCCGCGAGAGCTCCGAGAATGGGCGCCGACGCAACCCCTGTGAACAACGGATTGCCCAACGCCAGGTCGGGAACCTGAAGCGCCGTGAGCCAACTGGCAAACTGTTCGCCACCGCCGGAGGCGAGAACGACAGGCGAGGTGGCGATCGAACCTCCCGCGGCAGCAACCGGCCCCTTGGCCGTCAATGCAGCTTTGCCGACCCACGCTGTCGAATCCGGTATCCACATGTCCGGAGCGTCCACGCCCTTACCTAAAGTTCCCGCAACGTCCCCGGGCAGCGCAGAGGTGACCGTGATCCGTGAACAGCCTGTCTGCTCCGGCGACGATTCTGCGAGGATCTCCGTGACTGCCGGCGCGATCGCAGGATCCGCTGCCAGCGAGTACTCGTCGACGCTCTCGCAGGAATCGGACTGTGTTGCCTTGAAGACCACCACCCCGGTGGCGACTACCGCGACGGCAACCAACCCACCCACTGCGTAGAACCCGATCGACCGACCGCTGTCAGGACTCGAATGCCGTCCGCCCGCCATGAAATCTGCCCTTCCGAGGCCACTCGCACTCAGGCATACCGACGGTATGCGCGCGACTGGAACTGTCCCTACCGGGCGGTAGTGTAGCCAAGAACACAGAAATTCCAACTAGCGCTGAATCGTCGGAGAACCGGCGAGCCCACATTCCGGGACAGACCGGCCGAATTCACGAACCTTCAAGCGTCGCAGCGACTTTTCAGCAAACTGACTTGCCTAGAGCAGCTCACGCTTCTGAACCTTGCCCATCGCGTTACGTGGCAGAGTCTCGGCAAATCGAACCTCACGGGGACGCTTGTGCGCCGACAACTCCGCCCCGACCAACTCGACCAATTCGGCTTCGGTGACCTCGGGAGTCCCGGGCTTACGGACTACGACGGCGATGATCCGCTGCCCCAGATCGGCGTCGGGGACACCGATCACCGCAACTTCGGACACCGAAGGGTGCCCGAGGATGGCGGTCTCGATCTCGCCGGCGCCGACTCTGAATCCACCGGATTTGATCAAGTCGATGGATTCGCGGCCGACGATTCGGTGGAACCCACCCTCGTCGATGACGGCGACGTCACCGGTCTTGAAGTAGCCGTCCTCCGTCCAGGACTCGGCGGTTGCGTCCGGACGGTTCAAGTAGCCGTCGAAAAGCATCGGCCCACGTACCTGTAGGCCGCCGATACTCTCGCCGTCGTGCGGCACATCGTTGCCCTTCTCGTCACGAAGACGAGTCTCGACTCCGCGCAGCGGCACGCCGACCCACCCCGGGCGTCGCTCGCCGTCGAAACGCGTGCTCAGGGTCAGCATCGTCTCACTCATGCCGTAACGCTCGATGGGCGTCAATCCTGTTCGCTCCCGCAGCTTTTCGAAGACCGGCACGGGAAGCGGCGCACTACCGGAGACCAGAAGTCGGGCACCGGACAACGCGCGGGCAGCTTCTTCGTCTTCGGCGATACGCGACCAGACGGTGGGGACACCGAAGTAGAGGGAGCCTTTGGCCCTTGCGTAGTTTTCCGGCGTCGGCTTGACGGTGTGGATCACCCGGCTGCCGATCCGGAGGGGGCCGAGGATTCCGAGAATCAGTCCGTGCACGTGGAAGAGCGGAAGCCCGTGTACGAGGGTGTCTCGCCACGTCCAGTCCCAGGCCTCGGCGAGCGCGTCGAGCCCGGCTGCGATAGCCGAGCGACTGAGCAGAACGCCCTTCGGTGGGCCGGTAGTTCCGGACGTGTACAGGACGAATGCTGTGGACTGCGGTGCCGGTTCGGGATAGCTGTGCCACGAGCGAGCGTGCAATCGGACGGGAACCACGGGCAGGCCTTCGCAGTGGTCGTCCGTTTCGCCGAGCCACGCCTGGGCACCGGAGTCACGCAGAATGTGCTCTCGCTCAGCCTTCCCCGAGTCCGGCGGGACCGGCACAACGGTGACGCCGGCAATCAACGCCCCGACGACGGCGAGAATCGTTTTTGCTGTGGGAGTTGCCAATACGGCAACCCGATCGGCCTGCGCCGCTCGCTCCGCGACCGAGGTCGCGGCACCGAGAATGGCACTCCGCGAGAGAACCGTGTCACCGATCGTCACGGCGTCGTCGAGGTCGTCACCGCGGGCAACAGCAAGGGGGTTCAAGGATCTCAGCAGCACCACGACAGCATCTCACAGCGCGGATGGTCGCAAACTTTCTCCTGCCCGACGCGCGTCCATCGAGTGCGGAGGGAACAGCGTCACCAGCGCAGCCCCCAAGAGCGCCCCGGAAAGCACCGCGAATCCGTGTGCGTCGTCGACCGTCACCAATGTTGCGCCGCCGACGACAATCACGACCGTCAGAACAATCTCAGGCATTCGCGGGCGCACCAGAACGCCGATCCCCGCGGCCGCCGCTGCCAGAGCAAGCGTGGCACCGGAGTTGCCTGCGCCGGTCGACGGGAAGACTGCGGTGGTGAGCAAACCGAACAACAGTTGACCGAGCAGGAAGAGAGCCCAGCCACGTGCGGCGCCCCAGAGCCGAAACGCAAGCGGTGCAACCACGGCCAGCGTCGCGAGATTGGTGACAGTTCCTGCGGCCCCTCCGTCCTGAACGAGCACGGAGGTCAGAATGCGCCACCATTGCCCGTCACGAATCAACGCAGGATCACGACGAAACATCTCGAGCAGTCCCGGCATCGCCGCCTGCAAGATGGAAGGCACTGCAACCATCAGCCAGAGGAGAGCTGCCGAGAGTGGGAATTCTCCGAAAACTCGACGACTTTTCAACCACACGAGCATCAGTGCAACCGAGGCAGCAACGACAGCAAAAATCAGTACCGCGTCCAAGCCGCCGGTCCCTGAGGTGGTCACAGCGCGACCTTACATCGGACCGATACCGACATCAGGGAACCTGACACCTGGGAAAGCACACGATTCAGGCGGAGAGGCGCTTTGCTGCCGCGGCGATTCGTTCGTCTGTTGCAGTGAGCGCGATCCGCACGTGCTTGCTCCCGCTCGGTCCGTAGAACTCACCGGGGGCAACGAGGATCCCACGATCGGCGAACCAACTGACCGTCGCTCGACATTCCTCGCCGCGCGTCGCCCAGAGGTACAGACCTGCCTCGGAATTGTCGACGGTGAATCCGGCGCCTCGAACAGCTTCGATCAACACACTACGACGCTCGCGGTACCGCTCGCGCTGGATGTTCTCGTGTTGGTCGTCGCCCAAGGCTGCGGTCATCGCCGCCTGGATCGGTAGCGGCAGGATCATGCCCGCGTGCTTGCGCACCTCGAGCAGTTCCGACACCAGAGCCGGATCACCGGTGACGAACCCGGCGCGATAGCTCGCAAGATTGGACGTCTTCGAAAGTGAGTGGACCGCAAGCAAACCGGTCAGATCACCGTCGTTGACACGAGGATCGAGAATGGAAAGCGCATCCGCTTCCCACGTCAATCCGAGGTAGCACTCGTCGGAGACGACGATGGCGCCGCGCTCGCGCGCCCAGGCCACGACCTTCTGCAAGTGCTCGAGGCCGAGCACCTTGCCGGTGGGATTCGAGGGCGAGTTCACGAAGATCATCGCCGCCGACTCGGGACCGAGCTTGTTCAAGCCGTCGGCGCGCAGGACGCGAGCACCTGCCAGTTTCGCTGCGACCTCGTACGTCGGGTACGCCAACTCCGGAATGACCACCAGATCGTCGGCTCCGAGACCGAGCAATTTCGGCAGCCACGCGATCATTTCCTTGGTACCGATGGCCGGCAGCACCGCTGCCGGATCGACGTCGGGAATGTTGTAGCGGCGATCCAGTGACTCCGCCACGGCCTCGCGAAGCGCGAGCGTGCCATGAGTCGTCGGGTATCCGGGCACCTCGGCAACAGAGGCCAGAGCCTCCTGAATCACCGGGTCCACCGGATCCACCGGCGTCCCCACGGACAGGTTCACGATGCCGTCGGGATGAGAGTGCGCCTTCGCCGTGACATCGGCGAGCGAATCCCACGGAAAATCAGGAAGCCCAGCGGCCACCGGAGTACGAGACAAGATCTCTATTCCTCACCCATGGGAGGCAGCGCTTTGATAAACGGCGTGTCGTAGTCGACCTTGCCGAGCTTGGCCGCTCCACCCGGCGAGCCGAGATCGTCGAAGAAATCGACGTTGGTGCTGATGTACGCGTTCCACTGGTCCGGGACGTCGTCTTCGTAGAAGATGGCTTCGACGGGACAGACAGGCTCACACGCGCCGCAGTCGACACACTCGTCGGGGTGGATGTAAAGCATGCGTCCACCCTCGTAGATGCAGTCGACAGGGCATTCTTCGATGCACGCCTTGTCCATCACATCTACACACGGTTCAGCAATCGTGTAGGTCACTGCCGATCTCCCTGCCTTCCTGTCGTGCATCGCCGCCGCAACACGCAGTTGCAAGGGGCCGAAAATCCGATACGACTCTCACGTACCGCGGGAACAGCCTATTATCCCCCTGCCGACCGACTCTGAGCAGGCGGGGGTAACACATTTCAGCCTACTGCGGTGAAGTTCCTCGACCGAATCGCGATCCACTTCTCCCCCAGAGCGGCCGCGCGTACCAGTGCGCCCCGCTCACCGAGGTAATCCGCCACGACGCCGACCACCGGAATCTTGCCGATGATCTCGTACGGTTTTGTCCGAGACGGCCGCTTGTGCAACTCGTCCGTGATGGCACGAAAAGTCTTGGACGTGCGCCACAACGTTCCGATGAGCGCGAACGGGCGCCAGGTCTCGTCGGCGCCGCCGGCTGATTTCTCGGCGAAGTCTTCTCCGGTGAGAAGCTCTCGAGACTTCGTCTCACGCCGGCACAGCACCGACGCCAGGAGGTCCACCTGCTGATCCCGTTCGGTCACTCCGTGTTCACGGGCAACCGCAACGAGCACAACGGCCTGATTCGCGAAGGCCAGCAGGTCCTGGATCGGCAACCGATTGAGGAGGACGCCGAAGATGCCGGGAAACGCGACGGCGACGGTGTTGAGTGCACCCAACCGGGTCGTCCACCACTTCGAGCGCTGCTCGTCGGTCATCACCGACCACGCCGCCGTCCCGGGGAACTTGACGACGTCGAGGACCCAAGCGGCCGCGTCCAACACCATCGCAGCAGCGTTTCGCTCGGGATCGGTCGGCTCGAACGTCCGACGCTTGATACCGAGCGGATCGCTGTAGGCGAGGTCGAGAACCGGGTTGATCCCCCACACCGCTCGATCGAGAACCTCGACGACCTTGCGGTCCCCCAGTACGTCAGCCATCAGGCAATCGCTCCTTCGCGTCGTGCATGTGTGGTGGTTCGTTCGCGTGCCGGGCGTCCGATTCCCTCGGCGATGGCGCGCAGTTCTGCCACGGTCTTCTCGGAACCGTGTTCCGAGCCGGCCATCCGCGAGATCGTCTCTTCCATCAGCGTTCCGCCGAGGTCGTTGGCGCCGCCGTTGAGCATCATCTGCGTTCCGGTGATGCCAAGTTTGACCCAGCTGGTCTGGATATTGGGTATGCGGCCGTGCAGCATGATGCGTGCCAACGCGTGCGCAGCGCGGTTGTCCCGATTGGTCGGCCCTGGCCGGGAAGCGCCCGCCAGGTACAGGGGCGCGCTCTGGTGAACGAACGGCAGCAGCACGAACTCCGTGAATCCGCCTGTACGGTCCTGGATTCCGCGAAGAACGTTCAGGTGCCCGACCCAATGGTGCGGCTGATCGACATGCCCGTACATCATCGTCGAACTCGACCGCAGCCCCACCTCGTGCGCCGTGGTGACCACTTCGATCCATTCCGCCGTCGGCAGTTTGCCCTTGGTGAGGATCCAGCGCACCTCGTCGTCGAGGATCTCCGCTGCCGTACCGGGAATGGTGTCCAGGCCCGCCTCACGAAGGGCCGTCAGCCAATCCCTGATGCTCTCACCACTGCGCGATGCACCGTTCACGATCTCCATCGGAGAGAACGCGTGGACGTGCATCGACGGCACGCGCTTCTTGACGGCCCGGACCAGGTCGGCGTAACCGGTGACGGGAAGTTCCGGATCGATACCGCCCTGCATGCACACCTCGGTTGCGCCGGCGACGTGCGCTTCCCACGCACGGTCGGCGACCTGCTCTGCCGACAGCGTGAACGCGTCGGCGTCACCCTTGCGCTGCGCGAACGCACAGAATCGGCAGCCCGTGTAGCAGATGTTGGTGAAGTTGATGTTCCGGTTCACCACGTAGGTGACGTCCTCGCCGACGGCATCCTTGCGCAGCGCATCCGCCAGTGCCACAACGGCTTCCAGGCCCGGGCCCTCCGCCGTGGCAAGGGCCAGGTACTCGTCGTCGGAACATCCGGCCGGGTCGCGTTCGGCACTGCGGAGCGCAGCCAGCAGATCGGTGTCGACGCGAATCGGAGCACTGAGCTCGAGAACCTGTTCGCGCACGGTCTCCCAATCGCCGAACGCACTGCCCAGGTCACTGCGGGTCTCGGTGTTGCGCCCGTCCGTGTCGATCTCGGTATTGAGATCGACGCGTCCGCTCGATTCCCACGACTCGTCCGGTTCCTGCCACGGCCGACCCACCGGCTTGGTGTCGGGCAAGGCGAGACCGGTCTTGGGATCCGCCAGCGCCTGCACGTGACCCGCAATACGCGGATCGATCCACGGAGCCCCGGCCAGGACATATGCCGGCTGAGCCGCAGTGCGTTCGGTCAGCGTGAAGCCGCCCTCGGCGCTGATCTCGGCCAAGGTCTCGAGATTCGGCCAGGGACGCTCGGGGTTGACGTGATCGGGGGTCAACGGTGATACCCCGCCCCAGTCGTCCACGCCTGCGCCGAGCAGCGCGAGGCACTCGCTGTTCGAGACGAGATTCGGCGGACTCTGAATCCGCATCGTCGGCCCGAGCAGCAGGCGTGCGACGGCGATGGCCGCGAGAAACTCGTCGAGTCCAGCATCAGGCGTATTGCGCATCGCGGTATCGGGCTTGGCCAGGAAATTCTGAATGATCACTTCCTGGATGTGGCCGAACGCCTTCTGCGACTTGCGTATCGCCATGATCGACTCGGCACGTTCGAGGAAGTTCTCCCCGATGCCCACGAGAATTCCCGTGGTGAAGGGGATGTTCAGTCGGCCTGCGTCGGTCAGGGTGCGTAGCCGAACCGCCGGGTCCTTGTCCGGGCTGCCGTAGTGGCACTCACCCTTGTCGGTGAACAGCCGGGTAGCGGTCGTCTCGAGCATCATGCCCATCGACGGCGCAACGGGCTTGAGTCGCGAGAGTTCCTGCCAGCTCATCACACCGGGATTGAGGTGTGGGAGCAGGCCTGTCTCCTCGAGTACCCGGATCGACATCGCTCGCACGTAGTCGAGGGTGGAGTCGTAGCCGCGTTCGTCCAGCCATTGCTTGGCTTCCGGCCAGCGAGCCTCGGGGCGATCCCCCAGCGTGAACAACGCTTCCTTGCAGCCCAATTCGGCGCCTGCCCGGGCAATGTCCAAAACCTCGTCCGGTTCCAGGAACATGCCGTGCCCAGCGGCACGCAGCTTCCCCGGCACCGTGACGAATGTGCAGTAGTGGCACTTGTCCTGGCACAGACGGGTCAGCGGAATGAAAACTTTCCGCGAATACGTCACGGTGTTCGGCCGACCCGCTGCCAGCAGACCGGCATCGCGAACCTTGGCCGCCGAAGAACACAGATCGGTCAGATCGGTTCCCCGTGCCTGCAGCAGCGTTGCCGCCTCGTCGACGTTCAGGGTCGCTCCGTCGCGTGCACGACGGAGAACTCGCCGCATCGCCGACGCTGACGGGCCGGGCGACGGACTGGACGAGGCGGACGCGGAAATACCTGGCATCGGAAGCATGGTGGGTTTGCCGGAGTCATCACCAGTTCGGTTCACCTAGCGATCATGCGCCATGTGGGACGACTAGTGCCACCCGGTGCCAGAAGTAGGAGGCCTCACCGCCCCGACACCGCCTCGATCACGACGGCCGGTAGTCGTCGTCGACCGCAACCTCGACTCGTTGATCCACGACGTCAGCCACTGGCGCGTCGAGCGGAATGTCGGTCAGATCGGGTTCTTCAGGGGCGTTCGGATCTACGGGTGTCGATTGTTCGAGCGCATCTGATTCCGGAGCCTCCGGGTCGAATGTCGCATCTTGTTCGGTCATCACGTGCTCCCTTCGCGGTCGCCACACTCCACGATAGGGCCGATGTCGACAGATCGCCCCTCACTCGACCAAAGTAGTGCCCATGACTGCGCCGCAACCGCTGACCATGGCCGACCCGTTATGGCGACCCAGCACCAAAGCCCCGAGGCTGTGGGCAATCACTGCCTCACTGTTCTGGGTACCCGTCATCGTCGCCGAAATCGTCTGTGCCGTCTTGGTGCCCGGAATCCCGTCCTGGGTGGTCGGCACCGTATTCGCAGTCACCGTACTCTTCGCTGCCACCTACATTCTGATGGTCCCGGCGTGGCGGTATCGGGTCCACCGATGGGAGATCAGTGACACCGCGGTATACACCCGCACCGGCTGGTTCACCCAGGAGCGACGCATCGCACCGATCTCGCGCGTGCAGACCGTGGACACCGAGCGCGGACCGATCGACCGCATGTTGGGTCTGGCAACCGTCACGGTCACGACAGCGTCGTCGGCCGGGGCCGTGAAGATCTCCGCACTCGACCAGGAAGTCGCCGACCGCACGGTGGCTCAACTGACGGAGATCGCGGGTACCAACGTCGGAGACGCGACGTGAACGAGAAACAGTTGGGCGACCCGACCGCGATCGAGATCCCGGTAGAGGCGGAAACGGCAGCTGCCGAGGCCGCGGAAGAGGAACAGCCCTGGCTCCGCCTCGACCGACGCATGCTTCTGGTCCACCCCGTCAACGAAGTCGTCAAACTGCTCCCGGTCCTACTCGTCTCCGTAGTTCTCGGCAGCCAATCCGGAAACCACTGGTGGGGACTCGGCGTCGTCACTCTGCTCGTCATCTTCGGTTTGTTGCGGTATTTCACCACCACGTACCGAATCGGACCCGTCCACGTTCAACTGCGCACCGGGGTCTTCCAGAAAAAGCTGCTCTCCGTCCCGCGTAGCCGCATCCGATCCGTCGACGTCGAGGCCGGGGTCATGCACCGGTTGCTCGGACTGTCGATCGTGCGCATCGGTACCGGCCAGCGCGCCGGGAGCGGCCACGATTCGAACAAGTTCGAGCTCAACGCCCTGTCGACCGCCCTGGTTCCGGACCTACGCGCCGCACTGTTGGCCGGCGCCCAGCAAGCACGGCGACTGGAAACCCCGGGCACGCCGGTCGAAAGCATCACCGAACCGGTCGACACCGAAATCGGTCACTGGGAACCGAGTTGGGTTCGCTACGCCCCCTTTTCGTTCACCGGAATCGCCATCATCGCAGCCATCATCGGCATCTCGTTCCAATACGGCATCGGCACTGCCGTCGCGAAATCCTCGGCAGTGAGCGACAGCTTCGACTCACTCGAGAGCCTCGGCATCGCACTGATGGTCGTCATCGCACTCGTCGTGCTGCTGGTGCTGTCGAGTGCACTCGCCTGCGTCCAGTACCTGATCGCGTTCGGCAACATGAAACTCACCGACAACGGCCGCATCCTGCATGTCAGTCACGGCCTGTTGAAGACTCGGCAAACCACACTCGACCGCGCCCGCCTCCGTGGCACGACGCTCAAGGAACCGCTCCTGCTGCGATTGGCCCGCGGCGCGCGGCTCGACGCCATCATGACCGGGGTCAGCGCCGAGAAGAAGGAATCTTCGCTACTGCTCCCGCAGGGACCGCGCAGGGAAGCCGAGCGAGTGATGGCCACCGTGATCGGTGACTCACGCCAGGCGTCCGCCCCGCTGATCCCGCACGGCCCGGCCGCGCGGCGTCGCCGGTACACCCGAGCACTGTTCCTCGCCGCGGTGGCGTTCCTGGTCTGTGTGGCGTGCGCGGCTTCTGGACTCGATGTACCGATCTACGCGTGGTTCGGGGTCGCCGTACTCGCCATCGGTGGCACCGCCCTCGCCTACGACCGATACAAGGGCCTCGGCCACGCAGTACTACCCGGATGGTTGATCACCCGAAACGGCTCGCTCGATCGCCAGCGTCACAGTCTCGAATCCGAAGGTGTCATCGGATGGACGGTGCGCGAGACGTTCTTCCAACGACGCGCGGGAGTGGCAACCGTCGTCGCCGCGACGCCCGCCGGCACCGGAAGCTACGAGGTGATCGATCTCCCCGCCGAGAACGCGTGGGAATTGATCGAAGCCGTCACTCCGGGCGGTGGCGACGTGTGGGCAGGTCGTCGATGATGAGCCTCGCCAGCGAACCGAGACGCGATCGCTCGGGCTGGATGGTCGGAACACCGAGGAGTTCCAGCGGAGCGGCCGTGACCGGTCCGACGCAGTAGGTCGGTACCGGTCCGCGCATCGCTGCGACGAACCGCTCCAGCTCGCCCATTTCTTTTGCCGTGCTGAGCATCGAGGAGACCGCGGGGGCACTGGTGAAGGTCAGCGCGTCGATCGCACCGGAACGAACTGCAGCGACCAACGCGCGGACCGGCGACTGATCCGGCGGCCGGATCCACCGATAGACCGATACCGGAGTGACAACCGCGCCGATGTCGGCGAGGGAGGCGCTCAGGTCCGTCAACGGCTCCCATTCGGTGATGGTGCCGTGCAACTGGACTGCGATGCGCAAGCCTGCCACTCCCTCGCTTCCGAGATGTGCCAGAACTTCCTCGGACGACTCACCCGAAGGCGACCATTCCTCGCGCAGTCCGGCGCCTCGGATGGCGCCCGTCGCCTTGGGGCCGCGGGCGATGATGCGCGTGTGGGCGAGCGCCCCGAGGAACTCCTCGGTCAAACCCCACGAGGCGACGGCCTCGAGCCAACCCCTGAAGCCGATCCCGGTACTGATCACGACCAATTCCGGAGGATCGGCAATCAAAGCGGACGTCTGAGTCCTCAGGTCTCGATCGTCCACCAAGGGCAGCACATGGATCACCGGTGTCCGCACGATCTCCGCGCCTCGACGTTCGAGGAGCGTCGCAAATTCTTCGACACGCCGTTCTGCGGTCAAGGCGATAGTCGCACCCGCCAAATCATGTTCAGCCACAGGCTGAGTGTCCCTTATGCACGGGTCAGTTTCCTACGCGCGCGCCGAGAACTATTGCGAGCTGAGGGTGGCAAGTCTGTTGATCGCCACTTTGAAGAGGAAAACGGCGGCCGGAGCGATCGCACCGACCAGCAGCAGGAAGGTCAGAGGGGACGAAAGCACGAGTACGTCGCCGCCGGGGCCGCCCACCATGCACACCAAGAACCCGACGATCCAACCGGCGAGCGGCAATGCGGCCCTACCCGGCGTCGTAACCGTGCGGGCGGCGATCACCAATACGAGGTTCGCGGTCGCGGCTACGAGAATGCTGATGGGAAATGCCGTCGTACCGAGATGAGTCGGCAAGAACAGGACGGACAACACCGCGCACAAGAACCCGTCGAAAATCAGGACGCCGAGGATGACAGGGTCGAGCCACGACAGCGACGTTCCTGTCGAGGCGTCCGTGTTGTTCTCGACCGTCGTCATGGTTTTGATAGTGGTCTATCGGTCGTCATCGCGCGAGCGCGGGGTCCCTCCCGACAAGCACCCCGGCTCGCGCCCGAAAAGCACGAAGCTGATCAGGGAACCGGCGGGAACCCGAGCAGAGTCAGCAAATGACTCTGCTGATCTGCGAATGCGTAGAGCGACCCGTAATACAAGTCGTGGTAATAACCAGCCATCGGACGCAACGAATCGACGAAGGCGACGATCTGGTTCTGCAGGTCCCAGTTGTACATTTCTTCAGCCCCCAGGCTTTGCTGTTACCGAAAGGACCACCCATCCGGTGACACGCATCACACACCACTACGGCGTCGATCGCAATGCCTGAGAGCCGACGCCCAGGTCAGCTGTGCAGCCCGCCGAACAGATCGCGCTCGCGGCCGTCCTCACCCACCGGACCGAGCGCGCCGGCGGCCAATACGAAATGCTCGACCGTCAGGATCGGTTGGACCACGTTGTTCGACAATGCGAACTCGGCTCGGCTCGGGGCTACCGTCACCTGAGTGGCGTGGGCGCTCAATGCCCTCGCCTTCGCATCGATGACGCCTCGAACGTCGATTGCCGTCGTCACGTCTGCGTCCTCGACACTCGGCAATTCCCCGGGCTCGGGCAGACGCCAGTTCTCCGGGAACTCGGAAATCGCCGCGATGCCGCGTTCGAGTCCGCTGCGCTCGGTCACGGTCCAGTAGAACTTCGGAGTCGACCACGGCTCGCCGGTCTCGGGATACGCGGTCGTTCCTGCAGCTTCGACCGCCGCTGTCGTGATCGCGTGCGCCTGGATGTGATCCGGGTGCCCGTAGCCGCCGTTGGGGTCGTACGTGATCACGACGTGCGGCCGAATCTCACGAATGACGGCGACCACCGCGCCAACTGCTTCGTTGAGTCGAGCATTGACAAAAGCACGGGGATTGGCGGCCGAAGGTGTGCCGATCATTCCGGAGTCGCGATACCGACCGGCACCGGCGAGGAAGCGAGGAGCGGCACTGCCCAAAGCCGACAAAGCAGCGCTCAGTTCCGCGATCCGGTAGCCACCGAGTTGATCGGCCTCGGAAGCCACGAGCCCGGCCCACGCATCACCGATCACTTCGCCTTCCTCCCCCAACGTGCAGGTGAGGACTGTGACCTCGACGCCTTCGGACGCGTATCGCGCGATGGTGCCACCGGTGGTGATCGTTTCGTCGTCCGGATGTGCGTGTACCAACAGAAGTCGCTTCGCCGACGCGGTCACTTTTCCACCCTCACCCAGTCCGTAGCGTTTCCGAATATCCCCACCTGCACCGGCCCGTCGAGGACCACGCCCTCGACTCCGGTCCCGACCGCGACCAGCGCTCGGCTCTGCACGATCGGCAAAACCGCCGCAAGATCCCACAGCCTGGGTTCCGCATCGGCGATCAACGACCCCAGATCCCCGATGCCACTGAGCGCTTCGTCGATCCGACCTTGCAACGCCGGATCACACAGCCCGGACAGGTTGCTCGGAGCCTCGACGCTTGTCGTTCGGATGGGCTCCGGTGTCTGCGACGGCGTCGGTGCGGGCACTGCCGAACTTGTTGCCGGAGTGGAAGGTGCGCTCGGGCAACTGAACCGCGAGGCCAGCGAAGTGGCCGTGTCGGCGCCTGCCCGGCTCCAACCGACGATCATGTCGACGCGTCCTGTCGTCAGGTCCTCGCCGTAGAGTTCCTCCGGCGCCACCGATTCGACGGTCGCCAGGATTCCCACGTCACGCAATTCATCGGCAGCGGTGTTTGCCACGGCGATCGCGATGTCGTCGTTTTCGGGAGCGCCGATCAGCAGCGTCAACTGGGCGCCGTCACGGACGATCGATCCGACCGTTCCAGTGCCCGTGACGATTCCGGTGGGCGGTGCCGTCAGGTAGCCGGCTGCAGTCAGCTCGCCCAGTGCCTGCTCCCTGGTCGGTTTCGGCGGCGCGGTGGGCGCATATCCCGGATCCGACGGAGCGAGGATCTGAGCTTTCACCGGGGCCGACGCCGATTCACTCCCTGCCGCCACCACGGCGAGCAGGTCCGGATCGAGCAGTCCCAGAACACCTTTACGCACCCGAACATCCGCGAAGTTCTTGCTTCGCCCGTTCACGTTGATGTCGAGAGTGCGCGGAACGTAGGAGAATGCCGTCCTGACACCCGGGATTGCAGACAGCTGAATATCCGTGGCACTACCCGAATGAACCTGCGCCACTTGGGCATCGTCGGTACGCAGCGCATCCGCCAACTGCGCAGCCGTTCCTCCGCGTCGCAGAACTATCTGATCCGGGTCTGAAGGCTTGCCCCAGAATCGGTCGTTGCGTTCGAGCACGATTTCGTCCCGGCCGCGGTCGACCGAGCGCACGTGAAAGTGGGCTCCCGACACCGGAATCCCCTCACTCAGGCCGGTGCTGAAACCGCCGGGAGTGTCCTTGATCAGGTGGGACGGAAGAATATCGGTGAACAACTCTCGCCATGCCGGATACGGCGCACGCATCACGACGTTGACCGTCTTGCCGCCGCCGGACGAGTTCACGTCGTCGATCATCTGATAGCCCGCGGGATTGACCACACCGGGAACCGAGATCATCTGCTGCCACAGGTAGCGAAAGTCTTCTGCCGCAATGGGAGCGCCGTCCGACCATTGGGCTTCGTTGCGCAGTTGGTAGCGAATCGTGAACGGGGCCTCCGACGTCACTTCAGCGGAAACGAGGAAAGAATCGTCGATCGCCCACTCCGTCGCGCCAGGTTGTATGGGCGAATTGATCGGGCGAAACGCACTGGGCAGTACGAGGTTGCCGACTGCGGAGTTGACCGGCGACTGATCCGCGAGCAGGTGCGGGTTGAATCCGCCTCCCACCTCGTCGATTGCCACAGTGACCTGCTTCATCGCCGGAACGACCGGAGTCGGTGTGGGCTTGACGGTTTCGGTGCTCTCGACCGGAGGCGGCGGATCGGCTGTACATGCAGTCAGTGACAACGCCGTCACTGCCACTGCCAACGCCAGGTAGCGACGTCCTGAGGCCACAGACAATTCCTTCCGTACGGGGCCGCGTCGCCCCTTCGCACTCGATTTCCAGGCAGAACTTTGCCTGGAAACCATGAAGGCGAATGTACCTTTCCGCCGAAAACTCGGCTGAAAGGCACATCCGCCTGTCAGGTTGTAACCGACGAAAGACTACAGAGCAGCCTTGTCGCGTGCCTTACTACGTGAACGCTCGCGAGCGCGCTCGGTTGCGTTGAGGTGCACCTTGCGGACGCGAACGTCCTCCGGGGTGACCTCGACGCACTCGTCGCTGGAGCAGAACTCCATCGCTGCTTCGAGTTCGAGCTTGATCGGCTTTGCGAGGGTCTCCATCACGTCTGCGGACGACTGACGCATGTTGGTCAGCTTCTTCTCGCGGGTGACGTTGATGTCGAGGTCTTCCTGACGCGGGTTGATACCGACGACGTGTCCCTCGTAGGTGTCTGCGCCGGGCTCGACGAAGAAGGTTCCGCGGTCGGCCAACTGGATCATGGCGAACGGCGTCACCGTGCCGGAGCGGTCCGAGACGAGCGAGCCGGTGTGGCGCGCACGGATCTCGCCGGCCCACGGGCCGTATCCGTCGAACACGGCGTTGGCGATACCGGTTCCGCGGGTTTCCGTGAGGAAGTCCGTGCGGAAGCCGATGAGGCCACGTGAAGGAACGATGAACTCCATGCGAACCCAGCCTGCGCCGTGGTTCGACATCTGGACCATCTTGCCCTTGCGGTTGGCCAGGAGCTGCGTGATGGCGCCGAGGTACTCCTCGGGGCTGTCGATGGTCAGCTCTTCGAAAGGCTCGTGAACCTTGCCGTCGACGAGCTGCGTGACAACCTGCGGCTTACCGACGGTGAGTTCGAAGCCTTCACGACGCATCTGCTCGACGAGGATGGCGAGCGCGAGCTCTCCACGACCCTGGACCTCCCACGCATCGGGGCGACCGATGTCGAGGACCTTGAGCGAGACGTTACCGACGAGCTCCTGGTCCAGGCGGGACTTGACCATGCGTGCAGTCAGCTTGTGACCCTTGACGCGACCGACGAGCGGTGACGTGTTGGTGCCGATCGTGACCGAGATTGCCGGCTGGTCGACGGTGATGCGGGGCAGTGCGACCGGGTTCTCCAGATCGGCGAGGGTGTCGCCGATCATGATGTCCGGGAATCCTGCGACGGCGCAGATGTCACCGGCGACGGCGACCTCACCGGGAACGCGCTCGACACCGATGGTCGTGAGGAGTTCGGTGATCTTGGTCTTCGTGACGACGGGCTCGCCGTCGACCTCGCGGCACCAGGACACGGTCTGGCCCTTGCGCAGCTCGCCGTTGTGGATGCGAACGAGTGCGAGGCGACCGAGGAATGCGGATGCGTCGAGGTTGGTGACGTGAGCCTGCAGCGGTGCGTCGACCGAGCCCTTCGGCGCGGGGACGTACTCCATCAGCACCTGGAAGAGTGCGGTGAGGTCCTCGGCGTCGGGAGCCTTGCCGTTCTCGGGCTGCACGGTCGATGCCTTGCCTTCGCGACCGGACGCGTAGAGGACGGGAAGTTCGAGTGCGAGCTCAGCGGCTTCGGCGGCCTCGTCGGACAGGTCCGATGCGAGGTCGAGGAGCAGGTCCTGAGCCTCGGTGACAACCTCTTCGATGCGGGCGTCGGGGCGGTCCGTCTTGTTGACGACCAGGATGACGGGCAGCGAAGCGGCGAGTGCCTTGCGCAGCACGAAACGCGTCTGCGGCAGGGGTCCCTCGGAAGCATCGACGAGCAGGACGACGCCGTCGACCATGGACAGGCCGCGCTCGACCTCGCCACCGAAGTCGGCGTGGCCGGGGGTGTCGATGACGTTGATGACGGTGATGGAACCGTCTTCGTTGACCTTATGTACTGCGGTGTTCTTCGCGAGAATGGTGATGCCCTTCTCGCGTTCGAGGTCGCCGGAGTCCATAACGCGATCGACCAGCTCGGCGCGCTCCTCGAACGCGCCGGACTGACGAAGCATGGCGTCGACGAGGGTGGTCTTGCCGTGGTCGACGTGTGCGACGATGGCAACGTTACGGAAGCTGGTGATGGTCACGCGATGGCTCTCCTGGCTGAGTTGATTCGGCCACGCGAAAGTCAAGTCGCACGGCTCTTCTGGTGGCCGCTGCACGAGTGTGTGATCCGAATCAGGGCACGAATCGCCTGAGAAGGCACCGCGGCCTAGTAAATACTACTCGCTCCGGGCTGATACTCCTGCATTGTGCGGCCTCTATCACCGCCCCCACCAGCGAATAGTGATCTGCACCACGCCGATGCGCGTAGGATTACGACCTGGAGAAACAGGTCATTTAAGGGTACGCTAACCTCGTTCCAAGAGCGGGCTCTCCGCCGTAGTGAAACAGGAAAGCCGCAGCGTCACATGGGAAAAGTCAAGGCAAGCAAGGTCTCGCAGCTCAAACCGAAGAAGAAGTGCTGCCGCAAGAAGACGCGGTGCATCAAGTGTCCCGTCGTCATCATGCGGATGAAGAAGCTCGAGAACGAGGGCGCATCCAAGAAGGAACTGAAAGCGGGTCTCAAGAAGGCTCGTGCGGCGTAAGCGCGCTCAATTCCGCGAGTAACTCGGGGATCCAGGCTCGATCGTTGTCCACCAGATCCATCGACAACAGTTCTTCGGCGTCGACCCATGTCAATTGAGCATGGTCGAGCGCGACCGGTTCTCCCGACACCAACTCCGCCCGGTAGGCCCGCAGGACCAACCCAGGCGACAGTGGCACGTCGACGCCGATTCTGGCGCCGCATCTCACCTCGACCGCCAGTTCCTCGAGCAGCTCCCGCGCCAACGCGTTCTGTGGCGATTCGAATTCTTCGACCTTCCCGCCCGGCAGCTCCCAACGACCGGCCAAAGCCGGCGGACTCGTCCGCTGCGCGAGGAGCAGCCTTCCCTCGCGGAAGATCGCACCGGCGACAACTTCCCGATCCCTTGCAGGTGCATCACTCATCGCACCATGATGGAGTATGGCCACTTTGTTGTCCGACTCCGCGATCCAAAACGCTCTCGACGAACTGCCCGCCTGGCAACTGTCGCCAGGGTCGATCACTCGCACGGTCGACTCCGCGACATTCCCGGACGCCATCGCACTTCTTCAACGCATCGCGGCAGTCGCCGAGGCCGCGGATCATCATCCCGACATCGACGTTCGCTGGCGAAAGGTCACGTACACGCTTTCGACACACTCGGCGGGCGGTCTCACGGAACTGGACTTCGACCTTGCCCGTCGAATTGACGTACTCGTCGACGATTCGGTCCGTTTCGACTGATCTTCGAGTGAACAAACCTCGCAATCTGACGTAACAGTTGCATCAACTTTCACATAGATCACTTCAGTCACAGGTATGGTCGCCGTAAATCACGATCGAGGCCGGTCATGCCATAGACTCCCCCCGGTGCGTAGCTGCTCAGCAACTGAACAGCTGTACAACCCGGGGGCTCTGTACATAGAGTGACCCCTCGAGCCGTCAAACGCGGAGCTCGCCTAGGCGCCCGCGCGGTATGACTAAGGATGGGGAAACAGTGCTTCGAACCCGAGGTATGCGAAAGGCGTTCACCGCCGTCGCTATTGCCGCAGTAGCAGGACTGGCATTGCCGGCACAGGCAATGGCCGATCCGGCAGCACCGCCCGCACCCGAAAGTGTGCCGATCGAGTTCCTCGCATCGTTTGCGCCCGCCATCATCGGCGCCGCCGCAGGTCCGGCCGATGTTGCAGGCGGACCGCAGCAAGCGTTGCTCGACCAGGCTCGCGCGATCCTGAACTCCCCAGGCATTCCGCCCGAGATCAAGGCCACCCTCGAGAAGGTCATCACCTTCCTCGACGGCAGCGGCGGCGGCGGACCGGCGATCCCGGACGAGAACGCCCCCGTCATCGCGCAGTTCCTCTACCCGACGCTTGGCAAGGGCTGCATCTCGGCCACCGCCGATTCGGTCGGAACTGCACTTGCCGTTCCCGGCCCGGCCCACCTGCCTCCTCCCGGTCCCGCTGCCGGTCAGGCCGGATTCGTCTTCACCGCTCTCGGTACGGCTCCCGCCGTCGACGACCAGCCGGTGCCGATGACCGTCACCTGGGTCAACATCGACAACCAGCGCAGCGCCACCCAGAACTTGACCAACGCCGCACGCATCAACCCGGACGGCCCAGCCACTCTGTCGGCTATCGCCGATACCGGCCCCGGACGCGTTCTCTCGGTGATCAGCGGTTCGCTGACCACCCAGCCGGAAGGCGCAGATCGCATCACCTGCAGCTTCCTTCCGACCGTGGGCATGTTCGCGGTAGCTTGATCGAAGTCTTGTGAAAGGGACCCACCGAATTTCGGTGGGTCCCTTTTGCATCTCCGATCACCGTGATAGACCCGATAGATGGGACATCTACGAGTGGACATCACGCACGGTCGTCCAGAGAAGAAATCCGGCCCAGACCAGTCGATACGGTCACACAAGTCGACGCGATCGATACTGTCCATCCGATCCGAGGGGTCCATTCTCTCGATCGGATCGGCGTACTCGATCCTGTCGATCGGTAGCGTCGGCTCTTTTCTTTCGATCGGAAGCATCGGGTCTACGGCGTCGGTCCTGAGTTCGGGCTCGTTCGCCAGTCTCGGGTCCGCGCTGTCCGGTCTCTCACGTTGGTCACTGCTCTCCTGGCGTGGAAATCATGCAGCCCCCGAAGAACACCCGAAACTTGTTGTCATTGCGCCGGAATCGGATTCGAGCGATCCGGACCGCTCACTACGATCCATCTCGCACTCTCAGACCTGATTCGGTCGCGGCCATTCGCGGCCTTCCAGCGCTTCGACCGAGGTATTGAATTGCCGCAGTAGGTCACCGAGCGCGAGACGCTGCTCCGGCGTCCACTCGCGGAGGACCTTTTCGACACCGGCTGTCGAATGTTCGCGATCAGCACGAAGTTTCGACAGCCCCTGCGCCGTCGGCCGGACCTTTCGCGCGAGCCCTCCGTCCGGATCCTCCACTCGCTCCACCAAGCCCTGACGCCTCAGCGCGCCGATCTGCCGGTTGATGGTGGAGATGTCGAGCGAGAAAGCGCAGGAGAGCTCCTTGAGGCTCATGGGATGTTGCAATTCCAGTCGACCGAGCAGTAGATACGCCGACCGGTCCAGATGAAGTTCGGCCCGTTGTGCGAGCGCGTGGTAACGCGAGAGCAGAGTCAACTCGTACTCGATATTCACCAGATCAGGGTCCCGGTCCATCCTCATATTGTGCAGACTACACACGATGTGTAGCGTGCACACTGGGGCGAACGCACCAATCAGAACACGCCATGGCGGGAGCCGCATGTCCGTTCACGCAGGGTCGTCCAATGTCGACGAGAAAATCCCCGACACGAACTACGCATCCTCGGGTCCAGTGCTCACCGTTCTAGGACTGTGCGGAATCGTCGTCGCCTTGATGCAGACGCTGGTAGTCCCCATCATTCCGCAATTGCCGCACCTGTTGAACTCCACTCCCGCCGACACCTCGTGGGCGGTCACCGCAACACTCCTCGCCGCCGCGGTGATCACGCCGATCAGCGGGCGCCTCGGCGACATGTTCGGCAAGAAACGAATGCTGCTGGTCAGTCTCGGGATGGTCGTTCTGGGCTCGGCCATCTGCGCGATCGCACCTTCACTGATCGTGCTCGTTGTCGGCCGAGCACTTCAAGGAGCATCGGTCGGGGCAATTCCATTGGGCATAGCCATCATTCGTGACGTTCTTCCACCGAAGAAAGTGGCCGGCGCCATGGCGGTCATGAGCGCCACCCTCGGCGTCGGCGGTGCGATCGGACTGCCGATCGCCGCGGTGATCGCCCAGAATGCCAACTGGCACTTCCTCTTCGTCACATCGGCAGCGTTCGGGCTGATCTGCATCGCACTGGTTGCGTTCGTCATTCCCGAATCGACCGTACGACGCCCGGGACGTTTCGACTTCGTCGGTGCGCTCGGCCTCACCGTTGGTCTGATCACCCTGTTACTCCCCATCACCAAGGGCGGAACCTGGGGATGGGGCGACGCGAAAACCCTGGGGCTCCTTGCGGTTTCCGCGCTCAGCTTCCTGGTGTGGGGATGGTGGGAACTTCGACGCAACGCACCGCTGGTGGACCTCCGCGTATCGGCCCGGCCGCAAGTTCTCTTCACCAACTTCGCGTCGATCGCCGTCGGTTTTGCCATGTACGGCAATTCCCTGACGCTCCCCCAACTGCTCATGGCACCGACGTCCACCGGTTACGGACTCGGACTGTCCATGGTTGCAGCGGGGCTCGCACTGGCCCCCGGCGGACTCGTCATGATGGCGCTCTCGCCCGTCTCCGCTCGAATTTCGGCTTGGCGCGGCCCGCGAATCACGTTGATGCTCGGCGCCCTCGTCATCGGATTGGGTTACGCCTTCGCATATTTCACGGTGTCGAGCGTCTGGCAGGTCGCCGTGGCCGGAATGTTCATCGGAGCGGGCGTCGGGCTCTCGTACTCGGCCATGCCGGCCTTGATCATGGGCGCAGTCCCCATCACGGAATCTGCAGCCGCGAACGGACTGAACTCACTGATGCGATCGATCGGCACGTCGACGTCTGCCGCGATCGTGAGCGTCGTCCTGGCCGGAATGACCATCACCGTCGGCACCGCAGTGATCCCCTCGTTCGAGGCGTTTCGTGCCACGTTCCTGATCTCCATCGCCGCCGCCGTCGTGACGATGGTGTTCGCCGGGTTGATTCCCAAACAGAAAGTCTCGTAAGGGAATCAACCCGGCGGAGGACTCACTTCTCCGAAGAGCCTTCGATGCTGCCCGTCTGCAACTTCGACAGAAGTGTGTAGATGAAATTGATGATGATATCCACGTGGTGCCCTCTCACATAACGGGTCCCCGACCCGACAACGACGGTACCGCAGAACTCTTCTCCATCGAATCGCCGACAATCAATTCTGCAACGTGTTCTAATTTGAGGCGACGACTACCCGAGGAGCCTTTCATGACCTGGACACGCACCGAACTCGAAGACGCCTTCGCGGGTTACCAGAACACCGTTGTCGAGTGCACTCGTTCCGGCGATTGGAACGCCTTCGCGGACATGTTCACCGAGGACGTCGTCTACGTGGAACACGCTTTCGGCACACTCAATGGCCGAGAGGCCGTACGCAAGTGGGTCACTCGCACGATGACGGAGTTCCCGGGGCACCGCATGACCGAATTCCCGGCCAACTGGTTCGTGATCGACGAGCAGCGCGGATGGATCGTGTGCGAGATCGACAACCCGATGGAGGATCCGGGTGACGGATCCAAGCACGGAGCCGCCAACATCACGATCCTGCACTACGCCGGCAACGGACTGTGGTCTCGCGAAGAAGACGCCTACAACCCGATGAACTTCCTGTCGATGGCAAAAGCATGGTGCCTCGCCGCGGAAGCGGCGGGCACCCTCCCCGATGACGCCAAGGCCTGGCTCGCCAAATTCGGCGCTATGGTGCGATAGATCCTGTCGGCAACGAGGATCCGACCGGCTGGGCCGGACCGACCGCACCGGCCAACGACCACTGCCCGTAGTCCCGAGTGAGGATCGAGTTCAGATCCACGCCGACGCCGTCGACCTTGCGCTTGTCGATCTCGAACTGATGCAGGTTTGCCCGCGGGTGCACATACCCTGCGGGCGAGCCCCAGTTGTGCTGCCAGAACCAGGTTCCGACGCCGGCACTGATCATTGCGTCGATCACGCGAGTGTTTCCGTAGACGCCGAGCGCTCCGTTGCCGACAACCGAGGCCCACCCCTCGAGGTACGGCGCGATCAGCGTAGTGATTTCAGTACTGGTCGGGTTGTCGTCGATCGACGCGTAGATCGGGCGACCGGACGGCCCACCAGCCGCCGCATGTAGTTCGAGGCCACGGGCAGCATGACGCTTGCCCGCTTCGCGGGCCCCGCGCCAGTCCGCCGTTCCGCCCTTGCCGAATTGATAGCAAGAAACGACTTGAAGTCCGGCCGCGGTCAACGCGTCGGTTTCCCGCGCCAGTACGGGCTTGCCGACCATCCAATCGGCGCCCGGGCGCCTGTCCGAGACGTATCGAATGGCGCCCGCATACCCGGCGGCCTTGATTGCCTGAGCGGACGGCACACCGGCGGCGTAATCGAGCAGGGTCCCGAGCGAACCGGCATTGGCCACCGACGTCGTACCGCTCAATGCAGCGAGTCCGGCAGCCGCCGATCCAGCCGCTGCGTACTTGAAGAGGTTTCTTCGCGAGACGTGCACAAAGCTCCGATCATCGGCGTGTCCCGCTCGAAGTGGCGGGCAGGCAAGCTATCTTCTTTCGCTCGCATTCCACCACAGTCACATCAACCCCGCCATGCACTTGGTCAACAATGCTCACATTGTCACCAAATTGGACGCCTGACAGACAACAGTGGCCCCCGAAGGCATCGCCTTCGGGGGCCACTGAGTCGGCCTAGCGGCCGGAAGCTATCAGCTGAGCGAGGTGAAGAAGCTCAGAGCGCTGAAGAGATCAGACGCGTTGCTGAAGAAGTCGTTGAGGAAGGTGAAGGCATCCGAGAATTCTGCGCTGCTCATGCGATGTGCTCCTGTCGAAGATACGGTCCAGAGGATTGCCGCCACGTGAGTGGCTGCTGGCGATAAGAGTAGAGGCCTTCCGTTACTTCCGCGACACCAAATGTGTCCGGGACGTTACATTTCGACCCCTTCGGGGCGCGGACATACACACAGGTAACACCCACCGGCAGTGATCAAACTGTCACCTAAGGACGATTTATTGACGTATTCCGAACATCGTTCCCGATAGCAGCTACCGCACAGCATCAAACCTGTAGGGCGACCATAAGATTGGCAAGCCTTACTTAACAGGATGGGTGTTGCTCCCGATAGAGGGCGTACCAGCAGATTGGCCAAATCCCCCGCGGCAATGTAGCCACGCGAGCTTAGTGCGGGCGCAAACATTCAGCCACAGTTCGAGTTAGCGAGATCTTTACGCCGAAAACGACCGGCCCGACGGCCCGCGGGACCGTACCTATCGGTCATCATGGTGACGCTATTCACACTGATTTGAGGAACTCCCGGCACCGATAACAACCGGCTCTCGACACCGATTGGACGTTCGAGGGCACAGTGGAGTTCATGAACCTCACAAAGAAGAAGTCCTGGAGTGAGCTGTCACCCGCGCAACGCCGCGTCGTCGCCGTGCTCGCAACGATTCAGTCCCTGTTGGCGATCGCCGCGTGGACAGACCTGGCGCGACGCCCTGCCGATACGGTCAACGGCAGCAAGAAGAAGTGGGCGGCGATCATCTTCGTCAACTTCTTCGGGCCACTCACCTACTTCCGCCGAGGCCGGATTCAGTCGAAGTAGTCCCAGAACTGCAGCCACTTCACCGACGCGAAGAGCGTCAGAGTCACTGCGTACACCGCAATTACCGCCGCGACGCCGCGCCAGTTGGTGCGGGGAACGGCGCCGTCGACCGGGTCCAGCCAATGACGGAACCATCTCGTGACCGTCGGCATCAGGAACCACGTCATGGCGCCGACGCTGACTATCTGGCTCAACCACATCGACAGCCACGGCGGCGCTCCGATCCCGTCGAGCAGCGGCCCGAGAAACCTCGACAGCGTCATCACCGTGGGATAGAGGACGAGCAGGATGATCATCGCCGTCTTCCAATTCGGCGTCGCGCGAGTCTGCCCGTTCTCCGTGCGCAGAATGGTGCCGAACGGTGTCGACCGCGTGGTCTCGGTGAAGTCCTCGGCCAACTCGGCCCGCAGTTTGGGTAGTGCTGCGGCCCTCTCGGGCGACGCCATCCACACCGCCAACTGCTGCTCTGTCCGAAACCGAAGGACGGACTTCCACTGGGTGGAGTCGGTGACCGACCGCAACAACATCACCGACTCGTAGCCGGAGAATCGCGAACTGAGATCGATGAGGTGTCGTTGCGTTCGCAGAAACTCGTTCTCCTTACCCACGACGACGGCGTGGTCGTACACACCGATACCGGGCGGCGGCAGCACGCCGTCGATCAGAACGAGATCACTCGTCTGCGCCAGAATTCCCGTTGCAGCAGCTGATCTTTCGAGATCGCGGCGATCAGTCGACTCCAGCCAACGATGAAGATCGTCGGCACTGTCGAAAGTGACGGACACGCCGTGCGACACCGGTTCCGGTTGATCACTGATGCCACAGCTCAGGTAGCCGTCGAATCGACCGGCGGTCTCAGCCGCACGCTCGACCCACGCCCGGAATCCCGAACTCGTTCGGTGGTACCCGGTGATGGCAGTTGCGGACACGTCAGCCCGATATCCGGCGCCCTTGCACGTACACGTGCGCAATCGCGGGCTCGCGCATCGCCATCAGGAGCCCGAAGAGCGTCTGGTCGCGGGCGAGTATCGGATCATCCGAACGCGTTCCGTAGTTGACGAGCCCGGCGAGCGGCGGCCACCCGGACGGATCGATCACCAGGAAGTCGGCCTCTTTGCCCTCGTCGAAGTTGCCGATCCGGTTCTCCATGTCCAGCGCGCGAGCACCGGCGAGTGTTCCGGTGAACAGCAGTTCGGCAGGGTGCATCGACACTCCGCCGTCGCCGGCTTCGGAGATGTGAACCTTGAAGGCGTCGCCGAGGACTCGGGTGAGCAGGCACTCGTCGCCGCCACCGAAGTCCGATCCGATCGCGATGTTGACCCCTGACGCAACGGTTCGTTTCCACGGCATGGTGCCGGAGCCGAGAAACTGCTGGGAAGTAGGGCAATGTGCGATGGAGGTTCCGGTCTCCGCCATTCGTGCGAGTTCGGAGTCCTGGCAGTGCACCGAGTGCGCGAGTATCGCGCGTGGACCCAGGAAGCTCTTTCCGCCGACCTGTGAGCCCGGGAGGAACTTGCCGTCGTACGTGTCGAGATAGGTCTCGACCTCGTACTCGGCGAGTGTGGTCGCCACCTCGCCGGTTCCGGGCCGATTGTTCTCGTTGAGATGACTGTGGAAGTAGACGCCCCGGCCACGGACGGAGTCGTACAACTCCCCCAAGTCCTTCAGCGTCCGTGTTGTCACCGCGAGAGAGAAGCGGGGAACCACTGCGACGTGAATGAGCGCAGTGTTCACGTCGCCGGTGTCGGCCGCGTGCCACTTGTCGATCTCCTCGCGGGTGAGTCTGATCGCGTCCTCTTCCGAGGTGATCAGCGCGGCAGCGGAGGCCGGGCCGGTGGTCTGAATCCCACGTCCGCTGACCACTCGAAGGCCGCGTTTCAGAGTTTCCGAGAACAGGGCGTCCTGCGCGTCCGGGAAGGCCGATCCGAACACCATCGCGGCCGTGGTTCCCGTGGCGACTCGGCGAGCGCAGAAGGCCTCGGCAGCGTGCTGGGCGAATTCCGGATCAGCGAATCTCGATTCGGAGGGAAAGACGCACAGGTCGAGCCACTCGAGGAGTTGGCCGCCGCCGTAGGCGTCGCCTGCGTAGGTCTGCGGGAAATGAATGTGTGCATCGACGAATCCGGGCAGCAGGAAACCCGGTCGGTGGTCGTGAATTTCGCCGCCCGCGAGGTCTCCGGGGAGCGATTCGAATTCTCCGCAGTAGACGATCGTTCCGGCATCGTCGATCGCCAAGACGCCGTCGGGGATCGAGACGAGCGACTGCGCCGCATCCTCAACCGTCGGACGACCGGAAATGTGGAAGACATGGCCTCGATGAAGGTGCGTCACTTACTGAGCAAAGCACAAAACTACCCGGCGCCGCGCGGCGAATGCTGTCCTTTTTGTCAGATATTGGGATCAAGCAAGAGTTGCATGCCAAACAAGAGCCGCAGCCAGTGCACCTGCACCATTCAACGACCAATGCAGAGCAATCGGCGCAATCAGGCTGCCGCTGCGATGACGAAGCCAGGTGAACACGAGACCGGCCGCAGCGGTGGCGAGAACAGCTCCGAGGATGCCGGCGACCTGGCCGACGACTCCGGTACCGAGAAAGCCGGACAGCCCTTCGTTACCACTGGTCAAACCCATCGACGACGCGATGTGCCACAGTCCGAACATCAGAGAACCGGCAGCGGCGACGCCGCGGAATCCACTGACCCGGTTCAACGTGCCGTGCAGGACGCCACGGAAAGCCAACTCTTCGGGAATGACGGTCTGCAGCGGGATCACGATCATCGACGCGATGATCGCGCCGGAAATAGTGGCGTAGCGATCCGCCATGAAGAAAGGACGTGTGAGCGGAAGCAACGCGCCGACGGCGACAACCGTCAGGACCAGGCCGACGGCAGCAAGCGCGTACTTCGAACCTCGCCGCAGGTCACGAGGGGACAGCCCCAATTCCGCCCAACCCATTCCCCGGCGCTTAGTGAGCGCCAACAGGACGAGAGCAGAGATGGGTACCGTCGCGATGCTTGCCCAGGCGGTGGTGAAATGCGCGATCAGATTGGTTCCCACCAGCACCACGATCACAACAGCGATATCCACGTATGCATGCATCCGCGGAAAACGAGGAGCGGTCGCTTCGATCTCCACTGGGCCGCCGCTCGTTAGCTGAAAGTTCACTTTGTCCACTGTACCGGCGCACGAGAACTGCCCGCCACTGTTTGCGAACACGCTCACAGTGACGGGCAGGTCCCGAAACAGCTCTGATCAGGCGCCGAGCGTGCTCGCAAACTTCGGAACGGCGTTGTCGATTGCGTAGGTCAACCCCGGTACCGAGCCACTCGAGAACGCATTGACGAGTGCCGGGTCATCGAGGATCAACAGATGTCCCTCCTGAGCCGACGGGATTGCGCGCAGTAGCGGATCGTTCGCAAACGCACTGCTGTCGAGGAAGATCGGAAACAGCACCGTGAGATCCGCGTCGAACAGGTTCAGGTTCTCGTTGGCGACCGGGATGTAGAAGTTTCCGGTGGCTTTTTCGGTGATCGCCGTCGGGATCGTGAAGCCGAGGCGGGTCATGAAGTCTGCGCGTGCGTCGCCGGGTACGTAGGCGCCGTAGCCGTCGGAACTGTAGGCGCCGACCGCCGCGGTCTTGCCCGCGAAGTTCGGATTGGCGGCAATCGCGGCCTCGAACTTGGCGTCGAGGCCGTCGAGTAGCGCCTTGCCTTCCGATTCTTTGCCGAGTGCCTTGGCGACGAGTTCGGTCTGCTGCTCGACCGTCGTCCCGTAGGCCGTGGCGAGACCCGGCGGCGGCCCGACCGTCGGTGCGATGGCACTGAGCTTGTCGTAGGTGGCCTGCGTGTTGTCGCTTCGCGTCCACAGAATGAGGTCCGGTTCGAGCGCGATGACGTCTTCGACGCTCAAGTCCATCGTTCCGAGGATCTTCGGGTCGGTGGCGAACTCGTCCGCAATCCACGGTCCGACGCCCTTGCCGCCGAACGCCATCCAGTCCGCGACGCCCACTGGTTGAGTGCCCAGAGCGAGTGCCGTCTCGGCATCCGACCAACCAAGCGCGACGACGCGCTCCGGGTTGGCCGGGACCTCGACGTCACCGAACATGGTCGAGACGGTTGCTCCCGCCTCCGCGGGTGCGTCAGCGCTGTCGCTGCTGCAGCCGGCAAGTCCGGCGACGGCGAGCGAGGCCGCCAAGGCGGTGACTGCAATCTTCATTCGAGAGACTTTGATTCGCATGGTTACCAGCACTCCTCCAACGCTCCAGCGAGAATTAGGGAAGGCTAGCATCAGTAACGAAGGCTGTCGCCCATCGGCCAGATCGTGTTCAGGACGCGTCTGCGGCCCGTTCGAGCTCCGCGATGTCGATCTTCTTCATCTTCATCATCGCGTCCGTGGCGCGTTGCGCCTTGGCCCGATCCGGATCCTTCATCAGTTCGAGAAGACGATTCGGGACTACCTGCCAGGACAATCCGAACTTGTCCTTGGCCCATCCGCACGGGCCCTCTTCCCCACCCTCGGTCAGCCTAGACCAGTAGTGATCGACCTCAGCCTGATCGACGCACGGAATCTCGAAAGACACTGCTTCCGAGAACGTGAACATCGGCCCGCCGTTCAATCCGGTGAATCGCTGACCGCCGAGCTCGAAGCTGACGGTCATCACCGATCCCGCAGGCATTCCGGAAGGCGATCCCTCGACGTACCGTTCGATTCCCAGGATCTGCCCGGAACCGAACACCGAGATGTAGAAGTTCGCTGCTTCTTCTGCTTGGTTGTCGAACCACAAACAGGGAGTGATGGAAGGCATGTTCTGTCCTTGTCGACGAGGTTACGAATCAGGTGTACAGGGTTATAGACCCGGCCCGAAGCGGAAACTCATCGCAAGGAATTACTCAAGCCGACAACGCAGAGTCGAGCATCGGCCAGGAGCGAACGAGTTCGTCGCGCCAGTACGGCCAACCGTGCGTCCCCACCGGTTGAGCGCTGCGGGTGACATCGACTCCGCGATCGCGCAACACCTGCGTGATCTGGTCGGTGCACAGGTTCGATCCCAGTTCCATGACCCCGCCAACGACCAATACCCGGCCCAGGGCAGGAGTATCGAGAGTTTCGTGCGGACCTGGTAGTCCCGATCCCGAGGCGAGATACACCTTGGTGCCGCGCAGCTTGTCGGCATTGGCGAAGATGTCGTGCTCTTGCCAAGCCTCACTGCCGGCCGGACCCCACATCTGCTCCGAACGGGCATTTCCGTTGATCACCACAAGATCGGTCAACGCCTTGCCGAATCCCCCGACAGTTGTGTAGCAGCCGCTGTAGCCGGCGACCGCGTCGTACAACCCGGCTGAGCGCTGGGCCAGGATCAGCGCGGCTTCTGCGCCCATCGAAATCCCGCCGATTGCGTTGTGCCCGTTGGTGGCGAACCTCGTGTCGATCAGTGGGGGAAGCTCTTTCGTCAGGAACGTCTCCCACTTCAGACGACCGAATTTCGGGTGGTCTTCCTGCCAATCGGTGTACATGGTGCCGGTTCCACCGATGGGGAGTACGACGTTCACGTTTCTGTCGGCAAAGAACGGGACGATATCGCCGTTAGCCGGAGCCAGCCAGTTGTTCTCTTCGATCTGCCCGGAATTGCCGTCCAGGAGATACAGCGTCCCGCGCGGTTCCGAGCGGTCGGCAGGAAGCAGCACTTTCACCTGCATGGTGCGCCCCATGGCGGGACTCGCGACGTCGAGAAGAACCAAGCGCGAAGACAGTTCGGTGACACTCGTTATCTTCGGGGTCTCGTCGGCGAGCACGGTCGAGGGCAACGCAAGTAGTGAAATCAAGGCGAGCGCGCCGACGAGAACGACGCTTCGAAGGCTTGCTCGATGGGGCCTCACACGCCGAGCGACGCGGCGATCATCGGCCACGAGTCGTGTAAGTCGTCTTCCCAGTATCCCCATGAATGCGTTCCTGCCGGCTTGAAGTTGTAGCGAATGTTGTTCATACCCAATGCGTTCGTCCTGTCCGCAAGCTGGGTGGTGCAGTAGTGAGTTGCCGCTTCGATTCCGCCACCGAGAACAAGCTGCAACGCCAAATCTGTGACGTCGTTGTCGATCCGCGGATCGGCAAGTGTGTCGTACGGACCCGGAATTCCGGTTGCGGTTGTGATGTACATCGGGATTCGAGGTAGCTTGTCCGCGTTGACAACCGGATCGTGAGCCGGCCAACCCGGACCATCGTACGGACCCCACATGTTTTCCGCGTCACCCCCACCGACGGCGACCACGAGTTTCACGAAGTCCTGCCCGATGCCCGGACTCGTCATCGCGCACCCGCTGAAGGACCCGACACTCTTGTACAGCGCGGGCGCCGCCATAGCCAGATCCAGTACCGACGTGCCTGCCATCGACAGGCCTGCCAGTGCGTTCTCGCCGGTCGTCCCGAACGTCGAATCAATGACTGGCGGTAGTTCTTCCGTCAGGAACGTGGTCCACATGTTGACCCCGTTGTTGTTGCCGGATTTCGCGAGGCCGGGGTCCGGCCGCTCCCAATCGGTGTAATAGCTGAATGCTCCACCGAGAGGGGTGACCACGTTGACGTGCTTGTCCGCGAAGAACTTCGGTGCGTCGGTCCGCACCGACCACGTCGCGTCGTCTTTTCCTCCGTCTACTCCGTTGAGTAGGTAGAGCGTCGGAGCAGGCGTCGAAGTATCAGCCGGCCGCAAGACCTGCAACGGAATGTCGCGCCCCATCGACGGTGAGTACACCGAGATGTCGACCAGCCTGCTGTCCGCCGACTGAGCGTGACCTGGCGCTGTGAGGAACTGGAGCCCACATACTGCCGTGGCCAACGCCACGAAGACACGGAAAACCGTTCGTAACGCACGAGTCTCGATCATCCGGGTCACTCTCTTCGGCAGCGGAACCTTTCGAACGGTACCGCCTGAAACAGGCAAACCCGACGTGATCGGAAAAACTCGATCCGGTCGACACGGAAAGGCTCACGCACCGAGTGCGTGAGCCTTTCTCGTCAGACGAAGCTTACTTAGGCTTAACCGTGCCGCCGCTGAGCTCGGTCAGCGAATTGAAGAATGCGGTGCCGACGTTGTTGACAGCCGTGATGACGTTCCCCACGATTTCGAAGGATCCCATGAAAACTCCTACAGTTGTTTAGGTCTCGGTCACCCGAGCGGAATTTTGAGGTCGAACGGTCCGATTCCGGCGAGCGGGATCAGAGGAGCGGCTTGAGGCTGCCCGTGTTCGCCTGAACCGAACCGATGAAGGTTTCGAACAACTGGTCGCCGGCACCAAGCGAGCCCATGCCCTTGAGTGCAAGTTCGACGATCGACATCAGTGAACCCATGTGAATCTCCTAGAGAAGTCAGAGGTCAGCTGCCAAAAAGCACCCGACAGTGCTGTGACAGCTGCGTCACATCTGTAATGTATCCGTGACGTGGGTAACAGTAATCATACGAACGACCAGTTGGCAAAGGATTCCGACAATGGGGTCATTATTTCGACTAATAAGGTCTGCTACTGAAAAAATTCCGGCCAATCGGTCGAATTTGACCAATTCTGTCGCCGCATTGATCAACCGCCCCAAATCCTGCGGTTACCCACCAGTAAACTGAAATCATGTCTAGCGCAACCTCACTCACGCAGGTAGCTAATTTCCGGTGGCACCGCCATCAACTCGACCGAGCGGTTGTCGGTGACGCCGATCACAGCGATTGCAGCATTCTCGATCTCGGGATTCAGAACACCGGACCTGACGGAGCCGCCTGGGCCCTGCGGATCCGCGGCGTCCGCGTCGACGCCACTGAGCTCGCTCTTGCCTGGACGTTGCGCGGAGCTCCCCACTATTACCGTCGGGGCGACCTGCCTGCCGTCGCCGTGGCCACGTCGCCGTTCAGCGAAGCCGATGCAGCCAAGCGCATTTACGACGCCAATCGGCCCCTGAAGGCCGCCGGCATCCCGACGCTGACTGCCCTGCAAACAGTTGCTGCTGCGATGCGGGACATCGTCTCGAAACCAACCGTCAAGGGCGAGATGTCCGCGCAATTGACCACGCGGGTCACCGAGCCCTATCTGAGATTCTGCCGCCCGTGCAATGCCACTCATCTGTACGAGATGCCGTTCCGGCTCGCGGCACTCCAGGCAGGCCTCGAGCTACAGCCGAACACATCTCCCCCAGTGCTCGAACGCATTCCGGGTTGGCGCCGACGCCCATTCAGCGCCACGGGCGCAGACGCAGATTCCCGCTTCGACGTGATCCGGGGTTATCTGCGGTTCTACGGCCCCGCGACTCCTGCTCACGTCGCGTCGTTTCTCGATGCTCCGGTCAGGGACGTCAAAGCCCACTGGCCAGTCGATGCCGAGGAGATCGAGGTGAACGGCGAGAAGCGGTGGATTCTCGAACAGGACCGCGAAGACTTGTTCGGCTCCCCCACCGATTCGAGAACGCGCTTGCTCGGGCCTTTCGATCCGTATGTACAGCTCAAGGATCGGGAGACCCTGGTTCCCGATCCGACCGCCCAGAAGACGGTGTGGCCGACCCTCGGGCGACCGGGCACGGTGGTGGTCGGTGGCACGATCACCGGATTGTGGCGACCACGAGCATCCGGAAAGAAGCTGAAGGTCGCGATCACCCCGTGGGGAACGTGGTCACGATCGGCCCGCGCAGCAGTGGCCCAGCAGGCCGAAATACTTGCCGAATTTCGCGGCGTCGAACTCTCCGAACTGGTCGAAGTATCTTGATCGAGCCAGTGGCATCCGGATAATTCCAGCTCACACCCGCCCCGATTCGGAGAAGGAAACCCCCAACGATAACCTGAATGCGACCTTCGCACGCACCCTTGTTCAGGAGAGATGATGGCCGACTTCCTCTATGAGGACCTGTTGCCGATCGGTGATGACACCACCGAGTACCGATTGCTCACCACCGAAGGGGTGTCGACAGTCGAGGGACCGGACGGCCGCACCTTCCTGCAGGTCGAGCCGGAAGCGATGCGCTTGCTGACCGAAACGGCGCTGCACGACATCTCTCATTACCTGCGCACGGATCACCTGACGCAGCTCGCGAGCATCCTCGACGATCCCGAAGCGTCGAACAACGACAAGTTCGTCGCGCTCGACCTGCTCAAGAACGCCAATATCGCCGCTGCCGGCGTTCTGCCGATGTGCCAGGACACCGGAACCGCCATCGTCATGGGCAAGCGTGGACAGCACGTACTCACCCCCGGCGACGACGAGAAGTCCATTGCCCGCGGTGTCTACGACGCCTACACGCGTCTGAACCTGCGCTACTCGCAGAACGCCCCCATCACGATGTGGGACGAGAAGAACACCGGCAACAACTTGCCCGCGCAGATCGAGCTGTACGCCGATACTGCTGCCGGACATGAGAACTCGTACAAGTTCCTCTTCATGGCCAAGGGCGGCGGAAGCGCCAACAAGTCCTACCTGTACCAGGAAACCAAAGCGATCCTGAACCCCGACTCGATGATGCAGTTCCTCGAGGCGAAGATCCGCTCACTCGGCACCGCGGCCTGCCCGCCCTACCACCTCGCGATCGTCGTCGGCGGTACCTCGGCCGAGTTCGCGATGAAGACGGCCAAGTACGCGTCCGCGCACTACCTCGACGAATTGCCCACCGAAGGCGCCATCACGGGCCGCGGCTTCCGCGATCACGAACTCGAGAAGAAGGTCTTCGAGCTCACGCAGAAGATCGGCATCGGCGCACAGTTCGGCGGTAAGTACTTCTGCCACGACGTCCGCGTCGTTCGACTCCCCCGCCACGGCGCTTCGTTGCCCGTCGCCATTGCGGTGTCCTGCTCGGCAGATCGACAGGCGAAGGCCAAGATCACCCCGGAGGGCGTGTTCCTGGAACAGCTCGAATTCAACCCGGGCCGTTTCCTGCCCGAGGTCACGGACGCTCAGCTCGACGAAGAGACGGATGGCATTTCGGGTACCGGCAAGGGCGCTGCGGTCAAGATCGATCTGACCAAGCCGATGTCGGAGATCCTGGCCGAGCTCTCCAAGCACCCGGTGAAGACTCGTCTCTCCTTGACCGGTCCGCTCGTCGTGGCACGCGACATCGCGCACGCCAAGATCAAAGAGCGTCTCGACGCAGGCGAAGAGATGCCGCAGTATCTCAAGGATCACCCGGTGTACTACGCCGGCCCCGCCAAGACGCCCGACGGCATGGCGTCCGGTTCCTTCGGCCCGACCACGGCCGGCCGTATGGACTCGTACGTCGAGCAGTTCCAGGCCGCCGGTGGCTCGATGATCATGCTGGCCAAGGGAAACCGCTCCAAGCAGGTCACCGACGCCTGCAACTCGCACGGCGGTTTCTACCTCGGATCCATCGGTGGACCGGCCGCTCGCCTGGCGCTCGACTGCATCAAGAAGGTCGACATCCTCGAGTACGCCGAACTCGGGATGGAAGCCGTCTGGAAGATCGACGTCGAGGACTTCCCCGCCTTCATCGTCGTCGACGACAAGGGCAACGACTTCTTTGCGCACACCGGTGAAGTGACCCTGACGATCGGCAAGCGTCCAGGCCTGTAGACACGTCAACAGCAAAGAGCCCCGGCGAGTTTCGATCGCCGGGGCTCTTTTGTGTCTTTGTCAGGTCCAGAGCGCGGCCACGAAGACGGTCACGATCGACAACCCGCCGACGACGTGTACCAGATTCGGATTGGGCTGGCCCTTCTTCTGCTTCGCCCGGGTGATCTCGGCAAGCGCCACGATGACCAGCGAAAGCACCAGCTTCACAGCGATCTTCGCGTGAATGTAGTTCTTGTCCAGGGCGCCTTCGCCCAACCCGACGATGATCAGGCCGGACACGAACTGCATCCTGGCACCCCACACCATGACCTGGGTGATCGAAGGAGCCTTGAGGACGGTGAAGTAGCTACCGACCAGGGCAGCCATGCCGAGTAGGTGAATCACTACAAAGACGTTGTATAGAACAGACATACAAGCACTTTAACTTGTACCTTGTTCTGGCCGAACGGAACTGCGACTTCTCTCAGAGAATTCCGGCTTCGGATGCGGCGGAACGATATTTCGCTGCCAAGGTGTCCACCGTCTCGTGTGCGTTGAGACCACTGGGATTGGGCACGATCCACAGTTTTGCCCCCTCGAAATCACGGTCCTGACGCCCGGCCTTCGCCTTCTTGTCACCGAAAGCTGTTCGATAGGCGGTGATCCCGGCGAAGGCAACGACTACTGGATTGGTTGCGCGCACGATGTTTCGGACCCGAACTCCGCCAGTTGCGAGTTCCTCCGACGTCAATTCATCGGCGCGCGCAGTTGCCCGCACCGCCAAATTGGTGATGCCCACTCCCCGATCGATCAGATGCTGTGTGTCAGCGTCCGACATACCCGCGGAAGGATCGATCGGACGCTCGATGATGCCTGCCCTCAGCAGTGCCGGGTAGAACCGATTACCCGGCCTGGCGAAATGCGCGCCGGTCGCCGCCGTCCACAGTCCCGGATTGATACCGACGAACAACAGACGACAATTCGGCCCGATCAGATCGTCGATCTCGGCGTCTCGGAACGATTCCAGTTCGGCACGCGTGAATCCCATGCTGCCAGTACATCAGGCCGTCACGACAGTGCTTCGCGCACCTCGTCGATCGCGTCATGCATCATCTGCTCGTACACATCGATGTCCGGGATCGAGACCGGACTGCTGGTGATGCTGATCGTCACAGTGTCCCCGATCCCGTGTACGCCGTGGGTCAACGACATGACCGGCGACAAACTCGGGAAGCCCGCTGTGAACCGAACGACGCCGCCTCCGAGCACCAGATCCGCGTCACCGCGCGCGACACTCGACACCACGGTGTTTCCAGTGACCTCGTCGGGTACTGCCGTGAAATCGTATTGCTGCACGCCCCAACGGACCAGCGGGCCGGGAACCGCGTTCAGCGCGAGATCCGACGCTGCGCTGGATGGATGGGACGCACGTGCGCGACGCTCGTCCATCGACTCCTTGATCAGTTGGGCTCGCTCACGAAGATCATCGACTTCCGGGAACAGTCCGACACCTGCATTGCGGAAGTGATTGCGCGCCGTGGGTGTACCTGCCTTGGCGATGGTCACCTCAGCTCCCAATTCGGGCGGTACCGAGCCGTCTCGCTCGGTGAGGTAGTTCGCCATCGCTACCGAGATGGCTGTCATCGCTCCGACTGTGACGGATACGCCGTCGCCACGGAAATCTGCGCTGTCCCGCACGACCATGCGCACCAGTCGGTGCGGTCCGGGAGGGATGTTCGAGCGCACCTTGGGACGGCTCGCCGCCTGCGGCGCAACAACTCCCGATTCGGTGTCCGCCTGCAGCTGTAACTGCGCTCGGTGCCCCGCCCGGCCGTCGCGGAACAGCGAAACGAGTTGGCCCGGAAGGCGCAGGGCGGCGCGGCCCAAAATCTCGGCTGATCCGCTACGCCGCACGTCCGTCTTCTGCTTCGCGGGCGGTTGCGGCGAGAACAGTTGGCGAGCAATCGCCGACGCGCGTTTGCCGTCCGCCAGAGAATGAGCGACCTGCAGAACTGCGATCAGCGCCGGGCCACTGCAGCGCGGCACGCCGGTGACGCCGTGAAACAGGTGCAGCGTCCACGGGGACTCGCGCGGGTCGACGTGGTTCTCGAGTAGTTTCTCGATTCCGTGAATGCACGAGAGCCACGAGTTTTCGGGCAGCTCATGCACTCTCACCAAGGAGGCGTCGACCGGCATAGGCTCCCAGAGCGGATAGTCGAGGTGCCACGGTGATTCACGAATCCGAACATTGAGATCCGGAATGAGCGACGCTCTTTCCACCACCGAGCGTCGTAGCTCGTCCATGTGCTGGCTCTGCCCGTCGAAACAGTAGAGCAGCAGCTGATCGTTCGGGATCTTCTCCGAAATCCAGAAGGTTTGGGCATCGGTGGGCGTCATCCGTAACACCGGGAGACGGTACCACCGGCTTGTCAGCTCTTTTCTGCAGCAGCTTTCAGCTGGGACAGGCCCTTCTCGAAATCCTTTCCGGCAAGCTTGTCCATGCTGAAGATGAAACCGAAGATCTTGAAGAACAGATTCTTCTTTCCGGTCATCTTCCACGTCACCTGAACTTCACCGGAATTCGGCGAGATGAGAAACGTGGTGACGTTCTGCGCCTTGAACGGCTTGAGGAAGGCCAGGTCCAAAACTACTCGTTCATTCGGGACGGATTCGGTGATCACCATCGAACCGGAGCCCGCCTTCTTGTTTCCCGCCCAGGCGTACGAAGCCCCGACGCCCGCGTCAGGACCCGCGTACGTACGCTGCATCGCCGGGTCGAGACCTTCCCACGGCGACCACTGAGTCCACTGATGGAAATCGTTGATCAACGCGAAGACGACCGGTGCTTCTGCCTTGACGATCGTCGTACGTTCTACCAGGAATTCGTCGGAATTCTGCGAAGCCATCGTCGATCTCCAATTCTCGGGCGTGACAAGTGTTCGGAATTATCCACGGTCGACGAGATCGGAGCGAGTCGACACTCAGTCCCGCAGGCACAGGCAGAAAAAGTGACCGACCGGGTCGCGGTACACGCGGAAAGTCTGATGCTCCGGAATGTCGGTCACCCGCTGCGCTCCAAGGTTCGTCACCCAAGCCTCGGCGGGGTCGAGAGAATCCACGAACAGATCCAGATGGATCCCGACACCGGAGGTCGGCCAGTCCACCGGAACGAAATCCGGAGCGAGCTGAAACGCGAGCCGTTCCCCGCCGGGTCCTTCGATCACGTGCCAATCATCCTCGTCGCGAACACTTTTCCACTCGAGGACCTGGACGTAGAAGCTGGCCAATGCGGCCGGATCCGGGCAGTCCAGGACTGTGTAGTCCATACCGATGTTCGGGCGCGTCACTGTGCCTTCTTCTCCTGAACTTTCTTACGCACGAACAACAACGGAAGAACCAGCGTCGCAACGGCGGTTACCAGCCACACGACGACGGTTCCCAGAATCCACGTCGAGACACCGGAGATCGACAGATTGGAGAAGAGCGACGCCACCAACAGCGCGACAAATGTCGACACCAATCCGATTCCGCCGAGAAATGCCGGTGCATGGCGCTTTGCCACCGTGGCGATGAACGGCGCCAGGACCGACTGCGCAATCGCAAAGATCACGACCGCAACGATGAATCCGGATGTGGGCGCCGAGAAGCCCGAAAGAATCAACGACGCAACTAGAAGCCCGACAGCGGCAGAACCCAGGAAGATCGCGGCGCGAATCAGGAAGCTGATCATTTGTTGATCCTATATGTCGGATATCAAGGAGAACAGATATTCACAATCCCAGAGATTCCTGCACCTCTCGCAATGTCCGGGCAGAAGATCGGAGCCCCGAAGCCTCCTTTTCCGATAGCGGCACTTCGAGGACTCGGCCGGCACCAGCACGACCAACCATCGTGGGAAGGGACAGGCAAACGTGCTCGAGTCCGTGGACGCCGCTCTGCAAAGTCGACACCGGCAGAACCCGTTGTTCGTCCCGCAACACGACTTCCGCGATGAATGCGCTCGACAATCCGATGGCGAGGTTGGTCGCGCCCTTACCCTCGATGATCTCGTAAGCACTCTCGACTACAGACTTCGCTACTTTCGCGCGTAGGTCGGGGCCGAGGACGCCACCCGACGGTCCCACGAACGAGGTTGCCGGCAATCCGCCGATGGTTGCGCTCGACCAGAGCGGAATCTCGGAATCCCCGTGCTCGCCCACGATGAAGGCATGAACGTTCTCCACCGCGACTCCGAGTTCGGTAGCCAGCAGGAATCGCAATCGGGCCGTGTCCAGCACGGTCCCAGATCCGAAAATTCGGCCGCGGTACGACGGTCCCGCGGCCTGGATCGCTGCGTAGGTCGCCACGTCGACCGGGTTGGTGACGAAGAGAAGGACCGCGTCCGGTGACACCGCCAACAGTTGTTCGGTCAGTGTCTGCGCGATCTTGACGTTCACCGCGGCAAGTTCGAGCCGCGACTGACCGGGATGCTGTTTGGCACCCGCGGTGACGACGACCAAGTCGGATCCCGCGGTGACCGAGATGTCATCGCCTCCGTCGACAGTGCACGGCGGTGTGAACTGGGTGCCGTGGTTGAGATCGAGAACTTCGGCCCGGACCTTTGCGCTGTTGGTGTCGTAGAGGGCGAGCGCGTCGGCCGATCCGCGTATCAGGCACGCATACGCAATTGCGGTGCCGACGCTTCCCGCACCGACAACGGACACTTTTCGTCTGGATGAACGATTCGGCGTCGTCATGGGTAAATGGTGCTCGCTCGATAACGATTTCGCAGTACAACGGATTGCCAGTCTCTTCTCAGGGTTTGGATGCAGACCTCTCAGAATCGACGTGGATGATCGCTGACATGGCTGAGGTAACCGTTCTTGCAGTTGGCGGCACCGGCGAATCCCACGTCGGCGACCACGGCGCCCGTGTGCGCGGACTCCTCAGTGCCGTCACCGACGAACTCGACAGTCGATTCGATTCTCGCTGGGTCGCTTATCCCGCATCGTACGGTCCGGTCGCCGACGGCGGCCTGAGCTTTCGGCACAGCACAGCGATGGGTGTGAAAGCCCTCACCGCCGAAATCGCACAGACAGACGGCCCGGTCATGCTGATCGGATACTCACAGGGATGCACCGTGATCCGCTCGGCTCTTCCGACGCTGAACAGCGCCAACGTCATCGGAGTCGGACTGATCTCCGATCCTCAACAACCGGCGGGCGTGATCGTAGGTTGTGAGGGACACGGAGTTGCCGGCGACGGACCCGAGATCCAGCCGTGGATTCCGGTCAAGTGGATCGGGCACCCGCAGGACATGATCTGTAATGCCAGCGACGACAGCTACATTCGCGACATCGCAGACTTGACGCGCTGGATGTCCTTCTCGCAGGCACGCGTGTGGGCAGGAAAGGTTTGGGAACTACTTCGTAGCAATGCTTTCCAGAATGCGCAGAAGACTCGTTTCAGTCCCAAACAGTGGCGTACCGATCTACGACGCATTCGCACCGCGTTCCTCGAAGTACTTGGTTACCTGCCGACGAAGTTGAACCTGAACCGATTTCAGCTCAAGAACCCTCGCGGCGGTAGACACATCAGCTACGCGATCGAACCTCTCGACGAGAGCGGACTGACCGGGTGTGAGCTTCTGGCGTCGTGGATGAAGGTCCACGCGAGCGGCGTCGGGCAGCGCATTCACGCGGCCTGACCTTTACCGTTAGTTTACCTAACGAACCCCGGCGAGCCATTCGACGCCTCTACGTTCCTTTCATGCAACTGAGCAGAATATTGTCGTGCGCCGCCGTGACCGTCGCACTCCCCCTCACCGCCCTGGCGGCCCCGGCCGCCGCATCGCCAACCGGCAGTCTCGACTGGTCCGGTTCGTTCGGTAGTTCAGCGCCCCAGCCGGTTTCGACGTTCGACGTCCAAGCCCACCGCGGCGGGCTCGGCCTGTACACGGAAAGCAGCCTGGCCGCGTTCGCGAATGCCCTCGAAATGGGCGTCAGCACACTGGAGCTCGATACACAGATCACCGAGGACGGGATCGCTGTCGTCACGCACGATCGCAAGATCTCGAACAAGAAATGCCTCGACACCGAGCCCGCAACTGCGGGTGACCCGGAGTTCCCGTACGTCGGCAAATTCGTCAACACGCTGAGCCTGCAGCAGATCAAGACCATGGACTGCGGCACTCTCCCCCTTGCCGGATACCCTGAGCAGCAGAATGTTCCGGGAGCGAAAATGCAGACGCTCGAAGAAGTGCTTGCCCTGGTGAAGTCGTACAACGCACCCGGAATCAAGCTCAATATCGAGACCAAGGTGGAAGCGGGAGCGCCTCACGAGACCGCCCCGCGTGAGCAGTTCGTCTCTGTTGTCCTCGACACGATCCGGGCAGCCGGATTGTTGGACAGCGTCACCATTCAGAGCTTCGACTGGGGCTCGCTCATGCTCACCCGTCAACTCGCGCCGAGTGTCCCCGTCGTTGCGCTCACAAACGGCGACTTTCTCCAGGTAGGCAAGGACGGAGCGTCACCGTGGCTCGGCGGTCTGGACATCGATGATTTCGGTGGCGACGGCATCGCGGCGGTAGCAACCTTTGGTGCCTCCGCCTACTCCCCCGTCCAAGGAACTCCGCAGGGCGGAAAGGTCGGGGATCCCGGTTTCACCCTCTATCCGACAGCCGACATGATCGCGAGCGCACATGCGCGTGGCATGAAGGTCATCCCGTGGACCGTCGATGATCCCGCCACCATGCACGCCCTGATCGACCTCGGTGTCGACGGGATCATCACCGACTACCCCAATCGTCTCCGAGCCGTTCTGGCCGAGCGAGGCATGCCACTACCTGCACCTGCGGTCAAGAAGTAGCCTCCACCGCGCACCGAAGCAGGTACCTGAACAGGTACTACGGCCGATGTCCCCGGGGTCCCGTCGGCCGCATCCTGGACAGGTACTTGCTCGGGTGATCGGAGGTGAATTCTGATGATGTCTTTGAAGGATCAGTTGGACAACTGCGAATACCTACTTGCCGACGCGGAAATGGCCGGCGACTGGAATGCTGTCCGGCGATTCAGGGAATACCGGCTCAGGCTCGTTCGACAACTGTGCAGGCAAAGGGCCGCCGGCCTCTGCGCCTAGAGGCCCGACCTCAACCGTATCTGAGCTGGTCCCTCTGGGCGGTTACGATCCGCCGTCGCCCGAGTCACAGTCGGGTGCTCTCACCAATTGAGCTACAGAAGGTATGGCCCGCAGTGCTTTTCGACTGCGATCTTTCTCTGCCGAACCATACGGGCCCGCATCTCGTCCGCGCTACTGATTTTCGAGTAGACGATCTACACCGACCACCGCTGTGAGTTCGGTTCCGCGTCCCCGCGGGGACGTCCCCGTCGAGGCCACACCGAATCACCGCTGACCAGTAGTCGATGGGATGATGACCTGCGTGTCCATGTCCCCACCGCTGCCCGTCAAGAACGGGGTTGGCCCGACGCGCCTACGCATCCCGCTCTCTGGGCCGTGGGCGACGATCGCCGAGTACGTCGTAGCCAAGTTCGACCATCTGGACGCCGAGAACCTGTATCGGCGGTTCGACGACGGCGAGTTCGTTGATACCGACGGCCACTCGATCTGCCTGAACACAGAACTCAGCGCGCACCGGTTCGTCTGGTACTACCGTGAGTTGCCGGCGGAGGACCCGGTGCCGTTCCACGAGGAGATCCTGCACACCGACGACGATCTCGTCGTCATCGACAAGCCACATTTTCTCCCGACCACTCCGAGCGGGCGATACCTGCGTGAGTCGGCGCTCATCCGCCTGCGGGTTCGTCTCGACAACCCAGATCTGACCCCGATCCATCGACTCGACCGCGGCACCGCAGGGGTGGTGATGTTCTCGGCCCGCCCCGCGACGCGCGGCGCCTACCAGTCACTGTTCGAGAAGCGTCAGGTCACGAAGGTTTACGAGGCGGTGTCGGCGCGACCGACCCGGCGGGGCCGGGATGCACCAGCGCTCGACGTCCCTCTCGTTTACCGCAACCACATCGAAGCTCGACGCGGCGAGTTGCGAGTCGTCGTCGACGACAGCCGTGAACCCAACTCCGAGACCATGATCGAGGCGCGAGGGATGGGCGTGAGTGCCTCCGGACGTGCTGTGCTGCACACGGTTCTACGTCCGCAGTCCGGACGGATGCACCAGTTGCGGGTGCATTTGGCAGCTCTCGGCGCCGGGATCCTGGGCGACCGGCGATACCCCGACCTGCTTCCCGACGCCCCGGACGATCATTCTCTCCCACTCCAATTGCTCGCGAGGGAACTCGAATTCACCGACCCGCTGTCGGGGAAAGCGCGGCGGTTCGTCACCCGTCGGACGCTCAGCGAGATGCCCGTGGGGTGAGGACCAGAAGCCGCGGATTTAGACGTTGAAGCGGAACTCCACCACATCGCCGTCGGCCATGACGTATTCCTTGCCCTCCATGCGGACCTTGCCGGCAGCCTTGGCCGCGGCCATGGAACCGGCCTCGACGAGGTCGTCGAAGGACACGATTTCAGCCTTGATGAAGCCGCGCTCGAAGTCGGTGTGAATGACGCCGGCAGCCTGGGGCGCGGTGTCACCCTTGTGGATCGTCCAGGCGCGAGCTTCCTTCGGACCAGCCGTCAGGTAAGTCTGCAGTCCGAGGGTGTGGAAGCCGGTGCGCGCGAGAGCGTGCAGGCCGGGCTCGGTCTGACCGATCGAGTCGAGCATTTCCTGGCGATCTTCCTCGTCCAGCTCGAGCAGTTCCTGCTCGACCTTCGCGTCGAGGAACACGGCATCGGCAGGGGCGACGGAAGCGCGCAATTCCGCGATCTTCGCCTCGTCGGTGAGCACCGACTCGTCGGCGTTGAAGACGTACAGGAAGGGCTTGGTGGTGAGCAGGCTCAGCTCACGCAGCAACGAGAAATCGAGCTTGTCCTTGACGCTGAAGAGCGTCGTGCCCTCGTTGAGGAATGCCTGAGCCTTGAGTGCCTCGTCGTGGGCCGGCTTGAGCTCCTTGTTCTTGCGAGCTTCCTTGTCCAGACGCGGGAGAGCCTTCTCCAAGGTCTGCATGTCGGCGATCACGAGCTCGGTCTCGATGACCTCGATATCGGAGGCCGGGTCGACCTTGCCGTCGACGTGGATGACGTCGTCGTCGGCGAAGACGCGAACTACCTGGCAGATGGCGTCCGCTTCACGGATGTTGGCCAGGAACTTATTACCCAGGCCTGCGCCCTCGGACGCGCCCTTGACGATGCCGGCAATGTCGACGAACGACACGGTCGCAGGGAGGATGCGCTCGGAGCCGAAGATCTCGGCGAGCTTCTGCAGCCGCGGATCGGGCAGCTCGACCAGACCGACGTTGGGTTCGATGGTCGCGAACGGGTAGTTCGCTGCCAACACGTCGTTGTTGGTCAGTGCATTGAAAAGGGTGGACTTGCCGACGTTGGGCAGTCCGACGATTCCGAGGGTAAGGCTCACGGTCTGTGGATTCTACGGCCTCGCGGCGACGTGACGGGTACTCGCCCCACCGTCACGTCGCGGCAGGTGATCAGTTGTAGGTATACGAATCGACGGATGACACGATCGCAACCAGGAAGATGACGTAGAACGCGATGAACAGCACCCAGCAGATGACGGCTATGAGGAGCGAAATCTGCCCGAGCTTCTTCACCCGCTCGGACGCGTACTGCGCGCCCTGGTGATCGCCCATCGCCCACTTCGGGTAGATGTCGTGGAGATGGTTGAACGCGGCGAACGCGATAGGCCAGAAGAAGATGATCGACGCGACGGCCCATCCCGCGTTGGACTTCGGCGGACCGTACTGAGGCGCCGCGTACGTGGGAGCAGCGCTGTACTGCTGGGCTGCGCTGTACTGCTGACCGGTCGGATACTGCTGTCCGGCTGAGTACTGCGGGTCGGTTGGGTACTGCTGGCCCGTCGGATATTCCTGGCCTGCTGAATATTGCTGACCGGCTGAATACTGCTGGCCTGCCGGATACTGCTGTTCCTTCGGATACTGCTGTTCCTTCGGATACTGCTGCTCCTTCGGATCCTGCGGGTCGGTCGGATATTGCGGTTCGGTCATCATTCCCCCAAAGAGTCGGATTCGGTTCTCTATCGCAGAACCTAGTGGAGACTTACCGCTGCCGTGTCACAGTGAGCGCCTACGCTCTCGAGGTGACTCGGATGCTGATCGTGCTCTTGATATGGATAGTGGGTCTCGGCACCGCCGCGCTCGCAATTGTCGCCTCGCCCGGATGGTGGGTGATCGCTGTCGTCACACTCGCGCTGGCGGCCATGGGCACCTACGACCTCACTCAGAAGTCCCACAGCATCCTCCGTAACTATCCGGTCCTGGGGCACGCGCGATTCCTCCTCGAGAAAATTCGACCGGAGATCCAGCAGTACTTCGTCGAATCATCCACCGATGGAATGCCATTCGATCGCGAAACGCGAGATCTGGTTTACGAGCGGGCAAAAGGAACACTGGCGGAAGAGCCCTTCGGGACCGAGCGCGACGTCAATGCGATCGGCTACGAGTTCATGACGCATTCGATTCGCGCACGGACCGCCCCCGACACCGTTCCCCGAGTTCGCCTCGGCGGACGCGATTGCACGAAGCCGTACGACATCGCTCTCCTGAACGTCTCCGCGATGAGCTTCGGGTCGTTGTCCGCCAACGCAATCGAGGCCCTCAACGCCGGCGCAGCCAAAGGCGGCTTCGCTCACGACACGGGCGAAGGCGCGATCAGTCCGTATCACCGCAAACACGGCGGCGATCTGATCTGGGAAATCGCCTCGGGATACTTCGGATGCCGGACCGAGGACGGCCGATTCGATCCTGACCGTTTTGCCGAGCGCGCAGGCTCCGACCAGGTGAAGGCCATTTCGATCAAGCTCTCGCAAGGTGCGAAACCCGGGTTGGGTGGCGTGCTTCCCGGAGTCAAGGTCTCCCCCGAAATCGCCGAAACCCGCGGGGTACCCGTCGGCCAGACCGTGATTTCGCCACCCGCGCACACCGCGTTCAGCACCCCGGTCGAACTGGTCGATTTCATCGCGACCCTGCGAAAACTGTCGGGAGGCAAGCCGGTCGGGATGAAACTGTGTGTCGGCTCGCGTCGTGAATTCCTCGGAATCTGCAAGGCGATGATCGAACGCGGCATCACGCCCGACTTCATCATCGTGGACGGTTCCGAAGGCGGCACCGGCGCAGGTCCGGTGGAGTTCGAGGACCACATGGGCATGCCGTTGACCGAGGGCCTGATGCTGGTGCACAACGCTCTGGTGGGAACTGGTTTGCGCCCTCTCGTGAAAGTCGGCGCTTCCGGAAAGGTGGCGAGCGGTTCCGACATCGTCAAACGCATCATCCAGGGCGCAGACTTCACGATGGCGGCCCGCGCAATGATGTTCGCAGTGGGCTGTATTCAGGCCCAGATGTGCCACACCAACCGCTGCCCGGTCGGCGTTGCCACTCAGGATCCGGCACGCACCCGCGCACTCGACATCCCCGACAAGAGCGAGCGCGTCTACCGCTTCCAGAAGGCAACTGTCGCCAGCGCACAACAGATGATCGCGTCGATGGGCACCGATTCCTTCGACCAACTGCAACCGGGAATGCTCAACCGCCGCGTCGACGGTCTCACCACTCGCACCTATGCCGACCTGTTCGACTGGCTGATGCCGGGCGAACTGCTCGACTCCCCGCCGCAGGGCTGGCTCACCGATTGGATCGACGCCGACGCTCACCGATTCTGACGTCGGTCGACTCCCGCGTTTCAGATCGCGCGGATTCACCCTTCTGGTCCTACAGTGACAGATGGCCCGCTGTGACGGCGGCCACACGTGCACTAGTGGACGGAGTTCGACGATGAGCTTGACGACTGCGCCGGAACCAAATGTCGAGTACCTGAAAACCGATCCTGACCTGCCACCTGTCGGCGTCATCGACAAAACACCCATCTCCACGACTGCGCGCGTCGTCTTCCTTGTTCTCGGACTGGTCGGCGCGGGCGCCTGGTACATGATTGCGATCGTCCGCGGTGAACACATCAGTGCCGTCTGGTTCGTGTTGGCCGCAATCTGTACCTATCTGATCGCCTACCGCTTCTATGCGCGGTTGATCGAACGCAAAATCGTCAAGCCTCGCGACGACGTCGCAACTCCCGCCGAAATCATGGAGAACGGCGCCGACTACATGCCGACCGACCGTCGGGTGCTGTTCGGTCACCACTTCGCGGCAATCGCCGGTGCCGGTCCCCTGGTCGGACCCGTGTTGGCCGCGCAGATGGGATATCTTCCGGGAACGATCTGGATCATCGTCGGCGTCGTGTTCGCCGGGGCGGTGCAGGACTTCATGGTGCTGTGGATCTCGTCGAAGCGCCGCGGGCGCAGCCTCGGTCAGATGGCCCGCGAAGAACTCGGCCTCGTCGGCGGCGTCGCCGCACTGATCGGCGTGTTCGTCATCATGATCATCCTCATCGCGGTGCTCGGACTTGTGGTCGTCAATGCGCTCGCCGAGTCCCCGTGGGGAGTGTTCTCGATCGCGATGACCATCCCCATCGCGCTGTTCATGGGCGTGTACCTGCGGTATCTGCGGCCGGGCAAGGTTTCCGAGGTCTCCCTGATCGGCGTCGTCCTGCTTCTCCTTGCCATCGTCTCCGGCGGATGGGTTGCCGATACCGGTTGGGGCGCAGACTGGTTCACACTCTCGAAGGTCACCATCGCGTGGCTGATGATCGCGTACGGATTCGCCGCATCGGTGCTGCCAGTCTGGCTGCTCCTGGCACCGCGCGACTACCTGTCGACGTTCATGAAGGTCGGCACCATCGCGCTGCTGGCCATCGGAATTCTGGTCGCACGACCCGCTCTGAACATGCCGGCAGTGACGCCATTCGCCTCCAACGGCGAAGGCCCGGCCTTTGCCGGTTCACTGTTCCCGTTCCTGTTCATCACCATTGCCTGTGGCGCACTCTCGGGCTTCCACGCACTGATCGCGTCCGGTACGACGCCGAAGCTGCTCGAGAAGGAAAGCCAGACCAAGATGATCGGGTACGGCGGCATGCTGACCGAATCGTTTGTCGCGATCATGGCTCTGGTCACCGCCTGCATCCTCGATCAGCACCTGTACTTCGCACTCAACGCTCCCGCGGCACTGACCGGTGGAACACCGGAAACCGCAGCCGAATACGTCAACAATCTGCCCCTCGGCACTGCCCCCATCACACCGGACGTGCTGACTCAGGCAGCCGAGGCCGTCGGCGAAGAATCGATCATCTCGCGAACCGGCGGCGCCCCGACGCTCGCGTTCGGAATGTCCGAAGTGCTCAGCGACGTCTTCGGCGGCGACTCGCTGAAATCGTTCTGGTACCACTTCGCGATCATGTTCGAGGCGCTCTTCATCCTCACCACGATCGATGCCGGCACCCGCGTCGCTCGATTCATGCTCTCCGACTCGCTCGGCAACTTCGGCGGTCCGGCAAAGAAGTTCAAGGACCCGTCGTGGCGCATCGGCGCGTGGCTGTGCTCGCTGATCGTCGTCGCTGCCTGGGGCGCGATTCTGCTCATGGGTGTCACCGATCCGCTGGGCGGAATCAACACACTCTTCCCGCTCTTCGGCATCGCCAACCAGCTACTCGCCGCGATCGCACTGACGGTGGTCATGACGATCGTCATGAAGAAGGGCCTGTTCAAATGGGCCTGGATTCCCGGCGTGCCGCTGGTGTGGGACCTGGTCGTAACCATGACCGCGTCGTACCAGAAGATCTTCTCCGACAACCCCGCGATCGGGTACTGGGCTCAGCACAACGTGTTCAAGGACGCGAAGGCTGCCGGCGAGACGGCGCACGGTTCCGCGAAGACTCCGGAGGCCATCGATGCCGTCATTCGCAACACCTTCATCCAGGGCACGTTGTCGATCATCTTCGCGTCACTGGTGATCGTCGTGGTCATCGCCGGGATCATCGTATGTGCCAAGGCAATCCGAGCGGGCGGGCTGCCGACCACCGAGTCCCCGGAAGAACCGTCGAAAATCTTCGGACCCGCCAGCTTCATTCCGACGCCCGCGGAGAAGGAAATCCAGAAAGAATGGGACGAGCTGATCAAAGCCGGGAAAGTCCGGGCGCCCGGCGCCGCACACGGAGGTGGGCACTGACCATGACGACGGCGACCATGACGGCAAAACTCACCACAGCGTTCCGCGGAACGCTGTGGTGGGTTCGCTCGGTGATGGGTGATCTCGACTATCAGCGCTACGTCGAGCACACCCGACGCCACCACGCCGACTCACCGGTGATCAGCGAACGAGAGTTCTGGCGCCGCCGTCACGCAGCAGCCGACGCCAACCCAGGCGCCCGCTGCTGCTGAATCCGGTCAGGGGCAGGTGGCCTTCGCGAGTTCGTAAATGTGGCCGGCCTGCTCGTCGGTGGGCTTGTTGCCGTTGTTCTCGGCCAGGTCGGTGATCTTGGTCTTGACCTCCGCCTCGTCCGTGCCGTTGGCGACCTCGGTACACGTGGTCGTCAAGATCTCCTCGATGTCTGCGTCGTCGCGGTTCTCCGCCAACGGTGCGTAAGCCCCACGGAACGTGGCGACGAACAGCGCCGTCTTGCCCTGATCGATGGCGTTGCCCGCTGACTGTTTCGCCGTCTCGAGCGCCTGTTGCCCGCTCGTGACTGCCTCGCTGATCTTGTTCTGCGCGTTGTCCTGATCCTCGGTGCTACACGCGGTGAGCCCGAGAACGACGATTGCTGCTGCCCCGACTGCTGCTGCGATTCTCATGACGGAAATGTTAGTCCGATCAGCATGCTTCAAAACACAGTATTGCAGCGCAACACACGAGTTATCGCATGCAGTCGTTACGATCAGCTCAGCTAGATCACCGGATTCGCACATCGGCGAGGAGATCCCTGCGCCGACGGAAAGGACGATCAGTGAGCGAGCAAGACAAGGGGACGTCCGCAGGGGTGCGCAAGCGCGACCGCGGCGAGATCATCGGGCAAGGGGGTATGTGGCTCGCAAAATGGTCGTTGGTGTTGGCGTCGATTTCGCTGGGCGCCTGGATTTTCGGCTGGCTGATCGAAAAGCTCTGGGTCATCATCCTGCCGGTGGCTCTGGCTATCGTTGTTGCGACAGTCATGTGGCCGCCGACCCGCGGCATGATCAAGCGCGGGATGCCACCGGCCGCGGCAGCCGGCATCACCCTGGTGCTCTCGATCGGAATCCTGGCCGGTGTGATCGCCGGCATCGTTCCGTCAGTGGTCAGCCAGGCCCCCGAGCTCGCGAACAAGACCACCGAGGGCATCAACCAGGTTCAGGACTGGCTCCAGGGTCCGCCGCTGAACCTGAAGGACGACCAGATCGACAACGCCGTCCATGCCGTCATCACCAAGGTGCAGGAAAGTGGAACCGCCATCGCTTCAGGCGTTTTCAGCGGCGTGAGCACAGCGAGCTCGTTGTTGGTCACGCTCGGTTTGGTCCTGATTCTCGCTTTCTTCTTCATCAAGGACGGACCGAGGTTCATCCCCTGGCTCCACGCTGTCGGCGGCGGCCGCGCCGGTCGGCATCTCGAAGAGGTCCTCACCCGCATGTGGGACACGCTCGGCGGATTCATCAGGACACAAGCACTGGTGAGTCTGATCGACGCGGTCTTCATCGGCGCCGGACTGCTGATACTCGGGGTCCCGCTGGCACCGGTGCTGGCAATTCTCACGTTCATCGGTGGCTTCATCCCGATCGTCGGTGCCTTTGTCGCCGGCGCCCTGGCCGTGTTGGTTGCGCTGGTGGCCAACGGTCTCACCACCGCCATCATCGTGTTGATCATCATCCTGGCCGTTCAGCAGATCGAAGGAAACGTCCTTCAGCCTGTGCTGCAGAGCAAGTCGATGAAACTCCACGCCGTCATCGTGCTGCTTGCCGTGGCCGCCGGTAGCTCGCTGTACGGCATCGTCGGCGCGTTCCTCGCAGTGCCCGTCGCCGCTGTGGCAGCAGTTGTCATCCGGTACATCGGCGAGCAGATCGACGAACGCGCAAGCGACAACGAGCCGATGCCCGCCGGCGATGCGTCGGACATCCTCGAGGATCAAGACGACGACGCCGAGTCAGAGGTAGAGAACAAAAAGGCCTGATCAGCCCGCGATCACCTTCACCGAGGAGCCTGCACGTCCGCGAATGACGTGCAGGCGACTCGGGATTCGCTGCCTCATCTCGTCCACGTGACTGACGATCCCCACCACTCGTCCACCGTCGCGAAGCTCGTCCAACACAGCCATCACCGAGTCGAGGGTGTCGGCGTCGAGAGTGCCGAATCCTTCGTCGATGAACATCGTGTCGAGAACGATTCCGCCGGACTCCGCCGCAACCACATCGGCAAGTCCGAGGGCCAAAGACAATGACGCCAAGAATGATTCACCGCCCGAGAGCGTCTTCGCCGAGCGAACGACACCCGTGAAGTCGTCCCGGATGTCGAGCCCCAGACCGCCGCGGCGACCCCGAGAACCTGCCTCGTCACTGTGCACGAACTCGTATCTGCCCCCGGACATCCGCTGCAGCCGAACCGATGCCGACACGGCGATCTCTTCCAACCGCGACGCGAGCACATACGCTCGCAGCGACATCTTGCGACTGTTCTGACCTTTGCCGGCGATCACGTCGGCAAGCGCCGCGAGTTCGTCGTGCAGTTCCCGCTCAGGTGCAACCGCTTCGTATGCCTTCTCGAGTTGTCCGCTGAACCGTTCGAGATCCGACACACGGTTCTCGGCCAGGGAAGCAGCTGCAACAGCCGAGTTCACCACCTCGGCGCACTGAAGAGCACGCTCGCGAGGACCGTCGACGTCGACTGTCTCGACTTCGCTCACCGCAACGACCTCGGGGTCGTCGAGGACCGTCCGAGCGGCCACCTCGAGGTCGCGTGCTTTGGCGAGTTCCGTTTCGATCGCCGCGATTCGGGCCGGCGATCTCACCCCTTCGATCGCAGCCTCGACCGAATCGAATCCGGCAGCGGCCGCCGCAGCGGCCAGTTTGGTCGACAGTTCCGCCGATCGCGCCTGCGCACGAACGGCGTCGTCACGCATCTCAGACGCCGCCGAGGCAGCGGAGGCAAGCCTTTCGAACCGCGAGCGCCGAGCAGCGATGGTCGAATCTTCTCCCACCGCAGCGACGATCGCCGCTCGAATCTGCTCGACCGTGGCCGACAGAGTCGTCGTACGCTCGGTCAGTGCCGCCAATTCGGCCGTCAGAGAAGCGGATTCCTGTTGCAGCTCGCCGTCACGCTCGTTGAGATGCCCGAGCTTGTCGGCCAACCCTCCAACCTGACCGGCAGAGTGGGTCGCCTCGTCAACGGCGTTCCGAGCCGCGGCGCGGAGCCTGTCGAGTTCTGCGACGTCTCCATCCCCGCCGCGGGCGATCACCCGGTCGATGTCACGGTCGACGGCTACCTGGTGGTCGACTACCTTGCTCAGGGCTTTCTCGGCCGCACGCTCGGCTGCGGACGCGGCTTCCAGATCGGGCTCGGTGACCGTGACGACATCAGACTGCGCCGGCGCAGGGTGTTCACGCGAACCACACACCTGGCATGGGTCACCGGGCGCGAGTGAACTCGCCAACTCCGCAGCCATGCCCTCGATACGCTTCTGCACGAGGTCGAGCCAGCGCCCGCGAGCACTCTGATGGGCGTCGCGCACATCCAACACCTGCACACGAATCTTCTCGGCTTGCGCACGCAGAGAGACGAATTCATGAGCCGCTGCCGCAGCATCCGATGCTTTGGCCAGTGCAGCTTCGAGGCCGGGCAGAGCCGCGTGCGCGCGTTGCGCATCCTCCAGTCGTTGGCCGGCCGAGCGCACCATTTCTGGCAGTTGAGTGCGTTCAACCGCGATGGCATCCATGCGCTCGGACAGGGAGTCCCGCCGAACTCCGAGTTTCTCGATCTCGGCTTCTGCCGCATCGGCTCGCCGAGCGTCCTCCGCCATTGCGTCCAGGCGAACGATCTCGTCACGCCAGGTCCGGATCCGAGCTACGACGCGTTGACGCTCGTCGTCGGTGGGTGGCCACACCTCCGGCACGAAAATCTCCGGACCGCCCGTTGCGGAGTAGGTCGACATCGCTGCGGTCATCGATTCGAGTGCGGCAGCGAGGTGCAAGCCGGCAGCGTCCACATCGCCGGCGACAGCGGCCACCGGCAGTGCGCGCTTGGCGGTCTCGAGTTCAGCGCCGATCACAGCTCTTTGGGCGGCGCCCGTATTGAATGCTGTGAGTTCAGCGGTCGCACGATTACGGCGAGCGACCAGATCTGCGGTTCGCTGCGCAACGGTGAGCACCCGATTAGCCTCGGCTGCTGCATCTTTCGCGGTCACCAGCTCCGCAAGACTTGTATCGCGGGTGTCCTGAGCCTCGGCGAGGAGTTTGCGCGACCATTCCAGTGGGTGTGCCTCGGCGCCTACCTCGAGTCCCGCAGCTGTCTCGACCTTCGCGAGCAGCAGCCGCACGGATTGCTCCCTTGCCGCGAGCGCGGTCGCACTTGCCTTTCGCTTGGCGTCGAACCATGCCTCGACGGAGACAAAACGCTTGGTGTCGAACAGACGCTCGAGCAGTTTGCCTCGCTCGTCACTCTCGGCACGCAGGAATTTGGCGAACTCACCCTGCGGCAAGAGCACCACCTGGAAGAACTGATCAGCGCTCATGCCCATGAGGCGGTTGATCTCGTCACCGATGTCAGGGATGCGCGAAAGATTCTCGCCGCGGCCGTCCAACCACGTCAGTGTGGCCTTTGCATTCTCTGTGATCGAACCGGTCCCGCGCTTCTTCGGACGCGAATACTCTGGACTACGAACAAGTTTGATTCTGCGACCACTGATGGTCGCTTCGAGTTCCACGCGCGGCACCGAACCGGCGGGCGCGTGATCGGACAACAATCGCTTGCCCTCGTTGCGCGCACCCGGCACCCGCCCGTACAGGGCAAACGCAACCGCGTCGAGGATCGTGGTCTTGCCTGCACCGGTGTCGCCGTGCAGAAGGAACAGCCCGTCTGCACCCAATCGGTCGAAGTCGACCTCGACAGTGTCGGCAAAGGGCCCGAAAGAGCTGACTTCGAGTTTGTGCAGCCTCACGCGGTTTCACTCAGTTCTACCGTGGACTCCTCGGCGCGCGCGGCAGCGCTGAGCGCTTCGGCCATCAACGTGACCTCCCGCTCGGACGGGTCACTACGCACGGCCGAGACAAAGCCGCGGGCGATCTCCATGTCGGTTCGACCCCGTACCGCGTCGCGATACTTGAGATCCGATTGTCCTTCCGGCCTTTGCCATTCGAGGTGAACGGCAAACGGGAAACGTGCCTGGAGCTGCCTCATGGCATCGACGGGACGAATCTGGTCGGTGAGCAAAGCGGAGACGTAGCACTGCTCGGAATCGGCGTACTTCGACTCGGTGAGAAGTTCCTCGAGAGTTCCCGTCACCTGGCTCAGCCCCCGAATCACCGGAAGATCGAGGCGCTGCACCGACGACAGACCGGCTGCGTCGAGTTCGATCAAAAGCGCAGCCTTGCGGTGGCTGCGCTCACCGAACGAATACGGCAACGGTGAACCTGAGTACCGCACACTCTCCGAGAGCATCTGCGGAGAATGCAGGTGTCCGAGGGCGACATAGTCGACGCCGTCGAATTCGCCCACTGCGACGGTCTCCACTCCGCCGACCGAGATGGAGCGTTCCGATTCAGAGGCCTCACCGCCCACGACGAAGGCATGCGCGAGCAGTACCGATCGAGTCGCGGGGTCGGCAGCCGTTCGTTCGGCGAGATCTCGCCGAACACGCGACATGGCCGCTCCGAGGATGTCGGAATGAGTACGAGCCCGGGGCACGTCCAACTCGACGCGCGTGATCTCCGGCTCGAGATACGGAATCCCGTAAAAGGCGACGGGCCCGAACTGATCGCTCAGCATCACCGGAGTACCGATCTGGCCGACTCGGGTGATCAAGTGCAAGCCGCCGGCAGCGGCAAAGGATGCCCCGGCTCCGAGCCGCACCGCGGAATCGTGATTGCCGGACGTCGCGACGATGACCGCCCCCGCCGCCCGGATTGCCTCGAAGCCTCGATTGCACACGGTGACCGCGTCGGAACTGGGAATCGAGCGGTCGTAGATGTCACCGGGCACGACCACGACGTCGACGCCGTGTTCGCGGACGGAATCTGCGATGGAACCGAGCACACTCGCCTGATCGGCCAACAGATCGACGCCGTGAAAGGTGCGACCTATATGCCAATCGGAGGTGTGCAGAATCTTCATGAATCCGACGGTAGAGCAGCCCACCGACACCGCCGATCTCCCACGCTGACGGCTTCGTCGGTGTGCCCCAACCCACGAGCGTCCGGTGACCCTGCACACAATCCGTCCGGTTCGTTTGGCGAAGAACCCGAAACCATCGCGCCATCGCGTCGATAAATGCGCCAGCCACGACCCGCACAAACACGGCCGACAACGCAAGAACCGCTAATGTCGTTATGTGTCTGCAACCCAACGTGCTCGCTCCGGGGTACCGCTGGACAAGCGATCGCTCATCGTGACCGTCCCCGGCCTGCCCTGGTGGGGAGTGATCCTGCTTGCTGCCGGTGTGACCGCCGTCGGCGTACTGATCGATGCCACCGGAGGCGGCGGAGAGCTCACCGCGGTGTTCTCGACGTTCTACTTCCTGGGCTGTCTCTTCGCTGTGGTTGCCGCTTCGAACAAGGCCCTCTTCACCGCGATGGCCCAACCGCCGTTGCTGCTCTTCGCTGCGGTGCCGATCGGGCACACACTCATCGGCAAGGACAACAGCACCGCGCTGCGCGATATCGCGATCAACATCGCGTACCCGTTGGTCAACCGCTTTCCGATCATGTTGGCCGCAACCGTGGTCGTGCTGATCATCGGTGGCTTCCGGTACTTCCTGCTCAATCAGCGCCCCACCGGGCCCGCGCGCTCGACCCGCTCCCGCCGCTCGGCGGCCACCACTCGTGACTCCTCTGCGGCTGCCACGCGAGAACAACCCTCACCCGAGACCGGGCGTCGACGCAGAGTCTCGGACGCGCCCGTCCCCGGGCCCCCGCGTCGCCGCGCCCCCGAGGTGGACGAGCAGCCCGCCTACCGAAGCACCCCCAGGCGCGAGCCGATCCAGGACGAGCGTCCGCTGCCGCCTCGGAGAAGCCCTCAGCCACCCAGGGTCGATCGCACGCACCAACCGCCCACGCGTCGCCCCCAGCCCGACAGTCGGCCCGTGGCAGACGACGACTACCCGTCGTACGGTCGCCGCCGGGCGCCCGAGCCCGCTCCGTCGCCCAGACGTGAGGAGCGGATGGAGCCCTTCTTCGCTTCGGGTGACGACGTATCGCCGCCGCTGCCCCCTCGCCGCCGCCCACCCGGAGTCGATCTTCCCGCGTATCCGCCGCCGCGAGTTCGGTACCGCGATCGCGAAGAGCCCTGAACAGACGCGCCCGGTAGCACAAAAAATGCGGGGCACCTTCCAGATGGAAGGTGCCCCGCATTTTCTTGATTCAGGACGTGCGCGCTGCTCGCAATTCACGGGGAAGGGCGAACACCAGAGTCTCGTTGGCAGTGGTGACGGGTTGAACGTCGTTGTATCCGTGCTCGGCAAGAAGTTCGATCACGCCGCGCACGAGCACCTCGGGTACCGATGCGCCTGACGTGATGCCGACTGTCTGGACACCCTCGAGCCACGCGAGATCGACCTCACGGGCGTAGTCGACCAGGTACGACGCGGCAGCGCCCGCCCCGAGCGCGACCTCGACCAGGCGAACCGAGTTGGACGAGTTCCGCGAACCCACCACGATCACGAGATCGCACTCGGGAGCCATCGCCTTGACCGCGACCTGACGGTTCTGCGTGGCGTAGCAGATGTCGTCGGACGGCGGGTCCTGCAGATTGGGGAAGCGCTCACGCAGGCGCGCGACGGTCTGCATCGTCTCGTCGACGCTCAGTGTGGTCTGGGAAAGCCAGATGACCTTCGACTCGTCACGAACCGTGACCGCGTCGACCGAATCCGGGCCGTCGACGATGGTGACGTGATCGGGAGCCTCACCTGCGGTGCCCTCGACCTCCTCGTGGCCTTCGTGGCCGATGAGCAGAATGTCGTAATCGTCGCGGGCGAATCGCTTCGCTTCCTGGTGCACCTTCGTGACCAGGGGGCACGTCGCGTCGATCGTGCGCAGGTTCCGCTCGGCAGCCGAGTCGTGGACGGCCGGCGACACACCGTGCGCCGAGAACACGAGCAACGATCCCTCGGGAACCTCGTCGGTTTCGTCGACGAAGATCACGCCCTGATCTTCGAGCGTCTCGACGACGTGGCGATTGTGGACGATCTCCTTACGCACGTAGATGGGAGCGCCGTGCTTCTCGAGGGCCTTCTCGACGGTCTCGACCGCGCGGTCGACGCCGGCGCAGTAGCCGCGAGGCTCGGCGAGGAGCACGCGCTTGGCGCTGCCCTTGCGGGTGGACGGCGAATCAGCCGAGTGCGCGATACCGAGATTGAGAGGAACAGCCGAAGACATGTGATCAGCCTACTGGCACCTCGAACGTGAGACACTCCGGCAAACGTGAACACCTCGGTTTCGGGCTCCGATCGAAGGTTCCGAAGTAAACGAGTACAGCCGTCACAGGCAAGTCGGCTACCGATTGTCGGAGCTTTGCGGCAAGCTGTGGGAATGATCCGACCACCGTTCGTGGCGCGCGTTGCCGCGGGACTCGCCGTCACCGCGATGGAAGAGGCAAAGAAGTTGCCCACCACCGCCGTCGCCCTGCCGATGACCGCCGTGAGCCAGATGCTGCAGACAAGCATGCGCGTGCAGCAGTCGATCACCTCGCTGGCGATCAAGGGCGATCAGGCATTTGCACTGATCAACTGGTCTTCCGAGGACGAACAGCCCGAGTGGGCGGTCTTCGACGAAGACGTCGATGCGCCTGCTGACCCGACGCCTTCCACCGGATCGACCACCGCTGACACCCCGACCAACGCCGGTCGCTTCGCGCTCTACTCGCTCGAGCCGACTGCCCCCATCGAGGAACCCGCACCCGTCGCCGAGTCCGAATCCACGGCAGCTACGACGGACGGACCTGCCGAAGAGCCCGAGATCGTCACCGAACTCGACTACCCCAACCTCACACTCGCACAGCTCCGTGCGCGCATCCGGACGCTCAGCATCGACGAGCTGACCGCAGTCCTGGACTACGAGAATGCGACGCTCGCTCGCGCACCGTTCCAGACCATGCTCACTAACCGCATCACCACAGCCAAGGCAAAGTGACTTCCGCAACGCCCCCCGCTTCATCGCAGCGATCGTCCGGCGCCAGTAGCGCTGAGCAGCCGTGGCCGGTCCGCACGGTTTCCGCCAAGGTCGCCGGCTGGATCGATCGGCTCGGCAGTATCTGGGTCGAAGGTCAGATCACCCAGATCAATGCACGCCCCGGCACCCGAACGGCCTTTCTCGTCCTGCGTGATCCGTCGGCAGACATGTCGCTGTCGATCACGTGCTCACCGCAGTTGTTGCACAACTCCCCGGTGCCGTTGACCGAGGGCTCGCGAGTCGTGATGTTCGGCAAGCTCTCGTTCTACACCGGACGCGGAACGGTGTCGTTGCGTGTCACCGAGATTCGCGCCGTGGGTATCGGTGAGCTGCTTGCCCGCATCGAGAGACTGCGCGCCTTGCTCGCCGCCGAGGGCTTGTTCGATCCGCGGCTCAAACGGCCGCTTCCGTTTCTGCCCGGCACGATCGGCCTGATCACGGGCCGAGCCAGTGCGGCCGAGAAGGATGTCGTCTCAGTCGCCCATCGTCGTTGGCCAGCAGTTGCCATCGCAGTGCGTAACACCGCGGTTCAGGGCCCGACTGCTGTTCCCCAGATCATCGAAGCGCTGAAGGAACTCGACGCCAACCCGGTAGTCGACGTCATCATCCTCGCTCGCGGCGGCGGTAGCGTCGAGGATCTCCTGCCGTTCTCCGACGAAGCGCTGTGCCGCGCCATCGTGGCCTGCACGACGCCGATCGTCAGTGCCATCGGACACGAGCCGGACAGCCCGCTCAGTGACCACGTCGCCGACCTGCGCGCAGCCACACCCACGGACGCGGCCAAGCGCGTCGTACCCGACGCGGTTGCGGAAGCTGCCCTGGTTGCGGATCTGCGTGACCGCAGCGCTGCGGCACTGCGCAGCTGGGTCAAGCGTGAGTCTCATCTGATCGAACAGTTGCGCACTCGACCGGTCATGGCATCGCCGCTGCTCGCGGTGGACCGTCGCGCCGAGGAGGTCGAAAGGCTCCAAGCCGCCGGACGACGCGATGTGACTCGGTTGATCGACTCCGAGTCCCGAACGATCGAGCATCTGCGCGCCCGGCTCACCACGCTGGGCCCCGCCGCGACGCTGGCCCGCGGGTACGCAGTCGTGCAACGTGTTGTCGCCGACGGCGATCCGGAGGTTCTGCGCTCGGTCGAGGACGCGCCACCCGGTACCCAGATTCGAGTTCGACTTGCAGACGGCGCCGTTCGCGCCGCAGTGATGGGAAGAGAAAAATGAGCAACGCCACCGACACCGACATCAACGAACTCGGCTACGAAGCAGCCCGCGACGAATTGGTGAGCGTCGTGAAGATTCTCGAACAGGGCGGTCTGGACCTCGACGCGTCACTCTCACTGTGGGAGCGAGGCGAAGCGTTGGCCAAGCGCTGTGAAGAGCACTTGGCCGGCGCGAGGGCCCGCGTCGAAAAGGCTCTGGCCGAAGCGGACGAGTAACGTCCGCTCCGACCGCAAATCCTATGGCGTGATCGGCTGCGCTGCGCCGACCTTCTCGGCAAGAATCCGGAACTCTTCCGGCGTCGCCGCGCCCGTGAGCAACAGGCGAACATCCCCGACGTCCGTGACCCAGATCGACTCGACACCTTCGCCGCCGAAGACGTTCCACGTATCGGCACCGACGGTCTCGACTCCGGTCGCGAATCGCTGTCCACCGGCAACATGTGACACCAACGGGAATTCCTCGGCGTTGCTCTGTGTCAGCTGGATGTAGCGACCACTGGTCGTGATGAATCCCACAGTGCTCGAATCTCCGCCGCCGTCGCCGGAGATGATCTTGCGACTGCCGGAGTTCGGAGTCCACCCGTCCGGAACACCGGGATTACGGATGGGAAATCCGAGTTCCTTCGCGTCGTAGTTCAGAGCTGCGTCCACGTCGACGCTCGGGATAGGCCCCTGTGTCGGGCCGCCAGGACTGAACGTGCACTGGCTGGCGATGCCCGCAATGATGATGCAGAACAGCACCAACGGTACGAGAGACCAGACCATGTCTTTGTTGTCTTCGAGAATGCGGGGTTTCTTCGATGCCACACCCCCAGTATCCAGGTACTCCGCAGTAGATACGATTCCCGGTCCCCCTCGAGCGAGACAAAACGTCTCTGCGGCGACCCGACAGCGCACGTAGCCGCTCCCATCTGGGACAATGACGCCTGAAGAAACCACTGCGTCGACACACCCCGTCGACCGCGACCGCGCCAGGAGGCACCGCACATGACGGCCAGCAGCACTCATCGTGAGACCCCGGACCGTAACCTCGCACTCGAATTGGTCCGAGTCACCGAAGCCGGTGCTATGGCTGCCGGCCGCTGGGTAGGCCGCGGCGACAAGGAAGGCGGCGACGGAGCAGCCGTCGACGCCATGCGTCAGCTCGTCTCCTCAGTCTCGATGCGCGGCATCGTCGTCATCGGTGAAGGCGAGAAGGACGAAGCGCCGATGCTGTTCAACGGCGAAGAGGTCGGAAACGGCGACGGCCCCGACTGTGACTTCGCCGTCGACCCGGTCGACGGCACCACCTTGATGTCCAAGGGCATGCCCAACGCGATCTCTGTTCTGGCTGTTGCCGAGCGCGGCGCGATGTTCGATCCGTCGGCCGTGTTCTACATGGAGAAGATCGCTGTCGGGCCGGATGCCGCAGATGTCATCGACATCAGCGCACCGATCGCCGAGAACATCAAGCGCGTGGCCAAGGTCAAGAAGGCGTCGGTCTCCGACATCACGATCTGCATCCTGGACCGCCCGCGTCACAACCAGCTGATCCAGGACGTTCGCGACACCGGCGCTCGTATCCGTCTGATCTCCGACGGTGACGTTGCCGGCGCGATCGCCGCAGCGCGTCCGGAGTCCGGCACCGACATGCTCGTGGGCATCGGCGGAACGCCAGAGGGCATCATCGCCGCAGCAGCCATGCGCTGCATGGGTGGATCGTTGCAGGGCAAGCTGGCCCCCACCGACGACGAAGAGCGTCAGAAGGCCATCGACGCCGGTCACGATCTCGATCGGATCCTGTCCACCGAAGATCTCGTCTCGGGCGAGAACGTCTTCTTCTGCGCCACCGGCGTCACCGACGGTGACCTCCTGCGCGGCGTCCGCTACTACGGCGGCGGCGCCAGCACGCAGTCCATCGTGATGCGTAGCAAGTCCGGCACCGTTCGCATGATCGACGCGTACCACCGTCTCGAGAAGCTGCGCGAGTACAGCTCCGTCGACTTCGACGGCGAAGAGGGCGCGGTTCCCCCGACGTTCTGATGGGCTCCGCCCCGTGAGTGGTTAGGGAGTCCCTGCACTCCTTAACCGCTCACGGGGGACGTAGTCCCCTACCCGCTCTCGAAAAGTGGCAATGTGGAGCCATGACGGAGAGCAACGATCAACAGTTCCGAATCGAACACGACACCATGGGCGAAGTTCGGGTGCCCATCGACGCACTGTGGCGAGCACAGACCCAGCGTGCAGTCGAGAACTTCCCGATCAGCGGGCGCCCGCTCGAGCGCACCCAGATCCGCGCAATGGGCCTGCTGAAAGCAGCGTGTGCGCAGGTCAACAAGGACCTCGGACTCCTCGACGCGGACAAGGCCGACGCAATCATCGCCGCCGCGAACGAGATCGCCGAAGGCAAGCACGACGATCAGTTCCCCATCGACGTCTTCCAGACCGGCTCGGGAACCAGTTCGAACATGAACGCCAACGAGGTCATCGCATCCATCGCGAAGGCCGCCGGTGTGGACGTACATCCCAATGATCACGTCAACATGTCGCAGTCCTCCAACGACACCTTCCCCACCGCCACGCATGTCGCAGCTACCGAAGCAGCGGTCACCGATCTTGTTCCGGCACTGGAACATCTGCATGCTGCGCTTGCCACGAAGGCGACCGAGTGGAAGACCGTCGTCAAATCCGGACGCACCCATCTGATGGACGCTGTGCCGGTCACGCTCGGTCAGGAGTTCGGCGGCTACGCACGTCAGATCGAGGCCGGCATCGAGCGCGTCAACGCAACACTCCCCCGCCTCGGCGAGCTGCCGATCGGCGGAACAGCAGTCGGCACCGGTCTCAATGCTCCGGATGGATTCGGCCCCAAAGTTGTTGCCGAACTGGTCAAGTCGACCGGTGTCGACGCGCTGACTCCGGCGAAGAACAGCTTCGAAGCGCAGGCCGCGCGTGACGGACTGGTCGAGGCATCGGGCGCGCTGCGGACCATCGCCGTCTCACTGACGAAGATTGCCAACGACATTCGGTGGATGGGATCGGGTCCGCTGACCGGGCTCGGCGAGATCGCACTCCCCGATCTGCAGCCGGGTAGCTCGATCATGCCCGGAAAGGTGAACCCGGTCCTGCCCGAGGCAACCACTCAGGTTGCGGCTCAGGTGATCGGAAACGACGCCGCCATCGCGTGGGGTGGCGCAGCCGGAGCTTTCGAACTCAACGTCTACATCCCGGTCATGGCTCGCAACCTGCTGGAGTCGTTCACCTTACTGGCCAACGTCTCTCGACTGTTCGCCGACAAGTGCGTGAGCGGACTGGTCGCGCACGAGGAGCACCTCAAGACACTCGCCGAATCTTCGCCGTCGATCGTGACGCCCCTCAACTCGGCAATCGGTTACGAGGAAGCCGCAGCCGTCGCGAAGCAGGCACTCAAGGAGAAGAAGACGATCCGTCAGGTCGTCATCGAGCGCGGACTCGTCCCGGACAAGCTGAGCGAGGAAGAACTCGACAAGCGTCTCGACGTTCTGGCGATGGCGAAGGTCAAGGACTGAACAAACAACAGAGTGGCGGTTTCCACTTCGGAAACCGCCACTCTTTTCCCTACACCGTAGTGGTTGCCCGCCACTCGTCGGTGCGATCGGGGCTCGCCTCGGCCAATGCTTTCAGCGTCGCTTCGCGATCGAAATCCTTGCCGTACACGGGAGTTCCCGGCTGCTGACGCCAGGAATCGTCGATCGTTCCCGCATCGACGGGATCGAAGCCCAACTGATTGATCAGATCGAAGACGACCTGCTTGTTCGCGTCGTCGTCGCCGGCGATGGGTAGCGCAATGCGCCCCTCTGCACCTTCGGGAAGCCCCTTCTCGAGGAGATGCTTCCACCAGATTCCGTTGAACGCCTTGAACACCGGTACACCCAGGTGTTCCTGCACCCATCCGCTTTCGGTCTGTCCGTCCTCGATGGCGGTGATCAGACCGTCACGCTGTTGCGGGTAGTAGTTGTTGGTCTCGATGACCGGGGCACCTGCGACCGCACCGCTGAGAATCCCCGCCGGTAGATCAACCACGTTCTTCTGCGGAATGCTCACGATGACCAGCTCGGCACCCTCGGCGGCCTCGGTGCTGCGGACTGCCTTCGCACCCGTCTCGGCTTCCAGTTCTGCAAGCGTGTCCGGGGTCCGCGAGTTCGAGACGCGCACGTCGTGACCGAGCGCAGCGAGCCTACGTGTGAGCGTGCCACCGATCTGACCGGCTCCGATGATTCCGATGCGCATGATCCTGCTCCTTCGTCGTGTGGAGTGGCGATCGCGCCACCGCTGCATTCGTCAACGACGAGAACGCACCGGGTCATTCCGCACCGGCCATTTCAACTCCCGTTGATTCAATCGGTTGACGAATCGAGTGCGAGTTTGATGCGAACACTGACCGGGTCGGTCTGCAATCCGCGAAAGGCAGAGGCCGTCAGCGCCGATCTGATCTTCCCCGACGCAAATGTCTTCACCCGCGCCGGCACGTCGTCGTCCGGCATGATCTGGGCCTGTCCGGCCACCCACTCGCCGCGGCGACGGATCCGAACCTTCGGCGTCGCAGAGATATTGGCACCCCACCCCGCGCCGGTGCCATGCTGCGCAATGACCCACGCCTCGTCACCGTCGTAGGTGATCGCAACGGGCACTCGGCGGGTCAGACCGGTTCGGCGTCCAACCGTCTCGATCTCGGTCATCAACGACGGCATCAAACCGATCCGATTCAATCCGGTGACCAGCGGATTGGCGAAATACTTCCCGACTGCGACTTCGATTCTTCGTTTTCGTGCAACTGACGTCGGTACCGGCATGTCGTTTCCTCTCCTCCGAAGCTGGTGCTCGAAGCAACAGCTCTATACCGCACGATATAACCACTGTTCGGGGAGTTTTGCCACCAAGAATCTTCGTCGATACCCACCACCTGCACACAACACTTGACTGTGTCTGTCGGTTACATCTAGTCTCAGATTCGTTCCTATACCGATCGACATACTGGGAGGCAGTGATGAACACACCTCGAGACGCCTCGTTGCCATGACCGGCCCGCAGACGCGTTGTCCGATCGCCGCAGCGCGTCGCAAGTGGGGAGTACCAAGAGAATCAGCGGCACCAGATGATTCGAACAGCACTGCGATTGCATACGATGGCGGGATGGCCGACTCCGATTCCCGCACTCTGATGCTGGTCGGCGCCATCAATGCCTTCCGTGAACACGGGATCGCGACGACCTCGCTCACCGAGATCGTCGAACGCTCGGGAGCTCCCCGCGGGTCGGTGTACCACTACTTTCCCGAGGGCAAAGGACAGCTGGCCGGCGAAGCAGTTGCCTACTTCGGCCGGGGCGTCAGTGCCGCCATCAGTTCGATGATCGCTCAGTCTTCCCCACCGGAGATCATCGACGCGGTTGTCACGATATTTCGAAACAGCTTGGTAGAGAGCGATTTCACCTCCTCCTGTCCGGTCGCAGCCGCGGCAGTGGAGGGCGCGTCGACGCCGGCGGCATTAACTGCTGCGGGCGAATCCTTCACCTCGTGGGAATCGCTTCTCACATCGTTCTTCTGGCAGCAGGGACAGCCGTCCGAGACTGCAGCACAGTGGGCAACCGTCGTGATCGCGTCAATCGAAGGCGCAACCCTGATGGCAAAAGCTCAGCACACCACGGCGCCTCTCGATCGCATCGGCGCTCACCTCAAGGCTCTGGTCTCGGCCCCGAGCTGACCAACCCTCTTTCTTCCAACCGCTGCTGCCGTCCGCGCAGGAGCAGAGATGGCGTACAAACATGTCTCACACACTTGCACCGGCGCCCTCGGCGCCCATGATGACCAAGTCCCGTCGATTCACTGCGCTGATCTTCATCTGCCTCGCCGAACTCCTTGTCGTGCTGGACAACACAGTGGTCAACGTCGCACTGCCGACGATGAGCGTCGACTTGTTCGCCAGCGTCAGCGACCTGCAATGGATCGTCGACGCGTACACGTTGACCTTCGCCGGGTTCCTACTCACTTTCGGCCACCTGGGTGACCGCTTCGGACGCCGCCGAGTGATGATCATCGGCTTGATCGGCGTCGGTGCGATGTCGCTCGTCGGCGCCTTGGCTTCCAACCTCGAACAGGTGATCATGGCGCGAGCCGCCATGGGTGTCTTTGCCGCAGCGGTCTTTCCGGCTACATTGGCCATGATCACCAACATCTTCACCGACGCCAGAGAACGAGCCATCGCCATCGCGGCCTGGACCGCAATGGCCGGCTTCGCGATTGCCATCGGCCCGACTGCGGGCGGCTGGCTTCTCGAGCACTTCTCCTGGCACTCGGTGTTCTGGATGAACGTTCCGGCAGCATTGTTGGTCATCGTGGGTGTGCTGCTGGTTGTTCCGGAATCGAAGGCGCTCCACGTCGGCCGATTCGATTTCGTCGGAACAACCTTGTCGCTACTGGGCATCGTCATTCTGGTGTGGACCATCATCGACGCACCACATCGCGGATGGGTGTCGACATTCAGCATCACGGGATACCTCTCTGCGACAGTGTTTTTGGCCGCATTCGTCGCATGGGAACTGCGCACCGACGCGCCGATCCTGAACATGAATCTCTTCCGAATCCGGCGGTTTTCTTTCCCCGCCTTGGCTATTGCTGTCAGCTACTTCAGCATGTTCGGATTCTTGTTCCTGATCACGCAGTACTTCCAGGGCGTTCGGGAGTACTCGCCGCTCGAATTCGGCATCCACTCTTTGCCTTTCGCTGCAGCTGTCGCCGTGGGCGCCCCAGTCGCCACCTTGGCGGCACAGAAACTCGGCACGACCGCAGTGATGGTGTTCGGCCTCCTGGTACTCAGCGGCGGGATGTTCCTGGCGGGTCGGACGACCGTCGAGACGCCCTACCTCGGACCCGTCGTGATCTCGATGGTTCTCATGGGTCTGGGCCTCGCAATTGTCCAGGGACCGGCGACCGACTCCATCATGTCCTCGGTGCCCCTCGACGAAGCGGGCGCAGGTTCGGCAGTCAACGACACGACGCGTGAGCTCGGCGGGACCCTGGGCGTCGCCGTCATCGGTTCGATCGTCGCCTCGTACTACACGTCCAAGGTGGCTCCGATCGTCGACGCCATTCCCGACGCCGTGATGTCGGCGCAGGAGAAAGGCTTCGCTCGTGAGTCCGTGCTCAGCGTCATCGAAATCCGCTCCCGCGACATCAGTCCGCTCTTCGAGCAGCAGAAGGACAGTCTGATCTACACGATGAAGACCGCATGCCTGGAAGGCTTCGCCATCGCGTCGTACTTCACGGTCGGAGCAGCATTGATCACCGCTCTGCTGGTCGCGTTGTTGCTCCCTTGGAAGCCGGTCACGGAAGGCTCCATTCTCGGCAGTCTGACAACCAAGACCCCGAAGTAGCTACAAGGTTTCCCGATTTGTCCCAATATCAGCCCGCCGTTCCCCGATACTGGATTGACCGAGTGGTACCGACGACAACCCTGCTAGGGAGAATCTCGTGTCCATCACCAGTAGAAACAGCTCGCGACTGTCGGCAGCGGCGGTTCCGGTAGTACTGACGGTCGCCCTGCTCGCCGGATGCTCGTCCGATTCAGACACCACCTCGGCGCCCGGGCCGGTCGTCAGCGACGCCAGCCCGGGTCTCGACGCCGGGGTGCCGATCCCGGACGGGCAAATCGACGACGCGGTCGGGAAGCTCGACGGCCTCGCGAACGACCTCATGGCAAGTTCCGGTGTTCCCGGCATGGCGGTGGCCGTGGTGCACGGAGGTAAGACTGTGTACGCAAAGGGATTCGGGGTTCGCGAGTTGGGTAAGAGCGCCACCGTCGATGCCGACACCGTGTTCCAACTGGCATCGGTGTCGAAATCGGTCGGGGCCACGGTGGTCGCCCACGAAGTCGGAATCGGGACCGTCGACTGGGACACTCCGGTGATCTCGAAACTGCCGGGGTTTGCGCTTGCCGATCCGTGGGTGACCGACCACCTCACGATCTCCGATCTCTACACGCATCGGTCGGGGTTACCGGACCACGCCGGCGACGGGCTGGAGGACCTGGGCTACAACCGGGCCCAGGTGCTCGAAAAACTTCGCCAACTTCCGCTCAATCCATTCCGAATCACATACGAGTACACGAACTTCGGCGTCACTGCCGGTGCGGAGGCCGTTGCAGCCGCGGCGGGCACCGATTGGGAAACGCTGTCGCAGAACACGATCTACGGTCCGCTCGGTATGACTTCGACGTCTTCGCGGTTCGCCGATTACCAAGCCCGAGAAAATCGAACAGTCGGCCACATCCTCGAAGACGGAAAGTACAAGGTAGGGCCGGTTCGGGACGCCGACGCCCAATCCCCCGCCGGTGGAGTCAGCTCCTCGGTGAACGACATGGCCAAGTGGTTGGACATGGTGCTGTCGGGCGGTCGGTATCAGGGGCAGCAGGTCGTTCAGACGGAGGCGCTCGTGCCCGCAGTCAACCCGGAAATCGTCTCGCGCCATGCGCAGGAAATCGGGGAACGCTCCGGCTTCTACGGCTACGGGTTCAACGTTTCCGACAGCGCGGCAGGCCGTGTGACCGCCAGCCACTCCGGCGCCTTCCTGCTCGGTGCCGGGACCAATTTCGTGACGATTCCCTCCGCTGACGTCGGCATAGTCGTTCTGACCAACGGCACGCCCACCGGCGTCGCAGAGACCTTGACCGCCGAATTCGCCGATCTGGTGCAGTTCGGGAAGATCACCCGCGAGTGGCGCCCGCTGTACGAAGCGTCCTTTGCCTCACAAGCCGACCCTGAGGGCGAACTTGCCGGGAAGACGCCGCCGGCCTCCCCCGCTCCCGCGCCACCGACAGACCAATTGACCGGCGACTACGGCAATCCGTACTGGGGTCCCGCGCTCGTGACGCAGCAGAACGGTGCGCTGACCTTGACCATGGGTCCCGCGGCCGCGACGTACCCTCTGACCCACTGGGACGGAAACACCTTCACGTTCCCGCTCAGCGGCGAGAACGCACCGGCCGGGACGGTCTCGAAGGCCACCTTCGACGGAAACTCGCTAACCTTGGAGTACTTCGATCACGATCATCTCGGTACCTTCATCCGGGCAACACCGGCCGAATAATCAGCCAAGGACACCCCATGAGTAGTTCGACAGCCACGGTGAACGCAATGTTCGCGGCCCTCACCGATTTCGACGTGGACGCCGCAGCCGAATTGATGACAGACGACATCGTCTGGCAGAACGTCTCGCTCCCCACCCTGCGAGGCAAGAAGACCGTCGTGCGAGCGCTTCGTCTGGTCACCAAGCCTTCACTGAAATTCGAGGCGGAGATGCACCACATCGTCGGCGACGAGTCCACGGTGCTCACCGAACGCACCGACATCCTCACTGTCGGACCGTTGCGCATCGAGTTCTGGGTATGCGGAACTTTCGAACTGCGCGACGGCAAGGTCTGCGTCTGGCGGGACTACTTCAGTCTGCGAGACGTCGCGTGGGGCGTGGTGACCGCGGTCGGCCGCGCAGTCGTCGGGACCGGGACACGAAGTAGGCTTGCTCCGGCCTGAAATCACCTGCCGAAAGCGAGCGAACCTGCCATGTCCGAAAACACCACGCCTGACTCCTTCGACGCCGGATTGGCTGTGCGCACCGAAGTCATGGGGACCGATTTCGTCGACGCCGCCTTCGAGCGCACTCGGGGAACGGACAGCGAAGAACTGCAGAACTTCGTGACGGCCAACGTCTGGGGTTCGGTATGGACGCGTCCCGGACTCGATCGCCGCAGTCGCAGTCTGATCAATCTGGGGATGCTGATCGCGCTGCGCGCCGAGAACGAACTCAAAGGCCACGTACGTGGGGCATTGCGAAACGGCTTGACGCGCACCGAGATCGTCGAAACCGTGATCCACGCGAGCGCGTATTGCGGCGCTCCGGCCGGACTGGCGGCGATGCGTGTCGTGCAGGAAGTTCTCGACAACGAACTGGGACCGCTGCAAAACTGAACAACTTCAAACCCAGGCATCTCCCCGTGCAGACCGAAGTCCGCACGGGGAGATCACTTCTCAGGAAGTGGGGCCGAACTCCTCGAGCATGTCGGTCACCAACTCGGCGATCGGCGAACGCTCACTGCGCGTGAGTGTGATGTGCGCAAAAAGCGGGTGCCCCTTGAGCTTTTCGATGACGGCCGCAACTCCGTCGTGCCTGCCCACTCGCAGGTTGTCACGCTGCGCGACGTCGTGCGTGAGGACCACTCGCGAGCCGGTTCCCAGACGAGAAAGCACTGTCAGCAGAACATTTCGTTCGAGCGACTGCGCTTCGTCGACGATCACGAACGAATCGTGCAGCGACCGACCGCGAATATGCGTCAGCGGCAACACTTCCAGCATTCCGCGGGCGAGAACCTCCTCGAGAACCTCTGGCGAGGCCAACCCGTCGAGAGTGTCGAAAACGGCCTGAGCCCACGGGCCCATCTTCTCGCTCTCACTACCAGGAAGGTAGCCGAGTTCTTGTCCGCCAACGGCATACAACGGACGGAAGACGACAACCTTGCGCTGAGTGCGGCGTTCGAGAACGGCTTCCAAACCTGCTGTCAGAGCCAAGGCCGACTTACCGGTGCCCGCCTTACCACCGAGAGAGATGATGCCGATGCTCTCGTCCATGAGGAGATCGAGCGCAATGCGCTGCTCGGCGGAGCGGCCGTGCAACCCGAACGCCTCGCGCTCACCGCGCACCAACTGGATGCGCTTGTCGGGAGTCACCCGACCGAGGGCGCTCGACGAACCACCGAGCAGGCGAAGACCCGTGTGACACGGCAGATCTCGCGCTTCGTCGAGGTCCAGGTAACCCTCGTTGAACAGCTCGTCGATGTCCGTCGAGGCGACGTCCAGCTCGGTCATGCCCGTCCATCCGGATGGCACGACGTCGTGAGCGTGGTACTCGTCGGCAGGTAGTCCCACCGCGCCTGCCTTCACACGAAGCGGAATGTCCTTACTGACGAGGACTACGTCCTTGCCCTCCGCCGCAAGGTTCAGCGCGCACGCCAGAATCCTCGAATCGTTACTGTCCGTGCGGAATCCGACGGGTAAGACCGCAGGGTCGGTGTGATTGAGTTCGACCTGCAGTGTCCCGTTCTCGGTGCCGATCGGTACCGGACGGTCGAGGCGGCTGTATTCGATCCGGAGATCGTCGAGCATGCGGAGCGATTCTCGGGCGAACCATCCCAGTTCGTGGTGGTGCCGTTTGCCTTCGAGTTCGCTGATCACGACGAGTGGCAGTACCACGTGGTGTTCGGCGAATCGAGTGACAGCCCATGGATCGGACAGTAGTACCGAGGTATCCAAGACGTACGTGCGAAGTGCATCTCCCGAATGATTCCCGGCTGATTGATCAGCCCGGGCCGAGTGGGCAGAGACGGAGCGTGATGCAGTCACGTTGGGCTCCTAGGTCTGCGCGGCACCCGCGCAAACTCAGCTCGCTGGGCCGGACGGCTCTGGTGTCAGGTGACGCTGTGTCAGCTGAAACAAGGGCCGGGCGCCGGCCCTCTCGTACTGAGTGTTTCAGTCACGATCAGAACCTCCCGCACAAGTAACTTCTGGTTACTCGTTACTGCCGACGGTACTGCGGATCGGACACTCGCGCCACGGAACGAGCCGCACATCTGGTGAACGCCAGGTAACAAAATGCCACTCGTGTGATTCAGCGTCACTCAGGACTCGATCAGACCCCACTTGGCGGCGCGCACCGCTGCCTGAACCCGCGAATTGGTTCCGGTCTTGACGAAGATGTTCTCGAGATGGGTGGCGACGGTGCGACGGCTGACGAACAACTCCTCGGCGATCTCGACATTGCCCGCGCCCCTGGCCACCAATTGCAGTACTTGAATCTCCCGTGGGCTCAGATGGACACGATCGAGCGCCACCTGGTCCCCCACGACGCGCGAGCAGGCTGCGCTGGACGCCGCCACCACCTCCCGTACGCGATCGACGACGCCGGAATCCGCGAAGCTCATGTGCAGCAATCCGGTCACCTCACGGCCGGAGAACCCCAATGCGACCGAGGCACCCTCGGCGTACCCGGACGGCCGCAGAACATCGGTGACCATCTCGACCTGCTCGAATCGTGGCACGTCCTGCCAGAACACGGGCACGCCCGAAGCCTCGCGAATGATGCCGAAGAGATTGCGATCGGCGACGAAGTCGTCGAGCAGGAACTCGAGCACCCTGTCGTCGTATCCGGAACTCGCCAGAGCCCGATGCCTTCCGCTCGACGGGTCTCGGTACGTGACAGCCGCAGCCGAGTACGCGAGTCCACGTGCGCGGAGTTCTTCGGCGCACAGGCCGAGAATGCCGTACGCCCCGGCCGCCGGCGATCGCGGCGCGAACATGTCAGGTCCAGCGCCGCGATCAGGCAGTACAGACGTCATCACACCAATCTAACCAATCGTGTGAGCTAGGCCACGACCAGTGAATCGGCCGGCTTCTTGTCCGCCCACGGACGTGCCGCTTCGAAGTTCGCGGCAGTCCGCAGGACCAGTGCGTCCCGGCGGTGACGTGCGGCGATCTGCAGCCCCACCGGTCGACCGTCGGCGGTGAATCCGGCGGGCACGGTGATCGCCGGATTGTTGAGCATGTTGTACGGGTAGGTGAAGAGCCAATCGAGCAACTGCTCACGCAGCGACGCACCCTCGAGCCACGACGGCGCGAACTGACTGAGCGGGAACGTGGCCGAAGCCAAGGTCGGCGAGACCAACACGTCGTAGTCGTTCATGAACGCGGTCCACGTGTCCCACATGACGCCGCGGAATGCGTCGGCCCGCCCGACGTCGACACCGGTGAGCCGCTCGGCCTCGTGCATGATCTCGATCAGGTTGTCGTCGACCTCGCCGCGCTGGTTCTCCCAGTCGAGCAAGTCGTATTCGGAAGCGAAACCGGGAACCCAGATGCCGTTCCACATCGACTCCGACGGATTTCCCCACTGCGGGGTCGCCTCGGTGATCCGGGCACCCAATTCCTCGAATGCCGACAACGCGTCGAGACACACCGCCAGCACCTCCGGATCAACATGGCCGAGACCGAGATTCGTCGACCACGCGACGCGAAGCCCCTTCACGTCACCCTTCGCCGCTTCGACGTACGAGGTCTCCGCACGCTCGATCGAGAGCGGATCCGCATTGTCCGGCCCGGCCATGATGTCGAGCATGAGCGCGTTGTCGGCGACGGTCCTGGTGATCGGACCGTGGTACGCCCAGTTGTAGAACCGCCCGGCCAGAATGGTCTGCGGAATGACGCCGGTGGTCGGTTTGAGCCCGACGACCCCGCAGAGTGCCGACGGGATACGCACCGATCCGGCGCCGTCACTGCCCTCGGCAAGTGGCCCGAGGCCTGCAGCCACGGCAGCCGACGCACCGCCGCTGGACCCGCCCGCGCTGTTGCCGAGCTTCCACGGGTTGTGCGTCGGCCCGTACAGGTGGTTGTCCGTGCCACCGTAGTAACCACTTTCGGGAGTGTTCGTCTTTCCCAGGAACAGTCCGCCGGCGCCTCGCAGCCTGTCCACGACGACGGCATTTCCCGTCGCGATGTTGTCGGCCATCGGCTTCATCCCGAACGTGGTCGGCAGCCCGTCGACTGCCGTCAGATCTTTGATCGTGAACGGAACGCCGTGCAGCGGGCCGAGCTTCTCGCCCGCTTCCTGTTGCCGTGAGAGTTCGGCCGCATCGCGCGTCACCTGCTCGCGATCGAACTGCACTATCGCGTTGATCGACGGATTGACGGCGTCGACGCGCTGGATCATCGCTTCGGCAATCTCGTTGGGCGAGAGACTGTTCGACGCGACCGACGCCGCCATCTCGGTAGCGGAGAGCCAATGCAGATTCTGTTCGGTCATGGGGTTTCCTTCGCCGGAGGGGTGATGCTCTCAGGCTAGGAAGCACCGAACTCGGCCACCATCGGTCATGTGACCGATGCCACAATCCGCGACTGGCAAAAAACCAGCGGCCCGGCCCCTAAAAAGGGACCGGGCCGTCGGTGAAGGAATTCCTAGACGTTCTTGCTGAGCAGGCCCCAGTTCTCGAGACCGTCGTACAGCGGAAGGTCGAGAGCGAGCTTGGCGACGCGCGCACGCAGCGCCGGCAGATCCGCGTTGCCGGCCAGAGCGGTACCGATGATGTCGGCGACCTCGGTGAACTCGGCATCGCCGAATCCGCGAGTGGCCAACGCTGCGGTACCGATACGCAGACCGGAGGTGGTCATCGGCGGGCGGGGATCGAACGGAACAGCGTTGCGGTTGACCGTGATGCCGATTTCGTGCAGAAGGTCCTCACCCTGCTGGCCGTCGAGCTGCGAGTTACGCAGGTCCACGAGCACGAGGTGGACGTCTGTGCCGCCGGTCAAGACGCTGATGCCCTGGTCTGCGACGTCCTTGTTGCCCAGACGCTCGGCAAGGATGCGCGCACCGGAAAGGGTGCGTGCCTGACGATCCTTGAACTCTTCACCGGCAGCGATCTTGAAGGTGACTGCCTTGGCCGCGATGGCGTGCATGAGCGGTCCACCCTGCTGACCGGGGAAGACAGCAGAGTTGAGCTTCTTGGCCCACTCTTTCTTCGCCAGGATCAGGCCCGAACGCGGACCACCGAGGGTCTTGTGGACGGTCGAGGAGACGACGTCTGCGTACGGGACGGGCGACGGGTGCAAGCCTGCCGCAACCAGTCCGGCGAAGTGAGCCATGTCCACCCACAGGTACGCCCCGACCTCGTCGGCGATCGCACGGAACGCCGCGAAGTCCTGCTGACGCGGGTACGCGGACCAGCCGGCAACGATGACCTTCGGCTTCTCGGCGAGGGCGATCGAGCGCACCTCGTCCATGTCGATGCGGTGATCTTCCTTGCTGACGCCGTAGGACGCGACGTCGTACAACTTGCCGGAGAAGTTGAGCTTCATGCCGTGCGTGAGGTGACCGCCGTGTGCAAGGTCGAGGCCGAGCAGCTTCTCACCCGGGTTCATCAGTGCCATCAGAACAGAAGCGTTGGCCTGTGCGCCCGAGTGCGGCTGAACGTTCGCGAACTCTGCACCGAAGAGTTCCTTCGCACGGTTGCGCGCCAGATCCTCGATGACGTCGACGTGCTCGCAACCGCCGTAGTAACGACGTCCCGGGTAGCCCTCGGCGTACTTGTTGGTCAGGACGCTGCCCTGAGCCTGCAGAACCGAGCGGGGAACGAAGTTCTCCGACGCGATCATCTCGAGCGTGTCGCGCTGACGAGCCAATTCACCAGCCATCGCCTCGGCGACTTCGGGGTCGAGTTCGGCGAGTGATGCAGAGTTGACGTCGGAGCCGGGCACAGCGGTCATCGAGGAATCTCCAAGCTGGATGCGGAAACGAATGCGTCCAGTCTACGAAGTTCGCTCCCGCCGTCTCCACCCGGCACTAGGCAGCACGCAGAGAGCTGGGGACCAGCGGCTCGTCGAGCAGCCTGCGGAAGCGTTCGGTGCGCTCCGCGCCCACCGGCACCTCGTCCAGCCAGCCCCCGAGCAGCCGGTATCCCTCGACATACGTGCTGGTGTATGCCCGCCACAGCGGCGAAGACAGGAACTTGAGCGATTGGCGAGCGCGTTCCGGCGTCGACAGCGACCACCGTTCGAGGAACAGCGCCACGTCGTCGAGGCTGCGCCCCTCGTCGTGCAACATCAGCGCCGCATCCTGCCGGACACTCAGCAGTTGCCCCGACGCGGCGGAGAGCCGTTGCGCCTTTTCCCCGTCGAAAGACAAGCCGAGGTCGGCGTAGATGTCCTGCGCCCACAAACCCCAGTCCGGGCCGACAATCGCTTCCAGCGCCAAATCCGCGAGGCCTTCGGCCATGATGCACTGCGGCGTGTTGACCAGGAACAGTGTCTGCTCGAGCTGGCCCGAACCGACCAGACCGGCTTCCTTACGGCAATGCTCGGTGTGATGGCCGGGGTAGGACTCGTGCGCGATCAGCCGCGGTAGGTTGGCCATGAACTGCGGCAGATCCGAATTGATCGCAACCTTGGAGCGGTAGTCACCGAGGTAGTAGTTGAAGCCGGACCACGGCTTGTCCCCCACCACTTCGTATTCGACGGTTTCCGACGCGGGAAGCCCGAACGTGCCGCGGACCAGATCGCGCAGCGCACTCGACATTGCCTCGACGCATTCGTTCAGTTTCGCCGCGGGGATCTCGTCGGCCTTGCGATGGGCCTGCACCCGCTGCGCCAGCGGTCCCGGACCGGGCAGAACTTCACCCATCAACCGGTGAGCGTCGCTGTAGGCGTCCTCGTTTCCCTTCTCGATTCGGACGTCGAAGTACGCCTCGACCTCGTCCACGAAGCCGATGTCATCACCCGCGAACTTGCGCCCGGAGCATTCCAGGGCGCGAAGGTGTACGTCGACGAAGTGGGCGCGTTCGGCATTCAGACCACTTCCGGCCAACTCGCCCCGCAATTCACGAGCCGTGCGGGCAAGTTCACGCGGATCGGGCTTCGGGACGCTCTCGATCTGCTTACGCAGCGCCGGGTCACCGGTGAATGCGTCGACGAACCCGTCTTCGAGACGGTCGAAACCCAGTCCGAGCAGCAGGTATTGGCGAACAAGTGTGTCTGGATCCATAACGACCGAGCCTAGTCGCTCGCTCCGGAATGCCACCCGGCGAAAGTCCCGGACGTGGCACCGAGCACAATCCGACTATGCACTCGGATCGTGCGCACACGCGCCTGGCTTGCTCGCATAGCTGTTTCGTCCGCCGGGCCCCGGGTTCACTACGTGCCGGTGAGCTGGGCTGATGGCGCGCACCAACGAATCGAGTCCCTACGTCGAGTTCGACCGCAAGCAGTGGCGGACACTGCGTAAGTCGACGCCACTGGTGTTGACCGAGGACGAGTTGTACGGCCTGCGTGGTCTCGGCGAGCAGATCGATCTCGAAGAAGTTGCCGAGGTTTATCTCCCCCTCGCACGTCTGATCCACCTACAGGTAGCGGCACGCCAACGACTGTTCGCGGCCACCGCGACCTTCCTCGGCGAGAAGCATCCCGACCGTCAGGTGCCCTTCGTCATCGGCGTCGCCGGTTCGGTCGCGGTCGGAAAATCCACGACTGCTCGTGTGCTGCAAGCTCTCCTGGCCCGCTGGGATCACCATCCGCGCGTCGACCTCGTCACCACGGACGGATTCCTCTATCCGACCAGGGAACTCCAGCGTCGGGGCATCATGCACCGCAAGGGTTTTCCCGAAAGCTACGATCGCCGCAAGCTGTTGCGCTTCGTCACCGAAGTCAAGTCCGGGGCGGAAGAGGTAGCGGCGCCGGTCTATTCGCATACGTCGTACGACATCATCCCGGGCCAGTACCACCTGATCCGCCAGCCCGACATCCTCATCATCGAGGGCCTCAACGTCCTGCAGACCGGCCCGCGTCTGATGGTCTCCGATCTGTTCGACTTCTCGATCTACGTCGACGCCCGCATCGAGGACATCGAAGCCTGGTACATCCAGCGGTTCCTCGCGCTACGCAACACGTCGTTCGCCGATCCGAACGCCCACTTTCACCACTACTCCGGCCTCTCCGACCGTGACGCGACTATCGCGGCGAAGGAGATCTGGAACTCGATCAATCACCCGAACCTGGTGGAGAACATTCTCCCCACCCGTCCCCGCGCAACCCTGGTGCTGCGCAAGGACGCCGATCACACGATCAACCGGCTGCGGCTGCGCAAGCTCTGAGACGGCTCAGGCGCCGAACCGGCGGTGGCGCGCCGCGTAATCGCGCAAGGCTCGAAGAAAGTCGACTCGACGGAACTCGGGCCAGTACGCCTCGGTGAACCAGATCTCCGAATAGGCGCTCTGCCACAACAGGAATCCGGAGAGCCGCTGCTCACCGGAGGTGCGGATCACCAGATCGGGATCGGGCTGTCCCGACGTGTACAGATGCCCGTCGATGCCGTCGACCGTGACGGCCTGGATCAGTTCGTCTCCGCTCAGGCCCGCACCGATCTTGTCGCGCAGGAGCGATTGGACGGCGTCGGCGATCTCCTGACGCCCGCCGTATCCGATCGCGACGTTGACATGTGTCCCGGTTCGGCCGCTCGTCCCCGCCGCCGCTTCCCGCAAGCGCCTGGACTGCTCGGGAGGCAGAAGATCGAGAGCACCGACGATCTGCACACTCCAGTTCTTGCCGGGCCCGGAGATCTCTTCGACGACGTCGGTGATGATTTCGAGGAGGGTGTCGAGCTCTTCCGGCTCGCGGCGCAGGTTCTCGGTCGAGAGCAGGTAGATGGTTGCCATCTCGATTCCGGCGGCGTCGCACCACTCGAGCAATTCGGCAATTTTGAGCGCGCCCATGCGGTGCCCGTGACTGACATCGGTGAAGCCGTTCTCGCGAGCCCATCGCCGATTTCCGTCACACATCACGGCTACGTGCCGTGGGTGCGCGAGACCGTCGAGATGACTGAGGAGTCGTCGCTCGTAGATGCTGTACAGCAGTCCGCGCAGATTCACCGTGACATCACCATGGTGTCAAAGACTACGCCCGGCAGTGACAGCCACATGCGAGCGCCGTCACGCTTTTTGTACGCGTCGAAAACCCGCAGGTAGGTTATGCTACTGATGCGTAACCTACGGTACCGTAGGTTACGCGGTTCGCAACAGTACGGAACGAGAGGGGTTGCACATGACGGCATTCGGGCTCGACGAGCTTCCGGTCAAACCACGCATGCGCGGTTGGATCCATCTGTGGGCGCTCGGTGTCTCCGTCGTCGCGGGCATCGTTCTCGTCTCCGTAGCCGGCGCTCAGGTCGGCGCCAAAGCGGCTTGGGCAACCGCGATCTACAGCGTCACGATCTGCGGCCTCTTCGGCATCAGTGCGACGTATCACCGCATCCAGTGGCAGACGGTCAAGGGCCGTACGTGGATGAAGCGTGCGGACCATTCGATGATCTTTCTCTTCATCGCCGGCAGCTACACACCGTTCGCCATGCTCGGCCTCCCGACTCACACCGGCAAGATCATCCTCGCGATCGTGTGGGCAGGCGCGCTCGCCGGCGTCGCACTCAAGATGCTCTGGCCCACCGCCCCGAAATGGGTGGGAGTCCCGCTCTACCTGCTCCTCGGTTGGGCGATCGTTCCCGTGGTCGGTGAACTGACGCACCAGGTCGGTGTGGCGCCTATGGTGCTGCTGCTCGTCGGCGGAATCTTCTACAGCGTCGGCGCAATTCTGTACGCGACGAAATGGCCAAACCCGTGGCCCACGACGTTCGGGCATCACGAGTTCTTCCACGCCGCGACGGTCGTCGCAGCGATCTGCCACTACATCGCGGTATGGCTCGTCGTGTTCAACTGACTCGCCAGTTCCACCACCGTCGTCACCGGCCGATCACACACGAATCCCCGACAGATGTACGCGGCTTCACCACCGTCGACGAGGGGTCGATCTGCAAGCAGCGGTGAAGAATCCGGGGCACCCCCGACAACCACTGCACCACCCGGCGCAAGCCGGCGGGCATCGGCCAACAGCGAACCTTCCCCGACGACGGCCACCTGTATCGGACCACGCAACGACGCTTCCGCCACCGCGAGCCAGTGCCCCGCCGACCGAGGCGCACGCTCGAGCGGCAGCGTGGCCCTCGCCAGCGCGTCCGCCGCGGCCTGGGCGTAACGAGAAGAGCGCTCGGCATCGGTCAACGCCGCTGCGGTCAACAGAGCCTCCGCGACGCTCGACGCACCGGACGGCGTCGCGCCGTCCAACGGGTCTCGGGGCCGAGTCACGAGCGACTCCGCGAAATCGGCCGTGTCGAACCAGCTTCCCGGCTCGGCCGGATCAGCGAAGTGGTCGACAGCGACGTCGAGCAACTGCTGCGCCGCATCGAGCCACCGCGCCAATCCCGTTGCCTGGTATAGAGCCAGGAGGCCGGTGGCCAACATTGCGTAATCCTCGAGCACGCCCGTCGGGGCGCCGACAGCCCCGCCGAGGGAAGCGCGACGCAAGTGACCGTCCACCAGGTGAAGGTCGAGAAGAGCGCCTGCGCACTCGGCCGCCGCGGTGATCCAGTCGGGTCGGTCCAGGGCAAGTCCGGCTTCCGTCAAGGCCGTGACGGTCAACCCGTTCCAGGCCGTCACCACCTTGTCGTCGCGGCCGGGCTGTGGACGCTGAGCCCGGGCGGCACGGAGAGCGTCGGAGACCGTCTGCCAGCGCGACCAGTCGTCGGGGTCACGGAGCAACTGCAGTACCGACGCACCCTCTTCGAAGGTTCCGGTATCGGTGACCCGGAACAACTCCGACGCCCACTGCCCGTCCTCCGCGCCGAGAATCTCGACCAGCTGCGTCGGCGTCCATACGTACGTGAGGCCTTCGACGCCGTCGGTGTCGGCATCGAGAGCCGAAGCGAAGCAACCGTTCTCGGTCAGCAGATCGGAGAGCAGGAACCTTGCGGTCTCCTCGGTGACGCGAGTGGCGAGGTCCGATCCGGTGCGCCGCGCCCAGTGCGCGTAGAACCGCAGGAGCAGCGCATTGTCGTAGAGCATCTTCTCGAAGTGCGGAACCACCCACTCGGCATCGACCGAGTACCGCGAGAAACCGCCACCCAACTGGTCGTAGATCCCGCCACGTGCCATTGCTTCGGCGGTGCGCTCGATGCCGCCGAGGATCTCGCCCGAACCCGTTCGCTCGTACTGTCGGAGCAGCCCCTCCAGTAGTGCCGACGGTGGAAACTTCGGTGCCCCACCGAATCCCCCGCGCGGGACGTCCTCGTCGCCGAGGATCGACCGGCCCGCCGCGTTCAGCAGCTCGGCGTCGATGGGTGCTCCGCCGTACGGAATCCCGCCCGACGCGCGCTGAAGTTCCGTGACGATCGACTGCGCCGCGTTGTCGACCTCGTCGCGCCGATTCGTGAAGGTGTCGACTATCGCTTCGAGAAGCTGTGTGAACGAAGGCATTCCGCCGCGAGGCGTCGGCGGGTAGTACGTGCCGCAGTAGAACGGTGAACCGTCGGGAGTCAGGAAACAGGTCATGGGCCAGCCGCCCTGGCCGGTCATCGCAACTGTCGCATTCATGTAGACGGCGTCGATGTCGGGACGTTCTTCTCGGTCCACCTTCACACAGACGAAGTTCGCGTTCATGACGGCCGCGATCTCGTCGTTCTCGAACGACTCGTGCGCCATGACGTGGCACCAGTGGCACGCCGAGTATCCGATCGAGAGGAGAATCGGCACGTTGCGCTCGCGCGCCCACTCCATCGCTTCTTCGCCCCACTGTTGCCAGTGGACCGGATTGTCGGCGTGCTGACGCAGGTAAGGGCTCGAGGACCCACCCAGGTTGTTCCGCATCCGTGGGTCCATCGCCGCTACCTCGTTCGTCTCAGGATTCTTGCTTGGGCTTCTTCTCGGTAGAGACGTTGGGTTCCGCCGGGCTCGGAGCAGTGATAGCTCCCCGGTCGGTGCCTTCGTCTGCCTGCTGATCGAGTTCGGGATGATCCGGTTCGAACGTCTCCGGCAGCTTCTTGAGCTGGCGGTTCATCGACCGAACCAGGAGGATCACACCGATGAGCAGCGCAAGAATCACCAGCAGGCCGACCGGAGACGACTTTCCGAACTCCGGGCCGGATGGGTTACTGGGCGTCTGAGCAAGAAATTGTGTGGTGCCGAGAACTACCTCGGCGGACAGAGCATTCACTTCTGAGCGTCCTCTTCGAGACCTGCGAACAGGTCGGTTTCCGGAATGGACGTGGTGACCCGCGTCTTGGCGAGCTCGAATTCCTCGGTGGGCCAGATCTTCTGCTGAATGTCGAGCGGCACAGCGAAGAACGAACCGTTGGGATCGATCTGCGTCGCGTGTGCGCGCAGAGCATCGTCACGCTGGGGAAAGTAGTCGCCGCACGTGACCTGAGTGGTCACCCGGACCATCATGTCGCCGCGTTCGGTCTTCCACTTCTTGAGCCAGTCCGCCATCGGGAACGGCTCTCCGCGACGCTCGTACTCCTCCTGGAAGAGTTCGAGGCGCTTACGGATGAATCCGTGCGAGTAGTAGACCTTCTTGATTTCCCACGGCTGACCGTCCTCGGGGAAGTACTCGGGATCGGCGGCGGCTTCGTAGGCTGCCATCGTCACCTCGTGGCACCGGATGTGATCCGGGTGCGGGTATCCGCCGTTCTCGTCGTACGTCGTGACGACGTGGGGACGGAACTCGCGAATCACCTTGACCAGAGCGCGCGTCGACTCTTCGAGCGGAACGAGGGCGAAGCACCCTTCGGGCAGCGGCGGAAGAGGGTCGCCCTCGGGAAGCCCGGAATCGACGAAACCGAGCCAGCGCTGCTTCACGCCCAGGATGCGAGCGGCCTCGGCCATCTCCTCCTGGCGAACTTCGCTGATTCGATCGCGGACACCGGGAACGTCCATGGCCGGGTTGAGAATGTCGCCACGCTCACCCCCGGTGAGCGTCAGGACCATCACTTCGTGGCCTTCGGCTGCATAACGGGCGGTGGTGGCCGCACCCTTGCTCGACTCGTCGTCGGGATGGGCATGGACGGCCATGAGCCGGAATCCGCTCACGTGTTCGTTCACCTCAACTTCACCTGTAGCCGTTGCCGGCAGTTCACCTGTAGCCGTCACCGGCAGTTCACCTGTAGCCGTCACCGGCAGTCTTCGAATCACACGCTGTGCACCGCTCGGATTACTCCGGGCCGTTGCCGTCAAACGTACCGACTGCCGACAAACCTACCGACGGCGCGACGGGATACGTCCTCTATAGTTCCACCCGAGAGTTCCTGGCGCAGCCGTGACCCCTTCGGTAATCCGGCGGGACACAGTCAGTTGCTGCACGACACGCGAACTCGAGTCTTCGAGAGCAGAGTGATGAGCAAACCGCTTCCCCAAGATCGGTACCCGAGCACAACTCGCACGGGCAGTCCCCGCAAGTGGATGGTGTGGGCTCTGACCGCTCTCGTCATCGTCGTAGGCGGCGGAATCGCGTACTACGCGTACGGAAAATTTGCGGTCAAGGAAATCGAGACCGAGACCATCTCGTTCGACATCGCCAACGACTCCACGGTGAAGATCCGTTTCACCGTCACACGCGACGACTCGTCGCGTGAAGCGATGTGCATCGTGCGCGCACGCTCGAAGGACGGCTCCGAAACCGGTCGACGTGAGGTCTACGTCCCGTCGTCGGAACATCAGACCCTCGAGTTCAACACCGAGGTCAAGACGTCCCAGCCGCCAGGCATGGCCGACGTCTACGGCTGCAGCTTCGACGTTCCGGAGTACCTGACCAAGAGCTGACCTCGGAACGCACCCACCCTGCCGGACGTTTGACGCCGGACAGGGCGGGTAGTCATGCGTGATAGAATTGCCCGATACACGGTTCCGGGTGGAACCGTGTATTGCTGCATTGACGCAAGGTTTGACGGCAAGGTTGCATCCCTGGTGGTGCTTCTGTGTCGTTGTTCGCTGCTGTTGCAGCGATCGTCGAGGGAGCCCCCGGCTCCGACTACTAGGGAGTGATCGAGATGACCGAGACCCAGGTGACCTGGCTTACCCAGGAATCACATGACAGGCTCAAGAACGAACTCGACCAGCTCATCGCCAATCGCCCGGTCATCGCCGCCGAGATCAACGAGCGTCGCGAAGAGGGCGACCTGAAGGAGAACGGCGGCTACCACGCTGCCCGCGAAGAGCAGGGTCAGCAGGAAGCCCGCATTCGCCAGCTCCAGGAGCTGCTGAACAGCGCAAAGGTCGGCGAGGCCCCCACTCAGTCCGGTGTCGCACTGCCCGGATCCGTAGTCAAGGTCTACTACGACGGCGACGAGAGTGACACCGAGACGTTCCTGATCGCTACCCGCGAAGAAGGCGCACGTGACGCCAAGCTCGAGGTCTACTCGCCGAACTCACCGCTGGGCGGCGCGCTGCTCGAAGCCAAGGTCGGCGACACGCGTGAGTACAACCTGCCCAACGGCAGCACCATGAAGGTCACGCTGCTGAGCGCGGAGCCTTACCACAGCTGATCGGCTGTACCAGCTCTGAAAAGAAGCGCCACCCGACTCGGTCGGGTGGCGCTTCTTGCTCTGTCGACGCTCGCCGTTTCCTGCCCACTCACACCACGCGGCGAGCCTTCATGCCGGCGAAGATCGGGCCGACCTTCACCACGTCGCCGAACGTGGGTGCGTGAAGCATCTGACCGTTGCCGACGTAGATCGCCACGTGGCCGGGGCCGCCTGCCTGCCAGTTGCCGAACAACAGGTCACCGGGCTGCGCCTGATCCAGCGGGATCTCGACGCCGACACCCCACTGCGTCTCCGAGGTCCGGGGCAGAGTCACCCCGGTGGCCGCGTGGATCGCGTACGACGTCAGCCCCGAGCAGTCGAACCCGCCCATCGACGGCCCGTTGATGTTTCCGCCACCCCACACGTACGGCAATCCGAGAAACTTCAGACCGGCCTCGACGACGCCGCCCACCGCTGCGGCGAGGTTGTTGTAGTCGAAGGGCGCAAGCATCAGGGCGAACGAGTCCTGCAACGATTTGATCTGGGCGACGAACGGAGCGGCGACCGCCTGCTCCGCAGGAACCTCGCCCGACTTGTCTGCCGGAACGCCGCCCGCTTCGCGAACTGCGTCCGGCCCGACGTCGTAGGCAGCGAGCGCGAGGTCGACGGTATCGCCCTCGACCTCACCGGACTTCTGCCAGGACTGCGCTTGCTTCACGAGATCGCACAACCGGTATCCGGTTGTCATCACCGGATCGGCAACGCCCAGGATGTCCATCTTTCCGTCGCCGTCACCGTCCTTGCCGTATGCCGTCCACGCTGCGGTGGTGAAGCGGCCAGGCCCGCGCCCACCTTCCGGTGAGATGTCGGTATCGGGTCCGTACTTGAATCCGTTCTCGACCGAGTACAGCGAGGCGATCACCGCGGGCGTGATCTCCGAGCACAGAGCACCGGCCTTTTTGATCCACGGCGCGAACACTGCCACCGCTCCCACGGGCGCCAATGTCGCTCCCGGAAAGTTGGAGGGTACGGAAGGCACGATTCCCTCAGGTGTGTCCTGAGTTCGTGCCGGTCCGTTCCAGGCTGCAAGTGAGACTGCAGCATTCGAAGACTCGTTCTTCTCGACTTGTGCGGGCGCTCCGAGAGTTCCACTCATCACGCCCAGTGCGGTGCCGATCGACACAGCGATCGCCAGGACACCGACTGCCATCCGAACCTCCGATAAACCTCTGAAAATCCACGTACGTGGTCGTACCCGAAACTTGTCGGTGCGAACATCTACTCTTTCGAACATGCATTCGACACGGCTCAGTCTCGCGACTCCTGTAACCAATGTCTCATTTATCTCGGCGGGCGTTACGCAAATGACTACAGACGCCAAGGCTTTTCTCAGGTTCGGCGTGCAAGCTGAGTCCATGAGCGACGATCGGCCACGACCCGCCCGGGGACGCACTACGGTGTATCGACCCGTTCGCCTCGCCCTCGCAGCCACGGCTGTGGCGGGAGCACTCGCAAGCGGCGGACTTTCACTCGTTTCTTCTCCCACTGCCACGGCACTCGCACCGGACACGTCGGCTTCTCACACCAAGAATCCCGTAGCGAAGCGGCCCGTCGTGGTCGCCGGATTCGGAACCCCGGACGCCGTCTCCAACGGTTCGTGAGTACTCCGCGCTCGGCCTCCGAGTGGCTCACGTGGGGGGTTCAGGCCCGGGTCGTCGTCACCGACCCTGAAGTCCTTCCCTCCGCGGCCAGCCTGGTTCGCGGGTACCTCACCGCTGCCGACGCCGCCACCAATCGAGATCGTGCCGACTCCGAGATTCGTACCTATGTCAGCGCCGCGAGCAACGTTGACGGCGTCGCCGTGACCCCGATGTTCGCGCACTTCCTCGAAGACGCGTTGGCTGTCGCACGACTGACCGACGGCAAACTCACGCCGACGGCCGGGTCGGCAGACCCTCACTCCTGGTGGAAGATTCGCGTCGAGAACAACCGCGTGTACAGCCCGGACGACGTCGTTCTCGATCTGTCCGCGACGGCCCGCGCCAGTTCAGCGGACCACTGTGCCGCGTCCACTGCGACTCTTCTCGGGTGTGGCGTGCTGGTCGGCCTCGGCGGGGACATCGCGGTTGCCGGCCCGGCGCCGGAAGACGGCTGGCAGATTCAGGTGCAAGACCTGCCCGGCGACCCGACCTGCCAGGTAGCACTTCCGTCCGACTGCGGGATCGCCACGGCCAGCACCGTCAAGCCACTGCACCGCGAATCGACGGCGACGCCGATGTGGCGCACGGTGTCGGTGATTGCATCCTCCTGCGCCCAGGCCGCCGCATTCAGTCGGGTTGCGGTCGGCATGGGCGGTTCGGCCATCGACTGGCTACATCAACTCGACGTACCCGCCAGGCTGGTCGACCAGGAGTACCGCGTGACGGTTCTGGGCGGCTGGCCTGACGAGTAACTCGCCTCAGTTCTGCAGTCGTACTGCGTAACCGGCGCGGTCGAAGGCCGTCAGAAGTTCCGCCTTGTTGTCCGGACCACGCGTCTCGACGGTGAGGAAGACTTCCACTTCGTCGAGCGCGAGTTCGCCACCGGTACGGGAATGGATGACATCGACCACGCTGGCGCCGTTCGCTCGAACCACTTCGAGCAACGAGACCAGTGCGCCCGGCCGATCGTCGATGGTGATGTGAACACCGAGGAACCGTCCGGCCGCTCGCAGACCGTGCGAGATGACGTGCGTGAGAAGTAGCGGATCGATGTTGCCGCCGGAAAGCACGGCGCACACCGGCCCTGTCAGTCCCAGCTCCTCCGGAGTACAGGTCATCAAGGCCGCGACGGCCGCGACGCCGGCCGGTTCGACGATGAGCTTGGCGCGTTCGAGGCACAGCAGGAGCGCTTTGGACAGCGCTTCCTCGCTGACCGTCACCACGGCGTCGACATGGGCGGCAACTTCGGCGAACGGAACCTCGCCCGGGCAGCCAACGGCGATACCGTCTGCCATCGTGGACATCGACGCCAAGGCGGTCGGCTTCCCGGCTGCCAACGACGCCGGCCAGGCAGCCGCGGTCTCGGCCTGCACTCCGACGATGCGGACCTGCGGGCGTACAGCTTTGACGGCTGCAGCCACTCCCGCGATCAAACCGCCGCCGCCGGTGGGAACGAGGATCGTGCCGACCTCAGGCAGTTGCTCGAGGATTTCGAGCCCCACAGTCCCCTGCCCCGCCACGACGTCCTCGTGGTCGAACGGGTGGACCAGAACTGCTCCGGTTCGGTCCGCGAATTCGCGAGCGGCCACGAGCGCTTCGTCGACAGTCGAACCGTGCAGGTGGACCTGAGCTCCATATGCCTTGGTGGCCACCAACTTCGGCAGCGGCGCACCCGTCGGCATGAAGACGGTCGACTTGATTCCCAATTCTGTTGCAGACCAGGCAACTCCCTGCGCATGGTTACCGGCACTGGCCGCCACCACGCCCGCTGCCCGTTCCTCTGCGGAAAGATTGGCAATGCGGTTGTACGCACCGCGCGGTTTGAAAGAGCCGGTGCGCTGCAGGTTTTCACATTTCAAGCTCACGGCGAAGCCGGTGGTTTCGGACAACACTCGCGAGGCCACGACCGGGGTGCGTCGCATGACCGGGGCGAGCAGTTGCTGTGCAGCCTTTATCTGTTCGAGATTCACGCATGCCTCCAGAAAGTGCGCCTCCACACCCTCGTGAGGTGTGAAGGCGCACTGCAGATTCGAAGTCGAATTACTGTAGAGCGAAGATCAGGACAGCGCTTGCTCGATGTCGCCGACCAGATCGGAGGCGTCTTCGATGCCGACCGACAGGCGAACCAGATCGTCGGGAACCTCGAGAGCGGAACCGGCCGTCGAGGCGTGGGTCATCGCACCGGGGAATTCGATGAGGGATTCGACTCCGCCGAGAGATTCTGCCAGCGTGAAGATCTCGGTGCGCGAGCACAGGTCGAGAGCTGCCGCCTTGCCGCCCTTGAGGCGGACGGAGATCATGCCGCCGAAGCGTCGCATCTGCTTGGCCGCGACCTTGTGCGACGGATGCGAAGCCAGTCCGGGGTAGATGACGCCGGCAACCGCGGGGTGGCCGTCGAGCAATTCGACGACCTTCTCCGCGTTGTCACTGTGACGCTCCATGCGCAGCGCCAGTGTCTTGATTCCGCGCAACGTCAGGAACGCGTCGAACGGGCCGGGAACGCCGCCGGATCCGTTCTGCAGGAAGGCAAACGCGGTGTCCAGTTCTTCGTCGTTGCAGACGAGAGCGCCACCGACCACGTCGGAGTGTCCGCCGATGTACTTGGTCGTGGAGTGCAGCGCGATGTCGGCACCGAGCTGCAGCGGCTGCTGCAGGTACGGCGAGGCGAAGGTGTTGTCCACCACGATCTTTGCGTTGCCCTCGTGGGCGACCTCGGCAAGGAGCTCGATGTCACCGATATTGAGCAGCGGGTTCGTGGGCGTCTCGACCCAGACCAGCTTGGTGTTGGACTTCATCGCCGCGCGCACCGCATCGACGTCGGACACCGGAGCCGGGGTGTACTCGATCCCCCACTGCGTGAAGACCTTGTCGATGAGGCGGAAGGTTCCGCCGTACGCGTCGTCGGGGATGACCAGGTGATCGCCCGGTCGAAGTACCGAACGGAGCAGGCAGTCGGTGGCCGCCATTCCCGAACTGAACGCTCGGCCATAGGTTCCGGATTCGAGCGCTGCGAGGTTCGCCTCGAGTGGGCGACGGGTGGGGTTACCCGTTCGCGCGTACTCGAAGCCACTGCGCATTCCACCGACGCCGTCCTGGGCGAAGGTGGAACTCGCGTAGATCGGCACGTTGACCGCACCGGTCAGCGGATCGGGTTCGTAACCCGCATGCACCGCTTTCGTGGAGAAACCCTGCCAGCTGATGTTGTCGGCCTTGCTGCGTTGCTCACTCATGGTCCCCAGCCTAATGGCGCCGGTGCCGGCGCAGGAATCCGAACTCAGGAATCCGAACTCAGGAAACCCAGGAGATCGTGGCGCGTGATGACACCGACCGGCTTGCCGTCGTCGACGACCATGAGTGCGTCGGTGTCCCCGAGCGCCTTCGTGGCAGCCGAGACCGGCTCGCCGGAACCGATGAGCGGGAACGGCTTGCTCATGTGCTTCTCGACGGAATCCGCAAGGTGCGCACGGCCTTCGAAGACCGCGCTCAGCAGATCCCGCTCGGACACACTTCCGGCGACCTCGCCTGCCATGACCGGCGGTTCCGCACCCACGACGGGCATCTGGGACACGCCGTACTCGCGCAGGATCTCGATCGCGTCGCGCAGGGTCTCCGACGGGTGGGTGTGAACGAGGTCCGGCAGCTCGCCCGACTTGCCACGCAGAACGTCGCCGACGGTGGGGACGTTGGTCTTGCCGTCGAGTGGGGTGCGCAGGAATCCGTACGACGCCATCCACTGATCGTTGAAGATCTTGGACAGGTAGCCGCGGCCACCGTCCGGGAGGAGGACGACGATCAGGGCGTCGGGGCCCTCACGCTTGGCTACTTCGAGGGCAGCGACGACGGCCATACCGCAGGAACCGCCGACCAGCAGTCCCTCCTCGCGGGCGAGGCGACGCGTCATCTCGAAGGAATCGGCATCCGAGACGGCGATGATCTCGTCCGGGATGGACGGGTCGTATGCCGACGGCCAGAAGTCTTCGCCGACGCCTTCGACCAGATACGGACGACCGGTGCCGCCGGAGTAGACGGAGCCCTCGGGGTCTGCGCCGATGACCTTGACCTTGCCGCCCGAAACTTCCTTGAGGTAGCGGCCGGTGCCGGTGATGGTGCCGCCGGTGCCGACGCCCGCGACGAAGTGCGTGATCTTGCCGTCGGTGTCGGCCCAGATCTCGGGGCCGGTGGTCTCGTAGTGGCTCTCCGGTCCGCCCGGGTTGGAGTACTGGTTGGGCTTCCAGGCGCCGGGGATCTCACGGGTGAGGCGGTCGGAGACGCTGTAGTAGCTGTTCGGGTTGTCCGGCGCGACGGCCGTGGGGCACACGACCACCTCGGCGCCGTAGGCGCGCAGGACGTTGCGCTTGTCTTCGCTGACCTTGTCTGGGCAGACGAAAACGCACTTGTATCCACGCTTTTGCGCCACGAGCGCCAAGCCGATTCCGGTGTTGCCCGAGGTCGGCTCGACGATGGTGCCGCCCGGCTTCAGTTCACCCGAAGCCTCGGCTGCGTCGATCATCTTGACGGCGATGCGGTCCTTGGAGCTACCGCCAGGGTTGAGGTATTCGACCTTGGCTGCCACCGTGCCGAAGTTTTCGCCCGTGACGGACGTGAGCTTGACGAGTGGGGTGTTGCCGATGAGGTCGACGACGTGTTCCGCGATGCGCATTCGTCCATGTTCCCAGATGAAAGAAAACGGTGCGCGCGGACGTCGGGCGAAGGTGGTGCAATCCGGCTAGATTGGCAAGTGTGAGTCGAACCGGACTGAAAGCGTCGGTGGCCACGGTGGTGGCCGGATCGAGTGCAGGCACGCTCTCCTGGTTGGGCTACAACTATCTGATGTCGCAGGCGGGGGCGGCCCGCGGGGTGATCGGTCGCAATATCGCCAAGCCACCCGAGGCGGACGGGGTGTACGCGCCCGGCGCCGACAACCCGGAACTCTGGTGGCGGGCCGTGCCCTTCGATCTCCACTTGATGATCTTCGGCGATTCGTCTGCGGCCGGCGTCGGCGCGCTGACGGCCTCGGAAGTACCGGGTGTTCAGGTCGCGAAGCTGCTTGCGAGTGAAACCGGGAAGCGAATCCGTTTGAGCACCAAGGCCATCGGGGGCGCCACCTCCCGCGGGTTGAGTGGGCAGGTCGACGCCATGTTCGTCGCCGGTCCTCCCCCGGACGCTGCGGTGATCCTGATCGGCGCCAACGACGTCACCGCCAAGAACGCGATTCACGCGTCGGCTAAACGCCTCGGCGACGCGGTTCGACGCTTACGCGAGAGCGGCGCCGTCGTTGTTGTCGGCACCTGCCCGGATCTGGGGGTGGTCACGGCGATCCCGCAACCTCTGCGCTCCGTGGTGCGTGAATGGGGCCATCGCCTCGCACTCGCCCAGGCGGCCGCGACCAGAAACGCCGGGGGTCATCCCGTTCCACTGGCCGACCTGCTGGCCAAGGAATTCCTGGCCTCGCCCGACACGATGTTCTCGGCCGACCGTTTCCATCCGTCCGCGGCCGGATACGAACTCGCGGCGAAGCAGATCGTCCCGGTTCTCGCGTCGGCTCTGGGTGAATGGCAGGGTGGCCCGCTACCCGAGCTCCCCCACGTTTCAGAGGCGGCGCAAGCCCGCACCGTCGCGGCCCGACTGACGGCGGCGGCAACCCAGTGGAAAGCCTTCGCGAGACGCACCAAACCTGCAGGTCAGCGCCCCGACGTCAACTGAGTGAGACTGCGTGACCACCATCTGGGAGTGGCAACGTAAATTGTAAGTCGAAGCTGCATTCAACTTGCCCTGCTCGACGGCGTTTCAAGCCGCCCGCGAGCAGTACACAAAAGGAGTTTTCATGCCCGAGGCAGTAATCGTCTCAGCAGTACGGTCGCCAATCGGCCGCGCAATGAAGGGTTCGCTCAAGGACATCCGCCCGGATGACCTCGCAACTCAGATGGTTGCCGCCGCGTTGGCAAAGATCCCCGAGCTCGACCCCACCGAGATCGACGACCTCATGCTCGGTTGCGGCCAGCCCGCCGGTCAGTCGGGCTTCAACATCGCCCGCGTCGTCGCCGTCCAGCTCGGCTACGACTTCCTCCCCGGTGTCACGGTCAACCGTTACTGTTCCTCCTCGCTGCAGACCACCCGCATGGCTCTGCACGCCATCCGCGCAGGCGAGGGCGACGTCTTCATCTCCGCCGGCGTCGAGTCCGTCTCCAGCTTCATCACCGGCAACGCCGACGGCCTCCCCAACACCAAGAACCCGCTCTTCGACGCAGCGCAGGCCCGTAGCGCCAAGCTCGCCGAAGGTGGAGTCGCCTGGACCGATCCTCGCGAAGAGGGCCTGATCCCCGACGTGTACCTGGGCATGGGCCAGACCGCCGAGAACGTCGCTTCGGCCACCGGCATCACCCGCGAAGACCAGGACCGCTGGGCAGTTCGCAGCCAGAACCGCGCCGAGGAAGCCATCGCACGCGGCTTCTTCGAGCGTGAGATCACGCCCGTCACGCTCGCCGACGGCACCGTCGTCTCCAAGGACGACGGCCCCCGCGCCGGCACCACCTACGAAGGCATCAGCGGCCTCAAGCCCGTCTTCCGCCCCGACGGCACCGTCACCGCCGGCAACGCCTGCCCGCTCAACGACGGCGCAGCCGCACTGGTGATCATGTCCGACACCAAGGCGAAGGCACTCGGCCTGACCCCGCTCGCTCGCATCGTCTCCACCGGCGTCTCGGGCCTGTCCCCCGAGATCATGGGCCTCGGCCCGATCCAGGCCGTCAAGAACGCCCTGAAGATCGCCGGCAAGTCGATCTCCGACATCGACCTGTTCGAGATCAACGAGGCTTTCGCAGTGCAGGTCCTCGGATCCGCTCGCGAACTGGGCATCGAAGAGGACAAGCTCAACATCTCCGGTGGCGCGATCGCCCTGGGTCACCCCTTCGGCATGACCGGTGCCCGTATCACCAACACCCTGATCAACAACCTGCAGGAGCAGGACAAGACCTTCGGCGTCGAGACCATGTGTGTCGGCGGCGGACAGGGCATGGCAATGGTGATCGAGCGCCTCAGCTGATCCCCTGAGCACGTCGAAAGCGGCCGCCCGACTTCTGCCGGGCGGCCGCTTTCGTGTGGTCGTGTTATTCAGGTAGTCGTGAACTTCTGAGCAAAACTCCCCAACTCGCGAATCAACTCTCGCGCAGCGTCGTCCTCACGCTGCACGGCAGCGCGAGCTTCGTCCGCCCATCCGTGACGGAGCAGTCGTTTGGCGGCAAGGACTGCCGGTCCGACGTTGGCGGCAATCTGCTCGGCACTCCCGCGGGCGCGTGCCTGTACCTGGTCGGCCGGCACGGCGGCTGTCGCCAGTCCGTAGGCGGCAGCTTCGACGCCGCTGAGCCACCGGGCCGACAGGATCAGCTCGGCGGCTCGCTGCGTTCCGATCACCTTGGGCAGCAACCAACTACTGGCAGCTTCGGGAGCTGTACCCAGCGAGGTGAACGGTGCCCGCAGACGTGCGTCCTCGGCAACGTAGACGACGTCGCAGTAAAGCAGCATGGTCAGGCCGATGCCGACGGCAGCGCCGTGTACCGCGGCGATCAATGGCTTCGGGAACTCCACCAGCGCGACGATCAGCGGCGCGAATGCGTGGCCGAAGTCGGCGTTGTCTGCGCCTGGTTCGGCGAGTGCGCGTAGGTCGACACCACTGGAAAATGCCTTGCCTGCGCCCTCGACGATCACCACGGCCACGGCTTCGTCCGACGCCGCGTCGTCGAGCGCTTTGGTGAACGCTCGAAAACCGGCTGCATCAAATGCGTTCAGGCGACTCGGATTATTGAAGGTCAGCGTTCGCACTGCTCCGGCATCCGCGACCAGGATGGGTTCAGAGGTGTTTGTCGACATTCGCTCCCCTTCGTTCCAAACCAAGCAGTTGCTAGGTATCCAAGCACCGTAACCGTCCACAGACGACAAAAGAAGGGCCCCTCGCGGGGCCCTTCTTCGTGTTACGGATCGACTCGAGAACTAGTCGTTGTTGAAGTAGCTCAGCAGACGCAGGATCTCGACGTACAGCCAGACCAAGGTGACGGTGAGGCCGAATGCGACGCCCCAGGCTGCCTTCTCGGGCGCCTGTGCGCGGATCAGCTGATCAGCGGCGTCGAAGTCGAGCAGGAAGCTGAAGGCTGCGATGCCGATGCAGACGAGGCTGAAGATGATGGCGAGCGTTCCGCCGTCACGCAGTCCCAGTCCGCCCTCGGTGAAGAAGCTCGCGACGAGGTTACCGAGGGCCAGAACGACAACGCCGATCAATGCGCCGATGATCATTCGCGTCAGACGCGGTGTCACCCGGATCGCACCGGTCTTGTAGACGACCAGCATGCCGAAGAACACGCCGAACGTTCCGAGGACTGCTTGCGCGATCAGTGCGGATCCGCCGACGCCACCGAATTGAATATCAGTGAACATGAACGACAGCGCACCGAGGAACAGACCCTCGGCGACGGCGTACGCCAACACGATTGCCGGGTTGTCCATCTTGCGGCCGAACGTAGCGACCAGAACCAGAACGAGGCCGACGAGACCGCCGCCGATGACCAGCGGGGCTGCGAGGTCGGCGTTGTTGTTGACCAGGAAGTACGACACCAGTGCCGAGATCGTCAGCACACCGAGCGTGATGCCCGTCTTGGTGACGACGTCGTCGATCGTCATGGCCCGCGAGGTGGGACCGGTCTGGTACGGCTCGGCCGGAGCGTACTGCGGCTGACCGAACTGCTGGGTTGCCTGCGAGGCGCCCGCCGTCGCAGATCCGAACGAGGCGTATCCGTTGCCCTCTTGCTTGGGCAGATTGCGGAACACCGGGTTGCTGGTGGTGCGCACCGTGATCATCCCTTCATCGTGGTGGCCTACGACGGGTGCGTCGCGGGTTCGCCGGACGGATCCGAGTTTCCGACACGGTCCGTGTACCTGACTAAAAGTAAAGCACTCGTAATTTACAACGTCGAAGCTTCGGTTGTAGTTCCCGGCGCATTTCCGGAAGATCAACACTCTTCGACACTCGTCCCTTTTCGATACTAGGACGGTTTGACCGACTTCATCACGATGAACTTCGCGTTCTTCGCCATCGCCTCGCTCGGACCCACCGCGGCTTTCAACGGTTCGCGATACCCCAGATGCGCGTTGTGAACAGTCCACAACTCGCCACCGGGACGCAGGACACGGCCGGCAGCTTCGAACATCTTGAGTGCTCCGCCGGTGTGGACCGCCGCGCCGACGTGGAACGGCGGGTTCAACAGAACCAGATCCGCGCTCGCACTGGGCAACGAACTCACGGCGTCGTCGCGCAGGCCGCTCACTCGATCGCCGACGCCATTTGCGGACGCGGTCGCCAGAGCCGAAGCGACGGCTGCCGAGGACTGATCCGTTGCGATCACGTGCACGTCCGGGAACTTCCGCGCGATCGCCGCCGCGAGAATGCCGCTGCCACAACCCAGATCGATCACGTCGCTCAGCGGATCGACCGCAATCTTTCCGAGGTTCTCCAGGAGCAACCGGGTGCCGATGTCCAGGCTCGCACCGGCAAACACTGCGCCGTGAGCAACGACGTCGAGGTCGAATTCGTCGAGGCGTTCGGTCACCGGGAACGTGATAGCAACATCGGGCTTCGGTTCCGAAGCCTTGAGTACGCGGGACTTCTGACGCCCACGCGAGGCGCTGACGTCGGAAAACGATTCGCCGAGAACCTTGTTCATCGCCGGGGTGATGTGCTTGTCACGCCCACCGGCGAAGACACGAACCGCCGGGTCGGCGTGAAGCGCGATCAGCTGGGCGATCTCGGCAAGTTCGGCGAGGCTACGCGGCAATTGCATGAGCACGACGCGGGCGCCGCTGAGCAACTCCTCGTCCAGTCCGTGCGAGGTGAAGGCGTCACTGAATCCGAGTTCGCGCGCATTGTTCGCGAGGGCCAGCTCTCCGGTGAGCGGATCCTGGTGAACGCGCACGGCGGCGATTCCGTGCACGAGCGCAACACCGGCAGTCAGCGCACCGTAATGATCGCCGATCACGACGACGGTGCCCGCCGGTGCCGCGGCGAGAGCGTCGGCGGCCTCGTCGAGGATCAGACGATCAGCCGCATCGACGGCAAAGAGATTGGGTGCCTCGACATCGGGGAATCGGCGCAGACGATCGAACAGTTCGGGTGTGTCGGACATGCCACCAGTCTTTCAGGTGGAACTACGCAACACTCAATCCCCCGACCAGCAGGTGATCAGTTCGACATCCCTGTCAGTTCGACATCCACTGCACGACGTTGTCGACGGTTTCGCGTTCGGTGCGGAATCCGTTCACCGGGTGGTCGGCGTCGGGGTATCCGAACGAGATCGCGCAGACAACCTTGCGAGTGTCGTCGATACCGAAATGCTCGTGAATGAACTTGGAGCTGCCCGCGAGCGCCGCCTGCGGAATGGTGGCGACCCCCAGACTCTGGGCCGCGAGCAGGAAGCTGTTCACGTACAACCCGCAGTCGACTGCGCCGTAGGTGCCCAATGCCTCGTCGGTGGTGATGATCGCGACGTGGGGAGCGCCGAAGAGCTCGAAATTCTTCATCGTCTGTGCCGCGGATCCGGCGCGGTCACCGTGCTCGATTCCGACGCTCGAATACAGCGCCATCGCGCAGTCGAACCGACGCGACTTGTAGATGCCCTGGTACGCGCGCGGGAACTCGAAGTCCGACTCCTGGGCGTTGGCCATCACGTACTCACCGAGGCCGGCGCGGAATCGCTCGGTGCCCTCCCCTTCGGTGATCGCGACCTGCCACGGTTGCGTGTTGCACCACGACGGCGTCTTCTGCGCCAGCCGAAGGATCTCCTCGATCACCTCACGTGGCACCTGACGGTCCTCGTAGGCGCGGCAGCTGATCCGGGCGTCGAGCAACGCTTCCAGGCTCGTATCCACGACGATGCTCTCGGTCATGTGTTCTCTCCTCGATCAGGCTGCACTACAACACTTCGCACGATAGAACTACCGCCTCGACGCAATCGTCAGCGGGTCACCTTTGCGAAGGCCGCCACCAGCTCGCCGAACTCTGCCATCGCCGCATCCGGATCCGGATCTACTGCCGCCAGCGCAACCAGCACATCGGTGGCACCGGATTCGAGCAGCTGCTCGGCGCCGATCATCGTCGCCGGGAGGTCGATCGAACCGTCGGACCCGCGTACGACGGTCAGTCGCCCACGGACCTGCAATTCCGCTGGATCGCGTCCGAGATCCGCCATCGCTTTGCCGATGACGTCGATCCCTTCACGTAGGTCGTCGTCCGCGGCACCCATGATCGGAATCCACCCGTCACCCCAGGTTGCGACGCGTCGTACAACGGCCTTGGAGAGCGAACCGGACACCCAGATCGGGATTCCAGCGGCCGGACGGGGCGCGCAGTACACGTCGTCGAACTTCAGACGAGGGGTGTCGATGCTCGCCGGCGCCGAACTCCACAGGGCCCGGCACACTGCGAGAGCGTCGTCGAGCAGTGGTCCCCTTTTACCGAAGTCCATACCTGCCGCCTCGTATTCACGTTCCTGCCAACCGGTTCCGACGCCCAGGTCGAGTCGGCCCCCGGAGAGCAGATCGAGTGTCGCGGCCGTCTTGGCCAGTACCGCTCCCCCGCGCAGCGCCGCGATGACGATTCCGGTCCCCAAGCGAATTGCCTTCGTCTGTCCGGCAACAAAAGCCAGGACGGTCAGCGGCTCGAGCCAGTTGGCGTCGGGCTCGGTGGGGAACGCCGACCACGTGTACGCCGAGTTGTCCGAGCCCATCACCACGTGATCGGTGACGAGGACCCGGTCGAAGCCGGCAGCTTCCGCGTTCTGACAGACCTGCACGAGTTTCGCGTAGGAGTCCTCCGCGAGAGTGGTGGCGAAGTTGGGAACGTTCAGACTGAAAGTTGTCATGTGTCAAGCCTTTCGGGGCCGGTTGGTCCAGCCACCCTCTTCTGTGGGGAACCAGCCTCCGGCAGCGTGCGAGCCGCCGTCGACGTGGATCACGGTTCCGGTGATGTATCTCGCCAGGTCGGAAGCCAGGAACAGTGCGGGGCCGGCAATGTCGACCGGCTGGCCCGGTCCGCCCAACGGTGCCCACCCCGGCCACTTGTCCCAGTCGTCGGCAGGAACGATCGTGCGATACGGCACCTGTACCGACTCGATCAGATCCGGGGCAATGGCGTTGACGCGCACTCCGGTTCGACCGATCTCCACACCAAGGCTCCTGGTGAACTGTGTCAGCGCGGCCTTGTATGCCGAGTACATCGTGTGGCCCGGGATCGCTCGATGCGCCTCCACCGTCGTCAGGTTCACGATCGATCCACCCAAACCGCGGTCGATCATGCCGGGAAGCAGGGCATGGGTCAGACGCACGACGTGATCGAAATTGATGCTGCCGGCCTCGGACCAGAAACCGGGATCCGTACCGGTGAACTCTGTCGGCGGGTTCAGGAAATGACCCACGTTGTTCACCAGGACGTCCGGAGCGAACTCGGTCAACGCTACGGGGACTTCCCGCGTCCGCACGTCGTACTCGAGATAGTTGATCGAACCACCTGCAGCCGAGTCGAATTCGACGTCGCCAAGAGGAGCCACGTCGACAACCAGAACTGACGCGCCATGCGATGCAAATGCTCGAACAATCGCTGCGCCGATTCCCTGGGAACCGCCTGTGACCACTGCCTTCTTACCCACCAACATCGGCCCTGGGGAGTACGCCGATCCGACCACCACGAAGACACCCTTCTGCAGTTCGATGTGAAGCACTTCGGCGTACCGTCACACATCGATCGGCAAAACGGGCGCAAAGTTCTCACTCAGTGGTAGCCGCGACACCCCACCTGCTCGAACCGCCGAGTCGCCCATTCAAATAGTGCGGAATCTCGGCTGCCCGTATCGGCATTCCCTCGAGGTACCCCTGGATCACGTCACATCCGCACTCGGTCACTATCGCGCGCTGCCTCTCCGTCTCCACGCCCTCGGCGACGGTGTCCAGCCCCAGAGACTTGGCAATCGCGATGACGGCTCGCACGACAGCGAACCTCGAATTCGAGGGATCCGCGTCCAGCGGTGCGACGAACGCCCGATCGATCTTCAACCGATCGAGCGGCAGCCGGGCCAAGCTGGCAACCGAGGAGAACCCTGTGCCGAAGTCGTCCATCGCAATGGCGATGCCGAGCGCCGAGAGCTGTACCAACACATCTCGGTCGGCGTCGTCGATGACCCACGATTCGGTCACCTCGATCTCGAGTCGGCTGGGGTGGAGGTTCACCTCGATCAGTGTCCGGCGTACCGAGTCGACGTATCGACTCGAACGCAGTTGCACCTGAGAAACGTTGACGGCAACCCGAATGTCCTCCGGCCACGTTGTCGCCGCCGTGCAGGCAGCCCTCAGAACACCTGCACCGATCGGCACGATCAAGCCGGTTTCCTCGGCGACCGAAATGAAGTCTCCCGGCGAGACGAGACCTGAAGTCGGATGGTTCCACCGCAGCAGAACCTCGAACCCGACAACAACTCCCGTCGCGGCCGAGACCTGTGGCTGATAAACCAACTCGAACTCTTCGTCGATCAACGCACGACGAAGATCCAACAATGCCCTGGCCCTACCCGTCGCACGATCCCGCAAAGTCGCATCGAAGGCGCGAATCTGGTTCCGACCGCTCTCCTTTGCGTGGTAAAGCGCGAGGTCCGCGACAATCACCAGGTCTTCGAGGCTGTCGGCGTCGTCGGGCATCGAGCCGTACCCCAGACTGGCACGAATGCGAATCTGGTTGCCGACCAGTGAAAATGGTCGTTCGAATGAGTCGAGAATCGTTTGGAATCTCTTCTCCACCTCATCTGCACTCCCGATGTCGTCGAAGGCTACGTCGTCGAAGGCGATGGCGAACTCGTCACCCCCCAGTCGGCCACAGATCTCGTTCGATCGCAGAACGCTGTGCAGTCTGCCGGCAACATCGCGAAGCACGTCGTCTCCGATGTGGTGTCCCAACCGGTCGTTGATCGACTTGAAGTTGTCCAGATCCAGAATTGCCAGCCACACCCTGTGTCCGTCCCGAATCCGCGAAGACAGTTGAGCGTTGAAGCTGTACCGATTTCTGAGCCCGGTCAACGAATCGATCTCTGCCAATCGCAAGATGTTCTGGCGCTGGTGATACGAGTGCGTGATATCGGATCCGACACCGCGCCACCCGTAGGTCGCCCCATCGCCACTGCCCGGGTGACCTGACATCGACCACCAGCGAGTATCGCCCCGAACGACGACCTGCATGGTGAGGTCCCGAAACGCCGTCCCGGCTTGAAAATTCGCGGCGAGGAGATCAAGGGACTTCCTGCCCACATCTGTTCGGGACGCGCCGATCCCGATCAGGATCTCGTGCATTGTGCGGCCCCGAATCTGTGCTGCCGGCAAACCGACCTGCTCGGCGAATCGATACGACACGGTACTGGCGATACCGCGCGAATCGGTCTCCCAGAGCCAATCCTGTGCTCCGTCTTCGAGATCGTTGAGCAACAACTCGACGAGATCTCGTTCGTCCTCGGCTATGAGTTCGGCGCGTAGCCGTCTCTCGAAAAGTTTGGCCAACAGCAAAGTTCCGCTGTAGAGCGAACCTACAAAGACGACCAGCACCCCGATCAGCACGAAACGCGATGTGCCCGGTTCCGTCCAGAACGCCCCGGCCAACCCGACTCCCACCAGGCTAATCCAGACCACAGTGATTCCGCGAAACATCATGGTGGGAAACACGCCGACCGCGATCCCACCGATCAAGGTCGAGCTCAGTACCAACTCGTCACGAGGATCGAGCATCGGGAAGAGAACGAGAGCCAAGCACGCCAGGAGCACTCCCCAGACAATGATTTCGACTGTGAGTACCACCAGTTCGGTGGTCTGGGACTCGGAGACGCCGAGACGCGAGCGCCGGAGCCAATACACACTGAATCCAGCGCTCGACAACAGCATGACGCTCGACCAGGCGAAGGTGAACCATCCGGCATCCACCGGCAGAAGCACCACGATCGCTGACAAGGCAACCGCCGCGGTCAGAAACGACCACGGCAGTACGCGCGCGGTGAACCGCAGTCGTCGATCGAGTAGGCGACGGCGATCGTAATCCGAGAGGTGTTGTTCCGTGCCGCTGCGACCGAGTTTGCGCACCGACGTCCCGACGCGACGCCTACGGAGTACTGCCGGGTCATCCACGTCGGCCTGCTACCGCCGCTGCGACCGCGTCGACCGACATGGCTCCGCCGGCGATGTATCCCTGAACAGTCCTCACCCCCGCAGCGGCCACGGACTTCAAGTCTTCCTCACCGTCGACTCCCGAGACGACGACCTCCATTCCCAACGCGTCGACCAGATCCACGACAGCTTCGAGGATCGACCGTCCACCAGGCACTGCACCCGAAATGGAGCGTTCTATCCGGACTCGGGTGAACGGAAGGCCGGACAGTGATGCGAGCGAGGAGAATCCGGCGCCGAACTCGTCCACGGTCAGCGCGATTCCCATGTCCGCGATGGCGTGCAACGCAAACTTGGACTCGTCGGTGATCGCCGATGATTCGTTGAGTTGGAGCTCGAGCTGATGTGCACTGACACCTGATCGTCGAAGCGAGTCCCCTATCGCGACGACAAAGGAATCCGATTCGAGCTGACGCGTCGATACCGCGACGGCTACCCGCAGGTGATCAGGAAGGCGGGACGCCGCCTCGCAGGCCAACTCGAAGACGGTAGTCCCCAGTGAGTACGCCAAACCGGTGTCGTCTGCGACGCTCATGAATTCGGCGGACGTAACGGCACCGAGGCGGGCGTTGTGCCAGATCACGCGGACTTCCACGGCCACGATCTCGCGGGAAACCACGTCGATCCTGGGCAACAGCTCGAGTTCGAGGTCCTTCTCCGCGACAGTGTTTCCCAGATCTTCGAGCAGGCGGGCCCGCCGATCGGCCACGGACTTCATCGAGTCTCGATATTCACGTACGGCCCCGCGCCCGGATTCCTTTGCCGCGAACAAAGCCAGGTCCGCAGCGCCCATCATCTCGTCGGCGGAGGACGGCAGCTCGTCGGGGAGGTAGTACCCGATGCTGCATCCGATCTCCAACCGCGTACCGGCCACTGTGATCGGCTCGTGCAGAGTTTCGATGTAGCGGCCGAGCAGAGTACGAACTTGTGAGCTGTCACCCACATCGGTGAAAAGAACCGCGAACTCGTCTCCCCCCAGACGTGCGAACAACTGTGACACCCCGCCGGCTTCGGACAGGCGATCCGCGACCTCTCGCAGAACCGCGTCGCCAACGGTGTGTCCCAGTGTGTCGTTGACCGACTTGAAGTTGTCGAGGTCGAGCATGGCCAACGCGAGACCACTTTCGCTTGTGTACGGCTCGCGCAGCAGTCGCTCGAGCTCGGTCCAGAAGCTGTGCCGGTTCGGCATACCGGTGAGTGCGTCCACACGACCCATCCGCACGATCTCGTCACTCTGCAGTTTTACTTCCGTGACGTCGGAACCGACTCCTCGCCAGACGAACTCGTCGGGTGTACGGCCGGGGCGCGGGCGTCCGGAGATCTGCCACCACCGAATTTCACCGTGAACTCGGACCGGAACGAGCACGTCGACGAATGCGGTCTTCGTGTGGCGGGCCTGCTGCAACTCCATGAGCGCATCGATCCCGCCGGGGATCCGTAGGGTGCCCAACTCCATGAACAGGTCCTGCCACGCCGTTCCCTGCAACTCGGTGGAGTCCAGCCCCGCTTCGACCGCGAGCCGCGTCGGGATTCGGTTGAACTTGCCTTTCTGGTCCGTCTCCCACACGAAGTCCCCGGCGTTGCCTTCGAAGTCTTCGAGAAGCATCTGCACGACCGATCGTTCCGACGCGGCGCTCAATTCAGCTCGATAGCGAGATTCCAGGTTGCCCGAGACCACTATCGTGCCGCCGATCAGAGCCGCGCCATAGGCGATCATTCCAATGAGAATTCGTTCGAACTCGGGTCCCGGCTGAAGCCAGAATGCCACCCCGAGGATTATCAGATTGGACAGGACCCAGGTGACCCCCACCACTCGCAACATCGCGGTGGCCACGGCTCCGGCACCGGTGATCGATGTGGTGACCGCTATCAGGATCAGATCGCCGGAATCGTCCAGGATCGGGTACAGGACCAGGGCGAGCGAGGAATACAGGATCCCGACTACAGCAAATTCGACGATGAGAAACGCGTAGGACATCCGGTACGTGGGTGTGATCAGGTTGAAATGAATGGCGAGACCCACGCACATCCCCACCAACCCGATCACGCCGGACAGCAATGGCCACACACGCGGCAGCGGTCCGCCGTCCGGGGGAATCACATACAACGTCAGCCCGAGTGTGACGACGAGGTGGACGGCAGCGGCCCATGGCAGCACGCCGAAGGTAACGGCTATCTGCTCACGAGTTACGTCATCACGTTGGGCGGGCGTCAGTCTTTCTCTCTGGCGGGGTTGCAGAAGCGACAGGACTGGCATCACTTACCTCCCGCTCCCACGACGCAATTGAATCGGACGTCCGACTCAGCAATTCTTCCGTAATTGGACGTTGCCGTGTCAACCAGTGCGTCCACCCTATTTCGGAGTCGCGTCTGCCCACAGACACAGTAATCAGCAAACTGCTGGTCTGCCGCAAGTTGGCGCCGCAAGTTTGATGCCTATGGGTTGAAATCAGACATGAGGGACAATGGCCGGAGATCGCCGATCACGTCGGTGGAGATTCCTCGACGGGTAACACGATCGGACTCATTCGAGTTCAGACAAGGACTATCACGATGGCAATCGACTACACCCGACGTTCCGGCGAGTCCACTCCGTCGCAAGCACCGGTCAGCCTGAGCAAGATCACGCTCACAAAATCGGCGCCGACGGTCAACCTCGCGAAGGCGGGTGAACGACAAGGCAATATGCGCGTGAACCTCAACTGGTCACAGGGGGCACCACCGAAGAAGACCGGTTTTCTCGCCAAGCTCGCCGGCGCAGGCTCTGGTGCGGTCGACCTGGACCTCGGATGCCTCTACGAACTTGCCGACGGGTCCAAGGGAGTAGTTCAGGCCTTGGGTAACAGTTTCGGTTCACTGACTTCTCCGCCCTACATCTCCCTCGACGGCGACGACCGCAGTGGTGCGAACACCGGCGGCGAGAACATGCACGTCAATCTTGGTGACCCAAGCGCTTTCCGGCGAATCCTGATCTTCGCGATGATCTACGACGGCGCTCCCAACTGGGCGGCGGTGGACGGCGTCGTCACCTTGTATCCCACCAACGGGCCGGAGGTGGAAGTGCGACTCGACTCCGCCAGCAACCAGGAGCGACTGTGCGCGATCGCTCTCATCCAGAGTTCAGGTCAAGGCGTGACGGTGACGCGCGAAGTGCAGTACATCAACGGCAGTCAGTCAGATCTCGATCGGGCCTACAACTGGGGAATGAAATGGGCTGCCGGACGAAAGTAGGGGCTGCGGACGGGATCTCCCCCATCCGAATGACAATGTCCGAATCATCCACAATGTCGCAAGTTACTGGATAGTGTCGAGAAGTGGGGTCGGACATGAGGGGTCACGCTCGACACCGATAGTGGGTCGGTGACGCTATGTGCTTGGCGACGCCGACGTTCGACCGGAAAGGCCCTCGATTTCCCCCGAGATCGAGGGCCTTTTCGTATCTTGCGTCACTGTTCGCACCCTTTCATTAGTTGATCGTTAAACTAGGCGTTCGTCCAACATGCACCGATGGAGAACGTGAATGTCCACGAATTCAGATCGACGCCCGCGCCTGCCCGTGAGAATCGCCTACCTCGCCGCAGGAGTTCTCTTTGTCGCCGCCATGCTCCTGTTTGCAAGCGTCGTCAACCCTGATCGGGACCGCGATTTCTCGATGAACCACGTCCCCGCGGGGACGTCGACGACCGCCTTCGCCGCAACGTCCGACCTCGGCTAACGAAGGTACCGGTACGTAAGTGGCGCACGTCACGAACTGTGGGTAATTTCAACGCCGATGGTTCGCCGTAGGTCGGTATTGAGAGGGACGGCCAACCACTGCCCTGCCTGGTTGCCCCACCCAAGCACGCAGGGCACCCCAGATCAGGCAGGCACCCCCGATAATTTAAGCCTCAAGTAACTGTTACTCGGGAAAGACTTGTATGAAACGGGGACGAATCGTACATTTCATCCGGCAGTCGGCCTTCGTCCGACGCCTTTGCCGTCAATGTCGACGGAACTTCTCTGAACACCACCACAAGTCGGCCACTTGTCGTGACCGCATTCGTCCTCGCGAAAGGCTCGCCCATGTTCGATTTCTTCGGCGCAATCTCCGGCTTCTTCGGCCTACTGTTCGGCACCGGCTCGTCGAGCGGGAGCTCGGGAGGAAGCAGCGACGCACCCGTCGCCCCGCCTACCTGATCCACAAGCCTCACCCGGCACCGATCCGCCGGGTGAGGCTCTCGCGAATCTCTTTGAAACACAACGTAACAGCACTTCAACCCCACCGACTTTTCTGCGGATCCACGCCGACACACTCCGGCGTCCGGACAGTTTCACCACATCGCCTGCAGTAATGGGTCCTGTGTCCGCCATTCTCCGTCGAGGCACACCCGCAGACCTCCCAACCGACAAGGCATGTGTTCGCCGTGAGCCGGTGTCCGTTAGGGCAGCAGTCCGGGGATTGCTCGGTCAACCGCATCTCCACATTTTCGCACACATGTTCGACAACTTGGTACTGCACGCTGCACATTCGACTACACCGGACGCTTCCGGTCGGCCCGAGCGCAACTATCCCTTCCGTCACTTCGGTCTGCTTTAATACGAAGGCTTTGTCGGGGGTTTACCAATGTCCGAAGTTGTCGAGTTTCTGCGAGCACACGCAGGCGAACACGGGGTTGAACTATGGGTTTCTTCAAGAAGGCGGCTGTGACTGCTCTAGCGGTCGCTGCGGTCGGAGCATCAACAGGGATCGCATCAGCTGATCCGTCGACCGACGTGAATTACGAAGCGAAGGTCGTCGACAAGTCGATCGTCACCACCATCGACGCCGGGCTGTTCAAGGTGTCCGGCGACGGCAAGTCCGTCGTCTTGCAGGACAGCAAGGGAGCCGACCTTGTTTCCCTGCCTCTCGCATACAACCTCGGGGATCTACAGTTCCCCTTCGATCGCACGATCAGTGAAGACGGTAAGACCCTCACGCTGACACCGATCACCGATTCTGCGAAGGCAACACCTCGACCCGAGAGTGCGCCTGCGGCAAAGGAATGGACGCCCGTCGCCTCGCCCGAGGAGAATGATCGGGCGATTGCGCACTTCCAGAGCCAACTCGGCCTCGGCACTCAGGTCGGCAGCCTGCTCGGCACCATCGTCGGCGCCGGAATCGGTTGCGCTGTCGGCGCTCCGCTGGGCTTGACCATCGTCGGACTCCCCGTCGCCGCGGCACTGTGCCTGGGTGGCCTCGCAACAGGCGCCGGAATCGGCGGTGTCGCCGGAACGATCCTCGGCGGCGGCGGCGCGGCTGTCGTAGCCGGCATCGATCTCGTCAACACGCTGAATGCTCCTGCAGGGACGACCGTCTGGGCTCAGTAGCCACTTGGTGGTCAGTCACTGCTCCACGGAAAACCCCGCCCGTCCGAAGAGGACGAGCGGGGTTTTTCGATTCAATGTGCAGGAGGATCTACGTGGTGCCCCCAGTCGGACTCGAACCGACACTTGACGGATTTCAAGTTTGCCCTTCTTGATGTTTGTTTCAATTGGCCAAATTGGTGCGATGGGATTATCGCTGCGGGGCAAAAGATTTCAGCGTTTGCAGTCTTGGGCTGATTGGAGAGTCACGAAACTGCTGCGGACGCACTGCGGACGCACTGCGGACGCACTGCGGACGCACTCTGCCGATGGGTTGTGGGCAAAATGTGGGCAGAGCGGTCACTGGTCCACACCAAGGAACTCGCCAGCTTGAACGGCGGTGAGTAGGCGCGGAGACATGGCGTCACGATCTACCGGCTCAGTGATGTCCGCCGGTCTGCTCAACGCCGATGTGTCGTTCGCTAGGCGCGCGAAGATCATGCGGAGACCATCGACGACAGCCGGCGAAATAACAATCGGTTCAGTTTTGGCCATACACCGATTGAATCGCAGCAGGGCGACCGGAGCATTTCCACGTGCACGTCCACTAGTGTCCGGACTGTCTGGTATGTATTGCTGACACTTCCCCACCGCGGGGCCGAGCAAGGACGCGACGATGAACTCACAGCCCGGCTGGTATCCAGACCCACAGAACCCGACAATCGTGCGGTTCTGGGACGGGCAGCAGTGGACCAGTCAGACACAGCCACGCTCGGCGAACCTAGCGACGGTAAACCCGAAGCCTCCGATGACTTCGTTGACAAAAGTGATCTGGCTTCTCATCGCCATAGCCGTGGGCGTAGTTGTACTAATCGTAGGAACGACCGTCGTTGCCAACATCGCCGGACAGCAGCCGGAAACCATCACAATCGATGACGCCAAAAACGCGCAACTGACATTACGCAAAGACGCCACCTTCGCCGACCCCTCGACGTACGAAGAGATCAGCGACAGGGACTTCGCGTTAGTAGTCAAAAACCCGTGGGCCAACAAAGACCGCCGCATCATCCTCCGCGGGACAATCTTCCAGTTCGACACCGTGACCGGACCTGATCGATTTCTAGCGAAAGTCGGAACGTCGACGATTGGTATAGGCAACAATCAGACCGCGCAATTCATCGGCATGAGCACAGAACTCGACTCGTTCATCGAAGGCGACGAAATAGTTCTGCACGTTGTCGTTGACGGCGAGTATGAGTACACATCGACGTCAGACAAATACACGGCAGTCCCACGGTTCCAGATCGGCATCATCCAGCGCGTCGGGTAGCAGTCACTTCACGAAGGCCCCACCACATGGTGGGGTCTTCTATGTGTTTGGGACCGGTAAGTCCGGTTCGGATGATGCTGCAAGGTTGCGGCATGCGATGATTCCCGGACCACGAAGATCAGCCCCGGCGGATGCGGCAAACACCCCCGAGGCCCGGCCGACAGGCGAAATGTCGAGATGAAAAATAGAAGCGCCTTGCCTCGACGGCTTAGCGATGCCAAGGCACGAAGGTATAACCCCGCCATAGCCTCGCAAAGTGTAACTAGTACGCCGACCTGAGGTCGGCGACACAAACCTCTCACTGCCATGACCCCTTGAGACATCCAGGGGTCTGAGCGAGCCCTCGTTGAGAGGTGTCATGCCGAAGTTCAGAAACAAGTTTGCCATGACTGCACAGCTTTCGATTTTGCTCAGACGTTTCGACCGGACAACGCGAAAGGACCGCGGGTGCACGACAGGGAATCAATCGCGCTTTACGGCGGTTGCAAGTGGGAATGGTGGCCTGAGGTGGAAGCCGAGATGGAAAGGCTCGACGACCCGAACGAAGACGAGGTTGCCATCCAGTTCCTGGACACTCTGATCGAGCGGACAGAACAAGCCGGTATAAGTGCTCAGGACCTGACTGCTCCAGAAGGCCGCGATCTGGGACGGCGTCGCTTGCCATGGGTGGGTGCGTTGAAATCGGAAGGCTTCAAGCGACGCGGGCCCGAAGGTGTACGGACCTATCGACTCTACTTTTCAGAGGCTCCCGAAGGCGAGATGGGCCTGTTTGCCGCAAAGCTTTCTTGGAAGTGCACTAAATGGAATCGACAAAAAACTACAACTCATCAAACTTCAGAAATCAGACACGCGATTGGTGTCATCGAGCGATACTGCAGCGAGAACGGATGTCAATGCAGGGTGATCGAGCGATGACCGCCCGCACCCCCCGAAGGGTAACTGTTGCGCAACATGCAACACTGTGCGGACAAGATCAAATGTCGAGCGACGAGAGGGCGAGCTGATGGGTAGGCAGAGCAGGAAGCCGAGCACTCGTTCGCAACGCTTGGCCAAGCGACTCGCTGAGAACGAACTCGACTTCAAAGACCAGCTCAAGACTGACCGCGCTAACGCAGGGCTGTCCCAGAGAAGCCTGGCTGTCAAACTTGGCGTGGCTCCGAGCACAATCTCACGTATCGAGCGTGATGATGCTGACCTCACGCTGTCGCAGATCCGCCATTACGCGTGGGGGATCGGGCGTTGCGTCCGGTTCGTGATTGAAGAATTTGAGCCTGCCTGCTCAGTCGACGAGCCGAGTGTCAGCAGTGGCCACGAACAGACGATCTCATTCCATACCACGGTGTCAAGAAATACCGACTTACATCACTGGGGCCGTGGGTACGCCAGCGGTTGGACCGATGCGTTCGAGTTCAGCGGTCAGCACAGTGGGACGCCGATCGTTGTCTAAAGATGTCGACACTAAGCAGATGACGGTTCGCAACGAGGCACACCGTCTGTACCATTCCATCGCGTCCGTTCATCCAATGGTCTTCGAGACTTTCTCGCGCGCGCTTCCTCCTGCGGGGGAGGGATTCGAAATAGATATCAATTCCCTCGAAGTTGGACTTAAAACAACGGCTTCATACGCTACGAATAGCAACGGCCTGGGAGTAAGGCTTAATACCTCAATAAGTCGATCAGATTGCAGTCTTCAGATCGATAGCGTTCTTCACTTTTCGTGGGACGAGGCGCCTGAATGGAACCCTGATCTTATCTCGGCATTTATGTCGATAACGGTCCCTGAGGCATTCGGCTATCAGCGACCCATCTTTGACCAGATGGTCCAGATGCTCGATCTTCCAAAGGTGACGCTTACCGTCAGTGACTTCATGGAAGCAGCCGAAGCCAGTGCACGGGCCGAGCGCGAAAGCACACCGAACAAACAGGGCCCCTCAAAGAAGCGCCCACGTCGGCCACGCTAGCCGAGATTCTCCATGCCGATTTCCCCTAGACACAAATTGGACGCGATCCTGCGCGACTCTGGCCTGTGCAGGGTTCGGCGAGTTTGGCTATTCAGTGATCAACGACCTTTCTGATCCTGAAGTCGCGACACAGCGGAGCTCGCCCATTGTTCGTGCTGTCCTCATCAGCGCAGGAGGCAGGGGCTTCGCAGACGTGATCTCGAATCTTCTCCGACCACTTGACAAGCGAGAATCGACGCACTGCTCATTGCGTTTTCCAGACGTAATCGACGCGACGTGGGTCGAGTCCGACGCGGCCTAGCCGGCCGGCGGGTTTGAGACGCTTCTGCGTTCTCGCGTTCCAGGCAGGGTCAGCGGTGCTCTTCCGAGTAGAAACGGATGTCTTCCCACCGGATCCGCATCATGTACGGTCGGCGACCGTCGATCAGACTTTGCGGAACGATCTTCCACCCATCATCGCCAGTCGGGTATTCCGCGTCGCGTTTAAGGATCCGGTTTCGGTTCGCTGATGTGTCCGGCCGCCGAGTCCCCTGCGCCCTCTCAATCGGTCCGTCTGGTTGGGTCCACCCGAACTCGACGATTTGCATCAACGTGAAATCGTCGGCATTCAATGTTTTTTCCAGGCGTAGTCCAGGCGGTCGTCGACTGGGCCTCGCCGCCATCCTTCCGACGGTCGAACCGTCACATGATCCAGAAAGATCGACACAACATCGCGGCGCTGCCGCGGACCCGACTGCTCCCACCACCGAAGAACAGATCCTCTGGTGATCTCGGGAAGATCAGCAAGTACTTCCCTCTCCGCCATCCGCGATTCGATCGATGCGATGTTCGCACGCACTCGGGCAGTGCCTGCACGCATCGTTTCGACCTCGATCGACCCGTCCGCATATTCGCGCCCAAGCCGTTCGAATCGGCCCTTCAACTCGGCGATCCTCTGCTCTTCTTCCTCGCGGGTTCCCAACGCGTTCACCGCTGCGGTGATCGCAGTTCGAACCTTCGGCAACGACAGGCGCGCGACGACTCGTTCTGTGACGTCAGCTTCCAAGAGTCCTGCCGACACGGACACACCCGCAGCGCAGATTTCGCGGTTGCGTGCCGGGCACGCGTAGACGGAGGGCCGGTTCCCTTGACTGGATGTGAATGTGAAGGCCGTGCAGAAGATGCTGGGGCATAAGAGTGCGGCAATGACCCTCGACGTCTACGCCGACCTTTTCGACGACGATCTCAACGCAGTCGCGGCGAAGTTGGATTCAGTTGTGGGCAAATTGTGGGCAGACACGGCGTAAGCGTTCGAATGAACCGTCCGAAATGCACCTCTACCTGCGTGTTCGAATAGGCAATTTCTGTGCCCCCAGTCGGACTCGAACCGACACTTGACGGATTTTAAGTCCGTTGCCTCTGCCAATTGGGCTATGGGGGCCTTGATGCACCCGACTGGTCGGGTGCGTCAGGGATCAGACTATCGGGTCGGTCTGAGCTATCGACATCGCGATACCGTCGAGGATGTCGTGTTCGCTGACGACCAGTTCGGTGATCCCGGCTTTGGCCTCGAAGGTCTGAGCCAGCACCGTGGTGATGATCGCTCCGCCCCCGATGACGTCCACCCGCCCCGGATGCATCGGGCCGAAGGCAGCACGATCAACCCGAGGCATAGCAATGAGACGCTCGCACACGTCGAACAGTTGATTGAACGGAATCCTCGACAGGTGCACCTTCTCGGTGTCGTACTCCGGAAGTTCCTGAGCAATCGCGGCCAGCGTCGTCATGGTTCCAGCGACACCCACCCACGTGTGCGCCTTCTCGACGGGGACGGCCTCGAACGCCTCGGCAAGTTTTGCAGTCGCAAAAGTTGTCGCCTCGGAAACCTGCTCTGCCGTAGGCGGATCCGACGGTAGGCACCGCTCAGTGACGCGCACACAGCCGATGTCGGTGGAGTACGCAGCCTGGACGCCGGACGCGTCGCCGAGGACAACTTCGGTGGATCCGCCGCCGAGATCGACCACCACGAACGGGCCCTCGGACGGATCAAGTTCTCCCACAGCACCGCTGAACGAGAGGCGCGCCTCTTCGTCGCCGGAGATGACCTCTGCTCCGGATCCGGGAATCACCGCGCCGAGCACGTCCCGCGTCATCGTGAAGAAGTCTTCCCGATTCGCAGCGTCGCGAGTAGCCGAGGTGGCGACCATGCGAACGGCGGTTGCTCCGGCATCGGCGATCATCGACGCGTACTCGACCAGCGCGACCCGGGTGCGTTCGATGGCCTCGGGCGCGAATGTCCCTGTCGCATCAACACCTTGACCCAGCCGCACGACGCGCATCTCGCGCCGGACATCCACCAGACGACCGTCGGCGCCGACGTCGGCGATCAGCAGTCGAATGGAGTTGGTACCGCAATCGACTGCGGCGACACGGCGAGTCACCGGTCGGTGTTGTCGGCATCGTCGATGCCAGGCCAGTCCGCGGGAATTGCAGTGCCACGCAGCTTTCCGTGACCGGCCAACGCGACGGACTCGTCACCGAGCGGATTGACGCCGGGCCCCTTGGCGAGCGAATGCGCCATCAGCACGTGCAGGCACTTGACACGATCCGGCATCCCACCACCGGCAAAGTCGGTTCCCAGAGATTCGATCGCGTCACGCTCGGCAAGGTACGACTCGTACGCCCGGCGGTAAGCCGCGGCAAGTTCCGGATCCTGGGTCAGGCGTTCGGTCATTTCACGCATGACGCCGGCGGATTCCTGACGGCTCGCTTCGGCAGTCAGTCGCGGGTCCGTGAGGTAGTACAACGTCGGGAACGGTGTTCCGTCCGGAAGTTTGGGGGCGGTCTTGACCACGCCCGGCTGACCGTCCGGGCTGCGGTACGCGATCTCGATCACTCCGCGTGGCTCACGGCCCAATTGAGCGGCAACGGCGTCGAGATCCGCTTGTGAAACCTGTGGGGAATTTTCGGACGTGTTGCTCACCCGGTGGGTACTCCTTGTTCTTCTGGCTCTATCGGCGCCAACGGCATCGGGGCCGGTGTCGTCGTCTCGGGAACCACTGGCGGTTCCGAAATCGTTTGCCACAGATCGCGATACCACGGACCTGTGAGCGGTGTTTCCTTTTCCTGCTTCTTCTCGGGTTCCTTGTAGTCACCGGGAAGCTGAACCTGGAACGGGGTCTCGCCCGGTTTGACGTACCGAAGGCGTTCTCGTGCAAGAGCTTCGATGTACGCAGGGTCGTCGAAGCGCGCGTTCTGCCCTTGCAGCTTTCGCAGTTCTTCCTCGAGTACCTGACGTTCGGCCGCCACCTGCGCGGCATCCGAACGCTGGCTGATGTAAGTACGGAGCGGCACTGCCAGTGTCAGCGCCAGCATGAGCACAACCATCGCGAGCACAACTGCCCGACTGGTGGACAAGCCGAAAATGGTGTTGTCCGACTTCGGAAGCCGAGACCAGAACTTGTTGGTTCCGCTCTTCCCCCGGGCCGACTTCGACCCTCGCGCCGACGCTTTCTCGGCGGAGACACCCGGTTGCGCGGGGCCTGTCACAGCGGAATCGACTGCTTCCGGATCTACCGAAGGTTCCGACACGCGTGGGCGTCGGGCACTGTCCCGACGCGCACGCGACGGTGTGTCCCCACGACGGGAACCACGACCCCCCGGACTTCCGCCGGGGGATCGTGGCTTACCGCGCTGTGCAGACACTACTGAATCTTAGATTTCCGTCAGGCCTCGAAAGCGAAGCGCGGGAACGCAACCTCGCCGGCGTAACGTGCTGCGTCGCCGAGGTTTTCCTCGATGCGCAGCAGCTGGTTGTACTTGGCAACGCGCTCGCTGCGTGCCGGAGCACCGGTCTTGATCTGGCCGCTGCCGACGGCAACCGCGAGGTCGGCGATGGTGGTGTCCTCGGTCTCGCCGGAACGGTGGCTCATCATCGTCTTGTAGCCGTTGCGGTGAGCGAGATCGACGGCGTCGAGGGTCTCGGTCAGGGTGCCGATCTGGTTGACCTTCACCAGGAGTGCGTTGGCCGCACCCTTGACGATGCCTTCTTCGAGGCGCTCGGGGTTGGTGACGAAGAGGTCGTCGCCGACGAGCTGGATCTTGTTGCCGATCTGATCGGTGAGTGCGACCCAGCCGTCCCAGTCGTCTTCGTCGAGCGGATCCTCGATGGAAACGAGCGGGTAGGCGTCGATGAGCTCAGCGTAGAACGCCGCCATCTCGGCCGCGGTGCGGTTCTTGCCCTCGAACTTGTAGCCGGTGCCGTCGGTGTAGAACTCGGTGGCAGCGACGTCGAGAGCGAGCGCGACATCGGTACCCAGCTTGAGGCCGGTCTTGTTCACGGCGATCGTGATGAGGTCGAGTGCTTCCTTGGTGCCTGCGACGTCGGGCGCGAATCCGCCTTCGTCGCCGAGACCGGTGGAGAGGCCCTTCTCCTTGAGAACCGACTTCAGGGAGTGGTAGACCTCGGCGCCCCAGCGCAGCGATTCCTTGAAGCTCGGTGCGCCGATGGGAGCAACCATGAACTCCTGGACGTCGACACCGGTGTCTGCGTGTGCGCCACCGTTGAGGATGTTCATCATCGGGACAGGGAGAACGTGAGCGTTGGGGCCACCGACGTAGCGGAACAGCTCGAGGCCCGAGGACTCGGCGGCGGCGCGAGCCACGGCAAGCGAGGCACCGAGCAGAGCGTTTGCGCCGAGACGCGACTTGTCCGGGGTGCCGTCCGCGTCGAGCAGCGCCTGGTCGACCGTGCGCTGCTCGGTTGCGTCGATGCCGATGATGGCAGGAGCGATCTCGCCGAGCACAGCCTCCACGGCCTTCTCGACGCCCTTTCCGCCGTAGCGTGCGCCACCGTCGCGCAGTTCGACGGCTTCGTGCTCACCGGTCGAAGCGCCGGACGGCACCGCAGCCCTGGCGAAACTTCCGTCTTCGAGCAGAACCTCGACCTCAACCGTGGGGTTACCACGGGAATCAAGGATCTCGCGAGCTCCGACCTGCTCAATACTGGCCACTGTGTGGTTCTCCTTCGAATGGGCTTCGCATTGGGGCACGCTCTGCGTGCTTGACACTTGGGCTCCGACCCCTCCGGTCGAAAGAGGACCACGATCGCGGCTGGGCCTCTGCAGTGCCAGCACCTCTGTAGTGCCAGCACACAGCCTAACCGCACGGGCCGAAGGCTTCTTTATCGACGCGCGGTCACGGGTCCGACCTGCGGATCGATCACCGTCAGTCCGGCCGTACCCCGACTGAATACGCCGACGCACGATCACGAACGAGCGCGAGATAGTCGCCCGAGAGGTTGTACGCCATCAGTGCCTGCTGCCATCCGGCAGCGGAAGTGAGGTCTCCCCCGCGTGCACACAGGTAGCGGGCGGCCGTGAGGGCAGCGTCGTCGATGTTGTCGGGGTCCACCCGGCCGTCGCCGTTGGCGTCGACTCCCCATTTGAGCCACGTCTCGGGGATGAACTGCATGGGCCCCATCGCACGGTCGTGCACTGGATCGCCGTCCATCGCCCCGCCGTCGGTGTCGGGGATCTCGGCAACTCCCGGGCCACCGTCGAGAGGGATTCCCCGAATGATCGGAGCAACCTGGCCGAACGCGTCGACCGACGAGCCGTCGTAGGTCCCGTGGCGGCTCTCGACGCTGCCGATACCGGCCAAAGTTGTCCACCCGATTCCGCAGCCGGGAAGCGTCTCGGCCATCACCGCGGCGGCGTACCCGTAGGCCTCGAGTGCCGTCGTCCCGATCCCGATGTCGTCCGACAATCCCGCTGCCCAGTCGGCGAGTTGATCAGCACTGCGGCCGGGAGCATTGATGTCGATCGGCGGCGTCGGAGAGCCGGTACCTGGGGGTATGCCCTCGGGAATAGCAACCTTCGGTTCGTTCGATCCGCAAGCCACGACGCCTGCGCCCAGCAAAGCTGTTCCGGCAGCTACTGCTGCTACGGCTCGCGAGAGACGCCGGGGACTTCTGCGGGCTACGGGAGTTCGGTACACCCCTCCATCATCCACATGCGAGTGAACTACTCCCGAATCCATTGGTAAAGAACAGCAAAAGTACAGGTGAGGGCATGGTTCGCCGTCGATGATGGAGTATCTTCTTCTGAGTTAAGGCTGGCCTAGCCTCACGAACTTGTCCGAAGCTGTTACACCCTTCCTGTCAGGAGTCGCCCGTGCCCGTGTCGGTACTCGCTGCCGCGAGCACACCATCAGTTGCCACCCAGTTATTCGGCAGTGGCCTGATCGGTCTGCGCGAAGGCCTCGAAGCGGGCATCGTGGTGATGATTCTCGCCGCCTACCTCGTGAAGGCGCAGCGCAAGGACGCACTGAAATGGGTGTGGCTCGGCGTCGCGATCGCCGTCGCGATGGTGGCGATCATCTTCTTCGCGATCCACTACGGAACGTCGACGGTCGACGGCCTGACCGCAGAGATCATCGCGGGCGTTGCCTCCCTGATCGCCGTCGTCATCGTCACGATCATGGTCCTGTGGATGCGTACGGCAGCGAAGAACATTTCCGGAGATCTCAAGGCGGGGATGGAAAAGGCGCTCATTGCCGGACCCGTCGCCATTTTGTCGCTGGCATTCTTCGCGGTCGGTCGTGAAGGCGTCGAGACAGCGTTGCTCATGGTGGGGTACGCAGAGAACACCGCCGGCAGCTCCTGGCCGCTGGTCGGACTGCTCCTCGGAATTCTCTTGGCCGCCGTCTTGACCGTCGCCATGTACTTCGGCGCCCTCCGTCTCAACCTCACGACGTTCTTCCGGTACACGGCGATCTTCCTCATCGTCGTAGCCGCCGGAATCCTCTCGTACGGTGTTCGCGCTCTGCAGACCGGAAACGTCCTGCCGGGCGGTTCGAATCTCGCGTTCAACCTGACACCCGGCTACGACCCGTCGACCTGGTACGGCACCGTCCTCGCCGGAATCTTCAACTTCCGCCCGGACCCGACCGTCCTGCAAGCCGTCGCATGGCTCGTCTACCTCGTAGTCGTCCTAGCACTCTTCCTGCGTCCCCTTCCGTCGAAGCCAACCGAGCCGACGGCCCCGCCCGCGCACGACACACACGTTCCCGAAAAATCCTGAGAGGCATTGCCGACATGCGTAAATCCACCCTCGTACTGGCCACGGCTGCGGTACTTCCCTTCTCCCTCGCCGCGTGCACCGAGAAGACGACGGCGAACGACGGCGACATCACGGTCACCGCCACCGACGACTCATGTGAGGTCAGCGCCACGACGGGGACGACCGGCACGTCGACCTTCCAGGTGACGAACAACGGCTCCAAGGTCACCGAGTTCTACGTCTTCGCCGAGGGTGATCGAGCGATGGGCGAGGTCGAGAACATCGGCCCAGGACTGACCCGTCAGCTGATCGTCTCTCTCCCTGAAGCAGCGACCTACCAGCTCGCCTGCAAGCCGGGCATGGTCGGAACCGGCATCCGTCAGGACTTCGTCGTCACAGGCGATTCGCAGGCGGCCACCGACGAGAGCGGCCAGCTCGCCGAAGCCGCCGACGGTTACCGTCGCTACATCCGCAGCCAGATCGTCGCGCTGCAGGACACCGCAGCTCAGTTCGTCGCCGCAGTCCAGTCCGGCAACGTCGACCAGGCGAAGGCACTGTTCCCGATCGCACGTACCTACTACGAGCGCATCGAACCCGAAGCCGAGAGCTTCGGCGAGCTCGATCCCAAGCTGGACCTTCGCGAAGCGGATCTCGAGCCCGGTCAGGTCTGGACCGGGTTCCACCGCCTCGAGAAGGATCTGTGGGTGACCGGGCTTCAGCCGGACACCAACGCGGTCGCAGATCAGCTGCTCGAAGACATCCAGTACCTTGCCGACCAGGTGAACGCGGACGATTACACGATCGATCCCACCAAGATCGCCGGCGACGCTCAAGGGTTGCTCGACGAGATCTCGAAGTCGAAGATCAGCGGAGAAGAAGACATCTTCTCGCATACCGACCTCTGGGATTTCCAGGCCAACGTCGATGGCTCACAAGCGGCGATCGCGGCACTGAACCCGATTCTGCAGGAACGTAATCCCGAGCTCGCCCAGCGCATCGCTGACCGATTCGCCGACCTCGACGCTGCGCTGGCGCAGTTCCAGGTCGGCGACGGATTCGTGTACTACGACACCGTGACCGAGGCGCAGCGTCAGGAACTCTCGCGTAAAATCGATGCTCTGTCCGCCGAGGTCAGCCAGGTCCAGGAAGTAGTCGCGGGACAGTAGATGACTGATTCACCGAAAGGCACACCCGCTGCGGAAAGCGCAGCACCGCAGGCAGTCTCACGGCGCCGACTGTTCGGCGCCGTGGGGGCGGGCGCCGTCCTGGCCGGTGCCGGTGCCGTCATCGGGCGGGTGACCGCCGACGAGAGTTCCGGCACCGATCACGCAGACGTGGTGGCCTTTCGCGGCGAGCATCAGGCAGGCATCACGACGCCGGCCCAGGATCGTATGCACTTCGTCGCTTTCGATGTGACGACGAAGTCGCGCGACGAACTGATCACGCTGCTGCAGACGTGGACGGCGATGGCCGAACGAATGACGGCGGGTCAGGAAGCAACCGAGGACGGAGCGACCGGCGACGGTCCGTATGCACCACCGAGCGATACGGGTGAGGCACTCGATCTCGCGCCGTCGCAACTCACCCTGACCATCGGATTCGGACCGTCACTTTTCGACGACCGGTTCGGTCTCGCAGACAAGAAACCTGCTGCCCTGCTCGATCTCCCCCACTTCCGTGCGGACAACCTCGATCCGAATCGCAGCGGGGGCGACATCGCCATCCAAGCGTGCGCCAACGACCCCCAGGTTGCCGTCCATGCGATCCGCAACCTCGCGCGAGTCGCGTTCGGGACCGCGTCGGTCAAATGGTCGCAACTCGGGTTCGGACGAACATCCTCGACCTCGACGACGCAGGCGACACCACGAAATCTGTTCGGGTTCAAGGACGGAACAGCCAACATCAAGGCGGAAGATCCAAACGCACTCGCCCAGCACGTCTGGGTTGATCCCACTGACGATCAGGCCTGGATGGCGGGCGGCTCATTCCTCGTCGCAAGACGAATCCGCATGCTGATCGAGCAGTGGGATCGCGCAGTACTCAAGGAACAGGAAGCTGTCATCGGCCGCTCCAAACGCAGCGGAGCGCCGCTCGGCGGCAAGGACGAGTTCGACGAGCTCGATCTCGATTCCAAAATGGGACACGACTTCGTCATCCCGGAGGATTCACACGTGCGCCTGGCCTCTGCCGAGGAACTCGGTGGGATTCAGATCTTGCGCCGCGGATACAACTTCACGGACGGCTCCGATGGCTTCGGCCACCTGGACGCGGGACTGTTCTTCGTTGCGTACTGCCGGAATCCGGTCGAGCAGTTTGTTCCGATGCAGCAAAACCTTTCACGACACGATGCGCTGAACGAATACATCCAGCACGTCGGTTCTGCGGTCTTCGCTTGCCCCGGCGGTCTCGCCGACGGCAAGGACTGGAGTTCCCAACTGTTCACCTGACGCGAGTCTCTGTGTTCAGTACCTCCACGAACGCACCAAATTGACCGGTGCCCGATTCCGCTCGGTCAGTGGATCGATTGCTCTGGTCGTGGTCGGCGGCAGCAAGTCGGAGGTAGGTACCGGCGCGACAATTGCCGTTGTTTGCGCCTGCGGCGGTTCCGCCTGTGCAGGATCCGAAAACGGGCGCAGCACCGCCCACGCGAGGAAGCTGGTCAGCGCAACCATCGAGAACCCGACGCCCACAAGGATTTGCATCCTCCCAAGCCCACCAGCAGGTAGCGAATCCGATTCGGTGTCTTCTTCGGTTTCACCGACGCTGTGCACCACGGCCTGATCGGAAGACATTTCTACAGTATCCGTTGCGATTTCCGAGTCGGAGACTGCCGAAACCGCGACGTCCGAAACCGCGACGTCCGAAACCGCGACTTCCGAGCTGGGGTGCTCCTGATGTAAGACCTCGGCTATCAATGCTGCGCCCTTGGCCGAGGCGAGCTCGGGCTCGGCCGGCCTGATCACCGGTACCGAAAACTCCCGCGCGAGTATCTTCTCCACCAGTGAAATTCGGGCGCCTCCTCCGACGAGAACCAAAGCGTCAGGGACACACCGAGCTCGTGCCGCAACTTCTCGAATCACCATCAGCGTGTCTTCGACTTCACGCTCGACAACCGAATCGAAACGGATGCACATGGATTCGGGAACGGGCATCACCTGCGCACGACGGGAGCCACTGGCGAGATACTCCTTGACTTCGCGGGCGTCGAACGCTGAATCAGCGTCGAGGGCTGCATCAACAGTGGTTGCGGGAAGTAACTCCGCGACAACCCCGTCGAGCCTGTCACCGGCGAGCGCCGTCGACCGCGTGGACGCGATGGTTGTCGCGGTCCCGATCTCGATCATCGAGACAGTCACTCCGGTTCGACCGATATCGAGAACTGTAAGTAACCGAAAACCTTCGGCCGCACCCGAAGTCCGTACCAACGCGACAACGGCAACCGCTTCCGGCACCGTGACAACGCCCTCGATACCTCGGGCACGCAGTTCTGATTCGAGCGCTACGTTCTGCCGCTCGTCGGGAACCGAAATGACCATCCGTGACGTGTCCCCGCGAACCGCAGCAACTAGGTGAATCGCGGCTGTCCGGACCGGAGAGGCGTCGTTTGCATCTACAGTCCGAGTCAGGAATCGACCGCTCGTGGATCCGGTTTCCGGCTGGGGGTCGGCCCGAACAATACGAACCGAGGCAGCGCCCAACGACGCACCGAACACTGGATCCATCGCTGTACGCACCCCCATATCCAACTCTTGCACTGTTCATCCGCCGCAAAACATACTTGCGGTATGTTATCTGTAGCGGGAAGTTTACCGGATCCTCTGGAAACCGGAGAACTACGCGAAACTGGCAGGCCGAATCAATGTGTGGAGAGGTCCTTGAACAAATCGATGGCCAACATGACAACCGTGATGTCCGCACTACACGCACCCAACCCCACCCTGCTGGCGATCACCACCCGGCGCCTCCGCGACCGCCAGACACCGACCGGGATTCGCACGATCGACACGTGGATTCCGGGCCCTGGCGATGGGGCACTTTTCGCCTCGGTTCACCTGCCGTCGGATGCTGCCGTGCGCGGTGCCGTGGTCATATGTCCACCCCTCGCGAAGGAACACATCAGCGCTTATCGGGGACTGCGCCAACTCGCCCAAGAACTTGCCGAGCACGGATTCCTCGCTCTTCGTTTCGACTATGAGGGACAAGGAGATTCATCCGGTCGGCAGGATGACCCGCTAGCAGTTACGCACTGGCAGGCCAGCGTGACAGCAGCCGTTTCGTACGTGCGGCGCACAGGTATCGAGTCCGTTGCCGTCGCAGGTTTGCGTGCAGGGGCCCTACTGGCCGCGTCCACCGTAGATACACTTGGCGACCTACGTGCGATGGTCTTGTGGGATCCGGTCATATCCGGTAGGGCCTATGTTCGAGAACTGACGTCGCTGTACCGCGTTTCGGTCGACGACGACCCCCACCACGACGATTGCACATCGATCGTCGGCGGCCTGCTGGCTTCCGCAGCGGTGAATGACCTTTCCGGACTTGACCTCAGCACGTTCGATCCGAGTTCGTCGACAAAAGTCCTCGCCGCGATTCGCCCTGAATTCGCTGATTCGCCCCGCGTGGTACGGATGCTCGAGCGATCCGGTGCTGAACGCATATTCGTCGAACGCCAGAATCAGTTCGTTTCCCCCAGCAGTTTCGTACTCTCGGTGCCTACGCACGACATACAGCGGATTTCGAGTTGGGTGTCGCGACAATTCGGCGAGGACAAGACTTCCGTCGATCCAGAGATCACGTCGGCGGCGCATGTCGCGACGGCTGACGACGGCGAAGAAGTCTGGGAAATATTGGAACGACGGTCCACCGGATCACTATTTGCAATCTCCACCGCATCCCGCACGACCGCGAGCCACGCTGCCACAGCGATCTTTCACAGCACCGCGAACGAGCACCGGATCGGGCCGGCGAGACTGTGGGTCGAGTCCGCTCGAACTCTCGCCTCGCACGGTATTCGCTCGATTCGCTTCGACAGGATGGGCACAGGAGACAGCGGCACGGTCTGCACCGACGAGAGCACGCCCATCGTGTCTCCGGAAGCGCGCCGCAATGTGTTGGATCTCGTCGACACTCTCGACGTGCCGCCGTCCCGCCGGATGCACGTCGGAATGTGTTCCGGCGCATGGATGGGCGCCTATGCAGCAAGCCAGCGCGGCGCAAGGTCCGTGGTGCTTCTCAACATAGTGAACTGGTCGATCAACAATCGCCGACCACCAGTGAAGAAAGCACACGTCGATGCAATGGAGTCTGACGTTGCAAACCGAATTTTCCTCGTGGCCAGAACAATTCGCAATTCCGGACGACGAGCTCAGCGGTACGTCCCCTACCCGGTGTGGCTCGGTCTCGGTTTCCTCGGATTGGTCAATGCCCCCGAGTCGATGCTTCGGACCTTGACCCGCCGCGGGACAAAAACTGCAGTGTCACTCTCGCCGGAAGACGAAGCGTGGTTCGAGGCGAACAGAGGCCGACGAGGTATAGCGCGTCTTTCGAGATCGAGGAATCCTCCACAGGTCTTGTTCTCAGGCTCCGGCGATCACAACCTGTTCCATCGCAGTTCGCGAGAACGCGTCCGCCGGTTGATAGTTGCCTCTGCACTCGATGCGTTCGGAGACCGAAAACTCGCCGTGTCGAAGCGCGGTCAGGAGCGACTCGGAGCATGATGCGCACGTCTACCCGGGACGGAATTACAACGTCGTCCCAAGTATTTGTAGTCGTTGCAGCGACAACCGTGGCGCTTCTGACCGGTTGCACTGCCCACACAAGGCCCTCAAAACCGACTCCTACGTCCGTACCTCTTCCCTCGATCAGCGCCGACGCCGTCGCGGCCAGAGGCAAACTGGAAAGTGCGTCCGCGTTCGACGAAATCGATCCACTGATCGCCGACGTGGGCGCGACTGCCCACCAGATCACGTACCGATCAACTTCAGGTATGGACGGAAGCTCAACGGTCGTGTCTGGAGTCGTCTTCGTTCCGGAAGGCGATCCACCACCCGGCGGGCGGTCTGTTGTCACCGTCGGTCACGGCACAACGGGAGTGACTGCGGAGTGCGGACCTTCGATGTACCCGAATCTCCTGGGTTACGCGAGCACGATCGTCCCTTTGATGAAACTTGGGTTCGTCGCAGTCATGACCGACTACCAAGGATTGGGTCCGGCAGGCGGCATCAACCCGTACCTCGATCCGAACACCAGCGCATTCAACCTGATCGACGGAGTTCGCGCGGCGCGAGAAATGGTCCCGGACACGTCCGGGAAATGGGCAGGACTCGGCGTGTCGATCGGCGGGCAGGCGACATGGGCGGCGGCAGAGTTGTCCGGTTTCTACGCGCCCGAATTGAATTTTGTCGGATCGGTAGCGCTGGCTCCGGCGGCAGATCTTTCCAAGCTCGCCGACTTGGCCCAGTCGCAGTGGCTGACGCATGAACAGCAGATCATGATGTCGTACGTAGTATCTGGGCTGACCATCGCTCGACCCGGCACCGATCCAGGCAACTACCTACACGGCGCGCTGGCGAGCAACTCTGCGATGTGGCTGGCATGTGCGGGTCCGGTGTTGAAAGAACGCGGCGAACAAGCATCACGACTGAATCCCGCCGATACCCTGCCGAACTCCGACGAGGCCGGAGCAGTCTTGCGCGACTGGCTCATATCGATCGCCCTTCCGCAGCGTCCGGCCGGAGGACCACTCTTGGTCATCAACGGCGACGCTGATCAGACGATCCGCCCGCAGTGGGTGCAAGAGGCCGTCGACAATGCCTGTGCGTTCGGCGATTCGGTGCAGCACATCGTCAGGGCAGGCCAAACTCACAATAATCTGGATCCGGGGTCCGAGACCGCAGTCTGGCTCCAAGCGCGCTTCAGAGGCGAGTCACCGCCGTCGGACTGCTGATTATCGTCCAAAACTCGAATCGACCAGGTACTCCATGTTCTGAACCGCAGGAGTGGACACGACGTCTGAATGTGCCTTCGCCGAAGCCACTTCCGCCCCGTTTCGAACCACGCTGACCGAGACGGCGCCGACCGCCGACGGAACCGTGCAGATGTCCATCCCTGTATCGGCACTGCACGTGGTCGTCGAACCGCCGACCGTAACTTTCACTTCGGCACCTTCGACCAAGAAGGTCAAAACCTCGATCGTGTCGCGAACCGGGGACGACCCCGCACGCAGAATCATCGGTGATACCGAGGGTAGTGCGGGTTGCGCGGACGACAGCTGGTTCCGATATGTGACGTACGCGATATCACGTGCAATCGCCGGTGCCGTTCCGGTCTTGAACCAGTCGACAAAATATGCGTTCAAATCGAGCAGCGCACGACCGTGCCCCTCGCTCGGTGCAAACGCCGTACCTTCGCTGTAGTCGTTCCACGAAATTAGTTGCACCCATTCGCTATCCGATTCGCGCGCAATCTGCCAGGTGTTTCGGAGATTCTCAGTGTTCTGCGCTTCGTCGAAAACCGATTGGCTGGGACGCGCATCCTGGAACGAGACCGACTGCATCCATATCTTGCCGAGAGCGTGCGCTCGGTTCACCTGATCCAGTGGCGAGCCGATCCCGGTGTCCGTCACTGGATTGAAGGAAGGGTTACGTCCACCCCACGTCGACATTCCATAGCTTATCGACGCGAATGAATCCATATTCGTGGTGGAGTTCAGGAAAAGTGGAACGAAGGCCACCTCGATCCCGTAGCGGGCCTTCATGATTTCGAGAAACTGCGACCACCACGCCGGGTCGTGTTTCTCGGCAAGAAAGGGCGAAATCACCACCCGGTTGTCCGTCAATCGAAAAACCGACGGCGATGACGCGTACTGCGACAACTCGCCTGCCAGATTCGCGGGGTCCAATGTGCCGAGTTCGCCGTTCATATCCGGCATCAGCATTATTTCGAACGCAGGATCAACCGCAGCCGAAGCGGCGAGAAGTTGGGACGGAACGGACGAAGACCACAACGGGTTCGACGACTTCGTCAGAATGTCAACCGAGAACCCACTGATTCCCGCGTCGATTGCCTGCCGCACTTCATCTTCGAGATCTCGCTGCCTCCACTGTGGGTCAGCTGAAACAGGCCGTGGTTGCGGTCGGTCTCGAAGAAACCCTCCGAATGCGGCGTATGAACCTCGTTCACCGTTCGGATTGAGATACTGCGTGGCGTAATAGTCTTCGCCCGACGGTAGGTTGTCGATCGAAAGGGGATACGGCGGGAAGTAGTGCGCAAAGACCATTTTGCCGGTCGACTGTCCGTTGTCCGGAAGCTCGACGGCGGGATGTGATGACACCGCCGCGTCAACCCTCGCGTTTGGGTCCACTCCATCAGAGAGCCTGAGGCCGGCCACTACGAGAAGCACTGACGACACCAGCGCAATGCCGATGGCAACTGCACGAAATTTCCTGTCCCGCGAACCTTCGATACTCACCCGTTTCCGTTTTCGAGCATCGGCGTTCACCGAATCAGCCACCCCTTCTCACACACGGCCTTACGCCGCAATGTCCGGTGACGTTGACATCCCGAACCTGGAAATCGAATTCCAATTCAATTCTGCTGCACAGAATCCGAAGCTTGCGACGGGTGATTCGACCTGGAATCGGAATCGCCGTTCCCACCGAGTGATCTTACCTGCCGCTTATCGGTCGGCAACTCGTCACTCGAGAGGTTCGCCTTCTGCGCGACCTTTGTGCGGAGCATCGAGCGAGGGATCGCCACTGTCGGACTGTCCAGATCACTGCGCGTGTAGCGCCCCTCGGTCTCCGCCGGCTCCCATTCGTCGAAATCGATGCGCATATCTTCGGCCGGAGATTCGGCCGAATCCCCCGAATCATGCTTCTCCACTTCATTCTTCCCCGTCGATCCCACACCTGGTTCTGCGTGTACTACCTGCGCGCCGGCTCCTCGTTCAACGGGAGGCCACGCGCCGACTGGTTCATTCGATGCATCATTCACCGGAGGCTCGTTCGCCGCAGGCTCGTCCACCACACTCACACGGCTGCGGACCTTGACCAAGCCACCCCGTCTGACACCCGACAGCACCGCGCCCAACAGGTTCGCGCCGGCAGCGCGCAGCGTGGTCGCTGCGCCTTCCACCTCGTCGACCGACGAAATACTCTGTGTTGAAACAAGAACCACGCCGTCGACGACTGAGCCGATCACAGCCGAATCGGAATAGAGCGACAACGGTGGACCCACGACGATCGTGTATTCGAATTTCTCGGAGGCTTCCGAAAGCATCTCGCGTGCCGAGACCGATGCGATGGCATCACCGGAATCGGATCGTATCGAGCCGGCGGGCAGCAGAGTCAATGAGCGACCGGGTACCTGAACGAGCACGTCCACGAGCGGAATCGCACCGGCCAGCACGTCGGAAAAGCCGACTGCCGGCTTGATACCGAGGTATGAATCCAAGCTCGGCGACCTCAAGTCACCGTCCACCAACAGCACTCGACGTCCCGCTTCGGACAGGACAACCGCGAGATCGGCTGCGATGCACCCCGCAGGCTCCGAGTACCGAGGCGAGGCGATGAGGACCGAACGGATCGCGTCGGCACTCGGGCCGGCGAACTCGATACCTGTCCTGAGCTTGCGTATCGACTCGGCATAGGCGGTCGCGCCGTCGGCGGGGAACGTCAACGCGCGAAATCCCCGCGAGGCCGATTCCGGAACTGTCGCCAAAATCGGTACACCTGCAACGGCCGAGAGCATGGAAGCGCTTCGAACAGACCGGTCGAGTCGCCCAAGGAGCACCCGGACGCCGATGCCGACGACCAGGCCACCGATGAGGCCGAACAGGGACGTCATCACGAGATTCGAACCCCCACTGGCATCTTCAGCGTTGGCCTCGGTGACCACCTGGACGGAGGTATTCGGACGGCCACCACCGTTAGGGGTCTCCAACTGCCCCACATATTGTGCAAAATTCTTCGCATACGCATTGGCGATACCGGCCGATCCTTCGGCCGTCGAATCCGTGACAGAGACCTGCAAGAGCACAGTTTTCTCAACTGCTGCCGCCGAAACCTGCGAGGCCAACTCATGTCCGCTCATTGGAAGACCCAGGTCGTCGATCACCTTGACCGCCAGATCGTCGCTCGAAAACAGTTGGGCATAGGTCGCCGCTCGTTGCTGAGAAAACAGATCGCCCTGGTAGGCGCCAGCCGAGTCAGCACTGATCGGCGAGCCGATGAACAGCACAGTTGTCGACGTGTAGGACGACGGACTCGAGATGGCCATGAAAGCACCGAGGATCAAGCCGAGCACCGCGAAGACAGGTATTGCCCACCCCCGCCTCAGAATTCGCGCGGCAGTGCTGAGTGCATTCATGTGTTCGCCTTTCTTGGAGATCGCTGTGTGCGTGTGTCTCCGTCGCGCCGTGGCGTGTAACTTGCCACCGAGTCAGTTGTGTCTGGCCGATTCACGGGCAACACTGCCCCTCGCTGCGTTCGGCGCGTGGTCGTCAAGAGGACCGAACCTTCGATTTTCGCTCCTGCGATTTCCAGATCGTGAATCTTCGTCATCAACGTCTGCATGTTTGTCGAATGAGACTGAACGACAAGGATTATCGAACGGCATACCTTGGCCAGTCGGCCCGAGTCGGCGTACTGCGTCCCGCCGGAGTCGAAAACAACCACTACGTCGAACCTGGCACTCAGATCTCGCAGCATGCGCCTGAACGACTCAGACTCGAAGACTCGCTCCGGAGTTTCGGTCGGCGAACCGCTCCGGAGGAGAGTCGGATGCAGCGGTGTCGAGATCAGAACATCATCGAGGACGCTGTCCGACATGACGATGTCGGTGACCCCGAACTCGATATGTGCACGCGAGGATCGGAAGTTGCAGTCGACGAGAACCACCGAATACCCCAGAGCGCAAGCAGCATCGGCGATGCCGCCAGCTGCGAACCTGCTGATCTTCCCCTCGTCGGCAGCGGTCACGAGCACGGGTGACGCGGGCGTACCTGACCCGATGAGATCTCGGTTGAACTGCAGTCTCTCAAAATAACTTCTCGATGCCGACTGAGCACCTTCCTCGGCGGACAATCCCCTGTCACCGAGGTACGGGATCGACTCGAGCACAGGTAGACCCGTCCAGGCCGCTAATTCGTCGACACCCTGAACTGCTCTCGACCTCGCAGTAGCCAAGATCACACCAGTCACTCCAACCATCGATCCGACGACCAACCCCAGAAGAACGTTCGGAATCGTCTGCGGACCAGCCGGGCTCGTCGGTGCTGACGCCGTGACGACAGTCAGCGGCTGAACCGTCGGGATCAAAGTCCCACTCGGCGTCTCGAGTCGCCGGATCGTCTCGTTCATCTCATCCGAAGCCGCGTTCGTCAGTTGCAACGCCCGGTCTGCGCTGTCGGTGGTGCCAGAGATTTCGAGCAACACGGTGTCGGGCACAACGCGAACCGAAATGCTTTCGACGTCACGCAGACCACTCTCGCCCAGACGACTTGCGGCGCGGGCCGAGAAGTCGGCACCCTCCGCCAGACGCGTGTACGTACCCGCTCGTTGCTGCGAGAATTCGTCACCTTGGAAAGGGCTCGAATCGGCATTGCCCAGAGTGGTCGGTGTACCCCACCCTGGCGTGGTGAGAAAGAGCTGGGTCGAGGACTTGAAAGTGGTCGGCGTGAGCAATGTCAGCAGAACGCCTACCAGCAGGCCGAGCAATGTCGAGATGCCGACGACAACCCACTTGTCACGAAGGACTCCGAAGAAGCGGGACGGGTTCATCGCAGAATCCCCCCATTCGGCGCGCCCTCGCGAATCACACCGGAGGCGGTCAGCGATTCCACCAGTTTCTGAGCAATCACTGCGTTCCCCACTGCATTCGGGTGCACACCGTCCTCGAATTTCAGTGTCGTGAGGTCCACGTCGGCGTACCAACCGTCGGCAACAGGATCGATCACGGTCGCGGCAACCGATTCCCCGTAACTTCGCAGCGCTGATACGAATTGGTCGTATCCGTCGTACGGCACAGGTGTGACGTATGTCGGCACGATGATCACCAGACGCGCATCCGGCCATGCATCCCGGACGGTATCGATGTACGACGTCATGACGGGAAACAAATCCATCGGACTCATGTGCAGATCGTTTCGCCCACCGTCCACGAAAATGATGTCCGCTCGATACCGCTCGATCGACACCTGTAGTCGATTCTCGAATCGTGTTGTAGTTCCCTGATACTCGGGTGCGCCGTCGTTGGTGAAACCGGTGCTTCCCTGAGCATCGACATTGCAGTCCCACCCCATCCGGACGCAGATGATTCTCGGGTATGCCCCGAGCCCGATTCCGTTGATGCCCGCAGTGAAGCTGTCGCCGAACCACATCGATGCCGGCGCTGTGTCCGGCGGCAACTGAGGAACCGTTGTCTCTGCTGTGAGGGCGGACCGGCCGTTTCCGGCAGCCGAATTCTGACGCACCGCCAGCGCCGTCGCACAAACGACCAGTACCACCAGCAGAGCAAGGCCCACGAGTTCCAGCGGGCGACGGGCAGAGATTCTCGACGAGAATCGGTTCGTCCGAGTCATCGAGTCACCTCCCGCCGTGAGACGAAGAATGCACAACCGATGATGACGAGGAAGTACGACATCGCTTGCAGCAGTGATCCTCTGAGCAGAATAATCAGGTAGAAGGGCAGGATGCAGGCAAGGATCGTCGGCGCCCTGGACTGGCGCAGCGACAGTTCGATTCGTCTGTCCTGAATCCCTGCGATCAAGCCTAGAGCAACCATTCCGACAATCAGCGCGATCCACCCACCGTTGACGAACAGTTCGGACCACAACGGAGCAGAAAGGTTCTTGACCGTGTAGTTGCGGCTCTCCGCGAGCAGGATGCCCGTGTCCGTAGCTTTGCCGGGCCAGATGGTCCGCGGAATCCAGAAAAGAACAACTCCGAGTGCCTGCTTGCCATCGGTAACCCCGTGCGTATTCACAAAGTTGACGGTGTTGTTGACCTGCGCAAATGCGTCGTAGTCCGGAGACGTGAGCGATTCGAGAGGCGAGCTTGTCTTGAACTGTGCCGACGTGCTGTACCTGAACGCATCGGCGAGCGGAAAGACCAGGACAAGTGCAGCCACGGCAAGCAAGGCAACCACACGGAAACGACCACGGGTCGCGAAGAGTCCGAAAAGTGCCGCCACGGCTAGTGCTGCAGTACCGAACAGATACCTCGCACTCGAGATCGGATTGAAAGTCAACAACAGCACGGCTCCGAGCACGATGGCGCAGAGAAGAAACAAACGATCGGCTCCCGGATTCTGATCACGGTATTTGACCACCGCGATGAATGCGACAAGCAAGGACATCATCGCGACGGCGCCGATGATGCTGGCGACCGTGGATTGCCCCAGCGACGCACTCGCCTGCTCCACCACGGCACTTCGGCTCGACAGAAGCGTCCCTACACCAAGTTTCTTGATGTAGTACGCGTTGGCGACCAGGGCGCAACCGGCAAGAATCAAAACCCGAACGGGATCCACACGCACGCTCGTGGCGTTTCCCCATCGCGTGTCTCTGATTCGACGCCACACCGCTCCGGAGAACACTAATCCCACCAGGAAGCCGCCGATTCCCAGAAGGACGATAGCCACCGCTGTCGAGTTGAGGGACGGATCCACTCGGGGCGTCGTAGGAGGAATCTCTCGCAGGCGGAGCTGGGCAAGTGGGGCAAGACCCATGAAGACATAGGTGAAAACCCAGAACGACATCTCGACGAGCCGACGAAAGCCCTCGCCCACAATCCACGCATAGCGCAGTCCCGAAATCGTGGTGACGGCAAGTACCGCCATCCATACACGCCCTGGCGGTGTCGGAGTGAACTCGACGACTGCGAAAGGCACGATGATCACCATGATCACCGCGGTCCAGATCGCAATCAGCGGTGGCATCAACGAGTCCTGCCGCCCGACGTCGAATTCCGCGAACTCGTGAGGCTTTGTCCGCCCGCTGGAAATTGTTTTCACGTGGTCGTCCCGGCCAGTGCGCCTGTTCGTGTTCGGCGCAGATCGCCTGGTTCGGCACGATCAGCAGTGGACGGCACGCTCGCGGGGTCTTCACGGCCGGAGTGCTTCCGTTGGGCAGCGACCACCAGACACACCGCAACGAGGACGGACGAGACCGCCAGCCCGATCGCGACTCCGACCGCGGTTCCTGTGAGGGCCGCGGCCGCGCTGCAGATGACGATTGCCGTGAGACTCTGGACAATTCGCAGCTTGAGCAGTCGTCCGCTGGCTCCTTGAGTGCGGTAGAGATTGTAAACACCCGCTATCCAACAGATCGCCGCGTACTCGAGTCCGAGAAACGGCAGAACATGGCGAGCCTCGGCCCAGGACTCTCCTAGAACGACTCGGCCGAGTGCATCTGGAAAGAAGGGAGCGGCGAATCCGATCGTTGCCGCCATCGCAGATGTGAGCCACGCTGCATAACGCAGTGTGCTCCACACCTGGCGCGCGGTATGGCCGGCCCGCACCGATTCGGGAATGACGATCAGTGGAAGAGAACTGATCAGCACGGCGAACGGCCCCAGGACGGTCACGGCTCCGCGCAAAGACGCGGCAGCCACCGTTCCGATGAAGGCCGTGGACACCGCGACGATCACGATTGCAGCCAGTTGGTCGATGCCACTCTCGAATCCGAACCGGATTCGATGAGTCCAGAACGACGCCCACCAGCGATACAGACCAGTCAGTCGCGGTAGCGTCTGTACGCGAATCATCAGGTAAACGAGTGCGAGTCCTCCGGCGACGGACCACAACCAAATCATCTCTGCGATCGAAAGTGCCTCTGGTCGAATCCAAGTCACGACAAGCACACCGAACGCCGCACTCGCCCACAACGCGTCGCTGAAGAACGCGTGTTCCGGTTCTCCCATCGACATCGCGGTGAACCGCAAGGCATCCTGCGCGAGAACAACCGGCGCGGCAACGGCGTATGCAATCCCTACCTGCGGTTCGTGAAGGAAAACCGAGACTCCGAGGGCAACGATCCCAACCAGGACTCCGACGGTGGCAGCACCCGAGATCGCATGTCTGCTCTCCGCGCGAATCCTGTTGCGACTGTGGGCACTCATCAACAGCAGGGGTGTGCCAACTGCACCTCGAACGAATCCGAGCGCAGCCGTGAGGATGGAGAAAACAAGGATCGCCAGACCGAACTCACTGACGGAGGACGGTCCGGCCATCGCGAACAGAATCAACGCGTTACTTACGCTGGACAGCACTTGGTCACCCGCACTGAACAGCACTCGCAGCTTCAGACCTGCCACGACCCCACCTCCCTTGCACACGTGGTGTCTCCAGACTGAGATCAAATTGAAACCGTCGGTCGGCTCAGTCCACCTGAAACAGTCTATAGGATTGTTTACTGCGAAGTAGCCGGGGTTGCCTTCGTGCATTCCTCCAGAGAGAGAACCTCCTCCAGACGAACCTTCTCTAGTCGAAGTGCGAGCCAGTGTTGACCGCGATTCGAAGCCCGAGGTAGGCGGCCGCAGCGTTGACGGCCGAACGCATCTTCTCGAGATCGACGAAATTACCCGAATGGCTGTATGTACAGTCGGCGTAGCGGCCCGTCGTGCGCATGTTGGACGCGAGAACTGCCGGCTCGAGTGTCTGCATTCCCCTCGCGAACGCCAGATCACCACCACTGAACGCATGATCTCGATCACCGGGCACCCGAAAACACGACATTGTAGTTGCAAGCACCATCGGGGACGCCACGCCATCAGGGTCGGCCCGGGACCGACTATTGCGCCGTCCGACCAACTCCCCAGCAGCACGCCGGACGAGCGCCTCGCCGGAGCGAATCCTCGACCGAACCTGCGAAGCCACTTCGAGGGGACTACTAGCTGTCCAATCTGCCCGGAAAGGAATGTGACTGAACGCATTCCCCCCTGTCCTCGCCAGTAGGGGCGATGCCGATCGCAGGTCGACAACCACGTGATGAGTGACGTCGGGGCCGCACTCCAGAGCCGCGAGCACTGCGCAATAGAAATACACGGAAGGCACACGGGTTCCAGGTGCTGCAACCAAACGAACGGAGAGCCACCACCCGCGAACAGGTTCCGTGGATACGGCCGAGGACGAGATTGCGTTTCCCGATGCCCGCCGACTCACCACCTCACGCTGGAACATACTTGTACCACTGAGGATTCGCCTCAGGGACGTCGCGGCAATCAAGGGATTGGTCGACGCCATCAAAAGCCCGGCAGCAACGATCCGACGCTTCGACAATCTGCGCACAGCGGGAGAGCGCGGACCAAGCGCCGGATCCAGACCCGACAACGCAAGAAAGAGTCGTTCTGATTTCGGCATGAAGACCGTCTCGTCACCAAACATGTGTGAATAGATCAGGCCGATCATGTTGCGTGCAACGACGACAGTGATCTCGCGAGGGTCACTGAATCGTCGCGCATTGAAATACCTGAACAATGTCCGGTCGAATACCTCGACGCCTATCGCCGAAGACACGTCGGCCACGCGCATTCCTTCGACGGCACCCAGTCCGTGTAACGAGGCAGTAGGCGAACCCTCACCAGCGGTACGCATCTCGAAAATCAGGGGGAAGACCCCGATACCCGCTTCGAAAGTCTCCGAGATCCACTCGTTGACAACGGCTACGACACCAGCTCTATCAACTGGGCCGAAGGACTCCTGCGCGTGACAGCAGTACGTGCTTGCCAGCGGATCGACCTTCACTTCATCCCTCCACGATCACGTGTGCCCGAAATTCAATCCTCACCGACCAATTTCCCTTCGTTCGCGGCAAAACAACCGTGCGCCGGTTTCAGCGAGTTTGCAGAACCTCCGAGGGAACCCGCGGCCGGATCGAAATCTCCGCCTTCCGCCAGTGCGCTCCGCCACATTCGAAATTGCCCAACGAGGCCAGTCCATCCATCACCCTGTTGCAACCTGCTGGTTAACACTACGCGCGCACAGGCTCGCCTCCATCTGATGCAGCAACATCGCTCCCGGCGATCGAAGCACGACATGAGACCAGTTGATAAACCGTGGAAATAGGGCTTAAATAGCGTAAACCAAACCATTTGACTGTTTGAAGCGCAGTTTACCAACTGGAGGTTCGTCATCAGCACCCAGATCGACCAGATGCACGACAAACCTGGTGACGTCTCCGCGACTTTCGAGTTATCCAATCGTGGTCCCGTCGAATCGCTGAACATCACGATTCTCGGCATCAACTACGCGCCGGAAACCACGGGGATAGCCCCGTACATGACGGACCTTGCCGAGTCCCTCGGCGAGCGCGGGCACAAGGTGCACGTCGTCACCGGGTACCCGCACTATCCGGCGTGGGAAATCGACGCTTCCTACCATGGACGGTCGATCGACGAGGTCGTGAACGGCGTTCACGTTCACCGACGCCGCCACTTCGTGCCCAGCCCACCGAATGCCTTGGGACGAATCAAGATGGAGCTGAGTTTCGGCGCACGTGCCGCCAGTTCCGGATGGAACACACCTGACGTAATCGTGTGCACCAGTCCGGCATTGCTGGCCACTGCGATGGTTCTCGGACGTGCTCGGCTGACACCCAAACGTCCGGCCATCGGGGTCTGGGTACACGACTTGTACGGTCAAGGCGTCGTGGAGACCGGTGCGATGACAGGCCGCAGTGCCCGCGCAACGTCCAGGCTCGAGGCGGCTGTCGTGAAGTCCGCCGACGGAATCGCCGTCGTCCATGACCGTTTCGTCGACCATGTCGTCAACGAACTTCACGTCCCACGCGAACGAGTCACAGTGGTTCGGAACTGGACGCACGTGACGCCGATCGATGTGGACGATCTCACCGCCGCACGCACCAAATTCGGTTGGTCGCCTGACGAAACCATTGTTCTGCACACCGGAAACATGGGCGTGAAACAAGGTCTGGAAAATGTCGTCGAGGCCGCTCGACTCGCCGACGAGCAGAGTCTGCCAATCCGATTCGTTCTGGTCGGTGACGGCAATCAGCGACCGAACCTCGAAGCCGCGGCAGTCGGAGTCGATCGAATCGACTTCGTCCGCCCACTCGACGACCAGGATTTCCGCACTGCCATGGCCGCCGCCGACGTTTTACTGGTCAACGAGGCACCCGGGATCGTCGGGATGGCAGTGCCGAGCAAGCTGACGTCGTATTTCAGCAGCGGTACCCCGATTGTCGCCGCAACCGATGTGGCATCTACGACTGCCGACGAGATCCGTGCCTCCGGTGCTGGGGTCGTCACTCAGAACGGTGATCCCGCAGGCCTGCTCTCTGCAGCCCTACAACTCGCGGGCGACGCGGAGACTTCCGCCAGACTTGGTGCCGCCGGGGTCCATTACTGCGCCACCTCGGTTGGCAAAACCGCGTCCATCGACAAATGCGAAAAGTGGATCCGCGAGCTGGTGGCCGGCCGCAGTTAGTACGCGAGCTGCTCGGAACAAAACCTCACACATCTCGACTCGGATCTGAAGATGACGAACATAGACAAGGCAGCTGACGCTCGATGACCAAACGCGCACTCATCACAGGGATCACCGGACAGGACGGTTCCTACCTGGCAGAACTGTTGTTGGCCAAAGGTTACGAAGTTCACGGATTGATCAGACGCGCATCAACTTTCAACACGTCACGCATCGATCACCTCTATCAGGACCCTCACGAACTGGGCGCACGGCTGTTCTTGCACTACGGTGACCTGTCCGACGGCGCACGACTCGTCACGCTCCTGTCGAAGATCGCACCAGACGAGGTATACAACCTCGCTGCGCAGTCGCACGTGCGGGTCAGCTTCGACGAGCCCGAACACACAGGCAACACAACCGGAATCGGGTCTATTCGTTTGCTCGAAGCAGTCCGCATGACGGGATTGCAGTGCCGCTTCTACCAAGCTTCGAGTTCGGAAATGTTCGGAGCCAGTCCGCCTCCACAGAACGAGGACACCCCGTTCTATCCGCGGTCGCCGTACGGCGCTGCAAAGGTGTACTCGTACTGGGTCACCAGGAACTATCGCGAGGCCTACGGAATTCACGCGGTGAACGGGATCCTCTTCAATCACGAGTCACCCCGCCGCGGTGAAACATTCGTCACGAGAAAGATCACGCGTGCAGTCGCGCGAATCCAGGCCGGGATCGAAGATTCCCTGTACCTGGGCAATTTGGACGCGGTCAGGGACTGGGGCTACGCACCCGAGTACGTCGAGGGTATGTGGCGGATGCTTCAAGTCGACGAACCAGATGACTACGTGTTGGCCACTGGAGGAAACTTCACGGTCCAAGATTTTGTCGTGGCCTCATTCGAACATGTGGGTCTCGACTGGCAGAAGTACGTCAAATTCGATCCTCGTTACCTTCGCCCCACAGAGGTGGACGCTCTGGTCGGCGATGCAGGCAAGGCCGAGGACAAACTGGGCTGGAAAGCGACAGTACAGACCCCAGAATTGGCTCGAATCATGATGGACGCCGACATCGCAGCATTGGCGCATGCCGGCACACCGTGGATCGACACGCCGCATCTCCCTGATTGGAAGATCTCGCTCTCATGATCACAACGAAATCGATTGCACCTCTTGATCGCAGCGCCCCGACTTACATCGCCGGACACAAGGGACTGGTGGGATCCGCGCTCTGGCGCAAGCTCGAACAGAGTGGCTTCACCGACCTGATCGGCCGCACATCTGCCGAACTCGATCTGCGAAACCGAGCAGACGTATTCGCCTTCTTCGAAGCCGCCAAACCGTCGTGCGTCGTCTTGGCTGCCGCGAAGGTCGGAGGAATCGTCGCGAACAACACGTATCCGGTCGATTTCATCTCCGACAACCTTCAGATCCAGACCAATGTGCTCGACGCAGCGCTGCGGCACGGCGTGCGCCGATTGCTGTTCCTCGGGTCCTCGTGCATCTACCCGCGCCTGGCGCCACAGCCGATCAGAGAAGATCAATTACTGAACGGCCATCTCGAACCGACCAACGACGCATATGCGATCGCCAAGATTGCGGGAATCATCCAGGTCCAGGCTGTTCGTAGGCAGTTCGGGTTGCCCTGGATCTCGGCGATGCCGACAAGCCTGTACGGACCCGGCGACAACTTCTCGGAGAATGTTTCGCACGTACTTCCTGCGATGATCCGCCGTCTCGACCAAGCCAAGAACGAGGGAATTGAATCAGTCACAAACTGGGGTTCGGGGAGCCCACGTCGAGAATTCCTCCATGTGGACGACTTGGCCGATGCACTCCTTCACCTACTTGACACCTTCGACGAGTCCGGGCATGTCAACGTCGGTACCGGTCACGACGAAACCATTAAAGAGCTCGCAAATATTGTGGCCGAAGCAGTGGGATATGAAGGCCGAATGGACTGGGACACAAGCAAGCCCGATGGTGCACCGCGCAAACTACTCGACGTGTCCACATTGATGGCCACCGGTTGGAAACCACAGATCTCAACCCGCGAGGGCATCGAGTCGACCGTAGCCTGGTATCGCGAGCACGTACGGGATTCGTCTGCAGCGGTCCGACTGTGAGCACAAACCGCACTCTGTCCGGGTTCACCGGTGCAGGATACGACAAGGGACGCGGCCCGCTGGTCCAAATCTCCTGGCTCGCGATTTCCGGTGTGCTGCTTTCTCATTGGTGGTGCCCCAATGGAGTACGCGTTGCAGTTCTCCGGCGGTTCGGTGCCGACATCGCCGACGGGGTCCTGATTCGACACCGCGTCCGTATCCACTGGCCGTGGAAACTGACGGTCGGAGCAGACTCGTGGATCGGCGAGGGAACATGGATACTCAATCTCGAACCCGTCACGATAGGGGCGAATACGGCTATCTCGCAGGATGTCCTCCTGTGTACGGGCAGTCATGATCACCGAAGTCCCACATTCGAGTTCGACAATGCTCCCATCGTCATCGGTGACCAAGCATGGATCGCCGCCCGTGCGACGATACTCCGCGGTGTAACGATCGGGGACAACGCAATCGTCGGCGCGACGGCTTTGGTGACGTCCGATGTTTCCGCCGGAGCCACGATGTTGGCGCCACGGGCCGGCGCTGCACGATGAAGATACTGCAGATCGTCACTCTCTTCTCACCGGACGCCGCCTACGGAGGGCCTATCAGGGTCGCCCTAAATCAGTCGAAAGCATTGCAGGACAATGGGCATGACGTAACTATCGCCGCGGGTGAGCGTGGATACGCGGTGCCACCGACACGCGAGCAGGGTATCGCTCTGCAATTGTTTCCGGCGCGAACCGTGATCCCCAAAATCGGGTACGCGGGAATCGGCGCGCCGTCGATGCTTGTGTGGCTTCGCAAGCACGTCCGAGAATTCGACGTCGTGCACATTCATCTCGCGCGTGACCTGGTGACCCTTCCTGCCGCGAAATTGGCTCTTGCATACGGTATTCCAGTTTTCGCACAAACTCACGGGATGATCGACGAGACAGACAAATTGCTGGCAAGGCCGTTGGACGCTGCTTTCACGATCCCGGTCCTCAAACGAGCACGGACAGTGTTCTATCTGACCGAACGAGAGCACACAGACCTGCAGTCTGTTGTCGGAGACAGTCGCGTCAACTTGGTGGAACTCAACAACGGGATCCCCGAGGCCGAAGACCTCGAGTCACGGCCAGTCAACAGTTGCGACGCGCCCGAGGTCCTCTACCTCGCACGACTACAGGCAAGAAAGCGACCCCAGGTCTTCGTCGAAGCCGCAAAAGAGTTGTTGGACAGCGGACACACGGCGCGCTTTTCGATAGTCGGACCGGATGAGGGTGAAGCAGAAGCCGTCAACCGACTGATCGAACGCTCCGGACATAGCAATTGCATCCAGTACGAAGGCCCACTACCGTTCGACAAGTCTCCCGAACGATTTCGTCAAGCCGCTGTATATGTCTTGCCCTCCGTGAACGAACCGTTCCCGATGTCTGTACTCGAGGCGATGGCCGCTGGACTGCCCGTAGTCGTCACCGACACGTGCGGCCTCGCACCACTGATCCGGGATGGTCGGTGTGGCCTCGTGGCCGATGACGCCACCGAATCAGTGACCGCGGCGATCTCGTCGCTCTTGAAGGATCCCGTCGCCGCTGCAGAGATGGGCGCCCGCGCGCGAAATGTTGCTCGCGAACGACTAGGAATGCCTGCCGTTCGTGCGGTGCTCGAAACCCAGTACGGGCTCTGAGCGGCTCCCACATCTGCACTACAGGAAGTAATTGTGAAATCCACTCGCCCCAAGGTCCGTCGACGCGTACTCGTTCTCAGCGGGATTGTCGGCGGACTTACTGCAATCACTGCCGCCGGCTGGCCGGTCTACGTCGATCCGGTGATCGACACACCCGAAATGGCCGACGCGATAGTTGTTCTCGGCGGTGATCACGACGGCAGAGAAGAATACGGACTGTCCTTGGCCGAGCAGGGCTACGCGCCCCAGATCATCTTTTCGAATCCGTATCGAAGCAATGATCCGAGGATCACCGCAATATGCGAGGGCACCTACGACTTCGAGGTCAGCTGTTTCAAGCCAGATCCGTCGACCACGCGTGGTGAAGGACAGGAGATTCGGCGTCGCGCCGAGGCACAGGGATGGAAGCGTGTCATCGTTGTGACCTTCGTTCCCCATGTCTCTCGCAGTCGCTACATCATCAACCGTTGCTGGGACGGTGACATCGACGTAGTCGCGGACCCCCGACCACTTCCGGTCTGGGTCTGGGCCGCGAACTATGTGTGGCAAACCGCCGGGTATGTTCGCGCCCAGTTCCAGGAATGCTGACTGCCTCTGTCCGGTCAGTACGCTCCGTCGCTCCTGAGCACTGCGGATACGGTCCTGGTGATGATCGAGATATTCTGCGCCGCAGACCAATTCTCCACGTAGGAAGAGTCCAGTCGAACAGATTCTTCCCACGAGAGATCACTGCGACCACTTACCTGCCAGAGGCCGGTGATGCCAGGCTTGACCAGCAGGCGCCGGGCAACCTCGTCGTCGTACATCTCGACCTCGCGACGCAATGGCGGCCGCGGGCCGACAACGCTCATCTCTCCGCGAATGACGTTGAAGAACTGCGGTAGCTCGTCGATACTCAATCGACGAAGGATCTTGCCGACGGACGTGATTCGTGGATCCTCACGCATCTTGAACAACACACCTCCGGCGCCTTCGTTGTCCCCCATCAGATCGACAACCTGCTGATCGGCGCCTTCCACCATGGTACGAAACTTGAACATGGGGAACGGTTTCCCGTTGAGGCCGATGCGTTCCGCCTTGTAGAACACCGGGCCTTTCGACGTGAACTTGACTGCAGCGGCAGCGGCGAGCATGACCGGCGCCACGAGGAGGATCATCAGCATCGAGAACACCGCGTCGAAAACAGCGGGCGCAAGCCGGTTCGCGCCCTGGTAGCGCGGCCGCGCAACGTGAATCAACGGGAGTCCCGCCGCAGGGCGAAACATCAAGCGAGCCTTCGACACATCGGCCACGACCGGTGAAACCACCATGTCGACGCCCTCGGCTTCGAGGTCCCACATCAGTTTGCGAATGCCCACCTGTCCGAGGTCTTCGGTCCCGGTTACGATGACGGTGTCTGCGCCACTTGCGCGCATCGCCTCGACTACCTCGAACTCGTTGCCCATTACCGGGACTGCTGCTCCGTCGACAACGATGTGATCGTCCAACGCGGTCGCCCGACGCGGAATGCACGCTCCCACAACGTCGTAGCCTGCCGAGGATTCCCGCACGAAGGCACGCGTAGTAGCAACGACGGACGCATGTCCACCAACCAACAGCACCGAGTTACGGCAATCCCCGATCGCACGCTTCTTTCGAATGTCGCGTCGCCAGAGGTAGCGTCCGAGAAGCAGCGCAGCGAGTCCGACGGGCAGTGCGATCATGAGGTAGCTTCGCGCAATTCCCACGCCCAGAATGATCCCGGCCAATGCGCCTACTCCGAAGACCTGGCCGGTAGCGAGCAGTACCTTCTCGTACTCGTCACTGCCCTCGCCCAGCATCGCCTGATGACGGCTACGCCCCCGTGCGAGGGCGATCATCCACAGTCCGCCCAACGCTGCAGACGCGATCACTTTAAGTGGTGTCAGCCACTCGATGGGATGCGGCCACATACTGCCGATCTGAGCGAGTGCGATCACGAACAGGACCGTGATCGAATCGCTCACTGCGATCCGCTTCCGGTATGCCCGGCGCCAGTCTGTTCCGACATGAGCGGAATCCTGCGATACCGCCGACCGGCTCTCCACCTCAGCATGAACGCTCATTTGCCATCAGTCTTTCTTGTCATACGAACGGCGTCAGCGGATCGAACGGCTTGGGGGATCGCTGATCGGTAGCCACCGCGAGCGTCCAGGTACGGCAACACCCCGCCGGTTGCCGTACCTCGCTGCTCGCAGTGCAGAAATGAACCGTCATCGGACCCCCCTACATAACCGCCGATCAAAGGCCAATTCATGCAAGAAAACGACCCAGTGTTGCTCATTTCGTACGTAAACATACCTTAGGTTTGTTTCAACTGCACTCACCAAGCCCAAGCTATTTTCCGATTGCCAGGTGATTACCGGGCAATTACGTCAAAGTGGGCTAATCCTCCACGTCTTCGAGACGTCTTCCCTCACGAATCCGAATGTCGGCGATCAGCATGTCCAGGGCGCCCAGGAGTGCAGTGTCGGCGCGTCGGCACTGCTCGATCAGAGCTTCCAGATCAGCTTCATCGGCGCTTTCCATCACACCAGCTTTGGCGGCCCTGCTCAGTACTTTTTCGGCGAGGAGCAACGGCGGCTGCGACCGAGCGATGCCGTCCATGGATGACGCGCGAGCCTTCTCGGCAGCCTTCAAAGCGTCCCACGCCCGCTCTTGCTCAGCGATGTCGACCGCCCCGGAACTGACCAGGTGCGGGCTGCGGTGCACGAGTTTCGCGATCAATGCACCGGCCACGTCGTCCAATTCGAAAACACCGTGTGCTTGAGCGATCCGCGAGTGGAACAACACCTGAAGCAACAGGTCTCCGAGTTCCTCCCGAAGATCGCTCTCGTCGTCGCTTCGAATCGCGTCGAGTACCTCGTAGGTCTCCTCGACGAGGTAAACGGAGAGGCTCTCGTGCGTCTGGGTCGACTCCCAACCGCCGCGATTCCACAACCGGTCCATGATCGACGCCGCTTCCACCAGTCGATCGCCGTGAATGGGTTCGGCGCGAATCATCTTTACCCCAGCGGCAGACAACGCCGCGATCTTCGGCTCGGCGGTGTCCATCATCACAGTCACCGCGGCGCCGGGTGTCGTGGCCGGCAGTGCGCCGCGTACCGAGTCGGGAACGTCCGGGTCGATATCGATCGCGCCGGACAAGAACGGGAGCGCCTCCAGCGGAAAGACATGCGGCCGCAAAGGATCGAGCAGTACGACGACGGGCGATTCGTTCACCGTGTGCTCACGCCTCGACCAGGACGGCACCGGCGGCGCGCCCGTCAATCGCCAGGATGAAGTCCGCGATGTATTGAAGTAGTTCGACGTCCCGCAGGCGATCCGAGCCGACTCCGCCGGTGCGAGGCAGCGGGAGTTGCACGAGCCCGGTCGTTGCCCGGTACTGCGCGCTCGGATAGATCCTCTTGAGCCTGATCTGTTTGGAATCGGGCAGTGACATAGGCGAGATCTTGAGCTGAGTTCCGGTGACGGCGACTTCCTCCAGTTGATACTCGCGGCAGAGCAGTCGAAGCTTGGCCACCGAGATCAGCCGTCGAACCTCTTCGGGCAGTGGGCCGTAGCGATCGACCAGTTCTTCGACCACGGCAGCGATGCCGTCGGAATCAGTTGCCGCAGCAAGCTTGCGGTACCCCTCCAACCTGAGCCTGTCACTGGTGACGTAGTCGGGCGGGATGTGCGCGTCCACCGGTAGGTCGATCCGGACTTCCTTCGTGCCCTCGTCCATGGTGATCGGTTTGCCGTCGGCTGCAGCCCGGAAGGCTTCGACCGCCTCACCGACCAGCCTGACGTACAGATCGAACCCGACCCCCGCGACGTGGCCGGACTGCTCTGCGCCCAGAACGTTTCCGGCTCCACGGATTTCGAGGTCCTTCATCGCGACGGCCATACCCGCGCCGAGGTCCGAATTCTGCGAAATCGTTGCCAGTCGGTCGTATGCCGTTTCCGTCAAAGGCTTTTCGGCCGGGTACAGGAAATAGGCGTATCCACGTTCACGACTACGCCCGACGCGTCCGCGAAGCTGATGCAACTGCGAGAGGCCCAGCGAATCCGCGCGTTCGACGATCAGTGTGTTCGCGTTCGAGATGTCCAGACCGGTTTCGATGATCGTGGTACAGACCAACACGTCGAAGTCGCGTTCCCAGAATCCTTGCACGGTCTTTTCGAGAGTGTCCTCGTTCATCTGACCGTGCGCGACGACGACGCGAGCCTCCGGGACGAGTTCGCGGATCTTCTTGGCTGCCTTGTCGATCGAGCTGACACGGTTGTGAACGTAGAAGACCTGACCGTCGCGCAGAAGTTCACGCCGGATGGCCGCGGCAACCTGCTTGTCCGCATACGCGCCGACGTACGTGAGGATAGGATGACGTTCTTCCGGCGGTGTGAGGATCGTGGACATTTCACGGATCCCGGCCATGCTCATCTCGAGAGTACGAGGAATCGGGGTAGCCGACATCGTCAGGACGTCGACGTGGGTGCGTAGCGCCTTGATGTGTTCCTTGTGCTCGACTCCGAATCGCTGTTCCTCGTCGACGATCACAAGCCCGAGGTCCTTCCAGCGAATACCGGTCTGCAGCAACCGGTGAGTACCGACGACGATGTCGATCTCACCTTCCGCCATGCCGGCGATGATTTCCTTCGAGTCCTTGGCGTCGGTGAACCGGGACAGCCCTCGCACCTTCACCGGGAACGACGACATTCGTTCGGTGAAGGTCTGAAGATGTTGCTGTGCAAGCAGAGTCGTCGGCACCAGCACCGCCACCTGCTTGCCGTCCTGCACTGCCTTGAACGCGGCGCGGACGGCGATCTCCGTCTTGCCGTACCCGACGTCACCGATGACCACCCGGTCCATCGGAACCGGCTTCTCCATGTCGGCCTTGACCTCACTGATAACGGTCAACTGGTCGATCGTCTCGGTGAACGCGAATGCGTCTTCGAGTTCCTTCTGCCACGGTGTGTCCGGGCCGAACGCATGCCCGGGAGCAGCCTGACGCGCTGCGTAGAGCTGAACCAGCTCGCCCGCGATCTCACGAACTGCCTTGCGGGCCTTACGCTTGGTGTTTGCCCAGTCGGATCCACCGAGCTTGCTCAGCGCCGGCAACTCCCCACCGACGTATCGGGAGAGTTGATCGAGCGATTCCATCGGGACGAACAGACGATCGCCCGGGTGACCGCGCTTGCTCGGCGCGTATTCGATGACCAGGTATTCACGACGCGCCCCACCGATAGTGCGTTCGACCATTTCGACGAACCGGCCGATACCGTGCTGATCATGCACGACCATGTCCCCTGCCGACAGCGCGAGGGGATCAACCTGATTGCGGCGCTTGGCCGGCAAGCGCTTTCCGTCGCCGACCGCAGCAACGCGGTTGCCGGTCAGATCGGACTCGGTGACGATCACCATCCCAGGCGTCGAGTCGTCGCCGGCGAGTACCAGTCCGTCATGCAGTGATCCGCGGAGCACCGCGACCTGTCCACGGGCGGGGGTAGCGCCGGCATCGAGCATCTTGGCGGGCACTTCGGCTTCACCGAGTCGCTCCACGACGCGGCTTGCGGTTCCGGCACCTGCCACCACGATCGCCGCGCGACCGCCCGTGCTCACGTGCGCCCGAAGGCTGACGAACAGCTCGGCCAACAGGTCGTCGGAACCGCGCACCTGCGGTGCCGCATGCACCGGGAGTTCGAGTTCTTCACCGTTTCCCGACGCCAGCGGGCTGACTGTCCACCAGGGTCGGCCGGCAGCTTCGGCAGATTCGCGAACATGACGAAGCGACCGGTACGCGGAGGCACCGAGATCGACTCCTCCGCCGTTGAGGATCGACGTGTCGAGCGGTGCAGCGCCGCCGATCGACGCCGCCGTCCACGATGCTTCCAAGAATTCCTGGCCGGTGCGCACCAGGTCGGTGGCGCGGGTGCGCACCTTTTCCGGATCACACAGAAGAATGTGCGCCCCTTCGGGAAGTACATCGGAAAGTAGCTGCAGTTCACCGGGTTTGAGAACCGGGAGCAGAGCTTCCATCCCCTCGACGGGGATACCTGCCGAGATCTTGTCCAGCATCTCGACCAACGACGCGTCAGCCTGGTTCTCGGCAGCGAGTGCGGCAGCTCGATCACGAACATCAGCTGTCAGAATCAGTTCACGACACGGCGGCGCGATCACGGAATCGACGTCGACGTCCGGTAGCGAACGCTGATCGGCAACTGAGAAGTAGCGAAGCTCCGATACCTCGTCGCCCCAGAATTCGATACGGACCGGATGATCCGCCGTCGGCGAGAACAGGTCGAGAATGCCACCACGGACCGCGAACTCACCACGCTTTCCCACCATGTCGACGCGGCTGTACGCCATCTCCACCAGACGAACCAGAACGGAATCGAAATCGATCTCGGTGCCGACGCGCAACGTGATCGGTTCTATCTCGCCCAGGCCTGGCGCCATCGGCTGAACGAGAGAGCGCACCGTGGTGACGATCACCCGAAGTGGCGATCCGTACGAGGCGTCGTCTGGCCTGGCGAGTCTGCGCAGTACCTCCACCCGTCGCCCAACGGTATCCGCGCTCGGCGACAGTCGCTCGTGCGGCAATGTTTCCCACGACGGAAACTGCGCCACTCCTCCACCGAGCATCTCGGTGAGTTCCGAAGTGAGATCGTCGGCTTCACGACCGGTGGCCGTCACCAGCAGCACCGGCGTGCGAGCGGCGAGTGCAGCGGCGATGAACGGCCGAGCCGGCTTCGGAGCCACGATGTCCAAGGCGGCCGAGCCGATGGATTCGATCACCGGAGTGAACGCGGCATCTGCGAGGGCGACCTCGGCGAGTCCAGCGAGCGCAGTCTGGGCAGAGGACAAGGAAGTCAACGAACGCGCTCCTGAACAGTAATGACGGGTTGCGGACGCACAGCCCGAGCGCAATATCCCCACCGAGGCAGAGTTGTGCGCCGGTTCGATTCTATCGGTGTGCGATCTCGCAGCGCAGTCCGATCCGTTCAGTTTCCCGTAGCACTCGTCTTCTTCGACGTCCGCTTGGACGGCGAGGATTGTGTGACCGGAGTGATCGGCGGCGCCACGGCCACACTCACGTGCGAGTTGAGCGCCCGAACGCGACCGATCACTTTCGTCGCCTGACCGGTTCTCCGTAGGCGTACAGTCCTGCGACCGTTCGGCGCGAGGTGGAACCAGGAGTCTTCGGGCTCGAAGCCCTGCAGTTCGAGGGCAACGTATTGGGCTGAAGCATCCGTCGAGACGTCGACTACCCACTCCGAGTCACCGACGTTGCGCGCTGTGGCAACAAGTCCGACCGATCGCTCGCGAGGCCGCGCCGAGCCACCCAGGAGGTGGACCACTTCGTCCACCATCTCGCCGTCTTCGTCCTCGAGTGTGACGGTGACGGCGTCGTATGTCCGCGCCCCGAACCGAAAGACGTGAGTGAGGTCGGTGAAACGGCCGACAAGGCTGTCCACGGACCAGGTCAGACTTGAATGCGCTTCCACCTTGACCGGTAGCGCGACGTCGACCGGGACGACACCTGACCGACTGTGCGCTCGAAACCTGATCTCGCCGACGACAGGTTCGGCGGTCTCGTTGATCGCGTCGAGCCTCAATCCGTCCATACCGTCGTCCGTGACGAGGAGCGCAATCGGTTTGGCGCTCCTACGGAGCACGAACCACGGAGCTTTGGGGCTGCCGCTCCAATCGAGGACCCCCCATCCCGGTCCGGGCTCCAGGTCTCGCAGTGCGAGTGTCAAGGCGCCGTCGCACCGAGAGTCCGGGCGACGCCAGTATCCGAGCGTCGATGCGAACGCCTCACATACAGCTGCTCGCCCCAGGTCGAGATAGCGTTCCGGGTCGGACCACCGGACTTCACGAGCGTCTTCGCCGAAAAGCGCGTAGACGTAGTGGTCCCGAACATCCTCGAAATCCCACGACGATCCGTTGTCCCTAGGCACCGCGGCTTTCCATGCCGGGTGGTGCCCCGCGACGGCGAGTGAACCGAATTCGTTCTCGATCACGGCATTCGACGGTGGAATCGAAAATGCCAATGATTCGGTCGCAAAACGTACTCGCGCGCTGAGCACGTCGGCCAGTGGACGACGATAGGCACCCACCCCGAAGTAGTGAGCGACCCCGCTTCCGACATGCGTTGCCAATTGCTCGCCCCCGCGAGGCGCCGAGGGGGACGACGTCACGTACTCGAGTTCGGGTGCCACCGTCGAGATCAACTCCGGCAGTCTCGAATGAATGAGCGGGATGTGTTGATCGACCAAGCCCAGCATGGTCGGCTGCTGTTCGGTCTCGCTGCCGCCGCAGAAGACTGCCAAAGCGGGATTTCCGCGCACTCTGTGCAAGAACTCGGTGACCTCGGAGGCAACGAGTTCGAAGAATTCGTCGGTGTCGGGCGGATCGAGCGTCGCCAACATCATGTCCTGCCACACGAGAATGCCCAGTCGCGCGCATTCCTCCCAGAAGTGGTCGCTCTCGTAGACCATCGTCCCCGGGATTCGAATCATGTTCAGGCCGGCCTCTGCCAGGCGTTCCAAGACGCGAGTGGTGCCGGCGTCGCCTTGAAGCGAGATCGGGTCGGTCGGCACCCACACCGAACCACGGCAGTACACCCGGATGCCGTTGACATACAAACGGAATCCACCATCGGATCTGTCGACCTCCACCGTCCGGAAGCCAACTGAACCGAGATGCTCGGAGACTCCGACCGCTTCCATCGTCACCGGATAAGTGCGCGGGGTGCCATGAGTGTGCGGCCACCACAACTTCGCTTCCGGCACTTCGACGACGCCGGACACCTCGAGAAATCCATCCGGTCCGGCGGATACAGCCAATTGCCGCGAGTGTTCGCCGACACGCACGGTCACGTACTCCAGCGAGGCCGGCAATCCGGTGAGCCGAGCACTGACGGCAACGCGACCGGTTGTGCCGTCAACACTCGCATGCTTGACAGCAGAGACTACGGCGACAATCCCCTTGTCCAACAAGCGGATACCCCGCCACGGACCCACCGGTACCGGCACACCACTGAACACGGGAGCCATACCGAGCATCGTGGTTCGGATCCACCGAAGACCCTGCTCACGGACCATCGACGAGCGCCAACGTCCTCGAGGACGCCTCGATCTCAAAATCGCGGAGAGAGAATGAAAATGAACAGCCACCTGGACACGTTTACCAGCGCCGACTCCGGCCGGAATGCTCACTTCCCCAGGTGCGAACATGGATTCAGTGGACGCGACACGGACACCGCCGATCCAGACATCCGCAAACGCCGTCATACCGTCGAACTGGAGCAGCCACGACCCCTCACCAGTCGTGGCCACGGTAGTCACGAACCACCAGTCCGACGATGAAACGGATGATTCTGAAACAGACGACGAAACGGACTTTGTGCGTCCGGCGTCCGTTTGCGCCGCACGTAACGCACCGACGACTGTTCCAGGCACGGACGCTGCGACCCACTCGGTCACGGCTTCGAGGGCATCCGGGTCAGATATGGATCCGGGTTCGGTTGCAGCGCATCGCCATATCGCGCCGGCCAGCAGGTCTGCTGACGAACGTGGCACTGTCAGACCAACCTCAGGTGTCGATGCGAGTCGACGCCGACTGTGTCGGCAACGATTTCCATCGCCCTCTTCCACGACACGGCCATCTCGTCGAGTTGCTCACGCGGGTCCACCGCGCGGCCCCTGGAGGCACGCGCCATCTGAAACTGCACGCTCTTGGCACCGGATGCCACTTTGCGGAAATCTGGCGCAGCTTCGCCTGTCCCGGAGAAACCTGCAGTGTCCAAGAACTCGCTGGCGTCGGCGGCCAGCTCCGCGCTGGCCCCGCACTGACGAAGTAGCCCGAAGGACCAGAGGTGAAAGGCATCCATACCCGCCCCCTGCACCCATTCGAGGTCGTCGATCACCTTGCGTCCCAGCTCTCGCACGGGATTACCCACCGCTCGAACCGCTACATTCCGCCGAGCCACTTCGGCGATGTTTCCGGCGTTGGTCGCGTGAACCGGATTCAACCTGATCTGTTCGACGTAGGGCACGAACGAAGGAAGTGAGGAACGATCGAGATCGAAGACGCCGGAGAAATCGTCGCCTCGCAGCAAGTAGTACCCGCTGTTGTGAAAGTACTCGAGCTCGCCGGCAACGCGATCGATCCGATTGGGCACGATCGTGGTCTTGGTGTGCCCCTCGTGATAACTCGTTCCAAGAGTGTCGGGAAGCCAGTATCCGTCCACTTCAACCGTCGACAGCATCCCAACCGCGAGGTTGTCCTCGACGTGGATCAGCGGTGCCCGCCAGACGTTCATCTCGGCGACTTCGATTCCGTACAGCGCGTAGATGTCCTCGGCCTTGAGCTTGAGGAACGTCCACTGAGTCCCGTCGAACCGCGATGAGAAGGCACATGCCAATGCCGGGACGGGGTCCAATCCCAGCGAATGCAACACTTCGATCCACAGATCCGTGTAGCAGTTGGTCTGCGCCCACACGCGGTCGTCCTGGTGCAACGAATGGGGCCGGTAGCGATCAGGTGAAATGTCGATCAGCCGTGACATCAGATGCCCATTCGTTCACGAACGGAGGTTGGCCATGCAGCCACGTCAAGACCATGAGTCCGCAACAAGGACAACGCGATTCGCTCCATCCCGAAGCCGACGCACGAGCTGTGTGCCACCTCCCCCTCCGCCGTTCGGATGTCGAAGTTGACACCGAAATGGTCGAGATGGTTGTTCGAGGACACGATCGCCGTGCCCTCGTCGAGATCTCCGTAGAGCCGAACTGTCAGTTCCGTCTTGAGATTCTCTTCACGCTGGTTGGCTGCAAGCATCTTTCCGGCGCGCCCGAAGAAAGGATCATTGGCGATCACCGGGGTAGCGTCGAGTTCGAGCCGGCCGAGCACCTCGAGCCCCCGCTCGATCCAATGCTCGCGATGCGCTCGCGCTGCCGCGGCGTCACCGATCGTCACGAACTCGTGCATCCGAAACGCTTGCATGCGAGCCGGATCGATCGCCGGTTCGTGCCGGAAGCAAAAACCGTAGATGTCCAGCAGCACGCCGCCTTCGGGCAGAACTCCGGTGTACCGCGCATAGGCAGGATGGCACGCTGCGGACACGAGCATGGTCTCGGTCGGCTCGAGGTGGCGGTCCCACGATTGTCCCTCGGCGCGATCGGCCAGCAGTCGCGCGTGATCGCGATTGGAACCGGCGAAGGTGTTGATGGCGCCGGTGAGGTTGGGAAACGAAGCGATGTAGTCGGTGCGCTCGAAACTGCTCCGCGGGAACACCGGCGGGAACCGCAGCCGAGTCGCGGCGTCGCCTGGCCCCGCTGCAATCACCACTCGGTCGATACCGTCGACGATGTCCTCGAACACGCCGGAACGCCCGTAGAGTCCCGGCACCTCCGTCTCGACGAGAAGTCCTTCGACGAGCAGTTCACGTTGAAATGCAGCCCGGGCCCGATCCAGATCGGTCTCGCCTGTCACAGTCTCGGTCGTCACAGTCTCGTTCGTCATAGCGTTCCCCGGTATCCGATGGCCATGTGCGCTGAACCTGCCATGATTCGATCGTTGTTCACCATCACCGCTGCGCCGTGCGCGTCACGAAGGTGCCGACCGAGCGAGAATTCGGTGTCCTCGCGATATCCCGAGATTCCACAGATCAACATTGTCTGCCCCACGATTTCCACCACCGCTGTCGACGCTGTGACTTTCAGGTTGTTCATTGCGAGCGAAAATCCCACCGCTCCCGTCGCCTCGAAATCGGCAACGCCTTCCTCCGCGTGGACTGCGCGGTCGTACCTGCGTGCAGAGGCGCCGACGAGATCGGCGAATTGTTGTGCCGAAGCGGCAACTTCGGCGAGCCGCAGCGCTCCGGGGGAAGTGACCCCGGGCTGCTTGCGGGCGGCGGCACGCACGTACTTGCGCGCCTTCTCGACTGCAGCGTCGGCAATTCCCAACCACACCGAACTCCAGACGACGTGCGAGACCGGAAGCATCGTGTGGGTGGAGATATCGGAATACGGTACGTCGGCGACCATCTCCGGCGTCGAGGTGGCCCGAAGGATGTAACCGAGACTGCAAGTTCCCCTCAGCCCCAGCGTGTTCCACTCGGTGGTGCGTTCGAGCGTCAGGTCTGGGGTACGACACACCACGAGAACCTGATCGTTCGGCTGACTCTCCGGTGTTCGCCGAGCCGTCACGACTATCGCGTCGGAGTGTTCACCGTACGAAATGACAGGCGCGTTCTTGATCAACAGCAGGTGACCGCCCAAGTCTTCCACCGCGCAGTAACTCCGGCTGACGTCACCACCGATTCCCAGCTCAGTGGTTGCCGATGCCAACAGCAATTGCTTGTCGACCGTTTCTTCGACAAACTCGCGTAGTGCTTCGGTGTTGCCGTGCTTGACCAACGAGTATATCTGCGTCTGATGCATCGCGAAAATCATTCCGCTTGCTGCACAGCGTGTTCCGATCACACGGGCGATCTGCGACACTTCCTGCAGCGAGAGCCCTTCGCCGCCTAGTTCCCTCGGCACAGCTACGGACAGCAGCCGTTCGCTTCGCATGGCGTCGACAGCTTCACGCGGAAACCTTGCTTCTGCATCGACTTCGTCGGCCCACACCGCTGCAACTTCGTCGGCCAACCGTGCGGCCCGCTCGAGGGCCGTTCCGGTGGAGCACTGCGATTGCGGAGCGTTCATGCAGCACCCAACTCCGTCAACGCACCCTCGATCGCCTTGACGCTTGCGAAAGTACTCTTCCGCAACAACTCGTCAGGGAACTCGATGTCGAACGAATCCTCCAGCGCCAACATGACATTCACGCTCGCGTGCGACGTCAAACCCAACTCGTAAAGATCGGCCTCTCCGTCGATCGTGCTCACGTCGACTGCCAGCCGACCGTGCTCGACGAGCACTTTCCGAATTGCCTGATCAATCATCAGCGATGTCGTCCTTCTTTTCGATGCGAGCGCCCGAGCGTGTTGCGATCACCATTGCGATGGCCACGTCCGCTTCGTGCGAGATAGATACTTGAAAATCGTGCAGATCCTGGGTCCGCGCGAGTTCCGCGGCATTACCGGACAGCGTCACCCCACAGCCACCCCACTCGGCCCGAGTGATTTCGATGGAACTCCACGGAACGGGAACGTCACCAGGCCGCAGTACCTTCACCACAGCCTCTTTGGCGGCGAAACGTGCAGCCAATCGTTGATCCCGCGCCGGCCCGGCGCACGTCTGCAATTCGTGCGGGGTGAAGGTCCGATCGAGATACCTCCGCCCGAAGAGTTCGATACTTCGAGTGACATCCACGACGTTCACTACGTCACAGCCGATCCGCGGGCCGATGTCGAGCATCGGCGTCGGCGCAGTGTCACCCATCTGTTGACTCCCCATCTGGGGTCGTACACGCCGGGCAGCCCCCTATGCTGCCCGGTGCGCCGACGCCGTCACCCTGCCCTGACAAACCTTCATTCTCAGCAATTCTTCAGCTACCGATAGAACATACCGCAATCCGAAGATTGACGGCAAGATCGGACTTCCAGATTCCCATCAACACTATAAACATACTCTTAGTTTGTTTCGAATGCAGAACAAAGAGAACAATGTCCCTACCAGGACATTTGCAGCAAATTGACCAAAGGAGCAGTGCGGAGAGCCAGTGATTTCAGTGATCACTGGCAAGGCGACGGGCCGCGAATTGCCTGAAGTACTCCACCTTCGATTCCGGGACCACGATCGGAAGTATCAGGTTCCACGATGCCTTCATGGAGTCCGAAAGCTCACGAACGGTCCCGGTCGCGGCTGCCATCAGCCGAACTCCCGACGCAACTTCCAACAGGAAACGAGCAATGTCAGCAGAATCCGCGTCCGAACGCAGATCACCTTCGTCGGCGGCACGGCTGGCAAGTTCACGGTAAATGTCGAGCCACACGTCCAGAGTCGCCGGCCCGGAGCCCCGGTAGTCCCCGATCTCGACCAACAAGCGGAACGTCGCTCTAACCATGGCGTCATGCGCACCGATGTCGACGATGACCGACGAAATACCGATCAGTGACTCGAGTGCGGGAGTTCGACGGTCCAACCAGAGCTCACATTTTGCGTCGAAACGTGCCGAACCCTCGTCTATCACCGCCCGCGCGAGTTCTTCCTTGGACCCGAAATGGAAGTACAGGGCGCCTTTCGTCACCTGCGACTCGGCGATGATCTCGCTCAAGCTGGCATTGGCATAGCCCAGGCGCAAGAACACACCCGCTGCTCCGCGCAGCACCGAATCACGGGTGGCTTCTGCCCGCTCTTGCCTCACCATCGATCCGGCCTCCAATCACCACACATCGAACGAATTCTTGGTCTTACCCGTTCACAGCGTCAAAATGGATGGCACGGTTCGGCATTCAACCCACCCTGCAAACAAATGAGACATTTGCCCATCAAACGATCGTGATACAGCGAACACAGCTTAGACCGCGATCCATCTCTGCGCGGCAGGCGCGCCTGGTTAACCCTCCAATTGTGGATCGGCTTCCAGATTCGTCAGCCCATTCCAACACAAATTCACGAGGTGAGCGGCGACAACTTCCTTCGACGGAGTCCGTTCGTCGAGCCACCAAGTAGCCGTAGTGGACACCATGCCGACAAGCGCCTGTGCGTACATCGTTGCTAGTCCGGGGTCGAAACCGCGTCTGGAGAAGTCCCCCGCCAACAGGTAGCCCACCTGACTGATCGCGTCGTTGAGGAGGCTCGAATATGTCCCACTGGGCGCGACAACGGACGAATCGCGCACGAGTATCCGAAATCCGTCGGTGTGCTCTTCCACGTAGGTGAGCAAAGCCAACGCAACCCGCTCGACTCGAACTCTCGAGCGATTTTGTGAGAGCGAAGACGTGATCATCTCGAGGAGTCGCGACATCTCCCGGTCCACTACGACGGCGTACAGCCCCTCCTTGCCGCCGAAGTGCTCGTACACGACAGGCTTGGACACGTTCGCGCGCTGGGCGATCTCCTCGATCGAGGTCGCTTCGTATCCCCGTTCGGCGAACAATGCCCGCCCGATCTCGATCAGCTGTTGCCGACGTTGGGTACCGGTCATCCGGATCCGTGTCACTCGTTCGGGAACTGGATCCCCGCCACCCGAACCGGACACCGTCGCCATTGTCTTCCTCTCGCCGACACACAAATCACTGCTGTGGACGCTCAGCCTATCGGGACTTCAGGGGCCCGATCGGAGGAGCGGTTCGACCTACGGCGGGTCGGCATGCGATTATTCTTTCGCGCGTTCGGCCGCAAGGCTCGGCAATGCGTGGCAATCCGCCGTGGTGTAATGGCAGCACCTCTGATTTTGGTTCAGATAGTTCAGGTTCGAGTCCTGGCGGCGGAGCTGGTGAACAACATGCTTTCCCGAGCGGAATGTATGTCTTGATCGACAGTTTGATCGACAGTTTGATCGACAGAGGGAGCTCAAACCAGTGCAGACCGCCGTGATCGTTCTCGCAGCGGGTGCCGGTACACGAATGAAGTCGAAGACTCCCAAGGTCCTCCACACTCTCGCCGGACGCAGCATGCTGGCACATTCGCTTCACGCGGCAACCTCACTGAATCCCACGCACCTGGTGACCGTCGTCGGTCACGATCGTGAGCGTGTCACCGAAGCCGTGAACGCAGTCGCCGGGGAACTGGACCGTTCCGTCACCGTCGCTGTTCAGGACGAGCAGAAGGGCACCGGGCACGCTGTCAGTTGTGGGCTCGAGGGGTTGCCGGCCGACTTCTCCGGGACCGTACTCGTCACAGCCGCCGACGTGCCTCTGCTCGACGGAAAGACCATCGCAGACCTCCTCGCCCAGCACACGGCTGCTCCCGCGGCCGCGGTGACGGTGTTGACGTCGACGGCCGTCGACCCCACCGGCTACGGGCGAATCCTTCGTACGACGGACGGCGAGGTGAACGCCATAGTCGAGGAGAAGGAAGCCACCGATTCGCAGCGCTCGATCACCGAGGTCAATTCAGGGGTCTACGCCTTCGACTTCGAAACTCTGCGCGACGCGCTGGCGTCCCTCGACTCCAACAACGCACAACACGAGTTCTATCTCACCGATGTGATCATGATCGCCCGTCGCGCGGGCAAGCGTGTTCGTGCTCAGCACATCGCGGATTCGGTTCTCGTCGCGGGCGCCAACGATCGCGTGCAGCTCTCGACGCTCGCCCGCGAGATGAACCGTCGGATCCTCGAGAAGTGGATGCGTGCCGGCGTCACCGTCGTCGATCCTGCGAGCACATGGATAGATTGCGACGTGCACATCGCACAGGACGTGACGCTCCTGCCCGGAGTTCAGTTGACCGGCACAACCTCGGTGGGCGAAGACGCCGTGATCGGCCCGGATACCACCTTGGACAACGTGAGAGTCGGCGAGCGCGCAGTAGTCGTCCGCTCGCACGGGACCGACTCCGTTGTCGGCGCGGACGCGGCTGTGGGCCCCTTCGCCTATCTCCGGCCTGGTACCCGCCTCGGGGCACACGGCAAGATCGGCGCCTACGTGGAAACCAAGAACGCGGATATCGGCGAGCATTCGAAGATTCCGCATCTTACCTACGTCGGCGACGCCACCATCGGCCATCACAGCAATATCGGAGCTTCGAGCGTCTTCGTCAATTACGACGGGGTGAACAAGAGCCGTACTGTGGTGGGGTCGCATGTCCGAACAGGCTCCGACACCATGTTCGTCGCCCCTCTCGTCGTGGGAGACGGCGCATACACGGGTGCGGGCACGGTCTTGAAGAACGACGTACCGCCTGGGGCGCTCGCCGTCTCGGGTGGGGTGCAGCGCAACATCGAGGGCTGGGTCCAGAAGAATCGTCCCGGCACACCCGCGGCCGATGCCGCTGCAGCAGCTGCACAACCTGACGGCCCTGCAACAACCTGACAGCCCTGCAACAACCTGACAGCCCTGCACAACAGACAGCACAGATCACCACCAGATCGACCGGCAAGTACAAAAGGATGGCATGAACCAGTGACTGCGAATTGGATCGACAACCAGAAGAACCTGATGTTGTTCTCGGGTCGCGCACATCCCGAGTTGGCGGAGCAGGTGGCGAAGGAACTCGATATCCGCGTCACCCCGCAGACCGCGCGCGACTTCGCGAACGGTGAGATCTTCGTTCGATTCGAAGAGTCGGTTCGCGGCTCCGATGCGTTCGTCCTGCAGAGTCATCCGGCACCGCTGAACACGTGGGTGATGGAGCAGCTCATCATGATCGACGCTCTCAAGCGTGGATCGGCAAAGCGCATCACCGCCGTTCTTCCGTTCTACCCGTACGCCCGCCAGGACAAGAAGCATCGCGGACGCGAGCCGATCTCCGCTCGCCTGATTGCCGACCTGCTCAAGACCGCCGGCGCCGATCGCATCATCACGGTCGACCTGCATACCGATCAGATCCAGGGCTTTTTCGACGGCCCCGTCGATCACATGCACGCACACAGCCAGTTGGCCAACCACATTCGCGCGGGCTACAACCTCGAGAACATCACGGTGGTGTCCCCCGACTCGGGCCGCGTTCGTGTCGCCGAGAAGTGGGCCGACTCGCTCGGCGGAGCACCGCTGGCATTCATTCACAAGACGCGCGACCCGTTGGTACCCAACCAGGTCAAGTCCAACCGCGTCGTCGGTGAGGTCGAAGGTCGCACCTGCATCCTGATCGACGACATGATCGACACCGGCGGAACCATCGCCGGCGCGGTCAAGGTGCTCAAGGAGGCCGGTGCAGGTGACGTCGTCATCGCTGCAACCCACGGCGTCCTCTCCGACCCTGCGGCCGAGCGTCTGTCGACGTGTGGCGCGAAGGAAGTTGTTGTCACCAACACACTTCCGATCGACGAGTCGAAGAAGTTCCCGACGCTGACGGTGCTGTCCATCGCACCGCTGCTCGCTCGCACCATCAAGGAAGTTTTCGAGAACGGTTCTGTGACTTCGCTGTTCAACGGCAGCGCCTAGTCTCGCGCCGCACTACGGGCGCGTACCTGTGACTTCACGGTCACCGGTACGCGCCCGTCGTCGTCTTCGTGAAGGTCTCAGAAACAGACCACCCGGTCATCATGAAACCACCTGTGGGACACACGAATACCGCCGAATGCGACGATTGACATGATCTTGATCACGCTACCGTCGAGAAACCCAGGTCGATGTTGGGGCGGTGTTCACCGCGCCGCAATCTTCGCCTAGTGTGGCTCGTCGTGATCGACGCGCAAACCCTGGAATCCCGGCCCGAATCTCATTCCCTGAATTCATCAGTTCCGACGGTCCGGCGGTGGCGCCCAGGATCTTGTGTCTGGTGCGGAGACGACAACTCCGTGGACATGTTCCGCAACGAACCCCGCTGCGGAAAATGCCGTGAAAACGAAGGCATCATCGACGACGCCAAGCGCTTCCTCGGCATGTACGGTCTGCGCCCGCTCGGCGGCACGCTGCAGTCCGACGACGACGAAGAGCGCGAGTACCGCGTCAACGCACGCGAGGCCCGCCGAGTCCTGAACGAGATCCGTATGGACGTCCTTCCTGATGCGGCCGCTGTTCGCAAGGCAATTCGGCCCCGCGCCGCAACGGTTGTCGCCGACACGTCACCCGCACGCGCTTCCCGCCCCGCCAGCACGGGCACAGCGACGCGTGTTGCCGCTCCGGTCAAGACCGACACCGTGGACATCGACACGCTCCAGACGCGCGTCCTAGGGCTTCTCGATCAGCTCGGTTCGATCGACGAGCAGATCAAGGTCGCCGAACTCGCACAAGGGTTGCCGGCTCGCGCACGACTGAGCGATCTGAACAAGCAGAAGGCCACGGTTCTTCGCACGCTGGCCGCTCTCGAGAAGGCCCGCATCGCCGCCTCCAACTAATTCCCCTCGCGTCCGTCCCACGGCCCCGTCTCACTTGCGAGACGGGGCCGTTCTGTATGAGCAGGTACCTTTACGAATCGTGAATGACATCACCATCACTTTCGTCGTGCTTGCACTGGTCGTGGCGCTGTTCGTGATCGGCCGAATCCCGGTCGGCATCATCGCGATCGGCACTGCCCTGGCGCTGTACGCCACCGGTGTGATCACGATGGAGCAGGCGCTCGCCGGATTCGGCGATCCCACGGTGGTGTTCATCGCCGCGCTTTTTGTCGTCAGCGAAGCCCTCGACGCCACCGGTGTCACCACGTGGGCGGGCGAGAAACTGCTGGCGAAAGTCGGCGAATCCCGAGTCCGTCTCGTGAGTGCGATCATGTTGCTGGTTGCCGCGTTGACCGCATTGATCAGCGTCAACGGGGCCGTAGCCGCGTTGGTACCGATGGTGGTCGTCTTGGCGGTACGTCTCGGTAAATCGACGTCACAACTGCTTCTGCCGTTGGCATTTGCCGCCCATGCCGGATCGATGCTCACCTTGACCGGAACACCGGTCAACATCATCGTTTCCGAAGCCGCCGAGGAATCCGGGGCCGGTGCTTTCGGGTTCTTCAGTTTCACCTTGGTCGGTGCGCCGCTCGTATTGGGAACGATTGCGATCGCCGTACTTCTCGGTCCTCACGTCCTCCCCCATCGTGCGGGGACGTCGATGTCGCCTGACCTGAGCCGGCATGCCAAGACCCTCGCGAAGCAGTATCAGCTCATGGGAAAGGATGCGCCGTCCGCAGAGCCCTTGATCACCAAGCACGACGGCGTGGTCGAAGTGATCATCCCGCCGCGCTCGGAAATGATCGGCGACAGGGCTTTTCCGGGCATGGTGACCGACAGTGGAGATCTGGTGATACTCGCAGTCCAGCGCGCCGGTGAGGACTGCGGCCCCAAGGGCGTCAAGTTGGCGGCCGGTGACACGCTTCTCCTGCAAGGAAGCTGGGACGATCTCGACACCCACACCGCCGTCGATCCGAACGTCCTCGTGGTCGACGCACCTGCCCAGATCCGTAAGCAGGCAGCCCCGTTGGGAACCCGCGCAGTCATCGCTCTCGTCGTCGTTGCGGCGATGGTAGTGATGCTGACGTTCGGATTGGTGCCGTCGGCGATAGCCGGACTCCTCGCGGCATGTGCGATGGTGCTGCTACGAGTCATCAGCGTCGAGCAGGCGCATCGGTCCATCTCGTGGACCACGTTGATTCTCGTCGCCGGAATGATCCCGCTGTCGACCGCAATCCAGCAGACCGGCGCGGCCGAAAAGCTCGCTCATGCGTTTGTCGACGTCGTCGGTGGGGCAAGCCCGTATGTCGTCGTCGCCGGACTCTTCGTCGTGACGGCGACTCTGGGCCAGCTGATCAGCAACACTGCAACCGCGTTGATCATCACGCCGATCGCGATCTCGGTCGCCATCGAACTCGACATCTCGGTGCTGCCCCTTCTGATGACGGTCACCGTCGCTGCCGCGGCCTCCTTCCTGACGCCTGTAGCCACTCCCGCGAACATGATGGTGATGGGCCCTGGTGGTTACAAGTTCGGCGACTACTGGAAGCTCGGACTCCCGATGTTGTTGTGGTTCCTGATAGTTGCAACGGTGTTGATCCCAGTGATCTGGAGTTTCTGATGTGCTCACCGAAGGTCTTGTCGGAGGTCTACGAATCGATCGGACGCGAAGGCAGGAAGATCAGCCGTCGATCGATGTTCGCGGCGCTGGGCACCGGTGCCCTCGGCGCGACCGTCATGGCCGGCGCTGTACAGCCCACTGCGTCGGCAACGCCAACAGGTCAGACCATCGTCGATCTGACCCACGTACTGACGCCGGAGTTCCCGGTGTGGCCGGGCGCGCGCTCGTTCGAGATGAGAAACCTGGCGAAGATCGCCGACGCCGCCGGATCTCTGGGCTCGCTCGGCTCCGCCGGGTCAGGTGGAAACTTCTACCTCAACGAACTCCGCCTCGAAGAACACACTGGTACTCACATCGACGCTCCCGCACACGCCAGTGCGGACGGAATCACCGTCGAGAAGATTCCCGTCGCCGACCTCGTCGTGCCGATTGCGGTCGTCGACATCAGTGCCCGAGCCTCCGTCGACCCCGACACACTGCTCACCCGCCAGGACATCCTCGATTGGGAGTCCCTCCACGGGACCATCGCTCCCCGCAGCCTGGTTGCGATGAACTCGGGTTGGGATACCCGGGCCGGTGCCGGTGGCGCCTTCACGAATCGAGATGCACTCGGCGTGCAACACACACCGGGATTCAACCCCGAGGCGATCGACTTTCTCGTCCGCGAGCGCAACATCGTCGCCGTGGGCTCGGACACCCTCAGCATCGACGCGGGCCGAAGCACCACCCACGGGGCTCACCGAAGCGCTTTGGGCTCAGGAAAGTACGCAGTCGAAGCCCTCGCAAATCTGTCAGCACTTCCGGCCGTCGGCGCCACGGTGATGGTGGGAGCGCCGACGCATGCGGGTGGTTCGGGTGGTCCGTGCCGGGTCATCGCCTGGTACTGAAGATCAGGGCGTGGGCGTCACCCGCAGCACCTTGTCGCCGGCGCCGTTGTCGGTGGTCACCAGGAGCGAGCCGTCGGGCGTCGGGGTCACCGACCGCAAGCGACCGAACTGGTTCTCCAACCCGAAGGTCTGCGCGTCGACCGAGCGTCCGTCGGCACTCAGGCGGAGGAAGATCAGTTCCTTGCTCTTGAGGCCACCCATTACGAGCGCACCGTCCCAGGCACCCCATGCAGCTCCACCGGTGAAGGCAGCGCTGGCGGTAGCCAACGTCGAGCTACCCGAACGCCACACCGCCGCAATCGCTCCCGGCACTCGCACGGGATCGGTCATCGGCACGGATTCGTCGTACGTTCCGGGAAGCCGATCCGGGCGGTAGCCGTAATTTCCGCCGGGGGTAAGCAGGTTGACTTCGTCGTCGACGCTTGTGCCCTGTTCAACCGAGTACACCCGGCCGGTTCCGGGTTGCACGGCCAAGCCTTGGACGTTGCGGTGCCCGAGCGTGTAGACCGGGCTGGAAGCATTCGGATTCCCCGCCGCCGGAGTTCCGTCGGCGTTGATGTGCAAGACCTTGCCGCCCAGCGAATTCGGATCCTGGGGGACGCTCGGCGTCGCGGTGTCACCCGTCCCGACGAACAGCGTTCCGTCCTGCGCCGCAAGAATTCGGCAACCCCCGTGACGCCCGGACGAGACCGGGATTCCTGGCAATACAGTTCCGGTTCGCGTGAGTGCGGTCCATCCGGCGTCGACGGTCCACGCGATCACTCGAACGTCCGTGACTCCCCCAGCGCTGAATCCTTGGCAGGTGTACAGGGTGCGCGACTGAGCGAAGTCGCGAGCAAGCGCGATGCCCATGAGCCCGGTTTCGGACTGCGCGTAGAGATCCGAAAGGTCAGCAGCGACTGGACCTGTCGTGTTGTCGCCTCGGCGAACGAAGAATCCGCCGGATCGTTGTCCGGTCAGGATTGCACCGTCCGGGGCCGCCACCACGTCCCAAGGGTGGTCGAGTCCGTCGACCAGTGTGGTGACCGACAACTGCGGGAGGGTGTCCTCGATGGGTATGTCCGGGTCGTCGCTCCCCAACGATCCGGTGCTTCCGTTGCCGAAACTGCCGGGGTCGAAGGGGAATGGTTGAGCCACGCTCTGCGTTACCGGCATCACCAGTACTGCAGTCAGGGCCACGGTCAATGCGGCGAGCTTCGGATGACGCACGCGTTCTCCTCGGGTCGGAAACCGTTCTGCGCCTCACTATAAACAGACAAATCGGTCTGCGCTGCCGGAACCGAGCGCACAGAAGTCGTTCCCAGACGCGGAAACCCGCGTTTCGAGTCGATTAGTGAACGCTCACGCCCGCTGCGCGCACAACAACGCGAAGCGCTGATCCTGATCCGTCCACACCTTCCGTACCCCGAAGCCCGCGGACGCGAGTTCCGCGGCAATCCCCTCCTCGGTGAACTTCGCCGAGATCTCGGTGCGCAGCTGCTCGCCCGCTGCGAAGGTGATCTCCAGATCCAGGTCGTCGATGTGCACCGAGACTTCACGAAGTGCTTCCAGGCGCATCTCGATCCACTCGTTCTCGGCATCCCAGAGCGCGACGTGACGGAAGTCCTCCAAGGGAAAGTTCGCTCCCAGTTGCTTGTTCAGGACCGAGAGAACATTGAGATTGAACTGAGCAGTCACACCGGCAGCGTCGTCGTAGGCGGGCACGAGGACTGCGGGATCGATCACCAATCCCACGCCCAGGATCAGGTTCTCACCGGGATCGAGCACCGCTGCAATGCCCGAGAGGAACTCGGCGCGTTCTGCCGGAACGAGATTGCCGAGAGTTCCACCGAGAAACGCGACCGCCCGCCGTCCACCACCTGGCAGATGATGCAGCGAACCGGTGAAGTCACTGACCACCCCGACCACATCGATGCCGGGGAATTCGGCACCGACCTGCCGCGCCGCGCCTTCCAGTGCTGTCACCGAAACATCCTGCGGTACATACGTTCGCAGAGTTCCACGAGCAGTCATTGCATCGAGCAGCAACCGCGTCTTCTCCGAGGAACCGGAACCCAGTTCGATCAGGATCTCAGGATCGGTGAACGCAGCGATCTCGTCGGCGTACCGAGCGAGCAGGCCGCGTTCGGTACGGGTGGGGTAATACTCGGGTAATGCCGTGATCTCCTCGAACAGTTCACTTCCACGCGCGTCGTAGAACCATTTGGGCGAGAGCCACTTCGGCGTAGCGGTCAAGCCCTCCCTGGCCTCGGCTCGCAATGCGTCGACCGATTCGGCCGGTGTCAGATAAACCTCGAGCGTAGGGGTTTTCATTGTTCTCCCATCGGTATCGGGGTGATGATCAAATGGCCGGGACGCGCGCAGACGATGTGCCGGTCCGGCACCTGCTCCCAGTCCGGTGAACGATCGGACGGTTCGGAAACGATCAGTGCCCGCGACTCGTCGACCCGCGTGTACAACGCGTGGCCCCACGCCGTGGCCCACAGTTCCTGCCCGTCGCCGAACAGGAGGTTCAATCGTGAATCCGGTGCCGCCGCAGCCACATCGTGAACGAGGCTCGTCACGGCGGCTTCCGCGGGCTTCGACTTCAACCGATGCCGAAGCACTGTCCACAACAAGGCAGCATCCGTCGGCGCGGGCATCTTCAGCAATTCGACGGCCGGAACTTCTGCTGCCAAGTCGGCGAGTGAGCCAGGCCAACCGGATACCGCTCCGTTGTGGCTGAAAGCGTAGGTTCCGTCGACGAACGGTGCGCAGGCACCGATCTCGACGGCCATCCCCTCCGTCGCGGAACGTACGGCGGCGAGAACGGATCCGGAAATGATGTGGGACAACGTCTCGTCGACTGTCGGGTCCGACCAGATCGGCGAGATACTGCGGTACCGTCCCTGCCTTCCACCGTTCCACCACACCGCGCCGAATCCGTCGGCATTGATGGTCCCGCCGCCACGCATCTCGCGAGGTGCCCACGACTGTCGCATCAGTGAGTTCTCGCCGTCGTGGAGGAGTTCACGAACCGAACGCGGCGGCCCGAGATACCCGAGGTGCCGACACATGTCAGGATCTACCCGAAATCGTTCTGGCGCAGCGAAAACCCGAGAAGATCTGGCGCCTGATCGGATGGTCCCAGTTGCGGAACGTCCCCCGGCAGGCAACGCTGTCGGTCCCGAACGATCCCCCTCGCAACACTTTGTAGTCGCCGCCGAAGAACACCTCCGAGTACTCCCGGTAGGGGAAGGCCCGGAAACCCGGATACGGATGGAAACCCGAAGACGTCCACTCCCACACGTCACCGATCAACTGCTCGACACCTGCTGCCGACGCACCCGCCGGGTACGAGCCGACGCCGGCGGGACCGAGATGGCGCTGACCGAGATTGGCAAGTTTCTCGTCTGCGGACACGTCCCCCCACGGGAATCGTCGCGATCTTCCGGATTCCGGATCCCACCGCGCGGCCTTTTCCCATTCCGCCTCGGTGGGAAGCCGTTTGCCTGCCCAGCACGCGTAGGCCTCGGCTTCGTAGAAGCTCACATGCACGACGGGCTTGTCCGGTGGGACCGGAGCCTCGACGCCGAAAGTCTCGTGCCACCAACCCGAACTGTCGCGTTCCCAGAACAGCGGTGCACGGAGTTTCGCGTCGACGCGATGCCGCCAACCGTCACGGGACCACAGTTCCGGTCGGGAATAGCCGCCGTCCTCGATGAATTCGACGAACTGCCCATTGGTGACCGGGAATCTGTCGATCGCGAAGTCGGTGAGATAGACCTGATGCGCCGTGCGCTCGTTGTCGAGTGCCCACGGTTCGTCGTCGGTCCCCATGACGAAGGGGCCGGCCGCGATGGTGACCTCGTCGAGTTCCGGCATGCGGGCCGCTTGCGGAGCGGGAGTCGCAACGAGTGCCGTGGGCCCCGAACGCAATTGGTGGGTCGCGAGCATGGTCTCGGCGTGTTGCTGCTCGTGCTGCGCGATCATCCCGAAGGCAAAACCGTCCATGTCGAGTTCTGTGCGCCCGAAGGTGCTGGCTTCGAGCACATCCCAGACCTTCCCGCGAACCGTACGTACGTATTCGCGCGCCTCGGCCGGGTTGAGCAGGGGAAGTGTGGGTCTCGACGATCTCGAATGCTTGAACGCGTCGTACAGCTCGTCTATGTCGCTACGCACCGGATCGCGGCCACCGACATCTCGCACCAGCCAGAGTTCCTCTTGATTGCCGATATGCGCCAGGTCCCACACGAGCGGACTCATCAACGGGGAATGCTGAGCGACCAATTCGGTATCGTCGACGCAGTCGGTGAGCAGCGTCGACCGCTCACGCGCTCGCAGAAGTACGGCCTCGACCGCTTCCTTGGTGATCTCCCCCGTCATGTGTCGCTCTCACCGGGCACAATTGCGCGACAACACCGTTCGGCTGCGGCATCGAGAAGACGGACAAACTGCGGCTCCGGCGCGTACGACGCGGCAAGCGACATCAGAGAGGTTGCCGCCGAACGCAGTTCGACGTCGTCCAAACCGTACTCGGCCGCATCCCGCCATCTCCCGGCCGTCGACGCTGCGGCATCACTCGCCTCACGCATCACGGCAGGCCCGGACAGCAACGCGTCGATCGCTGCTACCGGTACTCGCCACAGATCTCCCGGCTGCGCATCGATGTAGCGAACCTCCAGATGGCCGACAGCGCGAACCGGCGGGAACAGCGTGGACAGGTGATAGTCCAAGTCCGCCCAGACGGGTCGGCGTCCGATCTCGGCATCCACAGCGCCGTCTATCCAGTCCCCGAAAGTGGCACCCCGCGGAGCCGTCCAATCGTCGCCCTCGTTTCGCACACACATCAGCGGAACATCGAGCGCCCAGCCGGCGTAGTCCTGCACTTCCGGGACTGCGACCGTTCGCCAGGAATCGAGTTCGAGCCACGTCCGCATGCGTTGGGACGCCCAATCCCCTCTCGGAACCCCTTGCAAGCGTGGAGAACACGCAAACGCAGCGATGAGCGCCGGCCCCATGTCCCCGAGGAGCCGCCAACGCTGGGCGATGGACTCCGGGCTGCCGCCGGCATCGACACTGACCTGCACTGCAGCTGTATTGCACATCATCAAGGTGCCGTACGGTCCTATCCCGGCGAAGCGGGATTCCATTGCGCAATAACGTGGCAACCGGAGAATCCGGGAAGGTGGGCGGGCGACGTCGGCCGCGGCAGAACTGATTTCGATGGAGTACGACGCGAGGAGTGTTTCGAGAGTACGACGGTCTTCGTCGAGACAGTCACACAGTTCTCGGGCGGACGTCCGCGGCGCTGACGAGAGTTCGATCTGTCCGCCAGGTTCTACGGTGACGAGGCTGCCACGAGGAAGCGGAACCGCTGGTGAATCCGGGTCGATACTGGTGGGTGCGTGTCGCCCGAGTGCCTTTGCCAGAGTCGCTGCTGACGGCCGCTCCCCACCGGGAACCTGGCCGGTCAGCCACTCGAGCTCAGCTCCGACCAAACGGGGTGGCCCCTGTTTGAAGCACACACCACCGACGTAGGCCTCGGCCGCAGGACGTGAATCCACCTGCGTGGTCTGTGCTGCTGTCAACGCTGCTGTCACCATTCGACTTCCCCTTCGGGCGGTCTTCGCGGTCGCTACCGACGATAGAACGCCAACGTCCGAGATGCACCCTTTGTGGTGTTACGTGTCGTTGAATTTCTTCAGTCGTATCCACCGGTACCCACAACCGGCCAGAACCACACCTGCGCCGGAAACAACCGCGATCCACGGAAGTGTGACCACCAGAACGACACAACCAGCCGCGCCGACCGCTTGCAGCCACTTCGGATACGTCCGGTCCACACCGCGTTGGCTGTACGCACTCACGTTCGCGACGAAGTAGTAGAGCAGCACTCCGAACGACGAAAAGCCGATCACCCCACGAAGATCGGTTGTCGAGACCAAGGCGATCACAACGGCACCGACCACAAGTTCCGCATGGTGAGGGACCCCGAACCGTGGATGGACTGCAGCGAGGGCCACTGGCAGATCGCGCTCGCGGGCCATCGCCATCGCCGTACGACTCACGCCGGCGATCAGAGCCAGCAGCGCCCCCGCCGACGCCGCCGTGGCACCGATCACCACTACGGGAACGGCCCAACTCCAACCGACTGCGCCCACCGCATCTGCCAGTGGTCGCGCCGAATTCGCCAGCCGATCAGGTCCCAGCGTCACCAACAGCACCACCGCTACCAGCGCATAGAGGATGACGGCGACGGTGAGTGCGATCAGGATCGCCCGCGGAATCGTTCGACGCGGATCACGCACTTCCTCCCCCAGCGTCGCGATCCTGGCGTACCCGGCGAAGGCAAAGAACAGCAGTCCCGCCGATTGCAGAATTCCGTACCACGACCCGAATGCGAGATCCGGGAACTCGCGCACCGCACCAGGACCGACGACGGCAACCACCAGCGCTACACACAGCGCCGTCGTCGACACGGCGACGATCACCCTGGCCATGTGCGCCGTCCGCGTGACTCCGCGGTAGTTGACTGCAACCAGCGCTGCCACCACCAATACCGCGACGGGGACACGCCAGGCCGTAGGCGCAACATACGTCGCGAAAGTCAGAGCCATTGCCGCGCAGCTCGCGGTCTTCCCGATCACGAACGACCAGCCGGCGGCAAACCCCCACCAGGGTCCGAGCTGCTCACGTCCGTAGACGTAGGTCCCACCTGAAGTGGGGTATCTGGCCGCAAGCTGCGCCGACGACGTCGCGTTGCAGTAGGCGATGAACGCTGCAATCGCCAGGCCCACAAGCAACCCGGTACCGGCTACTGCGGCAGCGGGCGCGAACACCACGAAGACTCCGGCGCCGATCATCGCGCCGAGGCCGATCACCACGGCATCGGCCGTGCCCAGTCTTCGCTCCATCGGGACAGCTTCGTTCACAGGTAGTTTGAACCACACCGACATGAACGGAAGGTGCCATGTTCGATCTCGACACGATCCGCCGCGACACTCCCGGATGCCTTGACAAGGTGTTCCTCGACAGCGCGGGATCCTCGCTCCCGCCCGAGCCGGTGCCGGCCACGATGATCGAGCACCTGCGACGTGAAGCCGACGTCGGCGGATACGTCGCAGCTGCTCGTCAGAGCGGCGCCCTCGCTGCTGTTCCCCATTCGCTGGCCCGGGTCATCGGTGCTCAGGCAACCGATATCGCTTTGACGGACAGCGCGACCCGCGCGTGGAACGACTTCCTCGCTGCCGTTCCGCTCGGACCCGGTGATCGAATTCTCATCAGCGGAGTCGAATACGCGAGCAACGCCATCGCTGCACTGGGGCGGGCGCGTTCGACCGGTGCCCACGTCGAGATCATCCCGAGCGATCAGTACGGACGCATCGACCTCGACGCACTCGAGAACATGCTCGACGATCGGGTTCGCGTCGTCTCCGTCGTCCATGTCCCCACCAACGGCGGCCTGATCAACCCCGTTCGCGAGGTCGTCGAACTCGCGAGGGCCCACGGCTCGCTCGTTCTGCTCGACGCATGCCAGTCCGTCGGCCAATTGCCCATCGACGTCACCGAACTCGGCGTCGACGCCCTCAGCGCAACCGGCCGCAAGTGGCTCCGCGGGCCACGCGGAACCGGATTCCTGTACGTCCGCCCCGGACTCGTCGACGCACTCGAACCCGCTGCGATGGACCTGCACGGAGCGGAATGGACCGGCGAGAACAGCTTCGTCCCTGCGCCGGATGCAACACGATTCGAACTCTGGGAAACGAGTGTCGCGGCGCGCCTGGGTCTCGGCGTCGCCGCCGACTATCTGCTCTCGATCGGCACCGACACGGCGTGGGAGCAGATCGAATCCCGAGCAGTCACGCTGAGGGAAGGTCTGGCAGCGATTTCCGGAGTCGAAGTCCGCGATCGAGGAACCCATCTGAGCGGCATCGTTTCCTTCACCGTCGACGGTATTTCCGAGCACCTGGTTCGGGATCAGCTTGCAGCACAGAACATCACCGTCACCGTCAGCGGTCGCGGGTCCACCCTCCTCGACATGGATGCCCGCGGACTCGACGCCGTGGTTCGCGCATCGCCGCACTACTTCGTCGACGAAGCCGACCTGGACACATTTCTGGGCGCGGTGAGGAGTTTGCAAACCTCCCGTTGACCGGGACCATGCCTGATCTGCGGAAGTCGAAACTGCAACTGTGGGGTGATCAGCAGTTTCGCCTTCCGAGAGGACTATTCGCATGGCCGACCCCACCGTCAGACCGATCTCCGCTGCCGACATCACCACCTGGGACTACGAGGCCGACGTCGTCATCGCGGGATACGGCATCGCCGGCGTCACCGCTGCGATCGAAGCAGCTCGTGCCGGCGCCGAGGTGCTCGTCCTGGAGCGGACGGGCGGTTGGGGCGGAGCCGCGTCACTGGCTGGTGGATTCATCTACCTGGGCGGTGGAACGCCGTTGCAGAAGGCGTGCGGGTTCGAGGACTCGGTCGAGAACATGAAGACGTTCATGAAGGCAGCGCTCGGCCCCGGAACCGACGATACGAAGATCGACGCGTACTGCGAGGGCAGCGTCGATCACTACAACTGGCTCGTCGACGCCGGGGTCCCGTTCAAGGAATCGTTCTGGGGTCAGCCCGGCTGGGAACCGCCGTACGACGACGGCCTGATGTACTCGGGAGGCGAGAACGCCGCGCCGTTCAACACCCTCGTCGACCCCGCGCCCCGCGGACACGTTCCGCAGATGTCCGAGAAGAACACCGGCGAGAAGGGCGGCGGCTACATGCTGATGAAGCCACTCGTCGAGACGGCCGAAAAGCTCGGCGTCCGAGCAGAATACGATCTGCGCGTCCAAACTGTGGTGGTAGACGGCGATCGGGTTGTCGGCGTCGTCGCCAAGCGCTACGGCAAGGATGTCGCGATTCGTGCCCGCAAAGGCGTAGTGCTGGCGATGGGCAGCTTCGCGTACAACAACGAGATGGTGCGCTCGAACGCACCGCGTATCTTCGGCCACCCGGCGGCCTCCATCGAGGCGCACGACGGCCGCGCAATCCAGATCGGTCAGGCACTCGGCGCCGACACCGCACACATGGACGCCACCGAGGTCGCGTTCTTCTGCGACCCGCAGTTGATGGTGCGCGGCATTCTTGTCAACGGCCGCGGTCAGCGATACATCCCCGAGGACACCTACCCCGGCCGCATCGGCCAGGCAACGCTGTTCCAGCAGGACAACCAGGCATTCCTCGTGATCGACGAAGCTGCGTACGAGGAAGGCATGAATGCCGAATCGTCCAGTGCACAGTTGCGGGCGCAGCCGAGCTGGGTGGCGGAGACCGTCGAGGAACTCGAAGGCGAGATGGGATTGCCCGCCGGATCGCTGCAATCCACCGTCGACCTCTACAACCGGCACGCGGCTGAAGGTTCGGATCCGGTGCTCGGCAAGAAGTCCGAGTGGGTGAAGCCGATCGTCGGCCCGTTCGCGGCAATCGATCTCCGTGGCCGCACAGGCGGATTCACGCTGGGAGGATTGAAGACCACCGTCGATTCCGAGGTTCTGCACGTCTCGGGTGCGCCGATCCCCGGACTGTTCGCAGCGGGTCGCTGCACGTCCGGTGTCTGTGCGGGCGGTTACGCCAGCGGGACAAGTCTCGGCGACGGCAGCTTCTTCGGACGTCGTGCCGGAATCAGCGCGGCGCGCTAGGTCACCACAACTCGCACGCCCTCGGCAAAGCGGTACGGCTGAGTCTGCAGGACCGCGCCGAGGTGTTTCCTCAGTCTGGACACCTCGGCGCGCACTGCCACGACATGCTCGCGATCACCGAAGAGCACTTCGCTCAGGCCTGCGGCATCCACACCTGCCGAACCGACGGCTGCCAGTGCCCGCAAGATCTGAGCGTGACGCGGCGAAAGCGCGCGCGTCCAGTTGGCGTCACCACGCACCGTCACCTGCGGCGATGCGCCGAGGGCCAGCTCCAGCTCGATCAACGGCCCGCCGACGCCGGTGCGCAACAGCCAGCCGTCTCCGAGCGGCTCAGGCAGACACATCCCCAGACCTGGCACGATGACGGGCTTTCCCGCACTGGGTGCTGCCACGCGGTCAGGCGCGGCAATCCCGCTGGCGCCGGCCACCCAGCCGTACTCGTCGACCACCAATGCCGGACCTGTTCCTGCCGCGAACAGCGGTGCCGCCCGCGAGCGCAGGCGCTCGAGCGAAGCCGCGTGCTCGCGCCACAGCGTCGCCTCCGCGAGGCGAACCGCGGTGCGCACCAGCGCGACGGTGGTGGGATGCACCGAAGCTGCGGATCCACTGATGTCCACCACGCCCAGTATCTCGCCCGTCCGTGGGTCGTGCACGGGCGAGCCGGTACACGACCAATTGTGATGCGTGGGCGCATAGTGCTCGGCCGAGAAGAGTTGCACCGCAGAGTCTTCGATCAGCGCGGTACCTATCGCGTTGGTCCCCACCGACTGCTCCGACCAGCGTGCGCCTTCCGCGAACCCGAGAGCGTCCGCCGCACGTTTGACGGTCTTCGCCCCTTCGCGCCAGAGCAGGACACCGTCGGCGTCGGCAACGACCACGATGAAGCCCGCGTCCTCGGCGACCTCGGTGAGCGTGGTTCGCAGTTCGGGCAGAACGCTTCGCAGCGCGGTACGCGAACGCCTCGCCTCCAACTCGGAGAAATCGGCAACAGTAGACGCACCGCAGTGATCCGGCGTGAGCCCGCCGGCGGCCACCCTCGACCACGACCGCGCCACGACGGTCCGCGGCTGCGCCGGTGGTTCCTGGCCGGAGAGAACTGCGTCGTGCACCCGACTGAGTAGGCGAGCATGCTGCGACAGGTCGGTACCCGGCACGACGGCACCGAGCCGACTGCCTTCGGGAGCGTTCCCCACGATGGTCACTCCGTCAGGCTACCGCTTTCGATGTGACGCGAACCACGTCCACACGGCCAGGTCCCCACCACCTGCGATTAGCGGCCGGGAGCAAACTCCGGTAACGTATCCAAAGTTGTCTCGGCGAGGGTGAATCGCAGCAGTTCCACACGTTGCAGGTTTACCGTGATCGACGCGGCTACGGCTCAGCTCGAGCGTTTCGCTCCTGGCCGTGTGCGCGCCTGTCCGCCTTGCCGCAGGCAAAACCACACGTCAGTAAACCGAGCACGAACCCCGTGAGTTGTAGGAGCCGTTTCATCATGTCTGAAGAAAACAACCTCGTCGCCGTCGTCCGCACCGAATTCGGCAAGGGCGCAGCTCGCCGCGCACGTCGTGACGGCCAGGTCCCCACGGTTCTGTACGGCCACGGTGAAGATCCCCGCCACCTCAATGTGCCGGCTCGCGACTTCGCCGCCATCCTCCGTGCACACGGCACCAACGCCATCCTCACCCTCGACATCGAGGGCACGGAGCAGGTTGCACTGACCAAGTCGGTCGTCGTGCACCCCATCCGCAACTACATCGAGCACGCCGACCTCCTCGTCATCAAGAAGGGCGAGAAGGTCACGATCGACGTGAACGTCATCGTCGTTGGCGATGCTGCTGCAGGCACGATGGTCGCGCAGGACGCATCCACGATCTCCATCGAGGCCGACGCGCTTCACATCCCCGAGCAGATCGAGGTTTCGGTCGAGGGTCTCGAGATCGGCACCCAGATCCTGGCCAGCCAGCTCGAACTGCCCAAGGGCTCGACCCTGCAGGCTGACGCCGACACCCTGATCGTCAACGTCGTTGCTGCACCCACCGAGGCAGACCTCGAAGAGGGCGCAGAAGCTCCCGCCGCCGACGAGGCTGCAGAAGAGGCCTGATCCTCTCGGTTCCAACAGAACTCACTGCGCGCGGCGCGTCATTCCGATTCGGAGTGACGCGCCGTTCGTGCGTAGCAGGAAAAATCAAGCCAGAAAGTAGCGTCCGTTGAGCACAGACACCGCCCTCGTCATCGGCCTGGGTAATCCCGGCCCCCAGTACGAGAAGACCCGGCACAACGTCGGCTTCATGGTCGCCGGCACCCTTGCCGGGCGCATGGGCGGAAAGTTCAACGTACACAAGAAGAGTGGTGCCGAAATCGTCGAAGGTCGCCTCGCCGGCCGGCGCGTGATTCTCGGAAAACCACGCTCGTACATGAATCTCTCGGGTGGCGCTGTCGCCGGTCTCGCGCGGTTCTTCTCGGTCGACGCCGCGAACATCATCGTCGTCCACGACGAACTGGATCTCGATTTCGGGACGATCAGACTCAAACTCGGCGGCGGCGAAGGCGGCCACAACGGCCTGCGGTCCATTTCGAGTTCGTTGACCACCAAGGACTACCTGCGCACGCGCGTCGGGATCGGTCGTCCGCCGGGCCGCATGGACCCGGCGGACTACGTTCTCAAGCCGTTCTCGTCCACGGAGCGAAAAGAGCTCGATCTCGTATGCGAAGAGGCTGCGGATGCAGTGGAGCTACTGCTCGAACTCGGGTTGGAAGCCGCACAGAACCGCCTGCACTGACGGTCAGTTACCCAGCAGTGCAGCCGAATTCGCGCGGCGGAGCTTCCCCGACGACGTCTTCGGGATACTGCCGGGACCCAGGACCGCAACGGCACGAGGTCGGACACCGACGTCGGCAACCACGGCGTGGACCACTTCGCGTTCGATACGCTTGACCTCTTCCGGATCTTCGAAAGCGTTGGTCTCGACGGCGACTGCAAAGCTCTCACGCTTCTGGCCGGCGTCGAGACGAATCGCGACGGCGTTTCCGGGACGCACACCGGCAACGGTTCCGGCCGCCCGTTCGATGTCTGTGGGGTACACGTTCCGGCCGCCCATGATGATGACGTCCTTGACACGCCCGCACACCACGACCAGTCCTTCCTCGGTGAAGTACCCGACGTCACCGGTGTCGAGCCAACCGTCGGCGTCCTGGGCCGGCTTGTGTCCGTCGACCGTGACGTACCCGGGAGTGACTGCCTTGCCGCGAACCTCGATGATTCCGACACCGCGGGCCGGAAGCACCTGACCGTCACGGTCGACGATGCGTCCCTCGAGGTCAGGCACCATCTTGCCGAGTGTGGCGAGGGCACGAGCGTTGGGGCGATTGGACGGCACCGCTCGAGACATCGATTCGAGAAAGTCTGGATCGACGTAGTCGAGGACCTGACCTTGATCGGGATCCGGAATCGACACGGCGAGCGTGGTTTCCGCCATTCCGTACACGGGCGCCAGCGCAGTCGGGTTCAAACCGAAACGCGCACCTGCCTCGGCGAGTGCATCCATCGTGTCGGGATCCACCGGCTCGGCGCCGTTCCACATGTATCGGACGCTGGACAGGTCGACTGCCCCGTCTTCCGCCTGTGCGAGTCGACGAGCCAAGAGCGAGTACGCGAAGTTCGGTGCGGCGGTGACGGTTCCGCCGTACTTGCCCATCAGTTCGGCCCACAGCACCGGGGTGCGCAGGAAATCCATCGGCGTGATGCTGATGACCTCTGCGCCCACCTGCATCGGAACCGTGAGAAAACCCACCATGCCCATGTCGTGGAAGAGCGGAAGCCAGCTCACCATCACGTCGTCTTCGATGGAGAACTTGATGCGGTTGATCATGGCGTAGGCATTTGTGTAGAAGTTCTCGTGCGTGATCTGCACAGCCTTGGGCGAACCGGTGGAACCGGACGTCAACTGCTGGAGTGCGATATCCGATTCGGCCGTCTCCACGGGATCGATCGACGTTCCGCTGCGAAGCTCGTCCACCGTCACGACGGTGATGCCACGCTCTTCGAGGAGCGGCTTGGCCGCGTCGAAGGGCGCACCCAGAATGACGGCTTTCGCGGAGATCATGTCGATCACAGTCTCGGTGTCCTGAGCCCAGACGCCCAGATCCGTTCGGGGGGTCGGCTGATGCAGCATCGTCACCGACGCACCGCGCATCCACGTCGCCTGGCAGGCAGGTGCGATGTCGACGGGCTGTCCGGCGAGAATGCCGATCGCGACGCCGCGATCGATACCGACCTCGGCCAGGCCGCCGGCCATGCGCCGAGCCTCCTGGTGGATGTCGCCCCAGGTCTGACGGAAAGCGTTGTCCGGCTCTCCCGTCACCAGGCCGCGGTCGGTGACTGCGGCGGTCGCATACATCTCTTCGGTGAACTTGCTCAACGCAACTCCTCGGTCAGTGTCACTCTTCGATCAGTGCAACTCTTCGCAGGACACAAATGGCTGTGTGTTCGAACACACACATACATGGATAATCAGCGATCGTTCGCCGAGTGTTACGCCGCAGTGGCTATCGCATCGTGGTCTGCGAGTATCCTTTCTCTGTTGTGCTGCCGCACTCTCCACCTGTCCGCGCACCGGCACGTCGCCGGCACCGACGCCCACTTCGAGAGGTTCTTCGTTGACTACCCCGTCCGACTCGACCGTCCCTTCCGACTCGACTGTCCAGTCCGACACCGAAGGCCCCGATTCAACCGAGAGCGGGTCGGTCGCGGTCACGACGACGACCAAGGGCCTGTCCGCCGAGGCAGAGCGTCGCCGCACCTTCGCCGTCATCTCGCATCCCGACGCCGGAAAGTCGACGCTGACCGAAGCGCTGGCACTGCACGCGAAGAAGATCTCGGAGGCAGGAGCCGTCCACGGCAAGGCAGGCCGCAAGTCGACGGTCTCGGACTGGATGGAGATGGAGAAGGCCCGCGGCATTTCCGTCAGTTCCACCGCACTGCAGTTCAACTACCACTCGTCCGAGACCCCGGACGAGCAGATCAACGTCATCAACCTCGTCGACACCCCCGGTCACTCCGACTTCTCCGAGGACACGTACCGCGTCCTGACCGCCGTCGACGCGGCGGTCATGCTCATCGACGCTGCCAAGGGCCTCGAACCGCAGACGCTCAAGCTGTTTCAGGTGTGTCGTCACCGCGGCATTCCGGTCATCACCGTCATCAACAAGTGGGACCGTCCCGGTCAGACTCCTCTCGAACTGCTCGACGAGATCAGCGAACGGATCGGCCTCACACCCACCCCCCTGTACTGGCCGGTCGGCATCGCCGGCGACTTCCGCGGACTGCTGCGGCGCGGTGAAGACGGTGAGGCTCGCGAGTACGTCCGCTTCACCCGTACCGCAGGCGGCGCGAAGATCGCCCCCGAAGAGGTCATGGACGCCGACGCGGCGCTCGCCAAGGAAGGCTCCGAGTGGGAGACCGCGGCCGAGGAGAGTGAACTGCTCTCCGCTACCGGCCAGGACCACGATCAGGAGATGTTCCTCGCCGGTCAGACTTCCCCGGTGATCTTCGCGTCCGCGATGCTCAACTTCGGCGTCCGCCAGATCCTCGACACCCTCGTCGAATTGGCGCCGCCGCCGCGTGGGCGCGAAGACCTCAGCGGCAAGCCGCGCGAGGTCACCGATCCGTTCAGTGCGGTCGTCTTCAAGGTGCAGGCCGGTATGGACACCGCGCACCGCGACCGTCTGGCGTTCATGCGCATCGTCTCCGGCGTGTTCGAGCGCGGCATGGTTGTCACACACGCCCAAACCGGCAAGCCCTTCACGACCAAGTACGCCCAGACGGTATTCGGACGTGAACGTTCCACCGTCGAATCCGCGTTCCCCGGCGACGTCGTCGGCCTCGTCAACGCCACCGCACTCGCACCCGGCCACACGCTGTACACCGAGAAGAAGGTGGAGTTCCCGCCGATCCCGTCGTTCGCGCCGGAACACTTCTCGATCCTGCGCGCCGAAAGCGCCGGCAAGTACAAGCAGTTCCGCCGTGCTGTCGACCAACTCGATTCCGAGGGCGTCGTCCAGATTCTCCGCAACGACATCCGCGGCGACGCCTCCCCCGTCATGGCGGCCGTCGGCCCGATGCAGTTCGAGGTCGTCGCAGCACGCATGAAGGCCGAGTTCAACGTCGAGGCCAAGATGGAACCGCTCGGCTACGCATTGGCTCGCCGTACCGACGCCGCGTCCGAGGTCGAACTGAACCGTCAACGAGGTGTGGAGGTCTTCACCCGTTCCGACGGTGTTCTGCTCGCCCTGGTCAGTGACAAGTGGCGCCTGCAGTACATCCAGAAGGAACTCCCGGATCTGACGCTCGAACCCCTCGTCGCTGCTGCGGACTGATGAGCCTGATCGAGGCGCTGTTCGACGCCGAACTGCACATTGGCAGCGCCACGATTCTCTGGCGAGAGATCATCGGAAACGCGTTCGGAATCGGCTCCGCGATCGCGGGCGCGCGACGCTCGGTATGGGCGTGGCCCGTCGGTATAGCCGGAAATGCCTTGTTGTTCACGGTGTTCATGGGCGCACTTTTCCACACGCCGCAAGAGCTCAATCTCTACGGCCAGGCCGGCCGTCAGTTGTTGTTCATCACCGTCAGCGTCTACGGGTGGACTCAGTGGCGACGCGGGGCACGCGACTCCGGTCGCGCAGTCCTGCCCCATTGGGCGACAACTCGCGAGCGCGTCGCCATGATCGCCGTCATGACCAGCGGCACAATCGCTTTCGCCTGGATCTTCGACCTCCTCGGCTCGTACGGAGCGTGGGCGGAGGCCTGGATCTTCACCGGCTCCATCCTCGCGACATACGGCATGGCGCGCGGCTGGACCGAATTCTGGCTCATCTGGATCGGCGTCGACGCCGTTGGTGTTCCCCTTCTTTTCCGAGCCGGCTATTACCCTTCGGCGATCCTCTATCTGGTCTATGCATTCTTCGTCCTGTGGGGCTTCGCAATGTGGCTGCGCATTCAACGCCGAACTCCACAAGGGGTGTGACCGTAAACCAACTCCTGGTATGTTTGCGTCGATTAAGCAAACCGGCGGTCTGTTTACGGGCATCAGGAGCGAAACAATGGAAGACAAGAATTCTCACGGAATAGCAGGCCCCAACGGTTCCGGCAACGGATCGAGAGCCAATAGTTCCGCAAGTAATGGTTCTGCAAGCAATGGTTCTGCAAGCAATGGTTCTGGGAGCAACCTTTCCACGGGTAACGGTTCCAACAGTGCCACCGCCACAGCGGATTTTCTGTCGACCGCACCCAAGCAATCCGATGCATTCACGTTTCCGCTTCCTGCCCGAACCACGGCCGCACACAGCAGCGGAGAGGACCTTTCAGTGCCAGCTTCAACACGCGAATCATCGAGGACGCTCGAAACTCGGAGTCGTACCGTCGTACGTCGCGACGCGATGGGCGTAGCCGCCGTTCGAGTGGCCGGTCGACTCACCCACACCGAACTCATCGCAAATCAGGCCTCACCCTCGAGCGCACATTCCTCCGATCCCACGACGGATCTGGACGAGTTGCTCACGATGCTCGGCAGCTACCTGTTGTCCTCGGGGTTCGAACATCCCGAAATCCACGCCAAACTGGGCGGACAGTCGATCGTCGTCAACCTCGTATCGCCGGAGATCAGCGCGAGCTGATCTGGGCCCAGCTGCCCCTTAGGGCCACAGCACTGCTCGTGTCCATGCTCGGTCCGAGCCGCGCCGGTACAACCACCGCTGATGCCGACGCCCGGAGTCTGCCTGCCAGAACTCGACAGACTCCGGCTCGAGGCACCACGCACGCCAGTCCTTCGACACGAACCCTGGGTCGTCGCTGATTCTTGCTTCCGCAGCGGCCACCGACGTGTCGTACGCCCCTAAGTCTTCGAGCACCTCGCTCTGCTCACTTGCCGTCGCCACCGCTCTCGCCGTGACGGAGCGTTCGACGAAGTCTCGGCGTCGAAGTGCGTCGCCGCCCTCGCGAACCGTTCCGCGAATCCGGACCTGTTGACCCGTCTCGCGCCAGTAGAAGGCGAGCGATGCTCGCGGATTTTCTTTCAACTCAACACCTTTCGGCGAAGCAGCTGAACCAGAGAACCAGAACCCACCCTCGGTCACGTCCTTGAGGATGAGGAAGCGAGAATCAGGCATACCGTCGCCGTCCACGGTCGAGAGCGCACACACGTGTGGCTCGACGACGCCGAAGGCCACGGCCGCACGGAGCCAGTCGAGGAACAACTCCCCCGGCTTTTCCGGAAAACACTCGGGCGCGGGCGGCGGAGTTCCGGTCAGCGCGGGGATACCGCGAATCCACGTCCGTACGTCAGGCAGCGAAAAATCTGCATCAACCATGAGCCGACTCTAATCGCGGGCGACCTCAGGAGACGTTGCGAACGACCGAGTCGCCGAACGACGGTTGCTGCAGCAGCGCCCACTTGTTGGACGTCAATCGGAAACTCGGCATGTCGGCGAGCGCCACCACCGATTCCCAGGTCCGCTCGTAGCTCGTGTGGGAGATTCGCCATTCACCGTCGCTGCAGCGGGTGTATCTGTCGTGATAGAAGGCCGATCCGCGAAGCAGCATGCCGTCTTCGGGGATTACCACTGTGTCCGCGAGGCACCAGATCCCGGTTGCAGTGTCTCCGTCGACGTCGATCTCGGGTTGCCCGCACTGATGTTCGGTGATGATGTGTGATCCGAGAGTGTTCTCGAGGAAGGAGACGAACGAATCTCGGGAATCGAAACTGAGTTGTTCTCCGTAGATCGCGGTGGCGTCGACGGTCAGAGTGTCGGCGAATTCGACCCACGATTTGGTGTCCAAGGCGCGTGCGTATCGGTACTTGAGTCTTTGGATGAGAACAATCGCTTCGAGATCCATGATCCCCGCCTCCCGGTGCAGCAACCACCCGTCCTATGTGTGCACATTAGCCTGTATCACGCCGAAACGGGCATTACTCTCAAAGCTAGTAGAAATGTCAGCCGATAACACGCTTTTCCAGGCCGTCGAGCATGATCGTGATCTTCTCGTCCAACCAACCTCGACCGTGCCACGTCGATTCGTCGCCGATACCCTCGATCAACGACTCCGATGCATTCCAACTTTCCTGATACGCCTGTCGCGCGGAACGTGAATCGGCGGAGCTGACGGTCTTGTCCATCGCCGCCATCATTGCGAACTGCGTCATCGTCACCTCGGAGATGAAGTCCACCGCCAATATCGCATCGTGGGGTGTGAAGCCTTGCGCAGTCAACGAACCGACCAGTTTCTCCACGATCTCGATTATCGCCGGCGGCGTGCCCGGAACTGCGAGACCGACCTGGGCCAGACCTGGATAGCGCTCGAACGAGGACCACAGAACGTCGCAGAAATCCCTCAGGAATTCGCGCCACGGACGATTCGTATCGGGCCATACAGTCTGACGCACAACATGATCCGAGCAGGCACGCAGCAGCGCTTCGCGGTCTGCGAAGTAGCGATAAAGTGCAGAATGACTGACGCCCAGCCGCTTTGCCACGCTCGGCATCGTCAGTTCACTCAGATCACCGGCCAGGGCGGCCTCGACGATGTCCGTTGTCGACAACGTCGGCGGCCGCCCCGTCTTCTTTCCGGTCTGCATTCTGCTCAGCTTGCCACCAACCGCCATCCCGACGCACGGTGGCGCTGGTTCCAGAACGCAGCGTAGTTCCCACCGGCTGCGAGCAGAACTTCGTGGGTTCCCACTTCGACGATCGATCCGTCGTCACCGAGCACGATGATCTGATCTGCGGCCACGACGGTCGACAGTTTGTGAGCGATCACGAGCAGTGTGCTTTCCCTGGCGAGTTCTTGCATCGCACGCTGCACGTGTGCCTCGTTCTCGGGATCGAGCGCGGCCGTCGCCTCGTCGAGCAGAACGACAGGTGCGCGTTTGAGGAGTGCGCGCGCAATGGAGACCCGCTGCCGCTCTCCACCGGACAGTGCCGTCCCGCCCTCACCGACACGGGTGTCCCAACCCCGCGGAAGCCGCTCGACGATTTCCGCGACGCCCGCGATCCGAGCCACGTCGAAGACTTCTTCGTCCGTGGCTTCGGGGCGGCCGAGGCGGATGTTCGCGATCAACGTGTCGTCGAAGAGGTACACGTCCTGGAAGACCAGAGACAGCTGCGACATCAGGTCGGCACTCGTGAGGTCCCGCACGTCGACGCCGCCGACACGCACCACACCGGAGTCGACGTCGTAGAAGCGCGAGATCAACCGGGTGACGGTGGTTTTGCCGGACCCTGACGGACCGACCAACGCCGTCAACGACTTCCGTGGCACGTCGAAGGAGATGTTTCGCAGAACCTGCCCACCGTCCGCGTATCCGAAGTCGACGGCGTCGAACTGCACTGCCGTCTCCCCCGTCGCCGTCCCGCTGGTATCGGGTTCGACCATTGGTTCAACTTCGAGGATCTCGGACATTCGCCGGATTTCATTGCGTGCCATTCTGATTGCACCGCCGAACTCGCCGATCTCACCCAGCGGCTGGATGAACCGTGCGGTCAGTCCGAGTAGCGCGATCAACGTGACCGGATCGATGTCGCCGCCGAGCGCGAGGAACGCGCCCAAGATGATCACGGCAGAGAACACGAATTGCAGGGCGATCCCGTTGACCACGGACCCGATCACCACGAACCACAGTTGTGAACGACCCGCAGTGTGTTGCGATTCGATCGCGTCGTCGAGCGGTTCGTACACCCCGTGGGTGCGTCCGAAAGCACGCAGGACCGGTTGGCAACGCGCGTATTCGAGCACTCGATTGTTCGATTCGACGGCTGCGGCATGTGCCCGATCGTCGGCCTTGGCAGTCATCGTCGAGGCAAATCTGGCTGCCGCGAACAGAATCGGAACGCTGACCACCAGCGCCAACCCGAGCCGCCAGTCGAAGAACAACATGCACACGACAATGGTTGCCGGGCTGGCAATTCCGGAGATGATCGGTGTCATCAGGTGCGCAGCCGCCCCCATCACCGAGATGGTGCCCTTGCTGGCAACCTGCGATACCTGCCCGAGTCGGCCGGCGCCGAACCAGCCGAGCGGCAGAGTGACGAGATGATCTCCCAGGCGCAGATGCATCGTCCGCAGCAGAGTGAGGGCCGACTCGAAGCCCTTCATCGCCTGCAGGTAGTGCGCAATCGAACTGATCACAGCGCATACGGCCATGGCGGCGAGCCACCGAACGAAACTGCCCCAGTTCTGATCGAACAGTGCCTGCACCGCAGGGACCAGAAGCGCCACTGCCAAACCCTGCATCACGCCGTACAACACTGCCCACACCAGGAACTCGCGATAACGGCCCTGATTCTGCGGGCCGAGTATCCGGAAGAGGTCGCGAATCATGAGTTGGCCTTTCCTGCTGCGTCAGACGTACCTGCGATGCTGTCGGCCCGACTGTGCTCAATCGAGTCGGCCCGACTGTGACTCGCCCACATCCGGGCATAGGTTGAACCACTCGCCACAAGCTGATCGTGCGTGCCCTTCTCCACGATCCGTCCGGCGTCGAGGACCACGATCTGATCGGCACTCACGATCGAAGCCAACCGGTGCGCGATCACCAGCACGGTGCGCCCCACCGTCAAACGCGACAGCGCTTCTTGGATATCGGCTTCGGACTCCGGGTCGGCGAACGCGGTTGCCTCGTCGAGCACGAGAACAGGAGTGTCCGCGAGAATCGCACGCGCGATGGAGACTCTTTGGGCTTCACCACCCGAGAATCTGGCGTCGACCCCGACCACCGAGTCGTACCCCCTCGGGAGCGCTTCGATTCGGGTGTCGATCTGCGCGGCTGCGGCAGCGGCCTTCACCTCGGCCGAAGTCGCCTGCGGTCGGGCAAGCCGAATGTTGTCGAGCACGGTCGCTTCGACCAGCTGCACGTCCTGCAGAACAAATCCGACGTGGCGGTACAGCTCGTCGGTAGCGACTTCCCTGACGTCGACACCACCGATGGCCACGGATCCGGCACGCACGTCGTGGAACCTCGGAACCAGCGTTGCCAGCGTCGACTTACCCGAACCCGAAGGTCCGACCAACGCCGTCACCGTGCCCTCCGGCAGCGTCAGATCGATGCCGGTCAGAACGTCGGCGCCGTCGTCGTATGCAAAGGAAACTCCGGAGAATCGAACTTCGTTCCCCACAGGCTTTTTCGGATGATCGGTTTCCGGCAGAGCGTCGGTTGCGAACAGCGCGATCAGTCGCGCCGCAGCGGCGGCTGCCTCACGGCGTGCCTGCATACCGAAACCGATGGTCGTCACCGACACCGGAATCACCATCGCGACAAGAGAACTGGTCAGCACATCGATGGGTGACACCCATCCGGAGTGAACGAACCACGAGCCGAGGCCAAGGTTGACCACCAGCACAACCGGTGCGCTCAACGCAATCGAGGCCAGCGCCTCGGTCCGGAGCATCGGGCGAACCCAGCCCTCGTACGAGACGGCAAACGCCTTGGCAGCGTCGCGGTATCGAGAATGTGACTGCTTGTCCTGACCGAAGGTCTTGACCACTGCGATGCCGGTGACGAACTCGACGATGGTGTTGCTGATGGCCGCGATGCCCTCATTCATCCGGCTCAACTTGACGGCCATGTCCTTGGTCATGATCGCGTAGGCGATCATGTAGATCGGGAGGGTGGCAATCGCGACCAGTCCCAGACGCCAGTCGATCGAGATCACGTAGCCGAGCCCGACGAGCGGCACCGCAATGGCGCCGGTGGTCTCGACGGCGCTGTGCGCAACCAGGTAGTGGAGATCGGAGATGTCGTTCTGCGCGGCTTTTCGCACGGTTCCGGACGAGTGGGAGGTGAACCAGCCCAGTGGAAGTCGACCGAGTGTCGCTGCGATTCGACGCCGAAGCACAGCTTGAAGATTGACATCGGCGAAGTGCGTCACGATCAATGCACCGCCTCCGAAGAACGCGCGCATACCCAGACCGAAGACGACCACCCACACGATCGTCCAGACGCGAGACGAGTCGATGTCGCCGCCCACGATCAGCGTCTTACCCAACTCGGCGATGGCCACGTACGGCACGATGGCCGCGACCGCGGCGATCACCTGCATCACCATCGCGATGGTGGTCCGTGTACGAACTGGCGCAAGGAGTTCGCGAAGCGCGCTCTTGTGCGCCGCCGCTTCAGCTTTGGCTTGCGAGGCTTCGGCCGTCGCTCCTTGTGATGCGTCGGCCTCTTCAGATGAAATGTCTGCTTTCGTAGCCTGTGTCGTCGTCATTTCGAGAACGCCTTCCATCGGGTTACTGCGTCGGCGTCGGATGCGATGCGGCCTTGGAGTTCCGCGCCGGTGAGAGTGCGATCGGCAAGAGCCTCGAGGTCTTCGAGGATCCAGTAGACCGCGAAAGGATAACTGCCGAACCAAAGTTCACCGCTCACGTCCGCCGTGCGTCCGGCCTTCACTGCGGAGATCTCGTTGAACAGTGGATTTGCGTGAACTAGAGCGCCGTCGTAGATGTTGCCCGAGGTCACGACCATCGCGTCCGCCGCGTGCTGTCCGACCTCCTCGTCTGACACCGAAGACGTGGCAACACCTGTGTTGGGGCCGATCTTCGCGTCGAGTTCGGCTTGCGGGCGCCCGAAACCGGCTTCCTCGATGATCGAGGACATCGGCGACTCCGGGATGACGGTGTACATGCCGCCGGAGAATCCCACCAGCACTGACAGCGTCTGCGGTTGCGCCTCGACCGTTCCGGATACTTCGGCAAATTTGGTCTCGAGCCTCGACACGATTTCGCGAGCTTCGGACTCTCGACCCAGTGCAGTCGCCGCGGTATTCAGAACTTCGCGCCACGGCGCCGCATAGGCGAGCACCGTCGTCGGGGCAATCTCGTTGGCCTGCGCGGTGATCGACGTCAACGAGCCGACATCACTGAGCAGGATTCGGTCAGGATGAACGGCCGCGATCTGCTCCACATCTGGTGATTGGAAGAACGTCGGTTTGTCGACGACCTCGATCCCCTCACTCTGCAAGATCTCCTTCGCCGCCTGCGACTGCAGCGTGGCGAAGACCGTATCGGGCTTGACCCCGAGCGTGAGTGCGTTGAGCGCTGCGAACTCGTCCAGTGCGAGCAGATTCTGAGGTGCAGGTACGGCCGACGACTCGCCTGTTTCCGATGCGTCTGCGTCATCGCCGCCCACGGAGCAACCGACAAGCGCCGTTGCTGTCGCTGCGAGTGCCGTTGCTCGCAGGCCCCACTGCTGCCACATCCTTCTCTCCCCGCTTTAGTTACACGCTGTCTCGATTAGGGTAGCCTACAATAAGTCATGACTTTTGTGCAGTCCTCGTCGCTGGAAGTGCAATCGCCGGCAGACAGGCGACAACACTGATGACGGCACCCATCACGAACGCCAGCGCGAACGAGTCGCCGGAAATGCCGATCGCCAGGACCGCTGTGGTCACCGGGGCGCCCACCGCCGAACCGACGGTTCTGATCACACTGTTGACTCCACTGGCTGCTGCCATTTCCGATGGCGGGACGATCGAGGCAACCAACAGAGCACAGACCGCGAACCCCACGCCGTTCCCCAATCCGACGAGGGAAAAGAACGCTACGATCGCAACCACCGAACTCGGCCAGATCGCGAGTCCGATTGCGCCCGCCGCCATGAGGGCCAGGGCTATGACGGCAGGTACTCGCGGCCCGAATCGCCGCGCTAGAGCCGGCGTCAAGCGGCCGCCGAGAAAGACGAGGACAGCGGCGGGCAAGAGGGCCAAGCCGGTCTGCACGACAGTGAATCCGCTTCCGTACGTGGACGTGTCCGGCGCCTGGAGGATCCGCGGCAGGCAGAGGTAGAAGATATACGGCACGAATCCGAACACCAGAGTGAGTGCGCTGGTGATCATCATCGGTTTGTCCCGAAAGACTCGCATGTCGACGATCGGCGCGTCGTGGCGGGAATCGACGGCAATCAGTGTCGCGAACGAAACGAACGCGACTACCACCAGACCCCAGAATCCGAGCGACAAAACTCCCCAGTCGGAGGCTTTCGTGATCGCCAAGAGCAGGCTCACCAATCCGAACGCCAGAGCGCCTGCACCGGCCCAGTCCGTCGGCATACCCGGGCGGCGATGCGAGCCCGGAACCACGGCCACCACTGCGACCAATGCGAGCACGATCAAGATCCCGGTGATCACGAACAACCACTGCCAACTGAGATACTCGAGGATGACACCGCCGATCACCAGTGCACTTCCGGCGCCGATTCCCAAAGTCCCAGCGAGCCAACCTATCCCTGAAGACAACTCGGGACCTACTACCGTTCTCCGCAGTACTGCCATCGCGAGCGGGAAGCTCGCCATACTCACTCCCTGGACAGCTCGAACGACAAGCAGCACCCCGATATTCGGGGTGGCCGCCGCGGCAAATGTCGCGAGAGCGAAGATGATCAGGACGATCACCAGGACTCGCTTGTCGCCGAATCGGTCACCCATCGCGCCGACTATCGGAGCCATCACCGCGGCCGCCAACAGGTACGCCGTCAGGATCCAGCCGGTCACCGCCACGGACGTGTCGAAATGCTCACCCAACACCGGCAACGCCGGTACCAGCATGGTCTGCATGAGCGAGTAGACGAGTACCGCCCCCGCAAGCGCGGCGATCACCCGGCTCCCGGATCGCGTGGGCGCCTCCGCCAAGGTTGTCATCGACACCTTCCTCCAATCATGAATCGAATCGGAACGGAACACTCCGTTCCGATTGAGTAAACCATGCATTGCTAGCCTGTGGGAATGGCGAAAGAGAATGCGAGCCTCCCCGGACGCGCCCGAGAAGCCGCAGACAACGACGTCACCGTACTGCGAGCAGCGCGCGAGATTTTTGCCGAACAGGGTTGGAATGCACCGGTATCGGCAATTGCCACCCGGGCCGGAGTGGGAGTAGGCAGCATCTATCGCCGATACCGAGGCAAGGAGGAACTGGCGCAATCCCTGCGCGTCTGGGCGATCGACCACCTCGCCACCCTCGCCCGAGAGTGCATGAGCACCGCGAAAACCGATGAAGCCGTATTGAAGACGTTCTTCTCGCGATATCTCACCGAATCAGTGGGACCGCTCATTCCGGTCCTCGGCGGCAAGTTACCTGAACACGCCGAAGTCACTCGTGCCGCCGAAGAATTGGAGGCCGCACTGCAATCGATGGTCGACGTCTGCATCGACGCTCGCGAAGTCCCGCCCGACTTCACGGCTGCAGACGTCATGCTCATGACAGTGCATCTGCGGCCCACTCTGCCGATCGAGGGTGATCGAGCCACCGAAATACACACGCGCTATCTCGACTTCATGCTCGACGGACTTCGTGGCGGAACACCTCGACCAACGATCACTCCCCCGTCCTGGAGCGAATGGCTTCAGATGTGGCAGGGCAACTGACCCCGAGAACACCCGAATGACATGTCAAGTTAGGCTTACCTAGCTTAGTTCGCCATGTTCGGAAGGTTCTCATGAAAATCAATCGCCGGCTCGCCGGCTCTGCCGCACTGCCCGTCGTCGCCACACTCCTACTCGCCGGTTGCGGAAGTAGCGACGCAGCGCCCTCTACCGAGACCAGGTCTGCCGACCAGTCCTGGAGTTACACAACGGGATACGGAAACACGATCACCCTCGACCACGCCCCGGAGCGGATCGTCGTCGACGCGTACTCCGCTGCGGCTCTGTGGGACTACGGCATTCGGCCGGTCGGCATCTTCGGTTACGGCGTCGGCAATCCAGACGTCACCGATCGCGCTGACGAGTCGACGATGACCGTCGTCGGCCGTGAAGGTGAACTCAGCGCGGAAGCTCTTGCGGCGCTGGACCCAGACCTGGTCATCGGGTACGGCAACAGCGACGACCCGACACGATGGACTTGGTGGGACGAGCCGATGGGCAAGACCGTCAACAATGTTGCACCGTTTGTCGGCGTCAAGTTCTCCGGAGCCTCGACACCGGACGTGTTGAACGAGTACGCCTCACTCGCCGAAGCACTCGGCGGGAACACCGACACAGCCGCAGCACGCGAGGGCAAGGAAGCATTCGAATCCGGTGCAGAGCGCATCCGAACTGCTGCGGCCAAGGTCGACGACATCGAAGTCCTCGCCCTGAACGGTGACAGCTCCGAGTTGTACGCAGGCACAACGGCGCTCGCTCAGTTCGGTTACCTGAAGGAACTGGGCGTGAAGTTCACCGGTCCGGGAGGCGACAAGGGCTGGGCCGATCTCAGCTGGGAACAGGTACCGGACTATCCGGCGGACATCGTGTTCCAGTTCGCGAAGTCGGCAGAGGCATTCGCGGCATCACCCGTGTTCGTCAAGCTGCCCGCGGTGACCGCGAACCAGGTGATCGACTTCGACGACAAGCGTCCCAACACCTACGCCAATTACGGCGCCTGGTTCGAGCAGGTTGCACAACTACTCGACCAGGCCCGCAACGTCGCCTGAATTTACTGCCCAGCAGTGATTCGCCCGGCCGCTTCCTCGAGAACGTCGAGGAAGATGGCCGCGGTGAGCGCAAATCCTTGGTTGTATCGCGCGTCGCTGGTCAACACGTTGCCCGCTTGAACTGCAGGCAACCGCTGCCACGTCGGCTGCGACTTGATCGCGTCGAGCGCTTCCTGATCGCGTGCTTGGGCGATGATCACATCCGCCGGAGCCAAGGTGTCGAGTTGCTCGAACGACAACTCGAACGAGTTCTCTGCATTGTCGTCGTCACGGAAAAGCACGTCCAGGCCGGCATCGAGTGCAACACTGATTCGCAGATTCCGCTGATGCACAAGGAAGCCCGTCGGCGTCTGAACGCCGAACACGATCTTCTTTCCGCCCAGCTTCTCCTGCAACATCGGTCGCAGTCTCGCGAGCTTGTCGTCGTACTCCGCAATGGAAGCCTCGGCGATCGTCACCCGGTCGAGCTGGCTCGCCTGCGCCATCAGAGCACCTCGCCAGTCGACCGGGTGCCCGGCAATCGGTTCGACGTCGTCGCCGACGACCAACAGCGGCGCGATGGAAGACAAGCGCTCGGTGCCGTACCAGTCACTGGTGTATCCGATCGCAGTGATGACGATCAGATCGGGCTCGAGAGCGAGCAGAGCCTCGAAGTTGGTGGAGAAGTCGCCGGCGACGTTGACGAAGCTCGCGTCCTCGATGGTGCGGCCGGGAAACTGGAATCCTGCCTTGGCGTCGGGGAACCAGAAGTTGCCCGAACCGACGATCGGGTAGTCCATCATCATCGCGAATTCGAGGTCGACGCGGCCGTCGAGCACCACCACACGCTTCGGGTCGCGCGGAACGTCGCCGCTGAACTCGGCCCACGTGTACGGGAGAGTGTCACTGGCAGAGTCGGATTCGCCATCGGAGCTTCCGCAGGCGCTCAGCGCCAATGCTGCAGCCACACCAGCTGCGCCACCGAAGAATCGGCGTCGCGAAATGCGGTCGACGATCTGAGCCCACTCCGTGTCGGTAACCTGCGCATCCAGGACGAGTGTCATACCTTTGCTCCTTCGATGTTTCGCTGACGCTCGCGTCCCAGCGGAATGACCAGCGGTGTGTGGGAAACCGGATCGTCGATGATGCGGCACGCCATGCCGAACACCTCCTGCACCAGTTCTTCGGTGATGATCTCCGCGGGCGGGCCCTCGGCGACCACCGCGCCGTCCTTCATCGCGATGATGTGAGTTCCGTAGCGGCACGCGTGATTGAGATCGTGAAGCACCGCCACCAGCGTGTGTCCGTCGTTCTCGTTCAGATCGCGGCAGAGTTCCAGCAGCTCGATCTGGTGCGCGATGTCGAGGAACGTCGTCGGCTCGTCCAGTAGCACCAACGGAGTCTGCTGCGCGAGAACCATAGCTACCCAGACACGTTGGCGCTGACCACCGGACAGTTCGTCGACCGGCCTGGCCGACAGATCCGTGACCTTGGTTGCTTCCATCGCCTTGATGACGGCGGCCTCGTCCTCTCGGGACCACTGGCGGATCAGCTTCTGGTGCGGATAACGCCCTCGCGCAACCAGATCGGCGACTTTGATTCCATCCGGCGCGATCGACGTCTGCGGCAGAAGCCCGAGTCGCCTCGCAACTTCCTTTGCCGGGTACGACGTGATCGCCTTACCGTCGAGAAGGACCTTGCCGGTGGTCGGCTTGAGCAACCGGGACAGCGCACGCAGAAGCGTCGACTTGCCGCAGGCATTGGGACCGACGATGACGGTGAAGCCACCGTCGGGGATTTCGACGTCGAGGTGTTCCGAGATGACGCGCTTGTCGTAACCGATCGTGACGTCCTCGGCGCGAAGCCGATTCGTCCTTTCGACCACGACGGCGGCCGTACTTGTCTCGTTCACGCTGTTCCTCGTTCCTTCACCGATCACTGCTTACGTGCCTCTCGCGCGAGAAGCCATACGAAATAGATGCCACCGATGGAGACGGTGACGACGCCGACCGGCAACTGTGTCGGCGCGAAAGCTCGCTGCGCCACCCAGTCGCTGACCATCAGCAACGCGCCACCCATTGCTGCCGACGGCAGCAGGGTCACTCCGGCACTACCGGTCAATCGCCTCACCAACTGCGGAGCCGCAAGAGAGACGAACCCGATGGGACCGGCCGCTGCTGTCACCATGGCCGTCAGGGCGACGCCGAGAACAACCAGGGAAAGCCGCGTGGGTTCGGCCCGGACGCCGAGCGCCTTGGCGGCGTCGTCGCCCATCTCGAGCATCTGCATCCGCCTGCCCAACACCAGGATCAGCGGAACGAGGATGGCCAGCACGACGACCACCGGCCACACCTGAGTCCAGCCGAGGCCGTTCAACGAACCGGCACCCCACACTGCGGCAGCCATGGCGTCGTCAAGTTTCGCCTTGAGGATCATCCAGGTGTTGACCGAGCCCAACATCGCGCTGATGGCGATACCGACGATGATCAACCGGAATCCCTGCACACCTCGCTTGTACGCAAGGAGATAAACAACTGCTGCGGTGGCGATTCCGCCCACCAGAGCACCGACTGCGATCTCGTAGTAAGTACCACCGATGAGGAGGATGACCACCAGAGCGCCCGTGTACGCACCGGAGTTGAAGCCGATGATGTCCGGGCTACCCAACGGGTTCCTGGTCAGCGATTGGAAGATCGCACCGCTCATACCGAGCGCCGCACCGAGCATCAGCGCCAACAGAACTCGGGGCAGACGCCATTCCACGACGACCATGTGGATACGCGCGGGGGCTTCGCCGAACAGTGCACCGAGGACGTCCCCGATCGGCACTTGGTAGTCACCACTACCGAGCGCGATGACACCGATGGCCAATGCAAGCGCAACGAGGACGAGGCAGACTGTGACCGTGCGGACGTCGATCCGCGCGGACCAGCCTTCTTTGGGTGAGCGCACCACCGTGGTGGCGCGCCCGAAATCGATGCTCACAGACCGCTCACCTTGCTTCGACGCACCAGCATGATCAGCACCGGAGCGCCGATGAAGGCCGTGACGATGCCGACCTGAAGTTCACCCGGGCGCAGCACGATTCGGCCGACGACGTCGGAGAAGAGAAGAAGAATCGGCGAGCACACCAACGTGTACGGGAGAATCCATCGCTGATCCGGTCCGACGAACCATCTCGCGACGTGCGGAACCATCAAACCGACGAATCCGATCGGCCCGGCCGCAGCTGTCGCCGCGCCGCACAGCAATGTCACCGCGATGACACCGAGGATGCGAGTACGAGTGATGTTGGCACCGAGCGAACGTGCCAGATCGTCACCCAGGGCCACCGCGTTGAGTTGGCGCGCCAACGCGAGCGCCAGGAAGAGCCCGATGAGAATGAACGGTGCGACGGCGAGAACGATTTCCAACGAACGCCCGCTGAGTGAGCCGGCATTCCACTGGCGCATCTGGTCGAAGGCGGTCGGGTTGAGCAAGGTGATCCCGGACGAGATGCCGCCGAGCACGGAGCCGATGGCAACACCGGCAAGCGTCAGCCGAATGGGCGTCGCACCACCTCGACCGATCGAGCCCAGCGTGTAGACGATCGCCGTGGCTATCACCGCTCCGAGGAAAGCGAACCATATGTACGACCAGATGCTGGTCAAGCCGAAGACCGCGACGGCAACGACCATCGCGAAGCCCGCGCCGGCATTGACACCGAGAATTCCTGGATCAGCCAAGGGATTTCGTGTCATCGCCTGGATGAGGCCACCGGCCACACCCAGTGCCATACCGACTATCAGACCGAGCAGAGTACGCGGTAGTCGCAGGTCACGGATGATCACGTGATCGTTCGAGTCGTCGTAGTTCACCAGCGCGTCGATCACGGTCCCGAACGGAATGGTCTTCGATCCCACCGCGATACTCAGAAGGAGCACGGCGGCGAGCACCACCAGGCACACCAGAAGACCCGCCATACGACGAGAGTTGGTCGATACCAGGCCGTCCGGTTGCTTCTGCTTCTCTTGCAGCGACTCGTCGATCAGTTCTTCGGTGTGTTTGTCGACTGCACTCTTGTCCGCCGCACCGCTGTCGACAGCACTCTTGTCGAATCCAACGGTCACAAGCCGGCGCTCTCTAGAGTCTTCTCGACCTCGTCGCGGATCTCTTCCTCGTCGCGGTCCGATTCCCAAGCCGCATCGAGTGCCGCGCGGACACTTTCGTCGAGGGCCTCGTACTTCGCGTTCCACACCTCGGCTTTGTACGTCCAGTAGCCGATGACCTTGTACTGCTCACCCGGCAACTTCAGTTCGTGGCGAAGGTACTTGCGGATGTCACGGAGCATCGTGCTCTCGCCTGCAACCCACACGTATCCGAGTTCGGTGGGCAAGTTCATCGCGCGAACCGCGTCCGGCAACTTCGACGGTGCAACACCGTTGCCACTGCCGACCAGCCAGATGAACTCGACGTCGGCGTCCGAGGTGATCTGCTGCTTGTGAGACTCGTCCACCACCTCGACGATCGCCTTGGCCGACATCCCGGCGGGCAACTGTTCGATCAAGCGCCCGAGTGCGGGGAGTCCAGTCGCGTCGGCGACGAACACCTGCCAGCGTGCGTCGGCCGGGGGCTCGTAGAGGCCACGAGACTCGCCGATCGCCAACTTGTCACCGATCTCGGCCTTCTGTGCCCAGTCGCTGGCGATACCACCCTCGTGAACGACGAAGTCGATCGTCATGCGGCTGGTTTCGGAATCGAACCGTCGCACGGTGTACGGCTGGCACGGGGACGGTTCCTCTCCCTCCGGGTATCGCCAACCGCGCGGTGCATCCGGATCTTCCGCCGGAAGAACGAACTTGCCTGTAGCCGGGACCGGGAAGTGGAGGCGCAGGTATTCGTCACCGGTACCGGTGGTTTCGAAGGCGGTCAGCTCCTCCCCACCGAACACGATACGAACCATTCCCGGGGTCACGTACTCCTTGTGAAGTACCTCGCCGAACACAAGACTCACAACAATCTCCAACATCGATGGAACATGAACCGGACCCGAACACGAGGATCCATCCGACTTCCGGACATAGTTAACCCGTGCTAAGTAAGGTAGACCTTAATTTATTGCAGTGTCGTCGATGAGTCGATGCCTTCTCCGCTGCAACGGGGCCAACTACTATCGCAATTCGGCCAACGCAATACGTATGGCCTGTTCACGACAAGTATTGGCACCGGTGTGACTTCTGACTACCGCCCACGATCCCTAGCGTGGACCCAGTGCCTTCGACACCACTTCTTTCGGCCGAGACAAACGGTCCCCCAACCAGCCCGGCGATCACGCCGCGTCAGGTAATCACACGCGCGATCGCTTCCGAAGGTCGCGGAGCCAAGCTGGCGGCCGCGTCCGTCGGCTTCACCGGCCACCAGGTCGCGGAAGCGTTGGTGCCGGTGGTGATCGGTGCGGTCATCGACCGTGCTGTGGCGACCAACGATGCCGCCGCACTCGGAAAGTGGATCCTCGTTCTCGGAATTCTCTTCACCGGCTTGTTGCTCAGTTGGCGCTTCGCGGCGCGCATCTCCGATTCCGTCACCGAGCACGGAGCACATCGCTTGCGGATGGACATCGCGCGCCGAGGCCTCGATCCGCACGGCATGTCGCCGCGGCGTATGCCGGGCGAGGTCTACTCGATTGCAACATCCGACGCGGGTTCGGTGGCCGGATTCACGCACACGCTGAGCACCAAACTTGCGGCCGCCTGCGGAGTGCTGACCGCCGCGATTTCGCTACTGGTGATCTCGGTGCCACTTGGCCTGCTCGTCATCCTCGGCACTCCCCCGGTGCTGGCTCTCATGCAGGTGGTCAGTCGGCCGCTCGAACGCCGAGCCGAAACCGATCAGTGGCAGGGCGCCAAGGCCGGCGCGCTAGCCGCAGATCTACTCTCCGGACTCCGAATCCTCTCCGGAATCGGCGCCGGAGATGCTGCAGCGCAGCGGTATCGGGCAGCCAGCCGGACTTCGTTGGAAGCAACCCTTCGCGCACAGAGATACCAAGCGATGTACTCCGCCGCCAACGTTGCGATCGCCGGCGCTTTCCTCGCCGTCATCGCGTACGTGGGCGGACGGATGGCAGCGTCCGGGAGCATCTCGGTCGGTGAATTCGTTGCCGTGGTTGGTCTGGCACAGTTCCTTCGCGGTCCGTTGATCGACATCATCTACTTCGGCGCCGGCCTGGCACGGGCACGCGCCTCGGCCAACCGCGTCGCAGCACTTCTCGGGACCGGCGAGGCTGTCACTCCCGCGGGTGAACCTGTGTCCCTGAATCACTCCGAGTTCCTGACGCTGCGCGACGTCGTGTTGGCTGGAGCGTCACCAGTCGATCTCGACGTCAAACGCGGCGAGATCATCGGCATCGTCACCGAGAATGCCGCCTGGGCGGATGCGTTGGTCGACGCACTGGCGCGTCGAATCGAGCCTTCGAGCGGAACAATTCATCTCGGCGACAACGCCATTCACGAGCTGCACATCGACGAACTTCGCACTCACGTTCTGGCAGCACCGCACGACGCGGCACTGTTCATCGGCACAGTCGGCGACAACATCGACGCCCTCGCACCGATCGGCAGCCGCAACGACGAGGCCATCGCCGCTGCTGCGGCAGATCAAGTGATCTCGGCACTGCCGCTCGGCCTCGCAACCCGAGTCACCGAGCAAGGGAATTCTTTGTCCGGCGGTCAACGTCAGCGCATCGCGTTGGCGAGGGCACTGGCGAGCGAAGCTCCCGTCCTGGTCCTGCACGATCCCACCACTGCCGTCGACTCCGTCACCGAAGCACGCATTGCTCGCGGGATCGCCGAGGTACGCGGGGCGCACGCCACAATACTTCTGACCAGCAGCCCAGTGCTGCTCGATATCTGCGATCGGGTGATCGAGCTGTGAACGAACTACTCCCCACCGCAACACCGAAACAGGCGCGGCGCGCGGCACTTCGGTTGATGGGACCCCACCGGATTTCCGCGATCGCAGCAGTCGTCACCCTGACCGCCGCGACCGCGATCGGTCTGCTCACACCGCTGGTCCTCGGCGCCATGGTCGACGCCGTGACCGACGCAGACGGCGACGCTGTCTCTCGCATCGGCACACTGACTCTCGCGTTGGTCGGCATCGCGGTTGCCTCGTCACTTCTCGTCGGAATGAGCAACTACCTACTCGCCGGCGTCGGCGAGCGCGTTGTCGCCGACCTTCGCGAAGAAGTTGTCGTCCGGGTTCTCGACCTTCCGCAGAGCGACGTCGAACGGGCCGGGCGCGGAGATCTCGTCTCCCGCATCACCGGCGACGTGCGGTTGGTGACCCGGGCCGTATCCGAAGCACTTCCGGTTTTTGCCACCGCGGCACTGACCATCGTGTTGACGCTGATCGGATTGGGTAGCCTCGATTGGAGATTCGCCGTCGCCGCGGTGATCGCGGCACCCATCCAGATCCAGGCGCTGCGCTGGTACCTCTCGAGGTCGGCACCGGTCTACCGCGAGGAGCGGGAGGCAGAAGGTGCACGTGCGCAACAGCTCCTGGACTCGCTGAGCAACTCCGACACCGTCGGATCGCTTCGCCTGGCCCAGCCGCATCTCGAACAGATCGAATCTCGATCGATGACGGCCGTCCGGCTGAGCTTGTTGACCACGCGTCTACGCACCAGGTTCTTCGGCCGGCTCAACATCGCGGAGTTCATCGGCCTGTCCGCTGTGCTGATTACCGGCTTCTGGCTGGTGAAGGACGGTCAGATCAGCATCGGTGCCGCCACCGCCGCAGCCCTGTTCTTCCACCGCCTCTTCGATCCGGTGGGCGCGGTTCTCAGCGTGTTCGACGAATTGCAGGAAGGCACAATCGCGTTGGCTCGCCTGGTCGGAGTCACGCTTGCGCCCGTGCCATCTGCACCGACCGATCCGCAGGAACCTGTCGACAGCTCAGCTTCTTTGGAACGCGTCACATTCTCGTACCGAAGCGGCGACGCTCCTGTTCTGCGAGACATCGACATCACCATTCCGGCAGGAACCGTCACCGCACTGGTGGGCGCTACCGGAGCCGGAAAATCTACAGTCGCAAAGCTGATCGCGGGAACCTACGAACCGACCGAAGGCGTCGTGAAGATCGGGACGGTGCCCCGGAACGAACTGCCACCGTCGACATCTCGGAGCGCGGTGGCCCTCGTGACTCAGGAGGTCCACGTCTTCGCCGGCACGTTGGCCGAGGATCTGCGGCTGGCCGACCCGTCGGCAACCGACAACGACATCACCGCGGCGCTCGATACCGTCGGCGCGTCGGATTGGCTGCGGGCTCTCCCGGACGGACTCGAAACCGTGGTCGGAGACGGTGGACACCGGCTGACCGCAACACAGGCACAACAACTTGCGTTGGCAAGAATCGAATTACTGGATCCGCCGCTGCTGATTCTCGACGAGGCGACCGCCGAAGCGGGCAGCGCCGGAGCCAGGGTCCTCGACGATGCCGCTCTCGCTCTGACCCGAGGTCGCACTGCTGTCACAGTGGCACACCGACTCTCACAGGCCGTCGACGCCGATCAGATCCTGGTGATGGACGACGGCCGCGTCGTCGAGCACGGCTCTCACGACGAGTTGGTCAACCTCGGGGGTCGGTACGCGGAGCTGTGGGAAGCGTGGTCCGCTCCGCGGAGTTGACCGCGACGGTTGCACCGAGCACTTCCGCCCGGTGCAACCCAACTCAAGCGTGCAGAAGGTACGGCACCGATTCCGGCGCCACGCTCCCCTTGTTCATCATGCTGCCGGGTGTGCGGCCGGTGACCCGGCGGAACACTGCGACAAAGGCACTCGGAGTTTCGTATCCGACCCGCCTACTGACAACCGAAACCGGCACTCCAGCAGCTAAATACGTCAACGCTGCGCGGACACGTACCTGAATTCGCCACTGCGCAAAAGTCATTCCCGTGCCCTGAGCGAACACACGCGTCAGCGTACGGACGCTACCGCCAGCCGTCAGCGCCCATTCGGACAGCGACCGCTGGTCTGCCGGATTGGCGACCAACGCTTCGGCAACGAACAACGCTCGCGGATCGGTCGGCATCGGAACCTCCACCGCAGCGACTTCGAGCGGCTGCAACATGTCGAAGGCCACCCGCTCGGCGCGACTGCGCGCCTCGTCGGGCATGTTCCGCCGATGCATGTGCAGGAGTACCTCACGCAGGAGAGCGCTGACACCGAACAAGCCCGGAACACCCGACGGCGCCTCGTGAGCCTCGGGCCGGAAGTAGGTGCAGAAGAACTCCGTACCCGGACCGGCCTTCACGGCATGCAACGCCCCGGCAGGCAGCCACAGTCCGGCCGAAGGCGGCACCTCCCAAGTGATGCCGTCAGCGACAACCGTGAGCATTCCACCGGAGTTTCCCCAGATCAGCTCATGTTCAGGATGACGATGCGGGGCCCACTGCCGCTGATGAGAGAGCTTCAGAGTCACCGTTGTCATCGAGTAGGGGTGATCGATGGAACGCGGCCCCACGGGCACCGAAATTCTCTCTGCCACAGCTGTCATGAAGACGAGTATAGGACTTTCGTTAGGCATACCTAAATAGGAACCCGAAAATCGTTGACTGTGACCCCAGAGTTACACATACCAGGGTCCCCGATATCGTGACTGCAACTCCCGGCTACGGGTCGGCAACGAGAGGTACATGATGGTTGACGCATCACGAATCCCGGTCATCGTCGGCGTCGGCGATCTGCGCTGGAATCCTGCCGACGGGCACCGCGAACCCCTCGATCTGATTCACGACGCCACCGTCGCCGCGTTGAACGACAGTGGACACGCTGAACTGGGAACACAGATCGATTCCGTGTTCGCGATCAAGACAGTCAGCTGGTCGTACGACGATCTCCCCGGGCTACTCGCCTCACGATTAGGCGCGACCCCCACGGTCACCTCTACCTCGCCGATCGGTGGCCACTGGCCCGCGGCGCTCCTCGATCGGATCGGCGCGGCCATCGCTCGCGGTGAATCCTCGGCTGCTCTGCTCGTGGGCGGCGAATCGCACGCCAGCAGTACCGCCCTGCGAAAGTCCGGAGTCGCCCCCGACTCGATCGGGTGGACAGCCGCGCCGGGTGGGCCTCCCGGATTCGATCCGACCGACCTGGGAAGCGCCGAAATGCAGCGCGCCGGTTTCATCGTGCCGACTCGTGTCTACCCGCTCTTCGAGAACTGTTTCAGTGCTGCCGAGGGCCACGACGCCCGTGAATCGCTCGACTGGTCCGCGCGGATGTACGCCGCGTTCTCGGAACTGGCTTCGAAGAATCCCGCCTCCTGGACGTCGGAGATCCGATCGGCAGACGAGATCGGCACCGTCGGCCCCGGCAATCGGATGGTCTCCGAGCCGTACCCGCTGATGCTCAACGCCATGCCTTTCGTCAATCAGGCTGCGGCCGTTGTCGTCTGCTCGTTGTCGACGGCCCGCGAGTTCGGGATCGATGAAAACAAGCTGGTGTACCTCTGGGGCGGCGCAGGTGCGAGTGATCCGTTGGACATACTCAGCCGCAACAGCTTCGACAGCTCGGCCGCGATGCATGACGCCGTACATCGCACACTCGACGGTGCCGGAGTCGGCGCCGACGCACTCGACATCGTCGATGCCTACAGCTGCTTCCCAATCGTGCCCAAGCTGTTGATCCGCGAACTCGGACTTCCCGATACCGCGATCCCAAGCGTCACCGGAGGACACTCGTTCTTCGGCGGACCGCTCAACAGCTACACCCTGCATTCCGTCGCTGAAGTCACCAGGCGAATTCGCGACGGCGCGAACCTTGCCCTCGTCCACGGCAACGGTGGATTCCTCACCTACCAGCACTGCGTACTGCTGTCGTCCGCCGCTCATGCCGACGGGTACGTCGGTGATCCCGACGCACGCGCGCTAACTGCGGAGGTTCCGGAACTGATCACTGATTACACGGGCACGGCGGAAATTGTCACTACCTCTGTCGAATACGGCCGCACCGGGGAGCCTGAGATCGGGTTCGTGATCGCGGCAACGCCGGACGGCCGCCGCGTCGCCGGTCACACCGGTCCCGAGAATGCCGCCGAACTGACCCAGCTTCGCGGTGACAACCCTCCGTCGATCGGGCGAACTGTTCACATCAGCGACGAGAACGGGCGACTCACGCTCACGTTCTGACAGTAGCGTTCTGACAGTAGACAGCCGTCAGCACCGGGGCATGGTGATGCCCCGGTGCTCACGTCTTCAGTTGTCGCGATTCACGCCGCGGTGGGTGGGCTGTTCCCGCCGATCGGCTGCTGATACGGATCCACCGACATCGGCGGATAGAACACCGTCTTCCGATCCGGGCCGATCTCCACCCGCCACTCGGTGTGATGCAGCGTCCGATGATGATGACCGCACAACAGAATCAGATTATCGAGATCCGTTGGGCCACCATCGTTCCAGTGAACAATATGATGGGCATCGCACCACCCCGACGGTGTCCCGCACCCCGGAAACGCGCAACCACCATCACGAACCGCCAACGCCCGCCGCTGCGGCACCGTCGCCGTTCTCGCTTCCTTACCGCAGTCGAGCGGAACACCATTCTCGTCCAGGAGGATCCGGGTGACGGTGCAGTCGCACGCCAGCATCCGGGCAGTATCGATACTGATCGGACCTACCCAATCCGTCCACGCGAAACCCAGTTCCTGAGTCGACGGCAGGAGGTCTTTCAACGCTTTGAGGTCGGTCATGTCTTTCGCCGACGCAGTCACCGTGATGTGCGGTTTCACCCCGCCCTCGATCGGACCCAACCCCGCCCGCTCGTACCGCCGCAGTAGTTCGCAAAACCCGTCCGCCCGCCGTAGCGCCGGCGTGCGGGTGTCCTTGACCCCGTCCTTCTCCGGCGTCGGCGCAGACAGGCTCGACAGCAACGTGATCAGACGGGCCCCGTTCACAGCATCCAAGTCACCCTTCACAGTGACCCGCCCGTACAGGCCTTTCGAGGCGTAGAACTCGTTACGTTCGGAATCCTCACCGACCGGGACGCCGTCTTCGCGTTTGCCGTACTGCTTCTCGATCCGGCGGATCGCCGCCCGCACCGCATCACAATCAGCGATGTTCTTCGACGCCAGGCCAAGCAGAATCCCGCGGGCCTTGTCCACATCCGCCGGCGTCATGTTCTTCGGTGGATGCTGACAGAACGACGCCACCTGCCGGGCTTTCAACGCATCCACGTCACCGCGGTGAAACGCATCGCCGACAACCGGTTCGAGCATCAACAACCGCGCCAACCCGACCAGCAGACTGCACTCACCGATCTCCAGATTCGTCGAACCATGCAACCACTGCGCGATCACCCGAAAACCCTTCCCGCCAAGAACCTCACGGGAAAACATCTCCACGATCAGCAACACCATCCGCGACTGCAATTCGTGTCGGGCGCGCACCAGATCCAGAACCTCACTCTTGAGGTCCTCGCCATCCAGCTGCCACGCTTCCCGACTGTCCATGCTCAAAGTTTAATCGAACATACTTTCGATAACCAGAGACAAACCGGACAACTTCGGGAACATGAAGACTCGAGACCTGTTGAAGTACATCACCATTCAGCTAGCCGTCAAAGACGACGCGATAGAGGACGTATCCCGCGAAACACACAATCGCAACAACGCACAGCACGAGCAGGATGTCGAAAAAGACGGGCCGGGTTGGGTTTCAAGCCTGGTCGATGAGAGGCGTCGAAGACGAGGCGGGCGTGCCACACGGCAGCGCACGGCACTACTTCGCAAACCAGCGTGGACTGATAGTCGAGGTGGTGCGACACCTTCTGGACGGTGATCTTCCTCGCCCGGGCGAGACGCCGAAGCAACAGGTGGCCCGGTGGCTGGGGCCTGAATCCGGCCGCACTCGGGCGCGTTACGAACTGATCATCGCGTCATTCCACGATCCCGACCTCGCAGTGGAACTGGTGCGTGGTCGGGATCGGTTTGTCGACATCCTGGTCGAACGCGGCATGACCTCGTCCGATGCAACGGAGTTGGTCGCAGCACTGGACGGGCTCGTTCTGGACGCACTGCTGCGCAGGCATGCTCCGGAAACCCTGGATCCCGAGCGAATCTTCAAGAGGTTCGCAGCGAAGTTCCCCTAGCCGTCCAGCTCGGCGAAGAGCTCCATCCACTGCTCTTCGGCGGCTTCCTTGTCGGCGATGACCTGCTTGAGTTCTGCGCCGAGTTTCTGCAGCTTGTCCGGGTCGGTGGCCGCGTCGGCGAGGGAAGCGTGCAGCTTCTTCTCTCGGTCGTCGAACTTCGCAATTGACCGCTCGAGCTTCGAAAGTTCCTTGCGTGCAGCGCGATCCGCGGCACCGTCGCGGACCTGCTTGCTCTTCGACGCACCACTCGCCGTCGAAGCCACCGACGGGTTGTCGCCATCCCCCATTGCTGCGCGCCGACGCAGGTAGTCCTCGATACCGCCGGGCAGGTTGGTGAGCTTGCGGTCACCGAAGAGCGCCCAAGTGGTGTCACAGATGCGCTCGATCAGGTACCGGTCGTGCGAGATGACCACCATGGTGCCCGCCCAGCCGTCGAGCAGATCTTCGAGTTGCTGAAGCGTGTCGATGTCGAGATCGTTGGTCGGCTCGTCGAGAAGCAGGACGTTGGGCTCGGCCATGAGGACACGTGTCAACTGCAGACGTCGGCGCTCACCACCGGAGAGATCACCGACTGGGGTGCGCTGACGCGCCGGTGTGAAGCCCAACCGCTCAGCCAGCTGACCCGCCGATACTTCCTTGTCTCCCAGCGTGATTCGCTCGGCTACATCCTTGACCGCGTCGAGTACGCGCATGTCGGTCGGTAGATCGTCGAGTTCCTGCTTGAGCCAACCGATGTGGACGGTCTGCCCCTGAATGCGCTTTCCGGCGGCAGGCTCGAGTTCGCCGGCCAGAGTCCGCAGCAGAGTCGTCTTGCCTGAGCCGTTGACGCCGACCAGGCCGACACGCTCACCCGGAGCGAGACGCCAGGTCAGATCCTCGACGAGTACGCGGCCGTCCGGGGTCTCCAGACGCGCGTCTTCGAGTTCGATGACAACCTTGCCGAGTCGACGCTGGGCGAAGGACGCAAGTGCCACCGCGTCACGAGGTGCCGGAACGTCGGCGATCAAGGCCTCCGCGGCCTCGATGCGGTACTTCGGCTTGGACGTACGGGCCGGCGCACCGCGGCGCAGCCATGCGAGTTCCTTGCGTGCAAGGTTGCGTCGACGCTCTTCGGAAGCGTCAGCCTGACGCGAACGCTCGGCGCGAGCGAACACCCAGTCGTTGTAGCCACCCTCGTAGCTTTCGACGCCGCCGCCGACAACCTCCCAGGTGCGGGTGGCGACGGTGTCGAGGAACCAGCGATCGTGGGTCACGACGACAAGCGCGCTGCGACGCGAGACGAGGTGCTCGGCCAACCACTGAACACCTTCGACGTCGAGGTGGTTGGTGGGCTCGTCGAGCACCAGCAGGTCGAGGTCCTGAACCAGGGCCGCAGCGAGAGCCACGCGGCGACGCTCACCGCCGGACAGGCCGTCGACCTTGGCATCCAATGCGGACCGCTCGCCGCCGGCGCCCAGGTTGTCGATGCCGATACCCGAGAGCACCGAACGGATGCGCGCGTCGCCGGCCCATTCGTGTTGCGCCACTCCGAGCGGCCCCAGGACCACTTCACCGACGGTGGAGCCGGGAGGCAGTACACCGCGCTGCGTCACGACGGCCATACGCAATCCGCCGACGCGGCTGACGCGTCCCGAATCCGGCTGCTCCACACCCGCGAGGACTTCGAGCATGGTCGTCTTACCGCCACCGTTGAGGCCGACGACGCCGATGCGCTCGCCCTCCTCGACGCCCAGGGAGACCCCGTCGAGCAACGGCTTGACGCCGAAAGACTTCGACACGTTTTCCAGATTGATCAGATTCGCCATCAGTGCTGTCCCTTTGCCGCATTGTCGAGTATTCGTGCTCCGGGAACGGGTCCGCTCGCCACGCGAACGGTGCGGCACACCCCCGCTCCCGCAAGTTCTGCGCTCACTTCCACCGCGGACTGTGCGTCGGCGCAGAGAAAGGCGCATGTCGGTCCGGAGCCGGAGACGATGCCGGCCAAAGCTCCGGCTTCGACGCCCGCTCGAAGCGTCCGTCGTAGATCCGGGTTGAGTGAGAGTGCCGCAGCCTGCAGATCGTTGCCGAGCAGCGACGCAAGCAGATGAGCGTCACCCGTGGTCAGTGCCTGGATCAACGCATCGGCGCTCCCCAACCGTTTCGGGGAGCCTTCTGCCCGCAGCTTGTCCAGCTCGCGGAACACGACCGGTGTGCTCAAGCCACCCTTCGCCAGCGCCAACACCCAGTGAAAAGTGTGGCGGGTCAACACGGGGACAAGTTGTTCGCCGCGGCCGGTTCCGAGGGCAGTGCCACCGTGCAGCGAGAACGGAACGTCACTCCCGAGGCGTGCCGCAAAAGCGTCGAGATCAGGCCGCGAGAAGTCGAGCTTCCACAAAGCGTTGAGCGCAACCAAAGCGGCGGCTGCGTCGGCACTCCCGCCGGCCATTCCGCCTGCGACGGGGATGCCTTTCTCGATGACTATCTCGACGTTCGGGGCCACGCCACCCTCGACGGCGAGCATCTCGGCGGCACGCCACACGAGGTTGGTGCGATCGGTCGGCACGGCCGCGGCGTCGTCGCCGATCACCCGCACGGTCAAGGTGTCCGCAGGCGCCACCGTGAGGGTGTCTGCCAGCGACAATGCCTGAAAAACCGTCGTCAGCTCGTGATAGCCGTCGTCTCGCAGGTCCCCGACGGCAAGGTGGAGATTCACCTTGGACGGGGCCCGGACGACTACGGGGCGTGGAACGACGGAGAGCACAAGGAACAACAATAGGCGCTGCGAACACCTGGGCGAAAACCTGCGACCGCAGCAGCCCGTCCGACAGCCAGCACACCCACGCTATTTCACCGCGCGCACACCTACGCCCAGACCGACCACCGCCACGCCCAAGGCGGCGACGATTCCTGCCAGAACGCTGCTCGACGCGAAGTCTCCGGCAAAGAGTGCCCGCTCGGCGTCTACGACGTAGCCGAGCGGATTGATGTTCACGAGGACCTTCATCCAACCTGGTGCGTCCTCGAGTGGAAGCATGGTTCCCGACAGGATCAGGAGCGGGAACATCAGCGTCTGCTGAACGACCCAGAACATCCAATCCTGCTCCCGCACAGCCAGAGCGAGAGCGTACGAGAGCGCACCGAGTCCGACGCCGAACACTCCCAGCAGGACTATCCCGAGCGCGGCTCCCGCTGCATTGACGTCCAATCCGAGCGGAAGTGCGACCAGAATGATCAGAATCGCCTGCGCGGCAAGCGGAACCATCTCCTTGCACGCTCGCCCGATCAACAAGGACGAGCGTCGGAGCGGAGTCACCAACATTCGCTCGTGCGATCCCTGCTGCATCTCCATCAAGAGGTTGGACCCGGTCATCGTCGTTCCGAAGATCGCGATCATCACCAACACACCGGGAATGAACCAATTCCATACGCCGTCACCGGTACCCGGAACCCCTTTGAGCAGAGGCCCGAACAACGCCAACAGGATCAGCGGCTGGATGAGGCTGAAGATGACGCTGACCGGGTCGCGCAACATCGGTCGCAGCTCACGGCCCATCACGATTGAGCTGTCTCGAACGATGTTGCCGTGCACGGTAAGTGGGGTATCGAGTGTGATTGTCATGGCGGATTCCTGTTCGTCGAAGTTCTTTGTCGTGTTTCAGGAAGCGACCGCAGCGGCGCTCTCGCGCAGACTGCGGCCGGTGAGAGTGAGGAAGACGTCGTCGAGAGTCGGCCTGGTGATGTCGGCAGTGAGTGCGAGGGCACCGCGGGCATCGGCTTCACGCAGCAACACCGGTAGCGTCGAATCACCCTCGCCGGCACGGATACTCACCGAACTTGCCTCGACGGTGACCCCACGCACAGTGACAAGTCGCTCGGCCACCGACGCCGCGATGGCAGCCGCTTCGGCGTTGTCGAAGGTGAGCAGAAGATGATCCCCGGCAAGATCCGCTTTGAGTGCGGCAGCGGTGTTGTCCGCGATAACGGTGCCCTCGTCGATGACGATGACCCGCTCTGCCATCGAATCCGCTTCTTCGAGGTAGTGCGTGGTCAGCACGATCGTGGTGCCCATCTCGCGCCGCAGCCGGAGGATGTGGTCCCAGAGGTTGGCCCGACTCTGCGGGTCCATGCCCGTGGTCGGCTCGTCGAGGAACAGGAGCGGTGGGCGATGGACCAGGCCGAGGGCGATATCGAGCCGCCGGCGCTGCCCGCCGGACAGCGTACTGACCTTTCTAGTACCCAACTCGGTGAGTTCGAGATCACGCAGCAATTCGTCGGCCCGGACCTGCGAGTCGCCCTTGGGCATTCCGTAGCACAACCCCTGCGTCACCAACTCGTCGCGAACCCGCTGGTTGTGGCCGGCTCCGTTCCCCTGCCCGACGTACCCGAGGCTCGATCGCACCTCGTTTCGTGCCGCAGCGATGTCGAATCCTGCGATTCGCGCGCTGCCGGACGTGGGCTCGAGCAAGGTGGTCAGCATGCGCAACGTCGTCGATTTCCCGGCGCCGTTCGGCCCCAGCAAGGCAACCAACTCACCCTCCGCTACATCGAGCGTGACTCCCTTGACTGCTTCCACGAGCTTCTTGCCCTGGGCGAAGTGCTTGGTGAGCGCCTTCGTCTCGATCATCGGTCTGCCGTCGTTGATGCGACTCATGATGTGCCCCAATTTCTTCTCGACTGATCGGATGCGGACCAACCTAAATTCAATTGAGGACGCATTGGGTCCTAAATGTTTGGCAGACTTCTTCCCATGAAGGAGACATCGGCTCGCCTACTGCGGTTGCTGTCACTGCTCCAGACACGTCGAGACTGGTCCGGTGCCGAACTCGCAGACAAGCTCGCGATCACCCCACGCACAGTTCGACGTGACGTGGACCGCCTCCGCGATCTCGGCTATCCGGTCGACGCGACAGTCGGAGTCGGTGGCGGATATCGCCTGGGTGCCGGCGCGGAGATGCCCCCGCTACAGCTCGATGACGAAGAAGTGCTCGCGGTGGCACTTTCACTGCAATCCGGAGCGACCGGCTCTGTGGTCGGCATCGGCGAGGCTTCGATGCGCGCGCTGGCGAAGCTGCGGCAGATCATGCCGTCGAGGCTGCGACACCGTCTGGAATCGCTGTCGATCGATGTCGTGCCACGCGAGCCCGCCGCGAGCGCAGTCGATGCGTCGGTACTGTCCGCCATCGCATCCGTATGCCACAACCACGAGCGATTGAGATTCGACTACAGCACTCACGACGGCACCCAGAGCCGACGCGAGGTGGAACCGTACAGGCTCGTGCGGTCGGGTGTTCGGTGGTATCTGGTGGCTTGGGATCTGTCTCGCGAAGACTGGCGGTCGTTCCGCGTCGACCGGATGGAACCCAAGATCCCCACCGGCCCACGATTCGTGCCGCGGGAACTACCCGCCGGTGGTGCAGCAGACTTCGTGTCCCGCGGTGTCGCTCGGGCCTATTCCTCCACGCGCGCAACAGTTCTACTGCATGCACCCATCGAGCAGATAGCACCCATGGTCAACGAACAGTGGGGATCGGTGGAGTCCACCGACGAAGGGCGTTGCGTCATAGTGCTTTCGGGCACTTCTCTGCGATCGATCGCACACTGGCTCAGAGCTTTCGACGTCGATTTCACCGTTGTGAATCCACCTGAACTCCGCGAGGAATGCCGCACGATCGCGGCGGAAACGGCAGTCGCCACTCAGCGGTATCTCGATGCATGACAGCGTTTTTCACCCAAATACAACAAGACCCCAACTCCGAAGAGTTGGGGTCTTGTCAGTACGTCATGCGTCGGTTGCCCGACTCACATGGACGTCTTAGACGATGGTAACGCCGGTGGCCTGCGGGCCCTTGTTGCCCTGACCGATCTCGAACGCCACGCGCTGGTTCTCCTCGAGAGTGCGGAAGCCGCCACTCTGGATCTCGGAGTAGTGAACGAAGACGTCAGCACTGCCGTCTTCGGGAGCGATGAAGCCGAACCCCTTCTCGGAGTTGAACCACTTCACGATGCCCTCTGCCATGTAAATCTCCTCTAACACAGTGTCAACAGGCAGTCGCTTCGACCGCCCGGGTCACTTACTACGACCGTTCTGAGACAAATCCGTGGAGGATGTCCAAACGCTCGCAACCTAACCATTTGCGAGCGTGGAAACACAAACACAAACACTTACGACCAACACAAGTAGACCACACATCCGCCCTGTTGTCTTCCCTGAGGCCTTCGTCACTGCCCAGCCCGTTGACAGGCATACCCCCTGGGGGTACCTTCGATTGCAGAGTGATACCTACACCGGGTATCCGTAAAATAAGCTTTCCACAACCGAAGGGACCTGCGATGACCACCGCCGAATACACCGTTTCCGGAATGACCTGCGGACACTGCGTCGGATCCGTCAAGGAAGAGATCGGCAACATCGCGGGAGTAACCGCGGTGGATGTCGAACTGGCGAGCGGACGTGTCGTCGTCACCAGCGATGCTCCCGTCTCCGCAGCCGACGTCGTCGCAGCAGTCGACGAAGCCGGCTACGCAGTCGTACCAAGCTGAGTCAGCCGTGCGCACCTCGACAACACTTGCCGCCTACGCCGTAGGGCTGGTCGCCGTCTTCGGCGCCGCCCTCGGCGTGGGGGCCGCAATCGGAAGCCCGATAGACATGTCCACCGCCCAGCACAGCACCCACGAATCAACCACAGAATCGATGCCAGGCATGGATTCGGCAACACCTGCAGGACTCGAAGTCTCTTCCGGCGGATACACACTCACCGATGTGACCGCACCCGGTCGAGCTGGGGAGCCGGGAACCTTGACCTTCCGGATTCTCGACGACACCAACACGCCCGTCGTCGATTTCGACCTCCTGCACGAGAAGAAACTCCACCTCATTGTCGTCCGAAACGACACCAGCGAATTCCGCCACGTACATCCGTCCCTCGCTGCAGACGGCACCTGGTCGATCGACTGGGCCTGGCCCGCCGCCGGCACCTACCGAGTCTTCGCGGACTTCGATCCCACCGACGGCACCCAACTGACACTCGGCCGAAACTTCGACGTGGCAGGCGAATTCACTCCTGCGCCGCTACCTGCGAAGAGCGCGACCGCAACCGTCGACGGATACACCGTGACTCTCGACGGTGATCTGACCACTGCCGGCGGCCCGATCACGCTGAGCGTTGCTCGCGACGGAGCCCCGGTCACCGATCTCGATCCGTACCTCGGTGCCTTCGGTCACCTCGTTGCCCTGCGCACCGGCGACCTCGCCTACCTGCACGTGCACCCCGAAGGCGAGCCAGGCGACGGCGTCACAGCTCCTGGTCCGGACATTTCCTTCCACGCACAGGCACCGAGCGAAGGCACATACCGGCTGTTCCTCGACTTCCAGCACGAGGGCGTGGTTCGGACCGCCGAATTCACTGTTGATGCAGGCATTTCCACAGCTTCAGTTCCAGACAATCACGAGGGAGGGCACTGATGACGTCACCGACTGCGGTCGACAATGCTGCCAACTCGAGCAGCGTCGAACTCGCGATCACCGGGATGACCTGCGCCTCCTGCGCGTCACGAATCGAGAAGAAGCTCAACAAGATCGACGGCGTCACAGCCACCGTCAACTACGCGACGGAGAAGGCCAAGGTCACCTTCCCGGACGGGGTACCCGTCGAAGATCTGGTCACTGCCGTCGAGAACGCCGGTTATTCCGCCGCGCTCCCCAAGCCGCCCAGCGCGCCGGACACCGTCGACCCGGATGCGGAAACCCCGCAGGATCGTGATCTGCGCGAGCTCCGTACCCGCCTGATCATCTCGACTCTTCTCTCCGTGCCGGTCATCGCTATGGCGATGATTCCTGCGCTGCAGTTCGACAACTGGCAATGGCTCTCCCTCACACTGGCCGCACCGGTCATCGTGTGGGCGGCCCTCCCCTTCCACCGGGCTGCCTGGGTGAACCTGCGTCACGGCGCGGCCACGATGGACACGCTCATCTCGCTGGGCACCATCTCGGCCTTCGTCTGGTCGCTCTACGCACTGTTCTTCGGCACCGCGGGCGAAGCGGGAATGAAACACGCGTTCAGACTCACGGTCGACCGGATGGACGGCAGCGCCAACATCTACCTCGAGGTTGCCGCGGGCGTCATCACGTTCGTGCTCGCCGGACGCTACTTCGAGCACAAGTCCAAGCGCACGTCCGGCGCCGCACTACGCGCACTCATGGAACTCGGTGCGAAAGACGTCGCGGTATTGCGCAACGGCGTCGAAGTACGAATCCCCGCCGAAGAACTGGCAGCGGGCGACTCCTTCATCGTCCGGCCCGGCGAGAAGATCGCCACCGACGGCATCATCACCGAGGGCCGCTCAGCCGTCGACATGAGCATGTTGACGGGTGAATCCGTGCCTGAGGAAGTCGGTGTCGGGGACACTGTCGTCGGCGCCACCGTCAACGTCGGTGGAACCTTGACCGTCGAGGCAACCCGGGTCGGGAGCGACACCCAACTCGCCCAGATGGCGGCACTGGTCGAAGACGCCCAGAACGGCAAGGCCGAAGTTCAGCGCCTCGCCGATCGGATCGCCGGTATCTTCGTACCGGTCGTCATCGCGATTGCCGTTGCGACACTGGGCTACTGGCTCGGTACCGGTAACCCCATCGAGATGGCCTTCACCGCTGCGGTCGCCGTGCTGATCATCGCGTGCCCCTGTGCCCTCGGATTGGCAACGCCCACAGCCCTGTTGGTGGGCACGGGTCGCGGAGCTCAGATGGGAATCCTCATCAAGGGACCCGAGGTGCTCGAATCGACGCGCGCAGTCGACACCGTCGTGCTCGACAAGACGGGAACCGTCACCACCGGTCAGATGACATTGCTGGACACCGTGGTGGGCGAAGGAACAACCGTCGACGAGGTCCTTCGGCTGGCCGGCGCACTCGAACATCGCTCCGAGCACCCCATCGCCGCAGCGATCGCGAAGGGTGCGACCGAAGCTGTGGGCGAATTGCCTACGGTCGAGGATTTCGTGAACGTCGCCGGGCGCGGCGTGCAGGGAATGGTCGACGGTCACGCCGTCGTCGCGGGCCGAGACGCGCTGCTCGCCGACTGGTCGATGCCGTTGCCGGAAAATCTCCGCGAGGCGAAGGCTGCAGCAGAGAAGGCCGGGCGCACCGCAATCGCGGTGGGCTGGGACGGCAAGGCGCACGGCATCCTCGTGATCGCCGACGCGGTCAAGGACACGAGCGCCGAAGCAATCGCGCAGTTGAAAGCACTCGGCCTCGAACCGGTTCTGCTGACCGGTGACAACGCCACCGTTGCTCGCACTGTCGCGGATCAGGTCGGGATCAGCACCGTCTTCGCCGAGGTCATGCCTGCGGACAAGGTCGACGCCGTCAAGAAACTGCAAGCGGAAGGACGCGTCGTGGCCATGGTCGGCGACGGCGTGAACGACGCGGCAGCCCTGGCTCAGGCCGATCTCGGCCTGGCGATGGGCACGGGTACCGACGTTGCGATCGAGGCCAGCGACATCACTCTGGTGCGAGGTGACCTGCGGTCGGCAGCCGATGCAATTCGACTGTCCCGCAAGACGCTCAAGACCATCAAGGGCAACCTGTTCTGGGCATTCGCCTACAACACGGCTGCGATCCCGCTGGCTGCGGCCGGCCTGCTCAACCCGATGCTCGCCGGTGCCGCAATGGCATTCAGCAGTGTGTTCGTGGTGAGCAACAGCCTGAGGTTGCGGCGGTTCAAATAAGGGGGCAAGCCCCTGTGCGCGGTTAGGGAGTCCCTGCACTCCTTAACCGCGCACGGGGCTATCGCCTCCAGCCAGCCGAACGAAGGCTGCTGCGTCGAGCATCTCACCACGCGTCTGTGGCTCGATGCCGGCAGCGAGGAGCCGTCGTTCGGCCTCGGCAGGCGAACCTGCCCAACCGCTGAGAGCGGCACGCAAAGTCTTGCGGCGCTGTGCGAACGCGGCGTCGATCGCCGCAAAAACCTGCTTGCGGTGCTTCTCGTCCATCGGCCACGGCGGCTCCGCGTACCGATCGATACGAACCAGTCCTGATTCGACATTCGGCACCGGCCAGAACACGTTGCGTCCGACTGCACCAGCGCGGCGAACCTCGCCGAAGAAGTTGGCCTTGACGCTGGGAACGCCGTAGATCTTGCTTCCCGGATCAGCCGCCAGGCGATCGGCAACCTCGGCTTGCACCATCACGAGTGCGGTCCGCAGACTCGGAAGCGACGCGAACAGGTGCAACAGCACCGGCACCGCGACGTTGTACGGCAGGTTCGCGACAAGCGCGGTCGGCTCGCCGGGAATCTGCGAAGGCAGCACACGCATCGCGTCGGCTTCGACGACGGTCAGGCGATCGGCCAGTTCCGGCGCTCGCTCGGCCACCGTCTTCGGGAGGCGAGCCGCGAGGTTGGGATCGATCTCGACCGCGATGACCCGATCGACCACGTCCATCAGCGCCATCGTCAGCGAACCGAGACCAGGCCCTACCTCGAGAACGACGTCGTCACGTGTCACGCCTGCCGTGGTGACGATGCGCCTCACGGTATTGGCGTCGTGAACGAAGTTCTGCCCCAACTGTTTCGTGGGCCGGACACCGAATTCCTCGGCAAGAGCGCGCACCTCGACCGGACCGAGCAGGGCTGCCTGCCCGCGCGGAGTAGCGATGGGTTCGTTCGATTGTTCGGCGTCTGACACCAGTAGAACTTATCCCAGTCCGAGGCGACCCGAGCACGACGGCCATGCGCCCCAACCCTGAGTGCGCTGGGTCTGTGTCGCAATCGCGATCTGTTCTTCACGGGTGGCGAGGTCGGCGCGGGGCGCATACTTCAACCCGCCCTGTCGTTCCCAGGTGTTCTGATCGAACTGCACGCCGCCGTAGAAACCGTTGCCGGTGTTGATGGCCCAGTTACCGGTGGCCTCGCACTGTGCGAGCGCATCCCACGTCGAACCGTTCTCCACGGGCGGCACCTCGGTGCCCGGCTTCGTTCCGACACGCACGACCTTCGGCTGCGCCGGTGTGGTGATCGTCTCCGAGACCTGGGTACGTCCGGCTTCGACACCGTTGACGAGATTCACGGCGAACGTCACGTCACGCACGCCGGGCACGCCCGGGTTCTCGACGATCGTGCGACTCTGGTTCATCGTCGGATCCTCGATGCGCTGATCCGGCGGATCGAGCGGCAAGGTCTCGACCTTGTTCTCGGTGCGGTTGCGCGTCACCGTGACCTCCAGGCCCTCGGTCAGTGGAGCGTCGGCGGCGGGAACCACCGTGTCCGACTGCTCGAGCGGAGTGCCGTTGGCGGTAAGGAACTCCCCGACCGTCGGCGCCGCGATACGCACGTCTGCTGCCGCGTTTGCGCCGTCGACCAGTTTTGCGACGACCGGTGTCAGCACGTCGAGCGCGGCGCCGTCCAGCGGAAGACGCTGCGAGCGCGAAGCCGACACGTGCACATCCGCCGCGACGTCCAACTGCTTCAACGCGTCGTCGACGGTCAAGGCAGTGGTCCAGAGCTTCTGCGGCTGACCGTCGACCGTCAGCGTGATCTCACGGGCACGACGGAGCACCACGGTGTCGCCGTCGGACAGCGAAGCGTCGGCCGCGGGAGCAACTGCATCCTTGTCACCGATCGGGTAACCCGCGTCCTCGAGAGCGCCGTCGACGTTGGTCGACATGGTGCTCAGGCGAATCTGCTCACCGTCGACATCGAGAGTGATGGTCTTGTGCCGGACGACGGCCAGAACACCACCCACGAGAACCGTCAGGAGAAGAGCGGCGATCGCCGAGTACAACAACGGCGACCTGGTCGAGTTGATCTTGGCGAACGGTGACATCGGTTCCTGTGTTCTGTGAGGTGTGAGCGCGTCAGCGCAGGCCCAATTTGCTGGTGCAGGACGGCCAAGCACCCCAGCCCTGACCGGCGCGGACTTTCTCGCCGATCGCGATCTGCTGTTCACGTGATGCGAGGTCGGCGCGAGCTGCGTACTGACCGCCGCCGAATGCTTCCCAGGTGCTCTGGGTGAACTGAAGTCCTCCGTAGAAACCGTTGCCGGTGTTGATGGCCCAGTTTCCGGTCGCCTCGCACTGAGCAATGGCATCCCACGTCGACGCGTTGGACACAGCGGGAGCGGAAGCCTGCTTGGTACCGACCTTCACCACTGCTGCGACCGGTTCCTTGATCACGGTCGCGGACAGTTCGGTTCGTCCGGCCTCGACGCCGTTGACGGTCTTGACCTCGACGGTGGCCGTGCGCTCACCCGGAACACCCGGGTTCTCGACGACGGTCTTGTCCTTCTCCAGCTCGGGATCCTCGACCTTGTTCTCCGGCGGCGCGATCGGCTGCGTCTCGACGCGAGTGTCCGTGCGGTCGCGAGTGACCTGGATGGTCAGGCCGTTGGTAACGGGTGTGTCGGCGGTGGGAACCACCGAGTCGGCCTGCTCGAGCGGCGCATTCTTGGCCGCGAGAAGATCGCCGACGGTCACGGCGGCGAGCTTGACCTCCGCCGCCGGAGCACCACCGTCGCTGACGCTGACGGTCTTCGGGCTGACGACGTCGAGCTCGGTCCGTTCGAGCGGCAGACGATGCGAGCGCGAAGCCGAGACTGCGAAGTCGTCGGAAACATCTACCTGCTTCAATGCCTCGTCGACCGTCAATGCGGTGGTCCAGATGGTGGTCGGCTGACCGTCGACGGTCAGAGCCAACTCACGGGCACGGCGTAGTACGACGGTATCGCCATCGGACAGGGAGGAATCGGCACTGGGTGCGAGCGCGTCCTTGGGATCGACCGGGTATCCGGCGTCCTCGAGAGCGGTACCGACGCTGCTCGACATCGTGGACAGCGAAATCATGTCGCCGTCGACGTCGAGGGTGATCGTCTTGTGCCGAACCACGGCGAGCGCACCCCCGACGATGAGCGTCAGAAGCAACGCACCCACCACTGAATAGAGAAGTGGTGACTTCGTGGAGTTGATCTTGGCAAAAGGCGACACAGGAAATCCCAAGGCAGACGACGTTCGATCACAATACGGTAACGACCGAGCGTTGTATCGGCAACCAAATCACAACGAAATGCGACTTTTGTCACGGAACGGCAACGGCGTGTCGTGTGTTCTGCACTTTCCGGCTCCGATACCCGTGTATCGATTCAGCTCTGGGCGCAGTATGTTCTCGTCTGGTTCAAAGCAGTCCGGCGATCCCGGGCGCGACAGAAGAAAGCTGGGCGATAGTGCGAAGAAGATTCGACAGACCACGTAATGCCAGGTGGCCGATCCTGGCCATCCTGCTGGCGCTGATCGCAGCGCTGTTCGCCCCCGGAATCGCGAGCGCGCAACCCGGCCGCACCTACACGATCGCCACCGATCTGACATTCGCCCCGTTCGAATTCGAGAACGAAGACGGCAAACTCGTCGGCATCGACATCGACCTGCTCAATGCGATCGCCGAGGACCAAGGCTTCAAGGTCGACATCAAACAGCTCGGCTTCGACGCGGCCCTTCAGGCCGTGCAGGCCGGGCAGGCGGACGGCGTCATCGCGGGCATGTCCATCACCGACGCCCGCAAGCAGGTGTTCGACTTCTCCGACGCGTACTTCGAGTCGGGCGTGCAGATGGCGGTCCTCGAGACCGACAACGACGTGAAGTCGTACGAGGATCTGAGGGGCAAGCGCGTCGCCGTCAAGAACGGCACCGAGGGCGCCAGCTTCGCCGAGTCCATCAAGGACCAATACGGCTTCACCACAGTCTATTTCGCCGACTCCGCCAGCATGTACGACGAGGTCCGCACCGGGAACTCCGTCGCAGTCTTCGACGACTACCCCGTCCTCGCCTACGGCATCACACAGGGCAACGGCCTCAAGACGGTCACCGAAAAAGAGGTGGGCGCGAGCTACGGCTTCGCAGTCAACAAGGGCCAGAACGCCGAACTGCTCCAGATGTTCAACGCCGGACTGCAGAACCTGCGCGACGACGGCCAGTACGACGAAATCGTCTCGACCTACCTCGGTCAGGGCGCGTCGACGTCGGACAACTCCATCATCGGCTTGATCAAGAGCACCTACCCGCAGCTTCTCAAGGGCCTGTGGTTGACGATCGTTCTCTCCGTCGTCTCGATCGCGATCGCTCTGGTCCTAGGCGCGATCTTCGGTCTCTGCCGCGTTTCCACCAACATGTTCGTCCGAGGTATAGGCACAACCTACGTCGACATCTTCCGCGGCACACCGCTGTTGGTGCAGGCATTCTTCATCTACTTCGGCATCCCGGCAGCCCTGCATTTCCAGATGTCCGCCTTCACCGCAGGCATCATCACGCTCTCGCTCAACGCCGGCGCGTACATGGCTGAAATCGTCCGCGGCGGCATCCTGTCCGTCGACAAGGGACAGATGGAGGCGTCACGAAGCCTGGGCATCAGCTACATGAAGTCGATGCGAAAAGTCATCATGCCGCAGGCAATTCGCACGATGATCCCGTCGTACATCAACCAGTTCGTGATCACCCTCAAGGACACGTCGATCCTGTCGGTCATCGGACTCGCCGAGCTCACTCAGACAGGGCGCATCATCATCGCGCGCAACTTCCAGTCGTTCAACATGTGGCTGATCATCGGCGTCATGTACTTCATCATCATCATGGCGCTCACCAAGCTGTCGAACCGCCTCGAGAAGAGGATCAACAAGTGACCGAAACAGCCGTCAACATGGGCAAGTCCGCCACCGAGGTCAAGATTTCGGTCAAGGGACTGAAGAAGTCGTTCGGCGACAACGAGGTCCTCAAGGGCCTGGACGTCGACATCAAGAGCGGTGAAGTGGTCTGCGTCATCGGGCCTTCAGGTTCCGGCAAGTCGACCTTCCTGCGTTGCCTCAACCGCCTCGAAGACATCACCGCCGGATCCGTGCGCGTCGACCAGTTCGACCTCACGAACAAGGATGTCGACATCGACAAGGTGCGCCAGCACATCGGGATGGTGTTCCAGCACTTCAACCTGTTCCCCCACATGAGCGTCGTCGAAAACGTGATGCTCGCTCCGGTGCAGACCGGGCGATCGACCAAGGAGCAGGCTCGCGAGATCGCCGTCAAACTGCTCGGCCAGGTCGGCCTCGCGGAGAAGGCAGATGCCAAGCCCGCCAGCCTGTCCGGTGGGCAGAAGCAGCGCGTTGCCATAGCCCGCGCACTCGCGATGAGTCCGGACATCATGCTCTTCGACGAGGCCACCAGCGCCCTCGACCCCGAAATGGTGGGTGAGGTTCTGCAGGTGCTGCGCGACCTCGCCAAGCAGGGCATGACCATGGTCGTCGTGACCCACGAGATGGGCTTCGCCCGTGAGGTTTCCGACCGAGTCATCTTCATGGCCGACGGATACATCGTCGAAGAAGGTAAGCCGGAGAGTCTGTTCGGCAACCCCCAGCAGCAGCGCACCCAGGACTTCCTGGCGAAGGTTCTCTAGGGGCAAGCCCCCTGTGCGCCTTTTTGGTAGTGGGGACTACCGGAAAGGCGCACGGGTGGTGGCCAATTCGACGACCAGCCCGGTCTCGATCCGATTCTGCGGCTCGAAGTCGAAGTCGCCGAACCTTCGGAACCACCGAGGACTGGCCTCGACCCTTCGATAGGTCTCGCTACCTTCGACGGGCAACCACATGCGTGGACTTCCGACTTCCTCGTACGTCGTCGTGACCACGAGAATCCCGAGCACCACACCGGTGGTCACGACTCCAGACGCCGGCATCCCGCCGTGAACCCAACCGTCGAAATCGTCGTCCTGCGATCGCGGTGTCAATGTCCACGAGCATGGTTCACCGACCACCGGAAACGGCCCGCAGCACTCGACTTCGACCGCGTCGACATGAACGCTGACGATCCGGACCGAAGAGTCGACCGGCGTCGGCTCAGTGAAGCTGTGCGCCCTCATCCCCTCGCGGGAAGAGCAAGCTCGACGACAACGGCCGTCTCCATCCAGCCACGACGACCGGCAACCAGCGACGACATGCCGCGAAAAGACCGTGGGACCTTCTCGACTCGAACGTGATCGGTGCTCCCAGGTACCAATACCCAGTGCCTGGGTTCTTGTTCGACAAACTCGCCGCGCTCGAGTCGGATCGAGAGAACGATCCCGGCCGTAGGTTCCACGTCGTCGGGATAGATTCCTCCATGAACCGTCCCGTCGAACCACAGCGACTCACGTGTGGGGTGCAAAGCCCACGCAGATTTTTCGCCGACCACCGGCAACGGTGCACAGCACTCGAATTCCCACGTTTCGATGCGGACTGTGACCACGTTGTAGTCATTCATCTGAATACTCCGCGCAGTAGACGAACCGGGACACGACCGTCCCGGGCGCGGAGTTACCTGTCAGACCACCATAGCGTCAGAGCTTGTAGACGCGCTCCGCTGTCGCCGTGGACGCTGCTGCCAGCGCCTGCGGATCCTCGCCGCGGATGTCTGCGAGTGCACGCACTGTGTACGGCAGGCAGTACGACTCGTTGGGCGCACCGCGGAACGGGTGCGGCGTCAAGAACGGCGCATCCGTCTCGACGATCAGTTGATCCGACGGCACCAACAGCGCGGCCTCACGCAGCGCCTTCGCATTCTTGAAACTCACGGTTCCCGAGAAACTCAACACGTAGCCCGCGTCGATGCACGCACGGGCCATCTCCGAATCCGAGGAGAAGCAGTGGAACACCACGGTCTCCGGCGCGCCTTCCTCGTGCAGCACCCGCAGCAGGTCCTCATCGGCTTCGCGATTGTGAATCATCAGCGTCTTGCCGAGACGCTTCGCGAGGTCGATGTGCCACCGGAAACCGTCGACCTGCTCCTCGATGGTGGCGCACCCTTCGAGCTTGCCTGGCCAGTAGAGATCCAGCCCGGTCTCCCCCACCGCGACGACCCGCGGATCGGACGCCAACCGTTCTATCTCGGCTCTGGTGTCGACATCGAGGACGTTCGCCCTGGTCGGATGGATTGCGACGGCTGCGTAAACCCTCGAATCCCAGTTCGCAGCGTCGACGGCAAAGCGTGCGGCATCAAGGTCGTCGGCCACCGTGACGACCCGTCCGACGCCGACGGCTTCGGCCCGATCGACAATTTCGGCCACGGTCGCAGCGTCGTGCGCACCACAGGCGTCGAGGTGCGTATGTGCGTCGATCAGAGGCGACAAGGGCTCAGGGGCATCGGGGGCGGGACGGTCTTTGCTCACGCCCGATAGAGTAAGCCCACCATGACTGTGCCTGCCTCACCCTCCCAGACCCCGCGCCCGGACTCCGCTGCCCCGGAAGGCGCGGAACGATCGCCGTTCTACATCACGACAGCGATCGCGTATCCCAACGGCGCTCCGCACATCGGCCACGCGTACGAGTACATCTCCTCGGACGCGCTCGCCCGCTTCAAGCGGTTGGACGGTCATGAAGTGTTCTTCATGACCGGCACCGACGAGCACGGTCTGAAGATGCAGCAGACAGCAATCAAAGAGGGCATCGACGTCCGCGAACTCGCGGCTCGGAACTCCGACGTGTTCCAGAACCTCGACAAGGTCCTGAACATCTCGTACGACCGGTTCATCCGCACCACCGACGCCGACCATCAGGTCGCCAGCAAGGCGATCTGGGAAAAGATGGCCGCATCGGGCGACATCTACCTCGACACCTACTCGGGGTGGTATTCGGTTCGTGACGAGGCCTTCTACACCGAAGCCGAGACCACGCTCCTGGACGACGGCACCCGTCAGTCGACGGAGACCGGCACTCCGGTGGAGTGGACCGAGGAGTCCAACTACACTTTCCGTCTCTCGGCCTACGAGGACCGTTTGCTTGCTCTGTACGAAGAGCATCCCGAGTTCATCGCCCCCGCGACACGTCGCAACGAGATCGTCAGCTTCGTCAAGGGCGGCCTCAAGGACCTGTCGATCTCGCGCACCACGTTCGACTGGGGCGTCGAGGTTCCCGGAGACCCCGACCACGTCATGTACGTCTGGGTCGACGCCCTCACCAACTACCTGACCGGCGTGGGTTACCCGAACGTCGACTCGGCGGAGTTCGAGAAGTTCTGGCCCGCGAGCCTGCACATCATCGGCAAGGACATCACGCGTTTCCACACCGTGTACTGGCCGGCGTTCCTCATGTCTGCCGGCATCGAACTGCCGGAGCGGGTCTTCGTCCACGGGTTCTTGTACAACAAGGGCGAGAAGATGTCGAAGTCGGTCGGCAACGTCGTCGACCCCATCGCGATGGTCGATCAGTACGGCCTCGACGCGGTCCGCTTCTTCCTGCTCCGCGAGATCTCGTACGGCCAGGACGGCAGCTACAGCCACGAAGCAATCGTGACGCGTATGAATGCAGACCTGTCCAATGAACTGGGCAACCTCGCGCAGCGTTCACTGACGATGGTCGCGAAGAACTGCGATGCCCAGGTACCGACCCCCGGCGAGTTCACCGAGGACGATCTGGCGATGCTGGCGTCGGCGGATGCCCTGCTTGCCAAGTGCCGCAGCGAGTTCGACGTGCAGGCGCTGCATCTCGCACTGGAAGCCATCTGGGGCGTTCTCGGCGAGACCAACCGGTACTTCTCCAAGCAGGAACCGTGGGTTCTGCGCAAGACGGATCCGGCACGCATGGCGACGGTTCTGTACGTGACGCTCGAAGTGGTCCGTATCGTCGGGCTTCTCGTTCAGCCGGTGATGCCCGACGCGGCGTCACGCATCCTCGATCTGCTTGGCCAGAGCGAAGAGAACCGGCAGTTCGCCGACATTGCGGTTCGCATCGACGCGAACCGGAAACTGCCTGCTCCGGCGCCAGTTTTCCCCCGCTTCGTCGAGGAATGAGCTAAGCGAGAGTGCCGCACGTGGGGTCCGAGATATCCGGTTACAGGCGGATGTGTCGGACCCCACGTGCACACTCCAGCCATGACGACGAATAGAACATACATTCGAACCAGCGCTTCGGCGCAGACACTGCCATGGAACGGAGCGCGGGTGTCCACTCAGGAGGTCAGCCCTCAATCCGTTTCCGCGGTGCGAGATCTCGTTTCCGAACTGTCCGCGGCGTACGACCGCGGATGGCAGCCGGCGGATCTGATTCATCTGGCGCGTCGAAGCAAAGAAGCGTCCGACGCCGATCTCGCCGCCACCACCATCCTGTTCGACGCGAAGGCGTCGCGCGCCTCCGATCGCGCTCCGCTCGAATGGGTGGGGCAGTTGCAGACGATCGGCGAGCAGTATCCGAAGTCTCGGCACATCGCTTCTCGAATCACCGTGGACGACGACGTTTTTCGCTCCCTCGCGGCCGGCCTTCTGTTCCAGGATCCCTACTTCCTCGTTTCGCAGATCGTCGACGTCGCGCGATCGTGGATGCGCCTACCTCAGTGGACGGTATTGCTCGCGCCACCATCCACCTGGCCGTCGCAACGCACCCACACCAGCTATGCCGGCGTCGGTGACACCGAGGTCGACGCCAAGGTACTCAAGCGAATTCGTGGGCTACTCGCCAAAGCCGAAGCCACCAACTTCGCGGAAGAAGCCGAGATCTTCACCGCGAAGGCCCAGGAGTTGATGACGCGATACGCGATCGATTCCGCACTGCTCCACAGTCGCGCCGGGGTCACCGACACGTCCGTGAATGCACGACGCATTCACATCGAGAACCCGTACGTGAAAGAAAAAGTTCACCTCCTGACCGAGATCGGCGAATCGAATCGTGTCAGGACGGTGTGGTTCAGCGATATCGCGCTCGCGACCGTCGTCGGCACTCCGGTCGACCTTCAGCAAGTCGACATGCTGTTCACTTCACTACTTGTACAGGCAACCCGTGCAATGCAATTCGCCGACTCGAGCAATCGTGGCGGCTCACGCACCACCTCGTTCCGCAAGGGATTCCTGGCCGGGTTCGCCAGCCGCATCGGACACCGCCTGCGTGACGCCGGCACCAAAGCCACCGCCGAAGCGGCCGACGCGGCATCGATGGACGTCGCGGATCTTCTGCCGATCCTCGCCACCACATCCGAGGCCGTCGACGCCGAATTCGATCGATTGTTCCCGACAACCCGCAAGACTCGCGGACGGTCCGTGGACGCCGAAGGCTGGCACGCCGGCCAGGCTGCAGCCGACGACGCCAACCTGCGTCCCGGCACACCCGCCGTGAACCGCTCCCGCTAGTCCTTGCGCGCAGCCAGGACCGTCTCGTACAACTCACGCTTGGAGACTCCGGCCGTTGCGACCAGAGCACACGCGTCCTTCAATCGTGCTCCCCCCTCGACCAGCCTTTCCACCTCGTCGACCAGATCGGCAGGATCAGATGCCACCAGCACTGCGCCTTCGAGCACCACCGTGATCTCACCGCGAACGCCCTCGGCGGCCCAAGCAGCTAACTCCCCGAGAGTGCCGCGCTTCACTTCCTCGTAGGTCTTGGTCAATTCCCGGCACACAGCCGCGCGGCGATTCGGCCCGAGCACTTCCACCGCATCTGCGAGGCAGTCGGCAAGGCGATGAGGCGCTTCGAAGAACACACACGCTCGCTGCTCGGTTGCCAAGGCAGAGAGCCACGTCTTGCGCTGCCCCTGCTTACGCGGCGGGAACCCGTCGAAGCAGAACCGCTCGACGGGCAATCCGGAGAGTGCCAGCGCCGTCGTCACCGCCGACGGACCGGGCAAGCACGTGACGGCGAGGTTCTCGGCTACGCAGGCGGCGACAAGGCGATATCCGGGATCGCTGACCGACGGCATGCCCGCGTCCGTGACCAGCAGGACGGTCTTGCCTTCGGCGACGTCGGCGACCAGCGCGGGCAGCCGGGAAATCTCGACCTGATCGTAGAAACTGACGATCTTCCCGGTGATGGTTACCTCGAGCGCGGACGCCAGAGACTTGGTGCGTCGTGTGTCCTCCGCAGCAACGACGTCGGCGGTTGCGAGAGCAGACCGAAGACGCGGAGACGCGTCACCGACATCTCCCATGGGTGTTGCGGCGAGTACCAAGCGACCAGTCATACCTGACAGCCTACGATTGCCAGGTGACTGTGCAGACGGACGAGCGGCCAACGCCCGCCACGAGCGATCGGGTAATGCGTAGTCCCGGCCCGCTGGTACCGGATCCTGATTTCGGCCCGACCGACAGATTGCGCGGCTGGATCGTCACCGCTTTCGTCACCGCTATCGCGGCGATCACACGCTTCACGATGCTCGCCTACCCGACCGACGCCGGCACACCTGTCTTCGACGAGAAGCACTACGTTCCGCAGGGCTGGCAAGTTCTGACCGGTGGCGGCATCGAGGACAATCCCGGTTACGGATTGGTGGTACACCCGCCGATCGGTAAGCAGATGATCGCGATCGGCGAAGCACTCTTCGGTTACAACGGTTGGGGGTGGCGATTCTCGTCGGCCCTGGTCGGGACACTGATGGTCTTGCTGATCATCCGGATCGTGCGCCGCATGACGCGGTCCACGCTGATCGGCGCGATTGCCGGAATCCTGCTTATCGTCGACGGCGTCACCTTCGTCTCCTCACGCCTGGGGATGCTCGACATCTTCCTGGCTTTCTTCGTTCTCGCCGCCCTCGGATGCCTGGTGGTCGATCGCGACCAAGTCCGCGAACGGATGGCGAAGGTATACGAAGAGGGCCGAATCGGCGACTCTGCCTGGGGTCCGCGGCTGGGTTTCCGGTGGTGGAGGTTCGGCGCCGGCATCCTGCTCGGCCTGGCCTGCGGAACCAAGTGGTCCGGCATGTACTTCATTCTGTTCTTCGGATTGCTCAGTGTTGCCTTCGACCTGTCAGCGCGCCGCGCCTACCGCGTGCAGCGCCCATGGGTCGGCACTGCAGTTCGCGACATCGGGCCTGCTCTGTATGCGTTGGTGATCATTCCGCTCGGTGTGTACCTCGCGAGCTACTGGGCCTGGTTCACCAGCGAGACCGGCGTCGACCGTCACGCCGTCGGGAACGAGATCGGTGAGGGCGGCACATGGAGCTTCATTCCCTCCGCGCTGCGCTCACTCTGGTACTACAGCGGAAACGTTCTCCAGTTCCACGCCGGTCTGACCAACTCCGCCGGAAACCACCACCCGTGGGAGTCGAAACCGTGGACGTGGCCGATGGGGCTACGACCGATGCTCTACTACTACGCCGACGGCGAGCAGGTCACCGGTTGCGGGGCCGCCAGCTGCGTCAAGGCCGTGATGCTGATCGGCACACCGGCGATGTGGTGGCTGGCCCTACCGATGTTGGCGTGGGCGATCTGGCAGACGTTCGTGCGCAGGGACTGGCGATACGCCGTGGTCCTGACGGGCTACGGTGCCGCTTACCTCCCGTGGTTCGCGACGCTCGACCGCCAGATGTACTACTTCTACGCAGTTGCACTCGCCCCGTTCATGGTCATGGGATTTGCGCTGGTCCTCGGCGATGTACTGGGCAAGGCGAGCGCGTCCGTCGAGCGTCGTACCACCGGACTTCTGGCAGTCAGTCTGTACATCGGTCTGGTCGTGGCCAACTTCGTCTACCTCTGGCCGATACTCACCGCCATGCCGATCACGCCGGAATCGTGGCAGAACCATCTGTGGTTGCCCAGCTGGAAATAACCGGACGACAAAAGGGGCACCGAACCGCAGTTCGGTGCCCCTTCACGGTTCAAGTCCTACTCCGCTCAAGTCCTACTCCACTGACTTACCCACACGGCGTCCTCGGCGCGGGCGTAGGAGAGCACGTTTCTGCTCCTTCGCCGCAATGATGATCGGGTCGTGCGAAAGATCCTTGTACAGCGAGAAGCACAGTCCGATCATGACCAGCACGAACGGCGCCGCAGCGATGATCGTCATGGTCTGCAAGCCGTCGAGCGCTTCGGAACCACCGGTCCACAGCAGAAGCGCCGCGACGCCACCGGTCAACATGCCCCAGAACACCACGACCCAGCGACTCGGTTCGAGCGTTCCGCGCTGCGAGAGCGTCCCCATCACCATCGACGCAGCGTCGGCGCCGGAGACGAAGAACACTGCGACGAGCAGCATGACCAGGACAGTCGTCACTCCGGCCAACGGCAGATTGTCGAGCATGCCGAACAGTTGAGCCTCTTCCGAGCCTCGGCCGGACAAGCCGATTCCGTCGCGTTCCTCACCGATGCCTGCGCCGCCGAAGATCGCGAACCAGAGCAAGCTGACAGTCGTGGGAACGGCGATGACGCCGACGATGAACTGGCGGATCGTGCGGCCGCGGCTGATGCGGGCCAGGAACATGCCGACGAACGGCGTCCAGGACACCCACCATGCCCAGTAGAAGATCGTCCACGACGAAAGCCACGCGCCGGTTTCAGGATTCGACGATGCACCCGTGCGGGCCGACATCTGGGCGAGGTCGGAAACGTATGCACCAATGGTCGTCGGGAGCAGATTGAGAATCAGCACGGTCGGCCCGAGAACGAACACGAACAGGGCCAAGATCAGCGCTAGCACCATGTTGATGTTGGAGAGCCACTGAATTCCCTTGGCCACACCGGAAACTGCCGAAGCGACAAACGCCAGGGTCAGCACCGCAACGATGGCCACGAGCAGGAATACGCCGGCTTCTTCCATCCAGCCGACTACCTCGAAACCGGAGCCGATCTGAAGTGCGCCGAGCCCCAAAGATGCTGCGGTGCCGAAAAGTGTCGCAAAGATTGCCAGGATGTCGATGACCTTGCCGATCGGCCCTTCGGCTTTGCGACCGAGCAACGGGATGAAGGCCGAACTGAACAGTTGCTTGCGTCCTCGGCGATACGACCCGTACGCAATGGCAAGGCCCACAACGGCATACATCGCCCAAGGATGAAGACCCCAGTGAAACATGGTGGTAGCCATGGCAGTTCCGACGCCACCGTCGGTACCGGGAGGCGGAGTCACGTAGTGCGCAAGCGGTTCCGCGACACCGAAGAACATCAGGCCGATGCCCATGCCGGCGCTGAACATCATGGCGATCCAGCTGACGGTTCGGAACTCGGGCTTCTCACCGTCTTTGCCCAGCGGAATGTCGCCGAATCGACTGACAGCGAGGTAGATGGAAAACAGCACGAAAGCCGAAGCTGCGAGTACGAAGAGCCAGCCGATGTTCGTCACCAACCAGCCGAGAACACTTCCGGTTACCGAGTTCAGGTTGTCGGGAGCTACGAGACCCCACACGACAATAGCCAGCACCGCTGCGGCCGCCACGGAAAACACCACGTAGTCGGTCCGAACGCCTACCCGAGTAAAGCCCGTCTCCGGGCGCTCTTCGTTGGCCCCGGAATCTTGTTCGGATCGATCAGATTTCGTCACCATAGATGACTACGTTCGTCACTTTGTGGGCCAAAAGCAAGCTGGAAGGCGGGCTCAACAGCCGTTGAACCCGCCTTCTCACCCCGATCAAGCTGGGGTTTTAACCCAACCGTTGCCCTTGCCGATCAATCCGTCGATGCTGATGCGTCCTGCGCCGATAACAGCGATCAAGAGCGAACCGACACCGAGTGCGACGACGAGTTCATAGCCGCCGTTGTCTATGAAGACGCCCTTGTCGGCGTGCACGATGAAGAACGCGCCGACCATGTCGAGGAACAGCAGTGCGCCGACGAGCGGGGTCAGCAGACCCGCGATGAGCAGGATGCCGCCACCGAGTTCGATGGATGCTGCCAGAACTGCAGAAATCTTGGGGAGCGGGGCGCCCATCCCTTCGAATGCGGCCTGCGTTCCGGCGATCTTGTAGGTGAAGAACTTCTGCCAACCGTGGGCGATGAAGATGATCCCGAGGCCGACACGGGCGATGAGGAGTCCGAGGTCACGAGCAATCGACGAATTCATGAGCCAAGACTGACAGCTTTAAGTTGAAGCGTCAACTTAATCAATGTGTCACGCACCTCTCAATGCCGACTCCACCATGGCGACGATCTCAGTGTCGGAGTACCCGAGCGAGCGGACCTTATGCGCAAACGCGGTCGCCGCCTGCTCCGCCTGCGCCTGCACCGGATCGGTCCCCGAAGCGATGAACGTCCCTTGCTTTCCCCTCGTCTCGATCACGCCCTGATCGCTGAGCGCGCGATAAGCCTTCGCGACGGTGTTGGCCGCCAATCCCAGCTCCGAGGCCAATGCACGCACCGTCGGGATCTTGGTTCCCGCAATCAATCCGCCGCCGTGAACCTGCTCGATAATCTGTTGCCGCAGTTGGTCGTACGGAGCTGTGGAGGAATCGTGTTCGATAGCGATCTTCATCGTCACCCTCGTCGTATCTTCTCGGTCACAGCATCTTCTCTCTCACAAACCCTCGATCGCTTCGCGGATCGTATGCGGGCCGGAGGTCAGAACCAATATCTTGCCGACACTGGACGGCGCGTCGATGAGCGCTTCGATCACTGCGGCGACATCTGCACGAGGCACAGAGCCTCGATCGACGGGCGGCTCTGCAAGAAGGACTTCACCGGTGGGGTCGTCGTCTGTCAGAAGGCCTGGCCGAAGAATCGTCCAATCCAGCGAAGTCCTTGTCTTCAGGTCTTCCTCTGCTGCAGTCTTCGCCCGCAGGTAGGCGGCAAAAACCTCGTCGGTGTTCTCCGGTATTTCGTCACCAGCACCCATGGCGCTGATCTGTATGAACCGACGCACTCCCGCTTTCTCGGCGGCATCGGCCAACAGCACCGCCGCAGCTCGGTCTACGGAGTCCTTCCGCTCGATCGAGCTACCAGGTCCGGCGCCCGCGGCGAAGACCGCGACGTCGGCACCGTCGAGTACCTTCGCAACTTCCTCGACCGTGGAGGATTCCAGATCGATCACCACGGGGAACGCGCCGAGTGTGCGGACCGCACCCTCGTGCGCGGAGTTGCGGATCAGCGCTACCGGCCGATCACCATGTCCTGCCAGCAGGTACGTCAGGTGCTGCGCGATCTTGCCGTGCCCACCGGCAATGACCACGCGCCGTTCGTCCACACTTCGATGTTCCGTCATCGTTTTCTCCTCACAAGTCGGTACTTCAAGTGCAGCGCGCCGGAGGTGTCCGTTGTTCCCCTGTTTGTCCCACGAGTTCGGACACAGAGGCAGAATGACGGACATGGCATCTGCAACCATCTTCCACAATCAACGGTGCAACACGTCGCGGACTGTTCTCGGACTTATCCGCGACGCCGGCATCGAACCGACCATTGTGAAGTACCTCGATACTCCGCCTACCCGATCCGAGCTGGAAAAACTCCTCGCCGACGCCGGCCTCGAGCCCAGCCAAGCCGTTCGCAAGCGCGAAACGCAGTACAAGGAACTCGGGCTCGCCGATGCATCCGAATCCGAGATCCTCGACGCGATGATCGAGCACCCGATTCTGATCGAACGCCCGTTCGTGGTCACCGACAAAGGCACCGTCCTCGCGCGGCCTGCAGCCAAGGTGGAAGAAATTCTCTGACAGCGTCGACGGCTTACAGCGGATCGCGGGCGATCGGGCAGGACATGCACCGAGGACCACCTCGGCCGGACCCCAGTTCCGAACCCGCGATTCGCAAAACCTCGATACCCGAGGCCTCCAGCCTGGCGTTCGTTTCGACGTTGCGCTCGTAAGCGACGACGACGCCAGGCTCGACGGCGAGGGTGTTGTTTCCGTCGTCCCACTGCTCACGCTCGGCAGTCACCGTGTCGAGTCCGGTGTCGATCACACGCAGTTTTCCGATTCCCATGGCGTCGGCCGCCGCTTCGAGGAACGGCGTCGCACCGCGAATACTCACCCCGTCGTCTTCCTTGCGCAGAGTGAACGCCGCCAGGGTGTCCTGAATGGCCGGATACATGACGACCGCGTCGGCCTCGACCATGGTGCAGACCGTGTCGAGATGCATCGACGCTCGGCGTTGCTCGATCGGAACAACCAACACCGTGTGGGCGAGGCCGTCGTCGAACACGCTACGCGCCAATGCTTCTGCTCCGGCGGGTGACGTACGTTCACCGACACCGATTGCGATCACCCCCGGCGCGAGAAGCAGCACGTCACCTCCCTCGACAGGAGCCGTGTGCGACTCGTACGCGCGGCGCACGCCTTTGAATCGAGGGTGATGCGCGTAGACGAGATCCGTTATCGAGGATTCGCGAGCTCGCGCTGACAACGCCAAGGACGTGATGATGACCCGTGGCCCGACCCAGAACGACGAATCACGGGTGAAGAGCAAGTTGGGCAACGGGTCGATCACGAAGTCACCGCCGTGATGCATCCTGCGCACCAACGAGGTCGAGTCGGCATCGATCGGCAATTCGTCGAACGTCATTCCTGCAGTAAGGATCGACGAAAGCTCCTTCGGCTCCACCTTTCGCAGGTAGGCGGCCAGGTGTTGCCCGAGCGCGTGGCCGATCTTGCGTGCGTCCACGGCGGCCGCAATTCCCTGGATCCTCGCTGCGCCACTGACCTCGAGCGCCTCGGTGAGGAGATCGGACAAAAGCAGTACCTCGACGCCGCGCTCACGAAGGACGGTCGCAAACTGATCGTGTTCCTCCTGCGCGCGGTCCACCCACGGCAACGCGTCGAACAGCAGCTCGTCGTTGTTGCGCGGAGTCAATCGTTTCAACTCGTCGCCAGGACGATGAAGAATGACCGATCGCAATCGGCCCACCTCGGAATCGACACCGAGGGGGACGGAGCCAGAAGCGTTCATGAGTGAACACTAATCCCGTAGGCCCCACCCAGCAGGGACAAGCAGCTGTCGTACCGGCCCGCGTAACGTCTGATCCGACGCAGGCGAGAGGACCAGGCAATGAGTAGTACGGATCAGGCGGCGCTGAACGGCGCCGGAATCGAGAGGTTCACCGGGCGCTGGGTCGGCGCTGGAGCCGGACATTTCCCCACCATCGACGACTTCGAGTACTCCGAGGAGATCGAGTTCGCGCCCACCCCGAAACCGTTTCTCACCTACTCGTCGCGCACTCGTGGGCTCCCCGACGGACGACCGCTTCACATGGAATCGGGATACCTGCGCCCAACACCGGGTGGTGAGCTCGAATTGCTGGTCAGCCAGCCCACCGGATTCGTCGAGATCCATCGCGGCACCCTCGACTCCGAAGGCACTCTCGCCTTGACCCGTCTCACGCTCGCAGCATCACCCGACGCAAAACCGGTTCACGACGTTCGGCGAGTCATGCGCGTTCAGGGCGACACGCTGACATACGACCTGTGGATGGCGCACGGCGACACCCCGCTGACGCATCATCTCCACGCCACCCTCCACCGCGCGACGGACCGGTAGTCGCCATGGAGATGCCGTCGTGGAAGGCAAAGGAACTCACGCCCGGCCAGCTCTCCGAGCGCAGCGGTGTCGCCGTCTCTGCCCTGCATTTCTACGAACGAGAAGGCCTCATCGTCAGTCGCCGGACCAGCGGAAACCAGCGCCGATACCAACGAGACACGCTTCGACGCGTCGCCTTCATCAGAATCTCGCAACGCGTCGGCATTCCGCTGTCGGAAATCAGAGAGGCCCTCGGCACACTTCCTGAAGGCCGTACCCCGAACCGCGCAGATTGGGAAAGATTGTCGACCGGGTGGCGGCGCCACCTCGATCTACGCATCGAGCAACTGGAACGTCTACGGGACAACCTCACCGGTTGCATCGGTTGCGGGTGCCTCTCGTTGGAGGGGTGCGCCCTCGCCAACCCGCACGATCAACTCGCATCCGCCGGCCCGGGTGCGCGCGTTCTGGAAGTAGATTTCGGTGCAGGCTCAGGCGAGAAATGACTCGACGGCGTCCCGATCGCGCCCCAGCAAGTCCTCGACGGTCTTCTTCAGCAACTTCTCGATCTGGCCGCCGATGATCGGCATCTTCACCTCAGCCGTTCCGTCGACGACCAACCGCGTGCAGGACTCGGCGGCGGTGAGATCGAGCGTCGTCTCGATTCGGATCGGCAGTCCCCGCGCGATTCCGGTGACCGACCCTGCTGCACGCCCGTCCGACAGATGTCCCCACCGATCGACCCGTTTCAGACCGAGCCGACTCGGCGCAACCTTGGCGACCAGGCCAGGGAGGGAGGCGGAGTCGATTTCCTCGGACACGGATACTTCGATCGATCCGTCTCGAACTTCGATGTCCGAGGTGGCATAAAGGTCTCCGAGTCTGCCTTTCCAATAATTCGGGTCGGTCAAAGTTCGATGCACGTCGTCGATCGGATATTTGAATTCGATATCGAAGTGAAAACTCTTCGGCATGACTTTGGTCCCTATTCGACTAGATAAAAGTCCCGGCGGAGTTAACGCTCATCGCTTGAGCAATTTACTGAACTGGTCGTTCGCTTTTTGCATCACGAACTCGTAAGGCAGGGCGAATTTGCGCGCCCACCAGTATCCGAATCGGATGTCATTGGACGTATATACGAGGTACGTATTCTTCTCGATTCCCCGCAGAATGCACGACGCCACCTTCTCCGGGGAGACAGCACGCGCCTCGAACCGGTGCGTGAGTTTTTCGACCCGCGGGTCGTTCCTGTCGATACCCGCTATTTCCACGGTTCCCACCAATGGCGTCTTCACCCCACCCGGCACAACCAGACTGACCCCGATTCCGTGCCGCTTCAGATCGAATCGCAGCACCTCGGACACCCCGCGAAGGCCGAACTTGCTCGCACTGTAGGCGGCGTGCCACGGCAGGGCCAAAAGTCCGGCAGCCGAAGACACGTTGACCAGGTGTCCACCCTTGCCGGCACGAATCATGGGTGGAACAAACGTCTCCATGACATGGATCGGCCCCATCAGGTTGACGTCCACCATGGACTTCCAATGCCGATGTTCGAGGTTCTCGATAGTTCCCCACGCTGAAATGCCGGCGATATTCATGACGACATCCATCGAAGAAAATTGAGTGTGAATCTCGGTACCGAATTTCACGACCTCGTCGTAGTCCGAGATATCGAGTGCCTTCGCCATGCTGACCGTGCCGCCGCCGGCGCCGACCATCGCGACCGTCTCTTCCAATCCGACGCTGTTGATATCGGTGAGAAACAATTCGGCGCCGACCTCTGATGCACGCAGCGCAGTTGCACGTCCAATTCCACTACCGGCGCCGGTGATCAGGCATTTCTTGCCGTCGAGCGACCTTACAGACATGGATGAACACTCCCCCGCACTCGTACTGTGGACATGCGGGAAAGTCTACGCACGCACGATGCGGCCGCCCTGAAACACGCAAGACGACCTGGGGGGCACGGCCGCACTCCGCGCAAACACCGCACAGAGACGACCGCAGCGAGCACTAGAGACGCTGCATCATCTGCTCTTGATAGCCCTTGACCGTACGGTCGAGTTCTTCCGCCGCTACATCGTCCCCACGCTTGCGTGCGTCGTGGGCTCGATCCTGAATTTCACGGATTGCGCGGCGCAATTCATCATCGCTCATCGTGTGTTTCATGTCACAATTCTGCACCCACTCGGAGGGTTTAGCTAGCACAGATCGCAATCCGGCAAACCGTTCAAGGTTCAACCCGGAGGTGATCCGCATGACATCGCAACCAGCCACCCTGATCGCGACCCCAAACCTTCAAACATCGCTTGAACTGCAGTTTTTCAATCGAAATAGTTGTGAAAAACCAGGCTAACGCATAGCTAATATCGCCAAAACGGGTAAAAGGTTTGATATTGGGCAGATTGGCCAAGTACTGGAAGGTTCGAATAGCGCAGTCGTAGCTGCACATTTCCGTGTGGCGGAAACTCAATGTGCGCTGAGACATAGCTGAGCACTCATTGGGCGGACGAATCGAATCTCGGACACATTTGACAACTAGTCCACTAAACAGACTACGGTGAGCTACCGATCGGTTATCCGCGTGATACCGTAGGATTCACTGAACGGACAATTGCTAGCTAGAGAGGATTACGGGGCGGTTCACAATGGCTGACTTTGCAGAACGATTGAACAAACTGTTCGACAGTGTTCATCCTCCGGGGCGCAAACCCCATACCAACGCCGAGGTTGCGGCAGCGCTCATCGAAGACGGCCATCAGATCTCCAAGCCGTACATCTCGCAGCTCCGCTCGGGACAGCGCACCAACCCCTCAGACGAGACAGTCGCAGCCTTCGCCCGGTTCTTCAAGGTGAAGCCCGACTACTTCTTCAACGACATCTACGCAGCCAAGATCGATCACGATCTCGAACTGCTCTCACAGCTCCAAGGCTACGGGCTTCGCCGCCTCTCGAGCCGTGCATTCGACCTCTCGGAAGAATCGCAGAATCTACTCACCACGATGGCTGAAAAGCTCCGCGCGAGTGAAGGTTTGCCAGAGGTTCCGCCTGACGCGTCACGCTGATGTGACCGTGCTGAAGCACTGACTCGATCTCGAGCACTGCAATGACATGGAGTAGGTCGACTACGAACGTCGACCTACTTTTGTCGTTTCATCGAGTTCTTTCGCCAACAACAACACCCAGCGGCGCGCCGACATCTTCTCAGGAGGCGCAATCCACCTGGTGTCCAACACATCCGAGGCCAAGGGATCGGCGATCCACCCCGCCAAAATCCCCGCGTGTGCAGTGACGGCCCGCGGCGGTTCCTGACCACCGACGTCGAACATCCCGGCGCCGGACTGGATGTACATCGCATCCATGATCTGCGCGATCATGTCCGATGCCCGCAGCACAGACGTACTCCCGGCGCTGTCCGCGTCGACTACCTCGGGGAATCGCTTGACGAGAAGCGCGTGCATCCGCCGCAGCCGGTACAGATCTCGTCGCGCACGTAACCAGGTCTCGAGAAGCACCCACGTGATGCCCAGCGCAATCAGAACACTCGAGGCAGCGATGAACCACACCCCTGCGCCCGTCCAGATATCCGATTCGAGTGCGCCGGTGCCACCGATCGATTCGACAAGCATCACGACGACTACGACGAGCAGGATCGACGAACCGGTCACGATCAACGCGATTCCGCGCCCCAACGGCGCCCACGCAACGTGCCGTAGCCCCGTCGAAATGACAAGGGACAGAGCGACGATGATAAAGATCAGAGCCGGCGCCGGGTAGCCGAAGAGGACCGCGATCGCCACCAGGAGCCCCACCGAGTACAGCACGGTGGCGAGGCCGCGCATAGCCGGACGTGACATCACCGGCCACGCAGACACGGCGCCGACTGCACTGGCCGCAGACAACGCTGTCCACAAGACGATGACGATCATCGCGGCGGCATGCTGCTCCGGCGCAATGCGATCGACGATGTCCCATACCGCCGGCACCATGACCGTCGACGACAATGCGACCGAGAAGCCTGCAAAGACCATCGACATTCGCAACGGCGTCGCGGTGCGCGCGACAACTCGACCCAGTCTCGCGCCGGCTGCAACCCAGACGAGAAGGGCCACAGCCCAAAAGATCATCCGATCGCCTCGTCGTACCGCAACACCGACAGCGGTGTCCCACGGCCACTCATCGTTCGCAGACGCATGATCAACATCGACGCAAACGTCTCGGCTTCCCACTCCGCGATGTCGTCCATCGGCACGGGTTCGTTGCGCCGCAGAGAACGTTGACTCAACATGTAGGCGATCAAATCGTCACTGACCTCGAGCGTCGCCTCGGCGATCTCGGCACCCTCGTGGCGAAACACTATGTGCCCCAACTCATGTGCCAGAGTCCGCTCGACATTGGGTAGTCCGGGAGCCAAAACGATGACGTCGTGGTCGTCGTAGGCCCGGCGCTGACCGCACACTCCGGTGGCGAGAGGGGTTTCCAGATCGATCTCGATCGGGCGCCCACGCTCGCGGGCGACTGTCTGCACCACCGTCAGCAGTGACACTGCCTCCGACGACGCTGCTGCGTCGCATACGGCATCCACCGCGGCCAGAACGCGGCGATGTGAACGTCTGTCCGGCACGACTCACGCACCTCCCTGTGATCCGGGTGCCAGGAATTCGGCACGCGCGGCAGCCAATCGTGCCTTCTGCAGCGATGCTCCGCGGAAAGTCAGTGCTCCCGCACCGGCCGCTACCACTGCCATTCCGCCTACACCGCCGGCGACGGCGGCGGCGTTGAGAATCGGCGGAAGCCCTTGAGTGAACGCCGTCGGAAATGCCTGCGGGTTGTCAGTCGGAGCCGCGACGTTCGGAACGTTCGACGGTACCTGCGGAGCTACGGGTGCGGGTGCGGCCAGAACCTCGGGTGCGGAAGGGGCTGCGACTGCGCCCGGCGCAGCGTTTGCCGGTCCACCGGCAGAGGGTGCAGGCGCTCCGCCGCCCGCTGACGGTCCCTGCGGATCAGACGGTCCAGCCGGCGGAGCCGCTACCGCGGACGACTGCTCGGAACTCGGCTGCGATTCGGAAGGAGACTGTGTCTCGGAGGGTGCTTGGCTCGAAGGACTCTCGGTCTGCGAAGTTGCGTTGGTCGCAGAAGTTGCGTTGGTCGCGGGGGAAGCGCTGCTGCTCGGACGTTGCGACGCCGAAGGGTTGGTCGTGGGCTCAGTCGTGGTCGTGGGCTCAGTCGTCGTGGGCTCAGTCGTCGTGGGCTCAGTCGTGGTCGGCTCAGTCGTCGTGGGCTCAGTCGTGGTCGGCTCAGTCGTGGTCGGCTCAGTCGTGGTCGGCTCAGTCGTGGTCGGCTCAGTCGTGGTCGTGGGCTCAGTCGTCGTGGGCTCAGTCGTCGTGGGCTCAGTCGTGGTCGGCTCAGTCGTGGTCGGCTCAGTCGTGGTCGGCTCAGTCGTGGTCGTCGGCTCAGTCGTGGTCGTCGGCTCAGTCGTGGTCGTCGGCTCAGTCGTGGTCGTCGGCTCAGTCGTGGTCGTCGGCTCAGTCGTCGTGGGCTCAGTCGTCGTCGGCTCAGTCGTGGTCGGTGTCGGTGTCGGAATTACGGTCGTGCCGCAGTTGTGACGGTGACAATGCCAGCCATAGTTGCCGTTGCCGTTGTTGCCGCCACCGTTGCCGTTGTTGCCGTTGTGACCGCCACCGTTGCCGTTGTTATTGCCGCCGTTGTTGCCGTAATTGCCGTTTCCATTGCCGTTGTTGCCACCACCGCTGTTGCCGCCAGGTTGGGCGGCGACGATGGCGGGGAAGACCGATACGGCAAGGACGCCGATACCCATCAGGCACATCACAGCAACAAGCATCATCGCTAGCCGTCGTGGCTGGCTCATCGACATTCCTCCCCGACACATACGTCCGACCTGCGGAAAACTGCGGCAGACTCACCGTGCCTATCGCACCGGACACACCCTCGTTACATTTCCGGCAAACATGTATCCGCCCAAGGATCATCCCTCACTTGGAAGCTCAACGGTCCGGATCAGCGGTCGCAATCGTATGAAACGGCGCACACTCAGATCGAATCTTCGCAATTCGGGCAGGCCCTGAAAATGCAGGAAAGGGTCGTTCAACTTTCGTTGAAAGACCCTTTTCGCTGGTACTTCTTGGTGGAGCTGAGGGGAATCGAACCCCTGACCTCTTCGATGCGAACGAAGCGCGCTACCAACTGCGCCACAGCCCCGTGCCACCGCCTCAGCGGTGCTCGGCAACTCTAACAGGAACGAATACTCCCGTTGGAATCACCCGACACGAACTTTCGGCCCGACGAGATCGGCCCAGAAGATCACTGACCGGACGCGCGACGCATCTCGGTGTGCCTGATCTCTTCTTCGTAGTGATCCAGGTGATCGAACACCGGATCTTCGTCGTCGACCTCGAGGACAACCGCTCCTGGCCGACGCAGTCGCGCCGGAATCAGGCGAAGCTCTTCGTCGGTGTGCGATTCGACTCCGAGTCGCGATCGGTTGAGGCGTTCGGTACGACGGCGGCGAATCTCTTGCTCGATCCGAACCTGCCGACGCAAGTACGCCATGTACCCGCCGAGGCCGCACACGGTCAGCGCAAACAACCACCACACCATCGGCGAGATGATCAATGCGAGAGCGCCCGAGAGAATCGCGACGAACGCAAGTCCCAGCAACGTCCGCTGACGGAATGCATACCGCGCCTCCCGGGCGATGGCATCCGCTTCGGGGTCGAATCCGCCTCGGCCGCGCCGAACCGGAACAAATTCTCCGACCGGTGCACGACCGCCGGCGTAGTCGTCTTCTGCGTGAGTGTCCATCTGGTCCTCCGCGTCGTAGCTGCTGCGCACTGGTTCTGGTTGCCAGTTCGGATCGCTTCGATGTCCTGCTGCCGGCCCGCGCTGAACAGGGTTGCTGTCGCCGCGGTGGAGTACTCGAGTCGCGAGTGCCGCGTCACTCGTCTGCCGGATCCTGGGGCGCTTGTTGACAAGCATCGGCACCAGGACGAACAGCCACACGGCCACCAGCCCGATCCACACGAATGAGCTAGGCATGCCGCGGCCTCCTCCCGATCACCTACCAGCACCTATGCCAGCCGTTGACGAGTCAAGGTTAACGGCCGACGCCCTCGCATCGTTGCCGACGCGCCGAACCCCACCATACTCATGTGTCACACGCGTACCGAACTGAACTTCCGGTTCAGTCCCAAAAGTCTCAAGTTCTGGTTGAATCAAAAACCACATTTTCCCGACCGAAAGTAGGACTACTCAGCGGTAACTGCTGTTTAGCTCGCGTTTCTCACGCTTCTGGCGCCGTCTTCGTCACACCCACGAAGCGCGTCCGGACCGCACCAATCTGTCGACGACGGTGGTGGGTACTTCCTCGATGGTCATTCCGACCAGAAGATGATCACGCCATTGGCCGTCGACATCGAGGTAGCGCTTGAGAAGACCTTCCTCCCGGAACCCAACGTTTCGTAGGACTGCGCGACTCGACGCGTTCTCCGGCCGAACAGTGGCCTCCACTCGATGCAGACCGACCTTCGAGAATGCGTGATCGAGTGTGAGCGCAACGGCAGCTGTGGCTACGCCCCCACCGGTCACGTGCGAGGCGACCCAATAGCCCACCCAGGCGGACCGCAGAGCGCCGCGCACCACATTTCCGATGGTGACCTGCCCGCAGTACTTCCCGTCGAGTTCGATCACCAGGGGAAGGATCCTGCCCTTGCGCGCTTCGGAGCGAAGGTTCCCGCACAGGGACGGCCAGACGGTGATGTGGTGGCGAGCATCCCAGGGCGATTCTCCGGTGGGCTCCCACGGCTCGAGGTGCTCGCGATCGCGAATGCGGAGACGACTCCACACAGCAGCGTCACGGAGCTTCACGGGGCGGACGGTCACCACTCCCGCGGGCACTCGCAGCGGGCCGAGATCTTCCGGCCATCCTGGATGGACTGACATCACACCCCACTCGGGTCGGCGTTACCCACGTTGGGCGAGAAAAGCTACGTCGACTTCTTCACCGATGTGCACTTCGGTGACGTCTCGATCGACCAGAACCAAGCAATTGGCTTCCGCCAAGGTCGCGAGGAGATGTGAGGACGCACCGGGCGCACCCCCGAGGGCCTGCACCAGGTACTCCCCTGTCGCTTCGTCACGCATCAGCTGACCACGCAGAAAACCCTTGCGATCGGCAATCGACGTGATCGTTCCCACTGTCCGCGCCTTCACTACTCGCCGCATCGGCTGGCGGCGTCCGAGCGCGATTCTGATCAGCGGGCGAACCATGACTTCGAATACCACCAGTGCGCTGACCGGGTTGGACGGTAGGAGAAAGGTCGGAACCTCGTCCCTTCCCAGCTTTCCGAAGCCTTGCACCGATCCCGGATGCATGGCAACGCGCTCCACCTCGAGTGTCCCCAGGTCGGCAAGCGCCTCACGAACCTCGTCGGACGCTCCGCCGCCCACGGCACCGGCGATGACAACGATTTCCGAGCGAATCAGCTGTCCCTCGACTACTTCGCGAAGACGACGAGAGTCGTTGCCTGCGATTCCCACACGGTTGACGTCGGCGCCGGCATCGCGCGCTGCGGCGGCGAGGGCATACGAATTGACGTCGTAAACCTGACCAGGCCCCGGCGTGCGATCCACGTCGACGAGTTCTCCACCGACGCTGATGACGGAGAGGCGCGGACGGGGATGGACGAGTACTTTGTCGCGGCCGACCGCGGCGAGCAACCCGACCTGTGCGGCTCCGATGATGGTGCCTGCCCGAACGGCCACGTCGCCCGGCTGGACGTCGTCGCCTGCACGGCGAACGTAATCGCCCGAACGCACCGGCTCGAAGATCCGAACGCGAGCGCGACCACCGTCGGTGTTCTCGAGGGGAAGAACTGCGTCGGCCAGCGTGGGCAAAGGCGCGCCGGTGTCGACTCGGACGGCCTGGCGAGGTTGCAAGCGGATCGGTTGGCGTGAGCCCGCCGTCACCTCACCGACCACCGGCAAGCTGAGGTCGGTAGGCTCGCCGTCCTCGCCTCGGAGGTCGGCTCCGGCGCCGGCGACATCGACACTGCGAACCGCGTAACCGTCGATGGCAGCTTGATCGAATCCCGGCAATGGGCGTTCGGTCACCACTTCCTCGGCACACAGCAGTCCCTGCGCCTCCGAGATGGCGACCCGAACCGGACGGGGTGCCACTGCAGCAGCGGTAACCCTGGTCTGCTGCTCCTCAACCGACCGCATCTGGTCCGCGTCCTCCTGTGTCTGGAAATTCGGTGATATCCGTCAGCTCATGATGCCTTGCCGCCGAAAAGGGACAAGCACATTGATACTGCGTTATCGGGCGATCAACCACCGTGGCGACACGCTCAGCGGTCGAGCCGATCCGCGAGCCACTTACGCAAGGACGGGCCGTAATCGTCACTGTCGAGCGCCAGGTCCACCGAAGCGCGGAGGTACCCGCCGGGGTTGCCCAGGTCATGACGCGTTCCGCGGTGCACCACCACGTGAACCGGATGGCCCTCGGAAATCAGGAGAGCGATGGCGTCGGTGAGTTGCAACTCACCGCCGGCTCCCGGCTCGATGCGACGAAGTGCGTCGAAGATCGCACGATCGAGCAGATAGCGACCTGCAGCGGCAAAGGTCGACGGCGCGTCTTCCACAGCCGGCTTCTCGACCATGCCGACGACCTTGAGGACGTCGGGATTGACCGCGTCGGGAACGATCTCGACGTCGAAGACGCCGTACGCGCTGACTGCGTCTTTCGGGACGTCGATTGCACAGAGAACGGATCCGCCGCGCTTGGCCCGAACTCGCGCCATGATCTCCAGGACGCCACGCGGTAGTACGAGATCATCGGGCAGAAGGACCGCGATGGCATCTTCGTCGTCGTCGAGAACCGACTCGACGCAACCGACTGCATGCCCGAGGCCGAGGGGCTGCTCCTGAATCACGGAGTCGACTTCGAGCAAACCCGGCGCTTTGCGCACCTTCGCCAGGGCAGCGAGTTTTCCGCTTGCTTCCAGCTTGCTTTCGAGCACGAGATCCTCGACGAAGTGGGCAACCACGCCGTCTTTGCCCGGGGACGTCACGATGACGAGCCGCTCGGCTCCCGAGTCCGCAGCTTCACCTGCCACCAGTTCGATACCCGGTGTGTCCACGACCGGCAGCAATTCTTTCGGAACCGTCTTGGTGGCAGGCAGGAAACGCGTACCAAGTCCGGCTGCGGGAACCACGGCCGTACGGAAGGCCCTCGTGCTGCTAGCGACAACGTCTGTCATGCCAACACCTTAGCCGCCGCTTGTTACCGCTCGGTCAGCACGACGAATATCGTTGCGGGGTGACACCTCAGACAAAAGCACAATGGCGACAAATCACACTCGCAGCACGTGATGCAGTCTCCGAGCACACTCGAAACACGGAAACTGCGGCGTTGATCACGCACATACGTTCAGTGATTGTCGACGGCTCGATCGTCTGTGCGTACGTCCCCACCCGCACCGAACCAGGATCCACCGACTTGCTCGACGCCGTTGCCGAGATCGCTCAGCGTGTACTACTTCCGATCACTGGGGAGCCGGGACCGTTGTCCTGGGTCGAGTACAGCGGCGCGGACGGTTTGCTCCCCGCGAAGTACGGCATTCGGGAGCCCGTCGGACCCGTCCTACCACCGGAAACCCTGTCCGACGTGGAATGCATGCTTGTCCCTGCTCTCGCGGTGGATCTTCGCGGAACACGCCTCGGCCGTGGCGCAGGCTTCTACGACCGGACGCTCGGGTCGGTCGGACCACAGACTCGGCTCGTGGCAATTGTCAGAGACTCCGAACTCGTCGAGACCTTGCCTGCCGACGACCACGACATTCCCATGGGCTGGGCATTGACGCCGCGCGGCGGCCTCACGCAACTCAAAGGCGATTGATCTGCGGGAATAGATCCCTGATTAGCGCTGTTGGCACTGTCACTTGTAGAGTGCTAAAGGCTGCGGTGTAAATACGCGGCTGCTCGAACATCACAGTGCGGAGGAAGCCCGGTGCCCACCTACTCATACGCATGTACGGAATGTGACAACCGTTTCGACATCGTCCAGTCCTTCAGCGAAGATTCGCTGACGGTCTGCCCAGCTTGCTCAGGCAAGCTCCGCAAGCTGTTCAACTCTGTTGGCATCGTGTTCAAGGGCAGCGGCTTCTACCGCACCGACAGCCGCGGCGGCTCCGGGACTGCGAGCGAGCCCGCCAAGAGTGATTCGGCACCCGCTGCGAAGTCCGAGTCCAAGTCGGACTCCTCTTCGACATCGAGTTCGTCGACCAGCACGCCGGCGCCCGCAAAGGCTGCCGCGAGCTGATTTCCACAACCTCCGGGTTGTCCACAGGTTCACATTGTCAGGGCCGGAAGCACCGCTTCCGGCCCTAACGTGCATGAATGCCGTCAGTACGTTCTCGTTCGCCGAGGCGCTCCCATCCATTGCGCGCCCAGCTCGATCTCACGCCGAACACCTTCGATCGCGTCGTCGAACTGACACGCGGCACACGGTTTCGCTCAGCGACCGTCCGCAAGATCGCAGCGGTCGTCCTGGCCACACTCGGCGTTGTTCTCTTCTTTCGAGGCGATCCCGCGACTGACACCGTCGCCGTAGTTGTCTCGAGCCGCGATCTCACTCCGGGGCAGGTGATTGCGGATTCGGACGTCGAGGTCCGCGAGATCGACTCGAAACAACTTCCCGAAGGAGTTGTCTCCGACACCGACCTGGTAGTCGGGAGAACCGTTGCCGGCCCGATTCGCTCCGGAGAAACCGTCACCGACGTGCGCGTTCTCAGCCCACGGCTGGCCGGGTTGTCGGTAGGAACCGACGACGCCCGCATCGTCCCCGTCCGATTGGCCGATGCGGCCGTCGCGGACATGTTGCGCAGCGGGGATGTCGTCGACGTCCTGACCGTCGGCCCTGACACATCCCGCCCAGACACACCCCACCCCGACACACCCAACGAATCAGTTGCAGACAAGGCCCCACAAATTCTTGCGGCAGGAGCGGTAGTCGCGTTGGTCACCACGTCGGAAAGTACACGTAACCAGCAGGAACAGGTGATTTTGCTGGCCCTGCCGACACCAGCAGCCAACGTCGTAGCCGCGGCATCTCTGTCCAATGCGATCACCGTGACATTCCGCTGACCGCACAAAGCGTCCGAAGCTCCTCTAGGATTTTTCCAGTCGGTTCGGTATCAACGGACCATCTGGCACTTGCCATCGGAGACTCGAGGGGACACCGACATGCTCAAGGGATTCAAGGACTTCCTGCTTCGCGGAAACGTGCTCGACCTGGCCGTCGCAGTGGTCATCGGCGCGGCCTTCACCGCCATCGTGACTGCCTTCACCAGCAATATCATCAACCCACTTGTCGCTTCGATTGGCGGAGCCAACGAATACGGGTGGGGCATTCAGCTGACGGGTGACTCCGCTGAGACGTTCCTGAACTTCGGTGCGGTCGTCACCGCGATCATCAACTTCATCATCATCGCAGCGGTCGTCTACTTCGTGCTGATCGTCCCTGCGAATGCGGCGAAGAAGAAGTTCGTTTCCGAGCCCGAGGACAAGGAAGCCAGCGAAACCGATCTGCTCATCCAGATCCGCGACATCCTCTCGGCCAATGCCGGTGGCGCCGACACGGGAGCGCACGCCAAGTCTCTCGAATAGGCAGTGCCCACAGATCAAATCAGGCCCTCGGACAATTGTCCGGGGGCCTGATTTACTTCTCAACCGCCGTGGTGCGGGGGCCGCTGACTGCGCAGCCAGTCGTCGTCCGAGGACCGCGAGGATCCTTCGGGACCCCGCTCGTCCGACGTCGTCTCGGGAAAGACGTCCCCGAAGATGCGCGCCAGGCGCTTCTTGTCGACTGACGGCTTCTTCGGGGTATCTGGTTGCTCCGACAAGCTGTCTCAGCCCTCGAGGCTGGACAGCTCGGCGATCACGTGACTCGCCAAAGCCGTCAGGGTTGCCATGCCGTCGCGAATTGCCGGCCTGGTCGACGCCAGATTGGCTACCACGGTGCTTCCCGAAACCCCGACGAGGCCGCGGGACAAGCCTGCTTCGAGCGATCCGGCCGAAAGACCGGAAGCACGAAGTGCTTCGGCAATTCCCGGGATCTCGCGATCGAGAACCTCAGCGGTCACGTCAGGAGTGACGTCACGCGGGGATACCCCGGTACCGCCGACCGAGATGACGAGGTCGACGCCACCGATGACTGCGGTGTTGAGAGCGTTGCGGATCTCCACTTCGTCGGCGGCGACGGCGACCGTCGCATCGACGAGAAAACCCGCTTCGTTCAGCAGTTCCGTGACCAGTGGACCGATGGAGTCGGTGTTGTCGCCATGGGCTGTGCGATCGTCGACGATGACGACCAGAGCGCGGCCGGCCGATGTGGCTTCGAGTTCCATGACTCCTACCGTAGTGTCCGATCCCGACGCCGTTGCGATCTGGCCGAAGATCGGGTCGATCGTCTGCTGATCGCCGAACATCATCGGCCGCCCTGCGCTGCCGCGGTTCCCAACGTGACGTCGACGGTCTTGGTCTGCCCGCCGTCGCTGTACGTGATCGAGACCTTGTCGCCGGGAGCATGTGAACGCACTGCCGCGATCAGCGAATCACCATCTGCGACAACACGATCGTCGACCTTGGTGATGACTGCACCCTTCGGGATACCGGCCTTGGCGGCCGGCCCGTCAGCAGTGACATCCATGACGGTTGCGCCGTCGGCGTTGTCCTGCGACGGCACGGTCACGCCGATCATGGCCTGAGTCGCCTTGCCGGTCTTGATCAGTTCGTCGGCGACGCGGCGTGCCTGATCGATCGGGATGGCGAAACCGAGGCCGATCGAACCGCCTTGGGTACCCGACGACGCTCCGAGCGAGGCGATCGCCGTGTTGATGCCGATCAGCTGGCCGTCCATGTTGACGAGGGCGCCACCGGAGTTGCCGGGGTTGATCGCTGCGTCGGTCTGCAGAGCGTCGATGACGGTGTTCTGATTGCCGGACTCGCCGCTCGTGGACACCGGGCGATCGAGTGCGGAGATGATGCCTTCGGTGACCGTGCCGGCCAGGCCGAGTGGGGACCCGACGGCAACCACCTGCTGTCCGACCTGGACGTCGCCGGAGTTGCCGAGATCGATGGGGGTGAGGTCGTTTCGACCGTCGACCTTGATGACGGCGATGTCGGAGACGGGATCGGCACCGACAAGGGTGGCCGAGGCCTTGGTTCCGTCGGAGAACGCAACGCGAAGTTGCGCTCCCTGTGCGCCGGCAACGTGGTTGTTGGTCAGAATCAGACCGTCGGAGGACAGGATGACACCGGAGCCCTCACCGCCCTGTCCCTGCGCGGTGGCCACCTCGATCTGCACGACGCTCGGCACGACCTTCGAGGCAACGGCCTGAACCGAGCCGGCGGGAGCGTTGGACGTGTTGGTCGCAGTGGGCTTCGGAGCGTTCAGAGAGTTGGTGACCGTCGCGGTTCCACCGTTGCGGTCCGCGACGACGGCGCCGACCACGCCACCGACACCACCACTGACCAGGACCAGGGCGAGAGCGCCGGCAACCAGCGCCATGCGTCCCGACTTCGGCTTGGTGGTGGTCGAACCGGAGTTCGGCCCCTGCAGCGGTGCGGGGATCTGATTGTGGCCGCCGCCCGGGCCGTTCGGACCGCCGGGGCCACCAGGGTTGGGTGCGCCGTACGGGGCGCTCTGCTGGTACGCGGCCTCATGGGCACCGTGCGGGTGGCCGAAAGCCTGCGTGGGCTGCTGCTGTGCCTGCCCGAAGGCTTCGGTGGGCCTGCCTTCAGTGGGTCGGGCTTCGGCGGGTCGGGCGAACGACTCGGTCGGCTGGTACGGCTGCTGAGGCGCCTGCCCCTGAGGCTGCTGCGGCGGCACGGGAGGCTGTGCCTGAGGTGCTGTCGGCTGTGCCTGAGGTGCTGTCGGCTGTGCCTGAGGTGCTGTCGGCTGCGCCTGGGTGGTGGGCTCGCTGTTGGGCTGCTCGGGCCGGGTCGGCCCGACGTTACGGTCCTCGGTCATCGGCTCGCTTTCGTCTACGGTGACCACCGGACGGGCAGTCACAACTGTTCTGCCGACAATGCTGCCTTGCGCTGCTGAGAAGGCGCTGAGACGTGCCTGTCACTTTACCCAGAGTTCGACGTGAAAAACCGGTGTTGTCGGTTCGGCCCGAAAGACTTTCGGGCCGAACGCATTAAGCCGTGACGTCAGTCACCGAAGCGCAGGACCAACGGGTCTACAGAACACGCTACTCGGCACTCGGCCCCGGTTCACCGGGAAGCACGATACGAACAAGCGCTCCCCCACGATCGGATTCGTCGATCGCGATGGTGCCGCCGTGCTTGACGACGACCTGACGCACAATCGCAAGTCCCAGACCCGATCCCGGCATCGAACGTGCCGCAGTCGACCGGTAGAAACGATCGAACACCAACTCCCGATCCTCCTCCGGAATGCCAGGTCCCGCATCACTTACGGTCAATTCCAACAATCCTTGACCCACCGGTCGCATTTCGACGCGTACCTGTTCGCCCTTCGGACTCCACTTCGCAGCGTTGTCGAGGACGTTCAGCACGGCACGCGACAGGCCCGCTTGATCTCCGTAGACGTACCACGGAGTGGTGACCGCCTCGAACTCGATTTCGTTGCGCCTGCGCCGCGCTCGTTCGAGCGCACGCTCGACGACGTCGCTGACGTCGACGCGCTCGTACACGGTTTCGGGTGCGTCTTCGCGGGCCAGATCGACAAGGTCACCGACCAGAGTCGACAGTTCCTCGATCTGCGCAACGACATCGGCACGAAGTTCTGCCATGTCCTCGTCGGGAATCTGCGGCGCACCGGGGCGACTGGACGCGATCAGCAATTCCATGTTGGTGCGCAACGAAGTCAACGGCGTCCGCAACTCGTGTCCGGCGTCCGCGACGAGGCGCGACTGACGCTCACGGGACTCGGCGAGCGCCCGCAGCATCGTGTTGAAACTCTCTGTCAGGCGCGCCAATTCGTCGCTGCCGGTAACGGGGATCTGCGTCAGATCGTCGGTCCGAGCGACTCGTTCGGTGGCAGCAGTCAGCCTGGCAATGGGTCGTAAACCGGTGCGGCCCACGGTAGTACCCGCCACTGCCGCAAGTATGACGCCACACCCGCCGACCACGAAGAGCACCCAGGCCAGACGGTCCAGTACCGCAACGGTCGGCGCGAGCCGCTGACCGATCACCAAAGTGCTGCCGTCATGGGTTCGTTGAGCCAGCACTCGCTGACCGTCGACGGTTCGCAGCGAGGAATCCGATTCGCCACGCGCTACGGCGTCTTCGGCTTCACCGATCGGCACGTCGGAACCGGGCGGCTGGTACGTGCTCAGGTCCGAGAAGATCAGGGCCACACTGATGTCGGTGGTGTACAGCGTCGCACCGGAGATGTAGCGAGGATCGAATCGCACGACATTGCTGTCGATGAGCACCGCTGCCCTGGTACGCAACTGGTGATCGACGTCCGCGTAGAGCGCACGCGAAACCACCGCGTAGGCAGCGATCGCCATGACTGCGACGGCAATGGCCACCACCGACGCGGCGAGCAGCGTCACACGCCAACGCAATGACACCGAACGGGTCAGTGGCATCGGCGGGCGCATTTCGACGGACGCTTGGGTGGTGGAGGATTTCTTCGGTTCGGCGTTCTTGCCGAACGGAGCGGTGATCACGGAGGCGTCTCCCGCAGGACGTAGCCAACTCCGCGGACGGTGTGGATCAACCTCGGTTCGCCGTCGGCTTCCGTCTTGCGACGCAGGTAGCCGACATACACCTCGAGGGCATTGCCGGACGTCGGGAAGTCGTATCCCCACACTTCTTCGAGAATGCGTCCACGGGTCAGCACGCGGCGTGGGTTGGCCATGAGCATTTCGAGGAGGGAGAACTCGGTGCGCGTCAGGCTGATCGATCGTTCGCCGCGCTTGACCTCACGGGTGACCGGGTCGAGGGTGAGGTCCTCGAACGCCATCATTTCGGAATCGGCGTCCAGATCGGGCGCGGTGCGGCGAAGTAGTGCACGCAACCTGGCAAGCAACTCTTCCAAAGCGAAGGGCTTGGGCAGGTAGTCGTCCGCTCCGGCATCGAGACCGGCCACTCGCTCGCTGACCGAATCGCGGGCGGTGAGCACGAGGATGGGCAGGTCGTCGCCGGCACTGCGAAGACGACGGCACACTTCGAGTCCGTCGAGTCGCGGCATCATGACGTCGAGCACGACGGCGTCGGGCCGGTTGGCGAGGATCTTCTCGAGTGCGTCGAGTCCGTCGACCGCGAGCTCGACCGTGTAGCCGTTGAAGCTGAGCGACCGCCGAAGCGACTCGCGAACCGCCCGGTCGTCGTCGACCACCAAAATACGCATACCGACAGTTTGGACTGAAGTGCTGAGATGCGGCTGAGAGGGTCCGATTCCGGCCTCCGGCGTGTCGCGGTCAGTCCCGGGTTCGCCTCGGCCCGGGCAGGCTCCAATGACGCCATAACGCAAGCAGTCTGAACACCGCGGCGAACGCCGTGCCGCACACCAGCGCGGCGTTGGTGGACAGTCCGGCTTGCGAGACTGTGACCACCAACGCAGCGCCGAGCAGTGCGGGAACCGCGTACAGGTCCTTGTGCAGGAGCAGTGGCACCTCGTTGACGAGAACGTCGCGGATCACGCCGCCGCCGATCGCCGCGGTCGCACCGATCAACGTCGCTGCCAGCGAACTGGCGTTGTTGTCCAGCGCGATGACGGCGCCGGTGCTCGCGAACAAGCCCATCCCCAGTGCGTCGAGCGCCAGGATTTCACGACGCAGTCGATTGAGCGGCTCGTGGAGGTAGAACACGGCGAGTGAGGTGGCGGCGGCCGTTCCGAAGTACGGCCAACTGCTCAGAGAGCTGGGCGGATGGACGCCGAGGAGAACGTCGCGGACGATACCGCCGCCGATGCCGGTGAACACACCCACCGAGCACACCCCGAAGATGTCGAGTCGCTTGGTGACGCCCACCAGGGCACCCGAGGCCGCGAACGCCACGATGCCCACCAGTTCGAGGATCCTCAGCAGCACCGGCCAAGGATCGCACGGTCAGATGCGGCTCGGGTCGATCACCCCGAGTCGAACTGCTTTGACCAGTCGCCGAGGGACTCGGTGGGTCTGGCCGAAGGCTGTGACCTCGACCAGATCGGGCGCCGTCGCCTTCCACTGGGCACGACGGCTGCGCGTGTTGGAACGGGACATCTTCCGCTTGGGAACGGCCATCAGAGTGCCTTGCGCTTTCCGTAGCGCCGCTCGAACTTCTCGACGCGTCCGGCGGTGTCCATCACACGTTGCGCTCCGGTCCAGAACGGGTGAGAGTCGCTCGTGACGTCGACGACCAGCAGCGGGTACGTGCCACCATCTTCCCATTCGACGGTGCGCTCACTCGTCACGGTCGATCGGGTCAGGAAGCTCTTGCCGGTGCTGGCGTCCTGGAAGACCACCGGGTGGTAGTCGGGGTGCATCTGCTTCTTCATTCGTTTCCCTCTCGCGTTGATTCGGTTTCGGCATAAGGTGATTCGGATTCGTCACACGGGTCTTCGTGAAACTCGCCGAACGGGTCTTCCCACGTTGCCCACGACGCTTCGTCCGCCAATTCGTCGTCGGTGACCAAGGCGTGCTGCAGTGTTCGGTCGATCTCGAGCGGGTTCGCACCGCACGTCAGAACGACCATCGAGGTGTCGCGATCACCGAAACGCTCGTCCCATTTCAGGGCCGCGAGTGCACGGCGTTCAGCTGGAACGCGGTCTCGTTCCTCCGGCGTCATCGCGGCAAGCCAGGTGTCCGCGCTGGCAACTCGCAGGCCACCGCCGGCCGATTCGAGCCAGAGCGCTTCACCCGGTTGCGTCGCCACCCAGACTCGTCCGCGGGAGTACACGACGCCTTCGAGCAGGACGTCGATCGCCTCGTGCAGACGACCGGGGTGGAACGGCCGGTTCGCGGTGAACTCGACGAGCATCACTCCGCCGTCGTCGTCGAGCGGCGGCTGGCGACGCAACAGCGGTGAGTGAGCGTCGGCCAGTTCACCGCGTCGCGCATCCGCAGGCACCTCGAGGAGCAGTGCCTCGATGTCGTCTCCCTCATCGAAGACGGGTACCCGTGGAGCGATGCGCGCGAGAACCGCGTTCAAGCGGGACCGCTGCCAGCCGTCGAGCGCATCGGACCCGCGTAGGACGAGCGCGTCGGCGAAGTCGACCTGCCCGACGACGACCTGAGCCAGGGTGCGGTCGTCGTCGAGAGCTTCGTCGCCGGTGGCGTCTGCCAGCCAGGTCGCCGCGTCGATGCACGTCACGACGGCGTCGACGCGGACGTCCCGATGCGCCGGTCCGTCCAGTTGGCCGACGACGCCGGTCACGACGACGTGCTCGATCGCCCAGCACAGCGCCTCGGGCTCGAGTTGCCGGTCCAACAGCAACACGATCCGCTGCACCGAACTGTGCGAGTGAAGCCGGCGCAGGAGCGGCAGCAAGTCTTCGCGCAGGGTGCAGGAGACGCAGCCGTGCGCGAGCTCGAGGATCGTCTCGCGCTCGGACACAGTGCCGGCAGACCCGGCACTCCCGGTCATCGAGGTGACCGTCCGCCGGACCACCCCTTCACGGACGTGGCTCAGGTCGTGGTGGACCAGAACAGTTCCGGTTCGCAGCAACGCTCGTGCGGTGTGTGGGGTGGATTCGCTCATGCCGGCGACCAGGACGAGCGGAGTCCTGCCGTCCAAGATCGTGTTCACAGCGGGCCTTTCTGGGAATGATTGTCATTACCGAGGTTGAACGGTACATTGATCTCACCGCATTGTCGAAAATGATTGTCATCTGCAAGTTGAAAGGAACACCCATGTCGGCTCACTGCCAAGTGACCGGACGTGTGCCGGGGTTCGGAAAATCCGTCTCGCACTCTCACAAGCGTTCGAACCGTCGCTGGAACCCGAACATCCAGCGCAAGACCTACCTCCTGCCCAGCGAGGGGCGTCGCATCACACTCACGCTCTCGACCAAGGGCATCAAGACGATCGACCGCGACGGCATCGAATCCGTCGTCGCCCGGATCCGCGCACGCGGCGAGAAGGTCTGAGCAGATGGCACGCAACGAGATCCGCCCGATCGTGAAACTCAAGTCCACCGCGGGCACCGGGTACACGTACGTGACCCGCAAGAACCGTCGTAACGACCCCGATCGACTCGTACTGAAGAAGTACGACCCGGTGCTGCGAAAGCACGTCGATTTCCGAGAAGAGAAGTAGGCATGGCCAAGAAGTCGAAGATCGCGAAGAACAACCAGCGACGGGTCGTCGTCGAGCGGTACGCGGAGCAGCGGTCCGCTCTCAAGGAGACGATCCGCTCCCCGAAAAGCTCGGCAGAGGAGCGCGCGAAGGCCCAAGCGACCCTGCAACGTCTACCACGCGACGCCAGTCCGGTACGATTGCGCAATCGAGACGCTGCGGATGGACGTCCGCGCGGCCACCTGCGGAAGTTCGGGCTCTCCCGGATTCGCGTGCGAGAAATGGCGCACCGTGGGGAACTGCCTGGCGTACACAAGTCGAGCTGGTAAGGAAGTCGGATGGCAGTCAAGCGTTCACCGTCGAAGAAGCCACGCCCCGTAGAGGGTCGTAAGCCCAAGAAGAACCCGTTGTTCGCAGCGAAGATCACGCATGTCGATTACAAGGACATCAACTTGCTTCGCACGTTCATCTCGGACCGCGGCAAGATCCGCAGCCGTCGCGTCACGGGCCTGACCCCGCAGCAGCAGCGTCAGGTCGCCGTTGCAGTGAAGAACGCACGCGAAATGGCGTTGCTCCCCTTCACCGCTGCACGGTAGTCATACGTGCTCGGTAGTCACACGTAGAAGTACCGAAAAGGCCGCGCAGTCACTCGACTGCGCGGCCTTTTTGTTGCCCGGACTAAGATTTCCCGAAGTCGTTCATTCCAGTCGAGAGGTGCCCGCAGCGTGTCGGGAGTTGTTGCGGGTTTCACCGTAATTTTTGTTGTCATCGCGGTCGGGTATCTCCTCGGCCGTCTCGGCACCCTCGGTAGCCAAGGACAGTTCGTTCTCGGTCGACTCGTCTTCTTCGTCGCGACGCCTGCCCTGCTGTTCACCACCCTCGCGTCGTCCGATCTTTCGGTGATCTTCTCGCCGACGCTCGCCGTTGCGTCGGCTACTGCATTTGCCGTCGGCGCTCTGTACGTCGTCGTCGCAAAGATCTGGCTCAACCGGCCGCTACCCGAACTGACCATCGGCGCGCTGTCGGCTTCGTACGTGAATTCAGCCAACCTCGGAATCCCGATCGCGGTGTTCGTGCTCGGCGATGCCACGTTCGTCGCGCCGCTCCTGCTCTTTCAGATCGTCGTGTACTCCCCGATCGCCTTGACGATCCTCGATCTGACGGCCCTTCGCGGCGCGGATGCCGAGAAGCTCTCGTTGATCGACACCGTCACCGCCCCGTTCAAGAATCCGATCGTGCTCGCGGGCGCTGCGGGGTTGATCGTCGCGTTGATCGGTTGGGTACCGCCCCGGCCGCTGATGCAGCCTTTCGAATTGATCGGCGCGACGTCGGTACCCGGTGCGCTGTTGGCATTCGGGCTCTCGCTCTACGGCGTTCGGGTGCTGGAGAAAGGCTCGAGTCCACGCCGCGACGTCGCGCTGGCGTCGACGCTCAAGATCGTGGTCCAACCTGTGCTGGCCTATCTGATGGCGCATTTCCTCCTCGGCATCGACGGTCATCAGTTGTTCGCCATCGTGGTCGTCTCGACGTTGCCGACGGCGCAGAACGTCTTCATCTACGCAAGCCGCTATCGGCGCGGAACGGTCCTCGCCCGAGACAGTGCCTTTGTCACCACTTTGGCGTCAATTCCCGCAATTGCGCTGGTCACAGCGCTACTCGCTTGAGCAGGGTTACGGTGGATTCATGCGTGTACTAACCCTCGCCGTTCTGGCCTGCCTTGCTGTGGCCGGATGCTCCGTCGGGGCCCAGACCACGGGGCCGGTTGCCGCACCGAATCCGATGGCTGCCAACGAAGCGAGTCCAGCCGACTGGTCGCTCGGAACCCCCGTTCCCGACGAGGTCGACGACAGCGAGATGGGCACGGAGTTCGACAGCCGCACCGACATCGTGGGTGCGACGGCCACCATGTTCGAATCGTGGTCCGAGGTCGACGATCACACGGTGGCAGTCCACTTCGTGACCGGCACTCCGGAGTGCTACGGCGCGTACGCAACCGTCGAAGAGACCGATACGACGGTGATCGTCACGCTCCGAACCGGAGCATTGCCGGAGGCCGCGGACAAGATGTGCATTCTGGTTGCCGTGTTCGGCAGCCTGGACGTTCCGCTGAGCCGACCGCTCGGCGATCGTCACGTCGTCAACGGCTAGCTGCGCGCCTAAACGGCACAAGTTCGACGATCGAACACGCCGTTTCGTCAGGTGTGGTGTGCGTCTCCTCGGGACAGACTGAAAACCGACACCCGTTCACTCGCTCGTCGGCAGCTTTCGACTCGAGCGGTGCTCAACATGAAGGAGCTCGCAAGTGCCTAATCTCCAGAGAGACGTTGCAATCGTCGGCGCCGGCCCCTCTGGCCTGGCAGCTGCAACCGCGCTGCGCAAGGCCGGTTTGACCGTCGCTGTGATCGAAGCGCGCGACCGCGTCGGCGGCCGCACGTGGACCGACACCATCGACGGAGCAGTTCTGGAAATCGGCGGCCAGTGGGTCTCCCCCGACCAGACCGCGCTGATCTCCTTGCTCGACGAACTCGGCCTGAAAACTTTCGAGCGCTACCGCGAGGGCGAGTCCGTCTACATCTCGTCGGCAGGTGAGCGGACGCAGTACACGGGTGATTCCTTCCCCACGAACGACACCACGAAGAAGGAGATGGACCGTCTCATCGACGAGATGGACGATCTCGCAGCCCAGATCGGCGCCGAGGAACCGTGGGCACATCCCCTCGCCCGCGATCTCGACACAGTCTCCTTCAAGCAGTGGCTGATCAATCAGTCCGACGACGCCGAGGCACGTGACAACATCGGCCTCTTCATCGCCGGTGGCATGCTCACCAAGCCCGCCCACTCGTTCTCTGCCCTGCAGGCCGTACTCATGGCCGCTTCCGCAGGCTCGTTCTCCCACCTCGTCGACGAGGACTTCATCCTCGACAAGCGAGTGATCGGCGGAATGCAGCAGGTATCGATCCGCATGGCAGAGGCCCTCGGCGACGACCTCTTCCTCAACGCACCCGTGCGAACGGTGCAGTGGAACGAATCCGGTGCAACGGTGTTGGCGGACGGCGATGTTCGCGTCGAGGCAAGCCGAGTGATCCTGGCCGTACCGCCCAACCTCTACTCCCGAATCTCGTACGATCCCCCGCTGCCGCGTCGTCAGCACCAGATGCACCAGCACCAGTCCCTCGGCCTCGTCATCAAGGTTCACGCGGTGTACGAGACGCCTTTCTGGCGCGAAGACGGCCTCTCCGGCACCGGCTTCGGCGCGTCCGAGGTAGTGCAGGAGGTGTACGACAACACCAACCACGAGGACGATCGCGGCACCCTGGTCGCGTTCGTCTCCGACGAGAAGGCCGACGCGATGTTCGAGCTTTCCGTCGAGGAGCGTAAGGCCACGATTCTGGCCTCACTTGCCCGCTATCTCGGCCCGAAGGCCGAAGAGCCGGTTGTGTACTACGAATCCGACTGGGGCTCGGAGGAATGGACCCGCGGTGCGTACGCAGCGAGCTTCGACCTCGGAGGCCTGCACCGCTACGGCGCGGATTCCCGCACGCCCGTCGGCCCGATTCACTTCTCGTGCTCCGACATTGCGGCCGAGGGGTACCAGCACGTCGACGGTGCCGTTCGGATGGGTCAGCGAACCGCAGCCGACATCATCGCTCGCAGCAAGGCCTGACGGCCGCTTTGCCAAGTCTCGATCATTGCCCGGCAGTCACGATTGCCGGGCAATGATCGAGAGCAGTAGTTCGGCCCGAACCCTGGCCACTTCCAGCCGACAGTCGATCAGGCTCTCCACCTTCGCCATTCGGCTCCGCAGTGTGTGCCGGTGAACGCCCATCGTGATGGCGGCCGCTTCCCAGTGTCCGTTGGCCTCGAGAAATGCCCGCAGCGACGCCAGCAGTTCGGTGCCGTTGTCACGGTCGTAGTCCTCGATCGGTGTGATCATCGTTTCCGCCAACGTGTTGAGCACTTCACGCGTCGAATCGAAAGACAGCAGCACACTTCCGGTCAGCGCCGCGAATTCCAAAGGCTCGCCACCGATTTCCGCCGCCGACGCACACAGCTGGGACTGTTCGACGGCGACCGCCAGCGCAGCGACCACCCGTCGCGCGCTCAAGCCGACACGAAGCGCGCGAAGATCCGACCTCGATACCCCGCCGAGCAACTCTCGGGCGAACTCGACGTCGTCGGTTCCACGCAGCAGCACCGTGACGCGAGTGTCGTTGATCCGCGAGAACAACTGCCGCCCTGCCTTGTTCATGAACTCGGCAATCTCGGCTCCGACGCGTCCCGCTACGTCGGACGTGTCGGCAAGAACTGTCAATCCTCGGATCATTCCCTCGCCGTCGGCGGCCTGCCTGATCTGTTGCCACGCCGGCGCCGGGTCGCGATCCTCGGTGAGCAGCAGCCCGAGGGCGTGCGAATTCAACTGATCCTGAGTAGCACGCAGGCGCGCAGGTTTCTCGAAGTCCAACGCCAACAACGAGTTCGCGTGACCGAGCAGTATCTGATCGACGTAGCTGAGCGCCGAAGCACTGATCACCGCCAGGTATCCGTACGGCGTTCGCCCGACGCTGATCTGCTGCACCGCGATCGACGCTCCAGACCTTGCGAGCGTCACGCTACTGGAGGCACCGCCCCCGAGAGTTGCTCGCAGTTCGTCGATCACGTCGTCCGTCGGCAGTTGAGGTGAGCTCTCGAGAACTCTTCCGGCGACGTCGAGAAGAAGCACCGTCGCCGAGGTTGCGATCGCCAGTTCACGCACGGTTGCGGCAGTTCCGCCGGAAATGACGGCACGCGTCATCCGCGGTTGCGCCCGCGACGCCCGGAGGACCGCTTCGTATTCCTGCTCTGCCAACCGGCTCATTACGCGCTTGACGACGGCAGCAAAAGGCGTCGGCAACGGCACCTCGATGAGCGGCAGACCGATCTCGTCGGCGACAGCCACCAGATCGGCCGGAACCTCGGGATACGAGAGTCCGGTCCCGAACCCGACCGCCGCCACACCTGCCGCGTCGAGCATTCGGAGATAACGGCCGCGCTTTTGCTGAGTGGACGGCAATCGGATGCCGGTGGTGAGGATGAATTCGCCGCCGGTCAACCATCGGAAAGGGTCGAGCAACTCCGTGGCGTGCGCAAATGTGATTTCGCGACCGACGCCCTGGGCGCCGCCTTTGAGTTCCAGCGCGAGGTCCGGCTGCGCCAACATCCACCGCACAGCGATCGTCATGGGCTGGACTGTACAACTCGGCGCGTCGGGGATCAAAGATTTCACCTTTTTGGCAGCTGCCTTTACTTGTGAGTCAGCGCACACTTGCTCACACACGCCCCACAAAGTGCGAGTTCCGTGCTGATCACCTCGGCCGGAACTCGTTCGACCTCGAGAGGAACCGGTACCGATGTCGATCGTCGTACTCGAGAACTACATCAACGGTGAATTCGTCGCCTCAGCCGCGACGGAAACACTCGACCTGATCAACCCCGTGGACGAGAGTGTGGTCGGGCGTACGCCGGTCTCCACGAAGGAAGACGTCGACGCCGCCGTCGAAGCCGCACAGAGAGCATTCGAGACCTGGGGCAAGACGACGCCGAGCGTGCGGCAGGCTGCTCTCCTCAAGCTCGCCGACGCCATCGAAGCGCACAGCGACGAAATCGTCGCAGCCGAAAGCGCCAACACCGGCCAGGCCCACCAGATGATCGCCGACGAAGAGGTCAAGGTCGGAGCCGATCAGATGCGGTTCTTCGCCGGAGCCGCACGACTTCTCGAGGGCAAGGCGGCCGGAGAGTACATGGAGGGTTTCACCTCCTACGTCCGTCGTGAGCCGATCGGCGTCGTCGGTCAGGTCACTCCATGGAACTACCCGTTCATGATGGCGCTGTGGAAGATCGGGCCCGCCCTCGCGGCCGGCAACACGATCGTCCTCAAGCCCAGCGACACCACACCGGGCAGCACGCTGGTCCTTGCGAAGCTCTCGAAGGGCATCCTGCCGGACGGCGTGTTCAACGTCGTGCTCGGCAACGGCGGAACCGGAGCGACGTTGGTGGAGAACCCGGCCCTCGGTCTCGTCTCGATCACCGGTTCGGTGCGGGCGGGCATCGCTGTCGCCGTGTCCGCAGCACAGCAACTCAAGCGCGCGCACCTCGAACTGGGCGGCAAAGCGCCGGCGATCGTCTTCGGCGACGTCGACATCGAGAAGACCGCCACCGGCATCGCCGAGGCAGCGTTCTTCAACGGCGGCCAGGATTGCACCGCGGCCACTCGCGTGATCGTTCACGAGTCCATCCACGATCAGCTCGTCGAAGCCCTCGTCCGGAACGCCGAGAAGCTGCGCCCCGGAGCGCCTTCCGATCCTGATGCCTTCTACGGCCCGCTCAACAACATCAATCACTTCAACGCCGTGAGCGACAAGATCGCGAACCTGCCGGCGTCGGCCAAGATCGTTACCGGCGGAAAGCGTTCGGGTGAAACCGGATTCTTCTTCGAGCCGACCGTCATCACCGGCGTCGCACAATCGGACGACATCGTGCAGGAAGAGACTTTCGGTCCTATCCTCACAGTCCAGAGCTTCTCCGACGAGAAGGAGGCGATCACGCTTGCCAACGACGTTCGGTTCGGCCTGGCCTCGAGCATCTGGACCAAGGATCACGGTGTCACGCAACGCGTCTCCGCTGCTCTCGACTTCGGTGCGGTGTGGATCAACTGCCACATCCCGCTCGTCGCCGAAATGCCGCACGGCGGCTTCAAGTATTCCGGTTACGGCAAGGATCTCTCGGCCTACGGAGTCGAGGACTACACCCGTCTCAAGCACGTCATGAGTTCGCACGACTGAGTCGCCGCCCCTCCTGCTGTGCGCCTTTATCAACCCCCCGCGGTTAATAAAGGCGCACAGCAGATTCCTCCAATCCGGAAAAGAGCCACCATGCGCCTTATCGTCGGATACCTCGCCACACCCAGCGGTAAAGACGGGCTGGTCCTCGGGGCCCAGCTCGCGCGCAGTCTCGGCGCGCAACTCGACATCTGCATGGTCCTCCCACCGGATCGGACACTGCCCGCCAAGGTTCCCTCGGAAGCCGGCTACGACGACATCCTCGCCGCGCGTGCCCACGACTGGCTCGCCGAGGCGAAAGCGTCGGTGCCCGAGGACATCCAGGTGGAAGTACACCTGAGCTTCCACGAGTCGTTCGCTCAGGGCCTGCTCGACGAAGTGGACCGACTGAATGCGCTCGCGATCGTGGTGGGAGCTTCCGGCGACGGTCTGCTCGGCCGTCACGCGATCGGTTCGGTCTCGACCGAACTGCTTCACTCCGCCCACGTCCCGGTAGCACTGGCGCCTCGCGGAACGCGGCACTCGGCGGCCACTGCGATACGAGAGGTCACCTGTGCACTCGGCACCCGTGTCGGCGCCGACATCGTCTTGAACACCGCCGTGCGCGCCAGCGAACTGATGCAGGTTCCGTTGCGACTGGTCTCACTGGTAGCGCTCGACCCCCAGAACGATCTGCGCGATCATCGCGACACCGCCGAGTCGGCCAGGGAGCGTGCACGAAATCACGCTCAGGACACACTCGACGTCGCAAGAGCCGCGCTCCCCGCGGAGTTCCCCATCGAGGTCATCATTGCCGACGGATCTACCGTGGAATCGGCAGTGCGTCAACTGGACTGGCAGGACGGCGACCTCGTGATGGTCGGTTCAAGTCGCCTCGCACAGCCCCGCAAACTGTTCCTGGGCTCCACCGCCGCCAAGATGCTGCGCGTACTGCCCGTACCCATGGTCGTAGTGCCCAAGCACGAATTCACCCAGCCGGAGGCACTGTCATGACCAGCACCGAACTGAGTTCCAAAGGCCTCGCCACCGGCAAGATCGGCATGATCTCCGGCGCGGTGCTCGGAATCTCCTCCGTGGCACCGGGTTACACCCTGACGGCCAGCATCGGATTGATCGTCGCTGCGGTCGGTCTCAAGATGCCCGCCATCTTCATCGCCGGCTTCATCCCGATGTTCCTCACCGCGTACGCGTACCGCGAACTGAACTCCGACACTCCTGACTGCGGAGCGTCATTCACGTGGTCCACCAAGGCATTCGGACCGTACGTCGGCTGGATGTGCGGCTGGGGCATGGTGATCGCCACCATCATCGTGCTCTCGAATCTCGCTGCGATTGCCGTCGACTTCTTCTATCTGTTCATCGCGCGGGTGGCCGACAATCCCTCCATCGCCGATCTGCCGGGCAATAAATTCGTCAACGTCGGCACCACACTGGTGTTCATCGCGTTGGCCACCTGGATTGCCAGTCGGGGAATCACGACCAGCGAGCGCGTACAGTTCGCGCTCGTCGGCTTCCAGATGGTGCTGCTGGTCGTCTTCGCCGTCGTTGCACTGGTTCACGTCGGCGCCGGCGACGCCCCGGCCGGATTGTCCTTCGACCTGAGTTGGTTCAACCCGTTCAGCGGACTCGCCATCGGTGCGTTTGTCATCGGACTCACCGGATCGATCTTCGCGTTCTGGGGCTGGGATACCTGTCTCACGCTGGGCGAGGAGTCGAAGAACCCCAAGAAGACCCCCGGCCGCGCCGGTTTGCTCTGTGTCGCAACCATTCTCCTGACCTACCTGCTGGTCGCCGTTGCCGCGATGATGTACGCCGGCGTCGGCGAGGAAGGCCTCGGCCTCGGCAATCCCGACAACTCCGAGAACGTCTTCGGCGCTCTGGCCGACCCGGTCCTGGGCAACTGGGGCGGAATGCTTCTGTTCCTCGCGGTCTTCGTCTCTTCAGTCGCCAGCCTGCAGACCACGTTCCTGCCCGCGGCACGAACCATGCTCGCCATGGGTGCATACGGAGCTTTCCCCAAGAAGCTCGCCGAGGTCTCGCCTCGGTTCCTGGTGCCGTCGTACGCGACCGTCGTGGCAGGCGCGGTAACCGCAGTGTTCTACAGCGTCGTCACGTTCCTGTCCGAAAGTGCTCTGCTCGACACGATCGCCGCACTCGGCATCATGATCTGCTGGTACTACGGCATCACCGCATTCGCGTGCGTGTGGTACTTCCGCAAGACGCTTTTCGAGAGCGTACGAAACTTCGTCTTCCGGCTCGCGTTCCCACTCATCGGTGGCCTCATGCTGCTTGCGGTGTTCGTCATTTCGGTCCAGGAGAGTATGAATCCGGACAATGCCAGCGGAGCATCCATCGGCGGAATCGGCCTGGTCTTCTTCCTCGGCTTCGGAATCCTCATCCTCGGCGCGGTCCTGATGATGGTCATGCGAGTGCGCAATCCCGAGTTCTTCGAGGGCAAGACCCTCAACCGCGACACGGAGGCTCTGCGCGACGAGAACGACCTCAGCGTGTCCTAGGAGACAGTAGATTCGGGGGCCTGCGCGATCAGGCCCGCCATCAACACGCGCAAGCCGAATTCGAAGGCGGCGTCGGCACGTTCGGGATTTTTCCCGGACGTTGCCAACGCCGCCTTCATCGCGTCGTTGGCTTCGGGTCCCGACGCCCACTGGACGTCCGGCGCCGCCAGGTCCAGGGCCGAACCGAGAACAAAACTGTCGACGGTCGTGATCGCGTGCAGTGTTTCGGTCGGGTCGAAGCCACCATCGGCAAATGCCTGCGCCAATGCGTTGTAGAGGGTGAACGCCACACCGGCCTGCACCGTCTGGGCCGTGAAGAGCGGAATCAGACGAGGATGCGCGGCGTAGCTTCGCCGGTACTCGGCTGCCAGCGCCGCGACGGTCTCACTCCAGGTCCCCGAGGCCGACTCGACGTCGATTCCTGCCATCAACTGCGCCCTCATCAGTTCGACGATCTCGGCTCGTCCGGAAACGTGGTTGTAGAGCGAGGACGGTCGAACCTTCAGTCTTGCGGCGAGTCCCGGCATGGTGAAGTCGCCGGATTCGTCCACCGACTCGATCGCTGCCTCGGTGATGATCGCGGGTGAGAGCAGTCGTTGCGATGGCCGCGGCATATGTCCTCCTGTAGTGATCCACACCGTTCGGGGCGCTGCAAAAAACAATTCCTCGAAAGTCCTTGATCAATCAGCGCTCACCCACCATACTTAACGAATCACATTCGTTTTACGTTGAACGTCGAATACCCGAGCACCGAGGAAACCCCATGCTGACGATCACCGCCCTCACCCCACCCGAGTCACCGGCCGCGACTTCGCCGTCCACGTCCACCCCTCTGCGTGTAGGTCTCGTCCAACATCGCTGGCACGAGGACCAAGACGACCTCCACGCTGAATTGAGCGAAGGCATTGCGTCCGCAGCGAAGCTGGGCGCTTCCGTGGTCTTTCTTCCGGAGCTGACGCTCAGCCGCTACCCCGCCTCCACCCCGGCCGGCGACAATCCCGGACGCGCGGCGGAAGACCTGCTCACCGGACCCACTTTCGCCTTCGCCACCAAGGCCGCCGCGGAGAACCAGGTTCTCGTTCACGCGTCGTTGTACGAGCGCAGCGACGCCGAGGACGGCCTGGGCTTCAACACCGCGATCCTGGTCTCGCCCGGGGGTGAACTTCTCGGTCGTACCCGCAAGCTCCACATTCCGGTGACGGCCGGGTACTACGAGGACACGTACTTTCGCGGCGGTCCGTCCGAGGACGCATACCCCGTTCACGAGGCACTCGGCGCCAAGTTCGGACTCCCGACATGCTGGGACGAGTGGTTCCCCGAGGTCGCACGTGCATACTCCCTCGCCGGTGCCCAGGTCCTGGTGTACCCGACGGCGATCGGCTCGGAACCCGATCACCCGAACTTCGACACCCAACCGCTGTGGCAGCAAGTGATCGTCGGAAACGGTATCGCCAACGGCACTTTCATGGTTGTCCCCAATCGCCACGGCAGTGAAGGTCTCATCACCTTCTACGGTTCGTCGTTCATCTCGGACCCGTACGGACGCATCCTCGTTCAGGCTCCGCGCGACGAATCAGCCGTCCTGGTCGCAGATCTCGACCTGCAGCACCGTGAAGACTGGCTTGCGCTGTTCCCGTTCCTGGCCACTCGCCGACCCGACACCTACTCGGCCCTGACCGCACCGGTGAACACTGCAGGAGCCAACCGATGACCTGGCGCATGCCCGCGGAAAGTGAGCCGCACGAACGTACCTGGATGGCGTACCCGAGCGCCGGATACTCTCTCGGGGACACTGCGGAAGAACAGCACGAAGCGCGCTCGACGTGGGCGGCCGTCGCCCACGCCGTCGCCGAATTCGAGCCGGTCACCGTCGTCGTCGATCCCGCCGAAGTCGAAGAAGCACGAAAGTACCTGTCCGAGAAGGTCGACATCGTCGAGGCACCTCTCAACGACGCGTGGATGCGCGACATCGGGCCGACGTTCGTCCTGTCCGACGAAGGCCGTCTCGGCGGAGTCGACTGGGTGTTCAACGGCTGGGGTGCACAGGATTGGGCGCAGTGGGACAAGGACTCGAAGATCGGCGCATTTGTCGTCGAACAATCCGGTGCCCAGTTGATCGACTCACCAATCGTCAACGAGGGCGGCGGTATTGCGGTCGACGGTCTCGGCACCGTCTTGGTCACCGAAACCGTCCAACTCGACCCGGGACGAAACCCCGACCTGACGAAGGCCGACATCGAGGCCGAACTCGCCCGCACCATCGGCGCCAAGCACGTGATCTGGCTTCCCCGCGGATTGACTCGCGATCAGGAGACGTACGGAACGCGCGGACACGTCGACATCGTCGCTGCCATCTCTTCCCCCGGAGTTGTACTCGTCCATGACCAACGCAATCCGGTGCACCCCGACTACGCCGTCAGCAAGACGATCATCGAGTTGTTCGAAAGCTCGACGGACGTCGGCGGTCGGCCGTGGAAGGTCATTCGGGTACCTGCGCCCGAGATCCTGCGCGACGACGAGGGATTCGTCGACTACAGCTACATCAACCATCTCGTGGTCAATCGCGGAGTGATCGCCTGCAGCTTCGACGATCCGGCCGACGCCGAAGCGGCCCGGATCCTTGCGGCCGCCTACCCCGGACGCACTGTCGTCACCGTCGACGCCAGACCATTGTTCGAACGTGGCGGCGGCATCCACTGCATCACCCAGCACCAGCCCGCTGAACAAGACTGACGGCGGCAGAATTAACGGCGACCTCGCATGTAGTCACTCACGACGGCTGCGCCGAGGCCGTCCAGGTCCGGTGCGATGACGCGTCCACCCACCCGGTGCGCCATCCGGTCGACCACCCTGGCCAGACCTGGATCCTCACCGAGGCGGAAGAATGTGACCTTGGCGCCCAGCCTGGCCACGGCGTCGAGTGCTCGAACCGTCAAACCGAGGGTTCGCGCACTCGGCGGGTAGTCGAACCTGGCTTCTCCGTCCGCTTCGAGATGAGCCGTCGGCTCACCGTCGGTGACGATCAGTACCACCGGCTGTGCGTTAGAGTGGCGTCGAAGATGCCTGGCCGCCAACAACAGTGCGTGGTGCAGGTTGGTTCCCTGGTCCCACGCGCCGTCCAAACCAGCGAGCTCCGACGGGCTCAGTACGTGCGCGTGGCGTCCGAAGGCGATCAACTGCAGCTCGTCGCTGCGAAACCGCGTGCTCACCAGATGATTGAGTGCCAGAGCGGTGCGCTTCATCGGCACCCAGCGATCCTCCATCACCATCGAGAACGACGTGTCCACCAACAGAGCCACAGCAGCCTGACTACGCTGCTCGGTTTCGGCCACCTCGACATCGACGACGCTCAGCCGCACCGGCATTCGACCCGGGTCACGCAGGACGGCGTTGGTGATGGTTCTCGTGACGTCCCACGGTTCCGTGTCCCCGAATTCCCATTCGCGGGACGCTCCGGTCGGTTCACCCATCGCACCGGCCCGACGCGTATCGCGTTGACCGGTTCGCGACGACAGTTGCCCGGCGACATCGCGCAGAGCAGTCTGCCCGAGCTGTCGCATGGCTTTGGGCGACAAGCGCCATTGACCGTCTGGTGCACGATCGAAGAAACCCTGTTCCTGTAAAGCCTTTTCGAGATCGGCCAGGGTGCGAGCATCAGCGGCGGCTTCGTCGCCGAGTTGCCGCGCGAGTAGCTCGGGGTCGATGTCGTCGAGCGCCGCGCCCGCGTATTGCTGCGACAGTTGATCCGCCAAGGATTCCAGCTCGGCGATGTCCTGCAGGGCACCGGTCCCCTCACCCAACCCCATTCCGTTGTCGCCGCGGAACTGTTGCGAACCTTCCCAGTCCTCACCCGGCCGAGCCGCCTGAAGGAACTGGTCGAGTTGACTCAGCTCACTCATCAGGCTCGGATCACCGAACGCCTGCTGCGCCAACGCATCCAACTCGTCACGCTGCTCCTGCGAGAGCGAGTTCCGCAATCGTTGTGCAGCCGCCGCGCGCTGCGCCAAAGAATCCAGAAGTTCCTCGACGTTGCGCGGGTTGTCCGGGAAATACTGCCCGTGCTTGTCCATGAACTCCGCGAACTGCTCCGCAGTGTCGACGCCGCGAGAGTGCGCGTCGAGCAGTTGATTCAGATCAGCCAGCATCTGGCGTATCTGCTCACGATCCTCGTCGGTGGCGCCCTCGAGTGCCTGCTTCATTCCCGAGAAGCGTTGATCGAGAACCTCACGTCCGAGCAGATCACGAATCTTCTCGTAATCCGCGCGAGCCTGTTCGCTGCGCCAGTTGTAGTCGGCCAGATCTTGCACGGCCTGAGCTGTCGACGGCGGTAACTCCTCGATCCGCATTTCGTTGAATCGTGCGTCGTCGTCGAGAGCACGTGCCAGTTCTTTGCGCTCTTCGAGCACCGCCTTGTCGAGAAGCTTACGAACCTCGTCGAGCGTTCCGTCGAGATTGTTGCGGCGTAGCAACTCACGTCGGCGCCGGTTCGCCTGGGCAGCAAGGTCGTCGAGCCCGCGCATGTCCCGGTTGCCTCGGCGCAGGAGCTCTCGGAGGGCATGGCGCGGCGACGTGCCCGACAACACGTCGTCGCCGATTGCTGCCAGGGCCTCGCGCAGATCCACGGGAGGCGCGAGCGGATCGGGACCACCGTCGTAAGGCCCGTACCGCGGATTGTGGATCATCACTGCCCCTTACGAATATACCGAGCGGCCGCCCGGGCCTTGATCTTTGGAGATCCGGCGCGCGAGGTAAAGCCCTTCGAGGGCAAGTTCGGCACCGGCGGCACGCTCGCCGTCGGATTGCGCACCGAGACGTTCGGCTACTTCGTCCAGGACCTCGAGGTCCGGAAGCTCGTCGAGAAATGCCTTGGCCGTGACAGATTCACCGGTGACGATCGTGTTGCCCATCTCCACCGCAGCAACCAGCATCCCCAGGTCGATCCCGCCGAGACGTACCCGAACCGTATCGGCGGTCGCGCGACGCAGCAGGTGCTCGAGCACCTCCAGTTCCCGTCCCTCTTCACCGGATTCGAACTCGACCTTGCCGCGAAGAACCTCGACCACGGACTCGAGATCGACGGGCCGTGCAACAGGATCGGCTTCGCCGAGCACCGCTGCCCGTCGTACCGCGGCGGCACTGACGGTTTCCGCGCCGGCGACGGCAAAGCGTGCCGACACACCCGATCGCTGGTCCACCGAGGTGGATTCGCGGAGCAGGCGAGTGAATCTGGCAAGAATTTCGAGAAGGTAGTCGGGCACCTCCGCGGCCAGATGCGCCTCCTGCTCGATCACCGCGATCTCGCCCGCCAACTCGACGGGGTAGTGAGTACGGATCTCGGCGCCGAAGCGGTCCTTGAGTGGTGTGATGATGCGCCCGCGGTTGGTGTAGTCCTCGGGGTTGGCGCTCGCGACCAGAAGAACGTCCAACGGAAGCCGAAGCGTGTACCCGCGGACCTGGATGTCCCGCTCTTCCATCACGTTGAGCAACGAGACCTGGATGCGTTCGGCGAGGTCGGGGAGCTCGTTGATGGCCACGATTCCGCGATGCGCGCGAGGCACGAGGCCGAAGTGAATGGTCTCCGGATCGCCGAGGCTCCGGCCTTCGGCAACCTTGACCGGATCGACGTCGCCGATCAGGTCGGCGACCGAGGTATCCGGCGTCGCCAACTTCTCGGAGTACCGCTCGCTGCGGTGGCGCCAGGCGATCGGGAGGTCGTCGCCCAGTTCCTTGGCTCGACGTATCGAAGCCGGGGTGATCGGCTCGTACGGGTGCTCCCCCAGTTCCGAGCCTTCGATGACGGGCGTCCACTCGTCGAGCAGGAGCCCGAGAGTGCGAAGCAGCCTCGTCTTTCCCTGACCTCGTTCGCCGAGCAGAACCACGTCGTGGCCGGCGATCAGCGCCCGCTCGAGTTGCGGGGCGACCGTGTCCTCGAACCCGACTATCCCGGGCCAGGGGTCACGGCCGTCCCGCAACGCGGCGAGAAGATTCTCTCGTAGTTCTTCCTTGACACTTCGCTGTACGTGTCCGGAGGCGCGTAGCTCTCCGAGGGTTTTTGCGACAGTCACCACTCCACGCTACGAGTGTTTGCGGGGTTTCGCCTCTCGCCGAGGAAGTTCGGTCGCTCAGCCTTCGATGTTCTCGGGATTCATCCAGATGATTTCCCAGATGTGGCCGTCGGGATCCTGGAAGCTGCGGCTGTACATGAAGCCGTGATCCTGCGTCGCGTTACCTTCGGAACCGCCGGTCTCGAGCGCCTTGTCGACGAGGGCGTCGACGGCCTCACGGGTCTCGGCCGAGAGACCGAGCAGCGCTTCCGTCGACGTCGAGGTGTCGGCGATGCCCTTGGTGGTGAAGGTCTTGAAGAAGGGCTCGGCCAACAGCATCACAACGATGGTGTCACTGATGACCATCGACGACGCATTCTCGTCGGAGAACTGCGTGTTCTTGGAGTATCCGAGGCCCTCGTAGAAGGTGGTGGCCTTGCCGAGGTCCTTGACGGGCAGGTTGAGGAAGAACATCGGCTGCGGGTTTGTCGCCATGAAAGGTCCTTTCCGAGACTTTGCTGTGCGCCTTTATTAACCGCCGGCGGTTAATAAAGGCGCACAGTAGACCTAAACTCCACCCATGGATACCTGGGTGTTGCCCGCCATGCTCGGCCTCGGACTCGCCGCAGCGTCCGGAATGCGAACCTTCCTGCCGCTGCTGATGCTCAGCGCTGCCGTCCATTTCGAACTGTTCGGGATCACCGTCGGCGAGTCGATGCGGTGGATCGGATCGACCGGCGCGCTGGTGGCATTGGCAATCGCCGCGGTGGTCGAACTGGGTGCCGACCTCATTCCGTTCGTGGACAACGCACTCTCGGTGATCGGGAACGTCACGGGGCCGATCGCCGGAGTGATCGCGGCCTGGGCGGCCTTCAGCCATCTCGACCCTGCGATGGCCGCGTTGGCGGGCATCATCGTCGGAGCGCCGACGGCGTTGACGTTCAGCGCCGCGCAGACCGGCACTCGCGCGGTCAGTACGGCCACTACCGGTGGGCTGGCAAATCCCGTCGTTTCCGTCATCGAGGATGTGCTGACTTTCTTCACTTCCTTGATCGCGATGATCTTGCCGCTCCTGATCATTCCCCTGCTCGCCGCGCTCTTGTGGTTCAGCTGGCGTGGCTGGCGTCGTGTCCGGAGTCTGCGCACCGCCTGACCGCACCGACCTGGTAGACAAGTCGTCATGTCCGACACCGAGATCTCGTTCCAATCCGGCGACGTCACCCTGTACGGGAGTCTTCGCCTGGCAGCCTCACCCGACTCCCCGGCGCCGGCCGCGCTGATTCTGGCCGGCAGTGGCCCCACCGACCGAAACGGCGACAGCGCACTCCTCGAAGGCGATATCGGAACCCTCCGTTTCATCGCGGATCTCCTTGAGAATCAGGGCATTTCAAGTCTGCGTTACGACAAGCTCGGCAGCGGCGAAACCGCCCTCGGTGACTACGACATCGAGGACATCGCCGATCTCGGCTTCAACACTTTTGTCGACGCCGCCTCCGACGGACTGGACTACCTCGCCGGGCAACCCGGTGTCGATCCCGAGCGCTTGTTCGTGGTCGGACACAGCGACGGCGCCGTAGTCGCACTGGCTCTCGCCACCGCGAAGGAGGGCGCCAGAGTCAGTGCCCTCGCACTGCTCGAGCCACTGAGCGTCAGACTTCTCGATCTACTCACGACGCAGATTCACCGCCAGCTCGACGCCGTCGTCGGTGCCGGTCAGTTGCCGGTCGAACTGGCTGACGAACTGCGCGTCGCGCTCGCCGACGCCGTCGAGTCCCTTCGATCCGAGGGCACAGTTCCGGACGATCTACCCGAACCGCTGCAGAATGCAGGACTCGTCCACGCCAACGCCAAAGCACTCGCCGAGGAAGACGCATTGGACCCGGTTGCGCTCGTGGCGGCGCTACCGGCGGGCATGCCCGTTCTCACGAGCTGCTCGGACAAAGACATCCAAGTCATTCCCGCCGATGTCGCGGCACTCGACGCCGCGCTCTCACATACAGCGCTGACTTCCGTGCGGATGCGCAACGCCAACTTCGTACTCAAGGACATCGGCGACGAACAGTCCACCGGTGCCGACTACGTCGCGCCGCTTCCGTACTCGGCAGAGTTCTCGGAGCCCTTCACAGCGTGGGTCCGTTCGTTCTCCTGATCACGTACAGACCGAACGTCCTCTTTTTCAGGTAGAAAGTTCCCTCCGCGAACCATCGCGGAGGGAATTCTGCTTTCTACGCCTGACCTGCAATGAAGACTCTTTCAATCCGGCGAACCTGGGGACAGAAGTCACCCGGAGTTTACGTTCGCGGCGCTTTTTATTGGTGCGAACCCTCGATCCGTGCTGTACGGTCATCCATTAACCAGCAACGCCACACAGAAAGGAACGGACATCATGTCGCTACACCCGCATGTCGTATCCGTACCTTCGTGGCGCAGCTGCACCGCAGACAAGCACATTTTTTCGGCCGCAATGTCGGCCAAGCACATGGGCAACAAGCGCGGTGTACCCCGAGAATGATCCCCAGTTTCACCGGATTCGTTCTCGGGCACCCAGGGCAAACGCCTCGGGTGCCTTTTCTTTTACCTTTCACACGCAGGAGCACCACATGAAACTTCGAGTCAACCAACTGTCCATCGCGCCGCCGTATGTCGATCTGCCCGGTGACCTCACCGGATACGCCGTCACCCTGGATCTTTCACACTCCGATGCGGCCCACGAAGCTACCCTCGGCGCATTGATCAGCGAGATCCGCAGTCGCGGAGCCTCACGCGTCGTCATCACCGGCTCACCGCGCGAACTCCAGGGCACCCACAGCAGCGCCGCCTGAAAGACCCGGGCGGCCTGAATGCAGAACGGGCCCCGAACTCCCGTTGAGGAGTCGAGGCCCGCTACCGACGTAGGAGTCAGTGCGCGAAGTGGCGCGCACCGGTCAGATAGAGAGTGACACCGGCTTCCTTGGCTGCGGCAATCACTTCGTTGTCGCGAACCGAACCACCCGGCTGCACAACAGCCTTGACGCCGGCGTTGAGCAGCACCTGCAGACCGTCAGGGAACGGGAAGAACGCGTCCGAAGCTGCAACCGAACCTACGACGCGGTCACCGGCTCGCTGAACAGCCAGATGCGCTGCGTCGACGCGGTTGACCTGGCCCATGCCGACGCCGACAGAGGCACCGCCGGAGGCCAGCAGGATCGCGTTGGACTTCACCGAACGGCTGGCGCGCCAAGCAAATTCGAGGTCAGCGAGAGTCTCGGCATCGGCAGCCTCACCGTTGGCGAGGGTCCAGTTGGCCGGGTTGTCGCCGTCGGCGTCCAGGACGTCGCGCTGCTGGAGCAAGGTACCGCCGGAGATCGGACGCAGTTCGATTCCGGTAGCGGTCGGAGCGGCTGCCTTCAGAACACGAATGTTCTTCTTACGCTGCAGAACCTCGACAGCTCCGTCTTCGTACGAGGGCGCGATGACGACCTCGGTGAAGATGTCGGCGATCTGCTCGGCCAGTTCGACGGTGACCTCGCGGTTGGCAGCGATCACACCACCGAAAGCACTGACCGGATCGCATGCATGCGCCTTGCGGTGGGCGTCGGCGATGTCGGTGCCGATGGCGATGCCACACGGGTTGGCGTGCTTGATGATTGCGACGGCCGGATCAGTGAAGTCGTACGCTGCGCGCCACGCTGCGTCGGAGTCCGTGTAGTTGTTGTACGACATCTCCTTGCCGTGCAACTGCTCTGCCTGAGCCAAACCTGCAGGCGCGGCCGGGTTTTCGTACAGCGCAGCGTCCTGGTGCGGGTTCTCGCCGTAGCGAAGAACTGCGCTGCGGTTCCAGGTAGCACCGACCCAGGCCGGGAACAGCGAACCGTCTTCGTCAGCTGCGATCGTGCTCGTCATCCAGCTCGCAACCGCGACGTCGTACGACGCAGTGTGCTGGAACGCCTGCGCCGCAAGCACAGTGCGCTCACGCAAGGTGAATCCGCCACCGGCAACGGCAGTCAGGACGTCGGCGTAACGAGCCGGATCGACCACGACGGCAACCGACGGATGGTTCTTGGCTGCAGCACGCACCATCGACGGGCCGCCGATGTCGATCTGCTCGACACACTCGTCCGGGCTAGCGCCCGAGGCAACCGTCTCGGTGAAGGGGTACAGGTTCACGACGACCAATTCGAAGGTCGCGATGCCGAGTTCCTCGAGCTGAGCGAGGTGATCCGGCTTGCGGGTATCGGCGAGAACGCCGGCGTGGACGCGCGGATGCAGCGTCTTCACGCGGCCTTCGAGGCATTCCGGGAATCCGGTCAGATCCTCGACCGGGGTCACGGGGATTCCGGCGTCGGCGATCTTCGACGCGGTCGAACCGGTCGAGACCAACTCGACACCGGCCTCGTGCAGGCCCGTGGCCAGCTCGATCAGACCACTCTTGTCGTAGACGCTGACAAGTGCACGGCGCACAGCCTTGCGTTCACTCACTGGGGATCACGGCCTTTCGTCCATCGGAAACCACTCCGCGCGTAGCAACAGCGGCGATGACGTCCGCCAACAACCGTCGCTCCACAATTTTGATGCGTTCATGCAACGAAGACTCGGTGTCGTCGTCATGCACCGGCACAGCTTCCTGCGCCAAGATCGGCCCGGTATCAACTCCGCCGTCGACGAGATGCACCGTGGAACCGGTGACTTTCACGCCGTACGCCAGAGCGTCGGGAACCGCGTGCGCGCCGGGAAAGGCAGGCAGCAACGCGGGATGAGTGTTGATGATTCGGCCGCCGAAACGCTCGAGAAAGCTGGGGCCGAGGATTTTCATGAAGCCTGCGCTGACCACGAGATCGGGTTCGTACTCGGCCACTGCTGCTGTCAGCGCCTCGTCCCAGGCGGCACGATTTTCGTAGGTCTTGATCGAGACCTTGAAGGACGGGATCTTCGAATCCGCAGCGTGCTCGGCGGCGAGGCAGTCACGATCTACACCGACGGCAACGATCTCGGCGGGGTATCCCTCGGCATGCGAAGCGTCGATCAGCGAAGTCAGCAGGGTTCCAGCGCCGGAAGCGAGTACGACTACCCGCGCGACAGAGTCGCGAAATTGGACCCTGTCGGGCATTGTCGGCTGCGGATTGTCGGCCGAGGCAGTCAGCGCACTACTCCTGAGAACTGGAAGATGATGCGGCCGGAGTATCGGCCGCATGACAGCCTAGTCGCTGGACTCCTGCGGCTTCGAGGGCAGGTCGGTCTCCGGCTCCGCCCCGGCTGTGGGGTCCGCCTCGGGTGCCGCGACAACCTCCGCGTCGACTACTTCGATCTCGACGGTTTCCTCTGTCACTACCTGCACGGGTTCGCCTGATTCTTCGACAATTTCGGCTTCGACGACCTTGGTCACTACCACCGCAGATTCCTGGGCGAGCACTTCGTCAGAGTTTTCGTCGTCCTCGCCATCCGTTGTGGCCGCGGCCGTGATCGCAAGTTCGGGCTCGGATGCTCGAGCCGGTTCAGCCGTCGGCGGCGCAACCTCGTCCTTCATGTGTCCGCGGTGTGAGAACCACATCGCGAACAGCGCCGAGACGGTTCCGAACAATCCCAGCCACGCAAAAGTCAGAAGACCGAAGCCCCACCACAGGACCTCGACGGTGCCGAACTGCCCGAGGTCTCCCCCCGCAGCAAGGGCAAGCAGAGCCATGACGACGCCGGCACCGGCAGCTGCCGTCAGCACTGCGAGCACACTGTCCTGCCCGGCGATGCGTCGAGCGCAATCACGGCCGAGCATCACACCCACCGCAGCCGGAACGATCAACAGCACCGGCCAGATTCCGCCGGCGACGCCTTCCGGAACCGCTCCGAGAAGGGGCAAGGGTGGCAGATCTCCACCGATGTTGCCGAACACGCTGATGGAGACGTTTCCGAAATCGGCCGTCGATCCCGTCATCACCGCGGCTGCACCGACCACGAGGTTCGGCAGGTAGAGCAGCGACAACACCGTCAATCCCAGTACGCCGACAAACCCGTTGCCGCGTGCGAGTAGGTCACCGACCGTCGACCACGACACGAGTAGCGACACCACAACGGCCACGGCGCCCGCAGCCAGCAGCGCTGCCGACGCAGCCGCGGCCGGACGAACAGCGGCAGATGCCCACGGCGGAATCTCGGCGACGACGCGATCCCAGTGCGCAGCAGCAACACCGACGGACGCGGCGATCAGGTGAATCCCGGCGACCCAGCCGAAAGCGGCCAACGTGTTGGGGCTCGACAGCGGAATTGCCGCGGAGGCGTCGGCGACAACGGCGAGAGCGATTGCCGTGATAGTCAACGGCCCGGCTACTGCCGCCCCCACCAGGCGGAGGGTGTCGTCACGGGAGTCGGTGTGCACCGCAGTCGACGCGCATCGGCGTGCGACCACCCACATCATGACCGCCGTTGGAAGCAGTGGCAGTACACCGAGTTGGACGCCGCTGATAGTCGCCGGCACCTGGTGGATGACCAACCATGTAGTGGCAATGGCGCCGAAGGTTCCGGTCAGGTCGCTGCTCGCCGATACCAAAGTGACCACGACGACAGCCGCGATCAGCAGCATCGTCAGGCCCGACGGTCGGAAGGCGACGGTCAGCAGCTTGCGCGCCAGGTCCGGGTTCGGTCCCGGGCGACCGCCGCCGACGCGGCCGCTGCCAGTACGACCACGTCCGGGTCGTGAGGACGTGGGACGGGACCGGGTGCCATCAATCAAAGAACTCATCCCCTCGAGGGTTTCACTCGACAGTGCGCCGCGCACTCAGGCGCGCCGTCGGGCTCACGGAATGTGGCCTCCACCCGCAGCGGGTCGGAGGCCACATTCATGTTCGTGAAACGAAGAAGTACTACTGCTGACGCTCGTCGGGGTTCTGCGAGCCGAAGACCTTGGTCTCGGCCGCGGAATCGCTGCTGCCCTGATCAGGTTCCGCAGACGGCGTCGGCGCTTCGAAAGTGGGCGGCTCGAAGCCCGTCGGCTGCTCGGTCGAGCCAGTCTGCTGCTGGTTGTACGGCTGGCCGTAACCGCGTGGAGCGGTGAACTGATCCGACGAGTAACTCGGGTTCGGCTGGCCACCGGGCTGAGAGGTCAGCGGATAGTAAGACGACGTCGTCGCGGCCGACGAGTCGGTCTGTCCGGGATTTTGCACCGGGTTCTGACCGTAGGGAGACGCAGTCTGTCCGTAAGGCTGCTGCGAAGCAGTCGGATCTGCGGGGGCGGCGTGCGCTCCCCCGTATCCCTGCTGCTGCGCCTGCCCGTACTGCGGATTCTGCTGGTACTGACCCGGCTGCTGAGCCTGCTGAGACTGGCCGTACTGAGCCTGTCCGTATCCCTGTGGCTGACCTGGCGCCTGCCCCGGCGCCTGGCCGTAAGGCTGCGGCTGACCGTACTGCTGAGCTACTGGTCGGGGCGCGGGCGCCTTCAGGATTCCGATCTCGAACAACAACGCGGCGACTGCGACGACGGTCTGCACGAACGAGAGGATCAGCACGATGATCAGGCCCCAACCGAGGCTGATGTCGACGTAGTCGCTGGTACCGACGGAGAAAGCGGCGAACACCAAAGCGAAGAAACCCGTGAGGGTGAGCGCTGCGGCAATGCCTGCATACGACTGCTTCGGGAGCAGCGAGACGCCTGCGACCACACCGCCGGCGAAAACGAATCCGAGGCCGTAAATGCTCGATTCGAAGAAGCTCGAACTGGTATCCAGGCCACTACCGATGCCGCTGCTGCTTCCACTGATCGACGTGAAAGGCGCAAAACCGAGCAGGAAATTGATCAGGCCGAGTGCCGCGACGGCGATGAGCAGGATGAATCCGAGATTCTTGGTTCCACCGCCCGCTGCCGGCTGATTCGGTGGCCCGAAGCTGGGCCCTTGCGGCGTGAACGTCATGACTTCTCCTCGTAGACGGTCTTCGATGGTTACCAGCGTATGTGTCTCGACTTCGCACGCTAACACCGACAGGAGACAATGGGCAGATGCCCTTCACCCTCGCGCCCGGCGCCGACCACGTCGTCGAAACCGAGGTGAAGCACTCACGATTCATCGCCGCGCTTCACCGAGTAGACGACGCCGAAGCCGCCACGGAGTTCGTCGCGGAGCAGAAATCGCTGTATCCCGATGCGCGCCATCATTGTTCGGCTTTCGTGATCGGATACGAGGCGAACTCACGCGTCGAACGTGCACACGACGACGGTGAACCGGGCGGCACTGCCGGGGTGCCGATGCTTCAAGTTCTCAAGTCTCGAGATCTGGTCGATGTGATTGTTGTCGTCACGCGCTATTTCGGCGGAATCAAGCTCGGCGCCGGTGGATTGGTCCGCGCGTATTCGGGAGCGGTCTCGGTGGCTCTCGATTCGGCCGAGCTTGTGGCCAGGGAGAGAAAGGTCCTGCGCACTTTGGCGATCCGGCACTCAGAGGCCGGTCGGGTGGAAGCGGAGCTGAGAGCGCGGGGCGTCTCGGTGCTCGGAAGTACGTATGGATCGAAGGCGGTGATGACGCTCGCCGCCGGTGACGCCGACGATCTCGATTCGATCGTCGCATCCATCACATCCGGTGCGGGGCAGTTGGAACCTGCCGGGTCGATGTGGGTCGATACCACTGTGCGTGGTTAAGGAGTCCGGAGACTCCCTAACCACGCACGGGGGCGAAGCCCCTTACAGGGACTGAAGAATCTCGCGAGCGAGAGCAGCGGTGGCGGACGGCGTCTTGCCGACCTTCACGCCTGCAGCTTCGAGAGCTTCCTGCTTGGCCTGAGCCGTTCCCGAGGAACCGGAGACGATGGCGCCGGCGTGGCCCATGGTCTTGCCTTCGGGAGCGGTGAAGCCTGCCACGTAGCCGACGACCGGCTTGGTGACGTTGGCCTTGATGTAATCGGCTGCACGCTCTTCGGCGTCGCCACCGATTTCACCGATCATCACGATGACCTTGGTCTCGGGATCCTTCTCGAACGCCTCGATGGCGTCGATGTGGGTGGTTCCGATGACCGGGTCGCCGCCGATGCCGATGGCGGTGGAGAAGCCGAAGTCACGGAGTTCGTACATCATCTGGTAGGTCAGGGTGCCCGACTTGGAGACCAGGCCGATGGGGCCGGTGCCTGCAATGTTGGCGGGCGTGATGCCGACGAGGGCCTCACCCGGGGTGATGATGCCGGGGCAGTTCGGTCCGATGATGCGCGTCTTCTTGCCCTTGGACTCGTTGTACGCCCAAGCGTAAGCGGAGTCCTGAACCGGGATGCCCTCGGTGATGACCACGAGGAGCGGGATCTCCGCGTCGATGGCCTCGACGATGGCGTCCTTCGAGAAGGCCGGGGGAACGAATGCGATGGAGACGTCTGCGCCGGTCTCCTTGATTGCCTCTTCGACCGTCGCGAAGACGGGGAGCTCGACAGGGGAACCGTCAGCTGCAACGTGCGAGACCGTGGTGCCGGCCTTGCGAGCGTTGACGCCGCCGACGACCTGGGTGCCGGCCTTGAGCATCAGAGCGGTGTGCTTGGTGCCCTCGCCGCCGGTGATGCCCTGGACGATGACCTTTGAATCCTTGGTGAGGAAGATTGCCATTGTTCTGTGAGTCCCTTACTTCGCTGCGTGAGCGAGTTCGGCGGCCTTGTCGGCGGCCTCGTCCATGGTTGCGACGACCGTGACCAGCGGGTGGTTGGCCTCGGCGAGGATGCGACGACCCTCTTCGACGTTGTTTCCGTCCAGGCGAACGACGAGCGGCTTGTTGGCCTCGTCACCCAGGGTCTTCAGTGCGCCGACGATGCCGTTGGCAACTGCGTCACACGCGGTGATGCCGCCGAAGACGTTGACGAACACGCTCTTGACCTGTGCATCGTTGAGGATGACATCCAGGCCGGCAGCCATGACTGCAGCGGAAGCTCCGCCGCCGATGTCGAGGAAGTTGGCGGGCTTGACGCCACCGTGGTTCTCGCCGGCGTATGCGACGACGTCCAGCGTGGACATGACCAGGCCTGCGCCGTTGCCGATGATTCCGACCTCACCGTCGAGCTTGACGTAGTTGAGGTCGTTTTCCTTGGCCTTGAGCTCGAGGGGATCGGTAGCGTCGCGATCCTCGAATGCCTCGTGGCCGGGCTGACGGAACGCTGCGTTCTCGTCGAGGGTGACCTTGCCGTCGAGGGCGAGGATCTGATCGTCAGGAGTACGAACGAGGGGGTTGACCTCGACGAGGAGTGCGTCTTCGCCGATGAAGACCTCCCACAGCTTCTGGATCGTCACGGCCGCTGCGTCGAGCACCTCTGCGGGCAGCTTTCCTGCCTCGGCGATGCTGCGCGCGAACGCGAGGTCGACGCCCTTGACTGCGTCGACGGGGATCTTGGCGAGAGCGTCGGGGTTCTCCTCGGCGGTGACCTCGATCTCGACGCCACCCTCTACCGAGCACATGGCCAGGTAGGTGCGGTTGGTGCGGTCGAGCAGGAAGGAGATGTAGTACTCCTCGGCAATGTCACTTGCCTCTGCGACCAGCAGCTTCTTGACGACATGGCCCTTGATGTCCAGGCCCAGGATTGCCTCGGCGTTTGCCACTGCGGCATCCACGTCGGGCGAGTACTTGACGCCACCGGCCTTGCCGCGGCCGCCTACCTTGACCTGTGCCTTCACCATCACGGGCTTACCGATTTCTTCGGCAATCTCGCGTGCGCCGGCGACTGTGTCTGTAACACGTCCAGCCGAAGTCGGCACTCCGTGCTTGGCGAAGAGTTCCTTCGCCTGGTATTCGAAGAGATCCATCTGCTCACCGTCTCGTCTGCGTTGTCACCCGCTCGAGGGGTAGGAGCGGGTCTGTTCTGGACTTTAACCAGTTGCCGCGTTCGGTTTGCGCCCGCATTGATGCTATGTGGCCCAAGTCACGCGCAATTGCCCGATGAGGCACGCCTCACCGATTCGGCAAGGTGGCCACACCGAATTTGTCAAGCATCAGTCTCACTGATTCTTGCGCTCGAGAACGCTGCAACGAGAAGCAACACTATGCCCGTGGCCGCTGTGATCGCACCCACCCCCACGGTTGCGTCCGATATGCGCGATGACGTGAGTGGCCACTCACCGACGTACACCAGAGCTGCCACGGCAGATCCGATCAGCAATGCCGCGCCCCGCGACGGCCGCGCGGACGCTGCGATCACAGCGGCGATCACGACGGTGACGCCGACGAGCAGTTGACCCCAGACGTCAATTCCCCACGGCCACTCCAGAACTGAGGCCGCCGTATAGGCGTCGCCCTGATAGAGGGGAAGCGCGGTTCCGATCAGGACAGCGACGGCGCCGATCCCACCGACGAGAAGCACCAGCCCTCGCGAACCGCCACCTACCGACCTGTCGACATCCTCACGCTCGGCGCTTCCCGCCAGCCAGACGAGCAGTCCCGTCGCCGCCGCGAGGAAAGCCGCGCCGCAGAGCACGAAGGCACCGGCCCCCAACCCGACGCCCGGTACGTCCGTGGCGATGACAGCCGACTGCATGACAGCGGCGACTCCCATCACGACCGTGGTCCACAACACGCCGACGGCCGGCCGCACCACCGCGGCGCGGCCCGGGGCGAACAAGCCCAGACCGGCGACCAGCAGTACAGCAGCCGCGAGCAGGACAACTCGAGACGAGAGCATGGACGGTTCGGGGATGTTCTCCGGCAACGACAGGACCGGCAGTGCCACGCCCAGGGCTGCCACTGCTGCGGTGACAACTGCGCCGATACCGGCAACGCGGTGAAGTCTGTTCACCCGCGCTTGCGCCGCCCGGGACTGAGCCACCATCGCCGCTTTCAGCGCACCCTTTGTCGTCTTCGCGGGTGCGCGAACCACACTTTCAGCGGGAATCGCATCTGTTTCACGCCTGGAAGCGAGGTAGGGAGCTGAAACTCCGATCACGGCGATGACCACAGCGGCCAGTGCCCCGACCACCGATCCCGAACCGACGCCGATCCGATCGCCGGCCGCGAACCCAGCCATCACCCTGGTTCCACTGACTGCGAGTGCGCCGAGACCGACACCGATCAGGGCGCCGCAGCCCACCGGTAGCGAGATGGACGTCAATGCCGCCGCGACCGCAACGAGTACCGCGACGCCGACCAATCCCGTACCGACGGCGGTGGCCGCCGCCGAGTCGACGAGCGGTTTGACCAGAAAGATCGGATCCTGCGAACTGAAGGAAGGACCGAACAGGGAGAGCACGAACACCACCGCGGCCAGAATCAGCAGCGCAGTCGGCCATCCGCCGATCCGCCCGCCAACCGATCGCCCGTCGAATTCCGCGGCGCGAGCGCTGCCGTATCCGTCCCGCTCCGATTCACGATGGACGACCATGAAGCCGAGGACACCGGACACCACAAGAAGTCCGTGGCCCGCGAGCGCGAGATAAGCGCCCGGACCCGCATCGATCGAACCCGCCGAAATCGGACGGAAAAGGTCCAAGCGGTTTGCATCGATTGCGTCGACGAACAACTGAACGTCGAGGATCGCCGCGCCGAGGGACACCGCGCCGATACCTGCCAGGAGTCCACCTGCGAAGGCGGGCCTGCGCCCCGAGGTGAGCACCGCAACCAGCGGCACGACGATCGTGCAGACGGCAGCGAAGAGAGCGGCGGAAGCAAGAGCCCCCGTCGTGTCGACCCCGCGGCCACTCCCGACTCCGACGACGGGACTGGCTGCCACTCCGACGGCACCGAGCAGTCCGATTACCGCCGCGAGTGGCGCCCCGGACTTCACTCCGGGGTCGTCGAAACGCGCCTGCGACGTAGTTCCAGGTGTTGTGGACACTCGATCGACGGTAGTGCCTGAATGGACCGGTGATCCGGTTGTGACACGCGTGATCACGAAACGAGATGATTCGTCCGTTTTGCCCGGATCGACATATTCCCAGGTCAAGCTGTGAGGCACGTCACATAATCGGACAGGTTTCCGCTACGGCTTGCGCCCATCGCAATCATTTCGTTACCGTCAGTCGGTCTAAGTCACGGGCTGATCACGAACTCGAGGAGAGAACCGGCATATGCATCACCGCAGCCAGTTCACCGCTAGCAGGTTCTCGAACTCAGCTCCAGACGAGGTCACGACCACTTATCCAACGCACTCGGCCAGGCGTTACACCGAGACCAAAAGTTCTGAGATCTCTACCGATATGTTCACTCGAAATTCATCCTCCACGTCGTCAGATTCCGACTCTCACGAGTTCGTCGAGTCCGACGTGATCAGCACCCCCACTTACGCCTCCTCCGCACCGACAGTCGATGTCGAATCTCCGGTTCGCCGCAGCGGTGCTCACCGACTCCCCACCCCTCCCTCCGCTCTCAAGGGCCGCGCCGCCGTTCTGGCAGTTGCAGCCGGCGCGGTTGTCGCCGCGGGCCAGGCAGTTGTCAACGACGGTTCCTCTTCTGCCGCCGACCACTCGGAAGTTGCACTCGCCAACGAGTCCTCCGCGATCGGTACCACCGCAGAACCGCAGGCCGCTCAGTTCGCTCCGGCCACCTCCACGGCAGCCACCACCGAGGCCGACGCTCCGCAGGTCCTCAACGTCGCAGCGCCGACCGACCTCTCCCAGTTCAGCAACCTGCTTGCCAAGGGCCAGCGTTTCAGTGACGAGCGCGCAGCACGCGAAGCCGCTGCCCGTCGCCCGCTGTTCGTGCTGCCGGCAGTGGGCACGTTCACGTCCAACTTCGGCACCCGCTGGGGCACCCTGCACGCCGGCGTCGACATCGCCGCCCCGATCGGGACGCCCATCGTCGCCGTCGCCGACGGCAAGGTCATCGATTCAGGTCCGGCTTCCGGGTTCGGCATGTGGGTACGCCTACAGCACGCAGACGGAACGATCACCGTCTACGGCCACATCGACACGTCCACCGTCACGGTCGGTCAGCAGGTCATGGCCGGCGACCAGATCGCCACTGTCGGCAACCGCGGCTTCTCCACCGGCCCGCACCTTCACTTCGAGGTTCATCTCGCCGGCGAGAACAAGATCGACCCCCTCCCCTGGCTCGCCTCACGCGGCATCAGCCTCGGCGTCGAGCAGGACTGATCGCAAGCCCAACGCTTCTCATGAAAAACTTCCGGCCCGCACCTTTCCAGGTAGGGGCCGGAAGTTTTTGCCTGTCTTCTACAGCTTGACCATCGGCACACCGCCGATGAGCATCAACCGCACCTTGCCCGCGCTACCGAAGTCGATGGTGACCGTCGCGGTGGGGCCAGTGCCCTTGGTTTCCAACACGGTGCCCAGACCGTACTTGTCGTGACTGACGCGGTCACCCGTGGCGAGGACCAGAACGTTGTTGCGGCCACGCGCGGCACCGAAACTGGGAGTCGACGCGGCCTTGCCGGACCCTCCCCCGTAGTTCTGCCCGCCGCCGTATCCCTGGCCGCCGTAGCGGCTTCCGCTGCCGTAACCCGGCCTGCCGCTTCCGAATCCGCCACCGGTGCCCGGATCCTCACGGCGCCAGTTGATCAGGTCCTCCGGGATCTCCTGGATGAACCGCGACGCCGGGTTCTGGATCGGTTGCCCCCACGCCGAACGCATGATCGCGCGCGTCAGGTACAGGCGCTGCCTGGCACGGGTGATGCCGACGTAAGCAAGTCGACGCTCTTCGGACAGCTCCGCCGGATCGCCGAGGGCGCGCATGTGCGGGAACTGCCCGTCCTCCCAACCGGTGACGAAGACGACCGGGAACTCGAGGCCCTTGGCGGTGTGAAGCGTCATCATGGTCACGACGCCGTCGTCGGAGTCCGGCAGTTGATCGGCGTCGGCGACAAGCGATACCCGTTCGAGGAAGGCGGCAAGCGAACCCGGATCGGGTTCACCTTCACGCATTGCTGCGGTTTCCTCGTCGTCCGGATCGATCAGCCCGGCCGCGTTTCGCGCGTCGGAACTGAATTCCCTTGCCACGCTGACGAGTTCGTTCAAGTTGTCGAGTCGCGCGCCATCCTGCGGATCGCTGCTCGCCGCAAGCTCGGCGCGGTAGCCGGTGCGCTCGAGCACCGCCTCGGCAACCTCACCGATGTCACCGAGCTCGAACGGTTCGTCCTCGTCGGCGGCCGCTGTCGGTAGCAGGGCCCGCAGCCCGTCCATCATCTCGAGGAACGACGCGATGGCCTTCTGTGACCGCGTATTGAGCAGCGCCACTTTGCCTTCCGCGCCGTCACGGAGAGCGGCGGCGAAGCTGATGTTGCGATGCTCGGAGTGCACGGCGACGCAGGCTTCGGCTCGATCACCGATACCGCGTCGGGGCGTGTTGAGAATGCGTCGCAGGCTCACGGTGTCGTCCTCGTTGGCGAGGACGCGCAGATACGCGACGATGTCCCGAACTTCCTTGCGCTCGTAGAAGCGAACGCCGCCGACCACCTTGTACGGCACTCCGAGTCGAATGAAGATCTCCTCGAGCGCGCGTGAGGAGTTGTTGGTCCGGTAGAACACCGCGATGTCGGCGAACTTGGTCTCGCCCTGGTCCACCAGCCGATCGATCTCCGAGGCGACAAACGATGCTTCGTCGTGCTCGTTGTCTGCAACGTAACCGACGATCAGTTCGCCTTCACCCGAATCGGTCCACAGACGCTTTTCTCGTCGGCCGGTGTTCTTGGAAATCACGGAGTTGGCCGCAGACAGAATGTTCTGCGTCGAACGGTAGTTCTGTTCGAGAAGGATGGTCCGAGCATCCGGGTAGTCGCGTTCGAACTCTTCGATGTTGCGGATAGTGGCTCCGCGGAATGCGTAGATCGACTGATCGGCGTCACCGACGACGCACAGTTCGGCCGGGGCAACGGCGTGGTCGGACTCGCCGGCACCGCCGACCAGTTCACGCACAAGCATGTATTGCGCGTGGTTGGTGTCCTGGTACTCGTCGACGAGCACGTGACGGAAGCGGCGGCGGTAGTACTCGGCGATCTGTGGAAACGCCTGAAGAAGCGCGACGGTCTCACCGATGAGATCGTCGAAGTCGAGTGCGTTCGCCGCACGCAGCCGCTGTTGGTAGTGGCCGTAGACCTTGGCGATCAGTCGCGGAAGTTCGGCCGGATCCTGATCGGCTGCGACAACCGCCTCTTCCGGTCCGACGAGTTCGTTCTTCAGATTGGAGATATGCGTAGCGAGAAGCCGCGCGGAGAATCGTTTGGTGTCGAGCTCGAGGTCCTTCGAGATCATCGTCAGCAGTCGACGCGAATCGTCGGAATCGTAGATCGAGAAATTCGAGTTCAAACCGGGTAGGAGCGCCGCCTGTGCTCGCAGAATCCGCACGCAACTGGAGTGGAACGTCGAGACCCACATGGCGTTGGCACGCGGTCCGACAAGAGCTGCCACACGCTCGCGCATCTCGGCCGCAGCCTTGTTGGTGAACGTGATGGCCAGGATCTGACCGGGGGTGACACCCCGTTCGGCCAGCAGATAGGCGATACGACGCGTCAGCACTGCAGTCTTGCCCGAGCCGGCGCCCGCGACTATCAGCAACGGCGAACCGGCATGGACCACGGCCTCGCGCTGTTGCGGGTTGAGACCCTCGAGGAGGGCGTCCGAACCCGCGTCGTGTCCCCGCGCGCCGCCCCCGTCGTGCTGGGAATGTCCGTCGTGCTCACCGAGTGCTGGGTACGTGTTCATCGCCTGTCCACGCTACCGGCGTCCACCGACACGGTCGTCAGTGCGTCCACCTGCTGGTAGAGGCACTTGGATTACCAGTGTCGAGCATGGCAAACTGGACGCTATGTTCAGCATTTCCGTTCGCGACAACACGGCCGACCCCGTCGGCCCGCTGTGGCGTTACTTTACGTGCCCCGGACCTCGGTGCACGTGATCTGAACAGCTCACCCGCCCCTGGTCCGAATCGGATCCGGGGCATTTTCGTCAGTGTGCCTGGATCGGTAACGACCCGAGCCGAGACCACGATCCACGCAGTAGGAAGAGGAGACGAATAGCAATGAGCACCCAGGCTGCAGCCCCCCATGGAAATACTGTCGATACTGTAAAAACTGCTCCGACAGACGTCGAGATCCCCCAGAGTGAGGCGGAGATCGACGAACTACGGAAAGAAATCGACCGTCTCGACGCCGAGATCCTCGCGGCCATCAAACGCCGCTCCGAGGTCTCCCAGATCATCGGCCGTACCCGGATGGCATCGGGTGGTCCGCGTCTGGTGCACAGCCGCGAGATGAAGGTCCTAGAACGATTCAACGAGCTGGGCCAGGAAGGCCACACTCTCGCGATGCTGCTCCTGCGCCTGGGCCGCGGACGCCTGGGCCACTAGCGCACACCCAGATCACTTGCGAACGGCCACATCGGATGCCTCTGGCAGTCCCGATGTGGCCGTTCGCGTGTGTATCAGCTCTCGAGCGCGATGTACTTCGTGTTCAGGTATTCCTCGATCCCCTCGGTCCCGCCCTCGCGGCCGAATCCGGATTCCTTCACGCCACCGAACGGCGCTGCCGCGTCCGAGATCACTCCGCGGTTGACGCCGATCATTCCTGATTCCAGTGCGTCGGAAACCCGAAGCGCACGGTCGAGATCCCTTGTAAAGATGTACGCGGCCAGTCCGAACTCGGTGTCGTTGGCGGCTGCGATTCCCTCGGCTTCGGTGTCGAAGCCGGTGATCGCGGCGACGGGTCCGAACACCTCTTCTTTCAGAATCCGCGCGCTGGCCGGAACGTCTGCCAACACCGTGGCTGGATAGAAGTACCCTTCACCACCCGGCGCTTCGCCGCCCAGCCGCACCTTCGCCCCGGCATCCACCGCATCTGCAACCAACTCCGCGACCGTGTCGAGTTGGTTCTGGTTGATCAGCGGGCCGAGCTTCGTCTCCGGGTCGGTGCCGGGTCCCATCGTGAAAGTCGCCATCTTCTCGGTCAGCTTGGTCGTGAACTCTTCACGCACGGCGTTGGCGACGTGGAACCGGTTGGCGGCGGTGCATGCTTCGCCTCCGTTGCGAAGCTTCGCCAGTACCGCGCCCTCGACTGCCTTGTCGACGTCCGCGTCGTCGAACACCACGAAGGGTGCGTTGCCACCCAATTCCATCGACGTGCGGAGCAATCGCTTCGCGGACTTCTCCACCAGCATCTTGCCGACGCCGGTGGACCCGGTGAAGGTGAGCTTGCGCAGTCGAGGGTCGTCGATGAGAGGGCCGGTCACTTCACCGGATTTCGATGTCGGCAACACCGAGAGGACTCCGTCGGGCAACCCGGCTTCGGCCATGAGCTGAGCAAGCAACAACATCGTCAACGGGGTCTCCGAGGCGGGCTTGACGATGATCGTGCAGCCGGCGGCCAATGCCGGGCCGATCTTGCGGGTACCCATCGCCAACGGGAAATTCCAGGGAGTGATGGCCAGACACGGTCCGACCGGCGCCTTCGTGACAAGGATCCGGCCGTTGCCCGCCGGGGCCGGCGTGTAGCGCCCGCCGATGCGAACGGCCTCCTCGCTGAACCACCGGAAGAACTCCGCCCCGTACTTCACCTCGGCGCGACTTTCGGCGAGTGCCTTGCCCATTTCGAGGGTCATCAGCAGCGCCACGTCCTCGGCTCGCTCGGTGATCTTCTCGAAGACGGCTCGCAGGATTTCACCACGCTCGCGCGCAGGTGTGCTCGCCCACTTCGACGAGACGGCGACGGCTTCGTCGAGAGCGCGCAGCGCGTCCGCGGGGCTCGCATCGGCGACATCGGTCAACGATTTCCCGGTCGCCGGATCCGCCACCGCGAAGGTCGCGTTGTTCTCCGCGGGCACGAACCGACCGCCGACGAACAACTGGGTGGGAACTGATCGAATGAATTCGAATGTGTCCATGGGTTCCATGATGCTCGTCGGAGCCGCGTCCGTCTGCCCGCGAGCGAGACTCACGCGGAAGTTTCCAGCTTGTGCCACTAAAGTCGATGATCGTGAGCACTGACATCACCGGAACCTCAGCCTGGCAGAAACTGCGCGCTCATTACGCCGACATCGAAGGCGTTCACCTGCGAGAACTCTTCCAGGACGATCCAGCCCGCGGGCGAGAGCTGACGATCGACGCCGGTGATCTTCACATCGACTACAGCAAGCATCGCGTCAGCCGCGAGACTCTCGCGCTGCTCGTCGACCTGGCCCGCGAGGCCGGCGTCGAGGCACGACGCGACGCGATGTTCGCGGGCGATCACATCAACACTTCCGAAGACCGCGCCGTACTGCACACAGCGCTGCGTCTGCCCAAGGATTCTGCGCTGACCGTCGACGGTCAAGACGTCGTCGCCGACGTTCACGAAGTTCTGGACGCGATGGGCGCATTTGCCGATCGTGTGCGCAGCGGCGAGTGGACCGGAGCTACCGGCAAGCGCATCCGCACCATCGTCAACATCGGCATCGGCGGTTCCGACCTCGGGCCGGTGATGGTCTACCGCGCACTACGGCATTACGCCGACGCCGGAATCAGCGTCCGGTTCGTCTCCAACATCGACCCTGTCGATCTGGTCGGACAGCTCGACGACCTCGATCCGGAGACGACGCTCTTCATCGTCGCATCCAAGACGTTCTCCACCCTCGAGACCCTCACCAACGCGACAGCGGCAAAGCGTTGGCTGTTCGCCGGTCTGGGCAGCGAAGACGTCTCGGCCGTAGCCAAGCATTTCGTCGCAGTCTCCACCCACGGTGACCGCGTGGCGGAGTTCGGCATCGACACCGCGAACATGTTCGGGTTCTGGGATTGGGTCGGCGGGCGCTACTCCGTCGACTCGGCGATCGGCTTGTCGGTCATGTGTGCCGTCGGACCCGTTCGTTTTGCGGAGTTTCTCGACGGTTTCCACCAGATCGACACGCACTTCCGAAACCAACCGCTCGAGCAGAACGCGCCGGTCCTCCTCGGCCTCATCGGGCTCTGGTACTCCAACTTCTTCGGCGCTCAGTCCCGCGCAGTGCTGCCCTACTCCAACGACTTGCTGCGCTTTCCCGCGTACCTGCAGCAGCTGACCATGGAGTCCAACGGCAAATCGGTTCGCGCCGACGGCTCACCGGTGACCACGTCCACCGGTGAGATCTTCTGGGGCGAGCCGGGGACCAACGGCCAACACGCGTTCTATCAGCTCCTGCATCAGGGCACGTGGCTCGTGCCCGCCGATTTCATCGGCTTCGCGGAATCCACCGACGATCTGCCTACTGCGGACGGCACGGGATCAATGCACGATCTGCTCATGAGTAACTTCTTCGCTCAGACAAAGGTTCTCGCGTTCGGCAAGACTGCCGAAGAGATCGCGTCAGAGGGCACTGCTCCGGAGTTGGTGCCGCACAAGGTGATGCCAGGCAACCGACCGTCGAGCACTATCTTGGCGAAGGAGCTGACCCCCTCGGTCGTCGGTCAGCTGATCGCGCTTTACGAGCACCAGGTATTTGTCGAAGGTGCTGTCTGGGGTGTCAATCCGTTCGATCAGTGGGGCGTCGAACTCGGCAAGACGCAGGCACTGGAACTGGGGCCTGCGCTCTCTTCCGAAGCAGCACCCGGCGACCTCGGCGACACATCCACAGATGCTCTGGTGCAGTGGTACCGCAGAGAGCGCGGACGGGCCTGACTCACGCGGCGGCCGGGCCGAACCAACTTTCCGTTGTGTACACGCGTCCGGATCGGTCGACGAGCCGAGCGCGAAGCTCTTGCTGTTCAACCCATTTGATGGCGCTTATCCCCCGGATCAACGCAGCCTCGCTCGCGGCGTACGCCCACACCGCGTCGTCAGCAATCACCGAGACCTGTGCCCATTCCGTGGAGGGCCGCTCCTGGTTCGGCTCCCAGGAGGGCAGCTCCAGCGCCCGCGCCGTCGCCATCGCGGTTCCGTTGATCAGTTCGACTTCTTCGCTGTCCGGCACCGGAATCTGCCAGCCACCAGCCGGTGCATGGCCGGCCGTGGCGATCACGTCGCCGATCCGCACAGCAACGCCGCATTGTAATTCGGCGGCGACGATCTGCGCGGCGCGATCGACGGTGTCGGCCTTGGCAACTCCGGTGATGTCGAACGACGCACCCCAGGGCGCGTACACCACGTCGCCGTCGAGCTGTACGTCCTCGAACGTCGGGGTCGGGTGGACCGGAGGGATGGACTCGTCCTCGGAGTAATTGTCGGCAAGCGGATTGACTGCGCCGCCGGTCATACGAGCCGCCCACAGCGCCGACCGCAAGAGAGCAGACATACGCCGAGTCACTTTGACCGGAGTTCCCTGAGCGAGGTTGACGGCGTGAATCTCGGCGTCACCCCGGCGAAGGTCGCAGACCGCTTCGGTTTCGTCGATGGCAGCTGCGATCAACGCGTGCGCAGTGGGCAGCGCAGCGCCTTCGGTGACATCCACCTCCACGGCGGAATCCCACATCGCCCACTTCTCGACACTGACCATGTCAGTCCTGCCCTTCGAACACACCGCGTTGTAACCAGTATGCGCCGGTCAGCAAGCCCCGTGCCATAAGCCGCTTCCGAGGCCGAGGCACGCATCCTGCAGGAGGAGCAGCCCACGGCAGGGGCTGATGGTAGATCTGTGCGACAGAATTGCCGCCCGGACTGTCGCCCTCCGTGTGCAAGCCGCGTATTCCTTCGAAGGGTCCTGACCGCACCCGACTGCGACTGACGTCGACTACTACCGGCGCAGCGGGCTATTCCGATCCGAAAGACGCAAAGGCGACGGTCGACATGTCGTGCCGGGACGCTGCGCCTCGAGCTCGGTCTGCCGCAAAACACGTCCGGGCGACGCTGATATCACCGCAGGAGATAGCGGCGACTGACGAGAAGCACTGTGTTCCAACGTCGATGACATACCAATCGGCCGCTTTCGACGCGCGCCACTTTCGACAGGTCGACACACCTGCCCGCTCACTCTCGACTGCCGAGAAAAATACGCGCCCATCACTACGCGCGAGCGTCGAGCAGAGCACCGAGAAAGAGTTCCGAACACGCGGCTCGCCAACCGCCGGAGAGAGTGACGCCCGGCGCCCGGCGGCAGTGCTCGCACGTTACAGACAGGGCCACAATGCATCGACGCAGCTACATAGGACCGGCCGAAAGAACCTGCAGCGCAACGGCGTAACCACCGACATTTTGCTTATACGCCACCCACACGCCCGTTGGCAAAACGAACGGTCAGTACGCGGTGTAAATCACATACTTTACAAAGTCTTTGGAAACTCTCCGCGCCAAATATCCGCAGGTGAAAGGACTTTCGACCGGAGTCCAGAATAACCGTGTCGTCTACTATGTGAAAACTGCGAAGTAGCTGTGACGCTGGGTCACGCTCGAGGGAGGAATTGTGACCGATTCATTCAAGGACCGTTTGAACGCCTTGTACCCGGCCACAGCACCGAGACTCACCAACGCACAAGTTGTGGAAGCCCTTTCGCAACGTGGATGCAAGATTTCGACACCGTACCTCTCGCAACTCCGGAGCGGTGTGCGCACAAATCCGTCGGAGCAAGTCGTTTTGGCATTGGCCGATTACTTCGGCGTAGCAGCAGAGTACTTCTTCGGCCCGACACCTCGCCAAGATCCCGAACTGATTCCGGAAGAAGACCGTTCGGTTGTCGAGGAGTTCCACGACAGCGAATTACGTTCTCTGGCCATAAAAGCGGTCGATCTCTCCCCTGAATCGCAGGACTTGCTCTCATCGATTGCGGAGAAACTTCGCTCGTCCGAAGGACTCCCGGCCGTCCCTCCGGATTGCAGCACCTACACCCCACCGTTCACTCGCGACTAGTCCGGAGCGAAGATCAGCGAGTCAGATCAGCGAGTCAAGCGGCCCAATAGTGCCGAAGCTGTGATGATTCCGAGCAGCGCGGCCCCGATCAGCACGCCGAAGTCGACGAGGTAGTCGGTCGGCATTCCGATCAGCAGACCGCGCAGCGCTGACACCTCGTAACTCAGCGGATTGATGCGACTGAGCCACTGAACCCACGTCGGCATGAGTTCGACCGGGTACAGAGCGTTGGACGCGAAGAACAACGGCATGGTGATCGCCTGGCCGATGCCCATCAATCGATCTCGTTTGAGCACGATCCCCGCGATCGCAACCGACAGACAGGCGAAGAACGCCGAGCCGAGGACAACGACAGCCACGACGCCGAGCAGCTTGATCGGGTTCCACGTCATGCTCACGCCCAGCAGCGCCGCTACAACGACTACGACCACGGCCTGGGCGACCGCACGGATACCGGCTGCAAATGCCTTTCCGGTGACCAGCGCGGCTCGTGGCGTCGGCGTCACCATGAGTTTGGTGAGGACTCCCGCGTCACGCTCCCAGATGATCTGGATTCCGTAGAAGATCGCAACAAAAAGCGCGGACTGCGCAATGATGCCCGGCGCGAGAAAGTCGAGATACGGTACGTCGCCAGTCGGGATCGCTCGGATATGACTGAACGTCTGACCGAAGATCACCAACCAGAGGATCGGCTGGATTGCGCGCGTGACCAATTCAGATCGGTCGTGCCGCAACTTCTGAACTTCCACGAGGCAGAATGTTGAAATTCTCGAGAGCAATCGAGCAAGACTGTTGGTAGTGGGATCAGCCCAAGCGGCGCGCTGTGCGACGGGCACTGCGGACATCGTGGAGACCTCCTGACTTGCCGCCGGTGAGGTCGTCGCCGGTGTAGTGACGGAACACGTCTTCGAGAGTGGCCTCCGGCCCCAGTTCGGCGGCCAACGCGCTCGGCTCGCCCACTGCACGAAGTTCACCGTGATGCATCAACGCAACACGATCACACAACTCCTCGGCTTCTTCCATGTAGTGCGTCGTGAGCAGGACGGTCATGCCGTATCGCTTCTGCATCTCCGCCACTCGCTTCCAGACGGATTCGCGGGCAATGGGATCCAACCCCACCGTCGGTTCGTCGAGCACCAGCAGCGACGGTCGGTTCACCAGTGCCTGCGCAAGTTCGAGCCGTCGCACCATACCGCCGGAGAAGCTCGACGCGAGACGCTCACCTGAATCGAGCAGATCCACCATCTCGAGCGCCTGGTCGACGCGCTCGCGTCGTTCGGACCGCGGAACGTCGTACAGGCGCGCGAACCAGGTCACGTTCTCGCGTGCGGTCAATGCGCTTTCGATCGAGAGCTGTTGTGGCACGTACCCGAGGTAGCGCCGAATGGTCATCGCTTCGCTGCGAACGGAGCGACCGAGAATTCGAATGTCACCCTCTTGCAGAGGAAGTAACGTGTTGAGCAATCTGATCGTCGTCGTCTTTCCTGCACCGTTGGGACCGAGCAGGCCGAAGCATTCCCCCGCGTTGACGACCAGACTCAGGTTGTCCACCGCCCGATGACCGCCGAACTTGTATGTGACCGAGTCGATCTCGACCGCGGGTGCGTCAGGGTCAGGCATGTGCACTGCTCGGCTCCTCCACCACTGCGTCAGCATCTCACTGCCCCCCGCCTTCCGATCCGGCTGCTGCCAGAGCGCTCGCCAATCGAGACAGGGCCGGTAGAGCAGCCTCGATACTTGCCCTGTCCTCTGCGGTCAGAGTCGACAATGCCTGACCGACAATCACACTCCGGCGATCACGCCACACCTCGACGCGGGCGCGCGCCTCGTCCGCGAGCACCAATCGCGCGACGCGGCGGTCGGCCTCGTCGGCAACGCGTTCGATCACTCCATCGTCGACGAGCTGCCGCACCAAGGTGGACACCGTGTTTGCCGCGACACCCAATCGCCCGGCAGCCTCGGCCACCGACAGACCCGGGTTGCGTCGTAGCAGCCTGACGAGTTCGATCTGGGCGCCGGCGAGCGGTCGTTCCGCAAACGGCCGCCCTGACGCCTTCCTCGTGCCCCGGCGCAATTGTCCGAGCGTCTCCAGGACGTCATCCGCAAGATTTGCTCCGCTTCCATCCACAATCTCACAATAGCTCTGTAACAGAGCTATTGTCGAGGAATCCGGACGCCCGGCGTTTTCAGCTCGTCCGCAACGGGTATCCCCGATTGCTTGTCCCGAGCACTCCCGCCCAGAACGGAGACGTCATGCGCAGACAGTGGTTGTTCGCGACGGTTGCGAGTACCGCCCTGATCCTCACCGGTTGCTCGCCCGACGCCCTCGATTCCGGGGACAGCGCAGACAACGTCACTGCCATTGCGACGTCGCTGTCGCCACCCGCCGCCGCTGATGCACCCCTGCTGAAGACCGCCGACTCCCCACTCGGGACGATCGCCGTCGACGGCGAAGGCATGACCGTCTACGTCTACAACCCGGACGAGGAGAACTCACAAGCCGGGTCGTGCGACGAAGCGTGCCTGCGTTACTGGCCGGCGGTCACCTCGGTCACGGATTCGCCGATCGTCGAAGGAATCGACGCCGTCATCGACACTGTCGACGGGCCTGAAGGATCTTTCCAGATCACCGTCAACGGCAAGCCCGTCTATCGGTACCTCGACGACAAGGTTCCCGGAGACATGCTCGGACAGAGCGTCGGCAGCCTGTGGTGGATGATCGACGCCGCCGGAAACCCCGTGTTCAAGACTGAGTAACCCTCAGTTGTACGGCTGCCGAGCGGTTTCGGGGTCGCCGTACGTGATTGCCCGTTCCCGACGCGTTTTCGACGCCAGGGTTGCGCCCCAGTTCAGCACCGTGCTGGCGCGATTGCGGAAACCGGCGAGGAATGCGATGTGGATGATTCCCCATGACACCCATCCGATGAACCCGGACAACTGGACCGGCCCTGCCTGAAGCAACGCGTGGCGTCGCGAAATGTAGGCCGCGGTTCCAAGATCGCGGTACTTGAACGGTTTTCGGCTGGGCACTCCGTTTTCCACGGTTGCAGCGATCCGGGCACCGGCGTGCCGACCACCCTGCATCGCGACCTCGGCCACCCCGGCAAGTTTGTCCCGCGACATGAGGTCGCCCACCACGTAGACGTTCGGGTGGCCGGGAACGGTCAGATCGGCTTCCACCTCGATGCGGCCACCGCCGACCTGCTTCACACCCAGCGCCGTGGCCAGTGCCTCGGCGAACGGCACTGCTTCGACGCCCGCGGTCCACAGAATCGTGCGGGTCTCGTACTGCCGCTTCTCTTTTGTCTTCTTGTCCGTCGTCTCGATGCTGGTCTCGCACACGTCGGTGACGTGCACGCCGAGGTGAGTCTCGACGCCGATCCCGTCGAGAGTACGTTTGGCGGCGGCCGAGAGCTTGCGACTGAACGAAGGGAGCACCCGATCGTCGCCGTGGAAGAGCAGCACCCTTGCCTCGTCCGGGTCTATGGACCGGAACTCGTTGGTCAGCGCGTGCATCGCCAATTCGCGGATCTGCCCGGCTAATTCGACGCCGGTGGGTCCACCGCCCGCCACGGCGAATGTCAGCCACGGTCGACGTTCTTCCGCCGTCGGGAGCGATTCGGCCATCTCGAACGCAGCAATGAGACTGCGCCTGATCGCCAAAGCGTCGTCGAGGGTTTTCATGCCAGGCGCCCATTTGATGAACTCGTCCTGGCCGTGGTACGACTGCCGCATTCCGGCCGCCACGATCAGGTAGTCGTACGGCAGTTCGAAGGTTGACCCGTCGAAGCGACTGGCAGTCAGTATCCCGGCGTCCGCGTCCACCGACTTGGCCTCGCCCAGAACGACGTTCGTGTTCTTGTTGTCCTCGAGCAGATGCCGCAGCGGACTTGCGATCTGCCCTTCGGAGAGCAGACCCGTGGCGCACTGGTAGAGCAGCGGCTGGAAGACGTGGCTCGTTCCCCGGTCGATCAGCACTACCTCGACGTCAGCCTTCTTGAGTCGTCTCGCTGCATACAGTCCACCGAAGCCGCCACCGACGATCACTACCCGGGGCTTACCGTTCGAGATGTGGATGCTCATCAGACAAACCTCGCTGTCACGGAGTTGGGCAGGAATCGTAGGGCCGCATCTATCCCTTGCCACTTGAGGCCGGGTAGCGCCGCTCGGGTGGTTTCCTTCTCGATGGCGTCGACCATGGCACTGACGCCTTCGTCCAGACTGGCCATGAGCGCTGCGTCGTCGCCGGCGCCGGCGGACATGTCGGTCTTGATGAAGCCCGGCAGCAGGGTGGTGACCCGAATAGGTGTGCGCGCCAACTCGATACTGAGCGCCTCACCCAGAGCCGCTACCCCGGCCTTGCTTGCCGAATAGGCCGCTTTTGGCCCGGGTAGCCCCCGATCCGCGCTTATCGAGGACACGAGAACCAGGTGTCCGGCGTCCTGCGCGCGGAAGATCTCGAGCGCAGCTTCACACTGCGACAGCGCGCCGACAAAATTCGTCTGCGCTGTTGCAAGATTCGCGTGCGCTTTTCCGGTTCCGATCTTGGCGCCCTTACCGAGCCCGGCGTTCACGATCACCCGGTCCAGGCCACCCAACTCGTCGCGCAGCTCACCGAAAACCCGGACGACGGAATCGTGTTCGGTCACATCGAGTTCGCGCACTGCGACGCTGATCGACGGGTACTGCGCCACCAGCTCCCCACGCAGCGCGTCGAGACGATCCGTCCGCCGGGCACACAACGCGAGGTCGCGACCGGCCGCGGCGAATCTCCTGGCCATCTCCTCTCCCAGACCCGAACTGGCACCGGTGATCAAAATCTTCTGCCGCGTCATGGGTGCAACTGTAACCATCATCGAGTTCTCGTACCCGGCGGTAACCGAGCGAACTCGGACCGATCCGACATACCGTGGAGGCATGACCGACGAATTCGATGTCATCGTGATCGGCGGTGGGCCCGCCGGCGAGAACGCCGCCGCGTACGCCATCGCCGGAAGTAATCGCACCGCCGCAATCGTGGAACACGAACTCGTCGGCGGTGAATGCTCGTATTGGGCCTGTATGCCCAGCAAGGCACTACTGCGCCCGGGGCAGGTCCTCGAGGCGGCCGACGCCTTGCCCGGGATCCCGGCCGGACCGCTGGACGTCGATGCCGTTCTGAAACGGCGCGACTCGTTCACCCACAACCACGACGATTCGTCCCAGGTCGACTGGGCAACCTCGGCGGGCATCACCGTGATCAAAGGCCACGGGGTCATCGACGGCGAGCGAGCAGTGACCGTCGACGGGACCCGTAAGCTCCGCGCCCGCCAGGCCGTCGTACTCGCCACGGGAACGACCGCCACCGTCCCGAAGACACCGGGATTGCGCGAGGCACTCCCGTGGACCTCGCGCGATGCGACCAACCTGCACGAGGTTCCGTCGCGAGTGGCGGTCATCGGCGGCGGAGTGGTCGCAACGGAGTGCGCAACGTGGTTGTCGTCGTTCGGCGCTCACGTGACGTTGCTCGTGAGGGGCGATGCTCTGTTGAAATCAGCAGAACCGTTTGCCGGAACGATGGTGGCCGAAGCACTCGGCGCCCGCGGTGTTGACGTTCGACTGAGCACTGCCGTCAACTCGGTCTCACGCCCCGATGCCAAGGACACCGGCGAAGGTCACATCCACGGTGGACCCGTCAGCATCGAGACATCGTCCGGCGTGATCGAAGTCGACGAGGTCATCGTCGCGGCGGGCCGCGGCCCGACCTCAGCCGATCTCGGCTTGTCCGTCATCGGCCTCGAGGACGGCAAGTACGTCACGACCGACGATCACCTCTGCGCCCAAGGTGAATGGCTATACGCAGTCGGCGACATCAACGGTCGTTCTCCCCTTACCCACATGGGCAAGTATCAGGCGAGAGTCTGCGGAGACGTCATCGCCGCGCGGGCCGAGAGTCGCGGGCTCAGTGGACCTCGATACACCGCGTCGGCGGACAATGGACAGGTCCCCCAGGTGGTGTTCACCTCACCCGAGATCGCCTGGGTGGGACGCACCGAGAAGAAAGCTCGCGACGACGGCTACGACGTCGAAGTCGTGGAGATCGAACTCGCCGTCGCGGGATCTTCGCTGCTGCGCGACGACTACTCGGGGCGCGCGAAGTTGGTGATCGACAAGGCCACCGACGTGATCCTCGGCGCTACCTTCGCCGGGCCCGAAGTATCCGAGCTGGTGCATGCGGCGACAATCGCGGTCGTCGGCGCCGTACCACTGGAAACTCTCTGGCATGCGGTGCCCTCGTATCCGACGGTCAGTGAAGTCTGGCTTCGATTGCTGGAGGCTCGCCGCTGACGCGCTCCCGAAGTACGTATAGTCGCGACATGGCGTCCGACATACTTGTGACCACGGCCGACGGCACCCTGCGCGGCCGCCGGGTGGGAAAACTTCGTGCCTGGCGCGGAATTCCCTACGCCCGGCCGCCGGTCGGAACACTGCGTCTGACGCGACCACAGCCGGTCACGCCGTGGACCGGAGAACGCGACGCGATCAGGTTCGGCGACGCGTCTGTCCAACACAAGAAGGGGCTGTTGCTCGCGCCCGGGAAGTACCAGCCGAGCAGCGAGGACTGCCTGACGCTCAACGTGCTCGCCCCCGCGAACACCGGCAATACTCCGCGTCCCGTCATGGTTTTCATCCACGGTGGGGCAAACACCATCGGGACCTCGGCCACCGGCTTGTACTCGGGCGTGTCCCTCGTCGAACGCGGCGACGTCGTCTACGTCTCGATCAACTACCGGCTCGGCGCTCTGGGCTACCTCGATTTCACCCCGTTCTCCACATCCGAGCGCGTATTCGACTCCAACCTCGGACTGCGCGATCAGGTCGCGGCCCTGCAGTGGGTGCAACGCAACATCGCCGCCTTCGGTGGGGATCCTGAAAAAGTCACGATTTTCGGTGAATCCGCCGGAGCCACCGCCGTCACCACCCTGATGGCGACTCCGGCCGCCAAGGGACTCTTCGCCGGCGCTATCGCCGAGAGTTCGGCTCCGGATCTGGTCTCGAGCACGCAGCGATCGCATGCCTGGGGCGCGCGTTTCGTCGAGATCCTCAATTCCGGCCTACCACCCGCGAAGGCCCTGACCTCGGCGACAGCCGTCGAATTGGGCAGAGCCGGAAGCAGACTGGGCGCCGAGGTACTCGCGAACACACCTGGACTACATCCCTTCGGACCGGTCGTCGACGGCGACTTCCTGCCGCGCTCCCCCTTGGACGCATTCAAAGAAGGATCGGCACACCAGGTGCCGATGATCATCGGCACCAACAGACGGGAGGGGACGCTGTTCCCGAAGGTGCTCGACGCACTTCCGACCAACCCGTCGCGCATCGACACCATGTTTGCCCTCACCGATCCCGAGGCCGGGAAGCGCATCCTCGCAACCTATCCCGGCTACCCGGACGAGCAGTCCGCGATCGACGTCGGCGGAGACGTCACGTTCTGGCACCCGTCCGTGGAGTTGATGCAAGCGCACGCACAATCGGCGCCGACGTACGCCTACCGATTCGACTTCGCGCCGACGATGATGCGCTGGCTCGGCCTCGACGCCACACACGGATTCGAGATGTTTGCAGTCTTCGGCATCGGTGACACCCTTGTCGGGCGCGGCCTCACCCTTCCCGGCGGTCGACGCGGACTGCGCGCAGTCACCGAATCTGTTCAGGGACACTGGCTTCACTTCGCCGAGCACGGCTCGCCGCGCGGATCGTGGCCGCGCTACGAGGGGCAGGAGCGTCGGACCATGATCTTCGACGAGATCGTCCGCGTCGAGAACGATCCCAGACGTGAACAACGCTTGGCCTGGGCGGGATACAGCGGTTACCGTAGCCACGGCACCGACATCTCCCTACCGTGACGAGCCCCCTCGAGATCACTCTCGATTCCGGGGTCGTACGCGGGCGCCTCGATCGAGGACTGCGCACCTGGCGAGCAATCCCCTACGCAACGGCCCCGACCGGTCCTTGGAGATTTCGCGCACCGCAGCCGGTCGAGGCTTGGCATGGTGTCCGCCCGGCGGAAGCATTCGGCTCTCCGTCTCCGCAGCGCAAGAGCAACTTCGACGAGAACTCACTCTTCGTCAATGTCGTGGCCCCGCAGGTACCGTCGGATTCGTTGCGACCGGTCATGGTCTTCATTCACGGCGGCGCGTACAACGGCGGGAATCCGTCGACGCCCATGTACCGCGGAACGAGCCTGGTCGAACGTGGCGACATCGTCTACGTCTCGATCCAATATCGTCTCGGCGCGTTGGGCTACCTCGATTTCAGTGAATATTCCACTGCGGAACAATCATTCGAGACGAACCTCGGATTGCGCGATCAGATCGCCGCGCTGACGTGGGTCCAACGCAACATCGCCGCTTTCGGTGGCGACCCGAACGCCGTCACCGTCTTCGGTGAATCGTCCGGCGCCAACGCGGTCACCACTCTGATGGCAACGCCGGCGGCACGAGGGCTGTTCGCCCGGGCCATCGCTCAAAGTCCGCCGGCTGCTTCGGCATACGGAAAAGAGCGAGCGCACCGTTGGGCACGCGAGTTCCTCGAGATCGCACAGGCTCCGGATGCCGATCCGGCATCGTGGCTGCGCTCCGCTTCGGTGAAGGACCTGGTCGATGCCGGCGAAGAACTTGCGCGCCGCGGCGCGGACGAAGAACCCGGAACGCGGGCATTTGCCCCCGTGGTGGGTGACGACGTCCTTCCCGAACACCCGCTCGACGTGTTCGCCGCCGGACGCGCCCACCCCGTTCCGCTGCTCGTCGGTTCGAATCTCCACGAGGGAAGAATCTTCCCGCGCGTTCTCGACATCTTGCCTACCGACCCGGTTCGGATCGAGAAGATGTTCTCCCACACCACCCCTGAAGTGAAAGCACGTGCGCTCGCGGCGTATCCCACGTATCCGCACCGGTTTGCTGCCGCAGATCTCGGCGGCGACATCACGTTCTGGGAGCCCGCGATACTCTGCGCACAGGGTCATTGCCAGGTAGCTCCTACCTACAGTTACCGCTACGATTTTGCGCCTCGCCTGCTCAGACTCATCGGCATGGGCGCTACCCACGCCACCGAATTGCTTGCGGTCTTCGGGCGTTCGGATGCACTCACCGCGGCCTTGACAGCGGTCGGTGGGCGCCGCGGACTGACTGCGGTGACCTCCACCATGCAGCGCCACTGGATCCATTTCGCCCGCCACGGAGTGCCGGACCGGGATTGGCCCGCCTACTCCGTACCGGAGCGGCAAACAATGATCTTCGACGAGACGTCCCGAGTGGAGAACGACCCGATGGGTGAGCGTCGACGGGCTTGGATCGGCTACGAGCACAGGCGCTGAAGCCCGATCAGAAGAACTGACCTTTCACGAAACCTGCGAGTAGGACGGCAAATCCGCCCACCTCACCGAGGATCAGCAGAAACATCCCGAGGTGCAGGGGCGGACCGGCGGACTCGAACTGATTGTCGGTGTCCTTCATCGCACCGTGAGCGATGTAGCTGAATATCGCTGCGAGAAAGAAGAACTCGACCACTGCGGCACTGGTCAGGTTGATCCACGTCGGCCACGCACTGAGTTCGACGAACACCGCGATCAGCAGCGTCGCAAACGAGTACATCAGGGCAGCGCGGTGTGCGATGTCGACATACGGATGGGCGAGGTGATTGTCCGAAGTGGCCATCTGTCGGTATTTCCAGATTCCCAGGCACAGGGAGAGAAGGAAGATCAGACCGGCCGCGAGAAGCGTCAGTGTCGTGTCGATCCCCAGCGTCATCTGCCCACCCCGCAGTGCGTTTCCAGCGAGTCACCGCTGGGTGATCCAGCCGAAGGCTTGTCGTAGACGACAACCAGCACCACCGCACGATCCGCCGACACCGACCGCATCCGGTGCGGCGTATTCGCGTCGAAGTACAAGCTGTCGCCGGCGTCGAGGTGCATCGTCTGCCCGGGGATTTCGAATTCTACGGATCCGGAATGCACGAACACGAACTCCTCTCCCGTGTGGTCCATGAACTTGGGACCCATCACCGAGGCCGGATGAACCACGAACGGCTGCATGGCCTTTCCGACCAGTGAGGGCGCGATCGGATCGTAGACGGAAGACTGCACGGAGTTGGCCGGGTCGATCACGCGGTCCTTCGCGCGCACGATCGTCATGGCATTTCCCTCCATACTGTCCGAGAACAGTTGCCCCACATCGGCATCGAGCACACGCGCAATCTTGAGTGCCACCGCGATCGACGGGGTACTGATACCCCGCTCGACCTTGGAGAGATAGCTCTTCGTCAGACCGGTCTGCTCGGCCAGGCCCTCGAGCGTCAGACCGGCGCGACGCCGATGTGTTCGCAAAAACGCTGCCATTCGGTTCCCCTCACGAGACTTTGTGTCATCACCCTACCAATACATTGACCTGCGGCGATCAGCGATGCAGGAATCGAGGGTTGCGCATTTCCGTCCTATATGACACTTTGTGTCTTATAGGTGACTGAATGTCATTGATTTCCGGGTCCCGAGAAAGGCACACCCCATGACCGACACGATGCATGCGAGCAAGCAGGAACTCATGGCCACCGCCGAGACGAAGATGCTCACCGAAGTAACGACAGGTAGTTGGACTCTTCGACAGAAGATCGCACTGACCTGCCGGGCACTGTCGGACGCCGGCCACGACTCCGGCCTTGCCGGACAGATCTCCGCCCGCGGTGGGCAGCCAGGAACGTTTGTCACACAGCGACTCGGCCTCGGGTTCGACGAGATCACCGAGGACAACCTCCTGCTCGTCAACGAGGATCTCGAAGTCCTCGACGGGGAGGGCATGCCGAACCCCGCCAACAGGTTCCACAGTTGGATCTACCGCGCACGACCCGACGTCAACTGCATCGTCCACACACACCCACTACATGCGACGGCGCTGTCGATGCTCGAGATTCCCCTCGTCGTCTCCCAAATGGACATCGCGCCGCTCTACGACGACTGCGCATTTCTCGCCGACTGGCCCGGGGTTCCCGTGGGAAACGAGGAGGGCGAGATCATTTCGGCTGCACTCGGCGACAAGCGGGCAATTCTGCTCGCCCACCACGGCCAACTCGTCGTCGGCAACACGGTCGAAGAGGCATGCTCTCTCGGGCATCTGATCGAGCGAGCGGCCAGACTGCAGTTGCTGGCGATGGCTGCCGGAGACATCAAGCCGCTACCGCCTCGCCTGGCGAAGGAGGCACACGATTGGACACTGACTCCTCGGCGCAGCGAGGCGAACTTCGCTTACTACGCCCGTCGCGCTCTCCGCAATCATCCCGACACACTGACCAACTGACTTTTGTTTCCCACCAACAGAACTGAGAGCCTCATGAGCAGCACCATCAAGGGAATCGTCGCCTATCCCGTCACCCCGTTCGACCGGGACACCGGAGCATTCGACCCCAAGCCGCTACACACGCTCCTCGACAGCATGATCAGCAGTGGTGTCGACGCGATAGCCCCACTCGGCAGTACCGGCGAGAGCGCCTATCTCGACGATGCAGAGTGGGAGACGGTCGCTCGGGAGACTGTCGACTACGTCGACCGCCGAGTCCCCACCGTCGTTGGAGTGTCGGATCTGACGACGGCGGGAGCACTCCGCCGAGCATCGATCGCGGCAGACGCCGGAGCCGACGCAATGATGATCCTCCCCACGTCGTACTGGCATCTGGGTGAGCAGGAGATTCGTGAACACGTCACCGCGGTGGCCGATTCCGTCGACATTCCCACGATGATCTACAACAATCCGGCCACCACCGGGATCGACATGTCGCCGGAATTTCTCGTCGATCTCGTCTCCACCGTCGACGGCGTCACGATGATCAAGGAATCCACCGGCGACATCACCCGGATGAACCGCATCAACGAACTGAGCGGTGGCACGATCCCCTTCTTCAACGGCAGCAATCCTCTTGCACTGCAATCTTTCTCTGCCGGTGCAAGCGGATGGTGCACGGCAGCCCCGTGTCTGGCCCCCGAACAGGTGGTGCACTTCTGGCGTCTACTCGAATCCGGTGATCGGTCGGGTGCCGCCGCTGTGTTCGAACAGATCGAGCCGCTACTGAAGGTCCTCGTCAGTCGCGGACTGCCGTCGACGGTCAAAGCCGGGTTGGAATCTCTCGGCATCGACGCCGGCCTTCCCCGCCGGCCCCTGCTGTCCCTCGACGACAACACCAGGACAGCTTTGTCCGACGCTCTGTCGGTGGCTCGCGGTGTAATCGTCGCGTCGTGACCTGACGTGGGAGTGGGTTCCGGCAAGATGGGATGCACACCGACCGAAGGAGGGGCACCATGTCCGTAGATTCACGGTCTGCGAGGATCGCCGTCACCGGCGCGACCGGTCATATCGGCGGACTGGTGGCCCGGTCGTTGGGCGACGCCGGTGTCCCGCAGCGGCTGATCGCACGGTCGGTCAACCGATTACCGCAGCTCCCCGGTGCCGATTCGGCCGAGACCACGTACGGGGATCAGAAGCGCGCTCTCGCGGCTCTGGCCGGAATCGACACCCTCTTCATGGTCTCGGCGGCCGAAAGCGCAGATCGTCTGGATCAGCACCGCACCTTCATCGACGCCGCAGCGGAGGCCGGGGTCAGGCACATCGTGTACACGTCTTTCCTCGGCGCTGCTCCGGACGCGACGTTCACGCTCGCTCGCGATCACTGGGTCACCGAAGAACATATCCGCGCTTCCGGGCTCGCATTCACCTTCCTGCGCGACAGCTTCTACCTCGATTTCCTACCCGCTCTCGCCGGTGAAGACGGTGTGATCCGCGGACCCGCAGGGGACGGTCTCGTCGGCGCGGTAGCGCGCTCCGACATTGCTGCCGTCGCTGTGTCGGTTCTGCAGGATCTGGATTCTCATGTCGGACAGACGTACAACCTGACCGGACGGGAGGCACTGACGCTCTCCGAGGCCGCGAGCATCATCACCGAAGTCACCGGCAAGCGGACCACGTACGTCGAGGAAACGCTCGAGGAAGCTTACGAATCGCGGGCGTCGTACAACGCACCCGCTTGGGAACTCGACGCATGGGTGTCGACGTACACCGCAATCGCGCAGGGTGAATTGGCGCTGATCACGGGCACCGTGGAGGACCTTGTCGGCCGGCCTGCGCTCACGCTGCGTGAATTCCTCACAGCAGAAACCGCCTGATGCCACCACGCAAAGCAACCACGGCACGCAAGGCTGCCGCAAAGAAGGCTGCACCGAAGAAGGCTGCACCCAAGAGGACCACGACCAGAAAGACCGCCCCGAAGAAGACTGTCGCAAAGAAGAGCTCACGCGCGACGATGCCGGATGTGCCGACTGCCGGCCCTGGTGAGAGAGTCTGGCTCCTCGACGTTCCCTTTCGGACGCCGGCGCCTGGTGCGCAATTCGTCAAGAAATGGAAGAGCTACGCGTGGGTCGGTACGGAGTTGCCCGTAGAACTCGCTCCATTCAAGGCACTCCCCTTCTCTTATCCGCAGTGGGTAGAGGACGACATCATTGACAGCACCGGTGAACGTCCCGTTGCTGCACCCAAAATTCCTCGGCCCGAGCAGGTTTCGGGGGCTGCAGCCGTCGTCGATGCCGCTCGCGCCGGCAAACGCGGGTTTCTGTTGGCAGACAATGCAGGCCTGGGTAAGACGCTGATCGCAGTGATGTCTGCCAAGACGATTGCCGAGGAGCGCGGCGAAACCAACATCCTCGTCCTCGTCGATCGACCCGCACAGATCACCATTCCGCATTGGCGCTATTCCATCGCCTCGGTGGGCGACGGTGGATTCCGCTGGTTGATCATGTCGCCTGACCAATTGAAGAAGCTGATCGCGCGAAACGGCCGCCCCAAGTACACGTTCGGTGTGGTGATTGCCGACGAGGCCCAGCTGTACAGCAACGACACACAGCGCACGGCGGCATTCGAGAAGGTCGCGCGCTTTTCGAATGCTCACGAGCAAGCGCCGTTCGTCCTGTCCGTGACGGCAACACCGGGACACACGCCGGCCGACCAGCGTTACCTGGCACCGCTTTTCGCGCAGCTGCATTCAGAACCTTCGGAGTACTGGTCCGACCTGGGCGCCAGGCTGGTCGAGTCCGGCCTTCCGCTGGACAAGTCCTACGGGAAGTGGACGTGGAGCGCAGAGGCGAAGGAATCACCTACGCTGCAATCTCGAGCGCTCGAGACCGTGCGTGGGTGGATGTCGAACAGCAAACCGCCCTTGATGATTCATCGACCGACTCCGTGGGGACCTGTTCCGCTCGACGGTATGCCGATCGACCTCACCCATGCCCAGCGCGCCGAGTACGAGACGGAGTGGGCCGAGTACGCCTACGAAATGGGATTGGCCCGCAAGAGTCGCAACATCGCGCGCGGCCGTGCGCTGGTTCTGCGCTACCGACAGAAAGCGGGCATGATCCGCGCCGAGTCGACGGCCCAGTGGGCGCAGGCGCAGGTCAAGGCAGGCAAGCAGGTGTTGGTGGCCGTCGAATTCGTCTCCACGGCAGGTGATCCACTGGTCGAGATGATCGAAGACGCCGGGATCTCGGTGGCAAAACTGTTCGGTGCGGTGCCGGACAAGGAGGGTCAACGTCTGCGGTTTCAACGCGGGGACGCACCGGTCATCGTCTTCAATGTCACGACCTCGATCTCGCTCCATGCCAACGAAGCACTCCCGGACGGCACTCACGCGTCCCCGTTGCCACGGACGGGAATCTTTCATCAACCGCGATACTCAGGGATCGCGGCAGAACAGACGTTCGGTCGGTCGCATCGCGACTACCAGACGTGCCCGTGGGTCATACCCTTCGGCGTGGGCACCAAGGAAGAGGACGTCGCCACGGTCATGTTGCGCAATCTCAATTCGGTCACAGGTCTGAAAGGTGGTGATCGATCCGGTCTGCGGTCGCTGTCCGAACTGCTCGGCGTCGAGTGGCTCGAGCCTGATGTCTTGACCTCGGAGGGTTGATCTTCCAACGACCGTCCAACGCGCACAAACGAACGGTTTCGGCGGTATGCCCCAATTCTACTCCACCAAAACCGAATTCGGCTGACCGCTTCATTCCTTTCGGGACCTTGGGACTCAGGTATCTGTGACCAGACGTGGCAGACTCTTTCGAGTCGAGGTGCACCAGCCTCGAAACAGTGCCGAGAATGCGAGGGGTCCGATGCGCAATATCTACCGGTCATTGATGCGCAATGTCGGCCATACACAATGGTTCTCGGATCTCGGCAAGGATCTGGTTCCGCTCGATCGAGCAGTGCAGAGAGTGTCGGGAGGCAAGCTCTCGCTGGTCGGAGAGAACACCGTGACTCAGCTACTGCTCACCACGACGGGCCGTAAGACCGGCCGTTCTCGAACCACGCCACTCCTGTACGCACCCGACGGCGATGCGTTTGTCGTCGTCGGTTCGAACTGGGGGCAGGATACGCATCCAGCATGGACACTCAATTTGATGGCAAACCCCACCGCAATCGTGACAGTGAAGGGCGTCGAAATACCGGTCGGTGCGAGTCTGGCGGAGGGCGCCACGCGTAAGAAGCTGTGGGAGCTCGCGACCACCACGTGGCCGCCGTACGAAACCTACGCCGATCGAGCATTCGGGCGCCAGATCCGCGTATTTCGACTCCAACCTGTCAAATAACTGCTGCCGGGCGCAGGATGGGAAGGACCACCCTGCCGATCTCAGGAGCATTCGCGAATGTCCACAGCACTGACTCACGCAGAAGACACACAGATCACAGCTTCCAACGGGCGGATCGCACTGGAGTCGAACCCCCGCCGAATTCGAGCCTTCTTCGCTGGTCACGCCGTCGCAGACACCACTCGTTCGGTATACCTTTTCGAACGCGGCCGCCTGCCGATGTACTACATCCCCCTCGCGGACGTTCGTACCGAATTCCTCGTCCCGACGTCGACGACCACCCATTGCCCATGGAAAGGTGACGCCACCTACTGGACGATCGAGATCGGGGATCGCCGGGCCGAGGACGCCGTCTGGACCTACCCTGAACAGTTCGACGGTTCCCTGGATCTGAGTGAGTACGTCGCATTCTATTGGGATCGCATGGACGCCTGGTACGAGGAGGATCAACAGGTCTTTGTCCACGCCCGCGATCCATACGTACGTATCGACGCACTCCCCTCGTCCCGCCACGTCCGGGTTTTTGTCGGCGACGTACTGGTCGCCGAGACGAGACGACCCAGACTGCTCTTCGAAACCGGACTGCCCACGCGGTACTACATTCCGAGAATCGACGTTCACAGCGAGTACTTTGCGCCGTCCCCGACCACCACGGCCTGCCCCTACAAGGGCACTGCGTCGTATCTGTCGTTCACCGGCACAACCGAACTCGCTCCGATCGAGGATCTGGCGTGGTTCTATCCGTTCACTACCGCCGAAGCGTCCGGGATCGACGACCACGTGTCGTTCTATCCCGAACGCGTCGGCAAGATCCTGGTGGACGGTGCCGAAATCTGAAAGGTGCTGGAGCCGAGAAGGTGTGGGTGCCTACCCCACTGCAACAGGGGATTCCGGGATTCGCAGTTCAGCCGTCTCCAGTCGGCGATCATGCACCCACACCATCGCCGTTGCAACGGAGAAGACCAACCCGGCGATGCATACTCCGTTCCAGCCGTACGACTTCCACACCACTGACCCCACCGCCGAGCCCACGGCAGCACCGACGAAGTAGGTGGTCATGTACACGGAATTCACACGCGAACGCGCTTCGGGGACAAGGGCGTAGATCACGTTCTGGTTGCTGACGTGCACTCCCTGCAGCGCGAGGTCGGCAAGGACGATGGCAACGAGAAACCACACCACGTGGGTGGCACCGGCGACAAAGGGAAGCCACGACACCAAGAGAATCGCGATGGCGCCGCCGGTCGCCAGCTGACCCAATCCCCGATCGGCCAGTCTGCCCGCCACCGTCGCCATCAAAGCTCCCGCCACACCGAGTAGTCCGACCAAGCCGATTTGAGTGTCGCTGTAGCCGAATTCGCCGGACAGAAGAAAGGCCATCGTCGTGAAGACGGTGCTGACAGCAGCAAAAGCCAGTCCGCCCATGGCCGATCGGGTTCTCAGGCGCGGCAAGGTCGCAGCCAACTTCCCTACCGAAGCGAGCGTTGCGCGGTAGCTTGCCTTCGGGCGATCTGCGGAATCGGAAGGCAGAGATCGCCACAATGCCACGGCCATCACCACCATCAGCACCGCCGCAACCTTGTATACCGTCGACCAACCTCCCAGTCCGGAGAGGACGCCGGCAACGCTGCGCGCCAGCAGGATTCCGATCAGCAGTCCGCTCATGATCGTGCCGACCACCTGACCGGACCTCTCAGGTTCGGCCAGTGAGGCGGCAAACGGAATGAGCACCTGGGCGGCGACCGAAAAGACTCCAGCGACAGCGATTCCCACTGCCAGCGTGGCAAAGTTGGGCGCAAATCCGCTGACCGCTTGACCGGTCGCCGCCAGCAGCATGAGCCCTACCGTCAGCTTGCGTCGGTCCACCATGTCGCCCACCGGAACCAGAAGTATCAATCCGAGTGCATACGCGACCTGCGCGATGGTCACCGTCGCGGCCGCTGCGGAGGCCGACACATTCAGGTGATCTGCGATGGAATCGAGGAGTGGCTGGTTGAAATAGTTACCGCCCGCGCACAGGCCCGTCGCCGCAGCCATCAGCAGCACTATCGGTAGTCCGAGCCTCGGACGCGCGTCGCTTGAAATCATGTCGTCAAGCATGACCGCCTACACCGACGCGCGTCTAATAGATAGATATGCATGATCTATCTCCAGAAACGATAGATTGGTGCAATGGAACTACGTCACATCCGCTACGCCCTGGCAGTCGCGGAAGACAGACACTTCAGCCGAGCAGCGTCGCGGTTGCACGTTTCCCAGTCCGCCTTGAGTGCCCAGATCAGAGACCTCGAAAAGGAACTGGGAGTCGAATTGTTCAACCGGAACAGCCGAAACGTCGGCCTGACTGCTGCAGGCGAGGTTTTTGTCGCCCGCTCCCGCGAGGTACTCGGCGCCGTGTCGAGACTCGTCAGTGATGTCTCGGCACGGAGCAACGAGCAAGTGCGGTTGACGGTCGGCACCATCACCTCGGCGGGGCGCGTCGACGTCGGACGCGCGCTGGCAGATCTGACACGGCGCCACCCTGCAATCAACATCACCGCGCGACCGTACGGCAGTGAAGTAGTTATCGAGGGAGTCCGGTCCGGTGCAATCGACGTCGGCATTGTCGGATTGGCCGCAGGTCGCCTACCCAAGAGCTTTGCCGCCGCACCGCTGTGGAGTGAACCCACCGCAGCGTTCGTTGCTCCTGACCATCCCTTCGCCCAGGCTTCGTCGATCAGGCTCGAAGACCTACGCGATCACACTCTCGTGGACTTCGCCTCCGGCAGCGAGGCCCGTGTCCAAACCGACCAAGCCTTCGCCGAATCACAGGTCCCTCGGGGAAAAACACTTGAAGCCAACTCGGTAGACCTGATCTGTTCACTGACCGCCAACGGCCTGGGCGTAGGTTTGCTCCCCCAGTCCATGAGCGCCCTGCACCCCGAATTGGTCTGTATTCCGATCACCGATGCGCCGCATCGGATCGTCCACGCAATCACCGAACCCACCCATTCGTCGGCGCTCGCCCGCGAGTTCGTCGAACTACTCGCAGCGCAGTTCGCTACTTGAGCAGTTTCGACATTCGCCTGTCCGCCAACGGTTTACCGCCGGTCTGGCACGCCGCGCAGTATTGAAAAGAGCGCTCCGCGAACGACACTTCGCGTACGACGTCACCGCACACCGGGCACGGAAGTCCGGTACGAGCATGCACTCGCATCCCCGAGCGTTTCTCACCTTTGAGCCGGGCCGCGTCCTGACCTTCCGAACGCTCGATCGCGTCGGCCAGCGTAGATCGCATCACGGCATACAACGTCGAAATCTGATCCGGCGTCAGCCGCGACGAGGTCGCGAAAGGCGAGAGTTTCGCGGTGTGGAGGATCTCGTCCGAGTAGGCGTTCCCGATACCGGCGATCAACGACTGCTCGACTATCGAGTTCTTGATCCGCGCCGACGTTCCGCCCAGAATCTGTGCGAACTCGGCTTCGGTCACAGCCATCGCGTCCGGCCCCAACCGGGCGATGCCCGGAACCTCCTGCGGATCGTTCACGACCCAGACGGCGAGGCGTTTCTTGGTGCCGGCTTCGGTGAGATCGAATGCCGGCGTCAACCCTTCGGGTGTGAAGAAATGAACGCGCAGCGCCAACGGCCCCTTCCCCGGCTTCGGCGGCGTCGCCGATGGATTGTCCAGCCAGCGCATCCAGCCGGCACGGGAGAGATGCGTGACCAACCACAACCCGTCGCAATCCAGAGCCAGATGCTTCCCGAAGCGGGCGGCGCCCGTGACGTCACGCCCCTGCAGAGCAGTGATCGGCGGATCGAAGGTCTTGAGCACACTCAATGCAGCGATGTCGACGCGTCCCACCACTGCGCCGACCGCGTGCTGACGAAGGAAACCTGCCAGCGCTTCCACCTCGGGTAGTTCAGGCATGGCAACAGACTAACGCCGACCACGGACACTCACAGCGCGCTCAGTCCGTTTCCGTCTGCAGCACCACCGAATGCCCACCGCGTGCCTTCGCGGAGTACATCGCCCGATCCGCTCGCCGCAGCAGAGTCGGGTATGCGACCAGCGCATCATCCGCTGATTCGAAAGGCCCTGCAATCTTCGCGATTCCGACGCTCATCGCCACCTCGGGATGATCGGGCGAGGTGATCGTCGAACGGAGTAGCTCATGTTCGAGTCGATGGAACGAGCGTTGATCGACCGAATCGACGATGACGAACTCGTCGCCGCCTATCCGTGCGATCAAGGCCGCCGGGCCGGCGCATTCGACCAGCCTCGATCCGACTTTTTCGATCACAGCGTCACCGACGGTATGTCCGTACTCGTCGTTGATGGCCTTGAATCGATTGATGTCGACGGCGGCGACTACCAAGAGCGCCGAGTGCGTGTACGACCGCTCCAGCAACAGTCGTACTTCGTCGGCCAGTCCCCTCCTGTTGAGCAGTCCCGTCAGTGGGTCCAATTGCGAGTTCAACGCGTCGGTGCCGAGGATGGAGAAAATGAACTGACAGGCAAAGGGAATCACGTAGATTGCCGCGCCGACCAGTACTACCAACGCGACCAGAACCGGAACATCCACATCGTTTTCGACCACGGCCGTACGTGTCACGATGCCGATGACCACGACGAATACCCACAACATGTGAAGGCTCTGTATTCGAGCATTGTGGAAGAACGCGATGTATCCGCCGATCACCGAGAACATCACGGCGTGTGCCAGTGCTGCAAGTGGATTGGAGTACAGCAGCATTGCGGCCGCTATTCCCACTTCCGAGTAGAGCACAAAGGCGTAAGACCAGGAACGGGAGAGATTGCGCCTCGTCGAGAGGGCGACGGCCATCATCACGGTTATGACCATGATGGCTGCGTTCGCGGAGCGCGCGTGCGCAGTGGTCGGTCCCTGTGGACTGAAGCGAGTGAGGAACATGATCACGGTGACCAGTACCAACGAGCAGACGACGAGAAACCGCGAGGCGACGGTCAACCCTTTGTCCGCGAGATAGCGATTGAAGGTGTCGAATTGGTCCGGACGCCGATACCAATCGACAAGTTGAGAAGAGATCAGCCGGAACGCGGGACCCGAGAGCGGTCGTCGAGACGCCACGGCGTCCGAACGCTCAACACTCTCGGCAGATTCCATAGTGTCAGGGTAATCCAGTCAACTCCCCGCAATCAGACAATTTTCACTGTTTGCCGTCCCACATCACAACCTGATCGCCGCCGGCGGCCTTCGCGCGGTACATCGAGGCATCGGCTACTCGAAACAGTTCCGTCAACTCCTCGTCGGAAATAATCGACGACCATTCGGCAGAGGTGATCGCGACTCCGACGCTGGTGGTCACTACCGGATCACGATCGTCGATTCGCAAGTGCCTTCGCAGATTGTCTTCGAACGCAGGCGCTGCGCCGACGTCTATCGTGTCTACCAACACGAACTCGTCCCCACCGAATCTGGCGAAGAGCGCCTTCTCGCCGCCGCACCACCGCAGTCGATCAGCAATCTGGCGAAGTACGAGATCGCCTTCCTCGTGCCCCTGTGAGTCGTTGACGCTCTTGAACGAATCGACATCGACAATCGCGACGACATACGACGACTTGCTCGACGCATGCCCCGTCGCCCCCATTTCGACAACAGCTCGCTGCAGCCCGCGCCGATTCAGAAGCCCTGTCAACGGATCCACATCCGAACTGTCCGCGTCGGAGCCGAGAAGTGAGAGGACGAACTGGCAGGCGAACGGAATGACCACGATCCCGGTGGCGATGATCAGACACAGTGCGGTGGCCAACGCAGGATCCGCGTAGACCGCAACCTTTCGGCCGACCACTGCCAGAACCACGATGGACAGCGCGATGTGAACCGCCTGGAGTCTCGCGTTGTGAAAGTACGCGATGTAACCACCGATCAGTACGAAGAGCACACACTGGATCAACCCGATGAAAGGGTCGTTGTTCAAGAACACACCGACGAATACGCCGACCTCGCAGTAGGCGACAAAGAAGTACGACCACCGACGCGTGATTTCGGGCAGAAGGCAGAAGAGCACGATCACCGCAATCGTGACGGCGATGATAACGGCGTTGACGACGCTGGTGACGTGGTTGTGCACGCCCGCGTCGCTGAAGCGCAGCAGAGTCATCGCAATGATGACCGTCGTCAGCGAGCCGATGACCAGCAATCGCACAGCTAGCTCCAGGCCCTTCGTGGCGAGGTATCGATTGAAACTGTCGAATTGATCAGGACGCCGATACCACTGAACCAGAAGGTCGAAAGCCGACTTCACAGCAGATTCTTCACGGCCACGCGGCGCGGGCAGAATCGACTGCAGTCGGTCCTGCCCGAACGATGTCATGCGCAGATCATAGGTGCGCAGACCGTCGTTCGGGATCAAGAGTGCAGGATCGAGGCGGCAAATTCAGGGTCGGTTGTCAGCGCCGAACGAGGTACGTATCCATGATCCAACCGTGCTTCTCACGCAACTCCGCCCGGCGAGCGACGATCTGATCTTCGACGTCACGCAGTTTGCCGGAAATCAACTCCTCGTCCGGGGTCCCGAGGTACGCGCCCCACCAGATCTCGGCGTCGTTTTCGCTTACCTGAGTGAAGGTGCAATGCGCGTCGAGCATCACGACGGCATTGTCCACGCCGTCGGGCAATCCCTCGGCCAGTTTGCGGCCGGTCGTGATGTGGATGGGTTCGCCGATTCGGTTGAGGACGATTCGGTGTTGTGCAGCCAGCGACTGCACGCTGGTGATTCCCGGGATGACGGAGTAGTCGAACGAAACTCTCCCGCGAGCGAGCACGCGCTCGACGATCCGCAGAGTGCTGTCGTAGAGGGAGGGATCACCCCAGACGAGAATCGCGCCGACGCCAGGTTCGGCCGCGAATTCCGCTTCGAATTTCGCGGCCCGACGCTCGTGCCAGTCCTCGACGACTCCCTCGTAATCGGTGGGGGTTCGGTCCCGCGGCGGGTCCGTGATCTCGACCACCTTGTAGTCGAGGTGAACGTGCTCGTCGAGAATGCCGGTGCGCAAGTCGACCAGGGCCTGCTTCTCGTCACCCTTTCCGATGATGAAGAAGGTATCGGCCCTGTTCATGGCCTTGATCGCCTGAACCGTCACCTGGTCGGGATCACCAGCACCGATACCGATCACCAAGAGTTCGCGCATGTGCCGAGGCTATATTGCCGTGCGCCTTTATTAACCGCCGGAGGTTAATAAAGGCGCACAGCAGGGCAGGCCCTAGACTGATTCCCGTGACTGTCTCCACTGCTTACGAAGACCTCCTCCGGCTCGTCATGGAGACGGGTACCGCCAAATCCGATCGAACCGGAACCGGCACCCGCAGCATCTTCGGTCACCAGATGCGTTTCGATCTTGCCGACGGCTTTCCGCTCGTCACCACCAAGAAGGTCCACCTCAAGTCGATAGTCAACGAACTCCTGTGGTTCCTGCGCGGCGACTCCAACGTGGCGTGGCTGCACGAGCACGGCGTCTCCATCTGGGACGAGTGGGCCGACGAGAACGGTGAACTCGGCCCCGTCTACGGCGTCCAGTGGCGTAGCTGGCCCACCCCTTCGGGCGAGCACATCGACCAGATCACGCAGACCGTCGAGACTCTGCGCTCCAACCCCGATTCGCGGCGGATCATCGTTTCGGCGTGGAACGTCGCCGACATTCCGCAGATGGCCCTGGCGCCGTGCCACGCTTTCTTCCAGTTCTACGTCGCCGACGGCAAGCTCTCCTGCCAGCTGTACCAGCGCAGCGCCGACATGTTCCTCGGCGTTCCGTTCAACATCGCCAGCTACGCGCTGCTCACCCACATGATGGCCCAGCAGGCCGGACTCGACGTCGGCGAGTTCGTCTGGACCGGCGGCGACTGCCACATCTACGACAATCACGTCGACCAGGTGACCGAGCAGCTCGGCCGCGAACCGCTGCCGTTGCCGACCCTGAAGCTGAACAAGCGCGACTCCATCTTCGACTACACCTTCGAGGACGTGGAGATCGTCGACTACCAGCACCACCCCGCGATCAAAGCCCCGGTAGCGGTCTGACGATGACCGATCGCACAGTCACCCTCATCTGGGCGCAGGCCCACGGCGGCGTCATCGGCGCCGACAACTCGATCCCGTGGCGCGTGTCCGAGGACATGGCTTACTTCAAACGCGTCACCATGGGCCATCCGGTAATCATGGGGCGGCGCACCTGGGACTCCATTCCATCGAAGTTCCGTCCGTTCAGCGGGCGTCGGAACATCGTCGTCACACGCGATCCGCAATGGCACGCCGAAGGCGCCGAGGTAGTCCACAGGCTGGACGACGCCCTGGCGTTGCCGGACGGTGACGTCTTCGTCGTCGGCGGCGGGCAAATTTATTCGGCTGCACTGCCATTCGCAACGCATCTACTGGTGACCGAGATCGACCTCGACATCGCCGGTGATGCTTTTGCTCCCGAGATCGGCCCCGAATGGAACCTGAAATCCGACGAGTCCTGGCAGACCTCGGAGAAGAGCGGCCTGCGCTTCCGCTGGTTGGAGTACACGCGCTGACCGACTTCCGCCGATAACGAGGCACCTCGCGAGTGAGTCGGTCATACTCCAAGAAGGACATTCACCGCTTCCGAGAGGTCTTCGATGGACAAGAAGTCACTGACCGCTCTCGCTCGCCAACAGTTGAAACTGGCGGGCTCGGCGACCAGCGGTCGCAGTTCACAAACCGTCTACGGTGGCCACCAGCGCAGCCTGCGACAGACGGTGATCGCGCTGAGCGCCGGCAAGAGCCTCGCCGAACACGACAGTCCGGGCGAAGCCACGTTGTTGGTCCTGAGCGGGAAGCTGAATCTTGTGTGTGGGAGCGACCAGTGGAAAGGATCCACGGGTGATTTCCTGACCGTCCCGGCCGACCGGCACAGCGTCGAAGCGCTCGAAGACGTTGCATTTCTACTGACCGTCGCCATGAAGGGCTGAAATCGGTAGCGTCTTCCGCGTGAGCGAAACCGTGATCGAAGTGTCCGTCGTCGCAGCCCCGTCCGTACTCTGGCCCGCGCTGCGCGACCCGTCGCTGATTCGACGTTGGTTCGGCTGGGAGTACGACGGACTCGACGACGAAATCACCCAGATCTACTCCACCGCTGAGGCCGCCCCCGAAGCGTTGACGCTGAAACTCGGAAACGGCGACCGTTTCTCACTTCGCGAACAGGACGGCAAGACGGTCGTCCGCATCGATCGGCCGGCCAAATCTGCCGACGACGACTGGTACGACGACATCACCGAGGGCTGGACGACATTCCTCCAGCTGCTCAGATTCGCAGTGGAGCACCACGGACTGGCCGAGCGTAAAACCATTTATCTCGACGGCCTTCTGCTCCCCGGTGAGAACGTGGCAAGCGTCCTCGGGCTCACCAAAATCGAATTGGAAGCGGAAAGTCGGTACGCGGTGACAATCGCTCCCGGCGACTATTTCGAAGGCGTCGTCGACTACGTCACTGACCACCAATTCGGGTTGACAGTCGAGGATCTCGGCCCTGGCCTGCTGTCTGTCGCCACCCAGTCGGTGACGGCGCAGCGGCCCGACGGAGGCATGTCCATCCTGCTGACCACCTACGACCTGAGCGATGACGAGTTCGACGAGATCAAGCATCACTGGTCGTCGTGGTGGGAAGGTCGCCGCCGGGAGAGCTGACGTTCGGTGAGGCGATATGCTTCGACCATGGTCGAAGCTTCGGGTCACAGTCCGGCACGTACGTTCGGCGAGTTGCTCGACCGCCTGGGCGATTCCAATGCCGACATACCGACACTCCACCGCCTGCTCGAGGCGGTCCTGGTGGTCGGCTCCGGCCTGGACCTCGACCTGACGCTTCAACGGATTATCACCTCTGCGACAACGGTTCTGGATTGCCGCTACGGCGCCCTGGGGGTCGCGGCGCCGGGGGGCGGGCTCTCGGAATTCGTGTACGAGGGAATCTCCGGGTCCCAACGCGCGACCATGGGACATTTCCCCGAAGGTCATGGCGTGCTGGGTGTTCTGATGAATCACCCGCAGACTTTGCGTGTGGCCCATCTCGGCGACCATCCCGAATCGGTGGGATTCCCCGCAAATCATCCACCGATGGAGAGCTTCCTCGGGGCGCCGATCATGATGCGGGGAAAGGTGTTCGGAAGCATCTACCTGACCGAGAAACGGGGACAGGCCGAGTTCACCCAGGAAGACGAGGTCATTCTCGAAGCCCTCGCCATCGCAGCCGGTATCGCTGTGGAAAACGCCCGACTGTTCGAGCAGTCACGAACTCGTGAAAGATGGCTCACCGCAACATCTGCCATCCGCTCGCGGTTGCTGGCCGGTGACTCACTCGAGGACGGCCTGCAACTTCTTGCCAGTCGCGTTCGGGACCTGACCGGCGTCGACGACGTGATCGTGGTGATCTGCGAGAACGGCTACGCACAGGTTCACGCCGCGGCCAGCGCCCGGACCACGTCACGTGGAGTCAGAATCCCGGCGACCACTTATCCGTTCGACGTGGTGCGGAGCACTCGAAAGCTACAGGTACTCACCACTTTAGGCGCACTCACCGAACTGGTGCCGTCGGCTGGGAGTGCGGTCGTGGCACCGATGTGCGTCGCCTCGGGTGTAGTCGGCGCGGTCATCGTGGCGTCGAATTCCACCAACACGCACTGGGATCACGACGAACTGACCCGGATCGAGTCGATGGCCGAACTCGGCTCCGTTGCAATCGAGTTCGACGAGAAACAAAAGGCGCAACGCCTGTTGTCCGTTCTCGCCGACCGCGACCGCATCGCACGAGACCTGCACGACAACGTCATCCAGCGACTGTTCGCGAGCGGAATGAGCCTGCAGAGCACGCTTCCGGACGAGACCCTCCCGGAGTCGGCGCGCGCGATTGTCAAACGATCCCTCGAACAGCTCGACAAGACAGTCCGCGAGATCCGGACAACCATCTTCGATCTGCAGACTCCCACAGCCACCGATTCGTCGAGCCTGCGCCGGCGCCTCCTCGATGTCATCGGCGACGCCACCGCACAGTCCGCTGTTACCCCGAGCGTCCAATTCTCCGGCGCCATCGACACTCTGGTGAATCCCGGGATCCACCAGCACGCCGAAGCCGTGCTGCGTGAGGGGTTGAGCAACGTCCTTCGGCATGCACACGCACGCCACATCACCATCGCTGTCACCGCGGACGTCGAATTTGCGATCACGATCGAGGACGACGGCGTCGGACTCCCCTCCGACTTCCACAAGAGTGGACTGCACAATCTGGAGCGCCGCGCCGAACATTGCGGCGGTACGTGCACGATCGTCAATCACGATCCGAGCGGTGCACGCCTGCTCTGGCGAGTACCGCTCGGTCGAACCAACTCGAATCGACCGAAATCCGGTCGTTAGATCCTAGCGACTGCCGCTACGGATTTCGGTCGCCAGCACCGCAGCCTGAGTACGACGCTGCATGCCCAGCTTCGAGAGCAGACGCGTCACGTAGTTCTTGACCGTCTTCTCCGCGAGGAACAATCGCGCGCCGATCTCCCGGTTGGTGAGCCCTTCTCCGATGAGGTCGAAGACTGCTCGCTCCTGATCGGAAAGTTCGGCCAACGGATCAGCTGTACGGTCGCTGCGGATCCGCTGCATCAGCGCCTCGGTTGCACGACTGTCGAGCAGTGAACCGCCGCGCCCGACTGTGCGGACTGCAGCGACCAGATCGGTTCCGAGAATCTGCTTGAGGACGAATCCCGAGGCGCCCGCCATGATCGCGTCGAGCAACGCCTCGTCATCGGCGTACGACGTGAGCATCAGGCAGCGGAGGTCGGGAAGCATCGAGCGGAGTTCTCGGCACAGTTCGACGCCGTTGCCGTCAGGCAGGCGTACGTCCAGAACAGCGACGTCGGCGTTGCTCTGCGGTACCGCGGCCAGCGCTTCCCCCACGGACGCCGCCTCGCCCACCACCACGAAGTCCTCGACCCCACCGAGTAGGTCGAACAATCCGCGTCTGACGATCTCGTGATCGTCCACCAGGAATATCCGCGTTGTCATCGAACCCCTCCAAAAGACATCTCACGTCGAACGGTACCGGAGACGGTGGACTCAGAACTCATGGAATGCATTCTCTTCACTTGTTGACGTGCCGGACGATGAGAACCGGGCAATCCGCGGTGTGCAGGAGCGCCCGACTGGTCGATCCGAGGAGCATTCCTGCGAATCCGCCGCGCCCGCGACTGCCGACGACTATCAACTGCGCCGTCTCCGCGTATTCGCTCAGGACTCGGACCGGACGGTCGCGCGCGACGACTCTTTCGACGACGACGTCCGGGTAACGCTCGGTGAATCCGGCCAATTGCTCGGCGAGGACAACTTCCTCGCCCGTCTGGATGCTGCTCCACAGGGGGTCGTCGGGGGTGGCGCCCAACGAGGGCTGCACACTCACGTCGCTCCACACGTTGACGGCAATCAAGGTGGCGCCCCGCGCGGAGGCCTGCTCGAAAGCGTGCTCGACTGCCTCGATGCTGCTTTCGGATCCATCGACACCGACGACGACGGGGCCCTCGGTCGGCGGTCGACCGTCGAGCGTCCGTCCTCGGACAACTGCAACCGGAGATTCGCCGTGCGAGACAACCGAGACCGTCGCAGAACCGACGACCAATCCGGTGAATTCGCCGTGCCCGCGAGGGCCGAGCGCAATGATGTACGCGCCCTTGGACAATTCGATCAGGCGATCGGAGACGCTGCCGTCGAGTAGTTCGGTGACGATCTCGAGGTCGTCGTCGATGCTTTGCCGCGCGAGAATCTGTGCGCTGTCCAGACGAGCGGTGGCAGTGCGCCGCAGTTCGTCCTTGAAGCTCTCGGCGAGGTAAGGCTCGGAGTAGTAGAAGGCTGGGATGTGCACCACCGTCGCGATGTGGAGTGGTCGACCGAGCGCCACTGCCGTCCTCGCCGCCCAGACGACAGCCGACGACGCCGATTCCGAACCGTCTACCGCTACGACGACGGGTTTGGTTGCACTCATGTTCGTCCCTCCACAATCGACCACAGAATCTCTTCGCCCTCACACTATTGCCCAATGACGGCAAAAAGGATTCATCAGCCGACGCGAGTCCCGAATCGGACATTGGGTGTTCGGGTGGACTGCGGCAACGGCCCCGCCAACATCCCTTTCGGGCGTCAACGAGGCCACCGGTGCCGGATTCGCACGCAAACCCTGGCTACTCGATCCACGTTAGGTGAAGAACCCGACCGGTCAGAAGTGAAAAAAGTCCTGTCAACAAGCGCCCAAAATCGGGTTTCGTACGCAGGAGATCCTGAACCACCTGCTCTGCTGTGCGCCTTTGTTAACCGCCGGCGGTTAATAAAGGCGCACAGCGGGGTCAGTCACAAATCTTGCGGAACTTCTCGATCAGCTGCACTCGGCCGTTGCGGTCGGCCGCCAACGGCGTGACGTTGAGCGTCGTGACACCGGCTTCGGCGAAGGCTGCGACGCGTTCCTTGACGTAGCTCTCGGGACCGATCAACGACACTGCGCGAACCAGTTCGTCCGGCACTGCTGCTGCGGCTTCGTCCTTCTTGCCCGCGAGGTAGAGATCCTGGATCTTCTCGGCGGCCTCTTCGTAGCCGTAGCGCACCGCGAGATCGTTGTAGAAGTTCTTGCCCTTGGCGCCCATGCCACCGATGTAGAGCGCAAGGCTCGGGCGTACCCAGTCGAGCATGTGGTCGACGTCGTCACCGATGGCCAGTGCCGGCGACGCGTACACCTGAAGCTCACCGAGGCTCGGATCGCGCTTGGCCTTGCCCTTGGCGATCGGCTCACCCCACACGCTTGCTGCCTTCTCCGGATGGAAGAAGATAGGTTCCCAGCCTTCGGCGATCTCCGCCGTCAGCTCGACGTTCTTGGGTCCGAGCGAAGCGATCAGGATCGGGATGCGCTCACGCACAGGATGATTGATCAGCTTGAGCGGCTTTCCGAGTCCGGTGCCCTTCTCGGCGGGGAGGGGAACCTGGTAGTACTTGCCCTGGTACTCGACCTTCTCGCGGCGCCATACCTGACGGCAGATCTCGACGACCTCACGTGTGCGTCCCAGCGGAGCGTCGTACTTGACGCCGTGGAACCCCTCGATCACCTGCGGTCCGGAAGCGCCCAGTCCCATCACGAAGCGACCGTTGGAGACGAAGTCCAGGCCAGCCGCCGTCATGGCGGTCAACGAAGGGGTACGGGTGTAGATCTGAAAGATTCCCGAAGCGAGTTCGATGGTCGACGTCTTGGCCGCCAGGTAACCGAGCTGGCTGACGGCGTCGAAGGAATACGCCTCCGGGACGAAGGCGATGTCGAGGCCCGCCTTCTCCAGGTCACCGACCTCTTCGACGGTTTCGGCGAACCCGCCGCTGTAGTTCAAACCCATACCGATACGCACGTTGTAACCCCAATCCTGACGATTGCTGCCGTGTGCGACGCGCACACGAGCAGTGGTACTCCCATCGAACACTTACTCACATCGAACACTACGGAACCTGAGTCCGCATTCATGTGACTACCCCGTTCATATTCGATGACCGAAATGAACGGGGTAGTGGGAGAGCCTGTCGAGGGTCAGGATTCTTCGGGGCGAACCACCATGACGGGGCACTTGGCCGAAGCGATCAGGGTGTTGCTGGTCGAGCCGAGCAACATGCCGCGGAATCCACCGCGACCACGGCTTCCGACTACGACGAGCTGCGCTTTTGCCGACCAGTCCAACAGCCGTCCGCGTGGGTTGTCGAGGTATACCTCGCGCCGGACCTTCACGTCCGGGTATTGCTCGGACCATCCGGCCAAGCTCTCGCTGAGTACCGCGTGCTCTTCCTCTTCGAGAGACTGCGGGGCAAGCGCAGCGGCCCTCGGGTCTTCGAATGCCGCACTGCCGAGGTCACTCCACACGTGCAACGCCACCAACTCGACTCCGCGGAACGACGCTTCCTCGAAAGCCGCACCGACGGCCTGGGCGCTCAATGCGCTGCCGTCGACGCCGACCACTACGGGTCCTTCCGAGGGCACCGCACCATCGCGGTCTCGGACGACGATGACCGGACACTTGCCGTGACTGGCCACACCGACCGCGGTATTGCCGAGGACTGCTGTCGCCGCCTTGCCTGACGCCGACGCTCCGACGACTACCCGCCTGGCTTGTGCCGAACTCTCGATCAGCCACTGAGTTGCGCTGCCGATGGCGATTTCGGTGTGAACTTCGAGTTTCGGATCGATCTCACGGGCGAACTGTTCCGCCTCCGCCAAGATCGCTTTTCCGGCCTCTTCGACCCATTCGTACACCCCACCCGCGTCGACGTACGGTCCGCCGAAACCGTAAGGCGCGAAGTCGAGAGCGTGGATGATGTCGAGTCGCAATTCGCGCTGGGCGGCGATTTTCGCGGCCTCGCGGAGCGCTGTGGACGCAGTGTCCGAACCCTCGACTCCGACAACAACACTGTTATGTTCGCGTGAACTCATGTGCCCACCTTCCTGAAGAAGTAACCGAGCCACTTTCACTCTAACCATCCCACTTGTCCGGCTTTTTTGGGGTCGCCCCCTCTTCATTTCGGGGACTTAGGTCCCCGAAACTGTTGACGGATAGGAGAATTAGCAGAGCAATCAGGACCAGGTGTGAACAGGATCTCCCGTCCGCATGTTCTCCACGTAACCGCGGAGCATTCCGGTGAGCGCAGTCGAGCGGTCCGCGCCCGAGGCCTCCGCGTGCGCCACGTGCTCGCGTTGCCAGGCGGCACCGGTCTGCCGATTCATGCACCGCCCTTCGATCACGCCGAGGTACCGATCGCGGGCCGCGGCGGACAATCCGAAGTCGGCCAAACCCTCGTCCGCCAACGGCAGCAGCCTTCGCAGGACCAACTCGTCGGCACCGACCCAACCGATCTCCGGCCAGTACAGGGTGGCGTCGAGTCCGTACTTGGCGCCGATGTGCAGGTTCTCTTCTGCCGCATGGAACGACATGTGCGACCACAGTGGCCGCTCCGCGTTCACCAATGCGCGAACGGTTCCGTAGTAGAAGGCCGCATTGGCCATGATGTCGACGACGGTCGGCCCGGCCGGCAGCACCCGATTCTCGATACGCAAGTGCGGCTTGCCATCCGAGCAGTCGTAGACAGGCCGATTCCAGCGATAGACCGTGCCGTTGTGCATCTGAAGCTCGCTCAACTCCGGAACCCCGCCCGCCGCGAGCACTTCCAGCGGATCGGTGTCCGAGACATCAGGGAGCAGCGCCGGGAAGTACCGTGAATTCTCCTCGAACAGGTCGAGAACCGAATGGATCCACCGCTCACCGAACCACACTCGCGGTCGCACACCTTGGTTCTTGAGCTCGAAAGTTCGGGTGTCCGTTGCCTGTTCGAAGATCGGAATGCGTGATTCGTGCCAAAGCGCCTTCCCTGCCAGGAAAGGAGAATTGGCCGCAAGCGCCACCTGTACTCCGGCCAGACACTGCGCGGCATTCCAGTGCGCTGCGAATTCTTCCGGCGCGACGCGCAGGTGCAACTGCATGGACGTACAAGCCGCCTCCGGCACCACCGAATTGGTGTCGGCCCGAAGGATTTCCACGTCGCCACCGGGTAGCGCGACACCTTCGACGTCGAGTTCGATGTCCTCTCCTCGCGCGGCAAAAATTTGCTCGTTGAGCAATTCGTAGCGCTGGTTGGCGGTGATCCACTCACGATCGAGATGCTCGAGCTGCAGGGTCGGCAGCATCCCGATCATCACCATCTCGGCGTCGTGCGCGTGGATTCGCGCGTCTGCGACGTCGAGGGACGCCCGCAGTTTCTTCTCCAATTCGAAAGTCGCATCACCGGTGAGTGGGCCGGGCTCGACGTTCATCTCGACGTTGAACTGTCCGAGCTCGGTTTGGAAAACCGCAGAGTCGTCGATGGATTCGAGCACTTCACGGTTGGACATCGCGGGCGTCATGTCGCCGGTCACGAGGTTGAACTCGATCTCCATGCCCAACAGCGGAGCGGGCTTGTCGACGGCGTCTCGGAAGTCACCACCGTCGAGCATCTGCTTCATGGCGTCGACGCACGAGCGCACCTTCTTACGAAAGAGCCTACGGTCGGCTCTGGTGAATTCTCGCGCCGTGACCTCTGCACCCATTGCGCATTCCCCCTTCGACGATCAACGTCACTGAAGGCTATCCGTCCGGTGTCACCGACAAACGAGAACTGCGGTGGCACCGGGAAGAATTTCCCGACGCCACCGCAGTTCTCCGAAAGTTTCTTCTACGAGTTGTCGACCCAGGTGACAGCTACGCCGCGAGCCTGCAGCCACGCTGCGGGATCGACCTTTGCGCCGTTCTCGGCAACCTCGAAGTGCAGGTGCGGGCCGGTGGACTGGCCACGGTTACCCACGGTGGCGATCTGCTGGCCGGCGTTGACGCGCTGGCCGACGTTGACCTGGTAGTCGTTGACGTGGCCGTACGTGGTGACCGTGCCGTCGTCGTGCTGGACGCGGACCCAGAGGCCGAAACCTGACGCCGGGCCGGCGTCGATGACCTGGCCGTCGGCTGCAGCCAGAATCGGCGTACCGATCGGAGCCGCGATGTCGAGGCCACCGTGGTGTGCTCCCCAGCGCGAACCGAAGGTTGAGGTCAGCGTTCCGGACACCGGCTGCACGGTACGAGCTGAGGTGCCGGGGTTGATCCCAGCGAGGAACTGCTGTGCCTGCGTGTTGAGGTCGGCAGCAAAATCGGGAAGCTCGGGGATGTCGAGAGCCGGAAGTGCCGCCAATTCAGCCGGAACGACAACGCCCTCGGGGAGCAGACCCTGCGGGATTTCGATGCCGGCGATGGTCTGTGTTGCCGGCGCCGCAGCAGCGGTTCCTGCGCCCATCTGGCCTGCACCGACGAGGAGTGCACCGGTAGCCGCAGCTACGACACCTGCCTTGACACCGGCACCAGGGCCAGCCGACGGGGTGCGGTGGCGGCCGCTTGCTGCCTCGGGATCGATCTCGAAGACGACATCGTCATTGCCCGTGCGGTGGTGGTTTCCCACAGTGTGTACTCCGTCAGTCGTCGGCGTGCAGCGTCCTTCTGATGAAGCCCGCTCCTCTGTCTGCCGAAGAATGTAACAGTTTGATCAAGGCGGCCGCCACCGTTACCCGATCTTGACCAAAACTATTTCTCGCCGTTCTGTCGGCTGGCGTCCAGTTCTGACTTGAATGCGTCGTATCGTGCCCGGTGAGCGGGTCGACGCCGGATGATCGCCCACGCGATGCCCAGAACCACGAACCAGATCGGCGTGACGAGAAGTGCCTGCAGGGTGTCGTCCTTGGTTGTCAGTGCCCAGAGAATGAAGACGAAGAACGCGAGCACGACCCAGCACATCACGATGCCGCCGGGCATCTTGAACTTCGACGCCTCGTGCAGGTGCGGACGACGCTTCCGGTACACCATGTAGCTCGCCAGGATGATCGTCCACACGAACATGAACAGCAGCGCCGAAATGGTCGTGACGACGGTGAAGGCCTCGATCACGGAATCGCCCGAGAACAGCAGGATCAACGACGCCAGCAGGAAGATGCACGAGAACATCAGGGCGTTCGCGGGGACCTTGCGTGAGTTCAGCTTGCCGAGGGCCCTCGGTGCGTCGCCTTCCTGCGCAAGGCCGAACACCATGCGCGAGGTGGAGTAGATACCCGAGTTGGCCGAAGATGCAGCGGAGGTCAGCACGACGAAGTTGATGACAGAAGCAGCGATGCCGAGGCCGGCGAGTGTGAACATGGCGACGAACGGACTCTTGTCTGCGCTGATTTCACGCCACGGAGTCACCGCGATGATCACGGTCAGTGCAACGACGTAGAACAGCAGGACACGAATGGGGATGGAGTTGATGGCCTTCGGCAGGTTCTTCTCCGGGTCCTTCGCCTCGGCTGCCGTCGTACCGACGAGCTCGATACCCACGAATGCGAACACGGCGATCTGGAAGCCGGCGACGAAGCCCATGAATCCGGTCGGGAACATCCCGCCGTCGTTCCAGAGGTTGTCGATACCCGAGGTGGCACCGTTCGGCGCCGTGAACCCGGAGACGACCATGACGATGCCGACGACGATCAGGCTGACGATGGCGATGATCTTGATCAGCGCGAACCAGAACTCGGTTTCACCGAAAGCGCGAACGGTCGGGAGATTGAGGAGCAACAGCGCCGCGATCGTCAGCAAAGCAGGAATCCACGCCGCGAGCCCTGGCCACCAGTACTTGAAGTACCCGGAAATCGCGATGACGTCCGCGATGCCGGTGACGATCCAGCAGAACCAGTAGGTCCAGCCGGTGAAGAATCCCGCCCAGGGGCCCAGCAGATCCGCGGCGAAGTCGGAGAACGACTTGTACGCCATGTTCGAGAGCAGCAGCTCCCCCATCGCCCGCATGACGAAGAAGAGCATGAATCCGATGATCATGTACACGAAGATCACGGAAGGCCCGGCGAGCGAGATCGTCTTGCCCGATCCCATGAACAGTCCGGTGCCGATGGCACCACCGATGGCGATCAGCTGGATATGCCGGTTGGACAGCTGACGTGAGAGGTGGGGGTCTTCGCCGGACGGCTTCGTCAGGTCTGGTGTATTCGCGTGGTCGGACACGGAGGATCCCCCTCGTCATACGGTTCATCCGGGGCATCGAAATCGTGCCCGTCGGGGGAACCTCGGAAAATGTGCTCTCTCAAAGTACGCGTGCACTGGCTCACATCACGCATCGCAAAGCGGACGCCGATAACCTGTCGAGGTGAACACTGACAGCACGGCCCATCAAGACGGACATATCGCCGCGACGCTGTTCGATTTCTCCGGAACCCTCTTCCGTTTGGAGGAGAGCGACGATTGGACCGAGCACCTCGTCGATCACCAAGGCGATCCGCTCGACGTGCACGCTCAAGCCGAGCTGATGCGTCGGATGACCGCGCCGGTGGGCAGAACCGTGGAGATGGACGAAGCGGGGATCTACGCGTGGGAGAACCGCGACCGGGATCCGAAGTTGCATCGTCAGGCTTACCTCGACGTGTTGAGTAAGTCCGGGGTGCCCGATCCGGTTCGGGCCGAAGCTTTCTACGCCCTGCTGGTCGATCCGGATCAGTGGTCGCCGTACCCGGATACCGGCGAGGTCCTGAAGTCACTGTCGGAGAAGGGCATACGCACTGCCGTCTTGAGCAACATCGCCTTCGACATCCGTCCGGCGTTCGCCGACCGCGGCTGGGATGTCTGGGTCGACGAGTTCGTTCTCTCGTTCGAGGTGGGTGCAGTCAAGCCCGAACCGGCGATCTTCGAGTACGCCCTTGCGCAACTCGATGTGGATGCGGCGCAGACTCTGATGGTCGGTGACAGCGACATCGCCGACGGCGCTGCCCGTGACGTCGGTTGCCAGTTCGCACTCGTCGATCCCCTGCCGACGACCGAACGCCCGCACGCGCTACTCGACGCAGTGCGGAAGTTCGGGCTTCTGTAGGGAGCGCTCAGACACCTTCGGTGAGTTCGCGCAACGACGCGTAGCGCTCGCGCACGTGGGGAGCTGGTTCGGCGTCGAATCGTCGCTCTTCCGGTTTCGGCCACACCGGCGGCTGCGTGTCCCCGGACAGTGCCCATGCTGCTTGCCTGCATGCCCCTTCGGCGACGTACTCACCCGGAGCAGGGATCACGACCGGCACTCCGAGAATTGCCGGCGCGATCTCACAGAGAGCGCGCGACTTCGCTCCGCCTCCCACGAGGAGAACTCGCTTCACCTGGACGCCTTGACGAACCAGGTCGTCGACGCCGTCGGCCAAGCCGCACAGGAGCCCTTCGATTGCGGCTCGTGCAAAGTGCGCAGGCGTCGAGTTCTGCAGCCGGAATCCGTGCATGGCCCCCGTGGCGTCAGGGCGGTTGGGCGTCCGTTCACCCTCGAAGTACGGAATCATGACCAGCCCGTCGTTTCCGAGGGGCGCCGTCGACGCCAACCGCGACAGTTCGGCGTGATCGACACCGAGAATGGACGCCGTCGCATCAAGAATGCGCGCGCCGTTGAGAGTGCACACCAGCGGCAAGTGCAGGCCGGTTGCGTCCGCGAATCCTGCCACGTTCCCGCCGGGATCGTGCGTGGGGGTGGCCGATACAGCCGAGACGACGCCGGATGTTCCGATCGAGAGGATCACGTCACCGGGAACTGCTCCCAAACCCAGTGCGGCTGCGGCATTGTCACCGGTGCCAGGCCCGACAATACCTCCGGAACGTGTACTTCCGATCTTTTCGTTCGGCGATGCAACTCGGGGAACATGCGGGGTTCGACCGCGAAATGCCAACGCCAGCAAATCTTTACGATATTCGCGCGTCGAGGCAGCATAATAGCCGGTTCCACTGGCGTCGCCCGCGTCGGTAACAAGCTCCTCGATCGAGCCGGACCCACCCAACTTCCAGGACAACCAGTCATGCGGAAGACACACCGCGGCAGTGCGATCGGCATTGCCGGGTTCGTGATCTGCCAGCCATCGAAGCTTGCTTGCCGTTACCGCGGCGACCGGAACTACACCAACTGCGTCGGCCCACGCCTTGGGTCCGCCGAACTCTTCGACCAGATCGGTCGCAGCCTTCGCCGACCGAGTGTCGTTCCACAGCAACGCCGGTCTGACAACCTCGCCGCCACTGTCCAGACACACCATGCCGTGCTGTTGAGCTCCGACCGATACGGCTGCGACGTCGCCGAGCCCACCCGCCGCGGCGATTGCACTGTCCATCGCCTCGAGCCAGCATGCCGGATCTATCTCGGTACCGACGGGGTGCGCCGCCCGCCCTTCTCGTACCAGCTCTCCCGAATCGGCATCACGGACAATGACTTTGCACGACTGGGTAGACGAATCGATACCGGCTACGAGGGTCACACTGGCGTCCTTTCCGAAGGACCGTCAGCTCGCGTTGGCGACCGCGGGCATCCGGTTGCTGCGCTTACGCAGCGATCGCACATATTCTGCGCGCTCGGTCTCCGTCATTCCACCCCAGATGCCGTACGGCTCGTGGACGGAGAGTGCGTGTTCGCGGCACTGCTGGAGTACAGGGCACGTCGCGCAGACCTTCTTGGCGTTGCGTTCACGGTTCTCGCGGGCGTGTCCACGCTCGCCGTCCGGATGGAAGTACACCGCGGAATCGTGCCCGCGGCACGCTCCCTGCAGCTGCCAGTCCCACACTTCGGCGGTCGGGTACGGCATCGGAAGGTGCTTGTGCATGATGGCGACCTCAATTCCTTACTCGGGTGACACGGATTCGGGTGACTCTGGGCTGACGCCGGGTCGGACTTATCGACGCCTGGCCGATTGGCCGAGTCGATGTGCACAGACCGTTGCGAGTTCGCCGGTGACCGGCGGAGTCAGCGCTACGACGCCGTCGTCGAGAATTGCCTGCAGCCTGCGGAAATACTCGTCCGGGGCGAGGCCGAAGGTTACAAAGATCTCTTCGTCAGGTCCACCGTCGAACTGCTGCCACTTACGTGCGAACTCGACGATCTCTTGTGTATCGGTGCGGCTCATCAGGTTCTCCCCTGTTTGTGCGCCCTGCTTCACAGAAACTGCGACTCGCCTCCTCGGACGCCCGTGGCAGTGAGTCAAGACACAGACTATGCCTACTTCTGCTTTTTCACAAGACCTACTTACGTCTTTTTGTGAACAAAGTATGCCAACTTTCGCACGCTGAAGTTACCGACGAGGAATGCTTGAATAGGACAATGACCCGACCGTCCACGACTCCGGCTACTGCGGGAGAGGTATTCACGCTGATACGCAGCGGTTCCGCAACCACGCGCAGCGAGATCGGGAAGCTCACCGGCCTGTCCAGGACGGCGGTATCGGCCAGGGTTGCAGCACTTCAATCGCTTGGTTTGATCGCCGATGACGACGAGGGCCCGTCGACAGGCGGTCGGCCGCCGTCCACTCTCACGTTCGCGAACTCGTCCGGCGTGGTTCTCGTCGTGGCAATCGGTCGATCGCGGGCACAACTTGCCGTCACCGACCTGGCGGGCACGATCCTCGCGGCAGAAGACATCGACAAGTCGGTCGGGGTCGGCCCCGACGAACTGATGCCCGAAATTGCCGAGCATCTTTCGTCACTACTGGCCCAGGTCCACCGCGCGTCTACCGAGGTCATCGGAATCGGACTGAGCATTCCCGGAACGGTCGACGTCGCCGCGGGAGCAAGCCTCGACTCTCCGATGATGGCGGGATGGGACGGAGTCGCGCTTGCCCCCTATCTGGCATCGGTGACCACGGCTCCGCTGTTCGCGGACAACGATGCCAACGTGATGGCTCTGGCCGAATTGAGCGAGCGACGCGAGAGTGCGCCCAACCTCCTGATGATCAAGGCGTCAACCGGCCTCGGCGCAGGAATCGTCATGGGCGGAGTCCTCCAACGCGGTTCACTCGGAGCGTCCGGCGAGATCGGGCATACCAAAACCGCTGCAGCGCGGGGCATGAAGTGTCGCTGCGGCGACGTCGGCTGCGTCGAAACTGTCGCCAGCGGTTGGGCTCTCGTGCATGCCCTCCGAGATCAGGGCCGAAGCGTCGGTCACGTGCGTGATGTCGTCCGCCTCGCCCTGGACGGCGACAGCGAAGCCCGCCGGCTCATCAGAAGCAGCGGCCGACTGATCGGCGACGTCATTTCCGGCGCGGTCAATCTCCTCAATCCCGAGGTCCTGATCATCGGCGGCGACATGGCCGAGGCGGACGAACTCTTCCTCGCCGGGCTTCGGGAGTCCGTCTACGGCAACGCAACGGCGCTTGCCACCCGAAAGCTTCAGATCGCTTCGGTCAGCCACGGCGCACAATCCGGCATCCTCGGTTGTGCGGTTCTCGTCCTCGACCATCTGCTCAGCGCCAGGGAAATCGATCTGCGGATCGCGGCGTCACTCCACACGTGAGTCGCTGACTTCTCGCACGCTCCGCATCAAACAATCAGACTTTTCCGGCATCGCTTGTGTTGACGCTCACACTTCTGCATAATTCATTACCTACCGATCATTCGGTTGCCGATATCGACGATGAGATCGCGCAGGAACGCTCCGAGTCAGCCAAAAGCATGCACCGAGCACACCGGCAACGTCGCAGATCGAACAGCGTTTCTCCCCTGTTCCGACTTCGCAGTTTCACCGTGTCGGTGAACCACGTGACTGGCAGAAAGTAGCTCGATGACCACAACCAGAACTGGCACCAAGCCCGCCGCGAAGGAATACGACCGCGCCGCGATGGCGTCGATGGTCGGCACCACCGTCGAGTGGTACGACTTCTTCATCTACGCCCAAGCTGCAGCCCTGATCTTTGCCGACCTGTTCTTCAAGCCGATGGGCTCGGCCGGCCAGATCGTCTCCTACGTCACGGTCGGCATCAGCTTTGTCTTCCGTCCTCTCGGTGCCATCGTGGCCGGCTATCTCGGCGACAGGCTCGGCCGCAAACGTGTCCTGGTCGCGACGTTGGCGATGATGGGTGCCGCGACGGTTCTCATCGGCGTGCTGCCGACGTATGCCTCGATCGGAATCTGGGCACCGATCCTGTTGATCCTGCTTCGCGTCGTCCAAGGATTCTCGACGGGCGGCGAATGGGGCGGGGCCGCTCTTCTTGCCGTCGAACACGCACCCACCAAGCGTCGAGGATTCTTCGGAGCGTTCGTACAGATGGGAGTACCGCTCGGAATGTTGCTCGCCACCGGCGTTTTGGCACTGTGCACGTTCACCCTCACGGACGAACAGTTCACCACCTGGGGATGGCGAGTGCCGTTCCTGCTCAGCGTCGTGTTGATCGGCGTCGGCTTCTACATTCGAAGCAAGGTCAGCGAGTCACCCGTATTCGCCGAACTCAAGGAACGCCGCACCGAGAGCAACACGCCTATCCGAACTCTGTTCAAGAAACACCCGAAGCAGGTCGTACTCGCGGCGCTGTCCTTCATCGGCACAAACGGCAACGGCTACATGGTGATCGGCGGATTCATCGTCGCGTACGCAACCAAGACCTATGGCCTGGGTAAGACCGAACTACTGATTGCCACGCTCGCAAGTGCCGTCACGTGGGGCGTTTTCACCATGATCGGCGCCTACTGGTCGGATCGACGCGGCCGCACCACGGTGATGAACGTGGGCAACCTCGCAATGGTCCTCTTCGCGGTGCCGTTCTTCCTCCTCATCGACACCGGGAATCTCGGCTGGATCTACGTGGCGATGATCCTGTTCTCGGTCGGACTCGGGCTGTCGTACGGACCTCAACCCGCGTTGTTCGCCGAACTGTTCCCGGCTTCGATCCGTTACAGCGGTGCGTCGATCTCCTACGCGGTAGGCACCATCTTCGGCGGCGCCTTTGCTCCCACCGTCGCACAGTGGCTCCTCGGCAAGACCGGTGGCACCCTTGCCATCTCGATCTACCTCGCCCTGCTGGCGGCGGTCTCGTTCGTCGCCACGATGCTCATCAAGGATCGATCAGGACGAGACCTGATGGTGTGATCGACCTGAATGTGGACGCCCAACGGCGTCGCGATGCGGGAGTTCGTCAGCCGAACTTTCGAAAGGCGAACTCCGGCAACTTCTTCGCAGCATTCGCTGTACGCACGATCTTGTGGTTCTTGCCTCGCATCAGCGCCAGTTGGATCCGCGATTCGATCCAGAACGCGCCGCGAGGCGAGCGGTTCCAGGTCTTGTGCAGCAACGTCTTCGTCGCTGCGACGGCGTCCGGCGAGCGAACCGCGATCTGCGACAGCAGTTCCTGCGCCGGCTTGATCGGATTGTCGCTGACTCCGCTCACGAACCCCCACTCGAGAGCCTGATTTCCGTCGAACAGTTCAGCAGTCATGGCGAGGCGTTTCACGACGTCCATTGCCGCGAGTTCGCGCATCGTGACCGTTCCGGTCATGTCGGGGATCAATCCCCACTTCGCCTCCATCACCGAGAACGTGCAATCGGGGGTGGTGAATCGAAAGTCTGCGGCGAGCGCCAATTGCAGTCCCCCGCCGAAGCAGTGCCCGTGAACGACCGCGATGACCGGCACGGGCAATTCGCGCCACACCCAGCACGCGCGTTGGAAGAGGTTGGTCTTCTGACCGGGAAATTTCGCGAAGGCCTTCGCCATGCGCCTCGGTTGCTTACCCGCAGAGGCGAAGTCCAACCCGGCCGAGAACGCGTCACCCGCGCCTTGAAGAATCACGCCCCGGATCGAACGATCAGCTTCGATAGTTCGAGCGGCGTCCACCAGGGCGTCGAGCATGTCCAGATCGAGACCGTTGAGTTTCTCCGGTCGGCTGAGCGTCACGTACGCCACCGACTGCACTACCTCGACACGAACGCGATCACTCACGGCTACTCCTTCGGTTAGACATACCCCCGACGAACTTACCTGAGAGTAAGTTCGTCGGGGGTCCGTCATGCCATCTCCGCAAGAAGTTCCATGGTCACTTTGCCGGCAGGATCCGAATCAGTGGATGAAGGCACGGCCACGACGGAGTCCACTCCCGCCGCTCGGTACGCCTCGAGTTGCTCGCGGGCATCGGCCGGAGTCCCGACGATTCCCACCGTTGCCACCATCGCGTCCGAGACCTGGCTCAAGAGCTCGCGCGGCGCGGCCCCGGCCCTGGCTGCCTCGATCACATCAGCGAAGCCCGCGCGGACGAACATGTCCGAGTACCCCGGAGCAGCCAGATACGGTACGAGCCCGCGTCGAAGTTGATCGATCGACACCTGTGACGGTCCATTCTCGGCGACGGCAGCCGGTGCCCACACCGACACGAAAGGCATGCCGGTTTCCAACTCGGCAGCGATTTCCTTGCACCGTGTGATCAGGCGCCCCGCTTGCTCCGGGCTGACCAGATTGAGCACCAGTTCGTCGCCCAACTCCACCGCGGCCCGAAGCGCCTTGTCCCCGAATGCCGCAACGATCAGCCGCCCACCTGGCGGCTGAAGTCGCAGCCGATATCCGCTGGTCCGCATCACCGTTCCGGCGACTTCGCCCCGTTCACCGTCCATCAGCGCTCGTACACCGCGGGCGGACTCCGCGAGCGCCCGAGCTGCCCCGGACCTGCTTCGTCCATGCCATTTTTCGACCACGACAGTGCTGGACGTACCCAAGGCGATCGACACGTGGCGCCCGGTGAGATCGGCCACCGACGCCGCCCCGATCGCGATCATCGCCGGATCACGAACCGTCACCGCGAGTGGGCCGACCACCAGTTCGGAGTACTCGAAGCCGACGCCGACCGACGTCGCCAGCGCAAAGGCGTCGTACGTCGCCATCTCCCCCACCCACACTCGGCCGAACCCCAGTTTGTCGGCGAGGCGCGCGGTAGTGGTCACCTCCCGCGGCGGACGGTCCTGCCACAACCCCAGGGAGATGTCGATGGTCGGCAAACCTCTACTCGAAGTCGGAGACAAGACCCATTCCCTCCAACAGTGTCGGACGGTCGTAGTACTCGAGCCACTCGGTGATCCGTCCGTCTGCCATGCTGAGGATTCCGACAACAGGAACGACGCCATGGGTACCGTCGAAGTGGAAGTCGTCCACTCGCTGCACAAATACCCTTCCGTCGATCACGCCGAGAGACTCGATCTTCAGTGTGATCCGTTCACACTTGCTTGCCAGTAACGCAATTCGGCCCGCAACGGCCTCCTTGCCGACAAGAGGTTCCTGCATGACGCTGTGGAGCACACCGTCCTCGGCGAACAAGTCGACGACGCGTGTCCAGTCCATGACGTCCCACGCCTGGAACATCTCACGCGCCAACGCAAGCTTGTCACTGTCGTTCATCACACTCATGCCACACTCTTCTGTCGAAGCTCACGCTTGAGGATCTTTCCGGTCGAATTGCGCGGCAGTTCTTTCCGAATCTCCAGCCGCTCGGGAAGTTTGTACGACGCAATGCGCTTGTCCTTCAGGAACGCGACCAGAGCGTCCAGCTCGAGTTCCGTCTCGGGCCGCAGCGTGACCACTGCTGCGACGCGCTCACCGAGTACTTCGTCGGGGTCGCCGATGACGGCCACATCCGCAACGGCCGGATGCTCGGCGATCAATCCCTCCAGTTCGGCTGGGGCGATGTTCATTCCGCCGCGGATCACGAGGTCCTTCCCCCGGTCCAGGTAGCGGAGAAACTGCCCGTGATCACCGGCAATCTCGAAGATGTCTCCGGTGCAGAGGAATCCGCGTTCGTCGAACGGAGACGGCCGATCGCCGAGATAGCCGGCAAAGACCGTCGGTCCGCTGATTCGCAACTCACCCGGGTGCCCGACTTCGGTGATGTCCTCGCCGGTGACCACGTCGACCAAGCGCACGTCCATCCAGTCGGAGATTCTGGTGCTCCAGCGAAAGTTCTCGACACCGAAGCGGGGGAAGTACCGTGCGCGGTCGTCCGGATCCGGCATGTCCGCAGGCGAGGAGAGCAGACTGATGCCTTCGTTGGATCCGAAGAAGTTGATGACTCCGATTCCGTATCGCTCCTGCCATCCCCGGACCATCGGAGGTTGCAGTGGCACCGAACCCGAACCGATCCGAGTCAAGCTCGACAGGTCGACAGCCGCGAGCATCGACTCGTCGGCGAGCAGCATCCACAACAGCGCAGGCGGCGCTACCGTGTACGTCACGCGCTCGGCCTCGATCTGCCCGAGGAAAACTCGAAGATCGAACGGGTGGTGCTGTACCAGTACACATCCCGTGCGGAGCCACGGCAGGAACATTCCGTTGATTCCGGCCATGTTGACCATCGGGAACGGGTTCAGCAAGACGTCGCCGACGCCGATGTCGGGAGCGTCGATCGTGGCCCAGCAGATGGCCAGCCACTCGTAGTGCGAACGTGGGACCCCCTTCGGTTCGCTTTCGGTCCCGGAGGTCCAACAGATCGTCATCGCATCGTTGGGGTCGTTGGGATCTTCGGTGATTCGGACATCCAATTCACTGCGCTGTGTTTCGGTGGCCGCCCGAGGACTCAGCCCCACGACACCGGCCGGCAACTGGGCCGGAAGCTCGGATGCGGGAGCGTAGGCGAACACCGATCTCAGAGAGGGAATCCGGGATCTGATTGCAGCGATCTCCGTAGCAGGGAGTCTGTCACCAAAACTGGGTACGGTGACAAATGCTGCAAACGCCGCCTGGTTTGCCATTCCTTCCACTTCACGTTCGCGGTACTGCATGGGCAATGGCGAGACCACGATCCCCAGAGACCACGCTGCAAGGTAGACCTCGACCAATTCGACGGTATTGGGCATCTGCACGCCCAGAACATCTCCCCGGCCCAAACCCACCTCGGAGAAGCCGGCAGCGAGCGCGATGACTTCGCTCTCCAGTTGGTTCCAACTGAGGCGTCGCGGATCTCCGCCGGACAACTCGCTCCGGTTCGCCGGATCAACCACGGCAAGTTCGTCACCGCGTACCCGCACCTGCGCCCGGAACACCTGATCGATCGTCTCGTCGGACCACCACCCCTTCGAGGTGTATTCGTCCACCTTGACGCGAGGGTGCAATCCCCTGTGTGCCTTGTTCATTCGCGTACTCGTTTCAGTTCTCGTAACGGCCGGAAATGTCGATCACGTCGCCTTGCTTCTCGAACGCCTGGGTAGCGGCGTTCCACTCGAACGGCTGGAATGCCAGGATTCCCAATGCATGGTCCGCGGTCATCGTGAATTTGATTCCGTCGATGAACATCGGCGGGTGGTAGTCCTGCGTTCGTGCGGCACTCATGATGCTGGCGCGTGAGAGTCCGTCGGATGACTCAGAGGCCCGAGTGAAGTTGTCCACCAACAGGTCACCGATGGCCCAGCCGTTCACGGTGTAGCTGTTGGTCGGGGAATCGGCACCGTGAGCAGCCGCACCGGCCAGGTAGTCACGTACCGCCGCGTCATCCTTGTAGAGGGCGTTGTTGGGATCCTTGAGCCACACCATCACCTGCTGCCCGTCGGCAGCATCACCTGCGGGCGCATACAGCGTCGCACCGTCGACGCAGTTCGACGGTTGAATCACGGTGTCGGGCTTCCATCCGACACGTCCGATCGCCTGGGTGATCGCGAGGCAATCGGTGGTGACACCGGCCACCACCAATACCTCGGCGCCACTGGCTTTGAGGGTCGATGCCGCCGTCTTGGGGTCGGTCAGCGCCTCTTCGGCTGCGATCTCGAAGTTCGTTCCTTCGATCGCGGACTTGAAGCCGTTGGCGATCCCTTGTCCGGACTCGGTCTGGTTCGTGGCCAAGGCAACCTTGGCGCCGCTCGGATACTTCTTCTTCAGGCTTTCGACCACTACCTCCATCTCGACGCCCGGATCCGGTAGATACTCCGTGGTCCACGGAAAGTCTTCGATCACCCGGAACTCGGGCATGCCTGCCTGCGCGAAGAGCAGTGGAACACAGGCAGTGGTCTGGTCGTCCGCGATGGCGTTCAACTGGCCTGCTCCGAACGTGCCCAGAACGTCGACCTTGTCCTTCTGAATGAACTCTCCGACATTGGCTTTGGCGCGCTCCGGGGAGAAGGCATCGTCCTTGACCACGACGTCGAGCTTGACGCCGCCGACGCCGCCGGCCGCGTTCTCGACCTCGAACCGTGCTCGCATTCCTTCGATCACGTTGCCGACCGCGTCGGCGAGCGGGCCGGACGTCGGCCCACTCCACCCCACCGTGAGTTTGTCGGTGATCGGCGCCGCGGCACCACTGGGATCGCTGCAGTCGTCGACCGATACTGCTCCGGCCGAGGTCGACGTGTTGCTCTCTGCGTCGGAGTTACCTCCGCAGGCCGAAAGGAGTAGTGCCGCAGCGGCGATGACTGCGGGAATCGTGGTCTGCCTTTTCATATCGTCCAGTTCCTTGCTGTGAGTTGAGAGAAACGAGAGTGGGCGAGGGAGACGGCGCTCAGGTGCGGGGTTCACCTTCGCGATACTTGGGATGATCTGCGGGAACCACGAGGACAAACCGTCGGAGAACGCTGTTGATCCGGCCGACGATTCCGTCCGGCATCAAGAACACGATCGCGATCAGCACCGCGCCGAACACCACTCCCGACACGGGGCCGTCGGTGACGCTTCCGGTGTAGTACGGCAGGAACACCACTGCCGTAGCCCCGACGATCGGGCCGAATTGCGTTGCGATTCCGCCCAACACCAGTCCGGTGATGAACTCGATCGACTTCATCAACGAAAAGGACTCGGGTGAGAGCGCGCCGATGTACATCGTGAACAGCGAACCTGCCAGACCGGTGATCGCGCCGGAAAGTCCGAAAGCGAGAATCTTGACCCGCGCGACGTTGATGCCGTTTGCACTCGCCGCAATCTCGTTGTCGCGCACCGCAACCATTGCCAGACCGAATCGACTCTTGACGAGATTGCGGATCAGGAGCATGACCACTGCCAGCGTCACTACCGAAACCCAGAAGATCCAGAGATAGGTGTCCGCGCGGGTCAAACCCGTCCATTTCGGCGGGACCAGAAGATTCGCACGAACGACCATGCCGGCCGCGCCACCGGTGAGATCCCCGGTCTTGCGGATCACTTCGGGAAACGCCACAGCGACGGCGAGGGTAACGAGGGCCAGATACAGCCCTTTGATCCGCAAGGAGGGAAGCCCGACGAGAAGTCCTAGTACGAAACACAATACAACTGCCATCGGGATTGTGGTCAACGGCGAGTATCCGCGATCGACGATCAGAACGCCGGTCGTGTACGCGCCGAGGCCGAAGAAGGCAGAATGGCCGATCGACAGAAGTCCGGTGTACCCGCTGACGATATTCAGTCCGGCGATGGCAATCGCGATGATGAAGACACTCGTGAACTGCCCTACGCGAAACGGCGCGCTCTGCGACACGAGGAGCAGGGCACAGACGGCAGCCACCAGCAGAACCAGTTGGAGTATCCGGTACGACGTCGATCCGGCAACCACCACGCGCGGCTGCCTGACTGCCTTTTCGGCGACCGCGGGTTCATTTCTCTCGGCAAGCGTCGTCATACCCGCTCCAGTTTCTTGGTACCGAACAGTCCATTGGGTCTGACGAAGAGGATCACCACGATGATCAGTAGCGCGGATGTCTGCTGCAGCGAACCGCCGATGACCGAAATGTAGCCGCTGAGCATCGATTCCAGAACACCGATCGTCAACCCACCCACAACTGCGCCGACAAGACTGTCCAGACCGCCGAACAGCGCTGCCGCAGATGCTGCGATGAAGATCGGGAACATGGTCGTGAGGCCGAGTTGTTGCGGCGAGAGCGGAGTGACCAGGACACCGGCCAGTGCGCCGATCGCTGCCGCAACACCCCAGCCGATTGCGAGTATCCGGCTGGTCGGAACTCCGGCGAGAGTGGCAGATTCGGCATTGTCCGCGACGGCACGCATGTGCAGACCGACTCTCGTCTTGCGAAAGAGCAAGGACATCAACACAAGTAGGACAACGAGCGCAACCAGTACGCCCAGTGCGTCGCCGTACACGCGCGCGCCGCCCACCGAGATGTAGTCGGTGGGACCGTTGGGAAACGGGCTCGGCATGATCTTCGTTTCGCTCCCCCACAACATTCCGGCCAACGAGTTGAGCCCGGTGAACAATCCCAGTGCCACTATCAGCACTGCCATGTCACTTCTACGTTGAACCGGCCGGATGAGCAGACGCTCCATCAACGCCCCGAGCAGGAAGCCGAGAGCGAGAGCCGCTCCGATCGCGGCCCAGATCGGCCAGGACATCGTTGTGAGCCACCACGCCACGAAGGTTGTGAACAGGGCCAACTCGCCCTGAGCGAAGTTGATCGTGCCGGTGGCACGGAACACCACCACGAGTGCCAGCGCGAGAATTGCGTAGATCGATCCGTTGGTCAATCCGGAGATGAGTCGTTCGAGAAAGAGTGTCACCGTTTACTCCTGGTACCCGAGATAGGCGCTGCGCACGACGTCGTCGGAACGAAATTCCTCGGGCGTGCCGGCAGCGACGATGGTGCCTACGTCGAGCAGGAAGACCTTCGACGCGAGTTTCATCGCGAGATCGGCATTCTGTTCCACGATCAGCAGTGCAGTTCCGTCGCTCCGGTTGATCGCACCGAGCGTGTCGAACAATTCGGCGATGACGATGGGCGCCAGACCCAGGCTCGGTTCGTCGCACAAAAGAAGGGTGGGACGGCTCATCAATGCCCGCGCGACCGCGAGCATCTGCTGTTCACCGCCTGACAGCGAACCTGCCAACTGTGTGGACCTCCTCGCGAGCACCGGAAATGTCTCACACCACCGCTCGATGTCGGCCTCGATCTCCGCCTTGTCGTTGCGAAGCGCAGCGCCGACGAGCAGGTTGTCACGTACCGACAGTTGACCGAGAGTTCCACGGCCCTGTGGGACAAGGCTGACGCCGGCGGCCACGGCGCGTTCAGGTTTGGATCCGAGCGGCGAACCGTTGAAGGTGATCGTTCCCTGGTGCGGAATCAATCCGGCAAGCGCGCGCATCATGGTGGTCTTGCCGGCACCGTTCGCGCCGAGAACAACAGCGACCCCGCCGGGTTCCACGTCGAGCGACACCCCGTGCAGTACATTGCCTCGCCCGTAGCCGGCATGCAGATCGTCGACGCTCAGCAGGCTCATGCCGCTCGCCCCAGATAGGCATTGATCACGGCGTCGTTCTGCTGGATCTCCGCCGGAGTACCTTCAGCGATCTTGTGGCCGAAGTTCAGTGCGACAACGTGATCGGAGATACCCAGCACCAATCCCATGTGGTGTTCGACCAGAAGCGCTCCGAAGCCGAAGTCGTCGCGGAGCGAGACGATCAGTTCTCCCAACTCCTTGACTTCGCTGTGTGTGAGCCCGCCGGCGGGCTCGTCGAGCAGAAGCAGCGAAGGCTCGGACATCAATGCTCGTGCCAGTTCGACGCGCTTGAGTGTTCCGAACGGAAGGCCTGCTGCCGGCGCGTTCGCGACGTCGACGAGTTCGAGGCGTTCGAGCAGGTACCAGGCCTTCTCTCGCAGTTCTCGGACTCGGGCGCGCGCTGGAGGCCAGCCGAGAAGCCCGCTCGCCAGTCCGAAGCGGCCCCGAGACGATCCGCCGACCATGGTGTTGTCGAAGACGCTCATGCCGCTGAACAGTGCGAGATTCTGGAAGGTCCGAGCGATCCCTGCAGATGCCAATGCATAGGGCCGCAATCCCAAGAGGTCGGTTCCTTGCCAGGTGATGACACCGCGACTCGGGTCGTAAATCCTTGTGATGCAGTTGAACAGCGTGGTCTTACCAGCGCCGTTCGGCCCGATGAGTCCGCAGATCTGGCCGGCGTGGACGTCGAAGCCGACGTCGTCGAGAGCCGTGACTCCGCCGAATTCGATCGATACATCGGAGAGCGTGAGTACGACCGGGTCATTCGCAGGTTGTGCGGGTGGTGTGTTTCCAAGCATTGGTTTCACCTCCTCGTGACACTTCAATTAACAGTGTGATAGAGATTACTACAGTAAACAGAGGCACTCCGTCAACGTGCGGCCCCCGATCCGGAGCCGAGAAGGGACATCATCGTGAGGTCCAACAACATTCACGCAGTCGACAGCGGCGGGGGCCCAGACGTCAGGGACTACAGCCCGGTCGACGCTCTCGTCGCCAAGCAGGAAATCTACGAGGTACTGGCTCGTTTCCTCCGAGCCGCGGACCGCGGCGACGTCGAGGACGCCAGGCGGTGTTATCTGCCCGGCGCAACCGAAGACCACGGGGGTGTCTTCACCGGCACCGCCGACGACTACATCGACCACATCGCCGGGGCCATCACCCACCCACGATCACTGACCACCCACGCAATGACCAACGTCTTGGTCGAACTCGACGGGGATACAGCACACGTCGAGTCCTACGTGCTTGCCTTCGCACGAATCAAGACCTCGGACGGAATAGCCGACACACTCACCGCGGCGCGCCTGATCGACCGCTTCGGTTTCGAGGACGGCAGGTGGGGAATCCGCCACCGCGCACTGCGGTGGGACTGGAACCACGACATGGCCACAGCCGAAGGCTGGATCTTCGGGATGCTCGCGCCTGAAACGTCATTGAAGAAGAGCAAGAAATTCCCCGACGACCTCATCTACACCCGACAGACACAGGAGAACTCATGACAACCTTTCGCGGAACTCCGGTCGAGGGTGCGACCGTCCTCGTCACCGGCGCCAATCGAGGCCTCGGGTTGGCCTTCGTCCAACAGGCGAAGTTGATGGGCGCAGCCAAAATTTATGCAGGGGTGAGAAATCCCGACGAGGTGCCCGCCGAACTCCGAGCCACCGGTGCGCACATCGTCGAACTCGACGTGACCGATCCAGGACTCGTCGACACTGCCGCCGGGGCGTGCGGTGACACCAAGGTCGTCGTCAACAACGCCGGGCTGTTCACCGGGAATCGGCTGATCGAGGCCGACGACCGAGAGGCCGCTCGAGCCGAGATGGAGGTCAACTACTTCGGACCGCTGACGATGATCCGAGCCTTCGCGCCGGTCCTCGCCGCCCGCGGCGGTGGATCGATAGTCAACGTCTTGTCAGTCGCCGCAATCGCACCCACCGCCTTCATGGGCGGCTATTCACCGGCCAAGGCGGCTGCTCTGTCGCTCGGTGGCATCGCCCGTGCCGAACTCGAACCGCACGGCATCACCGTCACCTCGTTGATCGTCGGCAGTGTCGACACCCGCATGGCTTCACACGTGCAGGGCCACAAGGAAAATCCCCTCGACATCGCCGCGACCGGACTCGCCGCCATGCAACGCGGCGAGTGGACGTGCGACACCGATTTCATGGCAATCGACGCCCGTGCGCGTCTGGCTCGCGACCCGATTCGGTACGAACGCGGACTGGGCAAGCTCCTCTTCGCCGGCGAACTGACCACTCGATCATGAGCGATCCGATTCGTGTTGCCCAGTGGGCGACCGGCGCCATCGGCAAGACCGCGCTCCGCGGAATCATCGATCGTCCCGACCTCGAGTTGGTCGGCCTGTACGTCTACAGCGATGCCAAGGCCGGGCGCGATGCCGGCGACATAGCCAGACGCGCGCCGACGGGCGTGATCGCCACACGCGACGTGGACGAGATCATCCGCTCGCGCCCCCAGGTTCTCATCCACAGTCCGCGTTTGCAGATTCCGTACGAACGCCACGACGACGATCTGTGCCGTCTGCTTCGCGCCGGGATCAACGTGATCACGACGGCCGGGCAGCACTTCCCCCGCGCACACGGCACCGAGCGCGAGCACATGTTCGCCCAAGCATGTAAGGAAGGCGATTCGACGCTCTTCGGCGTCGGAGTGAGCCCGGGCGTCATCGGTGAGCGATTGGCGTTGGCTCTGACGGGAACATCGATCGAACTGGACCGCATCACGATCGACGAGGTGCTCGACGCTCGCGGCATGCCTGACCCCGACTTCGCATTCACCGTCATGGGAATGGGCTCGCCCCCGGAGGAACTGGACGGAACCGGGCCGTTGCCCTCGCTGTACGCGTCGCTGTATCTGGAGACCATCGCGTTCATGTGCGAACGTCTGGGGATCACCTACGACGAGGTCGTATCCGATCACAGGGTCGTTCCGGCACGTACGGATCTCGACGTGGCCGCCGGACGCATCGCCGCCGGAACCGTCGGAACCACCGAATGGCGCTGGCACGCAATGGTCGACGGAAAGCAGTTCCTCACTCTGGCCATCATCTGGACCATGGAACCCGATCGTGAGGAATACGCGGGGCGCGATCAGTGGGAAGTCCACCTGTACGGCAAACCTGAGATCGTGATGACCGTCAACCTGGTCGAACCACAAGATCCGAACAGTCGCACGACAGCCGGTCAGTTCATCACTGCAGGCCCGGCACTACGCGCCGTCGAGCATGTACTCGCTGCTCCCGCCGGCATTTTCGAACCCCCTGTCTTTGCCCCCTTCAGATTGGAGCATTCAGCATGACAACTCAGCCGACGGCCGTAGGTTCGACTGCCACCCGTGAACCTGCCACCCGTGAACCTGCCGTCCGTGAACCTTCCGTGAACGCGCTCCTGCCCGACGGTCGCCCCGTGCAGAATCTGGAAGACTTGCTACGCAGCCGGGCGATTGCCAGTCCGGAGAGCACCGCCGTCATCTCCGATGACGGGCGTACCAGTTTCCGCGAACTCGACATCGAAACAAATCGTGTCGCGAATGCACTTCTGCGCGATGGTGTTCGACCCGGCGACCGGGTGGCGTACATCGGGGCCAATGCACCGTCTTTCCTCTCCGTCCTGTACGGATCTTCGAAGATGGGCTCGATCCTGACGGCCGTCAACAATCGGCTGGCACCGGGCGAGGTCGACTACATCCTGAGCAACAGCGAGCCGACCGTCGTCGTACTCGGAGCAGGCGATGAGGGCCTCTCCGACGTCGCCGCGGCGGTCGGTAGCGTCCGTACCGTCGTCACGGTGGATGGCGCCGGAAACTCGATCTCGTGGAACGACTGGCTTTCCGGTGTCAGCGACGACGATCCGGGGACGTCGCGCCGCCCCGACGACACAGCGCTGATCTTCTACTCGTCGGGAACCACCGGTCACCCCAAGGGAATCGAACTCACCGGCGCCAACCTCGGCCGTGCCCTCGCGACCATGTATCACCTGCTCGATCTCGACACCGACTCCGTGGCTATGTGCCCGGTTCCGTTCTTCCATGTGGCCGGACTGGGTCTCGCCCTGGTCACGACGCTCGGCGGTGGCGCTCTACTGCTCGAGACCATCGCCGGACCTCTCGAACTCGTCGCGCTGATGCAGGAGTACAAAGTCACGCATGCGGTCGCCGTTCCCGCGGTGATCAGCGTCCTGACCTCCCTTCCGGCTGTGCGCGAGGCAGATTGGAGTGCCCTGCAGTTCCTGGTCTACGGAGCCGCGCCGATGCCACTGCCCCTGTTGCAAGACGCGACCGAGGTCTTCGGGTGTAGTTTCCTGCAGGCCTACGGTCTCACCGAGTCGACCGGCGGCGTCACCATGCTGACCCCGGAAGATCATCGGGCGACCGACGAGTCGACCGCGCATCGGTTGAAGTCCGTCGGGCAGCCGATGTTCGGAGTGCCCATCCGCATCGTCGATCCCGTGACACTCGAAGACGTCCCGGTCGGTACCCGCGGAGAGGTCGTCATCGGCGGCGCTCACGTCATGAAGCGTTACTGGCGTAACGAAGCAGCCACTGCGGCCACCATGTTGGACGGCGACTGGCTTCGCACCGGAGACGGCGGATCGTTCGACGAGGACGGCTATCTCTACCTCCACGACCGCCTCAAGGACATGATCGTCTCCGGCGGTGAGAACGTCTATCCGGCCGAGGTGGAGAGTGTTCTCTCCGGGCACCCCGGCATCCGCGAGGTGGCGGTAGTCGGCGTTCACTCCGATCGGTGGGGTGAGACTCCCCTTGCCGTAGTCGTTCGAGCTGCTGATTCGGATGCAACCGAAGCGGAGATCATCGAGTGGTCACGCGAGCGACTGGCTCACTTCAAGTGCCCCAGTGCGGTTCGGTTCATCGAGGAGCTGCCACGCAACGCTAGCGGGAAGCTGCTCAAGACTCGTTTGCGACAGGACTTCGCTTGAGTCCATGACACGAATTCGGGGCCGGTCGCTTCGAGCGATCGGCCCCGATTTCTGTCGTTCGATGTGAAGCACGCTCAGCGTGGGTGAATCCGGAACTCCACGCCGCCGACGATCAGCCCCGGCTCGACGGCAGACGCGCCGCTCGACGCCGCCAGATCGATTGCAGTGAGCATCGACCGCTCCCCCGGAACGAACGACACGACGCGTGATCCCAGCCTGATCGAGAGTGGTTGCGCCGAGACCGGTTCCTTTCCGAACACTTCGGCCCACAGCGTCGCCGTCCTGGCCGGATCGGGCGAGGACACGTCGACGCCGAGGATGTCGTCGACCCAGGGATCGAGGGAAACCTCCTTCTCCGTCTCATCCCAGAACCACTCGTCGGCGTCGGGAATCTCGTCGAGTTCTACGAGCAGTCCGAGATCACCGGGATGAAGTTGGACGATCCGGTGACCGTAGGCCTCGAGATCGGCCACCGTCCGAACATCGGCCGCAGCTGCACGTTCCAGATAGGGCTCGATGTTCGAAACCTGGATCGAGAGTGCATAGCCGCCCTCCCCTCCGCCCTTGCGGATCCATCTCGCCAGCGAGACCGTCTCGTCGAGCGGCGCGACGATCTCGAGAAATGCCTGCGGCCCGACGGCCAAGGTCTCGTCGGCCAAACCGATGTCTTCGAGCAGTGGATCCGCGAATCCTGGTGCCAGATTCAATGCTTCGCGCAATTGGTGACCGGTCTTGTCCACGTCTCGTGCACCGATCACCACCTGTCGCAGGATCTCCCACGTGCCCGCGTCGTGCGTGCCCGTCACAGTCCGACCGCTTCGGCGGCGGTGTCGGCACTCTGCCAGCGTCGGAGCTCGGCGCCCGGAGCCCACGTCGAGTGCGTACCACTCGAAATCCGTTCGGGAAGGCGAAGTTTACACAACGGTCCGTCTCCGACGCGGGCAGCGTCGAAGATCAAGCAGAAGGACGCGTCCTCGTTCATGTCGGTGGTCAACGTGATGAGATAGCCGTCGTCTTCGGCGGTACCACCCACGCGTGGCGCCATCGAAGTCTCGCTGCCGTAGACACCGTCACCGAAGGAGAATCGTTCCTCGTTCCCCGTCAGCAGGTCGTGTTTGACCAAGCCGTCGAACAGGAACCACGACGGCTTACCAGAAGCCGCATAGGCGTATCGGTACTTCTCACCCGCGAAATTGCCGTTCATCATGCCGAATTCGGTGATCGAGTCACTGAGTTGCTCTTCACGCGTGGCTCCGGTGACCAGGTTCAAACGCCAGCGGTGAAGCCGGGTCTGCATGCGATCGAGAGCGAGGAAACGGAAGGCGCGCTCCCACTGATTGCCCATACCGTTGTCCGACGGTTCCGGATCACCCTGGTAGAAACCGTCCAGAACAATCTCGTCCCCCTCTTCGTAGGCGTTCACGAAGTGCAGGACATAGGTCGGATCGGCTTCGAACCACTTGATGTCAGAGGTATTTCCGCGGCGTGGGATGACTCCGAGACGCAGCGGGATATCGGGATGGAAATTCGCGACGTGCGCGCCCTTCTCCAGCAGAACCGGATCCCAGAACAAGGGGCAGTCGTTGAGGATCGCGTAGTTCTCCGTGAAGGCCATGTCGTGCGGCAAGCGCGGACCGGGAAGTGGGACGTCGACGTAGTGGACCAACTCGTTGGCCGAGTCCACGACGCCGTAGTGCATGTACGGCGCTTCCTTGCTGTAGTTGAAGAACAGCATTTCTCCGGTCTTGTCGTCCACCTTCGGATGCGCGGACACACCCCATTCGAAGGGGAACTTGCCGTTCCAGCTTTCCTTTCCGAGTGTCTCCGCCGACATCGGATCGAGACGATACAGATCTCCGCACTGGTAGAAGCTGGTGAGAGCAGTCCCCCGGTGAACGACGACGTCGGTGCTGGACGCGTCCTTCATCCGGGTGCGCGCACCCTTCCCGCCCTCGGGGCGACTGAGTTTGGGAGACTCGGCAAGCCCGGCCCACAAGGCGCCGCCGGCATCCTGCTCGGCCGCCAACCCGTCAGTCCGTACGAATCGATTGCGGTAGAACGACTCTCCGTCGCGAAAGCCCACGATGTGAATCATGCCGTCACCGTCGAAGGGGTGATACGCCTTCATCGAGGGATGGAGCGGATTCTCGGTGTTACGCAGGTAGACACCGTCGAGGTCTTTCGGAACCTCACCGAATACGACTTCGAGGTTGTCCGCTTTGAACTCGGTGGTCTGGGGTTGCCACGGGCCGGTGCGATACGGGTGATCGTCATCGGCGGGAAGGGTGGACAACAACTTGCCTACGATTTCGACGTCCATGGAATTCTCTTTTCGACTGATGGGGAAAGGCTGGGTTGGGCTGCACTTTCAGGAAACTGCGTCGACGACAAAACTGACGGTGGTGGCCGTACTTCCACCGAAGTTGAGCGTCGCAAAGCGGCTCGCACCCTCGACTTGGAAACCGCCGGCCGTTCCCGTCACCTGATGGGCCGCGTCGAGAAGCATTCGAACACCACTGGCACCCACCGGATGACCACCGCCGATCAGACCGCCGCTGGGGTTGATCGGTAGCTTGCCGCCCATGGCGATGTCACCACTCTCGATGGCTTTCCACGACTCGCCGGGCGCGGTCAGACCGATGTGGTCGATCGCGAGATACTCACTCGCCGTGAAACAATCGTGTGTTTCGATCCCGTCTATCCCGGCCAGGTCGACTCCGGCCCGGGAGAAGGCACCCATCACCGCATCCCGAACGTGTGGCATCACGTAGGGATTATCGGCGTCGCGGGCCAGCTTCTGCTCGAGACCTAAACCAACAGTCCGGTGACCCCAGCCCGCGATCTGGGCCAGCGGAGTCGCCGCAGCACCCGGGTGCTCACGGAGGTACTTGTCCGTCACCAGCACAACTCCAGCACCACCGTCGGTCACCTGGCTGCAATCGAATCGTCGAACACCGCCTTCCACAACAGGATTGGTGGCGTCGTCGCCGCCTGCATTCCCGAGTAGATCGGGTACCGCCCAACCGCGTGTCTGCGCATTGGGGTTGTTCTTCGCGTTCGCGAAATTGATCTGCGAGATCGCGCGAAGGTGAGATTCGTCGATCCCGTAGCGCCGCCCGTACTCCTTCGACACACGATCGAACATGTACGGCCACATGAATTTTGCTTCCTGACCTTCGTGTCCGACCCAGGCTGCAGCGCCCAGATGTCCGGCCGCGTCATCACCCGGAACCGTCTTCTCCAGTTCGATACCCATCACCAGAGCCGCGTCGTAGTTGCCGGCGCGCAGGTCTGCCATCGCTGCAAGTACAGCGATACTGCCCGATGCGCACGCCGCCTCGTGCCGGGACGAGGGCACACCCCATAGATCTGGATGCACGGTGGCGGGCATCGCACCCAGCTGACCTTGGCCGGCAAACAATTGACCGAAGGCATTACCGACGTGGATCACCTCGATGTCGGCGGCAGGAACCTTCGCCGCGGCCAGGGTGTGGTTCACCACCTCTTCGGCAAGGTTCGCGAAATCGAGTCCCTCACGGGTGAAGTTCCGTGCGAAGTCGGATTGGTACCCGCCGAGAATCCAAATGTTCGAAACAGTCATGACCTCTCCCCTTGCCGATCCGGCATCGGTGACGTCACCGAGATACCCGTGCAACGGCGGTTGTAATTTCATCGCAACCGTACTACAACTAGCAGAGTAACTCTACTAATTGAAGGGTTGAAAATGACTGATGCTTTTGTCCTCGACTACGTGCGCACACCGCGCGGCCGAGCATCGACGCGAGGTGCCCTCCACGAACACAGCCCCGTCGATCTTGTCGTCCACCTGGCCAAGGCTTTGCAGGGTCGAACGAACCTCGCCGCAGAACAGATCGACGACGTCGTTCTCGGTTGCGCATCGCAGGTGGACGAGCAGGGCGCGAACATCGCGAGAACTGCCGCACTCCTTGCCGGTTGGGGCGATTCCGTTCCCGGCGCGACCCTCAATCGTTTCTGCGCATCCGGCGTCGACGCAGTCGGCCAGAGCGCAGCCCGCATTCGCAGCGACGACGTGTCCCTCGTCGTGGCCGGTGGCGTCGAAAGCGTCTCCCGCACTCCGATGTTCAGTGATCGCGGACCGCTGTGGACCGACCCGGCAACCATCGCGCAGATCGGCTCCGTCCATATGGGTGTTGCCGCCGACTTGAATGCCACGATCGAGGGGTACTCCCGCGACGAGTTGGATGCGTACGGCGTCGAAACCCAGCACAAGGCTGCCGAGGCCTGGCGCAACGGCGCATTCGAGCGGTCCGTTGTGCCCGTTCCCGGCAGAAATGGTGAGGCCGGAATCGCGCACGACGAACTGGTCAGGGCAGAGACGACGGCAGAGGGACTCGCAGCGCTGCCTGCCGCCTTCGAAGGGCTCGGCGCCGCCGGTCAGGACGCACTCGCGCTCGCCGCCTACCCTGAGGTCGGCAAGATCGAACACCTGCACACCGTCGGATCCTCTCCCGCCATGGCCGACGGCGCAGCGCTCCTACTCCTCGGATCCGAGAAAGCCGCGGCGAGAGCCGGCTTGACCCCTCGCGCACGGATCATCGGATCCGCCTCGACTTCGGTGAATCCGGTCCTCATGCTCACTGCGGGCCAGAGCGCCGTGGAGGCAGTCATCGCGCGAGCCGGGCTTCGTCCACAGGACATCGACGTGTTCGAGTTCGCAGAGGCGTTCTCCGCACTCTGCCTACGGTTCCGCCGCGATCTTGACGCCGGGCCGGACCGCATGAACCCCAACGGAGGCACGATGGCGATGGGCCATGCATTCGGCGCCACCGGAGCAATTCTCGTCGGCGCATGTGTCGACGAACTGGTACGGAGCGACGGACGCTACGGTGTGGCCGCGGTCAGCGGCGCCGCCGGTGTCGGAGTCGCGGTGCTCGTCGAACGGATCGCCTCATGACCGTCAGTTCACTCTCCGGCCGCGTTGCCGTCGTCACGGGAGGGGGTAAGGGCCTCGGCCGTGCCGTCGCACTGCATCTCGCGAGCCGAGGGGTCACGGTGATCGTCAACAATCGGAATCGCACACTCGATTCGAGCGGCCGAGGCCCTGCAGATCAGGTTGTCGACGAAATCCTCGAAGCCGGTGGACAGGCCGTCGCCAACCACGACGACGTCACCGACCCCGAGGTCGGCCGAAAGTTGGTGGACGACGCTCTCACTCGGTTCGGACGACTCGACTTCTGCATCACCAGCGCCGCGGTCAGCGGTCCACAGATGCTTCATCGCACCACCGCCGAGAACCTCAGCACCGTCATCACGACAAACGTCGTCGGAACCGCACTGGTCGCCGCCGAAGCCTCCCGAGTGATGCGCGAAGCCGGATTCGGGCGCATCGTGATGATTGCCTCGACCGCAGGACTGCACGGAGAACCCACCGTGTCCGCCTACGCCGCCAGTAAGGGTGCCGTCATCGCACTGGGCCGCACCGCGGCCGGCGAAGGCGCGAGTCGCAATGTGTTCACCAATGTCGTACTGCCCTATGCCACTACGCAGATGACCGAGTCCGGAATGGATCCACGATTCATCGACATCATGGGGGCCGACCTGGTAGCCCCGGTGGTCACTGCTCTCGTCGATCCCGAGTCCACGACCAACGGGCAGGTGATCGTCACCGCAGGTAACGGAGTGCGTTCGGCCGACGCCGTCGAGGGCTCGACCGAATTCTTACCCACCACCACAGAACTCGATGCCAAAGCGCTCGACGCACTGCTCGTGACCAGCCGGCTCGGCACTCCTCACACCTATCCGAGCGCACAGGAAGCCTTCGCGGACTTCGCTTCCGAACTGCTCGACCACCACAATCAGAAAGCGCGCGCATGACCGACATCCCACTGGGCGACCTTGCACTGAACTTCGGTGTGAGCGCACTCGCCGTGCTCGTCTTCATCGCAGTCGTGATGGCCGTAGCCATCCGCATGAACAATCACTCGATCATCGACATCTGTTGGGGGCCTGGCTTTGCCGTCGTCGCCGCCGTCTCGTACCTGACGTCCATCGGATCGGACGGCAACGATCTGCGTCGCCTCGTCGTGCTGGCACTGACCGTGGTGTGGGGAATGCGACTCGGCCTCTACATCGGCTTCCGAAACCGTGGGCACGGGCAGGACAAGCGCTATACTGCCCTGCTCAAACATCAACAGGGACCGCTGGTTCCGTTCCTGATTCGCAAAATTTACGGCCTCCAGGGCGTCCTCATTCTCGTGGTGTCGCTGCCCGTCCAGTTCGCGATGTACGAGTTTCGCGCCCTCGGAGTCCTCGGCGCGATCGGCATCGCGGTCTGGACCGTCGGCTTCGTCTTCGAATCGGTTGGAGACTACCAACTTTCCCGCTTCAAAGCTGATCCGGCCAATGCCGGGAAGGTGATGGACCGTGGGCTCTGGGCCTGGACCCGCCATCCCAACTACTTCGGTGATGCATGCGTCTGGGTCGGACTGTTCATCCTCGCGCTTGGTGATCCATTGGCGCTGATCACGATCGTCTCTCCGATCGTCATGATCAAACTGCTGGTGAGCTACAGCGGTAAGGCCCTTCTCGAACGCGGCATGCGCAAGAGCAAGGGGCAGGCCTACGACGACTACGTCGCCCGGACCAGCGGATTCTTACCTCGTCCACCCCGTCCGGCACGAAACCACGCGTCGTGAGCGCCCCCACGAGTGGTCTCGCCGACGTCTTCGATCTGGAATCGACCGGCCCGGACCGGTGGCAAGGGTCGAACGACGGCGTTCGTCTACCTCAATTGTTCGGCGGCCAACTGGTAGCCCAGTCGATTCTCGCAGCCGGGCACACGGTTACCGACGGCAAAGCGATCAGTTCCGTCCACACCCACTTCCTTCGCCCGGGATCGACGGAGCATGCAACCGAGTTCTCGGTAGATCGACTTCGCGACGGAAAACGCCTGTCCACCAGAGGCGTCGACGTCCACCAGGACGGACGACTCGTCTGCCGTTCCACGGTCTCTGCCTCCTCGATCGACGAGGGCATCACTCACAGTCGCGCAGTACCTACCGCACTCCCGCCCACTGAGTGCGTGACGTTGCAAGAGTTGGCCGAGGCAGACGGTGGGTTGGGTGAGGTGTGGGAGGAGTTCTCCGCCATCGAGATTCGTGTTTCCCCCCTTGATTCGCACTCCCCCACCGCGCATTCGGCGGCGCCTCCGCGCAACATCTGGATGCGTTCGGCTCAGCGGCTGAGCGACGATCCACTGATTCACGTGGCTGCTCTCGCCTATGCCAGTGATCTGATGCTGATGGCAACCGCACTGACTCCGCACGGCTACGACATCGGGCAGGAGCACTCGCTCGACACGGACTGGACTGGTGTGTCCCTCGATCACACGATGTGGTTTCAACGCCCTGTGCGAGCGGACGAGTGGCTGCTCTTCGAGCACGCGACCCCCACAGCTCACGCCGGCAGAGCAGTCGTGAATGCGGCGGCCTTCGATCGATCCGGACTCCAGATCTGCCAGATCACTCAGGAAGCGTTACTCATTGCCCGCACCGAGTGATTCCCGACTCTTTCTGCAGACCATTCGGTACGGTCTCGCGGTGCCGCAGGGTTCGCGGCCTATGATTTCGGGGTGGTACGAGTGAATGCAGCCGGATCTTCGACACCCACCGCGTCGGCGGGCGTCACCGAGTTGCCTGCCGGCGGTCCGAACGCACTGGCCGTCACGCTCGGGTTGTTGGGGGACGAGTGGAACCTCTGGATTCTGCGATTCGCCCTGTTGGGGTCGCGGCGATACAACGACTGGCTCGCCCTCGGGGGAATCTCCAACTCCGTATTGTCCTCACGGTTGGCGGTCCTGACGGCCGGCGGAATGCTCGAGCGTCGTGAGTATCAGCAGAACCCGCCCAGGCACGAATACTCGGTCACCCGCAAAGGGCAGTCGATCTGGCCCGTCCTCATCACCATGTGGTCGTGGGAGAAGCAGTGGGCGCCCAATGAAACCCAGCCGCTTCCACCACTGCGGCACAGCACCTGCGGAAACGACTTCACTCCGATCCTGCGCTGCAAGGAGTGCGGCGAGGACGTGGACGTACGATCCCTGGACTCCCAAATGGGTCCGAGTGGGGACTTCTCACGCAGTGTCCCGGAAGCAACATCGCGGCGACGCTCCACCAAGTCCGAACGCCGTCCGGAAATTCTGGCTCACACGATGGAACTTGTCGGCAATCGCTGGTCAGCGGCGATCATCGGTGCAGCTTTCCGAGGCGCTCGCCGCTACGGAGAGTTCGCCGAGATCACCGGTGCACCACCGGCAATAGTCGCGGATCGCTTGAAGCACCTCACCGAGATCGGTGTAATGGAAACGCGTCCGCTTCCGGATCGCCCACAGTGGTCGGAGTATCGACTCACCGCCAAGGGCACGGCGTATTTCCCCGTGGTGATGTGCATGATCTCCTGGGGTCAGCGTTGGTTCAGATCCGCGGACGGCCCGGACATCGTTCTCCATCACAAGGCCTGCGGTAAACGGTTCGAAGCGCGCTTGGGTTGCAGTGTGTGTGGTGAAGAGTTGAGGTCTTCGGACATCGAGGCCGTCGACCTCACCACCTCGGTTCACGTACCCGGGTCCGGTTGGTCCTGAGGTCCCCGCTCAGCCGGCAGTGCGGATCCGGTCGAAGCTCCGGCCTCGGTGTTCGAGCGGCAGCCTGTCCCCTCGCCCGAACAGTTTGTTGCGCAGCGTTCCCTCATCGTAGTCGCCCTGGTAGGCACCTCGTTTGGTCAGCTCCGGAATCACATGCTCCACAATGTCTTCGAAGGTTCCGGGAGTTACCGCGTACGCGAGATTGAAACCGTCGACGTCGGTCTCGGACACCCACTCCTGCAACTCGTCGGCGACCTCCGCGCCGGAACCGACAACGATCGGGCCGAGCCCGCCGATGCCCGCCCACTCCGCGATGTCCCCCACCGTCCATTCGCCGCCTTTCTCGTCGGCCTGACGAAACGATGCGACCGCGGATTGAATGGCATTGCTCTCGACGTTCCCGATCGGCTCGTCCGCTCGGTATCCGGAGAGGTCGATTCCCATCCACCCCGAGGTGAAAACGAGCGCGCCTTCACTACTCGCGTAGCTGCGGTAGTCCTCGAGCTTCGCCTGGGCCAACTCAGGGGTTCGGTCGGTGATGATCGTCAACAGTGTGTAGATGCGGGCCGAGTACGGATCTCGCCCGACCTTCGTCAGTTCGTTTCGGATTCGAGCAACGGTGTCTTTGAGAATCGCCTTTGTCGGTGCACCCACAAAGATCGCCTCGGCATTCTCAGCGGCGAACCGCACCCCACGAGGCGACGCGCCGGCCTGGAAGATGACCGGCGTCCGCTGCGGAGAAGGTTCGGAGATGTGGATGCCCGGAACGGTGAAGTGCTTGCCTTCGTGCTCGATCGGATGAACCTTGGCGGGGTCTGTGTAGACCCCGGTGGTTCTGTCACGCACCACCGCGTCGTCTTCCCACGACGTTTCCCACAACTTGTAGAGAACTTCGAGGTACTCGTCCGCGTGGTCGTAGCGATCGTCGTGCTGGAGTTGGTCGTCCTCGCCCATGTTCCGTGCGGCCGAGGGGAGGTATCCGGTGACCACGTTCCACCCGATTCGCCCGTTCGTCAGGTGGTCGAGGGTGCTCAAGCGCCGAGCGAACGGGTAGGGATGCTCGAAAGCTGTACCTGCGGTGATCCCGAAGCCCAAGTGCTCGGTCACGGCAGCCATCGCCGACGCCAGCAGTAGCGGGTCCGAGACCGGTACCTGCGCGCCCTGCCGCAGCGCTGCGTCGTGATTGCCGCCGTACACGTCGTACGTTCCCAACACGTCGGCCAGGAACAGCCCGTCGAATCGTCCACGCTCGAGGAGCTTCGCCAATTCCGTCCAGTACCTCAGATCCGTGTACCTGGACGACTGGTCCTCCGGGTGGCGCCACAGACCTGGTGATTGGTGGGCGACGCAGTTCATGGCAAAGGCGTTGAATCGGATTCTGCGGGTCATTCCCGCACGATGCCGTGCCTGCTCCGCGGTGAACACCATTGCGATCAGTGCGATCGGTTCGGCTCCTGCTTGCACCCGGCGATACCGTCGACTTCGCGACCTCGTCGGCGGGCCGCTACACTGACTAGCGCAGCTGTGACGCCCGAGGCTTCGTGCCGACAGGTCGAGCGGACGCAACAGCAGTATCGGGAAGCGAAAACCCCGGCAGCACAGGGTTTTCAGCGCTTGTCGGTACGCTCCCCGCCCTCGTAGCTCAGGGGATAGAGCATTCCTCTCCTAAAGGAAGGGTCGCAGGTTCGAATCCTGCCGAGGGCACCAGGTGGGACTCTCCCCACATCGGCGCCACCAACGTGCCATTCTTGACTTCATGACGATGCCTCACTCCACGGCAACTCCCCCGAAGAACATGTCTTTGATCCCGGGTGGGACGTACTGGATGGGCTCCGAAGACTTCTATCCGGAAGAACGCCCAGTTCACCAGGTCACAGTCGACGGATTCTGGATGGACACGACGGCGGTGACGGTCGCCGAGTTCCGACGCTTCGTGAAGGCAACCGGCCACGTCACCACTGCTGAAATCGCCCCGGATGCCGCCGACTATCCCGACGCCGATCCAGCCCTCCTCGTCCCGGGATCGTTGGTCTTCAATTCGCCACCCGGCCCGGTTTCACTTGACGACTACACCCAGTGGTGGTCGTTCACTCCCGGCGCCGATTGGCGCCATCCCGAGGGCGCCGACAGCAACATCGGGGGACGTGAACGGCACCCCGTCACCCACGTGTCGTACTTCGACGCCCAGGCCTATGCCGCGTGGGCCGGCAAGGAACTCCCGACCGAGGCCGAGTGGGAGTTTGCCGCCCGCGGTGGACTCGATCGCCAGGCGTACGTGTGGGGCGATCACGACTCTCCGGGCGGGCGGCCCGGTGGCAACGTGTGGCAGGGCCAGTTCCCCTGGGAGAATCTGCTCGAGGACGGTTACGAGCGCACCGCTCCGGTCGGAAAGTTCCGGCCCAACGGCTACGGACTGTTCGACATGGCCGGGAACGTGTGGGAATGGACGGCCGATCACTACACGTCCGACCACGCCCACAGTTCCAAGAACGTCGCGCCGGCCTCGTCGTGCTGCATTCCTCGTAATCCCCGAGCGGAGTTCGCCACGGAGGCGTTGGTGGGCGAACCCTACGCACGACGGGTGATCAAAGGCGGCTCACATCTGTGTGCACCGAACTACTGCTTGCGATACCGCCCCGCCGCGCGGCAGGGCGAATCCGAGGAGTCCTCGACCTGCCACGTCGGCTTCCGGTGCATCATCCGCATTCCGCAGGAGTAGATCAGAAGGGCACGTCCCCCAGGATGGCCACCCGCTCCATGACGCGACGATGCGGGAAGTAGTCGCTCGCAGCGTAGTGCTGGGTGGCCCGGTTGTCCCAGAAGGCAATGGAATTCGGCGCCCACTTGAAGCGGCACTGAAAGTCCGGGACCTTGACCTGCGCGAACAATAGGTTGAGCAGATCGTTGCCTTCGACAGGATCCATATCCGGAATGTGGGTGGTGAAGAGGCTGTTGACGAACAGAGTTTTACGCCCGGTCTCCGGATGCTTACGCACCATCGGATGCAGAACCGGCGGGTACTGCTCCTTCATCTGCTCCAACTTCTCCGGGCTCATGCCGCGTCCGAAGGACGGTACAAAATCGTGGATGGCGTCCTTGCCGTCGATCAAGTCCTTGATCTCGTCGGGGAGGCAGTCGAAGGCGTTACCCATATCGGCCCAGAGCGTGTCACCACCGGCAGGCGGTACGTCGATCGCCCGAAGTACTGAACCGAGCGGCGGCGTCTTCGTCCAGGTGACGTCGACGTGCCAGATGTTCTCCGTTCCTGGACTGTCCTCTCCGCGTTCGAATCTGACGACTGCCGGGACCTCTCCCTGCGGGAGAAGTGGATGAACCTCGAGTTCACCCCAATGGGCCGCGAAGTCACGATGATTCACGCTCGAAATCGGCTGGTCCCGAAAGAACACGACCTTCCATTCGAGGAGGGCCCGACGCACGTCCTCGATCTGCTCCTCCGACGGATCATGCAGGTCGATGTCGCTGATCTCGGCACCGATGAACGGTGTGACGGGTGTCAGAGTGAACCGCTCGTACGGCCTCGATTCAACGCCTTCCGGGTTTCGCCTCATTCCGCGTGGTCCGAATTCGATTGTGTGATTGCCGATTTGGACTGTTCGTGAGGATGTAAGGGTAGCCATCGAATGACTCCGTCCTGTCGTGTCGTGTCGCGGGGTCACACGTCAGTCGACGCGTGCACCCGCTTTGCTCGTGTACGTTTGTGTGCGCTTTGGGGCGCGGTCAGTGCTCCTACCGCGAGATCGACCAGATGATCCACTGTCGTATCGAAATCTGCCTGCACAACCGGGTTTTCGTCTTCGCGGCGCTGCTCGAAGATTGCCAGAGCGGAGACGCTCATGTTGAACGTCAGATCGATCCGTTCGACCGCGACGCGGCGAGATAGATGCGGCAACGCCCGCGTCAACCTGACGACAACTTCGTTGATCCCCTCGCTGACCTCGCGGAACTCAGCACTCTGCGTATCCACCGACGGTGAGATTCGGGCAATGAACCTCGCATAGTTGGAACCGTCGACCGTCGCCAGAAAATCTGCCAGCGGGTACAGAAAGGCTTCGACCAAAGCACGGACCAAGTCGGTCCGCCCACTGGCGTCGATGTCGTCGAGATACGTCAGTCGCGCTGCGTTGATCTGATCCATCCGATGCCGGAATACGGCCAGCACCAGACCGTCTCGCCCACCGAAGTGATACTGAACTGCAGAGTTGTTGCGCTGCCCGGCCGCAGTCGCCACGTCCCGCATGGACACTTCGTGAATACCTTGCTCGGCGAACATCCGCTCGGCGACGGCGATCATGGCGTTCTTGGCATCCAACGAGGCGGGCATACACCGACCATATAAGTCACTGTCTTAATTCCGCAAGCCCCATCCCCTGTGCGCGGTTAGGGAGTGCAGGGACTCCTTACCCACTCACGGGGGTAGTTGTCCCAGTCAACGAGACATACGCCGCCAACTGAATTCCGATCGATACGCTCCAGATTAAGACGACTGCTTAATCCGCCCGGTTTTGCACACGCCAAGGAGCCTGCTGGTGAATCGCCATTCCATTCCGATCATTCCCGAGACGCCGAACGTCGCGGCCGCCGTGTACTACCCCGATCAGAATCCCCCGTACACCCGCCCGGAACCGCTTCGCCCGCCGGCCGGGGCCCCGAACGTGCTGCTGATCATGATCGACGACGTCGGATTCGGCGCACCCTCCGCGTTCGGTGGCCCGTGCCGCACCCCCACCGCCGAGCGTTTGGCCGAAACCGGCGTGAAATACAGCCGATTCCACACCACGGCTCTGTGCTCGCCGACGCGTGCCGCCACACTGACCGGGCGCAACCACCACAGTGTCGGTATGGGTGTCATCTCCGAAATGGCCAACGCGGCACCGGGATACAACGGGACCCGCCCCGCCTCTGCCGCCACGGTCGCACGCGTCCTACAGGGAAACGGCTATGCGACAGGCGCTTTCGGCAAGATGCACCAGACCCCGACGTGGGAGACCACCGCTGCCGGGCCGTTCGACCGTTGGCCGGTCCGTGAGGGTTTCGACAAGTTCTACGGTTTCCTCGGTGCCGAGTCCGACCAGTTCACCCCGGTTCTCTACGAGGACTTCACGATGGTCGACTTACCCAATACACCACAGGAGGGTTACCACCTGTCAGAGGATCTCGTCGACCACGCGATCGAATGGATCGAGGGCGTCAACACGATGGACCCCGACAAGCCGTGGTTCTGCTATCTCCCCTTCGGCGCGTGCCACGCTCCACTCCAGGTTCCGGACCGATACCTGAACAAGTACGTCGGCGAATTCGATCACGGGTGGGATCGCCAACGCGAGATCACCCTCCAAAAGCAGAAGGAACTGGGCGTCGTCGCTCCTGATACCGAATTGGCCCCGTGGGCTCCAGGGCTCCCACACTGGGACGAACTCGACGACGACCAGAAGAAGGTCTCGGCCCGTTTGATGGAGTTGTACGCGGCGTTTCTCGAGCACACCGACGACGAGGTAGGCAGGCTCGTCGACCGGTTGCAGGACATGGATGTACTCGACAACACTCTGGTGCTCTACATGATGGGTGACAACGGCGCTTCCGCGGAAGGCGGAATGGAGGGCTCGTTCAACTACCTCGCCGGCCTCAACGGTCACAAGAGTGCGACATCCGACGTACTGGCGCGCTACGACGAATTGGGGACCGAAACCAGCTACCCGCACTATCCGGCGTCCTGGGCTCTGGCTCTCGACACCCCGTACCAGTGGGCCAAGCAGGTTGCGTCCCATTACGGCGGTACCCGAAACGGTCTGATCACCCACTGGCCCAAGGGGATCGACAAGCCAGGAATCAGGGAGCAGTGGCATCACTGCGTCGACATCACGCCGACAATCCTGGAAGCTGCCGGTATTCCGGCACCGACCAGCGTCGACGGGGTCACCCAGAAACCGATGGAAGGCGTGGCGATGAACTACACCTTCGCCGAGCCCGATGCCGAAGAGCGCCACACCACACAGTATTTCGAGATCTTCGGCAACCGCGGAATCTACGATCACGGTTGGACCGCAGTCACGGCCCACCGCGCACCCTGGCTGATGGCCACTCACGGCCTCGAGCTCACACCGATGAGCGAGGACCGTTGGGAGCTGTACGACACCTCGGTCGACTGGTCGCAGGCCCGCGATCTCGCGGACGAGCATCCCGAGATCCTCGCCCGGCTCAAGGAAAAGTTCCTCGTCGAGGCGGCCAAATATCAGGTGCTGCCGCTGGACGACAGAACGGTCGGTCGCCACGCCACCGCGGAATCACGACCCCCGCATCCGATGATGGGCCGCAAGACCCTCACGCTGTACCCACACATGAACGGTCTGGTCGAGAAAGCCGCGCCGACGTTCTTCAACCGCTCGTACACGCTGACCGCAAGTCTGGGTAGCGTCGCCGACGGCATGCTGGTCAGCCTCGGTGGCCGGTTCGGCGGATTCGCTTTGTACATACTCGATTCCGTCCCCGTCTACTGCTACAACTTCAGCGGCGGTGGTCGGACCTTCGTGCGTGGGCGCAACCCGCTGGCACCCAATGCACGCGAGGTGTCCGTCCACTTCGAGTACGACGGCGGCGGAATCGGCAAGGGCGGAACCGCCACCCTGATTGTCGACGGCGAGGTGGTCTCCGAAGGCCGGATCGAGAAGACCACTCGGGCGATCTTCAGCATGAACGAACAGCTCGACGTCGGCATCAACCGGGGAAGCCCGGTCGCGGAAGAGTTCGCGGACAAGGGCACGTTCCGCTACGGCGGCAAACTCCACAGCGTGACCGTCGACTTACGATCCACCCGAGATGTGGTGTCCGCAGAGGAACGGGAGAAAATCTCACTCGCCGTGCACTGATCGACCAGGCGACGCTCGCCGATTGTGCAGCCGCGCGCGATATCTGCCGTGCGGCTGCACAATCGCCCTGCGTCTATCCGACCGTGTACATCTGCAGGCACGGCCCCACCGGGCGAGCTTCCAGGATGTCGCGGGCCTTCTCACGCGCTGCGTTGAACTCCCAGGGCGCAGTGGTGCCCGGCACTCCGAATCGATATCTGCTCAAGGCACATGAACGCTGCGGTTCCGGTAGACGATCCAAGGCAGGTACCGCGTCGACGGAGAGCCCGCGTAAGTAGGAAACGTCGATGCTCTTGCCGCCCTCGAACCGTTCCACGTTCTTTTGCGCGATGTACGCGTCGGGGTTGAACACCGCGAAGGCCAGCAGCGCGACGGCCGAAGTGGCGAGAACAGCTGTGGGCAGCCACTTCCCGGACATCCGAATACCTGCGACGAGCAACAACACGAACACGAAGCCAAGAAGCAGCTCTGTCGCGAAGACGCTGACCCGGAGCACCGTGAAACCGTACTGATTCTCGTACAACCACATCCGGTGCACAGCGGACGCCACGATCACCAGGCTGAAAACACACAGGGCACCCAGCAGTCCGCGGGCAAGACGCCTCGATCCAGCGTCGCGGCGGTCGATGTACCGCACTGCGACGGCGATGACGAGCAGCGTCAGCACGGTAACCGCCATGAGCTGCCAGAAACCCTCACGCGCGTAGTCCGCATAGGTCAGTCCATCGGTCACCTGTACGTGCTCGTCTCCCCCGAACAGCGTCTTCGTCTGTACTGCAACAAAACCGAGGAACAGCACGTTGAGTACTCCGAGCGGGACCGCCCACTCCCACATCGGCAACGGCGTCGCCTGCGCAGGTGCAAACGCGTCCACCGTCGGCGTTCTGCGGCGCAGATACACCGCAACCAGCGTGCCGAACGCCATCACGACGCCGGCAAAGATCCGTGCCCCCGGGTTCGACACCGAGATGGCCGGAGCGAAGCCGCCGAAGATCTTCGCGAACTCCGGATCCGCACTCACGAACAAAGATCCGAAAATCAACAGGAGAAGAATCGATACTGCGCTCACGACGACAACTCGCGCCGCCGGCACCCGCGGAGCAGAGCGGGTAGCGAGCTTTCGACGACGAACGAAGTTGACCGTCCGGTGCGGTGCCCGCCAGGGAGCGACCGTTCCCAGAAGTATCCCGGTCCACGTCCGCCCGCCGATCAGAGTCCACGTGAACAGAACCCACGCAACCACGACGCAGAGGAACACCAACCACTCCGCACCGCGAACGGCGGCAACACCCAGCAGTGCGAGCATCCCGATGGCGGCGACCCACTGCGTCACGGTCATCCGCGGCGGCGTCAGAATCCCGAAGACGATCACCACACCGGCACCCACGATCACGTACGCGATACTCGCGAACCCTGGGTCGAGGATCAGGGCCGCAAGCACCCCTACTCCGGCCGCGCCGAGGAGCATCGAGCGGGTGGCCATCGAAGTGCGATCGGGACGCCAGAACCGGCTGGAACGCTTGGGTTTTACGGCCGGCATCGGCGGTTTCGGTGGAATTACTATCGGAGCGCTCATGTGATCTCCTATGTGTCTGGTTCAATTTTTCAGGGTCGGAAGTACAGACGAATGCCGATGAAGATATGCGCCATCGCGAGATCTCTCGATCTCGTCAGGGACTTTGATTCAGTTCTGCGGCAGCACTACTCGAATGCAACAACCCGACGGGGCATCGACGACGGCAATCCTGCCGTCATGTAATTCGACCGCCCACTTCGCGATCGCGAGGCCGAGTCCGGTGCCTCCGTCGGTCGAGCCGCCGCGGATGAAGCGGTCGAACACTCGCTCACGGGCCTGTGGTTCGATGCCGGGGCCGTCGTCGTGGACGTCGAGCACCAACTCCCCCGCGCTGCCGGTACGTACTCGGATGACAACTTTGGTGTCGACGTTCCCGTGCTGAACCGCATTGTCCACCAGGTTGGTCACCACCTGGTGGAGGCGATCCGGATCGGCGACCACGGACAATTGTGGAGGCTTGACGTCTATCTCGATGTCGCCCGCACTCACACTCGACAGCTCGCGTAAGAACGGCTCGACCTCGAAACGGCGGCGTTTCAACGGCATTGCGCCGCCCTCGAGTTTCGAGAGATCGAGAAGGTCGGCTACCAGCGCGCCCAGTCGTTCCGTTTGCCGCAGCGCCGATTTCATCATCGCCGGATCCGGTTCTTCGACACCGTCGACGACGTTCTCGAGCATGGCTTGCAAAGCGGTGATGGGCGTGCGCAGTTCGTGGGAGACGTTGCCGATCAACTCGCGGCGGTACCGGTCGTCGGCCCCGAGGTCCTCGGCCATCCGATTGAACGCATGGGCGAGTTCGCCTACTTCGTCTCTGGAAGTCGCTCGTACTCGCCGCGAATAGTCGCCGCGCGCCATCGCCTTCGCCGCGGCCGTCATCTCGCGAAGCGGTGACGTCATCCCGTGTGCGAGCACCTGAGTAACGCCTAGAGCGACAACCAACGCCGTCAGTAGAGCAAAACGAAACGGTTGTTGCGACGTCAGCCAGAAACCACCCGCGGCGAACACCAGTGCTGCGACAACCAGGAGGCCGACCTTCACCTTGAAGGACCGCATCGGGTCCAGCGGCCGCGGCCACCGTGCAAAAAGGCGGTCGACGACGCTCATCGCGGCACGTCCCAGGCGTACCCGACCCCGTGAACGGTCCGGATCACGGAAGGTCCGAGCTTGCGTCGCAGTGCCTTGACGTGGCTGTCGACGGTCCGACTGCCCGCTCCCTCACCCCAGCCCCAGATCTCCTCGAGCAGCGACTCCCGCGGGATCGCGGCTCGCGGCCGCTCCGCCAGATAGGCGATGAGATCGAATTCGGTGCGAGTCAGGTGAACTTCTTGCGCATCACGGCGCACTCGACGTTCGGTCAGGTCGATCACGACGTCACCGAACTCGAGGAGGTCGGCCACCGGGCGAGCAGCGTGCTCCGCGCGATCCGCACGCCGAAGCAGAGCCTGCACCCGGGCGACGAGCACACGCATGCTGAACGGCTTGCTCAGATAGTCGTCGGCCCCGACGCCGAGACCGATCAGCATGTCCGTTTCATCGGCGCGAGCGGTCAGCATCAGCACAGGCACCGGGCGCACGGCCTGGATGCGGCGGCAGACTTCGAGTCCGTCGAATCCCGGCATCATCACGTCGAGTACCACCAGGTCTGCGTCCATCTGCTCGCAGCGGGCCACCGCGCTGGGACCGTCGAATGCCAGCTCGACGTCGTAGCCCTCGGCACGCAGCCTCGCCGCGATGGACTCGCAGATGCTGACCTCGTCGTCGACCACGAGCACTCTTCGCTGACTCATGGAACTGACTGTATTCGGCCCTCGTGGATGAACCTGGGAGGACTTGTGAAGGTTCTGTGCAGGTTCTAGAACCTGCGGATGTTGTTGATCGGCAGATCCGCCAGGGGCGTCAGTCCGGTCGGAACACCAACTCCGTAGGCGTTGAACACCATTCCGAACCCAGCGTAGATGCCGACGTGCGTCGCACCGGGGTAGAAGGTGATGACGTCGCCGGGGGCGAGGGCCCACCGGGGAACCGGCTGTCCGACGTTGGCCTGCTGTTGGCTGGTCCGTGGCAGATTCACGCCGGCCTGCCGAAACGCCCATTGCACCAGCCCGGAGCAGTCCCACGAGTTCGGCCCGACGCCGCCCCACTGGTAGGGCTTTCCGGTCTGAGTGCTCGCCGCTGCCAGCGCGATCAGCCCTGCCGGACTCGGAATCGGAAGGGCGGCTGATCCGCTGCTGATGCTGCCCGTGCTTCCCAAGCTTCCGGAACTCCCGCTACTGCCACCGCTACCGAGGCTTCCCGGGTCGGCTGAGGCAGGGGCAGCGGAGAGCAACAGGACACTTCCGGTCAGCAAAGCCGCGACCGTTCCCGTTCGGAGTGTCGACTTCTTCATGCATCCGTCCTTCGTGGGAGTCGTTTCGGCGCGCGGCAGCGCACCTCGATAGCCGTGAACTGGTAAGACACGTGAAAACAAACACTTCGTTCGGATGTTAACTGCGTGGACGTGGTGTTCGGACAGGAATGATTGATCCGATTTGTCGGTTTTGAACAAACGGGCCTTACGTCCCGGGCTGGCAGAAGATCAGGGAATGATGGGGGATTTCCTGGATCCCGCGGCACGACAAGGTCCATAGATTCGACTCATGCGCCCTTACCTGCTCGTCGCCGCGGTCATCATCGGAGCCATCACGGCACTCGTCGGTTGCTCGACGCTCCAGCGCGCAGTGGAGATTCAATCGGATCTCGACGGACTCACCAGGTCGGGTGTCGTCGGGTCGATCGCAACACTCGACGACGGCACCACGACGGCTGTCATGACCAGCGGCGTACCCAATCGGACCAACGGCGATTCGATCGGCAAGAATGATCGGGTCCGGATCGGAAGTGTGACAAAGACATTCACCGCTTCACTCGTCCTGCAGTTGGTGGCCGAGGGCAAGGTCGACCTCGACGCACCGATCGAGCAGTATCTCCCGGGCCTACTGCACAGCAGTGACATGGACGGCAGTGGCATCGACGGTAGCGCGATCACCGTGCGGCAACTGCTGCAACATCGCAGCGGCCTTCCCGAGTTCGCCGGAGAACCCGGCGCCGACGAATGGATTGCAGCAAACGAGAACCGAACGCTGACGCCGTCCACCGCGGTCGCCATCGCCCTCGGCAAACCGGCGCAATTCGTCCCCGGAACGTCGTTCGTCTACACCAACACCAACTACATCGTTCTCGGAATGCTCGTCGAATCCGTGAGTGGCCGCAGCTACGCCGATGAACTCCGGTCTCGGATACTCGATCCGCTGGACTTGGAAGACACGTACCTCCCGCCGGCCGGTGAGCTCGACATCAGGGGCGATCACCTGACGGGCTATCAGGATCTCGACGGTGGCCTGACCGACGTTTCCCGCACGGAACCGTCGATCCCCTGGTCTGCCGGAGCGATGGTCTCGACGGGCACAGACCTGAACACCTTCTGGCGTGCACTACTCGACGGGCAGGTGGTGCCGGCCGAGCAGCTTGCCGAGATGACCACCCCTCAGGTCGCCGCCACCGAAGCCGAGGGACTCGGGTACGGGATGGGCGTCGGCGCCACCGAACTTCCCTGCGGCGTCACCTATACCGGCCACAGTGGCGGGATCTACGGGTACTACACACTGTCCGGCGCGACGCCGGATCGTGCGTTCACCGTGACGCTGACGTCGACGCCGAAGGACCAGCCGGACACCGTCGCGATACTCTCTCACGCGCTCTGCCCCTGACGCTGTTACCAGTACTGATGACGCTGCCCGTCGGTATCCGCGACGAAGATGACCGCGTCGGCGCCGTCCAACTCCGAAGGTTTCAGCGGCAGGTGGCCGGGCAGGATCGCCTCTCCCGCGGTGACGGACGGGTCAAGTGCTGCGCGAAGTGCGGGCGCCGGAAACAGGGCACGCCGACTGGTCGCATCGGCCAACGCTCCCTGCAGAGTGCCCGGATCACTGTCGGGGTTGGCGTCGGTTGCCACGAATACGTAGCGCTCCCCGAGGACAAGTCCGACAAGTGAGCCGGCGCTCCCCCAGCTGACCACGTCGCCGTTGACGGGCATGTCGGACGGCACTCGCAGGAGATGGGCATTGTGTGCGAAGAGCAGGATCGGCCCGCGTCGCTGCTCCTGGGCGACGACCGCCAACAGGTTCTCGGCCATCATCTCGGCACGCAGACTGAGCAGAGTGCCGATGCAATCAGGAGCGGAACTCGCCATCGCGGAGTGATAGCGCAAGAGCCCCAGAGCGGTGCGTGAATGTGCAAGGGCCAGGTCGTACCCGGCCGGGTCGGCGGGCCGCAGCACAGGTGCGGCGCGCCGCAGGACGCTGGCGAGGTCGTCCGCAATGATGCGCAGAGCGCGAGCATGATCGGAATTGCCGACGGACGCAGCCGGTTCGAACATCGCCGCCGGGTTGGTCCAGTCGGTGTCCTGCCCGAGCAGAAGGTCGATGCCGTCGAACGAGTGCGGCCGCATCGCAGCGGGCAGGAAGTCACCTGCTGCAGACAGCGCGCCACGTGGGCTCGGTGCACCGGAATACTCCACCGGAGCGTCGAAGCCGTAGAAGCGAACTCGGTCGGCCGGAGCGCGGCCGTGGTTGTACTCGCGTAGCCATTCGACGAGTTCGCGGTTACCCGGTACCGCACCGAATCCGTGGCTGAAGCCTGTGGCGAGCACCTTCTCGATGTCCGCCTCTCCCCCGTTCACGTAGTCGTTCACGAGCAAAGCCACAAAGACATCTGTTTCGAGCACGATCGACCGATATCCTCGTTCGACCAGTTGGCCGAGAAGTTCGTTGCGCAGCAACGGAAATACCTTGACTCCGTGGGTCGGTTCGCCGAGGGCGAGCAGAGTCGGCACCTCGGTTAGCGTGGCGAGCAGTTCGTCGACCGCACGACCAAGACTTGCCGCGTCTTCGAGTTGGCGGCCGAACTCACTCAGCGCTGGGGCAGTGGACATGATCATCCCTTTCGAAGGTGGACTGCCTTCGACAGTATCGTTGAAGATTCGAGTGAAACTTTCACTGGCAATTACCTGGGGTATACCGTGAAAAGCCTCAATCGGAGGTGATCAGTGCGGCCCATAGACCTTGCCCGTGAACACGGGTTGTCCGCACAGGCGATCCGCAACTACGACGATGCCGGCATCCTCCCTCCGAGCGAGCGCAGCACTTACGGCTACCGGCGATACACCCCAGTGCACGCGCAAGCCCTGCGCACTTTCCTCGCATTGCGCGGCGGTCACGGGCACCAGCGGGCCACGGAAATCATGCGGGCGACCAACCAGGGCGACACCGAGTCCGCCTACCGCCTGATCGACAGTGCGCACGTGACGCTGCTCGCCGAGCGAAAAACTCGCACCGAGGTAGCCACAGCGCTGGGGACTCTGTCCACCATGGCACCGGCACTGGTGCACGGTCCAGCGCTGACGGTGGGTGAGCTGGCGCGCCGTCTCGGCGTTCACCCGGCGACACTGCGCACATGGGAAGAGCACGGCATCCTGCGCCCCGAGCGCGAACAGGCAACGGGTTATCGCGAATACGGTTCGGAGTGTGTGCGCGACGCCGAGATCGCACGGCAGCTGCGGCGCGGTGGCTATCGGCTGTCGCAAGTCGCTCAGTTTCTCGATTCGCTGCGCGAGGCCGGCGGAGCAGACGCATTGTCAGCGTTCCTCGAATCCTGGCAAGACCGGCTGGCCACACGCAGTCGCAACCTTCTCGCCGGCGCAGCTCAGCTCGATGCCTATCTCACGATGCTGGATCAGACCTCGCCTGGTTGCCGATCAGCAAACGGTTGAGGCGTCAGTTCACAAGCCGCGCAAGGCTCCTCACCATCTCACCGACGGTGTCGGTCGACGGCTCATTCCGACGCGCTTGTGGACATCAGAGGTCCGATCGAGTGCCGGCAGCGACTCTATGACTGGTTACTTTGCGATGGGCTATCCGTGCCCGCTATCTCCCTGCAGAGAAATATCAGATCCAAAACTCAACTGATTTTCGATCGTCAATCGAAAAGGTGGAAACGGGATCCCCCGATCATCTCCGCATTTCTCCGAGGACCGTGAATCCACCTCAGCAGCGCCGAGTTTCGAGTACGTTGCCGTGCTGCAGCACCCGAACCGAGCGGTGCCACAATGTATCTCCCTGCCGAACTTCCCTCGCGATGGTGGCACTGAAGCGCTCTGCCGTCCAGCAAAGTTTCACTAGGCGATCTGTTAAAACCGCACTCCGAGATGCATTACCGCGCGGTTGGTATGAGACGCTTCTCCTGTCCATCTGGAGCCGTGCAGAGACGAGAACAACATTGCGCATACAAAGTCTGGCAGTAAGTAACCACTCACGTCTCGCAGATTTCGACATCGGAGTACGTGAGCACTTGGTGGTCGTCGGCCCCAATGACGTCGGTAAGTCGTCGTTGTTGCGGTGCCTTGACTTCTTGCTCGGATGTAGCAACGCGCAGCTATACCAGCGACTAACTGTCGACGACTTCCGAGTACGCGATCAACCACTCATTGTGCGGGCAAACCTGATAGGCCTTTCCTCCGACGATCAAGCCCTTTTCCCCGACGAAACAACGGTCGATCCGCGGAGCAGCGAGCTGACCCTCACATTGCTCCTTAGCGCAACGATCGTTGATGGGGAGAATCTGTCGATCCAACGCACGGCACCGACTTCCGGCACCGGTCGGCAAATATCTCGCGAACAACTCGCCGGACTCGGATGGGCGTTTCTCGGCGCAACTGCCTCATCGCGTGATCTTCGCGAGGACCGCCGGAGTTCAGTGAACGACATCCTTCAGGCAGTCGACCTCGGTGCCGAACAAGCCGATTTCGAAGCATTGACTGCGCGCTTGGTCACTCTGATTGGATCTTCGAAAGTACTAAGCGACCTGCGCACCAATCTTGCGTCTCAACTATCGAAGGCACTCCCCCATTCGGTCGATGAGAACGACTTGGTGCTGTCGCCTGGCGCGAGTGTGGACGACGACGTGCTCAGCGACGTCCGACTGCAAATAAAGCGCAACGGGCAGTTGCGAAGCCTAGTCGAACAATCAGATGGCACTCGTGCCCTCTATGCTCTCGCTTTATACGACCTGGTCAGCTCTGCAGCAAATGTGGTCGCCATTGACGAGCCTGAAATTCACCTTCACCCCACGAGTCAACGTAGCCTTGCGAAACTTCTCCAGAGCAGTAGCACTCAGAAAGTTCTAGCAACACATTCAGCTGACATTGTCGGCGGCTTCCGTCCCGACTGCATCGTCAGCATCCGAGCAGGCGGCATCGTTGTCCAACCTCGTGCGGGCTTCCTGAGCGACGATGAGCGGATGGCCGTTCGATGGTGGGTTCGAGACAAGCTAGAACCACTCACTGCAAGAACCGTAATCGCAGTAGAGGGAATCTCCGACCGCATTCTCCTTGAGCGAGTGTGCCAGCTGACCGGGCGCGACCTAGACCGGTTGGGGGTTTCAGTGATCGAAACCGACGGCTGCGGCGACATGGGGCCAGTCTCCAAACTCTTCGGAACTACCGGATTCAATATCCCCATATCTCTGCTAATCGACGAGGACGCCAAGACCAAGACCGCGGACGCTCTAAGCATTCCCGAGGCTGACCTCGAACAACACTCCGTTTGGATCTCAGATCCTGATCTCGAAGCCGAATACGTAGCAGCTCTTGGTGCCGATACAGTCTGGAGCGCGCTATCTGCCTCGCATCTATTCAGTAAGAACGAACTTGCAAATTGCGCTGTCTCTGGGCCTGGCAAAAGTCGCACGGAAGCAGACGTGGCAGCGTTCTGCCGGAAGAAGTCCAAGTACAAGGTCCAGGCCGCAATGGTGATAGTGGACCTACTCGACGCTCAGACTGCACGCTCCATTTCCAGCATGGAGAAACTCCTGGCCGCAACCGTTGACGGGATGTGAAATGCTTCAACCCACTGAAGATCAGATCGCAATCCGCGATCACGCCAGTCTCTCGTTGTTGGCCATTGCTCCCGCTGGCTGTGGGAAAACGGAAGCCCTCGCACTGCGGATCGCCGCCCTGGCACATCGCGGCACAGTCCAGGCACCCCGCCGCATCCTAGTAACCACTTTCACAAACAAGGCTAAGGACAACCTCACCGAGCGCCTAGGCGACTACTTGTCCCCTGCACTGCTTCGGCAGCGTGCCACCATCGCCAATTTTCACGGCCTTGCGACCAGGATAATCCGGGCGCACGGAAACGTCGTAGGCGTCAACCCTGAAGCGACCATCCCCGAATCCGACTGGGTCGCGGATCAATGCCGCCAGAGAAACTTGCCATTCAAAGTTTCGCAGCGGATTCAGAAGGTGCTCCAAACCATCAAACAGGATGACATTGACGACTCCGAAGTAACAGTCCGTCTGCAAGAATTAGGCGAATCTGTTGCCCTTGAGATCGAATTGCTGCGGGTGGCCGAGGGTCGCCTGACCTACGATGACCTGCCTCGCACGGCCTCGCTGATTCTGGCTCATGACGCCGTAGCTTCGCTTTACCGCAATCACTTCGCGGCTGTCGTCGTTGACGAGTTCCAGGATTTGACGCCTCAACAGTTGCGCATCATCCATCGCATCGGCGCAGGCAAGACCACTTACGCAGGCGACATAGCGCAAGGCATCTACAGCTTCGCCGGCGCAGACCCCGCTAGTGTCTACGCAGCAATCACGGCGGAGTGCACCGATATTCTCGAATTTTCGCAATCACACAGATCTTCGCCCGCGGTACTAGAAGCAGTCAACGCGCTATCGAGCTGCACAGGCGGCATCCAGTTGAGCGCCGCGCATCCTGAATCGTGGCCCGGCGGTGGGCTGGTAGCTAGACTCGACTACCCAGCGGCAGCCGACGAGGCCGAGTCAATCGCAACTCTCTGTCAGTCCTTCTCAAACGGGCTCCTGAACACAGAATCGGTGTTATCTCCCGGATTTCGACCCGTCGCAGATTCGTCGATGACGCTATGAACACCACGGACCTTCCCTTCTACCGTTGGGACGACGGAGTCCTCGACACCGACACGGCCAAAATCATCAAAGCCATGCTCACCACAATCGAATCCACGGACTTCGGGTCAAGCACAGAACCCCTCAGAGCCCTGCGCGACCTAGCAGGACTTGAGACGGTTCACGATCCGGACACGCGAAGATCACTCGTCACCGCAATCGACTGGTGTCACGATCTTCTGAATGCAGGCGAGAATCCCACTACGATTCGGAAAAGGATCCGTATTGGCGAAAACTCGAATCTAATCAACACTCCAGGAGTCCATCTCCTAACCGCGCACGCAGGAAAAGGACAACAGTTCGACTGGGTAGTCGCGCTCGGCATCGAGGATGATCACATCCCCTACTTCGAAGCCAAGACTCCGGACAGCATCGTGGAAGAAGCACGCGTCCTGTCCGTAATACTTTCGCGGGCGCGACACGGAACTTTCCTTACCGTGGCCGCCAACGTACCCAACAAACAGGGCGACCCCTGGCCCAAGAAACCGTCCCGATTCTGGGAGTTCCTCAACGGCATCTACCTAGACCGGCAACACGCAACGCAGTGGCTCAAGGGAGCCGACTGGGACCAATTGCGCGCCGTATAGAGCGCCTGAGCAGCTCATTTTCTTGGCCCTATTCACGCAGTCGGCGTCAGCGTGTGATCGCGGTATACAACAAGAAACTGCGCAAAGAATACAGGCTGTTGGCAGCGTTCCTCGAATCCTGGCAAGACCGGCTGGCCACACGCAGTCGCAACCTTCTCGCCGGCGCAGCTCAGCTCGATGCCTATCTCACGATACTGGATCAGACCTCGCCTGGTTGCCGATCAGCAAACGGTTGAGGCGTCAGTTCACAAGCCGCGCAAGGCTCCTCACCATCTCACCGACGGTGTCGGTCGACGGCCACGGGAATTCCGGGAGATCGGCCCGCAACATCACCTGTCCGTGCAGCGAAGTCCAGATCGATACCGCATCGACAAAAGTGTCTGTGCTGGCCGACCTCCCAGCGGCGACGCACGCGTCGAGGTTGGTCACCAGCGTGTTGAAGGCGGCCAGTCCTCGCGTATCCGATTGTGGTGACTGACCTTTCGGCCTGGACCACCCGAACAAGACCCGATACCGAGCGGGCTCGGAAATGCCGAACTCGACGTATGCCGAGCACCCGGCATACAGACCCTCGACCGGGTCGGGGTGTGCGGAAACGGCGTCGGCCACGGCGAGATGCAACTGCTCCAGCGATTCGGAGACCACCGCTTCGACAATGGCATCGCGATCGGAAAAGTGTCCGTAGATAGATGGTGCGGATATCCCGACTTCGCGAGCGACTGATCGGAGCGTCACCGCCTGATCCGATCCGGTGCGGGCGATGAGCGTCGCCGCTGCGGCGACGATCTCTCCGCGGAGCCGTGCGCCGCTTCCTCTCGGATTTCGGGCGCGAGTACTCCGAGAACCACTCGTCCCAGTTTCATCGGCATCTTCGGAAACATCACTCACCCGACAAACTTTACACATGTAAGGCGAAGGGGTACGTTCTCATCACTAAACATTCGTAAGGTTACATTCGTAAGGACATGATGAATTCCCTCGAACCCACTGACCGGCGACGATGGGCAGCACTGGGCGCCCTCTGCACATCCCTCGTCGTAGTCACGATCGACAACACCATCCTCAACACCGCTATCCCGACCCTTGCCCGCGAACTGCGGGCGACCACCGTCGACCTGCAATGGATCACCAACGCATACACATTGGCGTTCGCCGCCTTGCTCATCACGGCAGGTGGACTCGGCGCGAGATTCGGTCACCGTCGGATACTTCTGACCGGCCTCACCGTGTTCGCTCTCGGGTCAGCCTTCGCTGCCCTCTCTTACACGTCGTTGCAGCTGATCGGCTGGAGAACAGTGATGGGGGCAGCCGCCGCACTGGTCATGCCGGCGACGCTGTCACTTGTCGTCTCGATGTTCGCCCCGCACGAGAGAGGCCGGGCGATAGGAATCTGGTCTGCAACCGCCGGACTGGGAATCGCGATCGGCCCCGTAGCCGGTGGCGTACTACTCGAACATTTCAGTTGGGGAAGCGTCTTCTGGATAAACGTCCCACTGGTCGCCGGTGTGATCGCCGCGACGGTTTCTCTTGTGCCCCCGGCAAGAGGAATCACGAAGGGTTCGTTCGACATCCCCGGGCTCCTGTTGTCCGCCGGCGGACTGGCTTTGATCGTGGATGCCCTCACCCAGGCAAGCCTTCGCGGATGGTCGTCGCCCGTCACGCTAGTGGAGATCGTCAGCGCAACAGCACTTCTCGCCGGATTCGTCTGGTGGGAGCTGCGGGCCTCGGCGCCAATGACCGACGTGCGCATCTTCACCAGTCGAGTGTTCAGCACCTCCAATGCCATCTTGGCCGTAACGTTCTTCGCCCTTTTCGGAGTTCTCTTCACGTACACGCAATACCTCCAATTAGTTCGTGGTTACGGTCCATTGGTCGCCGGCGTCGGTGCAGTTCCGTTTGCGATAGTGATGGCGACTGTCGCCTCCAGCAGCGATCGTATGGTCGGCCGATTCGGCGTGCGCAGTTCGATCGCGAGCGGTCTCGCAGTCATGTCCGCGGGACTGTTGGTCCTGTCGATCGCAGCAGATAGGTACGCACCGTTCGGAATCCTGGCTGCGATCATGGCACTGGTCGGCGCGGGGATGGGGTTGATCATGGCTCCGGCCACAACCACGTCGATGTCTTCGGTTGCGCCCCAGCAGGCTTCGATGGCCAGTTCGATCAACAGCGTCGTGCGAGAGTTGGGTGGAGTTCTGGGCGTCGCCGTCATCGGGACGGTCGTAGCCACCGTTTTCCGGTCCCGCTTCGAACCCGGAGTCGACACTTCCACAGCCGATCCGGCGCAGATCCATGCCGGCGCTCCCCCCGCGAGTGCCTTGACCGACGCAGCGAACCAGGCTTACACCTCGGCGATGAGTACCGGAATCCAAATCTGTGCCGCAGTCGCGTTCGTCGGTGCGTTGGCCGTCATTGCACTGTTTCCCGCACCACGTCGCCCGGTTTCTTGTCCTCCCGCAGACCTCGCCAACTCGGATGACGCAGACGCTCGGTCTTCGTCCAATCCATGAACCGCACCTCACCGACGAGTTCCGGTTTCACCCACACTGCTCCCTTGCGGTCGTCGGCGGGCAGTTCCTCCCCGAACGGACTTTCCTTCTGACGCAGCGGTTCCAGTGTCGCAAGTAAAGACTCCAAGTCGCGATCACTGAAGCCGGTACCGACGCGCCCCACGTAGGTCAATCCATCCTCACCCGGAATTCCCATGAGCAGCGCCCCGATCCCCTGTGCTCGATTGCCCTGCCCGGTGCGCCACCCTCCGATCACCACCTCTTGAGTGCGCCAGTTCTTCACCTTGATCCAACTCGACCCACGCCGCCCCGGAAGGTAGACCGATGCACGACGTTTGGCGACAATCCCTTCCCATCCGGCATCGGTACTCACCTCCAACGCGTTCTCCGCCGTGCCCTCGATCTGTGGAGGTACCTCGAGCTCACCGACCTTGCCCGCCAACGCATTCAACACGGTGCGCCGGTCCGAGTAGGATTTCCGCAGCAAAGACACTCCGTCGAGGTACAGAAGATCGAAGGCCAGGAACACCGGCTCCCCACCTCGCTGGAGAAGACCGAAATCGGTGACCCCCGCGTCGTTGTACGCCACCACTTCCCCGTCGAGAACCACGTCATGACCGTCCAGCACCTCGGCCAACCCGGCAAGGGCGGGATAGTCCCCGGTCTTGTCGTTACCCGCGCGACTGCGAAGTGACATTGTGCCCGAATGATATTCGAGAATCACTCGGATCCCGTCCCACTTACCTTCGAAAGCCCACTCCTGCGAGTCGAGACCTTCGAGCGTTCCAGCGGTGGCAAGCATCGGCTCGAGATTCTTGGGAAACTCCGTTCCGAAACTCGCGTTCTGATCCTTCATCAGATGCATCAACCACTGGTCACCCTTCGTCCGGATCAGCGCGAAGCGTCCCTGCACCCGTTTCCCACTGAGGCGCACGATCACCTCGTCTTCACGCCACTTCTCGGTCTCGTACGTCCCGGAATCCCAAATCGTCATCGAACCGCCGCCGTACTCCCCCTTCGGAATCGTGCCCGAGAACGTGGCGTACTCGAGCGGGTGATCCTCGGTGTGCACGGCCAACCGATTCTCTCCGGCACTGGTCGGCACGCCCTTCGGAACAGCCCAGGACACGAGCACACCATCCCGCTCCAGCCGAACGTCGTAATGCAATCGTCTGGCGTGATGTTCCTGAATCACAAAGGTATTGCCCGCTGTCTCCATGGTCACCGCAGCAGGGATCGGCTCCGGCGTCCGGTCGGCCGACCGCTTGTTGCGATAGTGCGTCAACGTGTCGGCTACAGCCGCCGAGACCGGCGGATCCAGATCGCCCAGCAGATCACCATCGGATTCGACGCGCTCCAGAACCTCGTCGAACAACAGATGTCGTAGTTTCGGATCGTCGAGTTCGTCCCAACTGCGCGGCGCGGCAACATAGGGTTGATAGCGACCGCGCATCGAGTACGGCGCAATGGTTGTCTTGGCTGCGTTGTTCTGACTCCAGTCCACGAAAATCTTGCCTGCCCGCACATTTCGGGCCATCGTCGCGGTGACGAGATCCGGGTGAAGCTTCTCGAGTCCGGTGGCGATCTGCTTGGCGACAGTCGACGCACCGCTGCCGTCCAAGGCTCGATCCAGTGGAACGTAGAGGTGAATTCCCTTGCTACCACTAGTTACCGGATAGGCAGTCCACCCCAGAGTTGCGACCAGATCTCGAATCGACCTCGCCACCTCGGCGCACTCGGTCAATCCGACGCCTTCGCCCGGGTCGAGATCGAATACCAGTCGCGTCGCCGGACCACGCTCGGAACCGTCGAATCGCCATTGGGGAACGTGCAATTCGAGTGCGGCCTGCTGCCCCAGCCACGCCAGGGATGCAACGGAATCGAAGACCGGGTAAGTGACGACACGATCAGAATGTTGCAGCGACGCACGCGTGAGCCACTGCGGGGCAGACGACGCAAGGTTCTTCTCGAAGAAGGACTGACCGCCCACGCCATTGGGCCAACGCTTACGAGTGCCCGGTCTACCGACGACATGCGGAAGCATGACTGCGGCGATACGGGTGTAGTAGTCGATGACTTCGGCCTTCGTGGTGCCGCTCTCGGGGTAGAGGATCTTGCCCAGATTGGTCACGGACACCGTTGTGCCGTCGAGCGTGATCTGACCCCGATCCGTCGTTGCCATTTCCTCATTGTGCTGGATAGTGCTGCATCTGGCAGTAGAAATCTGGTGGATCGGAAACCTGCCGCTGCGCCAGTCCACGGGCAAGACTGGATTCTCGATGGGAGAGGAGACCACGATGACAGTTCGCAGTTCCGTGGAGCCGTTGGTGGACAACAACTGGCGGATGTTCGCCACCTGTAAGACGGTGGACCCCGCGGTGTTCTATTCGCCGGGTGAAGAACGCGGACGCAATCGGGCTGCACGGGAAAATTCCGCAAAGCAGGTGTGCTTCCGCTGCCCGGTCATTCGGGACTGCCTGACGTTTGCACTCGACACCGCTGAACCACACGGAGTATGGGGTGGGACGACACCGTCGGAGCGCCTTGCACTACGACGCTCAGCTGCGTGAACTCCGCTCACACGAGACCCCCGTCACGTCCGTACCGGACAAACAGGCAAGATGGCCTTGTGCCTATGACACGACGCGCTGTTGCCGTGACCGCGATCTTCGCTTCCTCGATCTTGTTGGGCTCGTGTTCGTCGCAGCCGGAGGCACCTGCGGCAGCGGACACCACGACCACGGTTCCCGAGGCATTCACCAAACTGCCCTCGACTACCGCCGTGGACAAGTGCGGACCCCAGAGCGGGACCACCCTCGAAGACGGTGTCTTGACCATCGCCACCGATTCGCCGGCGTACGCGCCGTGGTTCGTCGACAACACTCCGTCCAACGGCAAGGGCTTCGAGGGGGCGGTGGCCCGGGCCGTCGTCGACAAGCTCGGGTACAACGCCGGTCAGGTTCGCTTCACCACGGTCGCCTTCAACGACGCACTGAAACCAGGCCCCAAGGATTTCGACTTCGACGTCAATCAGTTCACGGTTTCCGGGGATCGCCGTGAGAACGTCGACTTCAGCTCGCCGTATTACGCAGTGGCGCAGTCGGTGATCGCCTCGCGCGGGAGCAAAGCCGCTGAGGCAAAGAATCTTGCGGATCTTGCCGGCTACCGTTTGGGCGCTCAGACCGGTTCCACCAGCCTCGCGGCGATCACGGACACGATTGTTCCGACCACTGCGCCACGCGAGTTCGCGACCACGGACGATGCGAAAGCTGCGCTGGCCGCGGGCGAGATCGACGCACTGGTCGTCGACATCCCGACCGGATTTCACATCACCGAGAACGAACTGCCCGGGTCGGTCATCGTGGGTCAGTTTCCGCGACCCAACGCGGTCACCGAATTCTTCGGGTTCGTGCTCGAGAAGAACAGTCCTCTGACGGCGTGCGTCTCTGCCGCCGTGGATGCGCTCTACGCCGACGGCACCCTCGAGAGACTCGCAACCGAATGGATCACGGACAGCGCCGACGCGCCAGTCCTCGAGTAGTTCAGCCGGCGCGCCCACTGATCGCGCCGACGAAGACCTTCGGGATGTCTGCCGGTGTCGGAGCGAAGTGGCTGTTGCCGCCGGTGAGAGCCGAAATCTGCTCGAGCACATCGGTATCGGCGTCATCGGTGACACCGATGGTGATGATCGGTACCGGCCGCGTCGGGTCCTGCTCGCGAGTCAGGGTGTCGAGAATTTCCTGCAGCGAGATACTCGACGGATCATCGTTCGCACCGTCGGTCAGTAGAATCACCGAATTGATCGAGGCCGGATCGTAGGTCTGTTGCATGGACCGATACGCGGCGAGAACGCTGTCGTACAAACCTGTTCCGCCGCCGACGATCGAAGAGAGGCTGTCGATCCGAGACAGCAGTTTGCTCCGATGATCCGTGTCGCCTTCAGTTGCATCCATACGGGCGACAGGTTCGAGTTCGCGGTAGTCCGTGCCCTCGCCGAGGTCTACGGAGAATGCCCAGAGACCCAATTGTGCGTTGGCGGGAAACATTCGGATCGCAATGTCACCGGCCTGTGCAGTCGCGGCCATTCGAGTGACCCCGTCCTGCATGTAGTCCATGGACCCCGAGACGTCGACAACTGCCAGCGCGCGGGAAGGCCTGGACAGAATCTCGTACCGCGCAAGCGCTTTGGTGACCACAGACGGATCGGACGGCACCAGCGAGCCAACCTTTCCCACTCCACCGGCGACCGGTGGGGCCTGATCCGCGCCGCGGAACCCGAGGCCGGCAAGTACGGAGCGCCCGGTGTCCGATGTCAGCGCTGCCACCAGCAGTTTGCCGGCGTCGACCGCCGACGAGTCTGCACCCACACTTGCCATCGGGTAGTCCATGAAGACCGAACCGGACGACGGTACCGACGCGGTGAGTCGACTGTCCGCATGTGCGGCGAGATAAGCCTCGAAGGTCTGCTCGGTCGTCACCGCGGTCCCGCCGTCCGCGTCCACGGTTTGGATGCGTCCGGTCGAACCGGTTTCCTTCAGATTTCCGTACTGCGCTTGCGCCACCGGGACCAGGGCTGCCGAAATGGACGTGAGGTCCCCGCCCCGCGACTGGGCCTCGGCAAAGGCTGCCACGATCGGTGCGCTGGAGACGGCACTGGTGAGGGGATCGCCGATGTGCAGTGCTGGAGCGCCGAGGACATCCGTCCAAGCGGCGGGTGCCTCGCTACCCGGCGCCGAGACAGTGACAACAGGGGTGGACGCGACCGAGTTGCTGATCCGGCGAATCTCCTGCCCGCTAGCCGAAACCTTGTCCAACCATTCGCTCGAATCAGGGATCCACAGTGCGGGCGCCGAACCGTCGGCGATCGCCGCGACGGTGAGCACGGGATCTTGCGGCGTCACGCTGAGCGAGCTGCACCCGAGTTCCGTAGCGGGGATGGCAGCGGCGACAGCTTCGAGTCCCGAGGCGATCGACGGATCGGCCGCCACGGTCACGGTCTCCGGGTTCTCACAGCTGGTTGCCGTCGCCGCTGTGACAGCACTCGCACCGAGTTCTCCCTTGTCGCTGACGCTTTTGAACGTCACGGCGAATGCTGCGGTGCCACCGACTGCGACTACTGCCAAGAGTCCGATCAGAACCTGCACGGATCGAGGCATGGACGCAGGTGGTGCGCCGTACCCATGACGAGACGACATTGATCGAATCCTTTCCGGCGGGACCCGCATCAATAACCAACCGATGCCCGGTTTATCCCGCCGAAAAGAATCCTATCTCATGTTAGCGGTGAAGTAGCTCGATGTGGAAATCTCCACAACTAGGTGTAGATCTGGACAAACTGGGCCAGCGACTTCTCCACATCGCCTTTGAGCGCCCGCGCCACACTCGAACCGATCGGGCCGAACAACGGCGCGCCGCCCAACTCGACTGTCAGCGCGAGTTCCGACCCGTCGCCCTTTGCCTTGACGTCGAGTTCGAGACCGAGCTTGACCCCGCCCTTGCCGTCTCCCTTGAGCGAGATCGCCTTCGGGACGTCGTACTTCTTGATGGTCCACCGAACGCGGTTGCGCAGGCCCTTCACAGTCACGACCGAGCTGATCTCGGTGCCGACACCCAGTTGTTCGGGAAGTTCACTGCGCCATCCGTCGTGAACCACGAGCCAGTTTTCGTATCCACTGAGATCGGACGCCTTGTCCCACACTTCCTGAGGAGGAAGCGGAACGTCGATTTTCACTGTGAGCTTTGCCATGGCAGAACAATAAGCCCCGTGCGCCTTTTCCGTAACCAGAGGTACCAGAAAGACGCACGGGGCTTTGCCCCTCTTAGTGGCTGACAGCCTTTTCGACGCCGACACCGGTGAGGGAGCGAACTTCCATCTCCGCCTGCTTTGCCGGATCTTCGATCTTGTTACGTCCGATGTACGTACCGACGATGCCGAGGACGAATGCCAGCGGAATCGAGACGATGCCGGGGTTCGAGAGCGGGAACCAGGCGAAGTCGGAGTTCGGGAACATCGACGACGGCTTACCCGACACCGCCGGGGAGAACACGATCAGCGTCAAGCAGCTGATCAAACCGCCGTAGATGCTGAAGAGCGCACCGGTGGTGTTGAACTTCTTCCAGAACAACGAGTAGAGCAGGGTGGGCAGGTTCGCCGAGGCCGCCACTGCGAAGGCGAGGGCCACCAGGAAGGCGATGTTCTGCCCCATCGCCATGATGCCGAGAACGATGGAGACGAGTCCGATGACCACGACGGTGATTCGAGAAACTCGAACCTGCTGCTCCTCGGTTGCGTTGCCGCGCTTGATGACACTGGCGTAGATGTCGTGAGCGAACGACGCCGAAGCAGTGATCGCGAGACCGGCAACGACGGCGAGGATGGTCGCGAACGCCACCGCGGAGATGATGCCGAGGAAGATGGTGCCACCGAGCTCGAAGGCGAGAAGCGGAGCGGCCGCGTTCTCCTTACCAGGCGCTGCCAAGATCTTGTCCGGTCCGACCATGCTGGCCGCGCCGTAGCCGAGAACCAGTGTGAACAGGTAGAAGGCACCGATCAGCGCGATCGCCCAGGTCACCGAGCGGCGAGCTTCCTTGGCAGTGGGCACCGTGTAGAAACGCATCAGCACGTGCGGCAGGCCCGCGGTGCCGAGCACCAAAGCGATTCCGAGAGAGATGAAGTCGAGCTTCGTCATTCCGGAAAGACCGTACTTGGCACCGGGGCCGAGGATGTCGCGTCCCTGCACACCCTTGGTGGTGGAACTGTTGACCATGTCCTGCGCATTGGCGAGCAACTGAGAGAAGTTGCCGCGCACTGCCCACAGAACGAGTACGAACATGATTCCGGCTCCGGCAACCAGCAGAACTGCCTTGACCATCTGTACGTAGGTGGTGCCCTTCATGCCGCCGACCAAGACGTACACGATCATCAGCACACCCACGATCGCGACAACGATCGACTGTCCCACCTTGCCGTCGATGTTGAGCAGCAGCGCGACAAGTCCACCGGCACCGGCCATCTGGGCAAGAAGATAGAAGAGGGAAACGGCCAGAGTGGACAGGGCTGCCGCCATGCGCACCGGACGCTGCTTGAGCCTGAAGCTCAGGACGTCGGCCATCGTGAATCTGCCCGTGTTCCTGAGCAATTCGGCGACCAGGAGCAGTGCAACCAACCAGGCGACAAGGAAGCCGATGGAGTACAGGAAGCCGTCGTAGCCGTACACGGCGATCGCACCTGCGATACCGAGGAACGATGCCGCCGAGAGGTAGTCACCGGCGATGGCGAACCCGTTCTGCGGGCCGGTGAACTGCCCACCGCCGGTGTAGAAGTCGGACGCCTTCTTGGTGGTCCGGCTGGCGCGGATCACCAGCGTCATGGTCACGACGACGAAAGCGAGGAAGATCGCGATGTTGAAGGCTGGGTTTCCTACGTCCGTTCCGGACGCGGCGAGTGTGGTGATCACTGTGCGGGACCTTCCAGTTCTTCACGGATGGCGGCGGAGCGGGGATCGAGCTCACGACCGGCGAACTTCACGTACCACGCGGTGATGGCGAAGGTCGTGACGAATTGCCCGAGGCCGAGGATGATGCCGAGATTGATGTTGCCGAGGACCTTGGTGGCCATGAAGTCGTGGGCATAGGTAGCCAGGACGACGTACACCGCATACCAGAGCAGGAAGAATGCAGTGATGGGGAAAACGAACTTGCGCAGACGCGTTCGGAGTTCCTGGAATTCGGGACTCGCTTGCATGTCTATGAATGCCTGGGCATCCGGGGTGCGTCGCTCTTGCGGCGACCCCTCACTGATTTCTGCTGTGGACACTGCCGGCTCCTCGCCTCGCGTGTGAAGTGAACTACGCACAGACGTTAGTGAGATCGGAGTCACATGAAGACGCTGTGGCGCCAGTCACACGGTGAGCAGTCGCGCGCTGCGCCGAACGGTCAGGCAGGCGCGACCAACGGCAGAGGGTTCGGGCGGTGAAAGTCAGGGTTGGCGGAGATCGTCTTCGCGATCGGAGCCCATTCCGAGACGTTCCGGGGCGTGCATCCGCGTGAAGATTCGCGCAATATCTGCCGGTATCTGCTTCGACGACACCTTGCTCACGACGATCATCGTGAGGAACGCCAGCGGCACGCTCACCGCGGCCGGGAACGCGAAAATGGCTGCCGGCCAGCCACCGAGGACGTCCTCCGACAAACCACCCAGGATGGCGACAGTAGCGGCAGTGCCCGCAACACATCCACCGACAACCATCCCCGCCCCCGCGCCGACGGCAGTCAGACCGCGCCACCAGATACCCAATACGAGCAGTGGGCAGAGCGTCGACGCAGCGACTGCGAACACCAAACCGACGGTTCTCGAGAGGTCGACCGACACCACCGCCAGCGACAGCACGAGAGGAACGACCCCGGCCAGTAGCGCTGCAATACGGAAGTCTCGAACTCGCCCACGGAGAACGTCGGTACTGACGACGCCCGCGATGCTGACGAGCAATCCGGATGACGTCGACAAGAAGGCGGCAATGGCACCGGACGCGACGAGGGCTGCCAGCAGTTGTCCGCCCCACCCCGAGAACACCGAGCCCGGCAGCAGCAGCACCGCCGCGTCGGAGGTGCCGGTGATCAGAAGTTGCGGAACGTACAGGCGAGCGAAGACGCCGAGGAGTGTCGGAAACAGGTAGAACACGCTGACCAGACCGACAACGGCGAGCGACGTCAGACGGGCTGCCCGGCCGTCGGGGTTGGTGTAGAACCGGACGAGAACATGAGGAAGGCCGAGCGTTCCGAGGAAGGTCGCGAGCATCAGCGAGTACACCTGGTACATCGGGTGCGGCCCACCGAAACCCCAACCCGGGGTGATCCAGTCAGAGTTCTGCGCGGGCGCTCCGGCGACGACAGGGACGGCGGCTCCCGCGTCGAGGACCATGGACATGCCTTCACCGAGAGTGTGCTCCCCCGGCCCCAGGGTCATTGTGCCTTCGACCGCTCGCCCGTCGACTGTGCCGCCGCTGACCGTCACCGGCTCGGACACCTGGACGACGACGTCGGTGGTGATGTCGACGGTCGTCGCAGTGGTGACCGTCGGCGGCATCGACGCGCCGACGTCGTGGTGATCGCCGAAGAAGTAGAAGGTCAGTGCCACAGCGGGAATCGCGACGGCAGTCAGTTTCAGCCAGTACTGGAAGGCCTGAACGAAGGTGATCGAGCGCATCCCGCCGCCGACGACGTTGGCGATGACGATGACCCCGACCGCTACGCCGCCGATCCAACTGGGAACCCCGAGCAAGATATTGAGCGTCAGTCCCGCGCCTTGGAACTGTGGAATCAAATACAGGATGCACACCATCGCGACCACGAGCATCGCGAGCTTGCGCAATCGCGGTGAGCCGAGACGGAACTCGGCGAAATCGGGGACGGTATACGCACCGGAACGCCGAAGCGGCGCTGCGACGAACAGCAGCAGGGCGAGGTATCCGGCGGTGAAGCCGATGGGATACCAGAGTGCGTCGGCGCCGTACTTGGCGACCAGCCCCGCAACACCGAGAAACGAAGCAGCAGAGAGGTACTCGCCGGAGATGGCCGTCGCATTCCACCGCGCACTGACGGTTCTGGACGCGACGAGAAAGTCCGAGGTGGTACGAGCGAGCCGAACGCCGTAGATTCCGATAGCCACCGTCGCGACAGCTGCTGCCACGATGCCGAGCACCGTCAACACCGGGATAGGTTGTCCTCCCACAGTGCCGCGCTCAGTCGTCCACGATGTCGTTGAAGTCCTGCTCGTTTCGCTCCGCACGACGCACGAACACCCAACCGGTCGTCAACAGCAAGGGATACACGGCGCCGCCCATCACGAGCCAGGGCAACCGGATGCCAAGGACCGCGACCTCCGACAGCGTCGGGAAGAGATGCGTCAGCAGCGGCACCGCACACAGGAGCCCGGCTGCCACGACGGCAAGGCGAATCGCCAGTCCCAACTGCGCGCGAACGAGACCGCGGATCATGGCGTCACCGACTTCGGTCTGTTCCTGCACCTCCACCCGTGTTCGCACGATCCGTGCGCCACTACGTTGCGCCAACACAACGCGCTCACGCTGCGGAGGATCGGACTGCGACGTCACCGCGACAACCAACTCTGCTTGGGCGCACGAACCAGTCGATCCTTGAGTTCACGGGTGTGTCTGCGACTGACTGGAAGCTCGACGGGAGGTTTGTCACCGTGCGGGCGCAAACAGACCACCAATCCACTGCCTACTGTTCGGATGCCGGTGACCAGCGCCAGAGATACCAGGTAGGAGCGGTGCACACGCAAGAAGCCCGCGTCGGCCCAGCGTGATTCGAGCGTCGAGATCGGGATGCGCACCAGGTGCGACTTTCCAGCGGTGTGCAAACGCGCGTAGTCCCCGTCGGCTTCCACCCACTCCACCGAGGAACGCTGAACGAGCGTCGTGACACCGCCCAGTTCCACCGGGATCACCTCGTCCGTGGGCGCAGCTTCGGGTTTGCTCTCACTCTTGGTGCGCCCGGCCAGCCCCACGATCCGCTGAACGGCCTGAGCGAGACGCTCCTCCCGGAGCGGTTTGAGTAGGTAGTCGACGGCGCCGAGATCGAATGCGTCAACCGCTCGATCGTCGTGCGCTGTCACGAACACCACGGGCGGTGGCGTCGCGAAATTGGAGAGGATGCCTGCCAGTTCGAGACCGTCGAGTCCGGGCATGTTGATGTCGAGAAACACCGCGTCGATGCTTCCACCGCGCAGTATCCGCAACGCTGTCGTCGCATCCGATGCCGTGTGAACGTGCGCCACCGAGTCCTCGGCGCGCAGCAAGAAGGCCAGCTCGTCGAGGGCTGGTTTCTCGTCGTCGACGGCAAGGACGGTCAGCTGGGCATCAGTGTCAGTCTCGTTCACAACAGGTCCATGTTCCCACGACGGTTTCAGCCTGATCATCGAAGGCGAGAATCAGACGTGAATACCCTGCTTGAACTTGGGAACACGCATGCTGACCTTCGTACCGGCACCCGGCGCTGTCTCCACCACGAGTCCGTAGTCGTTGCCGAACGCGGCACGAAGTCTGTCGTCGACGTTGGCCAAACCGACGTGAGCAGCTTCTCGTGCGCTGGGTCGCCCCGATCCCGACTCGATGGCGTCGAGCGAACCGGAGCGCAGTAGTTCGGGGTCCATCCCCACACCGTCGTCCTCGACGCTGATGATGCAGTCCGGTCCCTCGTCCGCAGCCACGATGCTCACGGTCCCGCCCTCCGGCTTACTCGAAATGCCGTGACGAACCGCGTTCTCGACCAGCGGCTGGAGGGCAAGGAAAGGAAGAACCACGTTGAGCACTTCGGGTGCTATCTGAAGGCGGACGTTCAGAGCCTCCCCGAATCGCGCGCGTTCGAGGGTCAGGTAACGATCGATGTTGCGCAGCTCGTCGGCAAGCAGGGTGAACTCACCCGCAGATCGGAACGAGTACCGCGTGAAGTCTGCGAACTCGAGGATCAGTTCTCTGGCCCGCGCCGGATCGGTTCGAACAAACGATGCGACCGTGTTGAGCGCGTTGTAGATGAAATGAGGACTGATCTGTGCGCGCAGGGCACGCACTTCGGCTCGATCCAACAGGGCTCTGGACGCGTCGAGGTCGGCGAGTTCGATCTGACTGCAGGCATATCGTGCCACCTCGGTGACCGCTCCGAGCATTCCCGGCCACGGGTCCTCGCTGGTGACGATTCCCAGTACGCCGACCACGCCGATGTCCTCGATCAGCAGGGGCTGAGCGATCAGCGCTCGCACATGGTGATCGCTCGGTCCGCGCACCAGGTCCGAGTGCGTGACGAGTACCCGGCGTTCGCCTTCGATCGCACGAATGGCGGCGTCGTGGAATTGTTCGGACAACGCTTCGTGACGGCCGTCCCACGCCAACAGGTTTCCCGACGCGTCTGCCAGGCCCAGACCGGAGCCGCCGGTCAGCTCACGTAGGTGAGGCGCCGCCTCGGCGGCCGAATTCTCGTCGAGTCCACGCCGAAGTGGCCGCGCGGCAAGCGAAGCCGTGTGGAGAGCGGCATGGACTGCACGTTCGGTGGGGGTGGTCACCTCACGTCTGGTGCGCATCCACACAGCCGTCAGCGCCCCGGCCACTGCGAGAATCAGCACGCTGAGAAGCGCGACCACGGCCGGACTCAAGGCGAGTCCTCGTCCAGTTTCCGTATCAGTGTTTTCGGAGCCACCGTGCGGTACGCATCTTCGACGACGTCGGCTACGTCGTTCCAGAATTTCTCGTCCTCGGTCTCGTCGGCACTCGGAACGTCGAGGTACACGCCGATCCATCCCCGGCCACCCACGTACGGAGGGACGAAGAACCTCGACGGGTCACGACTGACCCAATCTGCCTGCGCCCCAGGTGGGGCCGCGGCCCAGATCGCGACGCGATCGTCGTGGTGGTGATCTGCCATGGTGACGAACTGCGGCGCCTTGCGCACGAACCACGACGCTTCACCGTGGCTGACCCGCTCGGTCGCCTCCGGCAATGCCAGTGCAAGAGCGCGGATTCGCTCCAACGGCGTCATCGATTCACGACCCGCAGGTATTCGGTGCCGGAACACCTGCAAATCGATCCTTCACCCACGCGACAGCTCCCGGCACAGCGGCGCCGTCCGCATGACCTTCACCCGGTCGCGCCTGGAATTCGATGACGTCACCGTCGGCGCAGGCGCGTTCGACTGCCGCCTCGGTCCATTCCGGACGGATCAGGTTGTCATTGGTACCGACGACTACGTACATCGGACCGCTCGCGCGTTGACGGGGAAGAGCAACGTCGCTGAGCCACGCGTGAATTCGGTCCGCATCCTCGGCGGTAGCCGGCCGCGTGTCGGCGGGCGTCACCTTTCCGACCAGACCCAACTTCTCCGTCGCCCGAGAGGTCAGGCACGAGGTGAGCAGGTCGTAGTTCTGCTCGAATGCGCCGCGCACGTAGTCGGTTCGTTCGAGGTCCGGATGGGTGAGGGACAGCCCTTCGAGTACATAGGGCAGCAGCAGTTGCTGAGGCAGTGACAGATTCACCTCGGAATCACTCGAGATGATCGGCGAGATGTCCGCTGCCGGGGACAGGTTTGCTGCACCGACGAATTCGAGTCCGTCGCCGTAGGTGTCGGCTTCCTCGGCTGCCGCCCAGGATGCCTGCCCGCCTTGGGACAGCCCCAGAGTTGCCCAACGAGTCGAGGTGTCCGGAACGACGTTGCGCGCCGCTCGAACCGCGTCGATGACGTTGAACGCCGCGGTGTCCGGTTGCAGGTAAGGATGCGGGTCCGGAGTGCCGAGGCCCTCGAAGTCGGAGACAGCGACCACGTATCCCGAGTCGAGGAACGGCGCGACCAGGCCGATCGTGCCGAACAGGGTCGGCGAGGCCGACGGCGCGCAGTCGTCCGAAATACCCGTCGTGCCATGGCCGATGGAGACGATCGGCCAACCGCCCTCCGGCGGAGTTCCAGGCGGCGTGAACACCGTTCCCGACACCTGAGTCTCTCGGCCGTCGATACCGGAGGTGGAGCCGTACAGGATTTTCACCGCGCTTGCTCCGGACGCCGCCACTTCGGCTGTGCTGGTGAAGGGTTCACTGTCGAACACGACGCCACGTTGCGCACTGCTCTCGACCGACGGGGTTGTCGTGGTCGAGGTGTCGGTGACGGAGACATCCGGCGAGGCATCCGATCCGCAGCCGACGCTCACGAGAAGTGCGCTCGCCACCACGACTCCCCAGACTGCGCGAACCCTCGAACTCCGAACAGTCATACGCAGTGTTCCCCTCTATTTGCCCGCACCGCTACCTGCTCGGCGACGCCTGACACGTTCCTCTGCTGCGGCCTCTTCGATGTCGAGTCCTTCCAATACGGTACGCAATACCTCGTCGTCGAGATCTCCGTCGTCACGTGCGGCGATCAGCGCAACTCGTTGCGAGCGCAGTGACTGATGCCGGAACTTGTCGAACAGAGCTCCCGCATTCCACAAGGCGGCCTCGCGATCGGCGTCCTCGTCGACCTCCTGGAGTTGAAGCCTCGCCTGCATCGAGCGTCGTACGCGTTCGACGATCGCCTGCAGTTCCTTCCCGTCGATCCCCGGCGGAGGGTGCGCGGCCGCGTCTGCCAACGCCTTCTCTCCCGCCTTGCGAGAAATGTTGCGGGCCAACTCCATCTGTTCCTGCGTGCGCAACTGCTCGTAAGGATCCGCGACGTCGAGGCGACGGATCATGAACGGCAAGGTAGATCCCTGGATGAGCAATGTCCCGACCGCGACGATGAACGCGATCGCCTGGATGACGCCGCGTCCGGGGAACGGCTCGCCGGACGAGAGTGCAAACGGGATACCGCCGGCCGCAGCAAGAGTGACGACGCCGCGCATTCCCGCCCACGAGACCACCAGATTCTGTTTCCACGTCAGTTGATTCTCGCGATCACGGCGCAGGGTTACACCGAATCGCACACGCGAGTAGCTCAGGAACAGCCACACCGGCCGAATCACGATGACAACGGCCAGGACTGCGAGACCGTACGCGAACACGTGAAGCACCGGAAGTCCGTCGGCGACAACATCGTCGATCACAAAGCTCAGCTGGAGCCCCATGTATGCGAAGACGAACATCTCGAGAAGAGTGTCCAGGCTCGACCACACCGAGCGCTCCTGCAATCGCGTCATGATCGACGCGTCCGTCGAATAGTGCCCGATCACCAGACCAGCGACCACAACGGCCAGAACACCGGACGCGTGTAGTTCTTCGGCGGCCAGGTAGGCAGCGAACGGAAGCACCAACCCCAAGCCGGTTTCCAGTGGAGAGTCGTACATGCGGGCACGAACGAACTTGACGACAAACGCGAGCACCAAGCCGACGACAACGCCGCCGATCACTTCGTACGCGAAGAACAACAGGGGCGAATCGGTGGCAATTCGCGTTCCGGTCACTGCTGCGACGGCGACGGTGAAGAGCGTGAGCGCGGTGGCGTCGTTGACGAGCCCCTCGCCCGTCAGGATGGCGATCACCCGTTTCGGGAGCCCGAGCTTCTGACCGACCGCCACCGCGCTGACGGCGTCGGTCGGCGCGATCACGGCCCCGAGCACCAGGGCGGCGCCGATCGTGAACTCGGGCACCATCCATTCGGAGAAGAAGGCAACCACGAACGCCGTCACCAACACCATTCCGACGCCGAGGCGCAAGATCGGGGCCAAGTTGCGTTTGAAGGTCGCCACCGAGAATTTCAGAGCGGCCGAGTAGAGAAGCGGCGGCAGGACCACACCGAGAATGACGTGGGGATCGAGTTCCGGCCGCGGCATACCGGGTATGAAGGATGCGACCGAACCTACCGTCACCAAAACCAGCGGAGCCTGCAGGTTTCGTCGATTGGACAGCCCGGTGACTGCGATGGCGGCAATGACGACCAGCAGAATCCAGGTGAAGTTCACGCGTTCATTCTGCCCGCCGACCCTGGGAGTTCACCCAGCGGACGCACAGAAGCCCGCAACCTTTTCGGTGACGGGCCCCTGAGCAACGGTGCTACCGAAAAACGGTATGCCGAATCCGGTATTACTGCTTTTCGGGAACAGCCTTCTTGGCGGCCTCAGCTGCCTTGTCGATCTGATCGCCGTACTTGTTGCCGGTCTTGTCGTCGGCGATGTCGGCGACCTTGTCGATAGCGTCGTGAACCTTGTCGGAGTTCTCCGCTGCGAGCTCCTGGCCCTTTTCGACCAATCCCTTGACGTTGTCCAAGAAACCCATGTCCGTGTCCTCTCCCGGTGCTGACGCACATCCTTCGGCGGAATCGTTCCTCCGCGCCCTTCGATTCTCACAGGTCGACGGCCTCTGCGCCAGAAAGCAGGTCCGTGCGTTCGAGCCGTGCGCAACTCGAGGTAGCGTTAACCCGCCAATAGCTGATTGACCACCCATCGACATCGACAGGTGCCCGGTTTGAATGCAGGACTGCGCGGGACGGGGAGCGACCCCTACCCCACGCGTGAACTGCTGTCCCGGTGGTGGTCGGATCGCACCGATTACACCTGGCTCCCCCGATTCCTCGACACTCGCGGGCTGACCGTTCCCGGACGCAAATTAGTCGCGGTGTGGTGTTTTCTCTTCGCCCTGATCGCGGCGACCATGCAGTTGAGCCGCTTCGGTTCCGACACCGCCCTGGCGCGGTCGATCTTCGCCCTCGGAACTATCAGTGGCGCCTATGCGGGCTACCGCTGGGCGCGTAATGAATCGTGGCCAACTTGGCGACAATCCGTGGCCTTTGTCGTCTGGGCCGACCTGTGGCTCGCCGTCACTCTCTTCTTCGCCGTGCGCACCGCTTTCGTCGGAACCATCGGCTGCATCTTGTTCATCATGATCGGCTTCTATGCGGCGATAGTTCACAGCCCTCGCGTTGCCATCAGCCACATCGGTTGGGCTCTTGCTGTCTGCACGACGCTCGCTGCCATGGCGATGTCCGAGCCGGTCAACGACGACTGGGTGGTCGTGAATCTCTATCTGATGGTTGCCGGTGTGGTTTTCTCCACCGCATGGATTCTGCAGATCGTCTGGCTGCGCCTGACCGACGACGCACGCAACGCCCACCGGGACTACCTCACCGCGACACTCAATCGCCGCGGACTCCAGGACGAGGCACAGCATCTGCTGCGCAGTGATCGAACGCAGGCTCTGATCGCACTACTCATCGACGTCGACTCGTTCAAAAACCTCAACGACACACACGGCCACGTCGCGGGCGACGACGCGTTGACCGCTGTCGCCGACCGCCTCATCGCTGCCGCCGGACCCGATGCGGTGGTGGCTCGAATCGGTGGAGACGAGTTCGTCGTCCTGCGCGGAGTCGATCGAGGAGATATCGAGCAGGTCGCCACCGAGATACATTCGGCGGTTTCGTCCGACTCCGATCCCTATCCTGTGTCCGCCAGTACCGGCGTCAGTGTCTATCTGAGTCCCGAGACGGACTTACCGGATCGGGCTGTCAACGAACTGATCGAGCACGCAGACAATGCGATGTACCGAGCCAAGAAGCGCGGCGGCGATCGCATTGCCTGGGTGCAGATGTTCAGGCGCTGAAACTACTCACTCACTGTGGGCATGGTGATGCTCGCCGGGCAGGTCGTCGGGTGTCGCGAACATCTTTCGTTTCTCCCCGTGCAGGCGTGCGCTGATCCACCACGAGAGTTCCACGAGTACAACGCCGATCGCGCCGAGGGTGACCGCGAGCGTCGTCGCAGCGACGTTGCTCGGATCCAGCTTGAAGAACTCGCGGGTGAACGGCAGCGCGAACAGGATGAGGTATCCGGCCACCGACCCGCCGATCAGAACGAGCTTCCACCAGACGTACGGCCGAGCCACGACGGCCAGAACCCACACGGCGATCATGATCAACGTGATGAGCGCACTGGTTCCGGCCTGGATCTTCTGGGTTTCCGTCTGGTCCGGGCCTTGGTAAGCCAATACGTAGGAGATGAACGTGGTGATGCCGATGATCAGGCCCGACGGCAACGCCAGACGCATCACGCGCGAGACGAAACCGGTTCGCGCGCGCTCGTTGTTGGGTGCCAGAGACAAGATGAAGGCCGGGATACCGATCGTGAACCACGCTGCGATCGTGACGTGGCGGGGCAGGAACGGGTACGGCAGCGGTTCGAAGTCGAAGACCTGGGACAGGACGCCGGTGATGCCGATCAGGAACGCAAGCACCACCGAGTAGACGGTCTTGGTCAGGAACAGATTCGACACACGCTCGATGTTGCCGATCACTCGGCGGCCTTCCGCGACGACGTACGGGAGCGTCGCGAACTTGTTGTCCAGCAGCACGATCTGGGCCACGGCTCGGGTAGCCGGGCTGCCCGAACCCATCGAGACTCCGATGTCGGCGTCCTTGAGGGCGAGCACGTCGTTGACGCCGTCACCGGTCATCGCGACGGTATGTCCGCGAGACTGCAAGGCCGCGACCATTTCCCGCTTCTGATCCGGTCGCACTCGACCGAACGTCGTTGCTCCGTCGAGAGTGTCCGCCAGCTTTTCCTGATCGCTGGGCAGCTCTCGCGCGTCGATGGGACGGTCGCCGCCTTCGAGTCCGAGGGATCCGGCAACGGCGCCGACGGAAACCGCGTTGTCGCCGGAAATGACCTTGACCGCGACCTTCTGGCTGGCGAAGTACTCCAACGTCTCCTGGGCGTCCGGGCGCACTTTCTGCTCGAGCACGACCAGAGCTTCGGGGGTGACGGTGCCCGGTGCGTCGGCGTCGTCGACGGGGAGGTCGCTGCTGCCGAGCATGAGGACACGAAGTCCGCTCGAACCCACTTCCTCGGCCTTGCGGGCCATTTCCGAGTCGGGATCGAGCAGCACGTCCGGGGCACCGAGTACCCAGTTGCCGTGACTGCCGTACGACTGGCCGCTCCACTTCTTCGCCGAGGAGAACGGCGCCACCGCTGTCGCTTCGCCCCACCCGGAGTCGTCGGAGAGAGACTCGCGAATCGCCAGGACACTCGCGTTGGGGCGAGGGTCGGACGCGGCCATCGCGCTCAACGCGGACTTGACCGCAGTCTCCCCCGATCCACCCGGTGCGACGTCGACCTCGGACAGCCGCATACCGTTCTCGGTCAGCGTTCCGGTCTTGTCCGCGCACACCACGTCGACACGAGCCAGACCCTCGATCGCCGGCAACTCCTGAACGAGGCACTGGCGCTTGCCCAACCGGATCACACCGACCGCAAATGCAATGGACGTCATGAGCACAAGGCCTTCGGGAACCATCGGAACCAGAGCTGCCACCATGCCGTTGAGTGCCGGTCGGATCGGCAGGCCGATCGTGAAGAGCTGATTGAAGATGATCAGCGCACCCGCCGGAATCATCAGGTAGGTGATGAACTTCAGGATCTTGTCGATGCCGCTACGCAGTTCGGAATGCACGAGGGTGAACTTGCTCGCCTCTTCGGCCAGCTTGGCCGCGTATGCATCGCCGCCGACCTTGGTGGCGCGGTATGCACCGCTGCCCGCGGCAACAAAACTGCCCGACAACACTTGCTGGCCACTCGCCTTGTGAACCGGATCGGCCTCACCGGTGAGCAGCGATTCGTCGACCTCGAGTGCAGCCGAACTGACCACCTCACCGTCGACGACTATCTGGTCACCGGATCCGAGTTCGATAATGTCGTCGAGCACAACATCTTTGGGCGCCATCGCCACGGCGACGCCGTCACGCCTGACCATGGGCTTGGCCTGACTCACGATGGCCAGAGCGTCGAGCGTGCGCTTGGCGCGGATCTCCTGGATGATGCCGATACCGCTGTTCGCGATGATCAGCAGTCCGAACATACCGTCGATGATCGAACCCGTCGCGAGCACGATCACCAACAACACGGTCAGGATCGCGTTGATGCGAGTGAAGACGTTGCCGCGAATGATGTCCTTGACCGAGCGGGACGCCCGGTCCGGTACATCGTTGGTTTGTCCCGACGCGATCCTTGCTGCAACCTGATCGGCGGTCAGACCGCGGGCGACGTCGACGTCGTCCGGCAATCGCTCAGGCGCTACCGCCACTGCTGTCTCTTCTGAACTGGTGTGCTCGTGAGCCATGGTCAAAGATTACGCACCCGGAGCAACTAATCAGGGTGCGACTCGACAGGCAACCACGTCCGCGACACTTCGCCGCTCAGCCCAGCGGTATCCACCACTTCGACGGCGGTGTCGGTGACAACGCGTCGATCCTGCCGCCCGGCATCGGGACCGACACTGTTGTGCCCGCATCTGCAGCCGACTCGTCGAGGCGAATGATCGGCTCCGACCACGAGTGAAACGCGAGGTTGAACGTCGCCCAGTGAATCGGGACGAAGACACCGCGCGACCCGTCGCCCTTGTTGAGGTCGATGTGCGTCTGCACTGCCTCTTCCGGATTCATGTGGATGTCCGGCCAGCGCACGTCGTACGCACCGACGGGGAGAAGCGTCAGATCGAAAGGCCCATAGGTTTCACCCAGCTGTTCGAAACGCGATGTGTATCCGCTGTCACCACCGAAGAAGACCCGGTGCTTCGGCCCGGCGAATACCCACGACGCCCACTGCGTCGTGTTCCGGACGAGGCCACGACCGGAGAAGTGACGAGCCTCCGTGCACGTGAGGACCAGGTCGTCGATTTTTGTCGACTCGTCCCAGTCCAATTCCACGATCCGGTTCTCGGGCACCTTCCAGTGCCGCAGGTGAGCCCCGATACCGATCGGCACGACGAACGGAGCGGTCTGTGTACGAGTCAGGGTCTTGACCGTAGCCATGTCGAGATGGTCGTAGTGATCGTGAGAGATGACTATCGCATCCACTGCAGGCAGTTCGGTCAAAGCCACCGGAGTGGGGTGCATGCGCGCGGGACCTACTGTGGCCGAGGGTGATACGCGTTCACTCCACACCGGATCGGCGAGAACGCGGTAGCCGTCGACCTCGACGAGAACGCTCGAATGGCCGTACCACGTCACCGCCGCGTCGCCGGCTGCCGCCGGTGCCAGCGGAGTGGCCAACGGAATCGGCCGACGCGGCCGACCCGTCGACCCTCGCGTGGCCATCGACTTGAACATTCCGACATCGGTGCCCGGAACCAGTGTGCTGCTGGGCTCCGAGTTGTGGAACTGGCGGTCCCGGTATCGCGGGGACATCGCCGCATACGGTTGCACCGTGTTTCGCGAGGCCCCGATCTGCGTCGGGATGCCCCATGCGGCTCGCGCCACCCACCCCGTCGCCGCGGCAACAGCAGCAACTCCGAGAACCGTCGTCTTCTTCATTCAGACGAGCGTAGCCACTATCTGCCCTGCGTGCCCGGCGCCTGTTTTCCCTGCAACCAGCTTTACTTACCCTTGAATACGGGAGGGCGGTTCTCGATGCGGGCAGCGCGGGCTTCCTGGACGTCCTCGCTGAGCCAGGCGGCGTGAAGCGCGTCGAGCTGCTCGGGAGACTGCTCCTCCATGGTGCCGTCGTCGTTGAGAACCATCTTCATGTGCCGCAACGACAGCGGTGCGAGATTCGCGATGCGGTGTGCCCATTCCTGAGCGTCGTCGAGGGTTCCGATTTTGTTGGCGAGGCCGCGAGTGAAGGCTTCTTCGGCGCCGATCTGTTCGATGCCGAGCAAAATGGTGCGCGCGGGACCGCCGCCGACCAGCGACGCGAGCCGACGCATCGTCCACTTGTCCACCGAGACACCGAGGGTGGCGGCCGGGATTCCGAAGCGAGCGCTCGGCGCCACGACGCGAAGATCCGACGCGATGGCCAGTTGCGTGCCCGCGCCTATAGCCGGACCGTTGACGGCAGCGATGACGGGGATGGGCGCCGTGTCGATAGAGCGAAGCATCTCGAACAGGCGATCGGTGAAGCCCTCCATGTAGACGTCGCCGGAGAGGTCCGCGCCTGCACAGAACGCCGATCCCTCACCGGTGATGACGACGACGTGCGCGTGCTCGGCTACCGCCGCGTTCATCGCGTCCCGTATTGCGATGCAGAGTTCCGCGCTGAGCGCATTACGACGCTCGTGACGCTGCAACTCGATGGTCACGACGTTGCCGTCACGGGAGAACCCGATCATGTCCGCTCACTTTCGTTTCTGGAAGGCTCGACACAGGGATGTTCCGAGGCGCCGATACCGTCCGCATACTTCTCTGCAGCTAAGTTCTGTACATCAGGAGGTTAGATTACCGATGAGTACAGACGACCTTGCCGCACAGCAACCACACCCGGTTGACGTGGTGGTGATCGGCGCCGGACAGGCCGGACTCTCCGCCGCCTACTACCTGCGCAAGTTCGGAATCGAGCCCGAATCGGGGTTCGTGGTGCTCGATCATGCGTCGGGGCCGGGCGGGGCGTGGCAGTTCCGTTGGCCGAGCCTGACACTGAGCACCGTCAACGGCGTCCATGACCTCCCGGGAATGTCCTTCGCGGAAACCACCGGTACAGACGCCGAACAGGTGCCTGCATCGGTGGCGGTCCCCCACTACTTCGAACTGTACGAAAAGCAATTCGAACTTCCCGTCCACCGCCCGGTACACACGCGAGTGGTGTGTCCGAGGGAAGAGCGCCTGCGGATCGAGACCGACCAGGGAGTATTCGCGGCGCGAGGCTTGATCAACGCGACGGGGACCTGGGAGCGGCCCTTCATCCCCCACTATCGCGGGGCCGAGTCGTTCCGTGGCCGACAACTGCACACGAAGGACTATCGAACCGCTGCCGAGTTCGAAGGCAAACATGTCGTCGTGGTCGGCGGCGGGATCTCGGCCGTCCAACTGCTCGACGAGATCTCACGCGTCACGACCACTACCTGGGTGACGCGGCGCGAACCCGAGTTCCGCGACGAGCCGTTCACGCCGGACATCGGCCGCGCTGCGGTTGCCATGGTCGAAGATCGTGTACGACGCGGCCTGCCACCGGGATCCGTTGTCTCGGTGACCGGCCTCCCGGTAACGCCTGCCATCCGGGCAGCGCGAGAGCGTGGTGTGATGAATCGACTGCCGATGTTCTCCGAAATTCTTCCGAACGGCGTGAAGTGGGCCGACGGTACCGTCGCCGACGCCGATGTCATCTTGTGGTGCACCGGTTTTCGTAGCTCACTCGATCACCTGGCGCCGTTGCACCTGCGCGGACCGGGTGGCGGAATCCCGATGACCGGGCGCCTCGCCACGCAGGTCGAAGCCGACCCTCGCGTGCACCTGGTGGGATACGGACCGTCGTCGTCGACGATCGGAGCCAACCGCGCCGGCCAAGCGGCAGCGCGCGAACTGACCGCGTACCTGGGAATCGGCGAATGAACAGAATCCTTGTTCCGGGCGAAACCTGCTGGCGCATCGAACCGGCGGACAATCTTGCCTGCATCGTCGACGCCGCTGACTACTTTCATCATGCGAAGTCCGCAATGCTGCAAGCTGAGAAGCGAATCATGTTGATCGGCTGGGACTTCGACACGCGCATCAAACTCGAACCAGGCAAGCAGACTCTCGACGGCCCCAACCGGTTGGGAATGTTCCTCCGCTGGCTCGTCCGCGAGAAACCCGACCTCGAAATCCTCGTACTCAAATGGAACATCGGCGCGTTCACCGCAATCGGCCGCGGTATGACTCCCGTCTTCGTGTCCAACTGGTTGACCGACGAGCGCCTTCGGTTCGAGATCGACGGCGCCCATCCGGTGGGCGCGGCGCACCATCAGAAGATCATCGTCATCGACGACGCCCTGGCGTTCTGCGGCGGCATCGACATGACTGTGGACCGCTGGGACACCTCGGATCACGTCGACCGAAACGATTACCGAATCACTCCGAGTGGAAGGCGTTACGGCCCTTGGCATGACGCGACCACGGCGGTCGACGGCAATGCGGCGGCGGCCATCGGCGAATTGGCGCGGGCACGCTGGAAATCCGCAACCGGCGAGGATCTGACACCGGTCAAGAGCACTGCGACTCCGTGGCCCGTCAATTTGGCTCCCACCTTGCGGGTGGTCGACGTAGCCGTCGCCAGAACATTGCCGGAACTCGGCGAGCGCGCGGAGGTTCGTGAGATCGAGGCGCTGTATCTCGCCGCCATCGCCGGCGCCGAACACACGCTGTACATCGAAAGCCAGTACCTCGCATCACGCACGCTGGCCGAGGCGATTGCCGCGCGTCTACGTGAGGCCGACGGGCCGGAAATCGTTCTGGTCATTCCCCGCAATGCCGATGGATGGCTCGAACAAAAGGCGATGGACGGGGCACGCCACGACCTGCTGCATTTGCTGTGGTCGGCCGATATCCACGACCGTTTCGGTGCATTTTATCCCGTGACCTCTTCTGGCGCACCTATTTACGTACACGCCAAGGTTCTCGTGATGGACGATCGCCTCCTGCGAATCGGGTCGTCGAATCTCAACAACCGTTCGATGGGCTTCGACACCGAGTGCGACATCGCCGTCGAATCCGACGACGTCGCAGATGTCGAGTTGCGCGCCTCGATCATCGGATTGAGGCGCCGCCTACTCAGCGAGCACCTCGACGTCACCGAGGAAGAAGTCGACGACGCGTTGGGCGAGCAGTCACTGTTGTCGACGGTTCGCGCTCTCGCGACCTCCGACGCTCGCAGTCTGCGCGAATTCGACCGGAACACAGTCGACGGCGAAGACCACGTGCTCGCTGAAAATGCACTGATGGATCCCGAGCGCACGCCACCCAGACTGAGCGATCGAATCGAAGGATTGCGCCGCCTGCTCGGCAAACGCTGAGACTCTAGAACACGCGCACGCAGTGCCCGGTTGCCAGCGCGAGTTCGACGAGCGCTGCACCGTGAACACTCGGGACGAGCGCGAGGAGAAACGTATCGCTGTCGCTGTCGAGCCAGGCAAGTGAAACGCCCGTATCGGTGATGTTGTCGACGATACGGGCGAGAAGCGATTCGAGTCCGGCAGCTCGATCGAAGCCCATGGCAAGACTGTCCGCCCACTCCCACGATCCTGCCGGCGCCGACGTGAGCACTCGCAGCTGACCCAGAACCTCGGCAGCGCCCTCGTTCCAATCCACCCAGACCAGGCGTTCTTGTTCGTGCAATGCGTCGACGAGAGCAAACCACGCCATTTCCGGGTGCGGCTTCTCGAGCGTCTGTGAGTACAACTCGTTCTGTACTTCGACATACCGTTCCGGCTGGTCGATCGCGAGAGTCACACGATCGGTGACAACAGCGCTGTCAGGGGCGAGCAGTTCGGCGATCGCGCGCAACGCGTCGCGAGCAGTTCCACTCACTATGGCTCCAAGTTCAATTCGGTCATCGGTGCGGTTTCCACATTCTGACATGCGTGTGCGCCTCGTTCGGACGTGTCCTCGATGTCGGGACACGAGCCAGATGCTTGCCGTGAGTTCCACGAATTCCCGGGCAACACCGCTCGCCGAGCTACCAAATTGGACTTTCCGGCTATCCCATTCGCCGCACTTGTCCGTTTACCCTTTCACCTGGCCTTACAATCCGGATATAGTCATCGGCGATCCAAGAAGCCAACTGGGATGTAGCGAGCCAGCGAACAGTCTGTTACCGTTCAGCTAACTACCCCTTCTGGTCAAACCGGATCGAAGGGGTTCGGGCAATGACCCACGGGGGGTTGACGTGAAGGGGCCATGTTCCGCATGAAACACGATTCACACACGACAACCTCTTGGTGGTCGATCGGCGAATGGCGCCTGGGATGGAAGGTCATCGCCGTTCTCGCATTGCCGATGATCGTCGCCGTCGTCCTCGGAGCCCTTCGCGTTCAGACGGAACTCGAAGAAGCCGCACAGCTGAGTTCCTCGTCCGAGCGCGCCCTCGCTGTGCCCGCCGCGATCAATCTCGAATCCGCGCTGTACGAGCTCGCCGAAGCCGCATCGGCACGCACTGACACCGGCCCCGCCACACAAGCGGTTTCGGACGCAATGGATCAACTGGTCGACGCCGCGCGCGCGTTCCAGTCCGACGACGATCTCAACGACCAAGTGACTTCGGCGCTCGCAGAGAGCCGTTCCATCACGGAGGAGGTCGCCGCCGGCGCGGTGGCTCCCGCACGCTTGGTTTCGCGGGTCGGCGAAGTCTCTCGCGCACTCTCGAGCACCTTCACCAGCGTCGTCGAGCATTCTCAGCGTCCGGCGCTGCGCGAAGAGGGTGGCCGACTCTCAGCACTCTGGGATGCGCGACGAGCACTGGCCGAACAACGAATCCTCTTCGGCTCAGGTGATCCGGACCAGCAGGCTCGTACCTCGATGGTCAGTGCCGCCGGTGCCGAACTGGTCGCTCTGAACAACATTCTCGCCATCGACGGGAGCAACGACACCGTCCGGACCCTCAGCAACTCCGCTCAGAACCGGATCAACGCACTCGGATCAACCCCGTCGACCTCTCCTCTGGGGAGCCGCGTCGGTACCGATCTGAAATCCGGAAACGACCAGTACAACAGCCTGACCGACACCACCGTCACCGAGTTCGGCGATACCGTCACCGCTGAATCCAATGCAGCACGAACCGCAGCACTTCGTGACACTGCAATCGTGCTCGGCGCGGTCCTGCTGGCACTGGCCATCGCCCTCATCATCAGCCGATCGCTCATCGATCCGATCCGTCGGCTGCGATTTGCCGCATTGCAAGCAGCACGACGCGGACTCCCCGACGCGATCGAACGAATTCGCGCAGGTGCCAGTATCGACGACGTCGACTTCGCCCGTGTACCGATCCGCACCCACGAGGAAATCGGCGAGCTTGCACGCGCGGTGGACGACATGCACGGTCAGGCCATCACGCTGGCCGGCGAGCAGGCCACCCTGCGGCGCCAGGTCAACGACATGTTCGAAACGCTGTCGAGGCGTAACAAGTCCCTCGTCGACCAGCAACTCGGTTTGATCGAACAGTTGGAGCAGGACGAAGACGACCCTCGTCGCCTCGAGAATCTGTTCCGGCTCGACCACATCGCCGCGAGAATGCGTAGAAACGGCGACAACTTGTTGGTTCTCGCCGGAACCGATGTACGCCGCGCCAGAACCGCCCCCGTCGCTCTCGGCGATATCCTTCGTGCGGCGGTATCAGGCGTCGAGGAATATCGACGCGTCGAACTCGGGCAGATACCGCCCGGAGTCGTCACCGGTCATGCTGCCCCGGACGTCGTTCACCTCATCGCTGAACTGCTCGACAATTCTCTGCGGTACTCCCCGCCGGAGACCACCGTCTCCATCAACGCTGCCCGCACCATCGACGGCTCCATGATCGTCGAGATCGCAGATCTCGGTATCGGCATGTCGCCTGCCGATATCCTCGATGCCAACGAGCGCCTCGCCGCCGGCGGCGAGATGAGCGCGGATACAGCGCGTCGCATGGGTTTGTTCGTCGTGAGCCGAATCAGTCGTCGCTACAACATCTCTGTGCGCCTGCGCCCGACGGCAACGTCGTCGACGCACAGCGGCATCACCGCAACGGTGCTCCTACCGACGTCGATACTCGATTCTTCTCGGGGACCCGAGATCCGCACGCCGCGAACCGGACCCGTGCCCACGCTCGATCGGACTCCGCCGCCCGCACCGTCTGAACCGTCCTGGTCACAGCCCGTCCCGACCGAATTGGCACCCCCGCAGCCTGCGACCAGGAGTTTCGCAGATCTCCCGCGTCGAACGCCCAGCAACAGCACCGACCGGACTGAGACGTTCGCCCCGATCACACCGCAATCCATTCCCACGACAACAGCGCCTTCGGGGTTGCCACGTCGCACTCCGGGCACAAGTGGAGTACCGGCGGTCAGTACCTCGACTCCGACCACTGCTGCACCCGCCACCTCCGTGTCGTCCTTCGCTCCTCTGCCCGATCCCGAAGGCACAAGCGCATCGACGTCCCTTCCCGTGCGTACTCCGTCGCCGGAATTCACCTCGCCGGCACAGGGTCCCGAGATCCCGGTGGGTCCACACCCGTCGACAACCCCGCCGCCACGGCACCGGCTCTCAGCCCCGACGCCGACAAACACTGCGGCGTTCTTCTCCTCGCGCACCCGTGACGGGCTCTCTGCTCGCGCATCGGCGCGCGCTGACGGCGCGGGAGACGGCAACTCGAACGGCGTACTCGCTGCCCCGACCACGATGCCGATTTTCGCCCGGATGGTGTCCGAGTGGCTCGTGGACCCGACGGCGGAGACGTCAGCTGCTTCCACCGGCAGTGCGTGGACCACCGACGCGGATCAAGGCTGGCTGGCCGCTCGGACCTCGTTCGAGATGCCGGTCACCAAGATCGCCGATTCCGGACTTCCCATTCGAGACCGCGGAGCCCGCCTGGTTCCCGGCGCAGTCGGGAGAGGTGGAACGACACAGCGCCATGCATCCAATCCGGCGGACGTCCAACGTGGTTGGAGCAGTTACCAATCCGGAGTACAACGAGGGCGTCGGCGCGCTGCCGACCATCAGCCCGATGGCGGACAGTCTTTCGAATCGTCCACGATGTTGCACAACGATGAAGGAGAACAGTGAACACTGTCGGAGCCCAAGAGACTCCCCGTGCACTCGACTGGCTGGTATCGGCTTTTGCCCGAGACGTGCCGGGTGTGAGTCACGCGATCATCGTCTCAGCCGACGGGTTGTTGACGGCCTCGAGCACACATCTTCCGCTCGATCGGGCCGATCAATTAGCCGCTGTCACTTCCGGACTCGCCAGCCTGTCCGCGGGGGCGTCACGCCTCTTCGACGGTGGAGCCGTCATGCAGTCCGTCGTCGAGATGGAGAACGGCTACCTGCTTCTCATGGGCGTCGGTAGTGGCGCTTACCTTGCCGCTCTCGCTGTCGCCGGATGCGACATCGGCCAGATCGGTTACGAAATGGCGACTCTCGTCGATCGCGTCGGCACCACCATGGACATTGCCCCGAGAACATCGCAGGGTATTTGAGTTCGATGCCTCACCATCAATCCGAGTACGACGACGCCGAACCGAGCTTGGTCCGGCCGTACGCGCTCACCGAAGGTCGGACCCTGCCGTCCATCGACCTCCCACTCGAAGCGATCATCGCGACGATCGAAGACGCGGTCTCGAACAATCTTGCACCGCAGGATATTCGTGCATCGATCGTCGCACTCTGCGAGCAGCGGATCTCGGTTGCCGAGATCGCTGCCCACCTGGGTGTTCCGATCGGAGTCGTACGGGTACTGGTCGCCGACCTCGTAGTAGCCGGATCACTGGAAATACATGCCACTCTGCGAAGCGACGCATCTCGAGTCGAGCGACGCGAACTGATCGAAAGGACCCTCAGTGGACTTCGGGCACTCTGACTCATCGTCTCGCGTGAAATCGACAAAAATCGTGATCGCCGGGGGTTTCGGTGTTGGCAAGACAACACTTGTGGGGACCGTCTCCGAAATCGTCCCCCTTCGCACGGAGGCCATGGTCACCGACGCCAGCGACGGTATCGACAATCTCGGATCCACTCCCGACAAGAGCACCACGACGGTCGCGATGGACTTCGGGCGCATCACTCTCGCCGACGACCTGGTCCTCTATCTGTTCGGAACCCCGGGACAGCGCCGCTTCTGGTTCATGTGGGACGACCTGATCACCGGTGCGATCGGTGCGGTCATTCTGGTCGACACGCGTCGCCTGGAAGACAGCTTCGCCGCAGTCGACTTCTTCGAGGCGCGAGGCCTCCCGTTCATCGTGGCGGTCAACCGTTTCGACGGCGCGCCAATCCATTCGGCGAGCGATCTCCGCCAGGCGTTGGCTCTACCCAACCGGGTTCCCATGATCGAGATCGACGCCCGAAACCGCGAATCAGCCAAACGCGCGCTGATCGCCGTCACCGAATACTCCCTCGAACGACTTGCAGCTGAAGCAGTCGTCTAGATGAATCACCAGATGCGAATCGTCGCCGAAAGGAACTGGCATGTCGGATGAAATGCACCATTTCTCGATGGGAATCTGGCTGCTCGGACTCGCCTACGTCGTGTCCGTGGTCGGGTCGGTAGTCGGCCTGGCGTGCACCAGGCATTCAGCGTCGGCGACGACAACCGCCACACGCATGCGATGGCTCGCCATGGCTGCCTTGTCGATCGGTGGCGTCGCCATCTGGCTCATGCATTTCATCGCCATGCTCGGCTTCGCGGTCCCCGGCAGTCCCATTCGATACAACCTCGGATGGACCGTGATCTCCGCGATCATCTCAGTAGGGGCCGTGTTTGTCGGCCTGCTGATCATCGGGACCGAATTTCGCTGGACGCGGCTTCTGATCGGGGGCGTGGTAACCGGTCTCGCCGTGAACATCATGCATTACACGGGTATGCGCGCCTTGCGCTTTCAGGGCGAGATCCACTACGACCTGCTCTTCGTTGCACTGTCGGTTCTCATCGCAGTCGTCGCCGGAACCGCTGCACTGTGGTTCACCATGGTGCTCGAGTCCACGATTCTGCGTTTTGTCGCCGGAATCATCATGGGCATCGCTGTCGTCGGTATGCACTACACCGGAATGGCCGCTGTCGAGGTTGTTCACGACGCGGCAGCCCCGGCGCCACAAGGACTCGAAGTGTTCTCGTTCCTCTTCCCTGTCTTCGTTCTCGGCCTGCTGGCGTTGGCAGTTCCGATTGTCGCAGTGCTGACAGCACCCAACCGCGCGACGGCACGAATGGAATCCGCCGCCGACGATCTGGCGTTCGAAGCACGAGAGTTCGCGATCTCGAACTGAGCGAGTACGGCGCGAGTTCACGTAAATCGACAACGCCCCGTACATTTCGGGGATGGTGGATGCCGGACACAACCCCCAGCCATCGACTCGCGCAACGCTCGTCGTGATCGGTGGTTTGCCGGCCACCGGCAAGTCGACGATCGCGCGGGCGCTTGCGCAGCGTCACCAAATCCCCTTCGTGCGGATCGATACCATCGAACAGGCGCTGATCCGCAGCGGTATCGCTGACGGGTCCGGGACCGCCGGATACATCACCGGGTACGCGCTCGCCGCCGAACAATTGCGACTCGGACTTTCGGTCGTGGTCGAATGCGTCAACCCCGTCGAGGCGACACGAGACGCCTGGTCCGCTACCGCACAACATAATTCGGCGCGCCTGCTCGGTGTCGAGGTCATCTGTTCGGATCCCGACGAGCATCGCAGACGCGCTGAACGGCGAGTCGTCGACATCCCGGATCTCGTACTACCGACGTGGCAGGAAATTCTGGATCGAGACTACGAGCCGTGGACTACGGAACGGCTGGTGCTCGACACCGCAATCATGGACTCCGACAGTGCAGTACGACGCATCACAGCAAAGATGCTGTAGCGTGCGAGCTGCTCACAAGGTGAGAACGAAGAATGCGCTGTTCGGGTCTTCGCGGTAGTTCCCGAACGGTGGACAAGGCACGAACCCGAATTTCGCGTACAACCGGCGAGCTGGATCGAAGAACTCTTGCGTACCGGTCTCCAATTCGAGTTGCCGGTAACCTCGTTGTCTCGACTCGTCCACGACGTGTTGAAGAAGTCGCGTTCCCACGCCACGCCCCCTTGCTGCCGATGACGTTCGCATCGACTTGATCTCGCCGCCCGCCGACGACCGTTCCTTGAGCGCGACGCAACCGAGTAACTCGTCACCTTCGCTCCACAGCGTCCACATGGTCACAGAGATATCCATCAGCCCCGTGACGTCCAGCGCGTGAACGCTGTCCGAGGGCGAGGTCGCGTGCATGTCGGCGAGATGTTCGGTGAGTAGAGCACGGACCGCATCCCGACTCAGGTCGTCAATTTCGATTCGCACAGACCCTCACTGTCCTCTTCGCTTCCGGCAGCATCGAATGAAAGTATGACTGTCCGTCACTTCGCCGAAGGCCTGGCCCGAACGTGGATGCGTTCTCCTTGGGGGCCGAACAGACTCAGTACCTCGACCGGGCCGCGCCCGTCACTGCCGAACCAATGCGGGTTTCGGGTGTCGAATTCAGCAGCTTCACCCGTACCCATCACGATGTCGTGATCGGCCAACACCAACCGCAACCTCCCCGACAACACGTACAGCCATTCGTAGCCGTCGTGCACTTGGGGATCCGGTTCCGTCTGGCTTGCCGGGATGGTCATCTTGAATGCCTGCAACCCACCCGGTTGCCGAGTCAGCGGCAATACCGTTCGCCCACTGACGCTTCGAGGCGCACTCTGGATGCGTGGATCGGCGACCTGCGGTGCCGCCACCAGTTGGTCCAACGGCACTTGGTGGGCAAGCGCGATCGGAAGCAGCAACTCCAAGCTCGGGCGACGCTCCCCCGCTTCGAGCCTCGACAGGGTGCTCTTCGAAATACCGGTGGACTCGGACAGCGCTGTGAGCGTGACGTTCCTCTGTGTACGAATGCGTTTGAGGCGCGCGCCGATCTGCGAGATGGCGGCATCGATGTGCGGACCGTTGACATTCATGGTGCCGAGTCTGACGACGATTCCCAGAAATGGCAACATTAGTTGCTGAAGAACCCCCTCCGCGAGCAATCTGTGCTCATGCGAACACACACTGAAACTGAGATCCTCGACGCCGTGATCGTCGGCGGTGGCGCCGCCGGACTCAGCGCAGCCCTGGTGTTGGGTCGTGCTCGGCGCTCGGTCGCCGTCATCGATTCCGGCAAACCGCGCAACGCACCGGCAGCACACATGCACGGCTTCCTCTCGCGCGACGGCATGGCGCCACGTGAGTTGCTCGCCGTCGGACGCAGCGAATTGCAGACGTACGGAGTGGAATTGACACAAGATGACGTAGTCGACATCTCCTGGCGCGGTATCGAACCCGGCTTTGTCGTCGAACTTTCAGGAGGCACGACGCTCGAAACTCGTACTGTGCTGGTTGCCACCGGTCTACGGGATTCACTCCCGGAAATACCAGGCATCCAGGAGCTTTGGGGACAAAGCGTGCTCCATTGCCCGTACTGCCATGCGTACGAGATCAGCGACCAACCGATCGGCGTTCTCGGCGGCGACGCTCGCGAGATGTCACTTCACCAGGCGTTTCTACTCCGACAGTGGTCGTCGGATGTGACGTTCTTCCCCGACAAGATCTCGCTCACCCCCGACGAACGCGCGCGACTGGCTGCCCGAGGAGTGACGGTTGCCGACGGATCGGTATCTGGATTGGTTTGCGAGAAAAGCAAACTGAAAGCCGTCGAACTCGACAACGGCCAACTTGTTGCGCGCTCAGCACTGTTCGTTGCGCCGCGTTTCGTTCCGAACGACGCACATCTGACGCGACTCGGCTGCAAAACCAGCCCCACGGGATTCGTGGCTGTCGATCGTTCCGGCGCCACCAGTGTTCCTGGTATCTGGGGCGCCGGCAACGTCGTCGACCCTCGCGCCCAGGTAATCAATGCTGCGGCGGCAGGTTCGACCGCGGCAATCGCGATCAACGGATATCTGGTCGAGCAAGATGTCGAATCGGCTCTTCGTTCGACCGAGCCGGAAGGGGGCTTCTCGGCGACCGTGGAGCAACGCGTCTGCGAGTTGAACGGCGGCAGCGCCCTCCACGGCTTGTGACCGAGGTGTCTACGTCGCGGGGCCGCCGTGCAACTTCTCGTAGGCGGCCTTCTCGGCGTCGTGGCGCGAGATCTTCTTCGGGTTCTCGAGGTCGGAAGGCAAACCGTGACGCTCGAGGCGACGCGACCTGTTCTGAGCCATGTAGGAGACCGAATAGAACAGTGCCAGAAGCACTCCGAGCAGCACCATCGATGCCCGCAGGGCCCACGGTCCGGGGAAGAGCATGAAAGCCGCGAACACTGGAATGAACGGCACCATGCTTCGGATCAGGTGACGCGGCACGGCCCAGTCACCGATCAGGTCGTTTCGTACCCAGTCCTGCATCGAATCGGGCAGCTTGCGCCCCACTGAATAACCCAACCACTGAAGAGGATTCGGGCTCGTACGTTGCTTTTTGGAAGTCACGGAAGTCACCTGTTCGGTACGCATCGACGGTACTGACGCAGTCATCACGTTTCTTTCGGATGCAGTCATCACATTTCTCTCATTGGTCCAAGGCTCCGGCGCGGAGCGCGGCCTCGTTGACCCGCGTCAGAACGTTGTGGAGTTCTTCGAGTTCGGCGAGGCTGACGCCGAGCTTCGCGACAACCGCCGGCGGGATCTTCTCCGCCTCCGCGCGCAGTGCCACACCGGCTTCGGTGAGGTCCACGTCCAGTTGCCGTTCGTCGGCGCGGCTACGGGTTCGCGTGATCAGCCCGGACGCCTCGAGTCGCTTGAGGAGCGGCGACAGCGTCGGCGAATCGAGTTGCAGTGCCTGCCCGATTTCCTTGACCGCCATCGGCGACTTTCCCCACAGTGCCAGCATCACCAGGTACTGGGGATGCGTGAGGCCCATCGGCTCGAGCAGTGGCCGGTAGACGGACAGCACCGCCCGGTTCGCGACCGCAAGTGCAAAGCACACCTGCCGGTCGAGAGCCAGCGGATCATCCATCTGCGTCTGCGGAGCCTTCGTCGTCATGAATCCGATGTTATCAGATTAATTAGTGCAGCAACTATTATTGCACTAATCAATCTGGCGATGATCGTCACTCTTCTCCAACGTCGACGTGGGTTGCCCGGTGAGACCCACGTGCGCTTCCGCCCTCATTCGCTCCACCATGTGCGGGTAGTGCAGCTCGAACGCCGGACGCTCACTGCGGATGCGCGGCAACTCGGTGAAGTTGTGACGCGGCGGCGGGCAGGTGGTTGCCCACTCCAGCGAGTTTCCGTAACCCCACGGATCGTCGACGGTGACAACTTCGCCGTAGCGGTAGCTCTTGAAAACGTTCCAGATGAACGGAAGCGTCGAGGCACCGAGCACGAAGGCAAAGATCGTGGACACCGAGTTCAGCACCGTGAACCCGTCCGAGGGCAGGTAGTCGGCATAGCGACGCGGCATCCCCTCGCCGCCGAGCCAGTGCTGAACGAGAAACGTGCCGTGGAAACCGACGAACGTGGTCCAGAAGTGCCACTTGCCGAGACGCTCGTCCATCATGCGACCGGTCATCTTCGGGAACCAGAAGTAGATACCGGCGTACGTGGCGAACACGACCGTACCGAAGACCACGTAATGGAAGTGGGCGACGACAAAATACGTGTCGGTGACATGGAAGTCGATCGGCGGGCTCGCGAGAATGACACCCGACAGACCACCGAAGAGGAAGGTGATCAAGAAGCCGACCGAGAACAGCATCGGCGACTCGAAGGTCAACTGCCCCTTCCACATCGTGCCGATCCAGTTGAAGATCTTCACACCTGTCGGCACGGCGATCAGGAACGTCATGAACGAGAAGTACGGCAGGAGAACAGCACCCGTCGCGTACATGTGGTGAGCCCACACCGCGATCGACAGAGCTGAAATCGCCAGTGTCGCATAGACCAATCCGGTGTACCCGAAGATCGGCTTACGGCTGAAGACCGGGAAGATCTCCGAGACGATGCCGAAGAACGGCAGCGCGATGATGTACACCTCGGGGTGACCGAAGAACCAGAACAGGTGCTGCCACAACAGAACTCCACCCGACGCCGGGTCAAAGATGTGCCCACCGAGATGACGGTCGACGAACAGACCCATGAACGCAGCGGTCAAGAGCGGGAACGCCATCAAGATCAGAATGCTGGTGATGAAGATGTTCCACGTGAAGATGGACATCCGAAACATCGTCATACCTGGTGCGCGCAGGCAGATCACGGTGGTGATCATGTTGACCGCACCGAGAATGGTGCCGAGGCCACCGACCGTCAGACCGAAGACCCACAGGTCGGCGCCGACGCCGGGACTGTGCACCGCGCCCGACAACGGGGTGTACGCGGTCCAACCGAAGTCGGCAGCGCCGCCCGGCGTGAGGAATCCGCCGAGAACGATGAGACCACCAAAAGTGAAGAGCCAGAATCCGAATGCGTTCAGACGCGGGAACGCCACGTCCGGGGCACCGATCTGCAGCGGAAGTATGTAGTTCGCGAAGCCGAAAACGACGGGCGTCGCGTACAGCAGCAACATGATCGTGCCGTGCATGGTGAACAACTGGTTGAACTGCTCGTTCGAGAGGAACTGCATCCCGGGGACAGCCAGTTCCGCACGCATGAACAGGGCCATCAGGCCGCCGATCAGGAAGAACACGAAAGCCGTGATCATGTACATGATCCCGATCTTCTTGTGATCGGTGGTCTTGATCATGTCGAACATCCACGACCCCTTGGGATCACGGCGCTTCGGGTACGGCCGCTCCGGAATCGGCTCCAACTCTCCGGTCCGCTCGTCCGGCACCGTTGTCGTCATGCTCGCGCGTCCTCTTTCGTGCTCGATACCGCCTCAAGAACTTTCCGCACGACCATATCGCATGTTAATAGTTAATGCACAAACTAAGTGTGGTCGACGTGAGCAACTATCGAAAACCGAACGTACGCAACCTTTTGCAGATTTCGGTGAGATAAAGTCAGGCGGCGGAATAGGTCGAGGGTCCGCCGCGTTGAACAAACCCGTGACTCTTCCCGACACATCGACAGCACCCGAGGCCTCCGCGTTGCGCGGCCTCTTCGAGCCTTTCGAGGTCAAATCACTCTCGTTGCGTAACCGTTTCGCCATGGCCCCGATGACGCGCGCCTTCTCGCCGGACGGAATCCCCGGCGCCGACGTAGCCGAGTACTACCGTCGTCGCGCAGCAGGGGGTGTCGGCTTGATCATCACCGAAGGCACGTACATCCCGGACCCGGCAGCCGGCCCGCACACCCGCGTACCGCGCATCTACGGCGATTCGAGCCTGGGTGGCTGGAAGTCGGTTGTCGACGCCGTCCACGCCGAAGGCGGATCGATCATTCCTCAGCTGTGGCACCTCGGAGTCGAACGCGGCGAGAACTCGCGCCTGAACCCCGAGGTCGAAACCGTCAGCCCCTCCGGCCTGGCACTGGACGGCACCCGCCTGGGACGAGAATTCACCACCTCTGACCTCGACAACTTGAAGCAGTCGTGGGTCGACGCCGCACTCAACGCGAAGAACACCGGGTTCGACGGTCTCGAGTTGCACGGAGCACATGGCTACCTGCTCGACGAATTTCTCTGGGCGGGAACCAATGTCCGAACCGACGGCTACGGCGGATCACTCGAGGCCCGCACCCGTTTCCCGGCCGAGGTCGTCGCCGCAATCCGAGAGGCCGTCGGGGACGAGTTCGCGATCGTCTACCGATTCTCGCAGTGGAAGTCCGGCCATTACGACGCTCGTATCGCCCAGAGCCCGGCAGAACTCGGCCGCATCCTCACTCCCCTGGTCGACGCCGGCGTCGACGTTCTGCATCCGTCCACGAGGCGTCATTGGGAACCGGCATTCGCTGAACTCGACGGTGAAGACGGCACACTCGGCCTCGCCGGTTGGACGAAGAAGCTGACCGGGTTGCCGACCATCACCGTCGGTTCGGTCGGACTCGATTCCGTGTTCACGACGGCATTCACCGGCGAAGCTGCATCTGCTGTCACCGGACTGGAGCGTCTCGAAGCTCAGTACGAGAGGGGTGAATTCGACATGGTTGCCATCGGGCGCGCGCTGCTCGCCGATCCCGAGTGGGTCGAGAAGCTCCGCACCGGACGCGCGGACGAGCACATCGCATTCACCGCAGAACATCGCACACACCTGAACTGACCTCGCACGACAAAACGGCACTCCCGCAATTGTGGGAGTGCCGTTTGTGGGTCTGCCGGAAGTACTAGCTGCCGAGCGTGACCGGGTCGGGGCCGATGCGGCCGGCCGGGTCGTCGAGAGCACCGATTGCGTTGATCTGTTCCGGTGTCAGTTCGAATCCGAAGACATCGAAGTTGGCGGCGATACGTTCGGGGGTCACCGACTTCGGAATCACCACGTTTCCGATCTGCAGGTGCCAGCGAATGATCACCTGAGCCGCGGTGACGCCATGAGCGTCGGCGATAGCGGTGATGACGGGGTCGCCGAGAACGGTTCCCTGTCCGAGCGGGCTCCACGCTTCCGTCGCGATTCCCTTGCCGGTGTGAAAGGCGCGCAGTTCGGCTTGGTTGAACTTGGGGTGAAGCTCGATCTGGTTGAGGACCGGCACCTCACCGGTTTCACCGATGACACGCTCGAGGTTCTCGATGGTGAAGTTGGAGACACCGATGGATCGAACCCGTCCGTCGGCCTTGAGCTTCTGGAATGCCTTGAACGTCTCGACGTACAGGTCCTTGGACGGAACCGGCCAGTGGATCAGGTACAGGTCGAGGTACTCGAGACCCAACTTGTCGAGGCTGGCGTCGAATGCCGCAAGCGTCGAGTCGTAGCCTTGGTCGTCGTTCCACAGTTTTGTCGTGATGTAGAGGTCTTCGCGGGCGATGCCGGATTCGGCGATCGCGCGGCCGACGCCCACCTCGTTGCCGTAGATCTTGGCGGTGTCGATACTGCGGTAGCCGGTCTTCAGGGCTGTGGAGACGGCCTCCTGCGTCTCGTCGTCCGGAACCTGGAACACACCGAATCCGAGTGCGGGGATCGTCTTACCGTCGTTCAGAACAATGGTCGGTACAGAGGTCACATCGTTGGTCTCGGTCATATATGGATCCAACGCGCGAGGGCCGGGAGGCATTCCCCGCCGAACCTCCGGGCAGTGCCCTTGTACCGCCCGAAATGCCGGTCTACCTTGGAAGACAAGTATTGGAATCGCCTCGAGAAAAGAGAGAGCGATGAATCTTTCATATCGTCTCGCCTACAAGGTCGGTGTCACTCCGTGGGAGCACACCGGGCACGGGTTCGACGCTCAACTGTCCGGCCTTCTGGATGCGATTCCCGTCCCGGAAGGTGGCCGTGCACTCGATATCGGTTGCGGCACCGGACGCCATTCCATCGAGCTGGCGCAACGCGGGTGGCACGTCACCGGCGTCGACGCCGAACAGGAACCGCTGGACAAAGCGCGCATACACGCGCGTGAAGCACACGTCGACGTCCGGTTCCTCCACGAGGACGCGGCAGACCTGCACATTGCTGTCGACGGCGGGCACATGCTGGTGCTCGACATCGGCTGTTTTCACGGGCTCACCGATCATCAACGACGGGACTACGGGAGATCCGTAAACGCGATCACCGCACCCGGGGCGTCCATGGTGATGTTCGCATTCGGACCGGGGCACCGTTGGCCGATGCCACACGGCGTCTCGGAGGAGGACGTCATGCGAGCATTCGACGGTTGGTCGATGGCCTCGAGCATGGCCGCGGACGTGAGTGAATCGCCACTTCCGGTCCGTGCGGCACATCCGTGCTGGTATCACCTGGTCCGTGGCTGACTGCTGTGCGCCTTTATTAACCGCCCGCGGTTAATAAAGGCGCACAGCACCGGGGATACTTCTCAGGTGACTGCAACACTGCGCATCAGCGGCCTCTCTGCTTCCCGGGGAGAACGCACCCTGTTCTCCGACCTCGATCTCACCGTTGCCCCCGGCGACGTCATCGGCCTCGTCGGCGCGAACGGCGCCGGCAAGTCGACGCTTCTCACCGCACTGGCCGGAATCGGAACTGCCGACGTCGAAGGTTCGATCATCCTCAGCCCGCCGGATGCTGCGGTCGGTTACCTCGCGCAGGAACCCGATCGCATCGAGGGTGAGACCGTCCTCGAGTTCCTCGGCCGCCGCACCGGCGTCGCCCACGCCGAGGAAGTCATGAACGCCGCAGCCGAAACCCTGGCCGAAGCCGAAGAGGATCTGTACTCCCCGGCACTGGAACGCTGGCTCGCTCTCGGCGGCGCCGACCTGCTCGAGCGCGCCGAGAAGGTGGTCGAAGAACTCGGTCTCGGAGTTCCACTCGATGCACATATGACGGCATTGTCCGGCGGTCAGGCCGCGCGCGCCGGCCTCGCGTCACTGTTGCTTTCGCGCTACGACATTCTCTTGTTGGACGAGCCCACCAACGATCTCGACCTACGCGGTCTCGAGCAGTTGGAGCGATTTGTCGCCGAGACGCGCGCAGCACTGGTTGTCGTGAGCCACGATCGCGAGTTCCTCTCGCGCACCGTCACCGGAATCGTGGAACTCGATCTGGCACAACAGGACATCGCCGTGTACGACGGCGGCTACGAGTCGTACCTCGCCGAACGCGAGATCGCCCGCCAGCACGCACGCGAGGCGTTCGAGGAATACGCAGGCACCCGCTCCGATCTCGAAGATCGCGCACAGATGCAGCGCAACTGGATGGAACACGGCGTCCGCAACGCGCGTCGTAAAGCCAAGGACAACGACAAGATCGGACGCGGATTGCGGACCGAGTCGACGGAGAAGCAAGCCGCGAAAGCACGCCAGACTCAACGTCGCATCGAGCGACTCGAAGTGGTCGAGGAACCGCGCAAGGAGTGGGAACTTCGTATGGAGATCGCGGCGGCGCCGCGGTCCGGATCCGTTGTCGCGACCACGAACGGCGCCAAGGTAACTCGCGGTCAGTTCACGTTCGGTCCGGTCACGACGCAGATCGACTGGGGTGATCGGATTCTCGTCACGGGCGCGAACGGGGCAGGCAAGACCACCCTCCTCAACGTCCTGCTCGGCAAACTCGTCCCGGACGAGGGCATCGCGTCGCTGGGTTCCGGTGTCGCGATCGGTGAGATCGATCAGGCGCGTGGATTGTTCGAAGGTGATCAACCAGTCGTGGAGGCCTTCGGTGCACAGGTTCCGGACTGGCCCGATGCCGATGTCCGCACTCTCCTCGCCAAGTTCGGCCTGCGCGGACACCACGTACTCAGATCTGCCGCTTCCCTGTCCCCCGGCGAGAGAACAAGGGCTGCGCTTGCTTTGCTCCAGGCTCGCGGCGTGAACCTACTGGTACTGGACGAGCCGACGAACCATCTCGACCTTCCGGCGATCGAACAGCTCGAGCAGGCAATGGAGTCGTTCGAGGGAACCCTCCTTCTGGTCACTCACGATCGACGCATGCTGCAGTCCACCCGAAGCACGCGCCGGTGGCGAATGGAGAACGGACAGCTCTTCGAGGAGTAGCCGATCGACTCTGCTTGCGCAGACAACCCGCGTGTGCAACTATTTATCAGGCGCACGCAATAGTTGCATGCGCGGCATAGGTGGCCCGCGGATGACATGATCCCCCGTCGAGCTGCCACATCCCAGTCCCGAAAGGCACTCTTCAATGTTGTCGATCCCCGACCGCACACTGACTCACGGAACCACCGGCGAGCCGATCACCATCCCGCAACTCGGGTACGGCGTTTTCCAGGTACCGGACGCACAGACCGAAGAGGTCACTGCCGCAGCTCTCGAGATCGGCTACCGCCACATCGACACGGCCGCGATCTACGGAAATGAAGCCGGGGTCGGCCGCGCCATCGCAGGTTCGGATATCCCTAGGTCAGAGCTGTTCGTCACCACCAAGCTGTGGAATGACGATCAGGGCCACGACCGAACACTCGCCGCTTTCGACACCAGCCTCGACAAGCTCGGACTCGACTACGTCGACCTCTATCTGATTCACTGGCCCGCGCCGGCAAAGGGCCTGTTCGTCGAGACCTGGGCGGCATTCGAGCAAATTCTCGCCTCCGGCCGCACCCGGGCGATCGGTGTGTCCAACTTCCTGCCCGAGCACCTCGAACTGCTGGCCGAGCACAGCTCGATCACCCCGGCCGTCAACCAGATCGAATTGCACCCCAGACTGCAACAGCACGCGTCACGGGAGTACGCGCGAAGTCGCGGCATCGAAATCGAGGCTTGGAGCCCATTGGGACAGGGAACCATCCTCGACGACCCGGCCATCGGGAAAATTGCTGCAGCACACGGCAAGAGCCCGGCACAGATCATTCTGCGCTGGCATCTCGAACAGGGTCACACCGTTCTGTCGAAGTCGGTCACGCCTGCCCGCATGCGCGACAACGCCGCAATCTTCGACTTCGCACTCGATGCCGACGAGTCAGCGGCCATCGCAGCGCTGAACACCGACAGCCGTGTCGGGCCTGATCCAGTCGAATTGAACTGAATCGAAACGGCTTCAAGAATTTTCGTGGGGAGTCAACGTCAGCAGCACAGAATCGACGGACTGCTCGGCCAGGAGCGCGTCCAGCGGTAAGTGACGGAACAACGCTCGGTAATAGATCGGCGACGCCAGCGCGTCCAGGACGAAGTCCAGGTCGAAGTCGCTCCGTATGTCGCCGCGTAGCCGCGCCGATTCCAGCACTGCCGCAGTGGAATCGCGTCGAGGCTGAAAGAATGCCGACTGGAAATCCCGCGCCAATTCCGGGTCCGCCGCCAGATCCGCGACCAACGCGGGCAGGATCCGACCGACTACCGTTTCACTCAGTCCCACAACCAATGTTGTGATGCCGGCGACCAGGTCTGCCCTGAGATCGCCGGTGTCCGGCGTTGGATCAGTGCCGATGTGCGTCACGACGACGTCCACCACCAGATGCCGCTTCGACGGCCATCTCCGGTAGATGGCGGGTCGATGCACGCCCGCTCTCGTCGCCACCGAACCGATCGACAGCTCCGCATATCCGTTCTCCCCCAACAACTCCAGGGTTGCCGCCAGAACGGCGTCGTCGATCCGCTCGTCGCGGGCGCGCACCATCTACAGCACCGGCCGCGGCATGAGCACCAGACGCCAGCCGTCGGGATCTTCGAAAGTCATCCCCGCATTCTCCTCCCAGTACGGATTCTCGGCGCCAACGGGTTCGTGCCCTGCTTCCCCCAACCTCTGAACTACCTCGTACATCGCCGACTCGCCGGCGAAGTAGAGCACCAACAGGTTGTCCTGCGTCGGCGCCGGGCACGGGCTTCCGTCTTCGTGGGTCGTGAATTCGAGGTGATAGTTCGAATCCGGCAGACCCAGCATGATTCCGTCGTACCCGGCATGACCGGAGAACCGGTAGAGCTCTGGCAATCCCAGACAGTCGCGATAGAACGTAATCACGTCGTCGAGCCTGTCGGTGGGTCGCGCTACGCGCACTTGCACTACTGCGAGGTCGTTCGGCCAAGTTGTCATTCCAAAACAGTACAGTACGTACCGTAATGTTTCGAGAAGATGGCTGCCAGCCTCCCGACGGCAGCTCGCTGCAACTACAAGCGATCATTCTCCGGAAACGCCGCCTTGGGCATGAACTTCGGCCTGGCGAACAGCACAGACAGTTGAGTGGGCTGCGACTCCACCGGGCGATCGGACCGGTACAGCAACGCCTGCTGCGGGGTACTCACCCATTCACTGGCGAAGATCTCACCGAGGCGCGAAACCGGCACGTGCGACCCGTCCTCGAGTCGAACGGTGACGTCCGCCCCGATGTCCGACTGGCCGTACACGACCCACCACGATTCGCCTTCCACATCCCCCGGAGTGTGCTGCCCGATACCGATGACTGCACCCTTCTCCATCGGATCGCGCCAGACCGCTTCGCGCCCTTGCGGTCCCACGCAGTAGCTACCATCCTCGCGCACCTGCACGACCAGGCCGGACTCTTCGAGCACCAACTGTTCGACCACCATGCCAAGCCCCTTCCGTTGCCCGAACCTTATCCGCCGGCACGCCCCAGAAGCGGAACAATCGCGGTTCGTGTTGACAAACTGTTGGGTTTTTACAACACTTTGATGCATGAGCCCAGTCCGGCGGGGAGACGCGCTCCCCATCTTCAATCGCATCGGAGTGCTTCGCGCCGAGCGGAAGATGAGCCGGGCACAGCTTGCGCAACTCGTCGACGTGAATCCGCAGACGGTGGGGGCACTCGAACGCGGTGACCACTACCCCAGCCTGGATCTTGCATTCCGAATCTGCTGGGTGTTCGACCTCCCGGTGGAGGCGGTGTTCTCCCGGACGGAGTTCGGGCCGCTGTCGACGGAGGTCTACCGGAATGCACCGTCGACGGAGGTCTACCGGAATGCACCGTCGACGGAGGTCTACCGATCTGACCGCACTACCGAGGGGAGTGAAAAGCCAAGTGCCTGAATCAAATCTGATCGACCGCTACCAGGCCCACCGCACTCGGCGGTTCCTGCAGAACGAGGAGACGTTCCGACATTGGCTCCCGAATTGGCGAACCCGTCGACGTCGGCGCGTACTCGTCGTCGCCCTGGCGGTCCTGTTCACCACGATGGTTGCCGTCAGCACAGCATGCCTGTTCAATCCGCTCTTCGCCGTGGCATGGCCGGTCCTCACCCTGCTGTTCCTGCCGACGTGGTCCTCACTTCAAATCGTGTCGGGCCGGCAAGGGGATGCTCCGCGGCAGGCGTTGGACGAATGGGAGATCCAGCAACGCAACGACGCTCGCTCCGTCGGGCTCAGCGTGACCCAAACGTTGGTCTTCATTGTCGCCATTTTCCTCATTTTCACCTCGTCGGTGCAGTGGAATGTAGAGAGGCTGCCTTACACGGGAGGTTTATTGGCACTGACTGCAATGCTGATCGGAGCGTGCACGCCCGCGATGATTCTCTCGTGGACCAATCCAGACCCGGATCCGATTGATTCGGAAGAGTTCGATCTCTGACCCGTATTACCGAAGCGCACCACTCGACCGATGGGAAGGACCCATGTCAGCCACCCTCACGATCGACGGCATCTCGAAACGCTACGGCGACGTCGTCGCACTCGACAACCTGAGTTTCGAAGTGCGCCCAGGCGAGATCTTCGGATTCGTCGGCAGTAACGGCGCCGGCAAGACGACCACGATGCGCATTGCGCTGGGTGTGCTCGGAGCAGATTCGGGAGAAGTTCGCCTCGGCGGCAAACCCGTCGACCTCGACGTGCGTCGTACGATCGGATACATGCCGGAGGAACGCGGCCTCTACCCCAAGATGAAGGTGGGAGCGCAACTTTCCTATCTGGCCGAGCTACACGGACTCTCGAAGGCCGACGCGCACGCGGCCACCGAGCGGTGGACCGAACGTCTGGGCATCGCCGAACGCGTCAAGGACACCGTCGATTCCCTGTCCCTCGGTAATCAGCAACGTGTGCAGCTCGCGGCGGCGCTGGTTCACGACCCATCGGTACTCGTTCTGGACGAACCGTTTTCGGGCCTTGACCCCGTAGCGGTCGATGTCATGAGTGACGTGTTGGTCGAGAAGGCTCGCACCGGTGTTCCCGTAATCTTCTCCAGCCATCAGCTGGATCTGGTGGAGCGCCTGTGCGATCGCGTGGGCATCATCAGCCGCGGCAGCATGCGGGAGATCGGAACCGTCTACGAACTACGAGGCAAGGGCGACGGCCGAATCGAAGTCTTCGCCCCTGACGCGCCGGTCGGTTGGGCACACCATCTGATCGGTGTCACCACACTGAGCCACCTCGACGGTCGAACGCTCCTGAGCGTCGACGGAACCGCCGACGATCAGCAGATCCTGCATGCAGCGTTGAAAACCGGGCCGGTGCACGAGTTCACGCTACGACGTCCGTCACTGACCGATCTGTTCCGAGAGGTAGTAGCCGCATGAGCAACCAGTTGAGCGGAGGTCGAGCCATCGGGTTGGTCGCCCGACGCGAATTCATGACGCAGATCTCGAAGAAGAGTTTTGTGATCAGCAACGTCATCATTCTGGTCGCGATCATCGGCGGCATCATCGCCTTCTCGCTCTTCTCCGGCGGCGACGAGGACAAGTCGAAGATCGGCTTGGTCGGCAACCAATCACTCAGTGCCACGATGGTGTCCATCGGCGACACCCTCGGAAATCCGGTGACGGTGACGGAGGTTTCCGACGACGGCACCGCGCGTGATCAAGTCAAGGACGGCGACCTCGACGTGGCCGTGATTGCCGGATCGGGCGGCGGCGTCACTGTCGTGACCAAGAAGGAAGTGCCCACGAATCTGCGCGCCGTCATCGAGAGTTCCGTTGCACAGCAGGCACAATCGAATGCGCTGTCCGCTGCGGGGATCGACCCGGCTCAGCTCGCCGAAGCCACGTCCACCGCAGTGGTCACCATCGATGCCATCGATCCCCCGGATCCCGAACAGGGCCAACGTATAGCGATGTCGATCGCTGCTGTGGTGCTCCTGTACATGCAGATCCTGCTGTTCGGAACGTACGTGGCGATGGGCGTCGTCGAGGAGAAGTCCAGCCGTGTCGTCGAGTTGCTGCTCTCCACTCTCCGTCCGCTGCAGTTGTTGTGGGGCAAGGTTCTCGGAATCGGCGCTGTCGGCCTGATGCAGATGGCCGCCTATGCCGTCGCGGGCGTCGCCACCGGATTGGCGACGGGTGTCCTGACCGTGACGGGCACCGCAATCGGCGTTCTGTTCGGCACACTGGGGTGGTTCATTCTGGGCTTCCTCTTCTTCGCCGTGCTGTACGCCGCCGCCGGGTCCATGGTCTCGCGGCAGGAGGACGTCAACGCCACCGCGATGCCTCTCGCGCTGCTCGTCATGGCAATGGTCAGCGTGGCTTTCGTTTCGGTGAGCAATCCAGAAGGAACCCTGAGCAACGTGTTGAGTTGGATTCCGCCGTTCTCGGCAATCCTCATGCCCCTGCGCATTTCCGCCGGTGTTGCTTCTCCGTTCCAGATCGTGGGAACGATTCTGCTGATGCTGGTGGTGACCGCTGCGCTGTCGATGATCGCGGCAAAGATCTACCAGCGCTCCATCCTTCGCATCGGCAAGGTCGTTTCGTGGAAAGAGGCGTTCGGACGCTGATTTATCCGGCACACAACTGACGCCACACGATCCCGGCAGCACCCCGTCCAGGTAGGTTCATCCTGGACGGGGTGCTGCTTACTTGGAGGACGTTGTGCGAATCTCGGCCGAAGAACTACTCACTGCGGTACTCGATCCCGAGAGCTTCGTCTCTTGGGACTCCCCGCCCGTCGACGTCGGACCTGGCGCGAAATACGCGGAAGACCTGGCGAAGGCCCGCGAGAAGAGCGGAGTTGACGAGTCCGTCGTCACCGGTGTGGGTACGGTTCGGGGACGTCGGGTCGCGGTAATTGCCTGTGAATTCAGCTTTCTCGCCGGTTCGATCGGAGTCGCCGCGGCCGAGCGGATCGTGACCGCTGTCGAACGTGCTACGGCAGAACAACTCCCGCTGCTGGCCTCGCCAACCTCCGGCGGAACGCGGATGCAGGAGGGCACCGTGGCGTTCGTTCAGATGGTGAAGATCGCTGCGGCAGTGGCTGTTCACAAAGCGGCACACCTGCCCTACCTGGTTTACCTGCGCAATCCCACCACCGGCGGGGTCTTTGCCTCGTGGGGATCCCTCGGCCACATCACCGTCGCGGAACCCGGTGCTCTGGTGGGATTCCTCGGACCCCGTGTCTACGAATCCCTGTACGGCGAAAAGTTTCCCGACGGTATCCAGACGTCCGAAAACTTGTATCGCAACGGCGTTATCGACGGCGTCGTACCCGTCGACCGCCTCCGTCTGCTGGTTAATCGAGCGTTGTGCGTGCTCACCGATCCCCCGGCCCCGGCGGCCCCGGACCCGATTCCCTCACCCGAGATTCCCGATGTTCCCGCCTGGCAGTCGGTGATGCTCTCGCGCCGGGCCGATCGACCCGGCATCCGGCAGTTGCTCCGCCATGCCGCAACTGAACAGGTACCGCTCAGCGGCACCGGGCAGGGTGAAACCGACAAGACGATCTTGCTCTCGCTCGCCCGCTTCCGAGGCTTTCCGTGCATCCTGCTCGGCCAGGACCGCAGTGGCCAATCCGCGCTCACCACGATGGGACCGGCCGCGCTCAGGGAAGCGCGACGGGGCATGAAACTTGCCGAAGAACTACAACTCCCGCTTGTCCTAGTGATCGACACTTTGGGCGCGTCGCTGTCCAAAGAAGCTGAAGAACGTGGACTGGCCCCTGAGATCGCCCGTTGCATCGCCGACCTCGTGACGCTGAAGACCCCGACAGTGTCGGTGTTGCTCGGCCAGGGAACAGGCGGTGGGGCGCTCGCGCTGCTGCCCGCCGATCGGGTACTCGCGGCACAGAACGGGTGGCTCGCTCCCCTGCCACCGGAAGGCGCAAGCGCGATCGTCCATCGCGACATCAGTCACGCACCGGAGATGGCGGCAGCGCAGGGCATTCGTTCGTTGGATCTGCTTCGAGACGGCGTGATCGACGCGATCATTCCCGAAACGCCTGACGCGGCCGATGAACCCGTGGAATTCTCCAAGAGGGTAGGGGCTGCGATAGCGCACGAACTCTTCGTGCTTGCCGAAGAGTCGGACACCGATCGCCAGTCCTCCCGTATCGCGCGCTATCGAAACCTGGGAGTTCCGCAATGACGACGAAGGACCGGAATGCGCTGACGCTGCCGCACAGTTACGACCGCGCGGCACTGGCTCGTTTCGAATTGTTCCTGTTCGCGGGCATCGCCACCGTGCTGATCACCCGCGCATATCTGGCGGCAACGGGCTATCCCCAGATCGGGGGCGGCGCCCTCCACATCGCACACGTTCTCTGGGGCGGATTGCTGATGGCCGTCGCCATCGTGGCGACCGCCATCACCGAAGGTTCTCGCACGCGTGACCTGGCCACGCTCGTCGGCGGAATCGGGTTCGGTCTCTTCATTGACGAGGTCGGAAAATTCGTCACCGCCGACGTCGATTACTTCTACCAGCCTGCCATCGCGATCATGTACGTCGTCTTCGTTCTCTTCTATCTTGCCGCGCGCGAGGTGGTGATTCGGCGCGGAATGAATGATCGTCATCGGCTCGCCATCGGGGCGCGAGCGCTCTCGGACCTCGCTCTCGGTCAGCTCGACGAGATCCAGTACAACCACGCCCTCCGCGTACTCGACGGCGTCGAAGACCGCAGCCTCACCGACCTCGTCGATTCGATCAAGGCCGGCCTGCATTCACAGACTCCGCCGACCGGCGGTATCGAATCGAAGATCACTCGTGGCCGCAACGCGTTCTTCCACCGTGCTGAGGAACTGCTCCGGCACCGGGTCGTCCGCCGACTGGTTCTGACCCTGTTCGTACTGCAGGCTCTTCTGGCGATTGTCCAGGTGATCTACGCGTTGGTTTCCGAGAACGTCGTCGAGGCCGACGACGTCTCCGACCTGGTGGTCCAGATCTCCACCGTCACAACCGGAGTTCTTGTGGTTCTGGGAGTGTGGTTCCTCTTCCGAGGTCCGTACCTGCGAGCATTAAGGCTCCTGCGTGCATCCCTCATCGTGAGCCTCCTGGTGACGCAGGTTTATCTGTTCACGCAGGACCAGTTCGGCGCGCTTTTCGGTTTCGCAGTGTCGCTGTTCATGCTCGCGACTCTTCGCATCGCAATTCGTAGCGAAGAGGCCGCCGCGGCTCTACCGCAGTGAGATCGCAGGCCGACTCGGTAGATCACGGATTCCTCGGAGGGGGCTGAAGAGCAAGACCAATCCGCACGGCGCGATCAGGCAGGCCATGATCCACATCGTCCCGCGCGGTCCCACTGCGTCGCCGAGGTAGCCTGCCGTCAGCGCACCGAGCGGAATGCTGCTGTGCAGCAGGAACATACTCGTTGCCACCACTCGTCCGAGGCGGTCCGGCGGACAGTAACTTTGACGGAAACTGCCGAGCACCACGTTGCACGACACGACGCCCGCAACCATCACCATGCCGCCGATGCAGAACCAGAACAGGCCGGCACCGTACGTCGTCAGAGGTGCTAACAGGATGAACGGTCCCGTCACCAACTGACAGATGAGAACGCTTCGGGCAGTGCCGAATCTGCGGCCGAGCGGGCGCGCGATCATCGATCCGACAATTCCGCCCACCCCGGCAATCGCCAGGAGAAGCCCGAGTCCGAACTCCCCCACGCCAACCGTCTTTTCCAGGAACACGATCTGGATCGTGGAGTACCCGGTGAGACCGAAATTGAGCAGAGTGCCGTAGACGACGATCGACCGCAGATACGGATCACCGGCGACGAATCGCAGTCCGAGCGCAATCTGGCGTCGCAACGGTTCTCGCTGATTCTGTCCGCGATGGACGGTCTCCTGCACACGAATCAGCCAGATGCATACGAAGCAGAAGGCGAACGTGAACGCGTCGACAACCAGACCGGCCGCGAGCCCGACAGTTGCAACCACCAGCCCACCGACGCTTGGGCCGATCACCCGAGTTGCGGCCTCGGCGCCCTGAATCTTCGAGTTCCCTTCGACAAGATCCGCTTCGGCGAGCACCGTGGGGAGATACGAGTGATAGGCCGCCTGGAAGAAGACGGTGGCTGTACCGGTGAGCAGCGCGACCAGGAGCAGGTGGCCGTATGTCATCGCCTCCAGGAAGCCGGCGATCGCGATGCTCGCGAAGAACAGCGCGCACGCAGCGTTCGCGATCATCATGATCGGGCGCCGAGGCAGCCGGTCGATCCAGGCACCGGCTGGTAGTCCGACGATCAACCACGGCAACCACACTGCCGATGCCAGCACACCGATCCGGAAGCTACTCGCGTCCAGTTCGCGAAGCGCGATCAGCGGCAGTACGACGGTCGTGACACCGTTTCCGATACCGCTGACTGCGTCGCCGGTCCACAGAAGTCGGAAGTCACGCAGAGCGAGGACTCCCCAGAAGCCTGCGCGTTGCGCTGCACCTGTCACATCGATCCCCCCTTTCAGTCCCTGCCCTATCCCACCCCTGCGCGCCACTGGCCGACGGGACAGGCCCGCCCGGCGCAAAGGGACGGTACCCGCACCGCTACTGAGGCGCACCGCACTGACGGTGACCTAAGGTGTTTCAGGTCACCGGTAAGCGAAGTTCACGAGAGGACACACGTCGATGAGCTCTTCCGAGCAGGCGTCCCACACCACGTATGCCGACGCATATCGCGAGAGCATGGATCAGCCGGAGAAGTTCTGGCTCGACGCTGCGCGGGCCGTCGACTGGGATGTCGCCCCCACCAAGGCTCTCGACGACTCTGCCGCGCCGATCTATCGCTGGTTCCCGGATGCTTCGCTCAACACCAGCTTCAATGCCCTCGATCGGCACGTCCGCGACGGCCGCGGCGATCAGACCGCGTTGATCTTCGACTCCGCGATGGTCCCCACCAAGGCCACGTACACCTACGCCGAATTGCTCGAGCAGGTCTCACTCTTCGCCGGCGTCTTGAAAGATCAGGGTGTGGTGGCGGGCGACCGCGTGATCATCTACATGCCGATGATCCCCGAGGCTGCGATCGCGATGCTCGCGTGTGCGCGAATCGGCGCGGTGCATTCGGTGGTGTTCGGCGGCTTTGCGGCCAAGGAGCTCGCAACCCGTATCGACGACGCCGGTCCAGTGGTGCTCGTGACGGCGTCCGGCGGCCTCGAACCCGGACGAACAATCGAGTACCTGCCGATGGTCGAGAAGGCTCTGCAACTGTCCGCCACTCCCGCGCACACCGTGATCGTGAAGAATCGCGAGCAGATTCCCGGTGCAGCTTCCGACTACAAGTCAAGTGCCGCAGCCTGGTTCGACTGGGACGAGCTGATCGCCGACGCCACCCCGGCCGACCCGGTGTCGGTCGCCGCGACGGATCCGCTCTACATCCTCTACACCTCGGGAACGACCGGTAAGCCCAAGGGCGTCGTCCGGGACAACGGTGGCCATGCCGTTGCGCTGACGTGGACCATGAAGAATCTGTACGACATCAGCCCAGGACAGGTGTGGTGGACCGCCTCCGACGTCGGCTGGGTGGTCGGCCACTCCTACATCGTCTACGGACCGTTGCTCGCCGGAGCCACGACGGTCATGTACGAAGGCAAGCCCGTCGGCACCCCCGACGCCGGTGCGTTCTGGCGCATCATTTCCGAATACAACGTGTCGGCACTCTTCACCGCTCCGACAGCGATCCGCGCGGTCCGCAAGGCCGACCCGGACGCAAAAGAGCTTGCCAAGTACGACATCTCGTCGCTCGACACACTCTTCGCGGCCGGCGAGCGCTTGGATCCCGACACCTACGAGTGGGCTACTCGGATTCTCGATCGCCCGGTGGTCGATCACTGGTGGCAGACAGAAACCGGTTGGGCCATATGCGCGAATCTGCGCGGCCTCGAACCCATGGAGATCAAAGCGGGCTCACCCACCGTCGCCTGCCCCGGATACCGCGTCGAAATCGTCGACGGCAAGGGCGAACTCGTGGGTCCGGGCACCGAGGGCAACATCGTGATCGGCCTGCCGCTTCCTCCCGGAACACTCGCCGGACTGTGGCGTGACGAGGACCGGTACGTGAAGTCCTACCTGTCGACTTTCGAAGGGTATTACCTCACCGCCGACTCCGGGTACATCGACGAGGACAACTACGTCTTCGTGCTCGGACGAAGTGACGACGTGATCAACGTTGCCGGACATCGCCTTTCGACCGGAAGCATGGAGGCCGTCGTCGCCGGCCACCCGGCTGTCGCCGAATGCGCGGTCATCGGCATTCACGACGAACTCAAGGGGCAACGGCCGAGCGGTTATGTCGTGCTCAAGTCCGGCGTCGACATCGATCCCGAAACACTCCGACAGGAACTGGTCGCGCGGGTGCGAGACCAGATCGGTGCCGTCGCCACGTTCCGGGACGTCACCGTCGTCGCCGCACTACCGAAGACTCGTTCCGGCAAGATCCTCCGCAAGACCATGCGGCAGATCGCCGACAACGAGGAGTACACGGTCCCGTCGACCATCGAGGACGCGAGCGTATTGGACGAGTTGTCCAAACTCCTTCGCGGATAAGGATTCAGCGAATTCCCCTGTCCGTCTGCCTCCGGACGTAGCAGTATGAACACGTTCCAGTTTCGGCGATTCACACGGGCAGGGGAAGTTCGATGGGCAATTTGGACGGTCAGGTCGCATTCATCACCGGAGCGGCGCGTGGTCAAGGGCGCGCGCATGCCGTCAAGCTCGCGTCCGAGGGCGCGGACATCATCGCGGTGGATCTCTGCGCGCCGGTCGCAACGGCGGGGTACGACATGGCCACCGAAGCCGACCTCGCCCAGACCGTCGCCCTGGTCGAAGCTCAGGGCCGGCGCATCGTCGCGTCCGTCGCGGACACTCGCGACCTTGATGCCCTGAAATCAGCGGTCGACGCCGGAGTCGAGAAACTCGGCCGACTGGACATCGTGATCGCCAACGCGGGAATCGCGGCGTCGGCGAAATTGTCCTGGGACCTGAGCGCCGAAGAGTTCCGCGAGCTGATGGACATCAACGTCACCGGCGTCTGGTTGACGACCAAGGTGTCGATTCCGCACATCATGAACGGCAATCGAGGTGGATCCATTGTGTTGATCAGCTCGATGGCCGGGCTTCGAGGCGTGCCGGGGATTGCCCATTACTCCGCGTCCAAGCACGCCGTTCGGGGGTTGGCGAAGTCTCTGGCCAACGAACTCGGCTGGGCAGACATCCGAGTCAACTCCGTACACCCGGGCAATGTGCGTACGACGATGATCGACAACGAACCGATGGTTCGTGCGTTCCGTCCAGACTTGGAGAATCCTGTCCTCGCCGATACCGCTCCGATCATGTCGAAGCTGAATCTGCTGCCCCACCCGTGGGTCGACCCCGAAGTGATTGCGGATGCGGTGTTCTATCTGGTGGGGCCGGCCGGGCGCGGGATCACCGGCATCGCGTTGCCGATCGATCTCGGCACCTCGGAAAAATTCGCCGGCGGCTGAAGGCCCGAACTGATGCAGAATTGCCTCTGCCGGATGGGTCTCGAGCACCATCCGGCAGAGGCAATTCCGGCTTGATCAAGCCTTCGTAGCAACAGAACAAGTAGTCGACAACCTCATAGGCGCTCCTCGTCTGGCGTGGGAAAAACCGTTGTGGGATGCGCAACAAACCCAAGACCCAGCGTAGAAGCATTTGGCCGCAAACGCGCGTCATTCGGCACTATTTTTTTGGATTCGGGCATACTGGACAACGCTCCCACCACGTATTATGGACCCGAGTTCACACTTACAGGGGGTAGGCACAGTGACGGTCAAATACGCCGTAATGGACCCGATTCACGGAAAAGTCGAGATCTCGTTCGATGTCGACACGGGGGTCGTCGACGTCCGAAACGGCAACTCACACGCTCTGTTGACGCGTCGAGTCGATGCCCCGCGCCGTGAAGGCACACCCATCGGAACGCGCGCCGCCGCCGACTTGTTCTTCACTGTCGGTGGCGACGAAGTCGAACTCACTGTCGGCAAAGGATTTCTGTCCCGTCGCTCGTACTCTGTCTCGGCACTCGTCGACGGCGTGAGTTTGAACTTCGCCCCAGTCGACGACGCGAACAGTGCATTCACCCGCGACGGAGTGCGGATCGGGCACTTCTCCAAGAACGAGGAATCCGATCCCAGACAGACCGACGCAGTCTGGTCGAGCACGCCGAGCAACGACGAACTTGTCATCGGTTACGCCCTGGCCGAAACCTTCGATTGCGGAGCACTCAACGGGGCTTTTGCGTTGATCGAATCACTGGTGCTCGGCGGCGGATAGAGACCACTCAAAGCAGGTGGATTACCAGCAGAACAACGGCAATAGCTGGGAAAAGCATCTGCACGACGGCTGCGCGGGCTTTGTCGGGAGACGAGAGAATCAGCACCAATCCCGCGGCAACCATCGATCCTGCGCCTGCCAGGACGAGGGCAATTCCGACCGACGCGGAGCCGGTCGCCGCAATCACGATGCCGACCGCCGACACGATCGCCAGGAAAAGGTTGTAAAAGCCCTGGTTGAAGGCGAGCGGCTGCGTGGTGATCGCCTCTTCCTCGGACTTCACGCCGAACGTGGCGCGGGTCTTCGGGGCCGTCCAGAGAATCGATTCGAGGACAAAAATGTATACGTGCACTGCTGCGGCCAGTCCCGCGAAGATGTAGCCGGCGACGTTCATCGTTGAGCTCCTGTTGCTTCGAGTGAATTCTGTATCGTTCGGTCCAATATATACTGGACCGAACGATATAAAAAGAGCGAGGCTTTGATGGGCAGATCACAAGAATTCGACACAACAGCCGTGGTCGCTGCCGCTTTGGACGTTTTCTGGGCACGCGGATACGAAGGCGCCTCACTCGGCGACCTCGAATCCGCGACGGGGCTGAGTCGGTCAAGTCTCTACAACTCGTTCACCAACAAGCGCGGATTGTTCGACGCCGCCGTGCAGCTGTACCTCGACCACGTCATCCGGCCACGTCTGCGCAGCCTCACGACAAATCCCGGGGCAGACGCAGTCGACGACTATCTTTCCTCGCTTGCGCACGCGATCGGCACCATGACCGCCGACTCGCCTCGGCGCGGTTGCCTACTTCTCAATACGGCTGCCGGACTCGGCGCGCACGACGATGCGGCGGCCGCAGTGATCCGCGCGTACCGCCGAGAACTCGCCGACGCGATCAACAGTGGATTACACGCCGCGTTTCCAACCGAGACAGACGCCACGCTCTCAGATCGCACTCGAATCCTTCTCTCCTGCACGGTAAGTGCATTGGTACTCGCACGAGTTGACACCGAAGAGGCCATCGCAACTCTGGAATCTGCGCGCCGACTGAACGCAGAGTGGCAGGGATAATGACCGGAAAGCTCACGCCATTGCCCGCCATCAGGCGGGTAGGCGATGATGCTTCACGTGCCCAAGTTGACCACGCCCGCTATCGCCGCTGGATATCTCCGGGGAATGGACCAACCCTCGATCCACGTCGGGACTTTCGCGATTCTCCGACCCTGGACCCGCGACGACGCACCGGCCGTCATGGAAGCCTTTCGCGATCCGTCGATTCAGCGTTGGCACATCCGCCGCGCCGACTCGATCGACGAAGCACGGGGTTGGCTCACCCAGTGGAGAGACGGGTGGGCAAGCGAATCCGAATGCCATTGGGCGATCGCCGCTCCCGAGACAAATGAACTCCTCGGTCGAATCGCAGCAAAGGGGGTGAATTTGTGGGACGGCACTGCCGAGCTCGCGTATTGGGTGACCCCAGCGGCGCGCGGCCGCGGACTGTGCACCCAGTCTGTAACCGCACTGTCCGAGTGGGCATTCCGCGAAGCGGGGATTCATCGACTGGAACTCGAGCACTCGATCCACAACCCACGATCGTGCCGAGTCGCCACCAAAGCAGGGTTCAGCGAAGAAGGTGTTCGACGAAGCTCCGCCAGGCACGCCGACGGCTGGCACGACATGCACGTCCACGCCCGACTACGTAGCGATCAGCCTTCGGCAACGACTCGCGCCGCGAGGGCAAGCGTCTGATCCACCAATTCCGCAACTCGCTGCGGCACGACCGGTTCGAGGTCGAACAGAATTCGGTAGATGATCGGCGCCACTACATGGTCGACCACTGAATCACCATCCACGCCGGCAGCTTCCGGCCAACGCGCGAGGATCACGTCGATCTGCGTCCGACAGAAGAAGGCACACTTGAACTTCTTCGTACCGTCCGGTGCATGCGTCTGATCGTCGCTCATCAACACGTCACGCAACGAAGCACGACCGACAGGCGCAGACATCTCCTCGAGGTACTCCTGCGCCCAAACCGTCAGATCCCCTCGGAGCGAGCCCGTTTCACGCGGGTCGGCGTCCGGGCGCAATCTCTCGATCGAGACGTCGGCAAAGACTTCGTTGATGTCACCCCACCGCCGATAGATGGTCGACGGGGTCACTCCCGCATCGGTCGCGATCATCGGCACCGTGATCTCGGCTCGATCACGCTGTTCCAACAACTTGCGCGCCGACGCATGCACGGCCTGTTGGATGCGCGCACTACGGCCACCGGGGCGCGGACCTGCGGACGGACTCATAAATCCAATACTAACGCAAAGATGTTGCATTAGGCTACGGCCAGGCGTAGCGTCCCAAACGCAAAGTATTTGCGTTTGAAGTCTTCACCACCCGCACGGGAAGCGCTACGACAATGACAACGACCGTTTCACCTCAGACCGAGAGCACTTCACTCCCACGCCTTGGGCGAGGCGTCGCTTTCACACTCATCGCCGTCATCATCGCCACGTTCCTGGGCGCATCCGCGACCCCGACACCGTTGTACGAGCACTATCAACAGTTGTGGGGATTCTCCTCGCTCGCGTCGACGCTCGTGTTCGGCATCTACGCTCTCGCATTGCTCGCCACGCTCCTGACCGCCGGATCCCTGTCCGATCACATCGGCAGGCGCCCGGTCCTGCTCGGAGCACTCGCGCTCGAGGCAGTCTCGCTCGCACTGTTCGCCTCGGCCGACGGTTTGACCATCCTGCTCATCGCCCGGGTCGTACAGGGTGTTGCCACCGGCGCTGCAATCAGTGCTCTGGGTTCGGCATTGATCGACCTCGAACGCACTCCGGGCCGAGGATCGATCATCAACAGCGTCGCTCCGACGATGGGGCTTGCAGTCGGAGCAGTGGGTTCGAGCCTCATCAGCGAGCACCTGCCCCGGCCCACCAGCACTGTCTACCTGGTCCTTCTCGTGCTTGTCATTCTCGAGATCTTCGGAGTATGGGCCGCTCCCGAGACTTCGGGCGGACGCCCCGGAGCCTGGCAGTCCCTGCGCCCCACACTGGCCGTTCCTCGTCAGGCGCGCACGATGATTGCCCTGACCGCACCGTGCCTGATCGCGGTCTGGGCGCTGGGAGGTTTCTACCTCTCACTCGGACCTGCATTGGCGCGCAACGCACTTGACGTTCACAGCTCCCTCATCGGTGCCATCATGGTTGCAACACTGACAGGATTCGGAGCGGCAGCAGTACTCACCTTCCGCAAACTCGGCGGCCGGACCGTGATGCTGATCGGAACCACCGCCTTGGTGCTCGGGGTGGCCGTCACACTCATCGGTGCTGAAACATCCTCTGCCGTATTGATTCTGGTCGGTACGGCTGTTGCAGGTATCGGCTTCGGAGCAGGATTCCAAGGAACTATCCTCACCGTCATGCCGCTGGCCGAGAACCACGAACGCGCGGGTTTGTTGTCCACCGTCTACGTCATCGCATATCTGGCCAACAGTCTTCCCGCCTTGCTGGCCGGCTACCTGGTCGGCAAGGTCGGATTGGTGGATACGACGCGTGGCTACGGAGCACTCGTCATGGTGCTCGCGGCGGCCGCACTGATCGGACTGCTGGTCACCGGCGAGCGAAAGGTCGAAGCCGTCTCGGTGTCGGAGTAGGTGTCCCCCGATCGGTGGACACACCGTTCCGCCTGCACAGGGTCCGGGGAGTGGACATACGACATCGATCTGCTCCGACATAGTTGTCTTCGAGAGAGCCAACCGAACGCTCACCCGGACAAAGGACACCGACGATGACGAACCCACGCTACGTAGTTGCCGCAATCACAGCTCTGGCCGCCGGCGCCCTCACTTTGGGATTGAGCGGAATCGCCAGTGCCGGAAACCTTCCCACAACCGGCAACAGCATCACGATGACGATCAGCAACGACACCGAACAGACAATTCATCTCGAAGGCGCCGACAACCCCTACGGACAGTGGATGCAGAGCCCACGCCAGTCGCTCGCGCCTCACGAGACCGAGATCGTCACGGCATACAACCAGGACCCGCGCGGCCTGACGGTCGACGTCGTCTATTCCACTCCCGACGGCGGACAAGCAGTCTTCATGGCCAACGACTATCCGCAGTTCGACACCGACGGAACTCGCACCACCGACCCTGATCACTACTTCATCTCGAGCTACATCGACGGCTACTACCCGAACCTGAGCGTCGGGTACCACCTCAGTGTGGTGTGACTGCAGCAGTCGTCATAAGTAATCCATCTGCCACTCAGACGCACTTGTTCTTGGACATTCGTCCGGCGCGCGGGGATTGTTGAACGCAGCCCCGCATGACCAGGCACACGCCCCGCTGCCGGTGGCCCGAACATCAACGGGAGAGGGAAAACCACAGTGCGACTACCCAACCAGTTTCTGATCTACGTCAGCGATGCCGCCTCCGCAGCAGCGTTCTACGGCGAATTGTTCGACGCGAAGCCTGAGGTCCTCAGCCCTCGGTACATGACCTTCGACCTCGGCGGCGGTGTGGTCCTTGCACTGTGGAGCGGCAAGTCCCGCGACCTCGATCCCGCGACACCGCGCAATTTCGAAGTCGGCATCTTGGTCGACGGTGGGAGCAACGAAATTCGGGCGATCCACGACGAGTGGGTGGCCAAGGGAGTCGAGGTCGTCGAAGAACCCAACGAAGATGTCTTCGGTCTGACGTTCGTCATTTCAGATCTGGACGGAAACCGCGTCCGCGTAGCGCCCGCAGATCACTGAGCACTCAGCCTTTGATCTCGCCGTACCGGCGCAGGGCTTCCTCACGCTCGTGCGCGTGATCGACGATCGGGTCCGGGTAGTCGACTGGGCGCATCGCCTTCAACGAGTGGACGGCCTTCCCGGGAACATCGCGAAGTTCGGGGACCCACCGACGGACGTATGTGCCGTCGGGATCGAACTTCTCCCCTTGCGTGATCGGGTTGAAGACGCGGAAGAAGGGCGAAGCATCCGTACCCGACCCGGCAGTCCACTGCCACCCGTGCTGATTGGAGGCCAAGTCACCGTCCACCAGTTGCGACATGAAGTACCGTGCGCCGCGCCACCACGGAATGTGCAGGTCCTTCACCAGGAATGACGCGACGATCATTCGGACCCGATTGTGCATCCAGTTCTCGGCGGCGAGTTGCCGCATGCCGGCATCCACGATCGGGAAGCCGGTCTTGCCTTCACACCAGGCCGTGAAGGCGGCGTCTGCGTCGACTCCCCCGTCGTGACGTAAACGGTCGAACTTGTCGTCGTAGTTCTTCCGCGCGCTGTCGGGGCGCTGAAACAGGATGTCTGCGTAGAAGTCTCGCCAAGCAAGCTGGCGACGGTACGCCTGAGCGCCGTCTCCGAGTCGCTTGGAGAGATCTGCCAACATGGTTCTCGGATGAATCGTGCCGTACTTGAGCGGGATCGACATCCGACTCGTGGTGTCGAGGTCGGGTCGATTTCGTTCGTCGTCGTACCGGTCAAGATCGTTCTCGCAGTATTCTTTCCACTGTTCGAGCGCACCGGCCTCACCGACGACATCGCTGACGGTGCCGGACGGCGCGGGGATACTCACCCGGCGCGGGCCACCGTCCTTCTCGCTCGGATCGAACCAACGGACCGTCCCCGCATCGGTCGACGCGGGGCCCCGCCAACCATGTTCCATCCACTGACGGAAGTACGGCGTGAACACCTTGTACGGATCACCGTCCGCCTTGGTGACGCGTCCGGGCGCCACGGCATATGGTGACCCGGTGGCGATCAACTCCACCTTCTCGGCCACGGCCGCGTCGCGCCGTCGGCCGTAGGGCCCGTAGTCGGCACTGATGTGAACTTCTTCGGCGCCAACGGATTCCGCCACGCGGGGCACCACGTCTGCCGGATCACCTCGAACAACCATCAATCGTCCGTCGAGCTGGTTGTCGAGTGCCGACAAGTTGGCGAACAGTTGATTCTGGCGGGGTGAGCCTGCCGGTCCGAGCAACTTCTCGTCGAGGACGAACAAACCCAACGTCTGTCCGCCGGCATCCGCCGCTGCAGTCAGAGTCGGAAGATCACCGACCCTCAGATCGCGTCGAAACCAGATCACAGAGTTACTCACCCAGTCGAGCCTACCGATCAGATCTCAGAACGCATCCCACCGCGCGGGCCGCCAGTTGCGCCGCTCTTTCGGCTGTCGGTTCGGAGGTGAGCCCGAGCAGTCGCCGCCGGTGCTCCTCCCCGAGCAGCAAGGTGTACAACTGATCCGCGCACAGCGCAGCCTTCTGGCCGTGCTGATCGATCAAAATCTTCTCCAGAAAGGCAATCGACTTGGCCGGGCCGGATTCGTAGAACGCTGCGGCCAATTCAGGGAACTGCACTGCCTCGCCGATCATCATGCGGTGCAGCGCAATCGAGTTGTCGCTGTGCAGGGCGATGACGATGTCCACTGCAGCGGCGAGCAGGTCGGACTGGCCCTCGCCGGCATTGTCGACGTACGCGTGCTGACGCGCAACCGCAGCTGCAAAGACCGCAGACTTGTCGCCGAAGTAGCTGTACACGGTCCGCTTGGCGACGCCGGCCACCGTGGCAATGCCCTCGATGGTAGTTCGGGCGAACCCGACATCTCGAAACGAGTCGACAGCGACGTCGAGAATCTCGTTGCGTCGTTCGGCGCGTTCGGCGTCACTGGTTCTCCCACGTCTGCGCGGTTGCTCCATAAAGTCCCCTGTTACCGTGCCGGTAAATTAATGCTACGTTGACGTTTCATTAATTCGAATACTACAGGAGCACTGCATGACCGGACAACGACTCGTCCACGTCGCTATCGCCGACGACTGGGAAGCATGCAAGCGTTTCGGTGAGTACGAGGTCTCGACGCGCGGAATCAGTTACGACGAGGCAGGATTCATTCGCGCAACGACCCCGGACGCACTCACTTCGGTGCTCGATCTGGTGTTCGGCGACCTCACATTGCCGCTGGTCGTCGCCGTCATCGATCAGGACGCCCTGACCTCCGCGGGCATCGACGTCGAATGGGAGGCGGAAAAGCCCCGAATCCTCCGACCTCTACCGATGGACGAGGACACCGTGGTCGCCGAACTGGCCGTGGAACGCGTTGACGGGGTCTGGCCGATTCCCGACCTGACCGCGTACGCAAGCTGCGCCGGCTAGACCAGCGCAGCCTCCGGTTCGATAACCGGCGCCGACGCCTTCTTCCGGCCGGCAGCCACGCACAGCGCGATCCCGACGGCAATCCAGCACACCAGCACCAGAAGTGGCGTGGTGGCGCCATGGCCGTCGAAGAACGCCATCGAACGGACGGATGCTCCTGCGGCGCCAGGTGGGAGCAGCTGCCCCAATGCGCCCCAGCCTGCGGGCAACCACGCGGCAGTTGTCGCCATCCCCGAGAGTGGGTTTCCGATGAACATCATCGTGACGGCGCCCAACGCGAACCCCTTCATCCCGAGCAGGGATTCGAGCCCCAAAATGGGAAGCGAGATGGCCGACATGCCCATGGTGAGTGCGAGCGCGGTGAGCAGGTAGTTTCCGTCAAGACTGTTGGTGCCGAACTGCAGAATGGCAGTCAGTGCAAAACCCGCGACCACCGCGACGCCGGCAGCGCCCAACACTCGCCTGACGATGCTGCGCGGAAACAGTTGCACGAGAACAACAGCGGGCATGATTCCGCCGAACACCAAGGGCAAGGCCAATGCCGTGAGCCCAGCACCGGTCGGGTCGTCCGCCGTCAACGGCACAACGTCTTCGACGGGAACCTTTGCCCCCGAGGCCTCCGAGAGGCCGTTGGCCACCCCGGTCAGGGTCTGGGCGATCGGGGTTCCGCCTGCAGTCGCGATCAACACGTGAGGACCGTTGGCATCAACGGCGATTCCGCCGACCACGTCGCGATTCCGAATCGCGTCACGCAGGGCGTCGGCGTCGGCGAATTCTCGAGTATCGAAGGCGCCTTGCTTACTCGCCTCGAGCGAGGTGCTGATCTGTTCGGTTGCCGCAGCTGGACCGGTGATGCCCAACTTCAGTTCGTGCGGGCCACTGTTGACCGAGGGCAGCACGAAGGCAAGCAGCATCAGCCCGATCACGGCGGACAAGCCCAACACCACAGCCACCAACTTCTTGCGGTCCCGTGCTTCGACTTCGGCGTTCATAACTACCTTCCCTAAGTGGAAGTTTTTCCTCCACTATTTGTGGAAGATATTCCTCCGGTTATGATGAACTGTCAATACCGGAGGTGGATGTGCGAGCCGATGCACGTGAACGCAGAAACGCAATAGTCGACGCCGCACGAGCGGTGTTCACCGAACGCGGGCACGACGCGCCGCTCGATGCAGTCGCAGAACTCGCGAAAGTGGGCATCGCCACGCTGTATCGAAACTTTCCGACGCGCGAGGACCTCGTGACCGCCGTCGCCGTCGCAACACTGACCGATGTCCGCGAGGCTGCCGACATCGCACTCACGGCAATGTCCACCGATCCGATAAACGCGTGGCACACGCTGGTGGACCGCCTCGTGGAACTGCGCCTGGGTGCGCTCATTCCTGCACTGGTGGAACGCAGTTTCACCGAGCTGGCGCCCGAAGTTCTGGCGGTGCGTGAGGTGACGAAAACGAAGATGACCGCGACGATCGGCGCCGCTCAGAGCGCCGGACTGGTTCGCGCCGATCTGCAACCGCTCGAATTCGTCATGGCTCTGGCCAAACTGACGCGCCCGCAAATCGAGTTGTCCGACGAGGCCATGCCGAACCTGGTCCCGCGGTTGGTCGCGGTGTTCATGGCCGGTCTGCGTCCGGACGGTACCGACTTGCCGGTCTGATCGGCGAAACCCGACGTACCAGGCAAGGCACAATGGGGCTGTGACCGAGATACCGAAAATCCTCGTAGTCGACGACGACGCAGACGTCCTGACCTCACTCGAACGCGGATTGCGGCTCTCGGGATTCACCGTACTGACGGCGGTGGACGGCGCCGACGCGCTCCGAGTGATCTCCGACAAGCGACCGGACGCGGTAGTCCTCGACATCAACATGCCGGTGCTCGACGGCACCGGTGTGGTGACGGCGCTTCGTGCCGCCGGCAACGAAATCCCGATCTGCGTGCTCAGTGCGCGCAACTCGGTCGACGATCGCATCGCCGGGCTCGAATCCGGTGCAGACGACTACATGGTCAAACCGTTTGTTCTTGCCGAACTGGTTGCCCGGATCCGCGCAATGCTCCGTCGCAGCAACACTCCGGCCGGCGATCATTCCGAGGGTACGAATACCCTGCGGGTCGGAAACCTCGACATCGATCTCTCCGGTCGCCGGGTTCGTGTCGACGGCAAGGAAGTACCGCTCACCAAACGCGAATTCGAGCTACTCGAAGTGCTCGCACACAATTCCGGCATCGTGCTCACTCGCGAACGTCTCCTCGAACTGGTGTGGGGCTACGACTTCGTCGCCGACACGAACGTCGTGGACGTCTTCATCGGCTATCTGCGTCGAAAGTTCGAATCCGGCGGTTCACCTCGTCTGCTGCATACCGTTCGCGGCGTCGGGTTCGTGCTTCGGGAGAACCCGTGAAGCGTCGCCGCTTCTCACTACGAACTCGCGTTGCCGCGGCCGCGGCACTGGGGGCGACGTTCATCGTCATCGCACTCGGTGTGGTCGTTGCACTGGCTATCGCACGAAACAATTTGGCGCAGTTGGACCGTCGATTGGAGACGGCATCGACGGTCATCGTGGCCAATGCGGCTACAGCGGGACCTTTTCTCGGCGCGTTCGGAGACGGCGGCGCCTTTTCCGTGACCATCCGCTCCGACACCGACGGAACCGTCAAATCCAGTACCCCGACGCGACTGCCCGAACTACCGGTCGGCTCGGCGACCGTCGACGTGGACGGTACGAAGTACCGGGCATATACCGCCGAGGCCGACGGGATCAATGCCCTTGTCTCGCTGGCGGTTCCCTATGCCGAAGCGCGAGACATCACAGTCGACCAACAGCGACAGGTTGCGTTCTTCGGCGTCGGGGCCGTAGCGGCCGCAGCTGCGTTGGGATGGTTGTTCGGTGGCCCGGCGGTGCGCCCCCTCGTGGAGTTGACCCGCCGGATCGCCAGGCGCGATCCCGATCTCGCCACCGAGGTTTCCGGAATCCGTGAAGCGGACGAGCTTGCCGCAGCAGCAGAATCGATGCTCAGCGACGTCGCTCGAGCGCAAGCCGCAACCAACTCCGCCCTTGCCGCCGCCCGAGATTTTGCGTCCGCCTCGGCTCACGAACTCCGAACTCCGTTGACAGCAATGCGAACCGACATCGAAGTGTTGTCCATTCACGACCTCGATCACGAACAAAGACGCGAGATCCTCACAGATCTGGCCCGCGCGCAGGGCCGCGTCGAGTCAACTCTGAGAGACCTCGAGCGCCTGGCGAAGGGTGAACTCTCGACGGCCGAGGATTTCAAGGACACCGATTTGACCGAGGTCTGCGACATCGCTGCCGACGACGCACGCCGACATCATCCTGGGCTCGACGTCGGCGTCGTCACGGTGGATTCCCCACTCCCCTATTGCATCCGGGCCCTTCCCGGCGGAATCCGGTTGATCCTCGACAACGCGATCACCAATGCAGTCCGCCACGGCGGCGCGAGCGCGGTGCGCATCACCCTCGCTCGCCCGGCAGATTCACCGGACACCGTCACGATCACGATCGACGACAACGGTTGCGGAATACCGGCCGAGGAACGCTCGAGCGTGTTCGAGCGCTTCACTCGCGGATCGACGGCAGGCAAGACAGGCTCCGGTTTGGGCCTGGCGCTGGTGGCGCAGCAGGCGGCCCTGCACGGCGGACGGACGACATTTCACGACAGTCCACTCGGCGGGGCTCGCCTGCTGGTCGAACTCAGGGATCAGCCCGGACCCGAATAGCCCCTTCAGGTCTCGATCAACTGGCCGATCCCTGACGCTGTCACTTCGATGACCCGAGCCGAGCCGATGTCGAAGAACAGTCCGGCGATACGCAGGCGACCATCCACACGGGCCTGACCGACGAGAGGATGGCGTTCGAGAGTCTGCAATTGGACTGCGACATTGACCATTCCGAGCTGATCGACCTCCGAGAAACCTGCCTCGGCCGCAGCACGCGCGACCGGATGGCCACTCGTATAGGCCTGCAAGCTCGTCTCCGCATGCCGCAGCCATTCCCCGACGACTCCCGATTCCGACGAACCGTTCGTCAGGAGTGCTTGCATCGCGCCGCAGCCCGAATGTCCGCACACGACCACCGAGCTGACACCCAACTCGTCGATCCCGAAGGCCAGTGCCGCTTCCACCGACGTATCGCGGCCGCCGGCAGGAACCAGGTTTCCGACATTGCGCACGGTGAACAGGTCGCCGGGGCCACTGCTCGTGATGATGTTCGGCACCACTCGCGAATCTGCGCAGGTAAGGAAAAGAGAGTCGGGGTTCTGCCCGTCGCGCAACTGATCCATGTGCGGCCGTATCGCTTCGGCGCGATGGCGATGATAGTTGGACACCCCGTCGAGAATGGGCCGCAAGGCCGGCGGGCTGCTCAGATTCCTCCCCGAAGCCTGTGGTTGCCAACTGCCCCACGGCGCGAGCAAGCCGCGCAGGTCGGTGACTGCGGCGCCGCGCTTCGGCGGACCGGTGGTCGCGCTCTCCATACTCACCGAGCCGACTTCGTCGATGACCACCGAACCACCTGCCAACTCGTACTGCCTCGCCCACTCTTCGATGACGTCGAAGACGGCATGGTCGAGGAAGTCGACAGACAGCTCGACGGTGACGTCCGACCGCGGTGGGAGTCCGGCGAGCACCGACGTCAGCTTGGGCAGCACCAGGAAGGTGCACGAGCCTTCGACCAGGACGCGCCACTTCCCGGAATCGTTGTCGCCCAACTCTTCTGCGGTGACAGTTGCGCGGATGACACGCCACACCAGGAGGGCGATGGCCAGCGCCAACCCGATCAGGACGCCCTCGAGCAGATTCAAGAACACGACGCCGACCACCGTGATGCCGTACACCCACAGATCACCGGTCCGTCGCGCCAACCGAATGTGCGCCAGCTTGACCAGTTGAATACCGATGACAATCAACAGTCCGGCCAGTGCAGACTTCGGAATCTGCTGGACCAACCCGGCGAGCGCAGCCGAGAACAGCAGAATCCACAGGCCGTGCATGATCGACGACGCGCGGGACTTCGCCCCGGCCTCGACATTGGTCGCACTGCGCACGATCACCCCGGTGACCGGAAGGCCGCCGATGGCCCCGGACACCATGTTCGCGGTGCCCTGGCCGAGCATCTCGCGATCGAAGTTCGACCGCGGGCCCGAGTGCATCTTGTCCACGGCCACGGCCGAGAGCAGACTCTCCACACTGGCGATCAGGGCAATGGTCAGGATGCCGGTTGCGACGCCGAGCCACTCGCCGTCGGGCAGAGCGGGGAGTCCGATCGAGTCCAGCAAAGATCCGTCGAGAGCAATACGATCGACGTCGATCGGCAGCGCCAGCGAAGCGAGAGTTGCCAATACGATGCCCACCAACGCCGCCGGAACCTTGCGGACACCGGCAGGGAGATAGCGCCACCCGAGAAGGGTGGCGATGACGACGAGTCCGATCATCAGGTCCTCGACATGCAAGGCACCGATCTGTGCGGGCAACTGCCGTAGATTGTCCAGCGCCGAGCTGGCCGAGCTTCCACCCAACAACACGTGAACCTGTTGTAGCGCAATGGTGATGCCGATACCGGCGAGCATCGCATGCACCACCACTGGAGCAATAGCCAGCGCCGCACGGGCAATTCGGCTGAGCCCGAACACGATCTGCAGAATTCCGGCGCCGACGGTGATCAGGCAGGTGACTTTCCACCCGAACTTGCCGATCAGTTCGGCGACCACCACGGTCAGGCCGGCTGCGGGACCACTGACTTGCAGCGGTGAACCTCCCACAGCTCCGGCCACCACTCCGCCGACGATTGCGGCGATCAGACCTGCCATGATCGGCGCCCCGGAGGCGATCGCAATTCCCAATGACAGGGGAAGCGCCACCAGGAATACGACCAGCGACGCCGGCACGTCGTATCTGATCAGTTGCTCGAGATATCGCCGGCTTCCACCACCCGGCGGAGACGAATCCCCCACGACGCTCTCGTCTGCGGATGATTGTGCGTGCACTACGGACTGCGTCGACATAGATCTCCTCGCCGGACCCCGGATCCGGCTGCTGGGCAACATGTTCGAAGCGAATCGGCGATCGGTATCGCCGATCGACTGTGACCATGGTAACCGCGATTCCTTACCGTTCCCTTAGATGCGAGCCCAGACGTGGTCGACGTCACCGCCGCCCGGCACTGTGACTCGAACCTGAACATCGGTCCAAAAGATCGATCGAATTGCTTTAAACCGCAAGCATTTTGACTGACACACCTCCAGCGGCCGGCACACCTGAGCGCCGTCGGCGATAATGGTCGGGAGTGAACGCTCAACCGCAGACACAACGATGTGAAGGCAGGCACCATGTCCGATCAGTACGTCGCCACGCAGGACCGCTACGAAGCCATGCCGTACCGCCGAACCGGTCGGAGCGGTCTCAAACTCCCGGCCATCTCGCTGGGCCTCTGGCACAACTTCGGCGACGACGTACCGATCGAGAACCAGCGCGCAGTTCTGCGGCGGGCATTCGATCTCGGAATCACCCACTTCGATCTTGCGAACAACTACGGTCCCCCGTACGGAAGCGCCGAGACGAACTTCGGCAGGATCCTGCGTGAGGATTTCTCTTCGTACCGCGAGGAATTGGTCATCTCGTCCAAAGCCGGCTGGGACATGTGGCCCGGCCCCTACGGATTCGGTGGTTCCCGCAAGTATTTGCTGTCTTCCCTCGATCAGTCGCTCGGACGACTCGGCGTCGACTATGTCGACATCTTCTACAGCCATCGCCCTGACGCCGAAACTCCGATCGACGAGACCGCAGGCGCCCTGATCAGCGCTGTCCAGCAGGGCAAGGCCCTGTACGCGGGTATCAGTTCGTACTCGCCGGAGCGCACCCGTGAAATCGCCGCACTGCTCGCCGCTGCGGGGGTTCCGCTCTTGATCCACCAGCCGAGCTATTCGATGCTGAACCGCTGGATAGAGCAGGACCTGCTGTCGGCTGTCGACGATCTCGGCGTCGGCGTCATCGCGTTCTCACCACTCGCTCAAGGCATGCTCACCGATCGCTATCTGAACGGTGTCCCCGAGGATTCCCGTGCAGCTCAAGGTAAGTCACTGGATCCGTCGTGGTTGACCGACGACGCTCTCACCCACATCCGCGCGCTCAACGACATCGCGGCAGACCGCGGCCAGTCGCTGGCTCAGCTGGCACTGAGCTGGGCACTCCGCGATTCGCGGGTCACCTCGGTACTGATCGGTGCGTCCAGTGTCGCCCAACTCGAAGCCAACGTCGGCGCGCTCGACAATCTCGAATTCAGCGCAGCCGAACTGGCCTCCATAGATCAGCACGCCAAGGACAGCGGCATCAATCTGTGGGCAGAGGCCAGTTCGATCTGAGCGATCACCTGCGCTAGAGCTGAGGCAACTCCACGTTCACGTGCTCGCCCTCTTCGAATACGGCCGACGCCGGCCCGACGATCAAGGGATCCGGAGTACCGACAGCCCGGTGATCCTTGTTGGGATAGTCGAAGCTGGCGAGCACGTGACGCATCGCCTCGAGGCGAGCGCGCTTCTTGTCGTTGCTCTTGATCACCGTCCAGGGCGCATCCCCGGTATCGGTGTAGAAGAACATGGCTTCCTTGGCCTGGGTGTAGTCGTCCCACTTGTCGAGCGAAGCCAGATCGGTCGGTGAGAGCTTCCACTGACGCACCGGGTCCGTTCGGCGGGCCGCGAACCGCGCCAACTGCTCTTCGCGGCTGACCGAGAACCACAGCTTGTGCAGATGAATCCCGGAGTTGACGAGCATCCGCTCGAAGTCCGGGGTCTCTCTCATGAACTCGAGATACTGCGTCGGCGTGCAGTAACCCATCACTCGTTCGACGCCGGCGCGGTTGTACCAGGACCGGTCCATCATCACTATCTCGCCGCCGCTGGGTAGGTGTGCGACATAGCGTTGGAAATACCACTGCGTCCGCTCGATGTCGGTGGGCTTCTCGAGCGCGACCACGCGGGCTCCACGGGGATTGAGATGCTCGGTGAATCTCTTGATCGACCCGCCCTTACCGGCAGCATCGCGACCTTCGAAGATGATGAGCACCTTCTGACCGGTTTCCTTGACCCACAACTGCAGCTTGAGCAGCTCGATCTGCAGACGCCGCTTCTTCCGCTCGTACTCGCGGCGCGACATCTTCTTCTCGTAGGGGTAACCCTGCTTCCAGGCATCCGCGAACTCCGAAGGCTCCAGCACGCCGAGCTTGTGCTTGAGACTCGACAGCTCGTCGATCTCGGCCGCGTAATCCTCGGTGACGGAAATTCTGGTCGACGGGGTCGGCAGGTCAGGAACCCGACCGTCCACACCGCTGGCGTCGGGGCTCATGAATACGCACTCCCTGTCGTCGAAATGAACGAACGTCCGGAAAGTGAATTTTACGCGCCGAAGCCCGCTCCCGCGGGTCCGAAGAGAATGTTGCTTGGCATCGAGGAGGTAACGACAGGTCCGGCTTCCCAGTCGCCGAACCCTCACGCGGTACCTTGATCGAGGTAACTGAGACGGTCGGTAACCCCGAGAGAAGAGAGTTCTGGCGAGATGCGAGTAGACGGACGGGAGATCCCGGTAACGGGAAGCCTCCTGCCACCACTGCACCGCCGTACGAGCGACATCATGCGGGTTGCGATCGCTGCTGTGCTGCTCGGCGGCGTGATCGCGGGATCTCTGATCACTCGAAGTCAGTGGGACGCCCTCGAAACGTCGGTGTCCAACATCGTCGGTGTTCTCTCGCCGAGCCTGTCAGACACTGTGTACCTGCTCTACGGCATCGCAATTCTGGCGCTACCGTTCGCCATCCTGATCGGCCTGATCGTCGGGCGCCGGTGGAAGTTGCTGGCCGGATACGCCGCCGCCGGCCTGTGCGCCGGTGTCGCGCTGTCCTTCACCGGAACAGGCCTGGCGGCACCGAAATGGCACCTCGACGTGCCGGACCGACTCGACGCCACCTTCCTGTCGCAATTCCTCGACGATCCGCGATGGATCGCGATGCTCGCGGCGGTGCTCACCGTCTCGGGCCCGTGGCTTCCGAAGAAGTGGCGACGAGCCTGGTGGACGCTGCTTCTGCTCTTCGCTCCCATCCATCTGATCGTCAGCTCGATCGTTCCCGCACGATCGATGCTGGGTCTCGCCGTCGGTTACCTGATCGGCGCGGTGATCGTTCTCGCCGTCGGCACCCCTGCCCTCGAAGTGCCGTTGGACTCGGCAGTACGCGTACTCGCGCGGCGCGGTTACCGCGTCACCGCGTTCCGCGTCGTGAGTCCCTCGGGAATCGGGCCTCTTGTCATGTCCGCAGCCATCGACCAAGCACCGGACGACGAACCTTTCGACGAACTCGTCGTCGAGTTGTACGGACAGAACCAGCGAAGCAGCGGAGCAATTCGACAGACGTTCCGTTGGATCTCGTTCCGGAACCGTGAAACTCCGCCGCCCTACGGATCACTTCGTCGCGCCGTCGAACACCGAGCGCTCATGGGTATCGCTTTCGCCGACATCGGTCTGGCCAGTTCCAAGGCCGTCGCAATCTCGGTACTCGATCGCGGGTGGGAGATGTACGCGCGCCCGAGTCCTCGTGGCATCCCCCTTGCCGTCGCCGTCGAGAACCAGGCGGGCGAGGAAGAATCCACCAAACTGATCGACGCGCTGTGGCAAACACTGCATACCGCTCACGTGCACCAGATGGCGCACGGCGACCTGCGCGCTTCCGAAATTCGTGTCGAAGGCGGAACCATCCTCTTCGGCGGGTACGCGTACTCCGAATTCGGCGCCACCGAAGTTCAGATGCAGTCCGACAACGCACAACTTCTCTTCGCCACCGCATCATTGTTCGGGGTCGATGCAGCGGTGGACGCCGCGATTCGAGCGCAAGGCGCAGACACGATTCTCGCCGCCTCCGGCCGATTGACCACCGCTGCATTGCCCAACCGAATTCGGCGGACGGTCACGGATTCCGCGAAACTGATGACCGAGATCCGAGACGAGGTCGGTGCCAAGAACGGGATCGAAAAGGTCGCTCCCGCACAGGTCACCCGATTCAGTCGCAACCAGCTGATCCAGCTCGTTCTGCTCATCGGTCTGGTCTACGTCGCCTACCCCTTCATCAGCCAGGTCCCCGCGTTCATCACCGAACTGAAGACGGCCAACTGGTGGTGGGCACTGCTCGGCCTCGGCGTCTCCGCACTGACGTACGTCGGCGCGGCAGCGGCCCTGTGGGCCTGTGCGTCGTCGATGGTCAGTTACCGCAACCTCTTGATCATGCAGGTGGCCAACACCTTTGCGGCGACGACAACTCCGGCCGGAGTCGGCGGGCTAGCGCTGAGCGTGCGGTTCCTGCAGAAGGGCGGGCTCGGTACCGTCCGTGCAACGGCCGCAGTCGCGCTGCAACAGACGGTCCAGGTGGTCACCCACGTCGGCTTGCTGATCTTCTTCTCGATCGTCGCCGGACGTGATACGAACCTCTCGCACTTCATCCCGGGATCCACTGTTCTGTACCTGGCGGGCGGCGTAGCGCTCGGAGTTCTCGGTGCATTCATGTTCATCCCGAAACTCCGTGGGTGGCTGCGCGACGATCTGCGTCCTCAGATCACCGAGGTGTTGGGTGAACTGAGCCAACTCGCGCGAAATCCCACGCGCTTCCTCATCATCGTGGGCGGAAGCGCCGCAACAACTCTGGGTGCCGCCCTGGCTCTGTGGGCGAGCGTCGAAGCATTCGGCGGCGGAACGACGTTCATCACCGTCACCATCGTGACGATGATCGGTGGGACGCTCGCCTCGGCGGCTCCGACACCGGGTGGCGTCGGAGCCGTCGAGGCCGCCCTCATCGGTGGTCTGTCCGCATTCGGACTGCCGGCAAGCATCGCGGTCCCGTCGGTCCTGCTCTACCGAGTGCTGACCTGCTGGCTCCCGGTGTTCTGCGGTTGGCCGACACTGCGGTGGCTGCAGAAGAACGACATGGTCTGAGCCGTTCCGCTACTTCTGGCGAACGACGTGAGCCTGCAGTGCTTCGCCGTCCTCGTCCACCCAGCCTTTGCTCTGGGCGTAGTCGACCATCGCGGCAACACCTTCGACGTCCGTGGTGCTCTCGCGAACGCGGGCTACCGAGATGAATGCACTACCACCGCTGACGTATCCGTAATCCTGAAGGCGCAAGAGTTCGTCCAGTTCGGCTTCGGAGATGTCGGCACTCACCTCGACGTGAAAGGCCTTCAGGTTGTCCACATCGTGGATGCTGACGCGGCCGTCGTCCACCAGTACATACATGGCTCTCCTTCCTAGAGCACTGACGTCGGTGCGTGCGTACCGAATACACGCCGGTGGTAGGTCAGTGGATTCGACTCGCGGTGCTCGACCTCGTTCACCGATCCTGTCACGATCTTGTGATCACCACCGTCCACGACGGCATCAACGGTGCACGCGATCCAGATGGATACGTCCGGCAGTCTCGGAACACCGAGATGCTCCGCCCACTCGACACCGTCGAACTTCGCACGGCCCTTCCTCGCAAAGGCAACCGCCAGTGAGCTTTGCGCGGTCCCGAGGACATTGATCGCGAACCTCCGCGTTCCTTCGATGAGGCCGAGAACTTCCGACTGTCGATCCAGAGCCACCGCGGTCATCGGCGGGTCCATCGACAACGACATGAATGCGCTGACCGTCGTGCCGTGCGGCCGGTCGCCGTCCATTGCCGTGACGACGGCGACCGGTGAGCACACGTGCGCCATGGCTTCTCGAAAACGCAACGCCCGGTTGCCCTGTGGGACATTCACGATGTCAGCCCTTGTCTGCCAACTCTTGTGCGTACTTCTTCGTCATGTGGTCGACGGCGTCGAGTTGCGCCTTTGCATGCCCTTCCCTGACAGCGCGCGCGTGAGCTGCCGCGTCGAGCGTCGCCTGCGCCTGCCCTTGGAAGTGCGGAAAGACCTCCTGCGCGAACAACTCTGCCGAACGTCGGGTGTCCTGCGGGTTCGCCCAATCGTGACCCATCTGCAGCATGCAGCCGAAACCACCGGACTGGTCCCACAGCCGTTGTACCTGACGTCTGGCCTTCTCCGGTGTGCCGATGACACCGATCCCGGCCTCGTTGATGAAGTCGATCATCTCGCTCAGACGCGCACCGGAGACCGCCATCTGAGGGAAGGCCGCGACGTGCTGGAAATAGTCGAACCACTCCTCGATGCCGTACTCGACCTGCTTGCGTGCTTCCGCCTCGGTTTCGGCGATGTGGAAAGGTCCGGCAAGAGACCACTGCCGACGATCCACCGTCGTCCCGTTGACCTCAGCGCGTTCCTCCATCACATTCCAGTGGTGCGCCAAGGCGTCGAAACCGTCGGCGGACAAGGTTGCTCCGATGGAGAGCAGACCGAGACCGTGCGTACCGGCCAGGCGAGGTCCTGTCGGGGAGGCCACTGCGGCCACGGTGATTTCGATGCCGTTCTCCGAGTACGGAGCGAGCTGCAGCTTGGCGTCGTACAGCTCGTGGGTTCGTGTCTTCGCGGAAACCGTCTCGCCACGAAGAAGGCGCACGACGATGTCGAGGTTCTCCTGCAACAACTCTCGGGTATCCGTCGGGTTCAGACCGATCATCGCCGAGTCGGTGGGCAACGAACCGGGCCCGACTCCGAAGATGGTGCGCCCCTGAGTCAGGTGATCCAACTGCATGATTCGATCCGCTGCCCACAGCGGGTTGTGATACGACAACGACGTGACACCCGTGCCGAAACGAATCCGAGGTGCGCGCTGCGAGGCTGCAGCGATCATGATTTCCGGCGACGCGATGATCTCGCTTCCGGCAGAGTGATGCTCACCGAACCACGCCTCGTCGTAGCCCAACCGGTCGAGGTACTCGACCAGTTCGAGATCACGCTGCAGTGCGGCGGTGGGATTGCGTCCGGGGACGTGGAACGGTGCCATGAAATACCCGAAACGAAGCCTGCTCATGAGTTCTCCTAGTGCTGTGGGCCAACTCCTGGCCGTGCACCGAAAACGCTATCCGTGCCGTGACCGCGGTCACAGTGCACGAAAGTGGACAATCTCAAGCGCGTTGATCGGCAAGTTTCTGCGCGTAGACCAACTTCACGAACTCGGCACGGTTGCGAACGCGCAGAAGAGCAAGGATGCGGCTTACATACTTCTTCACCGTGTCCGGACTCAGCGACAGGATCACCGCGATCTCGTCGTTGGTATGGCCGTCAGCCAACAACTCCGCGAGATCGATCTGCCGGGGCGTCAGCTTCTCTCGCCATCCCGGCTCGCGTTGCCCGGGCAGCGTCTGACACAACAGCGACAATTGCTTGCCCAGAATGCCCAAGCCCACGATGTCGCGCCCCGACAGATCCTTGCCTTCTGAATCGAAAATCCCCACCAGACCGTGACCGCCGTGGGCCAACTGGAGATGCATCACCGACGCGCTGTGAAGGCGTTTGCGATAGAGGAAATCTCGCAGGTACGTCGCCGACTGTGAAGGGACGTCGGCCAACTGAGTGTGCGTGATGGCGGGAGATGCCAACAGCGTTGCCCGCGATTGCGCCGTCGCAAAAACGTCGTCGAGGTACCAGTGCGCTTGGTACTCGTCGAGGATCGGCGTGATCCGCCCGGTCGTCACCGGATCCGGGTCGGCGAAAGCCGTCGTGAAGGTCGGGCCGGCAAGGAATGTGGTGTTGGGACAGCGGTAGTGATCATGGAGCGCGACCATGAGGAGGTCCTTGAGCTGATCGAGCGTTCTCGCGGCCGAGCAGTAGTCGAAGACAGCGAAGACACGGTCGTAGTCCGCAGCGGACAGAGCGACGTCACCGCTACCGTGCACGTCGACCACCTCACCCGAACTATGATCCAGATCACTCATCGGACAGCATATGCATTACTTCGAAAAAACGGACAACTTCGCCGCCTACCAGCACTGTTGATGCCGATAACCGATACTGAGCTGTATGTCGGAACTCAGAAATGAACCAGACTCGAAGCAGAAGGCGGTGCTCGAGCGACACGCGTCATGGATCGAATTGTTCTTCGACCTCGTCGTGGTTGCCGGTATCGGTCAGCTGGCTCACCTGCTCCACGGTTCGCCGTCGTGGTCGGATGTCGCGCTCTACGCGTTGCTCTATCTCGCGTTCTGGACCGCGTGGGCGACGTTCACGATGTACGGCAACATTGCCGGTGACCGTGTCCGGATCCCGAGCATGCTGATCGCCATGTTCGGACTGGCCGTCATGATGGCGGCCGTGGCCGGCATCCACGACAACCATGCGCTGGCCTTCGCTGTCGCCTACGTGGCCGTACGTCTGCTGGCGAGTCGGGTGTGGCACAACGGCCAGATAGTCGTGGACTGGCCGATCGCCCAGATGTCTCTCGGTGTGATCCCGTGGATCGTCTCGTTCTGGTTCGAGGGCGAAACTCGGTTCTGGCTCTGGACCGCCGGTGTGGCCATCGACCTGCTGATCATGTTCGTCGTCTCCGGCAGCGCGATCATGGAAGACGCGCAGGAAAAGCTCGACCGCATCATCAAGGTTCGGGGGTTCAAGGACGACCGGATGCCCGAACTCGAAGCCCTGCACTCCGATCGGGCTCACCTTGCCGAGCGCTTGGGCCTGTACGTCATCATCGTGCTGGGCGAGGGTGTGATCCTCGTGATTTCTGCGGCCTCGAAGCTCACCTGGGACTCGACGGTTGTCAGCCTCGCAGTCGGATCGTTTGTCCTGCTCTCGGGCATGTGGGCTCTCTCGCTTCTCTACGGCCACGCCGGTGTTCCGCACCTGCAGCCCGAGAAGTTTCCCGCTCGCATCGACATGGCGCTGCACTGTTTCACCACCGGCGCTATCGCGGTTCTGGTCGCAGGGCTCGGAGCGGCAACCGAACACGGCGCGGAGCACACGCCCGCGAACCTGCGGTGGTTGTTGTGCGGAAGCATCGCAGTCTATTTCGGAATCAGCCTGGTGGCAGGGCTGTTCGCGCGATCGGACCGACGGTGGCTGCTCGGCTGGGCGCTCCCGTGCACCGCCATCCCCATCGTCATGGGCATCGTCGGCACGCACATGAGCGCCACGTGGATCATCTGGGTGCTGGTGGCCACCGTGACCTGGCAGAACGGCTACGAGTACGCGCAGGTGCGGCGTTCGCGCCGCTCTGCTGTGCGCCTTTATTAACCCCCCGCGGTTAATAAAGGCGCACAGCTGGGGCGGTTTTTAGCCTCACCGCCGGGTCGAAGCGATAGGGCTGAGCCAACAGGATTCCGGCCAATCGCTTACGCAACCTCGACATCTCGGCCCGGACGGTCACCGTCTTGCGCGGATCGCCGAACAACTGTGAGGCGAGCTGCGAGGCCGTGAGGCCCTCGGGCGCCTGTGTCAGAGCCACGAGGATCTGCGAATGGCGCGGGCTGAGGTCGATACTCCAGCTCCCCATTGCCGAGGAGTACCGCAATTCCATCGCATTCGGATCTTGCACATCCAATTCGACTTCTGCACAAACCGTTCCGGACGCCGGATCCATCTGAGGGCGGACGAGCCAACCACCCGGAAGCGGCTCGCACATACATAGTCCGAGCGACGGGAGCCAATGCTCGCCGCTGCTCATCACTTTCGGCAGTGCGATTCTGTAGATCGGCGCCATCGAGTCCACCGCCGCGACCCAGCCACTGCGGTCCACGACCACTGTCGGCTGACTCGCACGAGCCAGCGTCGATGCCGAGATCATCCGGAGCTGATCCAATCCGATTCGATGCTTCTCCCGCAGTGCGGATTCCGCCAGCCTGGCCACACTGTCCACCAGAGCGAGAGTCGACGGGTGGACCGTGTCTGCTGCGCCGGCGACGTTCACGACGGCGATGGCCCGGCGACTACGCGGATCTCGAACCGTCGCCCCGGAGCAGGTCCACGGATGCTGCGAGCGCGAGTAGTGCTCGGCCGAGAACACCTGCACTGCCGAACCTGATGCCAAGGAAGTGCCGATCCCGTTGGTACCAACAGCTTCCTCGGTCCACGACGCACCCTCGATCATCCCGAGCCGTTCGGCCCGATCCAACATTCGACTGGACCCGTGTCGCCAGAGGATACGTCCGTAGCGGTCCGCCACCACGATCAGATTCGCGTCGTCCGGGCCGACGAGTGGTGCCAGACCGTGCACCGCCTCGTCGAAGATCTCCGCCATGCCGGCTGCGCGTCTGCCTTCTTCGATCTCGGATTCGCGGCCCGTCTCGGTGATCGAGCACCGGTCCGGATCGAGTCCGAGCGCACGCAAACGCGACCACGAATTCGCGATGACGGAGCGCGGACGCGCAGGCGGCTTGCGTCCCGACATCGTTGCTTCGTAGACGGATTCGAGAACACGTGCGTACTGCGCCGGGTCTTCACCACTGGCCAGGGCCGGTTCGAGTCGATTCGTTTCGCCGATCACACTCCAGTCCTATGTGACGGGGTCATCGAAAGCGAGCGTTGCACCCGGTTGCAGAGTTGTTCGCGTGCGTGAACGAAAGGACGGCGTTCACGCACGCGAACGGTGCTCACGCGTTGAGGGGTCTCCCCAGCGCCGAGAGCACAGACTCGTGCATTGCCTCCGAGAGCGTCGGATGAGCAAACACGACCTCGGCGAGATCCTCGCCGGTGGCTTCGAGGGATCGAGCGATACCGAAACCCTGAATCTGCTCGGTCACATCCGGACCGACCATGTGCGCGCCGAGAAGTTCCCCGGTATCGGCGTCGAAGATCGTCTTGACGAAGCCTTCGGCCTCGCCGATCGCCAGTGCCTTGCCGTTCGCCTGCAGGTCGAAGTGTCCGACCCGCAGCGCGCGACCAGTACCGGCGCACTGCTTCTCCGTCAGACCCAGGCTCGCCACCTGTGGGCGGGCATACGTGCATCCCGGAACGTAGTCGCGATCGAGCGGATGAACGTCGGGCACGCCTGCCAACTTTTCGACGCACAGGACAGCTTCGTGGCTTGCCTTGTGCGCCAGACATGGAGCGCCCGCGACGTCACCGATCGCATAGATCCCGAAAGCGCTGGTACGGCACCACTGGTCGGTGACGATCGCACCGCGCTCGATCTCGACGCCCAGAGCCTCCAACCCCAGATCCTCGACGTTGCCGGTGATTCCGGCCGCCACCAACACCCGGTCCACGGTCAACGACTCGACACCGTCGCTCGTCTGCACATTCACCTCGACGGCGTCGTCGCCGACGGTCACCGCCGACACCGAGGCTCCGGTGTGAATCGTGATGCCACGCTTCTCGAACTGCTTGCGAACGAAGGCCGAGATCTCTTCGTCCTCGACCGGCATGATGTGTGGTGCTATCTCGACGATGGTCACCTCGGTTCCGAGATCGCGGTACAGGCTGGCGAATTCGACTCCGATCGCGCCGGACCCGATCACGAGCAGCGACTTCGGCAGTTCCTTCGGGACGAGCGCGTCGAAGTAGGTCCACACCCGATCACCGTCGGGGGCAACGCCGGGAATCGAACGCGGCCGGGCACCGGTTGCAATGATCACGTGGTCGGCTCGATACGTCTGTCCTCCCACGGATACGACGCCTTTGTCCACCAACTTCGCGGCGCCTGAGATGACGTCGACGCCGTTCTTCTTCATCAGATAGGCAACACCGCCGGACAACCTCTCCGAAACCCCTCGGCTGAACGACACCAACTTCGAGATGTCGAACTGGACAGACGCCGAACTGAATCCGTATGTGTCGAGTTCACTCAAGGTATGCGCGACGTCCGCGCCGTGCAGCATCGCCTTGGTGGGGATACAACCCCAGTTGAGGCAGATACCTCCGAGGCGATCACGTTCTACCAGCGCGACGTTCAACCCCAACTGGGCAGCCCGGATCGCCGCCACGTAACCACCGGGGCCGCCACCGATGACAAGAACGTCGTACTTATGCGACGTATTGTTTTCCACCACAGCCCCTTACACCAACATCAGCGCGGGAGAAGCGACAAAGCGCTGGAGCTCCCGAAGGAAGGTCGCACCCAGGGCTCCGTCGATAACCCGGTGATCGCACGAGAGGGTCACGGTCATCACGGTCCGGGCAGAAACACTGTCACCGACCACCACCGCGCGCTTCTCCCCCGCACCTACGGCAAGGATCGCTCCCTGGGGCGGATTGATGATCGCGTCGAATGCCTTGATCCCGAACATGCCGAGGTTGGACACCGTGAAGGTTCCGCCCTGGAATTCTTCGGGACGAAGTTTGCCGGTCTTCGCCTTGGTGGCCAACGAGAGCACCTCACCCGAGATGTCCGCCAACGACTTGGTATTCGCGCTACGCACGATGGGCGTGATCAGCCCGGTCGGAAGTGCAACTGCCACCGAGACATCCGCCGACGCGAATCGAAGAACCGATTCGTTCGCGGCATCGAACTGGACGTTCACGTCCGGCACCTTCATCAGTGCAGCGGCGCAAGCCTTCACGATGAAGTCGTTGACCGACAGCTTGACCGCCGGGACGGTCGAATTGATCTCCTTGCGCAGAGCGAGAAGCGCATCGAGCTCGAGGTCTGCGGTGAGCCGGAAATGGGGTGCCTGCTGCTTGGACGCCTGCAACCTACCGGCGATTGCCGATCGCATGGGGGTGAAAGGAATTGTGTCGTACTCGGGTTCGGCCGCAACAGATTCGGTCTCAGCCGCCGCCTCCGGCAGGAGCTGCGCGGAACGAGCGGCGTCGTGCACGTCGGTGACGCAGACGCGCCCCCGCGAACCCGTCGGACGACAGTCATGCAGGTTGACGCCCAGTGATCGGGCAGTTCTGCGTGCGACCGGGGTGGCAGGCACGGCACTGTCGTCGGCGGTCGATCGCAGCGGGAGGCCGGATCTCGCGGCCGGCACTACCGGCGCAACAGTGCCACCGGCGTCACGAATCGCGTCGTCGATGTCGCGGACACTGATCCGCCCGAGGGGACCGGTACCCACTACGGCGGCGAGATCGATTCCGAGCGATTCGGCACGTCGGAGTGCGCGAGGACTCGCAAACACGTCGCTCTGCGTCGTGCCCTGCAGAACACTCGGTACGACGGTGGAACCGGTTGGTGCAGGTTTCGCTGCAACAACCACCTTCGCAGCCGGTGTAGCCGCAGGTGTCACGGGAGCCGCCGGCGCAGCAGCTGGTGACGGTGCCGGCTCTTCCGCCGGCGCGGTTGCGCCGCGGGCGGCGAGGAACTGCTCGATCTCCGCATCCGTCGCGGACGCATCGGCGGACACACCGATCACGGCGCCGACGGGCAGAGTCTGCCCAGGCGTGCCGACGATCTTGCGGAGAACACCGTCGAACGGCGCCTCCAGCTCGTTGGTGATCTTGCTGGTCTCGATCTCACAGATCAACTGGCCCTTGGTGAACGAGTCACCTTCCTCGATGAGCCACGCGTTGACCAACCCCTCCTCCATGGAGAGCCCCCATTTGGGGATGTCGATAGCTTTGATGTCAGCCATGATCAGGCTCTCACCAGCTTGCGAACCGACTCTTCGATGCGCGCCGCGTCAGGCAGCCAGGCAGTTTCGAGGGTCGGTGAGAACGGAACCGGCGTGTGCGGCGGCGTGATCAGTTCGATCGGCGCTTTCAGGTAGTTGAATCCCTTGGTGGCGATCAGCGCGGCCACGTCGTGCCCGAAACCGCAGCGGGCGGCGGATTCGTCGACGATCACGACGCGTCCGGTCGATGCGACGGATTCGAGGATGCCGTCCTCGTCCAATGGTGAGACGGTACGAGGATCGACAACCTCGACCGAAATACCCTCGGCGGCCAGCTTGTCTGCTACGTCGTTGGCGCGGTTCACCATTGCGGACAACGCGATGATCGTGACGTCGTCGCCCTGCCTGGTGTAGTTGGCGACGCCGAACGGAATCGCGTACGGCTCGTCCGGCACTTCGTCCTTGAGGTCGTAGAGAACCTTGTGCTCACAGAAGACGACGGGATCGTCGTCCCGGATGGCTTGGATGAGAAGGCCCTTGGCGTCGTAGGCATTGGACGGAGCGACTACCTTCAGACCAGGCACCGCCGCGAACACGTTGTACGGAGACTGAGAGTGCTGCGCAGCGGCGGAGAACCCTGCGCCGATCATGCCTCGCACCACCAGCGGGGTTCTGGCCTTGCCACCGAACATGTAGCGGAACTTGGCAGCCTGGTTGTAGAGCGCGTCGTAGGAGACTCCGAAGAAGTCCATGAACATCAGCTCTGCGACCGGCCTCAGTCCGGTCAGTGCGGCTCCGGCAGCCATTCCGATGATCGCGGATTCGGTGATCGGGGTATCGATTACACGTTCCGATCCGAACTCCGTCCACAATCCCTTGGTGACACCCAGGACACCGCCAAATGCCTCGATCTTCTTCGTCTCCAGATCGGGATTGGTACCGGCATGCCCACCCCGTACGTCCTCACCGATGAGAACGACGCTCGGGTCGCGTTGCATTTCTTGGGCGATGGCCTCTTTGACGGCCTCGCGGTAGGTCTTCTTCGACACGTTCTCGGCTTCCACGCTTGTCATCTCGGGCTCCTCAGTACGACACGTAGACATCGGTCAGCAGATTCTCGACGGGTGGATACGCCGCGGCACGCGCCTTCGCTACCGCCTCGTCCACCAGCACTCGCGACTGCTCGTCCACCGCGTCCAGATCAGCGGTGCTGACCTTCTTCACATCCACGCTGCTACGGAAATTCTTGAGCGGATCCTTGGTTTCCCGTAGTTGCGCAACCTGTTCCGCCGTGCGGTACAGCTGCGCGTCACCCTCGAAGTGGCCGTGCCAACGGAATGCCGCCGCCTCGATCGTGGTGGGGCCGCCGCCGATCCTGGCGCGCTCGGATGCTTCCGCCATTGCGTCGTAGACCGCGAAGAAGTCGGTGCCGTCCACCTTGACGGCAGGCATGCCGAAGGATGCGGCGCGCGCGGCGATGTCGGGTGCACCAACTGCGTAGTCGGTTCCGGTGGCCTCACCGAATCCGTTGTTCTCGATCACGAAGACGATCGGAAGGTCCAGCACCACAGCCATGTTCATCGCCTCGAAGACGGTTCCCTGGTTGGATCCACCGTCACCCGTGAACGACGCTGCGATGACACCGTTTCGAAGCGTCTTACCACTCAGTGCAGCGCCGATCGCCAACGACGGGGCTCCGCCGACAATCGCGTTGGCGCCGAGCATTCCCACGGACAGGTCGGCGATGTGCATCGAGCCGCCCTTACCGCGACACAGGCCGTCGTCCTTGCCGAAGATCTCGGCCATCATGCCGTTCAGATCGCAGCCCTTGGCGATGCAGTGCCCGTGACCGCGGTGAGTGGATCCGATGTAATCGGCGTCGCTCAGGTTCTCGCACACTCCCACCGCGATGGCTTCCTGGCCCGAGTAGAGGTGAATGAAGCCGGGGATGTCACCGGTTGCATTCTCTTCGTGCAGTCGATCCTCGAACGCACGGATGCGCGACATCTTCTCGTACGCCTTCAGCAATGCATCCCGGTCCAGCCCCGAATGAGGCTTGGCGCCGGTCTTTTTCGATCCTGGGGTTGTCGGCTTCTGCGCCGTCCGTTGAACCACAGTCACACTCCTCGTTCTCGATCACTCGTCGCCATGCAGTGTCGTGCAGGTCACGGGCGAAGGGAAAGAGTTGCGTGAGGTTGCCGGGAGTTGCGAAGGGTTGCAGCTGTTGACTTTCGAGCGTTGATTCAGGCGCCGCTCAGGCTGTCGCGTCTGATCTTGGCCAGCGCGCGGTGTTGGGCGAGTTCGACGGCGCTCGTTGTCGTTCTCAGTGACAGCGCCGTCTCGCGCACGTCGAAGCCGACAACGATGCGAGCTACCAAGACGTTGCGTTCTGCGGCCGACAGATCACCGAAGGGCAGAGTGAGTCGACTGGAGGCGGGTAGCGAATCGATTTCGCGACTGATCGCGTCGTACAGATGCGCGAGGAACGCTTCTCCGGCACGTCTACGTCGCCGAATGTCGGACAGGACGGATCGGCAGATACCGACGGCAATACGATCAGCGTCGAGCGGTCGCAGTTCGGCACGGCAGCGCCGCGTCACCAGAGGCACGATGCGTTGAAGGAGTTCTGCAATCGCGTCCCGATCCCCTGGGGACGCATCGTCGGCAACACTGTCGATCGAACGTCCACCTGCCCTGCTTGTCATTCCGATCTCCCCCTGCTTCGGCTCTTGGTCGAATTCCCGACTACTGCTCAGGTTTTGAACTCGCTAGGGGCGTATCGGCTCGGGGCAGATCCCGGTTTGTTCCCCGATGATGTTGATCTCGGCGTTGGAACGAGGGTCAGCGCCGTAGTTGATCTGGTCGGTGCATTTCTCGGAGGGCTCGACGGCATCGGGCGGGAGCGGCGCCGGGCATGAACCCATCTGCTCTCCGATGCTGTTGATCTCCGCATTCGAACGAGGGTCACCCACATAATTGATCTGATCGGTGCACTTGGTCGACTCGGTAGCCGGACCAGGGGCCGCAGGGGCAACCGCGCTGGTCGAGACCGGGGTCCAGGCCGGCGCTGCTCCGCCCGCCGGGACTCCGGGGGTGGATGCGTCCGTACCGCCGCCCACCGAGTTCGAGCCTTCGACTGTCTCCGAAGTGGTCGCTGCGGTCAGCGGCGGTGGGGTCGTAGACGCCGCAACCACCGATGTAGTCGTCGGTTCGTCTCCTGGAGCGCTGTTGTCATCACTCGAACACCCTGTCATCGCGCACACCACCCCGATCGTCAGTACGGCGAGCAGCACTCGCAGACGCCGAGTCTTGTTGGTCAGCAATACTTCAGGCATTTGCTCTCACACTCCTCGATACGCGGATCAGCTCGTTCCGCCCAAGCGGTGAACACCGACGTGACTCACTCTAGGAGCCTGATTCCATCGGTTTCGTAACAGAATTCCGTCGGTCGCGTACCAACTCTCGACGGTCCTGACATTCATACGATTACGTAACGGTGGGTGGCAAAACTCCGATATCGAGATCACCTGTGATCGTATGAAAACGCACATGCCGATGAGAGGTTTCGCAGCGGCCGGGGAGGGGAACGTGTTGTATCGGAGTGACATCTGCGGCGGTCGATCAGACCGTACTCGCAGCCTGTTCGGTACAGCGCTCGCGGCAGCAACCCTCGGAGCGTCCGTGATCACCGGCTGCGCGTCCACCCAGGGCGTTGTGATCGAAGGCGATGTCGCTTCCACCGGGTTGCCCGTCACACAACCTGCAGACCTGGCCAGACGGGTTGCCGAAAACTCGAGGTTGGGCCGGGCGCTCCTCGACGATCCTGGGGTGTCCGAGGGAGTGAAGACAGAACTTCGGTCGTGCCCTGACTGGTATCCGATCTCGGTCGGGTCCATCCTTCTCGATCCAGGCGCACCGCGTATCGTGCCGGAGACCGAACTCGTCGTCATGAATGTGTATCCGTGCCAACCGGCCCACCAACCCGGGACCGGAGTGTCGATTTCGGTCAACCTTGCCGGCTACGTCTACCGCAGCGGCAAGGCCGGTTCGAGTGAAGACGATCCCGAACTGGGTGAGCGCCTGTTCTCCGTCGAAGAGCGCGGAAAGTTCATCGTCAGCGGTCAACGCGCCGCGAGTTTGTCTGTCCTGGAAACGGATCCGCGGCCACCGGAGTTCGAATGTTGCCCCCGTCCACCGCTTCGGACCGAGTTCCACTGGGATGGAATGGAGTTCATCCGTGATTGATCGCCGTCGCCGCGCAATGCTCGCCGGTGTTTGCCTGCCGGTCGCGTTTGCTCTCGCCTCCTGTTCCACCGAGCCTGAATCAGAACCCACTCCGAATATCGCAGCATCACTCGACCCCTCGGATCTCTCACAGGGCTTGAGCATCGATCCTGTTGCCCTCCTCAGAGCAGACCCGGAAGTGTCCGATGCGGTCAAGGACAGTCTCCGACTGTGCGGTGATGCGAACTTCCCCTTCGAAATCCGGTATTCCCCCGTGACAGGCGCCGTTTGGCAAGATGCCGTCGTCAATGTCTTCACCTGCGAGTCTGTCGGCATCTGGGGACGACCGGCCCCACCGGTCAGCTTCATGGTCGCCGGATTCGTCTACCAGATCGACGAATCGGGCGCTCACAAAGTCTTCGGAGTGCAAGACCCAGGACGCTACGTCGTCGGCTCAACCGGAGGATTGTCGGTCATGGTCGACCTGTGCAAAGACCCCGGCATTCCGGAGTTCTGTCAATCGTCGACTGCATACAAGTGGACCGGTGAAGGGTTTGAGAGTGTTCCGTTCCCATGAAAGCGAAGGCCGATGACCGATCCGTTGATTTTGCTGGTCGAAGACGACGCTGTCATACGCGAAGCAACGCAATTGAATCTCGAACGCAACGGGTTTCGGGTGATCACCGCATCGGGTGGGTTGACCGGAATGGATATGGCGGTCGACGCCAAGCCGGATATCGCCGTCCTCGACGTGATGCTTCCCGACCTGAACGGAATCAGCCTGTGCCGACGCATTCGTGAGGAACTGTCGGTGCCGGTCGTCATGCTGTCCGCGCGCGACGACCCGGTCGACATCGTTCTCGGATTGGAAGCCGGTGCCGACGACTACGTCACCAAGCCCTTCGACAGCGGTGTCCTGGTGGCCCGTATCCGAAGTGTGCTCCGGCGGGTCGAATCCCATTCCGGTACGGAGAAAGACATCGTGACTCTCGGCGATCTGGAGATCGATCGCGAGTTGGTGACCGTCACGCGTTCGGGCGCCGAAGTGGCTCTCACGCCCACCGAAATGAAGCTGCTCCTGGTCATGGTGAGTGTGCCGCGCAAAGTCTGGTCTCGCTCCGAACTGCTCTCGGACATCTGGGATTACGACTGGGGCGGCGATACGCGCATCGTCGACGTTCACGTTCAGCGATTGCGCACGAAGATCGGCTCCGAACAGATCCGGACCGTCCGGGGGTTCGGCTACACGATGGACAACCATCGGTGAGATCGCGGGATCTCGCCGCCAAGCTCCCGTCCACCGGGAGGCGGTTGTCGTTTCAGTGGAAGATCGCGGCGGCCATCACGTTCGTGATTGCCGTCGCCTCGATCACGCTCAGTACCGTGATGCATCAAACCTTTTCACACAACCAAGAGGATGCAGCGCGGGCGGCAGCTGATCGCAATCTCCAACTGGTGCTGCAGGACGAAACGGGCAGCATGCGTGCGCTGTTCCGCGCCACCACAGATGGTCTCGACGTTCCGGAAGAGTTGCGTCAGGCCGTGGTGGGCGGCAAACGTGCCACCTACCTTGTCGACAGCGGGGACCAGCCATTTGTCTGGGCTGCTGCCGACGTCAACACTCAGGTGGTGGCGATTCGCGTCCCGTACACCGCGCAGCGGGAATCGATCGCCAGCGTCGATCGGACACTTCGCAACGCCACCATCGCAGTGATCGCAGCGGGTGCCGTCCTGGGTGTGCTGCTTGGACTCGCGATGTCGTATCGATTACGCTCGGCCGCCCGTGCGGCTCGCAAAGTGTCTACCGGAGCGGACATCCGCGTCCGCTCGGTCACCTGGTCGCTTTTCGACGACGAGATCACCGAGCTGGCGGATGCGGTCGACGCGATGTCCGATGCTCTACGGGGACAATTGGACGCCGAGAAGCGCGTGACAGCCAACATCGCGCATGATCTCAGAACACCCATCTCCGGACTGGTCGGCGCCGCAGAGCTCCTGCCACCCGGTAGGCCAACCGAATTGGTGCGCGACGGCGTCCACAAACTCAGGAGGCTCGCCGAGGACGTCATCGAAGTGGCCCGCCTCGACACCACGTCCGAGCAGGCTGACATCCAATCGGTGGAACTGGCACCGGTGGTGCGTCACGCGATTTCCACCACCGGGGTGGAGTGCGAAGTGAGAGTTCACGGGACCCCTGTGTCGCACACCGACGCACGTCGGCTCGAGCGGATCATCGCCAACCTGATCTTGAATGCTCGAAATCACGGAAAGCCGCCGATCAATGTCGACGTCGACCACTCCCGCATCACGGTGTGGGATCGGGGCATCGGGTTCACTGAAGAGTGGCTTCGCCAGGGGCCGAGGAGATTTCAGACCAACTCCGTCGAACGCGGCCCGAACTCAGGCCTGGGTCTCGGCTTGACGATCGTAGTGGGACAAGCGGCGGTCATCGGCGCTCGTATCGACTTCGCGAACCATCCGAACGGGGGCGCGGTGGTGACGATCGACCTCCCCGAATGTTCGGCAGACGAGTTCGATTGACACCGAGGCAGTTCGGTCGATCGGCCGGGACACAGGGTCCCGGCCGATCATTGGTGGTGTCTCGGACTCAAACCTGTCCGACAGCGACTCCGGTGCGAACGTCCGGTGCACCAAGGCGCGCCGCATCAGCGGTCAGGTCATCGGGCTGCTCCTGAGATTCCCGCTCGGCTGCAACACGCAACCGGTAGTGTTCGATCTCCTCGGCAATGTGCTCGGGAGTCCAACCCAGCACCGGCGCAACCAGTTCGGCTACTTCCGCGGCTGCCGCGTCGCCGCGGTCGGTCACCTCGATGGAGATGCGGGTACGACGGGTAAGGATGTCGTCGAGATGCTGCGCACCCTCATGGCTCGCAGCGTAGTGGATCTCCGCCTTGAGGTACTCGGGGGCGGAGTCCAACGGCTGCCCCAGTTCCGGCCTCGCCTCGACGAGTTCGAACAACTCGTCAGCCAGAGTGCCGTACCGACCCAGTAGGTGCTCGATGGTCGAAACGTGCAGTCCCGTGCGCTCAGCGGTGAGATGCCGATTGTTGTGCGCGGCAAAGTAGCCGTCGGCACCCACAAGTTGGATACGCTCGGTGCAGGACTTCGGCACCTTCTGTTCCAATCCGTGCACCGCGGAATCGACAGCGTCCTTGGCCATCACGCGGTAAGTGGTGTACTTGCCACCGGCGACCACCGTCAAACCTCGGACCGGACTCGACACCGCATGCTCACGCGAGAGAGTGCTGGTCGAATCCGATTCGCCGAACAGCAACGGACGCAACCCCGCGTACACACCGACGACGTCCTCGTGCGTCAACTCGTCCTGAAGGAGCTTGTTGACATGTCCGAGGATGTAGTCGATATCGCTTCGGCTCGCTGCCGGATGGGCGAGGTCGAGGTTCCAGTCGGTGTCCGTCGTGCCGATGATCCAGTGGCTTCCCCACGGAATCACGAACAGCAGACTCTTCTCGGTCCGCGTGATGATTCCGGTCGCAGAGTTGATGCGGTTTCGCGGGACGACCAAATGCACACCTTTCGAAGCGCGAACCTGGAATTGTCCTCGACCACCGACCATTTCCTGAATCTCGTCAGTCCACACACCGGCGGCGTTGATGACCTGACGAGCACGGATCTCGAACGCGCGACCTGTTTCCAGATCCACGGCCTTCACCCCGACTACGCGGTCCTCCTCACGGAGAAAGCCGATTACGCGGGTGCTGTTGACGCACAGCGCGCCGTACTCGGCCGCCGTGCGCGCCAGCATCATCGTGTGGCGGGCGTCATCTACCTGACCCTCGTAGAACTTGACCGAACCCCGGATAGCAGAGCGCTTTCCGGAAGGGAACGATTCGAGAGTCTTCTTCTTGCCCACATGCTTGTGGTGTGAGGGAACCCCGCGCCCTGCGCCCATCACGTCGTAGACGCCGATGCCCAGACCGACGTACGGCCGGTCGATCAACTTCTCGAGTGGGTAGATGAACGGCACCGGCTTCGCGAGATGCGGGCACAGCGAATTCAGAACCAGCGACCGCTCACGCAGTGCCTCGAACACGAGCGCAAAATTGAACTGCTCGAGGTAACGCAGTCCGCCGTGGAACAGCTTGCTCGACCTGCTCGAGGTTCCGGACGCGAAGTCACGAGCCTCCACCAAGCCCACCTTCAGACCGCGAGTTGCGGCGTCGAGCGCGCTACCCGCTCCGACCACGCCACCGCCGATAACGAGGACGTCGAGTTCGGTTTCTTCCAACTTCTTCAGCGACTCCGCCCGCGAGGACGGACTCAATGCTTGTGCTGTGCTCATGAAAACTGTTCCTTCACTTGAAAATAGGTAGAAATGGGGGCGCCGCGATCAGTCTGCGTCGACCCAGTCGAGTGTCCGAGTGACGGCTTTCTGCCAGCCTGCATACAGGCGCTCACGCTCGGCCGAATCCATCGACGGCGTCCAGCTCTTGTCCTTCGCCCAGTTGCTGCGAATGTCGTCCTCGCTCTCCCAGTACCCGACCGCGAGACCAGCGGCGTACGCAGCGCCCAATGCCGTGGTCTCCGCAACGACAGGGCGGATCACCTCGACGTCGAGCAAATCGGCCTGGAATTGCATGAGGAGTTCGTTCGCGACCATTCCGCCGTCGACCTTGAGAACCTTCAAGTCGACACCCGAGTCGAGGTTCATCGCCTCGATCACCTCACGACTCTGGTACGCAGTCGCTTCGAGCACCGCCCGGGCAAGGTGCCCCTTGTTCACGAACCTTGTCAGACCGACGATCGCACCGCGTGCATCCGCGCGCCAATGCGGTGCAAACAGGCCCGAGAACGCGGGCACGAAGTACGCGCCACCGTTGTCGTCCACAGAGCGCGCGTTCACCTCGATGTCGGCCGCGTTGTCGATCATGCCGAGGTTGTCCCGAAGCCACTGGACCAGCGAACCGGTCACGGCGATCGATCCTTCCAGTGCGTAAACCGTTGGCTGCTCACCGATCTTGTAACAGACCGTCGTCAACAAGCCGTTCTTGCTCATCACCTTTTCGGTGCCGGTGTTGAGGAGCACGAAGTTGCCGGTTCCGTAGGTGTTCTTCGCTTCTCCGGGCGAGAGGCAGGCCTGACCGAAAGTCGCTGCTTGCTGATCGCCGAGGATTCCGGCGATCGGCACGCCGGACAACGTTCCGCGTTCGCGCACGAATCCGAAAGTTTCGGACGAGCTGCGAATCTCGGGGAGCATCGATTCGGGGATGCCCATGTCGGCGCAGATCGCCGAATCCCAAGCGAGAGTGTCGAGATCCATCAACAGGGTGCGCGACGCGTTGGTGGGGTCGGTAGCGTGCACTCCGCCGTCGACGCCGCCGGTCATGTTCCACAGCACCCAGGTGTCCATCGTGCCGAAGCACAACTCGCCTGCTTCGGCCTTCTCACGCGCGCCCTCGACGTTGTCGAGAATCCACTTGGCCTTGGGGCCCGAAAAGTACGTGGCCAACGGCAATCCGGTGACTTCGGTGTACTTCCTGGGGCCGTCTTCGCCGGCGAGTGCAGTACAGATTCGATCGGTGCGTGTGTCCTGCCAGACGATGGCGTTGTAAACGGGCTTTCCGGTTGCTCGTTCCCAGACCACTGCCGTCTCACGCTGATTGGTGATGCCGACGGATGCGATGTCGGCCGCGGTCAGATCTGCGTTGGCCAAGGCGCCCGCGGTGACGTTGCGGACGTTGTCCCAAATTTCGATCGGATCGTGTTCGACCCAGCCTGCCTGCGGAAAGATCTGTGTGTGCTCGTGCTGTTCGACAGCGACTACGTGCCCACTGTGATCGAAGATCATGCATCGCGTGGAGGTGGTTCCCTGGTCTATCGCGGCTACGAACTGCGCCATCGTGCTACCCCTTTGGTGTCGAAGAAAGTGCGAAAGATTTACTGTCAGAGATGATGATTCGCCATCAGGCCGGTATCGTGGCCGGCTCCTCGGCTGCCTTCTCCACCGACTCGTCAGGCAGGAATCGACCAATCAGCTTGTCGTAGAGGAACACCCCGATCGGAGCGCCGATCAGCGGCCCCACGATGGGCACCCAGAAATACAGGCTCCCGTACTGATCTCGCCAGGCGCTGCCGTAGCCGGTGAGATACGACGCCAGCCGCGGACCGAAGTCGCGGGCCGGATTGATGGCGTAACCCGCGTTGGTCGCCCATGCGAATCCGATTGCCACCACGATCAAACCGACGACGAAGGGCGCAAGATTCGCGAGCGGCGGAGTTCCCCGAGTATCGGTCACCGCAACGATGAGGAACAACAGGATCGCCGTGCCGATGATCTGATCTATCAGCGCTGATCCCAGACTGACCGGGAGCGTTCCGTTTCCGGGCATCGTCGAGAAGATCGTCTGAGTCGCCGTTGTGTGTCCGGGATCGATGGCATTGAGCATGTCGTTGTAATTCCACCGGACGATCAGGGCCGCGACAAAGGCTCCAGCGGTCTGCGCCAGCGTGTAGGGCAGGACCTTGCGCCAGGAGAATCCCCGGAAGATCGCAAAGGCGAAGGTCACTGCGGGGTTCAGATGAGCACCCGTCACCCGGCCTGCGACATAGATGCCGAACATGACGCCGAGTCCCCAGGCCCACGCGATACTGTCGTGTCCGCCGAGACCCCCACCGCTCCCGCCGGACACAACCTGCGCCACAACTCCGACGCCGAACAAGATCAAGATCATCGTTCCGGCGAACTCGGCTGCCAACTCGCCTGGAAGCCCTAATCGCTTGGCTTTCTCCATCCCCACCCTCACTTCGTTGTGATGCATGTCATAGTTTGGATTGCTGCACCCGTAGCGTAAGGCCGTTTGCACATTCACGCATAGCTCGTGCACATATGTGCAAATGTCCCATTTGCGCACCGTAACGCGGGTAACAGACACACTTCTGGGACTTTGCGTGATCGAGCGCCTCGGCCTGGGCCTACTCGGATAAGATTCGGTTCAATGCTCTTGCACGTACGTGCAGACAGGACGAACCCATGGAAACTCCCACTTCGGACTCCGCTACCTCCGATCCGGCGGACCCGCGCATCGCCGACGCAGTTCAGGCCGCACGCCTCTACTACTTCCAGGACCAGACCATGGCTGCCATCGGCCGCGACATGGGGGTGTCCCGATCCACCGTCTCCCGATTGATCACCTACGCGCGCACCTCGGGTCTCGTCGAGATCAAGATCAGCACCCCGCACGGCCAGGCTCCTCGCATCGAACGCGAGTTCTCGGAACGGTACGGAGTGCGCGCCCACGTGGTGACCGTGCCGGAACTGGTGGGAGATCTCGAGCGACTCGAAAAGGTCGCAACCTTTGCCGGACGCCTGCTGGCGTCGTTCTTCGACAGCGACATGGTGATGGGGATCGCCTGGGGAACCACTCTCAGTGAAGTCAGCAAGCACCTTGCCCCCAAACGCACGTACAACTCGTACGTCGTGCAACTCAACGGCGCCGCGAATACTCGCACCACCGGGATCTCTTACGCCAGCGACATCATCAGAACCATCGCCGACGCCTACGGTGCTCTGCCACAAGGATTTCCGGTGCCTGCCTTCTTCGACTACCCGGAAACTCGGGAGCAACTGTGGCGCGAACGAAGCATCAAACGCGTCTTGGACATGCAGAAGCGAATGGACCTGGCAGTCTTCAGCATCGGCGTACCGGGCGGCAACGTACCGAGTCACGTCTACACCGCCGGATACCTCGAACCCGATGAAGCAGAAGCACTTCGACGCGACGGAGTGGTCGGCGACATCGCAACCGTCTTCTTCCGGTCGGACGGGAGCTACCGCGGAATCGAACTCAACGAGCGCGCGAGCGGCCCGCGACTGGACCTTTTCGAGAAGGTCGCCAGGCGCGTGTGCATCGTCGCCGGAACAGCAAAACTGCCGGCCCTGGAGGGAGCACTACGGGGCGGGCTGATCACCGATCTGATCATCGACGACGTCAGCGCCACCGCGCTGGTGTCCTGACCGCTGCACCAGCTTCTCGATTCCGTCGAGAAGTAAGCCGAGCGAGAAACTGAAATCGAAGGCATCGTCACCGGCGGCCTCACCCTCCGGGCTGCCGTCCTCGAAGCCGCCTTCCTCGATTGCGGCACTCAGGTAGGGGAATCTCTCCCGATTGATGACACGAGCAATGAGAGCGCCGTATGCGACGTCGTCGTCTGCCGACTGCGCTGAACGAGACGCCAGGTCAGCCGAGAATCGAGCGCGGCCGATGACGAACAACGACACGTTGGTCACCACCTGGAACTTCGACGCGGCGCTCAGGGCGACCCCGTCGAGGGCGCTCAGACCCGCGTCGAGCCACGCCATGTTGTTGGGCCCGGTCGGTGGAGCCGTGATGGGCAGCTTGAGCCACCACGGTCGACTCAGCATCGTGGCGTACTCCTGATTCGCCCACGCCTCGAGCTTGACGCGCCAGGTCACGCCGTCGGGAATTACCGGCGGCGGCCCGATCACCCGATCCGAAATCAGTTCGATCAGTTCGTCTTTGCTTGCCACGTAGCGGTAGAGCGACATGGTCGTGAACCCGAGCGCTTTGGCCACGCGGCCCATCGACAGAGCGGTGACGCCTTCTGCGTCGGCCAATTCGATCGCGGTGTCGAGAATTTGCTCGAGACTGAGCCCCTTCTTCGGACCCCGCGTTCCCGGCTGGTCCAGTCCCCAGGCCAGTTCAACTGCTCTCGGTAGCGCTCCGCGATCCATAAGCTCCCACTCTTCACTCTTGCCATCATCCTAGAACTGTGTACGCTATAAACACGAGTTTATGACATACACAGTTCTTACTTGGAGGTCTCGATGTCAGGAACGATCCCCGCAATCTCGGTCCGCGGACTCCGTAAGCGCTACGGCGATCAACAGGTACTGGCTGGACTCGACCTGTCGGTCCCGGCCGGATCGGTGTACGCCCTCCTCGGCGCGAACGGCGCCGGAAAGACCACGGCCGTAAGAATTCTCACCACCCTCATCCCCTTCGACGGAGGTGAGGTCACGGTCGCGGGGCATTCACTGCCCGGAGATCCACAGAATGTTCGGCGACGCATCAGCGTGACCGGGCAGTACGCAGCCGTCGACACCTTGCTGACCGGATTCGAGAACCTCACCCTACTGGGCGAACTGAATCACCTGGGCCGGAAGAACTCCCGTCGCCGTGCCGAGGAATTGCTCGACCAGTTCGTTTTGACGGACTTCGGCGACAAACGCGCCGGCAACTACTCGGGCGGCATGCTCAGACGACTCGACATCGCAATGAGCCTCGTCGCCCGACCGGACGTCGTCTTTCTCGACGAACCCACCACCGGCCTGGACCCGCGAAGCCGCCACGACATGTGGTCGATCGTTCGAGGACTCACAGCGTCAGGCGTCACCATCTTCCTCACCACCCAATACCTCGACGAGGCAGACGAATTGGCCGATACGGTCGGCGTGCTGAGCGGCGGCCGCATCGTCGCCGAGGGAACACCGGACGAACTCAAACGCCTTGTTCCCGGCGGCCACGTCGCACTGCAATTCGAGAACCTGGCCCAACTCGAACTCGCCGCGGCATCACTGCCGCAGGCGCATTCGAATGCCGAGACCTTGACCCTGCACATCCCTTCCGACGGGGCAGTTCCGTCGATCAAAGCGATCCTCGACTCGATCGACGATCCGTCGATCACCGTCGAGAAGTTCTCCGTTCACACTCCGGATCTGGACGACGTGTTCTTCGCGCTCACCGGATCAGGCCAACCCGAGATTGCGAGCGTTCGATGACCTCCACCATTGCAATCGATTCCGCGGTGATGCTCCGCCGGAATCTCAAACACGTTCTGCGCAGTCCGGATTCGATGATCACCGCGATAGCCCTTCCGGTCATGCTCATGCTGCTGTTCGTCTACGTCTTCGGCGGCGCCATCAACACCGGTAGCGAGTACATCGACTACGTAGTGCCCGGAATCATCCTTCTGTGCGCCGGTTTCGGCGCCTCGACCACCGCGGTCAGCGTCTCGAGCGACATGAAGGACGGGATCATCGACCGTTTCCGGACCTTGGCGATCTCTCCGCCGTCGGTCCTGACCGGTCATGTACTGGCCAGCGTCGTCCGCAACGTCCTGACTACGGCGATCGTGGTCGTGGTTGCGCTGATCATGGGATTTCGCCCGACCAGCGATCCGTTGCGCTGGCTCGGCGTCGCCGCTGTGATCGTCGCCTTCGTCTTTGCCATGTCGTACCTCTCGACAGCTTTGGGACTCTTGGCCAAGAACCCGGAGGCTGCAAGCGGATTCACCTTCGCCATCATGTTCCTGCCCTACGTCAGCACTGCTTTCGTACCGGCTGAGACCATGCCGTCCTGGCTGCAGGGGTTTGCCCGGCACCAACCGGTGACTCCGATCATCGAGACTGTGCGCGGACTCCTGATGGGCACGCCGATCGGGAACAGCGCGGCCATCGCCCTCGCGTGGTGCCTGGGCATCGCCGCCGTGGGATTCGTGTGGTCCAACTGGCTCTACCGACGAAAGACCGCGAGCTGACCACACAAGAAAGCCCCACACCTGACGGTGCGGGGCTGCTTGTGCTGTGCGCCTTTATTAACCGCGGGGGGTTAATAAAGGCGCACAGTGGATTACTTGGCGTCCAGCAGATCGATCACGAAGACCAAGGTCTTGCCGGAAAGCTGGTGCCCTGCACCGGCGGGGCCGTATGCCAGCTCCGGCGGAATGGTGAGCTGACGGCGTCCGCCGACCTTCATGCCCGGGATGCCGTCCTGCCAGCCCTTGATCAGGCCACGAAGCGGGAACTGAATGGACTCGCCACGGCTCCAGGAAGAGTCGAACTCTTCGCCGGACTCGAACTCGACACCGACGTAGTGAACGTCGACGGTGCCACCGGGAACGGCTTCGGCGCCTTCTCCGACAACCAGATCCTTGATGACCAGATCGGTCGGCGCGGGGCCTTCCTGGAACTCGATTACGGGCTTGCTACTCATGGGTCCTCCTCGTTGAGGCGAAAATTGGGGGGCAGGGGCTAGCGGGTGGTGATGTCCCGATAGTCACGCTCGGTGTAGCCGGTGTAGATCTGGCGCGGGCGGCCGATCTTCGTAGCCGGATCCTCGTGCATTTCACGCCAGTGCGCAATCCAGCCGGGCAGACGGCCCATGGCGAACAGCACCGTGAACATGCGCGGCGGGAAGCCCATCGCGCGGTAGATGAGGCCGGTGTAGAAGTCGACGTTCGGGTAGAGCTTGCGCTCGATGAAGTAGTCGTCCGTGAGGGCGGCCTCTTCGAGTTGCATTGCGATGTTGAGCAGTTCGTCGTCGCCGCCGAGCTTGGCGAGGATGGTGTGCGCGGTTTCGCGGACCAGCGCAGCGCGCGGATCGTAGTTGCGGTAGACGCGGTGCCCGAAGCCCATGAGCTTCACGCCGTCTTCCTTGTTCTTGACCTTGCGGACGAACTCGGCTGCGGTGCTGCCGCTGGCCTTGATCTCGTCGAGCATCTCGAGCACTGCCTGGTTGGCGCCGCCGTGCAGCGGACCCCACAGTGCGTTGATGCCGGCCGAGACGGAGGTGAACAGGTTGGCGTCCGACGAGCCGACCATGCGCACGGTCGACGTGGAGCAGTTCTGCTCGTGGTCGGCGTGCAGGATCAGCAGCATGTCGAGTGCCTTGGCGACCTCGGGATCACCCTGGTACGGCTCGGCGGGGAAGCCGAACGTCATACGCATGAAGTTCTCGACCAGGTTCAACGAGTTGTCCGGGTACAGGAACGGCTGTCCGACGGACTTCTTGTACGCGTACGCAGCGATGGTCGGCAGCTTCGCGAGAAGACGGATGGTGGACAGTTCCACCTGCTCCGGATCCTCGGGATCGAGCGAATCCTGGTAGTACGCCGACAATGCGTTCACTGCGGACGAGAGAACCGGCATCGGGTGAGCGTTGCGCGGGAATCCGTCGAAGAACCGCTTGAGGTCCTCGTGAAGCAGGGTGTGTCGACGGATGCGGTCCGTGAAGGACTCGAGCTGGGCGTCGGTCGGCAGTTCGCCGTAGATCAGCAGGTAGCTGACCTCGATGAACGTCGACTTACCTGCCAACTGCTCGATGGGATATCCGCGGTAACGCAGGATTCCCTTCTCACCGTCGATGTACGTGATTGCAGAACTGGTGGATGCAGTGTTCACAAAACCGGGGTCAAGGGTGGTGTACCCCGTTGTGGCCAGCAGCTTTCCCAGCTCGATGCCGTCATTGCCCTCTGTTGCCCTGGCAATGGACATCGTGTACTCACCACCGGGGTAAGTAAGCGTGGGCTTTGTGTCATTGTCAGCGGGCACGAAGGATCCCTCTCAAGCTCGAACCAACGAGTAACTACATGCGATCAACTAGAAACTAGTCGCACGGGAGAGATCGTGCCGAAGGAGGGTCGCTCCACGGCTATTTTTCGGGTACTCACGAACCCGACATACCCACCGAAACTGAAACATGTTCCAGTCTGGGCTTTCCCATTCGCGTGACCGGTACTCAAGTCTACGGAATCGCGCATTTACCCACACTGATCTGCAAATCTCGGCTGCAATTCGAGAACGGGAGCAACGTCGGACCTTCCGGACCACTGACACGGGGTACCGAAAACCGATTGTTATCGGCTGATGCCTACTTGGTGTTACACGATCCCACGGTATGAGAGCCGGATCACAGCGCCTTGATGCCCCAGCTACCCGTCCACGTCTGACCCGGATGAAGCACCAGGAGATCGATGCCCGAGTTGAAGGCGTCAGGCGGGCAGGTCATCGGCTCCAAAGCCAATGCGCGGCCGCGATCGGGATACCCCTTGTCGTTGGCGGGGTCTGCGATGAAGGCCTGAATCCACGGGAACTCGCGGTTGGTCCACAGGGCAGTGCCCGTTCCATCCGGAGCCAGCAGCTCGTGTTGCGTGCGACCACTGCCGTCGACGACGTCCAATGCGCTGTACGGAGTGTCCAACTGCACCCCGGCAAGCAGTCTCGGTGTCCGGAAGTCGTAGTCCGTACCGGCGACTGCCTGCGAATACGCGTTCGGCAGCATCCTCGCCGGATCGATCGGCAACCGTGTGCCTGCTGCCAGATGCAGAGCACATTCGTCGAGCGGAAAGTCGCCGGCGCGAATGAAGGTGTGCATTCCGAGCCCGAACGGCGACGAGGTCGCACCCTTGTTCGTGGCCGTGTGCGTGACGGTCAGTCCTTCGGCACCGACCTCGTAGGCGACCGTCAGCTGCAACGGATAGGGCCAACCCTTGTGAAGTCCCACGTCGACCGACAGTTCGACGCGCTCGTACGTGTGGTCCACGAGGCTCCAATTGCGACGCCGGACGAACCCGTGGCTCGCGTTCCCCAGCGCAGGTTCGGTGATCTCGAGTTGATGCTCGATCCCGTCGAACATGAAGCGCCCGTCGCGAATTCGGTTGGGCCACGGCGCGAGAACCAATCCGGCCGACAGCGGTGGCTTCGATCCGAGTGCCCAGGTCTCGGTCAGCGCGCGCTGACCGTTCGGTCCTTCGTGATCGAGTAGCCGCAACCCGGCACCGGCCGCGGCGATCTCGGCTCGATAGCCTCCACCACGGATCTCGAACCCTCCCCTACCCGTGCTGTGCGGCGCAGTCATACGTACCAGTTTCCACCACGAGCGACCGGTTAACCAGGACGTCAGACGGCGCGTCCCACCTTGTAGCGAACGAATGCCGGAAATGCGAGGGCAGAAAGGACAACACCGACAATCACCAGGAAGCCGCCGCCCGCTGCCGCGACACCGGTCCCGAACAGGAAGGCTGCACCGCCGTGCAGCACGTCACCGATACGCGGACCACCTGCCACGACCACGATGAATACGCCCTGCAGTCGTCCGCGCATGTCGTCGGTTGCCACTTGCTGGAGCATCGTGCTGCGGAAAGCCGCCGAGACCATGTCGACGGCTCCGCCGAATGCCAGGAATGCGACCGCCACCCAGAGCAGAATCACACTGGAACCGGGACTCGCGAAGTACACGGCAACGCCGAAGCCGACCATGGACAGCCCCCACAGCGCGATGCAGACCAGAACGGCTCGCCCCTGGTACTGAACCCGTGGCAACCAACCCGAGAAGACTCCGCCCAGAACGGCTCCCACCGACATCGCCGCGAACAGCAGTCCCAGCGCAAAACCGCCGCTGGCGGGGTCACCGAAGGATTCGTGAGCGATCTCCGGGAACAGTGCTCGCGACATCCCGAACACCATCGCGATGATGTCCACCACGAACGACGCGAGCAGAACCTTCTGCGTCGCGAGATACGTGAAACCGCCGAGGACCTCGCTCAATCCGGCTCGCCGAGACGTTCCGGTCGGCGGAATCGCCGGGAGCTTCCATACCGCCCACAGTGTGGCGAGAAGAAAGATCGAGTCGAGCAGGTACAGCAGTTGCAGACCGGCCGACGGTATGAGGACACCCGCCAGTAGCGGGCCGGCTATCGCACCGAACTGCACGACAGTCATGTTCAGCGAGTTCGCGGCAGGTAACTGCCTGCCCGGAATCAACCGAGGGATGATCGCCGCTCGCGTCGGCTGGTTCACCGCGAAGAACGCCTGTTGAACCGAGAACAATCCGAGCACCAACCACACGTTGTTCACGTTCAGGGCAGCCTGGATCCAGAACAGTACCGACGTGACGCCGAGTCCGATCGAGGTGATCATCAACAGCCGTCGTCGATCCATGACGTCGGCCAGTGCGCCGCCCCACAGACCGAAAACGACCAGCGGGACCAGACCGAAGATTCCCGTCAGACCGACGTAGGCCGAGCTTCGGGTGATCTCGTACACCTGTTGCGGTACGGCGACCACGCTGAGCTGAGCGCCGATGACGGTGACGATGCCGGCCGTCCACAGCCGTCGATAGTCGCGATTCTCGAGCGGAGTCGTGTCCGCGAGTAGCCGGCTCACGGCTGGAGACGGACGGCGGACCACTGTCCGTCGACCAGGCTCGTGCGAACTCGATTGTGCATGCGGTTCGCGCGTCCTTGCCAGAACTCGACAGACTCGGGCCGAATCAGAATCCCGCCCCAGTTCGGTGGCACCGGAATCTCACCGTCCACGCCGAATCGAGCAGCGACCTCACGCAGTTGCTCGTCGAGATCGGCACGCGAGTCGATCGGACGAGACTGCGACGACGCCCACGCGCCGAGCTGTGAACCGCGAGGCCTGGTTCGCCAATACTCCTGCGTCAGTTGAGCACTCACCCGCTCGGTGGTGCCGCGGACGATCACCTGCCTGGCAAGGGTCAGCCACGTGAAGTTCGCCGACGCGTACGGGTGGGCGTCGAGGTGACGAGCCTTGTCGGATCCGTAGTTGGTGAAGAAGAGGACGCCGTCCTCGCTGAGCCCTTTGCAGAGCACGGTGCGCGACGCCGGACGGCCAACGTCGTCCACCGTCGACAGAGTCATGGCGTTGGGCTCCGGCGCGTCAGCTTCGACGGCGTCCACGAGCCATTGGCGCATGAGGGGCAGCCAACCGGTTTCGACAACCGAAGTATCCAATTCCGCACTCATGCGGTCCTCGACGGACTCCGATTCGCTGCCTGCTTGCGGATAGCCCACACGCATGGCCGCGAGTTCGTTGTCCACCGCCTGCGGGTCCTGACGTTCATTCGACACAGCCGAGAACGCTACTCCCGGGTACTCACTGGCCAACGGCTACGCGGCACGCGCTAAAGTTTGCCGTGGCTAGACCCGACCCGGACCGCGAGCCGCACCAGCGACAGCAACCGAATCGGGACGAGACGATTGCGCAGTACAAAACACGGTGCGTGCTCATCCCTGCGAGCACCGAGGCGCAGTCACTGAAGCTGAGGCAGTGCGACTGTAGACCTGGCGCACTCGAACGAGGAGAGTCCACGAGAATGGCAGCGAGCGCAGCAATACCGGACGATTTTGTGAGCGGACTCGAAGGCGTCGTCGCCTTCACCAGCGATATCGCAGAACCTGACAAGGACGGCGGCGCACTGCGCTACCGCGGAGTCGACATCGAAGACCTGGTCGGCCAGAGGGTCACCTTCGGCAACGTATGGGCCCTTCTCGTCGACGGCCGCTTCGGCCCCGGCCTCCCGCCGGCCGAGCCGTTCCCCCTCCCCATTCACACCGGCGACGTCCGTGTCGACGTTCAGGCCGGACTGGCGATGCTGGCTCCCATCTGGGGCTACCAGCCGCTCCTCGACATCGATGACGAGACCGCCCGCGACCAGCTCGCCCGCGCATCCGTCATGGCGCTGTCGTACGTCGCGCAGTCCGCTCGCGGCATCTACCAGCCGGCAGTCCCGCAGAGCCGCATCGACGAGGCCAAGACCGTCACCGAACGCTTCATGGTTCGCTGGAAGGGTGAGCCCGATCCGGCACACGTCGAGGCAATCGACGCGTACTGGGTCTCGGCAGCCGAGCACGGCATGAACGCCTCCACCTTCACGGCCCGCGTCATCGCCTCCACGGGCGCCGACGTCGCGGCTTCGCTTTCCGGCGCCATCGGCGCGATGTCCGGCCCGCTGCACGGCGGCGCACCGGCCCGCGTTCTTCCGATGATCGAAGAGACCGAGAAGACCGGCGACGCCCGCGCGCTGGTCAAGGGAATCCTCGACCGCAAGGAAAAGCTCATGGGCTTCGGACACCGCGTCTACCGCGCCGAAGATCCCCGTGCACGCGTGCTCCGCGCCACGGCCAAGCGCCTCAACGCTCCCCGCTACGAGGCTGCCGCAGCTCTCGAGCAGGCTGCACTGGCAGAACTGCGTGAGCGTCGTCCCGATCGCGCGATCGAGACCAACGTCGAGTTCTGGGCCGCCGTCATCCTCGACTTCGCCGAGGTTCCCGCGCACATGATGCCCGCCATGTTCACCTGTGGCCGCACCGCCGGCTGGTGTGCACACATCCTCGAGCAGAAGCGTCTCGGTAAGCTGGTACGCCCGGCCGCCATCTACACCGGCCCGGCGCCCCGTACTCCGGAGTCGGTCGAGGGCTGGGACCAGATCAGCCACGCGTAGTACCCCGCTCGAATTCGCCAATCACGGTAGTACAGAACACAAGTGAAGGAACAGAAAGAAGCGATGACCTCCACACCGATCATCCCCGCCGACCTCAAGCCCGCCGACGGACGCTTCGGCTGCGGTCCTTCCAAGGTTCGCCCCGAGCAGCTGCAGTCCCTGGTCGAGGTGGGCGCTTCGGTGTTCGGCACCAGCCATCGCCAGAAGCCGGTCAAGAACGTTGTGGCCAGCATTCGTTCCGGCCTCGCCGATCTGTTCTCACTGCCCGAGGGCTACGAGGTCGTCCTCGGCAACGGCGGAACCACTGCGTTCTGGGATGCGGCCGCATTCGGCCTCATCCGCGAGAAGTCGCTGCACCTGACCAACGGCGAATTCAGCTCCAAGTTCGCTTCGGTCGCCAAGGCCAACCCGTTCATCGGTGACCCGATCGTCGTTTCCGCCGATCCGGGCAGCGCACCGGTGCCGGTCTCCGACCCGTCCGTCGATCTCATCGGCTGGGCGCACAACGAGACCTCCACCGGTGTGTCGATCCCCGTCTCGCGTCCCGCGGGTTCGGAGAACGCACTGATCGCCATCGACGCCACCTCGGGCGCCGGCGGACTTCCGGTCAATGTCGCCGATTCCGACGTCTACTACTTCGCTCCGCAGAAGTGCTTCGCTGCAGACGGCGGACTGTGGATCGCGCTGATGAGCCCGGCCGCCCTCGAGCGCGTCGCGGAGATCAAGGATTCGGGACGCTGGACGCCTGACTTCCTCTCGCTGCCCATCGCCGTGGACAACAGCTCCAAGGATCAGACCTACAACACCCCGGCCCTGGCCACCCTCTTGCTCTTCGCCAACCAGATCGAGTGGATGAACAGCAACGGCGGCCTCGACTGGACTACCGCTCGCACCGCGGATTCGTCCTCGCGCCTGTACAACTGGGCCGAGGCGAGTGAGTTCGCAACGCCGTTCGTCGCTGATCCGGCACACCGCTCGCAGGTTGTCGGCACCATCGACTTCAACGACGACGTCGACGCTGCCGAGGTGGCAAAGATCCTGCGCGCCAACGGAATCGTCGATACCGAGCCGTACCGCAAGCTCGGCCGCAACCAGCTGCGCGTCGGCATGTTCCCGGCCATCGACCCCGATGACGTCACCGCTCTCACCAAGAGCATCGACTGGGTCGTTTCTCAGCTCGGCTGATTTTCACATTTGCTTCACCGCTCGGCCCCCGGCATGACGTCGGGGGCCGAGCGTCGTTTGCGCCAGGCCTTGTGAGCTACCACACCGGTGGGCGGATCCGAGGTCATCTCGCCCTGCGTGTCCTGCCGAGTCCATGGTCACGAATGAATTACAGTTGAGCGCGGCGCAAAGTCGCGAGCCGGCGCGATAAGGAGGTCAATGTGCGAGAGCTTCGAGTGATCGGACTTGAACCCGATGGATCGCATGTGGTGTGCGCAGATGCTGAAACCGGCCAGAAATTCCGGCTTCCCGCCGATGACAAACTTCGTGCAGCTTCCCGCGGAGACGTGGCTCGACTCGGCCAGATTGAGATCGAAATGGAAAGCCAACTCCGTCCCCGCGAAATTCAGGCGCGCATTCGTTCCGGTGCTTCCGTAGAGCAGGTCGCCGAAGAAGCGAAGATCCCCATCAGCAAGGTCGAGCGCTTTGCGTACCCCGTTCTGCTCGAGCGCTCCCGCGCCGCGGAAATGGCGCAGGGCGGACACCCGGTGCGCGACAACGGTCCGACAGTTCCCACCCTCTCCGAAATCGTGACCCACGCATTCCGCGCCCGCGGCCACAGTATCGACGAGGCCACCTGGGATGCCTGGCGCGACGAGGACAATCAGTGGGTCGCGCAGTTGCAGTGGCAGGCCGGCCGCACCACCAACGCCGCGCACTGGCGCTACCAGCCAGACGCGCACGGCGGAACGATCGTCGCACTCGACGACGCGGCATTCGACTTGATCGATCCCGACTTCGGTCGCCCGCTCCGCGGCCTGGTACCGGTGGTCTCGAACGAGCCGCAGCAGCTCGAACTGTCCCGATTCGACGTCGAACCGGTGGCGGAGATCGAGCCCGAGCCCGCAGCAGTTTCCGAGCGGACAGCAGTTTCCGAGCGGACAGCAGTTTCCGAGCGCACAGTAGTCCCCGAGCGGACGGTGGTGGCGGAACGGATCGTGGCGCCCGAACCGATTGCTGTCGAGCCGGAAACCGTCGTCACCGAAGAGGTTCCCGAACCCGCACCGGATGTGACCCCGAAAACCGCTCCGCAGCAGACGCAGACCAAGGACAAGCGCGGACGGCCTGCTCTTCCCTCGTGGGACGACGTACTCCTCGGGGTCCGCAGCAGCGGTCGCTGACCCGAAGGAAAGTATTCTTCTTTCGAGCGAGGCTGAGGAGAGAGGGCTGCCGGTGGCTGCACGGGTATCGACGATCTGGTTTCTGGGCGGCGCAGACGCTCGCACCGAATTGAGCAGGTACCCACAGCCGGATCAGACCGAGGCCCTGAAAATCGCCATGTCGCTGTACCCGGACAAGGAGTTCGAGTCGCTCGGGCCTCAGCCGCTGTCGATGGCCGCGACGGTGAGCCCCGGCTACGTCTTCGTCGGCGCGTACGGTCGAGTGAGTGTCGTCTGCAGCTCCGAACTCAGCACCTTCGTCCCCTCGAAACTGCCTGATTCCTGGCACCTTTCGGCAGAGGGTGGCTCGACGCTGTTGATCAGCTCCGTCCCCGAAACCGCGCAGGGTTCGTTTGCACTGTGGGAGGACGGCGAGCTACGACGCTCGTTCAGTGCCATCCCGATCGACATCGTCGAAAATCTGGGGATCCCGCAGACCTGGGAACTGGAATTCTGGGCCGGCAACCATCCCCTGCGTTACCCGCCCGGGATCCTGCCTGATCCGCAGTCACTTCCGTTCCACCCGCAACAGTTCGCGGAGTCCGCCAACCTCGAGTGGCTGGGATTTCGATACACCGGCACGCCGCGAGAACACGAACTCGACACAACGCAGATTCTCCTGTGGGGCTTCAAGATTCACCGACCCGGCGAGGCACCCAAACCTGCACCCCCAGCCCCCGCGCCGATGCCCGAGCAGGCGCCGACAGAGGTACCCATGCCCGAAAACATGCCGCCGATCCACGACGCACCGGTGGCCAAGCCGCGCGGCCGCCTCGCTCGGTACTTCGGCTTCAAGTAGCGCCGAGCAGCCTCACAGGTTCACGCGGCTATCGCTGCGATCCACCCGAGCGGTACGCCGGCTACCGCGCCGTAGACCACCCATCGCCAGACGGGGACGGCTCGCCAGCGCCAGACGGTCGGCGCAAGTCCGCCTACCGCAATGACATTGACGACAACCGCCAGGAGCACGTTCACGTTGCCCAGCGCGACACAGAACGCCGCGACGGCACTGGTCGAGAGCATGGCTGCGAACACCGACACCGCGATTCCGGTGAACCAGGGCGTGCGGTCCTGAGTCACCGGCCGGTCCTGACACGTTCGTAGAAGGCCATCGCCGCTGCGGTCGCGACGTTGAGCGAGTCGGTGCCGGGCGCCATCGGTATCTTGGCACGAATGTCGGTGGCCCGCATCGCATGTTCGGTCAAACCTGGCCCCTCGGCGCCCAGCAGTAGCGCTACCTTCTCCCCGGTCATCGCTTCGGCCAAAGTGACCGCTTCCGGATTCGGAGTCAAGGAAATGAGCTGAAAACCGTTGCCACGCAGCTCATCCAAGTCGTGTGGCCACTTTGCCACATGCGCGAAGGGCACTCGCAGCACGTGCCCCATCGACACACGGACCGACCGCCGGTACAGCGGGTCGGCACAACCCTTCCCGAACAGAACTGCATCGACACCGAGCCCCGCCGCGTTGCGGAACATCGAGCCGAGATTCTCGTGATCGTTGACGCCTTCGAGAACCACGACGGTCTTCGCGTCCTTCAACACGTCCGAGACCGCGAGCGGTGCCGGGCGTGCTGCTGCAGCGAGGACGCCGCGGTTGAGGTGAAATCCGACGACCTCGGCCATCACTTCGGCGCTCGTACGGTAGAACGGCACGTCCACTCCGTCGAGATCGTCAGCGAGCTCCAGGAGCCGTCGTTCGACGCCGAGGAGACTGATCGGCTCGAACCGCGAAGTCAGCAGTCGCTGAGTGACGAACACTCCCTCGGCGATGACCAGTCCCTTGCCCTCCGGGAGGTCGGGGCGCCGATCCGAAGAGTTGAGATCGCGAAAGTCATCCAGCCGGGGGTCGGCGGGATCTGAGATGTCGATGACGTGAACCACGGGTCTATCGTGCCGTACGCACCGCGAGCCCCCACCACTACTCCCGACCTAACGCAACAGCGTGACAAAATGCGCGTCGAGCACCTGGCTGATCACCTCTGGATTGGTTCGCTCGGGATTGTCGACGCCGTGCGACGCGAGCCCGTCGGCGAGCGCATGCAATCTCATCGCCTCGATGTCGACCGAGGCACCCGGCCGTAGAAAACCCGCTCGATGCGCCGCTTCCACGAACGAACGAAAGTGCTCGAACAAGGTCCGGTCTGTCTCGTCACGCACGGCCGTCAACGCCGAATCGGTCTGGGCGGCAGCAGCAAAGGCCTCCCAAACCTGCATTTCTTCACGCCGATCTTGGTCGAGGGGAACGAACTGATCGGTGAACTGACGGATCGCGCGGCGGATGTCGGGATCGAAGTCGATGCCGGCAATCCTTTCCTCCACCCGGACGGTCACGAGCGTCATCGCGAACAGCAAGAGTTGGGACTGCGTCGCGAAGAAGTGCCGTAGCGACCCCGTCGACATCTTCGCCTCGTCCGCGACCGCCCGGACGCTGGCGCTCGCCACACCGTCTCGACGGATCACACGCCACACGGCCTCGGCGATCTCTTCACGCCGCTCATCCGGACTGCTACGTTTCACCACTTCACAAAACTAACACAGCTGTGCTAGTTTTCGATCACTAACACAGTCGTACTAGAAATGAGCTGATGTCATGATCGTCCACTTGATTATCGCGTGCGAAATCATGTTCTGGGTGTTCATCGCCGCAGGTCTCGCGGCCCGCTATCTACTGCGCCGCAAAACGCTGGGCGCCGCACTGCTCATCTGCGCGCCGCTGGTGGATGTCGTACTGCTCGTCGCCACAGCCCTCGATCTTCGTGGCGGTGGCGAGGCGAACTTCACCCATGGGCTTGCCGCGGCCTACATCGGATTCTCCGTCGCGTTCGGACACAGCCTCATCTCCTGGGCCGACGCCAGGTTCGCCTACCGATTCGCCGGCGGCCCGGCTCCCGTCGCACCACCCAAGTACGGGAGTGCGCGAGCACTGCGCGAATGGCGCGAGTTCGGCAAAGCCGCGATCGCCTGGGCCGTCGCGTGCGGACTTCTCGGCGCGGCCATCTTCCTCGTCGACGACCCCACCCGTACTGGAGCCCTCGACGGATGGATCAGCAAGCTCACAGTGGTGCTCGCAATCTGGGGAGCAATCGCCCTGAGCTACACGGTGTTTCCCAAGCGTGAGAAGGTCACGGCGCGCGGCTAGCCTCGACCGCCTGTTCGGTCGCGTCGCATACGATCACCGGACGCAGGACGAAAACCGGCAGCCTGCCACCGTCTTCCGGTCGCGCAAGACGAAGTTTCAGCCCTTCGCTGCGTAGCAGGTACACCCCGGCCACAGTGCCCGAGACGAGCGAGATCACTCCGCCCACGATCAAGGGCGCACGTGGGTCCACGGAGTCGGCGAGCCAACCCAGCAACGGGCTTCCCAGCGGTGTGCCACCGAGGAAACTGAGCATGTAGATACCCATCACCCGCCCGCGCATCTCGGAAGGCACCGACATCTGCAGGATGTTCATCGCGGACGTCGTGAACGTCAACGTCAGTGCGCCCGTGGGGATCAACATCAGCGCCACCAACGCGTAGGTGGGCATCAATCCCACCGCGACCTCGAACACACCGAAAGCCACGGCGGCACCGAGGAACGTCCGCAACCGCGGCGCTTCCTTCCGTCTTGCGGCGTACGCAGCGCCGGCAAGGGTGCCCACGGCGAGCGTCGTGGACAGCAATCCGTAACCGTCGGCCTCGAGGCCGAACGTGTTGCGCGCCATCACCGCCAGGCTGATCGCGAAGTTCAGGCCGAAGGTCGAGACCATGAAGACCGACACCATGATCACGCGAAGGTCCTTGCGGCCCCATACATATCGGAACCCGTCGCGCACCTGCCCCTTGGTGCGCGGGGCCGGTTCCGACGGGATCAACTCCTTCTTGTTCATCAGGTAGAGCGCGATGAGCACCCCACCGAATGTCGCGACGTTGAGCAGGAACACCCACCCTGTTCCGATCAGGTTGATCAGCACACCCGAGATGGCCGGACCGACGATGCGGGCCGTGTTGAACGTCATGGAGTTGAGCGCGATGGCGTTGGACAGGTGCTCCTTGCCCACCATTTCGATGGTGAACGATTGACGCACGGGTGCGTCGAGCGCCGAGACACAGCCGAGGGCAAAGGCAATCAGGAAGACATGCCACAACGCGACGAGCCCACCGACGTCCAGCAGGCCCAACACGAGTGCGCATACCGCACTCGCCCACTGCGTGAAGATCAGGATCCGACGCTTGTCGTACCGATCGGCCAGCACCCCACCCCACACCGACAAGAACAGCGTCGGGCCGAACTGCAAGGCCATGACGATGCCCACCGCCAGCGCGTTGCCGTCCGAGAGCGTCAGTACCAGCCAGTCCTGCGCGATGCGTTGCATCCACGTGCCGACCAGAGAAACGATCTGTCCGGAAGCCCAAAGGCGGTAGTTGCGGTTGTGGAGCGCGGCAAACATGCCGGAATCGGGGTCTCGGGGCACCCCACTATCTTGCCCCTCGAGTAATTCGTTTGGGCAACGACCTCTAGGTAGCGGAGCTACGCGTCCTCTAACTCACGGAGCTACTCCGTCTTGTTGACCATCTCGGTGATGATCTCGACGGCACCGCGCAGCGTCGCGAGTTCTTCGCCACCCAGCCCGGCCAGCTGCTCGTTCATCCACGCCTCACGCGCATGGGTTTCGTCCGCGAGCAACGCCTGCCCGGCGTCGGACAGATTCACGATGATCTGACGACCGTCCGTGGGATGCGGCGAGCGCTCGACCAGACCGAGCTCGGCGAGAGAAGCAACAACGCGCGTCATCGACGGCGGCTGCACTTTCTCACGTGCTGCGAGTACGCCAGGAGTCATCGGGCCGTACTGATCCAGGCTCGCCAAGGCGGACAGTTGCGTCAGCGATACCTGAGCGTCGACTCTGCGGCCGCGCAGATGCCTGGTGAGACGCACTACAGCCAGGGAAAGATCGCTGGCCAGCGCACGAGTTTCGGTGGTCACGCGTCAGACAATACGTCAAGAGCTGGCCGGTAGCTCACGTAATCGAATACCGGTCAACCCTGATTTCACGTAAGGGCGTCGGTAATGGGTCCGACAGTGAAGTAGGCCACAAAAAGTGCCGCCACGATCCAGAGCAACGGGTGGATCTTCTTGATACCACCGCTGGCAGCGTGCAGGACCACCCATGAAATGAAGCCGACGCCGATGCCGTTGGCGATCGAGTAGGTGAACGGCATGACGATCATGGTCAGGAACGCCGGGAGAGCAACCGAGAACTTGGTGAAATCGATGTCTCGGACCTGCCCGATCATCAGCGCACCGACGACGACGAGGGCAGGCGCAGCTGCCTCGATCGGCACGACGGAGTAGAGCGGCGTCAGGAACATCGCGACGAGGAAGAGCAGTCCGGTCACGACGTTTGCCAGGCCCGTGCGGGCGCCTTCGGCGATACCCGACGCGGATTCCACGAACACGGTGTTCGACGACGCCGAAGCGCCACCGCCCACGATCGCGCCCGCGCCTTCGACGACAAGCGCGCGACCGACGTTGGGGAGGTTTCCGTCCTTGTCGGTCAGGCCGGCTTCCTTACCGAGACCCGTCATCGTGCCCATGGCGTCAAAGAAGTTCGCCAGCACGAGAGTGAAGACAAGCAGGCTGGCGGCCAGAACACCGATGCGGGTGAATGCGCCGAAGATGCTGACGTCGCCGACCAGGCTCAGATCAGGCATACCACCGAGCATCTCCGGGATCGCGGGGATGCTGAGGTTCCAGCCCTTGGGGTTGGTTCCGAGCGAGGGTCCGACGTCGGCAACTGCCTCGATGATCGCAGCGAGGATCGTCGTGACGACGATGCCGATCAGCAGTCCACCACGAACCTTGCGCACTACCAGAACACCCATGAGCAGCACACCGAAGATGAACACCACGGTCGGCCACGAAGCGATGGAGCCGTTGATTCCGAGTCCGACGGGAACCGTCGTACCGGCGGCATCGGGGATACGGCGGACGAATCCGGCGTCGACCAGTCCGATGAAGGCGATGAACATGCCGATACCGGCCGCGATCGCGGACTTCAATGCCGAGGGAATCGCATTGAACACCGCAGTTCGGAAACCGGTGAGTGCCAACAGAACGATGATCACACCGTCGATGACCACCAGGCCCATCGCCTCGGGCCAGGTGACCTGAGGTGCGATTGTGACGGCGAGCAGGCTGTTGATGCCGAGACCCGCGGCGATGGCAAACGGATAGTTGGCAACGACACCGAAGACGATGCTCATCAGGCCGGCAACCAGAGCGGTGACCGCAGCCACCTGGTTGACCGGAAGGATGTTGCCGAGAACGTCGGTCTTCGCTGCAGCGTCGTCAGCCGAGAAACTGCCGAGGATCAGGGGGTTGAGGACCACGATGTAGGCCATCGCCACGAAGGTGACGACACCGCCGCGAATCTCGGTCGAGATCGTCGACCCTCGTTCGCTGATCTTGAAATAGGTGTCGAGGATCTTGCCGGGTGCCGCCATGTTTGTTCTTTCCCCATCGCTGTAGGTCGCCGTGTGCCGGCGCACATGAAGCCGGTCGCACTAGGGAGAGTAGGCCACCGGGGTACGGGTAGCGTTAATTTTGTGACGGAGACTCGCAACACAACAGGCCTGATCGGCAAATTGTCCGCACCCGCGCCGGCACTGATCATCGGCACCGCGTTGTGGGTGATCGCCACGATCGTGGTCGCGGTGAGCGGCGATCGTTGGTCGGATGCACTCCCGATCTGTTACGCGGGTATCGGAGTCGGCTTCCTCGGCTTCGCTCTGTTCTCCATTCAACGACGCGCAGCTGTGCGCGGTGACAAGGGCGCACAGCAGGGCGCCGGTCTGGTCGACTGAGCAGGTCGATTCACCCTTTAAGTATGGTAAGCCTACCCTGCACTCCAGTGTCGGTCTTAGCTTGTCAATGCTGAAAGGAACCACGTAGCCGTGAAGATCTCCCACCGAAATCGTTGGAAGAGCCGAGGACGTTGGACGAGACTGACATCCGTTGCTGTGGTCGCCCTGGTCGGCACAGCACTCGTCTCCTGCAGTTCGAACGACGACGCAGCAAGTAGTCCGTCGAGTTCCGGTGGTGGCGCCTTCCCCGTCACGATCGATCACGCTTTCGGCAGCACCACGATCGATTCCGAACCACAACGGATCGTCACCGTCGGTTACAACGACGAGCAGGCTCTGTTGGCTCTGGGCATCAAGCCCGTCGGAATGGTCAACCAGTACCCGGGCGAACCGGACGTCAACCGCACGTGGCCATGGGTCACCGGCCCTTGGGGCGGAACCGAACCGACCGTCGTCGGCAGCAATCCCGAAACCACGATCAGCGTCGAAAAGATCGCTGCGCTCGAGCCCGACCTGATCCTCGCGCTCTACTCGAGCATCGACAAAGACCTGTACAGCACACTTTCCGCGATCGCCCCGACCGTCGCGAAGGATCCGGCCTACGGCGACTACGCAACTCCGTGGCAGATCACGACGAAGACCGCAGCGAAGGCAGTGGGTCGCGAAGCCGACGGCGAGAAGTTGGTCGCCGATATCGACAAGCAGTGCGCCGACGCCAGAAGCGCTCACCCGGAATTTGCAGACCAGACCGCGGTGATCATCAGCGTCGACGCGACCCCGGAGTTCTACGCCTTCTCCTCCGAGGACGCCCGCGGACGGGTTCTCGGCAGTCTCGGATTCAAACCTGCTCCCGCGGTCGAGGCCTTGATGAACGGTGAGTTCTACGCGCCGATCTCCACCGAACGACTGGATCTTCTCGACGTGGACCGTCTCGTTGTCATCGGCAATCCCGATGCCGCACAGGCGGTCCGAAACAACCCTGGCTTCCAGCAACTCGACGTGGTCAAGGACAATCGCGTCGTCTACGTCAACGACGATCAGGCTCCGCAGGTCGGTGCGGCCTTGACCGCAAGCTCGGCACTGAGCTTGCCGTGGGCCACGAGCCAACTACTCGCCGAGCTCACGAAGTAACCAGCGCCCGGCGCTTTCTGATCTGCGCGGTTCCCCAGATCCACACCCCTGCCCACATCATCCCGAACGCCCAACCTGCCAGTACATCGGTCATCCAATGGGCAGCCAGGTAGACGCGGGAGAATCCGACGGCGATCGTGTACAGGCCGAGGCTCGCGAGCATTGCCGTCTTCGCGAGCCTCGGCAAGGCAAGCCGAAGGATCACGGCGGCAACCGAAGTCGCGAGGATCGCGCTCATCATCGCGTGGCCCGACGGGAACGAATACGAATCGATTTCGATCAACCGCTCCGGCAGGGGTGGACGGGTTCGCGTGAAGATGCGCTTCAATCCGCTCATTACGAGCAGACCGGTCAACATCGATCCGGCGATCAGCAGAGCTTCGGTGCGTAGTCCCCGAACCAGAAGCACGATCGTGAGCAGCGTCGCGATCAGCCACGACGCGAGGGTTCCGCCGCTGTCGGTGATGACGTCGACGACGTCCACGAGCCACGCCGTCCGCTGACTCACTGCGCTGTCGAGTACCCACTGATCAAAAGACATCTGCCCTCACATTCCTTGCGGCAGAGTCCACGTACGCATCACGTGATGAACGCCGTCCGAGTCCACCCACCACGGCACGATCACCGTCGTCTCGACCGCCCCCGTCAGTTCCACCGTCAGTTCGTGATGGATCACTACCTCGCCGCTGGGTACCTCACGGCCGAGGGCTGCGAAGCCGAGAACTGCCTGCGGTTCGTTCGCCCACGTCGTCACGACGCCGGTGCTGCTCACTCGTCCATGGACTGACGTGGACGCCGTCGCGACGTCGAGCAGATCTGCCAGTGCGTCGGCCGTCTCGAAGCTGCCGAGCACGACTCGTTGTGCAGGTAGTGCCGCTCCCAGCCACGGTCGGTCGAGGACAAGGGCGTCGCCGGGATCGACCAGATCGCCGGAAAGGCCTCGCACGAACGGAGGCAGGTGCAGTTCCTCCAGGTCGAGAACCCGTCGCTGCGCTGCCTCACCCAGCAGTCGGTGCGTCCGCGCGACGACGGCGGAGGCCGGCATCCGTAGTGGGTCGGCAAGCCGATCGAGCAGCAGCTGAGCCAGTTCCGGATCGTCGACGGTATCCGATGCCAGCAATCCGGAGAAGAATCCGGCGTCGGGGTGTTCGGCAGCATCGAGCAATCCCTCGAAGGTGCGATCGCCCGGAGCGCGCAGCAAGCCCAGCACCTCACCGCCGAGTTCGGCATTCGAACGCAACCACCACGCCGTGTATCCACGACGGTCGGTGAGCAGCGCCCGTGTCGCCGGCGACTCGACCAGCAGCGACAACGCCTGCGGCCAGCGGTCTTCGTCCACGAGGTCGAGATCGCGCACGGCTTCGATGTATTCGGGGTCCTCGTCGAGGGTGTCCCACCATGCGTCTTCGGCGTCGAGATCGTGATCGGGGCCGGAAGGCAATTCCTCACGGACCACCGTGAAACCCCACCCGACACCGACTACCCGTAGCGCCTGCTCCCCCACCTGCTGAGCAAAATCAGCGTCGACGATGCCGAAGGGAGAATCCTCGACCAGGACGCTTGCAAGGGGAGCTCCCGGAAGCAGAAGTTGGTCGGCGGACCGCAATTCGCCCTCCGAATCAGGAAGTAGCACTTCACCGATCCACGACGGCAGCGCCCCTGTCGCCACGTGGGCCGCCAATCCGAGCACCACTTGCGCCAACTCCGTCGCTACCGAATCATCTTGGTCCGCAGCATCTTCGATCAATGCGCGCAGCGCCGGATCGGACAGCAGGTCGGTGGCACTCGCGGTCTGCGCTCCCAATCGAGACAGCAACGGGTGAACCGCGACGGGATGAACCAACCTCGTCCACTCCACCGACGGCGCGTCTTCGCCCAGTTCGACGCCGACGACGACGGTCCGCGGCCCGGTCACCGTCCGTCCGTCGGAGAGCGGAACCGGCAGTGTTCCAAGCTCTTCCACCGCAAGAGTGTCGATCACCAGAGGCTCGAGAGCCGAATAGAGGCGATTCCACCACTTGGGTTCACGTTCCGAACCGCTGAGCAGTTCGGCGATGCGCGCGAGCCCGATGCGGTGTGTCGACACCGCCGCGAGCGCTCGCTCGTGCTTGGGGCCGGAGAGCTCGGGGACAACCAGGCCACCGATGATGTCGGTGAGCAACTCGGCAAGGTCATCACTGAGCCCGGGCACCACGGACGCTCGCTGCGGCGCGCGGTCGGGCTCACCGACCACCGGAAGCCACTCGTTTTCCTGCAGCTCCTTCAGAAGCGCTTCGCGCAGAAGCGAATCCGTTTCACTGCGGGCAAAGGCAGGGATCGGAACGAGTGCCGTTCGCTGCCGAGGAGGTAGTGCAGCAAGGAACTTCGCGTACCCCTCGGCAAGCGGAGCGATCGGTGCAGCGGGCATGAGGCGTCGCCGATCGGGTTGCATTGCAATGTCGGCAATGATGATCGCGGGGATCGACAGTTCCTCGTCGGATCGCGTCGGCGCCCGCAGGACGTCGTCTGCGACCGGCTCGACGACCCCGTCGCGGACCGGCACCAACCATCGCGCGTTCGGCGCGGTGTACTGCCACCACGTGCGATCACCGATCGCGATCTCGACGAGGCCGGAATCCAGCACCCGTTCCGATCGCCGAAAAGTCTTCTCACCCAGACGAATTGATCCGAGAGCCGGGAGTTCGAGCAGCAGGTCGACTGCCTCACGTGTCATCTGCGAAAGCAGCGCCGCGGCATCGACGTCCGGCCGAAGCGTCAGCACCACTTCCGAATCAGCACCATCGCTCGGCAATTCGCCAGACGGCCACACCAAACGAAGTACGGGGACACCGGTTTCCGGCACCGGGAGTTCGCGAGACTCGATCTCGCGCAGAGTGTGCGAGGCAGAGAATCGAATCGATCCCGTCGACGAGCGCAGTTCCACCTCGTCACTGACCGAGAGAACTGCCGAGAATCCGACGCCGAACCGTCCCGTCACACCTTCGTCGGCGTCGACCTTGTTCGACGCGCGCAGCGCGGTCAGCGCATGTACACCGGATTCGTCCAGTGGACGGCCCGTGTTCGCCACCGTCAGCGTCCGACCGTCCACATCCACCCACAAAGAGCCCTGGACGCCCTCGCGTGCAGCTGCATCGGCAGCGTTCTGCGCCAGTTCGGTGAGCAGACGGTCGCGGTACCCGGCCTTTGCGAGGTCGGATTCCGCAGCCGCGTCTTCACGCAATCGCGTCGGAGATTCCGACCACGCGCGCAGCGTCGCCTCGCGGAGTGCGTCCGTACCGAACGGATCTTCTACTCGGTGGATACCGAATCCTCAACTGCAACAGCGCTCGACGGGCGAGCGGGCACCGCAATCAGCTCGACGGCCCCGTCGTCGAATGCGTCGAACTGCGGCGAGCCCGCACCGAGCGGCAGGCTGGTGTCCGAGTGCGCGCCACAACCGTAGGACACGCTGACCACACGGCCGTCTGCGGAGAGTTCGTTTCCGCACACACCGAACGCTGCGTGCAGCGAACCGGCGAGTGGAAGGAAGAATCCACACAGTCCACACGTCGACGGCGCGGCCTTCGCCATCTCCGACTCCGGGCCGAAGTCACCGTCGAACCAACGCTGCGCGGCATCGAGTCGGCCCTCGCGGCTCATGACCTGTTTGCGGCCGAGCCCGATTTCGAGAGCTACCTCGTCGACTTCCGGGTCACCGGTGGCGACGTAGCCGGGAACGAGGCGAGGATCCTCGGCCGGCGGGGCGAGTAGGTCACCGACGGACAGATCGCCGGGACGAATCCGCTGATCCCATGGCAGCCATTCCGGCGCAACCAACGCGTCGGGACCCGGCAACAGCGCCAACTCACTGATCGTGGCGTGGGTGTCCTCCGGTCCGGCAGCGACGACAACCGCCCACTGCCAACCGCGGTATCCCGGAATGTCTGCTGCAAATCGATGGGTGGCGGCAAATTCGTCCTCCGACGTCACGCCGAGGTATGCCCCCACACCGCCTTCATGCAGGTCGACGACTGCCTTTCGGGCAAGCTCGACCGCATCGGCCAGTACTGGGCGCGGCACTGCACGCTCTGGAGAAGTAGCAACACTCACTCCTCCAGTTTGCCGCACCACCGCAAGTCCGCAACGCACTGGGCTGCCATGCTGGGCAGATGAGTAGGTCACACGCCAATTCCGTGCGCACTTTTGCAGTGGTCGCCGTGATCGCCTCGGCCTTGGCGGGGTGCTCCGATTCCCCCGGCGCTCCCGACAACCTCACGTCCGAAACCGGCTCCGTCGAGATCGTTCGAGTGTCCGCGCACGATCCCGACGCGTTCACGCAGGGCCTCGAGATCGACGGAAACCGGTTGTACGAAAGCACCGGACGCGTCGGGCAGTCCTGGGTGCGCTCGAGCGAGATCTCCGACGAGCAGTCCCCCGCCTCGGGACCGGAAGTTGCGCGTGCCGATCTCAACCCGCCGTTGTTCGGTGAGGGCATCACGGTCGCCGGAGACACACTGTGGCAACTCACCTGGAAAGACGGCGTTGCCATCGCCCGTGACAAGGACACCTTGACCGAACGGGGGCGGTTCCCACTCGACACCGAGGGATGGGGAATCTGTTCGCTCGGGGATCGGCTGGTCTCGAGCGACGGTTCGGCCACGTTGACCTTTCGCGATCCCGAAACCTTCGCGCCGATCTCGACCGTCGACGTCACCAGATCTTCGGAGTCCGTCGGCAAGCTGAACGAATTGGAATGCGCCGAAGACGGCTCCGTCTACGCCAATGTCTGGACCACGGACACCGTCGTCCGAATCGACCCGTCGGACGGCAGCGTCACGAACGTGTACGACGCTTCGCCGCTACGCGAAGAACTCGTCGCGGACGGATCGACCAGCACCGTCGACGTTCTCAACGGCATCGCGCAGATTCCCGGTACCGATCGATTCCTGCTCACCGGCAAGTATTGGCCGCAGATGTTCGAAGTCCGTTTTGTTAACTGAGTCCGACATGACACAGGACTCGCAGGGGTGTGCGTGGTAGCCGCGCCGACACTAGGACAGAATTGAGTGGTGACCGGACCGCGCGAACCCTACGACCCCGAAACTCGGCGAATCCACGACGAGCCGGAGGGGCAACAGGTGCACCCCGGTTACGACAATTACCCACCCGCGGCCCGCCCGGACAATTACCCACCTTCGGCCCGTCCCGCTGCCCGTCGCACGCCTTTGCCACCGCTGCATCCGATTCCCGAATCGCGGGGAGACTCCGAATCCGCGGCCGGTTCGAAGACGCCGGGGGCGGACGCTCCCAAGGCTCCACCGATGCCTCGCAAGCTCACCGTCACTCGCGTCGCAGCGATGCGCAGCCGCGAACTGACGAACAAGGGCATCGCGACCTTCCAGCGCGCGGCGAAGGCCGACGGCGCGGACAAGTCCGGTCTGACCGCTCTCACCTACGCGGTGATGACGAACAACGCGACCGACGCGGCGATCTCCGTCGCTCTGGCCAACACGCTGTTCTTCTCGGCCGCGACGGGCGAGGACAAGACCAAGGTCGCGCTCTATCTCCTGATCACGATCGCACCGTTCGCGGTCATCGCACCGCTCATCGGCCCCATGCTCGACCGGTTGCAGCGCGGACGCCGCATCGCACTCGCGTCGTCGTTCGGAATCCGGACGCTCCTCGCGGTGATCCTGGTCTTCAACTTCGACAGTTGGATCCTCTATCCGGCCGCGCTCGGCATGATGGTGCTCAGTAAATCGTTCTCGGTGCTCAAGAGCGCAGTGACACCACGCGTCCTACCACCGGAAATAGACCTGGTGCGCGTGAATTCGCGTCTGACGGTCTTCGGGCTGATCGGTGGAACGATCGGGGCCGGCGCTGTCGCAGGTGCGCTCGCGCTGGCTTTCGGTTCCACCGGCGCCTTGTGGTTCGCGGTCGCCGTCACCGTGTTCGGCGCATATCTGAGCATGCGAATCCCGTCGTGGGTCGAGGTCACCGAGGGTGAGGTACCCGCGACCATCACCTACCACCCGGACGAAGCGCATCACGCCGGCAGCGCCCCACCGCAGCCGGACGCCAAACCTGCCAAGGTCCGTCAGCCTCTCGGACGCGCCGTGATCATCGGACTCTGGGGCAACGGCACCATTCGCGTGCTCACCGGCTTCCTGACGCTCTACATCGCGTTCGTCGCCAAATCACGCACCGATCACGAGCCGCTCCAGCAGGCCATGATGCTCGGCCTGGTCGGCGCAGCAGCCGGTCTGGGTAACTTCGCCGGAAATGCCACGGGTGCGCGCCTCAAGCTCGGCCGGCCTGCCTTGATCGTGCTCCGGTGCACTGCGTCGGTGTGGATCATCGCGGTGATCGCAGCTCTGACGGACAACCTCATGACGGCCGCGCTTGCCACGCTCATCGCATCGGCCGCCAGCGCGCTCGCCAAGGTCTCACTCGACGCGTCACTCCAGCACGACCTGCCCGAGGAATCGATCGCGTCCGGATTCGGTAGATCCGAGACGGTTCTGCAGCTGAGCTGGGTACTCGGCGGCGCATTGGGGGTTCTGCTTCCGACCGAATACTGGATCGGGTTCACTGTTGTATCGGTGTTCCTGACGATCGGGCTTCTGCAGACCTTCCTGAGCTACCGAGGAAGCAGCCTCCTGCCCGGCCTCGGCGGGAAGCGACCCGATCTGGCCGAACAAGAAGTGACCGAAGTGATTTACACCGGTAAATCCAACCGAGGACAAGGAAGTACTCCGCAGTGATGATGCGCTCGAGAACAAAGAAGATCGTGGCAGCGATCAGTGTCCTGATGGTGGTGGCACTGGTTGCTTACGTCTCCGTTCTTTTCGTGATCATCAAGAACATCAACGACGACCCCGACAAGCTGCCGGTCATCACTGCATACGCACACGGCAAGACGATCGAAACGAACCCTGCCGGTTTCTGCACCATCGACCTGTCCCAGTGCGCCCAGGTGGGCGACATCTACGCACTCGACGTTCCAGCGGGCTACCCGCTGCAGCTGTCGTTGTCGACGGACGTCTCGGATGCGCAGTGGGCACTGCTCGCCGTCTACGAGGATGCCGACGGCAACCAGACCGGTGAGCCCCGAGTCTTCGAGCCCGGCGAGGCCCTGGCAGTGACGGTCGAGTCTTCGAGCGATCCCGTCAAGCAACTCGTCGGCGTCGAAATCCACCTCGCCGTCGGTGAGGGAAGCGAACAGGGACTGCTGATCTGGTCGATCAAGACCGCCTGATCCCCGGAACGTCGAAAATGCCCTGCACACCGATTGGTGTGCAGGGCATTTTGTTTCGAAGCCGTGTATGGCAGCTCGTATCGAGCGATCAGGTGTCGAGCTCGCGAGCGACGGCCCGGACGACCTCGGAGATCCGCTGAGCGGTCTTGCGGTCCGGGTACTTGCCGTTGCGCAGATCCGGCTGGACCTTCGCCTCGAGCAACGTGATCATGTCCTCGACCATGCCGTGCAACTGATCAGGGGTGTGCTTACGCTCGACGGGCTCACGACGCGTCGCCGTCGCGCCGCGCAACGACGGCGCCGGCTCGAGTACCTTCAGGCTCAGTGCCTGCGGACCGCGGCGGCCCGCAGCCATTCCGAACTCGACGCGCTGGCCGGCCTTCAAGCCTTCGACGCCCTCGGGGAGAGCGGAAGCACGGACGTAGACGTCCTCGCCCTCTTCCTGCGACAGAAAGCCGAAACCCTTTTCGACGTCGTACCACTTCACCTTGCCGGTCGGCACCGCGTTCACCTGCTCATCACTCGACTGGGGCGTCTGCCCCAATGTGCTCGGGAGGCTCTCGGAAGAGCCTCATGGCCTTGCTCGCATCGCTTCCGGTGGAAGAATGCAAAAGAACGCGCCCCACACTTGCTTCAGCGGGGCGCGCAGTCTGTTAACAGTCTACCTGTGACGAACCCGGGTCGGCACCCAGGTTTACAGGCACTATCCTCGTAGGTGTGGACCCTCAACCGAACCCGCGCACTTCCGGCACCGGAAACGGTCTGTTCCGTACGGCGATGGCACTGTTCATCGTCGGATTCCTGGCGATCGTGGCCATCTTCGCAGTCCATATCTTCAGCGACACCCCACCCGGCCTGGCGTTGTACCTGGTAGCACTCGCGTGCCCGATCGGCTTCCTTCTGGCCATCGTCTACACGCTCAGATCCGGTCGACGCGTGCGCTGATCACTCCCGCCTCCAACCGAAAGGTCACTGACCATGAGAATCCTCCTGAACGTGATCTGGCTGGTCTTCGGCGGCTTCTGGCTGGCGTTGGGTTACTTCGCCGCAGGCATCATCTGCTGCATCCTCATCATCACGATTCCCTTCGGAATCGCGGCATTCCGCATCGGCATCTACGCACTGTGGCCGTTCGGTAAGACCGTCGTCGACAAGCCGACCGCTGGTGTCGGTTCGATGATCGGCAATGTCATCTGGGTGATCATCGCCGGTATCTGGTTGGCGATCGGACACATCGTCACCGCCGTCGCGATGGCGATCACGATCATCGGAATTCCGCTCGCGGTCGCGAACCTGAAGATGATTCCGATCTCGCTGATGCCGCTCGGCAAGGAGATCGTCGACGTGGACCGGGTGAATTACGCATAGTCGTCGATCGCGTTACGCGAAAGCGGCCTCGCAGACCGAAGAACCCGACCACAGCAGGTGCTGTGGTCGGGTTCTCTCGTATCAGGTCGGATCTAGCGCCCGAGGCTACCGAGTCCGGGGAGGTTACCGAGCGAACCGGTACCCGTTCCCGGGTTGCCCGGATCGACGGGGCCGACCGGCCCCTCGGAGACCACGATGGTCACGCTCGAAGCACGCGAAAGCACGCTCTTCGCAGTGATCTCGACGGTGACGCTGCCGACAGCGGTGGGGGTACCCGAGATGGTGCCGTCCTGTGCGAGGGACAGTCCGCCGGGCAGAGTGCCACTGGTGAGTGCAAACGTTGCGCGCGCATCGGCGGCAGTGAGCTTCTGCGAATACGCCTTACCTACCTGAGCGGCAGGCAATTCGACGGTGGCGGGTAGCGGGTACGCAGCAACGACTGTCACCTTGCCCCCGTTGGTCGTCGACGCGATGGCGCCGGTCGAGGTGTCGAGCGCGAGGTTTTTGACCTTCTCCAGTGCCGGAACCTTGGTATCGGTCAGAGCGGTGGTGGCGCGGGTCGTCAGATCGACCGACCACAGGTGTCCGTTCATGACGTCCGCGACATATGCAATGCCTGCCGCAGCGTCGACGGCCACGCCGTTGGGAATCGCAGTCGGAGACAGCGTGGTCTTAGACAGAACCGCGCCGGCCGGGGTGATCGCCCACAGGTTGGTTGCCCGGGTGTCGGTCATGTAGATGTTGCCGGTGTTCGTGTCGACATCGACGTCGACCGGGTAGAGGTTGTCGGCACGCACGATCGACTTGAGTGCTCCGCCCTTGCGTACGTCCGCCTGCCACAGCGTGCGGCCGTAATTCTCGTCGAAGAAGTTGGTGTCCGCGATGTAGAGGAAGCCGCGGACACTGTCGAAGGCGAGCTTGGTCGGCGTTGCCGACTTGTCGACCAGAATGCTCGACACGGCGTCGGCGGCGTTGGGGTCGACGACTCGGATGTTGCCGGACTTGTAGTCCGAGAAGTACGCGCGGTGTGTTGTGGGATCGACGACGACATCGTTGATCTGCGGACGCGAGCCGTCGGGGTTCTTCTCGCTCAGCGTGACCGTCTTTTCGACCTTGCCGGTCTTCGTGTCGACAATCGAGATCGCGCCGCCGTAGGAGGAGGACACGTATGCGCGTCCGAGGCCCGAGTCGACGGCAAGTGCCGACGGGTAACCGACGACGCCGTCGATGGTGCCGACAGACTTGCCGGTGTTCGTGTCGACGACGGACAACGAGCTGGTCGGTCCGCCGTACTGCGTGATGTATCCGCGGTGGGTTGCCGAGTCGACGACGATGTCGCCGGGCTGGGTTGCGGTATAGCTTCCGACAACACCGTGTGTCGGATCCTCGGGTGAGGCGTGTGCAGCGGGAGCAGTGACGGCCAGGCCGACAGCAGCAGCGGCGACGGCGAGCGACGCGGTGACCGCACGCCGACGGTATTGCAGTTTCATGAGGGGTGCCCTACTTCTTTGGAAGACTCTGCGAAACCTGCCCAATCGAGGAAAGTCAGGCAAACCTAACCTAAGTTTCAATCTCGATGTTGAGACACGGGCCACACCCTGGGCGCGGATCGACACACCTCTCAATCGCCCGAAATTCTATTTCCACATAACGTGTGACCTTGCTCACATTACGGATGGATAACGGAACGGACACAACCCGACATTCACTCAGTCACCCCCACCTACCTGGGAAGAGTCTCCTGCGCTTTGTGTGACGCGTTGTACGTCCTTCGCCACGCCGCGTTATCAAATGGTGACACGAGCGACTCGAGCCGTTACCGTCGTTTTCGGCCGGGAAACTCGGCCACCTCCGGCCCGCCGCGCCAAGCCTTGTCCCGCGGGTACCGGACTTCCGACAGAGCATTCCAGGGACGAGGACGGGGGACCCAAAGTCCTCTGTGAGAACAGAAAAGTTCTCCAGTGGACACCGGTTCGATCGCAAGACCGAATCTTGGGGTGAAGCCAGACCCTTTCCAGCCAGGAAAGGCGAGGCCGGGCGACCTCTCAGCCCGAACCCGACAGCTGACCTCGCAGGCGCGTGTGGAGAGGATTTCGACCATCATGAGCGGACGCCATCGCAAGCCCACCACCACCGGCCGCACTGTCGCCAAGGTCGCCGTCACCGGCGCCATCATGGGCGTAGCAGGAATTGCAGCCACCGGAACCGCAAACGCTGCCCCCGACTCCGACTGGGATCGTCTCGCCCAGTGTGAGGCCGGCGGAAACTGGGCCATCAACACGGGCAACGGTTACCAGGGCGGACTGCAGTTCTCCCCCAGCACGTGGAACGCACACGGCGGCGGACAGTACGCAGCCACCGCAAACCAGGCCACTCGCGAGCAGCAGATCGTTGTTGCCGAGCGTGTTCTCGCAAACCAGGGTTGGGGCGCATGGCCGTCCTGCTCCTCCAGCCTCGGGCTGAGCAGCGGCGCCACCGAGCGTTCCGCTCCGGCCACCACGGCTCCTCAGGCAGCTCCGGCTCCGGCGCAGCAGGTCGCACAGACCGTTGCACACCCGGTCGCCGACGCCATCGATCAGGCAATCGCATTCGCCGAGGCCAACGGCATCCCGGTCGACCCGCAGATCCTCGCAGTCGCCGACACCGCGAAGTCGTTCCTCAAGTAACACCGGCAAGACTGTCCGCTCGGACGCTCGAACATCAAGAAGGCCCGCACCGATTCGGTGCGGGCCTTCTTCGTGTCGAGTTGTTATCGGTTGATGACGGTGTGCGGGTGTACGTAAGGAAGTGACTCCACCGGAACCGGAAAGGTGGTGTCCTCGCCGAAGGGTGAAAGTCCACCTGCGCGGGTCGATGACAATTCGGTCACTGCGTGATCTCCGTCTGCAGTTTCCGGCCATCCTGGATCTACATAGTGTTGCTTCGAATTGTTGGCCACGAAGTCATTTTGACAGGACGCCGTTACGCCGTACAGACCAGGTCTCTAATCTGATACCTGATGACCGAAACACGTGGCACCCCGGCGGGCAGTTCCGCAGCCGAAAGTCTGACCGATTGGCTCTCGGCGCGCAGTGACGCCGAGTTGACGGAGTTGCTGCGTCTGCGCCCCGATCTGGCCGTACCGCCGCCGAGCACGATGGTGGTTCTCAGCGGTCGGGCACAGCAACGCGCGTCGGTCAGCCGAGCCGCGGACGAACTCGACACCCTCGATTTCGGTCTTCTCGAATTGTTGGCACTGGCCGGCGCCGAGGAAACTCCGATGACGCGGGCGGAGCTCAACAGTGCGATCGCCGAACGCGCCCTGACCGGCAAGGGCAAGGTCACCAAGAAGGCCGTCGACAAGTCTCTGTCGAAGATGCGCGCGTCCGCCCTCATCTGGGGTGTCGATCCCATCAGCGTCGTCCCGGCAGTCATCGGGATGATTCCGTGGCGTGTGGGGCGCGCCCTCGAACCTGCCGAGGCGATGACCGAGACCGAGATCTCGGCTGCGCTCAACGCTCTGGACACCCGCGAGCGGGATCTCCTCGAGACACTCGCCAACTCCAGCCCGATCGGTCGCACCCGCGACGCTGCCCCCGGAACGCCGCCTGAGCGCCCGGTTCAACGACTGCTGGCGGCCGGCCTGCTGCGGTGGCTCGACGAGCAGACCGTCGAGCTTCCGGCGACGGTTCGTCAGGTCATCCGCGGCGAGCCGGTTTTCGATCCGACGACGCTGACCGCACCTGTCATCGGGGGCGACAAACTCAAGCCGGCGGACGTGAACGCCGCAGCAGCCGGCGAGGCGCTCGAGTTGGTACGCCAATGCGAGAACGTGATCGCTGTTCTGGGCGCAGCGCCGGCCCCCGCACTGCGAGCCGGTGGGCTCGGTGTTCGAGAACTACGACGCGTGGCCAAGACGGCCGATCTCGACGAAGCGCGCGTGAGCCTACTTGTCGAGTTGCTCTCGGCAGCCGGACTCATCGCCAGTGGAACACCAGACCCGGCGCCGGTCTCGGACAACGCGGACGAATACTGGACGCCCACGCTTGCGGTCGACGGCTGGCTGAACGCATCCACAGCGCGACGGTGGGAGGTCCTGGCGTCCGCCTGGGTCGACGTACCTCGAGTCCCGTGGATGATCGGGCTGCGCGATTCCACCGACAAGCCGATCGCGGCGTTGTCCGAGGAGGGCCGCGCTCCGGCGGCTCCGCGAGATCGTCAGGCCATTCTGGGGCTGCTCTCCGAACTCGACAGCGGCCAGACCGCGTCGGCCGTCGAGGTAAGTCGGCTGCTGGCGTGGCGACGCCCGCGATGGAGCGGGCGCCTGCGGACGTTCGCGATCGAGCGGACTCTGGACGAGGCCGCTGCTCTCGGGCTGGTGGCCCGCGGCGCGTTGTCGTCACCTGGACGAGCCTTGCTGCACGGCGGGGACGCCGAAGCCGAAATGCAGTCCGCGCTACCCGAGCCCATCGACTACATCCTGGTCCAGGCGGATCTGACTCTGGTTGCGCCCGGCCCGCTGGTACCGGACCTGCTCGAGCAGGTGAGCCTGGTCGCAGACATCGAGTCGGCCGGATCGGCGTCCATGTACCGCATCAGCGAGGACAGCGTGCGTCGTGCGCTCGACGCCGGTCTGACGGCCACCGAACTGCATGCGATGTTCGCTTCGAAATCGAAGACTCCTGTCCCCCAATCACTTTCGTATCTGATCGACGATGTCGCCCGTCGACACGGACGACTGCGTGCCGGAGTGGCGGCGTCGTTCATTCGATGTGAGGACGCGTCACTGCTGGCGGAGGTCCTCGCATCCGCAGTGGCCGAGCCGTTGGCACTGCGCGCCTTGGCTCCCACCGTCGCGATTTCGCAGGCCCCTCTCCGCGAAGTCCTGACCGAGCTGCGAGCCGCCGGATTCGCGCCGGCAGGTGAGGACTCCTCGGGCACGTTGGTCGATCTCCGCCCACGCGGGGCACGTGTACCCAACCGTCGCAGCCGACCGGCGTCGAGGATGCCGGCGAGCCCGTCGGCGGATCAGCTGGCGTCGTTGGTCCGCACGATGCGGGCCGGAGACCGTGCTTCCGCCCCGGGCCGCGGCGGAGTGCGAACGGACGGTTCACGGGAGAACAACGCCGCCACCATCGCCTTGCTGGCCACGGCGGCCCGAGACAATTCGAGCGTCAACATCGGCTACGTCGACGCCCAGGGGGTCGCGACGCATCGCATCGTCGACCCCGTCAGCGTGGGCGGCGGACAGCTGGACGCCTTCGACCCCGCGAGCGGCGCGGTTCGCCGTTTCACGTTGCACCGAATTACTTCCGTCAGCCCCGTCGACTCCGGAAAAAAGTAGCAAAAAAGAAGCAACTGGCTTTTTTCTGTAAATGAAGTATGGTCGAGGTCAGTTTGTGATTGCCACTTCGAAAAATGAGGAGCGACAATGGCTGACAAGGCGCCGGGTAAGAACATGAAGAAACCCGCCCAGTCGATCAAGGAACGCCGCGCGGAGAAGCGGGCGAAAACTGCGGAGTCTTCCGAGTTCATCCGTAAGCGGAAGCGGAGCTGACAGCAAAGTCCAGAGAAGACGAGCTGATTGCGAAGCTGACCAATGCCTGCCTCCACCGACACCCTCGTGCACCTGCACGAAACGTTCAACCTGTTCAAGTCACGTAATCGAGGAACTGACGCACGCTCGCGCGGGTACGCAGCGGGCATGACCCTCGCTTCACTCTGCGTCCTCGACGAACACGCTCGGCAATCCGGAATACTTCTATCGGATTTACCGCAGAAAGAGAATCAACCATCGTGAAAAGAACAATCCATACCCTGGACCGCATTCAAACGAGACTCGAATCGGAGCTTGATTCCACTCCGGGTGATTCCGAAAAGAATATCGGTTACCGGTCCGGAATTTCCGAAGCTATTACTCATGTAATGGAAATGCGGAAGTCAGTGGTCGCGCAGAAATAGGAGACGCATCGATTAGGCGCTCACCCCAATAACTGCCGCACACCACCCACCAGAAAGACGACCTGGTCCTCGTAGAAGTCGGCAAGCCGCTCCGGCGCGAGCGGCTTGCCACTTCCGCTCCAATCGTCCGCCCGGCTCAACGCCTGGAGGAAGCCCATCAAGGCAATCGCCCAGCGAGTCTCGAGCCGTTCGGGATCGGTAGCAGGAAAAGTACGACGGACCTGGTCGAGAAGATGTTCACGCAGGTGCAGCTCGGTCGCCTCGAGGGCTGGATGGCCCGGTCGTGACATCTGCGGCTGCGAGATCTGCGTGACGATTCTGATCCATCGCATTCCCCGCGTGCGATGGCGAAGGAGCAATGCCTTGTAGGGCGCAGTGACGGCCCGTACCAGCGCCTCGACCGTCGGCGGCGTCTTGTCGGCGGAGAGGGCGTCGACGTTCGCGCTGATCTGATCTCGCACCGACGTTCCCATGTCCAACAGCACCGCTGCGACCAGATCGTCCTTGGTTCCGAAATGGTAGTGGACCGATGACGGCCCGAGACCGGCCGCGGCGTTGACCGAGCGCAGCGAAACTGCATCCAATCCCTCTGTCGCGAAAAGCCTTTCAGCAGTTTTGAGCAAACGCAGACGCGTCGCGTCGCCTTGACGGTTCTGCCGGGAGTCGGTCATACGAACGAGCTTCGCACGGGCTCGACAAACGTCTCAACCGTGGCGAACGCGGAGTCAGAGTGATTCACGGTGTGCTCGCACCCTGTTGTCGCGATCCACCCAGCCGTGGGCGCGTGCGTAGTCCACCATCGCGGAGAACTTCTGTCTCCACTCGGTGTTTCCGATCCGGGCAGCGACGGCTTGCTCCAAGTGGCCGATGTCGAGCCAGACGTGATCCCCCTCGAGTTCCCCCCACGGTTCCAGTACCCGACTCAGAGTCTCGGATCGATCGTCGCCGCCAACGACGACCGAGAGACTGGTGAAGTCGTCGACACTGTTCAGTTCGACGGTCGAGGAGTCGGGGGTGATTGTGACGTCCAGTTGCATACCTCTTCAATACTCCTTCGGAAAGTACTTGGTTCAGTCGATCGACTTTCAACAACGATATCCGACGTCATTGCACCAGATAACGTTGAACTACAGGTGATTACAAATCTCCCACTGTGCGGGAGGCTCAACTTATTGGATCAGTTGATCCATGTTAGACATCTCGATCAGAGCGAGTGATCCAAATCACTCCCCTGTCGACAGGAGTTGTCATCGTGTGGTCCGCATCGTCCATCCGCTTCGGAGCCTTCCTCGCCCCGTACCACCCGCTCGACGCCGATCCCGCCCTGCAACTCAGACGCGATATCGACCTCATGACACACCTGGACCACCTCGGATTCGAAGAAGCGTGGATGGGTGAGCATCATTCGACCGGCGCCGAGATCGTGCCTGCCCCGGACATGTTCATCGCGGCCGCCGCAGAGCGAACCGAGCGCATCCAGTTCGGCACAGGCGTGACGTCTCTGCCCTATCACCACCCGTTGATCACGGCCGACCGCATCACTCAGCTCGATCTGCAGACCCGCGGACGGCTCATCTTCGGCACCGGCCCGGGCAAGATCCCCCTCGATGCACACATGATGGGCATCAACCCGTCGGACCAGCGTCGTCGCCAGGGCGAAGCGCTCGAGGCCATTCTCGCGTTGCTTCGCGGCGAGGTCGTCAACATGGAAACCGACTGGTTCACGTTGCGTGACGCACGCGCACAGCTGCCCACCTATCGCGCGGACGGCATCGAGACAGTGACAGCGTCCACGATTTCTCCCAACGGTTCGGTGCTCGCAGGCAAGAACGGCCTCTCCCTGCTCTCATTGGCGGCGAGTTCACCCAGCGGCTTCGACGCACTGGATCGCAACTGGGATGTGTACGAGAAGGTCTCGGCCGAACACGGCCACCGCGCCGACCGAGCGACGTGGCGTGTGGTCAATCCGATGTTCCTCGCCGAGACCCGAGCCGAGGCCGAGCGCGCCGTGAGCCGACGGATCGGATCGATGGCTTCTTACGTGAATCGACAGACCGGCCAGAGCCCGGCCTGGGCAGATACACCTGCCGGAATCATCGATCAGTGGCGCAACGACACGCTCGGCGAGTTCGGTCAGGCGATCATCGGTACCCCCGAAGATGCGATCGCACAGATCGAGCGTCTGATCGAGAAGACGGGAGGGTTCGGCACGTTCTTGATCCTTCACGTCGACATGGCGAGCTGGGAGGACACCAAACGCAGCTACGAATTGTTCGCCTCCGAGGTGGTCCCGCACTTCCGGAAGCGAAATGTCGGGCGTCAGGCGAGCATGCAGTTCGCCGAGGACAATCGCGAATACCTGATCGGCGGGCTGGTCGGAGCGATCACCAAAGCCCATACCGACTACTACGGCCAGCCGGCCGAGACGGGAGCCGTGCGCGCATGAGGGCCGTCCGTTTCCAGCAGGGAGAATTCGCGGTCACCGAGATCGCCGACCCGCCGCCGTTGGCACCCCATCAGATCCGCATCGACGTCGTCGCCTGCGGGATCTGCGGCAGCGACCTGAGCATGTCGAAGGACCCGTGCCGATTCGTCGAGGTCGCGCACGACGGGGGCTACCCGCTCGCCACCTTCGATCCGGACGCGCCAGTGGTGCTGGGGCACGAATACGCGGGTATTGTCTCCGAGACCGGTTCTGCAGTAGACGATTTCGCGATCGGCGATCGGGTGGCCGGCATCGGCTTGGCCACCGACACCGCTACCGGGATCCCGACGATCATCGGCTACTCGAACGAGTACCACGGCGCGTTCGGCGATCACATAGTCGTCGACGCGTTCTGGGTCCGCAAAGTTCCCGACCACCTGTCACTCGAGCACGCCACACTTGCCGAACCTCTCCACGTCGGCGAGATGCATCTCCAACAGTCCGGCCTCACCTCGGCCGATTCGGCGCTCGTCATCGGTTGCGGAACGATCGGACTGGGCGCCATCGTCGCCGCGAAAGCGCGCGGAGCGCAGATCGTCATCGCGTCGGAGCCCTCCCCCAAACGACGCGAGCTCGCCGCGAAGATGGGCGCGGACATCGTTGTCGATCCGGCCGAGCAGGATCCGATCGAACTGTGGAATCGAATGATCGCCGAAGGCAACCAGCTTGTCGGCCAGGCCGCGAACGGAGTTCTGATCGCCTACGAATGCAGCGGTCGGGCGGGAGTCATCGGAGAACTGATGCACACTCTGCCGTTCAACTCGCGGATTCAGGTTCTGGCTGCGCCGTTCGGCGACGAGACGATCATTCCCGTCGTCGGGCAGTTCCGGAGGATCTCGATCAACTTCGGTCACGGTCCTTACGAGAATGCCTACGACATCACCCTGCAGAGGCTCGCCGACGGCGAGATCGACGCCGAAGCGATCATCACCGGCAGGGTCGGTCTGGATGGAGTCTCGGACGCTTTCGCAGCTCTGCGCGCACCCGACGAACACGTGAAGATCCTCGTACTACCCGCGGGCCTCCCGGAATAGCGGTCGATCCTGCCCTGTTGACGTAGGGGTGCTCGCACTCGGGCACCTCTACTTCGGGCTGTGCGAGCGTCGCCTGTTGGCGTCTGCGCCCCGATACCAGGACAATGGCAGGGTTGGCGTCAGCCGACAACGCGGCGCAACGCTCTGTGGCTGCCGCGTTTGCTTCACTAGGAGGATTCCGTGACCGACGGACCGTTGATCGTCCAATCCGACAAGACGCTGCTGTTGGAGGTCGACCACGAGCGCGCCGGCGATGCCAGGCAGGCAATCGCCCCCTTCGCGGAACTCGAACGGGCCCCCGAACACGTCCACACGTATCGCATCACTCCCCTGGCCTTGTGGAATGCCCGCGCCGCCGGACACGACGCCGAGCAGGTTGTCGACGCGCTCGTGTCGTACTCACGATTCGCGGTTCCACAACCGCTGCTGGTCGACATCGTCGACACGATGGCCAGGTACGGACGCTTACAGCTGGTCAAGAGCCCGGTGCACGGCCTCATCCTGGTCAGCCTCGACCGCGCAGTCCTCACCGAGGTGATGCGACACAAGAAGATCTCGCCGATGCTCGGTGAGAAGGTCGACGACGACACCGTGATCGTCCACCCGAGCGAACGCGGCCGCCTCAAGCAGATGCTGCTCAAGGTGGGCTGGCCGGCCGAGGACCTCGCCGGCTATGTGGACGGCGAAGCGCACCCGATCGATCTCGCTTTCGAAGAGGGCCACTGGGAACTGCGCGACTACCAGCAGATGGCAGCGGATTCGTTCTGGGCCGGCGGCTCGGGCGTCGTCGTGCTGCCGTGTGGCGCCGGCAAGACGATGGTGGGCGCCGCGGCGATGGCAAAGGCCAAGGCCACCACCCTCATCCTCGTCACCAATACCGTTGCCGGTCGTCAGTGGAAGCGTGAGTTGATCGCGCGTACATCGTTGACCGAGGAAGAAATCGGCGAATACTCCGGCGAGCGCAAGGAGATTCGGCCGGTCACGATCGCGACCTACCAGGTGATCACACGTCGCACGAAGGGCGAGTACAAGCACCTCGAACTTTTCGACTCCCGCGACTGGGGACTGGTGATCTACGACGAGGTCCACCTGTTGCCCGCGCCCGTCTTCCGGATGACGGCAGATCTGCAGTCGCGCCGCCGTCTCGGCCTGACCGCAACGCTGGTTCGCGAGGACGGCCGCGAAGGCGACGTCTTCTCGCTCATCGGCCCCAAGCGCTACGACGCTCCGTGGAAGGACATCGAAGCGCAGGGCTGGATCGCGCCGGCCGACTGCGTCGAGGTGCGAGTGACGATGACGGACGCCGAGCGCATGTCCTATGCCGTCGCCGAACCGGAGGAGCGCTACAAACTGTGCTCGACGGCTCACACGAAAATTGCGGTCGTGAAGTCGATCCTGGCCAAGCACCCCGATTCTCCGACTTTGGTGATCGGTGCGTATCTCGATCAGCTCGACGAACTCGGCGAAGCCCTGAACGCCCCGGTGATCAAGGGATCCACCAAGAACAAGGAACGCGAGATCCTGTTCGATCAGTTCCGTAACGGTGAGATCCAGACGCTGGTGGTGAGCAAGGTCGCGAACTTCTCGATCGACCTTCCGGAGGCATCTGTCGCCGTGCAGGTTTCGGGAACCTTCGGGTCGAGACAGGAAGAAGCGCAGCGACTCGGACGCCTACTGCGACCCAAGCACGACGGCGGTCAGGCTCACTTCTATTCGGTGGTTTCCCGCGACACTCTCGATGCGGAGTACGCGGCACATCGTCAGCGATTCCTCGCCGAACAGGGCTACGCCTATCGGATCACCGACGCCGATGACCTGCTCGGACCTGCCATCGGCTGAGCATTTCTGCAACACGTTGCAGAATCAAATGGACATACGTCCAGTTATCTGTAGAGTGTCCCCTGTCACAGTCGTGTCCATCGGCCGGGGGTCACCAGCACCATGCGCTCAGTTCCACGTCTACGGGGTCGGCTCGCCGGAACCATCTCGCTGCTGACTGCCGCCGTCGTCGTCGCCGCGACCGGCGTCAGCGCCGCGGCACCGAGTCCTGCTCCTACTGCGCAGAACTCGGTGTACGCACTTGCGAACGGTTGCTTCGCGCTGCGCACCGAGTCTGGTGATTTCGTCCGTCGTGACGGGTCGGCGTACCTCACCGACGTAACGAAAGCCGCAGACGCCGAACCGTTCCGGCTACATGCGGCCCAGTTGGGTCGTTTCATGCTGTACGGCCCGGACGGGTCGATGCTCTCGCACGACGGCGCGGACTCGGTACTCGCCACTTCCGAAGCAACTCCCTCCACCGACTGGACCGTGATGTCCACCGGTGAATCGTTCGTTCTGACCGCGACCTCGAACGGCCGTCAACTGATCTCGCGAGATTTGATGCTCACGATGTCCGATCCCGGTGACGTTCCCGAATCTGCGTTCACGCTGATCCCGCGCGATGGCTGCGCCGATTTCCCCGAAGCGGAGGTGGGCGCAAACGGCGTTCCGGGAGAAATCGGACCGAACGGTGAAGTCACCGGATTCATCGACACACACGTGCACATGAATGCTTCCGAGTTCATGGGCGGAAACCTGCACTGCGGCCGACCTTTCGATCCTCAGGGCGTCACCGCAGCGCTCGTCGACTGCCCGGACCATCAACCTGACGGGATACCGGCGCTCCTCGAAAACGTTCTGTCGTACGGCAATCCCTTCGAAACTCACGACACCACCGGCTGGCCGAGTTTCGCCGACTGGCCGGCGCACGATTCACTGACGCACGAGCAGACGTACTACAAGTGGGTCGAGCGGGCCTGGCGTGGCGGGCTGCGAATCTTCACCAATCTCTTTGTCGCCAATCGTGTCCTGTGCGAGCTGTATCCGAGCAAGCGAAATCCCTGTGACGAGATGGAGACCGTCCGGATCCAGGCGCAGCAGACACGCGAACTCCAGGACTACATCGACGCCCAGTACGGCGGTCCCGGCCGGGGTTGGTTCCGCATCGTGAGCTCGCCGGAACAGGCCAGGCAGGTGGCCGCCGACGGAAAGCTGGCCGTCACCCTCGGGGTGGAGGTGTCCGAACCCTTCGGTTGCTCTGTGCGCAACGGTATTCCGCAGTGCACCGAGGACGACATCGACCGCGGCCTGGACGAGTTGTACGACCTCGGTGTCCGGCAGATGATCGTCACGCACAAGTTCGACAACGCCCTCGGCGGTGCCCGTTTCGACGGCGGCGTCACCGGAGTGGCCGTCAATATCGGCAACTACCTGGGCACCGGGGAGTTCTGGCAGTCGGAACCATGCACCGGCGTTGCCGAGGACAATGTGCTGCCCACCAAGGTCGACGGCGCACAGAATCTTCTCGCGGTACTCCCACCCGGAGTGACGCTTCCGGTGTACCCCTCTGGTCCGCAATGCAATTCGCACGGCCTGACCGACCTCGGCGCGTACACGATCCGAGGTTTGATGGACCGAGGGATGATCGTGGACATCGATCACATGAGCGTCAAGACCGCCGAAGCGGCTCTCGATATTCTCGAAGCTGCGAACTACTCCGGCGTCGTTTCCAGTCACAGCTGGAGCGACCCGAGCCTGTACAAGCGGATCTACGCACTCGGCGGATTTGTCGCCCTGTACGCCGGACAACTCGACGCATCGGACGAAAAGCCCGAAGAGCGTGGGTTCATCGACCAGTGGCGGGACGCACGGGCGATGCGAAGCGAGAACTACTACTTCGGTTTCGGCTACGGCGCCGACACCAACGGCTTCGGGCCGCAGGCCGCACCGCGCGGCGACGCCGCAGAAAATCCGCTGCAATATCCGTACACCGCCTTCGACGGCACGGTCATGGACCAGCAGCGCGCCGGCACCCGGGTTTTCGACGTGAACACCGACGGCGTGGCGCAGTACGGGATGATTCCCGACTGGATCGCGGACATGCGCATCGCCGCGGGAGCCGACGGCGACACCATCATCGAGGACATGAGCCGCGGCGCCGAGGCTTACCTGCAGATGTGGGAGCGCGCGCGAAACTAGCTACGCTGGTGGACGGTCCCCGGGCGATCGGGGGCCGGTCCTAGATCGTCCGGCACCACCCGAAGGAATTTTTCGTGGCTGACTTCCAGTTCACCGTCGACAAGGCTCACGCCAAGTCGGTCAACGACACACTGGCCGATGTACGCCGCCTGCAGATTTCTGCGGTGATCTTCGCGATCGTCCTCGCCGCGGTCGGGGCCTGGTTGATCAGCATGGGCGAGGTGTGGTCCATCATCATCGGCGCAGTCCTCGCCATCGGTGCGGCCAGTTCCCTGTGGGTCGCCGTGTGGGCACCTCGCAAGGTGGGAAGCGTCGAATCTCTGTATGCGGACAACCCACTGGTTCCCGCGATCGTCACCGAGGTTCATCCTCGAGCGGCGACCTTGACGGCATTGATCGACATCGCGAAGCCGGCGGCCGGAGCACCGCAGTACGCGCTCGTCAGCCGCAACGTTCGACTCAATCCGAAGTGGCGAGTCGGCGACCGCATTCCGTCGGTCGCACTGCGTTCGGATCGTTCCACCCGCAGCAAGGCTGACACGTGGCAGATGGTCAGTCCCATGCCGATCGAGTGGGGGACCAAGGACTCGGCAGTGCTGGCACGCGCGATCGCTGCTGTCAGTGCGAGCGAGTGGAACTTCCTGCAGAGCCGGATTCCCGATTCCGAAGAAGTTCGCACCCACCCCGATCGCCGGGTTCTGATCAACCCGGCCGATCTTCCTGACTCGCTGCGCTAGCCCCAACGGTTACGCGAGCGCGGGCAGCACTTCCTTCTCGAACATCTCGATTCCCGACGTGTCGTACGCGGCCTCGGGGAAGTAGAAGATTCCGTACTCGAGTCCCTGCGCCGCGAGCGCCGACAGGTTCTCGATGATCTGCTCGGGCGTACCCACGGCAGGCATTCCGCGGAACGCATCGAGCGACGCATCGGCGGCAGCTTCGCCGACCAACGGCGTCAGTCGGGCCTTCAGTGTCTCCAACCGCTGAGCCACCTCGGATTCCGTCGCGCCGATGGCCACGTTGTAGTTGGCCGAACGGACGATGGCGTCGAAATCGCTACCGACGGTGTCGCAGTGCTTCTTCAGGATTTCGGACTTGTGCGCGAAGCCGGCCGGGGTGCCGTCGAAGTTCGTGTACTGCGCGTACTTGGCCGCGATTTTGAGTGTGACCTTCTCGCCGCCACCGGCAACCCAGATGGGAATTCCGCCCTCTTGCAACGGAAGTGGACGGCACAGCGCTCCTTCGACCTGGTAGTACTTGCCGTCGAGCGTCGAGCTGCCGGTCGACCACGCCTGCTGCATGATCTGGATTCCTTCGTCGAGGCGGCCCAGACGCTCACCGGCAGAGGGGAAACCGTAGCCGTACGCACGCCACTCCTGCTCGTACCAACCGCCGCCGATGCCCATCTCGACGCGTCCACCCGTGATGAGATCGGTGGTCGCGGCGACCTTGGCGAGGTACGCCGGGTTTCGGTAGCTCATGGCGGTACACATCTGGCCCAGTCGGATACGCGAGGTCGACGCACCGAGTGCGGCCATCAACGTCCACGCCTCGTGAGTCGCTTCTTCCGTCGGCTGGGGAACGGTGTGGAAGTGGTCGTAGACCCACACCGACTCCCACGGCCCTGCCTCCGCGCGCAGCGTGAAGTCTCGCATCACCTCCCACTGCTTCGCGGGGTCGATGCCGACCAGGTCCAGACGCCAGCCTTGAGGTACGAACAGTCCGAATCGCATGTAGCGAGCCTACCTACAGTTTCCCGACGCGCGACCGGGGTGACACCCGCGGAGAGTAGACCGGAATGAAGCGGAACATCATCGCCGCGCCGGCGAACGACGTCGCGCCCAGAGCGGCGAATGCCCACCCGAGTGGGAGCACCGCGGCGAGTAGACCGATCGCGAGCGGCCCACCGAACATGCCGGTGTCGTGCGTCAATCGCCATGCAGCGAGGAACTCGGCGCGTTCTTCGGGCGGGGCGATATCGGCACCGAGGGTCATGATCACGCCGTTGCCCAGTCCGTTGCCGATCCCCATCACGACAGCGACCACGGTCAATCCCACTGCACCCGTCGAGAACGGCAACAGTAGGTACGACACACCGATCACCGTCAGCGAAGGCACCGCGACCAGCCTGCGGCCGTATCGGTCCATGATGTGTCCGGCCGGGTACGAGCACAGCAGGTCCACGGCCGCACCGATACCGAAGATCACACTCACCTGGGCTGCATCCAATCCGAGGTGCAATGCCCACAATGGAAGAACGGCCTCACGCGAAGCGCGGGCGGCGCCCATCAGAAGGGAGCCTGTCCCGAGCGTCGACAGAGCGGCACGATGACGGCGAAGGATCTCCGGGAGCGTAACGTGTCCGTGATCGCTGTTGCCTGCCTGCACCTTTCGTGGCGGGTCGGGAACGCGGGCCATCAGCGCCCCGGCGAGCACGACGCCCACCAACTGGACGAGGAATCCTCCGCGCGCTCCCACCAGGAGAATCACGCCGGCCCCGATGAGCGGTCCCAGGAAGAAACCCAACCGCCACATCGCAGCGAACGACGACATTGCTCGGGCCCGTAGACCGAGTGGCACGGTCTCGGCGAGGTAGCTCTGCCGCGCAAGGCCCCACACCGCATTCGCCAATCCGGTCAACAGTGCGCCGATACCGAGCATCCACGGAGTCTGTGCAAGGAGACAGATCACCACTCCTGTTGCACCCAAGGAACTTCCGCCGATGATCGACCTGCGCTCACCGAAACGCGACACGATCCTGCCGGCGGGGAGGTCACCGAGTACGGCGCCCAAACCACCGAGTGCAACGATCAGGCCGGCGACGGCAACCGAGGCACCCAGGTCGCGCGCGGTGACGGCCATGATGGGGGCAGCCGCACCCTGACCGATCCCGAAGATGGCCGCCGGTACGAAAACCGTTGTGACCAGTGGCTTGAGACCGGCAATCGCCGGCTGTTCCTTGGGCAGTGTTTCCGTCACGCGCTCACTTCTGCCGCGTCAGCGGCCCGCGAGAACCGATTCGCCGGACGATCGAGGCCGTAGTGACCCCGCAGGGTGGATTCCGTGTATTCGGTCCGGAAGAGCCCACGCGCCTGCAGAATCGGCACGACCCGGTCGACGAACACCTCGAGCCCTCCGGGCAGATAGGGCGGCATGATGTTGAAGCCGTCCGCGGCGCCCTTGTCGAACCATTCGGTCAACTCGTGCGCGACCTGCTCGGGTGTCCCGGCAAATGTCCGATGCCCACGGCCACCGCCGAGTTTGCCGATCAGTTCACGGACGGTGAGGTTTTCGCTCTCCGCAAGGTCTTTGACGAGCTGGTATCGACTCTTGTTTCCTTGGATGCGATCGATGTCCGGCAACGGGGGCAACGGGGCATCCAGCGAATGCTCGGTGAGGTCGACGCCCACCATGTTCGAGAGTTGGCGCAGCGAGTACTCAGGTGAGATGAGATCCGTGAACGACTGCTCCAGTGCCTTGGCTTCTTCTTCCGTATCCGCGATGAAGGGAACGATGCCTGGCAGCACCTTGATCTCGTCGGGACTACGCCCGTACTTGATCAGCCGCGCTTTGAGGTCGGTGTAGAAATCCTGCCCCTGCTCGAGTGTTCGTTGAGCGGTGAACACGGCCTCGGCATACTTCGCCGCGAAGTCCTTACCGCTCTCGGAGGAACCGGCTTGCACGAGCAACGGACGTCCCTGTGGAGACCTCGGCGAATTGAGCGGGCCAGCCACCGTGAATCGTTGACCGTCATGGTCGATGCGATGGACACGATCAGGATCGGCGAAGATTCCGGTCTCTTCGTCCAGGACAACTGCCCCCTCTTCCCAGCTGTCCCAGAGTCCGAGCGTCACGTCGAGAAACTCCTCGGCGCGCTCGTAACGACCGCTGTGCGTCGGTACCGCATCGAGGCCGAAGTTCGCGGCCTCGTCGGCGCCGGCCGACGTCACGATGTTCCACCCGCCTCGTCCACCACTGATGTGATCGAGGGAAGCGAACTTCCTTGCGAGAGTGTACGGATCGCTGTAACTGGTCGACGCGGTTGCAATCAACCCCACCTTCTCGGTGGCCGCAGCGATCGCCGACAGCAAGGTGACGGGTTCGAAGATCGCCTGAGTGTTGTATTTGACCCGCGGACCGACTGCTAGACCGTCGGCGAAGAACACCGAGTCCAGCTTTCCACGCTCGGCGATTCTCCCCAGTTCCTGGAAGTGCTTGACGTCCAGGAGGTTGGCCGCGTTTGTGCGTGGGTGGCGCCACGCCGCCTCATGATGGCCGACGCCCATCAGGAAGGCGTTCAGATGAAATTGTCGTTCGGACATGAGTTCGCAGAATCTTTCCGTGAATGTGTGGTCAGGTGGTGACGCGCCAGCGCGAGAGCCGACGTTCGATCAGGACCAGAATCGCGTTGATTGTCAGACCCAACAACGAGATCGCGACGATGCCCGCGTACATGTTCGGGATCTGGAAGTTGAGTTGTGAAGCGGTGATCAGATACCCGAGACCGGCTTTGGCCCCGACCATTTCGGCGGCGATCAGCACGAGAATCGACGACGCGGCTGCCATGCGGATACCCGTGAAGATCGTGGGAACAGCGGCGGGCAGAACCACCTTCTGGAACAGCCGAATCGAGGAGAACCCCAGCGAGGCAGCGGACTTGATCAGCAGGGGGTCCACTGTTCGCACACCGGAGATCGTGTTGAGCAGAATCGGGAAGGTGCAGGCGTAGATCACCAGGGCGATCTTCGATTCCTCACCGATTCCGAGAATCAGCACGAAGACGGGAAGCAGAGCCAAGGCTGCTGTGTTGCGGAACAATTCGAGAATCGGGTTGAGGAAGTCGGAGACCGGGCGGTACCAGGCGATCGCGATTCCCAACGGAATCGCGATCGCGATGGCCACGAAGAATCCGGTCAGCGCACGCGTCAGACTGGCCGAAACATGCTCTTGCAATTGTCCGTTCTCGGCGAGAGTGAAGAATGCGGACACAACTTCGGTGAAGGGCGGGAGGAAGACCTTGTCCACCAGCCCGAGCCGAGGTGCCGCTTCCCAGATCCCGAGGAAGATCGCGATCGCAATCGACGGCTTGGCAATCCGCCAGGCGGTGGAACGAATGTAGCGCGCCGCCTTGCCGCCGGCCTGGCTCCGCTGTGCAATGTCAGGTGTTTTGTCGGCCAACGGTTTCGGGGTGGCGACCACCTCCGGCGTCGCCAATGCGCTAGACATGTGCAACCTCCTTGGCAGGATCGAGTTCGCCGGCCCGAGCGCGCTCGACTTCACCGTGCAGCAGCGTCCAGATCCGGTGCCGGAACACTCGGAACTCCTCACCTGATCGCACGTCGTCGCCGGACCGGTCGATGTCGATGTCGACGATCGTCTTGACGCGCCCCGGCCGCGAAGTCAGTACTGCAACACGTTGCCCGAGGTAGATGGCCTCGTCGATTCCGTGGGTGATGAACAAGATGGTCTTGCCGGTGGCCTTCCAGATGCGCAGAAGCTCGTCCTGCAGCGACTCTCGCGTCTGTGCGTCCAGCGCAGCAAATGGTTCGTCCATCAGCAACACTTCGGGGTCGAATGCCAGGCTGCGGGCGATCGCGACTCGCTGCTTCATTCCACCGGACAACTCGTGCGGATAGCGATCCGCGAAACCTTGCAGACCGACCAGTTCGAGGTAATGCTCGGCGAGCTCGCGTCGCTCGCTCTTCTTCACGCCCTTCGCTTCGAGTCCGAACTCGATGTTGTGACGTGCAGTTCGCCATGGAAGTAGCGCGTATTGCTGGAAGACGATTCCCCGATCCAAGCCTGGGCCCGTGATCTGCTTGCCGTCCAGAAGGATTCGACCGGAAGTGGGCGAACTGAGTCCTCCGAGGAGGTCCAGCAGAGTCGACTTGCCGCAACCACTCGGCCCGACGAGGACCAGGAACTCCCCCGGCGCCACGTCGATGTTGATGTCCTCGACCGCGGTGAAAACTTCGTCGGTCCCACGAATGTCGAACTGTTTGGTGACGTGCTCGAGCCGTAGTTTCGGTTCTGTGCTCATTTTGCTGCCTCCAGTGCCTGTCCGTCAGCGCCGCTGTCGGGTGAATACGTTCCGTTGGCGTACGGGTTGAATTCGTTGGTGTAGATGTCCGACGGCTTCAACTTTCCTTCTTCGAGTTCGCCGTTACGGGTGAGCCAGTCGATCCACGTGCTGATCTCGGTATCGGTGATCGTTCCGCCGGGGCCGGCGACTCCTGGGCTCTTCCAGTAGCTGATGAGCTTGGTGTCCTCGTTGCGTCCGCGGCTGTTGATGATCGACGTCAGCTTCGCGACCACTTCTTCTCGTGGGTGTGTCTGCGTCCAGCGGATGGCCCTCGCTGTTCCCTGCACGAAATCGGCGACCGCCTCCTTGTTCTGCGCGATGTAGTCGTCACGGAACACCAACGTGCCGTAGGTGAACGAGCCGAACAACGATTCGTCCGTGAACAGCTCGCGAAGGCCACCACGTTCGAGCGCGGAGTCACGGAAGACCGAGCCGAGGGTGGCGACGTCGATCTGTCCCTGCCGCAAAGCTTGTTCCGTGTTGACCGGCGGAACCACGATCAGTTCCACCTGCTTGATCTCGTCCGGTGTAAGCCCCTCCCGCGCAAGCCATTCACGCACGACGAACTCGTGGTGCGCACCGAGGGTGTTCATCCCGACCTTCTTGCCGATCAGGTCCTTCGCCGATTTGATCGGACTGTCGTCGAGAACGTAGTACCCGTTGAAGCTCTCCTTGTCGGAGCCGTAGTACCCGATGACCGAGGTGATCGGTGAACCCGCGGAAGCCAACTTCACCACCGCCCCGTTGAACGCTCCGCCGAACTCGGTTTGACCGGTCGCTGCGTTCTGAATGCTCTGAGGGCCGCTGGTCGTATCGCCGATCCAGTTGAGCTCCACGTCGTTGAAGTAGCCGAGGTCAGCGGCCAGTTCGGGGTAGATGACCTGTCCGGTGCTGCCCTCGTACCGCAGGACGGTCTTGCCGTCGGCGGTCTTGACCACTTCGTCGGAGGAGCCCGAGCAGGCAACGGCAAAACTGGACAGAGTGACAAGAGCGACGACCGCGGCTACCGAGCGCGCGAAACGAGGGCGAATCATGAAGTTGCTTCCTGTAGAAGATGATTGGTTCAGTTCTCGGCTACACCTGTCCGGAGCGCCGTGTGCGGCGCTCGGCACAGGCAGGTGTGGGGAATGTCAGTTCAACGACAACAGTTGAGCGACATGAGCGGGAAAGACCGAAACACGTGAGACTCCAATGAATGTGCAGACAGGATCGAGCCGTGAGCAGTGCCGAAACCATACGTCGGCACCCACTACCTGGGTCAACGGTTACATTCATGCCGGATTTAATGTGTGAGGTCCGTATCATGAGGGCATGCTTTCGCCGACGACTGCGCAGGACTTCGAGCAACACCGTGGCCACCTGACGTCGGTGGCCTACCGTCTCACCGGAAGTTTCAGCGACGCTCAGGATGCGGTGCAGGAAGCGTGGATACGGCTTCAAGTTGCCGAAAACACGCGAGGCGACGAATTGCAGATCCGCGAACTGCGCGGATGGCTCACCACAGTTGTCGGCCGAATCTGCCTCGATCATCTCAAATCGGCCGCGGTCAGAAGAGAAAGCTATGTCGGACAGTGGCTTCCGGAGCCGATCGTCACGCCCGTCGACGCCACCTCGGGCACACCCTCAGCGACACCCGATCCGCTGGAGTACGTCGTGACGCAGGAACAGAATCGTTTTGCTGCCCTCGTCGTCCTGGACACCCTTACTCCCGCTCAACGCGTTGCCTTCGTCCTGCATGACGGCTTCGACGTGCCCTTCGCCGAGGTTGCGCGCATCCTCGACATCGAAGTAGCCACTGCCCGTCAGTTGGCCTCGCGGGCCCGTAAAGCCGCAGCGTCGGCGCCGGTCCCGGTCAGTAGCGAGGAGCATGCTGCTGCCGTCGAGCGATTGGTGACGGCTATCGCGAGTGGAGATCTGAACGCCGTGATAGGTGCACTCGATCCCGATGCCGTCCTGATCGGTGACGCAGGCGGAACTACCCGCACGGCTGTCAACATTGTGCGCGGCAGCGATCGTGTCGCGCGGTTCTATCTGGGATTGGCCCGCAAGTACGGACCGGCAGCGGTGTTCTCGATGTCACCGGTTCTCGTCAACGGACAGCTCGGCGGTGTATTCGCCGGCTCACCGGGGGACGACCAGTACCCGCAGTTCGCCGCTCGCGTTGCCGGCTTCACTGTCCGCGACGGAGTCGTGTGCGCGGCCTACGACATTGCGAATCCAGCCAAGTTCAGCGCTGTGCCGATGCTCGATCACACCGAACCCGAACGCAAGTAGCGAAACTCCCATTCCTCGAGGTGTGATCTGGACACCTGCGTGCCGAACCACAGTCGGTGCAGTACATCCGATCCCAGATGGTGCAATTCGGTGTGCGTCCTCCACTGCTGCGACGCCCACTCGGGTTCGTTGTGGGCGGCGTCGATCCCGGCCATCGCGCTACCTCGCAGTTCGAAGTCCAGGTCCCGTCGAAGCTCCGAAAGCTCCGACCAATTCGCCTGTGGTGCATAGTGCCTCGCGCGAATTTCGGTCAGCAGCTTGAACAGGACGCTACTCGCCCGTTCGTCGACCCAGATCAGAGTGCGTCGATGCGCACCGCGCCCCACCGTCCACAGGACCACCAACGCCACGACGACGCCGATTGCCGTCTCGAGCATGCGGCTGAGGATCAGATGTCGGACGGTCCCGTGCGCACCACCGGCCGCGCCGAGGAGAATCGCGAGGGCGGTGATGAAGATGACGGCTATCCCGTAATTCCGCACCAGGAACAGCTCGATCCCCGTCATCAGGACTGCAAGTACCGCCACCAACCACAGACCGGTCGGACTCCAGGAGTAGATGGCACCCAACAGAATCAACCCGAGGACGGTCCCACCGATGCGGTGGATTCCGCGATAGGTGCCCAGTATTCGATCCGGTCCTTGATGAAGGACCATCGCCGCGGCGATCACCGCCCAGTCCGGGCGATCGATGCCGAGCAGGACGGTGAGGGTTCCCGCCGCCATACAGGCAATGGACAGCCGAAGTGCCGTCACCGACGCTCGGCTGGACCGATTGCAGGCGCGGAGGAACCGATATCGGATCGTCGGGTCGGGCAGAGGCGGGTGAGCACCGACGTCGTCGACGTCGAACGCGGGGTCGGCCATGAGTTCCGGATCGTGGTCGTCGGAGATCGCCCTGGCCATCGAGATCTGCGCTCGTTCGAGTTCACGGGTCAACGGGTGGTCTTTCCCGACGATTGCGCCGCGGTAGAGGCACTGCCACGCGTCGTGCAGCCGAAGTGCTGCAGCGTGGCGTTTGTCTCGCGTGAGTTCGGTCGGGGCGTACGTCGCCTGAGCGTCCGTGTACTCCGCAACGGCCGAGACGGCTGCCTGTACAGCGCTGCGTTCGACAGCTCTCGGTGCCCACAGGATTCCCGTCATCGAGACGACCACCGCGCTGATCCCACCGATTGCCGTCCACATCGCGACCTCGACCGGCGGCTGACCGGGAGTGGCGATCACGGAACTGATCTCGGTGGTGAGCAACAGAAAGAACGCGCCCGGTGGACCCAATCGAAGCGCGTCGACGGTGAAGGCGCAGGTCGACACCACGACGGCCATGATCAGCACGACAAAGACGAGCAGCACCGTCGGCGCTCCCTCGGCGATGGCTCGGTGGACGGGCTCACCCACCGATGCCCCGACGAAGGACAGGATCGTCAGCGCCGTCGCAGCGATACCGACTGCCTTCCACCTGCTCCGGTACGGACGACCCTCACCGTAGATCGATGCAAATGCACCGAGGCCGACCAGGAGCGAAGCAGACCCGAATCCGAGCAGTGTGGCGATGGCCGCCGGAATCGCCAGGGCGAGGGCGACGCGAACCGCTCCGGGGTACCGGTTTCCCACCGGCGGCAATCCGAACAGGACGCTGCGCGCCGGCCGCGGAGCCGGGAGGTTGGACTCGTGACCCGCTGATGTTTCTTCGGGGTCCACTGCCCATCCTTCGCGCCGGCCTGTTCGTGTCTGTGTCGTCCCATTCTTGCGGGCGGCCGACGTGGAATTCGAGGCGGGTCCGGAGGTCGATTCGACCACCCCTTTATTGACACTATGTCAACAGTGTGGATGATAGGTGGAGTCGGATCCGCTCGCGGGTCGCACTTCATCGATCGGGAGAATCACGATGACGCAAGGATCTACCGCAACCCGGACCGCAGAACGACGGTCCCCGTGGATGGACGACGAATTGAAGGCCGTGGCCGACCTGGCAAGGAACTTCTTCGCCAAACACGTCACACCGCATCAGAAACGCTTCGCGTCCCAAGGTTTTCCCGACAAATCCGCATATCGAGAACTCGGGGCGCTCGGGCTCGCCGGCATGTCGATCCCCACCGAGTACGGCGGCGGAGGAGGAACTTTCGCGCACGACGCCGTGCTGTTCCACGAGCAGGTCATGGCGGGTGATCATTCACTCCAACTCGGCGTGCACTCGGGAATCGTGCCGCACTACCTCAATGCCTACGCCGATCACGAGCACAAACTGCGCTGGCTACCGAAACTGGTGAGTGGCGAGTGGGTGGGCGCAATCGCCATGACCGAGCCCGGCACCGGATCCGACTTGCAGAACATCACCACCCGAGCCGTCCGCGACGGTGACGACTATCTGATCAGCGGCGCAAAGACCTTCATCTCCAACGGTCGCAATTGTGATCTGGTGATCATTGCCGCCAAGACCGATCCCAGCCTCGGAGCGCGTGGAGTGTCGCTCATCGTGGCCGAGGTCGATGACAACACACCGGGTTTCGAGCGCGGGCGAATACTCGAGAAGGTCGGACAGAAGGGCCAGGACACCACCGAGCTGTTCTTCGACCGCTTGCGGGTGCCTGCAACAAACCTGCTCGGGGACCGCGAAGGCACAGGGTTTGCCCAGCTGATGCAGCAGCTACTGCCCGAACGATTGATCTGCGGAGTTGCAGCCACTGCGGCAATGGAGCGTGCAGTCGCCCTCACCGTCGAGTACACCAAATCCCGAAACATGTTCGGGCAAACGCTCTTCGATCTGCAGAACACGCGCTTCGAACTTGCCGAGTGCGCGTCCATCGCTCGTATCTCACGAACGTTCATCGACGACTGCATCGTCAAATACCTTGCCGGGCAGCTCGATGCGACTACCGCCGCGATGGCCAAGTACTGGCTCACCGACCAGCAGTGCGCCGTGATCGACCGCTGCGTGCAACTACACGGCGGGTACGGCTACATACTCGAATATCCCATCGCTCAGATGTACGCCGACGCTCGTATTCAGCGAATCTACGCCGGATCGAACGAAGTCATGAAGGACCTCGTGGCGAGATCACTCTGAGCAATCAGGAATCCGCCTCGCACGCCGGCAGAACGTCACGCACGATGGCGAGCAAACTGCGTACCAGCAGAAGGTGCACCTGTTCGCGGTCGAGCGCTCCCGTCACCAACCACTGCTTACTGGCAGCCTTCGCCAAGCCTCCGTACGCCACGATCATCGAATGAACAGCAGCCTCGCTGCCTTCACTCGGTCGAATCTCGAGCGCATCCATCATGCGTCGCGCAGCAACGTCGTCAGCATCCTGCAGGATCCGATCCATCTCGGGATCACGGCGGAGGTCGTCGGACATGACTGTCGAGATCCACATGTCGCGATGACGCCAGGCGACGTCGAGCCACCGATCGATCACGGCGCCGATCCGCTTCTCCTGGCTCGCCGATCGCGGAATGCGGTCCACCGCCACTTCGGGAATGAAGACGAACCGCCGCACGACGTCGAGATACAACTCCCGCTTGGAGCCGAAGTAATGATTGAGCAGCGGACGTCCGACCCCAGCCGCCTTGGCCAACTCGGTCATCGAGACGTCGGCAAAAGACTTCTCCTCGAAAACCTTTGCCGCGCTGACAATGATCTGCTCACGCCGGTCTTCGGGACCGAGACGCCTTCCGCCTGTGGCCGACGCGGACGTCATTCTTTTCTCGCGGGCGTGCTGTTGACCGTCGCCTGCGCCTCGACCATGAGCGAAATGTGCTCCACCAAACGCTTTCGAGAGATCTTGGAGGACGGGGTGTGCGCCTGATAGATGAACGCGAGGGCACCGAACAGCCCCACCGAATTGAGTTCGGAGTTCGCGGAGTCGGTTGCCTCGCCGCCGTACATCAGCTCGAGCGACGCGGAAATCGGATTCGTGAACTCCGCCATCAATTCTCGCCCTCGATCCCACAGCGCAGGTTCCGCCTGGGATTCGACGAACATGATGCGTCCACGTCGAGGATCTTTGAATACGTAGTTGGTGAAGGCCTTCACTACGTGGCGGATCAGGGCCGACGGTTCGGAAGGCGCCGCCTCGAGAGCGTCCAGAATAGTGTCACGCGCACCGAGAACGACCTCGTCGAGCACGGCGACCAGCAGTTCGTCACGGTTGGCGAAGCTCTCGTAGAAGTACCGTTCGGTCAGCGCGGCCTCGCGGCAGGTCGCACGCATGGTCGCGGCGGCCGCTCCCTCGGTGCCCATGATCTTCAACCCGGCTTCGATCAGCTGTGTCCGGCGCGCGGCGCGGCGATCTTCCGGTTCCTGCCCACGCCACCTGCGCGGGCCGGTGCGCCGAGCCTCGGTATCCGTCATGTCCCCATGTTCTCACTGACCGGCAGCGCTCTCGACCTCAGGTTATCGCGGCGACCTCCGCAAGCGAACTGACATCACCCGATGTCAATCAGTTGAATTCTGACATCAACCGCTGTTGACATCACTTGATGTCAGACTTACTCTTCGTTCAGTTGTTCACGCACCAATCAGGAGGCGTCACACATGGTCGACATCGACCCAACCTCGGGGCCATCGGCCGGTGACGAGGAAACTCGAACTCGCCGAACACGAGTCGTCGTCATCGGAGCCGGTTTCGGCGGCATCGGAACGGCTGTCCGCTTGAAGCAGTCCGGGATCGACGACTTCGTCGTTCTGGAACGTGCCGCGGAGCCCGGGGGAACCTGGCAGGTCAATACCTACCCCGGTGCACAGTGCGACATCCCGTCGATTCTGTACTCGTTCTCGTTTGCGCCCAATCCGAACTGGACGCGGCTGTATCCGCTACAGCCCGAGATCTACGACTATCTCCGGGATTGCGTCCATCGCTTCGGACTGGCCGGTCATTTCCACTGCAACCAGGACGTGACAGAAGCTTCGTGGGACGAGCAAGCCCAGATCTGGCGGGTACACACTGCGGAAACCGTGTGGGAGGCACAGTTCCTGGTCGCGGCCACCGGCCCGTTCAGTGCCCCCGCCACACCCGACCTTCCCGGGCTCGAATCGTTTCGTGGTCAGATGTTCCACACCGCGGACTGGAACCACGACCACGACCTTCGCGGTGAGCGGATAGCCGTGGTCGGCACCGGCGCCTCTGCGGTGCAGATCATCCCCAGACTGCAACCGCTCGCGGACACGTTGACCGTGTTCCAGCGGACACCGACGTGGATCCTGCCGCACCCGGATCAGCCGATGACCGGCTGGCCGAGCGCTCTCTTCGAGCGGGTGCCGCTCACCCAACGACTGGCACGCAAGGGACTTGACCTGCTCCAAGAAGCCCTGGTACCCGGATTCGTGTACAAGCCGTCACTGCTCAAAGGGCTGGCCGCACTCGGCCGAGCACACCTTCGCCGGCAGGTGCGGGACCCGGAGCTTCGCGCAAAGCTGCTCCCCCACTACGCATTCGGATGCAAGCGTCCGACGTTCTCGAACACCTACTATCCCGCGCTGGCGTCACCCAATGTGGAGGTGGTGACGGACGGAATCGTCGAGGTGCAGGAGCGCGGAGTCCTCACCGCGGACGGCGCCTTCCGGGAAGTCGACACCATAGTCATGGGAACCGGCTTTCGTATGGGAGACAACCCGTCGTTCGACATCATCCGGGGCAAGGACGGCCGCAGCCTCGCGCAGACGTGGAACGGCAGTGCCGAGGCCTTCCTCGGCACCACCATCAGCGGGTTTCCGAACTTCTTCATGATCCTCGGCCCCAATTCCGTGGTCTACACCTCGCAGGTCGTCACGATCGAAGCGCAGGTCGAGTACATCGTGAGCTGCATTCTTCAAATGGACGAGGGCGGCATCGGCAGTATCGACGTCCGGGCAGACGTGCAGAGAGAGTTCGTGCGCGCGACCGACCGCCGACTCGCCACCAGCGTATGGAACGCCGGCGGGTGCAGTAGTTACTACCTCGTCGACGGCGGCCGCAATTACATCTTCTATCCCGGATTCAACCGATCCTTCCGCACCAGGACCAAACGAGCCGACCTCGCTCACTACGCGCAAGTACAACCCGTCTCGTCCGAATCACTCACCACTGCCCGAGAAACCGTGAGGAGCCGATAATGCTCGGCATCAACGCCTTCCGAGGCACACCCGTCGTCGCACCGTCCGGCGCGCGCCGCTACACCGACGAAGCACATGCGATCGCCGCCCGTGACGTCGAATTCGACTGGGACGGCGTACCACTGCATTACGTGCCGAACGAACCGATGGTCACCCACGTCATCAACTTCATGCATCTCGTGTTGCCCGAGGGAGAGCGGGCCATGTCCGCAACGCTCGCCGAAGCGCTCCCGCTCATCGAGGACCCCCGCCTGCACGAAGAGGTGGTGGGATTCGTCGGCCAGGAAGCAACACACGCGTCGTCGCACAAAGGTGCACGCGAGCATCTTGCGGACCTCGGCATGGACATGAAACCGATGTCACGCCGGATGGACTGGCTCGTGGACAAGATATTGGGCGACAAAGGATTGACCGGAAAAGCCAAGCACGCCTGGCTCTGTGAACGTCTCGGCTTGTTTGCCGCGATGGAGCACTACACGGCGGTGGTCGGGGAATGGCTGCTCACCGATCCCGCCCTCGAAGATGCCGACATGCACCCGACGATGCTCGACATGGTCAAGTGGCACGGCGCCGAGGAAGTCGAGCACCGCAACGTGGCCTTCGACGCCTACATGTACGTGGACGGTAGCTACGCCAGACGCGTTCGCACGGCGCTGCTCGCCAGCTTCACGTTGTTCGTGTTGTTCATCGCCTCGATGAACTACCTCTTCCGGCAGGACCCGTCGAAGGCGAAGGGCCGCCTGTGGCCTCTGCAACTGATCAGCGCCACTCGCCGCGGCCTGGTCCCGAACATGAAATTCCTGATCACCGAGATTCCTCCGTATCTGCGGCCGAGCTTCCATCCGTCCCAGATCGGGGACATGGACGTAGCCATGCGCTACCTCGCTCGCTCACCTGCCGCCAATCGTTCTTCCGAAAAGAGTGAAGGATGAACAAGACGACTGCCGACCGTCCTCACGACGCACAAGACTTCACACCGACCCGGTCGTTGAGGATTGCCGCACAGGCGACGAGCGCATACCGTCGAATCTTTGCGTCAAGTCCTGCAGCGCAGATACTTTCGCGTCCCAACCCGGTCCGCTACAGCGGATTCGACATGACGCTGGACGTGAAGTCCGTCCGGTTCGAGTGCGCAGACGTCCTGAGTGTCACCTTGACCCCGAGGGAAGGAATCACCCTGCCGTCGTGGATTCCCGGCGCTCACCTAGACGTCATTCTCCCCTCGGGAAGGCAACGACAGTATTCGTTGTGCGGAGACCCCGACGACTTGACCTCGTATCGGATCGCCGTCCGGCGGATCGACGAAGGCGGGGGCGGCTCCCGCGAGATACACGAGTCGCTGAAACCCGGAATGGTTGTCGACGTACGAGGGCCGCGGAATGCATTTCCTTTTGTCACTGCTCCGTCGTACCTCTTTGTTGCGGGCGGAATCGGGATCACTCCGATACTTCCCATGGTGCAACGCTGTCACCGCCGCGGAGTCCCGTGGCGATTGGACTATCTCGGACGAACTCGGGCAGCTATGCCATTCCTGAACGAGATCGAGGAGTATTCCAGCGGCCGGGTAACCATCCGACCCGACGACGAGCTGGGTCCGACGGATATCGGAACACTCGTCGCTGCTGCGGATCCCGGTGCCGCGGTGTACACGTGCGGACCGGTTCCGCTGATGAACACGGTGCGTGCGGCAACTTTCGCCGCCAACCCGACCGGATCGGTGCACAGCGAGAGGTTCTCCCCACTCCCGGTAGTCGACGGCAAGGAGTTCACGGTGCATCTGGCGCGCACCGGTCTCACCGTCGATGTGGGCGAGTCCGAAAGCGCCTTGGCTGCAATACGACGCGTACTTCCCGGAGTAGCGTATTCATGCCAACAGGGCTTCTGCGGTACATGCAAGGTCCGGGTGCTCTCCGGGACCGTCGAGCATCGAGACACCCTCCTCACCGAATCCGAACGTACTGGTTCGATGTTGACCTGTCGATCACGTTCCACCGGTGGGTCTTTGGTGGTGGACCTGTGAAGGGAAAATTCTCTCTTTCTGCGGCCGACGCAGCCTTCATCCGCTCCGCTCCGCTGGTGATCACTCACCGGATCGAATCCGAAGCGACATGTGAAAGATTGTGGCAGACGTTGACCTCGGACGGAGCGCTCACGTCGTGGGCGCACGGGATCACCGGAGCCGACTGGACCTCGGACAGACCATTCGGCATCGGGACTACGCGAACCGTGCGAGCCGGCGCTTTTGCTGCACTGAACGAGCGATTCTTCCGCTGGGACGAGGGGCGCCAGATGTCGTTCTACGTGGAGTCGGCGTCACTTCCCGGGTTCAAACGCTTCGCCGAAGATCTGGTGTTGGAACCGACTTCGACTGGCAGCCGCCTCACCTGGACGTTCGCTGTGCAAGCGCAGCCGTGGTTCGCCCCCATTCTGACTCTGTCCCGACCGATCCTCCAACGCGTCACCCGCGGCTGGGCCGACGGCGCCGTCCACCACACACTTCAAGGAACTCCACGATGACGGCGACCGAGATCGACACGACCACACAGGCGTCCGACGACACGGTGACACAGGCAGTGCGCGACGCCCGGACTGCTTCCGAGTGGTGGGCAGAACTGACATTCGAGCAACGTGCTCGTCGACTGGATCGGTGGCGAGGAATCATCGCTCGTCGCGCATCCGAACTCGCCGACGTCGTGCACCGGGACATGGGCAAGCCGCACCCTGATGCGATGCTCGAAATCGCCATGGCACTCGAACATCTCGCGTGGGCGTCGAAGAATGCCCGAAAGGTATTGGGCAGGCGCAGCGTCCGCTCCAGTTTGTTGACGGTCAATCAGGCCGCCTCGGTGGAGTATCGACCTCTCGGGGTGATCGGTGTGATCGGTCCGTGGAACTATCCGGTCTTCACCCCACTCGGTTCGCTCTCGTTCTCGCTGGCTGCAGGCAACGCCGTGGTCTACAAGCCGAGTGAGTTCGCACCGGCAGTCGGGCAATGGTTGGGCCGCGCCTTCGCCGAGGTCGTCCCTGAACATCCTGTGCTGCAGGTCGTCACGGGCGATGGTTCGGTCGGCGCGGCACTGTGCCTGGCCGGTGTCGACAAGATCGGGTTCACCGGATCGACCGCGACGGGCAAGAAAGTCATGGCAGCGTGCGCCGAGACCCTCACACCGGTGTTGATGGAATGTGGTGGTAAGGACGCGCTCATCCTTGATGCCGACGGAAATGTCGGTGCCGCCGCGGATGCTGCGGTGTGGGGAGCATTGTCCAACTCCGGTCAAACCTGTCTGGGCGTCGAGCGTGTATACGTGCACGAACATGTCTACGGCGAGTTTATCGACAAGACAATCACTTTGGCTGCCCGAGTTCATGCGGGTCCGGGTGCCGAAGACAAGATCGGTCCGATCACCATGCCCTCGCAAGTGGCTGTAATCCGGCGCCACATCGACGACGCGATGTCGCGGGGTGGACGTGTCGTTCTCGGAGGGCTCGGCTCGATCTCCGGCCAGTACGTGCAACCGACCATCATGGTCGACGTCCCCGAAGACAGCCTCGCCGTCACGGAGGAAACATTCGGCCCGACGATGACGATCACCAAGGTCGCCTCGATGGACGAGGCGGTGGAGTTGGTCAATGCGTCGCCATACGCATTGGGAGCAAGCGTGTTCGGCAAGGACGGAGCGGCTGTTGCCGATCGGCTCCGATCCGGAGGAGCGTCGGTGAACTCTTACGTGATGTATGCCGCGGTTCCCAACCTGCCACTGGGTGGGGTCGGAGCATCTGGTTTCGGACGCGTTCACGGCCCAGATGGTCTGAAGGAGTTCACCTACGCTCGTTCGACGACTCGGCAACGATTCCGTTCGCCCCTACCACTGACGACGTTTCGAAGGACCGCCCGAATCGACTGGCTGGTCAAGGTTCTCATCCGCGCACTACACGGAAGGCACTGAAGCAATGACGGGACGCTTGTCCGCAATTGCGGGAACAGTCCGCGATCTGGGCATTCCACTGCCCGGACGCCGACTCGACTACGACGTCGCCGGGAAGGTCGTACTGATCACCGGTGGAGGCGACGGTATCGGTGCAGCGCTGGCGCGCACTCTCCACCGGCGTGGGGCCACCGTGGCACTGGTCGACGTCAACGAGAGTTCATTGGCAACGGCCGAGCGCTCATTCGAGTCACAGCGAGTCGTGACGGTGACGGCCGATGTCCGAGATCGGGACGGCATGACCGCAGCCGTGCAAACGATCATCGAGCAGCTGGGCAGAATCGACGTCGTAGTGGCCAACGCCGGAATCACCCCTCCCCCGGCAACATTGCGCCAGATCGATCCCGACGCCTTCGATCGTGTGCTCGACGTCAATCTCACCGGCGTCTTCAACACCGTGCATCCGACCATCGACGAGGTGATCCGCAACAGTGGGCACATCGTCGTCGTGTCATCGGCGGCGTCGTTCGCCCCCGGTTTGGGCGGCGCTTCGTACATGATCAGCAAGGCTGGGGTCGAAGCGCTCGGCCGGGCGCTGCGTCTCGAGGTTGCCGGCTACGGCGCTACTGCCGGCATCGCGTACTTCGGGATGGTGGATACACAACTTGCACGCGCCACACTCGACGACGACGAGATCGGCCGCAAACTCGACGCTCGACTACCCGGTCCCCTCCGTCATCGAATCTCCCCGGACAGTGCCGCCACCGTGATCGCCGACGCGATCGCTCGCCGCGCCGCCCGGACCCTTGCCCCCGCTGCCTGGGAACCCTGGGCGTGGGGACGCGGTTTCATCAATATCCTTGCCGACGGTTACCTGGCAAGGGACAAACAGGCACACGACCTGATCCGCGAACTCGAAGACAGAACCACCGCTGCGGCCCCGACGAATGCATCAGCCCTGACAAAGGCATCCAGGAGAACATCATGACCACGTTGTGTGCAGCCTTCCAGCGAGTGTCGGCGGTAGCGCCCGACGCGGTGGCTTTGCGAGACATCGGCGATGCGCGAACACTGACGTGGCGCGCGTACGGCGAACAGGTTCGCGATGTTGCCGCGGGATTGGCCGGAATCGGCGTGGGACATGGCGATACGGTTGCATTGATGATGAGTAACCGCATCGAGTTCTACCCGATCGACGTCGGCGCCCAACACCTCGGCGCGACATCCTTCTCCATCTACAACACGTCGGCACCCGAAGCCATCCAGTACATCCTCGCCAATTCCGGTGCGCGAGTGCTCGTCTGCGAAGACCGGTACGTGGATACCGTTCGCCGATCCGGTGCCACACTCGACACGATCGTGGTCGTCGACGCGCAACCGTCTGCCCAGCAGTCCGGCACCCTGACGCTGGAGCAGATGAAGTCCTCTGCTGCCGCCGATTTCGATTTCGAGAGCACCTGGCGTGCGGTGAAACCGAACGACGTCGCCACGTTGATCTACACCTCAGGCACGACCGGCAACCCCAAGGGCGTCGAGACGACTCATGCCTGTCTGTTGTTCGAAACCACCGCCGTCAGTGCTGTACTCCCCGTCGAGTTCGGTGACCGCATCACCTCGTACATGCCGTCGGCGCACATCGCCGATCGGCTCACCTGCCTGTACATGCAAATGGTGTTCGGCACCCAGATCACTGTCGTGCCGGATCCGAGCCAGGTAGCGGCTGCGCTTCCGGACTGTCGCCCCACGATCTGGGGCAGCGTCCCCCGTGTGTGGGAAAAGCTGAAGGTTGCAGTCGAATCGGCCGTCGCCAACGAACCGGACGACGCGCGGCGAGCGGCATTGCAGTGGGCACTCGACGTCGGTCGCACTCGGCTCGCACACTTGCGAGCCGGTGAAACAGTCCCCGCCGAACTGGAAGCGGACTACGCCCGAGCCGATGCAATGGTCCTCTCCGCTCTGCGTGCGAAACTCGGTTTTGCCGAACTGAAGTGGGCCATCTCTGGCGCCGCACCGATTCCGCCGGACACCTTGGCATTCTTTGCAGCCCTGGGAGTTCCGATCTCGGAGATCTGGGGAATGTCCGAGCTGACATGCATTGCGAGCACCTCACCGGCCGAGCCGACCAAGCTGGGAACGGTCGGAAAGTTGCTTCCAGGCATGGAAATGCGCATCGAGGCGGACGGTGAGCTACTGGTTCGAGGACCGTTGGTCATGAAGGGGTACCGCGGCGAACCGGCAAAAACGGCCGAAGCGATCAGTGCAGACGGTTGGCTTTCGACCGGAGACATCGTCACGGCCGACGCAGACGGATACCTCACGGTGATCGATCGCAAGAAGGAGCTGATCATCAATGCGTCGGGAAAGAACATGTCCCCCGCTGCCATCGAGACCGCAGTGAAGACGTCGTCGTCGTTGATCGGTGAGGTCGTGGCAATCGGAGACGGCCGAAAGTTCAACACAGCGTTGATCACTCTCAGCGCCGACGCCGCGGTCGGAGCGGCACGCTCACTGGGACTTGCGGCCGAGGCCGCGGTACTCGCCAAGGACGCTCGGATCGTCGACATCGTTGCAACTGCTGTCGCCGAGGGAAACTCGCGTCTGTCGAGGGCCGAGCAGATCAAGCGGTTTCACGTACTCACCACGTTCTGGGAGCCAGGCGGCGACGAGCTGACACCGACGATGAAGCTCAGGCGCAAGCCGATAGCCGAGAAGTACGCGTCCGAAATTGCAGCCCTCTATGCGGATTCGGTCGTAGAGGACGTCTACGAGCCTGCGCCCTGCGCATAGATCAGCGTCTCGGTGGCCTTGACCACAAACGTAGCGGCCGATCCCGGAACCAGATCGAGCTCGGCCGCTGCGCTCGCCGTGATGTCGGCAGACAAGCCCGGCTGGCCGGCTTCGTCCTCGGCTCGGACTCGGACGACATCGCCTCGATTTTCGATCTCCGCGATCGTGACCGCAAACGCGTTTCGTGGGCTCCCGTGAGGCGGATCCAGGTAGACCGACACTGCTCGCGGCTCGAAAACTGCCACGGCGGCACTGCCGGCCGGAAGGTCGGTCTCCGTCTGGCCCGCGATATCCACCCCGACCGGACTTCTGAGCATTCCGTCTCCGGCCATCGTGCCGCTGCGCAAGTTGATCCCTGCGATGCGTGCTGCAAATGCACTACGCGGGCGAGTCAGAACTGTTCGTACGTCACCACGTTCGACGACCCGGCCGCCGTCCAGCACGACAACGGTGTCGGCAAGGGCCAGCGCATCCAGAGCGTCGTGCGTGACGAGCACGGCCGTGCGATCTCCTGTTCGGAGCACTCTACGCAGCAACGACCGCAATGCCGGGGCGGAGGCGACGTCGAGCGCAGACATCGGTTCGTCGAGCAGGAGTAGTTCGGGTTCAGCAGCCAATGCCCTCGCCACTGCGACTCGTTGCGCTTGACCGCCGGAGAGCTGTGACGGCTTGCGGTCAGCCAATTCGGCGGCGTCGACTGCGTCGAGCCAGTGGCGCGCGGAATCGGCGGAATCGCGACGCGACCGCCCCGCACTGCGCGGCGCGAACGCCACGTTCGCGGCCGCACTGAGGTGGGGAAAGAGAAGTGCCTCTTGCGCGAGTAGAGCAGTGCCGCGCCGATGCGGCGCCAACGCGACTCCCCTACCGGTATCGGTGAGAACGCGAGAATTCAGTTCGATCAACCCACGCCGCGGGTGATGTAGTCCGGCAACCGCCGCCAGTACCGTCGACTTGCCTGCGCCGTTCGGTCCGAGGACAGCGGTCACCTCACCGGCCGCGACGTCGAACGTCGCAACGACGTCGCGCTCCGGAATCTCGATGTCGACGTGGAGGCCACTCACAACGAACCCGCCGATCCGCGTCCACGCACCGCAACCACGATGACCACCGCGACTACGACCAACACCAGCGAAAGCGCAACCGCTGCATCCGGATCGGTCTCACGCTGGAGATAGATTTCCAACGGCAGGGTACGCGTGACCCCTTGCAGACTTCCCGCGAACGTCAGCGTTGCACCGAACTCCCCCAGTGCGCGAGCGAAAGCCAGCACTGCCCCTGACACCAGACCGGGAAGCACCAGCGGCAAAGTCACCCGGCGAAGCACGGTGGTCGGGCGGGCTCCGAGCGTCGAGGCTACGGCCTCGTATCGTGTGCCCGCAGTGCGTAGCGCACCTTCGAGGCTGACGACGAGGAACGGTAGCGCGACAAACGTCTGCGCCAGGACCACCGCGGTTGTCGAGAATGCTATCTGGATGCCGAGCACTTCCAGCTGCTCACCGATCAACCCTTTGCGCCCGAACGTGTACAGCAACGCGATACCGCCCACCACGGGCGGCAGAACCAGCGGGAGCAGGATCAACGATCGAAGAACGGACAGTCCCCGAAAATGACTGCGCGCCAACACCGCGGCCATCGGTACGCCGAACAGGATGCACAGCAGCGTGCTCATCGCTGCTGTCTTCAAACTCAGTTTCAACGCGGCAACCGACGATTCGGAAGTCACGAGTTCCCAGAACTGCGACCACTGCACGGTGGCCAGCATCGCCGCCAAGGGCGCGATGACAAACGCTCCGCCGATCAGCGCCGGAAGGTAAATCCATACCGGCAACCCGAGCGGAGCCCGGACCGCCGGTCTTAGGTGTGTCACGGGGCAGCGAATCCCGCGTCACTCAGAACTGCCAGGCCCTTGGGCCCCTTCACGAGATCGACGAATTTGGTTGCCGTTCCCGAATTCTTCGAATCCTTCAGCACCGCAATCTGGTACAGGTTGACCACCGTGGTGGCTTCCGGGAACGCGACGGTCTGAACCTTGTCACCAGCGGACTTCGCGTCGGTGACGTAAACGATGCCGGCATCGGCCTGCCCGGACGTCACCTTGTTGAGAACGTCGGTCACCGACGATTCTTCGCTGACGGGCGAGAGGGTCTCGCCTGTGGCCGTCTCGACCTTCTTCGTAGCCGCGCCACAAGGGACCTGCGGAGCGCAGATCACCAGTTGCGTCCCCTCCTTTGCCAGATCGGCGAACGACGCGATGCCCTTCGGATTACCCGGCGGCACAACAATCGTCAAGGTGTTGCTCGCGAAGTCCGAGGGCGACCCCGCGACGACGCCGGCGTCGGTGGCCTTGGTCATGTTGGCGGCGTCAGCCGAGGCGAACACGTCAGCCGGTGCGCCCTGAGTGATCTGAGCGACGAGGTCCGAGGACCCGGCAAAGCTGAATGTGACCGATGAACCGGGGTTCTCGGACTCGAATTCCTTGCCGAGTTCGGTGAAGCTGTTCTTGAGTGACGCCGCTGCGAAGACGGTGATGCTTCCCGTGGCACTATCACTGGAAGTGGTTGTGGTCGGAGCGGCCGACGACGTCTCCGACGAAGAATTGTCGGAGGAACTACAACCGGTCACCAGGGCAAGCGAAAAGGCACCTGCTGCAACAAGTCCGACTACACGCTTCACGAATTTCCTCCAGTATGTTCAAAAACTACGGCGTTTCCACGATGACCGTGGTGGCCTTCACGATTGCGACTCCGATACTCCCGACCTCGAGTCCGAGCTCCCGAACCGCGTCGGTACTCATCAACGAGACGACAGTGAAGGGCCCACACTGCATTTCGACCTGAGCCATCACCTTGTCGGTGACGACCTTGGTGACGAGGCCGGCGAACCGGTTGCGGGCCGAACTCGCACCCGTGAGCGGATCGGCCGGTGCGGGTCCGGCGTTGGACCGGGCGAAGCCCGCCAACTCGGCACCGTCGATGACCTTGCGGCCGGAGTCGTCCGTCGTCGCGGTGAGAAGCCCACCGTCGACCCACCGCCGGACGGTGTCGTCACTGACACCGAGCAGGCCGGCAGCTTCGCGGATTCGAATGTTGGGCACCAGGTGATCGTAGGTCGCAAGTGCGGACCTAACAAGCCGGAATGCTCCGCAGATGCGTGAACTAGTCAATCATGATCACGTATCTGCGGAGCATTGTCGATAGTTGCCGTAGACGAATCAGCGCATCATTCTTCTGCCCAGGGCACACGGCAGGAGTCGGTGCTGAACCCCTGCTCGGTAATCCCCAACGCCGAATACATCCGGGCGCGCATGTTTTCGAGCCCGATCTGATAGGTCAGTTCCACGACGCCCGCTCGCCCGAACCTGCGCTCGAGATCCGCGACCTGTTCGTCCGTCACCCCGTTCTCCCCATGGGGGTCACCGGTCATGGCGTCGGCGTAGGCGATCGCGGCCCGCTCGTCTTCGCTGTACTTCGATGAATCCCGGTAGTTCGCGATCTCTTTCAACTTGTCGATGTCCAAACCGTCCAAGCGCGAGAGCATCGTCCCGAAGTCGACACACCACGAGCAGCCGACAGTCCAGGCGACGCGATAGACGGCCAGTTCACGAATGTTCGACGGCAGCACCTTCGACGCCTTCTGCACAGCCATTTCGTGGCGGGCAGCCGCTACGAACAATTTCCGATGGTTGGCCAGGACGGCAAAGGGCTCGGGGACTTCGTCGTACTGCCTGGCGGCGAATTTGTATGCCACTTTGATCAACGGACCGGCTTCTGACGGTGTCACTGCGGGAATGCGAGTCATGGCAAGCCTCCGTATGTTCTGGGGCACCGGATTCGATGCTCTCTACAGAGTTGGACGATGGCGGCGATTCAAACGTGACAAGCACCGCGTCCGAGCGGATGTGAGGATGCGGTGTCAGCCGACTAAGCTGCAAAGATGCCTTCGACGCCCCGCAACCGCACCGTCTCGCGTCTGCAGCCGTTCGCATCCACGATCTTCGCCGAGATGACAGCGTTGGCCACACTTCACGACGCGGTCAACCTCGGTCAGGGCTTTCCGGATACCGACGGTCCTGCGGCCATGCTCGAGGTAGCGCGCCGAGCCATCGCCGAGGGCGTCAATCAATACCCGCCCGGTCCGGGCATGCCCGTCTTGCGTCAGGCCATCGCGGAGGATCGGCGCATCCGCTACGGACTCGACAGTGATCCCGACTCCGAAGTTCTGGTCACCGTCGGCGCCACCGAGGCGATCAGTGCTGCGATTCTCGGACTGGTCGAACCCGGCGAAGAAGTAGTGCTGATCGAGCCGTACTACGACTCCTACGCTGCATCCGTCGCGTTGGCAGGCGCTGTACGTCGCACAGTTCCGTTGGTAACCGCGGGAGACGGATTTGCGGTCGATCTCGATGCATTGCGCGGCGCGATCACCGCCAAGACGAAGATGCTGATCGTCAACAGTCCTCACAACCCCACCGGCACCGTATTCACCGATCACGAACTTCGAGCGATCGCCGAACTCGCGTGCGAACGCGACCTGATCGTGTTGAGCGACGAGGTCTACGAGCACTTGGTCTTCGACGGCCTCACCCACACACCGATGGCGTCGCTCCCGGGCATGCGTGAGCGCACCGTCACGGTGTCCAGTGCCGCAAAGACTTTCAATGTCACCGGCTGGAAAACCGGCTGGGCGATCGGCCCGCGCGAACTCATCGACGGAGTCCGTGCCGCCAAGCAGTTCATGTCATTTGTTGCCGGTGCACCGTTCCAACCGGCCGTTGCCTACGCGCTCACCAACGAACAGCCGTGGGTCGTCGAACTTCGACAGAGCTTGCAAGGCAAACGCGACGTGCTCGGTAAAGCTCTGACCGAGGCCGGTTTCACGGTGCATTCCGGTGGCGGCACGTACTTCCTCCTTGCCGACATCAGACCGTTGGGCGAAACCGATGCGGGAGATTTCTGCCGCGCACTGCCCGAGCGGATCGGCGTCGCGGCCGTTCCGGTCGACGTGTTCGCGGACAACCGCGACGATTGGAAGCACCTGGTGCGCTTCGCCTTCTGCAAGCAGGACCACATTCTGTCCGAAGCTGCACGCCGTCTCCACCTGCTCCAAGGAGCAGCGCACCCATGACAGCGCGGACCATCCCGACCGCATTCGTCCACCGCTATCTCGCGTTCTCGCCGGACAACGACGTCGACTTGTCGGGTGCACTGCGCGCTGCCGGGATCGACCTCGAGACACTGTCCGACCCGCGCGCCCGGCTGACCCCGACTCAGGTCACCACGTTCATCCAATCCACCTGGCAGATCACCGACGACGAATTGTTCGGCCTCGGATCCGCCCCGGTCCCCCGTGGCACTTTCCGATTGATCTGCCTGACGTTGATCCATTGCCCTGATCTCGGATCGGCCTTCGCTCGAATGTCCGACGTGATCCGTGCGCTACCGGCTCTGGCCCCACTGTCGATCGAGAAGGGCGAGGAAAGCACTCGGGTGAGTTTCGCTGTCCGAGCTCGCGAAGGCGTCGCCGAACCTGATGTCGCAGAACGTGTCACAACCGATTTCGTCCTGATCTTGCTGCACCGATTTTCCGCATGGTTGATCGGAAAGCGCGTCCGACTTCGGGCGGTCGAATTTCCGTACTCGGCACCGGATGCACGGTTGGCGCAGGACTACGACTACATCTTCGGAGCGCCGGTCACCTTCGGCGCGCAGCGCGCGGCACTGGAGTTCGACAACTCGGCCATGCGTGCACCGATCATCCAAACCGAGGAGACGTTGGAGGAGTACCTCCGAGAATCTCCGATTCAGCTCATGTCCGAACGCGATTACGACAGCACTGCGTCGGCGCAGGTACGACGGGTCCTGGAACTCGGGGTGAAGGGGCGAACCTCCACGGCCGAGGAGATCGCCGAGATGCTTTCGATCAGCGTTCCCCATCTGCGTCGACTGCTGCGGCGTGACGGAACATCACTGAATCAACTGCGCGAGGAAGTGCTCCGCGACGTAGCCATCGCTGGTTTGCGGCGCGGAGAATCCGTCGAAGTACTCTCGGCGCGATTGGGGTTCTCCGAGCCCAGCGCCTTCCGTCGGGCCTTCAAACGATGGACCGGCGACACTCCGAGTTCGTACCGCTAGCTGACGCAGAACTCGTTTCCTTCGGGATCGGTCATCGTGATCCACACGCTCGGCCCCTGCGCTCCTCGGTGCAGGATCGTCGCCCCCACCGTCTCGAGGTGCGCTGCGACATCCTCGCGCTTGTCGCCCACTCGTATGTCGAAATGGAGCCGGTTCTTCACCGTCTTCGATTCCGGAACCAGTTGGAACAGAACGCGGGGACGTTCGGGATGCTCCGGATCGCTGATGGCCGCACCTTCGCGCCAGACGAGGACTCCCTCGAATGTCGTGGTGTCGGATTCCTTGGCGTGACCAGCGGCGACGAGGCCCCTGATGAAGTCTTCGTCGCTGGGCTCCGCTGCCCACCCGAGTGCTGCGGCCCACCACTTCGCTTGTTCGTGCGGATGTGCCGAATCTACTGTGACTTGAAATTCGTATCCCATGTTCCGACGTTAACGCCGACCACCGACACCTAGTGAAGGTTCAGCCGAGCCCGGGCATCAGTCGACACTCTTGATGGTCTTCATGGTGATCAACGATGTCACCCGCGAGACAGCCGGAAGCCCGCTGAGCTTGGTGACCATGAAGTTCTCGTACGTCGCGAGATCTTTCACCGCGACGCGAATGAAGTAGTCGGGAATTCCGAACAATCTCCGACATTCGATCACTTCGTCGAAGGCGGCGACCTGGGATTCGAAGTCCTCGATGGTGGCCTGGTCGTTGACTCCGATCTCGGCGGTGACGATCACTTGAAATCCTCGGCCAAGCGCTTCCTGACTGACGATCGCGCGGTACCCGGTGATGATTCCGTCGGCTTCGAGCTTTTTCACGCGGCGCAGGCAAGGGGACGGTGTCAGACCCACCAGATCCGCCAACTCGGTATTGGTCAAACTCGAGTCCTGGCGTAGGTGAAACAAAATTGCGTCATCCATGGCATCCATCGCACTATTATTGCGCACTGTTCAATATGTGGGCATTCTGAGCAATCGATCACCTCGATCTTTGTTATAGATTTGCGTCGTGATCGAACCAGCATCATCGACGGCCGCACCGGCCGTCGAACTCCCACCGCGAACCCCGGCGTGGCGGCACGCCTTCCAGCTGTCGCTACCGGTTGGATTCGGCCTGCTCCCACTCGGGATCGCACTTGGCGTTCTTGTGGTCCAACAAGGGCTCAGCCCTTGGTGGGCAGTCGCTTTCACCTCGCTGATCTACGCAGGATCGCTGGAGTTTCTCGCGGTCGGAATGGTCGCGGCCATGACACCGCTGCCGTACGTCGCTCTGACCGCACTGCTGGTCAACTTTCGACATGTGTTCTACGCCTTGAGTTTTCCGCTGGAAAAGATTCGCAACCCCTTCGCCCGCTTCTACAGCATGTTCGCGCTGACCGACGAGGCCTATGCGATGTCGGTAACTGCCGATCCCAAGGCACTCACCGGACGCGTCATCGTCTACTCCCAGCTGTACCTGCACGGCTACTGGATCGGTGGCGCGATCCTGGGCGCGACGGCAGGACAGTGGATTCCGGACTCGATCGTCGGCCTCGACTTCGCCCTGACGGCGTTGTTCGTCGTCCTCTCGATCGAAGCGATTCGCGCACAAAACGGATTCGCGGTGCCGGTCGCCGCGGTCACCTGCGCTCTGGTCGCCCGGCTCGCAGCGCCGGACCACATGCTGCCAATTGCGATGGGCGCCTTCGTGCTCTTCCTGATCGGGCGCTTTGTCTACGACTCACGAAAGGCGAAGATCGATGCCTGACACCTCGTACATCTTTGCGGCGGTCGCAGTCATGGCCGTGGTCACCTTCGCGCTGCGCGCAATCCCCTTCGCCGCGCTCATGCCGCTGCGCTCCTCCGCCCTGGTCGGCTACCTCGGCATCTACATGCCGGCAGGCGTCATGTTGATTCTCGTCATGTATTCACTCAAAGGGGTGTCGATCACCGCCCCTTCTCATGGCCTACCCGAACTGATTGCAGTGTGCGCCACGATCGCCGCGCACCTCTGGCGAAAGAATGCCGTCCTGAGCATCGTCGTCGGAACGACGATCTACGTCGCGCTGGTCAATACCGTGTTCGCCTGAGCATTTCCCATCGACGAGCAAAATATCTTTACTCCCGAATGGGCAATTTGTAACCTCCAGGCGCTTATCTGAACAGTTGAACACTTATACGATTTCAGTAGCGTGGCCGCCGGCCGCGACTGAAGGATCGGTGAGGTTCGATGTCCACGACAATGACCACGACAGGCACTCGAATCGCCGGTGCTTGGCACAGTCTGGATCGAGGCCAGCGTCGAAGCATCATCGGGATGACCGTCACCGTCGTAGCGCTCAACGTCGTCGGGTGGGCAGTTCTTCTCGGCCTGGTTGTCCCCGGCCACTACACGATCGAAGGCAGTGTCTTCGGCGTCGGACTCGGCGTAACGGCGTACACGCTCGGCATGCGCCATGCTTTCGACGCCGATCACATCGCCGCTATCGACAACACCACTCGGAAGTTGGTAGCGGACGGCAAGAAACCGATGTCCGTCGGGTTCTGGTTTTCGCTCGGACACTCGACCATCGTCTTCGTACTCGTCGCCCTCTTGGCTTTGGGTGTGCGGCAACTGGCCACCAGCCTTTCCGACGACAACTCCGATCTGGAGAAGTGGACCGGCTTGTTCGGCACCACCATTTCCGGCACGTTCCTGATTTTGATCGGAATCTTGAACCTTGTCTCTCTCATCGGGATTCATCGGGTGTACACGAAGTACAAGGCCGGAACCTTCGACGAGGAACAACTCGAGAAGGAACTCGACAGCCGCGGCGCCTTGAACAAGATTCTGGGCCCGGTGATGAAGATGGTTCGCAAGCCCTGGCACATGTACCCGGTCGGCCTACTGTTCGGATTGGGATTCGACACCGTCACCGAAGTCGGGCTGTTGGTGATCGCCGGCGGCGCGGCGGCGACAGGGCTCCCGTGGTATTCGATCCTCGTTCTGCCGATCCTCTTCTGCGCCGGGATGTCGCTTTTCGACTCGATCGACGGATCGTTCATGAACTTCGCCTACGGTTGGGCATTTGCTCAGCCGGTCCGAAAGATCTACTACAACATGGTGATCACCGGACTCTCGGTGGCAGTCGCCCTGCTGATCGGGTCCCAGGAAATCATCTCGATTTTCACCGACAAACTCGACATTCACGACGGGTTTCTCGGCGCCATCGGGAACTTGGATCTCGGCGCGATGGGCTTCATCATCGTCGGACTCTTTGTCGCCACCTGGCTGATTGCTCTACTCGTGTGGCGGTACGGCCGCATCGAAGAACGGTGGCAGGCTCAGTCCGGTGCAGCAGTAGCACGACGAGCGACAGCAGACGAAGCGATGTGAGTTCGACTCGGTCTACGCAGAATCATGGGCCACCCGAAAGCGAATAGCTGATGTACGTCTCGCCCCATTTCAGGTACGCGCTCGACGTCGCCTGGCCGCGGATCTGGTCATTCTGCCACTGGTAGACAGCGCGCCACGGAAATACGGAACTCACTTGTTCCAAGGTGTACTGCTCACGATGGCCCTGCGCGAATCGCTGTTCGAGATCTTCACGAGTGCGCGGCGGGAAATTGCTGATCAGGTAGGTCCGGCCGAGAGACTCGATGCGCCCTGGCGGCGCAAAGACATCAGCGCTGCGATAAGTGAAGGCCAGATACAGGTAGGCCGCCACCACAATCGTTGCCAGCGCTACCGCGCCGATCTTGAATGCACGTCGAAGCGGGGTCGGCATGGCTCACAGTACATCGACTGCGTCCCGATCTGATGCGGGTCGGCGGCAGCCGCACCTCCCGATTTCCTCGAGCCCAGACCACCTTCCGACTAGTACGGTGAGATCACCGGCAACCGATCTACGGCAACGATGGCGGACTCGCTCGACAACCCAGCGCCCTCTGCCACAGGTGAGGGCACATCGCGGCCAATCATTGCGGGCACCACGCACCAGTGCGGTCCATACGAGGGTCCCCCATGGGAAATGAGTTTCCGTCGCACAGCCTCCACGACCGAAGCCTTCCGCCCCTGCGTCTGGTCGCTATGGGCCAACCCGCTGCGAAAGCTCGACGAGCCGGTTCGAGAATCCCCACTCGTTGTCGTACCAGGCGAAAACCTTCACTTGTTCGCCGACGACCTGTGTGAGGGGCGCATCGAAGATTGCCGAGTGGGGATTGCCGACTATGTCGGCAGAGACAAGTGGCGCCTCCGAATAGGCAAGGTAAGACGAGAGTTCGGGAGTCTGCGATGCGACGCGAAACGCTTCGTTGATCTCCACGACAGTCGCCGGTCGTGAGAGATGGGCAGTGAGGTCGGTGATAGAACCGACTGGCACGGGGACGCGCAGCGAGAGTCCGGTCAATTTTCCGTCCAGCTCTGGGATGATCCGCCCGATGGTGGCGGCGGCGCCGGAGGAAGTCGGGATCGTAGACAATGCCGCGGCACGAGCGCGCCGGAGATCGCTGTGAGGAGCATCGTGGAGGCGCTGGTCGCTGGTGTAGGCGTGGATCGTCGTCATCAGTCCGGACTCGATGCCGAACGCCTCGTGCAGCACCTTAACCATCGGTGCGAGGCAGTTGGTCGTGCAGGATCCGTTCGAGAATACGTCCTCCGACATGTCGAGGACGTCGTCGTTTACTCCGAGTACAACTGCAGGGACATCACTGTCGGCGGGAGCCGAAATGATCACCTTTCGCGCTCCCGCTGTCAGGTGTTGGCGAGCGTTGACCGAGTCCGTGAATCTGCCGGTCGACTCTATGACGACATCGACGCGTTCGGCTCTCCAGGGGATGAGGGACGGCTCGCGCTCAGAGGTGACGCGAATGCGCTTTCCTGCAAAGAGAATCGCGTCCCCGTCGACCTCGACGCCGTCCAGATGACCGGACACCGAGTCCCACTCCAGGAGCGAAGCGAGGGTTGCGGCGTCGGCGATGTCGTTGATCGCGACGATCTCGACATCTGCATCGCTGCTTAGCGCAGCCCGCAGGTAGCTGCGACCGATACGGCCGAAGCCGTTGATTCCGATACGAACGGACATTGATTTCTCTTTCTCGAGTTGGTCAGTGATCGGTGCAGAGAGCGGACTGGGCGGCGTCGAGCAGGGAAATGGCTCCACGAACCGCCGCGTCCATCGGGCCCTGTTCACCCTGCGCGCGGGCAAGTACATAGCCGCCCTGCAGGACGGCTGCCAGCGTTCGCGCGAGATCCGCCGGGACGATGCTCGTCGGAAGTTCTCCTGCAGCAATCGCGGCAGTGATCGCCCGCTCCCAATGGTTCAGCATGGTGTCGAAGGCATTCGCAACAACTGCGATCAGTTCTGCATCCGTGACCACTTCCGGGTCCTGGGTCATCCGACCCACCCGGCACCCCCGAGTACCCGGCCGCGGCAATGAGAGGTAGCGCTTCATCTGTTCGAGGGGCGAGCCTTCTCCACCCAACGGAGATGACTCGCCCGTCATTTCTCGGGTAACTGCAGACAGCGCCTCTACCGCGAGTTCGTGCTTTCCACTGAAATGGTGATACATGCTGCCCTGGCCAACCCCGGCACGTGTCATCACGTCGCGTGGGCTCGTCGCTGCATAGCCGCGCTCCCACAACAGCTCTGCCATCGCACCCGTCAGCTGGTCCTTTGAGTTCACCAATCGACTGTAACAACTAGTATGTACAACCTCAACGTAGGTTCGACCAACAGGCCGGCCGGGCGATTGTGCGGTGATCGACCAGAGCATCGTTGCCGTTCTGGACGTGGCATCTGCAAGACTCCTGAAATGAAGCACGTCGGGCGCGAGGCAGCGGCACTGCTCAACGGGGCCGGGATCGAACTCAGCGAGGGTCTGACCGACGCAGAGTTCGATTCCGTCCACGAACGCTTTGGATTTCACTTCAACCCAGACCACCGCAGCCTTCTTGCCACTGCGTTACCACTTGGCGACCGTTGGCCGAACTGGCGTAGCGCCGACGACCTCGAGTTGGGTACGTGGCTAGATAAAGTCACCGAAGGTTTCATTTGGGATGCACTGCATCAACAACCACCGTTCTGGCCGGCATCGTGGGGCAGAATGCCCACCTCACCCGAGGACGTCACCACAATCGTGCGTCAACAGATCGGAGCGTGGCCGCGCCTTGTCCCGATCTTCGCTCACCGCTTCACGCCCGCCGCACCCTCCCCCTCGGGATCGCCGGTGATCTCCGTGTGGCAGACCGACATCGTCTACTACGGGGCAAACCTCCTCGAATATCTCGCCAATGAGTTCCCCCTCGGACAGGGCCGAAAGACACTCTCTCCCATTAGCGTCCGCGTACCGTTCTGGTCCCGATTCATCGAGGCGGCCAACCGCGCGGAATCGATCTGACCGGCCAAAGGTCCTGTTCTGCCTGCCAAGAGTTTCGCAGACGAATTTCGCGGGTATTGATCACTTGCGGCGGCGATTTCCAGAGCGAGGGGTCAGCCGCGCAAGGTCTGCCCCCGGCTGTCACTCGCCGGGCGGCGGGCCGCCAAAACCAGCGGGCCGCCAGAAACTATCTGTGCCAGGCGATGATTTCGATGCAAACGACACGACTCGACACCATCCTGATTCTGATCGTCGGGACGGCAATCGGACTGAGCGTCTGGCTGGCTACGCAGGAACCATTCGCGTCGATCGGACTCGGAATCGCAACGGTAGTGATCTGCTGGATCTCTTGCTCGATGATCCATGGCTTCCCACACCGATCGACGAAGGACATGCGTCCGCGCGAGAACCAGGATCGCGAGTCACCGAAACGGCGCTGACGCCGCGTAGGGATGAGGCCAACCGTGGAGGCCCGGACACAGCGAAGTGAGTGGTTCACCTACCGCAGGTGAACCACTCACTTCGGTCAGAGGATCACACCTCGTCAGGTCGCCAGGTCGCGACGGCCCAGATCACAGCGACGTCGAGGGCGATGATCACGATCGACCACAGCGGGTAGTACGGCATCCACAGGAAATTCGCCACGATCGAAAGTGCCGCGATGACGAATGCCATCCCGCGGGCCCACGCCATGCCGACGAACAATCCCAGCGACACCGCGATGCCGATGATTCCGAGCACGATGTGGATCCAACCCCATGTCGTGACATCGAATTCGAAGGTGTAATTGACTCCGACGATCAGCAGATCGTTGTCCGCGAGAGCCGCGATGCCCTGCAGCAACGCGACGATTCCCGCGACGAAGAGCAGGCATGCTGCCGCCACCGTGGTCCCGATGGCAAAGCCTTGTCGGACAGGGTGGTTCGCATGAGATTGGTGCGGAGCAGTCATGACATCCCCTTCTTCGGCGAAATAGCGTGAGAACAGTATTCAAAGGTTCACGCCGCCGGACATCACCCAGCAAGGATGAACAGCCGTCCAACACTGCAATCAAATTTCATGGGAACATATGTTCGATTTCGGTGTACGGTGGAGTCTATGACCGCCACGATGCAACCGTCTCTGTTCGACAACGGTGACCTGGGCGTCTCTTTGGGCGATCTCGAGGGCACGGTGCAGAGACGTATCCTCACCGCCGGCGCATGGGTCGACCATCGCCCGGCCTGGCTGACCGGATCGGAGGCCGTGTTCGACAATCTGGAAGCTACGGTGCCGTGGCGTTCCGAACGGCGTCAGATGTACGACCGCGTTGTCGACGTCCCTCGTCTGGTGTGTTTCTACGCAGAGAATCAACCACTGCCGGACGCACTTCTCACCGAAGCCAAAGACGCGCTGAGCAGTCACTACTTCGACGAACTCGGCGAACCATTCGCCACGTCGGGTCTCTGTTTCTATCGCGACGGTTCCGACAGCGTTGCCTGGCACGGGGACGATACGGGACGAAGTCGCACCGAGGACACGATGGTGGCCATCCTGTCTCTTGGTGCGGCTCGCCCGCTCCTATTGCGCCCTCGTGGGGGCGGCGAATCCATCCGCTTCAATCTCGGACACGGAGATCTACTCGTCATGGGCGGATCCTGCCAACGCACGTGGGAACACTGTGTCCCGAAAAGTGCGCGGGCCCTCGGGCCGAGAATCAGCGTTCAATTCCGCACTCGCGGAGTTAGATAGCGTCGCGGAGTTCGTCTCGCAGCGCCTTCCGATTGAGCTTGCCGACGGCCGTCTTCGGTATGGATTCTGCAAAAACAACCCGACGCGGCTTCTTGTACGACGCCAGTCGCTCGCCGACGTGCGCGACCAATGATGCTTGCAGTACGTCGTTTTCGACGGTCCCGTCCTCGAGTACCACCACAGCCGTGACCGCCTCCACCCACTTGGCGTCGGCGGTACCCACCACGGCGACCTCACGGACAGACGGATGCGTCAGGAGTGCATCCTCGACTTCACGGGGGTAGACGTTGTATCCGCCGCTGATGATCATGTCCGAAGCTCGGTCCTTCAAGAACAAGAATCCTTCGGCGTCGAACTGACCGATGTCACGGGTGTGAACCCAGCCGTCTTCGGTGAAGGTGTCCGCATTCAGTTCCGGTGCATTGAAGTATCCGGCGATCGCCGATGGCGAGCGGATCACGATTTCACCCGGTTCTCCCTGGGGCACTTCGTTTCCCTCGCCGTCGAGCAGCCTGATCTCGACGTCGATGGCCGGCTGACCACAGGACAGCAGGCGATCTTCCGTGTGATCTTCGGGCCGTAAGACTGCAATACACAGCGGTGCCTCGGTCTGCCCGTAGTACTGGAGAAAACGGTGTTGCCCCCACGCCTGCATCGCCCGTTCGATGGTGGCCAGCGGCATCGGCGACGCACCGTAGATCACGGATTTCAGACTCGAGATGTCTGCGCTCGCAAAATCAGGGCGTTCGAGGAGCATCTGAATCATCGTCGGCACCAGATTGATTGCCGTAGCCCGATGCTCGGTTATCGAGTCCAAGAAGGTCGACGGGTCGAAACCGGGGAGGATGACGGTCTTACCGCCACGCAGCCAGAACGGAAGCACGAAGACACCGCTGGCATGAATCAGTGATGCCGCGTGCAGCATCGTGTCGTCCTGAGTCGCCGGAAGCAGATTGAGCAGAACATTGCGGCAGATGCCGGCGTAGCTGCGCTGAGTGTGCTGCGCGGCCTTCAATGTTCCCGTGGTCCCGGAGGTGAACAGCGTCAGGATCACATCGTCGGGAGCTAACTCGACGTCCGGTGTGTCCGACGGCATGCTCTGTGCTTGGTCGAGTAGCGAACGCTGCCGCGCCGAACCTGTTTCCAGCCCGATGAACGTACGTTCGGGGAACCTGGCGGACAGTTCAGCGGCGCGGTCGGCGAGGTCACTACCGAAGACGACGTGCGAGGTGTCGGTGTCCTCGAGCATTCTCGCGTGCTCGTCGAGCGAGAGACGCGAGTTGAGCGGAACCCTGTTGATGCCGGCTTTGACACAGGCAAAATCGACGGGGACGCTGGCAAGAGAGTTGTTGACCAGCAATGCAACCCGTGCACCACGCCCGATACCGAGGGCGATGAATGTATGCGCCAATCGGCTGCTGAGTTCGTCCACTTCCGTGAACGTCATCGATCGATCGCCGAAAACGACGGCTGTTCGCGATCCGTGCTGTCGCGCACCACGGGCGATCAGGTCTCTGGTTATGGGCATCATGGTTCAGTTTCCTCGTTCGAATTCGGGTTGTTCTCGAACCGGCCGTGCCGGCCGGCGCCCGCGGCGAACGCAGCAGCGCCGCGCACACCCTCAGCGATGACAATGGGATTTCCCGCGACGCCCTCGGCCCGCAGTGCTTCGGCAAGTGGTAGATCAAAAGATCGGTAGGCCGACGCGCGATCCGCGAGCATGCAGAGTTGAGGGAAAGCGGACAACTGGTGCGCAAGCTCCTTGGCTGCCTGGAGTGACTGCCCCACTGGAACAACACGATTGGCCAGTCCGAAGGCCAGCGCCTCCGGAGCGTCGACCGGGCGACCGGTCAAGATCATGTCGAGCGCTCGCCCCTGCCCGACGATTCGCGGCAGTCGCACGGTCCCACCATCGATGAGAGGAACTCCCCAGCGCCGGCAGAAGACTCCGAACACGGAATCCTCCTCGCAGATCCTCAGGTCCGCGAGCAATGAAAGCTCGAGCCCTCCTGCAACCGCGTATCCGCTGATGGCGGCGATCAATGGCTTGGACAACACCAACCGACTCGGCCCCATCGGGCCGGTGCCGCCGCCTTCCGGATGCAACTCATGCACGCGGGCGGGGTCGGAGACTGCGGTCAAATCCGCACCGGCACAAAATGTGCCGCCCGCGCCCCACAGAATCGCCACCTTCTGACTCTCGTCCGATTCGAACTCCAGGAAGGCATCACGCAACTGCGCCGCCATCGGCCCGTCCACCGCATTCTTGCGATCAGGGCGATTCATCACGATGACGGTGACGCCACCGTCACGCTCCACATAGACATCGCCACCTGGTCGATCGGAGTCGGTCACGATATTTCCTCACTGCTCGCGGATAAGGTTTCCCGGTACCCACCATGCCACTTGTAACAGAATTTGTCAGGAGTTGTTCAAAAGTTGTTACAAACTGATCGAGGAATGTCCGCAACCCGAGTTGTGCTGGACCTCGCAACAGCGAGCCCGGACACCGAGTTCAGCACCGCTGTGCTGACCCGGGCCGGCGAGATCGTCGGCGTCAGCGCATCGAGCATTCGCGTGGCAACGGGCCGCCTGTGCCGCGAGAACAAACTGCGTCGTACCGCTCGTGGAACGTACGTCCTCAACCCGGACGGTATCCCCACCTACAGCGAAGTGGAGGGGTGGCGAACTCGTACCGATCGCATACGCCCCTGGGACGGCACGTGGATAGCCGTCGAGCACTCAGCGCTCAAACGTAGCGACCGCACTGCCGCCCGAAGACACGATCAGGCGCTGCGCCTTGCGGGCTACGAGGAGTGGAAGCCCACACTCGCCGTCCGCCCGAACAATCTGCTCGGCGGCACGGACAGCGCCCGCCGCACTCTCCGCCGACTCGGCGCCGCCCCCGAATCGGCTGTCATGGAAATCGCTCACTTTGCCCCCGAGGATGATTCGACAATCCGCACACTCTGGAACTCGGAAGCACTGTTGGCCGACATCGCCGAGGCCCGTGAAGCACTCACACAGGCGCAAACACGCCTGGCGACAATCAGTCGCGAGGAGGCGGCCCGCGAATCACTTGCTCTGGGCAGCGCGGTGATCGCGGTCATCGTGCGCAATCCGCTCCTTCCGGAAGAACTCGAACCGACACAGCCACTGCGCGAACTGATCTCGCACATGCTCGAGTACCAGGACGCATCTCGCGAACTGTGGCAGTCACTGCTCCGGTTCTGATCGATTTCTCCCAGAAGGTAATTCAGTATGTTGCACGGCCGCCGCTGGCGTCGTACACGGCGCCGGTCGAGAAACTCACCGCCGACGACGACAGCCAGGAGATCAGTTCGGCGATTTCGTCCGCCTTCCCCATCCGTGCCATCGGCGTCAAAGACTGCGAACGGGCGAGGATGGCCGGATCGGTGCCGGCATTCATAGGACTTTCCACGGCCGCCGGAGCTATCGCGTTGACCAGCACACCGGTGGTGGCGACCTCTTTGCCGAGTGATTTCGTCAGCGCGACGACGGCCGCTTTGGACGCGGAATATGCACTCTGATTCGGGTTTCCGTCCTAGGCCGCAATACTTGCGAGGTTGACAACCCTCCCCCACCCCGACGCAACCATCCCCGGCACGAACGCCCGGCACATCAGGAATGTCCCTTCGACGTTGATGCGGAACGTACGCTGCCAAGCCGCGAGGTCGACGTCGACGAGTAGCGCTGATGGTCCGACGATTCCCGCACTGTTGATCAAGATGTCGACTCTGCCGAGCCTGGTTCGAAGCGCATCGACTGCTGTCGGATCACTCACGTCGAGTTGTTCGTCCGCGCCTTCGGCAAGATCTGCCGTTACCACCCGAACTCCCCTCTCCGTCAACAGCTTTGCACTGGCGGCGCCGATTCCGCTCGCACCGCCGGTAACGAGCGCTGTGACACCCTCTGGGTAACCCTGCATCGCATTCACTCCTGAGTTTCTGTGCGCTACGCACTCAATTTATGTTGCAAACAGGCATAATTGCCGTCACACTGTGTAGAAATTCTGAATATATGGCGTTTGTTGTCAACGTCAAATACCTGGAGGCCTTGCCGATGGAAACCCGCTGGTTGCACGCGTTTGTCGCGGTTGCGGAAGAACTTCACTTCGGGCGGGCCGCATCACGGCTCCAGATGGCCCAGTCGCCGCTCAGCCAGATGATCCGAAAGCTCGAAAAGGACATCGGCGTCAAGTTGTTCGAACGAAGCACTCGCAGCGTCGCACTCACATCCGGCGGACATGCCTTTCTCCCCCACGCCTATCGCGTCATCGAGAACATGGAGACGGCACGACACGCTACGCGCGCGTCGTCGGGAGGCGTCTACGGACGAGTCACAATCGGGTTCACCGGAGTGCTCAACTATCAAGCACTTCCGCCACTGACACGCGCGTTGCGTCAGCGTTATCCGGAAGTCGAACTGACACTCCTCGGCCGGATCATGACGCGCGACGCGGTCATCCAACTCGAGAGCGGCGCCCTCGATCTCGCCTTCGTCGGACTACCCGTGGAATCCGCATCACTGTCTACCCGACTCATCCGACGGGAGGCATTCGGCGCTGTGCTTCCGATCGACCACCCCCTCGCAGAGAGGGACGCGATCGACCTCCGCGAATTGGCCGACGACGGATTCGTGACCACCCCGCTCTCGGCCGGCTCGGCCCTCCAGGAAACCGCGATGCGCGCCTGCATGAACGCAGACTTCAGGCCTCGCGTGGTTCAGGAGATCACCGATCCGTACATGATCCTGATGCTCGTTGCCGCCGGCGTCGGTGTAGCGCTGATGACGTCCGGTATGGCTGCTATCACCCCACCTGGCAGTGTGTTCGTCCCACTCACCGGCGAGCCGACGTTCATGAATCACGGAATTGCCTGGTCACCGCGGCACATGACCGATGCGCTCGCCGTCGCATTGGAGACATCCGAGGAAATTCTGCCGACGCCGGAGATTGAGACCAAAAACGTCATTATCTGAGACTCATTTAGTGTTGGACGCGCCATAGTCCTTCGTGGCACTGTCGTCTCAGCCGCCGAAAGGTGAGGGACGTCACCGATGCGTGGTGCATCTCCAAACGTGCCGCCACGGCCGGCCCATCGGGACGAAAGGACTTCACATGGCACCTCCGATCACCTCCACCGGATCCACGAACTCGACCGAGGAACATCCGAATGCGAACGCGCGCCGCGCCGCCGTTTCGGGCTTCCTCGGCAGCACCCTCGAGTACTACGACTTCTTCATCTACGGCTCCGCGGCCGCGCTGGTGTTCCCCAAGATCTTCTTCCCCGGCGGCGGATCAACGGCAACCCTGCTCTCGATCAGCACCTTAGGTGTCGCCTACGTCGCCCGCCCGCTCGGCGCGGTGCTGTGGGGTCACCTCGGCGATCGGTACGGACGCAAGAACGCGCTTCTCGCCTGCCTGCTCCTCATGGGTGTTGCGACGGTCATCGTCGGTTGCCTGCCGACCTACGACCAGATCGGCATCGCCGCGCCAATCATTCTCGTCTTGCTTCGCCTTCTTCAAGGGCTCTCTGCGGGCGGTGAATCACCCGGCTCTTCGGCACTGACGCTCGAACACGCACCTGATCACCGTCGTTCGTTCTTCACCTCGTTCACCATGAGCGGGATCATGTTCGGCATCGTCGTCTCCAGCCTGGTATTCATCCCAGTGGCGAGCCTGCCCGACGAAGACCTCTACTCGTGGGGTTGGCGAGTTCCCTTCTGGCTCAGCATCATCGTGACCGTCGTCGCGCTGTGGCTACGTCGCGCCCTGGATGAGCCGGAGGTATTCGAGGAACTCAAGGAACAGGACGAGACGGCCGGAATTCCCGTCGTCGAGATGTTCCGCTCGCACTGGCGCACCGTGATCCGTATCAGCATGAGCTCGACCTTCGCGATGATCAACACCATCGTCAACGTCTTCGCCCTGGCGTACGCCGTCGAATCCGGCTTCGAGCGCTCCACGATGCTGTGGGCAATCGCGACCGCCAATTTTGTTGCCGTACTGACTCAGCCGCTGTTCGGCATCCTCTCGGATCGCTACGGACGCAAGCCCATCTTCGTCGTCGGCGCGATCGGAGCCGGCCTGATGATCTTCGTCTTCTTCCATTCGATCGGAACCCAAAGCGTCCCCATGGTCTTCGCTTCGGGAATCGTCATGATCGGCATCTTCTACGCCATGCCCAACGGCACGTACCCGGCGTACTTCCCGGAGCAGTTCCCCGCGAAGGTCCGATACACCGGAATGGCCGTCAGCCTCATGCTCGGACTCCTTGTTGCCGGCTTCACACCGGCTATCGCTCAGGCGATTTCAGCCGGAGACAAGAGCAACTGGACACCGGTCGCCTGGATGTGCCTGGGCTTCGCCGTCGTCTCCGCCATCGCGGCAATGACCGGACCGGAAACGTACCGCACGCCCACAGCAGAACTGGGCCAACCGAAGCCGAGCCTGCCGATCAAGCAGGACTCAGAGCTCACCAGCAACAACGCTTGACCGGACCGGCCCCTCGCGCTGAATTGCCGCGAGGGGCCGTCCCCACTTATGCAGGAGAATGTCATGACCACCGAATACACACGTCACCGTATCGGCCTTGTCGGGTCGGGTATCGCCACCTCACTCTCGCCCGCGTTGCACGCACACGAAGCAGCAGCACTGGGACTCGACGATTACAGCTACGAACTGGTAGATCTCGAGAACCTGAACATCTCGGTCGAGAAAACCGGTGAGGTGGTGCGTGGCGCCGTCGCGGGCGATTTCACCGGACTGAACATCACCCACCCGTGCAAGCAGGTTGTCGTGGACGCGCTCGACGAGCTGTCCGACAACGCGCGGTTGCTCGGTGCCGTCAACACGGTTGTGGTCGACAACGGCCGTTTGATCGGCCACAACACCGACCACAGCGGATTCCTCACAGCACTGCAGCGCGGTTTGCCCGACGCCGCCTTGGACCGAGTGGTGCTTGCCGGGGCAGGAGGGGCGGGTTCCGCTGTGGCATACGCACTCGCCGCCGCCGGCACCACGGATCTTCGCATCGCAGATATTGATCCCGCTCGCGCTGCCGATGTGTGTTCTCGCGTCGCCTCGGCCTTCCCTGGCACGCGCACAACGGCTTTGGCGATCGATGAGATCGCCGTCAACCTGACTACGTGCGACGGCGTCGTCAACGCATCTCCGATCGGGATGGTCGGCCATCCCGGAACTCCGTTCGACCCCGCGGCGCTCCACGCGGGCTTGTGGGTCGCGGACATCGTCTATCGGCCGATGCGCACCGAATTGCTCGACGCTGCAATTACTCTCGGATGTCGAGTCCTCGACGGCGGCCAGATGCTGGTGGCTCAAGCCTCTGACACCTTCACACTCCTGACGGGTGTCGAAGCCGATACGGATCGCATGCGCAGCCATCTGAGCGAGCTGCTCTCCGAGACGGCACGCGCATGAGCACAACCGAACACCTACTTTCTCGCGAAGTACCAGGAGCACTGATGAATGTGACTGCGCCGTTCGCCGAACCTCTCGACATGGGCAGCGTCCGCCTCCGGAACCGGTTCGTGTCGGCCCCGATGGAACGCAACTACTGCGAAGTCGACGGCACCATGACGGACGAGTACATCGCGTACCTCGCCCGCCGCGCCGAAGGTGGTGCTGCACTGATCTTCACCGAAGCGAGCTACGTGCGTGCCGACGGCAAGGGACGCATCCGGCAGATGGGCGTCGACGTCGACGAACGGATTCCCGGCATCAAGAAGATGGCCGACGCGATCCACGCTCACGGCGCCCTCGTCGGAGTCGAACTCAACCACGGTGGACGTACGGCGCAAGGTTCTGTCAGCGGGTTTGTTCCCGTTGCCCCGACACCGATTCCGTGTTTGGTTGTCGGCGGCGAGATGCCAGAACAACTCGACGGCGACGACATCGAGCACATCATCGAATGTTTCGGTGAAGCCGCGGCACGCTGCCAGCAGGCCGGCGTCGACGTCATCTCCCTGCACGGTGGCCACGGGTATCTGATCCACCAGTTCCTCTCCCCTGCTTACAATCACCGCGACGACGAGTGGGCCGACCCCACCTTGTTCGTCAACAAGGTCATCGCCTCCGTCCACGAGCACGCACCGGGAATCACTCTGGGACTCCGATTCTCAGCCTTCGAAGGCATCGACGGCGGACTCGACGCCGAGACAACTCGCGCTCGCATCGGCGCCATCGACACCGACCGACTCGATTTCCTCGACGTCTCGGCCGGCAACTACGAAGCGGGACAGTGGATCATCCAGCCCGGTGAATGGTCGCGCGGTCTCCTCGCGCCGTTCTCCGAGCAGTACCAGCGCGACTTCGACATCCCGGTGGGAGTGGCCGGACGCATCACGTCGCCGGAGATCGCTGCGCGGATCATCGAATCCGGGCAGGCGAACTTCGTCAGCATGGCTCGTACGCTGCACGCAGATCCGGACTTCCCGAATCGCGCCATCGACGGTGGCCGGTACCGCCCTTGCATTGCCTGCAACTACTGCATCGACAGCCTGGCCGCCGGCCCCATTCCCTGCTCCGTCAACCCGTGGGTCGGCCGCGAACTGGATCAGCCTACAAAGCCGGCTGATGCCACCGTGCGGGTCGCCGTCATCGGTGCCGGGCCGTCGGGAATGGCCGCTGCCCGCGACCTCGCACTTGCCGGTCACCGCGTCGACCTGTACGACGAGCGACCCAGCCTCGGTGGCGACTTCGCTCTGGCATCGAAGCTTCACGAGTATCCCGAATATGGACGGATCGTGGACTGGTACGCCGCGGAACTGGCTGAACTCGGGGTCCACTGCCACACCTCGACCCGGGTAGATGCTGCTTTGCTCTCCGGTGTCGATTTCGACGCCATAGTTCTTGCCGCCGGCGGCGTCGGCCCCGTGGTCGATCTCCCCGGAGCAGCAACCCGTACCGTTCGCGACGTCCGCGAATTCCTCGTCTCCGGCGATCCGGCTCCTGCCGCTGTCACCATCTTCGGCGCCGACCGTGAGGCTGCGGCCGTCGCCGACGATCTCCTTCAGAAGGGCACCCAGGTCGTGATGATCGGCCCGCAGGAAACCATCGCGCACGACGTCGGACGCCGCGGAAAGATCGTGCTGCTGCCGCGCCTGGCCGCAAGTGAGAACCTCACGACCTACCTCAGCTCGATCGTCACCACAGTCGCCGCTGACCGCGTCACGATTTCGACGGCCGGTGTGCTGAGCGAGGTCGATGCTCCCGGCGAACTGCTGATCTCGCAAGGTGTCGAGCCGCGTTCGGAACTTCTTGCCGAACTCCGTTCACTGGCACCACGACTCGGAGTACATACCGTCGGCGACGCGAGCGGTGACGGCGGGTCCATCCATGCCGCACTCGTGACCGCAGCCGACGTTGCCGTCGCGATCACCGCCGCCGCTGCGGCACGTCAGGAGGTTCACGCATGACCACACAGGCAGCCACACCCGTGGCAACTGCATTGCCGCCCATTGGACTCGGAACCTGGCCCCTGGTCGGTGCCGACGCCACGAACTCGGTTCTCTCCGGCATCGAGGCCGGGTACCGCCTCATCGACACCGCCGCGATCTACGGCAACGAGGGCGCAGTCGGTGTGGCGCTGGCGGAATCAGGTGTGCCGCGAGAAGAACTGTTCGTCACCACCAAACTTCGTGGCAACGACCAGGTTTCCGGCGACATTCGGGGCGCCCTCGAGCAGAGTCTGGAACTACTGGGACTCGACCAGCTGGATCTGTTCCTGATCCACTGGCCACTCCCGCGAATCGATCGCTATGTCGCGTCGTTCGAGTCGATGCTGGCCTGCCGCGACGCCGGACTGGTTCGGTACGTGGGTGTGTCGAACTTCCTGGAGCTCCACCTGCGCCGCGTCGTCGCCGAAACCGGCGAGGCTCCGGCAGTCAACCAGATTCAGATGGACCCGTCGCTCGCTCGGATCCCGGTTCGCCGCGCCAACGACGAACTTGGCATCTTCACGCAGTCGTGGAGTCCGCTCGGCCGGGGTGACGTGCTCGACAACGCCGTTGTGAGCGAGATCGCCGGTCGAATCGGTTGCACACCAGCTCAAGTGGTCCTCGCTTGGCACGTCGCGCAGGGTGTGGTTCCGGTCGCGCGATCAGCGAACCCGACGCGTCAGGCCGAGAACCTGGCAGCACTCGACGTCACCCTATCCGGCGAGGACATCGAAGCACTGAACAGTCTCGACCGCGGCGAGTCTGCGGCGCGGGACGTCGAAGCAGAGGAACATTTCTGATGACGTTGAAAGTCGGAATCGTCGGCTGCGGCAAGATCGCCGGCAACCATGCCCGCGCGCTGCAACAAGTCCCCGGTGTCGAGGTGATCGGCTGCTGCGATCCCGATCTCGGACGCGCCCAGGAGTTCGCGGCAGCGCACGGCATTCCCGCAGCCGTGAGTTCAGTGGAGCAACTTCTCGCCCTCGGACTCGACGCCTGCACCGTTTGCACGCCGCACCCGGTACATGAAGAGGTAGTCGTGGCCGCTGCCGAAGCGGGTGTACATGTTTTGTGCGAGAAGCCCATCGCAGTCGATGTTGCTGCCGCCGACCGCATGATCGAGGCCGCCGACCGCGCCGGTATCACGTTCGGGGTGCTCTTCCAACGCCGATTCTGGCCGGCAGCACGTCGGATCCGCGACGCCATCGACGACGGGCGGATCGGACTACCCATGCTCGGTGAGGCGTCGGTGATCCTGCACCGCCCGTCTAGTTACTACTCGGCCGATGCGTGGCGCGGACGCTGGGACACCGACGGCGGTGGCGTGCTCATGACACAGGCCGTGCACCAGATCGACATGCTGGCCTGGTTCATGGGCGAGGCCGTCTCGGTCAGCGGCTTCATCCGCACCCACACCCACGGTGAGCACATCGAGACCGAAGACAGCGCGTCAGCTGTGATCTCCTTTGCCTCGGGCGGCACCGCCACCGTCACCGCGACTACCGGTGCCAATCACAATCTGGGTAACCGCGTGACGGTGATCGGGCGCACCGGCGCCATTGCCAGCGTCCTCGAATTTCCTGAAGGGCACGAGGGTGTCAACGAAATCTGGACCGTGCCGGGCGAAGTCGAGTTCCGGTCGCCGTACTCCGCCGACATCGACGCCAATCTCGATGTGGGAGCGGTCAATGCGGCACTGACCGACTTCCACACCCTGCAGGTTCAGGACTTCGCCGACGCGGTCCTGACCGGGCGCGAACCCGCCGTCACCGGTCGAGACGCGCGCGCGTCACTTGCCATCATCGCCGCAATCTACGAATCGTCACGAACGGGCAAGGTTGTCGAGCTGACATCGACACCGACCCTCGCAACAACTGCCAAGGAGCAGAAATGAGTAGCAGTACCCCCCTCACCTACGACGTGGTTGTCGTGGGCTCCGGCGCAGGCGGGCTTTCCACAGCAATTGCCGCAGCACATGGCGGCGCGTCGGTACTCGTTGTCGAGAAGGCCGACACCTGCGGCGGCGCAACGGCCTGGTCGGGCGGGTGGATGTGGACCCCACGCAACATGTTTGCCATCGCCGACGGGGTTGTCGAGGATCGTTCGGCGCCGCGGACGTATCTGGAAAACCGACTCGGCGACAACTTCGACGCCGCCAAGGTCGATGCACTCCTCGACGGCGCCCCGGAGATGGTCGAGTTCTTCGAACGCACGACTGCTCTGAAGTTCGTGCCCGGAGCCAAGATCGCCGATATTCACGGTGACACACCGGGCGCCGGCACGGGTCACCGTTCCGTCGGACCGAAACCGGTGAGTCTGCGAAAGCTCGGACCAGATGTCGCGGCGCTACTGCGTCGGCAGCTGTACGAAACGTCGTTCCTCGGTATGGGCATCATGGCCGGGCCCGACCTGCAGGCTTTCCTGCACTCGACCCGCTCACCAAAAGCCTTTGTGCACTGTGGTGTTCGGGTGACTAAGCACATGTTCGATCTCGCCACCAAGCGTCGTGGCCAGCAACTCGTCAACGGCACTGCGCTTGTCGGCATGATGCTGCGCTCAGCGCTCGATCTCGGCGTCGAGATTCGGGTGAAAACGTCGGCAACATCGCTGCAGACTGACGATGACGGTCGCGTTGTCGGTGTCCGCCTCGAAGGTCCGGATGGCGCGTACTCGGTAACTGCCACGCGCGGCGTCGTACTGGCCACCGGCGGCTTCGCCCAGGACATCGACCGCCGACGTGAACTGTTCCCCCGTACCCCCACCGGAAACGAGCACTGGTCACTCACTCCGAAGACAACCACCGGCGACGGCATCACCCTCGGCGAATCCGTGGGCGGCCGACTCGACCGGACCCTCGCCTCCCCCGTCGCGTACTGCCCCGTCTCCATCGTTCGCTACCGCAACGGCAAGGAAGGTGTGTTCCCGCACATCCTCGATCGCGGAAAGCCCGGTGTCATCGGAGTTCTCGCGAACGGCAAGCGGTTTGTCAACGAAGCACTCGGCTATCACGACTACACACTCGCGATGGTCGAGCAGGTTCCCGAGGGCGAAGAGGTGTGCTCGTGGTTGATTGCCGATCAACAGTATGTGCGATACCTCCCGCTGGGCATGGCGAAGCCCTTGCCGATCCCGATCCAGCCGTACCTGCGCTCGGGGTACCTCACGCGTGGGCGCACTCTTCGGGACTTGGCCGAGAAGATCGGCGTCGACCCCGTGCAGTTGGAGAAAACCGTCGCAGCTTTCAATATCGGGGCCGTGGCCGGTGAAGACCCCGAGTTCAGTCGCGGTACAACACCGTTCAACCGAGGTTCCGGAGATGCTTCCAATCCGTGGCCGAACCCGTCGCTCGCGCCCTTGCAGAAGGGTCCGTACTACGCGGTGAAAGTCGTGCCAGGGAGTTTCGGCACCTTCGCCGGACTGGTCACGGACTCGTCGTCGCATGTGCTCGACGACAACGACCGCCCCATCGAGGGGTTGCTCGCCGTCGGCGTCGATCAGGCGAGCGTGATGGGCGGGCACTACCCGTCCGGGGGCATCAACCTCGGACCGGCCATGACATTCGGTTACCTGGCCGGCCGGGAACTGGCCGGAGCCAAGACAGTTGGAGCGCACGCATGACACTCTCACTTGGACTGGCAGCCCTCACAGTGCTCGACACCGCACCGATGCAGCACGTCGCCTTGGCTGAAAAGCACGGCTTCGACACCATCGGTATCCGTCTGATGCCCGCGGCACCAGGTACGACGGCCTACCCTCTGCACGAGGACAAGCAGTCGTTGGACGAACTGGTGCGTCGACTGGGCGATTCACCGGTCGAGGTATTCGACCTCGAAATCATCCGTCTTGCAGCCGACTTCGACCCCACCGACTACGTTCCGCTGCTCGAAGCCGGAGCACAGCTCGGAGCCAAAGCCGTTCTGGTGGGCGGCGACGACCGCGACCGCGCTCGGCTCACGGACTCCTATGCCCGCCTCGCTGAACTGTGCGCGAACTACGGCATCGTCGCTTCGCTCGAATTCATGCCGTGGACTGCGGTGCCCGATGCGCGTGCGGCCATCGAGATCGTCTCGGCGGCAGACGGTCCGGCTCGTAGTGTCCTCGTCGACGCATTGCACACCGACCGCTCGGCGACAACGCTCGAGGATCTTGCGTCCATCCCGCGCGAGTGGTTGCACTACGCCCAGATGTGCGACGGTTCGACCCCCGCTCCCACTGGGGACGCAGAGCTGATCCGTCAGGCCCGCGAGGAGCGTCTGGTGCCCGGCACCGGCGGCATAGCCCTGGCCGACATCTGGTCGACTTTGCCTGCCGGACTGCCGGTCAGCATCGAACTGCCCAACGAGCCACTGCGTCAGGCCGTCGGCACCGACGCCTGGCTGGAGCGCCTGGTCGAGGCCACGCGAAAAGTGTTGGCCTAGCGGCCCTGTGCGCCTTTTTGGTAGTTGGCGCTACCAAAAAGGCGCACGGGGGCGTCAGCCCCTCCGAGCCGCAACGGCCTGCGCCAGACGGTCCAACTGCGCTGCGGTGGTGGACCAGTCGATGCACGCGTCGGTGATCGACTGGCCGTAGGTGAGCTCGTCCGCCTTGCCCAAGGTCAGGTCCTGACGGCCGGCCTCGATGAAACTCTCCAACATGACGCCGGCGATTCCCTGCTCGCCCTCGGTCAGACGTCGGGCAATGTCGTCGAGCACGATGACCTGACGCTCATGGTCCTTGCTGCTGTTACCGTGGCTCGCGTCGATGACCACGCGCTCGGGCAGGTTCGACTTACGCAGGCGGGCAAGGGTGTCCGCGACTGTCTCGGCATCGTAGTTCGGTCCGTCGCTACCACCACGAAGAATGACATGGCAGTCGGGGTTGCCCGCGGTACGGATCAAGGCAGCCTGGCCGTCGAGGTCCGTTCCGGGGAACACGTGGCTCGCTGCCGCGGCGCGGGTGCCGTCGACGGCTACCTGTACGTCGCCTTCGGTGGAGTTCTTGATACCGACGGGCATGGACAGCGCGCTGCACAGCTGACGGTGAACCTGACTGGCGGCGGTCCGGGCGCCGATCGCACCGTAGCTGACCAGGTCGGCAATGTACTGAGGCATGATCGGATCAAGGAACTCGCAGCCGACAGGCAGGCCCAGGCTCGACACATCGAGAAGCAACTTGCGGCCGATACCGAGCCCGGTGTTGATGTCGAACGTGCCGTCGAGGTGGGGGTCGTTGAGCAGGCCCTTCCACCCGAGTGTGGTGCGCGGCTTTTCGAAGTAGACGCGCATGACGATGTGCAGATCGTCCCGCAGTTCTTCGGCCTTGGCGGCCAACCGGCGGGCGTAGTCCATCGCCGCTTCCGGATCGTGCACAGAGCACGGACCGACTACGACGATCAAACGATCGTCGTCACCGTTGAGGATGTTGATGGTGTCGGCCCGACCGGTGCGCACAGTGGCGGCCGCGACCTCGTCCGGAGCGTGCTGAGCACGAACAGTCGCCGGTGACACGAGCGGACTGATACTCACAGTGCGCTGATCGTCGAGGCTGTCCGAAGCTGCGGTGGTGTCGATGGTGACAGTCATGGGGTTTTCGGTTTCCTGTTCTCAGGCCGACCCCAGAGATGAAGAGAAACTCCAGCGAGCCGGTCTGTAGTCCGGCTCTTGGGTGGAGGTTGTCAGCGCGTGGTTACGCCGGCAGGCCCACCCGGGGCCGGCCTGCTAAACCAGAAATAGACGCGCTGCATGTCGGCCACGATACCTCGAGTTCGGATCAGATGGGCGCGCCCCTCCACAACGAGCCGAATCCGAGGGGAGAGTCCCGTGGCACGAGCCCGTGACGAATGGCCAAATCCGCTGAGCGATTGGCGCTTTCGAGCAAGGCTGCGGCTACGGAATTCGAATACGTTGGTCAGGCACCTGCCAATGCCCGGAACATCAGATGGAGCTACGCCTTCTCATGCCTGTGATCGAATCGACCGAAACCTTCCACCCGACGATGTCCCCTTTTGCGACCGATACCCCCTTGCCGTCGACAAGAGATGTGGACGGCGAGTTCACCCGTCTGATCGATTCCTTGACACGACGCGGATTCCTGGCCGGTGCGGCGGCGCTCGGTGCACTAGGCGCACTCTCTGCATGTTCGGGCGAATCCAGCGGCACCGAAGCCTCCGACGAGTGGGTCGACATCGTCGTCGCGGACCAGGCCTACCGCCTCCCGCGGGACCCCAAGCGCGTCGTGGTGCTCGAAGCTCGAGGCGCCCTCGATTTTGCACTACTTGCCGAGTACCCGATCGTCGCGACCAATTGGGATCCGAAGTCTCAACTCATGCGCCAGGTACCCGCCGGCGCGGCTCGCCTCGGTGGGACGAACAACGAACCGAATGCCGAATCGATACTGAGCCACGACCCCGATCTTTTGGTCGTCGGGAAAGGCTGGTGGAATTACTACCAGGACAAGGGCCTGCTCGGCACTGACATCGCACCGGTGCTCGTCGTCGACGAGGGCACGACGGGCTCGTCGTGGAAGCAGGCCATGACCGCGCAGCTCACGGCTCTCGATCGCCGCGAAGTCGCCGAACGCGTCATCGCCCGATACAACGCCGAACTTGCACAAGCGCGGGCCAAGATCGGTGGTCTCCTCGAAGGCAAGTCGATTGCGATCGCCGGCGCAGACAGCGGTCAGATCTGGCTGCAGAACAACACGTTCGCCGTGTCGGTTGCGCAGGACCTCGGCTTGAACGTCTTGACCGACGCTGCCCATGCCGCACCTGATCGGAAGGATTCGACTTTCTACAGCCTCGAGGAGCTTGCGATCTTCGACCAGGCCGACTTCGTCTTGCTACAGAACCCCGACGCTGTGGAAGCCGAGTCGCCCACGTGGAAACGAGTCCGCGCTGTCCAGGACGGCCATGTCGGGCATCTGCGATACGACCTCAACAACGGCCTCGCTCTGACTGCGATGGCCCTGGCCGCTGATATCGCCGAGCAGGTACAAGTCATGCGCTGACGTCTGTGCGGGCATTGGATCGGCGCGTGAGTGACCGGTGGGGTCACTCACGCGTCCAAACGGAATACACCTCGCACCTGGCGTACGCCGTTGATCTGCACCTCGACGGCATGTTCGCCGGCGTAGTACTTCCGGGTGCTGATCGGTTTGAAGGAATGCCTCTTCGCGATACGGGCCGGCACCCCGGGTTCCAGCGTTCGTGTTGTCAGTTTGAAGACCTTGGGCGTCGTGGTCCCGTTGGCCTTCACGTGGTGGACGATGTAATCGATCACGACGGTGACTGACTCGCTGCCATTGTTCGTGACGGCGAAGTCGAAGGTGAGTTCTCCACCCGCATCAACTGTTTCGCGGTCGATGACGAACCCCTCGACCACGACGTCGGTGGGCGGCGAGAACCCCAAGAGGGACAGAGCATCTGGATCGCCGGCCTTGATCAACGTCCGCAATGCATGTTTGACGATTTTCAGTGTGTTGGCATCCGGTGTCTGCAGCCAACGCTTCGCAGTCGATACTGCGAGCGCAGCGTCAGCACGACTGAGATCGTTGAGATGGTTTGCGACCGAACGTCGTACATATTCCGAATCATCCCGATACAGCTCGTCGAGAATGACGATTGTCGACTCGGGACGCGCCGTCAATTCTTTCACTCGTCTTCCCCAGGGCAAACGAGTACGAGTGCCTTCGGTCGCCAAGCGCCGGACGTGTTCGTCTTCATGGCCGGTCCAGGTGAGTGCGATCGCCAGCGAACGGTCAAGGTTCGTTTCGAGAAATGAGCGAATTGCGAATTCGGCCGTCAGACGCGACGTCAACTCGGCAAGCAGAGCCATTCCCTCGTCGAAATCCGACTCGGAGCCACTTCGTGTCGCCGTGACGGCGACGGCTTCGGTCACCGGCCAGATCATCCAACCGGTGAAGGTCTCTTCTGAAAGCGCACGGCGGATGATCTCGGCGAAGGCCGGAAGATCCTGAGGCAGTTCGGCAGTCATCGCGTCCCGCACAACGCGCGTACGTTCGCCGAGACTCATACCGTCGAATTCGGATGTACTACCCCGAACGAGGGCGAGGCGTGTGTGACCGGAGGCTCGCTCTAGACAGCCTGCCAGATCGGCGACGACGGATTTCCCGAGCAGTTCGTCAGCGGTGGGCATCAGGGGCACACCGTGAGAGCGGAAATCCGATCACCGTCGAGAGTGAAATGGTGATGTAACTGGACGGGGCTTCCGGGAAAATCACCCTCGACCTTCACCGACACGACAACGGCCGAGCCTGGGGTGTTGACCGACTCGATCTTCTGGGTGAAGGTGAACGCCGTCGACACGGCGGACTTCCACGCCACGATTTCTTCGATCCCGACATACGTCCGGCCGTCGTCACGAACCACTGCGTCTTCGGTGAAAACGCCGCGGACGTCGCCGCCGTCGAAATACGCGCGCGCTGCGCCTGGCACCTTCGCTGAGTCGATCATTCGCGAAGAGTACTGCTGGGGTCCGACAGGTTCGGCGAACTCACTGCCCGAGCAGACGCCGCCAACTGAATCTCCATCAACAGCCTGGCCGACGGCTCGGAGAGGTCGGTATCCGTGATCTCCTCGACCCTCTTGATCCGATACCTGAGGGTGTTCGGGTGAATCCGAAGCTGCTCGGATGCACGTCGGACATCGCCCGAATGTGCGAGGTAAACGGAGATGCTTTCGCGCATGTTCGACCCGTTGCGTCTGTCGTAGACGTCCAGGGCGTCGACTCTCGGATCGTGCAGTTGCTCGTCGGCCGCAATGGTGTCCATGATTTCGCCCAGCAGCACCGGTGTGCGCGAGTCCGCGAGGGTGGTCACACGAACATCCCCCGACGTTCCGTCCAAGACCCGATCCACTTCGGCCCGAGCCTGGGCCACCTCCGCAAGCGTCGAAACCGGCGACGAGACCGCGGCCCGTAGCCCCGAAGGCGACACCTTGTCCAAACGCGCGACAACTTCGCGGGTCCACGAGACTGTGGATTTCACGGATTGGGTTCGCGGAAACAGCACATAGATCCGGGTGCCGACGGCACTCACCAGCGATTCACGCTGAAAGGCGCTGGCGTGCAGTCGCAAAGACGACACGAGTTCGCCCGAAGACGGCAGCCCACCGTTTCCGATACTCGCCACTCCGACCACCATCGCCGGTCCGGACATCGGGATGGTCAACGAGGCCGCGAGCGAAGGAACGTCGACACCGCCGCCGCGAACCCCGAGCAACCGCTGAATCTGTATCGCCTCGTTACTCGGCGCGTCTCGGAAGCGCGAAATCAGCCGAGCAGCAACGGCCGCGGCACCGCGGAGCACGCTGTCGGCATCGCCGGCAATGGGAACCGGGCCTTCCTGCACCCAGATCGTGCCGAGAAGATCAGAGCTGAAACCGCTCTCCCCCTTGACATTGTCGGATATTCTCCGAATCGGAACCACCAACCGTCGCCTGATCGCAAGGTCGTCGTGAGCGGGCACCTCCACTACGTCGTCGCTTCGCCGCAGGCTCTCGAAGACGCCCCACTCCTGTAGCTTTCTGAGGTATTCGCGAGGTCCTTCGCGGCCGAGGATTGATTGCCGACGTAGCTCGTCCGCAGCATCTCCCGATGCCGAATAGGCCAAGACGTGGGAATGCTCGTCCTCGATGCTGACCATCCCCCGCGTGATTGCGGCGACGTTCTGCGCCAGCTCGAACAAGTCTGTGTCACTACCGAATACGATGTCGTCCGAATCCTGTCGGGACACCGAATGATCGAGCACGCCCCGGATGGTCGTGAACAATCGATCCCAACGAGCATCCGGATGGACCGCTATCAAGGCGATCCCGGCGCGCTGTGCCGCCGCACGCACCGACGTGTCCGAGGCCTCCTTCGACATGACGGCCCGAGGCGCTGATCCCTTCTGATCGAGGCGGTTCAGCCAGGCCGCCAATTCGGCTGCGCCGATACCGACAGCGAGCCAGAACTCAGAGGATTCGACGGCCGCGGTTCTGGGGCGCGTGAGGTCCCCGACCTCTGCGAACACCACGGAGTCGACGAAGACGTCATCACCCGACGGCGCGAGGACGAGCTCGACAAAAGCTCCGCCCAGCGCCCGAAGGACCGCGTCGAGCCTGACCCCACGGATAGACACGTACCACCCACTCCCCGGACCGTCGCAACGCCTCAACTTCGAGAATAGTGCATTTTCCTGCGAAAACGGTTCAGCCGATCGGACAAACACGGACACCGATGTTTGGCCGCTCAGCGGATTACTCGCCGACGTCTTTCGACTTGACTGGTTCACGACACGACAACTGCCCACTCCTGAGTCTGCCGAAGGATCGTCATGGACGCCGTTACCAATGTCCCCCACCCAGCCAACGAACCGGTGAACAATTACGCGCCGGGAAGCCCGGAACGATCGCGCCTCCGTACGAAACTGACCGAACTGGCCGAATCGCCGACCGACATCAGGCAGGTCATCGGCGGCATCCACCGAACTGCGGAAGGTAAGCGAGAGAGCGTTGTTCAACCACACCGTCACAGTTCGGTGCTCGGATCGTATGCGGGCGCAACCCACTCGGACGTTCGTGATGCCATCGACGCCGCCGCACTCGCCGCCCCGGCCTGGCGCGACCTCTCGTTCGACGACCGCGCTGCGGTCTTCCTCCGCGCCGCCGATCTACTTTCCGGCCCGTGGCGCGAAACCATCGCCGCCGCAACAATGCTCGGCCAGTCGAAGACCGCATACCAGGCCGAGATCGACGCGCCCTGCGAACTGATCGACTTCTGGCGTTTCAACGTCGCGTTCGCACGTCAGATACTCGCCGACCAACCCGTTTCCGCTCCGGGAGTGTGGAATCGCGTCGAATATCGTCCACTCGAAGGTTTCGTCTACGCGATCACTCCCTTCAATTTCACCGCCATCGCCGGAAATCTCCCCACAGCACCGGCCCTGATGGGCAACACCGTGATCTGGAAGCCGTCACCCACGCAGGCCGTCGCGGCGTACCTGACAATGCAACTACTCGAAGCTGCCGGCCTCCCGCCCGGGGTGATCAATCTTGTTCTCGGCGACGGCCCCTTGGTGTCCGAGGTCGCGCTTGCCGACCCCCGACTGGCGGGTATCCACTTCACCGGATCCACCGCAACGTTCCAGCGTTTGTGGCGTGAGGTCGGAGCCAACATCTCGAACTACCGGACGTATCCGCGTCTCGTCGGCGAAACCGGCGGCAAGGATTTTGTACTCGCACACAGTTCCGCTGACCCGGACGTACTCACGACGGCATTGATTCGCGGGGCCTTCGACTACCAGGGCCAGAAATGTTCGGCCGCATCACGGGCGTTCATCCCGAAGTCGGTGTGGGCCAAGATGGGCGACACGTTCATCGACACTGTGTCGTCGCTGAAGTACGGAGACGTCACCGACCTGACGAACTTCGGCGGCGCCGTCATCGACCAACGTTCGTTCGACCGAAACGCCGCCGCGATCGTCCGCGCCAAGTCGACCAGCAGCCTCACCATCGCAGCAGGCGGCGACTACGACGACCGTGAAGGATTCTTCATCTCACCGACGGTCCTACTCGGTGACGACCCGAGCGACGAAGCCTTCAGCACCGAGTACTTCGGTCCCATCCTTTCGCTTCACGTCTACGACGACTCCGCACCGAATGCCTACGCCGACATCCTCGCGCGCGTCGACAGCGGATCCGCTTACGCCCTGACCGGCGCCGTGATCGCCACCGACCGTGCGGCCGTCGATCAAGCTCATCATGGTCTGCGGTTCGCCGCCGGAAACTTCTACGTCAACGACAAGCCGACGGGAGCGGTAGTCGGACAACAACCCTTCGGAGGTGCGCGGGCTTCCGGTACCAACGACAAGGCCGGTTCGCCGCAGAATCTGCTCCGTTGGGCGTCGACACGCACCGTCAAGGAAACCTTCGTTCCTCCCACCGATCATCGTTACCCCCACCAGGACGTCGATCCAGCCGAGAGCGAGAACCGTTGATGAGTGCCGTCTCGCTGAGCAACCCACTGCGCCCGGTACTCCTCGCGGCGGCACGCTCGTCGCGACTGGAGAAGACAGTCTCCGGGATGACCTTGACCCGCAAGCTTGTAGACAGGTTCGTCGCCGGGGACGCGGAACCCGCAGCGATGTCAGCGGTGCGCAACATCCTCACCAGTGGCCGGTTCGTGACGGTCGACTACCTCGGCGAGGACACCACCGATCCGGCTCAGGCAACAGCTACCGTCGACGCCTATCTCTCCCTTCTCCGCTCGTACGCAACGCTTTCCGAGATTGCCGGGACGCAACACTCCCTGGAGGTTTCGCTCAAGCTCTCCGCGTTGGGGCAGTCACTTCCCGGTGACGGCGAGAAGATCGCCCTGGCGAACGCTCACCGAATCGTCACAGCGGCAGACGAAGTGGGCGCGTGGGTCACCGTCGATGCGGAGGATCACACCACCACCGACTCGACACTGTCCATCGTCGAAGAGTTGCGCCGCGACTTCCCGACGCTCGGCACGGTCCTGCAGGCGTACCTACACCGCACCGAGGCCGACTGCCGGCACTTCTCCGGATCAGGTTCACGAATTCGGCTGTGCAAGGGTGCATACAAGGAACCGGCCGGCGTCGCGTTCCAAAAGGCCGCCGAAGTCGACGCGTCGTACGTGCGTTGCCTGAAGGTCTTGATGGAAGGTGACGGATACCCGATGGTGGCCTCCCACGATCCCACCATGATCGACGCCGCCCTCGGACTCGCCACACTGACCGAGCGGACAGCCGCGGATTTCGAGTTCCAGATGCTCTTCGGCATCCGCGACGGCGAACAACGCAGATTGGTAGCCGAAGGCAATCACCTGCGGGTCTACGTTCCCTACGGCAGCCAGTGGTACGGCTACTTCATGCGTCGCCTCGCGGAAAGACCGGCCAACCTCATGTTCTTCATGCGCTCACTCGCTTCCAACAACTAGACACCGGAAACCGGTGGCAGCGGTGGCAACTCGAGGTTCTCGCGAAAGGTATCGCCGACGTAGTCGGATCCCACGATTCCGCGCTTGCGCAGCTCCGGCAGCAGCCCGTTCGTGACGAAATCGCGTGTACGCGGATCCGCAAGGTCACCGAGCGTGATGACGTCGAGTACGCCCGCGTCGTATCGTTCCTCGATCGCGTCCGCGAGCTGTTCCGGGGTGCCCGCCGCTGCCCAGTGGCCGGTGTCCTTGGACGCGATGATCAACTCACGCAGAGTCTTTCCTTGTGATGCGAGCTTGCCGAAGATCTCGACCCGGCCCCGCCGTCGATTCACCGACGACGGGTCCGGCAACAACGACTCCGGGATCGGCCGATCCAGCGGCAATTCCGAGAAATCCACGCCGCCGCCGAACATGTCGGCAAGCCTGGTGCGTCCGGCGTCGAAGTCCGTCGATTCCTCGGCTTCTCTGACCAATCGTTCGACTTCGGCTTCGGTAGCGCCGTACGTTGCGTGGAACGAGCTGAAAATCAGTGGCAGTTCGTCCCCACGCCCCAACTCTGCCGCCCTGGCGCGGATCGTCTTCGTGTAGGTGACCGCGTCCTCGAAGGTTGCGAGAGAAGTGAATACGACCTCGGCGAAGCGAGCACCCAGTTCGATACCTCCGGCAGATTGGCCTGCCTGGAATTGGACCGGACGACGCTGCGGCAGGGATGGAATGTTCAACGGCCCCTGCACGGTGAAGTACTTGCCTCGGTGCTCGATGGGGACCACCCTCGACGGATCTAGCACCGCAGAGCCCTCTGCCTGGATCAAGGCGCCGGGCTTCCAGCTGTCGAAGAGCGCGCTGACCACCTCGAGCGATTCGGCCGCTCGAGCGTACCGCTCCTCCGGACTCGGTAGGTCCAGGTCGCTGTAGTTCTCTTCTCCGAGTGAGGATGTGACGGCATTCCATGCGGCTCGACCATTGCTGACGTGGTCCAGGGTGCCGAACAACCGTGCCAGGTTGAATGGGTGATGAAACGTCGTCGTGACGGTGGCGATGAGCCCCACATGGGTGGTGACCGCACTCAGCGCGGCAAGGAAGATCAACGGCTCCTGCGCACCGATCGCGCCCTGCGCACCGAAACTCAGCAGGTCGGCGGCAAACAGTCCGTCGATCTTGTTCGCCTCGGCCGTCTTTGCGACGTCGATCGCGGACGCGACCGTCGAAGTCGTCGGATCGATCGCGGCGTCGTAGATACTCACCGCCCCGCTGACACCGGTCACCGTCTTGAGTGGACGCCTACGATCGGCCACCGACCATCCTCCTGGCTTCGCGAAATCTGTTCCGAATTCACAACGCTAGACCGATCCTGGCTCCCGACAAGGAATTCACTCAGCCTGGTTCTATCCCTCCGAACGCCGCTTGGTCACGCCCCGGATTTACGGGCACGATAGGCGGCGACGTGCGCCCTGTTCCCACAGTTCCCGGTGTCGCAGTATCGCTTCGAACGATTGCGCGACAAATCCACGAAGACCGCTTCGCAGTCCGGGGCCTCGCACCATCGCAACCTCGAGAATTCGTCGGTTCGGATCAGATCGAGCACACCCATCGCCGCTTCTGCGGCCATCCGGTCCACCAGTGGCGAATCGTCAGCGGTGACGTGCAGGTGCCAGCCGAGATCATCGTGCCTGGTGAGCCGCGGCCTCGCGCCCGATTCGAGTAGCAGTGTGTTCACCACCTCGACGGCGTCGTCCACTCCCGCGGCTTCCCAGAACTTTCGCAGTCGTGGACGCAGCGCACGAACCGCCGTCAATTCCTCCGGTGTGCCGTCCCGCCTGCCGGTCCAGCGATCCGCGTCGAGAAACCGTGTCAGCTCCTCTTGATCCGGAAGCAGTTCGGCCCCGCCGCGGGCCGTGTTGACCAACGACGCGGCGAAGACGAGCGCCGATTCCGTGTCACCAGCAAAATGCACTTTGACTCCTGAGCCGTATCAACCTAATGTCAGCATCGTAATCGCTTTTACTCCTGACGGGTGACGACGTGAACTCTCGCAACGGCTTGATCTTCGCTCTGCTGTCCGCGGCAACGTTCGGCGTATCGGGCCCGTTCGCGAAATCTCTCATCGAATCAGGGTGGTCCCCCGGCGGCGCAGTGTTCGCGCGCGTTGCCGGCGGCGCACTGGTGATGATGGTGATCGCCGTAGCCACCCAATGGCCTCGCCTACGACAGGTGAGCACCCACACGCGAACGGTACTGCTGTACGGGGTGTTCGCGATCTCGGGCGTTCAACTGTGCTTCTTCAATGCCGTGCAACATCTTTCGGTCGGCGTCGCATTGCTTCTCGAGTACCTTGCACCGATCATCGTCATCGGGTGGGTGTGGATAACCAAGGGCGCGCGTCCGAGCGTGCAGACGCTTCTCGGTGCGGCGGTGGCCTTGATCGGCGCCGCCGTGGTGATCGACGTCTTCGGATCGGCAGAGATCAGTGCCGTCGGAGTCGCCTGGGGACTGGCCGCCGCGGCATGCCTTGCAGTCTATTTCGTCATTTCCGAACGTGCGGACGGTGATCTCCATCCTGTTGTGCTCGCGGCATCGGGGCTCACGGTCAGTGCAGTGGTCATCGGCGCGCTCGGACTCGTAGGCGTCCTCCCCCTCCATTTCTCGGCCTCGAACGCCGTCGTGGCAGACCATTCGGTGAACGTGTGGCTGCCGGTGGTGGTCCTGGTCCTGGTCAGCACTGTCATTGCCTATCTCACCGGCATCGCCGCGATCACGCTGCTGGGGCCGACAATCGGGTCTCTGGTAGCGCTGACCGAAGTGCTGTGCGCGGTCGTCGCCGCGTGGATCCTGGTCGGGGAATCCGTCACCGCACTCCAAGCTGTAGGTGGCGCAGCAATCATCGCGGGGTTGGTCCTCGCGCGCCTCGGTCAGGTTGCACCGAAACAGATACCGGCCGACCCGATGACAAATGTCATGGCAGAAGAATGACGGACAGACGAGGGATCACGACCTCGAAGCGAGCAGATTCTATGTATGACCTCAACACAGGCACGGCATTCACCACAGGCACTGCATACACTCACTGAAGGATCGGCACACGACGCCGTCCGGTTGACCGGACTTCGCAAGAGTTTCGGAACCGTCGACGCCGTCAAAGGTATCGACCTGAGCATCCGCCCCGGCGAGATCGTCGCGTTCCTCGGCCCGAACGGCGCAGGCAAGACGACAACCATCGACATGATCCTCGGCCTGTCCCGGCCGACGTCAGGCGAGGTGAGCGTCTTCGGAATGTCACCTCGATCGGCGATTGCCCGCGGACTCGTCTCGGCAGTCATGCAGACCGGCGGACTACTGAAAGAGCTGACGGTTGCCGAGACTGTGCAGCTGACCGCCAGCCTGTACTCCCAATCCCGTCCGGTCGACGAAGTGCTGGGGAGAGCCGGAATCCTCGACATCTCCGATCGCCTGGTCAGCAAATGCTCAGGCGGACAACAACAGCGATTGCGATTTGCGATGGCGTTGCTGTCGAACCCGCAATTGCTCATTCTCGACGAGCCCACCACCGGCATGGACGTCGAAGGGCGTCGGGACTTTTGGTCCGCCATCCGCGCCGACGCAGATCACGGTCGCACTGTGCTTTTTGCGACGCACTACCTCGAAGAGGCCGATGTCTACGCCGACCGCATCATCCTGGTCAGGCAAGGCACCGTGGTCGCAGACGGGACCACCGCCGAGGTCAAGGCGATGGCGTCCGGACGCACCCTGCGCGCGACTGTTCCAGGCATCACCGACGAACTCCTGCGAGCCATACCGAACTCCGACGCCGTCGAGGTGCGCGGTGAGTCGCTGCTCGTGCACTCGGGTGACACCGATGCCGTTGCACGGTTCCTGTTGACCAATACGCAGGCTCGCGATCTCGAAATCGTCTCGCGTGGCCTCGAAGACGCATTCATCGCACTCACGTCGAACAACTCCGAAGGACAGAAGTGATGACCACTGCAACCGAAGCGAACACCTACGGAGCCGAGCGAACCGTCGTACCTCTCGGCGGATTCAACACGACGCTACTGCGACTGGAATTTCGTCGTCTGACTCGCAACCGGCGCACGATGATCTTCACGCTCGTCATGCCGGTTGTCTTCTTCCTCGTCTTCGGTCTCGGTCAAGGCGACGACGACCACGGGATCGGGCACGGCAATGTTGCCGCGTACATCATGATCAGCATGGCCCTGTACGGCGCGATGCTGGCCACCACCAGCGGCGGCGCGATGGTCTCGATCGAACGAGCGTCCGGGTGGAGCCGACAACTTCGGCTGACTCCCCTGACCCCGGTCGCCTACATCGCCGTCAAACTGATCATGGCGATGCTGCTCGGTCTCGTCTCGATTCTCGTGGTCTACGTCGTCGGCGCGTTCACCTCGGCGCAGATGGACGGATCACTCTGGTTCACAACGGCATTGATCGCCTGGCTGGGATCGTCGATCTTCGCGGCCTTCGGCCTGTTCATGGGGTACCTACTCCCCAGTGAGAACGTCATGCAGTTGCTCGGACCGGGACTGGCTCTGCTCGCATTCGGCGGCGGACTCTTCGTACCACTCACCGACGGTTCCGTATGGGCGACCATCGCACAGTTCACCCCGATGTTCGGCATCAACGCCCTCGCCCACGCACCGTTGACGGGCAATAGCATTCACTGGACCTGGATCGTCAATATCCTGGTGTGGTTCGCCATCTTCGCCGGCGGAGCGATCTGGCGGTTCCAACGAGATACGGAGCGTGTGTAGTTGTCGCAAACGACTGACCGAGAAGATTCCGTCGCGCTCCCGCGGCGGAATCGTTTCGGCGTTCTCTTCGCGGCGGTCTGGATGGTATTTCTCGGCGGGCCGCTGATCGAGGGATGGAATCTGCGCGACGAACTGCGCGGCTGGACAGGGATTCTCGCGACGGTCGCCTTCAGTGCGCTCTATCTCTACACGTTCGCCACAACGCAGCAGCGGCGTCGAATGACAATGACTCGGCCGACGATTCGCGAAGCTGCACTGGCTTTGGCCGCCTTGACCGCGTTGGCCGCCGTGATGATCGTGAGCGTCGGGCCGACAGGTTTGGCAGCAGCACCGTACCTCGCGGTGACAGCGGTGACACTGTTGCCGACCGTCGCCGGCGGCATTCTCGCCTTGGTGTTCGCGGCCTCCGTGGAGATAGTCAGCCTCTCGTCCGGATGGGGGAACTACTCCGGACTCTCACTCGGAGTCTGCGCGGCCGCGTTCGCGACCTGGGGAATCATGTCCCTGATCAGCCGCAACTTCGCCATACTCCACGAACGCGAAGAGCAGGAGCAGCGGGCAATCATGGAGGAGCGAACGAGGATGGCGCGGGATCTGCACGATATCCTCGGGCACTCGCTGACCGTCATCACGATCAAAGCCGAACTGGCCAATCGCCTACTCGATGTCGATATCGAACGTGCGCGCAACGAACTCGACGACCTCGAAAGGCTCTCTCGAGACGCGCTGGCGGACGTGCGCTCGGCCGTCGAAGGATTTCGTGGGATTTCTCTTCCCGTCGAGATAGCCCGAGCGCGAGAGGCATTGCGTGCGGCTGGTATCGAAGACGACGTGCCGAGCAGCACCGACATGGTTCCCACGCGTCTTCGGGAACTCTTTGCATGGACGATCCGTGAGGGCGTCACCAACGTCGTTCGACACAGCGGTGCGACCCACTGCCGGATCACGGTCGACGAAAATAGTGCGTCGGTCGTCGACGACGGACGAGGGGCCGAGTCGACGTCTTCCGGAAACGGTCTGATCGGATTGCGCGAGCGCGCCGGAGCGTCGGGCGCACGAGTGATCATCACTCATCCCCAGCCGCAGGGGTTTGCACTTCAGGTAGTCGAACAGGAGACAGAGTGAACAGCCAGGGCGATCGAGCAACCATACGGCTGCTCTTGGCGGACGATCAGGCGCTCGTGCGAGGAGCTTTGGCCGCGCTGCTCGATCTGGAATCCGACCTGTCCGTGGTGGCCGAGGTCGGTCGCGGCGACGAGGTGGTGTCCGCCGTTCTCGAACACCGCCCGGACGTCGCGCTTCTGGACGTCGAGATGCCCGGCATGGACGGAATCGCCGCGACGGCGGCCCTCCGCGAGGCAGCACCCGACACCCGGGTTCTGATCGTCACCACGTTCGGCCGTCCCGGATTTCTTCGTAAAGCCCTGCACGCCGGGGCCGGCGGGTTCGTCGTCAAGGACACCCCCGCCAGGCAGCTTGCCGACGCGGTCAGGCGTGTCCACGCCGGACTGCGCGTCGTCGATCCCACCCTTGCGGCCGACAGCCTCGTCAGCGGCGAGTCGCCCCTGACGGAGCGTGAGACCCAAGTACTGCGCGCCGCTCACGACGGCGCACCCGTGGCAGCCATCGCAGGGGCGCTCTTCTTGTCCGCAGGGACAGTTCGAAATCATCTGTCATCCGCGATGGGTAAGACGGGTGCGTCGACGCGCGCGGAAGCCGTCAGAATCGCCGAGTCGAACGGCTGGCTCTGATCCGCGCGTCTGGAATAGCCTTCCCCGGCAAATAGTTCGCCGTTCGATTCGTGATGGCGATTTGTCCAGATCACTCAAAGTAGGGACCTTCTACCCTAGGTATTTTCCCTGCAAACGACCGCTTCGCGAGAATCCGAAACAGCTAATCGTTCGATACCTGGCTATGATGCAGTTAATTGAATCGACGGAGCCTGTGCGTAGCGGGGGAAGGGACGTCTCATGTCGAACCAGTTCAACGATCGCTTGAACTCGCTGTTCGAGACTGCCGACTTTCACGTCACCAACGCGATGGTCGTTCGCGGCATGACCGAGTTCGGCTGCCGCATCTCGACGCCGTACCTGTCGCAACTGCGCACCGGCGTCCGAACCAATCCGTCACCCGAAGTGGTTGCCGCCCTCGCCCACTTCTTCAAGGTCCATCCGGACTACTTCTACGCCCCGTCCGATCACACTCCGCCCGCGATCTCAGGTGGCGAGGCAGACCTCTCCCTCCTCGAACAGCTGCACAACGTGCGCCTGCGGAACCTCACCTCCCGTGTCGTCGACCTCTCACCGTCTTCACAGGATCTGCTTGTCGAAATGGCGGAGAATCTACGTTCCTCCGAAAATCTTCCGCGCGTACCACCGGACTCGAATTCCTACATGTCACGCGCATAGCGCCCTTCGCCGACTCTCCTTGACTGCTCAGGGAGGGTTGGCCTTATGCTGGTCGATGCAGCTGGTTCGCCCGGCACGGTCATGAGGAGCCCCGAAGACCGGTCCCGGCGTCGAAGCTCCGTCAGCGCAAGCTGTCGGGGTGAGAGGGAACCCGGTGAAAATCCGGGACTGTCCCGCAGCGGTAAGCAGGAACGACCGCCGTTCATGTGCACTGGGCATCCGCCTGGGAAGCGACGGCCAGTAGGTTCGATCCAACTCGATCGAGTGCCCGCGAGTCCGAAGACCTGCCGACTGTGTCGGGCACGCCGTGCCCGACGGTCCACCGCCTCGTGGAATGGGCGTGTAGATCTCCATCGGACCTCGCGTGCGGTGCGGGCAGTGCTGCCCGCTGAAACTCGGGGTCTCGTGAGGTATACCCGTCTGCCGGCAGTGGCCATCAGTGCATTGGCAATCTGGAGAAACTCCGTGACAACAACATTCACTTCGACCGTGCTGGGCTCACCGCGCATCGGTCCTCATCGAGAACTCAAGCGGGCAACCGAAAGCTACTGGGCAGGGCGCATCGACGCCGACGCCCTGCAGGCTGTCGCCCGTGACCTCCGTCGGCAGGGCTTGGCCGACCTCCGTGACCTGGGCCTCGACTCCGTCCCGGTCAATACCTTCTCCTTCTACGACCAGATGCTCGACACCGCAGTTCTTCTCGGCGCGCTGCCCGACCGCGTCGCGTCGGTCGCCGATCCGTTGGACCGCTACTTTGCCGCTGCCCGTGGGACGGACACCATCGCGCCGCTCGAAATGACGAAGTGGTTCGACACCAACTACCACTACCTGGTGCCGGAGATCTCGCCGTCCACCACGTTCGCACTCGACCCGTCCAAGGTCTTGTCCGAACTGGCAGAAGCACTTTCCGACGGCATTGCAGCCCGCCCGGTCGTCATCGGACCGGTCACCTTCCTGCTGCTCTCGAAGGCTGTCGGCACTGACGAGCCGCTGCTCTCGCGACTCGAAGAACTACTCCCCCTCTACGCGGATCTACTCGGTCGGCTCGCGAAGGCCGGTGCGAGCTGGGTTCAGCTCGACGAACCGGCCCTCGTGGGCGATCGCACCGACGAGGAAATCGAAGCGGCACGCGCTGCGTACGAACAGCTTTCAGCGCTGTCCGAGCGGCCGTCGATCCTGTTGGCGTCGTACTTCGGTTCGCTGCGTGAGGCGCTGCCCGCGCTTGCGTCCACCGGCGTCGAAGGATTTGCCGTCGACCTGGTGGCCGGTCAGGATTCGATCGGCTCCGTCCCCGAACTCGCCCGCAAACTGGTCGTCGCCGGCGTGGTCGACGGACGAAACATCTGGCGGTCGGATCTGGATTCGGCACTGAGCACGTTGGGTGCTCTGTTGGGCAGCGTGGATACTCTTGCCGTCTCCACATCGTGCTCCCTGCTGCATGTTCCGTACACTCTCGACGCAGAGGCCGATGTCGACAAGGCCCTGCGCTCGTGGCTCGCGTTCGGCACCGAGAAGGTCAAGGAAGTAGTAACTCTCGCAACCGCTCTCACACAGGGCCGAGAGTCGGTGGAGGACGAGTTCGCTCTGGCACGAGCGGCCGCGTCGACCCGCAAGGACGATCGCAGACTCAATGATGCGAGTGTTCGGGGACGCCTGGCCGCCGTGCTGAACTCGGCGACCGGTCGCGCGCCCGCCGCCGAACGTCGCGCTGCCCAGGACGAACTGCTTTCTCTGCCGCCGCTGCCCACGACGACTATCGGTTCGTACCCGCAAACCTCGAAGATCCGCATCGCTCGCGCAGCACTGCGCAAGGGCGAGATCGACGAAGCCGAGTACGTCAACCGTATGCGCGCCGAAGTTGCCGAAGTTGTTGCGCTCCAGGAAAAGCTGGACCTGGACGTTCTTGTTCACGGTGAGCCGGAACGCAACGACATGGTCCAGTACTTCGCGGAGCAGTTGGACGGATTCTTCGCCACCGCCAACGGTTGGGTCCAGTCGTACGGCACCCGCTGCGTGCGTCCGCCGATTCTGTACGGCGACGTCTCCCGCCCGAAACAGATGACCGTCGACTGGATCACGTACGCGCAGTCCCTGACCGACAAGCCGGTCAAGGGCATGCTCACCGGACCCGTCACCATTCTGGCCTGGTCGTTCGTCCGCGACGACCAACCCCTCGCCGACTCGGCAAATCAAGTCGCACTGGCCATTCGAGACGAGACCGTCGACCTGCAGGCCGCCGGAATCGGAATCATCCAGGTCGACGAACCGGCTCTACGAGAACTACTCCCACTGCGTGCCGAGGATCAGCGTGCCTACCTGGACTGGTCGGTCGGCGCCTTCCGGTTGGCTACCTCGGGCGTCGCGGATTCCACCGCGATCCACACGCACCTGTGCTACTCCGAGTTCGGAGCGGTGATCGGCGCCATCGCCGGCCTCGACGCGGACGTCACGTCCATCGAGGCGGCGCGCTCACACATGGAGGTCCTCGACGATCTCAGTTCGGTCGGGTTCGACCTCGGCGTCGGCCCGGGTGTCTACGACATCCACTCGCCGCGGGTGCCGAGCGTCGACGAGATTGCCGAATCCCTGCGTGAGGCACTCAAAGCTGTTCCTGTCGAGCGGTTGTGGGTCAACCCGGACTGCGGTTTGAAGACCCGCGGTTCCGTCGAGGTCGAGGCGTCACTGCGTAACCTCGTCGAAGCCGCGAAGTTGGTACGAGCGGAGCTATAGGGGCAAAGCCCCTGTGCGCCTTTTTGGTAGTGGGCACTACCAAAAAGGCGCACGGGGGTCAGCTCAACCACGTATTGCCGAAGAGCAGAATCCCGTCCGCACTCGGGGTCACTCCGTGCACGTTCTCGCGCCACGGAATGAAGACCTTGCCGGAGTTGACCACGGCCATCGGCGCCGTCTCGTTGACCACGGTCTGAATATCGTCGATGACGGCTCGCCGCTCATCCTCGCCCGACGCCGTTTGCAGCTTGCCGAGCAACTCGTCCATCCGAGCGTTCTTGTAACCGAGAATGTTCGACGGCGATTCGCTGAACAGGTTGCCGTACATACGCACGAACGGTGACTCTTCCAGCACGTTGAACGCGAAGTAGGACACGTCGTAGTCATGCTTTGCGTACAGCATGGAAATCAGATCGTTGATGCTGGTTGCGTAGGTGATGTCGACCGTGAAACCCACTGCCTGCAAGAGCGACTGAAACGTCAGTGCGCTGCGCTGCGTCGCCGGATCGTTCATCCCGACGTACGTCAGTTTTCCGTCGTAACCGTCCGCCTTCGCCTCGGCGAGATACTTCTTGGCCGCCTCGGGGTCGAAGCCGTTCCCGGCCACCGATCCGTGCCACTGCGACCACGACGCGAACATGTCGGTGCCGGGTTCGCCGAAGCCGCCTTGAACTCGCTCGTTGAACGTATTCGGGTCCACCGCAGCGACAATCGCCTTACGCACGCGCTCGTCCTTCGCTGCCCGATCGTCGCGCTGATTGATTGCCAGAACTCCGGCCATGCTGGCCGAGTACACAAATCCGGGATCACCGGCTTCGAAAGCCTCGTGAATGAAGTCGGGAGACTTCAGATAGGCAACCTGGATTCCGTCGGTGTGCAATCCTTCCAGTTTGCTCTTCTCGTTGACGATTGCCGGAAAGCGCAACTTCTCGAGGTACGGCGCCCCGTCCCAGTACGTCGGACGGGCAGCGAGCACCAATTCGTCCTGGGAGGCGAACTTCTCGACGGTGAACGGGCCTGCCCCGATCGGGGTGAACGTGCCGGTAGCCATCGACGAGGGCGCGACGATCATGCCGGGACCGGTGGTGAACATGATCGGGAACTCGTCCCACGGCTGCGCCAATGTAAAGACGACCGTACTCGGATCCGGTGAATTCGTCTCGCGCACAGCGGTCTTCCACACCAGCGCGTGAGTTCCCTTCTTCTGCAGATAGTGATCGATGCTCCACAGGACTGCCGCACTGTCCATCGGAGTGCCGTCGCTGAAGGTGACGCCGTCGCGCAATTTCAGTGTCCACACCGTGTTGTCGCCGTTGGCCGACAACGACTGAGCCAAGTGGGGGACGTATTCGCCCGCCGCCGTATCGAAGCGCATGAGAAGGTCGTAGATGGCTGCCATTTCGCTACCACCGGTAGCGCCGCCGTCCTGACGGTCAGCCGGATCGAGACTGCTGATCCCGTTGTAGGTGGCAAACGACACGGTGCCACCCGATCGCGGCTCTCCCCCGTTGTTCTGGTCACCGACAACTCCGACCGTCACGTCCGATGCATCCGTGGTCGTACCTTGGCTGCTACCGGCGCACCCCGTCACCACCAGCGTCGCCGACGCCAGGACAACCATCCAGATTCGAGCGCGGACTCGGTACGAGCGCTTCATTGCGACTCACTTTCACAGTTCACGGATACGTCGATCCCTGGATCGGACACCCGACATATTTGTAAGTGAATTCTAGGTAAGGTCTCGTCCTGCGTCTTCGTTTTCACAAAGCCAAAGCGATAATTCGCGTTCATGACAGCAGAAACAAGAACTGAATTCTAGGTTGCAACCGTTCAGCGAATTACCAGTCCGATGACGTCTTCGACGTTCCGCTGGGCCTCTGCGAATCCGATCCGGCCACTGGTCCACAGCGCAAGGGCCGTCAACATCGTGCCGCCTATTGCCACGGCCGCAACCCTCGCCGTCTCGGCCGGGACGCCGTCCATCAACTCGAACAGCATTCTCCGATGTGCCGCTGCGCGCAGATCCAACGACTCGATCACGAACTGATCCGAGGACGAATGGAGTTCGATCTCCAACCGAGCGAAGTAGGGCCTACGCTCGAATGCCTTCATCTCGCGGCGATGAAGTGCCAGAACCCGCTCGTACGCGTTGTTCTCACCACCGTCTGCCCGCAACTTCTCAGGACGACGGACCGATTCGAGACCGCTCCACGCCGTCATCGCCGCAGCCAGAAGTTGCTGTTTGGTCGGAAAGTAGCGATACAGCGTTCCGAGTGCGACGCCTGAACGCTCCGAGACGTCTTTCATCTGGATTCGATCCGACGGCATCTCGGCCAGCATCTCGACCACCGCCGTGGTCAGTCGTCCTCTCCGCTCGAGTTGCCCCACCGACATGAGGTCGACGTCCAAGGGAAACTCGTCGCTGCGCGCAGTCACGCGCGTCACGATAGTTCAGAATCCTGACCGCAGTGCCGGGTTGCGAAGTTTCATCGTAACCCCGAGATCTAATACACGGATTAATCAACTGCAGATCGCGCTAGGGTTAGTCCATGACTGACCGGACAACCGATGACCAGCCAACCGTCGGCGTGCTGAACTTCTGGTCGTTCATCGAACTGGCCAACAAGCGACTGGCCACCGAACACGGCTTTCGCGACCAGCTGGCCACCGAGGTACTACTGACACTCAATCGGGCTTCCAACGTGGTCACCTACGATCTCGAGTCGTCGATCCACCGCCCTCGCGGCTGGTCATGGTCCTCCTTCAGGCTGTTGTTCGTCACCTGGCTGGCCGGTCCGATCGAGCCGAAGGCTGCCGCCGAGCTCACCGGCATGAGTAGGGCAGCGGTCTCCAATCTGTCCAAGTCGCTGCTGGCAGACGGATTGATCGATCGTCGGCCCACCGAGAACGACGGCCGTTCCGTCCAGCTGTACCTGACCGCCAAGGGCCGAGAAGCCATGGTCGAAGCCTTTCGCGAGCAGAACGAACGCGAACACGCCTGGGTAAGCGTCCTGAGCGAGGCCGAACAGCGAATTCTTGTCATGCTCCTGGACAAACTGATCACCAACCGCAGCCAGTTCGACGTACGCGGACGTAACTGACATAGACCCGAACCCCTTGGAGGGTTGCGCTCATCACATCATTTTAGTTAATGTGTTTACTATCTGGTGGAGGTGAGCCAGGCAGAACAGCACAGAAGGAGCCCCGTCATGGCGTTCTATCGACAACTCGGCAACATCCCACCGAAGCGTCACACCCAACACCGTGACGAGTCCGGCAACCTCTACTACGAAGAGCTGATGGGAGAGGAAGGTTTCTCCTCGGATTCTTCGTTGCTGTACCACCGCGAGATCCCGTCGGCCATCGTCGACGCAACGGTCTGGGAACTGCGCGATCAGAGCACAACCCCCAACCATCCCCTCAAACCGCGCCATCTGAAACTCCACACGCTGTTTCCCGAAAGCACCTGGAACGAGACCGACGTGGTAACCGGCCGTCGTCTCATCCTCGGAAATGCCGACGTGCGATTGTCCTACGTCGTTGCGGCAGCGCCATCTCCCCTGTATCGCAACGCAATCGGCGACGAGATGGTCTACATCGAATCTGGCGAGGCGACCGTCGAGACCGTCTTCGGTGCACTCGAGGCCAGTGAAGGTGACTACGTCCTGATCCCGATGTCCACAACGCATCGATGGATCCCCAAGGGTGACAAGCCACTTCGTGCCTACGCCATCGAGGCGAACAGTCACATCGTCCCGCCCAAGCGCTATCTTTCCCGCTTCGGCCAGCTGCTCGAGAACGCACCGTTCTGTGAACGAGACCTGCACGGACCGATCGCGCCCATGATCGCCGAAGGAACCGACGTCGAGGTACTGGTCAAGCACCGAACGTCGGCGGGCATCGTCGGCACCCGAATGGTTTATCCCACGCACCCTTTCGATGTCGTCGGCTGGGACGGCTGCCTGTACCCGTACACCTTCAACATCTCCGACTACGAGCCGATCACGGGCCGTGTTCACCAACCGCCGCCGGCACACCAGGCGTTCGAGGGGAACAACTTCGTGATCTGCAACTTCGTTCCGCGCAAGGTCGACTACCACCCCCTGTCGATCCCGGTGCCGTACTACCACTCGAACGTCGACTCGGACGAGATCATGTTCTACTGCGGCGGTGACTACGAGGCGCGCAAGGGTTCCGGCATCGGTCAGGGTTCGATATCTATTCATCCCGGCGGCCACGCCCACGGACCACAACCCGGCGCTTACGAGCGGAGCATCGGCGCCGAGTTCTTCGACGAGCTCGCCGTGATGGTCGATACGTTCCGGCCCCTCGAATTGGGTGAGGGAGCCCTTGCCTGCGAGGACGAAGCGTACGCCTGGAGCTGGGCAGGGCGGGGGCCTCGGCAATGACGATCATCTCCCCACTCCTGCGTGGCCTGTGCGACGACGCAGCACTCTTCCCACCCGGCAATGCTCCTCTCGCCGAGGCAATTCCGGCCCACGTCGCCTACCTGCAGGCGGATTACGACGCACTGGTCGGGCCTTTCGTTTTTCCCGCGCCGCGACTGGGCGAACTGGCTGCGTACGTTTCAGCGGACAGCCCGGTGACGCTGAGCCTGACCGTGCCGGCCGGCCCATCCGATACGGCGGCCGCACTCTCGAACGCGCTCGCCATCCCTGGTGTTCACGTCGCCGCCGTCGAGGTGGGAATTCCTGACGGGTTGGACGCCGATGCGGCCTTCGAGGAACTCTCTCGTGTCCATGCCGCTCATCCCGACGTCGACATTTTTGTCGAGGTGCCTCGAGGTGATCGGCGCGCGGGCTATCTCACAGCTCTCGAAACTGCCGGGCATTCCGCAAAGTTTCGCACCGGCGGGATTGTCGCCGAGGCGTACCCGAACGAGGAAGAGCTCGCCGATGCGGTGATATCCGTTGTCCGAGCGAATATCCCGTTCAAGGCGACTGCGGGACTGCACCACGGTGTGCGCAACACCGATCCGGAAACAGGCTTCGAGCAACACGGCTTCCTCAACATCATGGTGGCCGTCGACGCGGCGAGGCGGGGCGCCGATCGTTCGGAAATTGTTGCTGCACTGTCTCAGCGCGATGGAAAATCGATCGCGCAAGCCCTGGCCGACCTCACCGAGGACGAGGCCGGCGAGGTGCGTCGCCGATTCCTCTCGTTCGGTACCTGCAGCATCTCGGACCCTCTGACCGAGCTGGAAGGCCTCGGGTTGATCGTCCGCTCCGACAAAACCGAAGGAACTCTCGTATGACTGTCACGACCATCGACATTCCCGCCGACTCACTGTTCGGTCTCGACAATCTGCCGTACGGGGTCTTCTCCCCCGCGGGAGGGTTACCGCGTGTCGGTGTGCGCGTCGCCGAATCGGTGGTCGATCTCGCAGCGACACTGGGTGATTCCGTCTTCTCCGAACCGACTTTGAACGCGTTCATGGCTCAGGGACGAGATCAGTGGGTATCGGTGCGAAACCGGATCACGGAGCTCGTGACTAGCGAAATAGACTCGAATGCAGTGTTTTCCGTTGATTCGGTGACAATGCATTTGCCGATCGCAGTGGCCGATTACGTCGACTTCTACGCCTCGGAGAATCACGCAACCAACCTCGGGCGGTTGTTCCGCCCGGACGCAGCCCCCTTGATGCCGAACTGGAAGCACCTTCCCGTCGGATACCACGGACGCTCGAGCACCATCGTCGTCTCCGGCACCGACATCGTTCGTCCCTGCGGACAGCGGAAGGCACCCGATCAGGAAAGCCCGGACTTCGGACCGTCCCGGCGCCTCGACATCGAAGCCGAGATGGGGTTCATCGTCGGAACTCCCTCGAAGATGGGCGATTCCATCACCCCGGACGAATTTGCCGAGTACGTCTTCGGCGCCGTGGTCGTGAACGACTGGTCTGCCCGAGACATCCAGGCGTGGGAGTACGTGCCCCTCGGTCCGAACCTGGGGAAGAGTTTCGCGACCTCCATCTCACCGTGGGTCGTACCCTTGCTCGCTCTCGAAGCAGCCCGAATCGACACTCCGGTGCAGGATCCCGAACCGCTTTCCTATCTGCGTGGTGAAGAGAAGTGGGGGCTGGACATCGACCTGGCCGTCGAATGGAACGGTCACGTCGTCTCCCGGCCGCCCTACGCCCAGATGTACTGGTCGCCTGCGCAGATGCTCGCGCACACCACCATCAACGGCGCAGCAGCAAGCACCGGCGATCTCTTCGCGTCCGGAACCATTTCCGGACCGGACAAAGATCAGCGCGGCGCCTTCATCGAGCTGACGTGGGGCGGCAAGGAACCCGTAGCTGTGGGCTCCGAGACCCGTACCTTTCTCGAAGACGGCGACACCATCGCCATCTCAGCCACCGCTCCCGGCGTCGGCGGATCACGAATCGGCTTCGGGGATGTTCACGCTCGGATCCTGCCTGCAACGCAAACCGAAAGATAGTGATTGACAACTGTTTGATTCACGCTGATCTGATGTCCGGAATTCCTTGCCTCACGATTCTCCGAAGATAAGCTGGACTAACCATCCAGAGCGATCGAGAGTCCTGGCTCCGTGACGTCGCAGCAACCCCCTCTGCTGAGGTGCGGGTGCTTTCTGCCAGGTCCGATGGAGGACTCGTGCCAGGCGATCGACCCCGTACCTCAGTGGGGACAGCAGCTGTCATCGTGATCGTGGGTGGTGGACCCCGCGGGACCGGCGTACTCGAGCGGATCCTCGCTCACGAATCGGTGAACGCCGATCCCACACCGATCGACATTCACGTTGTCGACCCGTATCCGGCAGGCGCCGGCCGTATTTGGCGAGGCAGCCAGGCGCCGCTTCTGTGGATGAATTCGACAACCGCGGACGTCACGATGTTCACCGACGAGACCACCGCCGTGACCGGCCCGGTGCTGCCGGGTCCGACCCTCGCGGAATGGGTCGCCGAGCGCTCGGCTGAGCTTGCCGAATTCCCAGAAATCGCAGCAGAAGTTCCGACGCTCACCCCGTCGTCGTTTGCATCGAGGTCACTGCAGAGCCGATACCTGAACTGGGTGTTCGAGACTGCAGTCGACTCCGCGCCAGCGCACGTCGACGTTCGAGTTCATCGACGATCCGTGGTCGACATCGTGAACGTCGGCGAGACACAGACAGTTCATCTGGACGACGGAGCTGTCATCGACGCGACGACCGTCCTTCTCGCACAGGGGCACCCCGATGCGTTGCCTGCCCCACGCGAAACCGCGCTGACCAGCTTCGCGTCCGATCACGGGTTGACGTATGTGGGTCCGGGCTACACTGCCGACCTCGACGCCGATGTCATTCCCGAAGGCGAACCGGTTCTGATCGCCGGACTCGGGCTGGCTTTCATCGACTGGATGGTTCTCCTCGCCGAGAGCCGTGGCGGCAACTTCGAACGCGGTGAAGACGGCGTCCTCACTTACGCTCCCTCGGGTCGGGAACCCCTGTTGTATGCCGGATCTCGTCGCGGAGTGCCGTATCACTCCAAGATTTCGTACTCGATCGCTGACGCACGGCCACCGCTACCGCGGTTCTTCACCGCTGATCTCGTTCCCGGCGACGGACCGTTGGATTTCCGAAACGACATCTGGCCCTTGGCGTCGAAAGAACTGGCAGGCGCCCACTATTACGAGCTGTTTGCATCTCACCCGGATCGGACAGTGGGCACCTGGGAGGAGTTCGACGCCGAATTCGCCTCGCTGGCTTGGGGATCGCCTCGATTGCAGGAACTGGTCGAGAACGCAGTCCCGAAGCCGGAAGACCGTGTCGATCTCGAGCGGCTGAACCGCCCACTCGGCGGTGAGCGCTACGACGGGCTTGCCGAGGTCCAGTCCCGGATCACCGAATACATCTCGGCGGATGTCGCGCGGAGGTCGGACCCGTATTTCAGCGCCGACGCGGCTGTCTTCTCAGCGCTGCTGTCGACGTACATGACCGTCGGAGAATTGTTGCGGCGCGGCAGAATCCCGGCCGAATCCGTCGCCAAGGACGTCGAGGGTTGGCTTCATTCGTTCTTCAGCTTCATCGCCAGTGGTCCGCCGCCCGAGCGACTGGAACAGTTGATCGCCCTCAACGAGGCGGGCATCGTCCAGTTCCTCGGGCCGGATTCGGTGTTCTCCACCGAGATCGACCCGGCAACGGGGGCTGGGATCTTTGTCGCTCGCAGTGCGTCGCACACCGACATCGTGGCCGCGAACACCCTCGTCGAAGCACGCTTGCCGGTTGCGTCCATCAGCGCGAGCGGTGACTCGCTCCTGCGGACGCTTCACGGTCGGGGTGAGGCAGTCGAACTTCGTGCGACCGTGGACAGTTCGGCGAAGCTCGCCGTCGACGGTACTTCACGAATTCTCGACCAGAACAACACAGCTCATCCTCGCCGCTTCGCGGCCGGGCCGTGGGTTGCAGGCCACAACTGGTCGGCGGCTTTCCCTCGTCCCCGTACCAATGCGGGGTTTTTCCGGCACAACGACGCCCTGGCGGCGGAGATTTTGGGCGCTACGCGCGTGTGAGCGGTTAGGGAGTCCTGGGACTCCCTAACCGCTCACAGGGGGCTGTGCCCCTAGCTGAACACCAACTCACCCTCGTCAACCGCGACGGTGATACTGCCGCCCTCTTCGAGGAGATCGTCGAGCAGCATGTCGGCGATCTTGTCGTCGACCACACGCTGAATCGAACGACGCAACGGGCGAGCCCCGAACTCGGGCTGATGCCCGTGCTCGGCGATCCAGTCCACCGCGTCGGCAGTGAACTCGATCTCGATGCCCTTGGACTGCAGCCGCTTCCGGCTGTCGTCGAGCAGCAGATCAGTAATCCGGTGCAGTTGCTCGGTGTCGAGCTTGCGGAAGATCACGATCTCGTCGATACGGTTGAGGAACTCCGGCCGCATCGATTCGCGCAACCTGGCCATCACGCGGTCGCGCAGTGGCTTCTCCGCCGACTCTGCATCACCCGTGGTGAAGCCGAGTCCACCGGACTTGCTCGAGATGATGTCCGAGCCGAGATTGCTGGTCATGATCACGACGGTGTTCTTGAAGTCCACCGTCCGACCCTGACCGTCGGTCAGACGCCCGTCGTCGAGCACCTGGAGCAAGGTGTTGAACACGTCCGGGTGTGCCTTTTCGATCTCGTCGAGCAGGATCACCGAGTACGGGTTACGACGCACCTGTTCCGTGAGCTGTCCGGCCTCGCCGTAGCCGACGTATCCGGGAGGAGCACCGACCAATCGGCTGACCGTGTGCCTCTCACCGAACTCACTCATGTCGAAGCGCAGCATCTTGTTCTCATCTCCGAAGAGTGTGGCAGCCAGAGCTTTTGCGAGCTCCGTCTTGCCGACGCCAGTGGGTCCGAGGAACAGGAAGCTACCGACGGGACGATCCGGATCGCTCATACCGGTACGGCTACGACGCACGGCACGCGCGATTGCGCGAACGGCGTCATCTTGCCCGATGACACGACCGTGCAGTTCCTCTTCCAGACGGCGCAGGCGATCTTTCTCTGCCTGAGTCATCTGGCTTGCCGGAATACCCGTTGCGCGAGCGACAACTTCGGCGATTTGTTCAGCGGTCACGTCCGGCGTTTCCTCGGAAGGAACCGAGGATCCTGCCTTCTCGAGACGCTTTGCGACGCCGTTGATCTCGTCACGCAGGGTCGACGCCTTCTCATACAACTCGTCGGCGACGGCTTTTTCCTTGTCGCTCTCGAGCTGCTCGAGACGCTGCTGCAGCGCAGCGGTGTCTACCGTGGCCGTCTTCAAGCGAAGCCTGGCGCCGGCCTGGTCGATCAGGTCGATTGCCTTGTCCGGCAAGAACCTGTCGCCGATGTAACGTGCCGACAGCTCTACCGCAGCGGTGATCGCCTCGTCGGTGTAATGGACCTTGTGGTGATCCTCGTACCGACTGCGCAGGCCGCTCAAGATGGCGATCGCGTCCTCGATCGACGGCTCTCCGACCTGTACGGGCTGGAAGCGCCGCTCGAGCGCGGGATCCTTCTCGATGTTCCTACGGTATTCGTCGAGCGTGGTGGCGCCGACGATGTGCAGTTCACCGCGAGCGAGCTTGGGCTTGAGGATGTTTCCGGCATCCATCGCACCGTCTGCGCCGCCTCCGGCACCGGCGATGGTGTGCATCTCGTCGATGAAGACGATCAGCTCGTCCTTGTGTGCGGTGATCTCGTCGATCACCTTGGTCAGCCGTTCCTCGAAGTCTCCGCGGTAACGGGTACCCGAGACCATGCTCGAGAGTTCGAGCTGGACGATCTTCTTGCCCACCAACGATTCCGGGACATCCCCGTCGACGATGCGCTGGGCCAGTCCTTCGACGATGGCAGTCTTGCCGACGCCGGCCTCACCCACCAGGACCGGGTTGTTCTTGGTGCGGCGGGAGAGGATCTCGATGGTCTGTTCGATCTCGTCGGCGCGGCCGATCACCGGATCGACGCCGCCGTTGCGGGCGCGATCGGTGAGATCGACGCCGTACTTGTCGAGCGTCGGTGTGGTGGACTCGTCTTCGACTGGACCGGCTGCAGGGTTCTGAACCGCTGCCTGCAGCTTCTCCGGCGTGATGCCGGCCGAAGCGAGCAGACGACCCGGAACATGATCGGGGTCACCGGCCAGGGCGATGAAGAGATGTTCGGGGTCGATGTACGTCGATCCCAGGGCTCGGGCCAGTTGATGAGCCTCGAGTAGAGCGGTTTTCACGGCACTGCTGAGCGCAGGAGCAGAGTAGGCCCCCTGCTCACGGCCTTGTGGCAGCCGCAGGTCGACGGCGTCGACCACGGATTTCGGGTCGGCTCCGGCGCGCTGCATGAGCGTGCGGACCGGATCCTGCTCCGCCATGACGCGGAGAACGTGCAGTGCATCGAGATCCGAATCACCGCGAGCAGCCGCTACACGTGCAGCGTCAGCCATGAGTTGCTGGGTGGCCCTGCTCATGAGCCGTGAAATATCGATGCGACCGGGACCCTCGGGCCCGAAGAATGCTGGCATTCCGAAGCCTCCTTGCAGAAAGTTGAGCGTTACTGACTCAATTAACGTGCATGGGGCTCGATCAATTCCCGCGGGCTCAGATTTGTTTCAACACCTTCGGGCCACAGATCGTTCTCAACTACCGAAGGATCCGGTAGATCGACCGACCGGGTACGCCTCGACGTGCATGATCACCGATCCCCCGCAGGGACCACTCGCGATGTCGGTACGCCACGAACCTTTCAGACTGCCATCGGGCTGAGGTGTGTAATACGCCTCGGAGTGCGCCGGTGCCCACACCTTGGGCACGCCTTCCCCCTGGTAGCAATCCCACTCCCAGTCATAGGGGTGCACCCAACTGGTTCCGTCCCAGGTGTATCGCGCAGGCTGCGGCAACGTCGGATTGGCGGGAGCCGGACCGCCGACCACTGTGGCGATACAGACTCCGCTCGAGCAATCCGTCTCGAACGTGTAGGTATCGGAGAAATCCGGCTCCCACTGGCTGGCGGCCAGACTTGTGCCCGTCTTGGTCGCGGCGAAACGCTTGAGCGAGTAATCACCGGACCAATTCGCATCCGCAGCCCCCGCGGGCATCGCTCCGGCGACAAACCACGTAGCAACGAGCGCAACCACCAGCAATGACTTTCGCATGCGTGAAGTGAATCACAAGCTATGTCTGAATTGTCGGATACTGGCCACAAGAACACCGACGACGATCAGCACCAGCGAAACCAACGGCAATGCTCCCGCACCCCTGTCCGCCAAGATCAGCCCGCCCACGACGCCGCCCGCTGCGATCGCCGAATTGAAGATCGTCACGAAAACCGATTGCGCAGTGTCCACAGCGTCGCCCGTCGTATCCGCGAGCGCCGTCTGAAGGAGAGTGGGAGCGCCTCCGAATGCCACACCCCACGCCGCAACGCTGAGTGCGATCACAGCGAAGCTGTCACCGCCGCCGCCCAACGCCGTCAAAGCTGCGGCAAAGACCACCAAGCTCAGCACGGTGAGACTTCGAAGGGCCCGGTCGACAAACACCCCGACCACACCGATGCCCACGAAGGCGAAAAGTCCGAACACGAACAAGACGATTCCCAACCGATCGCCGAAACCGATGCGATCCAGAAACGCCGCCAGATACGTGTACACGATGTTGTGCGCGAGGATCCACAAGAACGCGACAAACAGAATCGGTCGTACGCCAGGCAGGACCAGGACTTTCCGCACCGGCAGCTGCCGATCCGCTTGTTGCCCGGGAAAGTCCGGCATCACCGTGAGTATCCACGCGACCAGAAGTAGCGCAGCAACCGACATCACGGCGAAGACGACGCGCCAATCGGCCAGGGTCCCGAGCCACGCCCCCATCGGAACGCCGATTGCCAACGCGATCGGCTGTCCGACGGAGGCAACCGCAACGGCCCGCCCCTGCAGGTGAGGGGGCGACATCCTGCGTGCGTACCCGGCAAGCAACCCCCACACCACACCTGCCGCCATACCGGCCAGAAACCGAACACCCAAGGTGAGAACAAGATTCGACGAAAGCGCTGACCAGATTGAAGACACCGAACCCTAGAATCGCCGACACCAGGACTGCACGCCGTCGCAATCCTCGGGTCAATGCGATCAGTGGTACCGCCCCGACGACGGAACCCAATGCGTATGCGGTGACCAATTGCCCTGCGCCGGAGACCGATACGGACAACCCTGACCCGATCTGCACCAGTAGTCCGGCCGGCATGGTTTCGGTTGTGATCGCTATGAAGCCTGCCATTGCGAGTGCCGACAACCCGGCCAGCGGTAGTGTCCGGACGGAATCGGTCTCCGCCAGTGCCGAAGTCGCCGTCCCGTCCGAGTTCGAGCTCACCTCGTCGGTGTTTCGGGACTGCCTTCACCCGACTGGCCGGAACGGACCAGTTCTGCAATAGACGCCCAGTCCATCTCGCCCTGACCGTTCGCCAGAGCCTGAGCGAGCACGCCTCGAAGTACGCCACCGAACGGCAAATCCAGATCGACGCTGTCGGCGGCGTCGAGCGCAAGCCTCAAATCCTTGAAGCCCAGAGCTGTGGTGAATCCTGCAGGCTCGTACTGACGCGTCGCGACGAGGTTTCCGTAGCTGGAGTAGACCGGCCCCGGGAAGATCGTCGAGGTCAGCAGTTCTACGAGTTGGCTTCCGTCCACACCTGACCTCTCCCCCAATGTGATTGCCTCGCCCAAGGATTGAATTGCGGCGAGGATGAGGTAATTGCCGATGATCTTGACGATGTTGGCCTGCTCCGGACGCTCACCTTGTGGCCACGTGCGAGCACCGATGACGTCGAGAAAGGGCTGCACTCGCTCGAGGAGGGAACTGTCGCCGGCGGCGATGATGTTCAACTGACCAGACTGAGCAACAGAAACGCGTCCGAACACCGGCGCCGCGATGTACCCGATGCCGTACTCGGCGTGCAGTGCGGCGGCGCGCTTGGCAAGGTCGACGCTGACGGTGGCCATGTTGACGTGCACGGTTCCACTCGGAACGGATGCGAGGACGGCGGGATCCAGAATGGCCGAAGACACGGCCGAATCATCTGCCAACATCGACAGCACAACACCGGACTGGAATGCCTCGGCAACGGTTTTCGCGCCGCTCGCCCCTTCCTCGACCAGTTCGGCTACCGCTTCAGGGCTGCGATTCCACACCGTCACGTCGAAGCCTGCGCCCAGTAGATTTCGAGCGATGGGACGACCCATCGCGCCCAAGCCGACTACGGAAACAGAAGTCATGGATTTCCCTCTCGAAAATGTTGAACCATCTAAGACGGTTCAACACTCTCACACAGGTACAGTTGCTGTCGAACCGGTTGAGATGGTTCGCCACGAAGGAGATGAAAGTGAACGAAGCAGGAGCTGATCAATCCGCTCGGGACGTGTTTCGACTCGACAACGACACGCTCGCCTTCCGCTTCACCGCCACCCTCACCAATCGGAACGGCTCGAGGTTCGAACGACTCACGAGCCCGCAGCGACTCGAATTATGGTTACGCGCCAACGATCTGATGGACGCCCCCGCAACCGCGACAGAAGACGACCTCCGCGGCGCGCAGGATTTACGTGAGGCCATTCATCGCATCGGAACCGCCGTGTGCGAGAACCGCCGTGCCTCACGCACCGATGTCGGGATCGTCAACACCGCATCCGAGCTCGGTGATGCCCACCTCGTCCTCGAGAGTGGCCGGGCCCTCTGGAAATCAGGCGGAGACAATCCGATCCGCGACGCTTTGTCGATAGTGGCTGCCGACGCGATCGCGGTGCTCGGTGGAGCCGACCGGGACCGCGTCAAAGCCTGCCAGGGCGACGGGTGCACCGGCCTCTACGTCGACACCAGTCGCGGCAACAACCGACGCTGGTGCTCGATGAACATCTGCGGAAACAAAGCCAAGAAATCCGCGATGACCGCTCGCGCCGACTAGCTCATCTCACCTTCACCGCGACTCCATTTCGCCGCCACTCGGTTCCACAGCTTCTCGATCGGCGTCGACAACAGGAGAAGAAACAGCGGGAAGTACGACGTCACCGGAACGAGCACACTGACGAGCAGCGCCACCACCATGATCAGGAAAGTGACGATTTCAGCGGTGAAATGCGGCTTCGCATTCTCTTCGCTCAACGAGGGGTTGCGAACCAGACCCCACGCGACCACCGCCAGGCACGCAGCACTGGCTGCCATTGTCCCGATGTAGAGAGCCCTGGTTCCGAGATCCTGCGACGGCGCCGCAACGAGCGCTGTCGGGAAGGGCAAGAACACGATGGTCATCACCCACAACCCCAGCCCCCGAACGACCACCTTGTCTCCGTCGACCACAAAACGAAGCAGCCGATGCTGCGACCACCAGAGACGGAAGATCACCAGAAAGCTCAGGGCGAACGAATAGAACTGCGCAGCGTGATCGCGCAGGAGTTCCGACGTGGTGCCGTGGTGGTCACTGGTGAGTTCGACCAGCGGCAGTACGAGCAGCGTGATCGCAATGGCGACAATCGCGTCGATGAAAGTGACGTAGCGCTCGAAGTAGCGGGTGCGTTCCGCAATCTCAGCCATTGCGGAAACATAAGCCTCACAACAGGAAACAGACCGGCGACGCCACTTTCCGGAAGCAGGTATCCGGAAACATACAATTAACGATTCAAATTCGTTAGATCTCTTGACCGTGGCGGAGCTCATCCCCATACTTAACGAATCACATTCATTAAGTGACTCGCATCACGACACCAGGGGTCGGTTCAGCCACCCCCTTCAGGACATGGGGTTGCCCTAGTGCCGATCAACGCTTCGACGAATACGCAGTCCGACCGGGTTCCACTCACCGCCAACCGCGGTATTGCCGTCTTCAGTATCGGCGTCATGGGGTTCATTACCGCGAACCTCATCCCCCTGATGATCGTGGCAATGGTCGAGGACCTCGGTGTCACCGAATCCGCTGCCGGTGCCGTTCTGACCGCATCGCTGCTGGTCTGCGCCGTCACCTGCCTCGCCACCACCCGAATCGCCTCGGGCCGGCATCGCCATCTCCTCGGCCGCGTCAGCCTGATCGCGATGGCAGCCGCATTCGGCGTTGCGGCCATCGCACCGTCCACGACGATCGCATGCGCCGCGATCATCGTCGGCGGTATCGGCGCTGGTGGATCCGCATCCGTTGGCGGAGCGGCACTGGCCGCGCTCACGAACCCGGACCGGGCGTCAAGCATCAGCGGCCTCGTGAACCGTGTCGTCGTCACGGCCGTCCTCGCTCTCATACCCATCCTCGGCACACACATGACCAACGCATTCGGCATCGTCGCAGTCCTGGCACTGGCTACCGCAGCAACGGTCACCTGGTTGCCGTCGTCCCCGGTGAAAGAGTCGCCGGAGACGGCGAAGTCCGCCAATACGACCACAGCTCTCCCCGCCGGGGTCAGCGCGAAACGACTCACTTTTGCCGGAACCGCATTTCTCGCGATGCTTGCAGTCTGGGCGATCAGCGAGGACTCGTTGTGGGCAGTACTCGGCATCATGGGTTCCGAGCACGCCGGGCTCTCGGATCAACAAATGAGTCTCGCACTGAGCGCATCAACGGCGGGTGGTGTGCTCGCGGCTGTTACCTTGACCGCGTTGGGTTCTCGGGTCAGTCGGACAGTATCGATCTCCATGCTACTGATACTCGGGGCAATTCTGAAGCTGTCTGCCGGCCTCACCACCGATCCCACGATCTACCTGGTAGTGGTCATCGCTTGGAACACGATCTACGCGGCCACGTTCATCGTCCTGGTTGCCATCTCGGCCGCGCTCGACGCGGCCGGCCGATGGTCGGCGCCACTACTGGGCACCTACCTCATCGGCTCCGCGTTCGCGCCGCTGTTCGGAACTTCGGTGACGGCCGGCCTCGGGTATCCGACCTTCGGAGTCATCATCTCGGGGATCAGCTTCGTTCTACTGGTCCCGTTCGCCTTGGTTTCCCGACTCTCCGCACGTACCGAAGGTGCGTATCGTCACCACAGCGCCGCCATCACTACTACCGTCATCGCGTAAGGATCACGTAGAAGTCATGAATGACAGCATCACTCACTACCGCAACGGAAAGATCTTCACGGCTGCCGACGACGGATGGGCCGAGTCGATAGTCGTCGAGGACCACAAGCTCAGATTCGTGGGCGAAACCGTCTATGCCGATATCCTGGCTCCAGACGCCGAGGTGATCGACCTCGAAGGTGCCGTCGTGCTACCCGGTTTCGTCGACGCACATACACATTTGGTGATGATGGGATTCGCGCTGCAGAAGTTGGATCTGCGTGATGCCACCGATCTCGCCGACATTCAGTCCAGCATCAAGCAATTCGCGGAATCGAACCCGGACGCACCACGACTGCTGGGTCGCAGTTGGTTGTTCTCCGCGCTGGATGGAGGGCACCCGACGCGAGAGATGATCGACGCCGTCGTACCCGATCGCCCGGTGTACCTCGACGCCAACGACGTACATTCGGTCTGGGTGAACACTGCAGCACTGCGAGAACTCGGCATCGACGCGGACACACCCGATCCGATCGGCGGTCGTATCGGCCGGGATCCGGACACCGGAGAAGCCACCGGAATGCTGTACGAGACCGCCATGATGCTCTACGTCTGGCCGACACTGGCGGAGCTCGCATCCGACGAAGACCGGGACGCCGCCCTCGCTCTCGCGTTCCGCCACTATCTCGAGGACGGCGTGACCGGCGCGGTCGACATGGCACTCGGCGCGGACGAATTAGCCTCGCTGGAAAGAGCATTGGACGCAGGAGACGGAACACTGCCGCTGCGTGTCGCGGCTCACTGGCTGATGACCCGCGAGGACAACGAGGCCGACAACGTCGGACAAGTTCACGACGTGATCGAACTCCACGAGCGCGTCCAAGGTCCGTGGCTCCGTATCGCCGGAATCAAGATCATCATCGACGGTGTGATCGACAGCTGCACTGCCGCAATGAAAGAGCCGTACTCGGACGGCACCAACGCCGAGCCCATCTGGGATCTCGAGTCCTTGATCCCCGTCGTGACAGCCGCTGACGCCGCAGGCCTGCAGATCGCGATGCACGCGATCGGCGACGAGGCGTCGGAGATCGGATTGACGGCACTCGAGTACGCGATCGCCGCCAACGGAGACATTCCCCGCAGGCACCGAATGGAACACTTGGAGTCCATCACCCGGGACAACGTCGAAAGGCTTGCCCGCCTGGGAATCATCGCCTCGATGCAACCGGTTCACGCTGACCCTGCAATCCAGGAGAACTGGCAGGCGATGCTCGGCGACTACCGGGTCAATCGCGCGTACCCCTGGCCCGAATTCACCGAGGCCGGAGCGGTTCTGGCGTTGGGTTCGGACGCTCCGACCGCTCCCCACCCGCCGCTGCCGAACATGTTCATCGCCACCACCCGTCGATCCGCAATCGATCCGTCACTGGCACCCAACCTGCCGAAGTACGCACTCCCCCTCGCGGACGCGCTGGCTCACGCAACTCGCGACGCTGCCTACTCGTGCCGGTGGGAAGATGTGACCGGCCAGCTGGTTCGGGGTAAAGCAGCCGATTTTGTCGTACTGAAACAAGATCCGTTCACCGAAGGGGTCGATTCTCTCCTGACCACAGAGATTGCGATGACCGTCGTTGCTGGATCCGTGCGATACGACGCGGCCGGGGCCAAGAGCACCGAAGCACGGAACACCGAGTCCGATAGCTGATCGTTACCGGTTGTTCGATAACGCACGCATGCGGCCCGGCGACAGAACGAAGGAGGGACTTGAACACGTGAACCCATACACTCTGGAGGACGCATGCGCAGGAAAGCTCCGATTTCGGCCGCCGTCGCAGCCGCTGCACTGGTGACGGCCACTGCCCTGACGGTCGCCGGTTGTGGGTCGACCGAAGGAACACCTGAAGCGGCGGCGAGTTCCACGGCAGCCAGTTCAACGGCGTCGGCGACATCGACGGCAAACGAAACCGAGACGACGGTAGCGAGCTCTCCCCCGCCACAATCGAACACCCGCACAAATGTATCCACGACGGCGACTACGACAGCAATCCCCACTTCGGGTCCCTGTCTCGACGTCGGCTCCTCGCTCGTCACCGACGCCATCGGCACGCTGGGCACCGACATCAACGGGGGCAATTGGATACCGAGATCCGCGAGCGAAGAACAGATCGGGAATTGTCCTGACCTGCTCTGGGTTTCGGTGGACGGCGACGGCGTCGGCGATGCGACTTACCAGTCACACGTCCTGTTCTTCCACGACGGAACATACCTGGGCACGGCTACCAGTGAGCCGTACTCGTACACACACGTCATCGACAGCAACAAGGATTCGGTATCCGTCCAATACCGTTGGCTGCTGGACGACGATGCATTCTGCTGTCCCCAAGGCGGACCGAACATAGTGAACTTCACGTGGAACGGCAGCGCCGTGGTTGCCGACGGCCAGTTCCCGCCCTCCTGAACCTGCCTGGGTCCGAGAAGGCCCTGAATGCAACTGTGCCCCAGCGACGACGGTCACTGGGGCACAGCCTTGTTCGATCTACTCGCCGGCGCTCCTACTCACCGACACCGAGTTCGCGCAGGCGAGTCTTGTACAGCTCGATGTTGCCGAGCTTGATGTCTTCGTAACCGCGAACCACGTCCGGCAGTGCCGCGATCTCGACGGCGCGATCGTATCCGTCGGTTGCGAGCGTACGAGAGAGGTCAGCGATCATGGCCTCGTACTCGGCGAGCAGTTCACGCTCGACCTTGCGGACGTGCATGTAGCCGAAGGGGTCGAGCTTGGTACCGCGAAGCTTCTTACCCTTGGCCAGAACCTTCAGTGCAACATGCGACTTGGGTCCGAGACCGATCTTCTTCTTGCGGCCCATCACTCGAAGGATCGGCGGGTGGAGCTTGTAGGTCAGGTTCTCCCCGGCCGGCACCTGAGACTTGACGTCCTCGATGAATGCGGGGTCGACCAGCATACGAGCAACTTCGTACTCGTCCTTGTACGCGGTGAACTTGAAGAGGCCGCGGGCAACAGCCTCGCTGAAATCGGTCCGCTCGGTTGCGGCACGTTCGGCGGTCCAGACTGCCTGAACCTGATCGATGTAGCGCTGGGCGATCTTGACGGACTGGAACTCGATGAGCTGCGCCGCACGCAGTTCCACCAGTCGCAGGGTTTCACCGGTGAAGGTGGTTCCGGCGAACATGTGAGCCGGTGCGACAACGGGTTCGCGGACGGACTTGGCCGGCGTGGTGACGGCCGAGAACGCTGCGGTGTCGGCAATTGCTGCACGACCCCAACGGAATGCCGCGATGTTCGCGTCCACGGCAACGCCGTTGATGCCGATCGCTTCTTCGATGGCCTCTGCCGGCAGACGAAGTCCGCCGCTCTGGTAGGCCGCACCGATCAGCAGGAAGTTGGCTGCTGCGGTGTTACCGAACAACTCCTGCGCCGCGGCGAGTGCGTCGAACGAACGCAGGGTGCGCGACACCTTGTCGAGACGGGCGAGGAGTGACGTCTCCTCGGGGTAGCGAACAGCCTTGTCGTAGACCATGTCTCCGGTCGGCGTCTGCGACGTCGAGGCGATGGAGACCGTCTTCTCGGCGTTGCCGTAGTCGAGGTTCTTGTTGTCCGTCGCGGTCAGCAGGTCGAAGGCGACGATGCAATCCGCGCTGCCCGGAGTGAGGCGGTTGGACGGCTCGAGCGCGCTGGAGCTGAAACGCAGGTGCGAGACAACCGGTCCGGCCTTCTGGCTCAGTCCGATCTGGTCAAGGCTCTCCACCTCGAGGCCGGCGCGCAGTGCAGCCGTTGCGAGCACCTGGTTGACGGTCACGATGCCGGTGCCGCCGATGCCCGCGAGGAAAACGTTCTGCGTGCTGGTGAGCGGTCCGAAATCGGGGTCTGCGACGACGGGCGGGACGGGACGTGCGGCCTTGGGAGCCTTCTTGCCCGGTACCAATTCGACGGTCACGAACGACGGGCAATCGCCGTCCATGCAGGTGTAATCGGTGTTGCAGGACGTCTGGTCGATCTTCGTCTTGCGGCCGTACTCGGTGTCCACGGGCTGGACCGAGAGGCAGTTCGACTTCACACCGCAGTCACCGCAGCCTTCGCACACTGCCTCGTTGATGACGACGCGAGTGTTGCGAGTGGGCAGCGTGCCACGCTTGCGCTGGCGACGAGCGTCGGCCGCACAGTGCTGGTCGTAGATCAACACTGTGACGCCCTTGATCTCGCGAAGCTCCTTCTGGGCCTCGTCGAGGCGATCGCGGTGCCAGAGCTTGGTGCCCTTGGCCAGAGCGCGCTTGTTGTGACGCGAAGGCTCGTCGGCGCAGATGATGATCTGCTTGACGCCCTCGGTGGTCAGCTTGTGGCTGAGCTGAGCAACGGAGAGGGCACCTTCCGCGTCCTGTGCACCGGTCATCGCTACTACTTCGTTGTAGAGCAACTTGTAGGTGATGTTCACGCCTGCGGCGATGCATGCCTGGACAGCCAACTGACCGGAGTGGAAGAAGGTGCCGTCGCCGATGTTCTGGAACAGGTGAGGCACGTCGGTGAACGGTGCCTGCCCGATCCACTGGCTGCCCTCGCCGCCCATCTGCGTCAGGCCGGTGACAGCGCTGTCCTCACGGCCGGACATGGTGACGAGTGTGTGGCAACCGATTCCGCCGCCGCCGATGGAACCCTCGGGGATAGCGGTGGAACGGTTGTGGGGGCACCCGCTGCAGAAGTACGCGGTTCGCTTGGCGGAGAGCACGTTCAGCGACAGCGGGGCCGGGAGGGTGCGCTTGAGTTCGACGTGCGGCTTCAGTACGCGGCGCAACGGGGCGAGCAGCCGGCCTGCGGTCAGTTCACCACTGGCAGGCATGAGCAGACGGCCCTGGCCGTCACGCTTGCCGATGATGCGAGGGGCATCGTCGGTGCCGTACAGGACTTCCCGGATCTGAGCTTCGATGAACGCGGTCTTGTCCTCGACCACGACGATCTGCTCGAGACCTTCGGCGAACTCCTTGATCTTCTCGCCCACGACGGGGTAGCACATTCCGATGCGAAGGAGACGGATCCCGGCGCGGTGCAGCGCGGCATCATCGACGCCGAGGTCTGCCAGAGCTTGTCGGACGGAGTCGAAAGTTGTACCGGTGGCGGCGATACCGATCTTCGCACCGGAGGGGTTGACCTCGATCACATCGAGGTTGTTGGCAGTTCCGTACGCGTGCACAAGATCCCATCGCGGGCCGTACAGATCGGCCTCGGCGATGACACTGTCCGGCGGCGCGGCCATCTGACGCTGCTTGTAGACGAAGGGCTTGCCCTCGAACTGCACTTCCGGAACCACGATGTCGAAGTCCGCGATGCTGCCGTCGATCGTCCAGGCACCGTCTGCGACGTCGGCGACGATCTTCAGCGCTACGACGCAACCGGAGACACGCGAGAGAGCAACGGCGTGCATACCCATCGTGATGATCTCTTCGGCATTGCGTGGGAAGAGAACCGGCACGCCCATCGCGGCAAGCGAGCGCTCGCTGACGGCCGGAACCGTGGAGGACTTCGACGCGGGGTCGTCGCCCACCAGGAGGACGACGCCGCCCTTGGGGTTCACGCCGTACATGTTGGCGTGGCGAATGGTGTCGGTAGCGCGGTCGACGCCGGGGCCCTTGCCGTACCAGACGCCGGTCACGCCGTCGTGGGTCGCGGTTCCGGCGGGGAGATCCGTCTGGCTTCCCCATACCGCCGTGGCGGCGAGCTCCTCGTTGAAGCCAGGGATGAAGGTGATGTCGTGCTCGGCGAGAACCTTGGGCATGCCGTGAAGCATCTTGTCGACGCCGCCGAGGGGGCTGCCCTGGTAACCGGAGACGAAGGTGGCAATACGCTTACCTGCCCGAATGTCGCGAACGTGCTGCTCGACGAAGCCGCGTGCAATTGCCTGAACACCGGTCAGCAACACCGGTCCCGATCCCGACCGGTACCGATCATCGAGGTCATAGGGCTTGGCCTGGGCTACGCCCGACACCAGTTCAGTCATCGTGGACCACCGTTCCGTCTGCAGTGCATTTCAACTACCGTGCATTTTCAACAACCGCGTAACTCGATCTGTTCAGATGATCGTGGTCGAGGTATGTGAAAGCGTCAACAGAGGCTTGTTCAACTATTCAAATTGACAATTTGTGAGCCAAATCACGTGACCTAGGTCATCGAATCAATCAGTTGGAGACCCGTTCGTGGCGATACGGCGAAACGGACATAAAACGTTCCCGACAATGCACACCGAGAACTTTCTTGACATTGACGCAACGTCAACTTGCATGCTGAATGAGCACAACCGATCCGAGAGTAGGAACTCCACGTGAGCGAATGGTCCATCCAAGAACTCGCCAAATCCGCAGGCACCACCAGCAGAACGCTGCGTCACTACGGCGATTTGGGACTCCTGGAACCGAGTCGCATCGGCGCCAACGGCTACCGCTTCTACGACGAAGACGCCCTGGTGCGACTGCAACGCATCCTTCTACTTCGGGAACTCGGACTCGGATTGCCGGCCATCGCCGAAGTCCTCACCGGCGAACGCGATACGGCTGCCGCACTGCGTACGCACCTCGAACTCCTCGAGCAAGAGCGCACGCGGATCTCGAGACAGATCGAATCGGTCAACAGGACCTTGAACAAGACGAAGAATGGTGAATCACTCATGCCGGAAGATGTTTTCGACGGGTTCGACCACACCCGATACAAGGACGAGGTCATCGAGCGCTGGGGCAAGGACGCCTACACCAGCGGCGACAACTGGTGGCGGTCGATGTCGGAGCAGGACCGTAAAGCTCATCTGCAAGCTCAAGCCGACATCGCAGCGGCATTCGGAAAAGCACTGACAGCGGGGCTGTCCGCGGAAAGCGACGACGTCCAGACGATTACCCGAAGACAGTTCGAGTGGATAAAGATCGGTTGGCAGGGAAGGACTCCCAGCGCCGACGCCTTCACCGGACTCGGCCAGATGTACGTCGACGATCCCCGCTTCACTGCAAACTACGACAAGTACGGAGAAGGCACCGCTTCGCTGGTCCGTGACGCGATGAAGGTCTACGCCGAGCGCAATCTGCACTGACGGCGATCAGTCCTGCCCACTGCCGAGGAGGTTGTGTCGGTGCGCTGCCGCGACAGCCTCTTCCCGGGAATGCGCACCGAGTTTGCGATACAAGGCTCGGAGGTGACTCTTCAGCGTGTTGTTGGATACGAACAACCGCCGCGCGATCTCACCGATCGGAATGCCGAGACCCAGTTCCACGAGAACGTCCATCTCCCGTTTCGTCAATTGGACCCGAACGATGGCCGCCGGATATATCTGCGCCGCTTCGGATTCGAGAAAGGTCGCGACGGCACTGCTCGAGCCCTCGGCCCCATCTTCGAGTTGCCTGATCAGATCACGCGGTATCGTCGCCAGGGCCGACAGGACACCGGAGGTTTCGAGCAGTCCGCGAGCTTCCTCCCATGTACTCGCGGCAGCGGGGATCCTGCCCAGTTCACACAGAGCAGCGCATTCGATCAGCAGGGATTCGAGCCGAAACCTCGTGAGATACTGCCCGCTCCAATCGATTTCGCGGCACAATTCCAATGCCTGGGACGGCGACCCGGTCAGGAGATGCGTCCGCGCCACGGAGACCGTGACAACTGCAAACGTATGTGGCGCAGCGACTGATTCTTCCAGCGCCTTGGTACCCTCCCCGGACGCCAACAGAAGATCGATACGTGCCGCGGTGAGAAGCGCGTCACCGAGCGATCGTTCACACGGATTCACGTGCCCGTGCGTTGCCACTGCGCGCTGGAGGGAAATCAGCCCCGAGAACGGGTCCGATTGCAGCAGTGCAAATCTGGTGTAAGTGTAGGCCGCGAACGCCCACAGGTCGCCCGGCGGTGTGACCTCGGCGAGTGCGTCCATCGCGGCAGCTCCGGCGTGCAGGTCCACGCTGTCGCACGCCACCAGTGCCCGCGCGATCGCTCCCCCCATGTGCGAGGGCGGTCCCAACCATCCCGAAACGTCCGGGTGTGTGCTTTCCAGGTGCAGCCAGTCTGTCGCGTGCGCGACGTCCCCGATCAGCGCGGAGTTGAGCGCGGCATTGCCTGCGGCGTGACGCAGGACGAACTCCGGACCATGTTGCACCGCACCTTGATAGGCGAGTCGCAATTCCACCGCGGCATCACCGAGGTCACCGGTCAATTGATGCGAGACCCCCCAGATCAGCCGCAGGGCGGGCAGTTGAGACCCCAACGCGCCCAACGACTCGTCGCCGAGTCCGTACACGACGTGCGCCAATTTGCGCGTGATCTCGGTAGAGCGTTGGTACTCACCGGATGTTCTCAGCACCACCGATTGGACAGTTCCGACGTTCAACAAGCTGTGCGCATGCGGACTACCACCTATCGCACGCAATTCCGCCGGTTCCGTCGGTAATGAATCGCCGTTGATCAACTGCGGCCGCAGACGCGATTCGAGCAGGTCACGACCCACCAGAATCGAAGGGTTCGAACTGAGTACGTCATCGGGTATGGATTGCAACGCACTCCGGACCAATCCGGTGTGATCGACCAGAAGATCAGCCCAGTGGCGCTCGAGTATGTCGAGCACCCTGGTCCACTTGCGTCCGTCCAAGGCGTAGTGAACGGCACCGGCTATATCCGAAGTCCCGAGAGCGTGATCGACGAGTACCTGGAAGGGATCTTCGAATCCATCCCCTTGTTCGGCCCGTATCTGTATGAATGCCAGTCGAACTGACGGCGCGAAGTACCAGGACGGTTCTCCCTCGAAACCATTCCGGAAGATCAGACCGAAAGACTCGAGCAAGTCCAGTTTGCCCTCCACGTCAAGATCGTCGGACAAGACACGAGCGATCTCTGGTGTCACCGTGCGGGCAGCGGCGATCGTAGTCGCGAAGTCGAACAACTCGAGCGACTTGCCCGACCGAGGAGCGGTCCGACTGACGTACGCGTGGATCGCCTGGTCCACTCGCTGCTGAACGCGTTCGCGTCCACGGCTCGGTTCACTCAGCCCCGCAACCGCACTCAGAGCAACCTTCATCAGCACGGGAACGCCGGCAACGCGTTCACAGATCGAATGGACGATGCCCGAGGGAAGGTGGATCCCTGCCTCCGCGAACAGAACGGTGGACTCGTCGAGTGTGTATCTGAGGTCGTTCGCGCACAGGTACTCGTCCACGCGGACGTCTTCGAGCAAGTCCGTCGCAGACCGATCCTGCAGCGTGACGACTACTTTCAATCCGGGAAGCCGCACGATCAGATCCACGATTCGGCGTCCCACCTCGTCACCCTCAACCAGGTCGATGCGGTTGAACACCAACACGAATGGTGCGGGCGACGAGTCGAGGAGTGATTCGATCGCGCCCACTGGATCCTCGCGCATTCGTGGCGGGGCCTCGAGTGATTCCAGCGAATCCTGAATTACTGCGAGCGCGGTGTTCCAGTACTCGAGGGGGGTCATCCGATGCGATGGCGCCGGCACCCAGACAACCGGTCTGCTCGGCACCTGCCCGAGAGTCGTGAGCCACAACGCGGCGAGTTCCGTCTTGCCGAACCCAAGCGGCGAATCGATGACAGTCAATCCCGCCGAGCGTTCCATCAATCCGAGGAGGCGGGGACGAATCGCCGTGGCTCCACGCCCGGCAAGCCGCCTTTGCAGCGTGCCCCTTCCTCGAGGATTTCGCTTTGCTCGAGATAGCTGCGATCGATTCGAAGTGGACGTCATGATGGCCGACAAACGAGCAGTCGATCCCCGCCGAACTCGAGATTTCGTTCGAGCATCGAACTCCCAACCTGTCCACCCATAACGAACAACATAGACAGCTTCGCCGCGACACGCGAGCACTGGCCGTCTCACAAATACGCCCGATTTGTCTCATTATGTGGGCTCGGTCACTATTGGCGTCTATTTGCGGGAGAGTGACTGCGACCTGCGGGATCTGACATATCATGCCCGCGTGTCGATGAATTCCGCCCGCATCCGCGTGTCGACCCGATCGGTCGATCCTGCGGACGCCGACGACTTCTGGCGCAGTGCCACACGTCCGTTCTTCGTCACCGACCGAATTGACCCTGACACATCTCTCGAAGGCTCGATCACAGCGCTTTCCATCGGAACCTCGTTGATCGGTCAAACTACCTTCAATGCACAGAAGTACACCCGAAACAATCGGCTGATCGCCGAGAGCGGACTCGACGATGAATACATGGTCCAGGTCGTCCTCGACGGGCAGTTGAGCGGCAACGCCGACGGAGTCGATTTCGTCGCACGTCAAGGCGATGTCACATTCTTCGACCTCGGGCGTACCTGGACCGCCGACGCGGAGGCAGAATCGACAGGGCGCACCATCACGCTCCTCGCACCGCGTTCCCTCGTCGAGGCCGAGTCGAAGGGTCGTTCTCTACACGGGACGGTACTGCGCGGAGTTCCTGCCGTCGTGCTCGCTCAGTGCATGCAATCGGTCGTACTCGCGCTACCGCATCTCGATCCCGATGCTGCGGCCGGCTACGAGGACGTCGTCGCTTCCCTCCTTCGTGTCAGTTTGGGTATCGCCGAACCTGATCTGTCGCCGCGGCCCGATCACTCTCTCCGCGATCGTGCGTACGCCCACATCGCCGAGCATCTCTCGGAGACCTGGCTCGGCCCGACGAGCATGTGCGCAGCATTGTCCGTCTCCCGGGCACAGCTCTATCGCGCATTCGCATCCGACGGCGGAATAGCTCTTGTCATTCGGCGGAAGCGTCTCGAACTCGTCTACCGCGAATTGACCAGAACCGAGATGCCGAACGAAACGATCGAAGCGTTGGCCCTGCGATGCGGCTTCACCTCGAAATCCCAGTTGGCGCGAGCGTTCAAGGACTTCTACGGGATGACCCCGAGCCAAGCCCGAACCGACGGCAGACGCACGATCGGGGACCCGTCGATCGCACGCCTGCGCCGCCGACTCGAGTTCTTCAGCCCCTGAATCCGAGATACTCCACAGCCTCGCGAGCGTGCCTGTGTTCTAGTTGATCCATGAGCTGGGTCGACAAGGAACTGAGTCTGGCTGCGCTCACAGGTGCGGTCACAGGTGTCGCCGTGATGATCCCGATAGTCGGAGATGGAGCCTGGTCCTGGATAGGACTGTTCATGTCGGCTGTCGTCGCTACTGGTGACCCGGTGCGAGATGCCGCAGGGTTCCCGATGTCCTTGATCGTACTGGCGGTCATCGCCGCAGTTACGTACGTGTTCTCCTACCTGCTCGCCCCCGCCCAGGCCTCCCAGACGCCGTAAGAACCTCTATTTCATCGCAATTCATCACTCGAACCGCGGAAGCGACGACTGAACTATCCGCACCCGGCAACGAGCTCAGATCACTTCAGCTGGAAATGAACCGGAGAACAAACTGCTCGATGCCTTCCGATATGACCTTGGTCAGCGCGGTGAAGTCGTTCGACCAGCGTTGAATATCCAAGCTGCTCATCACTTTCCTCCGTTCTTCGTCCCGCTGCCCGTGACCGCACAACGTATGCGGGACGTTGGGGCGCGCTGGAACTATCTGCGACAACGCGGTTTCCGTTACCAATTGACCGGTCGAACAGCACAGCTTTTCGCTACCGCATCAGACGGTCACTTCTTCGACCGGTTTCTCCTCGTGGCTCGCCGCGCCGAAGACGGCCACGGCGACGGCGCCCGCGATTGCCCCGACGAAGCCGACCACGGCAAGCCATTCCAGGCCCGGTCTCGACGCGTCGCCGAGCACCACGACGCCGACGATTCCCGGAACCACCGTCTCGCCGACAACCAGAGCCGCTGTCGCTCCGTTGACGGATCCCAGTTGCAGCGCCACCGTGTGCAGATAGAAACCGCCCAGGCCCGAAACGAGGATCGCCCAGCCGGCCGGATCGCGGAGCATCGTACCGATTTCGAACGGATCGATTCCGTAGACCACGCGTACGGCAATGGCCAGACAGCCGAACAGCACACCCGAGATCAACCCGGCGACAACTGCTGCGCGTGAGCCCAACCATCGGATCAAACCGATGCCGATCAGCAAGATCAACGCCGAGCCCACGAGGACACCCCAATGGACGACGTCGTTGGAACTCCCACCGCCCGCGTGACCTGACGACAATCCGAGCAGCAGGAGCGATCCGATCACCGCAGCGATCGCGAACCAGTCGCGACGATGCAACTGGATGCCGAGGACCACGGTCCCCAGCACTGCCGTGATGACGAGATTGGCACTGACCACTGTCTGCGACAAGAACAGTGGAATGAGCCGCGCGGAGATGGCACTTCCGGCGAATCCGACCGCATCGAGCACGGTGCCCAGGATGAACGACGCCGTCAGCGCGGCCGCGAACGTCGAACGCAAGGTCGGGCCACCCGACGCCGTCACGTGTCCGGCCTCGCCACGCTGCTCGGCGGCAGCTGCCGACTTGCGCGCGCCGTAGGCTTGCAGCACGGATGCAACGCCGTACCCGACGCATGCCACGATCGCGGCAATCAGTCCGATCAGCATCGAAATTCCACACGAAGTTCCTGGGCAATGGTCATGGAGATAGACCCTGCCTTATTTCCCCAGGCCTGACATCACCCTCAGGTATTCGAACAAGTGCTACCCGAGAAGTACACCGACCGCCCCTGACCGGTACCTGGGGACACCCCGACCCCTAGTGGAATTGCTTGAGAGCCCTGATCTTGTTCATGACGTCGAGCGCCGCCACCTTGTACGCCTCGGACAGTGTCGGATAGTTGAAGACGGCGTCGACAAGGTATTCGACGGTCCCGCCGCACCCCATCACCGCTTGGCCGATATGCACGAGATCCGTTGCACCCGAGCCGAAGATATGAACACCGAGCAGTTTCAGGTCATCCGTCGACACCAGGATCTTGAGCATCCCGTAGGTGTCGCCTGCGATCTGCCCGCGTGCGAGTTCGCGGTATCGGGAAACCCCGACCTCGTACGGCACCGATTCCTTGGTCAAATCGACCTCGGTGGCGCCCACGTACGACACCTCGGGAATCGAGTAGATGCCGATCGGCTGCAGATCCATCAGCTTCGCGCCTGGTTCGTCGAAGGCATGATAGGCCGCGAGTCGACCTTGATCCATCGACGTCGCCGCCAACGCCGGGAATCCGATGACGTCACCGACGGCGTAGATGTGTTCGACCTTGGTGCGGAAATTGTCGTCGACGTAGATACGGCCACGTTCGTCGGCTTCGAGCCCGGCGTTCTCCAGCGCGAGTGGCGCCGTGAGGCCTTGCCGTCCAGCCGAGTACATCACGGTCTCGGCTGGAATCTGCTTGCCGCTGCGCAGCGTCGTGAGCGTTCCGTTCGCTCCGACGTCGACGGCCGTCACTTCTTCACCGAATCGGAAAGTGACCGCCAGATCGCGTAGATGGAATCGAAGCGATTCGATGACCTCGGGGTCGCAGAAGTCCAGCATCGACGTCCTCTTCTCGACGACGGTGACCTTGGTGCCGAGTGCCGCGAACATCGATGCGTACTCGATACCGATCACTCCCGCGCCCACGACGACCATGGTGGTCGGGATGGAGGTCAGATCGAGGATTCCGTCGGAGTCGAGCACCCGGTGACTGTCGAAGGACACCCCCGCCGGGCGAGCAGGCAACGTTCCGGTCGCGATCACGACGAACTTCGCCGTGATCGTCATCTTGTCTCCGCGCGAGGAGTCCTCGACGAGGATGGTGTGCTCGTCGACGAACGAGCCGACCCCTATCAACAATTCGACGCGGTTGCGCAGAAGCTGAGATCGAACGACTTCGATTTCTTTGGTGATGACATGCTGGGTTCGCGCCAGCAGGTCGGCCGGAGTGATGTTCTCCTTGACGCGGTAACTCGCGCCGTACAGTTCGCGTTGGTTCATCCCGGTGAGGTAGAGAACCGCCTCACGCAACGTCTTCGACGGAATGGTGCCGGTGTTGACGCACACTCCCCCGAGCATGTTGCCCTTCTCGACCATCGCTACCCGTTTACCCAGCTTGGCCGCCGCGATGGCAGCCTTCTGCCCACCCGGGCCGGAGCCGATCACAACCAGGTCGTATTCCATCGGATCAGTCATCGCTTAGAAATACCGTCTGCATACGACCGGCAGATGCCGAGCATGTCAATACTCGGTGAACAATCCGCGCGCCGAAACGACACGACGGCAGTACACGAACCCTGTTGCAATTAAAAGAGATACAGCCGAATCTATACGAAACTTGCTACACATAAACATATTCCGACGTTCGCATGCGCACATGCTTCGTCGCCGACGGAATTCACAACGGTCTGTTGAAATTTGTTTCACCACAGAGTGATTGATCGATCAACTGACAGGTGACCAGGGCCGTAAACCGGATGTCCAGTATTCGAATTGTCCGAAATAACGAGCGGAATGTTCCTCGTCACATCCCGCACCGAAGCAGTTGCGCGGAGCCTCGGGCCGCGTTCTACTTGCCTTGACTAATCATCTGTCACTCTCGGTTACAAACATCCGCCCCGTTCACGATCCCCACCTTTCGCCATCTCGAGAGATCAGGTTTCCCAATGGAATTCACGGAACTTGCCGACTATCCCCTACCTCCAGGGACCGTCACCGAGTGGACTCCCGCCGCGGTGAATCCGCCCGAGCTGTGGCCTGTCGACCAGCGTCCCGCCAGCTACATACACGAGGCACACTTGAAACATGCCGAGCAGGCGAAACGGCAGGTGCACCATCAGACCGACGTGTGCACTCCGTCGTGGCTGGGCACCTCGTTTCGCATCCACGACCGACTCGACCGAAGGACCTGGGCGGCCGCTCTCGATCACTGGATCGATCGCCACGAAGTGCTCCGAACACACGTCGCCGTGGAGGGCGAAACGATAGTCCGACGCACCGCGGCGTCTGGAGACGTTCGGATTCTGGGCGCCGAGGTCGGACACCTTGCGTCCTCGATGTCTGTCTTCACGCATCTGCAGCAACTGCTCGACCGATCGACCGATCCACTTGTCTGGCCTGCGTATCAGTTCGCGACGATCGAAGGCCCCAACCACTTCACCGTGGTTTTTGCCGCTGATCATGCTCTGCTGGACGGATATTCGGTGGCGTTGACCGCGCACGAACTGCAGACGATCTACCGATCGTTGAGCGAGGGAAGCCCTCCCTCGCCGCCGGAGACCGGAAGCTACATCGACTTCGGCACCAAGGAACGAGATCTCGTGGGACACACGGACCGCTCTCACCCGGCAGTGCAGACGTGGCGCGAGTTCTACGCGCAGGGCGAGGCTCCGTACTTTCCAGCGCTACCCGAACCGGTCACCGGACGCCGAGTCCCTCAGCAGAGCCTGTCCGCCTGGCTTCTGAGCGCCCGGGGAGCCGAACGCCTGGCAGAAGCGAGCAAGCGCAGCAACCAAGGATTCCTGGCCGCGATACTCGCGTGCGCGGCCAAGGTGACCGGCGATCTCACCGGTGCAGACGAATTCCGCGTCGTCGTGCCGCAACACACCCGTTCGGAGCTTCGATGGGCCGCGTCGCTGGGATGGTTCATCGGTGTTGTGCCGGTGAGGATTCCGATTGCCCCCGCCGCAACCGTGAGCGATCTGGCCAAGGTTGCCGGCACGGAGATACGGCGCGTCCGCCCCGCCGCGGCACTGCCGTATTCGAAAGTGTGCGAGCTGATCGACTCCCCGCAGCACCTGCCGTTCGTGCTCTCGTACATGGACGTTCGTCACGTTCCTGGTGCCGAGCAATGGACGAGCTGGCAGACCAGGGGCCTTCGTAGTCGAGATCATTCGGGAACCGACGTCTACATCTGGCTCACGCGGACTCCCGAAGGGCTGAATCTGGCCATACGCCACCCGGGCAACGCGCGCACGAGCCGCCACATCCATCAGTTCGCGGGACTCCTACGCCGCGAAATGGAGGACTTTGCCTTCTCGACCGACACTTTCGCACCTCCGACCAACACCGCCGTACCGATCAATACCGCTGCACCGATCGAGGAGAACTCTCATGGAAATGACACCCATCGATCTCTGGGCACCGAAAGCCGGGACGCTCACCGAGTTCAGGCCTACTGAACAATCCCTGGCGGCGGCATCCGGGGCACCGCGGAGCGACCAACCGCTCTCGTTCCTACAGGAAGGACACATTCGTACCGCCGATCACAAGCGCGCACAAGGCGTCGACTGGTCACCGTGGATCGGATTCACGTTCACTCTGCCCGGTGATCTCGATCGGGAGGCACTGCGTCGGGCGGTCCATGCGTTTGTCCTGCGGCACAACACACTGCACAGTTGGTTCGAGGTGAGATCATCCGAAGATCCCGACGGTAGCGGGGTCATCGACCGTCACGTGGTGGATGCGTCGACGATCGAACTCACGCCGCACAGCGTCGGTTCTCTGAACACGACAGATGCGGTTCGCGAGCATGTGAGCCGAAGTTTCGCCGGCGATACCAGCCCATTGCAATGGCCCTCGTTCATCAGTGGCGTCGTCGAGCACGGCGCCGGCTTCACCGTCTACTACGGCGTCGATCACTCGCACACCGACGGCCTGTCGTTGATGCTGGGCGTCGAAGAACTTCGTGCGCTGTACATCGCCGAAAGCGCCGGCATCGAGGCTCAACTTCCCTCTCCCGGCAGCTACGTCGAGTACAGCGGTGAGGAACGGACATCCGCGGGGAACCTCGACCTGGCCGCAGCGCCTGTGCAGCAGTGGATTTCGATTCTCGCCGCCAACGCCGGCCAACTCCCGACGTTCCCCCTCGACCTCGGTGTCGCGCGGGGCGAACAGGCCCGGTCGACCCGCACACACATCGACGTTCTCGACAGCGACGAGTCAGCCGCGTTCGCAGCGCTGTGCAAGTCCAATGGCGCCGGCTTCTCCACGGGGATCTTCGCAGCCCTCGCCCTCACCGAGATCGAAGTTGCGGATCGAGCGAACTACTTCGCGCTCAACGCAGTCGGCACTCGCTCCGATCCGAGATACCTCTATTCCCAAGGCTGGTTCATCAATCTCGTCCCGGTCTCGTTCACGCTGAGCGGTGTCACGAACTTTACCGATGCACTCCCCCTTGCCCACGCTGCTCGCGCTGCGGTGAAGGGACTCGCGGACGTGTCCATTCACTCGGTGATCGCCCAGGTGTCGAAGTTGACCGGATCCGACATCGGTGGAACCTCGGTCCCGCCGATGGTGTCGTACATCGACATGCGCCTGATTCCAGGTGCCGAGCACCATGACGAACTCGAGGCGCGGGCACTGGGTGGGCCAGGAACGACGGGTGATCTGTCGATGTGGATCAACCGGAAGGAAGACCGTACGTACGTGATGGTCAGTTTTCCGGACACCGAGCAGGCGCACACATCGGTGAATCGGTACCTACGACACCTTCGCAACGTCCTGAGAACGGTCGCTGATACCGGCGACTACCGTGTCGTGCGTCAGGCGGATGCACGTCAGGAAGTGGAGACCGCCTGATGCACATCACGTTTCTCGACAGGTTCGAGGCACGGCCGGGCCGCATTCTGCAGTGGACGCCGAGCGAAATCTCCACCGGAACGACGTATCCGGTTCCCCCGACCTCCAATCAGCAGCTGCATCTTGCCGGCAGCCGCGGCGATACGACTTGGCTCGCTGCCACTTTCGACGTTCCCGGCCCCATCGACACGGACGCACTCAAGGCCAGCTTCGAGGAATGGACGTCCCGTCACGACGCCCTGTCGTGCTCGTTCTCCCAGGCCGAAGAATCGGGTGAATCCTCGGCACTGTTCGTCGACGTCGCCGACGTCGGCGATCTGCGCCTGCGTGAGGAAACAGTGGCTGACGCGAGAACACCGGAGCAGGTGCGAGAACTCTTGGGCGAGCGCTTGGATCGATGGTGCAATCCTTTCGCGTTTCCCGCGTACTTTCTCGGTGCCATCACCCGCGAGGACCAGTCGACAGTGGTCTGCGGGTTCGACCATGCCATCTGCGACGGCTGGTCCATGAGCATCGCAATTACCGAGATCAGCACTCTGTATCGCGAATACACGCGGGCGGACCGTGATCCGATCGCGTCTGATCTCCTTCCGGAGCCCGGGAGTTTCCTCAACTACTGCTTCCGGGAATCGGCAACCGCGGATCCAGAGCCCGGCGACCACCGGATTGCGGGTTGGCGGTCCTTCCTCCGAGCATGCGGGGGTGACACTCCCCATTTTCCCGTAGATCTGGGACTGCCCGCCGGGGCGATGTCGCCCCAGGGCACAGACACCCGAATGCTCCTCGACGCCGACGAAGCAGAGCTGTTCGACCAGAACTGCGCCGATCATCGACACTCCTCGTTCGGTGCAATTCTTGCGTCGATCGGTTTGGCCACAACACAATTGACCGGCAAGAGGGACACGCACCTACTGTTCCCTGTTCACACGCGTCGGGAACCGCGACACAACCACACCTTCGGATGGCTGGTAGCCAATGCGCCCATCACCGTGACGAGCATGGACAATCTTCACAGCACTGCCCGGGCAGTCAATCTCGCTTTCCACGAGTCACTTTCACTGTCGTCCGTGTCGTCGAGGCAGGTTTTGCGGAGCTTGGGGCCCGAGGTTTCGCCCACTCGCAGAGACATCTTCTCGGTGTCCTACGCCGACTACCGAACCATGCCCGGTGGATCTCGCCCCCGTAAATCAAAGTCCAGCGAATCACAGCCTGCGCCGATCAATCCGCAGCAACTCAGTCGCGTCTCGAACGCCGACGACGTTCAGTTCTGGTTCTCACGAACTCACGACGGATTGGCAGTGCGGACCAGGTTTCCTGCGCCCGCTACCCGGACAGTGCACACCTTCCTCTCGCATGTCTCCGAGATCCTGTCGACGCCGTAGACGAACGGCCGCCTATCCGTAGATCTATTTGACACTTCTTTGTTGTGCACAACTTAACTGTGCGCTACAGTTGTTCTCGTGACCAACCCACTCGCCCTCGAACGCCAGGTCTGCTTCGCCCTCTATTCGGCGTCGCGGGCCACGACGGCCGCGTACCGGGCGATGCTCGACGACCTGGGAATCACGTATCCCCAGTACCTCGTCCTGTTGACACTCTGGGAACGAGACGGCCGCGGGGTGCGTGAGATCTGTGAGGCACTCGATCTCGATACCGGAACTCTGTCGCCGCTGCTCAAGAGGCTCGAGGGTCTGGGATTCATCGAGCGCCGACGCCTCACCACCGACGAGCGTCGCGTCGAGATTCACCTGACCGAGGCGGGTTCCACCTTGCGTAGCAAGGCCGAGGACATCCCGGCCAAGCTCGCAGGCGCCACTGGTCTGAGTAACGACGAACTCACCGAACTCCGAGACGTTCTCACTCGTCTCGGTGAGTCACTTCAAGCATCCAACGCCCACTCCGACGGAAAGAAGAAGTCATGAACATCGTCTACACCGCAGAAGCACTTGCCACCGGCGAAGGCCGCAACGGTCACGCTCGCACCTCGGACGGACGCCTCGATCTCGGCCTCGCCATTCCCAAGGAAATGGGTGGCAGCGGCGAAGGCACCAACCCCGAGCAGCTCTTTGCCGCCGGATACGCAGCATGCTTCCACTCCGCTCTGCAGATGGTCGCCCGTGCCGAGAAGGCCAACGTGGCTGATTCCGCAGTCGGCGCGCGGGTCGGCATCGGCCCCAACGGTGCAGGAGGCTTCGGACTCGCTGTGACGCTGGAGGTTTCACTCCCCCATCTACCCCATGATCAGGCCGTCGAGCTGACGGAGAAGGCACACCAGGTGTGCCCGTACTCCAATGCAACTCGCGGCAACATCGAGGTCACCCTCGAAGTAAGTAAGGACGACGAATGAGCACTACCACTGTCAGCCGGGAAATCCGTCTCGCTTCACGCCCGAACGGTTGGCCCACGTCGGAGAACTTCGCCACCGCCGAAGTAGAACTCCCCGAACTCGAAGACGGCCAGATCCTGGTCCGCAACATCGCCATCTCCGTCGACCCGTACATGCGCGGCCGAATGAACGACGTGAAGTCCTACCTTCCGCCGTTCCAGGTCGGTGCGCCGCTCGACGGTGGTGCCGTCGGCGAGGTCGTCGAATCCAAGTCGGCTGATCGCGCCGTGGGCGACGTCGTCGTCCACGGCCTCGGATGGCGTGAATACGCCATCCTCGACGGATCCGCAGTGACTCCGGCCGACACGTCCATCGCGCCGGCGACGGCCTACCTGGGTGCCCTCGGCATGACTGGCCTCACCGCGTATGCCGGCCTCACCGCGGTTGCGGAGTTCAAGGAAGGCGATACCGTATTCGTCTCCGGCGCAGCAGGTGCCGTCGGATCGCTCGTCGGTCAGATCGCCAAGTTGCTCGGAGCGAAGCGAGTAATCGGTAGCGCCGGTTCACCGGCGAAGGTTGCCCGACTTCTCGAACTCGGATTCGATGCGGCATTCGACTACCACGACGGCCCGATCACCGAACTACTCGCCGCTGCCGCCCCTGACGGCATCGACGTGTACTTCGACAACGTCGGTGGCGAGCATCTCGAAGCCGCAATCGATGCCATGAACCAGGGTGGCCGGATTGCCCTGTGCGGAGCCATCGCTCAGTACAACACCACCGAGAAGCCCACCGCTCCCCACAACCTGGCACTGGTGATCGGCAAGCAGCTCACACTGCGCGGATTCCTCGTGGGCGGCTACCGTCACCTCGGTGGCGAATTCCGCACCCACATGGCAGGGTGGCTCGCCGACAACAAGATTCAGTGGGACGAGACCATCGTCGAAGGCCTGGAGAATGCACCGCAAGCGTTCATCGACCTGATGCGCGGCGCGAACACCGGCAAGATGGTTGTCACGCTGTAACCCGAACAACATCTAGCTCGAACGGATATGAAAGTGGCCGCGAACTTCTCGAAGTTCGCGGCCACCTTCATATCTGAATCAAATCCCGAACGAGACTCCGGTCAACTTCTCCGACAGTGTCCACAAACCCGAGGCTGTCTTCGTATCGTGTGACTTCTTGTTCGACCCCACGACCTTCGGATACCCTCGCTGCTCGAACGGACCGTCCGGTCCGATGTAACTGCCGCCGAAGGCATCCGGCGCGGTTGCCGCCCACAGTTCGGGAAGGGCGCCCATCTCCGCGGACTGCGCGAAGATCGAATTGCCGATTCCCATCAGCTTGTCCTGGATCGACTCGGTGTGCCCCTGCAGGTTCGTCGACGCGTATCCCGGATGCGAAGCGAGCGCTTTGAGCGAAGATCCCGACGCCGCGAACCTGCGTTGAAGTTCGTACGTGAACAACAGATTGGCAAGCTTGGACTGCCCGTAGGCCAACCATCGGTTGTACTTCCGACGCTCGAAATTGAGATCGTCCAGATCGACAGTTCCGAGCTGATGCAGGGCACTGGACATCGTCACGACACGATCGGTGAGCTTGTCCTTCAGCAATCCGGTCAATGCGAAGTGTCCGAGATGGTTTGTGCCGATCTGCATTTCGAATCCGTCGACCGTCCGGCGGAACGGAACCGCCATCACGCCGGCGTTGTTCACCAGGACGTCGACCTTCTCCGTTGCGTCGGCGAAGGCTCGTACCGACGACAGATCCGAGAGGTCCAATTTGCGGACAACCGCGTTGGGCCCGATCTCGGCGGCTACGGCGTCGGCCTTCGTGGTGTCACGACAGGCGAGGACGACGTCGGCCCCGGCTTTGCCCAGCGCTCGTGCGACTACCTCACCCAGTCCGCTGTTCGCCCCCGTGACGACAAATGTGCGGCCGGTCTGATCGACTACGTCTTCTGCGGTCCATTTGGTCATGCTTTCCAGCGTACGTGCCTTACTCGCCGGTAGGGAGGGGTCGCTTTCCGTCATCGCCTGCGCTTGGCGCGGATGGGCTTGGCGCCCGGCAGCGGCGGTGCAGCCACTCTGGGCGACGGGGGCGCGGTCATTCCGGGAGTCGGCGACGATTCGGCTTCCTTCTGCTCCGCAGCGATGCGTCCGTACACAAAATGCTGTTGTCCCAGCGTCCAGCAGTTGTTACTCACGAAATACAGCAGGATCGCCACGGGCGCGAACGCACCGAAAGCGATCACCCCCACCGGAAACACCCACAATGCGAGCTTGTTCATGATCGCTGTTTGAGGGTTGACGGTTCCGGTGTCCACTTGGCGCGCGATGGATGCCCGCGATGTGAAATGTGTAGCGACGGCGGCAAATATCATCAGCGGAACCGCTACCAGAATGATGGAGATACGGCTGACGTCGCCGAATGCTTCCAGTTGTGCTGCCGGGCTCGAAATCATGGCGGACAACGGTGCGCCGAACAGTTTGGCGTCGAGAAAAGACTGCACATCCGAGGCACTGAAGAAGTAGTTGGCCGTGTTCGCGTTGTCCGCCACCGACATCGGTTCGGTCGGGCTCAGAAACGGGACGTGCGATGCCGCTCCGGTCCGATTGAACGATCGCAGGACGTGATAGAGACCAATGAACACCGGTGCCTGAACCAGCATCGGCAGACAGCCGAGCAACGGACTGTAATTATGTTCTTTCTGCAGCTTGGCCATCTCTACAGTGAGTTTCTGCCGGTCACCCGAATACTTCTTCTGCAACGCCTTGATCTGAGGTTGCAGCTTCTGCATCACCAGTTGAGTGCGGACCTGCTTGACGAAGGGTTTGAACAGCAGGGCTTTGAGCGTGAAGACGAGAAATACGACCGACAACGCCCACACGACGCCGTTGTCGGGTGATCCGGAGACCAGTGAGAAGACCTTGTGCCAGAACCAGAGGATTCCGGACACGGGGTAGTAGACAAAATCGAGCATGACGAATGAACCTCACCGAAAGGCACGCTCAGAGAGACGAGAGCGCGGGAATGGTCGTGGACGCGAGACGTCTGACCGACCTACGACGAGTTCACACCCGCCGACTGCCGATCTACAGACCGATTCCCGGAGCTCGAGGTTGCGGACGACCGGGCGCGTCCGGGCTGCTCTGCCTGCGGAAAGCACCACGCAGGCAGCGTTCGTCATCAGACGGGCCAGTGGCCGAAACCGCGCACAGTTGCAGAAGTTCGTACTTCGAGGAAGTTGCGAGCGCAGCGACCACGAAGACGGCAATCGCAGTTCCCAGCACCGCGGCGCTACCCGAGGAACCAAGCGGAGGCACTGCGAGAAGAGCGATGAACGGCAGCAGAAGCAGCAACAGTGACCGTGTCACCGTTCCTGTGCTCCGCTGTTGCATGACTGCGAGAGTACAGAACGTCTGCCGAATCCAGCCAGACGCTTGCCTCACGTACTTGTTCGCGCAGCCATTTGTGCGCAGGATCGTGGTCCATCCGACCGTGCCACTGTTGAGCGTTCGGCGCTCCCGCTGCGAATCGCCTGACCGGAGCCGGGGGACGCCGGCCGCCGTGCCCTCCTTGATTCGGATTACGAAAGTCCGTCGAAGTTCTCGCGATCGATCAACAGGCCTTGCACCCACAATGCCGCTCGAAACAGGTATGCACCCCGTCCAACTGACCGGTGCGAACACGTCGAGGCGCAACCAGGCTGAGTGTCGCAAGCCGAAGCCCGATCACACCCAGCTGGACACCTGCTTCGGGACGCATCGACGCAAAGGCAACACGCGAAATGTCGCACCACCGATTCACCGACCCCCGCACGAAGAAGCATGCACTCGGAAGGGCGCTTGTCGTCGGCGTTCTTTCCCTGACAACCCTTGCCGTGAGTATCGACACCGCGAACGCTCAGGCCCCCGTGCTTCGGGACTGGAACATCGCCGCAGTTTCCGTCGACACGAATCCGGCGAAGGTGTCAGCTTTCGCTTCCTCGGATACAGGCCGCGTATTGGCAGCCGCAGAGTCCAAGATCGGCGCTCCGTACGTCTGGGGCGCGACCGGGCCGGACTCGTTCGACTGCTCCGGTCTCGTTCAATGGGCCTATGCACAAGCGGGCGTTTCGATTCCGCGAACCAGCTACGACCAGGCGGTTGGCGGCACTCCAGTTTCCCGGGACGATCTACAGCCGGGTGACGTGGTCCTGTACTACGGCGGGGAGCATGTGGGGATCTACGCCGGAGGCGGTGAGGTCGTTCACGCCCCGACGTCCGGGGAGTCGGTCGAACGCGCACCCGTGGACTCGATGCCGTACTACCTCGCCCGACGTTACTGACATGAATCCCGCAAGCTCGATGAAACAGCGTGTATCGCGGCGATATTCGAATCGCTCGTCGCGAGCCGAACGATTGACGCTCCCCCATTGCGCGGAATGTGATGTCATCCTCTCACCCGCGAGCGCGGTCTGCGCCCGGTGTCGTGGGGCGCGGTTGGACGTGACGCGGTGTTGCGGAGACGGCACTGTCGTGTCCTGGCGAACGGTTCACGGCGACCCCTCGACCGTTCTCGCCATCGTGGAATTGGACGAGGGGCCGTGGCTGTACACTTTCCTCACCGAATCCCCTCGCGTGGATGCGCCTGCACCGCTACGAGTGTCGTTTCAGGGGCGTGAAGAAGGTAAGCGCTACCCGGTGTTCTGCTTGTGCGGCGACGACCGTGGTGAACTGCTATCGGACGTCAACTCCGGCCTGCTGAACCATTGACCTCACGCGAGTCACGCTCCTGCGCGGTCGAGACGTACCACGCTGCGATCTGCGCTCTGGAACTGAATCCCAGTTTTGTCAGTACGTGTTCCACGTGTCCCTGAGCGGTGCGCAGCGAGATTACCAAGTGCTCCGCAATCGCGCGATTGGTCAACCCTTGGGCAACCAGTTCCGCAACTTGCTGCTCACGCGGAGTGAGGTGAGGCCCTTCAGCCGACGACGCAGTCGTGACACTGGAGCGCTTGTCGAGCGCATATGCGACAGCTTCACCCTCGGACATCGCAAACCCGCTGCGAAACGACTTGTCGAAAGTATCGTCACCCATGGCTTTGCGAGCAGTCTCTGCAGCAGTGTCGTGATGAGCTGACAAACCCGGCAGGCCCGCCAGCCGCCCCCCGACCTTCTGCCAATACATGGCTGCCGCGCCGAGCAGAACCGCTGCATGCTTCCAATCACGTTGCGCTGCAGCAATCCACGCCAACGGCTCGATACACCACGCCGAGTTCATCGGGGCATCGAGAATTCTCAGACTTCGAGTCAAATAGTCACTTGCGGCATCCAATTCACCTCGGAGCCAGCTCACGAGCCCGAGAGTTCCCAGCGCAAATGCCTGGAACATCATCTCGTCGGCGGGCACGGTGATCGCGAGAATCTCTTCGTTGCACTCCACAGAGCGATCAAGGGCGCCGGACAGGAAGTACGCGACTCCCAAGGTGTCCAGGCCGATCACAACATGCAGCAGATTCTTGTCGAGTCGAAACAGCGTCAACGCGGATTCCAGCTTGGCTGTAGCGGTATCGAAGTTACCTCTGAAGGTATCGACGTATCCGTCTCCCCACGTCGCCAAGCCGCGCGAGCGCACATCCGCCAAGTCGTTTGCCAGGCGCCAACTCTCGTCGACCAACTCTTCTGCCCGTTCGAGTTCCCCCTGCATCGCGTGATTCACGGCGTCGATGGCCAAGACATCCACTCGGAACGGATCCAGCTCTCGATCCTGTGCATTCAAGGCTCGATCCGTCCAATAACGCGCCTGCACAAGCAATCCACCTGCAAGCCAGAATCTGTACAACGCACCGACCATTCGCGTTGCAGATCGCGCCTCTCCGGCAGTGGAAATCGAGTACTCCAACGCATCGTTGACGTTGCGCTGTTCACGACCGAGCCTTGCGATCCAGGCAGCTTGCCGGCCACTGATCCACTCGGCTTCCGCATGAACGACCAGTGCCTCGAACCAATCACGATGGCTTCGACGCAGAGCGGAATACTCACCGGCGGACTCCAACTTTTCATGTCCGTACTCCCGGAGTAGGTCGAGGAGGTGGTACCGAACATCCCCGTCGGTTTCCTCACGAATCAGGATGGACTTCTCGACCAACGCGGTGACGAGATCGAGCACTTCGGTCGAATTCATGTCCTGCCCACACACGCCCTCAACGGCGTCGAGGTCGAACCCACCCGAGAACACCGACAACCTCCCCCACAACTGCTGTTCGGTTGGCGAGCAGAGGTCGTAACTCCAATCGATCGACAATCGCAGCGTCTGTTGACGACTCGGAACGTCGCGTCCACCCGTTGTAAGAAGTCGGTATCGATCCGAGAGCCTGTTCATGATCTGCTCAGCAGACATACCACGCAGGCGAGCTGCCGCCAGTTCGATCGGAAGTGGGAGTCCATCCAAGTCATGACAGATATGCGCAACGGCGCGCTTGTTCTCCTCGGTGAGGGTGAAACCAGGTACGACGGAAGCCGCACGCTCGGTGAACAACGACACCGATTCGTACTGGGCAATTCCCTCGAATTCGGGCGGCTGTTGCTGCGGTGTGGTGAGTGAGGGAACGCGCATCGTCACCTCACCGCCCAGGCCCAGCGATTCGCGGCTCGTCGCCAGGATCTTGACGCCGGCACATCGCCGTAGGATCGCGCCTACGAACACAGCGACGGCGTCGACCAGATGTTCACAGTTGTCGAGCACCAACAGCAGACTCCGATCGGCGCAGTAGTCGATCAATGCCTGCAGCGGGTCCGCCGACGAGACCGACCGGACACCAAGGGTCACGGCGACATGATCTTCGAGGAGATCCGAATCTGTCTGCTCCCCCAGTTCCACCAACCAGGCACCATCTCGAAACACCCGTTGCAACGCGCCCGCAAGTCGGATCGCGAGCCGTGTCTTGCCCACGCCACCGATCCCGGTGAGTGTCAACAAACGGGACGTCTCGAACAATCTCCTGGCGTCGGCCAACTCACGCCGACGACCGACGAAACTCGTCAGCTCCAAGGGCAGGTTGCCGACAACTCGCTGGTCGGCTTCTGAGCGCACAGCGGATGCCATCGACCGACTCGCTTTCTGCCATACCACTACACAACAACGCTACCCCCACGATCGGCCTCCCGAGCAGCACTCACGCGAGCATGTGATCGGAGCCCACTTGTTCTCCCCCGAGTGCGAGATGCACGACGGCCACACCGGCGTCACGCAGACGAAACAACGTATTCCTACTCTGGCAGACAGACGAAGGGAGACCGACATGCCGCCGCGCCGTAGATCGGTACTGCTGACGCAACTGGTAATCGATGCTCCCGGAAGTCCACAACAAACGATCCTCGACGAACTGCGGCGAGTGATTCTGTCGGGTTCGGCGCCTCCGGGTACCCCGATTCCTCTCGGCGACGTGGCTGATGTGTTCGGTGTCAGTCGAATACCTGTGCGGGAATCACTGAAAACACTGGTCGGAGAGTCCTTGGTCGACCATCGACATCAATTCGGCTACACCGTTGCTCAGCTGACGCCGGCAGAACTGCGAGAGATGTACATCGTCCGCGAAACTCTCGAATCAGCTGCATTGGCCGTCGCCGTCGAGCAGGCAACCGAAGAGGATCACGAACACGCCGTCGAGGTGAACTCCCGTTTGGAGATCGCATTGCGCTACGACGACTCTCAGTCCTATCACTGCGAGAGCCGAAACTTTCATCTCGCACTGACCCGACCGTCTCAGATGCTTCGACTTCTGCACATGTTCGAAGCTGCCTGGAACATCACCGAACCAGTACAGCCGATGGTCCATGTTGCCGGCGTCGATCGCCGGGTTCTGCACTCGGATCACACCGCGATGCTGGACGCATTCCTGCGTCGGGACGCATCCGCACTTCTGAGCGCTTCCGAAATCCATCATCGCCGACTCGATACCGTGATCGCGACTCTACCGACAGACACCGGTCTATTGGCCGAAAAAGATATACCGATCGCGCAATAGTCGTGCAACACAGCATCGATACCTTTCTCTCAACACAGTTTTCATCACTGACGCTGAGAGCTCGTGGCACCGTCCGCTGATTTCCTGCACTGATGCACAGGAGCTGTCATGACCGACATTCTTCCGTCCCGAACGACCACTACCCCCACTCCCCCAAAGGAAAGCGGATCGGGTGACCTTGTCGAAGCCGCGGGTCACCCTGTCGGAAGCGGCCTGATCAAGCCGGGCTACGACCCTCGTTTGACCAACGAGGACTTGGCGCCGCTTCGCAGGCAGACCTGGTCGTCGTACAACATCTTCGCCTTCTGGATGTCCGACGTACACAGCGTCGGCGGATATGTCACTGCCGGTAGTCTTTTCGCACTGGGATTGGCCAGCTGGCAAGTACTCGTCGCCCTGCTGGTCGGTATCACGATCGTCTACTTCTTCTGCAATCTCGTCGCCAAGCCCAGCCAAGTTACCGGCGTGCCGTATCCGGTGATCTGCCGCAGCGTGTTCGGCGTCCTCGGCGCGAACATCCCGGCAATCATTCGTGGCCTGATTGCCGTGGCTTGGTATGGAATTCAAACCTTCCTCGCTTCAGCAGCCCTCGATGTCGTACTGATCAAACTCTTTCCGTCACTCGCGCCCTATGCCGTCGTCGAAGACTACGGATTCGCCGGACTCTCCGCACTGGGCTGGGGAAGTTTCATGCTCCTGTGGGTACTTCAGGCCTGTGTCTTCTGGCGAGGCATGGAATCGATCCGCCGCTTCATCGACTTCTGCGGGCCGGCTGTGTATGTCGTGATGTTCATGCTGTGCGGCTACCTGATCTACAAGGCAGGCTGGAGCGCCATCGATCTCACGCTCGGCGACGTCAAGTACTCGGGTTTCGACGCCGTGCCGGTCATGCTCGGTGCGATCGCTCTGGTTGTCTCGTACTTCTCCGGACCGATGCTCAACTTCGGCGACTTCTCCCGCTACGGAAAGTCGTTCGCTGCCGTCAAGAAGGGCAACTTCCTCGGTTTGCCGTTGAACTTCCTCGTATTCTCGGTGTTGGTCGTCGTCACTGCATCGTTGACGCTGCCGGTGTACGGCGAACTGATCACCGATCCCGTTGCGACCGTTGCACGAATCGACAGCACCTTCGCCATCGTTCTCGGAGCACTCACCTTCACCATCGCCACGATCGGCATCAACATCGTGGCCAACTTCATTTCCCCGGCCTTCGACTTCTCCAACGTGAGTCCGCAGAAGATCAGCTGGCGCGCCGGCGGAATGATCGCAGCGATCGGCTCGATCCTCATCACGCCGTGGAACTTGTACAACAATCCGGACGTTATTCACTACACACTCGAAACCCTCGGAGCCTTCATCGGTCCGCTGTTCGGAATTCTGATTGCCGACTACTACCTCGTGCGCAAGCAGAAGGTCATCGTCGACGAACTGTTCAGCATGTCGCCGACCGGAACCTACTGGTACAGCAAGGGATACAACCCTGCTGCAGTGATCGCCACCGTGGTGGGAGCCGTCGTCGCGATGGTCCCGGTCCTGGGCAAGGACCTCACCGGGATGTACACCGCAGCGCAGTACAGCTGGTTCATCGGTTGTGGGCTCGGATTCACCGTCTATTACCTACTCGCCGCGCGCTCTTCCTCAGCTGTCCGGAATGCTTCCTCTCCCGACACTGTGACGGTCGACTGATCGTCATGAGAATCAAGGTGATCAACCCCAACACCACGTGGGCGATGACCGCCAAGATCGAGGAATGTGCCCGGACCGTCGCAGGCTCGGGCACATTCGTCGAGGCTGTCAGCCCTGCCATGGGTCCCGCGTCGATCGAAAGCCACTACGACGAAGCTCTCAGCGTCCCCGGAATCCTGACCGAGATCGCCGCCGGAGAAAAGAACGAAGTCGACGGCTACGTCATCGCTTGCTTCGGTGACCCAGGTCTTGATGCAGCCCGAGAGTTGGCCAAGGGCCCCGTCGTAGCTGTTGCCGAAGCGGCAATGAACTACGCAAGTTTCCTGGGTCGCGGATTCAGCATCGTGACCACTCTCGGTCGAACCCGCGGCCGCGCAGCCGATCTGGTGGACCGGTACGGCATGCAGGCTCGGTGCCGGGGTATCCACTCCTGCGAGATTCCGGTTCTGGAACTCGATCGTGATCCCGACGCGCGAAAGGTGATCTTGGAAGCCTGTTTCGACGCATTGGAGCAAGACGACTCGGACGTCCTCGTGCTGGGTTGCGCCGGCATGGCGGACCTGTGCCAGGACTTGTCCGACGAACTGGGTGTCCCGGTAGTCGACGGCGTTGCCGCTGGGGTCACGGTGGTTCAGTCGTTGGTCACCCTCGGGCTGTCGACCAGTTCGCGCGGCGAGTTCGCACGCCCACTTCCCAAGAACTACACCGGTACACTGACACCGTTCTCGCTGTGAGCGTGCCTGAGCGAGAGTCGAACACCTGTCACCAGCAGCGCCAGGACCGCGAACAATACTCCAGCCCAGACTAATTGGCGGGTTTCGAAATGCGCGAGAAACAGTCCACCGACCGCAGTGCCGAGCGTGATCCCCAGGTTGGAGAACGAGATGAAAAGGCTGTTGCCGAATTCAGGCGCGTCGACTGCGTCTCGCCCCATCCAGCTCTGCGAAACCACCAGTCCACCGGAATGCAGTACACCCCAAACTAACACGGCTACAACCATCGCGCCGAAGTACGGGCCCGCCAGATAGAGCATCACGTAGACGACGATATACAGCAAGGGAAAAGCCACAACCGTGCGCACCACCCCCTTGGCGAGCAGAGCCCCGAAGACGAAGTTGCCGAAGATCATCACGACACCGAAAGCCAAGAGCATCGCGCTGATCCACGATCCGCTCATGCCGGTCACTTCGCCGAGGTATTCGGCAAAGTATCCGTACACCGAGAACATGGCTGCGAAGACGAAGGTGACGGAAAGAATGGTCAACCACACGCGCGGCCGGCGAAGTATCCCGACCTGTGCACCGTACGACAGGCGTTGTGTCACAGGAGCCGAGGGCAGAAGTACGACAATCCCGAGAAACGCGAGAACGTTGACCACGGCGCCGAACACGAATGCTGTCGACACCGAAAAGTTCTCGGCCAAATAGGACGTCAAGGGCACGCCGAACGCGAATCCGACTGTGACGCCTGCAAATACCTTGGTCACCGCGGCGGTCGCCTGTTCCGGCGATACCAGACGAACCGCACTTGCAAGCGCGACAGCGAAGAAGACCGGATGAACCACGGCGGGGATGCTCCGAAATGCAAACATCACCTCGAAACTCGATGTGGTCGCATACACCACATTGGAGACCGCAAAGACTGCAATCGCCACCAACAGAACGGTTCTCCTGTTGATTCCCGAGGTGATCAGCGTTGTGAACGGACCGGTCACCGCCACGACGAGTGCAAACACACCGACCAACCATCCGGCAGTCGACGCGGTGATACCGAACTTTTCGCTGATCTGAGGCAGAACCCCGATAATGCCCATCTCCGTAGTGATGATTCCGAATACACCCAACGCCAGAACCGGTATCAACAATTTCGACTTCACGACACACTCCTCACTACTTCGCCACACAAGACAGTTACATATCTATATATGTAGATATATCTGGTTGAACAACCCGACCGACGAGGGCAATTCGGCCGCTACAGCTTTTCGCGAACGAATTCCCTGAACTCGCCGATCACGGATTCGTTTCGTCGGTAATACGTCCACTTCCCGATGCGCTCGGACTCGAGCAGACCCACGTCTTTCATGCCCTGTAGATACCCCGAGATCACCGACTGGGCAAGTCCCGATCGCCCCTGGATGTCACCGACACAGACTCCGATGTGAAACCCGAGATCCTGCTGCGTATACGAGTCCTCGTCGAAATACTTCGCCGGATGCGCGAGCCACTCCATGATCTGCAGGCGAGTCGGGTTGGACAGCGCCTTGAAGATCGCCAAAGCATCCATGGACCACACCCCTCTGCACGACAACCGGAACGCATCTACTTTTATGGATATGTTTGGCGAAGTCAAGCCCGATCCGGACCGAAAGCCGTCTGCATCACATCGAAGCATTCGAAGTGAGCTGCGACACTTACGTTTCGACGACCTGCGGAAATCTCAGCGTCGACTTTCTATCTGTGACGACTTGTTTATAGTTATCGCCAACAACGAATTGCCGGAAGTTTCCGGTTCACCTCAGAACGTCCGTGGGTGAACACAATTCGCTCAACACCAGCCGTACCCGGCTTGTCATTCGGGAGTCGAACCATGAACACACCGCATCAGTTCAGGGTCGTCACCTCATGGTGATGTCGAAGCTCGCCAAATGGCAGCTGGTCGCCCTCGTCGTGGTTGCACTCCTGGGCTTGATCTATGTCGGAGCGAAATACGTACGGCTGGACAATCTTCTGGGATTCGGCCAATACACGGTCAAAACCGAACTGGCGACGTCCGGTGGCATCTTCACCAACGCCGAAGTGACCTATCGCGGTGTACCCGTCGGACGCGTCGGGGACATGTCGCTCACGTCCGACGGAATCGAAGTCGACCTGTTGATCGACAGCAGTGCTCCGCAGATTCCCGCATCCGCGCGGGCCGTGGTGGCCAATCGCTCAGCCATCGGCGAGCAGTACGTCGACCTTCAGCCCGATACCGACCAGGGCCCGTTCCTCGAAGACGGCTCGGTGATCGCCGTGGGCGACACAACCACGCCGATCCCGATCGAGAATGTCTTGACCAGCGCCAACGGTCTGGTGCACTCCGTTCCGGTCGACGCACTCCACACCGTCGCGAAAGAACTCGGCGCGGCATTCAACGGCAAGGGCGAAGATCTGCAGGTACTTGCCGACTCGCTGTCGGGGATCTCCCAGCCGGGCCTCGACACCCTTCCCCAGACCCTCGGACTGATCCGCGACAGCCAGACGGTGCTCACGACCCAGTCCGATCAATCGTCGGCGATCAAGCAGTTCAGCACCGACCTCGACGCACTGACGGCGCAATTGCGCACCAGCGACCCCGACATCCGACGCGTGATCGACAACGGCATACCGGCCAGCGAACAAGTCGGCTCTCTCGTCACCGAAGCCGGCCCCGCGCTCACGACCAACCTCTCCAACCTCTCCGCCGTTGCAGCGGCAGCCGCACCGACACTGCACTCGCTGCAGCCCTTCCTGCTCTTCCTGCCTGCGCTCGCCGGGGCGGCGCCCACCGTTGCACCGGGAGACGGCACAGTACATCTGGGCTTGGTACTCGAGACCAACAACCCGCTCTCGTGCACCGTCGGTTACGAAGGGACCATGGCGATCCTCGACGAGATGAAGCGCAAGGACCCGAACTTCGACGACACGACGCAGAACTTCCCGTTGAACACTGCCGCCAACTGCCAGGCACCTCAGGGCAGCGAAACGGGAGTTCGTAGCGCCAACCGCATCGCGTTCGCCGACCCGAACACCTCGCAACCGTGGGACGGCAAGCCCAAGGTGGACCCGGACAAGCTCAACCTGAACCCGATTGCCACTCAACTCGCACCGATGCTCGGCGCCACCCCGAAGTAGCCGTAAACAACTGGCACCGTCGACCCTCCGCGACGATGATGATGTGATGTCGGAAGGAACGCCTGAAGGCGAGTCACAGAGCATGTCACGAGGTTTCGACGAACTTGTCGCCGAAGCGGAATCCGCCTCCGTCGACGGGTGGGATTTCTCGTGGCTCGACGGACGCGCCACGGAGCAGCGTCCGTCGTGGGGGTACCAGAGGCTGATGGGTGAACGTCTCGGCCGCGCCGGCGCCGCATTGGACATCCAGACCGGCGGCGGCGAAGTCCTCGCCGCTGCACCGTCACTCCCGCCGGTGATGGCTGCAACCGAATCCTGGCCACCGAACATCGCCAAGGCCACCGCCCTTCTGCGTCCCCGAGGTGTGGTGGTGGTCGCCGATCCGGACGAGCCGCCGCTACCGTTCGCCGATTCGGCTTTCGACCTGGTGACCAGCCGACACCCAGCGACGGTGTGGTGGACCGAAATCGCGCGGGTACTCGAACCGGGAGGAACGTACTTCGCTCAACATGTGGGTCACGCCAGCGTGTTCGAACTGGTCGAGTACTTTCTCGGTCCTCAGCCGCAGGCTCGTCGCGGACGGCACCACGAGGACGAAACTGCCGACGCGATTGAGGCCGGGCTCACCGTCGTCGACCTTCGTTTCGAGCGTCTGCGCATGGAATTCTTCGACATCGGCGCCGTTGTCTACTTCTTACGCAAGGTGATCTGGATGGTTCCGGGATTCACCGTCGCGCAGTATCGGGACCGGCTCCGCGAACTCGATCAGCAGATCCGTCGCGACGGATCTTTTGTCGCGCACTCGAGTCGATTCCTGATCGAGGCACGCAAGAGCTGAGCGCACCGCGACGGGCCGCACATCCCGAATGTGATCGATGCTGCTAGTCGGACTCGTCGGCGTCGCTCCGCGAGCCGATCGCAGCGGCAAGATAGTCGCCGAGTTCACGCTGAAGGTTCGCGTCGAGTGCCCGGGCCAGTGCCGAATGTACCGACGCCACACCGAGTTCACGCATCGTCTGGAGCATCTCGGCTGTTCCGGCAACCTCGTCGCCCTCCGGGAGCCAACCGACCCCGTGCTGATCGACGATGCGATCCTTCGCCGCCTGAATCAGGTCTTTGGCGATCCCGTCCACAGCGTTGTGAAGCTTTTCGTGCACATCGACCAGTTGATCGAGAGTGAAACCGTAGTCGAGGAGACTCGAAAATCCGCTGAGCAAAGCAGGATCGGTGAAAACGCAGTTCTCTCCTTCGATCTGTACCAGTCCGAGATCTACGAGACGATGCAGTTGACCATCTGCATCTCCCCCGAGAAACTCGCGTACGACGGCCATATCGATACTCACGGTGTCGCTGCGGGACCATGGTTCGGTGACCGCGTGCTGCAGACCCAGCACCTCTGTCAGGTCTTTCCCGCTTTCCCACCCGGTGATGAAGTCGTCGATATGCGCAGTGGTGAAACCTCGTTGAAGAAGCGTGTCGATCAGCTTGAGGCGTTCGAGGTGCGCGTCGCCGTAGATGCCTACCCGCCCACGCTTCTCCGGCGGAGGAAGCAATCCACGTTCCTGATATGCCCGTACATTCCGCGAGGTGGTGCCCGCAGCGCGCGCTAGATCGTCGATGCGGTACTCGGTCACCGCCTCGTCTCCTCTGCCGCGTCGGTCGTCACGATTCCAACTTAGTGGCAACACCAGGCCGATCAGAACCCGGGATCAGGTCTGCGCGGTGTCTTTCTCGCGCACCGTGCTCGTGTAGTCCCGAAGATCCACCGATTTCAATTGGTTCACGTACTGGGTCGCGAAACCGGGAAACATAGTGGCATTGAATCCTTCGTCGGTGAGATACCAACTCGAACATCCCGAGTTCCACGTGGTCTTCGACAGCCGACGCTGCAACTCGACGTTGTACGCATCTTCGACATCTTGACGAACATCGAGTGCCTTGAGGTCGCGCTCGAGAACGATCTTGATCGCTTGGGCGAGATAGTCGAGTTGCGCTTCCATGTACACAAGGGCGGAGCTGTGCCCCGGACCCGAGTTGGGTCCGAAGGTGAAATACAGGTTGGGATAACCGGATACCGCAATGCTCTTGTACGCACGCGCCCCGGATTTCCACTCCTGAGCGAGCACACGTCCGTCCCGGCCGATGATCGGGACCGGTGTTCCGGTCTTGCAAACGTCGAAGCCGGTGGCGAAGACGATGCAGTCGAATTGATGCTCGATCCCTTCGACCGTGCGAATGCCATGTGGCGCCAATCTCGCGATCGGCCAGGTCACGAGTGTGCAATTGTCTTGCTGGAGAGCCGGGTAATACTCGCTGGTCATCAGCAACCGCTTGCACCCTGCCCGAAAGTCGGGAGTGAGTTGTCGCCGCAACCACGGGTCCTTCACCTGCATGCGCAGATGAAGACGCCCGACTGTTTCCACCACCCTCGTCAACGGGGATTCCCACACCACCCCGAGAGCTACCGATTCGTGTCCCCAGTACCAAGCCCGACGCGCCAGAGTCTGGACGACCGGATGACGACGGTACAGATCCTTCGTGCGAGATCGGGTGCGTAGGTTTGCTCGCGGCAATGCCCATCCCGGTGTTCGTTGGAAAACCTTCACTGATCGTGCAGTTTTCACGAGTTCAGGGACGATCTGGACGCCACTGGCCCCGGTTCCGATCACTGCGACCCGCTTGTCGGTGAAGTCGTAGTCATGGTCCCAGCGAGCACTGTGAATCTTGTGTCCTTCGTAGCTCTCCAAACCCGGAACAGCAGGAAAGCTGACGTTCGCCAGCGGACCGGACGCCATGACGACGGTCCGGGCAATGACCGCTTCACGGCCCTCGAGCGCGATCGCCCAGACACCTGTCTGCTCGTCCCACTCGACGCCCGTGACGTTGCACCGAAACCGAATCTTCGGCTCGAGGCCGAACTCTTTCACCATCGTTCGGATGTAGCCGAGGATCTCCGCGCTGGCCGAGTAGGTGTGCGACCAGTCCGGGTTCGGGGCGAAACTGTACGAGTACAGACGGGACGGAATGTCGCACGCAGCTCCCGGATACGTGTTGTCGCGCCACGTCCCGCCGACCTCCGTGCCGCGTTCGAGAACGACGAAGTCCTCGATACCGTTCTGCTTCAACCGAATCGCCGCTCCGATTCCTGCGAAACCTCCACCGATGATCGCCACTGACAGTGGCTCGGCAGTACTCATGCGAGTGGCTCGTACGTAAGTTCCTTGGCCCAGGTCGGCTCGGAATTGAGCCTGCTGCCGGAAAGTCGGCCAGTGACCTTGACCATCCGATCGGCAAGCAGATGGTAGGGATGGTTGCGATTGATGACCATGTTGCCGTGCCACTTCACCACCCGATACATCGGGACGCGGAGCGCGGCCGGACTCCGTTCGCCTACGTTCCTGAATCGCTTCATCGCGGTGTAGAGCCGTTCCTCGTTCACTCCCATGTCGACGATGTTGTCGCGCATCTTGTTCAGCAGCGGGATGTAGCGAAGTGTCCCGATGATCAACGCCGGATTCATCCAGGCGCCGACGGTTTCGACAACGAGCTTGCGCGTCGTCGAGTGCCCGAGCATCTCGATCACCGCAAAATCGACCGCCAGATGCCTGGACTCGTCTGCATTGATCTTCTTGAACACAGCCTGACAGACCGGATCCTCGATCTCGTCCATGATGAACTTGACCAGGGCTCCGTCGAGCGCCACCTCGAGCATCGGTATGACGGTCCCGAGAATCGAGAGCGACAAACCGTCGGAATGCTTGTCCAGCCAGTCGATGACGAGCTTGACGTTGATGTTGGGCTCGGGCATCTCGTCGCCGTCGAGCATTCCCCACCGACGCATCAGCGCGAGTTCGGCGTTGGCGTGCTTCTGTTCCTCGGCGTGGAAATGCCGATAGATGTCTCGGAGAGTTCCAGTCGGCGCCTTGAGAGCCATCGCAGCGAAGCCACGGGCACCAACGTTCTCGATCCACATCAGGTCCGACATGAACGGTTTCAGCTTCGCATGAAGCTCTGGACTGATCGTCTCGGCGCCCGGAGCATCCCAGTCGATGTCCACCAGAGCCCACTGGCGGTCCTTGATCTTGTGCAGCATGCCGTCGAAATCGAAGGACATGTCACGCTCCTTTCGTGCTCGGCGAGTTCGTCTCCGGCGCCGCCGAAGTTCCAGATGATCCCGACTTCTGTTTCGGTGCAAAGCGATTGAGAACTCCACAGCCCCACGTGTATGCAACGGGTAGATACCGTTTGAGTCGCCAGATCACCTTCGCATCGAACTGCGGCACCACGTAGAGTCGACCCTTGTCGTAGGCGTCGAGAGTGGTGACGGCGATGCGCTCCGGCGAAAAGCCGGTTCGCCGCATCAACGCTTGCGCCAATTGTGTTGCTTCCGCGGCGATTCGGCCGTCGAGAGCAACATTTGTCTTGACGAAGGTCGGACACAGCACCGTCACCCGCACTCCCGTACCGGCAAGTTCAGCGGACAAGGTCTCCGAGAGCGACATCACGGCGGCTTTACCGACGTTGTAGGGCGCCATCAGCGGCGCAGCCGCAAACCCAGCAGCCGAGGCCACGTTGATGAATCCCCCGGCGCCGCTCGCACGCAGTTGTGGAGCGAATATCTCACAGCCGTGCACGACACCCCACAGATTGATCCCGAGTGCCCACTCCCAATCGTCGAAACCGATCTCGCCCACCGGTTTTCCACCGATACCCACCCCGGCATTGTTGATCACCAGCGAAAGCGGACCCGCAAGTTCGAGTTCCGCGAACAACGCCAGGTCCTGAACCTGCTCACGAATTGACACATCGCATTTGACGGCGTGCGCGGTACCACCGATCTCATCGATGAGTGCCACTGTTTCCTTGGCCCGTTCCAGCGAGATATCCGCGCAGATCACCTCACCGCCTCTGCGCGCCAACTCCAACGAAAAGGCACGGCCGATTCCGCTGCCGGCGCCGGTCACCACTGCGCGGGCATTGTGGGACAACTTCGATCCGCGGTTCTTGGTCGGTTTCTTGGTCGGCACCGGTCGGCTCACCTTGAAGACGCTTCGACTGCTGTGTGTTTCTCCATCTCCAAAGAGTCATCCACAACCGTGCCAGTTGTCAATGGCCTAGAATTCGATGGCGGAATACGCGGCAGTCGAACCAGTACCCGGACTGCTCGAATGAAGTCTTTTGTCGACCGACCGTGATCTAAACGGGGTGCGCGGTCTTCCAGTGCTCGGCGATGTCGATGCGCCGCGCGATCCAGACCTTCTCGCGTGACTGCACGTGGTCCAGAAATCGCTCGAGAGCGGCCGCACGGGCAGGGCGGCCGACTATGCGGCAGTGCAACCCGATCGAGAGCATCTTGGGCGATCCGGCCGTCCCCTCCGCATACAGCACGTCGAAGGCATCGCGTAGGTGCGCAAAGAACTGATCACCGCTGGGAAATCCTGCGGGAGAGGCGAAACGCATGTCGTTGGTGTCAAGGGTGTACGGAACGACCAGGTGCTTCACCGATTCTGCGCCACGCGGAACGTCGACCCAGTACGGCAGATCGTCGGCGTACGAATCGGAGTCGTAGACGAAGCCGCCGTGCTCGACCACCAATTCGCGGGTGTTCGGTGAATCGCGCCCGGTGTACCAACCGAGGGGCGCCGAACCCGTCAGATCTCGCAGAATCTGCACTGCCTCGGCCATGTCTGCGCGTTCGCGCTCGATGTCCACGGATTGGTAAGACTTCCAACGTAATCCGTGGCACGCGATCTCGTGGCCCAACTCCTGAAAAGCACTGACTGCTTCGGGGTTCCGCTGCATCGCCCGCGCCACCGCAAAGACTGTGAGAGGCAGGTTTCGCCGCTCGAAGGTTCGCAGTACACGCCACAACCCGGCCCGGGAGCCGTACTCGTACAGCGATTCCATGCTCATGTGTCGATTCGGAAATGCCTCTGCCGGAGTCATTTCCGACAGAAATGTTTCCGAAGCCGCGTCCCCGTCCAGGACGTTGTTCTCGGCTCCCTCTTCGTAGTTGAGCACGAACTGAACCGCTATCCGCGCGTCGCCGGGCCAGTGCGGATGCGGCGGATGAGGGCCGTACCCCACCATGTCCCGGGGATAGTCGTCGCGCGGATAGTCGCTCATGCCAACAACTTTACCGTCAGCGCCCGGAGATCACAGCGCGAGCAGCGTCGGTGAGTACGCCGAAGACTCTCAGCCGCGCCAGGCCACCGTCCGGGAAGATGTCCAGGCGAACATCGGTGACCTGGACTTCGGAATCGATCGGAAAGCGATGGCGCGTATCCGGACGCAGCGTCGTGCGCGGCAACAGTTCGATCCACTCCCCCTCCGACGTCCGCCCGGTCAGAGCGCCCTCACCTGGACTGTTTCCGAGGAAGTACGAGGTGTCGATCTCGACGAAACTCAGCACGCCTTCACCCGCGAGTTGTACTTGCACCCAGTCGTTTCCGTTGTCGCGGCGCCTGGCGGTCTCCCACCCGTCACCCATCGAAGCAGCGCGTCCGGGAAACAGGATGTTCTGCGGTGAGCTGTAAAACATGTTGGAGCAATCGGTCACGCGGCCACCGTTTTCGAGTGCTGCGAGGTCCAACGGCCCGGCATCGAGGAAACGCGGGTCCGGGCGCGCTTCGCCGTGAACACGGAATCTCGCCACGCCGCCGTCCGGGTAAATGGTCAGCTTGACGTGCGTCCACCGCTCCTCCGACGCCACCGCGAACGGATTCTCCGAGTCACCATGCACGGTCGAGCGCTCGACGATGGTTGTCCACTCACCGGATACGGCCAGGTCGGCGGGATCCGGATACCCGTCGACCGAGATTGCTTCCACCGAGATCTCGGGCGGGTAATTGCCCTTGAACCACGCGGTGTCGACCACGACGCCTCGCACCACTCCGGGAACACCGAGTCGGACGATCGCCTCGTCATGGCCTGCCACCCGGCGGCGACGCGTCTCCCAACCGTCGTACACCTGCCCCTTGTGACCGAACGTCGCCGGCTGGTACCCGGCCTTTCCTGGGCGGATCAGGGCCTCACGCTCGGCAAACGCCTCGTCGTTCGCCCAGATGACGGCTCCGCCGAGGGTGCGCAGTGCCAGATCGGGCAGCAAGGTGAATTCGGTGGTGCTCATCGGTCAGTGTTCTCCTGTGATCGGTGTGGTGCGTCCTACGAGGTGACGGAGTGCGTTGGTGTCGGCGCTCGGGGCGAGCCGGAGAACTTCGGATTCCGGATAAGCCCCCGCGTCGAGCCCGCGCAGTACCACCGCTGCGAGCGCCTGGGCGGTTGCAGGTTCGTCCATCACGTCGCCACCTTGGCGCCCCAAGTACGACTGGATGCGCGGGGCAGCGGCGCCGAGCGCGTTGCGATAGAAGCCGAACGTGGCGAGCCAGCGGGTGACCAGATGCCCGGGGTGCATGTCCCACCCCTGGTAGTAACCGCGTTCCAGGGACCGCGTGACGAGGCGATGGTGCCGAGTGATCGCGTCGCGGATCGCCGCGGCGCTCCCGACAGGCGCGACCTGAGTCGACCCGTCGCACACCCAGACACCGGTCTGCGCGGCAGCAGCCAACATGACAGCCTTTGCGTGGTCTGCCACCGGATGTTCGAGCGACTGATGACGCGATGCAATTCCGCAAGCTGCACTGTAATCGTAAGTGCCGTAATGCAAACCGGTCAGACGACCGGCACCGCGATGGATCGCCTGAGCAACTGCCACCGTTCCGTCGGCCGCGATGACCGCCTGCGGGCTCTCGATCTGCAACTCGAACCGAAGCGAACCGAGCTCGAGTCCGTGCGCCTTCTCCAGCTCTTCGCAGAGCAACACCGTCGCCGTGACCTGCTCCACCGCGCGCAGTTTGGGAACGGTGAAGACAAATCCGTCCGGCACTCCGCCGGCCGCGTCGAGCACAAGCTCGAGCGTCCTGATCGAGCGCCGACGCTCACCGGCCGGCAACCCCTTGAACCTGATTCCACTCCAGTTCGGCCCGGCAGGATCAGCGCTGAGCGCGGCAAGCGTCTGTCCGGCCGACGTCGCTGCATCGTCTTCTTCTTCGTCGCTGCGGCGTCCGTACCCGTCCTCGAAATCGATCCGAAAGTCTTGGACCGGCTTGCGGCCGAGTTGAACTCGCACATCAGCGAGCGCATTCTCCGTGTCGAGATCGGCGAACACATGAGCATGGGAATCGAGAAGCGCGATCGCCTGCTCACCCCAGAGTCGAGGGGTGTCGACGGTTGCATCCGCGGCACTGACGTAAATCGTGTGCACGGGTTGGATCTCGTCACGGTTTCCCGGGTACTGCGCCGCGAGCCGCTCGTCCACCGGATCCAGAAGTCCGTCCAGACGATCGTGGACGGCGGCGGAGAGTCGGGATTCTGTCATCGGACGATCTTCTCAGAACGTCCGCGAGCCCGCAGGTTCTCACGCCGCCGATCCAATCCGAGTCAGCGGCCCCCGACGAACGGAACGTTGACGAAGCTCGGCCGGTCTGCAGCCAACTCGATGTGCTGCGGTTTGAGTTGGCTGTCGGCGAGCATCGGGCCGAGCGCCAGGTATCGCGGCACGCTGGCAGCGTAGACGTCGACGCGGAGCCGGTGCCCCGGTTGCAGCACTGCGTCCGTCGGGAGCATGTTGATGTCGACGGTGGTGACCTCACCGGGAACCACCGGCTGACGCGTGTCGATCGTCAGATAGTGGTGCGGTTCACTGTAGTCACCGTTGGCCGAGCGAGTGCTCTTCGAATCGTCGACTGCCCGCAGCGACGCAGTCAGAGCGCCGTTCGTGATCGGTGTCGATGTTCCGTCCGGTGCTACGTCGTTGACCGTCGCTGCCCAGAATCCGTCCGTCGCGTCCAGGACGGTCTCGAGGTGGACGTTGATCGGGCCCGAGAGTGAGGTCGGCTCCGTCACTGCCTCACCGGTGAACGTCAGGCCCTCCGCTTCCTGGAATCGGGAATCCTTGGAACACGTCGCACCGAGCACCACGGAGATCCCGGCAGTTCCCTGAGTTCCGTCACCGGAGCAGAAGCCTCGCAGTCCTGGTGCGACTGTCAATCGCGCTGCGGCACTGGGCGGGTCATTCGTCAGCGAACCGTCATACGATGCGTGGGCGGCAGTACCGCTGGGCGCAGAGTTCAGATACATACGTTCGTAGCTCGCACCGGCTCGCGGGAACTGATCGTCCGTGATCCATCCGCCGCCTTGCTGGAACATCGTCACCGGACCGTAACGATCGATTCCGTTGTCGATGCCCTTGAGCCACTTGTCGAACCACGCACGTTCGAGTACGTCGAGGCGCGGCGGCGCACCGTCCTTGCCGAATCCTCCACCGGGAGTGACGTGATAGCCGTTCCCCATGATCAACTGCTTCTGCCCGGGCGGCAGATCGATTCCGTTGTAGATCCGCGGCTCACTGTTGGCGAAGATGTCGTGCCAACCGCCGTAGACCATCGTCGGAACGGCGATGTTGCCGACGTCAGCGGCTCGGTCCTGATAGAACTGCCCGTCTTGCGCGACTTGCAGAGTCGACGGCGACACGTCCTCGATTCTCTGAGCCGTCATCGCTTGCACCAGTTCAGGAATCAGCGTTCCCGGATCCTCGAGGCGGCTCGCCAACCACAGGGGATCGAAGTTTCCTTGCAGGATGTCCTGAACGTTCGGGATGAGTTTGAGCCCGTTGACCGCGGTCAACCACAACGGCATGAACCCGACTCCGAGGCCGCCACCGGTTCCGACGATGTCGCGCAGCAGATCGTTGCCAGGTTCGACCGGAAAGATCGCCTTCAGTGCAGGTGGATTGTTGCTCGCCGCCTGCACCGAGTTGATCGCGGAGTACGAGATGCCCGCCATCCCTACTTTCCCGTCGGACCATCCTTGCTTGCTCATCCAGTCGATGACCTCGACCGAATCCTGTTGCTCGCGCTTACCGAGCACGTCCCAATTACCTTGGGAGAAGCCGGTTCCACGTGCATCGACCACTACCTGCGTGTATCCGTTCTGGACCAGATCACGGTTGACGCCGAGAACCCTGGCGCCTCCGCCGGCGATGACGCCCGTCAACTCCGACACGCCGTCGAACGGCGCCGCGAGGTCGAGCGAGTTCGCAACGTCCATCAGCGTCTCACCGACCTGCGGGATCGACAGAGCTGAATCCACCAGTGTGTCCAGCAGTTTCGTGTACGGCGTGATGTTGAGGACCGAAGGCGTCTTCGATTCCACGGCCCGCCCGGATGCATCCGCCGGTCGGTACACATTCGCTTGCAGAACTGTGCCGTCACTCATCGTGATGGGCACGTCCCACTCGATGGAGACCCCCGGATACTGCGGCGTCGCCTCCGTTGCCGCGAGCCAGGCCTGCCCGTCCGACCCTCCCGTCGGATCCGCAGAAGCGACGGCGCTCGGCACCGTCAATCCCACGACGCACAGCCCCACCGCAATCGTTGTCGACCTTCGACGTAGAAGTCGTGTCCTCACGAAAACCCCAATTTTCTGTTGTGATGACCCAGCCCTGCCCCCACGACAGTGACCGGTGTCACGAACTTACCGGATAGTAACTTCCGTCCCATATGTCGTCAATAGGTCTGAATGCCGACCGGACGGCTAGCTTTGAAGATGTGTCACGATCACCGCTTCCCGTCCGCGACGGCCTGAACCCCAGTCGCATCCGTCAGCCCGACGACGGCATGTGGACGACGACGCTCGACTACCTGCTCGAACGGTTCCCCCAGGACGCCGTCCGATTGCGGGAGAAGGTCGCAGCCGGGGAGGTCGTCGACGAGAAGGGTGTCGGAATCACCGAGACGAGCGCTTTTGCTCCCCGGCGGTTCGTCTACCTGTACCGCGACCCTCCCGTCGAAACGCGGGTGCCGTTCGAGATCGACATCCTCTACCGGGACGAGAACATCTTGGTCGTGGACAAACCGCATTTCCTGGCGAGCACCCCGCGCGGGCGATACATCGCCGAATCGGCGTTGGTCCGCTTGCGTCGGGACCTCGAACTACCGGAGCTGAGTCCAGCTCATCGCCTCGACCGCGTCACGGCGGGACTGCTGCTGTTCACCGTGCATCAGGCGGCCCGGCGCGACTACCAGACCATGTTCGCCGAGCGCCGCGTCGCCAAGGAGTACGAGGCCATCGCGCGTCACGACGCTCAGGTGAGCACCCCCGTGGTCGTGCGTAGTCGCATCGTGAAAGAACGCGGCGTGCTCAAGGCCGCGGAGATCGAGGGCGAACCCAACAGCGAGTCGCGGATCGAACTGATCGAAACGCGAGACGGCTTCGCGCGGTACCGGTTGATTCCCCATACCGGCAAGACCCATCAACTTCGGCTGCACATGACCTCGCTCGGGCTCCCGATCCACGGCGACAACTTCTATCCCGACTTCTACGACGTTGCCGCAGAAGATTATTCGAACCCGCTGCGCCTGCTGTCGAAGGTTCTCGAGTTCGAAGATCCGAAGACCGGCCGGCTGCAACGGTTCGAAAGTCGGCGGACCCTGTCCTGGCCGGACGAATCAGGCCGTGGCGACTCGCCGTAGGGACCCCGGACCCTTCCACTGCGCCTCCGATACCGGGAGGATGGAAGCGCAGACCGCACCGCAAGAGGAGACCAGATGAGCAAGACCGCCGTCGTACCCGAAGCCGTACGGGAGATCGAGCGCAAGTACGAGGCGCCGGCCGAGCAGGAAGTTCCCGCCTTGGGCGGACTTCCCGGTGTTGTCGGCGAACCGGTCCACGACTCGATACAGCTCTCTGCCACCTACTTCGACACCGCGGACTACCGGTTGCTGGCCGAGAAGATCACGCTGCGCAAGCGTGAGGGTGGCGACGACGCGGGGTGGCACATGAAACTTCCCGCAGGCCAGGACACTCGAACCGAAATCCAACTTCCCCCGGACGAGAGCACCGATGTGCCCTCGCCGCTGTCGAGTCTGATCCGGGCGATCATTCGCGGTCACGATCTGGTGCCGGTCGCCCTGATCATCACCGATCGGGAGCGCACCAGGCTCAACGGCGAAAACGGTGTGCTGCTTGCCGAAGTGGTCTCCGACACCGTCATCGCCTGCAAGGCAGACGGTTCCGGAGAGTCGACGTGGCAGGAAGTCGAGGTCGAACAAGGCGCAGGCGGGCAAGAGCTGGCCGATGCAATCGAGTCGGTTCTACTGGACGCCGGGCTGGAGCGCTCTGCGAGTCCGTCCAAACTCAAACGAGCACTGGGCACGTCGGTCACACCGTACGCCGGTCACGAGGTCACCTCGGGCAAGGCGTCGAATCCGCGGATCTTGTTGCGTAATTACCTCATCGAACAATTGCGCGCACTGGTCGCCGCGGATCTCGGCACGCGTCGGGCCGACGACGAAGCCGTTCACGACTTCCGGGTTGCGGCACGTCGCATCCGCAGCGCTCTGCAGTCGTACGCCGGCCACTCCCCCAAGACCGACGATCTCATCACGGATCTGCGGTGGATCGGTGGAAAGTTCGGTGACGCCCGCGACGTCGAGGTCCAGTGGGAGCGTCTTGTGGAACGCCTCGGCGAAATCGACGAGATGCCCGAGCGAGAAGCTGTGCGAGCTCGAATCGACGAGTTCTTCTCTGCACGTGGTGAAACCGCCCAGGAAACAGCCCTCGAGGCGCTCGATTCCGAGCGATACACCACGCTGCTCGATCGCCTCGACGAGTACGTCGGCGACCTCGAATTCGACACCGCCACCCACCGCGTCGGAAAGAAGGCATCGGCACGAGAGTTGGCCCATACCCTGCGGCACCTGGCACACAAGGTCGGTAAGCGGGTCGATCACGTCTTCGATGCCGATAGCCGCACCGAGCGTGACGAGCGAATGCACCGCGCCCGCAAGGGAGCCAAGCGGATGAAGTACGCGATCGAGGTCATGGAACCCGTGTCGAAGAGCCGAGCGAAGCGTGCACTGAAGCATTTCAGCCACTTCCAGGATGTTCTCGGCGAGCACCAGGATTCCGTTGTCGCCCAACATCATCTACTTGCAATGGCAGCCGAGCAGGAGCATACCTCGCTCACCAGTTTCGGATTGGGCATGGCCTACCGACGAGAACTGGAAATAGCCGACGGGCAATCGACCCTGCTACGCAAGACGTGGAAGGAAGCCGTGAAGTCAGCATCGTCACTCTGGTGACGTCGCTGTAACCAGTCGACCGATCTCGATCATTTCAGAGGGAGTAGACATGAACACACTTGCAGGACACCAGGATGTCGTCGCCGGTATCGACGGATCCGAGGCCTCGACGGCGGCGGCCCGGTGGGCGGCCTCCGTCGCGAACGCGGTCAACTCACGACTGATTTTGGCGCACGCCCTGCCGCAAGAGGGCCCGATCTACAGTCCCGCTGCAGTGATGTTGCAGTCACAGTTCCTCAGCCAGATCCGCGAAGACGGCGAAGCGATCGTCGATGCCGCCGCCACGGTGATTTCGGCCGAATTCCCCGAACTGACCATCGAATCCGAGATCGCGCCAGGGCCGGCGTCGACGCATATCCTCGAATCCTCGGGTACCGCACGCCTGATCGTGATGGGGTCGACCGGATCGGGTGCACTGCGCTCACGGCTGCTCGGATCGACCGCACTGAAGGTGGCCAATCATGCAACCTGTCCGGTCACCGTGTGGCGTGGTTCGGCGGAGAATCCCGGTCCGGATCAGCGTCCCGTCATCGTCGGAGTCGACGGAAGCGCGTTGAGCAAGAAGGCCGTCGAGTACGCGTTTCGTTATGCCGATCAGTTCGACGCGCCGCTCATCGCGGTCCACACCTGGCAGGGCTCGTCCACCTTCCGCGAAGGCGGAGCGGGAATCCTGATCGACTGGGAGGCTGTCGAGCAGGAGGAATCGGCGCTACTGGCGGAAAATCTAGCCGGTATGGCCGACCAGTACCCGGACGTGCCGGTCACCCGCATCAGTGAACCCGGTGCCGCTGCTCCCGTCATGCTCAAATACGCCGACGACGCACAGTTGATAGTTGTCGGAAGTCACGGACGCAGTGCGATGGCCGGCGCCGTGATGGGCTCCACCAGCCAGAATCTGCTGCACCATGCGCCAGGGCCGGTCATGATCTGTCGCGCCTGAATTGCTGTGCGCCTTTATTAACCCCCCGCGGTTAATAAAGGCGCACAGCAGGGGTCAGGCGAGACCCGTGCCCACCAACTGACCTACTCCGTACGTCACGGCCATCGCCAGCGCGCCGCCGATCACCACGCGTAGCACCGCTCTGGTCTTGCGAGCTCCGCCGAGCGTCGCGCTGATCGTCCCGGTCAGCGCAAGTGCGATCAGCACCGCGAAAAATGCGATAGGGACGCGGATGCCTGTCGGCGGCACCAGAATTGCGACCAACGGGATCGCCGCGCCGATCGTGAACGAGATTGCCGACGAAATCGCCGCGTGCCACGGATTGGTGAGATCGTCTGGATCGATACCCAATTCGACTTCTACGTGCGCCGCGAAGGCGTCGTGCTCGGTTAATTCTTCGGCGACGCGGCGGGCCGTCTCCGGACTCAATCCCTTGTTCTCGTAGATCTCGGTCAGTTCCTGAAGTTCAGCCTCCGGGGTCTCGAGGAGTTCCTTCTTCTCCTTCTGCAGGAGTGCGCGTTCGGTATCCCGCTGAGCGCTGACCGAGACGTACTCGCCCAACGCCATGGACACAGCGCCGGCAACCAGTCCAGCAAAACCTGCTGTGAAGATCGCGGAGCGCTCGGTCGTGGCTGCCGCAACACCGACCACGAGACCTGCGGTCGAGACGATTCCGTCGTTTGCACCCAGAACACCTGCACGCAGCCAGTTGAGGCGATTGTTCAAACTCGGTGCGTGAGGTTCCGATTCCCCACCGGGCGCCCCGTCGGTCAACTGCACACTGTCTCCGGACATGGCAACAGATTAGGACGATCAGTCCGGTTGCGATAGCAATCTGAGCCTGTCCTTCGCGCACTGATATATTCCGATTGGCACCCCAACCAAGCATTTGTTAGGTTTGAAATCGGCAGACATCTGGAGGCATTGTGAGCGCAGTACGCACCGCTTTTGTCAGCGGCGGAACCGGTGGAATCGGGTCGGCGATAGCCCTGACCCTTGCCGAACGCGGACACGACGTCGCCTTCACCTACCGAAACAACAAGGGCGCTGCCGAGCAACTGAGCGAGCAGATTCGAGCGCATGGCGTGCGCGCCCACTCGTACTCTCTCGACTTGACCGACGAGTTGTCGATCAGCGCCGCCGTCAACGATGCGGTCGATGATCTGGGCACATTGACGACGCTGGTCCACGCTGCGGGACCGCACGTCCCGATGACGCACCTCTCACGTGTGACGCCGGCGTTCTTCACCGAACAACTCAACCAGGAGGCCGCGGCGTTCTTCACCCTCGTCCACACCGCCCTGCCTGCGCTGCGTGCATCCTCGGGTTCGGTGGTGGCGGTGACAACCGCGGCAACGGATCGCTTTCCCGTGCGCGACGGACTCTCCGCTGGCACCAAAGGGGCTGTCGAACAACTTGTTCGCGGATTCGCCGCAGAGGAAGGACGCTACGGCGTCCGGTTCAACGCTGTAGGACCAGGCATGTTGACGGACGGAATGGCGGAGCGCCTGATCAGCTCCGCCGAACTCGACCAAGGCGCGCTCGACGTGACGATGAGCCGAATCCCGTTGAAGCGCTTCGGATCAGCTGCCGACATCGCCGAAGCAGTATGTTTCCTCGCAAGCGACGCGGCCGGATTCATCAGCGGTCAGAAGCTCAACGTCGACGGTGGCTACACCGTCTGAGCGCTATCCGCCCAACTTGCGAAAGACCAGTCGCACGGCAAGTTCCAGGTGCGCCATCACCTCGTCCGTCGTCATCCGGCCCGCAACCCACGAGACGAGACTCGACATCCAGACGTCGTCGATCACCTTCACCGCGTCCAACTGCTGCTGCGAGACTTCCTCGACACCGATCGCCTTCGCGAACATCTCGGTCACGACCCCACCGAGCGCGTTGAGTTCCGGGGTCGCCGACGCGTCCGCGAACATGTACGCCCGAACCAACGCTTCGTAACGGAGGTGATCGGTCTCGAGGACCTCCGTATTCTTGCGCAGCACAAACAGAATCCGGTCCGACGGAGTCTCGCCCGGGATTACAAAGTCTTGGAATCTGTCACGCAAACCCTCGAACATCCACAACAATGCGACGACAAGCATGTGGTTCTTGGACGGGAAATACCGGTAAACAGTGCCGATCGCGACGCCGGCGCGATCGGCCACCGATCGCATCTGCACCGCGTCGTAGCCGCCTTCGGAGGCGGATTCCATTGCGGCGTCGACAATCCGGCGAAAACGCGCTCGCTGCGACGGCGTCGTACGACGTCCGGTCACCGAGCTACGTTCGACCACCGACTGGTCTGCCTTGTCGCCACCTGCCATGTCCACAACCCTTATTAGACGTCGTTTTGCCGACTCCCAATGTAGCCGCCCAACGCAATTGTCGGGTGCATGACTGCCCGCTTCCGAACTGCCCGCCAGTGGAACTGGCCCAGATCAGGAAGCGCGCCGCGGCCGATCGGATCGGCCGCGTCTACGTGGATCTTCCGACCAGTCGCGAGAGGGTGCGCGTCGGCCCGGAGCTGGAGTCCGGCGTCTGTCGGGTTGCGGTGCCCGTCGTTCCGGTCGGCGTTGCCCAGTTGGAGCAGGCTGGGCGCGGCGAGCTGGCGGCCTCCGTCGATCGGTCTGTGGCTTCTTGGCAATGCCGAACCGAGGCTTGCCGAAGACCAGCGGTATCCAACCGCGACCGCTGCTCTCGGCCGAGGCGACAGCCTCGGGCTCACGGAAGGCTGCGTGCGCGATGAGCCCGAACATCAGCAGGGTGGTGATCATCGACGTTCCGCCCGCCGAGATGAGCGGTAGTTGCAGACCGGTCACCGGAATCAGGCCGACGACGTAGGCGATGTTGATGAACGCCTGCACGACGATCAACGTCGTTGCCGTCGCTGTCATGACTTTGAGGAACGGATCAGTGGACCGTTTCGCGATCCGCAGCCCGACGATCAGAACCGCGGCAAAGAGAGCGACGACGATCAGCGCGCCGACCAGACCCAACTCTTCACCGATCACGGCAAAAATGAAGTCGTTGTGCGCCTGCGGGAGATAGCTCCATTTGGCGTCGGACTGTCCTAGACCGCGCCCGAAGATGCCTCCGTTCGCCAGTGCGTACTTGGCCTGAGTGCTCTGGAAGTTCAAACCCTGCGGGTCGAGATCAGGATTGAGGAAAGCCTTGATGCGATCCGAGCGGTAACCAGCAGTAAGCCCGAGCACGAGAAATGCGACTGCGGAACCGAGTGTGAGGCTGATGAATGTCTTCATCCGGAACAGCCCGAACCACAGCACCGACATGAAGATGATGCCGATGGTGATGGTGGTTCCGAGGTCCTTCTCCAACACCACCAGAACCAGAACCAGCAACGTCGTACCGCCGATCACCGGCAGCGCGCGGTTGACGTCCATCCGCGCCTTCATGAACGACGCAACCGTCGCTGCGGACCAGATCGCCAGAGCAAGTTTGGCCAGCTCCGACGGCTGGAAGGAAATGCCCGCGATCACGAACCAGCTGCGAGCACCCATTTGTTCCGAGCCGATACCTGGAATCAGCACCAGGACAAGCAGAACAAGACACAGGATCAGCAGCCACGGGGAGGCTCTACGCATCGTTTCGGTCGGCAACCGCACGACTGCCACGAACATCACCAAGCCGATCGCCGCGAACATGCACTGGGGCCAGAATCTGGCATAGGACGTCCCGGACAACACATAGGATTCGACGCCCGAAGACGACAGCACCATCAGCAGTCCGAACGCGACGATCAGCACGACCAGACCGACGATCATATGGAAATCGAACAGAGGCCGATTGGTCCACATCGCCGTTCGAGCGCGGAAGGGTGTCGATGTGCGGTCACGTTTGTCCGACGATCCACGGGGTGAGTTAACTGGCTCTCCACTCCCGCGACCGTTGGGCTTGTCTTCACTGCGACCGGTCACCACACAAGTATCGTCCCACGACTCCTAACTCATGGGTAACACAAGTCCCACGAGTCACACGGGCTCGGTCTCCCGAGGGCCCTCTAGGCCTACGAAACGCCAGGTCACGTCCTTCGCCGACGGAGGTCTGCCACCGCTCCCGCCAGCGAGAGCGTCAACATGACCACGCAGACGGCAAGCGCGATCCCGAACGCACGTCCATATCCGTCGGGCGAGTATCCGAGCACACCGAGATACAACCCCGATACCGCGGCCAGCGAGATGGTCGCGGACAGTCGCTGCGACAGCTGAAGGAAACCCGCCGCAACTCCGTTCGCACCCGCCGGTGCATATTCGAGAGTCAGCACCCGATTGGGCGCGTCGACCAAACCGCTGGCAACTCCCGACAACACCGCCAGGACCACCAGCACCGGGATCAGATGTTCCCGCGGAATCAGATTGACCGCTGCGATGTACCCGAGGATGACAAGGATCTCGCCGACTATGGCAAAAACCACTGCACTTCGGCCGAACCTGGCAACCAGCCGCCATCCGAAAGCCGACGTCAATGCCATCGCGAGTGAGCTACCGGTCATGATCAACGCCGCACTCAGCGGGGCGAAGCCCAAACCTTCGATCAGATAGAGGCTGAGCACCGCGTTGACGGCGAGGATGGATCCGAACCAGAAGAGTGCAACCGTCGTACCCAGTCGGAAGCCCCGTGAGGCGATCAACGACGGAAGCAGTACCGGCGTCCCGCCGCGCTCGGCGTACCGACGTTCCCAGAACCAGAAGGCAACGGCAGCGCCGAACGCACCGATCAGGAAAGCCGCGGCGACAGTAACACTGGTCCGGGTCACGATGGGCCACAACAGGAGCCCGGTCGTAGTCGCCAGCAGACACAGCCCAACCGGATCGATCGACGCGCCCGATCGGGTGGTTCGATCACGGCGCAGAAAGCGAAACGCCAGAATCAGTGTGATCAGAGCAAACGGCACGTTGAGAACGAGAAGCAACCGCCATCCGAAGTCGGCGTCGGAATACTTCAGCAGAACGCCACCGAGGATCGGTCCGGAAACGCCGGCCAGACCACCCGCGGTGCTGTACGCGCCCAACGCCTTCGCCCGAGCCTTTCCGGACACCCGGTCGGTGATGATTCCGAGCACCTGCGAACTGATGGTGCCTGCGCCGATCCCTTGCCCCAGCCGGGCCAACACGATCATCGACGGATCCGACGCACACGCTCCGAGGATTCCCATCACCGCGAAGATGCTCAGGCCCGCCAAGAACAAGCGTCGACGCCCGACGACGTCACCGAGTCGGCCCGCCGGCACCAGGGCCAAGCCGAAAGTCAGCGAATAGCTCGCAAGGATCCACTGCACCTCCGAGGTCGACGCGTCCAGCGACGCCCGGATCGACGGAACCCCGATTCCGAGCACCGCCGAATCGAGAAGGGTGGTGAAACCCGCAGCTACGCAGACGACGATTTCCCAGCGGACGGCCGAACCGAGCTTGGTGGATTCGGCCGTCGCTGTGACTGTGTGGGACAGGACCCGTTACCCCGCAGTTTCAGACGTGGCCCGACGCGTGAGCGGCGGTCGCAACCCCAAGTGCTCTCGCAGCGTCGACGTGGAGTACTCGGTGCGGTACGCCCCACGCTCCTGCAGTTCCGGGATCAACCAGTCGACGATCTCGTCGAGCCCGGTCGGCACCAGGTACGGCGAGATGTTGAAGCCGTCCGAAGCTCCGTTGCGCACCCAATGGACCAACTGATCTGCGACCTGCCCCGGAGTGCCCGCAAAACCCGAACGCTGCGAGGTCTCGATAGCGACCTGACGTAGGGACAGATTCTTTGCCTCGGCAAGAGCACGCCATTCACGTGCGATCGCAATGGGGTCGTTGCCGTCCCGCGCGGAACCGCGCGTCTCCGAAACCGGGCGGGCAACCGGATCTTCCTCGGGGAGTGGACCGTCGGGGTCTCGATCGGAAAGGTCCTTACCCCACACCAGTCCGACGAGAGAGAGGGCAGTCTGACCGGTGAACTGGCCTTCGAGGACCCACCGTGCCTTCTCCTCGACTTCGGACTCGTTCTCCGCCAACACGATCTGCGTGCTGGGCAAGATCTTGACGTCGTCCTCCGGTCGCCCGGCTTTACGCAACCGAGCCCGAATGTCGTCGGCGAAGTCGAGCGCGCCGTCGAAATGAGTCCCGTGTCGCGAGAAGATGACGTCGGCATGGGTCGCCGCGAAATCGCGTCCACTCGGGGAATCACCCGCTTGGAAGATGACCGGATGCCCCTGGCGGCTTCGGGGAAGCGTCGGCGTCACGGAGATGTCGAACTGTGAAGTCTGCCTGCGCACGTCGCCGACGGCACCCGGAGTAGACCAGTTCTCGGACGTGCGAGAATCCGAGATCGCGTCGTCGGCCCACGAATCCCACAGTGCCCGCGCGGTTTCGATGAACTGCCCGGCACGCTCGTAGCGCAGGGAGTGGTCGAGGAAACCACCGCGACGGAAGTTCTCTCCCGTCCACGCGTTGTCGGTGGTCACCGCATTCCAGCCGGCCCGTCCGTCGGAAAGTAGGTCGAGGCCGGAGAGTCGACGCGCAAGGTCGGCCGGTTCGTTGTACGTGGTGTTCTGTGTCGCGACCAACCCGATCTTGTCGGTGATACCGGCGAGGGCGGCCAACTGCGCAATGGCGTCGGGGCGGCCGGCGATATCCAGATCGAGAATCTTGCCGTTCTGTTCACGAAGCCGCAGGCCTTCACCGAGGAAGAAGGCGTCGAACAGACCTCGCTCGGCGGTGAGTACCAACCGCCGAAACGTCTCGAAGTCGATCTGGGATCCGCTCGCGGAATCGGACCAGATGGTGGTGTGGTTGACCCCCTGGAAGAAGACACCGAGGTGAACGTGAGCGTCGGGTCGAGGTACGGCGGAGCGTGATGCAGTCATGGCCGAAATATCCTTAGCGCGAAGTCAAGTCAGGAGGAGTGGGCGAATCGATTTGAGGGCCGCTGCAGACCGAGGTTGCCCCTCAGGGTCGATCCCGGAACCGGGCGTCGCGTCAACCCGGCCTTGGACAGCGCCGGAAGCACGAATTTGGCCAGCACCGGAAGGTCCTCGTCGATCACGAGAGCATGGAAATGAACACCGTCGAGGTGTCCGGCCAATTCCTTCAGAACCACGGCCGCTTCCCCCGGATCTGCAGCCAGGAGCAGTCGGCCGGTGACGACGGCATTCCCGTACGAGTTCAGCTCGGTCCTCCGCTGCGCCGCAGACAGATTCGGCGTATCGAATGCCACATCGACCTCGGCGACCACCAATGACGCGCCCTCATCGCGCGCCTTGGCAGCCGACTGTGCAATGGTCTCCACCGAATCACCCGAAACGAGAACAACATCCGGCTGGCGTGGATCGATTTCGCCGTAGCGGCCGAACACCACCAACTGGCCTTGAGGCGGCCGCGGAACGATTGCCGGCCCCTTCACCGAGAACGTGTCGCCCTCGAAATTGACGTAATGCAGACGATCACGTTCGAGGAAACGCCCACTGAGATAGTCACGAACGACGGCGTCGTCCTCCCACGAGTCCCAGAGATCGGTCACAACGGTGACCGAATCCCGCTGCTCTTGCTGACGCGCCGACTCCGTTGTTACCGGAGCCCTCCCCCACGCCCTCGCCGCGGCATCGTCTTCGACCGGAACAGCAAGCCAGCCGCCACGCCCACGCGAGGAGTAGTCCAACGTCGCCAATTGCGAGGACGTATGAAACGGTTCGGCGTACGTGGTCCCGACGACGGGGACCAGCCCGATCGTGCTGGTTGTCGCCGCCACGTACGACGCCCTAGAGACGGCATCGATGCGGCCGACGACGTCACCACTCGGGGGGAGGATGGAATCGTCGAACGTCGCGAACGTGAAGCCGGCATTCTCGGCAGCCGCGACGCGATCGCGCACGGCTTTGCCCGTGAGCAGCTGGTCCGGGCGGTGTGAGCTTCGGCGCCAGGCAGCGGGGTGAGTGCCCTCGCCGTCCAGTTCGATACCCACGGCAAATACAGTCATGTGTCCTCCATCGGTCCTGGCGGTAGCACCCACACTGCGGTTAGGTAGCGGGTTGCTGCGGCATCATCGAGCCAGGTCTCTCAGCCACTCTGGATGGTGGATGCAATCTATGCGGGCCACGCTGGGCAAGTCAAATCATGCTTGTCGAATCATATTGACCTACAACATATTTCAATACAATCATCCTGATCGAAAGGGTTGCGCAACGCTAGCCGACGTAGACACGAAAGAGCTCCGCCCGACTCGCGCCGGACGGAGCTCTCGGTGTGCGCTGGAACGCTACTTCGCACCCATCCATGCCTGATCGAACAGCATGATGCCGGTTGCAGTCGGAACCACACCGTGCACGTTCTTCTGCCAAGCCCAGAACGACGTGAGCCCGCCGATCGGCGCCGACGGAACCGTCTCGTTCCACAGCGTCTGAATCTTGCCGATGATCGCCAGGGTCGACGAATTGTCCTTGGCTTGTTGTAGATCTGCGATCAGCTGATCCATCGCCGGGTTCGCATATCCAGCAGTATTCGCCATCGAGGTGCTGTTGGTCGTGGAGAACAATCCGAGATCGAGAATCGACTCGTACATTCCGATGCCCGCGTGCGCGAGGTCGAAATCGTGCTTGACGTAGACGTTCTGCACGATGTCGCCGGCGTTGTTGGCCAAGATCAAGTTCACCTCGAACCCGACGGCCTGCAACAGTGACTGCACGGCGAGGCCGATCGCGTGGTCCTTCGGCTCACTGAGAACGACGTAGTCGAGGCTGCCGTCGTACCCGTCTGCCTTCGCCTGATTCAGAAGTTCCTTCGACTTTTCGGGGTCGTAGGCAATACCCGGTGTGTCTACATGCCATTGAGACGTCGGACCGAACAACTCCGAGCCCGGCAGTCCCTCACCGTTTTCCACTCGCTGATCGATCAACGTGGTGTCGAGCGCGTAGCCGATAGCCTGACGGACGCGAACATCCGAGCCCGGTCGGCCCTCACGGTTGTTGACAATCTCGGCACTACCGGCATTGAGCACGTCGATGTAGCCGGGGTAACCAGCGGACTTGGCGGAATTGATCGCCGACGTGAGGCCGCGAATGTAGGCGACATCGAGCTGACCGCTGTTCAATGATTCGAGATTCGCCTGCGGACCGTTGAGCGCAACCATCCGCAACTTGTCCAGCTTGGGGGCGCCGCCGTAGTAGGACGGGTTGGCCTTGAAGATTCGCTCGACGCTCGGTGTGAAGACATCTTCGGTGAAGGGTCCGGCTCCGACGGCGGTGAACTTGTCGCCCTGCTGCGAACTCGGGGCGACGATCATCCCGTGCCCGAGAGCGAGCATCGACGGAAAACGCATCCACGGCGTCTTCAGCTTGAATTCCACTGTCGTCGGACCGCTTGCCTGCGCCGATTCCACCGAAGCCAGCCACAGTTCGGCGCCATTGCCCTTGCCCGCGTTGTACCGATCGATGCTCGCGATCACGGCGTTGGCGTCGAGGGTGGTGCCGTCACTGAACTTCACACCGTCGCGAAGTTTCAGCGTCCAGGTGGCTCCGTCGTCAGCTGTCTCGAGCGATTGAGCCAACTTGGGCTCGAACTCGCCGCTCGCAGTGTCGTAACTCATCAGGACGTCGTACACAGCAGCGAAGGCCTCACCGCCGGAACCGCCGCGCGCGGCCGTCTTCGTCGGGTCGAGTGAGGGAACGAGCACCTGTACGCCGTACGTCATGGTCCCGCCGGCCACCGCAGTTCCCGGATCGGGCTGCTCGTTGACCATGCCGGTCACGACGTCCGCCGACGCGGTCGTCGTATCGGTCCCGCTGTCGTCACCGTTGCTCGCGCAGCCCACCAACAGAACCCCGGTGCCGAACAATGCGACGGCGACCCGGCTGACTTTCCCGATGCGCCAAGATCTCGAGTGCGACACGGAGATTCCACCTCACTTTCAGTAGACGCAGCCACGGATCGGCCGCAATCGGCTAATAGTGATGTCCTCTGTGGAGTGACGCCCAGCACGTTCCCGGTGACCGGAAACATTCACGGAGACAAAGGATGCGCATAACTGAGATGATCGGGCCGAGTGGTTGACTGCGACTGACATCCGAACACGAAAAAGCTCCAACCTTATGTTCGAAGAACATGAGATTGGAGCTTTTCGATAAGAATTATGGTGGCCAGGGCCGGGATCGAACCGGCGACCTTCCGCTTTTCAGGCGGACGCTCGTACCAACTGAGCTACCTGGCCGGACGGCACCCGAACCGAATGCCTATCGCATTGCTTTGTTCTCAACCGATTGATTGAGAACAAAGCTTTGCGACCCTGACGGGACTCGAACCCGCGACCTCCGCCGTGACAGGGCGGCGCGCTAACCAACTGCGCCACAGGGCCTTGCTTTTTCCTTGCTGTGAAACCGTACTACATCTTCGAGCCGCTCCCAAACCACTGTCCTGGCCTGGAATTTGTGCATCTCAAAGCGTGTCGTGCGGGTCAAACCATACTGCATCGTTTCGCTTTCGCAAAACGTACCCCCTACGGGATTCGAACCCGCGCTACCGCCTTGAAAGGGCGGCGTCCTAGGCCGCTAGACGAAGGGGGCCCGCCGGATCTCTCCGAACTAGTACCCCAACGGCGTTCCGTTGGGAGCTTGGATAGCTTATGGCACGGCATTCGGAAATCACAAATCGCCTGTTCACGGGCAGAAAAGTGCACTATTCAGTGTCAGGGAACTCGACTTGGGGCCACCCGTCACTATGGAACGTCTCCAACCACTGCGGCGTAGCCATGGCTTCGAGGACTACTTCGAGAGACTCCTCGAACCACTCGCCCAGATCTCCACTGGAGGCAATCAGGTCTGCCATGTACCGCTGACCGGCAAGGCTCGCTGCCAGTACACGCGTGAATTTGTCCGGGTCGGCGCCTTCTCGGAGCAAACCGTCGTCCTTGGCACGCAATGCCAACTCATAGGCGGTCTTTCCCCAGACCTGCCCACCACCGGACTGCACATCCTTGTAGAACTCGGGCTCGATGATCAGCCGGAATTCCGCCTGCACGATTACCTCGGCACGGAAGACCTCGGCAATGTCGAGCACGAGACCGTGCAAAGCGACGAATGGATCGAGGTCTGTTCTCTTGGCCCAACGATCAGTAATTCCAGTGAAGGTTTCGATAGCCGAGGTCAGAACCGCTCGCGCCAACTCTTCCTTGGACTGGAAATGGAAATACATGGCGCCTTTGGTGGCGCGGGAGCCCTCGAGGATCGTGTTCACCGACGCAGCTGCATAGCCGCGCTTGGCGAATTCGACTGCAGCTGCTTCGACCAGGGCGGCGCGGGTACGCCGCGCACGCTCTTGTTGACGTGCCATTTACGGTGTTGTGCCTCTCGCAGAGTTGGTACGCAGAGCCGCCGTGATCGGCGCCTGTCATCCCCCGAAACTTCACAATATCCCCTCCAACACACCCTACGTAAGGACTAGAGCTATACCCGCCAAAAGTACTAGACGCAATCGGCTGTTCAGGGGACAAGAACCGACTTTATGCCCAAAAGACACCAAGTGGTATGGTTTTGGCCGCTCGGGTGCGCCGCAGGGGGTGCGCATCCGAGCTTTTTCGTGCCCGAGATTCTGATAATTCGACCTCGCAGACGGAACTGCTTCGCCGACCGATGGACAGCAGTCCCAAGGTTTTAAACAACTAGTGCAATTGTTTATTCCCCCTTTTCCGTCGAAACCGTACTGGCAGCATCGAAACAACACAGTTAGACTGTCTAAATGAATGTTGGAGAGGGTCGCAGCAAGGCTCGAGACGAGATCGACGTACTTTGGGACGATCTGGGTGCCTTCGTCCGACGTCTACGCACCAAACGCAACGACCACAAGCTCACGCCGAGCCAGATCCAGGCCCTCGGCCACCTCGACCGACAAGGTCCGTCGACCGCCAAAGAGTTGGCAAAATTCGAGCGCGTCACACCGCAATCAATCGCAAAGACCGTGGCCGCGCTCGAAGAACAGGGCATGGTGACGCGAAGGGCGGATCCATCGGACGGCCGCGCGGTCTTGGTCACGATGACCGAACTCGGCACATCGACCCTTCACGAAGACCGAACGAAACGAACAGAGTGGCTGGCTGAGGTCATCGACGCCGAGTGCACCGACGCCGAGCGTGACTTGCTTCTGATCGCCGGCCGAATCCTGCGCAGACTAGGCCAGGGCGAGTCCCCAGCATCGACATCGATATCAGAGGAGTCACTGATGAACTCGTGACCACCGTCGTCGAAACGCCGACCCCCCAAACTCCCGTTCCACTGAAACTGAGTCTTGCTCTCGGCTCCGGAACCGTTCTTCAAGCGCTGAACTCGTCGATGATTGCCGTGGCAATCGTCCCGATCGCCACATACTTCGGTTCCAGTTCAGGCACAGCGTGGGTCATCTCGGCCCTCTACATCGCGACTGCGGTCACGGCGCCGGCGGCTGGTCGACTCGGATCGATCCTCGGCGCCAAACGCGTCTACCTCGCCGGATTGGGCCTGATCGCTGCCGGATCGATCCTCGGCTCGCTCGCCCCGTCGCTGGGCTGGCTGATCGCCGCACGAATCCTGCTCGGAATCGGCACGGCGACACAGTATCCGAACGCAATGACCGTCATCCGCGAATACGCTGACCGCCACCGGACTCAAACCCGTTCAGCTATAGCAACACTCACCATTTGCGCTCAATCGGTCGTCGCGCTGGGGCCCACTCTCGGCGGGTTGTTGGTCGGCACACTCGGTTGGCAATCGATCATGTGGGTGAACCTCCCACTTGTCGTCGTCACTGCCGTATGGGTCTTCTTCGCCGCCCCGAGCGACTCCGCCCTGCCCGACCGGGCCGGCGCCGCTGCGTTGTTCAAATCTCTCGACCCACTCGGCATCACCCTGTTTCTCGCTCTGACGACATCGACGATGCTCTTTCTCCTCTCTCTCGCCGAGCACGCGAAGTGGTACCTCGTCCCGTCGACGGCCCTCTTCGCGTTCCTGTTCGTCTGGTGGGAACGTCGAACGGCCTCGGCGTTCATCGACGTCCGCGCCGTCGTCCGAAACCGCGCACTGAGCATGACTCTCGGCCGGACCCTGCTGACTTACACAGCGTTCTACTGCATCTTCTTCGGACTCCCCCAGTGGCTACAGGTAGCCCGCGGAATGTCACCGATCAGCGCCGGGGTCTTCATGCTGCCTGTCGCTGCGGTCGGGATCTTCGCGACCATGTCCGCGTCCAGGGTGTACGGGAAATTCGGCGCACGGATCACCTTGCTGATCGGCACCGCGGCCTTGGCCGTCGGCGGCGTTCTGATCGCCTTTGTCGAATCGAGCTCGACTCCCCTAGTGGCACTCCTGCTGATTGCGGCGATCCTGGGCATTCCCAACGGCTTCAACAACATGGGAAACCAGAACCTGATCAACTCGGTGACCACCTCCGCCGACGTCGGAACTGCGATCGGTCTGTACCGAACAATCCAGTACATCGGCGCCAACCTTGCTGCCGTCGTCATCGAGTTGACCATGCGCGGAACCATCGACGACGCGGGTCTGCATCGCACTGGCGGGACCATCGCCGTCATCGGAATTGCCCTTCTGGTGGGGGTGGTGTTTTCACGGACTCTGCGGTCCCGTTAGACTCTGCGCCGCGCCCCTATAGCTCAGTTGGTAGAGCTACGGACTTTTAATCCGCAGGTCGTAGGTTCGAGTCCTACTGGGGGCACAAATGCAGACCCGGCGCCTCATTCGGAGGCGCCGGGTCTTGTGCATTCGTGCCACATCGATTCGGGCCACATGAATGCATCAGCAGGTCATCGAAGCAGGAACTCGAGGGTCACGCGCTCGAATGCCTCCTTGGCTTCGATCATCACCCAGTGCCCGCAGTTCGGAAATACATGCAGTTCGGCGTTCGGAATCAGTCGCATCGGAATCATCGGCATGTCCGGTGGACACTGCCGATCATCGAGTCCCCATGTCAGCAAGGTCGGGCATTGCACCTTGTGCATCATCGACCAGTACGGCGGCACATCCGAGTTGGACATCATCTGCTGCTGAGCGGCAAAGGCTTTGGATCCGTACATCGCGGTCAATGCCTGGTGCGAGGCCGGATCGTTGGCCGTTTGCCATCGTTCCTCGATCCGCTCCTCGGTGATCGCGGATCTGTCGTAAACCATGCACTCGAGCCAGCGAACCAACTTCTCACGGCTGGGCGCGTCGGCGAATTCCTGGAGGAGACGCGTACCTTCGCTCGGGTTCTGACTGAAGATGTTCGGGCCCACGCCTCCGATGGTGACCAATCTGCGGACGCGGTCAGGGAACCTCATCGCGACGTTGACCCCGACAACTCCGCCCATCGAATTGCCGATCATCGCAGCGGATTCGATTCCCAGCGCATCCATGAATCGAACCACCGCCGAGGTTGCCGTGAGAACTGGATGACCGTCGACGGCATCGCTCACGCCGAACCCCGGGAACTCCAGGAGGTAGCAGTGGAAGTGCTTTGCGAACACCTCGAGGTTCCCCCGATAGTTCCGCCAACCACTCACACCGATCCCTGAGCCGTGCAACAGGATCAACGGCGGACCATCGCCCGCCTCGTGATAGCGCAAAGTCCCCTTGTCAGTAGCGACTTCGCGTTTGGTCCCCTCATAGGTCACGTCCATCACGCAAGATTAGAACGTGTTACAGATCCAGGACGGCTGATTGCGGAACTTAGCAACCACCGTCAGAAGCATCCCCCGCTGCCTCGACGCCCACTGCGATTCGTGGACTTCTGCTCGCTCGGTTTCGACTTCCCCGTCCCGGCCTTCACACACCGGTTGGGGCGCCGCACCTGCTCGAAGTGCCCGGCGCTCACCACATGACCGGCCACGCTGACCTTGACCGGCGCGTCCGCGCGGGCGGTTCCGACTTGCGCCGATCCCAACGTCAGGGCGCAAGCAGCCACAACGACCAGCGCTACCTTCTTCGAGATCTTCATATGCACGGCCACTTCGACACGGGTCCACTCCAGATGCTGAACGGGTGCGCGCACCGAAGGAACACGCTCGGCGTCGACGATATTCAGTCAGGGTGGCCGGCCGCGATCCTTTTGCTCACCAGCATCTGAACAGTCGACGACAAAAGTTTTGGCGGCACGTCAACATCCCGAGGGCGTCAACGAGCCGACGCCCAACGTACGCACCGTTACTGAGAAATCCGTAAATCCGGGCAACCACACAGCGACGGGCGTGGACGTTCGCGTTTGGACTCGCTACGCCACAATCAAACGCCGAACCGCCTCGACTGCCGCCTCCCGACGTCGAGGGATGGAACGAGACGACTTGAGCGCGAGCATCCGGGCGATATCCGTGATCAGCAGGATCAACTCCGTGGGATTCCACGCGGGGTCGATGTGTCCCTCGAGCTGCCCCTTGCGGATTTCCGCAACTTTAGGCCGGAAGGTCTTGCTTCGTATGTCGTCCTCGCTCATGACGTCCGGCGCTTCGAGATCCGCCCATTGCTGCAATCGGGCGTTCTCGGGATGGGCAACGTAGTTGTCGAAGAGGCGACCTGCATAGCCCGGCAAGTCGTCACCTCGAAGTGCTGTCTCCGCGGTTGTTTCGGACGTCCACTGTTCGGTCACGGCAGCGAACAACTCTTCCTTGCTTGCGAAGTACGCATAGAGACGGTCTTTGCTGGCACGCGCTTGCGCGGCGATCCGATTGATCCGCGCGCCGGCCAGCCCGTACGTGGCAAATTCGTCCTTTGCGGCCGCCAGAATGCGGTCCCTCGTAGCTTCCCCTGCTGAGCGCATGTTCACAGCCTAGAACGAATCGACCGTTGCCGAACCATCCGGTTCGGCGTAGCGTGCAGAGTTGACGAACAATTTGGTTCGCGAACTTCGGCCAACTCACCCGCCGACGCAAGGAGAGACATGAATCTCGATGACGCTCGAACCGCATTCACCCGGCTCCGTGGATCGGAAAGTGGTGTTTCACCAGCAGAACTCGACGAAGTGTGGGCCGCGCTGGAAACCGTCGCCGCCGAAGAAATCCTCGGCGAGTGGAAGGGTGACGACTTCGCCACCGGTCATCGTCTGCACGAAAAGCTGTCCGCGAGCCGCTGGTACGGCAAGACTTTCAATTCCGTCGAGGATGCCAAGCCGTTGATCTGCCGAGACGAAGACGGAAATCTCTATTCCGACGTCAAGAGCGGCAATGGCGAGGCAAGTCTGTGGAACATCGAGTTTCGTGGCGAAGTCACGGCAACGATGGTCTACGACGGCGCGCCGATCTTCGACCATTTCAAGAAAGTCGACGATTCGACGCTCATGGGCATCATGAACGGAAAGTCAGCGTTGGTTCTCGACGGTGGGCAGCACTACTACTTCCTGCTCGAGCGAGCGTGATTCGCGCCGAACAGAATTCGAGATCCTCCATGCAGATGACAGCGACGCTCTCACACGGCCCACACTCCCCCTTCACACTCGACACCGTTGAAATCGACGAACCCCGCGCAGACGAGATCCTGGTTCGCATCGTCGCTACCGGCCTGTGCCACACAGATTTGTTCACGAAGTCGGTGCTACCGGAAAGGCTCGGCCCCTGCGTGTTCGGGCACGAAGGGGCGGGGGTGGTCGAGGCCGTCGGCTCGTCGATCGACAGCATTGCGCCCGGTGATCACGTGTTGCTGAGCTACCGCAGTTGCGGTGTGTGCAGGCAGTGTCTCAGCGGCCATCGGGCGTACTGCGAAAGCTCACACGGGCTCAACAGCTCTGGCGCACGCACCGACGGCTCGACGCCGGTCCGGCGAAGCGGAACTCCGATACGGTCCGCATTCTTCGGCCAGTCGAGCTTCGCGGAATACGTCATCGCCTCTGCCGACAACACCGTCGTCGTCGATCCTGCAGTGGACCTGACCGTCGCGGCTCCCCTCGGCTGCGGATTTCAAACCGGCGCGGGTGCCGTGCTGAATCTACTTCGCCCCGAGCCCGACTCGACGTTTGTCGTCTTCGGAGCCGGCAGCGTCGGACTCGCAGCGCTACTGGCAGCGAGGGCTGCCGGCGTTTCCACCCTGGTCGCCGTGGACCCCGTTGCGCAGCGGCGCGCACTCGCCGAGGAATTCGGCGCCGTCACTGTCGATCCGACCACCGAGGACGCGGTCGAAGCAGTACGCGCCGCCACCGACGGAGGTTCGACGCATTCCCTCGACACCACCGGAATCGGCTCCGTGATCAATCAAGCCGTCACATCACTTCGAGCACGGGGAACACTGGCGGTAGTCGGACTCGGAGCATCCACGGTCGAGGTGAACATGGCCGACATCATGCTGAGCGGAAAGACAATTCGAGGATGCATCGAAGGAGAGTCGGAAGTCTCGACGTTCATCCCCGAACTCGTCGAACTCTTCACTGGTGGCCGGTTTCCGATCGACCGCTTGGTGACGCGCTACGCCTTCTCCGACATCAACAAAGCCGTCGAAGATCAAGCGTCGGGGCGCGTCATCAAACCCGTTCTCGTGTGGTGAGGGGCGAAATGTCTCATTCGTCGACCCGACGGAATTCGCCCTAGACTGCGCTCCTGCACTAGACGTCGGAGCAAGGTGGGGACGATGACAGAACACACCAGTACGGGCGCGGGCCACGGCCGGGCCGTTATGCCGATCATCCGGATGCGCGCACGCAGCCGCGACGAGAACCATCGCGCATCGACACCACTCGAACTGTTCTTCGACCTGTGTTTCGTGGTTGCAGCCGCACAGGCCGGAGTTCAACTGGTGCATGCTGTTGCCGAGGGCCACTACGCCGACGGCATCGCCGGCTATATGTTCGTCTTCTTCGCGCTGTGGTGGGCGTGGGTGAACTTCACCTGGTTCGCGTCTGCCTACGACACGGACGACGTCCCCTACCGGGTCGCGACCTTCGTACAGATTTGTGGCGTGCTCGTCTTCGCCGCCGGAATCCCCGACGCATTCGACGGAACCGACCGTACGACGGCCATCGTCGGCTACCTCATCATGCGAATTGCGCTCACCTGCCAATGGCTTCGAGCCGCCAGCGGTGAATCCGGTGCAGCGCGAACCACTGCTCTGCAATATGCCGCCGGGCTCGTGATCGTCCAGGCCGGCTGGATCGTGCTGCTCCTGATGCCGGCGTCGGCGTGGATTCCGGGCTTCTTCGTTCTCATGATCGCCGAACTCGCGGTGCCGGCGATCGCCGAACGCAACCACCAGACGCCGTGGCACCCGCATCACATCGCCGAACGCTACGGCCTCTTCACCATCATCATGCTCGGCGAAACCATCGCTGCCGCGACCATCGCGGTCCAATCCGGCATCCGGGATTTCGACGCCGCCGATCTACTGATTCCGATTGCCGTCGGCGGAGTTCTGATCGTGTTCTCCGCGTTGTGGATCTACTTCGCCGTCCCGATCCACGAGTACCTCGCAGACCAAGGCAATCGCGCCGTCCTGTTGTGGGGATACGGGCACTACTTCGTATTCGGATCCGCTGCGGCCATCGGCGCCGGCATCGAAGTAGCCGTCGAGGAAGCAGTTGGCGAAGCGCACATTTCGACGTTCGCAGCATCTGCCGCGGTCACGATCCCCGCCGCGATGTTCCTGATCTTCGTGTGGCTCATGCACTCACGACACTTCAAGCGTGACAGGATCGAGCAGGCTGTTCTACCGGTGAGCGCAATCCTGGTTCTCGCCTGCACATTTGCCGGACACTGGGCGGTCCCGCTCGCCGGACTGGTGGCGGCGGGAACCGTCGGAGTCGGTGTCGGCCTGAGTACTCGGTCGAAGAGCTGACTCAGATTTCCGGGGCTGGAGCCTCGCCCTTACTCTGCGGCTCGTGTTGCTTGAGCTCACCGCGCATCTTGTCGAGATCCTTGCCACGCTTTTTGTACATGTAGCCGAGCGCGACAAGTCCAAGGAACAACGCAACGCCCAGGACGGCACCGACAACGGATGCTCCGCGGAATCCGGGGCCGTCGACGTCGAGGATCCGCTCGCCCGCATGCGCAGCGTTGTTGTTGCCGAGAACAACTGTCAGAGAGAGCAGATTCGGCAGCGCGAAGATCACACCCAACGCGAGAGCCGTGATCTGCATGATTCGAGCATGCTTGCGCTTGCGCACCTGCCAGACCGCCCGGAAGAAGATGAGCGGGACCAGGGTGCACACGAGACCGAACAGCAGCCCCCACGCGATTCCGGCGCTGAAACTGCCGTTCGCCAACGACGCAATGCGCTGCGCCCACCAACGCGGAAGGAAGGCGGCAAGGATGAAGTAAGCGATGACCAGGACCACCGCCATCACTGCGATCCCGATGGCCTTCTTCGCCCACGGCGGCATGCCCGGTTTTGCGGTGGCCGGTGAAGTTTCCGGTGTCGTCATGACAATTCCTCGTCTAGTCGGCGTCTGTACTGACGAATCTATCCGTTACGGGCGTTCCTCATCCGCATCGAGAACGATCCGGGCAAGCCGCTTCGGCGCAACGAGGGTGAACGAGGTGTAGATCCACTCCTCCAGTTGCGACCATTTCTCCTCGGAAACGTCGGTGCCGATGTCGAGTGCAACCCACCCGTGTCGACCGAGTCCGTAGCCCGCAGCACTTGCGCCTGGTTCGGTGGCCACCACCGCTTCGGCTTCCTCCTTGCTCAGCTTGACGGTCAAGGAGGTGGCTTCGAGGTTGCAGAACACGAAGTTCTTGCCGCGGACCCGGAACGTCGGGTGGCCGTCCCACGCTTCGATGTCGACGCGCTCCGCTTCCGGCAGCGACAGCGAGATCTCTTCGAGTCGACGCATGTTGTCGGGCATGGAGACGATTCTGCACGCCCGATACCGAGCTTGACACCCGCGACACAGCTAGGCTCGGCGACGACCGCGTCACCGAACTCCGAACACAGGGAGACTGGCATGCGCACGTTAGTTCATCTCGTTCTGCTCATTTGTGGAATCGCCGTTGCCGTCGGCTCGTTCATGTACGTACTGGCCGGGGTCAAACCCGACAACGTTCGCCTCGAGGACCTGCGGGACGGCTTTCCGGCCGGGTGGGCAATCGAGCAACTCGGCGATCAGTCCGTGACCTTCTACCGGTCGATGGCGATACTTCTGCTCGCCGCCGCCGTATTGATTCTGATCGCCGCATTGTTCGGTTCTCGCATCGCAGCATGGATCGGAATTATCGTGGGATTGGGGACTCTTGGCACGTTCTACTACCGCGTGAACGATCAGTTCGACAATGTCATCAGGGAAAACTACTCCACGATCCTGACAAATCAGACAGGATTCATTCTGACGGCCGGCGGACTGATTCTCGCTCTCCTAGCGTGTCTGGTCCCCCGCGAGAAGACCCGAGCCTGACCGCTCGGCAACCGGAGGGTTACCGTCGACGCCGACATTCACTAGTGTCTGCAACAGCCGGGTACTGACGAGTAGTACCCCAGAAGAGGTAGGGCATCAATGGCATCGCTTGACGACCTTCTATCCCAGATCCCCATCGACCAGATCGCGCAGCAACTCGGCGTCGACCAGGCAACTGCCGAATCGGCGGTCAAGACTGCACTTCCGACCCTCGTCGGTGGCCTCGGCGCCAACGCGCAGGATCCCGCCGGTGCAGCCTCGCTGGAAAGCGCGTTGCAGTCTCACGCCGACACCAGCCTTCTCGACGACGGCGTCGACATCAGCAAAGTCGACACCGCTGACGGTCAGAAGATCGTCTCGAACATCTTCGGCGGCAACACCGATCAGGTCGCCAGCGCACTGGGCGGTGTCGGTGGCGGCGGTGGAAACGATCTGGTGAAGCAGTTGCTGCCGATCCTCGCTCCCATCGTCCTGGCCTACCTCGCCAAGCAGTTCACCGGTGGCGGTGCCGGCGCGCAGACTCAGGCCTCCGGTGGCGGCGGGCTCGGGGATCTCCTCGGCGGAATTCTCGGCGGCGGCGGCAATTCCGGCGGCGGCATCGGCGGCGCACTCGGCGGCATCCTGGGTGGATCCGGTGGCGGCGGCCTCGGAGACCTGCTCGGCGGCCTCCTCGGCGGCGGCAAGAAGTAAGACGCTCGACAGAACGCACTGCGGCGATCCCGTTCGGGGTCGCCGCAGTGCTCTGTTCAGTCAATCGTCGAAGATCGAAACATCCTCAGTGACAAGGCAAACGCAACCAACAGCAGCGCGCCCACAAAAGTACTGACCCCGACCCAACCGCCACCCGCGTATGCAAGACCCGCGAGGGCGCCCGCCACGGACGAACCCGCGTAGTAGGCAAACAGATACAACGCCGACGCCTCGGCCCGGTGATCGGTAGCGATCAGCCCCACCCAACCGCTGGCCACCGAATGTGCGGCGAAGAATCCTCCGGTGAAGAGCAGCATCCCCACGAGCGTCAACGCCAGATTGTCCGGAACGGTCAGTGCCAGGCCGATACCGATGACGACAACCGACCCGAGCAGCACGCTGCGCCTACCCAGTCGGTCAGAGGCCCCGCCGGCTACCGCCGAGGTGAAAGTTCCGGCAAGGTAGAAAAGGAACACCAGGCCCACAAGCGCTTCAGGAAGGCCGAAAGGTGCTGCCGTGAGCCGAAACCCGAGGAAGTTGTAAATCGACACGAAGCCGCCCATCAGGATGAATCCCAAAGCGAAGAGTGTTCGCAGCGACGGGTTCGCAAGGTGGCGTCGTAGATTCGACGCGATCGTGCGCGCCGATATCGGTTGCGGGCGAAAGAACTTCGACGCGGGAAGCCGCCGGATCATGTTGAGCGCGAACAATGCCGACAGCGCGGACGCAGTCAACAGCGCCCAACGCCACGTACTGAAATCGACGACGGCCGACGGCACGAGCCGTCCGATCAGCCCACCGATCGTCGTGCCGGCGACGTACCTTCCCATCGCTGCACCGAGGTCCTTCCGATCGACCTCCTCGGCCAGATAGGCCATCGCCACCGCCGGGACACCGGCCAGAGCCAATCCTTGTGCTGCGCGTCCGACCAGCAGAACCTCGATCGTCGGACTCAGCGGCAGAAGTAAACCGATCACACAGGACGCCGACGCCGACGCGATCATCACCCGCGTGCGACCGAAGCGCTCGGAGAGCGCACTGGCCGGAATGATTGCCAACGCCAACATGCCCGTCGTCGCCGAGACGGACAGCGCAGACACCGCAGGCGAGACGTGGAAGTCTTCGGCGAACGCAGGCAGCAACGCCTGTGCCGCGTACATCGAGATGAACGTCGACAGCCCGGCCGCGAACAACGCAACGGTCACGGTTCGATATCCCGATGTTCCGCGGCGAAGCGGCATCACTTCGGATTCGATCACATTCTCGACAGTCACCACGTACCTCCAGGCATCACTTACCTCCGGCAAGAATCCTCCCGCCCAGACTCGGCAAAAGAAAATGCATAACCTTGATGTTCTATATGCTCCAGAGGTATATAGATTGGGTTCGTGATGCTGACCGAAGACCTCGAATGGTTTGTCGTGCTCGCCGAAACCCAACAGGTGACCGCTACCGCGGATCTGACTCACCTGTCGCAGCCGACCCTTTCGCGCAAACTCGCACGCCTCGAACGACAGATCGGCGTGACACTCTTCGACCGTCAGGGACGCCGACTCGAACTGAACCGGTACGGCGAGATCCTCTATCGACATGCTCGCATCGCACTGCGCGCCCTCGACGCCGCGCAGACCGAAATCCAGTCGCTGGCGAGCCCCGAGAGCGGCACGGTCCGGCTCGACTTCCTCCACTCGTTCGGCACCTGGTTGGTGCCGCACATGCTGCGCGGATACCGCGTCGAGCATCCCGGAGTGCGATTCGAACTGCATCAGGACAGCGCGCAGTTCCTGGTCGACAGAATCGCCGCCGGCACGTCCGACCTGGCCGTCGTCTCGCCTCAGCCGCGCGATCCGCAGGTGGCGTGGATGCAGATCGCCCAGCAGTCACTGGCATTGGCTGTTCCGGCTGATCATCGCTTTGCGAAGTTGCATTCGGTCGAGCTTGTGGACGCGGCCGACGAACCGTTCATCGGTATGCATCCGAACTTCGGGATGCGAAGAATTCTCGATGAACTGTGCGCGGCCGCAGGATTCACTCCGAATTTCGTCTTCGAGAGCAGCGAGCTGGCAACGGTCGGCGGACTGGTCTCCGCGTCCTTCGGTGTCTCGGTCATGCCGGTTCAGGATCCACCGATCTGGGCCGAAGGAGTCGTCTACGTACCGATCGAAGGAGCACAGCGAAAAATAGGGCTGATCTGGTCGAAGAGCCGCGAGCTGTCCGATCCCGCCCGGACTTTCCGCGACTACGTCGAAAGAACGACTTGGTAGTGAAAGTGCCCCCGGATAACTACGGATCGGTAACATCCCTCGAGGGGAGCAATTTTCATGCCATTCTTTTCAAACCTACGGTGCCGTAGGCTGGGGCGAAGTCGCGCATTCACTCAACATGGAGGCAAGAAATGACGAGGATTCTGACGCAGCTGGAGCTGCTACAAGAGCTGCAGCCGGTTGCCGAGGAGAACGTCAACCGCCACATCTCCATGGCCAAGGAATGGCATCCACACGACTACGTTCCGTGGGACGAGGGCCGTAATTTCGCAGCCATGGGCGGCGAAGACTGGAGTCTCGAACAGTCACAACTCGGCGAGGTAGCTCGCGCCGCGATGATCACCAACCTGCTCACCGAGGACAACCTGCCGTCGTACCACCGTGAGATCGCCGAGAACTTTTCGCAGGACGGTGCCTGGGGAACGTGGGTCGGCCGGTGGACCGCCGAGGAGAACCGCCACGGCATCGTGATGCGTGACTACCTCGTCGTCACGCGCGCAGTCGACCCCGTCGAGCTCGAGCGCTTCCGCATGGAACACATGACAAACGGTTACAGCGCACCCATCGACGAGGGCGACGCCGGCCTGCTGCACTCGGTCGCCTACGTGACCTTCCAGGAACTCGCGACGCGCGTCAGCCACCGCAACACCGGCAAGGCCTGCGACGAGCCGATTGCCGACAAGATGCTTCAGCGCATCGCCGCCGACGAGAACCTGCACATGATCTTCTACCGCAACATCTGCGCCGCCGCGCTCGATCTTGCTCCCGATCAGGCGCTCAAGGCTGTGGCGAACATCGTCCAGAACTTCCAGATGCCCGGTGCCGGCATGCCGAACTTCCGCCGCAACGGCGCCCTCATGGCCAAGCACGGCATCTACGACCTTCGCCAGCACCTCGACGAGGTCGTCTGGCCTGTCCTGCGTAAGTGGAACATCTTCGAGCGCAACGATTTCAGCGCCGAAGGCGAGAACACGCGCGAAGAGTTGGCGGCCTTCCTCGAGACACTCGCCGCCAACGCGACGAAGTTCGAGGAACAGCGCGATCGCATGCTCGCACGCGAAGCCGCCAAGCGCGAACAGCAGGCTTCTTAGTTTCACCAGCTATTCTGTGCCCGGTACCGGATTCGGTACCGGGCACTTCCAATTGTCACAAGTATTTGTTCAGAGGTAGACATGTCATCCCTTCGTATCGGTTCACTCGAGCTGCACAGCCCCGTGGTCCTCGCACCCATGGCGGGCGTCACCAACGTCGCCTTCCGCACGCTGTGCCGTGAACTCGAACTCGAACGTGCAGGCAGCACGTCCGGGCTCTACGTCTGCGAGATGGTCACCGCCCGCGCGCTCGTCGAACGCCAACCCGCCACGATGCACATGACCACGTTCGGTCCGACCGAAACGCCCAGGTCGCTGCAGCTGTACACCGTCGACCCGGATACGACTTACGCCGCGGCCAAGATGATCGTCGACGAGAACATGGCCGATCACATCGACATGAACTTCGGCTGCCCGGTACCCAAGGTGACCCGCAAGGGCGGCGGATCGGCGCTACCGTACAAGCGTCGACTGTTCGGTCAGATCGTCGCGGCAGCCGTGCGCGCCACCGAAGGCACCGACATTCCGGTCACCGTCAAGATGCGCGTCGGCATCGACCCCGAACATCACACGCACCTCGACGCCGGCCGGATCGCGGCAGCTGAAGGCGCCGCTGCCGTCGCACTTCACGCACGTACCGCGTCGCAGCGCTACTCCGGCACTGCTGACTGGAACGAGATCACGCGCCTCAAGGAACACGTCACCGACGTGCCGATCCTCGGCAACGGCGACATCTTCGACGCCTCGGATGCTGCCCGCATGATGAACGAGACCGGCTGCGACGGCGTCGTCGTCGGACGCGGCTGCCTCGGACGGCCATGGCTGTTCGCGGAACTCAGCGCAGCTCTCAACGGACAACAGATCGCCACGCCGCCGACGCTCGGCGAAGTCACCAAGATCATCGCCCGTCACGCCCAACTGCTCGCCGCACATCACGGTGAAATGAAGGGTCTGCGCGAACTTCGCAAGCACGTCTCCTGGTACATGCGTGGGTTCCCGGTCGGATCGGATCTGCGGGTCTCGATGGCTCTGGTCAGCACGTTGTCCGAACTGGACGATCTGCTCGGACAGCTCGACCACGACGTCCCGTTCCCCAAGGACGCCGAAGGCCCGCGCGGACGCCAAGGCTCACCCGGTCAGGTAGCACTCCCGGAAGGTTGGCTCGACGATCCCGAAGACGACCTTGTGCCGGTGGGAGCTGACATGATGCACTCGGGTGGCTAGCGAAAACACGCCGTCGGATTACTCACATCACTTTCTGAGTGAAGCACTCAGGATTCACCAGTAATATGGCTCCAGCTTCGTCGACAACCGGTTGACGCCGGCATCTGAATGACGAGTTACTGACAGTCGACGACGGGACAGGTTGCATCGGTGGGTGATGATCACGATTCGGGCCCACCTCCGCCCGAGAGCCGCGCCCCCTGGGAACGTCCGCTCGCAGACAAGCGCTTCCGCAACGCCCGACCGGACCAACCGGCAACGCCCCAGCGCCCTGCCACACCCCAGCGACCAACACCGCAACCACCCAGTCCCCCGGAGCGTCGCAGCAGTGGACGTACCGGGCGACGGGACTCGCCTCCGACCGACGACTCCGTTTCGGTCGCCGAGTTGGTCCGTCGGGTAGGCGACAAGAAGCCGCCACCAGCCCCGGCTGCGCCGCCCAAGCCGGCGCCGAACAAATCCGTACCACCCAAGACTCAATCTTCAGCAGCGTCGTCGCCGCCCCCGGCCCGGCCGATTCCCGCCCGTCCGACCGTTCCGCCCGCCGCTGCGGACTGGATCACCGAAGAACATCCCGTCACCTCCGCAGTGCCGCGGGTAGTCGGTGACACCGGCGCCACTCGTCTGGCGCAAAGCAAGATTCGCCGCCGCCATCGCGCAAAAGTGATCGGCCGATCGGCAGTAGCGTTCCTGGCCGTCATGTCTCTCGCATTGACCGGCGTCGTGTGGGGTTATCTGCGCTCGGTCGAAGGCGGATTCGATCAGATTGCGGCACTCGACACCGAGTCCGACGACATCATCGACGCCGGTGGTCAACTCGGCGACGAGACGTACCTGATCATCGGCACAGATACCCGCGCCGGTGCGAGCGGTGAGATCGGCGCCGGAACCGTCGAAGACGCCGAAGGCGCCCGAGCCGACACGGTCATGCTGGTGAACATTCCCGCCGACCGAAGCCGCGTCGTCGCCGTCTCCTTCCCGCGTGACCTCGACGTCGAACGTCCGATCTGTCAGGGATGGGACAACGACGCCGGCAAGTACACCAGCGAAACCTTCCCGGCGGCGAGCGGCGACAAACTCAATGCGACATACGCACTCGGTGGCCCCAAATGCCTGGTCAAGGTCATCCAGAAGATGTCCGGCCTGAAAATCGGGCACTTCGTCGGAATGGACTTCGCCGGTTTCGAGCGCATGGTCGACACCGTCGGCGGTGTGAACGTCTGCTCCCCCGGACCGATCGAAGACGGCATCCTCGGAACCGTCCTCGCCTCCGGCGGCACGCAGATGCTCGACGGCCGTACCGCCCTCAACTACGTGCGTGCTCGCCACGTCGAAGCCGAGGGCAACGGCGACTACGGGCGCATCACCCGCCAGCAGAAGTTCCTGTCGGCGCTGCTCCGCTCGGCCCTGTCCAACCAGGTCCTCCTGAATCCGAGCAAGCTCAACGGATTCATCAACGCCTTCACCAGCGACACGTTCGTCGAAAACATCGACACCAAGTCACTGGTCACCCTCGGTCGCTCGCTCCAGAACGTCGACGCAGGCGCGGTCACGTTCTTGACGGTCCCCACGGACGGCACCAACGACTGGGGCAACGAGATTCCTCGCACGGACGAGATCAAGTCCCTCTTCCAGGCGATCATCGACGACGATCCGCTTCCGGGCGAAGAGCGCGAGGACACCACACCGTCGTCGACCAGTTCCACGACAACCGCGCCTACGTCCAGCACGCCGCCGGCCGCCACTTCCGTCGAGGCAATGAGCGCCTACAACATCTCGGTCGACGTCTCCAACGCGTCGGGAATCGCCGGGCAGGCCGCGACAATCGCCGACAGCCTCGCGGCTTACGGTTTCCAGATCTCCACAGTCGGTAACTTCAGCGCAGCCACCGGCCTGGCGAATGCTCAAGCGTCGACCACCGTCGTGCGCTACGCCGCAGGTTACGAGGCTGAAGCGGTGACGGTCGCGTCGTCGATTCCCGGCGCGGTTCTGGTTCTCGCTCCGAGCATGGGAGACATGATCGAGGTCGTCGTCGGAAGCAATTTCGCCGGCACCGTCGTCGCCCCCGCGGACCCGGGAACCATCCTGGCGGCAAATCCGACGTCGGTCGACACCAGCACCTCGACGGCTCTGCCCGCCGACATCGCCAGCGTCAACGCCGGCGACACCACCTGCGACTGACACGCGTTCATTCACCTTGCGTTCACCTGGTGCTTGTGACTTGGTCTTTCACGGCACGTAGGCTCTGACCTCATGCGCGTGGCTTACAACGAACAGATGACCGAGCTTGCAGACACGCTCGGCGAGATGGCAGGACTGGCAGGTGCCGCTATGGAGCGCGCCACCCAGTCCCTGCTCCAGGCAGACCTGTCCCTGGCAGAACAAGTAATCGGCGAACACGACAAGATCACCGAACTCAGCACCATCTGCGAGGAGCGCGCGTTTGCGTTGCTCGCCTTGCAGGCTCCCGTTGCCGGAGATCTGCGCTCGGTGGTCAGCGGAATCCAGATCGTCGCCGACATCGACCGCATGGGCGCACTCGCCCTGCACGTCGCCAAGATCGCGCGCCGCCGACATCCCAACCACGTGCTTCCTGAAGAGGTCAACGGCTACTTCGCCGAGATGGGACGCATCGCTGTCTCCATCGGTGCGGCCGCCAAGGTCGTCCTCGAGACCCGCGACCCCGAGCGCGCTGCCCGTCTGCGCGAAGAAGACGAAGCGATGGACGACCTCCACCGCCACCTCTTCACCGTCCTCATGGACCGTGAGTGGAAGCACGGCGTTGCCGCCGCAGTCGACGTCACGCTGCTCGGCCGCTTCTACGAGCGATTCGCCGACCACGCCGTCGAGGTCGGCCGACGTGTCATCTTCCTGGTGACCGGCAAGCTGCCCGAAGAGCCCGAAACCACCGAGAAGGTCGACAACCTCACCTCGTACCCGGATCTCTGAACTACCCGGATCTCTGAACCCAACCGTCCACGTGAGTAAAAGGCGGCCGCGCACTTGCGCGGCCGCCTTTCCTATTCAGTTCTCGTGCAACCAGGTTTCCAACGTGGGTCCTGCAGTTGTGGATCCCGGCCCGGGCAGCAGCGCCCCACCCTTCATCGCCTTACCCGCTCCCGGCATCGAGATCGGGATCAGCCACTTACGTCGGCCACGGTATTTCAAGATCTCGCGCGTCATGGCCGGGATCTCGAGGAGCTCGGGCCCGGCCAGGTCCGGAGCCCTCCCGGTCGGACCGTTCTGAGCGCAGGTCACGAGCGCCTCGGCAACGGTCTTCGCTGCCACCGGTTGTGACCGCATCCGAGGAACCATAGCGATCGGCCCCAGTCCGAACAGCGCGATCGTCTTCTCGCCGAACTCGAACCACTGAGTGGATCGCAGGATCGTGAAGGGAATACTCGACGCTTCCACCGCGCGTTCCTGCGCAGCCTTCCCCTGGTAGTAACCGAAGGACTTCAATTGCGGATCGTCGCAGTTCACGATCGAGAGCAACACGTGGTGCTTCACGCCGGCCCTGGCTTCGGCCGCGGCGATGTTCTTCGCTGCCGTCTCGAAGAACTCGATTGCCTTCTTGGCACTGTCGGTGACGTGATCACTCACGTCGACGACCACGTCGGCACCGACAAATGCTTCGTCCAACCCCGCACCCGTGGAGATGTCGACTCCCGTCGATCGAGCGGCAGCGACCACGTCGTGGCCCCCTGCCTTTGCCTGCTCGACGACCAGCTTTCCCATCTGGCCGGTTCCGCCCAGAACAACAATTCGCATGATGCCTCCGTCAAACCTGTGCGCCCGGCTCTCTTCGGCCTGGTCACATACTGGACGACGCAGCCTCCCGAAGTGTGACGGTAGGGCGAATCAGTCGGTGTACTCCTGCGAAACTCGCCCACGCCACTGCGACCAGATCGGATCCAACGCTGCGCTCGCCTCATGTGCGTGATCGGCAACGGCCCGTGCCAGCATCCCTGCTCCCGCCAGCGGCGTCACGTGCCCTTCGACGTCGTCGGTAGTCTTCATCCCCAACAGCATGGTCGTACCGAGCACGCGATGGCCACCGAGAATTCCCGGCAGCGAACGGCCAGGAACGCTACGCAGGTCGAGAGTTTCCACGAGCAGCGCGTCACCGTCGACGGTAATGCGCTGATCCGAGCGAAGCGCACCGCCGGTTTCGCCGGTCCGGCCGAATACGATCATCTCGTCGAGCAGCGCAACGGCATCGGATTCCAGTGAAATATCCACGCGCCTGGTCACATCCGCGCCGCCGGCGACGACAAACGGTGCCGCACGCCAGATCAGCGCCGCACCGGCACCGACGCTCGCCGAAGCCGACCACGACGCCCGGCCACCGCGTGCGTTGTACGCGACGGTCCCGGACGGCTCGATCACCTCGAGACACGTACCGGGTGCGACCACGAACTCGATACGCAGGTCGTCGCCGGCCAACAGCGTTGCGCTGTGCCCTACCAGGGCAATTCGCACGGTGAGCCCGCGAGCGTCGACGAACCGCGGGGCCAGGAAGTCGCCCGAGATCAGCTCTCGCGCAACAGCGGTGTCACCCACTCTCTCGACGACGACCCGCGTAGCTCCAGTGCGCATCAGTGAGCGTGAGAGTGGCTGTGCCCGTGACCGTGACCGTGGTCTTCTTCATCGGCATGGAAGTGCGGCGCCATCGGCCCCGGATCCTGCGGGGTGTGACTACCCGCGCGATGAGATGCGATGACCTGGCGGAGCCACGCACTGAGCTGGTCGATCGTTGAGTGATCCTTCTGGCTGAGCGCGAGAACGGGAAGTCCGTCACGCGCGGCCGTGGCATCGGCAACCATCTGGACCGCGTCGACGTCGACGTACGGGGCCAGGTCGATCTTGTTGACCACCAACAGATCTGCCCGCTCGATTCCGGGACCGCCCTTGCGTGCGACGTCTCCGCCGCCCGCGACGTCGATGCAGAAGATCTGGGCGTCGACCAGTGCCGGGCTGAACGTGGCGGTCAGGTTGTCACCGCCGCTTTCCACGATCACCATGTCGAGGGGATGGAACTGACGCTCGAGGTCTTCGACCGCAATGAGGTTCGGCGTGACGTCGTCACGAATAGCCGTGTGCGGGCACGCACCGGTCTCGACTGCGACGATGCGCTCGATCGGCAGAACGTTGGCCGCGCGCAACAGTCGCGCGTCCTCGTCGGTGTAGATGTCGTTGGTGACCACCGCGATCTCGTACTCCGCCGCGAGTTCGCGGCAGATGGTGGCGATGAGGGTGCTTTTGCCGGTGCCGACGGGGCCGGCAACGCCGAGCCTCAAACCTCTTGCAGCAGTGGTGGTGTTGTTCAGGTTGTCAAGCACGGAAAATCCTCCTGGATCGAGCGTGGTGTTCGAGTGACCATTGTTCGACCAACGGCCCTGTTGTTGCGGGTATATCTGCGACGCCCTCGACGGCTACGGCAGCCGCGGCGACGGTTTCGATGGTCGGGGCTGCTCGGAGCAACCATTCGACCGGTTCTGCCGGATCCACCGGCAGTAGCTTCAGTGCCGCCGACGCCACCGTTTGGGCGTCGTCGTACAAACAAGATCTGGCCGCCTGCAGGTCGTCCATCCCGGAGACCGCCGTGAAGACGCCCAACGCGAGCGGACGCATCGGATGCCCAGGCAGCGCCATGAGCATCTGCACCGCGGGGTGCTGCGGCCACAATCGCGACGCCAGTCTCGCCAGCCCACGGCCGAGCTGAATCGACGCCTCACGCAGCGGTGCACTGGGAGTCCGAGCGAGCAGTTCCCTCGAGATGTCCTCGAGTTCGCCTGCACTACCCTCACTTACGGCCCAGCGGCGCGTGACCACCGTTGAAGCGGCCTCGACAAGTCCGACTGTTTCGAGTCGACCGCGAATGAAGTCAGGGACCTGACTCTGCAGGAGTCCGCCCGCCAGTGCCGGTTCCAACCCCGACGAGTGCGCGTGACCGCCGGTAGGCAGACGCCCGTCTGCCAAGAGCATCGATGCTATCTCGGCAGATGCCGTCTCGATCGACATGGTTTCAGAACAGCATGTAGCGCTGAGCCATCGGCACCACGTCAACGGGGTTGGGCGCGATCAGGTCGCCGTTGACCTTGATGGCAAACGTCTCCGGATCGACGTCGATGGACGGCAGCGCCGTGTTGTTCGGCATGTCCGCCTTGGTGAGGTGTCTCGTCGGACGAACACCGGTAAGGGTGCGGGTGAGACCGAGACGATCGGCCAGACCGTCCTCGATGGCCATCGGAGAGACGAACGTCGTGGACAGGTGCGGGGCCGATCCCGGAGTCGCCGCGATGGCCGGGCGAACGAACACCGGCTGCGGGGTCGGGATAGCAGCATTCGGATCACCAAGCGGCGCAGCAACTATCGCCCCGCCCTTGATCACGGCAGAAGGACGGACTCCGAAGAACGCGGGATCCCACAGCACCAGGTCCGCCATCTTCCCGGCCTCGACCGAGCCGATCTCGTGATCGATACCGTGCGCCACCGCGGGGCAGATCGTGTACTTGGCGACGTAACGCCGCGCACGCTCGTTGTCGGCCGGCATGCTGGTGCCCAGCTTGCCGTACTGGGCCTTCATGACGTGAGCCACCTGCCATGTCCGCAGGGTCACCTCACCGATACGGCCCATCGCCTGGGCGTCGGACGAGGTGATCGAGATGGCTCCGATGTCGTGCAGAAAGTCTTCTGCTGCAATCGTTGTCGGACGGATCCGGGACTCGGCAAAGGCAAGATCCTCCGGAACCCGGGGATTGAGCGCATGACACACGATGAGCATGTCGAGGTGCTCGGCAACCGTGTTGACGGTATGCGGCAACGTCGGATTGGTCGATGCCGGAAGAACGTTCGGCTCACCTGCCGTCACGATGATGTCCGGTGCGTGCCCGCCGCCGGCGCCTTCCGCATGGAACACGTGGATCCCGCGTCCGGCGATCGCATCCAAAGTGTGCTGTACGTAACCGGTTTCGTTGAGGCTGTCGGCGTGCAGCGCTACCTGAAGGCCGAACTCGTCGGCTGCGCGCAGAGCGGCGTCGATCGCGGCCGGAGTGGAACCCCAGTCCTCGTGAACCTTGAATCCGCCTGCGCCCGCGAGAGCTTCCTGGCGCATGGCCTCATGGCTGACGGTGCTGCCCTTGCCGAGAAGAAGGACGTTGAGCGGGATGTGGTCGAGGGCGCGGTGCATCATCGTCAGCGACCAGGCGCCGGGCGTGACGGTGGTTGCCTTGCTTCCTTCGGTTGGGCCCGTTCCGCCGCCCGCCACGGTCGTCGTACCAGTGGCGAGTGCTTCCATCATCTCGACTTCACTGAGGAAGTGCACGTGAGTGTCGATCGCACCCGCGGTGAGGATCTTTCCCTCACCGGCGATCACGTCGGTGCTCGGCCCGATGAGCAACTTGGGGTGCACGCCATCCATGATGTCGGGGTTACCGGACTTGCCGATCGCAACGATGCGTCCGTCGCGAATTCCGACGTCTGCCCGGACGATTCCCCAGTGATCGAGAATCACCGTGTTGGTGATGACGACGTCGAGAGCGCCCTGGTCGCGAGTGGTCAGGCCCTGGCCCATCGACTCGCGGATGCTCTTACCGCCGCCGAAGACCATCTCGTCGCCGGTCGCGGTGTAGTCGTGCTCGATCTCGATCCACAGATCTGTGTCGGCCAAACGGATCTGGTCGCCTGCGGTCGGGCCGTACAGGGAGGCGTAGCCGCGTCGATCGATCCTGCTCATTCGGCTGTCCTCTCAACTGTCGTCGCGGCGTCGTCCGGTGAATCCGCCTCGACTGGAACATCACTCACACGCACGTTCACCGAGGACGCTCGCAAAGGTTCTTCGACCTCGACGCCGGGCGTGCCGAACGGCATGACGGTCTTGGGCTCGCGCGCATGTGTCGGTAGGTCTTCGTCCGGCACGATCTGCAGGCCCGGAACCCTTTTGAGTCCGCCGAGCGCGATCAGTGTCACCGTTCTGCTGACCCCGGGTTCGAACCGAACCGACGTTCCCGAGGGGATGTCGAGCCGGAAGCCGTCTGCCGCTTCGCGATCGAAGGTCAACGCCGGGTTGGCCGCGGGAAGGTGGAGATGTGAACCGATCTGAATGGGGCGATCGCCGTCGTTGACGACGACCATCGTGATCTTCTCCGCGTCCGTGCCGAACTCGAGCGGTTCGGTGGACACACGTACTTCGCCGGGAATCATCGAATGGGCTCCGTCACGGTGACCAGTTTGCGACCGTCCGGGAAAGTGGCCTCCACCTGGACGTTTGCAATCATCTCGGGTACCCCTTCCATCACGTCGTCGCGGGTGAGCACTTGCCGACCGGCGTTCATCAGTTCCGCAACCGTCATTCCGTCACGCGCGCGCTCGAGAATCCAGCACGAGATCAGTGCCATCGCTTCGGGGTAGTTCAGCAGTACCCCGCGCTCGCGGCGGTCACGGGCGACCATGCCCGCGACGCTCAGGAGCAGCTTTTCGGTATCTGAAGGGGTGAGGTGCACTGACAAGCCCTTCCGGTTGTGAAACGACATCGATCGACAGCGTGCTGTCGGGCCGAGATTAGCATTGTCCGAAGCGTCGTCAGTATCCACGAGATTCACATCGTCGGCTACTTCAGCGCCCACTCGGCGCACTTGCGCTGCTCATCGAATTATTCGGGCGCCCAACGACGCTCAGCTCTGCGCACCGGAGTGGGAACTATCACCACAACCAAAAAGTTTCACCCCCGTCTCCTGTTGGAAACGGGGGTGAAACATGATCGTGCAGGGTTGATCCCGGGACCTATCCGAAGCGGCCGGAGATGTAGTCCTCGGTGGCCTTCTGCGTCGGGTTCGAGAAGATCTTCTCGGTGTCGTCGATCTCGACGAGCTGACCGGGCTTGCCGGTTGCCTCGAGGTTGAAGAATGCCGTCTGGTCACTCACACGCGCAGCCTGCTGCATGTTGTGCGTGACGATGACGATCGTGAAGTCCTTCTTCAGCTCGGTGATCAGGTCTTCGATCGCGAGAGTCGAGATCGGGTCGAGCGCGGAGCACGGCTCGTCCATGAGCAGGACGTCGGGCGAGACCGCGATGGCACGCGCGATGCACAGACGCTGCTGCTGACCGCCTGAGAGGCCGCCACCGGGCTTGTCGAGGCGATCCTTGACCTCGTTCCACAGGTTGGCACCGCGCAGCGAACGCTCGGCCACCTCGTCGAGCTTCTTCTTGCTGCGCTCGCCCTGCAACTTCAAGCCCGCGACGACGTTGTCCTTGATGGACATGGTCGGGAAGGGGTTGGGTCGCTGGAACACCATGCCGATGGTCTTGCGAACACCGACCGGATCGACGTTCGAGCCGTAGATGTCCTCGCCGTCGAGCAGCACCGAACCCTCGACGCGCGCACCGGGAATCACTTCGTGCATGCGGTTGAGTGAACGGAGAACGGTGGACTTGCCGCAACCGGACGGGCCGATGAAGGCGGTGACGCTCCGGGGCGGGACGGACAGGCCCACATCGGCGACGGCGTGGAACTTGCCGTAGTAGATGTTGACGTCCTTGAGATCCAGACGCTTGGCCATTACCGGCTCCCTACTGAGTTGTTGACGCTGTTGAGTACGAACATGTTCCGAGGCCGCATCACTTACTTCTGACCTGTGAGAAGTGACCGATCAGCTTCGCGACGATGTTGAGGATCGCGATCAGCAGGATCAGGGTCAGTGCTGCGCCCCAGATGCGGTTGGTGCCGGCGTCGGTGGGGTTGTTCATCTCGGCGACCATGACGGAAGGCAGTGTGCCCATTTCGCCGTTGAACAGGTCGAAGTTGATGAACGGTGCGTAGCCGACGAGGATCAGCAGCGGTGCGGTCTCACCGAGCACGCGGGCCAGGGCCAGCATGACGCCGGTGATGATGCCGGGAAGTGCCGTCGGCAGAACGATTTTCGAGATGGTCTTCCACTTCGGCACACCGAGCGCGTACGACGCCTCTCGCAGATCCATCGGGACGATGCGCAGCATTTCCTCGGTGGAGCGGATGACGACCGGGACCATTAGAAGGACCAGAGCCAGTGACACCGCAAACGCGGACTTGGGGAAGCCGAAGGTCGCGATCCACAGGGCGTAGATGAACAGCGCGGCCACGATCGACGGAACACCGCTGAGGATGTCGACCATGAACGTGGTCAGCTTGCCCAGCTTCGACTTCCGGTCGGCGTACTCCACCAGGTAGATCGCGACGAAGATACCGAGCGGGATGGAGAAGACCGCGCACACGATGCCTTGCAGCAGGGTACCGATCAATGCGTGATAGATACCGCCGCCGTCGGCCGACGCCGTCAATCCGCTCAGCGAGTTGGTGAACCAGGTAGGCGACGTCAGAGCGGGCAGGCCCTTGGCGATGACCGTGAAGAGCACCCAGACCAACGGGATGAGCGCGATGACGACTGCCAGGCTCACCAGGATGGTCGCGATGACGTCCTTGGCACGACGACGAGCGCCGACGCCTTGGAAAGTGGGGGCCTTGACCGGCCGGTCCAGAGTGGAGGTCATGGGTCAGTCCTTCTTTCCGGCGATCACTGCGCGGGCAGCCGCGTTGACGACGAAGGTCAGTACGAACAGCACCAGTCCGGCCGCGATGTACGCGCCTGCCTGGATGTCGTTGTTGAACTCCGCGTAGCCGAGGGCGATCTTGGAGGCGATGGTCGAGCCGCCGTCGAACAGCGACCAGCCGAAGGCCTGAGAGGTGGTGCGCAGGATCAGGTAGAGCGCCATCGTCTCACCGAGTGCGCGTCCGAGACCGAGCATCGAGCCGCTGATGTAGCCGGACTTACCGAACGGGATGACCGTGGTGCGCACAACTTCCCAGCGCGTGGCGCCGAGGGCGAGTGCGGCTTCGATCTGTGATCGCGGGGTCTGGATGAACACCTCGCGGGTCACTGCGGTGATGACCGGAAGGATCATCACGGCGAGGACGATGCCTGCGGTGAAGATGGTGCCGCCGCCGGTGATCGATCCGCTGCCGTCGGCGAAGAGCGGGAACCAGCCGAGAGTGTCGTTGAGCCACACCGCGACCGGGGTGATCGCCGGAGCGAAGACGAGAAGTCCCCACAGGCCGTAGACGATGGACGGCACAGCTGCCAGAAGGTCGATCGTGTACGACAGTGGCCGCGTGAGCCACTTGGGTGAGTACGAAGTCAGGAAGATCGCGATGCCCAGTGCGATCGGCATCGCGAGCACCAGTGCGAACAGCGAGACCAACACCGTGACCTGGAAAAGATCGAGGACACCGAACGCCATCGCGTTGATGTTCTGCGTGACCCATTCACGGCTGGTCAGGAAGTTGACCTGGTTCCGGCTCAAAGCAGGAACAGCACGCCAGATCAGGAACGCGCCGATCGCCGCGATGACAACCGTGATGAAGATTGCCGAACCGGATGCGAGCGAGCTGAAGATGCGGTCACCCGGACGGGTCACCGTCTTGCTGTTGCCGCTACCCGGACCGTCACCCTTCGGAGGATGCTCGGTTTCTGGAGCCTTGGTGGAAGTAATCGTGTCCTCCGTGGTGCCGTTCGGACCGCCCACCCCGGCCCCGCTGGTTGCGGGGCCGGGAGAACGAGATGTCGAGGTGATGGGCGCGTCACTCATGCGCGCTCACTTCCTTCACGTCTGAATGTAGATCCATGAGCTTGTCCGCACGAGTCTCTAGGTCAGCTGATTGCCGTGATGGACGCGTTGAGGCGATCCTGGACGTTGGACGGCAGCGGGACGTAACCCTGCTCGGCCAGGTTGGCCTGACCCTCGTTGGCCGCGCTCGTCAGGAACGACTTCACTGCTGCGGAGGTGTCCGCGTCGTAGCCCTTGGAGCAGACGATCGAGTACGTGGCGAGAACCAGCGGGTAGGCGCCGGCTTCGTTGGTCTTGAAGATCGACGCGAGGTCGAGCGTCAGGTCGCCGGTTGCGTCGGACTTGAACTTCGCGCCTGCGATCGACTTCGCGGCCGTGTCGTTGGTCAGTGCGACTGCCTCGGAGCCGGTGTTGATTTCGGCAACCGAGAGCTTGTTCTGATCGGCGAACGACTTCTCGACGTAGGTGATCGAACCCGGTGCCGTGGCAACTGCCTGTGCAACGCCCGCCGAACCCTTGGCGCCCTCACCGACGCCACCGGTGAAGTCGGACCCTGCGCCCGACGTCCAAGCACCGTTCGATGCCGCGTCGAGGTACTTCTGGAAGTTGTCGGTGGTACCCGAGGAATCGGAGCGGATCACGGTGGTGATCTTCTCGTCGGGAAGCGATGCACCGGAGTTGAGCGCGGCGATTGCCGGATCGTTCCACTTGGTGATGCCGCCGTTGAAGATCTTCGCGAGAACCTCTGCGTTGAGAACGAGCTTGTCGACGCCGTCGAGGTTGTATGCAACTGCGATCGGGCCGAAGACGAGGGGAAGGTTCCAGGCTTCGCCGCCGACGCAACGCTCCTTGGCCTTGTCGGCCTGCTCGTCCTTGATGGCCGAGTCGGAGCCGGCGAAGTCGATCTGGCCGGCGATGAACTGTGTACGACCGTCGCCCGAACCGCTGGGGTTGTACGCGACGTTGACCGTCTTGCCCTTTTCCTGGCACACGGAGATGTAAGTGGCGACGAACTGGTCCATGGCGTTCTTCTGTGCCGAGGAACCAGCGGCAGAGAGGTTGCTCTTGCCTTCGCACGTTGCGTTCGATGCGGACGCGTCCACACCCGTCGACGACGAGTTGTTGTCGCTGCCACATGCGGCCAAGGTCATGGCGCCCACGGCCACTACACCAAGCAGGGCACCACTGCGCTTGAGATTCACCAAGATCCTCCGGAAATCGCTACCGCCACGCCCACGATCGGGCGGCGACATGAGACGCAGAATGATTGAAATCTGCATCAGGCAACACGGCGCTGCCCACAGAGAAAAGTAGGCGGGCGCGGTGTCCGGCTGGACCACACATGGTTAACGCAGAATGAACAGACTGGACATTTCTGCGTGTCCGACTGTGACGTCAGAGCGCGCGGGCGTAAGCCATGTCCACGTGGAACCGATCGAAGCCGAGTCGTTCGTACGTGTGGAGGGCGGCCGTGTTGTCGCCTTCGACGTACAGAAGGACGGTTCCGAGGCCGCGATCACGCAGGTAATGCATGCCCGCGAGAGTCAGCACTCGGCCGAGACCTCGTCCCTGCGCCGCGGGATCGATCCCCACGACGTACACCTCCCCCAGCTCCGGATCGTCACCTTCGGGTGCGTGCACCTTGGTCCAGTGAAAGCCGAGAAGAGTATCGGGATCGGTGTCCGCGAACGCCATGAACAGACCAGCAGGGTCGAACCAACCTTCGGCCGTTCTCTCGTCGATCTCCGCCTGGGTCCAGCCACCCTGCTCGGGATGCCAGGAGAAGGCCGCATTGTTGACGCGAAGGATCTCGGAATCGTCTTCGGGTCCACGATACGTCCGAATCGTCACACCTTCGGGCACAACGATTTCCGGAAGCTGCGGAGCATCGAGTGGTCGACGCAGCTGCAGGAGTTCACGAACGCTGACCAGATCGAGGCTCTTGGCGAATTCGACTGCGGCGTCGACGTTTCCGTGCGCCCAGACACGCGTGCCCGGCCGGCCCTCGTCGAATACCGCTGCGGCAAGCCTGGTTCCGATGCCGCGGCGCCGCGCCTGCGGGTCGACCACCAACTCCGCCATGTCGGGATGCTCGTCCGAACCGGCTTGCAGCTGCGCATAACCGACGACTGCATCGCCGTCGAGTTCGAGGAAGTGTCGCGCGCCGCCGCGCCCGGCAACGGCATGGCGCCCCTGTTCCGACACGGGCGCCTTGCCGTCGAACTCGGTTGCGCGATCGAGAAGCGCGAAAACCTGCTCGGCGAATCCAGCCGGCAGTGAATCTGTCCAACCCACGTCAGACCACCGATCCGTCGGCCGCGTCGTAGTCGACGTCCTCGTCGTCCTCGAACTGAACGGGAGCAGCTGCGCCACCCTTGGCCCTGGTCGGACGCACTGCCTTATATCCGACATTTCGGACTGTACCGATCAAGGACTCGTATTCGGTGCCGAGTTTCGCCCGCAGACGACGCACGTGGACGTCGACCGTCCTGGTGCCGCCGAAGAAGTCGTAGCCCCACACTTCCTGCAGCAGCTGCGCCCGGGTGAATACCCGTCCGGCGTGCTGCGCGAGGTACTTGAGCAGCTCGAATTCCTTGTAAGTCAAATCAAGGGGCCGTCCACGCAGTCGTGCCGTGTACGTCCCCTCGTCGATAACCAGTTCGCCCAGCGTGATCTTTCCCGACGCTTCCGGACTGGCCACACCGCCGCTGCGGGCGACCAACAACCGCAATCGGGCGTCCACCTCAGCCGGACCGGTACCGGGAAGCAGGATGTCGTCCAACCCCCAGTCGGCGTTGACGGCAACGAGTCCGCCTTCGGTGAGGACGGCGACCACAGGTACTGCGGATCCTGTGCTTCCGAGCAATCGACACAACCCGCGTGCGGCAGCCAGATCGGTGCGCGCATCCACCAATGCCACGTCCGCGGAACTTGCCTCGAGTAGCGAGGAAACCTCTGTGGGGGCAGGCCGAACCGAGTGCGCCAGCAACGCCAACGCCGGTAGTACAGCTTCCGGGTTGGGGTCGGAGGTGAGGAGGAGCAGTTCCACACGGCCTCCTATCTAGTAGCCCGCGCAACCCGTGAGGGCAACGCTCGAGTAGTTCGACGCTTTTGGTCGGTCCCTACATTAGCGTGCCTGGTACCGGGGCCGTCGCATCGAACCCCGACCGGAGTCCGTCACAATGGTGCGGTGCGCAAACTGATCATCGGCATCGTCTTTCTCCTCGGCCTCGGACTGGTGGCCGATTTCGGCGCGGCCGCGTACGCCGAGTACCGGGTTTCCCGCGAGCTCCGAACCGGCGCATCACTCGAGTCGGATCCGGAGGTCACCTTCAACGGGTTCCCCTTCCTCACCCAGGCACTCGGCGGGAAATACAAGGACGTCTACGTCAGAGCTACCGGCGTCCAGAGCGACGTGGTGGGCGAAGTGACCGTCGAGGCCGATCTGCGCGGGGTCACCGTTCCCTTCTCCGACATCGTGAACGGCAATGTCACCCAACTCCCCGTCGACAAACTCGACGGCCGGATGGGAATCAACGCCACCGACCTCGGAAAGCTGCTCAATATCCCTGACCTGCAGGTATCTTCGCCGCCGGCCAACAAGTCGGATGGCACCGGGGGCAGCGGCGGAACCGGAGCGAGCACCGCGGGCGCCGTCGTGCTGACGGGAACGGTTGCCGTCGGCCCGGTCGAGACTGCAGTGAGCGTGCAGGCCAACCTGGTTTTGGAAGGTGGGCAGGTCAAGATCGTCGCCAGCAATCTGTACTTCGGTCCGGAGGGCAAAGCCGATTTCTCGATCCCCGCAGCACTCGAACCCGTCGTCCTCGGACTGTTCAGCTACACGATCGATCCGCAGGCACTCCCCTACGGAATTCAGCCGAGCCTGGTCTACGCGGAAGGCGGAAGAATCGTGATCGAAGGCAGCGCCGAAAACACGACGATCGATCTCGCAGAGCTGCAGAACCGATGACCGGGATCACAATTCTGCTGGTCGCGCTGGTCGCCGTCGTCGCGGTCGGGCTCTTTCTCAAGTCGCGCAACGGAAAGGTCCGAGTCACCACGCCGGCCGCGACCGGCGCGGCGGACAGTCGCCTCGAACTGCTCCGCGCCGCTGGAGTCTCTTCGCCGAACGGCGGACCCGTCGTACTGCATTTCTCTGCCGACTGGTGCGGACCGTGCGCGGCAGTACGCCGCGTCGTCGGTCAGGTCGTGATCTCGATGGCCGACGCTCCCCGTCCGCCGGTGGAGATCGAGCTCGACATCGACAAGGAACCGGCTCTGGCACGCGAGATGAGTGTCCTCTCGCTGCCCACCACCTTCATCCTCGACGGTGGCCTGGAGGAACAGTTCCGGGTGTCCGGAGTGCCATCCGCAGCCGATCTGAAAGCTGCACTCGTACCACTATCCGGACCCCACGAGCCAAAATCCGAGAATTCGGGGTAAACTCGCCGACGTGCAAACCCGCCACGAGCTGATGCTCACCCGACGCCGCGCAGTAGACCTGTGCCGCCTCGGGGGCTGTTGCTGTACCTGTTGCTGATCACCACATCCGTCAGATCTCTCTGACCTTCGAGCTTTCGCTCACGTGATCAATCCACCGAGTGGGACTTTGACGTCCCGTTTTCTCGGCCCAGGCACAGCATCATGCAATCCAGCGCAGGAGCACTCCCGATGTCCACAACCACACCCCAGCTCGAGCAGGTCGACGTCCGCGGACCTCGATTCGCCGCGTGGGTCACCACCGGCGTTCTCGTACTCACGCTCATCCTCTCGACCTTCTCACTGCCCGCCGCCACCGTCGTTCTCGCACTGCAGGCCATAGTCTTCGCGGTCGGAGCGGTACTCGGCCCCAAGCGCAGCCCGTACGGCCAGATCTTCGGCAAGCTCGTCGCCCCGCGACTCTCGCCGGTCAGCGAACGCGAACCCGTGGCGCCGCTGCGCTTCGCGCAGTTCGTCGGCTTCGTCTTCGCACTCGCCGGCACGGTCGGTTTCCTGGCCGGGTCGACGATCGTCGGCACCGTTGCCACCGGCTTCGCCTTGTTCGCGGCCCTGCTCAACGCCGCGTTCGGCATCTGCCTCGGCTGCCAGATCTATCCACTCGTCGCAAGGCTGCGAAATACCGGCCGCGCTACCACCGCGTGAAAACGCTTGCCCCACAACCCTGCTGAACCCCTGCTAGATAACGACCGATGCAAGACCACATCGAAAGGAACACCATGGCTCGCTCCGACGTCCTAGTCTCCGCTGACTGGGCTGAGCAGAACCTCAACACCCCCAAGACCGTTTTTGTCGAGGTGGACGAGGACACCAGCGCATACGACGGCGGCCACATCGAGGGTGCAGTCAAGCTCGACTGGCGCAAGGACCTCCAGGACGGCGTCCGACGCGACTTCCTGAACCAGGAGCAGTTCTCGGATCTGCTCTCCGCCAAAGGCATTGCGAACGACGACACCGTCGTTCTCTACGGTGGCAACAACAACTGGTTCGCCGCTTACGCTTACTGGTACTTCAAGCTGTACGGCCACCAGGACATCAAGCTGATCGACGGCGGCCGCAAGAAGTGGGAACTCGACGGACGCCCGCTCTCCAAGGACGCAGTCAACCGCGAAGCCACGCAGTACAAGGCCGAGACCCCTGACTTCTCGATCCGCGCATTCCGCGACGAGGTCATCGACGCCATCGGCAGCAAGAACCTCGTCGACGTTCGTAGCCCTGACGAGTTCTCGGGCAAGATCCTCGCTCCCGCCCACCTTCCGCAGGAGCAGGCGCAGCAGCGTGGCCACGTCCCCGGAGCCATCAACATCCCGTGGAGCACCACCGCCAACGAGGACGGCACCTTCAAGTCGGACGACGACCTCGCCAAGCTGTACGCGGAAAAGGGCTTCGACGACACCAAGGAAACGATCGCCTACTGCCGCATCGGCGAGCGTTCGAGCCACACCTGGTTCGTCCTGCAGGAGATCCTCGGCAAGAACAACGTCAAGAACTACGACGGCAGCTGGGTCGAATACGGCTCACTCGTCGGCGCACCGATCGAATTGGGAGCCTGATCATGTGTGGAGCACCTACCCAGGGCCAGACCCTGCCTGCCGGCGTCGACGTCGAGAAGGAAACGGTCATCACCGGCCGCGTTCTCGCAGCTGACGGCCAGCCCATCGGCGGCGCATTCGTGCGTCTGCTCGACGGCTCCGGAGAGTTCACGGCCGAGGTCGTGGCATCGGGAACCGGCGATTTCCGCTTCTTCGCCGCTCCGGGCGAGTGGACCGTGCGTGCACTGTCCAGCTCGGGCAACGGCACCTCCACCGTCGCTCCCGAGGGCTCGGGCGTGCACAACGTGGACGTGACCGTCAGCAAGTAATTCCTGCTTTGTCAGGCGGCCCCGCACCCCTCCGGTGCGGGGCCTTCTGCATTCCGGCTCCCGATTTTTCCGGTCGGTCGCCGCGGTCTAAGATGTACCCGTGGTCATTTTCTTCGAGGTACTCCTCGCACTCGCATCCGTCATGATCGCTTGGTTCTCCGTGTACGTCGTGTACCGCTTGGTCACCGACGAGTCGTGAGTCAGGCTCCGGATTCAGGGTCCGACGCGACCGCTGACGATTCCGCCGCTGCAGGTGCCGTAAGGCGCGGCAGCGGGGACGAAGCTGTCGCCATCGCCGTCGAGCGCTCCAAGTCGACGGCGTCGCTCAACATTCCGACCCTGCCGGACCTTCCGTTGCCGGAGGACACCGCAAACCTGCGCCTCGGCCCGGACATCAATCCCGAACTCCTCGCGCTTCTCCCCCTCGTCGGTGTCTGGCGCGGCGAAGGTGAAGGACACGACGAGAACGGCGACTACGCCTTCGGTCAGCAGATCGTCATCTCGCACGACGGCGGCCCCTACCTCAATTGGGAGTCCAGATCTTGGCGCCTCGACGCCGAGGGCAAGTACGTGAGCCCCGATCTGCGCGAGAGCGGCTACTGGCGCATGGGCGGCGACGGCATCCCGGGCAGCGTCAACCAGGAAGTGGTCGAACTCCTGCTCAGCCACAGCTCCGGTGTCGTCGAAATGTACTACGGGCGCGCACTCACCCAAGCGTCGTGGGAACTTGCCACCGACGTGGTGATCCGCAGCCAGTCCGGTGCACTGTACGGCGGCGCGAAGCGTCTTTACGGCATCGTCGAAGGCGGCGACCTCGCGTACGTCGAAGAGCGGATCATGTCTGACGGTGGCCTGGAACCGCGTCTCTCGGCCCGCCTGACGCGCTACATCGGCTAGCTCTGCTGTGCGCCTTTATTAACCCCCGGCGGTTAATAAAGGCGCACAGCAGATTTATCCACAGGCACCGACAAATTCCACAGGCGGACTTCGGAGCGGCATCTTCGACCGATTCTTGTCGGTCCGCGATCTCACGGTATTCGCATGAGCTGCGACTACATCGATCCTGATCTCCGAAGACTCTTCGACTTCCAGCACGGGCTCGCGACCAATAAACAGCTGCGCCCTTTCGGCTATTCACCGCGGCGCATCCAACATCTGGTCGAATCGGGTCAATGGACTTCCGTCCTCCACGGCGTTCAATCCAGCACCAACGGCCCACTCAACCGAGCAATGATTCTCGAGGCCGCCCTTCTCTTCGGCGGCGGAGAGACCTACCTGAGTCACCGGACGGCAGCTGAAGAGTGGGGACTCACGCACATCGAGTCCGAACTGCCGGTCCACATCACAGTCCGATACGGCAGATCCTCGCGCTGTCAGAGTCCGACGGTCAGACCCGAACGCTCCCCGGCGCGCCCCGTTCCGTTGGGGTGGTCCACTGCCCATCCCGGAGTGATCGTTCATCGTTCACGCGCTCAGGCCCACATCGGCGTTGCCACTCAGCCTGCTCGTACTTCGCTGGCCGACACCGCAATTGACCTGGCGGTTGCAGAGCCGTCGGCTCGCGACGCCGCTCGTTCTCTGGTTCGCTCGGCCACGGCGTGCAAAGTGTCACGGATGGAATTGCGCACCCGAATGGAATGCCGACGGCCGAGGCGATATGTCAAAGCGCTGTCCTCGACATTGGACCTGTTGGATCGCGGTGTCCAGTCGGTACTCGAGCATCGCTACGCAATCGAGGTCGAGCGAGCACACGGTTTGCCGGAAGCACGACGGCAATCGCCGGTCCTCGTCGATGGGAGAACTCTCTACGAGGACGTCGACTACCGCAATTGCGGTGTCGCACTGATCGTTCGACTCGACGGATTTGCCTTCCACTCTTCTCGAGCGACTGCACTGCGTGATCGTCGGCGAGGAAACGCATCCGAACTGTCAGGCAACGCCACACTGGTCTTCGGTTGGGAGGAGGTGGAGGGGGCCTCGTGCCGAACTGCAGCCGAGGTCAGAGCCATCCTCGAGCGCGGTGGATGGTGGGGGCCTAATCCTTGTCCACGCTGTGCGCCTTTATTAACCGCCGGGGGTTGATAAAGGCGCACGGCACGAAGCGACCCCCGAGCCACACCCACGCTTTCGCGCGGATCCCGGTCGGACTGATCGGGGGCTCGGGGGTCGGGTGGCTGCCTGGGATTCGCCGGCCGCTCACGCGGTAAGTGAATTCCATCAGCGATTGCGGCTAGCTGGCAGCCACCTCACGCGTCCGTCTGTACTTCAATTTCAGACCACCTCCTTCCTTGTGTACAGGAGAAAGTACGCCCACTTCACGATGACGGCAACGTATTTTCCACAGAAACTTTTCCGACGCATATCACCTGGTCAGCTGCTGCGCCGTCCGGAAGTTGGTGGGTGACGACAACAACGGTTCGCGAAGAATCGACCAGCGTTGCGTCGCGACTGAGCAACTCGCGGAGCAACTGATCGCCGGCCTCCGCGTCCATGTGCTCGGTCGGCTCGTCGAGCAGCAGCACCTCCGCAGGCGAGACGATCGCGCGCGCCAACAGCAACCGACGACGCTCACCGCCCGAAACCGCTCGCATGCCGCCGACCAGGTAGGTGTCGAGCCCGTCCGGCAGTTCCGACAGCCAGTCGCCGAGACCGACTGCGGCAAGTGCCTTCTCCGCGTCCTCGGCGGTGAGGTCACCCCGCGCGACGCGCAGGTTCTCGAGGACCGACGTCTCGAAGAGGTGTGCGTCTTCGGCGAAGTACCCGACGTGCCTGCGCAGTTCGGCCGGATCGACTTCCGAAACATCCACTCCGCCAACGCGCACTGTTCCCGCGATAGGCGGCAGCAGTCCCGCCATCGTCATCAGCGCGGTGGTCTTTCCGGATCCGCTCTCGCCGACGACGGCAACACGAGCACCGCGAGGAAGATCCACCGACAGCGGTTCGGTCACCTTTCCCCCGGGCCAACCCGCCCGCAACGCGTGCACACTCAGGACCCCGTCCTCCGGCCACGCACGATTTCCTTCAACGTGTTCGGCGTCGGCTCGATCGAGTACCGCCATGATGCGTGCCGACGCCAGCCGCGCCTTGGTCAACGCAACTGCCGCGCTGGGCAGTATCGCGGTTCCCTCGAAAGCCGACAGCGGAAGCAGTACAAGGATTCCCATGGACATCGGTGACATGTCGGTGGTTCCGTACAGCGTAATTCCGATCAACAGGGCACCGAGGACGCTCACGCCGATTGCCAGGGGCGTCGCCGCGGCGGCAAAGGCACTCGGTACCGCCGCGCGATCGGTTGCATCGACCACCTCGTTCTCGGCGGACACAGCCTCGCTCACCGCCTGATCCAAGCGACCCGATACCCGGAGCTCGGCGGAATGGTCGAGGGCGGTCACCGCGGACTCACTGAATCGCGCTGCGGCAGCAGAACTGTCGGCCTCGGCGAGACGAGCAGCACGAGCCGAAAGCCAGGGTGCCGCGATCCCGGACACCGCCAGCGCAACAGCCAGGATGAGCGCGGCCGGAACCGAGATGAACAACAGGATTCCCACCGCAGCAAACGCGAGGACAATCGAAACCGCAATCGGGATCAGTGCTTTGACGACGACGTCGCCCAGTGCATCCACGTCGGCGCCCGTACGTGAGAGCAGGTCACCTCGCCGTAGTCCGGCTGCTGCCGCGGGATCTCCTGCGGCCAACTGCTGGTAGATCCTCGATCGCGCCGCGGTGGTGCCGCGCAACGCGACGTCGTGCGTCGTCAATCGTTCGAGATAGCGGAAGACACCACGCGAGATTCCCAATGCTCGTACGGCAACCACTGCAACACTGAGATCGAGAACGGGAGGCATCTCCCAAGCCCGCGTGATCAACCATGCGGACAGCGCCGCCAAGGCGAGTGCGCTACCGAGAGTCGCCACACCGGCGGCCACCGCCGTCAGTACGCGTCGTGGCCGAAGTTCCAGTAGCCGCAGAGCACGCAGGAGCGGATCGTGAGTTTCACTTCTCATGAGCGTGTACCTCGACGATCCGGTCAGCTGCGGCAAGCACACTCGGACGGTGGCCGATCACGACAACGGTGTCGCCACGCTCCGCCCGTGCTCTCAGAGAAGCCAACACTGTCTCTTCCGAGTCCGAGTCGAGGTGAGCGGTGGGTTCGTCCAGGACAAGAACTGCGCGGTCCGAGGCAAGCACGCGTGTCAGTGCCAGCCGTTGCCGCTGCCCCAAAGACAGACCTGTACCGCCGACGCCGATCACGGTCTCGACGCCCGCAGGCAGCTCGGCCAGTACCGCGTCGAATCCCGTCGCAGCAGCGGCGTGGGTCAGTGCTTGCGCATCGACGACCCCGGTGAGATCGAGATTTTCACGAACGGTGCCGGGTAGGAGGACCGGATGCTGGGGAAGCCAGGCCAACTGACTCCACCACGCGTGCTCGTCCAGGTCTCGGACATCGACGCCGGCGACCGTCACACGCCCACTGCTCGGTTCGATCAACCCGAGCAGCGCGTGCACTGCCGTCGACTTGCCGCAGCCGTTGGGACCGGTGAGCACGGTGATCGCCCCTGGCGATGCCATGGCGGAAAGTCGAGACGGTGCGACTCCCCCACGAGAGGCCACACCGAGTCCGTCGAAGACGATGTCGGCGCCTCGAGCGACCACCGTCGTGCTACCACCCTCCGGCGCGGCAGAATCCGCCTCGATAACCTCGAATGCCTTGTCGGCTGCCGCCATTCCGTCCTCGGCGGCGTGGAACTGGGTTCCCACCATCCGAAGTGGCAGGTACACCTCGGGGGCGAGGATCAACGCGACTATCCCCGGCTCGAGTGACATGTCGCCGTACACCAGTCGCAAGCCGATACTCACGGCCACCAACGCGACGCAGAGCGTTGCGAGCAGTTCCAGCACCATCGAGGACAGGAACGCGACGCGGAGAGCTGACATCGTCGTTCGCCGATGAGCGTCACCGAGTTCACGGACGCGCTCGGCAGGACCTTGCTGACGACCGAGCGCCCGCAGCGTCGGCAAACCGGCAAGGAGATCGAGCAGTTGCGAAGACAACGTGGTCATCGCTGCCAGCGTCTTCTCCGACTTACCCTTTGTCAGCAGGCCGATCAGAATCATGAAGATGGGGATCAGCGGCAGCGTCACGAAGATGATGACCGCAGACGTCATGTCCTGCACCGCAATGACCATCAGGGTGATGGGTGTCAGCGTCACCGACAAGACCAGGGCCGGAAGGTATCCCGTCAGGTACGGACCAAGACCGTCGACACCTCGGGTGACCACGGTCGCGATCTCGTCACGCCGCGGATCCAGATCGCGAGGACTCATCGCCGTCGCCGACGTCAGCACGCCGTTCTTGATCTCGGCAACGACGCGAGTCGACGCCCGGTGCGCATACCTGGTCTGCAGCCAGGTACCCAGAACTCGGACCGCCACAGCTGCGGCGAGAACAACCAATTCGGTTGTCCACGAGGAAACATCCACAGTTCGAGTGGTGATCACTCCGGCCAGCACCCGGCCGATCATGAGCGCCGCGACGATGACCATCACGACGTTCACCATCGACAGAGCAACAGTCAGGATCAGATAGCCGCGCGCAGAAGCGGAATGTCGCCACAGCCGCGGGTCGATCGGCCCCCGGCGACGCTCCCGAGTGGTGGGAGCGTCGCCTACTTCGATAGTCACGTGAATTCGACCGTCAGTTCTTTCGTGATTCGAATGTTTCGTGATTCAAGGTTGGTGACTACCACGTCTTCTCCTTGAATCGCAGACCGATCGACGCCGGAATCTGCTTGGAGGAGATGCGCTGTCGGAACACCCAGTACGTCCAACCCTGGTAGATGATCACCACCGGCGTCATGAATGCCGCGGCCCACGTCATCACCTTGAGCGTGTACGGACTCGACGACGCGTTCTCGATGGTCAGGCTGTACGCCGGATCCAGCGTCGACGGCATGACGTTCGGGAACAGCGAGGCGAACAGCAGCACGACGGTGGCGATGACGGCCACACAGGTGAGAACGAAAGCCCAGCCTTCGCGCTCGGCCCGCGTCAGGAAGACGACGCCGATCAGTGCCGCAGCAGCGGCAGCTACCAGAATCCACGTCCATCCCTTGCCGTAGGCGAGTTGCGTCCACAGGACGAATCCGCCGGCGACCGGAATAGCCGGAATTGCCAGTCGTGCAGCAATCTTCACGGCATCTTCACGAACCTCGTCGGCACTCTTGAGTGCCAGGAACACTGCGCCGTGGAGAGCGAACACCAGCGCGGTGGTCAGACCGCCGAGCAGCGCGTACGGATTGAGCAGATCGAAGAATCCCGACTCGACCTGCTTGTCGGCGTTGATCGCCACGCCCCGAACGATGTTCGCGAAAGCCACGCCCCAGAGAACTGCCGGGACCCAGGAGCCGAAGATGATGCCCCAGTCGCAACGCTGACGCCATTTGTCGTCGTCGATCTTGCTTCGCCATTCGATGGCACAGATACGAACGATCAAGGCCACCAGGATGATCAGCAGCGGTAGATAGAACCCGGAGAACAACGTCGCGTACCACTCCGGGAATGCCGCGAACATCGCGCCACCGGCGGTGATCAGCCACACTTCGTTGCCGTCCCACACCGGGCCGATCGTGTTGAGCGCCACCCGTCGACGCGTATCGGCCGGGAGGTCACTGCCTCTGCCGACGATCGGCATGAGCATCCCGACACCGAAGTCGAACCCTTCGAGGACGAAGTAACCGATGAACAGTACTGCGACGAGCACGAACCATACTTCTTGAAGTCCCATGATCGCCTCCTAGTACGCGAACGACAGTTGTTTGGGCTTGTCCGGATCTTCCGGCTCGTCATGATCTGCATCGCCTGGTGGATGCATGTCGTGCTCCAACGGGCCTTCCTTCGCGTACCGCACGATCAGCTTGAACCAGACCACACCCAGCGCTCCGTACAGGAGGGTGAAGGTGATCAGCGAAGCCCAGACGGTAGCCGACGCGTGGTCCGAAACACCTTGGTCGACAGTGAGTCTGATCATGTCGACGCCGGTCGGATTGGGATGCACCACCCAGGGCTGACGGCCCATCTCGGTGAAAATCCAACCGGCACTGTTCGCCATGAACGGAGTGGGAATCGCGACGAGGCTGAGGACTCCGAACCACTTCTGGTCCGGGACTCGCCCCTTACGTGTGACCCACAGCCCCGCGAGAGCCAGTGCTGCCGAACCGGCGGCGAGGCCGATCATGGCGCGGAAAGACCAGTACGTGACAAAGAGATTCGGTCGGTAGTTACCCGGTCCGAAGTCCTGCTCCGCCTGCTCCTGCAGTTGGTTCACGCCTTGCAGTTCGACGCCGGTGAACTTGCCCTCCGCCAACCACGACAGCACGCCAGGCACCTTGATGACGTGTGTCACGCCGTCACAGTTGTTGTGTGTACCGATGGTGAGGATCGAGAAGTCCGGATCCATCTCGGTGTCGCACAGCGATTCCGCCGACGCCATCTTCATGGGCTGCTGCTGGAACATGAGCTTGCCTTGGACGTCACCGGTATAGATGATGCCGATTCCGGCCACGATCATGACGAGCAACGCGAATCGTGTTGCCGGACGGTACATCGTGCGCGCGTCGGACTCGAGGCGTTCGGCTTCGGCGGCCTCAGCCTGCTTGGCGCGGCGCATGTTCCGCACCATCCACCAACCACTGATGCCGGCGACGAACGTCGCCGCCGTCAGGAAGGCGCCGGCAACCGCGTGCGGGAAGGCAGCAAGAGCGGTGTTATTGGTCAACAGCTCCCAGATACTGGTGAGCTCGGCACGACCCGTTTCAGGGTTGTACGTCGCACCGACCGGATGCTGCATGAACGAGTTGGCCGCGATGATGAAGAATGCCGACGCGTTGACGCCGATCGCCACGAGCCAAATGCACGCCAGGTGTACAAGTTTGGGCAGCCTGCCCCAACCGAAGATCCAGAGTCCGATGAAGACGGACTCCATGAAGAAGGCGACGAGGCCTTCCAATGCGAGCGGAGCTCCGAAGACGTCACCGACGAATCGCGAGTACTCGCTCCAGTTCATGCCGAACTGGAACTCCTGCACGATGCCGGTGGCTACACCGAGTGCGAAGTTGATGAGGAAAAGCTTGCCGAAGAACTTGGTGAGCCGATACCAGTGGTCCTTTTTGGTGACCACCCACATCGTCTGCATGATCGCGATCATCGGCGCAAGTCCGATGGTCAGCGGAACAAGGATGAAGTGGTAGACGGTAGTGATACCGAACTGCCACCTGGAGACGTCCAAAGTATCCATTGGCTACTCCGAGAGTAGGGCCCTGGGACAGGCTTCGGGGTTCGAGACGCGGGCAGTCGCTCGGCCCCTGCGGACACGGTACTGCTGTCCGGTTTGGACCGCAGGACTTTGCTACTACCAAATGTAGTAGAGACCTGTCGCGATTCCTATTCGCCTATCGCCCTGGTGAATCCGAATCAATTGCACGTTCAACCAATTCCGCGAATTCCCCGGAGACCTTCGGCTCTGGCAATGTGAGCCCGTCGAGTGTATGGACGCGTGCGGCCAGCGTGACGCTCGAAACCATCCACACTCCGTCGGCCGCAATCAAATCCGCAGGTCGGAGGGTTTCGTATCGGCAATCGAAGCGAGCACTGCCGGCAACGTCGAACAGGGCGCGCTGCGTAGTGCCCATCAAAATGCCCTGTGCGGGAGGCGGTGTGATCAAAGTCCTGTCCCGAACGATCACCACCGTCGAGCGTGGCCCCTCCAACACATTGCCCTCGGAACTGACGAAGATCACATCGTCAGCACCCAAATTCGCCGCATATCGAAGCGCTGCCATGTTGGTTGCGTACGACAACGTCTTCGCGCCCAGTAGCTGCCAGGGTGCCCGGGCAGAGAGATCGACAGAGAAACCTCGCTCGAGAGTCATCACCGACAACCCCGATTCGCGGACCTGTCTGACCCGATCGGCCACCGGACCGACCATCACGAAGGCTGTCGGCTTGTCACCGCTCTCACGGCCGCGGGTCAGAACAAGACGAAGAGCGCCTTCCTTCTCGGTCCCCCACTCCTCGGCAGCCATCTCGATCGCCAGACGCCAATCATCGAGAACGGGAGCGGGCAGACCGAGTGCCCGCGCGCTCAGAACCAGTCGACTCAGGTGTCCCTCGACCACCCGGGCGCGGCCGTCGCGTACCAACAGCGTCTCGAAGACTCCGTCGCCGCGCACCACCGCCAGGTCGTCGGCGTGCAGAAACGGTGCGTCAGCATCGAGCACCTCATGGTCGAGAGTCACCAATACGCGATCAGGCATGCCATCAACCCTAACGATCCGCCAAGCCGCCGGGGCCGCCCTGTAACCGCGATCCCGCCCACACTCCTAGACTGGTCTCGTGGTCGACAACGCTCTTGTGCCCAACAGCCCACTTCTGACTTCCCCCGGCGCGGTCACCGCACCGGACGGTTCGGCCGACATCGGTGTCGCGTGGCACTACGGCGATCCTCTCGGCGAACAGCGAACCGCGCAGCGCGCAGCAGTGGTGGTCGACCGCAGTCACAGATTCGTGATCGCCATTCCCGGCGACGAACGCCTCACGTGGCTGCACACGATTTCGAGCCAGCACATCGCCGCGCTCCCCGACGGCAAAAGTGCCGAGAACTTGAGCCTGGACGTCAACGGACGCGTCGAGCACCACTTCGTGCAGACGGACCTGGCAGGTGTCACCTGGATCGACACCGAGGCGAACCGCGGACCCGACCTTCTCTCCTTCTTGAAGAAGATGGTGTTCTGGTCCAAGGCCGAACCTCGAGACGGCAACGAACTCGCGGTCCTGAGCCTGATCGGACCCGAAGCGTCAACTGTCCTCGCCGCACTCGAGGTTCAGACACCCACCGAGGCCTACGACGCTCTCGCCTTGGCCGACGGCGGATTTGTCCGCCGCATGCCGTGGCCTACCGAGAACTCTTTCGATCTTCTCGTCCCACGTGAGCAACTGGCAGCGTGGTGGACCAGGCTGACCGATGCCGGCGCCAAGCCCGCCGGCAGTTGGGCCTTCGAGGCACTGCGCGTCGAAGCGACGAGGCCTCGCCTCGGACTGGACACCGACGAACGGACCATCCCGCACGAGGTCCACTGGATCGGTGGGCCGGCCGAGCACGGCGCCGTCCACCTCGACAAGGGGTGCTACCGCGGTCAGGAAACCGTTGCCCGGGTTCACAATCTCGGCAAGCCCCCGCGCCATCTCGTCATGTTGCACCTCGACGGCAGCGCCGAAGCCGTCCCGGAACCGGGTGACCCGATCACGGCGGGCGGACGGGCCGTCGGACGCGTCGGGACCGTCGTCAATCATCACGAGCTCGGCCCCATCGCACTCGCTCTGATCAAGCGGAACATCCCGGTCGACACCGAACTGATGGCCGGCCCCAGCGCTGCGTCCATCGATCCGGATTCGATCGTCGCGGACGACGCACCCCAGGCCGGACGTGAGGCTGTCAACCGATTGCGCGGAAAGTGACGGGCACGGTCGACGCGGTCTGCGTCGTCCACACCGAACGTGACAGTGGCGTCAGGCGAGTCCCCCGTACCGCGATCGACAAGCGTCCCGTCGACGGCCGCGTCGCGGTCGGCCGACTCGGTCTGGGTGGCGACTACGTCTGCGACACCGAGTTCCACGGCGGCGCCTTCCAAGCTGTCTACGCGTATCAGCGCGACGAAGCCCAGCGTTGGTCGGACGAATTGGGCCGACCTCTCGGCCCCGGATGGTTCGGCGAGAATCTTCACATCAGCGGGATGCTCGTCACGGACGCCGTGATCGGCGAGCGTTGGCACATCACCGGAGCCGAGGCGTCGGACGTTCTCGAACTCGAAGTGACCGCTCCCCGGGTCCCGTGTGGCACCTTCGGCATCTGGGCCGCGGAGAAGGGCTGGGTCAAGCGATTCACCGAGCGGACCGACGTCGGCGCCTATCTTCGCGTCAACCGGACCGGCACGATCGCCGCGGGCGATTCGGTCACCCGAGTCCACGTACCGGATCACGGAGTGACTGTTCGAGAGGTCTTCGCCGGAACGGACCCTGAGCGGCTTCGACGGCTACTCGCAGAACACACCGATCTTGCACCGAACGTCACCGCGCGTGTCCAGAGGTTCATCGAACAAGCAGAAGCGCAGGTGCACTCGTGAGTATCGAATTGGTGGAAGTGGTCCGCTCCGGATTCCGCGAATGCGTGCATCGCGGATCGGCCGTCATTCTCGGCGCCGACGGCGAGGTCGTTGTCGGACTCGGGGAAATTCACACACCTATCTACCCGCGCTCGGCGAACAAGCCGCTGCAAGCCGTCGCTGCGCTTCGTAACGGCTTTGCACCCACCAGCCCGGAAGAGCTGGCCGTCGCGTCGTCCTCACATGCGGGCGAGGCCGATCACATCGAACTGGTCGCAGCGCTTCTCGCTCGCTACCAACTCGGTGTCGACCAGTTGCAGTGCCCCTCCGATCTGCCGGGCAACGAACTGGCCCGAGCCGAACTGATCGCAGCGGGCGAGCTTCCCAGCCCGATCTACATGACCTGCTCGGGCAAGCACTCCGCGATGCTCGCCACGTGCGTCGTGAACGACTGGCCGCTCGAGACGTACATGGAGCCGACTCATCCCCTCCAACTCGCGATCCAGGAGACGATCTTCGATCTCAGCGGCGAGGAAGAGCAGGAACTCGGCATCGACGGTTGTGGTCTCCCGATCGTGCCGCTCTCGCTCACGAACCTGGCTCGGGCATTCGGACGCCTGCCCTCGGCTGAGCCCGACTCACCCGAACGAGCTGTGGCCGACGCGGTCCGCGAGAACCCCTTCCTCGTCTCGGGCACCGGCCGCAACGATCAGCGCCTGATGTCCGCAGTGCCGGGTCTGTTCTCCAAGACCGGATACGACGGCATCTACGCCGGAGCGCTTCCCGACGGTTCCGCTTTCGCCCTCAAGATCGACGACGGTCACGAGCGGGCGCTCCTGCCCTTGGCGGCAGCTCTGCTCAAGCGGATGAACACCGAGTGGACCGAGGAGTTGGCGGCTCTCGCATCCGCTCCGGTCTTCGGCGGCGACGCCCGAGTGGGGACGATTCGCGCAATTCCCGGAAACTTCTGAGCAGTTCTCACAAAGTTCTGACGAGTTCTTTCAGCATCCTGGCAGCTCGCGGCCATAGTGAGAGCAATCAGACACGGCGGTGAGGCCTTCGTGGAAGCGGAAGCGACTTTTCCACGCTAGAGTGTGTGTCAGGAAACTTACACACTCAAACGGGGCCGCCAAATTCCCCAGGCCGCCCCGCGAAAGCGCGAGGGGGTCAGCCATGGGCCGCGGCCGGGCTAAGGCAAAGCAGACCAAGGTTGCACGCGAATTGAAATACAGCGTACCGACCACGGATTTCGACAGCCTGCAAAGAGAGCTCGCAGGTGGATCGACCAACTCGCATCGGAGCAGTGTCCGATCGGACCAGACTTCCGATAGGGAAGGGCATGCGCGAGAGGACGACTACGACGACTGGCGGCGTTGACCGCGCACTGCCACCGCGCAGACTGTGAAATGAGGAAGAGCTGATCGCTCTTCCTCATTTTTGCGTTCGATTTTCCGCCTCGCGTCTGCTTGCACGGACACACAAAACTGCCCCACCGGATCTCTCCGATGGGGCAGCTGACGTTGCGGTCTAGAAGCGCGGGTGGTCTCCGGCCAGGAACGCACGCTCTGCAGCGGCGTCCGACGCCTTCTTGACGCTACCGAGCGTCCAGCAGTCGATGTGGCGTGCGGTGAGGACGGCAAGTGCGCGGTCGACGTCCTCGGGTGCGACGACGGCGACCATGCCGACGCCCATGTTGAACGTCTGCTCCATCTCGGCGCGCTCGACGCGTCCGCGCTGCGCGATCATGGCGAAGACCGGAGCGGGGCTCCAGGTTCCGCGATCGAGTTCGGCGACCAAGCCCTTGGGCATGACGCGCGCGAGGTTGTTGGCGAGGCCGCCACCGGTGACGTGGCAGAACGTGCGCACGTCGGTCTCGGCAGCGAGTGCCAGGCAGTCCTTGGCGTAGATCTTGGTGGGCTCGAGCAGTTCCTCACCGAGCGTGCGGCCGAACTCGTCGACGTGTGCGCTCAGGTTCATGCGGTCGATCTCGAGCAGGACCTTGCGGGCCAGTGAGTAACCGTTGGAGTGCAGTCCCGAAGAACCCATCGCGATGACGACGTCGCCGGGGCGAACGCGATCCGGTCCGAGCAGCTTCTCGGCCTCCACGACACCGACGCCGGTGGCGGAGAGGTCGTAGTCACCGTCAGCCATGATGCCGGGGTGCTCGGCGGTCTCGCCACCGAGGAGAGCGCAACCGGCCTGGATGCAGCCCTCGGCGATGCCGCTGACCAATTCCGCGACGCGCTCGGGGATGACCCGGCCGACAGCGATGTAGTCCTGGAGGAACAGCGGCTCGGCGCCACAGACGACGAGGTCGTCGACAACCATGGCGACGAGGTCGAGTCCGACCGTGTCGTGCTTGTCCATCGCCTGCGCGACAGCGAGCTTGGTTCCGACGCCGTCGGTCGATGCGGCGAGCAACGGCTCCTTGTAGTCACCCTTGAGGGAGAACAAGCCGGCGAAACCACCGAGGCCACCCATGACCTCGGGGCGGCTGGCCTTCTTGGCCAGAGGGGCGAAGAGTTCCACCGCCCGGTCGCCTGCGGCGATATCGACTCCTGCTGCCGCGTAGGAGGCGCCTGCGGTGCGGTGACTGTCCTCGGTCATCGGGTTACTACTCCAGCCTTGTATTTCTCGCGAGCACGTATTGCTCGTGCACAGGTAAGTGGTCTTGCAATGTGAAGTGTTTGCAATCCTCGTGACGCGAGATGGATCGTTCGACTCGAGACCCAGAGCGCGCACACAAATACCGACGATTACGCCCATACGCTACCGGACCGGCCCCCTCGGTGAGACCTCGCGTACCCCGAGACGTCAGTTCTGCAGCCGGGCACCGATCGAGGCATGCAGTGCGCGCAGACTGTTCTGCCCGAGTGCGACCGTCTCGGATTCGATGTGTTTGAGGAGGTGTCCGTCGTGGACGACCTTCTCGCTCGACTGGATCAGTACCGTCCCGGCTCCGGTGAAATCGAACTGGCGTTCTTCACCGGTGTTCGCGCCGAACATGCTTCCGCGAACCGCGCCCAGGAAGCTCTGCATCCAGTCGGCGTCGAAGTGGTGGGACGGCGACGGGCAGTCGGCCCAACCCACCAACGCCTGCGGGTCGATGCGCAGCGGCGGCTCCGCGAACATGACCGGGCCATTGGACGACGCCAGGAACTTGCCTGTCCCCAGTAGCGTCAAAAAGCCTGGGACGATGGACTGTTTGAGGTCCAGGCTCGTCTCGAAGGCGAGGAGATTGGCCGCGCGAATCGTGAGGTTGCCGTCGTCGAGGTCGTAGGAATTGATGTTGAATCCGCGGTCCCCGAGGATCAACTTGCCCTGTCCCTGAGCGAGCACCCAGTCGTCCGCGTAGAGCGGTGAAGAGAACCTGGCCGCGACGATCGCCGTCATGCTCGTGCGCCCGAGCGGCTCGAAGTTGATGTTTCCGTAGTACGCGATCATCGCGCCCTTGGACGTGAACCACGGCTGCCCGGCCATCTCGACGCAGAAGGCGTAGTCGTTGCCCGGGACGTTGTCGTTGGCGGGCAGAGTTGCCGGATTGTGAATTTCGATACCCATGCTCTGTGCCCTCTCAGAACTTCTGCTCGGACGCCTGGACCCAGACGGTGCCGGCGCCGGTCATCTTCAGCTGGATGGACTCCCCCGAGCCCTTGCCGACGGCCTCGCGCCAGCCGACGTTCGCGGAGATGTCGACGTTGATCTGACCGATGTGGCACACGTATGCCTGCGGGTCGACGACGACCTGAGGATTGTTCGGACCGACCTGCAACGGAATCGCGCCCCCGTGCGAGAGAACCGCGACGCTTCCCTGTCCGTGCAACTGCGTCGTGAACAGGCCTTGACCGGTCATGGCGCCACGTACCGCTCCGCGCACACCGCCCTGCGACGTGAGAGCGACTATCGAACTCTGCAGGTAACCGTCGTGTGCGAGGAGCCGGTCGGCTTCGACCGTGAGCATCGACGAACCGTCGAGGTGGATGACCTCGACGTACAGGCCGGCATGCCCGTAGAAGACCTCACCGTTTCCCTCGGCCGCCATCATGCGTGCATGCTCGCCGGACATCATGCGGCCGGCCATCCCGGCGATACCGCCCATGTTCGGCATGGCGCCGGGCCCACCGCCCATGCTGTGCGGGATGAAGCGGACGTCACCGGTGTAGTAGAGCATCGACCCGGTGCGGGCGAGCACGTTCTGGCCCGGCGCGAGGGTCGACTTGACGACCTTGCTGTTCACCAATTCCAACGGCATGGTTCAGCGCTCCTCGGGCTGGATGTAGACGACTCCGGATCCGTCGAATCGCAGCGAGAACGCTTCACCGCTGCCACCGCCGATCGCGGAGCGCCAGGTGACGTCGGTGACGAAGCTCTGGTTGAGCTGGCCACGGTGAGCGACGAATGCGTCGGGATCGGCAACCAGCGGATACTGCGGGCTGACTTCGAGCGCGATGATCGGTCCGCCCTTCGACAGCACGGCCACCAGACCGGTGCCGCTGACGACAGTCGTGAACAATCCCTGTCCGGAACCTGCGCCGCGGAGGCCGGCAAATTTCACGTCGGTTCGCAGTTGTCCGACCAATGCGAGCAACTGTGACGCTTCCACGTGCAGAGCGTCGTTGTTGAGCTCGATGATCGTGATGTCCTGGGCATCGACCGCGAAATAGACGGTGCCTTGACCACTGACTTCCATCAGGGACAGTGATTCACCTGCCGCCTTCTGTTTCAGCGCGGCACGCAGCCCGCCACCACCGCCCATTCCGGCGTTCTTGAAGGTGATCGCACCCTCGTACGCCACCATCGAGCCGTTGATCGCTTTGATGGTGTCCCCCACCAGGTCTGCGACCAGGACCCGGTGCCCATCCATTCTCAGTTGCGCCACGGAGGGCACTATGCCAGATGCTCACGACGTATGCCGTGTCGTGGAACAGAAAGTCGTGAACAGAAAATCTGCCGCCCACATGCTGTGGACGGCAGATTCTCGGCTGTCGAATTTCAACGATTCTGATGTTCAGGGGCGGCTGAGCGCGCTCGCATTGTCGTTGTCGCGAGTGGCCGTCGAACCTGCGGTGCTCTCGAGCATCCCCTCGAGGACGTTCTTGCCGATCGACGTTTCCTTGGGAAGCGCGATCGGGTAGGTCCCGTCGAAGCACGCGGCGCACAGACGGCTGGCCGGCTGCTCGGTGGCGGCGATCATGCCCTCGGTGGAGATGTATCCGAGGGTGTCCGCTCCGATGGAACGACGCACACCGTCGAGCATCTCCTCGAACGTCGCATCCTGTCCGCCCGCGCCGTTGGCAATCAATTCGGCCGGTGAGGCGAAGTCGATGCCGTAGAAGCAGGGCCACTTGACCGGCGGCGAGGCGATACGGACGTGAATTTCAAGGGCGCCGGCTTCGCGGAGCATCCGGATGAGCGCACGCTGGGTGTTACCGCGGACGATCGAATCGTCCACCACCACAAGGCGCTTGCCGCGGATGACTTCCTTGAGCGGGTTGAGCTTGAGCCTGATACCGAGCTGACGGATCGTCTGCGACGGCTGGATGAAGGTACGGCCCACGTAGGCGTTCTTCATCAAACCCTGGCCGTAAGGAATGCCTGAGCCCTGTGCGTACCCGACTGCTGCGGGGGTGCCGGACTCGGGAACGGGGATGACCAGGTCACCTTCGGCGGGATGCTCGCTGGCGAGCAGACGGCCGATCTCGACGCGGGTCGAGTGGACCGAACGGCCACCGATGACGCTGTCGGGACGGGCAAGGTAGACGTACTCGAAGACACATCCCTTGGGCGTCGGATTCGCGAAACGTGAGGAGCGAACGCCGTCGGCGTCGATCGCAAGCAGCTCACCGGGTTCGATGTCGCGAACGAACGACGCACCGACGATGTCGAGGGCTGCCGTCTCGCTGGCGACTACCCAACCGCGGTCGAGTCGACCGAGGCAGAGCGGGCGGATGCCGTGCGGATCGCGCGCTGCGTACAGCGTGTGCTCGTCCATGAAGGTGAGGCAGAACGCGCCCTCCAACGTGGGAAGCAATTCCATTGCGGCCTGTTCGATGGTGCTGTCGCCGGCAGCGTGTGCCAGGAGACCACCGATGAGGTCGGAATCGGAAGTCGCTGCGTTGGGGCGCTTGTCGTTGACCAGGCCGGCTGCACGGGTGCGGCTCGCGAGTTCAGCGGTGTTGACCAGGTTGCCGTTGTGGCCGAGCGCGATGCCGGTACCGGCAGTGGTGGTACGGAAGATGGGCTGCGCGTTCTCCCACGTCGTGGAACCGGTGGTGGAGTAACGGCAATGTCCGACGGCGACGTGACCTGGCATCGCTGCGAGGGTCTGCTCGTCGAATACCTGGCTGACCAGGCCGAGATCCTTGAACACCAACACCTGGGAGCCGTCGGCTACCGCAATGCCGGCAGCTTCTTGACCACGGTGCTGAAGTGCGTACAGGCCGTAATAAGTGAGCTTCGCCACATCCTCTCCCGGCGCCCAGACGCCGAATACACCGCATTCTTCGCGGGGCTCGTTCTCGTCCTCGTCGGACGGGTTCGAAGCGAGGAGATTTGGACTGTTGACCGACAGATCGGCACGAGTCACCGGGCGCTCCCTTTGTGGGCAGGGGTTGGGGGGCATCCACAGTCTACGGCCATTTTGGGACTCACTTCCCCTGAGGGCTGCCTTGGTCTCAGATCACGCCGAAGCGAACCGGATGGTCTCTCTCTGTTACTGCGTCAACCACTCTGTCACTACGCCAACCCCTCTGTTGCTAGGTCAACCGCAGCAGTGGGAGCCAGTGCGCAATTTCGGGAGCGCGGCTACCTGAGGCGTCGACTCTTCCGTCACCTGAGGCCTCGGAGAACTCGAGCAGTCCGGTGACCATCTGCAACCACGTCCGAGCGTCCGTCTCGACGACGTTGGGCGGGGTTCCGCGCGTGTGACGCGGACCTTCGATGCATTGCACCGCAACAAACGGTGGGACCCGCACCTCGACGCTCGATCCGGGGGCGATCTGTTCGAGAGTGCGCGCACTCATCTTCACTGCCGCACCGAGTTCACTGCGCGAAGGCTTCGGCAGTTCCGGATCTCGAAGCCACGGGCCGACGGCCAGGACGGCGGCACGAAATTCGGCGGGGTCGACGGCGCGGCGGGGCGGCATCAGTTCACTCCCTGTCTGCGAGTAGCGATACGAACGGCAAGTGCGCCACCGGCATTCGTGGCCAGGTGCAGCAGGGCGGGGGCAAGTACGCTGCCGCCACGGCGGTGCAGCCACTCGAACAGCAATGCCGAAGCGCCGGTGAACGCCACTGCTGCGGGAACGTTGTCGCCGGCACCGCGAGCGGGAGCGACGTGCCACAGCCCGAAGGTCAGTGCGTGAACAGCCTGCGCGGTCGGCCTGTTCAGTTCGCGGCTCCAGACGGCCGACATCGCGCTACGGAACAACAGTTCCTCGGAGAGCACCGTCCCGAACGGGATGTGCAGGATGATCCATTCGAGGAAGTCTTCGCGGCCGTCCGCTCGCTCGTCGGCAGCGAGAGTCGCGCGCAAGGACGGAACGGCCAAAGCGACGCTGTAGCCGGTGAGGACCGCCCCCGCCGCGGCTCCGCCGAACTGAGCACCACCACGAATGCCGGTGTGCGCCAAGCCGAGTTCCTCGCGGGTGTAACCACGTGCGAGTAGGACTCCGATGGCCGACAGACCGGCCGCGGTGTTGACCACGGCGCGGGCTCGGGGCGAAAGACCGAATGCCGGAAGCACGACGTTGCTCCAGGTGATCGCGGTAGCGGAGAGCGCGATCGAGGCGACTCCCCTCACTTCTCGGGGCCCTCTGATTTCACAGCGACAACCAATGCCGACCGCACTCGCTCGGTTTCTGCGGCCGTCCATCCCTCGGGCTGGGCGACGCTGATCCAGGCGTCCAGAACGGAGGTTCCGTAATTGTGACCGTGACCGTCGGGAACTCCCGCGGCGTTACCGAGGTCTGCAGACACCTGCCAGAACGTCACGACCGGGAACCATTTCATCGACGGCGAGCGGTCGAAACCGGGTACTTCCTTGAGCCACTCGGGCCGATTGAACATGAGGTCGGGTGACCACCACACCACTGGATCGGAAGGGTGCTGGACAAACAGAACCCGCGGCTGCGGCCACGTCATCCCGTCGGTCGGAATGTCTTCGGAGCGATCCGCGAACCGCACACCGGCCAAGCCGTCCGCGTAGACAGGAGCTACTTCGGGAGTGCCGGGATCGCGCCTCTTCTCGATCGAACGCCACAACTGCGTCGCGTTCGGCGGGCCCACCCACAGAATTCCGTCGGCGGTATCGCGCGCCGCCTGCAGTGTGTCGAAGGCTCCGGCGCCGGCCATGACGCCGAGGCTCTCGCCGTAGACCATGAACTTCGGCCTGGTGGCTTCCGGTTCCTGGAGCCATCTTTCGTGTACCCGCTCGATCAACAGGCGTCCGGCAGCTTGCGCCTTCTCCTGGTCGGCGAGGAACGAGATCCAACTCGGCAGGTACGAGTACTGGCTGGCGACAAGAGCAGTGTCGCCGTCATGCACAAGTTCGATTGCCTGTGCCGCAGTGGGATTGACCCACCCCGTACCCGTCGTCGGAATGACCACGAGGACCTTGCGTTGGAAGGCGCCGGTTCGCTCCAGCTCCTTGATGACCAGATCCATACGCTCTTCGGGATCTTCGGCGCTTTCAAGTCCGGCATATACGCGAATCGGATCCATCGCAGGCTTACCGGTTGCCGCTTCGAGTTCCTGCGCGTCGAGTCCGCGCGAGACGAAGTTTCGTCCCTCGAACCCCAATGTGTCCCAGGGAGCGGCTGATTCGGGGCTACCCGATTTCATCGGATCCTGCGGTTCGACGACGCCGTCGCGAGTGGTCGAGTTCTGCAGACTGAAGATCGAGTTGGTCGCTGCATAGATTCCGCGGACCAGGACGCCGTCGACCAGCATGAAGAACAGGACGGTGACAACCAGGACACCGACGCCATTGGCCACCGACCGTGACCAGTGGAACCGCCGCATCAGCTGTCGGGCAATCAGTTTCACCAGATCGTGGAGGACCCGCCAGATCGAGATGAGCAGGCCACCGACGAGCAGGCTCAGTCCGAGGGTTCGGATGTAGCCGGAAGTGGTCGTGCCTTCGGCATCGGTCAGTGCCGCGATTTCACGTTGCCACCCGGCCGCGTAGACCAGCATGATGATCGCCGCGACGATGGACGCGACCGGAACGAAGACCTTGATCGCGGAAGGCACCGGCTCGGGCAGTGGCCACCACCGTCGCCCGCTGAGCAGGTATCGCTCGACAGCCCAACCGATCGCAGTACCGACGCCGTAGCCGATGGCCGAGTTGATTCCGCCGATCAGACCTTGGAAAAGCCAATCGCGCGGCAACAGCGAAGGGGTCAACGACCAGCAGAAGAAGAACGCGGCAAACGCGATGCCGGTGAAGTCGAGTTTGAGGAGCCCCCACGCCCACTCGGTGAAGCGGTTGTCGAGCTTCTCGAGGGGTGAGGGAACAGCCAGCCGCAGGTGGTGTTCCTGCGGCTGGCTGTCAGAAGAAGTCAGTTCTCCGGAATCGACCATCTATCACCCGAACAGTGCGGGCAGCGTTCCCTCGAAGGCCTCACGGAGCTTGGCCATCGTGACGGAGAAGTGTCCCTGGACCTCGACGGAGTCGCTGCCCTCGTCGACGACCCCGATACGCGTCCACGGCAAGCCGCGGGCGGTGCACATACCGGTGAAGCGAGTCTCCTCGGTACGCGGAACTGCAACGAGGACACGTCCCGACGATTCCGAGAACAGGGTCACGAACGGATCGGCGCCCTCGGGAATCAGGATGCGGCAACCGGTTTCGCCGGCCAGCGCGGCTTCGACGACAGCCTGGGCCAGTCCACCCTCGGAGAGGTCGTGGGCTGCGGTGACGAGACCGTCACGCGAAGAGGCGAGCAAAATGTCGGCGAGCAGTTGCTCACGGGCGAGGTCGACCTTCGGCGGCACGCCACCGAGGTGACCGTGCTCGACCTGCGACCAGATGGAGCCGTCGAACTCGTCGTGGGTGTCGCCGAGCAGGATCAGCGTCTCGCCCGGCTCGAGTCCGAGGCCCGTCGGGATGCGGCGGTGAACGTCGTCGATCACACCGAGGACGGCAACCACCGGCGTCGGCAGGATTGCCGTGGATCCGGTCTGGTTGTAGAAGCTGACGTTGCCGCCGGTGACGGGGATGCCGAGGGTGGCGCAGCCGTCGGCAAGGCCGCGAACGGCCTGCTGGAACTGCCACATGACACCCGGGTCCTCGGGAGAACCGAAGTTCAGGCAGTTGGAGACGGCCTTGGGCGTTGCGCCCGTGACTGCCACGTTGCGGAAAGCCTCGGCCAACGCGAGCTGCGCACCGGTGTACGGGTCGAGCGCGGTGTAGCGGCCCGAAGCGTCGGTGGACAGTGCGATCCCGCGTCCGGTCTTCTCGTCGATGCGGATGACACCGCCGTCGGCGTTCTCGGCCAGGACGGTGTTTCCGCGGACGTAGCGGTCGTACTGCTCGGTGATCCACTTGCGGCTGCACAGGGCAGGCGAGGCGATCATCTTCAGCAGGGTCGCTTCGAGCTCGGCGTCGGTTTCGGGACGCTTCAGTCCGGCAGTCGTATTCGCGATCAAGGCATCCTGCGTTGCCGGACGCTCGACGGGGCGGTGGTAAACCGGGCCCTCGTGCGCGACGGTGCGCGGGGGAACGTCGACGACGGTCTCGCCGTGCCAGGAGATGGTGAGGTGCTCACCGTCGGTGACCTCGCCGATGTCGGTGGCCAGGACGTCCCACTTCTTGCAGACCTCCATGAACGCATCGACGTTCTCGGGCGTGACCACGGCGCACATGCGCTCCTGCGATTCGCTCGAGAGCACCTCGGCCGGGGTCATGCCGGTGGCGCGCATCGGAACCTTCTCGAGGTTGATGTGCATGCCGCCGTCGCCGGCCGCGGCCAGCTCGGAGGTGGCGCAGGACAGCCCGGCGCCGCCGAGGTCCTGGATGCCGACGACGAGGCCGGCCTTGTAAAGGTCGAGACAGCACTCGATGAGCACCTTCTCGGTGAACGGGTCGCCGACCTGAACCGCGGGCAGCTTCTTACGTCCGCCGGTGTCTCCACCCTCGTCGTCGAACGTCGCCGACGCGAGGACCGAGACGCCGCCGATTCCGTCGAGACCGGTGCGTGCGCCGAACAGGATGATCTTGTTGCCCGCGCCCGAAGCGAAGGCCAGATGCAGATCCTCGACGCGCATGACGCCGGCAGCGAGGGCGTTGACCAGCGGGTTACCTGCATAGGACTCGTCGAACACCGTCTCGCCGCCGATGTTCGGCAGGCCGAGGGAGTTTCCGTATCCACCGACACCGCGCACGACACCGTCGACTACGCGACGGGTATCGGGGGCGTCAGCAGCACCGAACCGAAGCTGATCCATGACGGCGATCGGACGAGCACCCATGGCCATGATGTCGCGGACGATACCGCCGACACCGGTCGCCGCACCCTGGTAGGGCTCGACGTACGACGGGTGGTTGTGGCTCTCGACCTTGAACGTGACTGCCCAGCCGTCACCGATGTCGACGACGCCGGCGTTCTCACCGATACCGGCCAGCATGTTGGCGCGCATCTCGTCGGTGGTGGTCTTGCCGAAGTATCCGAGGTGGACCTTGGAGGACTTGTACGAGCAGTGCTCGCTCCACATCACCGAGTACATCGCCAGTTCGGCGTCCGTGGGACGGCGGCCCAGGATCTCCTTGATGCGTGCGTATTCGTCGTCCTTGAGACCGAGCTCCTTGAACGGCTGAGCGGCATCGGGATCAGCCGATGCGTGCGTGACGGTATCGACCTGGTGAGCAGACACTGGAGAGTGGTCCCTTCCCTACGGGAGTCAAGAGGCAAGCCGGCGCGGAGCGGGACACCACGAATGTGCCCAACGAAAGAACGTGCCGGGGGACAGTCTATCGGTGTGGGCCGACGACTTCCGCAGACGGCAGCACCCGCAACACCTCCGGGCCTGCGAAGTATCGCCCGTCACACCCGCCCCGGTTTGGGTGATCCGGTCGGTTTTCTTAAAGTCAGGGCCGGCCCACTCTCTCCCTCGAAAGGCCTCGCATGCCCCAGGATGTTCGTCAGTCCGACCTCACGGCACAGTCCCAGTCGGTGACCACTCCCCTCACTCCGGCTGCAATTTTCCTGGTCGCGACCGTAAATCCGGGTGGTGAGAACACCACACGAGAACTACTCGCCGACGTCGCCGGCCTGCAGCGCGCCGTGGGGCTGCGCGTCCCCGGATCAGGTTTGGATGTGGTGACAAGCATCGGTTCGTCGGCTTGGGATCGACTGTTCGCCGGTCCGCGCCCCGCGCTACTGCACCCGTTCACCGCTTTGCAGGGCGACGTTCACTCGGCGCCGTCGACTCCCGGCGATCTGCTCTTCCACATCCGCGCGATGAGCATGGATGCGTGTTTCGAGGTGGCTCGGCAGATCACGAAGCGACTGCACGGCGCAGCCACGGTGGTCGACGAGGTTCACGGCTTCCAGTACTTCGAGAACCGAGACCTCATCGGCTTCGTCGACGGCACCGAAAATCCGGTGGGCCGCGACGCCGTCGCCGCCGTGACTGTCGGAGACGAAGATCCTGCGCTCACCGGAGGGAGCTACGTCCACATCCAGCGCTACGTCCACAAGATGCGGGACTGGGAAGCAATCACCGTCGACGAGCAGGAACGTGTGATCGGACGCAGCAAGCTCGAGGACATCGAGATGACGTCCGACGTGAAGCCGGCCAACTCGCACGTAGCCCTCAACGCAATCAAGGACGAGAACGGCAAGGCTCTCGAGATCCTGCGTGCCAACATGCCGTACGGGCGCCTCGGCGACGACGAGATCGGCACCTTTTTCATCGGCTACTGCCGCACGCCGGCGATCACCGAACGGATGCTCGAGAACATGTTTCTCGGCAACCCTCGCGGCAATTACGACCGTCTGCTCGATTTCTCGACGGCCGTGACGGGCTCGATGTTCTTCACTCCGAGCGCCGACTTCTTCGAGGATCTACCGACTGCGCCCTCTACGCCCACTGGGCTCCCTGCACTTTGACTACGCGCCCTCTAACTACGCGGCGTGAGGAACGCTCCGAGCGCGTCGGCATACATGCGGACATCTGCCGCGCCCATCAGCTCGCGGGCAGAGTGCATCGCGAGCTGAGGCGCGCCGACGTCGACGGTGGACAGTCCGGTGCGTGATGCCGTGATCGGTCCGATGGTGGAGCCGCACGGCAAATCGGCGCGGTGGACGTAGCGCTGCATCGGCACTCCCGCCTGATCGCACGCGAGCGCGAATTCGCCGGCACCGGCCGCATCGGTGGCGTAGCGCAGATTCTGGTTCACCTTGAGTACCGGCCCACCGTTGATCTCGATCCGATGAGCGGGCTCGTGGCGGTCCGGGTAATTGGGGTGCGTCGCGTGTGCCATGTCGCCCGACGCGCATACCGAGCCGGCCATCGCCTGCAGGAATTCTTCGCGGCCACCACCGCGTCCCAACACGATCCGCTCGAGCACGGTGTTCAGCAGGTCCGAGAAAGCTCCGCGATCGGACATGCTGCCGACCTCTTCATGATCGAAGAGTGCGAGCACCGGGACCTGCTGACCCGGCGACTCAGCCGCTGCCAGAAGTGCTTGTGTCCCTGCATAACACGTGCCCTGATTGTCGAGCCGAGGGGCGCTGACCAATTCCTTGTCCACCCCCACCACTGCGCTGGGCGCGAGGTCGTGTGTCATCAACTCCCAGCCGAGAACCGACGACGCGGCCACACCCGCACGCTCGGCGACAAAACCGATGAAAGACTTGGGCTTCGAACCCACTCCCCAGATTCCGTTGACGTGCCGCTGCGGATCCAGCGTCACGCCCTTGCGATCTTCGGACAGGTGGATAGCCAGCTGCGGAACACGAAGAATCGGGTCGTCAATGCGAACCAGCTTCTGCTCCACAGTGTTTCCCACCCGGACACTCAATCGTCCGGAGATACCGAGATCGCGGTCGAGCCACGAGTTCAGCCACGCACCGCCGTACGGTTCGAGGCCTACCATCTGCCACCCGGCCGAAGTGAGGTCGGGATGCTGTTTGACCCGCAGGTTCGGGCTGTCGGTATGACCTCCGACAATCCGGAACGGAGCGGTACTTCCCACACCCTCGGTGCTCCAGGCGATCAGCGAACCGCCTCGCACGAGGAAGTACCGTCCGGGCTCGGCTGGCCACGACTGCGTTTCGTGGACTTCGACGAACCCGCCGGCCGTCAGCTCGGTCGCCACCGTCGCGCACACATGGAACGGCGACGGTGACGAATCGACGAAGCTGCACAAGCCGTCTGCGTCGGCCCCGGTCAGAGAAGCCGCCCCGGCCTGAGACGTCCGAGAAGTCTGAGAAGTCATGCCCCTCATCATGCCCGAACAGGTGTCCGCGATATCAGCGGGCGCGAATTCAGTGGGCGCGAATCAAGCGGGCACAGGACTGGTCAGCTCAGGCGTGCGGACCGGACACGCAGAACTGGTTCCCATCAGGATCGAGGAGCGTCACCCAGCGGAAACCGTCCATGTTCTCGCGGTGGTGCTCAGTTGCCCCGGCCTCGACGAGTCGCGCCACCTCGGCGTCGAGATCCGGACTCCCCAGATCGAGGTGGATACGGTTCTTCCCGGCCGTGGGATCCGGGACCTTCTGGAAAGCGAAATTTGTGGCGCTGTCCGGGACCGAGACGATGTAGAACCAACCGTCGTTCTCCTCGACGATGTTTCCGCCCAACTGCGCTGCCCACCACGTTGCGAGCGGACCGGGATCGAGACTGTCGAAGGTGATCATGCCGAGTGTGAGAGTCATGCGCACAAGCTAATGCAAGCCACCGACAAAAGACTCGTAATCTCGGGCCGAGATGAGACGATCCTCGAATGCGACTCACGACGCTTCGCAACCGCGCTTCAGAACCACTCTTCGCCGTTTTCATAGCGACCGGATTGCTGTTGAGCTACCTCGGAGTGCTCGCCTGGCGATTCGCCACGCCATCTATGCGAACAGAACATATCGGCATCCAACCTCCGCCACCGCCGCCGGCGGAGGACGGCAAGACCGGATACATGTGGGTTGTCGAAGGCTACAGCTACGTCGACGCCCCTCATTGGTTCCCCGCAACTGCGTGGTTCCTGATTGTCGGAACGGCTGTCGCCATTGCCGTGTCGGCGATACTGAACGCGACGGGATGGCACCTGTCCCGCGACGCAGGTGGGCGAAGATTTGTTCTTCCGCTTGCACTTTCGATCTTCGGAGCGGCCTACGGACTTGCGGTCGCCGTTGTCGGAAAAATCTGGCCGCCCACCTTCTATTCGGTGGTCCTTCCCGAACCTCGTGACCCGCGGAAGCCCTACCCCGAATCGACCATCATCCACTTCGACCTCGAGCCGAACCTGATCACCTTCACCGCAACAGGTCTTGCCGTCGGCCTTCTCGCGGCCGCCCGGCTTTATGTCCGGAACTACTCGCTCACTCGATCGAACTAGCAGATCGGTAGATCACTCGACCGCTTCGAGTTCCGTGACACTCCCGTCCGAGATCACCCGGACGTGGCGGGTGATCTTCTCGATCGGCCAGTCCCACCACGCAATTCGCACCAACTTCTCGATCTCTTCGGCACTGAAGCGGCGCTTGATCTCCGTTGCCGGGTTGCCGCCGACAATTGCGTAGTCCGGGACGTCGCGCGTTACGACGGCGCCAGTGGACACGATCGACCCGTGACCGATCCGGACACCGGGCATGACTGTCACGTTCCCGCCGAACCACACGTCGTTCCCCACGACGGTGTCACCGCGCGACGGCAAATCCTGCACCAAATCCATGTGCCTGGCCCAATCACCGCCCATGATCGGAAACGGGTAGGTGGAGACACCGTTCATACGATGGTTCGCGCCGTTCATGATGAAGGTGACACCGGTGGCCAGGGCGCAGAACTTTCCGATCACCAGTTTGTCGGGACCGTAGTGATGCAACACGTTTCGAGTCTCGAACTCTTCGGCGAACTCCGGATCGTCGTAGTAGGTGTACTCCCCTACCTCGATCAACGGGTTGTCGATCAACGGCCTCAGCAACACCACTCGCGGTTGCCCGGCCATCGGATGAACATTGGTGGGATCCGGCGCAGTGAAATCTGACGCAATGGGATCTGACGCGTTCACTGCTTACTCCGATCCGTCGGCGCGGTGTCGCCGACCGCAGCAAGACTATCTGGTTCCTGCTGCGATCGACCGACAAGCGAAAACGTACCGGTGTCAGCCCAAGAGACCCTTGGCGATATGGGTGACCTGAATTTCGTTGCTGCCCGCATAGATCATGAGCGACTTGGCATCACGCGCCAACTGCTCGACTCGGTACTCGGCCATGTAGCCGTTTCCACCGAACAGCTGCACGGCTTCCATTGCTACCTCGGTCGCTGCGCGCGAGGAGTACAGCTTCATCGCCGACGCCTCCGCGAGGCTCACCTTGTCTCCGGCTGCGGTGCGCTCGATCGCATTGAAGACCATGTTCTGCACGTTGATTCGAGCGACCTCCATCTCGGCGAGCTTGAGCTGGATGAGCTGGAACTGCCCGATCTCACGTCCCCACAGTTTGCGGGACTTCGCGTATTCGATGCTCAGACGGTGGCATTCGTTGATGATGCCGAGAGACAGGGACGCGATGCCGATGCGTTCGGCGGCAAAGCTCTCCTTGGCGCTGGATTTGCCGTCCGACTTTCCGCTGTCCTCGGTCTCGCCGAGCAGACGGTCCTTGGTGATGCGGACGTTGTCGAAGAACAGCTCACCTGTGGGTGAGGAGTTCATGCCCATCTTCTTGAACGGCGGGCTCTGTGTGAGACCCTCCATGCCCTTGTCGAGGATGAAGGCGAGCACCTTGCGATCGCGACGATCAACCGACGCATCGCCCTCGTCGAGCTTTGCGTACACGATCATCACGTCGGCGTACGGACCGTTGGTGATGAAGGTCTTGTTGCCGTTGAGAATGTAGTCGTCGCCGTCGCGGCGTACGTAGGACTTCATGCCGCCGAAGGCATCCGAGCCGGAGTCCGGTTCGGTGATCGCCCAGGCGCCGACGGTCTCGAATGTCACCAGGCCGGGGAGCCAGCGTTCCTTCTGCGCGAGTGTGCCGCGGCTGCGGATAGTTCCGGCGGCCAATCCGAGGCTGACACCCAACGATGCGACCAGGCCGAGGCTGACTCCGGCCAATTCGCTGTTGAGCACGACGCCCATGCTGCCGGCGCCGCTGAAGGCGCTCGACTTCTCACCGTCACCGGAGGGCGCATCGCCGCGCTCGCGTGCCAGCGACTTCTCGAGGCCCTCGCGTGCCATGTCGGCCAGACCGAAGGTCGAGTACAGCTTGCGAATGATGTCGAACGGCGGCAGCGCACCGCTTTCGAGCTCGTCGACGTGAGGTCGCACCTCCTTGTCGATAAAGCCCCGCAAGGCGTCGCGGAACATCAGGTCGGTGTCGGACCACTCGTACATGTGCCTGAACTCCAGTCGGTGAACGATCGAGAGACTGCCGAACGGCAGCCACACACCGAATATAGAACACGTTCCAAAACCGGAACAGGATTCAGCTGATCAGTCCCATTCGCTGCGAGATCCACGTCAGCTCCTGCTCGACGCCGGCCGACCACACCGAAAAGCTGTGACCACCGGGAAGCTCGAGATACCTGGCGTCCATTCCGGCCGCTTTGGCCGCTTCGTACACCTTTTGCTGACCGGGCTTGAACTCATTGTCATCTGTTCCGACGACGAACACTCCGCCCGAGTTCGGGAACTTCCGAGTCGCCAGCAGGTCCATCGGATTCACCTTCACGAACGCCGCTTCGTCGCCGCCGAATATCTCGTCGACGGTTCGCTGTCGGTCACCGAGCGAAGGCTCCAATTGACCGGACAGATCGAGGAATGTCGGGTACACCTCGGGGTAATTGGTCGCCATCTGCAGTGAGCAGGTGCCACCGTAGGAGAGCCCGCCGATTGCCCACGCTCGCGGATTCGTGTCGATCTGGAACGCATTCGCCACCGCAGCGGGCAAGTCCTTTGCCAGATACGTGCCGACCTTGCCCTGTGACGAGTCGGTGCACAGCGGATTGGCCATCTGCGACCCTGTTCCATCGGCTATCACGACGACTGGAGCCAACCCCTCGTGATCTCGTGCAAAGGCATCCATTGTCGCGGTCAGCTTTCCGCCCTGGAGCCAGTCCTCGGGCTTGCCAGGCTGACCTGCCATGAGCACGAGCACGGGAAGAAGCGGACGCGGATTGGTGAAGTACGACGGCGGCAGATACACCTGCGCGTCGCGCGCGGAGAATCCTGAAATCGTCCCGGGGACAGGCAAAGTCGTGACCCGTCCGCGAATCGGCATGCCCTCCGGCGCTTTCCACACAGTGTCGGTGGGATCGCCGGTGACAACAGGATCGGTCGGACCGGGAACTTCACTGAGTGAGATGCGGTCGAAATCGTCGTGTCCGAACGCAATTCCCACAGTCGGATACGCGGCGAAAACCAGATTGATCTGCGTCGCGGCAGTGATGACGACCAGAACCGTCGCGATCACGGACAGGAGCGCTTTCGCGACGGTTCCGCCCGCCTTGATTCGCGGCCCGAGAAGTAGCAGCGCGTAGATACCGAGACCGATCCACACGTAGATCGACATCTCGATGGGATCGGGGAACGGCACGATCACCTTTTCGACGGTGATCCACACGGCGATCATGATCACCAGCGCAATCAGCCCCGCGATCGGCACCGCTCTGCGGTAGTACCAGCGCACGTTCGAACCGAGCAGCCACACACCACCCAGGACCCCAAGGACAGTCAGGATCACCGGCAGCGGTCCCGAGATCAAACTGATTCGGTAGAGCCAGTCCACGTCAAGCCTCTCGCGCGTAGAAATGTCGCACGCACGAGGCTAGACGACGACGCTAGTACTCTGTATCAGGTGACATTCATCAAGGTCTGTGGCCTACGCGACGTTGACACGGTCGACCTCACGGTGGGCCTGGGCGTCGACGCCATCGGTTTCGTCTTCGCCGAGAGCGTCCGCAAAGTCGACCCCACACTCGCAGTCGCTCTGCTCGCGCGAGTTCCCGATCACATCCGTGCAATCGGAGTCTTTCTCGGCAACCCGATCGGACAGATCCTCGAGATCGCGAAGATCACCGGGCTTCGCACCGTACAGGTTCACGATCTTGTCGACGCCGAGCAAGTGCAGCGGCTGCACGATGCCGGCCTCACCGTCATCCGCGCGGTCGTCTCCAGCAACGTCCGCGACGGTTACAATCTCGACCTCGGCGAGGACGAACTCCTGATCGACGGCGCAGACGCCGGATCAGGGGTGCCGTGGAACTGGGCCCAACAGCAATCGCGCCCGCAAGGCCAGTGGATCCTGGCGGGCGGACTGTCCCCGGACAACGTTCGCGACGCACTCGATGCCACCGGCGCCTGGGGCGTCGACGTCTCCAGCGGCGTCGAATCCTCCCGCGGCGTCAAGGACCACGCGTTGATCGAGAAGTTCGTGAGCGCTGTCCGCCAGACCGATCACTCGAAATAGGACGCGTAGTCACTGAAAGCGACTTGACCGGTGGGACTCGCTTTCACGGCGTCGGCAACGGCCCGCGGAATGGGAGCCCAGTGCGCAGGCATCGCTGCCGCCAGTGACGGCTTCAAGATGTAGAGCAGTGCGAAGTTCACTATCCAGAGCGGCGGCGCCATCGACATGCCGACTTCCGAACTCACATCGCCTTTGGTGTTGGTCACCAGCTGCGCTGCTCCCGAAATCTGTTGCGCTGCAAATCCGTAGACTGCCTGCACCGTGTATGCCGACTGATAGAGCGCAATCAGAGTGTGCGTTGCACCGTTGTTGCGCAACCAGGTGCCCACGAAACCGCCAGGGGCGATCAGCGTATTCACCTGTCGCGTCGGCGCATCCGCGTTGGCCGGACTCTCCAGCAATCCGTCTGGATTCACGTACAACCCGTAACTGGCCAGAACCGACGGCGTCGTGCCGGAAAAGAGGGGCCGCCCGTTCGTATTGGTGAGAATCCGGGCGCATTCGTCGATCACCGCGGCGTCCTCGCGATTTCCGCCGACCCCTCCGCCGGAGATGAGATCGCGATACTGCTCCTCGGTCAAAGCGTCGGCTGGCTCGAGTCCGATCTGCGCGGCAATCTCTTCCGCAGTCTGCTGACCGAGTGGCTGGTTGAGTTGATCCGGAGTAGTCATCTGCGTGGGCGCGACACTCTCGTAGACCGGTGCCCCGGCAAAAGGGATCACGAACCCGGTATCGACTGTGTCTGCAACGGGTTGCGCGCCGGCCATCTGAGTGGCGGCACACGAAAGTACGCACACCCCAACCAAAGCCAGCACCGAGACGGTCCCGCGATGAGACCGTGCTCCACGTCTACAGCCCTCGTTTGAGAAAGCCTTGCCTGCAATTCCCTTGCCGCGCATAGGTCAACCTCCCGGGACACAGTCCGGCGAATCAACTCGAGCTTGCATCTCAGTCAAACGCTGTGACCAGCGCCGTGTCAAGACACTGGTCAGGTCGAGGCACGGCGACAGCTCGCTCGATACAGGCGACAGCTCGCCCGATACAGGCGACAGCTCGCCCGCTACAGTGATGCTTCCATCTGAAGTGACCTCACCCCATTTGAATTGCAGGACATCTCTGGAGGCGAGCAGTGTTTGACAAGCGCGGGACCGTATTGATCACCGGTGTCGGTCGGAGCAAGTCGATCGGAGCGAGCCTCGCATTGGGCCTTGCCGAGGATGGTTGGGATCTGGCTATCGGCTACTGGGAGCCTTACGACGAACGCGTCGGGTTCGGGCGCGGAGCGCACGATCCGCAAGACATTGCCGAGAAGTGTCGCGCACTCGGAAGCCGTGTCGACCTCGTTCCCGGAGATCTGGCCTCGCCCGACGTGGCCGATCAGCTCGTTGACGCTGCCGCAGCGCGGAACGACCTCCGTGGGCTGGTGCTCTCACATTGCGAAAGCGTCGACAGCTCGATCCTCGATACCACCGTCGAGAGCTGGGAACGACATTTCGCCGTCAACGCTCGCGCCTCCTGGCTGCTGATCAAAGCGTTCGCTGAACGGCTTCCGGAACAGCGCGACGTCAGTCAGGTGGCCGGGCGGATCATCGCACTCACCAGCGACCATGCGGCCCAAAATCTTCCGTACGGGGCCAGCAAGGGCGCTCTCGACCGCATCGTCATCGCCGCCGCAGTCGAACTTGGATCACGCGGCATACGAGCCAACGTCGTCAACCCAGGACCTATCGACATAGGATGGATGACACCCGCGATCAGACAGGCCACAACCCTCCAGACTCCTGCCGGCCGGCTGGGTACTCCCGGCGACACTGCAAACCTCGTTCGGTTTCTGATGTCCGACGCCGGAGGCTGGATTACGGGACAACTCCTTCACTCCAACGGCGGATTCAGTACGAACTGAGCCTTGGCCGGACTCAGTTCAGGCTTTGTAGGTCGGTAGCGTCTGCCCGAGCCTCTTACCCATTTCGGCAGCCAAAGCCGCGAGCCCGCTGGCCGGACGCACCATGACCTCGAAATCGACGATCTTGCCGTCCTCGTCGAATTCGACCATGTCGATTCCCTTGAGACTTTTATCGCCGATGTTCGCACTGAATTCGAGCACGACCTGCCGACCGTTGGCTCCGGCGAACTGACGGTGGTACTCGAAGTTCTCGAACACCTGGATCACCGTATTGAGAATGAGCACAACGGCATCCGCGGACTGGTACGGCTTGAATCCCGTGGGCGATCGGAACTGCGCGTCGGGCGCGACGATCGTCGGTAGCGCCGACAGATCGCCGGTTTCGATCATGGTGTGCCACAACTTCAGTGCAGCTTCGACTTTCGGTTCGAGCGTCAATTCCGTGCTCATGCTTCTACCCTTCCCTCGACGTTACCTGCCGCTTGATTTACCGGCACTTGACCTGCGACGGACCACGCACTCAACACAGTTCGCACCCCGATCACGAGTTGCAACGGCTGATCGATCATGACGTGATGTCCGGCTTCGGGAATCTCCGCCACGATGGCCTCCGGTCCGAACAATCCGCGCATGTGCTCCATGAGTCGATCGGACACGATGCCGTTCTCAGCTCGGAAATAGGCTACGCGGCAACGTGGTTCGCTGTCGAGAACATCTTCGGCGCCTACTCGGAGAAAGAAATTCGGATCGAACTTCCACGACCAACCGCCCTCGACTTCCTCCATCGACGTGGCCGCCACATGGTCACGCACCGCAGGCAGACCCGAATCCTGCGGCGGAACGAAGCGGAAACGGCCCATCGCGTCTTCCCTGGTGGGATAAACCTTCTTGGGGCCGAACGCATTCTGGCGTCGAGCCGCCTCCTCTTCGGGCGTACGCGCCTTGAGCGGAGAATCGATGATGACAACCCCGTCCAACAGTTCGCCATGCAGATGCGAGGCCACGAAAGAAACAATCCCACCCATACTGTGCCCCACCAGAATCGGCTTGCCGTCGATTCCCCCTGCCTCGGCCGCCGCCAGCACCTCGCGAGCCCACTGGGACATCGCGTAGGCGTCGCGAGTGTGACTGTCGCCGTGGCCCGTCAAGTCGAGAGCGACGACGCGGCGCCCCTCGGCGAACTGCGGCGCAATGTGATCCCACCAGCGACTGTGGGCTGCGCCGCCGTGAATCAGCACGATTCCCGGCCCCGCCGGCCCCCAAGCCCGAAAGTGCACCGAGGCACCCTCGACCTCCACCGACCCCGTCTCGACCGGCGCTGCCAACGCCCGAGTGAACCAACCAGGCGCGTCTTCGACCACATTGCTCATCGATCGAACATACATAGTCGTCAATCGGTTCATCCAACTCTTCCCAGTTCGTGATCCATCACCTATATTGAATCCGGCCTCAAGTTCAATTCGTTTCGCCGAAGGGGAGAGATGACCAACCGCCAAGTACGCCTCGCCGCCCGCCCGACAGGACTTCCCGACGCTTCCACCTGGGAATACGTCGATGCCGAGATCCCGTCCGCCGGACCGGGCGAGTTTGTCGTCAAGGTCGAATACCTCTCCCTCGACCCCGCGATGCGCGGTTGGCTCAACGACGTCAAGTCGTACGTTCCGCCGGTCAAGCTCGGTTCCGTCATGCGCGCCCACGGCGTCGGACGCATCACCGAATCACAGCACCCCGATTACCAGGTCGGGGACATCGTGGCCGGATCCTTCGGCGCTTCCGAGTACGGCGTTTCCGACGGTACAGACGTCACTCGGGTCGACGAATCGATCGCTCCCCTACCGACCTGGCTCGGCGCTCTCGGATTCCCCGGCGTCACTGCGCATTTCGGATTGCTCGAGGTCGGAAAGCTGAAAGACGGTGACACCGTCGTCGTGTCCGGTGCCGCGGGTGCGGTCGGCAGTCTGGTCGGCCAGATCGCAAAGCTTCACGGATGCAAGGTCATCGGCATCGCCGGCGGTCCGGAGAAGTGCGCGTGGCTCACCGAGGACCTCGGCTTCGATGTCGCCATCGACTACAAGAACGAATCCGTATACAAGGCGCTCAAGTCCAACGCTCCCGACGGAATCGACGTGTACTTCGACAACGTCGGCGGAGAAATTCTCGACGCCGCTCTCTCCCGTCTGCGCCTCGGCGCTCGGGTGGTCATCTGCGGCGCCATCGCGGGCTACAACGCCACCGAACCTCAGCCAGGCCCTGCTCACTACCTGTCACTTCTCGTCAACCGCGCCACGATGGCCGGCTTCGTGGTCTTCGACTACCTCGACCGCTACGCAGAAGCACAAGAGCAGATCGGAAAGTGGATCAAGAGTGGCGAATTGACTGCTCGCGAGCACGTCGTCGACGGCGGTATCGACGCGTTCGGCAACAGCCTCAATCTTCTCTTCGCCGGAGCGAACACCGGAAAGCTGGTCTTGAAGGTCAGCTGAGTCGGCCACACACGCAGATCGGCCACCGGTATTCCGGTGGCCGATTCGCTTGGGTCAACTGACTCCGGACGGAGTGGGAACGCTGTCCTCCCCCAACCGCGGCGGGGCCGACCGATAGGTTGCCGGCGTGCCGCTCATCCGAATCGGATTGGCTACCTGCCGAGTCGGTGCATCGCGACGCGGGTCGTCGATGGACACCACCGGATCGAGATTCAGCCGTTCCGCCAGCGCTATCGCGTCGGCGATGTCGTTGAGAGGCCCACACGGAACACCTCGCTCGGTCAGTGCCTCGAACCACGAGTCCGCAGAGCCCTTGGCCAATGCAGCAGTGACGGCGTCGAACAGTTCTTCTCGATGCGCAACCCTGTCGCTGTTGGACGCGAAACGCGCATCAGCGGCAAGTTCGGATACTCCGAGAACCTCTGTCAACGAACTGAATTGCCGATCATTGCCGACCGCGAGGACCAGCGGACGGTCCGCGGTGTCGAATACCTCGTATGGTGCGATGCTCGGATGCCGGTTGCCCATTGCCTGCGGCACCACGCCCGCGGCCACGTAGCCGGACGACTGGTTGGCCAGTGCGGACAGCAACGAGGACAACAGATTGACCTCGACGTGCTGCCCTTCGCCTGTGCGATCGCGATGGCGCAGCGCTGCAAGGATTCCCACGCTGGCATGCAGGCCGGTGATGACGTCGACCACCGCGACACCGACCTTGGTGGGAGTCTTGGGATCGGGTCCGGTGATACTCATCAATCCGCCGACCGCCTGAATCAACAGGTCGTATCCCGGCAGAGAGTTGTTGCCACCGAAGCCGCTGATCGAGCAGTAGACCGCACGCGGATTCATTTCTCGGACAGCGTCGTAGCCCAGCCCCAGACGGTCCATCGTTCCCGGCAGGAAGTTCTGCACCACGACGTCCGCATTGCGAACCAGCTCGCGTGCACTCTCCAGATCCTCGCGCTCGCGCAGGTCCAGAGTGACCGACTTCTTGTTGCGGTTCACCGACAGAAAGTAGCTCGACTCGTCCCCCACCCACGGTGGGCCCCAGCTGCGAGTGTCGTCCCCGACACCCGGCCGCTCGATCTTGACGACCTCGGCACCCAGGTCGGCGAGAATCATCGTGGCGTACGGACCGGCGAGGACGCGGCCGAAATCAGCGATCACCAACCCGTCGAGCGCTCCGACAGCGTCTGCCGTCACCGGAAAGCTTCTTCACCGGTGAGAGCGCGGCCGATCACGAGCTGGTGAACCTCGGACGTGCCCTCGTAGGTGAGAACGGATTCGAGGTTGTTGGCGTGCCGGATCACGGGGTACTCGAGCGTGATGCCGTTGGCGCCCAGAATGGTTCGGCATTCACGGGCGATCTTGATGGCCTCGCGGACATTGTTGAGCTTGCCGGTGCTGACCTGCTCGGGGCGAACCCTCCCGGCGTCCTTGAGGCGCCCGAGGTGGATGGCGAGCAACTGCCCCTTGCCCAATTCGACTGCCATGTCGGCGATCTTGGCCTGGGTGATCTGATACGCGGCGAGCGACTTGTCGAAGACCTTGCGATCACGTGCATAGGAGATCGCAGTCTCGAGGCAGTCACGTGCTGCACCCATTGCCCCGAAGATGATGCCGAAGCGTGCCTCGTTGAGGCAGCCGAGCGGGCCGGACAGTCCGCGAGCCTTGGGCAGCATCGCCGAGGCAGGCAGACGCACGTCCTCGAGCACCAGTTCCGAGGTGACCGACGCCCGGAGCGACATCTTGTTCTTGATCTCGGGGGCGGAGAATCCCGGAGTGTCGGTGGGAACGACAAATCCGCGCACGCCGTCGTCGGTTCGAGCCCAGACCACGGCGACGTCCGCGATGGAGCCGTTGGTGATCCACATCTTGGTGCCGTTGAGGATCCAGTCGTCGCCGTCACGCTTGGCGTTGGTTCGCATACCGCCGGGGTTGGATCCGAAATCGGGTTCCGTGAGACCGAAGCAGCCGATGGCTTCACCCGCCGCCATTCGCGGGAGCCATTCTTCCTTCTGCTCTTCACTTCCGTTGTGGTGGATCGCGAACATGGCGAGCGAGCCCTGGACCGAGACGAGGCTGCGAATGCCCGAATCGACAGCTTCGAGTTCCTGGCAGGCCAACCCGTACGCCGTGGCGCTCATCCCGGCACAGCCGTAGCCCTCGAGGTGCATGCCCAGTACGCCGAGCGCGCCCAGTTCCTTGGCCAGCTCACGAGCCGGCAGTGCTGCCGCTTCGAACCATTCACCTACGTGCGGGCGAATGCGATCGTCGACCATCTTGCGGACCGTGTCGCGGATCGCGATCTCCTCGGCGTCCAGCAGGGTGTCGATGGCAAAAAGCTCGGACAGGGACTGCGGCGTGGTCACGGGGCCTCCAGTGTTCTCGGGCGCAATCCTTTGCGAGAACGATTGCGCAATCGTTTGCATCGCCTAGAGTAGAGCCCGGTTGCGCACCCGTCAATCCCCGAACTGCCGACCGACACCGAACCAACTCAGAACCGACGCAGACCAGGAGCCACGACGCAGATGACGCCCGATCCGTCGAACCGCAGCAACGGCCGTCCGCCGACGTTGCGCGAAATCGCCGACCAGGCCGGGGTCCACATCTCGACGGCGTCGCGGGTCCTCCGTCAGCCCGAGCCCGCCGACGGTTGGTCCGACTCCGCACTCCGAGTTCGTCAGGTTGCCGAGGAACTCGGTTACCAACCGAACCTGTGGGCAGCCAGCCTGCGTACCCGCAAGACCACCACCATCGGCGTCGTGATGCCGAGACTGACAGACGTTGTAGTGGCCACCATGTTCCAAGGCATCGAGGAAGCCGCCACCGCAGCCGGGTACTCCGTCTTGCTCTCCAGCCCGCCCGACGATCTGGAAGCGCAACGCAAAGCGGTCGAGTTCCTGGTGAGCCGACAGGTCGACGGTCTCATGCTGAGCAGCATCCACCTGCCGGGTACCGATTTCGTCGACTCGCTCCCCCTGCGCTCACTGCCGATCCTGCTGCTGAACCGGCACATCGACTCGGCGACGTCATCCGTCAACCGAAGCCTTCCCTTTGTCAGCGGCGACGACCGCCTCGGCGGCTACCTCGCGGGGAAGCATCTACTGGACTGCGGCTATCGCGATCTCGGAGTGATCGCGGGGCCGGATCACGCCAGCACGTCGCGGGAACGCGTCGCGGGTTTCCGCGATGCCCTGACCGAAGCCGGTCTGGAACTGCCGCCGAACCGAATAGTGGCCTCCGAGTTCGAAGTTCAAGGGGGTGTCGATGCGGCTGCCACACTGCTCAGCGGGAACACGCGCCCTGACGCCGTTTTCACGGTGAGCGACACCATCGCGATCGGCGTACTCGGTGTGGCCCGTGATCTCGGGTTGAGCATTCCCGACGATCTTGCGTTGGTCGGCTACAACGACATTCCGGTTGTCTCCCAACTCCCGGTGCCCCTGACGACGGTCAGGTCCCCCGCCCGAAAGATCGGTGCGACCGGGCTCGAGCACCTACTCGCACTGATCTCCGGCAAGAACGTCGAATCCGTGAAGCTTCCCGTCGAACTGATCGCGCGAGCCTCCACCAGAAAGCCTGCCAGTCACAAACTCTGAGCAGCTACCAGACCTGAGATTCGTCGATGCCCAACTGTCGCGCGTAACCGGAGTTGAGTGCGTCCCAGCCGTACTCGCGCGCCCGTTCACCCACGATCGGTCCGAAGGGCTCGCCTGCCAGCAGGGCATCGAGTACGTCGAAGCACAGATGCCACCCCGCAGCGAGCGCCGACGCCATCCCCTCGGCGCGCGACCTCTGCGTCAGCACGACGCGGGTACCGCCTTCGATCGGGGTCAGGTCCCACACCAATTCGTCCGGGCCCCACTCGTGTTCGAGCCGCCGAGTGGTCTCCACGACGTGAACGGTGACCGGCAGCGACATTTCGGGGGCGCCGTCCTCGGTGAGCATGGTGATCACCGCATCACCGGTACGGCTCAGATTCCGATCGGCGGTGTACGGCGTCCATTGCGCCAACATCTCCGGGTCGGTGATCGCCTCCCACACCTTCTCGACGGAATACGGCAGAACCCGAGGAAAGCTGACGACTGTGTCGTCACCGTCGACGCTCACCATGACGTCGGACAGGGCACTGGGCTGATACGGCTGGGCACTCATGGTTCGATCTCACCAGGAACCACCGACACGGGCAACCGCCCGCTCGGCGTTCAGAACGCAAACACCGCCGATGCGGCCGCGACTGTCTCCTCCACCACCGGAAATTTCACCACGGACAAGTCGTGTCGAGCTCCTTCGAACTCCACCAGACGCGTCGCGGCGGGAATCAAGGCGAGTGCTGCCCGCATCTCCTCCGTTGTCGCGAACTCGTCCTTCGATCCGTGGACGACAACGGTCGGTGTGTTCAGTTCGGGCAGGTGTTCGGTTCTGAGCTTCTCGGGCTTCTTCGGTGGATGCAGTGGATAGGAGAGAAGGACCAGGCCGTCGACAAGTCCCGGGTTCTCCGCCGCAAGCATCGACGCCTGCCGACCGCCGTACGAATGTCCGCCGAGCAGAACGGGTCCGGGCACCGAGTAGTCCTTGCGAACAGCAGCAATCACCTCGGCAATGCCCGCGCGATCCTCTGCAGCACGCGACGGATGCGGAGGCCCCGAAGCTCGACGCACCCGAAACGCGAGATCGAAGCGCAGAACTTGCACTCCTGCCGCAGCAAAGCCGTCGGCAACAGCACGCAACAGCACGGTGTCGCAGTTACTTCCTGCGCCGTGAGTCAGTGCAAGCGTGGCGACGGGCGACGCGAAGGACACAGAAGCAGGTCGATGAAGGAAACCGTGCACCGCACCTTCGTCGACCGTTTCGACAGTAGTCATGGACGCATCCTTGTCCGACCCGCTCGGGCCTGTTCGACCGCGGCAGTCATGCTGCCCTCGTAAACCGGACCGTGTCCGGGAAACAGCACGCCGGCAGGTGCAGCGGCGATATTGTCCAACGCCTGGTCGGTCGCTTCACGGTCATGATTGAAGGGGCACACCAGAAATTGTGGTCCGGCAACGCTCGACGTCGCGTGTCCGGTCACCAGAGCGTCACCCGACGCGATCACTCCTGCGTCGGGAACAAGGTAAGCGCTGTGGCCGTCGGTATGCCCATGAGTGGGAATCGGCACGATCCGACCGGGAACGTCCAGCGCACCACCGGACGCAAAGGACTGTGCCCGAGGCAGTTCCGCACCTTTCAACGCGCCGACTCCGATCACGTCGCGAAGCCATTTCGGAGCACCTCGCCGCCACAACAGCAACGGAACTCCGGCCGGCGACAACTGTTGCAGATACTCCCGCTTCGCATGAGGCACTTCCAACGGATCCATCAGGACCGGAACCTCGAGCCGAGTCACGATGTCCGCGATCCCACCGATGTGATCGATGTGCGCGTGAGTGACGAGAATTGCCCGAACATCCCCGAGCTGGTGACCGATCTGTTCGATCGAGCGTTCGACGTCGGTGCCGTTGGCCGGATATCCGCCGTCGATCAAGGTCAGATCGGACCCCTCTTCGACCAGGACCCAATTGGCGTGACCGCACCGAACCAGATGTGTGTTCTCGATCTGCGTGATCGACAGTGCCGCAGTAGTCATGCTTGGTAGTCTGCGCCACGTGTCGGAATCCGTGAAGCAGGCCAGCAGCCGCAGCATTCGAGATCGCGCCGAAGCATCCTTGGTGGCAGCCGCATTCGCACTGCCCAGCGCGGTGAAACGTCGAATCACCGGACCACCCGTCGTCATCGAGGGCAACACGCTCGACGCCGACGCACACCTTCTGCTCACGCTCGCGAAGACGCGGCCACTCCCCTCGCATTCAAACGATCCCCAGTCACTCGCCGCTGCTCGCGCCAATCTCACCCGAACCGCGATCATGATGGGCGGCAGGCCCACGCCCGTCCACACCGAGGAGATCTCCGTTTCGGGTGCCGACGGCCCGCTTCGCGCCCGGCTCTACGTCCCGACAGCCGACACAGGCGCTCTGCTCGTCTACTTCCACGGCGGCGGGTGGGTACAGGGCAGCATCGAATCCCACGATGCCCCGTGCCGCCTGTTGGCCGAAACCTCCGGCGCACGGGTCATCTCGGTCGACTACCGGCTCTCACCCGAATTCGCTTTCCCCACACCGGTACACGATGCCTACGCCGCATACCTCGATATCGTCGACCGCGCCGACGAGTTCTGCGCAGACCCGACGCGCATCGCTGTCGGGGGCGACAGCGCGGGCGGGCATCTTTCCGCAACGGTCGCGCTGCGTGCCCGCGACGACGGCAAGACCCCACCGGCGGCGCAGCTGTTGATCTACCCCGCGACCGACTTTCACGAGAAGGCCCCCTCGCGAACGACGTTCGGTGAAGGTTTCTTCCTGACCGAGGCCAACATGAACTTCTACGAGTCCAGCTTCCTCGGCAGCAATGCCGATCGACTCGATCCGATGGTGTCGCCGCTACGCGCCCCCGACGCGACCGGACTGCCGCCGGCCATCGTGATCACGGCGGGATTCGATCCACTCCGGGACGAAGGCGAAGCCTACGCAGCTCGATTGCGCGACAACGGTGTTCACGTGACCGATCGACGCTATCGCGGGTTCATCCACGGCTTCGTCAACGTTCTGGGACCGAGCGCCGGTTCGCGCACCGCCGTCGCCGAGATCGGCGGAATGCTCCGCGTTCTACTCACCCACCCAGCAAAATCTCCCGCAACGTATCCACCAGCGGATCAACCGGCAGCTCAGGGCTGATCGCACGCTGTAGCCCCAAACCGATTCCGACGCTGAGTATGCGCAGTGCCGCGGCGTTCGGGTCCAGTGCCGGCGTCACGCCGTTGGACTCGGCAAGATGTTGCACCACTCCGGCAATCAATCCGCGCACCTGATCGGCACCCGTCGCGATCTTTTCGCGGATCTCTTCGCTGTGCCGCGATCGCACCGAGAACTCGACTTCGAGCAACGTCCATCTCTTGTCCCCGATGGTTCGCTCGGCCCATCGCGCGAACTCGGCCACCGCCTCGTCGAGCGTCGAATTGGCTCCGAGCTGTGAGGTGATCTCGCCGACCTTGGTCAACCTGATTCGGCCGAGCACCTCGGCGCACAACTCGTCCTTGTTCTTGAAGTTCGAGTACACCGCACCTTTGGAATAACCGGCATCCTCAGCGATCTGATCGAGCGACGCGGCGGCGTACCCGCGATCGAGGAAATGTTCGACGGCCGTCGCCAACAAGGTCTCGCGGGTCATCGCCTGCGCTTCCTGCCTGGTCAATCGCGCCATCGGAACCTCCTCGCGGTTCTGAGTATCGAGATTCCAACGGTAGCCGAATACCGGAAGCGCACCGCAGGCGCACTCCCGAAACCCAAATTTGGGGTACCCACGTTATTCAGATACTGATAGTCTCCGAAATATGACTTCAGAAGTGACCGGCACCACCGCGCCCGGGTCCGGACGACACAGCGCGCCTAGACGGGGATTGGCAATCGGATGCGGCGGCACCCTCGGCTTCGCCTGGACCGTTGCTGCCCTCGCCTCGGTTCGGGACGCCCTCGACTGGGATCCCCGCGAAGCCACCGCCATCATCGGCACGTCCGCCGGAGCCGAGTTCGTGACAATGCTCGGCAGCGGAGTCGGCGTCGACGAGTTGGTAGCCATGCAACTCGGAGAGCCCGCCGCACGTCCCGAACTCCTCGCCCACACAGCATCGGCGCCCGGAAGAATCCCGCCACTTCCGAGTTTGGGGATCGGCAATCCACGACTGGTGACACGTCGAGATCTTCCCGTTCTGAGCCGGATGAGCGGTATCGCACCGCGTGGTGGCGGCGACCCGTCCTGGCTCACCACGCTCGCCGAATCTCTTGCCCCTGGCGATTCGTGGCTCCCACATCCGTGCGCGTACATGGTATCCATGGACTACAGAACCGGGCGACGGGTCGCGTTCGGGGCACAGGGGGCTCCGAAAGCGACAGTCGGTGAAGCGCTTCGAGCGTCTTGGGCGATTCCCGGCTGGTTCCCACCTGTCACCATCGACGGCGTCAGGTACATCGACGGCGGCGCGGCGTCCACGGCATCGGTAGACCTCCTGCTCCCCCTCGAACTCGACGAGCTGGTTGTACTGGCGCCCATGGCATCTCGAACACTGAAGCCGGCGCGCGGCGCCGCCCGTATCGAACGCGGCGCCCTGCGGAACTCCATGTCCAAGGGCCTCGACCGGGAAATCGAACTGGTGCGCGCTGCGGGAACCAGGGTCTTGCGCATAGACGCCACCGACGACGATCTCGCCGTCATGGGCGCCAACTTCATGGACGGCCGACGGCGGCTCGCCACCTTCGAATCATCCCTACGTACAACACGTGCGAGCGTGAAACGCGAACTCGATGCGCGCCCGTTCCACTCCACCCCGTCCCACCAGTGAAAGCGCAGACTCAGTGAACAACAGAACTGACCACTTCGAGGTCGTGATCATCGGTGGCGGGATCTCCGGGATCGGTGCCGCAATTCACCTGCAGCGCCTCGGGATCGACAATTTTGTCCTGCTCGAGAAAGCGGACTCCCTCGGCGGCACCTGGCGCGCCAACACCTATCCCGGTTGTGCCTGCGACGTCCCGTCCGGCCTGTACTCGTATTCCTTTGCCGCCAATCCGGATTGGACCCGACTGTTCGCGGAGCAGCCGGAGATCCGCGAGTACATCGAGGACACGGCCGTCCGCCACGGGGTCGACAAGCACGTTCGCTTCGGGGTAGAAATGCTCTCCGCACAGTGGGACGCATCGCAATCACTCTGGAAGATAACAACTTCCAGCGGTGAACTCACTGCTCGTTTCGTGATAGCCGCCGCCGGCCCGTGGAACGAACCCCTGACGCCGGCGATTCCCGGGCTGGAAACGTTCGAGGGCGAGGTGTTTCATTCCTCGCAGTGGAATCACGACTACGACTTGACCGGAAAGCGCGTCGCCGTCGTAGGTACCGGCGCTTCCGCAGTCCAATTCGTGCCGCGCATCGTCTCCGACGTGTCCGCCCTTCACCTTTACCAACGCACCGCTCAATGGGTCCTTCCCAAACCCGATCACTACGTACCGCGGATCGAAAGGTCCGTCATGCGATTCGTACCGGGAGCGCACAAGGCTCTACGCAGCATCGAATACGGAATCATGGAAGCGCTTGGATTGGGGTTCCGCAATCCGTGGATCCTGCGAATCGTGCAGAAACTCGGGTCGGCCCAATTGCGCTTGCAGGTGCGCGATCCGAAGCTACGCAAGGCGCTGACTCCCGACTACACCCTCGGTTGCAAGCGACTACTCATGTCGAACTCGTACTACCCGGCCCTCGGCAGACCCAACGTGACCGTCCATGCCAACGCAGTCGAAGAGATCCACGGCAACACCGTGATCGGAGCCGACGGAGTGGAATCGGAAGTGGACGCGATCATCTTCGGAACGGGCTTCCACATCCTCGACATGCCCATTGCATCAAAGGTATTCGACGGAGAAGGTCGATCACTCGACGATCATTGGCAGGGAAGCCCGCGGGCGTACTTCGGTTCCGCCGTCAGCGGATTCCCCAACGCGTTCATTCTGCTGGGCCCGAGCCTCGGCACCGGACACACGTCGGCCTTCATGATTCTGGAAGCCCAACTGAACTATGTGGCACAGGCGATCGGCCACGCTCGTCGGCACGGCTGGAAAACCATCGACGTGCGCCCGGAAGTACAGGCAGCCTTCAACTCTCAAGTTCAGGAGGCATTGGGTACCACAGTCTACAACGCCGGTGGTTGCGAAAGCTATTTCTTCGACGTCAACGGCCGCAACAGCTTCAACTGGCCGTGGTCGTCAGGAGCCATGCGTCGACGGCTACGGGCCTTCGATCCATACGCCTACAACCACACGCTGTCCGATAACCCTGCGTCAGACGACACCCCCGCTGAGCCCACCACCACCCCCGAACCGGAGTACACCACATGAGCCTTTTCGGCACCACCTACCCGCCGATCGATCTCGACGGAGCAGTCGTCGTCATCTCCGGAGGTGGCCGCGGAATCGGCCGGGCCACAGCGGAGTTGTTCGCAGCTCGCGGCGCACTCGTCTGCGTCGGCGACCTCGACGAGGAGACGGCCGTCGACACCGCCGCATCCATCGGCGCACGGGCCCGCGGGTACGCTCTGGACGTCACCTCACGCGAATCCTGGGATGTGTTCGTCTCCACAGTGATCGGCGAATTCGGTCACATCGACATTCTGGTCAACAATGCGGGCGTGATGCCGCTCGGCAGCTTCCTCGACGAGTCCGACGCCACCAGTCGAGTAACCCTCGACGTCAATGTCTGGGGCCCGATTCACGGGATGCGCACCGTGCTGCCCGGCATGGTGGATCGGCGACGCGGCCACGTCGTCAACATCGCATCCATGGCAGGCAAGCTACCGGTGCCAGGAATGGCCGTGTACAACGCAAGCAAGTTCGGTGCGGTGGGCCTTTCCGCCTCTGCTCGTGTCGAATTCGCAGATTCCGGCGTCAGCGTCAGCGCCATCCTGCCCAGCGCGGTGCGCACCGGGCTCTCCTCCGGTGTGCCACTCGGAAAGGGCATGCCGACGGTTGAACCCGAGGTCGTGGCCAAAGCTGTCGTCGACACGGTCGCGCACCGGCGAGCCGAAACTACTGTTCCGCGTTACCTTGCGGGCTGGGACCTCATCGACGCTGTAGTACCCGAATGGATGATCAACATCGGACGCCGGGTGATCGACGATCGCCGCGCGCTGACATCGGTAGATCCGAACGGGCGTGCGGATTACGAAAAGCGAGTGGCACGTCAGGCCGAAAACGAGGAGCACGATCGGAGATGAAGCGGGTAGTTTCGTGGCCATGTACATCCGCCGCGAAACTTCTTCCGACCGTGACGCAATCTATTCACTGCTCGGGGCGGCGTTTGCCGACCAAGCGCCGCCCGGCGAGTCTCCCTACGAGATCGAACTGACACGTCAGCTCTTCGCCTCGAACGACTACTTACCGAAGTTGTCCCTTGTCGCCGTCGCCGGTGATGAGATCGTTGGTTTCGTGATCGGAACACGCGGATGGGTCGGTCCCGTTGAGGCGGTTGGCCTCGGCCCGTTGGCAGTCACACCGGACAACCAACGCAGCGGCGTCGGTTCGGCGCTGATGCACGCGGTGATCGGTGCGTCCGACGCTCTGGACGTGCCACTGCTCGCCCTCCTGGGCAGCACCGAGTACTACCCGCAGTTCGGGTTCGTCACCAGCACGGACGCCGGGATCGAGTCTCCGGAAGCCGAGTGGGGCGAGCACTTTCAGATCAGGACCCTCACCACGCACCGCCCCGATCAGACGGGGAAGTTTTCATACGCAACGCCTTTCGGGGTCGCTTGACCCTCAGCGCGATGTAAGAGTTCTTTGACATCCAGCGCACGTAGACCTACGCTCAGGCATGTCAAAGAACTCTTACACCTGGGAGGCTTCATGAGCACCACGGCACGGTGGAGCCTGATCATCGGTATCGGCGTCGCAGCAACGCTAGCCTTCAGCTTTTTTGCAGCATTGACCGCCGATGATCGGAAGACGTTGGCCTTCATCGTCTTCGCAATCGTCATGGCACCGGCTTGTATCGGGTCGGCGTGGGCCCTTTTTCCATCGGAGAACGACAAGGCCCCCGCCTACCCCGAGGACACCGTCGAAACAGAATGGAGTCGCAAGGCCGGCTTCGGCGCGTTCACCGACTTGATCACTGCCATGGGGATCGCGCTGATCGCGCACAATGTCTTCGGCGCTCCCGAACTGCCGCTCGTAATGTTTACAGCCCTCGGTCTGGCCGACTTCGGAATCCGGTGCTGGGCAGTGTCGAGGGACCGCACCCCACATTCGAGATCTGACGAGATCTGATGCGCAACAACCTTCAAGAACTTCGTACGGCAGCCGGATTGTCACAGCAAGCGTGCGCCGACGCGCTCGGCATCACACGCCAGACCGTCATCTCGATCGAGAAGGGACACTTCGACCCGCGTCTGTCACTGGCGTTCCGAATCGCCGAATACTTCGACAAACGCGTAGACGACATTTTCTCCAGCTGACGCCGACTCGAACTGACGGAAGATCAGTCGAGCTGCGGTTTCAGTCGAGCTGCGGTTTCAGTCGAGCTGCGGTTTCAGTCGAACAGAGTTGGCGCACCGTTTTCGTCGTTCCCGTCTTCGACGGCCGTTGCCTTCTTGCCCGAGCCCTTGCGGACGACGGTCAACGTCGTCGTTCGACGCGACAACCTGTGCCCGTCACTGTGTTCGAGCAGCGCCATCCCCTGGCGAACTTCGACTACCGTCCACGGACCCGCATGGCCGGCTGCCTGCACGAGGTCACCGGACTCCACCTCAGTTGCCATGACCACTCCTTGTTCGTCGTGTCCTGCACGTTCTCCTTCCTATTATCGACGCGGCCACCTGGTAGTCGACGCGCAGGGTACCTACGCTGCAGCTGCAACCTTGACCGCATGGCCGACTTCGGCTCGGAATGCCGCGTATTCGGGTGAGCCTCGGAGATCGTCGGGATCGACGCCGGTTCGTGGCAGATCGATTTTCAGGTCGAGCGCGACCTTGCCCGGTCGGCTTGTCAGAACTACGACGCGGGAGCCGAGAAAGGCCGCCTCGTCGGCACTGTGAGTGACGAAGACACTTGTTCGCCCCGATTCGGCACTGACACTGCGCAGGTCCTCCTGCAGACGCTCGCGAGTGAGGGCGTCCAGCGCGGCAAAGGGTTCGTCCAACAGGAGCAACGACGTTTCGGCCGCCAAGGCACGAGCAATTGCCACCCGCTGCTGCTGCCCGCCGGAGATTTCCCAGATACGCCGGTCCGCAGTGCCGACCAGACCGACGCGGTCGAGAAGCTCGTCACGCCTTTGCCCGCGTTCGCTCTTCGCAACGCCGGCGTATTTGAGTGCCAGATCGATGTTGCCGCCCACCGATTTCCACGGAAAGAGCCGTGGCTGCTGAAACACCACTCCCGCACTCGACCCGGGAATCGGGTCGGATCCGGAGACCTGAACCGTTCCACTGGAAGGACTTTCGAAACCCGCGATCAGCCGCAGCAATGTGCTCTTGCCGCAACCCGACGCTCCGACGAGAACCAGAAACTCACCAGGTGTGACGTCGATCGATACGGGCCCGAGTGCCGTGACGGACTCTCGACCGTGGCCGTACCTGTGCGAGACGGTGTCGATTCGGATCGCGCCCGGGCGGTCGGGGGCGAATCCACCCGAGGCCTGCTGCGCGGTCACGCTACTGGTCAAGGACATCGGGAAGCCCCTTCACATAGAGAGCACTCTGAAAGACCGTCAGGTCAGGCACACTGTCGATCTGCTTCTGCTCGGCCAGGAATTGCGCTGCACTCTGCAGGTTCACTGCCAGATTCCCGGGAGCGCCCTCGGTGCCCAACCATTCCGGCGAGGAGATCTGCTCCGGAGTGAGGAACACACCCTGTTTCAACTGCGCTGCCGCGTCGTCCTTCGAGGCGCCTAATTGTGCGGCAACAGCTTCCGCTGCCGCGTTCGGATCAGTGGCGATCGTCGTGAGCGCGCGGGCCTGAACCTGGCGCCAGGTGTTGACGATCTCGGGGTGATCCTTGGCAAACGCAGTCGACACCACACCAAGATCGAGTGTCGGCTTTCCTGCTGTCGCGAGCTCACGGCTGGCGATCAACTGTGTTCCGTCCTTACGGAGTTCGTCGAGCGTGGGCAGCCAGGTGTAGACGGCATCGATGTCACCGCGCTGCCAGGCTGCGAGGGATGCTTGCGGCTGGAGATCCACCAATTGGACGTCGTCGGCACTGAGTCCGGCCTGGTTCAGCGCTGCCAGCAGACTGTAGTGCGCGGTCGAGGCGAATGCCGTGGCCACTTTCTTGCCGCGCAGATCTGCGACGGTCTTGATTCCGGTTGCGTTGCGCGCCACCAGGGCTTCGTTGTCGCCGGCCACGTCCAGAACAAACGCGACCTGGTACGGAATGTTCAGCGGTGCCGAGAGGCCACGAGCAACCGGACTCGAACCGATTGCGCCGAAATCGATTTCACCGGCGATGAAGGCGGTGTTGATGTCGGCTCCCGAATCGAACTTCGTCCACTTCACGTTGTACTCGGGCAGTGCGTCTTCGAGCCAGCGATTGTTCTTGACGATCAAGTCGCCGCTCGGGAACGACTGGTAAGCGATACGGATCGTTTCCTTGGACGAATCCTGGCCCGAATGATCAACCGAGCACGCACCGAGAACAAGGGCAAGGACGCCGATCAGCACCGTGAACGCCGTCCGGGCAGCCCTTCCTTCATTGGGCGTCGAATTACTGCTGCGCTTCAGATTGCTGCTGGCGTGTTTCTGATTGTCAGTCATACTTTTCCCCTCCAGGGAACGGCGCGGCGCTCTGCAGCCCGCAGCAGTCCGTCGATGATCAGGCCGGAGAATCCGATGGCAAAGATCCCCACCAGCACGACCGGTGTGTTGTTGTAATTGCTTGCATCCTTGACCATTCCGCCGATTCCGGGGATGCCGTTGAACAGTTCGGCCGCGACCACCGACGAGTACGCCATACCTACCGACAGCCGAATGCCCGTGAAAGTTTCCGGTAAGGCCGACGGGACGACGACGTCCCGGATCACTTGCGCCCGTGAGGCTCCCAGGGCCCTGGCCGCTTCGACCAGTCCGACCGGCGCCGCGACCACAGCAGCTGTGGTGGCCACCGCTGCCGGCGGAAGAGCAGCGAGCGCCAGCAATGTAATCTTCGGCGCCTCGTCGATTCCCAGCCAGATCACCAGCAGGAAGAAATACGCCAGGGGCGGCAGTGCGCGCAGGAACGTCAACCACGGTTCGAGCAGGCTCCGCAGCCATGTCACCGATCCCATGGCCAAACCGAGGATCACGCCCAATCCGACGCCGATGATCACACCGACCAGCACCCGTCGCAGCGTCATGTAGAGGTGCTCCCAGAGCAGGTAGCCCTGGTAGCCGCGCACTCCGTCGTGCGTGGTCATCGTGTTGACGAAGGCATGCCAGACCGTGCTCGGGAACGGCACGAAGGTCTCACTCCAGGTGCCGCTCGCGGCAGCGACCTGCCACAGGGCCAAGAATGCGATCACGGAAAGCACCGGCAGTCCGACAGTGGTCGCACTCGAAGTCCACGGCCGACGCGGCTCACGGTTCGGTTCCGTGACTGATGTTGGTTCTATTGCTTCGACAGGAGTCGACATCGCTGTTCTTCCTCGACGTACGGAAAATTCCGGCACACATGCAGCAACGGGCGCATATGCAGGGGCGAAGGCGCACAGAGCGGCGCCATTCTCACTCAGGAGAGTCGGAAGGAATCAACAGCAACAGCAATTGGCACCAAGACGGCACAGGTCGACGGCGATGCGTCGTGTCAGTGGCGTCGAGGGCATGGGGGTAATTACTACCTGTGTCTGCAATTACCCGCAAATGCGGGGGAAATAGGCGTCAGTCGGCCAAGCGAACCGACAGCGAATACATGAGCGGGATCTCGGGTCGTCCGGCCGGGACTCCCCAACGCTTGCCGCCGAGTTCAGCCATCTCCTCGAATCCTTGCCAACCGTTGGCGTACGGGTACTCGTCGAAAGACTCGAGCGTCAATCCGGCGCGCCGCAAAGTTCCTAGCACCTCGGAAATGGACCAGTTGAATTCACATGAGGGGAAAGGATTTTCGAAGTTCTCGACTCCTTTTCCCTCAGCGCCTGGCAAGACGAGATCGGCCGAATCTGCCACGTAGTCGCCCACGCCACGGGGTTCGGTCACGGGAGTCCCGCCTCCGTACGGGTATGTCAGCGACCACCTCTCGTCGAAACACATGGCAAACGGATGAAACTCCACCAGAACGAATCGACCGTTCGGCGCCAGAACACCGGCAATCCCCTCGGCCCACTCGTCGAGATCGGGTAACCAGATCACCGTTCCGTACGAAGAAAAGACTCGGTCGAACTTTCTCTGGCCAGCGGCAGCAGCGCGGAGCCACGCAGATACATCGGCACGCTCGAAATCGGCGGCAATTCCGGATTCCGCGGACAAGGTTCGGGCGAAGTCGATCGCGGAATCCGCGATGTCGACGCCGGTCACCGCGGCACCGAGAGCGGCCAAACTCAACGAATCCTGACCGGAATTGCACTGCAGATGAAGAATCGAGGAGCCGTCGATCTCGCCGAGCAGCGCCAGTTCTTCCGGATACAAGGTCGACCCGCCGTTGCGAAAGAACTGTGCCTGGTCTCCTTTGTGACTGTTGTGAGCGACGGTCGCCGCATTCCACGACAACCGATTCATCTCCGCTGCATCCATCACTACTGCATCCACCTCTACTGCATCCACTTCTCGACCCACAACAAGGTCCGCCCGAGTTCACCACGTCCCCGGTCACGTCGGCAATCGATTTACTGGGCTGGAAACCTATCCGAACGAAGATGCAACAGGTTACAGTTTTTCGACGGACCATCGAAGGAGAACCAGTGCGCTACGGACTCAGCCTGTTCACCAGTGATCGCGGCATCCGCCCCGCCGATGCAGCAAAGGCTGCGGAGGCGAATGGATTCGACGCCTTTTACGTTCCGGAGCACACTCACATCCCCGTCTCGAGGGATTCCGATCACCCCGGAACCCAGTCGGCCGAATTGCCCGACGACCGTTACATGCGCACACTCGACCCCTGGGTTGCCCTCGGCACCGCCGCGTCGGTCACGAACACCATCCGATTGGGCACCTCCGTGGCCCTCCCCCTCGAACACGATCCGATCACTCTCGCGAAAACCATCGCATCGCTGGACCATCTTTCCGGCGGACGCGTGGTCTTCGGCGTCGGATTCGGCTGGAATGCAGAGGAACTCGCCGACCACGGCGTACCGCCCAACAAACGCCGGACCGCACTCCGCGAGTATCTCGAAGCCATGGGCGAACTGTGGTCGAAGGAAGAAGCGTCGTACGACGGCCAATTCGTGAAGTACGGACCCAGCTGGGCGTGGCCCAAACCAGTTCAGAAGCCCCGTCCTTCTATCCTCTTGGGCGGCGGCGGCAACGAGAAGACTTTCAAGTGGATCGCAAAGTCTGCCGACGGGTGGATCACCACACCCATCGAGCAGGAGATCGACGGAAACGTGGAACTGCTCCGAAAGATCTGGGCCGAAGCAGGTAGAGTCGGCGAGCCTGAAATAACCGTCCTGGCAGGCAAACCCGATCCGGAGAAGCTCGCCCACTGGGCAGACATCGGTGTCACCGAAGCAATGTTCGGCACTCCGGACAAGAGCCCCGAAGAGGTTGTCGGATACATGGAACGCCTGGCAGCCAAGCTCGGACGGTGAGGTCCGCCACAGCATCTTGACCTCAACTGCACTCGAGGTTTTAACGTCGGTATTGCACAAGACAGTGCAACGGCAGCAAAACCCGAGACAGAAGAGGGGCGAGGAGTGACCACAAAACTGGTTGGCACCCAATCTGTTTCGGACGACTCTGTTGATGCGGAGCCGTCCATCCGAAACTCCTTCGTCGAGGCGTTCCGGAACCATCCCGCCGGCGTCTCGATCATCACCGCAACGGGCGATGACGGCCCGGCCGGCATCACGTCATCGTCGGTGATCTCGATCAGCGCCGATCCTGCAGTTCTGGCGTTTTCACTGCAGTCGTTGCGAGGCTCTGCGAGCGTCATCGCTTCCGCCCGCAGTTTTGTTGTTCACCTGGCAAATTCGGCGAACGAACGACTGGCTTCCACGTTCGCAACCCGCGGCGCTGTGCGCTTCGGAGACGATATGCCCTGGTCGTTTCTCTCGACGGGTGAACCGTTCCTACATGGGACAGGCCACGCCCTGCGTGCGGTTCCCTTGAATGCCACTACATGTGGCGCCGCAGTGATCGTCACTGCACGCGTCGTCGACGTCATCGATCCGCAGCACGTGTCAGCGCCGCTCGTCTATCACGATCGAACCTATCGAAATCTCTCGACTCACAACATTTCCTCAAAGGAAGGCATGTCACATGACTGAATACGTTCTCCCCGAACTGGATTACGACTACGCCGCTCTCGAACCGCACATCTCCGGCGAGATCATGGAACTGCACCACAGCAAGCACCACGCCACGTACGTGGCGGGCGCCAACAGCGCAATCGAGCAGTTGGCTGCTGCGCGCGAAGACGGCACGATCACCGCGAAGGCGCCGCTGCTCAGCAAGAACCTCGCCTTCCACCTCGGCGGCCACACCAATCACTCCATCTTCTGGAAGAACCTCTCCCCCAACGGCGGTGAGCGGCCAGAGGGCGAGTTGGCAGCCGCAATCGACGAGCACTTCGGCACCTTCGACGCATTCGTCAACCACTTCTCCGCTGTAGCAACCACTTTGCAGGGGTCCGGCTGGGCGGTACTGGCCTACGACACGGTCGGGCAGCGCCTGGTCATCGAGCAGCTCACCGACCAGCAAGGCAACATCAGCATCGGTATCGTTCCGTTGCTCATGCTCGACATGTGGGAGCACGCTTTCTACCTGCAGTACAAGAACGTCAAGGCCGACTACGTGAAGGCCTACTGGAACGTCATCAACTGGGAAGACGTTGCACAGCGTTACGCAACGGCCACGGCGGCGGCGGGCTTGATCGTCCCCGCCTGATCGTCCCCACCTGATCGTCCCCACCCCGATCACTGCCATATCACCTCGATCACCCCAGCTCGGCACGGTGGCTCCGTTGCCGAGCTGGGTTTCTGCACCCCCGAGATCGATGTATGTGAAGGCAGGTAACATACACCGAGCGCGGCTGACTCGGCCGTCCGCCGATTCGACTCCGAGGGGAACCAGTGCTCGATATCAGTGGTTTGATCGCGGCATGGCGTCCGACGCTGGACACCGCAGCACGCAATGCATGGGGACTCTCGTTCGGCGACGGTGTCGAGAAGCCCGAACGCACCCCGTCCGTAATGATCAGCAAAGGTCCACACCGCGATCTGTATCGCTTCGGCGCATTGTGGACGCCAAGAGGTAGTCCGGTTCTCCTCGTACCGCCCCTCGCGGTTTCAGCCGACTGCTACGACCTTCGTGCAGGCCAAAGCCTCGCCGCGCACCTACTGGATGGGGCGAACACGCCCTACCTCCTCGACTACGGGACCATGCGGTACTCCGACCGCGGAATGGGTTTCGAGGCCTGGGTCGACGACATCATCCCGGAAGCGATCCGTACGATCTCGGACCTACATGACGGCGCACCGGTTTCGCTGATCGGGTGGAGCCTCGGCGGGACCATGTCTCTGCTCACGGGCTCCGCTCACTCCGACCTGCCGATCGCATCGATCACGGCAATCGGAACGCCAATCGATTACACGAAGATTCCCGCTATCAGCCCCTTGAGGCTGATCGGCAAATACACGGGCGACACCCCACTCACGTCCGCGACCAATCTTGTCGGCGGACTACCTGCTCCACTCGTTCAGGCGAGTTACAAGGTGACGGCGTTGCAGCGCGAAGTTCTCAAGCCATGGTTCATCATGCGCAACCTCCACAACACCGAGACACTGGCTCGCATGGAATCGATAGACAAGTTCATGGCAGCCATGCCTGGATACCCTGGCAAGGCTTTTCAGCAGATCTGCGAACAACTCATGCTGGGCAACAATCTCTTCAACGACACCGTCACGCTTGCCGGACGCGAGATCAAACTGTCAGCTCTGAGCGTTCCCGTTCTCGCGGTCGGCGGCACCACTGACGTGATTGCACCCATCGCTTCGGTGGAAGCGATCACGTCGGTCCTCACCGGCGCGCCGTCGGTCCGGTTCGAGAAGGCGCCGGGAAGTCACCTCGGGCTCGTTGCCGGCCCCACCGCGAGAGACTCCACCTGGGCGCACATCGACGAATTCTTGAAAGAGAATGCACCGCAGTTGGTTTCGACCAGCTAAATCACGGCGTCGTGATGCCCGCGGCTACAGCTGCCTTGTGCCAATCCGGGAATTCACTCAGCAAACGGGTGTACAACTGGGCGTCGTCGACGGTGTCGATGTCGTCCAGCGCGAAGAATCCGGCATTGTCGACCACCCTGCCGTCGAGATCGTCGAGCTTCTCCAGCACTCCGTAGTTGGCCTTGCCGATTCCGACGAACTGCCAAAAGGCCGGGAGCCCAGACGCTTCGCGCATCAATTTCGTGATTTCCTTGCGCTCGCTGAAGCCTCCGTCGGTGAAGAACAGGACGAGCGTCGGCGCCGAACCACGTGTCAGGCCGGAGAGAATCTCAGTCATGATCGGCACTTCACGATTTGCGGCGCCGATCTTGTCGTAGTTGAATCCGCCGTGCGAGCCGCGCAAGTGCAGGTAGGTATCCGACCACTCTTCCGCGTCATGGACAGAGATCTCGGGAAGTTTGACGAAGCTGACTGCATACAAGTACGGCTCCAGCTTGCCGTCGTCATCGAGTTGGATCGCAACGGGAATCATGCGTTCGACAACACGATGCACCACTCTGGTGCGGTACTGCTTGGCCATACTTCCGGTTTTGTCGATCACCAGGACCACCCGTGCCCGAATTCCGTTGCCACCCTTGGTCAGCAGGACCTTGGCCACTTCGCGCTTTCGGAGGTCCAGCTTCTCCCGCTTCACCATGGAGAGTTTGGCTTCGTCGGGCACGGTCCGGATACCGCCTGTCGATTCAGCAGAGCCGGCGGGTCGAGCCGGCGGTTCCTCGTCGACCGAAACGCCGAATGCTGTTACCAGGTCCGCCAATCCGCTGTCCCAGCCAGCTGACACGTTTCGCAGCTTCCAGCCCGCGCCGCGGCGATAGATCTCGACGAGAACCGCTGCCCTCTCACTCGTCAACCCCAAAGCCTGAGCCACGATGGCGGTGGAACCAACCTGCTCCACCACGACCCCAAGGCCCCCGACAGCAGACAGGGTTCCGTTTGCCGCCGCATCAAGTGCCACGGCAACACTCAGCTGATGGATGTCAGCGGGCAACCTCGCAATGTCGATTTCGATGACGCCGCCGGGCTCCAAGCGCACCGCGCCTTCGGGTGAGACCGGCTGATTGAAGAAGACAAAATCTGCGTCGTCCCGTACTTTGTTCCGTTCGTCGAGCTGGAACACCATCAGGTCTACCGTGCCCGGGGCGCTACCGTTCACCGCCACCTTCAGCGAAGTTCCCTCAACGACTGTGTTCGCTCCACGCGCCAGCTCCATACCGGAAGATTAGCTGGCCACCAAAGAATCCACGGCCCCGCGGTCGGAAGAATCACAGCACACTTTCAGCAATCGCGAGGATTCTCGAGGCAGACTGTTCGTGGAAGATTTGTCGCACGCGGGACCAAGAGCCTGAACATCGACAGAATCCTAGGGTCGATCAGGAGGTCAAAATGCCGCACGGCCAGACGCGCACCATCCCGATGTTGCCACTGTTGCCACCTCTGACGAATTTCGACGACGCAAGTCGCTCGGTCGTGTCCTACCTCGACGAATATCTTCCGCTGGCACTGTGGTCGATCACGCGGTTCGACGGGTCCAATCAAATCTTTCTCACCGTCTCACCCAACCCACTTCACATCGAAGTCGGCGAGACCCGGGCTTGGCCAAACACCATGTGCAGCGAGGTGGTACTCGGAAATGCGCCGCCAGTCTCATCGAATCGCGCGCTCGTGCGCGCACTGTCCCGTGATGGCAGGTGGGAAGGCATTGGCGCATACGTCAGCATCCCAATCCTCCACAACGACGGCAGTCTCTTCGGCACTCTGTGTGGCGCCGACCCGAGTGCGGGCGACTCCGCACTCGAGGACAACCTAGCCCTCCTCAATCTCCTGTGCCGACTTCTCGGAACCATTCTCGATGTCGACTATCAGCGCGCGCAGTCAGTCCGACTGGCCGAAACTGCGCAACTCGATGCCGAGACCGACCCGTTGACAGGTCTTCTCAATCGGCGCGGGTGGAATCGCATCCTCGAGGCCGAGCAAACTCGGTACCGCCAATTCGCCGATCCGGGAGCTATCATCATCGTCGATCTGGACGGCATGAAGACCATCAACGACGAACTCGGCCACGCCGCGGGCGACGAATACGTTCAAACGGCCGGCAAGATCTTGGCAGCGTGCGCGCACCCTGGTGCGGTGGTTTCACGGTTGGGCGGAGACGAGTTCGGAATCGCTCTGCCCGATACACAGCCGCGCGCCGTCGACTACCTGCTCGAGTGTTTGGAGAAGGCGTTCCGGAATGCCGACGTCTGTTGTTCGATCGGTCGAGCCGACTTTTCCATGACCCAAAGCCTTTCCGAGACTTGGGATACGGCCGATGCGGAGATGTACCGCCACAAGCGCTCGAAGCACTGATTCGACTCCTCCACGGCCGGTTGGCACCGCATCGGGGGGATCCCTTCGATGCGGTGCTCGGCCGTGTTCTGTTGTGCCTGAGGTTCGTTCTCAGGTTTTGAAGGTGGTGTTCGCTGGGCGCGGTTGCTGCTGCGGGTCGATCGAGGGTGGTGGGATGAACCAGGGTTTGTTGTCGACCCCGATGCGGATCGCCCATTTCCCGACGAACCCGGCTTTGCGGTGCATCAGCCGGTGATGTGAACGGCACAGCAGGACCAGGTTGTTCATCACCGTCGGCCCGCCGTTCGCCCAGTGCCGGATATGGTGCGCATCGGTCCAGGCGGGCACGCATGTGCAGCCCGGGAACGCGCAGCCTCTGTCGCGGGCAATCAACGCAGTCCGTTGTTCGGCGGTGACCAGCCTCTTTCCTGGTTGCGCATCCAAGGGCGCGCCGTGATCATCGAGCAGCACCGTGGACAGGAAACAATCACAGCCGAGGAGTCTGGTCTGCGACACCGAGAGCGGCCCCAGCCACGGCATGTGCCCGACATCAAGATCAGACACAGCCACTCCACCACCATCAGTTGGTGTGGCGGCGCAGTCCCGATGCTCCGCCAGATCCCGAGCATTGATGTGCACATTCACATGCGGACGCTGACCACCATCGGTGCCAGTCCTCGCGCAGTCCAGGTAACGCCGGATCAGTTCGGTGAACCCGTCCGCGGTCCGCTTCGCCGCCGACCGAGCATCGGGAGTCCCGTCCGGTGCCGGGGTCGGCATCGTCAGATTCGACAACGCCGACAACAACATTTCGCCGGTGAGGGCGTCGAAATCACCACGCACCACCACCCGGCCGTTCAAGGTCGAGGCGATCCGCAACTCATTGAGATCGACATCCTCGGCGGGCGGGATCTCATCGGACTCGAACAACCGCTCCAAGGTCGCGATCACGTTCCGCACCTTCGTGGTCGTCGCCTCCACCCCCGATGCCGCAGCCAACAACAAATCGATGCACTTCGGTAGCGCCTCCTCCGGCATCCCCTTCGGCGGTGACTCACAGAACGCCACGATCAACACGGCATGCTCGAAGGAGCAATCCCCGCCATCGAACCGAGCAGCCACCGCCGGAAACGGCCGCAAAGCTGCACCCAGGGCGGCGATCTTCTTCCCGTCCCGAACCTGCAGCATCGTGTTCGCCGCCAACCACGCACCCACACCGCGGCTCGCAATCACCTGATCATCCGGGCGCAACGACAACTCGTCCACCACCGCCACACGAACGGCTTCCAGGCGCAGAATCTCCGCACTCGCCGACACCGCAGCAGCGCGCAACTCAGCAGCAGTCAACCGCCACAACCGTCCGCGTAACCCCACCGCAGAACCAGACACCACGTCCGACAGACAAACACTCATTGAATCCCCCGATCCCCTCCCCAAATCATACTCGAACATGCGTTCGAGTCAATACCTCGCTACCAGCGCAAATAAGAGCAGGGAATAGTTCGACCGTCACACGCGTATTATTTGAGTAAGCAATACTTGCGGTCGCAAATAAATGGAGGGCGTCACCGATGACAACTGATGAACACGTACGTGGTCGTGTGTGGCGCGACCTCGTCGTCTCCCACAGCGTCATCCTCGGCAAGATGGAGGCGGACCTTCGAACCACCACCGGACTCACCCTTGGCCAGTACGACGTTCTGCTCCGACTGCACGAAGCTCCGGGAAACACGATCCGAATGGGCGATCTGGCCGAACTGGTCCTGGTCACCACCAGTGGCGTGACGCGCGTCGTCGATCGATTGGTCGAGGCCGGATTAGTGGAGCGCGTTAGACCGGACAACGATCGACGCGTCGTGACGGTATCGATGACGCCTGCGGGCAAGAAGACGCTTCGAAAAGCGTCCGCCATACACACGCGAGGGATCGCCGAATACTTCTCCGATCTCATTGAAACCGAGGAGCTTCCGGTACTCGAACGCTTCTTCTCCCGACTTGCCACACATCACACGAATCAAGGCGGCGCATGCGATGCGCACGTAGAACAGCTTTCCATCACCCCCACGAACAGATAGCGAGAAACAACATGGCTTTCGAATTGGGCGTCTACCATTTCGGTGAACTCACCCCAGACCCCACCACCGGCGCGATGATGAATCCCGGTGTCCACCTTCGTCATTTGGTGGAGCAGGCAACCGTTGCCGATCAGGTTGGACTCGATGTCTTCGGCGTCGGCGAGCACCATCGCACCGACTTCGCAGTCTCAGCCCCTGCCGTTGTGCTCGCGGCAATGGCTCAGGCTACCGACAACATCAAGCTGTCCAGCGCCGTAACCGTACTCAGTTCCGACGATCCCGTACGTGTGTTCCAACAGTTCGCGACAGTCGACCTGCTTTCCGAAGGCCGTGCCGAGATCATTGCCGGCCGAGGTTCGTACACGGAGTCATTTCCGCTCTTCGGGTACGACTTGTCCCAGTACAACGAACTCTTCGCCGAAAAGCTTGATCTACTACTGAAACTGCGCGACGAGAACCCGATCAACTGGGAAGGACAACTTCGCCCACCACTGATCGACGGTGACGTGACGCCCCGCCCGGACCGTCAGATTCCGGTGTGGATCGCAGTCGGAGGTACTCCGGCCTCTGTCGTCCGTGCCGCGAAACTAGGCCTGCCCCTCTCACTGGCCATCATCGGTGGAAGTTACCAACAGTTCGAACCGTTCGTCGATCTATACCGCAGGGCTGCAGCGGAGTTCGGACACGATCCGAAGAAACTGGCTGTCTCGATTGCTTCGCCAGGATTTGTCGATACCTCGAAGCAAACAGCACTCGACACGTCGTACCCGTACTTCCAGGCCGGGTGGATGCAGAATCATCATCAGCGCGGAAACGGAGTTCCCATGCCGCGCAGGGCATATGAAGCGCAGGCAACCACCGCGGGTGCGTTCTTCCTCGGCGGCCCGCAGGAAATCATCGACAAGACGATGGCGCAGTACGAACTGTTCCATCATGACCGGATCATGATCCAGATGGGGTTCGGCAACGTGCCACAGAGGGACATGCTGCGTGCGATCGAGATCCTCGGCACCGAAGTAGCCCCCGTTGTGCGTAAGGAAATCGAATCACTGAAGTCGTCCCAAAAATAGGAGTTTCGATGAGCACACCGCTCAAAATTGTTGCCGTTGTCGGCAACCTTCAAAAACCCTCCAAGACTCGTGCCCTCGTCGACCTGATCGTCGAAACCTTGGGAGACTTCGAGCAGATCGACACACGAGTTTTCGAGATCGTGGATCTGATTCCAGGTCTTGCATCTGCTCTGGATCGCGATCACGTCGACTCAGTGACCGCCGAAGCGCTGGCAGCAGTCGAGTCCGCCGATATCGTCATCGCGGCGTCACCGGTGTTCCGCGGTTCGTACACGGGAATGTTCAAGCATTTTTTCGATCTCGTCGACCAGTACGCGCTTGCCAACACTCCGGTGATTCTTGCCGCTACAGGTGGTAGCGACCGCCATGCTCTCGTGTTGGATCATGCCCTGCGGCCACTGTTCGCTTTCTTCCAAGCGCTGACCGCTCCGGTCGGAATCTATCTCAGCTCAGGTGATTTCGACGGAACGACCATCCTCAATCCCGAGGTATTCGAACGTATCGAGATGGCAGCAAAGGACGTCCTGCCGGTAGCGAGGATGCTCGCGGAGCGGCATCGAGTTGCGCTGACGTGAACGCCCCTCGTCTGCACAACAATGACCCGGAACCACCACCAGCGGTCACGACTGGCAATGCGGCTGATCCAGCACACTTACGCCGCTGATCCACATCGCATCACCGAACACCGTTTTTCAGTGATTCTTCAGCTCCATCGCAGTAGCGTCGAAAGGGCCACCTCATGTCAGGAGCCCCCATGACCACCCCGGATCAACCCACTGTCCAGCAATCCGTTCCTCAGCACCCGATTCGACCACCCGTCAATGCGGGCTGGGCAGTGGTCTCGCTGCTGTTCTTCTGGCCGCTTTCCTTCTCCGCTTTCACGCACGCCTTCAACGTGTATCCGCTGTGGGCTGACGGCGATGTGGCCGGGTCGCGGTATGCGTCCGATCGAGTGAAACGGCTCGGTCAGATCTCGCTGTGGATCGCAGGCGGCCTACTACTCCTGGTCTGCATCCTGTACGCGATTGCGGCAATCGTGTGGTTCGCCAACGGTGGCCACGATTACGGTCCGCGGCGTATGCGCTGAACAGCCACCCTGGACAACCACACCACCAGGACATCACCTCATCAATCGATCGACGAACGCCATGGTCTGGTCCATCGAAGCGACCGTCGTTTGACCGTGGCTGATTCCGGCGAGTTCTTGATACTCGAACTGCGTTCCCCGCGAACGCATGTCGACCAGTTGCGCCCAGGTAAGGGCGACAGGAACCGTTGTGTCCGACACGCTCTGCACCACGCGCAGTGGACGGTCGTAGCCGTCGACCGGCACCTGCATCATCTCGCGGAACAGGTCGTACATGCGCGGCGTCCATACCGACCGAGAAAACAACGAGCTCAACTGGATTCGTTCGGCTCGAATGTGTCGGCCGAGATCTCCGGCGCACAGTGTCCGAGCCTTTTCCATCCACTCGATCCCCTGCGGCGAGAGAACCTCGCGAATGTTCTCTTCGGGTCGTTGATCGTCGATCCCAGCCAGGACGTACAGCGCATATCCCACCAGCCCGGTGATACCGATGTCGGGAAACAGCGGGCCGCCCAACGGAAACAGCCCTTCCATGTGTGTGGGGCCTGCGACGACAACCGAGCCACGGAAATCCAATTCCGGTGCACGAGTGGTGGCATCGTGTCCCGCGAAGTACGCCGCATGACCACCTTCGGACAAACCCGCGACCATCCACCGCGGACTCAGCACATTGCCGTACAACTCGTGCGCGGCCCGCACGATGTCGACGGCATTCGCCCCGGCGGCATGTCCGTCGAGATAGGCCAGCACCCCGTCGGTACCAACTCCCGAGTAGTCGGTAGCGACCACCGCGTACCCCTGCTCCAACCAGCGTTCGATCGGTTCGATCTCGCCCGGACCGAATCCGGTCGACGAGGGTGCACACTGATCCGCACTGCCCAAAGTTCCGTGGGCATAGGAGATGACGGGCCAACCGCCCGCCGGTGGGGCGCCTTCCGGCAGAAACACGGACCCTGACGACTCTCCCCATCTGTCAGCGGTACGCAGAGTTCGATAGACGACCCGCTGCGTCTCACCGGCGCCGACCGGAAACACTGCGGCCGAGAGTTCGCCATAGGACTCCAGCGCGCCCGCGACTTCCGGTTCGTCCGCCGTCGCCACTGCAACACCTGACCCCCACCCGAGACCCGACCACAGAATGCTCGCCACCACGGCCGCAACAAAGGTTCTACCCGAACGACTCACCACGCCAACCCCTCCCGACCTGTGCAGAGCATGATGTCGATATGCAGATCATCATCACCGGTCACAGCCTGCCCGGACGTAAGTGTTCCGAAACCGCAACCTTCGAAGAGCGCAGCAACATCCACGTCGGCGTTCAGCGCCGAGGCAAGCCACACGAAATCCTCGACCTCGTACCGGGAGATACCGAGACAGTGCGATGGGAACTGACAGCGAGTCTGGAGCGAAAGTCCGGTGCCTGGGACTTACTCGGTCCATACATCCAGGGTCCACCTCGCGGACGCTTCATCTACCTGTCCTGGGTGACGGTATCCGATGACCAGACGTTCGAGATGTTTCGGCGCGCAAAGCTGATGCTCGACGCGATCCCCGAGCACATCGCCGAGGAGGCCGACGCTTCCGGCATGCTCCACGGAGACCTCGGCCTCACCGACGCCGCAGGTAAACCACTGTGTGCGGCTATCCGACCGCCGACGATCACATGGTCATCCTCGCCTTACTGAGCATCGTTCAGTAGTGTGGAGATCGAACACTTAGCCTGCCCGGTGGCCCCACACGATCGATACGGAGTCCGAACTGATGAGCACCGAACACCTCGATGTCCTGATCGTCGGCGCCGGCTTGTCCGGCATCGGTGCTGCGTATCGACTCCAGACCGAGCTTCCCGGCAAGTCGTACGCAATCCTCGAGGCCCGTGCGAACAGTGGCGGAACCTGGGACCTCTTCAAATACCCTGGCATCCGGTCGGATTCCGACATGTTCACGCTCGGCTACCCGTTTCGGCCGTGGACAGATGCCAAAGCAATCGCCGACGGTGATTCGATCCTCCGGTACGTGCGCGACACCGCGCGAGAGAACGGGATCGACAAGAAGATTCGGTACAACCGGAAGGTGACGGCCGCATCATGGTCGTCAGCTGACTCGACGTGGACGGTCACGGTCACGACCGGTGACGAAGATGAAACCCTGACCTGCAACTTCCTCTATCTGTGCAGTGGTTACTACAGCTACGAAGGCGGATACACCCCCGACTTCCCCGGACGTGAATCGTTTGCCGGCGAGGTTGTGCACCCGCAGTTCTGGCCCGAAGAACTCGATTACTCCGACAAGAAGGTCGTTGTGATCGGAAGCGGCGCCACCGCAGTCACTTTGGTCCCCACGATGTCACGGGACGCAAGCCAAGTCACGATGCTCCAGCGATCACCGACATACATTCTGGCTCTGCCGTCCAGCGACAAATTATCGGACACCATTCGCGCAGTACTGCCGAATCAACTCGCGCACAGCATCGCTCGATGGAAGAGCATCGTAGTGAACCTGAGTTTCTATCAACTGTGCCGGCGCAGTCCTGCGCGTGCAAAGCGGTTGCTGAACCTCGCGATCAGTCGCCAACTCCCGGAAGAGATCCCACTCGATCCTCACTTCACACCCACCTACGATCCCTGGGATCAACGCTTGTGCGTCGTACCGGACGGCGATTTGTTCAAAGCCCTCCGATCGGGCAAGGCCTCGATCGAGACCGATCGCATCGACACTTTCACCGAGACTGGAATTCGTCTCGCGTCAGGTCGCGAACTCGAAGCTGACATCATCGTCACTGCAACAGGATTGAAGATGGAAGCGTGCGGCGGGATGTCGATCGAAGTGGACGGCGAACCCGTCACCCTCGGTGATCGTTACGTCTACAAGGGCATGATGATCAGCGACGTACCGAACTTCGCGATGTGCGTCGGCTACACCAACGCCTCGTGGACTCTGCGAGCAGATCTCACGTCGATGTACGTCTGCCGACTGCTGACGGAGATGGACAAGCGCGGCTATTCGAAGTGCGTGCCGCACGCGAGCGAAGAGATGGACCAGCGGCCGATCCTGGACCTGGCGTCGGGGTACGTCATGCGTGCTGTGGAACAGTTCCCGAAGCAGGGATCGAAGTCACCGTGGAACATGCGTCAGAACTACATCCTTGATCGTCTTCACTCGACGTTCGGGAGCATCAACGACCACATGACGTTCTCGAAGGCGCCAGCTCGACAGTCGACACCGGTACCGAGCAAGAGTTGAGCGGACCACGAACAACCAGGTAGAGCAATCGGGCGAAGCCACCAATCGATCCGGCGACAAAGAACACACCCGAACCTGCGACTACTGCACAGAGCGCACCGAGAACGATGATCGCCGACGCCTCTACCATTCGACCGGCGGACTCCGATCCGAGAACGTGTATTTCATCAACTCCTTCGTCCATAAAACTATTTTCAGCCGACCGTCCAGCCGGTTTGTAGGGACTTTAGTCGCGAGTCGGATCAAAATGGACTCATAATTGCAGGTCAAGCGTTCAGTTGGCCATTCCGGCCGGATGATCTCCAGTCCGTTCCGTTGTGATGGTCGGCAACAGAGTGCTGGTCGAATACATGGACGATTCACGAATCGACACGGTCGTATCAAATCTCCGCGCCTCTCCACCCACTCTTACGCAGGGTGTGGCCCAGCAGCGTGACCACCAGTGAAAACATCGGCAGGGCAATGATCACCCTCGCGGCAAACACCCCCGATCTTCCCGGCCGCGTCCTTCGCAGCGACAAGATCAACGAACTCGCGCAGGCCTGACAGCTTGACCTCGAAAGACGAAACCGCGGGCGACGAGTTCCAACGCCACGGCCACCGAGCAAGTTTGTGCCAACAACAACCCTGCCAATACAAGAATTTGCACAGCACCGGCCTGAACGGCCGATCCCGTCGCGAGCAACACACCGACAAAGGCTCCGGGCAATGTCACGAGGCCGACGGTGCGCGTCTGGTCGACTCCAGGCAGCAGAGCATCGGAGGCAGCGGTGCGGGCTACCTCCCACCGCGCATCTCGTTGGGAAAATCCAAGGCTCAGTGCTGCTTCCACTTCCCCGTACCGGTCGTCGACGGCGTCGAGTCCGCGTTTGGCTGCCATCGATGTTGCAGTCATCGCGCCACCCAGAACAATGCCGCCGATCGGCACCAGAGCGACGCCTTGCAGCGGAACCACTCCGGACAGCAGCATCAGTGGCAGAACCACACCGATTCCCGACGCCAACGCGATGGTCAGCCAAACTCCGGACGTCCCCGCGTTCGAGCGTCGTGCCGCGGTGAAAGACGCTGCAACGAACATGCCGACGAGCACGAGGAGCGCCGACCAGATGTGGGCCAAGGCGGCGGCAAGGATCAACGAAATCGCAGCCAGCTGAAGAGCGCCACGAGCGAGGGCACCGGGGACCACCCGAACGCTACCGAGATAGGTGAATCGGTAGACGAGCGTGGCGACAAGTGCCATGACGATGCAGAGCACAGCCAGACGGATGCCGGAGTCGGCTATCGAAAGGCTCATGGGTCTCAGTGTTCCCTACGAGCCGAGTCCGATCCGAATTCGAGAACCGCTCAGAACACCCAACCGCGAAGGGCGACGAATCGCAGGCCACCGACAATTCCGCTCACGGCGATCACAAGCCCGGCTTGAAGAAGCCCGTCGGCGCCTGGGAGAAGGAAGCCGAGCGCACTGATGGCGGCAGAACTGGCGATCAACCCGACCAGTGCGAGTCCACCGCCTTCCCACTGCGCGGTGAACCAGTTGACGCGATCCGCGGCGTGGAAGGTGAGCCGGCGATGCAGCTCATTGGCCAGAATGGTGCTCAAGACCGCACCAACTGCGTTGGCGACCAGCGCTCCGTCACCGCGCAGCGCCAGAAAAGCGGCAAAGTACAAGATGTTGCTGGCTCCGCCGACGAGGGCAAAACGAACGAGCTGAGCAAAGGCGCCGTCGCCGGCAAGGGCGCGAAGCCTCGTTGCCGCGAAACCTGCACTCCGCGTACCCACCATCGAGATCGGATTGCTCCCGACCCAGATGTCAGACGTGCTCATATCGGCTTCTCTCATACGGACAATCGGAACCACACGTTCCGCTTAGTAATATAGCATTAACGGAATCGATCATTCCGCTTAGTGCCGTAGACTGTGAGGATGCCGACAACACACCCCGACGCTTCTCATGCGGGGACCTCGGCCGACTGCTCACAGCCGCGCCTTCGGTCCGACGCCAAGGCCAACCTCGAGCGCATCCTCAACTCCGCTCGCGAGGTGTTCGCTGCCCAAGGACTCGACGCCACGCTGGCGGACGTCGCGAAGCACGCCGGCGTCGGCGTCGGCACCGTCTATCGCCGGTTCGCCAGCAAGGACGAACTGATCCAGGCACTGTTCGACACGCGGTGTTCCGAGATCGAAACGATCGCCGCCACCGCCCGAGAGATGCCCGACGCCTGGGAAGGTCTTGTCTACTTTCTCGACGTGATCTCTCTGCGCATGGCAGACAACCGCGGATTCGGCGATCTCCTGATGGACGGACGCTTCACGTCCGACACCTTCGCTCGCGCGCGCGCCGGGATCGCTCGACACACTGCGGTACTTGTCAATCGAGCCAAGGAACAGGGCACCCTGCGCAGCGACTTCGAAGTCAACGACATTCCGCTTCTCATGCAGGTCGTCAAGATGGCCCAGAAGTTCGGTGGCGACGAGGCCCCTCAGGCTTACCGCCGCGCACTCGGGTTCATGATCGACGGACTCTGCGCGTCCCGCACCGACCATCGGGAACTGCCCGTGCCGGCGCTGTCCTCCGAGCAACTCGATCACGTCCTTCATCGGTTTCAGGCAACGCCCGGGAAGAACTGCTGAGTCGATTTCGGGGTCGACGCCATTGCGGCGTCGACCCCGAAATTTGCTGTCAGTGGGCGATTACCGGTTCACCTTCCGGCGAATCCGGAAGCAGTCCACTCCGAAGAACCAGTCCGGTCAAGACCGCACCGACCGCGAATATGCCTGCGGCCCAATAGAACGTCGTGGTGTAACTCTCGACGGCGGCCTGCGCCTGAGTCAGCGGATTCATCTCGCGGCCCACCAGGTAGTTGGTAGAAGCCGAGGCGGCAATCGTGCTGAGCAGTGCAGTTCCGATCGAGCCGCCCACCTGCTGCATCGTGTTGACCGTGGCAGATGCGACGCCGGCATCTTCGTGATGCACGCCTGAAGTTGCTCCCTGCATCGACGGGGCGAAAATGCTGCCCATGCCGAGTCCGGTGACGACGAGCCCCGGCAGAATGTGTACTGCATAGGTGCTGTCCACGGAAATCTGGGCCAGCAGCGTCATTCCGATCGCCGCGATGACCATTCCGCTCACGATCAGCACTCGCGGACCGACGCGCGGCAGCAAAACCGCTGTCGAAAGCGTTGCCGCTGTCACGATTCCGAACACCATCGGCATGAATGCGAGGCCGGTCATGATCGGGCTGTACCCGAGGATCAGCTGCATGTAGTACGTCAGGAACAGGAAGACTGCGAACATGCCTGCGCCGGAAAGGAAGATCGCCAGGTACGAGCCCGCCCGGATTCGGTCGAGGACCACCCGCAGCGGAAGAAGTGGGTGCTCGGACTTGGTCTGCCAGTAGATGAACGCCGCCATGAACACGACGCCGGCAACGAGCCACGAGATAGTGGGAGTTGCACTCCACCCGTCCGACTCGGCCTTCGAGAATCCGAAGACGATGCTGAACAAGCTGATCGACACCAGGATCGTTCCGGGGATGTCGAGTTTGGGTCGCGAGTCACTGGTGTGCGGCGCGAGCAACAGGACTGCACCGACCAGGGCGATCGCCGCGAAGAAGAGATTCACGAAGAGGCACCAGCGCCAGTCGACCCACTCGGTGAGTGCGCCGCCGAGCAGCAGTCCGATGGCGCCACCACCGCCGGCAACGGCACCGAAGATACCGAACGCCTTGGCACGCTCACCTGGATCCGTGAATGTCACGGACAGCAGCGACAGGGCTGCCGGGGCAAGGAGCGCACCGAATACGCCTTGGCCGGCACGAGCGGCAACAAGCATTTCGAAGTTGACGGCTGCGCCACCGATGGCGGAAGCGACTGCGAAGCCGATCAGGCCGACGATGAAAGTTCGCCTGCGCCCGAACAAGTCGCTCAATCGACCGCCGAGTAGCAGCAAACTGCCGAACGCCAATGCGTATGCCGTGATGATCCACTGGCGGTCCGAATCACCGAACTCCAGTGAGCGCTGCGCAGCAGGCAGCGCGATGTTGACGATGGTGGCATCCAAGACCACCATCAGCTGCGCAATTCCCAGAACCGCGAGAACCAGCCACCGCTTTGCGTGGTTGTCCCCTGAAGGCGCTGAGGACTGCTCGAATTCAGTCCGTTCAGCAATGTCTGACATAGTCCCTCGCCCAACCTATGCGGAGATGGCTTCTCCGGTTAGCAAAAACGCTACACGAAAACGGAGAGGCTGTCTCCACTTGGCGGGTAGAGTGGGGACATGAGTACCGCAATGGAGCGCCCCCTTCGCGCCGATGCTGCACGTAATCGGCAGTTGATCATCGACGCCGCACGTGAATTGTTCGCCGAAGAAGGGATCGACGTCACACTCGACGACGTCGCCCGGCGCGCGGGGGTCGGCGTCGGAACGGTCTATCGGCGGTTCGCCAGCAAAGAAGAATTGATCGACGGAGTCTTCCAGCAGAACTTCGCCGACATGGCAGCGGCCGCGGACGCGTCACTTGCCAATCCGGATCCGTGGGACGGACTTGTCACCTTTGCCGAATTCGCCTGCAGCCGTATGTCGGTCAACCGCGGACTCAAAGACGTCCTGAACGGAACCGACGAGGGATGCGAGCAAGTCGCATGCCAACGATCCATCATCGAACCGTCGGTCGAGAGGATCTTCTACCGGGCCCAGGAGGCCGGGATGCTGCGCACCGACGCCGTACCGACGGACCTGTTCGGCCTCATCTTCATGGTGGGCGCAGTCACCGAATTTGCTCAGCCCGTCAACCCGACCGTGTGGCGTCGATACCTCTCGGTAATGCTCGACGGCCTACGCACGGAGGGCCTGCACCGTGACGCACTGCCCCTTCCTCCACTGAGTTCGGAGGAATTGCACGAGGCCAAGCAATGCCTGAAAGACCGCCGCCGTTGAGCGGTTCGGTCAGATCTGCTCACGAGGAATGAAAATCCACATCACGATGTAGATCAGAAACTGCGGGCCGGGCAGCAGGCACGAGAGTACGAACAGCAAGCGGACAGTCGACGACTTCCAACCGAAGTACCGAGCGATTCCGGCGCACACCCCACCGAACATTGCTCCCGAGCGAGCGCGGGTGAGCTTGCGGGTATTCATCGGGGAGGTCATGTGTTGTTTCCTTTCAACGGAACTCGCGGTTCATCCGCGTCGACCTCCACTATCCGCTGCCGATCCACCTGTGCGCATCAGGCCATGGACCCATCTTTTCCGACGCGGTGTGTCCTCAGGTACGAGTCCGTCCCCGCGTCTGACTCAGGGTTCTCCCCCACACCCCGGCCTCGGACCTCAGCTTCGCACCTCAGCAGGGAAACATGCGTCGAAGCCGTTTCGGAGCCGCAAAAGGTTGCCAGTTGTCGACGTCCTGCGCCAGACGATCGGCAACGGTCCACAACGCCGACGGGTTGTGGGTCAACCCCATGTGACTGCCTTGCACCGCAATGCTTTCCGACAGGCCTGCCGAGGTTTCACAGCACGCTTGCCATGGAACGATACCGTCGTGCCTGGAGTAGACCGACGTGGCGGGAACAGAAATAGGCGATCCCTGTTCGGATTCGATGCCGTCTACCGGAGGCAGTATCGCATGATTGCCGGACAAACGAGCGTAGAGAGATCCGACTCTCGTCTGCTCCAGACTGGTGAGACCGAAAGGACTTCCGAGTGTCACTACTTGACGCACCGAATCCGGCAGGTCCCTCGCCAGCTTTCGAGCGTAGATACCGCCCAGACTCCAGCCGATCACCGACACCTTCTGCTCGTATCGATCTGCTACCTCGGCCAATGCGGCAGGCAGTCCGTCGACCACCGTCGCCGTCGGACCGGTGTTCAGACCCAGATTCCAACCGTGAACCCGGTAGCCGAGAAAGCTCAAGTATGTCCTCAAGGCGAGAGTCGAAACGTCCGAAGTCAGCAATCCGGGGAGAACGAGGACCGGATGCCCGTCCCCACGCGGCGATCGAAGCAACCACGGAGCCGCGAGAAGCAGTGAAGCGATGTCGACCAGTCCGCGCGTCGGCTCGCTCAGACACATCGCCAAGGATGGTGGCCCCGGAACGAGTGGGTCGACTTCACGAATCAGCGTCGATCGCTGCGCCCAATCGAATTCGGTCTCCGCGAAATCGATCGCCGAGACTTCCGCAACTACGGACACCTGAACTCCTGTCGGCCGGTGCCCTCGTCGGGGCGTGTGGTGGGGCGGTTCCGCGAGCTGTGTGCTCAACCCGCGGAGCCTTGTCCTCATCCACCACCGGTAGCGAACCAGGACCCGTTCTGCCCACAGATTCGTGACCAAAGGCCTCTCGACCACACGAACACTGTGTGATCCAGAACACTAGTTTTGGTTACGTTGCATCTACGTTGCGTAGATGTTTCGTCGCTACCAAGGAGAAGCTCGACAAGTCTTGTCAAGCACTGCGGCAGGCCGTTTCCTCCGGCAGAGCCGTCGGCGCTGCAGGTCCGAAGGGTCTGAGTGAAGTCACGCGGCCAATCGGTTTCGGCTCGATTGATCCCCTTTTCCAGTCGCTGCAACCAGCCTGGAAGCCATGATCGGTACAGACAGCGGTACCCAGATCCGACAGTTCGCATGCCGGATCTGTTTGTCGCGGCGTTTGTCGGCGCAGACATTCCCACCGATCCGCAAGACAGCTGTCAGCCTGAAGCCTCGAAAGTCCAGTTCCGGCAGTGGGTCAGGCGCCTACGGCGATGTGCCAGGCCTGGCGTCCCGGCGCGTGACTGATTTCCATTGGCGACCGGATCGGGGCAACGAGAACAGCAGCAGCACAACTACTCCAGCGAGCACGATACCGATCAGATTGACACCGAGCTGAGCCAGCGAACTCAGCACGACATTCCACTTACCTGCGAAGACCGCAACGACCGCCAATCCCGCAGCTGGCACCGTCGTCACCGAGATGAACACCCCCACCAGGACCGTAGAGGTAGAGGTGACCGTTGCCAGCATGCCAGCCGCTCCCGCCAGCAGTGCTACCACCAGTGAGAACGGCCCCACCTCGTAGATGAAGTCGAATGCGCGGGCGTTCTCGACATCGCCGATTCCGACCCAGCCCAGACGAATCCACAGCAAGGTAGCCAGGCCGGTGAGGGCCATCGCGGCCGGAAACGAGATCGCGAGGGTACGAATCGAATTTCGCACGAGATCTTTGTCTCGACGTACCAGACCCACTGAAAGCGCTGCCAGCGGCCGGAACTCCGGCCCCACCACCATTGCACCGACCAGGGTCAGCGGCGACGCCGTGGCAACACCGACTGCCGAGAGCAAAAACGCGATCACCAGGAAGGCCAGGAACGCCGGAGTCAGTCGGGCACCTTCGCGCACCTGACCGAGCAACTGCTCCCACACCACTGTCTCGTCGGGTCTTCTCGGGGCCGCAGTGTCCGCCCGTTCTGCGGAGAAGGACAGCATGGTTCCCGCCGGCTCGAACGAAATACCGCCAGCCCTCACCAGGTCCAGAGCAGTCAACGCGGCAAGCACGTCGTTCGCGCATGCGCGGGCTACATCGGCCTCGATCACATCTCCCGGCGGATCGACAGCGGCTCTGAGTGCGAGTGTCACATGAGTAGCCCCAGGTTCGGCGGCCAACATGTTCAGCACATCTCCGGTCCGCTCACTCGGCGAGATGACACGCAGATGCAGCACAGTATTGTCTCCTTCAGCCGGCGGTGGCCTCGGGTGCAGGCAGCATCGACGGCCGGTCCATCACCGGAAACCATAGCGGGCTCGGACATGTCTCAACACCGTGGATTCTCAGCGCTACGAGCCACACTCCCCCCGGCGCACATACATCTACGGCACTGCGTTAGTCGCTAGGGCGCTCACGCAGTCGCGGCGGTAGTCGGTCCAAGTTGATAGATCGCGTTATCGCGGAGGAGCGCCCACCACACGTTCAGTCTCCGCCTCCCAACGCAAGAACCGCCTGCGTATGACACTGCCCCTCGGCCCGTTTGCGGGTACAAAAAGCCTACGACTGAGCGTTGTGCCGGATACTGTGCTGCGCGGACAGATAGAAGGCCCGCAACAGCCTGCGGTCGTACCTGCGCGGCCGGCGCAGATTTCCACTGACTCGGCCCGAATCTCGCGGCACAGGCGCTAGACCCTGAGATGCCGGCCAATCTGTCTGCGCTTCCGAACGCAGACACGTCACCACCCGTGGCGGCGACATCTGCCCAGCCACCCGCACCAGCTACCCGTTTGCGGCCTCGACCGCGGCGTCGTCAATCCGAGAGGCGTTGTATGCCTTCTTGTTCCGGAACCACACTTCCGACTTCGTCCGGCCGAATTTTCGAAGTCCGTCAGGCGATTGATAGGTCGAGTCGTCGAGAACACCGGGCGGCCGTTCTCCTTCAGCCATGTGAACAGCAGCACAAAAAGAGCCATATCCGGCGTCCCAGGCAGCCCCGAACCGACAAATGTTCGGCCAGTATCGCCCGGGAAAAACGGTAAGGAAATAACAACTGGCAGAAACAGGACCCGCGCAGTCGCTGAACTGCCGTTCGAGCTAGCGCTCAGTTCGAGCAACTCTCGGGTGGCAGATTTTCGGTGGCCCACGTTGTCAGTTCACTGAGAGCGGGGAGCAGCGCCTGCCCCGACGCTGTGAGTTCGTACTCCACGGCGATGGGCGGACCTGCATCGACGCTCCTCGTCACCAGGCCTGCCCCTGCCAACTCCGTCAGGCGTTCCGAGAGCACCGAATCACTGATCCCACCCACCGCGCGCTTGAGTTCGGAGAATCCCGCCGGCCCGTTCAGCAGCGTGCCGAGAATGACGCCGTTCCACCGTTTGCCCAGGAAGCCGAACGCGCGGGCCAGAGCCCCGTCACATGCGCGGGGCTCGTGTCCCGCTTCGCTCTTGCTTGCCACCCCACCATCCTAGCCACAGTGCTAACGTATCCGTAGGCACTATTTTTTTACTAGCAACTAGCTTTACCGGGTGATGCTCGGTCGAGCTACCACGGAACGGAAACCCCCGATGTCTCTCGACGCAGCCACCCCATTCACCGCCCAGCAACTCGACGAAGCCGGCCGCGAGCTCCTCTTCACTGCGGCTCGCACCGCCAACTCCTTCTCGAACGAACCTGTGACCGACGACGAACTGACTGCGATCTGGGAGCTCGCGAAGTGGGCACCGACCGCGGCCAACACCAATCCGCTACGTGTGCTGTTCGTCCGTACCGAGGAAGGCAAAGCACGCCTCGTCGAGCACATGGCAGACGGCAACAAAGCCAAGACCGAGGCCGCTCCTGCAGTTGCCGTACTGGCGGTGGACACCGAGTTCTACAAGCACATCCCCAACCTGTTCCCCATTCGCCCGGAGATGAAGGACTACTTCGAATCCGACGAGGCTGCCGCCAGTTCGACGAGTCGGTTCAATGCCGCACTTCAGGCCGGCTATGTGATCCTCGCGATTCGCGCACAGGGTCTGGTCGCCGGCCCGATGGCCGGGTTCGACGCCGACGGCATCGACGGCGAATTCTTCGCAGACGGACGTTTCAAGACGATCCTCGTGGTGAACATCGGCCATCCCGGTGAGAACCCCTGGTTCGATCGTCTGCCGCGCCTCTCCGATGAGGATGCGCTCAGCTGGGCCTGAGGCCAATTCGGACAAATCAAGCAATGCGGGAGAGTTCTGCGGAACTCTCCCGCTTTGCCATCTCCAGCGCGTTTCAACTCTGCTCGCAGTGGGTACATACCCGCGTCTCGCAAAATCTCACGTCCAGAACAACATCCGACACGCTGCAATCGGAATTAGTTGCAGTATCTCAGTTTTTGGACGACAGTCGAGGGAAACCCCTCGGCCTACGGAGGCTGTGGGGAAAGCCCTTGTGCGCCGGTCGGTGTCGAGGGAAGACGTTCGAGCGAGCAGAAGTCCGAAGAAAGTGGGTTCGGAAATATGGGCGCGCTATGGGATTTTGTCGTTGCACGACGACAACAGTTGTTGACCGACTCGTACCTTCATGTTTCAGCAGTTATCCAGTCCGTGATCATCGCGACGATCGCCGCCGTGATCATCGGCATTCTCGTCTACCGGAGCCCGGCGGGATCCTCCATCGCTACGGCGTTGGCCAGCACGATCCTGACGGTTCCTTCATTCGCCCTCCTCGGACTGCTCATTCCGATTCTCGGTCTCGGCGTCGCTCCCACGATCACCGCGTTGATCTTGTATGCCCTGCTCCCGATCATTCGGAACACGATCATCGGTCTGGATGCAGTCAACCCGGCGATCACGGACGCAGCCCGCGGTGTCGGAATGAATCGCATGCACGTACTGAGTCGAATCGAGCTACCGATCGCGTGGCCGTCGATCCTCACCGGCATGCGGGTCAGTACACAGATGCTCATGGGCATCCTCGCCATCGCGGCGTACGCCAAAGGCCCTGGTCTGGGAAACCTGATCTTCTCCGGACTCTCGCGTGTCGGTAGCCCGAATGCTGTTCCGCAAGCGCTGGTCGGCACCGTACTGATCGTCATTCTCGCTCTGATTCTCGACGGAATCTACGTCGTCATCGGTCGTCTCACTACTTCGAAGGGGCTGCAATGACTGAAACCATTCCGTCTGACGTATCCACAGATCAGAAGGTATCCGGGGTCGAGATCGTCCTGGAGTCCGTCACCAAGCGGTACCCGGGCCAGAAAGCTGCAGCGGTGGACAATGTTTCGCTGACTGTTCCGGCTGGTGAGATCGTGGTCTTCGTCGGACCTTCGGGTTGCGGCAAAACAACGACGATGCGCATGATCAACCGCCTGATCGAACCTACCTCCGGCAAGATCACCATCGACGGCAAGGACGCGCTGTCGATCGACCCGGACAAGCTCCGCCGTGGCATCGGGTACTCGATCCAGCAGGCAGGCTTGTTCCCGCACTTCACGATTGCGAAGAACGTCGCGACTGTCCCGGGTCTGATCGGTTGGGACAAGAAACGTATCGCAGCGCGCACCGACGAGATGCTCGACCTCGTAGGCCTCGATCCCGATACCTATCGCGACCGCTACCCTCGCCAATTGTCCGGCGGGCAGCAACAGCGTGTGGGCGTGGCGCGGGCGCTGGCTGCCGATCCTCCGGTGCTGTTGATGGACGAACCTTTCGGTGCCGTCGATCCGATCACCCGCGGCCTGCTCCAGGACGAACTGATGCGTCTGCAGTCGGAGTTGGGTAAGACCATCGTCTTCGTCACGCACGATTTCAACGAGGCAGTCAAACTCGGTGACCGTATTGCCGTGCTGGGCAATCAGTCCAGCATCATGCAGTACGACACTCCGGAAGCGATTCTCGCCAATCCCGCAAACGACATGGTCGCCGGATTTGTCGGGGCGGACGCCTCGCTCAAGCAGCTGACCCTGACACGCGTGCGCCAGATCAAACTCAAGCAGTGCCTCACCGCCCGCGAAACCGATTCGGTCGATGATTTGAGAACCGCACTCGCAGCGCGTAAGTGGAAGTGGGCCCTGATTCTCGATCAGCGCGGACGGCCGCTTCGCTGGGTCTCGCCCGGCCACCTCGCCCATGCGTCGACTCTTCGAGGTGTCGGTAACGAGATCGGCGAAGCCGTGTCCATCCAGTCCACCCTGCAGGATGCTTTGGAAGCTCTTCTCGCAGAGAGCAATGCGTCCACCGTGGTCACCGGACGGCGTGGCGAGTACGTCGGTCTCATCACCATCGACACACTGGTCAGCCATCTTTCCGAAATGCGCGAGGAGCATGCGCACGACCACGACGAAGAGCCAGACACCGAGAACGTCGAGGGTTGAACATGACTGCCACGACAGAGGAGCGCGTCTCCGCGCCTGAGATGGAACCGGACGCCCCCGATCTGGGTGCGGCCGAGAACGCCGCCACGCGCCGTGCGGAACGGATGCGACTGTATGTGCAGCCGGTCATCGTCCTGATCCTGGTTGCGGGCGTGTTGATCTGGGCATTCAGCCGAGATCTCAACGCGACGCAGAAGGCGAGCATCAACCTCGACAACATCGTCACTCTGACCTGGCAGCACGTACTGATCACCGCCGCCGTGGTCATCATCGTCGTCGCCATCGCGGTTCCACTCGGAACCCTGCTGACCAGGCCGAAATTCACCCGCCTGGCACCGTTCTTCGTGGGAATAGCCAACATCGGAGCCGCAGCGCCTGCCATCGGCCTGCTCGTGCTGTTCTATCTCGCGACAAGAACGACCGGCTTCTGGATCGGCGTGTTTCCCATTGCGTTCTATTCGTTGCTTCCGGTGCTGCGCAACACCATCCTCGGCTACCAGCAAGTGGACAAGACCTTGATCGATGCGGGGCGCGGGCAGGGAATGTCTTCGCTCACGGTCCTACGTCAACTCGAGTTCCCGATGGCCGTCCCGTACATCCTTGCAGGACTGCGTACTTCGCTCGTTCTGGCCGTCGGTACCGCGACGCTGTGCTTCCTGGTCAGTGCCGGCGGACTCGGCATTCTGATCGACACCGGATACAAGCTCCGCGACAACGTCACCCTCGTGGTCGGTGCCGTACTGGCGGTGTCGCTGGCCTTGCTGATCGACTGGCTCGGCGCGCTCGCCGAAACTTATCTCGGGCCCAAGGGATTGCGATGACCAAGACTTCGATCACCAGAACGTGGGGCTGGAAACTCGCGGTTGCCACGATCGGCCTCACACTTGTCGCTTCGTGTGGTCTCGAGTCCGGTGGCGCACTGCCCCTGGCCGTCGGCCCCGGCAGCATCGAGCCGGTTCCGGAGCTCGAGGGTGTGAAGATGACCGTCGGCTCCAAGGACTTCACCGAGCAGATCGTGCTCGGGTACGTCATCGAATTCGCGATGGCCGCTGCGGGCGCGGATGTTCGAGACCTCACGAACATCCAGGGCTCGAACAGCACCCGTGACGCACAGTTGAACGGCCAGATCGATCTTGCGTACGAATACACCGGAACCGGCTGGATCAACTACCTCGGCAACGAGACACCGCTTCCCGATTCGCAGGCGCAGTTCGAGGCCGTCCGCGATGCGGACCTTGCTGCGAACGACATGGTGTGGACCGATCCGGCGCCGATGAACAATACGTATGCATTGGCGATGAGCAAGGAGACCGCTGAGAAGACCGGTGTCAAGACCGTTTCCGACTACGCGAAGTTGGTCGAATCCGATCCCGGAGCTGCGGTGACGTGCGTCGAGACCGAGTTCAACGTCCGCCAGGACGGATATCCCGGCCTGGCAGCGAAATACGGTTTCGACGCCTCTCGTGCCCAACGCCAGATCCTGCAGACCGGCATCATCTACCAGGCGACAGCCGATGGCGATCAGTGCAAGTTCGGCGAGGTGTTCACCACCGACGGTCGCATCATCGCACTCGATCTCGTTCTGCTCGACGACGATCTCCAGTTCTTCCCGAAATACAATCCGGCACTGGTAATGAAAAAGGACTTCGCGGAAGCACATCCGCAGGTAGCAGAAGTCATGGCACCGATCTCGGAGCGACTGACCAACGAGGTGATGACCGAACTCAACCGGCAGGTCGACGTCGACGGCAAGGAGCCGGCGGACGTGGCCCGCGACTGGCTGGTCTCGGAAGGCTTTGTCACCGCGCAGTGATCGGCTGACCGCAACCCAGCCGAGTAGTTACCGCTTGCGTCCGACGCAGAACACTCGCCGGAACGGAAAGAGCGTTCCGGCGGCTGTTGCGGGGTAGGCCTCCCGCAGCAGATCGGAATACTGACGCTCGAACTCCGGAGCGTCAGCTTCGCCGAGAACGTCGAGCACGGGCCGTAACCCCGTCCCCCGTACCCATCCGAGCACCGGGTCGGCACCTGCCAGCACGTGTACGTACGTCGTCTCCCAGGCGTCGACGTCGAATCCGTGTTCTTGGAGACGCTGCGCGTACTGAACTGGACTGTCGACGCCTTCCGGGCCGCGTAGGACGCCACCCAGTCGCTCACTCCATTCCGCTGATTCCGCGAGATCTCGCATGAGCGCATGGGACGGAGCATCGAAGTTACCCGGCACCTGCCACGCCAGCCACGATCCGGATTCCAGGGTGTCCGCCCACTGGTCGATCAGCTCGCGATGGCTCGGAACCCACTGCAATGCAGCGTTACTGACGACCACGTCGTAACCGGTGGCGTCGAAGGACATGATGTCCCCCAACTCGACGGTGACGTTTCCCGGTAGGTCTGTAGGGGCCTGCGCGACCATTTCGGGAGACGAGTCGAATCCGGATACCGAGGCGTCCGGCCATCTTTCCCCGAGCATCGCGGTCAGGGTGCCTGATCCGCAGCCGAGGTCGGCTACCCGCGTCGGGTCTTCGGTGGCCACCCGTGACACCAGGTCCACGAACGGGCGTGACCGCTCACCCGAATAGCGGCCGTACACTTCGGGATTCCACGTGACAGTGCGCATGAACCCATCCTGCACCCTGTTCCTGAGAATTGCCGCCCGTCAGATCTCGCTCTTCACGATCCGGCCTTTCGAAAATCACCGACGCGGCACCACGGTGGACAGTACGTTCGGCAACCTCGACCAGTCCGCGGTGATGTAACTTGCGTGCTGCCCGGCCAACAGGTCGAGACGCTCGCTCGCCTCGGTTTCGGTGGCATGGGTTCCGTCGATCTGCGGAGCGACCTTGTGCGCGTCGGTCATGACGAGCAGGTAGCCGCGATCGTGGTACCAACTCGGATCCACGACTCCGGCGGTGTAGTCGAGAGCGTCACCGTCGAAAATCACGAACCACGGACGGATCCCCGGGTCGGTATAGCGGTCGAGACGTGGGTCTCCCGGTGATGCACGGTGAACAGCGGGAAAGGCGGCGCCGAGTTCGACGAGCCCGGCGGAGGACAGATCTCGCAGGTGCGTCGCATACTGCCGGTCCGTCCACTCCGTATCGAGAGGGTTTCCCTCCTCGATCGTTCCCGGTATCAGCTCGAACAGAAATTTCCCGGTCATTTCGGAATTGCTCGGCCATCCACGCTCGGTGACGGCGGCATCCGGGGTGGAGTAGGACTCCCCCATCAAATCGGCCGGCGTGAAAACCGCGTCTCCGAGTGTCCCGAGAATCAGGGCGTCGAGATCCGCGGGCCCACGTCCGTACCCGGCAGTGAACCCGTCCTTGATTTCCAACTTGATCATGACCGGCGGGTGCTCGGGATTGGCCTCGTGCCACGCCCGCATATCTGCCAGGCATCCACGGAATCCCTGATCTCGTAGACCGCTTCGCAACCCGGATGCGTCCTGAGCGCCGACGCAGTTGCTCTCGCTCGCCACCGGATTCATGTGCGACACACGCCAGTCCGGACCGCCCCCGTTGGTCCACAGGTCCAGCTCGAGCAACGACGCCCCGGAATCCAAAGCGTCGGCGAAGTACGGAAACGTCGCCTTCTCGTAGGAATTGTGGACCCCGACTGACGTGGTCTCGGAAAACGAGCGCACTTGGTTCGTAGTCGTTTCGGCGCCGGCAGAGGGCGCCGAGACGACCGCCACGAACGCACTCATACCGGCTACCAGGATTGCTCGCATGTTCGACACTCTCGCAGAAATCACCCCACGGCAGGATGGAATCGTCAGAGTTAACTGGACAATCGTCTAGATTGCACCGGAGTGGGGCATGATTTCAGGCGGTGGGTAAGGGCAATTGTCAGGCCCATAGCATCAGTGCCGGAACTGATCCGAGTCAGAGCACTCGCCGCACACTCGCAGGAGGAATCGCATGCAGCTGACTCAATTCGTTCACCGATCCCTACGAGCGTCGCCCGAAGCGGTGATGACGATCTCCGACGGCCGAGTGCGCACGTCTCGCGAATCGGTCGACCGGATCAAGAGGCTCGCGGGCGGGCTGCAGACGTTAGGCCTGCGCACCGGTGACAGAGTCGCGATCTTGGCATCGAACTCCGACTACTACCACGAGGCGCTCCTGGCCTGCTGGTGGTTCGGAGCAGTGGCCAGTCCGGTCAATTCTCGCTGGAGCACGGCGGAAATCAGGTACGCCCTGGAAGATTCAGGGTCGACGGTATTACTCGTGGACGAGAATTTTGCTTCCGTCGGATCTACCCTTCGCGAGGCGTGTCCAGGCCTGACCACTGTCGTCTACTGCGGCAACGACCGAGTTCCGGACGGAATGCTCGACTACGAACAGGTGATCGCGGAGGCGATTCCGGTCGACGATCTGCGCGTCGGCGGCGACACGCTTGCACTACTCCTCTACACCGGCGGGACCACCGGAGTGCCGAAGGGCGTGATGATCAGCCATCAAGCGCTGATGACCTCGGCGCTGGGCACTCTCGCGGCAGGCGGCGTGGCAATCAGCAACGGAACGAACCTCGCGGTGAACCCTCTGTTTCACATTGCCGGGATCGTCGGATGGTTGGCTCAGTCGCTGATGGGTGGAACCCAGGTCTTCGTAGCGAACTTCAGCCCACGGACGTTCCTCGAGGCCGTGGACCGCTATCGCCCGACAACCGTGGGTCTGGTGCCGACAATGCTCCAGATGTTGGTCGCCCACAAAAACGAAACGGGCGAAGACGCAACCACCTACGATCTGTCCAGCGTCAGGATCCTGAGATACGGCGCCTCGCCCATATCTCCGACGCTTCTCGGGCAGGTCATGCAAATGTTCCCCAACAGTTCCTTCGCTCAGGGCTACGGGATGACTGAAACCGCGCACATCAGCATGCTGAGTCCAGCCGATCACCTCGAAGGTGGTGATCTCCTCCGCAGCGCTGGTCGCGCGCTCCCTCATTGCGAGGTGAAAATCGTCGATCCGGCCGGCTCGGAACTCCCACCCGGCAAGGTGGGCGAAATCGTCACGTTCGGCAGCCACGTCATGCTCGGATACTGGAACAAACCGAAGGAGACCGCAGAAGTGCTCCGCGACGGGTGGATGCATACCGGCGACGCCGGATACCTCGACGCCCGCGGTTACCTGTTCATCGTCGATCGCATCAAGGACATGATCGTCACCGGTGGCGAGAACGTCTACTCCACCGAGGTCGAAAATGCTCTGGCACAACACGAATCCGTCGCGGCCTGTTCCGTGATCGGTCTGCCCGATGCCCAGTGGGGCGAGCGTGTCCATGCCGTGGTCGTCCTTCGGCATGGTTTCGACGCCGACGCCGACGAACTGCGCGCTCACGTGAAAACGCTGATAGCCGGATACAAATCTCCGCGCACTTTCCAATTCGTCGATGCATTGCCGCTGTCGGCAGCAGGCAAGGTGCTGAAGCGCGATCTTCGTTGCAACGCAACGTAATCCTTTACGACGGTCAGGATTACAGCTTCAATGTCGGTTCTGGGTCGGTGATCAAGCGGTGCAGTGACGGCGACGCCGCTACGGCCTCTCCTAGTTGCGTCGCACTCGCGATTTCGTCGCCGAACTCCGATCGCCAGGCGTGCAGTCGACGCGTCAGTTGTTGCAATCGGTATTCGCGGGTCATGCCGATTGCACCGTGTGCCTGGTGGGCGGCGCGGACGCTCACGAGCGCATTCTGCGAAACCACCAATTTGGTTGCGCTCACTTCGAAGTCGGCGTCGCCTCTGATGAGTGCATGTGCAGTGCGATCGACGGCCAGCGTGGACATCGAAGCCATCTGAGCAAGCGTCACGATATGCTGCTGGACTGCTTGAAACTGCGCGACGGGCCTACCGAATTGCACCCGGTCGGACACATAGCGCCGGGTCAACGTCGACGCCGACTCCATCGCTCCCGACATCTGCACCGAGCGCAAGAACGCGCCGAGCTTGCTGAGAATCCGGGCATCGACCGGGTTGTCGCCGTCAATGGTCCGCGCTTCGGAGAACGTCAGGCTCTCACGCGGTTGCCCCGCAAGATCCGTCCCGCCACCGATCTCGGCGTCGGAGATGTCAAGGAGTACGACGCGATCACCGAGAACTGCTGCCAGCACTGATGCGGCACTACCCCACGGCACGTCGTGAAAGGTTCCCGACAGGAAACCGTCGTCGGTCCGGCGCACATCGTCGCGCGGCGAACCCGGGGCGACCGTTGCGATTCCGGAGGGCACGGGTAACCCGCCCGCTGTTGCCAGCCTGCCCGCGAGGTACGTCTCGGCGAGCGGCAGCGGCGCAGCGTGCCTCGCCGCCGCGCGCTGGACAGTCACGGCGTCGAGGAGCGAGCCACCGGAACCACCAACCGATTCGGGAAGACCGACCAGAGGTAACCCTAGTTCGACTGCCGCGCTCCATAATCCGGCGGGCAGACCGCCGATCTCCGCCCGCGCTACCACCTCGGTGCCGGACTTCTCGGCGAAAAATTGCTCGACCATCGATTCGAGGTCGGCGTCGAATGTGTTCGCGTTGATCTGTGACCCCGAATTCATCGGTCCAACCCTTTCATGATCACGGTGCGGAGAATTTCGTTGGTACCGCCGCGAATCGACCACGACGGCGCCACCAGCACGGCCCGGGCGAGCAGCGACTCGTACGGATCGTCGGATGCAAGGTCCGGAGCCCGGCCGAGGTGCCGCGCGACGGTCGCAACACAGTCCTGTTCGAAGCGTGTTGCCATCTCCTTGATCAGCGCGGCCTCCGTGACCGGCGAGCGACCGGCGTCGACCATCCGTGCGATGGACAGCGACATCCCGCGAAAAGCCCAGCAGCGTGCGGTAATCGAGCCCAGATCGGCGAGGGCAGCTGGACCGCCTTGCGCTGCTTGGTTGGCCGCGAAGTTCTCGAGGACCGGCATCAGCGACATCCAACGGTCGACGCCACCTCGCTCGAGTGCGAGTTCACCGGTGTTTTGTCCCCAGCCCGCTCCGACGTCTCCGAGGCGACGCGAATCCGGCACGAAAACATCCTGGAACGACACCTCGCAGAAGTCCTCACTACCGTCGATGAACGGAATGGGTGAGACGGTCAGGCCCTCGCTGTCGCGATCGACGATCAGCTGAGTGAGTCCGTTGTGCTTGTCTGCCGAGGTTCGAAGCAGGGCGAGTATGTGTGTGGCATGGAAGGCGCCGGTGGTCCAGATCTTGGTGCCGTTGACTTTCCAGCCACCATCGACACGTTCGGCGCGAGTGCGCACCGATGCCAGGTCCGAACCCGAGTCGGGCTCACTCATCCCGATCGAGAACGAGAACTCACCGCTCGCGATACCGGGAAGGAAGTACCGCTTCTGTTCTTCCGTGCCGTTGGCGGCGATGCTCGGACCCGATTGTCTGTCTCCGATCCAGTGATAGCCGACCGGCGCTCCCCGCGCGAGAAGTTCTTCGACGACGACCAATCGATCCACTGCTGACCGTCCGCCCCCGCCGTATTCCTTCGGCAGCGACATGCCGAGCCACCCACGTCGACCCAGATCTCGCGAGAACACCGGATCCACCGCCCCGGCCATCCCGAGTCCGAGCGAGTAGGTACCGGGGGTGAGTCGCTTGTCGAGGTACTCCCGCACTTCAGCCTGAAGAGCAAGCTCCTCGATCGTCAGTTCTGTTGCGTCGAAACGCATGACGTCTCCGATCAGTTTCGTGAGTCGATCCGCCGCCCGTGGCGCTTACCCGAATTTTTCATGCGCCCAGCAGCAGGGCGCAGCCGATCTCGAAGAGTCTGTCCGACAGGTCGTCGCGACGGCGAAGCCGGCCGATTCGGACGGCGTTCTCCACAACTGTCAAAGTGGCATTGACGGTGATCCTGGCGGTGGCGGACTCGAGGCCCGGACGGACTTCTTCGAGCATCTTGACCCATAGCGCGACGTACTCACGTTGATTCTGTTCACACGTGCGGCGGAACTTGTCCGGTAATTGGTCGAGTTCGCTGATCAACAACCCGATCAAATGACGCTCGTTGATCGCGAAATCGATATGTGCGGCAAGCAATCCGGACAGCGCGTCCTCCGGGCCGGTTGCGGTGCCGAGAGCCTGCGCAACGCCGAGCCGGCGACGCTCGCCGCCCCTCGAGACCGCGGAGATCAGCAGGTCGATCTTGGCATCGAAGTGGTTGTACACATTCGGGCCTGTCGTTCCTGCAGCCTCACCGATGTCCTCGGTATTGACTGCCTGATATCCACGCTCGTCGAACAGCCGAATTGCTTCGGTCAACAAGAGTTCACGTCTGGGTATCACAACGGGCAGGTGACCTGTTGCCGCCACGACTTTCACTTCTGAACGACCCAGTTCCGTGTAGGCAGCGCGGTCTGCCAACTCGACAAGCAGCAGTTCCATCTGACGCCTCGGCAAGGACACTCGATGCGAAGACACACTGTTGAAGACTGCGATGACAGCCCAGGCGAGCAGATAGCTGTCTTCCTCGTCGAGGTCGGGACGCTCAATTCGGATCAGCGCTGCATCGCGCGAAGCTGCACTCTTGAGGGTCGAACGCATTTCCTCACGTTGCTCGTCAGGCAGATAGCGTGCCTCTCGCTGCCACAGGAGCGACAGACCCCGACGTTTGGACACCGATGCCGCAAGTTCGGTGATCAGTGTTTTCAGATCCTCGGCACCTGCGACCCGATCGTAGAGCGATTCGATGCCTGCGTTGACCGCGGCGTAGAGGAGATCCGGCTTGTTCTTGAAGTGCCTATAGAGCGCAGGTGCCGTGATTCCGACTGCAGCAGCCACCTGAGCGACAGACACGTTGTGATAACCGTGCTCACGGAAAAGCTCACCTGCAGCCGCAAGAATCTGCTGCTTACGGTCGCGGGGCCTGCGTACGACCATCGTGACTCTCTCCTTCGCGGCAGCGGACAAGCTCAGAGTACCGAGCCGAGAGATGAAGCAATGAACCGAACCGTCTACAGCAGCGACGATCCGATGCACCGTTCACGAACACGGAATCCCGCTCAGGAGTAGATGAACGACTCGACCATCCCTCGTTCGACGGCCCTGTCTGCAAGAGGCCACGCCAACAGCATCAACACGATCCGAACCACCCACTGCGACTCTTGACCTTCAGGATCCAATCCTGCAAGTTCCAGTGCAGTACGCGGGAGCAACGGCGAGGACACGAGATACTCGTCGATTCCGTTGGCCCGCGCTGCCGCAAGGCCGTGGCTCATGGCAGCGTCGGATCTGATCGCGTCGACGGCGACGAGGATCGACTCCACGATGCGCTCGTCGCCGTGCAGTGATTCGACGGCAGTCGCGACCTGGCTCGCCACGGATGCCGCGCCTCGTGACAACAACCCCTCGCGGATCGCGGACTTGCCACCTACGTAGCGGTAGAGCGTTGCCCTCGAACAGCCTGCGCGGGCAGCGACGTCGTCGGCGTTGAACCGATCGAATCCCTGTTCTCGAATCAGCTCTGCCGCAGCCGCGAAGATGCGCTCGGTTGCGAGTTCACGGCGGTTACCGCCGGCCAACCAGTCGGCGGCGCGGCGCTCGTTTGCACCGGTCACTCTCCGTCACCTCGTCTCACTCTGAGACAGATTCAATCAGAGATCTCTATGCCAAGGAAGGCGGTGAGCCTCTGACCTGGGGGGAAGCATGGAAGGCTCAACGTGCGTGAGATTTTCTCAAAATGCCAGTTCAGAGGCATTTTCCACCTGTTGACTTCTCCTTCCTGGCCGTGAAATCTTCCCTTCGTGACACCATCGACGCTCGACATCAACCCTTTCCTGCCGTCGAACATCGACGACCCGTACCCGCTATACGACGTACTCCGGCGCGAGCACCCCGTGTACCGCATTCCTGATACCGACTTCTATCTGGTGTCCACGTGGGAATTGGTCACCGAAGCCGTTTCCCGTACCGACGACTTCTCTAACAACCTCACCGGCGTGCTGGTTCGTACACCGGACGGTTCGGCCGTGACCTTCGACATGAACGGCGGCGGCCAAGCTGTTCACGTTCTCGCGACTGCCGACGAGCCCGACCATCAACACCAGCGCAAACTTGTCTTGCCGACACTGGTCGCCAAACGTATACGAGCACTCGAGCCGGTGATGACCGAGTACACGCAGCAGTTGTGGGACAACGGCTTCGACGGTCGACGGATCGAATGGGTCACGTCGGTAGCGGACACGCTGCCGCTGCAGATGGTTGCCACGCTGATCGGCCTGCCGGCACACGACGTCCCCCAATTGCTGGCGTGGTCGTACGACAGCACCGAACTTCTCAGCGGCATCGTGACGTCGGAGCGTTTGACAGGCGTCGTCACCTCGGCGGCCGAACTCACCGGGTACCTCTACAGCAAGTTTCGTGACGCACGGGCTCACCCTGTGGATGATCTACTCGGAGACCTCGTCCGTTGCTGTGACGCAGGCGAACTCAGCGAAGACGTGGCCGTGCTGATGTTGGTGCAACTCGTCGGTGCGGGTGGCGAATCGACCGCCGGACTGATCGCCAACTCTGCACGGTTGCTCGCCGAGCGCCCTGAGATTCAGACGCAGCTGCGCGAGGACCCTCTACTCGTGGGCGCGTTCCTGGAAGAAACGCTCAGACTCGAGTCACCCTTTCGCGGACATCACCGACATGTCAACGCGGACACGACACTCGGTGGCATGACACTGGCCGCCGGCAGTCATCTCATACTGCTGTGGGGTTCGGCGAACCGCGACCCCGAGTCGTTCGCCGAACCACAGGTGATGAACCTCGACAGAGTCAATCCCCGAGCACATTTCGCCTTCGGCAAAGGAGCACATTTCTGTGTCGGGGCCGCGCTGGCTCGTCTGGAAGCAAAGATCGCGATCGCAGTCCTTCTCGAAAACAGTGCGCACTTCACAATCGATTCCGAATCCCCACCCCCTTGGGTCCCCAGCATGTTCGTACGCCGCCATCAGAGTTTGCGTCTCGCTGTCACCGGATAGTTTCACTCAGTTGTCGAAATTGTGGGCTATCCAGTCGATCGTCTGCATTCCGAACAGATCAGTTCCCCAACCGTATGGATCCGTGAATGCGCGGTCCATACTGCAGTCGGTGGGCTGGTAGCTCACGTCGGTCCCTCCACTCCTGTACGTGTCCGCCAGTTCTCGCGCATCAGCTGCCGGTACAAGTGACATCGGGGAGTCGTCCTTTGCACACGACGTTATCAATACCTTCGACGCCGGAGCAACGTGGCCCAGTACGTTGTCGTCGTACGCGCGCTGGAAACTGAATTCTGTGATCGGATCGATCCCCGGCTCGAAAAGGCTCGCCAGCGGCACGAACGGAAGCGTGAAGTACGCCGGCATCTGGCACTCATCCCGGTACACGTCGGCAATCGCTCGGCCCACGGGATTGAGCTTGTCGTTCAACTTCATCTCGGGGTACCAGGGTTCGAGGCCAAGGAGCGTCGCAAATCCGAAGCCGGCACCGACCGAGGAATCTGTTGTCTCCATGAATGTTCGGGGCTTGATCACCATTCCCTCGAGGACTGTCGAGACGATGTCGAGTTCCGGTGCGTAGGACTGCGCAGATTCGGCGGCGAATGCAGTACCGACTCCACCACCAGCGATTCCGAACAACGCAATCTCCGCCTCAGGATTCAGCCCGGAATCCTGCACCTGAAATGCTGCACGCACAGCATCCAACTGCGCGTGCCCCGCGAACTTACCCGCGAAGACCCCGTGGGGATCACGGTCTCCGTTGTTCCCGACGTCGGAAATTACTACGGCATAACCTTTTCCGAACATCAGCGCCAGCGGACCCAAGGCCGACCAGGAGGCGCCGTCCAGCGGATCGCCGCCGGTCCAGTGTGAACTCGGATGACAGTAGCCGCCGACGCTGTCGTTGGCCTCCTGGTAGCTGATGACTTTCTTCTCCGATGCCGGTGTTCCGTCGATCGGGATCATCATGATCCCGGTGCTCACCACCGGCGTCGAACCGTCGATTCCGGTTGTGACGTACATGATCTTGTAGGCGTCGAGCTGTCCCGGTTTGTATCCCGTGAACAGTACATCCACCTTCTTCGACTTCAGGAGGTCACCGGGACGCTCGACGCCGGTCAACACCGGCTCGTCGTAAAACGGATCATCGGCGGTGAGCGCAGTGAAGATCTCCTCTTCCGATGCGAACTCCCCCGACCTGAGCGCACCGACCGTGAACCCGTTGAAAATCTCTCCCAGAGTGGGAGTATCGGTCCGAAACTCCTGGGATACCGGAGCTTGCGCATCGTCTGGAACACCACTGCCTGGGGCCTCGGCTTCAGCAGTCGCAGGCAGAACCAGCGCAACGGTCAGCGCTACCAGCGGGGCAAACCTTCGAAATCTGGCACCCGACATCACTGAACCGTCACTTTCAAACTGGAGAGGGCCGATTCGAGCGTTTGTGGGAGGGTCACCATCGGGCGGTGACTCTCCAATTGAATTTCGTAGGGAACACTTAATGTGGCTACGAGCCGTGGCCAATCTTCTTCGACCATCGCTCGGTACTTCGGCAAGAGCTGTGAGGTGATGTAGTCCCACCGTTCCTCGTACACCGACCAGTTCCAATCCGGTAGGGGCAGTGTCACTGTCGCGGTGCGTCCGTCCGCCAGTGTTGTCGCGAACTCGAGAGACCGAAACGAGCGAGGCGGTACGACGCCGGTGACCGAAGGTGAACCGGCGACAGTCGATGCGTAAGTGATCGCCTCTCCCACATCACCTTTGTAGGCGCGCACGGTATCCCACTGGTCGCGGATGATCATCCCTTGCTCGCGTTGGAGCAGTGCTACGTTCCCACGTGCAATCCGATTCGAATCGCCGGAGGCTACATCACGCCAGGCGTCCATGACATCCTGACCGAACAATCCGGCACTCTGCATTTCCTCCAGCGCGGGAAGTCCTTCATCCACGTATGCCTGATGCATCGGCATCAGATCCGAGAAGATGTTCTTCTGCATCACCAGGATCATCCCCAGCACATAATCCAAGTCGTCCGCCGTGACGTTCCTGCCCACCGCGGCGAGCGCGCGCAGCCCTGCCGGCAATTGGTTCAGCGCTTGCATGCCAACCTGATCCGTGACCTGAGAAACTATCGAATTGGCAACATATTGCAGATTCGGAAACGAGTACATGTCCGCCATCAGTTCGAAGTCGATCAGTCCCCCGCCGAAGTCCGCACCAACCTGTCCGCCCATGCCCGCCCACTGCAATTCCGGGTGTCCGAGTTGCAGATCCTCGTAGTAGCGGTACGACTTCACCAGGTTCGTGCGATTAGCCGACACTCCGGCGCGCGGATTCCACGATGAGAGATCGATTCCGGCGGCTTCCGTGGCAGCGACCAATCGATACTGAAACAGCAAGGCCGCATAGGATTCCGGACTGCGACCACTGGCGCGGGCTTCTTCCACAAGGGCTTGCAAGGTGCCGAGATCAGTCGGCAACGCGGGATGGACACCGCCCGGACCGTGTTCGGCATTCCGATTCACCAAAGGCAAATTCAGGTACTCGTCCAGCTCGGACGCCGACGCTGAAATCTGTACCGAGAGCAACGCGGACATCGCCAGCGCACATGCCGTCGCGGCTGCCAATACGTCGCGCGCCCAATGACGTCGCCGAACACCTGCCCCCAGGTTCATCCGCATGTCTATCCCTGTACTCAGGTCGGCATCGCCCCGATCGACGTCGACACCATAAACTTACTTTGCAGTAAGATAACTCGAGCCCCGAATAAGTGCCAATCCACTGCGAACACTTCAGGCATCTCTACACGTCGTTGCCGTCTGCAGTTGGATTATCCAGTTCACGGGCGGCCGAAACCTCTCCAGCGGGCGACCAGCCGGTTACCTGATTGGCCACACCGTCGGAACATGCGGACCTACGACTGTTCCCCCGGGTCCGGAGACTCGGGGGAACAGTCGAGAGGTCGAGTGATGAGCCGTTACCCGAAGTCGGGCATGTTCTGCCCGCTGTCCTTGTAGAACTTCCACGTGCCGTCCTGCGGCGACTCCATGATGCGGTAGACCTCGGTTGCCCCGACAATCCACAACTGGCCGTTGTACCAATGCAGAGTGGAACCCGATTCGACACGGCCACTTGCGAGTTCGTTGCCTTCGGCGTCGACCACTGCAACCTTGTTACCACCCGCAGTCCAGCCGCCGGTGAGGCCGCCACTCTCGACTGTGTCCGTCAGAACCGGCTTCGGATCAGCCGAGGGAGTGGTCTCCGGCGACGTGGTTTCCGGGGTGGTCGGTGCCGGAGTTGTCGTGCTCGGTGCCGTCGTGGTCGTGGCCTCCGTTGTGCTGGTCGGCTCGGTAGACGTTGTCGGATTGGCGGTCTCGCTCGTGGACGGAGCTTGGGTGGTGGTCGTCTCCAACGCATCAGGCTCGTTCGGCACCATCGCTTCGGCCTGCATCCTGCTGAGCGGATTCCCCCCATTCGGCGCCGGGGTGCTCGGATTCCAGGTGGAGACGTTCTCCCACTGCGCATTCGCCTTGTTTGTGCCAGTGCTACCTTCACATTCTGTGCGGCTACTCACAAGATCCTTGTGCGACATGCCCTTATTGGAAACCGTGTAACCCGAAGATGTCGCCGGACCATTGACCGTATACACCCGGGCATAGAGCCCATCACCTCGTGGACTGACAGCTGTGATGCCGCTGATTTTTCGATCATTTGCGGCCTTCGGGAAGGGTCCTTGTCGGACTACACCGCTACCGCGATCCACCAGCTCGACCACATAGCCTGTCGCACCTGGAACTTCGGCCCAGGTGATTTCCGCCCGGTTGGCCGCCAAGTCGTACCAACGATCGGGGTTTGTAGTGCAGGTCACCGACGAGGTCAAAGGCGTCGGATAGAAGTTGCCCGTCGCCACCTGTGCACCAGTCGAATTGACCACGTCAGTTGGATTGGCCAACGTCCCGCTGGCCTGAGCCAGGCCGAAAGCCACTGCAGCAGCGCCGCCGATGGCGATCAACGACCGCAGCGACTTCATGCGGGTGCTAGCCCGACGCATTTCAATCATTATGAGCCTCCTGAAGCTTCCCGCAGGTTTCGTCAGCATCGACGCGGGCGTCATTTGTAGTGGCGGCGCGGGCATTCTCCAGACGCCGGTCTTTAGTTCGTCCAAATGCGATGACCAGCACCGCGCCTACCAATCCGCCGCCGAGGAAGGTTGCGAGCGGGCTGGAAAGCCAAGCAACGACATAGCCGAGCCCACCGACGCTGATGAACACTCGGTCGGCCTCGGTGATGGTGTAGGGCAGTCGATCAGCCACATTGTTGGCATCGCCCTTGAGCGTGGCGAGCACGGTGTCCGCTCCTGCCGATTCGAGTTCGACTACACGGTGGGTGATGCGCACGCCTTGGTCGTTGTCGACGCTGATCACGTCGCCGACAGCCAGTTCAGTTGCAGGCACGGTCTTCGCCAGCGCCAGCGCACCGGTGGAAATTGCAGGTTCCATCGAACCCGAGCGAAACACCAGCGGTTTGATCCCGAATATCAGGGACGCGAGAGTGGCGATTATGCAGATGAGTCCGGCGACCGCAGCCACATTCAAGGCAATTTCCTTGCCACGACTGCGTCCCACGCTCACCTCCTCATCGGTGCTGTCCATCGCGATGATCACTGCCCCGTTGCGGTGAAGTTGAAGCCCAGATCGGCGATCTTGAACTGCTCCGTCTGACCCGCGGTCGAATCGACGGTCACCTTGATGCACACCTGCTCCGAAACACCGGCAGCGAGTGATCGGCCAGAGACGAGTGTCGGGTTCCCGGAGAACGCTTGCTGCGTCCCGATGATCGGTCCTGAACAGGTACTGCCGTCGTTGGCGCCGGTCTGATGTAGCGAAACCTTGAGCTTCCCGATCAGCGCGGACGAGCCAGTGGCCGTTGCCGATACCGCCCACTGGAAGTTGGCCGTTCCGGTGTTCTGAACCGTCAATGCCCCGGCCTCACTCTGGCCTGGCAGCATGCTGTTGCGCTTGAGTTCGGTGAATTGGTGTGCGGGCCGCTGGTTGTCGACTTTCAGCTGGACCGACGAAGTGCTGAACATGCCGGTGGTCGCAGTAGCGCTGTCGGACCACGCCGCCATCGTGCCGACCGCTCCGAGGCCCAGGACCATGCCCAGTGAGAGCACGGCCCGGGTCCGTATCCAACCGGTCTCGCCCAGACGGCTTCGCATCCGCGCCCCGAGACGCGCGTCGCCGCCCGATTTCTGTTCTGTAGACATTCTGCTGTCCTATTTCGATTCGGAGGTTGGTGCCGATGGATCGGCGGGCAATACCGGCGCGCCGAGTTCAGGGCCGGAAAGAGTCGGGTCTGTGCCACTTTCGTCGTCACCGGCCTTGCCCCGCTTGTCGCGGATGCCACTGACGACCATCCACACGGCATATACAGCCAGGCCCGCAGCTACGCCTGTGGTGAGAATCGAACGCGATTGCCCTTTGATCACCGAGTTCACCCGGCCCAGATACGGCGCCGAGTAGATGACCCGACCACGGATCTGCTCGGGCACCAGCGACCACGAGTCGGCGACGGGGTTGTTGTCGCCGCGAGTGTGGATGCGACGCTCCCCTTCCCCCGTGTAATAGATGCCTTCGATGCGGTGGGTGACCACCGCTGGATCGCCGGAGACGGGCTGGAACGTGATCACGTCCCCGGTGGTCAGATCCTCGTTGGGGGTCGGCTTGACCACGATGAGCGTGCCAGGGGGCATGGTCGGTTCCATCGAACCGGTGAGAACCGTGTACGCGGTGGAGCCGGTGAGTCGAGGGATAACGACCATCACCGCGAGAATGCCGACCATCAGCAGCAGCAGTACCCACGAGACGATGGTGCGAGTCCACCACCATAGGGTGGTCTTGTCGTCTCCGCCTTGTTCGGGATCATGTTGCCGCTCAGATGTTTCCACGTGTGCGCTGTGCCGGGGTCGATACTCGGCACGTTCGCCTGCACGCCGGCTTCTCGCGGTGACGGTCATGACTGGCTCACTGAGCTTGCGTCGAAAGTGAACGTCGCGTTGGACTGCTGGCTCGCTGCCGCGCCCTGGCCCAACGTGGCCCGCAGGCACAACACCTGCATCTGCCCGGCCGGAACCAGCTGTTCGGAAAAGGCCGCGCCGTCCATGGCACCGTTGTAGAGCTCAGTGCCCACGTCGCCAGTGGCGGTGCAGGCCGCCTCGTTGGCTACCTTGGCCACGCGCAGGCTCAGCGGCGGTGGGGTCGCGCCGTTGAGTACAACATCGGAAAGCACGTAGTTCATCTGCACGTTGCCGGAGTTGATCACCGGCAGAGGCATCTGAATGCTGTCGCCCGGGCCCTTGTTGTCCAACTTGAACCCATCGAGGTTGAACTGCTTGACCCCTTCACCGCCGGCAGAGATATCGAGCATGCCTGCCTGGATAGTGCCGCCGGTCGATTCTGCGGTATCGCGCCACAGCGCGCCGGTCTGCTGCACCGAGACGAACCCGATGAGCAGAACCGACGACGCTGCGATCGCCCATTTGTATTGGGTCTTCACGTGACCTTCTTCTGGTTACGGATTAACTACGGGGTGAGCGTCTGCTCGAGGGTGACCGAGGCTCCCGACAGCGTGGCTGCCTGGCCAGCGCCGTCCGTGTTGGTGGTGTCCGGCTTGAACGTGATCGTCGTGGTGATATCGCGCGTGCCAGTGCCCGCGGAGACGCTCGCGTTCTGACCACCGGCAGTCGCGACCTCCAGCTTGCTCGCGAGAGCCCCGGAGATTCCGCCGACGGTAGGTGTCAGCGTCGCCTTCAGGTTGGTGCCGACGAGGGTGTAGTTGTACGTGGCGGTGTAGGTGAGTACGTCACCGGGGACAATTTTGTCGCTGGCCGGGTTGAACGTGTTCGCGCCGAGCTTCCATACGCCGGAGCCGGCCGCTTCGCTGATCGTCATCGAGCCGGCATTGACGGTCTGGCTTCCGCCAGCGCCGGTCGACGCGTTCCACGCAGCCATGGTTCCGGCACCACCTGCGAGCAGAACAGCAGCCGCACCTGCGGCGATGGCACCCTTTGTGGTCTTGTTCATCTGGTATTCCTCCTGTGCAGTTCGCGGCGGGACATCCGACGCGCTTGGTTGAGCCCGGGCCGTGCGGATGTGCACTCCGGTGAAACAGCCCCAGGAAGGGGCATGGGAAATGAAGCCGCCGAATTGAATTCGGTGACCGAGAAGGTTGGCGATGCGCGGAGATGGTCGAGATCGCCCCGCGCATCGCGAGGTCTAAGTGGCCGGTTGGGCCGGAGTGGTTATCCGCCGAGGCTGCCGAACAGGTCGAGACTTCCGAGCGAACCGGTGCTACTTCCGAGCGAACCGCTGCTGCTGCCACCTGGATCGGTGGTTTTCGCCGTGACCTTCACCGTCACCGCGGTAGAGGCCGGGCTGGTCCCACCCTCATTTGTCGCAGTGGCGGTGATCGGATGACTGCCGGGCGTGGTGATCGTCAGGTTGCAGCTGAAGTTCCCACTCGTATCCGCGGTGGCGGTGCAGGTGGCGCCGCCTCCGGTCACGGTGACGGTACTGTTCGGCTCTGCCTTGCCGGAGACCTTGACGGGTGTGCCCGCCTCTACTTCGGCCGAACCCAGAGTCAAACCGGTCGGCGCACTGGGAGCAACAACGACGGGCTCGCCCTCCACCAGGACGAGACCCCAGCCGGGGTTGATCTCGTATCCCTGCAAAACTTCGCCGGCAGGGATGCCGATCATGAAACCAGCCATCACGTTGGCGTTCTGTGCGAGAGGCGTTTTCACCAGCTCGATCCGCGTCGACGAATTCGCATTCGGCCCGATCACGAACTGCTGGCCGACCTGACCGTCGAGTTTGCCCCGCACTGTCGCAGTGCCGCCGCCCGAGACGGACCAGCTCTCACTGAAAAGAGTGAGCGTGGCAGGAAGGTCGCAGACATTACGAACATTGAAGGCCAACTGCGTGCCCTCGTCACCGGGGATCGGGATGTAGTCGGTTCCACTGGGATCGAAGGCCGCCGGCTTCACCCAGGGTCCACCGTTCTGGGACATCTCCAGGCACTGGTCAGTGATGTCGTCGCCCGGGGCGGCCGCGGCGCTACCAGGTGCAAGCAGCGCACCCGAGGTCGCGAGGAGCAGTGCAGCCGGCAGAGCCGCCAACACAGCAGTGGCGCGCCGGGGGAGACGGGATTCTCGTCCGTCCCCGACCGGGAAAAATCGAGGCATGTGAAGACTCATTTCGTCTGTCCCGTTGCCGGGCATTGGGTGAAGAGATGGCGGAACGAGGTACATCCGCCATCGGTGCCAAACATGTTGCAGAAAGCTTGCGAGCCGAACCGTGACGCTGTGCATGCCCTCGCTCATACATAGCAACCGCTCCGCTTCGGATCAATTTTTATCACACGTATCAGCTTTTGTGGCGGTTTTACTGGTCAAACGTTCAGAAGGAATTTCGACATCCCTCAAGGGCTAATTCTGCACCCTGACCAGTACCGTTAGAAATAGTTAGCTGTGCATCGCAACTATTTACCAAAAAGTGTTCTGCGATCGAACGGGCGATTCATTCCGATCCAAACAAGAACAAGTTCTAGATACTCTTGGTATGTCCGGGAATCCACGAACGAACTCGCCGAGAACAGCGACCCTCGAGCAAACAGAAGGATCGAGCCGTTTCGAGACCCCCGCATTTCGTCCACTAGCGCCACGGACACGGGCGCCATCGATCGCTGCGCCCCGCCGGATCGGCCGGCCAGGACAAACTCTCGCGCGCTCCGAAACCAGCACTCCACCAATAACTTTGTCCGACCATCGAATCGCGACTGCCCGTGCTGCATCCAAAGCTGTGGGCCGGGAAGCAAATTCGCTCCCCGGCCCACGTGCATCTACAGTTGCGAAGCCGGTAAGGAGTTGACTACCGGCACCCAATCCCAAGGTAAAACGACGAGCATCTACGCCCCGAAGACGGTCTCACCTCCGACAACCGTGCGCAGGACCGACAGTTCATTCAAGTCTGTCGATTCGCTGCGCAGCGGATCTCCGTCGAGCACAACAAAATCCGCCAAAAGTCCCACCGCTATCCGACCTTTGTCCGATGACTCACCGGTGAGACGAGCGGCTGCGCTTGTGTAGCCGGCCAGCGCCTCGGACGCGGAAACCCGTTGCTCCGCACCCAGAACATGACCTTCTCGCGTCACACGATGTACGGCGGTGTTCATCGTGAAGAGCGGGTTCACTGGAGTGACAGGGCAGTCGCAATGCAGCGCGTAGGCAAGCCCCGCCGCCACGACCGACGCCACGGGGCTGATCCGCTCGCCGCGACCCGGTCCGAGAAAACGATCGCGGTGCCGGTCACCCCAGTAGTAGACGTGGTTCACGAAGATCGACGCCACCACCCCGAGTTCGACCATCCGCGCGATCTGATCTTCCCGCAACGTCTGAACGTGCTCGAGGCGATGCGAAACTTCGATGTCCGGGTGCGCCGTCCGTGCCGCTGCAATTGCGTCCAATGCAAAATCGATGGCCTGATCACCGTTGGTATGAATCGCAACCTGTCGGCCGGCGGCGTGATGTTCCTCGACGAGTGCCCCGAGCGCACCTGCCGGGATTGCCATTCCGCCGCAGTGGCATCCGCCCAGATCGTGGTACGGCGCGGTCAGCGCAGCGGTGTGCAACTGAATCGACCCGTCCGAAATGAGTTTGACGCCGCCCACACGAACTCGCTCCGTCGAATCGGCGAGTTCACCCAACTGATCGTGAACCCCGTGGCCGAGATAGAGGCGCGCACGCAGCCTCAAGTCACCATCGGCGTCGAGTTGCCGGTACGCCTCGTACATCTCGGCCGTGACGTACATGTCGTGGAAACTCGTCACGCCCACCGACGCCATGACTTCCTGCGCCCGCAGCATCGCGATCTTGGACGCGTCCGGGTTCATATCCGGAACAAGTCCGTGAACCAGAGACATTGCCGGAACCTCGCACAGTTCACCGGTGGGTACACCGTCGCTGTCCCGAACGATGACACCACCCTCCGGATCGACCGTGGTGGCATCGATCCCGGCCTTCTCCAGTGCGACCGAGTTGACATAGATTCCGTGAGCAGACAAGTGCCGCACCAGAATCGGATGATCGGTGGAAGCCTTGTCCAGATCAACCGCGGTCAGGCCTCGATCTTCCGCCACGAGGCTGTCGTCAAAGCCCCACGCTTCGATGGGCTCGCCAACTGGTGTGATCGCGGCCCGCGCGGCCAACGCCGTGATCAACTTCTCGATGGTCGGGCACGTATTCGTCGTTGCGTCGACCCCACTGAGCATCAAACCCCACATCATCGGATGAAGGTGCGTCTCGATGAACCCCGGAACAACCACCGCTCCGGCGAGATCGACAACGGAGGTTTCGGAATCGGTCAGCGCCGAGATCTCGGCGTCAGTTCCGAGGGCGACAAATCTGCCGTCCTTGACTGCCACAGCGGTCGCGTTGTCGCCGACCGCACCGTCCATGGCCCTGATGTCGCCGTTGATGTAGATGTGGTCAGCCGCCGTGGTCATACGCTTGTCTCCATTCGTTTTCCGACAACAGTCGTCGAGGATTTCTTCGCGGGTATCCGCGTCGCCACAACCACTCCGGCCAAAATCATTCCGGCACCTGCAAGTTGGACGAGAGTTGGGGTCTGCGCAAGCATCACCGCGCCGAACAACAGTGCTGACGCCGATTGCAACACGAGGCTGGCGGCGACTGCACTGGCAGGCAGACGCTGACTGGCGCTGGCTACCAGCAGCCACCCGATCACCTGAGATACCAACGCGAGCAGCACAAGCCAGCCTTGAGCTACGAGCGAAGGGGTCAGATCCAAAGTTCCACTCACGAGGCCGTATGCACCTGCCGTGAGGGCAGTGGCTCCCGTCGAGACGAACATCGGCAACGCCGTTCTGCCCGCCGCCCGAGTAGCCAGACCCATGAGGAAGATGTAGACCGCGTACGCGCCTGCGGCGATCACGGCAAACGACACTCCGACAGCAGGATTCGACCCGGTGAGCGTTGTGCTCGTCCCGGCTACCAGAGCAACTCCGACAAAGAGCAACGGAAGGCTGGCGACCAGTTCCCGGCCGATCCGTTGGCGCAGGACAACGTAGCCGAGGATTGCGACGAACAGCACCTGCAAATTCAGGATCACAGTCGAAAGACCTGCCCCGATCGAATGAATCGACTCGTGCCAGAGCACCAGATCGATTCCGAGGAACGCGCCGGCAAGTAGAGACTTCACGATCCAGGGCGCCGAGACCGAAGGCCGGGGTGACCGACGACGCTGAACGAGCACGAGCATGCCGAGAGGGATGAGCGCATAGAGACACCGAAAGAATGCACCCGTCGACGGAGACACTCCTGAGAGTTCGTAGAGCACCGAGGTCAACCCGAGGATGCATGCACCGGTGACGACTACGCGCAGGTCACGACGGCGTAGTTGATCGCCGGACGGCTCGCGTGGCGATACTTCATCACTCATGGTGATAATGTATCACCGACGCGAAGCCTGTCATACAGGGAAGATGCGTGCATGAGAACTCCGGTTACCCGTGAACGCGTGATCGCTGCCGCAGCCGATCTCGTCGACAGCAAAGGCGCCGACGCTCTGGTACTGAGTCAACTCGCCGAGACCCTCGACGTCCGGCAGTCAGCCCTGTACAAACACGTCGACGGGGTCGACGACGTCCACCATCAACTCAGCCTCCTCGCACGCAACCTTCTCGCCGAACAACTGCGTGCCGCCGCGGTCGGTCTCTCGCGCGACGACGCCGTCATGGCGCTCGCGGACGCATGGCGTGCGTTCGTCCGAGTACACCCCGGGCTCTACGCCATCACCGACCGCTACCCCACTGCACCGCATCCCGATCTGGTCTCCGCCGTCGGCGAGGTGGTCGACGTCATCAACAAGGTGATCGCGGGATACGGTCTGAGCCCGGATGATTCGGAGCAGGCGGCGTGGTCTCTTCGCAGTGCGCTGCACGGCTTCTGCATCCTCGAATCGGTAGAGGGACAACCGGCCGGCACCGACCCGGATCGGGTGTATCGACGACTGGTCGAACTTCTCTGCGCCGGTATTGCTCGTATGTAGATACCGGCTCCTGTTATCGTCGGATGAAACAACACAGACCAAAAAGGATCAGACATGGTTGGTGAACTCGACATCTCCGGATAAAACCGGGCATGACGGCCACCGGCAGACGCCTCGGAGCGCTGCCGTCGTGGCCATGTTGTCGTTCACTTACCCGACTCTTCGCGGAGCAGCGTTGCCGCGCCCGCACAACACCTGAGGTCTATTCATGTCCGATACCTACATCGTTTGCTCGAATCTGTCTTTTGCCTGGCCGGACGACACTCCGGTCTTCGACGAATTGTCATTCACCGTGCCCGGCGGCCGAACCGGGCTGGTGGCCCAGAACGGCGTCGGGAAAAGCACTCTGCTCAGATTGATCGCCGGCCAGTTGCGGCCGCGCGCCGGCAGTGTGTCCGTCGACGGCGTTCTCGGATACCTTCCGCAGGACCTGCCACTGACGGGCGATCTGACCATTGCCGAGGTCTTGGGCATCGCCCCGATTCTTGACGCGCTGGACGCTGTCGAATCCGGGGACACACGAGAAGAACACTTCACGACAATCGGGTCCGACTGGGATATCGAGGAACGAACGCGAGCCCAACTCGGTCGACTCGGTTTGGGCGACATGACGTTCGATCGTCGCCTCGACACTCTGAGCGGCGGGCAGGTCGTCTCGCTCGGACTGGCGGCGCAACTCCTGCGACGCCCCGATGTCCTTCTCCTCGACGAACCCACCAACAACCTCGACCTGGACGCGCGCCGCAGGCTTTACGACGTTCTCGACGACTGGAGTGGTTGTCTGTTGGTGGTCAGTCACGATCGAGGCCTACTCGACCGCATGGACCGCATCGCCGAACTTCACAGCGGCGAGATCAGCTTCTACGGTGGCAATTTCACCGACTACGAAGCCGCGGCACGCTCGGCTCGCGAAGTGGCGGAGAAGAACATCCGCAACGCCGAGCAAGAGGTCAAGCGCGAGAAGCGCGAACTGCAGCAGGCCCGAGAACGTGCTTCGCGACGCGCAAGTAACGCTGCCCGCAATCTCGGGAACGCGGGCTTGCCCAAGATCTTTGCGGGGACCATGAAGCGCAATGCTCAGGAGTCGGCCGGCAAGGCCAACGAGACACACCTCGCCCGGGTCGACGCGGCGAAGGAACGACTCGACAAAGCGGGCCGCGCTCTTCGAGACGACCAGACGATTTCACTCGAATTGCCTGGCACACATGTACCCGCCGGCCGGACGGTGTTCCTCGGTGAGCGAATGCAATTCGCGTTCGGTGATCATGCGATCTTCGCCGACTCCGGAATCGACCTGGCCATTCGAGGACCGGAGCGTATCGCGTTGACCGGGCCGAACGGCGTCGGAAAGTCGACGTTGCTACGCATCGTCAACGGGGATGTGGCGCCGACTTCCGGTGAGATCACGCGAGCCGACGGTCGAGTGGCATACCTGTCGCAGAGGCTCGACCTACTCGACCCCGCACGCACCGTCGCAGAGAACTTTGCCTTGTCTGCTCCAGGCCTACCGGCACCGGAACGCATGAACATCCTGGCGCGCTTCCTCTTTCGGGGTGCGGGTGCTCATCTTCCCGTCGCTGCACTCTCGGGCGGTGAACGACTGCGGGCTACATTGGCGTGCGTTCTCTTCGCCGATCCGGCCCCGCAGCTGCTTCTTCTCGACGAGCCGACCAACAACCTCGACTTGGTGAGCGTTGCTCAACTCGAAAGTGCCCTGAATGCATATCAGGGGGCGTTCGTGGTGGTCAGCCACGACGAGAGATTCCTGGCCGAGGTCAAGGTCGAACGCTGGCTCAGGCTCTCGGACGGCCGTTTGACCGAGGTCGCCGCACCAGGCGCAGTGGGCTGACACGAGAAGTGAACAGGCGAAAGGCCTTCACACACGATGTGTGTGAAGGCCTTCGTCTGCACTACTGGTCAAGGCGTCCTGGTGTACACCGGATCGTCGAAGGATCGACGTTGCGTCACCCAGTCCGTGGACAGGATGTTCTCGATCACGTCTTCACGGGATTCGTCGAACACGACAATCCGATCGGCGATTCGCCATTCACCGTGGCGCCTTTCGAACCTGTCGACGTAACGGCATTTGATCGTCGCAAGCGTCTGCACCGTATCCGTACCGGAACGCTCTTGCCGCAGAAAGCACAAACAGTACGACTCGCACTGAGCGACATCGCCGTTGACGTCGATCAGTATGTTGGAAATGCAGTGAATCGACGAGTCGATCGTCTTGTGTCTGAGCTTCATGTCTTCGATCAGCCCGTCGACGGTTCCGATGTAACCACCGTGGTTGTCTATCGCGTCGTCGAAGTAGCAGAGGGCCACGCTGTCGAAATCCTTCCGATCGACGGCCCGAGCGTAGCGATACAGAACTTCGGTGATTTCTTGCTTGTCAGCGAGGGACACGGTCAGGCTCCTGTTCTACCCGATGATCAATCAACCTGCAGTTCAACACCCTTGGTCTCCTTGATGAAGAAGACCGTGACGAGGGTGATCACCGCACAGAAGACGAAGTATCCAGCCGGAGCGAGAGAGTTACCGGTCAAGCTGATGAGATAGGTGGCGATGAAAGGCGCGGTGCCACCGAGGAACATGTTGGTGACGTTGTTACCCAATGCCAGACCGCTGTACCGCACAGATGCTTTCAGCATTTCGACATAGGTCACGTACGAAGCACCGTTGACAACGGAAACGCAGATGAAGAGCACTGACTGACCGACAACCGCCTGCCAGATGCCAGAACCGGCCATCATCATGAACATCGGGATTCCGAGAACCACTGCGGCGGCACTACCGGCGAACAGCACCGGCCGACGCCCGTACTTGTCTGCCATGTATCCCGAGATCGGCAACGTGATGACGCCGAGAACCAGTGCAAGAGAGGTGGAAAGGAAAGCAACGCGCGACGAATGACCGCCGGTGGTCTGCAGGTACGTCGCGGCATACACCGAGGCGATGTAGTAACCGCCGGTGATGAGTGCGCCCAGCAGGATGATCTTGACGACGCTGCCACCGGAGGTGCTGAGCAACTCACGGATGGGAAGCTTCTTGGTCTCACCCTTGTCCTGCAGTTCTTCGAACTGAGGAGTGTCTTCCATCTGGCTGCGGATCCAGATACCGATGCCACCGATCAGCAGGCTGAGCAGGAACGGGATACGCCAAGCCCATTCGAGGATCTGCTCTTGCGAGAACACCGACGTCAGGCCGAGGGCCATGAGCGAAGCTGCCAGCGAACCCAGGTAGGTGCCGGTATTGACCATCGAGGTCTGCGTCGCACGCCACCGTTTGGGAGCGGACTCGGAGACGAACGCGTTGGCGCCGCCGAGTTCACCGCCGGCCGCGAAGCCCTGCAGGCAACGAGCCAGAACCAGGATGGACGTCGCCCACACACCCAACGTGGCGTAAGTCGGCAGCAGGCCCATTCCGGCTGTCGCGAGAACCATCAGGAGGATGGTCCAGGACAGCGCGTTCTTGCGGCCGTACTTGTCGCCGATGTGGCCGAAGAAGATGCCGCCGGGCACGCGTAGGAAGAAGGCCACGGCGAATGCTGCAAAGGTACCGAGCAGTGCTGCGTTCGGGTCATGGGAAACGAAGAACAGCGCGGCGATCGTCGTGGCCATGTATCCGTAGATACCGAAGTCGTAGTACTCGACGACGGTACCGACGATGGCCGCGCGAATTACCTTCGTCGTCGACTGTCGTTCGGTTGCCACGCTGCTGCCCTCGGTGGATTCGGCTCTCGCCATGGTCTCATTCTCTGACATGTTGTTCCCTGCCTGGATTGGATACTGACTGGATTCGGTGCCGCGCAGACGTCGGACGTCAGGAGTGCGCGATGGAATGGACCGGTGCGCTCTCAGCGCTGGTCCTGGTGTAATTCGCCGCATTACGTCCCGCTACGCGGCCCATGGTCAAAGCGTTGGCAACCGCATTGCCGCCGCCCACGTATCTCAGTCCGAGGATTCCGGCGCCGGCCTCACCTGCGGCGTACAGACCCTCGATAGGTACTCCGGTGCTGCCGAGCACGGCGGCATCGGTGTTGATCTCCATTCCCGCATGCGTACAGACGAGCTCTGCCGGAAGGATTTTCGCGGCATAGAACGGAGCTGTCGCAATAGGATCCGGATTGCCGACGGCACCCTTGTTCCGCAACGTGCGATGGCGGAGGAAGTCGTCGTCGTGACCGCTGGGCAGTTGGTCGTTCCATCGACGCAGGGTTTGCGCCAACGTCGCAACCGGAACACCCGTAGCCACTGCGAGGTCTTCGATCGTGTCCGCACGAATCGTGCCACCGGCGGCAACTTCTTCCTCGATGCGTTCGGGATTCCAATCCGCATATCCTGGAGCCAGATTCACGCGAGCGTTCTCGTCGAAGATCATCCAACCGTATCCACCCTGATGGTCGATGATGCCGGTCGAGACCGCGTACGAGCTGTCCTCGTCCATGAAACGACGGCCGTCCTGGTTGACGTAGATCCGCGACTTCGGCGGAAAGCCGGCCTGCCAGTGGTGGAATCGCTGGAAGTAGACGGTGGGCAGCATCAGACCCCAGCCGTCGCCCGCCAGGGAAGCACCGAGGTCTTCGGCAAAACGAAGATGGTCTCCGCGGCTCCCCTCGGCTGCGACGACGAACAAGGCCTCTCCGGCCTTGTTCGCGTCCGGGAAGTGGCGTTCCACCAAACCCGGATCTTGCGCGAATCCACCGGAGGCAACAACGACGGCGCCCGCAGGCACCTCGATGTCGTCGGCGACAACGCCGACAACCCGACCGTCTTCCTCGATCAGCTTCTGCACCCGTGTTCCGAAGATGACCTCGATCCCGTGCTTACGACGAGCCTTGTCCAGCACCTGAATCAGTCCGTATCCCTGGTCCTTGGGCACGTGGCCGCGCCAGACGTCCTCGACGCCGGCTTGGGCGAGTCCCGGCTGGTGAGCGTTACCCGAGATCGTCGCGGGAATCTCGACGCCGAGTCCGATGAGCCATTCCAGTGTCGGACCGGCGTTTTCGCAGAACGCACGAATCAATCCGGGTGAGAGCATCCACTGGTTGAGGTCCATGTAGTGCTGGAAGAACTTCTCTGCCGAGTCGTCGACGCCGAGGCCGGCCTGCACGCTCGTTCCGGCGGCCGTGAAGATGCCGGCCGACAGCGCGGTGGATCCACCGAGTTCGGTTTCGGATTCGAACAGCAGAACGGATGCGCCTTCTTCAGCTGCCGACACCGCAGCGGCGAGACCTGCTCCGCCGCCACCGATGACAACGACGTCCCAGTGTTCGGTCATGAAAGTTCTCCAGTCTCCGCGATGATGCGGTGGTAAAGACCGTTCGACACCAACCCGCCGTCGACAGTGAGTTCCGTACCGGTGGTGTAGGTGGAACTGTTCGAGAGCAGGAACAGCACTGCTTCGGTGATCTCGTCGAGAGTTCCCATGCGTCCGAAGGGAACCGACTTCAGTGACGCGGCGACGAAGTCGTTCGCGCCGCCGAGCAGCGCCGTACCGACCAGTCCCGGGTGCACCGAGTTGACGCGAATCCCCCACTGCGCGAAGTTGCCTGCGGCCGACTTCGACAGACCGGTCAGACCCCACTTGCTCGACGAGTAAGCCGGAGAGAAGTATCCGATCTGACCGGCGATGGACGAGATGTTGACGATCGATCCGCCACCACTCTCGCGCATCAGCGGCGCCACCGCCTTCATACCGTAGAACGGGCCGAAGAGGTTGATCTTCATGGTCAGCTCCCAGATGTCGTTCGGGGTGTCCATGAATTCGAGCCGACGCGAGATACCGGCATTGTTGACCAGTCCGCCGAGTTCCCCACGGGTGGTGCGAATTTCGTCGACAACCCGGTCCCAGGCCTCGGCATCGGTGACGTCGAGAATATGAGCGGATGCCGATCCGCCTGCGGCGACGATGTCGTCGACCACGCCGGATGAATCCGAAACATCGGCAATGCAGACATGCGAACCGCGCGCGGCGAGAGTGCGCGCGTGATGCGCTCCCATCCCGGCAGCACCGCCGGTAACGAGAACGACGCCGGGATATGTCGTGGACTCAGACATGCCGCGAACCACCGTCCACCGCAATGCTGTGCCCGGTGACGTAACGCGCGCTGTCCGAGAGCAGGAACAGCAGCGGGCCGAAGACCTCTTCGGGCGAGCCCAGACGATGCAGCGGTACCGCGTCGAGTGCGTTCGCGAGCGCGATCGGATCTTCCTGGACCCACTTCGTCATCGCCGTGTCGATGTAGCCGGGTGCAATGGAGTTGACCCGAATACCCTTGTCGCCGAACTCCACTGCGAGAGACTCCGTGAGGTGCGCAACGGCAGCTTTCGACGTGCAGTATGCGCCCCTCCCCTTCCGCACACGCAGCGCAGACACCGAAGACATGTTGACGATGGCGCCGCCGGGACCGAGGTGACGTGCCGCCGCCTGCGCACCGTAGAGCACTCCTTCGACATTGACACTCAGCGTTGCGCCGATCTGCTCCGGGGTGATCTCCTCGGCCAGCGCAAACGGGAAGATACCCGCATTGTTGATCCAGAAATCGACCCGGCCGAACTCCTTCAACGCCAACTGTGCAAGCAATTCATGCTCGTCGGGCTTGGTGACGTCGACCCGACCTCCGACGACGCGACCCGGCTTGTCCGCCAGTGCATTCGATTCGAGGTCCGTGTTGATTCGTGCGGCCGTGGCGAGCATCTGCTCTTCGTTGATGTCGGCGCCGACGACATGTACGCCGCGCGTTGCCAGTCCTTCGGCGAACGTCGCACCCATACCCTGAGCCGCGCCGGTCACCACTGCGACCTTGCCTGCCAACTCCGGGTACACCGCCGACATCTGCGTCACAACGGTACGGCCCGGGTTCGTCTGGTCAGAGCTTTCGGTCATGATGTACTTCTCCTACTGAATATTGTTGTGCAAGAAACATTTCGGCACTTCAAGCTTGTTCGGACGCTCGGGGCGCGTCGTCGCGGGAAACGGTGCGGCGGGCGATCTTCCACTCCTCACCGACCCGAACCACGTGATCTGTGACAGTTGTCATCCGCACCAGTCGCGAGTCTCCGCCGCGAGCGGTGGCAACGATCTGCAGGTACCCGTGCACTGTGAGAGCACTCTCGTCCACCGCCTCGACGACGAGATTGGTCAGAACGTGGCGATGCACCTCGTCGGCAGCTTCCGCCGCCGCGAAGAAGCGAGCAGCAAAAGCCGCAAGGTCGTCGAAACCGACCACGGGTTCCGGATAACTGGGGGAATGAAACTCACCGCCATCGGTGAATGTCTGCGCCCAATCCTGCTGGCGCCCAGAGTCTATGCAATGACTCTGGTGGCCGTACAGCTGGTGGATTGCGGCAACGTCCTCCGTTGCCACGACGCTGTAGTTGCTCATGAAGGTTCTCTCCGAACACGCTGCGCTGCATCCACCCGAAGGTTGTGCAGCTTCGTAAAGTGTGCGATAATCGCACACACTGTGCGATATGTTCAAAGCGTAGGTGGCATACCTCACAAACGTCAAGAAAGGGATTTGATGTCAGAGCTGAGCGAGGAACACCGACCGCGCAAAAGTGCAGTTCAAGTGGACTCCAGCATGTCGAAAACGCTGCACCACGGACTCGAGATCCTGGAACTCCTGACGTCCTATCCGCACGGCTTGTCGGTCACCGACATCGCCGACGGAGTGGGAGTCCACCGAACCGTCGCACATCGGTTGATCCGCACGCTCGAGGCTCATCACCTGTGCCGCAAGGACTCCTTCAAGCGCGTCACTCTCGGCGCCGGCCTGGTCACCCTCGCCGAACCGGTGGAACAGGATTTGCGCACTCTCGCTCGCCCGATACTTCAAGAACTTGCCGAGGCCACCGAGGCGACAGCGCACCTGGTGGTCCGCGAGAGCGATACCGAAGTGCGCGCGCTGATGGTGGTCGAACCGCGCAGCGCCAAGGTTCACGTCGCGTTTCATCCAGGGCAGGTCGATCCGATCGACCGCGGCTCCGCCGGGCTCTCCATCCTTGCCTCACTCCCGCCGACGAGCGGGGAACGAGAGGAAGTGACGGCGGCACGCGCACGCGGCTACGCAGTGACCGTCGGCGAGGTCATCCCGTCGGTCCTGGGAATCTCGGCGGTGATCCCCGGCCGACGCCGCGACGCCATCTCCAGCCTCGGAATCTCCGTGTTCGACTCCGAGGACCAAGCAGCGCTGGGCGCCGAGGTCATGGCAGCGGCAAAAACCCTCGGCAGCATGTTGCGCTGATCCGAACACCAGTCGAGCCCCGGGAATACCCGGGGCTCGACTTTGTTGACTCCGAATGAGATAGTTGAACAATCAACTACCTGACATCAGCTTCACGGATACAAGGAGTACGACATGCCTGCTGTGACAGTCGAGAACATCTTGGCCCTGCCCCGTCTCGACGAGCCGGCAGAGTCAGCAGTCGACCGCCCCGTCAAGAGCATCACCACCGCACCGGTCGGATACGAAGGTGAAGGCTTTCCCGTTCACCGCGCCTTCGCCGGCATCGACCTCTCCGCCCTCGATCCCTTCATACACATGGACCAGATGGGCGAGGTCAACTACGCACCCGGAGAACCCAAAGGCACACCGTGGCACCCGCACCGCGGCTTCGAAACCGTGACCTACATGATCGACGGCATCATGGAGCACCAGGACTCCAACGGTGGCGGTGGCATTATCGGCGGCGGCGACACCCAGTGGATGACCGCGGGTGGCGGCATCCTCCACATCGAAACTCCGCCGGAGCACCTCGTCCTCAGCGGCGGCCTTTTCCACGGCGTCCAACTGTGGGTCAACCTGCCTCGCGACAACAAGATGGCATCTCCGCGGTACCAGGACATCACCGGTAACAAGGTGGCCCTGCTTTCCTCGCCGGACGGCGGAGCCTTGGTACGCGTCATCGCCGGAGACATCGCCGGCCACGCCGGACCTGGTTCGACGTACACACCGATCGCGCTCTCCCACACGACTGTGGCCCCGGGTGCGAGCCTGACGCTTCCGTGGAACCCCGAGTTCAACGCGATCGTCTACGTCCTCGCCGGCGAAGGCACGGTCGGGGCCGAGCGTCGGCCCATTCGTGTCGGACAGACAGCTGTCTTCGGACGCGGTGACTCCATCACCGTCGCCGCTTCCGATCGCCAGGATTCACGGACCGAATCTCTCGAGGTATTCGTCCTCGGCGGCAAACCGATTCGTGAGCCCATCGCGATGGCCGGGCCGTTCGTCATGAACACCAAGTCCGAGGTCATGCAGGCCTTCGAGGACTTCCAGGCCGGACGCCTGGGATCCATCCCGGCGGCACACGAGACGCTGAGCTGACATGTCGTCGGTAGTCGTCCAGCGAGCTGACGAACGTGCGCATCTCAACTACGGCTGGCTCACGGCGCGTCACAGTTTCCCCTTCGCCGGAAACTTCGATCACGCCGCGTACGCGCACGGACTTCTGTTGGTGAACAACGACGACATCATCGAAGCCGACTACGGTTTCGACACTCATCAGCACCGCGACACCGAGATCGTGACGTGGGTGCTCAGCGGATCTCTGGTTCACCAGGATTCCGCTGGGCACTCCGGAGTCATCCATCGCGGACTCGCGCAGAGAATGAGCGCCGGTACCGGAATCCTGCACTCCGAGCGCAACGATCGCTTCCGGGCCGACGGCTCACGTGTCACCGAGCCCGTTCACCTCGTCCAGATGTGGATACCCCCGGACGAATCCGGAGTGACTCCGAGCTATCAGGAACTCGACATCAACTCCGAACTCGACGGCGGTGGCCTGATCACCCTCGCGTCGGGGATGCCCGCGCATCGCGATCACAGCGCGATCAGCTTGCACAACAAACATGCGGCACTGCATGTTGCTCGCCTCGAGACCGGTGGGTCGGTATCTCTCCCGGATGCGCCGTACGTGCACGGCTTCATCGCCGGCGGCACTGTCGACGTTGAGGGAGTCGGATTGCTCGGTCCGGGAGATTCGTTGCGACTCAAGGATACTGGCGGTCAACGAGTCGAGGGAATCGGCGATGCGGAGATACTCGTGTGGGAGATGCACGCGTCGACGAACTGACGACACCACCGAGTACGCCCAATGTTCGGACTACACAGCAGGTTCGTCGTAGGGTGGATGCCGGTAGTGGCGGATCCCGATTGTGGTGGATCCCGGTGGTACAGAAGGAGGAGCCATGGCATCTGGTCGAGCACAGGCCCCACGGACGACACCGCACATCGATGTGCACCGCTCCGGCGATCGCTTGAAATCCCGCGTCTCCTGGCTGGATTCGAAACATTCGTTCTCGTTCGGACAGCACTACGATCCGGACAACACTCATCACGGATTGCTGCTCGTCAACAACGACGACACCGTACTGGCGGGAACCGGTTTCGACACCCATCCGCACAAGGACATGGAAATCGTGACCTGGGTGCTTCGCGGTTCGCTCGTGCACCAGGATTCCATCGGCCACACCGGCGTCATCTATCCGGGACTCGCCCAGCGCATGAGCGCCGGTACCGGAATCATGCACAGTGAGAAGAACGATTCGTGGCGTATCGGCGGCGAACAGCATTCCGACCCCGTGCATTTCATTCAGATGTGGGTGGTACCGGACGAAGGTGGACTGACCCCCGGTTACGAACAGCTCGAGATCGACGACGAACTGCTGCGCGGCGGTCTGATCCCGGTTGCCTCCGGGATGGAGCGCTACAAGGATCATTCGGCGATTCGCATCAACAACAAGAACGCCGCCATGCATGTCGCACGCATTCTGCCCGGCACCTCCGTGAATCTTCCGGGCGCACGGTTCCTGCACGTCTTCGTCGCGCAGGGCACTGCCGAGATGGAGGGCGTCGGCACACTGTACGAAGGCGATGCTGTCCGGTTGAGCGATTCGGGTGGCCAGCAGCTGACCTCCGACGCCGGGGCCGAAGTCCTCGTCTGGGAGATGCATTCACGTATCGGTGGTTGAGACCCGGTCTCGGCAGGACTCGGCGCGCTGGAGATACTCGACAGATGAGCATCGACAACTCCGCCGCGCCCGTCAAGAAGCTTGACCCACTCAACACATTGATGGGTGTGCGCGCCGTTTCGGTCGAGCCCGGGGATCTGGCCTTCGCGCAGGCCGTCGGCGAGCGATTCCACGATCACCGTGGCAAGACCGTGCTCGGTTCCATCGGAGTCATGATCGACGGTGCCATGGGTGGCGCGGTGTACTCGGGACTGACCTCGGGCCATCAGTCCGTGCTCGCGCAGGTCACGGTCAGTGCGGGCGCCGACATCCCCGACGTCGCGGACGTCGGTGCCACCGGAACACTCGTGCATCTCGACGACGGCGTCGGACTCGCATCCGGGCAACTTCGCGACGAGAACGGCACCCTTCTGGCAGTGATGGCCGGTCGCGCCATGGTGGTCTCGCGTCCCCCCGTCGTGGGAATCGACGACTACGTGGAGGGCGAGCCGCTGCCCGTCCCGACGCCGGAGAAGACAAGCAACCTGAGCGGGTTGTCCGGGTCCGACGTCGTCGAAGGAATCCGCGACGGCAAACTCGAACGCGGTCCACTCGCCGGTCTCCTCGATCTTGCTGTCGTCGACGTGACCCCGGGTTCCGTCGTCGGTGAGTTCGCACCCGTGGCCTGGATGGCCAACCCGTTGGGCGCCGTTCAGGGCGGTGTCCTCATCTCGGCAGTCGACGCCATCACTGGCCTGTCTGCCCAGACCCTGACCCGCGTCGACCAGGACTATCGCGTCCTCGACCACAAGATCGACTTCCTGCGCTCACCCGACATCGGCGGGCCGGTCTTGCGCGCCGAGGCCTCCGTGATTCGTGCCGGGCGCAGGCTCGCGCTGATCGAAACTCGCATCGTCGACGCCGGCGGACAGGTCTATGTGCGGGCCACTTCGAGCATTCAGATGCTCTCCCAGCAAGTTCACAGCGGATAACCAGTTCCGCACCAGGTCGCCCGTCCACCATTGAGACAACAGCCCACACAATGGAGGTACAGCGGCGTGAACAAAGACATCGAAGCGAGCAGGCTGCGCGTGAGCCGTCGGCGGGCTCTCGCCCTCGGCGGAACCATCAGTCTCGGCGGGCTCATCGCAGCGTGCTCCGGCAACAGTGGCACCGCCACGACGACTTCGGCTGCGGCTGCGTCGACGACAACCACTTCCGGCACTTCCGCCGCGGCCACGTCCGGCGACGCTGTCACCGCACTTCTGGCCAAAGCACCGCAGTGTGTCATGAGCAAGGAAGAGACACAGGGCCCCTACTGGTTCGACGTCGACTCCATTCGCGGCGACATCCGCGAAGACCGTCCGGGCACCACACTGCAGGTGGCAATGCGCGTGCAGGACAACAGCCAGTGCAACGTCGACGGCAGCATCGGCGCGGTCAGTAACGCCGTCGTCGAGATCTGGCACTGCGACGCCGGCGGCGTGTACTCCGGCTTCGAATCCGGTTCGCTGAGCGCCAACGGCGGCGGCGGTGGCGGAACTCCCCCGGCCGGCGGGATGGGTGAACCTCCGTCAGGTGCACCCGGAGGCGGAATGGGCGAACCACCGTCAGGCGCCCCCGGCGGAATGGGCGGCGGCATGGGAGGGTCCGGTGAGACCTCCGACGGTTCGTACAGCGTCGGCGACACCGAAGCCACCACCACCGACGACGGCACCTACCTGCGCGGCGCCCAGACCACCGATGCAAACGGCATCGCGCAGTTCACCACGATCTTTCCCGGCTGGTACATGGGCCGCACCACCCACATCCACGTCAAGGTTCACATCGACAAGAAGACGGTCCTCACGTCGCAGACCTTCTTCGACGAGACCCTTCTCGACGAGGTGTACTCGCAGTCCCCGTACAGCGAGCACACCGGTCGTGAGAACAACACGAACAACGCCAGTGACGGCATCTACGACGACACCGGCCTCATGACCGTCGAAAAGCAGTCGGACGGGTCCTACCTCGCCGTCATCAACCTGGGTATCGACGCCTGAGGTAGGAGCCCGGTCAGCTGCCGACGTATGCCGCGAGGTGCTTTCCGGTGAGTGTGGAGCCGTCGGCGACGAGCTCCTCGGGAGTGCCCTCGAAGACGATCCGACCGCCGTCGTGACCCGCACCAGGGCCGAGGTCGATGATCCAGTCTGCGTGTGCCATCACCGCTTGGTGGTGCTCGATCACGATGACTGACTTACCGGAATCGACCAGTCGATCGAGCAGGCCGAGCAACTGCTCGACGTCGGCCAGGTGCAGTCCGGTGGTCGGCTCGTCGAGGACGTACACGCCGCCCTTCTCGCCCAGGTGGGTTGCCAGCTTGATGCGCTGACGCTCACCGCCCGACAGCGTCGTCAACGGCTGGCCGATCGTGAGGTATCCGAGCCCCACGTCGACCAGTCGGACGAGGATCTTGTGCGCAGCGAGGGTCTTGGCCTCACCCTCGCCGAAGAACTCCTCGGCCTCGGCCACCGACATCGTGAGAACCTCGTTGATGTCCTTGCCACCGAATTTGTATTCGAGTACCTCGGCTTGGAAGCGCTTGCCCTCGCACTCCTCGCAGAGAGTGGCAACGCCGGCCATCATCGCCAGGTCGCTGTAGATGACGCCGTTGCCGTTGCACGTCGGGCAGGCACCCTCGGAGTTGGCACTGAACAGCGCCGGCTTCACGCCGTTGGCCTTCGCGAATGCCTTGCGGATCGGGTCGAGCAGCCCGGTGTACGTTGCCGGGTTGCTCCGGCGCGAGCCACGGATCGCACTCTGATCGACCGACACCACGTCTTCGCGTTTCGCGAGCGAGCCGTGGATCAGCGAACTCTTGCCCGACCCGGCGACACCGGTGACCACGACCAGGACGCCGAGCGGTACGTCGACGTCGACGTCCTGCAGGTTGTGTGCGTTCGCTCCACGAATCTCGATTGCCCCGGTGGACTCGCGAACGGTCTCCTTGATTGCGGCCCGGTCGTCGAAGTGACGGCCGGTGACGGTGTCGCTGGCACGCAAACCGTCGACGGTGCCCTCGAAGCAGACGTTTCCGCCGGCGCTACCCGCACCCGGACCGAGGTCGACGATGTGGTCGGCGATCACGATCGTCTCCGGCTTGTGCTCGACCACGAGCACGGTGTTGCCTTTGTCGCGCAGGCGCAGCAGTAGGTCGTTCATCCTCGCGATGTCGTGGGGATGCAGGCCGGTGGTGGGCTCGTCGAATACATACGTGATGTCGGTGAGCGAGGAACCCAGGTGACGAATCATCTTGGTGCGCTGAGCTTCACCGCCGGAGAGGGTTCCCGACGGCCGATCGAGACTGAGGTAGCCGAGTCCGATCTCCACGAACGAGTCGAGCGTTTCACCGAGCGTCGTGAGCAACGGCGCGACCGAAGGCTCCTTCAGTCCGCTGACCCATTCCGCGAGATCGCTGATCTGCATCGAGCAGGCGTCGGCGATGTTGACGCCCTTGATCTTCGACGACCGCGCCCCCTCGCTCAGTCGCGTCCCGTCGCATTCGGGGCAGGTGGTGAACGTGATCGCCCGCTCGACGAAAGCCCGGATGTGGGGCTGCATCGCGTCGACGTCCTTGGCCAGGAACGACTTCTGAATCTGCGGAATCAGACCCGTGTACGTCAGGTTGATGCCTTCGACCTTGATCTTGGTCGGCTCTTTGTAGAGCAGATCGTTCAGTTCCTTCTTGGTGTACTTCTTGATCGGCTTGTCGGGATCGAAGAAACCGCAGCCGCGGTAGATCCGGCCGTACCAACCCTCCATGCTGTAGCCGGGGACCGTGATCGCACTCTCGTTGAGCGACTTGGTGTCGTCGTACAACGCGGTCAGATCGAAATCGTTGACCGCCCCTCGTCCCTCACACCGCGGACACATGCCGCCGGTGATCTTGAAGCTGCGACGCTCTTTCGTCTGACGTCCGCCGCGTTCCATCGTGACCGCGCCTGCTCCGGAGATCGAGGCCACGTTGAACGAAAACGCCTGAGGCGAACCGATGTGAGGCTTTCCGAGACGGCTGAACAGGATGCGGAGCATCGCGTTGGCGTCGGTGGCGGTTCCGACGGTCGAGCGCGGGTCGACTCCCATCCGCTGCTGATCGACGATGATCGCGGTGGTCAGGCCGTCGAGAACATCGACGTCCGGCCGCGCGAGCGTCGGCATGAATCCTTGAACGAAAGCGCTGTAGGTCTCGTTGATCATCCGCTGCGATTCCGCGGCGATCGTACTGAACACCAGCGAACTCTTCCCCGAACCGGAGACGCCGGTGAATACCGTCAGCCTCCGCTTCGGGATCTCGACACTGATGTCTTCGAGGTTGTTCACCCGCGCGCCTTGCACGCGGATCAAATCGTGGCTGTCTGCGGTGTGCAAGGCAGTCATCGTGTCTCCATCTGTCAGTCGATCGCCGACGGTCTCAGCGCAGTTGACGGGCTCAGCGCAGTTCTTGAATACGGATCAGGTTTCCCGCTGGGTCCCGGACGGCGCAATCGCGAACGCCGTACGGCTGCTCGGTCGGTTCCTGGACGACGTCGATGTCGCCGGCCTGAAGCCGCTCGAACGTGTCGTCCAGATCTTTGGTGGCCAGGAGAAGTCCGCCGTAGGTGCCCTTGGCCATCATCTCGATGATGGTGCGGCGCTCCTCGTCGGTGATTCCGGGATCGACGGCCGGCGGATGCAGCACGATGGAGGTGCCGGGCTGGCCGGGCGGCCCCACCGTGATCCAACGCATCCCGTCGTAGCCGACGTCGTTGCGAACCTCGAAGCCGAGCGTGTCGCGATAGAAGTTCAGGGCGGCTTCAGGGTCGTCCTGCGGAAGGAAACTCGAGTGAATGGTGATGTCCATGGCGATCACGTTAATTGCGGCTGCGCGGTCTGCGCTTCTCGATTCCTGATCGGTCTGGTGACTTGTTTGGACACGCAGGACGGCATTCCTGCCGTCGACTGCTCGGCCTCACGCCGATAGACACTGGGCGGAACCCCCACCAATTCGGTGAACTTGCTGCTGAAAGTGCCGAGAGAGCTGCAACCGACCTCGAAGCAGACGTCCGTGACACTGAGGTCTCCGCGCCGCAGTAACGCCATCGCTCGCTCGATTCGCCTGGTCATCAGGTAGGCGTACGGCGGTTCTCCGTATGCCTGACGGAATTGGCGACTGAGATGCCCCGCAGACATGTTCACTCCCCGCGCGAGCGCCTCCACGTCCAGAGGCCGCGCGTACTCCCGGTCGATACGGTCTCGCACACGTCGCAGTCGCGCGAGGTCCTGCAGGTGCGGATCTGCGGCAGGTCTGCTGGTCACGTATTCGATCGTGCCATGCCATACCGACGTTGCCCAGCACAAGAGATGAACTCGGCGTGGAGCGATCGCGCACACACCGAGCAGTTCGTCATGATCGTGTAAGGATGGAGAAATGACCACGGCTCATCGCTCAGGCATCGACCTCACCCACCTCGACGGCGACACACGGGCGCAGGACGATCTGTTCGTCCACGTCAACGGAAAATGGCTCGCCGAATACGAGATTCCGGCAGACCGCGCAGTCGACGGGGCCTTCCGGACGCTCTACGACAAGGCCGAAGAAGACGTACAGACCATCATCACCGAAGCCGCGGAGTCCAACTCGGCCGCCGGTACCGATGCACAGCGCATCGGCGACCTGTACTCGAGCTTCATGGACGCCGACGCCGTGGAGGCCGCAGGCCTCGGCCCCATCGACGACGAGCTCGACGCCGTCGCCGATGCGCCGGACCGGTCGTCGCTGGCCACCGTGATCGGACGCCACCAGCGCGTCGGCGTCGGCGGTGCCATCTCGCATTACGTCGACACCGATGCCAAGAACTCTGAGCGGTACCTGATCCACTTCAGCCAGTCGGGAATCAGCCTCCCCGACGAGTCGTACTACCGCGAGGACAACTACGCGGAGATCCGCGAGAAGTACGTCGCGCACATCGACAAGATGTTCACCCTCGCCGGCGTCGGCTACGACGCCCAGCGTGTGTTCGAGCTCGAGAAGAAGATCGCGGCCGGGCATTGGGACGTCGTCAAGCGTCGTGACGCAGATCTGAGTTACAACCTGGTGGGCTTCGAGGAACTGACCGAACAGAACCCCGGTTTGGACTGGGCGGCATGGCTGTCCGGTCTCGGCGCCGATTCGGAGAAGTTCGCCGAGATCGTGGTCCGCCAGCCCGATTTCCTGCACACCTTCACCGCACTCTGGGCGTCGGAGTCACTGGACGATTGGAAGGCATGGGCGGCGTGGAAGGTGCTTCATGCCCGCTCCCCTTACCTGCATTCGGCCCTGGTCGACGAGACCTTCGCTTTCTACGGCACCACGCTCTCGGGAACCGAAGAGAACCGTGAGCGCTGGAAGCGCGGGGTAAGCCTGGTCCAGGATCTGCTCGGCGAGGCCGTCGGCAAGCTCTACGTCGATCGACACTTCCCCGCAGAGGCGAAGACCCGCATGCTGGAACTGGTCGCAAACCTGCAGGAGGCGTACCGCCGCAACATCTCCGACCTCGAGTGGATGAGCCCGCAGACTCGTGAGGCTGCATTGGCCAAGCTCGAGAAGTTCACCCCGAAGATCGGTTACCCCGACAAGTGGCGCGACTACGCCGGACTCGAGATCTCGGCAACCGACCTGGTGGGCAACTACCGTCGCGGATACGCCGCCGAGTACGACCGTGACCTGGCCAAGCTGGGCGGCCCCGTCGACCGTGACGAGTGGTTCATGACGCCGCAGACCGTCAACGCCTACTACAACCCGGGCATGAACGAAATCGTCTTCCCCGCAGCCATTCTCCAGCCGCCGTTCTTCGACGCGGCAGCCGACGACGCTGCCAACTACGGCGGCATCGGCGCCGTCATCGGCCACGAGATCGGCCACGGGTTCGACGATCAGGGCGCCAAGTACGACGGCGACGGCAACATGGTCGACTGGTGGACCGACGAGGACCGCAGCGAATTCGGCAAGCGCACAAAGGCTCTCATCGAGCAGTACAACGAGTTCGAGCCCAAGGAACTGCCGGGCCACCACGTCAACGGCGAGTTCACGATCGGCGAGAACATCGGCGACCTCGGCGGCCTGTCGATCGCGATCGCGGCGTACAAGATCGCGACCGAAGGTACCGAACCTCCGGTCATCGACGGACTCACCGGCTTGCAGCGCGTGTTCTTCGGGTGGGCGCAGGTATGGCGCACGAAGGCCCGTGAGGCCGAAGCGCTTCGCCGTCTGGCCGTTGACCCGCACTCGCCGCCGGAGTTCCGGTGCAACGGCGTCGTCCGCAACCTCGACACGTTCCACGAGGAGTTCGACGTCAAGCCCGGTGACGCACTGTATTTGGAGCCGGAGAAGCGTGTGAAGATCTGGTAGCAGGGGCAAGCCCCTGTGCGCGCTTAGGGACCCCCTGGACTCCCTGAGCGCGCACGGGGCCGAAGGCCTACCGGGCGTACATGATCACCCCGACGCCGACCAGACAGATCAGCGCACCGGCGATGTCGAAACGATCCGGGCGGAATCCGTCCATCACCACCGCCCACAGCAGTGAACCTGCGACGAAGATCCCGCCGTACGCGGCGAGGATGCGCCCGAAGTTCGCATCGGGTTGCATGGTGGCGACCAGACCGTAGAGGCCGAGCGAGATGACGCCGAGCCCCACCCAGATCCATCCCTTGTGCTCGCGAATTCCCTGCCACACCAACCACGCGCCCCCGATTTCGAGCAGCGCGGCGAGTACGAACAGCAACAGCGAACGTGCGACGGTCATGCCGCACACAGTATCGCTACAGACGTACTCCGGTCTCCGCGGAAAAGAAGTACACCTCGCCGGCCTTGGGCAGCAGATGAAGCGACTCCCCCGGTGCCACCGACATCTTCCGGTCGACGCGAATGACGATTCGACCGGATCGGCTCTGCCACTGCGAATCCGGGGCACCCTTTGCATAGACGAACGATTCGGCTCCCAACTCTTCGAGCAGATCGGCATCCACGGCCAGCGAGCCCTTTCGCCACGCTCCCACCAGATCCCACGATTCCGGGCGCACTCCCACGACGACCCGCTCCCGCTCGGACGCCCCGGTGGGCAACGGAATCCGCAGATCACCGAGCACTGCGACGGTACCCTCGACCGGCGCTTCGATCAGGTTCATGCCGGGCGATCCGATGAAGGCGGCCACAAAGGTGTTGACGGGGTTGTCGTAGAGTTCGCGCGGCTTCGCCACCTGCTGCAAGCGACCGTCCAGCATCACCGCCACTCGGTCCCCCATCGTCATCGCCTCGACCTGATCGTGGGTGACGTAGACCGTCGTGGTGCCGAGTCGACGCTGTAGGGCGGCGATCTGCGACCGTGTGCTGACGCGCAGTTTGGCGTCCAGATTACTGAGTGGTTCGTCCATGCAGAACACCTTGGGATGGCGAACGATGGCTCTACCCATGGCAACTCGCTGACGTTGCCCGCCCGACAGCTTTGCCGGTTTCCGTCCGAGCAAGGGTTCGAGTTCGAGCATCCGCGCGGCCTCGAGTACCCGCTCCCGGCGCTCCGTCTTTCCCACTCCGGCATTCTGGAGCGCGAAGCCCATGTTCTGCTCGACGGTCATGTTCGGGTACAGCGCGTAACTCTGAAACACCATGGCGACGTCACGTGCTCGCGGAGCGAGGTGCGTGACGTCCGTGCCGCCGATCTCGATCCGACCGTCCGACGCGGACTCGAGACCGGCGAGCATTCGCAGGCTGGTGGACTTACCGCAACCGGAAGGTCCTACGAGTACCAGGAACTCACCGTCGGCGATGTCGAGGTCGAGACGGTCGACTGCCGGTCGATCGGTTCCTTCGTAGCGGTGCGTGACTCCCGCGAATTGCACGTTGGCCATGAGTGTTCTCTCCTACTACTTCGGCAGCTTGGGGGTGATCTGCCGGTCGATGATCTGCTGCAACTGCGTGGCAACGCCGGCGAATGTCGATGCGACGTCGGCCTTCTGGAGAGCGATCTGCTCGAGTCCGGTGCCGATGATCTGATCCCCACCCGGGACGAACACGCGTGCGTAGTCCTGCGAGCGCGTACGCGAGAGCTGATCCACAGCGGTACGGGAGTTGGGGTTCGCGTCGAGGAACGCCTTCATGCTCGGCTCCGAGGTTGCCGACTTGCGGACCGGCATGTAGCCGACGTTCTGCGAGAAGTACGCCGTGTTCTCACCATTGGTGATGAAGTCGATGAATTTGAGCGCGTTCTTCTTACGCTGATCGGAGATCTTGGACGGGATGGCAAGCCCGGCACCGCCGGTGGGGCAACCGGGAGTTCCGTCCACTGCCGGGAGGAAAGCGGTGCCGAAGTCGAAGTTGGCAGTCTTCTTGATGCCGGACAGATCGCCCGTCGACGCGATGGTCGACGCCAGAATGCCGGTACCGAATTCGTTCGCGATGTCAGTGGAGACCGCGGCGTACTTCTTGTCGTGAATCATGCTGGAGAGGAACTGCCCTGCGGCAATGGTCTTCTCGTTGTCGAGCTGCAGATTCCACTGGTCGGAGTACGAGCCGCCGAACGTCCAGATTGGGCCTTCGTAGGTCCAGCCGAGGTAATCCTTCGCGTTGCCCCACCCGTGTGCCAACTTGCCGTTGCCCACGACCTTCTGCAGCTCGGGTCCCCACTCGTCGAACTCCTGCCATGTCGCCGGCCCACGGTCGGGAAGACCTGCCTGCGACCAGACCGCCTTGTTGTAGTAGAACAACGGCGTCGACCGCGCGTAGGGAAGCGCATAGTGCTTGCCCTGGAAAAGGTAGTCGGCGAGCAGTGAATCGACGTAGTCGGCCGAGTCGACCCCCACCTCGGAGAAGAGTCCGTCAAGCGGCTCGATTGCCCCGGCCAGTGCATAGTTGAACCACCAGACATCGGACAGCACAACCACATCGGGCACATCTCCACCGGAGAGGGCAGCGTTGAACTTCTGTGCCACCTCTTCGTAGTTCTTGCCGCCGTCCACCAAGTTGACCTTCAGGTCCGGGTACTTGGTCTGGAAGCGGTTGATCAGTTCCTTCTCCACGTCGGTGGACTTACCCGGGTGGTTCGACCAGAAGGTGATGGTGTTGGAATCACCCGACGCACCGGATGTTCCCGCAGCATCAGCGCTCGACCCGCCGGATCCCGCGCACGCGGTCAGTGCGGCTCCGGCGGCGATTGCACCGCCGAGGCTCAAGAATCCGCGCCTGTTCATGTTTGCCATTACTGCTCCTCGAGAAAGAAATGTGACGGGAAAGCTGTCAGCCCTTGACCGCACCGGAGGTGAGGCCCTTGATCATGTGTCGTTGCAGCAGAAGGAAAATCACCAGGATCGGTAGCATCGTCAGCACCGTTCCTGCCATGACCGGACCCCAGTTGGTAAGTCCGTCGTTGTTCTGCAGTTGGGTCAATCCGATCGGCAGCGGCGCTACCGAGGAATCGTCGGACATGAGGAACGGCCACAGGTACTCGTTCCATTCGTTGACCACCGTGATGATGCCGAACGCCACCATCGTGGGTCCGGAAACGGGGAGCACCACGCGCCAGAGCAACCGCCAGTGGCCGGCTCCGTCCATCCGCGCCGCCTCGACGATCTCCGAAGGGATCGAGAGGAAGTGGTTGCGCATGAGGAACGTACCGAAGGCTACACCCGCGAGCGGAACTATGATGCCCTGGAACGTGTTACGCCAGCCCCACTCTGCCACGAGCGCGTAATTCGAGATCACGGTGATCTGGTTCGGAACCATCAATGCGGCGATGATTCCGAGAAAGACGAAGTTCTTCCCCGGGAAGCGCAGGAAAACAAGCCCATAGGCGCTGAGAGTCCCCAGAACGAACTTCGCCGCCGACAGAATCGTCGTGATCACTATCGAGTTCCGCAAGAACATCCAGAACGGGACCGATGTGGTTGCTTCCGAATAGTTTTCGGGATGCAGCGACGACGGCCACCACGTTGCCGGCTGCGTGTAGATCTCCGGGCGCTCCTTGAACGAGGTCATCACGATCCAGTAGAGCGGCAGGACGATGATGACCAACGCGATCACCATTGCCGCATAGCCGAGGATCTTCACACCGACCTCACGCCGGTCCACGTTCTTGCGGTCCGGCCCCGGCCTAACGACGGAAGTCGGAGCAGCGCTTTTCTTTTCCTCTACCGCTGTCATTTCTCTTCTCCCCGATCCATGGCACGAACCTGGTAGACGGTGATGATCAGCAGGATCAGGAACATGATGGTGGCAACCGTCGCACCGTAGCCCGCCCGGAAGTTTCGGAACGTCTCGTTGTACACCTGGTAGACCATCGTTGTCGTCCCCGTACCCAGCGGGCCACCACGGGTCATGACGTTGATGATGTCGAAGACCTGGAGCGAGTTGAGCATGACGGTGATGGAGAGGAAGAACGTCGTCGGGCGCAACTGAGGTAGGAGAACCCGGCGGAACTTGGTCCACGGCTTGGCGCCGTCGATTTCGGCAGCTTCGTTCAGCTCCTGCCGAACTCCTTGCAGTGCAGCGAGATAGATGACAAACGTGTACCCGAGGTTCTTCCACATGTATGTCACCGTCACCATGAACAGCGCCCAGTGGGGATCCTGATAGAAGTCGGGCGATTGGAGTCCGACACGGTGCAGGAGATCCTGGATCAGGCCGAAGTTGGGGTCGAAGACGAACTGAAACGCGACACCGATCGCTGCACCGGAGATCACGAACGGCGCGAAGATGGCCGACCGAACCAGGTTTCGCCCGACGAGCTTGCGATCGAGCAGCATGGCCAACGCCAAACCGATGACCATCGAACCCACCACTGTAACCAACGTGAATATCACTGTGTTGGTGACGATCTGCCAGGTGTCACTTCGTCCGAACCACTCGCGGTAGTTGCTCAGCCCGATGAACGTCGCCTTCGGGTCCGCAATGTTCCAGTCGAAGAACGAAAGTCGGATGTTGTCCACCAGCGGGCGATAGGTGAACAAGATCAGCAACGCGAGATTGGGGCCGACCAAGAGCGCGAAGAGCGCGTAATCACGCCATGGTCTGCCCCACAGACCTGGCTTGCCTGAAGTGGGCAGCGTTCTTTCCGGACTCGATCTCACTGAGGCAGTCTGACCGCCCGCAACGAATGAATGGTGAACGTACAAGACACTCGAGCTGAACGCGACACGAAAAAGGCCCTGCGCGAATACTTCTCGCGCAGGGCCTTCCTCGTCGATGTCTAGCGGTTCCAGTCGCCCAATCCGTCGGCGCCGCTGAGGACTCCACCTGCGGTGTTCTGCACGATCACCGGGTCACCCTTGCCTGCGTTCTCGAAGAACCACTTGGCGTCCTCGGTGCTGACATTGAGGCAGCCGTGGCTGACATTGGTGAAACCTTGTTGCGCAACCGACCACGGAGCGGCATGGACGAAGATGCCACTGTAGGAAATTCGTGTCGCGTACTCGACGTAGGTGCGGTAACCCTCGGGAGAATCGATCGGGACGCCGTACGTGGACGAATCCATGTACATGTCGCGCAACTGCTCGCCGACGATGTACGTGCCGTTCGGTGTTTCGTGACCCGGCTTGCCGAACGACGTCGGCATGGTGCGCACGACCTCACCGTTGCGGGTGACGGTGACCTGCTTGGTGTTGTCGTCCGCGACGGTGACGAGTGCGTCACCGATGTTGAACGTAGAGTGCGAATCACCGGCGTCGACGGTCACGGAGATGTTCGCCGGCCAGAACTGTGTCGGCTTCCAACGGACCTGGCTGTCGTTGATCCAGTAGAAGCTGCCCTCGACCGGAGGATCGGTGGTCACGCGAATCGCGCGCTCGGCCGTAGCACGGTCGCCGACGGCCTCGTTGAAACGAATGATGATCGGCTGCGCGATGCCGACTGTCTCACCCGCGGACGGATTGAGCGACGGAGCGGAGAAGTTGGGGACGCCGATGGGCGCCTGGATCGGCGTACCCGGGATGCCCGGAACCGGAATTGCCGGATCGAGGTACGGAACGCCGGGAATGACGGGCAACGGAATGTCGGGTCCACCGGGAAAGAGCGGAACAGCCGCGGAGGGTCCGGCCAGAGCGAGGCCGGCGGCCACTGCTCCGACGATTGCCACGGCAACCCGTGACGTCCGACGACCCTTTTTGCTGCCCATGTCACTACCTTCGCTCGACTGACCACGTACTCACGTGGATCGTGCGCGGCCGGCATCGATACCCGCCTGGTACCGATGCCGATGCACCATTCGGACGCACCCGCTCGGAGCACACCTACACACCCGAGCACGCCGAAGAAAGCAAACCGCACATTTCCATAGTCATTAACACACAAAAGCGGCAATCGAGCAATTCGGATGTTCGCCCAAACGTTGCTATCCGTCGCTGCGGGCAGCCGCCAACATGGATTCGATGGAGATGAGTTTGGTTCGCGGTCGTCCGGTTGCGGCACCGGATGCGCGTTCTGCCTTGTCGATACGCTGCCAACCTTGATAGTCCACCTGATCCGGCGACCGGTCTGCCAACAAAACCTGCAACTTGTCGGCATCCTCGGTCGGGGTGGCGAGGCGCCCACCAGCGAAGTCGTCGAAGATCATCGACACGGTCTCGGCGGAGCAGTACTTGTTGGTGCCGATCACGCCAGTCGGTCCGCGCTTGATCCAACCCGCGACGTAGACACCCGGGATCGGCGTGCCGGTCTCGGTGTCGATTACTCTGCCGTTCTCGTTGGGGATCACGCCGCGAGCGTCGTCGAAGGGCAAGTCGGCCATCGGTGTGCCGCGGTATCCGACCGACCGAAGCACCAGTGAAGTGTCGATCGTCTCCTCGGTCTCGGTAGGCCGGGCGGAGAGCTGACCGGTCGGCTTTGCCACCAATTCGTTTTTCACGATCCTCACCTGTGAGACTGCACCGTCGCCGAGGACCTCGACGGGAGAGGTGAGGAACCGGAGAACGATCCGCTTGCGAGAAGGATCTGCGGTACGCGAAGCAAATTCCTGCGCCTGCTTGACCTTGAGCAGGACGGACGGCTCGGCGGCATCGCTTTCCACGAACGCCTGACTGGCCTCGTCGAGTTCGGCTTCGATCGGGTCGACGACTACGTCCACGTTCGCCATCTGTCCGAGCGCCAACAGTTCGGGATTGGTGTACGCGGCCTGCGCCGGCCCACGACGCCCGAGAATGACCACCTCACGAATCTTGCTGTTCCGCAGCGCTTCCAATGCATGCTCGGCGAGGTCCGTCTTCGCAAGCTGGTCAGGGTCGGTCACCAGGATGCGTGCGACGTCGAGTGCGACGTTGCCGTTTCCGACGATCACCGCTCGCTCGCCGGACAGATCGAAAGTCCGATCGGCATATCCCGGGTGGCCGTTGTACCAGGCGACGAACTCGGTGGCGGCGTGACTTCCCGGCAGATCCTCGCCCGGGATCTCGAGCTTGCGATCCCCGGCAGCGCCTACCGCGTAGATCACTGCGTGGTGATGGTCCAAGAGTTCCGAATGCGAGATGTGAGTGCCCACCTCGACGTTGAAGTGGCAGCGCACAGTCTTCTTCGCGACGACGGCGCGGAACTGATCGGTGACCCCCTTGGTTCCGGGATGGTCTGGCGCCACGCCGGCGCGCACCAAACCGTAGGGAGTGGGAAGTCGATCGAACATGTCGACCTCGACGCGAGGCTTGCCGGTCAGTTCCATCGCCGCGTAGCAGGCGGCCGGGCCGGAGCCGACGATCGCCACTTTCAGCGTTCCCAGTTCGGGATCGATCTTGGCCATCGTGATCGGCTCGGGCCAATCCGGGCCCATCGGATGCTTCTCGAAGTACGACGCATTCATCTGCAGGTACGGCGCGTCGTCCTCGTCGAGTTCGTTGTCCGGGAAGATCGCCTCGACCGGGCACTCGTCCACACACGCACCACAATCGATGCAGGTGTCGGGATCGATGTAGAGCATTTCGGTGGTCGCGAACGGAGCTTCGTCCGGTGTCGGGTGAATGCAATTGACCGGACACACGTCAACACACGAGGCGTCGTTGCAGCACGGCTGCGTGATCACATACGCCATGACATTCCCCTATCCCTGAAACACGAAGCTCGAACTGGTTCCCAGACTATAACGTGTTCCAATTTGGCGCGAGAATCGTTTTCAGATCACCCCATTGCGCTTCAGCAGCCACACCGCCTGCACGGTGGCGTGACCTCGCCATTCCAACGCCGCGGCGGGTGAATAGCTGTCGAAATCCACCGCCCAACCGCCGTCGCCATGTTGTCGCGCAGCGAGCGCAGACAGTTCGGACTCGATCACTGATGCGTCGAACAACGCGCGGGTCGGGCCGCCGGGAAGCGGTGAGAAATCGAGGGGCCGCATGAATTCGCCCTCGGCTCCCCCGTCCACGTGAACCAAGCCGTCAGCCGGGACACGCGAACCAAGAGTGCTCACCAACGACGACGCTTCGGGACTGTTCCGGTGAACCGCGTCGAGAAACTGCAAGGTAAAGGCCAGCTCGAGGGCATGCAGAGAATCCGCCCCGTCGATCGCGTCGAGGCAATATCGAACGGCAGAGGCGAACCACGGATGTTCGGCGACGGCCTCGTCGAATTCGGCAACGCGAGCCGCTGCAGCACACACGATGCTGGTGATCTGCAACGACGGCGCAAACGGATCCGCATCCACCCAGAAGGGCGCACAACCGGCCGGGTCGGCGATCGGGAAGGCGAACGGCAAACCGCCGTCTGCCAGCGAATTGGTCTGCAACCAGTCGCACAGCTCGACGGCTCTGGGCGTCGGCGTTCCGATGTCGGCAAAGGCTTCGAAGGCGTGCAGCGCGCCGCCAGGTTGGCTCGATGCCGAGCGAAGATCCGGTTCGAGTCCCCAGCCGTACCCACCGTCCGGGTTGCGATAACTGTCCACAGCCGCCAATGCCGCGGTCCGGTCACCCTGTCCGAGAATCAAATTCAGTCGATGCCGATCGAGAGTTCTGGCATGTCCCGCCATGAACCCGACGGCCGCCCTGAGATCAACACTCATGAACGACGACTCAAGATTCGTCGCCGTCGAGCCGGAAGCCGACCTTCAACGTGACCTGGAAATGCGCCACGGCGCCGTTCTCGATGTGACCGCGAGTTTCCACCACCTCGAACCATTCGAGGTTGCGCACCGTCTCGTTCGCCCGGGCGATGGCGGTGCGAATTGCCGCGTCACTGCTCTCGGTGGACGAGCCGACGATCTCGGTCACCCGGTACACGTTGCTGCTCATGGCATTCCCTTCGTGTCAAATTCGACGAACCAACTCCTGCGCCTCGGCGCCGAGCCTCGCAAGGCGAAGATCACCGAGAGCTGTCACAGCACTACCCAACCTGTTGGTGGTGAAACCGAGCGAGAGTCCGCTGGACAGGTCCGCATACGCGCCTGAACCGCCGACTCCGTAGTGGCCTATCGCATTCCGCGGCTGCCGCCGCGCGGCAATGATCGGCGGGTGGTAACCGAGAGTCCAGTTGGGCCGCACCGCCAGCACGTAATCCCGATCGCGAGTCTGGATGGTCGACATCTGGTCGATGGTCGATTCCTTCAGGAACCGCTTCCCGTCGATCACGCCGCCGTTCGCGATGGCGCCGTACATCTTCGCGAGAGCACGCGCGCTGAACACTCCGTTCCAGCCCGGCATGACGGCGTCGTGGACAGCCGGGTTGCGCACCATGACGTCGAAACCGTCCGGCATCGCGGCCTCCGCGAGTCCGCGAGTCGGACCGACGTGTGAGAGCACGGTCGACGCGAAGGCCCAGTTCAAGCCGGCAGGGTTGATATGTGGGAACAGCTTCGCGATCCGTGGACGCTCGGTTTCGGGTACGCGGTACCAGAATTCGTCGACTCCGAGGGGCTTCGCTATCTCCGCTTGTACGACGTCGATGAACGGCTGACCGGACACCCTGGCCACAAGTTCGGCTACCAACCAGCCGTAGGTCACAGCGTGATAGCCGGGGCCTCGAAGCCGACGCGGATCCGGTTTCTCGGCAGCCAGGGCGGCAACGACCGCGTCGTAGTCCATCAGGTCGAGAGGATGCGGCATCAAGCCGCGAACTCGGTGAAGGCCCGCGCGATGTGACATCAGTTCGCGGACGGTGATCTTGTCCTTGCCGGCCGCCGCGAATTCAGGCCAGTACCGAGCAACCGGGGCGTCGTAGTCGATCAACCCACGTTCGGCGAGTCGGTGAACGACGGTGCTGGCGACGCCTTTGCCGGTCGAGAACGACAGCGACACCGTGTCGTGGTCCCAGCGCCGATCACGATCGGCATTGCCGGCCCAGATGTCGAGCACTTTCTCGCCGCCCAGGTACACGACCAGCGCGCCGCCGCCTTGTTGCGGTTGGCGATACATCGCGAAGAAGCGGTCGGCCAAGGGAAGGAATCGCCGGTCCACGTACAGCTCGGTGCGCGAAGGCACCTCCACCCGGGCGAGTGAACCCCGTCGTGCACTGGGAGTCATCGCGTCCTCCGATCCCCGCTGATCAAGTTGCCCGGTCACCCGATCGGTGGCAGGAGCTTGACACCATTGTGACCACTGTCACGCAAGAGGCTCAGGGCCGGGGTGCCCTCACGGGGTGACCCACGTCGAAGTGCCGTCGCTGAAACATCCCTGACCTGTGGCGATATTGAAAACAAGGGTGGGACCACCTGAGCAGATCGCCCCGACGTCCGCGTCACCCACTACCGCTCTGCCGCCAGGTCCGCTGAGCACCACGGCAAAGGGTGAGGAGTCGGTGCGACCGAGTGCGAGCGAACCCGGGCCGTACGCGACCGCGGCAAGTAACCCACCGCGCGACTCCGCCGCAGCAACGCCGCCGAAGAGGCCGAGGCCTGCCGACCTGCCGCCGTCTCGAGAATCCGCGACGCCGACGCCGTCGCCCTCGACGTGTGAAATCGCGTAACTGGAGGGATCTGCCACCGCTCGGCATGCGGATGACCCGTCGACGATCGTCTGATCTTGCCCGCGCGCCGAACAATCCAACGTCGCGGCTGACGCTGTTCCGCTACCGAGTGACAATCCGAAGGCGGCAAGAATCACACCGCCCGCCGCTAAGCTTGCTGCTCGCATTTTCCGGCGATCCATATCCAACCCCCACAGTGCATTCGACGTGACCGTACATTCGACGTCTGATCGAATTACCCGATATGTCCGCCTCTGACGCTACCCGTCTTTGTTCTTCCGATCGCGGTCCTTGCTCGGTTGAACACGTTTGGGTTCACCGGGCATTTTGGGATAGTTCGGCGGGTACGGCAGATCGCCCAGTCCTGCCGCCAGATCCTTCTCCCACATCTCCAACAGAACATCGAGGGCAAAGGCCTTGTCGTGCATGGCTTCCATCGGATCACCACGATCGGCGAGCAAGCCGGGAACCGTGGCGATGGTGCAGTCGTCTGGATGCACGTCGCGCAGTTCGTCCCAGGTCACCGGCGTCGACACAGTTGCGATCGGCGTCTTACGAGCGGAATACGCCGCCGCGATCGTCCGGTCACGGGCATTCTGATTGAAGTCGATGAAGATCCGTTCACCCCGCTCTTCCTTCCACCACGCGGTTGTGGCGCGATCGGCACTACGACGCTCGACTTCACGGGCGAGGGCGATACCCGCGTGACGGACCTCGACAAAATCCCAGCGCGCCTCGAGCGGGATGTAGACGTGAAGGCCTCGGCCACCGGACGTCTTGGGAAATCCTTCCAATCCCAACTCAGCGAGCAGAGGGCGAAGGACCTCGTCCGCGATGGCAACGGCCTCGTCGAACCCGGTCCCCGGTTGCGGATCGAGATCGATGCGCAGTTCGTCCGGGTGGTCGGTGTCCGGGCACCGCACGGCCCAGGGATGAAACGTGACAGTCCCGAGATTGGCGGCCCACACGATGTTCGCAGCACTTCGCACTCGAAGGACGTCGGCCTTGCGACCCGACGGGAACGTGACCTCGCAGGATTCGACGTGCTCGGGCCGTTTTGCCGGCAGCCGCTTCTGGTAAACCTCTTCGCCCTCGATGCCGTCGGGGAATCGCTGAAGATGCGTTGGCCGATCTTGGAGCGCCCGCAACGCTGCACCCTGCAGCGCCACCGTTCGGTAGTACTCGACAAGATGCCGTTTGGTTCCGCCGTCCTCACCCAACTGCGGATAGTAGATCTTGTCCGGGCTCGACAATCGGACCGCGATCCCGTCGACGTCCAGTTCCTCTGCCGGGCTCGCCATCACTTACCGCCTGCAAGAACATCCGCGAAGTCGTATCGCACCGGAACCTCCAACTGATCGAATGTGCATTCGTCGGGCACCCTGTCCGGACGCCAGCGCAGGAATCGTGCAGCGTGCCGAAAGCGTTCCCCTTCCATCTGGTCGTACGCCACTTCGAGCACCCGCTCAGGACGAAGCGGAATCCAGGAGCGGTCTGCGGCCGATCTCCACCGGCTGGCCTCTCCCTCGGCTACAACGTCGTCCCCGAGGCGCAAAGGTTCGAGTTCGGCCAACAACTCGATCCGCCGCGCCGCGGTGAAAGCAGAAGCGCCACCGACCATCTTCAATTCGGAACCGTCGTACAGACCAAGAAGCATCGACCCGATACCTGGCTGACTCTTGTGGGGACGGTAGCCCAGCAGTACGACATCCGCGGTCCTGGCGTGTTTCACCTTGATCATCTCGCGCTTGTTCGGCAGGTACGGTCCCGCCAGCTTCTTGGCGACAACCCCGTCGAGACCCGCGCCTTCGAAGGTTTCGAACCAGGCCATTGCTTCGGCGCTGTCGGCCGTCGCTGCCGTGACGTGGCAACTCGGCCCGCCACCGACGCAATCGAGGAGCAACGCACGTCGAACCCCGAAGTCCTCGATCGAGACGTCGCGATCCCCGAGCGCCAGTAAATCGAACCCGACAAATTGCGCGGGCGTCTGTTCCGACAACAATGCGACGCGGCTCGCGGCGGGGTGAATCCGCTCGGAGAGCGCTTCCCAACTCAGGCGCGTCACACCGTCGATCTCACGGGGAACCACCAGTTCTCCGTCCACCACACATTTTTCGGGCAATTCAGACTTGACGGCTTCCACCGCTTCGGGAAAGTACCGCGCCAGGTCCTTTCCTCCTCGCGATCCGAGCACCACTTCGTCACCGTCACGAAAGATGATTGCTCGAAATCCGTCCCATTTCGGCTCGTACGACCACGTCGGGTCACCGGACTCGGGCTGAGGCGGCACAGTGGCCGCAGCCTTCGCGAGCATCGGGGCGAGCGGCGGCATCAGGGGTAGCTCCACCTACCCATACTGACAGTCCGGTTGGCAATTCGACTACCGATGTATTGGAATAGGTCCCGAACAATCCACGAACCAACAGAACTATCCAAGAATCAACAAAGGGGTCCTTATGTCCGGAATCGTCCGGCGACTTTGCACTGCGGTGATCGCAACTTCTGCAATCGCCGCCTTCACCGTCGGTTGCGGTTCCGACATCGAGCCGAAAGCCATTGCGGAATCATCTTCCTCGGTTGCCGATTCGACCACTACCTCCGCAGCCCCGACCACCTCGAAGATCACCGGCCAGGAGGGTTCGGACGATGGCGGCGACGTCGACATCGACGTGTCGATCGGTGATTGCGTCAAACTCGGCGGTACCACGACGGCCGCAGAAATCGACAACGCGGACTGCGGTAGCAAGGATTCCAACTACAAGGTGGTCGCCAAGGTTCCCACCTCTGATCTGTGTGCCTCCGATGTCGACTCGTACTACTACGAGACCCTCGCGGGTGACGAGCAGGGCGCTGTCTGTCTCGACGTCGACTGGGTAGTCGGCGGATGCATGGACCTCGGCAGCGGAATGGATGAGCCCGCCCGCATCGAATGCTCGGATACCAGCGGCACCAACGTCGTCGAGGTCGTCGAAATCCTGCAGAACTCCACGTCGATCGACGAATGCGGTTCGGGGGCAGACTCGGGATTCGAGCACCCGGAACGTAAGTTCACGGTCTGCGTCGCAACGCTCTGATTCGAGCGCCCTCCCGAAAAACACCTGTGCGCCTTGCCAACCGATCTCGGTTGGCAAGGCGCACAGCGCTTTCTACAGCCGGCGCTTTCTACAGCCAGCCCCGACGCTTGAAGATCGTGTAGAGACTTCCACAGGTCAGGAACATCATCGAGAGCGCAAACGGATAGCCCAAGTGCCAGTGCAGTTCCGGCATGTCGTCGAAGTTCATCCCGTACACGGTTCCGATGAGCGTCGGCGCGAAGAGAATTGCCGCCCACGCCGAGACCTTCTTGATCTCCTCGTTCTGCGCGTAGCTTGCCTGCGTCAGATTGCGCATCTCCTCGTTCTGGTTCTGCGACACCAGAGTTGCGTTCACCGTGAGGATGTTTCCGAGCAACTGACGAAAGCCGTCGGCCCGCTCCACCACAGTCGTCGCATGGTCGGTGACGTCGCGCAGGTATCGCTGGAGTTCCTCGTCCGTGTGGTACTTGTCGAACCCTGCCGACAACCCACGCAGCATTCCCAGCAGCGGACGCGTCGCCCGCTGGAATTCGATCACCTCACGGGTCAGTTCGTAGATGCGACGCGAAACTCCGGGATCGCCACTGAATACTTCGGTTTCGATCTCGTCGATGTCGTTCTGCAGTCCGGCCACCACCGGGGCGTACCCGTCGACGACTGCGTCGAGAATGGCATAGAGAACGGCCTCGGTACCCAACCGCAACAGGTCAGGATCGTTCTCCATGCGAGTCCGCACCGCCGACAGATCCGGCGATTCACTGTGACGGACGGTCAGAATGAAGTTCGGACCACAGAAGATGTGCAACTCGCCGAATTCGACCCGCTCGGTCTCGTCGCGGTACCGCGCAGCACGCAGCACCACGAACAGTGTCTTGCCGTAGCGCTCGAGCTTGGGGCGCTGGTGCGCGACGATCGCATCCTCGACCGCCAGTTCGTGGAGGTCGAAATGTTGTGCAGCGGCATACAACTGGGCGTCGTCGGGCCGGTACATGCCGATCCACGCCATCGACTGCGAATCCGGAAGGCATGACAGTGCTTCCGCCAGCGTGGACGGTGACGCTATCCGCTCGCCGTCGCGGTACACGCCGCTGTTGACGACGGTCGATTCGACGGGCGCCACCGCCTCGGGCGGGGCAGCCTTGACGACGGTGCGTGCGGCACGCGAGTGTCCGGGATGTGAGTCACCGAGCCCCGCGGAACGACGCGGCAGTACCGAACGTGAACGACGAAATTCGCGCATGCTGAACAGCTTTCGAGGGAAGAGTGAACGACGACGCTTGCTTCACAGCAAAGCCGAAGCCGATGAACACACGATGAAGCTGCAGCAAAATACCGGATCAACCCGGGCGGCTACAGCTTCAGTTGGTACTCGGAGGTTGGCCACGCATTACAGCCACACCTCCTCTTCCCTGAATTCCTACGCAAGTCCGCGCACGACGCCAACATGCTACCCCGACTGTCAGAGCGGGACAAACCGAACGACAAGCCGCAGGACAGCACGAACCGGTCGGAGGAAACCCGCTCGACGAATGCAGCTTTCAGTCAGTTCGCAGCGCGCAATCCGCCGATCAACAGTTCGACGATCTGGTCCGCCAACGACTCCGTCTCCGCCAAAGTCTGCCCTTCACGCCTTCGGTACCAGAGGTCGATGCCGTTGAGACTGCTGAGGAGGACTTTTGCCGCCATTCGAGGTGAGCCCGCACGAATGGAACCATCCGCGACACCTTCGGTCATCACGTCGACGAACAGATTCTCGTAATCGAGTCGCAGCGAATTCAGTTCCACGAGGACTTGCTGTTGTCTCGGTTTGAGCGCGGAGTTCATCTGGCCCCGGACGCCTTGGTGGATCGTGTGGTGGTACCCGAGATGTGTCATGAGATTGACCAGGTGGGCGTGCGACATCGCTTCGAGACGCGCGAGGCCGCTTTCTGCCCCGCCCATCCGAGACTCGACCTCAGCGCGGAGCAGGCTCATCCCGCGCTCGTAGATTGCCAGGTAGATGTCGAACTTCGAACGAAAGTGGTAGTAGACAAGACCTTTGGTGGCGCCGATTCGATCGGCCAGTAAATCTACAGTCGTGGCCGCGTAACCGTCTTCGGCAAAGGCGTCGGCGGCGCTGGTGATGATCGCGGATCGCACGTCCGGAAGATCACTACTCATTCGACTTCCACTCCCATTCACACTGCCTGCCGGCCCTTGACTGTTTCCACGCCATCGCATAGTAATACTGAGTAGTATCCCAGATCAGAGAGGTTTTCCAATGTCGTTGGATTTTTCCGGCAAGGTAGCGATCATCACGGGCGCAGGCGGCGGACTCGGCCGTTCACACGCATTGGCCCTCGCCGCACGCGGCGCACGCGTCGTCGTCAACGACATGGGTGGCTCGGTCAACGGCAGTGGCGGCGCTGATACCGCAGCAGCCAAAGTAGTGGCGGAAATCGTCGAGCTGGGCGGCGAGGCCATCGCGGACCACTGCGACATCACCGACGTCGACGCCGTTGCCGCCATGGTCGCGACGGCCGTGGACAAGTGGGGCCGCGTGGACATCCTGATCAACAACGCCGGAATCCTGCGCGACAAGTCGTTCATCAAGGCCGAGCTCGACGACTTCCGCAAAGTCATCGACGTGCATCTGATGGGTTCCGTCATCTGTTCCAAGGCAGTCTGGCCGCACATGGTCGAACAGAACTACGGACGCATCCTCATGACTACGTCAGCATCGGGAATTTACGGCAACTTCGGCCAGGCGAACTACGGCGCCGCGAAGTCCGGCGTCGTCGGCCTGATGAACGTTCTCGCCATCGAGGGCGAACGCAAGGGCATCCGCGTCAACTCGCTGGCCCCGACCGCCGCGACCCGCATGACCGAAGACCTCCTCGACGAGAAGACTCTCGCTCTGCTTGCACCCGAATCGATTTCACCCGGCGCACTGTTCATGGTCTCCGATGACGCACCGACGAAGACCATCCTCAGCGCCGGCGCCGGCGTCTTCGCGATCGCTCGCATGGAAGAGTCGCAGGGCGTCTACATCCCCGAAGGCGCACTCTCGCCCGAGGTCGTCGCCGAACGGTGGTCCGAGATCAGTGACATGACCGATTCCGTCCAGGTGCCCGCGGCGTTCGATCAGACCCGCCGGTTCGTCGAGAAGGCCGTGGCGGAGCAGCCCAGCAACTGAGCAGGGCAACCAGACAACTGATCGACCCCGCTCCCCCTAAGGTGTGGTGGTGACCACACCTACGGGAGTATCGATCGTCGACATCGTCGACAGACTGGGAATGACGTTCCTCAGCGGTGGCGACACCGTCGACGGCGCCCGCACTGTCAGCCGCGTGACCCTGCACGAAGGGTCCGAAGCTACCCAGGACAGTGCGGGCGCCGTCGTACTCGGCGCAGGTCTCGCAGGTTCGGCCGATATCGCAACGGCGGTAAGAGAATACGGCTCGGCAGGTGCGGTAGCGCTGATCGTCAAAGAGCCCCTGGACTTCGACGGCCTCGTCGAGAAAGCGGTGGCCGACACCGACGTCGCACTCCTCGGAATGGTCAAGGATGCAAGCTGGCTGCAAAGCGCGTCGTTGATCAACGAGATCCTCGAATCCGGCAACAACGGGGACCGCACGTCGGCCGCCGACGCCGACCTGTTCGATCTTGCCAACTCGATCGCTCAGGTATTGAACGGCCCGGTCACCATCGAGAATCAGTCGAGCCGGATCCTCGCGTTCTCGGCGGATCAAGCCTTCGGCGACGAGGCACGTAAGCAGAGTGTCCTCGGACATCAAGTGCCGCAGCACTATTCCGATCGGCTCAGGTCAATGGGGTATTTCAACAAGATCTACGGCTCTACCCTGCCGGTATTTCTACCGGGTATCGGGCCGGGCATCAGGCCCCGCGTCGGCATGCGAATACATGCGGCATCGCAGATCCTCGGTTCGATCTGGGTGATCTTGGACGAGGAGCCGAACGAATTACAGGTCAAAACGCTCGTCGAGGCTGCGGGCGTGGCCGCCATGAGTTTGCTTCGCGCCAAACTGGCCGCGGATTCGGCACGACGACTGAGGTTGGGCGAGGTGATCACGTTACTGAGTGGCGGCACTTCAGCGAAGGAAGCGGCCGAGCGACTGGGCTACGGCCGTTCGAAAGCAAACGTGCTTGCGGCCGGCTTCCGTAGCGGCGCCGGTGCATCGTTGGAGGCCGAAGCCGACGTCGATCAACTGGCCCTGACACTCAATACCTATCTCGACCAAGTATTTCCGCTGTCGGTGGCGGCAGCGATCGGCGGCACCGTCTACGCCGTCATCCCACACACCCGGCATCAGACCGACGACGACTACGTGCGTCGGATCGCGTCGGAGTTTGCAGACCGTTCCCGTTCGGAAAAGTCGGTGGTCATCGGAATCGGTGCGACAGTGGCCGACGTGATGACGCTGGAGAAGTCACGCGACGAAGCCGACCGAGCACTTCGCGTTCTGAGGTCGACGTGGAATTCTTCGGGCCGGACCGTCGCGTGCGCCGACGACGTGCAGATCAATTCCCTACTTCTGCGCCTCTCCGACGCCCTGGCGGACGAGAACGAGACCGCATCGGGTCCGCTCGCGGTGCTGCGTGAGTACGACCGCAGTCACGACATCAACCTTGTCGACACTCTCCGTGCCTGGCTCGACACGTTCGGCGACATTCCGGCTGCTGCGTCCTTGGTTCACATCCACGTCAACACGTTCCGGTACCGCCTCAAGAAGCTTGCCGGGATTGCCGGCATCGATCTCGATGATCCGGAAACTCGATTCAGCCTGATGCTCCAGCTTCGTCTCTTCCATCCGACAATGTTGTAGCGATCTACCAAGTCTCACGAAACATTCGTAAATCCGGACGATGTTCTCGTTCTTTTGTTGGGTGAAGATTCAAGCAATCGTCTTTTGCTCCTGACCCGACAGACCTCGCGTCGTTCGGGTCGGGACTTCATCTCCCGGAGGCACCATGAAACAACGGTCCTACGCACTACTGGCCGCGGCAACCGGCACTGTCCTTGCCCTGACCGCATGCTCGTCGGGTGGATCATCAGGTTCGGGTGGGAGTGAGCCGCTCACCGACGGCACCTTCAAGTTTGCACTCGTGGCCGACCCCGGCGCTCTGAATCCGCTGATGACTGCCGCTTCACCGGCACACGCACTGGCACGTCTGAGCTACGACTATCTGCTCAACCCAGATCCCGATACCGGCGTCACCAAGCCGTGGCTCGCCGAAAAATGGGAAGAGACAACTACTTCCGCGTCGTTCACCATTCGCGACGGCGTCACCTGTACCGACGGATCCGCCCTGACTGCTCAGACTGTCGCAGACACCGTCAACTTCATCACGAACGCCGCAAACAAATCCGCTCTCCGCGGGGTGTACGCACCGGCAACTGCAACTGCCACCGCCGACCTGGCAACACGGACAGTGACTGTTACGACTCCGGAGCCCTCGCCCTTCCTGCTCCTCAATCTGGCGCGGATTCCGATCATGTGCGAGGCAGGGTTGAAGGATCCGACGGCGGCGAACAAAACGACCATCGGATCGGGCATGTTCCAGATGACCGAGGCCGTGGCGAACGATCACTACTCCTACGTCCGGCGCGACGGATACAACTGGGGACCTGACGACACCACCTCCGACACCGCCGGAGTGCCCAAGAATGTCGTCGCGTCCATCGTGACCAATACGAGTACGTCTGCGAATCAGCTGTTGTCCGGTGATCTGAATGCCGCCGCCGTCTCCGGCGCCGATCAGGACCGATTGAATGCCGCGAATCTGAACACGGTCAAGCAGCCGGCTCCGGCGGGCGAGATGTTCTTCAATCACAGCCCGGGTAATCCGACGAGCGATCCAGCCGTACGCAAGGCGCTGGTCCAGGCGCTCAATCTCGACGACCTCGCCGAGATCTTCACCGCCGGCCGCGGAACCCGGTCTACCACGATGGTGTCCATCGAACCGCGGGCCTGCATCTACGACTCTGTCGCCGGAAACCTGCCGGCCTTCGATCCCAGCGCAGCCGCAGAAACTCTCGAATCAGCGGGCTGGAAAATCGGTGCCGACGGTAAGCGCAGCAAGGACGGCACACCGCTCCGACTTCGGATGGTCTACGAAACGTTCGGTGACTCGACCGATGCTGCCGCCGACGTCGCACTCAACGCGTGGAACAATCTGGGCGCAACTGTCGAACTCACCAGCGGAGACTCGAACAAGATCCTCGATGTAGCACTCAGCGGCAAGGACAACACCGCGTGGGATGTTGCGTGGGAGCCGATCAACGTCGCGCTGCCCAGCATGCTCGTACCCTTCCTCTCCGGTCCGGTGCCAGCTGCGGGACTCAATTTCTCGTCGATCTCCAACCCGGCCTACGACGCAGCCGTCGCCAAGGCTTCGGGACTGACCGGCGAGGATGCTTGTGCCGCTTGGGCAGACGCCGAATCAGAGATCATCAAAGCAAACTCCGCGGTACCTTTTGCCGACAAGATCACGACTCTCTACTTCAACAATGCGGGTCTTGCATTCGGCCGTAATTTCACCGGTTCGGCCCTGCGCCTGTACCAGTAGACCGCCGGTAGCGACCGGGGAAATCGTCGTGTTTCGCCGGTCGCTGTCGGTATACGGACAGGTATTCACTGATCCTGACGGTTTTCGTGGGAGCGGACGAAAATCGACCCGATTTTCGTGAGGATCGACAGAGATGCGCGTCACGTCATGCGCCAAGATTTAGCAGTCAACACTCAACCGCGCCCTCACGTTTTTCGCTCGGGCCCCTGCTCCATCACGGAGGCACCATGAAACACCGCTTCTATCCAACACTTGCGGCAGCCGCAGGGCTCACGCTTGTGTTGTCTGCTTGTGGCTCGGGAGGCACGTCCTCGGGCGCCAGTGGCGGTGAACCGGCCACCGACGGGACCTTCCGTTTCGCCCTGCAGGCCGATCCGGGTGCTCTCAACCCGATCATGTCGGCCGCCTCGGCGACCGCCGAGTTGTCGCGTTTGGCGTACGACTACCTGATCTACCAGGATCCCGATACCAGTGAAGTCGGACCGTGGTTGGCGGAGAAGTGGGAGGAGACCCCGACCTCGGCGTCCTTCACCATCCGTGACGGGGTGACCTGTACCGACGGATCGACGCTGACACCGCAGACCGTCGCGGACAACATCAACTTCGTGGCCAACCCGGACAACGGTTCACAGTTGCGCGGGTCCTCCGTGCCGACCGGCGCCACTGCGACTGCCGATCCGGCAACGCGCACTGTCACGGTGACCACTCCGGCGCCGAGCCCGTTCCTTCTTCTCAACGTCGGTCGCCTGCCGATCCTGTGCGAGGCCGGATTGAAAGATCCGACAGCGTCGAACAAGAAGTCGCTCGGCACCGGCATGTTCGAAGTCACCGAAGTTGCCGCCAACGACCACTACACGTTCCAGCGTCGCGAGGGCTACAACTGGGGCCCCGACGGCACGACCTCCGACACCCCGGGCGTCCCCAAGACGGTCGTCGCCGCCATGTCGCCGAACGTGAGCACCGCCACAAATCAGCTGCTCTCGGGTGAACTCAACGCAGCTCCGATCGCCGGTCCGGACAAGGACCGCGTCGCGGCAGCCAATCTGGACTCCGTCGGTCGGCCTCTGCCGGCAGGCCAGATGTACTTCAACCAGATCGCGAGTAATCCCACCAGCGATCCCGCAGTGCGCAAGGCCCTGATCCAAGCGGTCGATCTCGACGACCTCACTCAGGTCATCACCGCCGGACACGGGGTCCGGGCAACCAGCCTCGTCGCCGTCGAACCGCGCGCCTGCGTTTACGACTCTGTCGCAGGCAACATTCCGGACTTCGACCTCACTGCCGCCAAGGCAACACTGGACGGCGCTGGTTGGACCGCCGGCGCTGACGGCAAGCGAAGCAAGGATGGCAAGCCGCTCAATCTCCGCCTCGTGTACGACGGCACCGACGATCCGCGCAACGCGGCGGCCGAACTTGCTCAGTCGGCGTGGTCCGAACTCGGCGCAAACGTCGAGGTGACCGGGGGCGACTCGAACAAGATCATCGACGTCATTCTGAGCGGCAAGGACAACTCTGCCTGGGACATCGCCTGGGTCCAGGTCAACTCCTCGCTGCCCAGCACCTTCACTGCGTACTTTGCCGGGCCGGTTCCCGCAGCAGGCAAGAACTTCGGATCGGTCAGCAACCCCGCCTACGAAGCAGCAGCCACCAAGGCTTCCGGTCTGACCGGTAGCGACGCTTGTGACGCCTGGGCCGACGCCGAGTCGGAGCTCACCAAGACGATCGCGGCCGTGCCCTTCGCAGACTCCGTCATGAACGTGTACTTCAACAAGGCCGGACTCTCATTCGGCAAGTCGCTCAACGGTTCTGCGCTGCGTCTCTACCAGTAGGCCGTCCGCCCACTCTGAAATATCTTCCCGCCCCAGCATCCCGCCCTCCGGAAAGACAGCCCATGAGTCAAACTATTGAAGCCGCGAAACCAGAAGCGGCGCCTCAGGCTCGAGCAAAGTGGCTCGAGTCCGACAGCTGGCCCGCATATCTTCTGCGTCGTTTCGGCACCTTCGTGATTTCACTCTGGGCGCTGGTGACTGCGGCGTTCCTGATGCTCCAACTGATTCCGGGAGACCCGGTTCGGTTGGCACTGGGAATGAACGCACCGGTCGAACTGGTCGAGACAACGAGGTCTCAGCTCGGTTACGACCTTCCCTTGTGGCAGCAGTACTTCCGATTCGTCGGCGGGTTGCTGAGCGGGAATCCCGGTGACTCGATCACCTTGAGGACTCCGGTCTTCGAGGTGATCGCGTCCCGCCTACCGGCAACACTCGAACTGGCTGTACTCACAGTCGTCACGGTGCTGCTAGTGGGCATTCCGATCGGCCTCATCTTTGCTGCACTGACCCGCAACGGTCGACGACGCGGAGTCGAGATCGGTTACACCGCAACGTCGGGCACCATCGCCGTGATCCCCGAGTTCATGTTCGGTACGGCGCTGGTCTACCTCTTTGCCGTCACGTTCCCTGTTCTGCCCGTCGCCGGCCGAGGTGGACCGGAAAGCTACATCCTCCCGGTCGCGGCCATGTCGATCGGTGCCATCGCCTCGATGTCGCGCATCGTCCGTGCAGAGGCGCTCGGCGTGTTGGACATGGACTACATCCGTACGGCGCGCGCCAAGCGAATGCCCGTGGCACGAATCTACTTCCGTCATGCAATGCCCAACCTCATGACGTCGACGCTGACGCTCGCCGGACTCCTCCTGGGTGGTCTGATTGCCGGCACCGTGCTCATCGAGAGCATCTTCGCCTGGCCCGGCATGGGCATGGCGCTGGTCAAGTCCATCACCGAGAAGGACTACCCGCTCGCCCAGACACTGGTCGTGATCTACGGCGCCATCGTCCTTCTCATCAATTTCATCGTCGACGTGGTGCTCGCTCTCATCGACCCACGATCCACAATTCGGGAGAACTGAGTTGAGCACCTCACCTACGGCCCCCACTGCGGCCCCCAAGACGCCCCCGCGACGACACTGGATCGTCGGAACGTTCCGCACCCCATTGGGAATCCTGGCCCTCACCTTCCTGACCGCTCTGATCGCCCTCGTCATCTTCGGACCGATGATCTGGGGTGACGCCGCTGTCGCAGCCAACCCGAAGGCACTCTCTCAGGGACCGAGTTCCGAGCACATCTTCGGCACCGACGCCGGCGGGCGTGACGTCTTCGCCCGCACGATGACCGCCGCGAGACTGTCGGTGCTCATGGCTCTCGGAGCCGTCGCACTCGGTGTCACAATTGGCCTGATACTCGGTACGCTCCCGACGCTCGCTCCCCGCTGGGTCGGACGAATGGTCGTGGCATTCCTCAACTTCGCCATCGCATTCCCCGGACTGCTCCTCGCGATCTTCCTGTTGGTCGTTCTCGGACAGGGTGCTGGCAGCGCGGTGATCGCCATCGGTCTCGCCCTGGCCTCGCCGTTCGCGAGGTTGACGTACGCACTGGCTTCGTCGGTCAACGGACGCGACTTCATCGACGCAGCACGCATCCTCGGGGTTACCAAGCCGGGGCTGCTGTTCCGCCACATTCTCCCCAATATCCGTGAACCACTCATCGTCAATGCCAGCATCGCTGTCGGCAGCGGCCTCGTGGTCTTCGCCGGACTCTCGTTCCTCGGCTTGGGCATTCAGCCGCCTGCATTCGACTGGGGCCGGATGCTCAACGAAGGTCTGTCGAAGATCTTCGTCAACCCGGCCACCGCACTCGCCCCCGGCATCGCCGTCGTGCTCGCCGGCTTGACCTTCACGCTGCTCGGCGAGGCCATTGCTCGCGGCGCGGGAGTTCGCAGCCCGATCAGCAGTCGCCTGCCGAAGTGGAAGCCGATCAACCGGAAAACTGCCCAGGCCGATTCGGCGCCCACCGACGAAGACGCGGTACTGACCGTCCGCAACATGTCCGTCGCAGTCCCCGCGGGTGACGACTGGCGTCGCCCCGTCGACAACATCAGTTTTACAGTTCACCGCGGCGAAACCGTGGGCATCGTCGGTGAATCCGGGTCCGGAAAGTCACTGAGTTGCATGGCAATCGCGCAGCTGACCGACCACCCCACCGTGGTCGATGCCGGGCTCATCGAGTTCGACGGCACCGTGCTGATGAAGGACGGCAAGCGGCCGGACGACGCGGCTTCGCGCAAGGTTGCCCGCCAACTCGGCACACGTATGGCGATGGTGTTCCAGGATCCGATGTCGTCCATGAATCCGTCTCTCAAGGTCGGATACCAGGTCGCCGAGATCGGTTGGCTCCACGAAGGTATGAGCAAGGCCGACGCGAAGAAGGCGGCAGTCGAGCGACTGAACGCCGTCAAGATCCCCGACGCGCCCAGGCGTGCGAAGCAGTACCCCCACGAGTTCTCCGGCGGTATGCGTCAGCGCGCGATGATCGCCATGGGTCTGATGGGTAAGCCCGCTCTGATCATCGCGGACGAACCCACCACTGCGCTCGACGTGACCGTTCAGCGTGAGGTCCTCGGGCTGCTCCACGAGGTTCGCGAAGAAACCGGCGCCGCAATCCTTCTCATCTCGCACGACATGGCCGTCATCACCGGCATGTGCACCCGTGTCCTGGTCATGTTTGCCGGCGAAATCGTCGAAGACATCGCAGTAGACGATCTGATTGCCGGCCGTGCAAAGCATCCGTACACCCGCGCGCTGATCGCCGCGGTCCCCACCATGAGCACCGATCGCGACAAGCCGCTTGCCACCGTCGACGAAGCCTGGCAGGTGGAGAGCCTCGACGCCGAGGAGAGCACCGCCGACATCGAGTTGGAAGAACTGTTGGCTGTTGCAGAGGAGATCCGATGAGCAGACTCGAATTCCGTGACGTCAACGTCCACCTCGGTAGCGGTTCGAAAAAATTCCACGCCGTCAAGAACATCAATCTCGACATCCCCTCCGGATCGGTGGTCGGTCTCGTCGGTGAATCGGGTTCCGGAAAGTCGACACTGGCGCGAGCAACTGTCGGCCTGGCCGAGCCCAGTTCCGGCCAGATCCTTCTCGACGGTGTGGACGTCGCTCACGCCCGCGGCGCGACGGCTCGTCTGCGCCACCGGATCCAGATGGTCTTCCAAGATCCGTACTCGTGCCTCGACCCGCGAATGACCATCGGCCAGTCACTCGCCGAGGCGCTGAGGTCCACCGAGCGTCGTGACAAAGCTCGGCGCAGCCGCGGCGACCGCGCTGCCGAGGTCGCTCGACTCCTCACCACCGTCCAACTGCCGGTGGAGAAGGCGCACGAATACCCATCGTCGTTGTCGGGTGGTCAGCGCCAACGCGTTGCCCTCGCGCGGGCTTTGGCAGCCGCACCGGCAGTTCTGCTTGCCGACGAAATCACCTCTGCTCTGGACGTGTCCGTGCAGGGCGCGGTTCTGAATCTGTTGGTGGATCTGCAGAAGCAGCTTGGTCTGACGGTTCTGTTCGTCAGTCACAACCTGGCGGTGATCCGCTACGTCTGTGACCACGTCGCAGTCATGCTCGGCGGCGAGATCGTCGAGCACGGGCCGGTTCTCGACGTGATCGATTCGCCGAAGGAGCCGTACACGGCAAAGCTGTTGTCCGCGATCCCGACATTCGGGGAGCCGATGTTCCAATGACAACGCCGACCACTCTCGACTCCCCCGCTGCCGTAGCCCGTGCCGAAGAACGTCGTTCGGCGAGAATCCAGGATTACGCGTCCGTGGTTACACCGACCAGCATCGCCGTATCGGCGTCGGGACGCATTGCATACGTACGTACCGAAGCGAATCCGGCTGCGGATACCAACGAGCACTCGATCTGGTTGGCTTCCCCGCAACTACAGCTCACCGCGGGACCTGCCGACACCTCGCCGGCTTGGCATCCCGTTTCGACGCTGTTGGTCTTCGTTCGGCCGGATTCCTCGGGCACACCACAACTGTGGAAGGTCGACGCCACCGGGGGCCCGGCAACACAGCTGACCACCACGGCGCAGCTCCCGCTCGGCGCGGGGGCACCGGTGTTCTCTCCCGACGGCGCTCGGATCGCCTTCAGCGCCCCCGTCGACCGCACTGCCGCCGGATCGTCATGCCTCTTGGTGGCGAAGCGCCTCAACTACAAGGTCGACGGATCCGGTGTCCGGGGCAGCGTTCGGGCGCACTTGTTCGAGTTCGATCTGGCCGCCGGCTCACTACGGCAGCTGACGGACGGCGATTGGGACGCTTCGCATCCCGCGTACAGTCCCGACGGCACCGAACTGGCTTTCACCGCGGCGATGGACGGCGACGCCGATCTGACGCGGGCGAGTTCCGCCTGGACCGTATCGCTGACTGATCTCGCCTCCGCTCCGCGGATGTTGGGGCACGCACGCGGCATCGCAGGACCACTTGCATGGACACCTGCCGGCGACGCGGTCGTAGCCGTCGGTTGGCACACGCCGATCATTCACAACAACGAACTTCTTGTCCTGCACCGCGACCAGCGAGCGGAAGACCGCAGCCTGACGTCCGGACTCGACCGAAACGTCATGCCGGGCGGGACCGGTTATCCCGGTGGCGCACCGAGTTTCACCGCCGACGGCGACATCGTCTTCTGCATCCGCAACCACGGCTCCACCGAACTGCACAAGGTCGATTTCGGATCAGGCTCCGTCTCACCACTTCTCACCGGCGAGCAGACAGTGGTCTCAGGCCTTGCCCTGACGTCCGGGCGAGCCGTCGTCGCGCTGGCAACGGCGACATCCTTCGGCGAGGTCGCCGTCATCGACCTCGAGACTCGTGCAGTCGAAACGGTCACCGAATTGAACACGGAACTGACAACTTCCGTCGCGTTTCCAGTCGCCTCCGAGCGTTGGTTCGACATCAGCGACGGCACCCGTGTTCAGGGTTGGATCCTGCGCGACCCGAACGTCACGGGCGCCGGTCCGCTGGTTCTGGACGTCCACGGCGGACCACACAATGCCTGGACCGGAACGCCCACCGTGATGCACGCATACCACGCGGAACTGGTCGCGCTGGGATTCACGGTCTTGATGATCAATCCGCGCGGAAGTGACGGCTACGGAAACGACTTCTTCGACGGTGTGCGGGACGGCTGGGGTGAGGCGGATCGTGCCGACCTGCTCGAACCGGTCGAAACCCTTGTCGCCGAGGGGATGGCAGATCCGGAGCAACTGGTGCTCACGGGCTACAGCTACGGCGGATTCATGACGTGCGCCCTGACGTCCGTCACCGATCGGTTTGCCGTCGCAGTCGCCGGTGGTCTCGTTTGCGACATCGCGAACACGGCCGGCCCCTCAGACGAGGGCATCTTGCTGCAGACGGTCGAATTCGACCCGCAGTCATCTCGGGTACAGGAACTTTCGCCGCTGGGGCGAGTCTCCCAGGTGACGACACCGACGCTGATCCTTCACGGCGGCAGCGACGTCCGTTGCCCGGTCAACCAGGCCGAACAGTGGTTCGGTGGACTGCGTTTGGCCGGCACCCCGACCGAGTTGGTGGTTTTCCCGGACGCGTCACATGCCTTCGTGTTGACGGGTCGGCCGTCCCACCGACTGGAGTACAGCACTCGTCTCGTCGACTGGATCGAACGGCACCTCTCCCCCAAGCCCGCACTGACCACGGTCGATCCCGACTACTGGCAGTACCGACTCGACACCCTGAGTGCGAAGTACGGGGTGCCCGGCGCCTCACTGGGAATTCTGACCACAACCCGCAGCGGATTCTCCCGCACCGTGGTCACGTCCGGTGTAGTCAGTACCCGCACCGGCGTCGCGGCTACGCCCGACACGCTGTTCCAGATGGGTTCGATCAGCAAGGTCTGGACGGCCACCCTGATCATGCAGCTCGTCGAAGAAGGATTGCTGGATCTCGACTCACCTGTCCGGAACATCTTGCCGGACTTCGCAGTTGCCGACGCGGTAGCCACCGAAACGGTCACGACTCGCCACCTGTTGACTCACACCAGTGGCATCGACGGTGACGTTTTCATCGACGGCGGACGCGGCGACGACTGCGTCGAGCGATACGTCGCAGCACTGAAATCAACGGTGCAGCTCTTCGCCCCCGGCACCGATTGGTCGTACTGCAACACCGGCTTCGTGATCGCCGGACGAATCATCGAGGTTCTCCGAGGTAAGAGTTGGGACGCGGTTCTGCGCGAGCGGATCATCGAACCGCTCGGCCTGACCAAAACCACGACCCTGCCTGAGGAGACGGCACTGCACCGCGCTGCAGTCGGGCACGTCGGCGCTGCCGACGACCTCGAGCAGACACCACAATTCCTCATCCCTCGCTCGATGGGCCCCGCCGGTCTCATCAACAGCACCGCCGAGGACCTTCTTCTGTTCGCGCAGGATTCGATGCGCGAGGATCCGATTCTGCTTCAGCGGTCCACCCATCTGGCGATGCTCGAGGAGCGCCGCCAGATCGGTGACGTGTCGTCAGCGGACATCATGGGAACCACGTGGCTGCTGCACAATTGGGGCGGGGTACTGGCTCATGGCCACAATGGCGGAACTCTCGGCCAGCAGTCGTTCTTGCGAGTGGTGCCGTCGTGCGGTCTAGCCGTGGTCCTGATGGCCAACGGTGGAGCAATGGACGCTCTCTCCGGCGATCTTCTGGCTGAAGTAATCGGTTCCATAGGCGGCGTCAGTGTGACACCGGCATTCTCGCCTGGTGACCCCCACACCCGCGTCACGTCCTCACCTGAAGAACTCGATGCGCTGTGCGGCCTGTACCGCGATGCCGCAGCCGATTTCGTCTTGGAAAGGACCGGCGGTTCCCTGACCGCCCGCCGCACCGATCACATCGACCCTTCGGTCACCGCCGAAAGCGCAGAGTCCGTCTCTCTCAGCCTGATCGAAGTTCACCCTGGAGTATTCGCGACCCAACTACCTCAATCAGCGGGTTGGATCCGGATCACTTTCTCCGACAACGGGAGTACACAATTGCTACACGTCGGAAGCCGCGCGTATCCGCGAGTGAACAACCGATGACCATTCTCCGCGATCTGGCCGAGCGCCAACTTCCTCAGATCCTCGAGGACGCCATCGCGCTCATCGAAGTCGAGTCGCCGTCACACGATCTCGAAGCTGTTGCCCGCAGCGCGAAGTGGACGTCAGATCTTGTCCACGAACGACTCGGCGTGACACCGGAGTCGATAGTGACGGAAGGCCGTACCCATCTGGTGACCCGTTTCGGCAGCTCACCGACGCGGCTGATGCTGCTCGGTCATCATGACACCGTGTGGCCGATCGGCACCCTGACACGCCTGCCCGCAGCCGTCACCGACGGAGCGCTCCGAGGTCCGGGCGGACTCGACATGAAACTTGGTGTCGTTCAGGCAATCCACGCCCTCGCTATCGTCCGGGAGCTGCACGGCGACGATGCACTCGACGGAATCACACTCCTCGTGACCGGTGACGAAGAAATCGGTTCACCCACGTCGCGGTCCCTCATCGAGGAACTTGCGGCAGGCGCGGTACTGGTTCTCGAGGCCGGCGGTGACGGTGGCGAACTGAAGACTGTCCGCAAGGGAGTGTCGCTGTATCGGATCCATGTTGCCGGTCGCGCCGCCCACGCCGGGCTGGAGCCGGAAAAAGGCATCAACGCTGCAGTAGAACTGGCTCGTCTCGTGATCGCGATCAACGACTTGTCCTCGCCGGCGCAGGCAACCACCGTCACCCCGACTGTCATTTCAGCCGGAACCACAACCAACACCGTTCCGGCAGAAGCCTTCGTCGACGTGGACGTGCGCGCAACCAGCGCCGCCGAGCAGGAGCGCGTCGATGCGAATATCCGAGCCCTGCAGGCAATCCACCCCGAAGCCGTAGTCACGGTCTCGGGTGGTGTCAACCGTCCACCTCTCGAAGCGACGATGTCCGCACCGTTGCTGGCGTTGGCGGAACGCGTTGCGCTCGAGCATGATCTGACTCCGCTCGTCGGCCTCGCCGTCGGCGGAGCCTCGGACGGAAACTTCACTGCCGGTATCGGTATCCCCACCCTCGACGGCCTCGGTGGCGTCGGCGGCGGTGCACACGCCGAGACCGAGCATGCGCTCGTGTCCGCAATCGCTCCGAGGACGGCGTTGGTTGCGGGCCTTATTCGTTCGATCACGTCTGAAGGGGGCCCTCGTGTCGAAAAGCAAAGCGGTTGAGTTTCGAGAACTGGTCGATACCCGCGAAATAGCCGATCTATCCGCCGTTTTCGACGAGATCTGGGCTACCAGTCCCGGACCGGCTCATTTCGGCACTGCGATGTTGGTTGCGCTTCACCACGGTGGTCACTACGTGGTGGGAGCCTTTTCCGAAGGCGAAATGATCGGTGGTTGCGTCGGATTCTTCGTCGAGCCTCTCGGCGAGGTTCTGCACTCACACATCGCCGGAGTACTACCGGGACACGCAGGCAAGGGAATCGGCCGCGCCCTCAAGCATCATCAGCGAGACTGGTGCATCGAGCGCGGCGTCAGGACGATCCGGTGGACCTTCGATCCACTGGTCGCACGAAATGCCTATTTCAACATTCAGCGTCTCGGAGCCGAACCGGCCGAATACAACCCGGATTTCTACGGGTCGATGGCAGACGGAATCAACGCAGGCGACGCCAGCGATCGTATGCTCGTCAGTTGGGACCTCGACGTCGATGGATCTCCGAGTTCTACTGTGGCCGTGAATGATACATTCAAGGTGCTTCAACCCACCGAAGACGGTACGCCTCGAATGCTCCCGATCCCACCCGACTGCGTCGATATCGCAGTCGGAATACCCAGAGACATCGAGCATCTGAGAACAGTCGACCGCGCCTCTGCCTTTGCCTGGCGACACGCGCTTCGCGAGTACCTCGAACCACTGATCGCCTCGAAGGAATGGCAATCGACCGGCTTCGACCCCAGCGGCTATTACATGTTCACGAAAATCTGCGAGACAACCGGAGAAGAGCAAGTCCATGCACATTGAGTCCGTCGAATTGCGCGAACTGCGCATCCCTCTCGTCTCCCCCTTCACCACGTCATTCAGCACCCAGCTCGAGCGCAACACCCTCGTCCTGAAAGTGAGCGGCACCACCGACGGCCCCAACGGTCCGGTGGAGACCGTCGGCTGGGGCGAGTGCGGCTCGCTCAGCGATCCGTACTACAACTCCGAATACACCGCTGGTGCGCGGGCGATGCTTCGCGAGTATCTTGTTCCGACGCTACGTAAGTCGCAGTCGGATCAACCGCTCTCGGCCGAGACGGTCGGCAGCGTACTTCACCACGTCGTGGGTCACCAGATGTCGAAGTCGGCTATCGAAATGGCAATCCTCGATGCTGAATTGCGGGCTCGTGGACAGTCTTTCGCTCGGTACCTCGGTGCCACTCGCACTCGGGTGCCCTCGGGAGTGTCCGTCGGCATCCAGGACAGCATTCCGCAGCTACTCGAAACCGTCGGCAACTATCTGTCGCAGGGTTACGTGCGAATCAAGCTGAAGATCAAGCCGGGCTGGGACATCGCTCCCGTGGCTGCGGTGCGCAAGGAGTTCGGCTACGACGTTCCTCTGCAGGTCGACGCGAATGCCGCGTACACCCTCGTCGACGCGCAGTTGCTGCGCCGCCTGGACGAATTCGCATTGCTCCTCATCGAACAGCCGCTGGCCGAGGACGATTTGGTGCAGCACGCCAAGCTCGCCCAGTCCCTCTCGACTCCGATCTGCCTCGACGAGTCGGTCGAGTCGGCCAAGGATGCGGCGGATGCCATCACGCTCGGTGCCGCTTCGGTCATCAACATCAAGCCGAGCCGTGTCGGTGGATATCTGGAAGCCAAGCGCATCCACGATCTCGCCTCGGCACACGGTATTGCGGTGTGGTGCGGCGGAATGCTCGAGACCGGAATCGGCCGCGCCGCCAACGCGGCCCTCGCGGCGCTGGACGGGTTCACGCTGCCCGGCGACATCTCGGCTTCCGATCGCTTCTACAAGGAGGACATCACCGAACCGTTTGTCATCGAGGACGGCCACATCGCTGTGCCGCAGGGACCGGGCTTCGGTGTGACTCCACGTGAAGACGTCATGGATCGCTTCACGGTCGGAACCGAGATTCTGTAGGTCCGTCACACAGTCACGCAGCAGCCACCTCCACCGTCACCCCGGAGGTGGCTGTTCGTCGTTTGTGTCGGTAGGGAGGTGCATAGTGATTTGGACATGACGTTCTGCACCGAAAGGCCCCCGATGAGTAGCTGGTCCGATCGCCCGATCTGCGCGTTCGACCTCGAGACCACGGGGCGGGATCCGTCGACCGCTCGTATCGTCAGTGCCTGCGTCGCGGTGATCGACGGTTCGAGTGTCGAAACACGCACGTGGCTACTCGATCCCGGCGTCGAGATCCCCGCCGGCGCCTCGGATATTCACGGCATCAGCACCGAGTTCGCGGCGCAACACGGCCAGGATTATTCCGAGGGCTACGAAGAGATTCGCGAGGCTCTGCACAATTCCTGGGCGCGCGATCACGCCGTCGTGGCGTTCAATGCCTCCTATGATCTGACGGTCATGCATGCCGAGGGTCTGCGCATCGGCAAGCCTGCATTCGTTCCGGGGTTGGTGATCGATCCGTACGTGATCGATCGGGCGATGGATACGTTCCGCAAGGGCAAGCGAACGCTTGCGGCCGTGTGCGAGCACTACGGAATTTCATTGGAGTCGGCGCACGAAGCCGAGGCCGATGCCAAAGCTGCGGCAGCGTTGGCCCGCGAGTTGGCCGTGAGGTTCCCCGACATCCTGGGGCTCGATCTCATGGTCGATCAAGCCGATTGGCACGCAGAGCGGCAACGCGATTTCGCCGAGTACCTTCTCAGCCAAGGGAGGGACGTGGCAGATGTGAACGGCCAGTGGCCGATTCGCATCATCGCCTGACGTCCTCCCCGGCTCGGACGACCGCGCGCTACGCCGGGACCGGCGGCCACACCGGCGCAATGGACCACGGACGGGCTGTTTCGAGCTGCGACGCAACCTGAATCAGCAGATCTTCACGGCCGAACGCGCCGACCAACTGCACGCCGATCGGAACGCCGGCCGAGTCATGACCCATCGGCAAGGAAATCGCCGGCTGACCTGAACTGTTGAACGGACTGGTCAAGCCGCTGTACCCGGCCGAATGCTCCCAGATCGACATAGGATTCGCCGTATCGAGCAGACCGAGCGGAGCTGCCGGCCGAGCCATCGTCGGAGTCAGCAACAGGTCGTGATCGACAAAGAACGCACCGATCACCTGGGCGGCCCGCTCGAGTTCCTGCAGCGCCTTGACGACGTTCGTCGCACTTTCGGACTTCGCGCGGTCGTAGATCATCCGCGCCATCGGCTCGAGGTCGTCGTCACGGATCGCGCGGTTCAGGGCGTCGAGTCGTTCGTCGACCTCGATCGTCATCGGAATGCCCATCAACACCGACAGCCCGGCAGTGAGCGCATCGAGCGGAAAGTTCGGGGCGCTCTCGGTGACATCGTGACCGAGTTCTTCGAGCAGGCCGGCAACACCGGTCGCGACGGCCGAGCACTCCGGGTCCACCGGTGTGCCGTCAGGAAGAGCGTTACTCAGACCGATCCGCAACCGTCCGGGATCGGCACCCACTTCCTCGATGTACGGCCGCTTCGGCGCCAGGATCACGTAAGGATCGCCCACTGTCGGCCCGGCGGACAGATCGAGAAGCAGCGCAGTGTCGCGGACACTTCGGGTGAGCGCGTGATGAACACTCATCGGCGACGAGAAGAGCGTGCGCGCCGGTGCCGTCGGAGTACGTCCTCGGCTCGGCTTGAGGCCTACCAGGCCGCAGGCCGATGCGGGAATACGGATCGATCCACCACCGTCGCTGGCATGCCCGCCTGGCACGATCCCGACGGCAACAGCTACAGCCGTGCCACCCGAAGATCCGCCGGGCGAACGATCAAGGGCGTAAGGGTTACGGGTGGGTCCGAACAGCGCAGGTTCGGTACTCGCGTTCTTGCCGAACTCCGGGGTGTTCGTCTTGCCGATGACAACCAGACCAGCCTGGCGGTAGCGCTCGACGAGCGTCGAATCTTTTTCTGCCACAGCGTCGGCGAACAATCGAGATCCATTGGTGCTCGGCAATCCTGCGACGTCCATGCCGAGGTCTTTGATCACGAACGGGACGCCCTGCAGTGGACCATCCGGCAGGCCGCCTGATACCTCGTTGCGCGCTTCCTCTCGGCGCTCACTGATCACCGCGTTGACTGCCGGGTTGCGCTCGTCGAGCCTGTCCAGACTGAACTCGAGGACTTCCTTGGCGGAGACGTCGCCGCTCTTGATCGCTTCGGCCAGGCCGGTCATGTCGTTGTTGTCGAACAAATCCTGCATCGATGCCCTCATCACTCGTGTCGAACTCTGCCGATAGTGAGGTCCGTCATAACAACCGGAGTGGCGACGCAGTTCCGAAATTCCGCTTGGCGGGACCGATCAGAGAATCAAGCCCTCACAGAATCAAACCCTGCCGCCGCGCTTCCACGACCGCTTCGTGACGACTGCGGACGTCGAGTTTTCCCATCAGATTCCTCATGTACGTCTTGATCGTTTCGACGCTCAGGGACAACCTCTCGGCGATCTCGGCATTGCGCAGTCCGAGAGCGACGTACCCCATCACCTCCCGCTCGCGTGGCGACAGGACAACGGTGTTCGCGACTGGAGTGTTCGCGGAAGGTTTCGGCGACGCCAACGACCGCAACTTTGCCTCGACCGCGAGGACCTGCGCGCTGAGAGCCATGTCCTCGAGGTTCGCCGCGATCTCGCCGAGCGCCAGGACGCTCTCGGTCAACCCTTCGGATATCTGGGCATCGCGGTTCGAACCATGTTCCACCGCAGCGGTATCGAGCATCGCCACCCGACGATCCACTTCGTCGCGAATCTCGAATTCTCGGGCCAACGCGTACGACGATCGCATCATCGTCTCTGCGATCACGTCGCCGATCGGCAGGTTGGCACGCAGTCCTCCGTAGATCGCTCCGCGAGTAACCCCGCGAACGACGATCGGGACTGCCATCAAGGATTCGATCGCTTCGGTGCCCACTTCGTAGTCGTAGTCGTGAGTGATGTGCGACGAGTTCGCGTAGTCCTGGACCGCGCCCGGTCGTTGTTCTGCGATCGCCCGACCGCCGAGTCCGCATTCGGCGTCGATCCGCAGGTTTCGCAGGATGTTGCTGCGCGTGCCGACGTGACCGGTGATGGTCAGCGACCGGTCGCTGACGCAGCCGCCGAACAGAACCGGCAACTCGGTTTTGGGGTGCAGCCGACGCAGTTCGGCGCGCAACGCGTCGTCGTCGCTCGGTCTCAGTACCCTGTTCACTCTCACCTCCACGTACCCAATTCAGAGGGTAGCGGCACCTTTGGCTGGGCAATAGCGTGCATCCAGGCCATTTGTAGTGCCGATCACACTTATCGTGACACCAACCGTGCCACGTCGCCTTCGGAGGAACCGTGTCTGTCCCGACAGCTGTTGCAGCCAACAACACCCCGCTCAGTCCGCTGCGTTTTCTCGAGCGCAGCGCCGCGGTGTTCCCCGAGCGCACCGCCGTCGTTCACGGCGACCGGACCTACTCGTACCGAGAGTTCGGTGACGAGGTCGCGGCTCTGGCCCGCGTCCTGCGTGAACGCATTCAGCCCGGTGACCGCGTTGCATACCTGGCGCCGAACGTACCCGAGATGCTGTTCGCGCATTTTGCCGTTCCCCTCGCCGGCGGGGTCCTGATCGCCCTGAACTCACGCCTCGCCGGTCCCGAACTCGAATACATTCTCGATCACTCGGGAACCACGATCCTGTTCGTGGACTCCGAATTCGTCGGTTCGGTCACCTCGTCCAAGGCAAACGTGGGGAGCCTGCGTGAGATCGTCGAGATCCCGGACTCCACCGTCCCCTATCCGGACGTTCCCACCGGAATCGTCACCGGGCAGTACGCCGATCTGATTGCCGAAGGCGAAGCTCTCTCCGATCAGCCACTGCACTGGGGCGTCGACGACGAGCAGCAGTGTATCGCCATCAACTACACCTCGGGTACCACCGGAAAACCCAAGGGCGTCATGTACTCCCACCGCGGGGCTTACCTGAACTCGCTCGGCGAGACATTCCACAACGGCTTCGACGGAGCGACGAAGTATCTGTGGACACTGCCGATGTTCCACTGCAACGGGTGGTGCACGCCGTGGGCCGTCACTCAGGCCGCGGGCACACATATCTGCCTGCGCGCGGTCCGCGCCGATGCGATCTGGGACGCCATCGACAATCTGGGCGTGACACATCTGTGCGGCGCTCCTACCGTCTGCTCCACCATCGCCGACGCAGACCAGGCCCACAAGGTCGACGCCTTGCGCATCACCACCGCCGGCGCTCCCCCGTCACCGACGATCATCGGAAAACTCGAAGACATCGGTGTCACCGTGGTTCACGTCTACGGCCTCACCGAGGTGTACGGCCCCTACACGATCTGCGAATACCAGGAAGCCTGGGACGACAAGCCGCAGTCCGAGCGCGCCGCACTTCTCTCGCGTCAGGGAGTCGGCATGGTGCAGGCCGAAAATGCTCGCGTTGTCGATGCCGAGATGAACGACGTCCCCGCCGACGGCCAGACCATGGGTGAGATCGTGCTCCGCGGCAACAACGTGATGCTCGGGTACTACCGCGACGAGGCCGCGACAGCCGAAGCATTTGCCGGTGGTTGGTTCCATTCCGGCGACCTCGGCGTCATGCATCCCGACGGATACATCCAGCTCAAGGACCGCGCGAAGGACATCATCATCTCAGGCGGCGAGAACATCTCCACCGTCGAGGTCGAGCAGGCGATCATGAGTCACCCCGCGGTGATCGACGTGGCAGTCGTCGGCGTTCCGGACGAGAAGTGGGGCGAGCGCCCGAAGGCATTCGTGGTGCTGGGCAAGGGATTACAGGCATCCGCCGAAGACATCGTCGAGCACACCCGCACTTTGCTGGCCGGGTACAAGGTTCCCCGCGACATCGTCTTCCCGCTCGACCTTCCTCGCACCCCCACCGGCAAGGTTCTCAAGTTCCAGCTACGCGCCGACAACTGACGCCGACGAAACCTGGATACTTGCATCCATGACCGAGCGCTCCGATGTACCCGGAACTGACCCCGCACAGTTTCGGGTACACGTCGCGTCTCAAGCGATCCGGTTGTTCTCGGAGAACGGGTACGAAGCCACCACCGTCGAGCAGATCGCCGCTGCCGCCGGTGTGTCGCGTCGGACGTTCTTCCGGCAGTTCCGCTCCAAGGAAGACGTGATCTTCGCCGATCACGAGTCCCTCCTCGAACACGTCGCAGAGTTCCTCGCGTCCGATTCCGCCGACCCCTGGGCGTCCGTGTGCGAGGCCGCGGGACTGGTGTTCGATTTCTTCCGCAGGAACCGAGACCTGTCGATGCGGCGATACCGCGTCGTACAGCATGTTCCGGCTCTTCGCGACCGCGAACTCGTCACCGGATTCCGCTACGAGCGCCTCTTCGTCGACTACCTGCGCAGCGCTGTGCCCCGCGAGCCTGTCCTCGAGGTTGTCGGTTTTGCCGCAGCTGTCACCGCGTGCCACAACTACCTCTTGCGAAGCATGATCAAAGGCGACGAGGACGCCACAGCTGATGCACTAAGTCAGGCATTGCTCGACGTTCGGCGGACGTACGGCGTGGCACCCGGGTCCAAGACCAGCACGCCAGAATCGAAGTCCGTGCTGGTAGTAGCCTTTCCCCCGGGCACGTCCGCTGATGAGATCAGCAGAAAAATCCACGAACAACTCGGCTGACACTGCTCGTGCACCGAAACTTCACACACCCATCCCTTGACCTGGCACTCAGTGCCGTGTTTGACTGGGGTCATGGGCACCGGTCTGTCCGCGAATCTCGCTGGTAACGCCGGAGCCGCACCGACCGCCTTCAAGCCACCTTCACCAAGGAGCGTTCCCATGGCAGGAAACCCGGATTTCAATCTCTTCGCACTGAACGAAGAGCACGACGAACTGCGGGCTGCTATCCGCGGACTCTCCGAGAAGGAAATCGCGCCGTACGCCAAGGACGTCGACGAGAACGCACGTTTCCCCGAGGAAGCGCTCACCGCTCTCAACGCGTCCGGCTTCAACGCCATCCACGTTCCCGAGGCTTACGACGGCCAGGGCGCCGATTCCGTCGCCACCTGCATCGTCATCGAGGAAGTCGCCCGCGTCTGTGGATCCTCCTCGCTGATCCCCGCTGTGAACAAGCTCGGCACCATGGGCCTGATCCTCAAGGGTTCCGAAGAGCTCAAGTCCAAGGTGCTCCCGGACCTCGTCAACGGCGGAATGGCGTCGTACGCACTGTCCGAGCGTGAAGCCGGATCCGACGCCGCTTCGATGCGTACCCGCGCAAAGGCTGACGGCGACGACTGGATCCTCAACGGCTCCAAGTGCTGGATCACCAACGGCGGCAAGTCCACCTGGTACACCGTCATGGCTGTCACCGATCCCGACAAGGGCGCAAACGGCATCTCCTCCTTCATGGTCCACAAGGACGACGAGGGCTTTGTCGTCGGACCGAAGGAAAAGAAGCTCGGCATCAAGGGCTCCCCCACCGCCGAGCTGTACTTCGAGAACTGCCGCATCCCCGGTGACCGCATCATCGGCGAACCGGGCACCGGCTTCAAGACGGCACTCGAGACCCTCGACCACACGCGTCCCACCATCGGCGCTCAGGCTGTCGGCCTGGCCCAGGGCGCACTCGACGCGGCTCTGGCATACACCAAGGATCGCAAGCAGTTCGGCAAGTCCATCAGCGACTTCCAGGCTGTTCAGTTCATGCTCGCGGACATGGCGATGAAGGTCGAAGCCGCACGTCTGATGGTTTACACCTCCGCAGCACGCGCCGAGCGCGGCGAGAAGAACCTCGGCTTCATCTCCGCTGCGGCGAAGTGCTTCGCTTCGGACGTTGCCATGGAGGTCACCACCGACGCCGTGCAGCTGTTCGGTGGCGCCGGCTACACCACCGACTTCCCGGTCGAGCGCATGATGCGCGACGCCAAGATCACGCAGATCTACGAAGGCACCAACCAGATTCAGCGCGTCGTGATGTCGCGTGCGCTGTTGAAGTAAGGCACTTCGCGCCCCTGTGCGCCTTTCTGGTAGTTCTGACTACCGGAACGGCGCACAGGGGCTTGCCCCTAATTTTTGAGGAGAATCGTGGAACTTGTAGGCGTAATCGGCGGCGGCACCATGGGTGCCGGCATCGCCGAGGTATGTGCAAAAGCCGGTAGCTCGGTATTGGTGCTCGAAACCAAAGAAGAATTTGCCGCCGCTGCCCGCGAACGGATCGCCAAGTCGATCAACCGCGGCGTCGCCAAGGGCAAGATCACCCAGGAAGAAGCCGACGCCGCGATCGCACGCGTCCGCGTCACCTTGGACATGGAAGAGTTCGCCGATCGCGATCTGGTGATCGAAGCTGCTCCCGAGATCGAAGCTCTCAAGTACGAGATCTTCGGCAAGCTCGACAAGATCGTCAAGCCTGCAGGCATTCTTGCGACCAACACGTCGTCGATCCCCGTCATCAAGATCGCCAAGGCCACCTCGCGCCCCGGCCAGGTTGTCGGCGTTCACTTCTTCAACCCCGTGCCGGTCATGCCGCTCGTGGAGATCGTGGTCAGCCTGACGACGTCCGAAGAGACCGTTCTCGCCGTCACCGACTACGCCAAGAACACCTTGCGTAAGAAGACGGTTCGCGCGGGCGACCGTTCGGGCTTCATCGTCAACGCTCTGCTCATCCCGTACCTGTGCCAGGCTGTCCGGATGCTCGAATCCGGCTACGCCACAGCAGAAGACATCGACGAGGCCATGAAGGGCGGCTGCGGCTACCCGATGGGCCCGCTGACGCTGCTCGACACCGTCGGTCTCGACATCGCTCTCGCAGCAGCGGAGTCGCTGTACGCGGAATTCGCAGAACCGCACTACGCTCCGCCGGCGCTGCTTCGCCGCATGGTCGACGCCGGTCGCCTCGGCAAGAAGACCGGTCGCGGCTTCTACGAATACGCCTGAGTCCGACCGCTTCACTCTTCCGGCCCCTCACCTGTTGCAGGTGAGGGGCCGGAGTTGTTTTCGGGCAGATCTAGCCGAATCCATTGACAAATTCGCGCGGCGCAGCAAAAGTCATCATTTGACAACAACCGTTGTCACATGAGCGCAGGCGGAGGGTCAACCAGATGAGCAGCGATCCGGACACCGATACTCGTCGACCTAAGCCCCAGGCGCGACCAGAGCCCCAGGAACTACGAGCCGATCCGATCGGCCCCGGTTCCCTGACGTGGACACACTTCGGCGACGTTCGCGGTCTGCTGTATCTCGGACGCGCAGGCACGCTGCAGAACATGCATCCCGCGGTAAGTGGAGCGCTGCAGGATCATTCGAATTTTTTCGACAACCCGCTCGACCGCCTGTTCCGCTCACTGCCGCCCATCTACGGCGTCGTGTACGACCGGACCGAAGAGGGCACAGGCACGCTCGTTCGCAACTTCCACACCGATCTCAAAGGAATCGACGAAACCGGCGGGCGTTACCACGCCCTCGCTCCTGACACTTTCTGGTGGACACACGTCACGTTCTTCGAGGTGATACTCGATTTCAACGAGCGATTCGCGTACAAGAAGTTCACGGCGGAGCAGAAGGACCAGCTTGTCCGTGAGGCCGTAACCTGGTGGCGCTGTTACGGACTCACCGACCGACCGGCTTTCGACGACTACGCCAGCTTCCGCACGTACTGGGAAGACATGCTCGACAACCACCTGATCAACACCCACACCACAAAATGGTCGACGCGCATCGCCGAGCACGACATCGCACCGACTCCGAAGGTTCCGACGTGGCTGTGGCGTCTTAGCTCTCGCCCCACGATGGCCGTGGCGAACTGGATCGGCAAGGCACTGATGCCGGAGAAGGCGCGCAAGACCCTTGAATGGGAATGGACGCCACGCGACGAACGGATGTACTTCTGGTTCGCCCGCTTCCTGACATTGACGGATCGGTTCTGGCATCTGCTGCCGTTACGACTGCGGTATGCACCGCGCGCCTACTCGGGCATCCGCGCGCAGGGTCTGTGAGCACTCGTCGGTAGGCTGGAGTGCGTGCCAGCTCATCTCCCTTCCGACGCGATCAGTGTTCGTGTGGACAGCTGGACGTGGGCGGTTCGGCTGTTCAAGACACGCTCGCAGGCGGCGACCGCCTGCCGATCGGGACACGTTCGGGTCAACGGAACGTCGGCAAAGGCGGCTCAGCAGGTGAAAGCCGGCGACGAGGTGCGGGTGCGTGTATCCGGCATCGAGCGCATCGTCGTCGTGGTCAAGCCGATCGCGAAGCGAGTCAGCGCCGTGCTGGCCGCCGATTGCCTGCAGGATAATTCACCACCCCCACCGCCTCCCGAACTGATCGCGTCCATCCCGCGACGTGATCGCGGCGCCGGCAGACCGACCAAACGCGAGCGACGCGACCTCGAGAAGTTGCGCGGCCTCGAGCCGTAATCGCTACCTCGAAACAGGCTGACGCAGAACCGTCTTCAGTTTCTCGGGCGGCGTCCGGCGAGCGTCGCTGAGGTAGATCTCGTGATGATCGCCGTTGAAGCTCAGGCCGTTCGACGGGATGAACGTGTTGTGCAGCCGGTCCAGGGTGGGAGCTTCGTCGTCGTACGAGCCGACGTGAAGAATCTGGACGGACAGACCTTCCTCCAACTCGAGAAACCTGACCTTGTCGAGAGCGGCAATCTCCTTCTTGGCCCGCACTGCCTTGGCCCGGACTGCGTCAATCGACGCAGACAGTTCCGTCTCCGTGATCCACTCCGGTTGCGAGATCATCATCGTCCAATCCCACGACGACTTGTCCCGCGTCACGAACACCTCGGGGTCATCTGCCCGCCACAACCCTTCCAGCGGGCCCACGACGAAGTCGCGATCCAGTTCCTTCTTGCTCGCGAATTTGGTCGCGTAGGACACCGAATACAGCGCTTCGAGTGCCTCGGAGTACTCGGTGGCAGTGTTGGGATCACCGTGACCGTCGACGGCGAAGTAGCCGAAGCGCGGGACGGTCACGAGGGCAAAATCGCGGCGCCCGGGGGAATAGAGATCCTTGTATGCCTTCTTGACGTCGTACTTCTCCATGCGCCACCCACCTGATCACTGGCCGAGTTTCAATGTTCGGAAACCTATCCGAGAACACCGACATCCCGATAGCGGACCACTGTCCCCTTGTTAATAGACCAGTGGACCTTTACTCTGGACGGGGTGACTACACCCCAGGCGACCGACGTCGCTCGAGTTCCGCGCCGCAGACCGTTGCGGATCGTTGCCATATCCGCGATTGTCGCGTCGATCTTGGCTCTGTTGTTCGTGTACCCGTGGTGGAGCTTGTTCGTCCGGCCGGACTGGCCGACAGCGGTGGCAGTTTTCGGCACCGTTCTGTTTGCCGCCCTCCTGATCACCCTGCCTGCCACCATGATGCTCAGCCACGGACACACTGACCGCGATCCAGTTCGCCTGGTCGGCGACGCCCTCCTCGGAATCATCTGGGTCGTGTTCGTGTGGACCCTGCTCGGTGAAGTCCTGAGGCTCGGATTGCTCGTCGGCGGCGTGGATGACCCGCTTCGATCGAGAATCGTCGCCGTTGCGGCACTGATCACCTCGGCCGTTCTGCTGATCTGGGGCTATCGGGAAGCCATGAGACTGCCACGGATCAAGCACGTCGACGTCACCATCCCTCGCCTCGGAGCGGGAATGGACAAGCTTCGGGTAGTCGCAATTACCGACACCCATTTCGGCCCGATCAATCGCGAGAAGTGGTCCGAGCGCGTGATCGCGGCAGTCAACGAACTCGACGCCGACATCGTGGCCCACGTCGGTGACATTGCCGACGGAACAGTGGAGCAGCGCCTCGGCCAAGCCACCCCACTCGCGTCGGTGGAAGCCAGACTCGCTCGTGTCTACGTCACCGGGAATCACGAGTACTTCCACGAGGCTCAGGAGTGGCTCGACTACATGACCTCGATCGGCTGGGATGCCCTGCACAACCGGCACCTCGTCGTCACCAAGGGCGGCGACAACCTGGTCATCGCCGGAGTCGACGACGCCACCGCTCTGGGATCGAAGCTCGACGGTCACGGCGCGAACTTCGATATGGCCCTTGCCGGCACCGACCCCGATTTGCCGATCCTGATGCTCGCCCATCAACCGAAGCAGGTAACTCAGTCCGCTTCCGCGGGAGTGGATCTGCAGCTCGCCGGTCATACCCACGGCGGACAGATCTGGCCGTTCAACCTTCTGGTCAAACTCGATCAACCGTCGGTGCACGGGCTCACCCGTCACGGCGACCGCACGCAGTTGTACACAAGCCGCGGAACCGGGTTCTGGGGTCCACCATTCCGCGTGTTCGCACCGAGCGAGATCACCGTCCTGACGCTGCACAGCGCCTGAACGGGCTCAGCTCGTTCGGGTTGCCGCTCGCGCCGACAGCCCGACGAGCTGATTGATCAGACCTTCACGTAGGCCGGTTGCGAACATGTCGGCAGCAGGGGGCGCCTGCATCTCGTTCAGTACGACGACCATGGATTCGGCAGGCTCGGCAGTCGGCCACAAGCCTGCAACAATCACCAGGGTTACCTTGGCGAATTGAGCCGCGTCGCCCTCCGAGAGGTGAGGCAATTGCGAATGAATCAGCGACGCAAACCTTCCCGAGTTGACCGTTGCCCGCTTCTTGAAGTCACGGGCGAAGTCGACGGAGATGTTTCTTTCGAGGACACCTGCCATGACGCTCATCAACTCACACAGTAAACGCTGTGCGACAAGCGATTCCGCAACCGTCGATGCCACATGGATTTCAGTGGCGAACGGCGAGTCGTCACCGGTCGGGGTCAACGACTCGGACAACCCGTCCAACCACGCAACCCAGTTCTCGTCGAGCACTTCGAGAAAGATGGCTTCGCGACTGTCGAAGTAGCGAAGCACGTTGGACTTCGCCAGTCCGACGCTCTCACTGAGCTCACGCAGGCTGATGTCGGCGACGGGCCTGGACCCGAGCATCGCGCGGGCCGCATCGAGAATCGCGCACCGACGCGCTTCGATCTGCTCAGGCCTGCGCGCGCGCTGAAATCCGTGGGTCGCCACCATCACGCAAGATTATCAGACCATCGTTCTATTGTTTTGCTGTACTGCGGGTCAATTGTCCGAAGGTGCATGCTGCGCCACGACTCCCCTCGACGCCAGTTCGCGACGCAGCGAATCGGTATCGACGGACGCGAGATCGACTCGGTGCGTGCGGGTGGCCAAGGCTCGGACTTCCTCGGACAGGTCCGCCACCTGCTTACGCGTCGCGGCCTGGGATGCCTCGTCCTGTTCCGCCACGCGCTCGACCAACCAGGAAGCGAGTGTGGCAGTCACGATGCCCAGCAACGCAATTCCGCCGATCATCAATGCTCCGGCGATCATGCGCCCGGTCGTGGTAACGGGCGCCATGTCTCCGTAACCGACGGTCGTGACCGTCTCCATCGCCCACCACAATGCCGTTCCGTACGACGTGATGGCAGCGCCCTGCGCGTGACGCTCGGCATCGAGCATGGCCAGCGCCGCGACACCGATCAGCAAGGCCGTGGCACCAGTGGCGTAAATAACCACCCGTCCACGCAAGCTTTGCCCGCTCGAGCGGTGAACTATCGCAAGCAGTGTGACCAACCGAAGTAGGCGCAGCGGACGCAGCATGGGCAACACCACCATCGCCAAGTCCAAGAGATGCCTGACGAACCAGCGACCGCGGGCAGGTGCCAACCACAGGCGAACTGCGTAGTCGACGGCAAAAACGACCCACGCAGCCCACATCGTCCATTCGGTCAGACGATGTGGAAGGCCCGTCGGTTGCGCCAGCACTTGGTACGCGTACGCCACCAAGAACAGGCAGGCCGCAGCGGTCAACGGGATGTCGATGGCTAGCTGCCATTTCTCCAACGTCCACGCAGCGCGGCGGTGCGCCGACTTCGTCGATTCGTTCATCCGAGAAGTCTGACACCACCGCTACCTAGTGCCCGGCAGAACCGACTCAGATCCGAGTGTGCGTCAAGATGTTGAGCGCCGTGGGAACTGCCTCGATCGTGATGGGCAACGGCCCCACCCGATCGCCGTCCGCGTAGGCGATGATGCCCTCGGAGACCAACCGCACCTTCTTCGACCGATACGTCTGCACCGCATCCAAGGAGACGTGAGTTCCCTTGTACACCCGCGGAAACAGGCGCACCAGACGCAACCTCGAACCGTGCCCGACGACGGTCAGATCCAGCAACCCGTCAGACTTCGACGCGCCCGGAGTGATGAGCATGCCGCCACCGTACGAGCGGCCGTTGCCGACAGCCACGAGCGTCGCGTCCACCGTGATGACCTCGTCGTCGAGTTCGATCCGGTACGGCAGCGGCTTCATCTTCGCCAACTCGGCGAGCATCGCCAAGTTGTAGCGCATCGGTCCCTTGGGCCACGACATCCGATTGGCCCGTTCACTGACCAGCGAATCGAATCCGCTCGCGATGATCGTTCCCGACCAGACGACGGAACCGTCGGCCAGCGTGATCTTCGCCAGGTCGGACTGCTGCACGACGCCGTCGGCGATCACATCGGCGGCTGCCTCGGGATCGCCTGTGGGAATGCCGAACTCACGGGCGTGATCGTTACCGGTGCCCGCCGGGATGAGCCCGATAGGAGTATCGGTCAACGCGGCAGCCTGCAATCCGATGCTGATGGCACCGTCACCGCCGACCACCACCAGCGCGTCGGTACCCTCCTCGATCGCACGACGGGCCAATTTCTTGGCGTCGTCGGCGTCGGTTCCGATGATCTCGGTGACGGCAACTCCCCGAGCGCGCAGTCGCGCAACACCTTTGCGTCCTGCCGCAGGCGCGTGACCATGTCCCGCCATCGGATTGATCAGGACGGTAACCTTCTCGATCTGACTGCGGGTTTCGGTCACGGAATCAGCTTTCCAGGATTGAGGATGCCGGCAGGGTCCACTGCATTCTTCACTGCGCGAAGGATGTTCGCGCCCAGTTCACCGATCTCGTCCTTCATCCATGGGCGGTGATCGGCGCCGACAGCGTGGTGATGGGTGATCGTGCCACCGGCGGCGATGATCGCATCGCCAGCGGCAGTTTTCGCCTTGTGCCACTGAGCGATCGGATCCTCGGTCTGCGCGCTGACGACGGTGAAGTACAGCGAAGCACCGGTCTTGTAGGTGTGCGAAATGTGGCACATCACGAGCGGCTGAGTCCCCTGCTCGACGAGAGCCTTGGTCAGCGCCTCGGTGACCGAGGAGCGCAGGTTCGCGAGGTTACCCCAGGTGGTTGCCGTCTCGAGGGTTTCGCACAGTGCGCCGACGTCGAGCAGAGCGTCACGCAGATACGGCGCATCGAATCGCCCGTGTTCCCAGCTGTTTCCGGGCTCCTCACCGAGCGATGTGCCGCCGTGAGCGGTGAGAATTGCTCGGGCCTCCGCCATCCGTTCAGCGGTGTGCGAAGCGGTGCCCTCGTAGGTAGTGATGCCGAGGCAACCACCGGTGAAGGCGTTCTCGCCGATCTTGTCGGTGGTCGCCAAATTCACGCCACTCTCGGCCTCGTCGGACAACCGCAGCACGGTCGGAGCCGATCCTTCCTGGACAAGCTCACGCAATGCAGCTGCGCCGGTGGCGAAGTCGGGGAAGCTCCACCCTTCGCGCACGGTGGTCTCGGGCAGACGGTGAACCCGCACACGCACGTGCGTGATGACGCCGAAGGTGCCCTCGGAGCCGACAAAAAGCTCACCCAGATCGGGGCCTGCAGCGGATGCCGGCGCACGCCCGGTCTCGATCACTCCACTCGGGGTGACAACGGTGAGGCCCTGAACCATGTCCTCGAAGCGCCCGTATCCAGCCGACGCCTGCCCCGAAGACCGGGTGGCGGCAAACCCGCCCAGAGTGGCGAACAGGAAGCTCTGCGGGAAGTGCCCGACCGAGAAACCGTGCTCACGCAGAAGCTCCTCGGCCCGTGGGCCGGTAGTTCCGCCGCCGAACGTCGCAATGCCCGATTCCTCGTCCAACCCGACAAGCTGATCGAACCTGCGCAGATCGAGAGAAAGAACTGCGTCGAACCCGTCACGAATGGGATCGAGCCCGCCGACGACGCTGGTGCCACCACCGAACGGGACCACTGCGATCCGGTTGGCAGAGCAGTATCGGAGAACCTGCTCGACCTCTGCGTCTGTCCCTGGAGTGACGACTGCGTCCGGTGCGTCCTGCGGCTCGACGCTACGACGGCGAAGCAGATCCGGGGTGCTCTTGCCACCGGCCCGAAGGATTCGATCGGAATCCTTGGTACTGACGTACTCGGCCCCGACCAGCCCGGACAGCGCTTCGACATGCGACTGGGCCATAGCGGACGGAGCCACCTGGACGTCTTCGATGGCGAGACGCGATCGAGTCGGTGCGGAGACACCGAGAAATCCGGTCAACAATGATGTGACTGCGTCCGACAGTTCACGCTTCTTGGCCGGATCGCCCCAGGCGTCCCACTGCATCGGCGGTTGCAAGGCAGACTTTTCGGTGCTCATAGACACTAGTGTTACATATTTGTGTGATGTGTAAACATACCGGTGGATCAATCCATCCATCAACCCATCGTCTTGGAACCGTCGATGGCTTCGCGAAGCATGTCCGCGTGGCCCGCATGCTGGGCCGTCTCGGCGATGATGTGCAGCAATGCGCGCCGCGCTGACCAGCGAGCTCCCGCTTCGAACCACGGCGCCGACGGCAGTGGATGCGAGATGTCGAGGCTATCCAGCGAGGCCACCAACTCGTCAGTCCTGGCCGCGATCCCCTCGTACTCGGAAACGATGCCTGCCAAGGTTTCACCCTCGACCATGGCGAATTCGTTCGCCCGTTCCTGTTGCATCTCTTCCGACCACTGGGTCGGGTCGAAGTCCCCACCAAGTCCGGCCGGCCCTTCCAGAATGAAGTCGACCCATCCCTTTTCCGCCTGACCCACATGCTTGATCAATCCGCCGAGGCACAGTTCACTCACGGTCGGCCTCGAAGCGGCCTGCTCGTCGGTGAGGTCCTTGACGGTGAAGAGAAGGAATTCACGATGCCGACGCAGGCTCTGGAGGAGATCCGCGCGCTCGCCGGTGACGGTGGTGATCGGTGCGTTCATGATGTTTTCCTTCGCTCGTGGGTTCGTGCCCTGTGAGAACTACGTTAGAAGTTATTGCGGACAGAAACGGTCCTCATTAGAAAGCGATCAAGAAAAAACTCCCGGCACCCACCGATGAAGGTGGGTGCCGGGAGTTCGAGCGAGCTAGACGAGATCAGACTGTGCGGGCCAAACGATCGGCCAGCAGGCGCGTGAAGTGCGCCGGATCGCTCAGCTCGCCGCCCTCGGCAAGCAACGCCATGCCGTAGAGCAACTGAGCCGTCTCCGTCAGGTTCTCTGCATTGTCATTGGCGGCCTGCGCCTCCCGCAGACCCGAGACAAGCGGATGCTCCGGGTTGAGCTCGAGAATGCGCTTGCTGTGTGGAACAGGCTGACCCGAAGCCTTGTACATCTTCTCGAGCGTCGGAGACATGCTGAACGCGTCGCCGACAATGCAGGCAGCCGACGTGGTCAGTCGCGTCGAGAGACGCGTTTCCTTGATGTCGTCGGACAGGGTTTCGGTCAGCCACGTCAGTAGCGCGCCGAATTCCTTCTCCTTCTCTTCGCGCTCGGCCTCGGCCGCCTTCTTCTCGTCCTCGGTGTCGAGGTCGACCTCGCCCTTGGCGATCGACTGGAAGGTCTTGCCGTCGAAGTCCGAGACAGCGTCGACCCACATCTCGTCCACCGGGTCGGTGAGAACCAGAACCTCGAGCCCCTTGGCCTTGAAAGCCTCCATGTGCGGCGAGCTTTCGATGAGGTGACGAGATTCGCCGGTCATGAAGTAGATCTGTTCCTGACCGTCCTTCATGCGCTCCACGTACTCGGCGAGAGTGGTCACGCCCTCTTCGCTGTTGGTCGAGGCGAAGGACGAGATGTCGAGCAGCGTCTTGCGGTTGTCGGCATCGGCCATCAGGCCTTCCTTGAGCGCGCGTCCGAACTCGGTCCAGAAGGTCGAGTACTTCTCGGGCTCGTTCGCCTTCATGTCCTTGATGGTCGAGAGGACCTTCTTGGTCAGACGACGACGGATGGCAGCGATCTGCCGGTCCTGCTGCAGAATTTCACGAGAGACGTTGAGCGAGAGGTCTTGTGCGTCGACCACGCCCTTGACGAAGCGCAGGTAATCGGGCACCAACTCTTCGCAGTCGTCCATGATGAAGACGCGCTTGACGTAGAGGTGGATGCCGGCCTTGCGCTCACGCATGAACAGATCGAACGGCGCCGTCGACGGAATGAACAGCAGCGCTTGGTATTCGAAAGTACCTTCGGCCTTCATCGGGATGACCTCGAGAGGCTCGTCCCAGGCGTGGCTGACGTGCTTGTAGAACTCCTTGTACTCGTCCTCGGACACCTCGTCCTTGGCGCGAGTCCACAGCGCCTTCATCGAGTTGATCGTCTCGGTCTCGATGGTGACCTCGGGCTCCTCGCCCTCGGCCGGCGTCGACGTACGAGCGACATCCATGCGGATGGGCCACGCGATGAAGTCGGAGTACTTCTTGACCAGTTCCTTGATCTTCCATTCCGACGTGTAGTCGTGCAGGCCGTTCTCGGAATCCTCGGGCATCAGGTGCAAGGTCACGGAGCTACCCTGCGGCGCCTCGTTCACATGCTCGAGCGTGTACGTGCCTTCGCCGGTCGACTCCCAGCGCGTCGCGTGATCTTCACCGGCACGGCGGGTCAGCAGCGTGACCTTGTCCGCGACCATGAACGTGGAGTAGAAACCGATGCCGAACTGACCGATCAGTTCTTCCGATGCCGCTGCATCCTTGGCTTCCTTGAGCTTACGACGTACCTCGGCGGTGCCGGACTTGGCGAGCGTGCCGATCAGGTCGACGACCTCGTCACGCGACATGCCGATGCCGTTGTCGCGGATCGTGAGGGTGCGCGCCGCTTTGTCGATGTCGATCTCGATGTGCAGATCGGAGACGTCGACGTTGAGGTCTTTGTCCTGGTACGACTCGAGGCGGAGCTTGTCCAGCGCGTCCGAAGCGTTGGAGATCAACTCACGAAGGAAGCTGTCCTTGTTCGTATAGATTGAATGAACCATCAGATCCAGCAGCTGACGTGTTTCTGCTTGGAACTCGAGCTGCTCGGTATGCGCGGTCACTTCGATCCCTTTCTCTTCTCGGACTGATCACAGGAATTTTACTTGACCGCGAATACCGCGGGTCGGCCCCCGCACAGACAAGGGAGGCCACGCGACCTGCGCGTGACCTCCCGTTATCTTCACCACCGATCTACTCGGTGACGTTCACCATCGAATAGTTCGAGACGCCGGCGGCCAGCACCCTGAGGTGATCGTCAGATGCGCCCAAAGTGTGTTCGATGGCCACCAGCCGCGAGACGTAGTGCCCGACCGGATACTCGGCTGTCATACCGATACCACCGTGCATCTGAATTGCTTCCTGACCGATCTGATGCGCGGCGCGACCGACAGACAGCTTCGCTCGCGACGCGATGGTCGGATCGATCACTCCGTCGGCGATGGCCATGGTGGCGTACAGACTCATGCTGCTCGCCAGTTCGAGCGCCACGTACATGTCGGCCGCACGATGAGTCAGCGTCTGGAACTTCGCGAGCGGAACACCGAACTGCTTGCGCTGCTTCAGGTATTCCGTCGTCAGTCGCAGAGCTTCGGTCATGATCCCGATCGCCTCGGCGCACAGAGCTGCCTGCGCCCGAACCTCTGCTTCGACGATCGCCTCCGTGACATCGCCGCCCTCACCAAGCTGTTCGGCCGCGGCATCGGTGAACGTGAACTGCGCACCGCGACGGCCGTCGTGGGTGGCGTACGTGCTCCGTGTGACACCTGAGCCCTCCGCATCCACCAGGAAGAGCCCGGTGCCGCCGCCTGGAAGTGTGGCGCTGACGATCACGACGTGCGCGCTGTCGCCCTGCAGAACCGGGTTCTTGACGCCGGTGATCGTCCACCCCGATCCCTCCTGCGATGCATTGGTCGTGACAGTGGCGACCGGCCAGCGCGTGCCGGGTTCCGTATGCGCGAAGGCCGACAGAGTGGTCCCGTCGCTGAGCGCCGGCAGGAGCCGCGCCCGCTGATCTGCCGAACCGACAGCCGCGATCAAACCGCCGGGGATCAGAACACCACCCAGATACGGCTCGGGTGCAAGCGCGCGGCCCAGTTCGGTCATCACGACCATGGTCTCGACCGGCCCAGCGCCCATCCCGCCGTCGGCCTCCGCGAATGGCAGGCCGAGCAGCCCGAGCTCGGCGAACTGCTTCCACACCGAGGCATTCCATCCCTCGTCAGTGGCCGAGGTGGCGTTACGCTTCTCCGCGTCGTAGCTGCGGTTGAGCAATTCACGCGTCGTGTCGCGAAGCATCGTCTGCTCGTCGTCGAGTTCGAAATTCATGTCAGATGCTCACAATCCGAGAATCGAGGAGGCAATGATGGAGCGCTGCACCTCACTTGATCCGCTGTAGATGGAAACCTTCCGGTAGTTCAGGTAGCGCGGCGCCGCTTGCTGCGCCCACTCCGGCGAGTCGATCTCGACCGTATTCACCGGCAACGAGTCCGGACCCGCAACATCCATCAGCAATTCCGTTGCTGCCTGCTGCAATTCGGAGCCGCGGAGCTTGAGCAGCGAGGACGCCGGGTTCGGCTTGCCGTCTGCCGAACTCGCCACAACTCGCAGTTGAGTCAGATCCAGCGCAAGCAAATCGTTTTCCAGCTCAGCCAACCGAGCCGCGAACAACGGATCATCGAGGAGGGTGCCGGTTCCAACGCGAACTTCCCGCGCCTTCTCTTTTGCCGTGGCGACAAGAGTTTTGGAGAACCCGACCCGCGTGACGCCCGTGCGTTCGTTGCCGAGCAGGAACTTGGCGTAGTCCCAGCCTTTGTTCTCTTCGCCGACAAGATTCTCCGCAGGGACGCGGACGTTGTCGAAGAACACCTCGTTGACCTCGACGCTGCCGTCGATCAGTTTGATGGGGCGAACCGTGATGCCGGGAGTTGCCAGATCGATGAGCAAGAACGAAATTCCGGCCTGCCGCTTCTGAGCACTGGCATCTGTACGAACCAGACAGAAGATCCACTCGGCGTGCTGAGCGAGAGTAGTCCACGTCTTCTGACCGTTGACGATGTAATCCGCGCCGTCACGGACAGCGGCCGTCTTGAGTGAAGCGAGATCCGAACCGGCTTCTGGTTCCGAAAAACCCTGGCACCACCAGATATCGGCGTTGGCCGTAGCGGGGAGAAATTTCTCCTTCTGCTCCTGCGAACCGAAGGCAGCGATAACGGGCCCAACCATGCTCACGTTGAACGGCAACGGGTTGGGTACCGACGCCAACTGCATTTCCTCGGAATAGATGTGGCGCTGAACCGGAGTCCAGTCCTTGCCACCCCATTCGACCGGCCAGTGTGGAACCGCCAACCCGTGTGCGTTCAGAATCTGTTGACCCGCAACGATGTCCTCACGAGTCAGCTTTCCGAATCCGGCTGCACGTGCTCGAAGTTCGGGCGAGAATTCGGTGGTGAAGAACTTTCGCATCTCCTCGCGGAACGCAACTTCCTCAGTGGTCAGTTCGAGATTCATGTGGAGTCTGCTTTCTTCTTGCAGGATTTCAGAACAAGATTCGCGCGACGGTCTGCGCAACGACGGCAGGTTTGCCCACGCCTTCGATCTCGACGGTGTTGGTGATCTGACTCTGTAGTGAACCGTTCGGCAACTCTTCAATCGCGGAGAGCACTGCAGTGTTTCGAACCTTGGCTCCGACCGGCACCGGACTCGGGAATCGAACCTTGTCGGACCCGTAGTTGACGACCATCTTCGCCCCATCGATGCGGTACACGGACTTCGACAGAAGCGGCAGGAGCGAGAGAGTCAGATACCCGTGGGCAATCGGACCGCCGAAAGGTGATTCACGCTTTGCCCTTTCGTCGTCGACGTGAATCCACTGATGGTCACCGGTCGCGTCGGCAAATTGATGGACCATCTCGCGGGTGACCTCGACCCACTCGCTCGAGCCCAGCGTTTCACCGACCGCCCCCAGGAGATCGGCCTTGTTCTCGAACACCCGCGTCATCTGATCCTCCACGTTCCCGAACACTGTTAGGTTAATTGGATAATAAACTCACGGTGTAAGGTTGTCCAGTACTTTCACACGAAAGGGTGTGCGATGGCGCGACCGCGGATTCCACTACTGAGCAAGCCGATCATCAGGGACACCGCCCTGAAATTGGTCGACGAGCACGGTTTGACCGACTTCTCGATGCGCAAACTCGCCACCGTTCTCGGCGTGCAAGCACCATCGCTGTACAGCCATTACGCCAACAAGGACGAGCTACTCGACGACGTCGCGAACGTCATCATGGAGTCCGTCGACGTGAGCGGCTTCGACTCTGACGATTGGCGCGGTGCGCTTCGCACGTGGGCGCGGTCCTACCACGCTGCCCTGGGCAAGCATCCCAATATCGTTCCCTACTTGGCCTACGGTCCGAGCGTCAGGCCCATCGCCCTTGACCGCGCCAACGCCATCCACGGCGGGCTGGTGCGCGCCGGATGGCCGCAGCGCACGGCAACGCTGATCGGCGCTTCCGTCAAGTACGTGGTCATGGGCGCTGCGACAGCGACGTTCTCTGGCGGATTCGTGGACGATCCGGCGATCTACGCCGAGCGTTACCCGCACCTCACGCGAGCACATCTGTTGCGCGAGCGTGCCACCGAGATCGACGGCGCCAGCTTCGAACTCGCACTGGAATCCCTGCTGGACGGGCTGGACGCCAAATACGCACTGCTGCAGAGAACTACAGAGCAACCTCCTCGAAACTGAGGGTTGTTACCGTCGATCAAGCGCGCCGAGCATCGCGACGAAGGCCGCCTGACGATCCCCCAGAGCGGCGAAGAATTCCCGGTCCGAAGATTCCACCGCGCGGTTCGCCCTGCCGGCCAAGGCCGCACCCACCGGCGTGACGGCAAGCGAGCGAGCACGAGCATCGGTCGGATGTGGACGTCGTTCGACAAACCCCTTGGATTCGAGGGTCCGAATCACCTGTGACGTCATCATCGCGTCGGTGCGCGCGTACTCGGCAAGACCGCGTTGAGTTATCGGCGTCTCTGCATCCAGCCAGGTCAGTGCTGCGAGCAGAACGAACTGTACGTGGGTCAGGTCGAAAGGTCGCAGCGCCGCGCGAATCGAGGCTTGCCAAGCATTGGTGACACGCCACAACATCAGACCGGGACTCTCGTCCGCGTCCTCGAAGTCGGTTTCCAGTTTCTTCGCCACAGCGCCAGTGTGTCAGCTCGTCGTCGAACGCAGAACCTCGACGTCGTTGTCATCCAACGGAATCGAGCCACGCCGGAGTTGATACCCCCAATTCGGTGCCGAGGTCAGCGCCAATCGACTCCGGACTGCGTCGAGAGGAACGGGGTTGAACTGTTCGTACCGAACTCGCCGCCGAAACGGCTTGAAACACCCCTCGTCCGCCTGCCAGATCTCACCCTCTTCGATCACACCGAGAGCTGTGAACTCGCGCAACGGATCTCGGTCGCCCATGGACTCGACCGGCGAATAATAGACAAGCACGTCACCTGCTTTCATCCGTACCAAACCAGCTCTCTTTCCGTGCCCGATCTGTGCGATACCGAGATCCACTGCGCGACGCACATGTTCGGCAGAGACAACCCCTAACCAGGCATTCATCGCCGGCCCCCTGGCGAACCGAAAGCACATTCATTCATACATTTAGTATGCGCGCTTATTATATTTCACGCAACAGATCCACTCTTGAACGTGTTCAACTCCAGGGCGTACGCTGCACTTGAACATGTTCAAAGAAGGAGTGTCGATGAGTAGTCGCGGGATCGAGACCAGGGAAAAGCTGGTGGAAACAGCATTGCGGCTCTTCCGCGACGAGGGCTTCGCAGCGACGACCATGCGCAAGATCGCAAATGAGGCAGAAGTCTCGCTCGGGAACGCCTACTACTACTTCGCCAGTAAGGACGAACTGGTTCACGAGCTGTATCTCGTCATCCAACGCGATCACCGCGCTCTGGCGCTTCCACTCCTTCGCGAAGGTGGGTCACTGACAGAAAATCTCAGGATTGTTCTGCACACCGGACTCGATGTCATGGGGCCCTATCACGGCTTCGGTAGCGCGTTTCTGCACGTTGCACTGCCCACCGCATCACCGTCCAGCCCGTTCTCGGCCGAGTCGACCGATGCGAGATCGATGGCCGTCGATCTGATGCGTGAAGCACTGGCGGCGTCGAAGCAGAAGACTCCGGCGTCATTGGAGACCCAGCTCCCCACGCTCTTGTGGCTCAGCTATCTGGGCGTGACGCTGCACTGGGTCACCGACTCGTCTCCGGGGCAAACGCGCACCCGATCCCTGGTCGACGGCCTGGTACCGATCATCGCCAAAGCGCTCACACTCGCCCGGCTGCCAGTGGCACGAGGTCTGGTCGGCGATGTCGCCGCCCTGATGACAAAAGTCGTTTCTGCAGAGGGGAACACAAAACCATGAAGACCGTTGTTGTCTGTGGTGCGTCGGGTTACGTAGGCCAACACCTTCTTCGAACGCTCGAATCCAACGGGGTCGACGTTCGGACGATCGGCCGGGGAGGAACGAGCGATGCCACGTGGTCCGACGAGCACGGCGTCGCCGATGTACTCAGCGGCACGGATCTGCTCGTCAACCTCGCCGGCCGCTCCGTGAGCTGCCGCTACAACAAGCGCAATGCCGACGACATCTTCTCCTCCCGAGTGGAAACGACTGCACTGTTGGGTCGTGCGCTGACCCGCACGCCGCAGCCACCCTCACTCTGGGCGAATGCCAGTACCGGCACGATCTACCGAGACGCACGAGATCGACCGATGGACGAGAAGAACGGAGAGCTGGGAAAGGGATTCTCCGTAGCGGTCGCGCGAGCGTGGGAACACGAATTGTTCTCAGCCCCAACGCCTGTTCGCAAAGTGGCGTTACGAATGTCGATCGTCCTCGGAGCCGGCGGTGGGGCGATCAATCCGTTCGTCAACCTCGCCCGAATGGGCTTCGGCGGACGAATGGGCGACGGCCGACAGATGTTCAGCTGGATTCACATCGCCGACGTCATTCGCGCGATCATCCACGTCTACGAGAATCCGGAGATCTCAGGCCCGGTCAATATCGCATCCCCGTATCCGGTAACTAACACCGACATGATGCGGATGGTACGAGCGAAACTTGGCCGACAATATGGGTTTCCGACGCCGGGCTGGATGCTCGAGTTCGGCGCACGAATCATCCGCACCGAGGCTGAACTGGTAACGAAGAGTCGCTGGGTTTCACCAGGGGTGCTCGCGGACAGCGGCTTCCAGTATCAATTTCCGACGTTGGAGTCTGCGCTGAACCAGATCGCTCAAGAGACCCCGCGAGGGTTGCTTCCGGTTTCACTTGGCTGAAGTTCGGCTGCGATCGCAACCGCTCGCACAATATCCTGCTCGAGCAGATAGTGATTCAGTGCAATCGCAGCCTTTGATCCGGCAGCGGCGGCGGTGATCAACTGCGCCGGAGAATCCGACACATTCCCCGCGGCCCAGGCTCCAGGCACACTTGTGCTGCCTGCAGGATCAGTTACCACCCAACCATTTTCGTCGGCTTCACACCCCAGGTCAGTCAACAGATCGCCTCGCGGAACAAATTGTGGGCCGACAAACACTACGCTTCGCGGAATCACCTGACCGGAGGCCAGTTCGACGCCGTCCAATCGACCATCGCCAACCGAAACCCCGGCCACGTCACCTTCGACAATGCGAATCCCTCTGGCAGTCAGCCGCTCCCGTTCGGCTCCGGTCAGCTCGATACGGTTGGGAAAGAAGACGACATCCTCCGACCATTGGCGCACCAACGACGCCTGATGAATGGTGAACGGCCTGTTGTCACCACCGAGCACACCGATCGGGGAATCTCGAACCTCGTATCCGTGACAATAGGGGCAATGCAGAACATCGACTCCCCACCGATCGTGCAGCCCAGCGATGTTCGGCAGCTCGTCACGTAACCCCGTGGCCACCAGAACAGTCCGTGCCTCCAGCTGCGCGGTCGCATCGGTTTGCACAAGAAATCCACCGTCATCCGTGCGCTCGATTCGGATTGCGGTGCCAGTCGTCATTTCGCTGCCGTACTCGAGAACCTCCTTGCGGCCGGCCGCAAGTAATTGCGTAGGACTCTCACCATCCCGCGTCAGGTACCCGTGCAGGTGCTCGGAGACACCATTGCGCGGGTTACCTGCATCGACGATCATCACTCGCCGCCGAGCCCGAGCCAGAACAAGCGCGGCACTCAACCCCGCCGCACCGCCACCGACAATCACCACGTCGAACCTCATGTGCTCCCCCAGTCCGCAGATCGTCCCACCCGAGACGGTGGGCTATTCTGGCAATCTAGCAAATTTGTTTACCGGTTAACAAAGTTGAGGAATCGTGAACGAACCAACACTCCGCTCCCGTACCTGCAACCTCTGGGCCGAAAACAATCCCGACCTCGACACCTCGCCCATGGAAGTAGTCGCGCAACTCAAACGGATTACGGCGCTTCTCGAACTAGCAGTCGAACCGGTATACCAAACCGCGGATCTCACCGTCTCGGAAGTGGAACTGCTTGTGCCACTGCGATACGCCGAGGAACCGGTCACCGCGATTCGTCTCGCCGAACGCCTCGGTATGTCTCGGGCCGGGGTCAGCAAGGCACTCGCGCGACTCGAGAAGCGAGGACTCGTCTCCCGCACAAGCAATCCCGAAGACAGGCGATCTGCACTGATCACGATGACGGTCCAGGGAAACGCTGTCGTCGACGACGTCTTTCCTCGCGAACTCGCCGCTCACGGTGAATTGTTCACCCAACTCGGCCGGGACCGGGGGAAGGTCCTTGCCGCACTCGAGCGACTGGCAGTATCCATGGAAAGCGGGCTGAATCGAATGCCGGGCAAGTAATCGGGGTTACTCCTGCTCTCCGGTCCGCCCGCCGTACGTCGCAATCTTGTACTCCGTCGCAGCCAAAGACAACGTGAGCTCCTTGATCTGCCGACGAACGGTGTCCCGGTGCTCGAGCAGCATGTCGAGCCTCTCCGGAATTGTCCCTTCACCGGCGTCGACCAGTTCGACGTAGTGCTGCAGGTCGCGAATCGCCATACCTGAAATACGCATGCGGGTCAGAAACACCAGCCTGCGAACAGATTCCGGACCGTACACACGATGTCCGCTCGAGTCACGATCGACCTCGACCAGACCGATCTTCTCGTAGTAGCGCAGCGTATGTGCCGAGACATCCAGCAGGTCCGAGACTTCGGCGATCGACATCGGCTCCTGAACGTCCCCTGCATCGACGAGTCGGTGAATCACCTCGATCGACATGGGCCCGTCCACTTCCCCAAGTGCCTCGAGTGCCTTACGCATCAAGTCTTCCGTAGCCATGACTCTCAGCCTAGAACGGGCGGACAGGGCCGGCAGCATCCGCGAAGTCTGCACTGCGAGCCAGGTCGGCCCAGACGCATACCTCGGCGAGATTCTTCCGATACGACGCGGAGACACGCTCCACGGCTTCCTTTCCGAGTGGCAGACGAAGTGGCACATTCTCGCTGTGCACAAGCGAGGTGATGATCTCTGCTGCTTTCTCCGGATCACCCTCCTGAACACCGTCTGCGGCCGCCATGTCCCGCAGAACGGGATCCAGCAAATCACGGTATTCCGATGATGATTCGGCGAAGCTCAGAACGCCAGGCGTGTTGAATGCTGTACGGAATCGGCTGGGCTCGACGATCATCACCCGAACGCCGAACTGCGCGACCTCACCGGCGAGAGCCTCCGACCAACCCTCGAGAGCGAACTTCGACGCCGAGTACGCCCCGACACCGGGAAACGACATACGGCCGCCTTGACTGCTCATCTGCACGATCGTCCCGCTGCCCTGCACTCGCATCGACGGAAGGACGGCGCGCACCAACGCGGCGGGTCCGATCAGGTGCAGTTCCATGAGATCCCGCAAGGTCGAATCGTCCACCATCTCCGCCGCGCCGACCATCCCACGACCGGCATTGTTGACCAGCACGTCGATGCGACCGAAACGCTCGAGCGCATATTCGACGATGCTGGGTGCCGCCGCGGTGTCGCGGACGTCGAACGTCACCGCCGAGAACCGATCCGGATGCTCCGACGCGATATCTGCAACGGACTCGGGACGACGAACTGCAGCGACTACCGCGTCCCCCGATCGAAGTGCAGACAGTGCGAGTTCACGGCCGAAACCCTGAGAAACTCCAGTGATGATCCAGGTCTTTGTTGTCATGGTCGGCAACGCTAGGGGTTAGAGCGCGCTCCAACGCAAGCCTGTGGTTCTACCGCCGAACTACACGCCGGCCCACACCGGTCGTTCCCCGCGAAGGAAACCGTCGACGCCGGCTTTGAAGTCGTCACTGCTGTAGATCATGCTCATCAGATCATCGTTGTCGGCAATCACTCGGGTTCTGATGCGTCGCAGGGACTCCCGAATAGTCCAGACGGTCATCGGGGCGGCGGCAAGTAGATCGCGAGATACCTGGGCAGTCAGGGTCGCGAACTCGGACTCTGTTGCACAGTCGCTGAGGAAGCCGCTCCGCAGAGCCTCGCCACTCGACATCACCCCAGCCCGAGCGATCAACGACATCAGACGCGAACTGCCGATCCTGTCCGCCAGCAACGCCACGGAATGGATCGACAACGAGTTTCCGAGTGTGCGCGCGATCGGTAGGCAGAAGCGTGACCCCTGCGTCGCGATCCGCACATCGCACGCTGCCGACAGCAACAGCCCTGCTCCCGCGCACACACCGTCGATGACCGCGAGGGTGGGAACCCTCACTTTCTCGAGTTCGGTCAGTACGCCAACGAACCGGCTTTCGTAGTCGAGCCCGTCCTGAAAGCTCGAGAAGGTTTGAAAGTGGCCAATGTCGGAGCCTGCCGAGAACGCCTCTCCCCCAGCACCTCGGAGAGTGAGTAACCGAATCTCGCGGTCGGAGTCGGCGCGCCGGCAGGCTCCGGCAATGGCGTCGTACATCTGCGGGGTCAATGCGTTGCGCTTTTCCGGCCGGTTGAACACGACGTCGAGGGTCTCGCCACGACGGATGATCAAGATTTCTTCGTGCGTTTCAGTCATGACACTCACGTTATTTCCGGTAGAGAAAAGCCGAAACACATTGCACTTGAATATCTTTGCGAATTCTCGATGCAAAGTTGCAGATAGTGCGAACGGAGAAGCGTCGACGAGGCCAGGAGACGGTGATGCCAGAACCGAACCTCGCCGACGCAGTATCAAAGGGGTGTCATGCCACGACAGCAAAAAGTGTCATGCCACGACTGTGCGCTGTGGCACGCCCGAATACTGGCTCAGCGGCCTGATCAGTGCATTCGACTGCCCCTGCTCGATGATGTGCGCCGTCCATCCGGTGATGCGGCTCATCACGAAGATCGGCGTGAACATCTCGACGTCGAAGCCCATGAGGAAATATGCAGGGCCCGTGGGGAAATCGAGATTCGGCTTGATTCCGGTGGCACTGACCATTGTCTTCTCGAGGATCTCGTACATCTGCACCCACTTCTCGCCGTCGGTCGCTGCCGCGACGTCGAGGAGGGCCTGCTTCATGGTCGGAACACGCGAATCACCGTTCTTGTAGACGCGGTGCCCGAAGCCCATGACCTTCTCCTTGACAGCCAACTTCTCCGACATCCAGGCTTCGGCGCGGTCGGGGTCGTCGATCTCGAGCATGTCGTGCATGACAGCTTCGTTTGCACCGCCGTGCAACGGGCCCTTGAGTGTGCCGATAGCAGCGGTCACTGCGCTGTAGATGTCCGAAAGTGTGGACGTCACAACACGAGCGGCGAACGTCGAGGCGTTGAAGGAGTGCTCCGCGTACAGGATCAGCGAGACCTCGAAGGCCTTCACGATCGCCGGCTCCGGAACAGCACCGAAGCACATGTTCAAGAAGTTTTCGGCGAAACCCAGATCCGACTGCGGCGCGATGGGATCCTGACCGCGCCGGCGGCGGAAATCGGCTGCGACGATGGTCGGCAGCACAGCTGTCATCCGCAGCGCCTTGGCCAGATTGGCCTTCTCCGAGTTGTCGTCCTCCGCCGGATCCTCGGCGCCGAGGTAGCTGATCGCCGTGCGGACAACATCCATGGGGTGGCAGTTGTCCGGCATCTTGGTCAGAAGCGAGAGCAGTGAGCGGTCGGCACGACGGGCCGCACGCTCACGCAGGCAGAGTAATTCGAGCTGCTCGGGAGTCGGCAGTTCGCCGTACCAGAGCAGGTGCGCAACTTCTTCGAAGCTGCAGTTCGCGGCAAGGTCCTGCACTGCGTAACCGCGATACGTCAACGAATTCGTCTCGGGCACTACCTTGGAGATAGCCGTCGTATCGACGACAACTCCGGCCAAGCCCTTGTAGATCGTCGGAATCTGTTCGGTCATGTCCTACTCCCCTCCAAGCTGAAATTGAAAATGCCACTGTCGAATTCGTTGTAGCGCTCGTACTCGAGAATCTCGTACAACCTGCTGCGATGCTGCATTTCGCCGAGCAGTCCTTCTTGCGTGCCCTCCGCAAAAATCTCGCGCAGACCCTTTTCGATAGCGAACATCGCCAGCCGAAGGGTGGTCACGGGGTAGATGACGGCGTTGAAACCGATCTCTTCCAACGTCTTCGCCGAAATGAGACTCGACTTCCCGAACTCGGTCATGTTGGCGAGGAGCGGAGTGTCGACCGCTGCGCGGAACTTCTCGAAGTCGGCCTCGGTGGCAAGAGCTTCGGTGAAGATCAGATCGGCACCGGCATCCACATAGGCCTTTGCTCGCTCGATCGCCGCGTCGATACCGTCGATTCCGGCAGCATCGGTGCGCGCGCAGATGACGAAGTTCGGGTCACGACGCGCCGACACTGCAGCACGAACACGGCGAACCATGTCTTCGGTGGGCACAATTGCTTTGCCGTCGAGGTGCCCGCAGCGTTTGGGGTTGATCTGATCCTCGAGGTGCAGACCGGCTATTCCGTCGTCCTCGAAGATCGTGACCGTGCGGGCCGCGCTCATAGGTTCACCGAAACCGGTGTCGGCGTCGACGAGCGTCGGGAGGTCCGTGACGCGCGCGATCTGCTTGCTGTGGCCGGCGACCTCGGTCAAGGTGGTCAGTCCGATGTCGGGAAGCGCCAATCCGGCGGAGTACGCACCACCTGAAACGTAGACACCCTCGAACCCGATTTCCTGAATCAGTCTGGCTGTCAGCGGATTGATCGCACCCGGGAGTCGTTGAATCTTTCCGGACGTCAGCCCCGCCCGGAAGGCAATCCGCTTGTCGGCTGCAGACGTCGCTGCTGCGATGAGGCCCGACATCAGAAAAGTCCCTTGGCGACCTTGGGAGCTCGAGCGAGAACGTCTTCGGAAACGGTGAAGGTCAGCTGATCGAGTTCGCCTGCCTTCAATTCGGCGGTGCGCTGAGCCGCATCGAGGAAGCGGTCCTGTTCGCTCGGCTCGATGACGCCCTCGGCGAGGGTGCGGAATTTCGCGACGTACTGATCGCGAGCGAACGGACGTGCGCCGAGCGGGTGCGCATCGGCCACCGCAAGCTCGTCGACGATGACTTCGCCGCTCTTCAAGGTGATCTCGGCGCGCGCACCGAAAGCCTTCTCGTCCGGATCCGTCGAGTGGTAACGGCGTGTCCATTCGGGATCTTCGCGCGTGGAGATCTTGTTCCACAGCTCGATCGTGTCCGCGCGCTGTGCACGCTCGGACGCGTAGGAATGTTCGTGGTGCCACGTACCGTCCTGTAGCGCAACGGCAAAGATGTACATCACCGAGTGGTCGAGGGTTTCACGCGAGGCGGTCGGGTCGAACTTCTGCGGATCGCCGGAACCGGTGCCGATGACGACGTGGGTGTGGTGACTGGTATGCAGGACGATCGACGCGATCTGGTCGAGATCACCGACACGAGAACGCATTCGGCGAGCGAGGTCGATCGGCGCCTGGCTCTGGTACTCCGCGGAGTGTTCTTTGGTGTACGAGTCGAGGATGGCGCGCTTCGCCTCACCCGAACCGGGTAGCGGAACGTGGTACTCCTTGTCCGGGCCACCGAGTAGCCAGGCGATGACGCCGTCTTCGCCTTCCCAGATCGGTGACGGTGCGCCCTCACCGCGCATCGCGCGGTCGACCGCCTCTACGGCAACCTTGCCTGCCAGCGCAGGCGCGTACGCCTTCCAACTGGAGATCTCGCCCTTGCGGGACTGACGTGTCGCCGTCGTGAGGTGAAGCGCCTGGCCGATTGCCTGGTAGACCGTCTCGGTGCCCAGGCCCAGCAAAGTTCCGATACCTGCCGCAGCCGAGGGGCCGAGGTGTGCGACGTGGTCGATCTTGTGCTCGTGCAGGCAGATAGCCCGAACCAGGTCGATCTGGATCTCGTAGCCGGTCGCCAGACCACGAATCAGGTCTCGACCGTCACGGCCGGTGTGCTGAGCGACGGCGAGGATCGGCGGGATGTTGTCACCGGGGTGCGAGTACTCGGCGGCGAGGAACGTGTCGTGGAAATCGAGTTCACGAACCGCGACACCGTTGGCCCAGGCGGCCCATTCAGGAGAGAACGTACCGGGGATACCGAACACGGTGGAGCCCGGCGTATACGGATGCGACTGTGCTTGCGCCCGCGCATTCACCACGGGACGGCGCACCAGGGAAGCTGCGGCAACTGCCGCGTTGTCGATGATCCGGTTGACGATCATGTCGGATGTGGCGTCGGTGACGTCGACGGAATCCGTCGCAACTTCCGCGATCTTCCACGCGAGGTGGTCTTCCTTGGGGAACTCTTCGGCAGAGCGGTGAGTGCGTACGAGATGCGTCTTCATCGGTCCTCTTCTCACGTTCTTCGGTATCTATTTGCACGCTACGCAGCTCATTCACCTCGGGATAGGCCCTCGCAATTGCCTATTTGTGCAATGACAATGCTGCAATGTTGCGAATGTTGCGAATAGCTTCTCGGTAGGGTGAACGCGATCGGCACCGAGGAGATTCGATGAAGAAGATGTACGCGGGAGCGCGGCTGCGACGGCTGCGGGAGGAACGAAACCTGTCACAGTCCGCACTGGCGAAGGCACTCGAACTCTCCCCCAGCTATGTCAATCAACTGGAGAACGATCAACGACCGCTGACGGTGCCCGTCCTTCTCAAGCTCAACGCCGAGTTCGATCTCGACGTGCAATTCTTCGCCTCCGATTCCGACGCACGCCTGGTTGCGGACGTTCATCACGCCTTGGCCGAAACTTCGGAATCTGGAGACGTATCTCTGGCCGAGGTGGACGAATTGGTGGCCCGCATGCCGGCGGTCGGACGCACCCTCGTGATGTTGCACCGCCGCCTTCACGCCGCGACAGAGCAGTTGGACCAGTTCTCGACGCAGTTGTCCGGCGAACCAGCGTCCGATGTGTCACTCGTACCGATGCCCTACGAGGAAGTTCGGGACTTCTTCTACGACCGAAAGAATCACATCGCCGTTCTGGACGACGCTGCCGAGCAGATGTTTCTGGACAACGGATTGTCCGTGGGCGCAGTGGATTTGCAACTGGCACGACTACTTCGCGATCAGCACGGCGTCACCGTGACGATCCGTAACGACGAACCCGACAAGCTCGGCCCCAAGCGTTACTACGATCCGAACAAGTCGGTCCTCACACTCGCCCGTCGTCTGTCGGCAGGACAACGCGCGTTCCAGATCGCAATGCAGTTGGCCTTCTTCACGCAGGCCGACGTGATCGATTCCCTTGTCGCCGAGGATGAATCATTGAGCGCCGAGTCCGCAGCGCTGGCTCGCGTCGGACTCGCACACTACTTTGCCGGCGCACTGCTACTCCCGTACACCCAATTCCTGCAATCCGCTGAGGCCTTGCGGTACGACATCGACCTGCTCAGCCTCAGGTTCGAGGTCGGCTTCGAGACAGTCTGCCACCGGTTGTCCACTCTCCAACGACACGGCCAACGCGGCATCCCTTTCTTCTTCGTCCGAACCGATCGCGCCGGAAACATCTCGAAGCGTCAGTCTGCTACCGCCTTTCACTTCTCCAGAGTCGGAGGCAGCTGCCCGCTGTGGGTCATCCACGAGGCATTCGCGAGCCCAGGTCGCATCCTCACTCAGGTCGCGAAGATGCCCGACGGCCGGACATACCTCTGGGTGGCGCGCACTACCCACAGCGGCGGACTCGGGTACCTCGCACCCGAGCGCAACTTCGCCGTCGGACTCGGTTGCGACATCGGCTACGCCGATCGCATGGTCTACTCACACGGAATTCAGACGGACGACCCCGCGACCATCGTGCCGATCGGCGCGGGGTGCAAAGTCTGTGACAGGCCAGCGTGCTCTCAACGCGCCTTCCCCCAACTCGGCCGCTCGATCTCCGTCAGTGAGAACAGCAGCAGCCACCTTCCGTATCCGCAACAATAGGGCGCAAACAATAGGGCGCACCGACTCCACCTGCAGTTTCCCGGAGCTACGACGCTCTTCTGCTTCCATGGACGTCATGCAACCCGATGCCGTGACCCCTCGTCGACTGGTTCTTCGCCGCCTTTCGGCCGTGGCCGGTGTGGCCGGCATCGTGACTGGTTTGGTTGCCTTGATCGCAACTCAGTTGGACGTCGATCACAACATCGTGATCGTTCTGGCGTCAGTGGCGCCCTTGTTGATGATTGCTCCGCTGATCGGTGCCGTCGTCTCGGGTATCGGGCGTCAGTGGATCGTGTGCGCCGCCTCGATCCTCGTCCTTGGGTTGTTCGGATGGTCTGTGAGCCCGCTGTACATCGGCGGAACTGGGGAGTCGACGTCTGCGAACGGTCCATCGATTCGAATCATGCAGGCCAACTTGATGGTCGGTGCAGCGGATCCGGAGTCGCTTGTGGCGATGGTCCGCGAACGCGAGGTCGACGTGGTGACGGTCCAGGAGTTGACGTACCAGGAAGCCGACGCGCTCAAAGCCGCCGGGCTTGACGAGGTTCTGAGCCACCAATTCCTCGTCCCGTACACCGACGGTGGTGGCGGGGCAGGAATCTACAGTCGCTTTCCACTCTCCAATCCGCGTAGCCTCGACGGATTCTCACCCGAAACGCTGTCCGCAGAACTGAATGTCGGCTTGGCGCAGCCAGTCACATTGTTCGCCGTGCATCCGGCACCGGCGTACATCTCACCGCCTTCGGTGTGGGCGGACGAGCAGCGAAGGCTTGGGTCTTACATGGACAAAGTCGCCGGACGGGACAACGTGATAGTGAGCGGCGACTTCAACGCGTCGTACTCGAACAAACAGTTCCGGAATCTTCTCACGAACGGATACACCAGCGCCGCCGACCAATTGGGTTCCGGCCTGATCCCGACCTATCCGACCGACAAGCGGTATCCGGCGGTGGTCGGTATCGACCACATCATCACGAAAGGCGCCGTGGCGACATCCTTGGAACGGATCGAGATCGAGGGATCCGATCACCACGGCCTGATTGCCGACATCACGTTGTCTTGAGTAAATACTGGATTGAGCAAGCACCAGGGCATGGTTGTGCCCCGGTGCTCACGTCTTCAGTTGTCGCGATTCACGCCGCGGTGGGCGGACTGTTCCCGCCGATCGGATGCTGATACGGATCAACCGACATCGGTGGATAGAACACCGATTTCCGATCCGGTCCGATCTCGACCCGCCACTCGGTGTGATGCAGCGTCCGATGATGATGACCGCACAACAGAATCAGATTATCGAGATCCGTTGGGCCACCATCACCCCAGTGAACAATATGATGGGCATCGCACCACCCCGACGGAGTCCCGCACCCCGGAAACGCACACCCACCATCACGAACCGCAAGAGCCCGCCGCTGCGGAACCGTCGCCGTTCGCGCTTCCTTACCGCAGTCGAGCGGAACACCACTCTCGTCCAACAAGATCCGGGTGACCGTGCAGTCGCACGCCAACATCCGGGCCGTGTCGATACTGATCGGACCCACCCAATCCGTCCACGCGAAACCCAGTTCTTCGGTGGACGGCAGGAGGTCCTTCAACGCTTTGAGGTCGGTCATGTCTTTCGCCGACGCGGTCACCGTGATGTGCGGTTTCACTCCGCCTTCGATCGGACCCAACCCCGCCCGCTCGTACCGCCGCAGTAGTTCGCAGAACCCGTCCGCACGCCGTAATGCCGGAGTACGCGTGTCCTTCACGCCGTCCTTCTCCGGCGTCGGCGCAGACAGACTCGACAACAACGTGATCAGACGCGCCCCGTTCACAGCATCTAGGTCGCCCTTCACCGACACGCGCCCGTACAAACCTTTCGAGGCATAGAACTCGTTACGCTCCGAATCCTCACCCACCGGAACACCGTCCTCACGCTTGCCGTACTGCTTCTCGATCCGCCGGATCGCCGCCCGCACCGCATCACAATCGGCAATGTTCTTCGACGCCAGGCCAAGCAGGATCCCGCGGGCCTTGTCCACATCCGCCGGCGTCATGTTCTTCGGTGGATGCTGACAAAACGACGCCACCTGCCGCGCCTTCAACGCATCAACATCCCCGCGGTGAAACGCATCGCCGACAACAGGTTCGAGCATCAACAACCGCGCCAACCCGACCAGCAGACTGCACTCACCGATCTCCAGATTCGTCGAACCATGCAACCACTGAGCGATCGCCCGAAAACCCCTCCCGCCAAGAACGTCCCGGGAAAACATCTCCACGATCAGCAACACCATCCGCGACTGCAACTCGTGTCGGGCGCGCACCAGATCGAGAACCTCACTCTTGAGGTCCTCGCCATCCAGTTGCCACGCTTCCCGACTGTCCATGCTCAAAGTTTAATCGAACATACTTTCGAGAACCAGAGACAAAACGGACAACTTCAAACAGGTGCGCGACTCGAGACCTGTTGAAGTACAGGCTCGTTCACGACTGATACAGCGCTAGGTCGGAGTGACTATCGCAAAGTTCGGATCCGGCTCGTCGAGGTATCCGGCAAGTTCTGCGAGCTTCGCCGGGTCGCCGGAAACCGAGATGGTTCCATTCGCAATCTCGGCACCCAAGTCCACACCACCGAGCAGCACACCGAGTAAGTCGCGCCGACTCAAACTGAACATCGCATCCACAGACCCAGCATCTGCAGACTCACCTTCCACGTCGAAATGGATCAGAACTCCGTTGCTGAGTTCCGTTCGGTGAACGATGTTTTCGTCAGTGATGTTCCAATCGACGACGATGTGCGAGCCCGCTGCGCGCACTCCATCCACGCGCAGCGATACTGCATCGAAGACTTGACTTACCGACAGCGCTGCGGTGATGTCGGGCGCCGCGGCAACCGTGGGCGTCCCCACTGAGCCGTTGCGCAGTTCGTATGCACCGGTGAGGTAGAAGTTCCGCCAGGTGCCGTTCTCGGCGCCGTACCCGAGTTGCTCGAAGGTATCGGCCTGCAGATTCTTGGCCTCAACGTTGTCCGGTTCAGCGAAGACCACGTAGTTCACCACCTGCGCAACCCAGCGAAAGTCGCCGCGCTCGTACGATTCCCGAGCTTTCCGTAACACTTCTGCTGATCCGCCCATGAACTCCACGTGACGCTTGGCCGATTCGACGGGTGGATGCTCCCACAGATGCGCAGGGTTACCGTCGAACCAACCCATGTATCGCTGGTAGATGGCTTTGACGTTGTGACTGACGGAACCGTAGTACCCGTGCGTGTGCCACGCTTGCGCCAATGCAGGTGGCAGCTCGATCGATTCGGCGATCTCGAGACCGGTCCACCCCTGATTGATTCGACGAAGTGTCTGATCGTGAAGGTACCCGTAGAGGTCGCGCTGCAATGACAGGAACTCGGTGAGCCGTTCGGTCCCCCACGTCGGCCAGTGGTGGGACGCAAACAGAACGTCGGATCGTGAGGCGTAACGATTGATCGATTCCGTCAGGTACGCAGACCAGACATGAGGATCTCGTACCAGGGCACCGCGAAGCGTGAGCAGGTTGTGGAGAGTATGAGTTGCGTTCTCCGCCATACACAGTGCGCGCAAATCCGGGAAGTAGAAGTTCATCTCGGATGGGGCCTCGGTTCCGGGCGTCATCTGGAATTCGATCCGAACGCCGTCGATCGTCTCCGTGTGACCTGTCTTCGAGATCGACACCGTCGGCGAAATGAGCGTCGGTGTGCCGGTTGAGGTGGTCTGCCCCAACCCGGCTCCGACGCTACCTCGGGGACCTCGGGGTAAGGCCGCCCCGTACATGTAGGCCGCGCGTCGAGCCATTGCCGTTCCCGCATAGACGTTTTCCTCGACCGCGTGCTCCACGAGCCCGGTGGGTGCGACGATCACGCATCGCCCGGCGGCGACGTCGTCGTCGGTGGTCACACCTTTGACCCCGCCGAAGTGGTCGATGTGCGAATGCGTGTAGATCACCGCGACTACTGGTCGATCACCACGGTGTTCCCGGTACAACGCGAGCCCGGCAGCAGCGGTTTCCCGGGAGATCAGTGGATCGATGACGATGATTCCGGTATCTCCCTCGATCAACGTCATGTTCGACAGATCAAGTCCGCGAATCTGATAGATCGAATCCGTCACCGCAAAGAGTCCCTGCTTGGCGACCAACTTCGACTGACGCCACAAGCTCGGATTGACCGTTGGCGGGCAGTCCTCGTCAAGGAAGGCGTAGGAATCGTTGTTCCACAGGACTTTCCCGTCCGAATCGGCAACCAGCCCCGGATCGAGCGCGGCGACGAAACCCCGCTTCGCCTCGGTGAAGTCGGCGTCGTCGGAGAACGGTAGAGTCTCGGCGACTCGGGCGTTCGCGGCTTCGATTGCGGCCGATGCCGCACGTGGGTCGATCATAAGTCAGCCTTTCACGCCGAATTGCGGCAATGCGCATTGCCGCAATTGAAGAGAACAGCAGGGCTAGCTCAGCAACTGCGCCTTTGCCGCCGCGAACTCGGCATCGGTCAACACGCCGGACTGATGAAGCTGTCCCAACTCCTGCAGCTTGGAGACCAGATCGTCCGCGCCTGAAGGGGGAACGGACTGCACGGGGGCGACCTGCTGCTGCGGCGGCGGCTGTTGCTGCTGGTACTCCTGCTGATATTCCTGCTGCTGCTCGCTGGCCTTTCGTTGACTCCGTCGATCCATGGCGTTGGACGTCGCCTTTGCGGTTCCAGCCACTACCGCCGTGCGCGCCACCGTGCCGAGCAACCCCGGCCGCCCTCTGCGTCCACCTCGAAAAACCATGCCGAACTCCTTGGGTAATTGTCGCTACTGAAATGCTGCTTCGACCGCTGCGACGACTACCTCGCGCGGTATCTGAACGTGAAGGACTACGTCGCCGCCGCCACCGCGAACCGTCGACGCGAGCTCACGCGCCCACGTCTGCTCGTAGACGATGACTGCGGCGGACGTTCCTGGTTCGAGTGACTCACGGACCACGTCCAGGTCCTCGTCACTGATCAATGCCTTGGCTTCGATGGACAGAATCGCCAGTCCGATGTCGGTGAGATCTTCGTCGACATCGATCTGCGACACCTGTCCGTCCGCGTCCTTGGCGATGTACACGAGGTCGAGCAGAGTGACAAAACCTCGTTCCACCACGTTCTGCAGCGCGGCGACAGCTTCAGGATCCACAGTTGAACCTGGGAATGCCAGCACCACGAGCTCGACCGGTCCGATGTTCATTGCGTCGTTCATCCATCAAGCCTGGTGGCTCGGACGCTTGGGAACCTCACCCGCAGGGGATGAATTACCCGATGCGATCGAGTTATTTGTTGCGGCGAATGACTTCGCGAATCGGCCGTACGTGTACGCCTTCTGCTGCGAGGGCTCGCCGGGCTTTGCCTCGGGTGACGAGCACACCGACGATACCGAGAATCCAAACCGGATATTGCACCATCCAGGCGACACGGAATCCGTCGAACGTGTACCCGCCCATGTGCCCGAGGATGACGCCCATCACTTGAATCACGATGAGGGAAGCGAGGAATCCCCCGATGTTGACCATGCCCTGGGCGGTGCCCATCGCCGAACTCGGATTGGATGTGCGCGCGTAGTCGAAGCCGATCACCGAACCCGGCCCACCCACCGAGATGACGACCACCAGGATCGTCAACAACCAGAGCGGAGACGGTTCGCTTCGTGAAAGCACGATCGTCCACATGAGCGCGCTGGCCACCATGATGGTGAGAACCAACCACGATCGACGCATGGGATAGCGACCGGTGAGAATACCGAGGATCGGGCCGGCCACGATTGCCGAGATGACTGACAGCGTCAGCAGCGAGCCGACCGTCGTGGAGTCGAGGCCTTGAGCCGATTTCAGGTACGGCACACCCCACAGCAGCGCGAACGTCGTGATCGAGAACTGAGTCCCCATGTGGCTGAAGAACCCGAGTCGGGTGCCGGGCCGCATCCACACCGTCTTGATCTGTCGCCCGATCTCCTTGGCGCCGGCCGGCACGGCGACCACGTCGGCACCGGGAGGCGCGTCGCGGATGACACTCAACGCCAGCGCAAACGCCAACAGTCCGACAGCGGCAGCGCTGCCGTAGGCAAAAGTCCAGCCCGGTCCGGACAACAGCAACATGAACGGAAGCGCAGACATCACCTGGCCCAGCTGACCGAGGATGCCCGTGAACTGCGAGACCAACGGCACCTGCCGGGGCGGGAACCACTGCGGTACCAACCGCAACACCGAGATGAAGGTGAGTGCATCCCCGGCACCGACGGCAATACGTGCACCGATCGCGATGGGCAGCGATTCGGTGAAGGCGAGAGCCAACTGCGCGGACATCATGATGAACGCACCGACTGCGATCATGATCCGCGAACCGTAGCGGTCGAGGAGGACTCCCGCCGGAATCTGCATGCCGGCGTACACGACGATCTGCAGCACGACGAAGCTCGACAGAACGCTGGGCGAGATCGAGAACCGATCAGCAGCAGACAGACCCGAGACACCGAACGAAGTGCGGTGAAGCACGGCGATCACGTAGGCAAAAACACCGACACCCCAGACCAACCACACTTTTTTCATCGGGTCTGTATGTTACTCCTGTCTTTCGCAAGGCTCAGGACATGATTATTCGCGGCCCTGAGACACCCAATTCAGATCGGCCGAACGGAAGCCTTCGGTGATCGCGGCGAGGGAGTCGAGGCGAGCGATCTGGTCTTCGCTCAAAACGATGTCCAACGCTCCGGCGTTTTCGGTGACTCGTGCAGCGAACCGAGTGCCGGGAATCGAAACGGAAGGCAACCCGTACTGGCGGCCCTTGGCATCGAGCCATGCCAGGGAAACCTGTGCAGGCGTCGCGCCGAGCTCCTCACCGACGGCGCGGACCACGTCGAGAACCTTCTGATTAGCGGGGAGCGCGGAGTCCGAGAAGCGGGGGAAGCGTCGGCGTAGGTCGTTGTCACCGAGCGTCTCCGCATCGAACGATCCCGCCAGGAAGCCTCGGCCCACAGGTGAGAAGGGCACGAATCCGACTCCGAGTTCCGCGGCGGTGGGTACTACCTTGTTCTCGACGTCCCGACTCCAGATGCTCCATTCCGACTGGATCGCCGCGATCGGATGTACCCCGTACGCACGACGCAGTTCATCGCCGGTCGCCTCGGACAGGCCGATGTTGCGGACCTTGCCCGCCTTCACCTGCTCCGCGATCGCGCCGACGGTGTCTTCGATCGGCACGTTCGGGTCGACCCGGTGCAAGTAGTAGAGGTCGACATGATCGACGCCGAGTCGTCCCAGAGACTCGTCGAGTGCCCGCGGCACGTAAGCCGGGTCTCCGTTGATCCCGCGCTGACCGTTGGCGATGTTGCCGACCAGACCGAACTTGGTCGCCAACTGCACTTCGTCCCGGCGGTCTTTGAGAAGCTCTCCCACTGCCCGCTCACTCGAGCCCTCGCCGTACACGTTGGCGGTGTCGATGAACGTGATCCCGATGTCCACCGCATGGTGCAGCGTGGCGAGCGCCTCGGCCGGATCCACCGGGCCGTAGACCGGGGCGACGGACATCGCGCCGTATCCCTGGGCGCTGACAGTGAGACCTTCGGCCAGAGTGACGGTGGGGACGGTCATGAAAACTCCTCGATTCGACTGAGCGACAACCCCGACAGTCTTCACCGAATCGAAGCCTCACGCACCGATTAACGTCACGCTGATCGGGTTACCCTCGAGTGATGGCATTCGATTGGCTCGAACTCGTACTCACCGCCCACCGCGAATTCGGTTCACGACTCGCTGCGGTCGAGGACTGGAACGCACCCACGCCCGACTCCGACTGGCACGTCGAACACCTCGTCCGCCACGTCATCGAGGAGCAGCAGTGGGTACCGCCGCTCCTGGCCGGACTGACGGTCGGCGAGGCGACACCGGACATCGTTCCCGTCGGGGACGACCTGTGGACCGAATGGCAGAAGTACTCCGATGCCGCAATCAAAGCGTGGAAATCGACGGACCTCAGTGCCCACGTTCACCTCTCGTACGGCACGGTGAAGGTGGAACCCTATCTGCGCCAGCAGACCTCGGACGTCACGATCCACACCTGGGACCTTGCGCGAGCGGTCGGAGCAGACGAGCGGCTCGATCCAGACCTCGTCGAGGCCGTCTGGTCCGACCTCGACGGGCAGCGCGACATGCTCGCCGAGAGCGGTCTGTTCTCCGCTCCCGTCGATCTTCCTGACGATGCGTCGTTGCAGGACAAGCTGATTGCCCTGACCGGTCGCGATCCTCGTTAGACGTTCAGCGACACACCCGTCGTGCGAGCGACGCCGTCCCAGCCGCCGGCAGGTGCACCGAGGCCGAGCAGAGCCGCAACCGTCGGCGCGACGTCGATCGTGCGAGCCTGCGTGTCGATCTTCCGTCCACCGTCCAGAGCGGGATGTCCGCCGCTGAGGAAGAACGGAATGGGCAGTGTCACGAAGTGGCCGTGGTTGCCGGGAATCGGGTTGGACAGTGGAGTCGGATCACTGAACCGCCAGCCCTGAGCGCAAAACGCAACGACGTCACCGGCATTGGTGCCGAGATCGAATTCGGCGGGGAGGTGGCTGGATTCGACGCCGTCCACACCATCCACGATCTGCTGAATCCGGCTGACGGCTTCCGCCCGTTCGCCATCGGGTCCGACGAAGTAGATCAGGTCTGCGCCACCGTTCTGGGCGATTCGAATCTTGCCTGCCAGCAATGGGTCCGCGTTCAGCGGTCGATCCAAGCCGATGAGCCGCGCGGGCTCCGACCAGTCCATCGAGTGGTCGGCCAACACGATCAGAATGCTCCGATTCCAGCGACCCGTGTCATGAAGGAAGTCGACGAAGCGGCGAACCTGGTTGTCGGTGTTCTGAAGTGCAGCCGTGCGAGCGATCCGGATGGACGGACCGGACAGATCCAGGTGCCCGACCCGATCGACGTCACCGAGGTTGGTGAATGACAGCCGCGGCGAGTTCCCGCCGACGATACGGATCAAGGCGTCGATCGTGAAGTTGTCCGGCGCATGCTCGGTACCGGGAACGAGCGGCTGCGGATCCCACACCAGTGAGGCGCGGTCACCGAACAGCCCGTGAAGGTAGCGCTTCGACAGCACACTCGCAGTGGTCAATCCGAGTTCGGTGCGCACCCGATCCAGAACCGTCGATGCCTGCAGGTCGGAAGGCCGATCGAGGTCACGCTTCTTGTCGATGGCCGGATCGTAGACGGAGTTGGCGGGTACACCCGAACGCGCCGGCAGCACTCCCGTCATCATCGCCGTGTGGTTCGGCAGCGTCTCTGCGATCGTGATGGCGCTGGCGTCCGGGTAGTGGATACCGCCGGCCGCAAGCCCGGTCAGCGTCGGGGTGAGCTCCGATCGCAGCTCGTCCGGCCGCATGCCGTCTACGACTATGACATGCACGTCCAGGTCTGGGATTCCGGCGCTGGTGGGAACACTCGCGCGAGCGGGCGTTCCGAGCAATGCCGTTCCGGCGACAACACTTCCGCCGATCAGAACGCTACGACGCGAAACTTCGATACTCACTGGTCGACTCCTGGTCGGTACGAGGCCTGATCGAGGGCGGCCGAGGTGGGTGAGACTCTACTGCCCGCGCCTGCCGGAAGACGGTAGCTCACGGCGTAGTGCGCATTGCTCTGCGGATTGGTGAGATCGTCGACGTAGTACCAGTCCATCTGAGTACCTTCGCGGGCGATTTCGAATACGCCGTAGCCGTGCGAATCCAGTTCGACGTACCGCACGTGTCGGTTCACGGCCTTGAATGCTTCTTCTGCCGCAACGGTTACCGTGCGCGGTGGCACTTTCAGCATGTCGTCGATATTGGGCGACGTCACCGACGGGACGACGAACTCGGCGCCGACGGTCGGCCCACCCGGATAGTTGGCGGCGTTGGTCGGTAGGTCGCAGGCCCATGACGTGTGGATGTCACCGGTGATGAAGACGGTGTTGTCCACACCGTTCGAGGTGATCGCGTCGAAAAGCCTGGTGCGGTCGGCGGTGTACCCGTCCCACTGATCCGTGTTGTACGGGACACCGGCCTGCGGCACACCCACCAGTTCGGTCAACGCCGCGGTGGTCGCCGGTTCCAGCGGCGGGAACACGCAGGGCGTGATCATGACCGGATTGCCGACGACCTTCCACTGCGTCGGGGAGGTGACGATTCCGTTGGTCAACCAATCCATCTGTGCGCGTCCGGTAATGGTGCGCGACGGATCGTCGACCTGCTTCATGGTCGGTTGCTCGTCGCGGTAGGTACGCAGATCGAGCATCGAGATCTCGGCCAGATTCCCGAAGCGGAACCGACGATACAGCTGAACGCTCGAACCATTACCCGACGGGCGGACGGGCATCCACTCGAAATATGCCTTGGCCGAGTTGGCCTTTCGATCTGCCCAGTCACCTTCGACACCGGGAGTGTGGTTTTCGGCGCCGTCCCGGTACGCGTTGTCGGCCGATTCGTGATCGTCCCACGTGGTGATGAACGGGAGCTTCAGGTGCAGAGCTGCCAGATCCGGGTCTGTCTTGTACTGCGCGTGCCGAATTCGGTAGTCGGCCAGCGAAATGATCTCGTGGGCCGGCTCGTGAAGGCGAACGGATCCGTTTCTCGCGCCGTACTCCCCCTGCCCGTACTCGTAGATGTAGTCACCGAGGTGGATGATCGCGTCGAGGTCTTCGCGGAATGCGAGGTGACGATAGGCACCGAAATACCCCGCCTCCCAGTTGGAGCAGGACACCACGCCGAAGCGGAGACGATCGAGATCTGCCGAGTTCGACGGAGCCGTGCGGGTGCGGCCCACCGGAGAAACAGCCGAACCCGCAGTGAATCGGTACCAGTACGTCGTCGACGAATCGAGTCCGGTGACGTCGACCTTCGCGGTGTGATCGGAATCCGCCGAAGCAGCAACACTTCCGGACGCAACGACGCTCGCGAACCCCTCATCGGTCGCGACCTGCCAGTTGAGAGTCACCGCCGGCCCGACGCCGGAACCGGGCGTCGCGTCTGCCGTCGGGGTGATGCGGGTCCAGATGATCACCGCATCCGGCAACGGGTCACCGGATGCCACGCCGTGCGCGAAGCCCGGGCTGCCACCCGGAACCTCGGCACCGGCGTGGCTCGCCGAAGCGACACCGAGACCTACTGCGCCGGCGAGGGCCGCCGATCCCTGCAGCAGGCCACGTCTGGATATTCGATCGAAGGCATTCGTGTGCACGCTAGGAGTGAACCCGCACCTGAACGGGCGTTCAAGAGAGCTTCGGGATGTTCACCCAGGCTTCGCCTGCGCTTCTCTGGAAGTTTGATCGAGTCGATCCCGATTACAACCGGTAATCGAGGGCCGAGCCTCGAACCACACCGACCTTGACTCCGATGTAACCGCCGAGTGCACCCCCGGCCGCGATCAGGATCCAGAACGCCGGCGGAAGCAGAGCCTCGGACCCGTCGACCTCGGAGAACGCGGAATAGCCGGCGATCAACGCGCCGAAGAGGATGGGCAGTATCAGCAGAGCGGCAAAGAAAGTCACCCACACCCGATGCGACGAGTCTATTCACGACGGACGGCGTTTGTCGGCAAGTCGAGTCGCTCGTCTGCCGGAAACACACCCCGCTGACGCCTATGCTTGGAAAATGACCGAACCCGACATCAAGCCCAGAAGTCGTGACGTCACCGACGGACTCGAAAAGACCGCAGCGCGCGGCATGTTGCGTGCAGTAGGAATGGGCGACGACGACTGGGTCAAGTCGCAGATCGGCGTCGCCTCGTCCTGGAACGAAATCACGCCATGCAACCTGTCCCTCGATCGCCTGGCCAAGGCCGTCAAGGAGGGCGTACGGGAAGCCGGCGGGTTCCCTCTCGAATTCGGCACTATCTCCGTCTCCGACGGCATTTCGATGGGGCACGAGGGCATGCACTTCTCCCTCGTCTCCCGTGAAGTGATCGCGGACAGCGTCGAGACCGTCATGCAGGCCGAGCGTCTCGACGGATCGGTCCTTCTCGCCGGCTGCGACAAGTCGTTGCCCGGCATGATGATGGCGGCGGCCCGCCTCGACCTCGCCAGCGTGTTCCTCTACGCCGGCTCCACCCTCCCCGGCGTCGCCAAACTTTCCGACGGCAGTGAGCGGGAAGTCACCGTCATCGACGCGTTCGAGGCGGTTGGCGCCTGCTCGCGTGGGCTGATGAGCCGCGCCGACGTCGACACCATCGAACGGGCGATCTGCCCGGGCGAAGGCGCGTGCGGCGGCATGTACACGGCAAACACAATGGCGAGCGCCGCCGAGGCCATGGGAATGTCGCTGCCCGGCAGCGCTTCACCGCCCGCACCGGATCGTCGCCGCGACGGCTTCGCCCGCGAGAGCGGCAAAGCCGTTGTCGAACTCCTGCGTCGAGGTATCACCGCGAGGGACATCCTCACCAAGGAAGCGTTCGAGAACGCCATTGCAGTAGTCATGGCATTCGGCGGATCCACCAATGCGGTGCTCCATCTCCTCGCGATCGCGCACGAAGCGTACGTCCCGCTGACGCTCGACGACTTCGCTCGCGTCGGCGCGAAGGTCCCGCACCTCGCCGACGTCAAGCCTTTCGGAAAGCACGTCATGACGGACGTCGACCGTATCGGCGGCGTCCCCGTGATAATGAAGGCATTGCTCGACGCGGGACTCATGCACGGAGATTGCCTGACCGTCACCGGTAAGACCGTGGCGGAGAATCTCGCGCACATCACCCCGCCCGATCCGGACGGCAAGGTCCTGAGGGCGATGAACAAGCCCATTCACCCCACCGGAGGCATCACGATCTTGAAGGGGTCACTCGCGCCCGGCGGCGCGGTGGTCAAGTCGGCAGGATTCGAGTCTGATGTATTCGTCGGCACTGCACGGGTTTTCGAACGCGAGCGCGCCGCGATGGATGCTCTCGAGGACGGCACCATCACCGGCGGTGACGTTGTCGTCATCCGCTACGAAGGCCCGAAGGGTGGTCCCGGCATGCGCGAGATGCTGGCCATCACGGGCGCGATCAAGGGCGCGGGTCTCGGCAAGGACGTCCTGCTGCTGACGGACGGACGATTCTCGGGCGGCACAACCGGCCTGTGTGTCGGACACGTTGCGCCCGAGGCCGTCGACGGCGGTCCCATCGCGTTCGTTCGCGACGGCGATCAGATCCGGCTCGACGTGGGTACCGGACAACTCGAATTGTTGGTCGACGACTCCGAATTGGAAGCCCGCAAGAAGGGCTGGGAGCCGTTGCCGCCTCGCTACACACGTGGTGTATTGGCCAAGTACTCCAAGCTCGTGGGATCAGCCTCGGGTGGAGCAGTGTGCGGCTGATCCCAGCCCGCCGCTAGATCGGCCGGTACCCGGCGCCGACACCTCCGTGGGCATTGATCGTGTCCACGATGGAGGTCATGTTGGTGCCGAGTTCCGGCCCCAGGCACGGCACCCAGAGGTAGGCGTTGACCATCGCGACCAGCGTCGTCCCGACCGTGACCGGGGCTCCCGAATCACCGTGGTCGACGCAGATCTGAGTCCAGGTGGATGCGTCGGCGCTCAGGTCTCCCCAGACGACGCCGCAGGTCGTGCCCGTCGTACGGCCTTCCTTGCAGGCTGTGGCCGGGAAGCTGGCTGGAGCGCCGATCGAGGTGATGGTTGCCGCGCCCACCGTTCGAACTGGTGTGACCTTGCCCGGATCGAACTGGATGACCCCGTAGTCCAGGTCCGGGTTCGACTCGACGAACGTGCCGACCACGCCTGCGTCCTCGTTGCTTTCCGGGATCAAGAACGATCCAGGACCACCGCAGTGACCTGCGGTGATACCTACGAGTCTGCCGCCGTTGTCGTGACCGATAGTGGTCAACGTACAGACCAGCTGATTGTCGATGATGATGCCCGAACCACCACCCATGGGCGTGGGTGCAGCAACGGCGTTGCTGCTGACGATGAACCCGAGTCCGAGTGCCAAGACCAACGCTGCCAGAGCCGAAACAATTCGCTGCAACATCACAATCTCTCCGCCGGTAATCTCCCCGCTGCAAAAAACGCATACCCCGGAAAGTGCGGACCTACGCAGCGTTTCTAGTCGGTAGCTCCGAGCGCTTCGAGCATCTTGCGTGCCTCCTCGAGCTGACGACTCAACTCGTCGACTCGCGCTGCAGCCATGTCCCGTGCAGCGACGATGATGGACTCGACAGCCTCGATTGCGGTGGGCTCACCCAACTCGCGGACAGCTCGCTCGACCGCATCGGGTGCGACCGGAACTGCTTTGCCCGGACGCTTCGCGCCCTGTGTGACCGTCACGCTCCAGTCGTTGTCCGCGCCCGCATGGATCGTGACGCTGATGCCGGCCGGCAGTTTCTTCGCACGCTTGACGGCCGGACGAGGTGTCGCGGCAGGGGCAGCAGTGGTAATCGGTACCGGAGCGGGTGCAGGCTGCGCACGCGGCTTCGGTCGAACAGGCTCTACGAGTGGCTCCATCAGTGGCTCGGACTCCACAACTGGTTTGGGCCGTGGCGCCGGTTTAGCCGGTGCCGCGGAGACGCGGTTGATGCGCAATTCCTCTGCCTCGAAAGGCAATTCGTCGTTGACGCCTTTGGGGCGGATCATCACGGTGTTGCCGTCCACCGACACGACTTTCGCCGAGGTACCGGCTTCGATCCCCAGGCTGGGAGTCGCCTCGCGCAGATAGACGGTGGCGCGCTTGCCTTCGGCGACAGCCGTGGCGAGCGCTGCCAGATTGTCCGCAGTGAGGTGATCCGGCGTTGATGCGGCAGCGCCGGAACGTCTACGGGGTGGCATGCGCAGGTCCTTTCAGAAGTATCTCGTGCATTTCGGTATCGACAGTGCTTTTCTCGGGGCAACTCTTGCACAAGCCACCGACGTGTTGACTCTCACCGCCCGCCTGAGCCCGAGGATCCGTAGACGGTTCGGCCAATTCAGTACTGTTCTCGGGGCACCGCGTGGAAGATGGTGGACAGAAATTCGTTGCGGCAATAAGGAGCACGGTGAGCAGTTCGGAGTCAGAGTGGATCGACGAGGTCACCGAACCCGCCCCTGCTGAATCTCACGTTGCCGAACCTCACACCGCTGATCCGGTCGACGTCGATGCTCATCTGCTCAGCCGGATTCAAGCCGACATCGAGGAGTCCCTCCTCGGCGGACCGCGCTGCTTCACGCAATCGCAGATCGCGGAATTCGCCGGTGTGACACGCGAGCGTGCCGATCGTTTGTGGGTCGCGATGGGCTTTGCCGTCGACGAGGATCCCGACGCCGTCATGTTCACCCAGCAAGACGCCAACGCCCTCAAGACGATCATCGACATGGTCAATCGAGGAGTCATCTCGCAGAGCAGTGAGGTGGCTGCCGCCCGTTCACTGGGGCAGTCGATGTCGAGGTTGGCTGAGTGGCAGGTCTCGCTGATCAGCACACACATCATCGACCAGCTCGCCGACTCGGCAGATCACGAGCCCGAAGCGATCCGGAAGATCGTTCTGCGCCTCGGCGCCGAGATCATTCCCGCTGTCGAATCTCTGCAGACGTACGTGTGGAAGCGCCACGTCGCGTCGTCGACGGGCCGCAACGTCGGAAACCCGGGCGAAGAAGTAGCGAGTCGTGTTCTGGTCGTGGGTTTCGCCGACATCGTCGGGTACACCTCGCTGACCCGCGGCCTCGACTCCGCCGAACTCAACGATCTGCTCGAGCGGTTCGAGTCCGCGTCCACCGAAATCATCGGTCGCAACTACGGCTGGGTGGTCAAGACCGTCGGTGACGAGGTCATGTTTGCCGCTGAAAGTCCCCACCACGCCGCCGAGATCGCTTTGCAGATCCAGCAGGCGGTCCTCGCCGATCACGACGATCCGCAGCTTCGGGTGGGTCTGGCCATGGGGCCGACGTTGGTTCGCTTCGGAGATCTCTACGGTTCGGTGGTCAACAAGGCCGCGCGTCTCACCAGCTCTGCTCGTCCCGGCACTGTGCTGATCGACTCCGAGCTGGCCACCCAGCTCGGCTCGGACGCCAATTTCAAACTGCGACACCTTCGTCCGCGACGAGTGCGCGGCATCGACAGGCTCGAGCAGTACGTGCTACGCCGCAATCTGGAGCCGTGAGCTCTCAGCTCGACACTCCGCGTGCAGCCAGAAAGTCGTCCACGATCTGCTCACACGCAGCCTCCCCGAGAGGCGTCAGCGTGGCCAGCTTGGTGAGCACCAACGGTCCGACCAACTGAGCAAGTGCGACGTCGTAGTCGTACTCCCCCAACGCGTCGATCGCGTCCGGCGAGCGCAGGATCCGATCGAACGCGTGTCGGTACTGCTCGAAAACCGTCTGGCGCAGCGATCGCAATTCGGGCTTGTCCGTGGACAGGGCATCGACGCTCGAATAACCCTTCAGTTCCGGCCCCAAGCCGAGCCAGCACATCGCCGTCACCTGGATCGGTGCGCTTTCGATGGCCTTGGCCTGACTGGTCAACAACTCGAGCAACTGCGCGCGGAGATCGCCTTCACCGGACATCTCCGGCACCGGCGGCAGTAGACGTGCAAATGCCGCGGCGAGTAACTCCGTGCCGCTGTCGAAATGGCGGTACAGCGTCGCACGCGCGACGTTGGCCAACTTGGTGACGGCATCGATCGTCACGGCGTCGACGCCGCCTTCTGCCAGCAGCGTGGTCGCTGCGTCGAGCAACCTGGACCTGGAACGCTGTTTGCGCGGGTCCTCGTCGTTTCCCTGCTGTTCGATTCCCTGCTTGTCGATTCCCACCGTCACAACTTCAGTTATACCCACTTGGGGGTTGTGGAACTGCTGTTCTTGTAACGATACTGATGGTCTTGTTTCTATCGGGAGGTTTCGTGAGTAGCGATACGACGCTCGAACAGTCCACGTGGACCATCCGACAGATCTGGATGCTGACGGTCGCGTGCTGCGCCGTCGCGCTGGTCGTCGCAGCGATGGCCGCTCTCAACACGGCCCTTCCCGACTTGGCCCGCGATACCGGTGCAACACAGAGCCAGCTCACGTGGATCGTGGACGGGTACACGCTCACGCTGGCTTGTCTCTTGTTGCCGGCGGGCGCACTCGGCGATCGATACGGTCGACGAGAACTGCTCATGTTCGGACTACTCGTTTTTGCTGCCGGCTCGTCGATTCCGGTCTTCGCGGACGAACCGTCGTGGGTCATCGTCTCCCGCGTGATATCCGGCGTCGGCGCCGCATTTGTCATGCCGGCGACGCTGTCTCTACTCACTGCAGGTTTCCCGCCGGCGCAGCGTGCCCGCGCCGTCGGAGTCTGGTCCGGCGTCGCAGGGTCCGGTGCAATCGCCGGACTCGTCGTCTCCGGGCTACTCCTCGAAAAATGGTCCTGGCATTCGATTTTCGTCAGCCTGGCCGTCGTCTCGGTCCTCATCCTCGTGGTGTCGTTCACGATCGTGACGTCGAAGGACACGGAGGCAACTCCACTCGATCTACCTGGTACAGCGCTGATCGCCGGCTCGATCGGACTGTTCGTCCTGGGGATGATCGAGGCGCCGGCCCGTGGTTGGCTCGATCCGGTAGTTCTCGCGTTGCTGGTCGGCGGAATTGCCATGACAGCAATCTTCAGCTGGGTCGAATTACGCACTCGCCACCCACTTCTGGACGTCAGACTGTTTGCCAATCGTGCATTCGGCAGCGGCGCAGCGTCACTGACCCTGCAATTCCTGGCGACTTTCGGCTTGTTCTTCCTGATCGTGCAGTATCTCCAACTGGTGCTCGACTACTCCCCCCTGCAATCGGCGCTCGCCCTCATGCCGATCGCCGTGCCGGTGATGGCCCTGTCCGTGGTTGCGCCCCTACTGATTCCGCGTATCGGCCTTCGCGCCCTCACCGCAACCGGTGTCGCCTTCCTCGGAACCGGAATTGCACTCCTGACGCGCTTGGATGCCAGTTCGACCTATGCCGAAGTCTGTGTTCCCTTGGTAGTGGCCGCCATTGGATTGGGTTTGTCGACAACCCCCGCCACTGCTGCCATCGTCTCCAACGCACCGGACTCCAAACAGGGGGTTGCCTCAGCAGTCAACGACGCAACCCGTGAGATCGGCTCCGCCATCGGCGTTGCACTGGCGGGAAGTATCCTCGCCGCCGGCTACGGAAATCACGTCCAGCCCGCGGTCGACTTGCTACCCGAACCGGCCAAGGAGCCGGTATCCGGTTCTCTGGCCGCCGCTCTCCACGTCGCCGAAGCAGCCGGGCCGCAGGGTGCCCAGTTGGCCGAATTCGCCCGTGAAGCCTTCATCAAAGGCATGGATCAAGGAGCACTCACGCTCGCTGCGATCATGTGGGTATCCGCGATCGTTCTGGGATTCTGGGCTCCGGGTCGTCAGCGAGACTGACCGCCTCGTCGGTACGCCGGGGCCTTGGTCGTCTGCTCCGACTGCAGAGTCTGTAGAAGGGGCATCGACCGGAGCGGCACCACAACCGAGAGAACCATGACGCTGGTCGACCGGGTGGCTATCCCCGACCGATTCAGTTCGAGCAGCGTCGCTTGCAAATCCTCGTGCGACGCAGCGGCAATCCGGCACAGCACGTCGCCGGAGCCGGTGGTGGCAAAGGCTTCGAGCACACCGGGGATTGCCTCGAGTTCCGCGGTGACGGTGTCGAGCGCCCCCTGGGCGATCTGCAAAGTCACGAATGCCTGTACTCCGAAACCCGCTGCAGCCAAATTGATGTGCGGCGCGTATCCGGCGATGACGCCCGCATCTTCCATCCTTTTCAATCTCGCCTGCACTGTCGCCCGCGCAACCTTGACCTGACGCGAAAGCTCCAACGCACCGGCTCTCGGGTGCTTGTTCATCGCGTCCAACAGAGCCAGATCCACTGCGTCGAGATTCACGTCCGCTCCACTCGTCGTTCAACTATGCAAATTGCCTACAAAACAGTGCCGCCATCTTCGCATTCCGGCGCTGTGTCTACTTTCAACTACCTCCGTTGACTACCCAACCTCTGAAGGACTTATCTGTTAGTACTGGCAGTGCCGAACATAACTCGAGCACCGCGCTGTGTACATCGCACTCAGAGGGGACTCACCATGACCGTCGAACAGACTCTCACCGACGACGAACAGCTGGCCGGCCTGGATCTGGAGCAATTGCGCCAGTTGGTCGGCTTGGTCGAGTACGACAGCGATCACGATCCCTTCCCCGTGAGCGGTTGGGACGGCCTCGAATGGATCGTCGGAAATGCCACGCAGACTTCACATTTCTTCCAGTCCGCATTCGGCATGGAATTGGTGGCCTATTCAGGCCCGTCGACGGGAAACCGCGACCACCACGCGTTTGTACTCAAAAGCGGGGCCGTGCGGTTTGTCGTCAAGGGCGCTGTGGATCCGGCAAGTCCGCTGATCGAACATCACAGCCGTCACGGCGACGGTATCCGCGACATCGCGCTCAGCGTCCCCGACGTGGACAAGTGCATCGCACACGCCATCACCCAAGGCGCGACAGTGTTGAGCGAACCGCACGACGTCACCGACGAGCACGGCACCGTTCGCCTGGCCAGCATCGCGACGTACGGCGAGACTCGGCACACCCTCGTCGACCGTTCCCGCTACACCGGCCCTTACCTTCCCGGATACGTCGAACGGACGTCGTCGTACCGCAAGCGTGACGGCGCGCCCAAGCGAATCTTCCAGGCCCTCGACCACGTCGTCGGCAATGTCGAACTCGGCAAGATGGACCAGTGGGTCGACTTCTACAACCGGGTCATGGGATTCACCAACATGGCCGAGTTCGTGGGCGGCGACATAGCCACCGACTACTCCGCGCTGATGAGCAAGGTCGTCTCGAGCGGCAATCACCGAGTCAAGTTCCCACTCAACGAACCTGCCATCGCGAAGAAGCGGTCACAGATCGACGAGTACCTCGAGTTCTACCAAGGTCCCGGCGCTCAGCATCTCGCACTTGCGACCAACGACATCCTCGGAGCAGTCGATGCTCTGGTCGACGAAGGAATCGAATTTCTCTCTACTCCTGCTTCGTATTACGAGGATCCCGAATTGCGCGCGCGTATCGGAGAGGTTCGAGTTCCGATCGAGGAATTGCAGAAGCGAGGCATCCTCGTCGACCGCGACGAGGACGGCTATCTTCTTCAGATCTTCACCAAGCCGATCGGAGATCGTCCCACCGTGTTCTTCGAGATCATCGAACGCCACGGCTCACTGGGATTCGGACTGGGAAACTTCAAAGCCCTGTTCGAAGCGATCGAGCGTGAGCAGGCCGCGCGGGGCAACTTCTGAGGTAGGTCAGCTGTTTTCGGTCCACGCCCAGACCACCGCGGGTCGCCCGGTGGCACTGACCCGGACTCGTTCGTCCGTACGTTCCAGCCCTGGCAACGCTTTGAGCGTCCGGTTCAAATTGCCCGGGTCCGGACGCACACCGGAAAGCTCCTCCGCCACGGCCAGCGCGTACGACGCCGGAAACGACGGACCCAGTAATGCCCGCGTGAATGCCTGATCTCGCCACAACAGGGTGTCAGCAAGGATCGGGCGGGTATCGGCGACTATCCGATTGTGGTCGAACGCAAGGTCCCCCGGGTTGTCCCAGCTCACCCATTCGGCCGAACCCGGCACCTCGTCCGACGAGATCACTGCCCACATGGTCACCGAGAGCGTCGGACCGCGGGGGTCGCGATTGGGTTCGTCGAACACGGTCAATTGACCGCTGACGAGGATCTTCTCGTCGGGAATTCCGAGCTTGGTGGTCACGGCTCGCCTGGCGGCGTCCTGCAACCGCTCACCGGCGCCCAGCAGTACACCGGGCAGCGCCAACTGCCCGGTGTACGGCTCCGCTTGCCGCGGAGTGACGGCAAATCGCAACATCCCGGGTTCCGGATTGCCGAACCGGAGCGCGATGACATCGATCGAGACAAGTGACTGGTCCACACCGTCCATCATGCAGGCACTGGGCATCGCATCTGACGATCGACCCGGTCGGCACCGTTCGCGGTCAGCACTACCGGCGCACCCATTTCCTCGCTCAGATACCGGGCGAAATCCTCCGGGTCGGCCGGAAGTTCCTTCGGCACGATCCCTACGGCTTTCAGGGAATCTGTCAGCGCCTGCTGGTGATCGAGATCCTTCCACTCTCCGACGGGAACGAACGGCAATCCTTCGTACGCGTGCACCCCGTGGATCGGGATGCCTGCAGCCCGCGCGCGATCCATCGCATCGAGATGAGTAAGCGCCAAACCGTCGACGCCACCGCTCACCTCGATTGCGTAGTGCAACAACAACTCGTCGAAGTGGCCCGTCCGGAATCCGCCTTGATACTCACCCGTCCCGTTGTGCAGCTCGGGCAACACCTTCGCCAACTCCGGATCCTCCGTCGGGAAGGGCCCAGCTCCGTGTCGTGTCATGTAGGTGCGGGTGACGCCGAGTACGTAACTGTCCCGGCCCAACTCGTCGATCATTGCTCGCGCGTTGGACGGCTCGACCGTCGACCACGTGGTGTGTGGGTGAAACCCCCGCCACTCGTCGAGAAGGACACCTTGTGCCCCCTCGAATACCAGACGACCACCGGCACCCAACGCGCCCAGCGCATCCGGGTCGGCGATGTCCACGACGGCACCGAATTCCGCGTACATGTCGACCATGTCGTCGATCGGCGGAAAACCGTGGCGACTCTCCGCGATCAACGGTCCGTAGAATGTGACCAACGCCGACAACTTACGACGCAAGGAGTCAGGTCGCCGGCAGTCTCCCACCGTAGGCGCATTCGCAACTTCGAGCGCGTACGCCGCGGTCTCACCGATCCCCTTGCCACACGAGCCGTGTCGGTTACCGCCGCGAGCATCCTCACGGGCCCTGTTGGCGGCCACGTGAATCGGCGTCGTCAACAATGCGCGCGCGTCGATCCGTATCAAATCGAACGGATTTCGAACTCCGAGCGCTTCCAGAGCACGCGCCTCCCGGGCGAGCGCGATGGGCTCGACCAACACGAATCTCGAGAGAAACGTCGGGACGCCGGACAGCGTTCCCGAACCGAACTGCGAAAACGTGTGGTGGCGCTCGCCGACCGTCACGTTGTGCGCTGCCTGTGCCCCACCGTTGAAGCGGACCACTGCGGCCACACCCAAATCGGCTTGGTCGGAGCAAAGCCAATCGACGGTTGCTCCCTTCCCCGCATCTCCGAACCCGAGGTCTACGACGACGATATCGCGGTCTTCGAACGGCTCCATCATGCTCTCCTTCTATGCGAAATCAACATCGTCCGTATCGGTTCCGAGATCGTGGGGCAACCCGGCCACCGTCGCGGTGCTGCGCCCTGGAATTAGAGCGAGAGCCTTGCCGACGGTCTCGGCTTCAGCTGTTGAACCGATGTCGCAGAGATCCGCCAGTCCGTCACGCAGGTCGATGCGGTCCTCGCCGATTCCGACCGTCAGCGCGATCAGTTCGCACACCGCAGCGGGGTCGTCGAGTTTGACGAAGCGTTCACCGAGCAACTTCTTCCAGTGATCCGCGATTTCCGGATCGTTGAAGTACGACGACTGATCTGGCAGAACGAAGTAAACATTCCATCTTTCTTCGAGTTCACGGTAGATCGACGAGACCGATACGTCCTGACGTACCTTGTCGCCGATCACCGAACGGATGTGACGAGCCGAGAGTCGCGGCTTGTTCAGCTCGTCGCCGATGATGAAGAGGTAGCCTTTCCTTCCGCGCTTCTCCCAGGCATCCGTACTGGTGTGGCGCGCCATGAAATATGCTGCCAATTCATAGCTTTCCGACTTCTGTCCACCACCGTTGCCCTCGAGGAAGATGGTCCGAAGCTGCTCGTCCATCGCGTTACCCGACTCGAACTGGCCGACTTGTAGTGGCACCTGATCGGAATCGGCGTCGCCGATACCACCGAACAGAATCTGCGGATCATCCGCGTATCCCTTGCGTTGCAGCAGCCCGTGCAGCTTTCCGAGCTTGTCCTGCATGATTCGAGGAACAGCGCCCATCGAGCCGGTGACATCGAAGAGCACTGCTATCGGGAGAGAATCGGGGTGCCCGGCCGAGTCCCGGCATTCACGCTTGTCGACGCCGAAGGGGTCGAGGGTCGGGTCCGCTTTCCAACTGCTTCGCGGACGCGACCGAAGCGAATCGGTGTAACCGAAATCGTCGACACCGCGTGCGGCACGAAAAGTCTTGCCCGCCAAATAGGTGTTGTCGTCCCAGTATCCGTAGCCCATGACAATCACTGTCCTTTCGTGGATGGAACGGCGAACGGACGAAATGTCCGCTGGCCATAGAGAAGATCGAGGAGTTCGTCGAACTCACCCAGTAGGTCGACCGCGTCGGGACGCAATCTCGGGTTGTCCTGCATGCAGCCGTCGGCAAACACCTTCATCCGTTCGTGGGTCTGCTCGCCCAGCATTCGGAGCATCAAATGATGAGCCATGTAGACGTCCCAGGCCGGAGACGCTCCTTCGCCGAGTTCCGGTGGGTACGAATCACGATCGGAACCGATCGTCGCCACCGGGCGGCTGCCCGTACGGGTGCCAAAGGACCAGCCGACCAGCACCACCCCGTGCCGATCAGGCTCGATCAGCACGTTCTCCGCGGTAGTCGCGGTGTGCACCCAACCAGTCGCATGCGCTGCTGCCAGAGCCCGAAGTAGCCGTCGGTGCATCCACGCCCAGTCCCGTGGATCGAGGCCACCCGGATACGCCTCACGGACGTCGGCGAGACTCACAAAACCTTCGGTCAGATCGTCCAGCACATCGATCTGACGTCTCGTGCCGCTGCCCACATGGGTGATTCGATCGATCAATCGCGGGAAGTACGAGACTGCCCAACCGGCTTCGCACGAATTCTCGATGTCCGTCAGCACATTCCGTTCGGCCTCGATCATCGAGTTCGCCCGAGGGTTTCGCGGAATCTTGAGTACGACACCGGCATCGGACCGGTACAGGTTAGCGACCGAGCCGCGCTCTACCAGTCCACCCAACATGTACTCGCCCCGCTCGCCGACATAAACGGGTCGAGAATCTGCCGGCTCGAACTCCACTGTCCAACTGCGGTAAAGCTCGTTCAATCGAGATGTTGCGGCCGAGTATCGCACCCGATCTTCGGGCTTCGCCCGGTCCGGATGAATGGCTGAGGCGAGCCGATGAAAACGACGCTTTGCAGCGCGGCGGGAGTCGAGATCACTGGGGACTCCCCCGAACACATCAGCCGAAACCTTTGCCGTCTCGACCGTTTCGAGTGCAGTGTGCGTCGTTTTCATTGTTTTAGTCTAAGCGACTAAAACGAAAACGGCAAGAATGCGTATTTCATCCGAGTACATGCGCATCACATCAGGACACGGCAATCACCTGTCGGCACCGAGGGCTGAAACAGCTTTGCGTAGCTCGATCACTGCCGGACTGCTGTCGCCCTCACGGGTACACAGATCGATCGAACACTGCTCGATATCGGAAATGCGCACGAAACTGATATCCGAGCGGGTGTAGTACTCGGCAATGGTTGCTGCCGTTATCACCACCGCCCGACCGTTGGCGACAACCTCGAGCGCTTCGTCCATCGTGCGGACAGAGGGACCGTACCGGACGGGTACACCACTCGGGCGCGGGTCCACCGACCACCATTTCACCCATTCGGGTGGTGCGCCGTCACTCGAAACCTGCACAGTCCCATCTATTTCAGAAATCTCGATGCTCGTACGGCCCGCCAGTTGGTGCCCTCGAGGCAGAGCCACCACCCGCGGTTCGACGCCTATCCGTTCGAGCACCACACCGTCGAGCACCGGCAGTGGCGGTCGCACGAAGGCCGCGTCGACGGTCGCGCTCGCCACCGCGGAAACCTGTTGGGACCAGTCCAATTGGACCAGCTCCACCTCCGCATGCAACGAATCGATCACCGCACGTCCCAAACTTCCGGCCGCCCCGTTGATGAATCCGATCCGCAACCGCCTGGCCCGCCGACGCTCGAGTGCGTCGAGCCCGTTCATCGCGCGGACGGCGAACTCGAGAGCGGGCCGTGCATCCGCGACGAACACCTCACCCGCGGCGGTGAGCACCACCGGGTGCGAACTGCGATCGATCAACTCGGTTCCCACCTGCTCCTCGAGTCGACGAATCTGCTGACTGAGAGCAGGCGCCGTGACGAACAACCGGTCTGCCGCTCGTCCGAAGTGCCCTTCCGCCACGACGACGAGCAACGAGGACACCAACCGCAGATTCAGATCTTCACCTCTTCTCGCCTTTTTCATTACCGTCCATTCGGTTGTCTTAGGCCGCCGTTCGCCAGCAAAGTGATGACCATCACGGTATCTGAACAGCGGAGTTAAGCAAACCGGCAATTGTCGAACGAAGTTCTACATGTACAGCGAATGCCACGTCAGGTCACAGTTGTCGCAGATCCGGACAGCCCGCCGAATCCGCGAAACCAGGAGATGTGATGAGCAAGTACGAGCACGAATTCGTCCACATGATGGATGGCGTCGAAAAGCAATTGGAAACCATCGACAATCCGCGGCACCAGAAGATCCTCCGAAACTACCGGCGCCACGCATTGCTCGAGGTCTCCGGTCGTTACAAGGAAATCCTCTCGCCCGACATGACCGTCGAAGAACCCGTCTACCGGTTGTTCGAAGACGGGCAGTCGATTGTCCTCGACGGCATGGACGCCGTCACCAACTTCTACCAGTCACTCGCCGAGACGGACACCCTTGTCATGTGGACCGGACAGTCCGACTTCGCGGTCTCCGACAGCGGATTCTCGGGTGAGACTCTCTTCAGTCAATTCGTCCCAGGATCGATTCTGGGAGACGGGGTGTTCGGCGCGGTGCACGAATCGGGTGGATCCACCCCCGCAGCCCCCGAACAGTCGTCGGACATCGACCCCGACGGTTGGTATCTCGTGCGTCGGACCTTGGCATTTGTCTGGCCGTACGACGAGCAGGGGCGACTCATCGGTGAGCATGTCTACGAAGATTCTGCTTCGAAAGTCGTGACCAAGGTGGACCCGAGCGAGGTCATCACTGCGGCGCGCGCAGCCGAACTGCTTGCCCCACTGCTCGAAACGCACCTGCCGTGAGCGCGCCCGTAGCCATTGTCACCGGCGCAGCTGCCGGGTTGGGCGCCGCTATTGCCGAGCGCCTTGCGGAGGACTTCGGCACCCTGCTTCTCCTCGACATCGAAGAGGCCGCACTCGCCGACACCGCAGCACGCCTGGAAAGCCTTGGCGTAGCAGTCCACACGGCACGATGCGATGTTCGACGTGAAGGTGACGTCAAGAACGCCTTCGACGTGGCTGCATCGGCCGGAAGCCCGACTGCACTCGTCAACGGCGCCGGAATCGGCGTCTTCACTCCGTTCCTCGAGATCACCGAAGACCAGTGGGACAACACCTTTGCGGTGAACACCAAGGGCAGCTTCCTGATGTGCCGCGAATTCGTGAGCAGAACCGAGGGTCCGGCAGCGATCGTCAACATCGCGTCGATCGGTGCCCGCTTGGGCGGTGACATGCTCGCGCACTACGGACCATCGAAGGCCGCCGTGATCGAGATGAGTCACAGCGTCGCCCGGATCGGTGCGACTCGAGGACTTCGCTCGAATACGGTCATGCCCGGCCTGATCCTCACCGACATGTGGCTTCGAACCATCAAGGAACTGCGTCGACGCGATCCCTCGCTCACAGATGTTTCCGATGCTGACGTCTTCGATTCTTTTGTCGCACAGATGGTTCCGATGGGTCGAGCTCAGACGCCCGGAGACATCGCCGAGATGGTCGCCTTCTTGCTCAGTGACAAGGCTCGCAACGTCACCGGCCAGACGATTGCCGTCGACGGCGGCGCCGTGATGACCTGATCGGGTCGATGGCGGTCAGCCCCAGCGCGACTGGCCGCCGTCGAGCGGGATCGTGGCACCCGTGAGGTACCCGGCGTCTTCGCTGACGAGGAAGACGACGGCACGACCGATGTCGGTCTCGGGGTCTCCGACGCGTCCCAGCGGAATACCTGCGACAAATGCCGCTGCCTCTTCGGGATTCTTTTCCATCCACCACTGCAACGCGGGAGTCTTGGCGTGCGGGGCAACATTGAGAACGCGAATGTTGTCCTTGCCCCATTCGCAGGCGGCAGCGCGGGTCAACGAGCGCATGCCTTCTTTGATGGAACCGTAAGCGCCGTAGTTACTGGCATCCCAGCGCACCGCCGCCGAGGTGACCATGTTGATGATGACGCCACCGCCACGACTGTTCATGTGGGGGTACGACGCCTGCATCATGCGCAGGGTGGCGAGCGGCCCCGTCGCGAAGGAACGCTCGAAGTCTTCGTCGAGCACGCTCAAGAGTGGGCCGGGCTTGCAGTCGTTGGCGTTGTTGACCAGGATGTCGATTCCGCCGAACAGTTCGACGGTACGGTCCACGGCGTCGGTGATGTCGTCCTTCTTGCTGACGTCGCAGACCACCGCCTCACCGCGCGCACCGATGTCAGCCAGTAGTCCGCACGTGGTGTGCAACTTGGATTCGGTGCGGCCGGCAACGGCGATCACGGCGCCCTCTTTGGCCAAGGCCAGGGCAATCCCCTGCCCGATTCCCTGACCCGCACCGGTGATGAGTGCGACTTTGCCTTCGAGCTTGCCCATGTGACTACTCCAATGTCCGTCGACGCAGAGGTCCCTTTTGCGGGAGGGACCGGTCGATTCTGGTGACTGCCGCTGTTTGTCGTCTACACTCGACCTACAAAACAACCAAGCACTTGCTTGACCCTAAGGTGTGCGACCACGTCGCGTCAATCACATTGGGCGGCAATTCAGCTCGGCACCGCACCAGGAAGGCTCCACCGTGACACTGCCCAACCCCGTCGATTTCAGCGGACGCTCGGTGATCGTCACCGGCGGCACCAAAGGCATCGGCTACGTCATCGCCGAAACCTTCCTCGCCGCGGGTGCGAACGTGCTGGTCTGTGGCCGTAACGAGCCCGAAAACCTACCCACCGCCGACGGCCGTAGCGCAGCCTTTCGCGCCACTGACGTCCGCGATCCCGCCGACGCCGCAGCCCTCGTCCAGGATGCCGTCGAGCGCTTCGGCCGTCTGGACGTCCTGGTCAACAACGCCGGCGGCTCCCCCGACGCCGACGCTGCGACGGTGTCACCCCGCTTCGTCGAGAAGATCGTGGCCCTGAACCTGTTGGCACCCTTCAACGTTGCCCAGGCCGCAAATGCAGTGATGCAGACTCAGGACGACGGCGGTGCCATCATCAACATCGGCAGTGTCTCGGCGATCGACCCGCAGCCCGGAACCGCGGCGTACAGCGCAGCCAAGGCAGGCCTCCTCGTTCTGACCAAGGCATTGGCCCTCGAATGGGCGCCGAAGGTCCGGATCAACCACATCACCACCGGCCTGATCCGTACCGAGGCTGCCGCCGAGGTCTACGGCGCCGACGGCGGCGCTGCGGTCACCAGGACCATTCCGATGGAGCGCATGGCCGTGCCGGCCGATATCGCCAACTCCTGCCTGTTCCTGGCGAGCCCGCTCTCCTCGTACGTGAACGGCGCCGACATCGCCGTTCACGGCGGCGGTGAGTACCCGGCTCGCTACATGGCGACCCACCAGGATTGAAACAAATACGAAGCAGCCCCTGAGCGGATTCGCTCGGGGGCTGCTTCTTCGTGTGAACAACTGCGGGGCGCGACGAGGGGTCAAGCACCCCGCAGTTGAGTCTGGAGGGACTAGCGAGCGGAGAAGCTCACTCGTGCACCGGAAATCGCTACCTGATCACCCTTGGTGACCTGGAAGGCCAGGTCGTCGGGAGTTCCCCACGCAACGATGGACGGCGCTTCACCCGGATGGATTGCCGCAGCGAATCGACCCTCGAGGCTCACGAGGTCCGCCGGATGCACTCCGGCGACCCGGGCAAGCTCGAGCGTGCTCGCGGCCAACGTGCACAGGCCGTGCATGATCGGACGCGGCTGGTTGATCCGCGCCGCAGCCTCGGGATCGATGTGGATGTGGTGCTTGTCGCCCAGGAGCCGGTACATCGCCGTCTGGTTCTCCGCTGTGGTCAACACACCGGTCAACGAAGGCTCGCCGGTCGGCTCCGCCGGACGTGAGGGTCCACGTTCTCCGCCGAATCCACCGGCACCGGGGGCAAAAAGTGACCAGGTCGCGACGAAGTATTCGCACTCCACCTTCACTTCGAACACGGCCGCTGCGCCCTTGTCCCACACCTCGCCGACCGAAGCCTTCAAGGTCACGTCACCGCTACGCGGAAGCGGAGCAAGCACTTTCAGCTCTTGCGAGCCGTGCAGTGCCGTCGAGGTGTCGAAGGCGCCCGCCGAACCCAGAGCGTCGGGAGCCCACTGCGCCAGCGTCAGAGCAAAGGTCGGCAGTACCCGAAGCTGATCCTCGAAGACGAGGTCCAGCTCGGTCGCCTTGGCGCCCACGGCAAGTGCGTACAGGATCGCGTCGCGCTCGGTGTACGACGCGGTGCGGGTCCCGAGATCGGCTCCACGCCAATCGCCGGCGGTCTTCGCAGCTTCCGAAGTTGTCACTGTCTTTTCCTCTCTCAAACAGCGCCGAGAACGAGACCGCTGGTGGGTACTGCTGTTCCGGCTGTGACCAATACGTTTTCGACGCCCTCGGGCTGGTTGGTCGACGTGCCTCGCACCAGTCGCACACCTTCGGCAATTCCGTTGACACCGTGCAGGTACGCCTCGCCGACCTGACCACCGTGAGTGTTGGACGGCAGGCGTCCACCGATCTCGAGGTTGCCTTCGCGGATGAAGTCCTTTGCTTCGCCTGGCTTGCAGAAGCCCAGTTCTTCGAGCTGGGGAAGCACCAACGGAGTGAAGTGGTCGTACAGAATCGCGGCGTTGATGTCGTCAGGGGTCAGGCCGCTCTGGCCGTACAACTGACGAGCAACCAGGCCCATCTCCGGGATACCGGAGATGTCGGGCCGGTAGTAGCTGGTCATCATGTGCTGATCCTTGCTACTGCCCTGAGCGGCGCCCTTGATGACGACGGGCTTGTTGGCCAGATCCTTTGCGCGCTCGGCAGAGACGATGACCAATGCCTGGCCACCGTCGGTTTCCTGGCAGCAGTCGAGCAGGTGCAGCGGCTCGGCGATCCAGCGCGAGTTCTGATGGTCCTCGAGCGTGATCGGACGCTCGTAGAACCAAGCAGCCGGGTTGTTGGCGGCATGCTTGCGCGCCACCACTGCAACTCGTCCGAAGTCCTCACTCGTCGCACCGTACTGGTGCATGTAGCGGCGGGCGAACATGGCGACCCACTGAGCGGGAGTCGACAATCCCTGCGGAGTCATCCACGCATATGCCGCGCGATCCGCGGTGCTGTCCATGGGGCGATCGTGCTGCCCTAGGCCGTAGCGCACACCGGAGCGCTCGTTGAAGGCGCGGTAACAAACCACGACGTCGGCAACACCCGTCGCAACTGCCATGGCCGCCTGCTGCACGGTGGCACACGCAGCGCCGCCACCGTAGTGAATGCGCGAGAAGAACTTCAGCTCGCCGAGACCACAGTTGCGAGCCACGATCGCTTCGCCGTTCGTCTCCGACGTGTAGGTGGACAGACCGTCGACCTCGGACGGATCGATACCGGCGTCAGCGAGTGCCGCGACGATGGCCTCACACGCCAACTGCAGTTCGGTGCGGCCGGAGTTCTTGGAGAACTCGGTGGATCCGATGCCGACGATGGCGGCGGCTCCCGAGAGTGGGCTGATCGCCATCAGGGCCTCTCCTCTTCCTTGAAAGCGACTGCGACGGTGCCGGATGCATGGTTGCCGAGGCTGTTTGCACCCTGCACCTTGACCACGACCACTCCGTCTTCCTTGGACACGACCTCACCGGTCATCGTCATGGTGTCACCCGGGTAGTTGGGCGCCCCGAGACGAATGGCGATGCGGCGCAGGGTCGATGCAGATCCGGCCCAGTCCGTGACGTATCGACCGACAAGACCGTTGCTCGTGAGGATGTTCATGAAGACATCCTTCGAGCCACGCTCCTGGGCCAGGCTCGGATCGTGGTGCACGTCCTGAAAATCGCGAGTGGCGATTGCCGTGGCGACGATCAACGTGCGGGTCAGCGGGATCGCCAACTCGGGCAATGCCTCTCCGACAACGACGTCTGCGTAACTGCGACCGGCAAGTACGGTCATGCGAGCACCTCCACACCGGATGCGAGCTGCGCACCCAGACGCGCCAGATCGGAGCTGGAACCACCGAGGGTGGCAGCAATCTGCTTGCCCCACAACAGGTGACGGTGAACCGGGTAGTCGGTGTCGACGCCCATGCCGCCGTGAACATGCGTGGTGCGATGCACGACGCGCTGTCCGCCGTCGGTAGCCCACCACTTGGCGACCAGTACCGAGGTGCCGAGATCCAGTCCCTCGGAGATGCGCCAGGCGGCCTGCCACAGTGTCACGCGCATCGCTTCGAGATCGATGTAGCAGTCAGCGAGTTGATGATTGACGGCCTGGAAGGTCGCCAGCGGACGGCCGAACTGCTTGCGGCCGTTCAGGTACGTGACGGCCTGCGCGACTGCACCCGACCCGACGCCCCATTGGATTGCGGCCAATGCCAGCTGAACGCGGTCGATCAGCCACGGAACCGTGGTGCCGTCAGCCGCACCGATCAGCTGCGCGGGGGCACCGGCAAAGGTGACGTTGGCACAGATCTCCCAACTGGTGGACTGCGTCTGTTCGAGCGTCACTCCCTCGGCACTCAGGTCGACCAGCAGCAGTGCCGTACCAGTGGAAGCGGTTGCCGAAACGAGAGCAAGGTTCGCGACGTGAGTCATCGGCACTACTGCCTTCTCACCCGTCAGAGTCCAATTGCCGTCGGCGTCCTGCTCAGCCGTGGTCAGTGGGTCGCCGCCAGTGTACGGACCGAACTCTTCGAGACCGACGGTCAGGAATCGACTGCCGTCGGCAACTCCCGGAAGGAGTTCGGCGCGAAGGGAATCAGAGCCGAATTCGTTGACAGCCAATGCTGCAAGGGTCGTTTCCCAGATCGGCACGGCCGCAACGTGACGTCCCTGCTGTTCGAGCAGTGCGTACAGCTCGGACAAGCCGAGGCCACCGCCGCCGAACTCCTCCGGCAGGGCGATACCGAGCAACCCGGTGCTCGCGAGCTCACGCCACAGTTCACGGTCGACGCGCTCAGCGGAGAGTTCGATCTCCTTGGTGCGCTCGATCGTTGCCTTGCTGGTGAAGACCTCGTCGGCCAGTGCGCGAATTGCTTCCTGCTCTTCGCTGAAATTGAAGTCCATCAGTGCTCCTCGCGTACGGCCGGCCGGAACGCGGGAAGCGTCAGATCCGGGTCGGCGTCGATCCAGTCAAGTTCCACGGGCATGTCGACCACGACATCTTCGGGCGCGATACCCACCATGTTGGCGATCAATCGGGTTCCCTCTTCGAGTTCGATTACCGCAACGATGAGCGGGTAGTCGAACGCGTCGATCTTGGGGTGGTGATTGACCACGAAGCTGTACACCGTGCCACGACCCGACGCGTCGATCGTGTCCCACTCGAGTGACCGGCACTCCCCGCACATCGGGCCGGTGGGATGACGCAGCGTCTTGCAGGACGTGCAGCGCTGGATCACCAGACGGTGCTCCTTGGCTGCTTCGAACCAGAAAGCGTTGTCCGCGTTGAGAGCCGGACGCGGACGCAGTGCACGAGGAGCTTCGGGCGCAGCAGATTCCTGAGGTTTGAACCGCAGCGTCCGCCACCGCTGGGTGCCGACAACCTGATCGTCACCGTTGCGGTAGGTCTTGAGCGTCGTGACGAAGTGTCCGACACCGAGGCCGGTCTTCTTCTCCGGCGAAATCGACTCGATGACCTCGGTGTAGTTAACGCGATCGCCTGGGCGAAGTTCGGCGAAGAACTCCTGATCGGAATCGGTGGCCACGACAGAGCTGTAGCCGGCTGCGTCGAGGGTGGCGATCAGATCGGTCCACACCTGCGACGGGTCGTTGCCCGCCATCTTGTCGGTAAAGGTCCGCATGATCCAGACCTGAAGCATCTGAGCGGGAGCGACGACGCCGTCACGACCGGTGGCGCGGGCGGCGTCGTCGTCGAGGTAGACGGGGTTGGTATCGCCCATGGTCTCGGCCCAATGCCGGATCATGGGGATGTTGACCTCGTCTGGCCCCCAGGTGGTGGGAACAAGCGTCTGGCCGACAAAAGCGTCGAGTTGCGCCGAAATGCCGCTCACTTGACCCTCTTTTCGCGAACGAGTCCCAAGCCGATGGTGCCGACCATGTCCCGCAGAACTTCGTTGACGCCGCCGCCGAAGGTGTTCACGACACCCTGACGCGAGATCTGCTCGATCTGACCGGCAAGCAGAGCGCCCGGAGACTCGGGGCGGATGCGACCGGCGGAGCCGAGAATTCCGAGCAGGGTGCGGTAGACGTCGACGTGAGTCTCGGTCCCGTACGTCTTGGTGGCACCGGCGTCGGCTCCGGAGAGCGTGTCCTGTGCGACGGCTGCCGTCATCTTCCAGTTCAGCAGTCGCATGGCCTCGAGCTTGGCGTGTGTGCGAGCGAAGTCCTGTTGCACCCACGGGATGTCGATGGCGCCGTTTTCCTTGGCCCAGTCCAGGACCAGGTTCCACAGACCGTACGTGCGACCACCGATGGCCGCCAGGCCGATTCGCTCGTGGTTGAGCTGAGCCGTGATGAGCTGCCAGCCGCCGTTGACCTCGCCCACAACGTCCTTCGACGGAACTCGAATGCCGGAGTAGTACGTGGACGTCACCATCAAACCGCCGACGGTGTTGATCGGTGACCACTCGAAGCCTGCATCCTCGGTGGGGACGATCAGGATCGAGATTCCCTTGTGCTTGGGGGCATCCGCCTCGGTGCGGCAGGCCAGCCACACGTAGTCGGCAGTGTTGGCGCCACTGGTGAAGATCTTGTTGCCGTCGACGATCCACTCGTCACCGTCGAGAACCGCACGAGTCTTGAGTGACGCGAGGTCGGTGCCGGCCTCGGGCTCGGTGTACCCGATTGCGAAGACGATGTCGCCGGCCAGGATGCCGGGCAGGAAACGTTCCTTCTGTTCTTCGGTGCCGTACTTCATCAACGTCGGTCCGACGGTATTGACCGTCACGAAGGGAAACGGCAGACCTGCGCGCTGAACCTCGTCGAAGAACACGAACTGCTCTTCGATGGAGCGTCCCTGTCCACCGAATTCCTTGGGCCAGCCGATACCGAGCCAACCGTCCTTGCCCAGCAACTTCACGATCTCGCGGAAGTACTCGCCGCCCACACCTTGCTCGCCGGCCGCGCGACGCTTCTCTTCCGGCAGCAGCGCCGCGAAGTACGCGCGCAACTCCTTGCGGAGCTCCTGCTGCTCGGGCGATTCCCTCAGATCCATCGCTGTTTCTCCTATGGCATTCATGGCTGGCAACTCTTGGCCTGGACGCTAACCAGATGCCCAGGTGGGCGCTGTGAGTGTCTCGATGAGCGGGAAGCCGAAACATGAGCGGCGTCACATAGGGTGAGATATGCGCATGGACTCCTCGGATCGCGTCGCTCTCACCGACTTGGCCGCCAGGTACGCACAGGCCGTCGACCGCCGAAACACCACTGCACTTGCGGCTCTCTTCACTGACGACGTGGCATTCGTCTTGCCGCCGGCACTGAACGGAACGGGTGCGCCGACGGAGATACGTGGGAACTCCGTCGTCAGCAGTTCGGTGGTCGATGCCGTCTCACATCTGCACTCGACCCGGCACATCGTCGAGCAGCAGATCCTCGACCTCGACGGCCCCACCACCGCACACGGTGAGGCTTACTGCTCCGCTCACCACATCTATCCGCGGGGCGAGGGCCACCGGGACAACCGGATCGAGATTCGTTACCAGGACAGCTTCGAAAAGATCGACGGCACCTGGCTGTTCTCGCGTCGCGAACTGGTAGTCGATTTTGCCGAGGATGTTCCGGTCATCCTGCTCGGACAATAGGTACATGAAAAAATCGCGGTGATTCTGTATCTCCTCTCGGGAGGTTTACCGGGCTAGCGTTCAGCAACTGTCACGCCATCTCGGCGTGCGTTCGGCTATGTCTTGGAGATTCACATGTCACGCTCGCGCACCAGAAGATTCCTCGCTGCCTTCGCAGTGGCCGCCGTCGCAGTCGGAACCGTAGCCGCGTGCTCGAGCGACAACTCCTCCGACGAGAACGCACCTCTTCGCATCGTCGCTTCTTCGGTTCCGCACGCCGAGATCCTGAAGTTCGTCGAAGAAAAGGGCCTGCTCGGTGACACCAAGATCGAGGTCAGCGAGATCACCGGCGATCTCGACGCCAACGAGGTGCTCGAAGCCGGAGACACCGACGCCAACTTCTTCCAGCACGTGCCGTACCAGGAATCGTGGTCGAAGGAAAAGGGTGTCGACGACCTGGTCGCCGTGGCGAAGGTCCACGTCGAGCCCCTCGGTGCATATTCCAAGAAGGTCACCAACGTGGCCGACCTGCGCCAGGGCGCAACGGTCGCTTTGTCCAACAACGTGACGAACTTCGCCCGTGGGCTGTACCTGCTGCAGCAGGCCGGTTTGATCAAGCTCGATCAGCAGTTGGGCGCCCCCGGCACCGACATCACGCAGATCAGCGAGAAGAACATCATCGACAACCCCAAGGGACTCACGTTCACCCAGGTCGATCCCCCGCAGCTGCCGCGCACGCTCGACGACGGAAATGTCGATCTCGCAATCATCAACGGCAACTACGCAATCGAAGGTGGCCTCAACCCGGCCAAGGACGCCCTGGTGCTCGAGAAGGCCGAGGGCAACCCGTACGCCAATGTCCTGACCGTACGCACCTCGCTCGAAAACGATGCGCGAGTACAGAAGTTGGCCGAGGCATTGACGTCCGCCGACGTCGCGACGTTCATCGAGCAGACCTATCAGGGCTCGGTCATTCCGGCCAGCGCTACCTGATCGAGACCCGTCATGGTCTTCTCGATCGAATCGGTCTCCAAGGAATACCGCAGCGGCACACAAGTTCTGCATGCACTCGATTCTGTATCCCTGAAAATCGAAGACGGCGAAATCTTCGGCATCATCGGCAAGAGCGGCGCCGGCAAGTCGACTTTGCTGCGCTGCCTCAATCTGCTCGAACGCCCGACCAGTGGCCGAATTCTGTTGGGCGACACCGATCTGACCGCGCTGAGTCCAGCGCAACTGCGCGACACACGCAAGCGGATCGGGGTCGTGTTCCAGCATTTCAACCTGCTGCATTCCCGTTCGGTCGCCGCCAACATCGCCTTCCCCCTCGAAGTGGCGGGATACTCGCGGGCAGATCGACGTGCCCGCGTCGACGAGCTGATCGAGTTGGTGGGCTTGGAAGACCGACGTGACGCCTTCCCCTCGCAACTGTCCGGCGGCCAGAAACAACGCGTCGGCATCGCGAGAGCCTTGGCGGCTTCACCCGACGTCCTCCTGTGCGACGAGGCCACGAGCGCCCTCGACTCGGACACAACCGATTCGATCCTCGACCTGCTCGCCGATCTCAATCGACGACTCGGTGTGACCATTGTTCTGATCACCCACGAACTCAACGTGGTTCGACGGATCTGCCATCGCGCTGCGCTGATCGATCAGGGCCGCATCGTCGACGAGGGAACGCTCACCGAACTGGTCGCAGACCCGGACTCACCCCTCGGAGAGGCGCTACTGCCGACCGGAACGGTACGAACGTCCACGACCGGAATTCCGGCGCTCCTCACCTTTGTCGATTCACTGTCCACCTCACCCGTGATTTCCCAACTCTCACGAGATCTCGACGTCGACGTCACCGTGATCTCCGGCGGTATCGAGGACATCGGATCCCATCAGGTCGGTCGCCTTCGCGTGGAGTTCGCTTCACACACGGGACTCGTCAGCAACGAAGAGACAAGAAAGTCTGTCGAAGAACATCTTTCGCAGCGCGGAGTGAAGGTGACGTTCTCATGAACAAGACGTCCTGGCAGGATTCCCTGGGCGAAGCATGGGAAGCCCTACTCGACACGCTCTACATGGTCGGTGTCTCGTTCGTGCTCACCGTGATCATCGGTATCGCTCTCGGTGTTCTGTTGCACGCGAGCGCGCCCGACGGAATCCGTCCCAACCGCGTCCTCAATTCGGTTCTGGGCACCGTGGTGAACATCGGCCGTTCGCTGCCGTTCGTCATCTTGTTGGTGCTCCTCATCCCGGCAACGAGGGCGATCGTCGGAACAGCGCTCGGCGCCACGGCAGCGATCGTCCCGCTGACCATCGGTTCGGTGCCCTTCTTTGCGCGCGTCGTCGAGAACGCCTTGCGTGAAGTCGATTCCGGACGCGTCGAGGCAGCGCGGTCCATGGGCGCCACCGACAAAGACATCATCACCAAGGTGCTACTGCCCGAATCCGTACCGGGATTGGTAGCAGGAGCAACCCTGACGGCGGTGATGCTGATCGGTTTCTCGGCCATGGCAGGTGCCATCGGCGCCGGTGGACTCGGCGACTTCGCAATCAAGTACGGCTACCAACGATTCAACACACCGGTGCTGTTCGTCGCAGTCGTGATCTTGATCGTGCTGGTGCAGGCAATCCAGTCGACCGGCGATCTCGTGGTTCGTTCAATGGCGCACAAGCGGTAACTGATCAGCTCGAGACCATCGCGATCGCTGTTCGCAGTCCGCGCCGCTTACCCGTCTGCGGATCGACGCCGAACACTTCCTTGATTCCGCCTCGGATGCGGAACTTCAACTCCGAGTGCGTCTCCGGAGCGTCGTCCTGGGAAGCCGAGAGAAACCTGTTGGGCAGCGACAACTTCCAGATGGTGCGCAGAGTCAATCCGTACTGCTTCCACAGCGGCCCGGTCGTGTACGGGAGGTCGTACTTGTCACACAGGTCCCGCAGCGGCACCGCGATTTCCGAGTACCGATTGCTCGGCAGATCCGGGAAGCAGTGATGCTCGATCTGGTAGCAGAGGTTGCCGCTCATGAAGGCCATGACGGGACCGGCATGAAAGTTGGCAGAGCCCAGCATCTGTCGTAGGTACCACTGAGCGCGCGATTCGTTCTCGAATTCCTCGAGCGTGAACTTCTCGGCACCGTCGGGAAAGTGCCCGCAGAAGATGACGGCGTAACTCCAGTAGTTTCGGATGAGGTTCGCAACGACGTTCGCCGTCAACGTGGTCTTCCACGCGGGGCCGGTCAGGGCGGGGAACAGGATGTAATCCTTCGCCACCTGACGCGCGATCTTCTTACCGACGTCCTTGGCCATGTCCGATTTCTCGGACCACTTCACCTCACCCTTGCGGAGTTTGTCCGTTTCTAGGTGATGCAGTGCCACTCCCCACTCGAAGAGGGTCGCGAGCACAAAATTCGTGATCGGTTGAAAGAGGTAGTCGGCGTGCCACTTTTGATCGCGCGTGACGCGCATGATTCCGTAGCCCACGTCGTTGTCCAGTCCGACGATGTTGGTGAACTTGTGATGGGTGAAGTTGTGCGAGTGCTTCCATCCCGAGGACGGGCAGGTGTTGTCCCACTCCCAGTTGCTCGAGTGAATCTCGGGATCGTTCATCCAGTCCCACTGGCCGTGGATGATGTTGTGGCCGAGTTCCATGTTCTCGATGATCTTGCCGACCCCCAGGAGCGCAGTCCCCAGAATCCAGGCAGGCTTCTTCTTGCTGGCGAACAAGACGATGCGGCCGGCCACCATCAGAGAGCGTTGAAACGCGATCGTCCGCTGGATGTATCGAGCGTCGTGCGCGCCGCGCTTCTCCTCGATGTCGAGCCGAATGGCATCCAGCTCGCGCCCGAGTGCCTCGACGTCTTCCTCGGTCAGATGGGCATATTCCTTGATGTCGGTGATCGCCACAGTGTTTCTCCGTATCGGTTTTCTCCGTGCCGCAGGACTGGTCCGTCGGGCGGTACCCCTGGGAGCCGGTGCGGAAACGTCAGCCCCGATATTCATGTGCGTCTTCACGCAATCTATGCCAGAGTCGATATACGTGAGCCCCGAAAACAAGATCACCATCCGCACCGCTACCGAGAGTGACTGGCCGGCTCTCCAACTACTCGACTCGGTGGGGTTCGGTTTTCACCCGTCTCCCGCGGTCAGCGAACTGACGAAGGCGCTCTACAAGCCCGAGGACATCATCCTTGCCGTCGACGGTGACCTACCCGTCGGCGTGGCCATCGAAATCGACATGGAATTCACCGTGCCCGGCGGACGCCAACTCCCCACGCGCGGAATCACCTGGGTATCCGTCGCCCCGACTCACCGTCGTCGTGGCGTCCTACGCTCGATGTTCACTGCGCTTCATGCCCACATCGAGTCGACCGGAGCACCGCTTGCCGCCCTGACGGCCAGCGAGGCCGGCATCTACAACCGCTTCGGATACGGCCCGGCCACCTTCAGCGAAGGCATCACCCTCGATCGCCGCTTCGCGCGATTCCGCCCCGAGGTGCCCGACAATGGTGGCGTGTCCATCGTCGACATCAAAGCTGCCTCGACGCTTCTTCCCGAGATCTACGACCGCTGGCGACTGCAGACTCCCGGCGCGCAGGTCCGTCCGCAACCGCTCTGGGACCATATGTTCGCCGACCCGTCCGAGGATCGTGACGGCGCCTCCGGACTGTTCTTTCTGACACACGCGGACGGATACATCGCTTACCGGCACACGAGCGAGGGCCGCGACAGCATCGCCCGGATCGACGAGTTCGTGACGATCACCGAAGATGCGCACGCGGCGCTGTGGCGCACGATCTGCGGCCTCGACCTCGTCACCCGGATCGAGACACGCCAGCATCCTGCCGATCCACTCCGGCTGATGCTCACGGACTACCGCCTTGCCCGGACGACGACGCGCTCCGATCGACTGTGGCTGCGCATCATGGACGTTCCCGCGGCTCTCGAGGCTCGTGAATATGCTGCTGACCTGGACACAGTCATCAAGGTCGAAGATCCGTTCCTGAAGGCCGGCGGAACCTTCGCACTTCAGGTCAAGGGCGGCAAGGCCACCTGTACGGCCACTGACGCGGTGCCTGCGATCACGATGCCCTCTGATGTCCTGAGCAGCTTGTACCTGGGCGAGCACCAGGCCAAGACCTTCGCGGCGGCGCACCGACTCCACGCGTCCGATCCGCAGGAGATCGTGAATTTCGACTTCGCTTTCAACGCGCAGAAGCCCGCAATTCTCGGGTACGGATTCTGATGATCTTGCCGACACGGGCATCGACGATTTGTGCCCTCGGTCGTATTCAGGGTTAGCCTCGAACAATGGCGTTTGTCGAAAAGATGGTCAATAGGCTTCCTGAGCGGGTTCTCGTGCGCGTCCTGCCGCACGCAGAAATGCTCAAGTTCCTGGTGGTCGGCGGCATCGCCTTCATCGTCACCACGGTGCTGTTCTTCGGCATCAAGTGGACGGTTCTGCCTCAGCACCCGGTGACGGCCAACATCCTTGCGGTCCTGATCGCGACGGTTCTGTCCTACGTCCTCAACCGCGAATGGTCGTTTGCGCAGCGCGGTGGTCGACAGCGCCATCACGAGGCCGCTCTGTTCTTCATCGTCGCGGGTATCGGTTTGGCCATCAACCAGGTACCACTCTGGACCTCCCGGTACGTGTTCCATCTGCGTCAACCCGAGGTGTCGGTGTTGATGGAAAACTTCGCGGACTTCATCAGCGGATCGATCATCGGGACCCTGCTGGCGACGGCCTTCCGCTGGTGGGCCATGCGTCGGTACGTCTTCCCCGAAGAAGCCACCGACAGCCAGGTCGTTCTCGACATCGAAGCGACTCCCGGCACCAAGACGCCGACAACCGACGCCACCGCCCTCGACTGACTCCCGGATCGACGCACCCGATCGCTCGCGCTTCGTGGCTCGATGGTCCTGAACGGGCTGGCCCATCCCTGATCAGACGAAGGACTACGCTCCGAGCCCCAGCCGCTTCGAGCATTCGGCCATTTCGTCGATGATCAGTTCCAGCGACGTGCCACGACGACTCGCGGACAACACGATTCGATCGGCTCCCAACCCGCGTGCCCAGTCGAGTTTCGCTTCGTCGAGCCTGGGCAGTGTCGCACCGAGTACCAGCGAGACGTCGGCAGGATCTCGATCTGCCTTCACCGCAGCAGCTTTCATCGCTGCTACGGCCTTGTCGAGTTCTTCACCGGCCAGTCCCAGCGGCTGGAAACCGTCACCCAACCGGCCTGCTCGCCGAGCAGCAGCGAGACTGTGTCCACCGATGTAGAGCGGAACTCCGGATTCGCGGTGCGGCTTCGGCCAGCTGTACGCACCCTTGAACGAGAAGTAATCGCCGTCGAAATCGACTGCTTCCTTGCCCGCCCAGAGTGAACGCATCACCGCGATGGCCTCATCGGCTACCTTGCCACGGCGCTCGAAGTCACCGCCGCACGCCTCGATCTCTTCCTTCATCCACCCCAGGCCGAGGCAGATGCGCAATCGCCCACCGGAAAGGCGATCGAGCGTCGCCAATCGTTTGGCGAGCACTACCGGATTGTGATTGGGCAGCACCAGAACTCCAGTGGACAAGCCCAAAGTGGTTGTGGCACCCGCCACGAACGAAAGCAGTTCGAGCGGATCCGGGATGTCGCAGTCATCGGGAAGATGCGATTTTCCGGTCGGAGAATAGGGGTACTCGCTCTCGGTGTCGGCGATGACCACCGAGTGCTCCACTGCCGAGATCTCGTCGAAACCCAGCGACTCGGCCGCACGGGCGAATTGCAGAATCCAATCAGGGTCTCCGCTTCGACCCAGTTCGACCGGAACGACCACGCCGAGCTTCATACCGTTTCCTCCAGTGTCGCCATCAATTTCGGACCATCCACGACGCGACCGAGGTACCGGTCCGCATCGGGATCTGTTGCAAGCCACACCGCCGCTGCAGCGGGTACGGATGCCGGTGTGGCCGCAAATCCGGCGTCCACGATTGCGTCCGCGCCACCACGGGCTTTCCCTGATTCCGTGATGACAAATCCCGGACTCAGGTTGAACGCTTTGATTCCGGCGTCTCGGTACTCGGAGTTGATCGCTCCGGCAATACGTCCGAACGACGCCTTCGACGCGGCGTACGACAGACCCCAACCACCCTCGCCGGGAGGCGCAGGCGGATCCATGGTCGCCGAGCCCGATGCCAGATTGACCACTACGCCGTTGCCGCTCTTGATCATCGACGGGAGTATCACCTGGACCAGAGCGAGTTGGTGCAGATAATTCCCGATCGCCATCGCCTGAGCGTCGTCGATCTCGATGTCGAGCACCCGGTCCATGTTTCCGACCGTCTGCGCGTAGGCGTTGTTCACCAACACGTCGACATGTCCCCACTCCGCCAGCACCCGTTCACCGGCGCCGCGGACGGAGGCCAGATCGAGCAGGTTCATCGGAACGGCCAATGCGCGCACACCGAAGGACTCGATCTCGGCAACCGTCGTCTCCAGGCTGCCGGGCACCGGAATCACTTGCTCGCCTTGCCTCGTTCGCGGGGCTGCCCGTCCCTCTCCTTCACGAACGGTGCGAGCAGTGATTGCAACGTCGAATCCGGCGCGCGCGAATGCAAGCGCGCACTCTCGGCCGATCCCCCGGGAAGCGCCGGTCACCAGCGCAACTTCACTCACAGGAACCGCGTGCGGCCGTGCGTCTCGAACTCCTTCTCCAGGTTCACCACGTCAGCTTCGGTCATCAACGTGTATTCGGGAGTGCCTCGGCCCACCCAGTGGAACACTGGTTCGTCGGTCCGCCAGCGATCGGCTTGAAGTTCACGTTTGAGTACCTTGTTGGAGCCCGTGACGGGCAGGTCGGTCGAAACGCGAACAAATCGTGGCGCTGCCTTGGTACCCAGATCCGCCTGCGCGGCAAGGTAGTCGGCGAACTCGACCGGATCGAAATCGGCGAGATCGGCGACCTCGATCGCAGCCATGACCTGATCACCCGAACGCGGATCCGGTACCGCGAAGACACCCGTGGCAATCACTTTGGGGTGCCGACGCAGGATGTGCTCGATCATCAAAGCCGAGGTGTTCTCACCGTCGACGCGGATCCAGTCGCCCTTGCGTCCCGCGAAGTAGATGAAGCCGGCCTCGTCGACGTAGCCGAGATCGCCTGTCCAGTACCAACCGTGGCGAATCTTCTCGGCGATCGCGTCTTCGTTCTTGTAGTACCCCTCGAACTTCTTCGATCCGGCCTTGTCGACCATCTCGCCGATGGATTCGTCGGGGTTCAGCACGTGACCGTGCTCGTCGAGAATTGCGCGGGGTCGCTCTTCGCGCGTATCGGGATCGACGATGACGATGTTCTCGCTCGCGGGACGGCCCAGCGCTCCGGCAGGTTGGTTCGGATCGAGCACTACTGAACCGGCACCTTCACTCGAACCGTATCCCTCGAAAAGTTGTGCACCGAAACGACGGATGAACTCTGCCTTGTCCCCCGGCGACGCCTCGGTCCCGAAGCCGTGGGTGAGGGTGTTCTCGATGTCGTCGGGCAGTTCCGGCGTCGCCATGAGATACCCCAAGGCCTTACCGACGTAGGTGAAATATGTTGCGCCGTAGAACCGAACGTCCGGCATGAATCCCGAGGCCGTGAACTTACGAACGAGGCAGACCGTAGCTCCCTGCGAAAGGGCCGGCGCCCACAGAGCCATCAACGCGTTGCCGTGGAAGAGCGGCATGCAGCAGTAGCAGACGTCGTCGCGGTCGATGTCGTACTTGGCGCAGTTCGCGTAGGCCAACCGCGTCAGACGCCCCTGGCTGCACCGTACTGCCTTGGACATTCCGGTGGTGCCCGAGGTGAAGAGAAGCAAGAACAGCGTCGACGCGTCGACACCGAGGTCGATCTGAGGCGACTCGACGTGATGTGCTGCAATCCTGTCCGGGTACGACGCGTCGTCGACCAGGACGAAACGATCTTCGGTCAGCCCGAGGTCCAGGCCGGCAAGCTTCTCGTAGCCTGCTTTGTCGGTGACGATCAGCTGGCAGTCGACGTACCGGACCTCAGCCTCGAGTTCAGCTCCACGCCTGGTCGGATTGATGCCGACGATCGTGGCCCCGGTCAGGGCCGCGCCGCCGAGCCAGAACAGGAACTCCGGATCGTTCTCGAGAAGAACTCCGATGTGAAACGGTCCGGGCGCGCGAAGCGACTTCGCCAGCGAGCCGCGCGCTGCGCTCTCGCGCACCACCTCGTCCCAGCTCCAGTCCTGCGTCCGCGTCCGCAGACCCAGGTGCTGATCACCGAGACGGTCGATCAACATCTGCGCGACGTCCTCGCGCTGAGGAGCTGCAAGAGCTGCATTCGAAGATGCTTCGGTGGCGGTGTTCGTCATCGTGTCCTGTGTCCTAGTCGATATCGGAATGTCGATTACTCCAACTGCGATACGACTCGAACGTATCGACGCCTCAGAGCCGGAACGGTCCCAGTCTCGCTCAGTGGTAACCGCCGCCACAGATATGATTTTCTCGTGAGATTTTGTGACGTGAAAAGCGCCACAATACGAAAGGCCATTCCATGACTGCCCCCGCAGATCCGCAGTTGCTTCTGGACCAGGCGGTCTCACGCCTCACCGGTCCAGGTGGGCCATTCGAGATCGTCGAAGAAGAGGTTCTCGGCACCGTCATGCCTGTGATGAAGAACCGCGGTCACGCCATCGGTGAACTGATCTCGGCATCTCGCGCCTGGGGCGACGGCGACTATCTCGTCACCAGCGATCGTCGAATCTCGTTCACCGAGCATGCCGATTCCGTTGCCGCGCTGGCAACTGCTCTGCGGGACAAGTACGGAGTCCGCAAGGGCGACCGTGTGGGCATCCTCGCTGCCAACACTCCCGAATGGGTCATGACGTTCTTCGCGACGCAGGCGCTCGGCGCGATCGCTGTCGGTCTCAACGGTTGGTGGGTTCCGCGCGAGGTCACCCACGGGATCGAGCTCTCACGTCCGAAGGTTCTGGTCGTGGACGCCAAGCGCGGCGCCGCCCTCCCCGAACTGCCGGCAGACATCACGGTCCTCACCATGGAAGAGGATCTGCCCGCGCTCATCGCGGAATATGCAGGCTCCGACGTGCCGAGCACCGACATCGACGAGGACGACCCTGCCGTCATCTTGTTCACCAGTGGTACCAGCGGCCGCCCCAAGGGCGCACTCCATTCGCACCGCAACGTGATGGCCGTCGTCGACTACCACAAGTACAGCGACGCGATCGGCGCCGCATTCACCGGCCGTGAGTACGACGCTTCCAAGCCGAGCCCACTGCGTTATCTACTCACCTCCCCGCTCTTCCACATCGCCAGCCTGCACAATCTGGTGGTTCCCCGTCTCGCGACGGGCAGTGCCGTCATCCTGACCGAGGGCGGCTTCGACGTCGACAAGGTGCTCGGGTTGGTCGAACGCGAGCGTGTCACCAACTGGGGTGCTGTCCCCACGATGGCATCGCGGCTACTCGAGCACGGCAACATCGCCAAGTACGACGTCTCTTCGTTGACTGCATTCTCGCTGGCATCCGCGCCGTCGTCGCCCGCGTTCAAAGAACGCCTCAAGGAGCAGGTGCCGTTCGCACGCAATGCTCTGGTCGACAGCTACGGCCTCACCGAATGCAGCACCGCCATTGCGGTCGCCGTCGGCGCCGAACTCGAAGAATTCCCAGGCACTCTCGGGCGTCCGATCATCACCGTCTCGATGGAGATTCGCGATCCCTTCGGCGAATGGCTGCCGGACGGCATCGAAGGTGAAGTGTGCGTACGCAGCCCCTTCGTCATGCTCGGATACTGGGAGAACGACGAGGCGACCGAGTCGGCAATTGCCCCCGGACGCTGGCTCCGCACCGGCGATTTCGGCGTAATCGAGAACGGGCGTCTCCGTCTCACCGGTCGTCGTTCCGACCTGATCCTGCGTGGCGGCGAGAACGTCTACCCCACCGAGATCGAGCAGACGCTCGACGAACACCCCGACGTGATCGAGTGCGCTGTCATCGGCATGCCGCACCCCGACCTCGGCCAGGAAGTGTCCGCCGTGGTTGTCCTGCGTCCCGGAGCCGCCACAACGGAGGCGGAGCTGCGTGATTACGCCGCCGAGCGACTGTCCTACTTCAAGGTGCCGTCGAAGTGGCGCATCACCAGCGATCTGTTGCCTCGCAATGCAACCGGCAAGATGGTTCGGCGCGAGATCACCGTATGACCACGGAGCTGTCACGGATCGTCGCCGAGTCGGCGATCCGTGACCTGCTATGCGAGTACACGCATCTGATCGATCAGGGCCGATTGCGTGAAGTCGCTGCATTGTTCGCCTCGTCCGACTACGGGCAGTGCGGGCCGGACGGGGTTGCCATCACGCTCATTTCGTCCGACGCCGACGCAGTGTTCGCAGCCTGCAGCGGCTTCATTCGAATGTACGGTGATCCGCCGGTTCCACGAACCAAACATCTGCTGACCAACACGCGAATCGCAGTCGACGGTGAATCAGCGACGGCACTCTCGTACGTCACGGTCATCCAAGGTACCGAAGATCTTGCCCTGCAACCTATTCTGGCGGGGCGCTACTTCGATCGCTTCACCTGCGTCGACGGGTCGTGGCAGTTCAGCTCGAGACTCTTCTGTCTGGACAACATGGGCGAGATGTCCGCGCATGCCAAGCGGGCACTGTAGAGGAACGACGACTGTGGAAATCGGCGTCAACATCTTGGGCCTCGAGGCCCTGTTCGACGGCAAGATTCGCCCGGTTCTGGACTTCGCCGCGCGTGCTGACCGTGCCGGGATCGATCTGATCTGCACCGGCGATCATCTCGGGTTCAATGCCGAAGCACACGCTCAGCGGGTAGCCGAATACAACTTCTTGTTCCCGTTGGATCACCCTTGGTACGAACCGATTTCACTTCTTTCCTCGATCGCCGCAGTGACCGAACGCGCTCGCCTCGGAGTATCGGTTCTGATCGCCACTGTTCGCCCAGCCGCCCTGCTTGCCAAACAAGTTGCAACTCTCGACTCATTGTCCGAAGGTCGAGCCGTCATGGGTTTCGGCGTCGGTTGGCAAGAAGCCGAATACACCGCTACCAACATGCCTTTCGACGCGCGATTCGGGCGCATGGAGGAGGCTGTCGCAGCGTGTCGCGAACTGTGGACCAATGCTCCGGCCACCTTCAAGGGACGCGACTTCGCCTTCGAGAACTACCACAGCCTCCCGCTGCCGATCCAAAATCGCGTACCGGTGCTCTTCGGTTTCGGACCAAGCCGGCGGAACTTCGACCGCATAGCACGCGTCGCCGACGGTTGGACCGTGAACCCGACCGACCTGGGAACGTTCACCGACAGTGTCACATTGCTGCGCAACACGTTCGAAGCCCACGACCGCGAGCCGGATACCGCACGTGTGCAAGTGTCTGCGGCGCCGGTTCGGCGCGACAATCGGTCCGTCGACCTCTCGGCAACCGCTGACAAGGTCCTGGACTGGTCCGACCGCGGCGCGTCTGCCGTGGTGCTTCGGCCTGCCGTATTCGATTGCGCTGCCGAAGAACTACCGGAATTACTCGACTGGATGACCAGCATCAAGGAGGCGTGACATGGACCAGGCACTGCAGGATCTCATCGACAAGCAGGCAATTCGTGAGGTGGTTCTGACGTACTGCCGCGGCATCGATCGCCTCGACTTCGATCTCGTCCGCAGCGCCTACCACCCGGACGCGATCGACCATCACACCGGATTCGACGGCACCATCGACGAGTACATCGCCTGGGCCACAACAAAACTCTCCGCGATCGGCGGCACGATGCACCACATCGGCAACCACCTGGTCGAACTGCACGGCGACCACGCGATCAGCGAGGCATATTCGATGTCCACACACTGGGGCGGGCCCGAAGACATCGGAATGATCAACTTCACCAGTGGTGCGCGGTTCATCGACCACATGGAGCGGCGCGACGGCCGTTGGGCGATCAAGGAGAGATGGGCCGTACGCGAGTGGACTCGCTCGGACGAGGGCCGCTTCGTCAACCCCGAAGGGCCTGGTCCGCGTGGGCGTCGAGATGCCTCGGATCCGCTCACCGCACTACGAAGGTCCCTTGAATAATTTGGGGTTCAGTCTGCGAGGTCGAATTCAACTCGCGCTCTCGCGAACAACATGCGGATATCCTTCCCGAACGTGACTGCTGCCGTTCCCAATGCATTGACCGCTGCGGTCAACGGGTCCGATTCGATCGCGTCGAAAATCGCATTGAGAGCGTAGGACGGGACATGAATATTCCCGTGATCGAACGGATTGGACTCCGGTTGCGACGAATGGTCCACTATCTCGATCTTGACTTCCAACTCCACATTGTCGGTCCCCGCACCGAATTCCTCCTCGTGTAGGTGCTCGAATGCCGTTGTGCGATTTCCGAAGGGTTCCGGAAGTTGTTGTCCCACATGCATAGCGTTGAGGGCCGGACGAACCCAATCCCTGTCGGCTAATCCCGCATGCTCATACGCCTGCACAGCGGCCCAAAACGCGAGTCGACGAAGAGTCGCGACGTTCATGCGGACGACCGCTTCGGCAAGTGGTCGGTCCATACGAGCTAGTTCTTTGCCGGACTGGAATCGTTCGAGTTCAGGCATCGGATCTCCTCCCCACTCCTGCCGCTCTCGTTCAGCAGCTTCGGCGCGGAGGTCACTGATTTGCACAACCCTGGACGGCTCGCCGTTCTCGCCGTAAATCGTTATCCATTTCGACTCGATGTCCCGTTGTGGACGAGGAATCGGTTCAGGTATCGGTTCGTCCACAGGAACGCCATATCCCGGCATGTCCCACTGCAGCGATGGCCGCACCTCGTCACCACCTGCAGGCCACATACGCACCCGCCAAACATCTCCGGGTTCCGTCGATCCGGGCCAGCCGTAGTTTACAAAACCGCGGCCGGCAATCTCGACCAGATATGACCCCTCGGGTACATCACAGACAATGAACTCCCCACCCGGAGGTGAATCAAAGCTGATTGACCCCTGCGGACCAACCGTCAGAAACGACTCACTGACCTGCTGCCATTTCTCGCGATCGGATGTGGGTCGGGAGGACCAGACTTCGACCGTTGTATGCATGTTGAAGTTGTTCTGGTGCGGGCTCAGGACAATCACAACTGTGCCGTCACTGTACGCAGGGCGCGAAGCCATCGCGAGTTCGAGCAGGTCCGTTTCCCTCCCGAAACCGTCGTCGTCGCCGTATATGTAAAACTGTCCATAGTCCATGAAGAGCACAAGCGACTGTTCACTGAGTTTCACCGCGTTCGCGTTGTCTGCCACAAGCCGATACTTACACAGTGGCACGACGATCATGTTCGAGTTTCGAATGAACAGGATCCAAAACGCAAGCACAATAAGCATTTCGGCCGATTCGGACTATTCCGACTGATTTGAGAATTCAGTTCACATCGAACACACATTCGAATATAATGGGTGCATGTTCAACCCGACAACAGAGCTCTTCGGTATCTCAGCACAGCTGACCGGTACCGAAACTGATTGTGCGCTGGTTGATCTCATGACCGATCTGCATGCATGCGAGGCGATGCTGGTCGAACGCAAGCTCGCTGTGATTGCCGAGTTCTTTTCGCGGCGAAGCTCGGAGCACGTCGCCAGTGGTGCGTGGTCGTCGACCGCACACGAGTTGGCGGAGTCGGAAGTCGGTGCGTCACTGACGATGGGTCGCGCGGCTGCCGGCAAGCTGATCGGGTTGGGGTTCTCGTTAAAGACTCGTCTGCATCGCACTCGCGCGGCGATGGCGCGTGGCGAGTTGGATCTGTACCGAGTTGGTTTGATCGATTCCGCGACCGCGAACGTGAAAGACGAATTGATCGACGAGGTGGAACGACTACTGCTCGAGCAGGTTCTCGCCCCACCAGTAGCAGGCGGAACGGGCTTGACGGGAAGACGACTGACAGCGGCGATCGATCGGATCGTGGCGATGGTGGACCCGGAAGGTATGCGAGAACGCCGACGCCGTGCTCTCACCGATCGGTTCGTCGGAGTCAGCGCTGCCGAGGACGGGATGGCAAAGATCTTGGGAAGCGTTCCGGCAGAGCAGGCTCGGGCATTCGACGGCCGACTACGCGAGTTGGCAGTGTCGGTATGCCGAAACGACTCTCGAACGTACGAGCAGCGACGAGCCGACGCGCTCTTCGAGTTGACCAACGGATCACAATTCTTGCCGTGCAACTGTGGCCGAGCTGATTGCCCGCAGGATCGTAGCGGTGGTGTTGTCGTTCGTCGGCCCGTGGTTCACGTCGTGATGACTGATTCCACTCTGCACGGTGGCGGCGAGCCCGCCCACCTCGACGGGTACGGGGTGATCAGCGCTGAGCATGCTCGCGATATCGCCCGTGGCGCCGTAATTCGAAACGTCCGAGCACCTGCTGATGACGTCGCAGAGCCGGTGCCTGCTTCGGCGCGCGTCTACCGGCCGGGCGCCGTTCTCGATACCTGGTTACGGATCATCGCGGGCAGCTGCCAATGGCTGCATTGTGATGTCCCGGCCTGGAATTCCGATCTGGACCACAATGAACCGTTCCATCACGGCGACCCCGAATGCGGCGGTAAAACGGTCGCGTCGAATATGAGTGCGTTCTGCCGCAACCATCATCGCCTCAAGCATTCCGACCGGTGGCGGTTCACGTCGAACGAGGATCGGACCATGTCGCTGACGTCGCCGACCGGGCATTGTTACCGAACGCGACCCGCAGGATTGATGGCTGGATCGCACGAACCGACACCGCCCCAGGGCGGTCGAAATCGGCGGACCCAGGCGGAGAACAAAGCTGCCCGTATCCAGAGTGAACGCAATCGCCAGCGCCGACGGATACAGAAACGAGCAGAGGAGCACGTTCAATACAAGCGGCGGAAATCACCGCGAGCCCGCCGAGAACCCAACGACTACGGGGACGACCCGCCACCGTTCTGAGATACCGAGCGGTGTCGAGGCGCGCCGACGGGTCGCAGGGTCAGTCTGACGTCGGCTTGGTGCCGTCTTCTGGTGCCGGATCGTCGTCGGCAAGCGGATCTATGGTGTCGACACCTTCAAGGACGGTCAGCTCTTCTTCCGCCTCGGCGAGGAGCCCTTTGGCTTCAGCTTCGACCTTCTTCACCCAATCGGACATCCCGAGCCTCTTCTCTTCCGAAGCGAGTTCCCGCTGTAACTGAACTCAGACTACGTCGCCGGCGACGAATTTCGCCGTCCCCTCGGGTCAGTACTCATGACCGAGTAGTCATGATTCACGACGGACGGAGCACGCATGCCCGGACAGTTGGAAGGCAAAACCGCACTGATCACCGGGGCCGCCCGAGGTCAGGGCAGGAGCCACGCCGTGCGATTGGCGCAGGAGGGCGCGAACATCATTGCGCTCGACATCTGCCGTCAGATCGAATCGGTGGCCTACCCGATGGGAACCGCCGACGATTTGCGGCAGACAACAGCAGCGGTCGAGAACCTGGGACGAAGTATCGTCGCGCGAGAAGTGGATGTTCGCGATCTGTCCGCACTGCGAACTGCGGTATCCGAAGGAATTGCGGAGCTGGGCAGCGTCGACATCGTCCTGGCCAACGCCGGTATCGGCATGATGTCCCCGGATATCGACGATGCTCGCGCCTTCCGCGACCAGATGGAGGTCAACCTATTCGGCGTCTGGAATACCGTCCAGGCCGCAGCGCCCGCGATGATCGAACAAGGTACAGGTGGCGCAATAGTCCTTACCGGATCAACTCTGGGACTTGTCGGTCGTGGAGGTGACGGCACCGGCGGATCCGACGGCTACTGCGCGAGTAAACACGCCATCGTGGGGCTTGGGCGCACGTGGTCGCACTGGCTTGCTCCCCACAATATTCGTGTCAACTCCGTGCACCCGACTGGCGCGAATACACCGATGGTCGTCAACGACGCGGTCGCGAAGCTGTTTGCGGACTCCCCGACATCGAGCGGAGCCGACGTGGGCAACCTCTTGAATGTCGAGTTGATCGAAGCTGCCGACGTCAGCAACGCGATAGCCTGGCTGGTTTCGGATCAGGCTCGATACGTCACAGGTATCGCGTTGCCGGTCGACGCCGGGTTCACGGCCAAATAGACGCCGGATACACCGGCCGAGTCGCCGTCGATCAGTCGACGGTCGGCGCCCACTGCACGCCGTTGATGTGCCCACCACCGTCGACGAAGAGGGTGTTGCCGGTGACGTAACGGCTGTCGTCACTTGCCAGGAAGGCCGCAACGGGGCCGATGTCGTCGAGGGGATCGCCGATCCGCCCCATCGGGTTCTGTGCGGCCATCACTGCCACGTTCTCCGGATTGGCTTCGGCGACACGCTTGTACGCCGCACTCTGCGCACCGGGACAGATGACGTTGCAGTTCACCTGCTTGGGAGCCCACTCGCGGGCAGCAGTGCGAGTCAGGGTTCGCAATGCTTCCTTCGCCGCGTTGTACTGCACCGAGTACATGTGAGCATTCACGCCGTTGAGGCTGCACATGTTGATCACGCGGCCCGTGCCGTGTCGCTCCAGTTCCGGCAGGGCAGCCTGCATCGCCCAGAATGCCGCCATCACTGCCATGTCGAAACCGCCGCGCAATTGCTCGTCGGTCATCTTCTCGAGCCGAGCGAAACCGAAAGTCCGCCAAGCATTGTTGACCAGGATGTCGAGGCGTCCGAACCGCTCGACGGACTTGTCGACCATGGCAACAACCTGAGCTTTGTCAGTGACGTCGGTCCGGACGAATTCCGCCTCCGCGCCCCATTCGTCCCGCAACCACTGGGTGGTTTCGAGGCCCGCTGCCTCGTCGATCTCGGCAACCAACACCGACGCGCCTTCACGCGCGAACGCGCCCGCCACTCCGCGCCCGATGCCCATACCGGCACCGGTGACCACTGCTACACGTCCGTCGAGCTTGCCCACTGGGCCCTCCTTCGTCAGAACCCCTGTGCGCCTTTTTGGTAGTTCCCACTACCAAAAAGGCGCACGGGGGCGAAGCCCCTACCTGGGGCGCGGCACGGTCTTGTCGATGAACAGTCCCTCTACCGACACACACAATTCGCCGTCCGCAGTTTTGATCTCACCGACGGTGTGAATCTTGCGGCCGTCCTTGGACAGGAATTTGCCGCTGATCGTGAGGGGCTCGAACAGCGGAGTCGGGCGATGGTACCGAGTGCTCAATTGTGCTGTCATGCCGGAAGTTCCACCCCAGGCGTTCGCGACGCCGAGAACGTGATCGAGCAGCAGCGCCGAAACACCGCCGTGCACATGGCCGGGAGGGCCCTGGTACGGCAGCGTCAACGTGACCACTCCCTGCACCGACCCGTCAGCGAGCCCTTCCAGTACGAGCGGCGGCGCAATGGCGTTCTCGGGGCCGGTCACGGGGTCGTGACGAGTCACGCCCTCACCGTTCCACATGTCGATCAACCGCTCGGCCACCTCGGGTGAGTGCTGTTCGAGATGCTCTGCAATGCTGTTGAGCTCCTCCGCAACCCGGTCCAAATTGGCGTTTCCGCGGTCGGTGCGCAGCATCGCGTCGACAACGCGACGCGCTGCTGCCGTGGCCCGGTCGACCGGGGCGTCCTGCGGCGGCGACGTCAGAATCGTGCCGCCCGGATGTGTCGCTGCTGTGGGGTGCGAACCGAGGTCCATCAGTTGATCTCCATTGTTGCGTGCGTGAGAACCGGGGAGTTCTCGCGTTCGGGGCACGTCGCCGCCAACGTCAGTGTGTTGCCGTCCTGCCATACCGAGGTGGTGATGGATTCGCCGGGGAAGAGCGAACCTGCAAACCGCACCGAGTAGTTCTTCACCCGCGTCGGATCTCCGTCGAGAATCCCGTCTACCACGGCCTTGCAGACGATGCCGTACGACGCGAGGCCGTGCAGAATCGGTGCATCGAAGCCCGCCATCTTCGCGAAGGAGGGATCAGCGTGCAGCGGGTTCATGTCTCCACTGAGTCGGTACACCAGCGCCTGTGAGGGACTCGTGCTCGACGTCAGTACCTTGTCGGGCGCTCGATCAGGCACCCCGGCAACAACTTCGGGCCCGGCGTTGCCGCCGAATCCACCTTCGCCGCGCGCCCAGATCTGCATTCCGGTGGTCCATAACGGATTCCCGTCCAGGTCCTCGGCCGCCGTCTCGAGAACGATCACAGCTGCCTTTCCCTTGTCCCAGACATCGGCGACCCGAGAGGAAATACGGGCAGCACCCGTCGACGGGATGGGCGCGTGAAGTGCCAGCGACTGCCCACCGTGCAGGATCTTTCGCAGATCGATGTCGATTCCCGGCATACTCATCGACGGTGCGGGCAGTACACCCGCCGAAACTCCCTGGCCTGCAACCATTGCAAACGTCGGGAGTACCTTCAGCCCCTTTTCGTACACCCAGGTCAGTTCAGCGGGATCGAGAGCATTCACCCCTGCCCCGAGTCCCAATTGGTAGAGCATGACGTCGCGATCGGTCCACGACGCCTCGCGCACAGTCGGTTCGGCGGCCAACGCCACCTCGAGATCGATAGCCATCAGTTCTCCAAAGTTCCGGCTCGGTAGACCGTCACGACGCACGCGCCGCCCAGTCCGAGGTTGTGTTGCAAGCCAATACGAGCGCCTTCGACCTGCCGCGCATCCGCGGTCCCGCGGAGCTGCCACGTGAGTTCGGCGCACTGCGCCAAGCCCGTCGCGCCCAGCGGGTGTCCCTTCGAGATCAAACCACCCGACGGGTTGACGACCCACTGGCCGCCGTACGTGGTCGCGCCGGATTCGACGAGCTTTCCGCCTTCTCCGACCGCGCACATCCCCAGGCCCTCGTAGGTGATGATCTCGTTGATCGCGAAGCAGTCGTGCAGTTCGATGACGTCGACGTCATCGATGGTGATCCCGGCCTGCGCGAAGACCTGCTCTGCCGCAGCTGCCGTCATCGGCGCGCCGACCACGTCGATCATCGACTTCTCGGCGAACGCTGCCTCGGTGTCAGTGGTCAACGCCTGTGCGACGATTTCGATCGCCCGGTCTTCGAGGCCGTGCTCACGCACGAACTTCTCGCTCACGACGATCGCGGCTCCGGCGCCGTCCGAGGTCGGCGAGCACTGCGAACGTGTCAGCGGCTCGTGAATCATCTTGTCGCCGAGTACCTGTTCGAGGGTGTACTCGTCACGGAACTGTGCGTACGGATTGTTCACCGAATGCTTGTGATTCTTGACCGCCACCGCTGCGATCTGCTCGACCGTGGTGCCGTACTTCTTCATGTGCTCGACGGCAGCGTTACCGAACAGCTGAGCTGTCATCGGCGATCGGGCGAACCCGTAATCCTCGACCATGATCTTCAGCTGAGAGTCCAAGGTCGTGACCTTGGGCATCTCACCGTTACCGGTCAACGCCGTTTTGGTCATCTTCTCGAAGCCGACGGCCAAGGCGCACTCGGCTTGTCCGGCCTGGACCCACTCGCGCGCCATCATCAGCGCCGTCGAGCCGGTCGCGCAGTTGTTGTTGACGTTGAAGATCGGAATGCCGGTCAGACCGGTCTCGTAGAGAGCTCGCTGTCCTGCTGTCGACGCGTTGAACACGTAACCGACCGCAGCACGCTGAATCTGGCCGTAGCCGATCCCGGCATCGGTCAGGGCATTCGAGACGGCTTCGGTCACCATGTCCGGGTATTCCCAGTCGCGGGTCTCGATCTTCTCGAACTTGGTCATGCCGACGCCGATGACGAAGGTGCGATTGCTCATGTGCAGGTCACTTTCCCGGTTCAGGGTCGCGAGGCAGACCCAGGATTCGCTCACCGATGATGTTGAGCTGAACATTGGTTGTACCACCCGCGATGGACATGCACTGCGAGTTCAAGAACATCTGGGTTGCAGACATCCGATGCTGTTCGCCCAGAAGTGAACTCGGTCCGGCCCACTCCATTGCCACGTCCCAGACCTGCTGGATGTGCTCGACACCGATCAGCTTCGCCACCGAGGATTCGGCACCCGGCTGCGCGCCGGTGAGCGAGCGCAGCGTGGTGCGCAGACCGAGCAGACCACCGGATTGCGCGTCGCACAGCACCTTTCCGAGCACGGTCAGCTGCTCGTCGTCGATGCCACCGGGCAGTCCGTCGACCAGGCTCAGAAGAGCCTCGCCACCCGATCCGAGCGACGAGTCGTTGGACAGCGAGACACGCTCGTTGGCCAGCGTGGTGCGAGCGAGCTTCCAGCCGTCGCCTGGCTCGCCGACCAGGCACTCGTCGGGAACGAAGACGTCGTCGAAGAAGACTTCGTTGAACAGTGCTTCACCGGTGATCTCGCGAAGCGGGCGAATGTCGAGGCCGCTGTTCTTGATGTCGATCAGGAAGTAGGACAGACCCTTGTGCTTGGGGGCGTCGGCGTCGGTGCGCGCGAGGCAGATTCCCCAGTGCGCGTCGCGTGCCATCGACGTCCACACCTTCTGGCCCTGCAACTTCCAGCCACCGTCGACCTTGGTGGCCTTTGTACTCAGCGCGGCGAGGTCGGAACCTGCGCCGGGCTCGGAGAAGAGCTGACACCAGACGATGTCCCCGCGCAGTGACGGCGGGACGAACTTGGCGAGCTGCTCTTCGTTGCCGTGCGCGATGAGCGTCGGGATGACCCAGTTGCCGATGATCATGTCGTGCGGCTTGATCTTCGCAGCGCGCAGTTCTTCGGCGATGACCAGCTGGCTGACGGCATCGGCGGATTTGCCCCACGGAGCCGTGAAGTGCGGTGCGGTGTAGCCCTTTTCCGCGAGGTACGTCTTCTGCGCGGCACCTTCGAGTTCGAGCGCAGGACCGAGCTCGGCGCGAACGTCGGCGCGGACCGCCTCGGCCTCGGGCGGCAACTCGATGCTGAGCACGCGACGGGTGCCGGCAATGGTCAGCTCGGCAACGCGACGACGCCAGGATGCCGTGGAACCCAGCAGAATTCGCAGGGACTGCGCGCGGCGCAGGTACAGGTGCGCGTCGTGCTCCCACGTGTAGCCGATTCCGCCGAGCACCTGGATGCAGTCACGCGTGACGGAGAAGCCAGCCTCGAGGGCCGTGGCTCCGGCGACGGCTGCTGCGAGAGAAGCCTCTTCGGCACCGACGCCGTTGGCGGGAGTCAGCGCACGCGCAGCGTCCCAAGCGCAGACGCGTGCCTGCTCGGCAAGCGCGAGCATACGTGCAGCCTTGTGCTTGACACCCTGGAACTGGCCGATCGGGCGACCGAACTGCTGACGCACCTTCGCGTAGTCGGCCGACGTCGTGACTGCCCAGTCGGCCAAGCCTGATGCCTCGGCCGCGAACAGTGTTGCGGCAATGTCGAGTACACGCTGGGTATCGATGGTGAGGATCTCGGAATCGGTGAGCACCAAACCGTCGACGGTGACCTCGGAGTTACGACGCACGACGTCGTAGCTGGCCAAGTCCGTGACCTCGAGGCGGTCACGTCCGAGCAGAACGAATCCGCTGTCCGTCGCGAGGAGGAACAGGTCAGCGACATGGCCGCCGAGAATAAGGCTGGACGTTCCGCTGAGGGTGGTGTTGTCGCCGTCGCGGGTGATCTTCAGCGAACCCGGCTGTAGTGCAACAGCTCCGAGCGTGCTGCCATCCACGAGCGTCGGCAGTCTGTCCGTTTCTCCGGCATCGCCGAGAACAGCGCTGACCACTACCGTCGGCAGGAATGGTCCGGGAACCATCGAGCGTCCAAGTTCCTCGACGACGATGGCGAGTTCGACCAATCCGTATCCTGCGCCGCCGAATTCCTCGGCTACGTGTAGTCCGAGAAGCCCCTGCTCGGCAAGCCCGTTCCAGAGTTGGGGGCGAGTTTCGACCTTCGCCTCGACGGCTTCACGGACGACGGTGGGTGTTGCGTGACGCGCCGCCCAGCCCCGTACGGAGTCGCGGAGGTCACGATCTTCTTCACTCAATCCAATAGTCATGTCTACCTCGTCAATTCGACAGTGTCAGTACGGGTCAGATGCGTTCGATAATGGTGGCGGTCGAGAGAGCGCCACCGGCGCACATCGTGACCAGAGCCGTCGACTTGTTCGAGCGCTCGAGTTCGTGCAGCGCAGTGGTGATCAGACGAGCGCCCGTGGAACCGACGGGATGTCCGAGCGCGATCGCACCACCGTTGACGTTGACCTTGGACAGGTCTGCGCCGTGAACCTGCGCCCAGGAGAGCACGACCGAGGCAAAGGCTTCGTTGATTTCGACGAGATCGATGTCGTCCAAGGTCATTTTGGCCTTGTCGAGCACCATCTGGGTGGACTCGATCGGCCCGTCCAGGTGATAGAAGGGATCGGATCCGACCATGCCGGACGCGACGATCCGCGCGCGGGGCTTCAATCCCAGTTCCTGTGCGCGCTCTTCGCTCATCAGCAGTACCGCAGCCGCGCCATCACTGATCTGCGACGAGTTGCCGGCGGTGTGGATATGGCCTTCGATGACCGGCTTGAGCCCAGCCAGCGCTTCTGCCGTCGTCTCACGCAGTCCCCCGTCGCGAGTGACAGTGGCGATCTCACCGGTAGGCACGCCTTCCTTGTCCACCACGGGAGCCTTGACGGGCACGATCTCGCGGTCGAAGCGTCCTTCTGCCCAAGCCTGAGCTGCGCGGCGCTGCGATTCCAGACCGAACGCGTCGACGTCGGCGCGCGTGATCCCACGCTTCTCGGCAATTCGCTGCGCGGAGGTGAACTGGTCACCCATGTCGATGGTCCAGTCGTCCGGGTACGGGTTTCCCGTTCCCGGTGCGTTTGCCTGACCCAGGAACACACGGCTCATAGCCTCGACGCCGCAGCCGATACCGGCCGAGATCTGACCAGACGAAATCAGGCCGGAAATCAAATGCACTGCCTGCTGGGCGGATCCACAGGCGCAATCGATAGTGGTTGCCGCGGTGCTGTACGGCAATCCGGCGTGCAGCCACGCCTGCCGCGTGACGTTGTTGGACTGCTCACCTGCCTGGGTGACACAGCCGCCGATGATCTGTCCGATGTCTTCCGGTGCGACGCCTGCCCGTTCGAGAACGCCGAGCTGCGCTGCTCCCAGAATCTCGGCGGGGTGCAGTCCCGCCAGGGCGCCGCGACGACGGCCGATCGGTGTCCGAGCGGCCTCGACGATGACTGCATGACCCATGATGTTCGCTCCTTCGTGGAGTTTTCGGTCGGCGAGCTGGCTCACCGTCTATTTTTCTGTAATTTATTCTATTAATGATGTCAGGGCAATGTCCGGATTGACATCAACTCCCAACCGATGCGGATTCAAAAATAGAATTGATTTCAATTTTGCGAACATGACGAACCCACCCCAGAGAGGGGCGAAGTCACGTCAGTGCCGTGAGAGATTCACCAGAAGCAGGTCGCATCCCTTGCGGATGTCGTACTCCGCATCGGGGATGGAGATTCGACCGTTGAGGCACGATTGGATGACCCCGAACCACAGCTGCATCAGCAGACGCAACCCGGTGTTGTCTTCTTCGGTGGGGTTCTCGATCCCGGCCGCGTCGAGGATGATCTGCCGGAAGCCGCGATCGATCTTTCCCACGTCCGGCACCGTCGCGACGTTGGCGGTACTGGACGACTGCAGCATCGCAGTCGAGAGAGCCGGCCGACGCAGTAACCCGCGAGTCGCGCGAACCAATACCTCGTACACCGCATCCTGCGGATTGTCCGACTGAACCTGATGCCTGACAAAGCTGGCACCGATCTGGTCGATCTGCTCGACCATCACAGCGACGAAGAGGTGCGTCTTCGAGGGGAAATAGCGATAAAGAGTGCCGATGGCCACGCCCGCCCGCTTGGCGACCTCGTGCATCTGTACCCGTGAGAGTTCCTTCTCGGTCCCCAATTCGGCTGCCGCTTCCAGCATCCGCACATGGCGCGCCCGCTGCTCGTCCGAACTGGGCTCTGCAGCGTCCCTGACCTCGGCAATTCTCGGCAACGTCGCCCCCATCATCGATTCTGTGTCCCGGTCGCGAACGACCTCGCCAATTCTCTCATCTCGACCACCCATCTCGGCATATTGCCCGCTCAGTGGGACCTGGCATGGCCTTCTCTCCCCGTGCGGTATTCCGTGGACACCCCACCCTCTTGGAGTTAGGACGCAATGATGCAGGACTGGACCACCGAGTGCGACGTGTTGGTAGTCGGCTCCGGCGGCGGCGCGCTGACCGGCGCATACACCGCGGCAGCTCGAGGATTGACGACGATCGTCCTCGAGAAAACCGATCGCTTCGGCGGAACTTCCGCGTACTCGGGCGCATCCATCTGGCTGCCGGGAACCCAAGTACAGGAACGTGCGGGACTCCCCGACTCGACGGAGAACGCACGCACCTATCTGCGCGCATTGCTCGGCGACGCCGAGTCCGAGCGCCAGGATGCCTATGTCGAGACCGCTCCCGATGTCGTCGCACTACTCGAGCAGAACCCGCACATCGAATTCGAGTTCCGTGCGTTCCCCGACTACTACAAGGCCGAAGGCCGGATGGACACGGGACGCTCCATCAACCCTCTCGATCTCGATCCTGCCGACATCGGTGACCTCGCCGGCAAGGTGCGTCCGGAACTCGACCAAGACCGCACCGGTCAGGATCATGCTCCCGGCCCGATGATCGGTGGGCGCGCACTGATCGGCCGACTGCTGGCCGCAGTCCAGAGCACCGGTAACGCAGAACTTCGTACCGAATCCATCCTCACCTCCCTGATCGTGGAAGACGGTCGGGTTGTCGGCGCCGAGGTCGAATCCGGCGGCGAAACCCAGCGAATCAAGGCGAACCGCGGTGTGCTGATGGCAGCGGGCGGCATCGAAGGCAACGCCGAGATGCGTGAGCAGGCCGGCACCCCCGGCAAAGCAATCTGGAGTATGGGTCCCTTCGGCGCCAACACCGGTGACGCGATCTCCGCCGGAATTGCTGTCGGTGGCGCAACCGCTTTGCTCGATCAGGCGTGGTTCTGCCCCGGCGTCGAGCAGCCGGACGGCAGCGCCGCATTCATGGTCGGCGTTCGCGGCGGACTCGTCGTCGACAACGCGGGCGAGCGTTACCTCAACGAGTCTCTCCCGTACGACCAGTTCGGCCGGGCCATGGATGCGCACGACGACAACGGTTCTGCAGTGCCGTCCTTCATGATCTTCGACTCGCGCGAGGGTGGCGGACTGCCTGCCATCTGCATCCCGAACACGGCGCCCGCCAAACACCTCGAGGCCGGAACCTGGGTCGCCGCCGACACTCTCGAAGAACTCGCCGCCAAGACCGGACTGCCGGCCGACGCATTGCGCAGCACTGTCGAAAAGTTCAACGATGCCGCAAAGCTGGGAGTCGACGAAGAGTTCCATCGCGGCGAAGACCCGTACGACGCGTTCTTCTGCCCACCCAACGGCGGCGCGAATGCTGCACTGACGGCGATCGAGAACGGTCCGTTCTACGCGGCCCGCATCGTCCTCAGTGACCTCGGCACCAAGGGCGGATTGGTCACCGACGTCAACGGTCGAGTCCTGCGTGCCGACGGCAGCGCCATCGGCGGCCTGTACGCCGCCGGCAATACGAGCGCGTCACTGAGCGGCCGCTTCTACCCCGGTCCTGGCGTTCCGCTCGGCACGGCCATGGTCTTCTCGTACCGAGCAGCCCAGGACATGGCGAAGTAACCAGCACAACGAGGACGTGGGGCAGGCAATGTCAGAATCACCTGCCCCACACTCTTTCGCACGGCGACGCGAATTTATATCACTCCAGGTCGATACCGGGCAACCCGTCCACACTCTTCGCGTTCTTCTCGGCGCGATAGGCGATGAGCCGCTCCGGCCCCTTCTTCTCCGCCACGCGGTCGAGCACGTCACGATCGGATTGGTAGTCCATCAGCGGTACTGCGTATCCGCACGAATCCGAAATGCGCGTCAGATCGACCACGACGATTGACCGCAGCCCCGGATGCTCGGGGAACCTACCGACAAGCTCGTTGAACGGTTCCGACCCTGCAAGCAGAACGTGTCCGTGACCGTGCAGTCGTACGATCTTCGGCGGGCCTTCAAACGCCATGAACATCAGTGTTATTCGGGAGTTCTCGCGCACGTGCGCGATGGTTTCCACGCCGCTGCCGGTGAGGTCGAGGTACGCCACCCGGGTGGATGTCAGCACCACAAACGATCCGACTCCCCCTTTGGGTGAGCAATTGACCAACCCGTCAGCAGACAACGGTGCGGTGGCAACGACGAACAGCGGTTGAGCCTGCAACCACGTGGTGAGCTTTTCATCGATGCCTTCGTAGACGCGCCCCATGTCGAGAGTGTAGTTCGCGCCGACTGGACGTCACGGGGCAGACGCTGCGGCGGCTCGAATCTCCTCACACATCGCTGCGAAGACGCGGTCGTCGGCGGGATTCGCCGGCACCGCCAGTGCAATGCCGTCGCAGAGACTCGCGTATTTCGAACTCAGCACCTCGGGGAGTTCGGCGTAGGTGCATTGCCTGACCAGCCTGTCGAGAACATCGTCGGTGAGGACGGCAGGTAGTCGAGCCCAATCACCTGCCCGCGCCATCACTGTCAGTTCTTCCCCGACCTCGGATAATCCGAGGACCTCCAGCGCGACTCGGTACGTCGGAGTGGAGTAGAGAAAGGCAAGTTCACTGCGCACCGCTTCTCGTTGAGCAAGTATCGCGGCAGGATCTTTGCCGGTGATCATCTTCGGAACGGCAATCAGTCGCGGCTTCCTTCCTCCTGCCGTCAACGATGGAATGATCCTCTCCGCGAGCACCTTCGGATGGGAGCTGGTGGGGTGAGAAACAAAACCGTCGGCGACGGCTCCCGCCAGTGAGCACATGCGAGAGTTCACTCCCCCGGTCCAGATCTCCGGAGCCGGAACATCGAGCGGCCCCGGATTGAAGTAGGGCTGCAGCCGGTCGAAGGTATAGTGCGTTCCCGCATGGTCGAGTTCACCGCCCTCCTGAAACACTCGGAAGATCTCGCGTACAGCGCTGACGTAATCACGCAGTTGCGCAACAGGATCCGTCCACGGCATCGAGTACCGCCCAACGATGTTCCCACGCACCTGCGTCGCAAGCCCCAGTTGAAATCGCCCACCCGAGAAACCCGCAAGATCCCAGGCAGCCAAAGCCGTCACCATGGGACTGCGCGCAAACGCGACAACCATCGACGTCCGGACAGTGAGAGTACTGCTGTGCTCGACGGCCAGGGCCGCCACCGCAAACGGATCACGAATGGTTTCGGAGATGTGCACCGTGTCGAAACCAAGGTTCTCGATGCGTCGGACGTGCTGAGCTACCTGCCGCAGCGGAGTGTCGGCAGGTAGCGAGGTCACCAATTCCATATCAGCTCAAAGGCTCCAGGCGAATCGACAGCAGCTTTCCTTCGGTAGCCACCTTGCGAGCGTGTTCATTGAAATCCGGGGCGGCACAAACGAACAGGGTACGACCGTCGGAACCGCCGAGTCCGCAAGCGAAGACACCGCTGTCGAAGGCAATTTCGTCGACTATCTCCCCGCTGGCGCCCACATGAAGAACACGGCTTCCGAGGGCATCGGCCACCCACATCGAATCGTCTCCGTCGATACAACACCCGTCCGCCGCAACGACGATCTGAGCGAGGGTGGTCTCCATCTCGGGTCCACCAGGCACCGGCCCGAACGACGCCCAGTCGCGGCGTTCACCCAGAGAGCCGTCGGCCTGGACGGCAAACACACTGATTCGATTTCCCAGCGTTTCGTCCACGAGCAGATCTCCGGTCGACGTCAGAGCCATTCCGTTGGGGAAGTGGAGATCTCGCGCGACGACGTGCACCGATCCGTCCGGGTCGACGCGGAGGAGATCTGCCGTCTCGACGGGGGCCAGGTTCATCAGATCGAACCCGAAGTTGCCCACGTACGCTCGTCCCTGTGCGTCGACCAGCATGTCGTTGACGTTGGCACTGACGTACCCGGACAAGTCTGCGTGCACCACCAACTCGCCATCGGATTCTCGCCGCAGAATCTTCTGGTCCCGCATGGAGACGACCAGTAATCTGCCGTCCGGAAGCCACCCCAGCCCGGACGGCTGCCCTGGAACCTCCGCCTCGACGCGTATGTCTGTCCCGTCCTCGCAGGCCGAAATCACCTGGTAGGTGTAGAAGTCCGATACCCAGATCCGGTTCTCGTGCCAGCGCGGGCATTCGAAGTAGGTGTATCCCTCGAGAACTACCGCAACTTCTGGTGCCATCAGGCTCTCCTGCGTCGGTGACGAATGGACTATCAGCCCCATTCAATCACCGGCACCGCTGTCGCGGTGTCCGATTCCCGACTAGTCGCCGGCGCGAACTTCGTCCAACACGTCGAAAGCGGATTCCCATCCGTCGTACACATTCCCGTCACCCTTGAATCCCGGAATTCCTACCAGGTGGAAGGTCATCTCGGTTTTGTCACCCCGTTCTGCGAGCGTGACCGTTATCCGAGGTGCGGCATCCACCGGATCACTCGGATTTCCCCAGGTGAAGACCAGCCTCTTCGGCTCGTCGACCTCGAGATAGGTTCCGCCGGTGGGGTACTCGGCTCCGTTCTCGTCGTTGATCATCAGGTAGCGGTACGTTCCGCCAACCCGGGGGTCGATCGTGACGTACTCCCGAGGACTGCTGACACCCTTCGGATGCCACCACCGCGCCGCCTCGTCGGGGTCGGTCCATGCTTGCCAGACAAGGTCGCGCGGCGCGTCGAAGATCCGGGTGATGGTGAATTCTGCAGTGGCATCGGCATTCCGGTCAATCATTGTCCTTCTCCTTCTTCGGTCGACGTTGCTTCAGCTCACGTAGACGCTCGTCGAGGAGGTCGAAGCGTTCGTTCCAGCCTCGCCGGTGTTCGTCGACCCAGGCGCTGGCGTCGTCGAGACCCTCTGTGCGAAGGGTGCACGTGCGCCATTGCGCGGTGGCGGTTCGTTCGATGAGACCGGCTCGCTCGAGCACCTTCAGATGCTGAGAGATGGCGGGTCGACTCATTTCGAACGGCTCGGCCAACTCACCGACGGTCATCGAACCATCAGTGAGGCGAGAGAGCATTTCACGCCTCGTCGGGTCGGCCAATGCGCTGAACACTGCATCGAGTCGGCCACTTCGCTCGTCCATATAAGCAACTCCTTAATTAAGGAATAGCTTAAACATAGGACTCGACATCTTGCGCGTCAACCCTTTCAGCTCCAGGTATATCGAAGCCGCTCGACGGTTGTCGCCTCGTCCATCTGGGAGAAAGTCTCGCGCTCAACTCCCTTCACCGACACCATCGCTTCGATGATCGACTCCCCGAAGATTTCCTTCGCCACCGAGGAGGAGTTGAACTTCTGCACTATCTCGCGCAGATCGGTGGGGACTCGGGTCACCCCGCGCTCATCACGTTCCGCCTCCGTGAGAGTCGACGGGTTCACCACAATTTCCGGCGGCAATGGCGAGGCATTGCCGATACCGATATGCGAAAGGCCAAGTATCGCAGCGGTCGCCAGATACGGGTTGGCCGATGGATCGACGATTTTCACTTCGGCGTTGGCGCCGTGTGGATTCGACGGTGACTCGGCGCAGAACCTCAGTGCCGCTTCCCGGTTCTCGAGCCCCCAACAGACGTAGGCCCCCGACCAATTGTCCGGTCGCAGCCTGACCCCGGAGAGCGGTGAGGACGCAAAGACGGCCGTGAATTCCGTGAGGTGAGAGAGGATTCCACCCAAAGCTGATGATCCTTTGTCGGTCATCCCGTACTCCTGCCCGCCACCGGAGAAGACGGGCCGCCCACCTGAGTTCAACGAAAAGTGCTGGTGTGCACCGTTCCCTGCACCTCCGACCGTAGGTATCGGTGAAAACGAGGCCGCCAATCCATGGGCTCTGGCAGTGCGGCTGATCAAGATCCGGGCCAGTATCACCAGGTCGGCAGCCTGAACAGGAGTTGCCGGAGCGATGGAGATCTCGAATTGTTCCGGTCCGTACTCTGCATGAACTTGCTCGATATGAAGTTGTGCGCGTTCGGCATTGCGCAGAAGGTCCTTGAGGAAGTCCTCGCGGCGCAGGACTGCACCTAACCCGTACGCCGACCACGCTCCGTTGCACGCATCACCGAAAAGAGTGAACTCGATCTCGTGACCCACCCGAGCTTCCAGTCCGTCGGCGGCAAGCCGCGCCACGACGGCAGTGAGTGCGGACCGAGTACACACGGCAGCCGTCGCACCGTCTTGCTCGTGCAACGTCGCCGGCGCCCACGACACGCCCCCTCCGAGATCACGGAGGTCGGAGCGGTCGATACGCAACCGGAGATCACCCACGACGGAAAAGGAATCGGTGAAGGCAATCCGATCGTCGCTACAGAAGACGTTCCAGCTCGGTGAGACTCCCGCACCGGCTTTCTCGAAGACACCGGTTCGGCCGGCCGGCATCACCTTCGCGCGCGCGACACCCGCCATGTCGACGATCGAGCCGATGGTCAGAGCCGGTACTTCCCTCATCCAAAGGCAAATACCCCACCCGGTGACGCGCCAACCCGTCAGATCAGGTTGTCCTCCACCGGCAGTCCGAACGCCGCCCGGCCGTAGAGCGCCAACGCGCGCTCGGGTTCGTTGGCAACGTGAACGCTGCCCGCATGAACGTCACGCCACGCACGCTCGATCGGGTTTCCGCGAGAGAGGGAGTTTCCGCCTGCCGTCTTGAAAAGCATGTCGATCGCTTCCACCGAGCGTTCCGTCGCACGAACCTGATCACGACGCGCACGCAGCCTCATCGAGAGTGGGAGCTCCTGACCGGCCACAGCAAGTTCGTACATCTCCCGGATATTGCGATCCATCTGCAGAATCGCAGCATCGATCTCCGACGACGCACGTGCGACGGCGACCTGAGCGAACTGATCCTCACTGAACCGTCCACCACCCAAACTCAGACGGACGCGCTCACGCATCACGTCCAGGTACCCCTCGTAACAACCGGCGACGATGCCCACACACGGAGCGGCAACCGTCGAGGTGAAGATGCTCCCAAACGGAAGTTTGTACAGCGGGCCAGGATTGACCGCTTGGCCAGGACCACGCAGTTGTGCGGTCTCGTAGTTGCGCTTCAATCGGTGCTCGGGAACGAAGGCCTTGTCGACCACGATCTCGTTGCTCGCGGTGCCCCGCATACCCACGACATCCCACACGTCACGGATTTCGTAATCGGTGCGCGGCACCAACACCGTCATGAAATCGACGGGACGACCATCCATGCCGACCACCATCGCTCCCAGCAACGCCCAACTCGCGTGGTCGCAACCGGAGGAGAAACCCCACTGGCCCGATAGCTCGTAGCCTCCGTCCACCGCCGTCAGTCGACCGACCGGCGCATAGGCGGACGAAATGAGCGTCGTCTGATCCTCTCCCCACACGTCGGCCTGCGCTCGGTCGTCGAAAAGTGCAAGATGCCACGGGTGCACCCCCACCACCGACGCGACCCAACCGGTCGAGCCGCAGGCAGCCGAGATGGCCCGGACCACTTCGTAGAACTGAACCGGGTCGCTTTCGGCACCTCCGTATCTTTTCGGCGCCAGCATGGAGAAGACGCCGGCTTCGGACAGCTCCCGGATGGTCCGTTCGGAGATCTTGCGCGAATCGTCGACCTTCTGAGCGCGGGCCGCGATCTTCGGAAGCAGATCACGGACTGAACTCAGAACCTTGTTGACCATGGGAGACACTCCTCGCACCGAACCGTGAGGGAGCGGATCGGCAGATAGACATAACGGCTGCCCCGTCACGATATGTCGGTCACGCGTTCCGGTGATCGGAAGTCCCGGAGGCCGGGATCAGCCGCCGGATCCTCGCGCTCGCCGCTGGTCCCGGCCAGTGAGACGAGACCCCAGAGGCAATTCACGCTCCCCTAGCGTCGGGCGTCGACACTGCCCCTGGAAAGGACGGGACTCATCGTGACGATCACTCAGTCCGACAACGACGAGGTTCGCGAGATCCAAGCTGGAACCGCGCCTACACGCTTTGCGCGTGGATGGCACTGCATTGGACTCACGGAGTCCTTCAAGGACGGCCAGCCGCACTCCATCGAGGCGTTCGGCACCAAACTGGTCGTCTTCGCCGACAGTGAAGGCAACGTCAAGATCCTCGACGCGTACTGCCGTCACATGGGTGGCGACTTGAGCCAGGGCACCATCAAGGGCGACGCCATTGCCTGTCCGTTCCACGATTGGCGCTGGGGCGGCAACGGCAAGTGCCAGAAGATTCCGTACGCACGCCGCGTCCCCCCGCTGGCCAAGACGCGCGCCTGGCAGACCCTCGACCAGGACGGCATGCTCTTCGTCTGGCATGACCCCGAGGGCAACCCGCCGACCGACGACGTGGCTATCCCCCGCATCGAAGGCGCGCTCAGCGACGAGTGGAGCGACTGGGTCTGGTACACCACGACCGTCGACACCAACTGCCGCGAAATCGTCGACAACATCGTCGACATGGCGCACTTCTTCTACGTGCACTACTCCTTCCCGACGTACTTCAAGAACGTCTTCGAAGGCCACGCCGCAACGCAGTACATGCGCGGCGTCGCTCGCTCGGACATGCGTCCCCACGCAGCTGGCACCCCGAAGATGGTCGGCAGCAACTCGGTTGCGACGTACTTCGGCCCCTCCTTCATGGTCGACGACCTGACCTACGAGTACGAGGACTACAACGTCGACTCTGTGCTCATCAACTGCCACTACCCGGTCAGTGCGGACAAGTTCGTGCTCCAGTACGGCATCATCGTCAAGAAGTCGGATCGCTTCCAGGGTGAAGCCGCCGACGCGATGGCCGCGAACTTCGGCACGTTCATCGCCAAGGGCTTCGAGCAGGACGTCGAGATCTGGAAGAACAAGACTCGCATCGAGAACCCGCTCCTGTGCGAAGAAGACGGCCCGGTCTACCAGCTCCGTCGCTGGTACGAACAGTTCTACGTCGATGTCGCGGACATCGCTCCCGAGATGACCGAGCGCTTCGAATTCGAACTCGACACCGCGCGACCCGTCGCAGCCTGGCAGAAGGAAGTCGAAGACAACCTCGCTGCAAAGAGGGCAGACGAAGATGCAGCCTCTTCAGTGCGCTGAGTGCAAGGCTCAGGTCCTGGTCCAGAAGAACAGTTGGGAACACACCACCGTTCAGTGGAGTGACCAGGCCCGCGCCCAGTGCCTCGAAATCGCCGACGACCGTGAATTCGGGCAGCGAGAGGGACGACCCGGTGCCCCTCGCAAGCAGTGCGGCGCCTTGATCGCGTCCATCGTGAACGCTGCAACAGCGGGCGAACTCGAGATCCTCAACGACGAGCCGGTGCCTCAGCCGATCGTCGACGACAGCGAACCCGTACCGACTCCGTTTCACTAGTCAAGCCAACATCTTTCGAAGAAGGTAGTAATGATCGATCCTCAGTACTACGGCCCGTGGGCAGTCATCGCCGGCGGTTCAGAAGGTGTCGGCGCAGGGTTCGCCGACGAGCTCAGCAAGATCGGCATCAACCTCGTTCTCATCGCCCGCAAGCCGGGCCCGCTCGAGGAGACCGCAGCCAAGGCACGCGCCAACGGCGTCGAAGTACGCACTCTCGCATTGGATCTGCTCGTTCCGGACGCACTCGATCAGATCAAGGCGGTCACCGACGACGTCGAGGTCGGCCTGCTCATCTTCAACGCCGGCGCCAACAGCTACGGCCACGAGTTCGTGACCGGTGATCTGACGGGATTTGCCGGAGTCATCGAGCTGAACATCAACAAGCAGCTCGAACTCTCGCACCACTTCGGCGGATTGATGAAGGATCGCGGACGCGGCGGCATCATGCTGCTTGGTTCGCTGGCCGGATTCATGGGCTCCGAGCACCAGAGCATCTACGCGGCGTCCAAGGCATTCGGGCGCATCTTCGCCGAAAGCCTGTGGCTCGAACTCCAGCCGTACGGCGTTCACGTCGTCGAGTTCATTCTCGGTGTCACTCGCACACCCGCTATGATTCGCGCGGGACTGAACTTCGACATCCCGGGCATGAACGTCGCAGAGCCCGAAGATGTTGCACGTGAAGGTCTCGAACACCTTGCCGACGGCCCGATCTGGGTGGCTGCAGGAAACTACGAAGGCGCCAAGAAGCGCAGTGGCTTCCCCCGAGACAAGATGGTCAAGGGTGCTGCCGAAGCGATGCGCAAGCTGCTCAACCGCTGACATCTGCTGTGCGCCTTTATTAACCCCCCGACGTTAAGAAAGGCGCACAGCATGAGCATCGACATCACCACTCTTCTCGACGAACGCGAGATCACCCGCTCCATCTTCGAGTTCGCCCGAGCCATGGATGCGCGAGCGTGGGATGAACTCCACCGGATCATGACGCCGGACGCTACGGCAGAATTGGGCACCGGAACTCTGCGCGGACCCGCCGAGGTAGTGGCGTCCATCCGCTCGTTCCTCGACGAGTGCGGTCCCACCCAACATCTGATCGGTAACGTGCTGGTCGAGGTGGTCGGCGATCTCGCCACCAGCCGCTCCTATGTCAGCGACATGCATGTGGGCACCGGGAGCAAGGCTCACCTGAACTTCTTCACCCTCGGCGACTACCACGACTCATGGGCGCGGATCGACGGAAAGTGGCGAATGACGCACCGCACCAAGCATTCACACGCCAGTCAGGGATCCATCGAGGTTCTGGGCGCCGGCCCCAGCGGTTGGCGGAGCTGATTCAGCTCAACATCGACGAACGGCCGGTCGCGAGCGGACTCTTGCTGGTGAGTCCGCCGTCGACCACCAGGGTCTGCCCCGTAATGTAGCGAGATTCGTCCGAAGCCAAGTAGACCATGGCATGCGCGATGTCTTCGGGTTCGCCGAGGTAAGGCAGGGCGTTTGCCTGCTTCATGCCGTCGATGACATCAGCGGGGATGTTGTCCACGAGAGCGGGTGTCATGATCGCGCCCGGCGCTACGGCATTGCACCGAACACCGTTTGCTCCGTACTGGACTGCGATGTACTGCGTCAGACGAATGACTGCCGCTTTGGCGGATCCGTAGGCAGACTGCAGGGAATCCCCGATCAATCCACCTACCGAGGCCGTGTTGACGATCGATCCTCCACCGGCACTGTTCATGTGCGGAATGGCAAGTCGTGAAGCGACGACAGTGCTGCGGACGTTGAGCGACATCACGCGATCCCACTCGTCCAAGTCCATCCGGAGCAGGTCGAGATCCTTGCGCGGGTTACTACCGCCCACGTGATTACACAGGACGTTGATGCCGCCGAATTCGGCGACCGCCTTTTCGATCATCGCTGCCAGAGAGTCCTCGTTCATGACATCGACGCCGAAACCCAGTGCATTGCCACCGGTCTCGCGAATCGCCACCGCCGCTTCCTCTGCACGCGCAGGATCGAGGTCGGCGACCAACACCTTGGCGCCCTCTGCCGCCATGAGTTGTGCTGCTGCACGCCCGATTCCACTGGCGGCGCCTGTGATCACTACACTCTTGCTTTCGAGCCTGTTCATATCTGTTCCTTTCGCGGAGAATCGCCATACCCGGATCTCACGTGCCCGGAGTTGACAGCTCGGCGATTGCCCGATCACTACCAGTCAACGCAGGATCGACAGCCTCGTCCAACTTTCTTGAATGAACTCACAAGTACGTGACCACGGCCCGCGCACCTGCTACACCGCCGAAATCGAGTGGCGACGGAAGACCTCACTGTGCTGAAGTGGCACTATGCAGAATTCTGTTCGACCGCTGTCCATCGACGACCTCGACCGTGCCGCCGAGGTTCTCGGCGAGGCGTTTGCCGACTATCCCTGGACGAACTGGTGCGTCGCCGAAGACTCCCACGTGGAACGCGTCGCGACTCTGCAACGGATCTACCTCGAACACCTGGCACTACCGTTCGGGCGTTCCTACATAGACGATTCCGGCAACGGCGTCATCGCAGTCCTGCCGCCGGACGCTCCAGAGCCTGATGAAGCGACCGTCGAGAAGATCGTCGAACTGCACGGAGATCGGTTCGAGCGCGTTCTTCAGGCTGACGAACAACTGTCTGCGCTTCCCGTCCCCGACAACGCGTGGTCGTTGGCAACGATCGGTACGACGCCGCGCTCACGCGGAACCGGATTGGGTTCTGCGCTACTGAAACATGCTTTGGCGGAACTGGATCGAACCGAACAGAATTGCTGGCTCGATACGTCGACCGAACGAAATCTACCGCTGTACCAACGGTTCGGTTTCACGATCGTCGGCCAGACCTCGCTCCCCGACGGACCGGACGTATGGCGGATGCATCGACTTCAGGGCTGATTGTTCGACTTCAGCACTCGCCTAATCATTTTCGACAACGACGCGTATTGGGTGATCGTGTTGACGGCGATCCACCTCGAGACCGGCCACGTCCGGGTCCACGAGAAAACCCCGACCGACAGCAGTTGATCGTCGTCAAGGGTCTCGATGTAGTTGCGCAACATCGCAACAGCGGCTCCCAAGCGGTCACGAAGCTCCTGAGCCGGAATGTCGATGCTCGCGTCGACAACCGACTGGTTCAGTGCGGGTGTTTGCGTCCACTTGTAACCCGCCGCCGGCGTCTGCGGAGCCTCGTCTCGCAGCCCGGCACCTATCCACTCTGCGACGGCCTCTGCCCACCAGACACGCACAGCGAGTACGTCGTGCACCGTCCACGCATCGACGGCAACGGCGTCGAACGCATCGGCCTCGGCGACGCCGTCGAGTAACGCTTCGAGTTTCGAATACGCCGAGTCCAGCTCGCTCACCAGTTCTTCGCGTGACCAGGTCTGCGCCACAATGCCTCCGAACGATCAGTGGAGAAGAAAGAAGCGGGACCATCTCGACTCGATGGCCCCGCCTCCAACTTTAACGTCCTCCCGGATTCAGTTCAGCTCACCCAAGAACCTTCCGAGGTTCTCGGCGATTTCCTTCGACCTGGTGTGGTGCAGGTAGTGGTCTCCGTCCAGCAAGATCACTTCTCCGTGATCGACGGAGGCTGCCTGCCCCTCGTGCAGCTCTGTCCAGCCCTGAACTTCTGAATTGTTCACGGCGAACAACAGAATCGGAAGATCGGCTGGGAACGTCTTGCCGATTGCTTCAGCAAAGTTACTCGAAAGATGATCCATCTCGTTGAGATAGGTATCGCTGAAGTTGTTCTTCGCAGTCAACTGTCGCATCTCGTCCTTTGCGGCGGGATCGAGGTACTCGTCCGAGGCTTCACCACCGACGACCTTGGACAGCAATTCCGCCAAGCCCAATTGCCTTCCAACTCGGAGTGCGTCGATCGGGAATTTGGTATCCATGTTCGGCTGCCCTGGAACACTGCTGTCGATACCCACGAATGCGGTGACCTCGTCACGGTACTTCGCGGTGTAGTCCAGCGCATAGAGACCAGTGATCGAGTGCCCCATGAGGATGTATTCGTCAATTCCCAGCGACTGTACTGCCGTATGAATCTCTTCGACGATGTTCGCAGTCGTGCGGTCCTTGTCCGTTCCATCACTGTAGCCGTAACCGAAGGGCTCGATCGTGACGACGCGGTAGTCGGGTGCGAGCTCATTGACAAGCGGTGTGAAGTCGAGAATCGGTGCGGACGTTCCGAACCCGGGTAACAGCACTATGGTCTGATCGCCGTTGCCGCGGATCGAGTAGCTCATGTTCTTTCCGTCGACGGACACGAACTGGTTGCCCGTCTCCCCAGCCGGAACGCTCGCTTTGCTGGAGCCGACATTGAATACGAGCGCTATCGATACCAGCACAACCAGAACTACGGACACCGAAGCAACCAGCTTCAGTGCAACGGTACGAATCTTCTTCATTCTCATCCTCATCTTCTCGGGCGTCGATACGGCTAGGAAAGGCTCGACATCGAGGCCGCACTGGTCTCGTCGAGCACACGCAACATGTTGTTGCCCATCAGCTTTGCCAAGTCCTCCGCGGACCAACCGCGTTCCGCCAGACGGTCTATCAACACCGCGAAACCGGATACGTCCTGCATACCGTCCGGAAAGTCGTCGAACCCATCGTAGTCACTGCCCAAACCGATGTGGTCGATGCCCGCGACGTCTCGGGCATGCTCGACGTGGTCGGCGAGATGGTCCACTGTCATCGCCGGTCGTGGGCCGACTCGCCCGCCTTTGAACCACTCGTTGTACTCGGCAGAAAGGAACATGGGTACAAAGGCGATCATGATGACCCCGCCGTTGTCCGCGAGCAGTCGCATGACGTCGTCGGGAACATTACGGGGGTGACCGCATAGCTGAGAGCACGACGAATGGCTGAAAATCACCGGCGCCGACGACGTCTCGATGGCATCTCTCATCGTTTCCACCGAGACGTGCGACAGGTCGACGAGTACGCCGAGCCGATTCATTTCGCGCACGATCTCGCGACCGAAGTCGGTCAGCCCGCCGTGTACTCGAGTGTCCGTCGCGGAGTCCGCCCACCCGGTGTTGTCGTTGTGCGTCAGCGTCATGTACCGAAGACCAAGGCGCGCCATCATTCTCAGGACACCGAGCGAGCTGCCGATGCTGTGACCGCCCTCCGCGCCCAACAAGGACGCGACCTTGCCCTCGCTCCAGATGCGACGCACGTCGTCACCTGTACGCGCGAATTCGAAAGTATCCGGATATCGCTCGATCATCCGGTACACGTAGTCGATCTGTTCGAGTGTGTACTGAACCGCCTCTGGCTCCGTCCGGTCACACGGGGTGTAGACCGACCAGAACTGCGCACCGACGCCGCCGCGACCGAGTTTGTCGATGTCGGTTTGGAAGATGGAATCCTTCTCGAGATTCTCCACCGAGTATGCGGCAGTTTCGCGAGCCGTCCAGGCCAGATCGTTGTGACCGTCGATGACCGGCGCAAGGCCGTAAGCATCGAGTGCCGCGGGGTGATTCACGTCCGGAAAAGGAGCGAGAGGTTTCATCATGAGTTTTCCTCGAAAAGTAGTGCGGGCAGGTCGAGGGCCCTCATCGCCTTCGACCTGCCCGAGATTTCATTCAGCGGAGAGAATCGCCGCGACTAGTCGGAAATCTTCTTGAAAAGCCTTGTCATGTACAGATATTGCTCGCCATCGATCGTGAGATGAGCCATCTCACCCGAAGCGCTCTCGTTACTGATCGAGAACCTGGAGGCGGACAGAGGTACGACCTTGGTGGGCGGAGCCGGCGGCTCGCCGTCGATCTCGACCTTGGCGAAGTTCTGCACCTGGAATCCGCCGTCCTCGCCGCGCGTGAGTTCGATTCGCACGGTTGTCGATTCATAGGTTCCGAGAATGTGCGACAGGTCGATGTCTTCCGCATTCGGCTCGGACTTCGGCTCCGGCAGAACGAGATCGAGCTCCTGGGCGAGGTCCTTCTCGATGTCGTGGGCCAGGGCGCCGCCGCCACGCGAGTTGGTCACCACGGCCATGGCGAGACCGAGCTCGGGGAAGGTGTGAAAACGAGTGATCTGGCCGATCGTCGCACCACCGTGCTGCGCGGACGTCACGCCACCCCAGTCGGACAGGATCCAGCCGAGACCCCAGGCCTGATCGACGCTCGAGACCGCGGTCAGGTCGAATTGCGGAGTGCGCATCAGGCGCGCGGATTCTTCGGACAGAATGCGTTCACCCGTCAATGCGAGTCCGTCACGCATGTGTGCAGCACCGAAGGTCAGGAGCGAGCTGACCGATCCGGCGATGATCCCGGCCGGACCGATACCGCGCGGAAGCAGCCACTGCTTGGTCGGAATCACCTTGTCCGGCGACGTCCGATCCGGGTTGGCCACGTGGCCGACGGCCGTGCGGAACAGCGGCGCGTCCTTGGCCTTGGTGATGATGTGCGTCAATCCGAGTGGCTTCCAGAGATATTCGACCAACGCCTCGTCCCACGTCATCTCACGAAGGACCTCGACGATGCGGCCGGCAACGGCAAAACCCGCGTTGCTGTAACTCAGATGCCCGCCGGGCTCGGTGACGCTGATCGCGGTCGCGAGTTCGTCGACGTACTTCTCGACGCAGTCGTCACCGTCACCGGTGTCGTTGAACAGGTCTCCGTCGATACCGCTTGTGTGCGTGAGCAACTGGCGGATCGTGATTTCCTTCGTGTTGGAAGGATCCGCGATCGTGAACTCCGGAAGCACCTCCACCACCAGGGTGTCCAGCGTCAGCTTGCCCTCGTCGACGAGCTGCATGATCAGCGTCGTCGTCCAGATCTTGCTCGCGGATCCGTACTGGAACAGGGTGTCTGCGTCGACGTCGACGCGCGTGTTCAGGCTCGTCACTCCGGTGGTGATGACACGGATGTCCGCCGCGCCGTCTTCGCCCAGCGCGATCACACCGACCTGCGCGCCCGGTACCGAATGCTTGGCTGCCAGTTCGTCGAGGCGTTCCTGCCACTTCGGGGCGACAAGTAGGTCCTTGGGCAAGTCGGTCACAGGTCGAACTCCTTCGATCATGGAAGCGAGCGGCGTAGACGGCGTTGCTGGGATCCGCTCAGGTCTCACTCGTCGGGAAGTGAGGTTGCGGAAGCAATAACCGTCCACCCATGATCTCAGTGTGCTCGCAGTCACGTCCTGGTCGATTGCACCGAAGTCGGCCCCGAAAATGGTGCAATCGGACGAGCGAGTGTTCAGGATTCGCCATTCGAAACGATCAGCGCTCGAAGGTTCCTTCCAAGCGATTGCGTGAACCCGGATGGATCAAGCGCGCCGCGCTGACCAATCCGTTAGCCGACCAGGTGCGGCGGCGAATCAGCAGGCACGGTTCCCCGCGATCGATGCGTAACAGCTCGCATTCGTCCGGGCTACCCAACACCGCTTCCACGACATGCTCGCCGCGAACCAGAGGCGCAACGTCACTCAAGTAGTTGTTGGGGGTGATCGCGGTGAAGTCCTGGCGCAGATAGTCGGGCGCCTCGTTCGGATTCACGAATCGGTCTTCCACCTGAATCGGAGTTTCGTCCTCGAAGTGCACCATCAGCGAATGGAACACCCGTTTGCCCACCGATTCACGAAGGAACGTCTGCCCGTGGTCGGTTTCTTCCTCACGAACGAAGACGACCTCGGTTCGATGACGGTGGCCGCGGCGCTGAATCTCGTCGGCGATGTTCTTGACTTCGAACAGCGGGGACGCGGTCTTCGTGGCGGCGACAAAAGTACCGACCCCCATCATCCGCACGATCAGACCGTCGCTGGTGAGTTCGCGAAGCGCTCGATTGATCGTCATTCGTGACAACCCCAGCGCACTGACCAGTTGATTCTCCGAAGGCAGCTGATCGCCTTCGGTCCACCGACCCGAGTTGATCTGCGAGACCACGAGGTTCTTGACCCGTTCGTAGGCAGGGGCGGACTCGCCGCCTGCCTCGTTGAACAGCACGGCGAGTTCTGCGTCCACTTCGGCAATCGCCATCGCCACCACCCGTTCGTCGAAAACCACCGAGTCGGTTCTCCCGTTCGGCCTCCGAAGTCTATCCGCCTCGTGCACCTTTCCGATCCATCCGCGAGCGTCCGCGCCGGACCTAACCCACCATGCGCCGCAATTGGCTCGTCGCAACCGAAAGCGCAGCAAGATCGTGTTGCCCGGACGCCTCGATCTCTGCGAGCGCGAGAGTGGACCTCTCGATTCTCGACGCATTCCTTTCTTCCCACCTCGAGAGTTTTTCCGCTGTCGTGTCACCCGCTTCCGCGTCGGCCAAGACGTCGAGGGTCAGGGCCCGCACCGTCGAGTACAACTCGTCCCGCAACGACAACCTCGCCAACGCGTTCCATTTTCCGTCCTTGCTCAATGCCGACACTCGATTGAGCATCGGGACGAGCCCAACATGCTCACCGAGCCGGAAATAGAGTTCGCCGGTCTCCGAGATCGTCCGATCGGCGAGGTCCGCGATCTCCACCACGTCGAGCAGTCCGAACTGATCGAGCAATATCTCCACTCGTCTGACCAGGTTCTCCGGCGCGCCCTTGTCCGTGATGAGGACCGTTCGCGCAGCCAGGTTCCGCTGATCTGCGCCTACCAGCCAGTCATCGAGCTCTGCCGACGCCTCCGCGATGCGATCACCGAATCTGCTGATCTCGGCCCCGACGGCCAGCGGTTGCGGACGACGTGTCAGCATCCACCGTGACGCCCGGTCGAGCAGTCGCCTGGTGAGCAGGATCAACTCGTCGGACACTGCGGTCGAGATCGAGGCTTCGCTGATGTCGTGCCACAACTTCCACAGTCCGAACACCTCGGAGACCACAGTGAAGGCACGTACTGCGTCTTCCGGATCAGCGCCGACTTCTTCACCGAGCCGATACGCATAGGTGATGCCGCCTCGATCGATGACGTTGTTCGTCAGCACTGTCGCGACGATCTCGCGACGAAGTGGGTGCCGGTCGAGGGCGTCACCCCCTGCAACTCGAACGCCCTCCGGAAAATAGTTCGCCAGCACCTGGCGGTAGATCTGGTTGTCGATCGAGCTTCCTTCCAACAGCGTGGATTTCAGATCGAGCTTGACGTGGGCCATCAGTGTGGCGAGTTCCGGCGACGTCAGCCCCGTTCCCGACTTCTCGGCCGCGGCGAACTGCTTCTTGGTCGGAAACCCTTCGATGACACGGTCGACGATCCCGCGCGATTCGAGGTTGGAAATCACTCTGCCGTGCACACCGATCATCGCCCCCGCATCCGCCCGCGTGGTACCCATCAGCTCGTTCTGCGAACGGTTGTCTGCGAGAACGAGTTCTGCGACCTGGTCGGTCAGCGATTCGAGTAGTGCGTCACGACGTGAGTCCGTGACGACGCCTGAGCTGATCAGGGAGTCGAGAAGGATCTTGATGTTCACCTCGTGGTCGGAACAATCGACTCCGGCCGAATTGTCGAGGGCGTCTGTGTTGATCCGTCCACCGCCGCGTGCGTATTCGATCCGTCCGGCCTGGGTGAGGCCGAGATTGCCTCCTTCACCGATCACTCGGGCACGCACTTCGTTGCCGTTCACCCGAACGGCGTCGTTGCTCTTGTCGCCGACTTCGAGGTCGGACTCACCGGAGGCCTTGACGTACGTTCCGATGCCGCCGTTCCACAACAGATCTGCCGGGGACCGCAAAATCGCCCGAACCAGTTGCGGTGGAGTCAGTTCGGTGACGTCGTCCTCGAGGCCCAGCGCCTCTCGTATCTCGTCACTGATCGGAACGCGCTTCGCCGAGCGTTCCCACACTCCGCCGCCGGCACTGATCAAGGTCGGGTCGTAGTCGGCCCACGAGGATCGGGGGAGCGCAAAGAGACGTGATCGCTCGTCGTACGAGCGCTCAGGCGACGGGTTCGGATCGACGAACACGTGCCGATGATCGAACGCCGCGATCAGGCGAATGTGCTTGCTGCACAACATACCGTTGCCGAAGACGTCGCCACTCATGTCTCCGATCCCCACCGCGGTGAAGTCATCGTGCTGGGTATCGACGCCGAGCTCACGGAAGTGCCGCTTGACACTTTCCCAGGCGCCCTTCGCCGTGATACCCATGGCTTTGTGGTCGTAGCCGACCGACCCGCCGGACGCGAAGGCGTCGCCGAGCCAGAATCCGTACTCCGCGGCAACCTCGTTCGCGATGTCGGAGAACTTCGCAGTTCCCTTGTCCGCGGCGACAACAAGATACGTGTCGTCTCCGTCGTGGCGAACGACCCGCCGCGCCGCGACAACGGCCCCGCTCTGCTTGTCGACGTTGTCGGTCAGATCGAGTAGTCCGCGAATGAAGGATCGGTAGCAATCGATCCCGGCCGCCAACGCAGCTTCTCGGTCTGCGTCTGCGCCCAGCCCTGGAACCGGTGGGCGTTTGACGACAAATCCGCCCTTCGCTCCGACAGGCACGATGACTGCGTTCTTGACTGCCTGCGCCTTCACCAATCCCAGTACCTCGGTGCGAAAGTCCTCTTTCCGATCCGACCAGCGCAAGCCGCCGCGAGCCACCGTACCGAAACGAAGGTGCACACCTGCTACATCGGGTGAGTACACGAATATCTCGAACTTCGGTCGAGGGAAAGGCAATACGGACAGCTTCTCCGAATCGAACTTCAACGAGAGCGCGCCGAGCGATTCAGTGGGATACACGAAATAGTTGGTACGCAACGTGTTACGGACCAGTTCGGACAACGCGCGCAGGATCCGATCGGCGTCGAGTCCTTGCACCTCCGCCACGGCCGTCTCCACGTCCGCTGCTGCACGTGCACCTCGATCTCCGTCGACGACGTCCGGATCGAAACGGCTCTCGAACAATTCGCACAATCTGCCGGCGATCTCGGGATGATCGGCAAGTACCTCGGCGACGCGACCGGTGCTGTAAGGAAATCCCGCTTGCTGCAAGAACTCCGCGTATGCCCGCAGCACCACTACCTGTTTCCAGCCGAGTCCCGCGATCGCGACCAATTCGTTGAACGAGTCCGGCTCGGCGTCACCGTTTCGAACCGCGGCAAACGTCGCCGCGAATCGCGCGGCAAAGTTGTCGAAGCCTTCGACCGGAGCACTCGGATAGTCGAGCGTGAACTCGTAGATCCTGGACTGTTCGGTTCCCGCCGGTGCGATCTCGTACGGACGCTCGTCGACCACTTCGACGCCCAGGCTCTGCAATACGGGCAGCACCTCGCCCAGCGAGAGCGGATCACCCGATACGTACAGTCCGAGACGGTGAGTACCCGGTCCGTCGACAGATCGGGCCAACCGTGGACTTACTTCTCCGGGCGCGAGGCCCTCGAACACCGCCATGTCCTCGGCGGCTCGGACAGCGTCGAAATCCTGCTTATATGCCACCGGAACTCGCTCGGCGAACCGAGCACGCCTGCGCCGCTCGTCGTAGTGCGAAGCATCCAGAACGAATCGTTCGTCCCACGTCAGGCAAGCGTCGACGACGAGGTCCCGAATCTCCCGTGCTTGTCGCGCCGACGCGAAGTTCGCGCCGCCGCCGACTGTGGCCGTGAAATGTACGACGGCCAAAGGGGATTCCGAGACTCGACTGGAGAACTCGATATTGTGAGCACCGAGTGCGTCGGCGAGTACCGACTCGGCCGTTGTTCTGATCGTCGTACTGAATTTCTCGCGCGGAACGAAGAGCAGAGCCGACAACTCTTGATCTCGCCCTGTCACCGGGGAACTTCCCACCGGTTGCAAGAACAGATGGATCGATGTGCGGCCGTCCACGGAAGTGAGTTCGTCCAGCGCGTCCGCGATTCGGGCCGGCTCGGCCGCCAGGAGCACTGTGACCGGAATCGACTGAATCACTGCCAGCATCGATTGTCCGACAAACGAATCGACGGTGGACCCTGAGGCCTCGAAGATGTCTGCGACGCGTCCTCGCACGAGCGGGGTTCGCCTGACGTCGGCGACGATACCGGTCGCGGTGAAGAACCCGACGAATCGGTACGCACGGTCGCCGACGGACACGTCGATCTCGGTGGCGTATTCGGATCCACCGAACCCTTGCCGGAGGTACACCACTGCAATCGCGAGGGGCGCCGCTTTCGAATCCGAAGAGCCGGTTGGATCGGGGAGCACGCCGAGGGCGTACGGCTCGTCACTGTCGACAGTTCGCGCACCACCGATGACACTGAAGTTTCCGGCGCTGCACCACCGGAGAAAGTCAGCTTCTTCGGCGTAGCCGTTCGAGTCCAGTTGCTCGCGCGCCTCGTCGACGAGGTCCCGCAGGGGCACGGAATCGCGGAAGGCACGCGCGATACGGTCGAGGATTCCGGCGACGTCGTCCGCGATCACCTGCGCCTGCGCGTCCGAACAGTGTGCGGGTAGTCCTATGTGGATCCATGATTCGGTGCGCTCCCCGGCCCGGGCGTCTTCGGTGCTGTGCGCCGGTTGCACGGCTGTGCGAAGCACGGGGTGCACCACGAATTCCGGTTCCACGCGGGCACGGGCAAGTGTCGCCAAGACCGCTTCGACGAGCTGCGGCATGTCGTCGCCGACGTATTGAATCGCGGGGCCGTCCCCTAACTCCCCGGCCGGCGCGAGTCGCGAGATCGACGAGTTGTGTCCTCGTCGACGCGAAAGGTCCATGTGCGCGGCGACAATCGCCAGCTTGCGGTCTTCGGCGAGCGCAGCGTATCGGTCCGCCGACAAGCCCTCGAAATACGTACTGGACACCCTCCTCACATTCTCGGAGTCCGGTGTCGTGTCGACTGAAACGAGGCTCATGTCAGCACCTTCCGCCGAAAGCCACGCTGCTTCCGACTTGTAGTGGGTTCGATCCGCAATCAACTTGTCTATACAGGCTTAGACAAGTTGATCATTGCAGAACGTGAGCCGCGACACAACAAATTCACCCCTGGACAAATTCGCCACCCTCGGCCATAGTCAGTCCATGCCAACTAGTGGCAATTAGATTTCATTAGATGAAATTCGTAACTATTCCGCCTCGAAGGAGCCCCCGTGACTACCCAGACCGCGCCCGACACCGACAGCGTCGATCTCGCAGAGTTCCGCAGCACTGTCCGAGCCTTCGCCAACGCCGAGATCCACCCAGGAGCAGCCGCACGCGACGAGTCCAAGGAGTTCCCGGCGCAGCTGGTCAAGCGCCTCGGGCAGCAGGACCTCATGGGCATTTCCGTGCCCGAGGAATTCGGTGGGCTGGGTCTGTCGACACGAACCCAACTGGTCGCCATCGAAGAAGTTGCACGCACCGACGCCGCGCTGGCATCGATCTACACCGCCCACTACCTGGGCCTCGAGCCGATTCTCGTCGGCGGCTCCGAAGAGCAGAAGCATCGCTGGTTGCCCCAGCTCGCGTCGGGCGAACTACTGGCCGGCTTTGCACTCACAGAACCCGATGCCGGCTCCGACATCGCCTCGATGCGTACCGTCGCCCGACGCGAGGACGACGGCTGGCATCTCTCCGGATCGAAGACGTACATCTCCAACGCCAAGGAAGCCGACCTGGTCGTGCTCTTCGCCAAGACGGACCCGAGCGCAGGATTCCGAGGCATCACCGCCTTCGTCGTCCCCAAGGGAACTCCGGGAATCAGCTACTCGGAGCCGCAGGACAAGATGGGAATTCGTTCGGCCCCGACGTACACCGTCTACCTCGACGACGTCGTTCTGCCGCTCGACTCCGTGATCGGCACCGAAGGTCGCGGCGGCAACATTGCCTTGACCGCCCTGAACCGAGCACGCATCGACGTAGCGGCAATGGCAAACGGCATCGCTCTGCGCGCTTGGGAACTGGGACGCGAGTACGCAACGGAGCGAAAGCAGTTCGGCACGCCGATCTTCGACTTCCAGGCAATCCAGCTACTCCTCGGTGGCTGCGACGCGCAACTTGTCGCATCACGCGTCACCGCAGACTGGGCCGCCGACGTCAAGGACGCCGGTCAGGACATCCGCCGCGCCGCATCGATTTCGAAGTACGTCGCCACCGAAGCCTGCTTCTCGATCGTCGATCAAACCGTACAGATCCACGGTGGCGCAGGTTTCATGCGCGAATCGGAAATCGAACGCCTGTACCGCGATTGCCGCATTCTCCGCATCTTCGAGGGCACCTCGCAGATCCAGTTGCTCACCATTGCCGGCAATGCTCCGTCGCCGCGTTCCACCGAGTTCTGAAAGGCGCGGACATGACTGCACTTCCCCCACTCGACGGCATCCGGGTCATCGACCTCTCGCGCGTCCTTGCCGGACCCTACTGCACCGCACTGCTTTCCGACGCCGGTGCGGACGTCGTCAAGATCGAATCCGAACACGGTGAAGACTCTCGGCACCTCGGCCCGTTCCGCGACGGCGAGAGCATCTACTTCAACGTGCTCAATCGTGGCAAGCGTTCGGTGGCACTCAACCTCAAGAACGACGAGGACCGTGAGGCGCTGCTGACGCTCATCGAGACCGCCGACGTCGTCGTCGAAAACTTTCGCCCTGGAGTCACCAAGCGCCTGGGAATCGACTACGAGGCTGCGCGGGCTCGCAATCCGCGCATCGTGTACGCGTCCATCTCCGGTTTCGGACAGGACGGGCCCATGTCCGGAGCCGCCGCCTACGACCTTGTAGTCCAGGCTCTTTCGGGAATCATGAGCATCACCGGTTCGGAGGAATCCGGGCCGACACGGTTGGGTGAGTCGTTCGGAGACCTGGTCGCCGGGCTGTTCGCCGCCTGGGGAATCAGTACCGCCCTGCTGAGTGCACGGGCGAGCGGACTCGGGCAGCACCTTGACGTCGCGATGTTCGACAGCATGCTCGCCATGCTGCCGACAGCACACAGCCAACTGCAATCCACCGGGCTCACTCCCCCACGCGTCGGCAACCGTCATCCGGTGTCAACACCGTTCGACACCTACAAGGCCGACGACGGACTCTTCGTCCTCGCAGTTGCGAGCCAGTCGGGTTTCGAGAAGCTGGCGCAGACGATGAATCGCGTCGACCTGATCGCAGATCCCCGATTTGCCGACGACACCGCCCGGACCGAGAACGAACCGGCACTGCGCAAGGAGATCGAAAACTGGGCTGCCGGAAAGACCGTCACCGACGTGGTCGGTATTCTCGGCGACGCGGGCCTCGCCGGCTCGGAAATCTGGGACGTCCAGCAGGCACTCACCTCCGCGCAGGCCGAGTATCGCGGAGTCGTCGAATCGTTCGAGCACCCGGTAGCAGGAAAAATCTCCTACGTACGACAACCCGTCGTGTTCGGTGATAGCCGACGCCCCGATGTCCGCCGCAGTCCCCTGCTGGACGAGCACCACGGTGAGGTACTGCCGGGCTCGCGATAGATTCAGCGCAGACATCCCTCGGCACTTGGAGTAGGACATGGCCCCCGGCGACGTGACCCGCAGCGCGAATCGCACGTTCGAACTTCTCGGTGCGATCGTCGAGCACGGCGGGTTGACGCTCGGCGACGCCGCCAAGGCAACCGATCTGGCAACCAGTACCGCGCTTCGCCTGATCAGAAGCCTCGAACAAACCGAGTTCGTCGTCCGCGGCGAGGACAACGTCTATCGCGTCGGCCCGCGGCTACTACAGATCGGGGCTCGCGCTCTCGGTGACAATCAACTGTTGCCGAGAGCGCGGCCCGCGATGAAGGCCATCGCCGAAACCACGAGAGAGTCGACCTACCTGTCGACGAAGGGACCGAAAGACACTGCGCTGTATCTCGATCAGATCGAGGGCACGCACGCGATCCGCCACATGGGGTGGGTGGGCCAGAGCGTTCCCCTGGACGGCACCGCCGTCGGCGCAGCGTTGAGCGGCAAGGTAGGCGAGAGCGGGTACGCCATTGCGCACGACACCATCGAGGATCACTCGACCGGAGTTGCCGCGCCGATCTACAACGCGGTCGGTCAGATAGCCGGAGCGCTCAGCGTCGTCGGCCCGACCTTCCGTCTGACGGACGAGGTCTGCGCCAGCCACGGTCGTGTCTTGGTGGAGCACTGCGCCCGGTTGTCCGCGGAACTCGGCAGCCAGACACCCTGACCACCCCGAGCACTTGGCGATTCAGTCTCGTATCCGAGACAATGTGGTTCCCCGCTCCCACCTCAGCCCTACCCGTAAGGACACACCCCACATGACGACGAGCCGCGTGAAATCTGCTGAGCGCGTGCTCGACGTGCTCGATCTCCTGGCCCGCCGGGGTGTGCCGCTGGCGACGGCAGAAATCTCCAGCGCCCTCGAGCTGCCGAAGAGTACGACGCATCACCTCCTCAATGTCATGCGGGATCGACGGTTCGTCTCGTACTGGGCTGATCAACGCGCCTGGACCCTGGGTGTCTCGGCGTTCGAAGTCGGTGCGTCGTACATGCGGTCCGGCCCACTTCACCGTGAGGGCCAACGATTCATGCTGGCACTCACTCAGTCGACCGACGAGACCTCCCATCTGGCGGTACTTCAGGGTTCTGACGTCATCTACCTCGACAAACGTGAACCTCTGAAGCCCGGCGTTCGGTTGGTGACCGAGATCGGGACCCGCCTTCCGGCGCATCTCACCGCAGTCGGGCGGGCGATTCTGAGCCGTCTGGATGCGGAACAGATCAGCGCGCTCTACGAGGGGTACACCTGGCCGACGCGGACCGGAACGGGTCCGTCGACGCTCGCCGAACTGCGAGAACTGCTCGCCGCAGCACGTGAGAGCGGATATGCGGTCGAAGAGAATGCGACGACATCCGGGATCAACTGCATCGCCAGCCCCGTGATCACACGGGACGGTCGTCCGGTCGCAGCTCTCGGCGTCACCTTCCTCTCCGGCTCCAAATCGGCCGAGGAGAGTGCCCTGATCGCCGACCGAGTGCGCGCCGTCAGCGCCGAGTTCTCCGCCGATCTCGGAGATCGAATGGTGGAGACCCCGACCGCAGACATGTAGCCAACTTCTCCGTTCCGTACTTTGCGGGCCTTGTTTTCGTCTCATATTCAAGACTAGAGTCTCGTATACAAGACTTTGTTAGATAGCCACGCATCATCATTGGAGTCCCATGAACGCCACCCCTGCCACCCAGACAGCCACCCGAACCATCGAGGTCGGAATCGGCGCTGTCACCATCGCCGACGTCGTCGACGTCGCGCGCAACGGATACGGCGTTGCATTGACCGCGGAATCACTGGCCGCGATCGCCGAAAGTCGTGCACGCATCGAAGCGCTGGCCGCAGACCCCACACCGGTCTACGGAGTTTCCACCGGATTCGGCGCACTTGCCACCCGGCACATTCCAGCGCATCTGCGGACACAGTTGCAGCGCAGCCTGATCCGCTCACATGCGGCAGGTTCGGGACCGGAAGTCGAACGCGAAGTGATCCGGGCCTTGATGCTTCTGCGTCTGTCGACGCTCGCCACCGGGCGAACCGGAGTGCGCCCTGTAGTCGCACAGGCGTACGCCGACCTACTCACCGCAGGCATCACCCCGGTGGTGCACGAATACGGCAGCCTCGGATGCTCGGGAGATCTGGCACCACTGGCGCATGTGGCGATGGCAATCATCGGTGAAGGTTCCGTCCGCACCGCCGACGGTGAACTCACCGATGCGGCAACGGCATTGGCTGCCCATGGTCTCGAACCGGTGGTTCTGGCCGAGAAGGAAGGCCTCGCACTGATCAACGGTACCGACGGGATGCTCGGTCAACTGGCCCTTGCGATCACCGATCTCGATCATCTGCTCAAGTTGGCCGACATCGCTGCCGCTATGAGCGTCGAGGGCTTGCTCGGCACCGATCAAGTGTTCGCCGCCGATCTTCAGGCGCTTCGCCCCCACCCCGGACAGGGCGCGGCCGCCTCGAACATGGTGCGCTTGCTTGCCGACTCCCCGATCGTCGCCAGCCATGCGGGCCCTGACTGCACCAGGGTTCAAGACGCGTACTCACTGCGGTGCGCACCGCAGGTCGCCGGCGGCGCACGCGACACCGTCGATCACGCCCGACTGGTTGCCGGGCGCGAATTGGCCAGTGCTGTCGACAATCCCGTTGTCACCCTCGACGGACGGGTTCGATCCAACGGTAACTTCCACGGAGCTCCCGTCGCTTACGTCTTGGACTTCCTCGCCATCGTGACCGCGGATGTCGCGGGTATCAGCGAACGCCGCACCGATCGCTTCCTCGACGTAGCACGCAATCACGGTCTGACCCCCTTCCTCGCCGACGACCCCGGTGTCGACAGCGGACTGATGATCGCGCAGTACACACAAGCTGCCATCGTGTCCGAACTCAAGCGACTCGCGAGCCCGGCCAGTGTCGATTCGATTCCCTCCTCGGCCATGCAGGAAGATCACGTCTCCATGGGATGGTCGGGTGCACGCAAGCTCCGCCGGTCCATCGACGGTCTCACCCGAGTTCTCGCGATCGAGATACTGACTGCAGCACGAGGAATCGATTTGCGCTCCCCACTCGAGCCCTCCCCCGCCACCGGAGCCGTCCTTCGGACCCTGCGCGAGAAGGTGCAGGGGCCGGGTACCGATCGCTTCCTGTCCCCCGAGATCGAGGCCGCGGTGGACTTGGCGGCATCGGGTGCACTTGTTGCGGCCGCGGAGAACGCGATCGGCGCCCTGGCATGAGCGCGCCCGGTGCGCTGAGGCCTCGCCCCCGACCCGAAATCGAAGCACTCCCTCGATACTCCAAAGCCGCCGGCCTCGAGCAGGTTCGGTGGCGGGCGTCGAGCAACGAGTCGACGGTTGCACCCTCGGCGGCCATTCTCGAGGCCGTCAATCTCGCGGCCTCACACTCACACTTGTATCCGTCGCTGTTCGGCGACACACTGATAGCCCGGTTGAGCGACCGTCTGGGCGTGGGCGACGACCAGGTACTGGTCGGCGCCGGGTCGTTGGCACTGCTCCAGCAGGTATTGACCGCATACACGGGCCCTGGCACCGAAGTCGTCTACCCGTGGCGCAGCTACGAGGCGTACCCGATACTGATCGGAATCGCCGGGGCGAGCGGTGTACCCGTCGCACTCGATTCCGAACATCGGCACGATCTGAGTGCAATGGCGGCAGCCGTGACGCCGCAGACCCGCGCGGTACTCGTCTGCAACCCCAACAATCCGACCGGAAGCGAGTTCTCGACCGCGGAGTTCGTCTCGTTCGCCCGCTCGATCCCGGGTGACGTCCTCATCCTTCTGGACGAGGCTTACCGGGAGTTCGCGACCAGCGATGTCGACGGCGTCGACCTGCTTCGAGCCTTTCCCAACATCGTCGTCTTCCGAACCTTCTCCAAGGCTTACGGATTGGCCGGACTTCGTGCCGGCTATGCCGTCACCAACTCGGCGATCGCAGCGGATCTTCGCAGCGCTGCACCGCCCTTCGGGCTCAGCGCCGTTGCCGAGGCCGCGGCCTGCGCGGCCCTGACCGATCCGGCACACACCGATTCGATAGTCGAAACGGTGACCGCGGGTCGTTCTCACCTACGTGAGCAATTGGCTCTGCGCGGCGTCGAGACGGTCCCGAGCGGTGCCAACTTCGTGTGGATCCCTCTCGGCAAGAGAGCTTCTGCACTCGAAGCGGCCTGCGTCGCGCAGGGTGTCTCGGTCCGGATGTTCCCCGGCGAGGGAGTGCGGGTGACCGTAGGTGAGCGGGCAGCAGAAGACGCCGTGATCGCCGCTGTGGATGCACTCGCACACAACCTTTGACCGACTGGAGAAAAGAATGTCCGTCCACGAACTTGCTCGGTCGATCGGTTCGAGTCGCCTGATCACCGACCCTGCGGTAATGGACTCGTACCGCCGTGACGAGGCCCATCTCGCCGAACCCGGCCATCCGGCAGCCGTCATGCTCGCCGAAACTGCGGCCGACATTTCCGAGGCGCTGAAATGGGCTACTGCTCACCGTGTCCCGGTGGTAACCCGCGGTGCGGGAACCGGTTTGGCGGGCGGCGGGGTAGCCGTCGAGGGCTGCCTGGTCATCTCGACCACTCGCATGCGCTCGATTCTCGAGGTCAATCCGGACGATCAGCTCGCTGTCGTGGAAGCCGGGGTGATCAACGCTGACATCAGCCGAGCAGCAGACGAGTACGGGCTGATGTACGCCCCTGATCCGAGCAGTTTCGAGATCTCCACGATCGGCGGAAACATCGCCACCAACGCCGGTGGACTGCGTTGCGTGAAGTACGGCGTCACCCGCGATTCAGTCCTGGGTCTCGAGGTTGTGCTCGCCGACGGTCGGATCGTGCGGACAGGCCGAAGGACCGTCAAAGGTGTTGCGGGATACGACTTGACCAGTCTTCTCGTCGGTTCGGAAGGAACGCTCGGAGTCGTCACGAGTGCCACGCTGAAGTTGCAGCCCAAGCCCAAGAGAGCACCGGTCACCGTCGTCGGCAGTTTCGATTCTCTCCGCTCCGCAGCGGACGCGGTTGCCGCGGTCGTTCGCGACGGAATCGGGCCGAGCCTGCTGGAGCTGATCGATCGAGCAACGCTGCGCGCCGTCGACGACTGGAAACGAATCGGATTGGAAGACAACACCGCCGCGATGCTGATCGCACAGGCCGACGGGGTCGATGCCGACGCAGCAGCCGCGGCGATGCAGAAACACTTCGAGAGGGCGGGCGCCGATTTTGTCGCCGTCTCGCAGGACGCGGCAGAAGCCGCACAGCTACTCGAGATTCGCCGACTCGCCTATCCGGCTTCCGAACGACTCGGGCAATGTCTCGTGGAAGACGTCGGGGTCCCGCGGTCGAAACTGCCCGACATGCTCGAGAGTATCGACCGAGCGGCCGCCGAGCACATGGTCAAGATCATGACTGTCGCGCATGCTGGTGACGGCAACGTCCATCCGACCTTCGTCTTCGACCGCGCTGCCGACGGCTCGGTCCCCGAAGCCGTGTGGACCGCCGCGGACGAGGTCTTCCGGCGTGCTCTCGAACTCGGCGGAACTCTGACCGGAGAGCACGGCGTCGGCGTTCTGAAGCGTCGCTGGCTCTCTCTCGAGCTCGGCGAGGACAGCATGCAACTGCACCGATCGATCAAGGCTGCCTTCGACCCGCTCGGAATCCTCAACCCGGGTAAGGGTTTCTGATTTCTCGCGCGGTGTTACACAGCATTTACGCGAAAACGGGTCCCGGGTATTGACGCCTGTATATACAGGCATATACATTTATCCGCAGTGACAGTGACCCAGCGCACAAAGCACAAGGCGCAAAGCACCAAGCACGAAGAAGGTGGGCAATACCCCGACGTCGATTCCGTCGCTCGACGGGCTCGCAGCAGAAAGACAGGCCTATGACTCACGATGGACCGGCCGAGGTCATCCTCACTCCGGAACGACGCACTATCGACGTCGTCCCGGATGCAGAACGACACGGCACCCCGCGCAGCCAGTTCACTCTCTGGTTCGGCGCCAACATGCAGATCACTGCAATCGTCGACGGCGCTCTCGCCGTCGTATTCGGCGCGGACGCCATCTGGGCGATCGTCGGACTTCTGATCGGCAACATCTTCGGTGGCGCTGTCATGGCGCTTCACTCCGCCCAGGGCCCGCGTATGGGTCTCCCCCAGATGATCTCGAGTCGCGCCCAGTTCGGCGTCAAGGGAGCAGTCGTACCGCTTGTTCTCGTCATCCTGATGTACCTCGGCTTCGCTGCCACCGGCACCGTGTTGGCCGGACAGGCCGTCAACAAGATCCTGCACATCGACAGCCCCACCGTCGGCATCGTCGTCTTCGGTCTCCTCACCGCATTCGTCGCGGTCACCGGCTACAAGCTGATCCACATCGTCGGCAGGATCGCCACCGTCGTGGGCATCGTCGGATTCTCCTACCTGGCCGTTCGACTGTTCCTCGAGTACGACGTCGCCTCGTACGTCGGCATCAAGGGCTTCGACATAGTCACCTTCCTGCTCGCGATCTCGCTGGGTGCCGGTTGGCAGCTCACCTTCGGCCCGTACGTCGCCGACTACTCGCGTTACCTGCCGCGCAGCACTTCCGAGAGCACCACGTTCTGGTCGACGTTCCTCGGTAGTGTCATCGGATCGCAGTGGTCCATGACCTTCGGCGCTCTCGTCGCGGCCTGCGCCGGCGACGCGTTCCTGGGTAACCAGGTCGGCTTCATGGGAGATCTGGCCGGACCCGCTGCCATCGCCTTCCTGATCTACTTCGTCATCCTGGTCGGCAAGCTGACGGTGAACGTGCTCAACGCCTACGGCGGATTCATGTCGATCCTGACCACCGTCACCGCCTTCAACGGACAGTCTCGAATCTCGAGCACCGCGCGCACCCTCTACATCCTCGGTTTCACTGCGGTCTCGGTCTTGATCGCCATCGCCGCCAGCGCCGACTTCCTGGACAACTTCAAGAACTTCGTCCTGGTGTTGCTGATGGTGTTCACGCCGTGGAGTGCGATCAATCTGATCGACTACTACCTGATCTCCAAGGAACGCATCGACATTCCGGCGCTGTACGACGTCAACGGTCGATACGGAGCATGGAACTTCACCGCATTGGCTTGCTACGCCGCCGGCGTTCTCGCCCAGATCCCGTTCCTCGCCCAGAAGATGTACACCGGCCCCGTCACGGACATGCTCGGCGGCGCCGACATCTCGTGGCTCGTCGGCATCGTGTTCACCGGGCTGATCTATTACCCACTCGCCAAGCGCACGAGCAATCCCCCTTCGTCGATGATCTACCCCGATCACACCGCGATGACCGACTCTCGCGTCTGATCCCCCAACGTCTTTCGAACTTCAGCAAGCTAGGAGAACACAATGGAAATCAGCACCCCCGGCCACGAGCCGCGCCCCGTCCGCGCTCCCCGCGGCCCCGAGCTCACGACGCTCGGTTGGCAGCAGGAGGGTGCCCTGCGCATGCTCATGAACAACCTCGACCCCGATGTTGCCGAGCACCCGGACAGCCTCGTCGTCTACGGCGGAACCGGTCGCGCAGCGCGTAGTTGGGCTGCCTTCGACGCCATGGTCGCCACGCTGAAGACGCTGAAGAACGACGAGACCATGCTGGTGCAGTCCGGCAAGCCGGTCGGTGTCTTCCGCACCAACGAGTGGGCACCGCGAGTGCTGATCGCCAACTCCAACCTGGTCGGTGACTGGGCGAACTGGGAAGAGTTTCGCCGTCTCGAAGACATCGGCCTGACCATGTACGGCCAGATGACCGCAGGCTCCTGGATTTACATCGGCACCCAGGGAATCCTGCAGGGTACGTACGAGACCTTCGGCGCCATCGCGAAGAAGCGCTACAACGGCTCACTCGCCGGAACGATCACCCTCACTGCGGGTCTCGGCGGCATGGGCGGCGCTCAGCCTCTCGCCGTCACTATGAACGACGGCGTCGCGATCTGCGTCGACTGCGACATCACCCGCATCGACCGTCGTATCGCCCACAAGTACCTCGACACCAAGGCAGACAGCATCGAGCACGCGCTCGAACTGGCGACCGCGGCACGCGATGCCAAGAAGCCACTCTCCATCGGCCTCGAAGGCAATGCGGCAGAGATCTTCCCGGCGCTGCTGGAGATGAAGGCCCCCATCGACATCGTGACCGACCAGACCTCGGCGCACGATCCCCTCGCCTACCTGCCGATCGGCATCGACTTCGGCGACATGAAGACCATGTCGGAGAAGGATCCGCAGCAGTTCACCGAAGATTCCCGCAACGCGATGGCCGCACACGTCAAGGCCATGGTCGGATTCATGGACGCCGGCGCCGAGGTATTCGACTACGGCAACTCCATCCGCGACGAGGCCCGCAAGGCCGGCTACGACCGTGCATTCGACTTCCCCGGATTCGTTCCCGCCTACATCCGTCCGCTCTTCGAAGAAGGCCTCGGCCCCTTCCGCTGGGCAGCGCTCTCGGGTGATCCCAAGGACATCGAGGCCACCGACAAGGCCATCCTCGAACTCTTCCCCGAGAACGAGCACCTGCGCCGCTGGATCACCATGGCCGGCGAAAAGGTTGCCTTCGAAGGCCTTCCGGCTCGTATCTGCTGGCTCGGATACGGTGAGCGCCACCTCGCCGGCCTCAAGTTCAACGAGATGGTGGCCTCGGGCGAGCTCTCCGCACCGATCGCCATCGGCCGCGATCACCTCGACTCCGGATCGGTCGCCTCGCCGTACCGCGAAACCGAATCGATGATCGACGGGTCCGACGCGATCGCCGACTGGCCGCTGCTCAACGCCCTGGTCAACACCGCGTCCGGCGCTTCGTGGGTTTCACTCCACCAAGGCGGCGGCGTCGGGATGGGACGCTCCATCCACGCGGGACAGGTGTGCATCGCCGACGGCACCGAACTCGCAGCCAAGAAGCTCGAAGCAGTTCTCACCAACGATCCCGGGATGGGTGTCATCCGGCATGCGGATGCAGGATACGACCACGCCATCGACACGGCAGCCACCCGCGGCGTCCGAATCCCGATGACCGAGAACTGAAACAGCTTCACCACCTCACCCTGAGTTAGGAATTACATTGACCACGAATGGTTCTCGAACCACCGTTCTGACCAACATCGGAACCCTCGTCACCAATGACCCGACTCTGGGTGAGGGCAAGCTCGGCGTACGGCACGACGCGGCAATCGTTTTCGACGACGGCGTTGTGGCTTGGGTCGGCGATTCCGCCAACGCCCCGGCTGCCGATATCGGTCAGGATATCGGCGGTCGGGCCCTGCTCCCCGGATTCGTGGAGAGTCACTCGCACCTGGTGTTCGGTGGCGAGCGGGCCGAGGAATTCGCAGCTCGCATGGCGGGCGAGAAGTATGCCGCCGGCGGCATTCGCAACACCATCGAAGCGACGCGCTCGGCCACCGACGAACAATTGCAGGCCAATGTCCGACGCCTACTCGACGAATCCCTGCGCTCGGGCAGCACAACCGTCGAATGCAAGACCGGATACGGGCAGAACACCGAGAGCGAACTACGCAGCGCACTGATCGCCGGACAGTTCACCGACGAGGTCACACTGCTGGCCGCCCACGTTCCACCACCCGAATATGCCGGCCGCGCCGATGACTACGTCGCCATGGCGTGCGACGAGATGATCCCTGCCTGTGCGCCACACGCGAAGTGGATCGACGTCTTCTGCGAACGAGGGGCGTTCAACCGCGAACAGGCACATGCAGTCCTCAGCGCAGGCGTCGCCGCTGGACTGATCCCCCGCGTCCACGGCAATCAACTCGGCGAAGGGCCAGGAGTTCAGCTCGCCGTCGAGATGGGAGCCGCGTCCGTCGATCACGTCACCTACGTCACCGCCGAGGACATCGACGCCCTGGCTCAGAGTTCCACCGTCGCAACACTGTTGCCAGGTGCCGACTTCTCCACCCGCAACAAGTACCCCGACGCCCGCACACTGCTGGACGCCGGCGTCACCGTAGCTCTCGGCGCCGACTGCAATCCCGGCACCTGCTACACCACCAGCCTCCCGTTCTGCATAGCAATTGCGGTGCGAGACATGCACATGACACCCGCCGAGGCAGTCTGGGCAGCCACTGCAGGAGGCGCCCGGGCGCTGCAGCGCACCGACGTCGGAACCCTTTCTCTCGGAACACGTGCCGACGCCATCGCGCTCGATGCACCGTCGTACCTCCACCTCGCCTACCGCCCGGGCGTCCCTCTGGTGCGCGAGGTCTGGAAAAACGGCGCACTCGCCACAAGCTACTGAAATACACTCACCGGGAGGCCGTCGTGGCACATCAGATCGCAGTCGACATCGAACCCAAGCCGTGGACCGGGCGCTCCGACGGCACCACTGCCGAGCATCTGCGGTGGCATCATGCCGTGCAACCGTATTCAGCCGAAACAGCTCCCGGCGACTGTGTTCTGATCGGATTCTCCAGCGACGAAGGAGTCCGCCGCAACAAGGGCCGCCGCGGTGCCGCGGATGGCCCCGACGCTTTGCGAGCCGGGTTGGCTTCCATGGCGCTGGCCGAACCACTGCAGATTCAGGACGCCGGAACCGTTGCCGTGTCGGGTGAAGAACTCGAGGCCGGTCAAGCCGCACTCGGGAACGCCGTCAGCGCTGCGCTTGATTCGGGACACTTCCCCGTGGTTCTCGGGGGAGGACACGAAATCGCCTACGGCACGTATCTCGGCGTCGCGGGCTCCGAGTTGCGAACCGCTGGAGCCAAACTCGGAATCCTCAACTTGGATGCGCACTTCGACCTGCGGGGCGATCCGATACCCAGCTCCGGCACACCCTTTCGTCAGATCGCCGAGGACGAAGCCGCGGCAGGCACCTCGCATCAGTACAGCGTGATCGGAATCAGCCAACCGAGCAACACCACGGCACTGTTCGACACGGCTCACCGCCTCGGTGTTCGCTATCTGCTCGACGAAGAATGCGGAGCGATCGGCCGAGGCGTCGTGGATCAGTTCCTCGCAGACTTCCTCGACGACGTCGATCTGGTCTACCTGACCATCGACCTCGATGTCCTGCCTGCAGCTGTGGCGCCGGGCGTCAGCGCACCTGCGGCCTACGGTGTCAGCCTGGAAACCATCCAATACGTATGTGATCGAGTCACGTCCAGCGGAAAGCTCGCGGTTCTCGATGTCGCCGAACTGAACCCGAGCCTCGACGTCGACAATCGCACTGCCCGAACGGCTGCTCGTCTGATCCACCGGATAGTCACGAAGCACGTGCCGGTTCAGCGCTAGCCTCGGCGCGCCTCGAGCGCATCGAGGATGAGATCGAGACCGTAGGCGAACTCATTCGTGTGGTCGTAATCAGGACTCAGACCGTGATCGACGATCATCTCGTGAAGGAAGGGCAACTCTTCAGCCGGAAGGCGCTCGAGGATGTCACTCGCAACTTCTTCGACGTCGCCGGGTGCGCTCATCGGTAGATTCGCCTCCTGGAGAACATATCCGCCGATATAGCTGTCGATCAGCGAGGCTCCGTGCGCGGCCATCGGGAGTGTGAACCCGGCCTTCCGGAGGACTCCGAGCACAGCGTCGAGATGACGCAGGGTCGCCGAGCCAGGGCTGCGTCGCGAATCCAGCAGACCGAGAGCCCAACGGTGCTGCGACAGGACTGTGCGAGCGGAAAAGGCGCGTCCACGGATTGCATCTCGCCAATCCACACACTCACTGTCGGGCAGGTCGATCGCCTCGAAGACCGCATCGACGAGGCCGTCGAGAATCGCATCTTTGTTGGGCACGTGGTGGTAGAGCGACATCGCCTCGATGCCCAGCTCCTGGGCCACCCGTCGCATCGTGACGGCCTCGACACCACCCGCGTCGGCAACGCGGATCGCACCCTCGATTACGCGAGTCCTGTTCAGCGACTGTCGCGGTTGCCGTGACACACAGACTCCCCTCGGCGGAACGAATACGTTGACAACCTTACATGCGTAAGTCACCCTTACAGGTGTAAGCCAGCCTTACGTTCGTAAGGCGCTCGCGAAGGGAGATCGCAATGCCGATGCCGAGATGGTGGGGACATGTCAACAAGCGAGTGTTCAACCCGCGTGCAATTTCGAGCGGTAAATGGCCGGTACTGACTCACGTCGGACGCACATCCGGCACGACCTACCGGACGCCCCTCGACGCCTATCCGGTCGAGGGTGGCTACGTCTTCATTCTGGTGTACGGATCAGGCTCGGACTGGGTGCAGAACGTCTTGAGAGCGGGAAGCGCTCGACTGTCCGTCGACGAGACGGAGGTGAGCCTCGGCACCCCGCGCCTCGTCGCGAAAGGCGAAGCATTTCAAGCACTTTCCTCAGACGTGTCCGAGCCTCCGAGGCTGCTCCGCATCACCGAGTACCTTCGGATGGATCTGATTACGGCCTGAGGGTGCCCGTCACGCGAGGACCTCACGCACGGCGGACCTGACTTCGTCCATGCTGCAACCGGATTCGATCAGTTCAGTACCCGTATGCACCAGCGAGTTGATCAACTTGGCGGTGAGCTTCGGGTCCGACACGCCACGGAGACGGAGGGCCTCGACCAGAGGAAGCACAAGACTGTCGTGCATTTCCATGATCCGCGAATCTCGAAACGTTTGCGGGGTCAGCGTCGCCAGCGCTCCGACTATCGCATGCTCCCCGTCGGCAACCAGTTGGAGGTTTGCCTCGACGTACGCCCATACCGGATCGTCTGCGCCTGCCATCGCCTCGACGATCTTGTCGTTCCAGCGCGGGAACATGTCTTCGACGACGGCACTGAGGAGATCTTCCCGGGACCGGAAGTAGTGGTAGGCACTCGACCTGGCGAGCCCTGCCTTCGCTGCCACCTCACCGAGCCCCGGTGGCCGATCCGGGGCCTCGGACAGAAGAGCGTGTGCAGCGTCGAGGAGGGCACGGCGCTGAGCAGCACGATGCTCGACCACAGTGGGCGCATCGATCCTCGGCACCGAATCTCCTCCAGTCCCCTCGCGGGCTTACTCGCTCTGACGCAACCGACCGTCAACCATTTCGAGGATGCGGTCGCAGTGCCCGAGCACGTCGTGATCGTGGGTCACCATGATCGTAGCGACGCCTGCCTCGTGAGTTTCGCGCGAGAGCAGTTCGACCACCTCATGGCTGCGTTTGCGGTCGAGAGCAGCCGTCGGCTCGTCGACGAGCAGTAGCGAGGGATTGCTCATCAATGCCCGAGCGATACCGACGCGCTGGCGTTCACCGCCGGAGAGTTGACCGGGTCGACGATCTGCACGGTGACTCATACCGACCGAGTCGAGCAACTCCTCGGGATCGCGACCCGGCCGCCCCGTGAGCTTGGGAATCAGCCGAAGCTGATCGCGCGCCGTCAGCGCTGGAATCAGGTTGCCGGACTGAAAGACGAAGCCGACCTTGTCTCGTCGAAGTTTGGCGAGAGCACGGGCCGGCATCGCCGACACGTCCACGCCGTCGATGACAATCGTTCCACTCGACGGCCGACCGAGTCCGCCGGCCACAGCGAGCAAGCTCGACTTTCCAGCGCCTGACGGTCCGACGATCGCGACAAGTTCGCCGCACGAGACCTCCAGGTTCACGTTGTCGAGGGCGAGCACGGTGGAGTCACCGTCACCGAATCGAAGACTGACAGCGGTCAATACCAATCCGGTTGTGGTCTTTTCGACTGTGGTCATCGGTTTTCTCCCAATGCGGTGAGCGGGTTGACACGGGTAACACGGACGATGGCAACGGCTGCGCCGACCAGCCCGAGTACCGCCAAGAGCACTGCGCCGTTGACGACTGGGCCGGACTCGAGGGCGAACGGCATCCCCCCGCCTTCGAGCCCCGAACCGAGCCCCAAGCCCAGCAACACACCGAGGCCGATGGAACCAAGCAGCACTACCAGTGCCTGCGCCATGCCGTCACGAAGCAGGAAGCCGGTAGAGGCTCCCATCGCGCGCAGCACTGCGAGTTCACGACCGCGCTGAACCGTCCAGATACTGAAGAATGCACCGACCACCAGGGCCGAAATCGCGTACAGAAACGCCTTGATCATCGACATAGTCATCATTTCCGCGGAGAACCCTGGTGAGGAGTCGAAAGATTCCTCGAGCGTCTTTGCGGACGTTCCCGCCGCCGCATCACCCGACACGAGATCCGGTAACGCGCCACCAATGCCCCGAATCGCAACAACACTTGCTTCGGAATAGGCACTGGCATTGGCGGTTTCGCCGATCTTGGCACCGGCGTGAACCTCCTGCCAAGTACGCAGGGGCAGGTAGGCGACGTCGACGTGACCGAAAGTGCGCTTGTCTTCGGTGAATCCGACAACTGTCAGCTCCGTACCGAGTCGATCGAGTATCACGGTGTCACCGATCGCAACACCGTCGTCACGGAAGGTAGAGCTGACGATGATTTCCGTGTCGGCTTGCAGCCCCCTCCCGTCGGCGGAGACGGGCTCGAGGAAGGAGCCAGGTTCGATGCCGAAGAGCGTGAGATCGACAGGCGTGCCACTGCGAGTTTTTGCATTGACGATCATGTTGCCGAAGAGCTCGGCGTCTTGGACATCGGGTTGCATACGCCATGCCTGCGCCTGCTCCTCGGTGACGACCGAGCGCGAAAACGCTGAGTCGGCTTTGGTGTCCGGTGCGAAGGCAAACGCCTGAATCGGCGTCCGCTGCAAAGCGGAGACACCGTCATTTACCAGTCCGGACGAGAGGCCGGACAGAATCACCATCAGGATCGAGATGAGGGCAACCACGGCACCCATCAAGAGGAATCGATTTCGCGCAAACCACAGTTCACGCAGGGCGAGGAACATTCGGGAAGCTCCAAAGTCGTCGATACGAGTCACGCCGACTTTTATCGACGCCTTGTCGAAATCATATCGACAAGGCGTCGAAAAACCATGTGAGGTGCGTTACTACTTCCCGTAGTAGACACTCGAGGCGCTGAGCGTCGTATCAGCCCCCGACGCCCACCGGTCGATCCCCGACAATCGAGATTCGATCCATCACACGACGAGCCGGGAAGTAGTCACTGGCCGCGTAGTGCTGGCAGGTCCGATTATCCCAGAAGGCAACAGTATTCGGCTCCCACTTCAAACGGACCTGAAATTCCGGACGATTGACGTGGCGATACAGCATCGTGAGAAGTTCGTTCGATTCTTCTTCTGACACACCCAAGATCCGTTGCGTGAAGGTCATGTTGACGAACAACACCCGCCTGCCACTTTCCGGAATGATCCGAACCACCGGATGCTGCACAGCGGGGAACTTCGGACGCAACATCTCGACCGCATCCACCGGCATCGACCTGCCGAACGAGTTGATCCAATCGTGTTCTGCAACAAGCGGGTCGATACGCTTCTTGATGTCTTCAGGAAGCAGATCGTAGCCAGCTGCAGTATCGGCCCACAAAGTGTCACCACCCACCTCCGGCACCTCGACCGCACGAAGAACTGCTGCGAACGAAGGAAACTCGTGCCACGTAACGTCGTTGTGCCAGTTGTTCTCGACTCCGCCGACCATCGCATCCTTCGCCAGTGTCGTGACATCGACGTCCGTCTGCCCGGGCTGCGTGTACTTGAAGAACGGATGCTGTTCGAGATCGCCCCAACGCTCGGCAAAAGCTCGATGTTCCGCTCGGTCGAGGTCCTGATCGCGGAAGAAGAGGACTTTCCATTCGAGGAGAGCTCGGCGGAGTTCCGCAATCACGGCATCAGACAGACCCCCACCGAGTCGAATACCGGAGATTTCCGCTCCGATCGTCGGCGCGACCGCCTTGACCGCAAAGTGTTCGTACGGTGCCGGAACTACCGACTCGGGATTCCGGTGAGCAACGAGTGGACCGTACGCAGCAAGCGGGTCGGTGGGGATCGGAAAGATTGTTGCCGCAGGAAAAAGGGTAGCCATCAGGGCACTTCCTCGAAATCGACGATGTCGTAAAGGACAAAAGTCAGATTAAGTTCACCGCCTTAAAGTGTCAACGGTCACGTTCTCCGGCGCGAATCTTGACCCTGACGCCGCGTCAAGGTTGGAGAATGGTTTTCACAGACGGAATCCGATTCGATCACGGGAGGGCAGGGCGATGATGACCATCGGCGAGCTGGCCAAATTGGCCGGCACCACCGTCAGATCCGTGCGCTACTACCACTCGAACGGCCTTCTCGAAGAACCACAACGCCAACCCAACGGCTACCGCATGTACCGGGCGGTGGACCTGGCACGACTGAGTCGCATCCGCCGCCTGCGCGATCTGGGGATTCCTGTTGCCAAGATCGCCGAACTACTCGACGGCGACGCTCACGACACTCGGTCCGCACTCGATGCCCTCGACAAGGAATTGGCGACGAAGGCCGAACAGATCGCTGTTCAGCGTGCGCACATCGAGTCGCTACGCCGCAATGCCGATCCTGAACTACCCGACGCGTTTTCGGAAGTGCTCGCACAGTACGTCGTTGCCGGTGCGCCGACAGCGTGGATCGACAACGAGCGTGAACTTCTGATCCTCGCACTCACGGTCTCCGGGGGCGATCCCGAGGTCTGCGATTCACTCCTGTCCGCCCATCGCCGGGTATTGGCCGAGCCGAACCGCGAGCAGGCCATCGAATTGATAACTCGTATGTATGCCCTCGCCGACGCACCGGCTGACGCGGACACGATTGCGGCCCTTGCCATTCAGTTCTGCGACTTCACCGAGCGCGTGCTACCCGAACAGGCTGCACCGGAGGACGCTTCCCCCACCCGGCTGGTAGCGGTACTGCGCGAACACCAAGCGGATCGACGAACCGTCACCCAGGAAAGATTCGCGAAGGCTGTGGCCGCGGAGTTCGCCGCCCGTCAATCCCGCCTCTGAAAAACCCTGATTAGCCCCCACATTCGAAGTGGGGTGACCAACACTGCCCGAAAATGGGCTCAACGCAAGGACACGACAATGACTGGATTCACCATGCCCAGATCACGCATGCCTCGATCACGAAGGTGGCTGGCTACCACAATCGCCGCTGCCGCACTCGCCGTACCTGCATTGGCGGCGTGCTCGGATCCTGCTACTCCGCAGGAAGATCCACAATCGAATCTCAGCGCGTTCTACGAACAGGATCTCGAGTGGGGGCCATGCGCCACAGACACCGGAACGTCGACCGCAAGTGAATGCGCCATGGTCACAGTACCTTTGGACTATTCCGCCCCCGACGGCAAGACGATCGAAGTGGCGATCTCGCGGGTCGCATCCACCGACCCCGCACAGCGACGCGGGATCCTGCTCACCAACCCCGGCGGCCCGGGCGGCCGAGGACTGGGATTGCCCGAGATTCTGAATGCGGGCATGACACCGGAAGTCGCAGCGGCATACGACGTCATCGGCATGGACACCCGAGGACTCGGCAAGAGCACACCGATCGACTGCGGCGTCGAACAGATGACATGGATGCGGTCGCCGGGCACCACGGACGAGGGATGGAACGAGAGTGTTGCGCTCGCACGCAAGGCCGCTGACACATGCTGGGACAAGTACCCGGACTATCTGCCGCACATCAATACTCAAAACATCGCCCGAGACCTCGACGTGATTCGTGGCGCCCTCGACCAGGAGAAGGCGTCGTACTTCGGGTGGTCGTACGGCACATACCTCGGTGCAACCCATGCTCAAATGTTCCCGGACAGGATCGACCGTGTGGTTCTCGACAGTGCACCGGATCCGAAGAAATACGGATACGAGATGTTCCAGGACATGGGCCCGGCCAACGAGAAAGCGATCGACGGATTCTCGCAGTGGGCAGCAGAACACAACTCCACCTATGCACTCGGATCGACGCCCGCCGAAGTTCGCGCCCTCATCGAGAAGCTGATCTCGGACGCGGCCACCACTCCGATACAGATCGGTGACCATGCCGTCGACGATCACGTCCTTCCATTCCTGATGTACGTCAACGGAACCGGCGACACCGAAAAGGAAAGCGAGGCATTCGCACAGGTATTGGTTCAGTTGCGCGATCTCGCCGCAGGCAAGACCGTCGAGAACATCCATCCCCAGCTGACGGGATTGATGCAGGCATGGTTCCAGACCGAACTGGGAACCGGTCCTGACTATGCCGGGACAATCGCCATCGTCTGCGGAGACGTATCGATGCCGAGCGATCCCGAGTGGTACCGCAACAAGTTGGAGGAGCACCGTGATGATCAGCCGATCTTTGCCGGCACACACAACACGATCATGCCGTGCGCGTTCTGGCGCAGTGAGGCCACTACGCGGATCGACATCGACAACAACGTTCCGGCATTGCAGATCCAGGCAACCGGTGACACCCGCACGACGTACGACGAAGGCCTCGGCATGCATGAAGCGATGAAAGGCTCACGGCTCGTGACAGTTCCAGGCCGCACTCATGCGGTGTTCCCGGGCTACGCGAATACTTGCGCGAACGCCGCCGTCAACTCGTACCTGCTCGACGGCTCACTGCCGGCCGAAGACGTGGTGTGCGAGTCGTGACGATTTCCGGCGATCCCATCACCGGAAGACCTGCGTGATCTGATGCGCGATTGCCCCTCGACAATCTCGCATCAGGCAGACAGAATAGTTCGGTGAGTCCCATTCATCGGGCCGATGGCGAGGTTTCCGCAATTGGTCGTTCCACCGAGATACTGAAGACTTTTCGTGACAGCTCAGGCGTTCTCAGCGCAGCAGCGCTTGTTCGACGGACAGGCATGGCCAAAACAACGGTGTATCGAATGGTCGACGATCTCGTCCGAGTCGGGTTGCTCGAACGGCAAGGAACCAATTACCGCTTGGGTCTCCTCCTGTTCGAGATCGGCGAATCTGTTCCACGGCAGCGAAACCTCCGCGAAGCAGCGCGGCGCCACCTTTCGGCCTTGCGTGAAGCAACGGGACACAACGTGGGACTCGCTGTATTGGACGGTTTCGACGTGGTTTACCTTGATGTCTTCCGTGGCGACGACGGACCACGCCTTCCGCAGCAAATTGGTGGTCGGTGGCCTGCACACGCAAGTTGTTCCGGCAAAGCAGTATTGGCGTTCACCAACTCTGGGGATTTCACGATGCCCACTGTCCTCGAAGCACACACCGAGAACACCATCACCGATCCCGAACTCTTCCACCGAGAACTGGATCGTGTTCGCAAGCGTGGTGTCGCCTTCGACCGCCAGGAAGCATTTCCCCGGATCGTCGGCGCCGCAGCACCAATATTCGGCCCGGACGAAGGCGTCCTCGGCGCAATCTCCATTTCCGGTATGGCAGGCCGAATAAATCTGACCCGTATCGACGCGGCGGTGCGGACGACGGCAATCGCCATCTCACGTGATCTCTCGAGTGCCCAGTCCGTCGTCCGCCCTGTCCTACAACGACGCTGATGCCGTCAACCGCGCCCGACGTACGGCATCCGGTTTGCCATGATCGTCAGAGTCGGGACATTCACGTCGAGTGGTAGATCTATCAGTTGCACAACGGTGTTCGCGACATGACGAGGATCGAATGTCGGCTCGGGCCTGGTGGTGCCGTCAGCTTGTCTTGCCGAGTGGCCGATTCCGGCCGTCATGTCAGTTGCCGCATTGCCGATGTCGATTTGACTGCAACAGATGTCGAACTCTCGGCCGTCGAGAGAGATCGACTTCGTCAAACCTGACACACCGTGTTTGGTCGCCGTGTAGGCGGCACTGTCGGGCCGGGGCGTGTGAGCGGAGAGCGACCCGTTGTTGATGATCCGGCCTCCTCTCGGATCCTGTGTTTTCATGATACGAATCGCTTCACGCGCACAAAGGAATACGCCGGTGAGATTGGCTGCGACTGTCGCGTTCCACGCTTCAGGATCGATCTCGTCCACACTCCCCGACGGCCCGAATGTCCCTGCGTTGTTGACAAGCACATCGAGTCTGCCGAAACGCTCAGTCACGGATGTGAACAACCGGTGAACCGATTCGGGCGAGGACACATCAGCGGGAATTACCACTGCGCGCTCGTGACCCCCACCTGTCGCTTCCAAGCTCACGCTGTTTCGACCAGCCAATACAACGTGGTGTCCTGCATCGAGTAGACCTCTGGCCATTGCGCGGCCGAGTCCCGACCCTGCACCGGTCACGACCACGACTCGGCCGACACGCTCAGTGATTGTCACCGTGTACCTCCGTTCCACGCCTGCCCACCAGGAAATCGAAATCGACTCCGCGGTCGGCCTGCATCACATGATCCACGAACAGTCGTTGATACCCACTCGTACTCTTTTGTACGCGTGGCGGCAACGCCTCGAGACGCCTGGCCAGCTCGTCGTCGTCGACGAGTACACGCAAGACCCCACGAGCAACATCCAACTCGATCAAATCACCATCCCTGACCGCGCCGAGAGGCCCACCGGCATCCGCTTCGGGCGCAACGTGCAAAACGACTGTGCCGAAGGCTGTTCCGCTCATTCGCGCATCAGAGATCCTGACCATGTCTCGTACACCCCGCTCGAGCAGCCTTCGAGGGAGTGGCAGATTACCTACTTCTGGCATACCCGGAAACCCCTTCGGTCCAGCGCCGGTGAGGACGATGACGTCGTCGGCCTCGATGTCGAGATCCGGCGAGTCGACGCGCGCCGTGAAGTCGTCCATTCCGTGAAACACGACCGCACGGCCCACGTGGCTGAGCAACTCCGGCGACGCCGCAGATGGCTTGATCACTGCACCGTTCGGCGCGAGATTGCCGGTCAATACCGCTATGCCGGCTTGCTCCAGCAACGGTGCCGCCGTGCTACGAATTACGTCGTCGTCCCAAATTGTTTCGCCGGAGTTGTTCTCACCGAGAGTCTTTCCGGTAACCGTGGCGGCATCCAGATGGAGGATGTCTCCGAGCTCGGCGATCACCGCAGGCAGTCCGCCTGCGTAGAAGAAATCCTCCATCAAATAGGTACCCGAAGGCATGAGGTTGACCAGCAGGGGAACGTCACGACTCTGCTCCCCGAAATCGCTGAGCTCGAGGGGAATTTCCAGCCTCCCGGCGATGGCAAGCAAGTGCACCACAGCGTTGGTGGACCCACCGATAGCCGTGTTCACCTTGATCGCATTCTCGAATGAATTTCGGTCGACGACCGAAGACATCGTCAGGTTCTCGGCCACCATCTCCACGATTCTCACGCCGCTGTCGCGTGCAAGTACACGTCGCCGTGAATCCACTGCCGGGATCGCAGCGTTACCGGGGAGCGTGAGGCCCAAAGTCTCGACAAGCGACGCCATCGTCGACGCGGTGCCCATAGTGTTGCAGTGACCGGGCGATCGAGACATAGCCGATTCCGCTGCTCTGAACTCACATTCACTCATGCATCCGGCTCGCACTGCTTCACTCATCTCGAACACCGAGGTTCCAGATCCGACAGTCTTACCTTGATGGCGGCCGTTCAACATGGGCCCACCGGATACGACAATGGTGGGAAGGTCACAACTGGCTGCGCCCATCACCAGCGCCGGGGTGGTTTTGTCGCAGCCGCAGAGCAGTACGACGCCGTCGATCGGATTGGCTCGAATCGACTCCTCCACATCCATACTGACGAGGTTCCGATAGAGCATCGTGGTGGGGCGGATGATCGTCTCACCCAATGACATCACCGGAAACTCAACTGGAAATCCGCCTGCTTCGATGACTCCCAGTCGCACCTGCTCGGCCAGATCTCTGAAGTGAGCGTTGCACGGCGCGAGCTCGGAATACGTGTTACAGATACCGATAACCGGTCGGCCGTCGAACATCCGATCAGGGATACCCTGGTTCTTCATCCACGAGCGGTGGATGAATGCATTGAGATCATTGCCTCCGAACCAATCCTGCGAGCGAAGTGTTCTACTCGTCGGTGTTTTACTCATCCGAACCCTCCAAACCAAGGATTGCCCTTGCCTCCCCAGGTGTTGCAGGCTGCATTCCGAGTCGCTGGACGATGTCGATGATGTTCTCCACCAAACGAACGTTCTCGGCCGGCTCTCCATTCGCGAGAAACGGATAGTCTTCGATTCCCACACGCACGTGCCCTCCGAGCAGGAGTGCATGAGTCAGACCACGCAGTTGATCTGGCCCGCTGATGCTCACGGAGAAGACCGATTTCTCCGGTAGGTGTTCCACCATCTGCTGCAAGATCTGCGGGGAGTACGGCATCGCATTCTGAAAAGTTCGATCAAGTCCCAGTACAAGATTGACGAGGTGCGGGCCAGGCTGCCCTTCGGTCAACGTACGTATCTCCTGGAGCAGATGTGACGGGCTGAAGGCCTCCCACTCAGGTTTGATTCCTAGTTTGCGCATTGACGCTGCCAGTTCGGCGGCACGACTGGGCGGCGTGTCCATCAGTACCTCACCGACCGGTGAGGTCACATAGGCCGTGATGGCATCGAGCGTGCATGTGTCTGCGCCGCCATGCAGGCCCTGGAGCCTCGCGTCCCAGTCCACGATGCGCGCACCGTCACTGCGAACACTCACCATGTCACCGTTGACTCCGCCGCCGGTCGAGTTGTTGATCACGATGTCGCAGCTTTGGCGGACAAGCGTATTCATCTGCCGATAGATTGCGGCATCACAGGTCGCTTGATCGTCCGGTCGTCGAGCATGAAGTGCTGCCACGCTGGCTCCAGCACTGTGGCAGCGTGCCACATCCGCCGCAATCTGCTCAGGCTGAGTCGGAATGAACGGATTGTCGGCAACAGTGAGGAAGCCACCCGTCGGGGCAACTGTGACGATGACCTTGTCTCGCAGATCGCTCATGCCGGAACGCTCCTGTAGCTGGATGCGGCGAAGAACATGGCAATCGCCGATGCCCCCGGGTCCTCGACGCCCCTGGCGTGTTCTCCCACGTAGGTCGCGCGTCCGCGGCGGGCGAGCATCGCGCGAGTCGATTCGGCGCCGAGCCTCGCAGCCGTGGCCGCAGAGTTCAAGGCAGCGGACAAGGTTGCCCCGCTGACTGCCGCCTCGGTCAATGCGCTGGTTGCGGGGACCATGGCGTCGACCATGGTCTTGTGACCCACCTGGGCATTGCCGAGACGCTGCACCGCAGCTGTCGCCGTACCCAGGGCAGAAGCCAATTCTGTTGCGGTCACTTCAACTCCAGAGACTGCTCCGATCCGGCCGAACCACAGACCGAGAAGTGGTCCGCTTGTCCCACCGATGTCGAGAAACGCATCCGACGTACGGGCGAACACTTCACCAGGACTGGTCGGCGGGTCGGAACGAAGTCGTTGCACCGCACTTCGCAGGCCCGTCCGCAGATTCATTCCGAAATCGCCGTCTCCGACAAGCCGGTCCAAATCTGTGAGGGAATCGAATTGATCTTCGGCGGCATCGGCAAATCGATCGATCCACGCCCGAGTGTCCCCGACGCTCAACATTGTCATCATGAAACTCTTTTCAGTAGTGCATATTCGAGTTACCAAGCGAGTGCGGGAGTGCGTACCGTTGCATCCCAGAGATCCAGAAACTCCTCGGTCGAACGGAGAAGGGTGATAGAGAGCCCGTGCATATCCAATGCAGTGACGAAAGAACCTGCAATCACACGATCCAAACCGATACCGGCATCCTCGAGGAAAGACTTTAATTCTGCAGTGGCAATAGATAATTCGAGTCCATGGGTTGCCCCTAGCCCATTCACTATCGCTATCACACCGTCCCCGCGCTCAACCCCGACAGCATCGAGGATCGGCTCCGACAACTGCGCCACGAGTTCGGCGGCAGGAACCGTCGGACGCGTCTCACGTCCACGCTCGCCATGGATTCCGATGCCGAACTCCATCTCCCCCGGCGCCAGTTCGAAGGACGGACGATCCTGTCCAGGAGCCGTGCACGAGCGGAAAGCTGCACCCAACGTCGCCGACGCCGCCACCACCCGGCGCCCCAGGTCAGCGATCTCGGAAAGCGCCCAGTGCCGTTCCGCGGCCGCCCCACAAATCTTCTCCACGGCAATTACCGCAGCGGTACCACGACGTCCAGGTCCACCCTCGTCTGCAGTCGTCGTCGCGAGGTCGTCGTCGACCATCACGATCTCCACTTGCCGCTCAGTTCCGAGTAACTCGGCCGCGATCGAGAAATTCAGTTTGTCTCCGGTGTAGTTCTTCACGATGAGAAGTGCACCCCGTCCGGTCTCGACAGCATTGACCGCAGCGCGGATCTGAAAGGCTGTGGGACTGGCGAAGACCGACCCAGGAACTGCGGCGTCCAACATGCCGGATCCGACGAACTCCGCGTGTAACGGCTCATGCCCGGCCCCGCCACCTGAGACCAACACAACTTTGTCTCGGGCGACACCCGCGCGAGTCACAAACAACGGATCTCGGTGGTAGGAGAGCATTTCCGGGTGCAGGATCTGAAGTCCTTCGAGCGCTTCGCGGACTACATCCTCGGGCCGGTTGACCACATGGCCGATCATGACGAACTCTCGGACGCCGACATTGGGCCGACAGGGAAGCGAACCGCAAACGCACTCACACACGTGCGAACCTTGTCACCGACCCGTATCCCAGCCTCCGCTGCAGGCTCGTTGACATACGAAACAGTTCCGTTGTGCCACATATCCATTCCATTGCTGATCTCGGCAGAGTCGTGACTGACCGCTACGCCGGCAAGTCCCGAATCTCCCATGCGGACGATTCCGATGATCCCCGCGTTGTCCTTGCCGATTCCGGCATCGTTCAGCACCGCCAACGCACAGCCCGTCGCAATCGCCATCCGCCCTGACTCTTGACCGCCGTTGGATGCCGCAACGACGATGCGGTCGCGGTCCGTCCGTTCGATCTGCGACATACTGTCCATGACGACAATCTGTCTACCGTTCTCCACACCGACAATGTTCCGAAACATCAGTCGACGCTCCTCTCTATCAGTGCCAGCACTTCTTCGGAAACGCGGCTGCCCACACGCACACCCGCTGCGACTGCAGTCGGATTGGCATACGTCACGATGCCGCACTCCCACACGTCGTTGCCATCTCCAATACGCGAACTCTCGTGTCCGACTGCAATGCCGACGATCTTCTGGGCGTCGATCGCAGCCAAACCTGCGATTCCGGCCTTGTTCTTCCCTATGCCGGCGTCATTGCACACCACAACACGAACCCCGAACCCGACGGCGTACTCTCCAGCACTCGTCCCTCCGTGTGATCCGGTCACGATCACATCACCGGCCTGAGCCGAGGAAGCAAACGCAATCGAATCCATGATCCACACTCTCGTTCCGTTAGAGGAATGAACCAAAGTAGGTTCGGCACCTTCGGTTTCAACTACTCGCATGGACATCCACCCCTAGAATTCGACGTGCCTGATCAGGAGTTGCGGGTTCACGCCCGTACCGCCGAGCGATCGAAACAACTTCGGCGACCAGATCAGGTGTGGAGGGGTATCCCAGTTCTTCGTAGTGGTAGTCACCGGCACCGATTGCTACATGGCCCCCGCGCTTGATCGACTCCTCCGCTGCTGCAAGAACATTGCCTCGGTAGGCCGAGACGATCCACTCCACTGGAAGATCAGCCGGCAGGAGGTCCAGTTGCGCACGTAGCCCTGCTGCTGTCGCCGGATGTGCAGCCGGAAACTCGTCACCACCGAGAATGAAAGCGATCACCAATGGTGACGACGGATTCCGCACCCTTGCGTGGGCGAAGATCGCGCGCGTCCAACTCACGTTGAATGACGTCTGATACGGCACCAGACCCAATTCACTAGCGCGCGAGAGTAATTCGATCTGTGTTCGAGTGTCGTTGACGAAGACCCTGGAATCGGTTGCGAACAAGCCTGTCGTCGCATCGATCAAGTCCATCGCCGCACAGCCCATGTCGACGACCAAGAAGTCCGAACGTCGTTTCGGATCACTTTGGTTCGGGGCAAGATTCGACAGCCGCTCGTCTATCGTGTAGCCGGGAACATTGGCCATCGACGGCGCAAGCAGCAGATTCGATACCGCCCGAACCCGCTCGACGATCTCTCCGTAGGTCGCCGCCGAGTGATCCACGCCGCCGTCCACGGCTCGACCGTGAAAATGCATCAACGACGCCCCCGCATCCTCACAAGCGAGGGCAGTGTCGGCTATTTCGCTGGGCGTCCACGGAATGTGGGGATTGGGTGCGCGCATGGTGTTCTCGTTGACGTGCACTCCGATGATTACCGGTTTCTCCGTTGTACTGGACGTTGCCTCAAGAGTCATGTCGCTCCTTCGGAAGATTCCAACCGGCTGTCATCGACTGACCTCCGTCGACTGTCCACGTCTGACCCGTCACGAAACCGGCGCCGGGACCAGCGACAAAGGTCACGACTTCGGCAATCTCAGCCGGCTCCGCGTAACGGCTCAACGGGATCGATTGCAAGATGGCGCTCTGCATTTCAGGGCTCTGGGCCCGACTTGCAAGCGGTGTCCGCGTCGAACCCGGTGCAACACAATTGACTCGGATCCCCTCGCCGGCGAGCTCGATCGCGAGTTGTGTGGTCAACGCGACCACGCCACCTTTCGATGCGGAATACGCAGCACGGTCTACGCTGCCGCGTAGGCCGGAAACCGAGGCAATTGTCACCACGGATCCGCCGCCATCTGCGGCGAGCAGATCCACGAACTCCCTGACCACCGCAAACGTGGAAACGAGGTTCAGCTCGAGGGTTCGCCTGAATCGATCGGGTGTGGTGTGCCGGATCGGCGCGTTGTCCGCGGTTCCCGCCGAGGTCACAACCGTGTCGACACGACCGAACAGCTCTTCGGCGACGTCGCGAAGCCGTCGGATGTCTCCCTCATCGGTGACATCCACTCGAACGCCGACCGTCCGTGTATCTGGTTCTGGCGCAGTGTCTCCGGATGTATGCGACAGGTCGGCAGAGATGACATGCCAACCCAAGTCGGCGAATCGTTTGCACGTTGCCAGGCCGATCCCGGATGCGCCACCAGTGACGATCGCTACCTTCCTACTCACGACTACAGCACCTTCCTCATATCGCGAATGGGATTCGACCCGTCCCACTCCTTCGATGCAGCCTCGACTGCGCGAAACAGATCGCCCTTCCTTCCGCTGACCTCCGAGACTTCGATGACTGTTCCCGGATACGGGCCGTCCTCGTAGTACACGAATCGCTCGTCCGGTGCGCCACTACCGGATCTACCACTCTGCAATTCGACGAGCCCTCGGTTCTTGGATTCCTCCACATATCGATCGAAATCCGTTGTCCAGTAGGCAACATGTTGAAGTCCTTCGAGCCCTCGATCGGCGAACTCGCGAAATGCCGACGGCTCATCGTTGTGTTGTTGAATCAGCTCGATCTGCGCGCTTCCGCTGTGCGCGAGCGCCACACTGAATCGAGGCGCACTCGACTTGCCACGGAAGACGAAGTCGTTCAACGGTTGGTCCTCCACGAAGAAGAAGGGGCCAACGCCGACAACGTCGATCCAATGCTTCAGCGCGCTGTCGATGTCGTTGACCACAAAACCCAATTGGCGCAAAGGCCCGAAGTATCTACTCACGAAGTCCTCGTTTGTTCGTTGCCGACGAAACCACGGTCGACGACTGTGATCCTGATAAGTGATGATGTCCTGCGCATGCTCGCCTGAAGAATGAAGAATTCCCGTTGATCGGGAATCTTCCGGGGCCGAGACTCGGCTCAAGCCTGTTCAGGTGCAACCAAGGTTCCGGCGTCGCGCTCCGCCCGGTAATCCAGTGTCAGTTGGTCGTTGGCCTTGTCGGCCTTTCTGGTGATCACCTTGAGCAGCAGCACGATCAATGCTGCCGTCGCCAGCACCGCGGAGTACACCCCGATTGCCGGTGTGAAACTGTTGGTCGCGTCCTTGATCCAGCCGGTGACCTGTGGACCGAAATAGCCTCCGAGGTTACCCATTCCGTTGATGACACCGAAACCTGCCGCCAAGGCAGCGCCGGTAAGGAAGCTCGAAGGCATGGTGATGAAGATGCTCATCGAACTGTAGAGACCGATCCCGGCGATGCAGAATCCGAAGATAGCGACAACCGGTGTGGTGAAGAACAGCGCAGCAATAGCAAATCCGAGTGCTGCGACCGATGCGGCGATGGCGAAGTGCACGGGGCGCTCTCCGGCGCGGTCCGAATGGCGCGTCCACCAGATCATCGGTCCGATCGCAATCAGTGCAGGTAGTGCGGCAACCCATCCGATCTGATTGGTGCTCATCCCGAATTGCGCGTAAATCTGCGGCATCCAAATCTGGAAACCGTTGAGGCTGAAGGTGAAACAAATGAACACGGAGATCAACACCAGTACTCGTGGGTGCACGAGTCCCTGGAGGAAGCTGTGCTTACCGACGACCGCTTCGCGCTCTTGCGCCTCGGACTCGAGCGTATCGGTGAGCCAACCGCGTTCTTCCTCGGAGAGGAACTCCGCCTCCGAAGGCTTGTCCCGCAGAACCTTGTAGATCACAAACGCCATGACCACAGCGGGGACGCCGGTGAGAATGAAAACCCATCGCCATCCGGAGAGCCCGAGAAAGCCGTCGATAGCCATCAGGTGTGTGGTGATCGGAGTACCCAGGCCGGAGATACAGATGAAGGTCACGATCCACGCCATTGCTTTGCCTCGATCCCGATTCGGGAACCACTTCGAGACGAAGAACAGCATGCCGGGCGAAAAGCCGGCTTCGGCAATACCCAACAGGAATCGTGCTGCCACCAATCCGCTGGCACCCTGAACGAACGCGGTTCCGATGGTGACCACGCCCCACGTGATCATGATTCGTGTGATCCAGCGCCGCGCACCGACCTTTGTGAGGATGTAGTTGCTCGGGGGTTCGCAGATCGTGTAACTCCAGAAATAGATTCCGGCCGCAAACCCGAACATCGAGGCCGATATTCCGAGTTCTTTGTTCATCGTCAATGCTGCAACGCCGATGTTCAATCGGTCGAGATACAGGACGATGTATGCCAATCCGATGACCGGCATGAAGCGGAGCATGACCTTCCGGACGGTCCTGGCCGGAAGGGGAAGTTGCTCGGTGACTGTTCTTTCGTGACGCATGATTCACCTCGTACTCATTCGAACACATCATTGTGATGGCTGACACAGAGACGATGCGGGTCGCGATTCGAACTTCACAGACACGATTCCCGATGATCGGTACTCGATTCGTGAGCAATCGACCAGCCGGGGTGACAAGAAAGCGGAGTGCCTGTCGGTTTCGACAGGCACTCCGTGCGGTGAAATAACATAGGCGTCCCGAGGGTATTCAGCCAGTCAGCTCGCTCTTGATCTCGTTCTTGAGAACTTTGCCGACCTTGGAGCGAGGTAGATCGTCCCAGACGATGACTTGCTTCGGAGTCTTCACACTTCCGATGCGAGCCTTCACGAAAGCCATCACCTCGGCGCCGTCGATGTCGGCGCCGAGGTGCGGTTGCACCACTGCCACAACGCGTTCGCCCCACTTGTCGTCCGGCAACCCGATCACTCCGCAGTCCTGAATCGCCGGATACGCCATGAGTGCCTGCTCCACCTCGACCGAATAGACGTTGAAACCGCCGGTGATGATCATGTCCTTCGCACGGTCGACGATGAACAGGAAATTGTCCTCGTCCAGGTACCCGATATCGCCGGTGTGATGCCAGCCGTGGGCTGACGCTTCCGCGGTTGCGTCGGGGTTCTTGTAATAACCCGCCATCACCAACGAACTGCGAATCACCACCTCACCACGCTCGCCACGTCCGAGCAGCGCGCCTTTGTCATCCATGATTCCCACGGTCACCAGCGGCGACGGTCGACCGGCCGAGGAAAGTCGTGACGTTGCGACAGTGCCGTCCGAGCCGAAGTGCTCCTTCGGTGACATCGTCGAAATCATCATGGGGGCTTCACTCTGCCCGAACAGCTGAGCCATGACCGGGCCGATCTTGTCGATCGCCTCCGCGAGTCTGGTCGGGGAGATCGGCGCCGCTCCGTACCAGAAGCATTGCAGCGAGCTGAGATCCGTGGCCGACAGGGCCTCGTGCTCGAGCAGCATGTAGATGAGCGTCGGCGGCAGGAAGGTGTGAGTCACCTTGCGCTTCTGAACGTTCGCGAGGAAGTACCCGAGATCGGGCTTCGGCATGATCACTACTTCGCCGCCGAGGGCCATGATCGGGAAGCACAGAACACCGGCGGCGTGAGTCAGCGGTGCCAGCGCCAGATACACCGGGCGCCCCTCGAACGGATAACTCATCAAAGTGATTGCGGTCATCGTCTCGATGTTGTGCCCGGTCAACATCACTCCCTTTGGCCGTCCAGTTGTACCACCGGTGCCGACCAGCATGGTGACGTCGTCGGGCGCCGCGGCGTCGAGTTCTTCTTCCCCGAGCCAGCTTTCGAGGGACTGTGCCGAATCCCACTCGCCGTCGATACAGACGAGCGTCACCAACTGGGGAAGAGCATCCTTGATCTGGTCGACTAGCGGCGCATAGGACTTCTGGAAGAACAGAGCGCGACAATCGAACAGATCCAACAGGTCTCGGTTTTCCGCAGCTTCGTTGCGAGGGTTGATCGGGCACCAGACGCCGCCGGCCCGGCTTATTCCGAATACGCACGAGAACGAGATCGGGTCGTTGCCGGACAGAATCGCGACCTTTTCGCCCGGCGCGATGCCCAAAGCCGCGAGTGAAGCTGCGAAGCGTCGGCTGAACTGTTGCACCTCGCCGTAGGAGAGAGTGCGCTCCCCCATCGTCAAACACGGTGCGGTGGAACCAAGAGAGGCTCCCTTGTCGAGATAGTCGGTCAAACGCATGGGGAGCCTCCAGGGCGGGGCTCCCGGCGCGCTACACGCCGGGAGCCGCGAACATGATGACGAGGGCGACGAGTTAGGCGTTGATGGTTACTTCCGGCTCCAGAGCCAGCCCGAAACTACGTAGCGCGCCGAGCAGTTCGCGATGGCCGAACGCCTGGCAAGCCGAGGCAAGCCCGGTCCGCTTCGGCGCCTGCTGGAGCAGAGAATGCGCTGCATAGGCGTGCAGGAGGCCCGTCTGCTTGTAGTTACAGTTTCCGTGGATCACGACGTGCGAGCGACCCAGCGGGCCCGACGCGTAGACGGAGTCGAGTGAGGTGTTGATGCGCGGATTTTCACGAGGGGGCATACCGGCCTGAACCGATCCGGCGATCTCGGCCAAGGCGGCTTCCTGCTCGTCGGCGGGCAGGGTCTTGATCTGCTCCTCCACGATCTTCTGCGTCGCGACAACGCCTTCCATCACGGTGCGGTCGAACACTCCGCCCGCAGCCTTGACGTTGGAAACTCGCGGATCGTTCTTGAACCACACCGGGTGGCATGTTCCGCCCCACGGCAATGCAAGCGCAGTTTCGTGCTGGCCGGGAACGACGACGTCGAAAGTCTGGCCGGGCGCCCACTGCACGTACTTGTTCTGCTCGAGGTAGTACCAGTTTGCCTTGAGGATGGTGAAGATCGTCTGAGTGGACGCGTAGGTGGGAAATCCCTTCCACAGCACGAGGATGTCGAGCGTATCGAGGCCCGGCGTTTCCAGTGCGATATTGGCCGCGATCTCACCGGTGGTGTACATCTGCGCGATACCGGGCGAGAGGAGCAGGCCCTTCTCCTGGTACTTGTCGCTGAACTTCTCCTGGACGTCGAGTACCCAGTCCTGCTCACCGGTTGTGTCCATGTAGTGGCAACCGGCATTCAACGCAGCCTCGACGACGGTGCCGCCGAGCTTGATGAACGGGCCGACCATATTACTGACAACCTGTGCACCGGTGAACAATTCGGTAAGAGCCTCGACCGTGTGCTCGACCTCGACGACCTCGTGATCGACGGTGTCCAAACCAGGGATCTTGTCGAGGACCTCTTGGATGCGAGCGGCGTCGCGGCCGGCTGCGATGAACGGGATGTTGAACTCGCGCAGGTATTCACACACCAGACGGCCGGTGTACCCGGAGACGCCGTAAACGATGACGGGCTTCTTTTCGGACATGTTCGTGGAACCTTTCGAAGACGTGAGAAGGGTGTACGTACGAATGAAGGGCGAGTTACATGCCCATGCCACCGTCGACCGGTAGGCCGATTCCGGTGATGAATCGCGCGGCGTCGGAGGACAAGAACACAACGGCGTCAGCCATGTCGTTCACTTCACCGAGGCGGCCGAGCGGGGTGAGGCCGATGACGTCTCCGACTGCTGCTTCGGCGCTGGGCCAGAGACCGAGCTTCTCCATGTCCGCCGCGAGTCCGAGACCCATCTCCGTGGCGACAAGACCCGGGTAGATGCAGTTGACGCGGACTCCGTAGCCGAGCTTGCCCGACTCGGCGGCGGCAACTCTGGTGAAGCGATCGACCGCGGACTTGGTCGCGGAGTATCCACTGATCCCGGGAAACGGAATGGTGGCGGCCACTGAAGAGATGTTGATGACGGAACCGCCGGTTCCGGCTACGCCACCCGGACGCATGCTGCGCAGTCCGTGTTTGGTTCCGAGCGCTGTTCCGAGGATGTTGACCTCACACATACGGCGGATGTCGTTCGGATCGAGGTCGACCACCAGCGAGGAAATCTCGATGCCTGCGTTGTTGACGAGGATGTCGAAGCCGCCGAGAGTCTCCGCGGTGGCGGCGACTGCCTCTTCCCAGTTGGCGTCGTCGGTGACGTCCAGCTTTACGAAGCCGGTTTTGACTCCGCCCGAACCAACAGCCTCTGCGGTGGCACGACCCTCGTCTTCGAGAACGTCGCCGATCATCACTGACGCCCCCGCCTTCGCCAACGCCTCAGCCATTCCGGCTCCGAGCCCCTTGGCACCACCTGTGACCAGTGCTTTTCGTCCCTCGAGATCAAACACGCTCATTTTCGACTGCCTCCATGACTGAAACGACTCTCGCGATGCCACCGTTCACAGCGACGCTGCCAAGTGGTGTGAGTCACAGAGTATTCAACTTTGGACGAGTGTCAAGAGAAATCTTGACGACTGTCAAGATTTTGTTACACGCTCGTCAAAGACCAGGGGTTACACTGATTCGGACGCGGTGATCGTGCCGCTGTGGAAACCGCAGGGAACAGGACGTGCCATCGTGACCACGACAGTCGAGAAGCCTAGTGAGGCAGGGAAAAAGGCTGCACCTAGCTCACCGGGCCAGCAGTCCGACTCCGCGAAGCGGTCCGACTCCGCCAAGCGGTCCAACGCAGACAAGGTGTCGCGTCGCCAGGTCGACAAATTCTCCGAGCGACGTGATCAACTCGCCGAGGCCGCACTGCAAACCCTGGCCGAATTGGGCTACGCACGCACGAGCCTGCGCGAAATCGCCCAGAATTCGGAGTTCTCCCACGGCGTCCTGCACTACTACTTCAGCGACAAGGTCGATCTCATCACCCACTGCGTGCGCCACTACAAGGCACGCTGCGTAACCCGCTACGACGGCATCGTCGCCACCGCGAAGACACCGGAGGAACTGAAAACCGGTTTCGGCACACTGCTCGCCGAGACCATGATCGAAGAACCCACGATGCACCGCCTCTGGTACGACCTGCGCGCGCAGTCGATGTTCGAGGAGTCGTTCCGAGCCGACGTCGCCGCGATCGACGAGAGTCTCGAAAACATGATCTGGCGCATTGTTTCTCGCTACGCCGAGCTTCTCGACGTAGAGGCATCGGTCACCTCGGCGGCGATGTACGCAATCTTCGACGGCCTGTTCCAGCAGAGCCTGCTGCGCCATCTGTCCGGCGATCAGACTGCCGCAAACTATCTTTCGGAGAGCGTCCAGCAGATGCTGCCTCTGGTAGTGCCCACTCCCTGATCAGCGAGCAGCGATGCCTTCCGCGACGTACCTGGCTCCGCGATCGAATTCTCCGACCACGTCGTAATCGGCGTCTTGCCGCCAGAAGCGGACCAACGCTCCGTACGTACCACCGATCATCTGTGCGAGAAAGAGCGGCGGGTAGTCCGATCTCACTTCGCCGGCTTCGATACCGGCAGTGACGATCCGCAGAAGTTCCACGTGGAACCGATGATCGTGGGCCGCCCCCGCTCCGGAGGAGGCGAAGTCGCGCTCGAGTTCTGCAGTCACCATGCGCAGATAGCGCGGGTGCATGATCGCTTGCTGCGCAAAGTCCTGAAAAATCCGGGAGATCCGATCAGAAGTCGGCATCGGCGATTCCATGAGCTGATCCACCAGTGCCGCAAGCTGATCGAGATGATCACTGTGCAACGCCTCGAGAACCGAGTCCTTGCCCTGGAAGTAATTGAAGAAGGTGGCTCGCGACACCTCGGCTCGCTCGGCGATGTCGTCGACGGTCGTGCTGGCGAAACCCTGCGCCGAGAACAGAATTCGAGCAGCCGAGAGCAACCTGTCGTTGGTGTCGCGCTTGTTCTGTTCTCGTTTGGAAATCACGTCGACCTGCCCTTCTCCGCCTCAGAACACAGTCTTCGCCACAGTCCGGAATGTGTCCAATGTCCGTCCCGTCAGGTGACGCACCTCCGCCTCCGATAGGTGGACTACAGTCCAATTATGTCGACTGTTTCCACCGAACGCCATGACCGCGTTCTCATCGTCAGGATCGAACGCGAAGAACGCCGTAACGCGATCAACCGTGAGACTGCCGAGGGAATCGAAGCCGCGCTGAATCTTCTCGACGACGACCCTGATCTGTGGGTCGGCATCATCACCGGAACCCCCAACATCTTTTGCGCCGGAACCGATATCCGAGAGCGGGCCGACCTTCGCATGCCTCGCGGCGGTGAGTACGGCGTCATTCGGCGCCGGCGGAACAAGCCCCTGATCGCTGCAGTCGAGGGCTACGCGCTTGGTGGCGGTTTCGAAATCGCACTGGCCTGCGATCTGATCGTCGCCTCTGCCACAGCGCAATTCGGCCTTCCCGAAACCAAACGCGGTCTGGTTGCGACGTCCGGCGCACTCTTTCGGGCTCCTCGCGCGCTTCCGATCAACGTCGCCCGTGAACTCTTGATCACCGGCCGCACACTCGATCCCGAACGGGCAAAGGACCTCGGCGTCGTCAATGCAGTCACTGCCCCTGGTAAGACACTTGACGAGGCACTGGTGATGGCAGCGGAGATCTGCGAGTCCTCCCCCACCTCCGTGAGTCTGAGTCTGAAGGCCATCGAGGCTCTCTACGCCGACGCCGACGCCGACGGATGGAAGGTCACCGACGACGCCAAGGACGCAGTGTTGCGCTCTCCGGACATCGCCGAAGGACTCGACGCTTTCGCCAATCGTCGGACACCCCGGTGGAGCGGACTGCCGCCCGCATGACAGACCACAATCCGAGACAGATTTCCTATACGTCTGGTCGGAAAGGGTATGAACCGGTTACAGTCTCTCCTGTGACGGGAATCGGCGCATACGAGACGGGCACGCTGCTGACGCGGCGGCGCCATGTCGACTTTGCGCATGTCTGTACATCCGGGTGTCCGATCTACTGATCGGACCTACGACGTGAGCGCCGCTCACGTCGATACTCGTATGTACACCCAGATCAGGGGACATTTCTGTCATGACCACCGCCTCCATCTCACACCTGAGTTCCGTCGTAGCAGCCAACGCCGACGCCATCGACAAAGACGCGAGCAAAGCGCACGTCGTCTTCAAGGCTTCCGCCCAGGCGCACGACGCCGTTGCCAGCACTATTTCTCTCGGTAAGTACAGCGTCGAGGTCGACGAGCCGCCGGCCCTCGGCGGCGAGAACACCGCAGCCAATCCTGTCGAGTACTACCTTGCTTCCCTGCTCTCCTGCCAGGTGGTCACCTACCGCGTCTGGGCGGACAAACTCGGTATCGCTCTCGACGACATCTCGGCCAGAGCCGAAGGTGACCTCGACGTTCGTGGATTCTTCGGCTTCGACGACGCCGTCCGTCCGGGATTCTCCGAGGTCCGCGTGGTCGTCACCCTGACCGGCCCCGAAACCCGCGAGCGCTACCTGGAACTGCAGGAAACGGTCGACGCACACTGCCCCGTACTCGATCTCACCCGCAATCCCGTCCCAGTGCATACAGTCGTCGAAACCGCCTGACCCGCACCAACCCACCTTCACCACGGAGTATGAATTCATGAGCGAGAACACCCCCGTCGATACCGATCCGACCGCCGATTGGTCGTTCGAAACCAAGCAGGTCCACGCCGGACAGGGCCCGGACAGCGCCACCAACGCTCGGGCGCTTCCGATCTACCAGACCACCAGCTACGTCTTCGACAACACCGACCATGCGGCGGCGCTCTTCGGCCTCGCCGAGCCGGGCAACATCTACACCCGCATCATGAACCCGACGCAGGACGCCGTCGAGCAGCGCATCGCCGCCCTCGAAGGCGGAGTCGCGGCTCTGCTGGTTGCGTCCGGTCAGGCCGCCGAATCCTTCGCGATCCTCAACCTCGCCGAGGCCGGGGACCACATCGTCTCAAGCCCTCGCCTGTACGGCGGCACGTACAACCTCTTCCACTACACGCTGCCCAAGCTCGGTATCACCGTCGACTTCGTCGAGGACCCGGACAACCTCGATCACTGGCGTGAGGCAATCCGTCCGAACACCAAGGCGTTCTACGGCGAAACCATCTCCAACCCCAAGAACGACGTGTTCGACATCCCCGGCATCAGCGCAGTCGCCCATGAGCACGGCATCCCGCTGATCGTGGACAACACGGTCGCAACTCCGTACCTCATTCAGCCGCTGAAGCACGGCGCCGACATCGTCGTCCACTCCGCCACCAAATACCTTGGCGGACACGGCACCGCGATCGCCGGCGTCATCGTCGACGGTGGCACCTTCGACTGGACCCAGGGACGCCACACCAACTTCACGACCCCCGACCCCAGCTACCACGGCGTCACCTTTGCCGATCTCGGTGCACCCGCCTACGCCCTCAAGGCACGCGTTCAGCTTCTGCGCGACCTCGGCTCGGCCATCGCACCGTTCAACGCCTTCCTCATCTCGCAGGGTATCGAGACACTGAGCCTGCGCATCGAGCGCCACGTGTCCAACGCCCAGAAGGTCGCGGAATTCCTCGAGGGCCGCGCCGAGGTCACGTCGGTCGCGTACGCCGGACTGGAATCCTCGCCCTGGCACGAGCGCGGAAAGCAGCTGGCGCCCAAGGGAACCGGCGCCATCGTCGCGTTCGAGCTCGCCGGTGGAGTCGACGCAGGCAAGAAGTTCGTCAACGCTCTGACGTTGCACAGCCACGTCGCCAACATCGGTGACGTTCGCTCACTCGTCATCCACCCCGCGTCGACGACGCACTCGCAGCTCACCCCCGAGGAGCAGCTCGCTTCGGGCGTCACCCCGGGGCTCGTCCGCCTTGCGGTCGGCATCGAAGGGATCGACGACATTCTCGCCGACCTCGAAACCGGTTTGGCCGCAGCAGCTTCCTGATCTATCGCACGAAAAAGCTCGGCCCCGATATGCATTGGGACCGAGCTTTTTCGTTGCGTAAGAGCTAGCTCTTGGGAGTGAACGCGGCCAGCGGTTCACTCTCGGACCAGTCATGGCCCCAGTAGCTGTCGGCCGTGATTTCCTCAGCGGTGTAGAAGGCTTCGTCGACAAGCATGCCTTCGCAACCGAACTCCAGATCCCATCCACCGGGTGCGCGCACGTAGAACGACACCATCTTGTCGTTCGTGTGGCGGCCCAACGTCGAGGAGATCGAGAAGCCGAGCTTGGCAACACGATCGAGAGCCTGACCGACGGCGTCGAGAGTCTCGGCTTCCATCATCAGGTGCACGAGACCGGGCTCGTCAACCGGCGGCGCCGGGCACAACGCCAGGCTGTGGTGGCGCTGGTTGACACCCATGAAGCGAACGCGGCGAGCCGGCGGCGGCGCATCGATACCGCCGAGACGGATGGAACCGCGCGGGAGGAATCCGAGCACCTCGGTGTAGAAGGTGTATGCCTCGTCGAAACGCGTAACCGGAAGCACCACATGGCCGAGGCCCTGATCGCCGGTGACGAAACGGCCGCCGTGCGGGGTGACCAACGGGCTGTGGTCGAGTACCGGTCCGAAGAAGACCTCGACTCGGTTGCCGTTGGGATCGTCGAATGCGATGACCTGCTCGGCATCGCGGTAGCTGGCGTCGACCTCGGAAAGAACCTCGACCTCGACTCCGGCCTTCTCCACTGCTTCACGAACACGCTGGAGCGCGAACTGATCTCGCACTTCCCAGCCCACTGCGAGAGCCTTGTCCGTCTCACCGGGCAGGACGATCAGTCGCGCACGACGCTCGTCCAGGCGCAAGTAGAGGCCGTCGGCTTCCGGGCCACTACCGACCGCGAGGCCGAGTCCGTCGACCACGAGCTCGCGCCAGCGAGCCACGTCCTGCGTTTGGATCCTGAGATACCCCAGGCCCCGAATTTCAGTCATGCCTAACCGTCCTTGCTTCGAAAGTATTTGTGGGACTAGATCATCGAGCGGTGGATACCCTGCGGTTCGCCGCCGAGCTGCGAGAGCGTCGACGCATGGAAGATGGAGCCAGGCACATGGATCGCGTGCGCCAAACCGGCATGAGCGTCACGCCAGAACCGCTGCATCGGCGTGTTCAACTGCAAAGCCCCACCACCGGAACGAGCAAAGATCTCGTCCACCGCCCGCACCGCACGCCACGCCGCAGCAGTCTGCGTACGGCGACCGATCGCACGAAGCTCGAACGAAACTTCCTGCCCCTTCTCGGTCATGTCCCAGAAACGATCCACCGTCTCCAAGATCGCAGCCCGAGAAGCAGCGATCTCAGCCGCCGCCTCACCGATCGCGAACAGCACGTACGGATCTTCCTTGATCGGAACACCACTGACCGTCACCCGCTCACGCTGCGCCGCCATGTTGCACGCCAACGCACCCTCGGCGATACCGATCAACGACGAGGTGATCCCCAACGGGAAAATGCACGAGAACGGGAACTTGTACAACGTCTCCGTGCGACCCGCTTCCTTCCACGCCGTCCCGTCGTACACCTTTCCGGCGTCGATCGTGCGGTAGGTGGGCAGGAACGCGTCCTTGACGATCAGGTCCTTCGACCCGGTTCCGCGCAGGCCCACGACATTCCAGCTGTCCTGGTCGATGTCGTAATCGGAGCGCGGCAGCAGTACGTGCAGGTGCTTCGGCGGCATCAACGGCTTGCCGGACTCGTCACCGACCATCGCGCCGATCATGATCCAGTCACAGTGATCGGTGCCGGACGAGAACGACCAACGACCGTTGAGGATGTACCCACCCTCGACCGGCCTCGCCACGCCCATCGGCGCATACGGTGACGCCATCCACGTATCGGGATCGGTTCCCCACACCTCTTCCTGAGCCTTGCGGTCGAAGAACGCAAGCTCCCACGGATGCACACCGACGATGCCGCTGACCCAGCCCGTGGCACCGTCCATCGCGCCGATAGCCATTGCCGTCTCGGCGAATTCACGCGGATGCGCCTCGAGGCCTCCGAACTCCTTCGGCTGGAACATCCGGATGACGCCGGAGTCGCGCAAGCGCTTCGCGCTGCCGTCCGTCAAGCGCATCAGCTTGTCACCCTCGACTCCGTCGGCGCGGATCTCGTCGGCGAACTGTGAGATGTTGTCCAGAACCTGACCCATGATTTTTCCGGCTTTCTGGTTTCGCTACCCGGCGAGTGCCTGGGCAGAATGAAAATCTGTTGGTGAAACGGTGGCAGGTAGCCCACCGAAGTGCAGAAACGCTTCCCGGTGAGTGGGAGCACCCCTGTGCGCCTTTTTGGTAGTGGGGGCTACCAAAAAGGCGCACCGTCCTTACTTGTCTTCTGGACGCGTCAGAAATGCCAGAACGGACGCGACCCAGGCGTCGCGAGCTTCGATCATCGTCCAGTGTCCGCAGTTGGGGAAGATGTGAACTTCGCCGTTGGGGATGTCGCGCATCGGCAGAATCGCCATGTCCACGGGGCTGACGCGGTCGTCGCGTCCCCAGGTCAACAGCGTTGGCGCCTTGATCTTGTTCAGCTGCGCCCAGTACGGCACGGCGGTCGACGCAGCGGCAGCCGCGCCCATGGCGGCCATGGCCTTGCTGCTGTACATACGACGGGCGATCTCGAGCGTCGTCGGCTCGGTGGCCAGGGCCCAACGCTCTTCGATGAGCTGCTCGGTGACGACGGCACGGTCGAAGACCATCGAATGCAACCAGCGGACCAGGGCTTCGCGGGTGGGGTTGTCGGTGAACTCCATGAGGAGTTTGATGCCTTCACCGGGCCCCGGCGAGAAGGTGTTCTTTCCCATGCCGCCGATGGTGACGAGCTTGCTCACCCGGTGCGGCTCGTCGATCGCGACCTTGGTGGCGACGATGCCGCCCATGGAGTTACCGATCATGTGGACCGGGCCGAGGCCGAGGCCGTCGAGGAACATCCCGACCGACGCCTGCGCCATCATCATCGGATGGTCGGGGCCGGGATCGCTGACGCCGAATCCGGGGAACTCGAGAACGTAGCAGTGGAAGTGCTTCGCGAAGTCCGCGAGAACGCCGCGGTAGTTACGCCAACCGGTGACGCCGGGGCCCGATCCGTGCAGCAGCAGGAGCGGCGGGCCGTCGCCGGCTTCGTGGTACCGGAGCACACCGAGATCGGTCTGCAGTTCCTTCAGAGTTCCCTCGTAGCTCAGTTCAGTCGTCATGGTCCGAACCGTGCCATCAGTACCGCTGAGCTGCTATGACTCGTCCCGATCAGCGAGACAAGTCGATCAAAATACGTCAGATCCAGTGGTCGGACGACGCTGCCAGCAGGCGATCCATCGTCTCCGCCGAGAACGTATTGGTCGGAACGGGAGGCGTTTTGCGGCCGCGGCGAGGAGCACCCAGTTCGGGGTACAGCGTCCGTGAGACCTCGCGAGCCGCGTCGACGACCAGCGGAGCAACTCGCTCGAGCTGAGCGGTCCGCATGTCACCACACAACGCGATGCTGCCGACGGGACCCTCGTGTCCGCGAATTGCCGAAGCCACACAAGCGACTCCACGCGCTGACTCCCCGCGTTCGAAGGCCAGTCCCCGACGCTGACGGATGCGGTTCAGTTCCTGGTGGAGCACAGCGACGTCGGTGATCGTGTTCTCGGTGCAGCGGGGAAGAGAAGCCCCGAACAGAGCGTCGACGCGCTCGGGGTCGATCCACGCCAGCATCGCCTTGCCACCAGCCGTCGAATGAGCGAGCACTCTGCCGCCGACGCGGGACGGGAGCGCCGCGGCGAATCGTCCGCCGACCTTGTCGAGATAGACGCTCTCGCGTCCGTCGAGCACCGACAGGTGAACGACCATGCCGGTCTGCAGGTGCAGTTCGTGCAGAAGCGGTGCAGCGGCTTCGCGGATCTGGCTGTGGCCGCCGTCGCCACCACCGAGGCCGAGCGCGCGACGCCCGAGGCAGTAGCCGAACGATGCGTGATCGACCCAGTCCAGCTTGACCAGCTGATCGAGAATGCGGTGGACCGTGGAGCGCGGCAACTGAGTACGGCACGCGACCTCTTCCAGCGTCAGCCGCGCGGCGCGGCCGTCGAATGCGTCGAGAATCAGTGTCATCCGCTCGACCATCGACGGCGGCAGATCCTTCTTGGGTTGCCCACCGGCAGTCTGGACGGTGGACAGTGTGTCGTTCATGTCAACAATGGTCATGGACGCCTCCCGAAAACTGGAATTGATTCTACCGACTATAACCCAGGTCACAGTTTCTGGAAAGTGAATCGATCTTTTCGATCCCGATCAGCGGTAATTCACCTGCCGCTGGGCGAGTGGGGACGCTATAAACGCCCGATGCACCTGGGAATCGTCACGCCGGTCCTGATTCAGCACCCGAGCACGCGCTCGGAGTGGGAGGCAAGTGCTGACATCGGCGAGATCGCCACAGTGGCCGCCACGGCGGATCGACTCGGTTTCCATCATCTGACCTGCAGTGAACACGTGGCGGTCCCCGAGGAGATTGCCACCGAGCGCGGCGGAACCTACTGGGATCCGCTCGCCACCCTTGGTTTTCTCGCCGCGCGTACATCACGAATCCTGCTGGCGACCCAGGTGCTGGTGTTGGGCTACCACCACCCCCTCGAGATCGCCAAGCGTTACGGAACGCTTGATCGAGTCAGCAATGGACGCCTGATACTCGGCCTCGGGGTGGGGACTCTGAAACAAGAATTCGATCTCATAAATGCTCCATTTGCCGACCGAGGAGCGCGCGCTGACGATGCCTTGGCCGCACTTCGGGCATCACTGTCGACGCCGACTCCGGAGTATCACGGCGAGTTCTACGACTACTCCGGATTTGTCGTCGAACCCCACGCCGTCCAGAAACGGGTGCCGCTGTGGATCGGCGGCCGGACCAAGAGATCGCTGCGCCGGGCCACCACACACGGCGACGGGTGGGTGCCGTTCGGGCTGCGATTCTCCGAACTGAAGGAAATGCTCGACGCCACGACGCTCCCCGACGGATTCGACGTGGTGCTTCCCGCCGGTGCGCCGCTCGATCCCCTCGGCAATCGCGAATCCACCCTTCGCGCCTTGACTCGCGTCCGTGACGCCGGGGCGACCATCGCCAGTTGCTCGGTCGGCGCTCGAAGCGTCGAGCACTACTGCGAACAACTCGAAGAACTTCACCGAATCGCCCTCGCCGAGGGCTTTTCTTTCACCACTTCCTGATTCCCCGACAATTCAATGCAAAGGACGTACCGATGACCGACTCGACCGCCCTGATCGAATCCCTGCTCGCCCGAGTGGAATTGCTCGAGGACAAGCTCGCGATCACCGAACTGCTGACCACATACAGCCCTGCCGTCGACAGCGGATCAGCCGACGAGGTCGCGAACCTGTGGCTCGAGGACGGCGTCTACGACGTCGATACCGGTGCGATGCACGGCCGCGGCGAACTGCGCGCGATGGTTCACAGCGCCTCACACCAGAACTGGATCATGAACGGCGCGGCCCACATGATGACACCCGCCCACATCCGCATCGACGGCAACAAGGCCGTCGCGACCTGCCATTCGCAGTTGGTCATCAAAGATCCCGAGAACCCGACGGGATTCAAGGTCCTCCGCATCACCGCAAACCGTTGGGAACTGATCAAGACGGACGGCGAGTGGAAGGTCGAACTGCGTACCAACGCCCTCCTCGACGGCCGACCCGAGGCTCGCGCTCTCCTGGCTGCCGGCGTGACGGCCTAACCGGCCTGTGGGCGGTTAGGGACCCTCTGCGGTCGCTAACCGCGCACAGCTGTTGAAAGTTCGGCTCCCCGAACTCTATAGTTCACTTATTCGAACCAACAGGTCCGAGTACGTGTGACCAGGAGACCGATGAGCACCAGTACGCAAGAGCCGACGACTCCGCGCCGACGACCCACGGGGAGATCCATCGCCCTGCTCGGTCCGGCGTTCGTCGCGGCAATCGCGTACGTCGATCCGGGCAACGTCGCCGCCAACCTCACCGCCGGCGCCAAGTACGGCTACCTCCTCATCTGGGTACTCGTACTCGCCAACGCGATGGCCGTCCTCGTGCAGTATCTGTCCGCGAAACTCGGTCTCGTCTCCGGCAGATCCCTGCCCGAAATGCTGGGTCAGCGCCTGCGTAAGAACAACCGCCGCGCCTTCTGGCTCCAGGCCGAGATGATGGCGATCGCGACCGACGTCGCCGAAGTCATCGGCGGCGCCATCGCACTCAACCTGCTCTTCAACATCCCGCTCTTCCTCGGCGGACTGATCACCGGATGCGTGTCGATGGTCATCCTGACGATCCAAAGTCGGCGCGGACAGCGCACTTTCGAGTTCGTGGTCATGGGATTGCTGGCCATCATCACCATCGGCTTCCTGACCGGGCTCGCCTTCACCGACGTCTCCGGCAGCGAGGCCGTCGCCGGACTGGTCCCCCGCTTCGAAGGAACCGAGACCGTACTGCTCGCCGCCAGCATGCTCGGAGCAACGGTCATGCCGCACGCGATCTACCTTCACTCCGCATTGGCACGTGATCGCCACGGCCACATCAAACCCGGCCCACGGTTGCAGCGATTACTCAAAGTCACCCGTTGGGATGTCGTTGTCGCGTTGATCATCGCCGGTGGCGTGAACATCGGCATGCTGCTGCTGGCCGCTTCGGCGCTGCGCGGAGTACCCGGCACCGACACCATCGACGGTGCGCATGCCGCGATCGAGAATTCGCTCGGCCCGGGCGTAGCCGTGGTGTTCGCGATCGGCCTCCTCGCCTCCGGACTCGCGTCGACCTCCGTGGGATGCGCGGCCGGCGCCGAGATCATGCATGGTCTTCTGGCCATTCGGATTCCGGTGATCACACGCCGGATCGTCACGCTCATCCCGGCACTGATCGTGCTCGGACTCGGCGTCGACCCGACGCTGGCGCTCGTGCTCAGCCAAGTGGTCTTGAGCCTGTGCATCCCCTTCGCGATCATCCCGCTGGTGCGAATGACCTCGGACCCCGAACTCATGGGCGACGCGCGCAATGCCCCGCTCACGACCGTCGCGGCGTGGATTGCGGCGGGCTTGATCGTTGCACTCAACGTCGCTCTGCTGGTTCTGACGGTGACAGGCTAGAGCACCGGAGCCACCCAACGCGTCCCTCACAAACGCGCTGGACGGCTCCGGCCGGACTAGGAGACTTGCTCGGCGAGAGTGGCCTTGGCCCAGCGATAGTCGGCCTTTCCGCTGGGAGAACGCCTGATCGACGGAACATTCATGACGGTGCGCGGCACTTTGTACCGAGCGACCTGCGACGCGCAATGCTCACCTATCTCGGCAGCGTCCGGGACGTCGAAGCCTTCGCGGGTCGTGATGACCGCAGCGACGCGCTCACCGAACTTTGCATCCGGAATTCCCGCGACCAAAGCGTCGAGCACCGCCGGGTGACTCTTGAGCGCCTGCTCGACCTCTTCCGGATACACCTTCTCCCCGCCGGTGTTGATGCACTGAGAACCACGCCCCAGCAGGACGATCGAGCCGTCGGCTTCCACGCGTCCGACGTCGCCGAGCACCGACATCCGCACCCCGTCGATCACCGGGAACGTAGCCGCGGTCTTGACCGGATCATTGAAGTAGCCGACCGGCACGTGACCACTGCGAGCGATGTAACCGGTCTCGGGCGATCCCGGCTCCAGCGGCCGCATCCTTTCGTCCACGACGCGGGTCTCGTCGCGAGCGGCGATGCGCATCAGGCCGTCTTGACCGATCTCCAGATTGCCGTCGACGCCCGACTCCGAGGAGCCGAATCCGTCGCGGATCACCAGGTTCGGAAGCATCGACTTGAGCTGCTCCCGCAGTGAGAGCGAGAACAAGGCTCCGCCGGACGAGACCATTCCGACCGTGCTGAGGTCGTAATCTGCTGCGTTTGCTGCCAATTCGTCTGCGAGCGGACGTGCCATCGCGTCTCCGACGACGGTGATGGAGACGGCCTTCTCACTTCCGGCGAGCTGGAGCGTCGTCTTCGCGTCGAACCGCGCCATGAGAATTGCGTTGGCGCCCATGAAGAATCCGGTGAACAGCGAGTACGACGCCGCACCGTGCATCAGGGGTGCGGTACTGAGCATGTTCATCGCGGGAACGTTCGGCACCGCGGCGAACAGAGCCTCAGCGGTCGTGTGCGGCGGACCGAACGGATTTCCGCCGGTGAGCGCCGCGAAGTAGAAGTCTTCATGACGCCACATGACACCCTTGGGCATCCCTGTCGTGCCGCCGGTGTAGATGACGAAGAGGTCGTCGTTGCTGCGGGGCGCGAAGTCACGAGTGGCGGCCTGCTCCGCGGCAGCGTCGGCAAATCGAACGACGTCGACGCCTTCGATATCGCGGACGGCTGACTCGCCGACGACAACGACGTGCTTGATGCCGGGCGCGGCCGGGAGAACCGTCTCCACGACGGAAACGAACTCCTCGTCCACGATCAGTGCCACCGACTGCGAATCGTTGTACAGATAGGTCAGTTCGGCGTCGACGTAGCGATAGTTGACGTTGATCGGGACCGCACGAATCTTGAGGCACCCGAGCAAACTCTCGACGAACTCGATGCTGTTGCGCATGTGCAGAGCAACGTGATCGCCGGGCCCGACACCGACACTCGCCAGGTGGCGGGCGATGCGATTCGAGCCCTCGTCCAGCTCGACGTAGGTGCGACGACGACCATCGCACACGAGCGCCGTGCGGTCCGGAATCAGATCCGAGATGCCCTCGTACAGATCTGCCAAATTCAGTGACACTGCTGGTGCCTTCCTTGATGTCCGGCCCGGTGAATTCAGGGCCGACCGTACTGCGTTTTCGGTGAGAACTATCCGACCCTGGAGCCGACGAATGCGGCCGAGAACTGAGCGGATCGGTGGTGACGCAAACGCGTACGCGGTGGGATCGCCGCGTCGCCCCAAGGTGGCATGCAGCGCTCGTGACCCAGATCACCGCTCCCGCTGAGTGAGACTCCTCCTCAGTCGGCCAAACTTCTGTTCAAAACTAGAACTAATTCTGATTTCGCTCGAATGATTTTTTCGGAACGACTACCGAACTCTCGACTTCAAATTAGAATGAATACTAATTTTGCAAGACGTACCCGACCGCCCGGATCGAAGGAGCACGACATGACGCAATCACTGAGCTTGGAAGGCAAAGTTGCCGCCGTCACCGGCGCCGGCGCCGGCCTGGGTCGCGCCGAAGCACTCGGACTCGCGGCTGCCGGTGCAGCCGTCATCGTCAACGACATGGGTGCAGCGGCCAACGACGTGGTCGACGAGATCAAGGCCGCAGGTGGACAGGCACTCGCCATCACCGGCGACGTCTCCGACTGGTCGCTCGGCGGGCGCATCATCGAAGAGGCTGTCAAGAACTTCGGATCCTTCGACATCCTCGTCAACAATGCAGGCATCCTGCGCGACAAGATGATCTTCAACCTGACCGAATCCGATTGGGACGACGTCATCCGCGTGCACCTCAAGGGCCACGCGGCCACCTCGCACGCAGCCGCAGTCCACTGGCGCGCAGCCAGCAAGGCAGCCGACGCACCGGTCTACGGCCGCATCATCAACACCTCTTCCGAGGCTTTCCTCTTCGGCAGCGCCGGGCAGCCCAACTACTCGGCAGCCAAGGCCGGTATCACCGCGCTGACGCTCTCGAGCGCAGCAGGTCTCTCCCGCTACGGCGTCCGCACCAACGCGATCTGCCCCCGTGCCCGCACCGCCATGACGGCAGAAGCCTTCGGCGAGAACAACACCGGCGTCGTCGGCCTCGATCCGCTTGCACCCGAGCGCGTCGCGACCCTGGTCAGCTACCTCGCATCCCCCGATTCCGACGAGATCAACGGACAGGTCTTCGTCGTCTACGGCAAGATGGTGGCGTTGATGGAAGCACCCAAGGTCGAGAACCGTTTCGACGCAGCCGGATCCGCGTTCACCGTCGAAGAACTCGGTGGCCAGCTCTCGTCTTACTTCTCCGGCCGTGGGCCGTACGAGACCTACGCCGCCTACAGCATCGCCGGCCTCGAAAAGATCGCACTTGCAGTCGACGAGACCGCAACAGTTTGAGCAGCACTTACGAAGAGGAGCGTTTCATGAGGTTGAACGGCAAGGTAGCGATCGTCACCGGCGGCGCCGGTGGAATCGGTCGCGCTGTCACCCGAGTCTTCGCCCGTGAAGGCGCGAAGGTCCTGTTCGTCGACATCAACGACGAGCAGGGCCAGGCCCTCGAACAAGAACTGGCCGGCTCCGGCAAGTTCCTGAACGTCGACCTTGCTGCCGCCGGTTCGGCCGAGCAGATCCGTGACGCCGCGCTCGAGGCTTTCGGCAAGCTCGACATACTGGTGAACAACGCTCACGCGTCCCGTCAGGCTCCGTTGCTCGAAACCACGCAGGACATGTTCGACCTGTCCTTCAACACCGGTTTCTACCCCGTTGTCCACCTCATGCAGGCGTGCCACGACGAACTCGCGAAGACCAAGGGTTCGGTCGTCAACTTCGCATCGGGTTCAGGTTTGGACGGAATGCCCACCCAGACGTCCTACGCTGCGGCCAAGGAAGCTGTGCGAGGCCTGACGCGCGTCGTCGCCAACGAGTGGGCGCCGGAAGGCATTCGGGTCAACGTGGTCTGCCCGTTCGCCGCCACCGAAGGCGTCGTCAAGTGGCAGGAAGCCTTCCCTGAGCGCGCAGCCGCATCGGTTGCCAAGGTGCCTCTCGGACGCATCGGTGATCCTGAAACCGACATCGCTCCCGTCGTGGTGTTCCTGGCGAGCGAGGATTCCAAGTACATGACGGGTCAGACGTTGATGGCCGACGGCGGCAGCATCAAACTGCGCTGAGTCGAAGTTCTTCTCGGTGAGCTCAGCTCACCGAGAAGAGCTTGGCGGCGTTGTCGTGCACGACGGCTCGCAGCCATTCGTCTCCGAGATCGAAGCGCGTAACCGCTTGCAAGGCTGTGAGATACGGGTACGGAATGTTCGGGAAGTCGCTACCGAACAGAATCCGGTCCTGCATGTCGACGAGCCGTGATACGTCTACCTTCGGGAAGGCACACTGCTCTTCCGTGAAGTCGGTGAACGCCATGGTCGTATCCAGGCGGACGTTGCCGTAAGCCTCTGCCAGATCGAGGAATTCGCTGTACTCGGGCATCCCCATGTGGGCGACGATCAACGACAGGCGCGGGTACCGTGCGAGCAGCGAAGAAATGCGATCAGGTCCCGTGTACTCCCCCGGCGCCGGTCCCGATCCACAGTGAATCACGATGGGCGTCTCGGAGTCCTCGAGTTGCCCCCAGACCTTGTCGAGCAGAGGGTCGTTCGGATCGTAGTTTCCGACCTGGATGTGGGACTTGAAGATTCGCGCGCCCGACTCCAATGCCTTGCCGACGTACGACGCCGCCGACTCCTCGGGATAGAACGTGGCTGTGTGCAGGCAATCGGGCGTTTGCGCGGCAAATTCGACGGCCCACTGATTGAGCCACTCGGCCATCGCGTGCTTGTGCGGGTAGATCATCGACGTGAAAGCCCGGACACCGAACTCGCGGAGACGGTGTACCCGCTCCTCCTCGGCAAGTCGGTAGGCGATGGGCCAAGGACGACCGATCATCGGTCCCGCCGAATCGAAGTAACCCCACACCTTGTCCATGACGCTCTTCGGCATGAAATGGGTGTGGACGTCGATCACGCCAGGAACACCCAACTCGCGCCAAAAAGCCCGAACCTCGGCGATCTCCTCCGGTCCGGTCGATGGGACCTCTTCGGTACACACGTCTGACACCCCTTTCGTTCGCTCGACCATACCGAGTGCCGTCGCGCTCACCGGGACAGGTCGTTGACGGCCCGCCCGGAGCACCCGAATGTGAACCCATCTTGCCGATCACCGTTGGAGGTTGAATGTCTCAGGCCGAGTCCGAAGTGGGGTCGATCAGTGCCGTCGAGGAACTGCTCGCAATCGAGGAAATCAAGCGTGTGTTCGCCGCGCGCCTACGCTGCATGGACACCAAGCAGTGGCACGTCTACCCAACCCTGCACACCGCAGACGTCGTCAGCGAGACGTGGGGCGGACTCCCGACAGACAAGCAACCCAAGACCGGCGACACCTCGAACCAGGTAGTGGGCATCGACAAACTCACCGCGGCAATTCGGAACATGCTCGACGGCGAAATCCCCCTCACCACGGCGCACCACGCACACACTCCCGAAATCGTGCTGACCTCGCCCACCACCGCAACCGGCATCTGGGCGATGGAGGACATGCTGTGGTGGAACGACGGCGAGAAAGAACTGCACCTACACGGCTACGGCCACTACCACGAGAAATACCGCAAAGAAGACGGCAAGTGGCTGATCAGCTACCGAACCCTCACCCGGCTCCGTGTCGACCAGGACCCCGGATTCTTCCGATTCATGAAAGCGCTGTGACGAAGTGACCAACCCGCTGTTCCAACCGCTCCGCATCCGTTCGCTCGAACTGTCCAACCGCATAGTCATGTCGCCGATGACGCGCACGTACTCCATCGAGGGCGTGCCCGGCCGCGACGTTGCCGACTACTACCGCCGACGAGCTGAGGGCGGCACCGGACTGATCGTCACCGAAGGCGTCGCGATCGATCACGAGACTGCTGTCGACCACGCCAACGTCCCCAACCTCCACACTCCCGCTGCTCAGGCCGGATGGCGGAAGGTAGTCGACGACGTGCACGCTGCGGGCGGCAAGATCGTGCCTCAACTCTGGCACGTCGGACCTCTGTGGGGCGCGATGACGCAGATGGACCCCTCACTCAAGCCGATGCGCCCCTCTGGCGAATGGGGCCCGCTCGGCGTCACCTCGTACTCCGCTGCCTACGTCGAACGCGCACAGGCGAGCACCGAAGCGATGACCGAGCAGGACATCCAGGACGTCATCGACGCGTACGTCCGTAGCGCGAAGCACGCCGTCGAACTCGGCTTCGACGGCATCGCGATCCACGGCGGTCACGGCTACCTCCTCGATTCCTTCTTCTGGGAGGGCACCAACCAGCGCGACGACGCGTGGGGAGGCGACCTGGAGCGTCGTACCAGGTTCCCGGCCGCCGTCGTCGCCGCGATCCGCGCGGCCATCGGACCGGATCTGCCGATCATCTACCGTTTCTCACAGCACAAGCAGCAAGATTTCACCGCGAAGATCGCCGAAACCCCCGAAGAGTTGGGCGTCATCCTGGGCGCGCTGGTCGACGCCGGAGTCGACGTTCTCGACGCCAGCATCAGGCGTTTCGACGTGCCGGCCTTCGAAGGCAGCGATCTCTCGTTGGCGGGTTGGGCGAAGAAGCTGACCGGCGCCGTCACGATGGCCGTCGGCAGCGTCGGTATCGGAAAGTCGCTGCGGGACAGCCGCATCGAAGGCGTCGCACCTGTAGTCGACAACATCCCACAGCTCGAGGAGCGCATCGGCAGCGGAGAGTTCGATCTGATCGCGATCGGCCGTCTCCATCTCGCCGATCCTGCATTGGCAACTACCCTGCGCGCCGGTGGCCCGCTACCGGCGTTCGATCGAGCGGTGCATGAGGGCAGCTTGATCTAGGGGCTCCGCCCCTGTGCGCCTTTCGGGTAGTTCGCACTACCAAAAAGGCGCACAGGGCCGAAGGCCTTTATGTTCGACCCATGACTACTTTCAACGCCTGGGTCGCCCGCGACAGCGACGGCACCATCGACTTCGCCCCCGAAACCGTCGACGAATCCTTCCTCCCGGCAGGTGAGGTCACCATTCGCGTCGAGTATTCGAGCGTCAACTACAAGGACGCGCTCGCGGTCACGCCGAAAGGCGGGGTAGTTCGCGAGTACCCGATCGTCCCCGGCATCGACGTCGCCGGCGAGGTCATCGCCTCCGAGTCCGACGCATTCGCCCCGGGAGACAAGGTCGTCGCACATGGCTACGAGATCGGGACCGCCCGCAACGGCGGCTACGCCGAGATCGCCCGTTTGCCTGCCGAGTGGGTCGTGAAGCTCGACGGCATTTCCACCGCCGACGCTGCCGCGATCGGCACGGCAGGATTCACCGCGGCCATGAGTGTCCAAGCCATTCTGGCCAGCGGAGTGAAGCCCGCCGACGGTCCCGTCCTGGTGACGGGTGCGAGCGGCGGAGTCGGCACCGTCAGCGTCGACCTTCTGGCAAGCGCAGGCTTCGACGTGGTCGCCTCCAGCGGTAAGCCAGGCGCGGCAGACCTTCTGACGTCACTCGGTGCGTCTTCGGTGATCGGCCGGCTCCCCGAAGATCCCGACGCCAAGCCTCGCCCGCTCGGAAAATCTCAGTGGGCGGCGGCCGTCGACTGCGTCGGTGGAAAGACCCTCGCTCACGTTCTGAGCACGATCAACTACGGCGGTGTTGTGGCCGCCAGCGGATTGACCGGCGGCGCCGCGCTGCCTACGACCGTGCTGCCGTTCATTCTCCGCGGAGTCTCACTGCTGGGCATGGACTCGGTATTGATGCCGATCGAACCCCGTCGCGCGCTGTGGACCCGGCTGGGCTCCGACTTGGCCCCACGTCATCTGAAGGAGATCACGAACCTCGTTGCCGTCCGCGACGTCGTCTCGGTGATCGATCAGGTCCGCGAAGGCAAGTACACCGGCCGGGCGCTGGTTCAGGTTGCCGACGGATTCTGAACCGCTCAGAAAAGTGTGAACAGATCTGCCGGTTCTTCGACCGTCGTGGACTTCTCCTTGTAAGGAGAGTTCACGGCGGTCGGTTCTTTCTTCACCGGGGCAGCAAGCGGGACCGATGCGATGTCCCCCGAGACGATGGCGCGTGCGGCTTCGCCGGCCAGCTTGTCTGCCATTTCGTTGTAGTGGTTGCCGACGTGCCCGCGCACCCAGCGAAAGCGCACCGGACCGACTCGATCGGTGATGGCTCGATCGATACTCTGCACCAGTTCGAGGTTCTTGACCGCCCCGCCGCTCGCGGTCTTCCAGCCCTTGCGCTTCCAACTGGGCAACCATTCGGACGCGCACTTGATGGCGTACTGCGAGTCGGATTCGATGAGTAGAGGATCAGCACCGGGATGGGCGACGACGGCCTCGAAGAGCGCACGCAACTCGGCAATCTGATTGGTACCGGACGCTTCTCCGCCGGACATGCTCGGACCCTCGTGATTGACCCACGCCCAGCCGATAGCCCCACCGGGGTTTCGCAGACAGGATCCGTCGGTGCTCACGATGATCATGGCTCGGACAATACGTTGCGCCACCGACACACGCCTTAACGGAGGATGGACGGTGGCGATACGCTGACCTCGATGACGCCGCTATCTCCGGTCGACGAAGTCACGGTGACTTCTCAGCGACCGCTCGATGCCGCGCTGACGCTCAGCCCGCATCAGCGCGGACCCGGCGACCCCGCACATCGACGGTCAGCCGACGGAGCGATCTGGCGAGTTTCCCGCCAACTTTCGGGTCCTGTGACCTACCGCATCACCCAGTCGGATCGCCATACGGTCCGGGTACAGGCCTGGGGTCCCGGCGCCACGGAATTCCTGACCGGCGCCGAAGCGCTGCTCGGTCTCGACGACGAAGCCGAAGATTTTGCCCCCGAACATCCCAAGCTCGCCGAGGCTCATCGACGCTTCCCTCATCTGCGCATCGGCCGCACCGGCCGCGTCATGGAAGCTCTCGTTCCCGCGATCCTCGAGCAACGAGTCCACGGCATCGACGCATTCGCCGCGTGGCGCCGCCTGCTGACCAAGTTCGGGGAGCGCCCACCCGGCCCCGCGCCCGACGGAATGCGGGTTCCACTCACCGCGGACCAATGGCGTCGAATGCCGTCATGGGAATTCCATCGCGCGAACGTCGATCCCGCGAGGTCCAAGACGATCGTTCAGTGCGCTCGCGTCGCCGACCGCCTCGAGCAGGCATCCACGTTCCCCAGGACCGAGGCGACCAAACGGTTGCGAGCGGTACCCGGCGTCGGGATCTGGACTGCCGCCGAAGTGGCTCAGCGTGCATTCGGCGATTCCGATGCACTCTCGGTCGGCGACTACCACCTTTCTGCCGTCGTCGGGTGGTCACTGCTGGGTGAACCGATCGACGACGCCCAGATGGTGCAGTACCTCGCTCCCCTTCAACCGCATCGATACCGCGCCGTGAGGCTTCTGCAGGTCAGCGGGCAAGCCGTCAAACCCAAGTTCGGTCCGCGAACTGCCGTTGCCGACCACCGTTGGCACTGAGCATCAGGAGTTGGAAAATGTCGACCCGATACGCACACATCGCCTTCTCCCCCGCTGCGGTGGAGCGTCAGCGGTCGACCGGAAGTTTCACCGTGTACGGTTCGAAACTCGATCAGCCCGACGAAGGCCCGATGGAATTCGATTTCCGCGCGCAGGGATTCGTGAAATCCGTGGATTCCTTCTTCATGTCCACGGTGACGCCGGACGGTTGGCCGTACGTCCAACATCGGGGCGGCCCGCGCGGATTCCTGCATGTGTTGGGCCCGAATCGAATCGGATTCGCCGATCTCCCCGGCAATCAGCAATTCGTGACGCTCGGCAATCTGGAAGAGAACAATCGCATCTCGCTGTTCGTCATCGATTACCCGACGCGAACGAGATTGAAGATCTACGGGCGCGCGCAGGTGATCGAAGCGGACGAGGACCCTGCACTACTGCAACAGCTCTTGCAAGTCCCCGGCGGCACCATGACGGCAAAAGCCCAGCGTTCCATCGTCATCGACGTCGAAGCGTTCGACTGGAACTGCAGTCGAAACATCACGCCACGCTTCGACAAGGAGCGCATGGACGAATCCCTCGCTCTGGCACGCCAACCCCTGCAAGCCGAGGTAGATCGGCTTACTGCCGAGGTCGACGAATTGCGTGCGCGGTTGTCGAAAAACGAATGAGACTAGGCGGTTTCAGGGCACTCGGAGTCGGGTAGCCACCAAACACGGCCCGTCGCGCGGAGACGACGGGTCCCGTTGTGCCCGAGGAGGTCCGCACGATCGATCCAGACGGTGGAGTTCTGGTTAACGAACTGCACCGCCACCATTCACGACTGGTTCCACACAGACAGATTGGCCGTCCCCATGAAACTGTCCCGAACTCTCACCATGTCCGTACTCGTCGTCGCCGCAGTCGGCGCCGGAGCCGGCACCGCGGTCGCAGCGCCCCCGAATGCGGGCTTCGATCCGTCCCAACCCCTACTGACACCGACCGCAGAGTCGAACAGCCAGGCGGCGTTGATGCTCTTCCCCGGTAACGATCCGAAGCAGGCCGCGTTCGACACGATGGCCAACGAGGTCAATATCGGCTGGAACAACGGTGGTCTGCAATCGACCCTGATCGGAGCTAACCTCGGCGTCGGAATCGGCTGCCTGTCGATCTTCCCGAACTTCATCGCCGGCTGCATCGTCGGTGGAGTCATCGGCACGGTTGCCGGAGTCGGCGCAGGAATCACCAACGGAAACCCGAACGCTGCGCCGGCCGTCGAGAAGTTCTTCGCGACTCCTTGAGTAGCGCTCAGCTGTGCGTGTGCCCGGGGGTGGGTGTCTCGTCGTGAAAATGTGTGGCGCCGATCGAATGCAGCAGCTGGTGAACGGTGTCGTCCGCCAGTTGGTATCGCATCGATCGGCCGTCGCGGGTCGCGCTCACCCACCCCTGGCTACGCAGTAGCCGCAGCGCATGTGAGACGGCTGTGCCGCTCATCCCCAGTGCCACGGACAGATCCGTGACGCAGATACCCGGTGCGTGATGAAGGCAGAGCAACAGACGCAGACGGTTGGTGTCGGAGAGAAGCTCGAAGCGACCGGACCAACTGGTGACATCGAGCCCCTCGAGTGCGGCCCTGGCGCGACGAACATCCTCGACGCTCAGCGCGCCACTGGTGTCTGCTGCGCCTGCATTCGTCAACCGACTGCCTCCGTAGAACTTCCGATCCCCCGCCGCAAGTGTACCCAGAAGCGAACCTCGTCAGGCAGACTCCACCACGGCCGCCATACCCTGGCCACCGCCGATACACATGGTCAACAGCGCTTTTCCGCCGCCGCGTCGGCCGAGTTCGTGAAGCGCGGTTGTTGCCATACGCGCGCCCGTCGCTCCCACAGGATGCCCGAGCGAGATGCCGGAACCGTTGACGTTCAGGCGATCGAGGTCCTCGAATCCCCATTCCTTCACGACGCCGAGAACCTGGCACGCAAACGCCTCGTTCAGCTCGACCAGATCGAAATCGGCAAAGCGTGCCCCGGTGCGAGCAAACAGTTTCGAGACGGCGGCAACCGGCCCGAGGCCCATCAGCGCCGGTTCACAACCGGCCGCGGCCCAACTGTCGAGGAACCCGATGGGTTCCAGCCCCAGCTCGTCCAGACGATCCTCGGCGACAACCAACATCGCTGCCGCAGCGTCGTTCTGCTGGCTGGCGTTACCGGCGGTCACGACGCCTCCCTCGGTCACCGCACGCAGCCGTGCCAGGGTTTCGAGTGAGGTATCCGGACGAATCCCCTCGTCAGCACGAAACTGTGTGACGTTCCCTTTTCGATCCGTCAGTTCGACGGCGACGATTTCGGCATCGAAGCGGCCGGATTCTCTTGCCAGTGTTGCCTTTCGGTGGCTGTCGACGGCGAAGGTGTCCGACTCTTCCCGCGTGATCCCGCAGCGTGTCGCGACGTTCTCGGCCGTTTCGATCATTCCGCTGATCCGACCGAATCGCCACTCGGGTTGCGAGCGCTCGCGGCCACGATCGAGGCGGTCGAACAGTTGCAGCCCACCGGATCTGGTGCCCCACCGCGCTCCGGTGGTGTAGTGCTCGATCCCGCTCATCGATTCGACGCCACCCGCGAGAACCACGTCGGCCGCACCCGTCTGGACCATCATGGCCGCGGAAACGATGGCCTGCAGACCCGTTCCACATCGGCGATCCGTCTGGAAGCCGGCTACCGAAATCGGCAACCCGGCCTCGAGCGCCGCCCACCTTCCGATGCACGGTGCCTCCGAATTGGCATACGACTGCCCCATCGCGACGTCGTCGATGCGGGACGGATCGATTCCGCTACGACGCACGGTCTCCTTGACGACGGTGGCAGCCAGACTTTCCGCAGGCACGTCACGAAGTGCCCCTCCGAAACGGCCCACCGCGGTTCTGACCGGCGCGACCAATGCTGCTCGTTTCACAACTGACCTCGAATCTCGTTCTGGAAGAATGGAAAAGGATTCAGGAGACCAACAGGCGCACGGTATCCGCTACCAGCGCAGGTTTACCCGCTCCTTCGATTTCGATCGTGTACCGCACGACTATCGTCGCGCCCTTCGCGGTGCGCTCGAAGGAAAGAATCTCCGCACCTGCCCGCACCGAAGAACCGACCTTGACCGGTTCGGGGAATCGCACCTTGTTGCTTCCGTAGTTCACGGTCATGGAGATTCCGTCGACACGCATCACCTGAGCGCCGAGCACCGGCAACAACGAAAGAGTCAGATAGCCGTGGGCGATGGTGCCGCCGTACGGACCCTGCGCTGCGCGCTCGGGATCCACGTGAATCCACTGGTGATCCTCGGTGGCGTCGGCGAACTTGTCGATCCGATCCTGTGTGACCGGGAACCACGCGCTGTAGCCCAAGTGCTCACCGACAGCCGTCTCTACTTCGTCGATTCCGTTGAAAATTCGCATAGTTCTCTCCTGAAAGGTGTTGAACAGCAAAGAAAAGTGCAGCGCTAATGTGCGCCGCGGCGCAGCGTCAATGTGCGCCGCGGCGCAGCGTGACCCGATACGTGTACTGCTCCGGCAAGAAATAGCTCACCGACAACTCGTTGGCAACGCCCTGCGCGTTGGAGTACAAACGGTCCACCCGCAACATGGCGTGGCCGATTTCGCAATCGACGTCCCTGGCAACGTCCGCCGTGGCCGGGGACACCGTGATCGATTGTGCTGCTTCGACAATCGGACTGTCGATCAGCGGTTCCAGCAAGCCGATCACCGTATTGGCGCTCACCGCACCGGCCGCCATGGCGGGCAGGTCGATGATCTGCCGCGCGATCGCCTCCGGCAGATGCGCCGTCGTCTGCACGAACGGAACTCCCTCGTGTATCCGCCGGAAGACCACGGTGTACACGACGTCGGTGTCGAGCCGAAGCCGACTGGCCGCCTCGATGTCCACGCGCCGGTGCAGCGGTGACACCACTTCCATCGTCGTGTCCCGCGAAAGGTTCATGAGATCTTCGATGGATCCGAGATGACGGAGATAGCGGCCGCTGTTCTCGGTCACGAACGTTCCGCGCCCGGGTACTCGGTACACGATGCCCTCGGCAACCAGATCGTGAAAGGCTCGGCGGACCGTCTGCCGACTCACGCCGTGATGCTGCGCCAGTTCGGATTCGGTGGGCAGTTGAATGCCGTCGCGGTAGGTACCGGCAGAGATCTGCTGACGAAGCTCACGAGAGAGGCGTTGGTACGCCGGCTCCGTCTCTCTTTCCTTACCGCTCATAGCGACATGATCCTACTTGCTCACCGGTCCGTCACAGACCGCCGCGGGCAACCAGCTGCGAAACGATCACGTTGCGCTGAATTTCGTTGGTTCCCTCCCCGACGATCATCAGTGGTGCATCACGGAAATACCGCTCGACGTCGTACTCCGTCGAGTAGCCGTAACCGCCGTGGATGCGGACGGCGGACAAAGCGATTTCCATCGCCACCTCGGAGGCGTACAGCTTGGCCATGCCTGCCTCCATGTCGCACCGCTCGCCGCTGTCGTACATCTGCGCCGCGTGCCACGTCAGCTGCCGTGCGGCCGTCAGCTTCGTTGCCATGTCGGCGAGGTAATTGCCGATCGACTGGTGCTTCCAGATCGGCTGGCCGAAGCTCTCGCGCTGCTGCGCGTAGGCAAGTGAATCCTCGAGTGCGGCCGTGGCGACGCCCAGTGCGCGGCAAGCCACCTGTATACGGCCGGTCTCGAGCCCCTTCATCATCTGCCCGAAACCCTTTCCGGGAGTACCGCCCAGAATGGCCGACTCGGAGATGCGGTAATTGTCGAAGGACAGTTCACAACTCTCGACGCCCTTGTATCCGAGCTTCGGGAGGTCGCGGGAGACGGTCAGCCCTTCGCCGTGCTCGACGAGAACGATCGAGATGCCCGCATGACGAGGGCTTGCGCTTGGATCGGTCTTGCACAGCAAGGCGATCACGCCGGATCGGCGGGCATTGGTGATCCATGTCTTGGCGCCGTTGACGACCAGATCTGTGCCGTCGCTCTTGGCGTTGGTTGTCATGGCCTGCAGATCGGAACCTCCGCCGGGCTCGGTGAGGGCCATCGTTGCCCGGATCTCGCCGGTTGCCATTCGCGGCAGGTACTTCACCTTCTGTTCTTCGGTACCGAACAGCGAGATGAGCTTGGCGACCACAGTGTGCCCGCCCATCGCTCCCGCCAGGGACATCCATCCGCGCGACAGTTCTTGCGTCACCTGCGCATAACAGGGCATGGACACCGGCGATCCGCCGTACTCCTCGGGAATCGCGAGCCCGTAGATCCCGATCTGCTTCATCTGATCGATCCACTTCTCGGGATACTCGTTCGCGTGCTCCACCTCCTGGACCGTGGGCTTGACCTCTCGGTCGACGAACCGGCGCACGGTTTCGATCAGGAATGTCTCTTCGTCGTTGAGCTTGAGCATGAATCCGCCTCGACTTGAAATAAGTTTGTACGGCCATATTTCGATATTGTTCGCGCAATGTCAATACCGCGCCTTGACATCGATACGCAGCAACTGCCAGCATCGAGGCAGTTCCGTGCACATCAACGCCGTTCACGGCAGCTCATCCACTTCACAACTGGCCGTACATTTGATTTCCAGATCGAGGTAATCGACACACTATGGACGAGAACCACTACCGCGCCACCAGACGTCGCGCGTCCCTGGTCGCGCCGGGTTCAGACGAGCGCAAGGCACGCAAAGCACTCTTCTCGAACGCAGACGAGGTGATTCTCGACCTCGAAGATGCCGTCACTTCGGCGAACAAGGACCTGGCGCGAACCCTCGTGAGCACCTTGGTGCACGAGTTCGGTAGGGCGCGCACCATCTCGGTCCGAATCAACGGCCTGACCACACCATGGGCCCGCGACGACCTGATCGCCTGCGGCGCCCTCGGAGAATCGCTGACGAGCGTGATCGTCCCGAAGGTCGAGTCCGCCGACGAACTACTCGAGGCCGAGCACATCCTCTTCACTGCCGGTGGGCACCACACCACCCTGCAAGCCCTGATCGAAACTCCGCTCGGCGTCCAGAATGCCGACTCCATCGCCCGCGCGACTCCTCGTCTCCAAGCCGCGATCATCGGATACGCCGATCTCGGTGCAGCGCTCGGCCGTTCACGCTCGGCACTGCCTGAACACTGGCTTGCCGTCCAGGACAGAATCCTGATCGCCTGCCGCGCAGCCGGCGTCGCAGCCATCGACGGGCCCTTTCTCGGCATCACCGACGACGACGCTTTCCGCCGCGCCGCGCACTGGACCAGCGCTCTCGGGTTCGACGGCAAATGGGTCATCCACCCGGCGCAGATCGACTCGGCCACTACCGCATTCACTCCTTCGGACGACGCCGTCAATGACGCCCGACGGGTACTGACCGCACTCGAAGAAGCCGAAACCCTGGGTTCGGGTGCCGCCCAACTCGACGGCCAGATGCTCGACGAAGCTGTGGCCGTGGCAGCGCGTCGTACGCTTGCCCGAGCCGAAGGAGTCACCGTATGAGCGAGCACTACGTGGGAGGCCCGTACTTCGACGAGCTCACCCATGGTCAGATCTTCGACGAAGCCCCCGCGGTGACGTTGACCAGTGGACTCGCCGCCTCCCATCAGGCGATCCTCGGTGACCGCATGCGCTTGCCTCTCGACGCACACTTGTCGTCGAGCGTCACGGGTTCCGGTGCACCAGTGGCAAATCCAGGACTGGTCACCGACATCGCCATCGGCCAGTCAACCGTGGTCACACACCACGTCAAGGCGAACCTCTTCTACCGTGGACTGCGATTCCACCGTTTCCCGGTACTCGGCGACACCCTGTACACGCGCACCGAGGTTGTCGGTCTACGCGAGAACTCGGCCAAGCCGGGACGCGGCGCCACCGGACTTGCCGCGCTACGGATGACGTCTGCTGATCAGAACGGCAACACGGTCCTCGACTTCTACCGCTGCGCCATGCTCCCCCTGAGCCCCGACCCGATCGAGGCGAGAACTCGCCACGCCGACGACCTCGGGGCGATCGGTCCGTCCGAACCGGCTCCGTACGTATCACCTGACGGTTGGGACCTCGACACGTATCGAGAGCGGGTACCCGGCAGGCACTTCGATTCCGATTTGGTGGGCTCCGTCTTCCACAGCAGCGGCGACGTCGTCTCCAGCGCACCCGAACTTGCCCGGCTGAGCTTGAACATCGCAGCGACGCACCACGACGATCGCGTCGGCGCCCACGGTCGCCTCGTCTACGGCGGCCACACCATCGGGATCGCACTCGCCCAGGCGACTCGCGCTCTGCCCAACGTGGTGACGGTTCTCGGGTGGCACTCGTGCGATCACACCGGACCCGTTCACGAGGGCGATACCCTCACGAGCGAACTGCACGTCGAAAACTCGTCGCCCCTCGAACACGGAACCGCAGTGCAACTGCGTTCGCTCGTGTTCTCCCACAATGCTTCTGCAACACAAACTCCGGTTCTCGACTGGCGTTTCACCGTGTTGATGGCATGAGCACACACTCTTCTATCACGGAGGACCACACATGACTCAGAGCCCAGGCCCGCTGTCCGGGCTTCGCATCGTCGAGGTCTCGAGCTTTGTCGCCGCGCCGCTGTGCGGACTGACGCTCTCCCAACTCGGCGCCGAGGTGATCCGGATCGACCCGATCGGAGGTGCCTCCGATTACAACCGCTGGCCCGTCACAGACAAGGGCGAGAGCATCTACTGGACCGGACTCAACAAAGGCAAACGGTCACTGTCAGTGGACATGCGCGCCGAACGCGGCCAAGAACTGATACGCCAACTGGTCACGGCGCCGGGACCTGGCGGCGGAATCCTGGTCACCAACGCCGGCGGCCGTAAGTGGATGAGCCACGACTCCCTGGCCCAGTTGCGTAGCGACGTCATCACCCTCGAGATCCTCGGACGCCGCGACGGCAGCCCCGGAGTCGACTACACGGTCAACGCCGCCTTGGGATTTCCACAGATCACCGGCCCCGCCGACTACGCCGGAGTTGTCAACCACGCACTGCCCGCCTGGGACGTCGCATGCGGGCTCTACGCCGCCCTGTCGATCACTGCCGCAGTGCGCCAACGTGACTCGACCGGACATGGATCTCGGATCACGCTCCCACTCGAAGACGTCGCATTGGCCACCGCGGGAACCCTCGGTTACCTCACCGAAGTACAAGTGAACGGTCGCAGTCGCGAGTCCGGCGGAAACGCCGTCTACGGCACGTACGGAATCGATTTCGTCTCCAGCGACAACGACCGGTTCATGATCGTTGCACTCACTACCCGCCATTTCCGCGACCTTGCGTCGGTCACCGGCACCACGGCGGCTGTCGACGCTGTCGAAGCTGCACTCGGAGCCGACTTCTCCACCGAAGCGGATCGCTACCGTCATCGAGAGGTACTCACTGCTCTGTTCTCACATTGGTTCCGGGAACACAGCGGCGCCGAGATCGCTGCAGCGCTGGACACATCGTCGGTTCTGTTCGAGAGGTACCGCAGTTTCGAGGAAGTGGTGAAATCTGGCGAACTGGAGAACAACCCGATGTTCTCCGCACTCGATCAACCTCGAATCGGAAGCTACCTGGCTGCCGCCAATCCTGCCTCGTTCGACGGCGCACACCTGGGTACCGGACCCGCCTCCGAGGTCGGCGGCGATTCGATCGCGGTGCTCGCCGACATCCTCGGAACCAACGCCGATCACGCCTCGACGCTGATCGCGGACGGCGTCGTCGGGGTTCCGGCGAACTGACCTACCCGGAAGATGTTTTCGGCCTCGGGACATTTGTTCCGAGGCCGAGAACATGTCGAGAGTGCGTCAGAGACCAAGATCCTTCGCGATGATGGTCTTCATGACTTCACTTGTGCCACCGTAGATTCGTGTGACACGCGTGTCTGCGTAAAGACGCGCGATGGGATACTCGGTGATGTAGCCGTACCCGCCGTGCAATTGGAGGCACTTGTCGATCACTCGACCTGCCGCCTCGGTGCAGAACAGTTTCGCCTTCGCTGCGTCGGGAATCGTCAGAGTGCCGCGGTCATGACATTCGAGTGCGTTGTCGGACACCAGCTGGATGGCATCAACCTCGGTAGCGCATTCGGCCAGAACGAATTTGGTGTTCTGGAAGGCCGCGACCGGCTTGCCGAACACCTTGCGGTCCTTGACGTAGTCGATGGCAAAGCGAAGCGCTGCACTGGCAGTGGCGGCCGCTCCGAACGCGATGGTCAACCGCTCCTGAGCCAGGTTGTGGGTCAGATAGCTGAAGCCGTCGCCCTCTTCTCCGAGTCGGTCCTCGACGGGCACCTTGACGTCGACAAACGAAAGCTCCGCAGTGTCGGAGGTCTTGAGCCCGATCTTGTTGATCTTGCGCCCCACCGAGTATCCGGGCGACGACGTATCGATCACCAGAATCGACAACCCCGTGCGCCGGTTCTCCGCTGTGCTGGGCGCGGTACGGCACACCACCAGGACGCGGTCGGCAAGTACTCCACCGGTGATGAACGTCTTGGAACCATTGACCACGTAGTGCGTACCGTCCTCCGACAGCTTGGCCGTGGTCGCGATGTTCGCCAGATCCGATCCTGTTCCCGGTTCGGTCATCGCAATCGCGAACATCAGATCTCCGGAAGCGAAGCCCGGCAACCAGCGGCTCTTCTGTTCTTCGTTCGCGTACTCGAGCAGGTAGGGCAGGATCAGGTTCGTATGCACCGACTGCGAGCCGAACGACGCCCCGGCGGCAGCAACTTCCTCGGCGACGACGACGTTGAACTTGAGCGACTTCTCGCCGCCTCCGCCGTATTCTTCCGGCACCTGAATTCCGAGTACGCCCAGCTCTCCGAGTCGTCGGTAGAAGTCACGGGGCGGGTGACCGTCCTCTTCCCACTTCTCGTGGACCGGGGTTACTTCCTTCGCGATGAAATCGCGAACGGTTGCCCGGAATGCCTCGTGATCCTCGTTGAACACGGTGCGCTGCATGTCTGAACTCCAGTCGGTCAAGGGGACAGGGTGATCCTGATCTCACCTTGCCTCAATGTTCCGCATTCGATCCAACACTCATCGGCTATGCGTCCGATAGGGCGTACCAATATGGCCTGACCTGCGATACATAGGCAACCGCTATCGTTCCGATCATCGACGCGACATTGCTCAAAGTGATCCAGAACACGTTGAATGGGTCAGCCGGCAAACACACCACCATCGATCGCTTCGAGGCCGCGCTTCGAGCACGATCGCATCCGCCCACCAGTCTCGAAGGGACGCCACGTGACCCCCATCGCGCCACAGCGTAACGACGTCCAGCCCGAAGCAACAGCAACGCCAGATTCGTCAGCAGTTCCCGTCTTCGGTACCCGCAAGCGTGCGTGGACGATGACCGGGCTCGTCGTTTTCCTCTACATCGTCAACTACGCGGACAAGGCAGTCCTCGGAATCATCGCTCAGCCCCTCGCTCGTGAGCTCGGACTGAAGTCTTCGCAAATCGGCATGGTCGGCTCGCTCTTCTTCCTGATGTTCTGCATCGGTGGATTCCTCGCCGGACCGCTCAACAAGTACCTGACCCTGCGTTGGGCGCTGTTGATCCTGGCCGCAATCTGGTCCGTGGTCATGCTCCCCCTCGTTCTCGGCGCCAGCCTCGCGATGTTGATCGTCTCGCGCATGCTCCTCGGATTTGCCGAAGGCCCCAGTTCGGCGCTGATGCACACCGCGGCGTACTCGTGGCACCCGCCGGCCAAGCGCGGCCTTCCCGGCGCAATGCTCGCCGGATCCGCCTCTGTCGCAAAGATCGCCCTCGCGCCGGTACTGACCTTCATCGCCGTTCATTACGGCTGGCGCGCAGCGGTTCTCTCGCTCTCCGTTCTCGGTCTCGTGTGGATGGGTTGCTGGCTGGCCGGTTGGTCCGAGGGCCCGTACACGAGCAAGGCCGTCAAGGCGACCAAGACTGCAGATACAGAAGCAACCGAGGCAGCCGGGACAGCCACGAAGGCGGTCACCGAGCCCAACGTTCCGTGGCGCAAGATCCTGCTCTCCCGCACCTTCGTCAGCTGCTGCTTCCTCATCGCGACCATCTACGCGCTGACCACCGTCGTCCTCACCTGGTTGCCGTCGTACTTCGAGGTCGGCCTCGGATACAGTGCTATGCAGGCCGGTTCGATGTTCGCGCTGCCCTCGATCGTCGGTCTCGTCCTCATGATCACCTCCGGTTCCGTCACGGACAAGTTGATCGGCCGCGGCTTCACCTCTCGTACGGTTCGCGTCATCGTTCCCTGTGTCGGCGTTCTGATCTGCGGATCGATTCTCCTGTTCCTGCCACAGATCTCCACTCCCATCGTCGCTGTCGCCATGGTCTCGATCGGCTACGGGTTCTCGGCAATCACCTTCCCGCTCATCAACGCTGCGATCTCGGAGCTGTGCCCGCCGCAGCAGACTGCCGGAACGATGGGATTCTTCCTCGCCATCATGTCGATCGGTGGCCTGATTGCTCCTTACGCAACCGGAGTCATCGTGGACAACGCTGCAACCCCGGCCGACGGCTACGCCCAGTCCTTCCAGGCAATCGGCGTCATCGGAGTGATCGCCGCGGTTCTGGTCCTCGTCTTCGCCAATCCCGAGCGCGATCGCAAGCTCATCCGAGGCTGAGTACTCCACGTATAGCCATTCGCTAAACAAGCCATTCACCGAAAGACATTGCCGGGTCGACCCGCTCGTGATCGACTCGAGACACGCCCCGACCGCACAGTCGCAGAACCGGGCACGAACAGCAGGAGAGATACATGCGAGATGCCGTCATCGTCGACGCAGTACGTACACCGATCGGCCGTCGCGGCCGCGCCCTCTCGGAGATCCATCCGGCCGAGTTGTCCGCCCATGTACTGCGTGCGCTCGCTGAACGGACCGGACTCGACGCGGCGACGGTCGACGACGTGATCTGGGGTTGCGTCAGTCAGGTCGGCGAGCAGGCCGGAAGCATCGCCCGCACAGCGGCACTCGCTGCCGGCTGGCCCGACAGCGTTCCCGGCGTCACACTGACCCGGGCCTGCGGATCGAGCCAGCAGGCAGTTTCCTTTGCTGCGGCCACCGTCATCTCCGGTCAGAACGACGTGGTCGTAGCCGGAGGCGTCGAATCGATGTCACGAGTACCGATGGGTACCGCCAGCAAGAACGGTGAGCATTTTCCGGCTTCGGTACTCGAACGCTACGGGGTGGACGGTTTCAGCCAGGGGACCGGCGCCGAGATGATGGCCCGGAAATGGGCACTCACACGAACAGCTCTGGACGAATACTCCCTCCGCTCACACGAACTCGCGGCCCGTGCCACCGATGAAGGGGCATTCACCGGGCAGATCACTCCGATCGCGGGCTTGTCCCAGGACGAAGGCATTCGGCGAGGCGGAAGTGTGGAGTCGCTCGCGAAGTTGCCCCCGGCCTTCGACGCCGACGGTGCCATCCACGCCGGCAACTCTTCTCAGATCTCCGACGGGGCGGGCGCCACACTCGTCACGACCAGCGAGTACGCCCGGGCACGTGGGTGGAAGCCGCTCGTTCGTATTCACACCGCAGTGGTCGCAGCCGACGACCCGGTCATCATGCTCACCGGTCCGATTGCCGCCACCGCAAAGGCATTGGATCGCTCCGGATTGTCCATCGACGACATCGGCGCCTTCGAGATCAACGAGGCATTCGCCCCCGTCCCGCTTGCCTGGCAGTCTGAAACCGGCGCAGCCATCGATCGTGTGAATCCGCTCGGCGGCGCTATCGCGGTCGGCCACCCACTCGGCGGATCAGGTGCGATCTTGATGACTCGCCTGGCACATCACATGCGCGACAACGGAATTCGCTACGGTCTCCAGTCGATGTGCGAGGCCGGCGGCATGGCCAATGCGACCATTCTCGAATTGATCTGACCCGACAACGCTTTCGGGCCGACACGTCATCCAGCAGGAAAGAAGAATTGATCCATGAAACTCGAGGGACTTTCCACCGCGATCACCGGCGGCGCTTCAGGCCTCGGCCTGGCAACCGCTCGACGGCTGCTCGACGCCGGAGCGCAGGTCACGTTGATCGATCTGCCTTCGTCCGACGGTAAGCAGGTGGCGGCCGATCTCGGTGCTGCCGCACAATTCGCCCCGGCCGACGTCACCGACAGCGAACAATTCGCCGAAGCACTCGACGCGGCGCACGAGCGCGGCGGCCTCCGCGGCGTCGTCCACTGCGCGGGCGCCGGGCGTCGTATGCGCATTCTCGACAAGGACGGAAAAGCCGGATCGGTCGAAGATTTCGAGTTCGTCGTCAAGCTGAATCTTGTCGGTTCGTTCAACGCACTCCGTCTCGGCGCCGAGCGGATGGCGGAACTCGACGCCGTGGACGGTGAGCGAGGTGCCATCGTCATGACGGCGTCGGTCGCAGCATTCGAAGGTCAGATCGGTCAGATCAACTACACAGCGTCCAAAGCCGGCATCGTCGGTATGACGGTCACCGCTGCCCGCGATCTCGCCAGCCGCGGAATCCGCGTCAACACCATTGCTCCCGGCATCATGGACACTCCCCTCCTGGCGCGCCTACGCGAAGACGTGCGCACGGCCCTCGAAGCCTCTGTTCCCAATCCCTCACGACTGGGTCGTCCGGACGAGTTCGGCCAGCTCGCCGTCTCGATGCTCGAGAACGGCTACCTCAACGGCGAGACCATCAGACTCGACGGCGCTATCCGAATGGCTCCCCGGTGACGGGCACCAGCGTGATCGCCAATCCACAACTGCGGCACAACATGCAATACCCGGATACCACCATGGCGTACTGGGCGCCCAGCATGGCGGCGCTCTACGGTGACCGCCTCGCCGTCGTGGACGGCGAGCGTACGTGCACCTTCCGCGAACTCGGCCAGCGCAGTGCGCAATTCGCCGGCGCACTGCGGCAAGCCGGGGTGGGCGTCGGCGACGTGGTGTTGATGCACCTCGGGAACTGCGTCGAGTTCCTCCAGGCTTACTACGGATGCCTACAGGCCGGGGCGACAGTCACATTGGTCAACCCACTGCAGCCAGAGCTCGGCCTGCGCAAGCAGATCGAGGAGACGTCCGCCGTTGCTGCAGTCACTCAGAGTTCGCAGCTGCACGTACTGCTCGCGGCCGCTTCAGGAACCTCCGTGCGTACGATCGTGATGGTCCAGGACACCGAGGGCGCGCTCGACACACCGGAGTCGGTCGTCGCGTTCGACTCCTTCATCGCCGATCTACCCACCGAATTCACCCCTGCCTCGGTTCGTAGCGACGACATCGCACACATCGCGTTCACCGGCGGAACCACCGGAGTCTCCAAAGGTGTTCGTGTTCTTCACCGCAACGTCGTCGGCAACATCACACAGATGTGTGGGTGGAGAACCGGTCACGAGTTGGATGCAGGTCCTGAAGGTCTCGTCACTCCTCGACGCATCGATGGCCTCGACGTGCTCGGTCCGACGCCCGGGACCGGGGCGACCATCGTTGTCTCCCCTCTCTTCCACGCACATTCGTTGCTCAACACGTCGTTCCTGTTGATTTCCGGTCTCACCCAGGTGTTTGCCGGTCGGTTCGAACCCGGCCGGATGCTCGAGCTGATCGAAAAGCACGAGGCCACCTATCTCACCGGGTCTCCCGCCATGTGGCACGCACTGTCGGTTCATCCCGACGCCACGGTGCGCAACACCGACAGCGTGTGCGTCGTCTCTTCGGGTGCTGCCCCGATCGACAGTGTCACGCTCGCCGCACTCCGCCGGGCATTTCCCAAAGCGCTCGTCGTCGAAGGCTACGGGCTGACCGAGGCCACCTGTGTGGTCACGGCCGCTCCGCTGATCAACGGCTCGGAATATCGGCAGAGCAGCGTCGGCCTCCCGATCTTCGACACCGAAATCCAGATTCGCGATCAGCTCGACCGGAAGACCGTTCTGGGCGAGAACGAACGCGGCGAACTGTGGGTGCGTGGGCCTCAGGTCACCGACGGCTATCTCGGACACCCGGAAACCACCGCAGAACAGTTCGTCGACGGCTGGTTGGACACGGGAGACATCGCGTACCTGGACTCGGACGGATACCTCTTCATCTGTGACCGGGCCAAGGACATGCTCATCTACAAGGGGTACAACGTCTATCCGCGGGAACTCGAAGAGATTCTGGTTTCGCACCCGGCGATCTCGACTGCTGCGGTTGTCGGCCGCGAAGTGGGGAGCAACGGCCAGGAGCCCGTAGCCTTCGTGGTGATGATTCCGGGCGCCGAGTTCGACGCCGAGCAGATCAAGGCGTTCGTCGCCGAGCAGGTGCTGCCGTACAAGAAGATTCGCGAAGTCGTCGAGGTAGAACTCCTTCCGACATCGGCTGCCGGTAAGGTCCTCAAGACCGACCTCCGCTCGAGACTTCTCGAATCCGTCGATCAGAAAGGCGGTTCCAGGTGACGACCTTCGCAGACCTGACGTCGCAACTGCGTGTCCCGGTTCTCGCTTCACCGATGTTCATCATCTCGACTCCTGACCTCGTCATCGCGCAGTGCACCTCTGGCATCATCGGGTCCTTCCCGGCACTGAATGCTCGTCCGCAGTCGGCACTTCGGGATTGGCTCAAACTGATCACCGTGGCTCGTGAGGAACATGATCGTGAGCACCCGGAGAATCCGTCGGCGCCATTTGCCGTCAACCTCATCGTCCACCGGTCCAACAACCGCCTGGAAGAGGATCTGGCGACCATCGCCGAGTTCGAGGTTCCGATCGTCATCACGTCCCTCGGCGCTCGCACCGACATCAACGACGCAGTCCACGCATACGGCGGAATCGTTCTCCATGACGTCATCGACAATCGCTTTGCACGCAAGGCGATCGAGAAGGGCGCCGACGGACTGATCGCGGTAGCTGCCGGGGCCGGTGGTCATGCCGGTAGGCAGTCGCCGTTTGCCCTGATTCGGGAGATTCGTGAGTGGTTCGCCGGTCCACTGCTGTTGTCAGGTGCCATCGCTCATGGTGATTCGATTCTCGCTGCGCTCGCGGCCGGGGCCGATTTGGCATACGTCGGATCAGCTTTCATCGCAACCGAAGAGGCTAACGCGGATCCTGCGTACAAGGAGATGATCGTGGGTTCAGGGGCCTCCGACATCGTCTATTCCAACCTGTTCACCGGAGTACACGGAAACTACCTGCGGGGCAGCATCGTTGCCGCCGGCTTGGACCCCGACAACCTGGCCGAATCCGATCCATCCGCAATGAGTTTCGCGACCAACGACACCGATACCAAGGCCTGGCGTGACATCTGGGGCGCCGGACAGGGCATCGGAGCGATCGATGCAGTCCTTCCGACGCATGCAGTAGTAGAGCGTCTCGCCGCCGAGTACTCTGCCGCGCGAGAACGAATCTGCCGACTCTAGTGCTGTGACCGGCGTTCGTCGGACAGGTACTCGTGGATCAGGTTCACGAATACCTGTCCCACCGGCGACAACGTCGAGGGGTCGAAGGCGAGACCGTACGCACGCAGGAATCTCGGCTCGCAGGCCCGTTCCACCACCTGACCAGGCATCGATTTCGCCACCGAGCGCTCGACCAACGAACCGCCGAGTCCGGCGATGACCATCGGGAGCCGCGACTCCCGTTGCTCGGTCACCACCGCGAGTTCCGTTCTGGTACCGGCCTTTCGGATCGAATCTTCGATCGCGTCACCCATCGCTGCCCCGCGAGGAACGAATACCATGGGAATGTCCGGCATTTCCGAAAGGCGTACCGGCCCCTCGGGTAGTTCCGTTCCAGCCGGGTAGACCAGGCGGTATTCCTGCTCCCCCAATTCGACGATTTCGAGCCCTTCGCCCGCCTCGAGCGGCAGATGAGCCACCGCGAATTCGCAGTGGCCGTCCCGGATGAGACTTTCCAGATTGTCCTCACGCTCGAGTTCCGAGAATCTGACTCGTGCTTGCGGATACCGTCGACAGAACTCCGCAATCAGATCGACGATCGTCCCCGAGGTCAGTGCAGGGAAAGCCATGATGTCGAGGCGACCGACGATGGCGCCATCGGATGCCGTCAACTGTTCAGCCGCCGCAGCTACGTCTCGCAAAACCTGTCGACTCGGGCCGACCAGACTGCGACCGGCAGCACTGAGCACCATGCCGCGCCCGATGCGGTGGAACAGCCTCACTCCCAGTTCACGTTCGAGCCCGCGCAACGCTTGTGACACGGTCGGCTGAGCAACGCCGAGAGCCGCTGCGGCGCCGTTGATCCCCTTGTTCTCGACCACTGCGAGGAAGTACTCCATCTGCCGGAACTCCACAGTTCACTCCTCTTCCGTGGACGGAACGGCGGAGGTGGCCATTTCCGCAGCCGTCGCGATGAATGCAGCGGCCGCCGGGGATTGCTCGCCCGAGCGATAGACGATACCGACGTCGCGCGTCAGCGGCGGATCGAAGGAGAAGGCGCAGACGTCTGTCATCTGCTGTTGTGCAACCCTTCTCGGCACTACAGTGGCGCCGATTCCTCGACGCACGAGTTCCCACGTGGTCACAGGGTGGACACAGTCCACGACTACGTTCTCGGCGCCTTCGCTGAGCAAGCCCCGGAACTGATTCGATTGATCACCGAGATCGACCACAAGCGGCAAACTGTGCAAGAGCGCTCGCGGAACCGGATCCGCCAACGGCGTTGCAAGTCGGCCGGACAACGACGCATGGGTGGCGAGCACCAACTCCTGAGTGGCAATCGGAGCCGTGACCAAACCTTCGTACCCGATACTCAGATCGGTGACGCCGACCTCGGCCGACCCTCGCCGCAACGCATTGTCGACCCCGGCCGGGCCGTACGTGTCGAGAACACGCACGACGATCTTCGGGAAGTTGGCCCGGAATCGCCGGACCAACTCGACCATCGGATCGATCGAGAACGCCGAGTACGAGACGACGTCGACACGACCGAACTCGAGTTCGCGAACGGCGGTCACTTTCGCCTTCGCGCGCTCGACGTCGGCAAGGATTCTCCTGGCCGCGAGATCGAACGTGCGGCCCGCGTCGGTAAGAACCAACCGCCTGCCCGTCCGGTCGAACAGCGTGGCGCCGAGTCGACGCTCGAGCGTACGAATTGCCTGTGACAGCGAGGGCTGCGAAATGTAGAGAGCCTGAGCGGCCTTCGTTATCCCACCGTGGTCGACAACAGCGACGAAGTAGGTGACGAAGTGCAGATCCACTCATCCATCATACGACCAGCGATCCGTCGCTCACTCCACCCGAGTTGCCCCTGGTACGGCCCACTCTCCGGTGAAGATCGGCTCCCGCTTTTCCACGAAGGCACGAACCGCGTCGGTGGCATCCGTCGCAAAATTGACCGCTTGCGCCCTCGCCTCGTTGTCCAAGGCCTCCCGCAACGAGAGGGAGGTGTGACGTTCGAGCATGGCGGCAGACTGACTCAGTGCGGCCGGCGGGCCGGCGGCGAGCCGCTGCGCCAGCGTTGACGTGTGTTCGTCCAGCTCGGCCGGTTCGACCAGATAAGTCACCAACCCGAGCTCGTAGGCTTCCTGTGCGTCGATCGTCTCGGCAAGCATCACCAGTCGCTTGGCTTGTTGGAGGCCGACCAGTCTCGGCAGGATCCACGAACCACCGAAGTCGACAGACAACCCCCGTTTGGCAAAGATCTGGCTGAACTTCGCACCCTTGGCCGCCACGACGAAGTCGCAGAGCAACGCCATGTTCCATCCGGCTCCGACGGCAAACCCGTCGACCTTCGCCACCAGAGGTTTGGGAAACTCACTCAGTGCGATTGCCGTTGCGTTGATGACACGCATGCGATCGAGCGGGTGCGACGAGCCACGCTTGTCCAGATCGGAGCCCGCGCAGAAGGTCCCATCCGCGCCGGTCAGGATCACCGAGCGAATCTGCGCGTCCTCTTGAAGTTCGAGGACTGCTTCACGTAGAGCGATCCAGGCGTCGAGATCGAGAGCGTTGCGGCGGTGCGGCCGACAGAGAACAATCGTCGCGACAGCACCGTCTCGTTCGATGCTTACGGCCGCACGCTCGATCGTCTCGGCACTCATGAACCACTCCACACGGGAGAGCGCTTCTCGGCAAATGCCGTGGCGCCCTCCTTGGCATCACGAGAGGTGAAGACCGGATCGATGAATTCGCGTTGCGCGACAAAGGCATCCGGATCGGTGTACTTGGCGGACATTGCCAGTACCTGCTTGGTCGCGCGAACAGCCAGTGGACCGTTAGCCGCTACTCGGGCCGCAAGCTCGCGTGCGACGGTCAGCGCGTGTCCCGGTTCGGCGAGCCGATTGACCAAGCCGTGATGATGCGCCACGGTGGCACTGAGTGGATCCCCCGTGATCGCGATTTCCATGGCCAACTGATACGGAAGAATTTTCGGCAGACGTAGGAGTCCGCCGGCGGCCGCGGCAAGTCCCCGCTTCACTTCGGGCAGGCCGAATTTCGCGTCCGTGGACGCCACGATCAAGTCGGCCGCCAAGGCCAGTTCGCAACCGCCGGCGAGTGCCCAACCTTCGACGGCTGCGATCAGCGGCTTCGACGGCGGTGCCTCGGTCAGACCGGCAAAACCACGACCCGGTAGCGATGGCCGCTCTCCGCGCGCAAATCCCTTCAGATCCATACCGGCGCAGAAGGTTCCACCAGATCCGGTCAGAATGCCGATGGTGAGATCGGCCCGTTCCTCGAACTCGTCGATGGCCGCAGCCAAGGCTTCGGCAAGTTCGAGATTGACCGCGTTCTTGGCCTCGGGACGATTGAGGGTGATGACGGCAACGCCGTCGGCGAAGTCGGTGAGCACGACGCTCATGTTCGGTTCCTACTTCCGTGATGAGATTCTTGAAAGGTCACTGCGCGCGAATGCTCCAGCGCACGGGTGTGCCGCCGGACGGTGTCACGATCTCCCGCTTGGCCAAAACAACAAGATGAGCATGGGTTTCGCGGACTGCCAAGCGAAGTAGTCGCGGCGACATCTGTTCGAACGGGCGAGACCAGGAGATCGTGCGTGAGAGTTCCCAGGCCGTGGATTCAGGCTCATCCTGCACCGCAGCCACGATCTCCGCCAATCGCTCCTCGTGGTGCCCCATCAATTGACGTGCACGATCGGCGATCCCACGGAATCGATATTCATGTGCCGGAAGCACTTCGCACTCGCCCAGTGTTGTCGTCGCCTCGAGCGAGAGAAGATAACGATGAAGTGGGTTCTCGAGTTCACCGGGAATCGTGGAGATGTTCGGGCTGATCCTCGGCAGCATGTGATCGCCGCTGAACAACAAGCCTCTGTCCTCTTCCACGAAACAGAGATGTCCGGGAGTGTGCCCCGGTGTCCATTGGGCGCGGAGATTCCAACCGGGTAGGTCGAGTGAATCCCCTTCTCCCAGAATAATGTCGATGGTTTCGTGCTCGGCGAACCGCACCAGGTCGACCCGAGACGCGTCGAGCACTTCGGCCGGTGCGCCGAGTTCGGACAACTGCAGGTTCCAGCCACTGATGTCGTCGCGGGTCTGTTCGGGCCCGTGGTACCCGAGGAGCGTCGCGTCGGCCACGTGCATCGCAAGCGTTGCGCCGCTGACCTGCCGAAGACGCGGCGCCAGGCCGAAGTGATCGGGATGCAGGTGCGTGATTGCCGCATAGCGCACTTCGGAAACGTGGTATCCGATCGATGCTATGCCGTCGACGAGAGCCTGCCAGGACTGTTCGTGATCCCAACCGACGTCGATGAGGGCAAGTCCGTCGTCGAGCGCGAGTGCGTAGACGAGTACGTAGCGCAAAGGGTTGTCCGGCATGGGAACAGGGATCGACCACAATCCGTCCCGCACCTGTTCGACCGGTGGAAGGACTTTGTTCGCCCATGCCTCACGTTGTGCGACACCGACGTCTTCGGTCACGATCATGATGCTTCTCCGCTCGCGTTCAGCATGGTCCGCAGGCTCGACTTGAGCAGTTTTCCGCTCGCGTTGCGAGGTAGGGAGTCCACGAAATGGATCTGGCGAGGTTTCTTGTACGACGCCAACTTCGCTGTGCTGAAAGCGATCAACTCGTCGACGCTCGGCACGTCGGCACCGTCGACCAGTTTGACCACTGCGGTCACGGATTCACCCCAGCGCTTGTCGGGAACCCCGACCACCGCGACCTCGGCGACCGAGGGGTGCTCGGCCAGAATGGATTCCACCTCGATCGGATAGACGTTCTCTCCGCCGGTGATGATCATGTCCTTGAGTCGATCGGTGACGAACAGATACCCCTCGTCGTCCAGATGGCCGGCGTCCCCCGTTCGGATGAAACCGTCGTGGGTGAACAATTCGGCGGTCTCACGGTCACGTCGCCAGTATCCGCGAGTGTTGTTTCTACTGCGCGCGACGATCTCACCGGAATTATTGGGCGGCAATTCCTCACCATTGGTGACGTCTCGAATCGAGATCTCGACGCCGATCATCGGCTTGCCCGCAGAGCGAAGCAACTCCGAACGCGGCCCGCTCACATGATGGTCGTAAGCACGAAGGACGGATACCGAACCCGTCGTCTCGGTCATCCCGTATCGCTGAACGAATTTGCAGTTCAAGACAGTCATCGCGTGGGCGAGGAGCGCCGGAGTGATCGGTGACGCCCCATAGGCGACCACCTCCAGGCTGGTCAGATCGAAACTGTCGAGAGTCGGCAGATCTACCAGCGTCTGAATGACTGCAGGCACCAGAAATGCGTGGGTGACGCGGTGGGTCGCGATGGCATCAGCGACCCGAGCAGGCGCCATGTCTCCGAGCAGCACCAAAGGCACTCCGGCCGACAAGCATGTACTCATCCAGCCGGCACCGGCGATGTGAAAGAGGGGAAGTGCATCGAGTGCGACTGCATTCGAACCGAATTCGTAGACATCGAACCCCTCGGGCTCGTTGTACAGATTCCGGTGCGTGGCCACGACGCCCTTGGGCCGGCCGGTTGTCCCGGACGTGTACAGCTGCAGAACTGCTGCGTCCGGATCGTGCCCGTGTCCGGGGTCGACACCGGTCCCTGATGCCACGAACTCCGCCCAGGTTCGCGAATCCGGCAGGCCCCCTGCAGCTCCCACGGTTATGACCTCGATGTCTGGCAACGCTGCGGACATCGCCGCCGCCCCCGCGGCGAACTCGTCATCGACGATCAAGACGTCGAGCTCCGCGTCCTCGGCGATGTCGACGAGTTCGAGTGGGTTGAGCCGCCAGTTCAACGGTATGAACACAGCGCCTGCCTTCGCACATGCGATGAAGGTTTCCGCACCTTCGAGCCCCATCCGCAGTAGCGCACCGACACGAGCACCCGTTGTGGTCACTTCTGCCAGCGCACTCGCCAAGGTGCTGGTCTCGCCATCCAGCTCAGCCCAAGTCAACATTCGGTCGCCGCACGTGATTGCCGGATCGGACGGCCGTGTCGACGCCGAGTGGCGTATCCGGTTGGGTAGGTGAAGCTCGCTCACATCACGCTCCTGTGTTCCAGGTACTCACCGAGCACGAACCGCGGTCGGTGGTACTGGAACAGTCGACCATCGCTATGGCCTGCGCCACAAAGACGAGAAGGCGCACAGAGCCATAGCTCAGACCTATGTCCGCAGGTCGCAGCAAGTCACCGCCGCCAAGGCTCCGTCATCTGGGAGAATTCGTCAGATGCAGGCACCCGGCATGGACATACGCAGCGCGCAGTATCTCGTCGCGGTCGTCGATCACGGCAGCGTCACTGCCGCCGCGGACGTCCTGCGTATCTCGCAACCGTCCCTCTCGCAGGCCGTGCGCAACCTCGAACGAGCTCTCGGAGCCACACTCTTCGAGCGCACCACTCGCGGTCTGGCTCCCACCACGGTCGGACTGGCAGTTGCCGATTCTGCCCGTACGTTGCTCGCCGACGTTGCTCGGGCCGAGGCCGCGGTGGCTGCGGTAACCGCTTTGCGCGCCGGGGAACTCGCCATAGCAGTTCAGTCCGATCTCGCCATCGACCCTGTTGCAGAGGTCGCCGGACGCCTCCATCTGACGGCACCCGGAATTCGGTTCTCCACGAACGCCTCCGCCAACGCACAGGACGTGCGCGCGCTCGTCAGAGCAGGTACGTGTGAACTCGGGTTTCTCGAGACCCACCCGGGTACCGAAGTCTCCGACGGGCTTCGAGAAATTGCCGTGAGCACCCAGGAAACGGTCTTGTCGATCCCCATTCGCCTGGCCACAGACCTCCCCGATCCGGTTCCGCGCACCGTGGTCGCGCGCCTGCCGATGGTGGTCGAGGCATCCGCAGTTCGGCGCGGGCACTCGATCGACGACGATCTGGAACTCACCGACGTCGTCGTGGAAGTGCCAGATCGCCTTGCTGTCCGGGAAATGGTCGGGCAAGGTGTAGGCGCCGCGCTGCTGCCCAGATCGATCGCCGAACAAGACTCACCGGCATCTGAGGTTCGCTCGCTTTTCCCACCGATCACCCGGCAGACGATCTTGGTCTACCGCGACGGCCCGCTCTCACCGGCCGGGTCTGCGTACATCGAGAACATCTCCCCACGTCACAAGCCCTCCACGAACAGCCTGCCCAACGGCGAGAGCGTCTCCGGATCGAACTCGACGCCGTAATTCAGTGAGATCGGCGGCTCCACCGGAAATATCTCCGCGCCGGACGCGACCGATCTCTCGGCCAACGAACGCTCCATGAATGCCATGCCCAAACCAGCAAAGACGAACGCGCCGACGGTCTCCCGCTGCGCCAACTCCGTCGACATCCGAGTCCGGGCCCCGGCGGCCTGCAGAGACGACTCGATGGCAAGGCGAGCCCGCGAGTGTTTGAGCACACCCACCACGGGGAGATCGGGCAATGCCGTCAATGACACCGGCTCTCCCGCAGCGGGTTTCACACCTTTCGGCCAGACGTCAGGATGAACCCCCGACGGCACTGCCAGCCAGTACTCGTTCACCCCCAACACTTTCGTGGACAGCGCCGACATGTCGGGTGGCCAGTAACTGAAGACCACCTCGCACGCGCCGTCTGCCAACACCTGCTCAGACGTTGCACCCTGCGGCAACTCACCGACCCGAACGGTCACAGCAGGCCACCGCTCACGAAAGTCTGCCACGATGCGTGCGATCGGACCTTCGAGACCATGTGCCGCGGAGCAGATGTCGAGCCGGCCACGAGGCTCGTCGGCCGTACCGATCGCGACGTCGAACGCGGCCGCGCTGCTGCGAGTCATCTGCCTCGCCGGCCCTACCAACGCCCGACCTGCTGCCGTCAGCACCAAACCGCGACCGACGCGGTGAAACAGTTCGACTCCGAGTTCACGCTCGAGGCCACGAATACCCTGCGACAGCGACGGCTTGGTGACCGACAGATTCTGCGCAGCCGTCGACAAGGACTCACCACCGGCAACGGCAAGGAAGTACTCGATCTGACGTAGGTCCACTCCATCGACTTTGCCATAAACGCAGACAGGTATACCGGTACCAAGCACTGCAGGGTGTTCACACACGCTTCATTAATCGGACATTCAGGACACACCTTCTTCTACCCGGCGCCACCTACCGTAATTGGTCCAGACCAATTACGGATAGGTCTGAACCACCGCGTCGAAGACAAGGAATCCTCGTGAGACGTACGACCATCGCGATAGCAGCCGTGACCGCGGCTCTCGCCGTTCCCGGCATCGCCCCCGCCGAATCCCACGCCGAACCCGGCTGGGGCAGTTCGTCCTTCGAATGGGGCAGCTCTTCGGGCGAGAACAACACGCCGCCCGCAGCGCCCGGCGTCAGCGTCCCCAGCGGACGGTACGAGCACCCCGTCGACCTGACCTTCACCGCCGAGCGCGGCGCCACCGTCCGCTACACCGTGGACGGAACGACACCCACCACCGACAGCCAAGCTGCCACGCCGGGACGTCCGCTGCACATCGCACAGGACACCAACGTCACTGTCGCAGCTTTCCGCGGCGATCACGCGAGCGCGGCCGTCTCGTTCGGCTACCTGATCAAGACCTCGGAAAAGCCGCTGGCTCAGGTCGTCGTGATGTCCGACGTCCACGTCGGCGATCACGCGAACAACGACAAGAAGTACGAAAGCTTCTTCGACACAATCGGTTCCATCTTCCCGAAACCCGACGCCATCCTCTCCAACGGGGACATGATCAACGACAACGGAGACGGCAAGGGGCCCGACCACAAGATCGTCGCAGAAATCTTCCAGGCAAACCTCGCCCGAAAGGGCATGAACGACACACAACTCCTGATCTCCAACGGCAATCACGATGCAAGTCTCGCGGCGATCAGAGCCGGATATCCGGCGGAGTGGTTCCCGGATTCCGGTGGCGGATACTACGAATCCGACGTCAATGGTGTCCATCTCTTCACGGTCAACACCGAAACCTACAACAATGATTCAGCGCAACGCAATTGGCTGAAGTCCCGCCTGACCGAAATCACCGCGGAGTCCGGGAACCTGACCAAGCCGATCCTGGTCCAGGGACACCGGCCGGCAAGCAACACAGCCATGGACGGGCAGCAGGCGTCGAACCCTCGATTGACCGAAGACCTGAGTGCCTTCCCTCAGGCAATCTTCTTCTCCGGGCACTCACATCTGAACAACAACGACGACCGGTCGATCCATCAGCGTGACTTCACGTCGGTCAACGACGGCTCGATGTCGTACATCGAAATCGATCACGGCTACCAGATGGTGACCGAGTCCGGTCTCGCGAACCGTTTCGAATCACCCACTGCCCAAGCGCTCTTCGTCGAGGTCTACCAGGACCGCACGGAAATCAACCGAATCAACATGGCGGCAGACAAGCACGACATCTACGCCGGTGGCGCGTGGTCAGCCAACTGGCAGCCGCCGTACTCGAGCGCGGGCACGCTGAGCGGTTCGGGGTGGACGGTCGAACTCGACGGGTCGACCAACCAGCAGATCAAGGACAACTTCCGCTACACCTCGGGCGCACGGAACACGCACGCGCCGGAGTTCACCTCGAGCACTCCGCTCTCGGTGACGACCGGCGAAAACGGTGCGACCGCACTGAGGATCGCGCAGGCCAAGGACGATCAGATGGTGCACCACTACGCCGTCGAGGTCACGGACACAGCCACCGGAGCGAAGGTGGTCTCGTCGAAGGTGCTCTCGGACTTCTACTTCATGCCGCGGCCGAACAGCCTCGACATTCCGATTCCCGATGCCGCAGCGGGCACCGCATACGAAGCCCGCGTCGAAGCCGTTGACGCATACGGCAACCGGTCACCGGTGACAACCCTGGCCTTCACCCGCTGACCCGACACGACAAAGCGGCACCGCGCATATTCGCGGTGCCGCTTCTCGGCTCAGTTGTACGTGCGAAGCAGGCCCTTGCTGATGATCTGCTTCTGGATGTCGCTGGTGCCTTCACCGATCAGAAGGAACGGCGCCTCACGCATCAACCGCTCGATCTCGTATTCCTTGGAATAGCCGTATCCGCCGTGGATACGGAAGCTGTCCTGGGTGACCTCCGAGCAGAATTCACTCGCCAGATACTTCGCCATACCCGCGGCGACATCGTTGCGCTCACCCGAGTCCTTGAGCCTGGCAGCGTTGACCATCATCAGATGTGCCGCTTCGACTTTGGTGCCCATCTCGGCGATCCGGAACGCGATGGCCTGATGCTCGGCGATCGGCTTGCCGAAAGTCTCGCGTTGCTTGGCGTAGGTGACAGCCAGTTCGAAAGCGCGCTGGGCAATTCCGCAGGCACGCGCGGCGACGTTGACCCGGCCGACCTCGACGCCGTCCATCATGTGCCGAAATCCCGAGCCAGGGGTGCCACCGAGAACCTCCTCGGCTCCGATCTCGAAACCGTCGAAGATCATCTCCGTGGTGTCGATTCCCTTGTACCCCATCTTCTCGAGCTTGCCCGGAATGGTCAGGCCCGGGAGTACCTCGCCGAAACCTGCGGGTTTCTCGATCAATATCGTCGTCAGATTGTTGTGCGGCTTCTCCGCGCCCTCGTCCGTCTTGACCAGGACTGCCACCAAGGTCGAGGAACCCCCGTTGGTCAGCCACATCTTCTGGCCGGTGATCACGTAATCGCCGGAGTCCGTCCGCTTCGCCTTGGTCGATATGGCAGCAACATCGGAACCGAGGGCAGGCTCCGACATGGAAAATGCACCGGTGAGTTCCCCGGAAGCCAAACGCGGCAGGTACTTCGCCTTCTGTTCCGGCGTCCCGTGCGCCGAAATCATGTGAGCCACGATGAAATGCGTGTTGATGACACCGGACACGCTCATCCATCCACGGGCCAATTCTTCGACGCACAGCGCGTAGGTGAGCAATGATTCGCCGATACCCCCGTACTCGGGGTCGATGGTCAGTCCGAACAGACCCATGTCCTTCATCTGCTTGACGATGTCGGTCGGGTACGTATCCGAGTGTTCGAGTTCCTGCGCCGCGGGGATGACCACACGATCGACGAACTCGCGTACCGCCCCGACGATATCGGTCTGAGTTTCGGTCAATCCCGCCGTCTGCGCCAAACGAGTCACTGTTCCACCTGTCAGTCGGTACTTCGTGCCCTCCCGGTCGACGAAATTGATTCGACTCCAGGAACTTTCATCCCGCCGCGACGTGTGTGCGGCAGAGACGCTGTATCCATTCAATCCCCGAAGGGTATATGTGTCAAAGTCGATTTCGCATACGAACCGTATGGCGGAAACTATGTCCGAACAGGTCGTTCCTGCTGTTGACAACCGCGCCACGCGTGCTGGATATTCGAGTGGCCAGGTCGCGACGGGCCCTTCGATCGGCCCGTTCACGCGACGCATTCCCCACCTCTCCTCGAGACAGGCGCATTCCATGCACGACGCAGTCATCTGTGAACCCGTTCGCACCCCGGTGGGCGGATTCGGCGGAGTCTTCAAGGACGTTCCCGTCACCACTCTCGCCGGCACTGTTGTGCGTGGCCTCGTCGAACGAACCGGCATTGCGTCCACCGATGTCGACGACGTCATCTTCGGTCAGGGTTACGCCAACGGAGAGGCCGCGGCCATCGGGCGAATCGCGGCACTCGACGCCGGTCTGGACGTGTCCGTTCCCGGAATACAACTCGATCGCCGTTGCGGTTCGGGATTGCAGGCGATCATCTACGCCGCGATGCAGGTACAGACCGGAATGAGTGATCTGGTCATCGCCGGCGGCGTCGAAAGCATGAGCGGAACCGAGTTCTACTCCACCGACATGCGTTGGGGCACAATGCGCCCTTCCGTCGAGTTCCACGACCGATTGGCCAAACCGCGCACGAACTCCGGCGGAGTCAACTTTCCGGTGGAAGGCGGCATGATCGAGACCGCCGAGAACTTGCGCCGGGAGTACTCGATCACCCGCGACGAGCAGGACCGATACGCGGTGCGATCGCACGAACGGGCCGTTCACGCCCAGGACAGCGGGTATTTCGACGACGAGACCATTCCCGTTTCGGTGCCCGGACGCCGTGGTGAGCAGACAGTCGTCACCCAAGACGAGCATCCGCGCCGAGGGATACAACTGTCCGATCTTGCTGCACTGCGCCCCATTCGAGGTCGCGTCGACCCCGAAGCAACAGTCACCGCCGGAAACGCCTGCGGCCAGAACGACGCCGGAGCCGCGGCCATCGTCACCACTGCGGCCAACGCCGAACGGCTGGGCCTGCGGCCGTTCGCGAAACTGGTCAGCTGGGGTGTGGCCGGTGTGGAGCCGAACCGGATGGGCATCGGACCGGTGCCTGCCGTGGCGAAGGCTCTCTCCCGTGTCGATCTGTCGCTGGACGACATCGACCTCATCGAAGTCAACGAGGCCTTCGCCGCCCAGGTTCTCGCGTGCGCCAAAGCCTGGGGATTGAGCGCGCAGGACATCGAAGAACGCTTCAACGTCAACGGTTCCGGAATCTCGCTCGGACATCCTGTCGGCGCTACCGGTGGGCGGATCCTCGCCAATCTGCTGCGCGAACTCGACCGGCGCCAGGCACGGTACGGGATCGAGACCATGTGTATCGGTGGCGGACAAGGGATTGCCGCGGTGTTCGAGAACCTTCTACGCTAGAAGCGTTAACCAATCGATCCGTCGCGGCGAAGTTCCGCGATCCGGTCGCCCGTAAGTCCCAACTCGGCCAGCAGAGAATCCGTCTGCTGGCCGAGTGCCGGAACGTCACCCATGCGCATTTCGACATCCGAATACGTCATCGGAGGCAGCACGGCATCGATCGGACCGTTCTCGGTGCCCACGGACCGCCATCTGGCACGCTTCTCCAGCTGCGGATGTTCCAGCAGACCGGCCATGTCGTTGAGTGCCGCGGCCGGAACACCAGCGGCGGCCAGACGCTGATCCAGATCTGTCGTCGAGTACAGACGCGTCAGAGAGCCCACCAATTCGTCTACCTCGCCACGGTTTTCGACGCGCACGATGTTGGTGCGGTAACGCGGATGATCGACCAGATCCTCTCGCTCGAACACGTCCACCATCAGCGCTCGCCATCCACGATCGTTCTGGACGCCGATCAGGATTTCGCCGTCGGCCGTGGGATACGAATCGTAGGGAACGATCGCGGCATGGCCGAGACCGACACGTGGAATCTGCTTGTCCGCATACATTTTCATGTACATCGGATGGCCCAGCCACTCGACGGTGGAATCGAACATCGAGACCTCGACGAGCGCTCCCTTGCCCGTTCGCTCTCTACGGAACAGGGCGCTCAGAATCGAAGTCAGCGCGTACATTCCTGCCGCGATGTCGGAGACCGGGATGCCGGTCTTGGTGGCCGTCTCCGGTGTGCCTGTCACGGAGATCATTCCGGTCTCGGCTTGGACCAACATGTCGTAGGCCTTGCGCTCACGCCGCGGGCCGGCACTGCCGTAGCCGGACATGTCGATCACGATGAGCCGTGGGTATTTATCGCGCAGTTCCTCCGCGCCGAACCCCAGTCTCGCGGCTGCGTCGGGAGCCAGGTTCTGCAGGAACACATCGGCTCGCGCGACCAGATCGAGAAGGATCTGCCGGCCGGCTTCCGACTTCACATCGACGGCGATCGATTCCTTGGAACGGTTGAGCCACACGAAGTGTGATGCCTGACCGTGAACCGCCTGGTCGTAGTGACGCGCGAAGTCACCCTCGCCGACGCGTTCTATCTTGATCACCCGCGCACCCATGTCCGCGAGATGTCTGGTGGCGAGCGGTGCCGCCACCGCCTGTTCGAGTGCAACTACGGTGATTCCGTCGAGCGGAAGATCCGAGTTCGGCTGTCCCATGTCAGTAGTCACCCCAGAAGTTTTACACCCAGAATTCTCACACTCTGAATTCTTGCACTCGAACAGGACGGATCAGATGTGGCGGCCGCCGGTGATCTCGAGAACCGTGCCGGTCATGTAGCTCGAGAGGTCGCTCGCGAGGAACAGCACAACCGAAGCAACTTCCGAAGGCTCGGCTGCGCGCCCCATCGGAATCTCGGCAAGCTTCTCGTTCCAGATCCGTTCGGGCATCGCCTCGGTCATCGCCGTGCGGACCAGTCCGGGCTGAACGGCGTTGACGCGAACGTTCTTGAACGCGACCTCTTTTGCCGCGGCCTTCGTCAGACCGACGATCCCGGCCTTCGCGGCCGAGTAGTTGGTCTGCCCGAGCATGCCCACCTTGCCGGAGATCGACGAGATGTTCACGATCGCGCCCGTCTCACGCCCGCGCATGCGGGCGGCGGCAGCGCGTGTTCCGTTCCAGGCGCCCTTGAGGTGAACGGCGATCACGTCGTCGAAGTCCTGCTCGGTCATCTTCCGCATCGTGGCGTCGCGCGTCATGCCGGCGTTGTTGACCATGACATCGACTGGACCGAAAGCGCTTTCGGCCAGATCGAGCATGGCCTCGACCTGTCCGGAGTCACGCACGTCGCAGGAAGCGAAACGGGCGACCGACTCTCCACCGAGTTCGGCGACCGCAGCCGTTCCCACGGTTTCGTTGATGTCGCCGAGAACGACGGTCGCGCCTTCCTTGATGAAGGTGCGCGCAATTTCGAGCCCGATGCCCTGGGCTCCGCCGGTCACTACCGCAACCTTGCCGTCCAACAATCCCATGTCCACTCCGTTCGTGAGGTTAAAGCTCGTCTGGAAAATGTGTCAGCGCTGGTTTTGCTTTTTCGCTTGCGCCACGAGCCCACCACCGAGAATCAGACGCTGGATCTCGCTGGTTCCCTCGTACAGGCGCAACAGGCGAACTTCACGGTAGATGCGTTCGACCGGAACACCGCGCATGTACCCGTTGCCCCCGTGGATCTGCACGGCGAGATCTGCGACCTTGCCCACCATCTCGGTGCAGAAAAGCTTTGCCGCCGAAGGCCCGAGACGGCGATCCTCACCGCTGACGTACCGCGCGGCCACCTCGCGCACCATCGCGCGCCCTGCCATCACACCGGCTTGCTGGTCTGCCAACATCGCTTGAACCAGCTGGAAGTCGCCGATCGCGGTGCCGCCCTGTTCCGTGACCACGGAGAACGCGACAGATTCGTCGAGCGCTCGCTGTGCTGCTCCCACCGAGAGCGCCGCGATATGGACTCGTCCGCGCGCGAGAGACGTCATCGCTGCGCGGTATCCGGTGTCCTGGTCGCCACCGACGAGGGCCGACTCGGGAACCCGGACGTTGTCGAAGGTGACCTCGGAGGTCCAAGCACCTTCCTGACCCATCTTCTTGTCCTTGGGACCGACCGTGACACCTGGCGTGTCAGCCGGAACCAGGAACACTGCAATTCCCGGACCATCGGAATCCGCCGGGCGAGTGCGCGCGAACACCACGAACAGCTGCGCCAGTGGAGCATTGGTGATGAACCGCTTGTTGCCGTCGATCACCCAGTCGGATCCGTCCAGCACTGCCTTGGTCCGAAGGCCGGCCGGGTTGGAGCCCGCGCCCGGTTCGGTGAGAGCAAAGGAAGCCACGACATCACCGGAGGCGATGCGCTCGAGCCACTGAGCCTTCTGCTCGTCGGTACCGAAGCCGACCAGCACCTGCCCGGCAATTCCGTTGTTGGTACCGAACATCGAACGCAGCGCCAGAGACGTGTAGCCGAATTCCATTGCCAGTTCGACGTCTTGGGTGAGGTCGAGTCCGAGCCCACCCCATTCCTGAGGGATCGCGTAACCGAAGAGCCCGATAGCTGCGGCCTTCTTGCGTATGTCCTCAGGAATGGCGTCGGTGTCGGCAATCTCCTGCTCACGCGGAACTACTTCCTTACGGATGAACTCCCGCGCAGTCGCCAAGATATCTGCGAAGTCATCTGCGTCGACCTGCATTCCCACCACTCACCTTGCTGTTTCCGAAGTCCATGCCGTCCCCCGAAGTCAATACCGTGAGGCAATCGGAGTCAAAGACCTGAAAACGAACCGAAGGTAAGGCAGAACCTATAGCAAGCTTCAGACGGTGCGCAGTTCCCGCTTCAGTAGCTTGCCACTCTGGTTGCGCGGAAGCTCGGCCACGAAACGGACATGCTTGGGCACCTTGAACGGAGCGATTCGCTCCTTGACGTGGGCAATCAACGCCTCGGGCGTCAACTCGTCGTTGCCGTCCTTTAGCACGACGATCGCGGTGACGGCCTCGATCCACTTCTCGTCGGGCGTACCGATCACGGCAACTTCTGCCACGGCGGGGTGCGTGTAGACCGCATCTTCGACCTCGCGTGACGCCACCAGGATGCCGCCGGTGTTGATGACGTCCTTGATCCGGTCGACGACCGTGATGAAACCTTCTTCGTCCCGCACGACCAGATCGCCCGAATGGAACCAGCCGTCACGGAAGGCCTCGGCGGTGGCTTCCGGATTCTCCCAGTAGCCGTTGCACAGCTGCGGTGAGCGGTAGAGAACCTCGCCGGACTCACCGTCGGCGACATCGTTTCCGTCGGCGTCGACGACGCGGGTTTCGACGAAGAACACCGCGCGACCACAGGAAGACGGGCGATCAGCATGCTCGCTGGGCTGGAGAACTGTTGCCAGTGGGCCGATTTCGGACTGACCGAAGCAGTTGTAGAAACCGATGTCCGGGTAGCGCTCGCGCAGACGATTGAGCACGGTGACCGGCATGATCGAGGCGCCGTACTGCGCCTTCTTCAGCGAAGACAGATCGCGGGTCTCGAGGTCCGGATGGTTGGCCAGCGGTACCCACACGGTCGGCGCCAGGAACAGCGATCCGATCTTTTCGGCTTCGACGCGGCGCAGGATTTCCGGGATGTCCGGCGCCTGCATCAGACTGACCGTCGCGCCGACGGACAGGTACGGCAGCATGAAGACGTGCATGCCCGCGGAGTGGTACATCGGCATGCAGATCAGCGGGTTGTCGTTCTTGTCGAGGCCGAGCGCGATCACCGAGGACACGTACTCGTGAACCAGTGCACCGTGAGACATCATGGCGCCCTTGGGCTTCGAGGTGGTGCCCGAGGTGTACAGGAGTTGCGCCAGATCGGTCGACGTCGCACGCGGTTCGAAGACCGGCACCTCGCCTGCCTCACCGATCGTGACGACGGACAGTTCCGCGTCCCGCAGTGCGATCACGTGATCGAGATCGAGGTCGGAGCGTACCGAGTCGAGCGTCGGCGCCAATGCCGGATCCACCAACACCGCGCGGGCGCCTGACTGCGCCACGAGGTACCGGAGTTCCTCCCCCTTCAGTGCGTAATTGACCGGAACATGCACCAAACCTGCTCGTGCACAGGCAAGAAATCCGATTGCATAGGCGTCGGAGTTGGTTCCGTATGCCGCGACGCGGTCGCCGTGTTCGAGCCCCAGACCGAGCAAGTAGGCGGCGACCCGCGTCACCGCGTCGTCGAGTTCGCGGTAGGTGCGAGTGCGATCTTCGAATACGACGGCTACACGGTCGGGGTACTTGGCTGCCGAGCGCCGAAGCACTCCGTCGACAGTGTTGGTGCGTGGATCCAGGCTCATGCGCCTCAGGTTATAGGACGTCCAACTAAACCGGAAGAGCGATCGTTACTTATTGCGCCATTCGGGCTTTCGCTTGTCCACAAAGGCCTGCATACCTTCCTGAGCGTCGCAGGTCACGGCGTTGGTTGCCATAGTTTCCGCCATCGCCTCGTACGCCTGCGCTTGCGGCAGATCGATCTGGCGATAGAACGCCTGCTTACCGATCCTCACCGTCAAGGGGCTGGCCGTCGTGATCTTGGCGGCCAGTTCGCGCACCTCTCGGTCCAGGTCTTCGGGCGCGACGACGAAGTTCACCAGACCCCAGTCCGCAGCGGTGTCGGCGTCGATCGTCTGCCCGGTGAGCAACATCTGCATCGAGCGCTTGCGCCCTACTGCCCTGCTCAGCGCCACCATGGGCGTCGAGCAGAACAGTCCGATCTTGACGCCCGGCGTGCCGAAGACAGCATTCGACGCAGCAACAACCAGATCACACGACGCGGCCAGTTGGCAGCCCGCCGCGATAGCCGGGCCCTGTACTGCGGCAATCACCGGCTGCGGAATCCGCTGTACGGTCTCCATCATCTCGGTACAGCCGTCGAAGATCGCCCGCTCGTCCTCGAGGGTTCTCCCGATCATCTCCGTCAGATCGTGTCCGGCGGAGAACACCGGGCCTTCGGCGCGCACGATCACGACCCGCACGCGCTCGTCTACAGACAATTCGACAAGGGCAGCCGTCACCTCACGCATGGTCTCCGCCGAGAGCGGATTGCGCCGCGCCGGCCGATCGAGCGTCAGGAAACCGAGTCCCACCGATTCCTCGACGGAAATCTTCACTGCAGTGTCTTCTACCTGTGTCTGCGACATGTGTTCTCTCTACCAATCGAATCCGTCCCGGTCAACGAGACGAAAAGGGCGTCCACTCGCACCGCGTCGATACGGTCCGGTCAATACTTCGCCACTACGAGGAGTGCCCATGAGCACCGATGCCGCCGTCACCACTGATCTCGAAGAGATTCTGCGCGCTCAGCAGGAAGCAACTCGAGCCGCTGGTCTTCCGTCCGCGCAGACACGACGCGAGCGCATTCAACGCGTCGTCGATCTCCTGGTGGCAAACCACAAGGATCTGACCGAGGCGATCAACGAAGACTTCGGCGGCCGAATCCCGGCCTACTCGGTGATGAATGACGTTCTCGGGTCGATGGTTTCACTCAAGCACGTTCGTGATTCGCTCGAAGAGTGGATGATTCGCTCACCGAGAGCTACCGGAGCGACGCAGGACCAGTTGGGTGCCACGGCGTACGTGTCGTACCAGCCGAAGGGTTCGATCGGCATCATCGGAACCTGGAATGCTCCCCTGTTCACTCTCCTGAGCCCGCTCGCCTGCGCCCTCGGAGCAGGAAATCGCGCCGTTCTCAAACCGTCGGAGATCGTGCCCAATACTGCGGCCGTCCTGGCCGAGGCGGCGCGTCGAACTCTCGACCCCGTGGAGGTCGCGGTGGTGACCGGCGGCCCGGAAGTCGCTGATCGGCTGACGTCGCTGCCTTTCGACCACCTCGTCTTCACCGGCAGCACGACCGTCGGAAAGCTGGTCATGGCCAATGCTGCGAAGAACCTGGTGCCGGTCACCCTCGAACTCGGCGGCAAGTCACCGAGCGTCTTGAGCCGCAGTGCCGATATCAGCTCTGCTGCTTCGCGTTTGGCTATCGCGAAGTCCACCAACGCCGGTCAACTCTGTGTCTCTCCCGATCTGATCTACGTTCCGCGCGAGAACACGGAAGCATTCATCGACGCGTTCACCGACCAGTTCACGGGACTGTTTCCCACGATCGCCGACAACAAAGACATGGTCTCGATAGTCAGCGATCGTCACCTCGCACGCATCGAGGGGTACATCGCGGACGCCGAAGAACGTGGGGCACGAATCATCACCGTTCCCGACGAAGAACTCTCCGCAGACACTCGTCGTCGCCCACTGCGAATCGTGGTCGACCCTCCGACCGACGCGCAGATCATGAAGGAGGAGATCTTCGGGCCGGCCGTCGTCGTCTTGCCGTACGACCAACTCGACAACGTCGTCGCCGACATCAATTCACGACCGAAACCGTTGGCGCTGTACTACTTCGGAACCGATCTGGACGAGAAGGAATCCGTACTCGAACGCACCGTCTCGGGCGGCGTCACCATCAACGACGCGATGTCTCACCCCGGGCTGAGCGACGCACCCTTCGGCGGCGTCGGGGCTTCGGGTATCGGGCACTACCACGGCCGCGAGGGTTTCCTCGAGTTCAGTCACGCCCGAACGGTATTCGAAGCAGCGCAGCATGACCCACGCGGTGAATGGGGAATGCTCCCGCCGTACGGTGAGGGTTTCGAGCAGATGATGTTGGCTCAGGTAACGCCCTAGGGCCTCCGGCCCCGTGCGCCTTTTTGGTAGTTCGCGCTACCGGAAAGGCGCACCGGCAAGGCCGCGGCTGAGGAACTCCACCAGCTGACCCGGCTCGGTGTCCTCGGACTCGATCAGTTGGATCAACTCCTTCTTGTCTTCTACCGCAAGCGGTTCGATGCCACCGAACGTGCGCATCGTGGACCCGGCCGGAAGAACACGAGCACACACGAGGGTGCCTGGCTCGAGGTTCAGCGAGCCCCACTCGTCCGTGACCTTCACCAGATGCCCGTTACGGACGTCGCTGAGGGTCACCAACTGTCCCGGCTCCGTCGAGGCGACCTTGTACACCGAGCGCGGAATCGACAACCACTGATCGGCCAGTTCGCGTTCGTCGGCAGGCAGCAGTTCTCCGCGGCGCTCGACAAAAGCCGCGAAGATACCCGCATCGAACAAGGCAGCGTCGACGGCCAAACCACCTTCGACGGCCAGCGTCAGTGCTTCTTCGCTGTTGAACTGCTCGGCACGGATGAGCGCGAGATCGAACACGGCGTCGAAGTACTCCGGCGTGCGCGAGAACAACTGAGCCTTGACGTAGAGCCAGCTGGCCCGGTCGTCGAACGTCACCTCGGACTTACCGAGATGGCAAACCTTGAACTTTCGACCGGAACCGCACCAGCACTTGTCATTTCGTCCGAGTTCGGGGTGCTCGGCCGGGGCGTAGCGCTGAAGAACCTCGTGCAGAACCTCGGACTCGCCCCCCTCGATTCGGCCCAGCAAAGCCAGCGCGCGCGTCACATCGCTTCGATCGGCGGCCAGTAGCGCCAGATCGAAGATCGCGGGAGTCCAGTCGGGATCGAGATCGTGCGCTGATTCGTACGACGCCTCAGCGGCCAGGATCTTGCCGAGACGATCCGAAGCCTTGCCCGCCAGCCAGTGCGCTGCCGGCTTGACACGACGCGACCCTTTCTCGGCGAGAGCAGTTGCAACAGAATGCAATACGGAATCATGATCGTCGAGTTCGGACAACAGCTCCAACGCTGCCGCAGCCGCGGGCGGCTCGGCGAGGCCTGCGAAGGCCTGCGGATCCTCCTTGATCTGCTTGCGCGCCCAGTCCGAGACATCCTCGACGCCTTCGGCTTTCGCGGCCATGACCACATCGACGAAGGCGATCACCGACGCGGCTTCTTCGGGGTGCAGATTCTCGCGGACCTCGAGCATGCGGGCCCGGTTCGCCAGGTGGTATGCCTCGAAATCGAATCCGTCGACCGCAACGTAGTCACCGTCGCGGACGTAACCTGACGCCTCGAGCATCTCGCCCAGCGGGGCGGTCGGCTGACGGAACAGCGACGGCTCGTCGAGCATCAACTGCCAGACAATGGCATCGAGGGTGTCAGCACCGATGTCGGCAAGGACCGTCGCCAGGTGCTCGCCGAATCCGGGTGCGGGATCCAGTACCTCGGGGATGGTGCAGAGCGTCAGCTCACGGTCAGCGACGAACAATCCGATCAAGTCACCTGCCGAGCACTCGGCAAGGGTGTCGGTGTCGAGTAGAAAGCCTTCGTCGTGTGGGAACTCCGGATCTTCGATCCCACGATCAGCCAACAGGTCGTCGTCTATCCCGCGGTGCACGACGCTGATGCCATGAATCTCGTCGTCGTCACGATCGAGGAACACCCGCAGCATCATCAGATCGGGGTTCGCGTCGAGAACGCCGGACCTGATTTCCGCTTCGGTGAGCCGATGGGTCAACACTCGATGCTCGAACAATGTGTCGAGGGCGGCGTACCGTTCCTCACTCAAGTATCCGAGCAACGGGTCCTCGACGTACTCGACGAATTCGGTCATGTCCTCGGCTGTGCCGTGGCCGGCGTCAGCCAACAGAGTGCCCCAGTCCGCCGCTGTCTGCGGGCCGTGCTCACGCAACAACTCCATCGCGGCTTCGGCGATCAAGTCATTGGCATCCATCGGTTCGTTCACCTATCCAACTTTAACGGGGTCGACTCGATACATCGTCACCGGTCATCGGTCGAGTGATCGGCGCCTCCACGCAACTCGCGCACCAGTTCTTCGGCCTCGAGATCTTCGGAAGCGAGAACCTCGAGCACCCTCGCAGCCTGCGATTCCGTTGCCATGACCACAACACCCACCGCAAACGCGCCAGTGGGGGCCGTCAGGACCCGAGCACTGATCACATCACCTGGCTTGCCTTCGACCGAGTGAGCAACCGTGACGGTCTCCTTGGACCCACGATCGAGCAGCACGACGCCGGTGTCGGACGTTTCGATCACCTCGTACACCGACCTCCGGATTCCGAGCCACTGTGCGGCTGTCACAACTTCCGCCTCCGGAAGTAGTTCGCTGCGTCTGGCCAAGAATTCGGCAAAGATTCCACCCTCGAACAGAGCGACGTCCAGTGCCGATCCGTCGAAGATCGTGGCCGCGATCAGTTCGTCCTCGGAGAGATTTTCGTTTTCGAGATCGTCGAGCCCGGTCACGATGTCGACGAATTCGGAGGCAAACGCAAACAGGCATGCCTTCTTGTACAGCCACCGACCGTTCGCCTTGACGGATTCATCGGCCTTTCCGAGGTGGCAGACCTTGTATTTGCGGCCGGAACCGCACCAACACTTGTCGTTTCGCCCGAGTTCCGGGTGATCGGCTGGGACGAAGTCCTGCAGTACGGCGTAGAGATTCTCTTCGGTTCCGCCGTCGATCCGCCCGAGCAGTGACAGCGCCCGGGTCGCATCGCCGCGGTCCGACGCGAACTGAGCCAGCTCGAACAAGGCCGGACCCCAACCGGATTCGGCAAGGAGCGCTTTCTCGTAGTGCGCCTCCGCTTCGAGGACGCGCCCCAGCCGATCGACGGCCTTACCGGCGAGCCAATGAGCCGCCGCCCTGACCGACCGTGGCCCTCGCTCGGCCAGTTCGGAGGCAAGCGCTTCGAGGATTGCGTCGGTCACCGGGTCCTGATTCCGAAATCCGAGATCGAACACGGCCACTGCAGCACCCGGATCTGCCAGTGAGACAAAAGAGTCCGGAGCAGCGCTCACATGACGGTAGGCCCAGTCCGCGATATCGAAGTCGGCGATGACCGCGTCGGTGTATCCGCGGTCCGCCAGATCGACAAACGCAACGGCAGAGACTGCCTCGTCGTGGGTCAGGTCGTAGGTACCGGCCACCAAGGCTGTCCGAATCTGCAGGTCGTAGGCGTCGAAGTCGAATCCCCGCCGAGCCAGTAGCTCACGCTCGTGCTCGTAACCTGCCACCTCGAAGATCTCACCCAGCGGCGCAACAGGAACCGTGAAGAGTGACGGATCCTCGATCAGGAGTTGCCAGCACACAGAATCCAGGGCCTCGACTCCGTCCTCCTCGAAGAGTTCGCCGAGCGCCGGAGCAAGATCGGGTTCGTCCTCGATCTCGACCAGACGAAACGCAAGTGTTCCGTCTTCGACAGCCAAGCCGACGAGATCACCGTCGGCGCACTCGCCGAGGGTTCCGGCCGGAAGTACCACAACTCGTCGACTCCGGAAGGGAGCAGCTCCGCGTTCGGAGGCTGCTTCTTCCGCCAGGGCCACCCGGATCGCCCCGTCGTCGTCGCCGAATGCCAAGATCGGTTCCAGGTCGGGGCTCGCGTCAAGGATGTCCGACGCAATTTCGACTTCGCTGAGCCGGTGAGTGAACACGAGCCCTTCGAGGACCGTGTCGAGAGCGACGTACTTTCCGTTGGGCAGGTACCCGAGCATCGGTTCGGACAGGTACTCGAGTACATCGGCCAACTCGGTCGCAGTTCCGTACTCCTCGAGATGGGTCGCCCACTCTTCGAGACTCAGCGGGCCTTGCTCGCGCAGAACAGCCAAAGCAGCGGAGGCAATGGAACCGGCAGCGTCGTCGTCGAAATCAGTCACCCGCCAATGGTAGGCGACCTATTGCAGCCCACTGAGCCCCTCGCCCAGCACGGTCGCACCGAGGATCGTCAGGATGACCGTCATCATCACCGCGTTGTTGGCGGTCATCCATGCCTTCGCGGACGCGAGGATCTCGTCGGCACGCTTGCCGGAGAGCACCTTCACCAGGATCGGCAACGCGATGCCGACGCTCGCGATGACCGTGAAGATCACCGCGGCAACAATCTGTTGGGCAACGACATTCGTGGCGACCGCGATAGTGGCCGCACCGGATACCGCCAGCGCTGCATTCTTGGGATTGACCGCCGCGGACAAGAACGCCAACCCGAACGCCTTCCGCGGAGTCAACCCGTCGACGCTCTTCATCCACTTCGGAACTGTCGGCTCACTCCCGTTTCGCGGACGCGCGCGCCACTGCTTGTATGCCAAGCCGAACAGGACCAGACCCAACACGATTCGTACGACGCTCGACCACACGGAAGTCCGCGACGACTCCGACTCCGCAAACGAATAGTCCGCGATCACGATGGTCACCGCGACGACTGCCGAGATTCCGAGGACCCACCCGAGTAGAAAAGATGCCGCCCCTCGATGTGCTCCAGCGGTGATCATGACGAGCACGATCACCGCCATGGGCATCGAGACGAAAAGCAGGCCGAGGGCAATCGGAAGAGACAGACCGATCGCAGCTAGCACCGAAAACCTCCAGTTGAATGCACGATCGACGATCGATTCGAGGTCGAAATCACGACGTCGGAGGCAGCATGACCTCGATGAGATGCGGGCCGGGTTCCGCCAGCGCTGCGGCAAACTGTTGGGCCAACTCCTCCGCTGTGTTCGCCCGCGACGCGGGCACTCCCAACCCCTCGGATATCTTGACGTAGTCCATGTTCGGAGATGACAGATCCAGCATCGACTGTGCGACGACGCCGCCACCTTCTGCGCCGACTCGTTGCAGTTCGCCACGCAGGATGGCGTACGCGCGATTGTTGAGCAGAATCGTCGTGACGTTCAACATCTCTCGCGCCTGCGTCCACAACGCCGTGATGGTGTACATCGCGCTTCCGTCGGCTTCGAGATTGATCACCGGTCGCTCCGGCGCTGCCACAGCGGCGCCCGTCGCCACCGGGATGCCCTGGCCGATGGCACCTCCGGTGAGCGTGAGCACGTCGTGGCGCGGCGCTCCGGCAAGGGCAATCGGGATCGCCCAACCGGAAGTCGCCGCCTCGTCGGAGATGATGGCGTCGCCTGGCAGCAGGGCGCCGATCACGTCGGCCCAATTTCGAACGTCCAGAGGCCCGCTCGGCAGCGCCGGCCGATTCGCTTCCTGCAAAACAGGTTCGACTCCCGGTGCCACGAGTTCGGCCACTGCCTCCAGTGCACCGGCAACATCGTCGCCGACGCTTGCCAGCGTTGTCACCGCAGCACCCTCCGGTGCCAGATCGCTCGGTTTTCCGGGATACGCAAAGAACGAGACCGGCGAAACCGCTCCGGCCAGAACCAGCTGAGTTGTTCCGCGAAGTTGTTCGGTGGCGTGCTCGGCGAAGTATCCCAAGCGCTCGAATGACGGTAGCCCCGCACCTCGTTGAAGCCTGGCTGGAAAAGTCTCGATCAGAATCTGGGCACCGGTCGCGACCGCAATTCGGGAAGCGGCGCGCAGCCCAGCTTCGGAACAGGCTGCGCCGCCCAGCAGTAGCGTGGCGCGACCCTCGGCATTGAGCGCGCCCACCACCGAGTCGATCTGTGTTGCAGAAACTTCCGCCCGCCCCGGTATGTCCCGAGGACCCGCAAGAACTCCACCTTCGCCCCACGAGACGTCGGCAGGGAGGACAAGTGTGGCAATGCGTCCGGGCGGATTCAACGAGGCGGCAACGGCGTCGGCCGCGTCGCTACCGACGGTCGCGGTGGATTCGGAACGTCGACTCCACCCCTCCAACCATTCGGTCAGCGCATCGATGTTCGATTCGAGAGGAGCGTCGAAACCGTGGTGGTAGGTCGCGTGGTCCCCGACGATGTTCACGATCGGTGTGTGGGCGCGGCGCGCGTTGTGAAGGTTCGCCAGTCCGTTCGCCATACCGGGGCCCAGATGGAGCAGCGTCGCGGCAGGCTTTCCGGCGATCCGTGCGTAGCCGTCCGCGGCACCGGTCACGGCGCCCTCGAACAAGCCGAGTACCGCCCGCATCTGCGGAACGGAATCGAGTGCGGCGACAAAATGCATCTCGGACGTTCCTGGATTGCCGAAGCACACCTCGACGCCCGAGTCGACCAGGCTTTGGATAAGCGACTGTGCACCGTTCATTTCGATCACCTCTTCTTCATGAAAAGCTGCGAATGCTTCCTGCGCTTCATCGTGAGCAACCGAACTCCCGGTGCGTGCTCCTCGATCCGAACAGTCATCCGTACCTCCGTCGTGGCCGAGAGTCTCGATTCAAGCTACTCGGTCGGGAGTTCAGCGTTCGTAGCCCTTGCGCATATCGTCGACGATGCGTGGCCGGTCGAGCGTCGAGGGCTCCAACTCCCGCCTCGGGCGATCGCGAGGAAACACCGAGGCCGACGCCAGCGTCGGCTCGTCGAGGAACCGTAGTTCCGGCACATCAGCGGGCAGACGAAGGTCGGGTGGAGTGGATCCCGCTTGCGCGAGCACATATCCCCAGTCACCGAAGCTCGGCACGAAAACGTGGTAGGGCGAGACACTCAGTCCGACAGCCGATACCGTCGACACCGTTCGCCAGTACGCATCCGGCGTCGAGTACGGGCTGCCGGATTGGACGACCATCAGCCCGCCCGGATTCATCGCGGCAGCGGCAAGTCCGTAGAACTCCATCGAATACAAGCGGCCAAGTGCGGGGGTGTCGGGATCCGGGAGGTCGACGATCACCGCATCGAAACCCGGTTCCGGACGCTCTCGCAGCCACCGAAACGCGTCGTCGAGTACGACGTCCACCCGTGGATCCTCGAGCGCTCCCTCGTTCAGATCACGAAGACGCGTGTTGGCCAACTCGATGACTGCCGGATCGAGTTCCACTTGAACGATCTGCTCGACGCTGTTCATTCGCAGCACTTCCCGTGCAGCGAGGCCGTCACCGCCGCCCAGAATCAGCACGCGCCGGGGGTCGTTCACCAGGGCCGGATACACCAGCGACTCCGTGTACCGATGCTCGTCGACACTGGAGAACTGCAGGTCTCCGTCGAGGAACAGGCGCACGTCGTTCCCCCGCTCGGTGACGACGATTTCCTGGTACACCGATCGCTCGGCGGCCACCACGGGATCGGTGTAGAGCCGCTGCCTCGACGTGGTCTCGATGTCCGACGCTGCGATCAGCAACCATCCGATCAAACTTGCTGCCAACAGCATTGCGACGACGGCGATCGATCGTGCGCGCAGGCTGAGCTGCCACCGAAGGAGTATCAGCGCGACCACTGCCGCAGCCACGAGATTGATCATGCCGGTGAGTGCGGCACCGCGAATCATTCCCGCCCACGGTAACAGTACGAACGGCCACAGCAGACCACCGATCAATGCGCCGAGGTAGTCGGCGGCATTGAGGTTGGCCAGTACCTTTCCGGTGCTCTGTGCGTCGTTGTCGCTGCGACCGGACTGCAGGAGCGTCATCAGCAGAGGCACTTCGGCACCGACGAGGATGCCGATCAGCGCGGTCGCCGCCACCAGAATTGCTGCGCTGGAACCGAAGAACGTGAAGGTCACGTACAGCGTGACGGCACTGAATCCGCCGATCAGCCCGAGCAGTATCTCGACCGTCACGAACGAAACGGCAGCGTGTCCCAGCAGAGGTTTGGCGGCCAGCGCTCCGATACCCAGAGCCGCAACAAATCCCGCGACGATCAACGACGTCTGGGTGATGCCGCCGCCGGTCAGACTCACGCTGAGTGTCAACAGGGCCAGCTCGTAGATCAGGCCACACGCAGCGCACGCCGCAACAGCCGCAAGGAGAAGGACGCGTGCACGCGGGCCGAGCATCGTCGAACGCTCGTCAACTGTCACATCGGGATCAGCGGCAACCATCAGGTGAGCGCTGCGGCGTTCACCAAACCGATGGACAGCAAGCTCACACCCACAGCCCACGCGGCGCCACACATCTTCGGATCCTGCACCAGCGCAACCAACTTGCCGGGAAGGAATGCGTTCATCAATCGCAGCGCGATCGCTTGCAACACGATCGCGAACAGTCCGTACACCGCGGAGTCGGCGAGTCCCTGAGCAAAGCCGTCCGAACTGGTCAGGATTGCCGTCACCACGATGATCGCCAGCGCAAGATGATTGGAGGCCAACAGAATCGCAGCGTTCGGGTTCTTGTCGACGTAAACCTGGTGGCGGAGATTTCCGGGTGTCATGAGGTCGAGGACCAGGAATCCCGTCGCCAGAACCGCTGCACCGACGACGAAGTAGGCGAGGGTGCCGAGAACGCCCCCGACGAGCAATGCCGGATCCACCGTCCCGATCTCGACGGAAGTGGATGCAAAGATGTTCGTCACGCCGTTCTCCTTCTCATTGAGCATTACCGTCATTTGGCACTACCCGAGCCGCCGCTGCCACTGCTTCCACCCGCCGGGGATCCCGGGTTGAAGCCCGGTCCCAGGTACGCGTATCCGCCGCTGCGATACGTGCCGTCGATGTCCTCTACCTTGATGGTGCTGCCACCGCCCGAAGCCGAACTGACAGTGACGATGTCGTCGTCGTAGCGCAGGTATTCGTTGCCGCCGTCAGCACTTCGCGCCGCTGGTTCGTCCGCGTCGACAATCCGTGAGACGGTCGTGCCCACTGGATCTTTCGACGAGTACAACACGACGTCGCCATCCTGGGACGTCTTGGAATAGTTGTCCGCGATGAAGTCTTTGGCTCCACCACCGCACGCCGACAAGACAATTGCGGCCGCCAGCATCACCGGAGCCAACCACGTCCGCCCCCTCACGGCTGCCACCTGCTGCGTGTCTTCACGATCACTCCTGTCCCCTCCCCCGGGTACAAATGCCAACTCTGCCAACTCCACCCCTGGCGGTCTCGCACGCCATACAAAGCGGTCAAAGCCGTGTCGTCACCGGGAAAGGATCCGCAGATCCAACCGTCGTGGCCGGCGGACTCTTTCAACGACGCAGCTTCCGAGTCGAATTCGACCCGGTCCATCACCAGTGAGGAAGACTCGAACCGGTAGTTTTGCGTGGACTCCACTGCGGGCAGTAGTTCACCGCCGACTGCAAGAGCATCGCACGAAACCTGTTCGGTCAGTTTCTTTCCCGACGCCCAGGCCGTCACCACGTGCGAAGCCCCCAGCACTCCGAGGGTCAGCGTCGCGTCGGAAGTTCCGATCACCAACTCGGCGAGGGTCGGTGGCGCAGGAGCTCCCAGTACCAACCCCAGTGCCGAGGCATCCACGTCGGTCGGCTCCACGTCGAGTAGATACAGGCTCATTCCGGGGGGCCCGAGTGGATGACAGTGAGTTCGCTGCGAGTGACCGCCCGTCCCGTGGAAACCTCCCACGACTGTCCGCGCGCCCACTTCTCGAATGCAATCAGGCCGGTCTTGTCGGCGGTCGCATAGTCCGCGTATTCCATCGAGCCGGAAGGGGCCGTACCCGTCGTACCCTCGGCCGTGAACTTCGCCGTTCCACTTTCGATCTTGCGGTGAACCTTGTCGTCGAGAATGACGTCGCCGTTCGGGACCAGGTTGGTTCCTTCTCGACGCATCCAGAGAGTCATCTCCAATTCGCCCTCGTCGTCCTCGACCGTCAACCAACGACGACCGGTCGAACCGTCGAGAAGGTGCTCACGCCAGATGTACCCCTCTTCGTCGAGCGTGATGGTCCCTCGAACAACATGGTCGATACCCGCGTACGTGATGATGTCGCCGACCCCGATCTTGTGGGGGTCGTACACCTCGGGATAGTCGGCGAGCGGGTCGACGCGAGCATTCGGCTTGCCCTGGCGTCCACGCAGGACCACAAACACGACGGCAGCGATCACTACGAGTATCAGGACAACTATCAGCACGTTGGTCAACGGTTTCTCCGAAATCGTCTCGGCAGGGTTGCCGCGGGCCATACCCTACCGATCCGTTCTCAGCCTTTTCGGATGAGACTGCCGGCAATCCGGCCTGTCGCCGACCGGACAGGTCTCCAGCGCCGCGGGCAGATCGAAAGACTGCCCCGGCGCACCTTTGCGTTTACGCTCAGCCCGAGGAACTCCGCGCGAACGAAAGCCGGTCGACTGACGATGAGCAAGAACACGGAGCCGTCTGCCCGCACCGTCATGCACACACCACGATTCTGGTTGACACCATTGATAGTGGTCACCCTCTTGATGTCTGCGCTGGCAGCGTTGTACATGGGCGGAATACTCGACCCCAAGAAACACCTGGACCAGTTCCCGATCGCCCTGGTCAACCAGGACGAAGGCGACACCCTCCCCGGTGGCGACCCCGCCGACCGCAAGAACTTCGGAAACGACATCGTCGCCGGCCTCGAAAGCGGAATCGACCACCAGAAGATCGACCTGCAGCAGATCGGTATCGCCGAAGCCCAATCGCGGTTGAGCTCCGGCACGCTGTACGGCGCGATCGTGATTCCCAGTGATTTCACGAAGAGGACGATCATCCTGGCGGAGGCCAGCGTCGTCGCCGGTGACGTAGAGCAACCGATCATCACGATCTACACCAATCCTCGCGCCGGTTCCGTCTCGGCATCGCTGGTCCAGTCGATCGGAACCACAGCCCTCGCCTCGGTCAACAAGAACATGGGCGAGCAACTCACCGCCCTTGTCACCGCGCAGTTGGAAGCGGGAGGCACCGGAGCCCAGATCTCCGGAGCGAGCCGCCTGCTGCTCGAAAACCCGGTGAACGTACTCACGGTTGCCCACGATCCACTTCCCGACGGAACCGGATTCGGTTTGGTGGCATTCTATTTCGCGCTGCTGTTGGTCCTTGCGGGATTCACCGGAGCAACCGTGGTCAATTCCTTGGTGGACGGCATGCTCGGATACGCGCCTACCGAATTCGGTCCACTCTTCGTTCAGAACGACGTTGTGGGTATCAACAGGTTTCGAACGCTGCTCGTCAAATGGGCATTCATGATCGTGTTGTCCGGCATAGTCTCCGCGTTGTTCCAGTGGATCAGTCGCGCCCTCGGAATGCCGGTCACTCACGGGCTTGCATTGTGGGAGTACGGCGCGCTGGTCATCACAGCGGTGGGCATCACGGCGATGTCGGTGATGGCCGCGTTCGGCTCGTTGGGCATGTTGATCAACCTGTTCGTGTTCGTCATTCTCGCGCTGCCCTCGTCCGGTGGCACCATCCCCCTCGAAGCCAGCCCCAGGTTGTATGCCTGGCTGGCGCAATTCGAGCCGATGCACCAGATCTACATGGGCACGCGATCGATCCTGTTCTTCGGCGCACGCGGTGAGGCAGGCCTGCTGCATGCCGTCTGGATGACGTTGGTGGGGCTACTGATCGGCGTCGTACTCGGCATCGTGACCACCCGTTTCTACGACCGCAAGGGCTACGAGCGCACCCATCGTCCCAAGGTGGCGTGACATGGTACCCAGCCGGGATTTGATCGAAACCTGTTGAGCCGATTCAATGTGATTGCGCGTTTCGGGAATCTTCGAGCCCCTTCCGCACGTTGTACAACTATGGCTAATTACAAAACAGTCAATCCCGCGACAGGTGAAACCGTCAGGGAATTCGATACTTTGGATGACGCCGGAGTTGAAGCCGCACTTGCGAACACGCATCGCGGCTACTTGACCTGGCGCAACAGTGCGCCACAGCAGCGTGCGGCAGTCCTGAGCAAGACCGCCGAACTGTACACAGAGCGCGCAGACGAACTGGCCCGAATGATCTCCTTGGAGATGGGTAAGCCGGTCCGCGAGGCCAAGGGCGAAGTACAACTCTCGGCCGCGATCTATCAGTGGTATGCAGACCACGGTCCGGCACTGCTCGAGGAAGAACGACTCGACGTTCCCGGGGCCGAGGAGTCGGTTGTGTACCGGCGACCGATCGGCGCTCTCATCGGCGTCATGCCGTGGAACTTCCCGTACTACCAAGTCGCCCGCTTCGCGGCACCGAATCTGATGCTCGGTAACACGATCATTCTCAAGCACGCATCGAACTGTCCGCAGTCGGCGCTGCTGATGGAAGAGATTCTGCGACAAGCCGGATTGCCGGACGACGCCTACGTCAACGTCTTCGCGACCAACGAGCAGATCGCGGACATGATCGCCGATCCCCGAGTTCAAGGTGTGTCACTGACCGGCAGCGAACGCGCCGGAACCAGCGTCGCCGAAACTGCCGGACGCAATCTCAAGAAGGTCGTCCTCGAACTCGGCGGATCAGACGTGTTCATCGTCCTCGATTCCGACGACATGGATGCCACCGTCAAGTCCGCAACCAAGGCACGTCTGTCCAATGCCGGCCAGGCCTGCAACGCGGCCAAGCGTTTCATCGTCACCGAAGATTTCTACGACGACTTCACCAACAAGTTGGCGACGTCCTTCGAATCCGTCACTGCCGGTGACCCGTTGGACGAATCCACAGTGTTGGGTCCACTCTCTTCGCAGAGCGCGGCAGATACTCTGATCGAGCAGATCGACGACGCTGTGTCCAAGGGTGCCACGCTGCTGACCGGTGGAAAGAAGATCGACGGCCCGGGCGCCTACGTTCAACCGACATTGCTCGCAGACGTGACACCGGACATGCGGGCCTACAGCGAAGAACTGTTCGGACCTGCCGGAGTCGTCTACAAGGTCAAGTCGGCCAGCGAGGCTGTGGAACTTGCCAATTCGTCGGTCTACGGCCTGAGCGGATCCGTCTGGAGCAGCGATCTCGATTCCGCCCGGTCGGTCGCTGCAGATCTCGACGTGGGAATGGCGTTCGTCAACGAGCACGGAACGACGTTGCCCGGTCTGCCCTTCGGCGGAGTCAAGCGCTCCGGAGTCGGCCGCGAGCTGGGTCCGTGGGGAATGGACGAGTTCGTCAACAAGAAGCTGCTCCGCGTCTCGAAGAAGTAGTTCGACACAGAAGTAGCTCGACACAGAAGTAGCTCGACACAGAAGTAGCTCGGCGCAAAGAAAGGCCCTGACCTCGATGGAGGTCGGGGCCTTTCCTCATAACCCACGGACCAGCAAGCGGGTCCGCTGCCTGGTCACTCGCTTGCCGGCGTGGCACCCCCACGAGTGAGGCTCCACCCGAACCTCGTCGCGATGACAGCTGACCCCCAGCCCAACAGTGCACCCACCAGTGGAGCAGCGACGGCGGTGTAGATCGCCTCGTTGGAAACACCAACCGACACGGCGGAGTCACCGACGAAGGCGAAATCGGTTCGGGAGGCGAAGGACGCCCACTCGATCAGGCCGGAGACAACAATAATCAGGAACCCCAGCAGGAAGCCGAAGCCGGCCAGCAGAACGTGAAGTGCGCGCATCCGGTCAGTCTGCCTGTAACACCCACCCAGATAAAACCGACCTGCTGGTATGACACTTTCACGAATCGCTCGAACTACCGTAGTCGCCGCTGCCCTCTGCGCGAGTGCAGCCATCTGTTCCGCGACGTCAGCTTCCGCGGACGTAGTCGACGTCACGATCCTTCCGGGTCTCAGCAGCGGGCCGACGACGTCGTACGGAGCGGGCTGCACGTATCTGGTGGTTGCCAGGACAGCAGCGTTGAACGAGCCGAACGTCTCGATTGTCGACATGAACCGAGCGTCGACCATGTTCCCGCAGGAACTGATCCGGGACACCGTCAATCCCTACTTCACCTTGCCGGTCGTACTCGGCCACGCCGTCACGCTGTGGACTCCGACTGCACCGGGCGAACACTCTCTGATGGCCTACCAGACGTCCGCGGGCGGGCCGGTCACAACGGTCGATGTCAATCCGGCGACACCGATCGGTCCGGGGTGCGTCGTCGCACCCTGATCCGCTAGCCCTCCAAGAAGTCGACGAGCACCCGGTTGATTTCATCGGCGGGAACCATCGGAATGCTGTGATGCGAAGAAGCTTTCAGCACCTCGACACGCGCTGCGGGAACCCTCTCCCGCACTGACTTCGACACGGTTTCCGCATCATGCACCCGTCCGTCTTGTGCGAGGACCACCAGCAACTCGACATCCAGTGCGCTCAAGGCCTCCTTCGAAGGACGTCGAGGCACTACGAGATCGGGTCGCGGTAGATCCGAAGTGCCCACTTCCACAAGAGACAGCCAGTCGGAGTCGATACTCAACTCACCTGTCTCCCAATCCAACAGTCGCCGTCGGCGCGCTCGCGACGGGGAGAGCAACAGCGGAAGCGCACGCAGAAGGTAGCCCGCCTTCATGCCGGAGAAACTCGAATTAGGATCGAGCAGAACAAGTTTCCCGACACGATTCGGTCGATGCAGCGCAAAGGCCAACGCAATCATTGCGCCACAGGAATGTCCGATCACATCAACGGCGCCGGCCCCGGTGCAATCGACTATCGAGTCCATCCACTCGATCAGATCGTCGACGGACTTCATCGGATCACCATTCGGAACGCTCCGCCCGGCATCGCCCATGGTGTCGACAGCAAAGACACGCCGGGATTTCGACAGCGCCCCAACATTGTCGAACCACACCGTCGAAGTGGCACCTCCCCCGGACAGAAGGATCAACGGCCGCGAGTCTGCATGCCCACAGACGTTCACATGCGTGTTACCGAACCGCCCCGCGAGATCCACACCCAGCGGTTTCTGCGGCCATTTGGTCAGTACAGCGTCGTATGCGCGATTGAAGTCCATCCCCCACCCCCATTTCTCTCGATTATCGAGATAGTAGACAATCGAGAGACAACACACCAGGGCTGGAGGCATCCTTGAGCGTCGGCGATGCAGAAGACGAAGCGATGGCGATCGTCCACTCGCTTCGCGCACTGACCGTCGACTTGAACGTGGCGGTTTCCGGCTTTGCGAACAAGTACAAAATGCACTCCACCGACGTGCGCGCGTTGATCTGCCTTCTCGATGCCGAGCGCTCGAACACATCGGCGACGCCAGGTTGGTTGGGCTCACAGCTCGGGATCAACTCGGCGTCGGTGACTGCACTGGTCGACCGGATGGTCAAAGCGGGGCACGTAGCTCGGGAGCGGGACTCAGCAGACCGTCGACGGGTGCTCTTGCAGGTCACACCATCGGCGGTCACTCTGGGCGAGAGCTTCTTCGGCCCCCTCATTTCACGCGCTGCGAGCACCGTCGGGAATTACACCGCCACAGAGCGAGCCACCATCGAGAGTTTCATCGCCGCGATGCGAGCGGACGTGGAGCGGACTCGAGTCGATAGGGAGCCCTCCCTGTGACTCGCATACTTCCCGCGGGAGAACGCGCATTGCTCGTGGACTTCGATTCCGAAGCTGGCGTTCTCGCGTTCACCGAAGCACTGACGCGTAACACCCCGGTCGGGGTCGAAGACTTCCTCCCCGCAGCTCGCACGGTCCTGGTCACGTGCACCCCGGCGGCAGATCTCACGTACGTCCGAAAGCGCTTGAACGATCTCGAGCAGACCGATTCTGCCGCGACCACAGACGAGCATTTCGAGATGGATGCACTCACCATCGCCGTCAGGTACGACGGGCCCGACCTCGACGACGTCGCACAGTCACTTGGTATGAGCCGATCCGAGGTGGTTGCGGCCCACACCGGGGCAATGTGGCGTTGCGCCTTCATCGGATTCGCACCCGGCTTCGCCTACCTGACTTCAGGCGACACTCGGCTCGACGTTCCGCGTCGAACGCAATCACGAACCGCTGTGCCTGCCGGTTCCGTCGCCCTGGCCGCTGGATACAGCGCGGTCTACCCGCGTGCATCACCGGGTGGCTGGCAGATCATCGGGAGCACCGATGCCGTGATGTGGGATCTGAACGCCACACCACCGGCCACCGTTCAGCCCGGCAGACGCGTGCGCTTCGTGAACGAGGAACAACGATGAACGGCCTCGAGATACTCGACACCGGGCCGCTGAGCCTGATCCAGGACCTCGGACGGATAGGTCATCTCCGCTCGGGTGTCGGGGTTTCCGGTGCGGCGGACAGGCGATCTCTCAGGCTTGGCAATCGGCTCGTCGGCAACAACGAGGGCGCAGCCGGTGTCGAGGTCCTCCTGGGTGGGCTGAGTCTTCGGGCGCAGCAACCGACAACGATCGCGTTCACCGGTGCGCCTGCACAGGCCTACCGCGACGGCATTCCGGTCGGGCATTCGAGCGTGATCGATCTGCGGGCTGGGCAGACCGTCCGCCTGGACTACGCACCGAGTGGACTGCGGACGTATCTGACCGTCCGAGGCGGCATTGTGGTTCCCGAGATCCTGGGATCGCGCAGCACCGACACGATGTCCGGGATCGGTCCGGCGCCTCTCGAGCCTGGTGTTTTTCTCCCGATCGGGCCATCGCCGACCACGTTCTCAGCCGTCGACCTCGCACCGGTGCCGCCGATGGCAAACGAGACTCTCGCCATTCGAGTGGTGTTCGGTCCTCGCGCAGATCGATTCACCAACCCCGAAACACTCCTCCATGGCCGATGGGCGATCTCGACCGACTCGGACCGAATCGGCGCACGCGTCGATCGCGTCGGCGCCGACGAACTACTTCGAAGAACAGACGACACCGAACTGCCCACCGAAGGCGTGGCACTCGGATCGATCCAGGTCCCACCCAGCGGCCAACCTGTCGTGTTCCTCGCCGATCACCCCATCACCGGCGGCTATCCGGTGGTGGGAGTGGTCGCGGACGCAGATATCGACCGACTCGGCCAAGCCCGCCCGGGTCAGCACATCCGGTTCGTCAGGGCCTGAGCACGCCGAGCGATGGCGTGTCGGACCCAGCCGTCACACTGATGTCGTGCGAGTTGTCCTGGTCCCCGGTAGTACGACGTCCACGGGAGCTGTGACGGCAACTGTCCTACGGACCGATCCCGCTGGAACGCCGCTCGCCGATCCCGTCGAATACCCCGACTTGATCGCAGCGGTACGCACCATCGAGGAAGCCGAGCACCCGCGGTGGGTGTGGCCGAGTACGGCGACCGTGTACCCACCTCTACTGCGGGCAGGCGTACGGGTTCAGCGGTGCCACGACATCTCCCTGACCCGCGCGATACTCGGAATGCGCGCCGGCAAACCGTCACCGCCCGCTGAGGAGTTCGACGACGATCGACTCGGACTCTTCGACACTGCACCCGTTCTCGATCCCCTCGCCGTCGTCACCGAATTCGCCGAGCAGCGCGCAACCATCGGCGCGGACGCTCGACTGGACTTGTTGATCGCAGCAGAATCGGCCGGCGCTCTCAGCGCCGCCGAGATGACGCACACGGGCCTTCCGTTCTCGACGCAGAAGCATCGTGAACTCCTCGAAGAACGGCTGGGGCCGCGGCCGACGGGATACGACCTCCCCGCTCGTATGCAGGAACTTGCCGCACAGATCAGTGAGGTCTTCGGGCGCACCGTCAATCCTTCGTCTTCGGTGGAGATCACCGAGGCGTTCGGGCGTCAGGGCATCGAACTTCCGTCGACGCGCAAGTGGTTTCTGCAGGAGATCGATCATCCGGCTGTGCCGCTACTCCTTCGTCATCGCGAACTCGCCAAGCTGTACAGCACCAACGGTTGGCAGTGGATGGACAGTTGGGTGCGGGGAGATCGATTCCGTCCGATCTACGTTCCCGGTGGTGTCGTGTCCGGCAGGTGGGCGAGTCGAGGCGGCGGGGCCCTCCAGATTCCGAAGACAATGCGCTCGAGCGTCGTCGCCGATCCGGGCCACGTGTTCGTCGTCGCCGACGCCGGTCAGCTCGAGCCCCGAATTCTGGCCGCCATGTCCGGCGACCGCCGCATGATGGCCGCCGCCGGGGACGACGACCTGTACGCACTTGTCGGTGCCGAAGCCTTCGGCGGTGATCGCGCAAAAGCCAAGGTCGCAATCCTCGGAGTCCTGTACGGGGCGACGGCGGGTGAAGCCAAAGCACTGCTCGTCTTGTTGCGGAAGCGATTCCCGGTCGCCGTCGAGTACGTCGAGCAAGCTGCCAAGGCAGGTGAGCGCGGCGAGGTGGTGAAGTCACTGCTCGGCCGGGCCTGTCCCCCACCGTCTCCCGACTTCTACTCCCACGGCGACGCTCACGCCCGCGGTCGTTTCACGCGCAACTTCGTCGTGCAGGCGACTGCGTCCGAGTGGGCGCTGTGCCTCCTGGCCGACCTCAGGCGCCGCCTCGCCGAAGATCCGGACGGCGAGTTGGTCTTCTTCCAGCACGACGAGGTAGTCGTGCATACCCGCAACCCCGAAACCGGTACCGCGCACGTGCTGGCCGCAGCTGCTTCGGCAACTCGATTGTTGTTCGGCGACACAGTCGTCCGTTTTCCCATGGACGTCGCAGCCCGCGAGACATACGGCAAAGGCACTTCGTAGCGTCGTCAATTCCACGCCAAGTGGTTCCACCGCGCCCGTATTGCGTGTTCTACTGGAAAATGTTGCTTTGTTGGTGCTGGTCGACTGCGTTCGAGGAGAACCATGACCAAGCTGGACACAACTGACGCAGAACGGAACGAGCGCGGAGCCGTGAAGCGCCTTCGCGTGCCGATCTTCACCGTGATCGCCCTTGCGATCTTCGCCTTCGTCACAGGCGGATTCGGCGGTTCTTTCCAGGGCAAACTCGCCGAGGTTCAAAAGAACGACAACGCCTCGTACCTCCCGAGTTCCGCCGAATCGACAATCGTCAGCAACCAATCCGCGAACTTCCTCGCAGTCGAGACGATCCCTGGATTTGTTCTGTTCCATCGAGATTCGGCCCTCACCGAGGCGGACAAATCTGCAATCAACTCGGCCTACGGCGCCATTGCCGGCATCTCCGGGGTAGACGCCGACGGTATGCAGCCCACTCAGTACTCCGCCGACGGCACAACTGCGTCGATCTTCGTGCCACTCGTCGCCAAGGACGGAGACACATCCGTGGCAGGCGATGTCCTGGCGACCACCGAGCAGAACGTCATCGACGCAGCAAAACAAGCAGCTGGTGATGTCGAGGTACTCCCAGCCGGGCCAGGTGGGCTACTCGTTGCGTTCATCGACGCCTTTGCCGGTCTGGACGGAGCGCTCCTTGGCGCGGCACTCCTGGTCGTGATCCTCATCCTGCTTGTCGTGTACCGATCGCCGGTGTTGTGGTTCTTCCCGCTGTTCTCCGCGCTCCTCGCCATCGGTTTGTCGTCGATGGTGATCTATTTTCTCGCGAAAGCCGAATTACTCACTCTGACCGGACAGTCTCAAGGCATCCTTTTCGTGTTGGTGATCGGTGCCGGTACCGACTACGCCCTACTCTTGATCTCTCGCTATCGCGAAGAATTGCACACGTATCCCAACCGCTTCGACGCGATGATCAAGGCCTGGCGCGAGTCTGCGCCGGCCATCACCGCTTCGGCTGTCACCGTGATTCTCGGTCTGCTTTGCCTGACGTTCTCTCAACTCAACTCCAACAAGAGCCTCGGACCCGTCGCCGCCATCGGGATCGCCTGCACCTATCTGGTGATGATGACGTTCATGCCGGTCGCTCTGGCCGCCACCGGACGGTGGGTCTTCTGGCCGCGCAAGCCCAAGGTCGATCACGCCGCAGACCTTACGACGCACGGGATGTGGGGCAAGATCGCCGAGGCCGTCGGTAGCAAGGACCGCCCACTGTGGATCGGCGCCACAGTGTTGTTGATCATCCTGTTCGCGGCCGGGATCGGCAGTCTCAAAACCGATGGCCTGACATCCACCGAAAGCTTCACCAATCGTCCCGACGCCGTTGTCGGACAAGAACTCTACGACTCGAAGTTCGATCCCGGAGCCGGCGCACCGGCCGTGATCACCGCAAACGCCGACCAGGCCGACGCCGTCATCAAAGCAGCCAGCGGCGTCGAAGGTATCTCGCAGGATCCCGGCGCCGTCTGCACCCAGGTGGACGTCGCAAAGGTCAGCGATTTGATCAAGACCAACCCCGCTGCCGTCGCACAAGCCGCCGCTGCGGGTTGCGCCCCTGCGGCTTTCACCGTTGCACCGATCGACGGCCGAACCATGATCAATGCAACCCTCGCCGACTCCTACGATTCGCCGCAGGCACTCGAAACTGTCAAGCGACTGCGGACTGCCGTCCACGACGTGCCCGGCGCCGACGCGCTCGTCGGGGGCAGCACGGCCACCACCCTTGATGTCCAGGCGGCCTCGGTCCGCGACAGAAACCTGATCATCCCGATCGTGTTGGTGGTGATCTTCCTGGTTCTGGCCGCTTTGCTCCGCGCTCTGCTGATCCCGGTGATTCTCATTGTCACCGTGGTGCTTTCCTTCGCGGCGACCCTCGGTGTGAGCGGATTCTTCTTCACACACGTATTCGGGTTCGCCGGGGCGGATCAATCGTTCCCGCTGTTCGCCTTCGTCTTCCTCGTCGCACTGGGTATCGACTACAACATCTTCCTGATGACCAGAGTCCGGGAGGAGACCGGAGAATTCGGCACCCGTGCAGGTGTACTGCGCGGTCTTGCGGTGACGGGCGGTGTGATCACCTCAGCCGGAATCGTCTTGGCCGCAACATTTGCCGTACTGGGCATCCTGCCACTGGTCTTCCTCGCCGAGATCGGATTTGCCGTGGCCTTCGGCGTGCTGCTCGATACGATCATCGTGCGCAGCGTCCTGGTGCCGGCACTCTCTCACGACATCGGGAAACGTATTTGGTGGCCGTCCGAACTGGCGCGCGCGAAAGACTGACCGACTACAGAAACGCTTCCTTGGTCCACAGATGAAAGAGCGCGTAGGCTCGCCAGGGTCGCCAGCGCTCGGACAACGCTGCGGCTTCTTTGGCCGTCGAGACCCCCAGCGCACGTTTCAACACCAGATCATCGGGTACGAATGCGTCGCGATCACCGAGAATCCGGACGGTGAGATAGTCAGCGGTCCACGGTCCGATTCCCTTTAGCGCCAACAGCTCTCGCCGAAATTGGACAGGATCCGCATTCCAGGAGAGGTCGAGGCCGTTCGCTGCCGCAGTTGCCAGCGTGTGCACTGTTCTTGCGCGCGCTGTGGTCAATCCGACGGCTTTCTGTATGCCCTCGGTTGATTGCGCTGCAACCATGTCCGGATCAGGGAAGGCAAGAAAATCCCCTTGCACCGGCGCTCCGAATGCGCTGACAAAACGACCACCGAACGTCCTCGCCGCGCCGAGCGAAACCTGTTGTCCCAGAACGGTGAGCACTGCGGTCTCGAACCCGTCCACCGAACCGAGCACACGCAATCCTGGACGGGCGGCAACAAGTGGGGCCAACAACTCATCACTACCGAACGCTGCTTCGACAGCAGTGTGATCGGCGTCGAGGTCGAGCCAACGGCGCACGATCACCTCCAGCACTGCGGAATCCGCTACCGGCACATCGGAATCCACGACGACACCGTCGTCGGTCCACGACACCGACACGACAACGGGTCCGGAAGGCAACGGTACGACTCTGGTGTGAACACCGTCGTCGTGACGCTCGAGGCCTGCGACGCAGTGAGCCCGCAGGGCACCGGTGAGCGGTTCGACTGCATAGGGCGCCTGAAAGCGCAGCGTCACTGCGCTCACCGGCCGGCTTCCAGATCCAGCAGAATCGCTTTCAGTTCGGGGCCACCCGCGTACTGCCCGAGGCTGCCGTCGCTGCGCACCACCCGGTGACACGGGACCACCAACGGCAGCGGGTTCTTTGCACATGCGGTCCCTACGGCACGCACCGCACGTGGGCTTCCCGATGCTGCCGCGACCACCGAATAGCTTGCAGTGTGGCCGTATTCGATCTCGGGAAGATGACGCAACACTTCGCGTCGGAACCCCTTCGCGAGTTGGAAGTCCAAGCGCAGATCGAATTCTCGACGCGCACCGGCAAAGTACTCGTCCAACTCGCGAGCGACAGCGTCAAGCCTGCGCGGATAATGAAGCACTCGGGGACTTACCGTGTCGGCCAACCGTTCCAGAACGAGGTCGTGCCCTTCGACTGCAAAGGCAACCCGCACCAGGCCGACATCAGTTGCCGCCAGCAGCAGCTTTCCGACCGGCGAATCGACGGTTCGATATGCCACGTCGATCAATTCGGCTTCAGACGCCTGCGCAGCCAGGCGCGCCCGTAGGCGGATCATGGCGTCGGCGTCAACGGCTGGAAGTGCCTCGAACACATCGTTACTCATGAGTGACTCCCTTCCGCAGCGGTAGCGGACAAGTAGGTTCTTCGTAGGGTGGCGATACCGTCCGCACCCGCGCGTCTGGCGGCTGCCGGCGTGTTGCCGAGGATGTCCGCGATCTCTGCGTACGGCAGCCCACCCAGAAAGTGATAGGCGACCGCCGCACGTTGTTTGAGTGGTAGTTGTTCGAGTGAGTCCCAGAGTTCGTGATCCCACGTGCCCGGCACGCCGATTCGCGTCGGCAACTCCGGAACGTCGTCTGTCGGCACCGCCACGCGGGCACGCACTCGGGTGATGTCGATCGCCTTGCGGTGCGCGATGGTGACCAGCCAGGCTTCGATGTTCGCGTCCGGGTTCAGATCCGGGTATGCCCGCATCGCCGCGATGAACGTCTCGGACCACGCGTCCTCGGCGTCGACGGGCCCGACCACCGCGCGGCAGACACGGAGGACCACTGCACCGTATTCGGTCACGACGTCTTCGAACGGTTTGAGTGTCACGACCGGTAGACGTTCCCGATCACCGAATTGTGAGCCGAGCGCATCAGAAGAGGACATCCGATTCGCCGCCGTGCTCGCGGTCGAGCAGGAACCGCTTACGTTCGAGGCCGCCGGCGAAACCGGTCAGACTTCCGTCGCTACCGACCACGCGATGACAGGGAACGATGATGCTGATCGGATTCTTGCCGTTTGCCGCGGCGGCAGCACGGATCGCAAGCGGGTTACCCAAAGTTTGCGCGAGCTCCATGTAGGTCCAGGTTTCGCCGTACGGGATCGTTCGCAAGGTGTCCCACACCCGCTTCTGGAACTCGGTACCCACGGGCGCCAGCGGCACGGAGAACTCCGTGCGATCACCCTCGAAGTACTCGGTGAGCTGCGATTCGACTTCACCGAAGACCGCCGAGGAACGATCACCGAACGTGGACTCGTCCGGCTTGTGGCGATGCTCCGCCATGTACAGACCGCAGAGGTCGTCACCTGCTGCTACCAGCGTCAACGCTCCGATCGGCGAGTCGATCACAGTGTGCGTACGGATAGCCGTCATGTCTCGATCCTTCCAGGTTGCGCGGTGCGGCAGGCAGCGGGTGAATTGATTGTCCGCGCCGGCACCGACACCTCGAAGACGCCGCGGGCCTCGTGAATGTGAGATTTACCTGTACTTTGACGTCACATCAGGCAGTATCGAGGGATGGCTCTAGTTTTGCCCGGCAGCTCCACCGTCGTCCGCTCCGTCGGCGACGTGGTGCACTGGTCCCTGTCCACGGTCGCTTTTGCGGTCACCCTGCCCACTCGACTCGAGGCGCTCCTCTTCTCGGTCGAGAGGTTGGTGGCGCGCATCAACCAGATCGCCGACAACGCCGACCGCGTCGTCATCGGAGCTGCCGCCGTGACCGTTCGCGCTGAGACACTGGTCGAGGCCGTCGAGCAGACGTCGGACATCGCGGGACAACTCCTCGAGATCTACGAGCCCATCGCCCTACAGCTCGCGCCGCTGGCCGCCAGGTTCGCCGACGACCTTTCCGAGGCAGAGGTCAGCGCCGCGATCAAGCTGATCGACCAACTACCGGAGCTCACCGACCGGGTGGCCGCGGTGTTGCCCATCCTCGGAACCTTGGACTCCGTCTCGCCCGAGATCCACGAACTCCTCGGAGTGGTCAAGGACCTGCGGCAGGCGATCGTCGGGGTGCCTGGCTTTCACTTCTTTCGCAAGCGGGGCGAAGCCAAGCTGGATTGAAATTTCAGGCGGAGTAGCCGTTGGTCCCGGCCCGCGCCATGACGACCTTCGGAACGACCGCTCGAGACGAGAGCTTGAGCAGACCGTCCACCAACTCCACGATGTCGTCGACCTTGATCATGGTGTCCGGTGTGATCCGATCGTGTGTCCATGCCGACATGTCGGTGTCGACGTAACCGGGAGCGATGGCCGTCGCACTGACGCCGTTTCCGGATTCCTCGGCGTTGAGTGCCTCGACCATCGAAATCAGCGCAGCTTTGGTGGCTCCGTAGACGGCCAGGCCGCTCTCGGCATACACACCGGCCATCGAGGCGAGAGCGATCACCTTCGCTCCGCCGGCAAGGTCCGCGTCCGCCGCTGTACGCAGGAGCGGCAGCGACGCTTGCAATAGTGCAAACGGTGTTCGGAGATTGACGGCAACGGTCTTGTCGAAACGTCGCATCGGGTAATCCGCTACTCGCCCACTGGTTCCCACTCCGGCGTTGAGGACGAGAGCCCTCATGGAGCCGAATCGCTCATTGTGTGTGGCGACGAGTGCTGCGGCGAAGTTCTCGTCCGCCATGTCGCCGGCCGAGACGACGACGTCCGGCGATCCGGCGCGGGTAAGTTCTTCGGCGACAACGGCGAGCCGCTCGGTATCACGCGCCGTGATGGTCAGCCCGTACCCTTGCGAAGCCAAGCGTGTTGCGATGCCGAGCCCGATTCCCTTGGAGGCGCCGGTGACCAGTGCTGATCGAGTCATTCGAATTTCCCTTGCAGTGCGTTGAGTCCGGCCGAGATCAGTTCCGGCACAGAAGATCCAGCCTTGTCGAATCCCCCGCCGACGGTGGCTCCTGCCCGGAATCGGTGATCGATGCCCTGCGCCACGACGGCGAGTTTGAAGAACCCGAGCGCCATGTAGAAGTTCCAATGCGCCAGTTCACGACCCGAAACGGACGAATACCGTTGCGCCAGATCGACAACGGACGGTAGCGACGGGCTCGTCCACGCAGCAGGCTCACCCAGAACCAGATCCAGCGCGGGATGCCGATAGACGCACATCATCGCGATGTCCGCCAGCGGATCTCCCAGCGTCGACAGTTCCCAGTCCACCACTGCGGCAACCTTGGTGACGTCGTTCGCCGCGAGAATCGTGTTGTCGATCCGGTAGTCGCCGTGCACGATCGACGAAGCCGATTCCGCCGGAATCAATTCCGCGAGGCTCGACGCCAACCTGTCCACATCGGCCGAGTCCTCGGTCTTGACGCGTGACCATTGACCGGCCCACAACTTCACCTGGCGGGCTACGTAACCGTCGGGTCGGCCGAGTTCGCCGAGACCCACTGCGTTGTAGTCGACGTCGTGCAGGGCAGCGAGAACACGCACCAACTCGTCGGTGCACTGCGTGACCAGCTCTGCCGGAACAGCTTCCAACTCGGTTTTGGTTCGGATCACTTGACCGGTGACGAACTCGACCACCGTGAACGACGCACCCATCACCGAGGCGTCCTCGCACAGCACGACGGTCGGCGCGACCGGCACGGCAGTGTTCTGCAACGCCGAGGTGATTCGGAACTCACGCGCAACGTCATGCGCCGACGGCGTGAGGCCGGCCGTGGGTGGACGACGCAGAATCCACTTCGAGTTGTCGTCGAAGATTCCGTAGGTGAGATTGGATTTGCCGCCTGAAATCAGTTCGGCTCGCAACTCACCGCTCACCTCGACGCCTGCGGCTTGCAGATACTTGTGGAGCGCCGCGAGATCGAGTCCTGGAAAGTCCGTCACTTCGACTCCTCCCGAGCAGCGCGCTTCGCAGCTCCGACAACACGTTTCGCAATTGCCCAGCGATGAACCTCGGACGGGCCGTCGTAGACGCGGAAGGGACGCACTTCGCGGGACAAGCGTGCCAGCGGCAGATCGCCGGACACGCCCATTCCGCCACACATCTGAATGGAGCGGTCCACGATCCGGAAGATTGCCTCGGCAGCGTAGGTCTTGGCGATGGACGTCGCGTTGCTCGCGTGCCCGCCCTGATCGAGTTCGAAGCAGGCCTGCACCAGAAGTGCGCGGCTGGCTGCGATGTCGATCTCGTTGTCGGCGACCATCTTCTGGATCATTCCGAGATCACCGAGTTTCGAGCCGAAGCCTTCTCGTTCGGCAACTCTGGCCACGGCGACGTCGTGGCCGCGGCGCGCTGCACCGAGCCAGCGCATCACGTGCGTCATGCGGGCGGGACCGAGGCGAACCTGCGCGTAGGCGAAACCTTGATCGACCTCACCGAGAACAGCCTCGTCGGGTACGAAGAGATCCTCGAACGTGACCTCGCAGTGCCCACCGATCATGGCCTTGTCGAGGGTGTCGATGTGTCGACCCACTACCAGGCCGGGAGTGTCCGTCGGCGCCAGGAACATGGTCGCTCCGCCGCGCTGCCCGGGCTCGCCGGACGTGCGCGCCATGATGATGAAGAACCCGGCGCCGTCGGCGCCGGTGATGAACCATTTCTTACCGTTGATCTTCCAGCCACCGGGGACTTTTTCGGCGCGGGTGTTCAAAGCCGAGGGATCGGATCCCGCTCCGGGCGCGGGTTCGGTCATGGCGAATGCCGACCGCATGTCCCCGCTTGCGAGCGGCGCGAGGAACTGCTGCTTCTGTGCTTCGTTCGCCACGTGGGCCAGCATGTGAACGTTGCCCTCGTCCGGCGCCGCGATGTTGAGCGCCGTCGGCCCGAATAGCGAGTAGCCGGCTTCCTCGAAGACCGGCGCGCGATCACTCATGTTGAGTCCGTGTCCGCCGTACTCGATCGGCGCATGCGGGGCGAAGACACCGGCTTCTTTTGCTGCCGACTGCATCTCGATGCGGATTGCATCGCCACCCGCTACAGCGATGTCACCGGCGTGTTCGTCTTCGATGGGGAGCACTACGTTGCGCGTGAAGTCGCGCGTCTTCTCGATCAGCGCCACCACCTCGGGCGCGTACGTCAGATCGATTGCCACCAGCCACCTCCGAAAGAACATCCCGACCGAGCGATCGCTCGGTATCAGCACTCTCGCACACGCCGACGCGTCGGGTCAACAATCCTCGAGCATTGCCTCGCCCTGATCGAGCCGGCCGGCAACCACCATGTCGCGGTACAGATCGTCCTTGTCCATGAGCTCGTCATGGTTGCCGATGTTGCGGATCCGACCGTCTTCCATGACCACGATCCAGTCGGCGTCACGCACCGTCGAGAGCCGGTGAGCGATAGTCACCACGGCCCCGGTGCGCGCACGTTCGTTGATCGCGTCGACAATCGCGGCTTCGGTGAGCGTGTCGACCTGGGCAGTGGCTTCGTCGAGCAGAAGCAAAGCACTCGGCCGCAGAACTGCGCGCGCCATCGCGATCCGCTGACGTTGGCCGCCCGACAGCGAAGTGGCCGTCAGAGCGGTGTCGAGTCCGTTGGGCAGGGCCTCGATCGCGTCGTCGAGCCGGAGCAAGCGCAGAACGGCCTGGACTTCTTCGTCCGTCGCATCGGGATGGCTGAAGACGACGTTCTCCCGAATCGTTCCGGGCACCACCGGTGTCTCCTGCTCCACGTATGCGAGACTCTCGCGCACAGCGCGGTGATCGAGCGCGTCGTAACCGACTCCATGCAGGAGAACCTCACCCGATCGCGGTTCGACAAATCGCAGCACGGTCGAGAGCAAGGTCGTCTTTCCTGCACCCGACGGGCCGACGATGGCCATGTGCCCACGCGTCGGAATGACCAGCGAGACATCGCGCAACGCCGGCTGGTTCGATCCGTGGTAGCTCACGGTGACGTCGCGCAACTCGATCAGCGGCGCGGCAGCGTTGGTTTTCGCGACCACGTCCACGACCTCGTCGTACTGCTCGGTGGGCAACGACTGCATCTCGCGAATCCGGATAGCTGCCGCGATTCCCGACTGAACGGAGGTCACGTTCTGCGCAAGCTCCGACACCGGCCCCATCAGGGTGAAGGCGTAGAGCAGAAACGCGATGAGCGTCGAGACTGCCATTTCGCCGTCGGCGACTCGCCAGGCACCGAAGCCCAGGATGGCAATGATCGATCCTTGAATGGCGGTCCACGCGACAGTCCACGCGGTTGCCGACACTCGCACCGCCGTGATCGCATGCTTTTTCGCATCGGACGCATTGTTCGTCACCAGAGCCCCGACGCGATCCTCGGCGAGGGAAACCTTGACCGTCCGGATCGCACGCAGGCCACCCTCGAGTACGCCGCCGAGCTGACCGAGCGATTCCTGGGTTCGCGCTTCGGCTGCGGAAATCCGAGGCATCAGAACGGCAAAGAGTATGGAGGCGAACACGATTGCCACCATGGTGACGCCCAACAACGGCAGATCCAGTACGCCCATCAGAACAATCGTTCCGATGGTCAACGCGGCTGCGTTCAGAATATTCACCGCGGCCGACGACGCAGCCTCACGCAGCAGCAAGGTGTCAGACGTGACCCGGGTGACCAATTCACCCACGGATCGCGATTGCAGCGAAGGTACGGTCGCCGCCAGGAATCGCTTCACCAGCGACGACCTGGCGTCGAAGACAACCTTCTCGGCGGCGGTTCCGAGAACGATCCACTGAGCACAACCGAGCACGGCACCGACGATCAGAAGGACGACGAGCGTGAGGATAGGTCCTTTCAGCGACGCACCGGTATCGAGGGTGTCGAGAACCCACTTGGTGACCATGGGCGTTGCCAGCGTCGCCGCGGAGCCGCACAGCGCCAGTACCAATCCGAGAAGGAGCGACGGCAGATGCGGTCGAGCGAACTCCGAGAGGACGCGGAGATTGCTCCATTTCGGTGCGGGCTGAGAAGCGTCGGATTCAAGCATGAATTTATGGAACACGAATGTTCCATAAAGGGCAAGAGAAATTCCGATTCGGAAACACTGGATACCGAAACCGGACACGGCTACGCTTCGGATTCGTGACAACGATCCACAGCGCACCAGAACAAAGCGCGACCCGCGAGCGCACACGGAAGGCCATCCTCGATGCTGCCGTTTCGGTGTTCGCATCCAAGCCTGCTGCGACCCTCAGCGAGATCGCTTCGGCCGCAAAGGTCGGCCGGACCACTTTGCACCGCTACTTTCCCGAACGGTCAGACCTGGTCGACGCAGTCGCGGCCGAGGCCACCCGCGCCGTCGGAGAGGCAGCAGCAGCAGCTCGACTCGGCGAGGGTACCGGAGCCGAAGCACTGGTTCGCCTGTGCCATGAATACTTCGAACTGGCCGACCTCTTGACGGTCCTGTTCTTCACTCCCGGTGTGTATCAAGAAGATTCGTTTGCCGAGTCCGCGTCGAACGACGACTCAGTCACCGATGCCATCGAGCGCGGACACTCCGACGGTTCCATCGACCCCGACATGGGTTCGGACTGGGTGCAGAACCTGCTGTGGTCGCTGCTCTACACGTCGATGGACTACGTGAACCGCGGTTCCGGGACGCGACTACAAGCCTTGGATCTGACGGTTCGCAGCCTCCGCCGCGGAATCGCCCCCGATCCCGCGGTCTAGGTTGTCGGCTGCTTGAACAGCGGCACGCCGTTTGGTCACGCCTAGTTTGCGGTAGATCGAGCGAATGTGAGTCTTCACAGTGGGATAGGCGATGCCGAGGTGCGCAGCGATCTCGTCTGCAGTCATCGTAGTTCGCAGAAAAGTGAGGATCTCTTTCTCACGTTCCGTCAGGACTCCGGCGAGCTTGGCAGAGAGCTGGCCCCGTTTTTCCAGAATCGTGCGTAGGAGCTCCTGGTGTCTCGACCCCTGTGTTGCGTGCGCGTTCAACAGATCGACGATTACCGGATCGCCGCTCAGAAATGGGGCGAGAATCCGCTCGGGGATTGCTTCCGCCAGCGCACGATCCAACTGCTCGTGCGCCTGCGGTCCACGCCCGGCGACGGAGCTCAGGGCGGCAGACGTGACAAGGGTGCTCACCAGCGCATATCGCGGCAGCGCGGCCGAGGTTGCCAAGCGAAGCGCTTGAGCCGACGGTTCCGGATCCCCCATGACTCGGTAGAGCTCCGCGAGAAGCGCGTGAGCGACCGCAGCACCTGTTCTGGTCAGCGTGGGCATTGCGATGCGGCGAGCTTGCTCGTCCTGTCCTTGAGCGTGGGCGAGCCAGGCCGTGGTGACGCGCCGCAGCGTATCCCAAGGAATGCCGTGCTTGTCCGCAGTGCTCACGCCTCGCAGCAGACGAGCGGCGTTGTGGTACCGGTCTTCCCGGTTCAGAGCGATCAGGCTCATTACCAGGTACAGACGGGCGAGCGCCTCGAAGTTGGTTCCGGGACTGCCCTCCTCGATGATCGAGTCGAACTGAGCGATCGCCTCCTCGAAGTCACCACGCCAGTAGGCGATGCACCCTCGATTCGACTGTGGGAGACCGCCTTCGAAGCGTTCCCAGTCGGACGCCACCTCTCGAGCAGGAAGGCCGTCGAGGATCTGTTCGGCTTCGGTGAATATCCCTGCGTGGGTGAGCGCGAAAGCCAAATTGGATTGTGCGAGACGCAACGTCTCCGTACGCGACTGCAACTGCGCCTCGTCGCCGGCCGAGCGAAGTAGCGCGATGGCACGAGGAAGGTCACGACGAAGCCTGATCTCGGTCCACCCGAGGAGGAAGAGCGCGGACGGGTAATCATCCTCGGGCTCACACTGGGCGAGCGCGTGGCGAGCGCGATCGGCGATGACGGCCTTGGTCGAGGTGTCCGGAGCGAGCAGCAGGTCGGTGAAGCAGACGACAAAATCGTCGGACGCCACCCGCAGACCCTGCCCGCGGAGAAACTCAGCGCCGTACGGATCACCGCTGAGATCGCGGCAGCACGCCCGTATCAGCAGGATGTGCGGATCGTGGGGATCGGGATGAGCAAGGCAGAGCTGCTCGAGTTCCCTGGTGTGAGATTCGAGAATCAAACGAAGCCAGTTTTTCCGCAGGACTCGTCGAGCCTGCTCCGCCTCACCAGAGGCGAGTGCGTCACGCACGGCTTCGATCATGTGTCGAAGATACTCGAGACGTTCGATGTCCGTGGAAATCCGGTCTCATCCGCTTCGGATGAGACCGCGATCGAAGCCTGCGGAAACCAGTGAGAATTGCCGGAATCAACCGAAATGCGCTAGTCGGCGGAATCCCGGTGCGCAGGCCTGACACGAAACGGATAAGACACATGAGCTTCTGGGAAAGCCTCGGCTGGATGCTGTGGGCAACCGTCTTCATCGGATATCTCTTCGCGCTGTTCGCGATCATCGCCGACCTGTTCCGCGACCACAAGCTCAGCGGTTGGTTGAAGGCCGTCTGGGTGTTCTTCCTACTCTTCCTGCCCATCCTCACCGCGCTCGTCTATCTCGTCGCCCGCGGCGAAGGGATGACGGAACGCAGCAACAAGGCCGCACGCGACGCCGAGAAGGCCGCCGAATCGTATATCCGCGAGGTCGCGGGGAAGAGCCCCAGCGAGGAGATCGCCGCAGCCGCAGCACTGCTCGAAGCCGGAGCGATCAGCGAGGACGAGTTCGCCGCACTCAAGCTGAAGGTCCTCTCGTGAGTGCCGCGCGTTTCGGCCCCGTCGACTTCTACCTTCTCGGCCTGCCTGGGCAGAGCCTCGACCCGGCCGCGCTCTCCGCACTGACCGACCTTACGGATACCGGCCTGGTGCGGCTACTCGATCTGATCGTCATCTCCAAGTCCGAGGACGATGAACTCACCCTCATCGAAGTCGAGGAGTTGCCGAACGGCTTCGAGATCAACGTCGAGATGCTCGGCGCGTCCGGTCTGCTCGGGCATGAGGACATCACCGAACTCGCGGCAGCCATTCCCACCGGTGCCACAGCGCTGCTGGTCGCGCTCGAGCTGGTCTATCAGCGCGAACTCGCCGCCCGCACCGCTGCGTCAGGCGCGGTGCTACTGGGTTACGAGCGGATACCCGCACCCGTCGTCAATGCCCTCATGGACACGATCATCCCGGAATTGGAGGTCTGACATGCCGTACATCCCGAGACGAGGCCGCCCCGGACTACTGGGCCTCGCCGCCCGCACCGCGGTCGTCACCGGTACTGCGACCGCCGTCAGCGACGGTATGGCCACCCGCCGGCAAAGGAGAGCTCAGGCCGACTACGAGCAGGCGCAGTACGAATTCGCCCAGCAGCATGCCGCAGTCCCGATGCCCACACCCGCACCCGCGGCCTCGGTCGATCTCGTCGCCGAGTTGCAGAAACTCGGCGACCTCAAATCACAAGGCCTGCTGAGCGACGCCGAGTTCCAAGCCGCGAAAGCGCGACTGCTCGGCTGATTCACCCCGACAGAGGCGAGGGATTCCCGCTCTCGCTTCCATACCCGACACCGAATGGAACCCGCTATGTCCACGATCGCCGTCAACGTCCTGAACTTCAATCGGGCAGAATCCGATCTCATGTTCGCTCGCCTGGCCGCGGGCGTCGGCCTGGGCACGTGGAACCACACTCGTGATCTCGGGTCACTCGACAACCAGCCGATCATCCGCCAGAACCGCGACACTCTGTACAGCAGCGCGATCATCGACGTGCGCGAGAACGTCACGATCACGGTGCCCGATACCGGCAAGCGCTACATCTCCGTGTGGGTGGTCAGTCAAGATCATTACGGTCCCGTCATCCTGCGCGACCCGGGAGAGCACCTGCTCACGCGTGAATTGGTCGGGACCGACTACGCCGCACTGATCGTGCGCATCCTCGTCGATCCGAACAGCCCCGAAGACGTCGCCGAGGTGAACCGGTTGCAAGACGCCCTCAACGTCGACGGCGGCGGAACGGGAGAGTTCCCGTTGCCCGACTACGACGAGCAATCGCAGACCGAGACCCGCGACGCACTCCTCGCACTCGCGCGTGGCATCACCACGTACGACCATTCATTCGGTACCGCTGCGGAAGTCGATCCGATCAGGCACCTGCTCGGTACCGCATCCGGCTGGGGTGGCCTTCCCGAGTACGAGGCCACCTACGTCAACTTCGACGAACGTCTCCCGGTCGGGGAATACCGTCTCCGCCTGAACGATGTTCCCGTGGATGCGTTCTGGTCGGTCTCGCTGTACAACGCGGCCGGATACTTCGAAGAGAACGCCCTGGGCGTCAACAGCATCAACAGCCTCACGGCCACCCCAGACTCCGACGGCAGCACCACCATCCGCTTCGGGGTCCATCTCGACGGCGTCGCGAACGCACTGTCCATCATGCCCGGGTGGAACTACGTACTGCGCCTGTACCGCCCCCGTCCCTCCGTGCTCGACGGCACCTGGACGGCGCCTCGTCCCGAAGCCCTGCAGCAAAGCGTTCCCCACGCACACACCACTCTCGGGTGACTCGACCTGATCACGGAGGTACAAGCCATGCGTCTGTTATTTCAGCTCATTTCGCAATGTGTTCTCGGCGCGATAGCGCTGATCGTCGTGCATTTTGCTCTTCCCGGGGTCAGCCTGAGCGTGAACGGCTTCTTGGCCGCTATCGGTGTATTCACCCTCGCACACATGATTCTCGGCCCATTCGTGCTCAGCGTGGCACTGCACTACGCAGCTCCGCTCGCGGGTGGTGTCGGCTTGGTCGCCACACTGCTCGCGCTCTGGGTTGCGACCCTGGTCCCCGACGGTATCGAGATCAGCGGCGTCGGGTCCTGGATCCTCGCCCCGATCATCGTGTGGGTGATCACGGCATTGGGAGGGTGGATCTTCATGGCTCTCGTCATCGACAAGTGGATAAAGAGACGCAATGCCGAAAAGCTCGTGCGCAGTGTGCAGAAGGCATGAATGATCAGTTCGGAAACGGAACCCACAAGGAGTCAGCCATGCCAACTCACCCGCTCGATCGCCGCGTTCTCCTGAAGACCGCTCCGAACTTCCGGGAACTCGGTGGCATTCCTGTTGCGGACGGCACCGTCCGCGCGGGCGCGCTCTATCGTTCGGCGACTCTGGCGAAACTCGACGGCGACGACCTTGCCGCGGTCGCCGACTTGGACGTGCGGACGGTATACGACCTGAGGACCGCCGCCGAGCGCGATGGCGCACTCGACAATCTCCCTGACTCGACGCGCACAGTCTGGCTCGACGTACTTGCCGACAATGCCCAAAACGCCGCGGCCACTGGACTACTCATGACGGACCCGGTCGCATACGCCGAGACCATCAGCGATGGACGTGGGATCGCACAGATGGAGGAAGCCAACCGCAACTTCGTCAGCCTGCCGTCCGCTCTCGACGCCTATCGCACGTTCTACCTCGACCTCATCGACGAAAAACGCACCGGGGCAGCACTTTTCCACTGCACCACCGGCAAGGATCGAACCGGGTGGGCCGCGACCTCTTTCCTACTCCTCCTCGGGGCCGACGAAGCCGATGTACGCGCCGACTACCTGGAGACGAACACCGATCTGGCTCCCATGACAGAACCGATCCTCGACTTCGCCGCGAGCAAAGGGGTTGACGCAGAAGTGCTACGACCCCTCCTCGGAGTCCGTGACAGCTATTTCGACGCAGCTCTCGACGAAATGCGCACGCACTTCGGCACCGTCGAGGACTACGCAATCAACGGACTGAAGCTCACCGCAGAGCAACTCACCGCGCTCCGCGAGCGGTTCACATCCCGATCGGCCTTCATCAGCGCGACGTGATCGAAGCTCTCGGCGGGCAGGAATCCGTGCCCTCGTCCTGCTTCTTCGGGCGATTGCCCACCCGGGTGACCACGACGACGGCGACGATGCCCACCGCCAAGCCGAGCGCGGTGAACGGAGTGAAGGATTCTCCGAACATCAGTGCGCCCCAGACCGCGGTGACGGGGGCGATCAGGAACATCAGGGTGTTGACGGACGTGATGCCGATGCGGCGGAGCAACAGCCAGTACAGCCCGTAACCACCGAACGTGGACAGCACGACTAACCAGAGCAATGCGATCCAGAATGTGTTGACGCTTGGTGGTACGGCGACACCTGAGGCCACCGCCAGTGTCGTGAAAACTATTGCGCTGGTGGAGCAGTGGATGGCCAGAGCCTGCAGAGGTGGCGTGGACGTGTGAGCGCGTTGTTGGACGAAGGTGGATGCAACCAGGCTGAGCATCCCCAGGAACGGAATCGCGTACGCCCACCACGGCGCCGATGTACCGGCCCCGGCATCGGCTGCCGTGACCATCGCGACGCCGCCCATTCCGATCGCCAACCCGATCCACTGCATACGCGGGACTGCGACACCGAGGACCGGACCGAGCAGCGCGGCAGCCACCAGCGGCTGAATACCGTCGATCAGCGCAGTTGTTCCGGTGTTCACGCCGAGATCGACTGCCCAGTACACCGACAACAGGTAGCCACTCTGGGAGAGCATCCCGATCACCACCTGCCTGCCGAGAGCCCGTGGTGTCGGCATCGTGTTCTGGCGCCGGGCGGAGAACCAGACAATCGGGAGCAGTACCACCGCGAGCGGGAGAAAACGCCACATCAGCAGCGTGGGGACCTCGGCACTGCCGGCGCCTAGTTTGGCTCCGATGAATCCCGAACTCCAGCACGCGACGAACAGGACCGACAAGGTAGCCGTCACGGCAGATCTCGAGGTCACGATCCGAGGTATACCGATCTGTTTACTCATGAGCCCGACTATACAGATCGGTATACTTTTGTCCATGGCAGAGGAATCCACACCCGAATTGACTCCGAAAGCGCGTCGCATTCTGGAGTCTGCGTCGAAGCTGTTCTACGAAAAGGGGATTCATGCCGTAGGCGTGGATACCGTCGCACTGGACGCCGGGGTCACGAAGAAGACTTTGTACGAACGGTTCGGCTCGAAAGACGGTCTCGTCGTTGAATACCTGAGGGCTCGAGATCGGCGGTGGCGAATCTTTCGCGACGAGAAGCTCGCATCAGCCGGAGCTAGCCGCGCCGAACAGTTGAGTGCGGTATTCGACGCTTCCGCCTCCTGGTCCAAGGCGAGCGGAGGCAAAGGGTGCAGCATGATCAACGCGCACGCCGAGTTCAGCGATCACTCACATCCGGTGTTCGCTGTCATCGCCGAACAAAAGCGGGAGATGTCAGACCTTTTCCGGCGCATTCTGGCGACGGACGGACTAGCCGACGAACGTCTCGTCGAGGCAATCATGCTGCTTCACGAAGGTGCCCTCGTCGCAGACGGGATCGGTATCGGCACCAACCCCTTCGGTGCCGGCCGGAACGCAGCGCTCGAATTGCTCAAAAATTCAGACTGATTCGCGCAGTTGCCCCCACAGTCACTCCCCCACCCGCTTCGCCCCCACAGTCACTCCCCCACCCGCTTCGCCCCCACCATGCGCCTCGCTATCTCCAAATACCTCTCCACCAACTCGTCCGGAGACAACTCACCGTCCGGTCGGTACCAGACCGCGACGGCAACGCACATCGTCACCACGGCTCTGCTGGCGTCCTCGGGATGGTCGGCTTCGAACACGCCCGAGGCGACGCCGTCGAGGACGATCCGGTCCACCTGCTTCTGCTGTTCGTCGCGCTGGGCGATGTAACTCGCCCGGCTGTCGGGCTCCATGCTGCGGATCTCGGAGGAGGCGACGAACGACTGCTCGCGCCGAAACATGTGGAACCGCAACAGAGATTCGATCACCGCGTCGAAGCGATCGGAGGGATCGTCCCCGGCATCGAGTTCGGCGGCGCGGCTTCGCTCCAACAACTCCGTCATCACAACGGTCGCCAGACCGATCAGCAGAGCCTGCTTGGACGGGTAGTGGTGGTAGAGCCCCGGCACCGACAGCCCGGACCGCGACGCGACGTCACGGATCGAAGTCCCGTGATAGCCCTGCTCGACGAACGCCTCCAACGCCGCAGCGAGCGGTTTCGGTAGTCCCAGGTCTTCGTAATCGCGCCAGGACCCGCGTACCGGAAGCTCGTTCGTCATACCGATACCGTAGATCGCTCTTGCGCCGCCGCCGAACACGTCGGAGCCATTGGTTAGAGTCGGTGTTCACCGAAAGACAGGGACCAGTCATGATCCATGTTCGCCACACCGCGGTTGCTGCCGTGCCGGTTGATGTCGCCTTCGACTACATCGACAACTACCGCAATGTCCCGACGTGGATGTTCGGTGTTTCCGAGTTCACCCCGTTCGGAGAGTTCGATCAGGGACTCGGCGCCACGTTCGACGCGGCCATGCAGATCGGGCCGAGCACGTTGCGCTCCAAACTCGAGGTCACCGAGTGGGAGAAGAATCGGATCATCAAGCTGTCCTCGCTCGGCGGTGTATCCAACTCGTCCACGTGGGAGTTCGCCGCGATCGACGATTCCAAGACCGAGCTTTCCGTCGACTTCGCCTACAAACTGCCCGGCGGCATTGCCGGCAAGGCACTCGGCCGATTGATCGGACCGTTCGTCGAAAACGCTGTCAAGAACAGCGAGGAAACACTGCGCCACAGCCTCGAGGAGCAGTTCGCGGCCCGCGGCGAAGGCTGAAACTACCCGCGGTCGCCTTCGAGTCCCAGCGCGTTGGCCCACACCTGAGTAGCCGTCTTGACGACGTCCTCGAACGGGACGGGGTTGCCGTCGGCGCCAGGTTCCTCGGAGACGAATGAACTGTAGGCAAGACGGCTCACCATCGCCGACAGTGCTCGGGAAGCCAACAGCGGGTCCAACGAGGCGTCTGCCTTGCCAGCTGCTTGCAAGCGTTCGATGGCTCGGGCATTACGAGAAATGAAGGTCTCGGCTCTGTCCCGACGCAGTTTCGCGAAGGCCGGATCGATGTGCGATACCTGCTCGAGCAGACCCATCAGTTTGGCGTTGCGGCGAAAAGCCGTCAGGTAGGCACGGTTGCTCGATTCGAGGACCGCATACGGATTGTCGACGTCGCGGACCCGTCCCATGCCGGGGTGCAGCATGTCTTCCTGCGCGACGTCGAGAACTGCGGCGAAGATCTGCTCTTTGTTGTCGAAGTAGGTGTAGAACGTGCCGGTGGAGCAGTTCGCTTCCTTGGTGATGTCCGTGAGACGGGCGTCGAGATACCCTGCGCGCTCGAACACCGTTCGAGCCGCTGCGACCAGAGAAGCCCTGGTCCGGACGCCGCGGGCAGTCACCGGCAGGTCACGCAGAAGCTCCGTCGCAGCCATGGATGGTGGCGGACGGTCTTCCCAGTTCTCCTGAGGTTCGGCGCGAGAGGTCACCAGCTACTTATACGGCAAAGCCGGCGACATCTCGGCATCGGCGTCAGGTGATGGTGATTCCTCCGTCGACGGCGATGGTCTGACCGGTGACGTATCCGCCGGCCTCGGACGCGAGCCACACCATGGTGGCCGCGAGCTCTTCCGGATCGCCCATGCGGCCGAGGATCAGGCGCGGAGCCATCGCGTCCAAGTAACCGTCGTTGTATTGGTCTGTCATTTCCGACTTGAAGAAGCCGGGCGCGATCGCGTTGACGCGAATGCCCTTGCGCGTTCCCCACTGCTGTGCGAGGTCGCGGGTCAATCCGACGACGCCTGCCTTGCTCGCCGCATAGGCGGCCTGCGGGAGTCCGGCGGTTGTCAATCCGAGAATGCTCGAGATGTTGACGATGGAGCTGCCTGGGAGCATGACGCGGCCGCAGGCCTGCGCTGCCCAGTAGGACCCATTGAGGTTGATGTCGATGACGGCGCGGAACTGGTCCGGGGTCTCGCGGGTCGCCGGAACGGCAGTTCCGACGCCGGCGTTGTTGACCAGCACGTCCACGCGGCCGAACTTCTCCATCGCGGCGTCGACCATGTTCTGAGCCTGAGCCGGATCGACGATGTCGGTGGCCACGCACAATGCTTCGCGGCCTGCGTCACGCACGAGCTTGGCCGTGTCTTCGAGCTTGTCGACGCGGCGAGCAGCGAGGACGACGTCCGCGCCGGCCTCTGCTGCGGCTTTCGCGAACGCCACCCCGAGGCCCGACGACGCACCGGTCACGATGACCACTCGATCGGTCAGAGAGAACTTGTCGAGAACAGACATGCGCGGTGATGCTCCTGTGTCGTCGGGTTCGGGAAGTGGCGGTTGCAGTGACGTATCGACTGCAGTTGCGAAATTACAGGCCGAGATCGCGGCCGATGAGTTCCTTCATGATCTCGTTGGATCCGGCCCAGATCTTGGTGACGCGGGCGTCCATCCACGCGCGAGCGGCGCGGTACTCGGTCATGAAGCCGTAGCCACCGTGCAACTGAACGCAGTGATCGAGGACCTCGTTCTGCACCTGCGCGGTCCACCACTTAGCCTTGGCGGCGTCGATGGCGGTCAGCTCGCCGGCAGCGTGTGCCGCGACGCAGTTGTCGACGTAGGCCTGGGTGACCTCGATGCGGGTGACGAGATCCGCGAGAAGGAATTTGTTCCACTGCAGCGAGCCGATCGGCTGACCGAAAGCCTTGCGGTCCTTGGCGTATTGCAGCGTCTCTTCGAGGATCGGAGCGGCGTGCGCGATGTTGGACACCGCAGCGCCGACGCGCTCCTGCGGCAGCATTTCCATCATGTGGATGAAGCCGCGGTCGATCTCACCGATGATGTTGGTGGACGGCACGCGAACGTTCTCGAAGAACAGTTCGGCGGTATCGGACTCGTGCTGGCCGACCTTGTCGAGCTTGCGTCCGCGCTCGAAGCCTTCCATGCCGGTCTCGACGGCAAAGAGGGTGATGCCCTTGGACTTCTTCTCGGGACTGGTCCGAGCCGCCACGATCACGAGGTCGGCGTTGTAGCCGTTGGTGATGAAGGTCTTGGAGCCGTTGATGATCCAGTCGTCGCCGTCCTTGACCGCAGTGGTCTTGAGCGAGGCGAGGTCGGATCCACCGGAAGGCTCGGTCATGCCGATGGCCGTCAGCATCTCACCGGTGCAGAACTTGGGCAGCCAACGCTGCTTCTGCTCTTCGGTGGTGAGCTGAACGAGGTAGGGAGCAACGACGTCGGCGTGAATGCCGAAGCTCGAGGCAACAGCTGCACTGGCGCGCGAGAGCTCTTCGGCCAGAACCGCGTTGAAGCGGTAGTCGCCGGCTTCGCTTCCGCCGTACGCCTCCGGAACCTCGAGTCCGAGGAAGCCGTTGCGTCCCGCTTCGAGCCAGATTTCACGATCGATGAAGCGCTGGTCGATCAGCTTCTCTGCGACCGGAAGGATGTTCCGGTTGACGAATTCGCGAGCAGATTCGCGAAATGCCTCGTGATCGGGTCCGTACAGAGTGCGACGCATGACGAGTTGCTTCCTTTCGGCGTGGCAAAGCCACACGTAACGATGTTCCTAAGCATTCGCTTAGAATCTAAGCACCTGCTTATAGTGAATCGAGAGCGGGATATTGTCAACATCGAAATCCGTCACACCTGGAGGAAACCGTGAGCGATTCACCTGACGTGGTGATCAGCCCCTCCAAAGCTGCGGCCCGTATCCGCGCGGCAGCCGTGGACGCTTTTGCCTCTGCCGGCTACGGCGGCACCACCACCCGTGACATCGCCGCGCGACTCGACATGAGTCCCGCCGCCATGTACCCGCACTACCGCTCGAAAGAAGAGCTGCTTTTCGCGATCAGCTTCGAAGGCCACACCGAAGCGTTGAAGGTGGTCGAGGGCGCCGACCGACCTGGTGAAGAACCGTCGGTTCGTTTGCAGGAACTGATCAGCACCTTCGCCAGTTGGCAGGCGGGGCACCATTCACTCGCTCGCGTTGTCCAGTACGAACTCACTGCCCTCACACCAGAGCACTACCGAACCGTCGTCGCGCTTCGCCGCAGCACGACGCGGGTGGTCCGGGAGGTTGTCGATGCCGGCGTGCAGTCGGGCGATTTCACGATCCCTGATGCCGAAGGCGTCACCCTCGCCTTGATGTCCCTGTGCGTCGACGTGTGCCGCTGGTTCCCGGCCGGCAACTACACGAATCCGGAAGACATCGGAAAACTGTACGGAGACCTGGCATTGAGGATGGTGGGCGCCGCCCGAATCAGGTGACGCCGACCGCAGAAAGGACTCGGCCAGTGGCCAACCGCACCTATCTCTACTCGACCCCTGTTGCCCCGCATGAGAATCCGGCTGCCGCTCGCACCCGTGGACTCAAAGGAATCTCGGAGTGGTCGTACGCGATACCGCTGGTCCCCCGGATCCTTGTGTCCGTAAATCCGCTCCCCCGCCAGTCGATCATCTGGGACGACACCCCCGACCTGATCGCGGTCACCGCGCCCTGTGGTCCTGGTATCGCCCGGTTCGAAGACTTCCTCGGCCGCATCGATCACCCCGCACTCGGCACGATGGCCGGCGATGCGCTGCGTTTCCTGCACAGCCACACCGAACCCGACCACTACTTCGTCCTCGAGTGCGGCGAGATCTTCGACATGGACGACGAACCGTTCGCCGAACAGGGCACGGCCCTGATTACCGGTCTGGCGGACATCGACGCCGAGATGGAGGCGGCGCTGGCCACGCTCGCACCCGTCAAGCCAAGCTTCTGGGAGCGACTGTTCACGCCGACTCAGGAGAGCGTCGAGGAACCGCTACGCGAGCTCGGCCTCGGTTACTGGTCCGAGACCCTGTACTTCGATCTCGACGTCCCGCGATAGGAGCCGATCAGTCCGAGATCTCACCCAACCGACGCTCCAGGTAGGCCCGCTCCGGTTCCGTACCAACGAGTTTCAGAGCTTGTCGGTACGCGGATGCCGCTGCGTCGGTGCGCCCCAACCGCGCGAGCAGTTCGGCGCGTGCAAGGTGATACGGGTGGTAGTCGGTAAGTTTGGGCTCCGCTGCCAGTTCTTCCAAAGCTGCCAGCCCAACCTCCTCGCCGTCGCGCATCGCCAGCGCCACTGCCCTGTTGACTGCGACGACGGGCGAAGGCGTCAACGTGAGAAGCACTCCGTAGAGCGCGCAGATCTGCGGCCAGTCGGTGCTCTCCACATCTGCGGCCTCGTCGTGCAATGCGGCGATGGCGGCCTGCACCCCGTACGGCCCCGGCGCTCCCCCGGTCAACGCGACCACGACGAGGTCGCTGCCTTCCTCGATCATCGGCTGGTCCCAACACCCGCGATCCTGGTCTTCGAGGAGCACGATCCCGCCGGCGGCGTCGGTACGGGCATCCCGACGCGCGTGGACGAGAAGCATCAATGCAAGCAATCCGGCGATCTCGCGCTCATCGGGAAGCAATGCGCGCAAGATCCTCGCCAGCCTGATCGCCTCCACCGCCAGGTCGACGCGTTGCAGATCCGGACCCGAACTCGCTGCGTACCCCTCGGTGAACACCGAGTAGATCACCTGCAGAACACCGGGCAAACGTTCCGGGAGTTCTTCGGCGCTGGGAGTGCGGAAGGGAATCCGAGCCTGACGGATTTTCTTCTTCGCGCGCACGATCCGCTGCGCCATCGTCGCCGAAGGAACGAGGAAAGCCCGAGCGACTTCGGGCGTCGTCAACCCGCCGAGGCAACGCAAGGTGAGTGCGATTCGGTCGTCCTCGGCCAGCGCTGGGTGCGAGCAGGTGAAGAACAGCTGCAACCGCTCGTCGGGAAGTTCTCCGTCGACCGTGGGCGGCGCCGGGTCGGCACGATCGGCGTCCACCTGCATCACCGCCAATCGCGCCGCATAGGCCTGATCACGACGAAGCCTGTCGACGGCTTTACGACGCGCCGTGGTCAGCAGCCAGGCGCCGGGCTTAGCCGGCACTCCGTCCACGGGCCAGTGCACCAACGCGGCCTCGACGGCTTCGGAGGTGACTTCCTCGGCCAGATCCAGATCACCGAAGCGGCGGACGAGCGAGGCCAAGAGTCGTCCGCGTTCCTCCCGGAACACTGACTCGATGGAGTTCTCGGCCTGCTCGTCCACGGCGAATCAGTCCCCGAACCCGGCCAGTGGACGCACCTCGACGCTGCCGCCGTCGCGCGCGCCGGGGCACCGCGCGGCCCAGGCCAGCGCCGCATCCAGATCAGGGACGTCGATGACGTCGTAGCCGCCGAGGATCTCACGGGTTTCAGCGAAGGGTCCGTCAGTGACGGTCTTTTCTCCGGACTGCGAGACCCGAACCGTCGTCGTAGTCGTCAGATCGGCGAGGGCATCGCCGGACACCCAGATGCCGGCATCCTTCATTTCCTTGTCGTATTGCTGCCAGTCCTCGAACGTGCACTGGGGTTCGGTGTCTCCGCCGGGTGCGGTGTAGATGAGCAACATGTACTTCATGACTGACTCCTTGGTCTGTTGTTTTTCTTGCGGCTTTCCTGCCTTACAACATGACGACGAACGGTTCTCCCCGGAATCGACAGGCGACTCGAAAAAACTTTTGGCGAGTTCGGCCGAGGCGCTGCCGTTAGGCTGAGTGTATGACCGAACGCGACCGGGACGCCGCTGGGAAACCCCTCAATTCGCGGCCCCGTGACGGACTCGGACGTCCACTGCCACGCGACGCAGCGGGCGGTGTCCCGCGCATTCCGGACGATGTACGCCTGCCACCAGACGAGTCGATCACCGAGGCGCAGCGCCTCCTCGACCACGGCATGCCTTTCCACGCACACGAGATTCTCGAAGGAACGTGGAAAAGCGCGCCGCCCGAGGAACGTGACCTGTGGCAGGGACTGGCTCAGTTGGCCGTCGGGCTCACCCATCTGCTTCGGGGCAACAACACCGGCGCCGTCTCACTCCTCGGCCAGGGTCACGACCGCATCAGGCACTACGAGGTCGAGAGTCCGCACGGCCTCGATATCCCCGGTCTACTGACGTGGTCCGAGCACCTGCTCGCCGAAATCGATCGCCCCGGCGATTTCCCCGCCCCTCCGATTCCGAGGTTGAGAATCCCCTGATGCCCATCTTCCCCATGTTTCCGCTCGGCTCCGCTTTGCTACCGGGTGAGGTGTTGCCCCTGAACATCTTCGAACCTCGGTATCGCGCACTGGTCGAGAACGTTCTCGAAGCTGCCGACGGCCCACTGTTCGGAGTAGTGCTCATCGCTCGTGGCCACGAGGTCGGTGGCGGCGAATCACGTCACGACGTCGGCACTCTGGCTCGGATCGAGTCTCATGTCGCCATGGGTGCCGGGCGGTATCAGTTGTATTGCCGGACCGAAGACCGCATCCGGGTCAATCGATGGCTGCCGGACGATCCCTACCCACTTGCCGAGGTCGAATTGTGGCCTGACGAGAACAACGGAACACCAGTCACTGCTTACGAATACGACTCGCTCCTCGAGCGCATCGAGTTCATGTACGGAATGTTGGGAAAGCTCGCACTTCGGGCCGGCGAACAGACTCCGCGAATGCCCGTCCCACCGGATCCCTTGGATCCGCTGGGTTCTCGGCTGTATGCCCTCGCCAGGAGCATTCCGATGGGTGACGCCGATCGCCTGGCGATTTTGACCGCGCCAGGCGCCGACGAACGTATTCGCGCACTCTCGGAGGCAGTCGAGAACACCATCGAGGTCGCGCAGTTCAATCTCCTCTGAGCGCAACTACGCCATCGTCTGACCCATGTCGATGACGATCTTCGTCCCGGTGACCGCGCGGGAGAGGTCCGTCGCGAGGTAGACGACGGCGTTGGAGATGTCCTCGACGGTGGTGCGCGGGACGGACGTGAGCGGCCACTTGTACGAGTTCATGTACTCCGGATGAGTAGTGAGTACCTTACCGACGTTGGGATCGTTGCCCATCTCGGTCTCCACCGCGCCAGGGTGGATGGTGTTGACTCGAATGTCGAAGCTTCCCAATTCCGTTGCAGCAGTGCGAGCCAAACCCACGAGGCCGTGCTTGGCCGCCGAGTAGTGCGCGCAGCCGGGCGCTTCGGCGACGCCGGCAGCACTGCTCACAATCACGATGGAACCACCGTTGCCGGCTTCGATCATTGCAGGAACCGCAGCTGTCATCGTGCGCCAGACACCATTGAGATTGATGTCCACCAGCGTCGACCACTGCTCTTCAGGCATCTCCCAGAAACGGTTCCACGTAGCGATGCCCGCATTGGCAATCACGACGTCGAGGCGACCGAACTTGTCGACGCCCGACGCCACCGCCGCACGCAGTGCCTCGAGGTCACGGACGTCCGCTACAGCGGTGACGATCTCGCGCCCCTCCGCTCGCACGAGACGAGCCGTTTCTTCGAGGTCGGCTTCAGTCGCGGCCGCGTAACCCACGTCTTCGGACACCGACGCGCACACGTCGACAGCGATGACGTCTGCACCTTCCTGCGCGAGTCGAATCGCGTGATTGCGTCCCTGACCCCGCGCTGCACCGGTGATGAAAACGACCTTGCCTGCCAACAGTTGTGTCATGGCCGGGACGTTAGACGCTGATGTGGCCCGCTGCCTGCGAGTTCCCGCTCGACGGGAATCAACCGTCGACGATGACGACGTGAAGATTCCTCGGACCATGGACACCTTCGACGCGCTCGAGTTCGATGTCGGAGGTCGCCGACGGGCCGCTGATCATGGTGGTGGGGCGCTCCGGTGTCAGATTCGCAATCGCCTCCGGCACTCCCACTTCCACACTGCTGCGATACACGACGCAGATGTGTGTGTCCGGTACCAGTGTCAACGCACGGCGTCCCTGCGATGGACCGGCGTCGAGGAAGATGGTGCCGGTTTCGGCGCACGCTACCTTCGAGCCGGTGACAACGGCGTCGAGGTTCTCGAGTTCAGGAGCCGGTACGTCCGGGCTGTCCACCACCAGCGTTCCGTCGAATCCGGCTACCCATGATCGGTCGAGGCCGGCGGGGATCCCCAGAGTGTGTAGTCCGTGCTCTCTCACTATTCCGGTGACGGCCTCAGCGATTTCTGTTGCAGCGCAATGGTGAACGTGCGCCTTGTAGTCCACCAGACGGTCGACGAACAAATCGATGAGTTCCTCGTCGGACATGGTTCTGCCAGTCCGGTAGTTTCGCGGTATCTCGCCTTCGCGGGCGGGCGCCAAGGTGATGGCATCAAGAATGCGTCCGAGCACCACCTCACGTGAATTCATCTGTCCGCCTTCCCGCCACGACGAGCCTCGTCCAATGCCGCGCGGCCTTCGTCGGAGTCCCACCAGGATCGGAAGGTCTGCTTGGGCGGTGCGGGAATGTCTCTGGCAGCTGTCCAACCGTTCAATGGAGGTGGCAACGTAGAGATCTTCCCTTTCCTGCCGGCCACGACGCGTCCGAGCCCGGCAGCTTTCTGAGCCAACGTCCACCGGCCCTCGGTCGACATCGCCAGAGAGGCGGCTTTCATCGCCAAAGACTCTGCTGTGACACCGGATTGCTCGACCTTCTGGTGCCGCAATTCGACGAGCAGCGAGGGTATGTCGATCTTGACCGGGCAGGCGTCGAAGCACGCACCGCACAGACTCGAGGCAAAGGGAAGCGTCGAGTTGGGATCGTCTTTGCCATGCATGCCCGCGAGCTGCGGAGTCAGCACCGCGCCGATCGGTCCCGGATAGGTCGATCCGTAGGCGTGACCGCCGGTGCGCTCGTAGACCGGGCACACGTTCAGACACGCCGAGCACCGTATGCAGCTCAGGGCTTCCCTCCCGATCTTGTCGGCAAGCGCGGCAGTCCGACCGTTGTCGAGGAGGACCAGGTGGAACTCCTGTGGACCGTCGTCGGGCGTGACGCCGGTCCACATGGAGGTGTACGGGTTCATCCGCTCCCCCGTCGAGGACCGCGGCAGCAGTTGCAGGAAGACCTCCAGATCCTGATACGTCGGCAGAATCTTCTCGATGCCCATCACGGTGATCAGTGTTTTCGGCAGCGTCAGGCACATTCGCCCGTTGCCCTCCGACTCCACGACGGTCAGAGTGCCCGTGTCCGCGATGCCGAAATTGGCGCCGGAGACGGCGACCGGCGTCGTCATGAACTTGTGGCGCAGAAACTTTCGTGCAGCAGCGGCAAGTTCGGCCGGGTTCTCCCCGAGGTTCGGATCGACATCTGGCATCTCTCGAAGAAATATCTCGCGAATCTCGGACCTGTTGCGATGGATCGCGGGAACCAGGATGTGCGACGGTTTGTCGTGGCCGAGTTGGACGATCAATTCCGCGAGATCGGTCTCGTAGGCGGTGATTCCGTGGGCTTCGAGATGCTCGTTGAGACCGATCTCCTGCGTGGCCATCGACTTGACCTTGATGACCTCGTCGGAGCCGGTGGCTTTGACAAGTTCGGTCACAATGGCGTTGGCCTCGTTGGCATCCGCCGCCCAATGCACCTGCCCACCGCGCGCGATGACTGCAGCTTCGAACTGTTCGAGCAGTTCCGGCAACCGCGCCATGACGTCGGCCTTGATCGCCGAACCCGCATCACGCAGGTCTTCCCAATCGGGAAGCTCTCCAGTCACGTTGATGCGCTTGGCACGGATGGTGTGCGTCGCCTTGCCGATATTGCGTCGCTGTTGCGCGTTGGCCAGCTCGTGATGTGCTGCGACGGGGAATTTCTCAGTACCTCGCAGGAACCCTGCACCCTCGGGCGACCTCGGCGGGAAGCTGGGCAGACCCAGCGTCACAGCGCTCATGCGTGCACCCGGCTTTCCACCGACGCCAGAATCTCCGCGAGGTGAATGGTCTTGGCGCCCATCTGCAGTCGTGACATACCGCCGCCGATGTGCATGAGGCAGGACGAGTCTCCGGCGCTGCAGAATTCGGCGCCGGTGTCCGCAACGTGGCGAATCTTGTCCGCCAGCATGGCCGTCGAAGTCTCCGCATTCTTGATGGCGAAGGTGCCGCCGAATCCACAGCAGGAATCTGCTTCGGGGAGTTCGACCAGATCGATGTCGCGGACGTTGCGCAGCAACTGAAGTGGCTTGTCCCCTACCCTCAGCATCCGCAGTGAGTGACAGGTCGGGTGATAGGTGACCCGGTGCGGGAAGTACGCGCCCACATCGGTGACCCCGAGAACGTCCACGAGGAATTCGGAAAGCTCGTACGTCTTTGCCTTCACGGTCTGCACCTGTCCACACAGCGACGCGGTGCCGTAGCGCTCGGCGACGATCTCGTGTTGATGACGGACCGAGCCGACGCACGACCCCGATGGTGCGACAACCGCGTCGATCGACGCATCACCGAAGGTATCGGCGTAGTTCGCGACCAGCGGTAGTGCGCCCGGCTGATAGCCGGTATTGACGTGCATCTGCCCGCAGCAAGTCTGCCCGGACGGAAACACGACGTCGTGCCCGAGACGGGTGAGCAGGAGGGCGGTGGCCTTGACGGCGTCGGGAAACATCGTGTCCCCGATGCAGGTGGCGAACAGCGCTACTCGCATGTGGTTCCCCGCAATCTGTCGGTGTGGTCTGACCACAGTAATACATCCCCGGACAGGCCACCCCATAAACGGCGTCCACCCGGTTATGCTCTTGCCTCATGCCGACCGAGCCGAGCCCGCGAGCGTGGGAACAAGTACTGAGCCATCTCGAACGTCGGCTGGTTTCAGGCGAGGTGTCTCCTGGCCAGCGCCTGCCGGGAGAGAGAATTCTGGCAGCAGAGTTGGGCGTCGGACGGTCATCGGTCCGAGAAGCGTTGCGGGTCATGGAAGCACTCGGCCTCCTGAAGGCGCAGACTGGATCCGGCCCGACGTCCGGCGCGATGATCGTCGCCAAACCGACCGGCGGTATGACCATGCTGATGCGGATGCAGGTTGCAGCACAGGGCTTTCCGGTATCGGACGTAGTGAAGACACGACTCGTACTCGAATCCGAGGTGATGCAGTCCCTGGCATCGCGGACCCCGGCACCCGACCTCCGCGCGGCCGTCGAACTGCTCGACTCGATGGAGGACGCAGCTCTCTCGGCCGAGGAATTCTTGCTACTCGACGCACAGTTCCACGTGGCGCTCGCCGACGCGGCGGGCAATCAGGTGATCGCAGCCATGATGACCGGCCTGCGCGAGTCCATCGAGGCCTACGTTCTCGCGGGCGTCCAGATCGACAGCTGGCCGAGCACCTGCATGCGACTGCGTGACGAACACCGAGGATTGGTGGATGCGGTCAACGCGGGTGACGGCGAACTCGCACGTCAGCGCATAGTCGGCCACATCCGCGGTTACTACTCGGAAAGCGCGCACTCCGGCCGGTGACAGGGGGTGGTAATTGCGCCTCCAGAAGTCGTGTACTGTTGGTTTCACACCGACGCGGGGTGGAGCAGCTCGGTAGCTCGCTGGGCTCATAACCCAGAGGTCGCAGGTTCAAATCCTGTCCCCGCTACAAAGAAGAGGCCCGTAGGTTGCGAAAGCGACCTACGGGCCTTTTGCTGTGCGCCTTTATTAACCGCCGGGGGTTAATAAAGGCGCACAGCAGTACCTCACACCGCCACGTTGTGAAAATCGATCTCCGCGGCCAGCATGCCCGAGAACCACCGATCCAGGTCCTCGTCGGTGACGGACTCGGGCATGGCGTCCACCTCGCACGCCAGCACCGCCACCTGAGACACGAACGGCGGAGCGACATGCATGTCCACCCAGTCCTGCAACGCTGGTTCGCGATCTACCTTCACTGCCGCCGCCTCCCGGCACCACGACAGATACAGGGTTTCCGCGGCGTACATGCCCACCAGCGCCGCCGCCCTGCCCTCTTCGCGAGCGAGGGCCAAGGCGTGCGTGGACAGCACGGCCGACTCCTCGACCAGCGCCGCTGCGTCCCCCTCGTACGGGAAGCGGGAACGCAACTGCGCGAAATACTCGCGCTGCTCGCCCACCAGGTTCGACATCGACGTCACGTGGTCGAGCGCGTCGTCGAGCGTCGGGGATTCGGCGACCACCAACCCCAACACCTTGACGGCCGTCAGTACGAATGCCTCTTCGATCACGAGGTACCGGCGGAATCCCTCATCACTCAACGTCCCGCCGATGGTGTCCTCGATGAATGGAACCGCCCGCGCGGCAGCGAGATTACTCTGCTGCCGCGCGAGCAGGTCTGAGGAGCGACTCATTCGCCGGCGACCCAACTGATCAAGCCGTCGAACAGGTCGGTGTATCCGGTCCACTGCTCACAGAACTCCGGCGGAGCCCAGTGCGGCGAGCAGTCCGAGGTGAAGACGATCGACCGTCCGGCGCCGTATTCACCGGCAGCGACAAGCGGGTCGCCGTTGATGGTGGCGGGAACCACGGCACCGTCCTTCGCGACGACGCGGTTGTATCCCAGGAGCGCCGGCCAGGAATCGCCGGCACCACCGAGAGCCGGGTGAGCAGCATCGACGACGGTGGGAACGATCCCGGCCGGTGTCTCGACGCGATCGTCCTCGGCCAGCATCGTCACGGGCAGTACCTCGGCGATCGCGGTCTGGCGGAAAGCTGCTCGCGCCTGGAACCCGGAGAACGAGAGGTAGCCACCGATCATCATCAGTGAGCCTCCGGCGTTCACCCAGTCACGTAGCGCGACAAGACGATCCTCGCCGGCGCGGAACTGGTCGAACACGCCGGGAGCCAGCTGCAGCGAGTTCGCTCCGATGTCGGAGAGAACGACGACGTCGAACTGCGACAGTGCTTCTGCGGTACCAGGGAACTGCGTCGGCACCAGGTGTGCGGGCATGTGTGTCACGTCGTGGCCACGTGAGGTGAGCGCATCCCTCAGCGGACCGACACCCTCGACGTAGGAATGGACACTGAACTCGTCGACGCCCTTGACGTGCGTTGACGTCGTCATCCAGCTCTCGCCGGCGATCAGTACTCGTTTACCCATGACTGCTTCTGTTTCCTTTCGCGGCCTGCTCGAAGAGCGACCTCGGGTTGTCTCGCATCAGTGCGGACACTTGCTGGGGATCTACGCCTGCGCGCACCAATCGGGCGGCGAAGGCGAGTGGTACGTAGGAGAATCCGTTTCCGCCGTGCTTTCTGAGCATTGATTTGAGGAAGAGGTCGTGACTGAGCAGGAGCTGTGATGCGTGACCGGAGGTGACCAATCCGGCTACCGCAGTGGCTGTTTCCGCCGGATGCGGCGAAAGACCCTCGCCGGGGAAATCGAAAGGCATCCCGATCATGTCGAATTCGAGCAAGACACCGCGGTCGGCGAGCGATCGTTGGTAGTCGGCGTCGTGTCCGGACGGGTCCATGTGGCACAGCACCACTGCTTGCGGATCGACGCCCATCTCGTCGACCACGATGTCGACGACGTGATGTCCCACGCGCTGCCAGCCCGGAAGGTGGACGAACAGGGGCACGTCCACCTCGCGCTGGGCGATGCATGCCGCCCGCAACGCTTTCGCCTCGTTCTGAGTGAAGAGCGGGGAGACTCCGATCTCCCCGATCACGCCAGGAGCCAATTCCTTTGCCGGATCGAACTCCTCGACGAGCGCACCTGCCAGATCGTCGACACCGAGTTCGTGGACCTCGACCGGATGGGTCGTCTCGAGGTACCACCCTGAACCCATGATCACTCGCACGTCTGACTTTCGCGAGAACTCCGCCAGCTTCTCCGGTGCCCGGCCCAGTCCCGGCGGTGTCAGATCGACGATCGTCCGACCACCGAGGCGGGCGAAGTCCGCAAGGTCTTCCACCACGGCCGATCCGTCGTCGACTCGACAATTGTCGAGACTGTAATACGGATTGTCGTGAAGAAGCCAGGCATCCTCGGCGCGTACCGGACCGGCCAACCGCTGTGCCACAACCGGATCCGGGGCCTCGGTGTACGCACCGGTGACGTCGTTGTGCAGATGTTCGTGTGGGAGAACCAGTCCGAGTTCCGAGCTGTCCACGGTTCCCGTGACGGTACGAACCTTGCTCATGAGCGTGCAGGCCCCGACGGTGCGGACTGCAGGTGTCGCCACAGCGCGCTCAGTGTATGTCCGCGCATGTTGATCCAGATGGCCAGTAGCAGAACGACACCGGTGATGATCGGCGTCAGGAACGGGCTCACGCCGAGCAGGGTCAATCCGTTGGCGATGATTCCGGTCAAGACGGCGCCGATGACGGTACCGATCACGGTGCCGCGACCGCCGAAGAGATTGGTGCCACCGAGAACCACCGCGGTGATCACGGTGAGCTCGAATCCCGTTGCGGAGTTGGCCGAACCCGAGCCCAGTCGAGCCGCGATCAGCAGTCCCGCGATGCCGGCAGCCAGGCCGGTGAAGACGAGCGTCATCATGAGCACACGACGCGTGTTGACGCCGGACCGTCGCACGGATTCGACGTTGGATCCGATACCGGTGACGTAGCGCCCGAAGCGCATGCGGTTGAGCGCAATTGCTCCGATGACCACGACGACGAGAGCAATCCAGGCGCTGGCGGAGAACCCGAGGAACTCAGCAGTTCCGAGCTTCGCGAAGTAAGTGTCGGCCGGAACCGGAACGGAGAATCCTTCGGTCCGATACAGCGCGATACCGCGAATGACGGACATCGTCGCCAGAGTCACGATGAACGGCGGAATGCCCTGATAGGCAGCGAGCCATCCGTTGACCAGGCCCCAGGCCGCACCCATCACCGGGGCGGCGACGAAGACCAGGGACGAATCGACGCCGGCCTGGATAAGCTCGGCACTCATCGCCGCGACGAACGCGACGATCGCACCGACGGACAGGTCGATCTGACCTGCCGTGATCACGAAAGTCATCGCCACCGCGATGATCAGAACCGGAGCGATCTGGGTTGCCAGGTTCGACAGGTTCGTGAATGTCAGGAACGACGACGTGGTCGCCGAGAAGACGGCTGCGACAGCAACTGTCACCGCCAGCATCGCGAGTGTGGGCTTGTTGACGCTGTCCCACAAGGAGGGTTTCGCGGCGAGCTTGCGCTCGATCGGCGCCTGGGTCTTCTCGAGAGTGGTCATGCCGTGGCTCCCTGTGTTGCTGCCGATGTCCGTTGCGGCACCGGAGTTCGAGTGATGAGTCCGACGAGGGACTCGATGTTGAGGTCGCCGATCGGAACGTCGTCGACACTCTGCCCCTCGTACATGACCGTGATTCGGTCACACACGCGGAACAGGTCCTGCAGGCGGTGTGTCACGAGAATGACGCCCACGCCGGCCGCTGCGACGTCCGTGATCAGCTTGAGCACCGACTCGACCTCGGCGACGGCTAGCGCTGCGGTGGGCTCGTCGAGGATCAGTACGTCTGGGCGGAAGGAGACTGCGCGGGCGATCGCGACGGTTTGCCGCTGTCCGCCGGACAGTTGCCCGATCTCCTGGTAGGTCGACTTCACCTTGACATGCAGGTCGGCGAGAATGTGAGCCGCCTTCTCGTGCATGGCATGCCGGTCGAGGAAGGGGCCTTTTCGCGGTTCTCTGCCGAGGAACAGATTGCTGGCGACGTCCAGCGTGTCGCACAGAGCCAGATCCTGGTAGACGATTCCGATCTTCTTCTGCTGGGCGTCGAGAGGCGTCGAAAAGCGCACTGGTTCACCGTTGACGCGCATTTCGCCGCCGTCGTGCTGAACCGCACCGGCGAGAATCTTCATCAGAGTGGACTTACCGGCGCCGTTGTCGCCGACCACTCCGAGTACTTCACCCTTCGCCAGCCGAAGGTCCACTCCTTGAAGGGACTTCACCGGTCCGTACGACTTGGTGATGCCCGAGAGTTCGATCAGTGGAGGTGCCATGATTACTTCTCCAAGTAGTACATGTAGTCGGCCACGTTCTCCGGGGTCACGATCTGGGTGGGAACCGGGATGTTTGCCGGAGCGCCGCGTCCGCAAGCCAGGTCGATTGCCGAATTCATTGCCTCATGGCCGAATTCGAAGGTGTTCTGCTGGACCACGCCTTTAAGCCAACCGGCTTTGAGTCCGCCTACGGCCTGATCCGAAAGATCCCAACCGACTGCTTCGATGCGATCCTGCGCCTTCTGACTGTTGACCGCCGCGACGAGACCGATCAGTGCCGGCTCACCGGTTGCGTAGACGTACTTCATGTCGCCACCGCCGGTCAGCAGGTTCTCCGCCGCGGTCTGTGCGTTCTCCTGAATGTTACGTCCGTCCACGACGGTGCCGACGGTCATTCCGCGGCCGGTCACGGTCTCCGTGAAGCCCTTCTGCCGCTCCAACTGAACAGTGCTGTTGAGCGCGCCGACGATACCGACCGTTCCGGTGTTGTTCGCGACGTCGGCCAAGGTGTTTCCGATCTTGGCACCACCCTCGGCGTTGGCCGTACCGACCTGAGTCGACAGTGCCGGATCGTCGATGGTCGCGTCCACCGCGACGACGGGGATGCCCGCGTTCTTGGCCTTGACCACCGACGGCTTGATTCCGTCCGTGTCGATTGCATCGACGATGATCGCGTCGACTCCGGCGGCAATCAGATTGTCGAAGGCGTTGGCCTGCGCGACGGAATCGTCGTTGCCGCTGATGATCTGCAGGTCGACGCCTGCCTTGTCCGCGACGTTCTTCGCGGCATTGTTGATCTGGTTGAAGTACAGCGCCTGGAGGTTGATGGTCACCAGACCGACCTTGAGCTTGCCGTTCGTCCCGTCACAGCTTTCGGCGACCCGGGTCGGCTGCGGGATGGACGAGCCCCCCGATGCGTCCTTCGAGTCACTCGACGAAGCCGAGTCACAAGCGGTGAGCGTGAGCGCGACTGCAGCTCCCAGCGCCAGAGGCAATGCACGTTTCATCATCGAGTCTCCAAAAGGGTGTGAGGGGTCAATGTTGCTGTGAAGCTGTCCAATTCATCTCGGGTGGGGCATCCGCGGGGGCCTGCGGTGGCGCAAGCCAATGCAGCCGATGCCCCGGCGAGTCGTGCGGCGTCCACCGGTGAGCGCCCGGCGTCGACAAAAGCGATGTACGTACCGCCGAAGCAATCACCGGCCCCGACTGCATCGACGACGTCGACCACTACTGCCGGTTCGCTCGTCACCTCGCCGTCCGGTGTGGCCAGTGTCCAACCTCGCGAGCCGTCGGTCACCAGCAGGTGGGTGTGGTGCTCGGCGGCCAGAGTCTGCCACTGGTCGAATCCGATCCCGAACTCGCCTTCCCACAGGGCACGCCCTACGACGACGTGGTCGGCCAGAGCGAACGCGCGCAGTGCCGCGGCTTTGTTTTCACAACCGTCCAGATCGATTACCAGACTTACGCTTCCCGGTAATTCATCCGGGAGGAAGAGCGCACGGTATCCGTCGAGGAACAGTCGTCCACCGCCGGCAGCGGCCAATCGGGTGACGACAACTCCGATGCGTTCGGCATCGTTCGGGTCGTCCTGGCTGATGATGGAGCGATCGCCGTCCTGCGCGATGAGAACAACTGCCGTCGACAGGAACGCATCTCGCGGCGACCAACTGGTGTCGACGCCGTCTGCCTCGAGGGATTCGAGAAACTCGGTGGACCGCGCGTCCGGGCCCACGGCACCGGCAAAGATCACTTGCGCGCCCATTCTGGCCGCGGATACCGCAGCATTTGCATTCATTCCACCGTCGATCTGACTGATGGCCGTTGCCTGAACGCGCTCACCGAGTACCGGTACGTGTGGGACATGTACCGTCACATCGTTGTTGGCGTATCCACAAAATACAATCATGGTTACTTTCCTGCGGCCCGGGACAGTTCGCGGACCTTCTCGCCTGCGACCCGTCCCCACCAGCGTCCATTGTCCTTCACCGAGGATGCAACTATCGCGCCGTCGCATTCCTTCATCAGCGCTGCGACATTGGCAGCCGTGATGCCGGAGCCGATGATCACCGGAAGAACGGTGTTGTCTCGGATCACGGAAACCTCGTCGACCGAAGCGGCGTCACCGGTGCGCGAACCCGTCGCGATCAGAACATCTGCGTCGAAGAACTCGGCGTCTTCGGTCTGTTCCGCGACAGTGCGGTCCGCGACAATGGCATGCGCACCGTGTTTGACGTGCACGTCAGCGAAGATCCGGACCGGGTCGGCGCCGATGCGATGGCGGAAGCGCGTCGTCTTGGCGGCCTGGCCCTCGATGAAGCCCTCATTGGCAATGTAGGCATTTGCCCACTGATTGACGCGCACAAAACTCGCGCCTGCCGCCCACGCTGCGGCCACTCCGCACTCGCCGGCGTTGGACAGGATGCTGACGCCGACGGCCTTGCCGAACTCGCCGACCACCGCTGCCGTGATGACTCCCATGCTCGCGGCGGTTTCGTATCCGTGTTCGCCGGGCTTGAGGAACGGTATGTCCCAGTGATTTTCGACGATCACACCGTCGAAACCGTTGTCGACATACGCGTGTGCTTCCTCGACGGCGAAGCGAGCAATTTCCGAAACCGGCTGCCCGGTGTAGTGCGGGCTGCCCGGCAGGGCCGGGAGGTGAATGGCCCCGATGAGAGATGGCGTGCCAGTGAACATCTCTGCCAGCGCCGAGGGCTTGGGCGGAAAGACTCCGAGCGGTGATGCGGTCACTTCAGCTACCCCATTCCATGCGCAAGATTTGCGCTGTATGTCCATGCACAAGATCTGCACACGATGTAATCGATTGCCTTGATGAATTAGCAGGTTATGCGATCAACACCGGGTTGTGTCAAGGATTTCACAATTCGAATTTGTAAACGATTGCCTCAATCGCGTTACATGCGGGACACTGGACCGTGCGGTTCGATAACCTCGGACCCGAATCGAGCAGAAAACGGGGGACGCATGCGCAAGGCGACCATTCGCGATGTCGCGGAACTGGCCGGGGTGTCGACGGCCACCGTGTCGCGGGCACTGTCCGGATCCCGCCCTGTCTCGGACGAGCTTGCAGCGACGATCAAACGAGCCGCGGATTCTCTCGGATACTCGGGAAACATCATCGCCAGCTCACTGCGTCGTAATCGGACGGACACTGTCGGAATGGTGGTTCCGAGTATCGCGAACCCCTTCTTCACTTCGCTGGTGGTCAACGTCGAACACGTCCTCGCTCGGCGCGGCCTACAACTGTTCCTGTGCGATTCTCGTTCCGATCCCGACGTGGAAGCGCAGCGGCTCAAGTCGCTCGTCTCCCGGCAAGTGGACGGAATCATCATCAGCCCGTGCCACGGCGAACTGAGTGCCGAGGCCGTCCGAGCCAGCGCGGCAACGCTTCCGGTCGTTCAACTGGACCGGTTTGCAATGGATACCCAGACGGACTGGGTCGGCGTCGACGACGACGCCGCTCAATCCCTGGTGATGGAGCATCTGTCGGAGCGTGGCGCGCAATCAGCTGCCTTCATCAGTTCCGAGCTGACCAATTCGTCAACAGAACTTCGCCGGGCCGGCTTCTTCCGCCACGCGGATCGAATGGGCATCGAAACTCGTGACGAGTGGACACAACTCGGCGAGTATTCGATCGAGTGGGGGCGCACGGCATCCAACATCATCCTGACCGGCAAAACTCGCCCCGACGCCCTGGTCTGCGCCGACGACTTGATCGCACTCGGCGTGTTGCAGACCTGTCACGCATTGGGCATCGACGTTCCCGGCGACGTTCTGGTCACCGGTTTCGACAACATCCCGTTCTCTGAATTGTGCAACCCTCCGTTGACCACCGTCGGGCAGCCGCAGGAAAGAATCGCGGAAGAAGCTGTGCGACTTCTGGATCAGGCGATGAACAACTCTTCCGAGTCGACAGCCCACATCGCGCTTGCTCCTGAACTGATTGTCCGTCAGTCCACCGTCGGCCAAGCGGCGGCAACCGCACCGTAAGCAGCGATCGCATCGTCCAGTTCGGAGACCTTGACGCTTTCGTTGGCCGCATGCATCAGCGAGGGAGTGCCAGGGCCCCAGATCACGACGGGAGCACCAGGGGCGGCGGCGGCCAGTACCGAAGCGTCGGTGAAGTACGAAACCGGTTCGGTTGCAACAGGGATAGGCAGGGTGGCCAACCACGGGTCCGACGCGTCGGTACGCACACCTCCCAGATGAATCGACGTCTCCACCGAGTCGACTTCTGGTTGGGCTCGCCACCACGCGAGCAGGTCGGCGCCGTCTCCCACCGTGCGGTGATCGATCACCGCACGTGCACTGTCCGGCACGATGTTCGGAGCCGAACCCCCGCCGACCAAGCCGAGGTTCCAGGTTTCGGCACCCAGAAACGCGTCGGACGACAGCGGAAGCTCACGCCGGGCTCGGTCGACGACGTCAAGCAGTTTGAGGACGGCGTTGGTTCCTCGCTGCGGTGTACTCCCGTGCGCGGCTTTTCCTTTGACGGACACTTCGAGCCACAGTGCGCCGCGGTGCCCCAGGTTGATGCGATTGCCGGTCGCCTCGGGAACGATGACGGCCCCGACCTCGAGATTCGCAACGGCGTCGGCCGAACGAACAGCCCCGAGCGATCCGATTTCCTCGTCGCTCGTCAGCAACAGCGCGACCGGGACTCCACGTTCGAAAGCGTCGACAACCGCGGCAGTAGCGGCAACAAGGCCGGCCTTCATATCCGATGTCCCTCTGCCGAGGAACAATTCGCCGTCGACCTGTGCGGCATACGGATCGAACTCCCAGTCGGAGACAGTGCCCACCGGCACCGTGTCCACGTGGCAGGCGAACAGGAGTCTGGCTGCCGAGGGTGCAGCTTCGTTGGTGATCAAGGCCCAGGGATGATTGCCGGTCAGGTCTGACTCCACCTTCGCCTGTGGCGCACGTGAGAGAACCAACGAGACAATCGAATCCATCGCCCGCTGTTGAGGAGCGGACTCCCCCGAGACCGTGTCGAGAGCTACCAGTTCCGAGAGAAGTCCGAGGGAATCCATGTACCTATTCTTGCACTGCCACGGATTCAGTGCGCTGCCAGCTGGGCGATGACAACGTAATTGTCGTCGGTCGACTCTCCTTCGACGACATCACAATTGGCGAGGATCAGCCGTCCCGGAACCGATTCGCGCAACTCGTGAGCGCCCAGCAGCGAACCTTTGTGCAGCGGCCCGACTGTTTCGACGTCGTACTCGAGTGTGCCGTTCGGTGTACCCAGGAGAATTCGATCGCCCGGCTCCACTACCCGGAGCGCCCGGAACGGTGCTTCGCGAGTGGTGTAGTTGTGGCCGACCACGACAACTGTTTGTGTGGTCGACGTTCCCGGCATTCCGCTTTCACCCCACCACACCGGCAGTTCGTCGACGGGATTCAGTTGCTGCCCACTCTCGCCGCCGCGCATCAGTTTCTCCGAGTGCAACGGACTGCTCAGGTACGTGACCCCGGACGCAGACCTCAACTCGATCCTCTCAGGTTCTGCCGGATCGACGGTCACCGAAGCCGGTGCAGCCGCGATATGCGACTGCACCGGCGAGCGGTCAGGTAGCGATCCCGCGTTCTCGCCCGAACATCCGGATACGAGGAGGGCGAGGATCGCTACCGCCGAGAGGCCGGCGCTACGCAGACGTGTTGCCCGGGCCGTCATGACGCTTGCGACGAACAACCACCGTCGTAGCTGCTGCGGCGGCAGCGCCGACGACTCCGACGCCGATCAATACAGCCGGCAGGTTGGAGTTGCTGCTACCGCTGGTGCTGCTGCTTGCGGTGTCGCCGAGAGCAAGATCGACCGGGGGCAGGCTTCCAGCGAGTGCCGGATCGCCGTCGGCGTCGGTGACGTAGTAGTCGACGACGTCGAAGGCTCCCTTGTTGTTGTAGTAGCCGACCAGCTTGACGCCGGTCTTGTTCACTACAGCGGTGGTCTCGTCGACCTTCGTGACTCCGGAGCCGTCGTCGGTGTGCTCACCGATGATCACCTCACCGCCGACGCCTGTTCCGTTGTCGATCTCCTTCTCGCCCTTTGCCTTGAGCTCGTCGACGATCTTCTGCGCTGCATCCGCTTCAGCCTTTGCGGCAGCTGCGGCGGCCTGAGCTTCCTTGGCCTTTGCTGCTGCGGCGTCGGCCGCCGCCTTCGCGTCTTCGGCGGCCAGGTAGAGATCCTGCGCTTTCTTGCTCGCTGCTTCGGCAGCTTCGGCCTTCTTGGCGGCTTCGGCAGCCTTTTCGTCGGCGATGGCTCGCTTGTCGGTGGCAGCCTCGCCCGCAGCATCGGCTTCGGCCTGGGCCGTCTCCGCGGCCTTCTGCGCAGCGTCGGCATCCTTCTGCGCGGAAGCCGCAGTAGCCGCCGCTTCATCTGCGGCCTTACGGGCGGCGGTAGCAGCTTCTACCTCGGTGGCAGCTGCGGACTCGGCTGCCTTGGCCGTGGTTTCAGCGGCGGTGGCCACCTTCTGAGTTTCCTTGACGGTGATCGCGAGCTGCTTGGCGTTCCAAGCCGCGGCCAGCGCCTGAGCCTTAGCGACGGCTGCCTTCGCGAAATCCCAGTTCTTGAAGGCTTCCTCGGCTTCCTTGTTCTTGTCCGCAACCAGCTTGGCGTTTGCATCCGCGGCAGCCTTCGCCTCATCGGCCTTGGCCTGCAGAGCATTAGCCTCGGCGCGCGCCTTTGCTGCCTCTTCGGTCTTGGGCCCCGAACCGGCGGCCTTCGCAGCCTCCTCGAGTTCCGCAGCCTTGGCTGCGGCCGCGTCGGCTTCTGCCTGAGCTGTTTTTGCTACCTCCTTGGCATCGGCCGCCGCGGACTCCGCAACCTTGGCCGCCTCTTCGGCTTCCTTGGCAGACTGTTCCGCGGCCCCGGCCTCCGCCTTGGCCTTGGTCGATTCGACCGCCGCCTTGGTTGCCTCGACGCTCGCCTGGGTCATTGCCTCGGTCGCCTTCACCGAAGTGTCTGTCGCTGCGGACGAGTCGACCCCTGCCGTCGCGGCTGCTTCGGCGGCCTTCGCTGCCGCGTCGGCAGCTGCCTTGGCTTTTGCTTCGGCTTCCGCCAGTGCTGCAGCGTCCGTACCAGCGGTTTCGGCACTGCCCGTGCCGGCGACCCCGGCTTCAACCTTCTCCGGCGTGGTCTCGGTGCTCGTCGCCGCGTCGGCGTCGGTGGTGGCAGCTACCTCTTCCTCGGCGCAGGTCACCAGCGGATCAGCGCTCGGGGTACACACGGTTTCCGGCTCTGCCGATGCAATTCCCGTGCCGCCCACCGCCAATCCGAGAGCTAGTACGGCACCGGCGGCCGCAGAGCGGACCCTCCGAGAATGGGCGATGGACTTCTCCGACATAGCGCTCAACCTTTCGGCCTTCTTTACGAAGACGGCAATTCCGGCGTGGACAGCCTTTACTTCGTCGGCTGACTTCCAGACGTTACGACCGGTCGGTCCGAAAAATTGAGAGCTGCTGCTCTACCCGCAAGAATCAGGACCGCGGAACGCGCCCCATCAGGTAGAACTCCGGATTGGGCAGCATGCCGGAGAAACTCGCCATGCGATTGCTGAGCCCGAAGAATGCAGTGATCGCGGCGATGTCCCACGCGTCCTCGTCGCCGAAGCCGTGCACACGAAGGGCGTCGAAGTCGGCGTCGGCGATTTCGTGCGAGGCGGAGTTCACCTTGGTGGCGAAGTCGAGCATCGCGCGCTGACGATCGGAGATTTCTGCGGTGCGATAGTTGACCGCAACCTGGTCGGCAACCAGCGGCTTCTTCTCGTAGATACGCAGAATTGCGCCGTGCGCGACAACGCAGTACGTACATTTGTTGGCCGCAGAGATCGTGGTGACGATCATTTCTCGATCACCCTTGGTGAGTGCGGAATCTTCCTTGAGCATGATCGCGTCGTGGTATGCGAAGAATGCCCGGAACTCGGCTGGGCGCCGAGCGAACATCAGGAAGACGTTGGGCACGAACCCCGACTTCTCCTGGATCTCGAGAATCTTGGCGGCGATGTCCTCGGGCACCTCGGTCAATTCAGCCTGCGGAAAACGGGTGCTCACTGTGCCTCCTGGTCAGCCATCGATGTTCGATTCAAGATAATGATGATTAACTGAGTTGTCCAGATGCATTTCCTGCCCTACTTTTTCGGGCACGGATAGTCGGGTACGGCCCAAGTGATCTGCGTAGCGTGAAACCCGTGAACAGGAAGACACGATGATCGACGGACTGAACCGCGCGCTCGACTACATCGAAAGCAATCTGAGCGGCGAGATCGAGACAGCCGAGATGGCAAGGCTGGCAACCACCTCGGAGTATCACTTTCGGAGGATGTTCTCGGCCCTGGCCGGCATTCCCGTATCCGAATACATCCGTCGACGTCGACTCACCCTGGCCGGTGCCGAGTTGTCCGTCAGCAGATCAGGAGTGTTGGAGACCGCCGTGAAGTACGGCTACTCGTCCGCGGAAGCCTTCACACGAGCGTTCACCGCATTTCACGGCGTGAGCCCCGGCGCGGTCAAACGCGCTCCCGCCGTTCTCAAATCCCAACAGAAACTTGTCATTCACGTGACACTGGAAGGAGCCACACCGATGGACTACATGCTTGTGGACAAACCTGCCCTGACGGTAGTCGGGTTCAAGACCCGGGTTCCATTGGTTCACGAAGGTCCCAATTCTGCGATCGAAGATTTCACCCGCTCCGTGGACAAGGTTGCGTTGCGAGGGTTGCGCGAGCTCTCCGATCAGGACCCGGCGGGAATCGTCAGTGTCGTCGACAATTTGGCGCATCCCAGAACCGAAGGCACAGAACTGGATTACTACCTGGGAGTGGTCACCGGCAAACCTTCACCCACGGGTTTCGATCTGCTGACGGTCGACGCACACACGTGGGCCGTCTTCACCGCCGACGGGTCGGAAATCGAATCTGTGCAGTATTTGTGGCGAGATATCTACACGGAATGGTTCCCTGCCAACCCTTTTCGCTCCGTACCTGGTCCCGAGATCATGCGTACCGAATACAACGACGATTTCACCGTCGCACGGTTCGAGCTCTGGATTCCGGTCGAGAGCGAGCTGAGCGACGTCGGGGCGTAAAACAGCCGCCAGGTCGGATGGAAGTCACGACCCGGCGGCTGAGCCATCAGATGAAACAGACTGTCAAAGAATCAGTTTCGCTCCGGTAGCAGCAACCACGTCCTCGACGCTGATGCCCCGCGCCGTCTCCACCAGGCGGAGACCGTCGTCAGTCACGTCGATCACGGCCATGTCGGTGATGATTCGCTGGACGCAGCCCTTACCGGTCAGCGGAAGCGAGCACTTCTCGACGATCTTGTGCTCACCCTTCTTCGAGACGTGCTCCATCATCACGATGACACGCTTTGCGCCGTGGACCAGATCCATCGCGCCGCCCATGCCTTTGACCATGTGGCCAGGGATCATCCAGTTCGCGAGGTCTCCGGTGGCACTGACCTGCATGGCACCGAGCACGGCAACGTCGACCTGGCCGCCGCGGATCATGCCGAACGACGCTGAGGAGTCGAAGAACGACGCACCGGGGAGAACGGTGATGGTCTCCTTGCCCGCATTGATCAGCTCGGGATCGAGTTCGTCCTCGGTCGGGTACGGCCCCACGCCCAGAACGCCGTTCTCCGAGTGCAATACAACGGTGATGTCGGTCGGGAGGTAGTTCGGAACCAGCGTCGGCATACCGATGCCGAGGTTCACGTACTGCCCGTCCTCGAGTTCGCGCGCGACGCGGGCCGCCATCTCTTCGCGGGTGAGTTTGGTGGGTAGTACAGAAGTCATGCTCGTACCGTCCGATTCTCGATGCCGACCGTCACGGGGCCGACGTGGACAACACGCTGAACGTGAATGCCCGGCGTGTGGATCTCGGCGGGGTCGAGCTCACCCGGCTCTACGAGGTGCTCGACCTGCGCAATGGTGATGCGCCCCGACGTTGCTGCAGCCGGATTGAAGTTCTGGGTACTCGCGCGGTAGACGAGGTTGCCATGCCGGTCACCTTTCCAGGCATGGACCAGTGCATAGTCGGCGACGATGCCGCGCTCCATCACATAGGTGACGCCGTCGAAGTCACGAGTTTCCTTGGGCGGACTGGCAACTGCGATGCCGCCGCTGCCGTCGTAACGCAGTGGCAGGCCGCCGTCGGCGACCTGGGTGCCGACGCCGGCCGGGGTGAAGAACGCGGGGATGCCCGCTCCCCCGGCGCGCATGCGCTCGGCGAGCGTGCCCTGCGGCGTGAGTTCGACTTCCAGCTCACCGGAAAGGTACTGACGCGCGAACTCCTTGTTGGAGCCGACGTACGAGCTGACAGTACGACGGATACGCCCCTTCTCCAGAAGCACTCCGAGCCCGAACCCGTCGGTGCCGCAGTTGTTGCTCACCGTTTCGAGTGATGTCGCGCCCTGCTCGAGGAGCGCATCGATGAGGATTTCCGGCACTCCGACGAGCCCGAAACCTCCGACAGCGATCGTGACGCCGTCCGGCACGTCGGCGACGGCCTCGGCAGCAGTGGGAATGACTTTGTCCATCATGTCGATCACAGTAGCGCGACCCGTACGTATTGTGAACCCCTGTCCGCATAACGAACATTTCTCGCCCCCGGCATTGCCTGGGTCACATCTACGAACTATTCTGTTCGCAGAGCGCAACACATGTACACATTGCGAACAACTTCACGTAACCGAACGACGAGGTTCCCTATGCTGCATCTCCCGCCGAGGTACCAGCGGCCGACTGGCGTCAACGCCCCGGCCGATTTCGCGGACTACAAGACGACTTCCCTTCGCCACCCGAAGCAGCCGCTGAAGCTGCTCCCCCAGCGGCTCACGGAGCTCACCGGGCCGGTATTCGGCGAGGATCGCGTCGGCGCCGGCGAAAACGACCTGACCATTGCCAACGGCGGCGAAGCACAGGGACAGCGCATCGTCGTTCACGGCCGCGTACTCGACGGCGACGGAAAACCCGTCCCCCACACACTGCTCGAGGTGTGGCAGGCCAACGCCGGTGGACGCTACCGCCACACCGGCGACAACTGGCCCGCGCCGCTGGATCCGTTCTTCAACGGCCTGGGTCGCTGCGTCACCGACGCGAACGGCCACTACAGCTTCACCACGATCAAGCCGGGCGCCTACCCGTGGATGAACCACGACAACGCCTGGCGACCGGCACACATCCATTTCTCGCTGTTCGGCACGGCATTCACGCAGCGCCTCGTGACGCAGATGTACTTCCCCGACGATCCGATGTTCTTCCAGGACCCGATCTACAACGCGGTACCCGAAGCAGCACGTCACCGCATGGTCAGCGTCTTCGACTACGACGCCACAGTCCCCAACTGGGCTCTCGGGTTCCGCTTCGACATCGTCCTGCGCGGCCGTAACGCCTCCGTATTCGAGAACGAGGAAGACCACGATGACTGATCACACCGCGAAGCCCGCACCCACTTATCCGGTCGTCCCCGGCGACTTCACCACCGCCCCCTTCGGTGTCACGCCCTCTCAGACCGTCGGGCCGTACTGGCACATCGGCCTCCCCTGGACGGACGGCCCCGACGCCGCTCCCGCCGATGCCCCCGGACGAATCACGCTGGCCATCACGGTGATCGACGGCGCCCGCACACCCGTCGCGGACGCGATGATCGAAACATGGCAGGCCGATACGCTCGGACGCTTCAACCATCCGGACGATCCCCGTGGCGCAGTGGAGCTCACTCCGGCTGGTTTTCGCGGATTCGCCCGCAGCGCAGCGGATCCCACGGGCACTGCACTGGTCCACACTGTCAAGCCCGGTGCGCAGCCCACTGAAACGGATGCGAACGAGGCCCCACACGTGAACGTGTCGGTCTTCGCTCGCGGCATGCTCGACCGCCTGGTCACCCGCTTGTACTTCCCCGAGGACACCGACGCACACGCAACAGATCCGGTGCTGTCCTCACTGAGCGAAACCGAACGCGCGAAGCTGGTTGCAACCAAGGTCGACGGTGGGTACTCCTGGACGGTCTATGTTCAGGACGAGGACGCGAACGGCGTCGAGACGCCCTTCTTCGAACTGTAAGAGGAGTACACATGCCCACTCGCGGCGCACTGTTCGATCCGGTGTTCGGGGCCACCCGAGTAGCGGAACACCTGTCCGACCAGGCGTGGGTCACCGCGTTGCTCGACGTGGAAGCCGCGCTGAGTTGTGCGATGGCCACTGTCGGATTGGCGGACGGGGAACATTGCGCCGCGGTGGCTGCTGCCGCGGCCGAACTCTCACAACCGGGCGGTCTGGACATCGTGGCGCTCGGCCGCGCGTCGGCCGCCGGCGGAAATCCCGTCATTCCGCTGGTGAAGATGCTGCGCGAAAGGGTCGGACAGGAAGGTGTGCCTGCCTCCGTGGTGCACCCGGGCGCCACCAGTCAGGACATCATGGACTGTGCGCTGATGCTGTTGACGCGACGCGCGGGCGCGGTGGTTCTGGCCGACCTGACCCGCGCCGCCGATTCCGCCGCCCACCTCGCCCGCATCCATCGCTCTACTCCGATGGTCGCGAGAACCCTGGGACAACAAGCACTTCCGACCACCTTCGGGCTACTGGCATCGAGTTGGTTCACCGCACTCGACGCCGCAGCGATTCGCCTCGAGATCGTGCTGTCCACGTTGCCGGTTCAATTCGGCGGAGCCGCAGGAACACTCGCTGCGTTGTATCCCGACGGGCTCAGGATCGCCGACGCGCTGGCCGACGAACTCGGCCTGGCCAGGCAGGTCACTCCCTGGCACACCGACCGCGTGACTATCGCAGAACTCGCGACCACACTCGGTATCGTCGCCGGCGCCGTTTCCAAGCCCGCCACCGACATCACCGTCATGGCGTCCACCGAACTGTCCGAGGTTGCCGAGAGCGCTCCGGGCGGCTCATCGGCCATGCCGCACAAGCAGAATCCGGTTGCCGCGATCACCGCCCGCGCGGCAGCGCGACGTGCTCCCGCGCTGGTGGCCACAGCCCTGTCGAACATGGATCACGAATTCGCTCGCGCCGCAGGCCCCTGGCACGCCGAGTGGGAAACCGTCACCGATCTCCTGCGTCTGGCAGGCGGAGCGGCGCACCAGCTTTCCGTGAGCCTCACCGGCCTGCAAGTACACACCGAGTCGATGGCTCGCAATCTCGACATCACCGGTGGCCTGATTCTCGCCGAGCGTGTCACCAAGGCCCTGTCCGCACACACTGATCGAGCGCGCGACATCGTCACCGCGGCAGCCACTTCCGGAACCAGATTGGATCGTGATCCCGCCATCGCAGAGCACCTGAGCGAAACCGAGATCGCCGAACTACTCGACCCCGCACACTATCTGGGCCACGCCACCGATCTGGTCGACCGCGCCCTCGCCGAACGCCCCACAGGAGGATCTCGATGAGCGTCGCGCTCAACTTTCAACAGACCGGCAATCTCGATGCCCCGGCAGTGGTTCTCCTGGGTTCACTCGGATCCGATCTGTCCATGTGGCAGCCGCAGATTCACGCGCTGTCGAATCGCTACCGCGTCATCGCCGTCGACCATCGCGGCCACGGCAAGTCACCGGTGCCTGCGGGCCCCTACTCAATTGCCGATCTCGCCGGCGATGTCATCGCTCTCCTCGATTCGCTCGAACTCGAGTCCGTACATCTCGTCGGGCTCTCCCTCGGCGGCGCTGTCAGCCAGTGGATCGCCGCACACCACCCCACTCGCGTCGAGACATTGACCTTGATGTGCACGTCCTCGCAGTTCGCCCCGGCTCAGCCGTGGATCGATCGTGCTCGGGCTGTCCGTGCGGACGGTATCGCGTCAATCGCGGCCGCCGTCGTCGGACGCTGGTTCACGCCGGGACTGGCCGAGAATGATCCGGAGCTTGTCGCCCGCCACGTCGCGATGGTCGAAGCCACACCCGACGAGGGCTATGCCGCCTGCTGCGAGGCGCTTTCGACGTGGGACGGCCGCAACGACCTGGCCCGCATCGTCGCTCCGACGCTCCTCGTCGCAGGCGAGCAGGATCCGGCGACGCCTCCGTCGACGTTGAGCGCGATCGCCGACGGCATCGCCGATGCGGTACTGCACGTGGTCGATCCGGGCGCACACCTGGCCAACGTCGAACAAGCCGGGCGCGTCACCAAACTACTTGCAACGCATATTGCCTCGCACACATCTGCGCTCGCCCAACGTAGCGCCGCCGTGTCGGCCGGCATGACCGTACGACGCCAGGTGCTCGGCGACGCCCACGTCGACCGTTCCATTGCCGGTGCCACCGAGTTCACCGCCCCTTTCCAGGACTTCATCACTCGCACGGCGTGGGGTGACATCTGGTCGCGCCCCGGCCTCGATCACCACACCCGCAGGCTCCTCACTCTCGCGATCCTCACTGCCGTCGGCAACGAACACGAACTCGACATGCACATTCGCGCTGCGCTGCGTGCCGGGATCGATCCCGACGAACTCGTGGAAGTATTTCTCCATACCGCGGTCTATGCGGGTGTGCCGAACAGCAACTTGGCTTTTGCGCTGGGAAAGCAAGCACTCGCGGACCTCTCGGCCGAACCTGAGGAGAACGAGACAACATGAGTGAGAACAGCAGCGAGCAGGCGCCGGGACCGTCCCCGGACTACGTGCAGTCGCTGGCCCGTGGGCTTTCCGTCATCAAGGCTTTCGACGGTGAGCACCCGCGTCGCACCCTCAGCGAGGTTGCCCGGCACACCGATCTCACGCGTGCGACTGCTCGCCGCTTCCTACTCACGCTCGTCGAACTCGAATACGTACGTACTGACGGTTCGGTGTTCTGGTTGACGCCCCGTGTCCTCGAACTCGGCTACAGCTACCTCTCCAGTCTGTCCCTTCCCGAGATCGCCGGGCCGCATCTGGAAGCCTTGTCCGCCAAGGTCCGTGAATCCACGTCCGTGTCGATCCTCGACGGTGACGACGTCGTCTACGTGGCTCGTGTTCCGGTCAGCCGCATCATGACGGTGTCCATCACCATCGGCACGCGCTTTCCCGCCTATGCGACGTCCATGGGCAGGGTCCTGCTCGCGGGCCTACCCGACGACGCATTAAACGCATACCTCTCTCGAGTGTCCTTCGCCCGCCTGACCGGCAAGACCATCTCCACGGCCGACGGACTACGCGCCGAACTCGAGAAGATTCGCACCGACGGGTTCGCGATAGTCGATCAGGAACTCGAAGAGGGTCTGCGCTCGCTCGCCGCACCCATCCGGGACGCGACCGGTGACGTGGTCGCGGCCGTCAACATCTCCACCCAAGCCGCCCGCTACAGCGCCGAAGCTGTTCGCGGTGAACTGGTTCCGGCCGCAGTCGCCACCGCGGACGCCATCTCCGTCGATCTCGGACGTACTCAGTCGTCCAACAATCACTCGGCTGCCACCCGCTGACCGAGCAGACCCAAGGAAGAACCAATGCCTGACGTTGTCATCTGTGAACCGCTCCGTACCCCTGTCGGCCGCTTCGGCGGTGTCTTCCGTGACGTAGCCCCGGAAGATCTCGCCTCGACGCTGATCACCGAACTCGTCACGCGTACCGGCATTTCCGGCGCGGAGATCGACGACGTCATTCTCGGCCAGGCTTCGCCGAACGGTGAGGCTCCGGCGATCGGACGCATCGCGGCGCTCAACGCGGGTCTGGGCATCGATGTTCCCGGCATGCAGGTGGATCGCCGGTGCGGGTCGGGATTACAGGCAGTCATCCAGGCCGTCATGCAGGTTCAGTCCGGTGGCAGTGACCTGGTCCTCGCCGGCGGTGCCGAGTCGATGAGCCAGGCCGAGTTCTACGCAACCGGAATGCGTTGGGGCGTCAAGGGTGAAGGAGTTGCGCTCAGCGATCGTCTCGCGCGCGCCCGCGTCACAGCCGGCGGACGTGACTTCCCGGTTCCCGGCGGAATGATCGAAACGGCAGAGAACCTGCGCGCCGAGTTCTCCATCAGCCGCGAGGATCAAGATGCACTCGCGGTTCAGTCCCATCAGCGTGCAGTCGCAGCACAGAAGAACGGCGTCTTCGCCGAAGAAATCGTTCCGGTATCCGTTCCGCAGCGCAAGGGCGAGGCCCTGCTCGTCGACACCGACGAGCATCCACGCGCCGACACCTCGATGGAATCGCTTGCGCGCCTTCGTCCCATGCGCGCAAAGATCGACCCCGACTCCACCGTGACTGCAGGTAATGCCAGCGGTCAGAACGACGGCGCAGCACTGGCGATCGTCACCACCGCCGACAAAGCTCGTACCCTCGGACTGCGACCGCTCGCACGCCTCGCGAGTTGGAGCGTTGCGGGCGTTCCGCCGCGCACCATGGGCATCGGCCCCGTACCGGCGTCGGAGAAGGCACTCGGCCGCCTCGGATTGACCCTGGCGGACATGGACGTCATCGAACTCAACGAAGCCTTTGCGGCACAAGCCCTTGCAGTCCTGCAGAGTTGGAATCTCGAGGCCGACGACCCACGCATCAACTCCAACGGCTCCGGCATCTCCCTCGGACATCCGGTCGGAGCTACGGGTGGACGAATCCTGGCCACCCTGTTGCGCGAGATGGACCGTCGCGAAGCGCGTTACGGCCTCGAGACGATGTGCATCGGCGGCGGGCAGGGCCTGGCTGCGGTCTTCGAGCGCCTGTCCTGATCAAGCCCCGACGTGCGGGACGCCGGAGTCACCGAGTTCGCCGCGTAGGCCGTCGAGAAAGACACGCAGCAGTTCGGTGAGTTCGGCCCGCTGCTGCTCGGTGAGAATCGACGTCAGTTCGGCTTCACGGCCGAGGACTCGGTCCACCAATTGCTCCACCAGTTCGTGACCGGCGGCAGTGAGGGTCACGAGCACTATTCGTGACCCTTCCGCGGCGGAAGACCTCTCCACCAGACCCGCGTTCTCCGCGCGCGCGAGTCGCTGCGAGATTGCACCGGCCGTGACTCCGGTCTGCTCGGTGATCTGGCGAGTCGTCAACTGATACGGCTCGCCGGATCGCCGTAGGACACTGAGCAGGTCCAGAGTCGCGGTGTCCGCACCGGCCGAGGCGAGTACCCGTCGGCGATCCTCACCGAGCAGCTTGGCGCACATCCACAGCCTGGTGACGATGCCGATACCCTCTACGGGCGTGCCCGGCCTTTCGCGAAGCCACGCCAAGGCAACCGCGTCCACCGCGTCGTCCGGGTTGTAGTCGCCCACCACTGCACACCTCGTTTAGCTCTAAATGATACGTTCTTCGTATAGGTCTAAACGTAGCTCACGGAGGTAGGCATGACACGCACAGTTCTGGTAACCGGCGGCGGAACAGGGATCGGACGCGCAGTTGCAGCGGCGTTCGCCCGAGACGGAGACACAGTTTTTGTCACCGGCCGACGCACGGAACCACTCGAAAAGACCGCGGAGGAGTTGGGCGATAATGTTCACGCCTTGACTTGTGACAACTCCGACCCGAAAGACCTGAAGCGGCTGCAGGATTCGCTTCCGGGAACCATCGACGTCGTGGTGCACTGCGCCGGCGGTAACACGGACTTTGATCGCGAAGCGCCGTCAGATCTGGAATCCCTGGCCGCCGGGTGGCGTGCGAATCTGGACTCCAATCTCATCTCGGCAGTGTTGACCACAGCCGCAGTTCGAGATCGAATCCCCAGTGGCGGTGCCGTCATCACCATCGGATCGATTGCCGCCGACAAGGGAGCTGGAGCGTACGGCGCTGCCAAAGCAGCAGTTGCGACGTGGAATGTCGATCTGGCCGCCGAACTGGGCCCAGAAGGCATCACGGCGAACATCGTCTCCCCCGGTTACATCGCCGACACCGAGTTCTTCCGGGACTTTCTGACGGACGAGCGTCGCGCGATGCTGATCGAATCCACCAGCACCAAGCGCGCCGGAACCCCGGACGACATCGCATCAGCCGTCCATTTCTTGGCCTCACCGGGTGCCCGGCAGATCACCGGTCAGGTATTGGCAGTCAACGGCGGTGAGAGAACCAGTCGCTGATCACGCCAGGTGGCGCTCGAAGAACGAGTCGATTCGCTTCCAGGCATCCTGCGCTGCAACAGGATCGGGACCGATTCCGAGGATGCGCTCCAAAGGACGAAGCACCTTGGGTCCGGCCTCCGCGTCGTTGAGGAACGCGTGGCCGGCGGTGGGGTACTCCTTGACGTCGTTCTCGATACCGGCATTGCTGAGCGCCGTCTCCAGCTTCGCTGCCGCGCCCCGGAGCGAAAAGTCCTTGCCTCCGAAACTCCCGACGATCGGGCACGCATCCACCACGGCCTCATCGAGTTTGCGTGGAAGCTGACCGTAATTGACCGAGGCAGCGTCGAAATCTCCGGCGCTGACCATCGCGAAGCCGCCGCCCATGCAGAATCCGATGACACCAATCTTTCCGGTGCAGTCCGGGGATTCCACCAGCCAACTGCGAGCGACTTCGATGTCGGTGAACGCCTTGCCGTGTCCTCGAAGCATCGACGTCATGGTGGGCACTAGGCACCGCTTCGCCCCGCCCGCGCTGTAGAGGTCGACAGCGAGCGTCAGGAATCCCGCAGCGGCCAGCCGCTTGGCTTGCCGCTGCATCACCTCCTCGAGCCCGAAGGCCTCGTGAATCATCACTACCCCCGGCCACGGGCCGGGGGTAGTGGGGGTTTCGAGTATCGCTCGCAGCGGTTGTGATCCGCCGACTACTGCGGCGCGGCCCGTCAGATCTATGTCCACCATGTTTCGATGCTAGGCCGACGCGGCGTCAATAGGCTCGGAAGCGAGGTCAGGGGAGCTGTTTTCCCTGGCCCGCCGCAAGCCCGGTCAAGACCCCGGCGAGCTGCGGCAAGGCGTACGGCGCGCTCAGTGGACCGAAATTATCGACAAAGGCATTCGAGAGCAGAAGTTCGACCGGCGCATAGGATCGCGCCTTCACCGCGGGGAGGTTCTGGAAAACTGCGAAGTTCTCCAACCTCGTCGTCGCTTCCTGATCAGAAGCGAGGCTGAGCAAAATGTCTGCGGGTGCGAGTACCTCCGCCTGCTCCATCGACAGCGCAGTCATCTGCTCGGCGTTGTATCCGCGATAGTCGAGTCCGAGTTCGCGCAGCAGAACCCCGGGCGCACTGGCATCCCCCTGCACATACAACTGATCGCCGTACATCGAGCCGATCATGATCGTCTTGCCACCCAAGCCGTTCAGGGAAGCTGCGGTGTCGGAGATCAGAGCGTCGGTCCGGGCGATCGCTGCAGCAGCAGCCTCGTCGACAAAAGCTGCCTGCCCGACCGTGGCGACGCCGTCACGCCACGAGGTGGTCCAGTCCAGCGCGATGACCGGAGCGATCTGACTGAGCCTCTCGGCTGCAGGTTCGAGATAAGTCTTCATTCCGATGATGAGGTCCGGCGAGTAGCGCGCGATGATTTCCGGGTTGATTTCGCCTGTGGTGCCGAAGCTTTCGAGGTCGGCTATTCCCGCGGTGCTCTGCCAAGGCAGTGAACCGCGGTCCCACGATCCTGTGTTGCCGTAGGCGACTGGGTGAACGCCGAGCGAGAGCAGGAATTCCAGATCCGTGAAGTCGCTGGCAACAACGATCCTTTCCGGCTTTCCCGAGATCGTGGTGGTTCCGAGCGCATTGATCACCTCACGTTGTTCGCCGGCATCAGAAGCATCTGATGTAGTCGAACACCCCGCAAGGATGGCGGCCGCTGCCACTGCGCCGACCCCGAAGAACCCACGGCGACTGAGCTGGTCCACAAGTTCAGACGTCGTGGATTCACAAATCGTTCCGTACATGTATGCACTCTCCTTCTCGGCGACTGCTGCGCGCGCCGAGGGCACAGCGAAAGAGAGGTTAGCCCACCCTCATCTTCCATAGGGTTCCTACGTTTGCGATTCCGAGAGATCGGAGCGATAAAGATGGACCGTTCTCGAGCGGACAAGTACATTCCCGCTGATCTATCACCGCAGGCAGTTGGGCGAGCCACCAGTCCCTGCCTTCGGCGATCGGGTCGCTCCAGCGTCGAAAATCAGTCGAAGATCAGTTGCCATTCCCTCCTCGAAAGCTTCCGAATTACCGTCTTTTGCACGTCGCCCACCGTTCGACTTGCGCGGCGTGGGAGGATAGACATATCGAGATCGGGACTTCGATGTGAGGGCCCGGATCGAGTTTGTAGGGAGTATCGGTATGGCACAGGGCATCGTGAAGTGGTTCAACGGCGAAAAGGGCTTTGGTTTCATCGCTCCCGACGACGGAACACCGGACGTGTTCGTTCATTACTCTGAAATCTCGGGCAACGGCTACAAGTCGCTCGACGAGAACCAGCGTGTGGAGTTCGAGGTTGGCCAGGGCCAGAAGGGTCCTCAGGCCACCAATGTGCGCGCTGTCTGATCAGTGACACAAGAAGAGGGCCGCACCCGCAAGGGTGCGGCCCTCTTCTGCATCGGATTCACCTCTGAATCACTGATCCTGAATGACGGCCAACGCTCCAACAATGTTCGACTCCGCCACCGACTTCGAGATTCCGAGATCAGCCAGAACACCTGATCCGTCTTCGAGTTCGAGCAGCGCGAGCAGGATGTGCTCGGTTCCGATGTAGTTGTGGCCCAGGCGAAGAGCCTCACGGAACGTCAGTTCCAGGACCTTGCGCGCACGAGCGTCGTACGGAATGAGTTCTGGTAGTTCGGAAGTCGGAGCCGGTAGTACACCGGCCACCGCGTCCCGAACGGAGCCAAGCTCCACCCCCTGCGCGACTATCGCCTTCGCAGCCAACCCGGCAGGCTCCTCGACAAGCCCCAGGAGCAGGTGCTCAGGCTGGATCTCTGCGTTGCCGGCAGCGCGGGCTTCGTTCTGCGAGGCCATGACGACGTTCTTCGCCCGGGGAGTGAACCGGTTGAACCCTTCGTTCGGATCCATCGGCTTCTGATCACTCGGCGCCTTGGGAACAAAACGCTTCTGCGCAGCCTGCTTCGAGACACCCATGCTCGCGCCGATCTCCGTCCACGACGCTCCCGACCTGCGCGCCTGGTCGACGAAGTGGCCGATCAGGTGATCGGCAACTTCACCGAGATGATCAGCGGCAATCACGGCGTCGGAGAGTTGGTCGAGCGCATCGGTGTGCACCTTTTTGATCGCGTCGATGAGGTCGTCGAGCCGGACCTTGTTGGTCATTTCCACTGGTTTGCTCATGCGTCAACCATAGGTTGACGCAATCGAAAGCGTCAACCCTAGGTTGACGATCGTCTTCGCCGCCCAGTGCTCAGCCGGAAAAGAATTCACGCAGAGCCGGGACAATAGCGTCGTCGGCGACGCCGTGGCCCTGACCGGGGATCTCCAGAGTCTTTGTCCCCGAGACTTGTGCGGCAATTCGCATTGCCGAAGCAGGCGCCCATTGACCACTGTCACCGCCGTACATGACCAACGTGGGGACGGTAATCGAGGCAAGCCAATCGAGCGACTCGCAGCCGTGATCACACACCGCGACGTCGTAAGGCAAGGTGTGCGCGATGGCGCACATGTCGGGCCAATCGGCACTCCGCTTGATCTCGTCGACCATCTCCGGAGACGCGCCGGTCAGATCCAGAAAACGCGTCACAGCACCTTCCCTGTCGCCGCCCGCAATCAATCGCTCCAGGTCACTTTGGGCAGTCTCGTCACGCTGGTCGTCGTCCATGTACGGCGCCTCGTAGACGGCGAGCTTACGCATCGGAACGGCCTGCGCAGCGGCCTCCAAAGCCAGCGCGGCACCCGACGACAATCCGTAAACGAGCGGTGTTTCACCGGTGGCAGCGACGACCGCCAGCAAGTCCTCCACCTCGGCGTCGATCGAGAACGCGCGACTGTCACCGCTGTCCCCGCGTCCGCGCCTGTCGTACGAGTACACCGTGAAGTCCGCCGCCAACTCTGCAGCCAGGGAATCGAACCATCCGCGGTCGCAGAACGCTCCGGCGACCAGGACCACTGCTGGTCCGGCACCGGAGCGTTCGTATGCGATGGTCGTACCGTCGCGGGATTGCACTACCGCTGGGGATTGCTCTGTTTGCACGTCGATCTCCTCAGGTCTGGTCAATGCCTACCTGATTAGACCGCCCGCGTTACCTAAACTCATCGGTCCGGTCGGCAGAGGCTTCAGCTGATCTTGTTGTACAGGGCATCCCAACCCTGTGCCACGTACGAAATCGTGTAGATCGAACCGTAGAACGTAGAGCCACCCAGACTGGTGACGTTGCCCGCCTGCACTGCCGGGAGTCGCTGCCACAGCTTGCTCGCCACCAATGCCTGGTACGCCGCACTGTCCTCGTTCTCGGTGATCATGAAGCCGTCGACGCCGGCCAGCACGTCGAGGCCTTCGAGGCTGACGCCGCCCTCGGGATCGAGCCCCTCCGAGGTGGCGGTTTTGCCACCGATGTCGCCGAGCGTCATGTCGCTGGGCTTGTCGCCCTTCTCGGAGGTACGGATGCTCGTGACGTACAGCGTATTCGTGTCCGGCATGAACGAGACACTGGCGACGGTCTTGGACGCAATCTTCTCGGCATGACGACTGCGGATGTCGGAAATCAGATTGTCGTAGTCGAGCGTCAATCGGTCGAGTGTGGCCGTTCGACCGAGCCAGCCCGACAACCGCGAGAGGTTTGTGCGCCAGTCGTCGGTGAACTCGGTCGTCAGAACCGGTGCGATGGTGGACATCTCGGCCACCGGCCACCACTCGCTCTCGTAGTTCAGGCACACGATCAGGTCGGGCTCGAGCGCCAAGATCTGTTCGCGGTTGGGGATCTCCGACAGGAACGGTACCGACGAATCGATAGGCACCCACGGTGTCGCCCGGGCGTACGTGTAGCCGACGAGCGGAAGTTCCAGAGCTACAGCAGGTTCCAGATCGAGCCGCGAGTCGATCGCGACAACCCTCTTCGGATTGACAGGAATGTCGTACGTTCCGAGAGGTGTCGTCACAGAACGCATTTCGGTTTCACCCGAACTGCTCCCGCTGTCACCGCAGGCTGCCAGGAACGCGCCCAGTCCGACGATTCCGGCACCGAAGCCGAACTGCCGACGTGTGAGGTCCGAAACGAGGCGGTTGTCGGAGTAGCCCTCGGGAAGCAAGAGCGTGGATTGAGCGGGCATGCGTGTCGAACCTCCAAAAGAAATGAATCATCCACTGTTGCGAGCGGATAAGGATGCCCTAACAGCGTACGCAGGGAGGGTCGTCGCGATCGGCCCAGAAATAGTCGAATCAGGCCAATTCGCACCCCTTACTTGTCGAGTTTGCGCATCTCGACGAAGTAGACCGCACTGAACGCGAGGTAGGTGCCGACGATTCCGAGGACCGAGATGATCAGGACGAGAGCGAGAAACATAGCCATGATGGTCTCCACTGACACGGGTTGTTCACGATGTCGATCGAGAGAAAATGGCTTCGAACTGCGGCGCTGCGACTCGAAGCGGGGCCGAAACTTTCGGTTACACACACCACGCTAGCCCCAGGCGTCTCGAGTTTTGATGAACTCGAGGTGAACTCTCCTACGGCTACGTCACACTTTTCTGTCGGACGGTCAGTTCGGTCCGAGCACCTGTCCGGACCATTCGACCAAAGGCGTCAGTGCGCGCCACGCTGTGCGAACTTCCTTCAATGTCCTGGCGCTGTCCAGCCACGACGGGCTTGGGTAACTACGACCAGCAGTCAGCGACTTGTGACGCAGCAATTCGATCCGCGGGTGATCGACCGTGTATCCGCGAGGCGCCGTCTTGAGCTTGTCGCCGCCGATCGTGAATCCGGCCTTCTCGACGGAGGCCAGGATCTTCTCGAGCTCCGGCCCTCGAACGTCGTCGTCGACAGCCGCACGATAACGCGCGATGGTCTCCGAACTGCTGGCGTAGAAACCACCGGCCACCATCAACCCTGCCGCGTCGATCTGCACGTAGTAGCCACAGCTCTCGGCGAGACCGACGAACGCTCCCTGGTGCGTCTTGTACGGGATCTTGTCCTTCGAGAATCGAACGTCACGATACGGCCGAAAGAGCTTGGCCGTGCCGAATTCGTCCTCCAACGCTGCGGTCAACGACGCCATCGGACGACGAACCACTTCGTCGTACGTCTCCTTGTGCGCTGCCCACCAGGTCTTGCTGTTGTCGGCTTCCAGGTCTTCGTAGAAGTCGAGTGCAGCAACGGGTATGCCAGTGAACGCAGCCATGGCGTAAGCCTAGCTGCCTGTTCGGCTTTGGACCGTCTGCCCTGCACCGATGCCCGGATCGGCCCGAATCCGTAGACTGCATGGAGATGATTTCCGAAATACAAGCATGGGAACTGACCGATACCAACCGAGACTGGTTGATTCACCGACCCGTCGAGATCGCGATCTACGTGGCACTCGCAGTCGTTCTGCGCTTCGCACTGCACCGCGGGATCGATCGAATGTCGAGGCCTCGCAAGTCTCCGAACGCCAAGGTGAACGAGCGCAGATCGCAGCGAGCCCGGACCATCGGTTCGGTACTCAAATCGACGGTGTCCATCGTCATCCTGGTCTGGTGTGTGCTGCAGATTCTCGGCATCCTCGGGATCAACGTCGCGCCGTTCATCGCATCCGCCGGAGTCATCGGCCTTGCCATCGGTTTCGGTGCACAAAACCTGGTGCGTGACTTCCTCTCCGGTATCTTCATGGTGCTCGAGGATCAGTACGGTGTCGGCGACGTGGTCGATCTCGGCGACGCGGTCGGCACCGTCGAAACAGTGGGCCTGCGCGTCACCACGATTCGAGATGTGAACGGCACCTTGTGGTACTGCCGCAACGGCGAAATCCTGCGAGTGGGCAACATGAGTCAGGGTTACGCCACTGCAGTTCTCGATCTCCCGATCGCCCACAATGCGAACGTGCACAAAGCGTGTGAGGTGGCGACGCGAGCTGTCCTCGAGGCGGCAGAGTCCGAACCGATCAGGGCGGACATGATCGACAAGCCGGAGATGCTGGGAGTCAATTCGGTTACTGCCGAGGCAATTACCATTCGAGTGACGGCGCAGGTCAAGCCTGGGCGCCAATGGGCAGTCCAGCGCGCATTTGCGCGCTCGGCGCTGACTGCGTTCGAAGAGCAGGGTATCGAGGCACCGTACCTGCCTGTTCTGCGATGACGGTTGAGACGGAAGCGTCTGCCCTTTCCATCAAGTGCGCGAGCCCCCGGCGCGGTCGATACCGCCGGGGGCTCGCTGGTGCCTGAAGCATGATTCAGACGGTGGAGGTCGAGACCTCCCGATCAGCCGATCTGTTGCCAAACGCCTTGTGCAGGAACATCGTCAGTGCAATGGCTACCACGATTCCGATCAGCGGCGGGATTCCCACCTCGAACTCACCGGAAAGCCAAGCGAGGAACGCTGCGACGGCATAGACGGCCAGGTTTCGCCAGTGGACCGGCTGCGGGGTGTACCCCTCGGGGATGCCTCGCCGCCACCGGCACAGGAAGTCAGCGATGATCACGCCGCCCAATGGCGGGATGAAAGTTCCGAGCAGACTCAGGTAGTCGACCAGATGGTTGTGCACACCGGTCAGAGCGAGCGCCGTGCCGATCACACATCCACCGATGACGAACGGGGTCTTGCGAGGCTTTCTGAACAGTTCGGCACCGGCCACTCCGAAGGCGTATGCGGTGTCTGCGTTGCTCTTCCAGAGGTTTCCGAACAGCAAGACCAGGCCCCAGCCGACAAGCCCGAGGTTGTAGAGGATCAACACGAAGTCACCCTCGTGGAACGTGATGGCTCCGATGGCGCCGAACAGGATCATCAATCCGTTTCCGAGGAGGAACCCGATAACGCAGGCCCACACCGCTTGTGATCCGGAGCGAGCAAATCTGGTCCAGTTGGGCGCTTGCGTTCCCGCCGATACGAACGTGCCGACGACAGTGGTGATTGCGAGCGCGATCGTCATGGTCGTCTGCGGTTGAACCGAGACCAGGCCGGAGAATCCACCGACCTCTTCGAGGGACCGGAACACGACCCAGCAGGCCAACGCCAGGATCAAGGGCGTCGAGACGAGCGAAACCCAGTACATTCCGCGGTAGCCGTAGCAGGCGGTGACGCACATCAAGATGCTCGCCGCGATCATCACCGACGCCCTGGCGAGGTAGGAATCCCAGCCCAGCGCCTGGGCGGTGAGATCGCCGATCGTGCCGATGATGACGCCGTACCAGCCGATCTGAGTACCGCCCAGCAGGATCGAAGCGAGCTTGGACCCGCGAGTGCCGAAACTGTAGCGCGCCATCACAACTGTGGTCAGTCCGGTTCGGGCTCCGACGAACCCCATCATGGCGACGTAAACCCCCAAGATGGCGGATCCGGCGGCGATCACCACCATCAGTTTCCAGAACGAGAACGCGGTACCGAGCGCTGCTCCGGCCAACATCGTCGGCGTGAAGATGGTGAACCCCAACAACACGACTGCGAGCGAGAAGAACGGCTTTCGTGCATGAAGCGGAACCGGAGTGACGGGATAGTCTGGATCGACCGGGGGGCCTGGGCTCTCCGAATCGCCTGCGACCGAGGCAGGTTCGACGGCGCTGCTCATACAACTTCGCCGATGTCTTCGAGCCACAGGCTCGGGCGCTCGGCCAGCATGCGGTCCATCAGTGCCACACACTCCGCGTCGTCGACGACGTCGACCTGAATTCCGCTGCTGCGCAACCATTCCTCCGATGCCTCGAAGGAACGATTTTCGCCGACCACGATTCGAGGGATCTCGTACAGGCGCGCCGTTCCGGCGCACATGAAGCACGGCGACAAAGTCGTGTAGAGGACACACTCGCGATACACCGAGGCCGGCAGTCGTCCGGCGCGCTCGATGCAGTCGGTCTCTCCATGACGGATGGCGCTGTTCATCTGGACCCGACGGTTACGTCCGACTGCGAGAACCTCGCCCCGGTGAATCAGCGCCGCGCCGATCGGCACGCCGCCCTCCTCCCAACCGATCTTCGCCTGTTCGATCGCAAGTCCGAGAAAATACTCATCGGTGTGTGCCGGATGATTCATGTGCGCTCCTGGAGTCTGACCAAAATCGTCGATTGTGGCTCGTGTCACAATCCGACCACGGTGGTAACAGCCCGACAAGGGACAACCTGTCAGTTCGGCAGAACTAGCTCTATGACGAAGTGCCTCCTCGGCGGACGATATAGAAATGCTCCCGACTCTGCGACAAGTTCTTGCGATGCCCTCGTTCAAGGCCGCCGCAATCGAGGTGCTCGCGGGCGACATCGATACCGCGGTGGTCCGCTGGGTCCATTCGTCCGAGGTGTACGAGATGGGTGGGCTGCTGTCCGGAGGTGAGGTCCTTCTGACCACGGGCCTCGGTCTGCACGGGCGATCTCCCGAGCAGCTCACCGCCTACATCGACCAATTGGCGGACGCGGGATGCGTCGCACTCGCGATGGAAGTCGGGCGCTCGTTCCTCACGGCCCCTCCCGAACTCGTCGAAGCTTCGCGCCGACGGGGACTCGCGTTCTTGGCCCTGCACGCAGTAGTGCCCTTCGAGCGGATGGTCGAAGACTTTCACGACCTCATGCTCCGCCGCACTCTCGGTTCGGCGCAAGCGGGCGAGCCTGTCTGGCAAGAACTTCTGAGTCTCGTGGTTGCAGGCCAGGGCATGACCGCGCTGCTCGACAAAGTGTCACGACTCGCGGGGTGCGGCGTCGATCTGCTCGACGCGGATGGCAGAACCGTCGAGCGCAGCACAACCGGCGCAGAGCGATCCGAGACCGAACGCACTATCCACGACGTACGCGGCCCGACGAACTCACTCGGTCGACTTGTCCTGTGCGGGCCGGCAACCACACGCCGAACCGCCGTCGCAAACTGCGCCGCCGTCGCGGTAGCTCTGGAACTCGGCCGTCACGGCGATCTCGGCCCAAGACAGTCACTCGCCCAATCGGTGATCACCGACGTGGTGGGCGGTGTGCTCACATCGCACGGCGACTTGTCCGAGCGACTGACAGCCGCCGGGTGGACGCCGTTGTCGGAGGGGCACCACGTCCTCGTCGCCGCTGTCGACATCGATCGGCAAACGCCGGTTCGAGAGCTCGCTGACCAAGTACGCGACGCCGTACGGGCCGTGCTCGGCTCCTGTGTCGTCGGGACTGCGGCCAATCACGTCATCGTGCTCGCGCATGGGTGGGCGTCCGCATCCCCCGCTCGAGTGCGGACTGCGTTCACCGAAGCCGACGAGCTGCTACGCCGCGGGCCGGGCGGTTCCGCGGTACGCACGCTCGGAGTGGCGACGCCGGTCGCGGACCTGTCGGGCGTCGGGGCGGCGGTCGCGCAAGCTCGCGAAGTCGTCCAGATCGCGCGGCGCTTCGGCACCCGGACCGGAGTGATCCTCGCGAGGGACGTCGGCGTCCAGCGACTGCTCGCCGCCGGAACGACTCCCGCTTCGCTGTCCATGTTCGTAACCGAGCAACTCGGTTCGCTGATCGCATACGACACAGCACATTCCGCCGATCTCGTCCGAACGCTCGACGCGTACCTCGCACATCGGGGCGGCAAGGCGAGAACCGCGGATTTTCTCGGCATTCGGCGTCAGTCGCTTTATGCACGGCTCACGCGTATCGAGAAGCTGATGGGTGTTTCCCTCGACGATCCGGCACAGGTGGTCTGCCTCGGGCTTGCGCTGACCGCATGGCGCATGCGCACCGGCCTTGATCCACAAGCAGCGTTCGAGCGTCTCCCCGGGTGAGTGACAACCTCTGCGATGATGAACGAATGACCGGAGCAGCGGAGTTGATGATCGAGATCCCTGCCGGCGAGGTGCACCTTCGGGACGACCGCAAAGGTACTGCGTGGACCTCGAAAGTCGAATCCTTCCGCCTCGCACGCCATCTCACCACCAGGGCGCTGCTTCACGGAGATTCGTCGGACGATTCGAGCAAACCAGCGGTCGACCTCTCGTGGAAAGACGCCATCGCAACCTGCAACGCACTTTCGGTCGCGGACGGTCTGACACCCGCATATCGAGACGTCGACACCGATTCTCCGCAGTGGGACCGGGGCGCAACTGGCTACCGGCTCGCCACCGAGGCCGAGTGGCAGTACGCATGCAAGGCCGGCACCTCCGGCTACCGCTACGGCGAGATCGACGAGATTGCCTGGTACAGCGACAATTCAGAGGGTAGAGCGCATCCCGTCGGAACCAAGACACCCAACAACTGGGGCCTGTACGACATGATCGGCAATGTCTGGGAATGGTGCTGGGATCTCTACGACCCCGAGGTTTACGGCACGTACCGGATCTTCCGCGGCGGCAGTTGGGCCGAAAGTGAGCGCGGTTGCGGCGCTACCGTAAGGAGGCGAAGCCACCCGACGTTTGCTATCGACGACTTGGGGTTTCGCCTAGCTCAGACGATCTGAGGGCAGACGGCCGAGGACTTCGAGCACAGCCTCGATCTCTTCTCGACTGCGCAGCCGAACTATCGGCAACGACGGCACATCGACAAGGACCGTGGCCATACGCCCGACGTTGCGTCCGTCGCTTCGCCAGGCCCAGCGCACCACGTGATCCGGATCGAACAGAATGGTGTGCAGTGGCGGCTCCATGTTGCGATTCCACAACACCTCTCGCTGCAATCGCCGACGCACGGTTCGTGTGATCACCTGGCGCATCACCGTCCGCCGAGGCAGATCCAACCACAGCATCAGGTCCGCACGCTCGGCCAGAAGTCGACGCACCGCACCGTACTGCCACTCGGTCACCCAGGCCGGCTCGCTGGAAAAGCGTCGTACTTCGGTTTCGAAACTGTCGAGCGGAATCCAGCCGGGCCCGTGGAACAGCGAGTCCAGCTCAGTGTGTTCGATCTCGAGAAGCCGCCCGATTCGACCGGCGAGAGTCGTCTTTCCGGCACCGGAAGTCCCCGCGACAAGGATCTTCTGCGGACGAATCGTCAGCGCGGCGGGGTCTACGAAAGGCACCGATACACCCTAGGGGCCTTACACTTCGCAGTCCACCCATTCGATGTAACCGGTGCCGTTGATCGACGCACCGTCGAAGGTTCCCCGGTAGGTGTACGCGCCGACGTATCCCTTGCCGTGACCGTAGCGCCACTCCGAGTCGATCTCGGCCTCGAACTCCACGACCGTCCTGCCGTGATCGCGTACCTGCCAACGCAGTACGCGCGGCACACGCATCTCGCGACCCTGTGGGTCGACGTGCAATGCGTCGGCGTACTCGAGCACGTCGAACTCGACGTCGTCGAAGACCTTCGCACTACCGTCGACAGTCCGAATGTAGGCGAGCTTGCACGCCGTAACGCCTGACGCTCGAACATCGGTGAGCAACAACTGATGCCGGTCGTCCAGTTGAACGATCTGGTAGGTGAAAAAGTCGGCCGGGAGCTTCCACGACTCGGGAAGCGCGCGGCGAGTCAACGATTGCGGTGTCATGCACCGCGCGTACTCGACGGTGCACGGACCCGAAATACTTACCGGTCCATCCGGACTCGCAATTGTTCCGGAGCACTGTGCCAGCAGACTGACGTGGTCGTAGACGGGATTACGCACGAACCACGACGCTTGGTCCGTTGCCACGATCTCGAGATCGACGTCGAATGAGTCGTATCGCCCGGTGACTCGGAAGTTCGGATAGCTGTTCTCGATGATCAGGTTGTCACCGAAGGCGATTCGCGAACCATCTTCTTCGAACGCACACTCATCGGCAGCGTCGTACGCCCGGTAGAAGTGATGGCCCGGCGCTGCGGTGGAACTCAGCACGGTTGCGGTGTTTCGCGCGTCTGGTGCAGCGAGATAGTCGTTGTCGAACACCACCGTCCCGGTTGCACCGATCAACGTCATGGTGTTGAGGTAACGGAAAGGCCCTGGCAGCCGGGGAACGAAGATCCCGTAGTGCGTCCACGCGAACTTACGCGAAGCCAGGTGCGGACGCATCATGTCGGGCCGATCGAACGGGCGTACCGATTCCGCCATTCGCTTGTCGATCAGCGGTAGCGCGCCGTCCAGCAAGGCCCGAACCGCGGGTCGCCACAATCGGCGCGAGCGGGTGGCGGGAACAGGGTCGGAACGATCAACGGTTTGTCCGGTCACGCCCCTAAGTTAATGTAACCAGACGTAACAAACAAGTGTCGAATTTTCCTCGACGACCTCACACCCTGAACACCCGCGCCCTGCGCACGCGGCGAATAGCATGTGAGAATCCGCGTACCGGAACCGGTCGCAGAGAGGGCGCAACAATGCAGCACGAAGAGTCGTCGTTCACCGGAGTGGCCGGCACCAAGATCGTCTACGACGTGTGGACACCGGACCGCGAACCCACCGGGGTTCTCGTCCTGTGCCACGGACTCGGCGAACATGCGAGGCGCTACGACCACGTGGCTGCGCGACTCGGGGAACTCGGGCTCATCGTGTACGCACCCGACCATCGCGGGCACGGACGCTCTGGCGGCAAGCGCGTTCACCTCAAGGAATTCTCCGACTTCACCGACGACGTCCACACGTTGTTCTCGATCGTGACGGCGGCACATCCCGGCAAGGACAAGTTCCTGCTCGGGCACAGCATGGGCGGCGCGATCGCCCTTTCCTACGCCCTCGACCATCAGGCCGATCTCAAAGCCCTCGCCCTGTCCGGACCTGCGGTGATCATCGCGACCGGCACTCCGAAGATCGTGATGCAGCTGGGCAAGATCGTCGGCAAATACCTCCCGGACGTGCCCGTCGAGAACCTGGAAGCTGCTGCCGTATCGCGTGATCAGAAGGTCGTCGACAAGTACAACGCCGACCCGCTGGTTCACCACGGCAAGGTTCCCGCCGGCATCGCGCGCGGCATGATCACCGCCGCGGAAGGCTTCCCGGCGCGCCTGCCCTCGCTCACCATTCCCGTACTGCTTCAACACGGCTCGGACGACCGTTTGACGGACCCGGCCGGCAGCAAGCTCGTCGCAGATCTGGCCGGCTCTTCGGATGTCACCTTGAAGGTGTACGACGGCCTGTACCACGAGATCTTCAACGAGCCTGAGCAGGAAGAAGTTCTGAACGATCTGATCGAGTGGCTGCGTCCGCGGGTCACCGGAGCATAGTCATGTCTACGTGCGGGATCCTGCTGGCGGCCGGGGCCGGATCCCGCATGGGCAAACCCAAAGCGCTCGTCACAAACACCGAGGGTCAGTCTTGGCTCCACCACGGGGTGACGACACTGCAGTCCGCAGGCCTCTCACCGGTCATCGTGGTGCTCGGCGCGCAGGCAGAGGACGCCCTCGAACTACTGCCCACCACCGATGTCATTGTGGTGATATCGGATTGGCAACACGGAATGAGCGCGTCACTGCGCTGCGGACTCGAAGCCGCCATGCGAATCGACGACGCAGATGCGGCAGCGATCTGTCTGGTCGACGTCCCGGACCTCAACGCCGACACCGTGACGCGGATCGTGGGTCAGATTTCCCCATCACGAAACATACTGCGAAGAGCTGTCTTTCACGGAAGACCCGGCCATCCCGTCCTGATCGGACGCGACCACTGGCCGACGCTTGCAAAGTCACTCACCGGGGACGGCGGCGCCAACACCTACCTACGCGAACACGGGGTCGAGTTGGTGGAGTGCAGCGACCTCAGCAGCGGCGTCGACGTCGACTATCCCGAAGCCTGATCGCACGTCACAATCCTCCCAGGTGGTGGGTGTCCGTATTCGGTGTAAAGATGGCCCGATGAAACGTACCGTCGCCGCCCTGCTCGACATCGAGATCGACGAGGCGACCAACCTGGAGTTCAAGATCGCGGTGACGCGCGCGCCGGGTGTCGAACTGCTGGAAACGATGTCGTTCGTCCATGACGGCAATCCGCTCGAACCCCGCGAGATCACCGCCGAACACGGTACCCGGATCCACCTACTCGACTGTGCCCCAGGCAAACTGATTGTCAGCTACGACGCAACCGTCATCGGCCGCGCAGAACCGTTGTCGGTCAGCGACTACGACGTGTCGAAATATCTGCGCCCCAGCCGGTATGCCGAGGCCGACAAGTTCTTCGGTTTTGTCGCCGGGCAATTCGATCTCGCCACGCCCCCGGCCGAACTCCTCCTCGAAGTCACTCGCTGGGTGAGTACACATTTGAGTTATGTTCCCGGCACCAGTCGCGGCACCGACAGTGCGGTAGACACCTTGCTCGCCGGCGCCGGAGTGTGCCGCGACTACTCGCACCTGACCATCTCACTGCTGCGCGCCGTGGGGATTCCCGCTCGACTGGTGGCCGTCTACGCGCCGGGCTGCGATCCGATGGATTTTCACGCCGTAGTCGAAGCCAATATCGACCACGTCTGGCGCGTGGTCGATGCAACGCAGTTGGCGCCGCGCAGCAATCTTGTGCGCATCTCGACCGGCCGAGATGCCGCAGACACAGCCTTCCTCGACAATCACGGCGGATCGATCACGTTGCATGCCTCGGAAGTTCGCGCAGTCGTCGACGGCGTTCTCGACAACGACGACTACGCAACACTCACATCGATCGGCTGAAAAGCGTCAGGCGCTGATCTGGTTCTGCGAGGCCATCGTTCGCTCGAGGAACTTGATCGTGAGATCGACGATCGCCTTCCCCTCCCGAAGAGCTTTCCCGATCACCGGGAAAGCATGGATCTGCCCACTCCAGATGTGCGTTTCGACGGCTTGTCCTGCCTTGATCAAGTTTTCGGTCATGATCTCGACGTCCGGACGCATCAGTTCGTATTCGGCGGACACCAGGAACGACGGCGGAATCAGACTGGCGTCGGCGTTGATCGGCGACTGCGCACCAGGAATCTCGTCCGGACCCTCGAGCCACCGGTCCTTGAGCTTTTCCACCTGTGACATCGGTAGGTAGGCATCACGTTTCATGAAATCGGGATCATGGTCCTCGAGGTTCACGTTGAGAAGAGGGGAATATCCCACCACGGCAGCGGGCCGCGTGATTCCGCGCAGTGCGGCAATTTCGGCGACCTTCATGGCCAGGTATCCGCCCGCCGAGTCACCGGCAACCACAATCTTGTTCGGGTCTTCGGCTGTCTCGAGCAACGCGGTGTACGCGGCCATTGCGTCCTTGACGGAGGTGCCGATGGAACCTTCCGGCAGCTGGCGGTAGCGCACGGAGATCACCGGTACTCCGGCCTTCGCAGAGAGCAAACCGCACAGTGCCCGGTGCGTTGCCAGACCGCAGAAGACGAATCCCCCTCCATGGAAGTAGAGGATCGTGGCGCCGGCCAACTCGTCCTGCGCTTTGCGTGGATGCTGCACCTTCTCGCTGGGCACACCACCCAGCGTGAAAGGCTCGATATCGAGGTTCTTCGGCTTCGGCAGTTTGTCCGCCATCGCGTCGAGTCGCTCGAGTTGGCGTATACCACGTTCGGTGGTCGGCCAGAGGGTGAACATCGGCTTCACGAACGTCCTGGTCAGGCAGAAGATAACCCGCGCTCGCGGACTCACGTTCCAATGCCATACCGTCGAATCTCGCGTCCGCATAGCGTCCTCCCAGGTCAAGCCGTTTTGTGCATTTGAGTTACACATACTTGTCGGCTGCTGATGTGAACGATAACTGACGCTGCGTCAAAATGACACGACGGGTATGGATCAATTGCTCGAGCGTGTGCAAGTTCTGGTCGCGATCACGGCCGGGAGAGATATGCGCACAGTCCGCGGTGCCCTCCACGCATCATCGCTTCATGATTCCACTCGAACAGCGGCTTCGCGACCTTCGCGGCCAGACCAAGCGCTCCGGACACCGCTACCTGTTGCCGAAATTCGGCTGTGCAACCAGATCCAGCGGGGCGCACCGCCCAGCTACTCCACCCGGTCATTGCGCCGGTGAGACGCACTTTCAGAAAGCGGTCAACTGAGTCTTCCACCTCGCGTCGCCCGAAGACCAGCAGCGTCAGAGGGACAGCGCTGCGGATGGACATGGAGCCTGAATGCTCGTCGATCGTCCCGACTCGGCGTATCTGAGGCCACCACTGCGAATACCGTTCGGCATCCGCGAGAACCTCGTAGACGCGGTCAGCAGAGGCAGGAAGCGTCCAGACGCTGTGGAAGTCGAAGTCGGTCACGGCGTCCGAGCTAGCCGGTACGCACGGTGAGATCGCCGAACAACGAATACGCGACGACACGAATAACCGGTGCACCTGGGCCGGGATCCTGTCGACCCCCGTCGAATTCCCGATCTCCGAAAAGGTCGAAGCCACCCAACTCGACTGAAACACCCTCCGGAACCCGCAGCCTCGTGTCCCCGAAGATCGACACGATGGTGATCGTCGAGGAGGACGCTGTGACGGTTGCCGATCGCAGATCGAACTTGACGTCCCCGAACAACAGCAGAGCGAGTGTCTTTTTCGCCAAAGACCAACGGCCGGAGCGCTTCGTGTCACCGAAGACACCGACGATCGTTGCTTGCGGCGGCGACACCACAGCGTGTGGTGCCGCACTGAACGGCACGATCTGCTCGAGCTGCCCTCGATCTGCGGTGGGCGACCACACCACTGCCGCCTTGTCCGAGTACTCCTCGAGGGTCAAACGCCCCTCACCCACCGCGACTTCCAGACGCGCTTGGGCATCGACACGCAATTGATCGACGTCGTGGCCTTCTTCAGCAGCAGTCACCCAAGCACCGTAACCCGAACCTCGGGTGCTTACACGCCGGGCTTGCTCAGTATTCGAATGTCTCCACGCGTCGCAGGATCTCCTCCGCGATCTTGGCGGGACTCCCGCCCACGTCGACGACGATGGCCTGTTCGTCCGGGTCGACGGCCTCGAGTGTCGAGATCTGGGAGTCGAGCAGCGAGGCGGGCATGTAGTGATCGAGGCGAGCGGTCAATCGCTGGCCGATCTGATCCCGCGAACCGGCGAGGTGCACGAACACGACGTGCTCACCGCGAAGCACGTCGCGGTAGCTGCGCTTGAGTGCCGAACACGTGACGATGCCCGGCTGACCGGCGTCGGTATGGCTCTTGATCCAGACGGCGATCTTGTCGAGCCAGGGCCAGCGGTCTTGGTCGTTCAACGGATGCCCGGTCGCCATCTTGTCGATGTTCGCCTGCGGGTGGAGATCGTCGCCTTCTTGAAGGTCCCAACCCATCGCTCCGGCGAGCATGCCGCCGACCGTCGACTTTCCCGAACCCGAGACACCCATCAGGACGAGCACGGGATACTGCTTCTGCTGTGCCGCTTCGCTGTTCATGTGCTCGCCTACCTAGATGAATGCGCTCAACACGAGCACTCCGGCCAGGCCCGATACCGAGATGATGCATTCCATCACGGTCCAGGTCTTGAGGTTCTGTACCACGCTGACGCCCAGATACTCCTTCACCAACCAGAATCCGGCGTCGTTGACGTGCGAGAGGAAGAGCGAGCCCGCACCGATCGCCAAGACCATCAGCGAGACATGTGCGGACGAGAGGTCTGCCGCAACCGGAGCAAGGATGCCCGACGCCGTCACCGTTGCCACCGTTGCCGAACCTGTTGCGACGCGGATCAATACCGCCACCAGCCAGGCCAGGAACAGCACGGGGAGGCTGCTGCCCTTGATCGCGTCGGCGATCACTCCGGCGATACCGGTGTCGATCAGGACCTGCTTGAAACCGCCACCGGCGCCGACGATCAACAAGATGCCTGCGATGGGAGGTAGGGAACTCTCGAGTGACTTCGAGATGGCCTTGCGGTCCATTCCGCCGCCGCGACCCAACAGCACCATTCCAACCAGAACCGCGAGACCCAAAGCCACAACGGGTGTTCCGAGGAAGTCGAGGACGGACTTGGGTACTGCCTCGGAATCGGGTGCGATCACGTCTGCAAATGCCTTGCCCAGCATGAGAACAACCGGCAGGAGGATCGCTGCGAGAGTAGCCGCGAACGAGGGACGCTGCTTCTTCTCTTCCTCGCCTCGATCTTCGCCTGTGACAAAAAGATCCGGGACCTTCACGTCGACCCACCGCGCGGCGTACTTACTGAAGACCGGTCCGGCGAGAACAACAGTGGGGATCGCGACGAGGACACCGAGCGCGAGGGTGAGGCCGAGGTTTGCGTTCAAAGCCGAGACTGCAACCAGCGGCCCTGGGTGCGGGGGAACCAACCCGTGCATGGCCGAGAGGCCGGCGAGGGTGGGGATCGCGATGCCCATCAGGGACAAGCCGGAACGCCGCGCGACGAGGATGATGACCGGCATCAACAGGACGAGACCGATTTCGAAGAACATCGGCAGACCGATCACTGCGCCGACCAGAGCCATGGTCCACGGAAGCGCCTTGGTGCTGGAGCGGCCGACCAGCGTGTCGACCACTCGGTCGGCACCGCCGGAATCGGCGAGGAGTTTGCCGAACATCGCGCCGAAACCGATCAGGATTCCGACGCTTCCCATGGTCGACCCGAAGCCGGTGGCGAACGCCGCGACCGACTCGGCCGATCCGAGGCCGGCCGCCAGACCGACGCCAACCGCACCGATGGACAGTGCGAGGAAGGGGTGCAGGTCGAGCCAGGTGATCAGCGCGATGATAACCGCGACGCCGGCGACTGCAGCGATGATCAATCGTGCGTCGCTACCAGCGGGGACGACCTCGGCCGCCAGCAATGCTGTGGTGTTCATAGGGACTCCCAGTCCGATGAGTGATTGAGGTCACTGTTCCTTAATTAACCTACAATTTCAAGAGCAGACACTAATTTGTAGTATTTATTCGGCTTCCACCGGGCTTACTCCATACGCATGGGACGATCTACGTATGCCTTCTGTCCCGTTTCAGCAGTTACACGACTCGATGCTGGAACAGCTCGGCCAAGACATAGTCGGTGGTGTGCTCGCTCCGGGAACCACGATCTCCGCCGACGAGGTGGCAACGCGATACGACGTGTCGCGAACCGTCATCCGCGAAGTTGTCCGCGTTCTCGAATCCCTCGGACTCGCCTCGGTTCGTCGACGCGTCGGAATCACCATCCTGGGCTCCGGACACTGGAACTCGCTCGACCCCAACGTCATCCGCTGGCAACTGGCCGGTCCTGATCGGTTCGAGCAACTTTCGATCCTCAGTGAACTCCGTTCCGGCATCGAACCTCTGGCTGCGCGACTGGCCGCAACTCGCGCCACACCTGAGCAGTGCGGCGCTCTCACTGCAGCCGTCATCGGCATGTCAGCTACCTCGCGCGCTGCCGATACCGACGCATATCTCGGCCATGATTCCGACTTTCACCGCACACTGCTCGCCGCTTCCGGCAACCCGATGCTGCGGGCGATGTCGCAGATCGTCGTCGAGATACTCGAAGGCCGCACCCGCCACTCGTTGATGCCCCACGAGGCCGACCCCGAAGCGATTCACCTGCACGGAGTGGTCGCATCGGCTATTCAGGCCGGAGACGCCGACGCCGCGGAAGCCGCCATGCGCTCGATCGTCGCGGAATCCGCAGAAGCGGTCGAAACAATGCGCGAAAGCCCCGAACCGCCGCCTCATCTGTAAGTCGAGCCACAGACTCGGCGGAATTGGCCCGCAACTGCTCCGCAAGTGGAACGCTTGGCGCCATGACAGCACTCGCTACCCAGAACAGCGCACTCTGATGGCCCGCCCGGTACGCGTCGTCGTCCTCGGTGCCGGATCGTGGGGAACCACGGTGGCCGGCCTCGCTGCCCGCAACACCCCGACCCTGTTGTGGGCACGCAATTCCGAAGCAGCCGACGAGATCAATTCGCAACGGACCAACTCCAAATACCTTGGTGAGCGCAAACTTCCCAAGGGGCTCAAGGCAACCTCGGATCTGGTCGAAGCCGCCCGCGAAGCGGACGTACTCGTATGCGGGGTGCCTTCGCACGCCGTTCGCTCCACCCTCGCCGAGATCGCCAACGAGGTTCGGGCGTGGGTCCCGGTGTTGTCACTGTCCAAGGGTCTCGAGCCCGGCACCCGGCAGCGCCCCACCGAAGTGATCGCCGAGTGTCTGCCCGGCCATCCCGTCGGACTGCTCGCGGGCCCCAACATCGCCAAGGAGATCGTCGACGGCATGGCCGCGGCATCGGTCGTGGCCACCCAGGACGATCGTGTCGCCGCCGCGCTGCAACCCCTGTTCGCGTCGTCGGTCTTCCGCGTCTACCGCAACACCGACGTGCTCGGCTGCGAACTCGGCGGCATCCTCAAGAACATCGTTGCCATCGCCTCGGGCATGGCCGACGGCCTGGGAGTCGGTGACAACACTCGTGCGATGGTGCTCGCACGCGGCCTCGCCGAGATGACTCGACTCGGTGAAGCGATGGGCGCCAACCCGCGCACCTTTGCCGGCTTGACGGGCGTCGGCGATCTGATTGCCACCTGCATGGCTCCGACTTCTCGCAATCGTCGCGTCGGCGAAGCTCTGGCGCAGGGATTGACCGTCGAGGAGGCGGTCGCCAAGCTCGGCCAGGTTGCCGAGGGCGTGAAGACTGCCCCCACCGTCATGGATCTGGCCCGTGAATACGGTGTCGACATGCCGATTGCCGCGGAGGTCGAGGCCGTCATCGGCGGTCGCCAAAGTGCCAGCGACGCATATCGCGGACTTCAGAAGGTTGCCCCGGGCGGCGAGCACGAAGTGGCGTGAGGAAGATCTACAGGTATCTAGCGATTTGGCTAGATACCTGTAGATCGCCCGAGATCACGAAATTGGAGCGTCGACGAAGATGTCGATCGCCAACGGTGACTGACCGCCGTACTGCGAGAAATCCGAGATCCCCGCCTCGCGCAAGATCTCGACGTCGAGCACCGTACGACCGGTATCCGTGCCGGCGGGACGCCCGAGAATCTCGACAGCCGCATCGGCCATGATCTCGGGTGAACGCGAGTGCTCGATACTGTCGTCTCCCCCGAGCAGGTTTCCGACAGCGGCCGTGGCGATCATGGTCTCCGGCCACAGGCAATTACTCGAAATCGGTGCACATGAATACTCTACGGCGATGCCCAAGGCCGCCAATGTCATTCCGTATTTGGCCAGCATGTAGCCCGGATGAGCACCCAACCAGTGCGGCGAAAAGTTGAGCGGCGGCGACAGCGTCAACACGTGCGCATTGGCCGAAACCCGAAGGTACGGAAGGCACGCGCGGGTGAGCGCGAAGGTACCACGGACATTGACCTGCTGCATCAGATCGAATCGCTTCATCGCGAGATCTTCGGTTTTCGAGATGTCGAGGACGCTCGCGTTGTTGACCACGATGTCGATGCCACCGAAGTGCTCTACCGCTGCAGCCACGGCCCGCGCGATGTCGTCGTCGTTCCTCACGTCGCCGACGACCGGAACGGCATGACCCTCGAGCTCGTTCAACTGGTCCACAGCCGTGTGGATAGTTCCGGGCAGCCTGGGATCCGGCGTATCGGTCTTGGCGAGCAACACGATATTTCCGCCGCGGTGCGCTATCGCACGGGCGATGGCAAGTCCGATGCCACGGCTTCCCCCGGACATGATCGCGGTTCGTCCGCGGAAGTTCTTGTCGTCCAAAACGAATCCTTGTCATCGTCGACGGTCTTCGTCGCTGCGGATGTGGCCGCGGGAAGTCCCGGCACGACCACTCGTCGACTTCCACGATATGAGCGCCTTCACGCGATGACTACGGCCGCGGAGCATCAACAATCGTTGGTCCGTTGTCCTGACGGGACAACTGATCAATGCGGTCAGCCACCCACCGGGCGCAGGATCCACCATCCGCCGAGCACGAGCACCGCGACGTTCACGAGCAGAAACAAACCGACCCAGACGATCGCGGGTATCGGTGAGAGCCTGGCCAATTGGTCGGCGTCCGAGTCCGGTGCCCCGCCTCGCCGCATTCGCTGCCGTTGAAGTTCCACGACCGGGCGCGGTCCGGCAAAGAGCAGGAAGAGCGTCAGGAAGTACGCTGCGGCCACTTGCTGCTCCTGGGTCCCCCACCAGACGAGCCCGAACAACACGGCTCCCACGACTGCAAGTGAGAAGACTCCGTAGAGGTTTCGGATCAGGACCATCATCACCGCGATGACGAATACGCCGATCCACAGCACCGAGACCGCACGCTGCGCGCCCAACAACCCAGCCGCGCCGAGTCCGAGAATCGACGGTCCGACGTACCCCGCGAACGTCATCAGAATGACGCCGAAGCCGGTCGGTTTGCCCGACGAAATCGCGACACCCGACGTATCCGAATGCAGGCGAAGACCTTTCAACCGTCGACCGACCAGGACTGCGACGATCAGATGAGCACCCTCGTGTGCGATGGTGACGACGTTGCGGGCGATCCGCCACAGGTGCGGCTCGAGAACGATGATCACGGCGATCAACGCTGCCAGCTGAACCACCCACGCCGGCGGATTGGGACTGAGCGCCGCCACCCGATCCCACGCGGTTTCGAGCGCGTTCACTCCGCTTGTCCGCGCAGGTATCGGCCGAAGTGCGGGACCGTGAATCCGATGGACCCACGTTCTGCCGAATAGATCAGTCCCTTCTTGATCAGTCCATCGCGTGCCGGCGAAAGGGAAGCCGGCTTGCGCCCCAACTCGACGGCGATCTTCGCGGTTGCGACGGGTCCGTCGTCACCGGCGAGATCGGCCATGGCGCGCATGTACTCACGCTCCGCAGGTGTTGCTCGCTCGTACCGCGATCCGAAGAAACCGACAGCGAGTTCTTCCTCAGCCGTCGGTGCGCCGACGCGCACGTCTTCTGCCGTGATCGGACTCGACGCCGCCACATCCCACGTGGCTTTCCCGTAGGCCTGAACGAAGTACGGGTACCCGTCAGCCGCTTCGTACAGAGCGTCGAGCGCGGATTCGGTGAACTCGACCTCCTCACGCTCGGCAGGCGCAATCAGTGCCTGATCTGCAGCTTCACGCTCGAGGCGGTCGATCCGGTGGTAGCTGAACAGGCGCTCCGAGTAGCTTTTCGACGCCGACAGCACAGCAGGCAGATGCGGAAGCCCCGCCCCGACGACGATCAACGGTGCCGCGTCCTGACTCAACTCGTGGCAGGCCCCGCAGATCGCCGAGACATCCGCGGCACCGAGGTCCTGCATCTCGTCGATGAAGATTGCGATCCCGACGCCGACATCCCTGGCCAGCGACGACGCGTCGAGCAGCAACTCGACCAGGTCGATCTCGATGTCGCCGCTGTCCGCGCGACCTTTGACCGCAGGTGCGTCGATGCCTGGTTGCCAGCGCTCCCGCATTCCCTTGTCCGCAGTGGCGCGTAGGGCAAACGATTTGAGGACTCCGAGGAACTGCTCGACCCGCTCCGGATCGCGATGGGAGACCGCGATCTCTCGGACTGCCATGTGCAGCGCCGACGAGAGTGGGCGTCGTAAATCCTGATCGGGGCGCGCCTCGATCTTGCCTGTCCCCCAGCTCCGGGAGATCGCGGCCGAACGCAACTGATTGAGCAGGACGGTCTTGCCGACGCCACGCAATCCGGTGAGGACAACACTTCGTTCCGGGCGGCCACGCGCAATTCGCTCGAGAACGACGTCGAAGGCGTCGATCTGCTTGTCGCGCCCGGCGAGTTCCGGCGGGCGTTGACCGGCACCGGGGGCATACGGATTGCGCACGGGGTCCATGCCCATCGACGGTACAAGCCGAGTAGACGAATATCCCGCTCTCTAGCGCGTGTCCTAGAGAGAACTAGGAACCGCAATATCGGCTCGAACCTTGCCGAACCGGGCTCCGGCGTCGTCGTCTAACCGTCCAGGGTTGACGCTCGGGCGAAGTCCCCGGCCACGTGGGCTCCAATTGCTCCGGCCAGAATGATCGCCGGATGCGTCGCGGCCAGATAGAGCCCCGACACGCCTTCGGCGAAGCCCAGCAGCGGGCGGCCACCACGCGGGATGGGACGGTCAGCGACTACCGCCTCGATCAGTTCCACTTGGTCACCGTCCTCGAGCTGACTGCGGATCGCGTGCAGCGTCGGCCCCGCAAGCTCACGAACATCTCCGGAGAACCCGACCGGAACATCTTCAGCCGCAATCAGTGTCGTGTCGTCCAATTGCCGGATCTCGAAATCCGGAGAGGAGAGTATTCCGTTCACCAATGGGTGGGGCGTCGAGAATCTGATGAGACAACACGGGGAGGCGTCGACCTCGACGTCCACTCCCGCCGACGCCGCGAGTCCAGGAATCGCGGTACCCGCAGCGAGCACGGTGGCCGATCCGTAGACGGGACCGTCGGCAGTCATTACTCCGCACACTCTCATGCCCTCCGCGAGCACCCCGAGCACACTGACATCGGAATACACTGTGGCACCGTACTCTTCGGCACCTCGCAGGAGCGATCGAGCGAACGCAACCGGGTCAACGCCACCGTCATCAGGCGCGTACGCTGCGACCGAGGGGGTCGTCCGCAATCCCGGCTCACGAGCAAGGATCTCCTCTTTACCGATGAGGTCGACGGGATGGCCGAGTGCTCGATGCGCGTCGACGAACTTTCGAGTCTCCGCTTCCGTCGTCTCCCACGTGATCGCGCCTCTGCGGCGCAGACCGAATGGCTCGACGAGTTCGCGCTCCAGTCGGTCGAGCTCGAGTGCGGCGCCATGTCGGAACGGATCGGAGTAGGTTTCTGCTGCACTCTTCGAGAGGCCGACCCAGGCAAACGAGTTGCCGGTCACCCCTCCCGCCACCGAGCCCCGCTCGAGCACGGTGACTCGGAGACCAACGCGCGCCAGGTGATACGCGATCGACGCGCCGACGACACCGGCACCAATCACCAGGATCGGGCTGTCGTTTCGACCATTCGGATGCGTCACCAGTGGACCATATCTGCGAGCCGCAACGTGGATCCACTCAATTTGGATGCGAGGACTTCGGCGGTAAACGGAGGACTAAGCCTCGGCGCACATCGGGACCGATACGGTGTGCTCATGCTCTGGCGTTGGTTCGCAGTCGTGATCGTCATCCTCGCTGTTGCCGGCATTTGGCACGTGACCATCCCCGACCGTCCTGTTGCCGCAATAGTCGACGCCGAGACGCTGGGGTGCGCGACCCCGTATCCGATCGGCCCGCTCCAGACGACACCAACTGCGACAGTTCCAGACGATTTCGTACCCGTCGCCGCCGTCACGTGCGACCCGTTTGTCAGCGACAACGTGGCAGCCGACCGAACCGTCAGCTTCTCTGCTCACCGTTGGGAGGGCGATTTCAGTCGGGCGGTGGAAATGCTGAACCGCTCGTCCGCGCACAAGACTTGGTTCCCCGAAGGCTGCGGTGACAACTACAGCCTGGCTGTCCTGGAGCAATTCTGGTTGGTCGACGATCGAGGCCGAGCAACTCGGCCGGGGTATCCCTCCGATTCGTGTGGACTACCGAAACCCGGTGGCCTGGCCGCCATCAAGGAACTGACACCGGTCGGCAGTACCGAACACCGAATAGCGTTGTCCGACGATCAGATCTACGAACTGTCGCATTGCAGGCCGACCTACCGACCAGCCACGACAGGTACAACGGCGCTGACATCGCTGTCGGCGGGCAGCGTTTTCTGCCGATTCTCCTCCACCGAATTCGTAGGCACATCGTCTACGACGGAAACCTTCGACGGACTTCCACCCGCTCCCGACTGTGACGCGGTGGCCACCGAGGTGGCGTCGACGATCTACGTGGACCGTCCCACGAACGAGGAACGATTACTCACCGTCGAGATCGACGGCTGTCGGCGCGTCATCGCCGACGGATACGCACCGATGCAAGCGTCGGACGAGCTGTTGGTGTCTTTCCGGTAGTGCTGCGCCACAATGCAGTTGATCTCCCGCCCGGATGCGTAGGTCCCGATGTGACCAGTGACAGCCCGCAATCCTGTCAGGCGCCCGGGAACTGAAGGTGCGCTTGGGTCTTTCCCAGAACCGTCTGGCCCTTGTGCGTGACTGTGACATCGATCCGCGTTGTCCGCATCGTGGCGTCGATTCGCGCGATCTTCGCAGTGATGGAGAGATCAGCACCATCGACGGCATCGACTACGACGGGCCGAGTAAAGCGAGTTTCATACGAGATCACACCGCTCGGGTCACCAACCCAGTCGACGATAGCCTGCAAAGCAATTCCGGCAGTGAGCATTCCGTGCGCCAGAACTCCCGGTAGCCCAGCCGCAGTAGCGATTGCGTCGTTGAAATGGATCGGGTTCATGTCGCCGGAGGCACCGGCGTAGCGAACTAGGTCATCACGAGTGAGGACCAGATCAACCTTCGCGACGATGTCACCGAGGACGAGGTTTTCGAAAACCGGCACGACGGGTACGGTCATGCGCCTTCTCCTCGCGCCAGCAGCGTCGAGGTGACCGTTGCTACCAAAGCGTCGGTCACGTCGTGGATCTCGGAAACTGTCGACAGGATCGCACTGCCTGCACGCACTGTCACCCCTGTAATCGTCAGTGTCGTAGACAGGTCATCGCCGGCGACTATCGGACGCTGATGCTCGATCTTCTCGGAAGTATGGACCACACGAGTCGGATCGAGCCCGGTATCCGGCGTGCGCAGCAGTGCCATGATCGCTCGTTGCTGGACAACGGTTGTGAATGTTGTCGGTGCGATGACATCGACGAACCCGGCCTCCCTGGCGACACCGACATCATGGTGCAAGGGATTGCTCGAACGCACCGCCAGAGCGAACTCGCGAATCTTCTCGCGCCCGACAAGGTACGAAGACGAGGGAAACACCCGGCCGGCGAGCGCTGGGTTCACAGGAGACATCCCGGAATACTAACGGCGGCCGACTTCGGGTTGATTCGTGGCCTGAGGTCTCGTCGGCCCGAGAATGCGATCGAGGAGACGCTCAACCAACTGGACCGCCAATTCTGCTGTGGCGTAGCCGGGAAGCATCCCCTGGGCGAGCCCGGCGACAGCCGCCAGAATGAGCTCGGCGTCGAGGTCGGGATCCATTGACGGCGCAACCGCGTCCCGATTGGTCACTCGTTGAAGCTGGCCGGAAATGAGCGCTGTCAACTCTCTTGGGGCAGTGAGGGTTTCCTCGGCGGCGATTCCTTGTCCGGTCAGTGCGGCAGCGTGGAAGGCGCCGAGAACAATCGCTTCCTCCCGACGTTGTCGATCGAGTGGGAGCATGCCAACAAGGAACGCTGAAATAACCTCGCGGGGTGTCGCTTCCGCGCCAAGAACAGACAACTCCTGCATCAAGCGAGCACCCGCATCCTGACGCACAGCTTGATGCGTCGCGAGAAGGAATTCCCGCTTCGTGCCGAAGTAGTACTGCACGAGTCGCACCGAAATCCCGGCCTCGGCAGCAACGGACTGAAATGTCACCGCCGCGAGCCCACCGTCGACAATTACTCGCCGCACCGCGTCGGTGATCTCCCGTTGCCTCACTTCATGGTCGACCAGTCGCGGCATGAGGCTGTCCTTCCCCTTTCGATATAGATGACTTTGACCCGTTAATGATACGCACGTACCGCATTAGTGATACGGTCATACCATCAAAATTGAATGCAGCGAGAGGGAGGCTCATGCCGAAGATCGGACGATTCAAGAACGAAGCATCAAAGCAGGCGTACGAGAGCATCTACCGAGAACTGGAGAGCACCTGGCCGGTTCCGTCGACACAACTCGACGTGCCGACATCGTTCGGAACCACCCATGTCCGTAGGTCGGGGACCGGCACGGAGACGCCGATCGTCCTGGTGCACTCTCTCGGGGCCAATTGTCTGCAATGGCACATCGTCATCGAGGACCTGTGCCGAGACCGAGTCGTGTACGCACTGGACACGATCGGCACACCAGGCCTCAGTGTCCAGACTTCTCCACTGACCGGGGAGTCCGACTTCGCCACCTGGATCAGCGAGGTATTGAACGAACTCGAGGTCGATCGCGTCCACCTGGTCGGCTACTCGCAGGGCGCGTGGCATGCCGTTCTCGTAGCACTTCATTCTCCTGAACGACTGGCGAGTGTGACGCTCATCGAACCGGGTGGAGTCTTCGACAAGCCCTCGTGGCGTGTGCTGCTGAAGATGGTCCGCGCCGGTATGCGCCGCACCGACAAGAATATTCGCAAGCTCAACGATTGGCTGTCCCCCGGGTACGTTCTCGGCGACCTCGAGTTCGCCCTCGCCAAGGAAGCGCTGAACTACCGGCCCGGTATCGGGTGGTCACGAATGCTCAAGGATGCAGAAGTGCAGTCGATTTCGGTTCCCATGCTCGTAATCTCCGGTGCTGAGACGGTGGTCTCCAACCCCGAGCAGGTGGCCGCGAGGTTAGCTGATCTTGTACCTGAAGCCGAAGTGGAGATCTATGCCGGAACCGGCCACGGAATCCTGGGACACATACCCGATCGGGTGATTCCCCGACTCATGAAGTTCGTCCGCAATCATGACGACGCGAAGCGGACGTGATCTCGCGGACCAGCCGCCGACAAGGTGGTGATGAAGCCGGTCAATCAGCTGGCCAAGGCGGTACAACTGACAGAGGAGAACATTCCTCTCCGACCACCGCGGTCAGGTAATGGTGGCCGTTGCCGCCGCCGTTTTGGTCGTGGCGGGAGGTCTGTGGTGGACGAAGACCATCTCCTCGCGCAGATACTCGGTGGCAGTGCTTCCGACTACGAGTCCGATTGACGATCACAGATGCGGACGTACCTGGGCTCGCGGTGACGGCCCGAGGTCGAACCCCCAGCGCCGCCCGAGTATTGGCGACCGACGCCGCCGAAGCTCTCTGTTCGATGTTCGAAGAAGCCAACGCAATGACTTCCGGAGGGTTCACGTTCACCGTCGTTCCACCGGGGAACTGACGGATCTATGGTCAGTAGCGCGGCCGCACCAGGTTTATGCCTGTTCGCGCTCGGCTGCGAGGGCGACCGCCTGTTCGAAAGTATGGACGAGCACTGCACGTCGAGCGACCTTGTGATCCTCGTCCGGTTCGAGTTCGTCAATGTAGCCATCCCACACGCGCAGATATCGATCGCGCCAGTCGATCAGCACTTGCGTCGATGGAAAGGTCACACCGACTCGTTTCGTCTGGGCAATATCGGTGAGGATCTCGAGCCACGCCGGCACCATCTCCCCGCCCCATTCATCCGGCTCCAGACTCGAATCGTCTTCGAACTCGGCAGTGATGTCGTCCACGATTCGACCGGTCAGGGCCCCCAACCCATCCGCGACGGTGTCACTGTCAAAGTTTCCCGGACCCCAGACTCCCACAAGCCCTCCCATATCGATTGTGGATAAATTCAGGTCGACAGTCGCGTCGCCGTCGCAGCAGGCCGTGAGCGTGCTCGCAGTCGCAGGTCGGCAATTGCAAATTGGAGAATCTGCCGCCCGCTCAGTCAGAGCTTGCGGTCATTGGCGCCCGCTCAAATCGGACTGTCGACTATCTTCCGAAACTTCGGCGACCCACCGATTGCTGAAATTTTGAGCATCAACCAGTTCCAGATTCTCACAGCCACCTCCGCGTCGTATCTCACCGTCAACACTAACCGACCGGCGAGACTCTTTTGGCTACCGGTACACCACTATGCGTCGACCAGTTAGATCAAGTGTGAACTCGAACTGGCGCAACAGATCGCCGGGAACTGCAGGAGCGCTTGGGTCTTTCCCAGAACCGTCTGGCCCTTTGTGCGTGACGGCGATTGGTTCTGGGTGCATCGATCCGGTCGGAAGCACTGCGATGTTTGTCGGCACACGGAATTGCGCTCGGTGGAGATCGAGGATCCGTATCCACGGGTGTCGCAGGCAATTCCTGAAGCTTCGCAGGGGAAATAGCTGCGCATCGCCACCCCCAACAGCGATTCCGTCGATTGTGTAACAACCACACGAAGAACAGCCATCGATGTCCGAAAGGAAGACTGATCCGGCGAGACCGCGAGGTAGTGTCACATCTGCCCAGCAAAACTCGCCACGATCCCGAGAAGACGGTCGGCCTCGCCAACTGCCACTTCTGACGTTACGACGTTGCTGGGCAGGTGTTTACGGAAAAGGGTTTCGCACGCCGGGTACCGATCGCTGATGGGACTGATCACCCCTTCTCCGAAAGATGTTGGTAACGAATCGAACCCCGAGCATAGAGGTGCAACGATTGGGCGAGTTGATTCAACGCCCCGATGTGCGATCTATCTGTTTGCGCCAATCATTTTCGGCAAAGGCTTAATTCGCCGAACGGGGCCGGGTACTGCAATAGCTGGTCGAGTATTCGATCACGCGTCTTACGCTAAGGAAGGACCGAGAACATGACTGAAGTAATTTCGTGGATTGTCCAGAATCCGATTGGTGCCGTCGTCGCGCTTGTTGCCGACATCATAATATTGACGATGTCGTCTGTCGCGGGATACTCGTAACCGAATCCGCCCGTCCTTCACGGTATTCCTAAGTCGGGGAACTACATTCGAAACACAGAGGGCCGCAACCGCAGCGTACTGTCGGCGCTCGTCACTGACCTTTCGTGGCCTCATATGCCCAACTGCGCTGGGTCCGTACTGACGTCCCTCGTGTCGAGTGTCGCACCACCAGTTTCAATCAGTCACGCCATCACTACTCAGGAGGAATCACAATGGGTTCGATCAACGCATTCAACGAATGGGTCAACCAAGCTACGTATGCGGGCGACCCGTTTGCCACCGCCATAGCGATCGTCCAGTTCTTCGCGGTGAGTCTCGTCAACCTGTTCACCGGCGGCCCCATTCTTTAAAGGAGTCCACTCGGTCTCACTTCTGCTCGGCGTCCATCGCAGCCTGTTCTTCGGCTGTACTGCTCCTCGCGAAAGGTGGCCGGGACATCGCTGACGAGCATGATGCGCAGTTCGGCCTCGCGGATGGTCAGTGAACGCAGTTTTGGACGGTCGATCAGGACGAGTCGACATCGGAGCGAATGAACACCGAAGTGCCCAAGCATGTTCGACGCTTGGGCACTGTCGGGCTTGTTACCCGGCAGTCGGGGTGGGCTCGGGGTTTTCCTGGATGTATCGCAGATTGCGAACCCGTACGCTATCGCAATGGACTTGATGGTCTGGATCGTCACGACGCCATTTCTTGCAGCAGCACTGGCGGGCGTGATGCGACGAACGCTGGGGACGAGAGTCGGATGGCCGCGAACCCTTGCGGTCGCGGTGATAGCACTCTCGGTGGGGGTTCCACTGTCGGGATACGTCGCAACACTTGCAGGAATTGCCAGCCAGGACGATCAACTTCTGGTGAGCGTAGGAACAGCGCTCATATTCTTCGGAGTTGTCGCGCTCTGGGTGTTCGCAGCATGCCTGGCCGCATTGGTTTTCCTCGAAGTTGTCCTTCCAACAGGGTCCATCCCCGGACCGCCAGAAGCATTGCAGCGCAGCCGCAAATCGTGGCGACGAACCAAGCGATACGTCCAGATCATGGGCATCGTCGTGCGAGCGGGAGGCGGGCCCGCTCTCCGTGCTGGGCCATCAGCGCCTCAGTTCGGGGACGCGCTGGTGGAAGTAATCAACCGGTGCGGTGTCACTTTCGTCAAGCTGGGACAGATCCTCGGCACGCGAGACGACCTCATACCACCCGAGTTGGCTCGCACTCTCTCGTCTCTGCAAAGTTCGGCACGACCGGCTGATCCAGTCCGCATTGCGGAGCTACTGGCATCGGAACTCGGCGACGCACCAGAGTCGGTGTTCGCATGGTTCGATGTGGAGCCGTTCGCCGCCGCCTCTGTCGCACAGGTACATTCCGCGCGCACCGTTGAAGGCGTCGACGTTGTGGTGAAGGTTCAACGGCCCGAGGCGAGCGCACAAGTGAGCGTGGATTGCGATATCTTCCTTCGCGTGTCATCCCGCGCGGAGACCCGTTTTCCCTGGGCACGCGATATCGGCGTTCACCGACTCGCCGGGGGCCTCGTCACGTCACTGCTCGAGGAACTCGACTACCGCACCGAAGCAGCGAATACCGGCGCGATTGCTTCCACCATGTCGAACCGCCCGGATATCGTCGTTCCGCACATCTACCCCAACCTCAGTAGCGGACGGGTGCTCGTGATGGAACGTCTTCACGGCACACCGCTCTCCGACGGTGAGTCGGCGCTCACCGGCCTCGACCGCGACACCCGCAGCAGCATCGCCAACGAACTTCTTGCGTCGTTGCTCGACGGGATCTTTGTCCACGGCGTGTTTCACGCGGACCTGCACCCCGGCAACATCATGATCCTCGATGACGGCCGGGTCGGGCTCCTCGACTTCGGCGCAGTAGGGGTTCTGGACGGCGAGACACGGATCTTGTTCGCCGTGCTCCTCAACGCTGCCCTCGCAGGTGATCCGGTGGCGACAGTCGACGCGATGCTGATGGCATTCGACGTGCCGCCCGAAGTTGATCGCGGAGCACTACGTCACCAGGTGGGCCGAGAGATCACCCTGCTCAGTGTCCAACCCAATGTTTCCATGGCATCGTTCGCGCGAATGTTCACCGTGCTTCGAGAACACCGAATCGGAGTGCCGGGAGACGTCGCCGCCGCTTTCCGTTCGCTCGCGTCCTTGGAGCGCGCCCTGCGGCTCCTGGATCCGCAGATCGACCTCGTCGCTGCTGTTCGGGCCGAAGTACCCCGACTGTTGACCCATGTCGCCAGCCCGACTGCAGCCGCGCAGGCAATCCTGTCGACGACGGCGGTCACAACCGCGGTGGTCAGGCGCCTGCCTGGTCAGCTCGATCAGATCGCGACCTCGATCGCGTCGGGAAGCTTCACACTTCGCACTCGCTCGGTTGCACACCCCGACGACAGGCGATGGCTACGACGGTCGGCGAACAACGCCCTGGGTATGGCGGCGGGAGTGACCGCGCTGATCGTCGCGGCGATCCTGCTGTTCGTACCTGGCGGACCACAACTCACACCTCAGCTGTCGGGCTATGCACTCGCGAGTGCGGTACTGGGCTTCGTCGGCGTCGTTCTGTGCATGCGGACCGTGTTCCGTTTGTTCACACTCGACAACAGGTAACCGAGAACTGATTTTCATCGCTTGATCTCGATGTCGTCGAAGTCGAGCGCCAGGAGGGTCGGCCGCGAGAGAACGCGACTGCCTGGGCCCCGCGGGAGAACGCGCCGTCGAGTGGGAAAGGTGAGACCGTCGAACTGACGGTGATGGTCACAGTAGAGAGCAGCTTTCGCCCAGCTGCCTACCGGTTCGGCGACGAAGTCGTGACGGCGGATGAGGCCACCGTTGTCGACATAGAAGGTCTGCTGCCGGCAATGGGTGTCGATTTCTGGCGCAAATGTTGCTTGTAGTCGTCGCCATTGCTGCCCGGATTCCTGCCAAGGTTCGGCTTCGGTGACAGTGATGTCGTCGCGGGCGAGCAGCAGCGGTGCGTTCAGATAGTTCCAAAAGGCGTAGCCGGCAAAGTAAGCGGTGTCGAGCGCGTCCCAGTGGAGGTTGCGCCGGACTCCACTCAACCCGAAAAACTCTGGACGTGGGTCGGTTCGACTCCCGAGTTCTTCGCCGTCACGAGTTTCGATCCGCACGACGCCCTTGTCGAACACAGCGCACTCGCCGACACGCGGAAAGTCTTGGAGGACAGTGCGTTGCTCGGCGACTTCAACCTCGACCGTGAACTTCGCCAGCTTGTTGCCGGGGAAGCGCTGAGGCAGCAGACCGCCCAAACGTCCCCGTGCCGTGATCGCTGAAACAGACTGCCAACGTTCGACTCCGCCATGTGCGGTGAGGACTTCATCGAGTAGTTCGGTCATATGTCGACGCTCTCCGTCCCATGACGGAACTGTGGAAATCAGCGATCAGACGGACGCGTAGTTGTAGTTGCGTTCCTCCCGCGGTACCACTGCCACCCCGCGGTGATGATGACAGCGCCGGCAAGGGACCCGAGGATGCCGCTCGGGCGCAATGATAATCCGTCGCCTGCAATCAAACTCACGAGCAATCCGCCGACCAGCGAACCACCGATTCCCGCGATGAACGCGAAGGTCCAGTCCACTCGTGCGGTCGTTTTCCCCAGAATCAGCTGGGCTCCCGCTCCGATGACGATCCCGAACAGGAGTATTCCGATGATGAGCATGAGACAAGGCCCTTTCGTGGAGTGACGACGCAAGGCGCGAACGACTTACTCTGCGCCATCTTTCCGGTATGTCTCTTATGTCGTGGTGAAATCCGTGTGAAAGGTCGTCGTCGCCCATTCCACGTTGCTAGGTCGATGCCAGTGTCGTCGCCCAGCGGTAGTCCGCCTTACCAGCCGGGGTTCGCTTGACTTCATCGACCAGCACGATCGTGCGCGGCACCTTGTAGCCGGCCAACGTCTTGCGGCAATGTTCCTGTACCGCTTCGAGAGTCAACTCGTCGGATCCGGGGTAGGTCGCGATCACCGCTGCGACCTGCTGCCCCATGCGCGGGTCGGGCGCGGGGACAACGAGTGCGTCCGATATTGCCGGATGCGCGTGAAGGGCGGCCTCGACCTCTTCGGCGAAGACCTTCTCGCCACCGGTGTTGATGCACTGCGAGCCACGACCCAGGAAGACAATCGTGCCGTCCGCTTCGACCTTGCCCATGTCGCCGAGCACCGAAAGACGGGTGCCGTCAGCGCGGGTCGGGAACGTGCGGGCGGTCTTCTCTTCATCCTTGTAGTACCCGAGCGGGACGTTTCCGATACGCGCGATGTAGCCCACGTCGTCGGAGCCGGCGGGGATCTCTTCGAGCCGCTCGTCGACCAGGATCATGTTCGGCGAGGGCGGCATTCGCAGATTCCCCGCCTCGTCGATGGAGAAGGCGCCGTCGTTACCGGACTCCGAGGCTCCGAAGTTGTCGCGCAACAGCAGGTCCGGCTTCACCGCCAGCATGCGATCCCGAACGCTGGTGGACCAGATCGCACCACCCGAGGTGATCGAGAACAGGGTGCTGAAATCGACCTCGTCTTTGCGTCGTTCCATCTCGTCGACCAACGGCAGTCCCATGCCGTCACCGACGATCAAGATCACCTGTACCGAATCCTTCTCGATCGCTTCGACGACCTTCTCCGCAACGAATTCTCGTCGTAGAACCACGCGCGCGCCGAGGGTGAGGAACGTGAACAGCGAATACAACGCTGCGCCGTGCATGAGGGGGGCGGCAATGAGGAACGAGAGTTCCGGAAATTCCTTTGCAGCGCTGGCTATCTCGGCGAGGTCCTGTCGAGCTTCCTCGCCGTACGGATTTCCGCCGGAGAGCGGCTTACGAAAGAAGTCGTCGTGACGCCACATGACGCCCTTCGGGTATCCGGTGGTCCCGCCGGTGTAGAGCAGGTACACGTCGTCGCCCGAACGAGAATCGAACTCCCCTACCGGTGACATCTCGCGAGCGTCGTCGAAGGAAACCACGGAAACTTCATGCGCTTTCGCTGCGGCGACCAGGTCGGCCTCGACCTCGCCGATCACGATCACCGTCTTCACCTTCGGGCATGCACCGAAAAGGGAAGCAAGGACACGCTGATGCTCGGGGAGTTCCACGACCACTGCGACCGAGTCGGAGTTGGTGAAGATGTACTCGAGCTCGGCGGGTGTGTACCGGTAGTTCACGTTGATCGGGACCGCACGGATCTTGATCAACCCGAGGATCGACGTGACATGTTCGACGCTGTTCTTCAGGAACAGGGCTACATGATCGCCGCGCGAGATGCCGGCTTGCGCGAGCAGGTTGGCCGTTCGGTTGGCTTCCGCGTCCAGCTCAGCGTAGGAGAAGTTCTCTCCCTCGTAAGTCAAGGCGACGCGATCAGGCACCGAGCTGGCGACGGTTTCGAATACATCAGCGAGGTTGAACTGCATCGTCTTCCCTTTCAGAGTCTGCGCCGCGATACCGAGGCATACAACCCTGAATCTAGAACACGTTCCATGTCACCCGAGGCAAAACGGAGCGATTAGCTGACCGTTACCTGGACCTGACCTTGATCGGCGCAGCGACGGCCGAGCCCGCACCGCCCGACACCCATTCGGCGAGCAAGGTCTGCCACGACCCGCAATGGCAGCGCAGGTAGGTGACCGTCCCCTCGCTGGTCCGATGCCGAGATTCGATCTCCCAGCGGTGGATGCAACTTATCGGCGCGAAATCTGTTTTCTTCATACGACGAGCATGATGTAATGGCATTGTGCATCTCAACCCTTACGGCGAATATGCGGTGACGCTGGCCGCCGACCTGGCCAATCGAAATCCCGAGACCTTGGCCGAACTCGTCGAACGCTGCGTCGATGCAGGCATCATTCTCGATTTCCCCATCGCCGAGAAGGACCTCGACGAGACCCTCGACCTTCTGATCGAGTGGTCGAAAATCGTCGACGTCACGGAGGAGGCAGCCCGCGCCGAGTTGGTGAACGTCATGCTCGAGCAAGCGTCGGCGTATCCGCGCATGACCAACCATGCAAACGACGGGTGGCATCTGCACTACCGCGATCCGCAACAGTCGCTCGCCGAGGTCCTCAAGGCCCTCTTCTCGGTAGGCACGGCGCTGCACCTCGTCGGCCGCGGAATGCACAGATTAGGTCGGTGCACCCTGGACGAGTGCACCAACATCTATGCGGACACCTCACGCAACGGCAATCAGCGGTACTGCTCCCCCACGTGTGCGAATCGCGACGCGGTGCGACGCCACCGCGCGCGCAAGTGAGCCGGACCGACTACGACGTGGGACCCACTACCTCGAAATCCGAGCCACCTTGGTAGTCGAACTGGAAGCTGCCGCCGCTGCTTCCCGAGCTGATTCGATTCCACGCGTCGATCAAGTCCTGGACCGTGTTATATCCCAGGTCCTCCAAAGAACCTGAGAGACTTCCGGTTCCGGCGCCCTCGAACCAGCCGCCGACCACAACGGCCTGCGGAATCGCGATAGTGGGGTTGGTCGGATCGAGCAGTCGAACGCACGCTCCCGCAACGGCGTACACCCCGGCCGGCAGATTGCCGACGGTCCGCGTGATCGTCTGCCCAGGCGAAACAGCAAACAGATCGAGGATGTTGCTGACGGTCGGATACACCAACACGCCGGGCTGGAGCAGCTTTGCCGGATCACGAATCACGTCGGGGACATCCCTGGCGTTGAGGATCGCCACTGTGCAGTTGATGAAGCTGAACCGCGGGTTCGGATTGGTGATGGTGAAGGTGATCGCATTGTCCGCTGCGCTCACCGACACCGGAGGCGGGAGAATCGCCGGTGCTGCCGACGCCGTCGCCGGAGTCATGACAACAAGTCCCACGACGGCGGCCGACGCCGCGACAATGCTTCCCAGAGCGCGTTTGAATCCACGACTTCGCATTTCCGAACCTCCAGGCAAGTCGGTCAGATCACCAGATGCCTGAAGAATAGACCGCTCAGTCGGAAAATTGGGGAGACAGACGGTGAGCTACCCGAAAAGTCCTTCGAGGCTGCCGCTGCCGAACAGGTCGCTCAGGCTTCCGGTATTGATGCCGCTGAACGGTCCACCGATGACAACGAGGCTCGGCACGCCAGGAACAGGCTTACCCAACGTCTCCAGATCGAGAAGATCGGAGCAGGCACCAAGCACGGCGTAGGTTCCGTCCGGAACATCGGTCACGGTGTTGGTGACCGTCTGCCCCTTACCGACGGCGAACAGTGAGGACGGGTCGGTGATCTTGGGGTACACCACAAGGTTCGGATCGAGCAGCTTGAGCGGATCATCAAGCACGGCAGCAGAATCCGCGGCGTTGACGACAAACGCCTGGCACAACGGGGCAATGCCCGTGTTGTTGTTCGTGATCGTCAGCGCCAGATCGTTTCCGGTCACCTTGTACGAGACGACCGGCGGGACCACCTCGGCCGACGCAGTTGCAGGATTGACCATCGCGACGCCTGCCGCGGTTGCAGCGGCGACTGCCACGGTTCCCACGACGCGACGTACTCCACTCGTGCCCAGCTTCATCGAGGATCCTTTCGTACTGCGCCTTGAGTTCGGCAACAGTGCGCAGCCTAGAACGGATCTACTGACCGAATTGCGTGAATAGTCCCGGAGGGAGGCCGTGCCCGAAAGATCGGGACAAACGTCCCCTTCTCGAAGAGCTCGCTGTTCGACTCAGTTCCCACTGGAGACGAAGGGCGTTCGCACCGGTCCGCCGACCGAACCGTGCGGTGCTACCAATCCACGCTTTTCGAGGATCGGACGCACACCCTCACCGAACTGATACGCCTCTTCGAGATGGGGATAGCCCGACAATACAAAGTGATCCAGGCCGATCGCCGCGTACTCGGCAATCCGATCAGCCACTTCTTGGTGCGAACCTACCAATGCGGTGCCTGCACCCCCTCGCACCAATCCGACGCCGGTCCACAGGTTCGGCGCAATCTCCAGCGACCTCGCTCCGACGCCCTCCTTGTAAGCCGAACCGCCGCCGTGCAATTCGAGCATTCGACGCTGACCTTCGGAGCCGGATCGCGCAAGACTCGCCTGAGCCTGCTCGACGGTCGCCGGATCGAGCGCACTGAGCAGCCGATCCGCTTCTGCCCATGCCTGTTCCGAGGTGTCCCGGCTGATGACATGCAGACGGATTCCGTAGTCGAGGTGACGACCTTGGACTTCCGCGAGGTCGCGGATCCAGGCGATCTTGGCGGCAACAGCGGACGGCGTCTCACCCCACGTGAGATACGTATCCGCGTAACGCGATGCGACGGTTCCGGCCGCCGGCGACGATCCGCCGAAGAAGATGGGCGGTACCGGATCCGGAATACGCTGCAGCGTAGCCTTTTCCACGTTGACGTACTCGCCGGAGAAATCAACCGGACCGTTACCGGACCACAACTGGCGGATCACGTCGAGGAACTCGCCGCATCGTGCGTACCGTTGGTTCTTGTCGAGGAAGTCACCGAACGTGCGCTGCTCGTGGTCCTCCCCGCCGGTCACGACGTTGAGCAGCAGACGACCGCCCGACTGCCATTGGAAGGTTGCGGCCATCTGGGCGGCCAGCGTCGGGCTGAGCAATCCCGGTCGCAGAGCAACCAGAAACTTGAGCGTCTCGGTGGTCTCGAGCATCATCGCTGTCGTCAGCCATGCGTCTTCGCACCACGCGCCGGTCGGCGTGAGGACGGCCTCGAAGCCGTTCGTCTCGGCGGCCGCGCCGATCTGATTGAGGTATTTCAGCGTCGCCGGACGATCACCGGACATCGAGCTGCCGTGCCCACCCGCCATCAGATTCCGGGAATCACCGTAAGTAGGCAAGAACCAGTGGAAGCGCAGTGACACGGTGATTCCTTTCGTCGACGAACAGGCAGAACTCTTCTGTCATTACAACCACAGTCCACCTCGAAGAACAGGGTTGAAATCACCCTGATCGCTACGGGTGCCCACTTTCGGCTCCGGCGATACCTTCGTGAATTTGCACCGCGACCCGGGGGCTCCGATGACCACGTTTGCCGAAGTCGAGCACAATTCACCGTTCTCGAACGAGACCGACGACGAGCGGCGATCCAGACTGAGAACCGTCGTCGCCGCGAGCCTGCTCGGCACGACGGTCGAGTGGTACGACTTCTTCCTCTATGCGACGGCCGCGAGCCTCGTCTTCAACCAACTGTTCTTCCCCAACCAGAGTTCCTTTGTCGGGACCATGCTTTCTTTTGCGACCTTCGCGGTCGGCTTTCTCGTTCGCCCCATCGGCGGAGTGGTGTTCGGCCACATCGGCGATCGCATCGGGCGCAAGAAAACGCTTGCCCTCACGATGTTCATCATGGGTATCGCGACGGCGCTCATGGGTGTCCTTCCGACCGCAGCTCAAATCGGGGTCGTTGCACCGATTCTGCTTCTGCTGCTTCGTATCCTGCAGGGATTTGCTCTCGGTGGTGAGTGGGCCGGAGCCGTTCTTCTGGCGGTCGAACACAGTCCGGAGAAGAAGCGCGGGCTGTTCGGCAGCATCCCGCAGATCGGACTGGCTCTCGGCTTGGCTTTGGGCACAGGAATGTTCGCACTACTTCAAACGGTCTTCGACGACGAACAGTTTCTCCGTTTCGGCTGGCGCATAGCCTTTGTTCTGAGCTTGGTACTCGTGATCGTGGGGTTGGTGGTCCGTTTGAAGGTCGACGAGACGCCGGCATTTCAGGCCGTTCGCGACCTCGAACAGCGCTCATCCGCCCCGCTCAGGGAAGTCTTTCAAGGAAGAGTCGCGCGAAACACCGTACTGGGCATGCTGTCTCGCTGGGGCGAGGGCGCCGCGTTCAACACCTGGGGCGTCTTTGCAATCACGTATGCAACCAAGACTCTGCATTTCGAAAAGGTTCCGGTACTTCTTGTGGTCACCGTGGCCGCAGTAGTGATGGCGATCTTGCTGCCGTTTTCCGGTTCACTCGCTGATCGGTTCGGCCCGCAACGGGTCTACATCGTGGGCATCGCCGCGTACGGCCTCGCGATCTTCCCCGCCTTCGCACTGTTCGGTACCGAGAATCTCCTGCTCTTCGGAGTCGCGATGGTCGTGGTCTTCGGAGCGATTCACGCCTTGTTCTACGGCGCCCAGGGAACGCTGTATGCGAGCCTCTACCCCACAGAAATCCGGTACACCGGGTTGTCGGTCGTTTACCAGTTCTCGGGTATCTACGCCTCCGGCGTCACACCTCTGATTCTGACGGCACTGATCGGCGCCAGTGGCGGTTCGCCCTGGCTGGCATGTGGATATCTGGTGGCCACCTCGGCGATCAGCGTCGTCGCCACTGCGGCGATCAGGAAGCGTGATCTGCATCTATAGCGATCACATCTGAATATTCACCTCTCTTGCACATTTACTAGATATGCATAGAAATACCTGCGAAGAAGAACAGATCGAGATACGCCTGCGCATCGGATACATCGGTGTATCGTTTGGGGTCCCACCCTGACGGAGGCGCCGATGACGACTGGAACGGACAACTCGCCGGCCAAGCGTGTCACCAAACGCCGTGGTCAGACCCGGCAGCGTCTGCTCGACGCGGCTGCAGATGTCTTCTCCGAATCCGGGTTCGGGCACGCCACGGTCGAGCAGATCTGCGAACGCGCCGGATACTCCCGAGGCGCGTTCTACTCCAACTTCGATTCACTCGACGAATTGTTCTTCGCGATGTGGGAGCAGCGATCTGCATCAATGCTCGCCGATCTACGGCTGGCGACGGAGTCGATCACCGCCGGCAACACCGTCGACATCCATGCCGCTGTCGCCCGGATCGTGGCGGTGGTTCCGGTCGACCCCCAGTGGTACCGGATCAACGCGGAATTCACAGCCCACGCGCTCCGTAACCCGGCACTTCGCAAAGCCCTTGCCGACCGTGAAGACGCGATCCTTCGCACCCTGTTGCCCATCGTGGAGTCCGCACTCAGCGATGTCGGGCGAACAATCGTCGGCGACCCGACGGCGTTGGGACGGGCATTGGTTGCAGTGCACGACGGCACCAGCGTGCAGTGCCTCGTCGATACCGACACCAACGCCGCCTTTGCACTGCGCCGCGATATCTTCACTCGAATTCTGCTGTCCTACAGCGAAATAATCCAGAACAACCAATCAAAAGAGGAGTTGTCGTGAGCGAACAAGCTGACGTCATCGTTGTCGGGGCAGGGCTGGCGGGACTGGTCGCCACCTACGAACTGACGCGCGCGGGCCGCAAAGTCCTTGTCGTGGAACAGGAGAACGCTGCCAACCTCGGCGCGCAGGCATTTTGGTCTCTCGGCGGACTCTTCCTCGTGAACAGCCCCGAACAACGCCGACTCGGCATCAAGGACTCCCTCGAGTTGGCGATGCAGGACTGGATGGGCACAGCGGGATTCGACCGCGACCGCGAAGATCACTGGCCGCGTCAGTGGGCCAAGGCGTACGTCGAGTTCGCGGCCGGCGACAAGCGTCAGTACCTGCACGATCTGGGGCTTCGCCTGATGCCGAATGTCGGCTGGGCCGAACGCGGCCGCGGAATGGCTCTCGGACACGGAAATTCGGTGCCGCGCTTCCACCTCACCTGGGGCACCGGACCTGGCGTCGTCGATGTCTTTCTGACCAAAGTGATCGCCGCTCAGAAGCGTGGACTGGTCACGTTCAAGCACCGCCACCAAGTCGATCAACTCGTCGTCACCGATGGTGCGGTCACTGGTGTACGCGGAACCGTCCTCGAACCTTCCAGTGATCTGCGCGGCGTGAAGAGCTCGCGCACCCCCATCGGCGAATTCGATTTCGCCGCACAGGCCGTCGTGGTCACCTCCGGTGGAATCGGCGGCAACTACGAACTGGTGAAGAAGAACTGGCCCGAGCGACTCGGCAAGGCGCCGAAGCACATGCTGACGGGAGTACCTGCACACGTCGACGGACGCATGCTCGAAATCACCGAATCCGCAGGCGGAAACATCGTGAACCGCGACCGCATGTGGCACTACACCGAAGGCATCCAGAACTGGAATCCCATCTGGCCCAACCACGGAATCCGAATCATCCCCGGACCGTCCTCGATGTGGTTCGACGCCACCGGCAAGCGTCTGCCGGTCCCCAACTTCCCCGGCTTCGACACGATGGGAACTTTCAAGTACATCCTCGACAGCGGCCACGAGTACACGTGGTTCATCCTCGACCAGAAGATCATCGAGAAGGAGTTCGCACTCTCGGGATCGGAACAGAACCCTGACTTCACCAACCGCGACTTCAAGCTCCTTCTCGAACGAATCAAGAAGGGCGCGCCGGGACCGGTCGAGGCGTTCAAGCAGAAGGGCGCGGACTTCGTGGTGCGCAACAACCTTCGTGATCTGGTCGACGGCATGAACGCCCTCACCGACGAACCGCTCCTCGACTACGAGGACATCGAACGCGAGATGATCGCCCGCGACCGCGAAGTCGATAACAAGTACAGCAAGGACTTCCAGGTCACCGCCATCCACGGTGCCCGTAATCTGTTGGCAGACAAGATCGTGCGCGTCGTTGCACCGCACAAGATCCTGGACCCCAAGAACGGCCCACTGATCGCGGTCCGGTTGCACCTGCTCACACGCAAGACTCTCGGCGGCTTGGAAACCAACCTGGATTCGCAGGTCATCAAGGCCGACGGCAGTGTCTTCGACGGCCTGTACGCAGCCGGTGAAGTCGCGGGCTTCGGCGGCGGCGGAGTCCACGGTTACAGCGCACTCGAGGGGACCTTCCTCGGCGGCTGCATCTTCTCGGGCCGCGCAGCCGGACGAGCATTGGCGCGCGACCTGTAGCCCCGAAATCAGGCGAGCGAATGCGTGACCAGAATGTGGTGGGCACGCATTCGCCGCGCCTCGTGCACGGATTGATGGTGGTGATGGTGCGTCGGCCCGCGCGCGTGGCGGACCAGATCGTGAACAGTACGGATGACGGTCGGCATTGCGACCCTCCCTCAGGAGATTGTGACTGCTGCTCTTGCCTGTGGAATCACTGTCTGGACACCGCCACTCGCGCCACCTCCTCCGGATCGATGAGGTGGGTATGGTCGTCGTCACCGACATCGATCTGCACGACGTCGATACGTGCGTTGAATGTGGTTGCTCCACTGTAATCAACACTGACAGGCATGCCGTAGTCATCCCCGATGTCGGTGGTCTCGTCCGCGGAGAAGACCATCGGTTGCGTCTGCTCGACGCGACCTGAGCCCACTTCGCGACCGTCGTGATAGATCGTGACCCCACCGCCTCTCGCGAGACCACCTCCGTCGTAGGTGAACTCAGCTCTGATCTGGTGTGATCCTGCCGAAATGTCAACGTCGGAACCGATGACGAACTCGGTCATGCCCAATAGGTTGTAGACGAATTTGGCGCGGCCTTCCCGCGCGTAAAGTGCCCAGCCACCAAATCTGCCTCCCTGCGCGATCATCACACCGTTGGCAGTAATGCCATCCGCGACGTCGACTGCTGCTGTGACACTGAATGATCGGTTCTTGATACTCAGCACGCTGTGCTCGCTCAGCCGTTTCATTCCGGGAAACAGAACCTGTCGATTCCCGGACACCAACTGCGGACGCCCCGCGATGTGAGGGTTGAACCTCTCGAATCTTCGGTCGTCGATCGGAAGCACGTTGTACTTGACTGCTTCGATCAACCACAAGCGTTGCAGTGCAGCGAGTTTCTCCGGCAACTCGGCCGCCAAATCTTTGGACTGCGTCCAATCCTGAGACCCGTCGTAGAGCTCCCACACGTCGTCGTCGAGAGCGGGGAGTGCCTCCGCGAAAAGCCACGGAGTGCTGTGCCTGGTGACCGCACTCCAACCCTTGTAATAGATTCCACGGTTGCCGGCCATCTCGAAGTACTGCAGATCGTGACGTTCGGCGACTTCGGCGTCGTCGAAGGTGTAGACCATGCTGGTCCCCTCGATGGGTGATTGCTGGACGCCGTTGACAAAGGTCGGTTCCGGTAGTTTCGCGACTTCGAGGATCGTCGGTGCAACGTCGATGACGTGGGTGAACTGCGACCGCGTCTCCCCCTTGGTCCGAATCCCTGCAGGCCAGTGCACGATCGTCCCGTTACGGGTGCCACCCCAGTGTGACGCAACCTGTTTCGTCCACTGATACGGCGTACACATTGCCCACGCCCACCCCACGGAATAGTGGTTGTATGCGTCCTTGGTACCGAATTTGTCTTTCACTTCCGCCATGAACTCGGGCGTCTCGATGGCGGCGAGTCCGTTGAAGTTGGCCATCTCGTTGAAAGCGCCGTTGATCGTCCCCTCTGCGGACGCTCCGTTGTCTCCGATGATGTAGTACACGAGGGTGTTGTCGAGAGCTCCGAGTTCTTCGATCGCATCGACAAGCCGGCCGACATGGAAATCGGTGTGTTCGAGAAATCCTGCATAGACTTCCATTTGGCGTTCGAGGACGGGCTTCATCTCCTCACTCATGTCCTCCCACGCCGGGATGGCCTCGGGACGCGGGGTGAGGACCGCATCCGCGGGAACGACCCCCCGCTGCTTCTGCTGCTCGAGAATTGATTCGCGTTGAGCGTCCCAACCTCCTGCGAAGCGGCCCTCGTACTTGTCGGCCCACTCCATCGGAACATGGTGCGGCGCATGGGTAGCGCCGGGTGCAAAGTAGACGAAGAACGGCTTGTCCGGAGCCAATGACTTCTGCATCCGAACCCAGTCAATCGCGTGATCGGCAAGGTCTTCGGTGAGGTGGTAACCCTCCTCCGGTGTCTTGTCCGGCTCGACAGGCGCGACGCCCTCGTACAGCGCCGGGTAATACTGGTTGTTCTCCCCGCCGATGAATCCGTAGAAATGCTCGAATCCGCCTTCTCCCGTCGGCCACGACGTGAACGGTCCCACCGGGGATGTTTGCCACGGCGGAACCTCGTGACACTTGCCGAACTGCGCCGTCGAGTATCCGTTGAGTTTCAACGTCATCGGCAGTGCGGCTTTGGTATTCGGCCGCAGGCCGGAAAGACCAGGAGCCGAGGTAGCGGTTTCGGTGATCGATCCCATGCCGACCGAATGATGGTTGCGCCCGCTCAGAAGAGCGGCGCGGGTCGGAGCACACAGTGCCGTCGTGTGAAACCGCGTGTACGTGAGCCCATTACTTTGCAATCGCTCAGCAGTCGGTGTGTCCGCTGGTCCTCCGAAGGCACTGCTCGCGCCATATCCCACGTCGTCCAACAGGACCACCAGAACATTGGGTGCGCCGGCCGGCGGTAGTAGCGGAGTGATCGGCGGAAACTCGGTGTCCGGATCCTTCGCGTCGTACGTCACCAGACCAAGATGTTGTCGATCCGGAATCGGTAGTACGGCGCGGCTCTGGTCTGTCGGATCCGTCATGACGTCTCGCCTTCTGTCTCTCACATGGCTCTTTCAAGCGTTTCAGGATCACGACGACGTCGACATCATCCGTTTCGGGTGAAGGCGCACCATTGCCGCAGCGTGGAGGCTTGAAGTGTGGATCAGCCCGGACGTTTCGCTCCCACCCCGATCGGGCATGCCTTCCTCGTCCCCCGGCGCCGTGTACGTGCAGGCCTGACCCAGATCCTGTGCGTCGTCGTGGGACTGGCTGCCGGACTGGGGATGCCGTATGTCCGGAGCGGCCCGATGATTCCCGCCCGTCAGGTCAGCGAGATGCTCGTTGCCCTCGGACTGGGGTTACTGGGTGTAGTGGCAGTGATCTTCTCGCTGCTGTTCCTCGTCGTCCAGTGGGCCGCGACCACCTTCACTCCTCGCTTGTTGTTGTTCCGCGACGACCCCATCGTGTGGCGGACGTTTGCCTTCGCGATAGGCCAGTCGGTTTTCGACATCACGGCGGCGCTCGCCATCAGCAACGAAACGGACGTGTCGGTGATCGTGCCCAGCCTCGCAGTGCTGGCGCTCTTGGCGACGCTGACGCTGATCAGGCTGCTCCAGCTGCGCGCATTCTCGGCCATCCAGTTGGCTCCTGTACTGACCACGATCTCGAGTCGTGGCCGAGCAGTCTTCGCCGCCGTGTACCCCACCACTGATCTGGAGTTGCCTCCTCTACCAACACTTCCGGTGATCACGACAATCGAGTGGCATCGACCGCCGGCCGTTCTGCAGCAGATCCTCGTCGAAGATCTGCTGCAGAACGCTCGGAACTGCCGATCCATGGTGGTCCTCCGAGTGTCGCCGGGTAGCACGCTGCGAGACGGATTGCCGCTCGCCGACGTCTACGGCGGACCCATGCCCGCCAACACGATCCTTGACGCCTTGGTCAGTGGGAGTGAGCGGACCTTCACCCAGGACCCCCTACTCGCGATTCGGTTGTTGGCTGACATCGCGCTCAGAGCGCTCTCACCCGCTATCAACGATCCTGCGACGGCCGTGCAGGCTCTGGACGAGATCGAGGACCTCCTCTCTCTGGTGGCCTCCGTACGCGCAGATTCGATCCGGGCCGTCGACGAGCGTGGTGATCTGCGTGTGGTGATTCCACTGCCCGACTTCACGAGCTTCGTCAGAACCGGACTGGACGACGTCATAGCCTCGGCATCGAACTCGCCACTCGTTCTGGGCCGACTTCGCGACCTACTTTCGCACGTCGCCGCCCAATCGGAGTCTCGGAACCGCGATATTCTCGCCACGCGCGCTCGCTGGATTGATCAGCTGTCACAAGGCTTCCCGCGACTCGAACCCCCGTTGTGAACCCGTACAGATTTGCAGGCCATCGCGTCAAAGCATCGTCAAGATCAGTCTCAGAGCTACGGGAAATGACGATACTGACTCGGTGAGACATGCAGTGATACTCGGACACCGTGGAGTCATATCGTCGACCATCCGCGCCGGCGGCGAACCTGAGAAGCAAAAGCTCTCCGTCGCAACCGGACTGGCGGGTCTGTCACTCGACGCGATGGCCTCGGTGTCGTACGGTCCAGAGGCCATCGTGTTGGTCTTGGCCCTCGCCGGCGGCGCGGGGATCGGCTTCACCGTGCCGGTGACGATCGCCATCGCCGTGCTGCTTGTGGTTCTGGTGGCGTCGTATCGCCAGGTGATCGCCGCATTTCCCGAAGGCGGTGGCGCATATGCCGTCGCAAAGAAGCATCTGAGTCCTCGCGCAAGCCTGACTGCCGCCGCATCGTTGATCGTCGACTACACCCTCAACGTCGCGGTATCGATCGCAGCCGGTGTCGCGGCTCTGACCTCCGCCTTCCCTGCGCTTCTTCCCTACACGGTCTGGATCGCACTGGCGATACTCGGCGGCATCACTGCACTGAATCTACGGGGCATCGCAGATTCCGCGCGAGTATTCATGTTGCCCACCGTGGTTTTTGTCGTCAGCATCTTCACGGTGATCGGTGCCGGACTACTTCGGGAAAACCCTGCCGCCGCCACGGCTCCCTTCCTCGCCGACAACGCACACACGATCGGCATTCTCCTTCTGCTCAAGGCATTTTCGAGTGGTTGCGCCGCATTGACCGGAGTCGAAGCCATCGCCAATGCGGTACCCAGTTTCAAGAAGCCTCGCGTGCGTAGCGCTCAGCGTGCCGAAGTAGCTCTGGGAATCCTGTTGGGCACCATGCTGATCGGCCTTGCGGTGTTGATCGAAAAGTTCTCACTGGCCCCAGTCCCCGGAACAACGGTCCTGTCGCAACTCACTTCCGCTGCCCTCGGAAATGGTGTGGGCTACTACGTCGTCCAATTCTCCACCGTGATTCTGTTGGCGTTGGCCGCGAATACCTCGTACGGCGGACTTCCCAACCTGATGCGGATCCTCGCCGACGACAACGTGCTCCCGCACCGCTTCAGCCGGAAGTCGACGCGTGACGTCTTCACTTACGGCGTCTTGTCGCTCGGTGGCGTCGGTGCTCTCCTGCTCATCGGATCCGGCGGAAACATGAACACCTTGGTGCCGCTGTTCGCCATCGGTGTGTTCATCGGATTCACGCTCGCGCAGTTCGGCATGGTGCGCCACTGGCTCGCCGAACAGACGCCGGGCTGGAAGTGGCGCCTAGCGCTCAACGGTTTCGGGGCTGCGTTGACTTCGATCGCAGCAGTGGTGACCACCGCCATGAAGTTCACCGAGGGAGCCTGGCTGATCGCTCTCGCCCTCCCTGCGCTCGTCCTCGGTATGGAACGCATCCGCGGTGCGTACACACATATCGGTACTCGGTTAACCGTTCAGGGTGAGAACGATTCTCTGTCTATCGGATACAAACCAGCGGTCCTAGTACCCGTGTCCGAAATTACGTCGCTCTCCACCCGCGCGATGGCCGCGGCAACGGCGATGTCGTCACAGCCCATCGCAATTCGAGTCTGCCTGGCCCACGAATCGACGACGGACTTCACACGCCGATGGCAAGCCCGACACCCGAATTCGCGTTTGATCGTCATCGAGGACACCGAGAATTCCGTGGGGAACACCCTCGCCCGATACATCCGCACACACTTCCCCCACCGAGAGACCTTTGTTGTCGTCGCCACCATCGACCCGGCCACCAGATGGCACCGATTCCTCCCGAGCCAACGGACCGATGAGATCGCTCATGCACTGCGCAAACACACCGAGGCCGTGGTGTGCCAGATTCCGGTTCGGATCGATCCGGCTCACCGCGATCCCGCCCTACGCGCATGAGCCGACGCTCAGAGCGAGGTCCCGAACAACATGCCGAGCAGATACGTCGCGCCGGCAGCGCCGTAGCCGATCGCAAGTTGGCGTAGGGCCCGCTTGAACGGAGGCCCGCCCGAGAGCAACCCGACCACAACGCCCGTCGTCAGCAACGCGATCCCCACGAGAACAGATGCGACGATCAGAGCCGTCATGCCTTCCAGGCCGAACAGATACGGCAGCACCGGAATGATTGCGCCCGAGGCGAAGAAGCAGAAACTTGCCGCCGCTGCGCCCAATCCGGTTCCGACGGCTTCATGGTCGTCGACAACGTCAGCGGCGCCGAAGGTGCTGTTCGCGAGGACCTCGGCGGCGCGCTGGTCCGCTTCCTCGGCGGACATGCCGCGGGCCCGGTAGACCAGGGACAATTCGTTGGCGTCGACGTCGAGCAGGCCGACAGCTTCGCTGGCAGCGGGACCAGGATTGGACGCTTCCAACAACTCTCGCTGCGAGCGGACTGAAACGTACTCGCCGGCGCCCATCGACAGGGCGCCGGCCAGAAGCCCGGCCATGCCGGTGATCAGAACGATCTGGTTGGAGACGCCGCTACCGCTGATGCCGAGTACAAGAGCGAGATTGCTGACGAGGCCGTCGTTGGCTCCAAAGACGGCGGCACGAAACGTCCCCGAAAGTCTGTTGCGGCCTCGGGTGGCCAAGGCCCGCACCACTTCTTCGTGGATCTTCTCGTCCGCGCCCATCGATGCGGTCGCGTCGGCGTCGTTCGGATAGGGGGATCGTGTCTCCGCGCGCTGGGCAAGAGCGAGCACGAAGACAGAGCCGAAGCGTCTGGCCAGAAAGCCCAGTATCCGAGTGCGGATATCACCGCGAAGTGGTTTGCCGACGTGATCGCCGAGTAGCGCTCGCCAGTGCGCCTCGTGTCGACCCTCCGCATCGGCCAGTGCGAGAAGGATTTCGCGCTCCTCGCCGCTGCGCCTACCCGCGAGGTCGCGGTAGACGGCGGCCTCGGCTTGTTCGTCGGCGAGGTATCGTCTCCAGCGCTTGACATCTCGCGGGTCTGGATCGGGTCGTGCGGCCGGAACTGTGGACATCGTGTTCCCCTTCCGGTGAGGCGGTCACGCTTCGAGTACGCGGTCCATCCACGTCGTCAGATCATTGATGACGTCGTCGCGGTTGGTCTCGTTGAAGATCTCGTGCCTGGCACCCGGATAGGTGTAATAGGTGACGTCTTCGATCCCCGCCGAGTTGTACCGTTCGACTGCGACGTCGGTACGGCTCAGTGCGGCGTTGAGAGGATCCGAGGTGCCGACGAAGACCAGGATCGGAAGGTCTTGTCGCACACCCTCGACGTCGACGAACCTCGGTCCCGCTGCGATCAGTCCGCCCATGCCGGCGTCGTCCAGGCTGAAACCACACAGTGGATCGTTGGTGTACAGATCCACCTGCGCTTCGTCACGGCTGAGCCAGTCGTGCGGAGTACGGGCCGGTTCGAATTCGGCGTTGAACTGGGCGAGGACGTCCGGGCCGTCGTTGACGAGGCTCTCGATCAGTTGATCGACCGCGGTGGTCCCCGACAGTGCGACGGCGTCGATCAGGTGTGAATGGTCGAGGATGTACTGCTGCGAAGCGAACGAACCGAGGCTGTGGCTGAGCAGTACGACGGGCAGGCCGGGGTGTTTGTCGCGGATGATGCCCGTGAGGGTCACCATGTCTGCCACCAAGCGGTTCCAGCCGTCGTCGCCGATGTTGCCTGGGCCGGCGTGCATGCTCTCACCGTGGCCGCGGTGGTCCGCCGCGTAGACCTGGAAACCGCGAGCATTCAGGGCTTCGGCAACGTGTGCGTAGCGTTTTGCGTGCTCACCCATACCGTGCGCGAGTTGAACAACCCCTCGAGGTTCCTGCTCGGTGGGCCATTCGTGGACATGAATGACCACTCCGTCGTCGCTGGTGAAGGTGAACATGCGCTACTCCCGGTGGTCGCGATCCGGACAGGTCATTTCTCATGCTAGATCCGCAACGGCAATCCATCCGGGAAGTAGGTCCTGATCACCGGCGAGCCTGATTCGTTTCTGCACATCCGGCTTCAAACTCGGATATACCGGACACGAATGTTCGGAAACAGTTGTCGACCAGCCTGAGGAGTACAGAGCGATGAATTCGAACCGCATGCGCAACGTCGGCTTGTTGGCGGCTCCACTTGCTGCTCTCGCCCTTCTCAGCGGTTGCGGCTCGGATGAAACGGGAACGGCCGAGAGTTCACCGGCACCCGCCTCAACGACGACCGCCTCTGCGCCGACGACCCAGACCGGCACCGCTTCACCTTCGACGACCCATACCGATCACACCCAAACCACAACCTCGACGGCACCCAATCCCGAAGGCTGCGCGATCGGGGAACTGAACGTCACCCTCGGCGAGTCGAGTGGCGCCGCCGGTTCTGTGGAGCTTCCGGTGGTCTTCACCAACACGGGCGGCCGCACGTGCACGCTCGACGGTTTCCCCGGCGTCTCGTATGTCACGGGAGCGTCCGGAAGCGAAGTGGGTGCTGCAGCCGGCCGCTCCGGATCCGGTTCACTCGTCTCACTTGCCCCTGGCTCTGCCGCAACGTCTCTGGTGCGCGCCACGAACGTCGAGAACTACCCGGCAGATCAGTGCGGCGTGACCGACGTTGCGGGACTGAGGGTTTACCCACCCAACAGCTACGACTCGGTCTTCCTCGCCTACCCCACCAAGGGTTGCTCGATGACCGGCGCGAACATCAACCAGCTGACGGTCGCGCCGGTCGCCCGCTGAGTCACGGCTTGAGGCGTCGTAGACCCCAGAGCGCCGGCAGGAGGAACAGGCCTGAAAGGATCAGGACGAGTGCAGCTTCCGTGAACTGGAAACGCCAGAACCGATCATCCGAGTGGTAGCGAACTTCGTAGTGGTCGACCCCGTGCTGCCGCAAACAGATCTCCATCTCTCTGTTCTGCTGCGCTGAGAGCACATCCATGCGGAGGCTGTACTCGGCGCCGGTCTCCTCCGGGCGCTGGTCGTACGGGTCCTCATCGCCTGATCCACCCCACATGCACTCGTCGTATCCGATGTCGACCCAGTTACCTCGGAGGTCGACATATCCCTGCGCGAGTTCCCAATTGACCGCGGGGATACTGGTATCGCTCGAATAGTAGGAACTGAATCCGGCGACGGGTGATGTTCGGACACTCGGCTCGGCGTAATCGGGTCGTGCAACCAACTGAAATCCTGCCAGGATCGCAACAACACCGACCATCGTGATCGCCATTGCGCCGATCGAACTGCGCACCAGCAAAGCCAGTGCTGCTCCGAGCAAGAGTGACATGGATGTGTACGCACCCAAGACCAGTCCGCTGGATTGAAAGAGTGGATACGACAGGTTCGATATCTCGACGAAAGTCGAACGCCCGGCAACAAATCCATACCGGGAGTTATCCGGGAGGGATCGAGCCCATTGCAATGCAAATCCGAGCAATGCGGAAGCCACAGAAATCGGCAGGAAGACGATCAACACACGGGTCCAGAACCACCGAGTCCGACTGACCGATTGAGTAAGCCCCAGTACGTGTGTTCCTTGTTCGACATCCCGCGAAAACACGGTTACCCCGATCAACACGCCGAGGAACACCGGCAGAGCAGTAGCAACCACTGTCGTCAGGGTGAGAGCCGTCTCTGCCGTGCAGATCGCGGTGATGTCGTCGAAGCAACTGAGTGGCGATCCGAAGCGTTGGGTTTGTCCGCTGCTCTTGATGATCGCACCACTCGACAAGACAATGACTGCCAGTGCCGCGATGAATCCCAATGACACAACGAGCGATGTCCGGTGGTGCCGCCACGTAACCCAGATCATGCCGCCACCATCGTTTCTGCGCTCAGGTGCCCGAGCACCACGTCGTCGAGAGTTGCGTCGTCGATCACCCAGCCGGCCCGAGGGCTCGGACGGATTCCCTCCACCACGTGAGAATTCGACCGCATCCCCTTGTCGGTATGAATGACCGCACCGGCACCGACCACGTCCGAAGGATCGCCGTCCCCGATCAATACGTAATGGGCAGCGATCAATTCATCCAACGGACCGGACAATCTCGCGTTTCCGCCGCCCAGCAGAAGAAGTCGATCCGAGACGTCTGCCAATTCGGAAACGATGTGTGACGACAACAGAACTGTGGTGCCGTACTCGGCAACGTCTTCGAGCAGAGTGGTCGCCACAGACCGCCGTGCCACCGGATCGAGATCTGCCAGAGGCTCGTCGAGTAGAAGCAACTGCGGTCTGCGTCCGAGCGCCAAAGCCAGTGCAACCCTGGTTCGTTGACCTGGTGACAGAGTCTTCGCCTTTGCATCGAGAGCAATCCCAGCGCGCTCCACCAGATCCAGAGCGTACTTCGCATCCCACTCGTCGTTGGTGTATGCGCCGAATCGAAGAAGTTCTGCCACAGTGAATTTGGGGTACAGGGGCTTGTGCTGAGCGAGGTACGACAGGCCTGGGCAGATGCCGTCCTGATCCGGCGTGCTGCCCAGGACGGAGATCGAACCGTGGTCAGGCATCGTCAACCCGACCGCCAAGGACATCAGTGTGGACTTGCCCGCTCCGTTCACCCCGACCAGGGCAGTGATGCTTCCTGTTGCGATCTCGAAAGTGCAGGCGTCGAGCACCTTCTTCTTGCCGAAGCGCTTGTCCACGTCCTGCATCGTCAGTGCCGATTCTTGCGCAGTCATGATGTCTCCCCCTGCTTTCCGGACGGATCCGTTTCGATGAACGTCTTCTCGAGTTCCAAACTCACCAGTGCTTCGATGTCCGTGCGCTCGAGTCCGGCGGCCACGGCATCTGCCACCCAACGCGCCAACTCGCGCCGTAGCGCAGAGCTTTCCGCCATACCGGGCTTGGCCAGGGACTTGACGACGAACGTGCCCAATCCGGGCCGCGGAGCAACAAGTCCGTCGCGCTCGAGTTCCTTGTAGGCCTTCAGGACTGTGTTCGGGTTGATCGCGAGCGCTCCCACGACGTCCTTGGCTGTGGGCAGCCGATCCCCGACTTGGAGATCACCGAGCCTGAGCGCCTGCTTCACCTGAAGGACCAATTGCACGTAAGTGGGAATGCCGGATCGGCGGTCGATACGGAAGTCGATCATCCGAACCCTTTCACTAGTTCATTAGTGGAATAGATATTTACCCTGCCTTGACCTCCCGGGTCAAGCCAGACGACCCCTGTAAAGTGCAGATGCCCCGGTTCACCGGGGTGCCACGCTGCTCGTGTGAAGTTCGGTGAAACCCCGGCACTGTCGACGCAACTGTGAATTCGCCCGTCACTACTCGAGGCGAACGAGTCAGGTCACCGGCCTCGTGGCGACACGATGGTTCTCGGACGAAGGACCGCTCGTGGCGCTTCGCCTCGCGGCCGCGCTGCTCGCGACCCTTCGCCACTAGCGGAGGGGTGGCTGTGAGTACTCGGCCGACACGTAAATTCAGATCTGTACTTGCAGCACTGACGGTGAGCACCGCACTGCTTGCCGGTGCGTGCAGTAGCTCGACGTCCGATGCACCCGCAACCACAGCGGCCTCGGACGGCTCGTTCCCGGTGACTGTTGTTTCCGGTCCCACGGATTCCGGCACGGACATCACCATCGAGTCACGTCCGCAGTCGATCGTGTCACTCAGTCCCAGCGCCACCGAGACCCTGTGGGCCGTCGGCGCGGGCGATCAGGTGAAGGCCGTCGACAATCAGTCCGACTACCCGGCCGGTATCCCGGTCACCGATCTCTCGGGCTTTCAACCGAACGTCGAAGCCATCCTCGGCTACGCACCGGATCTGGTGATCGCATCGGATGACATGAACGATCTTGTCTCCGGACTGCAAAAGGCGAAGGTGCCGACACTCCTACTACCGGCAGCGACGAGCATCGACGACGTCTACGCCCAGATCGAGCGCGTCGCGAAGGCCACCGGCCACGAGGACAAGGGCACCGAAGTTGTCGACACCATGCGCTCGGACATCGACGCCGCTGTCGCCAGTGTTCCTGCGCGCCAACAGCCGCTGACGTACTTCCACGAACTCGACTCCTCGCTCTACACCGTCACGAGTTCGAGTTTTGTCGGGCAGATCTACTCGCTGTTCGGAATGAAGAGCATCGCCGACGCCGCGGGGCAGGGTGACTATCCGCAGTTGTCCGCCGAATTCGTGGTACAGGCCAATCCCGATCTCATCTTTCTCGCAGACTCCCAATGCTGCGGAGTGACAGCAGAATCCGTCGCCGCTCGACCCGGGTGGAGCGGCATGAAAGCGGTTACCGGCAACCAGATCCATGTGCTCGACGAAGACCTCTCCAGCCGCTGGGGACCTCGTGTCGCCGACCAGGTGAAGGCCGTCGCTGCCATCGTTGCCCAAGTTCCCACGGCCTGAGCACTCGATGATCAAAGCCGGTATCTCCCAACATCGGACCGCCGTTCTGCTCGGCGCCGCGCTAATTCTGTGCGCCGCCTTGCTGATCGGTGTTCTGGTGGGGCCGGCCGGTTTGACGCCTGATCGGACCATTCTCGAACTTCTGGACGGAATACCCGGCATCCATATAGATTCCGGCCTCACCGCAACACAGCAGGCCATTCTCTGGCAGATCCGGCTTCCGCGAGTAGTCCTGGGCGCGTTGGTCGGAGCAATGTTGGCGGTAGCCGGCGCCGCCTACCAGGGCGTGTTCCGCAATCCCTTGGCGGATCCGTATCTCCTCGGAGTTTCCAGCGGAGCCGGACTGGGCGCAACCCTCGCCATCGTTTCGGGTGGAGCGCTGGGCATGTTCGGAATTCCCATGGCCGCCTTCGTCGGTGGTGTGCTGGCAGTGTTCGCAACTTATTCGCTCGGTCGAAGCATTGGCGGGCCGCAGAACGCGGTAGTCATCATCCTCGCCGGTGTCGCAGTCGCAGCGTTCACGAATGCAGCGCAGACTTTTGTTCAGCAGCGGTTCGACGATTCACTGCGCGAGGTCTATTCCTGGCTACTCGGCGGACTGTCCACCGACGGTTGGTCGGAAGTTCTGGTTGTCTTGCCGTACGTCGCGCTGGCATCTGCCGTCATCCTGGTACACCGACGCGTACTCGACGTGATGGCCGTAGGTGACGTCGAAGCCGCCAGCCTCGGCGTCGACCCGGCCAGATCACGCCTGGTGCTGGTGCTCGCCGCAACTCTGGGAACGGCCGCGGTCGTGAGTGCAAGTGGACTCATCGGCTTTGTCGGAATCGTTGTTCCCCATGCGGTTCGACTGGTCGTCGGCCCGTCTCATCGGCTGCTTCTCCCCCTGTCACTCATGCTCGGAGCGGCGTTTCTTGTCCTCACCGACGTTGCCGCCCGCACGGTCTTGGCACCGGCCGAACTCCCCATCGGAGTTGTGACCGCGATGATCGGCGCTCCGTTCTTCCTTCTGGTTCTGCGCCGCAGCCGGGTCTCGGCATGACCGACAGCGCAGTGCGGTGCCGCGACCTCCGAGTCAATCTCGGCGGCAAGGACGTCGTCGACGGCATCGATCTCGATGTGACACCAGGCGATTGGGTTGCCGTGGTCGGGCCGAACGGCGCCGGCAAGACAACCTTGATGCATGCCCTCGCTGGATTGATTCCGTCTACCGGTGAGCTCTCGGTCGGGGGACTGAGTCCTCGCAATTCCAGCCGCAAGGCTATGTCCGCCGTCGTCGCGTTGATGCCTCAGCGTCCGGTAGTACCCGAGGGCTCAACGGTCAAGGAACTGGTTGCGCTCGGCCGCACTCCGTATCTACGACGATTCGGAACCGAAACCGCCACAGATCGTTCGGTGATCACTTCGGTGATCGAAAGGCTCGACCTCACCGAGTTCGCAGATCGACGAGCCACCGAACTTTCCGGCGGCGAATTGCAACGCGTGGTCCTGGCTCGGGCACTGGCTCAAGAGCCGCAGGTATTGCTCCTGGACGAACCCACCAGCGCCCTCGACATCGGTCACCAGCAGCAGGTTCTCGACTTGGTGGAGGAACTGCGAGAAGACGACAACATCACGGTCATCGCCGCGATGCACGATCTCACTCTCGCGGGTCAGTACGGTCGACGAATTGTGCTGCTGGACAAGGGCAGCGTGGTTGCCGACGGTACACCCTCAGCGGTGCTGGAGGCAGACCTCCTCGGCCGCGTGTACGGCGCTCGCGTCGAAATCCTGGAACGGCCCAGCGGTCCCATCGTTGTTCCGATTCGGCAGGAAGGCACCCGCTGATGGAACTGGTGATGCTCGGCACCGGCGCTGCCGACGGTTGGCCGAACCCGTTCTGCACTTGCCCTTCCTGCCTGGCGGCATTGTCGAATGAAACCATTCGCGGACACACCGCTGCCTTGCTGGACAACCGCATCCTGTTGGACTGTGGACCCGAAGTACCGCGCGCCGCGTCGCGATTCGGTCGCACGCTGGCACACGTCGAACACATCCTGCTGACGCATTCTCATCCTGATCACCTCGGCCCGATGGCATTGCTGTTCCGGTCCTGGGCGTCTCGCACCGAACCGCTCCAGGTTCTCGGACCACCCGACGCGCTCGCTCCCTGCCGAGACTGGGTGGGCCCGGATGACCCGGTGACCTTCACACCGCTCGAGACCGGCCAGTCGATCATGTTGGGCACCTATCGTGTTCGCGCACTCGAAGCCGCGCACGAAGTAACCACCCTTCTCTACGACATCACCGACGCATCCGGAACCCGAATCTTCTGGGCCACCGACACCGGGCCTCTGCCCGAAGTCACTGTCGACGCCCTTGCCGACGCCCGTTTCGACGCCGTCTTTCTCGAAGAGACCTTCGGCCACAAAACTGACCACGGCACCGGGCACCATGATCTGCCGAGTTTCGCGGAGACGGTGAGCCGACTACGCAATTGCACCGCGATCACCGATCGAACCGATGTGGTCGCCGTACACCTCGGGCACCACAACCCGGTCGAAAACGAACTCTCGGAAGCACTTCGAACGTCCGGGGCGCGAGCGGTTCCGGATGGAGCTGTGCTCGAGATCGGGGTAGGACAGAGCCATCGAACTCTGGTCACCGGTGGCGCCCGCTCGGGCAAGTCCACTTACGCGGAGGGCCTGCTTGCCGGCTACCGGCACGTCACGTACATCGCCACCGGGGATCCGCAGGACGACGATCCCGACTGGATCGAACGAATTGCGTCGCATCGCGCGCGGAGGCCGTCGACGTGGACGACGGTAGAGACCTCCGAAGTGACCGAGATTCTCGCAACCGCAACAACACCGATCCTGCTCGATTGCCTAGGCACGTGGTTGACCGCATGTCTGGATCGACATCAGGCGTGGGCGACAGAAGATCTCAGCGCCGTCCACGCAGATATCGACCGGTTGGCCGACGCCTGGACCGCCTGTCCGGTACCGATTGTCGCCGTCACCAACGAAGTCGGAAGCGGCGTCGTCCCGGACACGAAGTCCGGGAGACTGTTCCGCGATCTACTCGGTCTGGTGAACAGCCGCATCGCCAGTGAATCGGAGTCCGTGGTCCTGATGACCGCCGGACTCCCCCTGAGCCTGCGCGTGTGACGTCAGAGCAATCCGGTGAGCTGACGCGCACAATCGAGTAGGAAACCGACCAACTCTCGATCCTCGTCCGTCACTCGCCCGCTCGCTCCCTGAACACACAACCCGCCGGCCACCTGGTCTGCGTGATCTCGAACCGGTACTGCCACTGCGGATCGACCCAGGCGGCATTCCTGGTTCTCGAATGCAAAACCCTGCAGGCGAACAGACCTCAACTGCTCATACAACGCGTCGAAATCACCGAGGGTGAACTCCGTGACCCGGCGAAGTTCCAAACCCGAAAGCAACCGCTCGTCGTGCGCCAACAGAACCTTCCCCAGCGCATTCGCGTGAAGGTTCTTCGGCAGTGCCGCTATTCCGATGATCTCGTGGTCCGGATCCTTGTCGACGAACCTCAAGCGCCCACCGGCGAATGACGCGACGTGCAATCCGAACCTCGTGTGTGTCCGCATGTCCTCGACGCGCTCGTGCAGCGTGGGCGCCGGGCCACTCGACGACGCCGCATGCGAGAGCTCGGCAGTCCGACGCCCCAACGCGAACCCTGACAGGTCCGGCACCCGCACGAGAAAGCCCTCCGCAACCAGCAGATTCAGCATCCGGTAGGCCGTGGCCGATGGAACGCCTGCAAAAGTGGCGATCTCCTTCGCTGTTGTTCCCGGTCCCAGATGAGCCACCGCCTCGAGCATCCCCAGCGCCTTCTGAACCGCACGCGGTTGTTGTCCACTGAAGTGGGTCTCTTCGCCGATCCGTTTGTCTGATCGTGGACCAGCGGTTGCACGGTCCGCGGTCACCGCCCATGCTCCGGCGAGTTACCCTCGGCGGCCCCACGATCCGGCACGAGTCGCCTTCGCCCGTCACCGTCGATCAGCAGAGTACCCGTACCGGGCAACAGGTCCGCCGTCTCGACGCTGTCGAAAGCGCCTACCATCAGAAGGCTTTCCGGTCTGGCTCTCCGAAGCAATGAACTCCACAATGTCCCCGAGACCGCAACAACAAGCGCCGCGATCGGCAGTGCCCACATTCCGTGAACCGCACCGTCGAGAACGATGTAGGCCAGTAGACCGGCACCCGCAGCGCTCACGGATACGGTGCATATCCGAGTCAGCGACGTGTGTTCCCCGATTCGGCGCAAGAACTTCCACGAGGCAAAGGCCACCAGCGTGTAAGCGCAGACCAACGCGGTCTCCACCACGCCGTCGAAGGATCCCGAATCGTCGCGAACCGTATCCGAATAGATGAATACGCCTGCCGCACTTACCGCGACGAACGCAAGTACCGCAACGTACGGGGTGCGGAACCGTCTGTGTACGCGAGCGAGCGGCGCAGGCAGTACCCGTTCGATCCCCATCGAGTACAACAACCGCGAACCCGCCTGCGCACAACCGAGAGTGGATGCGAACCAGGAACACGTCATTCCGATCTTGACTGCCAGAACCACTTCCGCGCTGGCTCCGGATGCCGTTCCTTCGAAGTACGCTCCGACGATCGTTGCGCCGTGGCCGGTCATCGCCGCCCAGGCCGCAAAAACGAAGAGGACCCCGCAGATGATCGGCGAAATGAGAACCGTGCGTGTGACGCTGATGAGTGGTCGTTTCGCTTCCGGGCCGAAGAAGGCCGAGCTTTCGAAGCCCGCCATGCTGAGCACCGTCAGCATCGCGAGAAACGGAACTGCACTCAGCGACGGATTCGGCAGGGCAACAGCAGTTGTCGTGTCACTGTGCGTCGCCAGCATGACCACGACGATGAGAATCAACGAGCACGCTTCGACGACCAGGATCGCTCGGGTGGCGAACCGGACGCCTCGCACTGCAATCCACGCGACGGCCAGGGCAATCGCCACCGTCGTGATCACCGTCGCGGCAGTTCCTCGCACGTCGGGGCCGACAATGGCGATGGTATCGAGCAGACTCGGAACTGCCTGCGAGAAAACCGAAACCGAGATTCCGAGATACCCGAGTACCAGTGCGGCACCCGCCGTCAGTGTCGCCCGGATACCGGAGCCTTGGAAGACGAAGCTGTACAACGATCCTGCTGCGGCCAGTCTCCGCGTGAACTGAGTGATGCAGAACGCAACGAGAAACACCGCCGAAGTTGTCGCAGCAATCGCAGCCAACCCGACGTAGCCGGGACTGTAGGTGATCATCCACAGGGCGATGAACACCATTCCCGTTGCCGGAGCGATCGTGGAAAGTGATTGCCCCAACAGGTCGATCGGGGTCAGACGTCCTCGTCCGAGACCACGGAGCGGGGAGAACACGGGCTCACTGTGTTGATCCGCATTCTGCGCTCGCGTGATCGCCGCACGCAGTGCCGCACTCACGGCCATGAGTCACCGTCCGTCGCGTCCAGGCCCGAACCTACGAGCGAATTGTCAGAATTCGGTCAAGTTAGTCCGCTTATGTTTCCGCGCAGTTTCCACGATGGCGCGCACAGAACTTTCAAGTGAGAATCCGACTCTGTTTCCCACCCAGCGTCATGCCGGATCAAGGGCGGCCGACGGTATCCGGCCCCTCCGGGAGCACCTTGACCTGCGAGTTCTCCGATTCTCACACGACAACTGCTCTCTCAGTTGCACCTCGTCCAGGCGTAGCGCGGTCGACGCGGGTTCGCAGCATCGCCCGTACAGGATGTGTCCCACACACCACCGGCACTACCCGAGAGGAACGGAGGAAGCATGCACTTGGTCAGCGCCACCACTTCGGCGATCATCGGATTTGTTCTCCTGCTCGCCGGCATTCCCAAGCTGAACGACCACGACGGGGTCCTTCGTTCGGTGCGCGGATACAAAGTGTTGCCGGTGCGACTCGAAGTACCGATCGCTCGCATCCTTCCCGTCGCGGAAACCGTCGTAGGCATCCTCCTGGTTCTCGGCGTGGCCCATCGCCTCGCCGCCTTGGTTGCTGCCGTCATGTTCGCGTCGTTCTTCACGGGCCTCACGATCAACCTCCTGCGTGGGCGACGCGATCTGGACTGCGGATGTTTTGCATTCGGAGTCGGCGAGATTCCGCGTATCGGATGGTTCCACGCCGTTCGCGCCGGAACACTCGCGGTGATCGCTGTGGCACTGTCGGTCACCGCCGGACAGGCTGAGATCGGCGTCCAGGTCGTGGCGGCGACCTTCGGATTCCTCCTCGTTCTGGCGGGAGTTGCTCTCGCACAGATTCGTTCGGTGGTCCACCTCGGACGACGCCCGGTCGACGACTACCTGTCGAGTGCCTCCATTCGCCTCCGAACCGCCGAAACCGCGTCCCGGTACGGCTCGTGAACTCACATCCCCACCACTGAAAACTCGAAGGCAGGACTACCACGATGACCACTTTCCTCCTTGTCGCGACAGTGATCCTGGTGATCGCCGTAGCCGTACTGTTCTTGATGGTTCTTGCTCTGGCTCGTGAAATCGGCCGCGTACAAGTACGTCTCGGACCTCTCGGTGCCCGGATGATGGATACCGGGCCCAAGGTCGAACAGGCCGGCCCATCGTTTGCCGGTCTCATCGATCAGGAAGGACGGATCGTCGGAGTCGGTGGTCACCGCGACAAACCTCAACTCCTGCTGTTCACAGCACCGAGTTGCTCGACGTGCAAGAGCCTTCTTCCCGGCGTAAGGGCAATGGCCCGAGCCGAATCGGATCTCGACGTGATCATCATCTCCGACGGAACACCCGAAGAGCATCGCGAGTTCCTGGCCGGCAGCGGGATCGGTTCCGAGCTCAGTTACATCGACGCTCGAGACGTCGGTATCGCATACCAGGTGGGCACCACTCCGTACGGCGTGATTCTCGACGAGCACGGCAAGATCCGAGGAAAGGGCCTGTGCAATCACATGGCTCAGGTGGAAAGCCTGCTCAATGCGCTCGAATCCGGCACCCCCTCACTCCAGCACCTTCATGCCCAGGCGAAATCCGGCAGCGCGGCCTGATCTTCCTGCACAGTTCGATCCTCTTCACGAATCAGGAGAAAATCGTTGGACGACAATGAATTCCCGCAGCACAACATGACGGAGAATCGATATCCCGTCGACGAGGCGACAGTTCAGGCCCAGGCCGAATGGATGGCGGGCCAGGGCGGTTCGCTCACCAGCCGAACCGGACGTAAACTCTCCGAACGAGTTTCGCGGCGCTCGATGATCAGTCGGATCGGCAAGTGGACCATGGGTGTGTCAGGAGTGGCACTGATCAGCACACTTCCCGTGACACGTAGTGCCTTCGCCCAAGAGCCCGAGGTTCCTGCGCCGGCACCTGGCCCCGAACCTCTTGTCCCTGTCTACGACGGTAAAGATCCGGCCGAGTGCGAGTACTGGCGCTGGTGCAACATGGACGGAACGTCCTGTGCCGCATGCAACGGCGGCGGTGTCACCACCTGCGCCCCCGGCAGCAAGCCCGGCGCAGAGTTCTGGGTCGGATGCTGCACCAACCCTGATACCGGCAAGACCTATCTGATCGCCTACTACGACTGCTGTGGTGCACCTTCGTGTTCCAACGCATTCTGCGGCGAACCGGACATGCAGGCCGTGATGTACAACCCGGTCTCCGGAAGCTACGACCAGGAAATCATCTGGTGTGTCTCCGACGAGTCCCAGGCATACACCTGCACGATGGCGCCCATCATCGGTGAGGACTGCCAGACTCGACCGGCCGAGCGCCCCAAGGTCGGTGCCGGATCATGAGCAGTCCGCGAACCCGAAAACTGGCGCGACCCGCCGTTGCCGTCATCCCCCTCACCGTCGTACTCGCGCTGGCCGGCTGCAGTTCGTCTGACAACGACGAACCCTCCAGCGCAGGTGATGTCACCTATCCGACAGTTCCGTTCACTGCTCCAGGTGAAGGAATCTCCCTCGGTCACGACGACCAGGAAATCGGCGACACCATTCCCGAGCCGTTGCACGTCGGTTCGATCACCCCGATCGCAGCTGACCGCTTGCTGGGCGTCGAAGGTGGATTCGGCCAACTCGAGCTCAGCGTCAACGTCATCGATCCGAAAACCGGTGTGGCCGAGAGCCGGATCACCGTCGGTCCTGGTATCTGGGATCCGGTCATTCACGGATTCGTCGGGGATTCCGCCGAGGATCCTGCGGTGCTCGCTGCCGAGGTGTGGCGGCCCCGAGGTTCCCGCGGCGCGGCAGATTTCACGGTCAGCACCTACTCCGGAAACCTGCTGGAACCAGCCGAGGTCATGCTTCCGGACGTCGCACGCGTACATTCCCGTCCCGGCTCGAACGCCGTGACGTCCGACGGCAAGTTCTTCGTCACGTGGGACGACGGTTTGTACGGCATCAGAGTGGTCGACCTCGAGAAGAAGGAAGCGACCGGTGCACTCCAGATAGTCGGCTGCGGTCCGTTCACGTGGATGGTCGATCACGAGCTGTACAGCGTCTGCGAGGACACCCGGGAACTGCTGCACGTCACGATCGGTGACGACGGAGTTCCGAAGGAAACCGCCCGAAGCAAGGTCCTACCCGAGGATTTTGTCTCCACCCGTAAGGTCACGTGGGCCTCGGAAGCACAAAAAGCCTTGATGGTCAGTGAGAACGGCGATGTGTACGTCTTCGACTTCTCCAACGGACTGCCTCAGGAAGGTGTCAAGCCGATCGGAAACGCCGGGCAGGACTCCGGTCGATTCTCGGAGAACGTCATCAACGCCGACGCAACCCGGCTCGCAATCGCGTACACGGACACGGCTATTCATCCGGACTCTGCTCGGGGAGGCTCACTGGTCAAGATCGACTTGTCCGATGCAACGACCTTCGCCCCGGTGAAGAGCTTGACGCTTGCAGACCTCGGCTTGACAGACATCAAGAGCATGACCTTTTCCGTCGACGGCGCCACGTTCTACGTGCTCGGTACCGGACCTGAGGTCGAAGGCTCCGCTCCGCAGAAGATCGTGGGTTACAACGCGAGCACCGGCGAGCAGGTCAGTTCCGTCGATGTCTCGGGCAACGTCGGGGATGTCAGCGGGTTGATCACACCAGAAGTACTCCGATGAGTCGTCCCGGATCCGGTGTGGTGATGGGCCGGCGCCGCTTCCTGAGTTTGGGAGCACTCGGCGCCGGAGCACTCGGGCTCGGCGCAATGGGGACGATTGCCGGATGCAGTTCCACTGCAGCATCTCCGACGCCGACGACCGATCTCGACTACATCCTGCCCACCGACCCGGAAGTTGCCGCCGCAGAATCGGCGCGAGCCTGGAACGGGACCACCGCTGCGTTTGCCCTTGCCGCCGGATTCTCGACGGTAGATCTTGGCGGACGCCTCGTGGACACGTGGACGTACGGAGGCGCTGCGGTGGCTCCGGAACTTCGCCTGAAGTCCGGTGACCGGGTGAACGTCAGCGTCCAGAACGGCCTCGACGCCGAAACAACACTGCATTGGCACGGAATTCGAATCCGCAACGACATGGATGGCGCGGCACCCACCACGCAGGCTCCCATCGGCGCCGGTTCGAGTTTCGAGTACAACTTCATCGCACCGGATCCGGGAACGTACTGGTACCACTCGCACAGCGGATTACAAGCCGATCGGGGGCTCTTCGGCGCCATGATCGTCGAGAACCCGAACGACATCACCGGGGCCGACATCGATGCCGTTCTGGTGCTCGACGACTGGCTCGACGGATTGGGTACCACACCGGATTCCGTCCTGATGGCCCTGAACCCGGCAATTTCGGGCGGGCACGGCGGACACGGCGGTGGGGCAACAACTCCGGCGGAACACTCGGAAGCCGACATGTCCGTCGCGCAACAGTTGGTGAGCGGCGGACACGGTTCTTCCGAACCACTCGGCGGGATGACTCAACACATCGCGTATCCACTGCACTTGATCAACGGGCGGCCACCCAACGATCCTGCTGTCGTGACTGCAGCGCCCGGTTCGACCCTGCGACTGCGAATCATCAACGCAGCCGCCGAAACTCCGTACCGGTTTGCGGTGGCCGGTCACGAGATGACAATCGTCGCTACCGATGGCTACGACGTGGAACCAACTCCCGCCGACACCATCATCGTCGGAATGGCCCAACGCTACGACGTGCTGGTGACGGTGAAGTCGGGAACATGGCCGGTGGTGGCGAAGGTCGAGGGCCGAGATGGTTATGCGTCGACCGTCCTACGCAGCACCGACGCGTTGGCGCTGGCGAATCCGGATGTCGGCGGAAACCTCTCGGAACTGGCCGGCCGACTGGTCACCGAAAGCGAACTCCGGCCCGCGGAATCCGCACGGCTCGAGACGAAATCGCCTGATCGCGACTACCGCATCGAGTTGATCCAGGCCGGCGATCGGTACGTCTGGGGAATGGCGGGAGCCGATGCGGGCAAGCTCGTCATGAAACAGGGCGAACGGGTCCGGATCACGATGAAGAACACGTCCACGATGTGGCACCCCATGCACACCCACGGCCACACGTTTGCGGTACCGGATTACGGCGGACTTCGCCGCGACACCGTCAACGTCCTACCCGGCACCGAGCTTGCCATCGAGTTCGACGCCGACAATCCCGGCGAGTGGATGTTCCACTGCCACAACGCCTACCACTTCGAGGCCGGCATGACGGCAAATCTGCGTTACGTCCGCTGACAAGTCGAAGAATGGAGAGAACACCTCATGAAGAAACTCGTTCCCGCTTTCCTGGCCGCGTGCGCTGCCCTGAGCCTCACCGCCTGCAGTAGTGATGCCGGTGCGTCGTCGGACGAACCTGCAGTCGTGATCGAGGTGAAGAACATGGCGTACACACCGGCATCGGTCACCATCGAGAAGGGACAGACCGTCGAATGGAAGTTCGACGACAGCGGACTCCCCCACGACGTGGTCGGCAACGGTGATCTCGATGGGAAACTGAAGAGCGAGTTGCTCACCGAGGGAACCTTCTCGTACACGTTCGACGACGCCGGAACCTTCACCTACCACTGCACGCCCCACCCGATGATGGTGGGCACCGTGATCGTTCAATAGTGAGGAGGTGGATCATCGGCTTCGGCCTGGCTGTCGCGGCGACGTGTGTCCCAGCCTGCGGCACAGAAGATCCCGTCCCCGATGTGGTGGTCGAGATCAGCAATGTTCAGTTCAGCCCGATGGACGTCACCGTGGAACACGGCGGCACCGTCGAGTGGCGCTTCGACGACGGCGGACTCCTGCATCACGTGGAATCACCCGGCCTGTTCGACAGCGGTATCACCGGAGACGGAACGTTCCGGCACACGTTCGAGAGCGTCGGAGTCTACGAATATTCGTGCTCCGTGCACCCGTACATGATCGGAGTCATCACAGTGCTGTGAACACTGGCTCATCACTTTTCGCTGCGACTTCGACTCGACACTTTTCCTGAACCACAAACACTTCGGAGGATCTGATGACTACTGTTCTCTCACACGGCCCACTGCAGACCGATGTCCCTGACATCCGGCCGACCCTTCAAGGCTCGGTCGGCACCGCGACCCGTGTCAGCCTCGTCGCGGCGGGCGCCGCTGCGGGTGCCGGCCTCGCACTCGTGGCCACGCCATCTGCGACAACAGCTTTGACCACAGCTGTTATCGGCGCCGGACTGGTTACGTCGCTGGCCGCGAACTGGTCGACCTGCGGAATGTCCGTCGCCGGAGTTGTTGCCGCGCCGAAGCAAGTCGATCGGAAGGGATCCTCGACTCCCGTCCGCCGACTCGGCTGGCACGCTCTGGGTTCGGTCACGACGGGAGCCGTCACCGGGGCATTGATCGGCGCTCTCGGAGCGGCGGTGTCCAGCTACGTCCCGGTCGGCTGGGCGCTGGGCATCTGGGCCGTCGTCGCGGTTGCGTACGGGCTGCACGAGTTGGGTGCGGTGAGGATGCCGACTCCAATGCGGCGCCAACAGCTTCCGCGCCATCTGCGCCGCACAATGGCGCCCTGGAAGGTCTCGCTGATCTTCGGCGCGATCATCGGTCCGGGATTTCTGATCTTCATCCGCTCGAGTGCGTACTACCTCCTGGCACTCGGCGTCATGGCTTCGGGTTCACCGGCTCTCGGGGCGGCGCTGTTCACGGTCGTATCCCTTGGCCGCTGTATGCCCAGCCTCGCGGCAATCGTGCACACCAAGCGTGGTGGCTCGATGCCGGGATTCCTCTCGATCATGTGCGTCGTGGACCGTCGCGTGCAGAGCGTCACCGGCGCGGCATTGATCGCACTGGGAGCATTTGCCGCCGCAGCACTGATCTGACTCTCGAGCTAGCACCCTTCACCTCGAGTGAACACACGCTCCGACTCTCCGGAGCGTGTGTTCGCTCGACAGAAACCGTGCGCACTCACCCCGCGTCAGGGAATCGACAGCGCCACCTGGACCGAGTCCTCCGACGGCGACGTCACCTTTGCGTCCCGACTCCACAGCATGTCCAGCGCTGCCTTGGGCTTGGCAAGAACCCACTCCCGGGCGGCGTTCTTGATCAGCGTCGGAGTTGCGCACCCGCAATCGCTGTTCACCCCGTCTGCGTCGATGCCGACGTCTCGGCACAGCGCCACAGCGCGGGGCACGTGATACCCCTGAGTGACGATCAACGCCTTGGTCACCCCATACGTATGTATGGCCCGGAAGCAGGTGTCATAGGTGTCGAGGCCGTACGGATCCCCCACGATGCGACGCTCATCTATTCCCTGCTCCACCAGGTAGTTCGTCATCGCCGCGATCTCGTCACCCGAGCCGCCGTTCGCGTCGCCGGAGACGAGGACCGCTTTAGCCTTTCCCGCTTCCACCAGTTCGACTGCTGCGTCCAGCCGCCCTTTCAGGAAAGCCATCGGCTTACCGTCCTTGATCTGCGCGCCCAGCACGATCACGACCGGAGCATCGGGAGCATCGGCGGCGTCCGACGTATGGCCGGCCGACGCCACGGAAATCCACACGATCGAGCCCGCATAGACAACTGCTCCGAGCACCGCAATGCCTGCGACCCAACGAGGCCACCGGCGCTTGCGCGGCGGTTTCACTGGATCTGCAGCAGCTTCGTCCATTCGTCGATCAAACCACACGGTTTGCTCATGGCTCGAGCGCTCGGTCGATCCTCCATCCCTCCGCGCCACTGCGCTCGGCCCACAGATCCGAGTACTTTCCACCTCGCGCGATCAGGTCTTCGTGGGAACCGACCTCCTCCACCCCACCGTCTTCGAGGTAGACGATGCGATCTGCTCCCTCAATAGTCGACAGGCGATGAGCGATGATCACCACCGTTCGACCACGGGCCAATCGGTGAATTGCCTCGGTGATGGCGACTTCGTTCTCTCCGTCGAGGGCTGAAGTCGCTTCATCGAGAAGAACAATCGGAGTGTCCTTGAGGAATGCCCGCGCAATCGAGACCCGCTGACGTTCACCGCCGGACAGCAGTGATCCGCCTTCACCTACCCTGGTCTCCTCACCGCTCGGCAAACGGTCGATCACTTCGCCTAGCCTGGAATCCACCACTGCTTGACGGACCTCCGACTCGGTGGCATCCGGTCTCGCCAACCGAACGTTCTCCAGGATGGTTCCGTCGAACAGGTAAACCTGCTGTGAGACAGTCGATATCCGAGACATCAATGCTCTCGTTCCGATGTCGCGAACATCGGCTCCCCCGATGGATACCGCACCTTCGTCGACGTCCCAGAATCTGGAGATCAGCCGAACCAGAGTTGTCTTTCCGGAACCGGAAGGACCGACCAGAGCAGTGACCGAGCAATCCGGGAATTCGAGGCTCACGTTACGAATCACGCGATCCGGGCCGTAGCCGAAGGAAACCGAATCGAACCGAATATCATACGAAGTAGGCTCTTTCGGCACCTCAGGCTCCGCCAGCACCGGTACATCGATCATCTCTCGGACAGATCCGAGCGACACCCGGGCCAGTGAGATACCTTCACCGAATCCTGCGAGCATCTGCATCGGCTCCACGAACCTCACGGCCAACACGAGAACAACGATCACGCTTGCTGTGTCGATGGACCCGGTGGTGACCAGCAGTGCCGCCAGTACCAGGACGGTGAGAAAGGCAACCTGAACGACGATCATGAACCGCAGCAGATACTTGTCGACCGATCCGATTTCCTGCAGGTGTGCGTCCCGGTTGGACACAAGAGCTTCGTCCAACCGAGTCCAGCCTTCGCCGCTCTTACCGGCCGAACGTAGAACTTGCTGCGCCTGTGCATATTCGACGACGCGCGATGCCAACTCGGATTCGCTCTTGCCGATCGCCTCGTATTCGGGAACAACCGCACGCTGCACGTTGCGGTAAGCCCGAATCCCCAGTGGAACGAAGACGACCATCGCGAGAGACAGTCGCCAGTCCACAAACAACACAGCGATCGCCACTGTCGCTGGAGTCACCGTGACGGTGACGAGTTGCGCGATGATCATTCCCGGGATGCTCATCAAGATAGCCGTGCCCTCGGTGACCAGGCGAGTGAACGCTCCACGGTTTGCCTTGCTGAACCACCCGAGCGGAACCTGCACCAAGTGCTCACCGAGGCGATGCATGATTCCACCGGCAAAACCCTCGATTCCGATGCGGTACGCCCGATTCTCGGCGATCCACCGTACGGCGCCACAGGCCACCGCCACGAGAGCAGCCGTGACAACCCACGGAACTGCGGCGTCGTAATCGCCGCGAACCACCGCTTTCAGGATCGGAATCATCAGTGCAAAGACGACACCCTCGAGTATCCCGGCGAGCGTGAAACCTGCTATCTGACCTCGCATCCCATTGCCGCGCCCGAGGATTTCGTCCAGGTCTCGAATCATTGCAGCGCCTTTCGCGGAGAGATGTCTTCGACGAGGGGGTTCTGGAGCGCCCACATCCGCGCGTAGGTTCCGCCGAGCGCCGACAACTGTTCGTGCGTACCCTTTTCCACGATCCGTCCGGCGTCGAGAACGAGTATCTGATCTGCATATCGGACGGTGTGCAGTCGATGAGCGATCACCATCAGGGTGCCGCCGTCCGCACTGATCTCACCCAGTGCGCGTTGAACGGCCGATTCACTGTGGGGATCGGCCTGCGAAGTCGCCTCGTCCAGGATGACGATCGGCGGGTTCTGAAGGATGGCGCGGGCGATCGTCAGGCGTTGCTTCTCCCCACCCGACAGCTCACCGCCCGAACCACCACCGATCTCGGTGTCGTACCCGTCCGGCAGTCGCATGATCACGTCGTGAATCTGCGCCCGCCTCGCCGCTGTCTCCACTTCCAGATCCGTTGCATCCGGTCGACCGAGCCGAATATTCTCGCGCACGCTGTCCCGCAGGAGCACAACATCTTGGAAGACGATGGCCATCGATCTCAAGACTTCGCGACTGGACTGATCTCGTAAATCGCTTCCGCCCAGTCGAATAGACCCGTCCGTGACGTCCCAGAACCGCGGAAGTAGACGCGCCAAAGTGGTCTTTCCGGAGCCGGAGGGGCCAACGATCGCGGTCACGGTGCCCGGTTGCATCTCGAAGGAGATGTTCTCGAGGACGCGCTGCCCAATGGTGTATTCGAAGCCGACGCTGTCGAATTCGACCAAAGTGCTGCGAGCAGGCACTGCATCCTGAGGTTCGGCCAGTTCTGGTTCGCCGAGGATGCTCTCGACGTGAGTCGCTCCCAGTTGGCCTTCGCGGTAGAGGTTGGCCATCGTTCCCATGTGCAGAACCGACGACGGAACACCGATTCCGACGACCAGAAAGGCAACAAGAGCTACCGGGGTAATCCAACCCCCGGACAACATTGCAGTTCCCGTCGCCGTGATGACCACGATGAGTACCGCCGGTGAGAGGAGGATCGACATCGCGACCACCGGCCTTCCCATCCCCGACATCCATCGCACGCACACCGCAACCATCGAATCGACAGCGCTCGAGTAGCGCGCGAATGCGCGACTCCCACTCCCGTACGTCTTGACAACCTCGATACCGTCGCCCAGTTCTACTGTCGCAGAGGTCAATGTCGACATTGCAAGATTCCAGGAGTCGACGTTCGTTCGATAGGCTCTGCGCATCGACGGCGCGGCGAGAGCGAGACACACTCCGATGTAGCCGACCAGGACCAGGCTGAACTTCCAGTCCATCGCCACCAGATAGATCAGGGCCACTATCGGCGACAGGATCGCTGGTACCACGTCGGCGGGAAGGTGAGCGACGAGAAGATGCATCCGCTTCACGTCGTCCGTCATCGCCTGCTTCACTTCACCGGTGCCACCATTTGCAAACCACCCCAGAGGAACTCGGGACAGATGCCGAGCGATACGCGAGCGGATCGAGTATTTGAAATGCGCGTCGGCGGTGTGACAGACGGTCAGTGCTGCGTTGTAGACGACAAAACCGAGAATTGTGCCCGCTGCACCGATTGCGGCCCACATCCAGACCAGGTTCAACGACGAGCCGGTCAGGAGCACCCGCGCGATCTCGACCACCGCAACGTAGGGCAGGAATCGCAACGGCACCGACAGTGCCGACAGACCCGCCCCTAGGAGGAGTTGATTTCTCACCGGCGCGATCATCCTGCCCAAAGCGTCTCGGTCGACGAGTCCAGGCGAGTCTTCCGGGGCTGCGGACTCGTTCACTTTCATTGCCGCACTCACTCTTCGACGAAGATCGTGCCGGTCATGTTCGGATGTGGTGTGCACGTGTAGGTGAACGTTCCGGCTTTGTCGAAGGTCTGACTGTAGGTTCCGCTTCCTTGGAGATCGCTCTTGATCCCCAACTCGGCGAACACGACATCGTGCGGCATTCCCTGGTCCTCGAAAATCCACGTGACGGTCTGTCCTGTGTGCACGGTGACGGAGTTCGGTTTGTACGCAAGGTTTTTCACCGAGATCTCGACCGGCGCTTGCTCGGTAGATCCCGTCGAATCGTTGCCGCACGACGTCAGTGTGAATACCGCTGCAACAGCGATCAATGTGGCCAATCCGGTGCGAACTGACATTCTGCTCTCCTCATCGAACGTAGTGGAGGTCGGCAGTCATCCCGGCCTCGAAGTGGTACGCGTTGTGACAGTGGAACATCCACCGTCCTGGATTGTCGGCGTCGAAGTCGATCGCCATTTGTGTACGCGGAAGTACGATCACAGTGTCTCGGCGAAGCCCGCCGTAGGAGGGAACCGAGAAGGTGTGCCCATGGGTGTGCATCGGGTGCCACATGTCGGTGTCGTTGTTCATGACGATTCGTATTCGCTCGCCCTGCTTCATTCTCAACCGACCTGCATCGGCGCCCGCCATTCCCCAGAGGTATCGATCGCCGGCCTGAATGAGATCCACCGAATACGCACGATCCGGTGCCCTCAGCTCCAGCGCTCCTGACGGGCGAAGCTCCGATTCCAGAACGAGCCGACCGCCGGAACCTGACAGCACTGCAGGCGAAGTCAGGTCGACGACCGCTACCGAATCCGGCGTCCGAAGCAGGCACGCGACGCCACCTGACTTCCCTTCCACCTTCGCTGCGATTTGCCACGAGCCGGACTGCACCGTCACCAATACGTCGTATCGCTGCGCGGGTGCGATCAGAATCTCGTCTCCGGCTGTGTAGGCAACGTCCTGCCCGTCAGCACTGACAACGGTCATCTCGTGCCCGGCGACCGAGAAACGGTACGGAGTCTCCGCCCCGGCATTGATCACCCGCAATCGAAGCCGAGTTCCGGCCGTCGCACTGACGACGAAGGGATCTTCCACAGGCCGTCCGTTGATCAGGTGCAGTGGATACGTGATGTGCGTTGCCATTCCACCGAGCGCCTTGGAATTTCCGTGACCACTGCCGAGAAGTTCTGCGGCAGAATCAATCTCTGCACCATCGACTTCCGGTGGAGTGCCGCCGTGCCCGTGGTGTTCTCCCTGCACGTCCGGTGACAATGCGCGAAGCACTGCATCCGGGGTTGTTCCCAGCCCGTCGAGCCAGTCGTCGATCACGATGACGACGTCCTCGTCGGCTCCGGTCCGGTCGTTCGGGTCCTCGACCACGAGTGCACCGAATAGCCCTCGATCGGCCTGCAATCCTGAATGGGAGTGGTACCAATATGTTCCGTGATCCGGGGCCACGAAGTCGTAGGTGAACTCGGCACCTGGTTGGATTCGTTCCTGGGTGACCGGCGGGACGCCGTCCATGTCGTTGCGGATCGCAATGCCGTGCCAGTGCACCGAGGTCTCCGTCGGAAGGTCGTTCTGCAAAAGAACGTAGAGCCGGTCTCCCTTGGAGATTCGAAGCTCCGGGCCAACTGCTTCCGCACCGTACGACCATGTGTCGACCTCTCTGGCGCCCAGACTCACCCGAGCCGGTGCAGCTGTCAGATTCCGTTCGACTGTGCGCCCGCTATGAAATCTCGCCTGTTCGGCAGCACGAACTTCGTCGTCGAACGGTGAAATCTCAGAACTGGATTCGTTCGCCGAACCACGGCTGCACGCACTCAGTGCCACAGAACCCAAAGCCGCAGAGCCGAGCGTCACCGCTCCCCATCGCAGAGCCAGGCGCCGACTCAACGCACTCGAACTCATGCCGTCAGCGCCGTGAATTCCTGATAGCGCGTCGCGGCAACAGCTTCGGTTCCGGTGCCGGTCAGATTGCCGGCAGCCATGGCATCCATGTCCTCGATCATCCAGAAGGTGGCGAAGGGATGAGTGGCAAGCCACATGTCTCCGTTGACCTTGGCCACTCGGTTCTCCTGCACCGCTGAAAGACTCGAGAATCCGGGAACACCGGCAACCTTGCCGAACTCGTACACGCCCTCGTCGAACACGGCTACGATCCGAGCATCCTGCGCCGGGATCGCCTCGTCGGACAGGGGCGCATACGGCAGTCCTCCAGCGGCATTCGCTCGCTGGGATTCCGGACGCCCGAAGCCGCTCTCCGCCAACAGCAACGACGGCGGCGCCTGCTCGGTGGTGGTGGCAAGGATTCCAGAACTGCTCATCAGCAACGACACGGTGTTCACTTCACCACCGGACCGAGCAGAGACGTCAGCGATCTTGCCCTCCAAAGCGACAGTCAGCTTGTCGGCAACCGACTGACGATCAAAAGCGCGTCCGAAGAAGGCAAGATTCTCACGCCACGGAGTTGTGACGGCCGGGACCGGCACTGTGGGGACGGTCGATGCGAGGGAGTCGTAGTAGCTCCGATCGCCCATCGACGTGAAGATGACCAGTCCGGGATCCTGGGCGAGGACCTGCTCGATCGGGGGTGCACCGAGCGGCGGCACCGTGACCACCTCGGTACCCGCTGACGCCAAGATGTCCTGGCCGATCTCCGATCCCCACGACGTGAAGACCACGTCAGGGGTGATGCCGACGGCAAGGAGACCGAGTGCGGCGTATTCGTCGAGGGAAACAATTCGCCCGAGGTCGCCCGGAACCGACGTCTCACCGAATTCATGGGACACAACACGCGTTCCCTCGGCAGGTTCCGTCGTCGGTCCCGCCTCACTCGAGCTACAGGCGGCCGCAGTCAGGGCAAGGACACTGACCAGCAGCGAAGCACCCAGCCTCGATAGGTAACCGGGTCGCGTTTTCAACTTCATGGTGTCCTTCAGCTTCGAAAAATCGGGGGGTTCGCATAAATCCGAGCACTGCTCGGATTTGGCAAGTAAACCTCACCTAAGTTCATCCGTCAATCGCTTGCGTCGACTACGCACACCGATCCGACGCCGCTAAGCTCGGTCGGACCATGACTGCGCCATCACCTGACAAGAAGTCCGCCGCGACATCAGAGCGCCGCCGGAGTTACAACACCGGGATCACTGCGGACGCGGTGCTGACCGTGGCGTTCGGGCTCAGTCGCGAGCACGGAGTCGAGGGCTGGTCGCTGCGGCAGCTGCTCGGCGAACTCGATACGTCGTTCTCCGTCGTCTATCGACTCGTCGGAGATCGGGACGCACTCTCGGCTGCGGTGGTCGACAGTGCGGTGTCGGCCGTGAACGTGCCATCCGCACAGGAAGAGTGGCGTCAATGGCTGACGCATCTGCTCTTGCAGATGCGAGAGGCCTTGATCGAGTGTCCAGGCGCGGCACAGTGGCTGCTGATGAACGGAGTTGCCACCCAGCGCAGCCGGGAACTCATGGAGGCCGGATTGGCATCGCTGATCGACGCCGGGTTCGGGGAAGAAGCCGCTCAGGCTTACACCGTCGCCTTCACCTCGACAATCACACTGATCGCCATGAACGACGCCAGGCGCATTCCCAGCGGACAGCCTTCACCCGATCACAGCGCGATGCTGGAACGACTGAGTAACGACGGACCCTCAGATCCTCGTTCATCGATGGAGACACTGATCGGGAAGTTCGCCGGTCCACCGGATGCTGCGGAAGCAACACGGGCAGAACACTATCGCTACACACTCGACCGTGTCCTCGACGGCCTCGAGGCGCGGCTGAACGCAATCAAGGAGTCACAGAAATGACCGAGGGTCGCTGTCGCAGTTGTGCGACAGCAACCCTCGGATGAGTTGGATTCTCGATATGTCTAACGGAACAGGTTCGCGACGAACGGAATCGTGTCAGCCTGTGATTCGACCAAAGCGCCGCTATGGTCGGTGTTGTAGGTCTTGAACGTGACCGGTTCACCGTTGGCGACCAACGCTGCAACCAGCGAAAGTGCAGACGGTGCAGGGACATCCACATCGAGCAAGCCCTGGCCGATGAAGATGGGGCGATCGTATCCACTGGTCGGTACACCCATGTAATCGTTCAGCAGACCCTGGAAGTTCGGGATCTGACTGAGCGGGCGGGAGAAGATGTCACCGAGGACCAGATCCTTGGATGCCTCGTCCAGGTCTGCGGCGCAGAGCTTTTCGGCCGAGTCGACCTTTTCCCTTCCCAAGTCGTTCAGGTAGGAATTCAAGTCGATCTCGGGGTGCGCTTCCCGCAAGCCCGCGAGGATGTAGAGCGCGTACGACGTCAATCCGCCGCCGAGGGCGATGGGAGGGAAGCCCGGACCGGCAGGCAGGAGGGTCAACTCGATGTTGGCCGGCACTCCGGTACCCACCCCGCCGCGATAGTCGAGAGAATCCCCACCGTATTCGGTGGCGTAGCGCGCCGTCGTGATGGCCGCACCGCCGCCCTGCGACTGCCCGACCACTGCCCACCGATTCGAGATGGTGGGGTCGATCACCCGAGCAGCCTTGACCGAGTCGACGACGCTGTGCGCCTCCACCTTTCCGTCGAGATACGGCATCAGCCCCGGCGTTCCCAGACCGACGTAGTCGGTGGCGACTACGGCGTAGCCCTCGGAGAGCCAACGCCCCAGGTAGGGGTAGTCGCGCTCGGGCAGGCCAGGACCGACCAGCGAAGGGGCACAGGAATCGTCGAGTCCCGTGGTGCCGTGCGCCCACGCAATGACGGGCCAACCACCTTCCGGTGCCGGACCGGCCGGGACGTAGTACGCGCCACTGCTCAGCGCAGGCCCGCCGTTGGAACCGATGGTCCAGTACGTGAATCGCTTGGCGTCGGCGGTACCCGGAATCCACAGATCTTTCGGTAGCGGCTCACTCGACACCACAGTGCCGGTGGCTTGCGACGCGCTCGGTGCCTGCGCGGACGCGATGGGCGCAGCAACGGCGGAGCCGATCGTTGCAGCACAGAGGGCTGCGATGGATACGCGGGCAAACGACTTCGACTGGAATTTCACGTCTGACGACTCCGGTTCGTGCGGTGGGCGACCTCGTTGGACGTTATCGTAGATTTTGTTTAACCGATCGGTCAAGCAAAATCTTGCAGCTTCGTGAAACGTATATGTCGAGATTCACGCCCTAACTCCGACCTAGCATCGAACCGCACGAAAAAACAGTAGGAGGATGGGCACATGGCACACGTACAGCGTTTCGACCACATCGGCATCACCGTCGCGGACCTCGAATCAGCGACGGCATTCTTCGTCGGTCTGGGTCTCGAGGTGGAGGGCACCGGATCCGTGGAGGGTGAGTTCGTGGAAACCGTCTGCGGTATCCCTGGAGCCAAGTGCGAAATCGCCATGCTGCGCCCGCCGGGCGAAGGATCACGGCTCGAGCTCTCGTCCTTCGTCACGCCCGAGCACGTACCCGGATCGCCTGCTCCGATGGCCAACGAGATCGGGATACGCAACGTGTCTTTCGAGGTGGGCGATCTCCAGGCGGCGGTCGATGCGGTGGCTGCGGACGGTTACGGGCTCATCGGCGGGATCGGCGAGTACGAGAACAGCGTGCGCATGGCCTACGTCCGGGGGCCTGAAGGGATCATCGTGTCCCTGTTCGAGCAGATCGCCTGAAGCGTCACGGCATTCGGTGCGTCAGATCGCCTTCCAGGAGCTGGCCAGAGCGCCCATCGCGGCCGCGAATTCGGCGAACGCCGCGTCGATTCTGACGCGGTCACCGGTGGTCACCAGATCGAGCGTCAACCCGCGAATCTGCGCCAACACGATCGTCGCGTAGCGATCAGCGCGATCGGGTGGACATCCGTGCGCGAGCGCAGCTCCCGCCAAACCACCCAACCAGTCCCCCACCACATGGTCGAGAAACTCGCGATACCGCTCCGGATGCAACAACGCCTGTCCGTAGATCTCGAACATCAAGCGAAAGTTCGGCAACGATTCCGCTGATGTGCGCCCATTCCAGTAACTCGTCAACATCTCGACGATGTCGGTCCCGGAAGAGATGTCGAGAGAAGAACTGTCTCGCAGGGTGGCAACTACTTCAGTGAGCAGTTGTTCCTTCGAACCGAAATGATGGATGAGTGTCGCATGACTGATCCCCAGATCCTTGGCCAATGGCCGCATGGACAGTTCACCGACGCCGTTCGCCGTGACGTACGCGGTTACCTGCTCGAGCAATTCGGCACGGCGATGCTGGTAACGCAGTTTCCGGCCGTCGACCGGCGTGCTGTCCTCCACCTGCAGGAGCCTACGCAGTACCGGAAACACAGCAGTACCGGAAACACGGCAGTACCGGAAACACGGCAGTACCGGTTACACGATGACGTGGTGGCGATCCGATCGACTGATCGTCACAGCGGCGACGACAACACCGATCACCACGCCGATGAGAGTGTCCGCGACGCGAGCCACTGCCGCTTCGGTCCCGATCGGAGCACTGAAACCGATGAGGAGCAGTGCCATCGGGGTGACGGCCAGTGATGTCAGTGCATAGTTCTTGATCACGAGCAGCTCAGCAGCAGTCTGCAGAATCACGACCACGGCAACCGCTTGCCAGTAGCCGAGCGTCAATGCGATGAGAGCAGCAGCGACGACGGCGCCACCGACATTTCCCACCAACCGCTGAATCCCACGCTGGACGGTCTGCTTGTAGTTCAGCCCCTGCATCGCGGCGATGGCACCCATCGACGCCCAGAGCGGATGCTCCAACCCGGCTCCCGCCGCGAGCCAACCGGCCAGAGCCGACGCTGCCACGATGCGGAGAGCATTCATCCGCACCGGGCGCGAATACAGCCGATTCAATCCTTCGAGAAAATAGCCTTCGGGCGCGGCCAGGTTCTTTGCCGGTGCGAGATCGTGTTCGATCATGCTGGAACGCTTGAGCTTCCGAAGCTCCTTCTCGTGCCGAGCAATGCTGCGAATCAGGGTGGCGTCGCCGTGCAACTGCCACTCCTGAACTGCCGCTTCTGCTTCGTCGAGCACCGCCACCAGTTCGCGTCCGTGATCGACGGTCGACTTGATCCGGCCACTCGACGCAATAACCAAGCGGGCGTTGGCAATCGATCCGAGCGCCGGTTCCACTCCGCCTGCGCCGGACTGTTCGAGACGCCCTACCGCAGAAACTGCACGGGCAACTGCCAGGCGGGCAGGTCCCATCGGCAGTACGAGCGCTGGGAGCATCGCGGCCGCCCAACCGACCAGAACTCCGAGCGCACCGGCAATGACCAACCGCGCCAAATCATCAACGCTGGAGGCATATCCGGCTGCACCGGTCGCCGCGAAGACGAGGATGACGGGCCCTGGTCCGGTGATCCGGAAGCCCGACATGAAGCAGTACGACGCACCCGCAAGCAAAGAGAGGATGCCGATCTGCAACCACATCGGAACGCCCGCGACACCCATGGCGCCGCCGAAGGCAATCGAAACCACCAGTGCAGCACCCACCATTGCCAGCTTGCCGGCCAACCGTGGGTACGGCTCGTACCTGCCGAACGCGGCACACAGCGCACCCAAGGCCGCGAAGCCGGCCAATTCCCGCTGCCCGAGCAGTCCGCCGACCACGAGGACTACGGCGGTGGCGAGTCCGACTCTGATCGCCGGGGCGATGGTCGCGTCCGCGGATCCGATACGAAAAGCCGCTCGCCACGTCGCCCCGGAGACGGAATGTGCAATGGCCTCACTCGAATGAGTGAGACGGCTGGGCGTCCTGGCTGCGGTTTCGGTTCGGGTCACCCACCCAGCATACATTTATTTCACTAGTAAATTACTTGTGAAGTAATGTGAAATCTGTCGCTAAGATGGGGCCATGGGCGCGGCGAACAGATCCGAAGACGACTTCATCGACAAAGTCCGTCGCGAATGGAAGCGCGCCTACCCGGAGTTCGACACCGCCCCCGTCGAAGTGATGGGCCGGATCGCCCGCATCAACGCGCAGTCTCTTCACCAGCTCGACCGCGCACTGGCGTCCAGCGGGGTCTCTCGCGCCGAATTCGACGTGATGAGTGCACTCGCTCGCAGTGACCGTCCCCTGCGGGCGAGCGAAGTCACCGCCGTCACGATGGTCAGCGGCGCCGCCACCACAAAACACGCAGACCGCCTGGCCAAGCTGGGCTTTGTCGAGCGTCAGCGCTTCGAACACGACGGACGAGTGGTTCTGCTTCAACTCACCGATGCCGGTCGCGCATTGGTCGAGGCAGAGTTTCCCCGACGCGTCGAGCGAGACCGTCAAGTACTCACTGGACTCGACGAGGACGAACGTGCCCAACTGACGGCACTGCTCAAACGCATCTCACTCAACATCGACTCGGGGATCTGGGACTGACCTACTTCGGCAGCGGCACGTTCTGCAAACGCACCTGACCGCGCGCCACCTCTTTCCCCGATTCCGGATCGGTGATGACCACCGACCACAACTGCTGAACGCGTCCCTGCTGTATCGGCACAGCCACGACGTCCACGCGCCCACCCGTACGCGCCCGCAGGAAATCCGTTCCGTTGTGCACTCCGACGGCAAATTCGCCACGGTCCGCCACTGCAGTGCTGGCCCCGATGCTCGCGGCGGACTCGACGGCGGTCGTGTAGACACCGCCGTGGACTACGCCCCACGGCGTGTGATGCTCCTCGGACAGATCGATGTGCCCGACAACCTTCGTGCCGGACACCTCGTCCAGTTGCAATCCGGCAGCGCTGACAAATCCGCTTGCTGCCTCGAGATTCAATTCCGTCATGACGACCCCTCATCTGCTCCGTTGGATTTCTCGACCTACCTTCCGCCCTCGAATACATGCCGTCAAGTGCTAAGTTGGAATTCCCAACTAACATTTCCAACTAACAGGGGCCCAGAGATGACGGCGACAAAAGGACGCAACTGCTCCATCGCCAACGCCTTGGAGGTCGTCGGCGAGAAGTGGTCACTGTTGGTGCTCAGAGAAATCGCCCTCGGGCAACGACGGTTCGACGAGATCGCCGCGGGCACGGGTGCGAGCCGCGACATCCTCGCCGCGCGTCTGCGCACCCTTGTCGACGCCGACGTCCTCACGAAGCGACGCTACGAAGACCATCCACCGCGCTACGAATACGTCGCCACCGAATCAGGGAAGGCGCTCTATCCCATTCTGATGGCGCTCATGGAATGGGGGGACGCCTTTGCGACGACGGGTCCACCGCCAACCGTCGTCGAACACCGTTGCGGTGAGATCCTGCACGCCCAAGTTGTGTGCGCGCACTGCAAAGAGCCGCTGGCCGCCAAAGACGCGCATGTAGTCGAACTCTCGCCGCCTGCTCGATAGCGTCAGCGTCCGGGCGGAAACCCGCCTGTTGCGATCGGACCCCAGGAGTCGACGGTGACGCGGATCAGGCTCTTACCCTGCTTGCGCATGGCTTCGCGGTACTCGTCCCAGTCGGGATGATCACCGGCGATGGATCGGTAGTAGTCGACCAACGGTTCCACCGAGTCCGGGAGGTCAATCAACTCCGCGGTTCCGTTCACCTGGACGTACGGGCCGTTCCACTCGTCGGAGTGGATACACAGAGACACCGCCGGGGTGCGGCGGACATTCGCGGCCTTGGCCCGTTCCGGGTACGTGGAGATGACGATCCGACCCTCGTCGTCGACCCCGCACGTCACCGGAGAGATCTGCAACTCGCCGGATTTCTTCACCGTGACGAACGTGGCCCGATGGCGCGGCCTGACGAATTCGAGGAGCTCGGCAAACGACACACGATCTGCGCTGGCGATCTTGGACATGACCTCAGCCTAATTCGATTTACGAACTGACGCTCAGGGCATCTCGATGGTCTGAGCACGTGCGATTTCGCCGATTGCACGAATGATGTACGCGCTCTGAGCTTTCTTCACTCCGGTCGACAAACTCCCGATGACCAGAACCGCCGAACGCAGGTACGCGCCGTGCCCGATACGGAACGAATCGTCTTCCAGATCCGAGATCCCGAGCGCCCCGGTGTAGACCGCAGCGAGCGCCTGCACGTCCAGATCCGGCAGCCACACGATCGTGGACTTGGCGCAGGCGGTGAGCGCATCCTGCACGTCCTCGCTGGACAAGCCGTCCGGATGCGTGCCCTCGAGCAATTCGCGCACGATCGCCGCGTGAACCGAGCTGACCTGCTCGAAAGAGAGCCCGCGCAGTTCCTCGACAGCCACGAGTAGTCCGTCACGATTTGCCGCCCGCACCGCGGCGAGTGCGTCGGCCGTGGCATCGGCGATGTCACGGGCGACCTTCGGCCAATGCGTCGGCCAGCTCTGTTCTGGCGTCCGCTGTTCTGGCGTCATCGTGGTATCTCCTCGGTCCTCGTGTTCATGCGGAAGCCTTCCACATCCCACCGACAGGCCAGGCGATCCGTCAGCGCAGCCGCTCCAACAAGGACATTGCGTTGTGCGGCGCAAAGCCTTTCATGTCGTTGTCGAAGTAGACGTACACGTCGAGGCCCTCGTCCATCCAATCCCGAAAGCGCTTGGACCACTTGTCCAGAGCTTCGTCGGTGTACCCACTCGCATACAGTTCCTTGTCCCCGTGCATCCGCACATAGACAAAATCGGTAGTAGGAGTGGTGATGCGGGGATACCTGCCGGCTGTGTCTGCGACGACAAAACCGATGGAGTGCTCGCGCATCAGGTCCACGGCTTCGTCGGTCTCGAAGCTGGCGTGCCGCGCTTCCACCGCGTAGCGAATCGGCACGTCCCTCTCGGTCTGGGCGAACACTCGGTCTTCGGTGAGTTTGTCGTCGTGCTGTGCTGCCAGATCGGCTGCAGCCTGAGTGGTACGGGGAAGACCGTCGAAGAAGTCGGCCAATCGCTGCGATTCGAACTGCAGCGTCGGAGGTAGTTGCCACAGAATCGGCCCGAGCTTGGGGCCGAGGGCGAGTGTTCCGGCGGCAAAGAAGTTGGCGAGTCCGTCACGGGCGTCGAGCAGCCGTTTCATGTGTGTGATGTACCGGCCGCCCTTGATCGCGAACACAAAATCTTCGGGAGTTTCGCTGCGCCATTTGGTGTAGCTTTCCGGCTTCTGCAGCGCGTAGAACGAGCCGTTGATCTCGATCGACGTCAATCTCTCTGCGGCATAAGACAATTCTTTGCGGTGAGCAAGACCTTTCGGATAGAAATCTCCGCGCCACGCGGGATACGTCCACCCGGAGATACCTACCCGAATATCTGCCATCGATTCAGACTAAGCGGCACTCGAGCGTTTTGGCACTCCGTGTTTCAAACTCCGGCGCTGAGCGCGACGGATACCGGTACGACGGTCAGGCACACCACCGCACCGACGAACAACGCGATCACGAGGCGACGGTCCCACTTTCCGCGTGCACCACTGGCAGCGAGCATGAAGATCACAAAACCTACACACACGGACACGATAGTCACGATCACCGGAGTTCCAACCATGCCGTGATTGTCCCCTACCCATTGCCACCGAGCGCCCTACGGGTACACGATCGAAGTACCCATCCCGAGCTAGGAGTGGAAATGCCGAAATACCTCTGGCAAGTGACGTACTCACCCTCCGGCGCCGCCGGTCTACAGCAGGAGGGAGGCACTGCGCGGCGCGACGCGATAACGCGAATGGTCGAAAGCATCGGTGGCACTGTCGAATCCTGCCACTTCGCACTGGGCGGTCACGACATGTTCGTGATCGGCAACCTGCCGGACGACGTCGCGGCAGCCGCATTGAGCATTCGCACGGCTGCGGCAGGTGCAGCACGCTCGGAGTCGATCACACTGCTCACGCCGGAGCAGATCGACGAGGCAGTCAAGCGACCGACCGACTACCGCGCGCCGGGCAAATGACGACCGAAGGAATAGATCCCGGCAGCAGCCGAGTTGCACCCGCTGTGACGGAGACTACGAAAACACCTGACCTGGGCACCTACGGAATCTGGCGAGGAGCGGCTGGTTTGCCGCCCGAGCTGGGAACTGCGATCGAGAAACTCGGTTTCGGCACCATCTGGATCGGCGGCTCCCCACGCGCCGATCTACGGATCGCCGAGAAACTTCTCGACGCGACCGAGCACATCACCGTGGCAACCGGAATCGTCAACATCTGGTCCTCACCTGCGGCTGAGGTGGCGGAGTCCTATCACCGACTCGAAGCCGCGCACCCGGGTCGATTCCTGCTCGGCGTAGGCGTCGGACATCCGGAGGCGACCGGCGACTACACCAAGCCGTACGCCTCACTCGTGTCGTACCTCGACGAACTCGACGCGGCCCAGGTCCCGGAGGCGCGGCGCGTCCTCGCCGCACTGGGGCCGAAGGTGTTGAAACTGTCCGCCGCTCGCGCCGCCGGCGCGCATCCGTACCTGACCACCCCCGAACACACGGCCGAAGCTCGCGAAATCCTCGGCCCTTCGAAGATCCTGGCCCCCGAGCACAAGGTTGTCCTGGAAACCGATCCGGAGAAGGCCAGAGCAATCGGTCGCCCCGCCGTCGCCAACCCGTATCTGTATCTGCGCAACTACACGAGCAATCTCGAGCGCCTCGGTTTTGCGCCCGAAGAGTTGGCCAACGAGGGGAACGATCGCGTCATCGACGCCCTGGTTGCGCGGGGTACCGCGAAGTCCATCGCGGATCGACTTCGGGAGCATGTCGCGGCGGGTGCCGATCACGTTGCGATCCAAGCACTTCCCGCCGAAGGTGATCCGATCGCGACCTACGAAGCACTGGCCGCCGAACTCTTCGACTGACCGGGCAACCCTTGACTTGGATAAGTAGTGTCCGAGTATACTTGGACACTACTTATCCGAGTAAAGGAGAAAAACATGAAGATCGTCATTTTCGGAAGCGGACTCATCGGAAGCCAGGTCGCCGCCAAGCTCGCTGACGCCGGGCACGACGTGAAGGCGCTCGGTCGCGGCGACGGGATCGACATCACCACCGGCGCAGGTATCGCCGAGGCAGTCGAGGGTGCCGACGTCGTCGTGGATCTGACCAATTCTCCGTCGTGGTCGGACGACGACGTCTTGGCCTTCTTCCGCGACGGAACCGGCCACATCCTCGCCGCGGAAGAGAAGGCAGGCGTCGGGCACCACGTCATCCTGTCCATCGTGGGTGCCGATCGACTGCCCGATTCCGGGTACATGCGAGCCAAGGTCGCCCAGGAAGACCTGGTCAAAGCGGGCCCGACCCCCTACACGATCGTCCGATCGACCCAATTCTTCGAGTTCGTCGCCGGAATCGCCGACGCGGGAACCACCGACGGCGCCGTCCACGCAACGCCGGGACATCTGCAACCCATCGCGTCTCGAGACGTCGTGTCCCACGTCGCCGAGGTAGTGACCGCCGCGCCGCGAAACGGCACGGTCGAGATTGCCGGACCCGAACCGCTGGGCATCGACGAACTGGTCCGGCGCTTGTTCCTCGTCACCGGCGACAAGCGTTCGGTGATCTCCGATCCCGAAGCCGGCTACTTCGGCGCGAAACTCGACAACTCGGCACTGACCCCGACACCCGGTGCAGATGCATGGATCGCGCCGACAACATACGACGCGTGGCTTGCCGAGAAGGCCTGACGTCGACAACTCGAGCGACGTCCGGCCCTCACCGCTTTCCGCGGCGTCGATAGAGTCCAATCATGAAGCTTTCCGGAGGCGTGGAGTGGTCACTCCACTGCTGCGTGGTTCTGAGCCAGTCCGAAGGGCCGGTACCCACAGCCAGACTCGCCGAACTTCACGGGGTGTCGAAGACATACCTGGCGAAGCATCTGCGAGCGCTCGCGCACGCCGGTCTGGTCAATCCGACCGAGGGCCGAGACGGCGGGTACGTTCTCACCCGGGCTCCCGAGAAGATCACCGTTCTCGACGTCGTACAGGCCGTTGACGGCACCGAACCTGCGTTCCGGTGCACGGAGATTCGACAGCAAGGAATCCTCGCCGCCCCACCGGAACAGTGCCGTTCCGCCTGCGGAATCGCCAAGGTCATGGCCGACGCCGAAAAAGCCTGGCGCGCATCACTGTCGGGGGTCACTATTGCAGATCTTGCTGCAACCCTGGACCTTCCGGCACTCAGAAAGATCCTGACCACACCGATCACACCCTAGAGCAGCCCACACCCCACGAGACGGCAATCCATCGTTCAACTATCGGGTACCTTGTTCGGGGATCAAATCTTGACGAAGAATCTTCCGGGAATTTTCGCAAGATCTCGGAGGGGGTTTCATGGGAGTCAGTGGCGCTGCGGGGTTGGGGCAGAACATTCGTCAAACAACGGGACTGTTGAGTCGCTGGTGGTCTCTTGCGTACGACGGCGAATGGTTCCCGAGGTTCCTGGCTGCTCGATCGATGTTGGGGACAGCCAGGGTGGTCGTCACCTTTTGGTGTGCTGTGTTCGTGGCACTCGCCGTACTGGCTCAATTCGTGAAGGGTGGCGCAACCGAGCTCCCTGAACGGCTCGCGGCGGGCGCAGCATGCATGATCGCGCTCTACTGCATGATTCGCTGGTCACTCGGACGGTCTTGGCCGAGTCACCATCAATCCGTTCGTTTCGTTTCGCTCACCAATATCTGCTTGTCCTTGATACTTCTCGCCGGAATCCAATCGAGCTTCCTGGCATTGACCGGCACCGTCCTGTTCGTGGTCGTCGCGAACTATTCGTCGGTATTCCACAGCCCTCGAATAGTCACAGCACAGATCACCGGCGCGCTGTTCGTCGTTGCGCTACTGACAATTCGTGCTGTAACCGATCCGGATACCGACTCTTCGCTGTCGGTGTCCACTGGATTCGTCATCGGGTGTGTTATCGCTTCAGCTTCGATGACCGTGCATTTCCTCGTCCTGTATTTGACCGACGACGCACGACACTCTTGGCGTGATCCACTCACCGCTGCACTGAATCGACGTGGGCTGCACAATGTCTGGCAACAGTTGTTCGGTGTCGGCGAACTCCAAGGACACGTAGTCCTTGCGGTGGTGATCGATGTCGATTCGTTCAAGAGCGTCAACGACAAACTGGGTCACGCGGAAGGCGATCGGATGCTGGTGACAGTCGGCCGGCGCCTGAACTCGGTGGTCGGAGAGGTCGGGCTGGTTGCGCGGACTGGCGGCGACGAGTTCGTGATTCTCATGCCCGTGGAGCCACGTCGCATCGAACAAACCGTGGTGGACATTCACAATTCGATATCGCGGCCCGCCGGCCGGCAGTCGATTTCCGTGAGCGTCGGAGCCAGCGTGTGGCTGTCCTCGACAATCCCGGACGCTTCGGGAACCATCGATCGGATTCTTGCCGATGCCGACAACGCGATGTATCGGGCGAAACGACGAGGTGGAGACCAGGTAGCTTGGGCAGTAACGCATCTGAGCTGAATCGGCACGATTACCTGCCGATCGAATTCAGAGCGCCGCTTCGCTGTCGTTCGCCGGATCCAGCTGATCCTGGGTTGCCGCCCAACTCGCCAAGAGTTTGAGTGCGTCAGCCGTGGGCGCCCCCGGCGCCGCGGTGTAGACCAGCAGTGTCAGCCCGGGATTGGACGGCAGTTCCATCGCCTCGAAGTTCAGCTCCAGGTCTCCGACGACGGGGTGACGAACCTTCTTGAATCCCGTCCGATGAAAGCGCACATTGTGTTTCGCCCATCGGGTGCGGAATACCTCACTGCGAGTGGCAAGTTCGCCGATGAGCTCGGTCAACGCCTTGTCATGAGGATTGCGCCCCGCTTCCGAGCGGAGCATCGCGGCGATGTCGTCTGCCGCGCGCTCCCAATCCACGAAGAAGTCCTGCGATGCCGGGTCCAGGTACACGAAGCGGGCGTTGTTCGCCGGCCTACGTGGATCGGCCAACACCGGCAAATACAACGCGCGCGCCATACGATTGGCCGCCAGCATGTCGTGCCTGGCATTACGTACCCACGCCGGTGCGTCGGTGATGGCGTCGAGTATCTGCTGAATCGCCGGGCTCACGCCCTTGGGGGCGGGACGCTTTCTACTCGGTGCGCATGCACTGGCGGCCTTCGCGAGGTCGTACAAATGGGCAGTTTCGGCTTCGTCGAGTTGCAGTGCTCGGGAAAGGCTTTCGAGCACCGAGTCCGACGCTCCCGCCAGATTTCCGCGTTCCATGCGCACGTAGTAGTCGATGCTCACACCGGCGAGCAGAGCGACTTCCTCACGGCGCAACCCCTTGACGCGACGGTTTCCGCCGTAGGCCGGCAGCCCTGCCTGCTCGGGTGTGATGCGAGCACGACGGGAGCTGAGGAATTCGCGGATCTCGGCTCGGTTGTCCATGCAGTTCACGTTACTCGAGCGGAGAAGACCGAGGGAGGTACTGCCGTTACCTGGAACAACAGACACTCCCGCGCCCGCGAGGCGCGGCGTTGACTGATTGCAGTCGACCGGTCCACGCCGAAACGTCGACTTCGAAGCACGCGACACCAGAAGCAAGAGGGGACACCATGCGAGCAACCATCATGTACGGCGCCGGAGACGTTCGAGTCGAAACCGTGCCCGATCCGGCACTGCAGCAGCCGGCGGACGCGATCGTGCGGGTCGTCAGGGTGTGCGTTTGCGGCTCTGACCTGCACCCTTACCACAACATGCCGGCCACGCCCGGTGGTTCCCCGATGGGCCACGAATTTGTCGGAGTGGTCGAAGAGACCGGTCGCGAGGTGTCCACGTTGAAGAAGGGCGACTTCGTCATCGCCCCCTTCGCCTGGTCCGACGGGACGTGCGACTTCTGCCGCGAAGGCTTGCAGACGTCTTGCCGACACGGTGGATTCTGGGCCGGAAAGGGGATCGGAGGCGGTCAGGCAGAGGCCATCCGAGTGCCGTTGGCAGACGGCACCCTGGTCAAGGCGCCGGTCGGTGAGGATTCCGAACTCCTACCGTCACTGCTCACACTCTCCGACGTCTTCGGCACCGGCTATCACGCGGCGGTCAAGGGTGGCGTCAACCAACGCACGACGGTCACGGTCATCGGCGATGGAGCCGTGGGGCTGATGGCAGTGCTCTCCGCCAAACGCCTCGGCGCCGAGCGCATCATCCTCATGGGGCGCCACAAGACCCGCACGGATCTCGGTCTCGAGTTCGGAGCCACCGACGTGGTTGCCGAAGGTGGAGATGAGGGCATCGAGAAAGTCCGCGAACTGACCGGAGGCGACGGCACTCATGTCGTCCTCGAAGCGGTAGGTCACATGCCTGCCTACGAGCAGTCGCTCGGAGTTGTCCGACCGGGCGGCGTCATCAGCCGAGTCGGGGTACCCCAATACGAAGAAGCTCCAATCGGATTCGGGACACTCTTCGGACCCAACATCACACTCACCGGTGGACCGGCCCCGGTGCGCGCGTACATCGAAGAGCTGATGCCGGATGTGCTCGATGGAAAGATCGAGCCGGGCAAGGTCTTCGACCACACCGTCGGACTCGACGACGTAGCGGAAGGCTACCGAGCCATGGACTCCCGTGAATCGTTGAAGGTCCTCGTCCGCCCGTAGTCCACCACTTGCGAAAGTCCACCACTTGCGAAGAAGATGCGCGTGACCCACATTGCCACCCGTCCTGTTGCCGGTCGCATCAATCCCACCGCGATCCTGGCGATCATTCTGATCAGCTATTTCATGATCCTGCTCGACAATTCGATCATCTTCACCGGGCTACCCAGCATCCAAAGCAGCATGGGTTACTCGGCAACCGGGCTGTCCTGGGTCCAGGACGCCTACACCCTGGTGTTCGGCGGGCTTCTCCTGCTGGGTGCTCGTCTCGGGGACATCTTCGGCCGTCGTCGCGTATTCGTGGCCGGTCTCGCGATTTTCGCGATTGCGTCGTTTCTCGTCGGGGTCGCGCCGAACGGTTGGTGGCTCATCGCAGCGCGCGCTCTCCAAGGCGTCGGAGCAGCAGTGGTCGCCCCGGCGTCGCTGTCACTGCTGACCGCCAGTTTCCCGCCCGGCCCGGAGCGAACGCGCGCTGTTGCCTGGTACGGCGCTGCTGCGGGAATAGGCGCCAGCCTCGGACTCGTGATCGGCGGCGCCCTTGCCGACTGGGTGTCTTGGCGCGCAGGCTTTTTCATCAACGTTCCGATCGGTATCGCGATGATCGCTCTCGCTCCCCGGTTCATTCCGGAAACCGAGCCCAACTCCGGACGTTTCGATGTGGCCGGCGCTGTTCTCGCCACACTCGGGATGACCGCGCTCGTCTTCGGCACCGTCAACTCGGCCGAAGCGGGGTGGACCTCACCGATCACCGTTGCGACACTGGCGGCCGGGGCGATACTACTGACCTTGCTCTTCCTCAACGAAGCGAGAGCGGAGCAGCCGATCATGCCACTGAGGTTGTTCCGTAGCCGGGAGCGATCCGGGGCGTACGCCGCCCGAATGCTCTATCTGGGTGCCATGATCGGATTCTTCTACTTCACGACTCAGCTACTCCAAGGCGTCATGGGCTTCAGCGCGTTCCAAGCAGGCATCGCCTTCTTCCCGATGACGATCGTCAATTTTGCTGTGGCGATGCTTATTCCGCGACTGACACCGCGATTCGGAAATTCCGCAATTCTGTCGGTTGGCATTGCCGTCACCCCAGCCGGGATGGCGTGGCTCAGTCTGGTCCATCCCGGCAGCACGTACCTCACTGCGATAGCACTTCCGATGATCTTGATCGGCGCCGGACAGGGGTTGGCTTTCGCCCCACTGACTTCTGCCGGCATCTCCGGGGTACAGGCCGAAGATGCCGGTGCCGCATCAGGATTGGTCAACACTGCACATCAACTGGGCAGTGCTCTCGGACTCGGCATCCTCGTCGCAGTCTCCGCGGGCGCCGGATCCTCTGCCGACGACGCTACAACGGCACTCACCGATCACGTATCAACGGCTCTCACCGCAGGCACCGCCCTGCTCGCCGCTTGTCTCGTCATCGTCCTCGCACTGATCGTCCCGGCTACGAGAACGCGAAGTACCGCAAAGCAATTCGACCAGGAGAAAGGAAGCCGAGATGTCGCACTCGTGGACCGAGGCTGAACTGACCAAGATCGGCGACGCCGAGGAGTTGCAGGTCTCCTCGTACCGCCGAGACGGAACCGCAAGGCCGTACGTCACGATTTGGGTTGTCCGTACCGACAACCAACTGTACGTTCGCTCGGCCTACGGAACCGACAACCCGTGGTTCGTCCGAGCAACGGCAAGTGGAACGGGCCGAATCCGAGCAGGAGGAATCGAGCGGGACGTGGCGTTCGAGTCCGCCGCACCGGATGCCCACTCGTCGATCGACTCCGCCTATCACACCAAGTACGACCGCTACGGCCCGCAGATCGTCGGCTCCGTCACCGGCCGCGCCGCCGCACCCAACACCATTCGACTTGTTCCGCTGACGCAGAACTGAACCGCCCCTTTCGATTCCGAGGAGACCTCATGGAAATCTTGAAGCCCCAGCCCACCAGCAAAGCACCCAGCGACTGGTTCACCGGCGACGTCTGGTGGGACGTCATCTACGCCGGCCAGGAGCCGTCGAGGATGCGCGCCAACATGGTTCGCTTTGCACCGTGCGCGCGAACCGACTGGCATTCCCACGCCCTCGGACAGACCCTCCACATCGTCTCCGGGACCGCGCTGGTTCAAGCTCGCGGCGGCGAGATCGTCGAAGTTCATCCGGGCGAGACCATCTATACCCCGGCAGGAGAGGAACACTGGCACGGCGCAGCACCCGACCGTTTCATGACCCACCTTGCGCTGTGGGAAGGACCCGGCGGCGGAAGCACCGAAACTACATGGGGCGACAAAGTCACCGATGAGGAATACGGCGGTCCCCGCGCCAGACGTCGTTGAGACCGGACACCTCTCAGATACGGCGCATCACGGAAACAACTTTGCCCAGGATGACCGCGCGATCGCCGTCGATGACGCTGTATGCGGGATTGCGAGGCTCGAGGTACACGTGACCGTCGCGACGCCGGAGCACCTTCACCGTGGCCTCGCCGTCGATCATCGCGGCGACGATCTCACCGGAATGAGCTTCGTCCTGGCGGCGCACCACGACGACGTCACCGTCACAGATCGCTGCGTCGACCATCGACTCACCACGCACCCGGAGTCCGAACACCGTGCCGGAGCCGACGAGCTCGCGAGGAAGCGCAAGCACCTCGTCGGCGTGCTCCTCCGCGAGGATCGGCGCGCCGGCCGCGATGTCACCGACGACCGGAACCGTCACCGTATTCGACGACGACTGTTCCTTCGCGCCTACGAGGAACGGCCGCACGTCCAACTGCCGAGCCATGGCCGCTCCCCTACGGAGGAAGCCCTTCTCTTCGAGACTCTTGAGGTGCTTGGACACCGTCGACGTCGAGCGCAGACCAACCGCGTCTCCGATCTGCCGTGTGCTCGGCGTGCACCCGTTGGCAGCCACGAGATCCCGGATGGTCATCAGAATCTGCTGCTGGCGGAGCGGCAGGGAGGAGGCGTCGAGGCCACCGAACATGTCGAGATCGTCGTAATCGGTCACGATGAGAATCGTAGTGAGGGGTCCCGACATCCAGGCCAGGCAGCCGGAGTCTGCCAGAAACGGCACAGGCAGTTTGTTTCCCGAGCGGCGCATGGCACGCTGAGCTGATGGAGCCTCTCGAACCGATGCGCCCGATCAGTGTTGCAGTCGACACGCGGACCAAGACTCCACTCTGGAAGATGGTGGTGCTCTATCCGGCAGTGACATCGGTGTTCATGTTTGCCGCGCTCACCACCCGAACGGGAATTGGTCTTGTCGTACTCGGACTGGCCATTTTCGTAGTCGGCGCGACCACTTACGCGATGTCGGAGCGACGGATGCTTCGGGAGAACTCAGGGGTTCGAGTTCCAAACTTCGCCGGACCTCCCGTCGCCCCGCGGCACGTCGATCTACTCGCGGCAGCAGGGATGCCCCTGCTTACGAGTGGAGCTGTGTTGACCGTGCGAGCGTCCGAAGCAGCGCGCCCCTGGGTCTTCATATCGGTGTTCGTGATAGCGATGGTCCTGGCAATAACTGTCCCGATGGTTGTGCATAACGCGCGGGTCAAGCGGACAGAATCAGCCTGAGCAGTCACGCCATACCGACATCTTGCAGCGTCACGTTCACCCTTCCCAGACGTCGGACCGACGTCTGGGTGGTGCGACCGGTCCATCCCCCGGTGGAGCCGACTATGCGCTGGCGACCTTGCTATCAGGCACGACAGCAATATCGACCTTGCTGAACTGCAGCACACCGTCTTCGATCTCGGCGTCGTGCATCAGCTTGCGGTCGCGGTAGTAATTGTTGACCACTTTCCACGCACCGCGGGCACCCTGACGCGGCATCTCTCCGTCGCCGCGCTGGATGTAGCCCGAGGTCAGGGCTCCGCCCATGAGAGATTCTTCCGCGAAGTCCTCAGGTTCGGCGTGAACCTCGAAAGTCGTGTAGTCGCGCTTACGCATGATCTTGAGTACGCGACACAGATAGGACGCGGCCAGGTCGGCCTTGAGCGTCCAGGATGCGTTGGTGTAGCCGAGGATCATCAGGAAGTTCGGAATGTCGGAGTAGAGCACGCTCTTGTAGGCGACCGTCTCGTTGAGCTTGACGGGCTCGCCGTCGATGCTCATGGTCGCCCCGCCCAGGATCTGTACGTTCAAGCCGGTCGCCGTGACGATGACGTCGGCCTCGATTTCGCGGCCCGACTCGGTCACGATGCCCTTCTCGGTGAACGTGGCGATACGGTCGGTGACGATGTCGGCCTTGCCGCTCTTGAGCACCTTGAACAGGTCCCCGTTGGGAACCACGCACAGGCGCTGATCCCACGGGTTGTAGTTGGGGGTGAAGTGACGCAGGTCCACGTTCTTGCCGAGTTGTAAGCGGATCTGGGTGAGGAACAGCTTCTTCGCCAGCTTCGGATTGGTGCGTGAGAGCTGAAAGCTGGCGCGTTGCAGTGCGATATTGCGGGCTCGACCGATCTTGTAAGCGATCTGGTCGGGAACGCGCGCAAGCTTGAGACCCTTGGCAACAGGGTCCTCGGACGGCAGCGCCTGGATCCACGTGGGCGAGCGCTGCAGCATGGTGACGTGACCGGCGGTGGGGGCCATCGACGGGATCAGGGTGATCGCGGTGGCACCGGAACCGATGACCACTACCTTCTTTCCGGTGTAATCGAGATCCTCCGGCCAGTGCTGCGGGTGCACGATCTGACCGCGGAAGTCGTCCTCACCGGGGAAGGCGGGGCGGTATCCCTTGTCGTAGTTGTAGTAACCACAGGCGCCGACGAGGACGTTCGCGGTCCACGTCTCGGTCTCCCCCGTCGCCTCGACCAGGACGGTCACGGACCACTGCGCAGTCGCGCGATCGAAGTCCATTGCCACGACCTTGCGGCCGAAGTTGATGTGGTCGGTGACGCCGTATTCCTTGGCGGTTTCCTCGACGTAGTCACGGATACTGGCGCCGTCTGCGAGCACTTTGGTTCCGATCCACGGACGGAAACCGAATCCGAAGGTGAGCATGTCGGAATCCGAACGGATGCCGGGATACTTGAACAGGTCCCAGGTGCCACCGATGTTCTCGCGGCGTTCGAGGATCGCGTAAGTGCTTCCGGTCTGCTCACGAATGAGGTGGCAAGCCGCGCCGATTCCGGACAAGCCAGCGCCGATGATCAGTACGTCGACATGCTGTGTCATGAGGAAACTCGTTTCGTCGGTCGTCGCGAAGCTACTTCTGGCGTCGGCAGTGACCGAGAACGACCGGCCGGTTCAGGCCGGGTTCCCTAAGGTCAGCGCCAATGAACAGGGTATGTGCAACTGACGGTAACAGTCAATATCTCGACCCGGCCGCGCACGGAACATTGAGGCGCGACGCACCGGCCTCGCGGAAACTCGATCGAGACGCCTGAATGCCTCGAGCCATTGGGGAGTCGTTCACGTCGTCGACGGAACGCCCAATGGCTCGTCTACGCGGGATACTCATCGCCCAAATATTCAGCGCCCTAGCATAATTCGAAGGTCCACGATCAGGTGTCGAACGCGCGAGTTTCCATGGGAGGACGGGCAACTGCGATATCGCCGTAACCTTCGTGCGCATCAGCGGAAAGGTCACTGCGATAGCTAACCTGCTGACGAAACCACGCTGAAAGCAACGGTTTTGGTTCCGCAGCGAAGAGAGCGGGCGGAGTGGACCTCCACCGGAGATGTAGTCGCTATGACACTCTCCAGCACAGTCACCGTGTACACCACTCATAGCGATCGAGAGTTCGCCAATGCAATCGCTGCCGGAATCAGCGCCAGGGCTTATTCCGAGCCACAAACCGCAGACATGAGCCTGTTAAGGCATCACACCAGCGATCACGGTAGAGCGCTCGTTCTCCTACCACTCGGGGGCGTCGATTGGCAGGTGAAGGAGCTCTCCGCGCTCGAGGGATCGGTCCTGGTCGGCGATCTCAGTAGCGGCAACTCCATGATTCGGGGGCTCGCAGCGGGCGCCCACGCCGTGCTCAACTCTCAACTGCCATTCACATCCCTGCTCGATGAGCTGCAGGCCGCGATCAACCCCAACTCCGCTCGGTCTGCACACGACAAGTCCTCGCTCGTACAACGCATCCGGTTGCGCACCGAAGAATTCGCACGAATCAGCAGTCTCACCGATCGCGAGTTCGAGATCGTGGGCCTTCTCTACGGAGGCTCGAATGTCGACTCGATTGCTCGAACCGCCCACATCGCACCGACCACGGTTCGCGCCCACATCCGAAGCATCCTGCAAAAACTGGGGGTGCATTCCCAGCTGGAGGCATGCGCGATGCTCCGCCGCTCTGGTCACGAGGCACGCAGACACCCACTGGAACTTCGGATCGGACGCTTCTAGCAGGAAGTGTCCCAGACACACTCGCCGAGATGGGGTGCCGCCCCTGATCGAACTCGACCTTCGAAAAGATCGTCAATTTTGACGATTCGATGACGCGCCCGGACGTCGAATATTAGGTCCTACACGACACCGAAGACACGAGTGAACATCGAAAGGTGCATTCAATCAATGGAATACACACGCACAGTGCCGCGGCATCTTGTCCACAGACATGCTGTTGCCGAGGTTTTCTTGACGGACTACCGGATCGAATCGGACTCGGCGTACCAGGTTGCTGTGCAACTCCCGGTCTCGCACCGGATATTCGACGTATCGAGCGAGCAACACGATCCGCTCGGGGTGGCAGAAGCATTTCGACAGGCAGTGGTGCTTCTGTGCCACACCCGATACGAGATTCCACTGCACTACAAGTTCCTCATGGAAACGTTCAGCTTCGAGATGCTGGACGCGCTCGACGTGCAATCAGTCGCGGAGCCGTTGAGTTTCTCGATGACAGTGGACAACCTCACTCATCGCGACGGAGCGGTTTCGGGGGTCGAAGTATCGGGGATCCTCAGCGAGGGCAACCGGCACGTCGCCAGATGCAACGCTGTTGCGCGAGGAGTCAGCCCCGAGGGATACCGTCGAATTCGGCAAGGACGAGAAGACCACCGCCCGAGCCGACGCATCCTTCCTTCCGGAGCCGCGGTGGTCGGATCGGAGCGAGTCGGACGCCTAACCGATGGAGATGTGCTCATCAGCACTGATCCTGCTCGGCACGCGATGTTCTGCGCTCCCGATCCGCGCAACCACTCCCTTTTCGATCACCCCGTCGACCACATCCCAGGAATGATTCTTTTCGAGGCCGCCCGACAAGCGCTCCGATTTCACATCGGCAACCCAGCAACAAAGATCGCCTCACTCTCGGCGGTCTTTCCGAGGTTCACTGAATGGGAAACGCCGTGCGAGGTGTCAACGATCCCCCTTGACGCGTCGGGCCATGTGCACCGAGTTCGGTTCACTCAAGAACTGGAAACCACCGCGGAACTCGAAATTACAGTTGCGGACCAATCATGAGAGCGAACGAACACGTTCTTCTCGTCGCGTCTACCACGTCAAGCGCTCGGTGCTTCCCACTCTCTCGGTGCAAGCGCCGCCAGTTGCATGACGTGCGCCAACTTGTCCTCGCGGACGATCGTTGGCAGCACCAGGTTCCACATCTGACTCAACCGCTCGTACAGATCGGTTCTGCCCGTCAGCATTTCCGAGAGAATCTGCACTCCGGTGAACGACCCCACCACAAATCGAGCCAACGCGTCTATATCGGTGCCCGGGACGATATCGCCGGCTTCGGCCGCTTGGGTTGCCACCTGCTTGATAGCCTCGATCCAATCGAGGTACGGCTGTTCGATGGGGCCTTGAATACTGCCGATCTCCATCGTCAACCGCATGCCACCTCGCGCGATGGGCTCGGTCACAAGCTGCCGAGCCATCTCCTGCGAAACGAGCACCAGGGTTTCGACCGCGATGTCGGAGTGCGCAGCAACCCGCCGGGTACCCTCCATCGCCATACCGTGCTGCGCTGCGATGACCGCGTGCGCAAGCTCCTCCTTGGACGCGAAATGAAAATACATCGCCCCCTTCGACACACCCCCGTGCTGCAAGATCGTGCCCAAACTGGCGGAGTACCCGAACTTCTCGAAGCTCTTCGCAGCACCCAAAATGACGGCCTGGCGCGTCAGGACAGCACGCTCCTGCATGATCTACCCAGCTCTCGTTGCCGACGGAATGAATCTCAACGATACGTCGAAAGAGCCCGCAGCAACGCTCTCGACACGGACACACCGTGACGACTCTGGTACTCGGGGCCACTGGTTTCATCGGCTCGGCAGTGATGAAACAGCTGGTTTCCCGCCACGGAAACGCTGCAATCGGTTTCGTTCGCACGGCCACCGCAGCCAAACAGTTCGGCCGTGAAGGAATCGCCACCGTGATCGGCGACATCAACGAAAGTGCTTCTCTACGAGTTGCAATGAGTCAGGCGTCGACCGTCATCTGTTGCGTGTCGTACGTGGGCGACGACGAACAACGGTGCGTTCACGTCAACCAGCACGGCGTACAGAACGTTGCGTCGATGGCCGCCACCGTCGGCGTCGAACGCTTGCTCTACGTCAGTACCGCGGCCGTGTACGGGCCGGGACCGTTTCGAGACTTGCCGGTCAACGGCGCACCTCTCAGCCCCTTCTCACCTGCCAGTCGCACGCGCGCTCTCGCCGAGAAGTTCGTGCGCGACGCCGGAGGCCTGGTCGTCCGGCCGCATCTCGTGTACGGACCCGGCGACAGATGGTTTCTTCCGACACTGACGCGAATTGTCTCTCGCCTCGACTCGATCATCGACGGCGGTAGCGCTGTCCTGTCGGTAGTCGACGTAGACCTACTCGCCCGATCCATCTACGAGTTGTCGATAGAACAGCAATTTCGCTACGGCTCAACACTTCACGTCAACGAGCCTGTCCCGCGGACAGTCATCGACCTTCTCGAGCAACATGCGCGGGAGACCAACTGGACTCTGCCCCAGAACTCTATCCCCCGCGCCGACGCGGTGAAAGCTGCTGCCCAGCTGAGTCTCGACATGCACCAGATCGACATGATCAGCCTCGATCACTGGTTCCGGTCGAGACTGTACTGATGGCACACGGATCACTCTCGCCAAAACACCTGTCTCCCAACCTTTTCAGCCCTCTCCATTGTTCAGCCTCAGCAATCAATACGACCTATTTCGCAGTCACTACAGGCAAACAGAGAGCTCTGATCGACGAAAACCACGGCTACACAAAGACGGCAGTGATCGCGCACACCAAAGAAGCGGCGTTCACGCGACTGGCAGCAGCCTGGGGCTCCCTTCCGTCCGCCTTCGCCGCCGAATGCAGTGTGTGGCGATCATGTCGTGCGCGACGGGACCGTCGGGATTTCCGACATCAAAGGAGAAAGTTCTCCGTCTCAACGACCTCGGCTACCGTCATCTGAACCAGAAAACGGGAGAACAGATGCTCACTGCGGATATTTTGCTGTCGGGCCCGCGCGGACGCCAGATGCTGCTCGCGTATGCGATCGACGCCGAACGCGCCCTGCGTCCCGAGCCAGGCGACGACATGTTCCGCATCAACGCTCACCGGGCGGCGTATCACCTCGACATCGGACAAGGAACCTCCCAAGTGTTGTTCGGCCCGGGCGCCGAAGAGGCCCGGCAGACCATAGTCACCGCGGAGGGCGTGGCGCGCAGCCTCACGGAAATATCGCTCCCCGACGTCACCGCCGTCGATCTACGCTCCGCCCTCGCAGAAGCGGTCGATGCGGCGCGTTACTGGCAGGATCCCGACGGAGAAGACGTCCTCGTCGCCACCGAAGTTATGCGAGATGAGCTTCGACGCGTCGCCGAGCACATCGCCGGCTCCGAATGCGCGCGGTGGTGGTCAACCTCGCTCGCCTCATCCGACCAATGGTCGATTCTGAGCAGAGGTGAGGAATCTCCGGACACAGACGAAGTGCCTGCTGCGCAACAACTCCTCAGCGAGTGGCGCACGAGCACCCTGGAATCGGAAGCGAGAGCTGAACGTGACCGCCCGGTGGACCCCGCGGCGAACTGGTCAGGTTATTGGTGGTCGAATCCACCCACTCAGGGTTCGACGAGGGCGCTGTTCGACGGGACTCCGGCGGGCTTGTGGTTCGTCGAAGACAGCATGGGATGGGAACGGGTCGTCGTGCGAGCATTGCGGCCACCGACTGGCGCACGCATCTACGAGATCGACAGCGCGCAAGCCTGGTCGGAGCTGTGCAGACGGTTCCCGCTCGAGGTCACCGCAGAAACGCGGCAGGTTTGGTACCGGACTACCGGCCGATCAGGCAGGTGGGTCATCCCCGACTGGGTGCAGGTCGCGGAAAGATTTGAGGGAGTGCACCTTACCGTGACGGGATACCTCGCGGCAGCAGGAACCGCGATCGAGGTCGATACCGAGACGGCGAGCGTCATCGCGGGCTGGGCACCCGACGAAACATACTGGTTCACCGATGCTGCCACCTACATTTCCGAGCCGTGTGCTTGGGTGCTGCACGACGGCCCGGAAGTGACCGACCAGCCCGCATGGACGCTGGAATCGCAGCAATGACCCGCACGTGAGGGTCTGCTAGGCATGAGGTTCCGTGAGGAATCGATCGCAGTTGCCCTTCGAGTCGAGTCAACTGCCCCGTGCGCGGTCGGCAGGAGCACTCACGTGCACGCAGACATGCGGAAGGGCGGTACCCCGCCCAGGCCGATCCGAACCCGAGTGCCCTAGATCACAAAGGTAAACCTATTCACAAATCGCCAAATGTCCTACATTTGACTCATGCCGGATTCCCGTATCGCACCCACCGCACGCAACATCCCACTTTCAGTGCAGATCGCGGAACAACTGCGGTCCCAGATCACTTCTGGCAACTGGGAATTAGGGGAGAAGATCCCCGGCGAGCATCAACTTGTCGAAATGACCGGCGCGAGCCGCAATACGGTCCGGGAGGCCATTCGCGGCCTCGTCCATGCCGGCCTCCTCGAAGCACGCCCGGGAGACGGAACCTACGTCTGCGCGAGCTCAGAACTCGAAATTGCACTTCAAAGACGTGCAGCGGCGGAGAACGTGCTCGAAATCTTCGAAGCCCGTGAAGCTTTGGAGCTCTACGCCGCCCGACTCGCAGCCGAACGAGCCCTGCCCGAAGACATCGACCGAATGACTCGGGCTTTGGATGGCCGAGACGCTGAGCCCGACGTCGCCAAATCCGTCGAGTACGACCTCGACTTCCACCTGGAGATGTTCGCAGCGAGCGGGAACCAACTGATCACGGACATCTACCGCAGTCTCGATCGCTCTGACACCATGAGCATCCCACAAGGTAAGTCCGACAAGGAGACTCGACAGCTGTTCATCGGACCTTGGACCGACGACGACCCACACCGGCAGCTGCTTGCGGCCATCCGTGACCGCGATCCGGACGGCGCAGCCGCCGCAGTGGTCCGACTGATGGACCACAGCCGATCCCTCTTTCTGCAAAACATGCCGAAGTAGCTGACACACAAGAGGTTCAGCGCACAGACAATCTCAGAAGGGCACACCTATGGCTAACGTCATCTCCGACACCGAAAACGTGGCGTCTGCCCCGAGCGCGATACCGATAATGCGCCGAGGACTCGTTATCGCTGGCATTCTTCTCATCGCAGCCAATCTTCGAGCCTCAATCACAGTCGTCGGCCCGCTACTCGGTGAGGTACGCACCGATCTCGATATCTCGTCGACAACAGCATCAGCGCTGATCAGCCTTCCACTGCTGTGCTTCGCAGTGTTCTCCCCCGTTGCCCCGGTCATCGCAGCTCGGTGGGGAATGGAACGGACACTCGCAGCAGCACTCGGCATGCTCGCCTTAGCGATCGTGATCCGCTCTGTTCCGTGGATGCCTGCGCTGTGGATCGGTACCGTATCGCTCGGCATGTCCATCGCAACAATGAACGTTCTACTGCCGGCGCTCCTCAAACGAGACTTCCCGACCGAAGCCGGCCGTTTGACCGGCATCTTCTCGGCGGTCTCTGCAGCCGTCGCCGCAACCGCATCCGGACTTGCCGTGCCGATCGCCGGTCTCACCGATCACGGTTGGCGGATCGCATTCGGAATCTGGGCTGCTATGGCTCTCATAGGATTTGGGGTGTTCCTTCCCCAACTTCGCCGACGCACGCTTCCGAAACACGATCATGCTGCGGCTTTGGATTCCCATCCAGGCGGCCATCGCTCCCCCTGGCGCTCAGCACTCGGGTGGCAGATCACAATATTCATGGGCGTCCAATCTCTCTTCTTCTACACCGTTCTGACATGGTGGCCCACCATTGAAGAATCACACGGCACTACCGCGGCTACCGCCGGACTGCATCAAGGCATCATGCAAATATTCTCGATCGTCGGCAGCCTCCTCACAGCAGTGCTCCTGCACAAACTGCCCAAGGATCAGAGAGGAGCCGTCCTCGGGCTGGTGTCGGTCGCCGCAGTGGCAGTTCTCGGCCAACTCCTCCTCCCCTCCTGGGCCCTGCTGTGGAATGCATTCCTCGGCATCGGCATCGGCGGATCGATTGTCATTGCCTTGTCCTTCTTCGCAATACGCACTGTCAATCACGGTCAAGCAGCGGCACTCTCGGGTATGGCACAGTCCGTCGGATACCTTCTGGCCGCCACCGGTCCCCTCGTTTTCGGTGCACTGCACGACGCCGTCGATTCCTGGACGACTCCTCTGATCGCGTTGCTGGTGCTGCTGGCCGTGCAACTCGTCTTCGGCTCCCTCGCCGGCCGCAACAAGACACTGGGATAAGCGAACCACGGTCGCCTCGAATCCACCCACCAACCTCGCCAGACCCGTGCCGCGACCCGAACTGTCGTCGACGTGCTGAGGTCCGAGGATGTCGACGAGACAGCGGGGCGCTCAACGGCCTACCGAATTGCACCCGGCCCATCCCCGACTGGTGGATCGGAGCCGAAAGTCGATAATGAGGGCATGAACGAGACACAACCCCACAACCTCGAACGAGAGCGCTGGCGCACGCTGCCAACTCCACCGTCGACCGAGTTGATCGAGATGGTCGGGGACGGACCTTCGAGCGCAGACTTCGACCCTGCTGCACCAGTGGCACAGCAGGGGTGAGACAGTCACGACATTCCGGTATCCCGCAGGGTGATGTTCAGCCGCCCGGATGGCAGACCTATGTCGGGACTTGCACTTCCCGCAATAACTTTCGGCACTCCGTGATATGCGAACCGAGACTCTCCACCGAAGACGAAGAGATCACCCGAATGGAGTTCGACATCGGTGTACGGCTTGTTCCGGTTCTCGGAATTCCCGAATCGAAAGACACAACTCTGCCCGACGCTCAGTGAGACGACGGGAGCGTCGCAGCGCTCGTCCTTGTCCTGGTGCATGCCCATCCGAGCGCCCTCGTCGTAGAAATTTATCAGCGCGGTGTCCGGCGTGTACCGCTCCCCCGCAGTCGGATCATCATAGGCAGCGGCAACTGCGGCCCGGCCGAGGTCGACGAGCCAGTCAGGCACCGCTGCGACAGGCGCACCGTTCACGTCGTCGGCGGTGCGCGTGTACTTGTACGGCTGCCAATGCCAACCGAGACAGACTGTTTGCACCGACATCTTGTGCCCACCAGGGACAACAGCGGAGCGCATCGGTACGGGTGCGGTCGCCCACCGTCGGCACTCGGCCACCAAGAAGCGTTGCTGTTCGACGCTGAGCCAATCCGGAACGAGGATCGCCCCCGACGCCACTTCCAATCGTGGCCGAGGAATCAGAGCGTTCATGGTTTCCACGCTAATCGGTTTCGAAGCATTGACACCCTCGGCATGGGCTCGTATCGTAATCAACAGGTTGGTTGATAAAGGAGATGGTTGACAAGTGATCGTGGATCCAGGGGCAGACGAGCGTCTCGACAAAGCGTTCATGGCACTTGCCGACCCTGTACGACGGCGGATCATCGCCCGCCTGAGCACCGGCCCCCAAACGGTCAACGAGTTGGCCGAGCCATTCGAGATCACGAAACAGGCCATCTCCAAACATATTCAGGTACTCGAAGCCGCGGGTTTGGTCACTCGCAGCCGCGAAGCCCAGAGGCGGCCGGTACATCTCAACGCCGCAACTCTCGAGGCTTTGACCGCCTGGATCGACCGCTATCGACTCATCCACGAACAACAGTTCCGCAAGCTCGATCACCTACTCAGCACCACACAGAAGGAGACTTAGCCATGGCTACCACCAATCCCGTCACCATCACGGCTCCTGAGGGCGTGCCGTACATCGACATCACCCGCGAATTCGACGCACCCGTCAGTGCCGTCTTCGCAGCTCATTCGAATCCCGATCTGGTCAAGCAGTGGCTCGGCCCCAACGGATACGAGATGGAGATCGACGAATACGAGTTCGTGAGCGGCGGTCGATACAAGTACGTCCATCGCAACCCCGAGGGCGAAGAGTTCCGGTTCAACGGTGTATTTCACGTCGTTCGCGAGAACGACTTTGCCATCCAGACCTTCGAATACGAGGGATTTCCCGACGTCGTCAGCATCGAATCAATCACGTTCGAGGATCTGGGCAACGGACGCACCCGCCTCTCCGGCCATTCCGTATATCCGAGCCTCGAAGCGCGAGACGGAATGATCGAGAGCAATATGGAGCTCGGCGTCACCGAAGGTTACGAACGCCTGGACAAGATCGTCGCGCAACTCTGACCACCTGTTTGCCCGAACCTCCTCAGCGAAAGGCAGTTTCATGGACTGGACCCTCGAAGTAGTCATCGTTCCCGTCAGTGACCTCGACCGCTCCATCGAGTTCTACCGTGACAAGGTCGGTTTCGATCTCGACCACCACACCGTCAACGAACACATGACGGTCGCCCAGCTCACTCCGCGTGGTTCGGGCTGCTCGATCGTCATCGGGAACCTGCCGTCGCAGACCGAGATGACCCCTGGTTCGTTGAAGGGATTGCAGTTGGTCGTGGCCGACGCTGCAGCGGCTCGCCAGGAGCTCATCGACCGCGGCGTCGATGCCAGTGAGGTCACCGTCTTCGACGAGCGCGACGGGGGCACCTTCTTCGGATTCGCCGACCCGGACGGTAATACCTGGGCTGTCCAGCAGCTGAAGGTCCGCGGCGACAAGCCGCTCATTCCGAAGGAGTACCGCGACCGCTTCGGCGCGTAGCAACTGCCTTCCAGGCTGCGTAACCTTCGGGCATGCAGACGGCACAGGGGCGATAGCCGGCCGCAATCGCGGTCGGCTCGTCCGCGAAGAACACCCGACTGGCGACATACCCGCCACGCGCGATTGCCTGCGCGGCCCCTCGACAGTCGAGTCGCCCGTAGATCTTCGTTTTCCGGTGCCCGCCAAGCACACCGGGCGTCGAACTCTCGTAGGGTTTGTTGCGAGCGTCGCGGAGAATGTACGTCTTACTCGGCATCGTGAAGCACCAATCCCAATGTTCGACGCGTACCCGAGTGCACCACGCTGACACCATGTCGCACAGGGGCTCTCGACCACCCACGAGAACTCTGCACCGGTCGATCCCGCGTGGTGAAGATCAAAGCGTGACCTTGCCCGAGAACTGTCACCGTCCCTTTCGACTGGGCGCGCGGCCGCTGTTCCACGAGCAAGAACTCGCCGCCGACGTGGTCGATGCGAGGTCTGTCGAGCCCGATCACGACTTGCAAGGGAAACAGCAACTCTCCGTACAAGTCCCGATGCAATGCATTCCAGTCACCAGGTCCGTAGGACAGAAGGATCGGGGTAGGGCGATTCTGACCGGCGTCGTGACACTGATCGATCCATTCTTCGAAAGAATCCGGCCACGGTGCACCCTCACCCAGCTTGAACGCCCACTCCCGCGCCACGGGCAGGAGGTGTCGGTAGAAGGCGGATCGCATAGCCGTGATCGGCTCCGGTACGGGATCACCGAAGTACCGGTACTCCCCTTGGCCGAAACGGTATCGAGCCATGTCGACGGTGCTCCGGAACCGGTCGACCTCCGAGTACCAGGAAGCAATTTCGCGACATTCCGACTCGTCGAGTATCGGCGTCGTCTGGGCACACCCACTGGAGTCGATTCCCTCGATCAGCGCAGGCCAATCGAGGGATTCAACACGAGCAGACAGAGCGGTGAAGAGGTCCATACGTCGTAGACGACGCGGCGGTCAGGAATGTGAGAATGCCAGCAGCTGGTCAGCCAGATCGTTGTACGTACGGGCGATCCCGGCATAACTGAGCACGGGTTCCGGATTCCAGGTCCCGATCTTCCCCGCCTTCACCGCGGGCAAGTTGGACCACGCAGGATTGGTTCCGAGCGTATCCAGTTGCAAACTGGACGGGCGATCGTCGAGGAAGATCATGTCGGCCGGATAGTGGTCCGCCATCTCCCAAGCCAGTTTCTCGACGTAGACCGACGATCCCGCGGCCGGATCGACGACGGCAAGGCCCAATCCCGCCAGATCTGCAAGGATCGGGAATCCCGAACGACTGACACGAATCGTGTCCGGATCTGCGGACGCGAACAAAACCTGTGAATTATTCAGCGAAGAAGCAACTTCGGAGATCCGTGCACGCGCAGCGTCGTATTCTTTTCGCTGAGCCTCCATATCCTGGTCCGCCCCGAGTTCCACGGCGAGTTCCACGATCTCTTGCACGGTTCGGTCGATGGTTCCTGCTGCCGTTTCCACGAACAGTACTGTCGACAAGCCTTTCACCGCATCCAAGTTCGCCTCGTCGAGTAGTGCCGAACCACGCAGCTGAGGGACTATGACGACGTCCGGCTCCAGCGAAGCGATCTTCTCGAGTTCCACTTGTCCCCAGAGCTGCCCGACCATGTCGGTCTTCGCGAAATCCAAATTGCCGGAGATGCTGGTGTCCGTTGATCCCGGCGATCGTGTCAGTGCCCCGAAAACTCCGACAGGCACCAGTCCGTAATCCCACAGAGCACCCGCGATACCGGTGTAGGTGACAAATGTCCTTGGTGGTGAATCCAATTCGATCAGATTGTCGCGATCATCGGTGAAGGACCAGCCTGCGTCGCCTTCGCCCCCGGCGTCTGCGTCCGAACGCGAGCAACCGGCCGCTGCCAGCGCAGCAGCCAATCCTGCTGCAGCGCCGAGGAACCTGCGGCGATTCCAGTCCATCTCGATACGCCGGTGCGGTCGTGGAGTGAACAGCGTGGTCATGTGTGTGCCCTTTCGGCGATTGGTTGAACTGTTTCAGGAGTTGACGAACGAGAAAAGAGAAGGATCGACACCAAACCCGTGAGCATTCCGACGCCGGCACAGAAGACCAACGGCCACAGCAAGGCGAACTCGTCCGGACCGACGAAGAGCGAGCCGCACAACGCAATTCCGACGGCAAGCCCGAATTGACGCGACGAGTTGGCTGTTGCCGAAGCCGTCCCGGCGCGCCCTGCCGGGGCGTCCGACATCGCGGCACCCGGCAGCACCGGCGACACCATCGCCGAACCGACACCGGTCAGAATCAGCCCGGCGATCAGTGCGGGCCAGACCGGCTCGGCGAGAACGTACAGCATGGCCACGCAACCGATTCCGCAAAGGATCGTCCCGAATCCGAGCGACAGTCGAAGGTCGACGCGCTGAAGCCGTGATCCACACAAGGCCGATACGAAGACAAAAGCGAGCGGTTGAATCGAGAGCACGAGTGCGGCCGCCGATGCCGACAGTTCCAGCCCGTTCTGCAGCCACAGTGAAAGGACTACGAGCGGGCCGTAGGCCGCGAGGTAGTACCCGAAAGCAGCGACGAGGACGCCGTCGAATTTCAGGGATCGGAACAATGCCGGATCGAGCATCGGACTGCTGCCTCGACGCTGCCAGCACACAAACGCCGTCAGCGCACCGATTGCGATCAGGAAGGCAAGAGCTGTCGACGACGAAGCCCACCCGATGTCGCCGCCCCACGTCACGCCGAGAACCGCGGCAACGGCAGCGAGGGTGAACAAAACGATTCCGGCCCAGTCGATGTTGTCGTCGCCGCGCTCACTGTCGGCGAAACAGAACACAGCCATTGCGAGCGCCACTGCGGCCACGGGGATTCCGAAATAGAAGACCGCACGCCAGTCGAAGAACTGCGTCAGCAGCCCTCCTGCAACGTTGCCGATTCCCGCCGCCAATCCAGCGACGGCACCCCACGCGGCAAAAGCCACGTGCCGATCGCGGCCCGAATAAGCGTCGCCAAGCAGAGGCAGGAGTGTCGCGAACATCGCCGCACCGGCAATTCCTTGCGCGCCGCGAGCAACGACCAGAACCGTGATGTCCGGAGCAATCGCGCACACGGCCGTTGCAACCAGGAACACGACCAGTCCACAGATGTAGAGGCGTTTGCGTCCCCACGCATCGCCGAGTGCGCCCATGCCCACCAGAAGCGCGGCAAGAGCCAGCGTGTAGGCGTCGACGACCCATGACATCGCGCCCGTACTGCCGTCCAAACCGACTGCGATGGCCGGCACCGCGATCGTTGTGATCGTGGCGTACGTCAGTAACAGGAAAGTTCCGATGCATGCGGCGATGAGCGGCAGCCATCGTCGTGCCGACATGGTCAACCTCCAGATAGGGCGGTAAGTGCGCCCTAACTATGAAGGTTCAAGTCAACTTGAAGTCAAGCGCCGCTTCGACACGAATGTCGAGCTGCTCGAGCAACCACGGGCACTGCATCGGACGCTCTTGCCGACACGTCAGGTGATGCTCGAGGATCAGCTTCGCTCGCGTAGCAGCGGCGATCTGTGCCTCGAGTGTCGACACTTGATCTGCGAGAACCGTCGAGAACTGGTCGGACGTGGTGTCGGTTTCGATGAAGGACCGCACCTGTTCCAAGGACATTCCCGTTTCGGTGTACATCCGGATCAATGCCAGCCGGCGCAGCTCACGCTGCCCGTACCAGCGTTTGCCGCCAGTTCGCGACCGCGCGGACAGCAGTCCTTCGTCCTCGTAATAACGCAAGGTCGACGCCGCAATTCCGAACGATTTTGCAACCTCGCCGATCGGGATCAAGTGCTCACGCATTCACCGATCGTAGGCTGAACGCGTAGGCGGTTCCGGCAGTTATGTGTGACTTGGCATACTGACTAACGGAAGGGGTCGCGTAAGTGATCTCACGGCAAAATGCTGGATGCGCTCGTTGAACGAGGGAGAGCTGTGCTGGATCCAACGCGACCTGTCGGGCCGTACTCGTCAGGAGTGCCCGCCACTGCCCTCGAAGTCCACATGCCGGACCTCGAACGCTTCGGCCTCGCCCAGTTGTGGCGTTCCGCGATCATCGCCGTCGTGTTGTCCACGTCGATCATGCTGGCACTGATCGTGTGGCCTTTCCGCAAGCGTGGCCGCACCTGGGCAGACGCTGCTTCCGACGGGATGGTCGACGGCTTCATCGCGCTGGGGCCCACCTTCGTCAAGCTCGGCCAACTGGTCGCGTCGTCGTCCGGCCTGTTCCCGGCCCCCGTCGCCAATGCATGCCTACGCTGCCTCGACGATGTTCCGTCTTTCCCGGCCGAGCAGGCCAGAAGCGTCGTGCAGAAGGACCTCGGTTACTCCGTGGACGACCTGTTCGCGAAATTCGACGACGTACCTCTCGCGGCCGCATCGGTAGCGCAGGTACACGCGTGCGTTCTGCACGACGGCCGAGAGGCGGTCATCAAGATCCAGCGTCCGGACATCTATGCGCGGATGCTGATCGACCTGCGGGCGGCGTACTGGGGCGCGAACATCCTCGAGAAATTTGTCGAGTTCCTTCGAATTGCCAATGCCACCGCCATCATTCGCGATCTGCACAACGCCACGATGACGGAATTGAACAGCGCGGTCGAGGCCGACCGGCAAACCACATTCCGGAACAACATCAGTGCGTTCGGCGACAACAAAGGAGTCACGACACCGGAGGTTTACTGGGACTACTGCGGCCCCCGAGTCATCTGTATGGAACGCATGCGAGGCGTTCCACTGGATCGGTTCGTCGCCGGTCCGGACGGTATCGACGAAGCCCGCATGCTGATCCGACGCGGAGTGAAGGTCTGGCTCGAATCAGTCATCGTTCACGGTCCGTTCCACGGAGATGTCCACGCGGGAAATTTGTGGGTCCTCGACGACGGCCGGATAGCGATGCTCGACTTCGGCATCGTCGGCGTCCTTCCCGAGACCTGGAGATCCATCCTTTCCGACATGTTCCGAGCCACCCTCATCGACGGTGATTTCGCCCGTGTCGCCCGCGGAATTCGATCCTTGGGATATGCAACCGACTACGAGGTCGACGACGATCAGCTCGGTATGCAGGTCGCAACGGCCCTGGCCCCGATTCTCGGCCGTGACCTGGGTGAACTCAAGCTCAGTGAATTGATCATGGCACTGATTCAGTTGGGCAAGCAGTGGGGTGTTGCGAGTCCCGAGGAATTGGTTCTTTTCGGTAAACAACTCGGATACTTCGAGCGATATGCGACGGCGTTGGCACCTGGTTGGGTGATCGGACAAGACCTTTATCTGTTCAAGAACGTTTTTCCAGAGGCAGTCGCCGAAAAGGTGCAGGAACTCGGCATCACCATGCCTGACGAATAAATTTGTCCCCTATTTCCTTATTCTGCATTTCGTCTGTCGGGGTTAGCCTGTAATGACCCACTGGCCGAGGAGCAAATGTGCAGCCACTTTCTGTAGCCCTCCCGCAAGCGTCGACAGGTCCGAGGAATAACGGGCCGAGTGTCGGCACCACCCTCGGCGCCCTCATGCATTCGACGGACAAGTCCGTGATCGAGCTTCTGGAAAGCCCGGACGGACTCGATGTCGAAATCCGTTCGATCGCCCTCGTCGAGTCCTCCGATATCGACGGCACCGACAGCCGTGGTGCGATCTCCGACATCTACCTCCCCGTGGGGGTTCCCGAATCGACGTTGACGCAGTGGTTGCGAAAGTTCGAAGGCAGGCCGGCGAGGCGTCGTCCGAAGCTCTTGCTCGTCAAGAATGCGCGCGAGGCGACGACGCTTCTCACCGCCGCACGCAACATCGGAATCGCAGTGGCCGCGGTACATCCGCAGGCTAGTTCCGGACACGTCTATTCACTCGTACAACGACTTCTGACACAGAGCATGTACCGTTCGCGGGCCGTCTCAGGAGCTGTGGCCGGTGGCGATTCGGATCTGTTCGCGCTCTCGGAGACGATCGCCGAATTGACCGGCGGACTCGTGACGATCGACGACACGGCACTCCATGTCATCGCATATTCAGCTGCTCACGAAGGTGAAGACGAACTCCGTCAGCTCTCCATACTGGGCCGGGAGTGGCCGATCGAATACACCGAATGGATAGAGCGCAGAGGCGTGTTCGAGCATCTCAGGCGATCGGACGAGGTCATCAGTCTGCCCTCCGAGCCGAGCATCGGAGCCGCGCACAGGTTGGCTGTGAGCATCACCCGCCCGGACCTGTCAGCGCCGACGGGTTCTGTTGCACACCAACACAGTCTCGGCAGCATCTGGGTGCAGCGCGCCTCTGAACCTCTTTCCGATGACGCCCAAGCGGTATTGCGGGGTGCAGCGGCAGTCGCCGCACGCATTCTCATGCGAACCTTGGACGCCTCCAGCCGCGAGAATGCCCAATTGCAAAGGCTGTTCGGCGTTCGCTCCGGCGGAGTCGACATGCACTCGCTGGCCGGCTCCTTCGGCATCAACACCGACGGACCGTCTGCGGTCATCGGATTTGCGACATCACTCGCGCCCGGATCGAATCTCGATCGAATCACCAACGCCTTGCGCCTGCGCGCCAGCGCATTCCGCAGCGACGCGGTCACAACGATCATCGACAACCGGATCTACGTGCTGTTTCCTCAGGCCGAACACGAGGTCGCGATCAGCGACTGGGCTTACGACACCGTGGGAGTAGTCGAGGCCCGTGCGGGCATCAGCGTGCGCGCCGCCGTCGCGGTCCCGATCGCGCGATTGCACGGCGTACCCGAGGCGCGTCGAGAAGTGGACCGCGTGCTCGATACCACTGATGATCACGAAACCTCGAAGGTCACCACACTCGCGGCGTCACGCACCGCGGTGTTGCTGGGCGAGATACTCGACCTCGTTGCTGATCACGAGCGATTGCGGGACCCTCGTATCGACAGACTCGTCTCGTACGACGACAAGAACACCTCTGACATGCAGTTCACGCTCACGGCCTACCTGACAGCTTTCGGGGATGTGAAGAAGGCCGCCTCGTCTCTGAAAGTACATCCGAACACGCTGCGCTACCGCATTCGGCGCGCTGAACAGATCATGGGCATTTCGTTGGACGAGCCGGATACGCGACTGCTCACCGAACTGCAACTCGCCATCTTGGGACGCACCCCGGACGAGTCTGAAAGATACGAAACGTCCGATCAGTGAGATAGGCCTCGAGCCCGTCCTGAACTCTCGAGTAGACAACTGAGGAAGCCGAAGAACAACTCTTACCTCAGGAGATACCTTGCGCACTCGTGGAGCCGTCATTCGCCAAGCACCAGGCACATACGAGGTGGTCGATCTCGAACTCGATTCACCCCGCAGCGGCGAACTCACTGTCAAAATGGTCGCCTCAGGCCTGTGCCACTCGGACGATCACATCGCCAGCGGCGACCACGGAGTCGGCCGCTACCCCATCTGCGGCGGACACGAAGGCGCCGGAATCGTCGTCGAGGTCGGGCCGAACACGGAAGGATGGTCCGAGGGCGATCATGTCGTGTTCTCGTTCCTCGCCGCCTGCGGCCGTTGCCGTTGGTGTGCAAGCGGAATCCAGAACCTCTGCGACAACGGCGCCGCCATCATGACTGGCAGCAGACCCGGCGAAACCTCGAGTTACAGAATGTCTCTCGACGGTCAGCCCGTCGCACAAACCTGCGGCCTGTCCACCTTCAGTGAATACACCACGGTCAGCACTCTCTCGGCTGTGAAAGTCGACAAGCACCTGCCACTCGACGCTTTGTGTCTGCTCGGCTGCGGCGTCGGAACCGGTTGGGGCGCCGCGGTCAACTCCGCTCAGGTGTATCCCGGGCAGACGGTCATCGTCATGGGCGTCGGCGGAATCGGAATCAACGCGGTGCAGGGCGCCTCGCATGCCGGCGCCGCCCACGTGATCGCGGTGGACCCGGTTGCGTTCAAGCGCGACAGTGCATTGAAGTTGGGCGCCACCCATGCCGTGGCCACCATGGAGGAAGCCACCGACATAGCGCGCTCGTTCACCAACGGCCAGGGCGCGGATTCGGCCATCGTCACCGTCGGTGTCACCACCGGAGAACATGTCGCGCAGGCATTCTCGTCGATCCGCAAGGCAGGAACCTGCGTCGTCACCGGCCTCGGGAAGATGACGGACGTCGGAATTCCCGTGAGCCTGATGGAACTCGCGCTGTACCAGAAGAGAATTCAGGGATCCCTGTTCGGTGCATCCAATCCCACCGCCGACATTCCCTGGATGATCGATCTCTACACCAGCGGCAAGCTCGAACTCGACGGACTGATCACCAACCGATACACCCTCGACCAGATCAACGACGGTTTCGCCGACATGCATGCCGGTCGCAACCTCCGTGGAATCATCGCCTTCTGAGCGAGTTCTCTCCGGACTTTCGATCGAGAGCAAGTCCGGAGAGATCCTCACTACAGCTTCACCAGGCGTTCATGGTGTCGAGGATTTGTCCTCTGGCCATCCACAATTCAGCAGACCAATACGGCCACGAGTGAATTCCGGCGGGCGGAAAGCTGTACGTCGCTGGGATTCCCAAGGATTTCAGGCGAATTTCGAATGCACGCGCGTGCACCCACGAGAGCGCCTCGAGCCCCATACCCGTCGCCGTGTGGAAGTAATCGATCGGCGCAGAGGGATGATCGTACGGTCCCGGGATGCCGTTGGACGACGAAATGTACATCGACAGTCCGCGAAGCGATTCCGCGTTGACGAACGGGTCGTTGCGAAGCCATCCGGATGACCACGGCGGGCCCCACATCGAATCGACGTTGTACCGGCCGGCGTCGAACATGGCTACGCGGATCGCTTCACGCATACCCGGACCCGAGATATTGATGTAGCCGGACAGCGAGCCGGCGAACTTGAACTGATCCCGATGATGCCCCGCCAGGTTCAACGCGGCACTGCCGCCCATCGACAACCCGATGATCGCATTGTTGGTTGGTGAAACGCCATACCCTGCAAGGAAGTCCGGAAGCTCGCGGGTGAGGAACGTTTCCCACCTGTACGTTATCGGCTGAGCGTTGAAATTGGACGGCGCGTACCAATCCGTGTAGAAACTCGACTCACCGCCGACCGGCATCACCAACGTGATGTTGTCATTGCGGTACTGATCGAGTGCGTTCGTTTCGAAACTCCAAGCATTTCTGTCGTTTTGCGCGCGAAGACCGTCGAGCAGGTACAACGCGGCGTTGCCACCGCGCGCGGCCCACTGCACCTGAACCTTGATGTTTCCCATCGAAGACGGGACCCACAACTCGTCGTACCCACCCCATGGCGCCGAGCGCGCCGGAGTAGCACTCGCAGCGGTCGGACCGAACATACCGCCGAGCAGGAACATCGACAACAACGCCGCTACGAGCACCCGCACCCGCCGTGTATTGCGTTCGGGCAACGTGAATCTGATTCTCTGCAAGGTTGTGTCTTTCCCCGAAACTGCGCATCAAGAAACTCGCTTCGGTAAGTGCATCGTCGGTTCCACTGTCGACGTGTTTGTCCCTTTCCGGGGGCTCCGGTGTTACAAAGTCGAGGTCATCGCAACAATCGGACAACTGTCGTGCCGAGCGAATCCAGGTGGCGAAAAGCACAATTCACGAAGCACGCTGAATGCGCTCACTCAGCCGAGTGACGAAGCGATCGCATCACGACCTGCGGCAGCACACGCTTGGTCCTGCATTCCGTCTGGAGCGCCACCGACACCGATACCGGCGATCGACCCGGCTCCAGCCTTCAATGTGACTCCACCTGCAAGGAAGAGAGTGCCGGGAAGGTCGGCGATGGTTGATCCTTCGCCTTTGGTACGCTGCGAGAGGTCACTGGTGTCGGCTCCGAAAGCTGCAGAGGTGTATGCCTTCTCGCGTGAGGCTTCCACCGTGTGCTGGGCTGCGTTGTCGCCGCGCACCATGGCGATGACATTTCCCGCACGGTCTACGACGGAGACGGTGACGAAGCCGAGACCGTCGGCGCGGCATTTCGCCAGGGCCGCACCAGCAGCCTTCACTGCTGCGTCGGCACTGAGTCGATTCTGAGTGACAATCGCCGAATCACCGGTCGCGGCAGGCTGCTGCGTGGCAGTAATCGACGTCGTGCTCGATGCGTTCGCCACCGGTGTGTCGGTGGTCGAGCATGCGGCGCTGGCAAGGATTGCGACAACCGGAACGGCGACAGCGAGCGTACGGGGAAGTCGTGTGTAAATGCGGTGGTTCATGTCGGGCACACTTTCAATCGAATGGTTCGAAACCGTCCACTACAGCGTCGCGTCCGGGGGCGGGTGCGCACATCGGGCGCTCGGGTGACGAACCGTGCCCCCTACGGCTACCCGGATATCATCCGAATGGTTGATACGACGGCCTGGTGCCCTCCGTAACATTCGAGGGATGAGTAACGGAGCCATGAACGCCGACGCCGAACGCGGCCTACGCGGCCCGTTGGCGTATGCGATCCACGCGTCGTTCTTCGTACTGCTGTCTACATCGGGAGTTCGGTACGTCACAGTCCACGGGACCAGCGGTCGGTTCGGGGTGGTACTCGTCCTGGCCGTGGTCCTCGCCCTGCTCTACGCCGTCATGGCCACGGTGTCCTCGCGAGATGTGGTTCGCCAACGGCTGTGGATGTGGCCGGTACTGAGCGCATGGGCAGCGCTGGTCTGGCTTGCCCCGAGTTTCGCGTGGTGTGCGTTTCCCGTTCTCTTCCTCTGCATTCGTCTGTATCCGAGCAAGATCGCCTACCCCCTCGTCGGGATCCTGGGCGTCCTCGCCGGTATCGCGTTCTACCGGGTCACCGGTCGTGCCGAATTGGTGACACTTCTCGGGCCGCTGTGCACCGCGGCACTGGTCGCGGCCGCGTACGGGCAGATGGAACGAGATGCCCGAGAACGCCTTCGGCTTCTGCGTCAGATAGCAGAAGCTCAATCTGCATTGGCAGATACCGAACGCGCTGCCGGCGTTGCCGCTGAGCGAGAGCGCCTCGCGCGCGAAATCCACGACACCGTTACCCAGGGACTGGCGAGCGCCCTTCTACGGCTCAAGGCAGCCGAACAAACGTGGAATACAACGGGTTCGCCGTCTCGAGCCGATGTCGATGCCGCAGCAGAGAACATCCGAACCAGCTTGATGCAGAGTCGCGACCTCGTCCACGATCTGGCGCCGACCAAGGGCGGTACGGGCGACTTCGACGCCTTGGTCGTGGCCGCCGCCCGCCAGTTCGTCCCGGCCGTTCGGATCCGCACCGTCGGTGAAGCCGTCATCTTGCCCTCGGACGTAGCTCATGCCGTCGTGCGAGTGGTCTCGAGCGCGTCCTCCAACATCGCCCGCCACGCTCGCGCCGAAACGGCGGGCGTGACGATCACGTATCTCGACCACTCCGTCTCCGTAGACATCTTCGACGACGGCGTCGGCTTCGATCCGGGAAAGCTCGCCGACCATTCTCGGTACGGTGGATACGGCCTGCGTGCGATGCGAAGCCGCGTCGCACAGCTCGGCGGATCGTTCACCGTGGAAAGTGCACCGGGAGACGGCACCGTCGTCGCGGCCCAGTTCCCTCTCGAACGGAGGATCCGGTGACCACCACCATTCGCGTGTTCCTCGTCGACGATCATCTGGTCGTGCGAGCCGGGCTGAGAGCGCTGCTGAACACTCAGCCGGACGTCGAAGTAGTCGGCGAAGCATCGTCCGGCGAGGAGGCGGCCACGGCGATACCGTCGGCCTCACCGGATCTGGTGATGATGGATCTGGACATGGGCACCGGCATGCACGGTGCAGAAGCGATCAAACGCCTGCGAAGCGACGGTGTCGATGTTCCCGTACTGGTTTTCACGACGTACGACACCGACGCCGACGTCGTGCGGGCCGTGGACGCCGGTGCCATCGGTTACCTACTCAAGGACTCAACGCCCGACGAGATCTTCGGCGCGGTGCGCGGCGCGGTAGCCGGGCGCAGCGTTCTCTCTCCCACTGTGGCCTCTCGACTCGTCCAGCAGATGCAGCGCCCGCAGGAAGCGCTCACCGCCCGTGAGTCCGAACTGCTCAGCCTGCTCGCCGAGGGGATGACCAACCGCGAGCTGGGTAAGGCACTCTTCATCAGCGAAGCGACGGTGAAAACCCATCTTGGGCACATCTACGCCAAGCTCGGCGTCGATACCCGCTCTGCCGCAGTGTCCGTCGCACTACGTCGCGACGGAATACGCTGACCTCGGTGGCGGCCGAACAGCTCAGCCGCCCATCGCCTTACGCACTCCGTCGATCAGTTCGAGGAATTCAGCCTTGGGAGCAAAGTCGACATACTCCGAGTCGTCGATCGCTCCGGGAACGTGACCGGGTGCCCAGTAGAACACGTCGCCGGCATCGTAGGTTTGCCGACCTGCTTCGGAATCTGTGTAGATCCTTCCTTTCAAGACGTATCCGTAGTGCGGACATTGACAGCGCCCGCCTTCCAATTGTGCGAACGGTTCGGCGAAGTCTGCACCAGCAGGCATTTTGACGAAGTTGACGATCATGTCGCCTTCTTCTCGCATCCGCAATTCGAATTCGCCGTCCTGCAACACGATGGGAAGATCGTGAGCCGAGATGGTTTGCATCGGAGTACCTTTCGGCTTCAGAAGGGGAAGGTCTGCGCTGCTGGCCGGCTGGTTCGCCACTGCCAGGTGGTGAATTCGTCCCAACTGCTTTGAGTTCCGAATCTCGCGCCGTTTCCGGAGGCACCCGTGCCACCGAATGGTGCATAGGCATCGTTGTTCAAAGTCTGATCGTTGATGTGCACGATGCCGGTACGCAGTCGGTCCGCGATCCGCTCGCCGCGTTCAACCGATCGTGTTTGAATGGCAGCAACCAGACCGTATTCGCTGTCATTGGCCGTCCTGACTGCCTCGTCTTCGTCCTTGACGATCACGACGGGCGCCACGGGCCCGAAGATTTCTTCACGGAACGCGGGCATGTCCGAGGTGACTCCGGCCAGGACGGTCGGCTGATAGAAGAGCCCTTCGTATGTTCCACCGGCGCGGATTTCGGCGCCGGCCGCCTTGGTGCCCTGGACGATTCGATCGACGTTCGCAATCTGCCGCGCGTTGATGAGCGGTCCGAGAGCGACGTCACCTGTATTGGGATCCCCGACCGGCAGGACCGCTGCGCGCTTGGCCAGCAGGTCCAGGTACTGATCGGCGACCGATTCCAACACGATGTGGCGGCCTGCGGTCATGCAGACCTGCCCCTGATGCAGGAACGAACCCCACGCGCCCGCCGAGCTCGCGGCATCCAGGTCTGCGTCGTCGAGGACGATCAGCGCATTGTTCCCACCCAGTTCCAGCGAGACACGCTTGAGCGTGCGACCGGCAGTTGCCCCGACCTGACGGCCGACGGCGGTCGAACCCGTGAAGGACACCATCGCGATGCTCGGGCTCTCGCACAATGCCTGACCAGGTTCCGCGTCACCGGCGAGCACATGTAGGAGGCCTTCGGGAAGACCTGCAGACGTGAACAATTCCGCGATGACCGCACCCCCGCTGATCGCGGTTTGAACATCCGGCTTGAGAACGACGCCATTTCCGAGCGCCAAGGCGGGGGCGACAGCGCGCATGGCGAGGAGAAGCGGGAAATTCCACGGGCTGATCACGCCGACCACACCCAGGGGCACCCGGCGACCGATGCTCGTGCGCCCCTCCTGGCTGGCGGGCAGAAGGTGCCCGAACGGCTGTGTCGGCAGTGCCGAGGCTTCCCACAGTTCAGAGATGACAAGATCAACTTCGAATGCGGCTTTCCCTGGTACGGAACCACCTTCACGGATCAACCAGCGCTCCACCTCGGCTCGCTCGGCTTCCAAAATCTGCGCTGCCTTACGGATCACCGAAGCGCGAGCCTGCCCGATCGTCGCCGCCCACGCCGGCTGCGCGGCCGACGCGATGTGTGCCGCTCGATCGATATCCGCAGCAGTCGCCGTGCCGATCACACCGAGCACCTCGCCGGTAGCCGGTTCGAGCGACTCGACGGTGTCACCGCCTCCGTCGATCCATTGGCCGTCGAAAATCTTTCCGTGCCATTGCTGATGAGCGAGCAGATTCGTCATGCGTTCCTCGATTCGTAGCTTTCGCTGCGGTCCTCGCTGTTCGTGGACCTGAGCTCTTCGCGAGTCTGAAAAAGCGATCTGAAACACACTCTGCCCCGGTATTCGGGCTCCCGGTTGTCGTGATCGGACACGTTTGTTGTTCGGATGCGACAGATCAGTGACGTTCGCGGGCGTTCGGATCAGGCGAGTTACGTACTTCCGACGGCGCCGCACCGAATTCCGCTTTGAACGCACGCGAAAACGCTGGTGCGTCATGGAAACACCATCGTGCGGCCAGGATGGAGATCAAATGACCCCGCAGTGAGACGTCGGTGAGATCGCGGCGTACGCGGATCAACCGTTCGCGGCGAATCAGCGCACTGAGGGTCAGATCCCCGTCACCGAAGTGACGCTGAACGGTTCGCGGCGACAGGTGCAACGCACCGGCGATCGACGCGACCGAGAGATCTGGTGAGTCGAGATTCCGAAGCGCATATCGCAAGATCTCCTCTCGCGTCGAACGTCCGGGTGTCGCGGGCGCAGATCCTTGCATCAGAACTGCCGAAGCGAGATTGACTCCAGCATCTCCGAGAAGCCCGGCTGCGCTGCCGTCGACCTGGGATGCAACAGCGCCCGAGATGAAATTTTCCAGCAATGCACCGGACCCACGCCGACCGTCGTGGGTGCGCTCGAGCGCGCAATTCAGTTCTCGCTCGGTCAGACTCACCGCACTGCGCGGTAGGGTCATGACGGTGCACGACCAGTGACCGTCGAAACGCAGCGCGTACGAATGCTCGACGTCGTAGAGAATCATCGCGCCGGGCGGGGCCGTCAACTCGCGGTCCGATTGGCGCAGTATCGCGCTCCCGGTTCGGACCGTGCAGATCTTGAGCAGATCACTACCGTGTCGCTTTGCTGCGCGTGCGCTCCGCCGCAGTATCTGCGGTGAACCGGAGATGTCGAAAGCGCCTACGTCCCCGAGACTTACGCCGCTGACCGTACCGACAGGCGCGGCATCGACGGAACTCTCGGGGCACAGGCCACCGAAGGTCTCCGACATCTCGCAGTGCCACTGCTGCACAGATTCCGGCAGGCTCGCAGGCGTGGCAGACACGGCAGACATGGCGGGCTACTTGATCGAAGATCCGTGCTGCGTCAACGGCATGACCTCGATGGTCATGTACGGGAACAGGGGCAGGTTCCAGAGAATCTCATGGAGTTCGTCAGCCGACTCGACATCGAAGATGCTGATGTTGCTGAACTGTCCCACAATTCGCCACAGATGCACCCACTTGCCCTGTCGCTGAAGGTCTTGCGAGTACGCCTTCTCCGTTGCGACGGTATCGGCGCGTACTTCCGGATCCAGGTCGCGCGGAATATCGACGTCCATCCGAACGTGAAAGAGTGCCATGTTCTTCTATCCTCTAGTTCCTGGTCCAGGTCTTGACGGCGTCCATGTTCAGTTCGACTCCCAGGCCAGGTCCGGCGGGGAGGTGCAACTGACCCTCGGAATACTTCAGTGGTTCCTGAAGCAACTCTTCACTGAAGAGCAGTGGGCCGAAAAGCTCTGTTCCGAAGTTGATTCCGGGCTCGGCGCACGCGAAGTGCAACGAAGCGGCGGTGCCGATCGGGCCTTCGATGGACGTCGCACCGTGGCACGCGATACCGGCGGCCTTGGCAATCGCGACGATGTCGCGGCTGCGCTGGAGGCCACCACATTTGGTGGTCTTGAGGGCGATGACATCGGCGGCGCTCCGGCGGGCGATTTCCAGAGCGTCGTGTGGGGTCTGCACACTCTCGTCGGCCATGATCGGAATCGGTAGAAGCCTACTGAGTTCGGCGAGGACCTCGATTTGGTCTGCCGGAGTGGGTTGTTCGATCAGTTCGACTCCACCCTCGGCGAGTTGTGGCAAGTACCGCAGGGCAGTGAAGCGATCCCACCGTGCGTTGACGTCGACACGGACTCCGGCGTGGCCGTCCAGCGCCTGCGCGATGTTGACGATGCGCGCGACGTCGACTGCTGGATCGAGTGCTCCCATCTTGAGTTTGAAGCTGAAATTGAGCCGGGATTCGAGCTTTTCGTGAGCTTCCTCGATGATCTCGTCCGCCGGCGCAGCACCCAGTGCCCACGTGACGTCGACACTCTCGCGGAAAGCCCCGCCGAGGAGCGTGTGCACGGGGACTCCCAGGCTACGCGCCCAGGCGTCGTGCAACGCCACGTCGACGGCGGCCTTCGCGAATCGTGCATTGGCAACAACTTTTTCGATGTCGGCCATGATCGCGGTGATGTGATCCACGCGCCTGCCGACCACCACGGGAGCGATGTACTTCTCGATGATGACCTGCATCGTCTCCACCGATTCGCCGCCCCACCACGGCCCGCCCGGAACGACACCTTCGCCGTATCCGATCACTCCGTCGGAGGTGCGAATCGCGACCAGCAACAACGGCTGCGCCGTCATCGACGTGGTGGCGAACTTGTGGGGGCGAACCAGCGGAACGTCGAGGATGGTCGTCTCGATGGAGACGATCGACAGGTCTGTCATCAAATCACTTTCTTCAGAGCAGTTGTGGATCAGGCCGGATCGAGCACGAAGTCGTATGTGACCCGGTTGGTTCCGTCGGCACCTGGCTTCGGATCGAGAATCAGTTCGGGCTTCGTCGCCGTTGCCACGTCGTTCTCGATCCACTCTCCATCCTTGAAATAGAGCTGGGTGGTGATGGTGCGCTTACCGGGAGCCTTCACCATGAGGTGCAGGTGAGCCGGACGCCACGGGTGCCAGCCGGCCTTCTCGATGAACCAGCCGGTGGGGCCGTCGGTCGGGATCTGGTACGGCGCAGGCTGAATCGTGGTGATCTCGAAGCGTCCCTCGTCGTCGGCGACGATCGTTCCGCGGAGGTTGCCGTCGGGGATGTGCGGCGCGAAATGGGAGTAGTAGCCCTCGTCGTCCGCGTGCCAGAGTTCGACGGTTGCACCGCCCAACCCCTTGCCGTCGAGATCGCGAACCTGGCCCTCGAAGACCAGCTTCGATCCAACCTCGTTGTCACGCATCGGAAGTTCACACTTGGCAGGCAACGTCTTGGCATCGGCAACGTAGTACGGGCCCTCGATGCTTCCCTTGGTGCCGTGCTGGCCGCGGTACGCAACCTCCTCGACGTTGTGCTCGAGGAAGACGTCCAGCCACAGGGGCCACTCGCCGAACTGGCCGATGTCGATGAGCCACTGCTTGAGGACGCGGTACTCGGGGTAGGTGATGCCGTGCTTGTCGATGACGCCGGCGAGTGCCTCGAGCACGTCCTTGGCGATGGCCGAGACGCGTTCGGGCGGGGTGTCCGCGCTGACTCGTTCCTGGAGGAACTTGTCGGTGGCGGCAGTGCCCGAACCTACTGCGGTGGGGCTCTCGGAAGTGGTCATGTGGTCCTCCTCGGGGCCGTATGTGGCTGTTACCGGGTGGGTGCCGTACTGCTGGGCTGCGTCGGCTCCCCAAGTTTGGGTTGTACGCTCTGCGTACCTCTGTTACGCTGTGCGTACGCTTGTACTGTGCGCCCAGTCACAAGGTTTGTCAACCTTCGAAGGCGTCGATCGGGCATACCCGCAGATGAAAGGCCATTCCGTGAGCGAGAACGATCGCGATTACATCCAGAGCATCGAGCGTGGATTTGCTGTGCTGACGGCCTTCGACGAGAAGAGCCCCAACCCGTCGCTCGCCGATCTTGCCGCCGAAACGGGTCTCTCCCGCCCAGCGGTCCGGCGCATCCTCCTCACGCTGCAGAAGCTCGGATACGTCACCGGCAACAACAGTCGGTGGTCGCTCACCCCACGCGTTCTGAGCATCGGGCAGCACTTCTCGGCATCACATGCCTTGACGGAGGCGGCGCTCCCTCGTCTGTTGGAGATCGCAGAACACACCCACGAGTCGGCGTCGCTCGGGGTGCTCGACGGTGTCGACGTGGTCTACGCCGCGCGTGTACCCGTCCGGCGGATCATGAGCATCAACGTCAGCGTCGGCACCAGAGTGCCTGCATATGCGACCTCCATGGGTCGAGCCCTGCTAGCTTGGGCGCCAACCGAAATCGTCGACAACGTAATCGCGAACTCCACGTTCGACGCCCTCACGCCCACCACGATCACCGACGAAGGCGCATTCCATACCGCCCTCCGGGTGGTGCGCGAGCAGGGATACGCGCTCACATCGGAGGAACTGGAAGACGGCCTGATTTCCCTCGCTGCTCCCGTCCGCGACGCCGGTGGAAGCGTCGTCGGAGTGACAGCGTGTTCGACCTCGGCCGGACGAACATCCCCGGAAGCTTTCCGCGCCGACGTCGCGCCTTTCCTCGTCGAGAAGGCGAACCAACTCAGCGCGGACATGGGGTACCGGAGCTAGCGCCTCAACACCTCGGAAGGCAGCAATCCGTACTTACGCCGAAAGGACGACGCGAACCGTCCGGTGTGCGTGAAACCCCATCTCACAGCGACATCGGTGACCGTCGTCGAGTCGTCGGCATCCACCAGATCTGCATGGACCCGCTCGAGACGGATGTCGAGCAGGCATTCCGACGGACTCCGGCCCACGTACTGCCGAAATCCCTCCTGCAATCTCCGTACGCTGACGCCCGCCACCTCCGCCATCTCGGCTGCGGTCCACACGCGGGCCGGGTCGTCGTGCATCTCGTCGAGCACCCGCTTGACGATGCGTGGCCTGGCGTGTCGCACCGCGTCCTCGCTTTCGGGCATTGCGGCAAGGACGAATGCCGTGACCACGGCGCCGGAGAGCTGACCTGCCACCAGTTCGTTGTGCAGCACGCCGACCGGGCCGAGTATCTGATCCGACAGTGAGCGAACAAATTTCAGCCATCTGGCTCCGTCGTCGCCCCGAAGATCCACCTGATCAGGCAAGTGCATTCCGGGTCGACCGAGAACCTTTTCCATCTCACGGTCGAGGTACTGACGGTCCATCCGGACTCCGACGATCTCGCAGTCCGCACTCCACCGCGTAATTCTTGTCGTGATGTCGGGTGGACATACCGTCGCAACACCCTGCGTCGAGAGCACGTGCGAGCCCGCGAACACCGACTCGAGCTCGCCCGAGAGCGGGATGTTCACCCCATAGGCACCGGGATGATCGGATTCGACGGCGACGTCTGCTCCCCACCGAATATGAGCGATCCTCAGCGGTCCCAACTCGGTGGTGCACACCCCGACTCCACTGGCCGCATGCCGAGACAACGGCGTCAGCGTGTGCGGAAAGTAGGCGTCCGAAACCGCATGACACGCCTCGTCCCAGTCGCGGGGAGCTGTACCGATCATGGAGTCGACCATCGTCCTTCTTCACCTTCCAAACCCGTGACCAGCCACATTGCCGAGCAAGGGCGCTGAACATCATTGAACACTGTGTCCCCGGTCACTTCCAAGAGAAAACGGGTACGGGCCGCGATCGGGTGCGCAATCCGGATAGCCACCGCGCTGTACGGATCGACCGAAGCCTGCGCCCGCCGTACGTTCGTCTTCACTCCCGGCGCGAGTCGCCCACAACTTCCCTCCCGCACTTCGCGGCACTCTCACTCAACCGCCATCCGACAAGGAGGTCCGGTCATGGAACAAAATCAGCTTCGAGGAATCTTCGGTCAATTCGCGAGCGGCGTCACCGTCATCACCTGTACCAATGCCGACGGTCAACCACACGGAGCCACGGTCACCGCATTCACGGCCATTTCCCTGGAACCACGGCTGTGCCAGATCACGATGACTCGCAAGTCCAAGGCGTGCGGCTACCTCGGCAACGCGCCGTTTGCGGTCAACATCCTTGCCTCCGACCAAGTGGACACGGCCATGCATTTTGCCGGCCGACCGCAGCGCACCGAGCCGAGGTGGATCGACGGACCGACCGCTCCCCTGCTCGACGGCGCCGCAGCAACCATCTCGTGCGTCCCGTGGAGGGAGTACGACGGCGGTGACCACATCATCTTCATCGGCGAGATCGTCGACGCTCAGTCGAGTGGCAAGGATCCGCTTCTGTTCTACCGAAGCACTTTTCACGATCTAGGCGCTACCTCGTCGACCACAGTCTGGAACGGAAGTCAGGACGACCCCCACAGCGGCTGGTTCGACGCCACCACTTCGTTCACCCCGATTCATCTTCAGCCCGCACCCCAAACGATCTGAAAGGCTTTGCCATGACGACCACCGAAATTCCTCCCACCGGCGTCGATCCCGCAGATTCCGGAGCGCCACAGGTCAATCCGGCCGCCGATTGCGAAGCCAACCGCACGAAGAACTTCGCCACCCGACCGATGACCGGTGACGAGTACATCTCGAGCCTGCAGGACGGTCGCGAGATCTGGCTTCACGGTGATCGCGTCAAGGACGTCACGACACACCCCGCGTTCCGGAATCCGATCCGCATGACCGCGAGGCTGTACGACGCTCTGCATACGGGCGAGCACGTGGACGCCTTGACCGTTCCGACGGACACGGGCAACGGCGGTGTCACCATGCCGTTCTTCCGCACTCCGACGTCGTCGGCCGATCTGCTCAAGGAACGCGATGCCATAGCGACGTGGGCTCGTATGACCTACGGCTGGATGGGCCGTTCCCCCGACTACAAGGCGAGTTTCCTGGGCACCCTCCACGCCAACAAGGAGTTGTACGCACCGTTCCAGGACAACGCCGAACGCTGGTACCGCGAATCGCAGGAGAAAGTTCTGTACTGGAACCACGCGATCATCAATCCCCCGGTGGATCGCCAACTTCCACCGGACGAGGTCGGTGACGTCTTCATGAAGGTGGAGAAGGAAACCGACGCAGGTTTGATCGTCAGCGGCGCCAAAGTGGTCGCCACCGGATCGGCGATCACGAACTACAACTTCATCGCTCACTACGGTCTGCCGATCAAGAAGAAGCAGTTCGCCCTGATCTGCACGGTACCGATGGACGCGCCGGGTGTGAAGCTGATCTGCCGCACCTCGTACACCGAACATGCTGCGGTGATGGGCAGTCCGTTCGATTATCCGCTGTCGAGTCGCATGGACGAGAACGACACCATCTTCGTCTTCGACAAGGTGTTGGTTCCGTGGGAAAACGTCTTCATGTACGGCGACGTCGACCGGATCAACGCATTCTTCCCTCAATCGGGCTTCCTGCCGCGCTTCACCTTTCAGGGCTGCACTCGCCTGGCCGTCAAGCTCGACTTCATCGCCGGACTGTTGATGAAGGCACTCGAAGCCACCGGCGCCGGCGGCTTCCGCGGAGTCCAGACCCGTGTCGGTGAGGTGATCGGGTGGCGAAACCTCTTCTGGTCGTTGACCGAATCGATGGCACGCGATCCCGAACAGTGGGTCGGCGATTCGGTGATCCCGAAGCTCGAGTACGGCCTCACCTATCGAATGTTCATGATCCAGGGATACCCGCGGATCAAGGAGATCATCGAACAGGACGTCGCGTCGGGCTTGATCTACCTGCCTTCGAGTTCACTCGACTTCAAGAGCCCGGACGTGCGTCCGTACCTCGACAAGTACGTTCGCGGTTCCGATGGCATCACCGCTGTCGACCGCGTGAAAGTCATGAAGGCGCTGTGGGATTCGATCGGGACCGAGTTCGGCGGCCGACACGAACTCTACGAGCGCAACTACTCCGGCAATCACGAGAACGTCAAAGCGGAACTGCTGTTCGCAGCCCAGAATCGTGGACACGCAAGTTCCATGAAGGGACTGGCCGAGCAGTGCCTGAGTGAATACGACCTCGACGGCTGGACGGTCCCTGACCTCATCGGCAACGACGACGTCTCGTTCTTCAAGAACCGGTAACCCCCTCGGCAGGTAGGGCGGACTCGCGATGTCGAGTCCGCCCTGGTCGTCGTCTTCAGCAGGCATGGCCCATCAGCAGAATTCGACGAACACTGCACCCTTGGTCAGGACTAGGCAATTGCCTAGTGTGACCCGAGACACACGATGTCAAGGTGAATTCAGTACCGGACGCAGCCCCGTCCGGAAAGCGGGTCCCACCGATTTGGTCCGACAGCCCTCGGCTCTCTCGGTAGGCGCCCACTCTTATCTGGAGGACACCCATGACGGATATGTTGAATGCTGCCCGCGGCACCGACCAGTTCGCGAACATCCGCGCCGTCCTCGACGACGCGCTCGTCGAGGACCCGGAGACCGGCCGCTACCAGGTGCGGCGCAGCGTCTTCACGGACGAGCAACTGTTCGAACTCGAGATGACGCACATCTTCGAAGGCAATTGGATCTACCTCGCGCACGAGAGCCAGATCCCGAACGTCGGCGACTACTTCACCACCTACATGGGCCGTCAGCCCATTGTGATCACCCGCAACAAGGACGGCGAATTGGGTGCGCTGATCAACGCATGCAGCCACCGCGGTGCGATGCTCTGTCGCCGTAAGACCGACAACCGAACCACCTTCACCTGCCCGTTCCACGGCTGGACCTTCAACAACAGCGGAAAACTCCTCAAGGCCAAGGACGCTCGCACCGGTGGCTATCCGGAGCAGTTCAACAAAGACGGCTCACACGACCTGACCAGGGTGGCGCGGTTCGAGAACTATCGCGGCTTCCTCTTCGGCAGCCTCAACCCCGACGTGCTGCCACTCGAAGAGCACCTCGGTGACACCACGAACGTCATCGACATGATCGTCGATCAGTCACCTGACGGACTCGAAGTTCTGCGCGGTGCATCCACCTACACCTACGACGGCAACTGGAAGTTGCAGACCGAGAACGGTGCCGACGGCTACCACGTGTCTTCGACGCACTGGAACTACGCCGCTACCACCGCTCGCCGCACCGCCGGTGAATCGTCCAACGAGACCAAAGCCATGGACGCCGGCACCTGGGGGAAGCAGGGCGGTGGATACTTCTCCTACGACTACGGCCACCTCCTACTCTGGATGTGGTGGGGCAATCCCGAGGACCGACCCCTGTTCGAACGCAAAGCAGAACTGGAGGCTCAGTTCGGTTCCAAGAAGGCCGAATTCATGGTCGGTGCGTCGAGAAACCTCTGCCTGTATCCGAACGTCTACCTCATGGATCAGTTCAGCAGCCAGATCCGGCACTTCCGTCCGATCTCCGTGGACCAGACCGAAGTCACCATCTACTGCATCGCCCCCAAGGGAGAGAGCGCCGAAGCACGCAGCAACCGCATCCGTCAGTACGAGGACTTCTTCAATGCCAGCGGTATGGCCACCCCGGACGATCTCGAAGAGTTCCGTTCCTGCCAGAAGACCTACCAGGCAGCCGGCGCCCCGTGGAACGACCTCAGCCGTGGTGTCACACACCAGATTCCCGGTCCGAACGACGTCGCGAAGGATCTCGGCATGAATCGCGTGCTCTCGAGCGGAGCCAAGACCGAGGACGAAGGCTTGTATCCCATTCAGCACGGGTACTGGCGCGACGCCATGCTTGCGGCCGTAGATGCCGAGCAAGCCGCTTCCAACCGGACCATCTGAGGACGATCACCATGACTGTCACCACCACCAATGCCGTCGCCCTCGAAACAGTGCAGCAGTTTCTCTACCGTGAGGCTCGCTATCTGGACGATCGCGAGTTCGAGAAGTGGATCGAGTGCTACCACCCCGATTCCGAGTACTGGATGCCCGCATGGGCGGACGACGGCGAGCTGACCACGGACCCGGCCGCAGAGATCTCCCTGATCTACTACCCGAATCGCGGCGGTATCGAGGACCGCGTGTTCCGAATCAGGACTGACCGTTCCAGCGCGACAAGCCTTCCCGAGCCCCGCACCGGTCACAACATCACCAACGTGGAAGTGATCGAAGAACGCGGCTTCGTCGTCGACGTCCGCTTCAATTGGTTCACGCTGTACTTCCGCTACAACACAGTCGACACCTACTTCGGCACCTCGCACTACACGATCGACTTCTCGGGCGAGCAGCCGTTGATCATGAAGAAGAAGGTAGTCCTCAAGAACGACTACATCCATCACGTGGTCGACATCTACCACTTCTGACACGACTTCCCTTCGAATCGAGCTGTTTCCCATGAGCATTCAAGCTGCGCCAACCTTTCAAGTAGCCCTGAGTTTCGAAGACGGCATCACCCGCTTCGTCGAATGCAACACCGACGAGACCGTCGCGGACGCGTCGTACCGCGCACGAATCAACATTCCGCTCGACTGCCGCGACGGAGCATGTGGCACCTGCAAATCACTCTGTGAGTCAGGTACTTTCGACGCCGGCGACTACATCGAGGAGGCCCTGACGGACGACGAGGCCGAGCAGGGATACTGCCTTCCGTGCCAGATGGTGCCGGAATCTGATCTCGTGCTGCAGATTCCCACCACGTCGGCGGTCGCCAAGACCACTGCCGGTTCGTACACGTCCACCATCACCGAGATCATTCGCCATTCGGATTCCACGGTGGGTTTCACCGTCGCAGTCGACAACCGCGCAGATCTGGTCTTCCTCCCCGGTCAGTACGTGAACATCCTCGTTCCCGGAACCGAAGCGACGCGGTCGTACTCGTTCAGCTCCGGCCCTGAGGTCGAGTCGGCGTCGTTCCTGGTCAAGATCACCCCGGGTGGTCTGATGTCCGAGTATCTCAGTCAGCGCGCGCAGGTAGGCGACACTCTCGAATTGACCGGACCGATGGGTAGCTTCTTCCTCCGGTCAGGTCAACGGAGAGCCCTACTGCTTGCCGGCGGAACCGGCTTGGCCCCGCTGCTCTCCATACTGGAGAAGATGCGTACCGAAAGCTCCACTCGGCCCGTCCATCTGGTCTACGGCGTCAGCTCCGACACCGATCTCGTCGAACTCGACAAACTGCACGACTACGCGGAGTCTCTACCCCAGTTCACCTTCGACTACTGCGTATCCGATCCCGACAGCACAGCACCGAACAAGGGCTATGTCACGGGCTTGATCGAGCCCGATCACCTCGACGACGGCAACGTAGACGTCTACCTGTGCGGCCCGCCGCCGATGGTCGAAGCCGTACGTCTGCACTTCAAGGACGTATCGATCACACCCACGAACTTCTACTTCGAAAAGTTCAACAATGCGGCAGCACCGGCTGATTCACCGGCAGCCTCGGCCGAAGAATCAGCTGCCGGCACGTACGAGATCGGTGAAGAACATCTGCCGGTCACGGAGTCGGACGCACAGTTCGACGCTCGGATGGCCCTCGAACTCGGAGCAATGGAACTCACGATCGGCCGCCTCACTCCGGCACAGTTGACGGAGTACCGCATTCTGGCGGAGAACTCGGCTGCTTCCATCGACCGCGATCACTTCACGGACGCAGCGGCATTCACCGAAACCAATGCCCTGTTCCACGACTTCCTCTTCCGCTGCACCGGAAACGAAGTGCTGCTGCAGGCATACCACCGTCTCGAGGTCACACAACTGATGAACCGAGTGCTCCGCACCGCCGATTGGGTGGACGAACATGTCGCGGAGGATCACTCACGTATCGTGCGTGCATTCGAGCAGAATGATCGCGCCGCGGCCCGTGATCTGATCGTCCAGCACAGCGAACACGCCAAGTCGACGATGCACCGCGCCATCACTGACGCTCGGCAAAGTGTGGCGTCGTGAGCACGAGATTCTTTGCCGGCCGGTTCGACGACCGGGTCGTGGTCGTCACCGGAGCGGCTCAGGGGATCGGGCGCAGCGTTGCCGAAAGAGTTTCCGCAGAAGGTGGTTCCGTCGCGCTTGTGGATCGAGCTGAACTGGTTCACGACATCGCGACACCGCTGGAGCGTTCCCATTCGGTGACCGCGGACCTCGAGACGTTCGAAGGTGCCCAGAATGCAATAGATTCCGCATTGGAGCGCTTCGGACGCATCGACGTCCTGATCAACAACGTAGGTGGGACCATCTGGGCCAAACCCTACGAGCACTACACGCCGCAGCAGATACAAGCCGAGGTCGCACGATCACTGTTCCCCACGCTCTGGACGTGTCGCGCCGTACTGCCCCATCTGATCGAGCAGGCGAGCGGCACCATCGTCAACGTCTCCTCGGTCGCCACCCGCGGTGTCAACCGTGTTCCTTACGCGGCGGCCAAGGGCGGGGTCAGCGCGATCACCGCTGCACTGGCGATGGAAGTCGCGCAGTACGGAATACGCGTCGTGGCAACCGCTCCCGGCGGAACCGAGGCGCCACCACGCGTCGTGGCACGCGGGCCGGGTGCCGAGACCGACGAGGAGAAGGCCTGGTACCAGCAGATCGTCGACCAGACCGTCGACTCGTCGCTACTCAAGCGTTACGGCACCCTGGACGAACAGGCTGCTGCTATCACTTTCCTTGCCTCCGAAGAGGCTTCGTATGTCACCGGAACGGTTCTTCCCGTTGCCGGTGGCGACCTCGGCTGAATCCAGCCTCCCCCGATTCCTGATCTCTCGAACGGAGATTCGCCATGTCCTCGATCGAACGTGGTTCCTGGGCCAGTGCCCGCCATCGCTCGTCAGTGTTGTGGGTGGTCACCATCGCCGCCATTGCCATTCTGTTCGACGGATACGACCTGGTCGTGTACGGCACGATCCTGCCCGTACTCATGGACGACCCCAGCCATATCGGCACCTTGACCGCATCTCAGGCCGGCGCGTTGGGTTCGTATGCACTCGTCGGAGTGATGGTCGGCGCACTGACGTGTGGAGCGATCGGCGATCACTTCGGTCGCCGAAAGATGATGCTGGTCAACATCATCTGGTTCTCGGTCGGAATGGCACTGGCAGCGTTCGCCACCAGCATCACCACCTTCGGTCTGCTGCGGTTCTTCACCGGCATCGGTGTCGGTGGGCTTGTCGCCACCGCCGGAGCCATGATTGCCGAGTTCGCGCCGCCGGGACGCCGCAATCTGTTCAACGCCATCGTCTACAGCGGTGTCCCGGCCGGTGGCGTCATGGCTTCCGTCCTGGCGATCGTTCTCCGTGATTCCATCGGATGGCGCGGACTGTTCCTCATCGGCGCCCTGCCATTGGTGTTCCTGTTCCCACTCGCCTGGTTCAAACTGCCCGAGTCTCCCGCGTGGCTGATTGCTCGCGGACGTGTCGAGGAAGCTCGCGCCATTTCCTCGAAAACCGGAATTCCATTGCCTGTCGGTACAGATCGACCCAACGACGCCGTAGCCGAGAAGGTCGGCTTCCGAGCGTTGGCGAGCAGACAATATGTCTGGGGCACCGCGCTTCTCGGCCTCATGAGCTTCGCCGGCCTCCTCCTGACCTACGGACTGAACACCTGGCTGCCCAAGATCATGGAAAACGCGGGATACAACGCGAAGGGTTCGCTCTCGTTCCTGTTGGTTCTCAACGGCGGTGCCATCATCGGTGGACTTCTCGCCTCCAAGATCGCGGACGTCACCGGTCCGCAGCGGGTTGTCGCAACCACCTTCGGCCTGGCCGCACTCGCCCTGCTCCTGTTCACATTCGGGTTCCCGCTTCCCGTACTCCTCGCCTCCGTTGCCATCGCGGGTGTCGGAACCATCGGTACTCAGGTTCTGATCTACGGATTCGTGTCCAACTACTATTCGACGGCCGCTCGGGCCGCAGGTGTCGCGTGGTGCGCCGGATTCGGACGTCTGGGCGGGATATTCGGGCCACTGATCGGCGGAAGTTTGATCAGCGCCGGAATCAGTTCCGAATCGGCGTTCTACGTCTTCGCCGGCATCGCGGTGATGGGCGCCATCGTCACCTTCTTCGTGCCGAAGCAAGCACCCGACCTGGGTGCCACTGCACTTCGATCCGATGGAGACCGTGCCGAAAAGGAAACCCGTGGTGAGCCCGGCGTTACGGTAGTCGGGTGACACTTCGTGACCTGTTGCTCGGCCGAGAACGCGAGCTCGCCGTTCTCGGCCGAGCCTTGGCCGCGGCAGAGACAGGAGTGCCGACTCTCGTGCTGGTCGAGGGCGATGCCGGTAGCGGTAAGTCCACTCTCGTCGACCGGTTCGCCGAAATCTCTTCCGCTCATACGCTCCGCCGCGCTCGTGGGCTGGAGTGGGAATCGAACACTGCCTTCGGAGTGATCGAACAACTACTCGAACGTCCGGTTTCCAACTCGGACCCGGTCGCCGTTGCACACGAGATCGTCGACGCAGCGGAGCAACTGACCCTGATCGTCGTCGACGATGCCCATCACAGCGATGTCAGCTCGCTTCAGGCAATCACCTCCGCCCTCCATCGAGGCCGAACGGCACCACTGCTGTTCGTCCTCGTCGCCGAGGAAACGCCGTTCCTGCGCGAGGATGTCAGGCAGATTCTCGACCTGCACTGGTCGACGCGTTTGCACATCAGCCCGATCGACGCACCCGTCATCATCGACATCGCGCGCATGCGAAGCGGAATCGACCTCAGCTCCGGCGTCGCGCTTGCCCTTCAGGACTTCACCGCGGGCAACACACTCGACATCGTCTCGCTTCTCGACGAGCTGCCACCTACCTATTGGACCCAGTGGCACCGAACTTTGCCCGTCCCTCGCCATCGTGCAGTATCGATCGCCGCCGCCCTCGCTACGTGTTCGGCGGGAGCACGAACGTTGATCGAAGCCGCAGCAGTTGTCGGGCGCAGCACGACGTTGTCGCATCTTGCTCAGCTGGCCGAAATCGACGACGTGGTCGGCGCCTTGGACAGCGCCTTCGCCAGCGGCCTCCTTTCTGTCCACGAGCAGCACGGCAGCACCGAGGTGTCACTGAGCAGCACGATGGTCACGGCCGCAGTGCGCGGGGCGTTGGGACCCGCGCACTTGCATCTGCTGCACACACGCGCAGCCAAGATCGCTTGGGGAGAAGGTGAACGGCTTTTCCACCTTGCCGCTGCCAGCACCACCCATGACGAGGACCTCGCCGCCGAACTCGTTGCGTACGCATCACTACGAGCATCCGACGGCGCGTGGTCGGAAGTCGCCGACGCCATGGTCACGGCAAGCCGTCTCACCACGGCCCGAACCGAACACGAGGACCGACTGCTCCGCGGAGTCGACGCGCTGACCGGATCGGGTGACATCCCCCGCGCCATGGTCTTCGTGCCGGAGATCGAGAGTATTTCGCGCGGGCCTCTCCGCGACGCCGTCCTCGGCTACCTCGCCATCCATAGAGGGCGACCGACCGAGGCCGCCGATCTTCTGACCAGAGCGTGGGACAGCTGCAGCGTGGATCGTGAGCCAGGCATCGCTGCGATGATCGCCCAACGAATGGTCCTGCATTCTCTGGCTCGGCTCGATGGCACGGCGCTCGTCGAGTGGGTTGACCGCGCAGTCGAATTGGTGGGCCCTTCTGATCCCGCAGCAGTGGAGTCCGAAGCGATCAAGGGTCTCGGGCTCGGTGCTACCGGAAGAACCGAGAATGCGCTCGCGGCATACGCCGAACTCTCCGATCGTGTCCGCCCCGGAGCCCAAGCACAGCGTTTCCAGATGGGACGCGGATGGCTCGAGCTTGCGTTGGACCACCCGGAGTCCGCCAGACGCGACCTCGAAAGCGCGGTGTCCACAGAGTTTTCCAGTGGTTCGGCAAGAATCTCACTGTGGGCACAGGCCTGGCTCGCCCGCACTCAATTCGCTCTCGGCGCCTGGGACGAAGCGCTCTCGACCGTCGAGGGCGCCGGTGCCGAGGTGGATCGGTTCGAGATCGAGATCATCCGGCCGTTGGTCCACTGGTCGGGAGCACAGATTCACGCTCTGCGCGGCAACTGGGAACTGGCCCGTGACCATGTGCGACGTGCGTACGCCGGCATTCATGCCTACGAAATCATGTATGTTCCTGCACTTCTCGCCAGGGCCCAGGTTGCCGAGGCCGCCGCCGACTACGCCGAAGTTCTGGTGGCGCTGGCTCCGCTCACCTCGAGCAAGGCGCAACAATGGCTCGACGAGCCGGGCTTCTGGCCGTGGGTCGATCTCTACGCCAATGCATTGGTCATGGTCGGGCGAGCTGATGATGCCGACGCCTTTCTGCAACCACACGAGCAGACCGCACGACGTCGGGAGCACCGCTCAGCTGCGGCACGTCTCGGCTACGTTCGCGGCCGGATCCACGGCGCACGGGGCGAACTCGACTCGGCAAGAGAAAGTTTCGATGCTGCACTACTCGGCATCGAGACGCTGCCGCTCCCCTACGACCGAGCCCGAATCAATTTTGCCTACGGCCAAACTCTCCGCCGGGCCGGGAAACGCGCGGAGGCCGACGTCGTCCTCCGCGCCGCCCGCGAGCTGTATCACTCGTTGGGCGCCGCTACTTACGTCGAGCGCTGCGAGCGCGAACTCCGCGCGGGCGGGTTGAACCTCTCGCGGACGGAGAAGGGAATCACCGACCTGACCCCGCAAGAACGAGCCGTCGCCGACCTTGTCGCAGCGGGCAAGTCCAACAAGGAAGCTGCCGGCGAATTGTTCCTCTCCGTCAAGACCATTCAATATCACCTCACGCGCGCGTACGCGAAACTCGGACTGCGATCACGGAGCGAACTCGCGGCTTTGTTCCGCGACCGAGGGCTTTCGGATCCGCATCAGGAGAACTGAGAACATGCCGGACACTACGACGACCGCGCCCGTTCGCGTCGTCACCGAGCCACTCCCCCAACCGCTCTACGGCCCGAAGCGGGTCTTGCGCGACTTCGGCGGAACGTCCATTGCCAACGGAATCATCGGCATCGTCTTCTCGGCCACCGGGCCGGTGGCGGTCATTCTCGCTGCGGGGTTGGCGGGTGGACTGAGTCAAGCTCAATTGGCCTCTTGGCTTTTCGGTGCCTTCTTCGTCAACGGAATTCTCACCATCACGGCTTCCTGGCTGTACCGGCAGCCGCTGGCCTTCTTCTGGACGATTCCCGGAACCGTTGTCGTCGGAGCGTCATTGGAGCATCTGCCGTGGGAGCAAGTGCTCGGAGCGTTCTTCGCGACCGGCGCCCTGATCTTGCTGTTGGGATTGACAGGGTGGGTCACACCGATCATGGCCGCATTACCCTTGCCCATCGTAATGGCAATGGTGGCAGGCGTTTTCCTTCATTTCGGAACGGATTTGGTCGAAGCGCCCGCCCACGACGCGGTGATCGCCCTGCCGATGATCGCCACCTTTGTCGCTCTGAGCGTGTTCGCCAAGCTGGGAAGATTCGTTCCGCCCGTTCTCGGCGCGTTGATCGTCGGCGTGGTCGTGATACTCGCGGCCGGAAGATTCAACTCCGCCGGCGACGCGCACGAGTGGCTGGCGCATCCGATGCTGACCACGCCAACCTGGTCTTGGCAGGCGATGATCGAACTGGTTGTACCGCTGGCGATCACAGTCGTCGTCGTGCAGAACGGCCAAGGAATCGCAGTCCTCCGCGCAGCGGGTCATCAACCGCCGATCGGGGCAGCAACGGTTGCCTGCGGTGTGTTCTCTCTCGTGAACGCGGCGGTGGGTTGTGTCTCGACGTGCCTTACCGGGCCGACGAACGCATTGCTCACGGCGTCGGGAGAGCGGACACGCCAATACACCGCCGGAATCTTCTGCGGCTTACTCGCCGTCGTCTTCGGACTGTTCGCCCCGACTTTCGTCGCGATGATGTTGGGAACTCCGACGGCATTCATCGTCACTCTGGGTGGTCTGGCCATGCTCAAGGCCTTACAGGGAGCCTTCGTGACCGCATTCGGCGGGAAATTCGCCTTCGGCGCTTTGATCGCGTTCCTCGTGACGATCTCCGACATCGAACTACTCAATATCGGAGCCGCTTTCTGGGGACTCGTCTTCGGGGTCATCGCCTCGCGCATGCTCGAGCGAGCCGACTACACCTGACATGCGAATATTCGCATACTCGACTTTGACAATCATTTACATTAAGCAGTAGATCTATACCCATGCACCTCAACACCCGCATGTCGCGGCGCCTCACCCTTGCCACATCAGTAGGCCTCTCACTCGCCCTCGTTACGGGTTGCTCGTCCGACAACAAGGACTCCGCCCAGTCCGAAACCACGACCACGACGTCGGCCGCACCAACCGAACAGGCCTCGGCAACACCACGTCTCGCCGTGTCGTACGACGGCGGCGTCCTGGTGCTGGATGCAACTTCCCTCGACGTGGTCGGCGAGACCGAGATCGACGGCTTCACCCGACTCAACCCGGCCGGCGACGGTCGCCACGTCATGATCTCTGCCGGCGAAGCATTCAAGGTGCTCGACACCGGCACGTGGTCTTCGGCTCACGGTGATCATTCTCATTACTACACAGCCGATCCCGCGATGTCCGAGGTCGAGTTCGCAGCCAACGAACCCGGACACGTTGTACGCCATGCCGGAAAAACCGTTCTCTTCAACGACGGCTCGGGACTGGTCGAGATCTTCGATCCGGCGCAGTTGGCAAAACGCCAACCCCGCGTCGAGACGTACACCACGCCAGAACCCCATCACGGCGTTGCGGTCGCACTTGCCGATGGCAGCCTGTTGACGACCATCGGAAATTCGGAGTCCCGCAACGGCATTGCCATCCTCGATGCCGACCGCAAGGAAATCCTGCGCAACGAACAGTGCCCCGGTGTCCACGGCGAAGCAGTCGCTGCCGGCGAAGCCATCGTGCTGGGCTGCCAGGACGGGTTGCTCGTGTACAAGAACGGAGCGATCACCAAGGTCCAGAGTCCGGATGCATACGGCCGCATCGGAAATCAGGCAGGCTCGGAGGAGTCGGACATCGTGCTGGGTGATTACAAGACTGACAAGGACGCCGAACTCGAACGTCCGCAACGGGTCTCGCTGACCAACACGACGACGTCCGAACTCAAGCTCGTCGACCTCGGCACCAGCTACACCTTCCGCTCACTCGGCCGCGGACCGCACGGAGAGGCACTGGTACTCGGCACCGACGGCGCCATCCACGTCATCGACCCGAACACCGGCGTCGTCACCAAGAAGATCGCCGTCATAGACGCATGGACCGAGCCCACCAAATGGCAAGAGCCCAGGCCCGCGCTCTTCGTAGAAGATCACACCGCTTACGTCACCGACCCAGCGTCGAAGAAGCTGATCGCAGTCGACCTCGAGGACGGCAGCATCCTGACCGAGACCACTCTCGATCACGCCCCCAACGAATTGACCGGTGTCACCGGCTGATTCCCACCCTCGCTTCGGCCCCCATCTCACACCGAGATGGGGGCCGAAGCCGTTCTCGTCCTTCGCCTACTGACCAGGGAATCTCGATACCCAGGCAATCCTCGAGGTGCTACGAGGCGCACCTCAGAGAATCGAAGCCGTTGTCGCCAGCTCTGCTGGAGCTGAGCGATGAGCAGGACCACGATTGACCGCGGCACAAGTCAGCATGGAATAACTCCGTGTGGAGGTTCGTTGGAGATGGTGTCGGTGTTCGGTTCTTTGCCCCGGGTACCACCCCAGAATTGCCACTTCGAGTGGCCACTTGCCGAGAGGCGCAAGACGGGCACCGACGCGCTGGAGCCGCTGGACACCTGCAGGTGTCCGGCGGCTTCGTCGTGTCCGGGGTCGGACCTCGGTCCGTGACGGTCGAGGTCCACGATGTCGACCGCCGAATCTGCAATAACCGAAAACGCGTGGTTTTCCTACCGGAGGGTGGACACTCGATCATGCGCCAAAGCAGCTATGACCGTCCCTCTGCCGACAGGGCACTCCGATGGCTACTGCTGACATGGGGCCTCGGCAACTCTGTGGTGTGGTGGATCCACCTTTCACGGCGAGGCAGTCGCGCAGTCGAGACGTCACCGATACAGCCGGGCCCGTTCGGGGAGGCCAACTGGCTCGATATGGGAGGTTTCCTCGCATACTCCTCGGCCGCAACCTTGTTGATCATCGCGATTTGGTACGTCGCGGCCCGCAGGTGATCCGCACCGATAGAGTCCATGACATGGACGCCCTTTCACAGTCCGAACGGGAGAATTCGCTAGAGACCGACCGACTGCTTCTGCGACCGTTCCGTGTGCCCGATGCCGTTGTCTTGCGGGAGCTCTGGGGTGAGCGCGATCCTCGTGTCCCACCGCATCGTCGGATCGATTCCGATGGTCGACCCTCCATCGGAGACATCGAGGACCAGATTCGCAGTCGCTCACACCAACCCGGTCTACTGGCGGTGGAGCGTAAAGGATCCCATGACGTCATCGGCTACTGCGGCCTGATCGAGACTGAGCACGGACCTGACGGAGAGCCTGAACTGGCATTCGAATTTCTCCGTAGGGCATGGTGTCAGGGATATGCGACTGAGGCCTCATGGGCGGTAATCCAATGGGCGCAGGCATCAGGCTATCGACGTCTGTGGGCCACGGTCCGTGACTGGAACGGCGCTTCTCGCCGTGTGCTGGAAAAACTCGTATTCGTGGCGACCGACCATGCGGAGCCTCACGAAATCCACGGGGACCTGCTGTTCACGACAAAGGCACTGTGACTGCCTCGGCGACACAGGACTCGATGCCGCAATGACGAAGGTGCTGCGACGCGGTGACTCGGAACGCGCGCCGCAGCACGGGGAGTAGCTAGGCCGGGTTTTCGCCGGCAGCGACGTCGAGGATCCACGTCACCCCGAACGCATCGGTGAGCATGCCGAAACCGGGGCTCCACGCCGCGGCGGCAAGACCCTCGATGATCGATGCACCAGCAGAGAGTTTGGCCCAGTAGTTCTGCACCTCTTCGAGGGTTTCACCGCGAACCGAGACGAAGAACGGTTGGTCAGTGATCGTGGTGCCGTTCTCGCGGTGTGTCGAGCCTGCGTTGCCGGCCGAGCCGCCCGACTGTCCAGGGATGTCGTATGCCATCACACAGAAGCCGTCCTCTGTCTCCACCTGGCCGAACACGACGTTCTCAGCGCCGGGCACCTCCTTGGGCATCCCGAAGTCGCCGTAGGTTGCGATCGTGACCTGGCCACCGAAGACGGACTGGTAGAACTCCAGAGCCGCGCGGGCGTCTCCGCGGAAGTTGAGGTGGGTCGTTGTCTTGATGCTCATGTCTGCTCCTGGTGCGAACGTCGCTCGGGTTTTCCCTGACGACGTCGACTCTCACAGCCGTATAGGACTGTTTTCGTCCTAGACTCGTCGTAGTCTCACCGCATGGCGACCACCACTCGACTCTTGAATCTGCTGTCCCTCTTGCAGACGAGACGCGACTGGCCGGGCGCTCTACTCGCCGAGCGGCTCGACATCAGCCATCGCACGGTCCGCCGCGATATCGACCGGCTCAGGGAGATGGGTTACCGCATTGCGGCGACCATGGGCCCGGACGGCGGATACCGACTCGACGCCGGCAGCGAGCTGCCACCCCTGCTGTTCGACGACGATCAGGTCATCGCACTGGCAGTTGCGCTGCAGGCGGCGACGCTGACCGGCGTCGGTATCGAAGAGGATGCGGTTCGAGCGTTGACCACTGTGCGGCAAGTGATGCCTTCGCGTCTGCGCCATCGCCTCGACGCGCTCACGTTCACCACGATTTCGGCCGGTTCCGGCGACGCAGACTCCGTGTCCCCAGAGGTGCTCGTAGCGATTTCCGCTGCAGTCCGCGGTCGCGAGGTGTTCCGCTTCGATTACTCGAACGACCACTCAAACAACAGCGAAATAACACCCCCGCGCCGAGTGGAGCCGCATCATCTGGTGACCTCCAAGCGTCGCTGGTATCTCGTCGCGTGGGATCTCGCGCGAGACGACTGGCGAATCTTCCGCGCCGATCGCATCACCCCACGCACCCCGAACGGTCCCCGGTTCACGCCGAAGGAAATCCCCGGCGGCGACGTCAGCGAATACGTGTCCGCGCGCTTCAAAGGATCGGAACATATCAACAATTGGCCGTGCCATGGCAAGGTCGTTCTCCATCGACCAGCCAGTTATGTTCTTCCCTTTGTCGGGGAAGGCATCGTCGAAGATCTTGGCCCCGAGCAGTGCAGTCTCGAAGCCGGATCATGGTCTTGGACGGCGCTGGCAGCCTCCTTCAACCGATTCGACACCGACATCGATGTCGTCGGCCCGGCAGAACTTACCCACGCTTTCGCGCAACTCGCCGCCCGCAACGCCGCGACTGCTGAGAGTTAGTCAGTCGTCTCGAATGAGATCCAGGTCTCCAACGCAACCGTGCGCCCGCGGGTTCGTGATAGCTTTCAAGTCCTCAGAGGACCTGAGGACTTGAAGACCTGAACGAAGGGATGCCCAAGGAGATGAAGAAGGGGCAAGTTGCATTTCTCACCGGCACACACGTCGTGAACGATCTGTACCAGGGGGCTGTGCCTGCGCTGTTGCCGTTCATGATGCTCGAACGCGGATATTCCTATTCCGCGGTCGCCGGAATCACGCTCGCCGCGACCGGACTATCCAGTGTCGTGCAACCTGCATTCGGCATGCTGGTCGATCGAAAGAGCCGAAACTGGCTGGTACCCACAGGTTTTGTGACGGCCGCAGCAGGCATTGTCGTGGCAGCGATGAGCACCACCTACATCGTCACTTGGCTGGCAATTGCCGTGGCCGGCATCGGCATCGCCGCATACCATCCTCCCGCCACAAATTTGGCACGCGCGGCTGGAGGTCATTCACAGAAAGCCATGAGCGTGTTCTCCGTGGGCGGTACGTTGGGCGCCTCGCTGGCGCCACCGTTTGTCACGCTCGTGGTTGGCTCACTCGGTTTGTCCGGCGGCTATCTACTCGCAGTTCCTGCAGTGGTGGCGGCTATTTGGTGGATGGTCGCCCAGTCGCGATCGGCCAACACGGGTGCGGCCGAGTCAGCCCAGTCGTTGAGTGCGCAACTGGCAGCGAACGGTCCCGTGTCAGACGATTGGCGCTCGTTCACACGACTCGTGCTGGTAACGGTCTGTTGGTCAATTCCGTACGTGACCACTCTGTCGTTGGTCTCACCGTTCGTGCTCAACGCACTGAACGGATCGTCCTCGAGCGCTGCAATCGTGTTGTCCTCCTTCACATTGGCAGGAGCGGCCGGAACGCTACTGGGAGGAGTCCTCGCGGACCGTCGTGGTCGACGCGCATCCATCCGACTCGGCTACCTGCTTGCGGTACCTTCACTGGCACTGCTCGCTGCCGCCCCGCACGTCGCAGTTGCCGAATTGGGAATCGTCTGTCTCGGATTTGCTATGTTCCTGCCCTTCGCGCCACAGGTGACATTGGCGCAGGACTACCTACCGAATCGCCCCGGCACAGCAAGTGGGGTGACGCTCGGACTCGCGATGTCCGTGGGGGGCATCGCATCTCCGCTGTTCGGCTACCTGGCAGATCACTTCGGACCGCGCATGGCGATCGGGGCGACAACTGCAGTGCTGTTCGTCGGCGCCGTCATCGCATTCACCTTGCGCGATCGACGACTCGACCCGGAAGACGAGACGGAGCGCGAACTGGACGTCATCGCCCTTCGATAAACCGAAAGACGGCCCCGTAGTCTGAAGATTCATCGGAGGACATGAAGTATTACTCGGTGAGCCGCTCCATTGCGGTTCACCGAGTCAGTCAGGAGCAGTCACATGGCAGTGCGCCAGATCAAGCAGCAGTCGCTGGTACAGAAAGCCGCGGACGAACTTGCGCGCCTCATCGGCGACGGCGAGTGGCCGGTCGGGACCAAAATCCCGAACGAACAGGATCTGAGCACACTCCTCGGAGTCGGGCGTTCGACCGGCAGAGAGGCCGTTCGCGCACTGATTGCGTCAGGCCAGCTCTACTCGCATCAAGGGTCCGGCACCTACGTCATGTCCTCGACACCGGTCACAGAACTCGAGCGAGAACTCAAACGCTCGGACCGCCGCGAAGTCTACGAAGTACGCAGACTCCTGGAAGTGGAAGCGGGCCGCCTGGCTGCCATGCGCCGAACTTCGGCCGACGTCGATCTGTTACACGCAGCACTCGAAGCCCGTGAAAATGCCTCGACACCAACAGAATTTGTCGACGCTGACATGGAACTACATCGCGCCGTGGTGAATGCTGCGCACAACAGCGTGTTGTCGATGGTGTTCGATTCATTCATCGAAACGCTCCGCAACTCGGCCCTGGACGTGATCACCGACGTCGCGGCGCGAGACCCCGAATCGATCGACGACGAAGGCGCTGCCCACCGAGATCTAGTAGAAGCCATCGTCGCGGGTGATGCCGACGCTGCCAGCGCGGCAACGCGCAGGAACATGGACGGGCTCGACTGACCCTCTCTATCGTTGTCAGGCATGACGTCCACATCGCTCCCTCCACGGGGTCTCCGGATCGGTCTGTCCGCCATCGCGTGGCTAAACCTGCTCTCTGCGCTCGTAGGAATGGCGGGCCTGACGATCGGCGGCGGGATGGGCCTGCCTCCTGAGTGGATCGAGGGAACCGTCTTCCCTTCATATTTCTGGCCCGGAATCCTCCTCGGCGTTGTCGTCGGAGGCATCCAGGCCGCCGCGCTCTTCGCTCAGCACAACAGGTTCCGTCTGACGTGGGGCCTGCACGCGGCCGCCGGCCTGACCATGATGATCTGGATCTTCGTCGAGATCGCCATCGTTCTCGCCTGGTCGCCGCTGCAGGGCATCTTCTTCACCACCGGACTAGTCCAGACGATCCTCGCCGTTCTCGCACTCGGCGCCTGGCCTCGCCCCTTCCTCCAACGAGTCGAGTAATGACGGAACCTGTTCTCGAACAACAGAATCACGACGACCGGGCCCACCTCACCTTCTCGAAACAGCCCTTGACTCGAAAGTATGTTCGAGTATGATGGAAGGTGGAACGGGGGGTTCTCATGACGATCAACATCACCGAAGATACTGTCACCGACGTGGTCAACAGCTCCGCCGTGGGTGTGCGCGGACGATTGTGGCGGCTTCACCCCAGCGACGTCCGCGAGATCGCCATCACCGCGTCAGCGGAAATCCTTCGCCTGGAAGCCATTCGAGTGGCCGCCGTCGACACCCTGACGTTGAACCCGGACGAACAAGTACTCTGCTACCGCGGCACCGGACAATGGCTCGCGAACCACACCATGCTGCAGATCTCCACCGGCAGAAGAATCGCAGCCCTGGGAAAAGCGCTACGGTCGTTTCCCGAGATCGAAGACCAATTCGATGCCGGTGACCTCACTTTCGAGCACGCAGCACTGATCGTGGCGTTCTGCGAATCCCCACCCAAGGCAATGCCCGACGCCGCACTACCGTACTGCCGCGACACACTCCTCGCCGCAGCATCCGGAACCGAAGCAACCACCGTCAAACTGCGCTACGCCCTCAGCGTCCTCGAGCACATGTTCGAATCCGACGACCCACCACCAAGCGAAGACACCGACCGCAACGAACTGCGCATCTCCCCCACCCTCAACGGAAGAGTCGCCGTCCGAGGCGATTTCGACGGAGTGACCGGCGAAATGCTTCTCTCCGCCCTCTCCAACCTCTCCATGCCCACCCCCGCCGAAGACGGCACACCCGACAAACGACCCGCCGCCACACGCAACGCAGACGCCATGGCAGAACTCATCCGGCGCTACCTCGACAACGCTGCCACCGGCATCGACGGCGGCCAACGCCCACACCTGAACGTGCACATCAACGCCAAAGACCTGGCCCACCACCGTGAATGCGCCACAACGGGTGATGGCTCAACACCTGCCCCGTCCGAGGACGACGATCCCGGCATGCTCGATCTCGACTTTCGCGATCTCGACAAACAAGATCTCGATGTCGGCCACATGCCCTGGATGGGACCACTGAGCGTCGGCCGCACCCGCATGATCGCCTGCGACTGCATGCTCTCCAGCGTCCTCCTCGACGAAAACGGCGCCCCACTCGACGTCACCCCACTCAAAAGGCTTGTCACCGCAGCACAACGCACCGCCCTGATCGCCCGAGACAAAGGATGCGCCTTCCCCGGCTGCGACTGCGTCCCCGCCTGGACCGACGCCCACCACATCAAACACTGGGCCAAAGGAGGACCAACCGTCATGGACAACCTGGTCCTACTCTGCCGAACCCACCACACCCTGATGCACCGAAAACCCGGATTCACCGGCAAATGGGAAATCCGAATGGGCACCGATCACCTGCCCTGGTTCATCCCACCACCAGGCATCGACCCCGACCAGAAACCCCGCCGCTCCACCACACGACTCTGAACCCGGAGGTCACCGAGCAAACGTCTCGGTGACCCATTCCGGCGTGCTTCGATAACCGGAAAGGGCGGCGCGGCGACATCCATCCAACTCCACGCTCACAGGAGTACCACCCGAACCGTCAACCCGTAGGAGGGTTGATGATGCTGTCGCTGTCGCGATCTGATCACAAGGCTGAGCTATAGGAGCATCGGCTATGGCGGCAACCACGTCTCGACTCTCCGCTTCGGACAGGCGAATAACGTCCACGTCTGTCTGAGATTCATGCCGGCACACGGATAGTCCTGCAGCATCAGCGACAGGCGTAGCCAGCTCATTGTCTAGCGGGTCATAGCCTTCGCCTCTCTCGAACTGCTCGCGCGCCTTGTCAACTTCTCTGGCATCTGTCCGGTCGAATTGAACGGCAGACGAGCGATCGCAATTCGCCATCGTCGGAGAAAGACTCAACGAAGTTCGGACACGTTCGACTTCATGCAGAGATCGAAGCGAATCGAGAGGCCCGACTTGAAAGCCGCACGGACTCGACGGCCAGGCCGGAAACATCACTTGTCCGGCGCTGTTGGCCATCCACAGTTTGACGGGAACCAGTTCGCTTGTGACACAACTCGCAACGACATTGTCGGGAAAGCGTTTGGAGTCGACACGATATGCATCCTTGACGGCGGCTACGTCACCTTCGAGTCGAACCATGTCGACGGTTAGCGCTCCGGAGGCATCTTCGCCGACTTCGCAACGAAATACTGCCACTGGATCGAAATCAGATGGAAGATACCCTGTTTCGTGTTTCGGACGCGAATACAGATCGACACCGAACAGGCCCCATGCGACTTCAATTCCGAGACAGTCGGCAGTCTCGAACACCCGAGCCTCAGGAGGTGTGAAGTACACCGAATCTCGCCAGAACGGAGCCGAACAAGCGGTGACCAGGCAAAGCGACGCCACCAACGGCACCGACAGCAGCGCGCGTGCCGAGACCGTCAATTGCCCGCCCACTCCAGAAGGTTGTCGGCGGTCCAGGTATTGATCACCCGATCGGCTTCGACGCCGCACTTTTCGGCCCGGTCACAGCCGTAGCCCTGCCAAGCCAGCTGACCGGGGGCATGGGCGTCAGTGTCGATGGAGAAAAGACAATCGAGATCGCGGGCCAACTCGATCAAACGCGAAGGCGGGTCACGACGCTCCGGTCGGGAGTTGATCTCGACGGCGGTCCCTGATTCTCGGCAGGCCTCGAACACTTTCTCTGCGTCGAACTGCGACTCGGGCCGGGTTCCGCGAGCACCCTCGACAAGACGCCCGGTGCAGTGCCCGAGAATATCGACACGCGGATTTCGCACTGCAGCAAGCATTCTGCGGGTCATCGCCTCGCGTTCGGACCGCAGCTTGGAGTGGACGCTCGCCACCACGATGTCGAGTTCGTCGAGCAGATCGGGATCCTGGTCGAGTGAACCGTCCTCGAGGATGTCCACCTCGATTCCCGTGAGAATGCGGAAGGGAGCCAGTTCGGCATTCAACCCGGCTATCACGTCGAGTTGAGACCGTAGGCGCTCCGCGGACAGCCCGTTTGCAACTGTGAGGCGAGGCGAATGGTCGGTGAGGGCGCAGTAGTCATGGCCGAGTGCTGCTGCGCGTCGCATCATCTCTTCGATGGGGCTTCCACCATCGGACCAGTCGGAGTGGGTGTGGAGGTCGCCGCGGAGGGCTTGTCGCAATGGGCTGTCGCCGATGGGCTCAGCCTGCCCCCGCAGTTCCTCGAGATACTCGGGGATGCCGTCGTACGACTGAGCGATAATCGTGGCAGTCTTCGGCCCGATGCCGGTGAGGGCCTTCCAACTGTCGGCTTTCCGGCGAGACTCCTTCTGCTCGTCGGACAATCCTGAAAAGACCTCCGCAGCTCGGCGATAGTCCTTGACGCGGTGCGTTTCAGCGCGTGATCGTTCGAGCCAGTAGGCGATCTCCCGAAGCGCTTCATCCGGTTCCATGAGACCACTGTTCCGTCAGCAGCGGCTCGCGGCAACCCTTGATCCCCTTACGCTGTGAATATGGACGACCCGAGAGCACGATTTGAAGCCGCGCGGGTGGCTCACCTGGCAACGGCAGATGCGGCCGGCGTTCCGCACATCGTGCCGCTGGTATTCGTCTTGGTCGGCGGCACCGTCTATTCCTGTGTCGACCACAAACCGAAAACCACGACCGCTCTTCGCAGGCTCCGGAACATCACCGAGACGGGGCGCGCAAGCCTGCTGGTCGATCATTACGACGACGACTGGTCCGCGCTCTGGTGGGTCCGCGTCGACGGACATGCGGAGGTTCTCGACCCCGGCACCAAGGAGTCCGAGAGCGCGATCGATGCTTTGGCCGCAAAGTATCCGCAGTACGTAGATCACCGACCGCACGGACAGGTCATAGCTGTCCGCGATGTGGAGTGGTCGTCGTGGTCCGCAGCAGCCTAAGGTTCTGTCCTAGTGTTCAAGGAGCGAAAGTGATTGCAACACTCTCAATTCGGACAAATTGGTGGGGGATCGATGAAACGACGGCAGTTACTTCAGCGCGCAGCCACAGGTCTGGCGCTGGTAGCGGGACCTCAGGTGATCGACATGGGTAGCAGTTCCGGAAGCAGTCAAGACGCAACAAGTCCGTTGAACGAACAGTTGTCGGTTGTTTCGCTCTCACACGTGAACGACCCGGCGACGACGCCGGTTTTTCCAGGCGACCCCGAGTTCACTCTCGACACAGCGGCCACCATCGCAAACGACGGCTACTACCTCCAGTACGTCAAGGAAGGTGAGCACACGGGCACGCATTGGGGCGCACCCGCACACTTCCAGGAAGGCGGCCTCACAGCCGACCAACTCGATCCGGCGGACCTCTTCCTCCCCGCAGTGAAGATCGACATCCGGGACAAGGCTGCCGCCGATTCGGACTATGCGCTCACGGTCGCGGACCTGCAGGAATGGGAAACGCGCAACGGCAAGATCCCCGATGGAGCGGCCGTAGTTCTCTGGACCGGGTGGGAATCGCGCTGGGGTAGCGAAGAATATGCCAACTCCGATGCCGAGGGCGTCACCCACCAGCCCGGCTTCTCGGTGGACGCGGCGCGGTGGCTGATAGACACCGGCCGTTTGGGCACCCGCGGAGCATTGGGAACCGACACGTTCGGTCCCGACCTCGGAAACGACGAAACCTACCCCGTCTCGACAATCCTGTACGACAAGCATCGAATCAGCCTGGAGAACTTGAACAATCTTGCCGCCCTGCCAACCACCGGGGCTAGCATCCTTGTCGGTGGTGCGATCAACAAGGCCGGATCGGGTTCACCGGCAACGATTTTCGCACTACTACGGCGATAACCATTTGCGACGGTCGCCGTAGACAACGACCGCGCCCTTCCCACTTCTCTTCGCCTCGTACATCGCCGCATCGGCCTGGCGAAGAAGAGTGTGCGCGCTGAGCGGTTCGTCCCCGAACTCGAACTGCGCGGACTCGAAATGCGCGACACCAACGCTCGCACCCACCGACACCGATGTGTCTGCAGTCTGATCGGACCTGAGCGCGTCGACGATCCGGCGAGCCACGACGACGGCGTCGTCGATCGTGCCCTGCAGGAGCACTGTGAACTCGTCGCCACCGAATCGGGCGACAAACGCACCCTCGGGAACCGCTTCGCGCAGACGTGCTGTGAGAGCAACCAGTAACCGGTCGCCGGCCGGGTGCCCGTATCGATCGTTGATCTGTTTGAAGTCGTCCAGATCGACAAGCATCAGCACCCAATCGGAGTTCGTCTGGCGATAGTCGTCGATGGCGCTCGCAAAGTGTTCGTCGAACGCGGCCCGGTTTGCAAGCTCGGTGAGTGGGTCGTGATGTGCTCGGTACCTCAGCTCGTCCTGGGCAGCGGAGATCTGTTGAAGGAGCGCGTCGTTCTCGAGGAGCGTGAGTATTTGGCGCACCAGCGCGAGAACCAACACGCCGACGCCGAGTATCACGACCACGGCATCGAGGTTGCCGACGATCAGCGCCTGAACAGTCACGATCGTCGCGATCACCGCGATCAACAGATACGGCAGCAGCAACTGAGTCCGATCGCTTCGCCACTGCTGCGGCGCGTTGCGGTTCCGAGGCTCGGTTCGCTTCGTCAGCGCCGCCAAGGCGATCAACGGCGGCCCCGCGATGAACCCGGCATCGGCGATCGTCGGCATACTCTCGGCGCCGATCGCCACCAAGTACGCGTACAGGCTGTCCGAAAGGGAGAGCATCACCAACCCGCACCCGAGGAACGTCAGCGGTTCACGGATCTCGGCAACGGCCTTCGGTCCGATGACCATCAGCAAGACCATGGCGATCAGAACGAAGTCGGTGATCGGATACATCACCGCGACAAGAAACCCGAGAGATCCCGTCGGACCGGTATGAACGACGGCGCCCAGGGCCGTCGTCCACGTGAGGATGAACAATCCACCGACAACGACAAGACCGTCGAGCGTCAGCACGAGCCAGAGATGGATCGGACCGATCGCCTCACGCCGGGGCGACTGACGCACCAACGACAGAAGCGCCGGCACGGCGAACACCGGGAACATGAAGAAACCGATATCCGCGATCGACGGCGACGGAAGTGGAACGTGGAGAACCGAGCGGTAGAACGCCCAGAAGAACATCCCGAGAGTCCAGCCGGCCATACCCAGAGCCATCAGAGTTCGCCAACGACGCTCGACGCCGTGATAGCGCCGCGATGTCCACCAACAGACCGCAGTTGCGGTGGCTCCGCCGACGAGCTGGGCGATATCGTCCACCAGAACCGAAGTTCGTGGGCTGAGCAGCCCGGATCCGGCGAGAGCGATGACCGCGACAACGACGCCGAGAACCAGCCACGTGCGTCGCGCTCGGAACTGCGTCATCGAAGAACCCATCGGTGTTCAAGGCGTCACCACCGATCGTCTTGCAGCCGGCATCGTTGCGGCCGGAATGTTGTGGTGACGAATGCCCGTACGAACCTACCCGATTTGGTAGCGGATTGTTAACTGGACGAACGATCAGGAAGGCTCGTACGCCCCGCGGCGCTGTATTCCGCTCGGGTCCTACGCTGCTGCGAAGTCCATTTCGCGATCACCCCTTGCGAGGGGCTGAACAGGTACACCAGAGCGAACACGATGCCCTGCGTCATGACGACCATGCCACCGGAAGCCGTGTCGAGGTAGTAGCTGACGTAGATACCGGCAATCGCGCAGACTGCGGAAACGACGGGAGCTATCACCAGCATCCGCGAAAACTTGTCGGTGAGGAGGTAGGCCGTCGCGCCGGGGATGATCAGCATCGCCACCACCAGCACGACGCCGACGGCTTGCAACGCCACAACGGACGTGAGTGCGAGGACGCCGAGTAGCAGCGCACCCAGGCGCTTGGGCGAAAGACCTATCGCGTTCGCATGGATCGGGTCGAAGGCGAACAACGTCAGATCACGACGCTTGATCAACAGAATGCTCAACGCCAACGCGCCGAGTATCGCGACCTGCAGAAGATCGGACGAGCTCACCCCCAGCAGGTTGCCGAAAATGATGTGGTTGAGATCGGTCTGGCTGGGGGTCACCGAGATGAGAACCAAACCGAACGCAAAGAGAGTCGTGAAGACGATACCGATCGCGGCGTCTTCCTTGACGCGACTGGTGTTACGGATCAGTCCGATCAGCGCTACGGCGATCAACCCGAAGATCAAGGCCCCGATGGCAAATGGTGCGCCGACGACGTAAGCGAGGACAACACCCGGCAGCACGGCGTGCGAGACGGCGTCGCCCATCAACGACCACCCGATGAGCACCAACCAACAACTGAGCACCGCGCAGACAACCGCTGCCACAACCGCAACGGCCAACGCTCGCACCATGAATCCGTACTGGAGAGGATCAAGTAGCAGTTCTACGAGGTTCATCGATCAGGTCCTGTCCATCACGTCGAGACCGAAAGCCAGGGCGAGGTTTTCCGGTTGCAGCACGGTGTCCGGGTCGGAATGCACCAGGACATTGCGCATGAGCAGTACCGCCTCGTCGCAGAGTTTCGGCACAGCGTGGAGATCGTGGGTCGAGACCAAGATCGACCGGCCGTCGGAAGCCAACTCTCGTAGCAGCGTAGAAATCGTTGCCTCGGAACGCTTGTCGACGCCCGCAAACGGCTCGTCCAGCAACAGTATCGACGCGTCCTGCGCGATGCCGCGTGCGACGAACGCGCGCTTCTTCTGACCACCCGAGAGCTGACCGATCTGACGATCCGCAAATTCGGTGAGTTCCACCCGCTCGAGGGCCTCTGCCACCGCCTCGCGATCTGCACGCCGCGGACGTCGCAAGAATCCGAGGTGACCGTACCTGCCCATCATCACGACGTCACGGACGCTGATCGGGAAGGTCCAGTCGACGTCTTCACTCTGCGGCACGTATCCGACGCGGCCGCTCTTGCGCGCAGTGGCTGCGTCGAGACCGGCGATTCTGACAGAACCGTTGTCCGGCTTGATCATCCCCATGATCACTTTGAACAGAGTCGACTTTCCTGAACCGTTCATGCCGATCAGTCCGCAGACGCTACCCGAGTTCAACGTCAGATCGACGTGGTCCAGTGCGTGGACCTCGCCGTAGTAAACGCTGACGTTTTCGACGCGAATGGCTTCGTTCATGATTTACCGCCGGTCAGACCGCCGAGGATGACGTCGGTGTCGTGGCGAATCATGTCCAGGTAGGTGGGCACGGGACCGTCGGCTTCGGACAGCGAATCGACGTACAGCGTTCCGCCGAACTTCGCGCCGGTCGCCCCGACAACCTGCTGCATGGGGGCATCCGAGACCGTCGACTCGCAGAAGACGGCGGGAACGGAATTGGCTCGGACGAAGTCGATCGCGGCGATGATCTGCTGCGGCGTCGCCTGCTGCTCGGCATTGACCGGCCAGATGTACGCCTCGCTGAGTCCCGCGTCCCTGGCCAGATAGGAGAACGCACCCTCGCAACTGACGAGTGCACGCTGACCTGCGGGCAATGCCGCCAGCCCACTGACCAGGCCGTCCTGAACTGCTTGCAGTTCCGCCTTGTACTTCGCGCCGTTCTCCGCAAATGCCGAGGCGTTGTCCGGGTCGAGGTCGCTGAAAGCAGTCACCATGTTGTCGACGTAGATCTGCGTATTCAACGGAGACATCCATGCATGCGGATTGGGCTTGCCCGCATACGCGTCGCCGGCGATCGGAATGCCTTCGACGCCGTCGCTGACCACGACGTGTGGCACGTCCAGTCCGTTGACGAATTTCGCGAACCACGCCTCGAGGTTCATGCCGTTGTCGAGGATCAGATCGGCTTCGCTCGCCCGCCGAATGTCTCCGGGCGTCGGCTCGTAGCCGTGAATTTCCGCCCCCGCCTTGGTGATCGACTCGACGCGAAGATGATCGCCGGCAACGTTCTGGGCGATGTCCGACAGCACGGTGAACGTGGTGAGCACCACCGGGCGGTCGTCGTCGGAGCCAGAACTCACCGCAGAACAGCTGGACAGAAGCAGGGCGGCGAGGGCGGCAATTCCCAGGCGGCGGAAGTTCTTCGCGTCGCGTGTCGTCATGGTCGAACTCTAATATGTGGGTAAACAAATACACAAGTTCGTCTGACCGAACAATCCTCACTCGATAGGCTCGCACCATGCGTCCTACTGCCTTGATCACCGGTTCCAGTCGCGGCCTCGGAGCTGCCATCGCACGCGAACTGGCGCCGACACACGACCTGCTGCTCGGTGCACGATCCGCACAGGCCCTCGAGCCGATCTGCGCCGAACTGCCCGGATCGACGCCCCTACCCCTCGACCTCACGGACTACGACGCCGTCGCCGCCGCCGCCTCGTCCATCACGACGCTCGACGTGCTGGTACACAACGCCGGCGTGGCCGACATCGGAACCATCGAGGAATCCTCGGTCGATCAGTGGCGACGCACCCTCGAGGCAAACGTCATCGCCGTCGCCGAACTCACGCGGGTTCTCCTGCCCGCGCTTCGTGCGGCTGGAGGTCACGTCGTGCTGATCAATTCGGGTGCCGGACTGCGCGCCAACGCCGGTTGGGGCTCGTATGCGGCCAGCAAGTTCGCCCTGCGCGCTTTCGGAGATGCGTTGCGCCTGGAAGAGCCGGCACTGCGGGTCACCTCCATTCACCCCGGACGGATCGACACCGACATGCAGCGCGACATCGTCGCGGGTGAGGGCGACGAGTACGACCCTGAGCGCTTCCTGAAAGCCTCCACTGTGGCGCGTGCCGTACTCACTGCCGTCGAAACACCGTCCGACGCACACCCCACGGAGATCGTGCTTCGACCTACCGGCCGGTAAATCCCCAGTTCGGCGGTAACGGAATGGTGACGATGGCCATCCGGATATCGCTTTTCCGGGCACTGGCCCGATACTGACATCAGTTGTCGGACAAAGAGACTGGACTTGTCTCAGGAGTTCATCGAGAGGTGGTGTGCGATGCATGATCATACGGATACATGGGGGATCCCCAGCCAGACTTTCCTTCAGTGGTACCTGGTGGCGGCTGCCGTCGCGATCGGACTCTCGCTGTACAGCCGAATGACTGCGCGCCGGTCACCGGTGGTCGTCGACGCTGTCCGTCGGCCGCTCACTCCTCCCGAGATCGGTGCCTTGACCAGTGACTACCAAGCGGTGCTGGCGTCGATGGCTATTCTGCGCAGCGCCGAGCTGATCAGCACCGAAGGCAAGACCAAGCTGGCACTCACTGCGGAGGACAAGAATCGTCTCGACTGGTTCACCCGTACGGTGCACAAGCGGCTCGGCAACGGAAAGGTCCCGCTGCGGCAGGTGCGTCTGATGGGACGGCTGAACGTCGCACTCGCACAACTACGTACGACGTTGATCGACGAGGGATATTTGCAACGCCAGCAGGACGGTCTGACCACTGCCCTTCGGACCGTTCCGATCGTGGCGGTCATTGCTCTCGGCGTAGTCCGTCTCGTCGCCGGAATCGCCGGCGGTAAGCCGGTCGGGTTCCTGCTCCTCACCATCATCGTTCTCGCTCTGATGATTCCACTTCTTCGCATCAAGCGTCGTCGGACAGCTTTGGGAGACAGCGAGCTTCGACGACTCAAGCACGAAAACTCGTACCTCTCTCCGAAACTGCGGCCCGCGTACACGAGCTACGGTCCCTCGCTCGCCGGGCTCTCGGCGGCGCTCTTCGGTGCGGGCGCTCTGGTTCTGATCGATCCGGCGCTGGCGGGAGCGGTAGCTGCGGGCGCCGCGTACAGCCCGGGTGGCGGAAGTTCGAGCTACTACAGTTGTGGCTCCTCATCCGGATCATCCGGTTCGGACGGCGGTGGCGGCAGTGGGAGCAGTTGCGGCGGCGGGGGGTGTGGGGGATGAGCACGCATGCAGCCGACACCTGGGGGATCCCCAGCGAGGATTTCCTCTACGGCTACATAGCCGTTTCGGCCACGCTCATGGTTCTCACTCTGGGGTGGCGTCTGATGATCCAGGCACGCCGGCACGGGTACTCAACCGAGCACGGGTATTCCGCCGAGCAACTGACGCCTCCGGAAGTCGGAATGCTCACCGGCGAGTCACGCGCCATCGCAGCATCATTGGCAATCCTGCGTAGCGCTGACCTGATCACCACCGACGGCGCTGTCCTGCGCCCGTTGGGCCCTGGCGACGAGACCCTGGACTGGTACACCCTCACCGTGTACCAGCGCCTGGCCCAGCAGGCTCTACCCCATCGTCGGCGGCAACTCGCCGAGCGTATGACGGTGGAAACAGCTCGCCTACGAAACTCTTTGGCGGACCGGGGATACCTGACCTCCGACAGCGCCAGGCGTTCAATCTTTCTCTCCACAGTTCCGCTGAAGATCCTGGTGGCCGTGGGTATCGTCCGCATTGCTTTCGGACTGCACAACGACAAGCCCGTCGAGTTTCTGATTCTCGCCGTACTCGTCACCGGGTTCAGTATCCCGCTGCTCGGGCTCAACTTCGATCGAACCACCTCTGGCAAGGCGGCACGTTCGGAACTGACCACGGCACACGCCTACCTGTCCCCGCGCAACAAGCCTGCCTTCTCCGCCTACGGACCGCGTTTGGCGGGAATGTCCGCTGCTCTCTTCGCCGGTTCGGCGATGCTGATGATCAATCCCGCCTTGGCCTCCGCCGCCGGAATCGGTGCCGACGGCAGCGGAAGTAGCGGGGGTTCGGACGGTGGCGGTTCAGGCGGGGGAGGCAGCAGCTGCAGCGGGGGCGGCGGATGTGGCGGCGGCGGCGGTGGATGCGGGGGATAGCCGCGCCCGGGCGAGCATAAGCGCTGCGGCCTCGGTAGTGATGCCACGTTCCTCGCTCAACGAGTACACCTCGTCCAAGGTTCGACCGATCCCGCGGGTTCGTTCGACGACGTAGTCTTCGTTCCACCCCAGGACTTCTCGCCCCACGAGGTGAAAGGCTCCGCCTGCGTTCGCGACGAAATCAGGGGCACAGAGAACCCCGCGGTCTCGCAGAACCTCACCGGCAGCGGCATCGGTCAAGATGTTGTTTGCTGCGCCCGCCACGGCCAGAGTCGGAATCGACGCAGCCGCAGCGAAATCGATGATGCCTCCCATCGCGCAGGGGGCAAAGAGGTCACACGGTGTTCGGAGGACCTCGCCGGCAGGAACGACCGTGTGCCCCGCGAGAGAAGCCGCCTCGAGGCGCTGCGGGTCCGTATCGGCAACCAGCAGACGTGCGCCAGCCTGCGCTGCGAGACGGACGACGTCGCCGCCGACGGCGCCGAGCCCCTGTACCAGTACCGTTCGGCCGTCGAGTGTTCCGAGTCCTCGGCGACGCGCCGTGGCCTTCATCGCTTCGAACACACCCAGAGCGGTGGCGTGCGCGCTGGAACCGGCGCCACCGTTGCCGACCGAACGCCCGAAGACGTATTTGGTGGTGCGGCTGAGCTGATCCATGTCGGAAGAGTTGGTGTTGACGTCAGGACCAGTCCAGTAGTTTCCTTCGAGCTTGTCGATGTTCTCGGCGTGGATGCCGAGGATACGAGACCAGGTTGCGGCGTCGATCTGATTGCGCGGTGCTGGCAGTGCGATCACCGACTTCCCGCCACCCATCGGCAGGTCGGAGACAGCCATCTTCAAAGTCATTGCACCGGCCAGCTTCCCGGCGTCCGCCAGAGCGTGGCCGATCGAGGGATAGTGAGCGGCCCGCGTGCCACCCGACGCCGGTCCCAGACGGGTGGAGTCGATTCGAATCACGAAAGTCGTGCCGGTCTCCCGATCATGGCGTGTGACGGTCAGTTCACCGTCCCAGCGCAGTTCGTCGTCGATACTCATTGAATCTCCTTTTCTGTCTCCGGGTCAGTTGTGGGCGTGCAGTGGTGTTCCCGCGAGTGCGAGCATGGCCTCGCCCAACGCTTCGTTCTGACTGGGGTGCGCGTGGATGAAACGCCCCACTTCATCGGGAAGTGCTTCCCAGGCAACGGCCAACTGCGCCTCACCGATCAGTTCGCCGACGCGGTCTCCCACCAGGTGAACTCCGACAACAGGGCCTTTCGTTCCGCTTCGAATCACTTTGATTCCACCGGTAGTTCGCAGGATCTGACTCTTGCCGTTACCTGCCAGGTCGTAGATGACGGTGGAGACGTCGGTGTGCTGCGTGCGCGCCGCCTCTTCGTCGAGTCCGACCGATGCAACTTCGGGATGTGAGTACGTCACGCGAGAAATCAGATGTTCGGCGACCGGTATCGGATCCTTGCCGGCAATCTGTTCGGCCACAAAGATTCCCTGCTGGAAGCCTCGGTGCGCCAATGCAAGACCGGGCACGATGTCACCGACCGCGTACACACCGTCCACGGACGCGCGAAGGCGTTCGTCGGTGACGACAAACCCCTTGTCGAGGTTGATTCCGTTTTCTGCGAAACCGCTACCGTCCGTGCGGGGTCCGCGGCCGACGGCGACCAACAGTAGGTCGGTGTCGAATATCGTTCCGTCGCCCAGTTGGACGCGGACCGAATCGGCTGCTTCTTTCGCGGAAACCATCTTCGTACCTGTCTTGCACACGATTCCGCGTTTACGATAGGCCCGTTCGAGCTGCTTCGACGACCACGGGTCCTCGGCGGCGATCAGTCGGGGGAGTGCCTCGACGATCGTTACTTCGGCGCCGAACGAGCGCCAGAGGCTTGCGAACTCGACGCCGATGACACCGCCACCGAGTACCGTTGCGCTGGTGGGCACCCGGTCGAGTTCGAGTGCCTGGTCGCTGGTGACGATCCGTCGGCCGAGTTCGATGCCGGGGAGTTCCCGCGGATACGAGCCGGTGGCCAGAACGAGTGATGTTCCGGTGTAGCGGGTTCCGTCGACGTCGATGCTTCGCCCACCGACATACGTCCCGTATCCGTTGACGATGGTGATCTTGTGTTGCGCCAACAAGCCTTGCAGACCGCTGTACAGCCGCTCGACTGTCCCGTTCTTGTAGTCGTGCACCTGCGCGACGTCGATGCCGGCAAAAGATGCCCGGACACCGAATTGCTCACTGGTGCGTGCCGAATCGGCCACCTCGGCGGAATGCAGCAGTGCCTTGGTCGGGATGCATCCGCGGTGCAGGCACGTTCCGCCGACCTTGTCCGCTTCGATCAGCGTGACCGACAATCCGAGTTGGGCGGCGCGGATGGCGCAGGCATAGCCGCCCGATCCTCCACCGAGGATCACGACGTCGCTGTGGGGTTCTGCAGTTGTCATCGGAGCCTTGGTCATCAGAGCCTTCCCAGGACGCGGATCGGGTTCTCGATGTAGTCACCGAACAGCCTCAGGAATCCGCCGGCTTCGCCCCCGTCACAGACGCGGTGGTCGAAGCTCAACGAGATCTGAGTGACCTTACGAACGGTCAACTCGCCGTTCACGACCCACGGCTTGTCGATGATGCGTCCGATCCCCAGAATTGCCGCCTCGGGGTGATTGATGATCGGAGCCGATCCGTCGACCCCGAATACCCCGTAGTTGTTGAGCGTGAACGTGCCGCCGGTCAGGCGGGCGGGTTCGAGCTTGCCGTCGCGGGCAAGGTCGGTGGTCACCCGAAGTGCTTGTGCGAGTTCGACGGTGCTCAGGGCGTCCGCATTTCGAATGACCGGTACCATCAATCCCTTCGGTGTCTGCGCTGCGATCCCCAGGTGGGTGCGGGCGTGTCGGACGATCTCGCCTCGAGCAGTATCGACCGACGAGTTCAGTTCGGGGTACTGCGCCAACGCAGCGATCGTCAGCCGAGCCAGGAGCGCCATCAGGCTGATCTTGTCGGAATCGGGCAGTGACTTGTTGATCTCGGCTCGCGCCGCCAAGAGTTCGGTGGCGTCGACGTCAACCCAGGTTGTTGCGTCCGGGATCTCACGGCGGCTGGTGGACAGCTTGTCGGCAACCACCTTGCGTAGTCCCTTGATCGGGATCCGCTGGTCGGCCGCGTGTGACGTTTCCAATTCCGTGCCGGTGTTCGACCCGGCCTCGACGTCGGCGCGCGTGATGACTCCGCCGGCGCCCGAACCGGAAATCGTGGTTAGGTCGATACTGTTGTCAGAGGCCAGTTTACGAACGATCGGCGAGATCACGCGTACCGACGGAGCCGCTCTGCGGCGGCGCAGAGGTGCATCCTCGCTGGTGCCGTAGCCGATCAGGACGTTGCCCGAACCGGCGCGTTCCTCTTCGCGGTAGCGCTCGTGGTTGGCCGAAACGACCGCGTCGACACTCTCGCCACCACTCACAGTGATCAGCGGTGTGCCCACCTTCAGGGTGTCTCCGTCTTTGCCGTGGAGTTCGATCACGGTTCCGGCGAACGGGATGGGCACATCCACAGCAGCTTTCGCGGTCTCGACCTCGACGACGATCTGATCGATGGTGACCACGTCGCCGACCTTGACGTGCCACTCCGCGATGTCGGCCTCGGCCAGACCTTCACCCAGATCGGGGAGCATGAATACCTGATTGCTCATGCCGTCACCGCCCAACGGGTGTCCGGGGCGTCGTTCCACTGCAGACGGTCGACGGCGTCCAGGACCCGGTCGATGCTGGGCAGGTGGTGACGCTCGAGCTTGGGAGCGGGGTAGGGGATGTCGAAGCCGCTGACCCGGAGCACCGGGGCATGGAGATGGTGGAAACACCGTTCCTGCACGCGGGCAGCAATTTCTGCACCCACACCGGCAAAACCCTGCGCTTCCTGGATGACGATGCAGCGTCCGGTCTTTCGCACCGATGCGGTGACCGTCTCGTCGTCGAACGGCACTATCGAGCGGATGTCGATCACCTCGACGTCCCGGCCCTCGGCTGCAGCGGCCTCGGCGGACCTCAGTGCAACGTCCACGGACGGACCGTAGGCGATGAGCGTCGCGTCACGACCGGGGCGACGGACGACGGCGCGACCGATCGGCTCACGTGCGGTCAGTTCGACATCTGCTCGCGCGAAGTACAGCTTCTTGGGCTCGAGGAAGATCACGGGGTCGGGGTCCTCGATTGCCGAACGTAGCAGCGAGTACGCATCTTCCACCGTGGACGGCGCCACAACCTTCAGTCCGGGTGTGTGCGCGTAGTAGCCCTCACTGGAATCACAGTGATGCTCCACCCCGCCGATACCGCCGGCAAAAGGAACACGAATGACTATCGGAATCGACAGCGCGCCCTTGGTGCGGTTGCGGATCTTCGCCACATGGGAGGCGATCTGCTCGAACGCCGGATAGGCAAACGCGTCGAACTGCATTTCCACGACCGGACGAAAACCGGCCATGGCCATGCCGATTGCGAATCCGATGATGCCGGACTCGGCGAGGGGGGTGTCGAAGCATCGGTCGTCGCCGAAGTCGCGGGTGAGGCCGTCGGTGACGCGGAAGACGCCGCCGAGGGTGCCGACGTCCTCACCGAAGACGACAACGTTGTCGTCCGCGGCCAGAGAGTCGCGTAGCGCGGTGTTGAGGGCCTGAGCCATCGTGAGCATGGGCATGGTCAGTGTCCCCCTGTGTCAGCGGCTTCGGCGGCAAGTTCGGTTTCGAGTTGGGCGTGTTGCTCTCGCAATTGCGGTGTCTGCTCGGCGAAGACGTACCGGAACAGATCGAGCGGATCGTGCGGGCGGTCGACGTTCATGCCGGCGCGCAGTGTGGCGGCCGCGGTTTCTGCCTCTGCAGTCAGCGATTCCACGAACGCGTCGTCGATCAGATCGTGTGCGCGCAGATACTTTTCGAGACGCGGCAACGGATCTCGCCCGAGCCAGGCTTCCACCTCGGCGCTGTCGCGGTAGCGGGTGGCGTCGTCGGCATTGGTGTGTGCGTCGATGCGATAAGTGTGTGCCTCGACGATCACCGGTCCGTTTCCGCTGCGGACGAAGCGTGCCGCCTCGTCCATGACGGCCAGCATCGCAACGGGATCGTTGCCGTCGACCTGCTCGCTGCCGATCCCGTAGCCGACGCCCTTGTGCGCCAACGTCGGTGCTGCGCTTTGGCGCGACAGTGGCACGCTGATCGCAAATCCGTTGTTCTGCACCAGAAAGATCACCGGCGCCTTGAAGACGGCGGCGAAGTTCAGCGCCTCGTGGAAATCGCCCTCACTGGTGGCGCCGTCACCACAGAGCGCCAAGGCGACGGTGTTCAAGCCCCGTCGAGACTCCCCGTAGGCCACCCCCGCTGCATGCAGCAATTGCGTTGCCAGCGGGGTGCACTGCGGCGCACTGCGCAGTGCGACCGGGTCGTATCCGCAGTGCCAGTCGCCGGCGAGCATGCTCAGAATCTGCACCGGATCGACACCCCGGGCGGCCAACGCCATCGAATCCCGGTAGGTGGGGAAGAGCCAGTCACTCGGCTCCAGACTCATCGCTGCCGCGATCTGACATGCCTCCTGCCCTCGCGAGGACGGATACACGGCCAGGCGCCCCTGTTTGGTCAGCGCCGTAGCCTGCTGGTCGAAACGCCTGCCCAGGAACATCTTTCGATACATCGCGATCAGGCGATCGTCGCTCGGTTTTGCGTAGCGCGCCTCGCTGCGCGTCAGTTCTCCCGCAGGGTCGAGGTACTGCACCGCAGAATCGGCCGGCAGGAACTTCTGATACCGCAGTTCCCCCAAGGGCTCGACAAGTGTCACTTCTACCTCCAGAAGACGTTGTGTCCATCAGTATTCGCACTTCGGCGACGTAATGGCAGCAAGCGTCGAGGATTCAAGACAAACGGCCTATCATGAGGATTCGGGCAGCAATATGTCCATCAACCGACTCGACTACCGAACCAGGAATGGACAGATGGCCACCGAACCGCACGCTCTCGATGCGATCGACCGTCGCATCATCGCCGAGCTGGTCGCAGACAGTCGCATCTCCATGCGTGCACTGGCCGAGAAGGCGCACATATCCCGCGCTCACGCCTACGTCCGCATCGAAAGGCTCGAGGACGCCGGAATCATCACCGGATTCACGACGCGGATCGCCCACGAGAAGGCCGGACTCGGCTCCTCGGCATACGTGGCACTCTCGATCAGGCAGCACTCGTGGCGAGGTCTGGCGGCGTCCTTGAAGGCCCTGCCGTTTGTCGAGCACTTCTCCCTCCTCGGGGGCGACTTCGACGTTCTGGTGCTGGTTCGAGCCCCGGACAACCAGGAACTACGCCACACCGTTCTCGAAGAACTCCAGGGACTCGACGGGGTTCTCTCGACCAAAACGTGGCTGATCTTCGAAGAAGGCAACGGTCCGGGACCCAACTGGTTGCCCGGCTGATCCGTCTATAGTCGCCGTTAGCAGTTGCACACGGGAGGTGACTCGAATGACCCTGTACGGCCTGGGAATCGGTTGGCGCCCCGAGGTCTCCGGAATCATCGCGCAACTCGACGGCCTGGCATTCTGCGAAGTCATTGCCGAATCCATCGGAAACGAGATACCGCCGCACCTCGGCTCGCTGGGAGTTCCGGTGATTCCGCACGGAATCTCGCTCTCACTTGGCGGGGCCGAGGCGGTAGATCAGGCACGGATCGATCACCTTGCGCATGCAGCTCAGCTACTGGGCGCTCCCTTGGCGAGCGAGCACATCGCATTCGTGCGTGCAGGCGGCATCGAGGCCGGGCACCTGCTCCCACTGCCACGCACCCACGAAGCGATCGATGTCTTGGTACGCAACATCACCCGCACTCAGGACGGTCTACCGGTGCCGTTTGCCGTCGAAAACGTTGCCGCCCTTTTCGACTGGCCGGACGACGAGTTGACCGAAGGGGAGTTTCTCGCGGAGATCGTCGACCGCACCGGGGCTCTGCTGGTTCTCGACATCGCGAACGTCTATGCCAATGCCCTCAATCGCGGGCGTGATCCCTGGGCCGAGCTGAGCCGGCTACCACTCGAGCGAATCGCATACTGCCACATCGCCGGTGGCAGCATCAGCGACGGCAAATACCACGACACGCACACCGATCCGGTACCCGAAGCCGTGCTGGAACTCCTTGCGCAGTTCACCGCCGCCGGTCACCATCCTGCCATCATGCTCGAGCGCGACGGAAACTATCCGCCGGCACTGGAATTGCTCGACGAGCTCGATGCCATCGCCGACGCAGCTGGTCTGGATCGCATCACCGCGGGCACCGATTGGTCACGCACATGAGCACGCTCGGTGAGCGTCAAGAGGCGCTGATTCGCGCACTGGTGGCGGGTGGCGAACTGCCCGAAGGCTTCGACAAAGACGAAGCCGCCGTTGTCTCGGCGGCGCTGCTCCGAAAGCGCGCAGGAGAAGTGGCGCACCACCTTCCGGTCGTGCGCCACACTCTCGGCGATCGTTATCTTCAGTTGTTCACAGCGTGGGCGGACGGACGACCGAAGTCGTCTTCGCATGCGGATGCCCAGGCCTTTGTCGCCCATCTCCAGGACATCGGCGAACTGCCTCGCCCACCCTGGTATCAGAGGTTTCGAAAGGTCTCACGCAAGTGAGACAACAGCTTCGCTGGTGTACATGAGGAACGTCATCGATTCCTGGAAGTACAGCTCGACGGAGTTCGCATCGTGCGAGAGATAGCCGATGGACAGGTCCTGGCCGAGGTGCAATTCGTAGTCACCGCCACGTGTCGACAGCAGGAAAGCGCCGTCGATGGCCGGGGCCCAGATGATCTCGCCGTCGAGGACGCGTCGCAGGTGCTCGCGGATGGGGTAGCCGTGATCGGAGGTCTCGTTGATCGCGGTGAACGCATCTGCATTCAAGAGCAGTGAGTACGGTCCGTTGACACCGGCCAAGCGCAGCGACGTGATCGCCTGGCTGATGGCTTCCGGGTAGTCCTTGGCGTCGATGGGTAGCTTCAGTTCCGGGTTGGAACCGCTGGCCCGCACGCCGGTGATGCTGGCTGCGGGGTATCCCTCGAAGATGGCGCGGTCCTCGGCGAACGCGATCTGCTTGGCCGCGTCCTTGACGGGCTGCCAGTCGGAGTCCTTGGCGCCGCGTTCGACGTCGTCGATGGCCTGACGGCTGACGGTGAAAGGGACCCGCAGTTCGATGATCGGCTGGGACTGACGAGCATGTGCGATGACGCCGTCGGCCAAGGGATTGATCGGCACCTGATGCCCGAGTGGGATGGCCGCGAGATCGTCACCCGACGGTCCCTCCACATCCACGACACGACGACCGGCGACGTGACGCTTGAAGGTACGGCTCGCCTCTTCTTCGATCTCGGCCCAGGCTGCTGCCGAAATGGGTGCTAGGTCGCGGTGCAGGTTTGTCATTGCTGGGCACTCCTTTTGAGGCTGCCGATTCCGAGAGAACCGTCAGAGATGGGCGCTGTGAACGTCGCTTCGGGAACGAGCCTGGTCGGCAAGTCCGGGGGATCGTCGAGAAAGTCCGCCGTCGGAACGAAGAAATTGATTCCGGTGACGGCGGTGGAGAAATCGAGAATGCGGTCGTAATTGCCGACGGGATTCCCGATGAACATGTTGGTGAGCATCTGCTCGGTGACCGTAGGCGACGCCGAGTAACCGATGAAATAGGTACCCATCTCAGCGGAGCCGACGTGGCCGAACGGCATGTTGTCCCGCAGAATCTGGATCTGCTCACCGGATTCGTCTTCGATGACGGTGAGTGCGGTGTGGGAGTTGGCCGGCTTGGTGTCGTCGTCCATCTCGAGATCTTCGAGCTTGGAGCGTCCGATGACGTTCTCCTGCTCCTCGACGGGCAGGGAGTTCCACTCCGACATGTTGTGGAGGTACTTCTGGACGATGACGTAACTGCTGCCTGCGAAATCCGGATCCTCGTCACCGACGGTGACCGCGACGTAAGCGGCCTGCCCGGACGGGTTCTCGGTACCGTCGACAAAACCCATGAGGTCGCGTTGCTCGAAATACTTGAACCCGTGGACCTCGTCGATCACCGACGCGGCCCCGGCCAACCTGTTGGTCACGACCGTGGCGAACTCGAAGCACAGGTCCATCTGACGGGCCCGGATGTGAAACAACAGATCGCCCGGCGTGCGCGGGGCGTGGTGTTTGTCACCGGTCAACTCGACGAACGGATGCAATTCCGCCGGCCGTGGACCGTCGAAAAGTCGGTCCCACGCATCCGAACCGATGCCGACGACGGCAGCCAAGCCACCGGCGGGAACCCGGAATCCGATCGAGCGTTGCAGCCCGGAAATATCCGCCAGAACGTCGTGAACTGCCTGCTCACCACCCTCGTCGATGGTGAAAACCAGGAAGATCGCAGCTTCCGTGAGCGGGGTCAGCAACGGCTGCGGTATCGCGGGAAGGGCCACTTCGGCCTCGTCGATCTCACTCGTTTCCGCCATGCAGACCAGTATGGACGATTCCGGCAGTCCCGGCATCAGTAGTGGGTAAGTCGCGTCAGGGTGTCGCGTCAGGGGGTTGCGGCCTGGGCGCCCGCGTCGAAGCCGGCCGGAATCTCGAAGATCTTTCCGTCGAACCCGGCGCGGTAGAGATGCCCGGCCGCGAAACCGGAATTGCCACGCCCGTAGGTCAACACACTCGACACTTGCAGTCCGCTGGTGAGCGAGCAGTACTGGCCGGGTCCGTCGATCCGCCACACCTCACCACTGATGTCCGTGGGAACAATTGCGCGATCTCGCGAGTCCAAGGTCAAACCATCTGGAGCAGAAAAGGTTTCGAAACCACCGAGATCGACCAACGACTCCGAATATCCCGGATTGTCCACGGAGATGCGGCTGACACCCGGGTTTGCGAACGTGCGCGAAACGTAGAGCCAGCGATTATCGGCGCTCAGGGCAGCGCCGTTTGCACTCGGGAAGGTTGCCCACGCCGGGTCGACGGAACCATTCGGGCTGACCTTTCCGATCAGCGAACCGAAATCGTTGGTGGCGTAGATTGTCCCGTCGTGCGCGACGGCAAGGCCGTTTGCAGCGCTCAGACCACCGGCTATCGGCGTCACGGCGCCCGAGTTCACGTCCACCCGCGCGACCGACGCAGCACGCGTCAGATCGCCGATCAGCACGCCGGCGTTTGCTCCGGTACCCACCAGCAGTGAACCGTCCGGGCTCCACGCGAGTGCGCCCGCACCGCCGGGAACCGTCGCGATCGGAACTGCGGCCTGACCAGGCCCGTCGACGCGGAAGATCCGCCCACTCACCAGGTCGGTCGCATACAGGCGCCCTTGCCCGTCCACCGTGACACCCTCGAGGGCCGCACCCGGAATCTGGGCGCTGAGTATGGCGGGTGACGATCCAGGGCAAGGCGGAGCGGCGGCGGCACCGGACACGCCCAGAGCCAGAAGCGAACCGGCAACAAGAGCACCGGTGATACCTACCCGAATACCGCGATCGAAGATCCTGGTGCGCATCTGCGCAACGCTAGACCTTCGGCCCGATTTCGCCTAGAGCCACCGAAGGAAAGAGATCAAAAGTTCATTGACCTCGGCAGCGTGTTCTTGTTGTACGAAGTGCCCCGCACCGCCGAGGAGATGTACACCCCGCAGGTCGGGGACGGTGTCCTTCATTCGGTCCAGTGCCTTGGGACCGCTCATCGCGATGACCGGGTCTTCCGCGCCCGCAACGAAGAGCGTCGGGACCTCGACGTGCGCGCCGTCCAGATCCGCGCTGCGTTCCCAATTGGCGTCATACGCTCGGTACCAGTTCAAGCCACCGGTGAAACCTGTTGCAGTAAAGGCCTTTACATAGACATCCAAATCATCCTCGGTGAGCCACGACCACGGCAACGCCGGCGCCTCGGGAAGTACGTCGAGATAGCCGTTTCCTTCGGAGGGGTTCTTCCACACATCGAGGTACCGGTAAGCCCCGGACAAGGCGTGGAAGAGCCGCTGAAGGAATTCACGTGGACGGGCGTCGAGTTCGCGCTCCGCGACACCCGGTTCCTGAAAATAGTGAATGTGCAGAAAGTGCTTGCGCGCCAAGGCGGCGTAGATGGCCGAGGGCTTGGCCGGGAATCTGTCCGGCGCATAGGGAACCGCCAAGGAGACCAGTCCCGCAACGCGATCGGGGTGACGAAGCGCTGTCGTCCACGCGGCCGGAGCGCCGAAATCGTGTCCGACGAACACCGCTTTGTCGATTCCGAGAGCGTCGAGTAGGTCGATCAGCCGGTTCGCGACGGCGTCGTTGGTGTAGTCCTCGATCGCGTCGGGGCGGGTAGTGCCGCCGTAACCGGGCATGTCGAGTGCAATCGCCCGAAAACCCGCTTCCGCCAACGCTGCCGACTGATGGCGATAGCTGTATCCGAGGCCGGGAAAGCCGTGGCACATGACCACAGCTGTCCCGGAACCGGAATCGTCGATCTGCCAACAGAATCCGTCGACGTCGATCGTCTTGACCGTCATGTCAGGCGGTGATCATGTCTTCCTGGTTCCAGAATGCGCGCATCGACAGGATCTTTCCGTCGTCGTCGAAGGTCATGACGTCGATGGGTGCGATGGTCAGGGTCTGCTCGCCGAGCTTGGTGATCAGCGAGAAGTGGAATGCCGCTTCGTTTCCGGCGATGCGGAGGGTCTGAAGGTGAGCTTCCTGGTCGAAATTCTCGATCACGGAGTAGAACTCGAGAATGGACTCGCGGGTGGTGCGCACGTCGGTACCAACCGGGTCTTCGACCGTTGCACCCTCTGCGTACAGGGCCACAACCTGGGCAGCAGTGCCCGTCGCAACGGTCTCGATGTAGGCGTCGACGGTCTTGCGGATTACCTCTGCGGACGGTGCCATGGTCTACCCCTCGTAGTTAGAACAGGTTCTAATTCTGAGGATAACCTACGACTCTGTTCCACGGGTCAGCTTTCGAGCACCTTGCGCAGGCGAGCCTTCTTCCGGTTCTCCCGCACGATCCAGACGACATCGGTGTCGTCCGACGCCTCCAGGGAGACGAATGCCGGCAGGGCATTCTCCGGATCCGCCGCAACCGCGACACTCCAGCAGTATCCGAGCGCCTGCCGGAGAGTCCGTGTGTCGGCCTCGCGACGAGAATCAGCTGGTTGCGAGACGATCCACTCGGTAGCGTCTCGGCACACCTGAACGGCCAGCGCAGCGTTGGTCTTGTCCTTCAGCAACCGTGGCTCGCAGATCCCCGCAGCCGCTGCGCGCAGCGTCAATGGATGAGCGGAGCGTGACCACTGCTCGATGATCGCCCGCAATAATTGCGGATCCGTGTCGCCTATCGCCTGAACGGCCATCGCGGCAGCTTCACGTGCACGCCACGACGCACTGGTGGTTGCCTCCGTCAGACTGTTCAGAACAGCCTTGTCGCGTGAACGAACAAGGATGAATCCGAGCCCGACGATCCCACAGCAGCGGATGTATTCGTCCTCGGACTCCGCCGCCAGCAGGATGTCGTCGTCATCGGCGCCGCGCGCGAACTCGAGCATGAGCCCAAGGTTCGCGCGCGGGCCGGGCAGTCCTGAACGCTCCGTCAGGTAACTCCACAGTTCATCGCCGTCCAGATCCGCGAACGTCATGGGAGTCCTGCTTTCTCGAGTGCGGGTGCACCCATCATTTCACCGAAAGCCCTCTCACGACGGGAGTTCGAAGCTCACTTGCTTCCGTCGTCGCGCATAGAGGAATCCACCGACAAACGCGAGCACCAGCACCCCGGTCATCACCACGGCCAGAATGTTGCCGCCCAGTAGGAGCGGAAGGTTTCCGGCAATGGCGATCGCGAATCCGATCAGCCCGACAAGACCCAAGCTCGGGGCAAGTTTGGTGTGCCAGAATCGCTGATCGACCTTCGTACGATGAAAGAAGACGAGCACCGCCAGGCACGTGAGCAACATGAGGGCCACGATCCCCACCGTTGCAACGCCGGCGAACCACGCGAAGATCTGTGTCACCGGATCCAGACCGATGACGATGCAAGCTCCGAGAAGTACCAGAGCACAGCAGGATTGCACCACTGACGCGATGTGCGGCGAACCATGCACGCGGTGCGTCCGCCCACCTGCGCCCGGCAGAACGCCGGTGTTCGACAGAACGAAGATGTATCTGGCCAAGACATTGTGGAGAGACAGAACTGCGGCAAAGAGACTGGACACCAACAGAATTTGAATCAGGTGGGCTGTCACCGTTCCGGCAAAGTCGGTGGCAGTGGTGATCAGCATGCCGTCGGGGTCAGTACCCGCAATGTCCACTGCACCCTTGTCGCCCCAGGCTGTCACAACCGCCCAACTGGAGAGAGCGTAGAAGCCGCCGATGAGGATCAAGGCGGCGTATGTCGCTCGCGGGATAGTCCGCGCGGGATCCTTCGCTTCGTCACGGAAGATCGCCGTCGACTCGAACCCGATGTAACCGGCAAGCGCGAATACCAATGCGACGCCGGGGGATCCGGAGAATATTTCCGACGGAGAGAACATTGCTGTCGACGGGCCTTCCGGACCACCGTCGGCGATGATGAAAGCGTCGAGTACGACTACGATCCCGACCTCTGCGACCAACAGGATGCCGAGCACCTTGCCCGACAATTCGATATGACGAAATCCGAGGACGGCTACCAGAGCCAACGAGGCGAGCGAGAAGATCCACCACGGCACCTCCGGACCACCGTAGGAGGTGATCAACGAACTCATTGCCGGGCCGAGGTAGCCGTATACGGCCAATTGCACTGTGCTGTAACTGACGAGGGCCAACATCGCACTGCCGACGCCGGCACCACGGCCGAGACCATGTCCGATGTAGAGATAGAACGCTCCGGTTCCCGGGATGTAACGCGACATCGCGGTGAACCCGACGGCGAAGAGCAGAAGTACACCGGTTGTCACGGCGAAGGTCATGGGGAAGCCCGCACCGTTGCCACCGGAAATACCCAGCGGCACAAGACCACTGATCACAGTCAGGGGAGCAGCTGCGGCAACGACCATGAGGACTATCGAGCCGGTACCCAGCGAGCCTCGAAGAGTTCGGTCATCGCCGGATGCATCACGTGAAGCATTGACGGAAGTATGGGTCATACGGGCGATGTTAGAACCATTGAAGTCGATTCGGGACCCAATTCACAAAACTTTTACTTGCGAAAAACGGGACGAACCGTCCGTTCGTCGCGCTCCCGTCAGCCTTCTTCCTGCAGCGCCAAGCGTTTGAGCTCGTCTTTTGCGTGCAGAATGTGACGTTCCATTGCCTCCGCCGCGCGAGCGCTGTCGCCCCGCTTGATCGCCTCGAAGATTTCCTTGTGCTCCACCCTCGAAGCCTCGACCTGGTCTTCGAACACGAGATGATCGACGGGGACGAACATTTCGCCGCGAGCCTCGACCACAGCGGCCTCCAACCTGCTGTTTCCCGCCGCTCTGGCGATACCGCCGTGGAACCTGGCGTCACAAGCCCGGAACGATCCCCGACTTCCGGAAACCCCCAATTGCTCAATGGATTCGAGCAACTCGAGAAGATGACGATCGGTTCGCCGGACCGCCGCGAGGCTTGCCGTGCGCATTTCCAACCCGATACGGAGGTCGACGATCTCGTCGATGTCTGCTTCTCGCGCTTTCAACTGGCCAACCCAGTCTTCATAAGGCCTGGTCAACTCCGAAACGAACGATCCGCCCGTGGCTCCTCGCCGCACCTCGATGTATCCCATCGCCTGAAGGATTCGGACCGCTTCTCGCACACTGACTCGACCGACTTCGAGTTGCTGAGACAGTTCACGCTCGGACGGCAGGCGATCACCGGGGCTGAGCGCGCCGCTGTGAATGAGCAGTCGCAAGCGTCGAGCGATATCCTCCCCCAACGTCGGTGCACTGACCATGAATTCGATGGCCGGCAGCTTGTCGATCTGCACGTCTCGTACCCCCTACTCGGTGCCTGGACCGACACTTACGCTTCGTCTTGACCTACGAAATCGAACGCTCCCATTCGCAACTGTCCTTGAATAGATACAGCAGCGCGCGGCACTTCGAACCCGTTACCCCAACTTTACAAGCCAAACTCTAGCGAAAAGCCATTCAATGGTTCTATGCTCGCTCCTATGACCCAATTCACGATGACGGCGGAGGCACTCCCCGCCATGCCCCTGATCGGAGTCACCGGCCGCGTCGACCGCGGCGGGCCGTCACTACCCAACGTCGTCGGCGACGCGTTGATGGAAATGTTCTTCACCGATTTTCCGTCGAAGATCCGCGCTGCCGGTGGTCAACCGATCCTGCTGAGCATCCACAGTGATCCGCGCCGAATCGTCGAGCATCTCGATGCCCTCGTCCTCAGCGGTGGTTCCGACGTGGACCCCAGGCGATACGGCCGCACCCCCGGACCAAACTCCTCGATGATCGACCCCGCTCGGGACGAATTCGAGTTCGCCCTGGTCGATGCAGCCTGGGAAATCGGACTGCCGATCCTGGGTGTATGTCGAGGACACCAGGTCGTCAACGTCGCCCGCGGGGGCACTCTGATTGCCGACCTTCCGACCGACGCCGGTGAGGCACACAGCTTCTTCGGTTATCCGCGTTCGTACCGACCGCAACAGGTCGCTCTGGAATCCGGTTCCGTCCCACACAGTCTGTACGGCAACAGCATTCACGTGAACAGCCTTCACCACCAAGCCGTGGACACCCCGGGGAGCGGGCTTCGGATCGTCGGACGCGCGCTCGACGGCGTCGCCGAAGCCATCCAGGCCGCCGATCGCCCCGTGGTGGGCGTGCAGTGGCACCCCGAATTCTTCGTCGAAATCGACCCGCTCTTCTCGTGGCTCGTCGACGCTGCAACCTCCCGTCGGACCAATTCTTCTCACCAGATCGATCATCACAGAATGGAAGACAACAATGTCACGTACGCATGAGAACAAGGTTGCCCTGATCACCGGTGCAGGCTCCGGAATCGGCCGCGGCATCGCGCTGCGCCTCGCCTCCGACGGTGCCCGCGTCGCGGTCGTGGACCTTCACATCGAAAGTGCAAAGGAGACCGTCGCACTTATCGAATCGCAGTACGGCACACCCGCGCTCGCCCTTGAGGCCGATGTGCGCGACCGCGCCGCCGTGAGCGCCGCTTTCGAAGCCACCGTCGCCGAATGGGGACGCTTCGACTACCTCGTCAACAACGCCGGCCTGATCACGATGAGTTCTCTCGAGAACCTCACCGACGAAGAGTGGGACCTCGTCCTCGACGTCAATCTCAAGGGCATGTTCATCGTCACGCAGATCGCCACCCCGTACTTCCGCGACGGCAACAGCGGCGCTGTGGTGAACTTGTCGACGGTGGAAGCGGACGTGGTCGTGTCCTCCCAGGGCTTCGCACAGGTCCACTACAACGCGTCGAAGGGTGGAGTGAAGATGCTGACGAAGGCTCTGGCCGTCGAACTCTCGCGGTACAACGTACGAGTCAACGCGATCGCCCCCGGGCCGGTCCCCACCGCCTTCCTGCCTGGCATCGACGTCTCCTCCGGCGAAGTTCTCGACTTCATGAAGTCCAGGCTCCTGGTGCCGCGCGTCGGCCGCCCCGAGGACATGGGTGCTGCAGTCTCCTTCCTGCTCTCCGACGACGCCTCCTACATCAGTGGAGTCCAGCTGCCCGTCGACGGCGGATGGCTTGCCCGATGAAAGGCCGGCTCACCACGGCCGAGCTCGCCGAGTCCGACATCGACACCGTCCTCATCGCCGGTATCGACCTCTACGGACGGTTGATCGGCAAACGAGTCCCGACGCGAATTTTCCTCGCGAACATCGACGAGGGTCTGCATGTGTGCACCTGTGTGTATGCCTGGGATGCCAGCCAACGCATGGACAAACTCGTTGTCGACTACGCCGGCGGACACACCGGCTGGCATGACTTCCGCCTGCAACCTGACCTGGGAACACTGCGACGCGCGTCGTGGCTCGAGTCCACTGCCATCGTCATCGCTGACTCGGTCGACGAACATACCGGCGAGATGGTCCCGATCGCACCGCGCACGATCCTGCGCAAACAGATCGACAAGCTCGAAGCTGACGGCCACACCGTCTACGCGGCAACGGAACTCGAGTTTCACCTCTACCGAGGTGCCCCCGACGCATTGCGGCGCAGCGGCTATCGGGATCTCGAACCCACCACCCTGGTGCCCTCGGATTACACCATCACCGCCGGCAACGCGATGGAACCTTTCTTCCGCAAGGTACGAACCGCGTTGGAGGAGAGCGCGATTCCCGTGGAGGTCTCTCAGGTCGAATACGGCCTGGGCCAGTGGGAGATCAACCTCGAATACGGAACCGCCCTCGAGATGGCCGACCGCCATGTGCTATTCAAGCAGGTCGTCCACGACGTCGCTGCGGCAGAAGGGCTCACTGCTACCTTCATGGCACGTCCGAGCACCGACGGCATGGGCTCGTCGTGTCATATTCACGCGTCCATGCGGAGCGACGACACCTTCCCATTCCACGACGAAACCGCAGAAAACACCGCGAGCGCCGAGCTGCTGCACGCCGTCGGCGGAGTTCTCGAGCACTGCCCGGAACTCATGCTGTTCTACACGCCGACCATCAACTCGATGCGCCGCACCAGAGCCAGCCACGATTTCTCGGGGAACGGCTTGACCTGGGGTTTCGACAACAGGACTACCACCTGCCGACTCATCACCGGTGCACCGTCCGCCAACCGTCTCGAAATGAGACTGCCAGGGGCGGACGCAAATCCGTATCTCGCACTCGCCGCCGTTCTGGCGTCGATGAACGACGGTCTGACACGAAAGCTCGATCCCGGCGCACCGGTACGACGCGACGGGTACAGCGACACAGACACACTCGAGAAGGTGAAGCAACAACCGCTGCCCGGCACACTGGACGAAGCGGCGCGTGCGCTCGAGGCCAGTGAGTTCGCACTCGCGGCGTTCGGCGCCGAGGTCGTATCGCACTATGCGGCGGTCGCCAAGGACGAATGGGATTCCTTCATGTCCGCGGTCACCGACTGGGAACGCGAACGCTACCTCGACAACATCTGACCTACAAACGATTTCGCCACGAAGGACAGTCATGACCACTTCATGCTCACTCGTGCCCCAGAACAACACGATCGACGGAAACGTCGAAACACCGGCTATCGACCTCGGCGAATTTCTCACCGATCCCGACACCGGAGAGAAACTGCAAGCCCAACTCTCGTCCTCCACCGAACAGGTGGAGAGGGCGATCACCGCCGCGACAGAACTTCACCGATCGGGTGTCTGGACCCGTCGATCGGTCGCCGACCGGGTGCGCCTACTCGAGAGAACGGCTGAACTTGTCGAAGAACGGACTGCGGCGATCGCTCGTGAGGACTCCAAGAACAACGGCCTTCCGCTTTCGATCAGCACACTTTTCGCCGGCGGACTTCCCGATCTGTTCCGCAGTGCTGCAACGCATCTGAAGAACTCCTCCGGGTTCGAGCAGCTGGCGTCAGGTGCACAATTACATCGGCTGGCGTGGGGCCCGACCGCTGTGATCGCACCGTGGAACGCACCGAGCTTCATCACCGCCAAGAAGACCGCATTCGCTTTGGCCGCAGGTGCTCCGGTCATCGCCAAGCCCTCCAACTGGGCTCCGTCAGGACCCAACGTGCTTGCCGAGGCGATCTCACGTGCCATCGCCGAAGTCGACGCGCCGAAAGCTCTGTTTCAACTCGTTCACGGAGGCGGGGACGTCGGGCATCTACTGGCCTCCGATCGACGAATCCGAGCACTGGCGTTCACCGGCGGCCGAGCGGCCGGTAGTTCCATCGCCACTGCAGCTTCTACCGATTTCAAGGCTCTTCAACTCGAGCTCGGCAGCAACAACCCCGTAATCATCCGCGCCGACGCCGACATCGATCTGACTGCCACCGCACTCGTCGACGGGTTCACCAAACTTAACGGGCAATGGTGTGAGAGTCCGGGAAGCGTCTTCGTGCCGCCGCACCTTCACGACCGGCTTGTCGACGCAATACTCGACCGCACGGCCGAAATCGCACTCGGCCGAACCGATGACGCCAACACCACGATGGGTCCGCAGGCGAACGAGCCTCAACTCCAACGGATGCGGGATACCGTCGAGTTCCTCCGTGGCGTGGGCGGCACGGCCGTCTCGAGCACCCCCGTGCCTGACGATTCCGGATGGTTCTTCCCACCGACAGTGGTGCACGGAATCTCGTCGGAGCAGACCAAATCGGAGACCTTCGGGCCGATCCTGACGGTGCACCGAGCATCAACCGACGAGGAAGCTCTGCTCGAGGCCAACGCTCTCGATACCGGCCTGGCCGGATACGTGTTCGGCGCCGACGTCGACGCCGCTCGTGAACTTGCGACCCGAATCGATTGCGGTGAGAACAAGATCAACAGCACCAGCCTCCTGGACCTAGACGACCACTCGACCCAGAGTTTCTGGGGCGGAAGCGGTATCGGCGCACACGGCGACGCAGAGCTTCTCGACTTCTTCCGGGGATCGAGAATCATCGGGGTCGATGCGCCCGGACTTCCTCTCTAGGCGGAGGAGGTCGAGGAAATGGGTGAAGCGGCTCGGGTGGGCACCGATACGAGTCGGGTGGGCACCATGGTGGTCGAATGCCACGATACCGCGGCGGTTCTCGCACGTATTTCGTCGCTGGGGTGGAAGCTCGGCGTCGAGGTCGTCAGCCTGTCTACGTGGGTGTCCGTGACATCGCCGGGAGTCACCGGAATGTCGATCGCGTACCGTTGCCCGGCAACGATCTCCGACGCCATGTTGATCAAGCGTCTCAACAAGATCATCGGGATAGTTCGCATCAAGACGGACCACGGCCCGTTCGTTCCGGTGACACCGCAGGTCGGCCTACACGTCACCGCGACTTTCCAACGCGTCGATCCGGTGGCGCTGGTGGCGTACCGGCACGGCGCAACTGTGTGCAGTCAGGCGAACAATGTTCTGTCGGTACAACTCACCACCACCCGATCGATCGCGGACACATTCGTATCTGATCTGGCACAGGTCGCAGAGCGTCCGCTGCGGGGTGAGATCTCGCTGCAGGAGATTCATCTTGCATGACGTCGAAGTGCCACCACGGCGATGTGCGGCTACGGACGTTGGCCAGTAGCCGCACATCATCGTGTGATCAGTGAGCAGGGAGGAGGGACGTCTCCTGCTGCACACCGTCTTCTGCGCCGATCTGGACGATGTTTCGCGGCAGGAACACGGCTGCGATCGCGCCGAGAACTGCTGCAGCAGCACCGATCAGGAACGCGATACGCATGCCCTCGTCGGTGTAGAACACAGCGCCCTCCATCGCCATCGCGATGTGCGAGTTCAAGACCGTGAAGGCGATGACGGGAAGCACAGCGGGGAAGATGCTCTGGAAGACCGCAACCATGCTCGCCGTGGTTGCCTGCAACTGCGGCGGCACTGCCTCGATGAGCAGGTTCGGGATGGAGGCGTAGCCCATACCCATACCGACACCGAAGATTCCGGCAAAGATGATGAGCAGAGGCTTGTTGTCGTGAATGGTGGCCGTCAACGTGAATCCGACTGCCATGAGTATCATTCCGATGATCATCAGCAGACGGGGCCGGATGTTGCGCCCCACGAGGAAGCCCACGATCAAACCACCGACCACCACCATGCCGCCAAGGGGCGCCTGGAAGATCGCGAATCCCTCTGCCGTCACGCCGAATCCGTATCCCAGGCCGAGAACTGCGGGGGTCATCACCATCATCGGCAGCAAAATCGTGAAGACTCCCGATGCGCCGTAGCAGAAACCGGCACCGACGGCGGTGAGCATCACCGAACGCTTGCCGAAGTAGCGCAGGTCGATCAAGGGCTCGCGGATGGCTCGGGCAGAGGCAACCCAAGCCACCAACAGTGCGACGCCGCCGATCAGGTAGGCCAGTGTCGAACCGTTCTTCCAGCCCCAGGTCGGTCCGAAGCTGACGCCGATCAGAATTCCGGCGATGCCCGATCCGAGCAGTACCGCGCCGATCAGGTCCAGCGAAGAGCGAAGTCGGACAGTCGATTCCGCCGTCGAAGCGAAGATCATGCCGCCGAGGAGAACCAGCCCGACGACAAAGAACCAGAAGATGCTCCGGAACCCGTGGTTGTCGATCAACCAACCGGAGACGAACGGCGCCGGAATCGCGATCAGACCCATACCGGAAGTCGCGATACTGACCGCCAGCGCAACAGTTTTCGGCGGGAAGACATCTCGAATGAGGGAGTAGCTCAGGAAGAGGCAGGGAACGAGCAGACCCGTCAATGACCGGCCCAGAATCAGGACGGCATAGCTCGGCGCAACCGCCGAAATGAAGGATCCGACCGCTGCGCCGGCGACCGCCAAGAGCAGGACTTTTCGCTTGCCGTACATGTCGGCGAGCTTTCCGAGCAGAGGAGACGCGACCGCCCCCAGCAGCAAGAACGACGTGAGCAGCCAAGCTCCCTGCGTCGTTTGATAATGCGCCGAGATGGCCGGCAGCGCAGTGGAAATCATCATGTAGCTCACCGCGAGCATCTCGAGAAGTAGAACGATCGACGCCAGAGAGAACACCAGTCGCGGAGTCCAACGCTCCGGTATCGATGTCGGTTCGGGCGCACTAGGAGACGAACCGGAGCTGTGGACGTGAGACGCCATGGCTGGAAGATCCTTTCGGGACACCTACAAATTCGATTGACCCCCTGTCGAATACCGCCGACGGGGGCCTTGCGGGGAAGTGCAGTGGAACGACAGCTACCGCTCTCGGCAACGTGTTACGTGCATCACAGCCCTCACATCGAACACGCGCTACCAAATGTTCCGTGGAGCGGGACATTCAGGACAACGACTGATTGGCGTCACAAACTCGAACCTGGCCTTGGATTATGAGCAACGGCAACGATTTTCGGTTCGAACTTGAACGTGGAGCCATTCCCATCTTCGAAATACCGACCACCCCGTACTTGACGATCCCGCCTTTGAGGTTCCCCCCTCGGTGTCAACGTCGGGAATCATCCCCAGAAACGACTGTGCGCCGTTTCGGTAGCGGTAACTACCAAAACGGCGCACAGGGGCCGAAGGCCCTACAGAACTATGTTCACCATCTTGCCCGGCACAACGATCACCTTGCGGGGTGCGTTGCCCTCGAGCAGAGCGACGATCTTCTCGTCGGCCAGCGCAATCTCTTCGACAGCCTTGCGATCGGCATCCGCCGGGACGCTGATGCGGCTACGAACCTTGCCGTTGACCTGGATCGGGTACTCGACGGTATCCTCGACGAGCCACTTCTCCTCGACTGCGGGGAAGGGTCCGTGCGCAAGGGATTCCGTGTGACCCAGACGCGACCACAGCTCTTCCGCGAGGTGCGGCGCCAGGGGAGCGAGCATCAGCACCAGCGGCTCGACAGCAGCACGCGGCGCACCGCCCGGGAACGCCTTGGTGAGGTGGTTGTTGTACTCGATCAGCTTCGCGGCGGCCGTGTTGTCGCGCAGCGCCGTGTAATCCTCGATGACACCGGAAATCGCCTTGTTGAGCGCACGCAGAGTCTCTTCACCAGGAGCTTCGTCGGTGACACGGGGCTTGCCGGTCTCCTCGTCGATGACGATGCGCCACACTCGCTGCAGGAATCGCGCAGCACCGACGACGTCCTTGGTTGCCCACGGACGCGAGGTGTCCAGCGGACCCATCGACATCTCGTACACACGCAGAGTGTCTGCACCGAACTCGGCGCAGATCTCGTCCGGCGCAACGGCATTCTTCAGGCTCTTGCCCATCTTGCCGTACTCGCGGTTGACCTCGGCGCCTTCGTAGAAGAACTTGCCGTCACGCTCGACGACCTCCTCTGCCGGCACGTAGACGCCGCGGGCGTCGGTGTACGCGAATGCCTGGATGTAGCCCTGGTTGTACAGGCGGCGGTACGGCTCGCTCGAGGACACGTAGCCCAGGTCGAACAGAACCTTGTGCCAGAAGCGCGAGTACAGCAGGTGCAGCACTGCGTGCTCGACGCCGCCGACGTACAGGTCGACTCCACCGGGATCGTTGGGGCCGTGCAGTTCCGGACGCGGGCCAGTCCAGTACGCCTCGTTCTGCGGGTCGCAGAAGGCGTCCTGGTTGGTGGGGTCGATGTAGCGCAGCTGGTACCACGAGCTACCTGCCCACTGCGGCATGACGTTGGTGTCGCGGTGGTAGGTCTGCAGACCGTCACCGAGATCGAGCTCGACGTTGACCCAATCGGTCGCCTTGTTCAGCGGGGGAGAGGGCTCGGAGTTGGCGTCGTCCGGATCGAAGGACACGGGTGCGTAGTCCTCGACCTCCGGAAGCACCACGGGCAGAGCCGAATCCGGCAGAGCGTGTGCGTTGCCGTCCGCGTCGTAGACGATCGGGAAAGGCTCGCCCCAGTAACGCTGACGCGCGAAAAGCCAGTCGCGCAGCTTGTACTGGATGGTGCCCTTGCCCTGGCCGCTCTCCTCGAGGCGACTGATGACGGTCGCCTTGGCCTCGGCAACGTCCAGCCCGTCGAGGTAGTCGGAGTTCACCAGCGGGCCGTCACCGGAGTACGCAGCCTCCGAAACATTGCCACCGGCAATAACTTCGAGAATATCCAGACCGAACGCGTTCGCGAACTCCCAGTCACGGTGATCGTGTCCCGGAACTGCCATGATCGCACCGGTGCCGTAACCCGTCAGAACGTAGTCGGCGATGAAGATCGGAACCTTGTGTCCGTTGACCGGATTGACGGCGTAGGAACCGAGGAAGACGCCCGTCTTCTCCTTGTTTTCCTGGCGCTCCAGGTCGGTCTTGGCGGCAATCGACTTACGGTATGCAGCAACAGCTTCCGCCGGAGTCGTGGCACCGCCAGTCCAGCGCGCGTCGACACCTTCGGGCCACTCGTCCGCGACGAGCTTGTCCACCAAGTCGTGCTCAGGAGCCAGCGTCACGTAGGTGGCGCCGAACAGCGTGTCCGGACGGGTAGTGAACACATCGACGCCGTACTCGCCTGCAGCAAAGGTAACTTCGGCACCGTACGAGCGTCCGATCCAGTTGCGCTGCATGGCCTTGACCTTGTCCGGCCAATCCAGGTACTCGAGGTCGTCGACCAGGCGATCGGAGTACGCGGTGATGCGCATCATCCACTGCTGGAGATGCTTACGGAAGACTGGGAAGTTTCCGCGGTCACTACGACCGTCGGCGGTGACTTCCTCGTTGGCCAGGACGGTACCCAAACCGGGGCACCAGTTGACCATCGAATCCGACTGGTAGACAAGGCGGTACGAGTCCAGAACCTTGGCCTTCGCGGCCACGTCCAACGAAGCCCACTCGCGTCCGTCTTCCAGAGCGCGCTCACCGGAATCGAACTCGGCTTCCAACTCGGAGATACGACGCGCCTTGCCGGCTTCCTTGTCGTACCAGGCGCCATGGATCTGCAGGAAGATCCACTGCGTCCAGTGGTAGAAGTCGACATCCGTCGTCGCGAGACTACGACGCTCGTCGTGGCCCAGACCCAGGCGTCGCAGCTGGCGCTTCATGTTGGCGATGTTGGACTCGGTGGTGGTCCGTGGGTGGGTACCCGTCTGCACGGCGTACTGCTCGGCCGGGAGACCGAAGGCGTCGTAACCGAGGGTGTGCAGGACATTGCGGCCCTGCATGCGATGGAAGCGCGCGAAGACGTCCGTAGCGATGTATCCGAGCGGGTGACCGACATGCAGGCCCGAACCCGAGGGGTACGGGAACATGTCCTGCACGAAGAGCTTGTCGGCGGGAACACCGTCGGGCGAGGAGAGCGGACCGACCGGATTGGGCGCGTTGAACGTGCCTTCCTCACTCCAGCGGTCCTGCCAGTGCTGCTCGATCTGGCCGGCGAGCTCCGCGGTGTAGCGGTGCTGCGGAGTTGCGTCGGCTGGTGAATCGGGGGACTGCGGAGACTCGGTCACTGTGGTCGCTATCTACTTGGCTGACGGAAATACCGATAACCAGGGTAGAGCCTGCACGACCCGGGCATACCATCAACTCCACTCGCGCCTATCCTGTATGGGTGATCGTTGTCGCTGTGGTGCTATTCGTGCTCGCTGTCGCCGTCGGTGGAGTTGCTGTCGCCGGACTGATCGGCAAACTCCCGCGCAACCGCTGGGCCGGTGTCCGCACCGAGGATTCCCTGCGGAGCGAGGAGTCGTTCGCCCTCGCCAACAAGGTGGCCGGTCCGACCATGCTCGCGGCCGCTGGAATGTTGGTCATCGGCGGAGTCGCAGCACTGACCATCGGCGGAGTCTTCGGCATTGCCGTCGCGATCATCGCCGTCGTCGTCGCCGTCCTCACTGCCGGTTTCGGTGGAGGCATCGGCACCCGCGCAGCCGCCGCGCTCCCGCAGCAGAGCGGATGCGGTAACGACTGCAACTGCGGCGGCCACTCCGAGCCTGCCGCCGACGAGCCGGTGGCGGAGACCCCCGAGGCCAAGGCGAACGCTGCCGCTTGCGGCACCGCTTCCTGCGGTGCCTGCGCGCTCAAGGATGCTTGCCAGCCGGCTCATTGATTCACGTGAAACATCGCGTGGTCGACCCGGCCGGGGTCGTATTCGGGCTAGTCGTTCCGCTGTTGTGTGCGGTCTTCGGCTTCGTCCTGACAAAAATTTGGGAGCCCCGCCTCCCGGAACAGATCGCGATTCACTGGACCACCACCTCGCCGGACGGATTCTCCACCCCGTCGGCCAACGCCTGGACCATTGCACTTCTGACGCTGCTCTTCGGTGGCGGCCTGAGTGCGATTGCTGCTCTTGCTCCCGCGATGCTGATGATGCGCCGATTCATGTTAGTTGTCGGGCTGAGCGTGGTCGGGCTCATCACGACAGTGAACTTCGCTTTGCTCTACACCCAACTCGATGTCACCGATCCATCCACGACGTCACTCCCGCTGTGGTCTATCGGTGTCGGCTTTGTCATCGGCGGGGTGCTGGGGTGGATCGGCGCCTCGTTCCTGCGTGACTACCGCGTCCGCACTCTTGCCACGATCGAACCCTCGGCCGGGTTGCCGCGAAGCCGCTGCGCTCTCCCCATCTCCGACGACGTCGGATTCAGCGCCAAGGGGTCGGTGATCCTCGCTGCGATCACTCTGTCGCCCGGAGTCGTCATGGCGTTGGCGACGCGGTCACTCTGGCCGTTGTTCATCTTCGGGGCACTCGGCCTGCTTGTCGTCAGCTTGGTTCGCTTCCGGGTGATCGTCGACGAACGGGAGATCCGGGTGATCAACATGGGGATGGCTGCGATGACCTACGACATAGACGAAGTTGTCGGAGCTGACATCGCGGAGATCAAACCGTTCGCGGACTTCGGCGGCTGGGGACTCAAGACCAAGGGTCGTCGCAACTACGGCGTCGTCACCCGCACCGGACCAGCGGTGGTCATCACGTTCGCTTGTGGCGACCGACTCACGATCACGACACCCGAAGCCGAAGACATCGCCGGGTCACTCAATCGATTGGCCGACGCCCGGACTCGCTAACCGCCGAGCCTGAACCGATCGCTTCCTGAGTCTTCTCGAGATACCCACACGCCGCAGCCCTGGCTTTGGTGACATCGCGTTCGGCGATGGCTTCGGCAACTCCCTGATGATGCGAAGACGTCAGCGACGGCGGATGCACCCCTTCGGTCACCTCGTAGGTGGCTCGAACTGTTTCGAGGATTCCGGCAAACAGATCTTTCAGCACGGGATTGTGGGCGGCATCGACAACGGCAATGTGAAACGCGAGATCGACGTCGACGAAGTTCTCCGCTGGGACATCACGCTTGGCGGCCAGTTCACGAAGTATCCGAACGTCGTCGTCGCTGCGACGCTCACACGCCAACCGGACCGCTTCCATCTCGAGCGCACGACGCACTTCGAAGACGTATTTCATCTCGTCGACGGACGCGTGTTTGCCGAGCAGTCCGCCGATGTCGGTCCGAGCGCGCACGAAGGTCCCTGATCCGCGACGGATCTCGAGAACTCCCGTCGAGGTCAATGTCTTGATCGCTTCGCGCACGGTGTTCCGGCCGACGCCGAGAACACTCATCAGCTCCGGCTCGGTCGGAACACGATTGCCCACTGTCCAGACGCCGTCGGAGATCTGCGTGCGCATCCAGTCGAGGGATTGCTCGTACGCGGACTCTTTGCGAACAACGGTCATCAGCTCATCCTCACAGCATTAGCGGCGATCATTCCACTCACCTACGATACGTAGGACGACCCATGTATTTTCGCACTCTGTCTTCAGGAGGGGCTTCCCACGTCCGCCACAGCTGTCGCCACCGAAGAACGCACACGCCGCACCAATCGACACTTCTACGGCGTGGGCTACGTCCTCACCGTGATCCTCTTGGGCGCGAACATGCCCACCTCCGTCTACGGGCTGTACCGGACCGAGTTCGGATTCACGCCCACCATCCAGACGCTGATCTACGGCGTCTACGTCGCCGGCCTCGTTCCGGCATTGCTGTTCTTCGGACCGCTGTCCGACGCCCTCGGCCGACGCACCGTGCTCCTTACTGCACTCGCTCTGAGCGTCGTCGGCACGCTCGTTCTGGCATTTGCCGACGCGACGGTGTGGTTGTTCGTCGGCCGGATTGCCCAGGGAATCGCGGTGGGCGCGGCCAGTGCGGCGGGCAGCGCCGCATTGGTGGAGCAGGAACCGAAGTTCGATCACCGACGAGCAGCGCTCGTATCGACGGTGACGGGCGCGTTGGGCGGTGCGCTCGGACCACTCGTGTCCGGTGCAATCGCCCAGTACCTTCCGCAACCGCTGCGGTTGCCGTATCTGATCTTCCTCGTCGCGTTCATCCCGGCACTGATCGTGTTGCTGCTACTGCCGCGGATCGGGGACATCACACGCCCGAAGCGGTTCTTCCAGATGCCGCATGTTCCCGCCACCATCCGAGAGACTTTCTGGCTCAGCTCGCTCGCCGTCGCGCTGTCGTGGGGCGCGGTCGGGCTCTTCCAGTCGGTGGTCCCGTCGTGGATGACCAGCCTGCTGAACATCGACAACCTTCTGCTCGGCGGCGGGGCAGCTGCAATGGTGATGATCTGCTCGGTGGTCGCGCAACTCGGCGGAAGCCGCATGGACCCGCGCACGTCCGTCACCGCCGGCCTGGGAATCCTCGCTCTGGGAATGATCGGCCTCCTCGTGGTCGACCTCGTCCCGAGCCTGGCACTGCTTGGCGTCATCACCGTCGTGGTCGGCGCCGGGCACGGTCTGGCGTTTGCCGGCGGCATGAAGCGCGTCAACGCCGCCGCCCGGACCCACGCCCGCGAGAGCCACGGCGGAGTTCTGGCCGCGTTCTTCACCGTCAGCTACGCGGGACTGGCGATCCCGTCGATCATCGCGGGTATCGCCATCACCCTCCAGGGAATGCAGACGGCCATCATCGAGCTGTCGATCATCGGGACGCTGCTGTGCCTGGCGGTGATGGGCTTCAACCTTCGTGGGGCTCGAGAGCCCGCCGAAGCTCGCCGTTATCCTTAGCCAGGTGAAGTTTCTCAGTAGGTTCTACATCGACGGGTTCATCCTCGGCATCATCATCGCCGGCGTGCTCGGAAGTGTGTTCCCGGTATCGGGTACCGCGGAGAGCATTCTGAACTGGGCCACCAAGATCGCCATCGGCTTCTTGTTCCTGCTCTACGGCGCACGGCTCTCGCCGCAGGAAGCCTGGAAGGGCGTCAAGCACTGGCGACTGCACACCGTCGTCCTCGCCGCGACGTTCGTGCTGTTCCCACTGATCGGCCTAGCACTGCGATTCCTGTCACCGACGCTGATCAGCGACGAGCTCTACACCGGCATCCTCTACATGTGCCTGGTTCCGTCGACGGTTCAGTCTTCGATCGCGTTCACCTCGATCGCCAAGGGGAACGTCGCGGGCGCGATCGTCAGTGCGTCGTTCTCCAACCTGATCGGCGTCTTCGTCACACCGCTGCTGGTGGTTCTGCTGATGAACACCACCGGCCAGGCGACGGTCGACTTCTCGTCGATCCTCGACATCGTCGTGCAGTTGCTGATCCCGTTCATCGTCGGTCAGCTGATCCGACCGCTGGTGATCGGATGGCTGCAGAAGTACGCCGAACCCATCAAGTACGTCGATCGCGGATCGATCCTCCTCGTTGTCTTCGCCGCCTTCAGCGAAAGCATGAAAGAGGGGATCTGGAGCACCATCACGATCTGGCAGATCGTGATCCTCACAATCGTGTGCTGCCTGATTCTCGCGCTGGTTCTCGGCGTGACCACTCTCGCGGGGCGCAAGCTCGGGTTCGATCTTCCCGATCAGATCGTCATCATCTTCTGCGGGTCGAAGAAGTCCTTGGCAACGGGCCTACCGATGGCGGCTGTACTGTTCGCGGGCCAGCCCGTCGGCCTGATCGTGTTGCCGCTGATGATCTTCCATCAGATCCAACTGATCGTCTGTGCTGCGATGGCGCAACGCTTCGCGAATCGGGATCCGGTCAGCGTCAGCTAGCGAGCAACTCGCCTCGGGTCGCGTCGACGCAGCCGCAACCGCCCTGCAGTTCAGCACAATCGATGGACAGCGCATGGCGGACCGATGCCAGGTCGAGGCAGTTCGCGCCGGTGCATTCGAGTGACCCGTCGGCATGCCGTAGCAAAGAATCGTGGCAGTGATCGACATCCGAAACACAATCCGCGCACTGGATCTGACGCTCAGCGATCATTGCTGCCACCTCTCTCGAAAACGATGACACAGGAATATCATCGACCTCCGACAAGTCAGTTTCGTTCCACCTCGATGGGGTGGCTGGCCAGCATCGCCACGGGTAGCGGCTGGCGTCGTAGCACCCGTGCCCAGACATCGACTCGGGGCGGCGTCAGCACATCCGACGGCAGCGAGCTGATCACCATCCAGTCTTCACGCTCGAGCTCCGAATCCAGCTGGCCCAGAGTCCAACCCGAGTACCCGGCAAAAATGCGGATTCCTTCGACCAGAGGAGCAATGACCTCCGGGTCCGAGTCCAGATCCACCATGACTACCTTGCCGTCCACCCGCCGCAGGCCGGCGACGCCGTCGATCCGCGCACCGTTGCGAGCGATGCCCAGGCAAAGCGCCGAGTCACGCTTGACTGGTCCACCGATGTACAGGGCCGAAGGATGCGCGGTCAGCGGTGACCACTGCGGCAACACGTTCTGCACGGCCGTCTCACTCGGCCGATTGACGACGACGCCCAGGCTCCCGGCGTCGTTGTGCTCGATCATGTAGATGACGGTGCGGCGAAATGCGGGTTCCGTGAGATCGGTCGACGACACCAACAAACTGCCCGGACGAACCTCCGGTTCTATCCAGGCCATTCGATCCTCGGGTTCTTCTGCGTGCGCCACAAGGACATCATCTCACCGACAACTGCGCGCGGAGGAACGAGACACAAGCGTGTTCAGGTCAGACCCGCCACATCGGCAAGTAGTGCCAAATGCCGCTCGAAAATCTCGCTCGCGTCGGTGAACGTATCGCTTCCGTACTGCCCGAACACCTCGAAGTTCACCGAACCGAACAGCGATACCCAGACGAGAGTTGCGCGCACCGCGGCATCCGGCGGCAGGTCGGTACCCAGTTCATTCCGCACTCCCTCGAGGTCCGCTGCCAACGTGTCACTCAGGCCCGGACCCTCTCGCACCGTCAGTGAACCCGCGCGATGGGCGGCGTCGATGATCCCGATCAGCCGGGTCACGACGAGGGTGCCGGGGCCGGTGGTCTGCTCGCCCGGAGCGTCGTAGCCGGGGACGGGGCTGCCGAACAACAGACCGTAGCGGGCCGGCTCCCGGATCGCCCAGCTGCGAACGGCGCGCCCGAGAGCAATGAACTGTCCGCGAAAATCCTCTGCTGCAACGGCATTCACGGCGGCGTCCACTTCCGCGCCCAGTTCCGTGTACCCGTCGACCACCAGCAAGGTCAGCAGTTCGTCCCGACTGGCGACATAGCGGTATACCGCTGAGGACACGACTCCCAGGTCACGCGCGACGGCCCGCAGGGACAAGGCTGCAGCGCCGACGGCAGCGAGATGCTCGCGTCCGATACGGGTGATGTCCTGCAGCGTCTGTTCGCGCGCCCGTTCGCGGGGAGTTCCAACCATGGGTCCATCTTGCCCCATTCCCGAGAGCAGTATCAACAAAAGAGAGCACTGCTCTTGACAACGCTCGGGTGCAGGTGCATTCTTGAAAACGAGAGCAGTGCTCTCAGTTCACTCGAAACAAGAAGGAGCACACCATGTCGAACCTCGAAATCGTCACCGGAGCAGGACCCGTCGGATCCGCCGTCGCGCTACAGCTCGCCGAGCAGGGAATCAACGTCCGCATCCTGACCAGGTCCGGCAGCGGGCCCGAGCACCCGCTGATCGACCGCCGACGCGTCGACGTCTCGGATTCCGAGGCCCTTCGCTCGGTCAGCGAGGGCGCCACGGCCATCTACCACTGCATCCACGCTGCTTACAACGCAGCCGATTGGGAGCGGGAACTCCCGGCGGCCGAGGAGGTTGTGCTCGACGCGGCCGCATCCATCGGTGCCGTCGTGGTCTTCCCCGAAAGCCTCTACGCCTACAACTCCGACACCCTGATGACCGAATCCGATCCACGCAACGCCACCGGTGGCAAGCGCGGCGTGCGCACCGCGCTGCTGCGCGCTCGCGAGGCCTCTGCAACACCCACCGTCAGCGTCGTGGCCTCGGACTTCTTCGGCCCCCGCGTCCGCACCGCCCACGCCGGTGAGCGCATGGTTCCGAAGGTCATGGCAGGTAGGAAGATTCGTGTCATCGGTTCCGCAGATCAGCCGCACTCCTTCACCTACATCCCCGATCTCGCAGCAGCGATGATCGCGGCGGCACACAACCCCGAGCTTTGGAACTCCGTCCTCCACGCACCCACCGGCACCGCGCTCACTCAGCGCAAGATCGCCGAGGCCTTCGCCCGCGCCGCCGGGGCATCCCCCGCCAAGGTGGGTGTACTGCCCGCATGGGTGCTCGACGCCGTCGGCAAGATCAACACCGACAGCCGCGAACTCGCTGAGATGAACTACCAGTTCACCAAGCCGTTCGTCATGGACTCGAGTGCCAGCGAAGTGCTGCTCGGACTCTCGCCGACGCCGCTCGATCAGGCCGCCGAAGCGACCGTCGCGTGGTGGCGCGAGGAACAGGCTCGCACCGCTGCTGCCTGAACCTGCAGGTGGGGGCTCTTGACGCAAGAACGGAACGGGTGTTCACTTCTTCACATGGCCTATCGCCGCACTCCGGCAGTACAGGAAAGATTGGACGCACAACGCGCCCGGCTGCTCGAGGCCGCCACGACGGCAGTGGCAACCCACGGCTATGCGGGATGTTCCATCGCCGCGGTGGCCAAGAACGCCGGCGTCGGCACCGGGACGCTGTATCGACATTTCGACGGCAAGGGCGAATTGTTCGCCGAAGTGTTCCAATCAGTCTGCAGCCGTGAGGTATCCGCAGCTCGGGACGCCGGAGACAATGCCCGAAGTCTGGAAGGCAACCACCGCTCCGCGGTATCAGCGTCGGTTCGGACCTTCGCCGAACGCGCCATGCGTGCACCGGTTCTCGCCTATGCCCTGCTGGTGGAACCGGTAGATCCTCTCGTCGACGAACAGCGGTTGATGTTTCGCGAATCGTTCCGCGATTGCCTGGCCACCGCAATTCGCTCAGCAGTCGAATCCGGTGAGATACCGCCACAGGACGCCACTCTGACGGCAGCGTGCATCGTCGGGGCAATCGGCGAGGCCCTGATCCTTCCACTGCGCGGCGGCACCACCGATCCCGCTGCGATCGACGCCATTCTCGCCTTCACCCTTCGATCGTTAGGGAGCTTCGATGCCACCCACGCATGAAGTCACCAATCAGGTTCCGCCCCTGATCGATTACGACGCAGCCGAATACGCGCCGCTTCTCGAGGCACTGCAACGTGAAGGAGCTTCGGACGCACTCGAGGAGGTTCATCAGGTTGGAATCCGCGCCGGAAGCGCGCAGGCCCAGGAGTGGGGCGATCTGGCCGAGGAGCACCCACCTGTCCTGAGAACCCACGACCGCTACGGCATCCGCATCGACGAGGTCCGTTACGACCCCGCCTATCACCAACTCATGAGCACCGCAGTGGAATTGGGACTGCACGGCGCTCCGTGGGTTGACCCGAATCCACACGCACACCTCGTCCGCGCCGCGAAGATGGCCGTGTGGGGTCAAACCGACGCCGGCCACGGCTGTCCCATCTCCATGACGTACGCCGTGATCCCCGCGCTGCGGCACAACGCGGATCTGGCCGCGCAGTACGAACCCCTCCTGACCACGCGGCACTACGATTCGGCGCTGAAAGCTCCCCTCACCAAACCCGGATTGATCGCCGGTATGTCGATGACGGAAAAACAGGGCGGTTCGGATGTTCGTGCCGGAACCACAAGGGCAGTGCCACAATCCGACGGCAGCTACCTGCTGACGGGCCACAAGTGGTTCACCTCCGCGCCGATGTCGGACGTGTTCCTCGTCCTCGCCCAGGCACCGGGTGGTCTGTCGTGCTTCTTCCTGCCTCGGGTCCTGCCGGACGGCTCGCTCAACAACATGTACCTGCAACGCTTGAAGGACAAGTTGGGCAATCATTCCAACGCGAGTAGTGAGGTCGAGTACCTCGACGCTCTCGCGTGGATGGTCGGCGAAGAAGGCCGGGGCGTGCGCACCATCATCGAGATGGTCAACATGACCCGGTTGGACTGCACGATCGGCACGGCCACCGGCATGCGCGTCGGCACCATGCAGGCAGTTCACCACGCGAATCATCGAAGTGCTTTCGGCGCCAACCTGATCGACCAACCCTTGATGCGAAACGTTCTGGCAGATCTGGCGGTGGAATCGGAAGCGTCGACCACCGTCGCGATGTGGCTGGCCGCTCTGACCGACCGCGCAACCGCAGGCGATGCCCACGCCAGCGCACTACGACGCATTTCGTTGGCCGTGAGTAAGTACTTCGTCTGCAAGCGCGGACCGATCCACGCTGCCGAGGCACTCGAGTGTCTGGGCGGAAACGGATACGTGGAGGAATCCCGGATGCCGCGCCTCTATCGCGAGGCTCCGCTGCTTTCGGTGTGGGAGGGTTCCGGCAACGTCGCGGCGCTCGACACACTGCGGGCGATGGCCAAGCAACCCGAAACACTGCAGGTGTTCTTCGACGAGCTGAAACGAGCCAGTGGAGTGGACGGCCACTTCGATCAGGCCGTGCGGGATCTCCAGGTGGCATTCGGCGATTTCGACGACATCGAATACCGGGCACGAAAGATCGTCGGCGACATGGCGCTCGCTCTGCAGGCCTCGCTGTTGCTCCGCTACGGGCACCCCGCGGTGGCCGACGCGTTCTGCGCGAGTCGGCTCGGAAACAGCTGGGGGAGTGTGTTCGGAACGCTGCCGAGGGGCGTCGACGTCGCGCCGATCCTCGAGCGGGCCACCGTCAAGATCGGCGCCTGACCCACCCACTACAGTTTCCGCTTATGAACCGAGCCTCGAACCGCCGCGAGGCCTGGCAGCGCGTACTGCACACCCTGCGTGAATCACCCGGCCTCGGAAGGCTGGCGCTCGTCCGCTTTTCCAGCCAGTTCGGCGACGGAATGTTCCAGGCCGCGCTCGGCGGCGCAATCCTCTTCAACCCGGAACGCGAAACCGATCCGGTGGCGATAGCGGCCGGCTTTGCCGTACTGCTCCTTCCTTATTCGGTGATCGGCCCCTTTGCCGGCGCTCTGCTGGATCGTTGGGACCGCCGCCTGGTGCTCCTGTGGGCGAGCGTGCTCCGCGGGCTCTTCATCCTGACCACTGCGGTGCTGCTGGTCGCCGGCGGCGGTGACACTCTGTTGTTGACCTGTGCGCTTGCTGCAATCGGAGTCAGTCGCTTCGTCGGGGCAGGCGTATCCGCAGCCCTGCCGAAGGTCGTCCGACAATCGTGGCTGGTGGCAACCAATTCCGTTCTCACAACGGCTGGTTCGGTGGTAGCCGCTCTTGGTGCTTCGGCAGCGGTGGCGATCATCGGCATGATCGGCGCGGGGGATCGAGCGTCAGGCGCCGCCGTGGCCATCGCAGCACTGGGATCGGTGATCGCGGCCCTCGCCGCGGCCAGGTTCACGGCCCGCTCACTTGGTCCGGTCGCCGACGAAGTGGTCCGCGCCAGTGCCGTCCGTTCGGTGACGGCCGGACTGCGCACCGGGGCAACCGCTGTCTGGGAGGCGCCCGGCGTCACCACGGCGATGATCGGAATCGGAGCGCACCGCATCTGCTTCGGCATCAACACCCTCATCATGGTGCTGGTCCTACGCGACACCTCGAACGGCTCCCAATTACCCGGAGGGATGGCCGGATTCGGTGTCGCCGTCGGCGCCACGGCAATCGGAATGCTGATCGCGGCATTGATCACACCGTTCCTCATCCCGCGGATCGGTCGCTCACGGACGATCACCTACGCCCTGGTGTGCGCGGTTCTCGTCCAGCTCGTCTTCGTGACCACGCTGACTCAGGGGTCGCTGCTGATTGCCGCTTTCCTGCTCGGCATCGCCGGCCAGTCCGTGAAACTCAGCGGCGACGCGGCCATGCAGATCGACATCGACGACGACCGTCGTGGTCAGGTATTCGCCCTGCAGGACACCGTGTTCAACGTCGCGTTCATCGGTGCGATCGCGGCAGCGTCGACGGTGATCGCACCCGACGGCAAGAGCGTCGGCCTGGCCGTTGCCGGTGCGGGTGTCTATGCCGCCGGATTGTCAGCGGTGCTGATCAACCGCAAGAAACGAGAAACTAGCCCTGCTGGGTAGCCCACCACTTCAGCAGTTCGGCCTCGGCCTCGTCACGCTCGAGCGGGCCGCGATCCAGACGTAATTCCTTGAGGAACGTCCATGCCTTGCCCACCTGCGGGCCGGCCGGGATGTTCAGCAGCTCCATGATGGCGTTGCCGTCGAGGTCCGGACGCACCCGAGCAAGGTCTTCCTGCTCGGCGATGCGCGCGATCCGCTCTTCGATGTCGTCGTACGTGGCCTGCAGCTGCGCGGCGCGACGCTTGTTGCGTGTGGTGCAGTCGGCCCGCACGAGCTTGTGCAAGCGGGGGAGCAGCTCGCCCGCGTCGGTGACGTACCGCCGCACTGCCGAGTCGGTCCACTGTCCCTTGCCGTAGCCGTGAAAACGCAAGTGCAGGAACACGAGCTGTGAGACGTCGTCGACCATCTGCTTCGAGAACTTCAGTGCCCGCATGCGCTTGCGCACCAGCTTGGCGCCGACCACCTCGTGGTGGTGGAAGCTGACCCCACCGCCAGGCTCGTTACGCTTGGTATCCGGCTTTCCGATGTCGTGAAGCAGTGCTGCCCAACGCAATACAAGGTCCGGATCGCCTTCTTCGAGATCGATCGCCTGCTGGAGCACCGTGAGGGAGTGCTGGTAGACGTCCTTGTGCTGGTGATGCTCGTCGATCTCGAGCTTCATCTGCGGAACCTCGGGCAGCACGTATGCAGCCAGTCCGGAGTCGACCATCATGTTGATGCCGTCCACCGGGTACATGCCGAGCATCAGTTTGTTCAGCTCGACCTGCACACGCTCGGCGGTGATCCGCTCGATCTGCGACGCCATCTCCTTGATGGCCTCGAAAACGCGATTGTTCAACGTGAAACCAAGCTGCGAGACGAACCGGGCTGCGCGCAGCATCCGCAGCGGATCGTCGTTGAACGAGTTTTCCGGCGCCGACGGCGTATCTAGCTCTCCGGCCAACAGGGCATCCATGCCGTTCAGCGGATCGACAAACGTGTAGGAACCGTCCGCGCCGATCTTCATCGCCATCGCGTTGACGGTGAAATCGCGGCGCACCAGATCGTCGGCCAACGTCGTGCCGTACTCGACTATCGGATTACGAGAGACGCGATCGTAAGCGTCGGCCCGGAAGGTCGTGATCTCGATCTCCTGGCCGTGCTTGATGGCGCTGATGGTCCCGAACTCGATGCCCGTGTCCCACTGCTTGTCCACCCAGCCCTTGAGCAGAGCCTGAACCTTCTCCGGCCTGGCGTCCGTCGTGAAGTCCAGATCGCCACTGAAGCGGCCGAGGATCGCGTCGCGAACACTGCCACCCACCAGGAACAGCTCATGACCGGCCGCAGCAAAACGCTCACCGAGCGGGTTCAACACGTCGGACAACGTGCCGAGCGTTGCAGTGGCGTCGGCAAGCAGTCGTAGGCGGCGATCAGCGTCGGAGGTAGGGACAGTCACGTGAAAGGAGCTTACTTAAGGTGCGCAAATAGCAGAACGCGCATACGAACGCGATAGACCGCTTTGCGCGGGTTACCGGGCAACGCTGCAACGCCAACTAGTATCGATGAGGTGTCTGGTGCCGAACGAACAAACAGGAGTCGCCGCAACCCGCGGCGTCGACCTGCCGTCGGCAACCCCGATAAACCTTTGATGCGAACCGTCCGTGAAACTTCTGCGGGCGGCTTGGTCGTCGACGGCTGGGGAGGACCCCCGGAACGCCTCTGCGCTGCACTGATCGGCCGAACCGACCGCCGCGGACGCCTGCTCTGGTCGCTACCGAAGGGCCATATCGAACAAGGTGAGACCGCTGAGCAGACCGCGATGCGTGAGGTCGAAGAAGAAACCGGTATCCAGGGAACCGTCCTGGCACCGCTGGGCAGCATCGACTACTGGTTCGTGACCGAAGGTCGACGCGTCCACAAGACCGTGCACCACTACCTCCTCCGCTTTCTCGGCGGTGAACTCTCCGACGAGGACATCGAGGTCACCGAAGTCGCCTGGGTGCCGCTGACGGAATTGCACTCGCGCCTCGCATACGCCGACGAGCGCAAACTCGCAGAACTCGCGTCCCAGATGATCGCCGAGATGCCGCGAACGGAAATACGGCAAGAACAGCGCCCGAAGGAACCGGACGCCGGATGAGAATGGCACTGCGGCGGGCCGGTGTGGCCGCTCTGGTGATGGCCGCTGTCGGTTTCGGGCCTGCAACGACGGCCGTCGCATGGGCAGCGCCGTCCAGCCAGCCCAGTGAGCGCGCCCCGGCGCGAAACACCAACGATGCCAAATTTCTGCAGCTGACCATCGACTCCACCGCACCGACCACGGTGACGACCACCAGCGACCGCAACGTCGTGGTCAAGGGCACGGTGAAGAACGTCGGTGACCGTCCCGTCGAGGACGTCGGGGTGAGGTTGCAACGTGCTCCCGCGATCGACTCCAGTTCGGACGTGCGCGCCGCACTCGACTTCGACCAGGCCGTTTTCGACACGGTCGGCGAATTCGACACCGTTGCCACCACCCTCGACACCGGCCAGTCCAAGCAGTTCACGCTCACCTTGCCGCTGCGGAGCACTACCGGGTTGTCTCTCGACATCACCGAACCGGGCGTCTACCCGATGCTCGTCAACGTGAACGGCACCCCGGAGTACGGCGGTGCCGCCCGACTCGACGACGCACGCTTCCTGCTCCCCGTCCTCGGTGTGCCGGCCGCAGCCGAATCGAACGCCACAGCCGGAACCCCCAGTTCGTCCGCCACGGCGGTCGTTCCCCCCGACACGTCCGCCCCGATCGGCGTCACGCTCATGTGGCCGCTGGCCGACGCGCCACGACTCGTCGGCGGAATCCCCGGCGCGGTCAACGAGCCCGTACGCCTGATCGACGACGAACTTGCCACCGAACTTTCCGACGGCGGCCGTCTGGACGCGTTGGTCGATGCGGTGGAGAACGCCACCAAGCCCGAGAGCGATTCCGATCGCCGCGTCACGGATGCGCTCTGCCTGGCAATCGACCCCGACCTTCTGATCACCGTCGAGAACATGACTCGCGGATACCTCGTGGCCGACAACTCGTCCGACCCCACCGGGCCGTCGCACGAAGGCCGCGGTAGCGACGCCGCCAACCAGTGGCTCGGCCGGGTGAAGACCCTCGCGTCCTCGATGTGCACGACGGCGGTTCCGTTCGCCCAGGCCGATCTCGCCGCGGTCACCTCGGTGGCCAATCCGGAGTTGACGGCTACCGCGCTCACACGGCCGGCGGACATCGTCGACAACATCCTCGGCGTGACCTCACTGCGAGATTTCGTCTGGCCGGATTCGGGTGTCCTCGACTCGGCCACCGCAGAGGTGCTGAGCGTGAATCCCACCACAGCGATGGTGGCTGACACTTCCGTCGACTCGGCAGCTCCGCAGCTGTCGTCGCGGATAACCGGCTCACTCGACGCGCTTGCCTTCGACACCTCGGCGGCAGCGGCGCTGGCCGCCACCGGCTCGGAGCCGCAGGTCCCGTCGTACATCCCCGACGACACCGCGCCGACCATCGACATCGAATCGCGCAGCGCCCGACGTCAGGACGCGCTGGGGGCGATGGCCTGGGCCGCGCTGACGCCGACGTCGCTGCCGCGCAATCAGATCTTCGCGCCGCCGCAACTGTGGACCGCCGACAGCAACGACGCCACGGCGGTGCTCTCGATGCTCGCGACCCTCATCCGGTCCGGGCTCGCCTCACCTCAGGCCCTGCCGGCACTGCTCGGCAGGCAACCGGGCGCGACGGACGCCGCCACTCTCGACTACCCGGACCGGGCTACCCAGGACGGTCCGCAAACGTCCGTCGTCGAGACCGCAACCACCCAACTTCCGCGTATCGACGGGCTCGAAGCTTCGCTCGTGGACGATCCGGCGGCTTCGCTCACCCCCCGGGGATTCACGGCGCCGCTCCGCGAAGATCTACTCCGTTCGATGACCTTGGCCGATCGCCGCAACGTCGACTCCGCGTCGGTCAATCGGGCGGAGCGGGCCGCGACCATCCGCGCCGACAACGTCACCGAAGCCGTCGACGGGATGTACCGGGCCGTCAGTGTGGTGTCGCCGGGCGGCGTCTACACCCTTGCGTCGGGGCAGAGTCCGCTCCTGCTGGTGGCGCGCAACGAACTGCCCATCGCCATCAACGTCGACCTGCGTGTGGAAGCCCCACCCGAGATGCAGATCAGTGACATCGGTCCCAAACAGCTGCCGCCGCGAGGTAGCCGACAGTTGACTGTGCCCGCGGAAATGAACGATTCTCGCAAGCTGGAAGTCAACTTCTCGCTGACCACGACAGATGGCCGCCAATTGGGTACGCCGACCAGCGTGACCGTACGGTCGAATGCGTACGGTCGTCCCCTGGCCGCCGTGACGGCGACAGCGGGAGGGTTGCTGCTGTTCCTGGCAGGGCGACGGCTGTGGCATCGATTCAAGGGTCAGCCGGACCCAGCAGATGAAGGGTACGAACGCTCATGACCGGGAATCCACCCGAGGAGGGTCGCCGCTCGGCGATCACCCGCAAGAGTGCCACGACCCGCTCGCATCCTCGGATGCCACCGTGGGAGCGCGGTTACCCGATCCAGCCGGTCAACCCGGACGCACGTTTCGACGACGCACCCACCATGACCATCCCGGTGATCCGCGACTACCCCCGGTACCGCGAAGCCGAGATGGAATTCGCCGACCGGCAGACAACCACGTCGGACGAGTTCGACACCGACGCCCATGTCCAGGTCGGGGAACGCAAGGAGACGAACTCTCGACTCCTCGCGGCAACGGGTTCCATCGCGATCGCGACGCTGACGAGCCGTATCACGGGATTCGCCAAGCAGTTGATGATCCTGATGGTCCTCGGCCCCGCCATCGCCAGCTCGTTCACCGTCGCCAGCCAGATTCCGAACATGATCGCGGAACTGGTTCTGGGCGCCGTGCTGACCGCCATCGTCGTCCCCGTGCTGGTTCGCGCCGAGCGGGAGGACGCCGATCACGGCGAAGCGTTTGTCCGACGCCTCTTCACGGCGTCGCTCGTTCTACTCGGCATGGCCGCGCTGCTCGCGACCCTGGCAGCACCCGTACTCACCAAATACGTCTTCCTGTCCGAAGACGGCAAAGTCAGCACCGACCTGACCACGGCGCTGTCGTATCTGCTTCTGCCGGCAATCCTGTTCTACGGGCTGTCGGCGCTGTTCACAGCGTTTCTGAACACCAGACAGATCTTCAAGCCCGGAGCCTGGGCTCCCGTACTCAACAATGTCGTCGTCCTCGTGGTGCTCGTGGTCTATCGCCTGACTCCGGGTGAGATCTCGCTTGATCCGGTCTCGATGGGCGATGCAAAGCTGCTCACCCTCGGCATCGGCATCACCATCGGCGTCATCGTGCAGGCAGCCAGCCTGATCCCCGCGCTTCGCCGCGAGAAGATCTCGCTCAAGCCGCTGTGGGGTCTCGACGACCGCCTGCGCCAGTTCGGCGGCATGGCCGTCGCCATCGTCTTGTACGTCCTGATCAGCCAGATGGGCATGATCTTCGCGACCAAGATCTCCTCCCACGCCGACGAAGCCGGCCCTGCCATCTACAGCCAGGCCTGGTTGCTCCTGCAGCTCCCGTACGGCGTGCTCGGAGTGACGGTTCTGACGGCGATCATGCCGCGCCTGAGCCGCAACGCTGCTGCCGACGACACCCCGGCCGTCGTGGACGATCTGTCGGTCGCAACGCGTCTGACCATGATCACGCTGGTTCCGATCATCATGTTCCTGACCTTCATGGGCCCGCAGGTCGGTGAAGCGCTCTACGGTTACGGCCGCTTCGGACCCGAACAGGCCGAACGACTCGGCACCGCTGTGAGCTGGTCGGCATTCACGTTGATTCCGTACGCACTGGTCCTGATCCAACTTCGAGTGTTCTACGCCCGCGAACAGGCCTGGACGCCGACGTGGATCGTTCTCGGCATCACTGCAGTGAAAATCACTTTCTCGGCGCTCGCTCCGGTCTTCGCATCCAACAGCGATCAGGTCGTGATCCTGCTCGGTGCGGCCAACGGTCTCGGATACATCACCGGCGCCGTCATCGGCGGGTACCTCCTGCACCGCAGCCTCGGAAACCTGCAGATGGCCAACGTGGGCAAGACAGTCTGGTCCGTCGTACTCGCCTCGCTGGCCGGTTCGCTGACCATGCTCGCGGTCGACCGCGTCCTCGGATTCGATCAACTCACCGAGCGTTTCGGCGGACCTGGCTCGATGGTTCGCGTCGCCGTCGGCGGCATCCTGATGCTCGCGATCACCTTCACGATTCTCTACTTCAAGAAGGTTCCGGAAGTCCTGTCGGTAACGGTTGCGGTCTCCCGCAAGATTCGTTCACTGACAGGTCGCGCCGAACCGGACACACGTAACAACACCGACGACGACGTCACCGAGCTGATTCCTGCAATCAGAACGGAATCAAACGAGCAAGAACGACCGGGTGCGCTCCCGTACCCTGGTCGTGGGCGTACAGGATCGCAACCCGCGCGTATTCGGGGACGGGCTATCGATGGAGAAGGAGCGAGGGTGAGCGACGACAACGTTTCCGGCAACAAGAGTGCCGGGACTTCTGCCGTGAAAGCGTCCGAACAGAAGTCAACGGCATCGTCGGGCACACCTGCATCCACGAGTTCCTCCGCATCTTCCGGCCAGAAGCCACAGCAGGGTCAGAAGCCACAGCAGCCCGCACAGCGACCGCAGCAGGGCCAAAGCCCGCAGGGTCAGAAGCCGCAGCCGCCGGTGCAGAAGGCCGCTCCGCCGGTACCTCCGGTCAGTGTGTCCAAGACACCTTCGGCGCCCGTGTCGAAGACACCTTCAGCACCTGTCTCGAAGACACCCGCGCCGAAGACGCCTGCTCCGGACAAGAAGGCACCCGAATCTCAGAAGACGGCTGCCGCTCAGACACCGCCCACTGCACCTCGCACACCTGCCGCCGGATCCGCATCACGACCGGCCCAGCGACCGATGCCCCGTGGACCGAAGCTCATCCCGGGCGCATCTGTCGCCGGCGGACGCTACCGTCTGCTCGCGCCGCACGGCGGAACCCGCGGACTGCAGTTCTGGGAAGCTCTCGACGTCAAGCTCGACCGTGAAGTAGCCCTGACGTTCGTCGACGCCGATCAGCGCGGTGACGACGACAGCCAGTCCGGACCGCAGGCAGTTCTCTCACGCACTCTGCGCCTGGGACGAATCAACTCGCCCGGTCTGGCTCGCGTCCTCGACGTCGTCCGCGGAAGCTCGGGCGGCATCGTCGTCGCCGAATGGACTCCCGGCCGTTCGCTGCGTGAGATGGCCGAGACGACGCCGTCACCGATCGGTGCAGCCCGCGCCATCCGTGCCCTGGCGGCGGCTGCCGAAGCTGCTCACCGCACCGGCGGTGCGCTGTCCATCGATCACCCGGACCGCGTTCGCATCAGCATCAACGGTGACGCCGTACTGGCGTTCCCGGCGACGCTTGCCGACGCCGATTCCACCAGCGACGTCCGCGGTCTCGGCGCCATGCTGTACTCGCTCATCACGGCGCGCTGGCCGCTGGCCGAACCGTCCGCCGGTCCCGTCGGTGGTTTGCTTCCCGCCGGCCGCGGCGCCGACGGGAACATCGTCGAGCCTCGGGTCGTCCGTCCGGAGGTTCCGTTCGACATCTCGGCCGTTGCGGTTCGAGCGTTGCAGTCGGAGAGTGGAATCCGCACTGCTGCCACCGTGCAGCACATCCTCGATCAGGCGTCCGTCGTCAACGACAAGACGGAAATGATTCCGGCACTTCGTCTCGGCCACCGCGAACAGGGTGCGTCGGGTCATGCACTGAACGACCCCGAAGCCATCGAGGCCGAGAAGAAGAAGTCGACGCGGATGCTCGCGGCACTGACGGCGCTCGGTGTCTTCACCGTGATCGTCCTGATTCTCCTTGTGGTGTGGGTAGCGAGCTTCCTCTCGGGTGGCAGTAACGACACCCCGCTCAGCGAGCAGAGTTTCGGATTGACCACCGAAGCCACTGCGCCCGAGAACAATTCACCGGCGCCCGCACCGGCGGCAGCAACCGTTCCGGTAGCTTCCTCGGCCGTAACGGTGTTCTCACCCCAGGGAACGCCGGATCAGCCGGCAACAGCGAAGAACGCCATCGACGGCAATCCGGCCACTGCGTGGTCGTCGGACTCGTACTTCCAGCCGTTCCCGTCGCTGAAGAACGGTGTCGGCCTGATGGTGACGCTTGCCGATGCCGCCAACCTGAAGAATGTTGCGATCACGTCTGATTCGCCGGGAACCGTCGTTGAAATCCGTTCTGCCCCTTCTGCGAATACTTCGCTGGATCAGACCAAAGAAATCGGATCGGGTGTCCTGAAGAACGGTGTGACCGACATTCCAGTCACTTCGGACGGCTCGGGTCAGTATGTCCTGGTTTGGATTACGCAGCTCAGCACCGAATCCGGACAAAACCAGACATCCATCTCGGAGATTGCATTCACTGCGGCAAAGTGATCGCCCTTGGCCCTTCTGAAACCTACCGACTGGGCTAATATCCGCCCGTGCACAGTTATCGGGGGGGCACCGGGGGCGGAGCCGGAAATTTCGAATCCAGAAGTCTCGAGAACAAGAATCTCGAGGCGACGGATTTCGAATTGTTGACCGCTCATGTCGCGGGCGATCGACACGCGTTCCGTGAACTACTGCTCCGGCATCAGGATCATCTGTGGCACGTTGCCCGGCGAACGAGCTACTCGGACGAGGATGCGGCAGATGCTCTCCAGGAGGGTCTGCTGTCCGCGCATCGCAAGGCGGCGAAGTTCCGCGGCGACGCGGCGGTGCGTAGTTGGCTCCACACCATCGTGGTCAATGCCTGCCTCGACCGGATCCGACGCAACAAATCACGGGCGGCGTTCTCTCTGTCTTCGGAGAACGCGGAGGAACCCCGCGATCACCGCGACTATGCGGCGACAGTGGACATGAGCCTGACCGTCGAACAGGCACTGGCATCGCTGCCGCCTGAGCAGCGTGCTGCCGTCGTCGCCGTCGATGTCGAGGGGTATCCGGTAGCCGAGGCCGCCGAGAGGTTGGGAGTGCCCGTAGGGACCGTGAAGAGTCGCTGCGCCCGCGCGCGCAAGCGTCTTGCCGCCCAGTTGGAGGACTTTCGCGAAGGCGGGAACCATTCGTGAACCGGCCGCGTCCTATCTTGTAAGGGTCCGCATCGACTGCCGAGGGAGGGTTCATGACAGATCCGTCTGTTCGCGTTCCGTCGCCTCCGTTTTCAGAAGACCTACTCGCAGATCTTCACGCCGGGGTTCTCGATTCCGAAACCAGTGCGGCTCTGTGGCCGGTGGTACGCGCAGATCCTGACGCCCATGCATTTGTCACCGCCCTTGACGGCGTCACGGCATCACTCGCGACACTGAACTCGAGCAAGGCCACTCACGAACGGATTCCGAATTCGCTTGCCGAGCGAATCAATTCGGCACTGGATCGACAGTCAGAACAGCTGGAGCCGCCAGCTGAGGCAGCTGTCGTGCCGTTCCGGCGGCGCCCACAAGCGCGGGTTCTCGGTGCCGCAGCAGCCGTGTTGGCGGCCTTCGTGATCGTTGTTATCGGAACCCGAGATTCCGAACCCGCCGAAAGTGTTGTCGCTCAACCGAGCACACCGGCGACGTCTGCTGTCGACGATCCGGATTCGGCGTCTCTGCTCTCACTCGTCGGATCCAAAAACCTTGGACCACTGGATGATCCATCCAAACTTGCCGGATGCCTACGCGCCAACGGCATCGACGAGGGCCGGCCTTTGCTCGGTTCCGGCGAGATTCGCATCGACGGGGCGCCGGCGATAGTCCTACTCTTCACGGGATCGCAGCCGCGTCAGATCACTGCACTGACTGTCGGCATCAACTGCAGCGACGGGAATCCGAATACGTTGTCGGTCAAGAACATCGGCTGACGTCGACGGTCAGCGCGGCGATGCCGCCGGGAGTAATAGCTCGAGGATTCTTTCGCGTAGCGCATCTGTATCGTCCTCGACCGCTATCAGACTCGAAAACATCGCTGCCCCGGCCGCCAGAACCAGCACGGCCTTGGCATCGAGCAGTGCCGATTCAGGATCTTCGGCGTTCTGAAGGAACAGTTGCGTACTCGGTCCACTGAACCCGCGCCACAATTCGTTGCGCAGGTCGTCGTGGTCGCGCAGGGCCGCCAGCAATCCTGGCGACGCGGCGCGAACCTCGGGACGGGAGAAGAGCTGAGCACTTCCCTCCACCACCCAACGGATCCAGCCGTCGCGATCGGTGCCCTCGAACGGTGTCAGGTCCGGTGTCGCCCCCAGGATCGACCCGAGAACAAGATGTGCCTTCGACGGCCATCGCCGCGACATCGAGGCTCGGCTGACCCCTGCCCGTGCCGCGATCGCCCGGAGACTGAGTTGATCCCAACCGACCTCGAGGAGCATCGCTCGGGTGACCTCGAGGACTGTGTCGTCGATGCGTGGGTCTCGTGGGCGACCTGATCCTGTGGCATTCATCGTGTCGAATTGTCGGACAGATTGGGAGTAGGCGCTATATCGTCGTAGTTACGAGTCCACTGGCATCGTAAAGATCAGGCCGCCGCAGGAAGTTGAAAATGACCACAGCGCCCACACCGTCGATATTCGAACCCGCACGTCTCGGCCCTCTGACCTTGCGCAACCGCATCGTCAAAGCTGCAACGTTCGAGGGCGTCATGCCCCGGGGAGCGGTCTCGGACGATCTGATCAACTTCCACGCCGAGGTGGCCCGCGGCGGGGCCGCGATGACCACTGTCGCCTACTGCGCCGTCTCACCAGGTGGACGAGTCCACCGCGACACCCTTGTCATGGACGAGCGCGCGCTGCCGGGACTACGCAGACTGACCGACGCCGTCCACGCCGAAGGCGCACTTGCTGCGGCGCAGATCGGCCACGCTGGACTGGTCGCCAACACGCTCTCCAACAAGACGAAGACTCTGGCGCCGTCGACCCGGCTGAGTCCGCCCGCGATGGGCCTCGTCAAGGGCGCGACGCTCGCCGAACTCGACGGTGTCGTCTCCGACTTCGAACGGACCGCTCGCGTCGCCGTGGACGCAGGATTCGACGCCATCGAGGTCCATCTCGGCCACAACTACCTCCTCAGTTCGTTCATGAGCCCCAATCTGAACAAGCGCCACGATCGATACGGTGGCAGCGTCGCCAAGCGCGCCGAGTATCCGCGTCGAGTCGTCGAAGCGGTGCGACGGGCCGCTGGATCCAGCGTGGCGGTCACCGCGAAATTCAACATGTCCGATGGGGTGCCGAAAGGTCTGTGGCTCGACCAGAGCCTGCCGATCGCCCAGATCCTCGAAGCCGACGGCCACCTCGACGCGATGCAATTGACCGGTGGTAGTTCACTTCTCAACGGAATGTACTTCTTCCGCGGCGAGGTCCCACTGGCTGAGTTTGTCGCCTCCCAACCCAAACTCGTCGGGTACGGGCTGAAGTTCTACGGTCCCAAACTCTTTCCGACGTACCCGTTCGAGGAGGGCTTCTTCCTGCCCTTCGCCCGTCAGTTCCGACAGGCGCTGAGGATGCCACTGATCCTGCTCGGCGGCATCAACCGCGTCGACACCATCGAGCACGCACTGGATGAAGGATTCGAATTCGTCGCCATGGCGCGTGCGCTCCTCAGGGACCCACAACTGGTCAACAAATTCCAAGCCGAGAGCGTCGACGAGGGGTTGTGTATCCACTGCAACAAGTGCATGCCCACCATCTACACCGGCACACGCTGTGTGGTTCGGGACGCGCTGGTGGTTCGGGAGGCACCGCGCCCCGCCCAGTGAGTCCCGCGCTGTGAGCTGCCGGCTGTGAGCCACTTTCCAGCGGAGTGCGGGAACAACACCCCTTATCCTGGTGTTGATCGGTACGGCTCTCCAAGAAGCGGAGGGTCTGCACTCACTATTGGAAGGCTCGCATGACCACCCAGCTGGAAAACACGCCCGCGGTCCATGACGTCATCATTGTCGGTTCCGGACCGGCCGGATACACCGCTGGTGTCTACACCGCGCGCGCTGAGCTCCAGCCCCTGCTCTTCGAGGGAACCCAGTTCGGTGGCGCCCTCATGACCACCACCGAGGTCGAGAACTTCCCCGGATTCCGCGAAGGAATCATGGGCCCCGACCTGATGGAACAGATGCGTGAGCAGGCACTTCGCTTCGATACCGACATCCGCACCGAGGACGTCGAAGAGATCGATCTCAGCGGCCCGATCAAGACGGTCGTCGCGAACGGCGAAACGTACGCCGCGCACGCGATCATCCTCGCCATGGGCGCGGCAGCCCGTTACCTCGGCATTCCCGGTGAAGAACGCCTCCTCGGCCGCGGTGTCAGCGCCTGCGCCACCTGCGACGGCTTCTTCTTCCGTGACCAGGACATCGTCGTGGTCGGCGGCGGCGACTCCGCGATGGAAGAGGCAACCTTCCTGACCCGCTTCGCTCGCTCGGTCACCCTGGTGCACCGCCGCGAGGAATTCCGCGCCTCACGGATCATGCTCGAGCGCGCCAAGGCCAACGAGAAGATCCGCTTCCTGACCAACGCGGAGCCCGTCGAGGTCCTCGGCGAGAACAGCGTCACCGGGCTCGTCGTTCGTGACACCGTCACGGGTGAGACCTCCACACTCGAGATCACCGGCATGTTCGTCGCCATCGGCCACGACCCGCGCAGTGAGCTCGTCAAGGGCCAGGTCGATCTCGACGACGCCGGATACGTGCGCGTCGCTCCCGGTTCCACCGCGACCTCCGTCGACGGCGTCTTCGCTGCCGGTGACCTGGTCGATCACACGTACCGTCAGGCGATCACCGCTGCCGGCACCGGATGCTCCGCAGCAATCGACGCCGAACGCTGGCTGGCCGACCGCGGCGACATCACCGCCAACACGCTCGACGCAGCCGGCCACACGGTCGACGTCGTCGGCGCTCCCTGATTCACCAAGCTGTCGAACCCAACCCTCGAGGAGTAACAGTGTCGAATACCGTCACCATCACCGACGATTCCTTCAAGCAGGACGTCCTGGGCAGCGACAAGCCCGTTCTGGTCGATTTCTGGGCAACCTGGTGCGGCCCGTGCAAGATGGTCGCCCCGGTACTCGAGGAGATCGCCGGCGAGAACAGCGAGAAGCTGACCGTCGCAAAGCTCGACATCGACGCCAACCCGGCGGCCGCCCGCGATTTCCAGGTCATGTCGATCCCGACGATGATCCTGTTCAAGGACGGCAAGCCGATCAAGACGATCGTCGGCGCCAAGGGCAAGGCCGCACTGCTCAAGGACCTCGCAGACGTTCTCTGACGGCTGGATGAGCATCGTGGATTCTCGCAATCCACAGAATTTCTGAGATAATCGATCGATGTGCCTGATCGGGTCTACGACCAGGCACATCGATCGAATTCGTTAACCGATCCGAGAGGCTTTCACGCATGCACAGACTCCGACACGGCGATCACGGCCCGGCCGTCGCCGAGATTCGGGGCACATTGACGAAGCTGGGATACCTCCATCACGGAACTTCCGGTATTCGACGTGAAAGCGCCGACGGTGCCCACTGGGTTGCACCCGACGCCATCTTCGATCATCAACTCGACAGCGCCGTTCGCGCCTTCCAGCAGCAGCGTGGGCTCCTTGTCGACGGCATCGTGGGCCCGGCCACCTATCGGTCACTTCGCGAGGCCTCGTACCGCCTGGGCGCCCGTACGTTGATTTACCAGCTTTCTGCGCCGCTGTACGGCGACGACGTCGCAGCTCTGCAGGCCAAATTGCAGGACCTCGGCTTCTACGCAGGTCGGGTCGACGGTTTCTTCGGCCCGCAGACCCACGAATCTCTCTCGTCTTTCCAGCGTGAAATCGGGATTGCCGCCGACGGTATCTGCGGACCGCAGACACTCCGTTCGCTGGAACTTCTGGGAACCCGCGTCACCGGTGGTTCCCCACATGCGATCAGCGAAGAGGAACTGGTGCGGCGCAAGGGCCCACAACTGGGCGGCAAGCGCATCGTCATCGATCCAGGCCTCGGTGGTCCGTCCACCGGCACCATCGTCAACGGCATCTCCGAAGCCGACATCCTGTGGGATCTGGCTATGCGCCTCGAGGGGCGGATGGCAGCAACCGGGATGGAAACCTTCCTCTCCCGCCCGCACAACGCCGATCCGAGCGAGGCCGAGCGCGCGCTGACGTCCAACGCATTCGACGCCGATCTGATGATCTCCCTGCGCTGCGACAGCAACTCGAGCCCGTCGGCGAACGGCGTCGCGAGCTTCCACTTCGGAAATTCGCACGGTTCGGTCTCGATGATCGGGCAGGTGTTGACCGGTTTCGTTCAGCGCGAGATTGTTGCGCGAACTCCGTTGCGGGACTGCAGAACTCACGGTCGAACGTGGGAGTTGTTGCGCCTGACCAACATGCCGACGGTACAGATCGATCTCGGCTACCTGTCCAACGCGTCCGACGTTGCGGTACTGACGAATCCGCGGATGCGTGACACCATCGCCGAAGCCATCTTGATCTCGGTCAAGCGGCTGTACCTACTGGGTCAAGACGATCAGCCGACCGGCACCTTCACCTTCGCCGAGCTTCTCGCAGAAGAACTTTCGGTAGCCGACCGCATTTCGTAGGTCCTGCGGTCGGCACCTGCTCACACTCTGGCGAGTTCGCTGATCTCCACCATTTCGAGAGCTGCGGCCTTCAGTAGACGGTCGAGGGCTTCTTCGACGTCGACTTTCCATTCGTGATCTCGATTGAGTTCGAGACGAAGGCGCGGATAACGATGGTGCGGTGCCACGACCTCGAAACCGTAGTCCTCGAGGAACTCGGCACTGATCATGCATTCTGCGGGTGAACATTCCAGAGCTGCCGTTGCACTGGCCACGTCGGAAGCTGGCCCCAAGTCGCCGCTACGGATACCGAATGCCTCGAGCGCACGAACTCCTCGTCGGACCAGATCTGTCACGACAGCGGCCAGCAGGCTCGGCCCTAGTTCTTCCTCTATGCCCGAGGGCTCGAGGCGAAGGCTTGTGAGAAGCACTGCGTCCGAGCTGACCGGGCTGGTGGGAAACAGTTGCGCGCGCGGGATCATGCGGGGAGGGGCGTACAACGCACTGCCGAGCGGCTTTCCGTCGCGGACGGCGACCTGTCCGCACGAACCCCACTCGAGCATAACCATCGACAGCCAGGCTTCCTTCTCGAATTCCTGATCACAGAATCCTCGGGCGTCGTGAAGCGCGCCCGGGTCCATCTCCCAGAACACGCATCGGCGCGCATGGGCGGAAAGCTGATCGAGGCTGTCGAGTGTGAGAGAGGTGATGACGTGAGTCGACACTGACTAACTCACTCTCCGTAGGTCCCCGAAGCGGTTTTGATGCTCGCCCGCTGCTTTTCTCTTCTCCAGGATAGGCCAGCTACGACAAGTCGGCAGTGGCACGAGAGTTGATCGCCCTAATGTATTGCTGTTCAACATCTTTCGTCCCGGTTCAAGATTTCGAGAAGCTCGGACCACCTAGATTTGTCACAGTGACGAAAATAGGTGGTGTGCCCGGTCATCATGATTACGTCACCAAACGGGCATCCGAGTTCTCTACTTGGATTTCTGTGCTTCCATCATTCCGACGATGCGTTGTAGGTCGTCGACCGAGCCGAATTCGACCACAATCTTTCCCTTCCGCTTGCCCAGACTGACAGTCACCCGAGTGTCGAACGAGTCCGACAACCGCTCGGCCACATCCTGCAGACCCGGCATCACGATGGGCTTGCGCTTCTGTGGGGGAGCGATCTCATTATCCGCCCGGTTGGCCAGAGTGACTGCTTCCTCCGTCGCGCGAACAGACATTCCTTCCGCGACGATGCGCGCCGCCATGACCTCCTGAGCGTCGGCACCCGCCTCGAGGGACAGCAGTGCGCGAGCATGGCCGGCCGAAAGTACACCGGCCGCAACGCGACGCTGAACCGCCACCGGCAGCTTCAGCAGACGAATCATGTTGGTCACGACGGGACGCGAACGTCCGATCCGATTGGCCAATTCTTCGTGGGTGACTTCGAACTCCTCGAGCAGCTGCTGATACGCCGCTGCCTCCTCGAGGGGGTTCAACTGCACTCGATGGATGTTCTCGAGGAGCGCGTCGCGCAGCATCGAGTCGTCATCTGTTTCACGAATGATCGCCGGAATCTTCTCCAGCCCGGCTTCCTGGCTCGCGCGCCAGCGACGCTCACCCATGACAAGTTGGTACTTGTCACCGTGACGACGGACCACGATCGGCTGCATCAAGCCGAACTCGCGGATCGAGTGAACCAACTCCGCGAGTGCTTCCTCGTCGAAAACGCTGCGAGGCTGCTTCGGGTTCGTCTCGATCAGGCTCGGTTCGATCTCGAGATAGACCGCGCCGGTCGGCTCGAGTTCGGTCTCCGGCTCAGCTTCCACCGGAGCCTTCGCAGCCGACGCCTTGGTGGCTTTCGGCGTTTTCGGGGCCGCCTTGGTCGGTGGGGGAGGGGAGGGGTTGCGCTTGTCGACGCCGATTACGACGTCCGCTGCAGCCGATCCCAGACCCGGCGCCGTGGCCGGCCCAGTGGGGATGAGAGCAGCCAAGCCGCGGCCCAATCCACCTTTGCGTGCTTGACTCATCTCACTGCTCCTGGGTCGTCGTGGTGGCAGAGCGGGCGGCAAGTTCACGGCCGGCGTCGAGGTAACTCATGGCGCCACGCGAACCCGGGTCGTAGTCGAGAACTGTCATCCCGTATCCGGGAGCCTCGGACACCTTCACGCTGCGCGGAATCACAGCGCGCAGAACGGCCTCACCGAAGTGCTTGCGTACTTCTTCGGCGACCTGGTCGGCCAGCTTGGTGCGCCCGTCGTACATCGTCAGAAGGACGGTGGAGACATGCAGATCCGGGTTGAGATGAGCCTGGACGAGTTCGATATTGCGGAGCAACTGACCGACCCCCTCGAGGGCGTAGTACTCGCACTGGATCGGGATCAGAACTTCCTTGGCAGCGACCATCGCGTTGACGGTCAGCAGTCCCAGCGAGGGCGGGCAGTCGATGAGGACGAAGTCGACGTCAAGCTCTGCGAGCACCTTGTCGTTGAGCGCGCCTTTGAGTCGATTCTCGCGGGCAACCATTGAGACCAATTCGATCTCGGCGCCCGCCAGATCGATCGTTGCCGGGATGCAGAGAAGGCGCTCACTGTGCGGGCTGGTCTGGATCGCCTCCGGGGCCTTCACTTCGCCTATGAGCAGCTCGTAGCTCGACGGGGTGCCCGAGGTATGGACGACGCCCAGAGCGGTGCTGGCGTTGCCCTGAGGGTCCAAATCGACCACAAGGACAGTGAGCCCTTGAAGAGCGAGCGCCGACGCAAGGTTCACCGTGGTCGTCGTCTTGCCGACGCCACCCTTCTGGTTCGCGATGGTGATCACGCGGCGGAACGCCGGCTTCGGCAGCGTCACCGAATGGGGATGAAGCACTTGGCTCGCTCGATGCGCGGCCGCCCCGATGGGGGTCTCCTCCGAGGAGATCGCCGCGTAGGGGGCGGTGAAATTGTCGTCGTCGTTGACGATCTGATCCGCACCCGCACTCGTGTGCTGCTTCGGTGTTTCACGTGAAACGGCGGATTCAGATCGACCCGACATTGACTGCTCCTTCGATTGGGAATCGATCACTAGGTGCTCTCATCATCTGTACATTGCTCTCGATTGCATGCGTGTAAATCATCAACGCTGGCGGCGCTTCGGGAGACGTTCGGCCTTCACCACAACAGTGGGGGTGCGGAGAATCTTGGCTCCGCATTCGAGTATTTCCAACTTACCTGCGCCCAACTTGGTGAGCGCCGTACGGTCTCGCTCGATCTCCTCGGAGGCGCTCGAACCCTTGAGTGCCAACATCCGGCCGTGCTCGTGAATGAGTGGGAGGGACCAACGTGCGAGCTTCTCGAGAGGCGCCACAGCTCGCGAGGTGACTACATCCGCGCCGCCCGCTTCCTTCACAACACCCGATTCCTCGGCTCGCCCTCGGACAACCAATACGTCCAATCCGTTGGACTCGATGAACTCCGCGAGGTACACCGAGCGTCGAAGCAACGGTTCGACCAGAGTCACCTTCAAGTCCGGGCGGGCGATTGCGAGAGGGATACCGGGTAGGCCGGCGCCGCTTCCAACGTCCACAACCGACTCGCCTTCGGCAATCAACTCACCGATGACGGCGCAATTGAGAAGGTGACGCTCCCACAGTCGAGGGACTTCACGGGGACCAATGAGCCCGCGCTCGACACCATCCGTCGCCAGGGATTGGTAATACCGTTCCGCGATCTCATATCTGTCACCGAACACTGCGCGCGCAGTCTCTTGTTCGTCCCAGTCAACCGACGCCGCACCATTCTGTTCCACGTGAAACATCCTCCCGCGTAAACCGCGAAATCAACAATCAAGACCGAAATCATTATCCGCTCTGGAGCCGACATGTGTTCGCTTCTGCACACCGACTCGCTGTGAGTCTGCCGACTCGTTCATTCTTTGGGAAGTATTCGGCCCAAAATTCAAGCGGGGGAGGGGAGGGGTTCACGTTCCACGTGAAACATTGCGCTGAAAAATCTTCCAATTCTGACGCGTTTCACGTGAAACATAGCCGGGCGATCGAATGCAGATAGGAGCGCAATTCTTAGTATCATCACAGTGACGAAACTGCCATGGGTAGTTACATGGATGAAATTCTGACCCAAAAAGACCAATTTTCGATGAAAAAGTCGTTGCAAAAGATCGCCGACGTCGGACTGCAGAACGGACTCGGTCAGTCAGATCCTCTCTGTAGGTCGACTCGGAAAACAGACTTCGATTCCAGATCTCGGACAGCTTCGGTATCTCATCGCCGGTTGTTGCGAGCCATATATCCGTCGGCTTGACACTCCTGTTGCGGGACGCCGGAGGCTTGGCATCACAAACCGCGAATCCAAGGAGCTTCGCATCACAGGATGCGCATGGCGAGTTCGCCTTCGATGTGGATACCGGTGTCGGCGGGAAGATCAAAGTCGAGCAGGGGACCTGCCCGATGCGCAGGATGAATTCCTGCGCCTGGACTCGAAAGCGCTGCAGGATCTGCGCGATTAAGATCCGCGCTTGGTGCAGGAGTTGTTGGACGGCAAGGACTACCTGTTGGTGCATACCGAACCCGGAACCAACAAGATCACCGCTTACGAGTTCGATCCGGGCACAGCGAAGTCCTTCCACCTCGAACAGTCCGGATCCGCCCTCATGACGAGACCAGCAGCAGGTGTGGGCGCGACGCCGATCGCACACCCCGCGAGTCAACCGAACTCAAGGCGGTCCCATGATTACCCCGACGCGGTCCGCAGTGTATGGACCGGAGCCCGTGTAGGCGATGTCGATTCCGGTTTGCTTGGCAAAGTAGTCGCCGCCGATCTCACCCCGAAGCCCGCAACAACATCATCGACTTTGCGTGGCGACGAAGCCCATTCGATGTGAGTGGTCCGATTCGTGTGAGGAGCGCGCAAACCTGTTCCCGCACCGGATGCGATCTCGCCGACCTCGATCGCTAGTCCTCGTCCTCGTACTCCGGTTCGGGCTCATCCACCCATGCCTGATATCCCGGACTCGTCAGACGCAAGTCGATCGCATTGACACCCAGGTGCAGTGAAATGACCGCTTTCGGCAGGTCCCACCGGAGAGCTGTCTTTGGTTCGGGTTCGGCGCTCGTGGCTGTCCCCAGGAGTGCGGTAAATGCCACATCGAGGTTCGTGAACCCTTCGTCCAGCAGCGGGCGCACCACTGTCATGGGCGTAGCGTCATCTGCCACGTCCGTGACGAAGATCGAGATCCAATTCATTCTGTGTTGCCGCCCGAACATTATCGATTCGGACTGACCAACACGGAGTCCGGTCCGAATCGAGGCGCCGGTCTGATCCAATTCAACGACCTCCCATCCAGCCTGTGCGCAGAAGGGTTCCAGGTCGTCGACGGACCAGGTCCAGTCAAATTCTGCGGCGAGGCGGGCAATCCGGGTGGCGCCTTCGATGTCGACGTGCATGTGCGGATGCTACTTCCTTCGTGATCGTTGTTGACGACGCCCCAATCCGGGGGCCGTCAAAGTGAGGGCTCGCGGGTTGTCGGTCATCGGATGCCAGCGCCGAGGTGGCGACCTTGCCAGCAGGCCTGACGACGTCAGGTCGGGGATCCATTGTGGTGGCAATCTGAGTCGGAGTTCGAGGGCTCGGGCAACAACCATCGATCCGGTTTCACGTGAAACGAAGGCCGACTATTCGGTCTGGGGGAGGGGAGGGGCTCACATGTAGTACGGCATGTTGTCGATCGAATATCCGAACATGCACAGTGCACCCCCGACGAACAAGAAGGCAATCGCGAAGCTGAGCATGACCGGTCTTCCGGATCGCCATGCCAGTGCAAGTGGAATGAATACGACGGCGACTACTCCCAGCGGCAACAACCAGCAGAGCCAATACTTCAGACCGCCCGGCGGAAAGGACTGGACTTCCATCTTCTGCTGTAGTTCGAAGACCACGGGCCAATAGCTCAGGCCGCACACGAGCATCCCTATCAAGGCCCCAAGGGTCATCAATCTGAGAGAGAATCCGGACCGCTCGTTGGAGATGTCGACAACGATAGGCAGACCTTCACCGTGGCGCCGGATTCGGTTTCACGTGAAACACTCTCGGACACAAAAGCGGGCCCCGGAAAATCCGGGGCCCGCATTCGATCAGGGGGGGAGTGTCAGTCCTTGAGGACAACCACTCGACGAGACGGCTCAGCGCCTTCGCTCTCGCTGGAAACACCGGCGACCTTGGCGACGGCGTCGTGCACGATCTTGCGTTCGAACGGCGTCATCGGAGCAAGCTCTTCGCGTTCGCCGGTCTCGAGAACACGCTGTGCAGCTTCCGCACCGAGAGCGCTGAGTGCCTCGCGGCGGCCCGCCCGCCATCCGGCGATGTCGAGCATCAAGCGGCTGCGCTCGCCGGTCGACTGTTGAACAGCCAGACGAGTCAGCTCTTGGAGAGCATCCAGAACCTCACCCTTACGTCCCACAAGCTTGGTCAGGTCGTCGCCGCCGTCGATGCTGACGATCGCCCGATCGCCCTCGACGTCAAGGTCGATGTCTCCGTCGAAATCGAGAACGTCGAGCAACTGCTCGAGGTAGTCGCCGGCGATCTCGCCCTCTTCGATCAAATCGTCATCGGAATCGTCGATGTCTACATCCACATCGGTAACCGGCGCAGTGGTCTCGGTGCTCACGTCTGCGTTCTCTCCATCCACAACGATGTCAGCTTCACTGGACATTGGTCGTTCTCTTTCCTGGATCAGCGCCGTTTATTGCGCTTGGGGGAGTTGCCGCGGTTGCTCTGTGGCCGGTTCTGTTTGGGTTTCGACGTGGAACCACCACCGGAACCCGAGGGCTTCGGCTGTGGCTTCTTGAGCGAAACTTCCGGGGCGTCACCGTCGTCGTCGGCTGAATCCGCGGTCTTCAGCGCAGCCGGAGATCCCTTCTTCTTGCTGGGATCAGGACGGGCACCGGGCTTGGGCGCATTGTCGTTGCGGCGAGTGATCGCTTCCTGCTTCTTGGCTTCTTCTTCCGCGTCGATCTTGCGGAAGACGAGGTGCTGCTGACCGTAGGTCCAGATGTTGTTCGACACCCAGTACAGGAGGATCGCGATCGGAAGGAACGGTCCACCGACCAGAACACCGAGCGGGAAGACGTACAGGGCGAGCTTGTTCATGATCGCGGACTGCGGGTTCGCGGCAGCTGCTTCGCTCTGACGGGCAACAGAAGCGCGTGAGTTGAAGTGCGTCGCGATGCTGGCGATGATCATCAGCGGAGCGGCCACGAGAATGATGTTCAGCCGTGACGGAAGCTCGGGAACGTTCTCGGTGACGTAGGCCTGAAGCTGCGCAACCGGCGTCGTGATCGCGGCCGAGATGGGCGCGCCGAACAGACGAGCATCCAGGAACGACTGGACGTCAGTGGCCGAGAAGACGTAGTTCGGGGTGTTGAGGTTGTCCTCGGCGCTCATGCCCAGCTGGCCCATGCCGGTGCCGGTGCGGTTGAACGAGCGCAGGACGTGGAACAGACCGATGAACACCGGAGCCTGAGCCAAGACCGGGAGACAGCCCATGATCGGGTTGAATCCGTGCTCCTTCTGGAGCTTCTGCATCTCGACGGCCTGGCGCTGACGGTCGCCCGAATACTTCTTCTGCAATGCCTTGATCTGTGGCTGCAGTTCCTGCATCTGACGCGTCGTGCGGACCTGCTTCACGAACGGCTTATACAGAACCGCACGCAAGGTGAACACCAGGAACACCACGGAAAGCGCCCAGGCTATTCCGTTGTCCGGGCCGAGAATGAACCCGAAGACCTTGTGCCAGACCCACAGAATCGCGGATACCGGATAGTAGATGAAATTGAGCACGGCTCTAAGTACTCCTCTGTTCGTCCGTCGGACTGTGACACGCTGCGCGTGCTTCCGGACAGCTATGGCGGCTACCCGCATCACGGTCACGACGGGCAGGGACAGGGTCCCACCCTCCAGAATGCCAGGGGGCACACTTCGCCAACCGCACCACAGTCAAGAAAAGGCCTTTGATCGCCCCGTGAGTGCGCAGCGCTTCGACTGCGTATTCACTGCAGGTGGGGGTGAACCGGCAGGTCGGCATCCTCAAGGGCGACACATACGTCCGGTACAACTCGATACAGAAGATGAGAACAGTGGCGGGAGCGCGACGCACAGCCTTCAACACCGTGATGACACGGGAGGCTCTGGGAGTCTCGATCTGCTCAGAGAGCGGAGTACTCATGGCTCTTCACTTACCGACACCAATAGGTTCATTTTGGTCAGGCCCCCGCGCAACTGCTTGGCCAGTTCGGCTGAACTGGCGGTAGCTGCACCCGGAAGTGCGCGGATAACCACGTCTGTCTCCGGTGAAACCTGTCCGACGAAATCTGCACAGATATGACGAAGCCGGCGTGCGACTCGATGTCGAATCACCGCCGGCCCGACAGCCTTGCTCACGATCAGCCCGAACCGGGGACCGTGATTTGTTACTACCAGCGCCTCTACTTGCTCGCGATCGAACGCGTGCACGACAAGGTCGCGTCTTCCCATACGACGTCCACGTCGCACCGCCACGGAGAAATCCGCGTGGCGACGCAACCGGAACGGCTCAGGCAACACCCCGAGCTCCTGAACTCGAAATCAGATCAGGCGGTGAGGGAATCGCGGCCCTTACGGCGACGCGCCGAAACGATTGCACGACCCGCACGGGTACGCATACGAAGACGGAAGCCGTGAACACGCGCGCGGCGGCGATTATTCGGCTGGAACGTCCGCTTGCCCTTGGCCACGGTCAACACTCCTCGAAGTTCATTGACGCCTCCCGGCGTCATTCAGTGATCGACGCCTTACGGCGCCTTTGGATACAACAGGTACAGAACAATCAGCTTCACTCGTTGTGGCTTGGAAGACCGTTCCGACCTGACATATGTAGCCAGCACGAAGCGATCACCACCAGCGGGTGACCGTTAGAGGTTACTTACCACCGTTGCCAAGGTCAAACCAGCCCGATTCGGAGCCCTCCCGCGGCAACCACGGCGACACGCCGATACTTACATCATTCCGCAGATTCCATTCACAGTGTGCATACGGCCGTGACCTCGAGCGAGGCGGCAAGTGTGACCTTGGCAACAGTTCCGCTACGGACTGCAGGTGACCCGAAGGCAACCCGGACAGTTCCACCGGCGCATGCTCTCGACAAGGCCTCATCAGCACATACGGGCACGAGCGCCGGACGCGACCCCGAATCCCGAGTTTCCACATTCATCCACAGGGCTGTGAGTGTTGACGCATCCCCGACACCAAGTGGCGAACGCCTCGAGTTCCGACAAAGTTGCAGGTAGATCAATTTCTCGATCACTTTGACGAATTTGGTTGACGAAAAAACCGACTCAGTGCAGGTTTGTCCACATCTGTGGATAATTGTGTGGAAACACAGCCCAGGTGGCATATTCGTAGCCTGTTACGGGGTTCTCACCCCGGGTGGTAATCCACCGAATCATTCGACGCCGCAGCCATACGCTCGGCAGCTGCAGCACACCCACTGTCGGCGAAACACGGGAAGGAACCACGTGAACGACGATCCCAACGCGCTCGCACGGGTCTGGGTCGACGTGGTTGCAGAACTCACGAGTGATGACCCCGGAAGTAATCTTCCGGCTTTGAGCAGCAAGCAGAAGGCATTTGTCCGTCTGGTGAGGCCTCTTACACTTGCTCAGGGTTTTGCACTCCTCTCGGTTCCATCGCCATTTGCTCAAGAGACGATCGAGCGCGATCTACGCGAGCCGATCCTGCAGGCACTCGGACGCCATCTCGGTGGCCAGGTCGAGGGACTCGGTGTCCGCATTGCACTCGAAGACGATGCCGACGCACCCGCCGAACCGGTCGAGGAGCGCACGGGCAGCCGTCAGTTCGAATCGGTCAACTCATCGGGCGCATACCGTCGGCGCAGATTCACCGAAGGCGACGGCGAACCTTCGGACTCCGAGACTGCCGAGACCGAAGAAGTCGACGACGACCGCGAAGCACTCGCGAGCGTTCACGAATCGTGGCCGTCGTACTTCACGAAGCCGCCCGCTACTCCTTCTGCTTCGGGGTCCGGCGCCAACAGCCTCAATGCGAAGTACACCTTCGACACTTTTGTGATCGGATCGTCCAACCGATTCGCTCATGCCGCTGCCGTCGCGATCGCGGAGGCGCCGGCGCGTGCGTACAACCCCTTGTTCATCTGGGGAGCTTCGGGCCTGGGCAAGACGCACCTTCTTCATGCGGCCGGCCACTACGCACAGCGACTGTTCCCCGGCATGCGGGTCAAGTACGTCTCGACCGAAGAATTCACCAACGACTTCATCAACAGTCTTCGTGACGACCGCAAGGTCGCGTTCAAGCGTCGCTACCGGGAAACGGATGTCCTGCTGGTCGACGACATCCAGTTCATCGAAGGCAAGGAAGGTATCCAGGAGGAGTTCTTCCATACCTTCAACACCTTGCACAACGCGAACAAGCAGATCGTCGTTTCCTCGGACCGTCCGCCCAAACAGTTGGCAACCCTCGAGGAGCGTCTGCGGACGCGCTTCGAATGGGGCCTGATCACCGACGTTCAGCCGCCTGAGCTCGAGACGCGTATCGCGATTCTGAGCAAGAAGGCGAGGATGGATCGCCTCGAGGTCCCGCACGACGTCCTCGAGTTGATCGCCAGCCGTATCGAGCGCAACATTCGTGAACTCGAGGGCGCGTTGATCCGCGTCACCGCTTTTGCCTCGCTCAACCGCCAGCCGTTGGATCTGACGTTGGCCGAGGTGGTCCTGCGCGATCTGATGCCCGATTCGTCGAGCCTCGAGATCAACGCGGCGACGATCATGGCGGTGACGGCCGAATACTTCAACATGTCGATCGACGACCTGTGTGGGCCGGGTAAGGCCCGGCCACTCGCTCAGGCCCGTCAGATCTCGATGTATTTGTGCCGTGAGCTCACTGATTTGTCCTTGCCGAAGATCGGTCAGACGTTCGGCCGTGACCACACGACGGTCATGTACGCCGACAAGAAGATCCGTAAGGAAATGACGGAACGCCGCAAGGTGTACGACCAGGTTCAGGAGTTGACCGCAAGGATCAAGCAGCGCTCCAAGCGTTGACCTGCACTTATTTCGATCGATGCCGCTCGAGGCAGAGGTTCCCTCGAGCGGCATCGGTGTATTCGAAGGGTTCCACGTGCGGTCCACTCGAGGGCGGTTGTCCACCTCGAGGGACGACACGCCGGAGTCAGACACGCCGATGAGAACAAACTCTTCGTTTCTTGTGAAAAGTATTCACATCTGTGGATAAGTGTGTTGATAACTCCGAAAGTCTGTGGAGTTCTCGAGGAGGAATCCGAAAACTTTCAGAGAGTGCACAGAGGGGGTCGATTGGTCCTCGAGTCTGTCCTCGAGAAGTGCACAGGCCCTCGAGGGGACCTACCAGCGTCGACAACCGTTGCTCCACAGATTGCACAGGACTTATTACTACTACTGAGAATTTCCTAGGAAAAGCTCTTTGAAAATAGTTCTGGGGACAACTCCTGTTGAGAACCTCGCCTCAGGCTGCGCTCGCCGCGGCTTCGGCTTTCCACTTGCGCCCTCGAGGGCATACGGTGGGCATCGCTTGGTCTGTGTCAGACTTCAAGTGAGCTGATGCAGATCCGCAGCAGACGAACATGCCTACCGAGAGGAATAACCCGGCGATGGAGCTTGGAAGCCTGAAGTTTCGCGTTTCCCGGGAAGAGTTCGCTGATTCAGTAGCGTGGGTTGCTCGTAGCCTGCCCTCGAGGCCGCCTGTGCCGGTTCTCGGCGGAGTTCTTCTCGACGCAACCGAAGCCGGCCTCACCGTTTCCGGGTTCGACTACGAGGTATCTGCGCAGGTCCGCGTCTCGGCAGATGTCACGACTGCAGGTCAGGCACTCGTCTCCGGTCGCCTCCTCGCAGATATCACCAAGTCGCTTCCCAACAAGCCGGTCGATGTGACCCTCGAGGGCACTCGCGTGCTCATCTCGTGCGGAAGCGCCAAGTTCTCCCTGCCCACGATGCCGGTCGAGGACTACCCCCAGCTTCCGACGCTTCCGCAGCAGTCCGGGTCCATTCCCGTCGACCTGTTCTCCGAAGCCATCAGCCAGGTAGCTGTTGCAGCCGGCAAGGACGACACCCTTCCGATGCTCACGGGTATCCGTGTCGAGATCGAACAGAATTCGATCGTCCTCGCCGCTACCGACCGCTTCCGTCTCGCCGTACGTGAACTCGAGTGGACTCCGGCCAATCCCGACGTCCAGGCTGCTGTTCTCATCCCGGCCAAGACTTTGTCCGAGTCCGCGAAAACGCTTGCCGGCAATGCAAATTCGCCGGTCGAGTTGGCTCTCGGCTCCGGTACGACCATCGGAAACGACGGACTCCTCGGCATCGTCAACGACGGACGCCGCACCACGACGCGCCTCCTCGACGCCGAGTTCCCGAAGTTTCGTCAGTTGCTGCCTGCTCAGCACACCGCGATGGCAACGGTCGAGGTCACGCCTCTCATCGAAGCCATCAAGCGTGTAGCACTCGTCGCCGAGCGTGGCGCACAGGTTCGCATGCAGTTCTCCGCTGACGGCCTGCTCCTCTCTGCGGGTGGCGACGACGCCGGCCGCGCGGAAGAGACGCTCAACGCGTCGTTCCAGGGCGAAGCACTCACCATTGCGTTCAACCCCGGTTACCTGATCGACGGGTTGAATTCGCTTCACAGCGAAAACGTTCTGTTCGGCTTCACCACTCCCAGCCGTCCGGCTGTTCTTCGCCCCGCGGCCGAGGAAGAGCCCACGGCAGACGAGTCCGGTAACTTCGCTGCGCCCTCGAGCGAGTACACGTACCTGCTGATGCCGGTTCGCCTTCCGGGCTGAGTGGAACCCCGCACTTCAGTTCGCGCCTGACCAGGGAGAACAGTATGAAGATCGGACTCGTAGGTCTCGGCAAGATGGGCTTCAACATGCGTGAGCGCTTGCGCGCGCATGGCCTCGAGGTGATCGGATACGACCCTCGACCGGAAGTCACCGACGTCGAGTCTCTTGCCGAACTCGCTGCTTCCCTCGAGGGACCTAGAGTCGTCTGGGTGATGGTTCCGGCCGGTGACATCACCCAGAGCACCATTGCCGAACTGGCGGATGCCCTCGAGGGCGGCGATCTGGTCATCGACGGTGGAAACTCTCGCTTCACCGACGACGCTGTCCATGCCGAGTTGTTGGGTGCCCGTGGGATCGGTTTCCTCGACTGCGGTGTCTCCGGTGGCATCTGGGGCCGTGAGAACGGCTACGGCCTGATGGTGGGCGGATCCGAGACCGACGTGGCGAAGGCAATGCCGATCTTCGACGCTCTGCGCCCCGACGGCGACGCTGCAGACGGCTTTGTCCACGCCGGCCCCGTCGGTGCTGGTCATTACGCGAAGATGGTGCACAACGGCATCGAATACGGCCTGATGCAGGCGTATGCCGAGGGGTACGAGCTCCTCGAGGCGGAAAGCCTGATCGCGGACGTTCCCGGTGTTCTCCGAGCTTGGTCGAAGGGAACCGTCGTACGTTCGTGGTTGCTCGATCTGCTTGTCGACGCCCTCGAGGAGGATCCGGAGCTTGCGCAGATCACGGGCTATACCGAGGATTCCGGTGAGGGCCGCTGGACGGTCGAGGAAGCCATCAAGCACGCTGTCCCCGCTCCCGTCATCTCCGCTGCTCTGTTCGCGAGATTTGCTTCACGACAGGATGATTCACCGGCCATGAAGGCGGTGTCGGCCTTGCGCAATCAGTTCGGTGGTCACGCCGTCAAGAGCGCTTCGCCCAAGAATTCGGCTTCTGGAAGCTAAGTGTTCGTTCGTAGATTTTCGCTGCGGGACTTCCGATCCTGGGATTCGCTGACGCTTGACCTCACGCCGGGAACAACCGTGTTCCTCGGTTCCAACGGGCACGGTAAAACCAACGTGCTCGAGTCGCTCGGGTATCTGTCGACGCTGTCGTCACATCGAGTGTCCGCGGATGCACCGATGATCCGCAGCGGTTCCGCCAGTGCCTTTGCCGGTGCAACGGTGGTCAACAATGGGCGCGAACTGACCATCGATGTCGAACTGATCGAGGGAAAGTCCAACCGCGCCAGGATAAATCAGTCTCCGACGCGTCGTCCGCGGGAAGTGCTGGGGATTCTGCAGTCGGTGATGTTCGCGCCGGAAGATCTGTCGTTGGTTCGCGGAGATCCTGGTGATCGTCGACGCTATCTCGACGAGTTGTTGACGTCCCGGATACCCCGAATGGCTGCTGTCCGTGCGGATTACGACAAAGTTCTGCGTCAGCGCTCAGCCCTACTCAAAACTGCCGGTGCGGCTTTGCGTCGCGGTTCTCGTGGTGGCGAGTCCGACAACGTCCTCTCCACCCTCGAGGTGTGGGACGGGCATCTGGCCGCTCACGGCGCACAATTGTTGGCCGGGCGCCTCGAGTTGGTCCATGATCTGGCGCCGCATCTGGCGGAGTCGTATCGTTCCATCGCACCCGAATCCCGGCCGGCGTCGATTCGATACAAGAGCAGTCTGGGGTCCTCGTTGGATCCCGAATTCACCGATCCTGCAAGGATTTCCGGTATCGACGACGTTGCATACCTCGAGGAGAGATTCCATCTCGAGTTGGCGCAGATGAGGTCGAAGGAAATCGATCGCGGAGTGTGTCTGGTCGGTCCGCATAGGGACGACCTGGAGCTGATTCTCGGTGACAGCCCGGCGAAAGGTTTTGCCAGCCATGGTGAATCGTGGTCTTTTGCGCTTTCGCTGAGACTGGCAGGTTTTGCTCTGTTGCGCGCGGACGGCAGCGACCCGGTCCTGATGCTCGACGATGTCTTCGCGGAATTGGACCGTCGTCGCCGTCGTGCGCTCGCCACCGTTGCCGCCACCGCAGAACAGGTACTGATCACAGCTGCTGTTCCCGAGGACGTACCGGACGAACTCGAGGCGGCCAAGTTCGGCGTCGAAGCCTCCGATACCGGAGACGGTCGGATATCCCGGATAGTGCCCGTAGGCTCGACAGATCAGGAGGTCGAGTTCGATGACTGAAGACAGCAGCGCGGCTCCGGAGCCCGAGCTCAAAGGGATCGATCTGGCGCGCCGTGCCCTCGAGGAGGCACGCGCGACGGCAAAGGCCAACGGCAAGGCCGTCGGGCAGGGGCGATCGTCGCCCAAATACGGAAGTGGCCGACCGCGTCGACGCAGCGGTTGGTCCGGCCCCGGCCCGGATGCGCGGGACCCTCAGCCGTTCGGCGCTCTCACCAGCGCTATCTCCAAATCGCGTGGGTGGTCCCCCAAGGTGTCCGAGGGCACGGTCCTCGGTCGGTGGCCGCAGGTCGTCGGAGAAGACATCTCCGCGCACGCCGAGCCGATCTCTCTGAAAGAAGGTGTTCTCAGCATCTCCGCCGAGTCGACGGCGTGGGCTACCCAGTTGCGCATGATGCAGTCCCAGATTCTGGCCAAGATCGCTGCTGCCGTCGGTGACGGCGTCGTGAAGACACTGCGGATCACCGGTCCGAGTGCGCCTAGCTGGCGCAAGGGAGAAAGGCATGTGAAAGGCCGCGGACCTCGCGATACGTACGGCTGAGGAAAACTCAACCAGGCCCTGGTTCTACCTATTACTTCGTGTTACAGTTAAAACTCGCTAGTGAGTGAACTGTGTCACAAGGCTGTCGCTCCCCACCGATCGGCAGGCATGAAGGAGTAGCTAGATGTCGCAGAAGATATCGACACCCGCTTCGTCGTTCGCCGAGCCGGATCACATCCTGTTGCAGGCTCGCAATGTCGAGTTCGACTGGTCCGATCTGCCCATGCACTGGATTCCGGGCGATCCGTTCAGCACACACGTTCTCAACGTGCTTCACCTTCTCCTCCCCGCCGGTGAGGAATGGTTTGTCGAGACTTTCAAGGAAGCTCTTCCTCTGATCGAGGACGAGAAACTCCGTGAGGACGTCGTCGGATTCATCGGCCAAGAGGCGATGCACTCCAACGCGCACTCGGGTGTCCTGGTCCATCTCAAGGAAAACGGCCTCGATCCGACGCCGTACACCCAGCAGATGGAGTGGGCATTCTCGAAACTGCTCGGACCGCGCCCGATGACGGGTCTGCGCGCCGAGAATCACCTGGTGGAGCGCTTGGCGATCATCGCGGCCATCGAACACATCACTGCTTTCCTCGGCGACTGGGTGCTCAACGCCAAGGGGCTGGACAAAGCCGGCATGCACCCGACCATGCTTGATCTCCTTCGCTGGCACGGCGCCGAAGAAGTCGAACACCGAGCCGTCGCGTACGACGTCATGCGCTACTTCGACAAGCGTGAGACCCGCCGGATCCGTACCCAGATCCTCGTCACGCCCGCAATCGTGTGGCTGTGGATTCGTGGAACCCGGTTCCTGATGCGCAACGATCCCGAACTTGCCGCTCAGGCCCCCAGCCGTCGACGACCCCACCTGTCCGATTTCATCGCGGCCGGAAAGCGTGGCACAGTTCCCACGTCGTTCGAGCTGGTCAAGCGGATGTCGACGTACTTCAGCAAGTCCTATCACCCCAGTAACGAGGGCTCGACCGCCCAGGCGGTGCAGTACCTGGCGTCGTCACCCGCAGCTCAGGCGGCTGCACGGTGATTTCACTCTCGAGGGTCAAGGACGTCATCTCCGGGCACGACGGGTTGCCGCGTTTTCCGGCGCCACCCGATTTGTCCGGAAAGAACCGTCCCGACCGTGCCATGCGCATCACGGAGTTATTGGCGGACAAGTACCTTCGGGTGTTGACGGCCTACGACTACAACCCCGAGATCGCGGGCCACAACCCCGACACGGCCATGAACATGGTGGTCAGCACACGTGAGGTGGTGGCGACTGACGAGAACGTCGTTCGCCTGCGCTTCGAATCCGCCGACGGCTCACCGATTCCGCCGTGGCATCCGGGTTCGCACCTGGACTTCCATCTACCTTCGGGTCTGCGGCGTCAGTATTCGCTGTGCGGCGACCCGGCCGATCGCACGGGATACAGCGTCGCGGTGCGCCGGATCCCCGACGGCGGTGGCGGTTCCATCGAGATGCACGCTCTCCAGCCCGGTGAGCACGTCACGGTACGCGGACCACGCAACGGCTTCCCGTTTGTCGGAGAAGGCAGCGCGTTGTTCGTCGCCGGCGGCATCGGTATCACGCCGATCATCGCAATGGTCCGTGCGGCAAGAGAATTGGGGATGGACTGGTACTTCGTGTACTCGGGCCGCTCTCGTGAATCCATGCCGTTCCTCGACGAGATCGCAACCTGGGAACCCGAGCGTGTCTTCGTGCGCCCGGACGACGAGTTCGGATTGCCCACCACCACAGACCTTCTCGGACGAGCGCCGGTCGGCGGCGCCGTGTACTGCTGTGGCCCGACGCCGATGCTCGATGCCGTCCGCCGCGGTTTCCGCGATACACCCTCCACCGCTTTGCATTTCGAGCGGTTCGGGGCTCCGCCGGTGATCGACGGCAAGGAATTCGAAGTGCAGCTTGTCAATTCGGGACAGGTGCTCACCGTGCCCGCCGACGAGTCCGCGCTCGACGTCATCAAGAAGACATTGCCCGGTGTCGGGTACTCGTGTCAGCAGGGTTTCTGCGGAACCTGTCGTGTGAAGGTGCTCGCGGGTAAACCCGATCACCGCGAAAGGCGTCTGACCGACACCGAACAGGAAACGGAGATGCTCATCTGCGTATCCCGTTCCGACGGTGGACGTCTCGTTCTCGATCTCTAGATATTTCCCGACTCCGAAGGGTTCGACAATGTCGAAGCACTCTCCTGTCCATGCCGTGACCGCGCGTCGCGTGACCAACGGTTCCGTCAGCCTGGCCGTGTTCGAGCAGGGCAAGGCGGACGGCGAGACCATCGTCCTGGTGCATGGTTGGCCCGACACCCATGAATTGTGGAACCGCATCGTGCCTTTGCTGGCAGACGACTTCCGCGTCGTCAGCTACGACAGCCGCGGGGCCGGTGAGAGCACGATCCCCTCGAGGGTGCAGGACTACCAACTGAGCGCACTGGCCGGCGATCTTTTTGCCGTCATCGACGCGGTCAGCCCGGGCAAGCCGGTGCACGTCCTCGCGCACGACTGGGGATCCGTCGAAACGTGGGAAGCGGTCTGCGAGCCGGGTGCCGAAGAGAAGATCGCGTCGTTCTCGTCCATCTCGGGCCCCAATCTCGATCATCTCGGCAAGTGGATCCGGGCGAGCGCGTCCAAGCGTCGTTTCCTCGGCCCGGCGGCGCAGGGAATTGCGTCGGCCTACACCGTTCTGTTCCAGATTCCCGGGCTGTGCACCCTTCCGTTGCGTCTGTGGTTCTCCAAGCACTGGCCGGCATTTCTGGGCTTCTTCGACGGTCTGGACCCCCGTGTGGTCAACACCGCGCCCACCATCGCCGACGACATGGTGAACGGACTCAAGCTTTATCGCGCGAACATCCGGCCGTCTCTCGGCAAGCCGCGGGATCGGTACACGGACGTGCCTGTTCAGCTCATTCTGAACAAGTACGACAAAGCCGTTCGTCCGGTGGGATACGAAGACACCGAAAAATGGGTCTCCGACCTGCAGCGACGTGAAATTGCCGCGGGACACTGGTCACCGTTTTCACATCCGGGCGAGGTTGCCGAACATGCGCGGGCATTTATCGCGAGCCTGAGAGAGCGTCGCTCGGAGAAGCAAAGTTCCTAGCGTTTCACCTTCCGGGGATCGTAAAAATTCGTCTGCGGCGCAGCCAGGGGTGTCATTGGCCGCTTCTAGTCGGTGCTTACCAGTAAGATGGTCAACGGTAACTAGCGGCAACATTCTCGAACCCGCTCCGACGACACCCGCAAGGGCTTGCTGACGGCTGCGCTCGAGTATTGACGGAGAAGGAGAGCTACCCACCCGTGGCTGCCCAGAAGTCAGATACAAGCACTTCCAGCAAGGACTACAACGCGTCGTCCATCACCGTCCTCGAAGGACTCGAGGCGGTACGTAAGCGTCCAGGCATGTACATCGGTTCCACCGGTGAACGCGGCCTGCACCACCTCATTTGGGAGGTCGTCGACAACTCGGTCGACGAGGCGATGGCCGGACACGCCACCAAGGTCGAGGTCACCCTCCTCGAAGACGGCGGAATCCGCGTCATCGACGACGGCCGTGGCATCCCGGTCGGCATGCACGCCTCCGGAGTCCCCACCGTCGAGGTCGTGCTGACCCAGCTGCACGCCGGCGGCAAGTTCGACTCCGACTCCTACGCCGTCTCCGGTGGTCTGCACGGCGTCGGTATCTCGGTGGTCAACGCGCTCTCCACCCGGCTCGACGTCGACATCAAGGTCGACGGCTACCGGTGGCAGCAGACGTACACCGATTCCAAGCCGGGAGAGCTCGTACAGGGCGACCCGACGAAGGAGACCGGCACCACCGTCAGTTTCTGGGCCGATCCCGAGATCTTCGAGACCACCCGCTACAACTTCGAGACCGTTGCGCGTCGTCTGCAGGAAATGGCCTTCCTCAACAAGGGCCTGACCATCACGCTGACCGACGAGCGCGCCGAGGTCATCGACGACGAAGCTGCCGAGGTGGCCGAGGCTCCCAAGTCTGCTGCCGAAGAAGCCGAAGAAGCTGCTCAGGCAGCGCCGCGTAAGTCCAAGACCCGTATCTACCACTACCCCGGTGGACTCGAGGACTACGTCCGGCACATCAACAAGAGCAAGACCCCGATCCACAACTCGGTCGTCGGATTCACCGCCAAGGGCACCGGCCACGAGCTCGAGGTCGCAATGCAGTGGAACTCCGGATACTCGGAGTCCGTGCACACCTTCGCCAACACGATCAACACCCACGAGGGTGGTACCCACGAAGAGGGCTTCCGCGCCGCACTGACCGCAACGGTCAACAAGTACGCGCTCGAAAAGAAGCTGCTCAAGGACAAGGATCCCAAGCTCACCGGTGACGACATCCGTGAAGGACTCGCGGCCATCATCTCGGTGAAGGTCGGTGAACCCCAGTTCGAGGGTCAGACCAAGACCAAGCTCGGCAATACCGAGGTCAAGTCCTTCGTGCAGAAGGCGTGCAACGAGCACCTCGCGCACTGGTTCGAGGCGAACCCCGCCGACGCGAAAACCATTGTGAACAAGGCTGTTTCGTCGGCGCAGGCCCGCGTCGCCGCACGTAAGGCGCGTGAGCTGGTCCGTCGTAAGAGTGCGACCGACCTCGGTGGCCTGCCAGGCAAGCTCGCCGATTGCCGCTCCAACGATCCGGAGAAGTCCGAGATCTACATCGTGGAGGGCGACTCCGCAGGCGGCTCGGCCAAGTCCGGCCGAGACTCGATGTACCAGGCGATCCTCCCGCTTCGCGGAAAGATCATCAACGTCGAGAAGGCGCGTATCGATCGCGTCCTCAAGAACACCGAAGTCCAGTCGATCATCACCGCGTTCGGCACGGGCATCCACGACGAGTTCGACATCGCCAAGCTGCGCTATCACAAGATCGTGCTCATGGCCGACGCCGACGTCGACGGTCAGCACATCGCAACGCTGCTGCTCACGCTGCTGTTCCGCTTCATGCGGCCGCTCGTCGAGCACGGCAAGGTCTACCTCGCGCAGCCGCCGCTGTACAAGCTCAAGTGGCAGAAGGGTGCGCAGCCGGAATTCGCGTACTCCGACCGCGAGCGCGACGCGATGGTCAAGGCCGGCCTCGAGTCCGGCAAGAAGATCAACAAGGACGACGGCATCCAGCGCTACAAAGGCCTCGGCGAGATGAACGCCAAGGAGCTGTGGGAAACCACGATGGACCCGACGGTGCGCGTTCTGCGTCTCGTCACGCTCGACGACGCGGCTGCTGCCGACGAGCTGTTCAGCGTGCTGATGGGCGAAGACGTCGAAGCACGACGCAGCTTCATCACCCGCAATGCCCGGGACGTTCGTTTCCTCGACGTGTAGGCCTGCGGCCCTGTGAGCGGTTGAGGAGTCCCCGGACTCCTTTTCCGCGCACAGGGGCTTGCCCCCTCTTTTAAGAAAGTGAGCTCATGACCGACACCACGTTGCCACCGGACGGTCCGCAACACGACCGGATCGAACCGGTCGACATCCAGCAGGAAATGCAGAACAGCTACATCGACTACGCCATGAGCGTCATCGTCGGTCGCGCTCTGCCGGATGTCCGCGACGGACTCAAGCCGGTGCACCGCCGCGTGCTCTACGCGATGTACGACAACGGATATCGCCCCGACCGCGGATACGTGAAGTCTGCCCGACCGGTCGCCGAGACCATGGGTAACTACCACCCCCACGGCGACTCCTCGATCTACGACACGTTGGTCCGTATGGCCCAGCCGTGGTCGCTGCGTTACCCGCTCGTCGACGGTCAGGGAAACTTCGGATCCCGCGGCAACGACGGCGCAGCCGCCATGCGTTACACCGAGTGCAGGCTCACGCCGCTCGCGATGGAAATGCTGCGCGAAATCGACCACGAGACAGTCGATTTCACCCCGAACTACGACGGCAAGACGCAGGAACCGACGGTTCTGCCCAGCCGTATCCCGAACCTGCTGATCAACGGTTCCAACGGCATCGCCGTCGGTATGGCCACCAACATTCCGCCGCACAACCTGCGTGAAGTTGCCGAGGCCATCTACTGGGCGCTCGACAACTTCGAAGCGGACGAGGAAGCCACCCTCGCGGCCGTCATGGAGCGCATCAAGGGACCCGACTTCCCCACGCACGGGCTCATCGTCGGTGGACAGGGCATCCAGGACGCCTACACCACCGGCCGTGGCTCCGTTCGTATGCGCGGCGTCGTCGAGATCGAAGAAGATGCCAAGGGCCGCACCACGATCGTCATCACCGAGCTGCCCTACCAGGTCAACCCGGACAACCTGATCACCTCCATCGCGGAGCAGGTTCGTGACGCCAAGATCGGTGGCATCTCCGACATCCACGACGAGTCCTCGGACCGCGTCGGCATGCGCATCGTCGTCACCGTCAAGCGTGACGCCGTTGCCAAGGTCGTGCTGAACAACCTTTACAAGCACACCCAGCTGCAGACCAGCTTCGGCTGCAACATGCTCTCCATCGTCGACGGAGTGCCGCGCACGCTGCGCCTCGACCAGATGATCCGTCTGTACACGGCGCATCAGCTCGAGGTCATCGTTCGTCGTACCAGGTACCTGCTTCGCAAGGCACAGGAGCGCGCCCACATCCTGCGCGGTCTGGTCAAGGCCCTCGACGCTCTGGACGAGGTCATCGCCTTGATCCGTGCGTCGCAGACCGTCGACATCGCTCGCGCCGGATTGATGGAACTCCTCGACGTCGACGAGATCCAGGCCGACGCCATCCTCGGCATGCAGCTGCGTCGTCTGGCCGCCCTCGAGCGTCAGAAGATCGTCGACGAGTTGGCCGAGATCGAACTCGAAATCGCGGACCTCGAAGACATTCTGGCTCGCCCGGAGCGTCAGCGCGCGATCGTTCGTGACGAGCTCAAGGAAATCGTCGACAAGTACGGCGACGACCGTCGTACCCGCATCATCGCCGCCGACGGAGACGTCAACGACGAGGATCTGATCGCCCGCGAAGACGTCGTCGTCACGATCACCGAGACCGGTTACGCCAAGCGCACCAAGACCGACCTGTACCGCTCGCAGAAGCGCGGCGGCAAGGGTGTTCAGGGTGCCGGCCTCAAGCAGGACGACATCGTCTCGCACTTCTTCGTCACGTCGACGCACGACTGGCTGCTGTTCTTCACCACGAAGGGCCGCGTCTACCGCGCCAAGGCTTACGAACTGCCCGAGGCGAGCCGTACCGCTCGCGGTCAGCACGTTGCCAACCTGCTGGCCTTCCAGCCGGACGAGCGCATTCAGTCCGTCATCCAGATCAAGACGTACGAAGACGCGCCCTACCTGGTGCTCGCCACTCGCAACGGTCTGGTCAAGAAGTCCAAGCTCACCGACTTCGACTCCAACCGCAGCGGTGGCATCGTCGCCATCAACCTGCGCGGTGAAGACGAACTGGTCGGCGCTGTCCTCTGCTCCGCCGAAGACGACCTCCTTCTCGTCTCGGCACAGGGCCAGTCGATCCGCTTCTCGGCCACCGACGAGGCACTGCGTCCGATGGGCCGCGCCACTTCCGGTGTCCAGGGCATGCGTTTCAACGGTGACGACGAGCTGCTCTCGCTCAACGTCGTTCGTGAAGGAACGTTCCTCCTGGTCGCCACCTCGGGCGGTTACTCCAAGCGAACCGGCATGGAGGACTACCCGGTGCAGGGTCGCGGCGGCAAGGGCGTGCTCACGATTCAGTACGACAAGAAACGTGGCACTCTGGTCGGTGCGCTCATCGTCGACGACGACGACGAGCTGTACGCGATCACCTCGGGCGGCGGCGTCATCAGGACGGCTGCCAAGCAGGTTCGTAAGGCGGGACGCCAGACCAAGGGCGTGCGTCTGATGAACCTCGGCGAAGGCGACACACTGCTCGCGATTGCGCGCAACGCCGACGAGCCCGAAGAGCTCGCTGCAGAGACCACCGACAACGCAGACAATGCCGATGGAGCTAAGGAGTCCTAGTGAGCACTCCCAACCAGCCGGGCAGTGACCAGAAGAGCGAAAGCACTTCAGGTTCGACGCCACCGAAGCCGGAGCAGGCAACTGCTCCGGCGGGGCCGCAGACCTCGAAACCTGCAGCTCCAGCGGACGGCGGACCCAAAGCTTCCGAGGCAGCTCCGGCGCCCAAGGCGCCGGAGCCGCCTCGCGGCCCGTCGGCTCAGAAGCCGGCGGGTGGGGCTTCCGACGCCGCGGGTGCGGCCAAGGGTCAAGCTCCTTCCGCTCCTTCAGTGGCTCCGGCTGCGCCGGTAACTCCGGCAAAGGGTGACGGTCAGGCTCCGCCGCAACCGGTTGCCAATCAGGCTCGTGGCAGCCAGGCGCCGCCGTGGCAACGCGGACCCCAGCCGTCGGGTCAGCCGCAGGGGCAGCCAGCTCAGAACCCGGCTGCTCAGAACCCGGCGTCCAAAGCCCCGGCGTCGAAGACTCAGCCACCGCAGAATCAGGCTCCGCAAAGTCAGGCTCCGCAAAGTCAGCCGCAGACCAACATCACGCGCCCAGCCGGCGCTGGTGCTACTGCGGGTCGACCGGCAGCTCCTGCCGGGGGTAAGCCGCCTGCGGGTCCGCAGCGTCCTGCAGCGGCCGGCCCGGCGCAGGGTGGTCCGGCCAAAAACCCCGCGCAGGGTGGTGCGCCGAAGGGACAGCCGCAATCGGGTCGCCCCGCTGCCGGTGCACCGACGGGTCGTCCTGCCGGCAACCCGTCGGCACGTCCCGTCGTGACGGGAACGGCGGCTGCCGCAGCTACCGGTGGCGTCGCCGGCGCGGCAGCAGCCAAGGCTGTTACACCCTCGGGCGCAAATCCCAAGGCTGCAAACGCCACGGTCGCCAGTCCCACGGTCGCTAATCCGAAAGCAAAAGCCGCCGCGATCGACGGGCCGACTCGGCACATCGATCGCAAGGATCTACCGAAGGACATGCCTGACCTCTCCGAGGCCAAGCATCCGTTGCCTGCTGCGGTGAAGGGTGAGAAAACTCACGCCGTATCGGCCTCGGTCGTGGACGGTGCGCCACTGCGCGCAACGGTCCAGATCCGTCGTATCGACCCGTGGTCCACGCTCAAGATCACGTCCGTGATCTCGGTATCGCTGTTCTTCGTGTGGATGGTGGCCGTCGGACTGCTCTACGTCGTTCTCGACGGCATGGGCGTCTGGGATCGCCTGAACAACGCGTTCACCGACATCGTTGCCGACGGCGGCTCCGACGGTCTGGTGACGGCCGGCCAGGTGTTCGGCTACGCCGCACTGATCGGTATCGCGAACATGGTGCTTTTCACGGCACTCGTCACGATCGGATCGTTCATCTACAACCTCTGCAGCGACCTGGTTGGCGGCGTAGAGGTAACTCTCGCCGACCGCGACTGACCTGCGAAAACATTGCTCCGCCGGGCCCGTTTTGGTGTCAGCGGCCCGGTGGGGTAATCTTTGGAATCGGTTCAGGGGCCTATAGCTCAGGTGGTTAGAGCGCTTTACTGATAATGAAGAGGTCGGAGGTTCAAGTCCTCCTAGGCCCACTCCCATGTGCCGAAGAAGGGTTGCTGGAATGAAGGTTTTCCTGCTTGTCGGGGCCGGAATTCTGGTAGCTCTCGGGGTCACCAAGCTGATCAAAAGTCAGCGCGGAGACAAGGTTTGGCACGATTTGGAAACAGGATAGAACCTAGGTACTCTGACTCCGGTCAGAAAACCGAACGGGGCCTTAGCTCAGTTGGTAGAGCGCTGCCTTTGCAAGGCAGATGTCAGGAGTTCGAATCTCCTAGGCTCCACAGTAAGAAAACACCCTCCCGGGATCCGGGAGGGTGTTTTTGTATGCCGATGTACCCGATCTCTGCTCGCCCCGGCCGGTGCCCGACTTGTGTGGTTCCACCCCACCCCTTCTTGAGCGAACGGCACTTTCCGCGCACTGGAGGCGATGAACATGCCGTTCGCTCGGAGTGGGGTGGCCGGAACCGCGCCCACTATGGACCGTTCGTCCCGAATTCTCCGGAAAGTCTAGTGGTCATAACCAGCCGGGCGTAGCGTGAGGAGAACCCAATTTCAGGAGGTTCGTAGTGCTTCACAACGACATTCCCAGCCACGGTGAAATTGCCGCACTCGCGGAGGTGGAGGGGCCCACCTGCATCACCATCGTTACTCCGACTGAAGATGCGCCGCAGGATTACGACAAAGCGCGCATAGCCTTCAAGGACCAGGTCCGCTCGGCACTCGCATCGGTGGAGGATCCGGCCGAGCGCAAGCAGTTCGAGGCCGAATACGCAGAGCTCGACGACGACGACGATTTCTGGCGCTTCCAGTCGCGCTCATTGGTCACGTACGCGACGCCGGACCGTCTGGTGACCTTCCGTCTCCCCAACCGTCTGCAGGCGCTCGAAACGGTCAGCGATCGGTTTCATCTCAAGCCACTGCTCCGTTCGGTGACCTTCCCCCAGACGGCGTTTGTTCTCGCTCTCGCCGAAGGTTCGGTGCGATTGATCGAGATCGCCGCCGATCAACCGGCCGACGAGGTTCGTGTTCAGGGAATGCCGAAGAACGCTGCGGATCACGCGGGCAAGTCGTCGATCAACAGTCGCACCGAGGCGGGTCGGCTCTCGGGTTCGGACAGCCGAAAGCTGCGCGTCAATCAGTACGCCCGCGCAGTCGATCACGAGGTCCGCGGTGTGCTCGCCGGCCGTGACGTCCCCTTGATTCTGGCCGCTGCGGAACCCATCGCGTCGGTGTATCGCTCCGTGAATTCGTACCGCCACCTGGTCGACAAAGCCGTCGAGGGAAACCCCGAAGCCTTGTCGACGCAGGAAGTGGCGGACGGTTCGCGTCCGGCGCTCGACGACTTCCATGCCGAGCAGCTGGCGGCGGTGCGGGACACCTTCAATGTGCGCACGGAACAAGGTCGCACTCAAACCGACGTCGCCGACGTGGCAACAGCCGCGACGTACGGACAGGTCGACACCGTTTTCATCGACATCGATTCCGTCGTACCCGGAAGTCTCGATCCCCAGACGGGCGCTCTCACGACCGGTGAGTCGACCAACGGAAGCACCTACGGGGTCGTCGACGAGATCGCTCGTCGTGCGCTCCTGACGGGTGCACGGGTGCTCGCTGTTCGCGCGGAGGACATTCCGGGCGGCGGCGCAGTTGCCGCGATTTTGCGCTTCGCCCCGTAAACAGACTGGACGCGTGTGCGCTTCGTGACCTGATTCGGGCACGGGGCGCATACGATTCCGGCATGAAACGTGTGTGGGAACGGCTGCGCCTCTACTGCAAGACGCTGCACCCGGTCGGGCTTGCCTTTGCTCTGGTCTTCTTCACCTGGTCGATGAGTCCGTCCCTGTTGCCGCGCGCGTGGTACCTGCAGGGCGTTGCGACGGGCATCTCGCTCGCGATGGGATACGGCGTCGGCGTGACGGTCGCCTGGATGATCCGCAAGTGCGGCGTCGAACCGCAGTGGTCGGATCGCACCAAGAAGATCGGCTGGCGAATCCTGTTGGTCGCGGCCGTCATTCTGGTGCCGACGTTCTTGGTCCTCGGTTCGTGGTGGCAGCAGATCGTTCGCGATCTCGTGGAAGCTCCACGCACCAATCAAGCGAATTATCTTCTGGTGCTGATGATTTCGCTCGGAATCTGGTTCATCCTGCTCGAGGCAGGCCGTGGTCTTCGGTTCACCACCAACAAGCTCACCGCCGTCGCACTACGGTTCGTTCCCCTCGAGGCGGCGAAGGTCGGCAGCTTGATCGTCATCTTCGCCCTCGGCATCTTCATCGTGAACGGTGCGCTGTACAACGGGCTGATCGCCTTCGCGAACTGGAGTTTCTCCGGTGCGGATCACGAAACACCGGACGGCATCGAACAGCCCATGATTGCAGAGCGCAGCGGTTCGCCGATGTCCGCCGAGGCTTGGGATTCTCTCGGCCAGGAGGGGCGCACCTTCATGGGTAGCGGTCCCACCGCAGCCGAGATCTCTGCATTGACCGGACGTGAAGCGAAGCAACCGATCCGGGTGTATGCCGGACGTGAATCCTCGGACTCGATCAACGGTGTCGCACAGCGGGTCGTCGACGAGTTGGAGCGCACCGGCGGATTCGACCGCGGAACTCTCGCAGTTGTCACGACCACCGGTCGCGGTTGGGTGAACGAGGACGTCGCGTCGGCGTTCGAGTACGTCGAGGGCGGGGACACGGCGATCGCGTCGATGCAGTACTCGTTCCTTCCGAGTCCGTTGGCCTTCATTGCCGACCGTGAGACGCCGATGATCGCCGGCCGCGCGCTGTTCAACGCGGTCTACGCCAAGTGGATCGACCTGCCCGTGGAGACGCGACCCGAACTGGTTGTCTTCGGTGAGAGCCTCGGCTCCTACGGTGGCCAGGCCGCATTCGCCGGCGCTCAGGACATGATGACGCGCGTCGACGGCGCACTGTGGGTCGGAACCCCCAACTTCACTGCTCAGTGGCAGGAAATCACGGACAGTCGTGACTCGGGCTCACCGGAGATTCTGCCGGTGATCGACGGTGGCCAGGCAATTCGGTTTGCCGGTGATCCGGAAGATCTGGAGCTGAAGTCGGACTGGGACGACGATCGCATCGTGTACTGGCAGCACGCCAGCGACCCGATCACGTGGTGGTCCTTCGACCTGCTGCTCAACAAGCCGGATTGGCTCAAAGAACCGCTGGGTCGCGACGTGGATCCGGGAATGACATGGGTTCCTCTCGTGACCTTCTGGCAGGTAACCCTCGACATGGTCTTCTCGGCTGACGTCCCGTCCGGGCACGGTCACAATTACGGCGAGGATGCAGCGGACATGTGGGCCAAGATCCTGCACCCCGAGGCCTGGACCTCGGCTGATACCGACAAGCTTCGTGCGCTGCTGACCACCAATCTGGAGCCCACGAAGTAGTCGTAAACGGTTGTATTTCAGCCTGTTAAGGCGAAAACCTCACGAAAAAGTGTTACGTGAGGTATGTGTTACTCTGCGTTCGCTGTGTGCCAAGCCACAGCGCAAGCGAACGTGGGGAGATCGAAACGTGAAGAGCAGAGCATGGTGGGCGGCCGGGGTCTCCGTCGCGGCACTGGTCATGGGTGCTGTGACGGCCCCTGCCGCAACGGCGGAGCCGGCGGATTTCTACACGCCGCCGGTCGAGCTTCCGGCAGGTGCCAACGGAGATCTCATCAAGAGTGAGCCGTCACCACTGCTGCTGAGCGTGCCCGGATCGAACGGTGCGTGGCCGGCAACCGCCACCAAGATCATGTACCGAAGCGAGGACGCCAAGGGCGCCCCCGTTGCCGTGACGGGCACCTATCTCGAACCGTCGAACCCGTGGACCGGGCAGGGGGCGCGTCCACTGGTTGCCGCAGCGGTGGGAACGCACGGGCAGGGCGATCAATGCGCTCCGTCCAAGCTGTTCAACACCGGTATCGAGTACCAGTTCCCGACGGACGTCATGGTCGGCTACGAGTCCATCTGGGTGAACACGTTGCTGCTCAACGGCATTGCCGTCGTCGTCACCGATTACGAGGGCCTCGGAACTCCGGGCGATCACACCTACGTCAACCGTGAAGCCGAAGCGCACGCCGTTCTGGACTCGGTGCGAGCCGCTCAGCAACTCCCGAACACGAGCATTCCCGCCGACGGCCCCATCGGACTGTGGGGTTACTCGCAAGGTGGTGGAGCTGCCGCTGCCGCAACGGAATTGAAGCCGTCGTATGCTCCCGAGCTTGATCTCAAGGGCACCTACGCAGGTGCACCGCCCGCCGATCTGGCGGCGACGCTGCAGCAGGTCGACGGCACGTTCCTCACCGGAGTGATCGGATACGCGCTCAACGGGATCCTTGCCCAGTACCCCGAGGTTCAGCCGCTGCTCGACGCCGAGATCAACGATCGCGGCCGACAGATGTTGGCCGCCACCAAGAACCAGTGCGTCGCCGAAAGTGGATTGCAGTTCGGCTTCCAGCAGTCGTCGAGCTTCACCAATTCCGGTGAATCACTCTCCGCGGTTCTGGCGCGTCTACCCATGGCGCAGGCAATCCTCGATGAGCAGAAGATCGGCAAGCTGACGCCGGAGTCGCCCGTGCTCATTCAGCATGGCCGCTCCGACGACATCGTTCCGTTCGGCCAGGGACAGCAACTGGCGCGAGACTGGTGCGGCAAGGGCGCGACGGTGCAGTTCTCCGTCAACGAACTGCCCCCGATCATTCCGGGACTGGCAATCAATCACGCGACGCCGTACCTGGTGGGTACCCCCGAATCCATCGGATACATGATCGATCGCTTCAACAACGTCCCGGCACCGTCCAACTGCTGAACGTGAACATCGAAAAGCCCCGGAACACAATCTGTTCCGGGGCTTTTCGTATCTCGACTAAGCGGTCTTCTCGGCCGAGTTCTCCTCGAGGCGAGGGGGTGCGGAAGCGACCGGCGGATGCTCGCGTCGGCGGCTCTTGAAGAACACCGCGCCACCGATCACCGCAACACCGGCGATGACGAACACGGTGACGCGCTTGCGACCGCGAGGCTTCTCGGTGCGTTCCGTGGATTTCGTGGGGATGGCCTTTGCGCGCTCGACGCCCTTCTTGGCGAGGACTTTGCCCTGACGACCCAGGAACAACCCGACCTGCCCAGCGCCGCGAGCGACCGACGTCGCGACCACCGCGGCGATACGGCGAGCGTTGTCGGCTGCCTCGGACTCCTTGATGCGAGCCGCTGTCTCTTCGAGGTAGGCGGCAGTCTCGTCGAAGGTGTCCTCGACGCGGGCGCGCGCGTGATCGAAGGTGTCGGGCAACTGCGTGCTGAGGGACTCGGTCACTCGTGTCATGACTTCACTTTGCCACAAGGGCTGTGCCGGGGTAGGTCGGTCGCAGATCGGACTTACGATGGATGAATGTCGACCTCCTCTGCACGGTCCCGTCGAAGCCCAGGCCGACCTGCGATTACGTCGACAGACGAGATTCTCGATGCAGCGGAACGGGTGGGTTTGGACCGCCTGACGCGGGCGGAGGTCGCACAGGTCCTGGGCGTTTCCGCTGCGACGATTCGCCATCACGTCGACTCGACCGATCGTCTGTACTCGTTGGCGTGTGCGAGAGCTTTCGGACGTCTGCAGTTGGATTCGGATTCGAAGTCCTGGCAGGACTACCTTCGGACGTTAGGTCAGCGCTTCGCTGAACTCGTGACTGCCACGCCTGGGCTCGAGGACTACGTGCTTCGAGGGCCTTACGAAGAGCGCACTCTGGAGCAGTTCGAGCGAATCATGAATGAGGTACTTCTACGGAAGCCTGAATTCGACCGTGCAACAGCACATTTGCTCGGCTCTCGGACACTGATCATTTCGGCGGCACTGCATACACCGGCGCGCAATCGTTACCCGGATTCGCAGTATCCGAAGCCTGAGACTCTCTCGGCTGTTGTTTCCTGGACGCTCGACGCCTTCCTTGTCGGTGCCGAAAAGATGATCGATTCCGGTCTCGTTCCTACGGTCGTTCCAACTCCCGACGCTTCTTGGACTCACATTTCGGATCACTGATGCCCTTCCTGGACAGGAAGGTAAGGCAACCCACATTAATTATTGCTACTGTGGCAATTATGAATAGACACAGGTGGAGGCCAAGATTCCTCGGCGCGGCCGGGGCCGCGTTAGTGCTCGCGCTCGCTGGATGTTCGTCATCGAACACGAACCCGGACGCTGACGGAAGTCCCGCAGCGAGCGGAAGCTATCCGGTGACCGTGAGCACGGAATCCGGAGACGTGATCATCGAGTCGGCACCTGAACGGATCGTGACCTTGGGGAACCCGGCGTTCGAGAACGTAGTGGCGCTGGGATCGCACCCCGTGGCCGCGAGCGTGACCAACATCGACAAGCTTCCCTATCTGGCGGACTACGTGGGTAATGAGGCGCTCGACGAGTCCTTGGCTGACATCTATGCAGGACAAGTGAATTTCGAGCGGATGCTTGCGGTCGAACCGGATCTCATCATCGCGCCTGCCTGGCCGGTTTTCACCGAGCCCGCCACGTTGGAGCGGCTCCGAACGATCGCTCCCACTTTGATATTCGACATGCAGGACGCAGACAACGATTGGAGAGTCGGCGTTCAGCAGGTCGCGGATGCGTTGGGTAAATCCGAGCAGGGTGGCGAGTTGATCACCTCGGCAGTCGACGAATTTACGGGTGTGGCTGAGTCGAACCCAGGACTTGCGAAGCGGCCGTACTCATTCGGGCTCTACTACAAGGAGCAGATTTCGTTGGGATCGGGCGGAAACATACTGCGCCTCTTCGGAATGAAGCCGGCGGAGGACCAATCCGCGGCGGAATCGACGGGAACTCCGGTGACGTATTCGGGTGAGACCGCGGGTGACGTCGACGGTGAAGCCGTACTTCTGATGCCGTCACCACGGGATTCCATCGCGAACCTCGAACAATCGCCTTTCTGGGAGTCGAATCTGAAATCCCGCGTCGTATGGCTCAGTGATGCGCAGGGTGAGGCGATCAACAATGCGGGTGTACTTGGAAAGACGTGGCTGCCGGGAAACCTGGGTACCGCATTGGGACAGTTGGGTTAGTCGAGCGTGGACAGGGCGAGAGAATCCCGGTTACCTGCGGGCATGGTCATGACCGTTGCCTCGATTGCCGAGGTTGAACAGCGAACGGACGACACCGTTCGAGTTGTGTTGCAGTCGAGCGAGTTCGGAAACCTGAGCGTTCGTGGGGCGGCGCCGGTGTTCAAGTTGTTCGTGCCTCGGGAGCCGACGGACGAGATGATGCTCCCCACCTTGGGGTCGGACAAACTCGCGGTTCCCAGTTGGGAGGCCGACCCCCGGCGTCCGATCGGGCGTTCCTACACAGCAATCGATTTCAATCCTGGCGATCGAAGGATCACGTTCGATGTCATGGATCTTGGGAAGCCGGGTTGGTGGCTCAACCGGACGGGCGTAGGCAGTCGCGTTGGGGTGATCGGATTCAAACACGAACTCGTCCTTGTTCCGGGCGTCACTGACGTCGTTGCAGTCGGCGACAGATCTGCGCGCCCTGCTGTCGGATCCTTGACGAATCTCGCCGAACAAGTCCGAATACACAGTTTCACGGGTCCGTCAGGCGAGCACGGATTCCCTGATATCGAGTGGGTGGACATAGTCGATCGGACCAAGGCGCAGACAGAATCGACAATGTTGTGGATCGGCGGAGAGAAAAGCTGTGTCGCCCGCTTGCGCAACCAAGCGATCGAAAACGGCCTACCGCCGTCCCGGATTGTCGCATTGCCGTACTGGTCGGCGGGGCGAACGCGCGACGAGTTCGATCATGCTCTGTACCGGCTGTACCAACGCGCAGCTGCGGACGGAATCGACATTTCCGATCCGGTCGTTGCCGCCGACATCGAACTGCAGTGACGCATGCCCCGTCGCACGGAATTGGCAGGCTCACATCCACGAGAACGCCGGCAATGGCACGATGGTGGTGTGACTTCAACTCATCAGACCGCAACCGCAACGCTGCACACGAACCGCGGCGACATCAAGATCGCTCTGTTCGGCAACCATGCGCCGAAGACCGTCGAGAACTTCGTCGGCCTCGCCGACGGCTCGAAGGAGTACACCACCGCAAACGCCGCCGGCACCAAGACCGGCCCGTTCTACGACGGTGCCATCTTCCACCGCGTCATCGACGGCTTCATGATCCAGGGTGGCGACCCCACCGGAACCGGCACCGGCGGCCCGGGCTACAAGTTCGGTGACGAGTTCCACCCGGAACTGCAGTTCGACCGCTCCTACCTGCTGGCCATGGCCAACGCAGGCCCGGGAACCAACGGCTCGCAGTTCTTCATCACCACCGGCCCGACGCCGCACCTGAACCGTCGCCACACCATCTTCGGTGAGGTTCTCGACGACGATTCCAAGAAGGTTGTCGACGCTATCTCCTCCACCGCCGTCGATCGTGGCGATCGTCCGGTCGAGCCCGTCGTGATCAACAGCATCACCATCTCCTGAACAGGTAAAACAAGCAGATGACGAACCCCGGTTGGGGCGGCGGTGCGAGTGAGGGCATCCCGCCCCAACCGCGGTGCGTCCGCCATCCAGATCGACCCACCGCACTTTCCTGCAATCGTTGTGGACGTCCGGCATGCCCGGACTGTCTCCGCGAGGCGGCGGTGGGATACCAATGTGTTGACTGTGTAGCTGCCGGTCAGCGTGATGTCCGCCCCGTTCGGGGCGTCGCCGGAAACACCGTGAGCCCCACCCGTGCGGTCCCGGTCGTGACGTACACCTTGATGGGGCTCAACGTCCTGGCGTTCCTCGCCACCTTCGCACAGTCGCGAAGCATCATGAACAATCAGGTCGGCTCGTCGATCTTCGCGAACTGGGCACTCAATCCGGGGCTCGTCGCCAGCGGTGACTGGTTCCGGCTCATCGGCTCCGGGTTCCTGCACTTCGGCATCTTGCACCTCGCGGTCAACATGTACGCCCTCTACATCCTGGGGCGCGACACCGAAATCGTGATGGGCCGCTCCCGGTACATCGGCATCTACCTGGTTTCGCTCCTCGGCGGTTCCGCCTCGGTGATGGCATTCCAGCCGGTGTTCTCTTCGCTCACGGCCCTGTCCTGGACTGCTGGGGCGTCGGGTGCGATCTTCGGCATCATGGGCGCACAGGCCGTCCTTCTATTGCGTTTGCGTCGAAGCCCGGTCCCGATCATCTCGGTGATCGCGATCAATGTGATCATCAGCATTTCGCTGCCCGGGATCTCGTTCTGGGGTCACGCGGGAGGTCTGGTGGCAGGTGCCGCAACGGCCGCTGCATTCCTGTACGCCCCACAGTGGTTGGGCGCCGGTGAGAACCGCGTGAAAGCAGTGCGGATCGGCTGGATCGCTTTTGGTGCCGTCACTGTGGTGACGTTGGGAGTCATCGTGCTCCGCGTCGTCCAACTGCGCGAACAGTTGGGAATCAGCTAGCAAGAATCCTAGGGCCCAGCCGTTCTATGGCTCAGCCGCCGATGATGGACTCGCAGGCGAACGTGATCTCGAAGCTCGACGTCTCCGTCGGGTTGCCCTTGTCCCGGGCGCCGATTCCCTCGCCCGTCACCACGAAGGTATTGCCGTTCTGCTTGGCACTGGCAGATCCGCCGGGCAGTCCCGGTGCGTATCCGGCGGTGTACGGCAGACCGTTCGATCCACCCTCGCTTCCGGCGATTCCAGCAGTCTGAACCGTGCCCGATTCATCGACGATGGCTGAGACGGTCAACATGCCGTAGGTGGCATTTTCCGCGTCGAGCAGTGTCATAACTGTCGTGCCGCCGTCCTTTGCGCACTTCGTCTCGAATTTGGCGTCGAGCGTCTTCCCGCCGACGGTGGCCGAGGATGTAGCGGACGAGGCGCCGGCAGCGCTCTTGTCGGAGTTGGTCTTGTCGGAGTCGCTGCCGCAGGCGGAGGCGAATAGAGCGACCGCCGCGATGGTGGCAGCGACTGCGGTGGAGGACCGGCGGGTCATCGTGGTCCGAACCAACTTCGTCATGTTCTGTCCTTCAAGTCACGCGGTGCGTCCGCACTTGCTCTGGCTGTTTCGCCGACAACACTAGCCAGTGACTTGGTGCTCGTAGCTCTAAACCCCCAGCTCAGACGGGTTTGTCGCCTTCGACTGTTCAGGGACGTTCGTCGGGCTGCCCGGGATCATCTGTCGGATCTTTGGGAGCAATCGCACATGCAGAGACGGCTTCTGTAGAGATTGTCCACATAGGTTGGGCTCGGTCGTGCTTCTACTGTGGCTTGAGTCACTTCGTAGATAGCAACGCTGACCTTTTCCGAGGAGTACCCCTGCAATGACCTCCACCGATAGCACCACCACTGACGGTGGGGTTGCGCCGAGCGAGATCGAAACTCGCGTGGTGAAGAAGGTAGCGCGCCGGCTGATTCCCTTCCTGATCCTGCTCTATTTCGTGAACTATCTGGATCGTACGAACATCGCTTTCGCCAAGCTCACCATGAGCGCCGACCTCGGTATGACCGAGACGATGTTCGGGCTCGCATCCGGACTCTTCTTCGTCGGCTATCTGTTGTTCGAGGTGCCGAGCAACCTGGCCCTGCACCGCTTCGGCGCCCGGCTGTGGATCGCGCGGATCATGCTCACCTGGGGCATCCTCGCCGCTGCGCTGGCATTCGTGCCCAACGTGGGCAGCCTCTATTTCCTCCGCATTCTGCTGGGAATCGCCGAGGCCGGCTTCTTCCCCGGAGTTCTTCTCTACCTGACCTTCTGGTTCCCGAAGAAGTACCGCGTACGCCTGATGGGCTTGTTCCTGCTGACACTTCCGCTCTCGTCGGCGCTCGGTGCCCCGCTCTCGGCGGCCATCATCCAGTACGGCGACGGCCTGTTCGGGTTGGCCGGATGGCGCGTGATGTACCTGATCGAGGGTCTGCCCGCCGTGATCTTGGCGTTTGTCGTCTGGTTCTACCTCACCGACCGTCCCGCCGACGCGAAGTGGTTGACCCTCGAGGAGCGCACCTGGCTGATGAAGTCGATGGCCGACGAGGAGAACGAACTCGGCGACGCCGGTCACCAGTCGGCCGGCAAAACCCTGCGTGATCCCCGCGTCATCGGTTTCGGTCTGGTCTACTTCGGAATCACGTACGGCCTTTACGCTTTGAGCTTCTTCCTGCCCAGCATCGTCGCGGGATTCAAGCAGACGTTCAACACCGATTTCTCGCTCGTCGAGACAGGCCTGATCGTGGCCGTCCCCTACGCGATCGGCGCTGTCGCGATGGTGCTGTGGAGCCGCCATTCCGACAAGACCGGTGAACGAATGTGGCACGTTGCAGCCCCGACGCTCCTGGGCGCGGTATCCATTCCGATTGCGCTGTACCTGGATTCACCGTTCACCGTCATGATCGCGGTCTCGCTCACCGCCGTCGGCGTGCTGTGTGCACTCCCCGTATTCTGGTACCTTCCCACCACGTTCCTGACGGGTGCCAGCGCGGCCGCGGGCATCGCCATGATCAACTCGATCGGCAACGCGTCGGGCTTCGGTGCTCCGTACATCACCGGCTGGCTCACCGATGTGACCGGAAATGCCAAGGCAGGACTGTGGGTGGTGGGCGCCGTGATGCTCTGTGCCGCAATCCTTGTGGTGGCACTGGCAAAGCGATCGAGCAAGCCCGCTCAGATCTGACCGAGTTTCCCGGCACTGGCACGCAGCCGGATCAGGAGCGCAAGATCGAGCGCCTGGTCCGGCTGACGCCACTGTGTACCGATCAATCGGTCGATCGACTCGAGCCGTTGGTACAGAGTGTTGGCGTGAATCGCGAGCGCGGCGGCGGTCGCGGAGTGCTTGCAATTGTGCGACAGGTACGACGCGAGGGTGTCCAATAGCGGAACGCCGCGTCGTTGCTCCTCCTCGAGGAGAGGACCGAGGGAACGCTCTGTCAGGGCTTCCAGTTCTTCGCGGCCGGTGCGGCTGAGGAGAATTCGGTAGATGCCGAGTGAACTTGCCGGTTCCACGTGGGAGGCCCGACCGAGAGTCTCGAGGACGTCGACGGTGTGCTGTGCCTCGACATACGCCCGCGCCAGACCTTCCGCTCCCACCGCGGGATCGGCGATTCCCACTGTCGGGTTCTCCGCCGGCTGAACCCACGCCGCCGCAACTGCTGCCGGTGACATTCCGGGAATCAGTGCGATGACTCGTGAACCATGTTCGGCAACAACGGTTCCCGAGGGGAATGCAATTTCCTCGATACTGCGACGCGCACGGTCGACGGCGTCGGCCGGGCGGGCCACCACGACGGTGTACGAGCGGTCAGGATTGAGCCCGGCCAGGCGGAACTGACCGGTGACCTCGGCCGGCGTCGGCGCAGGCCTGGTGATCAGATCGACCAGAAATGCATCGCGTGCTCGGCGGGTGGCTTCCCGGGCTGCCCGTTCGCCGACCAGTGCCAGCGCAATGGCGGGAGCAGACCTTTCGAGTGCCAATCTCGTGGCGGCGGTGGGTTCCTGGCGCGAGAGTAGGAACAGAACTCCGAGTTGGTCACCGGCACTGCGTACTTCGGTGGCGAACAGGAACTGCTCACCGACGATCAGCGTCACTTCCTGCTCGCGTCGGTCGGCGGCAAGGATGTCGAAGACCCGATGCACGCTCTCGCTCACCCGTTGCAGTCCCGGTGGGATCTCGGATGTTCCGGTCACGAAGAACACGGGCGAGCCCGTCGACGCCGAGGTTTCCTCCACGAGTTCGCGAACACCGCCGCCGCGCAGGACAACCTGAGCGAGCGAACGATCCCAAGTCAGTGTCTGTTCGAGAAGTGCTGTGCGCTTGGCAAGTTCGGTGTTCGCGGCGTTCACTTCCGCAACCGTCGCGCGATAGCGTTCGAGAGAGCGGGCATTCTCGATGGCCACCGAGGCATGGGCTGCGAGGGCGGACAGCAACGCAACTTCCTCGTTGCCGAATCGGCGCTCTTGACGTTTGCACGCGCACAGGGCACCCAGGATCTTGCCGTTCAAGGTCAGCGGCACAGCCAGCAGGCCGCGCATGTTCTCGGCTCGCGCTGCGTCGTCGGCCGGTCCGATATGTGCAAACGAGGGATCGTTTCGGTAGTCGGGAGACCAAGCAGGAGAAGAGTTCTCGACCACGCGACCGATCAGACCTTCGCGGAAGGGAACCGTGAGGCCGAGCAATTGGGAGGTGTACGCACCGCTCGTGACTTCGATGATCAAGATGTCGTCGTGAATGAGAGCAAGGTACGAAAGGTCCACGCCGAGTAGTCGTTTGGCCTGATCCACGATCTCCTGCAGAAGGGCGTGGTGATCGTGCATCGTGGTCAGCAGCGACGCGATGTCGTTGAGTGCCCCGAGTTCGGTGGCGCGCTGTCGGCGCTGAGCCAGGAGACTTCGTAGTTGAAGCGCCGATCGGGCTTCTCGCTCGATCTCGGCGGCGACCTCGGGGCCAGACCCAGCGGCCAACTGATCGCGGTGTTCGATCAGTTCCTCGGTGGATGCCTCGGCCAGGAGAAGCTGTAGCCAGTTCTCGTGCATCCGCGCTCCCTTGTCAGACCAACTCGTCAGACCAACTCGTCTGACCAAAGATGAGTATGGAGAGAATGTCCATACAGTTTCCGGTTTCTCGGAGTAAATCTACATGGGGCGGTGTAGCCGCCGTCACTATCGTGGAGACATGACACTCCTCGAGGCGCTCGGCTCGCAGATCGATGCGGATCGACTGATCACCGACCCCGACATCATGGCGAGCTACATCCACGACGACGCCGAGTGGGCTCCGTACGAGATGCCGGTCGCAGTGGTCCGACCGCGCACAGCCGAGCAGGTACAGACAGTTGTGCAGGCGTGCATCGCCCACGGTGCGCCCGTCGTCACGCGCGGCGCCGGCACCGGTCTGTCGGGTGGAGCCAACGCAGTCGCCGGCGGCGTCGTGATCGCCTTCGACGCGATGAACGCCATCAAGGAGATCAACACCCTCGAGCGTTTGGCCGTGGTCGAACCCGGAGTGGTCAACGATCACCTCCGCGACGCCTGCGCCGAGCACGGCCTCTGGTATCCACCCGATCCGGCGAGCGCACCCTGGTCGACGATCGGCGGCAACGTCGCGACCAATGCCGGCGGCCTGTGTTGCGTCAAGTACGGCGTCACCAAGGACTACGTACTGGGCATGCAGGTGGTCACCGGAACCGGTGAGCTGGTTCGACTCGGGCGTCGAACTGCCAAGGGAGTGGCTGGGTTTGATCTCTCGGCGCTCATGGTCGGCTCCGAAGGCACTCTCGGGGTGATCACCGAGGTGACCGTCAAGCTTCGTCCTCAGCGCGATCTCGAACGCACCATCGTCGGATACTTCGACTCCATCGTTGCTGCGGGCAAGGCCGTCGAAGCCGTCGCCGCAGACGGTCTCACGCCGTCGGCCCTCGAGTTGATCGATCGGCAGTGCCTGCTTGCCGTCGATGCCTGGAAGAACATGGGCCTCTCGGCCGATGCCGAGGTGGTCCTGCTCGGCCGAATCGACACACCGGGCGAGATCGGCGACGCCGAAGCCGAGCGAATGTTGGCCTGTTTCAACCGTTCCGGGGCTACCTGGAGCGCGAGATCCACCGACCAGGAGGAAGCCGACGCCCTGTTCTCCGCCCGGCGTCTGGCATACCCCGCCCTCGAGCGGCTCGGCCCGGTGCTCACCGAGGACATCTGTGTCCCCAAGGCGGCGGTCCCGGAGATGTTGGCACGGATTGAGGCCATTTCGGCCCGGCACGACACGCACATCGCGAACATCGCGCACGCGGGTGACGGCAACCTGCACCCGCTGCTGATCACGCCACACGACGACGAAGCGGCGCGGAGGCGCGCTCAGGCCGCTTTTACCGAGATCATCGACAACGCCCTCGAGTTGGGCGGAACCGTCACCGGTGAGCACGGCGTCGGCCTACTGAAGATGGGTGGCCTGGAACAGGAACTGTCACCGGCCGTCGTCGCGATGCATCATGCAATCAAGGGCGCACTCGACCCTCACGGAATCATGAACCCGGGCAAGGTGATCTGAAAGGCTGGCTCCGTAACCGAATCGGTTTCCGGAGTTACGCCGTCGAAATGACGAGTTCCTACGCTCGAGTTGAACCGTTTGGCCAACTCGACGTATGGAGTCATGAATGTTCTCTTCCGATTTGACGCTGGCAAGTGTTGTTCCGCGGCGCGTGGAGACGGTCGAGGCCGTCCGGGCGGCAATCGCTCTCGACGGCGCCGCGGTGTTCGGTGGCCTGCACACCGAGGAAGATGCCATTGCCTTCGCGTCGAAGTTGCTCGGTGAGAAGTGCATTCGCGTCGGCCGCCAGTTCGAGGCGAGCGCCAAAAGTCAGGATGCCGAAGCCGCTGTCGTCGACACGCAACCGGTGGACGAACGCGGCCGCAAGCGCTCGTTCGGTTTCTCCGGCGAGCGGATGACCGCCCACAACGACGGTTTCGCGTTCGGCGATTACGCTCCCGATTACCTGTTTCTGTGGTGCAAGCGCCCGGCGTACCCGAGTGGCGGCGACTCGTTTCTCATCGACGCGGTCAAACTGACCCAATTGCTCGCCTTCGATCCCGCAACAGCGGAGCTGGCCGAATTCTGTTGGAGCACAGACATCGACCATTCGGAACCGAACTTCCCGCAGAACACATTTGCGCCGATCGCCAGGACGGTGCCGAGTGGACGCAACCAGGTTCGCTATCACCCGTACCTCGCGCCGATCGCCGGTGAATCGGAAGTAGCGCAGTGGCCGCTGGTGAAGCAGTGGAGTGAGGCTGTGATTCACGTGCGAGACAGCGGTCCGATGTTCCGCGCCGAAGCCGGCGAGATGATCTGCATCGACAACTACCGGGTACTGCACGGCCGCGACGGATACACCGACCCCGGCCGTGAGCTGTACTCGATCTGGGGATGGTCGAGCGACGCAGTCGCGGTGCCGCAGCAGGCTCTCGACATCGTGCAGCCGGACCTCGCGGCACTGGCCATGTAACCAGCGCTTATTTCTCGGGCGGCACCAAACCGTGGACGGCGAGCACGTCCAGGACGTCCTCCGGTGACGTGCCGAGATCCCAGCGTCCGAAGATCAACAGCTTCTCCGTGTCGGTGGGACGGTCGACGATGTCGATCTCGAGCATAGGGACGCGTCGACCCAGACGCGGGTAGCGGACGAGACGGACCCGGTCGATCTGTTCGCGGGTGAACTCGTGGCGGGCGCGCAGGCGCTGCACCGCGATCGACTTGGTTCCCGCGTCTTCGATCACAGCCAGGCGGGGACGCTGACGCAGGGCGAGTCCGCCCATCACGAACAGACCGATCACCGCGAGGGCGAGCAGGAAGCGGCCGGCAGGCTCCGTGGGCGCGATTATCGAGGCGATCGCGAGGGCAATTCCGCCGCCGAACATCGCGTAGACAACACCCATCGGAGTGGCCCACGAGATCACCTCCGTGACGTTGTCACGAGGCTGTGGATGAAATTCATCCTCGAGCATGTGGATAACTTCCTAGGTTGTCCACAGGAGTTATCCACAATGGGGATGAATGACACCCATGTAATTGAGAGACTGTCACGATTCGAGTCGAATCAGATAATGGCTGGTCAGCGCCATCTCATGGTCATCACAAGACCCACAACCATGAAGCCGAAGCCGACGAGGAAGTTATAGTTTCCCAAGTCGTTCATCCACGTGATCGAATCCGCGGCCAAGTAGTACACAATCAACCACGCCAGGCCGAGAAGCATGAATCCGAGCATCACGGAGACGTACAACGTGCTCGACGGACCCATCTTCACCTTCACCGGAGTGCGGTTTGCTGGGTTGACTGTGTAGTCGTTCTTCTTACGGACCTTCGACTTGGGCATGGCGTCCTCGCTCTACGGTGTGACCTGCATGTGTTACCTACACGCTAACGTAGCTGTGTCCAGTTGGTCACCGGCCGACCTGCACAATCCGGGAGGAGCCACGTGTCTTCGGGTGAATCTTCACGAACCGTCTGGCACATCGGTGTACTTGCCGTCTGCCTGGTAGCCGGTCTGATGGTTGCCACGGCGCAGAGATCCGCCGAGGAAAATCAGCTGCAGGTCACCGAAAGCACCAGGCTCTCCGATCTGGTCCGCAGTGCACAGGCCAATGCCGAAAAAGTTTCGGCCGACCGGGACGAACTTGCCGCTCAGCTCGATTCGCTGCAGGAAGACGCCGCTCGGTCCGACGCCGGCGTGGCCGCCGCTCTCGGTGACATCAAGAACATCTCTGCCGACGCGGGACTGACGGAGATGACCGGCCCCGGCGTCGTGGTCACCATGACGGACGCTCCGCGCAACGCCGACGGCAAGTATCCGGTCGACGCCACCCCGGACGACCTCGTCGTGCATCAGCAGGACGTCCAGAGCGTCCTGAACGCACTGTGGGCGGGCGGTGCCGAAGCGGTGGGCATGCAGGACCAACGGATCATCAGTACGTCGGCGCCGCGGTGCATCGGAAACACTCTGCTTCTGCACGGTCGCACCTACAGTCCGCCCTACGTGATGAGTGCCATCGGTGACGTTGCGCGCCTCGAGGCGGCCCTCGCCGCCGAACCGGGCATTCGGATCTACAAGCAGTACGCGACCCGCTTCGGCCTCGGGTACACGCAGGCAACGCCGTCGCAGATCACGGTCCCCGCCTATACCGGCGGATAGCACGGGCGTTTACCCTGCTCTCATGAGGATTCTCGTCGTCGACAACTACGACAGCTTTGTGTTCAACCTGGTGCAGTACCTCGGCCAGCTCGGAACCGAAGCCGTGGTCTGGCGCAACGACGATCCACAACTGACGGCAGACCTCGAAGGTGCAGTAGCGCAGTTCGACGGCATTCTCCTGAGCCCGGGCCCCGGAACTCCGCAGCGCGCGGGAGCGACGATGGATCTGGTGAAGGTCTGCGCCGACACCAAGACTCCGCTGCTCGGCGTCTGCCTCGGACACCAGGCGATCGGTGCGGCTTTCGGCGGAACCGTCGACCGCGCGCCCGAACTGCTTCACGGCAAGACGAGTCTGGTTCACCACAAGGACGTCGGCGTCCTGGCCGGGCTGCCCGATCCGTTCACCGCTACCCGCTACCACTCGCTGACGGTTCTCGAGGACACCATTCCCGAGGAACTCGAGGTGACCGCACACACCGAGAGCGGCGTCGTGATGGCGATGCGTCACCGCGAACTGCCGATTCACGGCGTCCAGTTCCACCCCGAGTCCGTACTCACTCAGGGTGGGCACCGGATGCTCGCGAACTGGCTCGCAGTCTGCGGTGAGGCGCCTCCGGAAGGACTCGTCGCAGCCCTCGAGGCCGAGGTCGCGTCGGCGCTCGGTGGCGCATTACCCGCAATTCTCTGACACCTGTCCACAAAAAAGTGCCTCCCGGAAATCTCCGGGAGGCACTTTTTCACTTTGCTAGCGGCCGGGGATTCCGAGCGCTCCGACGCTGACGGTGATGACCGCGTCCTTGGAGATCTCCGAGCCCGGAGGCTGGGTCTGCGAGACGATCTTGCCCACCATTTCCGGGGTGAGCGTCGTGCTCTGGTTCTGCACCAGCTGCGAAGCGGTTCCCGCCCAACCGGCTGCGCGAAGCGTGCTCAACGCTTCCGACACCGTCTTGTTGGTCAGATCAGGCATCGCGACCTGGTTGCCGTTGGACACTCGTAGCGTCACGGTCGAACCCTTGGTGGCCGACGTACCGCCGGTCGGGTCGGTCGAAACGACCTGCCCCTTCGGCAGACCCGAATCGATCTCCGTGATCTGAACGACGAACCCGGCACCTTCGATGTTGGGCCTCGCCACCTCTTCACGCTGACCGGTGACGTCCGGGACACGAACCTGCTCCGGTCCGGTGCCGACAGTGATCGAGACCGCGGAATCGAGAACAACCGACACTCCGACGGCAGGATCCTGATTGACGATCTTGTCGACCTCGGCGACGGTCGATGCCGCCTTGCCGATGGTCGGATCAAGTCGGAGTCCGACGGAGTTGAGCTTCTTCTCCGCGTCGTCCTGGCTCAGCCCGGTCAGGCGTGGGATCGCGACCTGCTCGGGGCCGGTGGACACGTCGATGGTGACGGTGCTGCCCTTCTCGATGCGCACCCCGGCAACCGGACGCGTCGTGATGACGTTTCCGGCGGCGATCACCTTGTCCGTCTTCTGCTGACGCTCCACCTGGAATCCGGCGTTGGTCAGCGTCGCCTCGGCGACGTCGGCGGGCTGGTTGGTCAGGTCACCCGGAACGGTCACCATCTCGACCTTCGGCGAGTTCACCCGAATGAGGAAGAACGTCACCAGACCGATCACCAGAAGCGCCGCGATGCCCATCAGGGCGTAGCGTCCGCCCTTCTTCTTGGCAGGCGGCTCGGCGGCGCGAGTTGTCCTCGCAGCAACCGGCTCGACCGGATCGGGAGCAGTGCGGTAGTTCCCGGTGTCGGAGCCGACGGCGCCGAGGATGGTGGTGCGGTCCTCGTCGTTCATCACCATCGGCGCACTCGGACGCTGACCGCCCAGAACGCGTACCAAGTCGCTGCGCATGTCGCCGGCGCTCTGGTAGCGGTTGGCCGGGTTCTTGCTCATTGCCTTGAGAATGATCGAATCCAGCTCGCGCGGAATGTCGGGATTGATCTCCGACGGCGTCTGCGGATCTTCACGAACATGCTGGTACGCCACGGCGACCGGTGAATCACCCTTGAAGGGCGGCTCGCCCGTCAGAATCTCGAACAGCACACAACCGAGCGAGTACACGTCCGAACGCGCGTCCACCTGCTCACCTCGCGCCTGCTCCGGCGAGAGGTACTGAGCGGTGCCGATCACGGCGGCCGTCTGCGTCATCGGGCTCGACGCGTCGGAAATGGCACGGGCGATACCGAAGTCCATCACCTTCACGGCGCCGGCACGGTTGATCATGATGTTGGCGGGCTTGACGTCGCGGTGCACGATGCCGTTGCGGTGGCTGAAGTCCAAAGCGGCACAGACGTCCGCGATCACTTCCATCGCCTTGCGCGGAGCCATCGGCCCGGTGCTGCGCACGATGTCACGCAACGTGTCGCCGTCGACGTACTCCATGACGATGTACGGCAGCGGCCCGGCGTCGGTCTCGGCTTCACCGGTGTCGTAGACGGCCACGATCGCCGGATGGTTCAGCGCAGCAGCGTTCTGCGCCTCACGACGGAACCGCAAGTAGAACGTGGGATCGCGCGCGAGGTCTGCACGCAGCACCTTGATCGCGACGTCGCGGCTGAGTCGGAGGTCGCGCGCCAGGTGAACCTCGGACATTCCGCCGAAGCCGAGAATCTCACCCAGCTCGTAGCGGGAGGAGAGATTGCGGGGTGTCGTCATTGGTCTTGTCCTAGCGGTTCTTCAGCGTCTCCGGGATCCGCCAACGGCTCAGTGGTCGTTGTGGTCGTCGTTGTCGTCGTGGTGGTGGTTGTGGTCGTCGGAGTTGTTGTTGTCGTGGTCGGCGTTGTCGTGGTGGTTGTCGGCTCGGTCGTGGTTGTCGTCGGCCGAGTCGTCGTTGTTGTCGGCTCGGTGGTCGTCGTTGTCGGCCGAGTCGTCGTCGTGGTGGGCTTGGTCGTCGTCGTGGTCGGCAATGTCGTGGACGTGACGACGGGCGGCGTCGGGTCGCTCGGACCGTCGGTTGCGATCCAGACTCCGCCGATGATCAACGCCAACAAGATCAATCCGCCGCCGGCCCACGCCACGGCCTTCTGCCCACTGGTCAGTCCGCCGGCTGCCGCGTCGTCCGCAGCAGCGGCGCCCGTCACCGGACCCGCGTACGTCGGCGGCATGACCTGCGTGGCACCCGTTGCCGGCAACGCGCTCGCGGCACCGGTGGCGAGCAGACCGGGCGGCGGTGGACGCCTTCCTGCCCGAACGGCTGCAACGGCGTCGGCGAACTCGCCGCCACTGGCGTAGCGGCCGGCCGGATCCTTGGTCAACGTGATGTCGATGAGCTCGCGGATGTTCGGCGGCAGGTCGGCCGGCATCGGAGCCGGGGTTTCCTGCACGTGCTTCATCGCGACGGTCAGCGCGCCGTCACCGGTGAACGGGCGTCGACCCGAAAGTGCTTCGTATCCGACGATTCCCAGCGAGTACACGTCACTCGCCGCGGTCGCGTCCTGACCGAGAGCCTGCTCGGGCGCGATGTACTGGGCGGTGCCCATCACCATTCCCGTGCGCGTGACAGGAGAGTTCTCGACGGCCTTGGCGATGCCGAAGTCCGTGATCTTCACCTGGCCAGTAGGCGTGATGAGGATATTGCCCGGCTTCACGTCGCGGTGCACGACACCGGCGTCGTGTGCGACCTGCAGGGCGCGGCCGGTCTGCTCGAGCATGTCGAGGGCATGCGGAACCGCCAGGCGGCCGACGCGTGCCAGGACAGCGTTGAGCGGTTCACCGTTGACGAGTTCCATCACCAGGTACGCCGTGGAATCACCCGAGCTGTCGCGGGTCTCGCCGTAGTCGTAGATTCCGGCGATACCGGGATGGTTGAGCTGTGCGGTGGTGCGGGCCTCGAAGCGGAAGCGCTCCAAGAACTCCGGATCGGAAGAGAACTCGGACTTGAGTACCTTGACGGCGACGCGACGGTTGAGCCGGGAGTCGGTGGCTTCCCACACCTGACCCATCCCACCGGTGGCGATGAGACGGATCAATCGGTAACGATCGGCGATCAAAGCGCCGTTGTTCAACGCCACGGTTCAGCCCCCTTGGATTCCGGCTGCGATGACTGCACGACCGATCGGCGCAGCAACCGAGCCACCGGTAGCGGCAAGTCCGCGGTCACCACCGTTCTCGACGATGACGGCCACGGCGACCGTCGGATTCTGCGCCGGTGCAAAAGCGATGTACCAGGCGTGCGGCGGAGTTTCCCGCGGATTCACGCCGTGCTCGGCGGTACCGGTCTTGGACGCGATCTGAACGCCGGGGATCTTGCCGTCGCCGCCGGTGAAGTTCTCCGAGCCGATCATCAGATCGGTCAGCGTTGCCGCAACTGCCGGCGAGATCGCCTGACCCATCGACACCGGTGACGGCGTACTGAGATCGGTCAGATCCGGTGCCTGCAACTGGGAGATCAGGTTGGGCTGCATCCGCACACCACCGTTGGCGACGGTTGCGGCGATCACTGCATTCTCGAGCGGGGTCACCGCGACGTCGCGCTGGCCGATACTGGTCTGGCCGAGAGCCGCGTCGTCGGAGATGTCGCCGACGGTGCTGTCCGCAACCGGCAGCGGGATCGCGGGAGTGTTGGGTCCGATGCCGAAGGCGCTGGCCTCGTCCTTGATGGCGTCGGCGCCGTCCTTGATGCCCAGTTCGACGAACGCCGTGTTGCACGAGCGCGCAAACGCGTCGCGCAACGACGCCGTCGGGTTGGGGCCGCACGTGCTGCCGTTGTAGTTCTCGAGGGTCGTGCTGGTGCCGGGCAGCGTGATCTGCGGCGCCGCGGTCAGCTGGTCGTCCGGGGTCGCACCGTTGCCAAGAGCTGCGGCCGTGGTGAGCACCTTGAACGTCGAGCCGGGAGGGTAGGTCTGCGAGATAGCGCGGTTGACCAACGGATCGTTGGGATCGGCATTGAGCTCGTCCCACGCCTTCGTGGTTTCGGCGCCGTCGTGGCTGGCAAGCAGGTTCGGGTCGTAGCTCGGAGTGCTGACCATCGTCAGGATGCGTCCGGTGCTCGGCTCGATGGCGACGACGGAACCGGTGTAGCCCTTGCTGGTCAGCTGGTCGTAGGCCACCTGCTGCATGGCCGGATTGAGCGTCGTGACGACGTTGCCGCCGCGCGGATCGCGTCCGGACACCAGGTCGAAGAAGCGCTGACTGAACAGCCGGTTGTCCGAGCCGTTGAGAATCGGATCCTCGGTGCGCTCGAGACCGGCGCTGCCGTACTGCATCGAGTAGAAGCCCGTGACCGGGGCGTACGGGTACGGATTCGGATACTCGCGCAGGTACTTGTACCGGTCGTCGGTGGCGCGGGAGGCGGCAAGCACCTGACCGGAAGCCGAGATCTGACCTCGCTGGCGTGAGTACTCGTCGAGCAGCACCCGCGAGTTGCGCGGGTCGGCTCGCAGGTCGTCAGCTTTGATGACCTGTACGTACGTGGCGTTGGCGAGGAGCGCGACAACCATCACCATGACGGCCATCGCGACGCGGCGCAGTGGAGTGTTCATACGCGCGGCATCATCTCGGTATTGGCGTCAGCGATTGGGGGCGGACCTTTCTTCTTCGTCACTACCGGCGCACGAGCCGCGTCCGAGATCCGGACGAGGATGGCCAGCAGTAGGTAGTTCGCGAGCAGCGACGAGCCGCCGTACGACATGAACGGTGTAGTCAGACCCGTCAGCGGGATCAGCTTGGTGACGCCGCCGACGACGACAAAAATCTGGATCGCGATCGTGAACGACAGACCGGCGGCGAGCAGTTTGCCGAAGCTGTCGCGCACGGCCAACGCCGTACGCAGGCCGCGCACGATGAGGAGCAGGAACAGCATCAGCACAGCGGCCAGGCCGATCAGGCCGAGCTCTTCGCCGATGGTCGCGATGATGAAGTCCGTCTTCGCGAACGGCACCTGGTTGGGGCGGCCGCTGCCCAGACCTGTTCCGGCGATACCACCGGTGGCCAGGCCGAACAGCGATTGCGAGATCTGATAACCGGTGTTGGCGTAGTCGCCGAGCGGGTCCAGCCAGGTGTCGACGCGCACGCGCACGTGTCCGAACATCTTGTAGGCGAAGAAGAATCCGATGGCGAGCAGTCCGCCGCCGATCACCAGCCAGCCCACACGTTCGGTCGCGATGTAGAGCATCACCAGCACGGTGCTGAAGAGCAGCAACGACGTACCGAGGTCGGTTTCGAAGACGAGCACGCCCACCGAGACGATCCAGGCGAGCAGGATCGGACCGAGGTCGCGGGCACGCGGAAAATCCATGCCCAGGAAGTGTTTACCGGCCGAGGTGAACAGGTCGCGCTTGGCGACGAGCACGGACGCGAAGAAGATGATGAGCAGGATCTTCGCGAACTCACCTGGCTGAATGCTGAATCCGGGCAGGCGAATCCAGATCTTCGCGCCGTTCACGCTCGAGAACTTCGCCGGCAGGATCGCGGGAATCGCCAGGAACACCAGGCCTGCGAGGCCGAGCGTGTAGCTGAACCGCGCCATCAGGCGGTAGTCCTTCAAGAACACCAGCAACAGCACGAATCCGGTGATCGCCAGTGCAGTCCACATGACCTGCTGGTTCGCATCCGGAGACGGTGCCTCGACGCCGTTGTAGAGCGCTGTCTGTTCGTCGGCGAGGTCGAGCCGGTGGATGAGCACCAACCCCAGGCCGTTGAGCAGGGCGACGATCGGGAGCAGCAGCGGATCGGCGTACGGCGCATACCGCCGAATTGCCAAGTGCGCGATCAGGAACAAGCCCGTGTACGCAAGCGCGTACTTGGCCAGATCGAGAGTGATCTTCTGTTCCTGGCTCGCCTCGACGAGCAGAAGCGAGACCGTCGTGATGATGACGGCGAAGCCCAGGAGCAGCAGCTCCATGTTTCGACGGGTCGACTGGACCGGCGCCGGGGCAAAACCTCCGGGCGGACTCGGAAAAGCCGTCCCCGCAGCTGCGTTGGACGACATCAGTTGACCGTCCTGCAAGTCTGACCGGGAACTTCGGTCGGCGTCGGCGTAGTCGTGGGTGCCGCCGTCGTCGGCGCAGCAGGCTCCCCGGGCGGTGCGGGGGGCGGCGTGGTCTCCGGTGCCGGCGGGGGAGTGGGCGTGGCCGTCGTCGTCGGAACCGGCTCACAACGAGGCAGCAGATCGCCGCCGATGAGACGGATCATCTGGCTCTGCGCATCCTCACGCTTGCCTGACGGCAGCCCGGCGCGCACCTGCTCCTGCGCAGACGGCTGCAGATCGGTGACCTCGAGGATGTTGCAGTTGCTGGGAATCGCGTCGGGGGAGACGAGGGTCAGGACGTCGTCGTCGCCGACGCAACCCACCAGATCCGCGTCTTGCAGCGAGTAGCCGAGCACCGAACCAGGGATGCCGCGCAGCACCGTCACGCGGCCGTTGTCTTCGCCGACGTAGTAGTTGTTGCGGATGACGGCGCGGCCGATCACTGCGCCGACACCGACCAGCGCGATCAGCACCACGGCCAGGACCACCCACCACAACCGGTTCCGCTTCTTCTTCGGTTCCGGTTCGGGTTGGGAGACAACTCGCTTGGGCGTCGCGCGCGGCGGACGCATGGCAGCGGCGCGGCCGGCAGCGGTGTTGGGGGGAGGGGCGTCCTCTTCCTCTTCCGTCGACGCGGCGCCCGCGACGATGGGATGCGACTGGCCGTAGTCGAGGTCGATGACATCGGCGACGACGACGGTGACGTTGTCGGGACCGCCGCTGCGCAGCGCCAATTCGATGAGGCGATCGGCGCACTGCTCCTGCGAGCCCTCGCGCATCGTGTTCTCGATGGTCTCGTCGCTGACCACGTCGGAGAGGCCGTCGGAGCAGAGCAGGTAACGATCGCCGGCGCGGGCTTCGCGCACGGTGAGCGTCGGCTCGATCTCGTTGCCGGTCAACGCCCGCATGATCAGGGATCGCTGCGGGTGCGTGTGTGCCTGTTCGGCGGTGATCCTGCCCTCGTCGACCAACGACTGAACGAACGTGTCGTCGCGGGTGATCTGCGTCAGGTGGTCGTCGCGCAGCAGGTAGGCGCGCGAGTCGCCGATGTGCACGAGACCGAGCTTGCTGCCGGAGAAGAGGATCGCGGTGAGCGTGGTGCCCATGCCGTCGAGTTCGGGTTCTTCCTCGACGTGATCGGCGATGGAATCGTTGCCCTCGCGGGTGGCTGCCTCGAGCTTGCCGAGCAGATCCTCGCCGGGCTCGTCGTCGTCGAGATGCGCCAGGGCGGCAATCATCAACTGCGACGCGACCTCACCTGCCGCGTGTCCGCCCATACCGTCGGCCAAGGCCAACAGGCGTGCACCGGCGTACACGGAATCTTCGTTGTTGGAGCGCACGAGACCGCGGTCGCTGCGCGCCGCGTAGCGGAGAACAAGGGTCACGGGCGTAGCTCGATTACCGTCTTGCCGACGCGAACCGGAGTGCCCAGCGGCACGCGCACCGCAGTCGTGACCTTGGCGCGGTCCAGATAGGTGCCGTTGGTCGAACCGAGATCCTCGACGTACCAGTCGGCGCCGCGCTGCGAGAGCCGCGCATGGCGCGTCGACGCGTAATCGTCGGTGAGAACGAGCGTCGAATCATCGGCGCGGCCGATCATGACCGGCTGAGAACCCAGGGTGATGCGGGTACCGGCGAGGGCGCCCTGCGTGACCACCAGGTACCGAGGCACCTTCGCCTTGCCCAGTGAGGGCAGGACCTTTCCGGCGCGGGTGTACCGCGGCGGAACCCTGACCCCGGAGCCGGCATAGATGTCGGAGCGGAGAGTGCGGAGGACTGCCCAGACGAACAGCCACAGTAGGAGCAGGAAGCCCGCCCGTGTGAGTTGCAGAATCAGGCCCTGCACGGCTGTCCACCTCCTTCTATGGCTCGAGCCCCGCCGCAGCGGGGTTCGAGCATTGTCGACTGGCAGCATCATAGGGGGCTCTGGGCCCCGAAGATCACGATACTGACAGCCGCGTGACGGCGGCGCGCCGACGGACCGCCGAATGTTCGATTGTTATCGGAAAAATCCTGGCGTCCGTTTCTCAGCTCAGAGAATGCGAACCAGAATCTCCGAGTGACCTGCACGAATGATGTCGCCGTCTGCCAGCTGCCAGTCCTGGACCGGTGCGCCGTTGACGGTGGTGCCGTTCGTGGATCCCAAATCGGACAGCATCGCGGTGCGGCCGTCCCAACGGATGTCGATGTGGCGACGTGAGACGCCCGTGTCCGGGAGGCGGAACTGAGCTTCCTGGCCGCGGCCGATGACATTACTGCCGTCGCGAAGCTGGAAGTGGCGTCCGCTGCCGTCCTCGAGCTGCAGGGTTGCCGTCAGGCTCTGGGCCGTCGGTGCGTAACCGCCCTGCGGCTGGGCGTAACCCTGCTGCGGGTAGGCCTGCGTCTGCTCGAAGTTGCCGCCCTGCTCGTAGCCACCCTGCTCGTACGGCTGCTGTGTGTACGCCTGCTGGTCGTAGCCGCCCTGCTGGTAGCCCTGCTGGTCGTAGCCCGGCTGATCGTAGGACTGGCCGTTGTACGGCTGCTGGTAGCCCTGCTGGTCGTAGCCGCCCTGCTGGTAGCCCTGCTGGTCGTACCCACCCTGGTACGCCTGCTGGCCGTAGCCCTGCTGCTCGTACGGCTGCTGCTGGTAACCCTGCTGGTCGTAGCCGCCGCCCTGCTGGTCATAGCCCTGCTGGTCGTAACCGGCCTGCTCGTACGGCTGCTGCTGGTTCGGGTACGCCTGCTGGTCGTAGCCACCCTGCTGCTGGTTGTAGCCCTGCTGGTCGTCGCCCGTGCGGTAACCGTCGCCGCGGTCGTAACCGTTCTGGTACGGCGCTTCCTGGCCCTGCGGAGCGGCGTAACCGCCGTCGTCGTGGGAGTACCCGTTCCGTGCCGGCTGCTGCGGTTCGGGCTGGCGACCCGCCGGTTCGCGGCTTGGTTCGTAGCCTGAGTTCTGCGTCATGGGGCCGGCTCCTGGTTGTGACGGGACTGGATTGGAAACAGGGGGAACAATCGGTGCGGGTCGCTGAGGCGGCCGTTGTGGAGGCCGCGACGAAACCTGCGGAACATGCGACGGCGGGGATGCCTGCTCGGCGTCACCATCCGGGTCGACGGTTCCGCGGGTGCGGAACTGACCGGTGTGGAGCGTAGGCGAAGGCTCGAAGGTGACCGAGATGTCGCCGTACGTCTGCCAACCCTGATCGCGGATGAAATCCTGCAGGTGTCGGCTGAAAGCTTTTGTCGTCAGTTCGCGATCTGCTGCCAGCTCTTCGTGATCGGAGTTGTTGATGGTGATCACGTAGTTGTTGGGGGCGAGAAGGATTCCGCCGCCGAGGTGCTCGACGCGGTCACGTGCCTCCTGCTGGAGCGCCGCCTCTACTTCCTGCGGCACAACACCACCACCGAAGACCCGCGCGAATGCGTCGCCGACAGCTCCTTGGAGCTTTCGTTCGAAACGCTGCACGATGCCCATCGGGCCCTCCTCTCGCCTCGCATCTACGACAGCAAAATGCTCGGCAAGTAGCGCCGGCACCGCCTTGTCGCGTGTCGTCCAAACTGCTGTACAGGTTCCACGGTACTGTCAAATGACGCTTCGGCAGTACCTGGCCGCTGTTTCAGCATGGTATCGGTTCTGGGCTTTCGGGTGCTCGGTGTTCATCGATTCGTGCCCTGAGCTGCACGAATAGAACTTTCAAAGTTTGTCGTGATAATGTTTCGGCGTTGCTCGGGCGAGTGGCGGAATGGCAGACGCGCTGGCTTCAGGTGCCAGTGTCCTTCGGGACGTGGGGGTTCAAGTCCCCCTTCGCCCACCACAAGACGAGGCCCTAACTCCTTTGAGTTGGGGCCTCGTTTTTTTGTTGTCGGCTAACTGGCCGCAGCCTGAATGAAGCTCAGAACGAAGTCCAATGCGGTGCCCGCAAACGGGTCGCCGACTGGTTGAGGGGCCGCGGCGGGCGCAGTGATCTGAGGGGTCATCATCCCTGGCGGCAGTGTGCCGGGCGGGAGATTGATGATGGCGTTGATGTCGTAGATGGTGTTGCCGGGACCGTTGGTCACCGCGAAAGAGATACTGCCGAAGTCGACGACCGGAGTGTCGGCTGATGCAGTACCCACTGCACTGCCGAAGGTGATCGCGGCAGCGAGCGCGCCAACGCCGAGGGCGGCGGTGGTTCGGGACAAACGAGTAGGCGTTTCGAGTCCATTCACAGATGTGCTCCCTTTCGTGGTGACAGCATCCGTGCGTGGACGCCGAGCAGCCAGGAGATTGCAACTACTGCCGAGGAAGATAACGGACATTCACCCCATGGCGGAGTGGTTCGGCACGAAGTGCTTCGTCGTTCCCAGCAGTCAGAGACTTGGGACTTGCCCGGGTGACTGCCCAGGAGATTCTTGTCGTCTTGGTTGAACGTCTGTTGGCCGACGAACCCTCAGTAACGGGTAAAACGTGACGTTCTCGCTCGACGCTGACCCTTTTCGTATGTACGTATATCCGTAGATGCGGACATACACGGAAAGCTAAATGGGGGTCCCACAAGGAGGCAACCCGGCGAAGCTCCAGACCGGGAACCTTTGGAAGGAAAAACCCGATCATGAACGACTTTAGCCTCCGGGCTGCCCGTATCCAGCTAGGCGCATTGCTCGCCGCACTCGCACTCGCGATCGTCATTGCACTCGGCATCACCACCGGCGCATTCGTACTTTCCTTCGCCGTACAACGCGACCTTGCAAGGCAAGCGCTGATCCCCGAACACCTGACCTGGATTTTCCCGGCGATCGTCGACAGTGCAATCCTCGGCGCGACCATCGCCATCGCCATCGTCATCATCAGCAAGCTCAACATGAACAAACGCGACAGAGGCTTCTACATAGCGCTTGCAGTCAGCGTTGTCGTGATCAGCATCCTCGGAAACGCGTACCACGCCTATCACGCAGCAATCGCCGCACGGCAGTTCATCGTCGGTGGGGGAGACCTCGGGTTCAGTCCCCTCGCGAGTACAGCACCGCCCTCGACGTCGAGGCTCAACTCCTGTGCTCGCTGCTCTGGGCGCCGGCTGAGAGCGCGAAACGTGCCGTCGCAGCTCTGACCAGCGCAGACTTCTACCGGCCCGTGAACGCGGCACTGTTCACCGCCATCGAGGAGCTAGTCACTTCCGGCAAACCGCACAACAGTGCCCATGTCTTCGCCACCTTGCAGCAGGAAGGACGCACCAGCGGGCACCTCGGGAAACAACTCACCAAAGCACTCACCGACATCAGCACCATCGGCGTCCCGTCCGCTGAACTCGAGCACAAGATTGCCGCAGTCCTCATCCAGGCCTACCGGCGCGGATTCCGCGAAGCAGCACGATCCCTCGCCCAAGCCGCCGAAGAACTCCCCGAAGACCAACTGTTCGAACACCTGCTCAGCATCGGCCGCGAACGCCGCGCAGCCTCCCAACGCCTCGCAGCCATCCGCGAAGGCCGCCCATGACTAACAAACCGAGAGTGTTGAAACACAGCATCTTCGGAGTCCTCGCGCTCGCCGTCGCAGCCCTGGACTTCACCATCGGCACCAAACACATGATCACCGCCGGAATCATCGCCCTCGCCGCCTCCGTCTACAGCTTCACCAAAGCCGCCAGCCTCCGAAAAGCCCCAAACGACAAAGGGAATCGACCATGACGACCGAAAAAGACACCAGCAAACCCGGCTGGAAAGCGCACACCGTCGTCGCGCTGATCAGCCTCGCCGTAGGCATCATCTTCCTCACCGGCGGAACAACCATTTCACTCATCGCCGGAACAAGCCTCCTCGGGCTTGCCGTCTACCACTACGTCGTAGCCCTACGCCTCCGCCGAGAACTCAAGACACCCGCCGAAGAGGAGGGTTGAACGTGAGCGACGACGAACACGATGCCTGGCAACTGCACCACCACGGAGCCAGCTGGGACGACATCGGCACCGAAATGGGATGCAGCCCCACCACCGCGCAAACCCTCGCAACCGCCTACGAGAAACGCACCGACAACGCCGCCGCACAAACCCAAAACACTCTGTTCTGAAAACCCGTCCGTAGGTCCGTGTCGGAGCTACCAGGCACAATCGCCGGAAACGACAGAAAGGAACGCCATGAACAACGAGATCACGAATGGCGGAATTGGCAGCGAACCCGATCGACGGACACTTCGACTTCGCGCACCTGCAAGCAATCCACCGGCACCTACTCGGCGACCTGTACGAATGGGCCGGTGAAATCCGCACCATCGACACCGCGCCAGGCGATCTCGGCATCCTCCACGACCCACCCGCCGCCATCCCAGGCGAACTCGACCGAGTGTTCACCGACATCAACAGCGGCGTCTACGTCAACCACCACAGCCACGAAGCGTTCGTCCAGGACCTCGCCGGACACTGGGGAGATCTCACCAGTGTCCACCCGTTCGTCGACGGAAACTCCCGCACCCAAAGGGTTTTCTTCGACCAACTCGCACGCGACGTCGGATGGGCAATCGAATGGCGCGAACTCAGCGCCGACGCCGTCCAAGCCGCCCGCAACTTCGCCTACATCGACGGCGGAACCATCCTCGCCGACGTCCTACGACCCGCGATCAAACCTGTCACCGAAGTGCCCATGGACTCCATCGCCACCGCACCCCGCGAGAACGTCATGACGTTCCCCGAGCACTGGCAGGCGATGATCGAGCACCACGACACCATGCCCGAACAGACCTATACCTGGGCGAGCCAGATCAAACCCGAAGCACCACAACATGACCCACAGACGACCGAGATCCGGCCAGCCCCCAAGCCGGCCGCTCCGGAACCGGAACTAGCCGACCTCGACACCACCAAGTTTCACACCCACTGGAGCCCCGAGGTCGACCACCAACTCATGAACAGCCGCACCATCCCACAACACAGCAGCAGACCAGAAGGACCGAGACTGTGAGCATCATCGGATACGCCCGCGTCTCCACCCTCGAACAAAACCCCGAACTGCAAGAACACGCACTCCGCCAAGCCGGAGCGATCCGCATCTTCACCGACTACGAATCCGGCTCCAAAACGCAGCGCCCCCAGCTCACCGAATGCCTGAACTACCTACGTGACCACGACGGTGATGTCCTCGTCGTCTGGAAACTCGACAGGCTCGGACGATCCGTCCGCCACGTCATCGACACCGTTCACAACCTCGGTGAGCGCGGCATCGCATTCCGTTCCCTCACAGAAGGATTCGATACCACCACCGCAGGCGGCGAATTTCTCTTCCACATCATGGCAGCCCTTGCCCAAATGGAACGCCGCATGATCGTCGAACGTACCCACGCCGGCCTCGAAGCCGCCCGACGTCAAGGTCGACGCGGCGGCCGGCCGACTGTCATGACCCCGGAACGCACTGAACTCGCCCGTGCACTGCGCGAGCAAGGGAGGAGTCTTGACTCCATCGCTTCGACACTGGGCGTCGGTCGGTCCTCTGTCGGCCGTGCACTCCTGACGGCCATCCAATAGCTCGATCTTTTTCGGAAGACGGTAGTTCAGTTGTGAATCTTGTTGCAGTCTCTACGAATACCGATGGTACCGGTTGGCTCGGTGAGTGTCCTCTCGGAGGTTGAGGGGCTCGATCACGGTGGACTGACCGAGACTGATACCGACCGAAGCTCCTCAACAGTTTGTGGGCCACCGACTGCACCCGCCAGTGAGCCTAATCATGAAGGCTACGCGTTCGTCTCCGTCTCGTTGGAACGGAGACACGGAGACTTTAGCGCTGAACCGCGATGTAATTCGCTGTTGGAAGGGTGCTCCGCGAGGCTGGAGGAGGACTTCGGGACGGGGAGCCGTCCGGAGTCGAGGAAGATGATGCGACGTTCGATGTCGACGTGTGATTGCAGAATCGTCCGCAGAACCGTCCGAGGAGGGTGAAGCCGACAGCTGTTTGTACTCCGTGTAGCCACTACAGGTGTGGGGAGGCGCAGACCGGCGATCTTGGCTACGTAGGTGCGTCTGGTCGGTAGTGGGTCCGCATGGATGTGGCGTTGCGGCGTTTCCCCATACCGTTGAAGGTCTGTGGTCGGGGCGGGTTTGCGTTGGTGGTGTGTGGGATACCTCTGGGTTGCGGTATCGGGAGCACTCGAAAAGGATTTCGGGGCGCCGCGCAGACGACCTGCCTTCCGGCTGTCCGCTCGCCGGGGGTGGGTCAGCCCCGAAATGGGGCATCCTGGTACGGGCAGTGCCGGGATGCGCATCGGGTTCGCTGGCGTCGGCGCTCACACCTCGGCGCCGGCGAACCACCCTTTGGTTCGGGTTGCTGGTGCGGCGGGACCGCGGCGTCGTGGTGGGGTTTGGTGGTGGTGTGTTCGGGCATTCGTGAGTTGTTGACAAGTGGAGATCGGGGTTTTGCCCATTTTCGTCGTGTGCCGTCACGGTCTCGTGGGAGTGCGTGTGAGGTGTGGGATGGATGTCGTACGAAGCGCTGCTGTCGGTGATGGGTGGTTTCCTCCGCTCGATGCGGCTGCCGAAGCGTTGCAGGATCTGTATCGGGTGTTGAATCCGGCCGGTCACATCGAGAAGTATCTGAACCGGTTGTGTGAGCATGCGGTGGAGTTGATCGAGGATGCGGACATGGCGGGGGTGACGGTTCTCGATGAGGAGGGTGCTGCGTCGACGGCGGCGCGCACGTCCCGTGAGGTCGTCATAGTAGACGAGCTGCAGTATCGGTCGTGGGCGGGTCCGTGTATCGAGGCCGCGGAGAGCGAGCAGATCGTGGTGGCGGACCGCACGACTGCCAGTGAGCGGTGGCCGGGTCTGGCGTCCGAGGCCCGGCGATTCGGGGTGCAGAGTTTCCTGTCGATTCCGTTGCCTGCGCTCGAGCCCGGGGTGCGTGCGGGTGCGGTCAACGTGTACGGCAGCCGTGCGGACGGGTTCGCTCGTTCTGAGGTGGCGTTGATGAATTTGTTCACCACTGCCGCTGGGTATGCGATCGGCAGTACCGAACGTTACCGGGGTGCCCGGCAGTTGGCTCTGCAGCTCGAGCGTGCTCTCGATTCGCGGGCGGTGATCGATCAGGCGAAGGGGGTGTTGATGGCGGTCCACGGTGTCGATGCGGATGCGGCGTTCGCGATGCTGGTCGAGAGATCCCAACGCACCAACACGAAACTGCGGGCGGTGGCAGAGGATCTGCTGGCGAGTGTGCGCATCACCTAGAGATGATGACAAGCCCTCGCCGATGCCGGGCAATGAGCGTGCGAGGGTCCGCGTCCGGGGTCGTGCTGATCGGTTGATGTGAGGTGTGACTCCTCCGACCTGCCGCTGGGCCACCCTACGATCGGCACACACACCGCACCCTCGTTGTGGGGCCGGAACTGTCTGGGTTTCCGAAACCAATGAGAGAGCACTGCATCACACGTGTCGCATTTCAGTCCGGTGAGGGCTGGTACTTTCAGCCGATCGGGTGCAGGGTGAGAATCGTCCCGGTCTGTGCTGGCTCGGGACTGTTGTTCTGCCGGACGTCGACTCCCATCCCCGTCCGGCAGAGCCCGTTCGTAGCGAATCGAGAACCGTTGGTTCGGTGACAAAGCAGGCTCCTCGGCAACAGACGCCTCGTTACCGAGCCACGGACGCGCTCGGAGTTCAGCGCTGGTCGTCGAGCGGGGAGATCGATTGTTCGAGCAGATATTCCTCGGGTGCCGGCCATAGGGTATCGAGTTCGGCGGAGAAGGCTTCCATAAATTGCCTTGCGCGAACTCCGTTCTGCCACAGGATGAACGAGGAGCTAGCTGCGACATTGCTCGACGAGTGTGTGAGTGCTTGACACCCCACCGTCAGTGGCACCACCAGGTCGTCGTCGGTGCCGGCAGGTCGTCGTCGGAACGAATGCGATCGTCCAGTTCCCCAAGGCCTCGGCGCCGACGACTGAACTTCTTCCCAGCCGAGTTCGTTGACGTCCTGCAACCGCGCGGATCTCCCAGAGCGCACGGTCATTGCCACGTCACGTTTCCTCAGTGCGTGAGCTGGGTAACAAATCGGGGGTCGGTGAAGGAGGGCTTGTGGTGGATGTCGCGTCGTGGACGGAGTCTGAAGAGCACGAAAGGTGGTGGCGCGAGATCGTGGGAATCGCACCTTTCGAAGACCGCCGTGTGGCAAGAGATGTCGGAGACTTGCCGTGTGCCAAGGATTCCACGGCCTCCGCAGGCACGAATGGAAGCCCGCTGCGTTTCGCGGCGTGACGGCGGCCTGAGAGCCGGCCTCATAGAAGGGTGGATGCACGGTGCTGAATGTTGTTCTGTTGCTTGTGATGCTGAGTATCGGCATGGGTGTGGTGATGTGTCTGGACTTCCGATGGCTTCGCTCTTCGGCTCGAGATGATCGTCGACGGTTTGCGTATCGGGGAGATGCGGGGATCCCCAAGTCGTAAATCTGTTTCTGACGGCTCAGGTCGCATACCAGCGACCTCTCTGATCGCCTCGCGCACTTCGTGTGTGAACCGTACAGTCGGCGTACGACGCGCGGGGTCAGCGCCTGAGCGTCCATGGTGACGGTACGGGTTGATACGCCGTCGTCGCAGTCGATGATTGAAGAAGCATCGGCTGGGGAAGCCGACCCGAATGGCTACTTACAGAGTGATCAATCCTGCAGGCGACGTCACCGCGACGCGCGAGATCGACAGCGCTGACGATGCGCATGCCTGGTTCGTCGATGCCCGCGCCGACAACTCGGAACTGGGATGGCGCATGGAAGTCCAGCATGACGGTGAATGGTCGTTCTTCGACGACACCGAGGGCGCATCCAGCTGAGCAGTCGCTCGACGGTTGTGACGAAGATGAGGGAGGACGTTCAAGCATGAGTCGACTACTCGCAGGAAAGAAAGTGGCATTCCTCGTGGCGACGGAGGGAGTCGAACAAATCGAGTTGACGGACCCGTGGGATGCGTTGGTTGCCGAACACGCTCAGCCGTCGATTGTTTCGACAAAATCCGGAACTATTCAGGCATTCAATCATCTCGACAAAGCTGACGTCTTCGACGTGGATGCGGTGGTCGAGTCGGCGAAGTGGTCGGAATACGACGCACTCGTCCTACCCGGTGGTGTGGCCAACCCTGATTTCCTTCGTGTGAATCCAGGGGCGGTGGCGTTCGCCCGGAGTTTCTTCGACGCCGGGAAGCCTGTCGCAGTGATCTGCCACGGACCGTGGACGCTGGTCGAAGCCGGCGTGGTCGCCGGTCGCACGCTGACGTCGTGGCCTAGTTTGCGCACCGACATCACGAACGCCGGCGGCACGTGGGTGGACGAAGAAGTCGTGGTCTGTACTTCAGGACCGAATACGTTGATATCGAGCCGCAACCCCGATGATCTGCCGGCGTTCTGCGCGACACTGACCGACACGCTCCGGCAGTCCCAGGCATCGACGACGACTTCCGAGGGAAGTTGACCGGGAGGAACATCGTGACTTCTACACCGCCCGAACCAGATCCGGACAATACCCCTGACCTGGAACCCGGAGGCGGGGTCAAGCCGGGGAGCACCCCGCCCGATGCTCCCCAGACGTCGGGATTGTCCGAACCCGAACCCGCGACCGTCAAACGCTTTCCAGGAACAGGAATTGCAGCGATGGTCGCGGTCGCGTTGGTTGTCATCGTTTTCGTCATCGCCGCGGTGGCCATACTGGCATGATTTCTGCGCTTCGGACCGAGCGGTGTCGCATGGCGATTCGTACACAGAAGCCGAGTGTCGGAGTGGACCTGACGCCAAGGGCGAGGTTCAGTGATTTCGGAGGGTATCGATCAGTTCGCTCTTCTTGAGTTTCGAATAACCGTGAAGATCCAGCTCTTTGGCACGCTTCTTCAATTCCTCCACCGTCCAGTCTTCGTACGGCGAAGACTTGCCCCCGGATTTACCCACACTCGACCGCCCACGATTGGCGGCCGCGTTGGAAATCCGTGCCGCCTTCTGCTTCGAATCCCCTTTCTTTCGTAATTCTTCGTAGAGGTCCTGATCCTTGAGTTGGGGTTGTGAGTCTTGGCGAGCCACTGGTGCGTCCTCCCACTGTGCCTTTGAACTGAGGGTCCGGTCTCGTACAGGTGCTACCCGTGAGGTGGACGATCAAACCGGAAAACAAGGCACCCTGTGTCACCACCCGAAAGCAGTCGAGGAGTCGGTCGCATCAGGCACGGCCGTACCTGCGCCCAGCCCGTTCCAAGTGTTTGAGGACTGTGACCAGCGGGTACGTCGCCCTCGATGGGTGATCCGTGTCGAAGGAGGGTCCATGATCATTCTCGGAATTGTCTTGTTGATCGTCGGCTTCTTGACTGGCATCTCGATCCTGTGGACGATCGGCATCATTCTCGTGGTGATCGGGGTCGTTCTGTTCGCGCTCGGCGCCGCCGGACATGCTGTCGGTGGTCGGCGGCACTACTACTGACGCTGCGGCGCCGGCCCCTCGGTCACCGCGGAACTCACGTCCATTGCGCATCTGACATGTCACGGTTGTGCTCTGGGCTCCGTCATTTTTCCTGTTGGGCACCATCGTCACCTGGCAACTGATCATCACCACCGTCACCACCATCGTCACATTCCTCCTCGTGGCGTTGCTCCAAAACACCCAGAAACGCTCCGACGACGCCGTTCAGCACAAACTCAATGCCATCGCAGACGGCCTCGCCGACCTGATGAAGCAGCTCTCGAAAGAGCACCTCGAACTCGGCAAAGACCTCAAAGAAACTACGCATGGCCGGTGGACTCGAAGATCACGAAAGTGCGTCCTGAGCCATCTTGTCCACCGTATGCGTCCGCTTCGCCTGCAGAACCTATGATTCAGTGCCGGATCAGGCCGAACTCATGGGCACACGATCGAATCGGGAGCACATCACACCATCATCCGAAAGCAGTCGAGTGAGTCCTTCGAGTTACCGCGGACCGGGGCGAGCTTCCTTGTCCGTCCTGTTTCGTGCCCATCGTCCCTCAATTGGTGACTTCGCCGATTTCGCGGCGCAGGGACTCGAGAGACCGGCTGAGCAATCGTGAGACATGCATCTGGGAAAGGCCGACCTTCTCGGCGATTTCCGATTGAGTCAGTTCCCCGAAGAACCGGTACACGAGGATTGTCCGTTCGCGTTCAGGCAGAGCGAGGAGCGCAGGCCGGAGGGTTTCGTGGTTGTCGATTCCGTCGAGCGCGGCGTCGTACTCGCCGAGCGTGTCTCCGATTGACGCCCCGTCGGGCGCAGTGACGGCGTCTAGCGATGCGGAATGATAGGAATCTCCGGCCGTCGCGATGTTCACGATGTCGGCCGGTTCGACACCCAGATCTGCCGCGAGCTCGGGGATCGTGGGCTCGCGACCGAGAGTCTGGGTGAGCGTGGCTCGCGACCTTTTGAGGCTTAGGTAATTCTCCTGGAGTGAGCGTGGAACTCGGACATCCCAACCCCGGTCACGAAAGTGCCTGCGCACCTCACCCATCATCGTCGGGACGGCAAAGGACAGAAAATCTTTACCTTTCGCAAGGTCGAAGCGATTGACTGCATTGACCAGACCCAGACTGGCGACTTGGACGAGATCCTCGTGTGACTGGCCTCGTCCTCGATACCGCCGGGCAATGTGATCGGCGAGGGGCAGACAGATTTCGATGATTTCGGTGCGAAGCCGTTCGAAATCGAGATCGTCGGCGGGCAGGGCGGCAAGGCGCACGAACAGAGCGGTGACCTCCGTGTACTCGTTGTCCTCGAGGCCGGGCGGGGTCACGAACCCGCCTGCAACGCCTTGGTGAGTGTGATCGTGGCCATCCAGTTTTTCTCTGGAAGGGTGGGCGGGACCTGCTCGAGGACTACGCCGTCGGCCAGAGTGTCAAGGACGTGCCATATGAAGGACGAGGTGCTCGTGGTGATCTGACCCGTCGTTGTCGTCGAGAGGATTACCTGCACAGTGGCGACGTTTCCGTCGAATGTGCACGTCAAGGTGCTGAAGGGGAGAGCACGGGAGATGAGAATGGTTGCAGCTTCGTCTGCCGCGAGGACCAGGTCTGACAACCTGCTCAGCGAGAGTGCATAGTGGGCGGCCACGGTCCGGATCAGTGATCGCAGTACTGGGAGTTGGTCAGGTGATGCGGAGACGGACAGTGAAGGTGTCGTTGCGGCCGGTGAAAGGATGGCCCGCTCGAAGGACGTCACGTGAGTGTGCTCCTGTACCTGAGGGGTGCAGGCTGCTCCTGGTGAGAGCCACGGTCGCACACCCGCATAGCCTGACAAACCGTTCAACTGCCCAGCCGTTTTCAACTACGCAGTGGATCGGCGGTCAAACATCGAGCTTAACGCTGTTGACGGTTCTGCAACAGGACTCGATCGAAGTGAGCGTATAGCGCCGGGGAATGGAAATCCCCAGCAACCCGTACGAGGAGCCACGATCTATAGCGGTGCGGCTTCCTGGCTATGAATACCGCCCGTTTCGAATCCTGCACATCCGCCAGTCGACCTCCCCGGACGACACTGACCACCGGAAACGAAGGGCAATTGGCACCACATCAGAAGCATCAATCTTGCATCTGATGCAACCCGTCTCCCTGGCCCAGATATGACGAAGCCGCCGGCACCGAAGGTGTCCAGTGGCTTTTCAGGATCGGTGCCCGTCTTGCGCTTATCGGCAAGCGGCCGCTCGAAGCGGCATTTCTTTCGGTGATACCCCGGCAGAACCGAACACCGACAGGTCAGGCGATCACCGCTGTCCGCGCCGGATGCGCCGCAGCAATCGACGCCGAACGCTGGCTGCTCGACAGCGGCGGCATCACCGCCAACACGTTCCACTCGGCCGGCCATACCGTAGACGCCGTCTGACTCTTACACCCAGCGAAAGGAACTTTGAGCGTGCTCTCGATTCGCGGGCGGTGATCGATCAGGCGAAGGGGGCGAAGGGGGTGTTGATGGCGGTGCACGGTGTCGATGCGGATGGGGCGTTCGCGATGTTGGTCGAGACGTCCCGACGTACCAATACGAAAGTCAGGGTCGTCGCGGAGGAATTGTTAGCGAGCGTGCGCACACCTAGAGATGACGAGGCCCCTCGAACGCGGCGATGGTGAGTTCTCCCGCCTATCGACGGCACGCCGCTTCGTGCCGTCGCAGCGTTCTGACCGGTCGATCGGAAGCTCTATGTGCGTTGGTCGTCGGCTGAAATGATTGTCTGACGTGCAACGTCCAGTAAATCCCGCGACTGATGACGTGCTGAAGCCTGTAGTTCGGAAAGCGCGGTCTGGGGGTCTGTATTGCGGCGGATCATTAAGATTCCGACTGCTCGTTCGATGTCGGCACGTGAGTCGATTCCTCGGCGCAGGGCGTTGGCGGCATGTTCGAGTCGATGGTCTGTTGCGATGGCGTCGAGCCCCGCTCCCAGATATTCGGCGATGACGACGACGAGATCGCGGTCCCGGTCCGTCTCTGCCACCGCTGAATGCGAGTACAGGTTCAGCGACCCGACCGGCACGTCGGCGTTGAACAGTGGTATCGCGAGAAAACCTTCCAATCCGGCGTTGCGCGCAGCAATGCCGAGAGTTGGCCACCGTGTGCCTAATTGTTTGACCGACATTCGGACCGACCGACCCGTGCGCGATGCTGACAGGCAGGGTCCGTCACCGAGGAGATATTGCGTGCGATCGAATTCTTCTACACGTTCATCGGTAGGGGCGAGGGTGAACGGTTCGCTGTCCAGGGATGCCGTGACACCGGCGTGATCAACACCGACAACCAACTCGACGGCGGCGATCGTGCATCGAATCATCAACTCCACGACTCGATCCGGGGAATCAGCCGGTATGGAGAGAGATTGTTCGAGGCGATCGATGAGTCGCGGCTCGCGACCTTGTGCTCGTACGAAGGCGGCCGACGGTCGCGCGCGCGGATGAGAACTGTCGAAGTTCATGATTTCTTGCCCGATCCGCGCGGTGGAAGTGGTCCACCAACGAAAAGTGGCACCGACGCGGCCGACTCGGCCGCGCGCCTGAGAAGTACCTCTATTCGGTAATCTCGACTTTACGCCGGATCGGAGTGACCAGGCGCCGTGTGTGTCCCGTGAAGGCGACTGAGGAGGTGCCTCCTGTGAATGCAGATCCGAGAGGAAGTCAGGACACACCCGAATTTCCCGACGAATCCGAAAGTGAGAGAGGGCGCCGCGCATCAGTCGAGTTGCCGATGACCGCGAAACTGTGTCGACAGTGTTTGAGGCTGGCGGAAGTTCAAGGGGCGGCGATCACAGTGCTCAGCAGCTCTTCGTCGAGGGAATTGATGTACGCGACGGACTCGGTGGCACAACATCTCGACGAACTACAGTTCACCGGCGGTGACGGTCCGTGCGTTGATGCATTTACAACTGAGCGACCGATGTTCTGCAACGACACTTCCAGTGATTCCGCCAATGACATCTGGCCGGGGTTTGCCAGCGAGGCAGACAAAGCCGGTGTCGGATCGGTGTTCGCCTTTCCGCTCAGGGGCGGAGGTGATGTCTTCGGTGTGCTCGAACTGTACCGTCTCGATCCCATTGGCCTCGACGACGAGCAGATCGAATTGGCGACTGCGAGTGCCGCTGCGATTTCGATGGCGATTCTTGCCGAACTTCCTGTCACCGGTGATCTGGACGCCGGGATGCTCGTCAATGCCTTTCACCGACCCGAGGTGAACCAGGCAGTCGGGATGATCGCGATCCAACTTCGTGTCTCGGTCGAAGAGTCGCTTTCTCGGCTTCGAGCCGCCGCGTACTCCTCGGGGAGGCCGATTTGGGAGATCGCCGCAGATGTCGTGAATCGGCGGATCCGATTCGCACACGGTGGTGACGACGGATGACATCTGATTCGGAAAGATCGCGCAATGTCTCTGCAGTACTTGACGATGGGAGCCCAGGATGAACACCCCCGCAATACAATTGAGCATTGCCGAGGTGACTCATCTTCTCACCACCGACTTCGATTCCCTGCGTGTACTCGAGACGATCGTTGAGCGATCGAGACAGAATCTGAGCGGTGTGTGGTGCGTCCTCGTCGTGCGAAACGGGGAGCAAGGTTATCTCGATGTGTTGGTGGAGTCGGCAAATGCCGAGTTCGTTCCCGACCGGACTCTTGCCATATCGGGTCCGGCTGCGCTGAGCGCTGAGAGCGGAGCGGTTGTGATGGTCGACAGCTTCAAAGACGTGGGGGAGCGGTGGCGGAAATTCGGTCGCTCAGGACTCGAACATGGGCTGGGCGGGTGCCGCTGCTTTCCGATGAGGTTGGGTCGGACATCGCTCGGATCACTCGTGGTCTTTACTCACGATTCGTGGCACAGCGCGGAGCGTAGTAATGCATACGGGCAGTCGATGGCAGATTTGGCCGCTCTGACTCTGTCCACGGACAGTCGTCAGGATCGTCATTCGCAGGTGGTGACGGCGGTCAAGAAGCTGATCGCGGTCCGCGGCGACGTGGAACAGGCAGTCGGCATGATCGCCGAACTCGACGGTATTTCGATCGAACTCGCAACTGCACGGCTGGCGGAGAACGCGCGGCGACGAGGGATCAGCGCCGCGGCGTACTCGTCGTTGGTGCTGGCGAACCCGGATGCCCGGTGAGGCAGAGCCTCCTAGGTGGCACGAGCATGAAGTGATCCTTACCGGGAAGTTTTCGTATCGTATGCACTCTCAGACCCGGTCGTGCAGTCGTTCCCGAAAGAGCTGTTAGACAACGTATTCGGATACAGAGATGCCTCGGGTCGGCAGGGCGTTCCCTGCCCGGTTGGTGTAGTGCACCAGTCGGACAGGGAACCTCAGCGTTCGTCGTCGAGCGGGGCGGGTGTCGATTGTTCGAGCAGATCTCCCTCGGGCGCCGGCCATGGGGTGTCGAGTTCCGTGGTGAGGGCTTCGAGGTCGACGGCATCCACTGCATTCGGGTCGGCTGGGATGGTTTGTTCGAGGTAGTCGGTGTCGGGTGTCGCGTCGAGGGCTGAGCGAATGCGGTTGTCTTCCATGGCGGTGGCCCTTTCTCTGTCGGGCGATCACGGACGTTTCTCTGTGTCGTGTGTGTTTTTCCGGCGTAGGTGGGCGTTGTCTGCGCGTAGCCGGGTGTTGTCGCGGCGTAGTAGGGCGGTGCTGTCTTCGAGTTCGAGGACTCGTTTGATGCCGACGAGGTTGATGCCGTCGGCGATGAGTTCTGTGATGCGGCCCAGACGAGTAAGGTCCTCGTCGTTGTAGCGGCGGGTACCGCCGCGGGTGCGGGCGGGGGTGATCAGGCCGTACTGTTCGTAGAGTCGCAGCGTGCCGGCGGTGAATCCGGAGAGCTCCGATGTCACCGAGATCGCGTACAGGCCAGGGGGTTCGGCGATAGCGGGGTTGCGCGCCATGATGGTCCTCCCATCAAAGAAATTTCGATATCTGCGGGCAAGCTCTTGATCCGATGTGTGTTTGATGATATACCAAATCTACAGCATCTACTGTAGAAGTTCGGTGGATGCGGTGGTGGTAGTCAGTGAACGGTTCCAGTGACTTTTCCTGGAGGTGACCGAAAATGTTGATGCGCACCGATCCTTTCCGTGACCTTGACCGCCTGACCCGACAGCTGTTGGGTACTGCTTCGCAGCCGGCGGTGATGCCGATGGATGCATGGCAGGAAGGTGAGCAGTTCGTCGTCGAGTTCGATCTTCCCGGCATGGACCCGGATTCACTCGACCTCGATGTGGACCGCAATGTGTTGACGGTGCACGCCGAGCGGCCGGTTCGCGCCAGCGAGGCGGAGATGATTGCCGCTGAGCGCCCGCGCGGGGTATTCAGTCGTCAACTGTTCCTGGGCGAGAACCTCGACACCGACAATATCGAGGCCGGCTACGACGCGGGCGTACTGAGGTTGACGATCCCGCTCGCGGAGCGGGCCAAGCCCCGCAAGATCGAGATCAGCAGCGCCGGGAACAGCAACGGGAGCAGCAAGGAGGTGGGCCACAAGCAGGAGAGCAAGCAGCTCGATGCGTGAACAGCACGCCGGAACAGTCCGCAGTCCACAACAGCAGGTTTCGAGAGGGTGCAGCGACAATGACTGGGGTCGATGACGTCGAGATCGACCGCATCGCCGAGGATGAGCGTGAAGTAGCCGGCAGGGGTCGGCGCGGCGACTCGGAGTGGGAGAGGCTGGGTATCCGCCTCTGGCACGAACTGGAATATGCTGCCGTGGTGGAGGATTCGGATCGGATTCTCGCCGATGCGCTCACTCCGGCGGCGTGGGTGTTGCTCACCCGGATTGCCGGCTGCACCCTCGACCCCGGCTTGGTGGCCCCGCCGATCATGATGTCCCGGTATACGTATCGGGTTCCGGTGATGCGGCCTCGGGCGACCCAACGCTCCCCTCCACAGGGTTAGGGGCGTGGGCGGGTTTCTCGTTGCCCGGCCCTCGACGGCGCAGCGGGGGACCCTCGGGTGTGAGGACTTGCGGGCAGGGTCCGTGGGTTCTTGCGCGGTGGTTGCCGAGACGCTCACACACTGTGACGTCTTTTGCGAGTACCGAGCAGCAGCGGGTACAGGCCTTGGACGGTAGAAAGTGCGAGAGGTGTGACCGGCTCGGCAATCACCTTTTCCGGCGCGCAGCGTGAACGCATACCGTGCAGAGTTTCGTCCGAACACAATGTCTACGAGTTATTTTCGGTCTACCAGCTTCTTTCGACAGACGGCGAGGTTGCGTGATGGAACGGTACAGGTTCACGTTCGCGGACGGATCGACCGCCGAGGAGTTCTTCGATTCGGACAACGAGGCGATCGTGGCGGCGACGGCGGCCAACGGCGGTAGTAGTGGGGGATTGCATGTCCAGCGCTACGACCACCTCGGGGCGTTGTTGCCCACGAAACTGCCTCCCGGCGGGCACCGCGGCACATGGTGCCCGAAGATCGGCATGCCGAGCCCGGCGCTGGTGGCGGAGTCGACGGTCGATCCGACGTCGAAGCTGTGAAGGGTTTACAGGACCGTAGGCGGGGTAACAGGTGGTCAGAGGACATGAAGGAGTACTCGCATGGATGTCGATGACCTCGATGTGGTGGTGTGGCCGGAATCCGAGGAACGTGAAGCGTGGTGGCGTCAGGTCGTCACAGGGGGCAGCGCGGGTGCCGCGACGTCGACGATGACACCGAATCGGAGTATCGAGGACGCCTCTTCTCGGATTCTGCACGCTGCGTAGATTCGTCGAGAGCGCAATCCCACCCGCCATGGGCGGTGGCGTGTGTCCGCCGGTGGGGGTCGATAGTTCCCCGTCTGGAATCTATCGACGCCGTTGGCGGAGTGCAGTTGTGCGTCCTTCCCGTCGGCAAGGGCATGCAGGGTCCGTCTGGTCGTTACTGACGAACGATCAGACGGACCTACCCGGCTCATGTCGTGTGGTCTGACGCCGTTCGGCCGAACCGCTTCTAATCTTCAATCCTCAATGTGTGAAGGACCTTTCAGATGAACGTTCAGACTTCGAGATCGAACTCGTGGCCGGCTGTGCACAGCGGTTCGATGAGTACTGCCGAGATCAAGGCTCGTATCGAGTCGATGTACGCCGACCGAGGCGCTCTCGTTCCGAAAGGCACCGGAACAAAGTCCTGAGTATCGGCTGGGACCGAGTTGGGAGCGGCAGTAGGTCGATCCGTGGCCGAGCCCCGGGAGTTCGCGGGTCAGGGTGCGGTGGGGAAACCGTAGCGGCGGCGCATGTGGGCGACGTCGTCGTCGGTGCACGCGGTGGCGGCGATCCATCGGCAGGCCTGCTGAGAGTCGGCGTGCGTCCCGGGCTCGGCTCTCACCGGCGATGCCGAGGTAGGGGCAGTGTTCTGCGGGTGCTGCGTACGAGGATGTTATCCAATCGCAGCTGCTGATTATCCGCGAGGCGAATTTTGTCGTAGAGCACAGTGTGCGGAGTTCCGGTCAGCGAGGTGTGACCGGTTGCGGGCGACCTTTTCGGGGGTTTCGCTGGGTGTGGGCGATTCGCCGGCTGCTGGTGACGGCAGCCGACGAATCGGGCGTATCCCGTTGGCTCGCGTCGTGTGGGATGCGCGCGGGCCGTTACCGGTTGGTGCTTGCCGGGAAGGGCCCTGTTCGGCGACTCGTTGCCTGGGCAGCGTTCCGCCGTCAGGGCGGATTACCCGGCAAGGCGGATGGTGAAACCGGTGCAGCGTCAGGACTGATGCGCGTACACGTCAGTTCTGTCGGCGGCCGCGGATTCTCCCGGGAGTGGGGGGCGGTGTTCGTTGACGATTGCCGATGCGCCGCGTGGACGTCGTCTGTGCGGGGTATGGCCATGGACAGGGGAAAGTCGGCGGGAATAGAGAAGGAGAGAGGGCCATGAGTGGGCTGGAATCCGGTGCGGCGACGGGTACACGGGACAAGGACTACAACTTGATCTGGTTCGTCGAAGCGTCGTTGAGTAATGCGTTGCGTATGCAGACCTACATCGACGATGCCGAGCGTGACGGGGACGGCGAAGTGGCCGATCTGTTCCGTAAAGCCCAGAGCGAGAGCCCCAAGGGTGCGGAGATCGGGAAGAAGTTGCTTCTCGACAGGCTCGCCCAGACTGCCGTATGAGTCTGGTTCACCGTGCGTTGGGACTGACTGACCCCACACGGTTGCCAGAGGGGAGATCGTGATGATCAATGTTGCAGTGCTGGTGATCGTGTTGTGTATAGGGTTGGCTGTCGTTGCGCGCCTGGACTTCCGGGAGCGCTGATCGGCTGGGTGTGGCGGATCCGAACTTCCGGTATGCGGTGGTGACGGTCGGGTCTTCGGGGGATGCAGCATCGCACTCGACTCGCAGCCGAACAACCTTTCGCCGGTTGAGGGATGCCTGTCGCAGCGTTCGGGGATAGGAGGCGCGGCGGTGCGTCGCCCGTTTCGGTGCGGTTGGCGACACCAAAAAGTGTTGGAGTGCGGTTTGTTCGGGTCAGGTGTCCACCGTCGTGAGTGACAGAGTGCGGGTGAGGGCCTGTGTGCGACTCACCGAACCGTTCGCCGCGTGGGGTAGTTACCGAGGGGCCGGCGGGCTGAAACATCGGCGGTGGTGTATTCGGATGCGTGATGCGTCAGCATCCGCGGTCTAATGGTGGTTGCGTGGGTGCTGTGGTTCGTCGGGTTGTTTCTCGGGGCGGCCGAGATGCAGTTGGTGTGCGAAGAGAAGTGGGTAGCAGCACCACAATGTGATTGCCAGAAGTACGGCGCAGCCGCCGGCGATCAGGCCTGTGCTTTTGTTGACGACTACATCGAAAGTCAGGGTGAGAACGCCAGTCAGTGCGCCGCCGAGTAGGAGAAGGCCGGTGACGGCGAATCGTTGACCCTGCTCGACGAGGACGGGGAGGGCGTGACGCCTGAAGAGTAGGCGGTGCATGGCGACAGGTGATACGAGCACGATCGTCGCTGCCGTAGACATTGCCAGCGTGATCAGATACAAGTCCTTCTCGAAAGCTTGTAGATCCGAGAAGCGTTGTTGGAAGGGCAATGTCAGGAGGAAGCCGGTGAGGATCTGCATGCCGGTCTGGACTACCCGGAGCTCTTGGAGGATGTGGGACCAGTTGCGGTCGAGACGTTGGGTGGGTGTCTCGTGGCGGACGCGATAGTTCCATTCTGAATCGGCGCGTGGCGGTGCAGTGGCCTCGGGACGCGGTTCGGGGCGTGGGCGTTGCGGCCGGGCTCCGTCGCCGGTTGGTGCGTGTCCGGTGCTCATCTGGGTGAGCTACCCGCTCAGTGCGTGCGGAAAACAGGCTTCCCCGTGCCACGCGCAGGGCTGGGCACCTGCCACGTGAAGGGTAGGCAGTGATTCCTGTGGTGAGTTGTTCGTTGGGATCGTCGTGTGGTTGAGGTAGCGGGTTTTCGCAAGCTGCCCGTATGGGGGCGTTGCTCTGGTAGTCCTATGGGAGAGCCCCCAGGTGATGGGTGTGCGCAGAGCCGAAGGAAGTCATCATGACGCTGCCTTCGCAGGACCCAATTCGTATGGTCCAGACCCGCATCAGCCTTACGGGCAATCGCCTCAACAGCCCTACGGTTCAGCAGCCAATGTGCCCGACTCCCTGACTTGATTACGGGATCACCGACCTGGGGTACGCCGATACGAAACAACGAGTTCGGGAGGCGCTCAACGGATGAAGGATGTCAGAAAGGCGATGACGGAGACAGAGTTGGTCGAGGAGCTGCATCGACTCGAGAATCTCACGAAACGAAACCGATGTGAGCAGATCCGGCTAGAGATCGTGCACGACGAATTGGTCGGTCGCCAGACCGACTATCGCCGAATGGCCAACAACCATTAGTACGGAGTTCGATAATCCGAAAGTACTAGCGCACAGACTATTTCATTTGTCGGCGGCGTACAGCTTTGCCTGATTACCCGAAAGGATTCAGGCAATGCATACCGATTGTGCGGTTTATAATGGAAGGTGCGGGGCGGATAACTGGCCGCGCATCGAAAGAGGGTCATCTGAGTTGTGTGCTCAACGCAGATGGCGTTTCACTGCCCCGGCTCTGATGTGCAGAGCCGGGGTTACGGTTGCGGCACTGTCGAGCCGCCACAGCTGACCGTCCCTGCCGAGTGGTCCGTTCGGGGGCAGATCTGTTGCAGCTCGACAGAATCCCAGCCGTATCGTTCACCGATAACTTATATTATGTCATTCTATATATGAAAGTCGATGCACTGCAATGAAATACATCCACGGTGAACGTAAATCGTCAGTATCGAGTGTTGGCGCTACCAGAGTGAGAGCGGACGTCCCGCAGCCTCGGCCGCAGCGATATGCTCTTCGATGACATCGCTTCTTACGTGCTGTTCGATCCCGGTACGGATCGCGGTGGCGATGGCGCGAGTGCGACCCGCGGGTCCTCGAACGTCGGCGAGTGGGCTCGCGATGTTGCGTCGTCCTCGCCGACCCCAGGGAAGAAACGGCAGGCGACCAAAATGAAGGGCGACGGCGTATCCATGACCGAGATCGCCGAAGTGCTGAACACCGCCCGCAGTACTCTGTGCCGAAACCTGTAGTGGGAAACAACAGTCACGTTGCAATCGATCGGGCTACGACAATCGCCACCGCGATCCGCTCGGTGCCATCCCAAACCTGATACAAGCCAAACCCGGATATCGGACTTTCAAGCGCGAAGTCGCGTGAGCAATCAGTCGCTGCTCCTCTTCCGCATCCATACCCAAATCCTTCTCCGTCCAGGACAGAACCTCAATGGATCAGCGGTCACGAGCTACTGAGGCGGGGTTTGCGTAACGACGGAATTGGCTATCATTTCTTTGCTGCGGCGATTCTGAGTGGTCAGTTCAGTCGCGCACGGCCTGCCTTCCGGCTGTCGACTCGCCGGGGGTGGGCCCTTCCTCTGTACATCGAAATCGGACCCTGATCTCACCCTGAGGGCGGGGTCACCTTCGTTCGTTTGGTGGATTTCTGTCCAATTTGCGAGTTTGCCTGATGCTTGCCGAATACGTTCGATGAGTCGGATTCGATCGAGGGGTCGGAACCGACATGTAGTTGGTCATTCGTGTTGTGAGCTCAGCACGGGTGGCGTTCGATGGGAACCGGTCACAACTTGGCCAGGCCGGGTCCCCAACCTAGCGCCGGTCTGACCTGATCCCAGCCGTTGTATGGGGCACTGAGGATCCAGCCCTCGGTGGCGTACGGGTTCATCCACTTCGGGTGATGTCCGCTGGCGGTGTTGTCGCGACGATGGGGCGAAGAGTTCGCATTCTGAAGGTAAGGGATGGAGTCGGCCTGTGATTCATTCGTGCACATTGCCAATCTTGAACTCCGACCTGCGTTCTTGAATTCCGGCCTACGTTTTGTGTTCTCGATTCGGAACCGCCGACCGTCTCTTGAGGAGTCCTGATGCCCGCTGATTTCGCCGACCGCACCGATTTCGACAATGCCGGCCGTGGACTGGTTGCAACCCTCGAGCCCGCGCAGGTTCGCGCCGGCGACGGTCGGATTGTGTACGACGCAGCAGGATTCGCCCAGGCGACATCAGGAGATTGTCCTGACACAGTGAACCCCAGCTTGTGGCGTCAAGCGCAGCTGACTGCGATCCACGGATTATTCGAGGTCACCGGCGGCATTTACCAGATCCGCGGTTACGACCTGTCCAACATGACTCTCGTGGAGGGCGACACCGGCGTGATCGTGATCGATCCGCTCGTCTCCGCCGAATGCGCATCGGCCGGTCTGGCACTGTATCGAGAGCACCGTGGCGACCGCCCGGTCACCGCAGTCATCTATACCCATTCACACATAGACCACTTCGGTGGGGTGCTCGGCGTTGTCGATGCTGACACGACGGTGCCGATCATCGCTCCTGAACATTTCCTCGAACACGCGGTCTCCGAGAACGTCTATGCGGGCGGAGCGATGTTGCGGCGCGGGATGTTCCACACCGGCATCGTGCTTCCGGTAGGGGCGGACGGAACACTGGGCGCGGGCCTGGGGCCCAGTACGTCGACTGGAACCGTCGGACTCCTTGCACCGACCTTGGACATCACGCACACCGGCCAGGAAGAAACATTCGACGGCGTGCGCATGATTTTCCAAGTCACTCCCGGTACCGAGGCTCCCTCGGAAATGAACTTCTTTTTCCCCGACCACCGTGCATTGTGCCTGGCGGAGAACGCAACTCACAATTTGCATAACCTCCTGACGTTGCGTGGTGCGGAGGTGCGCGACGCCCGTAACTGGTCGCGCTACCTTGCCGAGGCAATCGAGATGTTCGGCTACGATTCAGACGTCGCCTTCGCCTCGCATCATTGGCCTACCTGGGGCACCGACAATCTGATCGGATACTTGACCGAGCAGCGTGATCTCTACGCCTACCTCCACGATCAGACGTTGCGCCAGCTCAATCAAGGTCTCGTCGGCAGCGAGATCGCCGAAGACTTCGAAATGCCGCCGGCCCTCGACGCGGCGTGGCACACCCATGGGTACTACGGATCAGTCAGCCACAATGTGAAAGCGATCTACCAGCGCTACCTCGGGTGGTACGACGGCAACCCCGCGCACCTCTGGCAGCACCCGCCGGAAGGAGCCGGTGCACGCTACGTCCGCGCGATCGGAGGCATCGAGGCGGCCGTCGCGCGGGCCCGCGAGTTCGCCGATGAAGGGGACTTACGCTTTGCCGCTGAGCTGGCAAGCCACGCGGTGTTCGCCGATCCGGGCCATGCCGGCGCGAAAGCGGTTCTGGCCGAAGCGTTGACACGTCTTGGTTACGGTTCCGAGTGCGCAACGTGGCGAAACAACTATCTCGTCGGGGCCAGCGAAGTCGATGGTCCGCCGCACCCCGCTGAAGTCAGCGCCGCCGGGATGGCGTCCGCGCTCACCATCACCCAAGTCTTCGACAGTGTTGCCATCCGGATCAACGGTCCGAAGGCGTGGGACACGACAGCGACGATCCGCTGGCACTTCACCGACGTCGACCAGTCGTATCGAATGGAGCTTTCGAATGGCGTACTGATCCATTACCCCACGGGGCGGTCCGATCCGGCTGATCTCGTAGTGACACTGACGAAGTCGCAGCTGCTCGGTCTGCTGTCCGGCTCTGGTAGCGACGGTATCGCGATGGACGGGGACGCTACGACGATCAGCAGAATTGTTGCCCTGACCGACCGACCAGATCCTGCATTCCCGATCGTCACGCCATAACGCACGAACATTACGAGCCGGATTTCTTTTGGCGAATACGCCAACCACCCCGCTTACTATCTCGCCTACCGAACTGCTTTGGGCGCGCCGCGAAGTACGGGCCCCGAATCGGCGTGGCTCGCGAGAGCTATCGCAGGAACGTGGTGCTAGCGGCGTGCATCAGCCATGCCCTCGCCACCGAAATCACAGCGACACCTGCTGGCGGCGGTCAGCGCATCCGTGGGCGTCGATTCTGCGGGTCGCTCGATGTCCACAACAGTTCCGATTGCGGGCAACGGCTTAGCCGAAGTAACTTTCGGTGACTAGACGGCTCCCGAATGGGTAGACATCAGTACGGGGATAACGCAACACCATGTCCAGCTCGGCGCTAGTGCGGCATTCGAGGCCCAAAGGAAGGCAAAATAGCCACTCCAGCCGTCGAATTAGCATTCGAAAACCCGGCGTAGATGACGCTCTGGCGCCAAATGAGCAGGGGCATAGCGACTGTCGATCACGGTCTTCATCCGCGCCGTCGCGAGGATTTCTATTTTGAGGTGAGAGTTGACGGCATGCATCAAAATCGTCCGGCGCGTTTCGACGGCGTGTTTGCGCTGTCAGCGGGAAGCCTCTCCGGTGTGGTTGTCGGCGCCATGAGTAGCAGCCTTTGGGAGGGGATCTCCACCGGTTCCGCGATTGCCGCAGCCTTTGTACTGGCACGCCTGCTCATACGGAGTTTACCCTGGCCATCGTTGACAGCGGGGGCGTAATCTTCGACCGTTCATCGGTACCGTTTGTCGGATTGGGAGGGATGCAAGCCGAAATCGGGTGGCTCACCCTCGCGCACGAAGTGACCGCCCGCGAAGCTGTCGCCCATGCTCGCCGTCGCGACCCGCCGCGCCTAGGACGCCGGACAGATCGCACCCTCACGGGTGAATCGGGTTTACGGCCGAGTCGAGCGCGCCGCCGCACTGCACGGAATCCGATTCCGATGGTGAACGCGCCGAGGGCAGAGACGATGGTGGATCCGCAGATGTTCACCGGATGCGTTCTCGCGGGATGCCCGAATATCGTGGCCGAGGACGGAGAAATCTGCTCGCAGTGCCGCCGCATCTTCGGCGACATGATCAGGCCCGTATCCGAGCGAGAGTGCACCGAGACCACCGAACCCCACGGCCCGCCGCGACCGGAGCGCAGTTGTTGACCCGACGCAATCAACGGTGCTGGTTGTGCGAGCAACGCCGCACCTGTACCCGGGTCGGTGGGCAGTGGGAGTGCTGCGACTGCACGCGGCCGGTGGAAAGGTGACGCCTGCCCGGCGGCCGGCCACCTTCGGTGTCCCCCGACATGAACTCCGCTGCGCTCCGTTCTGTGAAAAAGCATTGATTTGTTTCCTTACCGTTTTTGCTGGGCGGTTCCAACTGGATCTTTGTAAGTTTGGAGCTACCTGGGGACGCCGGGTATGGCTTGATTTTTTTCGCCGTGCGGATGGCTGAAGGAGAATGGCCGCCCGGTGTTCTCGACGACTCGACCGCTCATTGAGAGACGCGAACGATATCGCTGTGTAAGGACACGACGGAGAGGTCGTCCACCAGGCTTTCAGCCGACTCGACCACCAACCGAAGGGGAGCGTGTGAAGCAACTCTGGGCAGGTATAGATGCAGGTAAAGCCCACCACCATTGCGTGGTGATCGACAGCGACGGAACGCAATTGCTCTCCCGCCGGGTCGCCAACGACGAAGCAGATCTGACGAGGCTCGTCGACAACATCCTTGATCTCGCCGATGGTGGCGCGGTGACGTGGGCAGTGGATCTCAACAGCGGCGGTGCCGGACTGCTGATCGCGTTGCTTGCAGAGCGAGATCAGAAGTTGTTGTATCTACCCGGCAGGATCGTTTACCACGCCGCTGCCGGCTATCGCGGCGACAGCAAAACCGACGCGAAAGACGCGGCGATCATTGCTGATCAGGCGCGGATGCGCCGCGATCTGCACCCGATGCGGGTGGACGACGAGATCAGCGTCGAATTGAAGATCCTGACCTCTCGTCGAACGGATCTGATGCGAGATCGCACCCGGGCTATCAACCGACTCCGAGCACTACTGACCGGGTATTTCCCGGCGCTCGAGCGTGCTCTCGATGTCCGAAACTCAGTGGGCGGGTTGACCTTGCTGACCACCTATCAAACCCCCGACGGTCTACGGAAACTCGGACGGACAAAGTTGGAAGCGTGGTTGCGGAAGAAGAAGGCATACAACGCCTCTCGTCTCGCTGATACTGCGATCGAGGCTGCAAACGTGCAGTTGGTGCGGGTAGCCGGGCAAGATGTCGCCGCATCGACAGTCGGTCGGTTAGCACATCAGATTTTGAACCTGAATACCGAACTGAGGGAGTTGGATTCCGCGATCGAAGAGCGGTTCCGTCGCCACCGGCACGCGGAGGTGATCGAATCGATGCCAGGCTTCGGACCGTTGCTCGGTGCCGAACTCCTCGCCGCTACGGGCGGTGATGTCGCTGCATTCGGAACCGCCGACAGATTGGCCGGCATCTCCGGTCTGGCGCCTGTGCCGCGTGATTCTGGTCGGGTCAGTGGGAATCTTCGCCGCCCGCGCCGATATGACCGCAGGTTGTTACGTGCCTTCTATCTGTCGGCGCAGCTCAGCATCCAGCACAGTGCCCAGTCGCAGCTCTTCTACGACCGTAAACGAGCCGAGGGGAAACGTCATACGCAGGCGATACTCGCCCTCGCGAGGCGGCGGTTGAATGTGTTGTGGGCGATGTTGCGCGATGATGCTGTCTATCGGCAAGGACCGAGCATTGCATCGGCGGGGTGAGTGCTCAGCCCAACGTAGCAGCGGGGGGCCTGGCCGACCCCGTCGCGCGGGCCGGATGTGCGGTTCTGTTACGTGTTGAGGAGGGGGCCGAAGATCGCGGCTCCACACCGGGTTGCGTCGGCGAGGTCGACCACGGTCCCACCGACGTGTGGGTTGGCCGCCGACCATGCCTCCGCGGCCGGGCGATCGGTGAAGAAGTTGAGGTAGTTGCAGCAGGTATCTGCCGACGGACCCTGCGCTGACTGCGCTCCGATGAACACCACTGTGGTCGCCGGATCCGCGGTGCTCTCTTCGCCTCGGACTGAAACGGTGATGTGTTCGCCTGTCGATACATCGGCGGAGTCAATCACTACCTCACTACCGCCGAGCATCGCGGACATGCCGAGCGCGTCGATAGCGCACATTGCGTAAACCCGTGCGCCATCGGCGATCTGAACGGTGTGCGCGGTCGGTGTGGCGGAGAACGGGTACACCGAGGCGATCCGCCCCGACCTGTCGAGGCGGATCACGTCCGAGGCGTGCAGTCGGTCCAGGATCTGCTGCGCGGATGAGTCGAACTCGGCGGCGACCGCATCGATCTCGGTGATCGGTGGTGGGCCTCCGCGGGTCGCGAACGCCCGCAAGATGGCGTGGTGGATGGCCTTTTCGGCGGGGTCGGCGGGCTGCGCCGCGCCCCGCCACGCGCCGAGTGCTGCGACCGGGGATTCGTCTCCCGTCGCGGGTGCACAGCAGTTGACCGGACCGGCTGGCATCTCAGTCGACTGATCGGCCGAGGTCAGGTTCAGTGCGGCGCGAAGAGCAGCGACGGACGGTGCACCATCGATGCCGCCGACGCCCGACCGGTAGAGACGGCACGAGACGCTCGGCACCGAGCCGGGCTCCGCGAACGGGTCTTGGCCGTCGATGAGCAGGGTCGGTGATCCCGTCATGCCTGCTTCGGTGGCTGCGGCCTGGTCATTGAGAACGCGGTGGGTGATCGCGACGTCGATGTGCTCGCCGGCCACCGCCTCGGCGATCCGGCGCTCGAGTAGCACCACGTTGGGGCACTCGGGGACCTGCAGGATCTCTAGTTTCATCGGGTCTCTCCTTCGTCGTGCAAGGTCTGGATCAGTGGGCAGCATCGGTCCGCGCGAGGCAGATCGCAGGTGGTGACAAGTTCGGCGAGCGATCGCTGCATGCGCTGCAGGTCGGCGATCTTTTCGGCGAGGTGCGCCATCTTGGCGGCAGCCAGCTCACGAGCAGCCACACAGTCGTCGGGTCCGCCGTCGGCGAGGTGCAGTAGCTCCTCGATCTCGTCGAGGGTGAACCCGTGCTCCTGCGCGCGCTTGATGAAGCGAACCACCGCTACCGCATCGGCCGGATACGCCCGATACCCCGATCCCGACCTGGGCGGCTCCTCCAGCAGGCCTCTGCGTTCGTAGTACCGCAATGTCTGGACGTTGACCCCCGACTGGGTGGCAACTTCACTGCTCCGCATACCGCCATTGTTAACCCTGTACCTAACTATCGAGTCAAGTGCCTGTCGGGATGCGCCCTCCATTTTCAGATCGCCATCATCTAGGTCTGCTCGCGAACCAGCCAAACCCTGCGATCGACGATGCGGCGCGGTAGGACTGGGTCGGTTCGGACAATTGCTTGTCGGATCTCAATTGAGGAGTATCCGGAAGTGCGGCGGCCTCCCTTTCAGCCGGCACTCTCGGTCCAAGTCCTGTGAAGAGGGCTGATAGAGCCCTCATTCTTTGACAGCGGGTGTTCTTGCACAGGTCCTTCGGACCTGCATCACCTACGGCGCTGCCAGATAGAACGGCCTGCGGCCGTGCTTGACAAAGCCTATTGAGATTCTCCTTCTGGCCTTCCGATTCTCGTCGGCGGTGACCTGCGCGCAACCCCTGGCGGCGCAAGCGCCGGCCGATGGCTCCGAGAAATTTTCGCCACTCGCACGCTCCCGTCAAAATTTTCTCGGCCCAGGGGTGGCACTCCAGCCCCCTCATGCCGACGCGATTCTCCTTTGCCAGAAGGCGAAAAAAATTGGCGGGGCACGAGGCCCGGTCACTTTCACAGCAAGGGGAACGACATGCAGAACATCCGTTTGAGGACCGCCACCGACGTCTTGGCCGCAATCCCGGCGTTGCTCGGATTCGTCCCCGTCAGTTCCGTCGTGATGATCGCTCTCACCGGATCACCGGCCATGCTCGCGTTCGTTGCGCGCACCGATGTCATCGGTGCCGATGCGGCAGCCGACTACAGCACCGCACTCGAGCAAGCCGCAGCCACGTCGGTTATCTGGGTTGTCGTCGGCGCCGGTCCGGTGGCAGCCGCCGGACTCGATCAGATCGAGGCAGCTCAGCGCGAGCTCGACAGCAGGGGAATCCGCAGCGTCCGCACCCTTTTCTCGGAGTCTCTTGAGGTCGGAGCGGGGTGGTTCGACACCAACGGCGAGGTGCCTGATTAGCAATGCATGTCCTGCGTCTCATGCCATTAGTTGCCCTTTCGTGGGTTCGCTTCGGCCATGGGCCGGGCATCTTCGTTTCGCCCGTGTTGGCCGGCTGGGTCAGGGACTCCTCCGATGGTGTTTGTCCGAAATGTCGTCCCCATCGGGGACGCCTCAACCCCGCGCCTTCAGCGCCGCCCGCGCCGCATTGAACCCACCCATCCCGTGGACCCCGCCGCCCGGGGGAGTTGCGGAAGAGCAGAGGTACACGCCCGGGGCGCCGGTGGCATAGGGGTCGAGCCCGAACCGGGGGCGCGCGATGATCTGCCGCGCCGTGTTCGCACCCGCGGAGATGTCGCCACCCACGTAGTTGGGGTTGTACGCCTGCATTTGCGGCACATTGCGCACGTTGACGCCCACGATCCGGTCCCGGAACCCCGGCGCAAAACGCTCGATCTGACTCGTGATCGCATCGGTGGCGTCACCCGGATAGCCATGCGGCACATGCGCATACGCCCAGACCGGGTGGATGTCTCCCACAGATCGGGAGGGGTCGGCCAAGAACTGCTGGCCCAACAGAATGAAGGGCTTGTCCGGCATCTGATCCCGAACGGTCTGGCGTTCGACAGCCGCAGTTTCCGAAATCGTCCCGGACAGATGCAGGGTGCCGGCCTTGCGGGCATGCGGATTCGTCCACGGCACGATGCTTCCGTCGGAATCACCACGCACGGCGTAGTCGACCTTGTACGCAGCGGTGCCGTAGCGGAATTTGCGGTAGGCCCGGGCAATACGGTCGGGCTGCCGGCCGTCGAGCAGACGACCGGCCGCATCGGGAGCGATGTCGAGCATGACGATGTCGTAGTCGGCGATCTGGGAGTAGTTGGTGACCCAGTTCCCGGTTTCGATGGTGCCACCGAGGCTGCGCAGGATCGAGGCGAGCGCCTCCGCAATCGATCCTGAACCACCTTGCGCCACAGGCCAACCGTGAGCATGGGCTCCAGCAGTGAGCATCGAGCCGACAGCACTGGAGAGTGGAAGGGTCAGCGTCCCGAACATGTGCGCCGCGACGCCACCGAACAGTGCCCGCGCCTGTGGGGTCTTGAACATCCGTGCGAAACCCGTCGCGGGAAGCAGAGCGCCCGTCCCGAAACGGGCGAGCATCAGCGGGTGCTTCGGAACGTGCACGATCGGCTGGAAGACGTCCTGCACCAACTCGTCGAAGTTCTCGGCGAGGTATCCGAAGACGTCGAGCCACCTCTTACCGTCGGCACCCAATCCGTCAGCGGTCCGGTTGATGTCGCGCCACAGAACCCCGGCGGTGCCGTCGTCGAGTGGATGGACCAGATCGATCTCGGGCCACAGCCACGTCAGGCCGTGCTTGGCGAGCCCGAATTCGCGGTCGAGTTCCTTGAAGTAAGGAGAAGCCAAGGCCGTGGGATGGAAGGCGGAGCAATCGTCGTGGACGAGTCCGTCGACTATGTATTCGCTACTGCGGGTGCCGCCGCCGATCTTGTCCGCACCCTCGACGACATGGACGTCGATTCCGGCGCGGGCGAGTTCGATCGCCGCCGCGAGACCGTTGGGGCCACTGCCCACCACTACTGCTGTTGTCATTTGCGCTTCGCCACCCGTCTTCTCAGGTGTGAGCCTACGGAAATTACAGCGATGGCATTCTGCGAGCAAACAATTCAGGCCTAGACCTTGGTTGATCGATCAACTTTTGTTACAGTTCGAGGCGCACTGGCCGCAGCTGATTTTTATCGCTGCGGCCAGTTGTTGCATTCATCGCCCATCGCGCCTGTTTCCTGCGGATTCGGTATCCTGTGAATCGGAACTTCTCTGCACAGACGCAGCTCCGAAATCTGTCGAGGGGCCTTCTGGCTCCCTGCATCGCCGCAGTTCAGAGCAATTATAGGGCTACCTTAGTTGCGCCCGTGCCGGGGTTCTGAATTATCGTTTTCGTTACACGGTTGACTCACAAAAGTTTCAACCGACCGAAGACTCACGTCGCCGGGTGCCAGAACGCACACCATCGCGTCTGCGCAGGGCGGCTACTTCGGTGGTACCGAACACATCGTCGTGTCGGTGCTTTGAAGGACTTGCATTGCAAGTTGATGGCCATCAGCGCTGCTGGTCGTCGGTGCATCTTTATGGCATACGAAGGCTGGGTATGAAGCAACTTCCAGGCCCCCAGGGCCTCTATCACCCGTCCAATGAGCACGACTCCTGTGGAGTCGCATTTGTTGTCGACATGCATGGTCGCCGCAGCAGGGACATCGTCGAAAAGGCGATCACCGCTCTGGTCAACCTCGAGCATCGCGGCGCTGCCGGATCAGAACCCAACACGGGTGACGGTGCGGGCATTCTGCTGCAGGTTCCCGACAAGTTCTTCCGAGCTGTCGTGGACTTCGCGCTGCCCGCCGAAGGCGCGTACGCAACCGGTATCGCATTCCTCCCGCAGGGCGATGCCGATGCACACGAGGCTGCTGCTGCAGTCGAGAAGATCGTCGTCGAAGAGGGCCTGAAGGTTCTCGGCTGGCGCGAGGTCGGAACTGACGACTCCTCGCTGGGCGCACTGGCGCGCGACGCGATGCCGACGTTCCGTCAGATCTTCATCGGCTCCGAGGGTGACAAGTACACCGGCATGGATCTCGAGCGTCGTGCATACGTGGTGCGTAAGCGCACCGAGCACGAACTCGGCTCCGAAGGTGCCGGCAAGGGTGGCCCGGGTAGCGAGACCGTGTACTTCCCCAGCCTGTCCGGCCAGACGTTCGTCTACAAGGGCATGCTCACCACCCCGCAGCTCAAGGGTTTCTACCTCGATTTGCAGGACGATCGTGTCGAGAGCGCACTGGGCCTGGTCCACTCGCGCTTCTCCACCAACACGTTCCCGTCGTGGCCGCTGGCGCACCCGTTCCGCCGGGTCGCTCACAACGGTGAAATCAACACCGTCACCGGCAACGAGAACTGGATGCGCGCTCGCGAGTCCCTCATCGACAGCGACGTCTTCGGCGGCCGCGAGAACCTGGACAAGATCTTCCCGATCTGCACCCAGGGCGCCAGTGACACCGCTCGTTTCGACGAGGTGCTCGAGATGCTGCACCTCGCCGGCCGCAGCCTGCCGCACGCAGTTCTCATGATGATCCCGGAAGCCTGGGAGAAGCACGAGAGCATGGACCCCGCTCGTCGGGCGTTCTACGAGTACCACTCGGCTCTCATGGAGCCCTGGGACGGACCGGCGTCGGTGTGCTTCACCGACGGCACCGTCATCGGCGCCGTGCTGGACCGCAACGGTCTGCGTCCGTCGCGTCTGTGGATCACCGAAGACGGCCTCGTCGTCATGGCGTCGGAGGTCGGCGTTCTGCCGATCGATCCGTCCACCGTGGTCCGCAAGGTCCGCCTCCAGCCCGGCCGCATGTTCCTCGTGGACACCGCGCAGGGCCGGGTCATCAGCGACGAGGAACTGAAGAACGAACTCGCTGCCGAGCACCCGTACCAGCAGTGGATCGACGAAGGTCTGATCCACATGGACGACCTGCCGGACCGTCCGTACACGTACATGTCGCACGAGCGCGTCGTCCTGCGTCAGCAGCTCTTCGGTTTCACCAACGAAGAGGTCAACCTGCTGGTCAAGCCGATGGCTCTCTCCGGTGCCGAGGCTCTGGGTTCGATGGGTACCGACACTCCGATCGCCGTGCTCTCGTCACGTCCCCGGATGCTGTTCGACTACTTCTCGCAGCTCTTCGCTCAGGTCACCAACCCGCCTCTCGACGCGATCCGTGAAGAGGTCGTCACCAGCCTCGGCGCGACCATCGGCCCCGAGGGCGACCTGCTGCACCCGAATGCGGACTCCTGCAAGCAGATTGCGCTCCCGCAGCCGATCCTGCACAACGACGACCTGTCGAAGCTCGTTCACGTCAACGACGACGGCGAATTCCCGGGCTTCCGCAGCGTCGTGATCCGCGGCCTGTACCCCGTCAAGGAAGGCGGCGACGGTATCCGTCGTGCGCTCGAGGGCATCAAGTACCAGGTCTCGCAGGCAATCGAGGGTGGCGCACGCATCGTCGTGCTCTCGGACCGTGAGTCCACCGAGGATTACGCGCCGATCCCGTCGCTGCTCCTCACCTCGGCCGTGCACCACCACCTGGTTCGCGAGAAGTCGCGCACCAAGGTCGGTCTCATCGTCGAGGCCGGCGACGCCCGCGAGGTGCACCACATGGCGCTCCTCATCGGCTTCGGTGCCGCAGCGGTCAACCCGTACATGGCTTTCGAGACCATCGACGAGTTCCTGCAGAATGGCGAGCTCGAGGGTCTGACCCTCGAGAAGGGCATCGCGAACTACATCAAGGCCGCCGGCAAGGGTGTCCTGAAGGTGATGTCCAAGATGGGCATCTCGACGCTCGCGTCGTACACCGGTGCTCAGCTGTTCCAGGTCATCGGCCTCTCGCAGGAGCTGACGGACGAGTACTTCACCGGTCTGCAGTCGCAGCTCGGTGGCATCGGCCTCGACCAGATCGCAGCCGACGTCGAAGCACGTCACCGCATCGCGTACCTCGATCGTCCCGAAGAGCGCGCTCACCGCGAGCTCGAGGTCGGCGGCGAGTACCAGTGGCGTCGTGAAGGCGAGTACCACCTGTTCAACCCGGACACGGTCTTCAAGCTCCAGCATGCAACTCGCACAGGTCAGTACGAGGTGTTCAAGGAGTACACGACCATGGTCAACGACCAGTCGGAGCGCCTTGCCGCTCTGCGTGGTCTGTTCGACTTCAACATCGGCAAGCGGCCGTCGATCTCGATCGACGAGGTCGAGCCGGCCAGCGAGATCGTCAAGCGTTTCTCGACGGGTGCGATGAGCTACGGCTCCATCTCCGCCGAGGCTCACGAGACTCTCGCCATCGCGATGAACCGTCTGGGCGCCCGCTCCAATTCCGGTGAGGGCGGCGAACATCCGTCGCGCTTCACGCCGGACGAGAACGGCGATCTGCGTCGCAGTGCCATCAAGCAGGTCGCGTCGGGACGCTTCGGTGTCACCTCGCACTACCTGAGCAACTGCACCGACATCCAGATCAAGATGGCGCAGGGAGCCAAGCCCGGTGAGGGCGGCCAGCTTCCGGCTCACAAGGTGTACCCGTGGGTGGCCGAGGTTCGGCACTCCACGCCTGGCGTCGGGCTGATTTCGCCGCCGCCGCACCACGACATCTACTCGATCGAGGATCTCGCTCAGCTGATCCACGACCTGAAGAACGCCAACCCGCAGGCCCGCATCCACGTGAAGTTGGTCTCCGAGGTCGGCGTCGGAACGGTCGCGGCCGGTGTCTCGAAGGCACATGCCGACGTCGTTCTGATCTCCGGTCACGACGGTGGCACCGGTGCCACCCCGCTGACCTCCGTCAAGCACGCGGGCGCACCGTGGGAGCTCGGCCTCGCCGAGACCCAGCAGACGTTGCTGCTCAACGGTCTCCGTGACCGCATCGTCGTGCAGGTCGACGGCCAGCTCAAGACGGGTCGCGACGTCGTGGTCGCTGCCCTGCTCGGCGGCGAGGAGTTCGGTTTCGCCACCGCACCACTGGTGGTCTCGGGCTGCATCATGATGCGCGTCTGCCATCTCGACACCTGCCCCGTCGGTGTCGCGACGCAGAACCCGTTGCTGCGTCAGCGTTTCAGTGGCAAGCCGGAATTCGTCGAGAACTTCTTCATGTTCATCGCCGAAGAGGTTCGCGAGCTTCTCGCGGAACTCGGTTTCCGCACGCTGCTCGAAGCCGTCGGCCAGGTCGACATGCTGGACACCACGCGCGCTCTCGATCACTGGAAGGGAAGCAAGGCAGGCAATCTCGATCTGTCGCCGATCCTCACCCAGGTCGAGTCCGCGTTCATGGACCAGGACGTCCACTGCACCGGCACGCAGGATCACGGTCTCGACAAGGCACTCGATCAGCAGCTGATCGTCTCGGCCCGCAACGCACTCGACAAGGGTGAGGCGGTCTCCTTCGAGTCCGCGATCACCAACGTCAACCGCACGGTCGGCACCATGCTCGGCCACGAGGTCACCAAGGCGTTCGGTGGAGAGGGCTTGCCCGAGGGCACCATCGACATCACGTTCACCGGTTCCGCCGGTAACAGCTTCGGTGCTTTCGTGCCCAGCGGTATGACCCTGCGCCTGCACGGCGACGCCAACGACTTCGTCGGCAAGGGCCTTTCGGGTGGACGCATCGTCGTACGCCCGCCGCTGGATGCAGCGGAAGGCTTTGTCGCCGAGGACAACATCATCGGTGGCAACGTCATCCTGTTCGGCGCCACCAGCGGCGAGGCTCTGCTTCGCGGTGTCGTCGGCGAACGCTTCGCAGTCCGTAACTCCGGCGCCACTGCCGTCGTCGAGGGTGTGGGCGATCATGGTTGCGAGTACATGACGGGTGGAAAGGTGGTCATCCTCGGAGCCACCGGACGTAACTTCGGCGCCGGCATGTCCGGTGGCGTCGCGTACATCTACAACCCCGACAAGGCATTCGAGAAGAACCTCAACACCGAACTGGTGGACCTCGAGGATCTTTCGGGCGACGACTTCACCTGGTTGAAGGGCGCCATCGAACGTCATCGCGACGAAACCGGCTCCGAGGTTGCCACGCGCATCCTCGCTGACTGGTCGCAGCAGGTGGGTCACTTCGCAAAGGTGATGCCCCGCGACTACAAGAAGGTTCTTTTGGCCATCGCGGCCGCAGAGAAGGATGGCAAGAACGTGGACGAGGCAGTTATGGAGGCAGCTCGTGGGTGATCCAAGCGGCTTCCTGAAGCACACGTCGCGCGAACTTCCGGTTCGCCGGCCGGTGCCGTTGCGCCTGCTCGACTGGAAAGAGGTCTACGAGGAGTTCCCGAAGGAAACCCTCAAGACCCAAGCCAGCCGTTGCATGGACTGCGGAATTCCTTTCTGCCACAACGGTTGCCCTCTCGGAAACTTGATTCCCGAGTGGAACGACCTGGTCTACAAGGACCACTGGCACGACGCCATCGAGCGTCTGCACGCGACCAATAACTTCCCGGAATTCACCGGTCGTCTGTGCCCCGCACCCTGTGAGGCGTCCTGTGTCCTGGGCATCAACCAGGATCCGGTCACCATCAAGCAGGTCGAGGTCGAGATCATCGACAAGGCCTTCGACGAAGGGTGGGTCAAGCCGGTTCGCGCCGCGCACGCCACCAACAAGAAGGTCGCAGTTGTCGGCAGTGGTCCGGCCGGTCTGGCTGCAGCGCAGCAGCTGACCCGCGCCGGTCACGCAGTGACGGTCTTCGAGCGGGCAGACCGCATCGGCGGCCTGCTGCGCTACGGAATCCCCGAGTTCAAGATGGAGAAGCGGCACATCGACCGCCGTCTCGAGCAGATGGAAGCCGAAGGCACCGTCTTCAAGACCAACGTCAATGTCGGCGTGGACATCACCGCGGACGAGCTGCGTGAGCAGTTCGACGCAGTGGTTCTGGCCGGCGGCGCCACCGCAGCTCGCGATCTTCCGATCCCGGGCCGCGAACTGGACGGCATCCACCAGGCGATGGAGTTCCTGCCGATCGCCAACCGCGTGCAGTTGGGTGACCTCGACGCTCCCACCATCACCGCTGAGGGCAAGAAGGTTGTCATCATCGGCGGCGGCGACACCGGAGCGGACTGCCTCGGCACCTCGCACCGTCAGGGTGCGGCCAGCGTCCACCAGTTCGAGATCATGCCGCGTCCGCCGGAGACTCGCGCCGAGCAGACTCCGTGGCCGACGTACCCGCTCATGTTCCGCGTGGCTTCGGCTCACGAGGAGGGCGGCGAGCGTCTGTTCTCCGTCAACACCGAGAACTTCGTCGGTGAAAACGGCAAGGTCACCGGACTCAAGGCTCACGAGGTCGAGATGAAGTCGGGTCGCTTCGAGAAGGTCGAGGGCTCGGACTTCGAGCTCGAAGCCGATCTCGTGCTCCTGGCAATGGGCTTCGTCGGTCCCGAGAAGCCGGGTCTGCTCACCGATCTCGGTGTCGACTTGAACGAGCGTGGCAACGTCGCCCGCACGTCGAAGTGGAACACCAACGTCGACGGCGTGTTCGTGGCCGGCGACATGGGCCGCGGTCAGTCCCTGATCGTCTGGGCCATCGCCGAGGGACGTTCCGCAGCAGCCGCTGTGGACACCTACCTCGAGGGTGTCACGGCCCTTCCGTCACCGATCCACCCGACAGCGGCTCCGCAGCGCTAGAGGCTCTCACAAAGCCGCACCCCACCGCATTCGGTGGGGTGCGGCTTTGTTTCTGCAAGCAATTCGCACGATCTGTAACAAACCTTCATCAATCGTGCATCGGACAGACACAACGCCCAGACAGTATGATTCCGGAGCACCGATAGTGGTGTATGGGTTGCTGAAGGTAAAACAGGGGAGTTTCATGCGTGCGAGGCGTCTCGTTGCGGTGTTGTCGGCACTTGCTGCGGCAGTAGTGGTACCGGTTGTCAGTGCTCCCGTGGCGTCGGCTGATCCCTGCCCCAGCCTGTACGTCGTGGCCATCCCGGGAACCTGGGAGCCCTCGGGCACCAGGCCCGGCGCCGGCATGCTCGCCCCGGTGACCAACGGGCTTCCGGGCTCCGTACGCACCGATTACGTCACCTACTCGGCGACGGCCTTCCCGTGGGAGTCCAACGTCTACGCCAAGTCGAAGCAGCAGGCCGTCGACAATGCCCGCGGCATGATCGGCGCCATGGCCGCCTCGTGCGGTGACACTCGCTTCGCCATCGTCGGATACAGCCAGGGCGCCGACGCGGCAGGCGATCTCGCCGCCGAGATCGGAACCGGCATCGGCGTGGTCCCCCCGACTCGCGTCGAGGGCGTCGGCTTGCTGTCCGATCCCCGTCGTTCCGAGTCCGACGTCCTGATCGGCCCCGCTGTCGGCGGTAACGGTGCCAGCGGCCCTCGCATCGGTGGATTCGGTTGGCTGTCAGGCAAAACGGTGACGCTGTGCGCGGTCGGTGACCTGTACTGCTCGACGCCGAAGGACGATTTTGTGATGCGCCTGGCCGGATTCATGGCTCAGGCGTCCGATCCCACTCCGGCCAGTGCGCTCGCGCTGCGCGACGAAGCGGCCGTGATCGTCAACGATCTGATCACCGCAGGCGGGCTCCCCGCTCTGATGGCCCAGCTCGATCCGGGCGCGAATTCGCGTCGCATCGATCAGCTGGTTGACTTCTACGGCTCGCAGGTCCACACCGACTACACGCGTTACGTCGTTGACGGCGCAGGCAATTCGGCTACATCCTGGCTGCACGGCTGGTTGGCCGGCAAGGCCTGATCAGCAGTACGTCTGCTCCGCCGTGTCGACGTAGATCTCGGCAATGCGCTGCGAGGACATCGGCGTGATCTGTGAGTACACCTCGCCGACGGAGTTGAACTCCGCCAGCACTTCGGACCGAGGCATACCGTCAGCGAGAGCCTTGCAGGTGCCGTCGGCGTAGAGGATCTCTGCGGAATCCATTCCGGCGGGCGGGATCCCGGCCAGACGCAGAGCGGCGATATACCGCTGTCCCTTCTCGCCTGCGTTCGCGACGATCTCTTCCGGTGAGCGTGCATCGATTGGTGCGTTCGCCGGTGGCGCTACCGGTAGTGATACCGCCGGTGGCGTCGATTCGACGACGCTCGGCGCGGCTTCCGGTGTTGTTGCGGCGAGCGGGCTGGTCGGCAGCTCGGAAAGCGTACTGGGGGCAGTCGAACTCGACGTCGCCGCGACCGACGTGCTGGTGGCAGCAGAAGTGGATTCCGATGCGTCGCTGTCGGATTGGCTGCTGCAGCCGCTGAGGAGTAGGCCCGCTGCCGCGACGCAGAGGACCAGTCTGTTCGTGTTCATCACCCGTGAGTGTTACACACCGTACCGCTTATTTTGTCCGTTTTAAGGAAACTCCCTTTTGCCCTGTTTTTAAGTCGAAGTCCTGTGATATACATCTGTTCAGTTGTTACTTGTGAGTAGGAGCACACCGCAAAGACCTTGTCGGCGGCGGTCGAAACACAAGCAATGACTGCGAGTTTCGTCCCCCATCACATAAACGGCAGGGAGAAATCAGTGCAGAAATCTCACAAGAACGGCAACAGACGTCTCGGCACGCGCGTGGCCGTCATTGCAGGTACCGCAGGTGCGGTCCTCGCGTTCGCGGCGCCGATGGCCTCGGCTCAGAATCCGGTCGACAATTCGATACCCGGTGCCGCAGTGTGTCCGGCTACTGCCGAATCCTGTGTGTCGGTTGTGGTTCAGAGCGGAACCTTCGACAACAACGGCTTCAACCTCCCGATCGGAAAAGGCGACATGATCATCGCCGCCGAGGCCGGCTCCGGTGAAGGTGAGTCCACCGTTCTTCTCCCGCGCGACGACGGACACCACGGTGTCTACTCCAAGCCGTTGACCGTTCCGGGTGGAGTCCTCGGAATCGACCTGCCGTTCGGCAATCTGTTCGGCCTCGCCGCAGTCACCGCCGAGGTGGAGGCGACCGCTGCCCCGACCCTCAACGGCATCATCACCGACATGGATCTGAGCATCCCGGTGCGGATGAAGATCAACAACGCGTTCCTCGGCGACAACTGCTACCTGGGCTCCGCGGCTGCGCCGGTGAATCTTCGTCTCGCGCCTGACCCGTCGGTGGTACCGACCTACACGGTGCTGCCGTCGACTGCGCTGAAGGTGAGCCCGGTCGGGAACGAGGCAACCGGCTTCGCGCTGCCCGCCGCCAGTGGTTGCGGACCGTTCGGAGTGCTGAACCCGATCGTCAACTGGCGAGCAAAGGTACCGGCCACGTCCGGAACCTCGCTCAGCACGATCTCCGACGCCTACCTGTACCCGGGCGGCCTCACCGGTAGCGATCCTCTCGACGATCTCGGTGGCGGAACAGGATCCAGCGGTTCCAGTGGCTCGAGCGGTTCGTCCGGAAGCTCCGGTTCCTGAAAACTCGGATGCCTTGAAGCAGCGGTGGTGGCGGAATGTCACCACCGCTGCGGCGTCCGACCTGTAATAACCTGTGCCTCAGGGTGGGCGAAGGCGGACTCCATCAGGAGCACCTGCGCGGCCACGAAATCACAGGGGAGTCCTCAAACATGTTTCGAGACAGCGTTCTTGCGAGTCCGGTCCTGCGCCGGGGTGTGACGGCACTGGCAGTTGCGGCTGCAGCCACCATGTTTGTCGGTACTGCAGCGACGGCGGAGCCGGCAGCAGTTGTCGGTGAGGTGTCCGCGGACTCCATCGCGGCAGCCCGTGCGCAGGCCATCGGAACGACGGTCACCGTCGTGGGAACCGCGACTACGCCGTCTGGAGTGTTCGAATCCAGCTTCTACGACAAGGGCTTTGGTCTCCAGAGCGGCAATTCGGGCATTTACATCAGCGATCCGAACAATTCCGGGGTTGTTCTCGGCGATCGGGTTCAGGTCACCGGAGTCCTCGCGGATCAGGAAGGCCTGCTCGTCGTCCGCCCGACTGCCGTCGAGGTAATCGGCACGACTACCCAGATCAGCCCGGCGCGACTGCCCCTCAATGCAATCGGTGAGGGCAGTGAAGGTCGTCTCGTGACGGTGTCCGGAATCGTGAGCGGACCCGTCGTCGACGATCTGCCGTACGGCCACAAGATCCTGGTCTCGGGCGCCGAGGGAAACACCGTCATCTTCGTCAACACACAGACCGGAATCGACCTCGATGCCGTCGCCGTCGGACGCCCGATCACCGTCACCGGTTTCAGTGGCCAGTACGCCAGCACCTACGAGGTTCTTCCCCGCTCGGAAGCCGATGTGCAGCAGGGTTTCACGGGCAGCCTGAGTTTCGGAAGCTGACCTAGATCTCGAACCGAGCTCCGACGCGCATCGACCCGGGAGACAACCGGCTGATCGTGCGTCCGAGCTTGGCTTCGACGGTCACGGGTACGACGGCCTTGTTCGTGCGAACCGCTTTCACGATGGCACTGGCGACTCGGTCAGGCGTGAAGTTGCGCTTGCGGTAGAAGTTGTCGACCTTGGTCTGGTTCTCGAGCTGCTCCTCGGCGGTGGTCCCGGCGAACTCGGTGGTCTTGAGGATGTTCGTGTGAACGAGGCCGGGGCAGATGGTGCTGACGCCGATGCCGTGTGGAAGCAGCTCTGCCCGTAGGCAATCCGAGAGCATGAATACCGCTGCTTTGCTTGTCGAATACGCGGTGAGGGCCTTCTGTGGTGTGTACGCGGCGGCCGAGGACAGATTGACGACGTGCCCTCCTGTTCCCCGGTCGATCATCATCGGGGTAAATGCCCGGCAGCCGTAGACAACTCCCCAGAAGTTGATGTCCATGACGCGCTCGAACTGGCGCTGCTCGGTGTCGGCGAATGTCCCGGAGAACCCGATTCCAGCGTTGTTGACGACGATGTCCGGTACGCCGTGATGTGCCGCGACGGTCTCCGCGAACCGAATCACGGCCTGTTCGTCGGACACGTCCACCTGATAGGCGTGGGCACCGCCACCGAACACTGCTTCGGCGCCGCCCGCTTGCGAAGGGATGTTTACAAGTGCCGCAGTGTCCTGCGCGCTTTCAAGATTGATGTCGGAGACCACGACGATAGCTCCCTGGGCGGCGAAGGCGAGGGCCGTTTCACGCCCGATGCCGCTGCCCGCACCGGTGATCACCACCAGCGTGCCGGTGAGATCGCGCAGTCGACGCTGCAACTTCGTTCCGCGTCGCCAGCCGGTGACGTCCTTCAGTAACCCCATTGGTTGCCCTTTTCGTGTGTACGTTTGTGGCGTGTGTCTCTAGCTGACTTCCCCTCTGCGAAAGGTATCCGATGAGCGAGCTTCGTGTAGTTGCAACCATCCCGGCCAAGTCCGGTTCCGAGGACGACGTCCGATCGGCTCTGACAACTCTCGCGGAGGCGAGTCGGTCCGAGGACGGCTGTGTGTCGTACGAGTTGTTCGAATCAGCGGCTGCGCCCGGCACGTTCGTCACGATCGAAACTTGGCGCGGGCAGGAGGAGTTGGACGCTCACATGCAGTCCCCGCATCTACAGGCCGCGCTGGCCGCTGCCGGACCACTTCTCGACGGCGCTCCGGCGATTCATCCGTTGAAAGGCGCCTGAATCAGAATGAATTCCTGACCTTCGCTAAGGGTCTGACCTGCGAATGTCGCTCGAAAACTGACCAATCGTCGCGCTTCATTCCACTGAGCGGGACCTGCGACTAATACCTGTGCCTTAAGTCACAAACTGTCTCGACAATGCTTCACATCACAGTTTCTGACCTGGAGGTTTTGAATGAGTCGCAGTTCTCGGCGCGGTCACCGCAAGGTTGCCGCCGTCGCGCTGGCAGTCTCCGCCGGCCTGTTCGTCTCGTCGTGCGCTGACAGCGGGAACGGGGGTGGGAGCGGCGACGCACCGGACTCCGGTTCGGGATTGTCCATCGGCCCGGTCAACGAGCAGTCCGGCGAGGGCGATCCGGTCAAGGGCGGCACCCTCACGTTCAGCGGGTACTCCGCCGTCACCAATCTCGATCCGGCGAAGACTCAGATCGCCGGTTCGGTCGCCGGTTCGGAGTTGGGCGCGATCTACGACACGCTCCTGCGGTACGACCCGGCGTCCAAGGAATTCGTTCCGAAGCTCGCAGAGTCGATGGAGCCGAGTTCCGACTTCAAGACGTGGACCCTCGAACTGCGTGACGGTGTGAAGTTCAGCGACGGGACGCCGGTGGATTCGGCGGCCGTCTCGGCGAGCCTCAATCGCTACGTCACCAACAAGGGACCGCAGTCGAGTCTGTACGCGTCGAAGGTCGCGTCGGTAGACACTCCGGATCCGTCGACGGTCGTCTTCAATCTCGTCGACCCGTGGACCGGTATCGAGTCACTGCTCTCGACGGGCCCCGGCATGATCGTCGCGCCGAGCGCCCAGCAAGGTGATCAGTTCACCCCGATCGGCGCGGGTGCCTTCACCCTCGAGAAGTTCGCTCCCAACGAGGAATTGATCCTCGACGCTCGGGAGGACTACTTCGACGGTGCCCCGAACGTGGACAAGCTGCGGTTGATCAGCATTGTCGGTTCGCAGTCCACCACCGAATCGCTCAAGAGCGGCGGCACGGACGTCGCATACATGCGTTCGCTACCGAACGTGCTGGATCTGATCGACTCCGGCTACCCGGGCTTCGTCGACATTCCGTCGCTGTCGTACCTCTCGCTCGTCAACACGGCACCCGGTCGTCCCGGTGCCGACGTGCGCATCCGTCAGGCATTGGCGCTCGCAACCGATCCCGTCGCACTCGACAACCGACTCAACGAGGGCAAGGGTCTGCCCGGACAGGTCATCTTCCAGGACACCTCCCGCTGGCATAACGACGTCGCTCCGATCGGCGTCGACACCGCCAAGGCGAAGCAGCTTCTCGACGAGGCCAAGGCTGACGGTTACGACGGCAAGATCACATACCTGACGCTGCAGGAGAATTCGGCGCAGGCGATGGCTCTCGCACTGCAGTCGATGGCCAACGCCGTCGGATTCGATTTCCAGATCGAGTACGTCAACTCGGTTGCCGACGTCGTCAAGCGTTTGTACGCCGACCGCGACTTCGACATGGCAACAGGTTCCGCCAGCCTCGCGGAAGCCGATCCTTTCGAGCGTCTGTACTCCAATCTCAAGTCGGGTGGACGAAACAACGCCACGAGCTTCTCCGACCCCGAGATGGATACGCTGCTCGATCAATTGGGTGTCGCGACGTCGACCGACTCGAAGATCGAGGTGCTCGCCAAGATCCAGGAGCGCGCCAATGAGGTTGTGCCGTGGCAGGTTTACGGCAACACCCCGTGGCTCGGTGTGTGGGGACAGAACGTCCACGGCATTCAGCAGAGCCTGGACGGAATCATGTTCTTCGACAAGGCCTGGAAGAACTAGACACCTGAATGACTGAATGGACCCGAGAAGCGTCCCTGCGGGGACGCTTCTCGGCATCAGAGAGTGGGATAGATCAAGAAGTGAGATCGAGGGCAGCGCGGACGATGCTGTCGGAGTCGAGGCCGTGGTATCGGTAGACGTCCTCGAGCGAACCGACCTGACCGAACCGGCTCACTCCGAGCGCAGCACCCGGAACGTTGTTGATTCCCGTCAGGAACGCGAGGGTGTGCGGGTGCCCGTCGAGAACGGTCACCATCGGCGCGGACCGGCTACTCGGAAAGACCTGATCCAGGATCCACGACGGACCGTCCGCGAGACCGCGCCGAGACTGGAGTGCTTCGAAGAGCAAGCCGGGGCTGGTCACGCAGACGACGTCGGCGGAAATGCCCTGCTCGCCCAGTCTTTCGGCTGCGACCAGTGTTTCGGTGACAGTGGCACCCATGCCGACCAGGGTGACGGCCGGATCAGGGTTGTGCCGCAGTGTGTACGCGCCGGCCACCACCTGACGTCGACGGCGTTCTCGCGCAGCCGGATCGGTCGGTACCGCGGCCAGGGCCTGATCGACCGGACGGGTCGACAGGCGCAGGTACGACGAGCTGCCGTCTGGTCGGCCCAGGCGTCCGATGCTGTCGAGGAGCGTCCACTCCACGTCGACGGCGAATGCCGGTTCGAAACTGACGCATCCCGGCTGTTCCAGTCCGATGGATGGGGTCTTGATCGACTGGTGCGCACCACCTTCGGCGGCCAAGGTGACGCCCGACGGAGTGCCGACCATGATCGACTGGCCACCGGCGTAGATGCCGTACGACCACGGTTCGAGAGCCCGCTCGATGAAGGGGTCGTACATCACGCCGATAGGGAAGAGTGGCTGGCCCCAACGACTCCAGGTCGCACCGAGTTCGCCCATCAACCCGACCAGGTTGGTCTCGGCGATACCGAGTTCCATGTGCTGACCGGTGGGCTTCTCACGCCAGTGCATGATCGTTTCGGCGTCGTCGGCAAACCAGTTGTGCCGCTCGTCGGGGGACCACACGCCGACCTTGTTCAGCCAGCCTGCGAGGTTGGTTGTGGAACTGACGTCCGGGCTCAGTGTGACAACACGTTTCGCGGCGTCCGGCGCTTCGCGGCTCAGGTCGAGTAGCACCCGGCCGAGAGCTGCCTGAGTGGTGGACGTGCCGGAGGGCGTACGGCCGATGTCTTTCGGAACTGCCGGGGGCACCAGATGCTCCACCTTCGGGCGAGTCAGGCGCCCAGCGGTTTCGGCGCAGATGCGGCCGGACGGGCTGTCGGTCTCGAACCGTTCCCAGGGCTTCGACGGGTCCATGCCGAGTTCCGACGCCAGGTGCTCGTACTGCTCGGCGGTGAGCAGCGACGAGTGGTTCTGCGGATGACCCTGCGTCGGCAGGCCCCGACCCTTGATGGTGTACGCGATGATCACGGTGGGACGGGTGTCGTCGATCTGTGCGTACGCCTCTCGCAGAGCGTCGAGGTCGTGGCCACCGAGATTGCGGATGGCCTCGAGCACCGTGACGTCGTCGAGGTCGTCGATCAGCGCCGTGATCGCGTCGGCGTCCGCCGCGTCGCCGGGCAGTCTCAGACGTACCTCGTCGGCCGTGCATCGCAGCAGGCGCTGGTACTCCGGATTCGGCATGTCCAGGATTCGTTCGCGCAACGCGGTGCCGCCCGGCCGGGTGAACAGTGATTCCAGCAGCGCACCGAACTTCACGGTGATGACCTGCCAGCCGGCACCCGAGAACATGCGCTCCAGGCGGGTTGCCGCGATGTTCGGCACCACCCGGTCGAGTGATTGGCGGTTGAGGTCGACTATCCACACGATCTCACCCAGTTCGGCAACCGAATGATCGAGAACTGCTTCCCACACCGCGCCCTCGTCGAGTTCGGCGTCACCGACCAGGGAGTACTGACGCCCGGTTCCGGCGCCGCCGAGGGAGGCGTCGACGTATCGGCGAGCGATGGCGCCCCAGATGGGAGCCGTCGCGCCGATACCCACCGAACCGGTCGAATAATCCACCGGATCAGGATCTTTCGATCGACTCGGGTAGCTCTGCAGGCCCCCGAATTCGCGCAGAGTCGTCAGGTAGGACTCGTCGAGTTCGCCGAGCAGATAGTTGATGCCGTGGAGCACCGGCGCCGCATGCGGCTTGACGGAAACCCGGTCGCCGGAACGAAGTTGGCCGAACCACAGGGACGTCATGATCGAGACCATCGACGCGCACGAGGCCTGATGGCCGCCGACCTTGAGCCCGCTGGGATTCGGACGGACACGGTTGGCGTGATGGATCATCGCGGTCGACAACCACAGAACGCGCTTCTCGATCTCCGCCAGTGACTCGGGAGCGTTCTGGTCGATGTTGGGGCTGTTCACGGCCGGTCCTGCCTTCAGTAGTGGACATCGATCACCGCACCGCCTGTACCCCAGATCGTGGGGCCGACGATGTGGTTGTGATGTTTGGCAGGACTTCCTGAGGCCGAACCGTTCGGTGCGGCAAAGTCCAGCCGCACCTGTCGATCTGTTGTGCAGATTCTGCGTCAAAGTCCATCATCGGCATACAGATTGAGCAATAGCTACCCGGTGGATTGAGCAATGTGCGCAACACCGAGGGCTGTGCGCCGTGACAGGTGGGCACTATGCGCAGTGCACCGCCAGTCGCGCGCGGTCAGTCCATCAGGTCGTGGACGTAGCACCAGCGCCAGGATTCGCCGGGCTCGTGTGAGCGCATGACCGGGTGCCCGGTTTCGCGGTAGTGGTTGGTGGCGTGCTGATGAGGGCTGGAATCGCAGCATCCGACGTGGCCGCAGGACAGGCACATGCGCAGGTGAGACCAGTTATCCTCGCCCAACTCGGCGCACTCCTGGCAGACGCCGGGCGTAAGCGCCGCCGGGTCCGTTTCGGGCGCATTGGTTAGTTCCTCGCAACCGGTGGGAGCGGGTGCGGGCTGCTGTGTGCGAGCTGCTGCTCGCTTCAGGATTTTCTTCATCGCCTTCCATACTGCATGCTGCCAGGGTGAACGGCATATTACTGGGGGTTGTAGTAGCGGCGTTGCTGGTGGCGGCGGTCGCGCGAAGGTTCGGGCTGTCTTCGCCGCTGATCCTCGTCCTGGTCGGTTTGATCGCCTGTCAGATACCGGGTGTTCCGGAATTGGAACTCGATCCCGACCTCGTCCTGTTCGTCGTGTTGCCTCCACTTCTGTACTCGGCAGCACTGGACAGTTCATACCTGGCTTTGCGCTCGAATCTGCGTCCGATCGGATTTCTCGCGGTGGGGCTTCCCCTGGCGACGACGGCTGCGGTGGGCTTTGTCGCCTACCTGATCGTGCCGGAGTTCTCGATAGCGGCTGCTCTGGTTCTCGGCGCGATCGTGGCGCCGCCGGACGCGGTGTCCGCGAGCGCAATCGGACGCAAGCTCGGCCTGCCGCGCCGGATCATGACCCTGCTGGGCGGGGAGAGCCTGCTCAACGACGCCACCGCTCTGACGGCGTACAAGGTCGCTCTCGCGGCTGCCGTCGGTACGGGTGCGACGCTGATCGGCGGCTTCGAGACCTTCCTCGTCGCGGCGGTCGGTGGAACGGTGATCGGCCTCGCGGTGGGGTTCGTCATCTCGAAGGTTCGCGGCAAGCTCCAGGATCCGGTGATGGAGAGCGGAATCGGATTGGTGGTGCCGTTCTTCACCTACCTGGCTGCGGAAGAGGTCCACGCGTCGGGCGTCATCGCGGTCGTCGTAGCCGGATTGTTCCTCGGCCAGCGCTCCACCCGCGCGAGTTATGCGACGCGTTTGCAGGACACGGCAGTGTGGAGGGCCGTCGACCTGATCCTGGAGTCGTTCGTCTTCCTGTTGATCGGTCTCCAATTGCCCAGTGTCGTCAACGGATTGCAGGGGTACAGCACTTCGATCGTCGTCTGGGCGTCGGTTGCCGTTCTCGTGACCGTCGTGGTGGTGCGGATCGCCTGGGTGTTCCCGTTCACGTACGTACCGCGCTGGCTGTCGCCGCGTATTCGAGCGAGGGAGCCGGAGATTTCGGCGCGGGCGGTGTTCGTCGTGTCGTGGGCCGGTATGCGAGGGGTCGTGTCGCTGGCAGCTGCCTTCGCCATTCCGCTGACGGTCAACAGTGGGGAGGACTTCCCGGGGCGGTCGCTGATCCTGTTCCTGACGTTTGTCGTCGTGGTCGGCACGCTGTTGCTGCACGGCCTGACGTTGCCGTGGGTGATCCGTGTCCTCGGCGTGCAGGGGGACGAAGAGCAGTCCGACGCCCGCGCCGAGGCGGCCGCTCAGGACAAGGCTGCACGGGCCGCTGCGGCGCGGCTGGACGAGTTGGTCGGAGCCGACGCCGACGACGTCCCTCAGGTCCGCAATCGTGCCGCGGACATCTTGCGAAGCTGGAACACCCACCGCGCGAACTCGGCGTGGGAGCGACTGGGACGCAGCGACGAGGATCTGGGGGAGAGCCCGTCGAACGCCTTCCGCTCGCTGCGCCTCGAGATGATCGATGCCGAGCGAGGCGTCTTCATCGCCGAACGCGATGCCGGCCGGATCGACGACGAGGTCCTCCGGAAGGTGCTTCGCGAGCTCGATCTCGAGGAAGCGACGCTCGACCGGGACTAGACCGGCTGGTCTGCTGTCCACGAAGGTAACCGCTGGCCAGGGTCGGTTTACCTGACTGTTGAGGCCTGCAACTTAACCGATTCCACTGAGCGAGACTCGATCCAATTTTCTGTGCCTCCCATCACAGACTGTTTCGTGTTCAACATCACGTCACGGTCTTACCCCGCCTTGGAGGCATTCGAATGAGTCGTAGTTCCCGCCGCGGAAGTCGCAGATTGGCTGCGGCTGCGCTGGCGATCACCGCAAGTATGTTCCTGGCGTCGTGCGCCGACAACGGCTCGAGCAATGGCGGCGGCGAATCCGCTGATTCCGGTTCCTCACTGAAGATCGGCATGGTCAACGAGCAGGCCGATCCCGGCACTCCCACCAAGGGTGGCACGCTGACGTTCAGCGGTTACTCGGCGGTCACGACTCTCGATCCCGCGAAGGCTCAGGTTGCCGGCGCCACCGGTGGCAGCGAGCTCAGCGCCATCTACGACGTGCTCATGCGTTACGACCCCATCGGGCAGAGGTTCGAGCCCAAGCTCGCTCAGTCGCTCGAAGCGAGTTCGGACAGCAAGACCTGGACGCTGAAGCTCCGCGACGGTGTGAAGTTCAGCGATGGCACAGCTCTCGACTCGAAGGCCGTCGCCGACAGCATCAACCGCTACGTCACCAACAAGGGACCTCAGTCGAGCCTGTGGGCTTCCAAGGTTGCCTCGATCGACACCCCCGACGCGACGACCGTAGTCTTCAACCTCGTTGATCCGTGGACAGGCATCCAGTCGATGCTCGCCACCGGACCCGGCATGATCGTCGCCCCGAGCGCCCAGCAGGGTGACCAGTTCACCCCGATCGGCGCCGGCGCCTTCACCCTCGAGAAGTTCGCTCCCAACGAGGAACTGCTGTTGGCTGCTCGCCCCGACTACTACGACGGCGCACCGAACATCGACAAGCTCAAGCTGATCAGCATCGTCGGCGCTCAGCCCACCGCCGAAGCACTCAAGACGGGCGGCATCGACGCCGCGTACATGCGTACGCTCACCCCGATCCTGGATCTGATCGAGTCGGGTTACCCCGGCTTCGTCGACATCCCGTCGCTCGGTTACATCGCCAACGTGAACATGGCCCCGGGCCGCCCGGGCTCGGATGTCCGTGTCCGCCAGGCGATGGCGCTGGCCGTCGATCCGGAGACGCTCAACACCCGCGTCAACAACGGCAAGGGACTGCCCGGCCAGGAAATCTTCCAGGACACCTCGCGCTGGCATAACGACGTCGCACCGATCGGCGTCGATCCCGCCAAGGCGAAGGAACTGCTCGATCAGGCCAAGGCCGACGGCTACGACGGAAAGATCACCTTCCTCTCCATTCAGGAACCGTCCGCACAGGCAACGGCTCTGGCCATCCAGGCGATGCTCAACGCAGTCGGCTTCGACGCTCAGATCGAATACGTCACCGGTGCAGGTGATCTGGTCAAGCGGATGTACGCCGATCACGACTACGACATGAGCACCGCAGCACTGAGCCTCGCCGAGGCCGATCCCTACGAGCGTCTGTACACGGGCATCAAGTCCGGTGGCCGTAACAACGCGACCGGCTACTCCGACGCCGAAATGGATGCTCTCCTGGACAAGTTGGGCGTCGCAACCACCGACGAGGACAAGAAGGCAGTCCTGGCACAGATCCAGGAACGCGCCAACGAGACCGTCCCGTGGCAGGTGTGGGGCAACGTCGCCGCACTCGACGTGTGGAACCAGAACGTTCACGGACTCGAGCAGAGCCTCGACGGAATCGTGCTCTTCGACGGAGCTTGGAAGTCCTAGAGAGCCTGAAGTTCACAGCCGGCCCCGCGCCCGTATTGCAGCGGATCGGGGCCGGCTGCGAACGAAGAAATGAAATCAGAGGAACTGCTGTGTATTGCGAGCTCGCTGTCCGAAGGAGACGAAATCGATGAACATCGGCGCAATAGGTAAGAAATTGGGCCAGCTCGTCATTGTGATCCTGATCGTCAGCTTCGGAACCTTCGTGCTGGCATCACTGATCCCCGGCGATCCCGCTGTCTCCGTTCTCGGTGAAGGCCGAACGCCTGCCGAGTACGAGGAAGTTCGGCAGCAGCTCGGACTCAACGATCCACTCCTGGTTCGCTATTGGGACTGGCTGACCAGCGCTCTCCAGGGCGACCTCGGCAACTCGCTCGTTCCCCCGCAGCAGGACGTCCTCACCGCGATCAGTTCCGCTCTCCCCGTCAGCGTTCAGTTGGCAGTGATGGGTCTGGTCATCGCACTCGTCGTCGCAGTTCCGCTCGCACTCTGGTCGGCGCACCACGAAGGCGGCGTCATCGACCGCGTCATCAGCGCCGCGACGTTCGGTGTTCTTTCCGTCCCGAGCTTCCTCGCCGGTCTGTTGCTGATCATGGTCACCGTCAACTGGCTCGGCTGGTTCCCGCGATCACAGTGGGTGCGCATCGGCGACAGCCTCTCCGGAAACCTCTCACACGCAATACTTCCCGCGATCACCATCAGCCTCCTCGAGATGGCGATGTTCACTCGCGTTCTCCGATCCGACCTGGTGACGACGCTCCGTGAGGATTACATCCTCGCGTCGAAGGCCAAGGGAATGCCCACGCTGCGAGTGCTTTTCAGTGACGCGCTCCGCCCGTCGTCGTTCTCGCTCATCACGATGATGGGTCTGGCTCTCGGCGGCATGATCGGCAGCACCGTGATCGTCGAGACGCTGTTCTCACTGCCCGGAATGGGCACGCTCATCGTCCGCGCAGCGCAGCAGGGTGATTCGCCGATGCTGCTGGGCGCGGTGGTCGTGATCGCGGTCATCTACGTCCTCGTCAACAGTGCGATCGATGTTCTGTACACCTATCTTGACCCGAGGAGTCGTCGTGTCCATGTCTGAAGTGACGCCAGACGGAGCGGCCCCGTCGCCGGCCCCGTCCGAGGTGATGACATACCGGCAGCAGACAGTCCTGCTGGCTCCCGGTCCCATCGAGACGCTGGAACAGCCCAAGAATCTGGTCCTGATCGGATCGATTCTCACAGTGGTCGGCGTTGCGCTGCTCGGCACCGCACTCTTCGGTTCAGCGATCATGATGACCGTCCGCATCGTGCTCGCGCTCGTTGCCCTGGTTTTCCTCTTCAAGGGGCTCGGCAAACTCGGTACGTCCAAGTGGGGCAGTCAGTTCGATCTCTCGTACTGGTTGGCGTGCATCTGGCTGGTCGCGCTGATCCTGGCCGCGATCTTCGCGCCGCTGCTGCCGCTCGGTGAGTACAAGGACACGGTCAAGACCTTGGCCGAGCCGGGCTTCGCCTCGCCGAGCCTGCTCTCCGATCATCCGTTGGGTACCAACAACTTCGGTCTCGACCTGCTTGCCCGCGCCCTGTTCGGTGCTCGCGCCTCCTTGACTGTCGCCATCTGCGCCGTGCTGATCGGCATGATCATCGGTGGCACCATCGGCGTCATGGCCGGCTATTTCCGTGGCAAGGTCGACGCCGTGGTCGGAATCCTGACCAACTCGCTGCTGGCCATTCCTTCTCTGGTGCTGCTCATCGCACTGGCCGCGGTGCTCACGTCGAACCTGCGCAACATCACCCTCGCACTGTCGATTCTCTGCATTCCCAGCATGGTTCGAATCGCCAGGGCAAACACCATCGTCGTAGCCCAACGCGAGTTCGTGCTTGCCGCGAGAGCCATGGGCGCCACCAAATGGCGCGTCATCTGGCGCGAGCTGGTTCCCAACGTCCTCGTTCCCGTCGCCGCGCTCGGCCTGGTGGCCGTCTCCGGCCTGATCGTCGCGGAAGCATCACTGAGCTTCCTCGGACTCGGTATCGCACAACCTGATCCGACCTGGGGCAACATGATTGCGGAAGGTCAGGGCGGGATCGTGGAGAAGCATCCGTTCATCGTCCTGGTACCAGGCGTCTTCCTCTTCCTGACGGTGTTCTCCTTCAACCTCATCGGCGAGAAGTATCGGAGTAAGCTGTGACCACTTCAGCTCAGAACGGCGTTCCGCTGCTGCAGGCGGACAACATCAGAACCGTATTCGCCACTCCCCGTGGCCAGTTGCGAGCAGTCGACGGTGTCTCGATCCACGTCTCCGCCGGCGAGACTCTCGGCATCGTGGGTGAATCCGGTTCCGGCAAGTCGGTTCTCGGGCGCACCATCATGGGACTGCTCCAGAAGGGTCCGGCTCTCGACATCAGCGGGACGGTGACGTTTGCCGGCCGCGACATGTCGACGATGAAGAAGTCGGAGATGAAGCACTTCTGGGGACCCGAGATCGCCATGGTCTTCCAGGATCCGATGACCTCGCTCAATCCGTTCAAGCGCATCGGTACCCACATCACCGAATCCTTGAAGTTCCACCTGGGTCTGAAGAAGGACGCGGCCCGCGATCGCGCAGCGGAACTCCTGTCGATGGTGGGTATCCCCGAGCCCAAGCGTCGGCTCGACCAGTACCCCCACGAACTTTCGGGAGGTATGCGACAGCGTGTGGTGATCGCGATGGCGCTGGCCTGCGAGCCGAAACTGCTGATCGCCGACGAGCCGACCACCGCTCTCGACGTGACGGTGCAGAAGCAGATTCTCGATCTGCTCGCCTCACTCAACGACAAGCTCAACATGGCCGTCATTCTGATCAGCCACGACCTCGGTGTGGTCTCGGGTCGATCGGACCGTGTTGCGGTCATGTACGCCGGTTCCGTCGTGGAAACGTCGGCGACCGAAGAGTTGTTCACTCGTCCGCGTCACCCGTACACCGAAGCGCTGATGGCTGCGATTCCGCGACTCGAATCACCGACGCACACAGTGCTGCAAACAATTCCGGGTGGGCTCCCGGACATGACGAAGCCGATCACCGGCTGCCGCTTCGCCGCCCGCTGCCGGTACGCCCAGGACGACTGCCTGACCGGCGAACCGGCCCTGGCTCCCGGCGGACCGGGGGACAACACAACCGAAAGCCACACGTTCGCGTGCCACTATCCGGTCGACACCCCTGGAGGCACAACGGCATTGGTCGCCAACGAGAAGGCCGGCACTACCGCAGCGGGCCTGACGCTCGCGGTGAAGGAGATGGTCTGATGACTGCATCAGTGGATACCAGAAAGCCCGAGACGGTGGACGCGGCCCTGACGGTCGAGGACTTGGTCGTCGAATTCAACGTCGGCAAGGGGCAGACCGTTCACGCCGTGTCCGGAATCAGCTTCACCGTCGCGCCGGGCGAAACCTTGGGCGTGGTCGGTGAATCCGGCTGTGGCAAGTCCACGGCGGGCCGGGCGATCATGCAGTTGCCCTCACCGACGTCGGGCTCGATCCGCCTCGGAGAGACGGAAATGACGGCACTGGGCGCGGAAGAATTGCGTCGCAGCCGCACTCAGCTGCAGATGATCTTCCAGGACCCGATCTCCTCGCTGAACCCACGACGCAAGGTCAAAGCTCTCATCACCGAGGGTCCGTCGATCTGGGGCGGAAAAGACAAGGCCGCCATCGAAGCTCGGGCGCGCGAGGTTCTTGCCGAGGTCGGGCTGGACCCGGACATGGTGTGGGACCGAACCCCACGCGAACTCTCGGGTGGTCAGTGCCAGCGCGTGTGCATCGCCCGCGCATTGATGCTCGACCCCAAGGTCCTGATCTGTGACGAGCCGGTCTCGAGTCTCGACGTCTCCGTGCAGGCGCAGATTCTGAACCTGCTCGAGGACGCGAAGAAGCGTCACGGGCTGTCGCTGCTGTTCATTGCGCACAACATGGCCGTCGTGAAGAACATCAGTGACCGCGTGATGATCATGTACTTGGGCCGCGTCTGCGAAATCGTTCCCGCAGAAGACATGCAGAACCGCGCGCTGCACCCGTACACGCAGCTACTGCTGGCGTCGATTCCCGATCCCGACGCCACCGTCACCGCGGCGCAGAACGTCGAGCAGAAGGTCATCGAACTGCCCTCGCCGCTCAATCCGCCCAGTGGCTGCCGCTTCCGCACGCGGTGCCCGCTGGCTACTGATCTCTGCGCCGAGGAAGTTCCCGAGCTGCGTCTCGTCGAGGGCGGCCATCAGGTGGCGTGCCACAACGTGTGACTACACGCGAAGCATGTTGCGTACGTGACCGGTTTCGTTGATCGACCCGACCCTGCGGCTTCCGTTTCGCGACACGAGAATGCGCGTGACGGACACGTACTCGATCGGGAAGGTCAACGGGCGCTCCAGTCCGAGCAGTTCCTGCAGAACGATGTTGACGACGCCGCCGTGGCAGAAGATCGCCACGGTGGCGTCGTTGTCCGTTGCCGCGACTATCTCGTCGATCGCACCGAGGACTCGCACACGAAAGGCGTCGCCGTCCACCGACTCGGGGAGCCAGCCGGCTTTGATGCGCGCATAGGTTTCCGGCGCCCGCTCCAGGACCTCGTGCATCGGGATGTAGTGCGGCTGCTCGTAGTCGTATTCCGCCAGGCCCTCGCGCTGGGTGACCGGAAGGCCCAATATCTGCGCTACCGGGGCTGCGGTCTCGAGTGCGCGCTTCTGCGGGCTGCTGAAGAGCCCGGTGATCCGGTACGGCGCCAGTGCTGCGGGCAGCCGTAGTGCCTGGGCACGACCTTCGTCGGTCAGCGAGGGATCTGCGCGGCCTTCGGTGACCTCGGCCAGTTCGGGGAGCGCGTGTCGGATCAGGAGTAGTTGCACCTACGTCACCTTGCCATGTAGAGATCGAACGCCACCACGAGGTTTCGGCCGTCGCGTTTTGCCTGGTACATCGCGTTGTCGGCGATATCGAGCAGCGTCTCCATCCCCGGCATCGCGCGATCGGCCCAGGCGACGCCGATACTGACCGTTCCCGCGAAACCGCGAATGGATCGCGCGTGGGCCTCTTGCGCCTCTCTGATGCGCTCCGCGAGCTGGATGGCTTCCTCGAAGGTGCAGTCGGCGGCGGCGACGGCAAATTCCTCACCACCCAGTCGGCCGGAGAGTCCCAGCCCTTCGGTAGCGGCGAGGAGGGTGTTTCCGAACTGTTCGAGGACCGAATCGCCGGTGAGGTGGCCGAGGTTGTCGTTGATCGATTTGAAGTGGTCGAGATCGAGCATCATGACGGCGATCGGTCGTTGTGCCGCGTGCTGGGCGTCGAGGAGTTCCTGCGATTGGGTCCAGAACGCGTGGCGACTCAGCGTTCCGGTGAGGGCGTCGCATTCGGCGATGCGTTGGAGTTCTCGCTCAGCGCGCCGCTGTGCGCCAGTGGCGACGGCTACGGCGATGGGGGAGAGTGCCATCAAGATGACGGAGATCCGGGTGGTCACCCCCTCACTGAGTAGGTGCACCGGATCTGCCAGTGCCAGACGGCCCTTACCCGCCATGACCAGTGCCCACGCGCTCCATCCGGCTGCCAGGAGTGAAGTGCTGAACAGTGAGACACGCATTGCGCACCACAGGAGCGCCGGCATCGGCAGCAGCAGCGCAAGGGCTCCCTGAACCTCCAGGGCGAGTGGCAGACAGGCCAGGAGAGCGGCCAGAGGCGCCAGGATCTGTGCGAGCCGCCTCAAGCGCAGACTCTGCCGCACGGACGGCCCGCAGGTTCTTCGAATGTGTTCGAGCGTCGGTGCCGACAGAACGATCGGCAGCACGATCAGATACGTACACAGATCGGCGAAGAACCACCCCACCAATTCCGTTGCCGCACCGCTTCCTTCGTGGAGTTGAGTGCGTAGTGCGCTGGCGGACCCGGCCGTGAACGACGCCAGAACCGAGATGAGGAAGATTCTGGCCGTGTACTTGGTTTCGGGGATCCGCCTCGGGAAGCAGCCGAGCAAGTTCGCGGCGATCAAGCCAGTGGTCACCCCGACCAGATTGATCGCATTCAATTCGAGGGCCCGCTGCACCGAACTTCCGGTCGAAAGATCCGCCGTCAATAGCGCGGCGCCGCCGACGGCGAGTCCGATCGGCGCAAACGAGCGAGGGTTACGGAGGAGAATGCCCAGAAGGATCGCGTTGGCGGGCCAGAAGGTCGACAGAAACCCGGGTGGACGGGCGGCGATGCCCGCCAGGGCGACAACGAGGATCGCCACGAAAATCAGGCACGAGCGCACCCGACGTGTCGAACGGTCCATGGTCAGCCTGTCGTAGAAAGCAGAAGCTGTCCGAGACTAGCAATGATCCGGCTACTGTCCGAGTTGTAACTTTAAGTGTCATCCCCGACGGTTCGGCTGCGTGAGGCGCCGAATCAAGTTCGCCAACTCCTCGGGCTGATCGATCATCGCGTGGTGATGCGCCGGGCGCAGGACGTGAAAACTCCCGCCGAGGTAGGTGGCGAGTTTCTGCTGCTTTGCCATCCAGGCGATGGACCAGGGAGTGGTGTGGCCAGTGTGTGCGGCGACGACGCTGAGGTCGATGTCGGGCAGTGGATGCTTGCTCGAGCGTCGTAAAGCGGTGAGCTCCAGCGCCATATCGGTGTACGCGACGTATTCGATCATCGCCGCTTCCAGATAATGAGGCTCGCGGTAGATCTTCCGGACCCATTCGAGAGTGGCTTCGGACGACCCGCTCGGCGGCACGGACTGGTTGAGGATCTTGCGCGTCGTCGTGCCGAGGAGTCGTTGGAGCCCGGTGGTGCTGAACGAAGCCGCGGCGGCTCGGGAGGCGATCAACAGCAGGTCGCGGGGGAAAAGACGCTTCGGCTCCTTCTCGGCACTGGAATCGAGGAGGAGCATCCCCGCAGCCCGATCGGGGAACAGGCGCGCGAAGCCTTCGACGTAGAAGCCGGCGATGGAGTGGCCGACGACGACGGCCGGACCACTCAGTCCCACAGTGTCGAGCACGTCGCGGATCCGCTGAGCTTCGCCGCGGACGGTCGGAACTTCGGAAGTAGGCTCGCTGAGCCCGAAGCCCGGGCGATCGAAGCGGACGACGGTGTGGTCCGACTGAAGATGACGCGCGCAGTCATCCCAGTCGAACCAATTGCCCGCCAGCCCACCGCACAGGACGACGACGGGGCCGTCGCCCTCGGCAAGAACATGCAGTCGGCTCTCGCCGACCTGCAAGATCTCGCCCGGTGGTTTCACGTGGAACAATTCCGGCACGCGAGAATCCGGACTACTGACGCGGTTTCGCGAGGGGGAAGGCCAGTGTCTCGCGGATGCTGCCACCCGTGATCAGCATGACGATTCGGTCGACGCCCATCCCGAGACCACCCGTCGGCGGCATCGCGTGTTCGAGGGCTTGGAGGAAGTCTTCGTCCAATTCCATCGCTTCCGGGTCGCCGCCGGCCGCGAGCATCGACTGCTCGGTGAGCCGGTTGCGCTGATCCACAGGGTCGGTCAGCTCGCTGTATGCGGTTCCGAGTTCGACGCCCCACGCCACCAGGTCCCACTTCTCGGCGACGCCGGGGATGCTGCGGTGCGGCCGGGTGAGCGGCGACATCGAGGTGGGGAAGTTGGTGTAGAACGTCGGGAACTCCGTGTAGTCCTCGACCAGATGCTCGTACATTTCCTGCGCGATGGCGCCGGTATCCCAGCTGGACTGGTACGGGATCTCGTTGGCGTCGCACAACTTCTGCAGGTCTTCGAGACTTGTCTCGGGGGAGACGTCGACACCAAGTTTTTCGGCGACGGCGCCGTGCATCGTCTTCACCGGCCACTCACCGGAGATGTCGACCTCGACCAGTTCGCCGTCCGGGCCGGGACGCATGATGATCTCGCGACCGAATGCTGCGACGGCCGCCGCCTGGATCAGCTCGCGGCACATCCGCATCATGCCCTCGTAGTCGCTGTGGGCTTCGTAGGCCTCGAGGATCGTGAACTCGGGATTGTGTTTGAAGTCGACGCCCTCGTTGCGGAACACGCGGCCGATCTCGAACACCTTCTCCATACCGGCGACGCACAACCGCTTCAGGTACAGCTCGGGTGCGATGCGGAGATAGAGGTCGAGGTTGTACGCGTTGATGTGTGTCAGGAACGGAGCGGCATTCGCGCCGCCGTGCACCTGCTGCAGAATCGGGGTCTCGACTTCGAGGTATCCGCGACCACCGAGTGAATCGCGCAGCGACTTCACGACGGCGCTTCGGGCCTCGAGCAGTTCGCGGGCCTTCGGGTTGAGGGCGATGTCGAGGTACCGCTGGCGGACGCGGGTCTCGGGATCCGAGAGGCCTTTCCACTTGTCCGGCAGCGGGTGCAGGCACTTGCCGTTCATGCGCCACTCGACGGCAATGAGCGACAGCTCGCCCTTGCGGCTGCGCCCGATGGTTCCGCTGACTTCGATCAGGTCACCGAGATCGAACTCGGCAGCGAACTCCGCCAACTTCTCGCGGCCGACGTTGTCCTGATCGACCAGAACCTGGATGTCGCCGGACCAGTCGCGCACGTCCGTGAACACCACTCCGCCGTAGTCGCGGACCCGCAGGAGGCGTCCCGCGATTCGCACGCGGGTGCCCTCCGGTGACTTCGCTGCGGCCGCGATCGTGTGCGTCGGTGGATAGGCGACGGGGTACGCGGCGATCCCTTCGTCGGCCAGTTGCGCGAGCTTGTTCATGCGCACGCGGACCTGCTCAGGTCGCCGCGGACCGTTGGTCGTGAACGTCGGCGCCGAGTCCGGCGGGCTGCCGTCGGCGTGCAGTCCTTCGGAAGTCACCAGAGCTGCCGGCACCGCCGCATGCGTACCGGTGTGCTTGACGACCTGGCTGGACTTGCGCCCGAAACTGGGCAGCACCACAAAGCCTTCGGCGATGGCCGACGCGAATCCGACGCGCGGCAGTTCGCGGTTGTCCTCGAAGCAGAGGAAGCGCGGCGCCCAATCCGGCTGGTACTTCACGTTCGAGCGGTACAGCGCTTCGAGCTGCCACCAGCGGGAGAAGAAGACGAGCACCGAGCGCCAGATGCGGAGGATCGGGCCGGCGCCGATGCGCGAACCTTCCTCGAACACCGAGCGGAACACGGCGAAGTTGAGCGAGACTCGCACGACGCCGATCTCGTCCGAACGTGTGGCCAACTCCGAGACCATCAATTCGACGACACCGTTGGGCGCCGTCGGCTTACGGCGCATCAGGTCGAGCGAAACACCGTTCGGTCCCCACGGCACGAGCGAGAGCATGCCGACGACGCTTTCGTCCTCGGTGCCTTCACCCATGACGGCTTCGACGAGGAGGCAATCGCCGTCGAGGTGATCGCCCAGTCGGCCGAGCGCCATGGAGAAGCCGCGCTCGGTGTCGGTGTCGCGCCAGTCGTCGGCGCGGATGATGACGGCTGCCATGTCCTCGGGCGGGATGTCGCGATGGCGTCGCATCCGCACGGTGACGCCGTGACGCCTCACGCGGGTGACCGCCTGGCGCACCGGGCGCATGTCGCGTCCGTTGAGATTGAACTCGCGGGTGCGCAGGATCGCTTCGTCGCCGAGCTGCAGGACGCTCAGGCCCGCCTTCTTGTATGCCGTCGCCCCGGTTTCGCTGGCGCCCATGACGGCCGTCGCCCAGCCGTACTGCGACGCGAGCCCCTGCCACGCTTCGATGGCGTGCGGCCACGCTTCAGGATCACCGATGGGATCACCACTGGCGAGGCAGACGCCGATCTCGACGCGGTACGTGATCGCGGCCTTGCCGCTCGGCGCGAAGATGACCGCCTTGTCGCGGCGGGTGGCGAAGTAAGCGAGAGAGTCGTCGGCACCGAAGTTCTGGATCAACCCGCGGATCGCGGACTCGTCATTTCCGGTGAGGGCGTTGTTGGAGCGTTGCGCGCGGAAGAGCGTCATGACCGCGGCGAGTAGCGCGATGGCACCGAGGAGACCGAGGACCGTGTTGACGAAGACACGCGGGTGGCCGTCGAACACCTCGTTGTCGACCGAAGCTGCAGCGGTGACGCGGTTCAGGGCCCAGAGGAATCGCTGGTTCTGCGGCAGGTCACCTGGGAAGAGTTCGACAAGGCCCCAACCGATCACGGTCGCGACAGCCATGCCGCCGATCAGCACGCCGAGTGCTTTCCAGCCGGCGCCGCGCCGTACGCGTGTGTAGAACTCGGGCCTCGCCGCGATGAGAATTCCGATCACGACAAGCAAAACGACAACGGCCACGGCGTTGTTCGGGTTCTTGTCGACGATCGCGGAGGCGATGTTGGTGAGGGTGATCAGTGACAGGTAGATCGTCAGCAGCCACCAGGCGATGCGCTTGCGGCTCGCGAGGGCGGCGGCGAGCAGGGCGACGACGAGCGCCCACGACAGGCTCGTATCCGGTGCGTCGAAGTAGTAGCTGTCGATGTATTCGCGTGGGACGCGGAGGATGTGCCGCAGTACCGGCGAGATGCTCCACAGGAACACCAGTACGGAGAAGACTCCGAGGATCAGTCCCGAGATATGGGGAACCTGGCTGAACCGCCCTTTGCGGAATCGACGCGCCTGGCGCGGATTTTCGGGTGGCGATTCCACCAACTCTGCAGTGGTGTCCGATACCTCGGTCAATGGTGCCATCGAGCTTCCTCTCCTACCGGTCGATCAGATCCTCACGCTAAGTGTGGTCTGTCGTGTCCAGTTTTGTGGGAGGAGGAAGATGATTGACATGACCGACAACATTCCAGCAGTACCCATCCGCGACGAAATGATTCGGCTCGGTCAGTTTCTCAAGCTCGCGAACCTCATCGAATCGGGCGCGGAGGCCAAGGAAGTGATCGCCGACGGCATGGTTTCGGTCAACGGTGAGGTCGAGGATCGCCGTGGCCGTCAGCTTCGTGACGGCGATGTCGTCGAGATCGGCGGGATGGCCGCCAAAGTGGAAGCCCCCGCCTGATCCCGCGACTTCTGACTAGCTTTCGCGAACGACGACGCCGTCCTGGTCGCTGTAGACGATCTCGCCGGGGTTGAAGGTGACTCCGCCGATTTCGATCGGCACGTTCTTCTCGCCCGAACCGGTTTGCGTGCTCTTGCGCGGGTTGGTGCCCAAAGCCTTGACGCCGATGTCGAGGGTGCGCAGGATCGCGGAGTCGCGGACGGCTCCGTTGACGATGACACCGGCCCAACCGTTGTCGACGCCGCGGCCGGCAATGATGTCGCCGACCAGGGCGGTGTGGATGCTCGCGTCACCGTCGACGACGAGGACTCCGCCGTTGCCCGGTTCGCTGAGGGTCTGCTTCACGAGCAGGTTGTCCTGGAAGCACTTGATGGTGGTGATGGGGCCGGCAAACACTTCACGTCCACCGAACTGGGTGAACTGCGTGTCGCAGCTACGGATGTCGGGTCCGATCTCGTCGGCAAGGTCAGCGGTCGCTACAGGCTCGGTCATGCCCCACAGGATAGTCGGCGGGGCTCGGGCCTAGTGGGCCTCGGGGAGTATGCCGTTCAGCACTATGTCGGCAAGAGAATCGGCAAACGGTCCCGGGTCCGAGACGTCACGAACCGACAGCGCGAAGATGGCCGCGCCAGCCATGATGTCGAGAAGAGCGTCGGCGTCGACGCCGCTTCGGATGTCGCCGCGCTCTCTCGCCGCCTCGAGTCGACGGTTCAGCTCGACGCGGACTCCGGCCAGTTGCCGCACCACGAGAACGTCGCGTAATTCCGCGTTTGTTCGCACTTCGCTCATCAATCCGGGAGCAGCGGCTCGTGTGGCGGGAGCTGCGAACAGAGCAACCGCGCCGTGCACCAGCGCGCGGATCTGATCCGTGATCGTGCCCTCGGTGCCGAGTTCGGTGTCGATGTCCGCGCCCTGTTCGACGTCGAGTACGGGATAGATCGCGTCGTTGACGATGTGTGCCTTCGACGGCCACCGACGGTAGATGGCTGGACGTCCTACTCCCGCACGCGTGGCTATGGCGTCGATGGACGTGCCCGCGTACCCCTTTTCTTCCAACAGTTGCCTGGTCGCGTCCAGTACTGCGTCGTCGATTGCAGGGTTTCGCTGCGGGCCCAGGCGGTGCTGAGTTTCGGAATCTTTGGACATTTTGGGCAAATCCCTTGCGGTATCGCTGTGATGGCCGTTACATTCTGTCACGGCTTTAGTCGATACATATTGTATCGACAATCGGCACGTGCGCATCGGCGCCACCGAACCACGAGGAGTGGTGATGAACCTTCGAACCGAAACAGAAACCTCCGGCGAAGATCCCGACTACGCCGAATTTGCCAGGCCCGGCGAATCCCGCAACGACCCGGCGGAGATGCGGCGCAGCCTCGAAGGCTGGCTCGCGACCGTGCTGTGGCGAGGTTCGAAACCTTCCGTGACCTCGGTCGAGGTGCCGGCCGCGAACGGCATGTCCAACGAAACTGTGCTTTTCGATGCGACGTGGATCGAGGACGGGATTCGAGCCGAGCATCGCTTGGTCGCCCGTATCGCCCCGCGGGACAGTGCGGTACCGATCTTTCCGTCTTACAACCTGGACCAGCAGTTTCGGGTCATGAGCGCCGTCGCCGCTCACACGTCGGTGCCGATCCCGCGGGTGTACTGGTCCGAGAGCAACCCGGACGCGCTCGGCGGCGAGTTCTTCGTGATGGAACGGCGTGAGGGCGAAATCCCGCCCGATGTCATGCCGTACACGTTCGGATCCTGGCTCTCGGAAGCTTCGGCCGACGACTGTTCTCGACTCCAGCAGTCATCGGTCCGGGTGCTCGCCGAGCTACACGCTATGGCCGATCCGCACCTCGCACTCCCCGAGTTGTGCCGCGATGGTGCCGAACCGACTGGGGCAGAAGCACTTCGCGCGCACCTCGAGGACCAGCGGCGCTATTACGAGTGGGCAACAGCCGACGGACCAGCATCTCCTTTGATCGAGCGCGGTTTCGACTGGATCGAAGCGAACTTTCCCGTCGATGCCGGTTCCGCAGTGCTCTGCTGGGGTGACTCGCGGATCGGAAATGTCATCTACCGCGACTTCGAGCCGGCGGCGGTCCTCGATTGGGAGATGGCCACACTGGGGCCGCGTGAGCTGGACCTCGGCTGGATGATCTTTCAGCACAGGTTCTTCGAGGATCTCGCTGCCATGGCCGGACTCCCCGGAATGCCGGACTTCCTTCGTCGCGAGGACGTGGCAGAGGCCTACGGCTCGCTTTCCGGCCACCAGGTTGCGGATCTAGATTTCTACATCCTTTACGCCGCGCTGCGGCACGCGGTGATCATGTTCCGAGTCCAAAGCCGCGCAGTGGCTTTCGGTCAGGCCGAATTCCCCGACAACCCGGACGAGATGATCCTGCACCACAAAACACTCGAAGCCATGCTCGACGGCACCTATTGGGAGTCGCTCGCAACATCCCCGCTCACAACAGGAGATGCACGATGACACTGTCCCCGCTCGACGACTACCCGGTACATCAGATCGCCGAGACCATACGCCACGTGGGCACCTCGGATCGAAACTTCTACGACCGCTACTACTTCAACTGCCATGCCGGCGTCGACGGCGACACCGAGCCGCTGTTTCTCATCATCGGTCTCGGTCAGTACCCCAATCTTGGTGTATGCGACGGCTTTGCGGTTCTTCGGCGCGGCGAAGACCATATTGTCTTCCGGGCATCCCGAGCCTTGGGTGACGATCGTATGGACCTGTCAGTAGGCCCGCTGCGAATCGAAATCATCGAGGGTCTGCACCGCCTACGTGTGGTGTTGGACCCGAGTCCCGAAGCGCCGGACCTGAGCTTCGACCTCACCTTCGAGTCCGACGGCCCCGCCAATCTCGAGGCCAGACATTTCCATCGCCAGCTCGAACGAGTCACCTTCGACACGCAACGATTCGTGCAGACCGGAACATGGTCCGGATCCCTGACCGTCGACGGCGACGTCATCCCGGTCACCCCGGAGACGTGGCGGGGTAATCGCGATCGGTCCTGGGGTGTGCGACCGGTCGGCGAAGCGGAACCGCCTGGACGCAAGGCAGATCCGGCGATAGCCAGCAGTCAGAACTTCTTCTGGATTTACTCGATCATGCAATTCGGCGACTTCACCATCGTCACGATCGTTCAAGAAGATCAGCAGGGACGCCGAATCCTCGAAGATGCGACTCGCGTCTGGGCGGACCGCTCGCGCGAGCCGGAGTGGTTGGGTCGACCGGACCACCAGCTCACGTTCATTTCCGGTACTCGCGAGGTGAAGAGCGGAACTCTGTACTTCCGGCGCCCCGGTGCACCAGGCGAATCCGACCACATCCTGGAGATCACCTGCGAACCGATACTGCCCAACTACATCGGTGTCGGCACGGGCTACGGACTCGAGCAGGATTGGCGCCACGGGATGTGGCAGGGCGAACTGGTGGTTCAAGGCCTGCGGGAAAAGGTTTCGGACATCGAATTGTGGAAGAAGATGCTGTGCCCGGTCGACAACCTGGCTCGGTTCACCCTCGTCGAGGACGGCGTAACCCGCACCGGGACAGGCCTGTTCGAGGTAGCAGTCATCGGACCTCACCAGCGATACGGATTTACCGGCATCGGTGATGTCGCTCCGTAACTCCAGATCACCACACCACAAATCCCAAACTGCAGAGAGAGGCACTGCCACATGTCCACACGCACACGAATGTTGTTCGCTCGCACTGCAAAGGCCGCCGCATTAGTCGTTACAGGTGGTCTGATGTTTGCTGCTCCCGCCACGGCAATCCCGCTCGACCTGGGCTCTCTCAACACAGGCTCGCTTGGAGCGGTCGATCTCGGCTCGCTCGATCCTGTCCTCGCGCCGACACCGAATTTGGCCTCCGTGGCCAACTTTCGCGACGTCGCCGGCAACGACGGTAGGGGATACACCACCGTCGACGGCTCACACCTCAAGCGCGGCGTCATCTACCGGTCCAATGCGCTGACCGCGACCACCGACGCAGACAAGACGACACTCACCGGCCTCGGACTTGCCGACGCCTATGACCTGCGCGGCGCAACCGAGATCTCCAACCCGTTCATCGGTGGCGCGGACAAACTCCCGGACGGTGTGACGTACACGAACATCCCCATCGAGTTCAAGGATCTCACCCAGCTCGCGACGACGATCAAGTCGCCGGAGGAGGCCAAGCAGTTCTTGGTCGACACCAACCGCAGTTTTGTCACCGATCCCGTTCGCCGTGCCGGCTTCAAGCAGGTCCTCTCGGACATCGCTGCGAGTGACGGGGTGCAGTTGTTCCATTGCACCTCAGGCAAGGACCGCACGGGTTGGACCGCGATGTTGCTGCAGTCCATCGCCGGTGTCCCCGCCCAGACGATCATGGACGACTATCTGTTGAGCAACACCTACCTTCAGGCGACCAACGAGAAGATCCTTGCGCAGATCTCTCAGGCCCTGAGCCCGCAGGTAGCGACCAATCTCGAACCGGCCCTAGGTGTCGACGCTTCGTACCTGGAAGCTGGACTCGCGCAGATAGCCAGCGATTACGGAACCGTCGACGGTTATCTCACCGAAGGTCTCGGACTCACTGCGGACACGATCGCACTTCTGAAGGCCAAGCTCGTCGACTAGTTGCGGGCCGCTAAAACGCTTGAACGAACGAGTACCAGTCGCCGTCGAACTCCTGGTATCCGATCTCGCCGTCGCGGCGGGGCTTGCCGAGATATGGTGCGCCGTCGGGTAAGTACGCCAATCCGATCGAATCGATCAGACCGCCCTCGATGTGGAAGCGACACCCGTTGCCGACGGGCCAGACCTGCAGGACCCGGTAGACGCCAATTGTTCGGTTTTCCAACGACTTCTGGCAATCCGCGGCCACTGCTTCGAGCGAATCTTTCGACAATGCAAACGCAACATGCGAAGGGACGGACAAGGTCACGAGCGCACCGGTGACGAGCACGATCACCGGCGCGATCGTGCTCAAACGCAGAGTTTTGTACTTCATCCAGCCAATCAGGCTGAGTATCAACCACACTCCGCCCAAACCGAGCAGTACTGAGGCTGCGAGCGCAAAGAACGGAAAGTACACAACCGGCGGCATGAAGGACCACACGATGACGCCGCATGTGAGAGTGACAAGCACTGCGGTGACAATCGCTGTCACCTTCCACCAGGATGCCGGACCTCCACGCTCAGTTGTCGGATCACCGTCAGTCATCGGACAACCCTTGCACAACGCGGTAACTGCGGAGCGGCAACGAATGGAATTGTTCCACTGATTTACGTCGGGGTCGTCCTGCGTGGATCCGAAAATTGAACACTTTCGGCCCGGTCAGTGCGCTGACGCCTGAGGGTATGGTCGGATTGTGAACCAGGATCTGATCATTCGCCGCTACGTATCCTCGGATGAGGATGTGGTCGTCGACTTGTGGTCGCGCGCTGCCCGTGAAGCCCACCCGTTCCTTGCGGGTGAGGGAACGGGCGAACGGGAGCAGAAGATGCGAGAGGTTTATCTGATTCAGGCCGACAATTGGGTCGCTGAGCACAACTCCGCTGTCGTTGGACTGTTGGGAATGATCGGCTCCGAAATCGGGGGACTGTTCGTCGCGCCGGCGTCACAAGGGTTGGGCGTCGGGCGGGCGTTGGTCGAACACGCCACAACCATGCACGGCGAGGTGACACTCGAGGTCTACACCCTCAACGATCGCGCCCGCAGGTTCTATGCGCTGATGGAGTTCGAAGAAGAGGGGCGTCGACACGACGCCGAGACGAACCATGAATTGATCACCCTGCGTCGCGCGGGTCGAGGCTCTTCCCTTTCCCAGGCATGAGAATTACGGATCAGCCCAGCACGGGCCTGACATTGTGCACAGATCTGGCGGCTACCGATTGGCTGGTCGATCAGGATCTTCCTTGGTATCAGTTGGCGGGGCGCGGCCCGATCGGATTTCCGAAGTATGCGCGCTTACGGTTCATCCCCGATCCGAGCTTTCCCGGTCAGAAATCCAATGATGTCGACTTCGATCAAACCGGGCCGGAAGAGAAAGTGCTGATCGGCTTCGCCCTGGATGTGTTGTCCAGTTACACAACCACACCCGACGAGTGCTATTTCTGCATGTGGACCGGGTGGGGGTCGGCAGTCGGTGATGACGTTCCGCGGTTCGAGATCCCCAATCGTGACTACTGGCTCTTTCGTGGAACGCTTGCCGACTACGCCGATTGGAGCGTGGAAAACTCAGCTCGTTGGCCGTGGGGTTCTTCCCCTGATCCGGCCTTCATCTGGCCGGCTGATCATTCCTGGTGCATAACCAATGATGTCGATCCACATTTCGCGACCATTGCGGCCCCCGAGGAGGCCATCATTCGAATTGTGGCTGATTCGCGGATCGACGCCGTGCTCGACGACCCGGATATCGATCCGCCGTATTGGCACTGACGCCCGATCACTTCCAAGTCTCGAGTTCGACTACCAGCGTGTTCCAGCGGACGCCGAAATCGGTAGGTACCCAACTCGTCTCGCAGTACACCGTCGGCCCGTCGAAGACGACGTTGAAGAGACCGGGATGAATTGTCGTCAAGAGTGTTTCGTGTTGAACGAGGTGGCCGGGCCGCTCTTTCACCCGCACGCGCCCGGTGGGCTGAGTGCGGTATCGAGTCCAGAGGTAGCGATCCCACACCAGGCAGCCTCTCAACCGCGTCTTGCCGACGGCTCCGACATCGTCGCCGATCAGTGTCGTAAATCCGTTTCTGAGATGGGCTATGTGCTCAGTGCGGCCGTCGATTGTCACGGTCGCGATGCGTGCATCGATTTCGCAGCAGACCTCGGCGGGAAGGTCCAACATTTCGGGACTGGCCCAATAGGTCGTCGGTTCGCAAGTATCGCCAGGCATGGGGGTGTCGCGCCACGGTTCGAGATCCTCGAGCATCCAGAGTTGCGCCACCGTGCAAGTATCCCAGGTGCTTACGCTTGGGCCTGCTGGTCTGCCTGCAGGTGCTTGACCGGGCATCCCGTGGGGAAGGTGCCGAGGTCTTCGACCTTGTAACCGTTCGGGTAGCTGCGGATGTTGGGCAGCTCGCGGGCGAATTTCCGCTTCGTACGCACGGGGAAGAACCGCAGCAGGCGCGCGCGGACCTTCAGCGCACCGCGTGAGACGACGCGCATCGCAGTGCTCGGGTGCTTGTAGTGGAAGGCGTCGAGTAGGTGATCGTCCATGAGCGCGAAGGCGAATCCCTTGACCAGAGCCTTTGGTGCCAGGTTGTTGGGCGGGAAGGTGCACATCAGGTCGAGGGTGGAATCAGCGACGGCTCGGGCGCCGGGATCGAATGAAAAGTGTTCGCGCTCATAGTCGTCGAGAAGTTTGACGAAGCCCTCGTAGGTGTCCGGCGTGTCTTTGATGTTCATGTACCGACCCAGGTGGCGGTAATAATTCGTCGACCCGACGATCTCGTTGTCGGTCATCTTCCGCCAGCCGTACTCGTCGAGCCATCTGACCGGCGTGACGACGAAGGTGGCCAGGACATAGAGCATGTCGTCGTTGGAGATGTCGTACGAGCCGTGCATCTGATTCATTCGACGCACGCTCTTGCGGCCTTCGGTGCTGCTGAGGCCGTGCTCGAGGATGGCGTCGAGGATCAGGCTGGTGTCGTCGTAGCGCTTCTGAACCTTGTCGGTGAACTCGCCTGTGGAGAAGAGGAGCTTGCCGATCGAGGGGACAGCGTATGTGCGGAACAGTGCGAAGCTGAGCGCCTGATTGATGTCCCAGGGAAACTCTTGCGCCGCGAGAATGCGCGACATCTCTTCGTAATCGGTTTCGGGATCGAGTTGATCCGTGCGACTGCGGAGGTCGTAGCGCTTCATCTGAACACTCCCTGGGACTGGTCTGCGCGCGGCAGAGATAGGTGTGAGCTGCACCACCGACTGTAGTTCTGACAACACGCGTTGTCTAGGGGGTGTGAATAGTCGTCTTTCCTTCGTTTCGGGCGTTGTACCAGGGGTATCCGGAAAGTGTTGTCGACCCGAGGAGCAGCTATGAGCGTCACACGCACGGCCGGGGTTTTTGCGGCCATCGGACTACCGATTGCCGCGAGCGTCATGTTCGCCGGAGTCGCCTCGGCTGATCCGCCCCACCCTTTCGGCGGCGCCGCCGTCACTATCGGGTGTCCGAATCAGGGGTCGCTGGCCTCGTTGACCGGGCTCACCGGCCAGTCCGGGCCAGAATCCAATCCGCCCATCGCCAAGGGTGACATTCGCTTCGATTCGTTCCCGGCCGCTGCACCCATCCCGGCGGCGGGTCAGGTGACTGTTGCGTGGGTCAACACCGACACGGGCAAGTCCGGAATCGTCGACCTGGTCGGTACTTATCCGTACCTGTCCGCGACGGTGAACACCGGCGTCGGCAATGTCGTTGCGACGGCGTTCGGTTCGATCAACTGGGGCAGTAGTCCCATCTGCCAGTCGAATCCGACGATCGGCAGGTTCATAGCCTGATCTTGAGCCTCATCGTCGCGGCCTGGACGGGCACAGGGTTGGCGGTATCGCGTGATTATCTGTCATCTCGGAGATACCGCCGGGTCCGTCCCATCCCATATTCTGAAACATGTTAGGTGAAAGCATATTTCAGGGATGGAAAAGGTGGCGACGTGAACGGGTCGAGCGCGCGTCAGTTGATGAGCCAGATGCTCGTCGAAAAACGAAACAGTCTTGCGCCCGAAAAGGTCGGCATGCGCTGCGAGGGTGCTCGCCGAATGCACGGCCTCAGTCGGCGCGATGTCGCGCAGATTGCCGACATCAGCTTCAATCACTATCAGCGGCTGGAACAGGGTACGTCCGTTGGTGTTTCGGCTCCGGTCATCGTGAGGATCTGCGACGCCTTGTTGATGGAAGACGACGAGAAGGCGCGCATGCTGGCATTGCACCAGGTATGGGCGCGCCCTCGTCGACCGCTGGCTGGATCCCGAGTTGCCGGATCTCAGGCTGCCGGTGAAATCTCCGGCAGGCAGCGGGCCAGTTCGTCCGGCGTGTAGAAGAAACTTCCGGCGCTCACCGGAGCGCACGGGGCAGCAAATGCTGTCTCGCGCTCGTTGTAGAGCATTCGGACCAGACGCTTACCCTCCGGTCCGGCGTACACGTCCCACTGCACGTTGGCGGCCATCGGGCTGACCTGCGATCCGCGCCAGGGGTTGTTCGCATAGGTGTAGAGGTCGCCCTCCGCCTGCGAGACGGTGCTTCCCGGCAGTTTCAAGAGTGCCGCGAAGGGGATGATCGTTTCTGCGTGTGCAAATCGGAAATCCGCTCCCGGGACGGCGTCGTCGCCGGTATGTTTCTGCAGGCCGCGCAGGAACTCGTCGCGCAGGACAGTTGCCATCCGGTAGGTGACGTCTTCACCGGTGAAGCCCGGGCCCTTGGCGTAGAAGTCCTCGGCATCGTTCGTGTATGCGAGCCACTGCGCGTCAGCAGGTTCGATGAACCGCTCGAAATTCCACTTGCCTTCTTCGGCCATGCCCGGAGTGATGATGTACGTGTTGTACAGCATGTACGCGGCGTCGACTTCGTTGTCGATCGTGCTGGAACCCTTGCCACGGTCGACGAGTGAGAACTCGCCCGCGCTCAGGCGGTTGACGAAGTCCTCCGAGTAGAGCCTGAGCATCATGTGCCGTGAGACCTCGAGGGTGCGCGGCAGATCGGCGATCTGGTCGTCGACGGCTTTCAGTCGAGGATCGGACTCTTCGTAGTCCTTGTAGTCGGCATTCGCATCCGAGTCGTGGAAGTAGAGGAGATCGGCATCATTCGTCACCGGTGCAACATCATCGGCGACGGCTGGAAACGCACCGGTCAGCCCTTGCGCGAAGTTCTCGGCGCTGTCCACGGCACGGTCCACACCCGACGAGGTCAAGGTGATGGTGCCCTGTTGCGCTGCGATGGCGTCGAACAGTTGGGGGAGGCGTTCGGTGACCCGCGCGCCGAGCTGTCTGTGTTCGGTGATCCCGCGTCCGCTGAGGTTGCCGTACCCCAGCTTCTTGTTGGCGGCCATGAGATCACGGAGGGCCGTGCCGAATTCCTTGCCGACGGGGGTCAATGCGTTCTCGGCTTCGGCGATTTCCCACAGCTGCAGGCTCAAGTCGTCGTACTTCAGGCTCGACAGTGCTCTGGAACCATGGCGCGCAACACTTTCCGTGTACACGGGGGAGTATCCCGTCGGCGGCGCCTGATAGTCGGCGATGCGCTGGCCGGGAGTGTAGGGCGTCTTGGACGTGAAGCCGCCGTCGCTGACGTTTGGTATCTCTGTCGAACCGGAGCTCGAACCGGCGTCGAGCGAACCGAACGGTGACGCCGTGGCGATGGACTGGACGCTGCTGGTGACAAGCACTAGTCCGACAGCGCCGGCAGCGGCCAGCACGCCGAAGCGTGAGCTTCGCATGGTGAGTTGATCCTCTCCGTCGGTGCCGAGGTGACACGACGGAAGGAACGTTAGAACAGCTAAGCGTCCGAATTGCTCCTATTTGCCCATGTGGAGATGGACGCGGGGTTACAAGTTTCGGATTCGCGGAGCTCAGGAGGGTTTGGCGGCAATCCCGATCGACACGGAGAGCGACAAAGCGATGAGGGTCATGGCCAGCCACTGGTAGCTCTTGGGCGTGGGCTGCTTCTTACGTCCGAACTTGCTCACTGATGTCTCCCGTTTGTCCGTGGGTACTCAGCACATATTACTGTTCCATTACCCCAATGGCGCGGTCGACCGGAAACTGTGCGCGATCAGACAGCAGGCGGACCGCGAAGTCCGCCCGCTGCCCCGCGATCAGGAGATCGTGCGCAGTTCCCGTCGCAGTATCTTGCCGGTGACGGTCTTGGGCAGTTCCTCCACCAGCACCACGGAGCGTGGGTACTTGTACGCCGCCATCCGCTGCTTGCAGTGATCGATCAGATCTTCCGGGGTGACGGACGCCCCCGCGACGAGGCTGACAAACGCCTTCACCGTCTCACCGCGGTATTCGTCGGCGATCCCGACGACTGCCGCCTCACGGACTGCGGGGTGCTCGGCAAGAACGTCCTCGACCTCGCGTGGCCACACCTTGTAGCCGGACGCGATGATCATGTCCTTCTTACGGTCGACGACGTAGAACCAGCCGGCTTCGTCCATGAACCCCACGTCGCCGGTGTGGAACCACCCGTCGCGAATGGCCGACGCACTCTCCTCCGGCTTGTTCCAGTAACCGCGCACCACCTGTGGACCTCGGACGACCAGTTCGCCGATCTCTCCGATCGGCAGGACCGCACCGCCCTCGTCTTCGATGCGGACCACGGTGTTGGGTACGGGAACGCCGACAGACAGTGCTCCGGATGTGGGGTCGACCGGCGTATCCGCACCAACGGGAACGGCATGGGTCGGCGACGTGGTCTCGGTCAGCCCGTAGATGTTGTGCAGCGCAGCACCGGTCATGGCGCGGACGGCCTCGGCGGCAGTCGGCGAGATGGGTGCGCCGCCGGAATACAACAACCGCATGGAGGAGAAGTCTTCCGGCGCGCAACCCGGAGTGTTGAGCAGTGCCGTAAAAGCAGTGATGGCGCCGACTGTGAATGTCGGTTGGTGCTCACGAATCGCGTCGAGCATCACCTCGGGGTGGAAGCGATAGGCCAGCACCAGCGGCATTCTCGCCAGGACGGACACCGCGATGTGACCGATCAACCCCGTGATGTGGAAGAGCGGTGCAACTCCGAGAACCGTGTCTTTAGGGGTGAGCCCCAGCCAGTCCCGGTACACCTGGGCGTTGAAGGTCATGTTCGCGTGAGAGGTCATCGCTCCCTTCGGCGGACCTGTGGTTCCCGACGTATACGTCAGTACCGCAATGTCTTCCGGTGCAGCGTCAGTGGTGATCGGATCGCCGAGACGATGTTCGTCGATCAGCGTCGCGAGATCGTCGGTACCGAGATCCTTCTTGACGATTCCGTCGAAAATCCTCGGATCGTTGCGACTTTGGTACTCGAGTTCCGAGGTGGTGATAACTCGCCTGACCGGCGAGTCGGAGACGACATTGCGGCCGACGGACTCGTAGAGCCCCTCGAGAGCGATCAGAACCGCTGCTCCGGAATCTTCGAGTTGGTATCCCAGTTCTCGTTCACGGCTCATGGGATTGATCGAGACTGCGACGCCGCCGGCTTTCCAGATTCCGGCGAGCGCAAGCACGAACTGCGGAACGTTCTGGAGGAACAGAGCGACGCGGTCACCCTTCACCAGTCCACCGGCTCGGAGTGCTCGGGCCAGCGCGTCACTCTGCTGATCCACTTCGGCGTAGCTGAGTTGACCGTCGAAGTACTTCACAGCCGTGGCGTCCGGATCAGAGCGGACCGCCGCTGCCAACATTTCGAGCATCGTGGGGTGCTCGACGTCGATGTCGGGGGGAACGTCGTTGCGGTACAACGCCAACCAAGGGCGATCTTCGTATGTCATTTGATGGCAACCGGATTCACGGGAGAGCCGCTGGCCTTGGCAACCTTGAGTGGTGCGGCGACGTACAGGAACGTGTACTGGCCGTCGGCCGCGCAGTCCGCGGCCAACTTCTCCAGATCGCAGATCTCGGTGAACACCACTCCGAGGTTGCGCATCAATGCGTTGTGGAGAACCAGTGCCACACCGTTTTCGGGGTCGGTGGTGACCTCGTTGGCAATGGTGTCAGTGACAAGGTTGGGGATCTCCATGTCCTGGAACCACTGGACGAGTTCGGGGCTGTAGATCAGGCCGGGCTCGCAGAAGCCCTCGTAGAAGGCTTCGCCCTGGTCGAAGAACAGCTTGAGGAAGTTGGTGCGGATGACGAGGATGTCACGCTTCTCGATGGTGACGCCCTGCGCTTCGGCACAGGCCAAAAGATCATGGTGCGTGAATGTTTCGGCCTTGTCGAGGTTTTCCTTGCCGCGGAACTTTGCCATGTCGAGAAGTACTGCGCGTCCGACGACGCCACGGTCGGCAATCGGTTCGACGCTGGCCTTCTCGAGGCCGCCGACTGTCGTGTCAGCGGAGTATCCGTTCCACAGGGCGCCGTCGTACCAGACGTGTCCGAGCGCGTCGTACTGCGTCGAACCCTGCAGGAACGCGTCGATCTTGTCGTCCGCGTAATGCAGGCCGCCGGGGAAGTTGGGTGCGTCGTCGCCGTCCCAGCTGCTCTCGTCGAAGATCTGTGTGCGCTCGGCGGGGCTCCGGCCCGGCCAGACCGGATCACCCTTGGGATCGCCGATAAGACGTTGGAGTGTGAACACGGAACCCTGCTTGATGGTTCCGACGCCACGAAGCACCTGTCCGGCGTCGAGGTAGTTCAGTGAACCGACCTCGTCGGACTCTCCCCACTTGCCCCAGTTGCTGGGTGCGTCGCGCAGGAGTTCTCCAAGATATGGCGCCTCGGTCATGGTGATTCGATCCTCTCGCTACCGACACCGAACGATCGCTCGGGCGGACCTGGGTCTTTGTGATCCACATCATGTTCAGGCCGATAATCAGTAGTCAACAGGTTCACCGATTGCCGTGGTCATCGCATTGTTGGAAATCCAATGTTCGGGAATACTGAACACTGTGACCGAATTCGAGAATGCCGTCCTGATCGGAGCGTCGATCCGGCAAGCGCGGCGTCACAGCGGGCTCTCGCTGCGTGAATTGGCCAGGCGTCTCGATGTCAGCCCGGCTACCCTCAGCGCTGTCGAGACCGGAAAGACCAGAGTCAGCGTCGACCGGTTGGCGGCAATCGGCGGGATTCTCGGAGTGCGTTTCGACGCTCTGCTCCCGGCTGCGATAGTGCGTCCGCCGGAACAGCCGCGATGGGGAGGCGACGACGCCGACCCGGACGCACATTTTCGCCCGAACGAGTGGCGAAGGTTCGGTCCGAGTTCGTTCGATCCGGTGTTGGCTGCAGCGCTCGCGGAGATGGTGAAGACCGGATATCACGGCGCTGCGATGCGTGAGATCGCCAAACGTGCGCAGATGAGTGTTCCGGGTCTGTATCACCACTATTCCAGCAAGCAACAGATGTTGGCCGAAATTCTCGACCTCACCATGGCTGAACTGAACACGAGATCGTTGGCGGCTATCGACGAGGGCGAAAGTCCCTCCGAAAGGCTGGCTTTCCTCGTCGAATGTGTGACCTTGTTCCATATCTATCGGCGTGATCAAGGATTCCTCGGCGCCAGCGAAATGCGCAGTCTCACAGCCGAGAACAGGTTGCGCATCACGGAATCACGCAACTACCAGCAATGGTTGATGACGAAGCAGGTGGACGACGGAATCGCCGCCGGTGTGTTCGGGACGGATCGGCCGCGACAGGCCGCGCGTGCAATAGTCGTGATGTGTGTCTCTGTCGCGCAATGGTATCGGCCGAGCGGACCACAAACGCCCGAGGAAATTGCACGCGACTACGCGCGTTTTGCACTGGATCTGGTGCGCCTTCAGCGACCGTGACGGACGTCATCCGGTTCGGGTGATGCGCCAGCGGGCAAAGGGGTCCATGCTTGGAAGGTATCCGTACCGCGACTCGAGTAAGGAACGAAACCCAATGTCTTCCAAGCTGTCTCACAAGGCCTACATGATCGGTGCCGGCATCGGAAACCTCTCGGCTGCCGTCTATTTGATTCGAGACGGTGAGTGGAGCGGTGAGGACATCACCATCATGGGGCTGGACATGCATGGAGCGAACGACGGCGAATCTGCCGCTACCTTCCAGCACCAGTACGGTCATCGCGAGCTGGGCAACGACGCGGGCTTCATCAATCGTGGCGGTCGCATGCTCAACGAGGAGACCTATGAGAACCTCTGGGACGTGCTGAGTGTGGTTCCGTCGCTGGACAACCCGGGAAAATCGGTGACGGATGATATTCTCGATTTCGACCACGCGCATCCAACGCACGACGTCGCACGATTGATCGATCGCGACGGCATTCGCAACAAGGGTGAAAACGACTACAAGCACATGCAATTCGACAACAAGGATCGGTACTTGTTGACGAAGCTGATGACGATGCCGGAGTCGGACGAGGCAAAACTCGACGACATCAGTATCGAGCAGTGGTTCGAGGACACTCCGCACTTCTTCACCACCAACTTCTGGTACATGTGGGAGACCACATTTGCTTTCAAGCGGGTGAGTTCGGCGATGGAGCTGCGCCGGTACATGAACCGAATGATTCTCGAGTTCAGTCGCATTCAAACTCTTGCCGGTGTCACCAGATCCCCGTACAACCAGTACGAGAGCATCATCTTGCCGATGCGGGCCTTCCTCGAAGGCAAGGGCGTGAAGTTCGTCAACGAACTGAAGATCACGGAGTTCGTGTTCAAGGACACCCCGCTACGAGACGAGATCATCGTGACGGGACTCGATTACGAAAACGTCCGCACCGGTGAGAAGGGCCGAATCGACGTGGCGGAGGGCGATTTCGTCTTCGACACCAACGGCAGCATCACCGACAGTTCTTCGATCGGCGATCTCGACACCCCGATCGTCGAAGACATGGGATACGCACCGAGTGCGCTGCTGTGGAAGCAGGCCACCGAGCATTTCTACGATCTCGGGAATCCCGACAAGTTCTTCGGGGACCGGGCGCAGAGTGAGTGGACCAGCTTCACCGTCACCACTTCGTCACACGAGCTCATCAACGAGATTTCCCGAATCACCAAGCAACTCCCCGGAAATGCGCTCAACACATTCGTGGACTCGAACGTGCTTCTCTCGATCGTGGTCCACCATCAGCCGCACTACCACGCGCAGAAGGAGAACGAAGGAGTCTTCTGGGGTTACTGTCTGTTCCCGCGCAAGGACGGCGACTACGTGAAGAAGCCGTTCATCGAGATGACCGGGCGGGAAATGCTGGAAGAGACGCTCGGACACCTCGAGGCGCTCGACGAGAGCGGTGCGCTCGCCGCGCGTCGACAAGAGATTATGGACAGCGTCGTGAATTCGATTCCCAGCCATATGCCTTACGCCAGTGCGCTGTTCAATCGGCGCGCCGTCGGCGACCGGCCGCTGGTGGTGCCGAAGCACTCCAAGAACCTGGCGTTCATCAGTCAGTTCGCGGAGCTGCCGTTCGACATGGTGTTCACCGAGCAGTACTCGGTGCGCTGCGCTCAGGTAGCCGTCTACAAGTTCCTGGGGATTCCAGAAGACAAGCTCACCAAGATGCATCACTACGAGAAGGATCCGAAGGTCCTCGCCAAGGCCGCAGTGACGATGTTCCGCTGAGGGGTGCTCAGCGACCGTGCCGCTTCTCGTAGTCCTCGCGAGTGCGATCGGCACGGCGCTGGGCCTTCTCGTCGAGCAGTTCGGGATCGAGTCCGTGGCTCAGCAGGCGGTGACGGCGGTAGATGGTCCCGAGCGCCACGACGAAGTACGCGAGCGGGATGAGCAACAAGGCCATCATGGCCAAGGGAATCCAGATCGGTCCCGGGATCAAGAGGAACAGCAGAAGAATCAGCGTCGCCGGCACGGTGAAGCGGATGATGTAGCGGGCCTGGGCACCCGGTCCGACCAGATCGTTCCGCACCCAGTCCTGGTACCGGTCGGGGAGCGTCTTCCCCAGGAGGTATCCGCAGTACTGAGGAAAGTTCGGGCGAGTCTGTTCGGCCATGGCATCCAGGATAGTGCCTGGTACTGCCGCTTACACCGGTGCCTTGAACGTGCGTCGGTAGGCGCTCGGTGAAACGCCGAGCGCCTCGTTCATGTGTTGACGCATGGATGTCGCAGTCCCGAAGCCGGTTCGAGCAGCAATCGCATCGATCGACAGATCGGATTCCTCCAGTAGTTCCCGCGCCCGATCGACACGTCTGCTGGTCAACCAGCGGTTCGGTGTGGTTCCGACTTCGTCGCGGAATCGACGGCTGAACGTGCGGACGCTCATGTTGGCGCGCGTCGCCAGGTCCGCCAGGGTGATCGGGTCGTCGAGATGTTCGAGGGCCCAGTGCCGAGCGTCGGCAGTCGATTCCGAAGGCTTGTCGGCCAGGGGGCGTCGGATGTACTGAGCTTGGCCACCGTCGCGCCACGGCGGTACGACGCAACGCCTCGCGACGGTGTTCGCCACTTCCATGCCGTGGTCACGCCTGACGATATGCAGGCAGAGGTCGACTCCCGACGCCACCCCGGCCGAGGTCAGGATGTGGCCTTCGTCGACGAACAGCACGTCCGGATCCACGTTCACCTTGGGATAGACACGCTGGAAATGGTCGGTGTTGCGCCAGTGCGTCGTGGCGCGGAGTCCGTCGAGCAGACCCGCCGCGGCGAGGATGTACGAACCGGTGCAGATCGAGACCAGCCGAGTGCCCGGCTGGATGTGTTGGAAAGCTGCGGCCAACTCGGGGGAGAGGTAGCCGTCTTCGTAGGCCGGACCCAACTCGTACGACGCGGGGATGACGACGGTGTCGGCGGTGGCGAGCAACTCGCTCCCGTGGTCGACCGAGATGCTGAAGTCTGCGTCGGTCTGCACGGGATTGCCGTCGACGGTGCACGTCAGGATCTCGTACAGCGGCCGATCCTCGACGTCGAGGGCACGTCCGAAGATGCGCGCCGGGATGCCGAGTTCGAAGGGGATGACTCCATTCAGAGCCAGTACGACGACGCGATGCGGACCAGACATGGCTTGATTCTTTCATATATTGGCAATCTGGCCACTGTTCTCGATCGAATCCGAACTGCAGAATTCTCTCTGTGACTTCTGAGACCGCTCTCCCCGAATCAGGCCAACAGCAGGTGAGCCCGCCGCGCTTTCACCGCGCCTGGTCCGTCGCGATCGTGGCATTCCTGGCGTTGGTCGGTGCGGCGAGCTTCCGCGCTGCCCCATCGGTGCTGATCGATCCGCTGCACGAAGATTTCGGGTGGTCGCGCGCCAGCATCTCGGCGGCCGTCTCGGTCAACCTGATTCTGTACGGGTTGACCTCGCCGTTCGCTGCTGCCCTGATGGAAAGGTTCGGCATCCGGGCGGTTGTCACTTCGGCGTTGGCGCTCATCTCGCTCGGCAGTGGTCTCACCATCTTCATGACCTCGAGTTGGCAGCTCATTCTGCTGTGGGGTGTCTTCGTCGGTCTCGGTACCGGTTCGATGGCGCTGGCGTTTGTCGCCACCGTCGTCGATCGCTGGTTCGTCGAGAAGCGTGGTCTCGTGACCGGCATCCTGACGGCCGGTGGTGCTGCCGGTCAGCTGGTGTTCCTTCCGGTCCTGGCGAAGATCGCCGAAACGTACGACTGGAAGAGCGTCGCCTTCACAGTTTCGTTTGCCGCACTGGCCGTTGTGCCGTTCGTTCTGCTGTTCCTGCGTAACTATCCGTCAGACGTGGGTACGACGCCTTACGGCGCGCCCGCCGATTACGCCCCACCAGCCAAGCCTGTCTACCAGCGCGGCGGTGCCGGAGGCCGGGCGATCTCGGTGCTGGTGATGGCGTCGAAGACCAAGGTGTTCTGGCTTCTCGCCGGTACCTTCGCGATCTGCGGCGCGAGCACCAACGGCCTGATCGGCACGCACTTCGTCCCGGCGTCGCACGACCACGGAATGCCGATCACGACGGCCGCGTCCCTCTTGGCGTTGATCGGAATCCTCGACATGGTCGGCACCATTGCTTCGGGTTGGTTCACCGACCGGATGGACTCGCGAAAACTTCTCGGCATCTATTACCTGTTCCGCGGAATCTCGCTGCTCTTCCTGCCGCTGCTGCTCGCGAACACTGTGAATCCACCGATGATCGCGTTTGTCATCTTCTACGGGCTCGACTGGGTGGCGACGGTTCCGCCGACCGTCGCGCTGTGCCGTCAACACTTCGGCGCCGACGCCCCCATCGTGTTCGGTTGGGTGCTGGCATCGCACCAGATCGGTGCGGGTCTGGTGGCCTTCTTGGCCGGTCTCGTTCGTGATCAGATCGGCTCATACGACGCTGCCTTCTTGGTGGCCGGCGCGCTCTGCGCGATCGCCGCAGTCATGTCGTTGTTGATCGCAAAACGTCCGAAAGAGGCAGTATTGGTTGACTCTGTCTGATTCGGCACTGTGATCGGTACCACCGACGGGGTAAGTTGTGTGTAACTCCAAGAACTACTCACCAGTAGGGGTACTGAAATGCCTGCTCCGTCCGCTGCGACCTTCTCGCGGCTCGCCGAACTGATCGCCATCGACAATGTTGCCGATCGCCCGACGAAGTCCATCACCGAGGTGTTCACCGGCAAGGAGCTGGCGACCATCCCCGTCGGCACCGCCGACGACGCACTTGCGGCCATCGCCCGTGCCCGCGTCGCCCAGAAGGAATGGGCCAAGCGCTCCGTCCTCGATCGCGCCGCCGTCTTCCACCGCTACCGCGATCTCATCCTCGAGAACCGCGACGCCCTCATGGACATGGCTCAGGCCGAGACCGGAAAGTCGCGTACCGCAGCTCAGGAAGAAGTCCTCGACATCTCGATGACGTCGCGTCACTACGCACGTGTGGCGCCGAAGCTGCTGCGCCCGCGTCGCGTCTCCGGCATGCTCCCGGGTCTGACGAAGACCGTCGTCCGCTACCAGCCCAAGGGCGTAGTCGGCGTCATCTCGCCGTGGAACTACCCGATGACGCTGGCCGTGTCCGACGCCATCGCCGCGCTGCTCGCCGGTAACGCCGTTGTCCTCAAGCCGGACAGCCAGACGCCGTACTGCGCGCTCGCCTGCGTCGAACTGCTCTACAAGGCGGGTCTGCCTCGCGACCTCTTCGCCGTGGTTCCCGGGCCGGGCTCCGTCGTCGGCACCGCCCTGGTTGAGAACACCGACTACCTCATGTTCACCGGTTCCACCGCGACCGGTCAGCTCCTCGCCGAGCAGGCCGGCCGTCGACTGATCGGCTTCTCCGCCGAACTCGGTGGCAAGAACCCGATGATCGTCGCGGCCGGCGCAGACCTGCGCGAGGTCACCGACGCCGCTGTGCGTGCGTGCTTCTCCAACTCCGGTCAGCTGTGCATCTCCATCGAGCGCATCTACGTCGAAGAGTCCATCGCACCCGAGTTCATCCGCATGTTCGGTGACCGCGTCAAGAAGATGAACCTCGCCGCCGGATACGAATTCGGAATCGAGATGGGCAGCCTCGTCTCCGAGGCGCAGGTCAAGGCAATCTCCGCTCATGTCGACGACGCAGTGGTCAAGGGCGCCACCGTCATTGCCGGTGGAAAGGCCCGGCCGGACATCGGACCGCTGTTCTACGAGCCCACCCTGCTCACCGGGGTTCCCGAAGACGCCGAGTGCTACCGCGACGAGACCTTCGGGCCGCTCGTCTCGATTTACCCCGTCAAGGACGTCGAAGAGGCCATCGCTGCGGCCAACGACACCGAGTACGGCCTCAACGCCAGTGTGTGGGCTGGAAGCAAGGCTGCCGGCGAAGCCATCGCAGCGCGCATCCACGCCGGCACCGTCAACGTCGACGAGGGTTACGCACCCACCTGGGGCAGCACCGCAGCACCGATGGGCGGTATGGGTGTCTCGGGCGTCGGTCGTCGTCACGGCGCCGAGGGGCTGATCAAGTACACCGAACCGCAGACCGTTGCCACCACTCGCGTCATGAATCTCGGTGGACCGCGCGGACTTCCGGCCAAGGTGTGGGCAAAGCTCATGCCTCACGCCATCAAGATCATGTCCTGGGTTCCGGGCCGGTAACGGGTGGAAACCGCCAGCGCGTACATCGAGGCAACGCCGGTATCGGTGTGGAAGGTTGTCAGCGACATCGAAGGTATGGGTCGCTTCAGTCCTGAAAATACCGGTGGAACATGGACTTCCGGAACTCCGGGCACTGTGGGTGCAAAGTTCAAGGGCACCAACAAGCATGGTCTGATTCGGTGGAGCACGCACTGCACGGTGGTCGACGTGGTCGACTGCCGGAGGTTCTCCTTCGAATCGGACGAGCCGAAGGCCCGGTGGACATATGTGCTCGAGCCTTCGGGAACGGGCACCGTGCTTACCGAGACTCGTGAGATCTATGCGACGCCTGCGCTTTACGTGCGCATGATGTCGGGTAGCGGCCTACTCGGTCGGGGTCGAGATCAGCTGATGCAGACCGGAATGGAAACTACTCTGGCGCGCATCAAGGCGTTTCTGGAGAGCTAGAAACTTACACAAGTGGGGCTGCACTCGATTCGAGTGCGGCCCCACTTCTGTTGTTGGAGATCTAGTTTGCAGTGCTGATGAGCGCAGCGTCGATGAGCGCGGTGTAGACACGCTCCGGTTCTTCGGCGATGCGATTGAGTACGTACAGCCACCACTGTGTTCCGAAGATGACGTATTCGCGTGTGGTGAAGCCTGCTCCTCGGAGTGCGTCCAGTTGCTCGGTGCCTAGGCCGAGCAGCATCTCGAACTCGACGTGCTCGCCTCTGAGCTTCGAATCATGTTCGGCGCGTAGTGCTTCGAGGATGTCGCGGTCATGCGTCGCGATGGAGACCTGGTGACCCGATTCGACGATTCGGGCTGCGTAGTCGAGATACGCGCTGCGCAGTTCGGCACTACCGCGTGGGTAGGCGACGGACTCGGCTTCGAGGAAGGCGCCCTTCACGAGACGGATGCGACCGGGTCGGTCCAGCAGAGCGGCGAGATCCTTTGCCGTGCGGTGCAGTCGGGCCTGAACGGTGATCCCCACGTGAGTGAAGCGCTCGGCCAGCCGCGCGTGCATGTCGAGGACCAGGTCGGTGCGATCGGACGCTTCGGCGGAGATGATCAGCTCGGCACCTGCGCGTTCCGTGGCCTCGGCCAGGCGCACGACATTGCGAAAGCACTGCTCCGGATCGATCACCAAGCCGATGTGCGAGAGGTCGAACGACACGGTGCTCTCGACACCCGACGTGCCGATTCGTTCCGCGAGTTCCACGAAAACATCGGTTTCGGCGTTCGCGAGCTCGGGATCCCGGACGCTTTCCCCGGTGTATTCGATGCTCGCCTTGTGTCCTCGCGCGAAGATCGAGGGGAGGCGGTCGAAAGCGTCGTCGATGGTTTCGCCGCCGATGTAGCGAGCGGCGACTTTCCGTGCGAGTGCTGCAGTCGCAGCGTCCGCCATGGTGCGTTCTTTCAGGGATTCGTCGAGTGCGAGGCGGCGTAGGACGTCTGCGGCCTGGGCTTGTAGATCCGTGTTCACGGCTTCAGCGTATCCGGACGAGGGTGCGGGAATTATTCTCCAGACCCTTGCGTTCGATCTATTGTCGATATATCGTCGATACGTCAAACAAACACAGACAGTCCAGGAGGACAACATGTACGCCCCACACAACAACCCAGAAATGCAAGAACGTCGCGAGCATGGCCGCCGAGGCCCGCATCGTGGACACGGTTTCCGTCGAGGATTCGAGGGCGAGCGACCCGAGGGTCGCTTCGAAGACCGAGCAGAAGGACGCCCCGAAGGCCGGCGCGGTCGGCCCGACCAGCGCGGACACGGTCGGCCGGGTTTCGGTGAAGCCGGCGCAGCGCTCCGTCCCGCGATGGGCCTACTCCGAGGTGCCGCTGTCGCGGTAGCCGCAGGTGGGACCGCTGAGCAGGTAGCCAAGGCCGAGGCAATTCTCGCCGAGGCACGCCGAGCACTGTTCGAGATGCTGGCGGAAAAGCCGGCTGACGCGCAGCAGGCTCACACAGAATCTACCGACACGCTGCCGGCAGAGTGATCACGGCGCTCAGGCGCCGACGGTGACTTCCTCGCTGTTCATGCCGGAAACGTGGCCGTCGGCGCCCTCTCGCCAGTACCCGACAACATTGTGCTTGTCGCGAGCTATTCCTCGAACTTCCCTCAGATGCTTACGAATACGACGGCTGGTTGCGCTTTCGCACGCCACCCACGCGTAGACGTCGGCCGATTCGGATTCGGGAAACTCGACCTTCTCCACAGCCTCGAACAGTGCGCTCGGCGCCTTTCCGAGGCCACTCCCCACGAGCCACGTGTACGTGACGTCGCCGCGAGTGACAAATTCCTGTCGATCCTCTTCGGTTTCGACCTCGATGATCGCCTGTGCGACATCGCCTTCACGAAGTTCTTCGACAATCCTGCCCAGTCCGGGGAGACCCGTGGCGTCTGCGACCAGCAGCTGCCAGCGAGGACCCGCCGGTGCTTGGTAGTGGGACCGCGAACTGTCCGACCAGAAGACGCCTAGTAGGTGACCTGGTTCGGCCCGCAGGGCCCAATCCGCTGCAATACCGCCAGGGTGCACGACGAAGTCGATGTCCAGACGTCGGCCGCCGTCGTGCACCTTGCGCACGGTGTAGTGCCGCCACGGTGGCTCGGTTCCGAGATCGGCCTTGCCGTAGTCGGGATTGTTGAAGTAGTCGTATTCTGCTTCTGTTTCACCGGGTTTCGGGAATGCGAGGTCGATGCGCTCGTCGCCTTGTCCGCCGGTCGGCCAGTGCCAGTCGCCTTCTGCCTCGATGCTGATTCGCCGCATGTGCGGGGTCAGGGACGTGACGGTGACAACGCGGGCGGGTTCGCAGAAAGACATGCCTCGACCCTATGGGTCCGGCGTGTCGAAGTGGAGACAGATGCTGTCGCAAGACGGACATCGAGCGCAGCCGAAAAGGCCAGCGTATGCCCCGGGGCATGATTCTTCCCCGGTGCACACGCTGGCCTTTTCAGTTATGTCGGTTCACGCCGCTGTCGGTGGGCTGTTCCCACCGATCGGCTGTTGATACGGATCGATCGACATCGGTGGATAGAACACTGTTTTCCGATCCGGCCCGATCTCCACCCGCCATTCGGTGTGGTGCATCGTCCGGTGGTGATGACCGCACAACAAGATCAGGTTGTCGAGATCTGTTGGGCCACCATCGTTCCAGTGAACAATATGATGGGCATCGCACCACCCCGATGGTGTCCCGCATCCCGGAAACGCACACCCACCATCACGAACCGCCAACGCCCGCCGCTGGGGTACCGTCGCGGTCCTTGCTTCTTTGCCGCAGTCGAGCGGAACACCGTTCTCGTCCAGGAGGATCCGGGTGACGGTGCAGTCGCACGCCAGCATCCGGGCAGTATCGATACTGATCGGGCCCACCCAATCCGCCCACGCGAACCCCAGTTCCTGAGTCGACGGCAAGAGGTCCTTCAACGCCTTGAGGTCGGTCATGTCTTTCGCCGACGCGGTAACGGTGATGTGTGGTTTCACTCCGCCCTCGATCGGACCCAACCCCGCCCGCTCGTACCGCCGCAGTAGTTCGCAAAACCCGTCCGCGCGCCGTAGCGCCGGCGTGCGGGTGTCCTTGACGCCGTCCTTCTCCGGCGTCGGAGCCGACAGACTCGACAACAACGTGAGCAGACGCGCCCCGTTCACGGCATCCAAATCACCCTTCACCGACACACGCCCGTACAAGCCTTTCGAGGCGTAGAACTCGTTACGCTCCGAATCCTCACCCACCGGAACGCCGTCCTCACGCTTGCCGTACTGCTTCTCGATCCGCCGGATCGCCGCCCGCACCGCATCACAATCCGCAATGTTCTTCGACGCCAAACCCAACAGAATCCCGCGAGCCTTGTCCACATCCGCCAGGGTCATGTTCTTCGGCGGATGCTGACAAAACGACGCCACCTGCCGCGCCTTCAACGCATCCACGTCACCGCGATGGAATGCATCCGCGACAACAGGTTCGAGCATCAACAACCGCGCCAACCCGACTAGCAGGCTGCACTCACCGATCTCCAGATTCGTCGAACCATGCAACCACTGCGCGATCGCCCGAAAACCCTTCCCGCCGAGAACCTCACGGGAAAACATCTCCACGATCAACAACACCATCCGCGACTGCAACTCGTGCCGGGCGCGCGCCAGATCCAGAACCTCACTCTTGAGGTCCTCGCCATCCAGCTGCCACGCTTCCCGACTGTCCATGCTCAAAGTCTAATCGAACAAAGTTTCGAACACAAGAGAATCGCAGGCGAAAATTGCTGCTGTCCAGCTACTTTCGACAATTCGGGCAAATGTCAGATCGAACCCAGCTCCCGCGCACGAGCTACCGCCGACGTCCGCGACTTCACTCCCAACTTGCCGAAGATGTGAACCAGGTGCGACTTGACCGTGGTCTCACTCAGGAACAGTTCTTTGCCGATCTCTCGGTTGGAGCGACCCGCCGCCACCAACTTCAGAACTTCGATTTCCCTTGGGCTGAGGCTGGTTTCGGGTTTGCGTACCCGAGTCATGAGCTTCGACGCGATGGCGGGGGAGAGAACGCTGTCCCCGCTCGCAGCGGCGCGGACGGCTGACAGCAACTCGACCGGTGGTGTGTCCTTGAGTAGGTACCCGCTGGCCCCGGCCTCGACAGCGCTCAAGATGTCTGCATCCGTGTCGTAGTTGGTCACGACGAGTACGTGCGGCGGATTCGGAAGCGCGCACACCGCGCGGGTGGCGTCGACGCCCGTCTTCCCGGGGCCGAATCGCAGGTCCATGAGCACGAGGTCGACCGGCGTGGTGGCGCAGAAGGCTATGGCTTCCTCGGCGGTGCCCGCTTCGCCGACTACCTCGATGTCGGCTTCGCTTTCGAGCAGCGCTCGTAGCCCGGCGCGCACGATCGCGTGATCGTCGGCGAGCAGCAGGCGGATCACGGTTCGCCGACTTCGAGAGGAAACGTCACTGCGACGGCCGTGTGTCCCGGCTCGGACTCGATGGAGAAGATCCCGCCCTGCAGTTCGACGCGCCGGCGAATTGCATTGAGGCCGAAAGATTCCGCCGGGCCCCGTTCGAGAACTGCCACGTCGAAGCCGCGACCGTTGTCGACCACGTCGAGGCTGACGGTGTCGTCGGAATAGGTCAGTGTCACAGCCATTCTGGTTGCATCGGCATGGCGGAGAACATTGGACACCGCGCCCTGAGCGATGCGCACCAATGTTGCTTCGAGGGGCATCGGCAGCCGCACTGCCTCGCCTTCGACGACGGAGCGCGCTTCCAGTTCAGGACTGCTCGCGCGTTCGCAGATTCGACGAAGCGCGTCGGCGAGCGACTGACCGTCCAAGGCCGCGGGCGTCAATTCGGCTATGAGTTGGCGGGTTTCGGCAAGACTGTCCGCGGCAGTTTCCCGTGCGAGGCTGATCTGACGGATGGCCGGGCTGTCCGGATCGGCGCGTTCGGCAGCGTGAAGGAGCATCTGGATGCTCGAAAGTCCCTGGGCCACGGTGTCGTGAATCTCGGCGGCGAGTCTTTCACGTTCCGCGAATTTTCCGGCATCGCGAGACGTCGACGCCAATTCTTCACGAGTATTCATCAACTCGTCGATGAGACGACCGCGCTCGGCTGCCTCGCGGTACAGCGCTTGATATCCGAGGCCGATTGCAACCGCTACGGCAGCGCCGATGATCGGGCCGACGGCGCCGGCAATCGTCCATCCACGATGCAGGCCGGTGCCGACCACGGCGACAGCCGTTGCCGCGGTGACGGCGAGAAGACTCCAGGGGCGTCGCAGAATATGGAGATAGAGGAAGAAGAGTCCGAACGCGAGGTAGGCGGCGTCGGCGGATACCGCCATCGTCGCGATCCAGACGAGGGTCAGCACGGCCAGCCACCAGCGGGCAGCGTTGCCGCGCAGCCTTTTGGCGACCCCGAAAAGATAGACGGCAACAAAGATCACGGCCAACGCGATGATTGTTGCGGTCAGGTCGGATTCGTCGATCAGCGCTCGAAGAAACACCACACCGGCCAGCGCCATGACAAGGACATGCAGGCCCAGTTGTAGGCCGGCGAAGACAGGCGTGAGCGGCGATCGGTGCATCTCGCCCAGCTTAGCGAGGTTCGGGCCTGGTTCATCCATCAAAAGTTGTAAACCGGGATGGTTCTTTCGAGCGCTGGAATGTCGATCCGAGGTGCGATGGAAAGAGTCTGCATCCGCGAGAGCGTAGAGGCAAGCACAGGAAAGGAATTCACAGTGTTTGTCGCAATGAGGGACTTACGGGCAGCGCGAGGTCGTTTCGCGCTGATCTCCGTCGTGGTTCTGTTGGTTGCACTTCTGGTCAGTTTTCTCAGCGGGTTGACTGCAGGACTTCGCCATCAGAACGTGTCGGCCATCGAGGCCATGAATGCCGACACGGTGGTGTTCGCCGACACCGGAGCCGGGGCGTCGTTCGACGAGTCGGCGCTCACGCAGGACCAGGTCAACGCTTGGACCTCCACGTCGAAGGACGTCGATCCCATCGGAATCGGTCGCGGGAAAGCGGGATTGGCCGACGGAAATCAGAAGTCGGTGGCCCTGTTCGGCGCTGATGGCGGTTTCGGTGACGTGACGCCGTCGGCGTCAGGCACGGTGGTGTTGAGCGAAGGTGCCGCCCGCGATCTGGGGGCGGGCGCCGGCGATCAGGTGAGTGTCGGTACGCAGCAGTTCACCGTCAGCGCCGTTCGCGGTGACGACTGGTACAGCCATTCGCCCGTCGTCTGGATGACGCTCGACGACTGGCAGGCGGCCAATCCACGCGGCGGAGTTGCGACAGTACTGGCTGTCACCGGAGCCTCCGACGCTTCCGCAACGGACAAGGCGGCTGCGACGACGTCGACGACGGTCAGCGGTTCGCTCGACGCGATCGGTTCGTACAAGTCGGAGAACGGGTCGTTGACGTTGATGACGCTCATGTTGTTCGCGATCTCAGCCCTGGTGATCGGTGCGTTCTTCACGGTGTGGACGATCCAGCGAACTCCGGACATCGCGACGCTGAAAGCGCTCGGTGCGACTACCGGTTCGCTGGTGCGCGACGCACTGGGTCAGGCGCTCATCGTTCTGATTGCCGGTGTCACCGTCGGAATCGGGCTGACGGCCGTGGCCGGATCGCTGATCGGTGACGCCATGCCGTTTGTCCTGGACGCATCCACCACCGTCGTACCTGCCGTGGCATTGATCGGGCTCGGTCTGCTCGGCGCGGCCTTTGCACTTCGATTCCTCTCGACCACCGATCCACTCACAGCATTGGGGAGCGCACGATGACCATGACAACCGGCACCACAGTTCTCGACATCCAGAACGTCGATCTGACGTTTCCCGATGGGCAATCGCGGGTGACGGCGCTGGACGACGTGTCTCTGCGACTGCACCGCGGCGAGATCGCCGCGATCACCGGGCCCTCGGGTTCGGGCAAGTCCAGCCTGTTGGCGGTGGCGTCGACGCTGATCCGTCCGGATTCCGGGCACGTCTATCTCCGGACGCCGGAAGGCAGCACCGACATCGCTGCGCTGAGTCGGCGGGCGGCGTCGGAGCTGCGACGCTCGTCGATCGGCATCGTCTTCCAACAGTCGAACCTCGTGTCTTCGCTGACTGCACTGGAGCAGCTCGAGGTGATGGCGCATCTGGGGCAGTCCGTGTTCACGTCACGGGCCCGTCGCAAGGCCGTGAAATCAAAAGCGATGGATTTGCTGGACGCTGTCGGGCTCGCGGATCAGAGCGGAAAACGGCCGTCCCAGCTGTCGGGCGGGCAGCGACAGCGCGTCAATCTCGCGCGAGCATTGATGAACGATCCGCAGCTTCTCGTGGTCGACGAGCCCACGAGTGCGCTCGATCAGGAGCGCGGTGCCGCTGTCATGGATCTGATCATCGGCGTGGTGCGGGAACGCGAGGCGGCAACCCTTCTCGTGACACACGACCGAAGTCACCTGTCTCGGATGGATACTGTCTATCGTGTTGTTGACGGTTCCTTGGCGGAGGATCAGGAGGCGCTCGCGGCGTGACTCAGGCGGGCACGATTCGGGCATTCGTCACTGCATCCGGGCGGGAAGTCAACCCGCGATTTGCTGGGCAGTTAGACTGTTGTCGACTCGGGCAACTTGAGAGGACGTGTTATGGAACGCCGCCGCAACGTTGCGCAGCCGCCACAATCGCCGATTGCGGATCTGGAGCAGATGCCTGCCCTGATTCTCCTCGACCGGCTTCCGGTGCCGGTCATGGCCGTTCACCGCGACGGCAGCATCGTTTTTGCCAATCCGTCCTTCGCTGACATGCTGGGATATCCCAAGAAGGCCGTCTCGGCGTTGCGTTTGCAGGACATCCTCTACGACAAGGATGCCGACGACGTCAGTGCAGAGCAGGCCCATCGTGAACTGAGTTCCGAGCCGGGCTCGGTCAAGGAGTTCGTGCACTCCGACTCCACGTTGGTGCGCGCGACGGTCAGCCAGTCTCTGCTCCGACGGGACGACGACACGATCACCCTTGCCGTCCTCCACGATCTGACGGAGCGCCTGTGGAACAACCCACGGCACATCGACGACAAGCCCACCAAGTAATCCCAGCTACTTCCGGGATTTGACGGTTCGGTCCAGGCCGAGGGTGGCGGCAAGGGTGTTGACCACCCATTCTTCGTACTGTTGGCCGGTCCAACCCGCGCCGACCACGAGGTCTGTGTAGGTCTCGGGACTGAGCAGCGTGAGTGCGACGTTCACGGCTGTTTCGAGGTCGACGGTTGGCGCTTTTTCGACGATGCCGACCATCAGATGTTCCTGCACCGTGCGTCTCTGAGTGCGGTTGATTTGCCACAGACGGGCGGCGTCCTCGTCGGCGGAAGCGGCGGCCCGCAGTGCCAGCAGGATGTCTGCGGTGCGTTCCAGAATGAGCCGTCCGTGGTGAACCTGAATCCGGAGTTGCCCGAGTGGATGTGGGGCGCCGAGTGCTGCCGCCACCCACGGACGGTCGAGAGTTGCCGTCTTTTCCTCGTCGCCCGCAACGGCCACGTCGAGCAGTGCTGACAGCACGCTCGGCTTGTTGCCGAACACGAAATAGACACTCTGCACCGACACGCCCGCCGCCGCGGCAAGCTGCTTGATCGTGGCGGCCGCGTAGCCGGGATCGACAAAAACCTCACGCGCTGCCTCGATGATCTTGCGCCGCGCCGACGTGTCTTCCCGAAGAACCTCAGTCATGATTAGAGTCTAACTCTAGAGTCGAACTCTAGCGACTCGGGAGGCGAAGTAATGACGAAGGTTCTTGTACTCGGTGGCTACGGTGCCGTCGGGATTCCCCTGATGAAACAACTCGCGAAGGTCCCCGAAATCTCCGCGTACTCCGCCGGCCGTGACCCTGCCCGCGCGGACGTCGTCGTTGATCTTAAAGAACCAGGCGCGTATTCGACTGTGGTTCGAGACTTCGATGTCGTGGTGAATGCGTCGGGTTTCGAGGATGTTCGCCTGGCCGACGAAGCGGTACGCGGTGGGGCGGCATTCGTCGACATCACGGCGACCTCGAGCTACTGCGAAGAATTGGAAGCGGTCGACGGACCCGTTCTCATGGGCGTCGGGTTGGCGCCGGGATTGACCAGTGTCCTTGCAACCGAGGCGCATCGACTCGGCGACGGACCCGTGGACATCCTGATCGGCCTCGGCGGTGGAGAACTACACGGGCCGGCCGCAACGGCGTGGACGTACGGGATGTTGGGCACGAGGTTTCCTGATCCCGACGGACGATCGGTCCGCAACTACACCGGGATGAAGACGTTTCGAATACCGGCCGATGCGACCGGCTACCGCACCGGTCCTGCTGTGCGGGCCGACTTTTCGGACCAGCATGCGTTGACGCGAGACCTCGGTGTTCCGGTCAGGACGTACCTGCGATTGGACACGTCCACCGCGACGCTCGGACTTGCGGCCATGACGTGGGCACCCGCTCTACAGAAGGTCGTGCCGAAGAAGCTGTGGGGCTCGGATCGTTGGGTAGCGATGGCCCGAGCGGATACCGGCCCGGCGCTGTGGGTTTCGGGGCGTAGCCAGTCGGTCGCGACGGCAGCTATCGCCGCGCGCGCCGTGCAGGTGATTCGGGATGCCGCGATCTCGAAGCCGACGTGGTTCCACGCGGTGGAAACCACCGAGTCGTTGCAAGCGGCGGTTCCCGAACTGTCAGTGCGGCAATGGGATGGTGCGAGCCGATCGTCCGGCAAGACTGTCCACTAGTCGGGGCGAGCCGAGAAACGGCAATCCGGCGGCCGCATTGGTGAGACAACCGGGTACGACGACGCGGACGACGTGCAGGCCGGCGTGGAGAACATCAGTTGTGGTGAGATCGACCCATGCCGGCCGGAAACCGGCTGCCGTCAGAGCGCTTTCGGTGCCGGCGGCTGATGTCAGAGAGTCGAGTCCCACCTCGCCGACGACGGCACCGACCAGCTCACTCTCGAATCGTGCTTGGATCTCCGGGTCCAGGTGAAGTTGCAAGTGGCATCCGTAGTCCATCACGTCGGCAAAATCCGATCGGTAGGCGCCTGCATAGCTTCGGTCAGCTCGCCAAGGCGCAAGCGGACTGGTCGGGGAGGCCGCGGCTCGACCGATGCCGCTCTGCGGGTTGTCGTAGTCGGCGGAAAGCAGCTGCAGCTGAAGCGCTTCGCCGAGTGACTTGAACGCAGCGGTCTGGGCGTCTTCGTGGCAAGCGGTACCCATGGTCGAGTATCCGGTCAGTCGGTCGCAAACCAGGGCGCCCAGGACGGGGATCTCAAAATCACTCTCGAATGAAATCCACCTGGTCGAGAGGCTGTCGTGATTGCCCAGTCGAAGAAGCGCCTCGGGCATGCCGGTGACGACCCGAACACCACGCCGCCCGGTCCAGGACAGCGTCATCGCGTCTCGTTCGACTATCTCGCGCAAGGCATTGTCGATTGCGAACTTCACCGAGGGTCCGGCGGCGAGACCCGCCTGAGCTACCGGAGAGATCGCCGGACCCGTCCGGGCGACGAAATGAGGATACGAACCCCAGACGAGTTCGGCCGGTACCCAGATATCCGAACCCGTGATCAGGTCGGCTCCGCGAGTCCAGTCCATCTCCAGATCGTCGGTTGGTTCGACGAACGGGAACTGTGGCCGCGCGTACTGGGCAGTATCGAAACGCGCGAGTTGTGACAGGTCGATGCTTGCTCCGATCATCGCTTCGGCGGACTCGCGGACGATCGGTTTGGCGACGATGTTGCCGCAATACCGTTCCACCGCTTCGCCTATCGCAGCTGCGGTAGGCCGCGCACGGTCACCCAGATCGAAGCAATATCCGGCGCCGGCCGAGTCACTGGGCCAGGGTGAAAAGCGTGCTGAATCACTGACATACGAGTGAATCAGCTTGAACTCGGGCGGAAAGTGCTGGGGAACAACGGCGTCGACCAACTCTCGAATGATCCCAGTTCGGCGGTCGACGAGCGAAGATGTCATGCGAGGGGGACCGGCAGATGCAGATGGGTGGTCGATGCGCTGGTCAATCTGCTACCTCCAAGAAGGGGAAAAGCTGCTGGGGCGTTGTTGTACAGGCCCGGAGTCAGGATGCGGACGACGTGCAACCCGGCAATCGAGATGTCGCCGGTGGTGAGATCGACGGAAATCGGCTGGTGTCCCCGTGACATCAGAAGCGCTACGAGAGAAGCCAGATCCAACGGCGCTTCGTCGGGAATCTCTGATACCGAGAGTGTTTCGGTGTAGTCGAAGAGATGTTCCTCTGCGGCCAGGGCCATCACGGGATCGAGATAAAGTTGGGCGACGGTCGGCAGATCGACGATGTCTTTCCATTGCGGATCGAACTCGTCCCGGTAACGACGGTCGGCCCGAAAGGGTTTGTACAGGTGCGCCGGCAGCGTTCCGTCCGCCACGCTGCGCCAGGTCGGCCCGTCGGGGTCGGCGAGGTCGATCGTGATGGCAAGTACGGCATACGCCTCGACAAGCGCCTTCGAGACTGCCGCCTCCACCGTCGGTCGACAAGCTGTGCCCAGCGCGACCAGTCCACGTCGGTCATCGCGGATCCACGCTGCGGCGACGGGAATGCCGAAGGGGGAGGGAAGCAGCAGCACTCGAACGCTCCGGGTCTGGCTCTCCAGATCCCCGAGTTGGCGGTGCGCAGGCAACCGCTCCCAGTCGGAAAGCTCGATCGCCGGCTGTGACCGGTCCCCGCACCACCACAGCGCGGTGGCATCGCGTTCGAGAAGTTCCAGCAGAGCTGACATCTCGGCCTCGTCGCGTGAGCGTCCCGCTGCGATTCCGGCGTACTGCAACGACGCGATCGGTGGCTCGTAGCGACGGGTGCCTGTGTAGTACCCGAGATAAGTCAGGGCCGCAGGCACGTAGGTGGGCACCTTTTCGTCCATGGTGTGACCCAATGCCCAGCGAATGTTCAGATCAGAGGTGAAGGGAACAAAGGGGAATCCGGGAAGGCAGTACTGATCCTCGCTGTACAACGCAAATTCAGCGGGATCGACGACCCGTGAGCCGGCCAGTTCCAGCGCTGATGCACTGCTGCGGACCAGATCCTCGGGGACCACGTTGCCGCAATATCTTTCGACGGCCTCACCGGTCGCCGCCCCGCGAGCTGCTGCATCGTCGCGTATCGAAGCCCCGAATCCGTAAGGGTCCGCGCGAAACAGTGAACCGCTGCCGCCGAAGTTTCTGGTGTCGGCCACCCTCGCGGCCCAACCGACCCAGCCTGTCGGCATGTCCGAGCGAATGTGTGGTTCCAGTGAGGTCAGCACGCCGCTCCGGGCGTCGACCAGCAAGTCATCCACCGGCAGTTCCTCCGAGTATCGGCAGGGTCAACGACCCGGAAAATGATTGGTGCAGTGCGGTACTGCGTGTTCCTCGATAGCGATCACCGTCTCCGAGATTGCGTGCGAGTCGTGGGAAGTCCGAGCCGGCGATCCGCAGCGTCAAGACATCACCCGCGCGCACAGTGTGCAACACGGGATCCAGATCGATTGTCACCATCGTCGGCTGCACGCTGACGCCCGCGCCCCGTGCGACCGACCTGGTGACTCCAGCGGCATCTACGACGCTCAGCTCGACGATCCAATCGGCTTCGCCCTCGGGCGAGTGCACTTTCAGCTCCACCGATGGTGTTCCGGAGAGTACGGAGTCGTGCTTGATATCGAAAGTCCAGAAAACACAGTCGTTTCGGGCCCTTGAGGCCTCATACAGGAAGGTGTAGGCCGCATCCTTCCGATCTGGTTCGAGACGAACGCGATTCGCACCCGTGACATACGGTTCGCTCGACCAATCGCCTGCACCCCGGTCGAATACCCGATTGATGGTCACGGGCCGCGCCGAGAATATCGATTCCATCCACTCGACCTGAAGGCGGCCGAAACTTGTCTCGCCGACCATTCCAGGGCGGAGGTCGTGCGCCCAGGGGCCCACGATCAAACTCTGCGGCCCGCGCCCAACGGACGTGAAGTGCCGCAGTGTCTCCCGAATCATCGCATCGTCCCAACCGCCGATGTGCAGCCCGGCGATGTCGAGTTCGGAGAGTTCGTCCGCGGACACCAGATCATCGCCACCGAAGTCTTCGCGTTTACGAGCGCGAAGGATCGGCGTCAACCAGCCCGGTGAATCGGAGGTCAGACCGACTTTCTCGATCATCGACTGCACCGGGAGATGTTCCAGCAAAGCTGAATCCGAACGCATCAGTTCAGGGATGAAACCCTCACGAGAGGAAGACGAATCTCCGTGCTCGCCCCACCACGCCAGATGCTCGGCGAGGAGAAGTATCCCCGAGGGATCACGTTTGACGCGGTCGCTTCCGATGGTCGGCACCTTGGAGACGACGCCGTCTACACGAAATGACCGATCGGCGCTGTTGGTCTCGGCAGCAAATGCCCAGGCGGTTCCGGCCGCATACGAAGCCCCGCTTGCGATGACGCACTCCGGTGTCCACGGCTGATCCTGCAGCCACTCGGCAAGGGCGGCGCTGTCCTCGCGCTCGTGGACGTACGGTTCCCAAGATCCGGTGGAATCGTGCCGTCCACGTACGTCCTGACAGATGAAGGCAATTCCTCGTGATCGCCATTCGAGCCCCTCCGCCAGATGCCATCCACGCCCGTACGGGGTGCGGATCACGATCAGTCCCCGCGGTGAAGAATCCGGTGGGAGAAGCACATCCGTAGCCAACGAAGAACCGTCTGCCGCCGGGATCTTCACTCCGAGTGAGATCACCGGAGCGTCGGCGCGGGTTCGAGAACGCCGCCGGGCAGTGGTAGCACGGGATGGCGAGTCATCATGAGGGTTCGCGGATTCATCCGGATCTGGTGGTGAAGGTGTGATGGCGGTGCGCCATGTACACCAGCCACGACGTCCGAACATGCAAGCGCACTGGCCATTGCGGCTGCGGTGGGTTCAAGTTCGAGCGGGCGAGGTTCGCTGCCGGCGAGGTGATTCCACAGTGCCTGCAGATGATTCGGGACGCGCGACGCGGCAAGCCGTCGACCGCAGACGTCCCGGTAGCTTGCGCTGCCGATACCGTCGAAGAAGGGTCCGATGCAGATCTCACCCAGCTCCGCGTGGACGGTTTGCCACGGTGTTTGGTTTCGGCGGCACCAGGTATCGAGTTCCGACCACTCGTCGCGAGGAGGAGCCCCGGCAACCGACAGTACGAGGTCCGACGACGCAACGTCGTCTTCGATTGGCGCAGTAGTGGATACGACCTCGAGATGCGGAAGAGCCTTGGAGAGCAGGGCGATGCAAGCATCGGCAACGGGCCCGATCCCGTCCATCAGCACACGCTGTGGGCGCGGAATCTCCGGCGCTTGACCCGGAACAACCAGCACGCCGCGAGAGACGAGGGCGTCGGCGATCTCGATAGCTCCCGGGCCGAGCACCGAACCAGAGCGCCTGAGAAAGTTGTCGAGTTCCGCGAGGTCTTCGGCCGGCGCGCCGATCGTGACCGCGTTCTCGTCCGGTGTCAGGTAATGCCAAGTGCCGTCCGGGGTCGGATACAGCTGGTGTCCGTCGGCGAGGGCGTACACGGATCTCCTTGTCGGTGCCCGCACCCGACGAGTCGGATGCGGGCGGGGTCATCGGCAGATCAGACTGTCGAAACAGTCTGGATCAGGGGAGGTTTCAGCTCTGGAAGCTGAACGGGTTGTCGACGAGGGCGTTGGTGCCCACACCCTGCAGGGCGTGTGCGGACGTTGCCTCGGCAACCGGCTCGAAGGTGAACGGGTTGTCGACGAGAGCGTTGGTGCCGACGCCCTGGAGTGCATTGGCCGGAGCCGAGTTGGAGACGCTGTCGAACGAAATGTTGCTCATTGTCATCCCTTCCGTAATGGAAACCATTTCCATTACGATGCCACCGTACGAAAGATCGCCACGGAGAGCAACAGGTACAAGAGAGTGCATACATGAGCGAGACCCCGACGACGGGATCCGTCGAAGCGCAACCACATGTCTTTCGGGACAGATCGTTTCGATTGTTCTTCACGGCTCGTACGATTGCCGTAGCCGGTGCGGCGGTCACCGGAGTGGCCATGCCGATCCTGGTGTTCGACATCAGCCGGTCTCCGTTTCTCACCTCGCTCGCGGCTGCGGGGACGGTTCTGCCGTATCTCGTGTTCGGCTTGTTCGCCGGCGCCGTGGCAGACCGAGTCAACCGACGGACGGTCATCCTGTGTGCGCAGGCCGTTGCTGCACTTGCCTTGGCGAGTATTCCGGCAGCGCAGGCACTCGGCGTATTGACGGCGTGGCATGCCGTCGGCGTATCGATGTGCATCGGAACGTGTTTCGTGTGGTTCGACGCCGCTGCTTTCGGAGCGCTGCCTGCTCTGGTCGGTCGGCAGAGGATACCGGCGGCCAACAGCGCGCTGTGGACGTCCAGCACGCTGATCGATGTTGTCTTTCCGGCGATAGCCGGCGTGCTCGTGGCCTCGATCGGCCCGGCCTACGCATTGGGTGCTGATGCACTGGCTTACGTACTGGCCGGGCTGGCCATGGCCTCGATCGGAGCCTCGTTTTCGATTACTCCTGCGGCGCCGAAGAAGTCGGGAACCGGAATTGCGCGTGACATACGCGAAGGCCTCAACTTCCTCTGGCAGTCGCCGCTTCTGCGGGCCTTGACCGGCGTCGGCTTCGTCAATTCGCTGACGCAGGGTGCGGTTACGGCGCTCCTGGTGGTGTACGCATCCGAGAGGCTTGGGATTTCGACGTCGAGTCCGATGATCGGCGCCGTGTGGACGGCCGTCTCCGTGGGTGGAGTGGTCGGGGCGCTCGTGCTTCCACGCCTACCGGCGCAGTGGCCGGTCGGGGCGATCACTGTCGGGGCGCTGACCATCGCCCCGGTGGTGCTGTTCGTCGTTGCGACAACCGGCAATACCGGCGCCGCGATCACGGCGCTCGTCGTCTACTCCGGCTGTGCGACCGTCACCATCCTCAATGGCATCGGTGCACGTCAGCGCCTGACTCCGGATCGTCTGCAGGGGCGCGTGAACACCACGGCGAGGATGGTCGCCTGGGGTGGTTCGCCGGTCGGCGCCTTGATTGCCGGGGCAATCGCAGGACGCTGGGACATCGGCACCGCCTACCTCGTTGCGTGCATCTTTGCGCTGGTCGGGGCGCTCTTCGCGTGGGCGAGCGCGCTGCGGACCGACCCTTACCCGCACAGATGAGCATGTGACTATTAATGAAAACGACTGTCGTTATGGTTAGATCCACCTGTTCATGACTGCGAACCCCACCGACTCAGGAGTGCGATGACGCTGACCAGCGAGGCAGCACCACGAGTGCCGTCGCGTCCACATCCCGTCGGCGAGCGCGGGTACGTCCCGTTTCTGTTGGCCACGGCGGTTGTGCTTGTCGCGGTCTCCACCGTCGCGGTGTGGTCGGGTGCCGCGTCGGTGTCCTTTGCCGACGTGTTCGCGGTGTTGTACGCACACGTCGGCGGTCCGCCGGTCGACCCGCTGCTCGATCGGATCGTGTGGGGATTGCGGGTACCGCGCATTCTGATAGCGGCATTGGCGGGCGCCGGATTGTCGTTGGCCGGCGCCGTGCTGCAAGCGTTGGTGCGCAACCCGATTGCCGATCCGTACATTTTGGGCGTGGGTTCCGGAGCATCCTTCGGTGCAGTACTGATCATGACGACCGGCATCGGCACCGGCCTGTCGATCGGTGTCCCGGTGGCAGCCTTCCTGGGGGCCATGATCTCCCTGATCGCGGTTCTCGTACTGGGTCGGCGAGAGGGAATGCTCGTCCCGCTGCGCATGGTCCTGGCCGGAGTTGCCATCGGCTATCTGCTCTCGGCTGCAACAAGTTTTGTGCAGTTGCGCGCCGATCCGAGTCAGCTTTCGGGAGTGCTCTTCTGGTTGCTGGGCTCGGTGAGCGGGGCCAGTTGGTCGGATCTCGGTGTGCCCGCCGCGGTGATCACCGTCTGTGCGGCAATTCTGTTGACACAATCGCGCCAACTCAACGCGTTGGCCATGGGAGACGAGAGCGCGCAATCGGTCGGCGTGGACGTGCGCCGTACCAGGTTGCTACTACTGGTGATCGCGTCGTTGCTGACCGCGGTTGTTGTATCCGTCGCCGGGGGAATCGGTTTCGTGGGGCTGCTCGTGCCGCACGCCGTACGACTTCTGGTCGGTTCCGATCACGGCAAGCTGCTCCCCGCGACCGCGTTGGTTGGTGCCACCTTCCTGGTGATCGTCGATCTTGCGGCTCGGATGTTGGATGCGCCCAACGAATTACCACTCGGGATCATCACCGCCGGATTGGGTGCACCGTTCTTCCTCTGGTTGCTTCGACGGGACGGCGGTGCGCAGTCATGAGATTGTCGGCCAGCGGAATTCACGTCGTTCGGGGCGGACGCCTCGTGGTTTCGGGTGTAGACCTCGAAGCGCCCGAGGGAAGCGTGGTCGGACTCGTCGGACCGAACGGCAGTGGAAAGTCCTCCCTCCTTCGCGCGTTGTATCGCTCGATGAAGCCGCGAAGCGGAATCGTGAAGGTGGACGAGGTGAATGTTTGGGACGATCTCTCGCCCCGATCGGCAGCACGCATCATCGGTGTTGTGGGGCAGGAGCATTCATCCGATTTCTCGTTCAGCGTCCGCGAGGTGGTTGCAACGGGTCGGACGCCGCATCACAGCGCGTTCTCTCGACTCGGCGAGATCGACCGAGACATCGTCAGCGCAGCACTGGTGCGAACCGGCATGCAGGGCTTTGGATCACGTCTCTTCGCCGAACTGTCCGGCGGAGAAAAGCAGCGTGTGATGTTGGCCCGGGCGATCGCTCAACAACCGTCGGTGCTGGTCCTGGACGAGCCCACCAACCACCTCGACATCCGTGCTCAACTCGAATTGATGGAATTGGTCGCCGAACTCGGTACCACGACGATTGTCGCGATCCATGAACTCGCCTTGGCCGCAGCGTATTGCGACTACGTCTGTCTGCTCTCCGGCGGGGTAGTTGTCGCGACAGGACCAACGGCCGAGGTCCTCACCGAGGACCTGCTGTCCGAAGTATTCGGGGTTCAGGTGCATCTCGGCACTCATCCGTTGACCGGGCGCCCCCTGCTCTCGTTCGCCCCTCCGCTCCTACACACGAAAGAAGCAGTGTCTTGAAATCCTCGATACGTACTGCCGCGCTGTTGTGCTCGGCCGTTACCGCCACCGCAGTACTGGCCGCATGCGGAAACTCCACGGCGGATTCGGCGGCGTCGTCGTCCGAGAAGATCACCGTCACCAATTGTGATCGCGAGGTCACGGTGCCCAAGACGGCGGAGCGGATTGTCTCGCTGTATCCGTCGATGACGGAACTTCTCATTCAGCTCGGCGCCGCCGACCGCATTGTCGGACAATCGAATACCGACCTCTCTCCTCCCAGCCCCGAACTCGCTGATCAGTTCGCGGCCGTGCCGGTACTGAGCGCCGGAGTTCCCGCGAAAGAAGCATTGCTCGACGCCCGTCCGGATCTGATCGTCTCCGACGGGGAATACTGGTTCGACGGTGACCGATTGCAGACCATGGACGAATTGCGTGACCTCGGCATCCCGATCTTCGTGAACAGCGGCTACTGCCACAAGGCCGTCACCGAGGGGCGGATCGACGACGTCTGGTCCGACCTCGACGGTCTCGGCGCCTTGACCGGAACAAGTGACGCGGCAGCAACCCTCCTGGCCGACGGCAAGAAGTCCCTCGCAGCAACCGAGGCATCTGTCGCCGGGCAGGAGCCGGTTCCCACTGTGATGGTTCAGGTTTCGGAGGGACAGTCCTATGCTCTGGCCAGGGGCCTCTACAGCAGTGTGCTCGAGGCCGCCGGGGGAAGCAATCTTTTCGAGAACGACCTTCCCGACGGAAAGTACTTCGGCCAGGTAGCCACGGAATCGGTGCTCGCGAAGTCGCCGAAGGCTGTCCTCGTCGTCTACTCCACCGAGTCGGCTCGGGAATCCACCCTGGATGCTGCGCGGACGGCATTTGCCGGAACCCCCGCCGCGGCGTCGAATGCGATCTTTGCCGTTCCGGAGGCGTGGTTCGCCGGCGAGTTGGTCTCGATCGACGGGGCCGGCGAGGTGTCTCGCCTGCTGCACCCGGGTTCGTGACTGCACTCGAGCGAATCGAGGCCGTCGTATCGCTGCATGCAGTGTTGGACCGGACGGTGAGTCCGTCGGAGCTACCGTTCGACGAGCACGCACTGCCGCCGGTGACGTGTGAATCCGTGGAACTGCCGGCCGCGACGCCACTGCCGGCCTGCGGGTTCGCGGACGTCTTGCAGGCACGGCGGAGCCGCTACGACCCCGCACAGACGGCACTCCGAGCAGGCGAGCTGTCAAACGTGTTGCACCACAGTGTTGTCAGCAGCCCGACGGCGGGCGGGATGCGGGAACTGACGCTGTCGTTTGTTCTCAGCCGACCCGGAGACGAGCTCGGAGCCGGGGTATACCGATATGCCCGAGGCCGTGCCGAAGCTGTCCGGCCAGGCGACGTGCGAGAGCACCTTCGAGCGAGCCTTCTCCAACCCGAGTTCGTCGACGTGTTCCCGGTTCTTTTGTTTGTGGTCGCCGACGTTGAAGCGCCGCTCGAGAAGTACGCGATGCGGCACTACCGCACGATGCACGTGGATGCCGGTGTGCTGGTTCAGAATCTGTACCTCGTGACCGAGGCGATGGGACTTGCGGGCTGCGCCATCGCAGGATTCACGGATACGCGAGTGGCATCTCTGTTGAATCTCGCGACGACGCAGCTTCCCGTCATGGCTTTTGCACTCGGGAGGCGCAGCTAGGTCAGGCGAGAATACGTGCCTTCTGGGTCTCGAACTCGGCCTCGGTCAATACTCCCGCATTCTTGAGTTCGCCCAGCTTGGTGAGCTGTTCGAGCTTTAAGTCCATCGATGCTGCCGGAGCTGCCTGCGGTGGCAGGGGTGGTAGATCGGGAATCGGAGGCACCGGCTGGGCCTGCGCTGCGCGAGCCTGATCTTCGGCGGCCCAACGGGTCCGCTGACGGCGCTGAACATTGCCGTGAATGGAGCTTGCGACGGCTACCCGGCCGGCTCGCCTCAAGAAACTCATGCGTCCTTCTCCGTATTGCCTGGTGCGGTGTTGTCGAGTGCGGTGGCAAGTTCGTCCAAGCTCAGGTGACCTTCGGTGACAATCTTTGCGCCGCTGCGTGTCCACGCGTCGATCACCGGCAGTATGGCCAGTTCCTCGTAAACGAGCACGGCGGCAACACTACCGGTGGCCAACTCGTCACCAACGGCGGCGATGTCGCCGGCGTCGAGCAGTCCGGAGGCTGCGCCGTCGAACTGCGCCAGATCGAAATCTGCGAGTTCGAAGGTCGATGCCGGTACGACGGCCACTGATCCATCGGCGGCTTTGGTGACGAACTCGAGGTCGAGGATGCGGATCACGCCGGAGTCGACGAGAGTGAGCAGCTGCTCGAATCCTGCGGAGGTCGGTGCACCGCCGGGAAACTCGACGGCAACGTATTCGATCGGACCGAATTGGTCTTGGTTGGACATCGGTTACTTCTTGCCCTTCGTGGGTTGCGGTTCTTCCAGAGCAGGTACTTCGTCGGGCATGCGGCCGGCCGGAATGATGGCGAGCAGGGAGAGTCCGGCGAGGACGAGTAGCGAGGTTCGCAGGGCGCGCAAGCGCGCTTCGGTGTTGATCCGGATGGCTTCGTCGATCTGTGCTTGTGTCGCCGAGGTGTTTTCGAGCGTCACGACGAGTTGATCGTTGGGGACGAAGTTGACCTGGTCGAGATTGATCCCGGACTCGACCTTGAGTGATGCCGGGATGGTGGGGTTGTCGATCAGCTGCGAGCTGACGAGGGTACCGAGGATTCCGACGGCGAAGACGCTGGCCACCGCGATGCCGACGCTGCCGGACATGTTGTGTACCAGTCCCCGCCAGGCACCGACGTCGCCGGCCAGTTCCTTGGGGGCTGCGGTGAGGAGGGTGTTGAACACCAGCGCAACGATGGCGCCCTGCCCGAGGCCGAGGGTGATCAGTCCGATGACGACAAAGATCTGATGCCAGTCGCCACGAATGGTGAAGGCCAACAAGATGAGTCCAGCGGCAACGACGACGAACCCGGCTCGTGCGATCAGACGCGGGGAGTACGTCTTGTACAGACGCGCGACGACGGTACTCGCGATGAAGATCGAAAGTGTGTACGGGATGATCGAGAACGACGTCTGCAAGCTGCTGCGGCCCTGGATGATCTGCATGTACAGCGGAATGAGGAAGTTGGCCGCGGTTCCCACGAACATCATCGTCGCCATGCAAATCGTGGTGGCGCGCTCGGCGCCGGTCTTGAGGACGTCGAGGTTGAAGAGCTGAGGCTTGTTCTGCGCCTTGCGGCTTCGCGTCCACTGGAAGAATCCCTGCGCACAGATGGTGCCGAGGACGATCAGGATGGCCGCGGGTGAAACACCGATGACCGAGAACGGCGCAGCGTCGGTGGCCAGGATGACGCCCCACGAGTTCAGGCCGCTGAAACCGAAGCTGAGCAGGATGACGGCAACGGCAGCAATGGCGGCGCCGGCCCAGTCGATGGTGATGTCCTTCTGCGGGGGAACAGGTTTGACCCGGAAGCTCAGGATCAGGTTGACCACCGCGAGAGCCACGACGAGGGCGAACGAGTATCGCCACCCGATCGTCGTCGCGAAGGAACCGGCGATGAGCAGCGCCAGCACACCGGCCGCCGGGATTGCTGCTGCCAGGTAACCGATGGCCTTTGCCTGCTGATCGCCACTGAAGTTCGTGGCGATGAAGACCGTCAACGCGGGAGCGATGAGGGCGATCACGGCGCCGGATGCAGCTTGCGCCACGAACAGCATTGCCGGGCTCTGACTCAGGGCGACCGCGGCCATTGCGAGGCCGTGAATCGCGACGGCAATCTGGAAGACCAGACGCGTTCCGTAACGGGCGCCGATCTTGGCCCCCAACAGAATGAAGGCAGCCATGGCGAAGGTGCCCGCGGTGATCGCGGTGCCGACACTTGTTGCGGGCGTGTCGAGATCGGTGGTGATGCCGGCCATCGAGACGGTCAGGGCGTTGACGGCGAACGACGCCTGAATCTGGGTGAGGACCACCACGATGAGTGGTAGCCAGGAGGCGGTGCTCACGGCGGCCGTTGTGGCGGCCGCGCCAGGCTTTACGGACATGATGGGTCACGCCTTCCTCGACACTGCGTGTACTCGCGACGTGCCCGGATCAGCCACGCACGGCTACATTAGCCGGAATTGTGCTGAATGGTCGCCTGCAAGTGGTTGGTTTCTTCGCGGTAGACCACCATCTCCCGGTGCAAGGCGCGACGGAAGCGCGGTTGCTCGGCCAGGAGTACGGCCAGCACGGTCAGCAACAGCCACGTCGCGGCCGCGCTCGCGAGGAGCAGCAGGACCGGAATCCACGGACCGCCCATCTGCTCGAGCAGCGTCGTCTTTGCCCAGACGCGCCAGTAGAGCATCAGATTGACGATCAGTCCGACACCGTACGAGATGACGAAGGACAGCAGGAACTGCTTCCACGTGCCGTCGTGGCGCCGCGCCGTCATCGGTTCTGCCCGCAGCGGCAAGCTCACCGACATCACGTTCGCGACCCCCAACCAGAGCAGGATCATGGTCAGCACCTGGCCGCACGCCTTCACCAGGTCGGCACTGCTTCCGGAGCGCCACGCGAGGACGGCGCTGAGCAGGAACCCGGCGCTGCCGACGAGGAGCAGCATCACCGCGTTTTTCGCGACGAGCACGTGCCAGAGCCTCGTTCCACCGGACAACGCAGCGCGCACGCGGCCGGCGTCGAAGCTGAGCGCATTGGTGCACACGACGCTTCCGACCACACCCGAGAGTGCATACAGCGCAAGGTAAGGCAGTCGATCTTCCTTGGTGTCCCACTGGAAGAGGCGAATGAATGCCAGGTACGCCAAGCCCATTCCGAGGCTCAGCCCCAGCCGAAAAGCGATCGACCGAGGCTTACCACTCACCACGTGCCGTGCTTCCTCACGGATCCGGGAGCCGAGATCCTGCACATGCCGGACGACGGGGTTGCCCGAGTTCAGCGGGACGTAACCACGGATCGCGGCGGCGACGGTATCGGTGTCACCGGCATCGAGCGCGGCGACGCGTGCTTCGAGAACCGCAAGGTGGGCGGCGCGCAACGCTATCCGTGCGGTGGTCACCGCGGCGACGGCGTCGGCCTCGGCCTGCGCGGCGGTGCCGATGCCGGCGTCGGCGGGCAGCGGCGGCTGCAACGTCGTGATCAGTTCGAGTTGGCGCGCCATGTGCGGCGACGGTGACAACCCGCTGTACGACGGTCGGCTCAGCGCTGATCGTTCGTCGTCGAGCGAATCACGGACGGACGCGGCAGCCTTGCGGACGGCTGCCGGGTTGTGCCAGCGCACCGACCGGGCGTCACGCTCGGCGGCGACGGCCCGAGAGGCAACCTCGGTCAGATCCTCGACCGCTGTCAATGTCTGCTCCACTCGGTTTAGGTTGGTTTCATGACCACCAACTCGGAAAAGGAAGATCTCCAGCGGTACCTGCAGGCAGCACGTGATGCGCTCGTCTGGAAGCTCGACGGGCTGTCGGAGTATGACATTCGGCGCCCGATGACCCGGACAGGGACCAACTTGTTGGGTCTGGTCAAACACATGATCGGCGTCGAGCTCGGGTATTTCGGTCCGACGTTCGGCCGGCGTGTTCCCGATCTCCCCGCGTGGTTGCGTTCGGAGGAACTCAACGTCGACATGTGGGCCCGCGCCGACGAGTCCACTGCCGACATCGTCGAAACTTATCGCCGCACCTGGGCTTTCGCCGACGCCACGATCGAGGAGCACGATCTGGACGCCCCCGGCTTCGTGAAGCACTGGCCGGAGGATCGTCGCGACGTCACACTGCACCGGATACTCGTTCACGTTGTCACCGAGATCCATCGGCACGCCGGCCACGCGGACATCGTGCGGGAGCTGATCGACGGCGCCGCGGGGATGAAAGCGGGCGACAACAATCTGGCTCCCGGTGATGAGGCGTGGTGGGCCGAGTACACCGACCGTCTGGAGACGGCGGCACGCCAGGCCCACCACGCCTGAACTACTCGAATACCGCTGCTGCGCCGATCACCACGACAACGATCACGAAGTTGATCAGTAGCAGTGGCCAGACGAAGCGCAGGAACTTGTCGTAGCCGACCTTCGCCATGGCCAACCCGCCGACAACGACGACGTTGGTCGGGGCAACCATCAGCATCAGGCCGTGGCCCATCTGGAAGGCGGTGATGACGAGTGCTCGGCTGACTCCGGCAAAGTCGCCCAGCGGCGCGAGCAGCGGCATCGCCAGGGTGGCGTGACCGGAACTGGACGGGATCAGGAACGCCAGCGGGATGTTGACGAGCATCACCAGGATCGCGAAGACCCCCGCCGAAGCGCCGCTGACCAATTGCTCCATCGCGTTGAGGATGGTGTCGAGGGTTTCGGTGTTGGTCATGATCACCGAGACGCCGCGAGCGAGCAGGATGACGATCGCCGGTCCGACCATGTCGCCGGCTCCACGCGTGATCAGGGAGACGATCTTCTTCTCACCCATCTTCGCGACTATGCCGACGAGAACGGCGGCGAGGATGAACAGCATCGCCAATTGCGGGAACCACCAGTTCAACTCGAACCAGTAGGGCTCGGTTGCCGTGACGTGGTACGCGTCGTACTCGGCCGGACCGGTGGTGGCGCCGAAGATGCTCGACCACGGGATGACGGAGAAGATCATCAGTCCGAAGGTGAGTCCGGTGATGAGCAGTACCAGCTTCTGAGTTCCGGTGAGCTTGCCGTCGATGTCCACCGGCTCGGCCGGCTCTTCGTCTTCGTCGTCCGCGATGTCGAAACCGACAAGCGACTTGGACGGATCCTTCTTCACCTTTGCGGCGTAGCGGAGAACGAATGCCACTGCCACAGCGGTCAATACGATCCACAGGATCACGCGCAGCACGATGCCGTCACCGATGGAGACGCCTGCCTCACCGGAGGCGACGCCGATCGAGAACGGATTGACGGTCGACGCCATGTTTCCGACCAGAGCGCCGAGGATGATCATGGTGGCCGCGACCATGCGGTCGTAACCCAGTGCCGTCATCAGCGGGATGAGCAGGGCGTAGAAGCCGAACGTCTCGACCGAGAAGCCCATTGTCGAACCGAGCAGCGAGAACAGCACCATGATGACGGTGATGAGCAACCAGCCCTTGTCGCTGAGCTTGGTAGCCAGCTGGGAGACAGCGGTTTCCAGGCTGCGGGTGGCAAAGCTGACCGAGATGAACGCACCGAGCGCCATGATGAAGAGGACTACGCCGACCGAACCGAAGAGCCGTCCGATGTTGTCGGTGTCGACGAACCCGGTGATCGAATCCTGTACGCCGTACAGGCCGTTCACGGGGGAGAGGATCAGTTGCTGGATTCGTTCCCAGAACGACAGCGGAGACGTGACGGTCTCGAAGCTGCCGGGAACGGGTGAGCCGTCCACGTCGACGCCGAAGCGTCCGGCCGGAATGAACAGTGCCGCAACCCAGACCAGAATGGTGACGATCGCGAGCATCGTGACCGCGCCGGGGAACTCGAACTTCTTCTTGGCCGGAGTAGGTGCGGACCCCGTGTCGGTCTCGGTGCTCATTTCTTCCCCTCGAAGGTGTGTGCGTACTCCTGGAAGAACAGTGCTTTGGCGACGACGGCCTTCTCGAGCTCGTCGAGCAGGACGCGTTCGTTGGGGCCGTGGATGTTCGCGTAACCGTCGGTGGCGCCGAACAACAGCTTCTCGGCGGTGGGCACTGCTGTATCCAAGGCCATCACGAGGGGGATCGAGCCGCCGCCTGCCATCAGCCCGGCCGGCTCACCCCACGACTGCGATAATGCAGACAATGCCGCGTCGAAGGCCGGTCCACCTTCGGCTGCCGCAAACCCGTCGCCGGTTTCTCCCGCGGTGACAGTCAGTTGTAAACCGAAGGGGCGCAGGGCTTCCAGGTGTCGGACCAGAGCAGCCTGCGCCTCGATGGCAGGTTGGCGCGGGTGTACGCGCAGATTGATCACGGCGCGGGCAGTGCTTGCGACGGCGTTGACCGCACCGTCCACAGGGGGAGCGTCGATTCCCGTCACGGTGATGGCCGGGCCCGACCAGATGCGTTCGCCGATGCCGCCGGTTCCGAGCAGCGGAAGCCCGTCTTGGATCTCGGCGAGGGTGCGGAACTCGTCCTCGGTGTATGAACTGCCGGTCCACGGTTCGCGCAGGAGGCCGTCGATCGCCACGTCACCGTTGTCGTCGTGCAGCGACGCCAGTGCGCGGATGAGCGCGAGGCGGGCGTCCGGTGCGGCGCCGCCGTAGAGGCCGTTGTGCTTGTCGGCTCCGAGAGTGGTGAGTTCGACGATCACCTGGGCCGATCCGCGCAGTGCGACGGTCAGGGTCGGTGATCCGGGTCGAACGCTCCCGACGTCGGCGATGACCATTGCGTCGGCCGCAAACAATTCGGGGGCTTCCGGCGGATAGTTGTCGAAGGGGCTGCCGAATTCTTCCTGGCCTTCGATGACGAGCTTGACCGTCACTGGCGGCTTTCCGTCGAAGACGCGAAGCGCGCCGATCATGCCGATGACGTTTGCCTTCGAATCTGCCGTACCGCGGCCGTAAATCGCGCCGTCACGCTTGCTCGGTTCGAAAGGCGGTGAATCCCAGAGTTCGACGTCGTCGGCGGGAACGACGTCGTAATGCGAATACATCAATACGGTCGGGGCTCCCTCTGGACCGGGAACTGTTGCAATGATGACCGGCGCAGTTTTACCTGTTATTTCGAGTTTCTCTATCTTCGTGACTCCGGACTTCTCCAATAGAGAAACGATCAGGTCGTGAGCCTCGAACAGGGGCTGGCTGGGGAAACCTTCTGTTGCTATCGACGGAATACGAACAAGTTCGACGAGTTCCGACTCCAGTGCCGGCATCAAAGCTGCAACTGTTTCCTTGATTGTGGAATAGGAGGGCGAGGCGGATTCTTCCGGCACGGAATTGACTCCTTCTGGGAAAGGCGAAAAACATTAGAGGCAGAGTCTTACACCCGATATGCGGGGTGTGAAAGGGTGACCCGAACAAAAAGCCGAAGTGGGGCGCCGGGCTCGCGATTCTTGACATTGACGTCAACGTCAACACACACTGTGACGGTGACCACCAGTGAAACGCAGGAGCGAGCGCGGACAGCCCGCAAACTCGGCGACGGTCCACGCCGTGCCGGACTGCTCGACACCGCTGCCCTCTGCTTCGGCGAACTCGGATACGACGCCGTGACGGTCGAGACGATCACGACCAGGGCTGATGTGTCCCGGGCGACCTTCTACGCGTACTTCTCGTCGAAGGACGAGGTCTTCCGCGCCGTCGCCGAAATGATGTGCCGACGCTTCCTCGACGCTCAGCACATGGAGGGCCCGGCGGCCGAGGATCTACGCGAAGTTCTCCGAACGACCACGTCGGCGTTCATCACGGCCGTGTACACCTACGGTGACCTGCTCGCGGTGATCGAGCATCGGGCGCGGGTGGATTCCGAGGTCGAGCGCAGTTGGTCGGCGGTTCGCGAAAAGCTCGTGAGCCGCTACGTCCGCTTTGTCGAACGGATTCGACAGGTTCACGACGTAGATCCCTGTGTTTCGCCCCCGGTGCTCGTTCAGATGATCTCGGACGCACAGATGGCCGGTGGAGCACGACTGAGTAAGGCGAGTGTCGAAGAGCAGAACCAGTTCATTGCAGATATGACGACGATGTCCGAGCGGTTGATCGGGTTCGAAGAGTCGAAATAGATTTCTTTTACGAATGGAGTGATCGGTGGCAGAACAAGACGTGCTCGAAGCGGCTCTGGCGGAGATCTCTGCGCTGCAACAAGCGCATTGGCCCGCCGGCATTCCCCGCGCCGTCGAGTATCCGCTCGAAGGTGGGGGACTTGTCGATTACTTGCGGCATTGGGCGATCGAGCGGCCGGATACTCCTGCCATCGTCTTCTACGGCCGGGTCATCACGTATTCCGAATACGACGAGCTTTCGGATCGTTTTGCCGGATGGCTGCTGTCACTCGGAGTCGAACGCGGCGATCGCGTCGGCGTTCACCTGGTCAATTGCCCTCAGTTCCATATCGCGATGCTCGGCATTCTCAAGGTCGGTGCGGTTCACGTGCCGATCAATCCACTCTTCCGTGAACACGAATTGATTCACGAACTCAACGATGCCGGCGTCAAAGTCCTACTGACGCAGAACACCTTCTCGAAGTTGGTGAAGAAGGTTCGCTCACAGACTCCACTCGAACACGTCGCGAAGACTGCAGTGTCGGACATGCTGACGGCGATCCCGACCGTCGAACTGCCCTTCGAGGTCGACGATCCGCGCCTGAGCGACTGGCAGTCGATCATCACCAGTGAGCGGGCGACTCCTGTCGCCACCGAACTCGATTCCCTCGCCGCCCTGAACTACACGGGCGGAACGACGGGAATGCCCAAGGGCTGTGAGCACACTCAGCGCCACATGGTTTACACCGCGGCCACCGCGACGCTTGCGGGCGGTGACCAGGTGGGTGCCAATCCGCCGGTGTCCCTGGTGTTCTTGCCGATCTTCTGGATCGCAGGTGAGGACTTCGGCATCCTGGTTCCGCTCGTCAACGGCGGAACCGTGGTCCTGCTGAATCGTTGGGATGCGGAGACCACGCTCGACGCTGTCGAGGCTTACGGCGTGACCTCGCTGGTCGGAACTGTCGACAATTACGTCGAACTGATGGACACGCCAGGATTCGCGGAGCGAAATCTCTCGACACTCCAGAACGTCATGGCAGTTTCGTTCGTTCTCAAACTCGATCCGGCCACGCGCCAGCGGTGGCGCGAGGCTACCGGCGGCGTTCTGCGCGAAGCGAGCTACGGCATGACCGAAACCCACACCGCGGACACGATCACCCTCGGCTTCCAAGACGGCGACTACGACCTGAAAAGCGAGCCGGTGTTCTGCGGAATTCCGGTGCCCGGCACCGACGTTCTGATCGTCGATCACGACGGCAGGCCGGTTCCCGTCGGCGAGCACGGGCAGATCATCGTGCGCAGCCCGTCCATCCTTTCCGCGTACTACCGCAACGAGGTGGCCACCGCCGACGCCATCCGTGACGGCTGGCTGCAGACCGGTGACGTCGGAAAGTTCAGTGAGCGTGGCGGTTTGCACTATTTGGCGCGGAACAAGGAAATGATCAAGACCAACGGCATGAGTGTCTTTCCCTCCGAGGTGGAAGCGCTGCTCATGCTGCACCCGGCGATCGAAAAGGCTGCGGTGGTGCCGAAACCGGACCCGGACAAGGGGCAGGTGGCTTTTGCGTTTGTCCAACTGGTCGAGGGTTCCGACACTGCGGCCGACGAGATCGTCTCGTGGGCCAAGGAGAACATGGCCACGTACAAGGTGCCCGAAGTGGAAGTGCTCGAGGCGCTTCCGATGACAGCGACAGGAAAGGTGCGCAAGGGCGATCTGTTCGAGCGCACTCAGGGGGACAAGTGAGACTGCTGATTGCGAACCGCGGCGAAATTGCGCTGCGGATCATTCGAACTGCCCGTGAACTCGGGATCGAGACGGTGTCGGTGTACGCCGAGGACGACGCGTCCAGTCCGCACGTCGCGGCGGCCACGGAGTCGGTGCCGCTCGGAGCGTCGGGCGCATCCGCGTACCTGGATCAGAGCGCACTGCTGAAGATCGCGGCCGAAACGGGCGCCACGCACGTGCACCCGGGCTACGGATTCCTCAGTGAGAATGCCGAATTCGCGCAGGCGTGTACCGAGGCGGGCATCGTCTTCGTCGGCCCGGACGCCCAGGTTCTCCGGACTTTCGGCGACAAGGCCAGCGCCCGCACTGCGGCGGTCGACTCCGGCGTACCGGTCCTGCCGTCGACATCGGCGAACGCCGACCTCGACGAGGTGCGTGAATTCTTCGAGCGCAACTCCCGCGGCATCATGATCAAGGCGCTCAGCGGCGGCGGTGGCCGCGGCATGCGCGCGGTGCGCGACCTGAAAGCGCTCGACGACGCGTACCGTGTGTGTGCGGCCGAAGCCCAGTCGGGATTCGGCAGTTCGGCACTGTTCGCCGAGGTACTCAGTGAGCACGCTCGGCACATCGAAGTGCAGATCGTGGCGGCACCGGGGCAAGGTGGAACCCACGCGCTCGCTCTGGGTGACCGCGATTGCAGCGTCCAACGTCGCCATCAGAAGTTGATCGAGGTTGCGCCCGCGCAGGGGCTGTCGGGGGCCCTGCGCGAGCGTCTTCACGCTGCGGCGGCGAGGCTGTGCGCCGAGGTCGGCTATCGAGGCATCGCGACGGTCGAGTTCCTGGTCGAGGAACGCGGGTTCGTCTTCCTCGAAGTCAATCCCCGAATTCAGGTGGAGCACACGGTGACCGAAGAGGTCACCGGAATCGATCTCGTCGCCGTGCAGCTCGCGATCGCGGACGGAGTTCCGTTCGAGAACCTGGACCTGCCAACAGGGATCACCGCTGTCGAGAAGGCCTCGGAGACAGTCGGATCCGTGGCAAACGCTTCGGGGATTGCGATACAGGCCCGCGTCAACATGGAAACCATGACGCCGGACGGCAATGCGCTGCCGTCCTCCGGCACGCTCGACAACTTCACTCCTCCGGGCGGACCCGGCGTGCGAGTGGACACCTTCGGTACGGTCGGACTCTCGCCGAGTGCGCGTTACGATTCGCTGCTGGCGAAGGTCGTCACCCACACGCGGCGATCGGATTTTCCTGCCGCGGTGCGCAAGTCGATTGCTGCTCTGAGTGAGTTCACCATCGACGGCGTGGCGACCAACCTCGAATTCCTGCAGGCAATACTGTCGGACAAGGACTTCCGCGACGGCCTGGTCGACGTCGACTGGTTGGGTTCTCGATTGGCGGACCTCGTTCCCGAAGCGGACCCACAAACACCCTCCGCGAGTGTTGACATCGCGCCGGACGAGGACGTGGTCCGTGCACAGATGGCAGGAATCGTCGTCGAACTTGCCGCAGTCGGTGACGGCGTCCATGCGGGTGGCCAGGTCGCCGTCCTCGAAGCGATGAAAATGCAGCATGTTCTCTCGGCGCCCGGTGACCTGGAGGTGGTCCGGATCCTGTCGTCACCGGGGAGATCGGTGAGTGCGGGCGAACCGTTGCTCGTCGTCCGTAGTGCAAGCGCAGGATCGAAGCTCGCCGAGGTCGACGAGGTGGACCTCGACGACGTGCGTCCCGATCTCGCGGAGATCATCGCTCGCCACGAGGTGACCCTGGACCCGGCCCGGCCCGCAGCCGTGGCGAAGCGTCACAAGCTGGGACGTCGGACTGCTCGCGAGAACGTCTACGACCTGGTCGACGACGACAGCCTGGTCGAGTACGGCGCTCTCGCGCTGGCGGCGCAGCGCAGTCGGCGAAGCGAGGAAGACCTGATCGCCAACACTCCTGCCGACGGACTGATCGGCGGAGTAGCGACCATCAGCGGCGGCGAGAGCGTCGTGATCTCGTACGACTACTCGGTGCTCGCCGGTACCCAGGGCATGCGCAATCACGCCAAGACCGACCGCCTGCTCGAGATCGCCGATCGCAAGCGAGTTCCGGTGGTGCTGTTCGCGGAAGGTGGCGGCGGTCGCCCCGGTGACACCGACGCCGGCGCCGGGGCAGGCCTCGAGCTGGGAACCTTCCGCGCCATGGCGGCGCTGAGCGGGCGGGTGCCCATGGTCGCCGTCGTGTCCGGGCGCTGTTTCGCGGGCAACGCGGCCCTGGCCGGCGCGTGCGACGTCCTGATCGCGACACCGGACGCCAACATCGGGATGGGTGGTCCTGCCATGGTCGAGGGTGGCGGGCTCGGAAACTTTCGCCCCGAGGACATCGGCCCCATCGACGTGCAGCGCCGCAACGGCGTCGTACACCTGGTCGCTGACGACGACGCTCATGCGGTGGCGCTGGCCAAGCAGTACCTCGGCTACTTCCAGGGTGCGAGCGGAGAGTGGACGGCTCCGGATCCGCGGCTCTCGCGGCATGTGGTGCCGGAGAATCGCCTGCGCTCGTACGACGTTCGTGGAGCGATCGACGCAATCGCGGACGTCGACAGCGTCCTGGAACTGCGTCGAGACTACGGACGCGGTGTAGTCACCGCACTCGTTCGTGTCGAAGGAGTTCCGTACGGTGTGCTGGCGAACAGCAGCGCGCATCTCGGCGGCGCGATCGACGCGGAAGCCTCGGACAAGGCTTCGGATTTCCTGGAACTGCTCGAAGCGCACCGCATCCCTCTGGTGACGCTGTGCGACACACCGGGATTCATGGTGGGCCCGGATTCGGAGGAGGAGGCGACGGTTCGAAGGTTCGGCAGGTTCTTCGTTGCCGGTGCTCGCCTCACCGTGCCGTTCGGAACGATCATCCTGCGCAAGGGTTACGGGTTGGGCGCCATGGCAATGGCCGGTGGTTCCTTCCACGCCCCCGAGTTCACGGTCGCGTGGCCGACGGGCGAGATCGGGCCGATGGGTCTGGAAGGTGCTGTGCGTCTCGGTTTCCGCAAGGAACTCGAGTCCGTCGAAGATCCGGTGGCTCGGGAAACGCTGTTCGGTCAGTTCGTGGAACTGGCCTACGCACAGGGCAAGGCGCTGATGGCGGCGACCACGTTCGAACTGGACGACGTCATCGATCCGGCCGATACCCGCGGATGGATCAGACAACTCGGCAGAAACAGTTGAGATCCTGCTGATTCGAGCTGTTGCCGCACGTGGGCGGGGCAACTAGCCTTGCCCACGTGTCGGCTGCGCGAGATAACGTCCTGATCATTCATTGGCACGACCTGGGGCGGCACCTCGCGAGTTACGGTGTCGCCGGGGTCAACAGCCCCCATCTCGACCGGCTGGCGGCAGAAGGCATCCGGTTCACCGACGCACACGCGACGGCGCCGCTGTGCTCGCCTTCGCGCGGATCGCTCTTCTCGGGCAGGTATCCGCACAACAACGGTCTGATCGGGTTGGCGCACCACGGCTGGGAGTACCACGCTGAGGTGCAGACGCTCCCGCAGATCCTCTCCGACAACGGTTGGTACACCTCGCTCTTCGGCATGCAGCACGAGACTGCGTATCCGAAGCGACTGGGCTACCACGAGTACGACGTCACCAACTCGTTCTGCGACTACGTGGTTCCGCGTGCCCAGAACTGGCTACGACGCTTCCCGCCCGAGCCGTTCCTGCTCACCACGGGATTCTTCGAAACGCATCGCCCGTACCCCGCCGATCGCTATACCCCGGCGGACACCGCAGCCCTGGAGGTCCCCGGATACCTTCCGGACGTGCCACAGGTGCGCGAGGATCTGGCCGAATTCCACGGCAGCGTAGAGGTGGCCGACGCCGCGGTGGGGGAACTGCTCGCGACCCTCGAGGAAGAGGGGCTCGACGAGAACACCTGGGTCTTCTTCCTCACTGATCACGGCGCGGCGTTCCCGCGTGCCAAGTCGACGCTCTACGCCCCGGGTACCGGTATTGCCTTGATCGCTCGGCCTCCCGCGCGGTATCGCAGTGGCGGAAAGGAATACGAGACACTGTTCAGTGGTGTGGATCTTGTTCCGACCATTCTCGATCTGCTCGGAATCGACGTCCCCACCGAGGTGGAAGGGCGCTCGCACGCCGATGCCCTCGTCGACCGCGGAACTGAACCGTCCGAACCCGTTCGTACTTCCCTGTTCACGGAGAAGACCTTTCACGACAGCTTCGATCCCATTCGTGCGGTGCGCACCAAGGACTACAGCTACATCGAGAACTACGCCGTCCGCCCGGCTCTGGATCTACCGCTCGACATCGAGGACAGTCTTTCCGGAAAAGCGCTCGGCACCGAGCATCTTGCGGTACGCGCACCCCGGGAGCTGTACGACCTCCGTGCCGACCCGGACGAGAAGATCAATCTGATCGATCGACCGGAAGTCTCGGCAATACAGGCGGAATTGTCCTCGCAGCTTCACACGTGGCGCGCCGAAACCGACGATCGTCTCCCGGACGAGGCATTGGGAAGCGCGATGGCGGTGCACCGCATGGCGGCGTACCTCGAGAAGATCGGTGTCCGACCCAACGTGCGGTCCGCCTACAGTGCGGACCGCGGTTACCTCGAGTCGGACACCGAAAATCCCTAGGGCCTTGCGGCTTCGCGCTCTTCCAACAATGCGATGACCCGCTCGACCAGCTCGTTGATGTCAGCGCCGGTTGTGTCGAATGCCAGGTCCGGGTCCTCCGGCGTCTCGTAAGGCGCGTCGATTCCGGTGAGCCCCTTCAGTTCACCCGCCCGCGCACGAGCGTACAGGCCCTTGGGATCTCGACGTTCGCATTCTTCGACGGGAGTGGTGACGGCAACTTCGAGGAAGGTGAGTCCGGCAGCTTCGTTGAGAGCGCGCGCAATTGCTCGATCCGAACGCAGCGGCGAAACCATCGACGCGATCGCCACGACGCCGGCGTCGGCGAACAGTCGAGTGAGATGACCGACGCGTCGGATGTTCTCGGCTCGGTCTCCCGGCGAGAACCCGAGATCGTCGGAGATACCGTGGCGGACGTTGTCACCGTCCAGCAGATACGCGGTGCGTCCCGCGTCGACGAGCGCACGTTCGACAGCGACTGCGACGGTGGATTTTCCGGATGCAGGTAGGCCGGTCAACCAGATCGTCGCGCCCCTCTGGGTGGTAGACGCCCATCGCCGTTGACGTTCGAGTGAGGACGGATGCCACTTGATGTCGTTGCGGGTCTGCTCGCCGGGAACGACGACGCGTGGTTCGAGAATGGTGCCGGCGCCGACGGTGTCGTTGCTCTGCTCGTCGATCAGGATGAAGGCGCCAGAGTCCCGATTGTGGTCGTAGGTGTCGGCGACCACCACGGAACTGGTTCGGAGCGTGACCGTTCCGATGTCGTTGAGTCCCAATTCGACTGGGCTGTCCTGCTCGTCGAGCGTTTCAGGATCGAGACGGGTGTGCAGTTCTTGGACGGTCGCTCGCACGGTCCTGGACGTGTGTTTGAGCGCTATCCGATCGCCCGCGCGCAACGGTGTGTTGGACAACCAGCAGATCGTGGCTTCGAGTTCTCGGGCCAGAACCGGCAGATGAGCCTGCGCACCGCCACTGACCAGAACGTCGCCACGTCCGACGTCGATGTCGTCGGCCAGTTCCACCGAAACCGACAGTGGTGCAACGGCAGTACTGCGGTTGTCGTCGAGAGTATCCAGACTGATCACGGTGCTCTTCGATCCGGACGGCAGGACCACTACCTCGTCTCCGACGCTCAGTGTGCCTGCCGAAATTCGGCCGGTGTACCGGCGCCGATTCTGCGGATCGGGGCGCGAAACCCACTGCACGGGAAGCCGAAGTTCCTCGATGTGGGTCGCGGGCGCATGGAGTTCGACGCCTTCGAGGTACTCGAGGAGCGTCGGCCCCTCGTACCACGCGGTGTTCGCGGACCGCGTCACGACATTGTCGCCGGCTTTCGCGGAGACCGGTATGGCGAGTACGTCCTCGCGTCCGACTTGCCGCGCCAAGGCCCGCAATTCTTCCTGCACCTGAGCGAATCTCGCTTCGTCGAAGTCCACCAGATCGATCTTGTTCACCACGGCTACAAGGTTCGGAACACCGAGCAGTGCGGCGATTCTGGCGTGCCGACGCGTCTGACGCAACACGCCGGTCCTCGCGTCGACCAGCAGGACCGCTACGTGAGCGTTGGATGCTCCGGTGAACATGTTGCGCGTGTAGCGTTCGTGCCCCGGGGTGTCGGCGAGTACGTAACTTCTGGTCGGGGTGGAGAAGAATCGGTACGCGACGTCGATCGTGATGCCCTGTTCACGCTCGGCACGTAGTCCGTCGGAGAGTGCAGCCAGGTCGGCGACACCGTGCTCGTCGGTCACGGAATCGAGGTGATCGGTTGGCAGGCTGTCGGTGTCGTGCAACAGTCGTCCGATCAGCGTGCTCTTGCCGTCGTCGACGCTACCCGCCGTTGCCAGTCGCAGGAGTTGGCGAGTGATGGTGGTCGTCATCAGAAGTAGCCCTCACGCTTTCGGTCTTCCATCGCGGCGACCGACGTTCGGTCGTCTGCGCGAGTCTCACCTCGTTCGGAAACCGTCGCGGCCGAGATTTCGGTGACGACGTCGTCGATGGTGGTGGCGTGCGATCGAACGGCGCCGGTGATGGTCAGATCGCCGACGGTTCGATATCGCACCCACTCGGTCGTTGCCGCGGCGTTCTCGGCGTCGGTGCTGAATTCGGAAGCAGCGAGGAGCATTCCGTCACGCTCGAATACCCTCCGCTGGTGCGCGAAATAGATGGACGGCAGTTCCAGTTCCTCCTGGGCTATGTAGCGCCAGATGTCGAGTTCGGTCCAGTTGCTCAGCGGAAAGACACGAACGGACTCGCCGCGTCTGATCCGACCGTTGTAGAGCGACCACGGTTCGGCCCGTTGCGCTCGCGGGTCCCACTGGCCGAACTCGTCCCGGAAGCTGAGGACTCTTTCCTTGGCGCGCGCACGTTCCTCGTCCCGGCGGGCGCCACCGAACGCGGCGTCGAACCTTCCAGCTTCGAGAGCGTCGAGCAGGGTTCTGGTCTGCAGGCGGTTTCGCGATCCGCTGGTCTCGGTCGACTCCTGCACTCTGCCCTGGTCGATCGAATCCTGAACGGAAGCAACCAGAAGTGTGTGCCCGCCCTCCTTGATTCGACGGTCGCGAAATTCGATGACTTCCTCGAAATTGTGACCGGTGTCGACGTGCAGGACCGGGAAAGGGAGTGGGGAGGGCCGAAACGCCTTCTCGGCCAGACGAAGCAGGACTATCGAGTCCTTGCCGGCCGAGAAGAGCAGTACCGGTCTCTCGAGTTCTGCCACCACTTCTCGAATGATGTGAACCGCTTCGGATTCGAGAACTCGGAGTTCGTCGACGACATCGGTGACGGTGCTCATGTGACGGGATATCCGTTCTGTTCGGCGTCGATGCGATAACGCTGCACCCATTCGCGGGATCGTCCGTCGCTCTGACGACGCAGCGGCGGTGGCGGGGCCAGCTGTCCGTCGAGGCCGAGGGAGATGAGGGTTTTTGCGACCACGGACTGCGGGTCTTCGGTGAGATCGCGGAACCCGACTTCGATGGGAGAGATGTCCTCTTCCTCGAACCAGCGCTTCCATTGGCGTTCCTGCTCACCGAGAATCGTCACCAGGTGCGCGATTCCGACTGCGTTGTACTGCGCACCGTCCGAGAGATTCGGTGGAGTCGCGTCGTCGCGCCAAACCTGTGTCTGCACGGCGCGCCACATCGACACAGCTTGAGCGACGACATCTTCTCGATAGACATGGATGAACTGCAGGTCGTGATCGAGGGTGTCGTGGAGTGCGGAACGTAGGTCCGTCCCACTGCGCCAGGGCAATCCGGCCGCGCGATCGAGTAGGAGCGGCGTCTGGTTCCACATCAGCTTGCCACCCCAGACTCCGTTGGGGGTTCGGCCGAGTTCGAGAAGTTGTGTGCGCCACTGTTCGGAGGTGCGAGTGTCCGGCGTGCCCGGGTGGAACGGGGCGAGCAGACCCAGGACGGACTCGTCCGTGACGTCTTCGAACCACTGCCTCGGTTGCGGCGATCGCGAGGTCTCGGGGAGGTACTGGAAGAACTCTTCCGGCTCACCCGCGACCCCGGTTGCTCGCAGGGATTCGACCAGCAAAGTACTGCCGCTGCGCTGCGAAGCGCAGACGAGAAACGAGCGTTGGGCCTCCGTCATGCGAGCAACGCTAAGGGGGGCCGGAAACCGCCGCAAGCTGGGAAAATAAACTCACGTAGAGGTTAAATCTCGACGTGAAACGTTAAATATGCGGGTCACGAAATGTCGCGCCGAGGCACGTCTTACGCAGTTGTCGCAAGGGCCGCGGCAAGCCCGAATGCGATGGCCATGAAGACAACTTCACCGATGGCGCGACGCAGGGATCCGTCCGAACTCATGCGGTGTGCAGCGCTAGCGACCACCCATGTCCGGCGCCACCACCATCCCAGGGCGACGAGCAGTCCGATCGCCACGATCTTGGCGAGGATCACCCGGCCGTATGCGGTGTCGTAGAAGGCGGAGAGTGAGTCGAGTCGCACGACGGCGTTGACGATACCGGTGACGACCAGCGCGAGGACGCATCGCCAGGCGAGAGCGGAGTACTTGGGCAACCAGATCGCCCAGGCACCGCGCGACGGTACGGCAAGCGCGAGTGCGGCGAGCACGCCGAACCACAAGGCCGCAGCGAGGACGTGAACGGCGTCGAGGATCGATCCGAAGCTCTGCTGCGCCATGTGCCCGGTGATCGGGCGGGCAGCGAGCGCCAACGCGGAGACGACCAATGCCGGTGCGACGGGCACCGTCTCGGGATTGGTGAACCCGTAGATGCCGTAACAGACCACGGCAAACGCGCACGCGATGATCGCGACACCGACGCGGCCGACGTTGACCTCGGAGACGAATGCGCCGAAGTGCCCGATGGTCAGTGAGGTGACCGGGGCGCCGTCTGCGGCTGCGGCATTGAGCACGAGGAGCGTGATCTCGGCGACGAGCCAAACCGCTGCCGCCGCGGTGAGCTGAGTCCACATGATCGCGGGGGTTGTTGCCGGGCGGCGTTCACTGCGGCCCATCCAGGCAAGCGTCGCGATGCCGAGCGTCAACGAGCCGCATCCGATCGCGAGAACGCGGACAGTGCTCGACGATTCGGGTCCCGAGGGGCTCGCGAGGCCCCAGGCGATGAGGACTCCCAGCAGAGCTGTGGGTACGGCAAACAGCAACCACCACCTGTTTGCCGTACCCGTCACGCGATCAGCTCGACTTCGGCTTACGCAGCACGAAGAACAGCGCACCGCCGAACACGACGACGCCGGCGACGATGAAGATCCACACCGGCATGCTGCCGGACTCCGACTCACCCGTACTCGACGCAGCAGCAGCGCCGGGAGTGCCCGACCCCGCCTCGGTGAGGGTGAAGGTCAGAGTTCCGTTGACGGGGTGACCGTCGGCGGAAGTGACTCGGTACGCGATGGTGTAGACGCCGGTCGGCCCGAGATCGCCGAGGTCTGCACTGACAGTGGGTCCTTCGACGGACGGATCGCTCTTGGTCCAGAGGTTGCCGTCCGGGCCGGTGACCGTCAGTGCCGCGAACTGCGCCTGCAGAGCCTCGTTGAACGTGACCGAAACCTTGTCAGGCGCAACCTGAATGGAAGCGCCGTTTTCCGGGTTGGAGCCGACCACCGCGGAGTGCGCACTGGCCGTGCCCATTCCGAGCATCGTGGCCAGCATCGCGAGCATGCCGACGGTGATGACCTTGATCCGGGTACTCATCAGCGCTTGCTCCTGACCAGTGCGCCGAGGCCGAGTGCAGCGCCCAAGGCGCCGAGCACCAGGCCGACGCCGCCGAGCCAGCGCGCGGTGTTGTCTGACGAAGAAGATTCGGAAGCAGCGGACGTCTCGGCAGTGTTATCGGCAGCAGGCGCTCCGTGAGCATCGCCGGTGGATGCGGCGAGAGTCAGCGTCGGCGCGGGCATGTCCGGCTCGCTGCCGTCGGCAAGCTCTTCCTGATCCCAGTTGACGACGTTGCCGTCGCTGTACGTCTGGACGGCCTTGAACTCGACCTCGTCCTGCTCCGGCAGCGGGCCGGCAGAAAGGACGAACTGCTGGAACTGGCCGGGGGCGATTCCGACGCCGGGGTCGGCGGTCCACGTCACGGACTTGGCGACCAACGAGGTGGGGTCCTTCTCCACGACTGCGGTCCAGCCGGGCATCGGTTCGGTGCGTGCCGACTTGAGGTCGGGGAGCGCCACCGTCAGCTTGGTGGTCGAAGCGGTGTCGGATTCGGTGGGCACGCGGAACGTGAGAACGGAGTATCCGCCCTGCGCAGCTCCTGGTGCGACGACGCTGACGTGTGCTGAAGCAATTCCGGCGGCCAGCAGCACGGCGCTGCCGGTAGCGACGGTCGTGACAACCGCGCGCGAAATCAGGGTGTTCTTCATGTCGGGAAGTGTCCTCTTGGTCTGGTGAAGGGGTGGGGCGTTCTACGAATCTTCAGACCAGGGCAGGAGGACCGCGCCGCGAGATGCTGGCGCGAAGTAGAGCGTCGACAGGTCCGTGATGGATTCCGGTCGAGACGGTGTGGCCGCGGGAAGTGACAGCGGCGGGAGCCAGAGACGCCAGGACGACGTGGAGAGCGTGGGTGACAACGCGGTAGAGGCGCTCGGCGGCCAGGACCGCCACCGCACAAGCGACGGTGGCACCGGCGTGAGCACCGAGCATCACCAATCCCGGAGCGGGCGAATGAGCGTGCTCGGAGAGCGTCATGGTGGTGTGCGCGGCCAACTGACCCAGACCCAGAGCAACGATCAGGGCAGCGGGCCCCCGTGAGAGGGCGGGAAGGGTGGCCGTCACGGCGCCGACGGTTGCGCAGACGGCGAGCAACAGGGTCAGCGACGACGACTGTGGCAGCTCGCCTCCGCCGATCCCGTGCGCGGCGACAGCGAGAGCAGCCGAAGCGGAACCGACAGCTGTCCCCCGGAGGGTCGCGGTCTGCTCGGCTGCTCTCACTGGCGTTCTCAGGTCTAGCGCACGCCGAGACGTGCGAGCAGATCTGCTTCGACGCCGTCGAGTTCGGAAGAAATCGCCTGGTGAGCTGCTTTACGGCGAGCCTGCGGCATCTGCTCGGCAGCGCGAACTGCCGTGCTGAGGTCGCCGAGGCGCTCACGGATGGCGGCGGCGAAACGCTGCGTCTCCGCGTCGTCGGGCTTGCGGCTGAGGATCTCGGTGACCGAGCTCTCGGCGCCGGCGATACGAGCGCTCAACTTCGCGCCGTGACCGGTGTAGTCACCGAGCTGGTCGACGGCGATGCCCATCTTCTGTGCACGCGTGGTGTCGAGCTGGGCGCGCACCGCCGTGGCTGCGCGGTAAGCGATCGGCAGGAGAACGGGGGCAAGCAGACGTGCCACTCCCAGGTACTTACGCACCTTGGCGACGGTCAGGCCCTGATTCGCAGCGGCCTTCTCCTGCGCCTTCAGGGTCGCGATCTGCGCCTTTTCGATCTTGTGCTGTGACTCGATCTCGGCTTTCTCCAGCTTCTTGAGCGACTTGGTCTCGACCTTGTCGCGCTTACGCTGGCTCTTGGCGTTGAGCTTCGCCTCGACCTCAGCCTTGTGCTTGAGAGCCTTTGCCTCCGCCTTGCGGGTGGCACGAGACTTTCGCTTCTTGAACAACCCCATCGAAAGGACCCCGTTTCCAGGTGTTTGTGTGTTGCCAGGTACCTGCGCTTCGGCTTCAGCCTAGGGGAGCACATAATCTTCGTCATCGTGTGTTCCGTTAACAACCCCGCGCCCCAGCTCCCGATCATCGATTCGGGGGCGTTGACCCGATGCCGTCATCGGGTGCGTCTGGACGGGTTGTTTCCCGGGAAATCGGCTTCGGAACCCGTCGACACCGGCGTCAAGCAGCGCCAGGATGCCGCGATCGCGAAGCGCGCGGAGATCGCCGAACTCGTGATCGGCGCTGCTCCCGAGCGTTGGGTGAAGATCAACCCTGATCAATCGGCGTCGGCTCAGGCTCGCGACACCTTGGCTGCCTGTGAGGCCGGCGCGGACCGGATCTGGGGCGCGGTCTTGCCGGTCGAGCGCGACACCGGACGCAAGGGTCGCTGCGAAATGCTCATCCGTGACGACGAGGGCGGCGGGTACATCCCCGTCATTGTCGTCAATCACAAGGTGACCGATCCGGGTCAGGGCGCGATCACCTCGGGGCTCTTCGAATGGGAGCCCGCGGTCGATCCCAAACGCAAGGTCCGCAGTCAGGTCCGCGATCAGATGCGCGTCGCGCAGGTTTATCGGATGCTCGAGCGTCGTGGGCTGGCGAGCCCGTCGCTGACGGCAGGCGCGATCGGATACAACGGAGACTGCATCCTCGTCCACGACCTCAGCGCGATTCTCGACGATTACGACGAGCGTTTCGCCGACCGTATCGCTGTGGCCCGCGGTGAGGTGCTGACGTCTCCGTCACAGGTGAGCGAGTGCAAGTCGTGCCCGTGGTGGACCGAATGCAAGCAGGAATTGGTCCGCAACCGCGACGTCAGCCTGGTGGCTGTCGGATCGCGGGCCGAGCTTCTGCGCGACGTCGGCTGCAACACGATCGATCAGCTGGCCGCCTGGGACGGTGAGCCGCTCGAGGATTGGCCGCACGGAAATTTCGACGACGCAGTCGTGATCGCCAAGGCGTGGTTGGCAGATGCTCCGTTGGTGCGGCGGTTCGAGAAGATCTCGGTGACTCGGGCGGACATCGAGATCGACGTCGACATGGAGAGCTATCAGGAGCACGGCGCGTACCTGTGGGGGACGTTGCTCAATGTCGGCGGCTTCTCGATGTATCGAGGATTTGCGACGTGGGATCCGCTGCCGACGCGTGACGAGGCGCGGTCGTTCGCAGAGTTCTGGGGCTGGCTGATGGCGGAGCGTGCCGCGGCCGCTGCTTCGGGTAAAACCTTTGCCGCATACTGTTATTCGCGTTCAGCCGAGGACAAGTGGTTGTTGGACTCGGCGCGCAGGTTTGCCGGTGAACCCGGGATTCCGAGTAAGGACGAGATCCGCGAGTTCATCGACAGTCCGCAGTGGGTCGACATCTATCAAGCAGTGAGTGATCAGTTCATCTGCCCGAACGGAAAGGGGCTCAAGAAGATTGCGCCCGTCGCCGGCTTCAACTGGCGTGACGCCGAGGCCGGGGGTGAAGCGTCGATGGCGTGGTACCGCGAGGCGGTTGGCTACGACGGTGAGCCGGACGAGACGCAGCGGACACGCATCCTGCAGTACAACGAGGACGACGTCATTGCCACCAAGGTCCTCCGTGAGTGGATGACGGACCGCGCGGAGAAGGAAATTCCGCTGGCTTCCGAGTTGTAGCGCTGATCCGTTCTGTCGCGATTGTCTGAAACATCCTATTTAACAGTATGTTTCAACTCGTAGTTTCTCGTCATCGTGTGTCCGGAACCCGCATCCGCGCTACCTTCATCTGGTCGGCTCCACGATGGAGGGTGTTGCATGCTGAGCAGGCTGACTTCGAGTGCGAGCGACGCCGAACTGTCTGACGTCGAGCGGCGCGACCTCTTCGCACGCCAGATACTGCAGGTGACGACGGTCGCGCCACTGGCCAACATGGTCAATGTACTCAGCGTGTGCGCTTTGCTTGTGTATGTCGTACCCCCCGGTCACAACGAGTTTCGGGTGATCTGGGGTTCTGCGGCCTTCTTGGTCGTCCTCAATTCGGTGCGCGTCTGGATACCGCGAGTCGTCCTGAAGGGCCGGTACACGCCCAAACATACGACGAGGTACGACTACTGGGCGCTCATGCTCGAGGTGATCCTGCTCGGGCTTCTGCTTGTCGTTCTCGCCGCCGCGATGCTTCCCGTGACGGACAACTCGCGAAAGCTTGTGCTTATAGCGACATTCGCCGGAGTCATGGGCGCCGGCGCCGTAGCATTGTCGACGGTTCGGTCGATAGCGGTAGCGTGGATTCTGGTGCACAGCATCGGATTGCTCGTCGTTATCCTGCCCAAGAGAACTACGGAATACGCTGTCCTCTCGTTCCAGTTGGTCGTGTACTCGGTGACACTGATTATCGGCGTCGTGTACCTCTGGGCGTCGTTCCGAAGTCGTTGTCTTGCCGAGTTCGAGGCTGCTGCCGAGCGCCAGACGGTCAGTTTGCTTCTCGACGATTTCGAGGGTGGGTCACGCGACTGGCTGTGGGAAGTCGACCCCACCGGGACGTTGTCGCACACCTCCGCTCGGCTGTCGCAGATCTCGGGAGTTCCCGTCTCCGACTTGCGAACCCTGTCGCTGCGCGGATTGTTGGATCGGCTCGACGTGGGTTCGACGAAGAGTGGCCGAGCCGCGGTCCAGGTCATCGGAGATCACCTCGACCGCCTCATGCCGTTTCGAGAGGTCGTCATTCCCGTTCGTGTCGACGGCGTCGACCGATGGTGGTCTCTGTCGGGTCATCCCCGGCTATCCGAGGCCACGGAGTTCGTGGGTTGGCGAGGCGTGGGCTCGGACATCACCGAGAAGTACAACTACGAGCGGCGAATTCTGTGGCTTGCTGCAACCGACGGACTGACCGGGCTCCCGAATCGCCGGACGTTCGGCTCGGAGCTGTCCGACGCGCTCGGCACCGTCCGAACCGGCGAGGAAGTCCTTGTCGGAATCCTCGACCTGGACAATTTCAAGTCGGTGAACGACACGTTAGGGCACCCTGTCGGTGACAAATTGTTGATTTCCGTTGCTGCACGGCTCAATCGGGTGGTCGACGGCGCCATGTGTGCGCGAATCGGTGGTGACGAATTCGGCGTCGTCTTGCGGGGAACAGGGGACGGCGGAGAGGTGTTCGCTCGCTATCTGGATGCATTGCGTGAGCCGTTTTACGTGCGGGGGAATCGCATCGAGGTTCGTGCATCGATCGGCTATGCCGGCGCACCCGCAGATTCCGAAGATGCGGACACGCTTGTCATGTCCGCCGACCTGGCGCTGTATGCGGCAAAATCCGCCGGCAAGAACCGGGTAGGAAGATACTCACCGGTGCTGCGGGCGCGGGCCAGGGAGCGAGCATCGGCCCTGCAAGAACTTGGGCTTGCGATCGAGTCTCGGCAGTTCGAGCTGTACTACCAACCGCAGGTTCGTGCGGACACCGGCCGCGTCGAGGGTTTCGAGGCACTGCTTCGCTGGAATCACCCGGTGCGGGGCGTGCTTGCACCGCACATTTTCATCGATGTCGCGGAGGAGACCGGCCTGATAGTCCCTCTGGGGCTTCAGGTACTGAACATGGCGTGCGCCGAAGCCGCGACGTGGCCCGACGACACTTACGTGACGGTGAACGTCTCTCCGGTGCAACTGATGTCGTCCGGGTTCGGATCGGCCGTGAACGATGCGCTGGAGGCAAGCGGTCTGTCCGGCAAACGGCTTCAGCTGGAAATCACAGAGACGGGAGCAGTGGAGGAGCTTGCCGTCGCCGAGTTGGATCGCCTGCGTGCCAACGGAATTGCAATTGCCCTGGACGACTTCGGAACCGGCTATTCGTCTTTCGAGAGTTTGAAGAAACTGCCGTTGGACATTCTGAAAATCGACCGGTCGTTCATCACCGAACTGAGCGAGGGTGATTCGGCAGTTGTCACTTCGGTGGTCGAGGTGGCGAAGGCGCTCGGTATGCAGTCATTGGCGGAAGGCGTGGAGACGGCCGACCAGCTGAGGCTCTTGCTTACCGCCGGTTGTGAATTGGTTCAGGGTTACTACATCAGCCGACCGATGCCGGCGAAGGAAGTAGCCGAGTACCTCAGCGCAACTGCCCACTCCAACGGTGGGTATTTTCATTCGTTCTGACAACTGTGCGCCTTTATTAACCGTGGGCGGTTAATAAAGGCGCACAGCAGGGAGGTTAGCGCGGCGCCATGCGCAGTGCGCCGTCCATGCGGATGGTCTCGCCGTTGAGGTAGTCGTGCTCGACGATCATCTGCGCGAGCTGCGCGTACTCGGACGGCTGGCCCAGGCGCGACGGGAACGGAACGCCGGCCTCGAGGCCCTTGCGGTACTCGTCGGTGACGCCTGCGAGCATCGGGGTGTCGATGATGCCGGGAGCGATCGTGTTGACGCGGATGCCGAACTGCGCAAGGTCACGGGCAGCCGGAACCGTCATGCCGTGCACGCCGCCCTTGGAGGCGGAGTACGCGATCTGGCCGATTTGGCCTTCGAAGGCAGCAACGGAAGCGGTGTTGATGACGACGCCGCGCTGGCCCGACTCGTCGACGGCCTCGGTCTTGGCGATGGCGTCGGCGGCCAGGCGCATGACGTTGAAGGTGCCGAGCAGGTTGACGGTGATGACCGTGCGGAACAGCTCGAGGTCGTGCGGACCCTTCTTGGACAGGATGCGTCCGGCCCAGCCGACACCGGCACAGTTGACGACGATGCGCAGCGGGGAGCCCGACTCGACGATCTGGTTGATCGCTGCTTCGACCTCTTCGCCGCTGGTCACGTCGGTGGGGATGAGGGTGACGCCGGCGGGGACGTTGTCGCCTGCGCGCTCGATCGACGCGGGCAGATCCAGGCCGAAGACGGTAGCGCCGGCGTCGGCGAGGCGCTTGGCTGTTGCGGCGCCGAGGCCTGATGCCGCTCCGGTGACCAGTGCTGCGGTTCCCTTGATTTCCACTTCGTGTGCTCCTCGAGTTAGCGATCGGTAAGGCGGTGGTACGTGTCGAGAACCATAACGCGAGGGTGTATGTGAGGGCGAACGCGCGAGACCCGCGTAGGGCTGGGTACCTTGGACGCGAGGTCTGAGAGCAAAGCACCGGACGAGAGGGGACCTGCGTGAGCAAGGCGCCTGTGCGTCCCGCCGCTTCTGTCGAGAATTTCGAGCGGTTGCAGCGCGACCCTCTCTTCGAAGATCTTGCCGAGCTGATTGCCGAGGTTCTCTCCTACGCGTTCGACGCTCCGGCCGCCGTCGAGATCGAACAGTGGACGATCAGTTGCCTGCCGTCGACCAACCGATCCGCGGAGCGCCATCGCTTGTTCACGCTCAATATCGGTCCGATGGAGATTCTGAGCGTCGAGTGCCATCTGGTCGGCGGTAAGGCGATCGAGCACGTCATGTCCGTCTACGTATCCAGTTCGGCACTGGAATCGCGAACCGGCTGCAGCATCGAAGAACTCGATGCCAAGCACGATCTGGTCGCCATCAGACGCACCGAGTTGGCGTCCGCCGACGGCGACGGGACCGTGATCGACTGCAGTCTCGAGGACTCGGATGCGTTGGAACAGTTCGCCCAGCTGCCCGTCGACGTGACGACGGTTCGTCCGCTCGCGGAGCATCTTGTTGCCAAGGGCAAGGGCCCATTTCGGCAGTATCACAACGCCGGGTTCGCCAAATATGTACTGGAAAGGTCGCTCGACCATGGTTGATCAGTTGCCCATCCGACTCCCGCGTGTGCTGCGAGACGGGGACGATGACGGCGCGGTCGACGTGCTGCAGGAATATTTCACGAGGCCGCTCCGAAAGACCGGTTATCTCCGAACCGGTGCGTTGTGGGATTCCTGGGATCCCAGTGGCAATCGCGATCGTGATGCGAACATCTTCACCGCGGAAGATCTTGTTGCGGTGACTCTTCTGTCGGTTCAGATTCCGGCGCAAGGAGCCTTCTTCCTGCTCGGGGAGAACAATGCCGAACTGAACCGACTCCTGGCGGACGTGGGCCCGGATCGCGATCTGTCGAACGAACCCGATCCCTTCACTCCGGAATCCCCGGTGTGGCGGTTGGAGACGGCGCTTCGAGAGATTCACGGCGTCGGGCGAACCATGGCGTCCAAACTGATCGCGCGCAAGCGTCCGCGACTCTTCCCGATCTACGACGACGTCGTCGGGCGGGAGTTGGGAACGAAGTCGGCCCACCTGGAACCCGTTCGCGTAGCCATGCGGGAAGACGAGTTGCAGAGTCGACTCCTCGATCTACGTGCACGAGCAGGTCTCGACGAATCCGTTCCGGTCATCAGGGTGTTGGACGTGCTGGCGTGGATGCAGGGTAAGGGATACAAACCGGCACTCTAGCTTTCTTGTCGGTGGGCAGGTCTATTGTCGAATGTATGTTCGATAAGGGATTGACGAGCGGTGTGGGGACATCCGTCGATGACGGCCGTCCTGTTGTCGACCCACTCGTGTTGCCGGACATGCTCTTTGCGACGGCGCAGAGCGAGAACATGCTTGCCGCGCAAAAGGTGCTCGGTGCATCCATGTTGTCGGAGTCGAGATTCAACGCCGAACTCGACGTGTCCGGTGATGTCGACAAGGCGTGGCGGATCGCATGCAACGAGATCGCGGTCATGCTCACGTGCTCGCGTCGTACTGCCGAAGTCCACATCGAGATCGGTGATGCCCTGCGGGAGTTCCTTCCGTTCACAAAGGCCGCCTTCGCTGCCGGCGAGCTGGACTATGCGCGCGTGCGCAAGATTGTCGACGGACTCACCGGGGCCGACCCGGAGGCGATCGCAGCACTCGAGCGCCGGGTACTTGCCTCGGCGCACCGTCTTCCGCCCGGGCAACTGGAGCGCGACATCGAGCGCCAGCTCTTTGCCTACGATCCGGATGCTGCCGCCGAACGTCGCCGGAAGATGCTGGAACACCGCGATGTTCGCACGCGTGCAGACCGTCACGGACTCGCCCAGTTGCAGGCAACACTCAGCGCGACCGAGGCCGTCGAAGCGCTTGGCCTGATCAACGAGGCCGCCGGAAGCGTCTGCAACCACGATCCACGAAATGTCTCGACCCGTAGGGCCGACGCACTGGTCGCTCTGCTGCACGGCGAACAGGGGCTGACGTGCCAGTGTGGCAGCGAAACGTGCGAGGCAGTATCCCCAGCAGCTCGATCGACTGCGCCCTCACGTCGGAAGCCGGTGTTGCACATCGTGTGTGATCTGGCGACGCTCCTCGGATTGACGTCAGATCCCGCGAGCATCGACGGATACGGGCCGATCGATCCTGATTTTGCTCGCGAGCTCGCCGCTGATTCCACCTGGCAGGCCTTGTTCGTCGATTTCCGCGCCCAGGCCGCGGGGAACCGACCGCGTCGGCAGCATGCTCCGACTGTCCTGCCGCTTGTCACCCGACGTGATCGCCCAAGTCGCGAACCGAACGGCTGCGGGGATCGGATTCGGGCGATGCAACGGTTGGTCGCGCGATCCCCGGACATCGTTCGAAGATCGGATGGGCATGGCACCCAACCCGATCCGCCTCCCGGCGCGCTGACCTATGCTCCGGGAGCGGCTCTGGCCGCATTGGTGCGGGCCGTCGACGGTCACTGCCGGTTCCCTGGTTGTTCGGTGCCCGCGAACAGGTGCCAAATCGACCACATCACCGAGTTCGATCCTTCCGATCCGAGACGCGGTGGGTGGACCATTGCGAGCAACCTCCAATGCCTGTGTCGTCATCACCATCAGGTGAAGACATACAGGTTGTGGACGCCGGTGATGCTGGAGGACCGTGCCATTCACTGGACCGATAAAACCAGCGGGTTGACGGCTGTCACGGTTCCGGAGAGGATCTGACCTGTGCCGGAAGGACAGTGCGCGGGAATCGTCGGCGGGGGAATTGGCGGGCTGACGGCTGCCATCGCGCTCCGCAAAGCAGGCTGGGATGTCACCGTGTACGAGCGTTCGTCCGAGTTCACGGAGGTAGGCGCCGCCGTCGTGTTGTTTCCCAACGCTCTGGCAGCGTTGGACGAAATCGGTGTAGGCGAACAGGTCAGGGCGAATTCCCTTCCGTACAGCTCGGGCGCGATCAGGAATCTGCGCGGGCAAAATCTGGTGACGCGCAAAATTGGTGACCTCGCCGGCGGTCGCGATCTGGTGACAATCCACCGCGTCGATCTGATCGACGTGTTGGTTCGCGCAATCCCCGCTGAGTGCCTACGCACCGGAACCAGGGTGACGGGTGTGGGCTGCGGAGATCATGGCCGCGGCGATATTGTCACCGATGGTGATACCGCTCGATACGACCTTGTCGTTGCTGCGGACGGTGTGCACAGTGCTGTGCGACAGCAGATCTGGGCCGACGAGGGAACCGTGGAACGGACTGGCGTGTCCGCTTGGCGCTGGATCGTCGATGGTCCACCGCCGGATTTTGTCGGACAGGTATGGGGGATTCGAGGGGAGTTCGGGATTCTCCCGTTGGCGGGCAACCGCACCTACGCTTTCGCGGGTGCGCAACGCGGCGAGAGTCTTGCGCATTTTGCGGACTGGCCCGAACCTGTGTCGCAGCTCGTCGCGAACGCTGACCCGGCCCGCATCATCGAGAACGAACTGCTCGAGATTCGGACCCCGAAGTTGTTGACACGCGGCAAAGTTGCGTTGATTGGCGACGCCGCTCATGCCATGCGCCCTCACCTCGGGCTAGGTGCGGCTTTGGCGATCGAGGACGCCGTTACTCTTGCTGCCTATGCGGACGATCTCGCCGGCTACACAAAGGCTCGACGTCATAGAGTTCGAACTGTTCAATGGATTTCGCGACAGATGTCGACCGTCGTGATGCCGGACAATCGATCGTTAGCGGCGGTGCGTGACGTCGTTGTGCGGTTGACTCCCGACATCCTTGCCTTGTCGGTATTCGGTGTGATCAACCGTTGGCGGCCGAAGCCGATCGAGAGGCACTGACTTCGAAGATGGTCTCCAGACCGTCTTCTTCGTCCCACTGCTCACCGACTTCGTTGAAACCGTACTGGCTGATCAGATTTCGTGATGCGATGTTGTCCGGACTGATGGTCGCTCGAACGGTGTGTACTTCGGATTCGCGACTTGCGACGTCGAGAAGTATCTCGAGGGCGGTTCGTGCGTAGCCCTGACGCCGGAACGCCGGGTCGATGCGATATCCGACCTCCACCATCCCGCGCGCATCGGGGCGACCGTGGAATCCGGCCAACCCCACCGGCGTCGAGGTGCGGGCATCGACTGCGATGCGGGTGATCCACGCGCTGTCGAGGGGATTCTCTGCTATCTGCTTGCTCCGGTAGCGCCACAAGCCCTGGCATTCTTCGCCGAGGAGATACGGGGTCAGGAGGTTGGGTGCGAGTTCCATTGCAAGAGTGGCGTTGTCTTCACCCAGTGCGTGCAGGGCGAGTGATGGAACCTGGATCAGTTGAAGTCCCCGTCCGTCGAGTGTCCAGGGTAGTTCGGTGACTGTCACAGGTCGGCGATGGGGGTCGACAGCGTTATGTCGACACCGATGCTCCGGAGATTGCCGTCGAGGACTTGCCAGATGGAGCGTTCGAGGAATTCGGCCAATTCCGCACTGGTCACATCGGAACCCGGCTGGCTGAGCCAACGGTTGACGCTGACGTCGACCAATCCGATGACGCCGAAAGCCAAGGGCTCAGCCATCTTCGACGGTTTGCCACGGCTGGTGAGGATCGTGCCCAACAAATTTCCCAATTGGACGGCGATGGCCGTCTTGGTTCCGGTCACCACTTTCGAACCGGTGGCCCGCGTACTCGGCGAGCCCTTGCCTAAAAAGTGGTGCAGTCGTGGATATTTCACAATCCACTGGAGGTAGGTCTCGACGGCCCGTGAGATGGCCTCGCCGACGGTGCCTTGTGGCGTGAGGGTGGGGGTCAGGTCGGTCATCATCATCTCGAGGATGCGGACTCGCAGCTGCTCGTCGAGGTCGGCTCGATCCTTGAAGATCCGGTAGACAACGGAACGGGGGACGTCGGCGCGCTCGGCGATCTGCTGGACGCCGACGTCGGCGCCACCTTCGTTGACTGCATCGAGTGCTGCGTCGAGGATTCGCGCTTTGCGCTGCTCCTTGTGATCGTTCCAGCGAGTGCTGCGCCCGTCGGGCTGCGCCGACTCGGCTGTTTTTGTCATAAATCGAACGATACTCACCCCGCCATTGACTGGACAAGATGTCTCACATACTTTGGTGGGACAGCGTGTCACACACAGATACCGTTCTCTTCAGGAGTGGCAATGAGTAACAGGGTTTTTGTCGTCGGCGTCGGCATGACGAAGTTCGAGAAGCCGGGAGCCCGCGAGTGGGACTACCCCGACATGGCACGCGAGTCGGGTACCAAGGCGCTCGAAGACGCGGGTATCGACTACACCGAGGTCGAGCAGGCATACGTCGGCTACGTCTACGGCGAGTCCACCGCAGGTCAGCGCGCTGTCTACGAGCTCGGTCTGACAGGTATCCCCATCGTCAACGTCAACAACAACTGTTCGACGGGATCGACCGCGCTCTACCTCGCCACGCAGGCAGTCAAGAGTGGCCAGGCCGACTGCGCACTGGCGCTGGGCTTCGAGAAGATGCAATCCGGGTCGCTCGGATCCACCTACGACGACCGCGAACAGCCCCTCATGCGGCACCTCCTTGCTCTCGCCGAGCTTCAGGAGTTCGCGATGCCGCCCGCTCCGTACATGTTCGGCGCGGCCGGCGTCGAGCACATGGAACGCTTCGGAACCACTGCAGAGCAGTTCGCGAAGATCGCCGTCAAGAACCACAAGCACTCGCTGAACAACCCGTATGCCCAGTTCCAGGACGAGTACACCCTCGAGCAGATCCTCGAAGCACGCCAGATCCACGGGCCGCTCACCAAGCTCCAGTGCTCGCCTACCTCGGACGGATCCGGCGCGGCGATCATCGCCAGCGAAGCATTCGTCGAGAAGCACGGCCTCGCTGCTCAGGCGATCGAGATCGTCGGGCAGGCCATGGTCACCGACATGAACAGCACTTTCGAGGACAAGAGCGCCATCAGCCTCGTCGGCGCAGACATGACCCGCAAGGCCGCCGAGAAGGTATACGCCCAGGCCGGGATCACCGCCGACGACGTCGACGTCATCGAACTCCACGACTGCTTCTCCACCAACGAGTTGCTGACCTACGAGGCACTTGGACTGTGCGCCGAAGGTGACGGCGGCAAGCTCGTCGACGCCGACGACACCACCTACGGCGGACGCTGGGTGGTCAACCCGTCCGGCGGCCTCATCTCGAAGGGCCACCCCCTCGGAGCAACAGGCCTCGCGCAGTGCGCCGAACTCACCTGGCAGCTCCGCGGAACCGCGGACAAGCGTCAGGTCGACGGCGCGAAGGTGGCCCTCCAGCACAACATCGGACTCGGCGGTGCAGTTGTCGTGACCGCATACAAGCCCTACGCACGCTGAATCACACCCTCAACCCGCTAGCTACCCACTAGGAGTTTCATCATGGCTTCCGTTTCCGTCTCCGCCGTACTGCCCGCATCCCCCGAGAAGACCTGGGATGCGCTCTCCGATCTGTCTCGCTGGGAAGAGTGGCTCACCATTCACCAGGGCTGGAAGAGTGAACTCCCCACCGAGGTCGCGTTGGGCGCCAAGTTCACGGAGGTCGTCTCCGTGATGGGTATGGCCAACAAGATCGAGTGGACCGTCGAAGAGGTCGAGGTTCCGAAGATGGTCAAGATTGCCGGTACCGGAATGGCCGGCGTCACCGTCGAATTCATCCTCTCGGTCGAGGCCGACGGTGCGGGTTCGAAGGCAACCGTCGACGCCAGCTTCAAGGGCACCATGATCGTCGGGCCGATCGGCAAGGCAGTTGCCAAGAACGCCAAGGCTGATCTCGAGGCCTCGCTGGCCAAGTTCGCCGAGCTGGTCGGGTAACGGCTCGATGACGACACCGAAGACCAACGCGGTCGAATTCGATACGTCCGGGCTGGACGTATGGACCGATCCGGAGCACTTCGAGGTGACAGCCGAGCGCATCGCCGAATATGCCGCTGCCACAAACGACCCCATCGAGCGACACCTGAAAGGCGAGATCGCTCCGCCGGTCTTCGCGGTGGTACCCGTCTTCATGTCGATGGCACCCGCTGCGCTGTCGGTGGCGCCGGTCGAACTGCTGATGAAGCTCGTTCACGGTGAGCAGGACTTCCTGTTCCACCGTCCGATCTACCCCGGTGACCACCTTGTCGCTCGCGCCAAGCCCATCGGATTCGAGGGCCGGGACAACGGATCCACCGTCGTCATCTACGTCGAAACCAAAACCGACAAGGGTGAATTGGTCAACGAGCAATGGATGACGGCCTTCTTCCGCAAGGTCGACGCGGGCCCCGGACTTGGCGAGAAGGCTCCCGAACACCGATTCGACGACGCTCTTCGCGCTGGTAGTCCCGCAGCGGTGGTGAACCAGCACATCGACGAGGACCAGACATTCCGGTACTCACCGGCTTCCGGCGATCCGATGCCGATTCACCTCGACGAGGAGATCGCTCGGATGTCCGGTCTCCCCGGAATCATCAACCATGGACTGTGCACGATGGCGTTCACGTCGTGGGGAGCCCTGACCGAACTGGCAGGCGGCGAGACCGAGCGGTTGCGCCGTCTCGCAGTGCGATTCGCGAAACCCGTACTCCCGACCCAGGACATCGAGACGGTGTTCTACAAGTCGGGTTCGGCAGACGGAGCCACGTCGTACTCGTACGAAACCAGCGCGGTCGGCGACCTCGTGATCAAGGACGGCCTGGCGGTCATCGCCGACAGATGAGTCTTCATGTCCGACAACTGAACTGATGGGAATCTGAACTGATGGGAAGTCTCGACGGTCGCGTAGCGATCATCACCGGAGCAGGACGCGGCATCGGCCGTGAGCATGCGCTGCTCTTCGCTCGTGAGGGTGCGAGCGTCGTGGTCAACGACCTCGGCGGCGCAAACGACGGTTCCGGTGCAGATGCCGGCCCCGCGCAGCAGGTAGTCGACGAGATCGTCGCTGCAGGCGGCAAGGCCGTTGCCAACACCGACAACATCGCCACCTGGGACGGCGCCGAGGGCCTCGTCAAGCAGGCCGTCAGCGAGTTCGGCCGACTCGACGTCCTGGTCAACAACGCCGGCATTCTTCGTGACGCCTTCATCGCCGGTATGGACGAGAGCCAGTGGGATGCAGTCATTGCCGTGCACCTCAAGGGGCACGCAGCGACGCTGCACCACGCTGCCGCGTACTGGAAGGACCAGAGCAAGGCAGGCGAGACCGTCAACGCTTCGGTCATCAACACCGCTTCGGCTTCGGGTACCTTCATGCCCAACGCGGGCCAGGGCAACTACGGCGCCGCCAAGGCGGGCATCGCAGCCCTGACTCTGGTGGCCGCTGACGAGCTCGATCGATACGGCGTGCGTGTCAACGCTATTGCGCCGATCGCGCGTACTCGGCTGACGCTGGCGACACCCGGTATGGGCGCGTTGTTCGCCGCCGAGGTCCCCGAGGGTGAGTTCGACGCGTTTGCGCCGTCCAACATCTCCCCGCTGGTGGCCTATCTAGCGGCAGCGGATTGCAAGCTGACCGGCAAGGTGTATGCCGTTCAGGGTGGGGCCATCACGGAACTCGCCGGCTGGCACGGTGTGAACACCATCGAGAGCGAGGGTCCCTGGACCACCGCCGACCTCGCAGAACGACTGTAAGCGCATGGCACGCAACGCATACGAACTCGGTCTCGGGCTGAGTGAGGAGCACACCGCGCTTGCAGATTCGGTGCGCTCCTTCGCCGAGCGCACCATCACCACCGAGCAGGTGCGCGCGGCCGTGGAGTCGCGGACCGAGGACAAGTTCCCCCAGTTCTGGACGGCGCTCGTCGGGCAGGACCTTCTCGGGCTCGCGGTTCCGGAAGAGCAAGGTGGTCACGGCGCCGGCCTGCTGACCTTGGCAGTGGCACTGGAAGCATTGGGCCGCACAGTCTCTCCCGGCCCGTTCGTTCCGACGGTATTGGCAAGTGCCGTTCTCGGTGTCGCCGATTCCAAGGCGGGACCCGAGTTCCTGCCCGGTCTGATCGACGGAAGTCGTACGGCAGCAGTCGCCTTGGGTGCACCGTTGGCGGCCGAGTCGTCGGACGGTGGGTACAAGATCACGGGCGCACTCGACGGTGTGCTCGGTGGTGAGCACGCCGACGTACTGCTGGTTCCGATCCAGTTGCCCGAGGGCGTTCGCTACGCGGTGCTCGAGAGCAGCGCAGTCGCGATCACCGTTCAGGACAGCATCGACGTGCTGCGCGGTAGTGCGCGGATCGAAGCTGACAATGCTCAGATCAGCGCCGAACGGATACTCGACGGTCTCACCGAGGCGCGGGTACGGTCCATTGCCGCAGTCGTTCTCGGCGCCGAAGACGTCGGCGTCATGTCCTGGTGTGTTTCCACTGCGTCGGAGTACGCCAAGACACGCGTGCAGTTCGGGCGACCCATCGGCCAGTTCCAGGGCGTCAAGCACAAGTGTGCGCAGATGGGCATTGCGCTCGAGCAGGCACGCGCCGTTGTGTGGGATGCGGCAAGCGCATTGGACAAGGGCGACGACACGGCAGATTTTGCCGCCGATATCGCAGCAGTCATCGTGCCGGACGCCGCAGTGCAGGTAGCGCAGGATTGTGTGCAGGTCCACGGCGGCATCGGCTTCACGTGGGAGCACGACGCCCACCTGTACTACCGGCGCGCGCTCTCGATCCGCGGCATTCTCGGTACCCGCGAGGATCGTGCCAACCGTGTTGCGCAGCAGGCACTTGACGGTGTCAGCCGGGCTTCGGTTCTCGAACTGCCGCCAGAGGCGGAGGAGATCCGCGGCGGCATCGCGGCCGAGCTTGCCAAGTTGGTCGAGCTCGACGAGGACGACCAGCTGATCGCGCTCGGCGACGGCGGCTGGGTTCAGCCTCACCTGCCGAAGCCGTACGGGCGCAGCGCCGCTCCGCTCGAGCAGATCGTCATCTCCCAGGAAATCAAGGCTGCCGGTATCTCGATGCCGCAGCTTCTGATGGGAACGTGGGCAGTGCAGGCCGTCGTGGCGCATGGTTCGGACAAGCAGAAGCAAGAGCTGGCCGTGCCGACCCTGCAGGGTGAGCTGGTGTGGTGCCAGCTCTTCAGCGAGCCCGGTGCTGGTTCCGACCTTGCGTCATTGTCCACGAAGGCCGAAAAGGTCGACGGCGGTTGGAAGATCACCGGTCAGAAGATCTGGACCACGGTTGCTCAGTTCTCCGACTGGGCGATGCTGATCGCCCGTACGGACGCCGGCAAGCCGAAGCATCAGGGCATCACCTACTTCGTGCTCGATATGTCGACACCGGGCATCACCGTCCGCCCGCTGCGTGAGATGACGGGCTCGGCGTTGTTCAACGAGGTGTTCCTCGACGACGTGTTCATCCCCGACGAGAACGTGGTCGGCGAGGTCAACGACGGCTGGAACGTCGCCCGGACGACGCTGGCCGGCGAGCGCGTCGCGCTCAGCCAGAAGATGGAGGCGTACGCCTCGGACTCCGATCTGCTGAAGTTCGCGAAGTCGGCAGACCTGAGCCCGATCGGACGCTACCGTGTCGGCGAGCTGGTTGCGGAGAGTCAGGCGATCGATCTCATCGGTTCCCGCGTTGTGCTCAAGCAACTTTCGGGGATCGACGTGAGTACGACGTCGAGCGTCGGCAAGCTGTTGGCGATGAAGATCAGCCAGTCGATTGCCGAGTTCGTCGTCGCCGAACTGGGTGCTGCCGGAGCGGTCAGCATCCCAGGTCAGCCAAGCGACAAGGCGATGGAGCAACTCATTTCGGGCCGTGCCACCACGATCTACGGTGGCACAACCGAGGTGCAGCTCAACGTGATCGGTGAGCGCATGCTCGGATTGCCGCGAGACTGAGGGTATTTACCGGCGAGGCTCAGTCCTGGATTCTTCTCCAGGGCTGAGCCTCTTCCAGTTCGAGGGCCAATTCGAGGAGCGTGCGCTCGTCGCCGAGATCGGCGGAGAAATGCGCAGCCAACGGCAAACCGTTGCTGGTCTGATGCATCGGTAGCGAAATCGCGGGACCTCCGGAGATGTTGTTCAGTGGCGTGAACGATGTGTACGCGATCAGCTTGTCGAAGAGTTCCTCGAAAGGCTGAGCGGGAGAGAGGTATCCCAGCTCGGGGGTGGTGTGCCCCAGGGCCGGCGAGAGCACGACGTCGTACTTCAAGAACATGGCGCTGTATTGCTGCTGGAGCCGTCGCAGACGGTAGAGCACGCGCGGCGTCTTCACCAGGTTCTTCCGGTACAGCGTGTAGAGGCCCTTGGTGAGATTGTCGGTGCCGGACTTGTCGAAGTCGGGTCCGAGCATTTGTTTGCCACCGGTGGAGATGGCAAACGACAGAAAGCCCCAGTAAATGCTGAAGTCGTCGATGAATTCGGGGCCGACGGGCAGTGCTGCGTCCTCGACATGATGGCCAAGGCTTGCAAGGAGTTCGGCCGTAGCTTCGACGGACTTGCGCGTCTCGTCGTCCGTCTTGGTGACGGTGACGGAATCGGCGATCACGCCGACGCGCAGGCGGGTTGAGCTGGGTCCTTCGATCAAGCGAACCGGTGCGAGTCGCGGATTGCGGTAGTAGTTCTCAGCCGCAGACATCCATCGTGCAGTGTCGCGAACAGTCCGAGTAACGGCGCCCTGGGCAATCAACCGGATCGGCATCGACTTGTCGGCCGGATCGGCGATGGTGCGTCCGCGAGTGGGTTTGAGTCCGACGAGTCCGCAGGCAGCGGCGGGAATGCGAATCGATCCACCGCCGTCGTTGGCGTGCGCGATCGGGAGTACGCCGGCAGCAACAAGCGCGGCTGCGCCTCCCGAGGAAGCGCCCGACGAGTACGCCGGATTCCACGGGTTGTGGACGGGTTCTTCCGTCATGTATTCGGTGGACGCACTGAACCCGAACTCGGGCAGTCGGGTCTTGCCGATCGAAATGGCCCCGGTGGAGAGGAACTGCTTCGCAAAATCGCTGTCGGCTTTGGCGGGGACCGCGGTGAAGGCGGTACTGCCCTGCTGGGTGGGAAGGCCGGCGCTGTCGGTGTTGTCCTTGATCGCGGTGGGGACACCGGCAAAGACGCCCTTGGCGGGCCGGTTGCTCCTGGCGAGGGCACGATCGAAATCAGTGCAGGCCAGACCGTTCAATTGCCCCTGCACTGCCTCGGCGCGGGCGATCGATGCCTCCATGACTTCCCGTGCGGTCACCTCGCCTGATTCGATCCGGGCGGCGACGCCGGTGGCATCGAGGTCGCCCAGGGCGTCGTCGGTGAAAGCGTGGATGGGGGTGTTCGCGGTCATGGGGATCCTTGTCAGGCGGAGGCACTCAGGTCGTCCGTCCAGCATATTGGACGGACGACCCCTGAGTGGCGCTATCTGTGGATTGCGGTATCAGCTACCGAAGATCGTCACTGCCTGCTCTGCTGCCTGCGGCGCCTGCTGGAACACTCCCTGTGGGATGAACTGCTGCGGAATGAACTGCTGGGGGCCCAACTGCTGGAAGTTCGTGACCATCGGGTGGATGACGTTGTTGAATACATCGTTGAACATGTGTTGTGTCCTTCGGTTACAGCGTTTTTCGAACTTCTGACTCCATCGACACTAAGCACGGTTCTGACGAGTTTCAACGAAAATTGCTGATACACAGGCAAGTTCAAGTTCATTGCCAGCTGGGGGCCAGGAATCGGTCTTCCTTCACAGCTTGGACGCTGCGCCGTGCAGGTTCTTGGCTGTCGGGGAGGTCTCGACGGATTTGGGATCGGGGTACGTGCCCAGTACTCGATCGGCAGTTCCCGCGGTGGTGACGGTGAACCAGTAGTGCTCGTTCTTGAAGTGGTGGTTGCGGTGGTTGCGCCAAACTGACCGGTAGAGAGCAGTTTTCGGCTTGTAGTCACTGTGGATGAGGAAATGTGTCCACTCGTAACCGAGGCCGAGCACGGAAATGAAGGTCAGGAACGTCAGACCGAGTTCGACGCGGGGAAATGCCAGGAGGGCGACGGCTGTCAGAACGGGAATCACGATCAGGAGCGTCTGCCACGGGATGAAGATGAGTGAGACGGTTCGCGGCGCAAAGTGGTGTTCCCGATGGCTGCGCGCCAGCCGTGAATCGAGTGTGACGCCGGCAATGGTTCGTGGCTTCCAATGAAGAACGAAGACGTGAATGATCCACTCCACGAAGGGGAATGCGGCAAGCATCACGAGCGGAACGAGGGCGTCGGTGATCTGCCAGTTGCCCACTGCGATGCGCGCCGCCGCGGCGGCCAGCAGCATGGTGCCGATCATCCACGGCGTCGGTGACTTGCGGAACGTCCGTGCCGCATCGGCGAGAGTAAGAGGCTTGCTCATGGTTTCAGTCCTTCCAGGAAGGTGAGAGCGTCGCCGATTGCCGTCGTGCCGGTGTGAAGGAGCTGTGCGGCTGACGCCTCGGCAGTTGGCTCGTCGTGTGAAGTGATGGCGGAGGCCAGTTTTCGATACAGGTCGGTCTGGCCGACTTCGGCGACCATGACGGATGCAAGTGCAGTCATAGCCGGCTCGTATGCAGCCCGAAGGCTGTTGAAGATCAAACGGAAGGCAATGGAATCTGCGCTGTCGACGACGACGTCCCAGAACGCCAGAGCGCGGTCTTGCAACTCCACTGGATCTTCGGTGGCGCCTAGTTGATCAACGGCCGTGTCGAGTTCTCGGGCGGATTCCGCGGAGATGCGACGGGCGGCCAGCACAGCGATCTGCGGTCCCATCAACTCGCGAGTTTCCAGCACGCTGCGCACCACGCTCAGGTCGGGGACGCCGTCGCGCACCAGCAGCTGGGGGAGAAGTTCGGGTCCGGCCTGGCGTCGAAAATCGCGCACCGACGTGGACTCGCCCTGGCGGACCTCGACGAGTCCGGCCTGGGCGAGCTTCTGAATTGCCTCGCGGACTGCGGGCCGCGAGACGCCGAATGCCTCGGCGAGCTTGCGCTCGCTGGGTAGTGCCTCACCCGCAGCCAGCTCTCCGGCCAGCACTTTCACCGATATCTGATCGAAGACTGCGCCGGAGGCCGAGGTACGTGCAACGGGTTGGAACATGTACCGACCTTAAGCGCTTGCTGGTGAGAGGTCAAGTGGTATTACCAGTTGCGCACTGGCGTGAAAGAGATACCCCTTGGCCAACAAGCTTCACCGTAACGGCGCAGGTGAGAGTAATTTTAGGCGACCCTAATTCGGAATACCGTCAGGAAGCCCATGACACCTCTCCTGTTGCCGACGCTAGACACCGACGCAGAGTTCGCTCGCATCACCGCGGCCTTGACCCGACGCGGCTTTCTGGGCGGAAGTGCCGCCGCACTGTCCATGCTCGCCCTTGCCGGATGCAGCAGTGAGGACGGCGGTGGCGGTGCGGAAGGCGAAACTCGGACGGTGCAGACGCATTACGGACCCGTGGATGTTCCCGTTGATCCGCAGCGCATCGTCGCCGTCTCCTACAACACCCCGTGGCAGTTGCAAGCCGTCGGCGCCCGACCCGTCGCGACGCTCGACTACAGCGCGTACATCGACCAGTTCACCCCAACACAGCAGAAGTTCATCGACGGCTTGTCCACGGTGGGGGTTTTCCTCGAGGTCAACCGCGAAGCCGTCGTGGCTACCGCGCCTGATCTCATCGTCGGCGACGCGTACGAGATCGACGAGGACATGTTCCGCGAGCTCTCGAAAATTGCTCCGACAGCGGTGTATTCGGGCACGAACCGATCGGATTGGCGCGCTGTCGCCGAGGGTGTCGCAGACGCGGTCAACAAGGGTTCGGCATTGACGTCGAATCGTGAGAAGTATCAGGCGATGCAAGAGCGAATCCGCACCGAATACGCCGCGCAGCTTGGCGAGAATCGGTGGGCCCAGGTTGCTATCGGTGGTTCGGAAGGGCACTTCTCCATCTTGTATCCAACCGGAGTGACCGGCGCGATGCTCGCTGACCTGAACGTGACCCGCGGCGAATTCATCCCGGATCTGCGCCCAGCCACCGGCTTCGAAGCCTTCCCGCTCGAACAACTCGAAATGCTGCGGGACGTCACCGTCGTCATCTACCCGAAGCAGCCGAACGGAACTGATTCTGCAGGAATGAAATCCGTCTTCGCCAGCCCGCTGTGGAGCCGCATTCCGGCAGCAGCTTCGGGCCGGGTATTCGGAATCAGCACTCAGGTCACCGACTACGGCACTGCAATCAACTGGCTCAACGAACTCGAAACCGGCGCTTTGGAGGCACTTTCATGACATCACTTCTATTGCCCACCGCTGACACCGATGCAGAATTCGCTCGCATCACCGCAGCACTTACCCGACGCGGTTTCCTCGGAGCCGGTGCCTTGGCGGGGATCGGATTGCTCACGGCCTGTGGAACCAGCTCCGGTGAATCGGCCGAGGGTTCGATGCGCACCATCAACACGGCTTTGGGGCAGGTGGAAGTGCCCACCAACCCGCAACGGGTGGTCAGCGCCGATTACTACACGGGCCCCGCGATGTTCGACGCCGGGTTCACACCGGTCGGATTGCCGGTCGACTACGAGAACGCCGACGGCGTCCCGGAACCCTATGCGTCCGCTCTGCGGTCTCTCCCGAAGGTGGGACGCTGGTACGAGCCCAACGCCGAGGCGATAGCGGCTTTGTCTCCCGACCTGATCGTGATGACCAACCTGCTGTCGGAGAACAACCCGGATCTTTACGAGCAGATCCGGTCGATCGCACCGACCGCGGTTTTTGCCGAAGACGGGCAGTACGCATGGAAGGAGCGCGCCTTCGGAGTCGCGGACGCGCTGAACCAGAGCGCGAAGGTTCAAGAGTTGGCAGATCGGTACGAGGCGCGGATCGCCAAGTTCCGCAGCGACAACGCTGATGTGCTGAGCAAGGTGAAGGTCGTCTACACCACGTACTTCGAGGAGAGTGGTTTCTCGCTGTACTCGCCGACCAAGTATCAGACGACGGTCATCAGCGAGGCCGGGTTCCAGTTCAACGACCGTTCGCTCGCAATTCCCGCCGGCAGCAACGAGTGGTTCCCGAAGGAGCAGTTGGAGCTACTCGACGAGGCCGACGTCATCATCACCAACAGTGGCAAGGGCCCCATCAACGAGAAGTTGGCGAACGACACCATCTTCCAGCGTCTGCGCGCCGTCAAGAATGATCAGGTGTACTCGTTCGACTACGAGGGCGTCGCGTCCTTCGGTTGGGCCCTGACATTCCTCGAGCAGTTCCAGCCGATCGCTGAGGAGATCAGGGCCAAGCTCTGATCTCCTCAGCGATCACGAGGAAGCCGGCGCCACCACATTCAGCTTCGGTTGATGCTGGTCGGTGTATGCCCACGGGCGGATCTTCTCCAGTGCTTTGCCGATCCGGAACACGGTCGGTTCGTCGTACGTATGGCCGACGATCTGGACGCCCGTGGGAACGCCGTTGTGTGCGTGTCCACTGGGCACCGCTAATACGGGACACCGATTGGCGACGTTGAACGGCAATGTGAGAAGTGCTTCGGCGGTGGTGTTCACGTGCTGACCCGCCACAGTGAGGCCGTCGAGCAAAGACTCGCCTGCCGGGAAGGCGATGGTGCCCGAAGTCGGGCAGATCAGCGCATCGAATGGAGCCATCGCCTCGGCGAGCTCTCGTTGCATTTGGGTTTCCTTGCGAAGGCCGTCCAGAAATGACATTTCCGCAGCGCCCTTCGACGTGATCGCGACGTTGTCGAGCGTGTAATCGGCGAGAAGATCGCCGTGGGCGCGAGCAATTTCCGCGACGGATGCCCCCATGATCGTTCCGAAATGTACCTTCACCGCTGCTGCCATCGAGTCGCGAGTCCACGGCAGTTCGATCTCCTCGACGATCGCGCCGGCATCGACCAACGACTGTGCGAGAGCCCGGGTGTTCGCCTCGATGTCAGGCTCGATGGGGAAGTCACCGAGCCGCAGGCACAAGGCAATTCGCATTCCCTCGACCGACGGGTACTCGTGTGGCAGCGTGATCGCCGGCCTCAGGGAAGAATGGTCACGCGGATCCGGCCCGATCAGAAAGTTGGCCAAAAGAATTGCGTCGTCGACAGTTCGGGCCATCGGACCGTCGCCACGGTAGGAATCCATGGACAGCGGGGCGACCCCGGCGATACGCCCGTACGAGGCCTTGAGACCGACGGTGCCGGTAAAGCCTGCCGGGCCTCGTGTCGACCCGCCGATGTCGGATGCTGTTGCCAGAGTGGTAGTTCCGGCGGCGAGTGCGGCGCCCGCACCTCCGGATGAACCGCCGGGGCTGTAATCGAGGTTCCAGGGATTGCGGGTCACGCCCCACAAAGGAGAGTGTGTGAACGCCGCGACGCAGAATTCCGGTGTCGTCGTGCGTGCGTGAATCAGGCCGCCTGCTGCCAGAACTCGGTCGATCACGGGTGCGTTCTCGCGGGCGATGTTGCCGCGCCCCGCCAGCGAACCTTCGGTCAGAGACTTTCCGGCAATAGCGTGTTTTTCCTTGGCAGCTACCGGAATTCCCTCGAGCGGCCGCGGATCGGGTCCGTGGCCGAGATATCGGCTCTCCGCTTCCCGAGCGCCGGTGAGTGCCTCGTCGAACATCTCTTCGGTGAAGGCATTGATGTGAGGTTCGAACTTCTGGGTTCGGTCGATGATTGCCTGTAGCAGGTCGACCGGAGACAATTCCCGCGCGCGAAAGTGAGCAATGGCTTCGGTGGCGCTGAGGTAGTGCAGTTCGTCTGACATGACGTTATCTCCCTGGGTAAGTCTGTGTGGGAATCACGCGCTCCGCGCAAGGGCTCCCAGCGCGGCCGCGGTCATGGCTGTAACACCTTCGGGTAGGGCCGCGGCGGGATCTGGGGCGAAGCGCGGTGAATGATTCGACGGCGTGCCGGGTGGTATCCGTCCCTCAGCGAGCGCGGCAAGGGCGGTTCCGCCGAAACTGTGAAGTGCCGTTCCGCCGAAATGCCAGAATACGGAGGGGCATTGGGCGGCGGTGCCGAAGATGCCGAAGTCCTCGCTACCCGAAAGTGGTTGTGACAGAGTATGCAGTCCCAAGCCGGCCTGTCGCAGGTCGGACATCACCGTGGACGTGGCGTCCGGAGTGTTGACCGTGGCCGGAAAGCCGTTGTACGCATGAACGTCCGGCGCGTCGGCGGCGCCTGCCCCGTCAGCTTCTGCGCGAGCGATCCTGCCCACCGATTCGAGCATGTGATCTCGCGACGACGCACTGAAAGTTCGCAGGCTGAGTAGCAGTTCGGCGTCGTCGGCAATGATGTTCGCAGCTGTGCCGGCGTGCAAGGCTCCCACCGTGAGCACAGGTGCTGTCGGGGTTGCCGCTTCATGAGCCACCAGACTTTGAATGCGCAGCGCGAAAGACGCTGCCATCAACAAAGGGTCGATGCATGCGTACGGTGAGGACGCGTGTCCACCACGGCCGTGAAAGACCACTCGTATCGTGTCGGATGCTGCCATCAAGATGTCGGGTTTGCTGACCAACATCCCCGCCGGAGTCGGGCCCACGTGCTGTCCCAGGCAGAGGTCCGGTCGCGGGAAGCGGTCGAAGATTCCGTCGTCGACCATCGCACGAGCGCCGGAGCCGGTCTCCTCGGCAGGCTGGAAGACCGCGACAACAGTCCCGGTGATCGATGTCGAATCCGCGGAAAGTGCTGCGCACGTGGCAAGTAGCGCGGTTACGTGGACATCGTGGCCACACGCATGCATGACTCCATCAGTTCTGGAGGCGTAGGACAGCCCGGTGTCTTCTGCCACCGGCAACGCGTCCATGTCGGCGCGTAGCAGGATCACCGGACCGCTGCTCCCTTCGAGAACACCGACGACACCCGTACCGCCGACCCCGACCGTGACGTCCCAGCCACCGATTCGCCGAAGTTCCTCGGCAACAATTGCGGCGGTGCGAGTTTCGTCGCCGGACAACTCGGGGTGTGCGTGTAGGTCCCGGTAGAGCTCGAACCAGTGCGGCTCGACGGTTCGCAACCGCGACGGGTCTCCGAACTCGAGATTCGAAAGCAGTTGATTCATGGTTGATCTTCTTTCAGTTGGCGGTTTTCAGTTGCACCAGGTTCAGCATCTTTTCCCGGGTTTGTGGTGCTGCCATGACCGCGACGATCGCCACGACAGGCCCGAGCGCGAGAGATACGAACGCCGCTGACCAGGAGAGGTGGTCCACGATGAATCCGAATACCAACGGCGCGACTATTCCGGCGACCATGCCGCCGAAAATGATCATCGACGAGGCTGCTCCGACCACCGACGAAGGCAGGCTACGAAGCGGAAGTGCAAAACACGGCATGAAAGCGAAAGAGGCAGAGGCAGATCCGAGGGTGACGAGAACGACGAACAAGGCCGTGTTGGAGACGAAAGGAATCGAAACGAGCATCACGATGCACGCGAGCATGGACGGCACCACGACGACACGACTGTTGCCAGCCAGCCGATCGGAGATTCGCCCGCCGATGACGGTGGTCACGGCGGCCACCACGGTAGCCGGAATCAGAAGGAGGCTTGCGCTCGAGAGGGCGATTCCACGTTCGTCATGGAGGTACGACGGAACCCACGACGACATCCCCCAGATCACGAAGTCGTATCCGAAGAACATCAAGGCGAAGAGCCACATCGCGCGGGAGCGAAGTACGGTGCGCATGTTGTCCCAGGAGGAATCCGGACCGTGGTCGTTCTCCGCCGGAAGTGCCGGCGGGAGCCACAACTTGATGCTGACGAGCGAGAGTACGCCGAGCGCCGCGACGGCCAGAAACATTCCACGCCAGCCGATCAACGGGAGAAGTGCTGCCGCAACAACGATGGCAAGAAGCGTACCGACGGCGTTGGAACTGTTCATCCATCCTGTGGCAGTGGCACGTTGCTCCGGGATGCTCCGCTCGGCAACGAGCTTTACTGCAGCTGCCGGAAACACGCCCTGCGCGAGACCGAAGAGAAAGCGAACAACCAGAAGCGTCCCGAACGACCAGGCAAGGGCAGTGAGGCCGGTGAAGACACTCCACGCCACCAACCCGATCAGAGCCACCCGGACTGCGCCGTATCGATCGGCGAGCAGTCCACCAGGCAGTTGGGCCAGCGTGTATGCAATGAAGAACGTGGAGATGATCAATCCACGCTGGGAGTAGTCGAGATCGAACTCCTCACCGAGCAAGGGGAGAGCGAGGTTGATCGCCAGCCGATCTATGTAGTCGATCGCGTACGCGACGAACAGCAACGCGACCGTGACTTTGGTGGAGCGAAGCACTGGGCCTCCAAGTGGTGAACCTGTGAAGTGATTCACACATCTTTGGCAAACAGGCAGGGATCACCGACCAGAATGCAGTAATCCGGCAATACTGGCCCGATGAAGCCGGAATCCGACACATTCGTGATCGCGGAATCTGATCTGGAGATCATCAATGCACTTCAGCTCAACCCCCGCGCGTCGTGGACGCAGTTGTCGTCAGTGCTCGACAGGGATTCGACGACGATCGCCCGCCGGTGGCGTCGCCTCGTCTCGAACGGTCATTCGTGGGTCAACGCGGTCGCAATCGGTCGAACCCACATATTCGGCTATCTCCTGATCAGGACCACACAGGATTCCGTTGCCGACGTGGGGGAGCGGTTACGTCAACTCTCCTGTGCCTATCTGTTGGCCAGGACGGAAGGCGAGTACGAGTATTTCGTCGGAGTCGTGGCCGCCGACCACAAGAGTTTGGACGCCCTGGTGTGTGAGCACCTTGCCGCCGATCCTGGAATTCTGTCGATCAGAAGCCGGGTCGGGGTGAAGGTGTACCGGGACGGGTTCAGCTGGGAGCCGGGCGCTCTGGGGCAAGCGGGTCGGGCTCAGCTGGCAACGGCATCGACAAAGGGCGCTGCGGTGCCGGCAGATCCGACAGAGTTCCGCAAGTCCGACGGTGCACTCTTGGAGGCGCTCGGCCGTGACGGACGTGCCAGCTATGCGCGTCTCGCCGCGATTTGTGGAACGAACGAGACTGCGATTCGACGGCGCTTGGCCCAACTGACTGCGTCGCAACAGTTGATTTTCCGCTGCGATGTCTCGCAACAGGCTGTCGGTTCACCGTTCGAAGTGATCTTCGACGTCGCTGTGGACGGCTCCACCGACGAACTCGGCAATCTTGTGTCGAGTTGGCCGGAGATCAGATTGTTGGTAGCGACCACCGGAACAGCGAACATGTTGATCAGCGTGTGGCTGAGCAGTCTCGCGCAGAGTCTTGTCGTCGAGGATCGCCTCCGTCGAATCGGTAGTGTGCGGATCCTTGATCGACGTGTCTCGTTGTACCCGATGAAGCGATTCGGACAGCTGCTCGGACCAAGCGGAGTGGCAGAAGGTCATGTGCCGGTCGCGATTTGGGGTGCCGGCGACCTTCTTCGCTGAGCGTCAGTCGATCGGCGTCCGATTGTCGTCGACGAGGTGCGTAGCGGAGTCGGTCGCACGGGAGCGCTTCCAGATCATCCGAGCCAGTGCGCCCAGCACGGACACGGCCAGGACAACGCCACCGCCGATGATGCCGGCCGACGAGTCGGGGAAGATGCCCTCGAGCAGCAGCCAGACACCGAAGACGAAGAACAGCACCGCGGCGCCGATCTTGATGAATCCGTCCGGAAGGTGCTTGCCCAGCACCGAGCCGACGATGATGGCGAGAGCGTCGGCCGCCACCATGCCTACCGTCGACCCGATCCAGACGCCGATCCAGTCGTTGTCGGTGGCAAGGGTGATGGTGGCGAGCATGGTCTTGTCGCCGAGTTCTGCCAGGAAGAAGGCCGAGGCGACGGCGATGAAGGCGGATCGCGTGACGCGACCGGCCTTGTTCTGCTCGTCGTCGGTGAGATCGTCACCGCGCAAGGTCCAGAGGCCGAAGATCAGGAAAGCGATACCGCCGACGATGGAAATCGCCGCGGTGGGGAGGGCGACGCCCAGGTAGTGGCCGACGGCGACCGAGACGAGGTGAACAAGGGTGGTGGCGACGGTGATTCCGCCGAGGACGACCCACCAGCGATAGCGCAAGGCAAACGTCATTGCCATCAGTTGCGACTTGTCACCGAGTTCTGCGACGAAAATGACGCCGAAACTCAAAAGTATTGCGGCAAGCAAGATTTACTCCTCCGGTCGGTGTAGGTCGGAGGAAAAATGCGAGCCTCCGGCCTGGGCAGGCGCAGTGGGTGCGCTTGTCCGGCCGAAGGTCTCGCCCACCGAGGCCACAGGACCTTCGGTTCGCCAGGCCGGGTGCTTCGCGATCCGCACCAGGCGGAGCGCGTCGAACCAGTATGTCGACACGGGCGATTGGGGGCTACTCCCCTTCGTTGCTGCCCACGTTAGCGCGCCTGAAACGAATTGGCAAAGCGCACAGCAAGTTTGGGAGTCCGAACTTATCGCTTACCGGGGCCGTCACGAGGCGAGGAGCATGGCCAAAACAGCGGTGTCGGGATCGCTGATCGGATCGATGCCGACACGACTGATCATGGAGACGACTGTGCCGTCCGGCTCAGCCTCGACCCACGCCGCACGATGCTCCAAACCCAGATAGGGAAGGCCTGGCAGCAGTACGCACCCCGACGCGCTGCCCTCGCATTCCGGCAGGCTGGGCGTGGTTTCCGACGGTGGGTGCAGCATGATCAGCGCCGGTGGCTGATGGTCGGAGAAACGGCCGGGTGTCAAGGCGAAATCGCCGAGTACCGGACCTTCGGCGACCACCAGACCGACGGTGCCCGGCTGCGGATCTTCGGGAACGTCTTCACGGACCCCGAAGACCGTCGTGGTCGGCAACAAACCTGGCATCGAGGCCACGCGGACAGCCAATGCGAGAAGCTGCGCCCACTCCTGGGTGGTGTCCGGCCAACGACCGGAAATGACGAACCCCTGCAAAGACCCAGCGGCTTGGAACGGAGAAATGCCTATTGCTTCGTTTCTGTTCATTTCTGTTCCTCCCTCGGTGCTGGGGCAAATCTCGGGCAGACGCGCATGCGTCGGTCCGGCACACCTCGTTGGGTAATCGAAATATGCACCCATTCGGTACTGGCACACAAGAGAGGGAGAGTGCCAGCCAGGTTTGCGCTGGTGAGGGCGGTGGTATGCGCAGGCATGACTCTGTCGAAGAACCGTTCTCGGCTCGAAGACCTGGCAACGCAGGCGTGGATCTTCGGATATCCCCTGTTGATTGCTGCGGTATCGCGGGACGTCATGACGGCGGTGCCTACGCCGGTGGCGATGAAAGCCCCGCTCAACCAGTTCGCATACGCGCGTACGACGCCGGATGCGACCTTCACCGATGTCGTCTCACCCAACGCGGACACTCTCTACTCGTCGGGGTGGCTGGACGTCTCGACGGAACCGCAGGTGCTCTCACTGCCGGACTTCGGCACCCGGTACTGGCTGGTCCCCATCCTCGACGCGTGGAGCGACGTGTTCACGGTTCCGGGATCTCGGACAGTCGGGCGGACCGGGGGACCGTACCTGGTGGCCGGGCCGAATTGGAAAGGCAACGTGCCCAAGGGTTTGACGCTGCTGCGGTCTCCGACGGCGATGAACTGGATAGTCGCCCGCTACGCGACGTCGGGGGGAACGGACCTGGCAGAAGTGCACAGCCTGCAGGACCGGACGCGACTCACTCCTCTGTCGGAGTGGACGGGTGACCCGCAGGACTACACGCCCGGTGAAATGCCGGTGAACCCTGCCGTCGACACGCGGACGCCGCCGGTGGACCAGGTGGCCGCCATGGACGGCGAGGCATTCTTCACCAGACTCGACGCACTTCTCGACGACAATCCTCCGCGTCCGGAGGACACCGAGATGATGAAACAACTGTCCGACATAGGAATCGGCTCCTCCTTGCCCTGGAGGTCGCGTCCGCAGGAGGTACGTGATGCCCTCGATCGAGCTGCGCGAACCGGTATGGACGTGCTGAGCGAGATCGCCGAAGAGGCCGAGGGCAGTCCGAAGAACGGCTGGACGATGCACCGCGGCTTGGGACACTACGGAACCCATTACGCTCAGCGGGCCCTGATCGTCTGGCTCGGTTTCGGGGCCAATCTCGACGCTGATGCCGTGTACCCGCATGCCACGACGGACGTCGACGGGAAGCCGCTGACCGGGGCGAAGAAGTACGTCCTGCACTTCGAGAAGGACGAGCTGCCACCGGTCGAGGGCTTCTGGTCGCTCACGATGATGAACGAGCGGCAGTTCTTCGTGGACAACCCGATCGACCGATACGCGATTGGCGATCGAAGCGATCTGGTGTTTGCCGACGACGGTTCCCTCGACATCTATCTTCAGCACGAATCCCCTGGTGGTGAGAAGGAGCGGAACTGGCTGCCGGCTCCGTCCGGCGACTTCAACGTCTTTCTGCGCCTGTACTGGCCGAAGGCTGCAGTGCTGTCGGGATTGTGGACTGCGCCCGGTATTCGAGAAGCAAGTATTCGAGAAGCAGGCTGAAAGTCCCCTCGCTTCGTACCCGAAGAGCACAACTCGGTATCAGCCGCGCGTTTCGATGGGCGGAAAGGTCACAAGAGTCATACGATCTGTCGGTACTGCCCTGTTTGAAGAGCTGTTGAATCGGTCAGAGACACCCGCTTGTTTCGGAGGCTACTGATGGTCACGCAGAATCCGTTCGTGCAGTACGGCAAAGAGATCTGGTGGATGATCCTGATCCGCGGAATCTTCGGCGTGATCTTCGGAATCATCGCGCTCGTGTGGCCGGGAATTACCGTGGTGGCCTTGGTTTTCCTGTTCGGTATCTACTCCATCGCCGACGGTTTGATCACGATAGTTCGCGCCATCCGGGACCGCGAGCATCTGAGCTCGTGGGGTTGGTGGGTGTTCACGGGCGTCGTCTCGGTCGGAGCCGGCATCGTCGCGCTGGTCTGGCCGGGCATCACTGCGCTGGTGCTGCTGTACATAATTGCCTTCTACGCCATCATGTTCGGAATCTTCGGAATTGTCGGCGCCTTCAAGATGAAGGCGCTGCCCGGATCCAGTTGGGGATGGTTGCTCGCCGCATCGGTGCTTGCTGTCATCTTCGGCATCATTCTTCTCATCGCGCCCGGCGAAGGCATCATCAGCCTCATCTGGTTGTTGGGTTGGTACGCAATCCTGTTCGGCCTCTTCATGATCGTGGGAGCATTCCAGATCAGGAGCCGGGCAAAGGAAGCCGGTGTTCTCTAAGAAGGGAAAGCCGGCCGTCGAGGCTCCCACTCCGATCCCCACGCTGTCCGGTAGTGAGAACTGGTCGATCCCGCGCGGTTTGATCGTCCTGCTCGGTATTGCCGCCACCGTGGTCGCCGTCGGCGGAATGAAGGTGTTCGGCGGCATCCTCGGACCGGTATTCCTGGCCCTGGTGCTGACGATTGCCGTTCAGCCCATTCAGGATTGGTCACAGCGCCGAGGGTGGCCCAAGTGGGTCGGGATGCTCGGCTCACTGGTCACCGTGTACTTGATCCTGCTCGGGTTGGCGGCGTCGTTGATCGTGTCGACGGCTCAGTTGGCGACGATCCTGCCGCAGTACTCCGAGGAGATGACCAACCTCCTCAACGAGGGCCGCGACAAGTTGGCCGACTTCGGAGTGAGCACCGAACAGATCCAAAGCACGCTCAGCAGTGTCGATCTCACGAAGGTTGTGGGCGTACTCGAAAGCGGGCTGGAGGGCCTGCTCGGCATCCTGTCGGATCTGGTGTTCATTCTCGCGTTGTTGTTGTTCATGGCCTTCGACGGCATGAGCATCCGCTCGCGGTTGCATGTGTTGTCCGAGCAACGTCCCGAAATCTCCTACGCGCTCTCCACCTTTGCCGCCGGAACTCGCAAATACCTGGTGGTCTCGACGGTCTTCGGTCTCATCGTGGCGGTACTCGACGGTGGCGCGCTGTGGCTCATGGGCATTCAGCTGCCCGTCCTGTGGGCGTTGCTGTCCTTCATCACCAACTACATCCCCAACATCGGGTTCGTCATCGGCGTGATTCCACCGGCGCTCCTGGGACTGTTTCAGGGCGGGCCGTGGCTGATGCTGTGGGTGATCGTCGTCTACTCCGTCATCAACTTCGTGATCCAGTCCATCATCCAACCCAAGTTCGTCGGCGACGCCGTCGGACTGTCGGTGACGATGACGTTCCTCTCACTTGTCTTCTGGTCGTGGGTTCTCGGGGCGCTCGGAGCGCTGCTGGCGATCCCGCTCTCGTTGTTGGTGAAGGCCGTCCTGCTCGACATCGACCCAGCCACGCGCTGGGCCGACATCCTGATCAGTGGACCTCGGGACATGTCGAAGGAGGAACCAGAGGAGTCTGAGAAGCCGGCCACGCCCGCAGGCTAGGGCTCTCAGTGTTTCTACAAGTTGTTGCTTTATCGTCTCGCCCATGAGCGCCGAGAACACCACAGAAAACTCCCATCGCCGGCCGTCACGACTCGGTCGACGGCTGGCAGTCGGTGGTGTGGCCGCGATCGTCGCGGCTGCGGTGGCGGGGATCGGGTTCGTGATCTTCGCGGGCGGTGCCGACACCTCGAACACCGTCGCGATCGTGAACGCCGACGCGGGAACCACGCTCGACGGTAAGGAACTTCGGGCCGGCGACACGCTGGTGGACACGTTGGGCAAGAACGAAGACTTCGACTTCCAGGTGGTCGACAACCCCGGCGGGAGCTACTTCGCGACGCTGACCGTGCCGGAGGACTTCAGCGAAACCGTCGCGTCGATGTTCGGCATGGATCCACGGCAGGCGAGCGTCGACCTCGAGGTGAAGGGCTCGGATTCGGAGAAGTCGGCCGAGTTGACTCGGGCCGTGTCGGCGCAGGTCGGCGCGGACGGCATCAAGGGGCTGCTGGCTCAGACGTCGGCCGCCAGACGCTCGATCGATCAAAACCTCACCACCGCACAGATTCTGGTCGCCGGAACCAACGAGGCCGGAAAGTCCATCGATCAGGTGAAAGCAGGCGCAGGCACTCTGCTGCCGTACCTCGAGACCGCACGGTCCGGGGCGTTGGAGCTGATGAGCGTCGCGGATCAGGTGTCCGGTGTTGTCGATCAGGCGTCGGGGTCGGCGGAAGAGCTGGCCACGCGCGCGGACTCACTGGGCCTGACGCTTGGGGAGGCGTCGTCCTCGACCGCGGAACTGAAGACACGAATCGACACGCTGCAGACTGCGCTGAACGGCCTTCCTATCCCGCCTGACGTGACAGCGCAACTGGCCGGTGTGAGTTCAGATCTCGGTGCGCTGAATGCGCAATTGGGCACCGTTCCGGCGCTGTTGGGTGGCTCGGTCGGGCCCGATACGGAGCTCGGTGATCTAGTCCGCACCGCTGTCGGGCAGCTGCAAGGCGCGAGCGATCAACTGAGCAGTGCTGCCGGACAATTGAACGACGGCCTCATTCCCATCGCTGATCAGGCGCCGCAGATGCTCGGTGACGTGACCGATCAGATCACCCAGGGATTCACGACGCTGCAAGGAATCGCCAAGTCACTGGTCACGGGCCTCGACGGCGCAAAATCCGGTATTCCCGCGATGACCACCCCGCAGCAGGTTCAGCTGACCTCGGTGCTGTCGGATCCGGTGGCCGTGAATCAGACCACCGCGAGCAGCGGTGACTCCGGAACTCGCACACTGGCATTGGTCTTCGGAGCCACGACGGTCCTGCTCGGTGGTGCTCTGCTGACACGAACGGCGGCGCCCCTGGTGAGGCGCCGCCGTTCGCAAGAAGAGCGTGACTAGACGATCAGACCTGCGGTCTGGGTACGTGCACGGTCGAAGCGAGCCGAAACGTCGTTCCAGTTGACGATGTTCCAGAATGCCTTGACGTAGTCGCCCTTGACGTTCTGGTAGTCGAGGTAGAAAGCGTGCTCCCACATGTCGAGGAGCAGCAGCGGCGTGAGGCCGATGGAGATGTTGCCCTGCTGATCGTAGAGCTGGACGATGATCAGACGCTGTCCGATCGAGTCCCACGCGAGGATGGACCAGCCGGAGCCCTGGATGGCGTTGGCGTTCGCGGAGAAGTGAGCGCGGAAGAGATCGAACGAACCGAAGTTGTCGTCGATCGCTGCGGCGAGTTCACCTTCGGGCTTGTCGCCACCGTCAGCGCTGAGGTTGTTCCAGAAAACGGTGTGGTTGGTGTGGCCACCGAGGTGGAACGCCAGGTTCTTCTCGAGCAGGTTGGCCTGCGCTGCGATGGTGTCGTTCTCACGAGCCTCGGCCAGCTTCTCGAGTGCAGCGTTGGCACCGGCAACGTAAGCCGCGTGGTGCTTGTCGTGATGCAGCTCCATGATCTTGCCCGAGATGTGCGGCTCGAGGGCTGCGTAGTCGTAGGGGAGTTCCGGCAGCGTGTAAACAGACACGAGGGTCCCTTCTTTGCGGGCTGGTGAGCCCTGGTGCTTTAGAGTGCGTCGATCACCGGTCACGGCGTGACGTCACTCGCGTATGTGCAAATCATTCTTCGGGTTTCCACCCAATAACATTCGTACACCGTCCGCAACAGTCCGGCTCAGGTAGTAATCACCAAAGAATAAAGTTTGGGACACCGAACTTGCCCCGATCTAAGGGTAAGCTAATATGCGCAAATTCGTCGTAAAGGTGAACGGAACCTTAAACTTGCGCGATGCCCGCACCAGTTTTCCTCCCGGAATCACCAGAGGCGGCCGCGCCTCGGGTGAATCTTCCGGGCGCTGACCTGCTGCGAGCCCTGGCGGTTGCCGCCGTGATCTACTCCCACATCTCTTTCTACGTCATCGACGATCTCGGCTCGGGTTGGTGGGTGATCGACGTCGTCTACGGCGTTTTGATCGAGCCTGCCGAACTCAACCAGCACCTCTCTTTTGTCGGCGTCGCAGTATTCATGATGCTTACCGGTGCTCTGGTGACGCGATCCGCGATTCGCGACGGCCCCGGAAAGTTCTTGACCAACCGATTCAGTCGACTGCTGCCCGCATTCTGGGTGGCGACCGCGATTGCCATTCTTCTGGTCCGCCTCGGAATCAACGGAATGTTCAGCGGTCAGGAAGGTATTTCCGATACCGAAGCGTTGATGAGCTTTTTTCTCGGCGGATTCTTTCTCAAGCCCGAGGTAGCAGTTCTGGGAGTGACCTGGACACTCACCGTTCAATTCCTCTTTTATCTCGCATGTGTAGCGGCTCGCCCGATACTGCGGCTGCGACCGATCGTCATGCCGCTCGCCGGTGGTGCGCTGTGCTCGCTGGTGCTGCTCTACAACGTCTACGCGCCGCTGCCGTACACCGTGCCGATGCTGTCCAAGATCGCCGCGACGCTGCCGGCCGTCTTCCTCGGCCAGATCATGTACCTCGCGTGGGCGAAGCTCGCTCCCGGCCGCTGGCTGATCGCGGCCGTCCTCGTCCAGATGCACGTCATCATCGTGGCGACCCAGTTCCGCGTCTACTGGGCCGGTGAGCACTATCTGTGGACCATTTCGGTAGTCGCCGCAGCGGTAGTTCTCATCGGCCGCTACGACGGCGTCCCGACGCGCTGGCCGGTCGTGAAGTGGCTCTCGACGCGTAGTTACGTCATCTATCTCGTGCACACCCTGATCCTGTACCGCGTCGTCGAGAACACTGTTTTGTACGTCGGACCGACCCTGGCGTTTGCGCTCTTCCTTCTGGCCACGGCCGCGGTAGCAGAAATCGGCTACCGGTGGGTGGAGCTGCCCGGCGCCCGCGCGATCACGGCGTGGCGAAACAGTCGCTCGCGCGTAGCATCGAAGCATGAGCTGGTACGACGACATTCTGGGACGAGCGTCCGCAAAATCCACGCTGATCGCGCCTGAGGACGCACTCCCGGGCCGAGAGCAGAAAATGCCGGTTCCGACCGCGCACTACGTCAACGGGCATCCGTTGACGCCGCCGTTTCCGGCCGAACTGCAGACCGTCGTCGTAGGGATGGGTTGTTTCTGGGGCGCCGAGAAGGAGTTCTGGCAGCTTCCCGGCGTGTACACGACCGCTGCGGGTTATGCGGGCGGCTTCACGCCCAACCCGACGTACGAAGAGACGTGCTCCGGACGTACGGGTCACACCGAAGTCGTGCTGGTGGTCTTCGATCCCGCAGTGATCTCCTACGAGCAGATCCTGGCGCACTTCTGGGAGAACCACGATCCGACGCAGGGGATGCGTCAGGGTAACGACCAGGGCTCGCAGTACCGTTCGGCGATCTTCACGACGTCCGCGGAGCAGGAAGAAATCGCTCATGCGTCGGCCGTCGCTTTCGGTGAACGGCTTGCCGAAGCCGGATATGGAGCGATCACCACCGAAATCGGTCCGCTGCGCGACTTCTTCTACGCGGAGGATTACCACCAGCAGTATCTGGCGAAGAATCCCGGCGGTTACTGCCCGGTGCATGCCACGGGCGTCAGTTGCCCGGTCGGATTGCTCCGTCAGGATCAGGTTCCGGCGCAGACGGACATCCTTCCGCCGAGCGAATAACTGGACAGGTGTTGGAGGACACATGTGATTCAGCTCGTTAACACTTGCAACTAGATGGAAACAAAGGGAATCTCGATGTAAGAGTGTGTCGTCGAGAGAACTGAGCTCACAATGTCAGGTAGTACGCGAGGAACTGCGTCGCTGCTCCGACGCACAATTCATGTAGGCCACGATCCGATGGTTCGCCGCAGTGATCGGATCGAAGGGTTCATGTCCTTCGGTCTGATCATTTTCGCGATTCTTCTCCTGCCTCTCGCGGTATGGGCAGGGGCTGCGACTGCTTCGAGCCAGAACGCACTGATCGCCAAACAATCCGCCGAATTACACAGTATTTCGGCGACGACGACAGCAGATTCGACGCAGACCACCGCCTCGACAGCCGATTACATTGCGCCGACCACCGAAATGGCCAGCGCGCAGTGGAACTGGAACGGCCAGGTTCGCACGGGTGATGTCACTGTCGACTCGGCGACGCCCGCCGGCACCGAGGTCCCCATCTACGTCAATGATCAGGGCGACAAGACCGTAGCTCCGATCACTCAGAGCGCTGCCGACGTCGCAGCCGTGGTGACCGGGGTTTTCACCTGGTTCAGCGTGATGTCGCTGCTGGTCATCGCTTTCATGCTGGTGCGCGTCTTTCTCGACCGTTCCCGCTCGGCCCAGTGGGACCGAGACCTACGCGCGTTCCTCGACGCGAACGCGCTGTAGATCCCGGCCCATTCCTTACTGCAGTTGGGGCATGACCTCGCTTGCGACGAGTTCGAGATGATCCAGATCGGCGAGATCGAGAGTCTGCAGATACACGCGCTGTGAACCGGCCTCGGCGAAAGTGCCGATCTTGTCGACCAGCTCCGAAGGTGTTCCGGCCAGACCGTTCTCACGTAGCTCGTCGACGTCGCGTCCGATAGCCTCGGCGCGCTTCCTGATCTCCGCCTCGTCGCGGCCGCAGCACAGGACGAGAGCGTTGGAGTACACCAATTCGTTCGGATCGCGCTCGTGCTCGACGCAAGCCTGACGAACCCGCGCAAAGATGTCCTTCGTTTCCTCGAGGGACTTGAACGGGATGTTGAACTCGTTTGCGAACCGAGCGGCGAGCGCCGGAGTCTTCTTCTTGCCTGTGCCACCGATCAGGATCGGCGGACCGTCGACCTGGTGCGGTTTGGGAAGCGCGGGAGAGTTCTTGATCTGCACGTGCTTACCGTCGTAGTCGAACGTGTCGCCGACCGTCGTACGCCACAGACCGGTCACGACGTCGAGAGTTTCCTCGAGCAGTTCGAAGCGATCCTTGAGCGCCGGGAACGGGATGCCGTACGCCTGGTGCTCTTCCTCGTACCAGCCGGCACCGATGCCGAGGTCTACGCGGCCACCACTCATCTGATCGACCTGTGCGACCGAGATGGCCAGCGGTCCGGCGTGACGGAACGTAGCCGACGTCACCAGAGTGCCGAGGCGGATGGTGGATGTTTCGCGGGCGATTCCGGCGAGCGTGATCCACGCGTCGGTGGGCCCGGGAAGGCCGTCGGAATTCATGGCGAGATAGTGGTCCGAGCGGAAAAATGCGCCGTAGCCGAGTTTTTCGGCGGTCTGGGCAACAGTCAGTAGTTGTTCGTAGGTAGCGCCCTGCTGGGGTTCGGTGAATATACGCAGCTCCATGAGTTCTACTCTGCCACTATTTCACTTGGTCGGGACGACGGCACCGACTTGTCCGGCGCCGAAACACAGGGTCGGTCCCGGCGCTGTCGGCGTGATCTTCACGCTGTTTCCGTGGCCGACCAGGCGCACGAACACCGAGTGCAAACCTTGGGTGACGGGTACGGATACTGCGTCGCCGGACTCCAACGCAACATCGATCGTTCCGTCGGCGCTGGCGAGGTAATTGAGCTGAACCGTCCATTCCCAGCCGGCCAGGGGGCCGTCGAGGGGGAGCTCGGTCGGGCCTTCGGCACGGGTGCCGCAGTTCGGCGCCGTTCCTTCGGGAATCCTTCTCGTCCAGGTCACTTCGGCATCGACGATCTGACCGCTGTCGTCGATGGCGCGCAGAATCGGAGTGCTGGAAGAGAATTCGGGGCGATCAGGCAGCGGCGCGAGAACGTTGCTTGCCAAATTGTTCGGAAAGGCGACGGGAAGGAGCACTTCGATCGCGACGGGTTGCTCGAGCAGTGGAGCATCCTGATTCTGTGACAACGACATTCGCGCGTTCGCGAGGTAGTCGCGGGTCGGGTTCTCGCGCCAGATGTCGACGAACGTGACGGTCGAGACGAGCGAACTGATCACGAAGAGCACTGACAGACCGGCGGCGACTGCGACGGGCAAACGGGCCGGACGTCGCCGAGGCGCAGCGAGAATAAGAGCGGCGGCGAGGGCGAACACCGTCGCCGAATCCGTGAAGTAACGCAAGGTCTGCGCCAACTCGTAAGTGGTGTCGGTGTCGGATCGGGTAGCGGTCATCGCCACCACGGAGGCCAGGAAGTACAGCGCCGCGGCAGCCCAGATCCAGGCAGCGCCGCGTCGGGCACGCACTGTCATCACGGCCGTCGTCAGCAGCGCGGCCCAGGATGCGACCACCAAGAGCGTCGGCGGATCGGCCCAGGCGGGGCTGGGGATCCACCGCTCCCAGCGCCAGGGGCCGCCGAGAAGAGTGGGAAGCATCCCCAAAGACGTTCCGTGATGCAGCAGTTCGGTGGACATCGAACGGCCGTATCCGGTGATCGGAGATTCGACAGTTGTCAGATACACCGGAATCCAGATCGCGAGCACGGCGGCGCAGGCCGTCCACAGGAGTCGGCACTTCGTGATCGCACTTCGTATCGGCGTTTCTTCACCTTGTGTGCGCAAGTGCAGCACCAGAAAAGCGAGTGCCACGAACGGAACGAGCACTGCTTTCTCGAAGAACAGCAAGGAGATGACAAAAACCGCGGTGCCCGAGAACACGTAGCGCACCTGCCCGGTGCGGTACAGCTTGATCGCGTCGCCGCATGCCCAGGCCAGCGCGATCTGGAGCGGCAACGCATTGAGCGCGGCTGCCCACCACGAGAACGCCGGAAGTGTCAGCGGGACGAACAGATACAGGAGCAGCGGAATCAACAGTGCCGGTCGCCGGCCGAGGACCAACCGAAGAGTGCGCAGAAGCGCCAACGACGCGGCGGCCTGACCGATGACGAGCAGCGTTGCCGACAGCGCCCAGTTGTACGGCGCGATACGGGCGATCAACCCGGTGAAGAAGAAGGCCGCGGGCATGAAGTGACCGTCGTGGTCGTAGAGCAGGAGTTCGCTCGAGAAGAGTGGGAAGCGTCCTCCGCGGCCCATCAGGATGAGGTCGTCCCAGTAGAAGTAATTGCTCGCGGCAACCCAGACGCGAATGACGAGCTGACATCCGATCAACACGAACGCGAGCTGCGTGACCCGTCTCGGGGTGAACGTCAGAGTTGGCTCGGGCTGTGGAGAAGTCATCGACGGTCATGCTTCCAGGTGTGTCAAAAACCGACTTCTCATAAAAAGGGGATACCGGTCTTTTCTGTCTTTTCGGGAGCAATTTCTGAATGGATTGTGAACTTTGCCGGGATAAATGACGTCGACGCCCGAAAGTTCACTGACCTGCGGTGTCAAATTCATCCTCGAGCCTGTGCATCGTTCGCTAACACCTGTCAGCAAATTCTCAGGGTCTTGCCCGTGACCTGTGGATAAAGCCCGATTCATTCATCCAGAACTGTGGATGAACCTGTGGAAACTGTGGATAACTCGAGTTTTTAAGTGGCGGAGGTCACATTATTCGAACAATGCAGGTGAACGCGGTGGAGGTTCGATCACAAATCGGGAGTGAATCCATTTGCTGCCGTTACCGATACGGCGTGACAGAATCGAAGTTGTGAGTGTCGTTCAGGTCTGCGCCCGGTGCGCCGCACGCTGGCCTGTCGTCGGCGGCCCGACGCAGTGGTGCCCGCGCTGCAGCGGCGTCCTGCTGATCCCCACCCGCACCGAGATCTACCAACCGCCCAACCGCCGTGGCTTCCGCTGGATCGCGCGCTCCCCGTCCGACCCCCGCGGCGTGGGGGACGCACCAGTGCGTCGTAGCTTCTCCACTCCGCGCTACGACGCTGTCCCGCAGTGGGGACTCCAGGACGTCGTCGACACCTCACCGGTGCCGCCCTCGCGAGCGGACCGGATGGCCGACCGAGTCGGGCCGTTGCTGACGCTCGCAACGATCCTCTACGGACTGGCGGTGTTCGCCGAACTGGGCAGATACGCGATCCTGGTCCGCAACCGCACCAGGCTGATCCCGCAGCCGCTGCTCACGGTCTCCGACGCCGCCGTGTACTTCACTCAGTTGGGTGGACTGCTGATCTCGGTCTTCGCGGCAATCGCCGCTGTGTGCTGGCTGCTTCGTCGGCGTCGTGAACACTTCGCAGGTGCCCGGGAATCCGATCCACGCACAGCGTCGGAAGTTGTCGTCGGCTGCGCTGTGCCGATCCTCAACCTGGTGATGCCGGCCGTTTATCTCTTCGAGTTGGTCCGCCGCGATCCGCGCGGAACCCTGTTGGTCAAGATCTGGTGGGGCTTCTGGGCATTCAGCGCTCTGCTGCTGGTGGTCAACGCGTACTGGCGATCACGCCCGGGGATTCAGGCAATGGCCGACGGGGTTCTGCTGAACGCTTTCATCGCACTGATCGCTGCCGTCACCGCGGCGTTGACACTCGTCGTGATCCGCCGGATCGAGCGCAAGAGCTGGCGCGGTGAACCGGAATCGGAAACCCGGTGGGTGCCAGTGCCGCGCTCGGTGCTGGAAGAGAAGACGGTGCTGGACGAGAAGACGGTGCTGGACGAGAAGGAGACCGCTGCCCTGTGAGCCCAGATCGTCGAGGTCCACTCGTCGTTGCGCACCGAGGTGCGTCGGCTGCGCGGCCGGAGCACACCCTCGCCGCCTACGAACTGGCCCTCGAGGAGGGTGCCGACGGGCTCGAATGCGACGTCCGGCTCACCCGCGACGGACACCTGGTCTGCGTTCACGACCGCAAGGTCGACCGCACCTCCAGCGGGACGGGGATCGTCAGCGAGATGACGCTCGATTCGCTGACCGCTCTGGACTACGGGTCGACGAGCGAACCGGCCGAACTGCTGACTCTCTCCGATCTCATCACCCTCGCTCTGGATTTTGCGCGCCCGGTGAAGCTGTTCATCGAGACCAAGCACCCCGTGAGGTTCGGCGGATTGGTCGAAGCCAAACTCCTGGCGGAACTGCACCGCTTCGGGATCGCGTCGCCGCCGTCGGCCGATCACTCGCGGGCAGTGGTCATGTCTTTCTCGGCGAGTGCGGTCTGGCGGGTGCGTCGTTCGGCACCGCTGCTGCCGACGGTCCTGCTCGGTGACGCGTCGCGGTACCTCGGTGGCGGTGCGTCGACGGCTGTGGGCGCTACGGCGATCGGGCCGTCGATCAAGGCGCTGCGCGAACATCCCGATCTGGTCGATCGGGCCGCCGCTGCGGGTCGCGCGACGTACTGCTGGACCGTCGACGACAAGGCGGATGTGGACCTGTGTCGTGAGCTCGGGGTCAGTTGGGTTGCCACCAACCATCCCGGGCGCACGAAGCAATGGCTGGGCAGCGTGTAGATTTTGCCCTCGTGGCCAAGAAGAGCAAAAGAAACAGTGGACCGAAGCAGGGCAGCGCACGCGCAGAGAAGCTGGCGGCACGCCAAGCAGAGCGTGAAGCCGCTGCCGGCGTAGTCAGCCGCCCGTTCGAGGGCCTTGCCGCCGAGTGCGATCTGGTCGCGCTGCGTGAATTCGTTCCGTCCGCCACGGCTCCGTTGCCGGTCATCGGCTCCGACCGTCCCGTCACGTTGGCAACGGTCCTCCCCGGCGCGGTTGCCGCACTCGTCCGCGACGAGGGCGAGACGGCCACTGGATTTGTCGGTGTCCAGGTTCAGGCGCACTCGGCCGACCTCGGCGCAGACCTCGCCGCTTCGGTGAACTGGATCACGGACGCGGCCCCCGGCGACGCGCTTTCTGCCGCGAACCCCGATTCCGAGACCCCCGCAGTCACCGCTGTCGTCGATCCCTCGGCCCTGCTCGACATCACCGTGCACCAGAACTTCAACTGGTGGATCCCCGAGGGCGTCGAAACCGATCCCGAGGTTGCCGCCACCGTGCAGCACGCCAACTCGGCGATCATGCCCTCTGCACGCCTCGAAGGCGACGGCCTCGTTGCCGCGTGGTGGGTCGACGCCGGCGAGAAGGCGCACCTGCGTTGGGTTCGTCCCGAGAGCGAAGACGACCTGATGCTCGCGCTGGCGCGCGTGCACGCGACCGGTGGACTGCATCTGGGTGAGGGCTCGCGCTACGCAGGCTCGTTCCGCACCCACGGCCTGTTGGTTCCCGTCTTCGACCTCGACCGCGAAAAGCATGCAAACGAGTGGGTAGCGGCAACCGTCGAGCTCGGTGAGCGTCTTGCCGAGGCTCTGGCCGTCGATGCTCCGCTGACCTCGGCCGAGCTTCGCTCGCGCGACGGACTTCGTGGTCGTCAGGTCACGCTGCGCTGATTTTTTCGCCCGAACTATAGGCGTTACGCGAAGTTACGGTTAATGTTGGTGACATGACCTTGTCGCATGACATCTCCGGTAGTGGTCCCACGCTTGTGCTCGTCCATGGCATCGTCCATCGACGGCAGGCGTGGGATTCGCTTTTGGACCAGCTGACGCCGTACCGCCGCGTCGTCACCGTCGACCTGCCGGGTCACGGAGAGTCGCTGCTGCCCGAACTCGGTCCGGACGTCATGGGACAGCTGATCGACGATGTCAGTGAGTTCGTCAAGGAAGTGACGCCGGCGGGGGAGCGTGCCCACGTCGCGGGAAACTCCCTCGGCGGCTGGATTGCCCTCTCGCTGGCAGCGCGCGGAGATGTCGCGTCGGCGACAGCTCTTTCGCCGGCCGGGTTCTTTGTCAATCACCTCGATCAGGTGCGAGCGATCAACACGTTCCGTGCACTGCGCGGCACAGCCAAGCTCATGGGTGACGGATTGCCACGCGCATTGCGGTACAAGCTGATTCGCTATCCGGCGCTCGCCGCGTTCTTCGCTCATCCGAGTCATGTCGGTTATGCAGCGGCGTTGGCCGACTGCCGTTCGCTCGTGTCGAACGAACTCGTCGATCTCGGTCTCGAGATGGACTTCGTGCTGCCGCCCATCGTGGATCCCACTGTGCCGGTGACGGTTGCGTGGGGTCGACGCGATCTCATCCTGCCCGTGTATCAGGCGCAGCGCGTGAAAAAGCCGTTCCCGCAGGCAAAGTTGATGGTTCTGCCCGGCCTTGGGCACGTACCGATGACAGATGCCCCCGAGCTGATCAGTTCGATCCTGCTGGCAGGAAGCGAACCGTTCGGCTCGAGGGCAAAATCCGTGAGTGCTGCAGGCTAGATGGTTCCGCCGGCTGCGCTCGGTGCACCGGTGGTGTCACCGACGGTGCTCATCTCGCGGGACACGAAGTCTTCGAGGTCGAACAGGTTGGCGCCTGCGCGGTCCGCGATGGTGAGAAGTGTTGTCATGCTTGCAACTTCCTCGACCTGCTCCTTGAGGAACCACTGCATGAACTGCTCGCCGAGGTAGTCGCCTTCTTCGCGGGCAGTGCTCGCGAGCTGGACGATCTGCTCGGTGACCGTCTTCTCCTGCGTCAGCGCGAGAGCGATGGGCTCGCGGGCATCCTTGAAGTCGGCCTTCGCGGCGTCGACGCCGGTGAGTTCGACATTGATGTCGCGATCGAGGAAATACTGAACGATCATCATGGCGTGGTTACGCTCTTCCACAGCCTGCTTGTAGAAGTGCTTTGCCAGCTGTGGCAGATCCGCATTGTCGAAGTAAACCGCTGTCGCGATGTACTGATGCGAAGCGTTGAACTCGTTGCGAATCTGGTCTCGGAGTAGTGCGTGGAATTTGGTCATGTGAGTCTCCCCAGAAGTCATGAATTCCAAGATAGTGCAGGTCAGAGGCCCTGTCATCCCAGTATGACCTTATTGTGGTAAGCGTTCCCAAACTAAAGAAGACCTAATTTTTCTTCGAATTCGGTGAGGTTATCGAGCCCGGTGAATTCGAATGTTTCATTTAGGAATGTCCATTTCACCAGGCGAGTTCCGCGCATTTACCGTCGCTTCCCTGTAGTTCCACCTGTACGGTGGCGTGCCCCAGTTCGAATACCTCGGCAAGCAAGGTTCGGGTTGCTGCGAGCACCGTTGTGGGATCGGCGTCACTGACCGCGGTGACGTGAACGGAAGCAACTTCCATCCCCGAGGTGAGTGTCCAGACGTGCAGATCGTGCGCGTCGACGACTCCCGGCAGAGCGTTGATCTTCTCGATGATCGAGGTGACGTCGATGCGGTCGGGAGCCTGCTGGAGGAGGATGCGAACGGCGTGGCGGCCCAGGTTGAAGGCACGTGGCAAGACGAAGAGGCCGATCGCGACGCCGATGACGGGGTCGGCGTAGCGCCAACCGAACGCGAGCGTGACCAAGCCGCTGACCAGGACGCCGATGGACCCGACCATGTCCGCCATGACTTCGAGGTAGGCGCCGCGGATGTTGATGCTTTCCTTCGCGCCGCTGCGCAGCATGAGGAAGGCGATGACGTTCATCGCCAGACCGACGACGGCGACTGTCGCGACGGGAAGGCCGGGAACCTCGGGCGGATCCGTGAAGCGGCTGGCGGCCTCGTAAAGCACCCACCCGGCGACTGCGAAGAGCAGGATCGCATTGGCCAGTGCCGCAAACACTTCCGTGCGGTACATGCCGAAAGTACGGTCGGTGCGCCGGGCGGCACGCTGTGCGACGAGGATCGCGGCGAGCGCCATGAAGATGCCGAAGATGTCTGTGAACACGTGCGCCGAGTCCGAGAGCAGGGCCAGTGACGAGGTGAAGAGGCCGACCGTCACCTGCAGCACGAAGGTCACCAACCCGAGGCCGGCGGCGATCCACAGTTTGTTGACATGCTTGCCGCTGTTGCTGGTCGCAGCCTCGGCGGGGGAGATTCCGTGCCCGTGTCCGTGTGACATCGAAGGTCCTTTCGTCGACGCCAGCCTAGACACATATGCATATATGCGCAATAGTGCATGTTTTAAAAACTATGCAACATAGTTGTAAGGTGGCGGCGTAGACCTTCATTTGTCATCGACGCGAGGACCGAGAAGTGGGAAGACATCGAAAATCCGAGCCGATCAGACCCGGCGGGCGCATGGCCGCGGTTTCCGTGGCGACGGGTGCAATCCTCGCGTCCGGCACTTCCATCGGGCACGCGTCGCCGCCGCCGATTGCAGTCGAGGATGCATCTGCGGTGTCGGCGCCGGAGATCCTCGACCTTGTCCGGCCGACGGATCTTGCTGGAATAGCCGAACAACTCGGCAAGACGCGACAACTCGAATCCGAGCGAGCGGCGCTGGCGTTCGAGGCCGAAAAGCCACAGGTGATGGCCCCCGTCAGCGGGACGATGACGTCCAACTTCGGTCCACGGTGGGGAACCACCCACTACGGTCTCGACATCGCGAACGCGATCGGAACGCCCATCGTGTCGGCGACCGACGGTGTTGTGCTCGAATCCGGTCCCGCCGCGGGATTCGGGCTCTGGGTCCGCATCCAGCAGGACGACGGGACCGTCGGCGTCTACGGACACATCAACGAGGCGCTCGTGGTTGCGGGTCAGAAGGTGCGGGCGGGTGAGTTGATCGCGACCGTGGGCAATCGTGGACAATCGACAGGACCACACCTGCACTACGAGGTGTGGCAATCTGACGGACAGAAGACCGATCCGCTCGCGTACCTGAATTCCCGGGGCGTGTCGTTCGGGGAGAAGACCACGGGCGACTGAAGTTCTGTCACGACGCGATGGAGGAGCAATGCAGGGGCTTGGCGGACTCGAAGCCGAGGTCATGGATGTGCTCTGGCAGTCCGACGACGCGCTCTCGGTCAAGGATCTGGTCGAGACCCTGGGTGAGCGTCGACAACTTGCGTACACCACCATCCTGACCGTCGTGACGCATCTCTACGGCAAGGGCTGGGTGAGTCGTGAGAAGAAGAGCCGCGCCTACTTCTATCGGCCGAGTCGCAGCCGTGAAGAGGCCACATCCAGAGCACTGCGCGAATTGTTGGACAGCAGTTCCGATTCCGCTGCCGTGCTGTTGCACTTCGCCAAGACCATGACAGATGCCGAGAACGAGGCCCTGCGCCGGGGTCTTTCCGGGGAAGGTGTGCAATGACATTGGCGTTGCCGATGTTTCTCGGTGCGATGCTCGTGGGATTCCTGGTTCCGAGAGTGTTGCGAGCCGTTTCCTCGGCGTTGTCACCGGCGGTGCTGCTCGCGGCGTGGCTCGGCAGCATGGAGTCGGCTCTGTATCTCGCTCTCTCCGCGGTCTTGGTTCTGGTGTGGCCGAGCCACGCGCCGGTCGAGGGGCTGGTCGACGGTATCGCTCGGTGTTTCAGCGCCTTCGCGCACGGCACGAGTTCATGGGTGGGTGAACTGATCACCGGCACAGCCGTTGCTGTGGTGGGTGTGATCGCCGTTCGGATCGTGCTGGCCGGCCGCAAGCAGGCACGTGAGCACGCGAGGGTCCGAGATTTCCATCGTGATGTTCTCTCGATCGTCGCGCGCCGCGACAACTCGGAGTCCGACGTGTTGTGGCTGGATCATCCGCTGCCTATGGCGTACAGCGTCGCCGGAAAGCCTGGATTTGTTGTTGCGACGCAAGGCTTGTCATCCGCTCTCAGTGGAGGCGAGCGTGACGCCGTCCTCGCGCACGAGCGTGCACACCTGAGCGGCGGTCATCACCGAATTGTCGGTGCGTGCGAAGTCTTGGCCGCTGTTCTTCCGCGAGTGCCGTTGTTCGCGGCGGCACCCGCTGCCGTCGGCGCGATCGTCGAACTGTCGGCGGACAGACACGCCGCTCGCGTCACCAGCCCGGCTGCGGTGCGTTCCGCCCTTGCCGTGGTGTCGAAATCGCCGCTTCCTCAGCCGGACTGGAGCTTGAGCGATCGCGGCAGCGCGACCGCGGTGCGATTGAGTTCCCTGGTCGACGGCGACGTGGCGTCGCCTCGGCGACTGACCTGCGCGGTGGCGGCCTGTGCGCCGGCCGCTGTCACGACGGCCGTTGCCGCAGCCGTGACGGTGGCCGTCTCCGCGGGGATCTGCGCTGTTCTGACCTGATCATTCTCCCAAGGCCGAATCGATCTGGGCTTTCAACTGCTCGTAGCTCGGCATCTGGTCCAGCTTCACGTCGTTGAGGAACAGCGTCGGAGTACCTTGGACGCCGAGACGTCGGCCTTCTTCGAAGTCGCGCTCGACCCGCTCGCGGACGCCGCGGCTGCCGAGGTCGGATTCGAATCGGGCCATGTCAAGACCGAGATCTTGTGCGTAGGAACGGAACAGCGCCTCCTGTGATTCGGCGGATTCACCCCACTGCGACTGCGTCTCGTACATTCGCTTGTACATCTCGACGAATTTGCCCTGGCGAGATGCGGATTCGACGACCTGCGCCGCGAGAGTGCTGTTGGTGTGACTCGGAATCGGAAAGTATCTGATGCCGAACGTGATTCGACCCTCGTACTCCGCTCTGATCCGCTCCATCGTCGGGTACAGCGCGAGGCAGGCTTCGCATTCGAAGTCGAGGAACTCGACCAGGTTCACCTTGCCGTCGGCGGCCGAGGTCAATCGGTACGCGTCGTCGGTGAGGACGGCGGTGGATTGTGCTGCCCGATCGGCGTTCTCGTTGTCTGCCCGAATCGGATCGACGGTGATGAACGTGATCAGTGCTACCGCGAACACCGCGATCAGGGCGGCGGATATCTTCATGCTTCTGGACACTGCTGTGCACCTGTACCTTCCGTCGAATTCCTAAATACTATCCAACATAGTAGTTAGGTGTAGAGTCGACGGTACCCGCATGGAGACGAAGGAGGACCCGCCGGTGAAGCGTTCGTGAATGACACGCCGCCGCCGTCGATCGGGCAGATGCTGGAGTGGGATACCTCATCCCTCCCGCTTCTTCCTGCCCTGGGAGTTGTTCTTGCACTCTGGTATTGGACTGGCGCTCAGCGAGTTCGCGCGAGTGGGCGACCGTGGCCGTGGCATCGGACAGCGTGTTTCCTCGGTGGGTGCCTGCTGCTGATCGCGGTGACCGGACTGAAGGTCGAGAGCTACGGCTACGAACTCTTCAGCGTCTGGATGTTCCAACACCTGACGCTCTCGATGGCGATCCCGCCGCTCTGGGTACTGGGCTCGCCGGGACTGCTGCTACTACGTTCGACGCCGCACCGAGGAATAGGAAAAGGCATTCTCGCGCTTGCCCTCTCGGCATTGCGCAGCCCGCCGGCGCGGTGGATGCTGCACCCCGGGTTCACGATCCCGGTATTTCTGTTCAGCTACTACGGGATCTACCTGTCGCCGATCTTCGACACCGTCTCGGCGTTACCGGCTGGACACGTCTTTCTCGAGATCTTCTTTCTCGCCAGCGGTCTGCTATTCATCATGCCGGTGCTCGCCACCGGCCCACTGCCGGTGCGACAGAGCTACCTCGGCCGGTGTTTCGACCTGTTCGTGGAGATGCCGCTGCACGTGTTCATCGGCGTCGTACTCATGATGGCGACAAAGCCGCTGCTGACCACGTTCGTGGATCCGCCTCCCGAGTGGGGCGTGGACGTGATGCAGGATCAGCAGCCGGCGGGCGCCCTCGCGTGGTCGTACGGAGAGCCCGTCGCGCTGGTGGTGGTCGTGATCTTCGCGATGCGCTGGAACCGCGACGACAAACGGATGAATGCCGACCTGGACCGCCGCGCCGAGATCGACGGCGACAGTGATCTTGAGGCGTACAACAATTTCCTCAGATCACTGAACGCCGCCGAGCGGCCTGAGACTCGGTAGGCCGGTGGCCCTCAGACGCCGCCGCCGGCGGGCGTCGGCGCCATTGCGTCGGCAGCGGCCGGGGTGTTCATCTCGCGTGCGACAAACGTTTCGAGGTGGAACAGGTTGTCGCCGGCGCGGTCGACGATGGTGAGAAGTGTTGTCATGCTTGCCACTTCCTCGACCTGTTCCTTGAGGAACCACTGCATGAACTGCTCGCCCAGGTAGTCGCCGGTATCGCGCGCGGTGCGTGCCAGCTGCGTGATCTGCTCCGTGACCGTCTTCTCCTGCTCGAGTGCCAACTCGACCGGAGCCCGGACACTGTCGAACTTCGTCACGACGTCGTCGATGCCCGGAACGTCCACGTCGAGGTCGTTGTCGAGCAGGTACTGGATCATCATCATCGCGTGACCGCGTTCCTCGGTGGCCTGGCTGTAGAAGCGCGCGGCCATCTGCGGAAGATCGTGTGCATCGAAGTACACCGCTACCGCGATGTACTGCTGCGATGCAGTGAACTCGTTACGGATCTGCTGACGCAGCAGAGTGGTGAATTCGCTCGAGTTCTTCGCCTGTGTCATCCCAACAGGTTACTGGGTCGTCGCCGCTGAGAGGGAGCTACTTCTTGTCGAGCTGATCGATGACGAAGCCCACAGTTTCCGGTCGGTACCCGTAGACGAACGAGTCCTTTTCGCCGACGTACCAATCGCCGCACTGAAAAGAACTGCCCTTCTCGACCCCCGTCGGCCACCACTGTGCGGACAACGATGCGGGACGAGTTTCGACGGTGGGCCGTGCGATGCAGCTGTTGTGATCTATCTCCGCGATGTTCGCAGTCATTCGCAGGATGCGTTCGTTGCCGGTGGTGCGGATGACCTCGTCGATACCCGTTGCGCCGGCGGGAACCCAACTCGGCAGTGTGTCGATTCCGTTGGATGCTTGTGCAAAAGAGAAGGTTTCGGTTTTCTTGTACGCCTTGGAGTCGTCGAACTTCTCGAAGGTTCCGGAGCAGGACGTCACGAGTGCAGCAGCTCCGACGGCGGCGGCAACGACGGCGAGAGTGCGGAATCGGCGGTGTGTTGTGTTCATACCTTCACGGTATTTTTCGGCTGCCGATTCCGCGTCCTGCCGGAAAGCGATTTGTTCGCCGGGCTTGTCCTCCCGCGGTACTACCGGAACTCAGGGCGATTACCCCGTGGTGATCAGATCCTGTGGAATCTGCTGATCGTTGGCCAGGGCGTCGAAGAACTGCGAAGCGCGCGCCTTGTCCCACAACAACACGTTGCCCGAACCGTCCACGTCCTCGAAACCGGCGACCGGAACCGTCGTGGTGGTCATCCCGCCGCGAAGCGCCCAGGCGAGTGAGGCCAGATTCCAGATGTGATCGCCTTCGTCGACCTGTAGAGATTTGGCGGTATCGGAGACGAGTGGCCACAACCGGAACGGATTGAGGAACGTGGTCGGACTCGTCGCCTTCGACAGCAACGCCGACATGAACTGGCGCTGGTTGTTCATGCGGTCGAGGTCGGCGAGAGCCGTCGCGCGAGTTCGCACGAACCCGAGTGCGTCCGAACCCTTCAAGTCCTGGCATCCGGCGGGGAGGTTGATCCCGGCCAGCGGATCGTCGATCGGCTGTGCCAGGCACACGTTGACGCCACCGACGGCGTCGACGATGCCGGCGAACCCGCTGAATCCGATCTCGGCGTAGTGGTCGATGCGAAGCCCCGTTGCCTCTTCGACGGTCTGCACCAGCAATGGAGCGCCACCGAAGGCGAAGGCGGCGTTGATCTTGTCCGACCCGTAGCCGGGAATCGGAACGTACGAATCGCGAGGGATGCTGACCATGGTCGTCTTCCCACTTTTGGGGACGTGGACCAAGATGACCGTGTCAGTGCGCTTGGGGCCGGTGTCACCGCCCGTCGCAAGGGCTTGCTCCTGCTCGGGGGTGAGCCCCTCACGACTGTCGGAGCCGACGATCAGCCAGTTCGTGCCCGGAGTATCGGCGACGCGTCCCGCGTAGTCGGGCAGCGCGTCGATTCGATTGAGCGAACTGTCGACGTAGTAGATCGCGCCGGCCAGCGCGAGCAGCAAGACCAACAACGTGATGCCGATACGTTTACCCCAGCTACGACGCTTGCGGGGGCGTCGCTGCTTCGGAGGTTCTGGAGGGCGCGGCGGGGCGTTCGGCGGGGTTCGGCGCGGCGGTGCGGGCGCGTACTTCGCCTGGCGCTGCGGATCCTGACGCGGCGGCCCCTGCCTGCGCGGGTCGTCCTGAAACGGTTGCGGGCGCTGGGTCGGCGCCCAGTCCTCACGCCTGGGCTGCTGCGGCGCTTGTGGTGGGACCTGTGACCAGGCCTGATTGGCCGGATTCTGCTGCTGCGGGCGTCCGTCGCGGCGAATGACCGTCGGCCCTTCCGGCGGCATCGGTGGACGCCGCTGCGGGGGTGGGCCCTGACGGGGTGGATTCTGGCGTGGAGGGTTCTGCCTCGGAGGCATCGGTCCACGCGGAGGTGGCCCTGGCGGCTGGCGCCGCGGAGGGCGCTGAGGATATTCGGAGTCGCCGGTCACCAGTTCACGGTACCGGTCACGGCAGCCAGGAGACGTGATCGCGCAGGAGGGCGTAACCGATGAACGCCACCATGTCGATGAGAGCGTGGGCGATGACCAGCGGCCAGAGTTTCCCGGTGCGCTGCCAGTACCGGCCGAACACGAGCCCCATGATCACGTTTCCGACGCCGCCACCGAATCCCTGATAGAGGTGGTAACTGCCGCGCAGGAGTGACGACGCGAGCAGTGATTTGTTCTCGCTCCAACCCAGCGTTCGGAGGCGAGTGATCAGGTAGGCGACGACCAGCACCTCTTCGGCACCGGAGTTCGCGATCGCGGACAGTACGAGGATCGGCACCCGCCACCAGTGATCGTCGAGCGCACTGGCCTGGACGGTGAGGTTGATGCTCAGTGCCTGAGCCACGAGATAGAACAGCAGACCGGGGAGACCGATCACAGCGGCGAGGCCGAATCCCGGTGCTATGTCGCGCCCGAATCGAGGCTTGGGGGTCAGTCCCGCAGCACGTGGACCGATCCCCGAACGCCACAGTAGATAGAGTCCCAGCGCTGCCCACGCGAGAAGCTTTGCGACGCCCAGCAATTGGCGCGCCAGGTCGATCCAGTCGATGGCGGCCCGCGACGGGTTGAGTGCAACCGTCTGATCCGAGAGCGCAACCGGCGTCGCCAAGGATTCGGCGAGCGAGAGGATCCCGGACAATCCGCTGAGTCCGAAGGTGACCAGCAGGACGATCGTGATCTCGATCCAGACTCCGCGTCTGGCGGCCGGATCGAGGGCCGGGCCGGCCGGGACGGGAGTCGGCGGCCGTAACCAGGTGCGGACGGTTTCGCGGGCATTCACCCGCGCAACGCTAGCCGTTTGATGCGCCGCCCGATCGGAGGCCGTTGAGGAAAGGGCACCCGACCAGCATGCGGATGGCGCGGCTCAGCGCGGGAGCGTCGTCGACGGGGTTGGCGAACGGCATCCACACGTCGCGGTCACCGGTGTGATCCTCGACCCGCAGGCGAAGTCCGTAGCGGTCGATGCCGAGTGGGCGAACGCGTCCGGTGCGCATGTACGGGGGAAGCTTGCGCACGAGCAGGTCCACGAGGTCGCGGTGGTCTTCGTCGAGATGCTGCAGCCATGCGGTCTCCATTTCCCAGAAGGGATCGGGGCTGGCGTTCAGCAGTTCGTCCACGGCGACGGGTTCTGCCCCCGTTGAATCAGCGACTACAGCCGAGGCCAGGCTCAAGCGAAGGAGGACCGAGGTGTGGCCGATGTCGAGGAGCCCCGGGTGTGGATGTTCGGATGCGACGTCGTCGGCGAGAACGCGTGCCTCGTAGTCGGGCACGGCGTGCAACGAGCCGCGAAGCCACACGAGGGAGCGCACGGGCTCACGCAGCCGCAGTGGTGCGTGATCGGTGATCTCGAGGACGGCAGGCAGGCCGCCGCCGCCGGAGTTCCAGGCCAGAGCCGCAGCTGCGGAGGCATGTGGGACTGCAACGACGACGTCACCGTTCGAACGCAGGTGATGCACCGACGTGGCGGTGGGATCGCTGCCTTCGATGGCGAGAACTGCGTCTTGTGCGCGCACACAGGCGCTGCGGACGCGTTCGGCGGTGGACGGGCCGGTGCTGGTCTTCGTTGCCATGCTGCCCCCTTGGCGGGTGTTCTCTCGAACTCCATCGGATGATGAGGTAACCCTAACCTAAGGTGCTTTGGTGTGAATCGCAAGACTTTTGCGCAACTCGCGTGGAATCCGCCGCCTGCGCCGGGGTTACGGTTTGTCTGTGGCCATTCCTCTCTCACTCGGGCTGCCCGCCCCGAGAAACTCGCGCGGACTCCTCGAAGCACTCTTTCTCCCGGTTGTTCCGGCGTCGGCTCTGATCGGTGGCGAAGCAGCAGGCCGGGTTGTCGTCCGTCTCGATATCGATCCGGAAGAACTGCGTGCGGACACGGAAGCGTCGTACGAGGCCGTCCGTTTCGACGTCGACGTCACCACCGACCAGATCGACGACGCGATCGCGCTGCGCCTGCCCGCTCCGCTCGCTGTGTACGTCGACGGCGGCGAAGAGGATCTGACACCCGCCGAAGCGGCGCTGCGTCTGTGCGAAGGTGGCCGGATCCCCGGACTCGCCGCCGGTCTTACGCCCACCGAAGTGGCTGATTTCCTGGCGGTACTCGCGCACGAGTCCGTCGGTTTCGTAGCCCGCGCGGCCGACGGCGACGAGGTGATCGCCCTGCTGTGTGGCACCGTCGCTGCACTGCGCGGCGACGACGTGCGCGCCGCGATGGTCGATCCGAAGCCGGAAAAACTTGCCGCGCTGATCCCCGAAGCCGCGTCGGCGATGCGTGAGGTGCTGCTCACGATCGAGGTCGCGGATCTGCCTGCAGTGGAAACGGCTTTGCGTGCCGCGGGTTTGCAGTGACCGGCGTGGGTCGGTGCGTAATCTTTTAGGCGTGCCAAGAATCGCGTATTTCGGTCCGTCGGGAACCTTCACGGAGATAGCTCTCGCCCAGTTGGAGGCTGAGGGCGCGTTCGGCGAAACCGTCGAGCGAGTACCGGCAGGCAGTCCGCCGGCGACTCTCGACATGGTTCGCGACGGTTCCGTGGACGGAGCCGTGGTTCCCTTCGAGAACTCGGTGGAAGGCGGCGTAGCTCCGACGCTCGATTCACTCGCTCTCGGTTCGCCGCTGCAGATCGTCGCCGAAACCGATCTGGACGTGAGTTTCTCCATCCTGGTTCGGGCCGGGACCACCGCCGATCAGGTCCGAACGATCGGCGCGTACCCGCATGCGGGCGCGCAGGTCCGCGGTTGGATTGCCGAGAACCTGCCCCAGGCCGAGGTGGTGTTGGCCTCGTCCAATGCCGGTGCGGCCCTGGATGTGCAGGCCGGAACCGTCGACGCCGGTGTGTCCACGGCTTTGGCGGGTCAGATGCTCGGACTCGACAGCCTGGCGGACAACGTCGCCGATGTAGGCGGCGCCCGCACACGTTTCGTGTTGGTCACCAAGCCGGCCCCGGTTCCGGCGCGGACCGGTGCCGATCGCACCGCGCTGGTGCTTCACCTCGACAACGCTCCCGGCTCCCTGGTGCGTGCACTCTCCGAATTCGCCGCTCGCGGTATCGATCTGACTCGGATCGAATCACGGCCGATGCGAACGGAATTGGGCACGTACCGGTTCTTCGTGGACTGCGTCGGACACGTCGAGGACTCGCTGGTGGCCGAGGCGATGCGTGCCCTGCATCGTAAATCCGGAGTCCGCTTCCTGGGGTCGTGGGCGACAGCGAATTCGACCGGGCCACAACCTCCTTCGGACGAAGAAGCGATTCGGTGGATCGACGAACTCAAGCGTGGAGGGGGAGAACGATGACCGGAAGGCTCATCCTCGTTCGGCACGGTCAGACGGAGGCGAATGTCGCCAAACGTCTCGACACCGCACTACCCGGAGCAAAGCTCACGCCGGAAGGATTGGCGCAGGCCGAGACTTTGGGCATCGGCCTGGCTTCGGCGCCGCCGCTGGCACTCGTATCGTCGTTGGCTTTGCGTGCCCGGCAGACAGCAGGTTTCGTGGAGCAGGCCGCCGGTGTCTCTCTGGACGTGCGGGACGGATTGCACGAGGTGCAGGCCGGTGACCTCGAAGATCGTACCGACGAGGCCGCGCACCGACTGTTCATGGAGACGTTCCATCACTGGCACACCGGCAACCTCGGCGCTCGCATCCCCGGTGGTGAAACGGGATACGACGTCCTGGAGCGATACGTCCCCGTCGTCAATTCGTTGCGCGAAGAATTTCTCGAAGGCTCACGAGACGGCGGCGACATCGTCGTGGTCAGTCATGGTGCAGCGATCCGTCTTGTCGCAGCCCAGCTTGCCGGTGTCCCCGGTCTGTTCGCAGCCAACAACCACTTGGCCAACACCGAGACCGTCGAACTGTTGCCTTCGGTCGACGGCGGTTGGGAGTGCCTGCGCTGGGGAACCGTCAACCCGCCGTTCGAGCATCGACTCATCCCCGGTGCCGACGACGTGATGGGCTGACGGCCGGCTTCACCACCAACCGGTCTGGACGCTCAGTTGGCGCCCGAGTTCAGCGGACAGAGTGCTCACGTAGCTGGCTGTCAGGTGGTGGGAATCGTGATACACCAATACATTTCCCTCCACGACGCGGCACAACTCCGGTCCGCAGACGCCGTCGCTGAGGTCGAGTAGACGGACGTTGGTCAGATCGCCGATCGCCGACGGCGCCGGATTGACGTCGCTGAGCATTTCGGACCGTGGCATCGCGCAGTGATCGGGTGACGTGGTTGTCGCCAGACAGTCGATCGCGCGGTAGGCGACGCCGTCGTGGTGCAGCCAGGGGGTATCGCGGATGGCGAGTACGTCGATACCGTCGCGCTCCAGTTCCTCCCACACGTGTACGTAAGACTCGGGCGTCACGTCGCCAGGGCCGTCGGAACTCGGCCTGGTTGCCGTCGTGAACACGAAATCGGGTGAGGCGTCGGCCAACTCGGTCAGTACTCCACGCGACCAGTCGACGCAATCCGGATAGTCGTTGTCCGACAACGTCTGCATGGAGTCGATGGTGAGCGGGCAGCCCATCTTCAGATACGTGTCGACGCGGAACCCGTGACTCTTGCCGAGTTCGTCGAGCGCAGTGAGCCAGTGCTCGGAGTGCGAACCACCCGCGAGCGCGATGGTTCTGTCTGCATCGGCGTCGCCGTAGGTGCAGTGGACGACGTCCCGCTCGAGAAAATCGGCGATACAGCCGTCGAGCGTACTGGCCGGAAGGTCCAGTGGCGCATCGAAGATCGAGGGAACCATCGACGCCTTGGGTACTTCGGCACCGTCGGTGAGCGCGAGTGCGCCGGGATGGGTCGGGAGGTCGAGGGTGTCGACCGCCCGCTGGCCCGTCGTCTGGCTGCTCGCGTACGACTGCCAGGCGACCGAAGCGGCGAGGACCACGGCAGCGGTGACGACGCATACCAGGACGGTGTACCGGCGCGAGCGGCCTCCACGTTCCACCGGGACCTCGATCAGGCGCCGGAGTGCAAGCGCCCCGGCGACGGAGAGGGCGATGATCAGTGCCCCACCGAGCAGGCCGGCTTCGGGGCGTCCGGTGATCACGAGTGCAAACACCAGAATCGGCCAGTGAATCAGGTACAGCGCGAATGCGAACGAGCCGAGCCACGTCAGTGCCGGATGGGCAAGCGTCTTCGACGTCCAAGGCGTGTCGTCGCCGACTCCGGACAGGATCAGCGCAAGAGTGGCCAGCACCGGCACCAGCGCCCACGGGCCGGGGAACTGCTGGGCGCCGTCGAGCACTATGCCGCACAACAGGATCGACGAAAGCCCCGCCCAGCCGATCGTTGCTCTGACCGAGAACGGCAGGGATGCGATCTGCCGACTGCGTGTGCTGGTCATCAGAACGGCCAGCAGACCACCGAGGGCCAATTCCCACAACCTGGCGCCGGAGTCGTAGTACGCCCAGGCTTGGTGACGCGAAGATTTGGCGAGTGCGTAGAGGAAAGATCCTGCGGTCAGAACCAGAAGGGTGACCGCGAGTGACGGGCGGAAATAGTTGGGATTCACGCGTGAAGCGACATAAGCGATCACGGAGACCAGTGCGATGGCCAGGAGATAGAACTGACCTTGTACGGCCATCGACCACAGGTGCTGCAGGGGAGTGACCGAGCCGTCGGCGGCCAGGTAGTCGCTTGCGGTGCTGGCGAGCTGCCAGTTCTGGAAGAACCCGAGCACCGCGATCAGTTGATCGCCCAGATCGGCCCAGCGTGTGCGTGGCAGCAGCAACGCGGTCCCCAGTGCGGTCAAAATGCTGACCACCGCGATCAGGGGGAACAGCCGCAGAAACACCCGCCGCAGTGCCGGGACCGGGTTGAGTGAACCCCCGGCTTCGGCGCGTCGAACCAGTGAGCCGACGAAGAAGTATCCGGACAGAACCAGGAAGACGTCCACCCCGCCCGATACCCGTCCGAACCACACGTGGAACACGACCACCAAACCGATGGCGAGGCCACGCAGTCCGTTCAGGTCTTGTCGGTGCGGTGTTGTTGCCCGTTCATCGTTCGGCCGGTCGATCGTGGCGACCGAGCCTTGTTCGCCCGGTGACGACGGTTGACGCGAGAACTGCATGCTGAAGTAAGGCTCCGGGCGTTGAAGGGACGCCCCGAGGTTACCCGGAAGTCTCCGGCGCCGATTCCTCGAGTTCAGTTACCAGAGCGTTCACGGCTTGTCGGAGGCGATGGGATGTTCCGGAACTGATGGACGTCCATTCGGTGCCGTCGGCGGCCCGAGTGGTCGAACCGACCAGCCGACCCGACAAGGTGTCGTACACAGTCACTGCGCCGGTCATGAGCGTCGTCGCTCCCAAACTGTGTGGTATTCCGACCAATTCGGCGAAGGCGGTGCATGTGACGATTGCGCTACCCAGTTGGCGCGCGTCGTCTTCGGGTATCCCGGCGTTGATCAAGGCCGAGCTCACGCTGTCTGCATCCGGGCCGGCGCCGAATGCCAGGCTGAGCATCTCGGTCGGTGCGTTGATCACGGCAATCGGCATTGCTTCGGCGCTGCCGAGCGCGGTGACAACGGGTGCAGTCGGTTCGGCGGTGACGCTGCGCAATGCGAACGAAGAACCGGTTGAAGTTGCTTCGACACAAAGGAACTCGCCCTGCGCGACGCAGAGGCGTGAAATCCCTCCACCGACATGCCGACGCAGCGCCAACTCCCACTTGGGGTGGGTCAGGACGCGCAGGCGGGCACTGAGGTCGTGATGGATCTCCCCGCCGGGGAGGAGATCGCGCTCGGAGAGTGAATCTGCCGCGGACTGCATCGCCGTACGGTGAGCGCTCGCACTGCCGTGAATCGTCGCGCCACCGAGAACCACGGGAAGCGCATCGAGTCCGAGTCGCTCACGTACATAGTCGATTTCGTCCTGTGACAGGGCGACGACAGGTAAATTACACCCCTCAGGTGAGGTGCCGAGGTCCACCATCAATGCTCTGCAGTTTCGAGTGCGCCACCGATCACGGACGGGATGACTGTTCGGCCGTCGGCGAAGTGCTCGAAGTGCTTCAGGTAATCGGGTGTGTCGTGCTCGGTCTCGTCTTCAGATTGGGCCGCATGTCGGCCGCCGGCGATCGGCGCAGATCCGCCTGCGGTTCGGGCCGGATCCACCTTGACGGTATCCGCGGTGCCCTGAACCGGCGAGGTCACGGGGTTCTGGCGTGTGGCGCTCTGGCCGGTGGAGGGATCAGGAAGAGCGTGCCGGCCGGTGCTGCTGCTGCTCGACGACGAGCCCGCGATTGCTCCGGTTCCGGTAGTCGCGGATGCTGCGCTGACCTGTGCCGGTGCCCGGCTTGCCGACGTGGTGCCGAACAGTGATGGTGTGGAAGCGCCGAGTCTTGCGCCGCCGAGTCTTGCGCCGCCCAGTCCGGTGAGTCCTGCTCCTGCCGTCGCGAGAGCTGATGCGGCAGTGGTGGCGCCTGTGACTGCGGTGGTGGTGGCGCTGGCTGCGGTGGCAACTCCACCGGAGATGGCACCGGCCTGTGAGGCAGCGGCGGCAAATACCGGGTTGGAAACTACGGATGCGACAGCAGCGGTGGCGGCGCGCACGGGATCCGCGATTGCGTCAGCGAGCGTGGATGCCGCTTGCACGACGGACTGTCGTGCGGCGCTGCCTGGGCTTTCGGCCGAAGCGGATGCCCCAGCTGTGGGTTCCGCGATGGACGGTGGTGAGTCGAAGTTCTGCTGCACGGCCAGATGGGCCGTTGCGACGTCGTACGTTTCCATCGTCACCGCCGCTCGAATTTTGAGAGCTTCTTCGGCAGCCTCGGCGGCGGCGGCACCGCCGACCAGGGCACCGCCGATGGAGTACGCGGCGACCTTGGCCGCTTGAACTGCTGCAATCTCGGCCAGGGACGGCATGGCGAGGGTGGCAACCGTGTACGAACCGGACTGCACCTGGGCCTTACCTGCAGTTTCTCCCGCGAGCAACGCGGCAGCAGCAGCCCATTCCTGAAACGGCGCGAACTTGCTCAATGCGGCATCCGCTGCTTCACCGGACCACCCGGTGCGAAGATCCGCCATCACTCGAGAGATGGACGCAGCGGTGTCGGTCAGTCCGGACGACACGGTGGACCAGGCTCCGGCCGCCACGCCGAGAGGGACCGGCCCGGCTCCGGCGACCAGTGCTGCGGAGTTGGGTGCTGCGCCCCGTGGATACCAGATGACGCCGGTGATGCCGACCATTGTTCTTCCCCCCAGGAAGTGTGACTGTGTTGCCGAGTTACCGAGCTCGATTTCTGTCGATCAGATCGGTGCGGCTGCCAGGCTGGACTTGGTGAGCTGGTCTTCGAGCTCGTAGGCAACTGCATTCTTGCGCAGAGCTGCCGCAGCCGCGGTGAGCTCCTCGATTGCCCGATCGGTGGACGAGGCAAGGCTGCCCGAGATGGTGTTGAAGTAATTTGCCGCGCTACCGGACACTTCTTCGGATCCCGCTGGGAGAACGCGTAGCGTCGGCTGCGCAGTAGAGACGATTCCGCGCAATCGCGTCGCCGCAGACTCGAGTTCCATTGCGGCGGCAACTAGGGCTTGAGGGTCGACGTGCATAGTGCCGAACTCCTTCCTGACCAGGGCGGATAAGTGGTCGGGAGGCCGTGCGCACAGCCGTCGATATCCCCCCGCACATACTTTGATGCATACCGCCCGCTTTTGGTTCCCCCGAAATCGGACGACTTTGCCCTCAGCCCCAGCCGAGTTCGTGCAATCTGTCTTCTTCGATGCCGAAGTAGTGCGCGATCTCGTGGATGACGGTCACGGCGACCTCGTGAACAACCTCGTCCTCGGATGCGCAGATGTCGAGTATCGAATCGCGGAAAATAGTGACCGTGTCCGGCAGGTACCCACCGTAATGAGAATCCCGCTCGGTCAGAGCGACGCCCTGATACAAACCGAGCAGCCCCGGTTCTTCCTCGTCACGTGCTTCGACAAGCACCACGACATTGTCGATTGCCTTGGCAAGTTCGGGCGGAATCAGATCGAGCGCCTCGCCGACCAGTTCCTCGAACCGGTCGGGCGTCATAGTCACCGTCATGGCTTACGACGGCGGAGCTGCGCCGGGCAACGGCGTCGGCAACGACCGACCTTCCGGTGCAGCGGGTGGCGGGACCGGAGCGGCGCCGTTGATCAGGATGTCGCCCTTGGCGCTTCCGGTGATCGCGGCAAACCCGCCGGTTTCGACCTCTTTGCCGATCGAACAATTGACTCGGCGGCTGCCGGCCAACCAGCTTTCCAGTGAAATGTTGTCCCAGAACAGTGTCAGCGTCTTGTCGCGAAGCGCGTCTGCGGAACCAAGGTACTCGTTGGACGCCTGAGTGCAGACGCCCTCGAGATAGCGGTCCTGATCTTCGACCGACGGCATTGCGCCCGGGAATTGAGTGCCGAGGTCTATCACCGAAATAACCTCGTATGCATGCGGTTTCGCGCAATCGACCGGATCGGTCGGGAGGTTCTGGTTGATGCCGATGCACGTGCCGACGTCCCACACGTTCGACTGGTCCTGGTCCGCCACGCGGCCTACGAACGGTTGTAGCTCGCCGGTCGTGGTCGAGAACTGCAACCCGCAACGCAGTGCGCGTTCACCCGAAGCCCAACCCGATTCACTCGGGAACATCAAGCCGACGCTGAACTTGCCCTTGGGATCGAATTTCGAATCGAGGTAGGACATGACGATGGGTGTGCAGTGCTCGTCGCGGAGTTCGGCGAACCGAAGGGCGCCCGGGTACCGGGAACCGGGGCCGAACTCGGCGCCGGGGAACACCGAGAGGTCGAGTGGTCCGGCAACCTCGAAGCGGTGTTCAGTTCCGCACTGAACCTTCGACATGTCCGTGCGGTCCCCGCCCGACTCGGTCGCAGGCGTCCAGTTGAGACAGTCGCCGGCCGCAGCCGCGGTGAAGGCGTCGTCGCGAGTCGATCCCGTCGCTGCGGGACCGCCGCCACTGACACTGACCGAGGACGAGTCGTCCTTGTTCAATCCACCGGAAATCGCGATCGTTGCGATCGCGGCGACCACCGCACCTACCGCCACAGCAGCCAGGACCCGACGGGTGCGACTCGCGGAGACAGTTTTCTTCGCCGGCGTCCCCTGGGGATCGGCCGGATCTGGCGACTTCTCGATCTTGTCTTCGGACATCGATTCCATCATGCCTGTTGCCGTGGCGATATCGAACCTTCACTACAAAACTCACAATCGCGTCTGTGAGTATTTTGTAGTCATGAGCGAAAACACCCCACTCGATCCCGAGGCTGTCGAGCTGGCGGGCCGGCTCTTCGACATGGCACGAACCGGTGACGCAGCCGGGCTGGCGTCGTACGTCGATGCCGGAGTTCCCGTCAATCTGACCAACGAGAGTGGCGACACGCTCGTCATGTTGGCGGCGTACCACGGTCACGCTGACGCCGTCGTTGCACTGATCGAGCGCGGTGCCGACGTCAACCGACCCAACGACAAGAACCAGACGCCCCTTGCCGGGGCGGTCTTCAAGGGCGAGGATGCGGTGGTGAAAGCGCTGGTGAGCGGGGGAGCCGACCCGAAAGGTGGACACCCGACGGCGGTCGACGCGGCTCGGATGTTCGGACGCGAGGACTACCTGAGTCTGCTCGAATCGTGATCTCTCCCTCTCCGACGTGGACGTGACCGTCGGAGAGCTGCAGTGAGTGGGTAAAGTTCGAAGTCGTGATTGACCTCAAGTTTCTCCGTGAGAACCCCGAAATCGTCCGCGAGTCGCAGCGCACCCGTGGAGAAGATCCAGGACTGGTCGACGCTCTGCTCGAAGCCGACGCGTCCCGACGCGCTGCCGTTCTGACCGGAGACAACCTCCGTGCAGAGCAGAAGGCCTTCGGCAAGAAGGTCGGACAGGCATCTCCGGAGGAGCGTCCCGCACTGCTCGAAGGTTCCAAGGAACTGGCGGCAAAGGTCAAGGAAGCCGAGGCCGCGCAGCACGAGGCGCAGGCCGCGCTCGACGCCGCACACCGCGCGATTTCCAACGTCGTACAAGAAGGTGCGCCGGCGGGCGGCGAGGACGATTACATCGTTCTCGAACACGTCGGTGAGATTCCGAAGTTCGACTTCGAGCCGAAGGATCACCTCGAGCTGGGCGAGTCGCTCGGCCTGATCGACATGGAACGCGGCGCCAAGGTTTCGGGTTCGCGCTTCTACTTCATGACCGGCTACGGGGCCATGCTCCAGCTCGGACTGCTGCAGTTGGCTGCGCAGAAGGCGATCGCCAACGGATTCACGATGATGATTCCGCCGGTGCTCGTACGCCCGGAAATCATGGCCGGTACCGGCTTCCTCGGTGCTCACTCGGACGAGATCTACCACTTGCAGGATGACGACCTGTACCTCGTCGGAACTTCCGAGGTACCCATGGCCGGCTACCACTCGGGCGAGATCCTCGAACTGAACGAAGGCCCGAAGCGCTACGCCGGTTGGTCCTCGTGCTTCCGCCGCGAGGCCGGAAGCTACGGCAAGGACACCCGCGGCATTATCCGTGTCCATCAGTTCGACAAGGTCGAGATGTTCACGTACTGCCGTCCCGAGGACGCCGACGCCGAACACCAGCGTCTCCTAGGGTGGGAGCGAGACATGTTGGCAGCCATCGACGTTCCGTACCGCGTGATCGACGTCGCCGGCGGAGACCTCGGTTCTTCGGCTGCGCGTAAGTTCGACTGCGAGGCATGGGTCCCGACGCAGGGCACTTACCGCGAGCTGACATCGACGTCCAACTGTACGACGTTCCAGGCCCGCCGCCTCGGAGTTCGGTACCGCGACGAGAACGGCAAGCCGCAGACGGCCGCCACTCTCAACGGCACCTTGGCTACGACGCGCTGGATCGTGTCGATTCTCGAGAACCATCAGCAGGCCGACGGCTCGGTGCGAGTGCCCGAGGCATTGGTGCCGTTTGTCGGCACGGATGTGCTTCGCTGACACGCTGAACCAACACAATCAGGGCCGCGACGGACTCCGTCGCGGCCCTTTTCGTACTTTCGTACTGGTAGGTTTGGAACTTTTTCTGAACTGACGAAATATCAACTTTTTCCCGCCGATTGGCGCGGTGACCACCAAAAGCGTTGTCGATCGGCCGCTTTGGCGATAGTTTTGCGTTCAATCGAGTTTCCATACCCTGCTTTTCCATCCCGCGTCTGGTGATACGAGGGTGAGTCCGGGGTGAATTGGACAAGTGTCTTGCCAAAAGTAGTACACGTACTAGTTTTTTCGTTATGTTGTGACGGCGCGCACACGTTTTGTCCGAATCCACTGCTCATGTTTGCCCTTCCGAAGGAAGTGCCCATGCCCCAAATCTCTCAGTTGCGGCGATTCGCCGTGCCCATAACCGGAACCGCCATGGTCGCCGGAATGCTGCTGGTCGGCACGCCCGCGTCCGCGGCGCCTGTTACGACGACCTTTCAGACTGCGTGTCAGGCGAAGTCCGTGCTCACCGTCGACAAGATGACGACCAGTTCCGTTACAGTTGATGCTCCCGAAACAGTCTCTCCCGGAGAAACATTCACCTTCCGGATGCAGACAAATGCATCCTCTTACCCAAACTCTGATTCAGGTGCGACGACGACCAACCTGTCGCGCTTGAAGAACGACTTCACGCTGCCGAGCAACGCGTCCTTCGTCAGCGCGACAATCGTTGCGGGGACTTCGTTCAACCTCGATGGTGTTGCGCCCTCTGTTATTCGAATCAGTGATGCGGGTGTCGAGGACGCAAACGGTCCTTACCTGCGAATTTCAGGTAGTAATCAGGTGGTTGGGAATGGTGCTTCCAACAGCACCAACAGCGAGGGTGGCATCCGAGCTCCCAAAACCAAGAAGAACTTGGACGGCAGCACAAACAGCAACGGCGACAGTTGGTTCAGGTTGCCAGCGATAGACGTGACTATGGTCGCAGGCGCATCTGGCGTAATTCAACCGACAATTCGAACGGCTGGTACTGCCGCCAACTACGGCGACGACAAGAATTTCAATACTCAGCTGGCTCGCGCCAGTTTCCTTGGTGGCACGCAATGGGCGCCGACCAGGTGCAGCCCGCGCGATGCAAAGGGAAATGCGAACCTGAACGCGGGCGCGGGCCCGCTCGCCACAATCAGCATTGCTTCGGCTCCGGTCGATGTCGAGACCACGACGTCACTCTCGGTTCCGGCGACGGCAATCACCGGTACTGCGGTTGACCTGACGGCAACCGTTGCTCCGAGCAACGCTGTCGGTATGGTCCAGTTCAAGTCGAACGGCACTGCGATCGGTTCTCCGGTGACGGTGGCTGCTGGTGTTGCGACATTGAGCCATACGTTCGATGCTGCTGGTGCGCAGAGTGTTACCGCTGACTTCACCGCTGGTGCTGGCTTCGTGAGTTCGTCGGCGTCGGCTCAGACGGTGACCGTTTCTGATCCGGCTCCGGTGGATGTGCAGACGACGACGGCGCTCTCGGTTCCGGCGACGGCAATCACGGGTACGGCGGTTGATCTGACCGCTACCGTGGCTCCCTCGAATGCTGTGGGTACGGTGCAGTTCAAGTCGAATGGCGCTGCGATCGGTTCGCCGGTCACGGTGGCTGGCGGTGTTGCGACATTGAGCCATGCGTTCGATACTGCTGGTGCACAGAGTGTTACGGCTGACTTCACTGCTGGTGCAGGGTTTGTCAGTTCGTCGGCATCGGCTCAGACGGTGACCGTTTCTGATCCGGCTCCGGTCGATGTCGAGACGACGACGGCGCTCTCGGTCCCGGCTACGGCGGTCACGGGTACTGCGGTTGATCTGACGGCGACGGTTGCTCCGAGCAATGCTGTCGGTTCGGTGCAGTTCAAGTCGAACGGCACTGCGATCGGCACTCCGGTGACGGTGGCTGCTGGTGTTGCGACATTGAGTCATGCGTTCGATGCTGCTGGCGCTCAGAGTGTTACGGCTGACTTCACCGCTGGTGCAGGGTTTGTGAGTTCGTCGGCGTCGGCTCAGACGGTGACCGTTTCTGATCCGGCTCCGGTGGATGTGGAGACGACGACGTCGTTGTCGGTTCCGGCTACGGCGATCACGGGTACGGCTGCTGATCTGACGGCGACGGTTGCTCCGAACAATGCTGTCGGTACGGTGCAGTTCAAGTCGAACGGCACGGCGATCGGTTCACCGGTGACGGTGACTGGTGGTGTTGCGACATTGAGCCATGCGTTCGATGCTGCTGGCGCTCAGAGTGTTACGGCTGACTTCACCGCTGGTGCAGGGTTTGTCAGTTCGTCGGCGTCGGCTCAGACGGTGACCGTCTCTGATCCGGCTCCGGTGGATGTGGAGACCACGACGTCACTCTCGGTTCCGGCGACTGCCATCACGGGTACTGCGGTTGATCTGACCGCTACCGTTGCTCCGAACAATGCTGTCGGTACGGTGCAGTTCAAGTCGAACGGCACTGCGATCGGTTCTCCGGTGACGGTGACTGGTGGTGTTGCGACTCTGTCGCATGCGTTCGATGTTGCTGGTGCGCAAAGTGTTACGGCTGACTTCACCGCTGGTGCTGGCTTTGTCAGCTCGTCGGCGTCGGCTCAGACGGTGACCGTTTCTGATCCGGCTCCGGTGGATGTCGAGACCACGACGTCACTCTCGGTTCCCCCGACGGCGGTCACGGGTACTGCGGTTGATCTGACCGCTACCGTTGCTCCGAACAATGCTGTCGGTACGGTGCAGTTCAAGTCGAACGGCACGGCGATCGGTTCCCCGGTCACGGTGACTGGTGGTGTTGCGACTCTGTCGCACGCGTTCGATGCTGCTGGCGCTCAGAGTGTTACCGCTGACTTCACCGCCGGTGCTGGCTTTGTCAGCTCGTCGGCGTCGGCTCAGACGGTGACGGTCTCTGATCCGGCTCCGGTCGACAAGGCGACAAAGACGGTGCTGAGTGTTCAGGGTGAAGCCAAGGTCGGACTGCCTGTTGATCTCTTCGCGACAGTGTCCGAAGATCCCTCGGACGCCCTGGTGCCTTCCGGCGGAACGGTCCAGTTCAAGATCGGTGGAGTCGATCTGGGTGCCCCGGTCGCGGTTGTGGACGGAGTTGCCAAGCTGCCGCACGTATTCGGAGCAGAAGGCACCTTTGCAGTCTCGGCTGTATTCAGTGGATCCGGTGTGTTCACGTCGTCCACTGCGGAGTCTGTCGACGTCAATGTCACGGTTCCGACCCCGTCGGATGTCGAAAGCTCTACGTCGTTGACGGCTCCGTCCTCGGCAAAGGTCGGCACGGCGGTGCAGCTGAAGGCTGTGGTCAGTTCTTCCGGCGCGACGTCGGGAACCGTCCAGTTCTTCGACGGAACGACTCCGATCGGAACTGCCGTTGATGTTGTCGGTGGGCAGGCTGTGTTGAGCCACACCTTCACCACGACCGGCAACCATTCGATCACCGCGGTCTACAGCGGCGCCCAGGGTGTCACGGGTTCCACGTCGACTGCATCGGTTGTGAACGTCGGCAACGGGGGCGGTGACTTCGGTTCGCTCGGATCGTTGTCGCTGCCGTTCGGTTCCTGATTCTCCGATGATGTGATGCCCCTTGTGCCCCACAGGCGCAAGGGGCATCACTCTTCGCAAATCGATGATTGGTCGTTAGCGGAACTATCGGCAATTCGTGATTTTTTGTCGGTATTTGTCCGAAAAAACTGATACAAGTACTACTTTTGACGGGTACTGTACGGGCGTCCAGCTTCAATTCTGATTTTCGCTCTGTTCGAGTATTCCGAGAGAAGAACCAATGCACATCTCGACGCTCCGGCACTGTGCCGCGCCCCTGACCGGCGCTGCCCTGGTGGCCGGGATGCTGCTTATAGGTGGTGGGCAGGCCGCTGCGCAGACCACCACGACCTCGTTCAAAAGTACGTGCCGCGCATCGGCGACCATCAACGTCGACAAGACCAAAGACGATTCCGTCATCGTCAATGCGCCGACCACAGTGGTATCCGGAGAGACATTTACATTCACGATTCAGCCGGGCCCGGCTTCATACCCGGACAGTGATTCCGGTGCGACTACCAGCAATCTGTCGAGGTTGAAGTTCGATTTCGAGATTCCGAACAACACGACATTCGTTCAGGCCGCGGTGCTGCCGAACACGGGTAAGAACCTCGATGGGGTTCCGGCAGGCGTGCTGAGGATCAACACGTCGGGTTCAGCCGATTCGGCAGGGCCTCTGCTTCGGTTGTCGGGCAACAACGAAGTCATCGCCAACGGCACTTCGAACAGCACCAACAGCGAAGGGGGAATCCGTGCTCCCAAGCTCAAGAAGAATCTGGACGGATCGTCCAACAGCAACGGGGACAGTTGGTTCCAGATGCCGGCCGTCGAGGTAACCGTCGTCGCAGGCACCGCCGGGACGGCCATCACTCCGAAGGTGCGGACGTCCGGCAGCGCCGGAAGTTACAACGCAAGCGAGAATTTCAGTACCCAGCTCGCCAAAGCAACTTTTCTCGGTGGAACCCAGTGGGCGCCGACCAAGTGTTCTCCGCGGGACGGAACGGGATCGGGGCTCAATCGTGGCGCAGGCGCGCTGGCGACCATCGCAGTATCGAGTGCTGATGCACCCTCGACCACACAGCTCAACCTACCGGCCTCGACATACGTAGGCACCGAGATAACCCTGACTGCAGGCGTTTCCGGTGGAACATCCGGTGGCACGGTTCAGTTCAAGGACGGAGACAACCTGATCGGTGGACCGGTCGCGGTTGTCAACGGCACCGCCGCGCTTCCACACACGTTCACGACGGCCGGCGACCACAGCGTCACTGCCGAATACAGCGGCGTATCCGGAGTCTCCGGATCGACATCGGCGCCCAAGGTGATCAAGGTCCAGTCCGCACGCACTGCGACATCGGTTGCAGTCACCGCGCCCGAGAATTCGGCGATCAACGTGCCAGTGGACTTGAGCGCAACAATCTCACCGACACCGACGGGTGGCACGGTTCAGTTCAAGGACGGATCGAACAATCTCGGTGCGCCGCAGCAGGTTACCTCCGCCCAGGTCAAGCTGACCACCTCCTTCACAACTCCCGGACAGCACTCGATAACTGCGATCTACAGCGGAACAACCGAATTTGCCGGCTCGACGTCAACTCCACAGATCGTCGGAGTCGCAGCAGCAGATTCGGTGACGACAACATTCGTCAACCTTTCCGGGTCGGCTGCGACCGGTGACCAAGTAGCGCTGTCCGCATCAGTCTTCCCGACGCCCACTGGCGGAACGATTCAGTTCAAGGACGGTGGAGTCGATATCGGTGCCCCTGTCGAACTCGTCGGAGGGACAGCAAACCTTACCCACAGTTTCGATTCGGCAGGCAGTCATTCGGTCACCGCGATCTACTCGGGAGCGGCGGGCTTCACAGCCTCGACGTCGCTACCGAAGACGATCACGATCGATGACGGAATCTCCGGCACCACGACGGTAGTCACCGTGCCGGAATCAGCATCGACTCGGAACCCGGTCGAGTTGCGCGCGACGATCAATCCCGCACCAGCGGGTGGCACCGTTCAGTTCGCCGACGCGGGAGTGCCGCTCGGCGATCCGGTTGCCGTCGACAACGGTGTAGCTGTCGTCACCCATTCCTTCACGACGGCTGGAACGCACGCGATCACTGCGCTCTATTCCGGTGATCCGACATCCGCAGGATCGGTTTCGACGGCGCAGAGCATCGAGGTGACGTCCTCCGATGTGGCTACGTCGACAACGGTGACCGTCCCGGCGACCGCCCGGACCGGCGGTGCCGTAGATCTGAAGGCATCGGTTGAACCGAAGCCTTCCGGTGGCACCGTCCAGTTCACGAACGCGGGCTCGCCTATCGGATATCCGGTCAACGTGGTCGATGGTGTCGCGACGCTCAGCCACGTCTTCACGAATTCCGGGTCTCACGATATTGCCGCTGCGTTCAGCGGCGCTGTCGGATTCGACGGTTCCACGTCCGCCCCGGGCACCGTGGAGGTCAGTCTCGCGGATCTCGGCACCGCCACTCTGCTCAGTGTTCCCGGCGAAGCAAAGACCGGCGCCGCCACCGACCTTTGGGCTTCGGTGTTCGAATTGCCGAGTGGGCAGCCTGTTTCGACCGGTGGAACCGTTCAGTTCTCCGACGGAGGGGTCAGCCTGGGTGCGCCGGTGTTCGTATTCGACGGAGTCGCCAAGCTGACACATACTTTCTCCACTACGGGTGCACACGAGATCGTTGCGACCTACAGCGGATCCGAAGGCCGTAACGGCTCGGCAGCGCAGGCACGTTCGATCAACGTGTCGCAGGCGACTGCGTCGGACATCTCGACCGCCACCGTCATATCAGTACCCGGCACAGTCACGGTGGGTTCGCAAATTTCGTTGAGCGCCAACGTCATCGCCTCGGAGACCGCAGGTGGAACCGTGCAGTTCATGGATGGCGACACACCAATCGGTCAAGCGGTTGTACTGGTCAACGGCGTTGCCACCATGGGGCATACCTTCGACAAGGTGGGTGCTCACCCGATTACCGCTGTCTACAGCGGTGCTGCCGGATTCTCCGGCTCGACGTCGGCGGCTACTTCCGTCCTCGTCGAGAAGGCCTCGACCGGCAACGGTGGCGGCGGATCCAGTGATTTTCTTCCGTTCGGTTCCTGACCTTCGTGCGTTGCTAGCTGAGGAGTATTCGTGTCTGTGAGAAGAAGTTCCGCGGTTGTGGTGGCGGCGTTGGTCGGCGGTGTATTGGTGGCCGGTGGTGTTGCTTCGGCGGCTCCGTCGTCGTCGCCGCCCGTGGAGAAGAGCGTCGACTTCAAGTTGGGGTGTGACGGCTACGAGCATTTGGCCGTTGACATCTCGGATGTGTTTCATTCGACGGGTGTGACGGTGTCGGCGCCGGAGAAGGTAGTGGCAGGGTCGACCTTCACGTACCGGGTGCAACCGAATGCGATGTCAGTGCCGACAGGTGGCCATGCGGGTCGCAGTGTCGGTAAGTGGACACGACTGAAGTACGACTTCGACATTCCTTCGGGTGTGTCCTTCGTGGATGCGCGAGTGGTGACAGGTTCATCGTCGAATCTGTCAGGTGTGGCTCCGTCGGTGATTCGGATCAACGACGGCGGTTCGCCGGATGGTGCGGGTACGCATCTACGTATTTCGGGGAACAACCAGACTGCTGACTCGAACAACAAGGGCAGCAACGGCCCGAGCTCGAGCAAGAACAGCGACGGCGGAATCGAGGTCGCAGCGGGGAATACCTTCCGGTTGCCGGCGATCGATGTGACGGTGGTTGCCGGTGCCGCCGGCAGCACCGTGCAGCCGAAGTTGCGTGCAACCGACGGTGATTCGGGCTCGTTCAATTCACCGAAAAACGCGTTCACGTTCCTGCAGTACGAGACGTTGTGGCCGGGGTACTGGGAGCGGTACAACTGCTCGCCGCGTGATTCGAACAATGGTGGATTGAATGCCGGTGGTCAGGCGCTGGCCACTGTCAACGTCGTCACACAGGTGGGCACGACAACAACCCTCACATCCGGAACGACGGCCACCGTCGGCCAGTCGACGGACCTGGTAGCGCAGGTCTCGCCGGCGCCGACCAGCGGCACCATTCAGTTCAAGGACGGTGGAACCGACATCGGTACTCCCGTCACCATCGTCAATGGTGTTGCCACACTGCCGCATACCTTCGCAACAGCGGGGAGCCATTCCATAACCGCCGCATACGACGGGGTTCTCGAGTTTCTCGGATCCACGTCGTCGGCACAGACGGTGAACGTCGCGGCACCCAATGAACATACGAGTACGTCGGTCACCGTGCCGGCGAGCGCTGTCGAGCAGACCTCCGTCGAGTTGAACGCATACATCTCACCGGCAACCGACGGTGGAACGGTGCAGTTCAAGGACGGTGGGATCGACATCGGAGGTGCGATTCCGGTGACGGCCGGAGCAGCGAAGCTCGGCCACACTTTCACCACAACCGGTGCGCATTCGATCACCGCAGTCTATTCCGGCACTGCAGGTTTCGACGGTTCGACCGCCGAGGCGCAGACAATCGAGATCTCGAGTGCCACGCAAGACACGACCACGACACTCCAGGTGCCTCCCACCGCGAACAAGGACGCTGTCGTCACATTGACGGCAACCGTGAACCCGCAACCCAACGGTGGAACCGTCCAGTTCAAGGACGGTGGAGTGGCGATCGGTGGCCCGGTGGCAGTGAGTGGCGGAATTGCCTCTGTCTCCCACACGTTCACCGCTACCGGCACACATGACATCACTGCCGAATACTCGGGTGTCGCAGGCTTCGGTGCGTCGAATTCCCAAATTTCGACCGTCACAGTGGCTCTCGTTCAACAGAACACGACCACAGTGCTCAGTGCTCCGGTCGCTGCCTCGACCAGTGCAGCAGTCGATCTGACTGCGGTGGTCTCGCCGACACCAAGCTCGGGAACCATCCAGTTCAAAGACGGCGCGGCGAACATCGGGAGTGCAGTAGCCGTGGTCAACGGATCGGCGACACTCTCACATCAGTTCACCGCCAACGGTGCACACAGCATCTCGGCCGTGTACTCCGGCGGTGCAGAATTCGGCGGCTCGATCTCGGCACCCAAGACCGTGACTGTGTCGACTGCAGCAGTTGACTCGGCGACTACCGTGACTGTTCCGCCCAGTGCGAACACCGGAAACGCCGTCGACCTCAAAGCCGCTGTGTCGCCCGCGGGCAACGGTGGAACGGTGCAATTCAAGGATGGCGGTACGAACATCGGCGGTGCGATTGCGGTGACGAATGGTTCAGCGACGCTCAGCCACACCTTCACCGCGGCCGGCTCGCACGACATCACGGCGGTGTTCTCGGGAACTAACGGGGTGAACGGATCGGCATCCAGTGTTCAGTCCGTCCAGGTGAGTGTTGCCGATCAGGGTTCCGTGACATTGCTCAGCGTGCCCGGCGAAGCGAAAACCGGTGTGGAAACGGACCTGTGGGCGAGCGTCCGGACGTCGACTGACGGAATTGTCGGAGAAGGCACCGTGCAGTTCTTCGACGGCGGCGTTGCGATCGGTGGTCCGGAAGCTGTGACGGCTGGCGCTGCCGGCTTGTCCTACACGTTCACGACCACGGGACCTCACACCATCACCGCGGTGTATTCAGGCGGCTCGGGAATCATCGGGTCAACGGCACTGGCACGCACGGTGAACGTCACCGCTCCGGCTCCGTCCGACATCGCAACAGCCACAGGAATAACCGTTCCCGGCAGTTCGACCGTCAACAAGTCGGTAACTCTCTCCGCCACTGTCACCTCGGTGCAGAACGGGGGAACCGTGCAGTTCATGGACGGGGATACGCCGATCGGTGAGGCTGTGGCGGTAATCAACGGGATCGCTGCCCTCAACCACACATTCACGACGACCGGTGTCCACTCGATCAAGGCGATTTACAGTGGCGCAGCCGGATTCACGGGGTCCACGTCCGATGTCCGCACCGTCCAGGTCAACGCGGCGCCCGGTGACGGCGGCAACGGCGGTACCGGTTCGCTCGGAACGGGATCATTGGAGTCTCTTCCGTTCGGTTCCTGACCTGGTCACAGCATCTGCAGTATTCGAATACCGTCGACGGGAGTAGCTATGTCACATCAACAGTTCTGCGATTCAGGTTGGAGAAGTTTCCATGTCGCGTAACCTGATTCGCCGTGGCATAGCCGTCGTCGGCGTCGCTTCAGTGGCGTTGCTGACGGTCGGTTCCATCTCGGCTACCGTCTCCTCTGCTGCGACGGCAACCGTCTCCGAGGGCAAGTACCGGTTCACGCGCAGTTCCAACGTCGACACCGTGTATCTCGGTGACAAGATCACGTACACAACTGCCCTCACCAAGTCCGGTATCGACGGGTACATCAACACCTTCGTCGATGTACACCCCGCCTGCCTGACGTACGAAACGGGCTCTGCGAAACTGACGCGAGGGTCTACGTCGTCGATCACTCCGTCGTCCGTCACGGGAACGTCAGTCACTGTGACCAATGCCGGCTGGCTGGTCAACGGAAACAATCCGTGGACATTCAGCGTGACGTACCTCGTCACGGATTCCTGCGCGTTCGGTGCACTCGGTGGTGGCGTCACAGCCAGGGGCACCGTGATGGGCAGCAGTGGTTTCGGAGTCTCCGAAGATCATTCCACCATGGGACCGTCGGTGACGGTTGCCAAGCGTGACACCACCACTACGCTGTCTGTGCCGGCCACCGCGACGGTGGGCTCGTCGGTAGACCTGACGGCGACAGTCGGGCCCAACAACGTGCCGGGGGCTGTCCAGTTCAAGGACAACGGCAGCAATATCGGGTCCCCTGTCACCGTCAGTGGTGGTGTGGCCACATTGGCTCACTCTTTTGGATCCGTTGGCTCACGCTCCGTGACAGCGGTATTTACGCCAAGTGCGGTGGCGTACGCGAGTTCGACATCCGCCGCCGCGAACGTGGCGGTCTCGAACCCCGTTCCGGTGGATGTGCAGACGACGACGTCGTTGTCGGTTCCCGCGACGGCGATTGCGGGTACTGCGGTTGATCTGACCGCTACCGTTGCTCCGAGCAACGCTGTGGGTTCGGTGCAGTTCAAGTCGAACGGCGCGGCGATCGGTTCCCCGGTGACGGTGGCTGCTGGTGTTGCGACTCTGTCGCACGCGTTCGATGCTGCTGGCGCTCAGAGTGTTACGGCTGACTTCACCGCCGGTGCTGGGTTTGTCAGCTCGTCGGCGTCGGCTCAGACGGTGACGGTCTCGGATCCGGCTCCGGTGGATGTGGAGACGACGACGTCGTTGTCGGTTCCGGCGACTGCCATCTCTGGTGCGGCGGTTGATCTGACCGCTACCGTGGCTCCGAACAACGCTGTGGGTTCGGTGCAGTTCAAGTCGAACGGTGCGGCGATCGGTTCCCCGGTCACGGTGAGTGGCGGTGTTGCGACTCTGTCGCACGCGTTCGATGCTGCTGGCGCTCAGAGTGTTACGGCTGACTTCACCGCCGGTGCTGGGTTTGTCAGCTCGTCGGCGTCGGCTCAGACGGTGACGGTCTCTGATCCGGCTCCGGTGGATGTGGAGACGACGACGTCGTTGTCGGTTCCGGCGACTGCCATCTCTGGTGCGGCGGTTGATCTGACCGCTACCGTGGCTCCGAACAACGCTGTGGGTTCGGTGCAGTTCAAGTCGAACGGTGCGGCGATCGGTTCCCCGGTCACGGTGAGTGGCGGTGTTGCGACTCTGTCGCACGTGTTCGATGTTGCTGGTGCGCAGAGTGTTACGGCTGATTTCACCGCTGGTGCTGGGTTTGTCAGTTCTTCGGCGTCTGCTCAGACGGTGACGGTCTCGGATCCGGCTCCGGTGGATGTGGAGACGACGACGTCGTTGTCGGTTCCGGCGACGGCGGTTACGGGTGCGGCGGTTGATCTGACCGCGACGGTTGCTCCGAACAATGCTGTCGGTACGGTGCAGTTCAAGTCGAACGGCACGGCGATCGGTTCCCCGGTCACGGTGAGTGGCGGTGTTGCGACTCTGTCGCATGCGTTCGATGTTGCTGGTGCGCAGAGTGTTACGGCTGACTTCACCGCTGGTGCTGGGTTTGTCAGCTCGTCGGCGTCGGCTCAGACGGTGACGGTCTCTGATCCGGCTCCGGTCGATGTCGAGACCACGACGTCACTCTCGGTTCCCCCGACGGCGATCACGGGTGCGGCGGTTGATCTGACCGCTACCGTGGCTCCGAACAATGCTGTTGGCACTGTGCAGTTCAAGTCGAACGGTGCGGCGATCGGTTCCCCGGTGACGGTGGCTGCTGGTGTTGCGACTCTGTCGCACGCGTTCGATGCTGCTGGTGCGCAGAGTGTTACGGCTGACTTCACCGCTGGTGCTGGGTTTGTCAGCTCGTCGGCGTCGGCTCAGACGGTGACGGTCTCTGATCCGGCTCCGGTCGATGTCGAGACCACGACGTCACTCTCGGTTCCCCCGACGGCGGTTACGGGTGCGGCTGTTGATCTGAGCGCGACGGTTGCTCCGAACAATGCTGTTGGCACTGTGCAGTTCAAGTCGAACGGCACAGCGATCGGCACTCCGGTGGCAGTCTCCGCGGGTGTTGCGACTCTGTCGCACGCGTTCGATGCTGCTGGCGCTCAGAGTGTTACCGCTGCCTTCACTGCCGGTGCAGGGTTTGTGAGTTCCTCGGCGTCGGCTCAGACGGTGACCGTGTCGGATCCGGCTCCAGTGGATGTCGAGACCACGACGTCACTCTCGGTTCCGGCTACGGCCATCACGGGTACGGCGGTTGATCTGAGCGCGACGGTTGCTCCGAACAACGCTGTGGGTTCGGTGCAGTTCAAGTCGAATGGCACTGCGATCGGTTCACCGGTGACGGTGTCCGGTGGGACCGCGACGCTTACGCATTCCTTCGATGCCGCTGGCGCGCAGAGCATTACCGCGGATTTCACCGCGGGTGCCGGATTCAAGAACTCGGTTGCGAGTGCGAAGTCAGTTCAGGTCAGTGTTGCCGACCAGGAATCCGTCGTCGAACTGAATATTCCGACCGACGCCAAAACTGGTGTGGCGACCGACTTGTGGGCGACCGTCCGAACGTCGTCGGATGATGCTGTCGGCGTCGGAACCGTGCAGTTCTACGACGGTGGGGTCGCGATCGGCGGTCCTGAAGCGGTTACGGCCGGCGCTGCCGGCCTGACGCATTCGTTTACCTCTGCGGGTGCGCACAGCATCACTGCGGTCTATTCGGGAGGGGCCGGTGTAGTCGGATCCTCGGCCCAGGCGCGGACGGTGAATGTAACGGACCCTGCGCCTTCGGATGTCACCACGGAGACTGTGGTGACGGTGCCTGGTGATGCCGTGGTGAACAAGTCGGTGACCCTGTCGGCGACTGTCAGTTCGGTGCAGAACGGTGGAACGATGCAGTTCATGGATGGGGATACTCCGATCGGTGACGCTGTTGCAGTGGTCAACGGGATCGCGGCGCTGAACCACACCTTCACCACAACCGGCACGCATTCGATTTCGGCAATCTACAGCGGGGCAACCGGATTCACAGGATCCACCTCGACGGCCCACGCAATTCAGATCAAGGCTGCAACCGGCGGTGGCACGGGCAGCCTCGGTTCAGGAAGCGCTGGCTCGAGCGATTTCCTTCCGTTCGGTTCCTGACCGGAACAGTTCAGGTCGCGGCCCCGAGGCAATATCCCTCGGGGCCGATCGACAGGGTGAACTGCATCGAGCGCGAGTTACCGGTTCCGTCGCTGACGGGCAGGGTGACACGGACGTAGTCGCCGCGAACCGGAGTGACTGTTGCAGCGTCGGCGTCGAAAGACTTGATACCGGCCAGCTGATTCGGATCGAGCTTGAGAGGCGGCTGGCCGGTTGCGCCGGTGCCGTCCGGATCCCACGGGCTGTTGCCGGGGCAGATCAGTGGATAGAACGTCTCGACGTCGCGGGTATTGACCGGCCGTCCCGTGGCGCGTGAGAGAAACCTGACGACGGCGTGGGAAGCGTCGGCCGCGGTGTAGAAGTTTGATTGCCCCGCAGGGAAGACGAACGGGCACGCATAGCCGGAAGCGATCTCCGAGCGCTTGGCGGCGACGGAGAGTCCGCCTCCATTCCAGGTGACCGCGTACTGGCCGTCGACGCCTGGTGCGGCGATGGCCGTCAAGATGGCGGGAACATCCGAGTATCGGTCGGCGATCGTTGTGGGCGGCATCGTCCAGCATGCGTTCGTGAGCGCGTCCACGTCCAAGGACACCAGGTCCGTTGCCCAAGCTGCCAAGGCCGGCGCAGCAGCCGGATTGCCGGGCACGTCACCAACCGGAGGTGGCGCGACCGGCGCAGCGGGCGCAATTGTCGTCGTGGGTGCGAGAGTGGTTGTCGTCGTGGTTTCCGTCGTCGGCGGAGACGGTTCGTCCGTCAGGATTCCCGTCCGTCCGTCGTCCTCACATGCGGTTATCGCCAACGTCATGGCGAGTGCGACTGCCCCCACTGCCGCTCGTCCTGCCGACTTCATTCGTTCGTACGCCCCTTTTGCGACATTCTGACCAACATCCACCCCAGAACTGCTGCGGGTCAGATCACGGATTCCCGTCTACGCTAGCGAACTGTGGATCCCGTTTACAGAACAGTCATCGGCATCGCCCGTACCGTCTTCGCTTTCGAGGGCCTGAAGTTCTCCGTCAAGGGAGAGCAGAACATCCCGGCGTCCGGTGGCGCCGTGATCGCGATCAACCACACCGGGTACATGGACTTCACGTATGCGGGACTGCCGGCACGGACCCCGAAGCGCTACATCCGGTTCATGGCCAAGAAAGAGGTCTTCGACAACAAGATCTCCGGACCGATCATGCGGGCCCTCAAGCACATCCCGGTCGACCGCGGCGCGGGCGCCGACTCCTACAAGGCGGCCGTAGATTTCCTGAAGCGCGGCGAATTGGTGGGCGTGTACCCCGAAGCCACGATCAGTCGGAGCTTCGAGATCAAGGAATTCAAGTCCGGCGCCGCTCGGATGGCGATCGAGGCGGGCGTCCCGATCGTTCCCGTCGTCATCTGGGGCGCTCAGCGCGTGTGGACGAAGGGTTATCCGAAGCGTTTGGGCCGCACCAACACTCCCATCTCCATTGCCGTCGGCGAGCCGATTGCACCTTTCGAGCCGGCGAGTGAGCTGACGGCGAAGCTGAGGTCGACGATGCAGGAGTTGCTGCTCGATCTGCAGAAGAACTACGACCATCCCGCCGGCGAGTACTGGGTGCCGGCCCGCCTCGGTGGCAGCGCGCCGACGCTCGAGCAGGCCGACAAGATGGATGCCGATGAGGCCGAGGCGAAAGCCAAGGCTCGCGAGGCGCGGAAGTCCGAAGGCTGACCGATGTCCTTCGAACCCGTTTACACCGCTGTCGAGGTAGTCGCGCGTGGTCTGAGCGGTTTCCAGGGTGTGAAGGTCACCCGCACCGGGACTGAGAACGTCCCGGTGTCCGGCGGTGCCGTCATCGCGATCAACCACACGAGTTACCTCGATTTCATACCGGCGGCCCTGGCGGTCGGCACCGCGAAACGCAAGCTCAGAGTGATGGCCAAGGCTGAGCTGGCGGACAACAAGGTCCTCGGCTTCCTCATGCGTGGATGCGGCGTCATCGAAGTGGACCGCTCCGCCGGAGCGCAGGCGTACCGAGCCGGAGTCGACGCCCTCAAGCGTGGCGAATTGGTGGGCGTCTACCCGGAAGCGACGATCAGCCGGAGCTTCGAGATCAAGGAAATGAAATCCGGAGCAGCTCGGATGGCCATCGACGCCGGCGTGCCGATAATTCCGCTGATCGTCTGGGGCGCCCAGCGGATCGTCACCAAGGGCGGACCGAAAAATCTGGGCCGCAATCATTTCCCGATCTCGGTGGAGGTGGGTGCACCGATCGATCCGGTCGAGCCCGCCGAAGCGCTGAGCGAGATCCTGCGCATCGAGATGGATGCGATCCTGCGCCACGTTCAGGACGGGTTCGTGCACGAGCCCGGGGCGTACTGGGTGCCTCGTCGACTCGGCGGTGGCGCACCGACGCCGGAGGAAGCTGCGGCCATGGACGCACAGGAACGCGCGAAGCGGGCGCGCTGAGCGAGACCGTCGTACCGGGCAGGCACAATGGCGGTGTGAGCCCAGACCGTCGTATCAGCCCTGACCGCCCAACCTTGGTTGCGACCGATGTCGACGGCACCCTCATCGATCACGACGAGTTGGTCAGTGCCCGCACCCGCGCCGCCGTGCATGCCGTCGTCGAATCCGGCACGCCGTTCCTGCTGGCAACCGGGCGTCCTCCGCGATGGATTTCGCCCGTCGTCGAGGGCTTGGGATACGCGCCACTCGCCGTCTGCGCAAACGGTGCCGTTGTCTACGACAGCTACGCCGACCGCGTCCTCAGCGCCGCGACCTTGTCGGTCGACGCACTCACCGAACTCTCCGAGCTGGCACTGGTTGCACTCCCGGGCGCAGGTTTGGCCGCGGAACGAGTAGGGGAGAGCGCACATGACGCCGCCACCCCACAATTCGTCAGCTCACCGGACTACGAACATGCCTGGCTCAACCCGGACAACACCGAGATGTCCGAGGACGAAGTGCTTGCGGCGCCGGCCGTCAAACTCCTGATTCGCCGTCCAGGCATGACCAGCACGGCGATGTACGACACGCTCGCTCCGCACGTCGGTGCGCTCGCCGACATGACGTACTCCACCGAGAACGGACTGATCGAACTCTCGGCGCCGGGCATCACGAAGGCGTCGGGCCTGGTTGCTGCCGCGGAGAGGTTCGGCTTCGACCTGTCGGGTCTGGTGGCCTTCGGAGACATGCCCAACGACATCCCGATGCTGGGGATGGCACGCCTCGGCGTTGCCATGGGCAACGCTCACCCCGAAGCCAAAGCCGCAGCCGACGAGGTCACCGACACCAATTCGGCACACGGGGTCGCAAAAGTCCTCGAGCGCTGGTGGTCGTAGAACCCACCAGCGCCCGAGGACGTGTACTGCTCGAGTGTCAGCCGACAGGCGCGCTGTTGGCCATTTCCTGGGCAAAGGTCTCGTTGTAGGTCTTGAGGACCTTCGTGACCATGCCGGTGATCTGGTTGAAGATCAGCGAACCGTTCTCGAAGTCACTGCGCAGGCCGTCCGGGATCGAGTACTCGTCCGAGATCGGCAATCCCAGTTCACCCGCGTCGGAACCGAAACTCTGCCACGACTTGAAGATCTCGCCGAGCACGGTGAACACTCCGCCGTTCGGCGAGGTGTAGACAGCGCCGTTCTGGAACAGCGCACCCTGGTTGCCGAGCTTCGCCTGCAGAATTCCGGACAGTGCCTGGCCGAGGCGTCCGATCTCGCCACCTTCGGCGATCCACTTCTGCGCGAGCGGTGAATTGTCGGTGATCTGCAGAATCTGGGTGACCAGATCCGGGATCGACGAACCGGTGCCACCGGTGACCGTGTCGACCGGAGTGGTCGGCTTGGGCGCAGGCGTCGACGGATTGGAAGGGTTCGAGGGGTTCAACGTTCCCCCGATGTTCGCGGCCGCGATGTTCCGGATGTCGTTCATGTGTGCGTATGCGGCATCACCCGGGCACGCGGTGTTTCCGACGTCGCGGTGGGCGAAGATGATCGGCAGATCGACTGCTGCGCCCTGCGGGTACGGCGTGAACTCGGTGCCCTCGGAGTACATCGTCGTTCGGCCCTTGGGATCGAGTCCGGCCATGCCGAGCTTCCAACCGAGGAACTTGCCGACGGCGTTGAGCGTCGCCTGCGAAGGCTCGACGGTGGAGTAGTCGCCCATCATCGCGATACCGGTGGTGTTCTCGTTGAATCCACCCGCGTGTGCACCCTGAACTGCCTTGTCGAGTCCGCCTGCGCGGCCTTCGAAGGTCTGACCGTACTTGTCGACGAGGACGTTGTATCCGACGTCGCACCAGCCGAGCGTCTGTGCGTGGTAGGCATAGATCGAGCGGACGATGCCGGCCGATTCGGCCTTCGTGTAGTTGTTGCTACCTGCGGTGTGGTGAACGGTCGCGCCACCGATGAAGTCGTCGTAGGTGGGGGAGTCGCAGCGAAGTGACTCGTCTGCTCCCCACTGAGCACGGGTGATGACGGACGGTCCGCTGCCGCCGAGCGGCGCTGCGACGGCCTGCAGATTGCTGTCTGCCTCGCTGGCACCCGGGTCGATCAACACGGCGGTGACGGCATCTGCTGCCGTCGTCACCTGGCGAAGCGGCTTGGACACCGAAGCGGGTGTGTACCCGAGTTCGCCGGTGGCTGCGGGTGCTTCAGCGGGGGCAGCTTCCGGAGCGGGCGCGGGGGCAGCTTCCGGAGTCGGGGCCGGCACAACCTCGGCTGCGGGAGCAGCGGCACCCTGCGGCGTGAGGATCTGGATGGACTTGGTGGCGCCGACGAAGACCGGTTCGGTGGCGGTACCGGAGTTGGTGGCCTGATCCGAGCTGGCGGAGTCGATGGCGTCAGGGGTGAACCACGGGCCCCAGGTGCCGTCTTCGGCCAGGGCGCGGACCTTGGACTGCGCCGAGGCGATGGTGTCCGAGGTCAACGCGACCATGCTGAACGGAGTGTCGCGGGTGACTTCCTTGACCACGGCACCTGGCTCTTCCTCGGAAGGAACCGGAGCGGTTTCGGTCGGGGCGCCGGGAGCAGCGGGTGCCGGGAACAGCTCGGTCGGCAGCGTGATCCCGGGAGGTAGCGGGATTTCGGTCGGGAGCTTGAGGTTTCTCAGATCACCGAGGTTGATGTCGGGGAGATCGAGACCGGTCAGCTCCTTGACCGGAATGATGATGTCGGGCACCGACGCGAGGAGCACCTCTGCGATCTGGGTCGGCACTGCTACTGACGTCGTCTCGTTCGCGGAACGTACATCGGACGTAGTGCTCGTGAAGCCGTAGACCGCAAAAGGACTTGCGACAGCCACTGCGGCTACAGCCCCGAGTACGAGCGAGGGCTTCGGTCGACGGTGTGGCAAGGGATTACTCCTCGGTTGTAGTTACTTGCGAGCGAACTTCAGGGCCGATGACGGCCGTGAACGGAATCCTTCAAAACCGGATCCGAGCAGGTCGGATGCCATGTTCTGGGGTTGAACTCCAGTTTTCGGACGCGTACGTCTGCAACTCGTGATGCTGATGTGACTCGTGTGACTGGTGTTGCTAACTCCAAACACTCTTGCCACACTAGTCACAAAAGTCCATAACGCTCAACCTTAGGGTGAGACTTTAGTTAAATCGTTGTGGACTGGCCTGCGCGCGAAGTACCGACTTCGCGGACTCGTGAGGCCGGTAGCGATGAGGAGAGCATTGATGGCGAGAAGCGGAAGAAGCGGAACTGCAGGTAAGAAGCCTGTGTCCGGTCGCGCAGGTCGCTTTCTGGTGGGCGGACCCGGGAGGCGAACCTCGCTGATGCGGATCTCGGTCCTCGGTCTCGTTCCGGCTCTTGCGCTCGGCGTCGCGATCGGAGGTTTCACGCAAATCCGCGCTGACGAGCCGTCGATCCTGCACGCCGTCGCTGCCGACACGCAATTCACGCTCTCCGGGCACGGCAACGGACATGGCCGTGGAATGGGCCAGTGGGGCGCTTACGGCTACGCCAAGAACGACGGCTGGTCCGGCGAGCGAATCCTCAGTCACTACTACGGCGGAACCGTCCTGGACTCGATGCCGCCCGCCCAGATGAGTGTGCGGCTCACGGCCCAGGACAACTCGACGCTCGACGTCTACTCCGACGCCGGCCTCGTGGTCAACGGTCAGCGCACCGCGCCCGGCGAGGCTGCCCATCTCACTGCACTGCCCGGTGGCGGTGCGCAGGTAGTGGTCACCAGCGGGTGTGGTGGCGGGGTTGTCTGGGAAGCGGTCACCGAGCATCCGTGGGTGGACCCGGTGGACCTCGGTCCTGATCGACCCGCCGACCAGTTCCTGAAGCTGTGCAACAACGACGCGCCCTATCGCGGTGCCCTCGGCGTAGTGCTCGACAACGGCTCGGCTCGGACAGTCAATCTCCTCGACATGGAGGACTACCTGCTCGGCGTGGTGCCGGTCGAAGCGAAGGCCGAATGGGCCGATTCCGGTGGGGCCGAAGCGCTACGGGCGCAAGCCGTGGCAGCACGCTCGTACGCTGCGACCGAGCATCGCAGCTCGTACGCCGACACCTGCGACACTCAGGACTGCCAGGTCTACGGCGGAGCGGGCAAGGAAGATCCCCGCACCACCGAAGCCGTCCGGTCCACCGCCGGCGCCGTTCTGTCGCGTGACGGCAAGATCGTTGCCACCGAATTCTCCTCGTCCACAGGAGGTTACAGCTCCGGCGGTGAATTCCCGGCCGTCGAGGATCTCGGTGACGCCCTTTCTCCGAATCATGACTGGACAGTGAATCTGACCGCAGGGCAGATTGCGGACGCCTTCGATGTGGGTGAGCTGCAATCGCTCAAGATTCTCTCGCGCAACGGATTCGGTACCGACGGCGGGCGAGTGACGGCAGTCGAGGTAGTCGGAACAGATGCAACTGTTGGCGCCACCGGAATTCAGTTCCGCCAGAAACTCGGCCTGAAATCCGACTGGTTCACCATCGGTGACGGTGCGGGTGTGGTAGTGGCACCGGATTCGGAATCGACAGTGCCGGAATCCAATTCGCCATCCGACGATCCATCGGGTACGGTTACGGAGACGCAGATCGAGAAGAAGTATCGGGAGCTCGGCGGTGAAAGCGGCTCTCTCGGTGCTCCTGCCGGCCCGGAGATGCAGTTGCCCTCCGAAGCAGGCACTTTCCGTGTCTACGAAAACGGAACCATCATCTGGACAAAGGTTTTGGGCGCGCAGGTAGTTGATGCCAACGTGCTCCGCGAGTGGATACCGACGGGCGGAAGCTAGGGGAAGGTCGGTCGGTAGCGACTCGCACGTATCGACTCTGAAGGGTCTCTGCCGTAACCCGGCGGAGGCCCTTCAGGTCGTTCAGGGTTCGTTGGTTGTCGGTCAGATGGTCGGGGCGTCGCCGAGCAGGCGGTACTCGAGCCACAACTCCGCACGTTCCGTGGGGGAGCCGAGGTCGAGCTGGAGAAGGCTCTCGATCCGAGCGAGTCTGCTGCGCAACGTATGCCGATGAATATTCAGCGCTGTGGCTGCGGCGTCGCCCACCCCGTTGTGTGCCAACCACATGGCCAAGGTCCGGTAGAGATCGCTACCGCCCTTCGCTTCCAGAAGCGGGCGCAAGTGTGCCGCCGCGAATGCCGTCGAGCGATCCTGGTCGAGAAATGCGGACAATCCGCTCTCCGAGAGTTCGGCGAACCGCATCGAAGGCAGGTTGCGGGCACCCGCCTCGGCTGCTGCTTGCGCGGCTTGGCGTCTGGCGCGCGAGAGATCGTCCCACCACAGCATGTCCGACACGCCGACGGTGACGTCGATTTCGTTGACACGGGCGAGGATTCGCCCGCTGTCGGTAGCCGAGACGACGGCAATCAGTGCACCGTCGGTGATGCCGAACGCCAGATCGCGGCTGAGACCATCGAGCAGTGAGACGGACACGCTCTCGAGCAGGCCACTCGGGCCCGCTACGTGGAAGACCTGGAAAGGCTCGACCGGAAATCCTCCCCACAGTTCCCCGGAGATGTTGCGGGCGAGCGCATTCTGTCCCTCGAACAGCTGATGCATCGCAACGGTACGAAGGTGGTTCATCGTCAGCTGTGCGTCTCGGGTTCGAGCCGTCATCAACGTGAGCAGAGACGCGGCTGCGATGACGATGCCCTGATTCAGTGAACCGACGGCGCCGGGGCAGCCGGCGACGAGGTACCCCATCAGCTTTCCCCTCGACGTCAGCAGAGGATGGGAGATGACATCCTCGTTCTCACTCGTGAGGAAACTGACTTCCATCGGGCGGGCGTCGCGCTCGGGGGCAGTTCGCTCGATTCCTGCGGCCGCGGCGGTGTGTGAGATCTCGACGGTATGTCCGGCCGAGTCCAGCAGAGCCGCCCATCCGCCGATCAATTCCGCCACCCGTCGTACGACTGCCCGGGTGCCGTTGACCGTCACCGCAGCTTGAAGCAGTCGCCGCAGGCTCTGGTAATTGCTGCGCAGCGCTTTCATGTCGTCGTCGGATTGCGCCTTCGACACCGCTTTGGTCAGGGCGATGAAAGGTGTTCGCAATGGGACGTCGAGAAGGGGCACACTGAAACGGGTGGCCGCATCCACCAGAGTCTGTGGCGCCTGCTCGTATCCGAGGCCGGTTCCGAAACCGATTCCGGCAATTCCGGCCGCCACCAGGGTCCGTACGAATCGGGTCGTTTCCGCGGCCGTCGTCGGTAGTGACACCCCGGTGATGAGTAGTAGTTCACCGCCGTCGAGGAAGGGCGTCGGGTCGGGAAGTTCGGAGACATGTGCCCAGGTCAGGGTGCGATCGAGCTGGTCGTGCCCAGCCAGGACGCGAAGGCCGAACTGTTCGGTCGCACAAAGCTGGCGGAGCGTGATGGGCATGAGTCCAGTCTGACACCTCGAACTCGCCACTTTGTAGTGCCTGCGGTCACGTTTGTACAAAGTGGAGCCTGACGCGAGCTTGCCGAAGGTCCGACACTGGCGCTATCGAAAATGCGCTCCGGATAGAGCGCCACCGAGATCCACGTTCCGAACAGCCCACAAGGAGTACTGATGTCCAGTACAGACCAGCCGGCACTTCAGCACACGCTGAAGAAGCGGCATCTGTCGATGATTGCGATCGCAGGCGTCATCGGCGCCGGACTGTTCGTCGGCTCCGGTGTGGCGATCCAGGAGACGGGACCCGGTGTCCTGATTTCCTACGCGCTTGCCGGCGTCGTCGTCATCCTCGTGATGCGCATGCTCGGTGAGATGTCGGCAGCGTCGCCGGAAACCGGCTCGTTCTCCTCGTACGCCGACAAGGCCATCGGCCGATGGGCGGGCTTCTCGATCGGCTGGCTGTACGCCTGGTTCTGGATCATCGTGCTCGGCATCGAGGCCACCGCCGGTGCCCTCATCATGAATCGCTGGGTTCCGGGGGTTCCCCAGTGGACCTGGGCATTGATTCTGATGATCGTGCTGACGCTGACCAACATCATCTCGGTCAAGTCGTTCGGCGAGTTCGAGTTCTGGTTCGCCTCCATCAAGGTCGTCGCCATCATCGCGTTCCTCGGCATGGGCATCGTGGCGATCTGCGGATGGATGCCCGGCGTCGAAGCACCCGGAATGACAAACCTGACCGGTCACGGCGGCTTCCTGCCGAACGGAACAGGAGCGATGCTCGCCGCAGTCCTCCTGGTCGTGTTCTCGTTCTTCGGCGCCGAAATCGCCACCATCGCCGCCGGTGAATCGGCCAACCCGCTCGAAGCTGTTCGCGCTGCCGTCAAGTCCGTCGTCTGGCGAATTCTCATCTTCTACATCGGCTCGATCGCGGTGGTCGTCACCCTGCTTCCCTGGGACAGCGCGTCGGTTGCACTCAGCCCGTACGTCGCCGTCATGGACTCCTACGGCATTCCGGCCGCGGGCAACATCATGGACGTCGTCGTCCTCACGTCGGTTCTGTCCTGCCTCAACTCGGGTCTCTACACCGCGAGCCGCATGATCTTCTCCCTCGCCGGCCGCGGCGACGCCCCCAAGTCGCTCTCACGTATCGAGAAGACCGGCGTCCCGATGCGCGCTGTCCTGGTCTCGACGATCGTCGGCTTCCTGACCGTCGGCATGAACTACCTCTCCCCGGACAAGGTCTTCCTGTTCCTGGTCAACTCCTCCGGTGCGATCGCGCTGTTCGTCTGGCTGGTCATCTCGGTGTCCCAGCTGCGCACCCGCCGCAAGCTCGAAGCTTCGGGCCAGGAGCTGGAACTCAAGATGTGGTTCTTCCCGTACCTGACCTACGCCACGATCGCCGCCATCATCGCGCTCTGCATCGGCATGCTCACACTGGACTCGACGCGCAGCCAGATGATCGTGTCCCTGGGACTTGCAGCGATCCTCGTGGGTATCGGGCTCTACCGCTACCGGAACCACAAAGACACCGACACCGACACCGACGCCGAGGTCGTGCCCGTCGCCGAGAGCGCTCCCACACCCTGACACCAACGTCCCCATCTGCGAGATACTTCGATGTCCTAGTATCGGCCACGGACAGAGAAATCGACGTGAGCACAGCAGATGGGGACAATCATGACCACACCCGAACCGATCGTCATCGTCGACGGGGCCAGGACCCCCGTCGGTAGCTTCGGCGGCGTCTTCAAGGACGTACCCGCACACGAGCTGGGCGCCGCAGCAGCCAAGGCCGCGCTGAGCCGCGCCGGCGTTGCGCCCGAAGACATCGACGAGGTCGTCATGGGCTGCATCGGCCAGGTCGGCCCGGACGCCTACAACGCACGCCGCGTCGGCATCGCCGCCGGACTGCCCGAGAACGTCCCCGCCTACACCGTCAACCGCCTCTGTGGCAGCGGTCTGCAGGCTGTGTGGTCTGCGGCGATGCAGATGCGATGGGGCGCAGCTGCCATCACGCTCGCCGGCGGTGACGAGAGCATGTCTCGCATGCCCTTCTACGACTTCGCCGCCCGCTCGGGCTACAAGCTCGGCGATCGCAGCCTCGTCGACGGCACCGTCGCGATGCTCACCGACCCGTTCAGCAAGGCTCACATGGGCCGCACTGCCGAAGCCGTCGCCCGTAAGTACGGCGTCAGTCGCGAGCAGCAGGACGAGTTCGCCGTCGAATCTCAGCGCCGTGCCGCTACCGACGCAGCGAAGGCGGCATTCGCCGAGGAAATCACTCCCGTCGAGACCGGTGGTCGGCGCTCCGTCACCGTCACCGAGGACGAGCATCCCAAGCCCGGAACCACCGTCGAAACCCTCGCCAAGCTGCGCCCCGCATTCGAAGAGGGCGGATCCGTCACCGCCGGTAACGCGTCGGGCATCAACGACGGCGCCGGCGCACTCGTCCTCGCGACGGGCACGGAGGCAGCCAAGCGCGGTCTCACCGGACTGGTCACGCTCGAAACCGTCACGACGGCAGCCATGGAGCCCGGCCTGATGGGCTACGCTCCCGTGCTCGCTCTCGAAAAGCTCTTTGCGCAAACAGGATTGAAGCCTTCCGACATCGGCACCGCCGAGGTCAACGAGGCGTTCGCTTCGCAGGCCATCGCCGTCATCCGTGACAGTGGCCTGGATCCGGAGAAGACCAACCCGTACGGCGGAGCGATCGCCCTCGGACACCCGGTCGGCGCCACCGGAGCCATCCTGACCCTGCGTGCCGCACGCGACATGGTCCGCCGCGACCTCGAATTCGGCATCGTCACGATGTGCATCGGCGGCGGTCAGGCACTCGCTGCCCTGCTGAAGCGGGTCTGATCATGGCGACCAAGCGCAAGCCGTCGTGGCACGACGACGAGATCACCGCAGTAGCCGAACTGGCCCGTGGTTTCTTCGATCGTGAACTGATCGCCAAGCGTGAGCAGTGGGACGCTCAGCATCGCGTCGACCGGTCCGTGTGGCTCGAAGCCGGCAAGCTCGGCCTGCTGTGCTGCTCGATTCCCGAGGAATACGGCGGGGGCGGTGGAACTTTCGCGCACGATCTCGCTGTCTTCGAGGCGCAGGGCTACTGCGGTGACTATGCGCTCGGTAACTCCGTGCACAGTGGCATCGTCGCCGACTACGTGCTCGAGTACGGAAGCGAAGAGCAGAAGAAGGCCTGGCTGCCAGGTATGGCGACGGGCGAAATCCTCGGCGCCATCGGAATGACCGAGCCAGGAACAGGTTCCGACCTCAAGGCAATCACCACGTCCGCGATCCGTGACGGTGACCACTACGTCGTGAACGGGTCGAAGACCTTCATCACCAATGGTGGCAGCGCAGACATGATCGTGCTTGCCGTCAAGACCGACCCCAAGGCGGGCGCCAAGGGTGTCTCGCTCCTGATCGTGGATCTTCGTGACTGCGAAGGCTTTGCGGTCGGCCGCGTGCTCGACAAGGTCGGTCAGCACGGCGCCGATACGTCGGAGCTGTCCTTCACCGACGTTCGCGTTCCCGTCTCGAACCTCCTCGGAGAGTCCGAGGGGCTCGGCTTCGGTCAGTTGATGGCGCAGCTGGTGCAGGAACGCCTCATCATCGGCGCGCAGGCCATCGGCACCATCGAGCGTGCAGTCGAGGAGACCGTCGCATACACCAAGGCGCGTCAAGCGTTCGGGCACAGCCTCTTCGAGTTCCAGAACACCGCCTTCGAGCTGGCCGAGTGCCAGACGATCGCACGCACCTGCCGTGTCTTCCTCGACAACTGCATCGAGGATCACCTCAACGGCGAGCTGGACGGCGCAGACGCCGCGATGGTCAAGTACTGGCTCACCGAGCAGCAATGCGCCGTCGTCGACCGGTGCGTGCAGCTCTACGGCGGATACGGCTACATGCGTGAATACCCGATCGCGCGCATGTACGAGGACTCCCGCGTCCAGAAGATCTACGCCGGCGCCAACGAAGTGATGAAGGGCATCATCGCGAAGAGTCTTTGATCACCGGCGTCGAAAACCATTGACACCGACCAGGCACCCACCGAGCATTTCGGTGGGTGCCTTTGTGTGTGCCCACAAGCGGTATCGAGCTGTTCGGAAGGCAAACACTGATGAGCTTCACCATCGACGTCGGGTCGGCACGCGTCACCCAACTGACAGAGCTGGCGCACTGGCCGTTTCCGCCGCGAGAGCTCTTTCCCCAGGCGAGTGAGGCCGAGATCAGTGAAGCGTCGGCGCGGCTGGCACCGGAGTTCTTCGACGAGGGTAGTGGTGACCTCGTGCTTGCCATCCACACCTACCTGGTGGAGATCGGCGGCAAGGCCGTCGTCGTCGACACCGGTAACGGCAACAGCAAGCACCGGCCGAACCTCTTGCCGCATCACATGTTCGGTACCGACTACCTCTCACGCTTCGCAGCCACCGGTGTGTCCGTCGACGACGTCGATCTGGTGGTCAGCACACATCTGCACCCTGACCACTGTGGCTGGAACACCGCCCTCGACGCCGAAACCTGGCGGCCTACCTTCCCCCGCGCGACCTACATTTTCGATCGCACCGAACTGGCCGCGCTCCAACAACTCGCCGCCGACGGTCCACACGAAGGAGTGGTCTCGGATCTTGCGCAGACCTTCGAGGACAGCGTCCGTCCCGTTCTGGACGGGGCGAAGTGGGAGGCGGTCGACGACGGCCACGTCCTGGTCGAGTCCGAAGGCACACGCGTCGTCGTTCGCAGCGCGCCCGGCCACACGCCGGGCCATATCGTGATCGAGATTCGCACTGCCGACGGCGGCGCCGTCATCTCCGGCGATGTGATCCACCATCCGATCCAGTTTCTGTACCCGGACCTCAGTCAGGGCGGCGACGCGGATCCCGAGATCGCCAGGGTCACCCGCCGCGAACTTCTCGAACGCTGCGCGTCGGAGGGACTGCTTCTACTTCCCGCACACTTTCCGGTCGACGAACCGATCGCGATCGAATTCGATTCGAGCGGTGCACCGAGTGCTTCCGGTCCGATCGGTCTCGCAGCGTCCTGACTTGCCGCATCGGCCCTGGTGACGCATCCAACCCTCGGCTTCCGAACAGGTCCGATACCCTGGTTCATCGTGACCGCTGCAAATTCAGAGACCGTCCGTGCCCAGTACGACCTGATCGTCGTCGGTTCGGGATTCTTCGGGCTGACCATCGCCGAGCGTGCCGCTACCCAGCTGGGTAAGCGCGTGCTGGTGTTGGATCGCCGTCACCACCTTGGGGGGAACGCATACTCGGAGGCAGAGCCGGAGACCGGCATCGAGGTCCACAAGTACGGTGCCCACCTGTTCCACACCTCCAACAAGAAGGTCTGGGACTACGTCACCCAGTTCACTGAGTTCACGAACTACCAGCACCGCGTCTTCGCGCTGCACAAGGGGCAGGCGTATCAGTTCCCGATGGGACTCGGTCTCGTGTCGCAGTTCTTCGGTCGGTACTTCACTCCCGAAGAAGCACGCGCCCTCATCGCCGAACAGTCCAGCGAGATCGATTCGAAGGACGCCTCCAACCTCGAAGAGAAGGCGATCTCCCTGATCGGGCGCCCGCTCTACGAAGCATTTGTGCGTGACTACACGGCTAAGCAGTGGCAGACCGACCCCACCGAGTTGCCCGCGGCGAACATCAGCCGCCTGCCGGTCCGCTACAACTTCGACAATCGCTACTTCAACGACACGTACGAGGGCCTGCCCGTCGACGGATATACGGCGTGGCTCGAGAACATGGCGAAGGATCCGAAGATCGAGGTCCGCCTCGACACCGATTACTTCGACGTCCGCGACGAACTGCGTACCGACAGCCCCGACGCACCCGTCATCTACACGGGCCCGCTCGACCGCTACTTCGACTACTCCGAAGGTGCACTGGGATGGCGCACCCTCGATTTCGAGACCGAGGTTCTGCCCACCGGAGACTTCCAGGGCACCCCGGTCATGAACTACAACGACGCCGACGTGCCGTTCACCCGAATCCACGAGTTCCGTCACTTCCATCCGGAGCGCGAGTACCCGACCGACAAGACCGTCATCATGCGTGAGTTCTCACGTGCCGCGGAGGCGAAGGACGAGCCGTACTACCCGATCAACACTCCGGAGGATCGTGAGAAGCTCTCCGCGTACCGCTCACGCGCCAAGAAGGAGACCGCGGAGAACAAGGTCCTCTTCGGTGGGCGTCTCGGCACCTACCAGTACCTGGACATGCACATGGCGATCGCCAGCGCGCTGACGATGTTCGAGAACACCCTGCGCCCGCATCTCGAAACGGGTGCGGAATTGGCAGGGGAGAGCGAATGAACGCACGTCATCTACTCGAAGGCGAAGATGCCGTCACCGGCGACGAGGTGACCTACCTCGGCAAGTCCCTGCTCTCTCGGATCATCCTTCCCCGCGCCGGCGAACCTCTCGACGTCCGCACGCTGTACTTGGAGGAAGCTTCGACCAACAGTCGTCGGGCTCACTCCACCTCGAGGACGTCCGTCGCGCTCGGTGCCGAGACCGAGGTCTCGTTCGCCACGTACTTCAACGCGTTCCCCGCCAGCTACTGGCGTCGATGGTCCATCCTGAAATCTGTGGTCCTTCGACTCGAACTGTCCGGACACGGCCGCGTGGATGTCTACCGTTCCAAGGCGGACTCCTCGCGAATTCACGTGGAAGGCAAGGAATTTGCCGACGGTGATGCCGCGGTCGAACTCGAGGTGGAGCTGGCACCGTTCGAGGACGGCGGCTGGATCTGGTTCGACATCACCACCGATACGGCCGTAGTCGTCGAGAGCGGCGGCTGGTACGCGCCCGTCGAGGCTCCCGGCGAAGCGACGGTCGCCGTTGGTATTCCGACGTTCAATCGCCCGACCGACGCTGTCAAGGCGCTGGCTGCGTTGTCCTCGGATCCGCTGGTGTCGGACGTGATCAAGGCCGTCATCATGCCGGATCAGGGCACTCGTAAGGTGCGTGACGAGCCCGGGTTCGCCGAAGCTGCTGCAGCACTTGGTGATCGGCTCGCCATTCACGATCAGGGCAACCTCGGTGGCTCCGGCGGATACAGCCGAATCATGTACGAGGCGCTCAAGACCACGCAGTGCCAGCACATCCTGTTCATGGACGACGACATCGAGATCGAACCCGACTCGATCCTTCGTGCGCTTGCTTTCTCGCGCTTCGCGAAGTCGCCGATGCTGGTGGGTGGGCAGATGCTCAACCTTCAGGAACGTAGCCACCTTCACGTGATGGGTGAAGTGGTCAACCGCGGGATCTTCATGTGGTCTGCCGCGCCGAACGTCGAATACGACCACGACTTCTCCAAGAATTCGCTGCGAGATTCGAAACTGCTGCACCGTCGCATCGACGTCGACTTCAACGGTTGGTGGATGTGCATGATCCCGCGCCAGGTCGCGGAAGAGCTCAAGCAGCCGCTGCCACTGTTCATCAAGTGGGACGACTGCGAATACGGTTTGCGCGCAAAGGAAGCCGGATACCCGACCGTCACGTTGCCTGGTGCCGCGATCTGGCACATGGCGTGGAGCGACAAGGACGACGCCATCGACTGGCAGGCGTACTTCCACCTCCGTAACCGTCTGGTGGTGGCCGCGCTCCACATGCCGGGCAACGGCCGCGGCCTTGTCGTCAACACGGTGAAGGCGACTCTCAAGCACCTGCTGTGCCTCGAGTACTCCACCGTCGCGATCCAGAACAAGGCCATCGCGGACTTCCTCGCCGGACCGGAACACGTCGCGAACATGCTGCCCACCGCACTCGGTGAGGTTCACGCCCAGCGCAAGGAGTACCCCGACGCCGTCGTGGTGCCCTCGGCAACCGCACTACCGCTGCCCTCCGGCGCCGAAGTCGGGGACGTCAGCGCGCCGACCAACCCCGTCGCGAAGATCGTCCGCGTCGGCAAGGCCGTGGTACACAACCTCAAGCCCGCGCACCCCGAGCATCACGAGCGTCCTCAGCTCAACGTGCCGACCATCGACGCCAGGTGGTATCTGCTCTCGCAGGTCGACGGGGTCACCGTCACCACCGCCGACGGTCGTGGCGTCGTCTACCGCAAGCGCAACCCCAAGCAGGCACTTGAACTGCTCAAGGAAGCCATGCGTTTGCGACGCGAACTCGCCGCGCGTTTCCCTGAGCTCAAGAAGCAGTACCAGGACGCCGTTCCTTCACTGACCAGCACGGAAAGGTGGGAACGTGTCTTCGGCATCTCCTGAAGTACAGATTCTGGCCGGGATTCAGTCGACCGTCGGGCAGCTGCCGGGAGCCGTCAAGGTCGCCCGCGGTATGTCTCACTTCGGTGAGCACTCCCTCGGGTGGATCGCGATCGCTGCCGTCGGTGCTGCTGTGGACAAGCCGCGTCGACGTGAATGGGCCGGAGCAGCCGTCGGAGCATTCGGTGCACACGCCGCCTCCGTGGTGATCAAACGAGTGGTCAGGCGCAAGCGACCTTCCGATCCTTCGGTGCAGGTCAACGTCTCGACACCGAGCAAGCTCAGCTTCCCGTCATCACACGCGACGTCGACGACGGCGGCGGCTGTGCTGATCGGTCGGCTCACCGGGCTACCCTTACCGGCGTTGCTGGTGCCCCCGATGATGCTCTCGCGTCTGGTCCTGGGAGTTCACTACCCGACCGACGTACTCGCCGGAGCGGCACTGGGAGCCGCATCCGCGGCGGTAGTTCGCCGGGTCGAAGAAGCCAGAGCCGAACAGAAATGTGGAGATAAATGAGCGAGGAACCGGCTACGGTCAGCGGACCCCCGAAGTCCCTGCCCGCCGGCATCGTCAAGGCGCTTCGCCCACGTCAGTGGGTCAAGAACGTCCTTGTGCTGGCAGCGCCCATCGCGGCCGGAACCGCCACCGAAGCCGACGTGCTGTTGCCCGTCGCGCTGGCGTTCGTCGTGTTCTGTATGGCGGCATCAGGCATCTATCTCGTCAACGACGCGATGGATGTCGAAGCCGACCGTGCTCACCCCACGAAGCGATTCCGTCCCATCGCGGCCGGAGTTCTACCCGTCAACATCGCCTACGGCATGGCAGTCGTGCTGCTTGCCGGTGCGATCGGGCTGTCCTTCCTGGCCAACTGGCAACTCGCCGTGGTCATGGGCGTGTACATCGTCATCCAGCTCGCCTACTGCTTCGGTCTCAAGCATCAGGCCGTCATCGACATCTGCATCGTCTCGTCCGGCTTCCTGCTTCGAGCGATCGCCGGTGGCGTTGCCGCCGAGATCGATCTCTCGCAGTGGTTCCTGCTGATGATGGCGTTCGGCTCACTCTTCATGGCGGCAGGCAAGCGCTACGCCGAATTGCAGTTGGCCGAGAAGACCGGCGCGAAGATCCGTAAGTCCCTCGAGAGCTACACGATGACGTACCTGCGTTTCGTGTGGACGATGGCAGCGACGACGCTGGTCCTCTGCTACGGACTGTGGGCGTTCCAACAGGACGCCATCAAGGGCACCAACTGGTATGCCATCTCGATGGTGCCTTTCACCATCGCGGTGCTGCGATACGCGGTGGACGTCGACGGCGGCGAAGCCGGAGAGCCTGAGGAGATCGCGCTCGGTGACCGGGTGCTGCAACTCCTCGCGATTGCGTGGATCGGAGTAGTGGGTGTCGCTGTCTACCTCGTCTGAGCCACGCACCGAGGCCGACCCGCACGCAATCAAGGCGACTTCATGTGCCGCCGCATCCTGTCATCGGTCTGCTCTGCCTGCTCGCCATGTCTCGATCGTCTCTCAACGTGAGTCGTGTTCCGGGAGGCGAGCGCGGCATCGCGATTTCTGGTCTCGGGTAGTAGTCCGGGGGCGCAAGCGTCCCCGTGCCGTTCGTCTGCAAGGAGTTGCATTCATGTCTTTCGAGCTGACTACCAGTTTCGAACCCGCTCGGGGGATCGATATCGCCCGGCCCTGGTTGTTGCCATCACCGTTTCGTCCCGACAGCTTCGTCCGATGGCCTCGATCTGTGGTCGATGTCTGGTCCTCGACCTCGAAAACTGAGGCGTTCCCCTGGCCCGCTAGCTATTCCTTACCGGTCGGAGTGCGCGATGAGAATCGTTGAGGGCAACAACCCGGAAATGCTGGGCGAGGATGCCCGGGCGGATGCAGAGACCACACACGCCCGGCTTCGCTCGATCGCGGCGCTGGTCGTGACCGGGGTCGTTGTGGTGTGGGTGCTGTGGCGCACCGGCTACGGAACCATGCCGGCACTCGACGCCTTCGAGTCGATCGCTCGGCAGTGGCCGCACAGTTCTGTCTCGCCGGCATTCGGATACACGCTGCGGTCCCCGCTCGGGTATGTGGTGTACCAGTTGGCTCCAGAACAGAGCCCACACGTCTACGCCATGATGCACCTGCTCTGCCTCGCTGGTGTGGCGCTCGTGCTCACGGCGTGGCTGGTACGTCGCCTCGGTGTGGCGCGTTCCACGACGGCCGTGATGGTGCTGGCATGCGCGCCGGTCACCGCGGTGACTCTGCTCTGGATCGGTATCTACGATGCGTTCTCCCTCGCCGGCTGGGTTGCTGTGCTGATGACGCTGCGTTCTCGCCCCGTGGCGCAATACCTGGCCGCTATCGTCGTCGGACTACAGAACTTCGAACAGGGCGCGGTGGGGATCGTGGTGCTGTTGCTGCTCCCTCGTCTGGTACGTGCAACCGGTTCGGTGCCGCGTCCGCTGGCGCTGCTCGGTGGCCTCCTGACCGGAAAAGTACTTCTCGAGGGATATCTGTACTCGGTAGGAGCGGTCTCAGGAACACGCCTGTCGTACTTGTTCGTCGGCAACAAGTTACGCGACGTGCTCACCGCGTCCTTCGATGCTGCTCCGATGCTCATCTGGTCCGCGTTCGGGGGGTTGTGGGTGCTCGTCGCCATCGGAGCCCGCTCTCTCGCTCGTGCGGGGACACGGAGAGAGATCGCCATGGCCGCTGCGGCAGTGGCGATCTGGTTCGGTAGCGCCTTCGTGACCGAGGATCACACGCGTGTTCTGGCGCTGACGTCGTTCCCGGCGCTTGTCCTGGCGTCGATCGTCATCGCCCTACGTCACCGCGATGTGCTGGATTTCCTCAAGACACCTGCCGCGGTGATCCTGCTCGTGGCCCCTCCTCTTGTCTTGTGGGGCGGGATGACGCTGTCCACAGGCTGGTAGCGGCGAAAGGGTGAAGGTCAGGCGTCGACGACTACCGGTATCACCAACGGTTGCCGGCGATGGGTGCGGCGCGCCCACTTTGCGACTTCACGGATCACTGCGTGCTCGATACGGACGGTTGTTGCCATTGAACGGGCACTCTCCCGTTCGAGGGCTGCCGCGATCAGCGGGCTCAACGGTGTAAATATCGACGCCTCGTGGACGAATCCGCGGCCGATGTAGTCGGGTTCCTCGACTAGCCGGCCGGTAGCGGGATCGACGATGACGACCACCGTCAGCACACCTTCTTCTCCCAGGGTGCGCCGCTCGGTCAGTGACTGTTCGGTGACCCCACCGACGATCTGCGCGTCGACGTACACCAGATCGACAGAGATCTTGCCGACTGCGGTCGCCAGTCCGTCGTGCAGGTCTATCACGGTGCCGTCCTCGGCGATGATCACCCGCGCCGGATCGACGCCGGTGCTGATGGCGAGATCGGCGTTGGCACGCAGGTGCCGCGATTCTCCATGCACGGGAAGGACATTCGACGGGCCGATGATGTTGTAGCAGTAGACGAGCTCGCCGGCGCTCGCGTGTCCGGAGACATGGACTTTGGCGTTTCCCTTGTGCACGACGTGCGCTCCGCGGTCGATCAACCCGTTGATGACACGGTAGATCGCGTTTTCGTTGCCCGGGATGAGACTGCTCGCCAACAGGACTGTATCGCCCTCTCCGACAACGATCTCGTGACTGCCGGATGCCATACGGGAAAGTGCCGCCAGCGGCTCGCCCTGAGAGCCGGTGCAGATCAACGTCACCTTGTGCGCCGGCAAGGCCCCGAGCTTGCGTGCGTCGACGATCAGCCCGTCCGGGACCGTGAGGTAGCCCAGTTCTATGGCCAACGCCATGTTCCGCACCATCGATCTGCCCACGAATGCGGCCTTACGGCCTTGTTTGTGAGCGGCATCGAGAACCTGCTGGATTCGGTGCACGTGGCTTGCGAAGCTGGACACGATCACCCGCCCGGTGGTGGAGCGGAACACTTGCTCGATAGCCGGGGCGAGTTCGCGCTCGGACGTGGTGAACCCCGGAACGTCTGCATTCGTCGAATCGATCAGCAGAAGGTCCACGCCTTCTTCGCCGAGTCGGGCGAAGCCACGTAGATCGGTGATGCGGCGATCGAGCGGGAACTGGTCCATCTTGAAGTCCCCGGTGTGCAGCACCAGCCCTGCGTCGGTACGGATCGCGATGGCCAACCCGTCCGGGATCGAATGATTGACCGCGAGGAATTCCAGGCCGAAGGGACCTTGAGCGAGCACGCCGCCGGCTTCGACCTCGATCAGGGTCGGGGTGATCCGATATTCGGAGAGCTTCGCAGCCAGGAAGGACAACGTCAGCTTCGAGCCGATGACCGGAATGTTCGATCGCTCCCGCAGCAGATACGGCACGGCGCCGATGTGGTCTTCGTGACCGTGGGTGAGCACGATTGCCACGATGTCGCCGAGGCGATCACGCAGGTAACTCCAATCGGGAAGTATCACGTCCACACCGGGTTGATGCTCCTCGGGGAAGAGAACACCACAGTCGACGATCAAAATCTTGCCGTGACACTCGAAAATGGTCATGTTGCGGCCGATTTCCCCGAGTCCGCCCAGCGCTATCACGCGTAGATCCCCCGGGCTCAATGCTGGGGGAGGAGATGAAATCGGCTTACGAGGTGCACGAGACATACTCTTACGTTACTGGAGAGTTGTGGATGGTTCGTCGCCGGGCGGGTCTCGATGTTCAGTACATGGCAAACATCTGATCGCGTCCCTTCCGGATGTCTCCCGTCGCCCGAAGGGCGGCTTTGTCGAGGGATGGCGCACGGATTGTTGTTCCAGTCCGGCGACTAAACAATACTCTAACGTAAGAGTATGGTTACGGATTGGGAGGTTGGATGAAAGCACTACATGCTGCTCACGGCCCGGCTGAATCTGCTGCTGTCTGCGAGCAAGCACGGCGCCGACGAACCTTCGCGGTCATCAGCCATCCCGATGCCGGGAAGTCCACGCTTACCGAAGCGCTCGTCCTGCACGCTCGAATCATCTCCGAAGCCGGCGCCATCCACGGCAAAGCCGGGCGCCGTTCCACGGTGTCGGACTGGATGGAGATGGAGCAGGCCCGCGGGATCTCGATCACCTCCACCGCACTGCAATTCCCCTACACGGCGCCCGACGGAACAGACTGCGTCGTCAACCTCCTCGACACACCCGGTCACGCCGACTTCTCCGAAGACACGTATCGAGTCTTGACCGCGGTGGACGCCGCGGTGATGTTGATCGACGCCGCCAAAGGTCTCGAACCGCAAACGCTGAAATTGTTCCAGGTCTGTCGACACCGCAGGATTCCGATCATCACAGTGATCAACAAATGGGATCGGCCCGGACACGAACCTCTTGCCCTGATGGACGAGATCGAATCCCGAATCGGCCTTCGTCCCACCCCGCTGACCTGGCCGGTCGGGATCGCCGGCGACTTCAAAGGCGTCCTCGATCGACGAACGGGAGACTTCGTCAGATTCACGCGCACAGCCGGGGGCGCCACCATCGCCCCTGAAGAGCACGTGTCGCCGGCCGACATCCGAGACGACGAAACCAGCTACTGGCAGCAAGCAGAGGAAGAAACAGCTCTACTGACTGCCGACGGCGCAAATCATGACCAAGCAGCATTTCTCGCCGGTACTACGACACCGGTACTGTTCGCGGCCGCAGTCTTGAACTTCGGAATCAACCAAGTGCTCGACGTCCTCGTCCACCTCGCACCCTCACCGGCCGCCCGACTCGACGTGAAGGGAACTCCCCGCCCGGTCGAGGCTTCGTTCAGTGCCTTCGTCTTCAAAGTCCAAGCCGGCATGGACGCATCGCATCGAGATCGCCTCGCCTATGCACGAGTGTGCTCGGGAACATTTCATCGCGGGGACGTTCTCACCCACGGACCCTCGGGCAAACCGTTCACCACCAAATACGCCCAATCGGTCTTCGGGCAACATCGTTCGACGATGGACACTGCATGGCCGGGCGATGTGATCGGCCTCGTCAATGCCAGCGCCCTGCGAGTCGGTGACGCCCTGTATCGAAGTGAACCCGTCGAATTTCCTCCGATTCCGCACTTCGCCCCCGAACATTTCGTGGTAGCCCGAGGCCGAGATGCCGGAAAACACAAACAATTTCGCCGCGGCATCGTCCAACTCGAGCAGGAAGGCGTCGTCCAGGTGCTGCGCTCGGACCTACGTGGCGATCAAGCGCCCGTACTAGCTGCGGTGGGGCCCATGCAATTCGAGGTCGCCGAACACCGCATGAACGCAGAATTCGGTGCACCGATCGACCTCGAGGTGTTGCCGTACACCATCGCCCGGCAGACCGCGGCCCACGATGTCCCCGTTCTCAGTGGCCAACGCTCGGTAGAAGTGCTCACCAGATCTGACGGAGCACTACTGGCGTTGTTCGTCGACCAATGGCGCCTCGCGGCGATCGAACGCGAGTATCCGACTCTGACTCTCCGGAATCTGATCGCTGCGCAGTGAGATCCCCATCACCGAATTCGCACCACCTTTGTACTCAACCTTTACGTAAAGGTAGTGTTGTGGTACTTGCGATTATTCCGATGCGCCGAATGCATCGCCCCACGACCACCATCAGGAGGAGAGCAGTCCTGACGCACCGAACCGCCGCCGACACCACCGCGCAACGGACTCCGACCGCACAATCGGGCCGCGTGGACTGGGTCGACCTGGCCAAAGGAATCAGCATTGCGTTGGTCGTCCTTCTGCACAGCACCAATTTTCTTGTCGCCCGAGGACTGGCCCCAGGAATCTGGAACGACATCAACGCCGTGGCAGAGCCGGTTCGGATGCCCCTGTTCTTCCTCACCGCAGGCCTGTTCGCGCACAAGGTGACGACGCTGGCATGGAAAGCGGTCATCCATCGCCGAGTGCTACCCCTGGTGTACCTCTACCTGATGTGGACGGTGCTGCGCTTCGTCTTCTTCAGTGTCTTTCCTGACACCGCAGGTACCGCGGAAACCTCGAGTCCGCTGAACTTGATCACTGCACTCGTCGTACCGACCAGCGGGCTGTGGTTCATCTACGCGCTCGCCGTCTACACGGTGCTCACGAAAGCGCTCTCCGGCATCGACTACCGAGTTCAACTTCTCGGCGCCATCGCCCTGGCCTTCGTCGCTCCGAGTATCGGCGGAGTCGATTGGACCTGGGGAAACATGATGGAACTTCTCGTCTTCTTCCTCGCCGGTGCGCATCTTCAGCAGATGATCCGTGCCGCTGCCGCCTCGACGACCCTCACACGCGTCGCCGTCACCGCGGCCGGGTTTGCCCTCATGTACGTCCTGCATCTGCAGGGGCACATCACCTCGGTCGGCGCCGCGACCATACTTCTGAGTTCACTGGGCCTGCTCGTCGGCATCACGGCAGCCTCGCACCTGCAGACAGCACGCGTACTCGCACCCTTCCGCAAGCTCGGGACATTGACGTTGCCGGTCTACCTCTTGCACGAAATCCTGCTCGGAATCGCCGTGGTCGGGGCCGTTCACGCCGGTTTCGATTTCACCCGTAACGCGCTCCTGGTCTTCGGTCCACTTCTGGTGGCAGCCATTGCCATCGGCGGATCCTTGGTGATACACGCGGCACTGACATCCGCCGGACAGCGATGGCTCTTCGTCATGCCGCGCAGGACCACCTCATGAGACCGGAGCCCCGCACTCCCGCACAGTCCGCACACACGAAGATGCCACTGTGAACTCGGCTCTGCCCGTCCTCTCACATGCCCTCGTGCGTACCCTTCCCCAACGCTGGGTCGCTCGTTTGGTGCGCTATCCCGAGGCCGTGAAATTCCTTCTGATCACCTCGGCGGCCTCCCTGACTACGACAGCACTGTTTTCGATCCTGAAATGGACCGTGCTCGAAACCCATCCGGTCACCGCGTACGTACTCGCAGCGCTGATCTCAGCGGTGTGCGCGTACATCCTCTGCCTTGCATGGTCGTTCGCCGGCATCGACCGCGCACGTGAAGCGCGTTGGGCTGCCTACTTTTTCGCAACAGCGGTCGTCTCCATCGCCCTCGGCGCCGTCCCCCTCTGGATTTCCCGCTACACGGTGGGGTTGACGGAACCCCAGGTGCACAGGTCGGCCGAGATCGCGAGCGATTTCATCGCGAGCTCCGTGGTCGGCGCATGTCTTTCGACCTGGTTTCTTTGGCGGGTGACGCAGCGAGTCCTCTCGAATCCGGCCCCGGAAAACGATGCCCACATCGTCCCGGCACCGGAATGCACAGACCCACCGACCTGATCACCCGTTCACCACCCACCAGGTCCCGCTCCCGGTGTGAACTCATGAAAGTGACGGCCATGACCACCACTTCCGAACAAATGACCATCCACGCTCTCAGCCAATGGATAAACGACCACCCCACCGTCACGCTCGTCGTACTGTTCGTCTTCGCCGTACTACTGGTGGTTCTCGCTGTATGGATGATCCTTCGATGAGGACGTTCGGCGATCCGAACATTTCGAGCGATGCACGCTCACTGCCCAATCAGTCACCTCACCAAAGACATGAGAGCGCGGACGCACCTCGATCGGCCGAGACCCGATCCTGCCCCAGCTGCAGGACAGAGGACGGGCGCGGGCACGGGCACGGGCACGACCAGAGTGTCGAATACGACCACCCATCCGGCCCCATCACGTGCCCCGTACTGGCCGCGATGTCCTGTGTCCTCGTCGCAGCACTGGTGTTCTGGATCTTGTAGACACATTGCCGAAATCACGCCGCTCGGCGAGGCAAAAATAAGACGAAGGACGGCTCTACCGTGCGTCCTCTCATCCTGACGGTGCTTCACCTTCTTTCAGCGTTCGCTCCCCGAGCACGCCGCGCATAGCGGACGAGCGACAGGGCGGGGCGAGGGAACAAAGGCCGCGAACACCATCACCGCCAACGGCAATACGGCCAACACAGTCACGGTGGTGGCGTAGTCACCGGCAAGGTCGTGCCCGAACGCGAGGGTGAGTGGGCCGAACGCGGTCGATCCGACGCTGATCGTGGTTGCGAGTCCGCGGATGGCACCGATATGGCGGGTGCCGAAGTAATAGGTGTAGGCGGCAGCTTCGACGGCGCGGATGCTCCCCGCCGCACACCCCAGAGCGAGGCCGTATCCGATCGCCGGCACACCCGGCCCCACATAAGGAACGCCAATCAGGGCCACTGTGAGAACCAACATCGACAGCGACACACCGTATTTCGGATTGATCCGGTCGGCGAGAGCGCCGACGGCGAGAGTGCTGAGCAGACCCGCGATTGTTTGAGGGATGAAGTTCGCGGCGGCCTCGGTCGCTGTAAGGCCTTGCTCACCGAGCAAGGACACCTGATGGAAGTTGATCGCGGTGGTGAGCATGCCTGACGCGGCCAACCCCGAGGCGATAGCCCAGAACATCGGTGTCCGGACCGCGGCGCGGGCACTCCACACGGTCTCGGGGTCGCACTGCCGTCGCGGCTGCGCCGCGTCCTCCGCAGCCGGTGTGACAACGCTAGGCCCCAGGGGCCGCGGAGGCGCCCCCGTGTGGCGTAGCGCGAACACGGCGATCGGCAAGACGACCGCCCAGACTGCAAGCCCTTCGATACGCCACACCGTCGCGATCGCGTACTCCGAGATCAAGCGTTCCAACAGCACCGGGGTCAACGAGATCCCCGCCGAACCGATCGCGGCGGTGACACCGAGCGCCCAGCCACGGCGCTCGCTCACGTGCACCGCCACCAATGTCGTTGCAGCCAACCCCAGTGCCCCTTGCCCTGCCAGGCGAACCCCGACGAACCCCGCTGTCAACCCGATGATCTCGGTCGCGAAGCTGATTCCGATCAAAACTGCGCCGAAGATCGCGGCAACGACCGTCATCACGGCCCGTACTCCGAACTTGTCGAGGGCGCGGCCCACCCACGGCATGGCCATCGCTCCGGCCAATGTCCCCACCAGGTAGCTCCACGACAGTTGAGTCCGGGTGATACCGAGAGAATCGATCAGCGGGTCGGTGAACACCGATATCGCAGCGGTCTGACCAGGCGCGGTCATCACCGAGGCGGCGCCCGCCCACACCACCAGGAGCCATGGCCGCTCTGGCGCGTTCGTCGACGGTTGAACCGATTCGCCTGCTGTGAACGGCATTACACCTTCCTCGGAACTGATGACTTTTTCATCGCACCTGAAACCGGTGTGCGTAGGGACGACATAGCCGTATCGAGGTTCGATTCGTTGCAGCAACTGTCAGGACCGAGCCGACACGGGTGAGCTACCGGACGGTTGCCAGGTTGAGCTATCGGGCGTGCGCGAATGCGGATTCTTCCGGATCGGAAGCGAAGTCCAAGAATCGCGAAAGTGCCCCACCATAGGTCAAATACAGTTCGTGCATGGCTCTCGTGCACGCGATGTAGAGCATGCACCGGTCCATGTCACTGGCGTAGTTCGCCGTGTCCGCATGAGGAACGACGACAACGTCGAATTCGAGTCCTTTGGCAATATGCGCCGAGGTGATGACGGGGGTCGGGGAGCAGATTCTCGAAATCCGGCGCTAAGGATTTACGGCAGATAGTAGCGTACTATCTGCCGTAACTCGTGAGTCGTCCTGCCGCGATGGTCGTTCCGGAGATGGGCGACTCCGGAAACTATCTGCCGTAGTGCTGAAGGGCGGTCGGGGTGGGATCGGTGAGCTCGCTACCGGCGCGGGCCGCCGGGATCCGGCTGGCGGACGCGACGCGGACCTTTCTGGGCACGATCGCGGCGGTGAACACCCGCCGCGCCTACGCCTCGGCGTTGGATCGGATGGTGCGCGACTTCGGCGCGGACGGCGATGTCGGGTTGTTGAACCCGGATCGGGTGTCGGGGTGGTTCGACTACGTGTGGGGCGACAAGGCCCCCAAGACCTACAACCTCCGGCTGACCGCGGTGTCGGCGGCGTGCGCCTACTGGCGCGATCAACAGTGGCTGACCGGCGATCCGGTGTCGCGCCTGCGGGCGCGGCCGAGTGCGCCGGACAACAGCAAGGCGATGACCGCCGCCGAGGTTGCGGAGCTGCTGGGCATGGACGCGGCCCTGCGCGAGCGGGTGTTCTGGTCGATGCTGTATGAGTCCGCCGCGCGGGCGGAGGAGATCCTGAATCTCGACATCGAGGACCTGGACACCGTGAACCGATGCGCCACGGTCACCCGCAAGGGCGGCGCCCGCGAGGTGATCTATTGGCAGACCGGCACCGCACGGCCGCTGCCCCGGCTGATCGCCGGACGGAAGTCCGGGCCGCTGTTCCTGACCGACCGCAAAGCCAAGCCGTCGGTCGCCAAGACCGACACCGACAACTCGACCGGCCGCGCCCGACTTTCCTACCGCCGCGCCGCGACGCTCCTCGAGGAGCACACCGAAGGGATGCGACGCGGACCGTTCACGCTGCACCAGCTGCGGCACTCGCGACTGACCCACGCCGCAGAGAAGGGCGCTTCCACGCCGATGCTGATGGCGTTGAGCGGACACACCTCGGTGCGCAGCCTGGTCAAATACGCGAAGGTCTCCGCCGAGGCGCTGGGGCGCTGGCAGGCCGAGACCGATCCCGCTGCGCGGCGGCGCTCCCGCTGAATCTCTCAGTAGCTGACGGTGACGAGTTCCGGCGCGTGTCTGTCGTCGATGACGACGGTGCCGGTCAGCACGTCTCCTGGACGCACGGGACGGCGGAACCGCAGATCTCGGATGCCGCGCCCGGCAATGGCCGCCCAGCTGTGCCCCACTGCGTCGAATGTCAGCCGTTGCAGGATCGCCAACGTGTGGATTCCACTGGCGATCAGGCCACCGAACTGGCCGTCCTGCGCCGCCGCCCGGTCGATGTGAAACCACTGGGGATCCCAGTGGGTGGCGAAGTCGACGAGTTCGGCCTCGGTCACCGTGTGTGAGCCCAAGTCGAAACGCTGGCCGATGCCCAGGTCCTCGGCGTATACAAGGCGTGTGTGCTCATGGTGCGATCCCACCTGCACGCCGACGGGTTTCACCGCGGCGCCATGCGGATCGCGCCGTCGAGGCGGATGGTTTCGCCGTTGAGCATCGGGTTGGTCACGATCGCCTCGACCAGCTGCGCGTACTCGGCGGGGTCGCCGAGCCGGTTCGGGTGCGGCACCTGCTGTCCCAGCGAAATCTGAGCCGCCTCGGGCAGCGTGCCCAGCAGCGGGGTCTTGAACAGGCCGGGCGCGATGGTGTTCACCCGGATCAGCAGCGACGCCAGGTCGCGGGCGATCGGCAGGGTGGCGCCGACGATCCCGCCCTTCGATGCCGAGTACGCGGCCTGTCCGATCTGCCCGTCGAAGGCCGCGACCGAGGCGGTGTTGACGATCACGCCGCGCTCGCCGTCGACGGGCTCGTTCTGCGACATCGCGTGCGCGGCGAGGCGGATGACGTTGAAGGTTCCGGTCAGGTTGACCTTGACGATCTTCTCGAATTCGGCCAGCGGGAACGGTCCGTTCTTACCGACGGTCTTGACGGCGTTGCCGATGCCGGCGCAGTTCACGGTGATTCGCAGTGAGGACTCCGCGTTGGCGCGCTCGACCGCCTCGGTGACCGCGGCCTCGTCGGTGACATCCGCCGGAGCGAATTCCACGGTGTCGCCGAGAGCAGCCAGCGCATCCGTGTTCGCGGTGGGCAGGTCGACGGCGATTACCCGGGCGCCCGACTTGGCGAGGGCGGTGACGGTGGCCAGTCCGAGGCCCGAGGCTCCGCCGGTGACGAGTGCGTTGGTTCCGGTGATATGCATGAATACTCCTGACGAAATAGGTTGAGAACATCGGGTTTTTGACAAAGTGAGGTGTGACTGACGCAGTGGTGTCACTGCGCGAAGGTCAACCTCATAAGGCGCGGCCGATGAGTTCCTTCATGATCTCGTTGGTGCCGCCGTAGATCTTCTGCACGCGGGAAGCGGCGTACATCTGCGCGATCGGGTACTCCATCATGTAGCCGTAGCCACCGAAGACCTGCAGGCAGCGGTCGACGATCTCGCACTGCTTGTCGCTGCCCCACAGCTTGGCCATCGACGCGGTCGCCGCGTCGAGGGTGCCGTCGAGGTGACGCTGGATGCAGTGGTCCATCAGGGTCTTGCCGGCCAGCACGTCGGTCTTGCACTCGGCGAGTACGAACTTCGTGTTCTGGAAGTTCAGGATCGGCTTGCCGAAGGCGTGACGTTCCTTGGCGTACCTGATGCTCTCCGCCACCGCGGCCTCGGCCACCGCGACACCGCCGACACCGAGGATCAGCCGCTCACGCTGCAGCTGACCCATCAGCTGGTAGAAGCCCTGCCCCTCGACGCCGCCGAGCAGATTCGCTGCCGGCACCCGCATGTCGGTGAACGACAACTCGCGGGTGTCCTGGCCGTGCTGGCCGATCTTGTCCAGCACCCGCCCACGCTCGAACCCCGGAAGATTCTCCGTCTCCGCGACGAGCAGCGAGATACCCTTGGAACCTTGGCTCGGGTCCGTTTTGGCGACGATGACGAGCAGGTCGCAGTGCGACGCGTTCGAGATGAACGTCTTCGAGCCGTTGATCACGTAGTGGCCGCCGTCGCGAACCGCGGTGGTCCGTACGGCCTGCAGGTCCGAGCCGGTGCCGGGTTCGGTCATCGCAATGGCGAGGACGCTCTCACCGCTCGCACATTTCGATAGCCAGCGCTTCTTCTGGTCCTCGGTGGCATAGGCGGCGATGTAGTGCGCGACGATCGTCGAGTGCACGGCGAAGCCGAACGCGGTGTCGTGGGCGTAGGCGATCTCCTGCTGCACGATCGCCTCGTGGCCGAAGTTGCCGCCCCCGCCGCCGTATTCTTCGGCGATGTCGAGGCACAGCAGTCCCGCGGCGCCGGCCTTGGTCCAGAACTCGCGGTCGACCTGGTGCTGCGCGGCCCAACGGTCCTGGTTCGGGGTGGCTTCCTTGCGGAAGAACTCGGCGGCGTGCTTACGCAGCAGCGCCTGATCGTCGGTCTCCCACGGGGAGCGGTAATCGGGGAACAGCTCGCTCATGATCGGTCCTACTTTCCGGTGAATTCGGGGGCGCGCTTGGCGAGGAACGCGGCCTGGCCCTCGCGGCTGTCGGCGGAATGGATGGCAACGTGAAAGTTGCGCTTCTCGTGCTCGAGTCCTTGCGCCAGAGAGGTTTCCAGGGCCTGGAGGGCGGCATCCTTGGCCAGCGCCACCGCGAGCGGTGAGTTGGCGGCGATCCGCTGCGCCATGGCGACCGCCGCTTCGAGGGCGGTGCCGTCCGGGACGGTCTCGGCGACGATGCCGGCCGCGCACGCCCGCTGTGCGGACAGGAAGTCGCCGGTGAGCAGTAGGGCCATCGCCTTGGACTTGCCGACGGCCTGAATCAGGCGCTGGGTTCCGCCGCCGCCCGGGATCACGCCGAGCTTCACCTCCGGGACACCGAACTTGGCGGATTCGCCGGCGATGACGATGTCGCAGGCAAGCGCCAACTCGCAGCCGCCGCCGAGTGCGAGGCCCTCGACCGCAGCGAGGACCGGCTTCGGGAATCGGCCCAGGTCGGCCCAGATGGTGCCGCCCAGCGCGGCTCGATCGCCGAGCAGCGACTGGTCGCGAATGGCGTCGAAATTGGTGATGTCGGCTCCGGCGCAGAAGATCCCGCCGGCGCCGGTGAGCACGATGGCACGGATCTCGTCGTCGTGCCGAGCCGCGACGAGCTCGGTGTTCAAGGCGGTGAGCACCGCCTCGTTCAGACTGTTGCGAGCCTTGGGCCGGTTGATCTCCAGGATCAGGAGGTGGCTGTCGCGGGCCGTGCGTAGCGGGGCGTTGTCGGGGTTCATCGGACGTCCTCGTAGACGTTGGTGTGCGCGGCGCGCATGGCCTTCTTGTCGAGCTTGCCGACGCTGGTGCGGGGCAGCTGGTCCAGATACAGGACGGTCTCGGGCAATTGCCATTTGGCGAATGCATCGGCGAGCAATTCGTGGATCTCCGACAGTGGAAGTTCCTGCCCGTCGGTCGTCACGACGAGTGCTACTGGACGCTCCTGCCACTTCGGGTGCGGGACGCCGATGACGGCCGCCTCGGCGATCTTCGGATGGGCAACGAGTGCGTTCTCCATGTCGATGGAGGAAATCCATTCGCCACCCGACTTGACCACGTCCTTGATCCGGTCGGTGATCTTCAAGTAACCATTCGGGTCGATGGTCCCGACATCGCCGCTACGCCAATACCCGTCGAGGAACTTGTCGGCGTCGTCGTCGAGCTTGTGATAGCGCTCGATGATCCACGGTCCGCGCAGCAGCACTTCACCCTGACTCGTGCCGTCGTGCGGGAGATCGTTGCCTTCCGCGTCGACGATCCGGATGTCGATGCCGTTGACCGGCAAACCCTGCTTACGCTTGAGATCCCACTTCTCCTCGTCCGAGATCACACCGCGCAGCGAGGGCTTCAGTCCCCGGTTCACCGCGACCAGAGGGGTGGTCTCGGTGGCGCCGTAGGCGTGGATGACGTCGGCTCCAGTGATGTCGTGGAAGTCGCGCATCAGCGACAGCGGCGGCTCGGTGGCACCGGACAGCAGCCGCGCGCGGGAGAAGTCCGGTGCGACCGCAAGCGTCTTGATGTAGTTCATCATGGGCTGGAAGATCGCCGGCGCACCGTTTGCGACGGTGACTTGCTCCGCGATCATCGCGTCCACGAGGACGGATGTGTCCTCGGCGATGTAGCGACCGGGCAGCACGATTTTTGCGGCACTGTAGGCGGCCGCCTGGGGTAGGCCCCAGCCCTGGCCGTGGAACATCGGCGTGATGAGCATGACGGCATCGTCGCTGCTCATCCCGAGTCCGGCGACCTCGGCGAGGGTGTGCAGGTAGATGCCGCGATGCGAGTAGTAGATGCCCTTGGGCCTGCCGGTGGTGCCGGTGGTGTAACACGCGCTGTAGGAGGAGGTTTCGTCGATGACCGGCCAGTCGATCTCCGGGCCGGCGTCCGCGAGCAGGTCCTCCCAGTGCACCGCGTGCGGGAGCGTGGTGGTGATGTCGGCCAGCGGCTTATCGGTCATCACCACCCACGTCTTCACGTTCGGCGTATGCGGTGCCAGCGCCTCGGCAACCGGAAGCAGCGACTCGTCGATGAGGACCACCGATGCATCACTGTGTCCGGTGACGTAAGCGAGATCCTCTGGCGCCAAACGCAGGTTCATCTGCAACATCACGGCAGCGAGGCCGGGAATCGCCCAGTACAGCTCGTAGTGCCGCTTGCTGTTCCAGTCGAGGATCCCGACCACATCGCCCGGCCCGACGCCGATCGAGCGAAGTGCATTGGCACTTCGTTGGATTCGCGCGTAGGCATCGGCGTAGGTGTACCGGTCCCAGCCGCCGTCCGCGGTGCGGTACACGATCTCCTGCTCGGGATAGGTGCGCGCGGCGTGCCGGATGATGGTGGTGGTGTTGAGTTGATAGTGGTCGCCGTGGGTGGAGGGCAGGCCCCTCACGATCTCGTGGCTCATGACGTCCTCAGATGCGTTCGATGATGGTGGCGTTCGCGGTGCCGGTGGCCTCGCAGACGGTCTGCAAGCCGAACCTCTTGCCGGAGCGTTCGAGTTCGCAGAGCAGGTCGGTGAGCATCCGGGCTCCGGTCGAGCCCAGCGGGTGGCCGAGGGCGACGGAGCCGCCGTTGACGTTCAGCTTGTCGTCCGGGACGCCGAATTCCCGTTGGAAGATCAGCGGCACACCGGCGAAGGCCTCGTTGACCTCGAACAGGTCGATCTCCTCGACGGCCAACCCGCTTCGGCCGAGCGCCTTGTGGGCGGCGTCGAGGATCGCGGTGAACTGGATGATCGGGTCGGCGGCGGCGACCGACAGCGCGCGGAACCGGGCGCGTGGGATGAGGCCGTTGCGCTCGGCGTACTCGCGGTCGGCGATCAGCAGCGCGGCCGCGCCGTCGCTGATCTGCGAGGAGTTGGCCGCCGTGGTCCGCCCGTCGGCGCCGAACACGGCTTTCAGGCTCGCCATCTTGGCGGGGTCGATGTGCTCGCGGATGCCCTCGTCCGAGTCGATGACCGGACCGGTCGGGTCGTCGGGGTCGGCGGTGATCGGCACCATCTGGTCGCGGAACTTCCCGGCCCGCGTCGCGGCGTGCGCCCGCTCGTGGCTGCGAGCGCTGAACGCGTCCAACGCCGCTCGGCTCAGGTCGAACCTCTCGTTCATCAGCTCCGACGACGGGCCCTGCGCCATCAGCCCACCGTCGTAGCGGTCGAGTTCGCGCGGGCTGTACTGCGGGCCGAGCGGCGCGCCGGGCAGGAACGCCGGAGGCATCGGCACCCGTGACATCGACTCGACGCCGCAGGCGATCACCAGGTCGTGGGAACCCGCCATCACCGCCTGGGCGGCGAAGCTGACCGCCTGCTGCCCTGAACCGCACTGGCGGTCGATCGTCACCGCGGGGACCGACTCGGGCAGCCCGGCGGCGAGCACCGCGTGGCGGCCGAGATTGCCCGACTGGACATCGTGCTGGATGACGCAGCCGGTGATGACGTCCTCGATCGCGGCGGGGTCGACGCCGGCGCGGGCCACAAGCTCCCGCAGCGTCTGCCCGAGCAGGTCCACCGGATGCCATGCGCTGAGGATCCCTCCGCGACGGCCGACCGGGGTCCGGACCGCGCCGACGATAACGGCCTCGCGAACACTCATGACAAAGCTCCTTGTGCTGAATTACGGGGTGCCGAATCGCGGATTCCGATCAGGGGAATGTCGAGGCGCTTCGCGACCTCCTCCCATTCGCGCGTCGGCTTGGAAAGAAACGTCTGCTCGAGCTCCTCCTGGGTGCCCTCGACACCGAGACCGGCGCGGGCGCGCTCCCAGAAGTGCGGCTCGAGCGCGGCCAGCGCGACGTGGCCGTCGGAGCTGGAGTAGATCCGGTAACCGGGATGCGCCCCGCCGAGCGGCGCGCCCGCTCCCATCAGACCGTGCCGAACTGCGGCGCCGGCGTCGGCGGCCGCCTGTTCGAGGACGACCCGCTCGCGGTGTCCCACGCCGGACTCCGCGGCCACGCGCAGGGCGAGCAGGGCCGCGGACACGGCGCGCTCGGCGCCGAGCAGGTCGGCCACCGGGACGGTCGGCATCGTCGGCGGCTGGAGAGTGCCGTGCAGGGCCTGGTACGTCAGGTCATGGCCGGGCTGCTCCGCCGCGATCCCGTCGTGCCCGACGATCTCGATATGCGACAGGTGCGGATTCGCCGCGGTCAACTCGTCCAGGCCGAGCTTGACCAGCGCCGAGGGGCGCATGGCGGTGAGCATCAGGTCGGCACGCGACAGCTCGCGCGCCGCCACCGCCCGATCAGCGGGGTCCTTGAGGTCGAGGGTCACGACCCGCTGGCCCACAGTGAGCTCGTCGTACCACGTCGGCGCCACGGCCCGCAGCGGGTCGCCGGCCGGCGGTTCGATCTTGGTGACGGTGGCGCCCAGCGCCCGTAGCCGCGCGGCGGCGAGCGGGCCCGGCAGATTGATCGCGAGCGACACCACCTGCACGCCCTGCAGCGAACTCGACTGCGACATCATCAACCCCTTTTTGACTATACGGATGTATAGCCATTAATGCGCATGTACTGTCTAATGTCAAGGGTGTATGCTTTTTTCGCTGATAGGAGGCAATTTCTGTGACCGACCCCCGCGCCAGTGACGAGGACCTCACCGCGAAGGCCCGCATTCGCAACGCCGCGCTCGACCTCTACGCCGAGCGCGGCGAGGATCGCGTCTCGATGCGCGCCGTCGCCGCCGCCGCCGGGGTCGCCGTGGGATTGGTGCAGCACCACTTCAAGACCAAGGACGGGCTACGCGTCGCCGTCGAGCAACTGGTCGTCGACTATTACGCTCTGGCGATCGCCTCTGTGCCGGACGAGGGCGCCCCAGCGCAGGTCGCCGCCGCTCGAGACGAGGCGGTGCGGCACATGCTCGCGACGCATCCGACGGTGGTGAACTACATCCGGCGCGCTGTGCTCGATCCGCAGGGAAAGAGCGAGTTACTCGAGCGGCTGACCGACCTGAGTCGCAGAGAGATCTCCAAACTCCGCTATTCGGGCAAGACCTCGACACGGCGATCCGAGTCCTCACAGGTCATCGGGCTGATGGTTCGTCAGCTGGGGCAGCTGCTCATGCAGCCGATGATCGATGACATGTGTGACTTCCTCGACCGGACGGGCGTGCCGCACAGCGACAAACTGACGCTCTCCGTGACCGTAATCTAGCGGTAGTTTGTTGGGTCAGGTCGGAGGTAGAGGTGCAGGCCGTGGCCTGTTTCGCGGCTCAGGAGAGACTTCCGCCGACATGCGTCGTCAGGTCCTGAGCGGTCATCCGCCACCCTTCGACTCGCGCTACTCGTCGTCGTCGGCGTCCGGGTCGCGTAGCGGTCGGTGAACTCCGCTGGGGTCGGGCAGGTGGAAGCTGTAGTGCCCGTCGATGCCGATGTGGGCGCGCACGAACGCCGACAATCGCTCGACATCGGTGTCGAGCACCGGGTATCCGCCGGCTCGCAGCGCGGCGAGGGCGCGGTTCTCGTAGACGGTGTTCCACACGACGACGCAATTGAGCACCAATCCCAGCGCCGAGAGCTGGTCTTCCATGCCCTCGTAGTAGGCGCGGGTCATCTCGCCCTTGCGGCCGTGATAGATCGTGCGCGCCAGGTCGTGACGACCCTCGACGAGATTGGACTGGGCCTTGCCCTCGCGCCGGTAAGGTTCGTCGTCGGCCAGGCGCAGGATGTGCAGGGTCTTGAAGATCCGCCCGAAATGGGCGATGGCCTGGCCCAACGCGGTCGGCTGCCCGTCGCGGGAGATCATCCTGGTGACCTCGTGCGCCGACACCTCACCGGAGTGGATCGACACCGCGATCCGGCACATGTCCTCCCAGTGCGCGGCGATCTTGGCGGTGTCGATCACCCCGCGCGCCGCCTTGTCCAGCGGCCCGTAGTCGGCTCGGGCGTCGATGCGCCACAACCGCTGATCGGGCAGGTTCGCCAGCTGCGGCCGGTACTGGCGGCCGATCAGATGCAGCAGTCCGAACACGATGTCGGAATACGACCCGGTGTCGGTGATGATGACCTCCGGAATCCGCCCGCCGTGCTGGGACACGATCACGTCGATGGTGTGCAGCGAATCGCGAGGTGTTCCGCGCAGCACCTTGCCTGCCAGCCCGGCGGACTGGTCGTTGAGCATGTTCAACCAGGTGATGCCCAGTTTCCGGCCGAAGTACTTCGGGTTCGGGCGGGCGTTATGGGTGCGCACGGGCACCACGAACCGCATCCCGTCCACCGAGGCGACCAGCCCGCCGCCCCACGCTTGGGCCAGGGGGATGTCGGCCTGGGCGTCGACCAGCACGGCGTTGGCCGCCTCGATGGTCTCGGCCCGCACGTAGCACTGGTCGACGTGCAGCAGCCGATCCCTGGTCAGGGCGTCGACACCAGGCGTTGTCACCGGTTTGAACCCGACGTTCAACGCATAGGAACAGAGCACGGCCGCCACCGACAAGCCGAGGTCGGCGACGCGGGCCTCGTTGCCCGAGGTGTGGGTGAACGCCTCGGTGAAACCGGGATGCCAGCTCATCACCTCCGTGACCAGTTCCGGCAGGTCCACACGCGGGATCATCGCCTCCACCCGGCGGCGCAGGTCGACCAGCGACGCGGGCTCGGCCTTGGCGTCCAGCGCGGCGACGTGCAGTTTGCCGTCGGCGTCGATGCTGGCTGGGGTGTCCTCGCCCAGCCGTGCGGCCAACTCCCGATAAGCGGTCTCCAACGCCGTCGCGTGATCGGTCAGCAGCTGCGTCGGCGCGGCGGGCAGGCCCAGCGCGTTCATGCCGGCGTCACGCGCAGCCTCCCAGGCTTCGCCTGCCAGCAGGTGCGCCCGCGGGTCGCGCCACCGCGACGAACGCACCGCGAAGATGCTGCGGTGCTTGAGGTGTCGGTGGAACTGTTCCAACACGCAGATCGTGTAGGAGTTCCGGTCGACGGTGCCCTCCGGTCGGCCCGGCGTGTAGATCAAGCGCTTCCACGCGCCGACGATCAGGTCGTGGTCGACCTTGCGGGCGTCCAGCAGGTTTGCCGGGATCTTGCCCGACGACCTGGATGTCAGCAGCTCGGCGAGGGTCTTCATTGCCGCCAGGACGGCGGCGCCGTCACTGGTCGCGCCGAACTCGATCGTGTCCATCAGCATCGGCAGGAACGGGCGGACCGTGGCGAACTTGCCGGCCAACTCGATCAACCGCTGCCCATCCAGCTCCGCGTCGTCGGCGGGCACCAGCTCGTCGACCGCCTGGACCGCGTGCCGCAACTCGGCCCGGGTGACGGTCTTCTCGATCATGTCCAACACCACGCCCAGCCCGACGTCCTGGTTGACCTCGACCATCTCCAGCAGCACCTTCACCGCTGCCGCGAGCTTGCCTGCGTTGCGTGACACCCTCGGATAGCGACGCAGCTTCTCCTCGCGAGACTCCCGCTCGGCCTTGGACAGAAGCTTCGTCGTCATCAACATGTCGAAGGTCTCCAACACGTCGTCGACCGCCCGCGCGCTCAACACAACGACCGTCGCGGCCAGCACCGCCAAGCGCTGCTCACGCGTGGGCAGCCGCCGCAGCGCGGCGGCCTTGCTCGCCAACCCGTAGGTCGCCAACCCCGTCAACCGACGCGGCGGGATCGCCCTCACGTCGATGCTGTCCACCCCGACCGCTTGCAGGTCGACAACCCTGCGCAGCGCCGCGAGCATCCCCTTCGACGACGCCTTGAACACGCCCTTGCGCAGCCGCTCCAGCTCGCTGACCTTCTGCCCGCCCTCCGCAGGAACCTCCAGCAGCCGCAACAAGGCAGACGCGGACTCCGAGGTCAGCTGCTCGCCGAGCTGGCGCCACAACCGGGCGTCCGCCGCGTTGCGGCCGTCGCCGATCAGCCGCTCCAACGTGGTGATCCCCGGCAGCAGCGCCTGACGCTTCCGCAGCCATGTCACTGCGTCGCCGAAGATCGCCTTCGGTCCGTCGCCGGTCATCCACGCCTGGTCGACGATCCACGACGTGAGCTCCGACTCCATCTCGCCGAACGGCTTGAGTCCGTACACCTGCTGGATTTCCCAGGCGTGTTCGAGCTTGGTCTTCTCCCGATCGGTGTACCGCTTCACCATCGACGGATCGGAGATCTCCAACTGCTCGGCCAGATACTCGATCAACGCGGGCGGGACATCCAGCGGATCAGCCAGGAACATTCCCAGGTGACGCACCGTCACCACCTGCACCGCGAACCCCAGACGGTTGTAGTCGCGCCGCCGCGCAGCGATCAGCCGCCGGTCCTCGTCATCCAAGTAGCAGTAACGCTCCAGCTCCTGCCGAGACAACGCACCGAACCGGCCATAGCCGCCCTCATCAGTCACGACGACATGAAATCACCTACAGCGCAAGGTCGCTCGGCGATTGCCCCTTAGCGCCGGATTTCGTCAATCTGCTCCCCGACCCCCGCGAAGCCACCCGCATCAGCAACCGAATCCGTGGCCTGCTGACCAGTATTCACCCAGCCTTGGAACGCGTCCTCGGCCCTCGAATTGCCCACCCTGCAGTGCTGGAGATCTTGTCTCGATGCGGTGGCCCGACCGGAATACGAGACGCCGGCACCCGCAAAATCACCACGATTGCCACCAAACACGCACCACGCCTGGGTACGCGATTGGTCGCCGACGTCCGCGCCGCACTCGAGACACAAACCGTCATCGTTCCGGGAACGACAGCTGCCGAGATCGTGTTACCGAAATTGGCCGACTCATTGAAAACCATTCTTCAGCAACGCAAATCAATCAGCGAGGACGTGGAGAGGATGCTCGATGACCACCCTCTTTCCCGGGTCCTGACCTCCATGCCCGGCATCGGGGTCAGGACCGGCGCACGGATCTTGCTCGAGGTCGGTGACGGTTCAGCATTCGCTCAGCCGCTCACCTGGCCGCCTACGCCGGGATCGCACCGGTGACCCACCGCTCGGGGACGTCGATCCGAGGGGAACACCCCACCCGATCAGGTAATCGCAAACTCAAACGCGCCCTGTTCCTCTCGGCGTTCGCCGCGCTGCACGACACCGCCAGCCGCACCTACTACGACCGAAAACGAGCCGAAGGAAAGAAGCACAACGCCGCCCTCATCTGCCTAGCCAGACGCCGCTGCGATGTTCTCTACGCCATGCTCAAGAACCACGAACCCTACCGATCAAACGCCGCGACCGCCGCTTGACGAAAACAATAGGGACACCCCCCTGAGCGTCGTAACGACGGATTGATGCCCGCCAGATCGACAGATCGGCCGTTCCGTACAGCTCACACGTTAGTCGAATCGGGAAGCGGACAACAGATTCGTCGCGGTCGACGCGCCCACGTGTGCAGGCGAATTCGTATTCTTCCAACGAGTCGGCAGGCTCTTGACAGAGAATCAAACGAACCATAGATTTATGACTTGCATCACCACCAGGTTCAGATGCTCTCGCATGCCGTCACCGACGCATCCGCTCGATTCACACTGCATTCGCTCACCCCTTGGAGGACCACATCATGAAGACTCAGGCTGCTGTTCTATGGGAACTGAACGCAGATTGGAAGGTTCAGACAGTAGAACTCGATGATCCGGGCCCTACCGAGGTACTTGTCGAGATGAAGGCGACAGGACTGTGCCATTCGGACGATCATTCGGTGACCGGCGACATGCCGACCCCACGCCCGATCGTCGGTGGGCACGAAGGCGCCGGGATCGTTCGCAAGGTAGGAGCAGAAGTCCACGGCCTCGCTGTCGGCGACCATGTCATCACCTCATTCATCCCGGCCTGCGGGAAGTGTCGCTGGTGCGCAATGGGAATGCAGAACCTGTGCGACAACGGGGCCATCATTCTCGAAGGCACTCAGCCGAGTGGCGGATACCGGATGCACATCGACGGAACGGATATCGGGACACTGAGCACGCTCGGAACTTTCGCCGAATGGCAAGTTTACGACCAGATGTCGGTTGTCCGTATCGATAAGGACATCCCACTCGATGTCGCCTGTCTCGTGGCTTGTGGCGTCCAGACCGGTTTCGGCTCGGCAACCACGGCGGCGGAGGTGAAGGCCGGCGATGTCGTCTTGGTGATCGGTGCGGGTGGAGTCGGGATGAATGCAGTGCAGGGCGCCGCAATGTCTGGTGCGAGTCACGTCGTCGTGGTGGATCCCGCACCGTTCAAGCGGGAGCAAGCCCCCTTGTTTGGCGCCACCGAGACGTTCGCCGACTTCGCCGAGGCCGACGAGTTCGTCAAATCGATCACTAATGGACAGGGAGCAGACTCCGCCATCGTCACGATGGGTGTTGTGCACGGAGAAGATATCGGTAGGGCGTACAGCGCAATTCGTAAGGCCGGTACTCTCGTGATCACCGGTCTGAGTCCAGTTGACGAGGACGGACTCCCCGGCGTCAACGCTTTCACGCTCGCCATGTTCCAGAAGCGTATTCAAGGTGCGCTGTACGGCATGGCATCCCCGCGCGAGGCGATGCCGATGCTGCTGCGCTTGTACCAGTCGGGCAAGCTCAAGCTCGACGAACTGATCACCCGCCGCTATACCCTCGACCAGATCAATCAGGCGTACGCCGACATGCACGACGGACGCAATATTCGCGGGATCATCGAATTCGGTAGCAAGTAGCGCCCACCAGTACATCCGTGCACCCGACGCACACCTTCGAACACTCGAGATCGAGGAGCTCAATCATGTCCGTACCGACAGCCACAGATCCATCGACGCGTACATACCGAACAACTAATCCGGCGACCGGCGAAGTGGTTCGGGAGTACCCGCCACTGACCGACGCCGACGCCGATGCCCTATTGATTCGCGCGCATGCGGCGTACCAGACGTGGCGTCGGACTCCGATTGCCGAGCGAGTGCGTCTGTTTCGGAAATTCATCGAACTGCTGGAAGCGAACGTGGACGAACTGGCCGCGCTCGTGACGACGGAGATGGGCAAGCCGTTGGCTCAGTCGGTGGCGGAGATGGACATGGTCACGTCGACTTTTCGGTACTACGCAGACAACGGTGAGAAATTGCTCGCCGACGTCGAGACCGAGATCGCCGGTTTCACTCGGGCGATTACACGCCGGGAACCAGTCGGGGTGGTTCTCGGCATCGAACCATGGAATGTTCCGATGTATCAGGCAATGCGCGCAACAGCGCCGAACCTGATGTTGGGCAACACGGTTCTGCTCAAACCATCCGAAATCTGTGCTGGTTCGACGCTGTTCTTCGATCACCTCTTCGCAGAAGCGGGCTTTCCGGCCAATGTGTACCAGACCGCACTTGTGTCGACCACCCAGGTTTCCGCGTACATCGCCGACGACCGCGTTCGCGCAGTCACCTTGACAGGATCTGATCGCGCCGGATCCGCTGTCGGAGAGCAGGCTTCACGTCACATCAAACCGGTTGTACTCGAACTCGGCGGATCCGATGCGTTCATCGTGCTCGAGTCCGCCGATGTCGAGGCCGCTGCGGACACGGCGGCGGGACTGCGGTTGTTCCTCGGCGGTCAGTTCTGCAATGCCCCGAAGCGGGTGATCGTGACCGATGCCGTCGCAGACGACTTCATCGCTCGCTATGTTGCCACCTTCGCCGCCAATACACTCGGTGACCCATTCGACCCCGCTACAACCGTTGGACCACTGTCGAGTTCGGTGGCGGCCGACACCCTCGAGGCGCAGTATCGTGACGCAGTCGACAAGGGTGCAACCGTCCTCGTTCCTGGCGGGCGCGTCGATGGGCCGGGCGCGTTCTTCACCCCGGCGGTACTCACGGACATCACCCCCGATATGAGGATCTTTTCCGAAGAGGCATTCGGTCCGCTCGGCATGATCTACCGCGTCGCCGATGCTGCTGCCGCGGTCAAGCTCGCAAACGAATCTGCATATGGATTAGGCGGTACGGTGTTCGGAGATTCCAACGCTGCACGCGATGTGGCGCAGCAACTCGACACCGGAATGGTGGGAATCAACAATTTCCTCGGCGCGCCTGCCGAGATCCCGTTCGGTGGAACCAAGCGCTCCGGAGTAGGCCGCGAGTTGGGCGCATCCGGCATGGACCAGTTCGCCAACATCAAGACATACGGCATTTCCTGAATCGAACGAGATCCGTTTCGTGCCGACTCACCATATGTTGGTTCACGCGGGTCCTGATTAGCAGCGCCAAGGTCACAGTCGGACCGGCGCCGCTGGTCAGGACCCGCTGCGATCTCGGTATCAGTGGCCTGGGAAGGACGGTGATCTCGCTCCGCCCGGATGGGCGTGCACCAAAGGAAGTTACCCACGAAAGAAAGGGTGAACGCCAAAAAACAGGGTTGGCTGTCGTCGCATCCCACTTTTCGCAGTCGATACCTGGCGTCCCTAACGCGCCGGCATGCACAGTGGCAGCGCCGACGAAACTTGGCTTGACCGAGCACCCTCGTACTCGTCGACGTAAACCCGGTATGCGAGCGGGATGGGCGACGGCCCAAGGTAATTGTCTGTTGTCGTGAAGAAGAGTGCTTCGATGATCGCGGCACCTTTCTGCCGGGCGCTGCCGTCTGCGGCCGGGAGTCAGTCGTTCGCACCGACCATTCGGAGTGCCAGTTCGACGTAGCGTGTTGCGATGATGTCGGGCTCGGAGTACGTATTCGAGGGGAACCATCGGCTGACGTCGACGCCGAGAGACGTGATGGCTAGTGTGGCGGCCTCGACGTCGATTGTTTGGAAGTCTCCTGACGCATCGCCGGCTTCGATGATTCGTGTGAATACCCGTGACGTGGTCCGTCTGATGTCTGCGATTGCGTTGAAGTGCTCGTGTGAGAGCGAACGTAGTTCGTGTTGCACGACTCTCGCGAGTGCGTGGTTGTCGGCGTGCCACTTCACGTACGCAGTTACGGTGGCCGCCAGCCTCAGAGCGGGCGGCGCGATCGGCTGGTCGGCGTGCATGACGGTGGCGAGTGCGGCGTTATGGCCTTCCAAGCTGATGGCGAACAGTAGCGATTCTTTGGTCTTGTAGTGGGGGTATACGGCTCCAGGACTCAGGTCCAGACTGGCTGCGATTTCCCGAGTGGTGCTCGCCCCATATCCCTTGGCTGCGAAGACTTCGATAGCCGCAGTCCGTATGCGGGCGGCGGCTTTTGACGTGCCTACCTCACATGCGACAGCTTGCGCGGGTGTGCTCATCGCACGGTTGCCTCTCGATCGTTTGAGGTTGACAGGTATCCATCTGCGCAGTCAGTATATGCGAGCGCATAGAAACCCGCTTCTTGCCCGACGCAACTGTCAGGGGTGACGTACCGGAGTAATTCTTGCGAGACTTGGCGTTGGTGTAGCGGTCGACGTCGTCGCTGAATTCACCGAGCCACGGGCGGCGAGGATGACACCGATTCCTGGCGGGGAGAGGTAGATGGCGGCGTTGCGTGTCCGCGTCCGGGTGTGTTTCAAAATGGCGGGTCAGTTCGGCTTCGAGGTCGCCGATCTGACGGTTCAACTCCGCGATCAGCGCCAAGAGTGCGCCGAAATCCTCGCGGCAGATCACTTCTCTCTTTAAGCTATGTCGGCTTGGTCGATCCTTTAGTGCAGTTGAATTCTGACATAGTGCAGTTTGTTCTTTTGAAACTGACAGCGGTGCAGGCCGAGCGCGCGAAGACGCGACAGACTCGGCACAGTTTTTTCACGACAGAGAGGTCCGACCATGAAGAGAATTCCGGACGAGGTCAGCGGGTCGGCCGGCCCCACTATCGAGAACTGGGTGCGCTCGTTCTGGAGCACGAGTTTCGATTCGCCTGATCTGCCGCCCCACCACCCCGACTGTCTTGGTTGTGGGCCGCAGAACCCGCACGGCCACGCCCTGTCGGTCCAGCGTGACGAGAACGGCGTGGTGGCTCACCATGTGTTCGATCAACGTCATGTCGGGGCACCCGGGATAGCACACGGCGGCGCGGTGGCGACCGTTCTCGACGATCTGTTCGGCTTCCTGCTCTACACAGTGGGTGAGCTCGCCGTGACGCGGCGTCTCGAGCTCGACTATCTAGCGCCGGTTCTGCTCGGCACTCCCTACGTGTTGCGTGCTGCCGTTCGGTCTCGTGATGGGCGCAAACTGGATCTCACGGCCACGATGGACGATGCGCAGGGCCGCTCGGTAGCCACCGCTACTGCCCTGTTCGTGGTGGTCGAGGTCGAACACTTCATGCAGTCCCAAGCCCGAGCTCAACTCCGGGCCACGGACACGAATCACACCGAAGAATAGACACCCTGGCCGACCTTCACCGACGTCCATCACCCGCGGTGGCTGTCGTACGGCTGCGTCTACCTGGCGCAAAGACGGCGAGGACGAGTGCCCCAGCGGCGGTCAGCGCCGCCAACGCCAGTGTCGCCTGACCACTTCCGTGTACGAATGCGGCTCTGGCGAACTCGGCCAGCGGCTGACCAGCTGGTCCTGCGCGGTCGGCGACCTGTAACGCGGCGGCCAGAGAATCGGCCACCGGACCACGGGCAGGCTCGGGTAGCTGGGGCAGAGCCGGCTGAATGTGCTGAACGTAACCGGCCGCGAGCACGCTACCGGCTACCGCAATCCCAATCGCGG